>Ga0209792_1000001_pt1:0-1852500 | contig 2168213 bp, 1835 predicted proteins | sample EBPBio142005_DNA_FD_185860 | JGI IMG/M metagenome (GOLD analysis project Ga0209792, IMG submission 185860) | Wastewater treatment Type I Accumulibacter community from EBPR Bioreactor in Madison, WI, USA - Reactor 1_6/14/2005_ DNA (SPAdes)... | ecosystem: Engineered > Bioreactor >...
TTTGAAATCGGAACTCAAAAATTGATTTTAGGCACTGATGTATATTTATCTGAACCCGAACGGAAAAAACTGGAAAAACTAATTGAAAAACGTCAGGAAAGTGTGCAGCAGGAAAAAGAAGAAGAAAATCTGCATACGGAAATGCAGTATCATTTATTAAAAATCGGGAATGCTTTGGGTTATGACGTTATTGCTGCATCAAACGACCGTTCCAAATCACATTGCGGTAACAGCTTTTCGTTTATGAGTTTACAGCAATTTCCTGAAATTACTTTAGATAAAGAAACATTAACTACAGTAAAGCTGATTGATGTGCTATGGTTTCAGAAAGGCACCAATAATGTTATCGCAGCTTTTGAAGTGGAAAAAAGCACCAGTATCTATTCAGGTATTCTGCGGCTGACCGATTTAAGCTATACCATAGCCGATGGCGATGAAGTGTTTTACCTGATTGTGCCAGACAAAAGGGAAAAAGATGTTTGCCTTCAACTTTCCCGCCCGGCAATTAAACAAAACAATGTAGTAATTAAATACATCCTGTTTTCTGAACTCCGCAGCCATTGTGATGCACTTTGTAAGTTTGGAGAAAGCCATCATATTATGGAAAAGATAGCGAAGGCAGTATAAATAAAAAAGCGGCAGTTATATTGCTGCCGCTTTTCTTTTAAAGTTTTGCCCCGACTGATATAAAGAATGTTCTGCCATCAGCCGGTAAAGCACCTGGCCCCGGATAACCACCTGCCCTGCGGGTGAAATATCTTTCATCAAACAAATTATTTATTCCCGCTTTAAGATTTAATCCTTTTGAAAATTTGTATGTAGCTGTTAAGTCAGTTACAATATAAGATGGAATTAATCCTGTATTGCCATTAGCAGAAGCAGCAACAGTATTATTTGCATCGCTGAACGCTTCTCCAACACTGCTTACCTGTGCTGTTAATAAAAATCCTTTATAACCGCCGGTTACACCACCACGGAAAATATTGGTTGGTGCATTCTCTACTTTCTTACCCTTTGTATTGGCATCTTTATGGTCGCCGCTGTATTTGGCATCTGTGTATCCGTAAGAACCAAAAATAATTAAGTCTCCATGCTGGCTTTTGCCAAATGCCCTGATAGGGTTAAATTCAACATATCCTTCAAAGCCCTTGCTGGTGCTGCTGCCAACATTAGTGACAAGACGGTATGAAGGTGTTCCGCTAACAGTAACTGTACCTACACGGTTATCATATTGCAGGTAAAATCCGCTTACATCAAACTGAAGAAAATTTTTCACTTTACCACGGTAGCCTAAATCAATATTGTATCCCTTTGCATCTTTTAAATCAGGGTCAACCACATCTGTTGTTGGCGGTGCCTGCAGATTTGCAAACTGAATTGGGCGATAAGCCTGAGAAATATTAGCATACATTTCAGTAGCCTTTGTGATATGGTACTCCGTTCCAATACCTGCAAGAACGAAACTTCTGTTCCTCGTAATATTTTGTAAGATTATTTCTGCCCCACCGGATGTATAGCCATTGCGGCCGGAAGATGAACCTTCAAGCCATTCATATCTTATTCCGGGTATAATCAAAAACTTTTCATTAATACGAAAAATATTTTCTGCAAATGCAGCTACATTACTGGACTTAAAGGTAATATCCCGGGGATAATTACCGGTAACACTAACATCATATCCCGTACCTGTTGTTCCTTTACCATCGGCCTGCCTTGTGGTAGTGCCGGTGTATAAACGGATACCACCGGATAAAGTATTTTTCATTTTACCCAAATGATAATCGGTAATAATGCGGCTCTCTAAACCATAGTTCCTGTATTGGTCAAGATTTACCACCCTGTTGTTGTAGCTAAGTGTTGCAGGGTTAATACTGTCTTTGGTAGTGATGGATTGTAAAAATCCAACACTGTTTCGGTCGCCGATGGTGCCAAACAATTTCGTATTCCAACGGGTGGTTTCATTTATTTGATAGTTGGCGATTAAGGCAGGGGTTGTCCAGGTAATATCAAACCAATTACGGCTGCGGAAACTTTGTTGAGCACCTGCCTGTCCGGTAGGCAGGTCCTGTTTTATTTGTGCATCCGTTAATCCACCGGGCTGCTGGCTGCGGATGTGCGAACGCATTACTTCTGCAGTTAATGAAAATTTTGTTGTGAAATTATAGGTGACAGTACCATAGCCTGCATTAGTAAAATAACGGCTGTTCTCTCTCCACCCGTCTCCGTTACGATGGTCAAAGAATGTATAATAATGAACTTTCCCCTTTTTGCCACCTATTGCATTATAGCTGTTGAATAGTCCATTGCTTCCAACTGTTTGCTGTGTTTCAAATTCAAAAGGTTTGTTTATTTCACTACCATTTCTGAGAATATAATTCACCAATCCACCAAATTGTGGCCCATATTGCAAAGAGCCCTGGCCTCTTATTATTTCAATCCGTTGCACAGCCTGTAGCTGCGGATTATAATATGCTTCTGGATAACCAAAAGGGTCGGCAGCAATATCGTAACCATTTTGCCGCACATTAAACTCCCAACTCCGGTTAGGGCTTAATCCACGGGCTGCAATACCAATCTGAATTCCGCTGGGGTCGCTTTCCCAGATATGAATTCCGGGTACTTTAGCCAGCACTTGCCGCATATTATTCGTTACTACATTGCCCTGCACATTGTCCAGCACAATCAATACATTTTTTTTACCAGCATAAATACTTGTTCCAACAATTTCCGGCATTTGCTGATAATCACTCTTGCTGTTTCTTCCAACAACTGTTACATCGGGCAGGCTTTTTATATGCAACGTATCGCCATTTTCTTTTTTGGGTTGCCCATTGGCTACATTTAATGCTAACATCATTAAACACAAAACAATTTCTCTTTTACTCATAAGTGTGATTTTGAGCGGCAAAAGTGCAAATGCTTTTTAAATTAGCACTTATGCAAAAGGGAAATAGAGTTATGCAATGCGGAAATGTTTAATTTCCGATAAAATAAGTTGCAGATAGGCAACCCATTTTTTGTTTTACCTGTAGTATTGAAATCGTGTGGCTGTTACTAAACGGAAATAATTCGGTCAGTAAGTAACTCAGTTGAGTGGTTTGTATTTGGTTTGAAGATGTTAGAAAACAGTAGGCAAAAAACATTTAACTGACACAAATGGTACATTTTCAACGGAAAAGCTAGGTATAGTTGCAGGAATTGACCGCAAAATTTTATAAAAATTGTCTTTAATTTTACAAATTCGCTAAACCATTCTACCATATCTTTGCCCCGTTAAGGCGTTACTTTTCAATAAAATAGCCTTATTTTTACAAATATTAATGAACCGGAATTTATCCATAAAACTGAAAGCACTGTTCCTGCTGGTTGTATTTGCAACAAATACAGCAGTAGGTTTTGCCTGCGCTTTAGATATGGATATGGGTTTTAATTCCCCTCATCATACCGAAACTGAACAGCCTAAAGAAGTGCATATTCATGATGATGGCAAAAAGCATGTTCATGAAAAGGCACCCACAGAAGTAACTACACATGTACATGAGGATGGCGACAAACATCAACATAACAGCGAGCCAGAAAAACAAACTCCTGTTGATGGCATCAAGTTACTTACAAACGATAATGGTGGGTGTTGCACCAATGAAGTGCAGGAGTTTCAAAATTTAGATAAAAATATTTCTGTAAATACTGGTATCAATATACCGGTGTTTGTGGCAATCCTGAGCACTTATTTGGATGTCGATTTCTCAACGGCTCTCAAAGATTTTTCTGTTAATTTCAAGGCCCGTTTTTACTATCCCCCACCGCCTGATATACGCATAGCGATTCAACGTTTCCAGATTTGATTATAGTAAAACAGGTGAAGCTTTCGCTTCATCCAACTTCTTTTTGCATTTTGCAATTTGAGGCTATTTGTTTTACCGTAATCATTTTTTATGTTCAGATACAGTATCATAGTTTTTCTTACAGGATTTATCAGTTTACAGTCAGTGGCACAGCAGGTGCTTACAGAAAACGAAGCTGTGGCCAAAGCATTAGCTAATAATAAGAATGTTCAGGCCGCATCACTACAAGTAAAACAGCAGCAACAGTTGCTGAAATCAGCTATCAACCTGCCTAATCCTGATTTTTTTTGGGAAAGTCCAACGGGCAAGTTTTATACAGGTAGTATCACCCAATCTTTTGAATTTCCAACGGTGTACAGCAACCAATACCGTTTGCAAAAACAGCAAATTGCTGTGGCGCAAAAAGAAAAGCTACTAACGGAAGCAGAGCTAAAGTACAGGGTTAAAGTTTTATACTTAGAAATACAGTATGCTGATTCGTTTGCCAGGCAACTGTATATCCAGGATACATTGTATGAAAAGATAAAGCTGTCAGCTATTCGCCAGTTTAAAGCCGGGCAAATTGATTACCTGCAACAAACATTTGCTGAAACACAGTATGGAGAAATTCATAATCAATACCAGCAATCGCTTATAAGAGCCGCATCCTTAAAAGCACAGTTGCAGTGGTTCATTGGCATCAAAGATTCTATTTCGGTGGAGCCGCTGGCTGTTACACTATCTCAAACACTGTTCTCCCTTGAACCTGATTCCACAGCGTTACTTTTAAACCCCGCTGTACAACTTTTACAGCAACAGGAGAATGTTGCCAAACAAAATATTTCATTACAAAAGAGCAAGGCATTGCCTGGTTTGGCTTTTGGCTATTTCAACCAGGGGGAAAGGGATACGAAATGGTTTAACCGCTTTAGAGTTGGCGTAACAATTCCATTATGGTTTGGGCAGTATAAAAGCAATATCAATGCTGCCAAAACAGAGCAACAGGTTATTCAAAGCAAACAACAGGGTTTGCAGCAGGAATTATCTGCACAGGTTATAAATGCCAATAGCGAAATGCAAACCAACTGGCAGTCTGTTCAATATTATCAGCAAACCGGTTTAAAAAAAGCACAGGAAGTTATTACTGCTTCACAACGCTTTTTTGTAAGTGGCGAAATTGATTATATCAGTTTGTTAAGAAACAGTAACGATGCATACACCGTTTATCAGAAATACCTCGAAGCTGTAAGAAATTATAATCTCAGTGTTATCAATCACAAATATTTAATGGGTCAGTTATGAAACGATTAATCATTCAATTTTTATTAGGGCTATTACCGTTAATGGCATTTGCACACGAAGGCGAAGACCACGGTGATGCTAAAAAAACAACTATATCACCCGTAAGCTACTTCACATCTGAGGCTTTTTCAGAAATATATGAAGTACTGTTAAAGTACAGTCCCATTGTACCGGGCAAGGAAACATCGCTTCGCTTGTACTTGAGTGAATACAACAGTAATAAACCTATTGACAGTGCTAAACTGGAAGTAACGGTGGCTGGTAACCCCAACATAAAAATTACTGTGGTGAGGATTGATAAGGGAGTGTTTGAACTGAAAGCCACATTTCCGGAAAAGAAAGCATACAATCTTATGGTGAATATTAATAGTTATGCCGGTATTGACTTAATCCAGTTAAACAATATTGAAGCAGGAAAAGAACTGGCGGCAACAGCAACAACTGAAAACAGCTCTCATGCTCATTGGTACAGCAGCAATTGGTTTTTTGGATTGATGGGTTTGCTTATTGGTTTAGTCGTTATGTTCTTTGTAAACAAAAGCCGCAGCAGGAAAATGATTGCAGGCGCCATCATTCTATTTTGCCTTTTACCAACTGCAACATATAATCCGGTGTCGGCACATGATGGCCATGATGAAGCTGGTGCAAAAGGTGGTGGTTCTTCCACAACATTTATAGTTGAAAAAGAAACACAGTTCCTTTTTAATATTCAAACACAAAAAATAGGTACAGGTGATTTTAATGAGTCATCCGTTTTATTGGGAACTGTTATCGCTGCTCCGCAAGGCCGGGCTGTAATTCAATCACCGCAGGCTGGCAAAATTGTTTCCTTAAGAGTAGCCCCAGGTCAACGGGTTGGTAAAGGACAGGTGGTTGCCGTAATAGAACAACAGGTAGATGCAGGAACACAAATCAGTATTATTTCTCAAAGCAACAGTGTAAATGCAGAGTATGAAGCTGCCAAAGCACAATATGAAAGGTTGCTCGGCATAGCAGACATCGCAGCGAAAAAAGATATTACCGAAGCAAAAGCCAGGTATGAAAGTGCAAAGAAAAATAAGGCACTCTTTGATGCAAATACCGGAAAAAATACAGGCAATACAAAAGCGATAACACTTACTTCTCCTGTCAGTGGAGTTGTAGGCACATTTAATTATGCTATTGGTGCTGTTGTAAACAGCGGAGAAACTTTGTTTGAAATAACCAACCTTGACCAGGTGTTTGTAGAAGCCCAGGTATTTGCAACAGATGCTGAAAAATTGAAATCAGCAACAGGGTTTACCACCATTTCAAATGCGGATACACTGGTTTATAAATTGAAAATGATTAGCACTGCTCAATCTGTTAACAGTGGCAATCAATCTCAAAAAGTAGTATTTGAACTTATCAATCCTAAAGGCCAGTTTAAAATCGGTGAAAATGTAAATGTGCGGATGACAGGAAATAATGTTATACGACAAGTTGTAATACCAAATGAAGCAATTACAGATGTGAACGGCAAGCCAGCCATTTTTATAAAAGATAAAGCCGAACAGTTTAGTATCAGCTTCGTAGTAAAAGGGCAAAGCAATGACAAGTTCACTGTTATTACCAAAGGTACTGAAGATGGTGAAAGGATTGTTACAGCCAATGTGTATCAGATGAAAATGATGTATTTAAATCAATAATTAAAATAAACAAACATGAGAAAGTTAATAATGATGTTTCTGCTGCTTTCACCTGCTATAGCAGCCTTTGCACAAACAAACGACAAAGAAGCGGTAAAGAATGTATTGAACAATTACAAAAAAGCCATTGAAAAATTAGACACCACAGGTGTAGTGAATCTCTTTGTAAAAGATTCCAAAGTATTTGAGCAGGCAAAAGATGAAGGCACAATTGGTCATTACCTGGAGCATCACCTTGGGCCTGAATTAAAAGATTTTAAGTCCTTCACCTTTAGCGACTATAAGATTGATGTGACTGTAACAGGTGAATACGCCTTCTCAACGGAGACTTATATCTACACCATCATTCTTGCGAAGGATGGCAAAGAAATTAAAAGCCAGGGAGTGGCTACTTCAGTATTAAGAAAATCAAAAGAAGGCTGGAAAATTGTGCAGACACATTCATCATTCAGAAAAGCGAAATAATATTTTAACTATAAAAAAAAGAAAAATGAAACATTTAAAATCAATGATGCTGTTGCTGATTGCAACAATTGCTTTTACAGCAACAAAAGCACAGGACACCAAGACCGACACATTCAAGGTTTGGGGTAATTGCGGCATGTGCAAAAAAACAATTGAAAAAGCCGCTAAAACTGATGGAGTTGTAAAAGCAGAATGGAACAGGGAAACAAAAATCTTTACGCTGGTTTATAACCCGGCAGTTATCAGCAATGAAAAAGTACAAAAAGCTATTGCTGCTGCCGGTTACGACACCGAAAAATTTACCGGTGATGACAAGGCGTATGAAAAACTTCCGGGATGTTGCCACTATGATAGAAAAAAGAAAGACGAAACAAACCATACTAATCATCAACATTAATTCTAAAAACTATTTAAAAAATGAAAAAATTATTTTTTGTATTTACTGCTGTTATTACTGCCGGAATTATTGCCGTAAGCTGTAACAACAATGCCTCAACAGCAAAAGAAACTGCTGCTGCAGAAACAGACACTGCTGCACATGCACACAAATACCGCTGCCCTATGAATTGTGAAAAAGGAAAAACTTATGATAAAGAAGGCAGTTGTCCTGTATGCGGCATGAAGCTGGAGCATTTTGATGGTACAGATAACGGGCTTACCTATAAAATGGAATATGTTTCTGCACCTGCACAATTAGAGGCGGGTAAAGAAGGTACTTTATTATTTACTCCTAAAATTGTAGGAAAAGAATCCGAAGCTGTACCGCTTGATGTACAACACGAAAAAAAGATTCACCTGATTGTAGTAAGTAACGACCTGAGTTATTTTGAACATATCCACCCAGATTTACAGGCAGATGGCTCTTATAAAATAGGTGTATTGCCAACATCAAAAGCATATACAAATGGCCCCGGTAAAAATGAAACCCGTTTTGACAATGGTGGTGATTACACTTTGTTTGCAGACTATTTACCAAGCGGCGGCAGTCACCAGGTAGAAAAAGTTTCAGTGAACGTAAAAGGCACAGCAAAACCTGCTGTTACTTACACTACCGATAAGCTAACCGGTAAATCAGACAATTTTACTGTAATGCTGAATGCAACCGGCGGTAAATTAATTACCGGAGCACAAATGCATATTTCAGGAATGTTGATGAAAGACGGAAAGGAAATTGATGTGAATACGCTGGAAAATTATTTGGGTGCTAAAGCACACATGGTGGTTGTTAGTCTTAGTGACAAAGAGTATTTGCATGTACATCCTGATGTAAGCGGTGGAAAATTTGATTTGCATACCACTTTTAAGAAGGCTGGTATCTATCGTGGCTGGATTCAATTCCAAAGCGGTGGTAAAGTACACACAGTTGATTTTACCATGAATGTAAAAGAAGGCACAGCAGATGAAATTAAAAAAACAACTGAAGGCCATGACAGCAAAGAAGCTGGACATGAAAATCATTGATAATAACAACAATGACATTTTATTTTAAAACATAAAATCTAAAACAATGAAAAAGATAACAATTCTGATGATGGTGATGCTGATAGCATCTTTCACAACATTCGCACAGCATAGTGGCGGCGACCATAAACATGGTTCGCCACATGGCGGAACAGTTAAGTCTGCCGGTGATTTTCATATTGAAGTAAGTGTAAAAGATGGTATGGTAATGGCCTATTTGCTGGACGCTAATGAAAAAGCAATGAAGAATAAAGGTGTAACAGGAACAGCGCTTATACAAATGGCCGACGGACAAACTTCAACTATCACATTAATCTCAAGCGGTAACGAAGGGTTCATGTACACACTTGACAAGGCTAAAAAGTACAACAAGGCTATTGTAACGTTTACAACAGGAGGTAAAACTGCATCAGCATCGTTTGACCTTACAACAAAGGCCAAGCCTGCGGCAGATGGACACAACCATCAACATTAAAATGGTTACCAAATCATAGCAGGTTTATTGCCTGCTATGATTTATAATGCTTCTGCCCAAATTAGTACAATGCCGATTAAAGATTTTATTTTATGCTGAACAGACTCATTCATTTTTCCCTCAAGAACCGGATGCTGGTGGTATCAATGGCTGCTTTGCTCATGGTGTATGGTGTATTTACATTGGTTAATCTTCCGGTGGATGTATTACCCGATTTGAACAGACCAAGAGTAACCATATTTTTAGAAGCCAATGGTATGGCGCCTGAAGAAGTGGAAAGCCAGGTAAACCTGCCGGTGGAAACACAATTGAATGGAGCGCCGGGTGTGGAAGTAGTTCGTTCAGTAGCAAGCCCCGGGTTAGGGATGGTGTTTGTAGAATTTGACTGGAATACCGATGTGTACCGTGCAAGACAATTGACGGCGGAGAAATTACAGAACATTCAACTGCCAAAAGGGATTACACCAGTGATGGGGCCCATCAGTTCCATCATGGGGCAGATAATGATGGTAGCTGTTACCAGTGATACCGCCTCGCCTGCTGATTTAAGAACACTGGCCGACTTTACTATTCGCAGAAGATTGATGAGTGTAAAAGGTGTAAGCCAGGTAATACCAATAGGTGGCGAAAGAATGCAGTACCAGGTTCTGATTTCAAGTGAAAAATTGAGACAGTATAATTTATCAATTGATGATGTTGACAATGCATTACAACTAACTAACCAAAACACAACGGGTGGCTTTGTTGACAATAAAGGTTCCGAAACACTTATAAGAAATATTGGCCGTGCAAATACATTAGAAGATTTAGCGAATACCGTTGTAAGCAACAGAAATGCTGCACCTGTATTATTGAAACAGGTGGCAGAAGTAAAATTTGGCGGACCAATTAAAAGAGGTGATGGTTCATTTAACGGAAAACCAGCCGTGATACTTAGTATAGAGAAGCAACCGGGCAGCAGTACTATTGATGTAACTGCTGAAGCATTAAAAGCTATCGAAGAAATAAAGGCATCTCTTCCAAAAAATATTCAAATCAACACAGATGTTTTTCAGCAAAAACATTTTATCGTAAACTCCCTTACCAATGTGGAAGAAGCATTAAGGGATGGGTTCATTCTTGTAATAATTATTCTCTTCCTCTTTCTTCTCAATTTTCGTACTACCATCATAACACTTACAGCAATACCGCTGTCGCTCATTATAACAGCGATTGTTTTTAAGTTCTTTGATATTTCCATCAATACCCTTACTCTCGGCGGATTGGCAATTGCTATCGGCGAGTTAGTGGATGATGCCATTGTGGATGTTGAAAATGTTTATAGAAGATTGAAAGAAAACTGGCTCAGCGAAAAACCGAAGCCATTACTCAAAGTAATTTATGATGCCAGCAGTGAGGTAAGAAATTCAATAGTGTATGCCACCATCATTGTAGTGTTGGTATTTATTCCACTGTTCTATTTACAGGGAATTGAAGGAAGGATATTTGCTCCACTTGGAATTGCTTATATCACTTCTATTATTGCATCATTGGTAGTATCGCTAACCGTTACACCGGCACTGTGCAGTTATTTATTAGAAAAGAAAAATCATTTACACCATATCAACCTGGCCTTTTGGAAACGCAAAAAAAAGGAAACCACCGTTGACGCTGTGCATGAACCAGATAGTGCCCTTGTTCGTTGGCTTAAAAAGCAAGACGTCAGGCTACTTCATTTTGGGTTAAAGCGTCCAAAGACAATAACCGGTGTGGCTATTGCATTAATCATTGCTTCCATCAGCATTATCCCATTTTTTGGTACAGAATTTTTACCACCCTTTAATGAAGGAAGTTATACAGTGAACATGGTAGCTCCGGCAGGAACCTCGTTAGAAGAAAGTAACAAACTGGGAACAATCGCCGAACAACAAATTCTGAAAGTGCCCGAAGTTGCTCTAACTGCACGCCGGACAGGCCGGGCAGAATTAGACGAACATGCAGAGCCACCAAGCTCAACTGAAATTGAAGTTGCATTAAAACCCGGTGGACGAAGCAGGGCAAAAGTGCTGGAAGAGATGCGAAATAATCTTTCCGTATTAAAAGGGGTATCCATAAATATTGGTCAGCCCATATCTCACCGGCTCGACCATTTACTTTCCGGAGTAAGAGCACAGGTTGCTGTTAAAATATTTGGTAATGATTTATTAACGCTTCGCTCAAATGCTGAACAATTAAAATCAATTATTTCCAATGTGCCGGGTGTGGTTGATGTGCAGATTGAGAACCAGGTAATGGTACCGCAATTGATGATTAAACTTGACCGTATGGCTGTGCAGCGTTATGGCTTACAGGTAGGAAATGTAGCAGATGAACTGGAAATATTTTACAATGGTAAAGTAGTAAGCCAGATAATTGACGGGCAAAAAAGTTTTGATATTGTTTTAAGGACTGATGACAGCACAAGAAAAAATATTGAAGCAATCCGTAATACACAGATTGCAGCTTCGGATGGTTCATTAATACCGCTGAGTCAAATTGCAAAGATTGAACTGGAGAACAGCATCAATGCAGTTAATCATGAAAATACGCAGCGACGCATTGTGGTTTCAGCCAATGTGCAGGGCCGTGACCTTGGCAGCACTGTAAAAGAAATGCAGGAAACAGTAAAGAAAGATTTGCCATTACAGGAAGGCTACTACCTGCAATGGGGTGGACAGTTTGAAAGCCAGCAATCAGCATCTAAATTAATAACCATCCTAAGTATATTTTCAATAGCAGGTATTTTCTTAGTGTTATACAGCCATTTCAAAAGCAGCCGTATTGCATTGCAGATAATGCTGAACATACCATTAGCATTAATAGGCAGTGTAATAGCAGTAATGCTTACCGGCGGTGTTTTCTCTATTGCAACAATGGTTGGCTTTATTACACTTACAGGTATTGCATCAAGAAATGGTATTATGATGATAAGCCATTATATCCATTTGGTACAACACGAAGGAGAAGTGTTTGGAGACAAAATGATTATCCGTGGTTCATTGGAGAGATTAGTGCCGGTATTAATGACGGCATTAGTTGCAGCGTTTGCTTTGATACCACTAACAATGGATGCAACAGCACCGGGTAAAGAAATTCTGTACCCTGTTGCTACTGTTATTTTGGGTGGATTGGTTAGTTCAACATTATTAGATATGATTGTAACTCCTGTTGTATTTAAACTATTTGGCGAAAAAGCCTTAAAGAAATACCTGGAAGAGCAGGAAAAAAAGGAGTTGAATTAAAGCGATGGTAACGAATAAACATTCTGATATTAAAATGAGGAGTATGGGGAAGATTAAATAACATGGGTCGGAGCCCTGCTTTGGTTTCCTTATTTATAATGAAACAGTTTCTGGAGCAGGGTTTCCGCACCCACCAACTGATAACTCCGTTTTAAGAAGCATTTAATTAGAGTAATTTTTAAAAAGTATTGTAGTGGAGCAAGCAAAATACATTCCGGCACTTCGATTCAAATGGCTTACGCCACTGTATGATTTTTTTATAAATATCACAATGCCCGAGAGGAAAATTAAACAGGCATTAATTGAAGCGGCAAATATTCCGGCAGGAATAAAAGTATTGGATTTTGGATGCGGTACAGCTACGCTGACTATTATGGTAAAAGAAATGTGCCCCGAGGCGAAGGTTACAGGGATTGATGTGGATAGAGAAATATTAGCCAGGGCAACTCAAAAAGTAAAAGAAAAGAAGTTAGATATTTTTTTACTGGATTATGATGGAAAGCAGCTTCCCTTTCAGCGTAATGCTTTTGACAGAGTAATATCCTGCCTGGTTTTTCATCATCTTGATACAGATACAAAGCAAAATATGCTGGCAGAAATATTCCGGGTTTTAAATAAAGACGGACAGTTGCTTATTGCAGATTTTGGCCGTTCTAAGTCATGGATTCAAAGAACGCTTTTCAATATAATAAGAGGCCTGGATGGATTTAAATCAACAGATGCAAATGCTAAAGGATTATTACCTGAGTTGATTTCGGATGCAGGGTTTGAAAATGTAGTAATTAAAAAGCGTTTCAAAACCATGTTTGGAGAAGTACAAATAATCAGTGCAAAAAAAATATAAATACAAATAAACAATCTCATGAAAAAGAAATTTTATTTACTGCTTTTAATAATTGCAACAGCATTTTCAGTAACAGCACAACAGCTAAAGAAAGAAGAGGTTTGCTACAATCCCAACCTTGTTAAAGACACGGCTAAAAAAAGTATTAAGTCCATGGCTTTCGCTATCGTCAATGGCGATAGTATAAAAATCAACTATCATTCTCCCGGCGTTCGTAAAAGAATTATTTGGGGTGGGTTGGTACCTTTTGACGAAGTATGGGTAACCGGCGCACATGATGCCACTACATTTGAAATGCCAAAGGCTTTTGTTGTTAATGGTAAAGAAATACCGGCAGGTAAATATGCTTTCTTTTCCATCCCCGGCCAAAAGGAATGGACGTTGATAATAAATAAAAATTGGAAACAGCATCTTGCCACCGAGTATGATGAAAAGGATGATATTGTCAGGATTAAAGTAAAACCGAAAAAAGTTAATCATACAGAGCGGTTGCAATATTTTATTGAAACCGGAAAAGGCGAAACTGGCAAGATTGCTGTAGCATGGGAAAAGATAAGAGTTGAATTTGATTACAAATTTTTAAAATAACATCAGTGCTAAACTAATTTACAATGTTCAAAGACTTTCCTTCATTACATCCGCTGGCAGTACATTTTCCCATTGTGCTTATTTTATTAGCTGCTGCTTTGCAGGCCGTTCTTGTGTGGAAAGATCTGAAACAGATTAAGTGGGTTACGCTTGTTATTATGGCCGGGGGCTTTTTTTCATCGCTTGCCGCCAGCACCATCTTTCATGCCATGCCTTCTGCCGATGCCCCAAAAGCAGCTTTGGAAATATTTGAGGAGCATGAAAAATATGCACAACTAACACTCTGGATGAGTGGCATTACTTTTTTACTGAAAAGCATTGGGGTGTTTTTTAAAATAAACCGGCGTTCATTTGAAGTTATTGTACTGATAGCCGCAATCATTGCTGCTGTCTTTCTTTCTATTGCGGGGCATCATGGGGCAAAACTTACACATATTGCAGGTGTGGGGCCTATGGGCAGGTATTTAATGAAGGAGCATGGCGCCGGTCATGATGAAAAAGATATGGAAGGTATGGACATGAATGGAGACAGTACGACGCACATGAACGATACACACATGAACGATTCCATGCCGGGGATGAAGAATATGCCCGGGATGGATACAATGAAAGGAATGGACAACATGAAAGACATGAACAACATGCCGGGGATGGATAAAATGAAAGATATGAAAAACATGCCAGGCATGGATAACATGAAGGGAGTGGACAAGATGAAAGACATGAAGAATATGCCGGGGATGGATAAAATGAAAGATATGAAAAACATGCCAGGCATGGATAACATGAAAGACATGAAGGATATGAAAATGGATTCTTCCATGAACATGAAAGATATGAACAACATGACGGGAATGGATAAAATGAAAATGGACTCATCCATGAATATGAAAGACATGAATAATATGCCTGGCATGGACAAGATGAATATGCCAATGAAAAATCCAATGGACACTTTCCGCTTCCTCGATAATAATCCTGCCCGGAAAAAAGAAAAAAAGCCGGTTAAGCAATAAAACATTTCACTATGAAAAAGCTATTCCTTTTTTTATTGTTGATTCCGGTATGCAGCCTGGCTCAGATGAATCACTCTATGCAAATGGCGAAAGATTCAGGAGTTAAAAAAATAACATCGTATAATTTTCCTTTGAAGCCAACCCAACTTGCTCCCGGAGAAAGTTACCAGGGAAAAAAAGTGGAGTATGATTTATATGTAACCGATACGATGGTGAACTTTACCGGAAAGCATCGCCATGCCATTGCAATCAATGGACAGATACCGGCTCCTATTCTTGAATTTACTGAAGGCGATACCGCCATCATCCGTGTACACAACCTGATGAAGATGGAAACCTCTATTCACTGGCATGGAATACTATTACCAAACAAAGAAGATGGTGTTCCTTACCTAACTACATCTCCTGTTGAGCCCGGCGAAACTTATACTTTCACTTTTCCACTTATTCAAAGTGGCACTTACTGGTATCACTCTCATACTATGCTGCAGGAACAGAATGGCTTATATGGTTCAATCGTAATTCACCCTGCACAGCCAGAACCAGCACTAAAAGAATATGTTTTGCTATTATCAGACTGGACAGATGAAAACCCACATCAGGTAATGCGTTACCTGAAACGTGGAGGCGAATGGTATGCCATCAAAAAAGGCGCATTGCAAAGCTATGGCGAAGCCATTGCAGCAGGTGCATTTAAAGATAAACTCAAGCAGGAATGGCAGCGTATGCCTGCCATGGATGTATCTGATGTTTACTACGATAAGTTCTTATTGAACGGCCAGGAAACAAATGAATTTAAAGATGCAAAGCCGGGAGAAATAATCAGGCTAAGGATTATCAACGGTTCGGCGGCCACTTATTTCAACCTTCAATATGCGAACAGCTATATGCGGATTATTGCTGCTGATGGTATTAATGTAACCCCGGTTAATGTAAATAAACTTGAAATCGCTATTGCAGAAACTTACGACGTATTGATTACTGTACCCGAAATAGGCACTGCAGAACTTAGGGCTACTTCATGGGATGTAATGGGATATTCGTCCGCTTTCTTTGGCAACGGCCCAATTATTAAAGCCCCCGATATTCCAAGGCTGAATTATTTTAAGATGATGCAACAAATGGGTAGCATGAACATGAAAGGAATGAACATGGGCAATATGCCGGGTATGGATATGAAAAACATGAATATGCCCAATGATACTGCATCTCCAAAAAAAGAAATGGATATGAATAGTATGGAAGGTATGAAAATGGATGATATGGCAGGCATGGATATGAAAATGGGAATGCCGGGTGAATTTAATTATAATATGCTGCGGGCATTACATCCAACCACATTGGACTCCTCATTAGTGCCACGGGAAGTAAAGCTTGCACTTACAGGCAATATGCTCCGGTATGTTTGGTCATTTGATTTCAAAACTTTATCAACTGCCGATAAAATACTTATCCGAAAAAGTGAAAGAGTAAGATTTGTGTTGACCAACAATACAATGATGCGGCACCCATTGCACTTGCACGGTCACTTCTTCCGCTTCATCAATGCACAGGGCGAATATTCCCCAATGAAACATACGTTTGATATTCAACCAATGCAAACAGTTACAATAGAGTTTGAAGCAAATGAAGAGAAAGATTGGTTTTTTCATTGCCACATCCTATATCATATGATGGCTGGCATGGCCCGTATTGTAAGCTATGAAGGAAGTGAACAAAATGAATTCGCCAAAACCGGTTACAAAGAATTAAAAAAAGAAGATAATATACTTTATCCATGGTTCGATTTATCTGTTCACTCTCAGGGAGCATGGCTGAGTGGGAATATATCCAATAACAAAACGGCTCTGGAATTTGAAGGCAGAGTTAACTGGGAAGGAAACTATGAAACCGAAACACATTTGCTTCGCTATTTAGACAAAAAACAATACTTAGCCTTTTATATAGGTTTTGACTATCGAAAAAACAAGACACTTCCTTTAGCCAATAAACCCAACAGCAAAGACAATCGCCGGGTTTTTGATGCCGGTTTTTACTATTTATTACCAATGCTTATACGTTCTGAATGGCGGATAGACCATACAGGCAAACTGCGACTCCAATTGGAAAGAAGGGACATACCACTTAGTAACAATTTCTTTTTCGACTTTCGGGCAAATACCGATAAGGAATATGCTGTTGGCTTCCGGTATATGATAGCCAAACCCCTTTCTATAAGCACAAACTATGACAGTGATTATAAATGGGGAATTGGGTTAACATGGCATTATTGAATTATCAGATAACGTATAAATATGTTTTATGGAACACAATCATCACAACAAAGAACAGTACACATGCCCTATGCATCCGGAAATTGTACAAGATAAACCCGGTAACTGCCCCAAATGCGGAATGACACTCGTTCCTGTTGATGCAAAAGAGGAAGAACATACTCATACCCACCATAAACATACAGGACATGCAACAAATGAGCACTCTTCTCATACGGAGCATATTGCGCCTGTTGTAGAAATGCGAAGCACTCAGGGGGTCCATAAATATACCTGTCCCATGCATCCGCAAATAATACAGGATGGACCAGGCAAATGTCCCTTATGCGGCATGACGCTGGTACCACTTACTAAACCGGGTACTCATGATGGACATGAAGCTCATGCATCAGGTATTGCTGATTTTAAAAAACGATTTTATGTAGTGCTGGTATTAACTATTCCCATTATGCTGCTGTCAGAAATGATTCAGCACTGGTTGAATATTCATATCAGTTTTACCGGTTCAAAATATGTATTATTTGCCTTAGCCTCTGTTGTTTTCTTTTACGGAGGCTGGCCTTTTCTAAAAGGATTGGTTGGGGAAATGAGAGCCAAAAATCCCGGAATGATGACATTGGTTGCATTTGCCATATCAGTAGCATATATCTATAGTGTGGCAACTGTATTTGGGCTAAAAGGCATGGATTTCTTTTGGGAGCTGGCTACTCTAATTCTTATCATGTTATTAGGTCATTGGATTGAAATGAAATCCGTTGCAGGCGCTTCAAGAGAATTAGAACTGTTGGTGCAACTGATGCCCGATGATGCACATTTGGTAAATGGTGAAAATATAACCGATGTAAAAACAGAATCGCTGAAAGAGAATGATGTGATACTTATCAAACCCGGTGAGAAGGTTGCCGCAGATGGTGTTATTGTGGATGGTGAAAGTTATCTTAATGAATCTATGCTCACAGGCGAATCGAAACCTGTGGAAAAAATAACGGGAGATAAAGTAATAGCAGGTTCTATTAATGGCAATGGGGCTATAAAAGTTGCTGTATCACACGGAGCAAATGATTCTTACTTATCACAGGTTATAAAACTGGTACAGGATGCACAAAAATCAAAGTCCAAAACACAACTAATTGCAGACAGGGCGGCAAGATGGCTTACACTGATTGCTATTGTAGCAGGCATTACCACATTTCTTGTTTGGTATTTATCTGGAAAAGATTTAGCTTTTTCCATTGAGAGAATGGTAACCGTAATAGTAATATGTTGCCCTCATGCTTTAGGGTTAGCCGTGCCATTGGTGGTAGCAAAATCAACAGCACTATCAGCAAAACATGGTTTACTGATAAAGAACAGGACTGCCTTTGAAAATGCAAGAAAGATAACCACATTAGTATTTGATAAAACAGGAACACTGACAGTTGGCAAATTTGAAGTATCAAAAATTATTTCATTAACCGAAGGTCTTTCTGAAAATGAATTATTGAAATATGCAGCTGCTTTGGAACAGAACTCTGAACATCCCATTGCCACAGGTATTATTCAAAAAGCAAAAGATTTATCAGTTCAAATTCCATCGGCCGGAAATTTTAATGCTATTACAGGAAAAGGAGTTGAAGCATCTGTTGACGGAAATGACATTAAAGTCGTAAGCCCTGGCTATCTCAAGGAAAAGAACATTGCATTGCCCGATACCTACAATGCTGATGCAACCGAAACAGTAGTGTTTGTACTGGTCAACAATAAACTGGCAGGATATGTTGCTTTATCTGATACCATTCGTCCGGAATCAGCAGAAGCTATCCGGATTTTACACGATAATAAAATAAAATCCGTTCTTCTTACAGGCGATAACAGGCAAGTGGCAGAAACAGTTGCCAGGAAATTGGGCATGAGCAGTTTTTTTGCTGAAGTATTGCCACATCAGAAGTTGGAGAAAATAAAAGAGTTGCAGGATAAAGGAGAATATGTAGCTATGACAGGCGACGGAGTAAATGATGCGCCTGCATTGGCGCAAGCCAATGTAGGCATAGCTGTTGGTTCAGGTTCTGATATCGCCGCCGAAACAGCAGGGATTGTACTGGTTAACAGTAATCCCAAGGATGTTGTTTCATTGATTCAGTTTGGTAAAGCCACTTACAGAAAGATGATTCAGAATTTAATATGGGCAACCGGCTATAACGTAGTGGCTTTGCCACTGGCGGCAGGGGTATTGTACAAAATGGGCATATTATTAAGCCCTGCTGCTGGTGCGGTGTTGATGAGTGTGAGTACCGTTGTTGTAGCTATTAATGCAAGTTTGCTGAAAGTAAAATAATACAAAGCCCCAGATGCAGGGAAAGTACTAGGTAAAATAAGCAAACTGAATTGTAAATATGATTGATAATTGATGCAATAAGCTCAGAGAAACAGGTGTTCTTAAGCTATGAGGAATCAATAATAATAAATATCTTTAAGAGTTACAATTGAATAAAAAAAATCGTTTCTAAATCGTAATAATTAATGTAAAACATATAGTATGAAAACACTTTTTTTAGTATTTGCAGTCTTAACTTTTATTGTATCCTGCGATAAAAAAAATACATCCCCGGAAACGATACAGCCTGACGACCTTTCTGCTTCTGTTGCTATGACTGGGGAAATATCCTCTTTACAACAGTCAGTCACAAACCTTGTGGTTGCTTCAAATATTTCGCAGCGGCTTTACTGGGACAGTGCCTATCACCATCATGATTCTTTATTCTGGCATCATCATAATATTTATCATCATGGCACTTACACTCATGATGACCATACACACCATTGGGTGCCTTATGACCCTGCTATCAATCATCATGGCCATCATCATCCCCAATATCCGGGACACCCCAATGATTCACTCGTTACTACTCCCAATCATCATCCCCATGTAAATTGTGAACATCATCCGGGTCATCATATTTGTCATCATCATACAATGGATTCATTGCACCATGTGCATAATATACATCATCCATAATTTTTTAAAATCAAACATCCGGGAATCGGATTGCAAAAGAGATGTACATTACAGAACAGGTAGTTCACTATTTTCTGCATTTTATTTTTCCCGGCGTAGTTGCGTATGCTTTTTTCAATAAAAAATGGAAACGGGTTTATGCAGTGTTTTTGTTGACTATGCTGGTGGATGCCGACCATCTGTTGTCAACTCCATTTTTTCATCCCTGCCGCTGCAGTATTGGTTTTCATCCCCTGCACAGTTATATCGCAATAATGATATATGCCTTACTGCTTTTATTTCCAAAATTCCGTATCGTATCAATCGGATTATTAATGCACATGGCTACTGATTATATTGATTGTATTTTTATTACTCATAATTGTAACTAATATTACTGTTTATGGCAAAAAGCAAACACTACTATATCCGAAAGACACATCGCTGGCTCGGAGTTATTTTAGGCATCCAGTTTTTATTATGGACTATCGGCGGCCTGTATTTCAGTTGGAGCAATATGGACGAAGTGCATGGAGATTTTCAAAAGAAAAATGCACCACTTTTATCATCCGATATTTCATTGGTTTCGCCAACAATGGTTTTGGATACAATTAAGAAAATTCACCAGATAGATTCAGTGGTATCTATTCAATTGATTGAAATATTGGGCAAACCTTTTTACCAGGTTCGCTGTATCAGTGCCGTTCAGAATGAAGCTAATCATGAACATGATATGCAGGCAATAAATCATCTTGCCAATGCAGAAACAGGTAAGCTTCGTGGACCATTGACAAAAGAAGAAGCAGTTGAAGTAGCTAAAATGAGATTTAGCGGTGAACCAAAAGTAAAATCAGTTGAGTACTTAACAGGCACAAATAGTCATCATGAATATCGGGAAAGCCCGTTGCCTGCTTATGCTATTACATTTCAGCATCCATCAAAGACTACCGTTTACGTTGCCAGTGAATTAGGAACTGTTCAAAAGTTCAGGAATAACAAATGGCGAATATTTGATTTCTTATGGATGATGCATACTATGGATTATGAAAGCAGAGACCATATTGGAAATTGGCTGCTTAGGGCATTTTCTGTATTTGGTTTGGTAACAGTGATTAGTGGGTTTGCATTATTTTTTGTAAGCACAAAGAGAAGTAAGAAAAAAGCTACAGATTTTCCATCTTTAAATTAGTAAGGATGTAGATTTAGGTCGATTTATTATTTTAAAAAGGCAAAGAAAGGCTTACGACTATTGAAGTATGCTATATACCTAAATTGATTTTTCCGATTCTTGTGTTAACTTAAAACATGAAAAAAAGTAGTAAGCAACAAAAGGTTAAGGGCAAAAGTTTAACTCAAAAGATTCTCAGATATTTCTTTTGGATTATTCTTGGCCTCTTTGTGCTTGCCATTCTTATTCTCATCATACTTTTGCAACACATCCATATCGAAAAGAAATGAAAACGCAGCTTATTGATAGCGGTAGCTGGTTAAAAATCATGTTGAATTAAGTATAAAATTGGAGGTAAGAGGTTTTTAACCCGCTGATTTGCAACAATATTGCTAAATTACACATGCACAAGTGTATAATTTGCAACAAAACATCCTATTTTTGCAACCAATGAAAATTTTGTTCTCAATAGTATCTCTGCTAATGCTTTACATTTCCTGTCTGCCTTGCGGCGACAGAAAGGAATGTAATGTCAGGGCAGAAGCAAAAATTTCAGCAGCAAATGACAACCACCAGCAACATAAACATAATTCAGAAGCCTGTTCCCCATTTTGTTCATGTTCCTGTTGTGCAGCTTCAGCATTTTACTCGCCTTTCTCTAAGGCTCAGGTAAACAAAATAGAATTTCAACAGGAGAACTATCCTCTCTATAACGTATCGTTTAGCACAGAAGCTCATAATAGCATCTGGCAGCCTCCCAAATTGTCTTAATCTCACATCTTTATTGAATTTGCTGTAAGCCGTTTTATTTATTGGCTTATTCAGCTATTGTATCATTCATTTCCCATTACTGGCAATGGCCACAACCAAAAAAGCTATAAAAGGCAAGAAAAAAAAACAGCCTTTAGCAATAAGAATAATTAAAATCATTCTTATTGGAATTGCCTGCGCAATACTTATTGCCGCAATGGTGGAAAGAACTATTCATTTCTTCAGGTATCATATATAACCAAACAGAATTAAGACATGCTCAATAAAATCATTCAATTCTCCATAAAAAATAAATTGGTCATTGGCCTCTTTACACTTGCATTAATAATATGGGGTGTTTACTCGGCAAAAAAATTGCCGATTGATGCAGTGCCCGATATTACTAATAACCAGGTACAGGTTATAACTTTAAGCCCTTCGCTTGCTGCACAGGAAGTAGAACAATTAATTTCTTTTCCGGTGGAACAAACAATGGCCACCATTCCGGAAGTGCAGGAAATCCGTTCCATATCCAGATTTGGATTATCTGTAGTTACTGTCGTATTTCATGATGATGCAAATATATATTGGGCCCGTCAGCAAGTAGGTGAACGGCTGATAGAAGCCCGAAACCAGATACCGAATAATATAGGTAATCCGGAAATGGCTCCTATCTCTACAGGATTAGGTGAGATTTATCAATACGTTTTACATGCAAAAAAAGGATATGAAAATAAATACGATGCCATGTCGCTCCGTACTATTCAGGATTGGATAGTCCGTCGTCAGTTGCTTGGCACACCCGGCATTGCTGATGTAAGCAGCTTTGGCGGTCTTTTAAAGCAATATGAAATTGCATTGAATACAGATAAGCTTCGCAGCTATAATCTATCCATTGCAGATGTATTCAATGCCCTTGAAAAGAATAATCAGAATACAGGCGGTGCCTATATTGACAAAAAACCCAATGCCTACTTTATCCGCAGTGAAGGGTTTATTAAAACAATCACTGACATTGAAAAAATTGTAGTTACAAGAACTTCCGGTGGTGCACCCGTGCTGGTAAGAGATATTGCAACGGTACAGTTGGGCCATGCCACGCAATACGGGGCATTAACCCGTAATGCAGAAGGGGAAGTAGTTGGTGGTATTGTTTTAATGCTCAAAGGAGCAAATTCAAGCATTGTAATTAATAGTGTAAAAGAAAAAATAACCCAGATTCAAAAAAGCTTGCCGGAGGGTGTGGTCATTGAGCCCTTCCTTGACAGAAGTGCTTTAGTTAGCAGGGCGATTGGAACTGTAAAAACTAACCTTATTGAAGGTGCCTTGATTGTGATTTTTGTATTGGTGGTTTTCCTTGGTAATATCCGTTCGGGGTTGATAGTGGCTTCCGTAATTCCGCTTGCCATGCTTTTTGCTATTTCGCTGATGAACCTGTTTGGTGTGTCTGGTAACCTGATGAGTTTAGGCGCCATTGACTTTGGTTTGATTGTGGATGGAGCCGTGATTATCGTGGAAGCAACCATGCACCAATTAGGTCATCGAAAACCTGGAAGAATGACACAAGACCAATTGGATGATGAAGTATATAAGTCAGCAGGTAAAATGATGAACTCTGCTGCATTTGGACAAATCATTATCTTAATTGTGTACCTGCCTATTCTTGCACTGGTTGGCATCGAAGGAAAAATGTTTGGCCCAATGGCACAAACAGTATCATTTGCTATACTGGGTGCATTCCTGCTTTCACTTACTTACGTACCCATGATGAGTGCTCTGGTATTAAGTAAAAAAATAAGCCACAAAGAAAACCTTTCAGATAAAATGATGAAGTTTTTCCAACGGCTATATACGCCACTAATACGTGGAGCATTGAAAATGAAATTGCTGGTGGTGAGCATTGCAGTTGGTGTATTTGTAATCAGCCTTATTATTTTTAAAAACTTAGGTGGTGAATTTATTCCCACATTGGAAGAAGGAGATTTTGCCGTAGAAACAAGGTTACTGACAGGTAGCTCGTTAAGCCAGACGATTGAAAAAATAACGCAGGCTTCTGATTTACTAATGAAAAAATTTCCCGAAGTAAAAGAAGTGATTGGAAAGATAGGTGCTTCTGAAATACCAACCGACCCTATGCCCATAGAAGCATGTGATATTACCATCCTTTTAAAAGATAAAAAGGAATGGACCAGTGCACATAACCGGGAAGAACTGGCTGAACTGATGCAAAAGGAACTGGAGAAAATTCCCGGTGTTTCCTATGGGTTATCTCAACCCATCCAACTTCGTTTTAATGAATTGATTTCAGGTGTGCGCCAGGATGTAGGTATTAAAATATTTGGGGAAGACCTGGATGTGCTGGCAGACCTGGCAAAAAAAATTGGTGTTATCGTACCTACGGTAAAAGGTGCAGAAGATTTATATGTAGAACAGGTAACCGGGCTGCCACAGATTGTGGTTAAACTAAACCGGGATAAAATTGCACAATTTGGTTTAAATGTAGAAGACATAAATCGCACCATCAGCGCTGCTTTTGCAGGTGAAGCCGCCGGTATTGTATATGAAGGCGAGAAAAGATTTGATATGGTGGTAAGGTTAGAAAAAACTGGCCGCCAGAGTATTGATGATGTAAAAGGATTATTTGTTGCGGCCCCTGATGGTAACCAGATTCCATTGGAACAGGTAGCCGATGTCAATTTGCTGTTAGGCCCTAACCAGATACAACGGGAAGATGCAAAGAGAAGAATCATTGTCGGCTTTAATACAAGAGGCCGTGATATTTCATCGGTTGTAAAGGAAATGCAGGCAAAAATTGAGAAGCAGGTAAAAATGCCTCCCGGTTACTTTATCACTTATGGCGGGCAATTTAAAAACCTCGAAGAAGCAAACAAAAGGTTGTCTGTAGCTGTTCCCGTTGCATTAGCATTAATTCTCCTGCTTCTTTTCTTTACGTTTGGTTCTATCAAATATTCACTACTCATTTTTACAGCTATACCTATGAGTGCTATTGGTGGTGTATTTGCATTATGGTTCCGGGGTATGCCATTTAGTATCTCAGCAGGTGTTGGTTTTATTGCTTTGTTTGGTGTGGCTGTTTTAAATGGTATTGTGTTAATCAGCGAATTTAACCGGTTAAAAAAAGAAGGCATGACTGACATAAATGCAATTATTCTAAAAGGAACTTCTGTAAGGTTGCGCCCCGTGTTAATGACGGCAGCGGTTGCTTCATTAGGCTTTTTGCCAATGGCATTATCTACAGGTTCCGGGGCGGAAGTACAAAGACCGTTAGCAACTGTTGTAATAGGTGGATTGATTACGGCCACTTTTCTTACGTTGGTAGTTTTGCCGGTGTTATATACCTGGTTCGAAAAAATAAAACCAAAGACGAAGAAAACCGATGTAACGAAAGGGCTTGCCTCATTGCTTATCCTTTTTTTAGCCTCATCATTTACCGCAACTGCACAACAACCGAAAACAGTTATCAATCTTAATGATGCCGTGTCATCTGCTATGAAAAATAACCCGTTGGTAAAAGTGGGAACGCTGGATATAAGTTACCAGCAGCAGTTGAAAAAAACGGTAAAAGATTATGGTAAAACAAATGTTGGTCTTACGTTTGGGCAGTACAACAGCCGCATTGCCTACGATAATAATTTCAACATTAATCAAAGCATACCCAATCCAGCTTACTTTAAAAGCCTTGTAAGGTTATCAGAATCTAACATTAAAAGCAGCGAATTGCAATTGAAAATTTATCAAACTGAACTGGCGGCCAATACAAAGACATCCTACTACCAGTTAAGTTTTTGGATTGAGGAAATAAGATTGCTGAAAGAGTTGCTGGCTATCTACGAAAATGTGTTGAAAGCATCAGCGTTGCGGTACAAAACAGGTGAAACCAATGCCCTGGAAAATTATAATGCTGAAAGCAAGGTGAATGAGATAAAGGCGCAATTGAGAAATGCGGAAGAAGATTACCGTATTGAATTAAACCGTCTGAAAGTGTTTACTGCAGATTCTTCTGTTACGGCTATTGCCGACACTTCGCTTGTGGAAAAGCAGATACAGGTAAATTTTGATACTGCTGCCATTGCTGCCAACCCTACATTGGCATTTATAAAACAGCAGATTGATATTGCAAACCGGGAGAAAGCTGTTGAGCAGTCAAGATTAAAACCTGATTTCTCCGCAGGCTATTTCAACCAGTCTTTAGTAGGCTATCAAACTGTAAACGGAGCTGATAAATATTACGGCGTAGGTCGTCGGTTCCAGGGTGTTAATTTGGGTATCAGCATTCCCATATTTGCCAGGGCACAAAAGGAAAAAGTAAAAGCGGCAGAAGTAAACCGGGTGCGCCGTGAGGCGGAACTGACGAATTATCAATACAACCTGCAGGCAGAACTTACAAGACTGTTTGGCGAATTGCAGAAACAAAGAGTTCAAATAAACTACTACCGCAATACAGCTTTGCCGCAAGCCAATCTCATCATCACCCAGGCGCAAAAAGCTTTTACTGCCGGTGAAATCGGTTACTATGAGTTGACGCAATCACTCAACAATGCTGTAATTGTAAAACAGGAATACACCAAACTTTTAAACCAATACAATCAAACCGTAATTGCTATCGAGTTTATCGGCGGCATCAATTAATAAGAACGGGCTAAAATAAAATAATATGAAACAGAAATTTTTAAGTTCACTAATCATACTTACTGCTGCTATTATATGGCTTTCATCCTGCTCTTCTAAAGGCGGTGCAGAAGCCACACCGGCAGAACAAACTAAAACTGAAGAAGCAGACATGGTGGATTTGTCGGAAGACCAGTTCAAAACAGTAAACATACAGTACGGTGCTGTAGAGGAAAAAAATCTAAGCAGCGTTATTCGGGCATCGGGTGAAATAGAAGCCCCTCCACAACAATTAGTTACCGTGTCTTCTCCGTATGGGGGTGTTGTAAAAAATATTCCATTACTGGAGGGAAAATTTGTTTCGCAAGGGCAAGTGATAGCTGTTCTGGAAAACCCTGAATTTATACAATTGCAGCAGGATTATCTTGATTATAAGAGCCAGTTGTCGTATCTCAAGGAAGAATTAGACAGGCAGCAGGAACTGGCAAAAGAAAATGTGAATGCCAAAAAAACTTTGCAGAAAGCCAGCAGTGAATACAACAGTATGGTGGCAAGGGTGCAGGGCCTGCGTTCAAAGTTGCAATTGATAAATATAAATCCTGATAAGATTGGAAGCGGCAGCATCAGCAGCCGCACCAATGTATATGCAACAACATCCGGTTATGTAACAAAGGTGAAGGCAAACATCGGGAAATATGTAAATGCCAACGAAGCATTGGCCGAAATTGCTGACACCCGTGAACTGCATGTGGAACTTACCGTTTTTGAAAAAGATGTTCCCAAAATAAAAGCCGGGCAAAAAGTACGGTTTATTTTAAATAATGAAACAAAAGAAAGATTTGCAGAGATAAGTCTTGTTGGACGGGAAATCAGTACCGACAGAACGGTAAGAGTGCATTGCCGTTTATTAAAAGAAGACAGGGAATTGTTGCCAGGATTATTTTTAAAAGGAATCATAGAAACAGGCGTTGCTACAACTACCGCCCTGCCTGATAAAGCGATTGTGCAATCCGCAGGTAAGTCTTACATTTTTATTGCATCAGAAGAAACAAAAGAAGAAGCCAAACCTGCTGATGGAAAAAAGGATGAAGCTGCTGAAAAGCATATTCCGTTCAAGAGAATTGAAGTGACAACAGGCGTTTCAGAAAATGGTTATACCGAAGTGATTTTGCCCGAAGGCTTTGACAGGAAAATGAAAGTGGTGATTAACGGAGCTTATGATTTATTATCAAAGATGAATAACGTGGAAGAAGAAGAATAGATTTTACATGGGTCGGAGCCCTGCCTTGTTTATCCCGTTTTAAAAATGGAAAACCTTGAGCGGCACGGTTTCCGTACCCATCCAAATAAAAAAAACTTTTTAACATGCAAAAGATAATATTCATAATCGCTGTCATAGTAGTAACTATCGGTAGTGGTTGCACCAATGCTGGCGAAGAAAAAAGACAAGAGATACAATCAGAAAAACACGATTCCACTCATAAAGAAAGAAAGGAAACAGATACTACGGGCATGAAAATGGGCGGCAATGAATTGGATTCAAAGAAAAAATAAATCATCATTTAAAACTAAAATTTATGAAACAGTTATTTGCATTTCTTGTGATGCTGTTGTCAGCATCCATGCTGTTTGCACAGGATGTAATCACCCTGCGCAGCGGCGAAACCATTAACGGAAAAGTAGCCGAAGTAGGCACAACAGAAATCCGTTATTATAAAACTAATAATGCTGACGGGCCTGTGTATGTGGCCAGTAAGTCTGAAATAGTTCAGATTGTGTATGCAAATGGTACTAAAGATGTTTTTAGCACACAGGTTTCTTCCAGTCAAAATGCAATAAATCAAAATTATTCCAGGAGTTATCGAAGGGGATACAACAGGCCTTTTTTGTATCCTATCATTAGGCCGCATATAGATTTGGGGCATCATATTGATTTAGGCCATCATGGGCGCAGGCATCATTAACTATTAATCACAGCAAAACACTTCATGTTATGAAATGGATTGGAAGAAGAGAAAGTTCAAATGTTGATGACCGCCGGGGATTATCCGGTGGAAAAATTGCAGCAGGCGGTGGCGTAGTTGGTATTGTTATTTATTTGCTTTACACTTTATTAAGCGGTAATAATGTTGACCCCACGCAGATACAACAGCAGCTTTCTGAACAAACAAATCAGTCCGCACAACTAAGTCCCGAAGAACAAAAGGCCGATGATGAAAGGGCTGCATTCGTAAAAGTTGTGCTGGCGGAAACAGAAGACGTATGGAATAAAATATTTTCCGAAAAAGGCCAACAGTATTCAGAACCTGCACTGGTGCTGTTTCGTGGTATGGTTGAGTCAGCCTGCGGTAATGCAAATGCAGCATCAGGGCCGTTCTATTGCCCCGGTGATAATAAACTGTACATAGACCTTTCTTTTTACCAGGATTTGCAATACAAACTTAATGCACCCGGTGACTTCCCGATGGCTTATGTGGTGGCACATGAGGTAGGCCATCATATACAGAACCTGATGGGTACAGCAGATAGGGTAAACCGGCTACGTCAGCAGCTAAGTGAAACTGAATTTAACAAATATTCAGTAATGATGGAACTACAGGCAGATTTTTATGCTGGTGTTTGGGCGCATCATGCACAGAAAATGAAAGACATTTTAGATGCAGATGATATTGATGAAGCATTGAATGCTGCCAGTGCTATTGGCGATGACAGGTTACAGAAACAGTCAACCGGGCAGGTAATGCCCGATGCTTTTACTCACGGCACTTCTGCACAACGGATGTATTGGTTTAAGAAAGGATACGAAACAGGAGATATAAAACAGGGAGATACGTTTAATGCAAAGGATTTATAATCCGCTGTAAAACTAAAAGGCAAAAGACATGTTGCAAATACTTGATATCACTCAAAAGAATATCATTGCTACAAGAGCGAATGATATATTGGGTATAAATGATTACGAAAAAATTCATCCCCTGATTCATAATATTATCCGGACAGGCAAAAAAGTTCGTTGGTATTTTGAAATGGAAAGCAACGCTTCCGAAAAATCCGGAGGGTTTTGGGAAGATGGGCTTCTTGAAATAAAATATAGCAAGGCGGATTTCACACATGCGGATGATATAGATAGAATTGCCATCATAGGAGAACAAAAATGGCAGAAACTGATGTACTCTATTATGTTGCCATTTTCAAAAGCCAGTATAAAGTATTTTGGCATGGCAGACAAAGAAAAAGCCCTGCAATGGATAATGACGCAGGAAGAGAGTTTAGAAACATCAATAGAAGTTTAAACTGTGTATAAAGTTGTAATGATGGATATAAATGTTGAATTAATTATTGTTGCCAAACTCATTGCATCCTTCCTGCTTGGTGCTTTTATCGGTCTTGACAGGGAAAAGCATGGCCGGGACGCCGGCATAAGAACCTATGCTGCCGTTTGTATCGGCGCTACTTTATTTACTGCTGTTGCGGCCCATCTTGTAAGCGATGTTGCTGCAGCGTCAAGGGTAATAGCCAATATTGTTACAGGTGTGGGTTTCCTGGGGGCCGGTATTATCTATCGCAACAGCAGTGCCGGAACATCGCATGGGTTAACAACTGCAGCTACAGTTTGGTGTACTGCCGCAGTTGGTGTGGCAGTAGGCCTCAACATGTTTATTATTGCCATTGTTGGGGCACTTGCATTATACTTTTTACTTTCCTTGCATCACCAGCAATGGTATGTAAAATGGAAAGATAAAATGATAAATAAACATAACGAAAAAGATAATACAGATTAATTATTTACTAAAATGCTTCTATCTAATTTATGTCATCGCTAAATTCAACATCAGCCGGGGTAAAACACAACAAGTCGTTGAAGATTGTATTTGCCATTACTGCTTCTTATTTAATTGTAGAGGTAATTGTTGGTTTTATTTCCAACAGCCTTGCATTGCTTTCTGATGCGGCGCACATGCTTACCGATGTGGGCGGGCAAGCCCTGGCATTGTTTGCCATCTGGATGTCATCCAAGCCACGTAATAACCGCAAGACTTATGGTTATTACAGAACAGAAATATTTTCTGCATTAATCAATGCAATAGTGCTCATATTTATTTCCGGCTATATCTTATATGAAGCATGGCAGCGGTTTAAAGAGCCGCCTGCCGTGGCGGGCATCCCCATGTTGATAGTTGCAGTTTGTGGTTTAATCATCAATCTCATTGCAATGAAAATTTTGAAAGCCGGTTCAGAAGAAAGCATCAATATTAAAGGTGCATTTTTGGAAGTAGTAAGTGATATGTTAAGTTCTGTAGCCGTTATTATTGCCGGTATTATTATTCTTGCCACCGGCTGGCTGTATATTGACCCCATCATGAGTGCCTTGATTGGATTGTTTATTTTACCAAGGACTTATAACCTTTTAAAAGAGTCGGTGGATATACTGCTGGAGGGTGTTCCCAAAGATGTTGACTATTCAGCAGTAGAAAAATTTATTACCGAAAAGCCCGGTGTAGCGTCAGTTCACGACCTGCATATATGGACATTAACCTCGGGAATCAACGCATTAAGTGTTCATATTATAATGAGTGCTGAAACAAACCTTTTAGCCATAAACGATGTAACATCAGCTATTAAAAATGAATTATCAGCTTCATTCAAAATAACGCATACAACTATTGAAGTTCATATAGATAAGGAAGGCTATGTTGCAAATATCATTTAGCCAATACAAATTTCGGAACATGAAACCCACTGTGTCAATAACTAAAAATACCATTATAGGGCTTAAATAATAAATTTTATAAAACCAGAAGTTTAAAAAAATATGATTATCTAATAAAAAAATGAAAAAAACAATAATTCTAATAATGTTTTTGATTTGTTACTACACAGTATTATTTGCACAGACAAAAGATACTGCAACAAATAAAAAGTTACAAGAAATCTCATTTGATTTTTGTGGCTTTTCAAGTCAGATACTTTCAAAAAATATATGGGGTGGAAATTTAGACTTCAAGTATTATCTGACTAAAAAATGGGCTTTTGGCATTTCGTTTTCAGGAGCTCAAAAATCAATAAAAGACACATTTACATTCTCAATAAAAGAGCCTAAAATTGATTACTATGAAATTGGCGTAATCAATCAATACGAATTTTTACAAACTAATAAGATACGTTTGGGTTTTGATATTACCAATGGTTTAATAATAGCCCGTTTGGGTGATAATGCTTTTAAAGAAAGGCGCTATAGAGGATACCAAACCAAAAAAATTTCAACCAATACTTTGTATATGCTACAGGCGGGGGTTAATTTTTCTTATTGCATCATAAAGACTAATCACCAACCAGACTTTTATTTAATAAGTAAAATGAAATACAGGCTTGCAGCAGGCGGTACACAATATGAACAGGCAAGCGATTTCAGCAACCTCTACTTTGGTATTGGTCTATCTTTAATTGGTTTTTCAAACTATAAATAAAAAACTATGGATGGTTTAAAACTGGATAAATGGCAGAAATCTTTTGAAGCAGAAGTTAAAAGTTTGCAGGTAGAGTATGATGCATTTCTTTTACCCAAAAAACTTGAGGATACCTACCAATTAAAAATTGATGAAACAAATAATACACTTTCTTTATGGATAGACACAGAAAATCTTCCAAAAGAAATTGAAGAAAGGTTATCTGAATTACTTTTAAGAACAGAGCCGGAAGATTCGGTATAAATTATTTTGTGAACTTTTTTAAAAGCAGTTCTTGTTCAGAAAGATGTTATAGTAGAATTAGCTAAAAAGGGGAAAGAAAAAAGCAGAGAAGCATCAAGTAAACATTAACAAAATTAAGCGCAGAAACTATGTATTTTTACATCCATAAAAGTTATACAAATGAAAATGAACAGGCTCAATTGCTGGAAATGTGTAGTAATGCTTGCATCCGTTTTAGGAATGGCAAAGGTATTTATGGCATAGACCAATTATACAATTTATTTTTTTTAAAGTTGCGGGGCAAATTGCCTGCGCAACTTTTTATTTTAGTAAACTATTCAGGAATACAGTAAAATGTACAGCATTATAACAGGAACCATATTATTAGGCATTATTCATGCACTTATCCCCAACCACTGGTTGCCAGTAGTGGCTATTGCCAGGTCGGAGAAATGGGAAAAATCTGAATTGATGTTTGTCGCTGCTATTACTGCATCAGCCCATGTGCTCGGAACCGTGATACTTGGAGTTACTTTGGGTATGGTCGGCGCCAAACTTGCCCATCAATATGAAGAGTATGTGCATGTAATTGCACCGGTACTGTTGATTTTATTTGGGCTCATATACTTTACGGTCAACCTGCCTCATCATCACCATGCTGCCAATAAAGATATTCAGCAGTACAAAAGGTCAAAAACAAAATGGATATTGATTTTTGCGGCAATGATGTTTTTATCACCCTGCCTGGAAGTGGAAAGTCTTTTTCTTGCAGCGGGGGCCTATGGATGGGATGATATTTTACTGCTGGCTTTGGTATATGCAGTAATCAGTATCACAGGTATTATTACTCTTGTAATGTTGGCGTTTAAAGGAATTAAGCTCATGAACTCTCATTTTATTGAGCACAACGAAAAACGTATTACCGGAATGGTATTAATTATAGTAGGCATTGTTACATTTTTTTTACACTAAATAAAGTTTTATGGCACATAAACATGATGAAACAAAAATTGCAGAGCAGGAAGGCTGTTGCAATCTCGATGAAAAATTAAACGATGCAAAAGTTATACCGCTGCATAGCAGTGATGACGGTCATAATCATGATGAAATTGGCGGAGCCGATGAAAGCGGATGGAAATCGCATTGGGATTTATTAGTAGCCCTGTTAATCTTAGCGGTACTGCTGACATTGCAGTATGGTTTTAAAATTTTGTTGCCAAAAATACCTTCACTTGTAATTAATCTTGTTGCTTACTTGCTGGCAGGAAGAAAAGTATTAGACCTTGCCTTCCGAAAATCAAAAAGAGGAGACTTTTTTAATGAATTTGTGCTAATGAGTGTAGCAACAATCGGTGCATTTGTAATTGGAGAATATGAAGAAGGCGTTGCCGTTATGGTATTTTATCAGATTGGAGAATGGTTTCAGGATGCAGCCGTCAACAATGCAAAGCGAAGTATTAAGGCGCTGCTTGATGTACGACCGGATGAAGTAACGGTAATCAGGAACAATACTGCTATTATCGCTGACCCTTCCATCGTAGAATTAGGGGAAACCATTCAGATTAAGCCTGGAGAAAAAGTGGCATTGGATGGAGAACTACTTTCGGAAAATGCTTCTTTCAATACAGCAGCTTTAACAGGCGAAAGCAAGCCCGACACCAAGTATAAAGGAGAAACTGTTTTGGCCGGAATGATTAATTTAAATACCGTGGCTGAAGTGAAAGTAAAGTCTTTGTTCAAGGATAGTAAGCTGAGTAAGATTTTAGAAATGGTGCAGGATGCCACGGCACGAAAATCACAAACGCAGCTTTTCATTAGCCGCTTTGCGAAAGTTTATACACCCATTGTATTTTTCCTAGCGGTGGCAGTATGTTTTGTTCCTTACTTCTTTGTGAGTGATTATAATTTTCAAACATGGTTTTACAGGGCTTTGGTATTTCTCGTTATCAGTTGCCCCTGTGCATTGGTTGTGTCTATTCCGTTAGGCTATTTTGGTGGCATTGGCCTGGCATCCAGGAACGGAATTTTATTTAAAGGGGGTAATTTCCTTGATGTAATGACCAGGGTAAATGTAATTGTGATGGATAAAACAGGCACCATGACCAAAGGTGTCTTTAAAGTACAGCAAGTTGTTGCCAATGGTTTAGATGAAAATGAATTGGTGAGATTTACTGCGGCAGTTGAAAGTAATTCTACACATCCTATTGCAAAAGCAGTTACGGAATATGCCAGAGATAAAGTAAAAGGTGTAAATGCTGAAGCAGTAGAAGAAATTTCAGGACATGGATTGAAAGGTAAAGTTGATGGAAAAGAAATACTGGCGGGAAATGTAAAGCTGTTGAAGAAATTCAATATAGCTTTCCCCTCAGAAATTGAAAAGATAGTTGATACTATTGTTGTTGTTGCTATCAATAATCAGTACGCAGGCTATATTACCATGGGCGATGAGATTAAAGAAGATGCGGTACAGGCCGTTAAAGACATGCACAGCCTGAACATAAAAACAGTAATGCTTTCCGGTGATAAGCAATCCGTAGTGGATGCCGTGGCAAAGCAAGTTAGCATTGACGATGCCTATGGGGACTTATTACCAGATGGAAAAGTAGAGAAGGTGCAACAGCTAAAGAATGAAGGAAAGCATATTGCTTTTGTTGGCGACGGAGTAAATGATGCTCCGGTAGTGGCATTGGCAGATGCAGGTATCGCAATGGGTGGATTGGGAAGTGATGCGACTATTGAAACAGCCGATGTGGTTATTCAAAACGACCAGCCTTCCAAGATAGTTACTGCTATTAAAATAGGAAAGATTACCCGGAGCATTGTCTGGCAAAATATTATTCTTGCCATGACGGTGAAAGTATTTGTACTGGCACTTGGTGCAGGTGGCGTTGCCACTTTGTGGGAAGCTGTGATTGCGGATGTGGGGGTAGCATTATTGGCGATTTTAAATGCAGTAAGAATTCAAAGAATGAAATTCTAAAACTCTCAAATGAACAGTAAACAGTTGAAATTATTTTTTACGGTACTGCTTCTGATAATTTCGTTTAATCTTTTTGCTCAAAAAGAACGGGTCAGGGGAATTTACAGAACCAGCGATGACTTTGCAAAAGGGAATCTTTCTTTTGATAATAACTGCAACAACAGGGATACAAGAATCAGGCTGAATGATTTTTTTTCAAAGAAGTATATTACAGTTAAGAAAGGCGATAGTAGCCTAAAACTTTTGAAAAATGATATTTTCACATACAGAAATTGTAACAATGAATTTTTTCGTTTTAAGGGTAAAACTGAACTTTTCTTACTAAATGCCGGGGAGCAAATTCTTATCTATAAACATATTATCTCAAAGCCGCCTGCAGGAAGAACTAACGTAACAAATTATTACTTCAGTTTGGGTGTTAACTCCCCGGTTCAGAAGCTTACAATTAAAAATTTAAAGGGTGCTTTTCCGGCTAACCTTACCTTTCATAGTCGTATTGATGAAAATTTTAAATACAACACGGATTTAGCTGCATTTGATGAAGCAAATAAAATATATCAGATTAACTTGTTGTTAAAGGAAAGCTTTAGGTAGATGCGGTGGCCGGGAAAAAATATTTCGTTTTGCTACAGTAATAATACGATTAACCCTGGAAAAGAACTTGTTTTGCAAATCAAAAATATAACATTACCTATTCACCCTTATATCACCCAATTTTTGAGATGAAAGATTCTGTTATAATATAGTTATAGGTTGCTTTTCAGTATAATTTTGTAGGCAATTTGCCGTCATATATGTATAAAATAAAAACTTCAAAATATGAAAAAATTATTTGCAATCCTGCTCCTTTCAGGAGTAGCCTTTAGTGCTTCAGCCCAGCACTCAAGGGGTAGCCATAGGGCCGTCCGCTCTCATGTAAGTATTGGTATAGGTTCTCCTTCCTACGGTTATGGTAATGGATATAACAGGTATTACAGCCCGTTTAATACATTTCCTTCCAGGTCGTATAATTACAACAGACCCTCGCAGCTTGACCTGAATATTCAGGATATTGAAAATGAATACAGGGACAGAATTTGGTCAGTCAGGAATGACAAAACTTTATCCCGCCAACAAAGAAAAGCGAACCTTCGGGCTTTACGGTATGAAAAGGAAAAAACTATAATTGATGCCCGAAGAGGGTACTATACAAAAAGGTATTAAGTCCTATTAATAGAAAAATTTAAGCCTTGTAGCATTACAGGGCTTAATTTTATGTATTGCAAATTGAATTGTACAAACAGTGATTCTGCTGAACTATCGTTACAACTGACAGAAAAATATTTTACGTAATCCAGCAGCTAAGCTGGCGGGGTTTCAGTTTGGGGTGAATACCTATTTTAAATTTCTGCCTTAATCGTAATGGCGCATTGTTCGAATTCTGAACTCAAAAGTTTTAGTGGTATTTTATCAGGACAGTATTTACTTGTCTCTATCAGGTAAACTAATCTCAAGTTAGTAAGCGGCTTCACCCATACAAGATATTCCCTTAAATGTTCCGCTATTTGCTTAACAGTTGTATTTGGCTTTTCCTTTATCACTAGTATTAATATGCCGTTTTTTTCGTCGGTCAGAAATCTTGCTGCTTTCAGCATTGCGCCTAAATACCCTTTACGGCTGGTGCCTGTATCACATTCCATAATGATATATTCATTATCCTTCTGCAAAACAGTGTCGGGCTTATACCCTTTAGTGAGTTGCCCCCCTGAATTGAGAACTGCATAACCTTCGGCATTGTGTGATAGTTGTTTAAATAAGCTGTCCTTCATAATCATTTTATTGACCAAATAAAGTTAATTAAAAGACCCGGCACAGTCCTTCTGTCTTTCCAAACATTGTCCTTCATTATAAAGCTTACAGAACCACTGTGCCGGATAAGGATATTGAGAATTGAGTTTGGCATTTTGCAGATGTAAATAAACTATCCGGCCAAACACAATTCCAGACAACCAAAGAAGCGACGTAAATTTGTATTCTAAATTTGAATACCACATGTTGATTTTCGCTTACGGCTCAAATATGAATTTGAACAGGCTTACACAAAGGGTTCCTTCAGCCGTTAAAGTTACCAACGCATTTCTTCCTGGTTACAAATTAATTTGTAACAAAGTAAGCAAGGATGGTTCTGCAAAAGCGAATATTATAAAGACGGATAATCTTGCTGAATTAGTTTGGGGAGTGCTGCTTACTATTAATGACAAGGAGAAGCCTCTCCTCGATAAAGCAGAAGGTTTAAGCATGGGTTATAATGAAGACAAGTTGACTTTTTTTGATGATGCCGGTAATACTTACATGGCCCAGGTTTACATTGCCGATAGTAAAGCAATAGACAATAATTTGTTTCCCTATGATTGGTACAATGAGTTTATAGTGTCCGGTGCCATCCTAAATAAATTACCTGCTGAATATATTTCCCAAATGCAATCTATTAGCTCCGTTCGTGACCATGACGAAGGAAGAAGAAAGGAAAACTATTCTATTCTTTCAGGAAAGTAGTATTTTGTTGTTACCAGCTTTTAAATCTTTGTGCATCTTTCGTTGCGACGCTCCGTTCAACGTTCTGTTCTTCTATCATCAATAGACCCGGCGCAATCCTTTCACCGTTTATATAAATCGTTACTCCTTCGTCATAACGAAACGGCGAAACCATTGCGCCGGGTAAAGATTATTGGGAATTGAGATTGGCTTCTCCGCCAGATTCCAAAAATCGCTCCTGCCAAACACAATTCCAGACATTCAAGTATTTCTGATATTTTAAAGAATACTCATCTCATTTCCTCAATAAGAATCTATAAATATTAATAAGCCGTTTTGTAAGAAAATGGGCAAAAGCGAAAGCGAAGCTATGCGGCTGCGATAAAGATTTATCAAAGTCCAAAAAGACTACGGCATAAACAAGAATATACCACACTACTTAAGATGTTATTTATTCCGTTTCCTTTTTGCTTTCCTGCAGCCGCCTTACTGTAATGCTTTCTTTTTTTCCATTTTTTCTTTTACAAAACATTTTTTTTCATCATCAGAACACAATTAAACAATCATTTTTTAAACATTTAAAATTTCATGTTATGGAAATCATCGGAAGAATTACCGCAGACGCAACCGTTAGCGAAACAAAAGCAGGGAAAAAAGTGGTGAACTTTTCTATTGCTATTAATGACACTTACAAAGCAAAAGGCAGTACCGAGGTGCAGAAAATTGTAACCTATGTAAACTGTTCTTACTGGATTAATCCGGGTGTGGCACAGTATTTAACCAAGGGCACATTGGTGGAATGTGCAGGCCGCATTGGTGCAAACGCCTGGACAAACAAAGAGGGTGAAGTAAAAGCCAGTCTTACATTCCATGTAAATACCATCAAACTGCATGGCCGTTCCACAGGGGGCAATACAGCACCTGCACCGGTAGTGCCTATGAACACCGCACCGGCAGCAGTTTCAGAAGTTGCAGAGGACTTACCATTTTAACTTTCATGGCATCCCGTTAAATGGCGGGATGCTTTCATTTTTTTAAACAATCAAAATTTACAACTATGGCACACAATATTAATTTTAATGAGCAAACAGGTAAACACAGTTTCTTTTCAGTAAAAGAAAAAGCATGGCATGGTTTAGGGCAAATTGTGGAAGACTATCCCAACAGTAAGGAAGCATTGCAATTTGCAGGGCTTGATTTTGAAGTTTGCAAAAGACCAAACCTTCATAGACTGGATAATGGCAATGAGGTTATTTCTACAAGTTCATTTTATACATACCGCCCTGATACCAACGCCATATTAGGCGACCGTTTAGGAAAGGATTATGAAGTGGTGCAAAATGCAGATGCTTTTAGTTTTTTTGACGCTATTGTAGATGGTGATGGCATACAGTATGAAACCGCCGGAGCATTGGGAAAAGGCGAAAAGATTTTTATAACAGCCAAACTTCCCGGTTATATCAAAGTGGGCAATGATGATATGATTGAAAAGTATTTGTTCCTTACTACTTCGCATGATGGGTTTGGCAGCATTATGGCGGCTTTTACTCCTATTCGTATTGTTTGTAACAATACCCTTAATGCCGCTTTAAGAAACTGTAGTAATTTTATTAAAATTCGTCACACTGCCAATGCGAAAGAACGGCTGGAAGAAGCACACAAAGTAATGGGAATATCCAACCAGCTATCTGTACAGTTAGAAGGAATTTTTAACCAATGGGCAAAGGTTCGCATTACAGATAAAGAAGTGCAGAAACTGATACAGCTTGCAATGGTTCCCAACAAAGAAGTATTGCAGAACATTGAGAAGGGTGAACTGGATGAATTAAGCACCTGCTTCAAAAATATGTGTGATGATGTTTACGAGTACAACATGAGCAGTCCATCGCAACAATATGAAACCACAAAGGGGACGGTGTTTGGTACATACAACGCCATTACCGGATATTTTCAGAATGTGCGAAATTACAAAGATGATGAAGCCAAAATGAAATCTTTGTTATACGGCGGTACGGCGCAACTAAGAACACAAAAAGCCTTTCAGCTTTGTGAGAGTTTTGTCAAGGGTGAAAATGCAGGGAGCTATAACTAAGTCGCAAGGGGCAAACTATTAAAGTTTGCCCCTCTTTTAAAGCCCGGAAACGAGCCACACTTTAGGGTGTGGCTCGTTAGCTATTCAGGCAGAAGATTACTATTATCTGATTCCAATTGTATTTAAGTATTTGCTTAAATAAGTAAGCTTTTCCTATCTTTGACACGACAAAACTTTGGACAATGAGTGACACTTGCATCAGGTTACAGGCAGACATGGAGCAAATAAAAAGTTGCCGTGAAAAATTAAAGGCAAACTCCAAATCGTTTATGCAGTTAGGACAAATTCTTTCATTGGCAGGTAACGATGTGCGGCTGAAAATTCTTTTTCTGCTTAAAGAAGAAAAGGAACTCTGTCCCTGCGACCTTAGTGATATTTTGGGAATGAGTATTCCTGCCGTGTCTCAACATTTACGAAAACTCAAAGATGGCAATATTATTAAAGCCAGAAAAGACGGGCAAACCATTTTCTATTCGCTTCGCAGCGAACATCTAAAAATATTAGTACCGTTTTTTAAAATTATCAATCAACAAGACGTAGCGGCACAAATAGTATGACAATGACAACAAAAAATACTAAAAGCTGGGTTGCTGGAATTATTGCCGCTGTTGCAGCCTCTCTTTGTTGCATCACTCCTGTTTTAGCTTTTCTCGGTGGAGCAAGCGGACTTGCTTCATCTTTTTCGGGGATTGAGCCGTACCGACCATACCTGATTGGCTTAACAATTGCAATTTTTACTTTTGCATGGTATCAAAAGTTAAAACCACAAAAGCAGGTTGACTGCGATTGCAAAGCAGACAATAAAAAATCATTTTGGCAATCCAAATTATTCTTAACCATTATTACTATTGTGGCCGGACTTTTAATTGCGTTTCCTTATTACGCAAAAATATTTTATCCTAAAACACAAGAACCAAAGGTTATCATAGTTGACAAATCTAACATTGCAACAGTTCAACTCAACATAAGCGGAATGACTTGTGAAGGCTGTACAGCCCATATCAATAGGGAACTTTCAAACGTAAACGGAGTAATTAAGACTACTACTTCTTACAAAAATACTACTGCAATCGTAAGATTTGATAATAGTAAAACATCTGTTGACAGTATTGCAAATATTATAAAAATTATCGGCTATAAAGTAACTTCTTCAACCATCATTAGCAAATAATAATGAACATCACATTAATACTTCAATCGGTAATCACTTGCCCTGTCTGCGGTCACAAAAAAGAAGAAACAATGCCTACTGATGCTTGCCAATTTTTTTACGAATGTGAAAACTGCAAGACAAGACTAAAGCCTAAACAAGGTGACTGTTGTGTTTATTGCAGCTACGGAACTATAAAATGTCCGCCAAAACAATTAGGTTCTTCTTGTTGCTGATGGAGAAGGCAAGCGCAAAACATTTGTTTGGCACTATTCCAGGCCAGCATGGGTATTTATTATTGACGATTATTAAGGGGCATTTTGCAATGCCCCTTAAACTTATAAAAAAGCTGCCCCGCAACATTGTGAAAGAGTTTATAAAATGGCGGGGCAGCTTAGGTTTTTTGTTGAATAATACTAAAGTATATTTACAGGGCTTAATAGTTTATGCAAAAACTTTTTAAATACTTCAAAAAATTCAATCCCCTTTCAAAAGAAGCGGAAAATGCTATTACAGAAATAAGCAATATTGTAACCATTAAAAAAAATAAAGACCTGCAACCCATTGGCCATACCTGCAAAACAATTTATTTCATCAATAAAGGAGTAGCAAGAATTTATTATTATAAAGATGGCATAGACATAACAGAGAGTTTCTCATTTGAAAATAACATTATTGCAAGAGTAGAAAGCCTGTTTACAGGCAAACCAAGTCGCAAAGCCATTCAGATATTAGAAGATGCAGACGTAGTGGCTATCAATGCCAATCAGCTATTCAAACTTTATGATACTTTTCCCGAGATTGAAAGGCTGTTTCGGAAGATATTTGAAGCCGCTTATGTAGAAACTGTAAACCGTATTGAAGGTATGCAGTTTCACTCAGCCGAAGAAAGATACAATGCCTTATTAAATGAAGCCCCTAACGTAGTAATGAAAGTTCCGCTAAAGTATGTTGCCTCTTATTTAGGAATCACACAAGTAAGCCTCAGCCGCATCCGGGGGCATCGCTGATTATTTATCTTATGTTAAAAGAATAGCCATTTATTGCTTTCACCTTTGTGCAATAAAAATCACAAATGGCAGAAGCAAAAACAATTGATACAAAAACTCTCTGTAACTGGTTAGAGACAGGCCAGCCGGTTTCTATTCTCGATATACGGCCATTAGCAGAACGAATGGAATGGTATATACCCGGCAGCATACATTTTAATGCTTATGATAAGCTGAAGAAAAATGATACCGAAGCATTTAATGGATTGCATCTTGACAAAGCCGTTCCGGTGGTTACATTTTGTGCAGGCGGCAGAATGAGTTTAGTTGCTGCTAAAATACTTCAAGACCAGGGCTACAATGTATTTTCATTAGAAGCAGGCATGAAAGGTTGGAGCCTTGCATGGAACACTGCCGCTATGACCTTTGGTAATTTTAAAGTAATACAATTCAGAAGAACTGGTAAGGGTTGTTTGTCTTACCTGATAATTTCCCAAAATGAAGCAGCGGTAATAGATGCTTCAATAGTTTCGGAAGCTTATGAAAAATATTTACTGGCAGAGAAGGCAGTATTAAAATTTGTGTCAGAAACTCATATTCATGCAGACCATCTTTCAAGGTCAAAACAATTAGCAGCTAAAAACAATGCCCCGCTTTTTCTTCCAATACCAAATAAAGTGAGTTTTACTTCTGAGCCAATTACAGATGCCGCTATTTTTCAAATTGGCAATATCTCAATCAAAGCCATACAAACACCCGGCCATACAATAGAAAGCATCAGCTTCCTGATTGATGATAAAGTATTACTGACAGGCGATACACTTTTTATAAACGGAGTTGGCAGACCGGATTTGAAAGCAAACAATGATGAAGCAATACAAAAATCAAAAATGCTTTATCAATCGTTGAAAAAACTGCTGGCATTAGATGAAAATATCATTGTATTGCCAGCTCACACAAGTCAGCCGGTAGATTTTGATAACATACCCATTCAAGCAACAATAGGTAACATTAAAAAAACTGTGGAAATGCTTCAATTGAAAGAGGAAGATTTTATTAATACTATTCTGCAACGTATTCCACCAACACCAGCTAATTATTTGTCTATTGTTGAAAAGAATATTGAAGGTGATTTCAGTGATATAAACCCAATTGATTTAGAAGCTGGTGCAAACAGATGTTCAATCTCTTAACAGAAAAAATGAAAATACAATTAGGGTTAAAAGAAAACTGGAAGCAGTTTACATTACTTGTCATCATAAATGCTTTTGTAGGTGGTATGGTTGGTTTAGAACGAAGTATTCTGCCACAAATTGCCGAAAAGGAATTTGCCATTGCAGCGAAAACAGCGATTCTTTCCTTCATCATTGTATTTGGTATTGTAAAAGCCATCACCAATTACTATACGGGTGCTTTAGCAAACAAATTCGGAAGAAAAAAATTATTAATTGCAGGTTGGATAGTTGGTATTCCTATTCCATTCATGCTGATGTTTGCACCCAACTGGAACTGGATAATTGCTGCCAATGTACTTTTAGGAATCAACCAGGGTTTAACCTGGTCAAGTACTGTAGTGATGAAAATTGACCTTGTTGGTGAAAAGCAAAGAGGCTTTGCTATGGGTTTAAATGAATTTGCAGGATATATTGCTGTCGCTATTGTTGCTTTTTTGACCGGCTGGATTGCCAGTGAATACGGCATAAGACCGTATCCTTTTTATTTGGGAATTGGATTGGTTTTTTTGGGATTAGCTGGAAGTATCTTTTTTATAAAAGATACTAAGCATCATGTAGCAAAAGAAACAATCAGCAATACCGTTCCGAGACTAAAGAATATATTTTGGGATACAACATGGAAAGACAAAAACTTAGGTTCAGTAACACAGGCAGGTTTAATCAATAACCTGAATGATGGAATGGCCTGGGGAATTTTCCCAATCCTGCTTGCAACTAAAGGTTTTACTATTCGTGAAATCGGAATTGTTACAGCAATATATCCCGCCGTTTGGGGCATCGGTCAATTGTTTACCGGGAGAATGGCTGATAAGTTTTGTAAAAAAGATATGCTCTACATAGGAATGTTTTTACAGGCCATTGCTTTGATTGTTTTGGTTTGGGCCAATACTATGTTACATTTTATTGTTCTCTCTTCCATTTTAGGATGGGGTACAGCAATGGTATATCCAACATTCCTTGCCACAGTTGCAGAAAATACAAATCCGCAAGACAGGGCAAAAAGTATCGGCATCTTTCGTTTGTGGAGAGATTTAGGTTATGCTATTGGTGCAATACTTACAGGAATAATAGCAGACTTAATAAGCATTAATGCTTCAATCATTTTCATTGGTATGCTGACGCTGACATCTGCTTTTATAATTCGTTACCGGATGAGATGCAAAACGGATGGTTCGTTGAAAATATGGAATTGGATAACAAATAAACATAAGCAACATACAGCAACAGGAAATACAAAAGTGTTTTACAATGTAAAACCTTCAATAAAATAAGAACAAAAGAAATTTCCTGACCAGCTTATAATCTGCAGAAATACTTATTGAGATTTCATTACTGTCTTTATTGTGGCTGCAATCTTTTTCGAGATTTTTTTCCTTCATTAATTCTCCCACAAAGTTCGCCTTTTGTCTCCGGGGCGGCAACGAAATTCCGGCATAAAGAAAACTGTTCCCACACTTTTTGAGATACTATTTATTCCGTTGCTTCATTGCCTTGGTCGTCAAAAGACGGATGAGGTTCCATAATTAATTTTTAAATCATTAAAATGAAAAGTTATGGAACAGTTAGCAATGAATTTTCCGGAATGGACAAGAGTAGCAGAAGTAGAATTGGTTTACAAAACAAAAGTAAAAGCTTCTGAAAGACCAAAGATTAACAGCGTTAAAGATTGCTATCAATTGCTGAAAGAATTATGGAATGAAAACACTATCGAAATGCAGGAAGAATTTAAAGTGATGTTATTAAACAGAGGCAACAAAGTGATTGGTGTTTATGAAGCATCTTCAGGTGGTTTAACGGGTACTGTAGCTGACCCAAGACTGATACTGGCTGCTGCTATTAAATCTTTGGCTGTATCAATCATACTTTCACACAATCATCCGTCAGGAAATTTAAAACCAAGCCGGGCTGATGAAGAAATGACTCAAAAAATAAAAGTCGCTGCTTCTTACCATGATATTCGGGTGATAGACCACATCATTATCACCAGCGAAGGGTATTATAGCTTTGCTAATGAGGGGCTACTATAAAGCTTCTTTCATATTTGCAGCTTACAGCTTAAATTTATCAAAGTTTAAAGTAAAATTTACACATGAAAATAACCATAGAGAGATTAAAGCAGTTAGTGCAATCAGAGGAAAGAGAACGAACTGACATTGAATTAAAATCTTTTGATAAAATCACTCAATTGAATGACAAGAACCGAAAGGATATTGCCTGTGAAATTGTTGCATTTGCTAACCGAAATGGTGGCAAGCTGATTTTTGGAGTAAGTGATGACGGGCATTTTGAGTTTGACAAGGATATTGATGTGGATGAATTAAAAGGAAAAATACATAGCATTTGCTTCGATAATATCAGTCCCGTTATTGAAATAACCACTGAATACATTGAGGAAACGGAAGCGAAGTTTCTTATTATTTATGTACCTAAACGGAAAAGTATTCCTCATGCTTATATAGAAAAAAGAAGTAACCATGAAATAAGCAATCGTATTTACTACATTCGGACCAGTCATGGAAAACGATTAGTAACAGATGGCCAGTTACAATGGCTTTTTCAAAATACAGGAGAGCCTAATTACACTTATGACTTTAGAATAGGTTTTGAGTTGAGTAAACAGCTTGATATGATTGGAGGCATTACACCCTGGGGAAACTATGAGCTAACCTATTTCAGAACCCTGTTAAATGCCGGTGATGCTGAAATGATTTTAAAGGATTCAAACCATTTTACTGCATTCATAAATGGGCTGCTCCCATACATGATACTGAAGTCGCTGAATGGATACTTTAAAGACTCCTGGTACATAGGAATTAATAAAGGCTTTGACCGCCTTTCATCTGGTAAAATGATTACAGATGTACCTGTGTTAGCAACGCCAATCTATATAAATGAAATAACTGTTGTGGGGCAGTCATTTATTCATCAGTTATCCTGGGATTTTAAACAAATCCTGAAAGAGCTTTTGCCACATCAAATCCATCTGCCGCCCAATACTGAAATTGAAATTATCTATTCAAAAGAAAATACATCTTCAAAGGTTGTTTTACACAATCCTGCTTTTAAAATTGAATTAATTACAGGTATGCTTTCGGGAGGTGCAGGGCTTCATCAAAAAGGCTTGTTGCATGATGTGTTGTTTGGAAGATATTCTTTACAGGACCAGCAGAGAAGTTTGAGTCAATTTCTTCATTATGATGCGGCTGGTCACCTGATTGCGGATTTCAATTACCCGGAATACGATATGGATGCATTTGATATGTATTTACACTATTATAATTCACTAAAAGAATTGCTGGAATACAACTGGGATTTTGATGCAAAACGCAAAGAATATGCAACAAAAGAAATTCTGATAATTGATGATAAACTCAATGAATTACTCGAAATTCTGAAAAGCAATACTGCTCATCCCAAAAATTAGATTTTAAATACTGATAGTTAGCAGTCGTTGATGCTTTTGCCTGACTAAATATTAGCCATGCAAACAGCAATACTGGTACAGATTTTACACTTATTTTTCTATGATTTTGCAAGGTCTTAGAATATTCTCAAACGATAAACTTTACAAGGGCATAATGTGCCCGGTCTTGCACATGGCAAGATGTACAAACGTTATACGTTTGGGTCATCTTGCCCTTCACTCCGAAGTCGTTTCGGGATATTGAAACAGAAAACTTAAAACCATGAAGAAGTTAGAAAGTGAAGTGAGAAAGAAAATGGTAGTGGTGAGGATGAATGAAACAGAGTTCAACCAGCTTGAAAAATTCCAGAAAAAAACCACTGAAAAAGATACAAGTGCTTACCTGCGAAAAGTAGCGTTGCAAAAACCTGTTACTGTAAAGTACAGAAACGAAAGTGCAGATGATTTTTTGCTGGACATGCTGAACCTGAAAAAAGAACTCAATGCCATCGGCAATAATTTTAACCAGGCAGTACACAAACTTCATATACTTGATAAGATACCCGAGTTCAGGGTTTGGGTGCAGCAGTATGATGGATTGCAGAAAGTATTAATCAGCAAAGTGGAAGAAATAAAATTACGGATGAATCAACTCTATGAGCAATGGTTACAAAAATAACGATACCGAAAAGTATTGAAGCTGCACTCAACTACAACGAAAAGAAAGTGCAGAAGGGAAATGCTCTTTGCCTTCATGCTGCAAATTATTTGAAAGAATCAAAAGAGATGAATTTTTATCAAAAGCTGGCTGGCTTTGAAAGACTAAACAGTTTGAATGAAAGAGCTACTACAAAAACGCTGCATGTATCTCTCAATTTTGACCCGTCAGAAAAGTTGGCAGAAAATAAGTTGCTGCAGATTGCATCTGACTACATGGAAAAGATTGGATTTGGCAACCAACCATACCTGGTTTACAGACATGAAGATGCCGGGCATCCGCACATTCATATTGTAAGTACCACCATCAAAGCTGATGGCAGCAGGATTAACACCCACAACATTGGCAGAAATCAATCTGAAAAAGCAAGAAAGGAAATTGAGAAAATATATAGTTTGATAAAAGCAGAAAGGCAGCAGCAATCGAGAAGCCCTGGAATTAAAGCTGTTGATGCAGAAAAAGCGGTTTATGGAAAGGTTGAAACTAAAAGAAGTATTTCCAATGTAGTGAGTGCAGTTTTCAGTCAATACAAGTTTACATCCTTACCTGAATTTAATTCAGCACTCAAACAGTTCAATGTATTAGCAGACAGAGGTAAGGAAGAAGGAAGGATTTACAAGAACCGTGGATTAGTTTACCGCATTTTAGATAACAATGGAAATAAGGTCGGTGTTCCTATCAAAGCAAGCTCTATTTCTTGCAAACCAATATTAGGTAATCTTGAAAAGAAATTTACTCTTAATGAAACTGCAAAGGAATCGCTTAAACCATTTGTAAAAATTAAGCTGGATGATTGCCTTTCACAATTGCCTTCCACAATGAAAGAATTAATGGAGCAATTGAAACAGAAAAACATCTACACCCTGCTTCGCCAAAATGCTGAAGGCAGTTTGTACGGTATCACATTTGTTGATAATCAGAACAAGGTTGTTTTTAATGGCAGTGATTTAGGTAAAGGTTACAGTGCTGCGGCATTACAAAGCAGGTTGGCAACAGACAATGAAAAATCGCTAACACAAGATGAGAAAAAAGGCAGCGGTTCCGGTGGTTCCATTCAAAAAGAAATGGTTCAGCAAAAACAACAGGATAAAACAATATCTCTCACTACGAAATCTGAAAGTCCGTTAGATGTTCTGCTATCCACCAAGGAACAATACGACAACACACCCCACAGCCTGCTTAAAAAGAAAAGGAAAAAGAAGAAACCAAATTTGTAAAATGTAAAACAATGTTATGTCACACACAGGCGAGAATGAACAGGGGCTGCGGAAGATTGTTGACCTGACCAGATTTGCCAGCATTTTTATTTTGCTGCTGCATTTTTATTATTACTGCTATGTTGCTTTCGAGCAGTGGGAAATTACAAGCACCATTACTGACAGGTTGATGAAAAATATTTCTAACACAGGACTATTTCAAAATCAGCTTACATCAAAATTTATGGCATTGGGGCTGCTGGTTATTTCACTATTTGGTGCACAGGGTAAAAAAGATGAAAAGATAAATTGGAGAAGCATCACAGCATATTTGCTAATTGGCTTGCTGCTCTATTTTTCAAGTCAGCTTTATTTTAAACTACAGTACGATGTACAGACAGTTGCCTTCGTTTACATCACAGCCACCGGTATTGGCTTTTTACTGATACTTGCAGGCGGTAATTTACTCAGCCGGTTAATCAAACTAAATTTGGGTGACGATGTTTTCAATTCACTCAACGAAACATTTCCTCAGGAAGAACGGCTTATCTCCAATGAATTTTCCATTAACCTGCCTGCCCGTTACAATCTGAAAGGCAGGGTAAGAAAAAGCTGGATAAATATCATCAATCCTTTTCGGGGCTTGTTGGTTATTGGTAGCCCCGGCGCCGGTAAGAGTTGGTTTGTTATTCAGCATGTAATTAAACAGCATATTGAAAAGGGCTTTGCCTTGTTCGTTTATGATTTTAAGTACGATGATTTGAGCAGGATTGTTTACAACTGGCTCCAACAAAACAAACACAACTATTCTGTAAAGCCATCTTTCTATGTTATCAACTTTGATAATCTTTCTGTATCGCACCGCTGCAATCCTCTTGACCCAAACAGCATGAATGATATCACCGATGCAACAGAAAGTGCAAGAACCATACTATTAGGGTTGAACAGGGAGTGGATAAACAAGCAGGGAGATTTCTTTGTGGAATCACCCATCAATTTTGTTACGGCTGTTATTTGGTTTTTACGAAAATATAATGATGGAAAATATTGCACCCTGCCGCATGTAATTGAACTGATGCAGGCAGAATATGATGAACTGTTTCCGGTGCTTAACACACAGCCTGAAATTGAAGTGCTGGTTAATCCCTTCATTACCGCATATCAAAACGATGCAATGGAGCAATTGGAGGGTCAGGTGGCTTCAGCAAAAATTGGGATGGCAAGGCTTGCTGCGCCGCAGTTGTATTGGGTATTATCCGGCAATGATTTTACATTAGACATCAACAACCCAAAGCATCCAAAAATTGTTTGTGTGGGCAACAACCCGGAGAAGCAGCAGATTTATGGAGCCGTGTTATCATTGTATGTTTCCAGGTTGGTGAGGCAGGTAAACAAAAAGGGTATGCAAAAATGCAGTTTGGTGTTTGATGAATTTCCAACTATCTACTTCAACAATATTGACAGCCTGATTGCCACTGCCAGAAGCAATAAAGTTGCAACAACATTAGCCATGCAGGATTTTAGTCAGCTCAAAAAAGATTATGGTAGGGAACAAGCAGATGTAATTGTAAACATCACCGGCAACATCATCAGCGGTCAGGTGATGGGTGAAACTTCTAGACTATTATCGGAGAGATTTGGAAAAATAATGCAGGACAGGCAGAGTGTTTCCATCAACCGTACCGATACATCGGTAAGCCACAGCAAACAATTGGATGCTGCCATTCCTGCCTCTAAAATCGCTGCCCTTTCTTCCGGCGAATTTGTAGGCATGGTTGCCGACGACCCGTTGGAAAAAATAAAACTCAAAATGTTTCATTCCGAAATCATCAATGACCATGATAAGCTAAATGCAGAAGTAAGTAACTACCGGGAAATTCCTGCGGTCTCCAATGTTACGCAACAGCAAGTGCTGGATAATTATTACCAGGTGAAGATGGATATTAAGAGGTTGATTGGGGAGGAAGTGGGGAGGTTGAAGGCGGAGAAAATAGCTGGGTAGTCAAAAAATGCTGGAACCACATGATGATATCACAGTATGTAATATGTGATTTATTGGATTAACAATTGTAGTTTAAATTTGCAAATCGCCTGCAACGCCCACAAAAACTCTTATTGTTCAATGAATACAATAGAAACTAATGATACTTTTAAACTTGCTTCTGAATTTATTAATACTACAGATAAATCTGTTTTTCTTACAGGGAAGGCCGGAACCGGCAAAACAACTTTTCTGAATACACTTTGGCAAAACATTGCTAAGAAATGTATAATTGTTGCACCTACCGGCATTGCGGCAGTCAATGCAAATGGAGTTACCATTCATTCTTTTTTTAACTTGCCTTATGGACCTTTTCTTCCAGGAAAAAGTCAGCCAGGAGCTTCAATAGATAGTAATAAAAAGGCGCTAATTAAGGAGCTTGAACTACTGGTTATTGACGAAGTATCAATGTTGAGAGCTGATACATTAGATGCAATTGACTATGTGCTCAGGAGAACGAGAAAAAAAGAAGATGTGCCATTTGGAGGGGTTCAGGTTTTATTCGTAGGAGACCTATGCCAACTTTCACCAATCATTGCAGATGAAGAGTGGATGCAGATAAAATCTTATTACAATGGAATTAATTTCTTAAACGCACTATCTGTAAAAAAAGCACCACCGCTATTTCTCGAACTTACGCAAGTCTATCGGCAATCAGACGATAGCTTCATTGAATTGCTGAATCTCATGCGAACAGGTAATTGTTCTCAAAGAGAAGTTGAGTTAATCAACACTTATTACAAACCTGATGCTGTAAATCATAAAAGTGCTGTTATCCTTACGACTCACAATGCTAAAGTTGATTCAATAAATGAAAAAGAGCTTAAAACGCTTACCACCCAAGAGCACTCTTTGTGGGCAGAGGTTGATGGCGACTTTGATGAAGTGTCTTTCCCCACTGAGAATTGTTTAACATTAAAAATTGACGCAAGAATAATGTTATTGCGTAATGACAAGGGAAAAGATAAAAAATATTATAACGGAAAGACAGGTTTGATAAAAATTATAGAACCTGAAAGATTATCTATCCTTCTTGATGATGGTAAATTGATACAAATTGAAAAGGAAGTTTGGTCAAAAATAAAATATGTATTTAATGAATCAAGAAATACTGTAAGCCCTGAAGTAATAGGTACATTCAAACAGTTTCCCGTTAAGTTAGCCTGGGCTATTACAATTCATAAAAGCCAGGGACTAACTTTTGAAAATGCAGTTTTGGATTTAGAAAATGTTTTTGTTCCGGGACAGGCTTATGTTGCTTTAAGCCGATTAAAATCTTTACAGGGTTTATCCTTAAGTTCTCAGGTTAACCTTCAAATTATTAATAATTCAGCTTTTGCTGCCGGTACTTTACCAAATTCACTACACGGAGATAAACTAAACGAAATTCTTTTGAATGAGCAGGCATTGTTTGCAGAACGAAAACTCAGAGGGCATTTTAGCTGGGAAGAGTTATCTGCTTTTTTTTCTCAGAATGAGAATTTTCTAAACAACTATTCTGCAATTGCAGAAGTAGTTGTAAGAGTTAAAAACTGTATTACTACTTCACTTAAATTTACAGACGAAGTAAGCAATATCTGCAAACTAAAACAAGGGGATAAATATCAACTGCTCGAATCAAGAATTACTGCGGCGGCGTCTTATTATCTGGCAGAAATTGATAACAGGATTATGCCGACAGTAAAACAGGAGTATTCCAAAACAAAAGGCAGTATAAATTTTAAGTTGCAATTCAGGCTTATTGCTGAGTTAAAAAAGCTGCTTGAGCAAAAGCGAATTAATTTTATTAGCGCAGAAAAATTTGTCAGAAATTTTATTTCAAGCACAACTGATACTCCGAAATTATAACGTTCTGCCTCTGTCAATCAATTAAATATCAATTAGTTGTATTAAAAATTTTGAAAGGAAACAAAATTTCTAAAATTATTGCTCGCAATATCAAGCAACAATCTGTATATTTGCTTGCAATACTTAGCAAACCGATAAATTTAAACTCATGCAAAATTATGGCGAATACTTCAGGGCTTTGAGAGAAGCAAAAAATATGACCCTTCGGGAAGTGGAGAAACAGGCTGATGTTTCGAATGCTTATTTGAGTCAGCTTGAATCAGGAAAAGTAAAACAGCCTTCCCCATTAACGCTTCATAAACTTTCTGAAATATATGGTGTAAGTTATGATTTGCTTATGGAGAAAGTAGGCTATCCTGTTCCCGAACGTAAAGAAAAAATGAAAAGTGAATCCGGTAAAACATCCATTGCCTACAGGGTTGGTGATATTTCAGATGATGAAGAATTGGAATTACTTAATTATTTAAAGTTTATCAGAAATCGGAAAAAATGATTTCAGTTACAGGATATAAGCAGTTTGTTCAGTGTGAAAGGTTATGGTTCTACAAGAATATTGTAGCGGATAGCCGGGTAAAGAATGATTTGTTTCGGCGGGAAGTAACCCTTCTTTCAAAGTTGCAGACAGTTCAAGCCTGGAGGGGTACAATAGTAGATAATATTCTAAGCAAATACCTGGTACTGGCAATCAATAATAAATACCCGGTAAAGAAAGATTATTTTATTGAACAGGCACTTGCAATGTTTGATGTACAATTAGAGTATGCTGTTTCTAAAAACTATCGTAAGCCGGATGCTGTATTAACAAATAACCCTGAATTTAATGCCTTTTTTGAATGTGAGCTTGGAGAGGGTGTTTCTGACGGGGAAATCAATCAGGCTAAAGATGATATCATTACTGCTCTTACAAATATTCTTGACGACAAAAGCTTTATTGATTACCTGAAAACTGCCAAATATGTAATTAGTCAAAGGCCATTGATTTACAATTTTGACCGGTTTAGTGTAAAGGCAATTCCTGACTTTATTGCTTTTTTCGATGATAGTCCGCCGCATATTTTTGACTGGAAAGTACATACCTATGGTACGGCTTCATACGATGAACAGTTAATTGCCTATGCAGTGGCACTTTATAAAGTAGGTACAATAAAACCTCATGCAGATTTTCCTGCAAATATTTCTAAATGGAAAATTCAGGATTATAAACTGACCGAATATCAATTGCTTCACAAAGACCGGATAAAAAGGGATTATGATGTAACAGATGATAAAATTGAAGCCTTCGGAGAGAATATGTCTTCTGCCATAATCAGGATGCACATAGCCGGGGCTAATAAAAAGTACAGTCAATTGAGTGCGGATAATTTTTCCACCACAGAATACATTGAGCATTGTCAAAGATGTCCATTTCAGAAAATATGTAAAACAAATAGTTATGAAACAGCCAGTAAGTACGCAGTACGAGACGAACATTTTCAAGATTGAAAATTGTAATCTATTGTCTGCTGATTATTTTTTGTATGAAATAATTGGATTAAAAGAGTCAAAGGCTGATGATGATGCCAATGACGATTTTGATATTAATATTCAATACATAATCAAAAGCCTGGCTTATAAACTCAGGCATCCGGTTACTGTTGTTACAAAGGATAAAAAGCCTCATCTCGTTATAAGGGCAGATGATGATATTACTAATAAAGTACCTGATGAATACACCGTAAAACACGGCGATGTTGTATATTTTAAAAAGAGCAGCAATCCTATAAGATTGGATTTTGTCAATTATGATGAAGAAACTAAAAAAGTTATTCTGAGGTTCTTACAATTTGATAGCCAATCAGAACTTACAAAGAATGAAGGCCTTTGGCAGCCAGGCTCCGGAGACGGGTTCTTTAATGTAATTGCTAAAGAGCAAAGAAATCCTGTAGGCATTTATACTGGTTTTTATTCAAGGGTAACCGAATTGCCAGGCAACGGATTTGGTTTTGAACTGGACATAACGAAGAAATACATATCGCTATATCCGCTAAATGCCCGTTTAACAAGAAATGAATTTAAATCGCAAAAGGTAAGCAAATCACATTATGTGTATCAATATGGTGGAGTCAGATATGAAATACGGCCAGTTGAATTTAGCGACTTAAATGTATCTAATTATAAGTTCACCCGGGAAGCTGATGGCAAGGTGGTAACATTGCTACAGGATATTCAGGAAAAGTTTGGGCAGTCTATGCCACCTGAAGTAGCCAATCTTCCGGATGATGCAGCCGTGTTGTTATATAGAACAAATGATGGGCAAGAGAGAGCCGCAGTGGCAGCACTCTGTTATAAAGTATATGATACCGAAGACCCTATAGTGCAAAAAGTGCATCATAAGTCAATTATAAATCCTTTTCCAAGAAGAAGGTTAATTCGCATCATTCATAATAACTACTTCCGGAGATTGATGTATGGTAAAATCAAATTGCAAGTAAGTACTCAACCAATTTGTGTTGAAAAGAAGAAATTTCTGGCCCCTGACTCGCTGTTTGGTAACAATGTTTCTTTGTCAGTGCGAAACACAGAAAACTCTATTCATACATTTCTGGAAGACCTTGGAAAAAAGCGAAAGGCATTGTTATTTGATGATAATGCAGGGTTTTATACGAATGCAATATTTGAAACACAGTATTATTTAGTGCCACAGACCGTATATAATATGTTTGGTAATGAGAAACATTTTCTTGGTCACTTAAGGGCGCAGGTAAATAGAACTCATCCTACAGAAGATGGATGGAATCCCATTGTGATTACTTATGACAACAGGAATAAGAGGAATGCCGTGGCAATTGGGTTTGAAATTTTACAAAAGATGGAAGAGAATATTAAAAAGAATAGTGGCGGGTATGCACTCATTATGCTTCCATCAGGCGTAGAAAAAGAACAACGTCAGCATGATGATTTAGCTGCATTAGTAGTATCGGAGTGCCTTGAAGAATATAACATTACTGCAAGTATCATGCACAGCGATACTTTGGAAGAATGTTTTTTATACACCGAAACTAATGGGCAGAAAGGTTATGTAATAAGAAGAGAATTAAAAGGTAAATACGATGGCTATGTGAAAGGTGTTGCAATCAATCAAGTACTTCTGAATAATGAAAGATGGCCCTATGTTTTAAATTCACCTTTACACGCAGATTTAACAATTGGTATTGATGTAAAAAAACATATAGCTGGTTTTACCTTTATTGATAAGTATTCTAAGAACATACTTACCAAATTCGATAAATCAAAGAATAAAGAACGTTTATCGGAAAGCCAAATTATTAAAATGCTTGTCAGGTATATTACTGTGCAGAAAAATAATACTACTAACCTTTTAAAAAAGATTGTCATCCACCGTGATGGAAAATTATTTGTTGTTGAACGCAATGGAATATTTAAGGCGATTCAATTGTTGAAAGAAAAGGGCATTTTGCCTGATGATGTTTCTGTTAATATTGTTGAGATACCTAAACACTCAATACTTCAATTACGGCTTTTTGAAGTGCTGAAAGAATATGATGTTTTGCATACTGAGTATGACAACGGTTATGTATTAAACCCTGAAATTGGCTCCTGGGTTAAGATAAATAATCGGGAGGCTTTTCTTTGTACAACAGGACGGGAGTTTAAACATAATGGAAGCTCTAATCCGTTATATATTAAATTTCCTTTTGGAAACATGGATATAGAGCACATTCTGGAAGACATCTATTATTTGTCATGCCTGGCCTACACAAAACCAGACGATTGCTCAAGATACCCGTTGACAATTAAAATAACTGACAGACGAATTAATATACTCGGTAGTGATTTTGATTTGGAAGCACTTGATGTTCTTAAAACTATTCATTCATAACATTAAACATACAACTATGAGCAATATTGGTATAAATACAAATACTTTTCGCATTACAAGTAAGTATCTGGATATACTCAATGATTTTATTGTGAAGGCCAAAATACACCCTGAAATTACAGACGCACGGCAGGAACAGCTCATTGATTTTGTATCCAAACTCACTGATGTAAATAATGCTGAACCACAGTTTCAAATGCTGGCAAGTATAATTGAACGGGAACTGCGGAACTTTAACAAAAGACCTGATGTTTTCTTTAGTACATTAATTGAAGATATCAAGAATAAAAACACAGAAACAGTTGTGCCTAAAATTGAATTGATAACAGAAGCTTTGGATGTTGAGAATAGTGAAGTTTTGGCAAAGATAATAGGCGATTAAACTTATGAAGAATTATATTAACGGCGCAATCAGAGAGGCTATTGCCAAAGGTCGGGTCCTAATGTCAAAGATACCGGGTGCAAGAGAGCTTGGAGTGTATTTCCCATCATTAGCAACAATCGCAAACAGGGAAATTGAACAAATTATATCTGAACTTGATTATTTGTACAATGATGATGACTACAATGACCCCAAAAGTATAAGGCAGAAATTTTCTAAGTTCAAGCAACTTTCTGGCCGAATGTCTGATATTGAAAATGTAGTCATCGCCGCTATGAGCAGAAAAGCCGCTGACGATGAGTTTGTAAATAAACTTGTATATCAAATTTGCCAGGAAATAAATTATCCTCTGCAGACACCTGTAGCATCATGTTTATCTCAAAAGTATTATCACATTTATCCCGACTATAATCTTATTTGCATACCTCTTTTGGAATCAGAATTTGTGTTACACATTCCTGACATTTATCATGAGTTAGGCCATCCGCTTTTGTATTTAGAAAATCCAAAGCTGGATGCAATGCAAAATAACCTGGGTTTATTTAATGTTGAAGTGAGAAAGTACTTTGATGATGAAATAAAAAGGCGGGAGCTTAATAAAACGAATCAGGCAGAATTTGATTCAATTCATGTTTGGAAAGAATCATGGGTTGAAAAGTGGTCAGTTGAGCTGTTCTGTGATTTATTCGCTACATACACTTTGGGGCCAGCATATATCTGGTCAAACATACATATGTGTACAAAAATGTCATGGGAAGTTTATAAAATCCCGACATTTCAAAAATCATCGCATCCACCAGGCGAAGCCAGAATGAAAGCAATTTTGTATGGTCTGGAATTGGTGGGTTTCAAGGATGTTAAGAAAGAAATAGAGGATAAATGGGATGAATTCAAAGTTATAGTTGACCATAAAAAACCAACTGGATTTCCTGTAGCTGTACCTGATAAATTGCTTAAATTGGCGGCAGAATTTTGTCTTGTTGGTACAAAACAAATTGGCTGCGACATCATTTCACCTGAATCAAAAGGTAAAGTGTGTGAACTGTTGAATAATTCCTGGAAACAATTCTGGGCTGACCCAGAGAATTTCTACGAGTGGGAAAAGACAGCCGTTGCTCAATTTAAAACAACCTTGTAAAAAGTGATATATTCATATGTGATAGTTTAATGAAATTAAATTTATAAATATTGGCTCTATGTCTGATAAAATAAATACGGCAAAAGAAGCGATAATAACTTTTTTTGACAAAGCAGAAGGTGATTACTGGAAAACACTTGATGAAATATCGGTGCAAACAAAAATTGACCCTAATATTGTTGTCAATGTAATAACTAATTCCGGGGAATTTGTAAGGTCTTCTTATAGAAAAAAGGCCGGAGAGCCATTATTTACTTCAAGGCGTTTATTTAGAAATAAGGCGCCCTTAATGGACAGGATTATAGGAACATTTAAGAACCGAATAGATTAAACATTATGTCTATACCAGAACCCGTTTTTATTTCCGGACTTGGGGGAGCCGCTGTTCAAATTCTTTATTTGATTGATGGCATGAATGCCCCCAAAGACAGACGTCCTGATTTTAAATCAATCTTGTACTATTTGGCTATAATATTCAATATTGCGTTAAGTGTAATACTTGGATATGTTTACTTTGATGATGCACAAAAGCTTAATAAGATTGTGTACTTCCATATTGGCCTATCCGCTCCTTTAATTTTACGGACATTAGCCACTACTCTTCCTGAAGTTATACGGGCATCTAATTCAGGCAAAGATGAATAAAGAGTTATTTGATTAAATTGGCAATACTATTCGGGTTTGGTAGTAAGTCCTTTATATTCTCAGGAGTATGCTTTGAGGTTTTATAAGTGGCTACACCCATTGCCTTATCAAAACTTTTAATGGCAAACTCAACCACAGTATTATTTTTCTCCTTGCAAAGCACAATACCAATGCTGCTGTTTTCCTGCTGCAGTTTTACTTTTTCATCCAGCACATTCAGGTAAAAATTAAGCTGCCCGGCATCGGCAGGTTTAAATTTTCCTTTCTTTAATTCAAAAGCCACCAGGCATTGCAGGTGCCGGTTAAAAAAGAGCAGGTCAATAAAAAATTCATCGCCATCTACTTCAAGCCTGTATTGGTTGCCAATAAAGCAAAAGCCTTTGCCCATTTGCAGAATAAAATTCCGGATGTTTAAAACCACCTGTTGCTCAATATGTCGTTCATCGTCCAATTCATCTCCGGCAATAAAGTCCAGCAGGTATTCATCTTTAAAAACTTTAAGTGCAGAAGGCTTTAAAGTTTCAGCTAAAGTACCCTCAAAATTGTTGGGCAGTTTACCTTCCTTGCCGTACAGGTCGTTCTCAATTTGGTGTTCCAGCACCGTCAGCGACCAAAAATTGCCCGCCGCAGACTGGACGTAGAAAATGCGGGATTCCCAGCCCTTTATTTTGGTTATAATTGTAAAATGGTGGGAGAAGCTGATGCCTGTAAATGCTTCATAAAATGTCTTATTTTCAATTAGGTTCGACAGTGTCGAACTAATTGAAAACGGTTCTTCAGCACCAGCCTGCCCAAATTGGTTCGACGCTGTCGAACCAATTGCCAGATGAGGTGCATAAGCCTCGGCGAACAGCCTTATTTTCTTCAAATTGCCCGGCGAAAAACCTTTTAGTCCAGGCAGTTCCTTTTGCAGGTCTGCCGAAATCTGGTCAAGTACTTTAGCACCCCATTTCTGGGCCTTAATCTTTTCAGAAATCATCAACCCGGTTTTAAAGTACAGCATCAGTTGCTCCCTGTTGGCCAGCCTGGCGGCCACATACCGGCTCTGCACAATTTGCCTTTTTATAGACTGTATAAATTCAGTATAGCCTTTATCAATTGTCATAGTTCTCAATTTTATGGTTTTTAAATCGCTTAAAATCAGGCAATAAAAAAGACTTGTCAAAGTCTTATGCAATCATAAGATTCGCAAGTCTTGTCAAATCCGGTATAAAGTGGTTCGAGAATTGTACAGTTGGGGGCACACGAATAAAAGGACAAATAAAAATTTGTCCTTTTTACATCTTCAAAAAAAAAGATTAGTAAATTTATTACAAAAGAATACTATCATGAAAACTATTAAGTTCTTTGTATTCTCTTTTTTGCAACTATGATTTCTTGTAAAAAAGAAAACTCACAAAATCTTCCTAAAATGATTTCGTTCGATAATTCTAACAATATGCAAAAAAATAGCTTTGACAAACGATTTGCAGAATTATTTTTTGAAGGGAATTTAGACACAAGTGCAGCAATTTCCCAATTTGACGCACAAAATAATAAAAGAGAAATTGTTCCAGTTCAGTTAAAAAATTGGCAAAACCCTTTAAGATTTTACTATATTCTATATGAAAAAAAAGTAGGGGAGAATAATAAAACTTTTGAATACATAATATCTAAAACAAAAATCAACGCTCAGGTTGATTTGTTTAGTATTCCAATTGATTCTTTGGGATATGTATTTTGGGATGATGATGATAAATTAAAACATTTAATTGCAAAATTTCAAAATGGTTTTGCGGATGCAACTTTGTCTTTAAAATTTGCGCCAAACGAGGGAACTCCCATTTGTATTGACTGGTACGAAGTATGGTACAATGTAGAAACGGGTGAAATAATAGATGAAATTTATTTATATACCCAATGTTATAATACTTCGAGTGGCGGCGGAGGCAGTAGTGGATCTGTGCCGCCGAACCCTAATTCGATAATAACTACATCAGTATCCTTTACAAGTTTAGAGGATGATATTGGACCTGAAGATGGATCTTATGGAGCACCTCCAACAACATATACTTATCCAGCCACGGTTGCCAAAACAGCGTCAGGCCAGTTATTTCATATAGTTATGTCTAATACAACGGCAACACCCATGATTTCCAGTTATATTGACAATTATAATAGAAATACAACAAGAACATTAACATTGTTAAATCATATGAATACATAGACCTTTTTATCAACAACGTCTGCCCAAGGGTATTGGCCATGTTACGTTCATTACAAATGGGTCTATAGTAATGGCAATCCGGTTGCGACTCGTCAAAGATTCAATTCAAAATATAGAATTCTATAATCAAGAATAAAAGCATATTGATTATTTAGCATCTGCCATTTATGTAATGTGTTTACTTTATTTTGATTTTCAGCAATTTACTTTTTTTAAAATTGGGACTCTTCTAAATTTACTATTTGCAATTTGATGGAATTTTTAAGGAAAGCGCTGATTTTCTGCAATGAGTTTTTAATTACCTTGTAAAAAATAAATAAATGGCAAGCGAAATCAAATGCCCCAATTGTGGCCATCAGTTTGAACCCAACGAAGCAATAAGGGAAGAAGTGCAGAATGAACTGCGCCAGAAAATGAAGGAGTGGAGCAGTAAGAAAACAGAAGAGTTTGAAAAGAAAATGGAGGATGAAAAAAAGCAGTTTCAACTTGGCATGGAGGAAAAAATGCGTAAATCCATTACTGCCGATTTTGAAAACCAGTTACAGTTGTTAAAAACATCTAATAGCGATAACGAAGAAAAATTAAAAGAAGCCCGTAAAAAAGAACTGGAGTTTTTACAAAAAGAACAGCAACTAAAAAATAAAGAGGCGGAACTGGAAATTCAATTGCAGAAAAAACTGCAGGAAGAAAGATCCATACTTTCCGAACAGATACAAAAGCAGGAAGCAGAAAAATCTTCTTTAAAAGAAAATGAATTGCTGCTTAAATTAAAAGAAAAGGAAGTACAACTGGAAGAACAAAAAAAACTGGCCGACGAAATGAGGCGGCGTGCAGAACAAAGCAGTATGCAACGGCAGGGCGAAGCCCAGGAACTTTTGCTAGAGTCAATACTAAAAGAAAATTTTCCTTTTGATGTAATTGAAGAAGTTGGGAAGGGTGTGGAAGGTGCAGATTGCATACAAACTGTACGCAACAGCAGCGGCAAAGAATGTGGCAAAATAATTTATGAAAGCAAGCGCACCAAGGGCTGGAGCGGCAACTGGATAGATAAGCTAAAAGCAGATATGCGTAGCCGTGGTGCCGATGTGGCCATATTGGTAACACAAACTTTTCCGAAAGATATGGATCGCTTTGGCGAAAAGGATGGTATATGGATTTGCAATTTTACTGAAGTAGTAAGTGTGGCAACCATTATACGCAATAGTATTATTAAAATATATGAGGCACAACGAAGCGAAGAAAACAAGGGCGATAAAATGCAGTTGCTATATAATTATTTAACCGGTGTAGAATTTAAAGGTCAGGTAGAAGCCATTGCAGAAGGTTTTCTCTCTATGAAAAACAGCATTACCAAAGAGCGGATGCAAATGGAAAAAATTTGGAAAGAGAGAGAAAAACAATTGGAAAAAGTATTGATAAGCACCAGTGGCTTGTACGGCTCTGTAAAAGGCATTGCCGGTGCATCGGTGAGCGATATTCCTTTGCTGGATGGCGGTGAAACTATTAACGAAATAGAATATTAATTTTAGAGATGCGGCAATATTACACCCACATAACAACCTCCGGTATTTTGGGTACGGTCGTAATCGGGCTCTAAAAACGGCGTAATATGCAGCCATACTTTTTGCGAAAGTTTAAACTGGTTTTGAAGTTGAATGGTAAAGCCAAGATTATGTACTCTGTATGAATCTTTGCCTCCATTATAACTGTTCAATCTCAACCAATCATTTCTAAACTCCAGATTGTAAACCCTTTGTGGGGGACTATTGAGTGGTGGTACCATCATCCCACGCCAGTAATAGTAACGATAGTTTAAGCCAATATTAGGCTTAAAAATATATTTTTTCTTTTTAATTACTTCGTATGAGAGAGTTTGATGAAACTCCCAAATAGATACTTTTAATTTTGCTCCTACAAAATCATTAAAATGATATAAATATTTATATCCTGCTTGTGATTTTGTGTAAAGCTTTTTGCCAATCTTAAAATCATAGGCGGCATGAATAGGAAATCCGCTAGCTTGGTTTTTATTAACCGCAAATCCAGTAGTAAATTCCACTTGAGCTTGAATGTGGGTATTAATAAAGTAGAACAAAATAAGAAAATAAAAACGGGAATAATTTTTCATCCATTCTGTATTTTAGAGTACAAGAAATATCAAAGAGTTGTAAATTAATACAACTCTTTGATTAAATTAACTAGAAAAATTTACAGGTCAGGCCAGGTTCTAAACTTAGTACCCCCCGTGCTGTGATTATACTGATCCTGATTATTGAAAATTGAGTAATCGTTTTTACCGATATATTCGCTCATACCGTTTTTCTTTTTTAAAGAGCGGATTCCGGTAGCTATGGATAACTTTTACAAGGTATATTTTATAAAAATCTTTTCGTCAATTTCTATATTTTGTTTGGCAATTAGAATCAATTCAATGATTTTATCAGTTGATTCTTGAAAATTTTTTATATTTCTTACAAATCGGGTTGGTAATAAGCCAAAGCCATTATCCAAAAAACTACTAAAGCCACCTTTCTTAAATCTTGGAATTACAGTTTTTTTGTCAAACCAAATAGAATCAGTTGTTTCAGATATTACTTGGTTTGTGAAAGGGTTTACACCAGCTTCCGGTTTAGATATATACATCATAATATCGCCAACATCAAACAATCTATAAGTTGAGCTATCTTTCCTTTCTTCAATTGATTGCGTATTTTCCCTACCAAAGGCATTGATAGTGATTGAATTGGTATTAAAGTTCAGAACGGAATTTTCATTTGAATCTTTAGAATTAAATCGAAAAATAAAATCCTTATTCATCCAAACCTCCCAAACATCTGTCAATTTACCATCTATTTTCCTTTCATATAAAATCTTTAATACTGGAATGGTTTGACATTGATTTTGCTTATGAAGCAATAAAAAGAATATCAACAAAAATATTTTCATAACAGATTATTGCAAAAACATTAAAAATAAATATAGAGGAATTGATGCAGTTTGATTATTAGCCCACCCTAACTCACCACCCATGACAAACAATTTCCATTAAAAAAAAATCCCTTAACCTGCAACGAAATTTTTTGTTCTTTTTGAAAAATACAATCAAATAAAAACTGGTTATCATTTACCATAGCTGAGTTAATATGAAGGTTTTCCTTAAAATCTACATTACCCAGTGCATACCATTTAAACAATGTTTCTTTTACGCTCCATGCCATGGTAAGTGCTTGTAGAAAATCAATATTTAACTCTTGCAGCATTTGCTGTTCGCCTTCCTTTAAAAATTTATTTTTTATCAATTCAATCTTAGGTTGCGGTATTTCAATATCCACACCCACTCTATTTTCTTTACTTACAATGGCAGCAGCATAATCGCCACAATGCGATATGGAAAAATGAAAGGCTTCATCGGCCAAAAAAGGTTTTTTGGTATCGGCTATCTGTATCAACCGTATAGGAAAATCTTCATACAATTCGCTTAACACAAGCCTACCTGCCAGGTGTTGCAGGCGTTTATGCGGATGGGTAATATTATTTTGCAGCGGCACTTTTTCCAAAAAAAAATCTTCAGTTTCTGCAATATGCCACACACCTAATTTTGTGTGTGCGTTGATATTTTGTTGATAAACGAGTGGCATAATAAAAGTGAAAAGTAAAAAGTAAAAAGCTAAAAATTTACTTTTACAAATAAACGAAATAAACCAACAACGATGATTTTGAGCGACAAGCGTATTTTGGAAGAGATAGAAAAAGGGACGATAAAAATTGAACCATACGATAGGGAATGTTTGGGCAGCAATAGCTACGATGTACACCTGGGTGCACACCTGGCCACTTACGAACATGCAGAATTGGATGCAAAAAAACACAATACCATTAAGCATTTTGATATACCCGACGAAGGCATTTTGTTATTGCCGCATATGTTTTACCTGGGCGTAACCCAAGAATATACCGAAACTCATGCCCATGTACCTTTTTTGGAAGGCAAATCTTCTACAGGCCGCCTGGGTATTGATATTCACGCCACAGCAGGTAAAGGCGATGTTGGTTTTTGCGGCAACTGGACTTTAGAAATTTCTGTAAAACAACCCGTAAGAGTTTACAAAGGAATGCCCATTGGCCAGTTAATTTATTTTCCGGTAGAAGGAGAAATTGAGGTGAAATACAACCAAAAGAAAAATGCCAAATACAGTGGCCAGCCTAATAAGCCGGTAGAAAGTATGATGTGGAAGAACAAGTTTTAGATTATTATTGATAATTACTGCTAACAAGCAATTAATTATCAAATTTTACCAAACTTCTTATAATAAGCTATCAAAAAACCTGTTACTTCATCGTAGCTGCTAATGCCGTTTGGCTGTTGGTTACTTTGCAAAAATTTTCCGTAGGCCCATCTTACAAGTGGTTCAAGTTTACCCACATGCGCCAGGTTAAATTTGCGCCACTCTAAAATATCTGCTTTTACTGCTACGTCTAATTCGTTTCTGTAAATTTTAGCTGCCACCGAATCATTCATAAACAAATTACGATTGGCATAGGTAAACAAATCAAGATATACCGAGTAATGAAACAAGGTATCAGGCGAAGCTTTTGCAGCCAGGTAACCTACAAAATTAGCTTCCATTTCTTTGGCATAGCCCAATTGGTGCGCCACTTCGTGGCAGGAAGTAAAGGGTTGCAAAAATTTTGGAATGGTTGTATTTACCTGTGCTTCGCCGGTAAAAGGATTATAATACCCTGTAAAACCAGAATAATTGCCCAACCAACCGTACATAGATGATTTGATGGAAACAGGTTGGTATTTTAAAAACGAAATTTGTTTGCTCAGGCTTTCGTAAGCAATTGAAACTTTTTTAAACAACTCTTTATTAGAAGGATATGGCTTTGCCTCCCTTACCAAAGATTTTTTACTTTGGTTAATCTTATCAATCAGCAAACAATTCATGTTTCGCAATTCGGCAGTAGTATATTTTTGTTCGGGCAAGCCTAGTTGTTGAGCAATGCCCTGGCGGTTATAGTTGATACCCCAAAAAATATTGAATACGATATATATAATACACGCAGCCAACAAAAATTGATAAGTAAAAGCATTTAGTCGTTGGCGATAGGCAGTCCATTTAGGGTTTCGATATATAAACCTGAAAATACGGGCTAGTTTATAGGCCAGGTATAAAAAAACAATCCCATAGAGCAAATCCCCAATACTAAAAGGTACTTTGCCAAATAAGAACCGCAAAAAGCGGCTAAAGGAGGGGTAAAAACCATCGCTAAAGCCATGCTCTACCCTTAAAGAATTGCTACTGTACAGTTTTATTATTACACAAAAAGCTAATAAAAAAAGTATGGTAAGCGTATTTTTGCCGGGTTTCATCGGCTAAAAATAGGAAAATACAGTCTTTTTAAGCTATTTAAGCCAAATTCATATCGCTTTATTGATAATTTTGCCTTACCTTTGCCGTCCTTTAAACTAAACGCTATGGCAAGCAAGAGGGCATTTGAGATAGCATTTGTGGGATTAAAGCCCGGTTTGCATGAGTTTAGCTATGAGTTAAATGATAAGTTCTTTGCTGAGAAAGGTGCTGAAGATGTTACCAACATTGAAGCTAATGTAAAGCTAACGCTTGAAAAAAATACAGGCTTTATGCGCCTTACTTTTGAAGTAGGCGGAAATGCAGATGTAAATTGCGACCGTTGCGGAAATCCACTAACCATGGATCTTTGGGATGAGTTTAAGATGTTGGTAAAACTGGTTGATAATCCTGATGAAATGAATGAGCAGGAGGAAGACCCGGATGTATTTTACATTTCAAGAACCGAAAGCCATTTGGATATAAGCGATTGGTTATATGAATTTGTGTTGCTGAGCGTACCAATGCAAAGAATGTGTGGTGAAGATGAAATAGGTGGCCCCAAGTGCAATAAAGAAGTACTGGAGAAGTTGAAGCAAATGGAAGCAAGAAACGCTGAGAACAATGCCAATAACCTTTGGAAGGGGTTGGATAAGTTCAAAGACAATTAAAAGAAAATATATAGTAAATTTTAAAATAAACAGTCATGCCAAATCCAAAAAGGCGCCATAGTCAACAACGCAGTGCAAAGAGAAGAACGCATTACAAAGCTGAAGCTACTACTTTAAGCGTTGATTCTACAACAGGCGAAACTCATGTGCGTCACAGAGCGCATGTAAGCGAAGGAAAATTGTACTACAAAGGAAAATTAGTAGCTGAAAAAGCTCCTTTAAAAGCATAATATCTTTTTTTGCTATTAAGAAATTGATTCCAAAGTCAAGATTGAGTAACTTCAATCCTGATTTTGGAATTTTTAATTTGACCTAACTCCTCTTGCTATGATTAAAATCGGATTGGATATGATGGGTGGCGACTTTGCACCATTTGAAGCAGTAAAAGGTGCTGTAGAATTTTTACGGGAAAATACAAAAGATGTGCAGCTGGTTTTAATAGGCGATGAAGAAAAAATAAAAAGCCAGCCCGATTTTGCACAACTGAGTGATGGTTCATTTACTATTGTACATGCACCGCAGGTGATAGAAATGCATGAGCATCCAACCAAGGCATTAAAAGAAAAACAACAATCTTCTATTGCAATCGGTTTTCATTTACTTGCAACAAGCAAAACTGATGCATTTATTAGTGCGGGAAATACGGGTGCTATGATGGTGGGCGCACTGTTCAGCATTAAAGCAATTGAAGGCGTGCAACGGCCAACCATTGGAGCTTATATGCCAAGAGAAAATGGCAGACTTGGTTTATTGTTGGATGTTGGTTTGAATGCAGATTGTAAACCGGAAAACTTAAATCAATTTGCTATTTTAGGTTCCTTATATGCAGAGCATATTTTAAAAATAGATAAACCAAAAGTAGGCCTGGTAAATTTAGGCGAAGAAGAAGGGAAAGGAAATTTATTGGCGCAGGCAGCATACCCGATACTTAAAGAAAATACACAAATAAATTTTATAGGAAATATTGAGGGTAGAGATATTTTAATAGACAAAGTCGATGTAATGGTTTGCGAAGGCTTTACAGGCAATGTGGTTTTAAAACTTGCAGAAAGTATTTACGATATTACACAACGAAGAAATATTAAAGACGAACATTTTGACCGTTTCAATTTTGAAAAGTACGGCGGCGTTCCAGTATTGGGTGTTGCTAAACCTGTTATTATCGGGCATGGTATTTCCCAAGCCACAGCTTTTAAAAATATGATTAATATCGCCTGCACCATGATGGAGACAGATTTAACCGGAAAAATAAAAGAGAGTTTTGCCATCTCATAAAAATAAAATAGAAAAGGGTTGCAGTGCAACCCTTTTCTATTTTGAATAACTTTTATAATCAAATTACTTAACAAGAAATTTTCGTTGGGTTGAATACATTACAATAAAAATAATGGCTAGTGCTAAAAATGCAATGTTTCCAATTTCTTTAAATTGGGCAAATCCTAATATTACCCCGGTAGCAATAACTGGTATTGCCTGGCCGGCCACATAAATCCAAAAACCGTCTTTTTTTAATTTACGCATCATCATTGCGCCTGCAAAGCACAACGCAAGGCCCAAAAATCCAACTACCATAAGTGGAATTATGTTCGCCTGAAAAAGTTCAATATTTTCAAGGCCCTTTTGCATTTTTTGTGCATTTTCTACAGAAATGTCTTTATTAGTTGCAAGCTGTTTTTCTATCATCTCTTTTGAAAAAGACATTAGCTTAGGCGTAAATAAATTAATAAGTACACCTATACCACAACCAATAAAAGTAAGGATAGTAAGCACATTTAACATTGGAGGCAACTTTTGTTCGTCAAATTCATCTTCATTAAAAGAATCAATCGTTGAGCTTTGATCTGTCATGGCATTTAGTTTTAGCACAATGTAAACTAACCTTTAAAATAATCCAATACCTTTCATAAAAAATCGAGGCTACCTTTGCGAAATGAGCCCTTTTGCAGTGCATAAAGTATTTAATAATCATTTTATTCTGTCGCACAACCGAACTGTTTTTTGGGAAGAGGAAAAAGCACTCATCATCAGCGATTTGCACTTAGGTAAAACCGGGCATTTTCGCAAAAATGGCATTGGTGTACCACAAAATATTTTTAAAGAAGATATGCAAAGGTTTATGGCAGCCATACAACTGTTTAAACCGGTGCAGGTAATAATAGTGGGCGATATGTTTCATAGCCATAACAACAGCGAACATGATTTATTTTTAAAATGGCGAAATGATATTTCGGGTTTATCCTTTGAGCTTGTAATGGGTAACCATGATATTCTAGAAAAAGAATGGTATAAGAAGGCTGCTGTAAATTGCCATCAGCAATCGCTAACTGTTGGCAATTTTATTTTCACCCACGACATAAATGATATAGAAGTTGAATACGGCAAATATTATATTAGTGGGCATATACATCCCGGCATAAAAATGAGCGGGTTGGGAAAACAGGTATTACAGCTTCCGTGTTTTTATTTTGGCGCACAATACGCTGTGTTGCCTGCTTTCAGTAAGTTTACCGGCATCCATCCACTCAAAATAAAAAAGGCGGATAATGTATATGCGCTCACCGAAACAAAAGTGATGCAAGTGCAATAAAGGTTAGGCTTTTCTTCTTTTCAATTCTTTTTTAATCAAGCCAAGCTCACGACCTGTTTGCCCTGCTACGGAGCTATTTTCCTGCGCCCTGCGCATTAAATAAGGCACCACATCTTTTATAGGCCCAAAAGGAAGGTATTTGCTTACGCTACAGCCCGATTTGGCAAGGTTAAATGTAATATTATCACTCATGCCATACAGTTGCGAAAAATGAACATGCGGATGGTTATGCGGCAGGCTTTTTTTATCTAGTAGTTGCGTTGCCAGCAAATTACTGTACTCATTATGCGATGCTACAATTACTGCAATTTTATCCAGATGTTCAATGCAAAATTCTACTGCTGAATTATAGTCTTTATCGCTGCTTTCTTTACTGGGTTGTATGGGTGAGGCATAGCCCATTTCCGCTGCACGTTTTCTTTCTTTTTCCATATAAGCTCCACGTACAATTTTTACGCCTAATATAAAGCCTCGTTGCGCTGCAGCTTCGTAGCTTGTTTTTAAAAAAGCAAGCCTGTCGTGGCGATACAACTGAACTGTGTTATAAATAACCACCTGGTTCTTATTGTATTCATCCATCATTAACATGGTAATTGCATCTACAGGGTCTTGTATCCAGGTTTCCTCTGCATCTACCAATACGGCAACCCTTTTTCCTTTTGCAGTATCGCATATTTTTTTAAGCCTTGCTACCACGCTCTCCCACTCTGTCCTTTCTATTTCAGATAAACCTGTGATTACTTTTGTGTAACGGTTTATTAAACTGCCTTCTTCTTTAGCCATTGCAGCATCAATTTTTTCCAACAATGCAAAACGGCTAAAGCCTGTAACCTTAATGCTCATGTAAGGAATATTATTTTGCGTAGCAGCATAATTAATTACCTTAATAAATTCCTGTGTAGAGTGTTCAAATCCTTCTTCTCCATCATCGCCACCTTCTACACCATAGTCTAAAATAACTTGTACATTATACTGTTCCAGTTTATCGGCAACTACGGCAGTTTGCTCCAAGGTTTCACCACCAACAAATTGTTTAAAGATGGTATTGCGAATAATAGATTTTGTAAACGGAAGATTCCATTTTATAGCCGCAGGCATTAGTGCCAATCCTGTTTTTAGTAAAAAAGAATTGCCCATAGATGAAAAAAGAAAATGTGCTTTTTTCAACTCCGGGGTAGATTTATAAGCAAAAGCGTATTCAGTATTATCAAAAGAAATCATGACAAAGCAATTTGGTGGCTCGAAATTCATACATCTAAAATGAACTACCAAATTATTGCACAAACGTTTGTATTTATTGTAAATGTTTTTTGTTTAATTAAAGAAGAACGATGCATCACATATCTTTGCAAAAAATTTTTGTGATGGATAAAAAAGCAAGTGAATCTTTGGTGATAATGACTGAATTGGTGTTGCCAAATGACACCAACAATTTTGGCAACCTAATGGGCGGCCGCCTAATGTATTGGATGGATATTGCAGCAGCATTAGCAGCAATGAAACATTGTGCGGCACCCGTGGTAACCGCATCGGTTGATAATATTTCGTTTGAAACACCCATTAAAATTGGCAATGTTGTTCACATAGAAGCAAAAGTTACCCGTGCATTTAACAGTAGTATGGAAGTGCACATGAAGGTTTTTGGCGAAGATGCCATACAACAGTATAGATATAAAAGCAATGAAGCTTATTATACATTTGTAGCGTTGGATCCTAATGGCAAACCAAGATCTGTAAATAAACTAGTTCCGGAAACAGACGAAGAGCAAAAACTATTTGAAGGTGCTTTAAGAAGAAGACAGCTTAGGTTGATTTTAGGAGGAAAAATGAAGCCCGATGAAGCACAGGAACTGAAAGCTTTGTTTTTCAACAGCTAATGTTTAGGCTTTGTGCGTTTCATTTATTGTTTCGGTTGAAGGAGGCAAATGATGTTCCGCTGGCATAAACTTTTTGCTTTGCTCAATTGCATCCATTACCTGTACAAGAATATTTTCTGTACTGTCGTCAAAATTTATTTGTAGCGGTGCTTTAAATGTTACAGAAAGTTTTGTGCCTTTGCGTATTAGTTTCAGCCCTTTTTTATCAAAAGCTCTATTGTATCCGCTAATTACCACAGGTATTACAATGGGTTTGGTTTGTTTAATAATATAGGCTGTTCCTTTTCTGCCGGGCGCAAAAGCTTTGGTGGTACCCTGCGGAAACGTAATTACCCAATTGTTGTTTAATGCATCTGTAATTTTTCTTGTATCCGACGGGTCGAGCCCTCTTCGTACTTCGGTATTTTTATTTACCCAGGTTCTTTTAACAGTAAGTGCCCCGGCCAATGTAAAAAAACGAGTAAGCCAGGTGGCCTTCATGGTTTCTTCCGCAGCTACATATTTTATACGGGTAAAAGGCCAAAGCAGATAATAAGGAACGCCCAGCTTGTTTGTTTTTCCCCAATAATTGGCGCAAAAAATATGAATAAAAGTAATTACATCGGCAAAATATGTTTGGTGATTACTCACAAAAAGTACATTTCCTTTAGGCAAGCCCTTTAGGTTTTCCATGCCTTTTATATGTAATTTATTTATAATATTTATGCCGGGGTAAGTAAAAATTCCAACAAAGGCGTAAACAATGCCCTTTACGAACCTTGATTTTTGTATTTTATATCCAAAAGATGGCATATATCAGTAATAGTAAAAGCCGGTTTGCAATCGCAGTTTTAAACTTAAAAATAGGCAATTCTCCAATCTTAACATTTTTTTTCATAGTACACCTGTTATATGTATATTTGAAAATCTTTCACAAAAACTTAAAATCATGAAAAAACTGTTACTTACAACTTTAGTAGCTTTTTGCTTTGGTGGACTTGCAATTGCGCAAGAACCAGCTAAAGTAGCTAAAAAGAAGGCAGCGAAAATTAAACTTCAGGGGGCTCTTGAAGCAGATGCTGCTAAAGTTTCTATTATGCAGGAAAAGAAAAAAGCAATGGAAGCTGAAAAAGCTAAACCGGCTACATCTGCAAGGCCTGCTAAAGAGTCTTTAGCTGCTGAAAAAGCAAACTAATTTTTCTTTAACTTTTACAGAATTATTAAAAAGTAAAAAGGGATTGTCTATCAAATATTGACCAATCTAAACTTTTTGCTTGGGTTATTATGTCATTTGATGTAAACCTATTTTAAAACAAAACTTAATTATGCAATTCAAAACTACTTTCAACAAAATGAGGAAAGTTTTTAAATCCACAGCATTTGCGCTTGGGTTTCTTTCCTTGTTTACGGGTTTGGCAAATGCCCAAACTTATGTAAACGGTACATTAAGTACTGGTGCTACATCTTCTAATGGAACTACTGCACCTGCTGGAACTACTTGGAGTGAAGTTCAAAATCCAAATATTAATGCAGGTTTTGGTGCTAACATTACTGCTGGCCTCACCTTGGCTGACAACTTTACGATTTGTGGTTCTTGGAATATTTCAAAAATTACTTTTTACGCATATTCTACAGGATATACCGGTACCACATCCCCCTTCAATGATGTAAGAATAAAAATTTATAACACTGACCCTTCTGTAGGAAGCCCTGCTCCCATTTATGGGGACCTTACTACTAACAGATTCCTTGCCTCTTCATTCGCCAATATGTACAGGATATTCAATGCAACTCCTGGCACCACAAGAAAGATATGGGCTGTAGAAGCTACGGTTAACACAACTCTGACTAGTGGTAATTATTGGATTGAATGGCAACTTGGAAATGGTGGTTTAAGTAACTTTTCACCTGCCGTTACCATAGTTGGTGCCGCCACTCAGCCTGGATGGAATGCTAAGCAAAATACGTTGCCAAATACATGGACAAACCTTGTAGATGGAACACCTGCTACACCACAGGATATGCCCTTTGTTATTGATTACACTACTGCTGCATGTGCAGGAACGCCTGCCCCTGGTAATACACTTGCATCTGTTGCAGCTGTATGCCCTGGTAGTCCTGTAAGCTTAAGCTTGCAAAATTGTACTCCGGGTTCTGGTGTAACTTACCAATGGCAATCTGGCACTTCTGCAACAGGCCCATGGACTAATATTACAGGTGCTACCAACCCTACATACGGTACTACCATCACAGCAACAACTTTCTATCGTGCAGTTGTTACATGTGGTGGAAACTCGGGCAATTCAACTCCGGTACAGGTTGCTTTGAATCCGCCATCAGCCTGTTATTGCACACCACCTGCTACCAATTGTACATTTGATGATGAAATACTCAATGTAAAACTTGGCACATTGAACAATTCGTCTTCGGGATGTTCGGGTGCAGGTTTTACGAATTACACAACTACTGTTGCTGCAGCAACCAATGTATTTATTGGCGTTGCTAATCCTATGACTGTAACAATAGGTCCAGGTGGAAACGATAATATAGGTGTTTGGATTGACTACAACACCAATGGTACTTTTGATGCTTCTGAATTTACATTATTGGGATCAGCAGCATCAGGACCAATCACCGGCAATATACTTGTTCCTTCAACCCTTGCGGTGGGTACATACCGTATGAGGGTAAGGGTTAAATATGGTACTCCGGCACTTACCGGCACTCAAGCTTGTGCTGCCTATACCTTTGGTGAAACAGAAGATTACCTTGTTACTGTTGCTCCATGTGTAACTTCATCTGTAACTACACAGCCTCCTGCAACCAAAACTATTGCATGTAGCGGTACAGGTACTATTGCTGCTACCATTGCAGGTTCGCTTAACCAATACCAATGGCAGTATCTGCCTACCGGTACAGGTGCAGTATGGACTGATATCCTTCCTGCAAATACTCAATATACTGGTGCTAATACTAACACACTTACTATTGTAAATGCTTTGCCTACTATCAATGGTTACCAATACCGTGTACGTTATGTGGGTGCTTGTACTTCACCTAGTGTAACTTCGGCTACTACTTTAACTGTGGGTGCTCTTGCTCCTACTGTTTCTAATACATTGCCTATTAACAGGTGTACTACTGATGCGCCTACGGCCATTACAATTGCTACTCCGGTAGGTTTGGCCGCTTTATCTACTACGGCTTCAGGTACTTTACACACAATGATTCCTGATAATAATGACGAAACCATTTTCCAAAATACAAATCTGTTAACACATTCTATGAATGTTACAGGTATCCCAGCTGGTGCAACTATCACCGGTTTTAGCGTAAAATTAAATGTTACGCATAGCTGGATAGGTGATATGGTTTTTAACCTTAGAGCACCAGATGGTAAAATCATCAACCTGGATTATGTATTAACCGGTACTGGTGGTACCGGAGCAACAACCGCATTCACCAATACTATTATCAGCTCTACAGGTATTCAAGCACTGAATACTGGTACCAACCCATGGAGCAGTACATTTAGATTGGATCGTATTGGTGCTACTCCACCATCGCCAATTCATCCTCCAACAGGGCCGGCTGGATTTATCCCTACCACCACTACCTTGACTGATATGAATCAAGGTAATGGTACATGGACGCTGGCTTTGTATGATTACTATGGTGATCTTACTACCGCTAACTTCCTGGAAAATTGGGAATTGAATATCTCTTACCTGGCTCCGCCGGCTGGTGTATTCTCTCCAATTACTGGTTTATTCACAGATGCTGCAGGTACGGTTGCTTATGTAGCAGGTACTCCGGTTAGTACCGTATATGCTAACCCTGCAACAAGTACTGTTTATACCGCTACCGTTAACACTGCTGTTTGTGGTGCAGGTACAGTTTCTATCCCGGTTAATGTGGGTAGTCCTTTATCCGGAACTTCTACTGTTGCTAATATTACAGGTTGTGTAGGTGGTAATGTAACTTTCTCTTCTACTGCCCCTACTGGTGGTTTAAATGCCACTTCTCAATGGCAAGTTAGTACTGATGCAGGCGTTACCTGGACTAATATTACCGGGGCTACTGCTGCTACTTACACTATAACCGGTGTTACTACTGCAATGACAGGAAACAGGTATCGTGTTGTGAGAACCGTAGCTTCTTGCAGCTCTACCCTTACTTCAAGTGCAGGAACGCTTACAGTAGCTCCTACTCCGGTATTAACAGTGTCTGCTAATCCTTACACTGCTATCTATCCCGGACAAACAACTACTCTGGCTGTAGCTTCTTCTACTACCGTTCCGGCTAATGGATACCAATGGTACAAAGATGGATTACCTGTCGCAGGTGCTACCTCAAATACTTTGGTAGTGGATATTGATGGATTGGGTTCTTACACTGTTACTGCTGCTGATGCTAATGCTTGCGGTAATGTTGTAACACCGTCTATCACTATCACAGCTGCTCAAAATGACATCTTGTTTATCTACCCTAGTCCTAATAATGGGCAGTTCTACATCAGGTACTTTAGTGAACTGGGACAAACTTCTTATCCAAGAGTAGTTAATATGTATGATATGAAAGGATCAAGAGTATACTCTAAATCTTTCAATATCAACTCTCCTTATACAAGGTTAGATATCAATGCCTCCATTCTTGGTAATGGTATCTATCAGGTTGAGCTAATTGACCTTCAAGGTAACAGAATCAAAACCGGTAGAGTACTTATCCAAAAATAAGTTCACAACTAGCTTATAATTAATAAAAAGCGGCTAAGATTTTCTTAGCCGCTTTTTATTTTAATATTTGCTATATTTATAACTAAATTAACAACTGCCTGTTTTTTAATCAGGTAATTAATTAAATTATCATAAACATTCTGCACATGAAACATTACTACACAAAATTGTGTTATGTCGCATTAGTATTTGTGTTTTCAATACTAAGTTCCATTAACACAAATGCACAACTTTTGATTAATGAAGGCTTCAATACAGTCTTGCCTACTGGGTGGGCTAGACAAAATTTGAGTACACCAGCCGGAAGTAACCCAAATTGGGGCCAAGGGAATGGTACTACAATTGCTGCATTCAGTGGCCCTGCTACCTCTTACGCCTTTGCAAATTTTAATAGTGTAACAGGAGCCAACACTATTAGTAACTGGATGTTTACGCCTGAAGTTGCACTTGCCAATGGCAATGTAATTTCTTTTTATACTCGTGCGACAACTGGCGGCGGTATTTATCCAGACAGGCTTGAACTTAGGATGAGTACGAATGGACCAAGTGTAAATGCAGGTACTACAAATACAAGTGTAGGCGATTTTACAACTTTATTAGTTAGTGTGAATCCTACTTTAACTACTACTGGTTACCCGGAAGTTTGGACAAAGTACACTGTGACCATTTCTGGCTTGGGTGCGCCAACAACAGGTAGGTTTGCTTTTCGTTATTTTGTAACTGACGGTGGTCCTAATGGATCAAATTCCAACTATATTGGCGTTGATGAAGTACAATATGGTGTTCCATGTAGTGGTGCTCCAGCTCCAGGCAATACGGTATCCACCAACCCTTCTGTTTGTTCGGGCGTTCCATTTACACTATCAGCTCAAAATCCGCCGGCAGCAATGGGAATCACTTACCAATGGCAATCTGGCACTTCTGCTACCGGCCCATGGACTAATATTACAGGTGCTACTAACCCTACACTTACTACTACTATTACTACTGCTACTTACTTCCAAGCAATTGTAAGTTGTGGTAGTAGCAATACAGCTTCAACACCAATACAGGTTACAATGAATCCACCTTCAGCCTGTTATTGCACACCACCTGCTACCAATTGTACATTTGATGATGAAATACTCAATGTAAAACTTGGCACATTGAACAATTCGTCTTCGGGATGTTCGGGTGCAGGTTTTACGAATTACACAACTACTGTTGCTGCAGCAACCAATGTATTTATTGGCGTTGCTAATCCTATGACTGTAACAATAGGTCCAGGTGGAAACGATAATATAGGTGTTTGGATTGACTACAACACCAATGGTACTTTTGATGCTTCTGAATTTACATTATTGGGATCAGCAGCATCAGGACCAATCACCGGCAATATACTTGTTCCTTCAACCCTTGCGGTGGGTACATACCGTATGAGGGTAAGGGTTAAATATGGTACTCCGGCACTTACCGGCACTCAAGCTTGTGCTGCCTATACCTTTGGTGAAACAGAAGATTACCTTGTTACTGTTGCTCCATGTGTAACTTCATCTGTAACTACACAGCCTCCTGCAACCAAAACTATTGCATGTAGCGGTACAGGTACTATTGCTGCTACCATTGCAGGTTCGCTTAACCAATACCAATGGCAGTATCTGCCTACCGGTACAGGTGCAGTATGGACTGATATCCTTCCTGCAAATACTCAATATACTGGTGCTAATACTAACACACTTACTATTGTAAATGCTTTGCCTACTATCAATGGTTACCAATACCGTGTACGTTATGTGGGTGCTTGTACTTCACCTAGTGTAACTTCGGCTACTACTTTAACTGTGGGTGCTCTTGCTCCTACTGTTTCTAATACATTGCCTATTAACAGGTGTACTACTGATGCGCCTACGGCCATTACAATTGCTACTCCGGTAGGTTTGGCCGCTTTATCTACTACGGCTTCAGGTACTTTACACACAATGATTCCTGATAATAATGACGAAACCATTTTCCAAAATACAAATCTGTTAACACATTCTATGAATGTTACAGGTATCCCAGCTGGTGCAACTATCACCGGTTTTAGCGTAAAATTAAATGTTACGCATAGCTGGATAGGTGATATGGTTTTTAACCTTAGAGCACCAGATGGTAAAATCATCAACCTGGATTATGTATTAACCGGTACTGGTGGTACCGGAGCAACAACCGCATTCACCAATACTATTATCAGCTCTACAGGTATTCAAGCACTGAATACTGGTACCAACCCATGGAGCAGTACATTTAGATTGGATCGTATTGGTGCTACTCCACCATCGCCAATTCATCCTCCAACAGGGCCGGCTGGATTTATCCCTACCACCACTACCTTGACTGATATGAATCAAGGTAATGGTACATGGACGCTGGCTTTGTATGATTACTATGGTGATCTTACTACCGCTAACTTCCTGGAAAATTGGGAATTGAATATCTCTTACCTGGCTCCGCCGGCTGGTGTATTCTCTCCAATTACTGGTTTATTCACAGATGCTGCAGGTACGGTTGCTTATGTAGCAGGTACTCCGGTTAGTACCGTATATGCTAACCCTGCAACAAGTACTGTTTATACCGCTACCGTTAACACTGCTGTTTGTGGTGCAGGTACAGTTTCTATCCCGGTTAATGTGGGTAGTCCTTTATCCGGAACTTCTACTGTTGCTAATATTACAGGTTGTGTAGGTGGTAATGTAACTTTCTCTTCTACTGCCCCTACTGGTGGTTTAAATGCCACTTCTCAATGGCAAGTTAGTACTGATGCAGGCGTTACCTGGACTAATATTACCGGGGCTACTGCTGCTACTTACACTATAACCGGTGTTACTACTGCAATGACAGGAAACAGGTATCGTGTTGTGAGAACCGTAGCTTCTTGCAGCTCTACCCTTACTTCAAGTGCAGGAACGCTTACAGTAGCTCCTACTCCGGTATTAACAGTGTCTGCTAATCCTTACACTGCTATCTATCCCGGACAAACAACTACTCTGGCTGTAGCTTCTTCTACTACCGTTCCGGCTAATGGATACCAATGGTACAAAGATGGATTACCTGTCGCAGGTGCTACCTCAAATACTTTGGTAGTGGATATTGATGGATTGGGTTCTTACACTGTTACTGCTGCTGATGCTAATGCTTGCGGTAATGTTGTAACACCGTCTATCACTATCACAGCTGCTCAAAATGACATCTTGTTTATCTACCCTAGTCCTAATAATGGGCAGTTCTACATCAGGTACTTTAGTGAACTGGGACAAACTTCTTATCCAAGAGTAGTTAATATGTATGATATGAAAGGATCAAGAGTATACTCTAAATCTTTCAATATCAACTCTCCTTATACAAGGTTAGATATCAATGCCTCCATTCTTGGTAATGGTATCTATCAGGTTGAGCTAATTGACCTTCAAGGTAACAGAATCAAAACCGGTAGAGTACTTATCCAAAAATAAGTTCACAACTAGCTTATAATCAAGCCCTCCCAATATTGGGAGGGCTTTTTTTATTAAAATCCCCGAATACATTGGATTTTAGCTCGTTTTTGCATACTAGAAACCTATAAAATACCTACCTTTGCAACCCCGTTAAAAAAACCGGGATTATATTATGTCTTTTAATTTTAACAAACAACTAAACGCAGAAGAACTGGAGCCAAAAGCTACTGAAGTAGCTGAAGCTGCTGCGACACCAAATGTACCAGTTGTTGAAACTGCTCATGACGATTTTGACTGGAGCAGGGACAAACGCAATGTATCGGCTTATTCAAAAGATGAAAAAGAAAAATACGATGCAGTGTATGACGCCACTTTTAAACAAATTAACGATGGCGAAATGATTCAGGCAACTGTAGAATCATTAACCAAAACTGATGCAGTGGTTAACATTGGCTTTAAAAGCGATGGCCTTATCTCTTTAAACGAGTTCAGGGACATTCCTGGTGGTGTTAAAGTAGGGGATGTGGTAGAAGTAATGGTGGTAGAAAAAGAAGACAGAGACGGCAACCTTCATTTAAGCCGTAAATCTGCCCGCATTACCAGAGCTTGGGAAAGAATTGTGGAGGTTAACAAAACAGGTGAAATTGTTACCGGTTTGGTTACCAGCAAAACAAAGGGTGGCTTGATTGTAGATGTATTTGGTATGGAAACTTTCTTGCCAGGTTCTCAAATCGATGTTAAACCTGTAACTGATTACGATCAGTTTGTTGGTAAAACAATGGAATTTAAAGTGGTTAAGATTAACGAAGCCATCAAAAATGCCGTTGTGTCTCACAAAGCACTTATTGAAAGCGATATTGAAGCTCAAAGAGCTGAAATTATCGGTAAACTGGAAAAAGGCCAGGTATTGGAAGGAACCATCAAAAACATTACTGATTTTGGTGCATTTCTTGACCTTGGTGGCTTAGACGGTTTATTGTACATCACAGATATTTCATGGGGTCGTATCAACCATCCTAGTGAAGTGTTGAAAATGGATCAAAAAATCAATGTAGTAGTTCTTGACTTTGATGATGATAAAAAGCGTATCAGCCTTGGCTTGAAACAATTAACTCCTCATCCATGGGATAGTTTAACTGAAAACCTAAAAGAAGGGGATGTAGTTAAGGGTAAAGTGGTTAACATTGAAGATTACGGTGCTTTCCTTGAAATTATGCCAGGTGTAGAAGGTTTGGTACACGTAAGTGAAATTACATGGGCCAATACTCCTATCAATGCTAAAGAATTCTTTAAACTGGGCGACGAATACGAAGCTAAAGTTGTTACCCTTGATAAGGAAACACGCAAAATGAGCCTTTCTATCAAGCAATTGACAGAAGACCCATGGGCTACTATTGAAACAAGATTCCCTGAAGGTAGCAAACACCAAGGTGTAGTTAAAAACATTACTCCTTACGGTGTATTTGTAGAATTAGCAACCGGCATCGGTGGCATGATTCACATTAGTGACCTTAGCTGGTTAAAGCGTTTTAATAACCCTAACGAATACACTAAAGTTGGTAACGAAATAGAGGTTATCATTTTAAGTATTGATAAAGAAGGACGCAAATTGCAATTAGGCCACAAGCAAATTGAAGAAGATCCTTGGAACAGCCTGGAAGATACTTTTGCTATCGGTTCTGTACACGAAGGAACTGTAGTAAAGAAGGATGATAAGGGTGCTGTGGTTCAACTACCTTATGGCTTGGAAGGTTTTGCGCCTGCACGCCATTTAGGTAAAGAAGATGGCAAAACAATTGGTGCCGATGAAACTGCACAATTTATGGTGATTGAATTTGACCGCAGCGACAAACGCATTGTATTGAGCCATGCCCGCATTTGGGAGCAGGAAAAAGAAGAAGAAAAGCAAGCTTTTATTAAAGAGAAAAAAGCTGATGCTGAATCAACTAAAAAAGCTGTAAAAGCAATTCAGAGCAAAGTAGAAAAAACTACATTGGGCGATTTAAGTGCCCTGGCTGACTTGAAAGCTAAATTAGATGGTAATTCTTCTGACGATGCTAAAGCTGAGTAATCATTACAAATGCTTATAATAAAAATCCCCCGATACTTATCGGGGGATTTTTTTATGCTTTTAATTCAATCAATCGAAAGACTCGTCATTCAAATGAACCTTTGTCATTTCATAAAAATGATTTTGCAAAACATGCAATGGAATAGGTTGCATTATATGGCGGTGCTCATCTCTATACCATATTTCCATTTTAGAAAAATCGCCTTCAGCAGGTATTACCATTCTAAAAGCTCCTTTGGAATACTTTACCTGGCCATTATCTAGTATCTCTTTATGAAACTTTAGGTTCTGCAACTCTGCATCTGATACCGACAAAGGACTTAACTGGTCTGTTTCGTACCAAAACTCCTGCACCCCATTATCAACACAAACCTGCTTTTCATCATGGTTTAATGCTGTTACTTCTCCTCTTCTACCATCGCCTTCGTTTTCTGCAAATAAATAATCGCCTACTTTAATTTCTTGAAATTTGATCATAGCTCAAATAAGTTTTGTTACAGCAATATAAGGAAAGGTTCTAAAAGTTCCAAAGGTTTAAGAGGCAAGAAAGATCGATACAACTTTTTGAATCTCTTAAACCTCTGAATTTTCCTACTCCGCCCAACTCATTACATACCCTTCATTTTCTATTTCCAAAGCAGCTTGCGTTAGTTTTAATGGCCTAAAGGTATCTACCATTACAGCTAACTCTTTTGTTTCTTTTGCACCAATACTTTTTTCTGCCAAACCCGGATGCGGGCCATGCGGAATACCTGCAGGATGCAAAGTAATCATACCCCGTGTTACATGCTTACGGCTCATAAAATCGCCATCCACATAGTACAGCAATTCATCACTATCTATATTACTATGATTGTAGGGCGCAGGTATGGCCAATGGATGATAATCGAACAAACGAGGTACAAAGGAGCATACCACAAATGCATCCGTTTCAAAAGTTTGATGCACGGGAGGTGGTTGATGCACCCTGCCAGTAATAGGCTCAAAATCGTGGATACTAAATGCATATGGATAGCAGCATCCGTCCCAGCCTACTACATCAAAAGGATGTGTACCATAATGGATACCGTATAAATAGCCTTGCTTTTTTGTTTTGATGATAAAGTCGCCTTTCTCATCAAATGCTTGCAAGTTTTCAGGCACTCGAATATCTCTTTCACAAAAAGGAGCATGTTCCATTAGTTGGCCATATTTACTCAAATATCTTTTAGGATACCTAAAAGGAGCGTGAGATTCTACAATAAACAACCGATTGATTTCTGTATCAAAATGAATTTGATAAATACATCCTCTTGGAATTACCAGATAATCTCCATACCCAAATTTCAATTCTCCATACACTGTTTTTAAAACACCGCTGCCTTCATGTACAAAAATCATTTCGTCGCTATCGGCATTTTTGTAAAAGTAATCAGTCATGCTCTTTTGTGGTGCTGCCAGTACAATATGGCAATCATTGTTTACTAATACTGCTTTGCGGCTTTCCAAAAAATCTGCTTCGGGCTTTACTTTAAAACCTTCCAGGCTGCGATGCTTCAACATTCTTTCCTCTGCCACTTTGGGAGAAACATCAATGGGGGTATCGCAACCAATGATAAGTGTTGGTGCATAGGTATGATATAGAATGGAATAATCGTTGGAGAAACCTTCGGTGGAAAATAATTGCTCGGAATACAGTGATCCGTCTGGCTTGCGAAACTGTGTATGACGTTTGTGCGGAATGGTTCCGGCTTTATGATAATGAGGCATTTTTTAAATTTGATAATTTGCTAATATGCCAATGTGTTAATGATATAGGCCTCACTAACGCAAAAGCTGTTTCAGTTTTGTGGATGTAGCAGATTTGCTAACCTGCTCACTGATTCCAGCCTTTGCACAAAGCCAACATTAGAAAATAATATTTCCAACTGCGCTTATCAATATAATATGTAAAGTTGCGGTGAAATGGCAAAGCGGTAATTATTGAATGAATTGATAATTATCTTCACTGTTCAAATTTACATTTTTTAAACGGATTGCATTGACAAGAATTGGCTTAATATCAGATACACATAGTTGGCTAGATTCCGCTGTTTTTAATTATTTTGAGCATTGCGATGAAATATGGCATGGAGGCGACTTTGGCTCATTGGAAGTAATAGAACAATTGCAACAATTTAAACCACTTAAGGGGGTTTTTGGAAATATTGATAATGGCCCCATACAGCAACTATTTCCGGAAGATAATTTTTTTACCTGCGAAGATGTTAATGTATATATCCGGCACATTGGAGGTTACCCGGGCAGGTATGCACCCGGAGTAAAGGAAAAAATAAAGAAAAATAAATCGGGTCTTTTCATCAGCGGGCATTCGCATATTTTAAAAGTAATGTTTGATGAAAGCCTTCAATGCTTGCACATGAACCCCGGAGCTGCAGGTAACCAAGGCTGGCATAAAGTGAGAACGCTTATCCGATTTACAATTGACGGAAAAAATATAAAAGATTGCGAAGTAATTGAACTTGGTAAGAGAGGTGCTGTTTAGCAGCATCCGTTCAACCAATTTATTAACCGCATAGCAAAATTTAGCTTTTCCCTGCAAACAACTTACAGTAGTTTACTTTAATAAAATAAGATTATGATGAGAAAAATATTTGCCATTTTAGCACTCTGTTTTATCAGCAGTTTTTCATTTGCACAAACAACCGACGAGTCTGCCGCAAGAGCCTGCCTGGAAGATTATATGAGTGGCGATGGCAATAGAATGGAGAAAGCATTTCACCCTTCTGCAACTATGAAGTATGTTGATGCTACTACTGGTGAATTTAAAGATGTACCAATTGCAGAATTTATTGCCAGGGTAAAAGCCAATACCAACAAGCCTGAAAGAAAAATAGAAATTATTGCATTGGATATTGAAGGCAATGCAGCTAATGGAAAAATAAAAATAGATGCTCCAAACGCAGTTTTATATGACTATATGAATATGCTGAAAATAAACGGTGAGTGGAAAATTGTGAGTAAGATATTCAGTCGGCAGGCTAAATAAAAAGAGCGAAGTGTAACAGCTTCGCTCTTTTAAAAAATTTTACATTCCCGGAAACCAGGGCCTTGCTATTGCTTCTCTAAACGGCCAAGGCACTACCGCTATTATTATCAGCAATGCAACAATGTATAGTGCTGCCGGGTAACCGCCACGCTTTGCTTTGCCCCGGGCAATGGTAATCAAAATAATTGCTATCAGCATTCCGGTAATATGTTCTACCGCCCAAAAACGCATTGCACTATCTTTCATCACCTCCCCAAAGCCGTATTGCTGAATTAGTTTAAAACCAACAGCCGATGTAAAATATTGATATAGGCCTATCAATAATGTTGTATGTGCCGCAATCAATAACCATAAGCTTGTTTTTTGCAATCCGGCTTTTTTACCCAAGGCCTGAAAAATAGCTATCACTATAAAAAAAATGATAACCCAACGTAAAAAATTATGTAAATGAAGCAATCCTTGTTCCATAATGATAGTTTTTGGTTAAAGCAAAGCTACTATATGATTAGCATAAATTATTTACTAAATAAAAAAACCGGTTATTAAAAACCGGTTTCCATATCTTGTACTAAAGTCTTACTTACTATCTCCTATCCAATCTGCAATAAAAATATTAGTGTCTCTTGTTCCACCATTGTTGCGATTACTGCAAAAAACAATTTTTTTACCATCTGGGCTAAACATGGGGAACGCATCAAATCCTTTATCTCTTGATATTTTTTGAATATTGCTTCCGTCAGCATTCATCAGGTACATATTAAAAGGGAATCCTCTCTTGTACTCATGGTTGCTGCAAAAAACCACATTGCCATCTGGTGTAAAATTAGGAGCCCAGTTGGCCTGGCCCAAACTTGTAATTTGTTTTGCATCGCTGCCATCAGTATTTGCAATCCATACTTCCATATTTGTTGGGGCAACAAGGTTTTGCAATAGCAATTCTTTGTACTCTTTAGTTTCTGCCTCGGTTTTTGGCCTTGATGCCCGCCAAAGAATTTTTTTACCATCAGGGCTAAACCAAGCTCCTCCATCATAACCCAAAGCTGTTGTAATACGCTTTACTTTTTTTCCCTTCAAATCCATTGTGTACAAATCCAAATCGCCACTTCTCATAGATGTAAATACCATAATATCGCCTTTGGGCGAAATGGTAGCTTCTGCATCGTAGCCCTTCGTTTTGGTCAATTGCTTTACAATTTTACCACTAGTATCTGCTTTAAAAATATCGAAGCTCTCATAAATAGGCCAAATGTATTTGTTGCCATATTTTTTTCTATCCGGCACGGGCGGACAGTCTTTGCTTCCTAAATGCGTAGACCCGTACACAATATGCTTTCCATCCGGATAAAAATAGGCACAGGTTGTTCTCCCTGTTCCAGTACTCACTAGTTTTGGAACAAAGGGTTCGTTAGCTGAAGTTGGAACTTTGCCCATCCATATCTGATCGCATGGAATACCATTTTTAGCATCGGTTCTTTGGTAAATAATATATTTTCCATCAAAACTAAAATATGCTTCTGCATTGTCGCCGCCAAAAGTGAGTTGCCGTACATTTTTAAAATGTGTTTCGCCATCAAAATGTATGGTGTCGTTTTGTGATTGGGCTACAGCCTTAACTTTATGAGCAGGTTTTACAAAGCTGCCGATTGCCAAAAGACCTACAACCGGAAGCGTTAATAATAATTTCATTGTATCGTTTTTAAACTGGGCGCAAAGGTACAAAAGCCCAATTCCTGTTTTGTCAAAGAAATGTCAAGTGCTAATTATTGGGGAAGGTTTAAATTTGTGGCGATGAAAAAATTAATATACCTCCTTTTTTTAGCTGTGATAGCTTGTAACAATAGCGAAAAAGGCACAGTTGCAAATGATGAAACCCCTTCTAAAGAAAAGGAATTGATAAAATTAGTAGATCAATACCCCGACTCTGCTTTGCTGCTTGAATCGCTGGTACAGTATTACCGTGAAAATGGTGATTATACAAACGCCATATCCCGAATGAACACAGCATTAAAAAAAGACAGTACCAATGCACGATTTTGGGATATACAAGCCAATCTTTTCTTTGAAAATGGAGATACATTGGCAAGCATAAAAGCTTTTGAAAATTCTGTTAACCTTTACCCAAAGCCAGATATTATTATCTCGCTGGGTGTATTATATGCCCAAACCAAAAATCCGAAGGCTTTGGCATTTGCAGATGGATTGATACTAGCAGATAAAGCAAGTGCAGAAAAAGAGGCCTTGTTTATAAAAGGTTTGTATTACAGCTATACAGGTGATAAAAAAAGGGCAATTAACTTTTTTGATATATGCTTAAAAATGGACTATACCTTTATGAATGCCTACCAGGAAAAAGCAGTGGCTTTGTACGAACTGGGAGAATATAATGAATCTAATGCGGTATTGGAAAAAGCAACTACACTTCAAAATAATTTTGAGATAGGCTATTACTGGATGGGGCGCAATTTTGAAAAATTAAATAAAAAGGCGGAGGCAATAGAGGCTTATCAAACAGCCCTGATGTATGACCCCAATTATATTGAAGCAAAAGATGCATTGGGAAAACTGGGTGTAAAGAATTAAAAGCAATAGCCGTTTTTGATTTAGTGTAAGTAACTTTGCAATGTTTTAAAAAAATTTGAACCTTACTATATGCCAATTATAGCTCCCTCTTTACTTTCTGCCAATTTTTTGAATCTTCAAAAAGATTGCGATATGCTCAACGCCAGTGAAGCCGATTGGTTTCACCTGGATGTAATGGATGGCCAGTTTGTGCCTAATATAAGTTTTGGCCCAATGCTTATTGAATTTTTTAGAAAAACAACCACAAAAATTTGTGATGTACACTTAATGATTGAAAATCCGGAAAAATATGCCGAAGCCTTTAAAAAAGCAGGTGCCGATAATTTAACGGTTCATATAGAAGCTTGTACGCATCTTCATAGAAATATTCAGCAAATAAAAGGATTGGGTATGAATGCGGGTGTTGCTATTAACCCACATACGCCTGTAAGTGCATTAAAAGATATTATTGCAGATATTGACCTAGTTTGCTTGATGAGTGTAAACCCCGGCTTTGGCGGACAATCATTTATTCCGCATACGCTGCAAAAAATAAAAGAACTACGCCAGATGATTGATGACCAGGGGTTATCAGTAAAAATTGAAGTGGACGGTGGTGTTACATTGGATAATGCAAAATCTATTATTGATGCAGGTGCGGATGTATTGGTGGCGGGAAATACTGTTTTTAAATCGGCTAACCCTATTGCTACCATTGCTGCACTAAAAGCAATTCAATAATTGCATAGATATTAAAGCTAAATTAATATTCCTAAGATGAAAGGATTGCGACGCAACGATGATGCCATGAAAAACTAATGCCGGTATCATAAAAAAAATTATACAGGAAAGATTGCCCTATTGGTTGCATTAGGAAAATATCTATCTTCATTAAATGAGAATTTTTGCTGTACTTCTATTCAGCTTTTACTGCTTTACTGCTGCTGCTCAAAACAAAACTGCCATTATAAACGGTATAGTGGTGGATGATAACGACAACCCAGTTTCCGGCATTTCCATTATAATATTGGGAAAAAACAACGGCATTGTTAGCAACGACAGCGGACGCTTTGAAATTAAAGTAACAGCGCAAAAATCACTCGCACTTACATTTAGCCACACAGGTTATTTAACTACACAAAGAAATTTTTATTTGAGCCCCGGCGAAACAGAAAACATTGTGGTTAAAATGACCCGATCGGGCAAAACGCTTGATGAAGTGGTAATTACAGATGAAAGAGAAAGGGAAGAAACAGGCTTGATAAAAGTAAACCCGAAAACGGCTATTATAATGCCCAGCACTACAGGAGGTGTAGAAGCTTTAATAAAAACTTTAGTAGGAAGTAATAACGAATTGAGTTCGCAATACAATGTTAGAGGCGGCAACTACGATGAGAACCTTGTGTACATTAACGATTTTGAAGTGTACAGGCCATACCTTGTAAGTAGTGGCCAACAAGAGGGATTGAGCTTAATAAACCCTGAAATGACAAGGAATGTGAATTTTTATACAGGTGGTTTTCAGGCAAAGTATGGCGACAAAATGAGTAGTGTATTGGACATTCAATACAAACAACCTAAAAAATTTGGAGGCAGTGCTTATATAAGCTTACTAGAGCAAGGCTTGGCTGTAGAAGGTAGTTTAAAAAATGGAAGCGTTACTTATTTAGCTGCTGTTCGTAATAAAAACAATAGAAACCTACTAAGCAACCAACCAACACAAGGAGCTTATATTCCCTCTGCATCAGATGCGCAGGCATATATAACTTACCGGGTAAATTCTAAATGGCAGTTGGAATTATTAAGCATTTATTCTGCATCAAAATTTACTTTTTTTCCGGAGTCGGTAAAAAAAACAAGCTCTGTTTTTTCTCCATTGTTTAGTGCAAACCTTGGGCTGGATGTTTATTTTGAAGGCCAGGAAAGAGACCGTTACCAAACCAATTTAATTGGAGCAAGCATTGTACACAGTCCCACAAAAAAATTAAAATTAAAGTGGATGGTAAGCCGTTTTAACGATGAAGAAGAAGAAAATTTTGATATTGCCGGGGCATATATTTTTGGTACAAGAGATTTTGACAACAACAGCAGTACTTATGGTGAAATAGTAAATCCTTTAGGTGCAGGATATTATCAAAACTATGCCCGCAACAAACTAAATATAGAAGTATGGAATGCCAGCCATAAAGGTTCATACAATATGGGTAAGCATTTTTTACAATGGGGCAATACAATTGAACAAGCCAAAATAACAGATAAATTATTGCAATGGGAATACCAAGATTCTGCCGGTTATTCCCTACCCTATACACCTGGCCCATTAACACTGTATAATGCAATGATTGGTACAGCCGATTTAGCTGTATTAAAATTTAATGGATATATACAAGACAATATTCATTTTAATAATACCCAGCAAGATATAAGCTTGCAGCTTGGCGCAAGGTATAATTACAATGATTTAAACAAAGAGTTTTTAATAAGTCCAAGAGCGCAGGTTAGCTGGAAGCCAAAATGGAAAAAAGATATTGTTTTAAAAGCTGCCGCAGGTATGTATGCCCAGCCTCCTTTTTACAGAGAATTGCGTGGCTACGATGGTACATTAAACACGGATATGAAGGCCCAAAAAAGTACTCAATTTGTAGCTGGGTTTGATTACAATTTTCTTGGAAAAAACAAAAGACCTTATCGTTTTACTGCCGAAGCATATTATAAAAGCATGACCAATGTAGCTGTGTATGATATAGATAATGTAAAAATAAGATACCAGGGAAACAACGATGCAAAAGCTTATGCTACCGGGTTGGAGATGCGCTTATTTGGAGAATTTACCGAAGGTGCTCAAAGTTGGCTAAGTGTAGGCTTGATGAGAACCAAAGAAAACCTTGCCAATGATTTTTACTACCAATACCTAAACGCTGCCGGTGAAATTATTACACCAAAGACTGATGATAAAGTTGTAACAGATAGCATCCAGACTGATGGTGGCTGGTTTCGCAGGCCAAGCGATCGCTTATTTACCCTGGGATTATACATGGAAGATTACCTTGCTACCAACAAAAATTTTAAAATGCATTTGAATATGCTGTATGGCAGCAACATGAGTTACAATATACCCGGAAGTACACGGTACAGAAACGGCTTAATAATTAACCCATACATGAGAGTAGATATAGGTTTTAGCGCATTGTTATTATCAGAAAAAACTTTAAGGAGAAGCCACAACCCATTTCGTGGTTTTGAAAATATATGGTTGAGCTTTGAAGTATTTAATTTGATTAACAGGGATAATACCATTTCTTATCAATTGATAAAAGACTTTAGTAATTACACCTATGCTATCCCCAATAGGCTTACTCCAAGGTTAGTGAATTTAAAATTACTTGCAAGATTTTAAAAAGTTAACGTAAATATATTTTTAAGGCTTCCCTTGCCGAAATATTTTTAACTTTTCCACCCACTTATTACCACTGTGAATAAGTAAATTAGCAATGTATTTTTGAGCAATATAAATTTGGTAGCAATGAATTCATTACTGCTTTAACAATATTGTTTTACCCAATCTGCCTTTTTCTCTAAGAATAAAAGGTATTAAAAAACAGAAAGCATTGACAGACACTATCATTAACCTTGAAACCGTAAACCCTATTGAGTTCTTCGGAGTTAATAACGGTAAACTAGACATCCTCAAAAAGAAATTCCCTTTATTAAAAATTTTAAGTCGTGGCACACAAATAAAATTAAGTGGAGCCCCGGAACAAATTGAGGAAGCCAAAGAAAAAATAGAATTACTCATTCAATATTTGCAAAGAAATGGGCACATGAGTGAAAACTATTTTGAGCAAATACTGGGTGGCGATGATGAAAAAGTAGTTGATAACTTTTTAGACCGCAACCCTAATGACGTATTAGTTTTTGGTCCTAATGGTAAAACAGTGCGAGCCCGCACCCAAAACCAAAAATTAATGGTGCAAGCCTGCGATAAAAATGATATTTTATTTGCTATTGGCCCGGCAGGTACAGGTAAAACCTATACTGCTGTGGCTTTGGCTGTGCGTGCATTAAAAAACAAGCTCGTAAAGAAAATTATACTTACCCGTCCTGCTGTAGAAGCCGGGGAAAGCCTTGGTTTTTTACCCGGTGACCTCAAGGAAAAAATTGATCCATACTTGCGCCCATTGTATGATGCATTGGATGATATGATTCCTGCAGATAAACTGGGTTACTATATGAGTACAAGAACAATTGAAATAGCACCGTTGGCTTATATGCGTGGCCGTACACTGGATAATGCATTCATCATTTTAGATGAAGCACAAAATACCAACGACTTGCAAATAAAAATGTTCTTAACCCGTATTGGTCCAAACGCCAAAGCAATTATAACAGGCGATCCTACACAAATTGATTTACCTAAAAACCAACAAAGCGGTTTGTTTAAAGCTGCCCGCATTCTTAGAAACATTGATGGTATTTCTTACATAGAATTAGATGAGGAAGATGTAGTAAGACACCGCTTGGTTAAATCCATCATCAAAGCTTACAATAAAGATGATGAATCAAAAGCCAAAGATTTGGAAAGGCATACCCAGCGTTGATAAAATGATTCTATACATACAAACAGCAATAAGGTGGCCGATAGGTTGCCTTATTTTTTTTACATACTTTTTTTGTGGCTGCAAGCAGCAAGCAAAATATGCACCTCTAATTGTTACCAAAGAAGATTCTTTAAAAAGAAAACTTGTTATTCAAAAAGCGATACAATCTATTTTAGCTGAAGAAAAAAATATTAAAACAGGCGACCTTGTAACAAGAACGGGTGCTGATTTTACAAGTGAGAGCCTCCGTAACTTATGCAGAAGAGATGTAACGTACTCTCATTGCGGCATTGCCAGTTGGGAAAACGATTCTCTTTTTATTTACCATGCAATGGGTGGCGAATGGAATCCAGATGAAAAATTAAGAAGAGATAGCTGGCTGCAATTTGCTGAACCTTATACTAACAAAGGCTTTGGGCATTATCGTTTTGAAATATCAGATACTATAATTTATAAATTAATAAATATTGTACATAACTATTATTCATCAGGCTTAACCTTTGATATGAAATTTAACCTGGTATCAAATGAAAAAATGTATTGTGCCGAATTTGTAGCAAAGTCTTACGAAGGCTCCACTAAAACGATAAAAATTAATAGAAGCCGTATAAAAGATTTTGAATTTATTGGCGTGGATGATCTTTTTTTGAATCCATTGTGCAAAAGAATCCAGCAAATTGTATATAAATAAAACAGAGAATATGGAATATTCTTTTATTTTTGAACCCAAAACCAAAAAACAATTAAAATGAAAAAAATTCTTTTGGCTGCTTTTGCCGGTGTAGCCCTTATGATGACAAGTTGTAATAAAGGAGGCGATCCTAAAGGCGTATTAGGCCAGTTTTTTACTGCATTGGAGAAAAAAGATTTGGCTACTGCACGCAAACTTGCTACTACCGATAGCAAAAGTATGCTTGATATGATGGAAATGGGAATGAAAACCGACAGCAAAGAGACCGATAAATATAAAGCTGCCAACATGGAAATTGGCGATGCAAAAGTAGATGGCGACAAAGCAACTGTTCCTGTAAAAGACAAAGAAAGCGGCGAAACAATGAATTATGTTTTGAAAAAAGAAGATGGTGCATGGAAAGTTGCTTTTGACAAAGCTACTATTATGAGTATGGCTACCGAGAAAATGGGTGAAAAAGGTATTAATATTAACGACAGCTTACAAAATGCCATGGATAAAGTTGAAAATATGAACAACGATTCATTAGCAAATGCTGTAAAAGAAGGTGTTAAAGCATTGGATTCTGCAGGTAAAGTGCTAGAAGAATTAAAGAAAAAATAAACATTTCCTATATTTTTTTAAAAGCACCTTTTAGGTGCTTTTTTTATGCCCTATAAAAAATCATAACTTTACATCGAAAAAATAATAAGATGAAAAAAATAGTTGTTTTTGCAGGCATATGCATGTTTTTAGCTTGCAACAATAAAAAAGATACAAAACCAACAACTGCAATGGATGCAGGAAGAACTTTTATAAGGGCCAGCCTTGATGGCGATTTTAAAACCGCAGAAACATTGCTTTTGAAAGATTCGGAAAACGATCAGCTATTTGAATCTTACAAAAGATCGTACAGCCATTTAGATGATGCAAAAAAGAAAGAATACAAAACGGCTTCATACAACATCAATAAGTTTGAAGATATTAATGATAGTACGACTGTTATTAATTATAGCAACTCTTATATGAATAAACCTATGGAGATAAAACTGGTAAGAACCAGCGGCAATTGGCTGGTTGATTTTAAATATACTTTTGCAGGTAATTTGCCAATAAATTAATATGCTTAAAAGTATTATTTGGGTAGCATTGGGCGGAAGTATTGGGTCTGTTTGTCGCTATTTGTTTTCATATCTTGTTAAAAATAACCCTTTCCCTTATGCCACTTTATTAATAAATATTATTGGTAGTTTTTTAATAGGATTAATACTTGCCTATTGCAATAAAGAAGGCAGTGCAGAAACAACAAAATTATTTTTAGCAGCAGGCATTTGTGGTGGCTTTACTACTTTTTCAGCTTTTAGTTACGAAAATATGTTACTAATACAATCTGGTAAATTAAACCAGGCCATCCTTTATATTCTACTGAGTGTGGTAATAGGAATTGTAGCTGCATGGCTGGGGTATAAATTGATAAACACATAAATTTATAAAACATGAATGTATTACATCCCTGGCATGGTGCTAACTATGGTACCAAAGTTCCTAACATGGTAAATGCCATGATTGAGATTTCGCAAGGTAGCAGAGCAAAGTATGAAATTGATAAAGAAACCGGACTGTTAAAACTTGACAGGGTTATCTATTCATCATTTCATTACCCGGTAAATTATGGCTTTATTCCAAAAACCCTAGGAGAAGATGGCGACCCGCTTGATATATTAGTTATTTGTAGCGAAAGCATACAGCCACTTTGCCTAGTAACTGCAACCATTATAGGCAATATGCAAATGATTGATAATGGTGAAAAAGATGATAAAATTATAGCAGTAGCTACAAACGACCCTTCTGTAAATCATTATTCAGATATTGATTCGCTGCCATCACATTTTAAAGCTGTATTAAAAAACTATTTTGAACAATACAAAGTGCTGGAAAATAAAGTAGTGTTGATAGATAATTTTCAACCTAAAGAAACTGCATACAAAGTATTGGAAGATGCAATAGAACTCTATGCCAAAACATTTCCTCAAAATATTCATTAGTTAAAAATTTTTATGCAATAAGTATTGCTTGTTCATCTTAGCAAAAAAGCAACCACTTAATTTTGAGCAATAGTCGCTGGAACCATATTACAGACAATGAATTATTGCAACGCTATTACAGCGATGGTGATAATGAATGGCTAGGCATTTTATTGCAACGCTATACTATGTTGCTACTGGGTGTATGTATGAAATATTTAAAAAATGAAGATGATGCAAAAGATAGTGTGCAGCAAGTTTTTTTTAAAGTAATAAATGATCTCCCAAAGTACAAGGTAGAATATTTTAAGAGCTGGTTGTATATGGTGGCTAAAAACCATTGCTTAATGAGGCTTAGAGATAAAGGAAAAAATACTGCTGAACTAAATGAACAATTGGTTTCTAAGGCAGATGAAAGAGAAGGCACTAATGTTATTATTGAAAAAGAGGTTTCCTTAACCAATATGGAGCAGGCATTGTCTCAATTAAATACTGAACAAAAGCTTTGTGTAACTTTGTTTTACCTGCAAAAGCAAAGCTACCAACAAATAGCCGATAACACGGGTTATAGTACTATGCAGGTGAAAAGCCATATTCAAAACGGCAAAAGAAATTTAAGGATATTGATGCAAAGAATGCAAGCAGATGAATGATGAATTAAAAAACATATTGAACAACTTAAATAATGATATTGAGCAGGAAAAACTGCTTGAATACCTTAACCGTACGCTCAGCCCCGAAGAGCAGCATGAGTTGGAATCGCATGTGCAGGACGATCCTTTTGCCAGCGATGCATTGGATGGCCTTTCAGAAATACAACAACCTACCCATATACCAAATTTAGTACAGCAATTAAATAAAGACCTTAAAAAGCAAATCGATAAAAAGAAGAAAACAAAACGCAGGCATATTATTGAAACACCTTGGTTGTATTATACCGTTATCATTTTACTGGCCTTGGCTGTACTGGGCTATATTGTAATTAAAAAATATCTGGAATAGAGTCTCACATCGTTATTTTTTCCGATTTAAAAATTATTTCAATAAAAAAACTGCTCCTTTTCAGGAGCAGTTTTAATTTTTGTGTTGGTTTATTCAATAGTGACTATTTTTTTACTGCTTTACAAACCTAAGCGCTCTTACTGCACCATCAGCAGTTAAACCGCTAATAGTATAAACACCTGCCGCAACTTTATCCATGCTTAATGGAACTTGGTTACTTCCGGCAATAAGATTTACTCTTTGTTTGCTTATTTGCTTACCATTTATATCTCTTACCACAACTTCCATAATGGTTCTTTCGGCACTGGTTACTGTAAGTATGGCATCGTTTTTAACCGGGTTTGGAGCCAGACTTATAATTTCAAAGCCTTTGTCTTTACCTATTAACACCACTACATTACTATAGCCAATTTTACCATCAATATCAATTGTTTTTAAGCGATAGTAGTTAAGGCCTGGCAAAGGTTGCAAATCGTTTTGAGCAAATGGTTGGAGGCAACGTGCAGCAGTTTCTGAAGCAGTATAAATAGCTTCGTAATTTCTACCATCAGAGCTGCGCTCCAATACCAATGTTACCGAAGGTGACCCAGTACAGCTAACTTTCCAATCCAATACATTGCGGTTGTTTTGTTTGGTGCCACGGAAATACTCGATGGCAACCGGAAGAGCAACCCCCAATTTATGCAGATAGAAATTAGAGAAAGACGGTGTTGTAACCTGTATCCAGTTCACCAATCCATCCTGACTGGTACCATTCGCCGTTTGAGTAAGTGTGTTACCCGATCCCAACAATGGATCATAGTTATTTTGGCAAGTAGATCCATTTTGACGATCTGCAACAAGAGTTGCCAAAGTGGTACCATCGGCGGTGTTCAAAGCAGCAAGTTCACTTGCAAGGAAGAAAAATTGTACATCTACATTGGTAGCTGTGCTATTGTTTATCCTGTAATTTCTATCCAAATAATACTGATTTGTAGCTGTACTTTGACGCACTGCCCCCACATTAATATTTTGTGCTACGGTGTAGCTATTAACCGGGCCTCCAGCAGGGTTATGCACAATAGCGACAAGATTTCCTGAAGCATCTACTAAAGGTACCTGTCCAGCATAAGAGTTTTGAGTACCATTAGGTGTCTGATAGGTTGAACTACAGGTATTAGTGGACGATAGCATAGAACTTGTAAGATTATCTACCGCTAGACAGAAAGTTCCCGAACCACCGTTGAAACCGTCCACCGAAATATAATACGTTTGTCCGACTGAAAGTCCGGTTGCATAAAGAGTTGAACGAAAACCTCCTATCACACCATTATCATCATCACAAGACAAAATTGTAAATGTGCTATAATCATTTGCATTTGTTGCACTAAATAATGCAAGATGTGTATCACTTAATGTACCACCCGTAATATCGGTAGTTACTTTTACTGAAGTACCGGTAGCTACAAATTTATACCAAACCGTATGGGTAGCTATAGTATTACCGCTACCAGTTGTTGCCGATTGGTAACATGAAGCAAATTTTTCATTAATGGCTTGGGTAGCATTAACATTTGTAAAAGGAGCAGCACTACAACCTGCACCAACTGTTATAGTAATTGCTCCAGATGCATCATCATTAGTTGGCGGCATATCCAACGTTGTAAAAGCCCTGGTTGTTGAATTGGCACTATAACCATTACCAGCTCCATTACAATCCTGACGAATAACATAAGAATATCCAGTTACTGGTGTAAGGCTTGTTAACTGAATGGTTCCCACATTGGATGCTGTTACCACTAAGTTATTGGCATTACCGGCCGCAGCCCCAGTACCTGTAGGTGTAAATGTAGCTGTAGGGCCATACTCAATAATAAAATTACCCGTAGTAGGCGTCCAATTAGCATTGGCCGTAGTACTTGTAACACTGCTGGCAGCCGCAGATATCGGTGCAGGACATGCTGGTGGGCTTGTTATGCAAATATCAAATGTTGAATAGTTTCCACTACCGTAAGAATAAACCCTCACAAAATAAGTATTGCCTACAATTAAATTGTTAACTGTACTGGTTTCTGGATCAGAACATCCAACACTTGTCAGTGTTCCGTTACATGTATTATCGGAACTGGAAAATACCTGGTGTACACGGTCTGTAGCTCCTGCTCCCGAAATTGTAAGTGTGATGATATGAGTTGTATTGGTTGCTACAAATGAATACCATACATCTTCATCTGCTGTACCTACACAGCCTGGCAAAGACTGGGTAGCACCAACCGTAGTTTGGCTGGTAAGAGCTGTTGTACAAGTTGGGTTGCCAGAAACGGATAAGGAAGTAGCATTACAAATATTATCATTTGATGGTGGGCTTGTTATACAAATATCAAATGTTGAATAGCTTCCGCTACCGTAAGAATAAACCCTCACAAAATAAGTATTGCCTACTGTGAGGCTACTAAGAATGCTGAATTCTGGATCAGAACATCCAACACTTGTGAGTGTTCCGTTACATGTATTATCGGAACTGGAGAATACCTGGTGTACACGGTCTGTACCACCTGCTCCCGAATTTGTAAGTGTGATGATATGGGTTGTATTGGTTGCTACAAATGAATACCATACATCTTCATCTGCTGTACCTACACAGCCTGGCAAAGATTGAGTAGCCCATTGCGTAGTTTGTCCGGTAAGGGCTGTTGTACAAGTTGAAGTGTTAGAAGTTGACAAAACTGTAGCATTACATATATTGTCATTTGTGGGTGGTGGTGGTGGTGTTCCTATACAAATTGTAAAATTGGTAGTTGTACCCACCGTAGATGATGTTGAATATACTCGAACCAAATAGGTATTTCCTATAGTTAACCCATTATATAAAGCACTTAATGCCCCGGATGTAGTTGTAGAGCAACCCATACTAGTAAGATTGCCACATGTTCCTGAATAAACATTGATGGCGGTGGTATTTGTGGCTCCGGAGATAGTTACTACTTGAGAGGCTCCTGTAGCTACAAATGAATACCAAACATCGTCGTTAATACCAGTTGCACTACAGGTAGGCGTAGGAACTTCCCCTGATTGGGTAGCACCAACAGTAGTTCCTGTAGTACTGGCTGTACAAGTCAAACCTGTATTAACGGTTAATGCTATTGCCCCACTACAAATATCATTTGCTAGTGTAGGCGTTATTGTTAGTACTCCACTTACATTAGTGATGCCATCCCAAAAACCACCACCTCCGATACTGTAACCACCAAAACGATACTCTCCACCACTTAACTGCCATCGACTGGCATAATAATAAGTACCTGCTCCCAGGGTTCTTCCTATACTTATTGAATCTTCATCGTTATTTCCGTTATCTACATTATACGCTGCCAACTTCCATGCAGAAGCTGGCCAAGTTGACGGATTCGTATTTGAACCATAAACACCAACCCAGGCTACTAAATTAGCACCTGCGCCAGGTGAATTTGTTACGCCATCCGCCCATGCCTGTGTGTATACTCTTACACTATCCCCTAAAATTATTGTAGCTGTACCCGGATATTGTATGTTACACCAACCAACTGCTGCAGCATTAGGAGTCCAGCTAAAAATTCTACCACTTGCCGGGAATACTGTGCTGCTCCATGTACAAGTTGAGTTATTAGCTGTTCCAGCAATTGTGGTAGACCAATCCGTTGTAGTTAATCTATTATTATAATCAACATTAGTATTGCCACGCAAACCTACCTGAGGGCTACTTGATCCACCTGCTCTATAGTAAGTTCCATATATAACATCTATTATCCCATTTTCATGCAATTTTATTTGAAACGAAAGTGAAGTATTATTGCCAGTTAGATCTAAGGAGCCGGAATATAGTGAAAACCCACTATACTGAACTGTAAATACCTGGTTAGGTGAGGTGCCGGATAGTTCTGTTCTTATTTCGCCAGTTGCCCAGCTTACATAAGTGCCAGTACTTGCTGTCGTAGCAGTATTGGAGATAGTAATAGTAGTAGCATCAAAAGCAATGATTGTAGTGCCTGCTGGTATGCCAGCACCCTGTATTGGTGCACCCACTTTACAATAAGTAGTGTTCCCAACAGCTGTTAGAATATTGCTTCCTACAGTTCGTGTAGCAGAACTTGCATATACACCCATTAAATCAACCGCTGAAGCAGCAATTACCTTTTCATAAGTATTAGTGCTGCTGATAGGTGAAGATGTTGATGTACTGGTGGAGCCAAAGGATATCCAACCGTTGGTATTTGCGTTGAAACTTGTGTAGTCTGCACCCCCCATTCTAAAAGTAAATGGGATGCTTATACCAGTAAAGGTGTAGTCGTCCATGGGCGCAGACTCTGGACTCCCTGTAGGATTTGCATCAGTTGCCGCAGCCACCAATGTACCTGCAATAGGTGTGTACGTTCCCGATGATTGGGAAAATGAATAGCCAGACACCTGTGCTTCCGTCTTTAAAAATCCAAAAGACATTACCAGGGCAAATAGCATAAGGTAGATCTTCTTCATAAAAAATCATTTAGTTAATAATAGTTATTAAAATCTGTAAGCGGCGGAATAGGTATAGAGCAACCTTTTAAAAGGGAGTAGTTTTTCTAAGAAAATTGGAATTGGACGTTGAAAATATAGAAAAAATGCTATAAATGAAAATAATGTTAAAAAAAAGCTCAAATAAAAAAAGCCGATATAGCTTTTTGCTAATCGGCTTACTAATATTATTGTTATGGTAAATTTTATTTTTTTCTAAAGAATAACCGCACAGAAACCCCACTAAAATCAAATGCTTCTCTCAACTTATTTTCCAAGTAATTACGATAAGGGGCTTTTATATCATCGGGGTAATTACAAAAAAATGCAAAACTGGGTGTATGCGTTGGCAGTTGGGTTACATATTTAATTTTAACGGCATTGCCCCTTACCACAGGAGGATGATATGCTGCTACAGCTCCCAGCATTACTTCATTCAACTGCGAAGTAGGTACTTTGCGCTGCCTGTTATCGTACACTTTTAAAGCCAATTCAATAGCCTGAAAAATACGCTGCTTGTCTTTTACAGATATAAATAGGATAGGTACGTCAGAAAATGGAGCCAACCTTTGTTTTAATTCTTTTTCATAATCACGGGCAGTATTGGTTTGCTTTTCTACCAAATCCCATTTATTTACCAATACTACTAATCCCTTTCCTTTTTTAGCTGCCAACGAATAGATGGAAAGATCTTGGGCAGATATGCCCTTCTCTGCATCCAATACCAACATACATACATCTGCTTCGTCCATGGCCTTTATGGCACGAATTACAGAATAAAACTCTAGGTCTTCGTGCACTTTTGCTTTGCGGCGGATACCGGCCGTATCAATCAATATAAAATCTTTATTAAAAAGATTGTAATGTGTATGGATAGTATCCCTTGTAGTGCCTGCAATGTCACTTACGATGGTTCTTTCTTTACCTACCAATGCGTTTAGTAGCGAAGATTTACCCACATTGGGCTGGCCAATAATGGCAAACTTTGGCAAAGCATCTTCTTCTTTGGTTTCATCAGAATCTTTATCGGTAATTAAGGCTACCACTGCATCCAGCAGTTCGCCCGTTCCACTCCCACTTGCAGAAGAAAGGAAGAAAATATGTTCGAAACCTAGGCTGTAAAATTCACTTGCTTCCAACATTCGCTGGTGATTATCTACTTTATTCACCACCAAAAAAACAGGCTTTTTACTGCGGCGCAATATATCGGCCATGCTTTCATCCAGGTTAGTAATACCTGTACTCACATCTACCATAAAAATTATGGCATTGGCTTCTTCAATAGCTATATGTACTTGCTTGCGGATTTCTGTTTCAAATACATCATCGCTGCCACTTACAAATCCTCCTGTATCTATTACATTAAAAGATTTTCCTGCCCATTCTGCTACACCATATTGCCTGTCTCGGGTAACACCGCTCACATCATCTACAATGGCTTTGCGTTGCTCTAACAACCGATTAAAGAAAGTGCTTTTACCTACATTGGGCCTCCCTGTTATTGCTAATGTAAAACTCATAATAATTTATAATTTAACATCGATAATGAAATGCTTTCACATTGCTCTTTATCAATTCACCATTTTAATATCCGTATTCTTTTAAAAACAAATCGCTATCTCTCCATTTAGGACGCACTTTTACATAAAGTTCCAAAAAAACTTTGCTGCCTAAAAAAGCTTCAATGTCTTTACGGGCTAGTGTCCCTAGTTTTTTTATCATACTACCTGCTTCACCCAATATAATTCCTTTTTGTGTATCTCTTTGCACAATTATATCTGCAGAAATTTTTATCAAAGTGGTTTTTTCTTTGAATTCCTGTACCAATACTGTGGTGTGATATGGCAGCTCTTCCTGGTATAATTGAAAAATCTTTTCTCTTATTAATTCGCCAACAAAAAATTTGGTTGGCATATCACTAATATCATCGCTATCATAAAAGGGTTCTCCTTCGGGCAAATAGGTCAATATTACTTGCAACAATTCTTTTATTCCTTCATTTTTAAGGGCTGAGATTAATACCACTTGCTTACAATAGGATTGTGATTCAAAAAAAGCCTTGCTCTTTTCTATTTGCTGTTTGTCCTTTACAGCATCAATTTTATTGAGCACAACCAGCACGGGTGCTTTTAATCGAAGATTCTTAAATATCTCATGGCTCTCTTCCACAGGCTCCCTGGCATCTACCATTAGCAATGCTACATCTGCATCTTCAAGGCTGCCTTTTACGGCTGCCATCATTTTTTCGTGCAGTTTATATTTGGGATCGATAATGCCGGGAGTGTCGGAAAAAATAATTTGATAATCTTTTTCCGTAAGAATTGCCTTAATGCGATGCCGGGTTGTTTGCACTTTATGTGAAACAATGGCCATTTTTTCGCCCATCAAAGCATTCAGTAAAGTGCTTTTGCCTGCATTGGGCTTACCAAAAATATTTACGAATCCAACTTTCATTTATACGATCGTTTATATGCAAAAAACCGATCATCACAAAAAGTTGTCAACTAAAGAGGAGATAATCAATTCCATTGCAATTTTACAAGGAAAAATAGCTTTTCGGTGTTTAAAAAAAGGAAAGCCCGGATATCGGGCTTTCCAATTTTTTGTTGCGAAGACAAGGATCGAACTTGTGACCTTCGGGTTATGAGCCCGACGAGCTACCGCTGCTCTACTTCGCACCGCAAAGATAAGAGCAAACAGCTTCCCTGCCAAATCAATTTGAACTTTTATGCAAAAGAAATACTAATCTTCTTTTTTTACGCTGCTGGCACCACTAGTTTTAATATTAGTAATACTTGCTGTTCCTTTGTAGCGTATGCTACTGGCTCCCGAAGCATCTACACGCATTTCCTTCATTATCGTTAAATCCATACTGCTGGCACCAGAAGCATCCAAATTTGCATTATCAATTGACAAGCTATAAGCCCTTAAATCGCTGGCGCCGCTACATTCAATTTTTGCATCAATGGCTTTGCCAGATAATACTGCTTTACTGGCACCGCTTAAATCAAGGTTTAAAAATTCTATTTTCAAGCCTGCCTTAAAAGTACTGGCACCGGAAAGGTCCAGCTTTAATGAAGGCAAATTTATAATGCCAACAGCCAACACATCGGTGGCACCGGATGCTTCAAGATATTCAAGCTTTGTAAAAGACACATATACAGTTAATTTTCTATTGCGCCTGTTGGACAAAACATTGTTATTGTTTTTAGAATAAATTTTTAGCTTATTTCCACTTATTTCTGTTACAATATCTTCTTTAAATTTTTCTTCATCGGCACTTACGGCAATAGTTTGTTCAGAACCCTGAGTTATTATCAGCTTAATAGCATGTGAAACATCTATAGCTGTAAAACTTTTGCCATTCAGGCTACGCAAAGATGCATTGGGGTCAATAATAGTTTTTTCCTGGGAAAATGCAACGCATATTGCCAACAACAATACCCAGGTAGAAATAATTTTTTTCATTCTTTTTTACTTAACTTTTTTTACAGAACCGCCGCTATGCAAATCTGTTTTTATAACTGACCCGCTACCGGTATATCGTATTTCGCCACCACTATGTGCTGAAGCAGTCAGCTCTTTTTGCACTTCTATTTTTATAGAACCACCGCTATGGGCAGATGCTGTACAATAACTGCTCACAAGGTTTGCGCCTTTAAACGAAGATCCACTATGAGATGTTACATTTAGTTTTTCTACCTTGCCGGAAACAATGGCTTCTGCTCCGCTATGTGTAGTTGCTGTAACATTTGACACCTTAATATTACCCTCAAACGAGCTTCCGCTTGAAACAGTTAAGTTAAGGTTTTCTGCATTTAATGTATTGGTCAGGCTGGTGTTTGAACCTGCCGAACAAGAAATGCCGTCAAGGTTTTTATAAGTGACATAAGCTTTTAGCTTTAAGTTTTTCACTTTAAATGACTTGCCCTTGGCTTCATAATAAATTTTCAAGGTACCATCCACTATTTCGGTTTTTAAGCCTTCTTCATACCTGTTATCTGAAACGCTTACCGAAACTGCATTTTCGTTGGCTTGGGTAAGGTACAACTCAATTCCTGTGCTTACAGAAACTTTTGAAAATGAGCCGGAAAGCGCTCTAGCTTTGGCATTGGGGTCGTTGGTTTGGGCTGTTGCAAATAATGCAAAACACAGCATTAGATTGGTTAATAAAAATTTCATGGCTATACTTTTTTATGGTACGAACAAGCCTTATAAAAAGTTACAGAGAAAAATATTTTTTTTAAACAAGATACCTGTAGCTTTGCAGCCTGATCTTTTAAAAAACAGACTGAATTACCGGGGTGCTTCTGTACGAGGCTGAGATTATACCCGATAACCTGCACAGGATAATGCCTGCGAAGGGAGATTAATTGTACGTCATTGGTGGGCAACCACGGTTTTTCAGCACAATTACATTATTATGAAAAAATTATTGACAGGATTTTTCCTGGTGCTAACCATTGTTAACTATTCATTTGCCCAAACCCAGCCCAATTTTAATGATACAAGCTTTTTACAGCCTGTAGAAATCAATGCTGTGAGGGCAACAGAAAAAACACCGATTGCCAAAACAAATCTCAGCAAAAAAGAAATTGAAGACAAAAATATTGGACAGGACTTACCATATATTTTGAATAGCACTCCTTCGGTTGTAGCCAATTCTGATGCAGGCAACGGTATAGGATATACCGGTATCCGCATTAGGGGCACCGATGCTACAAGAATAAATATTACACTAAACGGAATTCCTTTTAATGATGCAGAAAGCCAGGGAAGTTTTTTAGTGAATGTGCCAGATATATCAAGCAGTGCAGGTAGCATTCAGGTGCAAAGAGGTGTAGGTACAAGCACCAATGGCGTGGGCGCATTTGGCGGCAGTGTAAACCTTAGCACCAACGAAATAAACACAAAAAAATACCTGGAATTGAATAGCACTGCTGGTAGTTTTTACAGTTTTAAAAACACATTAAAATTAGGTACAGGATTATTGGGCAACCATTTTACCCTTGATGGCAGGCTTAGCCAAATATCAAGCGATGGTTATGTGGACAGGGCTTCTACCAGTTTGCAATCTTACTACGGCAGCCTTGCATACCTTTCTAAAAAGAGCTCATTGCGCCTAAATATTTTTAATGGCAGGGAAAAAACTTATCAGGCATGGAATGGTGTGGATGAAGCTACTTTAAAAACCAACCGCCGCTACAACAGTGCCGGCACAGAAGCACCTGGCGAGCCTTACAGTAACGAAACAGACAATTACATTCAAACACATTACCAGCTTTTTTACAACCAAAAACTGGGAAACAAATGGCAGGGAAATATTGCAACATTTTTAACCCGTGGTAAAGGATATTACGAACAGTACAAAGCCGGAGAGTCTTTAAATGATTATTCCATTCCTCCCTATAACAACAATGGAACTACCATTACCAAAATGGATATTGTCCGCCAACTGCACCTTGACAACTATTTTTATGGAACGGTTTTTTCGGCGCAATACAATAGTGTAAAACGGAAACTGATAGTTGGTGGCAGTGCTATGATATATGATGGATACCATTTTGGCAAAGTAGTAAATGGAACATTCCCTGCAGCAATACCTGCCAACAATAAATATTATAGTAACGATGCCTTGAAAAAAGATTATGCCGCCTATACAAAATGGACTGAGCAACTTGTAAAAGGATTGTACAGCTTTGTGGATGTTCAAATAAGAAATGTAAACTATTCAATTGATGGGTTTAGAAAAAACCCCGGCATAAATGTAGATAAAGGTTATACTTTTTTTAATCCAAAACTAGGGCTTACCTATCAATGGAATGTAATGAAGGTGTATGCCAGCTATGGTAGGGCAAGCAAAGAACCTAATAGGGACGATTTTGAAGAAAGTAATACAAGCCAATTAGCAAAACCAGAAAAACTGGATGATTACGAAGCTGGTTTTGAATACAATGCTAAAAAAGCATCGTTTGGCATTAACCTTTATTACATGAATTATAAAGACCAATTAGTATTAACAGGTAAAATAAACGATGTGGGCGCATACACCCGAAGCAATATTGCAAAAAGTTACCGTGCAGGTATTGAGTTAACAGGTGCGGCCCAATTAAATAAATGGCTAAATGTCACAGGCAATATTACGTTCAGCCAAAATAAAGTGAAAAATTTTACGGAGTATATTGATGACTATGATAACGGTGGCCAGCAAACGAAATTTTACAAAAACCCAACCATAGCATTTTCACCATCAGTAATTGCAAACTATGCTGTAAATATTTTTCCTTTTAAAAATACAGAATTGAATGTGATGGGTAAATATGTAAGCAGGCAATACCTTGATAATACACAGCAAAAAAGCCGCAGCTTAAACGGTTTTTATACGCAGGATATCAGGGCTAACTATAATTACGGCAGGTATGCAAAATTCTTTTTGCAGGCCAATAATGTGCTTTCAAAATTGTATGAGCCCAATGGCTATACTTTTAGCTACATTTATGGCGGACAGTTAACTACAGAAAATTATTATTTCCCGATGGCGGCTATCAATTTTGTTCTTGGACTAAATATAAAATTATAACAACACTAATAGAAAAGAGCCATTAAGCAATTACTTAATGGCTCTTTTGAGAAAACTTTATTTTGCTTATTATTACAATCCTTTTGCCTGCCAATCAAGCATACCTCCCACAAGGTTTTGTACATTTGTAAAACCCATGGTTTCTAAAATAAGGCAGGCCTGGCCGCTTCTGTTTCCACTGCGGCAATAAATAATTACTTCCTCATTTTTTAAATCGTCAATATCTTCGGTTTGCATAGTTTGTATTTTTCCAAGCGGAACTAAAATGCCACCAATATTAAATTCAGCATTTTCATGCGGTTCACGCACATCTACCAAGGTTACTGTTTCTCCGGCATCCAGTCGGGCTTTTAATTCTTCTGCAGTTATTGTTGTCATTATTATAAGTTTATTCGTTATCGTTTTTTGGAGTTGGTTTTTTATTAGTAGAGTCTTTCAGCACTTTCATTTCCTTCGCAATCCATAGGTCCATTACCTGGCCCGACTGTACATATACCGCCTGCTTATCTTCTGTAAATCTCGGTGGATTTTGTTTAAAAACAAAAGCACCTAATGTATCTGTAATTCCTGGGTCGGCTACCACGGCTGCCAGCGTAATACCGTTTTGTTCCAAAATAAGTTTTGCTTCTCCTAATGTCATACCAACAAGGTCGGGCACCAAAAATCTTTCTTGCGATAAGCCACTCCCAATTACAAGATCAACCCTGCTGCCCCAAGGCAATTTTGCGCCCGAGGCAATGGCATTGCCTCTGTAACTTTGCTCCAATACAGAACCCATCATAAAATCCGGACGAAATGTGGTATCACCCAATGTAAGATGGCTTCGTTTTAAAATTTCTAATGCATAATTGAGTGTTTTACCTTGCAAAGAAGGCATATCTACCATTGGCAAGGTAACCCTGTTAACCGTAAGATAAACAGTGCGGTTAATTTTTACAGTACTATTGGGGTCGGGCAATTGTTTTAGTACCGTACCCATTTTAGCTGTATCAACATATACAGAATCTTGTATGGAAACATCAAACCCTTTTGCTTCTAAAAACTTAATGGCTTCTTCTGTGTTTTTGCCAATTACTGAAGGCACTTCTAAAAACTGCCCATGTTTGGTAATAATACCCAACATTTTTAAACTGAAAAATATCAGTAGAAAACCCAGTAAAAGCACTACCAGCAGGTTTACCCAGAAAGGGCGGTTGGTGATGAATTTAAACATCCTTTTTAAATTGATTTATTATTTTACTACCTATTGAAAACACTCTTCAATTAAAGCAGTATAAAATTCTTTTAATGTCCAGCCCATTGCTGCCACTTGCTGCGGCACTAGGCTTGCAGCACTTTGTCCGGGTACAGTATTTATTTCTAACATATATGGTTGCCCGGTTTCCTCATCGTAAATAAAATCCATCCGCACTACACCACTGCAATTAAAAATTGTATAGGCTTTGTTAGCAATTTCTCTCACCTTCTCTGCAATAATTTCCTCTACCTGAGCCGGTGTTATTTCATCACTGGCACCCTCATACTTTGCTTCAAAATCAAAAAATTCGTTTTTAGAAATTATTTCGGTGATAGGCATAGCAATAATCTTGCCCTTTGTTCTAAAAACTCCAATGGTAAATTCTCTACCCTTAATAAATTCTTCTACCAATACCTGATTATCTTCTTTAAAAGCCTTTTCCAGGGCAGCATCCAGGTTTGCAGTCTTGGTAACTTTACTCATGCCAATACTGCTACCACCATTATTGGGTTTTACAAAAACCGGTAGTTTTAATTGATCTGCTATTTTTTCGCCTGTGATTCCATCGCCTTTAAATAAGTGCATACTTTTAGCAACAGGTATGCCTGCAAAAGCAGCAACTGCTACTGTGTATCTTTTATTAAATGTAAGTGCAGAAGTTGCTGCATCGCATGAAGTGTATGGGATATTGATACAATCGAAATAGCCCTGCAGTTTGCCATCTTCACCCGGAGTGCCATGCAAGCCTACCAATACCGCATCGAAATTTATTTTACTACCATTAACGGTTACACTAAAATCGTTTTTATCTATAGGAAATTCCTGCCCATCATCTGTACGGTAAAACCAACCGTCTGTCCTTATATCAACCAGGTAAATATTCCACTTATCCCTGTCTACATTTTTATAAATAGTATCCGCACTTTTGTATGATATTACCGATTCGCCGGAATAGCCACCGGTAATAAGCGCAATATTTTTCTGCATTGTTGTTTTAAGAATTTATTTATCAAAGAAACAAAAAAGCTTTGAAGCAATTATTATAAAAAACTTAATATTCAAAATCTGTTGAATCAATTCCTTCATTTCCACTGTCCAATACAAATTTCCATTTGCCATTTTGCTGTTTTTTCCAAATACTCACATAAGTACCGTATAGCACCGTATCGATGGTAGAAGGGTGAATGGCATAAATACCGTAAGTGTATCCAAGGTCTGCCGAAGCAGCCACAAAAGCATTTTCCGCCCTCCAATTCATGGTATATTCGGTATCATTTTGAGCAATTAAAAAGTCAATGGCATTTGCACCAGCAATGGGCATATGGTTGGCTCTTAAAAGCACCCCATTACTGTCGATATATTCAATAAATGCCGCTTTCATCCCTTTTTCTACACTCATGGCACTAAATTCCTTGTCTGCTTGCAGCAAAGCCATTTTTTCGCCTATAATATCTATTTCATTAGTTTTTTTGGGCTGCTTACACGAAAATAAAATAACTACGGTTGCAAGCAATAAAGCACTAAATACTCTCATTTTGGCAAGTTAAGAAAATATCTATCACCTGTGGGTAAACAAAAAGGCGAAAGAACCGTTTCTTTCGCCTGTGTACGGGAAATATCACCCGCCTATATAAGCCTTTCGGCCATCAAAAAAACTTATAAATGCATTTTTTCTTTTTTTGCCATTAACTCTTCTACGGTTTCTTTGTAATCCTCATCGGGCACACAGCAATCAACCGGGCATACAGCCGCACATTGTGGTTCTTCGTGAAAACCCTGGCACTCTGTACATTTATTGGGTACAATATAATAAGTATCTGCCGCAATTGGTTCATTTCTTTTATCGGCATTAATTTCTGTACCATCCATTAAAGTGTAATCACCTTTTAACGAAGTACCATCACTCATTGCCCATTCTACGCCACCTTCGTAAATTGCATTGTTTGGACACTCAGGTTCGCAAGCACCACAGTTAATACATTCATCTGTTATCTTTATAGCCATCTGTTGTAATTTTGTTGCAATTTAATAAGTTACAAATGAATTTACAAGCAAGAATTGATTTAATGCGCTGGTTGGGTGAATACATTACCTCAAATGATGAAGAATGGCAGGTTGTAAAAAACAGTGCGTATCAAAATAATGGATGGTTTATTCCGGAATTTATTGACCATGCCTGCAATAATATTGTCCACAATTTTTTAAATGAAGAACTGCTACAAAACTGGGCTAATCATTATCATTTGGATGATAATATTGAGCCCAAAAATGTAGGCATAGTAATGGCCGGAAATATTCCGCTTGTAGGGTTTCACGATTTTTTAGCTGTGTTTATTTCGGGCCACAGGCAAACCATTAAATTATCATCTAAAGATGATGTGCTGTTGAAACATTTGGTAAAAAAAATGTATGAGCAGGAAAATACAGTACAAAACCTCGTATCGTTTGCAGAAAATTTAAAAGGCTGCGATGCATATATTGCTACTGGTAGTAATAACTCTGCCCGTTATTTTGAACAGTACTTTTCTAAATACCCACATATAATACGCCGCAACCGTACGTCTGTAGCCATACTTGGCGGAAGAGAAACATTGGATGAATTAGATAAACTGAGCGATGATGTACATTTATATTTTGGGTTGGGTTGCAGAAATGTGAGCAAAATATTTGTACCCAAAGGGTATGATTTTGTACCGATGATAAACAGTTTTAAAAAGTATAATTATTTGGCAGATAATAACAAATACAAAAATAATTACGACTATCAGCTATCAATAATTTTGCTCAATAATATTTACTACATGACGGATGGCACCATATTGCTTACAGAAAACCAAGCTTTGTTTTCTCCTATCAGCCATATTTTTTACGAATTTTATGATGATGCCAAAACAATACCTGAAAAAGTAAACAAAAACGATCTTCAATGCTTTGTGGGTAAAGGTTATACGCCTTTTGGCACTACGCAGCAACCCTCACTTTTTGATTATGCCGACGGGGTGGATATCATGGCATTTTTGCTATCCGTTTAACCAAAGGCATTTGTTATAAAGACAGTTTCAATCCCCCATCTACGAAAGCCTTACTAATTTAATGTTAAAGATGACAGTTGGATAACTACATTTTGTCAGTGCATCGTTACTTTGTAGGATAGGCACAAAAATTGAAGCCTGTAACAATGTGAAGATTAAAATATAAAACCATTAACCATGAAATTGAAACAAGTTTTATTAACAGCTTTTATCAGTGCACTAACAACAGTAGGCTTGATTTATGGCTACGGCAAATTTTCAAAAACAAACGATATATACGGCGGACAGTCAACATCAACTTTACCAGCTAATTATAAATACACCGGGTTTGGAGATGGAAGTGGCCCGGGTGGCGCACCCGATTTTGTACAAGCGGCCAATGCAGCCATTCCAACGGTAGTCCATATTAAAACAAAAACAAACGCTAAGCAGGTAAACAATGGTTTACCTCGCAGCAACCAACGCCAAAACCCTTTTAGCGATTTACTTGGCGATGATATGTTTGAAGAATTTTTTGGAAGAAGAAGCAATGTTATTCCGGAGCAAAGAGCTTCGGGGTCTGGTGTTATTATTGCAGACAACGGCTATATTGTAACCAACAACCATGTGGTAAATGGAGCCGATGAAATTACTGTTACATTAAGCAACAAAAAAACATATACGGCAAAAGTAATTGGTACAGAACCTGCATACGATTTGGCGGTAATTAAAGTTGAAGCAAGTGGATTGCCTTATTTAGTTTATGGCAATTCTGATGATGTTAAAATTGGCCAGTGGGTATTGGCTTTAGGTTATCCACTAAATCTTGAAACTACAGTAACTGCTGGTATTGTAAGCGCAAAAGCAAGAAGCCTTGGCTTAAACCGGGATAGAGATGGCAACAGGACTAATGCAGTAGAATCTTATATTCAAACAGATGCAGCCGTAAACCAGGGTAATAGTGGTGGTGCATTGATAAATGCAGATGGTAAGTTGATTGGCATTAATTCGGCTATTGCATCACCAACAGGTTTTTATTCGGGATACTCTTATGCTATTCCGGTAAATATTGCAAAAAAAGTGGTGGATGATATTATCAAATTCGGCACCGTACAAAGAGCATACTTAGGTGTGCAATATATTAATGCAAGTGACATGAGCAGCACCGAAAAGAAACAGGCAGGTATTCCTGAAAATGCATGGGGTATTTATGTAGAAGATGCTAATAAAGATGGTGGTGCATATGAAGCGGGTATCCGTAAAGGCGATATTATTAAAAGCATTAATGGAGTGATGGTAAGTAGCGGTGCCGAAATGCAAGAACAGGTGAGTCGTTATAAACCAGGCGATAAGATTGCATTGAGCTACATTAGAAACGATAAAGAAGCAACCGCTCAGGTTACCCTAAAAAATAAGGCAGGCAATTACGATGTAGTAAAAGCTGAAACTTCAGCAGATTTACTAGGAGCCGATCTTGTATCGCTTGATGCAAAAAAAGCAAAAGACTTTGGTATAGGAGGCGGTGTTGTTGTAAAAAAAGTGAATGAAGGTGGTGCTATTTTCAACCAAACTCGCATGAAAGACGGCTTTGTAATTTTGAAAGCTAACAACAAAGATGTAAAAACGGTGGATGAATTAAAATCAATCATCGGCAATAGTAAAACAGTTACCATCAGTGGGTTTTATCCCGGCTATGATGGTTTATATGAATATCCGTTGAGCTTAGATGGTGGTGGGGGAGAATAATATCAGGTATGAAGAAGAAGAATAGGAGAAGCCCGGCTTTTGCCGGGCTCTTCTTATTTATTCACTTTGTAAAACTACAAAGCCACCTGCATTTAATTCAATAGTGATAATTTCATTCAACCACAATTTTTCATTAGTAAAAACATTTTTGTAATGGCCATTTAGTTCAGGCATATTAATGCTACACTCTTGATTAGCCTTACTCAAATTAATAGCAACTATTAAAAGAGAATTGGCTCTTTTCCTGTAAAATGCCAGTAGCTCTTTTTCATTGGCACCCGGTATCCATTTCAAAAAACTTTCGATATTACTGTTTATAGCATTACAGCTTTTTCTTAAATGCAATAATGTTTTGTAAAATTGATGCCATTTGAAGCTGCCACTCCATTCAATAATATCTTTATCAAAAAATTTCAACCGCTTGTTCAGTATATCTTCTTCTCCACTATAAATAAGTGGCAAGCCCGGGTAAGTTGCATTGAATACTGATAATGCCTGTACATTATTGTCATATTTTTCAAATGCAGTGCCGTTCCAACTGTTTTCATCGTGGTTGCTTGTAAACCACAAGCGCAAAGCATTTGCGGGAAAATTATTTTTATAAAATTGCAGGCAATCTGTTAAGGTAGAAAAAGGCTTTTGTCCTTTACAAAATTCTTCTGTATCGTGCATCCACTTCCAAGTAAAACTAATATCAAAGGCCTGATGGTATTCTACATTTTCTGTTTCAGCAAGCCATATTAAATTATCCTTTACAGCCGAAGCCTGAGTTCTTGCATTTATCCAAAACGGCAATGGTGTTAAGTGTGCCAGATCGGCTCTAAACCCATCAATATCAAATTCCCTTATCCAAAAAAGCATAGCATCTATCATTGCCTGCTGCTGCTGTGGATTGCTGTGATTAATTTGTATCACATCATCCCAATCATACGGCGGCTTAAAATTGCCTTGCTCATCCCTTTCAAAAAAATCAGGATGGTTTTTTGTCCATACATTGTCCCAGGCACTATGATTGGCCACCCAATCTATTATCACTTTAATATTCAGCGCATGAGCAGCATCCACCAGCTTTTTAAAATCTTGTTTACAGCCAAATTCGGAATTGGTATCCGTATAATCGCTAATGGAATAATAACTACCAAGTGTGCCTTTGCGCTTTACTTTGCCAATAGGATGTATGGGCATGAACCATACTATTTCTACACCCATATCTGCTAGGCGTGGCAAATGATTGCTAAATGCATTAAATGTACCTTCGGCAGTATATTGCCTGAGATTAACACAATAAATATTGGAGGAAGCTAAAAAAGAAGGCTGCTTAAATATTGACAATAGATAAATTTTAAGTTGTTAACAGAATAACCCCGGCAATGTATTGCATTAGTTTATTGTACCTTTGCAATCACTACAATGAAGCAATTTACTATACCTTTTACATATCGCAGCGCCCTTATATCGGCCATTAAAAATAAGCGAAAGCAACAGGATAAACTTAAAAAAGATTTTATGCCTACCCTGCTCGATTTTGGGCCACTTCGCATTTATCTTGCAAGACATTTCGGTTTTTGCTATGGTGTAGAAAATGCTATTGAAATTGCTTTCCGTACAGTAGATGAAAATCCCGGCAAACGTATTTTTTTATTGAGCGAAATGATTCACAACCCACAGGTAAACGCCGATTTGCTTGCAAAGGGTGTTCGTTTTTTGCAAGATACCAAAGGAAAAGAACTGGTATCTTTTGATTCCATCACAGGTGATGATATTGTGTTAATTCCTGCATTTGGCACTACCCTATCAATGGAAAAAATGCTTAATGATAAAGGTATTCAAACTGAAAAATACAATACTACCTGCCCCTTTGTAGAAAAAGTTTGGAACCGAAGCGAACAAATTGCCCTCAAAAATTATACAGTTATCGTGCATGGAAAACCTACACATGAAGAAACCAGGGCTACCTTTTCTCATGCTGCTGCCAATACGCCTTCTATAGTAATTAATGATATGAAGGAAGCGGTAGCACTCAGCAAATACATTATCGGCGAAAAAGAAGACGAACAGTTTTATAAAGAGTTTTCAGGCCGCTATTCAGAAGGGTTTGATGTAAAAAAAGATTTTGAAAAAATTGGAGTAGTAAACCAAACAACTATGCTGGCCAGCGATACGCAGGGTATTGCCGATTTTTTGAAACAGGTAATGATAAAAAAATACAAGCTCGTTACAGAAAATATCCAAGAGCGTTTTGCAGATACAAGGGATACACTTTGCTACGCCACCAATGATAATCAAAGTGCAGTGTATGGTTTGCTGCAACAAGAAGCAGATTTGGCAATTGTAGTAGGCGGTTACAATAGCAGCAATACCAGCCATCTGGTAGAATTGTGCGAAGAAAAGTTGCCCACATATTTTATTAATGATGCATCTAAAATCGAATCCCCAAAAACCATTCGCCATTTTGATTTACACACGCATGAGGAAAAAATAGCGCATAATTTCATTCCCGATAAAAAGCCCGTAACTATATTAATGACCAGTGGCGCAAGCTGCCCCGATGCTGTGGTAGAAAAAGTAATAGAAAAAATCGTTTCTTTTTTTGAAGTAGAAAAAAAGGTGGAAGATTTACAGGAGATGTTTAGATAAGCGTTCCTTGTCTCTTGTTAGACGTTAAAAAGCCCAACGAGAAATGAACAACCCTACAACCTTTTCGCCACCAGTTTTAATGCAATATCCAATTGTTCCATCATATCAATATTGGTATTATCCAGCAAAACAGCATCTGTAGCCATTCTCAAGGGGCTTACTTCTCTATGCGAATCTATATAATCTCTCATTTCAAGGTTAGCCCTCACTTCTTCCATTGTTATATTCGGGTTTTTTTCAATCATCTCTTTATAACGCCTTTCCACCCTCACCGGAATATCTGCCGTCATAAATATTTTTAATTCAGCATCTGGAAAAACCGTAGTGCCTATATCCCTGCCATCCATTACAATGCCTTTGCTACTACCCATTTTTTGCTGTTGTGCTACCGCAAAAGTTCTTACAGCAGCTATGGAAGCTACATCGCTTACTTTTTCAGCCACTACCAAATCTCTGATTACATACTCCACATTTTCGTTGTTTAAAAATATTTCAGATTGCTCCGACTTGGTATTGTATTCAAAGTACAGATGAATATTCTCTAATGCGGTTGTTACTTCTTTTTCATCTGTCCAGTCAATATGATTGCGTAAAAAATATAGGGTAATGGCCCGGTACATAGCACCGCTGTCGATATAAACATATCCCAGCGATTTTGCCAGTTGCTTAGCTAGTGTACTTTTACCGCAACTGCTCCAGCCGTCTATAGTGATGATAATCTTTTTTGCCATTCTGCTGCAAAAATGCTGCAAAAATTAGGGATGGCAAAATGAAGTTTAAAGTTTAGTAAATGTGATGCATTCTTCCCCTCTCCCCATAATTACCCTATTTGCAAGATGTATAAATAAACCGTGTCCTACAATCCCTTCAATTATATTCAGTTTAGTAGATAACCCAACAGGATCATCAATCAATCCAAAATCAATATCTATAATATAATTCCCCTGGTCTGTTACAAATGGCGCATTAGCTAATTGTCTCAATACCGCCATACCGCCAAAGACCTTCACTTGCGATAAAACATAATTATATGCAAAGGGAACAATTTCTACGGGCAATTTAAAATTGCCTAATTTGTTTACCAACTTAGATGAATCGGCAATGATAATTTCTTGCTTGGTAATAGTTGCCACAATTTTTTCCCTCAACAAAGCTCCCCCTCCTCCCTTTATTAGAAACAAATTTTTTGTAAATTCATCTGCCCCATCAATTGTAATATCAATGGCATTAATTGAGTTGATATCAATAAGTGGAATACTTAGCGATGCGGCAAGCTGTGTTGTTTTATGAGAAGTTGAGACTGCCTTTATTTTTAAACCATTGGCAACAAGTTTAGCAATTTCGATAATAGCATATGCTGCTGTGGAACCCGTACCCAAACCCACCACCATATTGTTTTCTATATAACGTACAGCTTCTATTGCTGCCAATTGCTTTTCTTTTTCAATTGTTGTCATGAAAATGGATGTTTTTGTTCAAGAAAAAAGGAAGATAGCAGCAATTTTCTTTTTTTTGAAGGTTTTACTCAAATTAATCTCTAGCTATTTTTTTTAACACTAAATACCTCTACAAAATTTACTACCGCAGCATTACTAACCAATTCTTATGCCTTGTAATAAACTAATTATCAACAAAAAATTTAAATACCTAACAAATTTTGAGACTGTAAACAATAATATTCTACTTTTTGAGTTATCTACTTATCCAATAGTCCATAAAGTTTGCTCTGTATTTACCAGAGTAAAAATGCATTAACAAAATAGAATATTTATTAAGGCTATGTCCTAGTAGTAAATTATTTTATTAAGCATTATTAACTTATTAGGATATGAAGGACTGTTTAATTATTTCTTTTTATCCGTCAGCATTTTGCAACCTAAACACCAAAAAGAATGATTAAATATTTACCCTTTCTACTTTCAACAATAATTTCTTTAAAAGGGTTTACCCAAATAATAACGCCCCAAATAAAAGCCAACTTTGGGATAGAAGCAGATTTATCTGCAAATTTTTACAACAACGGCCTTTTACCCAGTACCGATGATTGGTTTAGAAATGTTTCGCTTGGTACAGGCCGTGCCGTAATTGATACCAATGGTGCTGCAGGCATTGTTCGGGGTTATTATACTAATCCTGCTTCACGCAAGTTATCCTTCAACAGAATAATGGCATTTCCTGCATATAGTATTATTAACAACCAACTTATGTTGGATGCTGTTTACCATAGAGATTTTCATGGTGTTGACTCTACTGTATTTGGTTCAGGTAGTAATAAAAATGGAATGAGCCCGGCTAATTGGGCAAGCCCAGGGCCTGCTAGCATCCCTGACAAAAATGACATTTTAGATGCAATGGTACATGTGAGACGAGCCGGCCCAAATGCAAGAGACTCATTATGGATGTTTGCTGGCCTTTCTCTGGAAAATGTAACCGGCAACCGCTTTTTTGATTTTGAGCTATATCAAACTGATATTGCTTTTAACCCTATCACCAGAAATTTTAGTGGCTATGGCCCTAATGCAGGGCATACAGTTTGGGAATTTGATGCTGCAGGTAATATTATCCGCCCTGGCGACATTATATTTACTGCAGAGTTTAGCTCATCATCGCTTACACGAATAGAAGCAAGAATATGGGTACGTAGTACAGATTTATCTCGTAACATAAACGCATTTAACTGGGGAGGCCAATTTGATGGTGCTAGTAATGGGGCACAGTACGGATATGCCAGTATTTTACCAAAAACTGCAGGTGCATTTTTCTCCGGCTTACAATCTGCAGCTGCTGCTACCTGGGCTGGCCCGTTTATGCTAGTAAGAGATAATGACGCATTGGTTACTTCTTACATCCCCGGGCAGTTTATGGAACTAGCCATAAATTTATCAAAGCTCGGTATTGAACCAGCAGACTTTGCAAACAGCCCATGTGGTTCACCCTTTAGAAGAGTTTTGATAAAAACCAGGTCTTCTACCTCTTTTACTTCTGAGCTAAAAGATTTTGTTGCCCCCTTTCGTTTATTTAATTATGAGGAGGCAGAAGCTCATGCTTTTAATAATCATTTTTGTGGGGTAATGCCCACCATTCCCATATATGTAAGCAACCCCAATCCAAATTCAATTTATACCTGGAGTACCACAAATGGCAATATTGTTGGTAGTAATACAGGAGATACTGTTTATATAAATGCTCCCGGTACTTATTATGTATCTCAGCAACTACATAGTCAATGCAGCTTTTATTCATCAGACTCGGTGGTTATCACTTTTGATCCACAGTGTGGCATTTTAAATTTACATATTAATAACCTTACTGTATCAAAAGAAGGTAATTTGAACAAGTTGCAATGGGAAGTTATAAACAATGAGCTGTTGAGCAACTACGAAATTGAAATAAGCACTAACAACAGAACATTTAGCACCATATATAACGCAGATGTGAGGCCTCAGCAAGGAAATACTAGTTATCAATTTTCACAAATAAACAGCCAAAATATCACATCGCCCACATACTACCGCATTAAAGCAATTGATATAACCGGGCAAATACATTATAGCAACACTGCAATACTTAGAAATACTAAATGGGGAAATTTTGATGCTATTGTATTTCCCAACCCAACAAAAGGGGAGCTGTTTTTATCGTACAATAATAGTGCAACTGAAAATGTAGATGCAAGGATACTGGATATTTATGGCCGACAGATAAAAAAAGTAAATATTTCGCTGAAATCTGGCGACAATATTTATAAACTTCCTAGTATTGGAGAACTACCAAAAGGCACTTATATAATTTACATCCCTGCAAAAAATGGTACAATTATACAGCGCATTATTTTGAATTAGTAACCCAAAAGATTTATATGTATCCCTTCCAAGAAAGAGATTATGAGGCCGTAATCCTTTTGGTTGCGGAGGATGAAGGTGGGGAAGGACAAGACTGGTTACTTTATTTATAATAGTAGATATTTATGTCAATGTATTTAACATAAAAAGTTGTTTTGAGTACTTCTAAATAAGGCGATATGAAGATTATATATCCCACCAAAATAATTTTTCATTTATCATTCCTTTTATTTTCTAAATACTCTCTTATGAATTCTAATGATAGATTCGAATGAGTTGAATCGGAATTAGCACTTATAAAATTTCCATCCTTATCTATCAATATATACCGAGGTATTTCCTCTAATTTAATTCCTTTTGCAAGAGTAGTTTCCTTGTGGTTGAAAAGTAAAAAATGATTTTCGGATGAGTAAGCGTTGGTATATACCCATTTTTGCCAACTATCAATATCCTTATCTATTGATAAGCTTATAAAGGTTACATCAGCAGCAGCGTAGTCTTTTATTAATGCTCGAAGTTTTGGCAGATCTTCTATACATGGAGAACACCAAGTAGCCCATAAATCCAACACAATGGTTTTTCCAATTTTATCCTTAAAAAAATCATTCAGTTTATATTCTGAAAGGTTTCTACTGTTAAGAAAATAATCATCACTTTTTGCAAGAGAACCAATATGCTTCTTTTGTTTGAGGAAATTTTTAATTATTTTTTTATACGCTTTCGTTTTACAAAGACGAAAAAAAATGTTTGTATCTTTTTTATCAAGAATAACATTATTGTATAAGGAATAGTAATATAATTCTGCAAGCAAATAATCCCTAGAAATTGATTTGAAATTAGCTAAAACTATATCCCGGGTCTCCTGGAAGTTTTCCTGGTTTATTCTACTAATTTTAATGTCAAAAGTTTTGTAAAAGTATTGGTTTAAATAGTTGCTTGACATGGACAATTCTTCTAACCCAGCAATGCTATTGTATATAGGTAAAAGGGCATACATTTTTTTATAAAATAACCCATACGTTTCTAAAGTGTCCTGATAGGTATTATAGAAGCCTTCTTTAGCAAACTTACCTGTTGCATTATAATAATTCATGTATCTATTAGCAATTTTTGACGGACGGATTACTTTGGAAATCGAATCAATTATTTTTTTATTCTTTAAAAAAGAAGCTTCGATTCGAGAACCCAATACAATTTCTTCAATATTTATTTTGTCAAGAGAATGGTCTATTATGTTGTCATATGTTGGATACACAATATTTTGATAAGAAGTAAAAAAGAAGTCGAGATCTTTTTGACGTTTGCGTTTTTTGTTTGCTAAATATATTAAATCAGCACTGTCAGCCCCAACTTTTATTTTTTCATTAGGATAAAAAAGATACATCTTCCCAAAAACATTAAATAATGTGGGAGAAACAATTAAAGCAGATTTTTGTGGGAGATTTGGATAAACCGTATTAGTAAAATTATTTTTGATAGATCTTAAGCTTGTATAGCTAAAACCACGACTCATGTTCACACTATCCAGCGACTTGTCAAAAATGATAGTAACGGGTTTCTCTTTCCCTTCAAGAAGGTAAACATTAGCGCAACTAATATTATTAGCCATAATTACAAAAACAATTATTCTTAACATAAATAGCTTCATTATAAATACAGGGGAATATCCCCTGTATTGTAGTTAAGATACACAACCAGCCCAATGACAGGTTTTAACCGATGTCCCTGGATTAGCATAGCATTTTCCATGCCTTTCAAATTGTTCTCCTCCACAAGTAATGGTTGTACTAGGGCAATCGCCGTCGTCACTACAGAGTGTTCCTCCTTCAGCCGGAGGGTTGTACCCACCCATTACATTCTTCATCTCATTTCTACTTAATTTTTCATCTTAATAAAATTTTATTTTCTCACAGATGTCGCTACCTGTGAACAATGTTATTTATCCGTAGACGACTCATTTAAGTATTGCGCACTACCTAAATCTACGAATTAAAGATGGAATCTATATACAGTAAAAATGGAAAATAACAATGGCATTTAACTATTGTAAAGAAGATTTTATAAAACTTTTTCCTCCCCACACGCAGAAAATGATTTAATAGTAGAATTTTCCGTTGATGCCCGCAGACGAAATACTCGGAGATTATTTGCAGATAAAAAACTACATAATTAATATTATTATTCTTAATGCCGATGCTTGTTTTTGAAAAGTGACCGAGAATTATTTTTACAAAAAATATTGCCTTACATCACAAAAAAACCTGTTGCTTTCGCAACAGGTTTTTACAATTATTTATTAAGAAATTAAGCTTCCGATTTTTTTTCTCTTTTCTTAGGTTCTTCCTTTAATTTAAATTTAATCTTCTGTGCTTCTTTATCCAACTCTGCAATTACCACATCGCCCGGCTTAATATTCATATTCAATATCTCTTCTGCCAGTGGGTCTTCCAAATATTTTTGAATAGCCCTGTGGAGCGGCCTTGCGCCAAACTGGCTATCATAACCTTTATCGGCAATAAAGTCTTTTGCTTCTGTACTCAGTTCCATTGTAAAGCCAAGATTACTCAGTCTTGTCATTACGCCCTTCATCAGTATATCGATAATTTCAAAAATATTCTCTTTGGTTAAAGAATTAAAAATTACCACATCATCAATCCTATTTAAAAACTCTGGGCTAAATGTACGCTTCAACGCTTTTTCAATAATGGCTTTGTTGTTTTCCTCTGAGTTTTCTACCCTGTTGGCAGTTGCAAAGCCCACGCCATCCCCAAAATCTTTTAACTGGCGTACACCAATATTAGATGTCATAATGATTAAAGTATTTTTAAAATCTACTTTACGGCCAAGGCCATCGGTTAATTGCCCATCATCCAATACCTGTAATAAGATATTGTAAATATCGGGATGTGCTTTTTCAATTTCATCCAACAAAATTACACTGTAAGGTTTACGCCTAACCCTTTCTGTTAGTTGCCCACCTTCTTCATATCCAACATAGCCGGGAGGTGCACCAATTAAACGGCTCACCGTAAATTTTTCCATGTATTCACTCATATCAATTCTAATGAGAGAATCTTCGCTATCAAACATTTGTTTGGCCAAAGAGCGAGCCAACTCGGTTTTACCCACACCCGTAGGGCCTAAAAATATAAATGTACCAATCGGTTTTTTAGGATCTTTCAATCCTACCCTGTTGCGCTGGATGGCTTTTACCACTTTTGTAATCGCATCTTCCTGCCCAACCACAGCACCTTTCAAGTCATCGCCCATGCGACGCAGTTTATCCGTTTCAGCCTGTACCATGCGTTTCACCGGAATGCCGGTCATCATATGTACCACTTCGGCTATGTCTTCCTCTTCTATTGGGTAACGTTTGTTTTTGCTTTCTTCTTCCCAATCTGTTTTCGCCTTTTCCAGGCTTTCCTGCAATCTTTTTTCGGTATCCCGCAAAGAAGCAGCTTCTTCAAACTTTTGGCTTTTAACAACTTTGTTTTTTTCTAATTTGATATCTTCAATCTTCTTTTCAAGATCAATTATCTCCTCAGGAACATTAATATTTTTGATATGCTTGCGAGCACCTACTTCATCCATTACATCAATTGCTTTATCGGGTAGCAATCTATCTGTCATGTAGCGATCACTTAATTTCACACAAGCTTCTACGGCTTCCTGGCTATAGGTTACATTGTGATAATCTTCGTATTTGCTTTTAATATTGTTAAGAATTTCAATTGCCTCATCAATAGATGGTTGCTCTACCAATACCTTTTGGAAACGCCTGTCTAATGCACCATCTTTTTCAATATGCATACGGTATTCATCTAATGTACTGGCACCAATACATTGCAGTTCGCCACGGGCCAATGCAGGTTTAAATATATTAGAAGCATCTAACGAGCCACTTGCACCGCCTGCACCTACAATGGTGTGAATTTCATCAATAAACAAAATAACATCTCTGTTTTTTTCCAGTTCATTCATAATGGCTTTCATGCGCTCTTCAAACTGGCCTCTGTATTTTGTACCTGCTACCAACGCCGCAAGGTCGAGGCTTACCACTCTTTTATCAAACAGTACTCTCGATACTTTTCGCTGAACAATACGCAAAGCCAGTCCTTCAACAATGGCTGTTTTACCCACACCGGGTTCGCCAATTAAAATAGGGTTGTTCTTTTTGCGGCGAGACAATATCTGTGATACTCTTTCAATTTCATTCTCTCTGCCCACAATTGGGTCTAAGGTGCCATTTTCGGCAAGCCTGGTTATATCTCTGCCAAAATTATCCAACACCGGTGTTTTTGATTTTGGCTGGTTTGCAGCTCCCGGTTTTGAAGGACGCTGCTGTCCATATTTTCTTTCTTCATCAAAGTCATCCTCATCGTTGTACTCTGCCTGGGGTGGCGGTGTGCTGGTTACATAACCTAACTCGTTTTTAAATGCATCGTAGTCTAAGCCATATTGCTCCAGTATTTGTGTAGCAACATTTTCTTTATTTTTTAAAATTGACAGCATTAGGTGTTCACATTCTACGGTAGTGCTTTTTAAAGCTTTTGCTTCCAGCACTGTAATGCGTATCACTTTTTCTGCCTGCTTGGTGAGCGGCAAGGAATTGATATTGGCTATGTTCTTTCCGGTTTTGTCCTTCACGGCCATTTCTATTTCTTTTCTCAATTCATATAAATCAACGCTCAAAGATTTTAATATTTTGATGGCATTGTTTTCTCCGTCTCTTATCAACCCCAAAACGAGATGCTCTGTGCCAATAAAATCGTTGCCCAATCTCAATGCTTCTTCCCTGCTATACGAAATGATTTCTTTAACCTGGGTGGAAAAATTATTATCCATGCTTTATAGGTTTATATTGTTACAATAATAACGATATTTCAAATGGGTAAGGTTTTAAAAAAAAAGTAAATGTTGATATGTTGAAAAGTTACCGTTAAGGTAGTTTTTATTGATTAATCCTTTTATAAGGAAACGATATTTTTGAAAAAAAATTTCGGATTTAAAACACATTCAAAAATTACATTATCTTACACCTGCACTATTTAAAAACATCATTTATAATGAATGTCAAAACAGATACCAAAGAGAAATTTAGCGTTGTAACACCAGTTGAAGGGGAAATTTCTGCTAATATGACAGAAGAATTGAAGCAGATACTGACGGCTTTTTTACAAAAAGACATACCACATGTGGTTTTTCAAATGCAAAATGTAGAGAAAATTGATGAGGTATCGGCTAACACAATTGCAGCAATTCAACAACAATTTTATGATAATAATGCTTCATTTGTTATTTGTGAGCTAAAGCCTGATATTGAAAATATTTTAGACAAAATGGAACTATTAGATACCATGAACATTACGCCAACTGAAAGCGAAGCTTGGGATATTGTACAAATGGAGGAAATTGAAAGAGAGTTGTTGAATGATTTTGACGAAGATGAAAAATAGCTAAGCAGCTAAACCTTAATTATTACAGTCTAACTCTATAACACTTAAACAACAACTTTTTGCTATCCCTTACCATATTAGGAAGTAACTCTGCCATACCTGCCCATGGCCGCAATCCTACATCACAGGTTTTGCAAACCCAGGATGAATGTTATCTTATTGATTGTGGCGAAGGCACACAATTGCAATTGGCTCGTTTTAAAATAAAGCGTAGTAAGATAAACCACATCTTTATTTCGCACTTGCATGGCGATCATTATTTTGGCTTGATAGGCTTGTTAACCAGTATGGGTTTAATGGGCCGAACAACTGAATTGCATTTATATGCACCATCATTATTGGAAAATATTATTGACCTGCAATTGAAGGCAGCCAACACTATACTCCCTTACAAAATTAATTTTTATCCATTGGGTGAAGAAGGCAATATTACCAGCAGTAAAAAAATTACGATAGAGAGCTTTAAAGTAAATCATAGGATAGATTGTTGGGGGTTTATTTTTAGGGAGAAAAAAAATCCGAGAAGCATTGACCCTGCCAGGGTAAAATCTTATGAAATACCTGCATCGTATTATGAGGCTTTACAAAAAGGTGCCGATTACACAAATAAAAAAGGGACCATTATTCCTAATAGTGAAGTAACCAAAGCTTCGTCGCCGGCAAAGTCTTATGCCTATTGTGCAGATACTATTTTCAATGAATTAATAGCAGATAAAGTAAGAGGAGTTGATTTGCTTTATCATGAAACAACCTACTTAAAAGATTTAGAACAAAGAGCTGCAGAACGCTACCACTCTACCACACACCAAGCAGCCACCATTGCATTAAAGGCCGGGGCCAAAAAATTAATTATTGGGCATTTTTCATCTAAGTACGATGATTTGGATTGTTTTTTAACTGAAGCGCTTGAAATTTTTGATAATTGCGAACTGGCTTTGGAAGGCATTTGTTTTAAAATATAACCAACTACTTCATTCTGTTGTATCAATAATATAATTAGTCCAATCGGCCATTATAAATTTTAGAAATTCAGGAAACCATTTGCGCCAGGTAGCTTCATTATGTTTCCCATCTGGATCAATAGCAGCATACATTAATGCCGAAGAATTTGTTGCAAGTGACTGCATCACTTCAAACATGTCATTCATGTACTCATCGCCTTCTTGTCCACCCATAAAAAAGAAAAATTTTCCATTTATTTTTCTTGCCAATGAATCTGTAAGATTATTAATGCCCGGTTCTGCTGTCCAAAATGCGGGTGAAAAAATTCCAGCTTTACCAAATACTTCGGGGTATTTTATAGCTGCATAGTAAGAAATTAATCCCCCCATTGAGCTGCCTGCAATTATGGTATTTCTTCTATCCTTCAATGTTCTGTAACTGCTATCAATAAAGGGTTTTAGCGTATAAGCAATAAATTTTGCGTAGGCATCGCCTTCTCCTTCGCCAAACCTTTCATTATAAAAAGGGTTGTATTCATTTAATCTTTTGGGGCCATTATCTATGCCTACTACAATGCATTGGTAGCGGTTGCTTTTAGAAAGAGAATCAAGACACTCATCCACACCCCATTCTCCAAAACCCGAAGTCAATTCGTCAAATACATTTTGCCCATCGTGCATATACAGCACCGGATATCTTTTTTTAGATTGCGCATAATCTTGTGGAAGATAAATCCAGATCCTTCTTTTTCTATCCAGTTGAGGTATGTAAAAAGCTGTATCGATTATTGAAACATTTGCTGTGGCTGTATGTTTTTTAGGTGCAGAAGCAAAATTATCTTTCCATGCTTCCACATCAAACTGCATGGTTGAATCTGATGTTAATTGCAGTACATAATTAGGAATATCTGTACCCGATGCAGCACAAGCAACTTTTTCCCAACTACCTCTTGTAAATTTAAATTCGTAATTGCCCGACGAGAGATTAGGTATAGTGAGCTCCCATTGGCCATTCGCATTTTTTGAAAAACGATAGGCATCATCTGCCGGATTCCATCCATTAAAATTTCCGGCAGCAAAAATATTATCGGCAGCAGTATTTGCAGGAATATTGTTTAAACGAATAGAAAGGCTATGCTGCGCCAATGTTTTATTTGAAAAACAAATTGCTACCGCAATTAATAGTAATGAAAAATATGGACTGATTTTTATCAACTATATATATTGAGATATGTTTTTACTTTTTGTTGCAATTCTCCACTTAATGGTACTCCTGGTAGCCGAACATAGTTACTTATAATCCCCATTTCCGACAAAAATGCTTTTACACCTGCGGGATTATTTTCAGCAAACATTAATTCGTATGCGGGCATCAATTCGTTATTCAATCTTCTGGCATCATTCATTTCAAAAGCAAGTGAATGATTCACCATTGCACAAAATTGTTCAGGAAAAGCGTTGCCGGCTACACTTATCACACCATCCATACCACAAGCTATTTGCGGCAATGCCAAAGCATCATCACCACTTACAATTAAAAAATTATCTGGGCAATCCTTAATAATTTCCATACACTGTTGCATATCGCCACTAGCTTCTTTAATACCTGCTATATTACTCACTTCTGTGGCCAGTCTTACAATAGTTCTTGAAGTCATATTGCGACTGGTGCGCCCCGGAACATTGTATAAAATAATTGGCTTTGGGCTTACGGCCGCCAATGCACTATAATGTTGAAAAATCCCTTCTTGAGACGGTTTGCTGTAATAAGGGCTTACACTAAGCACAGCAACAGCCTTTGATAGATCATAATATTTTAAATCTTCAATTACCTCCTTGGTATTATTGCCGCCAATACCCACTATAACTGGTACACGGTCTTTAATATGCTTATAAGTAAAATCAATAATGGCATTTTTTTCTTCTTTACTTAACACAGGTGTTTCTCCCGTTGTTCCCAACGATACAATATAGTTTACACCGTTATTTATTAAAAAGTCAAGTAAATTACCCAAGGCCCCATAATCCACTTCATCATTTGATGTAAAAGGAGTAATTACAGCTACTCCTGTTCCTCTTAATTGTAATTTTAAGCTCATTAATCAATTTTGTAGTGAAGTTATAAAATAACTTGCTAGTGTTAAATAGCAATCATAAAAAAACTCCTGCATTATACAGGAGTTTCTATTATTTTAAATTATCCATCTTAAGAATTAATCAGCCTGGATTTTTTTATGTAATTTTTGTTGTTTGAATACATAAACAAACAGCTGCCGTTTTTTATCTTTTCAATAATTGGCTTGTTTAATTTCTCTGGTACCGCCGGGCATCCATAACTACGCCCAATATACCCTTGACTACGAATTAAATTTTCATTTACATAGTCTGCTCCATGCATTACAATGGCTCTTTCGTATGCAAGGTTATTAAAGCCATTTTCCATGCCTTTTAAATACATAGAATAACCATTACTGCCATTGTATGTACCCGATGTTACATAAAAACCCAGGCTACTTTGGTGGCTTTCCGGTTTGTTGGAAAATGCATTAGCAAATTCTTTGCCCGTATTTTGGCCATGTGCCACATAAGTATTGAACAATAACCTAAAATTAGAAACGTCAATTACAAACAAGCGTTTTTTGTAAGATGGTAAAGTAAAATCAACAATTGAAATAATTTTATCATTACCCAGTTTGCCTTCATTTTTAAGCTTTACGTATCCCTTCATTGCATAGGTAAACGCTTCTTCTGACAATCCCAGCTTATCAAGCCTAAGGCTATCGTATACCATTAAATTAGAAACATCCGAATTTTTAGATTCACTCAGGGGAAAACTCGATGAATCTGCAGTAATTAAACCCTTACTTGATGAATTTGAAAGTGTTATTGGGTAATAAAAAGACAAGAACAGCATAGATGCTGAAAACAAGCATAATCCCTTCAAACTAAATTTCTTCATAATAAGATATTGGTTACAATAATTAAGGAAAAAACGAGTAAGTAGAGTAAATGTTGCCTATACCTGAAATGAATTTAAAGGGGTTCTTAAAATAGGGTGCAAAGGTAGGGTTCAGTATCATAAAATAAAAGTTAAAGAAAGTGTTAAAAGCCTATATTTTATCCACTATTTATATCACTTTTTTGCAACCCATTGAAATTCAACAAATAAAAAAACCCTCCCTAAAAAAGGGAGGGTTCCATGATTGAGCAAAAAGTGGAATTAAAACTTATTCTTAGTTAGACTTGATGTCTACAGTATTTTTATCTCCACCACCAATTTCGCAATTAGTTGAAATTCTGTCGGCACTAATACCTTCAGTTTCTACTAAGTACGCTTTGATAGCGTCAACTCTTCTTTGGCAATTAGCCTGAGAAGCCTTAGAAGCTTCAGGATAGCCATTTACAGTAACAGTGCAAGCTGCGTTGGCTTTCAGTTTTGAAGCTGCATTAGCCAACATTGCTTTAGCATCACTGCTTAAAGAAGCACTTCCATTACGGAAAGTTACGCTTGGATAATCGGTTGGGCATGAAGCACTAGTACCGCCTGGAACCATATTTTTGCAACATTCTGGTTCTGGGCATTTACCAACACCATCTGCATCAACTGGTTGACACTCAGTAGGAGTAATCAATTGTTTGTCTTTATAATCAGGAACGCCATCACCATCAGTATCTTTAGAAACACCATGTGTATCAACAGGAGCACCAGCAGGAGTATTTGGTTCACGATCGAACTGATCAGTAACACCATCTCCGTCGGTATCATCCAATACTGGTTTTGGAAGTTTCATGTGACGAGGGTTGTTCAACTCACTATATGCATAATCCAATGGATTAATCCACCATAGTGGTTCAACAGCTTTTGAACCCAGGTTGAAATTCAAACCAAGTGAAAGGTTATTGTAAGAATCCCAATCTCCAGTTAAAGCAGCATCACCGGTGGGGTGTTCCTGCCATCTTTGGCCATCTAATAAATCATCTTTGATGAATGTATGACGGTTCTCTAAAGCAATATTGATTCTTTTACTTATTTTAAAAGCCATACCGGCTAACACTGTAGTAGAAAATCTCAATGTATTATCACCCAATTTTGGACGACGGGCTCCGCTGTTTTCAGCATCCGTTTCATAAGAATTATCCATTCCATCCTTCAATTTTTTTAGGATATCTTTTCTGTCTTTGTATTCTGTAGCAGTAGCAATGCTGTTGAAAAGACTAGCGTAAGTAGCTCCATTATCGCCCAAAGCATTTACTTTGGTTTGATAAGCTGTAGCACCTATACCGCCACCAGCATATAAAATAAAGCCGGTTTTGTTTTTGTGAAACCTAATATTGTTTAAAGTGAAAATACCTTGTAAACCCAAGTCATGCACATTGGTTTTGTAGTTGTAGTAAACTAACTGCGATGGAGCAGAATATCCATTGGAAGACCAAGCGGTGTTATTGCGATAGTTTTCAGCACCTAACCAGCTTAATCCTTTACCGGTACCGTTTAAATATTGCAAACGAAGAGAAAACACATATCCGAGTGCTTTTCTAACATGAACTCCAAATCCAGGAGTAAAAAACCTTGTAGGAACGTCTCCGGAAACATTGAAAGAACCACCGAAAACACCAACTTCCCACATGTTGCGTGGCTTAGCCGGAAAATTGTAGGTATTGTTCCAAAATTCGTTTTGTTGAGGCATCCTCTTAGATGTGATTACAGACGAATCATAAACGTCGTAACCACTCCCAGACTGAGCGAATGCACCCGTTGCTAGGAGCATGAAAACCCCTGCAATTAAAAATTTGTACTTTTTGCTTGTCATAACTTAATGATTGATAGATTTCTAAATATACGAGTTGATTAAATGCAAATGTATTAAACCACCCAATAAATTACAAATTTTTTTAGCAATTAATTAGGAGGCGCAATATGCAAAAAAAGGGCTTTTTTGTTATATTATGACATTAAATTATGGTTTTCTGTTGCATTCTTTAAAAAAACAAGCTAAACAGCCCTCTAAAATAAAATAATTTGATATAGCGAGCACCTGCATTAAATTGCCTCTTTTTAGCAGAAATGGATTTTATCAAAAAAACTATCGGGCCGGAATTAAGCACATTTGAAGAGCGTTTTTCAACAGCTGTAAAAAGCAATACTGCCCTTTTAGATAGGATAATGAAGTACATCATTAAACGAAAGGGCAAGCAATTAAGACCCATGTTTGTACTTTTAAGTGCCAAGCTGCACGGCCCTATAAATGAAAGCACCTACCGTGCAGCCGCCCTGGTTGAGTTGTTACATACTGCCACACTGGTACATGATGATGTAGTGGACGAATCGTTTGAAAGAAGGGGTTTTTTTTCCATTAATGCCATTTGGAAAAATAAAATCGCCGTTTTAGTAGGAGATTATCTTCTTTCTAAAGGCTTACTGCTTTCTACCTCAAATGATGATTTTGAGCATTTGCATATTCTATCCGAAGCCGTAAAACAAATGAGTGAAGGAGAATTGCTCCAAATTGAAAAATCCCGTAAACTGAACCTGGATGAAGATATTTATTTTGAAATAATTCGCAACAAAACAGCCTCACTTCTTTCATCGGCCTGTGCTGTGGGTGCGTATAGTACTACCGGCAATAAAGATGTTACCGAACAAATGAAGCTATTTGGCGAAAAGGTAGGCATTGCCTTCCAAATAAAAGATGACCTATTTGACTATGGCAAAGCCGATGTGGGTAAACCCACCGGAAACGATATCAAAGAAAAAAAACTAACCCTGCCGCTCATTTACACTCTTAACAAAATAGATAAAACTACCCGTAGGGAGTTAATTTATATCATTAAAAACGAAAACAGAAACGCTAAAAAAGTGCAATATGTAATTGATACAGTAGTGAAAGCTGGCGGTATAAAATATGCTGAAGAAAAAATGTTTCAATACCGGGATGAAGCCCTAAATATTTTACGTTCATTTCCTGAAAATGCAGAAAGAAATGCATTGGAAGAATTAGTGAGATTTACAACCGATAGAAAATATTGATTTTGGAGAAAAGATGGAATATATTACCCTATAATGAAACGGTTGTTTCTTCACTACAGCAGGTACTCAAAGTATCAAGGCCTGCCTGCACCATTCTTTCGCAAAGAGGTATTCACAACTTTGATGAAGCTAGGGATTATTTTCGTCCGCAACTGAATATGTTGCATAGCCCATGGCTGATGAAAGATATGCATAAAGCGGTGAATAGAATTTCAGCGGCAATTGAGAAAGGCCAAAAAATTTTAGTGTTTGGAGATTATGATGTGGATGGTACTACAGCAGTTGCATGTATGTATAAGTTTTTAGTTTCTATTTACACAAGAGAACAGGTTGATTTTTATATACCTCATCGCTACAGAGAAGGCTATGGCGTAAGCAAAACAGGCATTGACTATGCTAATGAAAATAATTTTAGTTTAATTGTTAGTCTTGATTGTGGTATCAAGTCAGTTGAATTAATCGATTATGCATCTACGTTAGGTGTCGATTTTATTGTTTGCGATCATCATTTACCCGGCTCAACTATCCCCAACGCAGTAGCAATTTTAAACCCCAAACAAGTAGATTGCAATTATCCTTACAAAGAATTATGCGGCTGTGGCGTTGGCTTTAAATTAATATGTGCTTTATCGGAGCATCTCCATCTTAATAAAGAAATTCCTTATCAATATCTTGATTTGGTTGCTACCGCTATTGCAGCAGATATTGTTTCTATTACGGGTGAAAACAGAGTATTGGCCTACTTCGGTATTCAACAAATTAATACAAGCCCATCTGCCGGTATTAAAGCATTAATGCAGCTTTCGGGGCTTAAAGAAAAAGTGCATATTACCAACGTAGTATTTGCCATTGCTCCCAGGATAAATGCCGCAGGACGAATGGATGATGCAAAAAAAGCAGTACAATTATTTATTGAGCCAGACTTTGAACATGCATTGGTTCTAGCAGAAATGTTGCACAATGACAATACAGATAGAAAAGATGCCGACAAATCTATTACAGAAGAAGCATTGGAAATTTTGCAAAACGACCCACAACTTCAACAAAAAAAATCGACAGTAGTTTTTAAAGAACATTGGCACAAGGGAGTAGTAGGTATTGTAGCATCAAGGCTTATTGAACAGCATTACCGACCGACAGTTGTGCTTACTAAAAGCGGCGATTATGCTACTGGTAGTGCCCGAAGTGTTCAGGGTTTTAATTTGTATGAAGCCATTTATGAATGTAGGGAATATTTAACTGCTTTTGGAGGGCACTTTGCCGCCGCCGGCTTAAGTATGTTGCCCAAAAATGTGGAGGCTTTTACCAAACGATTTGAAGAAGTGGTTTCTTCAACCATTACCGAACAGTTACTAATACCCGAAATTACTATTGATGTAGAAATAAATTTTGCTGAAATAAAAGAAAGTTTTTACAATATTATTTGCCAAATGGAACCATTTGGCCCCGAAAATATGCGGCCTGTTTTTATTGCAAAAAATATAACCAATAATGGTTACTCAAGAATTGTAAAAGAAAACCATATTCGTTTTGTATTAACACAAAATAATATTACCCTTACAGGTATTGGATTTAATATGGCCGATAAATTTTACCTGCTCGATATGAAACATCCATTGGATATTGTATTTACAATAGATGAAAACGAATGGCAGGGCAATAAATCGCTGCAACTAAAGATGATTGACTTTCGCTTAAGCGAATAACTAAATTTTTAATGAAATCTTTTTCTTATCTCCGTTATTTCTTTTTTTTGGCTACCAACTGGAATGTACGCATTGCTTTGTATATGATCCGCAATGAAAAAAAAGGAGAAAAAAAATATGGTATAAAAACCACTGGAGCCAACAACCTGCAAAGCCTGAAGAAAAAAGGGATAGATACGGATCATGCTACTTTTTATATGCCTGCCGCCTACGATATTTTAGAAACAGTATTTTCTCAATGCAACCTTTCGGCTTCAAAACATTTTATCGATATTGGCTGTGGTAAGGGAAGGGCTCTATGTGTAGCAGCTCACATGGGTTCAAAAAAGATCACAGGTGTTGATTTTTCAAAAGAATTTTGCGATGCGGCAAAGCTCAATCTTCTGAAAACAAAAGAACAAATTCCTGAACTTACTTATAAAGTATTTCACAATGATGCATTTTATTTTGAAATACCCGATGATGCAGACATCCTTTTTTTATTCAACCCCTTTGACGATGTAATTATGAGTGGTGTGCTGGAGAATATTGAAATGAGCGCAGAAAAAAATCCAAGGGAAATAACTATTATTTATGCCAACCCAATGGAAAAGCATTTGTTTCTGGAAGCAGGCTATGTGCAAACATACCATATTCAGAAATTAAAATATCTTGAAGCAGTTATATTAATAAAGCCGGCTTAAAGCCGACTTTTACTCATCTATAAAAAAAATCTCTAGTTTTTATTATCCAATAGTTCCACACTGCGATTAATAAACTCTGTCAGACTTTTGCCTGTTAACAACCCTTGAGAAAGCAATGCAAGGTCACCTAAATTCTTCACCAGCTTTTTCTGCTTTCCTTCTTCCGCTTCTGTCAATATGCTTCCAAATATTGGGTGGTTGCCATTTACTGTTAAATTCACTTCGTCGGGCATTTGTGCGTAAAACGTAGCCATTCCGCCTCCCATAGCAGCCATATCTTTCATACGGCGCATTTGCTCAGGCCTGGTGGCAGTAACTGGTGGCGCATCTGCCCCCAGCCCTTTTACTTCTACCGTAATATGCATACCATCTTGCGGCTGTTCAAATAAGTTTTTCAGTTTTTCAGAATCCTCTTTTGTTAACACACTTTCGTTCCCTTCCGATTTATCAATAAGATTATCGGCAATATCGGCATCTACCCTTGTAAACAATACATCGCTCCATTTCATTTCCATACTGTTTATAAAAGCTGCGTCAACCAATGTTTCCATCTTTACTACAATGTATCCTTTTGCAATTGCTTGCTGAATATATCCATCTTGCTGTACCGGGTTGGTAGTGTATAAAACAACCTGTTTACCATCCTTATTTTTTTGAGCCGCTGTAGCAGCTTTATATTCTTCCAGGGTATAGAATTTATCGGCTGTATCCTGCATCACAAAAAAGCTGTTGGCTTTTTCTAAAAACTTATCATCCGTCATCATTCCATACTTTACAAACAAGCCCAGGCTTTCCCATTTTTCTTCAAATGAAGACCGCTCTGTACGAAAAATTTCATCCAGCTTATCTGCTACTTTTTTGGTGATATAGGTATTTATTTTTCTAACATTTGGATCACCCTGTAAGTAACTCCTGCTCACATTCAGCGGAATGTCCGGGCTGTCAATAACACCATGCAACAACATCAAGAATTCAGGAACAATGTCTTTTACCTCATCTGTTACAAATACCTGGTTGCTGTACAACTGTATTTTATCTTTCTGAATTTCGTAGCTCTGCTTAATTTTAGGGAAGTATAAAATACCTGTTAGGTTAAATGGATAATCTACATTTAGGTGTATCCAAAACAATGGTGTTTCGCTAAACGGATATAATTCCTTATAAAAATTTTCGTAATCTTCTTTGGTTAGTTCAGATGGTTTTCTTGTCCAAAGTGGGTGCGTATCATTAATTGGTTTTTCTACTTCAGGGTCTTCTCCTTCTTTAGTTTCTTTTGTCTCATTTACATCATGAAAATAAATAGGTACAGGCAAGAATTTACAAAATTTTTCCAATACAGATTTTACCCTGTAGGGTTCTAAAAACTCTTTGCTTTCCTCATTGATATGTAAAATAATGTCTGTTCCTCTGTAAGCCCTTTCCGCTGGCCCTAAAGTAAATTCAGGGCTACCATCACATTCCCATTTTACGGCTTGTGCTCCTTCTTTATAGCTCTTAGTAATTACTTCTACTTTTTCGCTTACCATAAAAGCAGAATAAAAACCTAGCCCAAAATGGCCAATAATATTATTTTCGTTTTGGCCTTTATATTTTTCCAGAAATTCTTCGGCACCACTAAAAGCTACCTGGTTCAGGTATTTATCTACTTCTTCTTCCGTCATACCAACACCACGGTCGCTAATGGTCAATGTTTTTTTTGTAGCATCTAATGTCACATCAATGCGAAGTTCCCCCAAATCGCCTTTTGCTTCTCCAATGCTTGATAAAGTTTTTATCTTTTGCGTAGCATCTACTGCATTACTGACAAGTTCACGGATAAAAATGTCATGCTCACTATAGAGAAATTTCTTAATTATCGGGAAAATGTTCTCCGTTTGTACCCTTATATTTCCTTTTTGCATATAAATAAATTGATTATTAATTTTTTGTAGATATAATCATCAAAACCAGTACCAGTTGAAAAAATGCGGTAAATCTGTCAGTGTGCTTTATTTATTAGGCTGTTTGTTTTGCATTATTAAGACAATGCTGCAATTGTGTTTTATCCAGTTGATTTTCCCAGTTTGCCACCACCACTGTTGCTACGGCATTTCCAATTACGTTGGTAAGTGCCCTGCATTCGCTCATAAATTTATCAATCCCCAAAATCAACGTCATACCAGCAATGGGTATTTCGGGTACTATGGCCAGAGTGGCTGCCAATGTTATAAAGCCTGCACCTGTAACACCTGCAGCGCCTTTGGAGCTCAACATGGCCACCAATAATAGCATGATTTGTTTTTCTGCACTCAACTCAATATTACAGGCTTGTGCAATAAATAAAGATGCGAGTGTCATATATATATTGGTACCATCCAGGTTAAAAGAATAACCCGTGGGAACCACCATGCCTACAATGGTTTGGGAGCATCCCGCTTTTTTTAACTTCTCCATCAGGCCGGGCAAAGCCGCTTCAGATGAGCTTGTACCTAATACCAATAAAATTTCTTCTTTTAAATAACGCAGCAATTTAAAAATATTAAACCCATTATAGCGGGCAACAAGTCCCAGCACAATTACTATAAACAATGCAGAAGTAATATAAAAAGTAGCTACTAAAAATAAAAGGTTCATTACAGAATCCAATCCATATTTACCAATTGTAAAAGCCATTGCGCCAAAAGCACCAATGGGTGCAAGCTTCATAAGCATGTGCACTATTTTAAAAATAGGGGCAGATAATGCTTCCAAAAAATCGGTTACTTTCTGGCTTTTCTCTTTGGTAAGCACCAAAGCCACACCCATTAAAATAGATACTAGTAATACCTGCAAAATATTTTCTCCAACCAATGGGCTTAGCAGTGTTTCGGGTATGATATTTATCAAAAAATCTGAAAGCGATGAGCCATGTGCTTTTACTGCATAGTCTTTTACGCCATCAGACGATAATGTTGCCGGATCTATATTTAATCCTGCACCTGGTTTTAAAAAATTACCTACTAATAACCCGATTATTAACGCTAATGTAGAAAATGTAATAAAGTAAAGCATAGCCTTTCCAGCAATCCTACCCACTTTTTTCAAATCACTCATATGGGCTATTCCCAGCGTTAGTGTGATAAAAATTACCGGAGCAATAATCATTTTTACCAACTTAATAAAGCCGTCGCCCAAGGGCTTTAAATCTTCTCCAAGTGCAGGATAGAAATGTCCGAGTAAAATACCGGCAACAATGGCAATGATTACTTGTACGTAAAGTTGATTCGATATTTTCCTAACAGTCATTCATCAGTTTTTTGGTTGCGCTATCATTCAGATTTGCTAATATATGCTAAAAACAAAGGCTTCATTGTATGAAGCCTTTGCAAAATTTGTACATATAAAAAATTATTGTATCACTATCGTTCTTTTTATTCTAAAACCGTTGTTGTTTTCCAAACGAAACTGATAAACACCGGGTGTAATATTGTTTGGCACTACAAACTGATCGTTCATAAAGTTTACCTGCACAATTATATCTTTTCTATAAACCATTTGGCCATTGCTATTCATCAGCAATACCGCATAGTGATCTGGTTTAATATTGTTGATACTGAAACGCAAGGCTGTGTTTCTTTGAGCGGGTATATTGTATAATGTCAATCCATTAGGAATTGTTATCGTAGTAAAGCTTTCCTGCGGACCATAATTAGGACCTGCTCCATTGGTTGCAAACGAACGGAAATAATAAGTAGTGTTTTGTACAAGTCCATTCACCTCTACAGAATATACTCCTGAAGAGTTTGAATTGTTTGCAAATACTTTAATACCATTTCCTCCAATAAAATTATTAACCCCACTGTACTCAATACCATAAGAAGTGATATTGCTGCAACCAACCCCGGTGATCGTACCGTTTAGTGTGGCCGTTTGTGTGGTAATATTTGTTGCAGCCTGCGTAGTAACCGTTGCAGGAAGGTTTACACCAGCACCCGATACCGCTACATTAATCGTATTGGCTCCACCACCGCCCACCGGAATATTTCCACTGTAGCTCTGGATAGCCGTTGGCGTAAACTTCACAAATACAGATTGTGTAAAGACACCTGCAGCATGAGTAATACTCAAACTGTTTGTATAAGTACCACCTGAAGTAGTAGAGAATGTGTAGCCAGCCAATGGACCTACGGTAATATTTGCTGCACTTACACCCGTACTGTTAATGGTAAAGCTGTTAGGCCCGGTAGTGCTGTTGGCACACTGACTGCCAAATGCCGTTAAAGGTGTTGCCGTTAACACCGGAATTGCGGTAGCAAAAGTTTGCTGCGCACCATAAGTAGTGCCGCCAGCATTAGTAGCATAAGCTTTATAATAATAAGTAGTTGCAGGAGTTAATGCAGACAATGATGATGTATACGCACCTGCATTCAGGTTAGTAGAAGCAACGGTAGTACCAGTGCCATTAGCAAAACCATTGGTAGTACTATACTCAATGCCGTATGCGGTTACAGCGCTGCAACCTGTTGCGGTAATAGAACCTGCAAGCGTAGCTGTATTGGTTGTAATGGCACTACTGCCGCCAGTGGTAACCGCTGGAGGGTTATTAGCTCCTGCGCCGGATGCAGCTACATTTGTTGCTGGTGCACCGGCTCCTGTCACTGTAATATCTCCATCATAAGATTGTACAGCTACGGGGCTAAAGTTTACATACACGGTTTGGGTAAATATGCCCCCGGGTTGCGTAAGCGTTAAAGATGGTGAAAAAACACCTGTAGCAGTAGTTGCAAAGCTAAATCCGGCTAAAGGACCTACGGTAATATTTGCATTGGTGAGATTAATACCATTAATGGTAAAAGAATTAGGACCAGCTGTAGTATTTAAACAAATATTACCAAATGCTGCCAATGATGTTGTAGAAATAACGGGTGTAACCGGGGCAACTCCTGTACCCGAAACTGGAACAGTTACCGTAGTAGCTGCACCACCACCTGCATTACTTACATTGCCAGTTTTTGGTCCGGCAGTTTGCGGAGCAAACCGAACCCACACCGGTGTTGCCGCCAATGTAGCTGAACTATAAGCAATGGTTGTACTACTTCCCCAGGTAGCGTTGTTGTTAGACACTTCAAAATCTGTGGGAGCAGTTACGGCAATATTTCCGGGTGCACCTGTAAGGTTAGCACCCGACAAATTATATGATTGAGATGCAGAAGTAGAGCCAACTGTAATATTACCAAAGTCGTTGATGGTACCAGAAACACTCAATGAAGCAGGTACATTGCTACTCGGCGTAACATCGGCCCAGGTAGTGCCTACTTTAATGGCATCCACTACTGTTTGTACTGAATTTGTGGATGAACCCTGGCGCAGCGCTAAGCCTCTAATAATGTCTTGCCCATTAGTGGCAGTGTTGGTTGCTTCCACGGCACCTGCTGCGGCCTCTGTTGCCGGAACTCCTGAAGGAATTACCCATAAAGAAACCGGGTCGGCACCGGAGGCATTGATTGTATATTTAATTACCAGCAGGTAAGTGGTATTTTTTGCAAAATTGGTAGTACCATACGTTGCGGTGGAAGTATTACTGATACCAAAATTTACATTAGAGGCAGTAATTTTTGCAAACAACCTTGCCGAAAATGCGGTAAAGGAAGTGCCACCACCATCGCCAATATTAAAAAAGTAATCGCCGTTTTTGGCAGTTGCAGCATCGGTAATGTTTACTAACATAGATACATACACGCTTTGTCCATCGGTATTTTGTGGTGTAAATTCAATGTTATCATCTTCGCCACCGATATTGCCCACAAGAGCTGCATTGCCCACTCCCGTTCCCAATAAACCTGCATATGTAAGGCCTGTGGTGGTTGAAATAGGTGTGGTACCTCCGGCACTATGTGCTGTCCAGCCGTTGGCTGTGAGCGCACCTGTAAAATTAAAATTTTCAGATGTTAATAATTGTGCATTCACTGAGCAGAACCCTGTAAGCAGCAAAAACATCAATAAGAAAATTTTTGTAAATATTTTTTTCATGATTCTTTTTTAGTAACCATTCACTTTAAAAATGATAAGAGCATTTATCTGTTGCAATACTCTTATCATTTATAGAATTTAATAATTATTGAGCCATCACTTTCACATCATCAATTTCCCAAGTGGTAGTGCCAGAAGGGTCGCCACCTATATAACGGAAGGCGACGTAAACATTCTGCCCGATATAAGCACTTAGGTTTATATTACCCGAACTAATGAAAGACGAATAACCAGATGCAGGAGCAGTTGCCCAAGTTGCAGGTAGTTCTGTCCAGGTTGATGCAGAAGGATTATTCCCTCCTGTGTAATTAGTAGAAATTAACACTTTAAATGCTACAGTACCCGAATTGAAACCTGCCGCATTAGTAAATGATAATTTAGGGGCTGTTGCACCTGCAAGGCTCACTTGCGGACTAATCAACCAACTGGTAACAGCAGAAACACCTGTATTAAAAGCTGTAATTTTAGCACATTTTACCGGACCAAATACTGCATTTTGGTATGATATATTCCCAGTCTCCCCAATGTTTTTCCAATTAGGAATAGTAAGTGTTCCATTGTTTGCACCTATGCTTTCGAAATCTTCGCTCAACAAAGTACCCGGAGGTAAAGCACATGCATATGGATTAGTAAACTGAACATCTGTACTATCTCTTAATAACAATTGCTTGGTGGTATTAAAAACAGTGTAGATTGAAAGGATACTTCCACGTCCCTGTGCAACTTTTTTCCCGGCAAAATTTGAATAAGCACTGGTACGAACGATAATAGTATTGTTACCATTTGCAGGACAATCTTTAATATCTCTGTTTTGAGTGGTTTTATATACTGAAGTATCAGAATAAGTTTGACTTGTGTTAACAAAAGCAAAATTATCCAGCTGAATAAGAGTATTCAAATACTTGTTAAGCCAAGGTTTTGCAATACCTGTACCTGCTGCCTGCAATTGGGCAAAAGTTAACACATGTGGTGTTACAGGGTTGTTTAACGAACCTCCAATTACATATTTGCTAATGAGGCTTCCGGGTATTCCCTCAAAAGATGGCAACCCTGCAACAGTAGCTTTAACGCCCAACTGAGGAGTATTGTTATAATCACTAATACAAAGCCCCTTGCATTTAATAAATATTTTACGGCCAACAGGGTAAGAACCAAACAAACTCACCGCATCTAGAGCAATTTGCAACCCACCTGTAGAGTCCTCAATAAAGATTTGCTTATAAAGATTGCCACTTCTATCATTAGCTACCACTACGCCTTCTATTATAAGATCATCCGCAACTATATCATAAGCTCCTGCAGTTTGGTGCAGTGCTTTTAAAGCTGCGATTGTAGTATTTGCTACAATTGCCGGGTCCGATGGTGCTGGAGGCGCATCAAAATCTTTTTTACATGAATTCAATGCAACAGCAAAGCCTGTTAAAAGCATTGCAAACAATGAAATTTTAAAAAACTTATTCATAATATTTATTTAAAAAGTTTGAGTTATTTTTTTAGAATCTTAAACCAATGCTGGCAAAGAAGTTAATACCATACGCATAAAATCTTCTTGCAGGAAATTTATCTACATTCTTTTCTGCAAAGTCAAAACGCAATTGCTCAAAGCCACCACTCACAATACTTTGATTGTTCAATATATTGTTTACACCCACATTAAACACAAGGAAATGACGCTTTTTCAATGATTTGAATTTGTTGTTCATCAACCATGAATAACCAGCAAATGCATCCAAAGTATATTGAGATTTCAATCTTTCCTGGTTAAGAATATCTGCCCTTAAGGGATCATTTTCAGCAATTCCATTTACAGCACTTTCTGTTCTGCGCAGCGGATTAAAATCGAGCCACATATTATCAAAGTAATTGAAATTTACATTGACAAACCAAAATTTAGGTGAGCGATAATCCAACCCAATTGTATATGCTTCCTGTGGCGTTGGTACCCTGTAATTTTTAGCATAAATAAGCTCCTCGGCTACAAGTGCAGAGCTGTTATCTACAGTTACGGTGGCGTTTTGTCTTCCGGTAAAATAATATCTTCCAACAGATGCTCCTGCATTTAAACTAAGGCCTTTATAAATTTTGGCATCAATACCAAACTCGCCACCAAAATGCATTTTATCAATACCGCTGATGGCATAGTTAACAAAGTTCCTATATTCATCATGATAGAAAGTAAGCACATTCATTTGGTCTTTTATCTGTGTGTAAAAACCAGTTAAACGTATTTTTAATTTTGGTGCATTCATTACATAACCTGCCTCGGCAGAAGTAATTTTTTCTGAAGTAAGGTTGTCTTGCACAGCATCCCTTGTTCGTGGAGCGATGTATGCATTTTCAAAGAAAGGTGCACGGGTCATATAAGCACCATTTGCAAACAAATAGTTACGGCCATCTATTTTATAAGTGGCACCGCCTTTAAAAGTGTAATTATAAAAATTATTCACTTTAGATTTTCCGAAAGAGTTATTAGGGAACAAGCCCACTCTTGCATTACCTGTACGGAAAAAACTGGTGAAAGAATGTTCGGCACTTAAAAAGAAATCTACTTTATTAAACTTTACAACGGTTTGTGCCCATACTGCTGCACGCTTAATATCAATATCATAATTATAACCCAACCTATCGCCCTCTTTAACTATCCTATTGGGGCGGTTTAGGTCATTTTGATTGGCAGCGGTGCTGGTGGCAAAGTCTCTTTCTGCAAACTGGTTAAGGTCCATATAAAAATCGCCCCCCAATAAATCTTCTACTTCTTTATAGTAATGATTTTTTTGGTATTGGAACGAACCTCCGGCTGTAAAATCCATATGCTGATTGATATTGGCATTCAACACCGTATTAAAATTATAACGATTGGTAGCAATTACCCTATTTTCCAATATATAACGGCTACGCTTACCCGTAACAGTATTGCCGGGTATGCCATTCACATTATCAATGGTCATCACACTGCCGTAATTGGTTTGGTATAATTTATCCCAGTTTATTTGGCGCAGGTTTACATCAGCCTTCATTGCTGCCAGTTGCGCTGCTGCAAAAGTGGGATCAAGCTGGTAACTTGGTAAATAGCGGTAGTAGTCCGGCCTTGGGTCGGCAGCATTGTACCAATCCAAACCGCTTACGCTCCGTTTACCTGTAATAAATGAACCGGAAGTAAGTAGGCTCATTTTATCGTTTATCTTCCAGTCGTGTGTTAATATAAATACAGGCTGTGTGGTTTTAGCAATGCTTGCATTTCTTTTTTTACCATTTTGGTAACCCCAGTATGGGTTGTAGTAAACATCGCCTGCTATATCCAACATTTCCTGCACCGATGCTCCACCACGGCCATTTTCGGTTGGTGTTACCATACCAACAAATGACAGTAGATGACGGTCATTTACCCTTTTATCTACCGCTACAAAAGCAGAGTAGCCATCATAATAAGTACCCGGAGAATAACCTTCGTCTGCCCATCTGCGTGAGCCTGATAATGTAAATGCCCAACCCTTGCTGTTTAACCCTGTGCTATGTGTAAGCATAATGCGGTTAAAATAGTTGCGGTTGCTAATGGCATAGTTAATACTGGTTTGCTTGCGCTGGCGGCTTGCCCTTGTATCAATATAGGTCATACCGCCTATATCGCCTATTGCGTAAGGGTTTGCCTTTAGGCCATGTACCTGATCCCGGTTACGCATTACATCATTCAATCCGCCCCAAAGGCCGTAAGGAGTAAAACCATTGTCAAGGTTTTCCATTGGCACACCATTCATGTAAGTGCTAAAAAGATCTGCATCGTACCCACGGATTCTGAAACGAACTGCATTAAAATGAAAAGACGCTGCACTAAGAAAAGGGTCTCTTCCTGCACCCAATATAGACGAAACGTTTTGTGCGCTTCCATCCTGCATATCATTTTCATCCAGCGATATTACAGGAATATTATCTGTAATACCATCTCGCAAGTCACCTACTATAGTAGTGTCTTTAGGTGGTGCAGGGGTTGCAGGAGGAGTTACCTGCCCAAAACTTTTACCCATGCCCAAGAGCATACAAAATACTCCCGCCAACACAGGGGTAAATTTACAAGTCATAAGCGTTTTAAATTTAAGGGGGCGAATTTAGCATAAGATTGCTTACAAACCGCTATCCTGCTTATTTTGTGAGGAAATTAATAATAAAATAATTAAGGATGTGAATTATCTCTTTATTTTTGGCTTCACTTAGTTAATATGAAAAAAAATTTATCTCTTTTACTGGCCCTGTTTTTTTGCTTGCAGGCTTTTTCGCAAAATAAGTATAAAGTTTCGCTAATTGGTTTCTACAACCTTGAAAATCTGTACGATACAGTTAATAATACTTTGGTAGATGACGAAGAGTTTTTGCCAAATAGTGAGCGGCATTATAATAGCCGTATTTATTTGGATAAGATTGACCGTCTTTCGAGTGTGATTTCGCAAATGGGAACAGACGTAAACCCCGATGGCCTGGCTATTTTGGGCGTTGCCGAAATTGAAAATGATACTGTATTAAACGATTTGGTTCATACCAAACTATTAAAAGACCGTAAACTTAGGTTTGTACATTACAACTCTCCCGACAGGCGTGGAGTTGATGTAGGAATGCTATATAACCCTAAATATTTCAACCCTATTTATAGTGCCCCTCTTTTTGTACAATTACCAGGCGGGAGTAAGGATTCGTATTTTACTCGTGATATTTTATATGTAAAGGGCTTGCTTGATGGAGATACAGTACATGTATTTGTAAACCACTGGCCTAGCCGTAGTGGAGGCGAAGAGCGTTCTATGCCTGCAAGAGCAGCCGCTGCATCTGTTGCAAAGCATTCTATTGATTCAATTATGGCTGCCAACCCCAAAAGCAAAGTGGTGTTGATGGGCGACCTGAACGATGACCCCATTAGTCCAAGTGTGGCAAAAGTGCTGGGTGCCAATGGCAATGAAAAAAAGGTAAAAGAAACAGGTATGTACAACCCCTGGGTAGATATGTATAAAAAAGGCATTGGAACACTTGCCTACCAAGATGCCTGGGGCTTGTTTGACCAGGTAATTATTTCTGGTAGTTGGTTGCCTAAAGATCAATCGGGGTATTTTTACCAAAAAGCCGTAATTTTTAATAAAGATTTTTTGGTACAAAAAACGGGTAAGTTTCGTGGATATAGTAAGCGTACCTGGGATGGCACTACTTACAACTATGGATATAGCGATCACTTTCCGGTTTATTTAATGATGCTGAAAAAAGTGGATTAATTTACTGTTAAGTGCATAAATGATTGATAAAAGACTTCTAATAGAGGCCTTTTTTTTTTACTTTTGATGTTCACATTAAACTTACAACAGTATGAAGAAGATTTTTACATTACTCCTTCTGTTTATGTGTTCGTATTTCGTTCAGGCACAAACGATTTCTTACGCAACGGCAGGATCAAATTATTCTCAAAGTTTTGATGGACTTATTTCTACCGGCGCAACGAATAATGCTGCAAATGGGCCGTTTGAAATAGTGTCTGCAAATTTTGCGGGATCTAACTTGCCGGGATGGTACACGGAAAAATACAGTGGTACCGGAACGGGAGTTTCATTTTCAGCTAATGATGGCGCAAGCAATAGTGGCTCTGTATTTTCATATGGAACTACATCTGCAACGGATCGTGCACTTGGCTCCCTTGCTTCAGGCTCAAGGGTAAACAGGTTTGGTGTTATATTAACTAATAATACCGGTACAACGCTTAATTTACTTAACATATCATTTATTACTGAAATGTGGAGAAAAGGGAATGGTACTGTTGCTCATGTATACCCTTTCTCTTATAAATTAGGTGCTACTGGCATTAATGATGCTACCGGATTTATTTCCCAAACAAATTTTGATTTAGTTACTCCTAATACTACTGCACCTAATGACTTACCCTGTGATGGCAATTTACCGATAAATAGGGCCTCGATTAGTAATAACATTACGAGTATTTCCTGGGCTCCTGGTCAAACTTTGGCATTAAGGTGGGATGATGTGAATGAAAGCGGTAATGATGATGGATTGGCTATAGATGATTTTAATTTTTCAGCAACAGCATCTGTATCTCCTGTATTGACTGCTACGCCCAGTTCAATTACTGTACCTAATACAACAGTAGGCAATCCCTCTGCAGCAACAACCTATTCACTTTCTGGATCAAATTTGAACGGCTCCACTGTATCTGTTACTGCCCCGGCCAATTTTGAGGTATCTACCGATGGTACCAATTATGCGGTTTCTCAAAATGTTACCTATACAGCACCTAATTTATCTGCAACCATTTCTGTAAGATTAACTGCAACAGCCCCAATCGGCTCTTATTCTGCACAGGATATTGTAAACAGTGGTGGAGGTGCACCCACTGTGAATGTGAGTGCTTCCGGTAATGTATTTGCATCAGAGCCAACTGTGCAGGCAACTAATGTATTGATTTCGGCAGTTACTAATAGTAGCTTTACTGTAAACTGGACCAATGGAAATGGTAGTTCAAGACTGGTTTCTATTAGAACTTCGGGAGCAAAAGTTCCACCAGTTGACGGAACATCTTACACTATACCTGTAAGCCTAGGTTCGGGTAACCTAGTATATTATATCGGCGCAGGTTCGGGCCCATTAAATGTAAATGGATTAGTACCCGGTATCAACTATACTGTACAAGTTTATGAATTTAATGGTACAGGTGCCGGCTCTAACTACCTGGATGCAGATGCTACAGGCAATCCTGCCAGTGCAACTACATTAGGTACCGCTCCTACATTACAGCAAAGTAATTTTACATCGGTTGCCACTCCCCAATACGGAGTTTCAGGTAGTTCTACCAGGCTTCCTGTAATGTATTTTGCAACCATTAGCGGTTTAAAACCTAATACTATTTACAGGTATGTAAACCAGGCAGGTATTGATACTGATCTTGGAACATCTTTCTTAGGTGCAGGTAATCCTATTTTGATTGACAATACAGTAAGCCCGGTAACTTATTTATATTCAAGCAGCCCAAGTGTTAGTGGAACTAATAGCTATGGTTTATTTGAAACAAATGCCAGTGGCTCGTTTACCGGAGCTTTTGGTTTTGTAAATACGGGTAATGCTCGTTTTACTCCGGGTAATACGATTATGCCTACAATTGAGGTTGCTGAAGATGTTACTTATCCTGCTGCTCAATTCCGTTTTGCTTTAAACCAATCCATTACTGTACTATCATTTGGTACTACAGCATCTACTACTGAGGGTACTTTTATTAAAGGTCTTTCTTCTGCAACTGCAGGAAATGTAGTGGGTTTATGGTCAACAGTTGATGGTAATTTAGTAGCACAAAGGCCACTTGCCATGACGATTGTAGAAGACCTGGTAACCACTGGTGCTACTTGGCCTTCAAGTTTTGTAACCGGCTATGATGAGTCTGCTGGTGCATGGAATACCATAATTCCTAATTCAAATGCCAATGGTGTTCGCTTAATACAGCAATTTGATATTGCTACGGGTAATGTAATTGGTTGTAACTCTGATGCAGATGGAATTTGGCCTTCAGGTGCCAATACAGTTTCGCCCAACGGAGGTAGTACAACAGCAATTCAAATTACCGCAACCGATGCTCCTATTAATACAGGTTCATGCTTTAGCATACTTCCTGTAAGTATCAGCAACTTCAACGTACAAAAAGCTGGTAACACTGCCAAAATATTCTGGACAACAGAACAGGAAATCAACAGCCGTGAATTTGTGGTTGAAAGATCATCTAACCAAAGAAGCTGGACAACAGTAGCAACAGTAAATGCAGCAGGTACTAGTACTGCACGCATCAACTATTCTGTAATAGATAATGCTCCTGCAAAGGGTATTAATTTCTATCGTTTAAAATTGGTAGAAGCAGATAACAGCTTCGATCATTCTGCTACCAAATCTTTATTGTTTGGCAATGCAGATGTGGTATTGGTTACACCTAACCCTGCTACCACATTTGCTACCATTTACATGGGTAAAGCTGATAACAGTGTTACCCAACTGATAGTTTCTGACATGAACGGAAAAGTAGTAGAAAATGTGCGTACCAACGATCAGACTTACATTTTACAAACCAACCGCTATGGTAAAGGAATGTATGTAGTAAGGGTGATTACCGGTTCAAATACCAGTACACATAAATTAATCGTTCAGTAAAATAAGCTTACCGAATAAAATAAAAGAGGCAGCCACTTGGCTGCCTCTTTTATTTTTAGTAAATAAGTTTGTATAGGCAGTACCTGGCATAAGGATCTGCTTATAGCCTTTTGAAAATTGAACTTAAAATACAAGTAGCTTATCTATTATTCGAAATCGATAGATACCTGATTTCTATAGTATATTTCGCTGTTAAAGGTTTGATTGCATATAATAAGAACAAATTTGATATTCAAGCAAACAGCAGTTTTATTAGATTTTCCTATTAATAAAAAAGTAGCAAACTAATTAGATTTTATGATTGTATGAGTAAAGAATGTAGCAGTAGTGTGCCTTCAATTTTATGACAGATTTATCTGTAGCTTAAGATAGTTTGCTGTTAAAGAATTGAATCTATTTGTAGGATGAAGTGATAATTTGATATTTAGCATTTAGCGCAAGAAAAAGCTGCTTCTCAACAAAACAGCTTAAAATTTGTTTTTACTCTTATGAAAAAAAGACTAAATAGCTTAGGCAATTTTTAGTTTACTATGCCTGAGCCGTTGGCCCTCCAAAATTAAAAGGAAGCTCAACTGATTCAATATCTTGTATTACTCCGTTTGCATCTTCATACTTGCTTACGTTTTCTGTAAGGGCTTTCATTAATCGCTTTGCATGAAAAGGTGTAAGTATAATTCTACTTTTTACTTTACTCTTTGGTGCGCCCGGCATCACATTCACAAAATCCACCACAAATTCGGCATGGCTATGGGTAATAATAGCAAGGTTTGCATAGCTTCCTTCAGCCATTTCTTCTGAAATTTCGATGTTAAGTTGGTTTTGCTGTTGATTATCAGTCATTGGTTAATTTTTTACAAAGATATGAGTATCTCTTTCCTAAAACCTATCAATAAATTTTCTATTGGGTATTTAACCATTCCACAAAATTTATAAGGTTATTTTCATAACTATTAGAAGGATTATTTAATACAATTAATCCATCTACGTTGTCTTTAAATAGAGTTTTAAGATTCTTAGCTTTATTGGTAATTTTTATGAGACTTTTTTTCTCTTCGCTATTATTCAAAAAATAATAAGTCGATCTTATTTCAAATTCTTTAAGCTTCGTTTGAGCAATATCTGATGCTGCATTGACGAGCTCTGCATGGTAGGATTTGAAAAGGCCGTATTTCCCTTCTTTTACCAACACTTGCATATAAGGGTTAACAGTAGAATCCACCTTATGCATATTTCGAAACATAATTGGCCCTGTTAATTTTTTATCATAATCTATTTTTAAATAAAAAGAATCCACTTCAGATGTGATTAGTTGTACAATTTTCTTTTTATCGGGTAGCATTACGGAAAGCTCATGTGTATATGTATCAAATACAAGCGGTATGTTAACGCCATATCCTTCAGAAGTATAAATATCTGAAACATTATTCCCCTTTAAGAGGTATGAGTTCCCTTTTACTTTATAAACACCAATTATTCTGAATTCATCATCATAAAGAGTGTTGGGAGTACGTGACCTCATGTTTGAAGCGAATACTGTCATATCCTGTGCAATACTATTTAATGAAATAGTGCAAGGGATAAAAAAGAGGCAAATATGATATAAAAATGTATTCCTCATAAATTAAAATTTAGGTATTCAATGATATAAAGTTATTGATGATAAGCTGTATCATATATCAAAAACTTTCAAAACTTAAATACATTAATACACTTTTAACATAAAGAGATGATGAAAAAAAGAGGCTGTCTCAAAACAATGAGACAGCCTCTTTGAGGTATTTCAAGATTTCTTAATTGTAGTTCTTACCTTGGTCCGGTATAAGTAAATACCTGAGTCCACTCTCTTGAAGCTGCAGGGTCAAAGTTGCCACCTACATAGCTATATCCCCATTTTGCATATATTTTTTTGGTTGCGGGGTCGTAATGAGAATCGTAACCAGGGTTCATCGTGTAAAAGGTTGTAGCACCAGGAAAAGCATTCTGTACCGTTACTTTATTAGTAGTAACATTAAAAGTATATTCAGGCTCTTGGGAACCAAAGTAATTGAGTGCCCCTCCAAGTATTGCCGGATTAGCAAATCCATTGGCCAAAGGCCAGAATATTTTACACTTATTCCCAGCTGTAGTTACCATATGTATGGTAGTTTCACTACCTGTGTAACCCGGATTGGAAGTTGGATGATAGTTTGACCATACAAGAGTATAAACTCCATCATATTTATTTTTAGCACCAAATGTAGCAATATAATAGCCGTAGTTTCCACTTAGATTATATCCAGTTTTGTCAACCGCAGCCAATTTGAAATACAAACCATATGTGGTTGATGGATCAAACTGGATTGCATTAGTTGTAACCTTGATTGGAACCTGAGTAGCACCGCTAGGAATTGTATAGGTCATATCAGCCTGATCAAGTGTATAAAAAGAAGAAGGCAAAACTTTAATATCTGGATTAATTGCCTGCAAAGCAGCAGTTGCGCCTGTTGTATCTATAGTTACAGTAATGTCCTCAGAAGCCGGAGTTCCTGCTGCTAGTCGAACATAAACTGCATTTGCTGATACTTCAGAATCTGCAAAGTCAAATGCAAAAGCTTTGCTATGTCCCTGTTCATTTGCATATCCAAGTTCAATTATTTTAGGTACACCGTTCAGGTCATGGCCAGTAGTACCTTCATCATAGCCTTTATCTTTTAAGCAAGAGCTTAACCCAAATACTACTGAACTTAGCGTTACTATTTTGAATAACTTATTCATAAGTTTGTGTTTTTAGTTTTAACTGTTTTAATTTTATTGATCCCAGAATATACGAGAAGACAGAGGATCTGGGTTGTTTTGTGCTGCAACGTTTGCAGGATTATAGTTGTACTCGCTTTGAGGATACCTGTAACGAACCGGTATGTTTGCTGCACGGCCGGGAGCCAAAGACAAAGGTACATTAGGAAATCCTGTTCTGCGATAATCTGACCAAACTTCCATATTATTCAGCCCTACCATAGCAAGGTATTTCTGCATCATAACTTGTTGTAACGTTCCTGTATAAGAAGCAAAAGAACCGCTCAAATAAGTATTTGCAGCAGCAACTGCGTTGGTTACTCCCAACTGTACATAAGATTGTGTAACAGCAGCCGTGTAAGCAGCTTGAGCAGAAACGCCAGTTAACCAGCCTCTTTGAGCAGCTTCTGCTTGCAAGAACAAACTTTCTACTGAAGTTAAAAACCACTGATCTTGTGAAAAACTGCGAGCCAAGCCTGGTCCACCAACACCAGATTGGTTGTCTGAACTTGCAGAAATAGTAGGTAAGCCATAATCAGTGCCAGCATATGCTCCACCATTAGCAGCAGGGTCAAAATAATAAGTATACCTAATATCTCCATTACTACGCAGTAAGCCCAATACGTAGTTATTAGCTCTGTTGAAACGATCATTTTTAATACCGTTTACATCCGCTTCATAGGTATCCCAAAATGGATTTTGTTGTGATACATTTGTACCGCTAACAGCTTTTGCGTAACCAGGGTTAACCATTGCTGACTCGCCAGCTCCCAAGAATCCTTCAGGAGAAATTTTCGCTAATTCAGCAGCTCTATCTACAATGTTTACCTGTGATAAACGAAGTAATAATTTTAGGCGAAGAGTATTAATCAATTTTTTCCAAAGTGTTGAATTACCATGAAACATAATATCTGCATTTGCAATATTCACGTTATTACCTGGTGTAGCACCATTAATCAATGCCATTGATTCATCCAACTTTACAAAAAAGTCTTTATAAATTTCTTCTCCATTATCATAGGCAGGAGTAATATTTGCTCCCAAATCAAACGCTTTAGTATAAGGAACATTATTATAAACATCTACCAGATTCATAAATCCTACAACTTTCATGGTTTTGGCAATACCTTCATAAAAAGTTTGACCAGAGGCATTAGCCTTGCTTTCCATTACATGCAAATCATAAAGAATATCATACCAGTTACTCCATACACCAGCTCCAAAGTTGGTAGTAATTTGATAAGTTTCTTCTTCATTGTTTGGACCATAGTCTCCACCACGACTCCAATATCCCATCCATCTTGCCTGGGTAGCATTACCCGCACCGGTTTGAGCTGCAATTCTATGTAGAGCTAGTGGAGCAATCAAGTCAGGAGTCATAGAACCTTCCGTCGGAGAATTAGGGTTCACATTTATGTCCAAATAATCTTTACTGCAACTTACTGCGCTAAGTATAGTTGTGAAAGACAGGAAAATATAAATTATTTTTTTCATGTTATTCATTTTTCAATTAATTAAAAGGTAGCAGTAACATTGAAACCAATCATTCTTGTTGGAGGATTGATTTGAGAAGTACTTACACCTGTAGTATTACCTGTAGTAAAGTTGAAGTCAGGGTCAGTAAACTGATTAGACTTTGGAACCCACAGGAATAGGTTTCTTGCGTTTAAAGTTACATTTAACCCTTTAATAAATTTCTGGTTACCAAATACAGAAGCTGGAAATTCGTATCCTAAAGATACTTCACGGATTCTCCATGAATCAGCACTATGTAAAAAATTAGACGTGGCCGTTCTGTATAATGTAGTATAGAAGTTATTTACGTCGTTGATAGTAACATTATTGTTTGGAACATATTTACCGGTACCATCATCGTAAACTGAGTTAGGGAATACAAAACGCTCTCTATTGTTTTGTGCAGTAGCTGCAGAAACACCAGTCCATGCCATTGCTGATCCGATACCGGAATACGCAAAGTGGCCTCCTCTGTATTCGCCTACAACAGTAAGCGTTAGACCTTTATAGTGTAAGGAAGGTGAGAAACCTACAATCCATAAAGGCATTGTACGACCATATTGCTTTAAATTTGGATCAACAGAAGGAAGACCAGTTGTTCTATCAACGATAACACTTCCTGTTGCACTGTCTCTAGCCCAATCATTTGCAAGAAATACGAATGCAGGATTACCTACAATTGCATAGTTGCTTGCATTCGCAAATCCACCAATTGATAGCCTGTCAAGACCTGAGTAAATTGATTTAACTTCACTAGTATTGTAAGAGCCGTTTATTTTGAAATCAAAGTTTACTTTGCCCAATTTAACAAGATTGTTTACTTTAAGATCTAATTCAACACCTCTATTTACAAAACTTGCAGCGTTAACTACTGAACTTGTATAACCTGTTGCATTTGACACCTGAACACTAATGATTTGGTTGGTATTGTCTTGCGTGTAAGCTGAAGCTTCCAACATTATTTTATCTTTCAGAAAGCCTAGCTGAATGCCCCCTTCTAAACTTTTGGTGAACTCAGGTTTCAGGTTAGGATTCAAAGCAGCATTGTTTGCCGTGAAGCCAGGTATTGAATAAGGAAAACCAGCGCCTGTGCCAGAGAAAGTTGAAGCTAACTGATAAGGGTTGATATCTGCATTACCTGTTTTAACCCAAGAAGCAGACAATTTGAAGAAAGAAAATGCGTCTGTTTTTAGACCTGGAATCGCATCAGACAAAACCAATGATGTGCTTACACCAGGATAGAAAAAGCTATTGTTTCCTTGCGCCAGTACTGAAGTCCAGTCGTTACGTCCAGTAAATTCAACATTAGCCCATCCTTTATATCCTATTCCTACTGAACCGAAAGCACTAACCATTCTTGTTTTACTAATACCATTACCACCAGTAATACCAACAACACCATTTGAAATATTATACAATTGAGGTACAACCAAACCCGAGTTACCTACATTAAAATTTTTGGTATTGGTTTCACGTAAGTAAGTACCGGCAATTACATTCAACTTAAAGTCTCTTACACTCTTATTCCAACGTGCAAAAAATTCTGAAGACAAGCGGCTTCTTCTGTTGTAAGACTCACCCACAGCAGCAGGAATTGGAGTATTTGTATTGGCATTTGTAGCAGCTGAAGTCACCTGTCCTTTGGAAGTACTAGATGAAGTAGCGTTACGGAATGTACCGGCAATACGCCATGTAAAACTTAAGCTGTTTGTTGCTTTAAACGAAAGATCTAAATTAGAGATGATATCATCTGTAACACCAGCCTGGCGCCAGTTATCAATTGCTATATACGGGTTTAAACCATAGTGGTTGAAATAAGTATCATATTTAGCAAATGGATTGCTTTTGAAATTTTTATATGAAGTAATGGGAACGTGTGCTGGTGTATTGAAAATAAGGTTCAATAAACCATCATTTAAACCAACGTTGTTTGCGGCATTGTAGTCACCCATTGCGTCATCATCAAAAATATTGTAATTCTGTTGAATGTAATTAACACCCATAGAAGCCTTGAATTTACCGTAAGTTTTATCGGCATTTAAGCGGATGCTTGTACGACGATTTTTATCATTAGGCACAATTCCTTTAATATTTGCATCTTGAACACTCAGAAAGAATTCTTTTACAGACATTGAGATATCTGTTTGGCTGGTAATACCGGTATTCCAAAATTCTTTTCTTGAATTATTTGGAGAATAACGAACCATCTGCTGAGTACCATCTGTTAAAGGCGAACCTAATTCAACCATTGAACCGTCAAAAGCCGGACCCCATGACCAGTTTTCATAAGGAATGTATGAACCTGATCCACCACTACCAAATTTATTTTGGAATTTAGGGAACATTGAAATTGAACTGAACTGTGTGGTTCTGCTTACAGTTACTGTAGGATTTACTTTGCTTCCGCCTCTTTTGGTCGTAACAACAATTACACCATTTCTAGCATCCGGGCCATAAATACCTGCACTCGCAGCACCTTTCAATATAGTTACATCCTGAATATCCTGAGGATTAAGAGAGGAAAGGAAGTTAAGATCTGTCTGAACCCCATCTAACAATAACATTGGGTTATTGTTTCCTGTTAGCGAACGGATACCACGCAGGTTGATTTTAACATCTTCAAACACACCATTGTTAATAGAAGTTACATTCAAACCGGAAACTTTACCTTGCAAACCATTGGCAATGTTTACCGGTGCTGATTGCGTCAATTCTTCACTTTTAACCTGTGCTGTAGAATATCCCAAATCCTTTCTTTGCCTTTGAATACCCAAGGCAGTTACTACAACCTCTTCTAAAGCCTCATTATTTCTTTCCATTGCAGTAATGGCTGTATTTCCTACCACTGTAGCTGCGGTTTCTTTATAACCAGTTGCAGTAATAGTTATTCCTTTGTTGCCAGTGATGCGGATTTGATAATTACCACCAGCATCTGCAACAACTTGGTTTTTTGTTCCAGTTTCGGTAACTGTAGCAAAGGGAACACCATTCCCTTGTGCATCTGTAACTCGTCCCGTAATTGTCCGGGTTTGAGCAAAAGCTAACACACCACAGAGCATTAGCATCGTGAACAGTGTCAAAAATCTTCTCATGTGCGATTAATTAAATTTTGATTATTTGTAAAAATAGGGGGTTTTTACGTACTCTTAAAAAAAATGTTAAATCTTTTTTAAGGTAATATGTCCCACTAATTAAGAAAAATGACAAAGTCTGCTGCCGATATGCTGCACAATATTTAAAAAAAGTTAAAATTTATACATTATCTGCAACTTTACCTCAGTTTTATGCTTCCCTTTTATCTCATCAAGGCCGGAACCTATTGAAGTTCTTTCGGGATAGATAAACTGTGCCCATCTACCCCAAAATGACAGCTTTTTACCTATATCATAGTTGATATTCAGGTAGTAACGATAGCCTTTTTCGTAAAAAACGGGTATGCTAAAGCTATATAAAACGTCATTTTCGTAGGCATAAAGACGGCTATTATAATCATCTGTTTCAAAATACATCAACCTGATATTGCCCGACAAAGGTTTCATTACTGGTTTATACAATAAATCTGCGTAAATCATAAAACCTTCTGATGATGCAGCTCCTTTTTTATCAAACCATACCATTTCTGTACGGGTGCGTATAGTAAAGCTGCGATCAATTTTATAGCTCAGGTGCGTTCTCCAGTTCTTTTTGGGTTGCTCCACTACCGGACTCAAGGGAAATTCCTGTGGGTTAAAGTTAATTGACTTTGCCTCTGCCTTAAATCGGGTGTAAATTTCAAACTGTTTATTGGGCTTATAATCTACCTGTACCATATAGTCTTTTCCTTCTGTTGGCGCATTCACTCTAAATTTTAACCAGGGAAATCTATAAATATCTGCATAAGCATCTATTCTCCACGCAGTATTTGGCCTAATACTGATGCCTGTAAACAACCCCTTTTCATTTGTGGGATAAGTGCTTTCTGTAAAGGCATTGGTGTACAGTGATTGGTAGCCTTTTGAAATGTTGCGATACAAAATACTCATGTCAACATTTTTAGCAACACTCAGCAATAGCCCGTTAATAAATGCAGGGTACTGTTTATTGGTTGTAGCGGCTTCGCCAAAAAAATGCAGGTTTTTGTAAGTGTAAGAATAATCAACACTATAATTGCCAAAACTACTGCCGTTTAGCGCATACAAATTATATGGTTCGGCAGCTTTGACCAATGGATATTTAAAATTGTACTGAATAGCGTTTGCACTTAATACAAGCCTATTGAGCCGATACTTTACATTACCACCAAACGCAATTTGCCTTTGGCTATTTTTATCCGCTACTTCTGCTGGGGTTCGGTGATAGCCGGATGTTTGTAAAGAAGATATAAATGCATCTTCGCTATTACTGGTATCTGCAATAAAGTTTGCATCTATTTTTCTGTAAGAACCAAATAAAGTAGTTTCCCACTTGCCTTTGCCAATAGTAATTCCTGCACCCCGATGAAAAAATATTTCTCCCGGCGAACTGTAAGGTTTTAACACAGGAGCCTGCCGTTTAATAGACATAATATCGGGGTTCTTTTTAAATGCAATGGTCATCCAAGAAGTAAGGCCCTGCCCCATATTTACGGTAAAGTCGCCCAATGCTAATGATTTTACGATGCCTATATTTCTGGCAAATAAATGTGCTGAGTAAAAATCAAAACCTCTTTTCTGCTCGCCTTTAAAAAATGCTTCTCCAGCATCTTTATCGCCGGTAATACCATATTGCAAAAGGTTTTTGTAATTATACTTATACCTTACAAATAATCGCTGTGGCGACCCCTGGTAGTAACTATTGGTTTGCGGTGGCCCTTGCTGGTAACCTCTCGATTTTTCAAGTACCTGTGTCATTCTTACCAACACATTATTATCACCTCCGCTAAACCTCATTTTAAAATCATCTAAAGCACTTGTTGCAGCACTAACGGTAATATATGGACGTAGTTTTTGTATTGTAGCAACATCCCATCCTGGCACGGCCTGCAGTTCATATATACTTATAAAGTTTCCAAACAAATCTCTGTATCGTAAAAAGTTTTGAAGTTGTATGGCCGACAATACTCGCAGGTCTTTTAACTGATTTTCATCAGCCTTATTAATATTGAGTGGGTTTTTTATATACTGTGTAAGCTCTTGTAGATACGAGTCATCTTCAGTTTCCATATCCTCATTGTTCTCCGTAATATTTTCCAACTGTTGTTCCACCGTTGAGTTTACTGGCGGCTCGGCAGGCGTAGGCGTAATTTGTGAAAATCCTTTTTGAATAAGGCCACTTATAGCAATAAGAAAAAGCAATTTTTTCATCTTACCCCTTCTTAAAATTTGTAATAAATAAAATGCCGGGCGAAAACCCAAGCTGCGGATGATAATTGGCGGAAAGGTCAAGCCTCATATTTTTCCAGCTTACCCCAGCACCGCCAAAAGCACTGCCGGTTTCGCTTACAAAACCAGCCCTTGCAAAAAACTGTTTTTTAAACTGATATTGAATACCTCCCACTACATTTACTGGCTTGTCTTCTTCTTTTACAATTTCTGTACTAATGTAAAAATTATCCGATGCATCATACCCCAAGCCAAGCTTATAAACAGATGCCAATTTTTCATCTTCAAACTTGCCCAATTTACCACCAACAGGGCTGTATGCATGAATACCTCCATGAAATTTATCGGAAAAATGCATAATAGCGCCAATCTCAAAATTAATAGCAGATGCGCTACCATATTGAGGAATACGGTAACTGTAATAATTAAACTGTGCGCCTATATCCACAGCCTTGCCAAGCGTTCTTGCATAAGCAAGGCCAATTTTATTATCATTAAAATTTTTGAAACCAGAATAATTTAGCTGTACTCCAAAATTGCCCATTTTAGTGGGAATAGCAGCAGCGGCACTATACACCCCTATTTCGGTAAGCATAAATCTTCTTTCTGCCCAAAGCCCTATACCCGCAGTAGTTGTTTTGGCCAGGGCTGCCTGGTTACCGGTAAATGCAAACGGATCATTTTGCTTAGAACTGTATGCTCCCATGGTGATATACGGCATGCTTACATTATAGCGCAGCGATTGCGATTTTGCCGCCAAAGAAAAGAGGCAGCAAAACATAACAAAATAAAATACTCTCAAAGCAATTTGTTTTAAATAGATAGACAAGTTAAAGAAAATACATTTAATGAGCTATTATGTATTTATGAATATTAAAAGTGCCTATTCTTAACTAATTTTGCAGCCTAAATTAGAATCCATGCAGATTTTGGACGGCAAAGTAGTTTCGCAGGCTGTAAAAGATGAATTAAAAGAAAAGACCAAGATTTTAACCGAATCGGGAAAAAAAGCACCTCATTTGGCGGCTATATTAGTTGGTAGTGATGGCGCAAGTGAAACCTATGTAGCCAGCAAAATAAAAAACTGCAACGAAATTGGTTTTAAAAGCAGCCTCTATCGCTTTGATAATAATGTGGATGAGGCTACAGTAATTGCCAAAATTGAAGAATTGAATAATGATATGGATGTAGATGGCATATTGGTACAACTGCCTTTGCCAAAACATATCAGCGAAGAAAAAATTATCAATATTATTAACCCTGCAAAGGATGTAGATGGATTTCACCCAAGTAGTGTAGGCAAAATGGTACAAGGCTTGCCCAGCTTTTTACCTGCTACGCCTTATGGCATAACGCTTATGCTGGAACATTACAAAATAGATACTGCCGGAAAACATGCTGTGGTAATTGGCAGAAGTAATATTGTAGGAAGACCCATGAGTATCTTATTAAGCCAAAATACAAACCCCGGCAATTGCACCGTAACACTTTGCCATAGCCGAACAAAAAACTTAAAGGAAATTTGCTTACAGGCAGATATTATTGTAGCGGCTCTTGGTAAAGTATCTTTTTTAACTGCCGATATGGTAAAAGAAGGTGCTATTATTATTGATGTTGGTATTACCCGAGTGGCAGACAGCAGCAAAAAATCGGGCTTTGCTATTAAAGGCGATGTTGACTTTGAAAACGTAGCACCTAAAACAAGTTTTATTACTCCTGTGCCTGGTGGCGTAGGGCTAATGACCATTGCCGGACTATTAAAAAATACTTACAACGCCTGCATCCAAAATAATTAATAACTAATAATCAACAATTGACCTCCATCACTGACGATACCAACTCTTTCCTCCCTGTAATGGAGCATTTTTACACCTTACAGGGCGAAGGTTACCACCAAGGTAAAGCTGCCTATTTTATAAGATTGGGCGGTTGTGATGTGGGCTGCGTTTGGTGCGATGTAAAAGACAGTTGGGATGCCGATAAACATCCAAAATATTCGTTGGAAGCCATTGTGACAATGGTGGAAAAAGGCACAGAAGAAAACAACCACAGTAATAATGATGTAATTGTGGTGATAACAGGCGGCGAACCATTAATGCATAATCTAGATGCACTCACTTTTGCATTACAACAAAAAGGATTTGCAACCAATATTGAAACTTCCGGCTCTAGCCCCTTAAGTGGCCATTGGGACTGGATTTGCCTTTCGCCAAAAAAATTCAAAGCTCCGCTTGCGGAAGTAATTGAAAAAGCCGATGAATTAAAAGTAGTTGTTTTTAATAAATCGGATTTTGCCTGGGCCGAAAAATATGCAGCACAAGTAAAACCCTCCTGTAAACTTTACCTACAGCCAGAATGGGATAAAGCTAGCATTGTTACTCCTCTTATTATTGACTACATAAAACAAAATCCACAGTGGCGAATTTCTTTGCAAGTACACAAGTACATTAACGTTCCTTAAATACAACTAGTTTGTTTAAGCCGTGTAAGCATTGCAATCATTCGGTTTCTTTTTAACATTCCCAAACTATTTCCACCATTTTTTCGTTTTACCTTCAATGTATAACAACCACATTCATTTAATGAAAAGGAAAATTGGTTTCTTTCTATTACTCTTATCATTTGCTGTAAGCACACAAGCACAGTGGTACGATCCCGATAAAGTAAATAAAAAGGCCGGAGAAATTTACGGAACTGCATACGAAGCTGCCCGTGATGGCGAATACAATAAGGCCATTACATTATTAAACGAAGCACTTGCATTGGATGCAAAGTTTGTAGATGTATATTTATCAAGAGCGGGCATTTATGCCAATATGAAAAACTATACCGCATCGGTAGCCGATTTTGAAAAAGCATTGCAAATGGATGCTGTATATGCTAAAACATATTTGTTGCCCTATTCAATTTCATTAGCAGGTACCGGAAATTTTGAAAAAGCATTGCAAGTTGTAAATGAATTTCTGCAAACACCCAGTTTGAATGAGCAAAGCATACAGGCAGGCAACTACAGAAAAAAAAGCTTTGAATTTGCATTGGATTATGCACAAAAATTAAAAGAAAAAGGGATTCTCAATTATACTTTTTCTCCCACAAATCTTGGTGCAGAAATTAATACAGCGCACCTTGAATACTTTCCCTCGCTTACTATTGATGGCAATACTTTAATTTTTACAAGAAGGGTAAACAGTGATGAAGACTTTTATGAAAGTGACCGTAGCAATGGTAAATGGAGTAAAGCAGTACCGGTAACCGGAAAAATAAATACCAATTTTAATGAAGGCGCACAAAGCATTTCTCAAGATGGCGACTTGTTTGTTTTTACGGGTTGTAATTATCCCGAAGGCGAAGGCAGTTGCGATTTGTACATAGCCTACAAAACAAAAAGTGGCTCGTGGACAGAGCCGCAAAATATGGGTAGAAATATCAATACTGAATTTTGGGAATCTTCTCCATCGCTCAGCCCCGATAAAAGACAACTTTATTTTTCCAGCAACAGACCCGGTGGCTTGGGAGGAAAAGATATTTGGGTAAGTACAAGACAAACTAACGGCAATTGGGGTACGCCGCAAAACCTGGGCACTATTATTAACACAAAAGCAGATGAAGGCTGCCCTTTTATTCATGCAGATAATCAAACACTTTACTTCAACAGCAATGGCCATGAAGGCTATGGTATGACGGATCTTTTTTTATCCAAAAGAAAAGCAGACAACAACTGGGATACCGCTGTAAACCTGGGTTATCCTATCAACACCATTGACGATGAAGGCTCCCTTATTGTTTCATCCGATGGCAAAACTGCTTATTATGCAAGCGATGGCATGGATACCAAAGGCGGGCTCGACCTGTTTACATTTCAATTAAGAGAAGATATTAGAGCAGATAAAACGCTTTGGATAAAAGGTAAAGTATATGATAAAAAAACAAGCCATGGCCTGCCATCATCCGTAGAACTAACAGATTTAAATACACGAAATATCATTTCGAAATTACAAACAGATGAGGAAGGCAATTACCTGGTAACATTGCCTGTTGGTAAAGACTATGCATTTAATGTAAACCGAAAAGGGTATTTATTTTATTCAGATAATTTTTCCATGAAAGATAACAATACAGATTCGCCATTTGTAGTAAATATTCCTTTACAGCCAATTGAAGCAGGGGCAAGTATTGTATTGAAAAATATTTTCTTTGATAGCAAACAATGGGCTTTAAAAGAAGAATCTAAAACAGAGCTAAATCAATTGATAGCTTTAATGAATGAAAACCCACAACTAAAAATATTAATAACCGGCCACACCGATAATGTGGGCAAACCAGCCGACAATCTTTCTTTGAGCAATAATAGAGCGAAAACTGTAATTAGTTACCTGCAACAGCAAGGCGTTGCTATTAACAGGCTTACTGCAAAAGGGTTGGGCGAAACAAAACCAATAGCAGATAACAATACTGAAGCAGGAAGGGCAAAAAACAGAAGGACAGAATTAAGCATTGTTTCTAATTAAAAAATACTGCTGTATATTTATAGCAATCGTTCCTGAATTTTTTAATTTCCCTATGCTTTATGAGCAACGATTTGCTATATCAAATTGCCCTTACAAAAATTCCGCATATTGGCGATGTACATGCCAAAGCCCTCATTAATTTTTTTGGAGAAGCCAAAGCCATTTTTGATGCACCCTTAAAAAAATTGGAAAGTTTAGAAGGCATTGGTACCATAAGAGCAAACAGCATAAAAAAATTTGAAAATTTTACTAGCTGCAAATCAGAAATTGATTTTATAGAAAAGCATAAAATCACCCCACTTTTTATAACTAATAAAGACTATCCTAAAAGATTACTTAATTGTTACGATAGCCCTGTACTACTCTATTACAGAGGTACAGCGGATTTAAATGCCGACAAAATAGTTTCAATTGTGGGTACAAGAAAACATTCTGACTATGGCAAATTGATTTGTGAAAAACTAGTAGAAGAGTTGAATGATCGAAACATTTTGATAGTAAGTGGCCTTGCATTTGGCATTGATACCATTGCACACAAAACTTCGCTCAAAAACAATATGCAAACAGTGGCTGTACTGGCACATGGATTAGATAATATTTATCCTGCCCAAAACAAAGCCTTAGCAGCACAGATGACAAGCTTTGGCGGCCTTCTCACCGATTTTCCCAAAGAAACCAATCCAGACAAACAAAACTTTCCCAAACGCAATAGAATTGTTGCAGGCATATGCGATGCCTTAATCGTTGTGGAAAGTGGTATTAAAGGAGGCTCTCTTATTACCGCCGAATTGGCCAACAGCTACAATAAAGATGTATTTGCCTTTCCGGGCAAAACCACCGACAGTAAAAGCGAAGGATGCAATTACCTGATAAAAAACAACAAAGCCATTTTAATTACCAGTGCAAATGATTTGCTGTTAAATATGAACTGGAAAACCAGTAGCAAAGCAAAAGCTGGAACTCAAAAACAATTATTTATAGAGCTTAGTGCCCACGAAAAAAAGATATACGATATACTACAACAAAATGAAAATACCCAAATAGATACATTATTTGCAAAGGCAGCTATAAGCAGTAGTTCAATGGCAGCCGCCTTGTTATCTTTAGAAATGCAGGGCATTATTACCAGTTTGCCGGGTAAAATTTATAAGCTTTGTTGAAGCTGAAAAGTTTTTCCTTTACCTTTGCACATGGCAACAATAAAAAATCCCTCCAACTTAGATTCTCACAAATTTTTTGGCGAAGGACTCACCTTCGATGATGTGCTTTTGGTTCCTGCATATTCGCAGATTTTGCCAAGAGACGTTGATATTAGCACACAATTAACAAAATCGATCAGGTTGAATATTCCAATGCTGAGTGCAGCCATGGATACCGTCACCGAAGCCCAATTGGCCATTGCCCTGGCAAGAGAAGGCGGCCTGGGCATCTTGCACAAAAATATGAGCATAGAAAAGCAGGCCAATGAGGTAAGACGTGTAAAAAGAAGTGAGAATGGTTTAATATTAGACCCTATTACATTAAGCCCAGAGGCCACTATTGGCGAAGCTTTGCGACTAATGAAAGAAAATAAAATTGGTGGCATTCCGATTGTAGATACCGCTCAAAAACTGGTTGGCATTCTTACCAATCGAGATCTTAGACTGGAAACAGACCTAAAGAAAAAAGTGAGCACTGTAATGACAAGCGAGCAGCTTATTACAGCACCGGAAGGCACCGATCTTAAAAAAGCAGAACTCATATTCAAAAAAAATAAAGTAGAAAAATTACCTGTGGTTTCCAAAACAGGTAAGCTAATTGGGCTGATAACTTTTGGCGATATTTTAAAACTCAAAAGCCACCCCAATGCTGTAAAAGATTCTTTTGGCAGGCTGCTGGTAGGCGCAGGTGTGGGTATTACATCCGATACAATGGACCGTGTAGATGCTTTGCATAAAGCAAGTGTGGATGTTGTTTGCCTGGATAGCGCACATGGGCATACCAAAGGAGTAATTGAAACATTAAAAAAAGTAAAAAAATCGTTCAAAGGCTTACAGGTAATAGCCGGTAATGTGGGCACAGGTGTAGGTGCAAAAGCGTTGGCAGATGCAGGTGCAGATGCAGTAAAAGTGGGCATTGGCCCGGGTTCCATTTGTACCACAAGAATTGTTGCAGGCACGGGTGTTCCGCAAATTTCGGCGGTAATGGAAGCGGCAGCGGCACTAAAAGGAAAAAATGTAGGCATCATTAGCGATGGCGGTATCCGCTATACAGGCGATATGGTAAAAGCTTTGGCGGCAGGTGCCAGTTGCGTAATGATGGGCAATGTATTTGCCGGAACAGAAGAAAGCCCCGGCGAAACCATTATATACGAAGGCCGAAAATTTAAACAGTACCGTGGCATGGGCTCCCTGGGTGCAATGGCACAAGGCAGCAGCGATAGATATTTTCAGGATGTGGAAGATGATGTAAAGAAATTTGTTCCCGAAGGCATTGAAGGCCGGGTAGCATTTAAAGGCAATTTAAGGGAAGTGGTACACCAATTTACGGGTGGGTTAAAAGCAGGCATGGGTTATTGTGGTGCTGCCAACATTAAGGCATTACAAAATGCTCAGTTCATTCGCATTAGCAATGCAGGTATGAAAGAAAGCCATGCACATGATATTGCCATTACAAAAGAAGCACCCAATTACAGCCGATAATAAGTTAATATTGATTTTAAGCTCCTTTTACAGGAGCTTTTTTTTAAAATTATGGCACGGGCTTTTGTACTACTATTAAGCATCCTTGTGTTATAAAATCCCTAATATTCGGGACTCACTTGTACTACATTACTTTTACTCAACATTACAGTATTATTTTTTTATTCAATAACGTATTTTCGTAACCAGCATGAAAAATATTTTACTTCGTCTGTTCTTCCTTATTCTGTTTGCTAATTGTCAAAATTTCGCATTAGCACAAGACAGTTCCCGTATTCGTATTTCATTACTCACCTGCTCACCCGGCGATGAATTGTATTCTTTATTTGGGCATAGCGCATTAAGAGTAATAGACAGCAATAGTGTTACAGACCATGTGTACAACTATGGCACTTTCAATTTTGACGACCCAAATTTTTATATAAAATTCACCCGTGGCCAACTGATGTATTTTATGAGTGTAGAATACTTTGAAGACTTCAAAAACCTGTATCAATACACTGGTAGAGAAATGACAGAGCAGGTGCTCAACCTTTCTGCAAATGAAAAAATTGAGTTAAAACAATTTTTAATTAATAATTTAAAAGAAGAAAATAAATACTACCAATACGATTTCTTTTTTGATAATTGTACCACAAGGCTAAGAGACCTTATTGTAAAATATAAACATCCTACCCCACAGCTACCTGCAGTAATGCCAACCAATATGCGTTTTCGCCAAGCCATTCATCAATATCTCGATAAAGGGAACCAACAATGGAGCAAACTCGGTATTGATATTTTACTGGGCGCAAAAACAGACAGGGTAATGACGGCAGATGAACAACAGTTTTTGCCCGACAACTTAATGCTTGCCATAGATAGTAATAAAAACGGACCACTGGCCGTTAGTTCTAAAAAATTGTATACGTTAGATATTGCCCCATCAGCAAAAAACATTTTCACTCCGTTTGTTGTATTCTCTATTTTATTTTTACTATTTGCAATTTTACATTTTAGTAAAAAATTTCCTTTATTATTAGCTGGTTTTGATGGGCTGCTTTTCTTTTCAACTGGGCTGCTTGGTTGCATTTTAATTTTTATGTGGGTAGGTACCAATCATAGCATGACAAAAGACAACTACAATTTATTGTGGGCAATTCCCACACATATTATTGCTTCGTTTTTTATTCAGAGCAAAAAAAAGTTTATTAAAAACTATTTTCGGCTTACTGCTATTGCCGGGGTGCTTTTATTGGCAGCATGGTATTTTTTACCCCAGCAATTAAACATTGCATTGCTGCCGTTGGTATTATTACTAATATTTAGGTCATGGGTAAGAAGTAATAATTAATAAAGATTGAAAAGCTTACGGCGTAAACTTCTAAAACAACTTATCAATTATGATTGCAAAAAACATTGTTTACAACGGCAGCAAAATCCATTACAATATTTATGGGCAAGGCGCAGCAGTAATACTGCTTCATGGCTTTGCAGAAGACAGCCGCATTTGGGACAGTTTTGTGGAGGAACTTGCAAAAGATTATAAAATTATTTTACCTGATATTCCGGGTAGCGGTGCTTCGCAATTATTAAAAGGCAGCCATATTAACATTAGTGATTATGCCGAAGTGATGAACGAAATATTAAAAGAAGAAAGCACTGATAAATGCTGTATGATAGGCCACAGTATGGGTGGTTATATTGCTTTGGCTTTTGCAGAAAAATATAGTTATAAACTATCCGGTCTCGGATTATTTCACAGCAGTGCCTATGCCGATGATGAAGCCAAAATTGAAACTCGCCGCAAAGGGATTGAATTTATTAAAACAAACGGCCCATTGACTTTTTTAAAAACAAGCATCCCCGGCTTATTTGCCAATGCAGATAAGAGCAAAGACGACATTAGCCTGTTAATTGAAAGAGCAAAAGAATTTTCGGCAGAAGCATTGGTTCAATATTACGAAGCCATGATTGCCCGGCCAGACAGAACATTCGTTTTAAAAGAAAGCAACTACCCGGTTTTATTCATCATGGGCAGGCACGATAAAGCCGTTCCATTTGAACACAGTTTGCAACAATCTCATCTTCCCCACTTATCCTATATAAATATATTGGAAAATAGTGCCCATATGGGAATGTTGGAAGAAAAAGACAAATCTTTTGCGGCGGTAATACAGTTTTTGCAATCTATTTACGTATTGCAATAGTATGCAGACAGCATTTTTGCGTAATTTGCTGTCGTATTGTTAATGCTTGAAATGAAAAAAACCTTTTTTTTACTATCTCTATTGTGTGTATGTTTTTGTGTTAATGCAAAACATATTACCGGAGGAGAGGTAATTTATAAATATTTAGGTCCCGGTTCCACAGCCGGTACTGCTTCCTACCGTATCACACTCATGTTATTTAGAGACGAAAATGCTGTGGGTGCTGCGCCCATGCCTTCTAGTGTTACGGTTGGCATTTTTAATACTGCCACAGGTACCGCTGCATTGTCCAAAAGATCTGTAGCCATTTCCAATATAGCACCAGTAGATTTAGCACCACTGCCAAACTGTATTACCAACCCTCCGGTTTTGTCATATACTGTGGGCTTTTACATATTTACTGTTGAATTACCTATCATTCCTGCAGGCTACACAATTGCTTATCAAACCTGTTGTAGAATTGATGGCATATCAAACACTACAGATAGAGTTGGTGCTACTTATACAGCAGAAATACCCGGAAGTAGTACTGCAGGCAGTACAGCTAATGATAATAGCGCTGAATTTTCCAGATTGATTTCGGTGATATGTTACAACAAGCCTTTTACATTGGATTTTAGTGCTACAGACCCCGATGCTGGTGATAGCCTTGTGTACAAATTTTGTAGTGCTTATGGTGGAGGTTTAGCAGGCGATGCATCATTTGCCAACCCTGAAGGCCCTCCGTATAGCAGCATTCCTTATACAGGAGGATATAGCGGCGTGTCTCCATTAGGAAACCAAGCAACTATTAATCCACAAACTGGTATAATATCTGGTATAGCTCCACAGGCCGGAAGATATGTAGTTTCGGTATGTGTGGATTCTTATGACAGGACAACAAGGCAATTTCGTGCAACGCACCGCAAAGATTTTATTGTAACCGTTGCACCCTGCGATATTGCAGGCGCACAGCTAAACCCCAGCTATATCAGTTGCGATGGGTTTACCTTTAACTTTAGCAACCTTAATAATAGCCCCTTAAATGAAACCTATTTTTGGGACTTTGGTGATGGCAATACTTCTACCGACCAAACCCCTACACATACCTATACAACTGCTGGTGTTTATACCTTAAAGCTTGTTGTGAACCGTGGCAGTCAATGCGGCGATTCAACTACCGCACCATTAAGAGTTTTTCCGGGTTATTTTCCGGGTTTTACAAATATGTCGCCCGTATGTAATAATGTACCCGTTCAATTTACAGATGCCACTACTGCTAACTATGGCGTGGTAAACTCTTGGAAATGGGATTTTGGCGTAACCACTTTGTCCAACGATACCAGTAGGTTAAGAAACCCTACTTACATTTATACTACTCCCGGCGACTATACCGTAACATTAATTGTAAGCAGCAGCGTTGGTTGTGTAGATACGATAGATAATCCTATAAAAGTGTTGGACAAAGCACCTTATACATTAACCAACGATACACTTATTTGTAATATTGATACCCTACAATTGAATTTTGTTACGGCAAATCCCGGTACTTTTAACTGGACACCCAATTACATGATAAGCAATGTAAATAGTGCCAATCCATTGGTAAGTCCTGATGTAAGTACCACTTATTATGTAAGCTATGCCGATAATTTTGGTTGCACTGCATTTGATTCTGTACGGGTAAATGTGGTGGACAGAGTTACATTGAATGTTATGGCCGATACTACTATTTGCCTTACAGATACCCTTACATTAAGAACTAATAGTGATGCATTGAGCTATAGCTGGACATCCAATCCAACGGGCACAACCATACTGGACAATACCGTTCAAAGCCCTATGGTTGTGCCTACAGCACCCACAACCACTTATCATGTGATAGGAAGAATAGGTAAATGTTTTACACAGGATGATATTGTGGTTAGAACGGTTCCCTACCCTGCGGCCAATGCAGGTGTGGATACTACCATTTGCTTTGGAGATTCCTACCAACTTACAGGAAGTGGCGGTTCTATTTATAACTGGACGCCGAGAATATTTCTTACCAATAGCTCTATTGCCAATCCGGTTGCACAAAATCCATTGCAGGATATTCAGTATATTTTAGAAGTAAGGGATGTATTGGGTTGCCCCAAACCTGCTTATGATACCATGCTGCTCCATGTGGCAAAAATTGTAGCAGACGCAGGGCCGGCAGATACCAATATTGTTTTAGGCCAGCCTTTGCAACTAATTGCAACTGGCAGCGAACATTATGTATGGTCGCCTTCAACATGGTTAAACAATCCTACCATCTTCAACCCGGTATCCATGCCACAAGAAAGCATTCAATATGTGGTAAGGGTAAGTAATGACCAAGGATGCTTTGATACAGATACCATTAATGTAAAACTCTTTAAAATAGACCCGGATTTATTGGTACCTACCGCATTCAGCCCCGATAACGATGGTTTGAACGATATCTTTCGGCCCATAGTAATTGGCATGAAATCGCTGGATGTTTTTAGAGTATATAACCGCTGGGGTCAGTTGTTATTTTCTACTACCCAAACAACTGGTTATGGCTGGGATGGTACATTTAAAGGAGCACCTCAATCTGCCGGCACTTATGTATGGCAGGCCGAAGGGGTAACATATTTAGGTAGAAAAATAAAGAGAAAGGGTACGGTAATTTTGATAAGGTAGCTTATCTGCATAATTATATTAAAAGCCCGGCGAATTGTATCGTCGGGCTTTTTTGTTTATTTTTATAATCCTCAGTTTCACCAATATGAAGAAATTTTTACTTTGTTATGTACTTCTAATTTCCTTCTTAAGTAGTGAAGCCACACATACCAAAGGTGGCTGGATGTATTACGAATACCTAGGTCAGGGTATTCAAGATCCTACCAAACTTCGTTACAGGGTTGGTCTTAATTTTTACATGGATTGTAATTCGACAGTCATGGAACCAATCTTTACATTTTCTTTTTATGACGGCGCTGCTCCTTATAATTTTGTTCAGAATGTTTCAGCTCCGGCTATTCTTGACAACAATATCAATAATTGTCCAACTATCACATGTTATCCATGTATTTCTAACCCTCCAGATATTTGTTACAGGGTCATCAAATATGAAACTATTGTTGAACTCGATTCTAATCCAAGAGGATATATTGTATCAAAACAAAGATGTTGCAGGATAAATGGAATTGCCAATATTATTGCTCCATCAAATACTGTAGGCGAAACTTACACAATTAAGATCCCGGGGTTTAACCAGACCATCAATAATGCACACATAAATAACAGTCCGGTTTTTGTTTTCAACGATACATCTACAGTTTGTGCGAATAATTTTTTCTCAATTGATTTCTCTGCAACAGATGCTGATTCTCTTTCTTATTCTTTTTGTGAAGCATACACAGGAGGTTCACAGGGTGAACCTATCCCACCTAATCCCTTTCCGCCATATAATTCTATTCCATATCAGGCTCCATTTTCAGCAACGCAACCATTAGGAAGTACTGTTACAATAGATCCCGTAACAGGCATCGTAAGCGGTATAGCGCCGAACGCCGGGGAATATGTTGTGACTATATGTGTGACTGAATATAGAAATGGTGTTGCCTTTGCCCAAACCCGGAAATCATTACACCTTCAGGCAACACCTTGTAACCCTGTTGTTGCAACGATGGATCCTACATTTCTGACTTGTGGCGATCTTACGCTTTCTTTCTTCAACCAAACAGATGGTCCTGCAATTCAAAACTGGTTATGGATTTTCGGGGATCCTTCAACTGGTTCAAATGATACTTCCTTTCTGCAATTTCCAACACATACTTTTAGTGCAGCCGGAGTTTATAACGTGAAACTGATTGTAAATTATGGCCTGCCATGTATTGATTCAACTGAGCAGGAAGTAAGTGTATATCCCGGCTTTTTTACGGGCTTCAGTTCCGCAGCGCCTTATTGTGTAGGCCAGCCGATACAGTTTACAGATACTACCCGTACAAATTTTGGAACAGTCAGTTACTGGCATTGGAATTTTGGAGTGACAACAACACTAGCTGATACCAGTAATCTGCAAAATCCGGTTTTTACCTATACTCAACCTGGCCCCTATGTTGTGCAATTAATTTCGGGAAATAGTCTTGGTTGCAGGGATACAACCGAGCATACGATCAACATTCTCCCATTACCTGCTTTAAACCTGTTAAATCAAGACACCACCTACTGCCGCCTCGATAGCCTTCAACTAACGGCAACGGGTAGTGGCAATTTTACATGGACACCAAATACCAATATCATTGGAGCCAATACTGCCACTCCTACGGTGTTCCCTACCGGACCTGCACAGTATATTGTATCGTTGGAAAGCCAGGGTTGCATTAGTAGAGATACGGTTAATATCAACCCTGTAAATGATGTTACCAATGCCATTGCAGCCAATCCTGCTGCCATTTGTAAAGAAGATACACTCACGCTCTCGGGCAGCAGTAATAAAACCAATAACCTTCGCTGGCAATGGAATCCCACTACAAGGGTTGCTAATCCTACGGCACAAACCACACTGGCTTCTCCATTAACAACTACTACTTATACTTTACAAACTTTTTGGGGTAATCATTGTGTTGCAAATGCTTCTGTTCAAATTCCGGTTACACCTTTAGCTATCCCCAATGCTGGGCCTGATACATCATTTTGTAGTTCGCAGTCGGCTATACAGTTATCTGCCAGCGGAGGAAACACTTACAGTTGGTCACCTGCTGCAGGCTTAAGTGCCACCAATATCGCCAACCCTGTTGCCAACCCAACAAGTACTACCAATTATATTGTATCGGTGGGTGTAAACGGTTGCAGTAGAACAAGAAACGACACCATTATTGTAACTGTAAGAGAAAAGCCCATTATTCAACTAACCAACGATACATTGATATGTACTATTGATACACTACAGCTCAACTTAGCCGGGCCGACAGGCAACATTGCATGGTCGCCCAATTATATGATTAATAATACTTCTATTGCATCGCCATTGGTAAGCCCTGATATCCCTACAAAATATTATGTGCGACTAACGGATATGCATGGCTGCTTTAAAGATGATTCTGTATTGGTAGATGTAAAACCTCAGGTAACTTTAGATGCCGGGCCTGATACCACTATTTGCCAGGGCCACGCTGCATTATTACATGCCGTGGGCGATGGGCTCAATTACAGTTGGGGCGTAGCTCCTACTTTGAGCGATACCAGCATTTTAAATCCCGTGGCATCGCCTGCATCCACCACTACATATATACTTACTGGTTATATTGGTAAATGTAGCGCACAATCATCTGTACAAGTAAAAGTAGTGCCACCACCAGCAGCCAATGCAGGAAGAGATACCACTATTTGCCTTGGTTTTGATACACAAATTGCTGCCAGTGGCGGAAGCATCTATAGCTGGAACCCTCCACTGTTTTTAAGCAATGCCAATATTGCTAACCCTGCGGTAATACAACCAACACGAACCATTCAATATATTGTAACGGTTAGGGATACCCTAGGTTGTCCGCTGGCAATAAAAGATACCGTAAATGTTACGGTAATTCCCTTACTGAGTGTGAATGCGGGGCCAAGAGATACCATGATTGTTTTTACACAACCACTGCAATTAAATGGAACCGGAGCTGTGCATTATACATGGTCGCCAGGTACATGGTTGAATGCAACTAATATTGCCAACCCTATTGCAAATCCGCATGATACCATTCGGTATGTACTTACTGGCATAGACGATAATGGTTGTATTGGTACAGATAGTATCAATGTATTTGTATTTAGGGTAGAAGATGATATGTATGTGCCTACAGCATTTACACCTAATGGTGATGGATTGAATGATATTTTTAAACCTATTTTGATAGGCATGAAATCGCTTGCATATTTTAAAGTATATAATCGCTTTGGCGAAATGGTTTTTTACACAACTCAAGTAAACGATGGTTGGAATGGTATATTTAAAGGCAAGCCGCAGGATACTGCCACATTTGTGTGGGAAGCAGCAGGCATTAGCTTTACAGGAAAATTAAGAAAGAAAAAGGGCTATGTGGTTTTGATTAGATAAGGGTTTCTGGTTGCTCGTTATTCGTTGCTCGTTGGGCATGTTTAACTTGTAGTTTTATTAAATTATTTATTACATTTTATCTTTCATGACAAAAACAGTTTTTATTACAGGTGCTACCTCTGGCATTGGCAAGGCAAGTGCCCAAAAATTTGCTAAAGAAAAATACAACCTTATTATTACCGGCAGGCGCAAACAAAGATTAGATGAATTAGCAAATAAGTTAACTACATCTTATGGTATAAAAGTTTTACCGCTTTGCTTTGATGTGCAGGATAGAAAAGCTGTTTTTGCATCTATCGAAAATTTACCCAAAGAATGGCAAGCAATTGATATTTTAATTAACAATGCAGGTCTTGCTTTGGGTAGGGAAGCTTTTGATGAAGCCAGTTTGGATGATTGGGATACCATGCTCAATACCAATGTGCATGGTTTGCTGTATATAACCCGTGCACTGCTGCCTATATTAAAAAAATCTGCACAACCGCATATTATCAATATTGGCTCTACAGCCGGAAAAGAAGTGTACGAAAATGGCAATGTTTACTGTGCTTCCAAATTTGCCGTAGGTGCCATAAGCCAGGCAATGAGAATTGATTTATTGAAACATGGAATTAAGGTTACAGCCATCCATCCGGGTGCGGCAGAAACCGAATTTTCAATAGTACGTTTTAAAGGTGATGAGCAAAAAGCCGAAACTGTTTACCAGGGTTTTCAGCCTTTAACAGGCGAAGATATTGCCAATACTATTTTTTACTGCGCCAGCCTTCCGGCGCATATATGTATAAATGACCTTGTAATTACCTGTTTGCAACAGGCAAATTCTTTTTATACCTATAAAAATGACCACTCATAAATCCCTTTGATAATTAAGCCGTTAGGATATATTTTTTCTATTTTACCGCACAATATTTATCCAATATTTACGTTTGAAACTAAGTTTGGTTTGGACAGCATTGTTTTTTAAGCTAAACTTGTACTACCTCTTACTACTTTAACTACATGAAAAACCACATTAGGATAGTTATACTATTATGCTTTGGCTTTGTGCCCGGCACTATGCTGGCGCAGCAAGTAATTAGGCAAAGTGCTTGTACCGATTCTTTTATTATACATCAGGCAGACAGCATCAAAACTTTATTGGCAAAATCGGGCTTTACAATTGTAAGGGAAGCTGCTGTGAGTATGGAGAGCGAATACGAACTGCCTGTGGTAGTTCCGCTTACCCAGGGTAGCTGGTACCAGTTTGTTTTTATTGGTGATATTTCATCAAAATTATACGAAGTAAGAATGTTTGATTGGAATGAAAAGCAGGTAGTATATCAAAAGAAAATGTGGGGCGATGTAGATGGAAATATTATTAGCTACGATTACATTCCAAAGTTTACAGAATACCATATGATAAAACCTGTACAGGTAAATAAGAAAAAGAAAAAGCTTTGTGGTTATGTGATGCTGTTGAAAAAAACGGTACAATAAAAAAATATTAAAATTAAAAAACGGCCAGTAGTTTTTACTGGCCGTTTTTTAATGCTCTTAATAAGGGCTTTATTGCGCCAGTGAAATCCTTACCTGTACACCTGCCCTTGTATTAGTGGTAGGCGCACTGGAGGATATGTAAGGCTTTATTTTCCTTTGGTCAAAATATAGCTTCACATTTACCCTATTGTTCAAATAATAATCTATTGAAGGCGAAATGGTAATTTCTTTGCTACCACCTGTTGCAAAATTAGTTGCCTGGTCCAAACGACTATTGGCAGTTACATTATCCCTTACCCTCAAATCAAGACGGAAATTAATTTCGTTATCCAACGTTCCTTTTCCATCTTTATCTAAAAACTTAGGCAGCTTTAATCCTGCCAGTAATTTCATTCCACGCTTACGGTAACCACCTCCAATTACAAATTCGGTAGAACGAACCTCACTCAATTGAAAATCGTACAAGCTCAAACTCAATTGCCTTGTTTTTGAATATTCAAACTTGGCTTGTAGCTGGTTGGTAAACATCATATCAATTCCTGCCAGTGGCGAAAACTGCTCGCTAATGGTAACATTGGGCACCAAGAAGTATGGAATAAAATTCCTTGAAACAGTATCATAAAAAGATGGGTAGCCAAACATTGACTCATCTCTGTAAAGTAAAGCCGAAGTAAAACCATTCATACTCAGGTTACCCGTATATCCATGACTGATAGTAAGGTTGGTAAATATTTTATCCAGCCCTTTTACACGGCTCAGTCCGTTATAATCCAGTTTCCAATTTGGCTTAGGTAAAATAGCTTTAAACGGATTAGATTTTACATTAGGGTTTTGTTGTTTTATCAACGCCACTTTATCGGGGCTTTGTCCTGTATATGCCGCAATAAAAGAGGGTATCAGTACATCAATAGCATAGCGGTTGTAACCGTAATAATAACCATCTGCACCCACGGGCTGTGCATTACTGTATGGGTTGGCCGTTCCAAGGCGTTTTGAAAGGATAAGCCTGTGGGCTTCAAAAGTTTTAAATGTTTCGGAAACCCGGTTAGGATCAAATTTTCCAAACAAAGTTTTAAAGGCAATATAGCTCACATCAAAACCGCCTCCTGTGTATGGGTTCAAATGCTTAAAGTCTCTATTGGTACCGCCAGTGGTATCAATAAAACGGAATGTTTCGCTATAGTTTTTATTAAATGTTTTGCTCAGGTTTACAGATATCATTAAATCTCTTACCGGCTCCAACTGTGCTGTAAGCGTTAAACGCTGGTCAAAGTTTTGCCGAAACATGTAATTAAAGTTGGTATCTCTGCTTATTACTCCCTGTGCAGCCTTACGGTTCATCCAATTGGTATCGGGCTGGTAACCACTAATAAACTTAAAACCTGGTTGCATACTACGCCAGTTTTGGCCAACCATTTGTGTACTATCCATATAACCCGGCAGGCGTGTGTTGGCACTTTCGCTTAGGCTAAAGTTTACGCTTTTAATACTGGTTAATAATTTGCCTACTACTCTTGCAGGCGTACCAAGGTAAGGCACAGCGGTTTTATCAACTACCCTTCTTGTACGCAATACTTTTTTGCCATTGGCTAATGTTACACTGTCTTTTACTTTAGTAATACGGTTTTTCCATTTGGCTTTATCTTCCGGTTTAGATTTTACATCCAGTTGTTTTAACCATTTAGATTTTTGATAGAGCCTGTTAAAATCTAACTGAACCGTAGCTTCTTTTTGCTGTCCGTTTTCTAAAATATTACCCAGTTCTACTGCTAGCCTGGATGCTCCTATCCAGCGGTAAGTTGCCTGGTATTTAAGGTTCATGGTTGTCCAATCTAGCAATGGCAATTTGCTTGTAGGAACTGTGTAAGAAAGATTAGCTGTTTGATTGTATAGCGTATTTCTTCCACCTTTAAATAAATTCCTCCACACACTATCTCTTTTCTCCTTGGTATTAATTCTTCCATCGGGCTCATCAATGCGGGAGTTATTGGTTGCGGTATAATCCAACTCAAGCGATTGGGTAAATTTCCAACGCATGATATAATCTCTTTGAAACACAAAATACTTATCGTAGGTTTCGGGAATGCGGTACTTATCTGTACCAATGCTCCTTGGCCTTACCACACCAAACTGCCTAGTAATATCGGCCCTAAAGGTTAGCTGCGATGGTATGTAGTTAAAATTAAAATCTTTTACAAGGTCAAACCAATGGTGTTTGGTTTTTTTGAACATTTTTTTAAAGGGTGTAATAAATTTTGGTTGAGGCGCAAAATTGTAGCCCAATGCGCCACGATGCCTGGTTACATCATTATATTCAATTAACGGGTTGTGGCTGCTTGTTTTTAAATAAGAATAACTTACATCAATATTTTCCACATCATATATCTGTGGCTTTTTACCATTGGTTTTATTTTTCTTTACATTGGTAAAGTTGATATTGGTGATTGATGTAAAATCTATTGCCGCATTGCGGATAGAATCTTTTTCCCTTCCACTACCTGCCAGCTTCAACTTTTCCTTGTACTTTATATCCTGGTCGTAAGGGTCGTACTCTGGTGTGCTTACCGATTGTGTATAGCTTGCCAATACAGGAATTTGCATACCTGCGCTTTTAGGTAATAGTTTACCTAACTCTAGGTTGGCAGATACATCAAACTGGTAAAAATTATCCCGGTAACGCTCGTTCACTCTTTGCTCTAATGTACCAAACCCCTGTGTGTGCATATTGCCCGACAATGATAAAGTACCTAGGTCTGCCAGTTGAAAATCTACTCTTGCCAAGGCAGCATACCCACCTTTTTCATCCAGCGAAGAAAGCCTCAATTCGTTTGCCCACATTTCGCCACAAACAGGCTCGCCTGCATGGGTATTTTCAACACCAATTAATATGCCTTTTATCTCACCCAAATTAGGGCTGCCCATTACAGAGTAAGTATGTCCATTAGCCTGTAGTTCTCTGTATATTTCATTAAAAGGTATTGACGATAAATTTCTTGCCTGCTTTAATTTAGTAAGCTTAACCAAATCTACATCCAAAGAGTTTCTGGGGTTCCACAATGTATCATTATACTTATTAGAATTAAGATCAAGAATAGATGCCCCAAAGTCGGTCAATATTAATGGAATCCTAATTTCATAATAATTACTTACAAAATCGGTACCCAGCCTTATAACCGCAGTAAGGTCGCCATCTCTAATAGAGTTTGGATTGGTTTTTTGTGCCCTTTCTGCATGTAAATACATCTGCAATTTTCTAAATTGGCGGAGGTCTCTATTAGCAAATGTTTGCTGTACTGCTTTGGCATCATTTATATTAAGGTCGCAAAATTGCAATTGCATTGCCTGCTCGTTGAGCAAAAGATTTACTCCATTATTGCTTACTGTTTGTAACCTTTGAATTTCTCTTGGTGTGCGATAAGGCAGTGGTGTACGCTGATCATTTTCTTCAATATTTACTGCACCTACATTTAATGGTGCAGAAGAGGCAGCAGTATATAAGCCCGTTGTATCTACTTTATAAGGGAATTTCCTCCAAATATTTCTGGTAAGTTGTAGTGTGCCAAAACGCATGGTTACACTGTCTTCAAAACCAGTAAGGAACATCCTTATAAAACGAATGGATTTAAAATCGGGAATATTACCAATCTTTTGATTGTAGCTGCTGATAGGAATTCGGAACTGATACCAGGTTTCTGTACGGCTTGTACTATTAACAAGATTTACATTCACCTCTTTACGGTCAACAATATAATTTGAACCAATATTCATCAGCGGATCGCCGCTATGCTTAATATCAACTGTGTATTGAAAGTATTCTTCAGTTTCGTTCAAAGTATTGTCTCTATTCAAATCTTCTACATCCGGGTATAATGTTGCCGCAAGAGAAAATTGGCCACCATCGCTAATAGGTGAGTTGCCTTGTGGGCTGTTGATGTTTTTGTATCTTTTTAAAATATCATCTGCACCGGTAAAAGAGCCATCTCTGTAATGCCTATAATTATCGCTTGAAGGATCGGCAATGGCCGCCTGATAAATTGCAGAACCTGTACCATGAATAGCGGCAAGCAAATCTATATAAGATCTAAACTTGGATAGCTCTGCTGTATCTGTTAAACCATCTAAGCCAACATCCTGGTAAGACCTATCCTGCGGATCGTTGCTGAATGCATTGGTAACCTGTATCGGATTTCTTGGCACAATACCCCATGCCGAAGGATCGGTAGGCAAGGGTGCATTGGGTGTAGGCAAACCGTTTTCGTAAAAACGCTTCCCATCTTTTAAAATATCTTCGGAAATATTACCCAGGTTAAAATATAATTTACCTCCGGTAGTTCCATTGTATTGTGGCAAAATAAAGGGATCCTGCATCCAAAATTCTATAAACTCAATATTGCCTGTTTCAAAATCGGTTTGGTCAAGGCCACGCATCAAGCCACCAAATTTGGTACGTGGGTTGGTAAATCTTCCGTTGGCATTAATATTTGCCGGATTGGCTTCATAGTTGTAAGGCCCTTTCTCGGTTGGGTAATAGCTCAAGTCGAAAGTAATTAACTGGCTTTCACCAAAACCAGTGGTACGCTGAGGGAAAATTTCTTTTTGATAAACCTGCCTTGCCCTTGGGTCGCTCAGCGCTTCAGCATTAGGGCCTAACGGGTTGTTTACTCCCTGGTACTGCTGTAATGTTTGTTCAATTTGATACCAGGCAAGTTTTGCCCTTTTAGTACCATATACCAAGCTATTACTACTATCTGCTTCTGGAAACAATGGGTTTCCAAACTGGTCTGTTGCTCCTTTTGGTACAGAGGCAAGTGTCCAACTAATGGGTGGAAAACGAAGATCTATACCCGATTTGCTACCTTCAAAATCATCTATATTAATAATACCTTGTTTGCCTCGGCCTATTTGCGGCGCATGGCCGGGGTCGAGCATTGCGGCTTCAGCATAAGCAGTAATAGAAGAAGGGGCTGTGGTTGAATAAAAAGGTAATTTATTTAATAATTTGGTAAGCCTTGGTGTTTCTCTCCGGTAGCTCATATCCAAGCCGTACATGGCATTGCGGATAGGGTCTTCACCATAGTTTACCTTTGTAAAGAATGGCCTTTCACTCAACCTTACCACTGTACCACCAATGGTTAGTTGCTCTTTTGCTGTATTTTTTGCAAGATAATCTAACCGCAAGCCCAAATAAGATCTTTGCTGCAAACCAAAGCTGGCATTATTTTCAGAGTTTACCTGTATGGGTAACCCAGCATTTAAAATTGCCTGGTTAATAATTTTTATAGTTCCTAAATCGTAATTGATTTCGTAATCTACCCCTTCCATTAAAGTTCGGCCACCTGCCGTAACTGTTACAGAGCCGGGAGGCACATTGTAACCAATACTTATGTCTGACGAACCGGAAGTTTTTGCAGAACCTTTTAGCACAAAGCGATTTAGGTTGGGATACTGCTGCGCAATGGCTTTTATTGAATCGTACAAAGCGTAGTATAAAGTATCGGCAACATTTGCAGGTATGCTGGTATAAATTTGAGGGGCAAGATCTCTACCAAATGGCTCTAGCACCGGGAAAACCACCCGACTGTAGGGTGATACAACTGTAAAATTTTCCACATAGTCAAATACACCATCGGGTTGTGGATCGTTTTGGCTGTTTAACCTATCTAGATTAATTAATGAAATAATAGGAGTACCCAGGTTTTTATCGCCAAATGGTACATATCTTTTTGCACCAAGGCCGGGCTGTTGGTACAAAACATCCAATTTAAAATCTGAGGGGGTTAATGAACCGTAACCAATGGTATAAACGTTTTTCATCATCAAATCCCATATTGGTAATGTGGGCCTTTGCGATGTTGCTTTCAGTAGTTTTAAATACAATACTTTTTGTGTGGATGTAGTACTATCAGGCGGTACATCCTGCGAAAATTCACCTACCTGGTACACCCTACCGTTCATGGTATATTGAAATGCCACACCCAGTACCTCATCTGTTTGCAAATTTTGGCTAAGCGAAAGAGTACCTAATTGGCTATTGAATGTATACTGGGTAGAATCAAGCTTTCTGGCAAATGTTTTTTCAAAATCCTGTACCGGGCTAAGCCCCAAAGAAGTGGTAAGATTGATATAAGCACTTGCCGGATCCCTTGAATTGGGCTGGCTAATCACTCTTGTATAAAGGTCGTTTGTAATGTTTTCAGGATTTTGGGCTGTGGTAAGCGGAGTAATAGTATTGTTGTAAGGATTTACTTCACCAAGATCCATTAAACCAACCACATCTCTTGCTTCTGTAGTAGTACCATTTCTGTTGGTAACCCACACTTCAACTTTTAATAACTGAACCGGGCTTATAATTGCTGGCAGGTTGCTCATTATCCGGTTATAGTTATTTCTAAAATATTGGGCCATTAAAAAATGGCGGTTCTCTTCATATTCATCTGCACGCAATTCAAATGGCTGAGTGGCTGTACCACCTTGCAACTGCGTAGTTTGTCTTTGCGATTTTTGATTGGCTAATACGGTAGAAACATATAGTTTACCAAACTGCAATTGTGTTTTAATACCAAATAATTGCTGTGCACCCGGTATTAAAGTTCCTTTTGAAGGAAAACTTACGTTACCAGCTTCAAACCGTTTTAATATTTCATCATCCTTGCCTGTATAATCCAGTTTTAACTGGTTTTCTAAATCAAAATTGGCAAGTGTATTATAATTTATAGGAAACTTTAGTTTATCGCCAATGTTTGCGTTTACATTTACCTGAGCGTTCATGTTAAAGTCTAATCCGCCATTTTTACGAGCTCTCTCCGGTAATGTGGGGTTATTTATTTTTTGGCCCTGGTAACCGGCCATAATATCTACATTTCCCTGCGGTACTATTTCTATTTTGCCATTGCCAAAAAGCCTGTTAAACAATCCATCGGTTAAAGAAAGTTTTGGCCGGGTAAAGCGGTTGCGGTTAAGCAAACTGGTAGTATTGGCCCTTTTTCGAAAATAGTCTGTTTCGGCCTGGCGGTTTCGCATAGCCCAATATTCATCAAAGCTGTAAATAGTAGGTATTCTGAAATAACGGTCGCCCATTTTTTCGTAAACGATATAACGCCTGTTAATGGCATCATATACCACCGAATCGGAAATATTGGAAGGGGTAGAAAAGTCGAAAGTATTCCTGTTACCCGAAGATATATAATCACCTCTTCGGTCTTCTATGGGGAAACGCAGTGAGTCGTTTCCCGGAATAGTATCGTAAATGGTATAAGAGGGTGATTTATCAAAGCCATAGCTAAAGCCTGCATTGTACAAAGACAACAATACTGGCAGGGTGCAGATAGCAATTGCAGATAAAACAGATTTTCTGATAAGCAACATCCGGTAAATTAGTTAACGTAGACTTTTTCTCTCAAATTGCTTTTAAGGCTTTTTTTATCAAATCTTCCAGTTTGGTTATTGAAGGCTCTGCATGAATAATTTTTTGGATGGAAAGCTCGGCTTGTGCTTTGGAAATACCCAAAGCCATTAAAGCTACTAACGCATCCTGCTCCATGCTATTGCCCACAGACAGCATATTACCACCTACAGATGTACTTTTTCCTACCTTATCTTTTAACTCCAATACTAGCCGTTCTGCAGTTTTTTTACCTATACCCTTTACACTTTCTAATAATCTTACATCCTTCTGCAAAATAGCTTTGTTCACTTCGTCGGGTTTTAAAGATGACAACATCATTCTTGCAGTAGCTGCACCTACACCCGATACGCCAATCAATAACAAAAAAATTTCCTTTTCCTGCTGGCCCGAAAACCCAAACAATGTATGCGCATCTTCCTTAACCTGCAGGTGTACATACAACCTTCCGGCATCTTTACCCTGTATATCAGAATAAGTATGGAGGCTAATGTTTACCTCGTACCCTACTCCATTTACATCTACATAAACCAAGGCCGGGCTTTTATAAGTAAATTTTCCTTCCAGATAAGCGTACATAAGCAAACTGATAAACCGTAGCGAAAATAAGGAATTTTGAATGGCTGCCACTTTAAAAAATGACAAAAAGAAAATCATCGTACTTTTATCCTTCCAAAATCAACTTAAATAATAAAAAAATAAAATATAGTATGCAAAAACTCACTGCTGCCATTACTGCTGTAGGTGGTTATGTTCCCGAATACAGGCTCACCAATAAAATATTGGAAACAATGGTAGATACCACAGACGAATGGATAAGAACAAGAACCGGAGTAGAAGAAAGAAGAATTTTAAAGGGCGATGGCTTGGCAAGTAGTGATATGGGAGCAGAAGCTGTAAAGGAGTTATTGCTAAAAAGAGGTATTGATGCTACTGAAGTAGATTGTGTAATATGTGCTACTGTTACACCAGACATGGTTTTTCCGGCTACAGCCAATATAATTTGCGATAAAACAGGCATGATAAACGCTTTTAGTTATGATATTAGTGCTGCATGTTCAGGCTTTTTATTTGCGCTTACTACAGGTGCTACTTACATTGAAAGTGGCCGATATAAAAAAGTGATTGTAGTAGGTGCAGATAAAATGAGTGCCATTGTTGATTATACTGACCGCACTACCTGCATTATTTTTGGCGATGGTGCAGGAGCTGTATTGTTAGAACCAGGTGAAGATGGCTATGGTGTGTTAGACAGCATAATGAAAAGTGATGGTAGTGGTGCTAAGCACCTGCATATGAAAGCTGGAGGCTCTTTAAAACCTGCTACCGTCGAAACTGTGGCTAATAAGGAACACTATATATACCAGGAAGGCCAGGCTGTGTTTAAGTTTGCCGTAAAAGGCATGGCCGATGTTAGCTACGAACTGATGCAACGAAACAACTTAACAGGTGATGATATAGCATGGCTCGTACCGCATCAGGCTAACCTACGCATTATAGATGCTACTGCTCACCGCATGGATTTGCCAAAAGAAAAGGTAATGATCAACATTCAAAAGTATGGCAACACTACGGCAGGTACTTTGCCCTTGTGCTTATGGGATTGGGAAAAACAACTAAAGAAGGGCGATAATATTATACTTGCTTCCTTTGGTGGTGGTTTTACCTGGGGTGCTACTTGGGTGAAATGGGCTTACGATAGCAAATAATTTTTTATATTTATAGCTACTAAACCCCATAAATAATGTTCCGCAAAATTTTTTTGACGGCTACCATCGTTTTGCTTGTTACAAATGGTTTTGCCCAATTTTCTAAATTTATCGTAGAACTAAAAAATAAAACAGGGTCAGCGTATTCAATAAACCGACCCTATGAATTTTTAACCCAAAGAGCTTTAGATAAAAGGCAACTACACAATATTGCCATTGATAGTACCGACCTTCCAATTGTTCAGCGTTATCTTGATAGTATTAGGTTAGCCGGTGCTGTTTCCATTATTAATACCTCCAAATGGCTGAACCAGGTATGTGTTCAAAGTGTAGATGCTGCCGCTATGAATAAGATTGCAAATTTTCCTTTTGTAAAAACAATTTCCGGGATTGCTGCAAGAAATAATGATGGGCCATTTATGCCTGTTGGCGAAAAATTTTCGCAAGAAAACAACATAGAGGAAATTACTACTGAAATACCTCAAACAGAACTAACCAATATCTATAACTACGGCCAATCATACGGGCAGGTTCATTTACACCAGGGTGAATTTTTACACAACTATGGTTTTAGTGGCCAGGGAATGCAAATGGCTATTTTAGATGCAGGTTTTTTAAACTACCAAACCTTGCCAACTTTCGATAGTATTCGTAATAGTGGACAAATTTTAGGCACCTGGGATTTTGTTGCTAACAATGCCAGCGTTAACGAAGACCACTCACATGGCACACATTGCCTAAGCACCATTGCCGCAAATATGCCGGGTAGCTTTGTAGGCACTTCTCCTAAAACATCTTTTTATTTATACAGAACAGAAAATGCTTCCACAGAATTTCCGATAGAAGAACAAAACCTTGCTGCCGGACTGGAAAGAGCAGATAGTTTAGGAGTTGATATTTCAAGTATTTCACTGGGTTATACCACTTTTGACAATAGTAGCCTTAACCATAATTACAGCCAAATGAATGGCAATACCACTATTGCTGCACGGGCTGCAGATTTTGCTGCAAAAAAAGGAATGCTACTAGTAGTTGCTAATGGCAATGATGGAAACAGCGCATGGCATTATTTAAGTACTCCGGCAGATGCCGATAGTGTAATGGCTGTAGGTGCAGTAGGTACCGATGGTGTTGTTGGAAATTTTAGTAGTTATGGGCCAAGTAGCGATGGGCAAATTAAACCTTCTGTAGCTGCCGTTGGTGTAAATGCTGTTGTAGCAAATGCTGCGACTGGTCAGCCTGCTTATAGTAATGGTACTTCTTTTGCAACACCAAATATTGCCGGCCTTTCATCCTGCTTATGGCAGGCATTTCCAGAATCGAACAACATGGGTATTATTTCTGCTCTGGAAGAATCGGCTACAAAATATGCTAGCCCCGATGATAGAGTTGGATACGGAATACCTGATATGAAAAAGGCATTTGTAATTTTATTAAAACGTTTTTATTCGCAAGATATAAAGCAGGCAGGTTGCAGCACTTTGGTAAAATGGAAAGTAAAAGCAGGCAATAATATGAGCTTTGCTGTAGAAAGAAGATTGATTACCGACGCCCAGTTTACCAATATTTTCAATAGCAATGTTTCTGGAAATTTTTCTGTCCGTGAGTTTACTTTTTGGGATGATCTTTCTGCTATTCCAACCCCAACAACATTTGTTTATCGCATTAGGGCAACAATGGATACCGATACCAGCTTTACCTTTCCGGCAGTTACCATTAATCATCAAAATCCTTGTGCTACATATACATTTACCGGAAATGGAAACTGGAATGTTGCCGGTAATTGGAATGGAAACTTAATGCCTCCAGCCAGTTTGCCCGCAGGCGGAACTATTATTATAGACCCAATTGTTGCAGGAGAATGTATCCTCAATACCACACAAGTTTTGCAGGCTGGTGCTTACATAGAAGTAAAGTCAGGTAAAAAACTAACGGTACAGGGCAACCTGATTATTCAGTAGCATCCTTTTTAAATATAGCTACATACATTGTGTCGGCTTTGTCTTTATACCCGGCAAGGTATGCTGTATTTATCAACCTAAGGTTGGTAGTGTTTTTCAAAAAAGCTACCACTTCTTCATTTTCTTTTTTAAAAACAGAGCAGGTGATATAAAAAAACAAGCCTCCTTGTTTTAAATGTAAACTTGCGTTTTTTGCAATTAACTTTTGCAAAGCATAAAATTCATCAATCTTTTTTTCATCAAAAAAAGCTAGTTGCTCCGGAGTGCGGCTCCAGGTACCACTTCCGGTACAGGGAGCATCGCAAATAATAATATCAAAACGCTCTAATAATTCATTGGATAATGGCTTGCTAACATCTGCTACAAAAGCATGGTGAATATTGATTGCAGCTTGCTGTAATCTTTGCTTACAATTTTGTAGAATTGAAGAGCGGATATCAGAAACCGTTAGCTTTAAACGAGTTTTCAATTTATCGTATAATAAAATAGATTTGCCGCCGCTTGCTGCGCAGCAATCCCACACATCAATTGTTTTTGTAGAGAAATAATCGTTGGTTAAATAATCAAAAACTCTTTGCGAATTTTTATCCTGCACTACGGCTTCTTTATTTAAGCGAACCAATTCCTCTAGCTTGGTTCCATTTGGCAGGCTAATACAACTGCTACCCATTTCAGTAAAAGGAATGGCGGCTTTTTGCAGCTTATCCAATACTAACTTTTCTTTACCGGGCCTTAAACGCAGAAATAGTAGGGGCTGGCTAAGAAAAGATAGGCTAAACTCTTTTCTACTTACATCTCCTATTTCATCTCCAAAAGGGAAAATATTATTTATAGGTAATTTTAAAATTGCTAATTTTTCTACTACGGGTAATCCTACTTTTTCATTCAGGTCTGGTGCTATTGCAGCCAGTAATGGATGGATTGTTTCTGCACATAAAAAAAGGGATTCTATAATAAGTTCCTCACTTATTTTTTTTTGAAATAAATGGCTTGTTCTTAACCAGGCATAGCATATTTCGGCAATAATGCGCCGGTCTTTAGAGCCAAATTTTTTATTTACAGCAAACTGTTTTTTTAAATGAAAAGGAAAAGGCTGCAAACCATCGTAGGTTTCCAGTATTTTTTGCGAAGATTTGATATAAGAGAAATACCTGCTCATTTTATTTTCACAATGGTACAATATATTGGAATAAAAAACCGGCCAACAGGCCGGTTTCAAAAATATGATTGAATCTTTTATAATTCTAATAAAGCATCCACCGGATCTTTACCAAATAATAATAAAGAAGGATTTTCAAGTAATTGTTTTACCCTTACAAGAAAACCAACCGACTCTCTTCCATCTATAATACGATGGTCGTAACTAAGTGCAACATACATCATTGGTTTAATAACCACTTGGCCATTTACAGCCATTGGGCGTTCTACAATATTGTGCATACCCAATATGGCACTCTGCGGAATATTGATAATAGGTGTACTCATCATACTACCAAAAATTCCACCATTGGTTATGGTGAAAGTACCACCAGTCATTTCTTCAATGGTAAGCTTGTTGTTTTTAGCCTTTGTTGCCAAATCAACTACTGCTGCTTCAATACCCGCCATACTTAAGCTTTCTGCATTGCGTATTACAGGCACAACTAAACCTTTTGGCGCACTTACAGCTATAGAAATATCGCAGTAATCGTGGTAAATAATATTTTCGCCATCAATATATGCGTTTACAGCAGGAAACTCTTGTAGTGCATAACAACAAGCCTTGGCAAAAAAGCTCATAAATCCAAGGTTTACACCATGCACTTCTTTAAACTTGTCTTTTTGTTTTTTTCTTATTTCCATTATTGGCCCCATATCCACTTCATTAAAAGTGGTGAGCATAGCGGTAGTATTTTTAGCTTCTACCAGCCTGCGGCTAATGGTTTTGCGGAGGTTGCTCATTTTTTCAGGACGATCTTGGCGGCCAAAAGCTACCGTACCCGGCTTGCGGCCAGGATTACTTAAAGCTTCTAATACATCCTGTTTCAATATTTTTCCATTGCTGCCCGATGCTGTAATAGCTTTGCTATCTACTTTTTTATCGGCAATAATGGCGGCTGCAACCGGAGTTGCTTTTACATCTGTTGCAGGTTGGGCAATCTTTTCAGCTGCAGCAGCTTTTGCAGGTACAGCTTCGGTTTTGGGCGTTTCAGGTGCTGCGATTCCTTCCGGCTTAGTGGCTTCTGTATCTATCGAAGCTACCACATCGCCAATTGCAAGGGTATCGCCTTCTTTTGCTATTTGCTTCAATACGCCAGCTTGCTCTGCATTTATTTCAAAAGTTGCTTTTTCGCTTTCCAGTTCTGCTATTACTTCGTCTCGGTTCACCCATTCACCATCTTTCTTAATCCATTTTACCAGGGTTACTTCACTAATACTTTCGCCCACAGTAGGCACTTTTATGTCTAAAGCCATCAGAATGTAAAATTTTAGTTGTGCAAATTTCGGTTAAAAAAAACCTATTAGAAAATAATTTATGCCAATTAATGCTAAAAAATAACCCGAATGTGGTATTAGATTAAGCATAAAATATTATATTTTTATACCTTGAAACTGAAAGGCTTATTGTAAAAGATGCCGAATACTAATTAAAAACGACATCTTACAAAATCGGTTCTTTCAATAGTAAAGCATTAACTATCTTTACTTACAGTATTAAAACCAAGTTAATATGCTACCCAAATTTACAACTGCATTAGCGATTTTTGGACTTCTAAGTTTACAATCGCAGGCACAACTTACGGTACAAGGCGGCGCTACCTTTTTTATGCAATCAGGTGCGCAGGTAACTGTACAAGGCAATGTTGATAACGCCGGCACATTAAACAACGATGGAAACCTAAGAGTGCAGGGAAATTACACCAATACCGGCTCCTATACAGGTACAGGAACTGCCGGCGTACTGGAAATGTACGGAACTGGCAATGCAACACTTGCTCCAGGCAGTTCGTCTATTGCAAACCTTACCATTAACAAAACAGCCGCAACAGATGTTGTAAAACTGGGTGCTTCTACCACAGTTACCACAGGCTTTACATTAACCAATGGGGTTTTAACTACCGATCCATTGGTTACTCCGGCAGTTGCGCTAATTTCTCCTGCTACCACACCTTATACTTTTGCCGCTGGCAAAGAAGTGGTGGGAAGAGTTACAAGAACCGGATGGACTGCAGGTGTATCTAGGGTTTTTAACCAACCCAATATGCAGGTATCTACAACCGGAGGTACAACCCCTACGGATTTTACAGTAAATATGATACCAAATGGTGACCCTACACAAGCTGAAAGAGAAGTGAAAAGAGTGTATGGATTTGCCAATACGGGTGGCGCTGGCTTTACGGCCGATGTTCGCTACCCATATATGAGTGGAGAATTAAATACCAATACCGAAGCGAACCTTGTTCCTTGGAGATTGGTAACATCTGAATGGAATGCACGGCTCACGCCTGTAACAAGAGATGCTGCTAACGATTGGGTGGCTACAACAGGTGTACTTGCTGCAGACCTTGCGCAGGAATGGAAATTGGCCGATCCTAATTATACAATGAATGTGACGGCGTATTTAAGAGGTCCGTGGAATGGTACTAATCAAAATATGAATACCGGCTTAAATTCTTTAGGCTACTTACCCCTTAGCCAACCTTACAATCAAACTGCCTTTAATGATTATAATGGAGGGGAAACGGTTGCAGCAGGTTTTTTTGCGGCGCATCCAAACATTGTAGATTGGGTTTTAATTGAAACAAGGAAACCTGCTTCTGGATTAGCATCGGATGCAACCTTTGCCTCAGTAATAGGCAGGAAAGTAGGTTTTTTGGTTAATAATGGTAGCGTAGTTGATTTGGATGGAACAACACCTTTAGCTTATCCTATTTCTAAACAAGGTAATAGCTTTGTTGTAGTTAAACACAGAAACCATTTATCTATTATGAGCAACTCGATTGCCTCAGCCGCTACGGGTACATTTACTAATGATTTCTCTGGATTAGCAGGAGTTTACGATAACCCAGTAATAACTCCAGACCCTGTTCAAGCACTTCCATCCTCAACAAAATATGGTTTATGGGCTGGCAATGCTAACAGAGATATTACAGTAAATGCAGGTGATGTAGCACTCGTTAAGAATAATGCAAACACAACTACTACAGGATATGTATATGGAGATGTGAATATGGACGGAACTGTGAACGCTGGCGACGTAGGTGTTACAAAAATTAGTGCGAACGGAACTGCACAAACCCATACGAACAGGCAATCAGGTAATTATTCAACTAATACACCAGTTAAAAACCCTCAATCACATATTCCCAATAATTAATCTGTCACAAAAGAATTAATCATCATGAAAAAAATATTGAGTTTTATTTTATTTATACTTTCTTTTGGGAATTTGATAGCCCAACCAATAGAGGTAAATATATTTCAACAAAGCTCCACCGCAACTACTGCTACTTATGGGCTTAGGGTGAGGGCTACTGGTGCTAATGTTTCCTACTTAGGTGTTACATTTTATATGCTATACCAATCTGCGAATGCTTCATCTCAATCAACTGCTTTCAATAGTGTGGTTGGTGTAGATGATAGCAGAATTACTACCGGTTTCGGATGGGGTACGGGCTCAAGATTTACAAATCCTGCCCAAGATGTTGGATCTATTGACCCAGGTGCACCCGGAGGACAGACTTACAACAGGAGGTATGTTTATGGAAATAGTGACGATGCCGGAGGTGCAAATCTGCGTGTTGCAAACAACCAATGGGACACTTTATTGTACATAACGCTAAACTCACTTCAGCCTGGTTACCCGCAGGCTGGTTACGTACATGCGCAAGCAACATCAGACCCTTCTGCTGCTGGTGCAGCACTTTCTGATGACAATTTTGCAAACGTACCATATTCTTCAACTGCCGGAGATCTTCCATTAGGTAACACGCTTCCCGTTACCTTCGCTTCTTTCAACGCAACCTGCTCTCCAAATGGTGCTTTGGTTAAATGGGCTACTGCACAGGAAGCCAATAGCGATTATTTTGAGGTTCAAAGAAGTTCTGATGGTTTGAGCTGGAAAACGATTGGCCGTACTCCTGCGGCTGGCAGCAGCAGCGACCGACGAGACTACAACCAAATAGATTTGGAAGCAGGTAATGCATTGTATCGTATTAAACAGGTTGATAAAGATAGACGGGTTACTTACACAGATATTGTAAGAACTAATTGTGAAGTTAAAAACGTTACTACGTTGCTTTACCCTGTACCTGCTAAAGACGTATTGAACGTAGTTATCAAATCGGACAAAGCAGTAAGAACGCAACTGTTAGTATTTGATATTACAGGCAAACTGGTTAAAAGATTAGATGCAAACGTGCAAAACGGTAGCAACAACTTCCGAATCAGCCTTACTGGATTAAGTGCCGGCGATTATATTTTAAAAAGTACCGACGCTCAAATTCAGTTGAATAAGAAATTTACAGTAGTCAATTAATTTAAGAGTTTCTTCTTCATACAAAACAAGATATGGCTTCGCAATTGCGAAGCCTTTCTTTTATAAGAACATTAAAATATACGGCCTTCACAATGGAAGGCCGTATATTTTAATAAAACAAAATTGAAAAAATTGATTATGCTCCCAGGTAACCTCTTAATAATTTGCAACGAGATGTAGTACGGAGCTTAGTAATAGCTTTATCTTTTATTTGCCTAACTCTTTCCCTGGTTAACGAAAAGCGTTGTCCAATGTCTTCCAAACTTAGCGGATGGTCTATCCCTATCCCAAAAAAGTAACGCACCACTTCTTTTTGCCTTTCAGTGAGTGTACTTAAAGATCTTTCAATTTCTGTATTTAATGAAGCCGTTATTACCAGTCCATCATCTGTACCAGAAGCATCTTTATTTACCAACACATCTATCAATGTACCGTCTTCACCATCAAATAGTGGCTGATCCATGCTTACATGGCGTGAAGATATATTTAGTGTGGCCGAAATTTCAGCTACATCAAGGTCTAATAAGGTCGCTAATTCTTCTGCCGTCGGTTCACGTTCATATTCCTGCTCCAATTGAGAAAATGCTTTGCTTATCCTGTTTGTAAGGCCAACTTTATTTAAGGGCAAACGCACAATTCTCGCCTGCTCTGCCAAGGCTTGCAAAATGCTTTGCCTAATCCACCATACAGCATAAGAAATAAATTTAAAACCACGGGTTTCATCAAACCGCTGAGCAGCTTTTATCAACCCTACATTTCCTTCATTAATTAAGTCGCTGAGAGTGAGCCCCTGATTTTGATATTGCTTTGCAACAGAAACCACAAAACGAAGATTTGCCTTTGTAAGTTTATCCAATGCAAACTGATCTCCTTTTTTGATTAGTATTGCAAGACGTACCTCTTCTTCCGGGTTAATTAATTCAACCTTTCCTATTTCTTGTAAATATTTCTCAAGGCTTTGGCTTTCCCTATTAGTGATTGATTTGGTTATTTTCAATTGACGCATACTCATGAGCAGATTATTAAGAGTTAAACCAACTGCATACGCTATCTTCCAGTACAGATTTTAATGGGAGTAGTATAAGTACCGTAATTTAAATCTTTTTCATCATGTTTCAAAAAATATTAATAAGTATATATTTCAGGCGTTCACCTCACAACAATTGAGATGCTTTTAAAATAGTTCGCTAAAAATTTTGTCAGGTAAAATATTTTTCTATAATTGCAGGCAACAAAGAATTACTTAAAATAATAGAATGAGTAAAAAACAATTATATACCCTTGAATATCCTGTGAGGTGCTCCCCGGGTATTTTGTATGAATTTTTGAGTACACCCGCAGGGCTACAAGAGTGGTTTGCCGATAAAGTAGATGAAAGAGACGGTATATTTACTTTTGGTTGGAATGGTACTGAAGATAAAGCAGAAGTGATTGAACTGGAAGATGATAAGTTTATACGTTTTCATTGGGATTATGCCCCAAAAGGCGAATACTTTGAATTTGCAATAGAAAAATCAGAAGTTACCAATCAAACTATTTTGATCATTAAAGATTTTGCAGAGAAAAAAGATATTAAAGACCAAAGCCAATTGTGGGAATACCAGGTAAAAGACCTTTTTCACAGAATAGGTAATTAATTTTTTTACAGCAAGCCTGCCAGGTATTGGCAGGCTTGTTTTATATTTTTATCCATTTCCGTAACCTCATCCAATTTAAATCTCAATGCAATTTTTAAAAACGATTGTTTACTGATATACTCATTTAAAATTGATTTATCAGTTGCATTTATGGGCACATAGCTTTCTTCCGAAAAGTGTTGCTGCCATTGATTTTCGCCAATTCCCAAATACTGATTATCAATTTCAAAATCAATCTTATTTATAATTTTTTGCTGCAAAGCATTTTTATATTTACCTGAAAGGTGAAGCGTAACACTTATAAAGTTTCCCCATAAAAACATAGTTCTTAAAGCAAAAATGGCTTCCTTAGAAAATAGAGCTGGGTAGTCAAGTATTACATAAGGTAGGTTTTGATATCGTTCCCCTTTTGAAATTTTTGGACTTGTTGCAAGCAATTCTTCAAATAAAACACCGGAAACTGCAAATTTTTGGTCTATACCTGTGATTTGCGAAGAAAATAATAATGAAATTTTCTCTATCACCCTATGTTTCGTTAAAATCCACTCACTATTATTCATCAGCTCAAGTTCCAGCGTGGAAAGTTCTATTTTTGTAATATCGGTCATGATAAAATTTATAGATAATTGTTAAGGCCGTATTTGCTCATGATAAAAAAATTAGACAAACTTATTTTAAAGGCTTTTTTTGGCCCCTTTATAGCCACTTTCTTTATTACCCTGTTTATTTTGCTCATGCAAAATTTGTGGAAATATATAGACGACCTAGTAGGTAAAGGTCTTGATTTTTTTACCATCTGCCAGTTTCTATGGTATGCCAGTGCAACATTGTTGGTTTTGGCAATGCCCATTGCCATACTTATTTCTTCTATTATGACTTTTGGAAACCTGGGAGAAAGTTTTGAACTGGTGGCAATTAAATCATCCGGTATTTCACTTCTTAGATTTATGCGCCCTCTTATGTGGGTAACCATTTTACTTTGTGCTATCACTTTTGTATTTGCCAATAACGTAATTCCGTATGCAAATTTAAAATTTGCCAAGCTATACAGTGAGATAAGGTTTAAGAAACCTGCATTCGATTTAAAGGAAGGCGTTTTTTTTACCTATATACCAAACTACGCCATTAAAGTTGGTTCAAAAGAAAAGGATGGAAAAGGAATAGGCAATGTATTGATATATGAACAGACAAATAATTTGCAGGATAACACCATTATTGCCAACAAAGGGACAATGGAGCCCTCTTCCGATCAAAAATTTTTGGAATTCAACTTGACCAATGGTTATCGTTACCAGGAAAGAGGAAATATTTCTGATACATCCACAGAGTTTATAAGGCTGCAGTTTAAAGAGTTTAAAAAAATGTTTGACATGAGTGCACTTGCAATGCAAACCGCAGATGAAAATATGTTCAAATCAAACCAAAAAATGTTAAGCGCAAGGCAACTCTCAAAGAATATTGATTCGTTAAAAAGATTTTCAGACAGTGCCGAAAAAAGATTAACAACAAGCCTTCAATATTATCTGCATTTTACATCAATACCCGATACTGTGTGGAAAAAAAGCTACTCTTTGGCCGCCGATACGACTGCTTTAATTCCCGATTCATTAAATAGGTCTGTAAAGGATAGGGCCATTGCTACTGTTACTCAATTAAAAAGCAGCCTTGATTTTTTTGATGCTGAAGAAAAAGAAAGGATAAAAAGTATTAGAGGACATGAAATGGAATGGCATCGTAAGTTTTCCTTTTCACTTGCCTGCCTTGTTTTATTCTTTATTGGCGCACCACTTGGCTCCATTATCCGCAAGGGAGGATTAGGAATGCCACTTGTGGTGGCAATTATATTTTTTTTAATTTTTCATTTATTGAACATGTTTGGCGAAAAATTTGTGAAGGAAGGTATGTTAGATCCCTTGACTGGTATGTGGCTCGCCGTATTGGTTTTATCGCCTGTGGGAATATTTCTTACATACAAAGCCATGAGAGACTCACAACTCTTTAATAAAGAATTTTATTACCGGTTTTTAAAAAAAATAAAAGCGATGGTAAGCAGGAACAAAGTAAAGCAAATAGTTCACCAATAAATATTTAAGCTATGACAAATAGAAATAATGGTAGAAGAAATTTTATTAAAACAACAGCCTTGGGTACTGTTTCAGTTTCATTAGGTTTAACGGCAGCAGCCTCTTTTTTAGAATCTTGCAGCAGTACAAAAAAAATGGCTGGCAGTTTTGATAAAACAGGTTTTAACCAACAACCCCTTCCTTATTCCTACAGCGGTTTAGAAGATGTGATTGATGCAAAAACTATGGAAATCCACTATAGCAAACATGCAGCAGCATATAGCAAAGCTTTGAAAGAAGCCATTGCAGCAGAAGCTCCAAATATAAAAACTGTGGAAGATGTACTAACAACCATTTCGAAGTACACAAGTAAAATGCGCAACAATGCCGGAGGCCATTATAACCATGAAATGTTTTGGAAAAGTATGCGTGCAAAAAAAAGCGATAACAAACCATCGGGCAAACTATTGGCAGCAATAGAAGCTGCATTTACCAGTTTTGATGCATTTAAAAAACAAATGGGCGATGCAGGTGCACAACGCTTTGGCAGTGGTTGGGCTTGGCTGTATATAGATGGATACAAAACTTTAAAAATTGGCAGCACTCCCAACCAAGATAATCCATTAATGAATATTAGCGATATTAAAGGCTTTCCGTTACTAGGCCTAGATGTGTGGGAGCATGCCTACTACTTAAAATATCAAAACAAAAGAGCAGATTACATTGCCAACTGGTGGAATGTTGTGAACTGGGATTATGTTCAACAGCGTTATGAATCCATTATTTAAATTTTCTTCCATTTTGCTTTTACTGGCAGCCTGTGTGCTTATTACAATTGTAATGAGGATACAGGGAAAGCCATTGCAAACACCTACTGCCCCAAAGGGAATTGTGTCACTGGAGTTTGCTTATACTGCACCCACTGCTACTTTAATCAAAAATGAATGGAGCTATACTTCGTATAACAACAAATCGGTTTTACAAGTTGCTTTAAACAACACACTTATTGACTTTGTTTATATTGGTATTTATTGCCTGTTTCTCATTTCTGTATCCTTACGCTCTGCACAAATACTAAAGAATAAAAAGTTGCTGCAAGCCGCTGCTGCACTAGCTTTTGCCGCCGGAGCATTTGATATGATCGAAAATTTCGGGATGTTATACACACTTCAAAAACAGGCAATTCCAATTATAACTATTGCAACAGGCTTTGCTGCGGCCATCAAATTTTTTCTTATAGCTATAGTTGTATTGCTTATTTTATTTTGTTGGGGGGGGAAATTATTTCAAAAAAGGCAGCTCCTATAATTGACTCAGCCTTTGCACAGTAACATCCTTAAAAAAACCGGATAAAACAATACAAAGGCTGATAAATTGACAAGCAATCGTGGAGCAAATGTAAAGGACTTCACTTCAATAAAACAATAAAGAAAAGCTAATTTTTTTTATAAAATTTAAGCCGCTAAACAAGCTATATTTGTAACCCTCATTACAGCTTTCAAATTTAAAAAAATTATTATGCAGGTTTGGAAAGAATACCAGGAAAAAAATAAAGACCGTTTTTTGAACGAATTGCTCGATTTGCTTAGAATACCAAGCGTAAGTGCCAAAAGCGAACACAAAGCAGATATGCTAAAGTGTGCCGAAGCAGTTAAACAACGTTTGCTTGATGCCGGTGCCGACAAAGCAGAAATTTATGAAACAGAAGGCCATCCTTTGGTTTATGGCGAAAAAATTATTGACCCATCAAAACCAACTGTATTGGTATATGGCCACTACGATGTGCAACCGGCAGAGCCTTTAGACCTTTGGAAAAGTGGCCCGTTTGACCCAACAATTGTAGATGGAAAAATATATGCCCGTGGCAGTTGCGATGACAAAGGCCAGTTTTATATGCATGTAAAAGCATTGGAAACATTGGTAAAAACCAATACGCTGGAAAACAATATTAAATTTTGCATTGAAGGAGAAGAAGAAGTGGGTTCTCCCAACCTTGGCAAATTTGTGGCTACTCATAAAGAGCTTTTAAAAGCAGATTGCATACTAATTAGCGACAGTGCCATGATAAGCCTCGATACGCCTAGTATAGATATTGGTGTGCGTGGGTTGAGTTATATAGAGGTAGAAGTTACAGGGCCAAACAGAGATTTACACAGTGGTGTGTATGGTGGTGCTGTTGCAAACCCCATTACAATACTTGCCAAAATGATTGCCTCATTGCACGACGAAAATAACCATATTACCATCCCCGGATTTTATGATGATGTAGTAGTGGCTACAGCAGAAGAAAGAGCACTAATGGCTAGAGCACCTTATGACGAAAAAGAATTTAAAGCAGATCTTGGCGTAAACGAACTTTGGGGCGAAAAGGGATATACTACTAATGAACGCACAGGCATTCGCCCTACATTGGAACTAAACGGAATTTGGGGAGGATACACCGGCGAAGGGGCTAAAACAGTTTTGCCAAGTAAAGCATTTGCAAAAATATCGGCAAGGTTGGTACCCAACCAGGATTCGCATAAAATAACCGATATACTCATCAATCATTTACAAAAAATTGCTCCACCTTATGTTACAGTAAACGCTGCACTGCATCATGGTGGCGAACCTTATATGACACCTATTGACAGCAACGCTTACCAAGCGGCCGCCAAGGCAATGGAAACTACTTTCGGTAAAACACCCATTCCTGTAAGAGGTGGTGGCAGTATTCCCATTTGTGCCTTGTTTGAAAAAGAATTAGGAATTAAAATAGTGTTTATGGGTTTTGGATTAGATAGCGACAACCTCCACAGCCCCAACGAAAAATTTGATATTGCCAATTTTTACAAGGGAATTGAAACCATCCCCTATTTTCACAAGTATTTTTCTGAAATGAAATAATATGTGTTTCAAAGAGCAATTAGTAAATTGCTCAATTAAAATTCACTCTTTACCATAATAAAAATAGGCTGTCTTTGTTTAAAAAGACAGCCTATTTTTATTATGAAGAATCTTGCTTCTACAAGTCTTTATATTTATTGTTTCACTAACTTTTGACGATAGCTTTGGGTACCATCTTCGTCGGTTACAGTTAACAAATAAATACCTTTTGGAAGTCTTGAAAGATTTATCAACTTAATGCTTGCATTGTTAATTGCTTCGGTATGCATTACTTGACCCGATAATCCGGTAACAGTTACTTTGCTATTGCCATTCAAACCTGCTATTGTTACATTTTCATTTACAACCGGGTTTGGATAAATACTTATGTTACTGGTAGCAAAACTAAGTTGGCGAATATCACTGTATTTAGTTGCTCCATCAATATCAACCTGGCGCAAACGATATTGATTATTCCCTTTTAAAGGAGCTATATCAGTAAAGTTATACTCTAATCTTTGGCTACTATTTCCATTGATTGATTTAGTATTTACAAAACCTATCGACTCCCAATTGCTACCATTTTTGCTACGCTCAATATAAAAACCTTTATTGTTTTGCTCTGAAACGGTTGCCCATGTTAACTGCGATTTTTTTCCATCTTTTAATGCATTGAATGAAACCAGCTCAACAGGCATCACAAGATTATCATAAGTATAGGTAACGCAACCTCCTGCATTTGAGCGGGTATCTATTTGAAATGAAATAGTAGCCGAACCTACAACCGTAGCAACAGATAAATTACTGAAAGTAATGGGAGCTACAAAATTTTGGCCTCCACCATTTATATAACCCGAAATATCATCGGAGCCATCAAATAGTTGAACTTCATTGTTAATTGCACCAACAGTAGCAACATTATTAAAGGTCATTCCGGAAGTTCCAGCATAATCAATAGTACCATCAAAGGGAGAAAATGATTGCAGTATTTTAAATTTACTCTCTACTTCCGGAGCAATGGCAGTACCAGGAATAGTGGAAACCGTAGTTCTTGAACCTCCTTCCAAAGAAACATTGTTTTGACTTGAAACACCTGTATTTTCTGCCTGTACAACCGGATGTGAAGATGTTGTAGAGAAGAACCAATCAACCTGGTTTAAAGTTCCTCCTAAATAATCAGGAACAGAATAGGCCCTTGGAAAGTCGGTAATTGTTGTAGTCCAGGTAGGTTGTGTTACCGGTAAAACCTTACAAACAGTAATGGTATTGGGTCTATATCTAAGCCCCATGCTATAAATATCAAAGCTGGTAGTATTATTGGGGATATTAAAAAAATCGGTAAATCCAGATGTGTTTGCAGCACTATTAATTTGATTATTGGCCCCTACCCTTTTAGTAGTAATGGTAAAACCATTAACAGGATACTTGAAACGAATTCGGTAATCACCCGCAGTAAAAGGGCTTGGATAAGTAAGAGTGTAATTGCCACTGGCATCTGTTAATGTGCTTGCCTTGGCATTACTTGCATCACCGTTAATGTATAATTCCACTACTATAGCAGGAATTTCGGTTTCGCCAGTCATTAATCCATCAGCATTTTTATCGTGCCATACTTTACCGGTAATGGTTTGAGCATTGCTAGATGAAATAAATAAAAAGGTGGCTAATATTAAGCCCACCATTCTTGTGTAGATCTTTTTCATTTGTTAAGCTTTAGATTTTTGAGAATATATGATTAAAAAACTTTAAAGAATAAGTGGTTTTAAGCTATACTCGTCCCTCTAATTGTTTAAATTTTTAATTTGCGACGCAAATATACAAGATCTTAGACGAAATAAACTTTTAAATGGTTTCTATCCCAGGTAATTTTTTTTCTATCTAAAGTATCCTATTTTTTTATGATACTTTAAAGTAAGTAAGAAGTATAGAGTGAATATTATTGGGTAAGCCTGCGTATGTATAAAGTTATTACTACTACAATACTTTTATTGAAAATTTAATTAATAAATGCAATAAAGTACATCATATAAATTAGCGATCAGTAAAAGTGTTAGAGGTAATAAGTGAAAATAAAATTTTTCTCTTCACTTTATTCTTTCATCATCAATAATAATACCAGTTTATATGAGTTCTAAATTAGGAAACTGGTAATAATAAGATATCGTAATTGAAATTCTTTAAAAATCATTTTAACTTTTTGGTATTTTCCATTATTTTTGCCGCCCATTAGCCGGGGTAGCTCAGCTGGTTAGAGCACAGGATTCATAACCCTGAGGTCGGCAGTTCAAGTCTGCTCCCCGGTACAAAGTCTGAATTTATATTCAGGCTTTTTTTATTTCAAAGAAATTAATTGAATTCAGATCCGTCAAAAGGCGAACGGCAGTTTCCCAAACTATCAAAATATTGAAACAAAAAAGACTCATGAAGATTGAGTCATTCCTAACAGTTTATTTATTAAGCCTGGGTCGCCACGCTATTTCTTCGGCACCCAGTAAATGCCCGGTATATCTTGCAAGTACAAACAAATAATCACTTAACCTATTGGTGTATTGAATTACTAAGGGGTCTATAAAAATATTTTCTTCCTGCATGTGTACACAAATGCGTTCCGCACGCCTGCAAATACACCTTGCCACATGCAGACTTGATACGGCCACATGTCCACCGGGTAAAATAAAAAATTTCATGGGTGGCAAAGTTTCGTTCATTGTATCGATAGCATTTTCCAGTAATGAAATATCTTCCAGTTTTAAATCGGGCATTTTCATTAAAGGCTCCTTTTCAGGATCGCAAGCTAAGGAAGAACCAATGGTAAACAACCTGTCTTGTATTTCTTTCAACATATCCTTACTGCTCTTGTCCATTAGCTGATCAGCACATAAACCTATATATGAATTTAGTTCATCAATGGTACCATAGCTTTCAATGCGTATATGACTTTTTGGAACTTTGGTTCCTCCAATCAAGCTAGTTTTACCTTTATCGCCAGTTTTTGTATAAATTTTTGTAGCCATGGTTACTATGCTATTACAACAGCATTTTTTCCTTTTTCGGTAAGGTTATCTGATTCTATCAGGCCATCTTTTAATCTTACTACTCTATTTGAATATTGCGAAATATCTTCTTCATGCGTTACCAACACAATTGTATTTCCTTCATTGTGAATTTTGGTAAGAATATCCATTATTTCGTAAGATGTTTTTGAATCCAGGTTTCCGGTGGGTTCATCCGCCAAAATAATAGAAGGGTTATTTATTAAAGCCCTGGCAATTGCTACACGCTGGCACTGACCTCCACTCAATTCATTTGGTTTATGGTGCATCCTATCTTCCAGTTTCACTTTATGCAATACCTCTTCTGCTCTTTCTATCCGCTCTTTTTTAGGAATACCGCTATAAATAAGCGGTAGGGCTACATTTTCTGCAGCGGTAAGTTTTGGTAATAGGTTAAACTGCTGAAAAACAAAACCAATTTCTGTATTTCTTACAGCAGCCAGCTCATCATCATGCATCCGGCTTACATCTTTTCCGTTTAAAATATAGTGGCCTCTTGTTGGCGAATCCAGACAACCCAAAATGTTCATTAAAGTAGATTTGCCGCTACCACTTGGGCCCATTAAGGAAACGTACTCGTTTTTATAAATATCCAGGTTAATTCCTTTTAAAACAGGTAGCTCCTGCTTGCCCAAGTAATAACTTTTGTAAATATTTTTTAATTGTAAAATTGATTGGGCCATAATTATTTTTTAATCACTTTAGGTACCATAAAAAATTGGTTGTTGTGCTTTGCGGAGTTTTTTAAAGCCTCTTCTTGAGAGCAACTCCCTTTTACCTCATCTTCACGCCAGGTATTTACCTGAGCCGCCATATGCTCCAATGGCTCCACGCCAATTGTATCCACTTCTTCTATCTTTTGAACAAAACGTATCATTTTTTCCAAATCGTTTTTAATAGCTACTTTTTCCGTTTCACTAAAATTAAGCCTGGAAAGTGTGGCCAGTTTATTCAATAAATCATCATTTACTTCCATACAACAAAAATAACGGTTTAAGTACAGAGCAAACGGGGTTTTATACAAATGGTTGGTCTAAATTTTATATAAATGAACCAGCATAGCAATTGAGTTTTGCTATCTTCGCCGCCAGAACTTTTAAGAACAATATTATGAGTACAATGGATCGAAAAATTGTAATGAGCGGCATTAGGCCAACCGGTTATTTGCATTTGGGCAACTATTTTGGTGCAATGCGCAATTATGTAAAAATGCAGAGTGAATATGAATGTTATTTTATGGTAGCAGATTTACATTCGCTTACTACACATCCCGATACAAAAGAATTAAAAGCCAATGTACACAGGGTTTTGGCAGAAAATATAGCTTGCGGCCTAGATCCTGAAAAAGCTGCTTTTTTTTGCCAGAGCCATATCCCGGAAATTTCTGAGTTATACTTATACCTTAATATGTTGGCTTACAAAGGTGAGTTGGAAAAGACAACCACTTTTAAAGATAAAGTTCGCCTACATCCAGAAAATGTAAATGCTGGTTTACTAACTTATCCTGTTTTAATGAGTGCAGATATTTTGATTCACAGAGCATCTTTTGTACCCGTAGGTAAAGATCAGGAACAGCATCTTGAAATGGCCCGCAATTATGCCCAGCGGTTTAATTTTCGCTATGGCAATGTGTTTCCCGAGCCGCAAGCATTCAACTTTGGAGAAACATTATTGAAAGTACCCAGCCTTGATGGTACGGGCAAAATGAGTAAAAGCGAAAACCAAATGGCTACACTTTACCTTGCAGATGATGATGAGATCATTCGCAAAAAAGTAATGAAAGCTAAAACGGATAGCGGCCCGACAGCACTAAATTCAGTAAAACCCGATTATATCGAAAACCTTTTTTTACTAATGAAATTGGTAAGTACCCAAGAGGTTATTAGCAAGTTTGAAAACGACTTTAACAACTGTAACATACGCTATGGCGATATGAAGAAGCAATTGGGCGAAGACATGGTAAGGTTTATTGCACCCATCAGGCAAAAAGCTACCGATATAATGAATGATGAAAAATACCTGGAAAAAGTTATGAAGCAAGGTGCCGAAAAAGGTAGAAAAAGTGCCGCTGCAACTATACAAGTGGTAAGAGAAGCGATGGGATTAAAATATTATTGATTTACACATATTTAATCGTTCATTTTTAAGGCAGATTGATTAAGTTTTCTTACATTGAACGTCGAATAATTTTTCAATTTTTGAGCTTATAAATAAGCTAAACAAGGATTATGGCCAAAATAAAAAAACCCAAGCATATAGCTGTTGCCGGAAATATAGGTGCAGGGAAAACCACATTAACCGAAATGTTAAGCAAGCATTACAAGTGGATTCCCCAGTTTGAAGATGTTGATCATAACCCTTATCTCAACGACTTTTATGAAGATATGCCTCGTTGGAGCTTTAACCTTCAAATATATTTTTTAAACAGCCGATTAAATCAATTACTCGATATTCACAGGGGTACAGAAACCGTTATACAAGACCGTACCATATTTGAAGATGCCAATATTTTTGCACCCAACCTGCACGATATGGGCTTAATGGGCAAACGGGATTTTGAAAATTATTACAAGTTTTTTGAAACCCTAAAAACAATGGTGCAGCCACCAGACTTGCTTATTTATTTAAAAGCATCGGTACCTACATTGGTTGCTCAAATTCAAAAAAGAGGGAGAGAATATGAAGAAAATATCCGCTTAGATTATTTGAAAAAGCTCAACGACTACTACAACAATTGGATTGATAATTATAAAGAAGGCCCATTATTAGTGATTGATGCAGACACTAATAAGTTTGCAGAAAACGAAGAACACCTTGGCCAAATAATTCAAAAGATAGATTCGCAGTTATTTGGTTTATTCTAATCAATCAATTGATTTTTCATTGCATAAAATACCAGCCCAACTGAGTTTTTTACACCAAACCTTTCCATTAGCCTGTCTTTGATTGCTTCTACGGTTCTTGCACTAATACTCATTTTTTGTGCAATTTCTGTAGCGGTAAATTCCATACAAACCAATGTAAGCACTTCTTTTTCTCTTTCGCTCAATGCAACTTCGGAAGTAAGAGAGGGATTAAATTTTTGCTTGCTATAATTTTTCTTTATCAAAACCTTATTTACAAACGGATTTAAATAAAACCCGGTGCGCATCACATCCATAATGGCTTTTCTTATTTCTGCAGGTTCTGTATTCTTTAGTAAATAGCCTGCCGCACCACAGTCCATTAAATGGCCTACAAATCTTTCATCTTCGTACATTGTTAAAATAATTACACGTATTTGTGGATACGTTTTTGTAATTACTTTAGTTGCATCTATTCCATCCTTAATGGGCATTTTAAGATCACACAAAATTACGTCTGGCATAGATTCTGGAATCTTTTGAATAAGGTCATCGCCGTTTTCGGCTTCCATAACAAATTTTAAATTGGTATAGGAACGCAGGGAAAGAATAACACCTTTTCTAAAAATTTGGTGGTCATCAGCAATGGCTACTTTGATTTGTTCGGGGAGCATACTATTGGTAAAATTAAGAACATTTACAAAGAAGCTTCAAAAAAATCTTCTTTACAAATATGGTTAGGATATTAGAACAGCAGGAGTGTAATAATTTTACTACGCTTCTACCGCTTGTTGTTTTGGAACTTCCAGTGTTATTTTATAATAAGTGTGACTAGCATCAATTTCAAACAAAATACGGCCATTTAGTAACTTAATGCGGCTGGCAATATTTTTTAAGCCGAGACCTTGCGAAGACTGGCTCAATTTATCAAACTCAGTTTGCACAATCCCCTTTCCATCATGATGAATCCTTATATAAATAAAATTTGCATTTGCATTTTGCGTAAGGTGTATAAAGCCGGCATTACTGTGTTTAAGAATATTATTAATCAACTCCTGTATAATTCTAAATATAAGCAGCTCCTGATCGGTTTTAAGTCTTTGCCTGTAATCGTGAAAACGGGCACTGGCATTAATAGTACCACTACCACTAATTTTTTGAAACAAATCGGTGGTGGCTGTTTCTAAACCAAAGTTTTTTAAAGTGGGCGGCATTAAGCTATGGCTAATATTTCTTATCAGCAGTATGGCGTCATCTATTATCTGCTTGGCGCTAAAAATATTTTGCAGTTGTGCGGCCCGTTCAAGATTCACCAGGTTTTCGTTAAGGTAAAGCCTCGCTGTAGCTAGTAGAGGACCGGCATCATCATGCAGATCGGCCGCTATCCGTTGGCGTTCTTCTTCCTGAAAACGGATGGAGGCATTTAAAAAAAGTTGCTGCTTTTCAGCTTCCATTTTTTTCATTTGGATATGGTAACGGATCACTTTTCGCTGGTGCATAATTACAAAAACAATAATGCCTATTGCAAGCGTTATCATGCCTATTGAACCAATAAACATGAGCTTTGACACATCGGATTGTAAAAAAAACATTATACCTACTATTTTTTTGTGGTTGATGGAGTAAAGGGTTCGTCTAGGTCAAGATCAGTAGGAATATGGAGAACATTTTCGTCCCTTTCATCGTTATTATTAGTAGCAAAAAGGCTTAAACACAAAATTATGTTTTTAACAACAACCGAAATCAAATAAATATGAGACATGGTTCTTACAAAGTCCTTATCAGCTCCAGAGCTTGTTGTTATAAAAACGAAGAAGAAAAAAGTTCCTGTAAAATACAAAAATAAGCCCACGCATATCCAAAATACGGTGGACTGATAAAGTGGATATACTACTACGGTGCGCATTTTTTCAAAGAAAAAATACACAATAAAAATGATCAACAATAAATAGGAAACAATATTTGAATGATTATTGAATGTGTTTTTATTACTAATGTAATAATCAAACAGAGCATAGATTGTAAAAGGAATAATTGAAAACAAAATTACTTTTCTAACCCAGTTTTCCTTTAAAACGATGTATAAAAAATAACAGATAACAGAATATTCAAATATATTGAAAATGCGGCCAATAAAGAAGTAGGTAACCCTTTCATCAAAAACCTCTAATAAGAGTATAGTAAGAATATTGAATAAAAAAAGCAAAGCCGCATAAACAAAAAAAACCTTTAGTTCTTTTGTATTCAATTTCTTATAAAATAAAATACAAAAGAATAAAGGCAATAATTCTGTGATTACCGGTATGTAAAAAGTATAGTCTCGGATGACAATTAGTTTTTTCAAATATAACTAACTGTAACCCAACTACAAAATTTTACTTACTCGTAAGAGTAAAAGAACTCACTGTAGTCTACAACACTACAAGTTAAAACGCCTGCGTACATAGTTAATAAATTTATTAGTGGTTTACGATCAAATATCAACACAAACTTGGGCCAAATCCTTTCCATATACAAGGGGTTAAAGAACTGCAGAAATAAAATAATTCTTCTACAACTCAATATCAATAAGGGTTTAGGCAACACATGTTGACTATTTTAATAATAAATTTGGGTAAATATACGAATTTAAAATAGTAATTTTACTATTAACTTTCGTATTCATACGAGAAAATTTACTACACAATATCCACAATTTTAAAAATATTGTGGATAACAAATTATGTAAAGTTCCTATGCTTTTGATATTACTGCCAGGAATAGAGCTATATTTCATTGAATATCAATCTAAAAATAAAGTACAGAAAAGTTTAGGCAAAGTAATTATACTTGTTTTATAAATCGTATTTTTACTAAGGAAAAATTAAAAATAATATTGATTTTCAGTCGATTACCATTAATAACTTCAAAATATTTTGTGAAATTTTTGTATATTCAAATGAATATGTACCTTGAACAATACCTAACCCCCAACCAAAACAATGAGTGCTGACAATTTTGTAAAATTTGCCATTGCCGATGACCATAAGATATTTCGGGATGGCATTAAGATGGCTCTTTCGGGTAAAAACAACCTAAAAATGCTCTGGGAAGCCGAAGATGGAAAAGATATGATGCATAAAATATCCATTAAAAAACCGGATGTGTTATTAATGGATATTAGAATGCCTGAAATTGATGGCATCAATGCCATTCAATTGATTAGAAAAGAATACGAAGACATTAAAATCATTGTGTTAACCATGTATGACGATCAACAAATGATTAGTAAAATGATGGAAATGGGTGCCAATGCCTATCTCACCAAAACTACTGATCCGGAGGAAATATACGAGGCTATTTTAACCTGTATGAACGATGATTTTTACTTTAATGAGCTTGTAAATAAAGCTGTGATGGGCAAATTGATGCAAAAAAAGCATGTAAGAGCCCATTACGGTACAGATACTCCAGTTAGTTTTAATGAAAAAGAACTGAAAATTTTAAAACTATTGGCCGAAGACAAAACAACAGAAGAAATATCTAAAGTTATATTTTTAAGCCCCAGAACCATTGAAACAATTCGTCAAAATATGAAAACCAAAGTAAATGCCAAAACTATTGGTGGGCTTATTATGTATGGTATGCGAAACAAGCTAATTGATTAAAGTTCCTATTTATATACTATTAAGTAAACAGTTTGCTATGTAAATTTTACAATAGGTACAACTATGGTACTCTCCGAAAAAACTTCGTAAAAACACCATCCTTTGCTTAGGGTATATTTCCTCTTTGTTAATAATCAATATAATTTGACTTATTAATAATCGTTTATACATCGTAAACTTACTATTTAAAAAAACATTAAATTCGCCCCTTAGAATATTTTATGAAACAAGACCCAAACGAACCAATATCTGTAATTATAGCTGATGACCATGTACTTTACAGGGCTGGTGTAAAAACATCTTTAAGTGCCAAAAAAGATATAAAAGTAATTGCAGAGGCTGATAACGGAATGCATCTGTTGAACATTATTAAAAACATTCAGCCAGATGTTATCCTTCTTGACATTCAAATGCCAATAATGGACGGTATTGCTACTTTGCCTGAAATAAAAAAGCTTTGCCCTCAAACAAAAGTGATTATGCTTACGTTTATGGAAGACAATAGCATGATAACAAAACTAATGGAATTAGGAGCAAATAGTTATCTGGCCAAAACTAGTGACAGTGAAATTATTTACGAAGCAATAAAAACTTGTGTGGCTCAGGAATATTATTTTAATTCTATGACTAACAAAGCATTGCTTACAAATTTAAAGCAACGCAACATAGCCCCACCACAACAAATGCTACAGCCCGAAGCTGTGCTAAATGATAAAGAAACTACTATTTTAAGATTGATGTGCGAAGAAAAAAGCACAAAAGAAATTGCAGATATTGTAGAGCTTAGCCCTCGTACAGTAGAAGCAATAAGAGATAAACTAAAAGTAAAAACAGGTGCTAAAAGTACTGCAGGACTAATTATGTATGCTGTAAAGCATAAGATAATTGAAGAACTGTAACTCCCAATTATATCCAAGCAATCCCCGATAATTCCGGGGATTTTTTATTTTCGCTTTAATGAATTATATCAACTTTAATGGGAAGATAGTAGCAGAAAATACTGCTGTTGCAACTGCACAAAATCGTGGTTTGCGATACGGTGACGGGCTTTTTGAAACACTGGTTTCATATAATGGAAGTCTAATACTTTGGAAAGAACATACGGAAAGGCTTTGGGATGGAATGCAAATGCTACGATTTGAAATACCTGCTTACTTTTCAAAAAAGTACTTACATGATGAAATTTGTAAGCTAATACAAAGGAATAAACACAATACTGACAATGCAAGAATAAGGATAAATATTATTAGAGGCAATGGCGGCCTTTTTGACCCTGAAAACCTAAACGTCAATTTAATTATTGAAAGTTGGCAATTACCGCATCAATATGAGTTAAACAGCAATGGCCTGCAATTGTGCATTTATGAAGATGCTTACAAAATTTGCGACTCTTTCAGTAAATTTAAACACAATAATTTTTTACCCTATACAATGGGGGCATTGTATGCCAATGAAAAAAAAGTCAACGATTCAGTAATACTAAACCAGTATCAAAGAATAAGTGACACTTGCGTAGCAAATATTTTTTTAGTAAAGAACAACGAGATTTTTACACCTACACTTTCCGAAGGTTGTATTGCAGGAATTATAAGAAACATATTGGTGAAAAAATTACCGGAAATTGGCTATACTGTTTACGAAACAAATATTACAGTTATAGATTTATTAAACGCCGACGAGATTTTTTTAACCAATTCTGTATCTCCCATCAAGTGGGTGTCTTCTTTACAGAATAGCACTTATGGCAACAAAGAGACTTTAAATATATACAAGCAACTTCCAACCTTATTACCCGAATATTTTCAGTGAAACAAAAAATAAATATATGCTGGTTTAGAAGAGATCTTCGCTTAACGGATAACGCAGCATTGTACCATGCACTAAAATCTGAAAATCCGGTTTTACCAATTTTTATTTTTGATACTACTATTCTAAATAAGCTAGATAATAAAGCAGATAGGCGTGTACAGTTTATTTACCAAACTTTGAAAAAAATGCAAGATGAATTTCTAAAGTTGGGTACTTCATTTTATGTACTGCATGGTACGCCTGAAGAATGTTTTAACAAGATAATTTCAGCTTATGAAGTGCAAAAAGTTTTTACTAATAATGATTATGAAATATATGCACGAGAAAGAGATGCTGCAATAGAAAAATTGCTGAAGAAAAAAAGTATTGAGTTTGTTTCTTTTAAAGATCAAGTAATATTTGAAAAGGAAGAAATTATAAAAGATGATGGCTCACCTTACATCGTATTTACTCCCTACAGTAAAAAATGGCATTCGCTATTAAAAAAATTTCATTTACAAAGCTATCCCACTAAAAAATATTTTAAAAATTTTATTAAGTGTCCCGAAATTAAAATACCTACTTTAAACACCATTGGCTTCGAAAAAACAGAAAAGAAATTTCCTACAAAGCAGGTAGAGGAAGCCCAAATACAGCAATATAAAAACAATAGGGATTACCCAGCTATTGATGGTACATCCAGGCTAAGTTTGCATCTCCGGTTTGGAACTATTTCAATAAGACAATTAGCAACAAAAACTTCAGGGCTTTCTGCCACTTTTTTAAATGAGCTGATTTGGCGTGACTTTTACCATATGATTACCTGGCATTTTCCACATATTGGCGAACACAAAGCTTTTAAACCTGCATACGATAAAATTAATTGGCGAACAGATATGAACGATTTTGAAAAATGGTGCGAAGGGCAAACTGGTTATCCAATTGTAGATGCAGGCATGAGAGAGTTGAATGTAACAGGATTTATGCACAATAGGGTTAGAATGATTGTTGCTAGCTTTTTAGCAAAACATTTATTGCTCGACTGGCGATTAGGTGAAGCTTATTTTGCAGAAAAATTATTAGATTATGATTTTGCAGCCAATAATGGTGGTTGGCAATGGGCCGCCGGAAGTGGCTGCGATGCAGCTCCCTATTTTAGAATTTTTAACCCTTACCTACAAACAAAAAAATTTGATCCTGAATTAAAATATATCCGTAAATGGGTGCCCGAGTTTGAAGAACTAACATACCCTAAACCAATGATAGATCACAAGTTTGCAAGAGAGAGATGCCTAAAGGCATACTCAAATGCATTGAAAGAAAAATAATTTATACAAAAATTTCTTTGTTACTTATCTCCTTTCCTGTTGTTTGCGCAAATAAATTCATTAATACATTTACAGCTTTTCTTCCTTCTTGTCCAAGGCTTAATGAATAATTATTTACATAAAGGTCAATATGCTTGCGCATTACATCTTCGCTCATTTCTTGCGAATGAATGCGTATATAATCATTTAACTCAGGATAGTAGGAATACGAATATTCAATACTTTTTTTAATTAGTCGCTCTACTTTTTGCTGAACTTTTCTGTCTATATTTTTATCAATTACAATTCCACCCAATGGGATCGAAACACCCATTTGTGTTTCCCAATAATCGCCCAAATCTGTTATTTTTTTCAAACCTTTTGCCTGGTAAGTAAATCTATTTTCATGGATAATTACGCCAAGCCCCTTCCCTGCTTGGACAAAAGACTCTATTTCATCATAGCGTAAAAAAACTTTGTGTTTAGCCTCTGGATATTTCATTGAAAACAATAAATGTGCTGTTGTATTTTGCCCCGGCACTGCAATTATTTGCTCCTCAACTATTGTATCCTCTAATTCTTCATTAGCAATTAATAACGGCCCTACGCCTTTGCCCAGCGCACTTCCACTATCCAATAATAAATACTTGTCTAAAACAAGCGGCAACACTCCATAACTTAATTTGGTAACAGAAAGTTTTCCTTGCAACGCCCATTCGTTCAATGTTTGTACATCTTCCAACACTGGTTCAAACGCTAATCCTTCGTTATCAATTTTATTATTTACCAGCGCATCAAAAATAAAGGTATCGTTGGGGCAGGGCGAAAAACCCAAGGTTAGTTTCATCCATTTTGTTTTAATAGTTCAATTATTTGCAACAGGTCTCGGTTAAGTGAGGCTACCGATTCTTTTATCTTCCATTGAGATTTATCTCTTATACCTACAATATTGCTGATAGAGCGTAATTGAATGAATGGAATTTTTTCCATTAGGCATACATAATGAAAAGCTGCACCTTCCATAGATTCAATTTGTGGCTGGTACAATTCTTTATAATGTTTTTCCATCTCCACATTTTCCGAAACTGTATTTACAGTAACTGCTGTGCAGGTTTTAAAACCAAGTCTATCAATTAATGCAGTTTCGTTTACCAGCCAGCCGCCTTTGTAAGGAACTTCGTCTAATTGCAAAAAACCTGTGTCAAAAAAATTTTTCAAAGTTTTGCTTTCATAAATACCTAAATCGGCAAAACAGTCTTTCTTTACAATAAGAGTTTCTGCCATTGCCAGGTCTCCAAAGCTGCCAGCAATACCAGCTTGAATAATATAGTCGTAAGAGCCTTCAGATATTTTTTTTGTAAGGCGATACATACAGTGTGGAGCACCTACGCCGGTTATCAAAAAATCGGCAGAAGGATTTGTTGCCTTAAAGGCGGCAATCTCCATTTCTGTTGCTGCTACAATTAATAGTTGCATACTGCAAATTTCGTTGATTGCAATCAATATGTTTACTTTTGCATAAAATATCAGGCTTTTATGGTATATATAACCAGGATAGAGCATTTTAACGCAGCGCACAAGCTTTATAATCCTAATTGGTCAAGAGAAAAAAATGAAGAGATTTTTGGTAAATGCGCCAATGAAAATTGGCATGGCCACAATTTTGAATTATATGTAACTATAAAGGGCGAACCAGACCCAGAAACGGGTTTTGTATTTGATGCAAAAAGATTGAGTAAGTTAGTAAAAGAGCATGTAGTTGAAAAACTCGATCATAAAAATTTAAACGAAGATGTAGATTTTATGAAAGGCAAACTTTGCTCAATTGAAAACCTAATTGTTGCTATTTGGCAGCAGCTACAACCACATTTGCCCAAAAATGTTCAACTGCATGGTTTAAAATTATACGAAACAGATAAAATTTATGCAGAGTATTTTGGAAACTAATTTTAGTAAGTTTATACTTTGCAAATTTATTTAAAGTCAAATCACAATAAGTCCACAGCCATCACATGAATAATAAAGTAGCTGTTTATAGAAAAGAAAATTTTAATGCCGCTCATCGCTTGTTTAATCCCGAATGGGATTTTGAAAAGAACAATGCAATATTTGGCAAGTGCAATAACCCAAATTTTCACGGGCATAATTACGACCTCATTGTAAAAGTAGTGGGTGTACCTGATGCATCAACTGGTTTTGTAATAGATTTAAAAGTATTAAGCGATATTATCCAACAACAGGTAATAGAAAAGTTTGATCACAAAAACCTTAATGAAGATTGCGAAGAGTTTAAAAACCTTAACCCTACAGCAGAAAACATTGCAATAGTAATTTTTAATTTACTAAGACCCGCAATAAATAAAGAATTAAAAATGCAGGTAAGACTGTACGAAACAAAAAGAAATTTTGTTGAATATCCGGCAGAACAACCTGAATAAATAAAACAATATGGCATATAATAAAACAGAAACTTACGACGAAGATGTAACCAAAGGGCTAATTGACAATTATACCAATGCATTAAGTTTATTAGGAGAAGATGCAAACAGGGAAGGTTTATTAAAAACCCCTGAGAGAATGGCAAAAGCTATGCAGTTTTTAACGCAGGGTTACAACCTTGATGCAAAAGCTATTTTAGATTCTGCAAAGTTTCACGAAGATGTAAGCGAAATGGTAATTGTAAAAGATATTGAATTGTACAGTATGTGTGAACACCATATGCTACCATTTTTTGGCAAGGCACATGTGGCCTATATTCCCAATGGATATATAACTGGGTTAAGCAAAATTGCCCGTGTGGTAGATGTGTACAGCAGAAGGTTGCAAGTACAGGAAAGATTAACACACCAGATATTAGAAGCCATTAAAGAGTCACTAAATCCTCAAGGTGTAGCCGTTGTTATAGAAGCTTCGCATTTATGTATGATGATGAGAGGTGTGCAAAAACAAAATTCTGTTACAACAACATCTGCATTTTATGGCCAGTTCGAGAAAAATGAAACAAGGAGTGAGTTTATGAAACTCATTAGTGCCACATTGCATTAAGATTTTCGATTTAGAAAATTGAACTTTTTGAACCTTTAAACTTTTAAACATGAAACATGCATACATATTTCCCGGGCAAGGTGCACAATTTAGCGGCATGGGAAAAAATTTATACGAAACCAACCCTTCTGCAAAATCATTATTTGATGAAGCCAATGACATATTAGGTTTCAATATTTCGGAAACAATGTTTACCGGAACCGATGAAGAATTGAAACAAACCAGTGTAACACAACCCGCTGTTTTTATTCATTCGATTGCCGCATTTTTAAGCATAGAAAATGCTATACCGGATATGGTTGCAGGACATTCTTTAGGCGAATTTTCTGCATTGGTAGCCAATAAAACACTATCATTCTCTGATGCTTTAAAACTGGTTGCAGTAAGGGCAAGTGCCATGCAAAAAGCTTGTGAGCTAAATCCTTCTACAATGGCAGCAGTACTTAATTTGCCCGATGAAAAAGTGGAAGAAATATGCCAGCTTGTAACCAATGAAACCGGAGAAATAGTTGTAGCCGCAAATTATAACTGCCCTGGCCAATTGGTAATAAGCGGTTCCTTAAAAGCCATTGATATTGCCTGCGAAAAAATGAAAGCAGCAGGTGCTAAAAGAGCTTTGGTACTTCCTGTTGGCGGTGCTTTTCATTCACCATTAATGATGCCTGCAAAAGAAGAACTGGAAGCTGCCATTAACAGTACAACTTTTAATATACCAGTTTGCCCTGTTTATCAAAATGTAGTGGCTAAAGCAGTTACAAACCCCGAAGAAATAAAAGCCAATCTTATTGCCCAATTAACAGGCCCTGTAAAATGGACCCAATGTGTAGAAGCAATGATAGCTGATGGCGCAACCAAATTCACAGAATGTGGACCAGGTAAAGTTTTACAAGGTTTAGTTGGAAAAATAAATAAAGAAATGCTTACAGACGGTGTTAGCTGATTGTTGGTTTCCAATCTCAAGAAAGCTCAAGAGTCTATAAAAAAGAAGCGGCGTAATAATTAGGTCGCTTCTTTTTAGTTTTTATTGCACTATAATTGTAGTTCCTTTTCGCTGCACCAAATTACCTCTATAATCAACCGCTTCGGCTATCCACACAAAAGTGCCGGTATGTTGTAAAACCCCTTTTATTCTTCCATCCCAACCTCTTCTAAAATCGCCTTTGGTTTCAAACACCGTTTGCCCGTAACGATTAAATACCCTGAAATACCTGTATTCCTTCATACCAATTGCAATCGCCCTCAACACATCATTTCTTCCATCACCATTAGGTGTAAAAGCAGTAGGCACATATATTTCGGGCCCTTTGTACACTTTTACAAATATAGTATCAGAGCCTTCGCAATTAGCAGGCGTTTTACCTGTTACAATATAGGTTTGATCGTCTCTTAATGTTGCTATCGGGTTATTAATATTTGGATTGCTTAACCCAATGGATGGAATCCAATTCCAATTGGTAACCGTTTGTTGGCCTATTTGTACCGCATTTAACTGAACAGGCTGGCCAATTGCAACTACTACCGAATCGTTGCCAGCAAATATTTTTACTGCAGGTGTTACCGTTAAGTACACCGTATCTTTTTTAAGCGACATACAGCCATTGGCATCTTTTACATCAAGATAAAAAGGCATATTCTCTGTTGGCCTTATTACTGTGGGTTGTGCCAGTGTGCTATTGTTTAATAATGTAGATGGTGTCCAAAAATATTCTGCAAAACCTGTTTGACCCTGCAATACAGCATCTGCACCAAAGCAAACAGTTATATCCGGCCCGGCATTGGCAAGTGGTGCTGCATTTAAATTTATAATTACAGAATCTGTTTTAATACAAATACCCGATGTTGCCGTAACATAATATTTTGTTGTAACAATGGGCGATGCTGTAGTATTTGCCGTTGTAGTACTACTCAATGCTGTTGATGGTGTCCATGCATAAGTTGATGCCAATGTTGCTGTAGCATTCAACCCAATAGACGATCCCTCGCAAATAGTTTCATCTGCTCCCGCTTCTACTGCTAATGTATTATTCAATGCAACAGTTATGTTTCCACTACTTACCGTACATCCATTGGCATCTTTTACAACAACTGTATATGTTCCCTGCCTTACATTAAAAGTATTGCCACTAACAAAAGCCCCACCATTTAATGAATACTGGTAAGCAGGGTTACCGCCCGATGCAGTAATCGTAATGCTTCCATCGGCATTACCAGTGCAGGTTGCCGGAGTGGTTGTATTTGATTGCAAAAGATTGGGATAGCTTTGAGCAATGTTTACTTGTATGCTATCTGTACAGCCGCTTGCATCTCTTATTCTTACGGTATAATTGCCAACAGGAAGATTGCTGAATGTGCTGTCAGATTGATAAGTGGTGCCTCCATTAATAGAAAACTCCAATGGCCCGGGCCATTCATATCCTGCACCTATATTAATTTGGCCTGTTGTGCCGCCATTACAATTCACATCTGTTTTAGAAAGCAGTTCAAGATCTTTTACTTTTACAAAGGCAGAATCTTTTGCAAGACAGGTACCAACACTTGCCGTACAAATAAACATTCCCTGTCCGCCCGGAAGGTTAACCGTAGGATTTGCGGTAGTAGTACTGCTCAACGCAGGATTCACATCCCAGTTATAAATCGTGTACCCGGAAGTTGCCTGTAACTGCACTGTTGTATTGCGGCAGATATAGGCGGTATCCGGTGTAATACCTAATATATCGTAATCCCTTATTTGAATTTCAGTACTATCGGTGGGCAGTCCTGCGGCACATCCCGCCAGGGTATAAATTTTAATTGTTTCAATTCCTTCGGGCACTAAATCCATTATCGGAAAAATATTTAGCAATACAGAATCTTCATTTGCAGGAATAACAATGCTGGAAGGTAATGGTTGTACATCTACCCCGTTTATCGCAGTACCGCCATAACTTAAATTAATTACTAAGGGAAAAGGGCCGGGGCTTTGCCGCTTAATATTTAAAGAGCCTGTGGCACAACCTTCTACCAAATAGCTCATACCACTTACCGGATCGGTTTGCGTAAGATTTACCAATTCAGTTGCATTGGAACTTAAGCTTTTTGCTTCGAGGAAAACGCCGCTATCGAAGTTATCATCCCCTACATCTGAAATCACTAATTTTAAATGATAAGTTTGGCAAGGCTGCACCCTAGCTTCTGCCACCAGAACGGTAGTATGACCATCATATGTAAAATGTGGGCCAGTATTATCTAAATAATAGACAGGGTTATTGGGGCATAATGGAATACCATTTTCTTTTACATTATTAATATTAAAAATTGATACCGGGATTGTTGTGTTAGGTACCAATGCAATATTTTGTTGTCCAGTAAATCCTGGACCAGATATAAAGAAAGCAAATGCATCATTAAAGCCAGAGCCTCCTGGGCATGCATATAAAGGAGTGTATTCTTCGGAGCCGAACAGATACCTAAACCTTATAGAGTCTCCCAATGGTAGAAAATCAAATTCTAAAACAGCCGCATCATTTAAATCACTGAAAGGAAATCCTATCGCATCAGCAAGGTTTTGGTCACCATTTAGCCCCCAGCCTTCATCTGCTAGGCTAAATGCATTTCCATTAACACCCCAATTGCTGCCTATTGTTTTTGCCCTTCCGTTTGTAAGTACAATACCGCTATCAATACCTAAATTTACATTTGAGCGAGCAAAAAAATTTCCTGCCATTAAAAGATTTCCCGTAAAACTTACATTACTAATTGTAACTCCTTCCCCTACCAATCGCTGAGCCAAAGCCTGGGCATTTGCGGCATCGGTAATAGTAAGCTGGGCTTTGCTACACACAGCCATAAAAAGAAATGACAAAAAAATAAACGCTTTGGTAAAAATTTGCATAATAGTCTGGCAAGTGATGATTTTAAAGGTACTCTTTTCAGAGATTTAAGCCAACAGAATTCCAATAAAAAACCGGACTCATTGTCCGGTTTAGCTTATATGAAATATTAAATCAATTTATTGATACTTTATAGAAAAATACCCTTCGGTGAGCTGATGTTCTGGAGGAGCATTTGTAGGAAAGGTATTGGCCAGAAAATGAAAATTACCTCTTATTCTTTTGGAACTGATATTATGCTCTATTATGGTAACTCTGCCGGTGTCGGCAGATAAAAAAGTGCTGGCGGTCGGATTATATTGTCCTACATAATCAAACATATCAAACTGATACGTGCCGGATATAGCTGTAGATACAAATGATAGCCCTACGGTTGGGGCTACCCCGTTTGAGGCAGAAATATTGATTCTATCCAGAATACTGATTCCTGTGAGGGAGGTATAGGTAAATGGCGTACCATCTATTTTCACTCTAAAAGTATCGGTAGCACTAGGTACTGCGGGCGCACTGGCATAAGAAATATTGTTAAAAATGCCTTCTGTAATTACTTTTTCGGTGCTGTCGAATGCCCTGAAAACTTTTAGAGAAAAAGTTCCGGACATTTTTTTACTGGAAGTATCAATAAAAGTGATATTAAGATTTCCATAAACACCGGGCACATCATTTTGATTAGTGGCATACGAAATTGGATTTGTTTCCGCAAAATCCGTAAATGCTGCCGCATTAGTAGCAGACTCGTTATGAAAAGTATAGTTATGCACACCAGAGTCCTTTACTCTCAGCAATATCATTTTATTTGATTTTGACACGCCTGTTATTACAATCACACTATCCATTTTTGAGGCAATTTTAAGGGAATCCGCAACAAATTGAATTCCATCTATTTTTGCTCTAAAATCACCCGTACCGCCTGAGGGAATGTCTTCATTTTCAAATGGGTCATACTCATGTTGACATGCAGAAAAGATAACCGCTGCAATAAGCACTCCGAAGAAAATAATCTTTTTCATTAGTGGTAGTTTATTTTACAATTATATGCTTAAAGTAGATAGCACACTGTTCATATTTCTTACCGCATCTGCACTTTTTGCAAAAGCAGCTTGCTCCTCTTCGTTTAGTTTATAATCTACAATTTTTTCCCAGCCATTGCGGCCAATTATCACTGGAACACCGATGCAGATATCATTTTGGCCGTACTCGCCTTCTAAAGAAACGCAACAAGGCATTAATTTTTTCTCATCTCTTACAATGGCTTCTACCAATGCTGCACCCGCAGCACCCGGAGCATACCATGCAGATGTACCCAACAATCCGGTTAATGTAGCACCACCTACCATTGTATCTGCTGCTACTTTTTTCAAAGCTTCTGCATCTATATAATTGGCAACAGGTGTACCACAATAAGTAGCCAACCTCGTTAAAGGAATCATGGTTGTATCCCCATGGCCACCTACTACTGTTGCCTGCAAATCGTTTGGAGAACAATTCATTGCCTGACTTAAAAAATAACGAAACCTTGCACTATCCAAAATACCACCCATACCAATAATACGGTTTTTAGGCAAGCCGCTCGATTTCAAAGCTAGGTAAGTCATGGTATCCATCGGATTGCTGATAATGATAATGATACAATCTGGTGAATGTTGTAAAATATTTTGCGTAACTGTTTTCACAATACCGGCGTTAATGCCAATTAGCTCTTCCCTTGTCATGCCCGGTTTACGAGGAATGCCCGAAGTAATTACAGCTACGGAACTGCCTGCAGTTTTGCTATAATCATTGGTACTACCTATAATTTTTGTATCAAACCCTTCAATTTGTGCCGTTTGCATCAGGTCCATCGCTTTACCTTCTGCAAAACCTTCTTTAATATCAACAATTACCAGTTCGTCGCATAGTTGCTTGCGTGCAATATTATCGGCACAGGTAGCACCTACGGCTCCGGCTCCTACTACAGTTACTTTCATGGAAAACAATTTATTTAAATGAATATTTTTTGTGCTGCAAAGGTAAAAGAATCGGTGTTTACAGAACAATCAGATATAATTTTTTTATAAAAACTGTTACTAATTCACATTTTTAACTAAGTGCTAATAAAAGAAAAAGAGAATTTATAGTTAAATACAAAACCGCCTTACATGAAGCTTTATATCTGTATAACAATGCTACTTTTTGTGCCAACCTTGGGGCAAGCGCAAATAATAGACCCGGGATTGACGGCTGTATATGAAAATAAACAGCAACTGGTAAAGCTAAAATGGCAGCACAACGATAATCAGGTACGCCGCTATATTTTGCAACGCAGCAATGATAGCATGTTGTGGGCCGATGTATATAGTATTCAAATAACTGAGCCAGAATATTTTAAATTTATCAGTTATTTTGATACTAGGGTTAGCACAGGCAAAAGCTATTACAGACTTAAGGCAGTACTAGGGGGCAATTCCACTGAATTTACAAAATCAATTATGGTAATAATTGGCCAGCAAGGTAACAACTGGCTAATGTACCCTGTACCGGTAACCGATGTCTTAAATCTTCAGTATAACGGAAATGCTATTATTCCGGGAGTAATTTCTGTAGTAATACAACGGATAAATGGGCAGGTTTACCATCAACTTAGGTTTGCATCTTCTGCCCGGCATATCACTATTCCTGTAAGCAATCTTGGTAGTGGTGTTTACGATATCCGCATCATTATTAATAAGCAGGTGGTTTGGAACAAACGGTTTGTAAAGTAACTCTCAAAAGGTTTCAAATGTTCAAGAAGTTTCAAATGTTTGCAGTAACCCAACGAGAAACGAATATTTCCTTACTTTTGCGGCTCAAATTTTAATTTTTTATGGCAACAACAGCAGATATGCGTTCAGGTCTTATCATCAAAGTAGATGGTAGCTTGTATTCGGTGATAGAATTTGGTCAAAACAAAACAGCCCGTGCTGCTGCAAAGGTTTGGGCAAAACTAAAAGGTGTAGATAATACCCGCACTATTGAAGTTACCTGGAACAGTGGCGAAACGATTTACCCGGTTAGGGTTGAAAAGAAGGCTTACCAGTATTTATATAAAGATGATACGGGATATAGTTTTATGGATAATGAAACTTTTGAGCAAATAACCGTTCCGGAAACAATGGTAGATGCACCACATTTTTTAAAAGATGGCCAGGAAGTGCAAGTATCTATTAATGGCGAAACTGAGCTGCCAATGGCTGTTGAACTTCCAGACAAAATTGTATTAGAAGTTACTTATAGCGAGCCTGGTATGAGAGGCGATACTGCTACCAAAACCTTAAAACCTGCCACCGTTGAAACTGGTGCTACCGTAAACGTTCCCTTGTTTGTAAACGAAGGTGAAATGATACGAGTGAATACCAAAACCGGGGAATATGTGGAAAGGGTGAAATAATTTCAATAGCTTATTATACATAACCGACTTTTCAGTCGGTCTTTTTTTTCAAAAAAAGTAGGATTTTTATCAAAAAAAGTAGCTTTTTTCCCATTTTTAATACAAAAAAGCCATTTTTCGAAGTTTTTCGATAAATATGCTTGTTTATATGGAAATCGTTTTCATACCTTAGCTGCCGTTTCAAAAATATCCAAATCGTAATTTAAAATTATCCAATGGACATTAAACAAATCCAAGAGCTTGTAAAGCTCATAAACAAAACCAGTATAGGTGAAATTACCATTGAAGAAGATGGCACAAAAATCACCATTAAACAAAAGAAAGATCCTTCCCAGAAAATATACACCAGTGCTGCGCCTATGGCCGCAGCGCCAGTAGCTGCCACGCCTATTGCAGCTGCGCCAGCCGCAACCATTCCTGCAGCTTCAGCAGCCCCAGCAGCCGCAAAAACAGATAATTTGATTACCATTAAAAGCCCCATGATTGGCACATTCTACCGCCAGGCCGGGCCAGGTAAACCCGTTTTTGCCAATGTTGGAGATGAGGTTACCCCAGGCAAAGTAGTTTGCATTATTGAGGCAATGAAACTGTTTAACGAGATTGAAAGCGAAGTAAAAGGCAAAATTGTAAAAGTATTGGTTGAAGATGCCAGCCCGGTTGAGTACGATCAGCCTTTGTTTTTGGTAGAGCCTGCTTAGTAAATAAAAATTAAAAAGTCAAAAGTCAAAATTTCATTCCTGGCTCAAGACTATTTTTTTAATTTTTAATTCTTAATTTTTAATTCTTCACAGTGTTTAAAAAAATATTGATTGCCAACAGGGGTGAAATTGCCCTTCGTGTAATACGCACTTGCCGTGAGATGGGCATTAAAACGGTAGCAGTATATTCAACCGCCGATAAAGACAGCCTGCATGTAAAATTTGCCGACGAAGCCGTATGTATTGGCAAACCGGCTAGTGTTGACAGCTATTTAAACATGGCTCATATTATGGCTGCAGCAGAAATAACCAATGCCGATGCCATTCATCCCGGCTATGGTTTTTTGGCAGAAAATGCAAAGTTTGCAAAAATTTGTGCCGACCATAATATCAAGTTTATTGGCCCTACTCCCGAAATGATTAATAAAATGGGAGATAAGGTTACCGCTAAAGAAACCATGATAAAAGCAGGTGTACCTGTAGTACCCGGTGTGGAAGGCTTGTTGCAAAATATTGAACATGCAAAAAAATCTGCCCAGGAAATTGGCTATCCCGTTATTTTAAAAGCTACTGCAGGTGGTGGTGGTAAAGGCATGAGGGTAGTTTGGCAAGAAAGCGAAATTGAAAAAGCTTACGAAACTGCTAAGGCGGAAGCTGCTGCTTCGTTTAAAAATGATGGCATCTACATGGAAAAATTTGTAGAAGAGCCACGCCATATCGAAATTCAAATTGCAGGCGACCAGTATGGCAATGTTTGCCACTTGAGTGAAAGGGATTGCTCTATTCAACGCCGCCATCAGAAGCTGGTAGAAGAATCGCCATCCCCTTTTATGACAGATGACCTGCGTAAACGCATGGGAGAAGCTGCTATCAAAGCTGCTGAAGCCATCAATTACGAAAGTGTGGGCACCATTGAGTTTTTGGTTGACAAGCACCGTAATTTTTATTTCATGGAAATGAATACCCGCATACAGGTGGAGCATTGCGTTACCGAAGAAGTAATCAATTACGACTTAATAAAAGAACAAATAAAAATTGCCGCAGGCGAAAAAGTTACCGGCAAAGAATACTTTCCGCAAATGCACGCTATCGAGTGTCGCATAAATGCAGAAGACCCTTACAACGATTTTCGCCCAAGCCCAGGCAAAATAACTGTATTACACACACCGGGTGGCCATGGCGTTCGTGTAGATAGCCATGTGTATGCAGGGTATGTTATACCGCCTTATTACGATAGTATGATTGCAAAGCTAATTGCGGTTGCCCAAACCCGTGAGGAAGCAATTAACACCATGCACCGTGCATTGAGCGAGTATGTAATTGAAGGCATTAAAACAACCATTCCATTTCATTTGCAACTGATGCAAAATGAAGATTTTAGAAAAGGGAACTTTACCACTAAGTTTTTGGAAACATTTAAAATGCAGTAATAATATTGAAATTTACCCGAAAGCCATTGAAAAAAAATTCAATGGCTTTTTTATTTCTATACTTTTGCAGCTACTGCTTACCATACCTTAAAAAACGGATATTAAACCCGGATTGGCGAATAGGCTGCTTTTGTGTAGTAATTACTCCTTGCGGAAACCTGCCCGATGTATCCAATCGAATACTTGTGTTGCTAATAGATGCATTTTCTTCCACTACAGAATAATATTCCATCAAAATAGCATCTGCACCTACTTTTCGTGCTTTTGCTTCCGCCAGTGCCTGCACTTTTTCGGGGTTTGAACCGGTAAACCCTTTTGCAGCATAAAACCCCATTCCAATTGTATCAGCGGGGTTTTTAATTGATCCCGCAGTAACATACACATCCACTTTTTGAGTTTCGGGATAATGCTGGCCCATATATCGTACAGAGCCGGTACAAGCATGTAAAATAGGCAATAAGAAAATGAAGTAAAAAAATTTCATAGCATAAAATTTAGGTAAAACAATTATCAATGCTACCACCATAGTTCTAATCCTTTTGTTAATACCGTAATAAATAACTGTTAATTTGAAATGTTCTATAGCAGTACTTATTTCTTTATTTTTGTCGCAATTCATTATGCCTAATTATAAGGCTCTATTTATTGCCATCAAATGATTGATACTTCTCTTAAAGCCTACCGATTAATGTGTACTGCCAAAGCCATGGCAGAAATATACGAAGCCAATAGGCAGGTATGTAAATATGTACACAGTACCAGTAGAGGCCACGAAGCCATTCAACTGGCAACTGCATTTCATTTATTGCCTTGTGATTATGTAAGCCCATATTACAGAGACGAAAGCTTGATGCTGGGACTGGGTTTTAGCCCTTACGAATTAATGCTTCAACTGTTGGCAAAAGGCAACGATATTTTTACAGGTGGAAGAGAATATTACAATCACCCAAATTACAAGGGAAGTGATAAACCCAATATTATTCACCAAAGTAGTGCTACAGGTATGCAGGCAATTCCTACTACCGGCATAGCACAGGGTTTTGCATACTTAGAAAAAACGAAATCTCTTCTTTTAATAAAAAGCAAGGATGGCCAACTGCCTGTAGTAGTATGTTCATTAGGTGATGCGTCTGTAACTGAAGGCGAAGTGAGCGAAGCATTTCAATTTGCAGCTTTGCACCAATTGCCCATTATCTATTTGGTGCAAGACAATGATTGGGGAATTAGTGTTACCAGTAAAGAGGCAAGAACCAATACTGCCTACGATTTTATACAAGGTTTTACCGGTATAAAAAGCATTAGTATAGACGGAAGCAATTTTGAAGAAAGCTATACCAAAATGCAGCAAGTGGTAGATGATGTAAGAGCCAACCGCAGGCCCTGGTTGGTACATGCAAAAGTGCCACTGCTCGGCCATCATACCAGTGGAGTGCGAAAAGAATTTTATCGAACAGAAGAAGACTTACACAAACATTTGGAAGATGACCCAGGCCCAAAATTGAAAAAATGGTTATTGCAAAACGGTGTTAGTGAAAATGAATTGAGAAAGATAGAAGAAGAAACAGCAAAGTTGGTAAAAGAAGATTTTGATGCGGCTGTAGCATCTCCTGAACCCGACCCGAATACCGTAAGCGATTTTATTTTTGCGCCGCAAAAAATAACAGATGAAAAAGGCGAAAGAGTTCCTGCCAATAAAGAAAAAGTGTTGATGGTAGATGCTGCGCTTTTTGCCATCAGAGAAATTATGGAAGAGTATCCTGAAGCCATTTTGTATGGTCAGGATGTAGGGCGCAGGCTGGGTGGCGTTTTTAGGGAAGCAGCTACGCTTGCCGAACAGTTTGGTGATCATCGTGTATTCAATACTGCCATACAGGAAGCTTATATCATTGGTTCTACAGTTGGCATGAGTGCAGTTGGCGTAAAACCGATTGTAGAAGTACAGTTTGCAGATTATATTTATCCGGGGTTTAATCAATTGGTGACAGAAATTTCTAAAAGTTGTTACCTGAGTTGTGGAAAATTTCCTGTTCAAACCTTGATAAGAGTACCCATTGGTGCTTATGGCGGCGGCGGCCCATACCATAGTGGCAGTGTAGAAAGTACGTTGCTTACCGTTAAAGGAATTAAAGTGGTTTATCCCAGCAATGCTGCAGATATGAAAGGTTTGATGAAAGCTGCATTTTTGGACCCCAACCCTGTGGTTATGTTAGAGCACAAAGGTTTGTACTGGAGTAAAGTGCCCGGAACAGAGGAAGCCAAAACCGTTGAACCGGACAGCAATTATGTAATTCCGTTAGGAAAAGGAAATGTTATTTTACAAGCCGATACAGAAGCGGTTGATAATGGTGAAAGTTGCTGCATTATAACTTATGGTATGGGTGTGTATTGGGCAAAAGCGGCTGCAAAAAAGTTTAACGGCAAAATTGAAATAATAGATTTAAGAACTTTGTTTCCTTTAGATGAAGAATTGGTTTTTTCTACCGTAAGAAAACACAGCAAGTGTTTAGTACTTACAGAAGAGCAGCAAAATAACTCCTTTGCCGAAGCATTAGCAGGGCGCATTTCAAAAGCTTGTTTTAGATATTTGGATGCACCTGTTGAAGTATTAGGCGCATTAAATTTGCCTGCGGTACCAATGAATATGGTTTTGGAACAGGCTATGCTGCCCAATGCGGAGAAAGTGGTGGGCCGATTAAAAACTCTGTTGGAAAATTGAACCTGTCGAACAAACGAACAGCCCTATTCCAGTATTCAATCATCCAATTATCTTCCCATCCTTCATATGAATAATCCGGTCGCTCATTTGAGCAAGTTCTTCATTGTGGGTAACAATTAAAAAGCTTTGCTGGTATTTATCTCGCAGTTGTAAAAATAAATTGTGTAATTCCCGGCCATTTTCACTATCCAGGTTTCCTGTAGGCTCATCGGCCATTACTATAGCTGGTTGGTTAATTAATGCCCTTGCAACGGCCACTCTTTGCTGCTCACCACCCGATAGCTGGTGTGGCTTATTATCCAGCCTTTCTGCAAGGCCCAGGCTTTTTAATAAGTCTTTGGCCCTTTCTTCCACCTTTTTCTTAGTATTTCCGGCAATCCAGCCGGGGATACAAACATTTTCCAATGCCGTAAACTCTGGCAACAAGTGGTGAAACTGAAAAACGAATCCAATATGTTTGTTACGAAATTTCGCTAATGCATTACCCTTTAGGTTGTCTATTCTTTGCCCGTCTATGGAAACCTGCCCTTTATCCGATGTATCCAAAGTGCCCAATATGTGCAGTAAGGTACTTTTTCCGGCTCCTGAAGAGCCTACAATGCTCACAATTTCTCCTCTTTTGATTTCAATATCTACCCCTTTTAATACATGGAGTTTTCCATAGTATTTTTCAATATTGTTCGCCTTTAACATGTGCCGAAAATAATCTATTTACGGAGAGTTATAAAATATAGCATGCTATTTAGCACTATATGGTTATAACCATGTATTCCACATATTTTAAATATTAATGATGCCATTTAAAAATACATTTGGTTATTTCGGGCTAAAAATTACTTTTGCAAAAAAATAGGATTATGTTTTGGACACTTGAATTAGCATCGCACCTTGAAGACGCACCCTGGCCAGCAACAAAAGATGAGTTGATTGACTACAGCATTCGTAGTGGTGCTCCCATTGAAGTAATTGAAAACCTGCAGGAACTGGAGGATGAAGGTGATTTGTATGAAGGATTAGAAGATATTTGGCCCGACTACCCAAGCCAGGAAGATTTCTTTTTTAATGAAGATGAATATTAATATTACCTTATCTTCAAAATAACGGTAAAGCCTCCTTGCGGAGGCTTTACTTATTTAGGCCAAATGGCTTTTAATTTTTAGTGAATACCAATAAATCAGTTTGGCCACTACCGCCGCTTACATGCTTTAAACTTATTTGGGTAGTGCTTTGAGTAACTATTTCCCAGTCTTCTGATATTTCACCGAAAAAAGAAAATGAGCTAGTGTTAAAGTTGAGTACCAGCTTATGTTTGCTATCATCAACACCTGTACTCCATGTGCCTGCTACTGTAAATGCAGTATTAGAGGCATTTACAGTTCCACCTGCATTAAATGTGAAATTAAAGCCGTTAAAATCGGAAGTTTCATCAGTACCATTATCTACATAAGAAGTTACCCTCCAGGTACCTTGTTTTAAAGATGTTGAAACTGCTGCCGATGCCCCACCACTACTATTATCATCTTTGGAACAAGCTGCAAACAATATGACCGTAAATACCAATAAAAAACCCAGTATCTTTTTCATAGTTTTTAATTTATTTAATACAAAAATTGTTCCTTCTTATAAAAAAGGTCAAAAAAAAAACATAGATGGTCGTTACTAATCCTGTACGCCCAATTGCTCCATAATAATATTGCTTACGCCTGTTGTTGAATAACCTCCATCGTGAAAAAGGTTTTGCATAGTTACCATTCTTGTAAGGTCACTGAATAATGTAATGCAATAATTGGCACAATCCTCTGCGCTTGCATTACCTAATGGGGCAATGGCATTGGCATAATCAAAAAAATCTCCAAAGCCTTTAATACCAGTACCTGCAGTGGTTTTTGTTGGAGATTGGGAAACCGTATTAATTCGTACTTTTTTAGCCACACCATAATGATAACCAAAGCTACGAGCAATACTTTCCAGCATTGCTTTAATATCTGCCATATCGGTGTAAAATGGATAGGTTCTTTGAGCTGCCATATAAGTGAGTGCTACTACACTTCCCCATTCGTTAATAGCATCCAGCTTTTTTGCAACTGCCAGCATTTTATGAAAACTCATGGCACTAACGTCAATGCCTTTCATAAAATAATCGTAATTGCTTTCTGTATAAGGTATCTTTTTGCGAATGTTTACGCTCATGCCAATGGAATGTAATACAAAGTCAATTTTTCCTCCTAACACTTCCTGGCTTTGAACAAAAAGGTTTGTTAATTCCTCAGTACTGGTGGCATCTGCCGGAATAATTTGGCTACCCGTTTTTTCTGCCAGTTTGTTTATTTCTCCCATTCGCATAGCAATGGGGGCATTGGTTAATACAAATGTTGCACCTTCCTCATGTGCTTTTTCTGCTACTTTCCAGGCTATGGAGTTTTCGTCCAATGCTCCGGTAATAATTCCTCTTTTTCCTTTCAATAAGTTGTAGCTCATACATTTCAATATTTAGATGAATAGTTGTTGGCGTAAAAGTAATTTTTTTAAGTGGTAAATAAAAAATGGCCGCACTTTATTACGATAATACTAATAATAAAACACAAAATAAAAATACCAACAAAGTGAGCCAGAAAAAACAAAAACAAGTGATTGGCAGATAAGCGTGGGTTTATTATACGCCTGATTAGTTTGTGCATAGCGTAGCCCAGTATTAGTGCTAAAATAAGAATTATCAGAATGGCAATTTTACCCAATAGATTGATTATTGATTACTAATTATTCACCATTTCCCGGGCATTTTCCAATGCAGCGGCAGTAGGTTTTTCACCACTAAGCATTTGCGCAATGCTTACAATTCTTTCGTCGTTGTTTAATTGGCGGATAGAAGTTTCCACTTTATCGTTTATAATTTGTTTGTACACATAATAATGAGCATCAGCCTTTGCTGCAATTTGCGGTTGGTGCGTAATAGCAATAATTTGGTGGTTAGCCGCCAGTTGTTTCATTATAATGCCTACCTGTTTTGCCGCTTCTCCACTAATGCCTGTATCAATTTCGTCAAATATCAAAGTAGGCATTTGCAATTTTTTTGCCACCAGCGATTTTATGCTCAGCATAAGCCTGCTCAATTCTCCACCACTTGCCACTTTATGTAAATATTCAAAACGGTTACTTTTATTGGCATCAAATAAAAATGTAATTGTATCAATACCTGTAGCATCGAGGTTGGAGGGTTCCAATTTAACCTGTATTCTTGCATTGGGCATACCTATCTGTTTTAGCAGTGTATTTGTATTTTCTGTAAATGATCTTACTACTGCTGCACGATTGCCCGTTATTTTTTTGGCAATAGCCAAAGCCTCGGAAAAATATTTTTCAGTTTTATGCTGCAATTGTTCGATGTCTGCACTAATGTTGACCAGTGCAAGTAGCTTACCGCTCAAATCCTGCATAATTTGCAATAAAGCTGAAGTTTCTGTCACATTGTGTTTTTTCAACAGTTTATATCCAGCAGATAATCGATCGTTTGCAATTTGAATCCTCTCTGCATCGTATTGAATCGTATTATTAATTTGGCCCAGTTCATCTGAAATATCTTGCAACTCTATCAGGCTACTACTCATTCTTTGATGCAATGCACCCAACTCCGGATGATAGCTATCTAAGGAATGTAATTTTTGTAGCAGAGATTTTAGTTGCGATAAAAGCGGTTGCTCACTCTCTGACAATTCAAAATAAATACCGCCTATTTGTTGCTTGATATTTTCGGCATTGCTCAACAATTTCAATTCAGTATCCAATTGTTCCAGTTCATTTTCCTTTAAAGAAAGTGTTTCCAATTCTTCAAACAAAAAACGATGATAATCTGCTTCTTTATTTGCATTAGTTTGTTGTAGTTGCAATGCTTCCAGCTCTTTTTTTGCAGCACTATATTTTTCAAAAATATCTCTCAGGCTTTGTAAAAGTGCGGCATTTCCAGCCAGTGCATCCAACACATTTTTTTGAAACGCAGCTTCGCCCAATGTTAATGTATCAAACTGCTGGTGTAAATCAACCAGATAAACCGCCAGCTCTTTTAACTGCGAAAGGTTTACCGGCGTATCATTTATAAAACCTCTTGATTTCCCATTTACAGCAATTTCTCTCCTAACAAAAATTTCCTCACCGCCATCCAACTCCTGTTCTTTTACAAACTGTTGAACAGCCATATTACCCGATGTAGCAAATACCGCTTCCACAATACATTTTTTCTCTTTGTCCTGTAACACACTGCTGTCGGCCCTTTCACCCAATATCAAGTTTAATGCACCCATTAAAATACTTTTACCGGCACCTGTTTCGCCAGTAATAATATTTAAGTTATTAGAAAATGAAATTTCTAATTCATTAATAATGGCATAGTTGCGTATATGAAGTTTTTGAAGCATTATTTTATAAACTCTTAATTATGCTGTATGGTAGAAATTTTAAACCCTTGTGGTGTGTTGATACCGTTGGCGATTTTTCCTCTTACATAAATACTGTAAATTTTCCCTTGCTGAAAAGTGATGGACTCCCCAGTAATTAAATTATAACTTGAATCGGTTTGCTTGATTGTAATGCTAAACAAACCAGTATTAATTTCTGAAAAAGCTGATAAGCCTGCGCTACCTGCAGCATTACCTACATAAGCCACGCCTGTCCTTTTAGTGGTATCATCTGTACGGGATATTTGTAAATCCAAAAATTTTGAACCGGGAGATAAATTAAAAAATCTGAATTTGGCTTTGCCTGCCGAAGGTGCAGCCAGATTGTCTGACACTATCATTGCCTTTAAATGATTGTATGCATCTAAAGTATCATAAGTAAATATGCTATAGTTTTCGCCTGGTGTAATTACAAGGTTACCTTCCACCACAGGGTCTGGCGAAGCTGTAGAAATAACTTTAACCGCTCTTATGCCGGCATTCATTTCCAGATAGGGGTTGCCGGCACTGCCAGTGCTATTTGTATAAGAAAGAGGGGCTGTTGTTATTTTATTACCATCAACATACAAATCAATGGGAGCAGAATTTAGAGCAGCATTGGTAACAGCAATTTTTGCAGTACCTGTAATTTCGCTATTATCTTCTTTGCAGGAAGTGTAGGTAAGTAAAAAAGTAATTGCTGATAATAATAAAAAGTATTTCTTTTTCGGCATTTTTATCTTTTTAAGCTGCACAGGCAGTAAATTTTTTATCACAATATCTTCATTAAAAATACTGCTGATTTGCAGAGCTTCAAAGTAAATAAAAAAAGCCGCAGTTGCGGCTTTTAAAATTATGTTTTAGCAAATATTTTACCCAAACATTTCCCTCACCTTATCAAAAAATGATTTTTCATTTTTTTCAGGCTTGGGTTCAAAATTTTGCGATTGCTGCATTTTTTCCAATACTTCTTTTTCTTCGCTGCTCACATGCTGTGGAGTCCAAATATTTACATGTATTAGCTGGTCGCCTTTATCGTAACCATTTACTTGTGGGAATCCTTTTCCTTTTAGCCGGAAAATTTTGCCGCTTTGTGTGCCCGCCGGAATCTTTATTTTGGCCCTGCCATCAATGGTTGGCACTTCTATTTGCGTACCAAACACAGCATCGGGGAATGAAATATATAATTCGTAAGCTACATTAAGGCCATCTCTTTGCAAGTGTGGATGCGCTTCTTCTTCTATCAAGATAATCAAGTCGCCAGGAGCTCCGCCTCTTTCTCCGGCATTGCCCTTTCCGCCCATACTTAGCTGCATTCCTTCCTGTACACCAGCAGGAATATCTATGGTTACTGTTTCTTCTCCATAAACCCTTCCTTCGCCTTTACAACTGGTACATTTGGCTGTTACCGTAGTGCCTTCTCCATTACAGGTAGGGCAGGTGGTAACGGTTTGCATTTGGCCCAAAAATGTATTTTGTACCCTGCGTACCTGACCGCTACCGCCACAACCGGTACAGGTTTGCACACTGTTTTTGTCTTTTGCGCCAGAGCCACTACAGGTGGTACATTTTATATGTTTTTTTACTTTAATGGTTTTAGATGCACCCTTAGCAATTTCTTCGTAACTCATTTTGAGTTTTACTCTAAGGTTGCTGCCTCTTGCACCATGTCCACGGCTACCGGATGATCTTCGTCCGCCACCAAAAAAACTACCAAATGCATCTTCGCCAAAAATATCACCAAACTGGCTGAAGATATCATCCATATTCATTCCACCGCCAAATCCACCCGAACCTCCACGGCCCTGCCCAAATGCATTGTGCCCAAAACGATCATATTGTGCACGCTTATCTGTATCGTTCAAAACCTCGTATGCCTCCGCCGCTTCTTTAAATTTTTCTTCCGCATCTTTATCTCCCGGATTTCTGTCGGGATGGTATTGCATAGCTACTTTACGGTAAGCTTTTTTAATTTCTTCGCCATTCGCATTTTTAGTAACGCTCAGCACTTCGTAATAATCTCTCTTTATCATTGTATGATGTTAGCTTTCGCTACCGTTTTTTATTTACCTACTACCACTTTTGCAAAACGTATTTGCTTGCCATTTAAAGTATAACCTCTTTCTATTTCATCCACTACTTTGCCCTTATTTTCTTTACCTGCTTCTATTTCAGTAATGGCTTCATGTTTTTCAACATCAAAATCGGTACCTATACTATTAACCGACTGTAAACCCTTTTGGGCCAGCACATTTCTTAATTTGGTAAAAACCAGCTTTACGCCTTCTTTTACCTGATCTATATCGTTGCTTTTTTCAATCTGCTTCTCGGCCCTTTCGCTATCATCCAATACTTCCAGTAAAGACGTAATAATATCCTTTCCGGCAGTTTGAATCAATTCCGCCCTTTCTTTAGCAGTGCGGCGTTTATAATTATCAAATTCGGCAAACAGACGCAGGTATTTGTCTTTTTGCTCCTGTAACTCGTTTTCTAGGGTTTCTATAGAAGAAGCTTCTCCTTCTTGGGGATTACTTAAATGTGTGTTTCCTGGGATATCAGCATCAGAGTTAATATCCATTTCTATGTTATCGTTAATTGGCTGGTTTTTATCTTCCATATATTTTATTTCAATAATTTAAAATGTTTGCAAAGGTACAATAGTCAAACATACTGCCAATACCATATCGCAGCCAAATTGACACAATAAGCGGAATGAGGAGGAAATTATTTCACAACCTGGAACTTGCCGGATTGTACTATTACGCCATTTTTGTTGCGTAACTGAAAAATGTAGATGCCCCTGTAAAAGTCATCTAAAAGAATGGAAATACGCTGAGGGATTTTTTTAACTGAATATACTTTTTTCCCCATAAAGTTGTACACATCAAGGTTATAGGATGATTCATAGCCCTTTACAAACTCAAATGTGATGTTTGCAGTAGCCGGATTGGGATAAAAGTTCACCAGTTTTGCAGTAGCATTTATTTCGTCTGTAGATGTGCGAGCCTGCCCAAATGATGTAAAGTTTATTCCAATAAAAAGTATTAGTATGTAAAAAAATTTATTCAACTAAGTAAAAATAGTAAAAAAACAATACGCTTGTTAGTTTTTAACATGGAAATTATTGCTAATAATTAACGAATTTATTACTTGTCTAGTATTTCACAGCAACAAATGAGTTTATGGTAAACTATATGAAAAACAGAGGCCCTACCACAAGGGTAAGGCCTCCTTATCCAAACAATCCATAAAAACAAAAATTTTCCGTTTGTTAGTTACAGGACTTTTGTTTGCTGGCTTGCCATTGTTTGGAATTAAACAACCTTGCCGACACTAAAAAATGCCGTTATTAAAAACCGCTAAATAATTTGGGGGTTACAGTAAATGTAGTGTAGTGGTTTTGTCATAAGCAAGATTTGGTAGATGCAAAACGCAGCTAAACATTATTTATTGCAGCAGAAACTTAAAAGTTATTAACAGAAATGTTACTACAACCTTCGCATATGCAATACCTGGGCAGCAGAAGATCCCCAGGGAGCAAATTTGATTACAGGCAGGCTTTTTTCTGTAAAACGCCATGATTTATTGAGATATTCAAATCCGGTGGGAACAGCGGGCTGGTTAATGTTGATGGTAAGTTTACCATAATCTTCGGTAACCAACCAGGTACCACTATATACTATTCCGTTTTTAGTAGCCGTCATTGGGCCATCGGCATATGTGTTCTTTTTGAGCCTAAAAACCCATCCAGCAAATTGAGAAGTAATATCGCCAGTATCGGTTGTAGCAAGATCTACCTTAAAATCTCTATCCAATACATTTTCTTCAAAATAGTCTTTATATATATTTTCCTTAATTTTTTCGCAACCTTGTAATGCCAATATTGCCAGTGCAAATAAAATTGCGATAAAGAATCCCCACTTAGTTACAATATTGTGAAGTGTTTGGTTAAATTTCATAGATGCCTGAAAATTTTTTATTCATTAGGTCGATAAAATAAGTACTGTTTAAAGGCTCACCTGTAGCTTTTGTACACAGTTCCTCTGAATTATAATAACGCCCAAATGGATAAATATGTTGTTGTAACCATTCCAAAACAAGGTGGGTGTTACCTTTTGCCAGTTCATGCTCTAATGACAAGTTTTGGTTAGAAATAGTTGCATACATCTGTGCTGCATACAAGCTGCCAATACTGTAAGTAGCAAAATAGCCAAAACTACCATGGCTCCAATGTACATCCTGCAGGCAACCCGTTTTATCATCGGGCACAATAACCCCCAGGTAATTTTTATACAATTCGTTCCATATAGCAGGAATATCTTTGGTGCCGATACTTCCTTCTATCAACTTTTTTTCTATTTCATAGCGTATCATCACATGAAAATGATAAGTTAATTCATCTGCTTCGGTTCTTATAAATGAGGGCTCTACTTTGTTGATGGCTTTATAAAATTGCTCTATAGAGATATGGCCAAATTGATTTGGAAAACTATCTCTTACCAAGCTATAATTGTATCTCCAAAAAGACAGCCCCCGGCCAATACAATTCTCCCACAATCGGCTCTGGCTTTCATGAATACTCAGGCTGCAGTATTCGCCTAAAGGAAGGCCATATTGATCTGCTGGCAACCCTTGCTCATACAAAGCATGACCGCCTTCGTGAATACAACTCCAAAGCATATTGGCAAAATCGTTTTCATCAATTCGAGTAGTTACCCTTACATCTTTGCTGCTAAAGTTAGTGGTAAAAGGATGTTCGCTAATATCTTGCCTGCCCGCTTCAAAATCAAAATGTATGCGCTTCAGCACTTCAATGCCAAGTTCCCATTGTTTGCTTTTATCAAAGTGCTGGTTTAAAAAACTATTATCAACCTGCGGAGCATTTTTTATTTTATCGAGCAAAATGAGCAACTCTGGTTTTAAAGATTGAAATAAAGCATCGGTAATGGTTGTATTCAAACCCCTGTCATAATCATTCATCAAGGCCTCGTAAGGATGTTTTTGATAACCAAGCAAATCTGTTTCTTGCTTTTTCAATTCCACAATTTGATGCAGGGCCTGTTGAAAAATATTGAAATTATTTTCTTTACGGGCTTGCAACCATGCATAAAAGCTTTTGTTAACTGCTTCGCTCATGTTGCGAACAAACGAAGCAGGCAGTTTGGTTGCTTTATTATAATCGAACCAGCTTAATTCTACATTTTTTCTTTCAATATCAGCAAGCCCTGCTGTTTCGAGCAATTGTTGTAATAAGTTTCCGAAACTTTTGGCAGTAAACTGTTCATGTGCAATTTCGCTCAAAGTAGCTATTTGCCTGCCTCTTATTTCGCCGCCTTTGGCGGGAATATAGGTTTCCTGATCCCATTGCAAAACTGCCGATGCATATTTTACATCGGCAGTTTTTTGAAGGGTTTGTTTGTATTGATTGTATAAATTATTACTCATCTATTTATAAAGACTTGTAGGTGAATATTACCTGGAAACTTTCCTCATCGGCTGTTCCCTGGTTTACTATGCTAGTCACTCTTACCGGCAACTGTAGGCTATTATATTGATAAGTTGAGCTTCTTGTAAATGTAGCAGGAGCAGGCAAAACTATACTACTGTTTTCTGTAAGAATGTTTGCTTGCGAAACATGATCAAACAGTTCCAACATTTGGTATGGAAAACTCTTGTGCGCTGCATAAGAAGTAAGGTATTTAAAAGGGTTAATCTTTGTGTCAAATGTAAGGTTCATGGTTTCAGCCAATTCATATACGCCACTTTCCAAAAGGTAAGTTTTATTTTGTACTATATCACCAACTGCATTTAGTGTAGCAGTATCCCTTCGCATTTCGATATAAGAAGAAGGAAAGATAGTTTCTGTTTTTGTTTGACCATACATTTTTCCGGCAGCATAAGTATAGTTGGTTATTTCCAGCGAGCTACTTCCTGATCCTCCCGAAAATTCATGGTAGATAACGGAGTCTTTTAATTTTTTTCCGCTTGCATCGTAAGTAAAAAAAGCAATGGTGGAATCATAATCACCGGTAGCCAAAAGGTCGTCCCACAACCCAATTACTTTAGAAGGAACGGTATCTGTACCATTATAAAAATATTGATAGTTTTGAATATAGGGTTCATCAACATCCGTTGCAGAATCTGTCCATAAAATAACCCGTTTACGGCTATCGTATTGAACCGTGGCTGCTACAACAGTATCAAGCCCCGTCCCAAAATCTGCCAGAAAATAAGCTTTGTTGAGATAAACACTGTCATTTGTAGTTGGGGGATTCAAAGGATCGAGGCCATCTTCAATGGTAAAATCTTTTTGGCAGGAGATTAGTGAGACAGCAAACGCTACTATAATCACAAAAAATTTGAAAAACAGTTTCATAAGTATGCTGGGTGTTTTGGTTACCTTTAATTTAAAGAGATGTTTTAATGCAAATAAAAGAAATAATATCCGTTTTAGCGCAGTTTGCACCCGTTGCACTACAGGAGGATTACGACAACGCCGGGCTGATAACCGGCAGTGGAGATTGGGATTGTACGGGTATCATTGTTTCGCTAGATGCTACAGAAACCATTGTAAATGAAGCAGTTGAAAAAAAATGTAACTTAGTTATTGCCCATCATCCCATTGTTTTTAAGGGCTTAAAAAAGATAACCGGTAAAAATTATGTGGAAAAAACCATCATTAGTGCCATAAAAAATGATATAGCTATTTATGCCATACATACCAACCTGGATAATGTGCTACATGGCGTAAACGGAAAAATTGCTGACCTGCTAGGCCTAGTAAATAGAAGAATACTGACACCTAAAAGCGGCTTGCTACAAAAATTGAGTGTGTTTGTTCCGGTAAATGATAAAGAAAGGCTGATGAATGCTTTGTTTGCCGCCGGCGCAGGCAATATTGGCAATTACAGTGAATGTAGCTTTGCAACCGAAGGCTTGGGAAGTTTTAAGGCTGGTAATAATGCCAATCCTCATTTGGGAGAAATTGGCCAACGGCATACTGAGCCTGAAATAAGGCTGGAAGTGATTTTTCCGGATTGGTTGCAGGGAAAAATTGTTCAAACTATGAAAGCTAACCATCCTTACGAAGAAGTTGCACATGATATTTACCCTTTGGTAAACAGCTGCCAGTTTATCGGAAGCGGTTTAATAGGCGAACTACCAGAAGCAATTAGCGAAAAAGACATGCTAGAAAAGCTGAAATATATATTCAAAACAGGCGTAATAAAACATACTAAATTTATTGATAAACCATTGAAAAATATTGCTTTATGTGGTGGTGCAGGCAGTTTTTTAACTCAGGCAGCCATTGCAGCCGGAGCAGATATGTATATAACTGCCGATGTAAAATACCACGAGTTTTTTGATGCCGATGGAAAACTACTTCTGGCAGATATTGGCCACTACGAAAGTGAACAGTTTACCATTGACCTATTGTTTGATATTTTGAGGGAAAAATTCCCTAACTTTGCCGTCCTTAAAACCGGGGTAAATACCAATCCGGTGTGGTACTTTGCTTAATTGCTGCTCAATGGTTTGACGCATAAGTGAGTGACACAACGATGATGAAAAATGGTATGCAGCCGGTAAACAAAAAATAAATAAACACTATGGCTTCAGTTAAAGAATTCTCAGTAGAGGAAAAATTAACATCACTGGTTCGCTTGCAAAAAGTAGATAGCAAGTTGGATGAAATTCAAATTTTGAAAGGCGAACTGCCAATGGAAGTAAAAGACCTTGAAGATGAAATTGAAGGTTTGCACGCTCGCCAGACCCGTGTGGAAGAAGAAATAAATGGCATTAACGAATTTATAGAGCAAAAGAAAGAAGGTATTAAAGAGGCTCAGGCTTTAATAAAAAAATATGAAAAGCAAAGTGAGAATGTAAAGAACAGCCGTGAGTTTGAAGCTATTAATAAAGAAATTGAAATGCAACAGTTAGAAGAAAAACTGTGCGAAAAACACATTAAAGATGCTACAGAAGAAATTGCTGAGAAAGCTAAACAACTGGAATCTGCCAAAAAAGCAGTAGCAGGCAAAGAGGCTAACTTAGGCAATAAAAAGGGTGAGTTGGAAAAAATTATAGGTGAAACCGAAAAAGAAGAAAAGCATTATAATAAAGAAGCTGCTGATGCAAGGGAGCATGTAGAAGAAAGATTGTTGCTTAGCTATGATCGTATCCGTAAAAACTACCGCAATGGTTTGGCTGTGGTGCCTGTAGAAAGAGATGCTTGTGGTGGTTGTTTTCACGCTATTCCGCCACAAAAGCAAAGCGAAATTAAGCTGCGCAAAAAAGTGATGGTTTGCGAAAACTGTGGTCGTATTTTAGTGGATGCTGAGCTGAATGACGCTGTAGAAGTAAAGTAATATTATTTCCCGATTTTTTTTTTGAAACCATCCTTTACCGGATGGTTTTTTATTTTTTAAAACTTTTTACAACATAAAAAATAATTGGCACTAAAATTACTAAAAGTATTATTGGAAGCAGATAAGGCTGCAATACGGTTGCCCATCCTTTTACAGCCATGTAAATGCTTAGTTGCGTAATTAAAAAAACGACTGTAATGCTTAATTTAAGCACACGAATCATTTGTGTGGCATTATGGTATTGCTTGGCTGCGTTTAGTTTTGTAATAGATACCGGGTAATTAAAAATATGAGGAAATCTATTGAGTACTGAAAGCAGGGCGTATACAATAACTGAAATACCTGCCAATAAAAACAATGTTGACTTGCTACCAAAGCCATCGGGTTTACCAGAAACATTAAAATGTACCGGAATGGTGGATGGCAGGTTGTAATAAGCGTAAAACGTAAAAGCAACGAGGAGCAATAATAATAGCAGTGAAATAAACTCTATGATTTTATCGGCTGCAGATAATTTTATTTGAAGGCGTGGCCTTGGCTCCATTGTACTAAGTTACTTTCTTTTTCTTTTTCTTTTTTTCGGGGTATATTTTTTGAGCTTTTTCTACTAGGCCAATAAATTCATTTTGAAGATAATCAGTTCTGTCTGCCGCCGCTACTACCATAGCCAGTAATTCATCCCAATACATATGGGGTAAATATTTGGAATTTTTGAGCTTTAGGCCAAAGATGGAAACAGCTGTAGCAAAGCGTAACTGCGGCTCTAGCTTATCAAAAGAAACATAGTTACTTTTTATCGGATAAATAATACTTTTTGTTGCGGTATCGTTGCATAATCCATATTTTAAATTAACTTCTGCAATATTATCTGCAACAGTGGTTCCGATTGTTTTAATATTTTGTTCGGTGGGTAAAATTTCAAAAATTGCAATGGTGCTATTGCCGCTTCCAATTTCGCCGCCCTCCAGTTCACCACTCATATCTTTTAATGCTTCCCGCTTGTTATCAAATCCTATGAGCCTGTACTCCTTTACCATTGCGGCATTGAAATTGATATTCATAAAAACATCATCTGCAACTGCATAAAAGGTTTGGGTTAATTCTTTTACCAACACTTTTTCCGCTTCCATCTGATCATCCAAATAAGCATAGTTGCCATTTCCTTTTTTTGCCAGCGTTTGTAATTTAGAGTCTTTAAAATTTCCCATACCAACGCCTAGGCAGGTAAGAAAAACACCCGATTGTTTTTTACGGGTTATCAATTCGTCCAACGCTTTTTCGGAGGATTCTCCCACATTAAAATCACCATCGGTAGCCAGTATCACCCTGTTATTGCCATCTTTAATAAATGTTCTTTCTGCAAGCTGGTAAGCCATTCTAATACCCGATTCGCCTGGTGTATCTCCTGCGGGTGTAAGCTCTTCAATTGATTTTATTATTTTTTGTTTATCTGCTCCCGAAGTAGGTTGCAACCATACTGCTACTGAGCCACCATAGGTTACAATAGAAACCATATCTTGCTCTCGTAAATTTTTTACCAAGGATTGAAAAGCAGCTTTGAGTAATGGTAATTTTTTTTCATCATCCATACTGCCCGATACATCTATTAAAAAAACAAAGTTGCTGGGAGGGATTCTATTAAGGTCAAGTTTTTTTGCATTAATATTTAAAAAAAGTAATTGCCTGCTTATATTCCACGGGCAATCGGTAACCTGAGTACGAAGATTAAATATCTCATTCTCTGCTGGCTGCTGGTAATATAGGTTGAAATAGTTTACCATCTCTTCTACTCTTACAGCATCAGGTGGCACTTTGCTACGCATATTAATAAACCTGCGAACATTACTATAGGATGCTGTATTAATATTTAACGAAAACCCTGTGGTAGGAAATTTGGCCGTAGCAACATTATCATTTTCTATTAGTTGAAAATAGGTTTCATCACGGGTAAACCAATCATTGCGTGAATTTTGCACCTGATTCCTTGTTATAGAAATTAACTTTTGCTTTGCTTTGGTAGCCGCATCAGAAGTAGTTTTAAGCACAAAATTTTGCCAGTCCGATGTTTTTACATAAACCGATTTTGTTTCGTAACCTTCCAGCGATAAGGTGAGAGAATCATATTGCGATGCTACTGTAAAACCAAAACTACCATAACTACCCGAATGGAATTGTTGCTTGGCAGAATGAAGGAATATTTTTACATTTTGAAGAGGAATATTTTTATCACTTTTTATTTCGCCCCTAAGATAGTACTGGCCGTTTGCTACCAGCGCAAATAGAATGGCAAAACAATATAAGATTAGTTTTTTCAAGCAATAACAGTTAACTCAACAAAGCTACTACTTATAAAAACGAAATTTTGGTTAATGTATTTTATTAATCTTCAATCAATTGATAGATTTCAGGCAAATTCCTGGCTTTTCCGTCAAAATCAAGCCCATAGCCTAACAAAAACTTGTTGGGTACACTAAAACCAAGGTAATCGACCGTTAACGGATGCTCCAAAGCTTCAGGTTTATGTAACAAAGCCACAATTTTTAATGAGGAAGGCTGTTGATTAACCAACTGTGGCAAAAATTCATGAAGCGTTTTACCTGTATCAACAATATCTTCTAATACAACCACATGCCTGTCCTTTAAAGGCTCGTCTAATCCAATGGAAGTAATTACATTTCCGGTACTTTTTGTGCCTTTATACGAAGCCAGTTTAATAAAACAAATTTCGGGGTCGCATGTAAGCTCTTTAAAAAGATCGGAAGCAAACATAAAAGAGCCATTTAAAATAGCGATAAACAAGGGCTTTTTACCTTCGTAATCCCTGTTTATTTCTTCCCCTACTCTTTTAATTTGCTCTGCAAGCTTTGTTGCAGAAATATATGGTTTAAATTTTTTGTCAAATACCTGAATAGTAGCCATCCTGATTATTTTGCTATTATTAATTGCTGACCGGGTTTTAAATTATCATTATCCAAATTATTCCACTCCTTCAATTCACTAACAGATACGTTGTACTTTTTTGCAATGCCATACAATCCTTCTTTAGCTTGTACGTCATGCGTTTTTGATGACGCTTTTATTTTAGGTATAATAACCACAGCTCCTGGCCTTAATTTTATAACATCGCCTTGTTTTAACCTGCTTTCAAGCGAAAAGCCATTATACTGGGCCAGCATTGATAACTGTACTCCATTGGTTTGTGAGGCATCGTACAAAGTTTCATCCTGCAATGCAGTATAGGTATCTCTATTACCTTCTTTGTGCTTTTTCTCCAGGTAAATCCATTGGTCTTCTTGTAACAAGCCGTCTGTAGCCAGGTCGTTATATTCTAATAACTTGATTAGTGCTATTTCATGCTCTCTAGCTATTGCCAGCAAAGAAGTTCCTTTAAAAGCCATTACTGCTTTTAACTTATTAAAATGCTGGTTGTTTTGCGATTTTTTTGTACCAAATAATTTTTTAAAAAGATTGGCATCTTTTTTTTCTTGTGGTTGCGTAGATGCCTGCTCTTTTTTCTCGACAGGCTTGCTTTTTTCTATCCCTACAAAATCTTCTAACTTAATAAGCCTGTTGTCTTTTTCAATTTCCGATTCTGATTCGTTGAATTGCTGAAGGTTATATTTTTCAATATTGTTGATTAATATTTGTGGATATCGGGGGTTTGTGGCATAGCCGGCCTTTTTTAAGCCATAAGCCCATCCTTTATAATCGGTGGGTGCCAACTTAAATAATGATGCATAGCGGGGCGAATTGTACAAATAATCACTATGGTCTTTGTAGCTATCCATCGCACTTGCATATTTTCTAAAACATTCGTTTGGTGCATCATCTGTATGGCGAACACTTTCACCCGCCCAGCTACTTTTACATTTAATCCCAAAATGATTATTAGAACGCTTTACAAGGTCGCTGTTACCGCTTTCAGTTTCTAGTAAGCCTTGGGCCAAAATAATAGAAGCAGGCACACCTAATCTTTTCATTTGTGCTATAGCTGCGTCTTTATAGGTAGCAATATATTCCTCAGGTGTTACTCTTTGTGCACCAGAAATGTATGCGGCAAAAAAACATACCAGTGAAACAATTGTTTTCTTCATTCTATTTCTTTTTAATGAGGGTTAATCCATCTCTAACGGTTAGCATTACCTGCTCTACCCTGTCATCAGCTTTAATATGCTCATTAAATGCATGTATGGCAATTGCGCTTTTTCCTTTTACTTCATCTTCCAAAACCTGCCCATGAAACAATACATTATCAGCCAAAATAAAGCCACCATTTTTGAGTCTTGGCAAAGTTAATTCGTAATACTGAATATAGTTCACTTTATCGGCGTCAATAAATACCAAGTCCCATTCTTCATCAAGTATCGGTATAATTTCAAGTGCATTGCCAAGATGCAACTGAACCTGTTTTCCATAAGGCGATGCATCAAAATATCGCTGAGCCACAGTAGCATCCTCATCTCTTATTTCCAATGTATGCAACACTCCATTTGGCTGTAAGCCTTTGGCAAGGCACAATGCACTAAACCCTGTAAAGGTGCCTACTTCCAAAATTTTGGAAGGTTTTAACATTGTACTAATAAATTCCAGCAGTTTACCCTGTGTAGCACCGCTTAACATATGAGCATGTGGGTGATTGGAATTTGTTTCTTCAATTACTTTTTGCAACAATGCATCATGCGCTGTAGAAAACTGCTGCGCATACAATTCTACCTTGGGGTTTACCAATTCCATTATACTGCTGCTTTAGTAGTATTATTTGCAGGGGCGGAAATTAATAGTAAGCCTATTAATGTAAGTGTTCCATTAATAACCAATAACTCGGGCCCAAGTTTAAAGCCCGGAATAAAGTGTGGCGTTATATATTCTATAACTAAACAAATTATTGGTGATAAAACACATATTATTGGCACCAGGTTATCCTTCACTTGCCTTTTTGTAAGAATGCCAAAAGCAAATAGCCCCAATAGTGGCCCATAAGTATAAGCTGCCATTTTTAGAATTACATCAATCATACTTGGGTCGTTTACCCAATGAAATACCAAAACAAAAAGTAAGAAGACAAAAGCTACTGTAAGATGAACCCGCTGGCGTACTTTTTTCCTTTTTGCCTCGTCCCACTCGGGCTTACGTTGCAAGCCAATGATATCTATACAGAATGAGGAAGTGAGTGCCGTAATGGCCCCATCGGCACTGGGAAACAAAGCAGATATTAATGCAATAATAAATATTACAGAAACAATGCCGGGCATATGATTTAATGCTATTGTTGGAAACAAATCATCTCCTTTTGCTGTTACACCCAGTTGCGCCCCATACAAATGCAGCAATCCTCCTAAAAATAAAAAGATAAAAATTACTATGGCCATTATAAAAGCAAGGCTCACCATATTTTTTTGTGAATCTTTTAATTTACTTACCGAAATTGATTTTTGCATCATTTCCTGGTCAAGCCCTGTCATAGTAATGGTAATAAATGCCCCTGCTAATATTTGTTTTACAAAAAACAATTTATCGGACGGATCTGTAAAAAATATTTTTGAATATGGGCCTTGTTTTCCACCTTCAGTTCCTAATGCATTGATGGCATCTCCAAAACTCAAATCCATTGCATTGAGTATATAAATAATACAAACTATTAACCCGGCCAACATAAATGTTGTTTGCAGCGTGTCTGTAAATACAATTGTTTTTACACCACCTTCGTATGTGTAAATTAATATCATTGCCAAAATGATAAGTGTGGTTGCCCAAAATGGCACACCCAAATCTTGCAAAATTAAATCTTGCAAAATTTTAATAACAAGATATAATCGGGCAGTAGCGCCTAAGGTTCTTGATAAAATAAAAAATGAAGCTCCTGTTTTATATGACTTAACTCCAAGCCTATTGCCTAAGTAGGTATAGATAGACGTTAGATTCATTTTATAATATAGTGGCAACAACACATAAGCGATGGTGATGTAACCAATAAAATAACCAATTACAATTTGAAAATAAGCGAATGAATTGGTGCCAACTGTACCCGGCACACTTACAAACGTAACTCCGCTTAAAGATGTTCCAATCATACCAAACGCCACCAACATCCAATTACTGTTTTTATCGCCTATAAAAAATGATTGGTTGTTAGATCCTCTTGATGTGTACCATGCTACCGCAAGCAACAATAAAAAATAACCTATAACGAATGAGAACAAAACAGCTGGTGACATATCAGATTTATTATTTTAGTATTAATTTTTAAATAAGTTTTGAAGGTAAAGAAAAATGATTTCCCTTTGTTGATAAAACTAATTTTATGCACATAAATGCGATTGCGGTTTTTTGCGGCAGCAAGGCAGGTAACAACGCTTTGTATGAAAAACACACAAAAGAATTGGGATATATTCTTGCAGAAAAAAATATCAGTTTAATTTATGGCGGTGGCAATAAAGGCCTGATGGCAGCAGTTGCCAATGCTGTGCTTGAAAAGAATGGAAAAGTAATTGGCATTATTCCAAAGGTGCTTACCGAATGGGAACATCAGCACAATGGATTAACGGAATTACATATTGTAGAGACAATGCATATTCGCAAACAAATGTTGTACGAAAAATGTGATGCTGCGGTTATACTACCCGGCGGCTATGGCACACTAGATGAGGTTTTTGAAATGCTTACATGGAATCAATTGAGTATTCATAACAAAAGGATTTTCTTTTTAAATACTGATGGTTTTTATGATGCACTGATTGCACATATTATTAAAATGCAGGAAGAAGGTTTTTTGTATGGGAAACACGAAGAAAAAATGACAATATTAAATAATCCCGAAGATATTTTACAATACCTATAATTTACTAAAAACCTGCTGATGCAGGTTTTTAGTAAATATTTTTCATTATTTTTTTCTTCCCTGAAACAGCCCAATATTATAGCCTGCCCTAAAAATAGGAACAGCCCTTTGTCGGTTATCTTTATAAGGAGAAAAATCGTTTTTCCCGATATCCCATAACACAGAAAAATAATAAAAGCTGTTGTTGCCTTGTTCTCTACCACCAGCATAACCACCACCCACTAAAAAGCTATGGGCATTAAAGGTTCCTTTCTGATCTGGATATCCAGGCTGAATATAACGTTGTTTAATAAAATTAAACTCGTACTGGGCTTGGGCAAATAAAAACTTTACCGGGTACAGGCGTACAAAAGCTCCTGGGCCATAAATGGTTTGCCTCACTTTGTCATCTACCACAAAATAATCTCTTTGAGAAGTGTAGTTGAAATTGAGAGAAGCGGCAACATCTATAAATTTATTTACACTGTAACCAAAGTAAGGGCTTAAACCCAAAGCTGTAAACTGGTTGCCAAACTGTAGTGTAAGGCTACCACCTGTAAACAGATTTTCTTTTTTAAAGCCGCCTTTAGCTTCGTCATCTTGCGCCAATGCAATAAACGAAGTTGCGGTAAAAAGAGCCGCCAGTAAAATGTTTTTCATTTTCATACTTCAATATTTATTAGTCAAATATTTTTCCGCTGTTTAAAATATTATTGGGGTCAAATGTTTTTTTAATTCCCCTCATTAATTGCAATTGCACATCATTAAACATAATGCCCATATATTCCTTTTGTATTAGCCCAATACCATGTTCGCCGCTTATAGTTCCTCCCAAGCTTTTTACTAACTCAAAAAGTGCATTTAATGCAGGAATCACATTTGGATTATTGAGGCTGAAAATATTTCCTTCTTTTTTTATACGGATATGAAGGTTACCATCGCCTGCATGGCCATAACAAACCACCTTAAAATCATACTCTTTGCCTAATTTCTTTACACCTCTTATTAGCTTTGGCAATTCTGCCCTTGGCACTACCGTATCCTCTTCAATAGTATAACCATCCAACTTCACAGCTTCTGCTACCCTTCTACGCAGCTTCCACAGCTCTGCCTTTTGTTGTGCATCATCGGCAAAAAATATTTCGCCACAATCAAACTGAACCAATAATTCGGATATGGCTTCCATTTCTTGCATTAGCACATCCATATTATTGCCATCTACTTCTACTATCAAATGCGCTTCCATTTCATCTGTAACCGGCACAACGCTACTATCTACAAATGAGCTTACAATTTTCAAAGCATCTATTTCAACCAACTCTAATGCACTTGGTGTAAAGCCAGCTCTAAAAATTGCACTTACTGCTTCGCCTGCTTTTTCAAGATTATTAAAAGGCACCAGCATCAGCAAGTCATATTTAGGATACGGCAATAATTTTAAAACTATTTTAGTAACCAACCCAAGGGTTCCTTCGCTGCCCACCATCAGTTGGGTTAAATTATAGCCGGTTGAATTTTTTAAAACATTGGCTCCAGTCCATATAATATCGCCGGTTGGGAGTACCACCTGCAGATTAATTACATAATCTTTTACCACTCCATATTTTACGGCTTTGGGGCCGCCACTGTTTTCTGCAATATTTCCTCCAATAAAACAACTCCCTCTACTACTCGGGTCTGGTGGATAAAACAAACCTTTTTCTTTAACAGCATTCTGAAGATTTTCTGTAATTACCCCCGGCTCTACTGTTACTTGAAGATTGCGTTCATCTATATCAATGCTAGTCATTCTTTCAAAAGAAACTAGTACGCCGCCCAAATGTGGCAAAGCGCCTCCACTTAAACCAGTACCTGCGCCACGGGGTGTTACAGGAATTTTGTACGCATTACATATTTTCATAACCGCACTCAATTCTTCTGCAGTTCTTGGTTTAATTACTATATCCGGTAAAAAATGTAGGTTTTCTGTTTCGTCATGAGCATAATTATTAAGTACGTCTAAATCGGTAGATACATATAATTCGCCCAGTATCTTTTTAAAATCGCTTAGATGTTCCAAAAACTGTTGCTTGCCAGATTCCAACTCCATATTAAATTTTTTGGCAAAAATCGTGAAAAAATATCTTCTAAATAAAATGCTTAAAAACTTGGGCACAAAGTCTGCCTATCGCCACTGGTAGGATAAAACCCTTTTTTAATCAACGAAAATTCCAATGCGCCTCTGTAATTATTAAAATTTCGTAGCGAAGAAATCGTTGCATCGTAACTAAATGTAAAATTGAGATTGTTAACTACAAAACCTGCCATTGGAATAATGGCATCTTTGTGTCTATAATAAAGACCGCCTATCAATTGCATTTCTCCGGCTTCTGAAAGATTGAAGTTGGCTTGCATTCCTCCCTGCAATTCAGTTGCTTTTGATTGAATTGAAAAATATGCGTTGGGCGATATTATTACATTATCATTTACTTTTAAAATTGCATTAACAAAGCCAATATGCCGCATTGGTATAATACCTGCCTCTGACTGATCGTCAAAGAAAGTTTCTCTCGGTTTGTTTACATGCTGAATAGAATATCCTGCATTTATATATACATTTTCCTGCGGAAAGTAAGCGTAATTTAACCCTGCCTGCAAATCAAAATAGCTGGTGCTTGTATTGGAAAAAACTGCTTGGGTGGGTAAGCCTCCTTCAAAAAATTCTCCGTTGAACTGATCGGGAAATGTAAGTTTGGTAGGGTCAATTCTTTTGTTTGCATATCCAATATTAAAGCCTGCACTTAATAAACTACTAAAGCCCAACATTTGATGGTAAGCTACAGAACCATATACTTTTGTTGAACGAAGGTTTCCACTACCTGCCGCATCACTCAGTACAACCGCACCCAAGCCCAGCCAACCATTTTCCAGCCGGTTTCTAAATACTTGGGCATCTGCAAAAGCCGTCATTGTTTTATACGGCGCATTTACCAGCGAGCTCCATTGGTTACGATATTGTACACCAAGGCGATAATCGGCATCGGGTATAAAGCCTGTATTGGCAGGATTTACTGTAAGCGGCGAATTAAAGTACTGCGAAAAATGCAGGTCTTGCGCATATACAGTAAGTTGTGCTGTAAAAGCACCAACTAGAATAAAAATTTTAATTACTATTTTTTTCATCTACACCTCCTTCCTTATTTAACTAACGTAATAAAGTAATATCTCCTGTTTTCCTTACTTTTTTTCCATCTGTAAATTCTGCATCCAAGGTATATGTATATACATCCATCGATTGAATTTTTCCTTTGTAGCTTCCATCCCAGCCTTGCTTCGGACTATTGGATTGAAATACCATCAAACCCTGCCTATTGTAAATTCTCCAAACCATCTTGCCAATACCAAAGCCTGCCACATAAATAATATTATTACCTGGTTGTGCAGGCGTAAAGGCATTTGGTACGTCCAGCAAGGGTATTATCAATACATTTACATCCAAATTAAAAGTATCTGTACAACCGGCATTTGTGTAGGCAATCAATTCTGCATTATAAGTTTTTGTTTCATTGTATTGATGTGAGGGGTTTGTGAGTGTAGAACTTTCGCCGTCTCCAAAATTCCATAAATAACGTACAATAGCACCAGTAGATGTATTGGTAAATTGTACTGGCGTATTAGCTATTGGTGGATTGGGCGACCATGTAAAAGAAGCATTGGGCTTGGCTTCTACCCTTATGGTAAAATAAGCAGATGTATCTCGTAAATTGCAAGTACTAAGGTCAATTGCAATTAATCTTACATTATAAGTGCCGGGTGTATTATAAATATGGGTTGGATGCACATCGGTAGAAGTGTTTCCGTCTCCAAATTCCCAAATAAAATCTGTACCTGCCAGTGATGTGTTGTTAAACGCTGCGGTATAAGGCGCACATCCAAAACCGGGTGTTTCAAATTGTGCTTTTACCAAGGGATTAATTCGTATTTCTTTTGAAACAGTATCCGGAGTATTACAAAATACCGTATCTATTATCTTCAATGTTACTCTATAAGTTCCGGCTGATGCATAGGTATGTAGCCTTGGTGGGGAGATACCTGCCGTATCTAACGGTGAGCCATCGCCGTAGTCCCACACAAACGATTGCGGCCCAAAACTTCCTGAAGTAGCAACGGAAGTATTGGTGAATTGCATAATTAAACTTTCACATGGCGGTAACTTTGAATAAGCAAAATCAAGCAAAGCCCTATTATTGCCTGCTCTTATAGTTACATAAGAAGTGTCTCTTATATTGCAGGTACTACTATCTTCTGATATTAACCTCACCAAGTAAGTACCTACATTTAAGTAAGTATGAGCAGTATCCGGAACAGTGGTAACTATTTGAGGAGAGCCGTCACCAAAATTCCAATAGAATTTTTTCCCTTTTCTTAGCGTATCAGAAAACTGTACATATAAAGGAATACAACCCCTTGTATCATTTTTTACGCTATTTATTGAGGCCTGTACACCAGAAGCCACCCCTGTAAAATTCATTTCAATTTTAACAACAGCTTGGTTACAATTTGAACTTCGATTACTTGAAGACCATACTCCTGCTGTGGTAGGAAATATAACCCCCGGATGCCTTCCGCAGTTGGCACATATAGCCTGATAAATTACCCCATTTTCATCAAAGCGGCTGGTACCTCCATCTACATGGTCGCCCAGGCCACCATTTTGCCCAAAGTGCGAACCAAATAATTGGGATGTAGCATTTCTTTCTAAAACAAAAAAGTAAAAATCAGCTCCGTCTGCCGCAGGTATTCCACTTAAGGGGCTTACTTCTGGCATACCAAAAGTATTGGAGGGCTGGTAGTTTTGTGATTGATTTAGACCTCCACCCCAGCCGGATACATATACGTTTTCACAACGATCAACCATAAATGCAATGGGCGAAATTTTAGGAGAAGAAGATGCTCCTCCAAAAATAGTTGTGTAAACATACGCTGAAAGATTGGGTTGGAGTTTTCCAATAAACTGCCTGGAGCCTGCATTACTATAAGTTGCATTTAGAACCGGCCAAACGCCGGTAGTAGTGCCCATTATATACGGGAATCCGGCACGGTCAAATTTTAATCCATACACCAAATCTGTTGCAGAAGTGCCAATATAAGTGGTACGTAAAATTGCGCTGCCATCATTTCGCAGTTGGGTTACAAATCCATCTATTCCCGCACCTGTTGGGCCAAGTACACCTGTTTTATCACCAGGTAGATTAGCACTTTCAGTTGCGCCTGCAACATATAATGTTCCATCAACCGGGTTGATATTGGCAACAAAGCAGGCATCATTTCCTGAACCTCCAAAATAGGTGCTGAATAAATTGGTTGACAATGTGGGGTTGAACTTTAGTATTACCCCATCCTGATTATTTGCACCTCCATTATTACTTGTTTGAACCGCATTTAAAATTGGAAAATTAGTAGATTGAGTGCAAGATGCCAGGTATATATTTCCGGTTGCATCTAATATTACTTCGCTGCGGGCATCATCACCATAATTGCGGCGTAAACTTGTTGACCCTCCCGTAGGATACTTAGGTTCAATATTGACACCATCCGCACCGCTACCACCAATTTTTACAGAACCGATTACTCCTGTACCTGTTGCATTTAATTTTGTAATAATAATATCATATCCACCGCCGGTTCCTATTTGATTACTATTAGGGTAGTTGGGCGAATTAGATCTTCCTGCCACTATGAGGTTGCCTTGTGCATCTTCAATCATACTGTGGGGTTGCTCATTGCCACTTCCACCCAAATAGGTAGCATATAATCGTCTGCTTCCATTACTACTAAATTTAAAAATTGCAATATCATAGCCTACATTAGGGCCTTCATCAATACCGCCTCCAAATGTTGATTGATAAGAGCCTGGAGAAACTGGATATCCTGTACCAAATGCAATTCCTCCTGCATACAAACTACCATCTGCACCTGGAGTAGCAGTATAGCCCCAATTATCAACAGTGCTTCCGGTAAAGGAAGAAAAGATTATAGATGGGTCAATTATAAGTGTGGCAGATGGGTCGTATTTACCTACCTTAAAACTCACAATATTTTCTTTAACCTCATACCTGCAATCCACTTCTACATTTTTGCCTGTAGAAGATTGATAACTGTATGGAGACAACTCTCTCACATCGCCTACAGGCGTTGATATAATCAGCTCCTTGTCTTTTGTAGTTATTTGTTTAGGCCCTATATATTCCATGGCTATATAAGCAGGATTGCCTCCGGGTTTTACTATAAAATCATATTTTAGTTTACCAGTAGCATCACTATAATACCTTAAGTCTATATTGGGATAAATATTTTTATAAGTAACAGCCTGATAAAGCTTACATTCACTAGCCCATTTTGAAGGGTCGCTGCCAATAAAATAATTGCTGTAATTATCTAATGGTTTTTCTCCAACTTGTACTGCTGCAGATGATGCTCCCAAAAACTGAACCTTGTATGCAAATGAATTAAGAATGATTTTTCCATCGGAAGGGGTATTGATTTTTTTTTCATTATCCGTATGCGAATGACCATGAGTTGCTGACGCAAGTTTTTCTAAGTCTTCGGGATTGTGTAATAAAACTGAGAACCCTTTATTTTCCAAAAAAAATGCACCGGTAATAAAATCGCCCTTGTATCGAACATTATTGTGCCATTGGCCTTTATTTTCAATAAACTCCATTTGAGCCTTTAGCAAGCGGGGGAAAAGGGTAGCAATAAGGCAAAAAGCTATTGTGGTAAATTTTCTCAACGGTTTTTATTTACAATTTACTTACTATAAACGTAATTAGCAACCCTCCCGATGTTTAAACACTATACTTTAACTTAGTATTTAACGTATATAAATGCAGTTACGCTATTTTACCCCACCCGGTTTTATGTTGTTGTTGCTGTAGATATGTTTTAATCCGCAAATTTTCAGCCAATTCTAAGTCTGGGTCTTCATTCAGCAATTTTTCCACTTCAGTTTTTGCCACTTCTAATATCGCTTTATCAGAAATAATATTAACCAGCTTAAAATTTAATGCTCCGCTTTGCTTTGTACCTTCAATTTCGCCGGGGCCACGCAGCTCAAGGTCCTTCTCCGCCACCTTAAAACCATCATTGGTTTGTACCATAATACTCATTCTTTCCCTTGCATCTTTACTCAGCTTATTACCGGTAAGTAAAATGCAAAAACTTTTTTCGGCACCTCGGCCCACCCTTCCACGCAACTGGTGCAGTTGGGATAAACCAAATTTTTCTGCACTTTCAATAGCCATCACACTTGCATTGGGCACATTTACGCCCACTTCAATTACTGTTGTACTCACCATTATTTGAGTATCTCCGGCAACAAAACGTTGCATATTGGTTTCTTTTATTTCCGGTGCCTGCCTACCATGCACCATGCTTATCCAATAGGTTGGCTCAGGAAAAAAAGATTTTACTTCTTCGTAACCCTTCATCAGGTTTTCATAATCTACCTTACTGCTTTCTTCAATTAGCGGATAAATGATATACGCTTGCCGCCCCATCTTTATTTCCTCTTTTATAAAATCCATTACCTGCGGTCTCGAAGATTCATTACGATGAATTGTGCTGATTGGTTTTCTGCCCGGTGGTAATTCGTCCATTACACTATAATCTAAATCTCCATAGGCAGTTAATGCAAGCGTTCTTGGGATAGGCGTTGCTGTCATTACCAATACATGAGGTGGGATAGTATTTTTCTTCCAAAGTTTTGCCCTTTGTGCTACACCAAATTTGTGCTGCTCATCAATTACTGCAAAGCCCAGATTTTGAAATTGTACTTTTTCTTCTATTACGGCATGGGTGCCAATTAAAATGGTAATAGAGCCATCAGCACATCCTTGCAAAATAGGTTTTCGCTTTTTTGCTTTTGTAGAACCTGTTAGCAATTCAATACCAACAGGTAAATCGCCTATATAATTTTTTATGGTAACAAAATGTTGTTGAGCCAGTATTTCAGTTGGCGCCATCAGCACACTTTGAAACCCATTATCAGCAGCTATTAACATACTAAGCAGTGCTACCATGGTTTTGCCACTGCCTACATCTCCCTGCAGCAATCGGTTCATTTGTTTTCCGCTACCAAAATCTTTTCTTATTTCTTTGAGTACTTTTTTTTGTGCATTGGTTAATGCAAAAGGCAACTGGTTGTTGTAAAAATTGTTGAACAAATCTCCAACCTTTTCACATGCCCAGCCACGGCTAAAACGGTGCCTTTGTATTTTTATCATATTGATGCGCAACTGGGCAAAAAATAATTCTTCAAACTTTAGCCTACGCAAAGCTTGCTCATAATTTTTTTGAGAAGAAGGGAAATGGATTTGCCTGTATGCTTCATATCTTGGTAGCAATTTATATGCTTGCAATATGGAAGAAGGGATATTTTCCGGTAGGTCTTTAATTGAAATTTTTTGCAATAATTCTTGTGTAAATTTTGCAAATGCAGCTCCATTTAATCCTCTTGCTTTTAACTTTTCTGTAGAAGGGTAGATAGGTTCTAAATGTTCTTTGCCAGTTGACTTTTGAGGAGTAAATGTTTCAAAGTCGGGATGTGCAATTTGTGGCTTACCCATAAAAAAACTCAGCTTACCAAAAGCCATATAAGCATGACCAGGCATTAATAATTTTTGCACCCAGTTTATTCCTTGAAACCATACCAATTCAATAAGTCCTGTATCATCTTTTAAATGTGCTATCAATCGCTTACTCCTTCCCTCGCCAACAATACTAAAGTCTGCCAACACACCTGCCACATAAGCATATTCATCGCTCTGTCTCAAGGTTGCAATTTTATCTACTTTGGTTTTATCAATATGGCGTAAAGGAAAATGTTCCAGCAGGTCTTTAAAGTTGTGGATGCTTAACTCTTTTCGAAGCATTTCGCCCCGCTGTGCAGAAATTCCGGTAAGATATTCTACCGGGCTGTTTAATATATTTGCCCCACTACTGATGTAAAAAATTTTTACAAATATATTGAGGTATTTGTGGAGACTAACTTATCGTAGGTTTTTATGAAAAATTAACCAAAAGGAACTATCTGTGCCTATTGCCCTTGTTTTTAAAAAATTTTCTCTTAGAGCTTCCGTTGGTATTTCGAACCGGTGTGTAGGCAGGTTGTTCTCCTAAATGTTCTGGCAAGCTCATTTTTTCTACTTCTTTGCCAATTAGTTTTTCAATTCCATGAAATTTGCGCTGCTCTTTTACATTTACCAGCGTAAATGCACTACCGTCGGCTTCTGCACGGGCTGTTCGGCCAATACGGTGTACATAGTCTTCACCGTCGTGTGGCACATCAAAGTTTATTACCAAATCAATATTATCTATATCAATTCCACGACTTAAAATATCGGTTGCTACAAGTACGGGCAGCCTTCCGCTTTTATATTGTATCAAGGTTTCTTCTCGGTCTGCTTGTTCAAGATCGCTGTGTATTTCGCCAGCCTTTATACCTTTTCGCCTAAGGTCTCTTGTTAGTTGCTTTACATTGAGCTTGCTACTACAAAAAATAAGTACGGCATTATATTTTTTTTCAGAAAGCAAATGCTGTATCAAAGGAATTTTTTGTTCATCATATACCAGAAATGCTTGCTGCACAATTTTTTCCGGCGGTTTGCTCATGGCGATACTTATCTCTACTGGTTCATTTAAAATTGTTTGTGCCAGTTGCTTTATTTTAGAAGGCATTGTAGCACTAAACAATAGGTTTTGACGCTGCTTGGGCAAATGATTAATAATAAACATGATGTCATCGTAAAAGCCCATATCCAGCATCCTGTCTGCTTCATCCAACACCAGGTATTGCAGGCTATCTAGTTTTACATACCCCATTTTTATATGCGCCATCATTTTTCCGGGAGTACATACCACAAAGTCGGCACCCATGCTTAAGGCTTTCTTTTCCTGCACAAAATTATTTCCATCGCCACCGCCGTAAACGGCTATTGAACTTACAGAGGTAAAGTAAGATAGCCCTTCCAAGTGCTGAGCAATTTGTACAGCAAGCTCTCTTGTTGGCACTATTACCATTGCATTAATACCATTAGGGTCTGTACCTTTAGTAAGCATACGGTTAATTAAAGGCAATAAAAAAGCAGCGGTTTTTCCGGTACCTGTTTGAGCAAAAGCCAATACATCTTTTCCATCCAAAATATGCGGTATTACTTTTTCCTGTATAGGCGTAGCTTGCTGGTAATTGGAAGCGTCAATCCCTTCCATCAGTCTTTCGTCAAATCCAAATTCTGTAAAATTCACTTGGTTTCAGGTTTCTTATAAGGCGCAAATATACCGGATTGCAGCCGATTAAACTGCTTCTATTATCTTTACCAAATGATTAAAGCAGGCAGGTATAACACACTAAAGGTTGCTCGCAAAGTTGATTTTGGCATTTTTTTGGACGATGGCGCAGAAGGTATCTTATTACCCAAAAGGTTTGTACCTAATAATATTAATATAGGCGATGAGCTAAAAGTATTTGTGTACCACGATGGCGAAGACCGATTAATTGCCACCACACAAAAGCCATTGGGTGAGGTGGGCGACATTGTAAAATTGCAAGCTGTGGATGTAACGCCTCAAGGCGCATTTTTAGACTGGGGTTTAATGAAAGATATATTTGTTCCAAAAAGCCAGCAAATAAGCAATATGCGGGCAAAAGGCGAATACCTGGTAAAAATTTATGAAGACGAAAAAACAGGAAGGGTAGCGGCTACAGAAAAATTTGATTCGTCTTTAAGCAACGACATACTAACAATAAAACCTTTGGATATTGTTGACCTGGTAGTTTACAGAAGAACAGATATTGGCTATGTTGTAATTATCAATAACCTGCATACAGGCGTATTACACCATAATGAAATTTACAGAACTATTGGTGTTGGCGCCCATTTTAAAGGTTTTATTAAACATATTTATCCTGATAATAAAATAGATGTAGCCGCAGGTAAACCTGGTTATGACCGTGTAGAAGATGAAGCGGATAAAGTTTTGCGAATGTTGAATGAAAATAGTGGATACCTGCCCTATTATGACAAAAGTGACCCTGATGAAATTTATGAAGTATTTGGTATGAGCAAAAAAACTTTTAAAATGACCATTGGCGGTTTATATAAACAAAAAAAGATAGCACTGGAAAAAACCGGCATTCGATTGATTGAAAATAGCTGATACAATTGAGGCATATACCATCATACATAGGAAGAACAAGCAAAAAGTTATTAGCAAACTTTGGTATTCTTTTAATTGCTTTTATTGCCTGCCTTGCCATTTTTTTATGGGTGGCAGGTATTGCTTTCAGCCCAAAGGATTTGCAGTTTGACGAAAACGTTTTCAATGCCATTCACCCATATTACAACGATGGCCTCACAAGGTTTTTTCAGGTAATTACTTGGTTTGGTGGGCAAACATTTTTACTCTCAGCATATTTGTTAATCGTTATAGTTTTTATTAGTTCAAAAAAATTGCGGCCTTATGGATGGAAGATAGCTATAGTAGCAATTACAGGCACCGCTGTAATGTTTGGCTTAAAGTCTGTGCTGGAACGGCAGCGGCCACTTGTGCCCTTAATTAGTAAAGCTCATGGATACAGTTTTCCAAGCGGACATTCTTTTTCCAGTTTTTTGTTTTTTGGCATTATTGCTTATATAGTTTATAAAACTGTTAAAAATGTTTTCGTCCGTTGGACAATTATTGTTTTGCTTGCGGTACTGGTTTTATTAATTGGCTATAGCCGTATTTATTTAAAAGTGCATTATGCCACCGATGTTATTGCTGGTTTTATGCTGGCAGCCATTTGGTTTATATTGGCAAAATGGATTTTGATAGACAGGAGAAAGTTATTGCCTCCCGGCAATGAAACTATTATCAAATAACTTTATATTACAAAATAAAAAGCGGGCTGGTAATTTGCGCACCAGTTCCCGCCCTTTACGATTGCTAATCTGCCTGTATCAAAAAAACGCCTATGAGAAAACTATCTTTATTGATATACTCTTACATAATCTACTTCCAGCGTTCCGCCGTTAACCGATGCTGCTACCTCTCCCCCAAAGTTGCCTCCCATCGCAAGATTCACTATTAAAAAAAGATTCTTATTAAACGGAGTGCCCTGGATTGCCGATAAATTAGATACTTCATGTATAAGCAACCCATCTACTAATATTTTAATAGAAGTGGCTGTCCACTCAGTTGAATAAATATGAAACTGTGAAGTGGCATTTTGAATCATTCTTGTGTTGCCATCTGCATTACCACCCGAACGACCAAGATAATGCAGTGTGCCATATACTTTATTTTCTTCCCTACCCAGGTGTTCCATAATATCCAACTCGCCACATTCCGGCCAACCTACGGTGGTGATGTTGCTGCCCAATGCCCAGGCGGCGGCCCAGGTACCTACACCCGCTGGCACTTTAGCCCTCACTTCTACCTTGCCATATTTAAAATCGTATTTACCCTGTGTTTTTAATCTTGCAGAAGTAAATGTGCTGCCATTATAATTTTCACGGATTGCTTTTATTTTCAACAGGCCGCCCTCCACAATTACATTCTCTGACCTGTTGGTATAATATTGCTTTTCCTGATTGCCCCAGCCATCGGAGCCTGTGCCAATATCATAAGTCCATTTAGAAGGATTGGGTGCTCCGGGTGTATCAAATTCATCGCTCCATACTAGTGACATAGTAACTGTTACAGTAATATTGGTAGTTTTTGAGGTACTCTGTGTACCGCTGTTTTTTGCAATTACTTTTACTGTATAATTGCCCGATGTTGGATAACGATAAGTAACTGTTCCATTAGTAACTGTTTGAAAAACGCCGTTCCCAAAATCATATTCGTATCTCGTAGCATTTTCTGCAGTAGCGGTAAAATTTACATTTCCGCTATTATCTGCTGCCACAACTGCCGTCAATATAAGGTTGGTTGGAGCGGCAGTACCCGATGGCCCATCATTACCACCCTTACTACAACTACTAAATAATGCCAGTATCGGCATCAGTAAATATGTAAGCATTGTTTTCATTTTTTTAATGTTATGTGTTTTTCTTTTTAACATTTTCAAATTTCACTCTATTTGCGAAAGCAAAACCGTTTGCAGAATACTACTGCAAATGGCTTTCCAGTTTTATGGTTTTGGTTTCAATCTTTGATACCATGCATTTGTATCTGTACCAATATTTCTTATAAACATCTGTTCGTTACTGATGGCTATAATTTCGTAAGTAGTACCGCCTGTTCCAAAGTTTATAATACCATTTCCGGGCACTACAAATTGTATCTGTGTTGATTGAGCCGATGTTGATCCTGATGTTGCATCCATGAAAGTGAGCATTTTTGTTCCGCCGGGGTTTATCCCATAACACCCGTCACCACCACTTTGACCATAAAAAGCTGTAGCGGCTGCCGTAGAAAATGATTGACCCATATTATTCACTGTCATTGAAACCCTGTTGAGCGCATCTTTTGAAAATGTTATTTCATCATCATAAGCGCAGGCTTCCCTTGTATTGGGCGGCGCTTCGTACCAAATAGGGAAAAACTGGTCATTTGGGCCTACTCCAAAATGACCCACCGCATCTTTATCGGTTATCCAAACCCGTGAGCTTCCATTGGTTAATACTTGTAAAATATTGGTGGGAATATTAAACAATACAAAAACTGTAACTGTTTTGGTAGTGGTAGAAATAACACCCGCAGTTCCAATTGCATTAACTGTGATTGTATAAGTACCAACTCCGGGGCTGCGGTATTTATGTGTTACTACTCCCGATGATGTCATTAAAGAATCATTATCCCCAAAACTTATTTTATAAGTGATGGCGTTTTCTGATGTTGCTGTGATAGCAACATTACCTGTACCGTTACCATTTGGGTTGCTGGCATCCACACCCTCCACTACTGCCTCAATGGCAAGATTGGTGGGCGTTTTTATATCACCAAATACATACTCATCTTTTTTACAACCTGTCAACCCTACAGAAATTACAAGGATAAACAGTGCGATAAATTTTATGTTTTTAAGCATGATTATATTTTTAATTAGTTAAGTTTTATATCATCAAATAAGAAAGTATAGTAAGGGGAACCATCGCCCATTGCCCCCAGTTCAAAAATGAGTACAATTTTTTGGTAGCTGTTGGATGTGTTCAGGGCAGCGTAATCAAAAGTCAGTTCTTCCCATGCATTGGCTACAGTGGTTAAAACTTCTTTTTCAAAATTGATACCTCCATTGGTAAGGTTTTCAACTTTTAAGAGAACCTTTGCACCCACTCTTGGAGAATACACTTTCATTTTAAAAGTATTGCCACTTGTAGTAAATGGAATTGGGTTTGCTAGCGTAATAAAGCTGCCTCCCCAAACCTGGCCTGCATTCTTAACCATACGGCCCACTCTTGTACTCGTATTAATGCCAGAGGATTGAGGGTTTGTTATCATTGTAACATTACCACCGTCAAAATCTGTCCAACCATAGTTTATTAAAGTAGATTCGAAGTTTAATGGTAGCTCTACAGGCACAGAATTAACCAAACGGATATCATCGTACAGGAAAGTAAAGTTTGGTGAACCATCGCCCATTATACCCAATTCAAAAATGATTACAACATTATGATATTGATTAGATGCGTTGATGGCGGTGTAATCAAATACAAGGTCTTCCCATTGATTTGCAACAGTGGTAACAACTTCCTTTTCAAAATTAATTCCGCTATTAGTTGCATTTTCTACTTTTAGAAGCACTTTAGCACCCGCTCTTGGAGAAAATACTTTCATGCGAAAAATTTTATTGGAAGAAAAATCAATAGCAGTACTTAAAGGAATTACACTGCCACCCCAAACCTGCCCGGCATTTTTAACCATACGAACCACTTTACCACTTGTATTTATGCCCGAAGCTTGCGGATTATCTATCCTTGTAGAAACACCGCCATCAAAATTTACAAAATTGTAATTAAGCGTGCCAGATTCAAATGACAGTGGCAAGGTTACAGGATCTACAATAGTTATTGTTCTTGTAATGGTTGCCGTTGCTGCACCACCACTTACCGCCACAATGGTTACGGTATAAGTACCGGTTGTTGCATACACATGGCTTACAGTTTCTCCTTCCAGGAAAGAACGTGGGATCTCGTTGGGTACATCACCAAATGTAACCCTGAAATTTGTTTCGTATAAAGCAGATGCTGAAACATTTAATCGGTAATTATTACCCGGATCAATTGCTGTAATAGCTTCAAAATTTTCAGGCACCCTGAATGTTACGGTCAGTTGCTGTGTGATTTCTGTTTGTTGTCCGCCAATGCCAAATGCAATCAGCTTTACGGTGTAAACACCTTCTGCATAAATATGGTCAACCGATTTACCGGGTTGAACAGAAGCAGGCGCAGGCGTTGCGTCTCCAAAATGTACTTCATACCTGGCAACACCGTTACCGGTTGGCATAATGGTAACCTTACCTGTATTATCCTGCGTAATATCAAAACCAATAGCAAGATTATCTGGGGCCACACTTGTGCCTACAAAATCGGTATCGCCAGTTTCATCTTTTTCACATGCTGTAAGCATAAATATGGAGCAGCATAATAAAAGAATATATTGTTTCAATTTCATGATAAATATTTTTTTGAATGATTAGGTATGGCTGTTTTAATAATTAGGATTTTGAGGCAGTCCACCAACTATCACTTCGTTTTGAGGAATCGGGAACACTTCATGTTTTCCTGTTTGGAAGCCCGTTATTTTGGCGGCAGCCTGCCCTGTTCTTACAAGGTCAAAATAACGGTCTCCTTCCATTGCCAGTTCCAGTCTTCTTTCTTTCCAAATGGCATCTTTCAAAGCCGTTCCCGAGGCATTAATGTCGTGTGAATGATTACCGAAAGCTCGGGCACGCACTTCATTTAGATAAGTTCTTGCCTTTGCATCATTGGGTGCAGCAGCCCTGTTAAATGCTTCTGCCGCCAATAAATACACTTCGGCATAACGGATGGTTCTGAAGTTATTGGTCCAGTTGAATTCTATTTGCCCAGAGGTTTCTCCTTTCATTGGCTGGTATTTATGGCTGTATAAGCCTGTATTTTTATAAGGAGCCACCTGGTAGGTAATCATGAGCCCTGGGTTTGCATTTTTATACGCTTCAACATCAAAAATGGTGGCAGCTTTTCGCTGGTCTCCTGCTTCATAAGCATTCGCAAGTTCTTGAGTGGGTAAGTCAAGACTCCATCCGGGTGCATAGGGCATGGCAGCAGAGCCATTCATTCCCCTTACACCACATTGTTGCGGATGAATGCTACCCTGCCCTCTTGTTGGTGCGCCCCAGTTATAATAAGGTGTACCATTGGAAAACTGGATCTCGAAAACAGATTCAGGACCATTTTCACCTGCACTCAGGAAAATAGAACGCATATCGGGTACCAGTGTAAATGCATTACTTGTAATTACTGCATCTAAAACTGCTGCAGCCTCTGTGAATTTTTCTTCATAGATCAGTACCTTACCCAGTAATGCCTGCGCAGCATACTTGGTTGCACGGCCTTTGTCTACCTGTTGAGCCACTGCAGGCAATGCAGCTATCGCAGTATTCAGATCTGCTTCTATCTGCGCATATACTTCTGCTTTAGGAGCCCTTGTCAGGCTACCTGCATCTGTAGGGCCTAATCTTCTGTCAACAAATAAAGGAACATCGCCGAAAAGCCTCACCAGCGTAAAATAGTAGTACGCACGCAGAAAGTATATTTCTCCATATAAAGATTCCTTACCTGCAAAATCTACTGCAGTACCTCCGGGGTTGGCATCTTTAAACTGGTGAAGGTAGTTGGCACGATTGATTCCTTCAAAACATGCTTTCCATTGATCGGCTAACAAATTATTAACTGGTTCAAAGTTCATGTTGTCGAATACATTTTGGGGCTCCTGATCATCTTGCCCGCCTGATACAGCATTGTCAGAAGCTATATCGTTGATGGTAACAGTTTCATTTAGCCATTGCAAAGGTGTATATACACTCACCGCCATGGTGCGGTAATCTGTTTCGGATTTGAGGTAGTCCAGATTGGTTACCGTATAATCATCCTTGGGCTCATACTCCACCCATTTCTTGCACGAAGCAAGTGAAGCTGTCAAAAACAGTGTCGCTACAATTTTGATATATATCTTGTTTTGCATTGTAATTATTTTTAGTGTTTCCAGATTAAAATTTAAAATCTAACCCAATGGCATAAGTACGTGCCTGCGGAAAAGCTCCTTTGTCTATACCAGTCTCAAAAATGCCTCCTCCGAGTTCAGGATCGAACCCGGAATATTTAGTGAATGTGAAAGCATTTCTAACCTGGCCGTAAATACGCATTGATTTGAAAACTCTTTTAATCAATGATGCTGGCAACGTGTATCCAAGCTGAATGTCCTTGATCTTTATAAAGGAAGCATCTTCTACAAAACGGTCACTTACCCTGTTATTATTATTAAGGTCATTAAAAGTATAACGGGGTGTAGTAGCATCATTGGTGCTTCCTTCGCCAGTCCATCTTCCCAATACTCGACGGAATTTGTTGGTATATGGGCCGTTGCGTTCATAAGCCCTGTACATATCATTGCCATATGAGGCATAAGTAAATGCACTGAAATCGATATTTTTAAATGACATCGTAAGATTCCAACCAACGGTAAAGTCTGCAAAAGGATCTCCTATTTTAGTTTGATCGGCAGAAGTGATTGCACCATCACCATTGATATCTTTATATCGGATATCGCCCGGAACCGCATTGGGTTGCGTAGGAGCCGCCGCTATTTCTGCATCATTCTGAAATAATCCCTGCGTTACATATCCATAGAAATAACCTGGAGACTGGCCTTTTTCATACACTGTTACAGATTGTGACTGTCCAATGTAAAATGATGGCCCCAGTATTTTCGCTGCACCATTGGCATCTGTTCGGAGTACCTTGTTATTTACTGTTGTAAAAGTGAGTATTGAACCAAATTTAAAGTTTTTGCTTAGTTGATCATTGTAAGTCAATGTAAGATCGATTCCATTAGATCTTGTATCACCCAAATTTGCAGCTGGGGGTTCTATCTGGCCAATCACCCAAGGTAAAACCGGTAAAAACAATTGTCCGTTTGTTCTTTTTACATAATAATCAGCACTTAAACTCAATTTATTATTGAATGCACTAATATCGAACCCCAGCATTCAGTTGTTTTTGTTCTTCCCATCTTAAATTAGGATTCACCAATCCTCCTAAAGTAGCACCGGGTATAAAAACATTGCCAAAAGTATAACCATTGCTATTGGCGGTAGGGCCGTAACTAGGGCCTCCTGTAACAATAGAAGATGACTGACGGGGTACATTATCTATTCCAACTGTACCATAGCTAGCCCTAATCTTTAAAAAATTGATTGATTTCACATCAAAGAAATCTTCTTTACTCACTACCCATCCCAATGAGCCTGAGTAAAAATTGGCAAACCTGTTGGCCTCGCCAAAATTGATAGAGCCATCCCTGCGAACAGATGCAGATGCAAGGTATTTATCTTGATAATCGTAATTCACCCTGCCGAAAACAGAAGCGTTCTTTCCAAAATATTGATAAAAGCCGCCATTGGATGCGTTAGGATTGGTTGTACTGTTTACCCCTGTAGCAGCAGAAAATGTAGCAAATTCCCATGAGTTAAATGGAATATCCTGCCGGGTAGCACTTGAACCATTGCCGGATGATTTATACAGTGACCCTCCGGCAGCAGTTTCAAAATTGTGACCGCTTCCAACTTTGAAGTTGTAGTTCCCGTAGGTTTCCCAGGTAAAATTGAAATTGTTTTCCAGGTTTTGCGTAACGCTGTTAAATCTTCCGGTTGTTGTAGAGCCATCAGCATTCATGCTGTTATCTACATTGAGTGGGCCATAAAATACAAGTGGAGTAAAACTTCTGCCTTTGCCATTATATTTGGTATATCCGAAGCGGGACGTTAAGGTTAGCCCTTTGATAACTTTATATTGCAATTCAAATTTTCCATACAGTTTGTTACCATCACTTACATTATATGTATTCTCCAGTTTCGTAAGAGGATTATATATTTCTGATAAAATCAAGTTGCTGAATCCATACCTGCCAACAGTATTTGGTACTGTATTATAAATTTCTACAGTAGGATCAAAATTGATGGCACTACCTAAAACACTATTAAAGGAATTTTCTTGAATACCTTTTGAATTCAACAATACACCGGTAGTGTTCAAAATAAATTTAAGCTTTGGAGTAAGGTCGAAGCCCAAGTTTGCTGTAAACGTACCTCTATTAAACCTTGACTTATCATATCCACCTACTATTCCACCCTGGCTTGCATAAGCTGCAGATAAAAAATAAGTGATCTTGTCTGATCCGCCGGATGCAGAAATATTATGGTTTTGAACTGGGGCTTTTTCAAACACCTGGTCCTGCCAGTTGGCTCCTTTGCCAAAAATGGAAATATCCGGAAAAATTACCGACCCTCCAGATACGGTGCTTCCTTCATTAACCATGGCAGCATATTCTGTGGCATTTAACACGCCTAATTTGGAAACCACCTCTTGTACACCATAGTTGGCACTAACAGAAAAAGCAGTTTTTTGATTTTTACGGCCCGATTTGGTTGTAACTACTATTACACCACTACCACCTTTAACACCATAAATACTGGTAGTAGCAGCATCTTTTAATATATTGACACTTTCAATATCAGAGGGGCTTATTGAATTAAAGTCGGACAATGTTTGGAATGAGCCATCAATAATTACCAATGGCTCCGACCCTCTGTAAGATGGAATACCTCTTACAAAGATTGTTGGTGTAGAACCTGGTGCACCAGTTTGAATAATATTTACGCCCGAAACCTGGCCTTGTAAAGCATTGTCAATACGAGTAGGCTTAATTTTTTCCTGGTTTGCGCCTTTAACGGTACCTATAGCACCGGAAACCTTCGTCACTTTTTGCGTACCATACCCCACTACCACCACATCATCAATGGTACTTACCTCCTCATCCAATGAAAAGTTAACTGTGCCCGACTGGGTAACCCGCTGCTCGGCACTAATCATACCAACATAGGTAACCACAATAGTAGCATTGGTTCTTTGTGGAATGTTGAGTGAATAATTACCGTTCTCATCCGTTCGGGAAGCAACGCCTGTGCCCCGGGCAACTACACTGGCTCCGGCAAGTGCCACACCCGTAGATTTTTTGGTAATCCTTCCGGTTACCTGCAGATTTTGAGCAAATAGTTGATTGGCAGCGCTGAATAGAAGGAGTACAGCGCAAAACATTGCGAGCTTTAATTTCATACAGCAATCGTTTGGTTTTTAAAATGAAAGAAATCGACAACATAAAAATAACATCACATACCTACAAGAAAAAAATTTAACGCTACATCATTACTACATCACAAAATCTAAATCGTTGATTTTCAATAATGTTAAATTACAGCAATGGTACATCATATTATTTTTTACTACTTTCACTTCTCCAACTGCTGCCATGCTTAAAAAAATTCTCGTATTCTGCCTGCTGCCTTTTGCAGCATTTTCCCAAAATACCATCGGTTTACCCGATGTAATTAATTATCCCAAGCAAGTTTATGGCGGTGGCCTCCAAAACTGGGATGCCGCTCAAGATAAAAACGGCATCCTGTATTTTGCCAATAATGAAGGCCTACTCAGTTTCGATGGCCGCTACTGGAAAATATATCCACTGTCCAACCGCACCATTGTACGTTCGGTACAAATTGGAGTTGATAATCGCATTTATGTAGGCGGCCAGGATGAAATTGGCTACTATACCCCTGCCGCCAATGGCAAACTCAGTTACCAGTCGCTGGTAGAAATAGTACCTAAAAAAGACCGTTCCTTTGGCGACGTATGGGATATTATTGTACTTAATAAAGATGTGTTCTTTCGTTCTCCCAATAAAATATTAAGACTGAGCAATGAAAAAATAGTGGCTTACAACCCACCGCAAGAATGGTCATTCATGGGAATGCACAACGGCAAACTGTATGCCCACGATTTCAGCCGTGGTTTAATGCTTTTTAAAAATGAGACCTGGAATCCGGTTTCTACAGCAGAAGCACATTTCAACGATCCCATTACTGCTATCATTCATAAAAATGCTGATACAGCCCTAGTAACCACCCTCAAAAACGGGTTATTTTATCTTACGGCCGATGGCATCAGTAAATTTGCAAATCCTGGGGATGCCATTTTTCAAACAGAAAGAATTTATTCTGCTACTGCAGTAGACGATGAAAAATTTGCCCTTGCCACCAGCAATAGTGGTATATATATTGTAGACTTCCATGGCAATATTGTACAGCGTTTCTCTAAAACCGAAGGCCTACAAAACCAGAATGTGCTCTCCGTATTTAAAGATAGGCAGCGTAATTTATGGCTGGGGCTCGATAATGGCATCGACCTTATCAACTACAACAGTGCTATCAAACAGGTAAATCCCCTGCAACAGGATGGATCGGGCTATACCGCACTCATCTATAATAATACATTGTACATGGGTACTTCCGGCGGTTTGTTCAGCGTACCCTTACAAAATCGGCCCGACCTGAGTTTCAGCATGGGCCATTGTTCAAAAGTGACCAATACTGCCGGGCAAACCTGGCGGCTGGCAGAAGTGAACAACCAATTGCTACTCGGCCATCATGACGGTGCCTATGTAATTAAAGACAATGCGGCCTCACAGTTTGCAGCGCATCTGGGCTTCTGGAATTTTGTGCCGCTCAGCAATACATTTCCCACGCAGTATATGGTATCGGGTACCTACAAGGGCTTGAGCCTTTTTGAATATGCCAGTAATAAATTTGTACACCGCCAAGATATACCACAGTTTGGCGAATCATCCCGTTTTGTTGTAATTGACGAACTGGATAATATTTGGGTATCACAGCCTTACCATGGTGTGTACCGTATTTTTAAAAATGGACTAGGCCAATACAAAACAGCTATCTATAATGATAAAAATGGTTTACCGCTACCGTTAGGCAACTATGTGTACAAGATAAAAAATGAAATTTTTGCGGCCACAGAAAAAGGCATTTATACTTACAATGCTGCAAAAGATATTTTTGAGCCCGCTACTTTTTATAAAAACCTTTTGGGCGATTTAAGTGTACGATATTTAAAAGAAGACACAGAAGGAAATATCTGGTTTATACATAATAAATCGCTGGGTATTATTGATGTAAGCGGTAGCAAGCCAATTGTATATTTCATCCCTGAGCTGAATAATAAACTGCTAAGTGGATTTGAATTTATTTATCCTGTAAATAAAGAGAATATTTTTTTGGGTGCCGAAAGAGGGTTTTATCATATTAATTATCCAAAGTACAAACAAAATATGCCTGCACTTCAATCGCAGATAAGGCTGGTACGGATAATGGATAAAACCGATAGCCTTTTGTTTGGCGGCTATTTTAAAGATGTGAATGAAACGCAGGAGCAATCTATTTTTCCTTCTATCAACAATCATTGGAAAACCATACATTTTGAATTTACTTCTGCCTTTTATGGCAATGCTTCCAATATTGAATACAGTTTTCGTTTAAAAGGGTTTGATGATAGTTGGTCAGAGTACAGCAGCAAAACAGAAAAAGAATATACCAACCTTCCGGCAGGTAAATTTGTATTTGAAGTAAAAGCAAGAAATAATTTTGGAAAAGAATCCCCAACTGCTACTTACCATTTTTCTGTATTGCCACCTTGGTATTTAACCATTTGGGCTAAGGTAGTTTACACTTTAATATTTTTAACAGGGCTCTATATTTTATACCGTTGGTTAAAGAAAAAATTCAGGTTACAAAAAGCAAAATTTGAAGAAGAACAAAACCGCCTGCGCTATATACATGAGCTGGAAATAAACAAGGCAGAAGGCGAAATGGTTTCACTAAGAAATGAAAAACTCGAAGCAGAGATTAACCATAAAAATTCTGAACTGGCATCATCGGCTATGCACCTTGTAAAAAAAGGGGAATTGCTTACTAAAGTAAAGGCAGAGTTGTCTCAGGTAATGAAAGTGATGGACAATCCACAGGCTGTAAGTGAAGTAAAAAAAGTGTTGCGCAGCCTCACCAACGATGATAATATGGATAAGGAATGGGAGAACTTTGCCAAGCATTTTGATAAAGTACACAGTGATTTTGTGCTAAGCTTAAAAGAGCAGCACCCTACCGTAACCAGCAATGAAGTAAAACTATGCGCCTACCTGCGTATGAACCTTAGTACCAAAGAAATTGCACAATTGATGAATATTTCTGTACGTGGTGTAGAAATAAGCCGCTACCGCTTAAGGAAGAAGCTACAATTAAATTCAGAAACCAATTTGTTTGACTATTTAATTAATATTCAAGGCAAGTAATTTTGTTTATAACAGCCCGGTTGCTAAAGGTTGAGATAATAAAATAATTTGCCCAACTATAAAGTATATTTGAAAGAGTAATTAAAAAAGAAAAATTATGAATAGTTATTCCGTTAAAGCCTTTGGTGCAGAATCTAAAGAAGCCGATTTAAAACAATTAAATATTAATCGTAGAGAAGCTACTTCTAAAGATGTAGAAATAGATATTTTGTATTGTGGCGTATGCCACTCCGACCTACATACTGCCCGTAGCGATTGGGGCCCATCTATGTACCCGGTAGTTCCCGGCCACGAAATTGTGGGCCGTGTAACCAAAGTGGGTAGCAATGTTACAAAGTTTAAAGTAGGTGATCTAGCGGCCGTAGGTTGCTTGGTAGATAGTTGCCGCACCTGCGATAGTTGTAAAAAAGATTTGGAACAGTATTGCCTCACGGGTTTTACAGGTACTTACAACAGTGCAGATAAACATTTAGGCGGCCATACTTTTGGCGGCTACTCCGAAAAAGTTGTAGTGGATGAACACTTTGTTTTAAAAATTTCTGACAAGGTTGATTTGGCTGCGGTAGCACCTCTATTATGTGCTGGCATCACCACATGGTCGCCATTAAAACACTGGAATGTTGGAAAAGGAAGTAAAGTAGCCGTTGTAGGTTTAGGCGGCCTGGGGCATATGGCAATTAAGCTGGCAAAAGGTTTGGGAGCCGAAGTAAGTTTATTCTCCAGAACTCCCGGCAAAACGCAGGATGCAAAAGACCTGGGTGCAGATGAAGTAATTATTTCTACCGATGATGTACAAATGCAAAACGCAAGAGGAAAATTTGATGTAATCATTGACACGGTTCCTTATGTACACGCACTTAACCCATATATAGATACACTAAAAGTAAGTGGTACATTGGTATTGGTAGGCTATTTAGGCGACCTTACTGATTTATTAAACACCGTACCAATGATTTTAGGTAGAAAAGCGGTAGCAGGTTCTGTAATTGGTGGCATTGCCGAAACCCAGGAGATGCTTGATTTTTGTGCAGAAAAAAATATTGTTTCAGAAATTGAGGTTATCAAAATACAAGATATCAACACGGCGTATGAACGCATGATTAAAAGTGATGTACGTTATCGTTTTGTAATTGATATGGCCTCATTAAAAAATAACTAAACAAGTTTTTTAAATTTTATCTACGCTAAATAAGCCTTAACTTTAAGATGTTGTGCATTTGGATTCCTCCCAACTGCACAACATCTTTTTAGTTTTTAATACAACCAAATTTTGTTAGCTATGAGTGGTTCTAACAGTTCGGGCAGAAGATTTTTCCTTAAAGCCTCCGGTTTAATTGGCTTATGGGCGGCAGTGCCCGGACAGGTAAAAGTGTTTGGCCAAAAAGTGAAAAATTTTTTTGTTGTCCCTAAAAAAACAATGCCGCTTACTATTTCTGTCAATCAAAAAAAATATACTGTTAACACAGATACCCGTACAACCCTGCTCGATTTATTGCGTGAAAATTTACAGCTAACAGGAAGTAAAAAGGGTTGCGACCATGGGCAATGCGGTGCCTGTACGGTACATATTGATGGGCAAAGAGTTTTAAGTTGCCTTACACTTGCCGCAATGGTTACCGGCAAAGAAGTAACTACAATTGAAGGTTTAGCCAATGGGGAAGAACTGCATCCTATGCAAAAAGCATTTATTGAGTGTGATGGGTTTCAATGTGGTTATTGTACACCCGGACAAATTATGAGTGCAGTAGCGTGTGTGAAAGAAGGACACATCAATTCAGTAGAAGAAATAAAAGAATTTATGAGTGGCAACCTTTGCAGATGTGGTGCTTATAACGGTATTGTTGAATCTATTCAAAAAGTAGCCAATGAAACCATTTAGTTTTATAAAACAAGATGCGTTATCAAAAATAGTAACGCAAAAAAATTCGAAAAGCAGTTTCATTGCAGGCGGCACAAACCTGGTTGACCTGATGAAAAAAGACATTGCGCAACCAGATATATTAATTGATATTTCTGCTGCTTTATCTTCAAAAATAGAAGAAACAAAATTAGGCTTAAAGATTGGTGCCATGAGCCGTAATAGTGTAGTAGCCAACAATGAAATCGTTTTAGAAAAATATCCATTACTTGCAAAAGCAATATTGGCAGGAGCTTCGCCGCAAATAAGAAATATGGCCAGTAGTGCGGGCAATTTATTGCAAAGAACAAGATGCCCATACTTTTATGACAACACTACGCCATGTAACAAGCGTAAGCCAGGAGAAGGCTGTAGCGCATATAACGGAGAAAATAGAATGAGTGCTATTATCGGTTATAGCAACGATTGCGTAGCGGTACATCCATCAGATTTTTGTGTGGCATTGGCTGCATTGGATGCCGTTGTTGTAGTAAGAGACAAAGGCTTGCAAGTAAAAAATATCCCATTTAAATATTTTCACCGCCTACCGGGCGATACTCCTCAATTAGACAATGACCTTCCTGCAAACGCTATCATTGAATATATTGATGTACCCATTAATGCATTTAATAAAAATTTTAGTTACCTCAAACTAAGAGATAGAGATAGTTATGCTTTTGCCCTAGTATCTGTTGCAGCCGCTTTTCAATTAAATGGCGATACAATATCAGCAGCAAGGCTTGCATCCGGCGGTGTGGCTCATAAACCCTGGCGTTGGTATGAAGCAGAAAATTTTTTAAAAGGAAAATTAGCTACGATAGAAAATTTTACTACAGCAGCAGATATTGCTTGTAAAGATGTAAAGCCCTTATCCAAAAATGGTTTTAAAAAAGATATGCTAAAAGGTGCAATCATTACTGCACTCCAAAATTGTTTAAACGTTTAAAAATTATTCCCATGCCGTTTTTTGATGATGAATTTGATAGGTCGTTAGCCGCCGAAGGCAGAGTGGAGGCGGTAGCTAAAGTAACAGGAAAGGGAAAATATGCTGCCGAGTATGATGTAAAAAATATCTGTTACGCAGTAATGATAGGCAGCAATATTGCTTCTGGCAAAATCATTTCAATTGATACGGATACTGCGTTAATGGCCAATGGTGTAATAGATATCATTACACATACTAACAAATCTTTTGTACCCGGCCTTGCAAATGAAACAAAAATTAAAGAGAGCCGTATTGGCCTGCCGGTTTTTCATATTGACAAAATATATTTCAAAGGGCAGCCGATTGCATTGGTAGTTGCAGAAACTTTGGAAGAAGCAACTTATGCTGCATCGTTAGTAAGGGCAAAATATGCAGAAGAAAAATTTAATGTAGATTTTGATAATTCCTATGCAGCCATTGCACTAAAGGATTCAGGGAAAGAAAGAGGTGCGGTAGATGCTTGGGCAAATGCAGCACATATAATTGAACAGGAATACCATATAAAATCGGAAGTGCATAACCCAATGGAAATGCACGCTACCATTGCAGAATGGACCGGCCCCGATACATTGAAAATGTATGATAAAAACCAAGGGGTAAACAGTGTGCAGAATGTTTTTGCAAGGCTGTATAATATTCCTTCCAAAAATATTGAAGTTATTAGTGAATTTGTTGGAGGTGGCTTTGGCTCAGGCTTAAGGGTATGGTCAAATACTTTAGCTGCAGTAATGGCTGCAAAAAAAGTGAACAGACCGGTTAAATTAATGCTTACCCGTCCGCAAATGTTTTACAGTGTGGGTTATAGGCCCGAAGCTTGGCAAAAAGTAAAATTAGGATCAGATGCATCCGGAAATTTCGCAGGCCTTATTCATCAAAGTAAAAACACCACCTCACTCTACGAAAATTTTGAAGAAGGTATTACACGGATCAGCAGGCTTATATATAAGTTAGATAATTTAAAAACGCAATCAGCTACTGTTCCACTAAACCTAAGCACACCCACATGGATGCGTGCTCCCGGCGAATGTACAGGTGCATTTGCTTTAGAGTCGGCTATTGATGAACTGGCTTATCGCTTAAATATTGATCCGGTAGAATTAAGGATGAAAAATATATCATCTGAAAAAGATCCTGAATCGGGCAAGCTATGGTCAACACATTTTTTAAAAGAATGTATTGAAAAAGGTGCGGCGCAAATTGACTGGAAGCAACGCCCAACTGCACATTCAAAACTTTTAGACGCTGATTGGCAAATTGGTTATGGTATGGCCGTAGGTATGTGGACCGCAGGCCGTGGCAGTTCAAGTGCAGGCATTGAGTTGCAAAAAGATGGGACCCTTATCGTAAAAACTGCGATGACGGATATAGGAACTGGTACGGGCGTTTCTATTCAAAATATTGCACATGAAAAAACGGGAATTGAGCTTACCAAAATAAAAGTTGAATTGGGACAATCATCCCTACCACCTGCTCCCAGCCAGGGCGGAAGCCGTGGGCTATCTACCATAAGTGCTGCAATTGTTGCAGTATGTGATGCTTTAAAACTAAAATTAGCAAGCTTAGCTGCCAAGCAAAATACTGCTTATGAAAATGCAAAAGCAGCAGATATTTTTTTAAATGATGATGGTATTTCATTAAAAGAAAAAACAAGCTTTCTTTTATTTAAAGAATTATTTGAAAAGAATAGTATTGAAACATTGGAAGCGGAAGCCAGTTCTGCTCCGGGCGAGCAAAACAGGCAATACGCATTTTGCTCCGGTGCTGCTCATTTTTGCAAACTAAGAGTACATAATAAAACTGGTAAAGTAAAAATTGAAAAATTTGTTGCGGTGGCTGATGGTGGTGCTATCATAAGCGAAAAGCCTGCCGCCAATCAAATGAGTGGTGCTGTTACAGGTGGCATTGGTATGGCCTTGATGGAAGAAATGAATATTGACACAAAATTAGGTGGGTTGATTGGAAACGACCTTGCAGGCTATCACTTTGCAGTAAATGCAGATACGCCAATGGTGGAAGTTCATTTTATTAATAAACCCGACTATAATATAAACCCTAGTGGGGCAAAGGGCCTGGGAGAAGTTGGCATTATTGGCTCAGCCGCAGCTATTGCAAATGCTATTTACAATGCCACCGGCAAAAGAATAAGAAGCCTTCCTATTACACCCGATAAAATATTATTTACCAAACTACAGTAATTAGTTTTTTGTAAAAAATGGAAGAGTAGTTGAATTGGCAAATATCTTACTTATATAAAGACATTTCAGGGTCAATTCTACCTTTCAATTCGGAGCGATTGCTGATAAAAATTTTATTGAAGTGGTAGGTTGGGGAATGGTATAGTTCATCGTTTATACTCTTACTAACTGCATTAGGGGTTCAAAAGAATATAGTGCAGGTTTTCGCCCCGCAGCAGGCGTAATGAGTTTTATGAAATTTTCCTGTAGCAAAAGTTTAATAAACTTAGCTGCACTATTATTGGGTATACCGGTTATGGCTGTAAAGTTGGGCATTCTAAAGCGTGGGTAGGTAAACATATAATCCAATACTTGCATAGTCCATTTGGAAGATAGTAGTTCGGTAAAGCGAAACTTGATGTCATCATATAGTAGTCTTATTTTTTCAGCAATATCAATATTGGCATTAGCCTGTACTTTTAATGCTTGCAAAAAAAAGCTAATCCAGTTGTTCCAATTTCCGGTTTCGGACACCTCACGCATTATTTGAATATATGAATCTTTGTGCTCCTCTAAATAACCACTTACATAAAAATGTGGTGCCGAAATAAGCCCACTCTGCCATAAATAAAGTGTAATAAGAATGCGCCCAATACGTCCATTACCATCCTGAAAGGGGTGCAAGGCTTCAAACTCAAGGTGCATCAATGCTGTTTTTATCAATATAGGATGTGTGCTATTTTGCAAATACGCAAACAAATGTTCCATACCATCCGTTAATTTTTCGGGGCTAATGGGTACAAAGGAAATCTTTTGCTTTCCCTTTTGGCCAATGTAATTTTGCTGTGTCTTAAATTGCCCTGGAGCCTTAGAAGCTCCTCTACCAAAGCTGAGTAATTGCTGGTGCATTTGTTTTATAAGTGCCGCAGAAAGTGGATAGCCCTCTTGTAACCTGTTTTGGGCATTTTTTAACGTACGCTGGTATAGAAAGGTTTCTATAATTTCGGAGCGAACTTCTACATCAGTATTATCTCCTGCATCTATATTGGCTTCGTATTCAATGATTTCATCCATAGTACTCACCGTACCTTCCATACGGCTGGATATAACGGCTTCCCTATTGCGCAGGGGCGAAAGCAATATTTCGCTATTATGCATATTTTTAAGCATTTGGTCAAATCTTGACAATGCTTCCGTAGCCGCCAAAAGGTCATGAATAATATGCTGATAATCCATTTCCGTTGGAGGAAATTGATTGTAATGATATTGTACTGCTTCTGAAATATCTATCATGTTTCCTTAATTATTAAAAAGTAGATAAACAAGCATTCTTGTGCCCTCATTTTGGTAAGCAACAATATTTGTTTACCAAAAACATAAAAATACGGTAAACAAATTGATTTGTTACACTTTTTTGGTAAACAAATTTGTGGGTCTTTGATTATCTGTTAATTCAATAAATTTCCTCGGTTCATCCCGAGTCACATCCAAATCGCCGTCCCCAGCATCCGTACTTTTGCCTGTAGCATCGTAATCTATATCTTCTATATGGCCATAAAAATGGTATAATCGGGTAATTGGGTTTATAGCTCTTTCAAATAAACCTCTTGCAACTGTTCTTTCAGGTCGTTAATTTGGTCGTTGTAAAAAGCAGAAACTTCATCTCGCCATTCTTTAAATTCATCGCTTGCTTTTATTTATTTTAGCGATAGTGTTGGGAATGGATTATGGAAACCATCCATTTTTTTTATTAAACTAGTTCTACTAAGCTCATTCCTATTTCCTTTTAAATGTTTTAAAAGGCTTAGGCTGACGTTGGTTTATTCATAACTGGTTGTAACAATATTTTATAAGATTTTGGTTTTTATTTTCCGATACAAAACTTACTAAAAATATAATCCAATTTATCTTCATTGCTTACTTCGCCTGTTATTTCGCCAAGAAAGTATAAGCACCGTCGAATATCTAATGCCAGTAGGTCTCCGGGCAATCCATTATCAAGCCCTGCTTTAATTTCCTGTAGCGACTGCTGCACGTATTGCAGTGCTGCATAATGCCTTGCATTTGTAATAATAGTATTTTCAGATTCTACAGGAGCATTTACTACTGTTGAAAAAAGTAATTCCTTTAACTCTGCAATACCCTGGTTGTATTTTGCAGAAATAAGAACAATATTTTCAATTCCGGGGTAATTGATACGAGCCTTGCTATCGGCTTTATTACCTACTAAAACATATTGAATTGATGCAGCATTAAAAGTATCAATCTGCTTTTGTAATTCTGAAGCTGTAGTACTGTTTACGTCAAAAATATACACAACCACATCAGCGGATTGCATTTTTTGCAGGCTTTTCTCAATGCCAATATTTTCAATTACGTCTGTACTATGTTCTCTAATTCCGGCAGTATCAATCAGGCGAAAGAGTACTCCATTTATATTTATGGTTTCCTCAATAGTATCCCTTGTGGTACCGGCTATATCGCTCACAATTGCTCTTTCTTCATTAAGCAGTGTATTCAATAAAGTAGATTTGCCTGCGTTGGGCTTGCCAATAATTGCAACACTTACACCATTCTTTATTACATTCCCTAATTGAAAAGATTGCAAAAGCCTGCCGGTAGATAAAGCCAATTCATCAATTAGTTTGTAAAATTTTGTCCTGTCTGCAAATTCTACATCCTCTGTTGCAAAATCCAACTCCAGTTCAATTAGTGCAGCAAATTGAATCAATTGCTCTCGCATTTGTTTCAGCTCATTGCTAAAGCCGCCACGAATATTATGTAAGGCAGTTTTTTGAGATGCTTTTGTATTAGATGCAATAATATCGGCCACAGCTTCTGCCTGTGCCAAATCCATCTTTCCATTTAAAAAAGCTCTTTGTGTAAACTCACCTGCCCTTGCTAATCTTGCTCCCTTTTGTACACAGGCATCCAATACCTGCTGCTGTATAAATGGGCTACCATGACAACTAATTTCTATTGTATCTTCTCCCGTAAAACTTTTAGGGCCTTTAAACAAGGCAAGCACCACTTCATCAATTTCTGTTTCATCAATTCTTAAAATTCCTACATGCAAAGTATGAGAAGCCTGTTGCAAAATATTTTTTGAAGGAAATAAACTATTTACAATTTCAAATGCTTTTGTTCCACTAATACGAATTACAGCTATAGCACCAATGCCGGGTGCAGTGGAAATAGCAACAATTGTATCGTCCCAACCGGATAGTTTGCTAATCATTTATCAAAGATACACTCTACGCCTATCAGTTGAATCTTCGCTTCTGCTCCGGGCTCAATTCATCCATATAATATCTTTTCACCACATTAATACTGCATTCATCTATCAGGTCTATTATATCTTTAAATTCAGCATTTTCTGCTCCCTTTATTATCACCTGTAGTTCATCTTTACCCCTCAGTTTTTTAACCATTTGTTTTTTATTGCTAATAATATTCCGCACTTCTTTTATAGTAGCAATTTGGTAATTCGCATTTTTTTCCATGCCACTATAATACCATATACTATCGCCTTTAACCGGAATAAAAGTAAGCGCACATGATTCGCAGATATTATCGCCGCCATCTACTGTATCATTTGGCGTAACCATATCCATTGCCTTCTGTTCTGCCATAGTAGTTGTAAATACAAAAAAGGTTACTAGAATAAAGCCAAGGTCAACCATTGGGGTTAAGTCAACTCTTACCATTTTCTTTGAAAAAAAAGCCCGGCCTTTTTTTTCTTTTTGATTGGGTTGGTTAATTTCTGCCATAACGTTTAGTTTTATATATCTGTGATGGCATTGTTAAATAAATCCATAAAAAAACTCCCGGAAAATTCCGGGAGTTTTTTATTAAAATTCTTTGATAGAATTACTGTTCCTGAACCACAAAGGTAATTGGCTGGCGGCGGTACGCATTTACCATGCGCCCGTTTTGCTGAGCCGGTGTCCATTTAGGACCATTTTTAATTACCTTAATTGCTTCTTGTTCCATACCATAGCCATGTTTGGTTTCTGCAACTACATCGCTAATGCTACCATCTTTACTCACAATAAACTTTACAATTACCTGATATGTACCTTCTGGTGCACCATTATCAATAGGCGTATTTGCATCCAACTTATTACGAAGATACTTGGTCCATGCGGCTGTACCTCCCGGAAAAGCAGCTTCAATTTCAACTTTATTGAATACTTTATTTTCATCTTCCGAAACCACAGGTGCTTCTACAACCTGAGTTCCTTTCTCTTCCACTGGAGCCTGCACAATCTGTACTTTGTTTTCACTTTCTACAGTTTTGTTGCTTATTGCGGCATCGTCTTTAATCTCCTCTATTTTTTCTTCAGGCTTTACTTCTTCATCCTTCACCACTTTTGGAGGTGTAAATTTCACCTGGTTAATTTCCGGAGGTGGTGGCGGTGTTGGAGGTGGTGGCGGAGGTGGTGGTGGAGGTGGTGGCGGTTCATCACTTTTAATCTCGGCCAGTTGAGTGTCTAGCACTTCAATATCGTCCTTATCTGATTTGCCAACTTTACTTGCCAATACAGAGCCGGCCAATACCACACCAAGCACTACCAATACTGCCAATAAAGCTTTTTTAAGCCTTGAGGCATAGGTTTTACGCAAATCGTATGCGCCATACGTTTTATTCCTTCCATCAAAAATGATGTCGAGAATATCTGCGCCTAAAATTTTGTTTGCTTCCATTTTAATCTCTTTATTAATTAGATGCGATTTGGTTCAAATTGCACAAAAAATATTTTACTTAATTCCGTTGGCTGCTTCTGTTTCCTTAATCATCAGTGCTTCTGAGGGAGTAATATCCACTTCTGCATAGTGACCGGCAGGAACAGCAGATATCGCCATTTCGTCCAAAATATCAATTGCGTTTTTAAAATTTGAACTCGAATCAGATTTGATGATGTACATCAAATCATCTAATGGAGTTGCTTTTTTCTTATCTACAATTAATTGTCTTATTTCCTTAAAATTGGTACTCTTAAACTGCTCTGAAAGTGTGGCAGGATCTAGCTGGCCATAGTAGTAATATAGCTGATCCTGTTTACCTAGGAGAATCGTCATAGCACCTGAATTTTTAACTTTCATTTGCTCTTCCGGATTATCATCCTTAGGTTCATTCATATTCATAGCAGTGCTTTGCTGCATGGTAGTTGTAAATACAAAAAAAGTTACCAGCAGAAAACCGAGATCCACCATTGGAGTAAGATCCACTCTTGTAGAAAGTTTTTTACCTTTTTTTACGCCGGGGCCTTTCTTATGACCGCCGCCCGACGAGGTATCCATTTCTGCCATCTTACTGCGTTTTTTCTTTTAAAAAATTTATTTACTTGTTCTTGCTGCTTTCAATAAACAACTCTGACCCTACAGGAACTGCTTCGCCGTTGGTAACAATGCGGAATTTAAATAACTGGTTTTTCTTAAATGCTCTTTTTACATTCTTGAAAATCGGGTATAATACTTCGCCATCACCTTTTATCAACAATACTTCCTGTAGTTTAGCCTGGTCTTCGCCTGCATATACATTTGTAACGCTGCGCAACCAATCTACCAATTCATTATTAGTAGTATCAGAAATTGGAATGCCCGGTAACCTGGTTGGTGCTATGGGCTCACTTAATGCAAGTGAACTTTTTACCTGATTTAGAGGCAACCCAAAAAATTCTGTTTTGCCCCATTTAGCCAATTCTCCAGGGCTTAGGCCCAATTGCTTTATTGTATTGATATCTTTTAAAATATCTGCTTTTCTTGTTTCGTCGCCTAGGCTAATAAAAGTTCTGCCATCTTTAGTCATGGTGATAAGAATTGCCTTATCTGGAGCAACTTTTGCCGAAATTGAATTAGGCGGTGTTACGACCATAACTTCAGGCGGCTTTTGCTTGGTAGCCAAAATAAAGAACGACAACAGCAAAAAAGCCACATCGCACATTGCAGTCATATCTACAATTGTACTTTTGCGGGGTATTTTAACTTTTGGCATGTTTAATAATTATTTTATTGATATACTTCTATGATGATTCTAAATCGGTTTTCCATACAATTATTTGTATAGAGAAGCAAATGACTGTGTCAAAGTAAAACCAGATTCATCAATGCCATAAGTAATACCATCAATACGTGTAGTAAACATATTATAGAAAATAATAGCTACTGCAGAAGTACCAATACCTAATGCTGTATTATACAAGGCCTCAGAGATACCTTGAGAAAGTGCTGTTGCTGCAGCACCACCACCACCATCTGCTCCTAGTGCAGCAAATGAGCGAATCATACCCAATACCGTTCCGAACAGACCCAATAGGGTTGCTACCGAAGCGATGGTTGAAAGGAATACAAGATTTTTTTCCAACATTGGTAGTTCAAGTGCGGTAGCTTCTTCTACTTCTTTTTGAATAGCAGCTACTTTTTGTTCTGTATCTAATTCTGAATTGCTAATCATTTCTTTGTAACGATGCAAACCTGCTTTCATTACATTGCCTACAGAGCCTTTTTGCTTATCACATTCAGCCAAAGCAGCATCGATATTTTTATTAGCCAGGTGATACTGTACTTTGCGAACAAAGTCAGCATTATTACCGGTACCAGTTGCTTTAGAAATGGTTAAAAACCTTTCAATTACAAATACTAAAGCAGTTAAAAAAGTACCAATTAACACAGGTACTACTATTCCGCCCAAATACATACCGGCAATACCTTTGCCTGGCTTTGGTTCGTGATGATCAGGCCAAAACCAACCAGTGCCTGGATGAACGAAATTACTAGGGTTACCTAATACAAACCTCCAAAGTATATACCCTGTAAGGATACATAAAATTGGAGCAATCCAACTAATTGCATTACTTGACTTTTTTGCCTGAACTGAAGTAACCGGTTTTACGGATGCAGTTGGTTTAGTTTCTGCCATAACATTCGATTTTTTAGATAGTGAAAATTTAAATTCTAGTTGTTAAAAAAATTTATTTTGATAGTGATACAATGCTAATAAAAAATTAGATATAAACAATCAGTTTTAAAGGGAAAGAATTAAATGGTGACGCACAAGTTAATAAAATAATTGAAAGTTGTTGATAAGTCTATATTTTTTTTAAATGATTTTATTTTTTATAATCTATTGAAAACCTGTATTTAATAAAAATGGCAATAATTTTTCATCTCATTACTCATACCTCAGGGCAACAATAGGGTCTAATTTGGCTGCTTTATGTGCCGGATAAAGCCCGGCTCCAAGCCCTACCAAAGTGCAAACTATTATAGCGGCAAGTACCCAACCCCAAGGTACCACAAAGCCTGTATTCAAAAGTAAAGCTACCCCGTTTCCAAACAATATCCCTGCCACAATCCCAGCGGCGGCTCCCATAAGGCTAATAAATACCGACTCGTAAAGGAATTGTTTTCTTATATCTTTAGATGTGCAACCCAAAGCCTTTGCAAGTCCAATTTCTTTGGTACGTTCATTTACTGCAACCAACATAATATTCATTAAACCAATTGCTGAGCCTATTAATGTAATAAAGGCAATACCGATGGTTCCTTTTTCCAAAAAACCTAAATTGGTAAGAAAGGATTCTGCTATGCTATCACTTTTATCAATGTAAAAATTATCATCGTCTTTTACATCCAATTTGCGAATGGGCCTAAATGTACCCGTAGCTTCACCTACTGCCATATCCATTAATTTAATATCGGATACCATCACAGCAATATTGTAGCTGGTATTATCGGTTGCATACATTCTTCTTATGGCGGTTAATGGCAGGATAACAACTTTGCTGCTATTAAAAAATGCACTTGAACCTTTGTCTTCCAACACTGCAATTACACGGTAAGGAATATGATCTACATTTACTACTGCATCAATTGCTTTTTGAATATTATCTGGAAAAAGTCTTGTAGCAACAGCCTGCCCAAGGATACATACATTCGTTCCTGACTCTACTTCGGTTGGAGTAAAATTTCTTCCGTACTCAACATTATAGCCGTTTAATTCAAGATAATTTTCGTCGCCACCATAACTTGTAATTTCCGGATTGGTTTTTTTACGGCTGTTATTTACAACAATCCCCGATGCACCACGCATTGCTAAACCTACTTTGGCAGAAGGAAAACTGTAGCGTTGTTTAAACAACCGGGCTTCATCGTAGCTAATTGGGATACCGGTAGTAGATTTCCGACTCCTTGCATTTTTTTTAGATACACTTGCTTTGCCACCATCTCCACCCCCAAAGCGGATATTTCTGTCTTTATATCTTATGCTGAAAGCATTTGCGCCCATAGTGGAAAAACTATCCATTAAGCTATTACTTGCTGCTTTAATAGCTGTGATAATAAGTATAAGCGCAAAAATACCCAAAGCCATTATAATAACAGTAATAGCCGTGCGAAGTTTATTGCCTTTTACGTTTGTCCAGGAAAGAAAAATAGAATCTTTATTTGTCATCAATTACATTATGCCCTTAAAGTTAAGAAGCAATGTACATTATGGTAAAATGTTTTTATGAATGGTTACTTAGTGATACAACCATTGTATCAATATTTCGGGGTACACACCCAATACAATTATTAAAATTGCAGATATTATTAATAGAACTTTGAAAGAGCCATTAATATCTTGAGCCGATACAACCTCGTTACCTAAGGGCTGCTTGAACCATATTGCCTGAATAACCCTAAAATAATAATACGCACTTATTGCGGCAAATATTACTGCTACAATTACCAACCAAAACTGTTGGCCATTTTGCACGGCGGCCATCAGCATATAAAATTTACTTTGAAACCCTGCTGTTAAAGGGATACCAGTTAATGAAAGCAGGAATATAGTGGCTGTAATACCCAATACAGGATTTGTTTGTCCCAGGCCATTAAAGCCTTCTATGGTATAGTCCTTCATTTTAATAAGAATGGCAAAAAAACCAATTGTAGCAATACTATATGCAGCAGCGTATAATACAAGGCCTTCTTTTGCCCTGTCATTGAGTGCAAATAAAGCAAACAACATAAAACCGGCCTGTGCAATGCTTGAATAAGCCATCATTCGCTTTACGCTTTGCTGAAAAACGGCGGTAATATTTCCTATAAGCAATGTAGCAACGGTAATAACAACAACCAGCGTCTGCCATTGGTCATGTACTTTTCCAAATGATTTTTCAAACAAACGGACAAATGCAAAGAAAGCACCCACTTTTACAATAGTTGCCATAAATGATGTGAAAACGGTAGGTGCTCCATCGTAAACATCCGGCGTCCAAAAATGAAATGGTGCAGCAGACACTTTAAACGATAATGATATTAGCAGCAGTACCATACCCGTAGCAATCATAGGGTTAAGCGCATCTTTGCCTAACTGTATATTATCAATATAAAAAGATGCAGAAGGGTTGCCGCCGTAAATAAATGCAATACCCATTAGCATTACTCCGGTAAAAAAAGAACCCATTAAGAAATACTTCAGCGCAGCTTCATTGCTTTTTAAATTTCGTTTATCGCTCCCTGTGAGTATGTACAAAGGAATAGACATAATTTCAATACCGATAAATAAAATAAGCAAAGTATTATAAGTAGCACAAAGGCTAATACCGCAAAGCACAAAAAAGATTAAAGCAAAATATTCGCCTGAATGTTCACCTACCTTATGAATATCTTTTGAGCTTAATAAAAAATACAACAATGTACTGCCAAATACTACCGCCAGAAAACTAAGGTTAAAGCTATCAACCCTAAGCATATCCCAAGCATCAATATAAAAAAACGGTTTATAAGTATCTAACTCAATAGCATTTACTATAAACAGCAATGCCATCCCAATAATGGCCAGCAAGCCCACGGTTGATTTGCGTTTAACAAACACCCCACTAAACATCATCACAATTCCCCACAAGGCTGAAAATAAAATAGCGTTCATAATTATTAATCTGCAATAGTTTTCTGTTGCCTAATTTGGCAATACAGCTAAAATATTTTTTAAAGCGTCTTTTGTAAATTCAATCATCGGCTGAGGCATTATACCAAACAATAAAATAAGCAATACTAGACCTGCCAGTGCCGATTTTTCGCCAAAACTTATATCGCTCATTCTCTGCACAGCAGGAGATACTTCGCCATAAAATGCGCTCCTAATCATTCTAAGTGTATAAGTAGCAGCAAGTATTATACTTATTCCTGCAGCTAAAGCATACCATTTATTTACCTGAAACAATCCGCCAAACATCATAAACTCTCCAACAAAAGCATTGGTTAATGGCAGGGCAATATTTGCAAGAGCAATTATCACTAGAAAAATGGTTAACACAGGTGCTTTACTTGCAATACCGCCGAGTTGAGAAATATTTTTCACACCTGTTTGTCTTTCTATAATATCAACCACAATCCACATTCCCAGTATGTTGATACCATGACTGAAAAATTGTATTACCGCACCCTGAACACCAATTTCCTTAAAAGTAAAAATTGCGGCACACATTAAACCAATATGTGCAATAGATGAATAAGCAATCAATCTTTTTAGATTATCCTGCACCAACGCTATGCAACTTGCATACAGGATGCCAACTACGCAAAGTATAATTACAAAATTTGCATACTGTAAAGATGCAGCAGGCAATACCGGTATCAACCAGCGCATTACGCCAAATAGCCCCATCTTAACCATTACGGCACTCATTACCATGGTAACAGCGGTAGGCGATTGATCGTATGCATCGGGCTGCCAGGTATGAAAAGGAAATATGGGCATTTTAATGGCAAATGCAATAAAGAATAAACCAAACAACCATCCCTGCTCTTTAATACTTAATAAGGTATTTGTAAATGAATTGATTGCAAATGAATGTGCCGATATGGTTCCATCTTCAAAAGTTCTTGCTCCCGTGTGCATATACACATACAATATTGCAGCAAGCATTAATAATGAACCAACAAAAGTGTACACAAAAAACTTGAATGTTGCCTGTATCCTTCTTTCGCCACCCCATTTGCTACAAAGAAAATATATTGGTATTAATGCAAGCTCCCAGAAAAAATAAAACAACAGTGCATCCAACGAAACAAATACGCCCATAAGGCCACACTGTGCCAATAACATTAATCCATAAAAAGCGGATGGGCTTTTGTAATTATTTTTTGCTGTTGCAATAAATATTACCGGAAAACTAATAGCAGTAAGCAGAGCCAATAACCTACTGGTAGCATCCAGGCCCACATAAAAACTATTGCCTATTTGCTTCATCCAGTAATAGTTTACCCTGTTGTATGTACCGTATTGCTTATCATCTGAATAAAACAGGCTTATTACTACCACTGCCAACACAACTAAAGAAGAAAATGTAGCCCAATTTTTTGCAGCATTCCCCTTAAGAAAAAATGCTACCAACCCTGCCAGCAACGGCAGCCAAATAAACAATTCCGGAAACGTAATAAATTCTCCCACTATAATAATTTTTTACAAAAACAATTTGATGATAAATAAACCCAACATACCAATCACCATTAATAAAACATACAAGCCAACCTGGCCGCTTTGCAATAAACGTAACTGTCTTCCTCCGTACTGAACCGCTTTTCCTACACCATTTACAAGACCATCAATACCCTTCTTCTCTACCACATTATTTAAAAACATAGAGAACGACATTAATGGCTTTACAATTACAGCATCATACAATTCATCTACATACCATTTATTTTCCAGTACTTTTCCAAACCCTGTTGCTTCACCCTCAGCCTTGTAGTTTTTATATTTAAACCATGCAATGCAAATGGAAACGATTACCAATACTGTTGATAAAGCCATTAAAGTATATTCTGTACTGTGCGATAAATGATGTGTAACAGATTTTACAACAGGCGATAAAAATGTAGCAAGTTCATGGTGGCCGCCTAATGCTTCCGGCACACCTACAAAACCACCAATTACGCTCAGTATTGCCAACACTATTAAAGGGATAGTCATTGCCGAGGGACTCTCATGCAAATGATGCTCCTGCTCATGTGTGCCACGAAATTTTCCGGTGAACGTAATGAAATATAAACGGAACATATAAAATGCAGTAAGCAATGCAGCAAATAAAGTAATACTGTACAATATCGGACCATAACCATGCGTACCAAACGCACCTGCTAAAATTTCATCTTTACTGAAGAAGCCCGAAAAGCCGGGAATACCTGAAATGGCTAAACAACCTATTAAAAAAGTAATGCTGGTTATTTTCATATGGCTATGCAACCCACCCATTTTGCGAATATCCTGCTCGCCACCCATTGCATGAATTACACTACCACTCCCCAGGAACATCAATGCTTTAAAAAAGGCATGTGTGAGCACATGGAATACTGCAGCAACATAATTGCCGGTTCCCAATGCGATAAACATAAAACCCAATTGGCTTACGGTAGAATAGGCAAGTACTTTTTTAATATCATTTTGCTTAATGGCAATGGATGCCGCTAACAAAGCTGTTGCAAGACCAACAAATGTCATGATGGTCATGGTAAGCTCTGCCATGGAGAACAACGCATTGCTTCTTGCAACCATGTAAATACCAGCGGTAACCATGGTAGCAGCATGAATCAAAGCACTCACAGGAGTTGGGCCTGCCATTGCATCGGGCAACCAAGTGTATAAAGGAATCTGCGCACTTTTACCAGTAGCACCTATAAATAATAATAGCGTAATGCCGGTTATATCTGTTGCAGAAAGTTTGGCAAGACTTGCCGAAGAAAACAGTACATCAAAATTTACAGAACCAATTTTTGTAATAAACCAAAAAATGGCCAACAAAAATCCGAGGTCGCCAATGCGGTTCATAATAAAGGCCTTGTTAGCCGCTTTGGTATAATCTGTGTTCTTAAACCAGTAACCAATTAATAAGTAAGAGCAAAGCCCTACACCTTCCCAGCCAATAAACATTATTACAAAATTGCCGCCCAAAACAAGCAACAACATAGAAAAAACAAACAGATTGAGGTACGCAAAATATTTAGCGAAGTCTTTATTATCTTCTTCATGCATATAGGCAGTAGAGTACACATGAATTAAAAAACCCACACCTGTAATGATTAATAAAAAAAGAGAGGAAAGCTGGTCTATTTTAAATTCAAAACCCAGGTTAAAAGAAGCAATATTAATAAAATCGAAATAATGAGCATTTAAAGTATTACCCGATTTGGTTTGTAAAAAAACCAATATACTCAATACAAATGCGGCCAGTATTACTCCACAACCAACCAAACTAACCAGGGGCTTGGACAATGCCTTTCTTCCCAAACCATTAATTAAAAAACCAATTAATGGCAATACGGGTATTAACCAAGCCAAATCTAAAATATCAGTCATAGTATAAGTCAAAAGTTAAAATTCAAAAGTCAAAAATTATTCGCTTGTTACCGATTTTGACATTTTACTCTTGAATTTTTAATTATTTAATTCTTCAGTCTGTTTAAAAAATTAACATCTACCGAGTGTGTGTTTCTGTATAGCATTACAATAATGGCCAACCCCACTGCTACTTCTGCTGCTGCCACCACCATAATAAAGAATACAAAAATTTGTGCATCTGCCACATAATTTGCCGATGCTTTTGCTACACCGCTCATGGCATGCATTTTTGAAAATGCAACCAACAATAGGTTTACAGCATTCAGCATCAACTCTACACACATAAAAATCAATATCGCATTGCGGCGTGTAAGTACACCAATAATGCCTATTGAAAACAGAGCCAGCGATAAACCGATATAATATTTTATATCCATAATTATAATTGTACATACAGGCCTAAACCCAAGTTTTCGGATGCAGGCTTTATTGATAATATATCTTTAATTGTTTTTTTAGCAACTCCGTTGAAAATATCAACGGCTTTGTAAGAAGCTTTTTTGGTTAATAGTTTTGTAACCACACCTGTTGCTATACTTGCCAATGCAGGATACAGCATTTTTTTTACCGTAGCATCATCAAACTTATCGCTGTCTGTAGCACCTCTTATTATACTGTAGGTGGTTACTGCCGTTCCAGCAGCGCCTAAAACCTTAAAAACAATCAATCCGGTTTTATAGGTTTTGTACAGTTTATTAACCTGGTCAATATTTTTTTTGTTGAAAATTTCGCCCAGCACATTTATGCCTTTCAACTTTTCACCAAAAAGCCCTGCCTTGTTCAACTGCAAATTGCCCAAAAAGAATTTAGGGTTGAATCCCTTATCTACTTTTAAAATATTTTTCTGTCCAAGAATTTTGTCCAAATCAATATTTACATCCCCTATTTTAATTTGGGCAGATGCACCATAACCAATGAAGGCAAGTACAGCTACAAGGGCAATTTTTTTAAAGTAACTATTCATACAGTTTTTATTTACGATTTTTTACCAATAACCACCGCTCCAATCATTGCACTCAAAAACAGCACACTCGCAATTTCAAAAGGCAATACATAATTGGTGAACAATACATTACCTAGATTTTCAATAAGGCCCTGGTCTCCCACCCTCATTTGCACCAACTGCGCTTTGCCTTCGCCTTTCATTAAAGATGATAAAATAATTAAAAACAATGCCCCACCGGATATTATACCAACCAGTTGCATTCTAAAATTTTTTATTGGCTCGGTTGTACTATTGAGGTTCATCAACATTACCACAAACAGGAATAACACCATAATGGCACCGGCATATACAATAATATTTACCACAGCTAAAAACTGTGCATTCAATAAAATGTAATGTCCGGAAATAGCGAAGAATACCACAATTAACCATAGGATACTTTTAACCGGATTTTTACTCAGTAGCATCATTATAGCACTGCCTACTGCCATTGCAGATAAAATGTAGAATAGTAGAGTAAGTATGTTCATGTTGTTGGTTAAAAAAAATTAAACCGTTTCTTTTTTTGCCCTATTACCTAAAGCTTTTTTATATGCTTCCGGCTCTTCAATAGGGTTTGGTATCAACAAATCTTTTTTTCCATAAATAAACTGTTTACGCTGGTAATCTGCCGGTGTAAAAGTTTCGCTTAAGTAAATAGCATCTTTAGGACAAGCCTCTTCGCACAAACCGCAAAAAATGCAACGCAGCATATTTATTTCATACATGGCCGCATATTTTTCTTCCCGGTATAAATTTTCTTCACCCACTTGTCTTTCTGCCGCTTCCATCGTAATTGCTTCTGCAGGGCAGGCTACTGCACACAAACCACAGGCTGTACAGTTTTCTCTTCCTTCATTATCCCTGTTCAACACATGCATTCCTCTAAATACGGGGCTAAAAGGCCTTGTTTTTTCGGGATAGTTAATGGTAGGTTTTTTCTTAAAAATATGGCTGAATGTAATCAACATTCCTTTGAAGATACTCGGTAAATACAAACGCTCCATAAAGCTCATTGGCTTTCTGTCTACCGGTTTCACTCTATTTGTTAATGCCTGCATTTTATAAAAAGTTTGCAATAATAAAATTTAATTGGTTCTACTTGTCAAAAAATAAAATAGTAGCCCCTGTTGCCAGCATATTAAATAATGCCAACGGAATTAATACCTGCCATCCTAAACGCATCAGTTGATCATACCTAAATCTAGGAATGGTCCATCTTACCCACATGAACAAAAATATAAAGCACAATACTTTAATCATTAATGCAGCTACACCCAAAATAGCCGCAAGATTGGGAGCAAGGGTTGATTCATCTAAAAATGGTATATCATATCCCCCAAAAAACAAAGTAGCCATAATTACACTGCTGATAAACATATTAATATATTCAGCAAACAGGTAAAAGCCCAGTTTCATAGATGAATATTCTGTATGATAACCTGCCACAAGTTCACTTTCTGCTTCGGGCAAATCGAAAGGTGTACGGTTACATTCTGCAAAAGCACAAATTAAAAATATCAAAAATCCCAATGGTTGATAAATCACATTCCACATACTATCCTGTTGTTGCACCACCATTTCTTTCAAGCTCAAAGTTCCTGTTACCATTAGCAATGCAATTAAAGAAATACCCATTGCCAACTCGTAACTGATAATTTGCGAAGCAGCCCGAATAGCACCCATTAGAGAGTATTTATTATTACTTGCCCAGCCGCCAATCATTATACCATATACGCCCATACTCACTACACCAAACACATACAAAATTCCAACGTTTACATCGGCCACCTGCAATGAAATTGTACGGCCAAATAATTCTACTTTATCGCCCCAAGGTATTACAGCACTCGTCATAATTGCTGTAATCATTGCTAACGAAGGCCCAAGTACAAAAAGAAATTTGGAAGAAAAACTTGGAATAATTTCTTCTTTAAAAAATAGTTTTAATCCATCCGCCATTGGTTGTAGAATACCAAAAGGCCCGGCTCTGTTGGGCCCACGCCTGTCTTGCAAAATAGCTGCCACCTTACGTTCGCCGTAAGTGGCGTACATTGCAACCACTAGTGCTATGGATACCACAATCACTATCAGCACCAGTTTTTCAATTAAAAATCCCAGGTCTATCGCTAAAAGCATTTCGCTTAATTTTTATTTTTTGTAACCAACTTCAAATCTATGTGCTACTGCATTGGCGTCGCACTCTTGTACTTACTATTTCTATTCAACTACTATCCTTTTATCTATAAATTACTTTCCACTTATTTACCTTATGGTTCGGGCAAAGCGTCGTTTTTATAATCGTTTGATGTTGCCGCCCTCATCAATTTACTTAAATCTCTTTCGGGCTCATTTACCTGGCTTACGGTATGAATGTCCATTAATAATTTGGGTGTACGGCCATCCATTACCCTTGGCATTGTTTCTGCCGGAACATCTAAATGGTTGTACTTATTAGCCCCAATTACTGAATGGCGGCTAATAGTTGTTAGCCCTTCCACTACCCAATCACTAGCTTTCTTTTTATCAAAACGGCAGGTATTACATATCCAGCCGGGTTTACCATCAAAACTTTGTACTTCGCCAAAAGGATCTTTCCGTACAGTAACCCTAAACACTTCATCGCCTCTCATCCATAAAGTAGCTTTACCACAGCATTTGGGGTTATCACAATTTCGGTGTGCATCTACCGGCTTTGTAAACCAAACCCTATTTTTAAAACGGAATGTTTTATCTGTTAATGCACCTACGGGGCACACATCAATCATATTGCCGCTAAAATCATTTTCAATTGACCGCATTATATAAGTGGAGATAGCAGCATGGTCGCCCCTGTCAATAATACCATGAACCCTATTATCTGTAAGTTGGTCGGCAACATAGGTACAACGGTAACAAAGAATACACCTTGTCATGTGCAATTGTATGTAAGGGCCAATATCTTCTTTCTTAAATGTGCGCCTTGCAAATTCGTAGCGGGTGCCTTCCTTTCCATGGTCGTAACCAAGGTCTTGCAAATGACATTCGCCGGCTTGATCGCAAATGGGGCAATCTAAAGGATGGTTAATCAATAAAAATTCTACTACGCCATTTCTTGCGTCGGTTACCCTGTCGCTGGTAATATTTTTTACAATCATGCCGTCCATTACGGTAGTACGGCAACTGGCTACCAACTTAGGCATAGGCCTTGGGTCGGCTGTGGAACCTGCAGCTACCTCTACCAAACAGGTACGGCATTTACCGCCGCTACCTTCCAACTTGCTATAATAGCACATAGCCGGAGGTGTAACATCGCCTCCAATCTGCCTTGCAGCATTCAATATAGTAGTACCGACTGGCACATCAATACTGATGTTATCGATAGTTACTTTAAATGTTTTTATTTCTTCTGCCATAAGTAATTTCACACAAAGTGAGCAAAGAATACAACGATTACAACGATTTTCTAATAAGTATTAATAATTCTTTTTATTCCATCTTTTAAATAAACTACATTAAAGTTTATGAGCAATCCCAATTTCAAATTTGCAAGTTTTAAATACGTTTGAACCTGCTTATAGTGAATATCCGCCACTGCTTCAATTGACTTTAGTTCCAGTAACAGTTTTTTTTCCAATACTACATCTGCCCTAAACCCAGCGTCTAACTTTATTTCTTGATGAATTAAAGGAATTGATTTTTGCTTTTCAAAATAAATTCCTTCCTTATCCAATTCATAACAAAATATCTCTTCATATACGCTTTCAAATAAACCCGGGCCGTAAAGTTTGTGGATACGAAAACAAATATCCAAAGCTATTTTTGCCAGTTCATTCTCCCTGTGTATTAATTCGTCATTATTCATATTTCACACTAAGAAACAACGTACAACCAAATTCACAACGTTTTTGTTTCTTTGTTTCCTTTGCGAACGTTGTGTGAAACTGTCTTACACCACCGGCACATGAATCTCATCTGCATAATGCCGCAAACCGTAATTCTCCTTCAAACACAATTCAGGATTTAGCACATGCCATTCAAATTCATCCCTAAAATGGCGAATTGCTGCCGCCACAGGCCAAGCTGCTGCATCTCCCAATGGACAAATGGTATTTCCCTCTATCTTTCTTTGTATATCCCACAACAAATCAATATCCTTCATTTCTCCGTTTCCGGAATCTATTTTCTTCAGCAGTTTTTCCATCCATCCTGTTCCTTCCCTGCATGGGCTGCATTGTCCGCAACTTTCGTGGCGGTAAAATCTTGCCAATGTGTAGGTATGTTTTACAATACATTGATCTTCGTCCAACACCTCAAAACCACCTGAGCCCATCATGGTGCCGGTAATGAACCCTCCATCAGAAAGGCTTTCGTAATTCATTAACCTTTTTTCGCCTTTAGCGGTAGTTAATAATAAATTGGCGGGTAAAATGGGAACTGATGACCCACCCGGAATACAGGCTTTCAGTCTTTTTCCATTTGGAATACCGCCACAATATTCATCGCTGTAAATAAATTCTTCCACACTAATGGTCATATCAATTTCGTACACCCCAGGTTTGTTGATATTGCCACAGGCAGAAATTAATTTAGTACCGGTTGATTTTCCTACGCCAATTTGTGCATAGGCTTCCGCTCCATCATTTATAATAGGAACAACCGCTGCAATGGTTTCAACATTGTTCACCACGGTTGGCCTTTCCCACACACCTTTTACCGCAGGGAACGGCGGTTTGATTCTTGGGTTACCTCTTTTACCTTCCAATGATTCTATCAATGCGGTTTCCTCTCCGCAGATATAGGCACCTGCACCACGCTGCACATATATTTCACAATCAAAACCACTGCCCAGGATGTTTTTCCCCAGCCAGCCATTTTGTTTGGCTTCGTCAATAGCTTCTTCTAAAATATCGGTAATCCATGCATATTCGCCCCGGATATAGATATAACTCACATTGCTACCTAATGCAAAGGACGAAACAATCATTCCTTCAATCAGGTAGTGCGGAATGAATTCCATCAGGTAACGGTCTTTAAAAGTTCCAGGCTCACTTTCATCAGCATTTACCACTAAGTGACGAGGCACCCCTTCGGGTTTTGCAATAAAGCTCCATTTTAAACCTGTTGGGAAACCCGCACCACCACGGCCACGCAAGCCACTTTTTTTCACTTCTTCCACAATTTCTTCGGGCTTCATCTTCAAAGCTTTTTCCACGCTGCGATAGCCGCCTTCACGGCGATACACTTCGTAGGTTCTTATACCCGGAACATGTGCGTTTGCTAATAATAATTTTTTACTCATTTTTTGAAAGTCAAAAGTTAAAAGCCAAAAGTCAAAACTAACCTTAACTCATACCCTGCTATTTTAAGTACTGTAAAAATCAAAACAGTTTTAAATTTTTACTTTTTCTCGTAATCGTGGTTGAACATCCAATGCACGCCAAACTTATCTTTCGTCATTCCAAATCTTGCTCCCCAAAAAGTATCCTGTACCGGCATTGTAATATTTCCTCCTTCTGCCAAAGCATTGAATGTTTTTTCCAAAGATTCTACACTGTCAAAATTCAATGATAGGCTTAGCTGGTCGCCAGGTTGTACACTTACTCCCGGAGGACAGTCGCTCACCATAAATTTCAAATCACCTGCTTCAAAACTTGCATGCATAATCTTTTCTTTAAAAGATGGATCGGGAGCCATATCGCCAAATGGTTGTTGAAACACTACTTGTCCATTCAACGCATTAGCATAAAAAGCCAAAGCCTCTGCCGCATTGCCGTTAAAGTTTAAATATGGAATAATCGCTTGCATTTTTTGAATTTTTAATTTTTAATTGCTTTTTGCTCTGCATTCCTCAATAATCCTATCTACTTTTTCTTTGGTTAAATGCTCCCTGTAGGTTTTACCGTACTGCATCATAGGTGCATAGCCACAAGCACCCAGGCACTCTACCGTTTTTAATGTAAACATTCCATCTGCCGTAGTTTCGCCTACACTAATGTTTAATTTTTGTTTGATGTATTCAATAATATCATCGCAACCTTTTACCATACAAGGCCCTGTTTGGCATACTTCAAACAAATGCTTGCCAACCGGTTTTAAATTATACATGCTGTAAAAGCTTGCCACTTCATATACTTCTATAGGATCAATACTTAACAATGATGCCACATAATCCATTACAGGCACATCCAACCAGCCACCAAAATTATCCTGCGCCAAATGCAATACTGGCAACAAAGCACTTTTTTGCTTGCCTTCGGGATAACGGGCAATAATCTGTTTTACCCTAGCCAATTGTTGTTCACTAAACGATACCATATTACTTCAAAATTCAAAATTCAAAATTCAAAAACCAGTCTTTAATGACGAATGTTGTGAGCTTTAAATTTTTACTTTTTTATTTTTAATTTCTTATGCGTCCATCTCCCCCGCAATCAAATTCAAACTACTCATGGTAATTACCGCATCACTCAATAATCCACCTTCTACTAACTCAGGGTAAGCCTGGTAATACACAAAACAAGGCCTGCGAAAATGCAGCCTGTAAGGTGTGCGTCCACCGTCACTTATTAGGTAATAACCCAGTTCGCCATTGGCACCCTCAATAGAATTGTACACTTCACCAACCGGCATCTCAGTTTCACCCATCACAATTTTAAAGTGATAGATTAATGCTTCCATTTTGGTATATACATCTTTCTTTTCGGGTAAATAGTATGCAGGTGCATCGGCATGATACACTTCTGCTTCTGCTCCTTTAAACTCTTGTACTTTTTGATATGCTTGCTTAATAATGCTTAGGCTCTCCCACATTTCTGCATTACGCACCAGAAACCTATCGTAGCAATCGCCTGTGGAACCTACAGGAATTGTGAAATCAAAATCTCCATAGCTGCTATAAGGCGAAGCAACTCGCACATCATAATCTACACCTGCTGCACGTAAGTTTGGCCCGGTAAACCCATAATTTAATGCACGCTCACCACTTATAGGGCCGCACCCAATGGTACGTTCCATAAATATCCTATTGCGATTAAATAATTTTTCAAACTCTCTTAACTGTGCAGGGTAGCCATGCTTTTCATCTAAAAACTTATCCAGTTTTTCAAAAGCTGCATTGGTAAAGTTTCTTTCAAAACCACCAATACGGCCGATTGTGGTTGTTAAACGGCTTCCGCAAACTTCTTCATAAATTTCATAAATCAGTTCACGAAACTGCATTACATACAAAAAGCCTGTGTATGCACCACTATCTACACCCACAATAGAATTGCAGATGAGGTGATCGCTGATACGGGCCAGCTCCATAATAATAATGCGGAGATAATCTACCCTTTTTGGCGTTTGAATGCCTAATAATTTTTCGCAGGTTAAATGCCAGCCCATATTATTTAATGGAGCAGAGCAATAGTTTAACCTATCGGTTAAAGGAGTAATTTGGTATAATGGCCTGCGTTCCGCAATTTTTTCAAATGCCCGGTGAATATAACCTACCGTTGAAGTTGCTTTGATAATTCGCTCACCATCCAGTTCCAGTATATTTTGAAATACACCATGTGTTGCCGGATGCGTTGGCCCCATGTTGAGCGTAGTGGTTTGTTTTCCAATACTTCCTTCCGGTAATACAATATGATCTGTTGCTGCTGACATTTATTTTATTTAATGCAGGTAACTGTTTTAAATTTCTTCTTCTCTCTCTTTTTCGGGTTTTTCATCTTCGGCAATACTGTGGTTGGGTTTTACGCCCTCAATACCAAAACCTCTTGCACCACCACGGCCAAACATTTCATCGTCTTTATCAATCCTTGTTTGATCCTCTAATGGATATTCTTTTCTCATAGGAAAATAATCCATTTCATCCACATTTAAAATTCTTATAAGGTTTGGATGGCCCACAAAATTCACTCCATAAAAATCATATGTTTCTCTTTCCATCCAATTGGCAGCAGCAAATAAAGCCGTTGCACTAAAAACATCCGGAGTTGCTATAGCTGTAAATACTTTGAAACGAATACGTACATTTTGTGTGAGGTTATGCATATGGTAAACCACAGCAAGCTCTGCGCCTTTTTTATCAGGATAATGCACCGCCTGTAGGTCGGTTAAAAAATGAAAGCCTGCCTCGTCATACAAAAACTGCATTACTTTAAGGTTTTGTTCTTTTGCTGCAGTAAACGTAAGCATACCATAAGGCTGCTCCCAGTTGGTTAACTGATCGCCGAATTTATCGGTAAGTAATTGTTGTATTTGTTCGTTGGTCATTATTAAAGTAAAAATTCAAAAAAGGTGAACTATATACTGCTACCGTTTTTACTTTTTAATTTTTATTTTTTAATTATTGAATTCCATACCCTGCCAGCAATTGCTTATAGTGATCGCTGTTTCTTCTTCTCAAAGTCTCATTGTGTACCAATTCCTGAATTTTCATAAAACCATCTAATATAGCTTCGGGCCTTGGCGGGCACCCCGGCACATACACATCTACCGGAACTACCTGATCTATACCTTGCAAAACAGAGTAAGTATCAAAAATACCTCCGCTACTGGCACAAGCACCTACGGCCATTACCCAGCGTGGCTCTGCCATTTGTAGATATACCTGCCTAACTACCGGGCCCATTTTTTTAGCAATGGTTCCCATCACCATCAGCAAATCGCACTGGCGTGGAGAAAAGCCTACCCTTTCGCTACCAAAACGGGCAAGGTCGTAATGACTTGCCATGGTAGCCATGAATTCGATGCCGCAGCAACTGGTGGCAAACGGCAATGGCCAAATAGAGTTTTTTCTTGCCAAACCCACTACTTTCTCAAGGTTGGTAGCCATGAAGCCTTCTCCCATGTATCCTTCGGGGATACCCTGGAATTTTACTGTATTATTAAACTGTACCGGACGAGCCATGTTATTAATTTGATGATTTGAAAATTTGGTGATTTGGTAATTTACCAGCTCTCAATCTTCAAACCCTTTTTACTTATCAATTACTTAATTTTTTGCGGAATAGTTTTAAGCTCCATTATCACATTACCCAATCATCACATCGCCTAATTAACTACTCTTCCCATTTCAACGCACCCTTCTTCCATATATAAATAAACCCAGCAAGAAAGAGCCCTACAAACATCGCTACCGCACCAAAACCCTGCCAGCCCAGTTCCCTAAAATTTACTGCATATGGATAGAAAAAAATTACTTCTACATCGAATAATACAAACAAAATAGCCACCAAAAAGTATTTGATAGACATTGGCTGGCGAGCATTTCCCTTTTGCTCGATACCGCTTTCAAAGTTTTCCAACTTATCAGCCGTTTTTCTTTTGGGGCCTAAGGCATTGGAACCAAAAACCATCAGGCCAATTAAACCTATAGCAAAAAGTAATTGGAGTGCAATAGGAAGATAATTAGAAGCATCGTTTACTTTTCCTGCCTGTAATAGAAACAATTCCATAGATATTGTCTGATTGATAGTTAGGTAGCAAAAATAAGGCAGCAACATTAATATCCAATGCCAAAAAAAGATTATTGTGTGACAAATACATAATTGTTTTATAGAACGACATAAAAAAAGCCCACTCTTTAAAAGGGTGGGCTTAATATTACATTTAGAATAAATCTATTCTGTAAAATTAGTTGTTGCGCAAATTCATTATTTGGGTGTATTGTTCGCAATAAAATCTCTGTTAGACTTTAGGCCTTCATCCTCCGGAGCCAAGGCTACCGCCTTATCAGCATATTTTAGGGCTTCTTCTTTGTTCTTTTTTACATTGTACTCGTAGCCCATAAAATACCTGTATGCCGTAATTAACCTTGGTTTTACATTGGCTGCGGTTAAATCAGATTCGCCTATTTCAATTACTTTTTGATAAAATGGAGCCGCTAAACCTGCAACACTATTAGAATCAATTACCGCATTTGCATTGGCTACCATATAATATCCAAAAATATCATTAGGATATTTATCGGCATACATTGTAAAATACTTGATAGTTGAATCGTATTGATTATTCAAATAATAGTTATACCCTACATTGTATAAATCAAGGTTTGAATAGGTGTTCTTTGGTGTTCTTATATTAACCACTTTTGTGTAAATGCTTGCAGCTTTTTCAAACTTTTTTTGATTAGCTAATGCACTACCTATGTTTTTTAGATAAATAACTTTATTCTCTTCTAACGTATCCAAAGCAACGGCCTTATTCACCAAATCAACCACTTTATCTTCGTTTCCAGGGAATTTTACCAAAATAGAGGCATAGCCGGAATAATCGCCTGCTCCCACTTTTTCTGGGTCTTGACGCTTTAGATATTCATCAAAATTATCCTTTGCTTTTACCAGGTACTCCTGAGCTTTAGCAGAATCCTTTATTTTAAAACTGGCATCGCTCAGCCTGTTATAGGCAAAGGCCTTTAAGCCAAATAGTTTTGCATAAGGATTAGCACCTTCTGCAGCAGCACATTCATCAGCCTTGCTGATTACTTCTGCAAACAAACCTTGTGCATATTTCATAGCGGCTCTATAATAACATGCTTTAGGATCGTCATCAGAGTTTGACAACCATTTGTCAAGGTACTCAGCACTTTTACCCACATTAGTATCGTAATAGTAGCTGTATAATGTCATATACACTGGGGCATACCTTGGGTCTTTAGCAATAGCCTCATTGTACAATCCCAAGTACAAAGGTTCTTGAGAAACACCCTGGGTTTGATATACACGGCCTTTTCTATAAATAGCCCTTGCGTAGTTTGGGTCAATAGCCAATGCCTTATCATAGCTTTGAACGGCATTACCGCCATCGGCAAACTTGCGGTATGCATCACCAAGGTTTACTAAAACTTCAGGATCTTTAAAACCCTTTAATTCGGTAGCCTGCTTTAATTTTTCAACTGCATAAGCAGCATCGCCGCTTTTTACATCAAAATTACCATTGGCATAACCCACAGCATTTAAAACCTCAATGCTTTTACCTTTTGAAAGCGAAATAGCAGTTTCAAAACGGCTGCGTGCATCCTGTGTTTTACCTTCCAATAATTCTACATGGCCCATACCGGCTAGTACCAATGGACTGTTAGGATTAGCTGCTAAAAAATTCTGATAAACAGTTTTTGCTGCTGCAATATTTTCTAAACCAATATCAGCCTGCCCCAAATAATAAGCAGCCTGCTCGTTTTTAGGATTAGCAGCGAGCAATTTTTCGAAAGCTCCTTTAGCACTCTCGTACCTTTCATAATACATGAATTTTTTACCATCTTCTAAGCTTTGTGCAAAGGCAGTGCCAGCAAAAAGCAAAACGGCAATCATCATCATACCTGTTTTAAATGTTCTCATCATTCTGTTCATTTTTTCTATTTTGATGTTTGACTGTTGCAATGTTATAAAAAACTATAAAAAACCGTTAAAGGTTCTGGTTATTTCTTTGGTATTTTTTCGTTTAGACGCAAATTACGGATACCCAGTTGCATTATTGTTCCCAAGTATGCCCTTCTAAAAATAAGCTGCCCTCGCTCATTTTTAAGAAAGTTAACAAAGCCCGTACCAAGCCCGGCATATCCTTCTTTATTTACATAATACAAACCCCGTACCAAGGGATACCTATGTGTTAATATACTTGCCTGCATGGGTTTTACATAAGGCATACTATCGCAGGCCGCACACTGCACATAAGCAAGCTTTACTTTTTTTAACATAGCAACCTGTTCGGGAATTTCGGGGTTGCCAATCCAGCTTATACCAACAAGCCCTATGGCATCTTTATTATTAGCCACAAATTCTAGTGCGTCGTTGCTTGTTTTAGATGCTTTTACAACACTGGTATCTAATGGCAAGCCTTTTAAAACAGAATCCATTATAAAACGCAATGTACTGGTAGCACTTAACCCGTCAAAAACAATCCGTTGCTGCCTGTTAATTTTTCCGGCCAACTGATCTCTCAACCTTTCCAGCGTAAAAAGTGTATCATTACTTGCATTATTTACCACAATAGCAATTGCATCTGTAGCCACAATATTATTTGCCGGCACATATCCCAATGTATCTATAAAATATTTGGCTTCTTTTTCTGTAAGTCCTCTGGTAATTATTACCGTTCTAGTAGCAGAATCTCTAAATAGGTCCTTTATACATTCAGCCTCGGGCTTATAATGTGCAATTATTTTTGTTTCCGGATAGCTGTTTTCATACATCGAAATCTGCTCTTCTATCACAGGTTTAAACGATTCGTCCACACTCACATTAATAGTGCCTATTGAAGATGAATCGTAAGTACCTTCTTTGCTTTGCTGTGGTTTACAGCCAACAATACAAACACACAGTAATAAACCAATAGCCCAGAATTTACTTTTTACAATACTCATCTTTCCCTGAAATAATTTTTTTTATACCCACGGTAAATTCTGAAAACACCATATATAATACAGATAATCCCTAGTACTTTAAACCAGGGATCATCAAAACGCTGTGCAAAGTCGTCACTAAAATATTTTACAAAAGTTAAAAACACACCCATACCCATCCATAGCAAGCCCATTCCATAATCCATTATACTTTTCATAAGTACATAGCCTTTGTTCCTGTCTGACTGTTCATCTTTTTCAAATTCTTCTAGAGCCATAATTTTCCAATTTTCGGGAGGAGCAATTTACGAATTTATTTTTCAAGGTTAGTTTGCTGCCGTAAACTTTACAGGAATGGTATAGTAAACACTCACATTTTCGCCGTTTGCCTTACCTGGTATCCACTCAGGCATTTTCTTTAAAACCCTTATCACTTCCTTATTGTATTGAGTTCCACCATCTTCTACAATTTCAAATCCTTTTAATTTGCCATCGTAACCAACTACAAATTTTACTTTTACAGAAATTACGTTGCCCTCTTCCATTTCTTCGGGGCTTTGCAGGTTTTTTTGTAAAAATTTACGCAATGCAGCCATTCCACCAGGGTAGGCAGGCATCACATCTGCAGTTAATCGTGGAGTTTCTATATCTATTTTTGGCAGTTCGGGTACTACATCTCCACCTTCATTTATTTTAATAGGCTTATCAACAATTACCTGCCCTTTGTAGGGATCGCCCTCAACAGTTTTATTGCTGATAGCAGTATTTTCATCCAGGGTTTTTATTTTACTTACGTCTGTTTCGTTTTTAGTAATAGTCATTTGGGCAACAAATTGTTGCTGGGCAATAGGCTTAGGGGTACCCGGCTGCTTTGCTGGCTTTGGCGTTTCTGGCTTTTTGGGCTCAATTGGCTTTTTAGGTTCGGGCTCGTCAAAAGATACCAGTATGGTTTCACCAATACTATCAAAAATAGTTTCACCTTTTTTCTCCTTGGCAAACATAGCTATACAAGCCAGGCCACCTGCAATAATAAAAGCACCGGTTAAAGACTTAATGAGCCTTCTACGATAATTTTTGCGTAACTCATAAGCCCCATAATCTTTGTTACGGTTGTCAAAAACGATATCCAGCAAATCTGCTTTTAAAATGTTTTCGCTTTTCATTTTGGTAAATTTTATGGGTGAACAATGTTTATTTTAATATGAGATGCAGGCAGGCTTAAATTGCACAAACCTTTCTACCTGTTTTTCAGCTTGGTAGCTACAGCCTATCTTTGCGGCATGAAGATTTTAATGGTATGCCTGGGTAATATATGTAGGAGCCCACTGGCAGAAGGTATTTTACAAAAAAAAGCAATAGAAGCAGGGCTTGATTGGGCGGTAGAAAGTGCGGGCACAAATGGATTTCATACGGGAGAAGCTCCACACCACTTAAGCCAAAAGGTGGCAAAGGCTAATGGAGTAGATATTAGCAGGCAGGTTTCGAGAAAATTTGTTGCAGATGATTTTGATAAATACGATAAAATATACGCAATGGCAGATGATGTGGCGATTGAAATAAAAAGGATTGCAGGAAATAAATTTAACCAGCAAAAAATAGATTACTTTTTAAATGAGTTATATCCGGGTAAGAATAGCAATGTTCCCGACCCATGGTATGGCGATGAAGATGGCTATATAGAAGTGTATGAATTGATAGACAGGACATGTACTGTCATCATTGAAAATTATCTTGTAAAAAATTCTAAAAAGCAATTATCATAAAATGGCAAAGCCATCTATTCCGCAGGGTACAAGAGATTTTAGTGCCGATGTAATTCGCAAAAGAAATTTTATACTCAATAATATCCGTTCTGTATTTGAGTTATACGGTTTTCAACCGCTGGAAACACCTGCCATGGAAAACCTGGAAACCTTAATGGGTAAATATGGAGAAGAAGGCGATAAATTGATTTTTAAAATTTTAAACAATGGTTTAAACGACCCAAAAAATGTTGATAAGGCAAAACTAGGTTTTGAAAAACTAATGGAGGGAAAAAATTCAAGCGATCTTACAGAGAGAGCTTTGAAGTACGATCTTACCATTCCTTTTGCACGCTATGTTGCCATGAACCATGGACAACTAACGTTTCCGTACAAACGCTATCAAATACAACCCGTATGGCGTGCCGACAGGCCGCAAAAAGGCCGCTACAGAGAATTTACCCAATGCGACGCCGATGTAGTGGGCAGCACAGCCTTACTAAACGAAGTAGAACTTTGCAATATTTATCACACTGCTTTTGTAAATATGGGCTTGAAGGATTATGAATTAAAAATAAACAGCCGAAAAATTTTGGCTGCCCTAGCAGAATTATGTGGCGGTGCCGACAAAATGATTGACATTACCATTGCCATTGACAAACTGGATAAAATAGGTATAGAAAAAGTAAAAGAAGAATTGATTCAAAGAGGCTTAACAACTCTTCAAATAAATACCATAGAAGAATACCTTACCATTGCTGGTAGCAATGAAGAAAAATTGGCTGCAGCAGAAAAATTATTTTTAGGTAATGAAGTAGCGGCCAAAGGCATGGAAGAACTAAAGTATGTAGCAGCACAGGCAACCAATACCAATTTATCAATTGATTTTACACTAGCCCGTGGGTTGAATTATTACACCGGAATTATTTTTGAAGTAAAGGCACCAGACTCAGTAAAAATGGGCAGCATTGGCGGCGGCGGTAGATATGATGACCTTACCGGCTTATTTGGTGTGCCAAATATTCCAGGTGTGGGTATTAGCTTTGGCGTAGATAGAATTTATGATGTGTTGGAAGAATTAAATCTTTTTCCTACAAGCCTGCAAAGCAGTACCAAAGCTTTGTTTTTAAATATGGGCGACAAAGAAAGTAAAACTGCTTTTGCACAAATGCAAACCCTGAGAGCAGCAGGTATTGCCTGCGAATTGTACCACGAACCAGCTAAAATGGATAAACAGTTAAAATATGCTGACAAAAAAAATATCCCGTTTGCAATAATTATTGGCACAGAAGAGATAGAAAATAAAAATGCCTTAGTAAAAAAACTGGCAAACCGGGAGCAACAAAAAGTTTCATTAGAAAACCTTGCAGCATTTAATTGGCATTCGTAGTATCAAAATCCAGTCAAAGCCTACTTTAAGCCCATTTGTAGAATTTGGTAAACTATAAACCAAATAATGCTAATCCGCCCCGATAAGTTATCCATCCAAATACCTTTTAAGGCATCATTCAACCTTTCATAATGTCTAAAAAACGATGATAGAAAAATATGCAGTAGCTTCGGTTACTTTTTAAGTAAAAACAGTATCAATAATAAATCAATTTTATGCAACTTAAATCTTTATCAACCCTATTGATTGCTTTTATAGTAGTCTTTTCCTTTGGTTCTTGTAAGAAAAAAACAAACACGCAGGGGCGGTATATTCCTGAAAATGCAGTATTTGTAGCTCATTTTAACGGTGAATCTATTAATGCCAAACTTCCCTGGGAAGAAGTAAAAAACAATGCTGCTTTTAAAATGGCTTATGCAGATAGTTCTGTAAATGCAATTGCCAAAACGGCAATGGACAATCCTGAAAATACGGGTATTGACGTTAAAGCTGATATGATTTTGTATGTGGTTAAAGATTCTTCCGGTGGTTATATTGGCTTTCAAGGCAAAGTAAAAGATGTTGCTAAATTTAAATCTTTTTACGCCGAAGTGTTGAAGAATGCGACAGCTTCTCAAAAAGACGGGGTGGATTATCTAACCAAAGAAAGAGTTTCTATCAGTTGGGATAAAGATAAATTCATTATGGTATCTGATTTGCCTGAGATGAACAAATTAAAAGAGTTGGAAACCAGCAATCCTTTTGACAGTAGCTACACTCCAACTCCTGTAATAAGTACCAGAAATACAATTGCTACTGCTGCTGCATTATATACGCTTAAAGAAGATAAGAGCCTTGCGAAAGAAGAGCGTTTTAGCAAAATGGTAAACGATAAGGCCGATATACATTTTTGGGTAAATGCTGAAGCCCTTTATAAAGATATGCCGGGCATGGAGCAATTTGCTATGATGAACCTAAGTAAATTGTACGAAGACTCAAGAATGGCTGCTTCTGCCAATTTTGAAAATGGACAGATAAAAGCAGACCTTGTTTCCTATGGCGGTAAAGAGATGACTGAACTATATAAAAAATATTCAGGTAAATCAGTAGATGCCGACATGGCTTCCCAATTGCCTAATAAAGATGTTGCAGTATTTTTTGCGATGAATTTTAAACCCGAAGGGATAAAAGAATTTATTAAGCTAACTGGTATGGATGGCTTAATAAATATGGGTATTGCAATGCTGGGTTTTAATATTGACGATTTTGTAAAAGCCAACAAAGGAGATATCATGTTTAGTATGTATGATTTTACTACAGACAGTTTTGGTATAGCAAAGCCCAAAGTATTATTTGCTGCATCAATAGGCGATAAAGCTTCGTTTGATAAATTAGTAGCTGCGGGTGTAAAAGCAGGCAAAAACGAACCATCGGCAGCCGAACAAATTTCTTACACAAAAAACGACAAGTACTTTGTGATTGGAAACGACAAAGCTGGGAGTGATGGTTTTATAAACGGCAAAGGCGGAAACAAACCTTCATTTTGGGATAAGTTGAAAAGCGGTCCGATAGCCGGGTATGTTAACCTTCAAGTAATAATGAATAGTTTTAAACAACAAGCCCAACAGGATAGCCTTGGAGCGGAAGCCTTAAATGCTTCGTTAAAATTTTGGGATGACATTATTATAAGCGGTGGGCAGTTTAAAGATGGAGGCCTCACCCAACATTTTGAAGTTAACCTAATGGATAAAAGCACCAATAGCTTAAAACAACTTAATAAATATGTGGATGAGTTGGCCATTATTGCAAAAAAGAAAGAAGAGAACCAAGGCAAAGTGGTGAGTACAGATATTATTGCAGCTCCGCTAGATAGTACTGTAACAGTTGATTTAGCTGCTCCGGTTAAATAATTTTTAATTTTATCTTTAAAGCCGTCACCCAAAATGACGGCTTTTTTATTCATTTACTATGCAGATAAAGATTAATAATATTGCGCCGATTTTCTTAGAAAAAGAAAAAATACAGCGTTCCCAAATATGGAACCAACCCATTGTTTTTAATAAAACGGAGCATATTCAATTGGTAGCCCCAAGCGGTAGTGGCAAAACTTCTTTCATTCATTTTTTATACGGGATGAGAAAAGATTTTACAGGCACTATTGAAATAGCGGGTATGCCTTTAAAGAATATATCACCCGAAAATTTAAGCGGGTTAAGAAGCAAAAATATAAGTATTGTTTTTCAAGACCTACGCCTGTTTTCAGAACATACTGCATTTGAAAACATTGATGTTAAAAGAAAGCTCAACCCCTTTTACAAAGAAGAACGTATTAAAGAAATAGCAACCCTGCTGGGAATAGAAACCAAACTAAACCAAGCTGCAAAGCATTGCAGTTATGGCGAGCAGCAACGCATTGCTATTATCAGAGCATTACAACAGCCCTTTGATTTTATCGTATTGGATGAACCCTTTAGTCATCTTGATGAAAACAATAGTAAAAAAGCGATGTTGTTAATTGTAGAAGAAGCAGAAAAAAGAAATGCCGGTATCATTTTAGCTGACTTGGCTACTGTTCCATTTTTTAATGCCCACAAAAATTATCAACTGTAACTATGGCTTTATCTTTTAAAAGTATAGCGTCTTTTATTGCAACAAATCAAAATAAAAGCACTCGCTGGTTTAGTTACCTCGGGCTGGGTATTGGTGTATTGCTACTCTTATGCTCTATACAGCTATTTATCAATATTAATGCATTGATGAAAGAGCGCAACCCTAAAAAAGCTAATTACGATTTTATATCTATTACCAAACGCATTACCAATGAAAATATGGGGCAAGACCACAGTTTTTCAATTGCTGATATTGAAGAATTAAAATCTCAAAAATTCATAACTGATGTTACCCCATTAATTGCAAATAAATTTATAGTATCCGCTACCGGCGGCACCACACTCCCCTTTACCACCGATATTTTTTTAGAAGCAATTGATAATGATTTTATAGATACCATTCCTGCTTCTTTCACCTGGAAAGAGGGTGATAATATTGTACCCATTATTGTTTCCTCAGACTATCTAGAATTATACAATACCGTTTTTGCGCCTAGCAGGGGTTTACCCCAAATTTCCGAAAATACAGTTGGTGCATTAATGGTACAAATAGAATGTACTGGAATTTACGGTACCAAAATTTTCAGAGGAAATATTGTTGCACTAAGTGACCGCATCAACTCTGTACTAGTTCCAAAAAAATTTTTAGAATGGGCCAATAGAAATATTGCCAATATGCCCAGCGGAAATGCTTCAAGGGTTTACATAAAAACAACCGATGCCAATAATGTTGATTTTTTAAATTACCTACAATCAAAAAACTACCAGGTTAACAAAGACAAAACAAGATTTGGCAGAGTAAAACAGGTTTTGCAGGCCATTGTTAGCGGACTGGGGGTTTTTGCAATTTTAGTAATATTACTGGCCATGATGTTGTTTTCGTTTTACCTACAGTTAATGATTGCAAGAAGTAAAGACAATTTACAACTGTTGCTTACGCTTGGCTATTCGCCAGGCTGGTTAAGTAAAACAGTTGCCAAAAAATGGATACCAGTCTATATAATTATTATTTTAGTAGCAGTTATACTTACTGTATTTTTTCAGTATTTCTTTCAGCAAAGCTTTTTAAGTGGAAGAGATGATTTAAGCCCCATAATACATTGGAGCGTACTAGTTGTTGCAGCAGGTTTGATTCTTCTATGTATTGGTATTAATTACAGGTTGATCAAAAGATTACTATTTAAACTATAGTTTTTAAAGCAAATAATGGCTATTTCGTAAATACTTTAGAAAACTCCTGTTCTCATTTACGCTTCAATTAAAAGTCAAGCCCCTCAAAAATAACAGCAGCACCCTGCCCTACGCCTACACACATAGTTGCCAGACCGTATTTGCTTTTGCGTTTTCTCATTTCGTGCAACAGAGTGGTGCTAATACGCACACCACTACAACCCAATGGATGGCCTAAAGCAATAGCACCTCCATTCACATTTATTTTTTCTAAATCGAGGCCAAGGTCGTGAATACAGGCAATGCTCTGCGAAGCAAATGCCTCATTCAGTTCTACCAAATCAAGGTCGCTAACGGCAAGGCCTGCACGCTGCAAAGCTTTTTGCGTAGCTGGCACCGGGCCAATACCCATTACCGCCGGATCAACCCCGGCAACAGCCATTGCTTTTATTTTTGCAATTGGTTTTAACCCGTACTTTTTTACAGCAGCTTCACTTGCCAGCAACATAGCAGCAGCACCGTCATTAATACCGCTGCTATTGCCTGCTGTTACTGTGCCATCTTTCATAAAAGCGGGTTTGAGCGTACTCAGTTTTTCCATGCTGGAAACTCTTGGGTGTTCATCTTTATCAAACTCAAAAAACTCTTTGCCCGATTGTACTTTTACCGGAACAATTTCATCTACAAATTTTCCTGCCGCAAAAGCCTCTGCATATTTTTGCTGGCTTTCCAGCGCAAATTCATCTTGTGCATGGCGGCTGATGTTCCAGCGTTTGGCAACATTCTCTGCCGTTTCGCCCATGGTATAAGGATAATATAATTCACTCAATGCCTTATTTACAAAACGCCAGCCCATCGTGGTATCAAACATTTGGGGCGACCTATCAAAAGCTACCGTTGATTTTGCAACTACAAATGGTGCCCTGCTCATACTTTCTACGCCGCAGGCAATCATTAGCTCTGCATCGCCGCATGCAATGGTTCGGGCACTATCCATTATAGCTTGTAGGCCACTTGCACAAAGCCTGTTTACCGTATTGCCTGCCACCGTAACCGGCAGCCCTGCCAGCAACGCTGCCATTCGGGCCACATTGCGGTTATCTTCCCCACTTTGGTTGGCAGCACCTGCAATCACATCTTCAATAGCATTTACATTCACATTGGGGTTGCGTACTAACAATGCTTTTATCACAAGTGCCAGTAAATCATCCGGCCTGGTATTAGCCAATGCACCAGCATACTTGCCTATTGGCGTGCGAACAGCATCAATTATATAAACTGCATTCATATTTTTTATTTACCGGCAGTAGTGCAGGTGGCGGCATCGTTGTGTCACTCACTTGTACGTAATACCATTATTCTCCTTATATTTATTATCACAAGTTATATGAATTTTTTATTGAAAAGTTGGTGTCCTATTAACTTTGAATCAGGTAGAACAATGCAAAAATAGGATGCAGGTTGGCATTGCTATATAATCAGAAAAATAAAATTATCCTTTAAAATAAAATAAGTTACGCAGTGAATCTTAACGATATTAGAACTCGAACAAATCGTAGCTAATTCTAACTTCAGGAAAGAAGAACCTATTTTTAATAATATAGTCGGGATTTTGCCAGCAAAACCCCATTTTTAATTCACAGTACAGCTTGTTTGCAAACTTCAAGCCTACAGTACCATAAACAGCTGGAAATAAGTAATTCTGTTTAATACTTAACATATAAGATGTAGAATCAGTAAAAAAAACCTTTTGCTCTTGAATATAACCCGTTCCTACACCACACATTGCAAGACCTAGACCTAGAGATTTTCTTGTTCTCCCATTTTGAAACAAATACTTGAAATCCATGTATGTATCTAGTACAAAAGTCCGCTTGGTTTGTATCCAATATTCAGGCTCAATTTGCAATTCCCGAAAACTTATTATATCATATAAATAGTCCCAGCGAATACAGGGGTTAATGGAGAATTCAAGTTTATCATTCAATGCTCGTTGCCATCCAAATATCAAGCCCGGGCCAGAATAGTGTTTATCTCCCTGCGAAAGTAAATTGCTAATTGGTATGATACCTGAAGAAGGGTTTTCTAAAATATAGATTGGTGTTACTCTTGTTTGAGCCCCGATGGAAAATCTGTTCTTTCTTACAGCAATATCATCTTGTCCGTAGCCAATAACTATAATTATAGCAAAGCAACAAATTAATAAGATAGATTTTTTAAACTTCATAAAAAGAAATTTAGCCATGTAATTATGAAGTTATTTCAAATAATTACATGGCCAATTATATTTAATTTGTTATGAATAATAAATTAATAGACTTGAGTTTTAAAATAAATATCATTTGTATTAATTATATAATTATTTATATTAATCAAACCTTGAAGATTGCTAGGTAACCCTGAAGCATTTGCATACATCGCATAGTTCACATAACTATTATTAATAAAGCCTGTAACATTCGCACCTCCATATGGAGAATTTGAGGAACGAAAAGTAACAAACTTATCATGCCTTTGAGAGCCATTTAATACTAATGACGATACCCCGGTTCTTGTTTTTGCAGGCCATTTATCATACTCAAAAATGACATAAGTATAAGCAATAGGATTTGTGTAAAAGTTTGCATCATTCCAGCTTGTTTGCAAAGAGTAGTTTATATTATTGCGTATGCACCCAATACCACTCGTAATTTCAGATCTTGGAGCCTTTACAATAGTAAAACCTTGATAATTATTCGCAGAACGAATTGATGAATAAGAAGTAAATGCTCCGGAAGCACTACCATTAGCTCTGCCATTCCATGTACTTAACCAGGCTTTAATATTAACTTCTGCGTCCCCTGCCAGCCACGATTCCTTCGGATCTTTTACCGTAATATCTTTAATTCTTGCATTAATTATTGACTCCGTACTCATTACTGTTATTGTATCATCAGTATTACTTGTTGTTATGATAGGCCTAGTAGTATCTTCAATTGGTAATCCGCCGTCGTCATTTACGGCTTCATTAATTGATACAACAAATACCTCATTATTTCTTGCATAAGTCTCATCGGCATAATACCCTTTATCAATCAATTCACCATCTTCATTTAAATAATACACTTTAGTAACAGTGGTCGTATCGTTTCCATCATAAATGACAAATTCCCTGTCATCAGTTTCCCGCCTAGGTTGGCCGTTATAAAATAGGTCAAAATTTGGAATATACAATTGAGGATACAAGTTCATCCCATCAATGTTTCTTAATTCATTTAATGATTTGCCCAATGTGTACTTATCTATAATAGTGCTAAATTGTGGATTATCATAAATGCGTTGAATTAATATATGTGCTTCTCCATCAAATTTTCTTTGCATTTCGCTAATGATGAAAGACCTGAAATCCTCATTTTTGAATCCTGGAGAAATGGCCTTTACTATTTGCTTTAGCTTAGTAGTAAGAAACTCACGTTGCTTCTCAATAGTTGCATTTGTAATGTCATTGAAGCCGTCAACAGAAGTTGTAGTCTCACTCTTTTTACAACTGTAAATAAGGCATGTACATAAAAAAAGTATTAAAAAAACTGATTTAAGATTACTGAATAAAAAATTTGTAATTTTTGTGTAGCGAATGCTACTAGCTTTGGTAAAAAGAATTTGTTTCATATAAGTATAATTTTTATCAATGATATTTTTTTTTTTTCATATAATCCAAATTTTTACTCAATATTTTTTAATATTATATTTTATACTGTTTATTTAATATACATTTTTCTTAATCAGGTGTATGCCTTTATTGAATTTTCAAATTCACTTATCCCTTATCAATTCGTAAATTTGCCGACATGTCAGCAAAAAAGAACATACGGGAGTTTAGTTTACCACAATTAAAGGAGTATTTTGAAAGCATCGGCGATAAAAAATTCCGTGCCATACAAACCTATGAGTGGCTTTGGAAAAAAAATGCCCGTTCTTTTGATGAAATGAGTAACCTTTCGCTGGAGCTAAGGCAAAAACTGGCGGAAGAATTTGATTTGATTGCTCTTAGTGTAGATGCCGAGCAACATAGCAACGATGGTACTTTAAAAAGCCGTTTTAAAACCCACGACGGCCACATGATTGAAGGCGTATTGATTCCAACAGAAAAAAGGAATACGGCCTGCGTTTCTTCGCAAATAGGTTGCAGCCTTAGTTGTAAATTTTGCGCAACCGGGTTAATGGATCGCAAGCGCAACCTGGGTTTTGATGAAATTTACGACCAAGTAGCCTTGTTGAATGAGCAAAGCAATAAAGTGTATGGCCACAACCTTACCAATATTGTATATATGGGTATGGGCGAGCCTTTGCTCAATTATAAAAATGTGTTGAAGTCTATAGAGCGTATTACCGCCAGCGATAGCATGAACATGAGTCCAAAGCGCATCACCGTTTCCACCGCAGGCGTTGCAAAAATGATTAAACAGTTGGGCGACGATCAGGTTCGTTTTAACCTTGCATTATCGCTCCATGCCGCTACCGACGAAAAGCGCAACCGTATTATGGCCATCAACGAAACCAATAATATACAGGCACTTATTGAGGCCCTCAATTACTTCTACGATAAAACAAAAAATGACATTACATTAGAATATGTTTTATTGAACGGCGAAAATGACAGCCTGGAAGATGCTGCAGAACTGGTGAAAGTGTATCGAAAAATACCTACGCACCTGGTGAATGTAATTGAATACAACTCCGTTTCAGGAATAGATTTTATTAAATCGGGCGAAGATCAAACAGAAATTTTTACCAAATACCTGGCAGATCATAAGGTAAATGTGAGGGTGCGCCGCAGCCGTGGCAAAGATATTGATGCCGCTTGTGGGCAATTGGCAAATAAAGGATAATACTTTCATAAATCTATACTATGTCATACTGCTCTGCCATTGAAAATATGCAGCCTGAAGAAAGAAAACAACTGCATAAAAACTACCATGATAATTACTATGGATTTCCCATTCACAACGACGATGAATTGTTTGGCAGGTTGATTATGGAAATTAACCAGGCAGGTTTAAGCTGGGAAACCATTTTGAAAAAAGAAGCAGGTTTTAGAAAAGCCTATCACAATTTCAATATAAAAAAAGTAGCAGCTTATAAAGAAAAAGATATTGAACGTTTGCTGAATGATGCAGGCATTATCCGCAATAGGCTTAAGGTAAATGCTGCTGTGGAAAATGCTAAAACCATTGTGCAATTACAAAAAGAATTTGGCAGTTTTGAAAAATGGCTGGAAAGCCATCACCCAAAAGCAAAAGAAGAATGGGTAAAGCTTTTTAAAAAAACATTTAAGTTTACCGGTGGCGAAATTGTAGGAGAGTTTTTAATGAGTATTGGATACTTGCCGGGAGCACATAGTGAGCTTTGTAGCATTCACAAAAAAGTAATTAAAGAAAAGCCAATGTGGCAAAAGAAATAAGGCTGCAAATAGCAGCCTTATTTATGGTATTTAAAACAACAAAATTATTATACCGCAAGAGCAAAAATAATAGCTAATACCAACCCTACGCCTACGCCAATCCAAGCCCATTTAACCCTATTCTTTTTATAGTCATCTTTTATTAAATAAGCTATCAATACCCCAATTAAACCAACAAAAAAACCTAAAGCAAAACCTCCCAAATGGAAGCCGGTTTCACCTCCACGGTAAAACATTTTCTTTATTTTTTTATCGGTAACTACCCCATCTTTATTAATACTGCTACGAAGTTTTTTCTGGGAGGCTTTAAATGCAAACTGTTCGGCAAGCTTCATTTTTCTACCTGTAATTTTTTCTAATTCACCCCTCTCAATTGTAGCAAGGTCTAGTAAAGATATTTTTTGCCCTGCTGACCCAACAGGAATCATGATTTCCGATGCGTACAACTTTTTCTTAGATGGTTTTACAAAATCGGGATTGGAAGCGAAAGATGAGGACAAAGTGATAACTGCTATCACAAACATAATTACCTTTTTCATATGAGTTTTATTTTGGTTTCCCTAAACTAATATTTTTTTGCATACTAAAAAATTAATCTTGCCCACCCTTTCTGTTAGGCGATTTTGGTTCGGGCCATTTACCCGGCTCGCCATTGCGCAACGGTAAATCAATTTTTGTTCTGGATGTTTGTTGTGGATCTTCGCTTGCCATATATGCTAGTATTGCGGTAAGAATGGCATTATTGCGCACATCATCAAAAACAATTTTATCGTAAGTGTCTTTATTGGTATGCCATGTGTACGTTCCGTAGAGCCAACTATTGCTACTTAACGAAAATGCCGGAGCACCTGCAGCTACAAAAGACGCAAAATCAGAGCCACCCGTACCCGGCTGACCCGGAAAACTGGTTTCAATATACTGGCGAATATTTTGCGGCACTGCACTCAACCACCTGCCTATATAATTGTATGAATTTAAAAAACCTTGCCCTTGTATATTTACCACACGGCCAGTGCCATTATCTTGATTAAAAACTGCCTGTACTTTATTAATAATGGCTGGGTTATCTTCTACAAAAGCCCTTGAGCCATTTAGCCCCTGTTCTTCACTTCCCCATAAACCAACCAAAATGGTTCTTTTGGGATTTGGATAGAATTTTTTCAGCAACCTCATTGCTTCCATCATCACCAAAGTTCCGGTACCATTATCGGTAGCCCCACTTCCGCCATCCCAGCTATCAAAATGTGCAGAAAGGATTACATACTCTTCCGGTTTTTCTGTACCCTTTATTTCTGCAAAAACATTGAATGTAGGAACCACACCCAGTTCCTTTGAATCAGCTTTTACATCAACCTTTGGTTTTTGTCCGCTTTCCACCATGCGGTATAACATTCCGTAATCTTCGAGTGATAGATCAATCGTGGGGATATTTTTTGCGTGTGCCCCAAAAATTTTATTGGCGCCAAATGCCCTGGACCAATTACAGATAAAAATTCCTACAGCCCCTGATTTTTCCAGCGACTTTGCCATCTCCGTGTTGTTGAGGCCGACTTTTTTAAGGTTTTTTGCCCAGGCTTCTGTTTGTTCTGTACGTTCTTTCTTCATTTTTTCAAATGATTCCTTAGTGCCAAATTCTTCCCAGTTATAGTCGGGTCTGCCTGTTGGCTGAGGCATTGATATCATTACAAATTTCCCCCTAACAGATGGCAACCATTGTACAAATGCCATTGAATCGGCAACATCAGGAATTGCAACCACTTCGGCATTCACTGTTTTTCCCTTTGTATTACCGCTCCAGGCAAGCTGCATAGCTTCCAAAGTTCTCAACCTTGGAAACACAAGATCCACATGCGTAATACCACGCTCCCATCCACGCCATGTACCCCAATTTTGAGTATAAGAGTTTAAACCCCAACTTTTAAAAGTATTTACTGCCCAATCGGCTGCCAATTTCATTTGTGGTGTGCCTACCAGCCTTGGGCCAATATTGTCTAATAGCTCATGGCCCATTTTGGGCAATTGGGAATTATTATTCGCTTCCGCCACTATTTGGTTTATTAGAGTTGTATCGGCCTTTTGTGCCAAAACAGGCATGGTAAATTGTAAAAATGCCGCCATTAGTAAGGCAGTCGCAGTAGTTTTTTGTATCTTTTTCATACTTGTAATTTAATAAACAAAAGGTATTACTGGTAGCTGTGTATTGTATAAACGGTGAAATAATATTGTTTTCTTTAACAAACCATTAATTAAACTTATTAAATAGCCACTCGTCTATCTTACCATAAAACAAATAAAAAAATATAAAATGAAAAAAATAGTAGCATTTACCATTATTCTGGCAGCATTTGGCCTTAGTGCTTCTGCCCAAGTGGAAAGAAAAATTGATAGCAGCAAAAGAAGCAGAATGATGCAAAAGCATCATGATGGTAATAGAGATAAAGCAATGCTTAAAAATATTAACCTTACAGATGCTCAAAAAGAGCAATTAAAATCTGAAAGGCAGGCTACAAAAGAAGGTATGGAAGCTATTAAAAATGATGCAAGCCTTACCCAACAGCAAAAGCATGAAAAAATGAAAGCTTTGCAAGCACAACAAAAAGAAAAAATGCAGGCCTTGCTTACCCCTGAGCAAAAAAAACAGGTTCAGGCAAATAAAGCTGAAGCAGCTTCAAAAGAAGATAGAGGCGAAAGAACAAAAGATATGAAGCAGCAAAAAAAAGAAATGTATAAAGATTTGAATCTTTCTGAAGATCAAAAGACAAAACTGAAAGCACAAAAAGCTGACACAAAAGGAAAAATTGAAGCTATTAAAAACAACACTTCTTTAACCGAAGATCAAAAGAAAGAACAGATTAAGAAAGTGATGATAGCTGCAAAAGATTCTAACAAAAACATATTATCTGCCGAGCAGCAAGCTAAAATGAAAGAAATGAAAAAAGAGCGCAAGCATGATGGCAAAAAATTTGACGGAAAAATGAAAAGAAAACCCGTTACAACCAGCTAAATAAACTTTGAAACCCTACCCAAAAAATGCGCCCCAATTGGGGCGCTATTTTTTTAATTTTAAGTTACAAAAAAATTAAGCGGTTTCATCTACTACTGAAGCATTGTGGGCATTTTTAATAACCGATGCAATTCCATTCTTCAGCCCATCATCTCCCTCATACATTTGGCTGGTTCCAATTATTTGGCCGTTGCCTGCTTTTAAAACAAAATAAACTTTTCCGTTGGTAGCAGTACGGGTTTCAAAATTGTCTTTGCTTTGGCTGTTTGTTTTTACAGACTCAATACCATTGGTACAACCCTGTTTACTACTATATCCTTCACTATTTAAGATTACCTGGCCATTATCTGCTTTTAAAACAAATTGAAATTCGCCATTTTTCCGAAGGCTTATGTTAAAGCTTCCCATAACTAAATTGTTTTTGTGAGTAAAGAAATTAACAATATAAATATAGCCAAATAAAAATAGTTGGTCAACAAACAAAAAACTACCTTTGCTGCTCACCTACTGTTGAAAAACAGCAAAACTTTATAGTTATGAGCCAGTCTCCCTTTCAAAAATTTATGGGGCAAAAAAAGAACAGCGTAGTTAAAGAAGAAATACGCCAGGAAAAGAAAAAAGCCCGTGTCCAAAAAAATGCCTACTTCGATAATTTAAAAGAAGAAAAATATCAAAAAATGCTTGCCAAAAGGGCACAAAAAGCAGGGCATATACCTAAGCAAAAAATAGAAGCAATTGCTTCCCTTTCAACAGTAAAAAAAAGTAATCCCAAATCTGCCGATACAAAAACGGTTGATCAGGCGATGCCGCTCAATAAATTTTTGGCGCATTGCGGCGTTGCTTCCCGAAGGGAAGCAGTGGCAATAATTAGCCAGGGAAAAGTAAAAGTAAATAAACAGGTAATTACCGAACCAGGCTACAAGGTACAGCCATCCGATGAAGTTTTTTTTAATGGCAAAAAACTATTTGTAACAAAAAATCTTGTTTATATTTTACTCAATAAGCCCAAAGATTATATTACAACAACCGATGATCCGCAGGGAAGAAAAACCGTTTTACAACTAATTCAAAAAGCTACCGATGAAAGGGTTTACCCAATCGGGAGATTGGATAGAAACACTTCTGGTGTGCTGTTGCTTACCAATGATGGCGATCTTACACAAAAGTTGTCGCACCCGAGCTATGAAATAAAAAAGATCTACGAAGTAAAACTGGATAAAAATTTATCTAAAGACCATTTTGATCAAATATTAGATGGCCTCACTTTAGAAGATGGAAAAATATATGTAGATAGTCTTGCTTATGCAGATAGTAAAGACAAATCCATTATAGGCATAGAAATCCATAGCGGAAGAAACCGCATTGTCCGGCGCATTTTTGAGAGCCTTGGTTACGATGTAAAAGGCCTTGACAGGGTGATGTATGCAGGTCTCACCAAAAAAAATGTAGAAAGAAGCAAATGGCGTTACCTGAGCGAAAAAGAAATCCGCATTCTTAAATATATGAATGAAAGTAAAGGAAAAAAAGGGAACAGTACCAATGCGCCAGATGCCGCAGCTCCTACTAAAAAGCCAAAAGAGAAGAAATTAACAAACAAAGAAATTTCGGAAGCAATTGGCGAAATACTACCTGCAGCCTCTAAGCCTATTTTGCATAAAGAAAAGAAAGCTCCAGTAGCCCGTAAGTTTAAAACGCACAGTGAAAAGAAAAAACATAAAAAATAATTGCGGTGCCTAAAAATAATTTTTCCATCGTTTTTGAGAATGATGATTTTGTAGCAATCGATAAAGCATCGGGTTTATTATCTATACCAGACAGGATGCAATCAGAAAAATCATTAAAAGATTTGTTGATTGAAAAATACGGCAGCATTTTCACCGTTCACCGATTGGATAGAGATACCAGCGGCCTTGTATTATTTGCAAAAAATGAAACAACACATAAATACCTCAATAAAATTTTTGAAGAAAGACAGGTAGAAAAATATTATATGGGTATTGTTGTGGGTATGCCGGCAAACACTACAGGGTTGATAGATGCACCCATCGCAGAGCACCATGCTTTAAAAGGAACGATGGTTGTTCATTCAAAAGGAAAAGCATCGCAAACGGGTTATGAAGTAATAGAAAGCAACCCACATTTTTCTTTGGTTTCATTTCAATTGCTTACAGGGCGTACGCACCAAATAAGGGTGCATTGTAAAAACATGGGCCACCCGTTAGCTTGCGATGAATTATACGGTGATGGTAAACCAGTTTTATTATCATCCATAAAAAAGAAATTCAAATTAAGTAAGGCCGAAGATGAAGAACGCCCAATGATTAACAGGCTGGCTTTACATTCGCATCGTTTGAAATTTACAGATGAGCATGGAAAAGAATTTGACCTGGTAGCAGAAATACCCAAGGAATTCAGGGCTTTGATGACACAATTGAAAAAATTGAGTAAATAAAAAATTCTACATCCTAAAATAGCCTTTTAGGATGTAGAATGTAAATAGTATCTATTTTGTTTACTCAGGTTGTGGCGTATATCTCAAATATGGCTTAATAACATTCAAGCCTTTTTCAAATTTTTTGATAGCATCTTCTGTACTTATTGCAGGTACTACTATTACATCTTCACCCTGTTTCCAATCGGCAGGGGTAGCTACACTGTGTTTTGCTGTTAGTTGCAGAGAATCAATCACACGCAACACTTCATAAAAATTTCTACCTGTAGAAGCGGGATAGGTAATTGACAATTTCAATAATTTATCGGGGCCAATGATAAATAATGAACGTACTGTAGCCGTTGCGGAAGCGTTGGGATGAATCATGTCGTATAATGTTGCCACATTTTTATCCTCATCAGCAATGATGGGAAAATCTACCGTACAGTTTTGGGTTTCATTAATATCATTACGCCAACCCAAATGCTTGTCCAAAGGATCTACACTTACTGCCAGCACTTTTACATTGCGTTTAGCAAATTCCTCTTTCAGTTGTGCTGTTCTGCCCAACTCTGTTGTACATACTGGTGTATAATCGGCAGGGTGAGAGAATAAAACACCCCATCCATCACCCAAAAATTCATAAAATTTAATTGGACCTTCTGTAGTTACAGCAGTAAAATCTGGTACTTTATCTCCTAATCGTAAACTCATAATGAATGTTTTTATTGGTGCAAATATAATACTCTACTTTTTTAGTAGGGTTATTAATTCGGGAAAAATAGGCATTACCAACAAAATGTCTTTTTGTTTTAGTAATACACAATTTCTAATGGTTACGCAATTTCTAATGCTTGTAAAATATCAGACAGAATATCCTGGTGGTACTCCAAGCCTACAGAAATTCTAATAAGGCCGGGTGTAATGTTTACGGCCAGCCTTTCTGCCTCGGTAAGCTTGGCATGTGTAGTACTTGCAGGATGCGACGCAATGCTTCTTGTATCGCCCAAATTGGCGGTGAGCGATAACATTTGTAATGCATCTAAGAACCTACGGCCGGCTTCCAAGCCATCTTTCAATTCAAAACAAATAATTCCGCCACCATTTTCCATTTGGTTTATAGCAATGCTATGTTTGGGGTGGCTTTTTAAAAATGGATACTTTAACCATGCAATTTTGGGGTGCACTTCCAAAGCCTGTGCAATTTGTAGGGCATTTTTTGCATGTCGCTCCATACGTACATCCAGTGTTTCCAGGCTTTTACTCAATATCCAGGCATTAAATGGCGAAAGCGAAGGCCCTGTACTTCTGCAGAATAAATAAATTTCATCAATCAGTGCCTTTTTACCTACCACCACACCGCCTAATACCCGGCCCTGTCCATCCAACCACTTAGTTGCAGAATGGGTAACCAAGTCGGCACCAAACTCAATAGGCCGTTGGTTCAATGGTGTGGCAAAACAGTTATCTACATTTAAAATAATATTGTGCTTCTTTGCCAACCTTCCCATCATTTCCAAATCAATAATATCTAACCCAGGATTGGTAGGCGTTTCCAAAAAAATCATTTTGGTATTTGGCTGAATAGCAGCTTCCCATTCTGCTTCCGTAGCATTTGCCGAAACATAACTATATGCTATTCCAAACTTTGGTAAGTATTTTTTAATTGCTGTGTGGGTGCTTCCAAAAATAGAGCTGCAAGAAAGTAAATGATCTCCTTGTTGCAACAAAGCCATAAAAGAACCAAACACCGCACTCATGCCCGATGCAGTAGCAAAGCCTGCTTCAGCAGTTTCTAAAGCTACCATTTTATCGGTAAACTCCTGCACCGTTGGGTTTACAAAGCGGCTATAAATATTAGCCTCCCTTTCATCAGCAAAAGTTGCCCGCATTTCTTCTGCATTATCAAAACAAAAACTACTGGTTAAAAATAGAGGTGTAGAGTGCTCCATTTCATCGGTACGTTTGGTTTGTATGCGAATAGCTTTGGTAATGGGATGTAAAGGCATTTTGAACAATTTTAATTGGAACAATGGTGAATAGCAAATTTACCAATGCGTATTTGTAATTTGCAAACTGATTATAAAAATGACAAAAAGATTTATTTCGCCCGAACCATTTATATTAGAACAAGGAGGCATATTGCCACAGCTTGAGATTAGTTATACCACATATGGTAAAATAAATGCAGATGCCTCCAATGTAGTATGGGTATGCCATGCGCTTACTGCTAATTCGGAAGCAATGGAGTGGTGGCCAGGTATGATTGGTAAAAGCTGCGCCATAGATACCGATGTATATTTTGTAGTATGTGCCAACATTATCGGCTCATGTTACGGTAGTAGTGGCCCTTTAAGTATAGATAGTAAAACCGGGCTGCCATATTACAGTAGTTTTCCTGATGTAACTATTCGAGATATGGTACGGGCGCACATTCTACTGAGGAAGCACCTTGGCATAAATACAATTCGGTTACTCGTTGGCGGTAGTATGGGTGGCTACCAATGCCAGGAATGGGCACTAATGGAAAAAGAAGTTATTGATAATATGCTTTTGCTTGCAACTTCCCCCTGCGAAAGCGCATGGGGTATAGCAGTGCATACTGCACAAAGAATGGCTTTAACTGCAGACCCAACCTGGCATTTGCATAATGAAGCTGCAGGAAAAAACGGTATGAAAGCTGCCAGGGCAATAGGTATGCTCACTTATCGTAATTACGGCATTATGGTTAAAACACAATCGGATGCCGATACCGAAAAGCTAGACAATTTTAAAGCAAGCTCCTATATTGAATACCAGGGTGAAAAATTAGCGGCACGTTTTAATGCCTACAGTTATTGGCTGCTTACAAAGGCCATGGATACCCATCAATTATCAAGAGCAAGGAATATTAGTACGCATGATTTATTGAAAACCATTCAGCAAAAAACATTGATTATTGGTATCAGTAGCGATATTCTTTGCCCTTTAGCAGAGCAAAAATTAATGGCTTCGCTAATGCCCAATGCAACTTTAGTTGAAATAGATTCAGCATACGGGCATGATGGCTTTTTAGTGGAAGTTGAAAAAATATCTGCTTCGTTTACAAAATGGTTTTAAGTAAAAAATCTATAATAAACCGATTAATATTTTACCACTCCAAATAATTACCAATATACCCAAAAGAAGCAAAGAAGTTTTTCGAGGCAGTTTACCTGCAAGCCTTGCCGCTAGTGGAGCAGATAATAAACTACCCAATATTAACGCTATAATTACTTTCCAGTGAGACACACCCATCATCACAAAAAAACTTAAAGCACTGGCGAGTGTTACAAAAAACTCAGTTAGGCTTACAGAACCAATTACATACTTGGGGTTTCTGCCGGTTGAAATTAATGTAGTGGTAACAATTGGTCCCCAGCCACCACCGCCAACGGAATCTAAAAATCCTCCTGCTCCGGCCAATGCACCGTGGCGTTTAAACTTTTTCTTCTGCTGTTTTCGAAATGCGTTGATAATAATTTTTACTCCAAGAAATGTTGTATAGCAAGCCAGTAAAGGCCGCATCCAGCTTGAATACACATCTCCATATGCAGACAACAACCCCGCACCAATTACTGCTCCTATAACACCCGGAATTACCAATGCTTTGAATAACTTTTTATTTACATTACCAAATTTGTAATGATTATATCCGCTTGCGCCACTTGCGAAAACCTCTGCTGTATGGATGCTCCCGCTAATTGCAGGTAAGCTGGCTCCCGATGACAAAAGTATGGTGGCACTGGTAAGGCCATAACCCATACCCAAGGCTCCATCAACCAATTGGGCCATAAAACCTGCCAGTACCATTATTGCAAAATTGCCATCTACATTATCAAAAGCAAAACGAAAGCCCGTGCTTATTTCTTGCAGAGAGTAATAGGAAAAAATAAATGTGAAAAGCAAAGTCAACCCAAATAACACAAGTAGTATTATCATCATGCGGTTCCAATATCTTTCTCCAGGCTGGGTATCATTTACCTCTACTAGCTGTAATGAAATATTTTGCTGCTCCAATGTTTTTGCAATGGATTCCTGCATTGATATTTCTTTAACTGGCGTTTGTTCCATTTTATTTGGCTCGGCTTTCATTACACAATCATACATGCACCCACTGTTGCATTGCTGGTTTCATCTATTAAAATAGCTGAGCCAGATGCACGCAAAGCTGCATAATCATCAAACAGTACAGGCGAAGCTGTTTTGATACTTGCTTTGACTATATCATTCAATTCAACTTTTTCTGGCGACTCCAATTGATGAAGCGTATTTACATCCAGCTTGTATTCAATATTTTTTATAACCGCTTTTATTATTTTGTTATTCAACTGTAGCAAATATTTATTTCCGTTAATCAACGGTTTGTTATCCATCCAGCACATGAACACATCCATTTCATTAGAAATTGTAGGCTGCGAAGCAGATGGAACAATCATATCTCCCCTACTCACATCCACATCATCTGCCAAATGCAATACGGCACTTTGCAGAGCAAATGCCTCTTCTACTTCAGTTGCATTCACTTCAATTTTTGAAATAGTGGTTTCCAAACCTGCTGGTAAAATGGTTACTGCATCACCCTTTTTATATATTCCCGAAATAATTTTTCCTGCATAGCCACGGTAATCATGCAATTCTGTTGTTTGTGGCCGAATTACATATTGTACAGGGAAGCGGCCATCGGTAAGGTTAATATCGTTTTCGAGTGTAATGGTTTCTAAAAAATGTAATAAAGTGCTTCCGCTATACCATGAAAGATTTTTTGATGGCTCCACAATATTATCTCCATTCACCGCACTCATTGGAATATATGTTACTTGTGGCAGCCCAATTGCTTTGGCTACATTGGCAAAATCAATTACAATATTGTTGTACACATCCTGCGAATAATTAACCAAATCCATTTTGTTAACCGCTACAACCACATGCGGAATTTTAAGCAATGATGCAATTAAACTATGGCGTTTTGTTTGCTCTACCACGCCATTTCTTGCATCAATCAAAATAATAATCAAGTCGCTGTTGCTGGCACCGGTAACCATATTGCGAGTGTATTGAATATGGCCGGGTGCATCGGCAATGATAAATTTTCGTTTAGGCGTAGAAAAATATTTATATGCCACATCTATCGTTATACCCTGTTCCCGCTCTGCCCTAAGCCCATCTGTAAGCAAGGCCAGGTCAATATCTCCGACAGTTTTACTTTTTGTTTGCTTTTCTATGGCTTCCAGTTGATCTGCCATAATAGACTTGCTATCGTACAGCAAACGCCCAATCAATGTGCTTTTGCCATCATCAACACTCCCAGCAGTTATAAATCTTAATAAATCCATTTTGAATTATGCTATATTAAATTAGTATTAAAAATATCCGTTCTTTTTTCTGTCTTCCATTGCCGCTTCACTCACTTTATCGTCAATCCTTGTTTCACCACGTTCACTTGTTTTAGTAGTGATTATTTCATGAATGATATCATCAATTTGGGAAGCATTCGATTCTACTGCTGCGGTGCAGGTCATATCGCCAACTGTTCTGTATCGTACTCTTTTTACAGAAACTTTATCGTTAGGCTCCAGTTGTATAAAATTGGAAGTAGCTACCAATTGTCCTTCATGCTCTAACACCTCTCTTTCATGCGAAAAATAAATAGAAGGCAAGGCAATTTTTTCCCTGCGGATATAATTCCAAATGTCCAGCTCTGTCCAGTTGCTAATAGGGAATACTCTTACATTTTCGCCTTTGTTAATTTTACCGTTGTATATATTCCAAAGCTCCGGCCTTTGCAATTTTGGATCCCATTGGCCAAATTCATCTCTTACAGAAAAAATTCTTTCTTTGGCTCTAGCTTTTTCTTCATCTCTTCGAGCACCGCCAATACAAGCATCAAATTCAAACTCCTCAATGGTATCCAGCAAAGTGAATGTTTGCAAAGCATTGCGACTGGCAAATTTGCCTTTGGGTTCTTGCAATTGCTTTTGCCGAATAGTATCTTCTACTTTTCTCACTATCAACTTTTCATTAATTTTTTCTGTCAGCAAATCTCTAAAATCGAGTGCCTCTTTAAAATTATGCCCGGTATCAATATGTACTAATGGAAAGGGAAATTTACCAGGCCTAAATGCTTTTAAAGCCAAATGCACAAGAACAATAGAATCTTTACCACCGCTAAAAAGCAATGCAGGTTTTTCAAACTGTGCGGCCACTTCTCTAAAAATGTGGATTGATTCTGATTCTAGTTGATCGAGATAATCTAATCGGTAATTGTTCATACTAAACTATTTTATTTATGCAGTGGTATGCAAACCACATTCTTTTTTATTCGCATCTTCCCACCACCAGCGACCTGCTCTAAAATCTTCTCCGGGTTTTACTGCACGGGTGCAAGGTGCACAGCCAATACTTACAAAACCTTTGCTGTGCAAAGAGTTGTATGGAATATTATTCAACCGAATATATTCCTTCACTTCTTCAAAACTCCAATGCAGGATCGGGTGGTATTTTATTATTTGGTTTATTTCGTCCCATTCCAATTGTGGCAGTTGATGCCTTACGGCAGAATGTGCTGCACGCAAGCCTGTAACCCATACTGCCTTGCCTTTTAATGCTCTTTGCAATGGTTCTACTTTTCTGATATAGCAGCATTGCTTCCTGTTTTCTACTGACTCGTAAAAGGAATTTGGCCCTTTTTCATCAACAAATTTTTCTAACTGTGTTTGATTGGGATAAAAAGCCTTGATTTTAGTTTGGTACTTTTCATTGGTGCTGTTCCACACAGCGTAGGTTTCGGAAAATAACCTTCCGGTATCTAAAGTGAAGATGTCAATTGGAATATTATTTTCAAGGATATCGTGCGCTATAACCTGGTCTTCGTAACTAAGGCTTGAGCTAAATGTTACTTGTTCTGGAAAACGCCCTGCCAACAATTGAAGGGCGTCAATTGCATTTAGTCCACTAATTTGATGGATTAATTCATTCAACAATTCAATACTAGCTTTTATCATGCTTTTAAATACATTAGTAACAGAAAAACAATTGAGTGATTACTCTACTGAAATAGTAGATTTTGTGCAAATATAGGCGGTTTGATTTTAAAAAGAACCCAAAATTGATATAACAGTTGCGGTTTTGGTCAAAAGCATGTCATATTCTCTATAAATATAATAGACTAATTAATTTCCACTTTTCCCCATTTATTATATCAACGGTATCCAAAAATTATTAAAATGCGTAATTTTGAAGCAATGATTTCCAAAAAGACAAAATATGGGTTAAAAGCATTGGGTTACCTAGCTTCTTTATACGGCAAAGGGCCTGTTTTAATATCTGAGATAGCGCAAAAGAAAAAAATACCCATTAAATTTTTAGAAACAATTTTGCTACAGCTAAAACAGCAAAATATTTTAGATAGTAAGAAAGGAAAGGGAGGCGGTTATTTTCTGGCAAACAATCCAAAAAAAATATCATTGGCTGCTGTTTACCGCATTATTGAGGGGCCGATAGCAATGCTACCTTGCGTTAGTCTTAATTTTTATGAGAAATGTAAGGACTGCAATGAAAAGCATTGCGGCCTCAACCGGGTAATGATATTAGCCAGAGACGCAAACTTGAAAGTACTTGAAAAGAAAACGATACAGGATCTTATTGATGAATAAGAAGTGGTGCTAGCTAGATGAAGCTCTTTTTACAGATATTTTTCCAAACCTGTTTTTTACTTCATCAATTGCTTTGTACAAATCTGATTTTTTTTCAACATCGCTGAAAATATTTGTCTGCACAGCATCATTCGTTAATTCACTCAACCGCACACCCAATAGGCGTATTGGCGTTCCTTTTTTATATAATTTTTGAAACAAAGCCTTCACTACCGGAATTATTTCGTCATCGGAACTGGTATAAGGAATGGTGGTTTGTCTGCTGCTGGTTTCAAAATCGGGATAGCGAATTTTTACGGCAACACATCCTGCAACTTTTTCATCCTGCCTTAGTTCATAACATATTTTTTCAGTAAGCCTTACCAGTTCTGCTTTTATAAAAACCTGGTCGGTAATATTATCCATATAAGTTGTTTCGCTTGAAATGGATTTCGCTTCATGATAGCTACTTACTTCTCTGTTGTGGATTCCCTGGCTTTTTATCCATAGGTCGGCACCCCATTTTCCCAGTCTCTCTTCTAGTGCTTCTGCCCCAGCTAAAAAAACATCGTTAATGGTTTTAATACCCATTGAACGCAATACTTCATCCGTTTGCCCACCAACGCCAGGAATTTCACTTACCTGGAGCGGTGATAAAAAATCTTTTTCTTTTCCAAAAGGAATTTGCAGGTATCCATTAGGTTTAGCTTTGTTGGTTGCTATCTTAGCCATCATTTTATTAGATGCCAGGCCAAAAGAAATGGGCAAACCGGTTTCTTCCATTATTTGTTTACGCAAATCAACCGTCCATTGTAGTGGATTAAAATATTTATCCATGCCGGTAAGGTCAATATAAAATTCATCCACCGATGCTTTTTCAAACAAGGGTGCTTTGGAAGCGATAATATTTGTTACCCAACGGGAATAGCGGCTGTATTCACTATAATTTCCTTTTAAAAAAATACCATGAGGACAAAGCAGCAGTGCTTTTTTAGAAGGCATTGCAGAATGTATGCCATACAGCCTTGCCTCATAGCTACAGGTAGATACTACGCCTCTTTCCTTACCACCTACTATAACAGGCTTGCCTTTCAAAGATGGATTGTTCAATATTTCTACAGAAACAAAGAATGAATCCAAGTCGAAATGGGCAATAATGCGTTGCATAATTATTTAGCTCCGGGTGGGCAATACTGCTTTAAAAAGTTTGTATATAAAGTTGATAAGTGCTGCTGTGTTCCGGCACCCTCACTAATACTATGTGTACGGTTAGGGTATGCCATCATTTGAAACTGCTTACCGTTTTTAATTAATTCATTTATCAATACTTCTGCATTACTGTAATGCACGTTATCATCGCCGGTTCCATGTATATACAACAAATTACCTTTAAGGTTTTTTGCATAAGTAATAGGTGAGCCATTAACAAAATCCTGTAGGTTTTCCTGCGGCAAGCCCATATATCTTTCCTGGTAGATATTATCGTAAAATAATTGGTTCCCTACAGCTGCAATTGAAATACCTGTTTGAAAGATTTCGGGATAACGAAATAATAAATGCAAGGTAGAAGAACCGCCGCCACTCCAGCCCCACACTGCAACCCGGCTTTTGTCCATATAGGGTTGTTGGGCCAATAATTTTTTCATACCCATGGCCATATCTCTTATATTCACATCGCCTATTTTACGATAGATAGATTTGCGCCAGGCAGCACCTTTTAATGCCGGAGTACCTCTATTATCAATACCAACTTGCACATAGCCATCGGCAGACATGTCGCCATTATATAAAAAGTTAGATTGTCCTTGATATATATCATCCGTTACAGTTGCAGCAGGTTCACCATATACATACAATACAACCGGGTATTTTTTATTTGGGTCAAAGTTGTTAGGTTTATTAATCCATGCATCCAGTTCAATATTGTCTTCCGTAATAATTTTTACATACTCAACATTTACAGAAGGGTCAGTTTTAATTGTTCTTTCAATACTTTTTGCAGCCTGCAAAGCCTTATGATCGGGTAATGATACCCACTCAGTAATATAAGGCGTATTGTGACTGCTGAATACATGCCTTGCCATTTTTCCATTGGGAGATACCTGATAATTGTGCGTTCCCTTTAATGAAGCCTGTGATACAAGTTCTGGATCGTCTTTAGGGTTACTGAGCCTAACCCTGTACATATACAATTGCGTTGCATTAGTAGGTGATGCCGTAAAATAAATAGAATTACCCGGCTCATCTACTGCCAAAATTTTACCAATATCATAATTACCTTTTGTAATAAGCGTTACATTTTTTCCATCACGGCTTATGCGGTAAATATGGCGCCAGCCGTCTTTTTCGCTTACCCACAAAAACTCTTGCCCTTTATTTATCCATGTAAAGCCACCTGGCTCGCCTGTAGTTTCAGCAGGGTTTAAATCTACCCATGCATTATCATTTTCTGCCCAAAAAGTAGCCGTGTTTCCATCGCTGGCTCTGCAATACATCAGTCTGCTTTCTTGTTGTTTTCTATCCAGTTGCTGCACTATCAATTCATTGGGGCCGCTCCATTCCATTCTTGTAATGTAGTGCTGTTGGGGATCTCCTTCAATTTTCATCCAACGGATACCGCCACCATTAATGGTAATTACACCAATTTTTGCAGGAGATGGTGATTCGCCAACCTTTGGATACTCCACAGGAATGGGCCTGGAATAGTTAGAATCCGTAGTATTGAGCATATAATAATCTTTTATCTTATTGGCATCAAGCTGCCAAAATGCAATTTGCTTTCCATCTGGGCTCCAGCGAAACCCGTCCCTGCAACCAAACTCTTCCTCGTATGCCCAATCAAAAGTTCCGTTAATTAATTTTCTTGTGCCATCCAATGTAAGTTTACGAACCAGGTTTGTGACTAAATCTTCGGTATATAAATTATTGCCGCTTACATAAGCCACATTTTTATTGTCGGGAGAAATTTTTGCAAACATTAATGATTGCGAAGGCAGGCCAGCACCCAATTGTTTTAGTTGGTTGTTGGTAAGATTCAAAATCCAATAATCGCCACGGGTATTGTAACGCCAAACTTTGGCTGTATTGACAAATAATAAAATTTTACTTCTATCTGGGCTGTATTCAAAACTCTGTACCCTCAAGACTTTACTACTTCCAGTAGGCGTTAATGCTGTTTTGTTTACAACAATTGTTTCTTTATCAGTTTTAGGGTCAACCAACACAATTCCTTCTGCAGAAACCTTGTAATAACCAAGCCCATCTGCCGACCAGTTAATACTTCTGTTTTGAGCAAAAAGCCCAAAACTTGTTAAAATAATACATACAAGTAATAAGTACTTAAATCTGTGCATAGTAAAATTATTTGAGTTATAAAATTAATGAAATAAACTGGCAGCATTTTACTATTCTGTGTTAAAGAGTGGTTTTGTACAAACAACATTATTTTTGCAATAATGACACAGCCGGAAAAACTAAGATTGGATAAATACTTATGGGCCATTAGGCTTTATAAAACGAGGAGTCAGGCATCAGAAGCCTGCGAAAAAGGGAAAGTAAAATATCAAGGCAATTCGTGCAAGCCATCTAAAACAGTATCTGTAAATGATGAATACGAGGTAAAAACCGAAGCAAAAAAATGGCTGATAAAAGTTACGGGTTTGCTACATAACCGGGTACAGTATAGCGAAGCTATTAAATATTACCTTGATATTACTCCAGCCGAAGAAGTTGAACGTATTAAATTTGAAGCAAGTGCTTTTCACACAGGCAAAAGGTTAAGCAAAGTGGGCCGCCCTACAAAAAAGCAAAAAAGGGATATGGATAAATTTATGGATGGCGAATAAAAAAAACTATTGCAAAAAACTGTACGGTAAAATGAAAATAGATATTCTCACTGTTGTTCCCGGCTTGTTAGATTCCCCGTTTTCGCATAGCATTTTAAAGCGTGCCAAAGAAAGAGCATTGCTGGAAGTAAATGTTATTAACCTGCGAGATTATACTACTTATGCCAGGGCACAGGTAGATGATTACCCGTTTGGAGGAGGAGCCGGAATGGTAATGATGGTAGAACCACTTGTGAACGCAATTGAGCAGTTACAAACAAAAACTGCCTACGACGAAATTATTTTTCTTACTCCTGATGGAAAAACTTTAGATCAAAAAATTGCCAACACACTTTCTTTAAAGAATAATCTGTTACTGATTTGTGGGCACTATAAAGGTATCGACCAAAGAGTGAGAGACCATTTTATAACTATGGAAATTTCAATAGGAGACTATGTATTGAGTGGTGGGGAGTTAGCTGCCGCAGTGCTTACAGATGCTATTGGCAGGCTGATACCTGGCGTACTAAACGACGAAACATCTGCATTGAGTGATTCTTTTCAAGATAATTTGCTCGCCCCTCCTGTTTATACAAGGCCCGAAATTTTTAGAGGGTGGAAAGTACCCGATGTTTTAATGAGCGGCAATCATAAATTGATTGATGAATGGCGGCACCAACAAGCTTTACAACGTACAAAAGAAAGAAGGCCAGATATTTTAGACAACCATTAATATAAAAAAGCAGCCACAAAATTGTGGCTGCTTTCTATATTTTTTTTAAGTACTATGGATTGAAGATTTTTTCATCCACTGCAGCATTTACAATTATTTTGCTAAAGCTTATTGTACCTTGTACATTAGATTCTATTGTATATGGATACCAAAAGCCTTCGGCTGTTTGTTTAAAATCTTTAAAATTAGACTCCATCTCCATGTCTGAGCCATTTATCTCTCTCTTACTAACCTTTTTTACTGCAAAAAAGGTTTTTTCATCTATGTAAGTAAAACTTTCTTCACCGCCTGGTTTTACAACTTTTAATTTGTAGGCTGGGGCTCCGGCTACTTCTTCTTTTCCAACATACTCAATTTTATAGCCTAAATCTTTTGCATGCAATAATTTATCTGTTAAGTCCATTTGGTCTTTACTAATTTTCAGCTCTTCTTCCGACATTTCTACGGGGTCAGCATCTCCCTGGATTGGAAAAAATCTCCAACCTTTGGTTGCATTGGCTACTTGGTAATTGGCACTACCCATAATTTCCAAATCCATACGCATTCCTTTTTTACTCAGGGTAGTCATCGTAATAGGAATATCCATTCCCTGAATACTTAAAGAACCCTCCATTTTTAAAGAGTTAATAGAATTAAGCTTTTCTGCCCCACCCATTGCAGACACATACTTGGCAATAATTTCATCGGCAGTTTGAGCCTGAGTATTTACTACAAACAAACACAATGCTGCAGCAATAATTGTTTTAAGAGTTTTCATTTTTATTTTACTTTTAATTTTTAGTAACATTAAATATAATATTGGCAAGGTATGTAAATAAAGCACATAAATACATGAAAATACCTGCCACTAATATCAATATTTTTACCATTCAAATTAAATATGAGTTACAAACCTGACACAGCTATCTCCTTAAGCGGAAATATTGTTGATATTCCTAAAAAAAATATTTTTTATGGAAAGATTGTAGTTGAAAACGGTATCATAAAAAGGATACTGGCAGAATCGGACGATGCTATTGACGGCGAGCCATATATTATTCCCGGATTTATTGATAGCCATGTGCATATAGAAAGTAGTATGCTGGTTCCATCAGAATTTGCAAAACTTGCCGTAGTACACGGTACCACAGGCACCATCAGCGATCCGCATGAGATTGCCAATGTATGTGGAGTAGAAGGCGTTGAGTACATGATAGAAAATGGAAAAACTGTACCCTTTAAATTTCACTTTGGTGCACCCAGTTGCGTGCCGGCTACCATTTTTGAAACTGCAGGTGCCGAAGTAAGTGCAGGAGATATTGATAAACTTTTGGCAATGTCCGAAATAAAATACCTGAGCGAAATGATGAATTTTCCGGGTGTATTAAATGCCGATGAAGAAGTAATACAAAAAATTGCATCGGCTAAAAAATACAACAAGCCTGTAGATGGCCATGCTCCCGGATTACGTGGTGAAACTGCCAAAAAATATATTGATGCAGGCATAAGCACCGACCATGAATGTTTTACCGCCGAAGAAGCTTTGGACAAACTGAATTACGGCATGAAAATTTTAATTCGGGAAGGTAGTGCCGCTAAAAATTTTGAAGCGTTGATTGGCCTGATGCATGAACATTATGAAAATATGATGTTTTGTAGTGATGATAAACATCCCGATAGCCTTGTAGAAAACCATATAAACCAATTATGCAAAAGAGCCGTTGCAAAAGGTATGGATGTTTTTAAAGTGTTACAGGCAGCTTGTATCAATCCTGTATTGCATTACAAAATGGATAATGGCATTTTAAGAGAAGGCGATACAGCAGATTTTGTATTACTAAAAGACCTGGTGAATTTTGAAGTAATTCAAACTTATATTGATGGAAAGTTGGTTGCCGAAAATGGAACATCATTTATAGAAACAAAGCCCGCATCTATCATCAACCAATTTAATTGCGATGAGAAAAAACCGGAGGACTTTATTGTGCAGGCCAGTGCCGGAGAACAATTGATTGATGTGATTGAAGCATTGGAAGGGCAATTAATTACCAATGCCTTAAAAGAAAAAGCTTCTATTAAAAATGCTGCAATTGTAAGTGATGTAGATAGGGATATTTTAAAAATTGTAGTAGTAAACCGTTACAAAAATGCTCCTATCGCCAAAGCCTTTATCAAAAATATCGGCCTAAAAAAAGGCGCATTAGCATCTTCCGTAGCCCACGACAGCCATAATATTGTTGCCGTAGGTGTAGATGATGAAAGCATTTGCAGGGCAGTAAATCTTATTATTCGTGAGAAAGGAGGTGTAAGTGCGGTAAATGACAATGAAGAAAAAGTGCTTGGCCTGCCAGTAGGCGGACTAATGAGTCCATTAGACGGCTACAATGTAGCTGCCGCTTATACTGCCATTGATAAATTTACCAAAGAGAAATTAGGCAGCACTTTAGCCGCACCATTTATGACCCTATCATTCATGGCTTTATTAGTGATTCCGCACTTGAAACTGAGTGATAAGGGCTTGTTTAACGGAGATAGTTTTACATTTATAAACCAAGCATAATAGAAAGCAACAGGCTCAAAAACTGTCGTTTTCTATGCTGCATCATTTTATCAAAATTATTTCGCCCCTACTTTGGCAGAAACTATCTGAATTGCTACACTATCAGAACCCTTTGCTACATATAATTTTGTTTTAAAAGATTTGGTATCGCCGGGTGCAAGCACTTCATAAATCGTTTCCCTATCTTCTTCCAGTAATACGCCTGTTTTACTATAAAAAGATATTTTTAAGTCAACGTCTTTAAAAGTAGCCATTTTAGCATTGTTGGTTATTTTACCCTTTACAACCCTTTGTCCAATCAAATTCTTTTTATCTGTTACCGATGCACTAATGAATTTTGTAGGGGTTTTCTTTTCTATTTCTTCCAGAGAAAGCTTTGTATCCTCATATTTATCAGCTATTTCTTTTTCTTTGGAAGCTTTATCCCGGCAGGAAGTGAATACAACAAACAATATTATTGCAACTGAAAATATTTTTTTCATTTTTTGTTTTATTAAAGTGTAACCAAAAATAAGGGTGCTCTTGTAATTTATTATAGATTTGTGGCAAGGCACAATAAAATTAACAGATATAAAGTAGTTGTTTTAACCAAAGCCAATTTAAAAAATGGTACATAATCTTAGCAAAGAACATTCACTGGTAAGTAACTGGGTTAGCGAATTGAGAAACGTAGATGTACAAAGCGACCGTATGCGATTTCGCAGAAACCTGGAAAGGATTGCGGAAGTGATAGGTTATGAAATAAGCAAAAAACTGGAGTGGGAGCAAAAAGAAATTACCACACCAATGGGCATTGCCGATTGTAAGGTGTTGAAAGAACAGCCGGTATTGGCTACCATTTTAAGGGCGGGTTTGGCCATGCATAATGGCTTGCTTAATTTTTTTGACCATGGTGACAACGCTTTTTTAAGTGCCTATCGTAAGCACAACCCCGATGGAAGTTTTGAAATTAGTATGGAATACATGAGTTGCCCGGAGTTGGATGGTCGTGTGGTAATAATTAGCGACCCTATGTTAGCAACCGGTGCATCTTTGGTAAAATCCATTCAATTTCTTAAGGCCGAAGGTGATATAAAAACCATTCACATAGTTTGTGCTATTGCCTGCACTGTAGGCATCGAATATGTACTGAGAGAAGAACCTCAGGCAACTATTTGGTGCGGCGATATTGATGACGAGTTGACAGCTAAAGGCTATATCGTTCCGGGATTAGGTGATGCCGGCGATTTGGCATTTGGTGCAAAAATGCAGAGTTAGCTTATCGCTTGTTAAATTTTCATCATGTTACTAAGTATATCTGCTCAATTTTGCAAAATCTGACCAAATGGGTGCAGCAATTAGCCTCATTTTCTTATCTTTAATTTTATAGAACTTACTTAAGAAATGAGAAAACTCCTCTTACTCGGTTTTGCTGTAACAATCTGTTTTGTGTCCAAGGCCCAAGACCCACATTTTTCGCAATTTTTTGCCTCTCCACTTACCCTAAATCCTGCATTTACAGGTAAGTTTGATGGTAGCTGGAGGCTTGCGGCCAACCATAGAGATCAGTGGCCTTCTATTCCAAAGGCATATGTAACCACAAGTGCTTCTTTCGACTTTCCAATTTTAAAGAGTAAGATACCGGAAGGCGATGTTTTTGGCGTGGGTCTTTCGGGTGTATCTGACGCTAGTGCCAACAGCCAACTTAAATTAAATTATGGTTCCCTTTCCTTATCGTATCACAAGGCATTAGATGAAGATGGATACCATACTATTGGCGCTGGTTTTCAAGGTACTTATAGCAGTATGAACCTAGATATAAGCAAGTTGAATTTTGAAGATATGCTTACGCAGAATGGCTTTACAGGTACTACTTCCGATATTTTAACCAATGGCCGCAACCAAAGTTATATGGATCTTAATGCCGGGGTTTTGTATTCCGGTTCTACAGATGGAATGAACAATTTTTACATTGGCGCATCTATGTACCACATTAATAAACCCAAGGTAAGTTTTAAAGATAAAAACTGGTACCTGGCAGGCCGTGTAACAGTACATGGTGGTGGAACATTTTACCTAAGTGATGTAGTAAGTTTGAGTACATCTGTTATTCACCAGATACAAAACAAAGCAAGTGAAACGGTATTGGGTGCAGCATTTGGCTTAAATGCCAATGGTGACCTTGACAGGCCGGTAAATGTTTACCTGGGTAGCTGGATGCGCCTGAATGATGCAGTAATACCTTACCTGGGGTTGGAATTTAACAATCTTAGAATTGGAGCAACTTACGATGTAAACATAAGCAATCTTAAAGCTGCAACAGGTAGCCGTGGAGGTTCAGAATTTTCTATTATTTATGTACATCGTCCTACAGAAACGAAAGGTATTCCTTGTCCGAGATTCTAAATATTTTAAAACGCAATATTAAAGAAGGCCTCAAAACATAGTTTTGAGGCCTTCTTCTTTGCATAAATTATTCTATCTGTCACAAGTATATATTTCCCTTCTATAAAATTGTTTTTCAAATTGTTTCTTATAAAAACCAATGTATTAGGTTAGTAAGGATAAATGTAGATAGTTTAATAACTTTACACACTTTATTAAAAGATTGAACCTAAAAAGAACGGATGCTAAAGGAAATAATCATATCCATACAATCTTATGCTGATGCACATCAATTTATAAAAAAACACAGGCTCTGGAAATGGATTATTATACCCGGCATTATTTATAGTATTTTGTTTATTGCAGGCATTATTTTGTTTTGGAATACCAGCAATACAGCCATTGAATTTATTCTTCTAAAAACGGGTGTAAAAGCTTGGTTAGACCGTATGCAGGAAAGCTGGCTTAACTTTCTTTTCATCATTGGCCAAATTATTTTGCGGCTGGTATTGCTAATGTTTTATTTTTCTCTTTTTAAATTTCTATTTCTCATCATTGGCTCTCCGGTTTTTGCCTACCTAAGTGAAAAAACAGAAAGCATTATGGAAGGCAAAGATTTTCCGCTTAACATAAAACAACTGATGAAAGATATTGCCAGAGGTATAAGAATAGCACTTAGAAACCTGCTTTGGCAAACGGTGTATGTATTGAGTATTTTTATTTTATCATTTGTACCATTAGTAGGTTGGGTAGCCCCATTAGTTGCCTTACTGGTAGAGTGCTATTACTTCGGGTTTTCAATGCTTGACTATAGCAGCGAAAGAAACAAGCTATCTGCTTCACAAAGTATAGAATTTATTGGCCGACATAAAGGGTTGGCAATTGGTAATGGTTTAATGTTTTACCTAATGCACATGATTCCATTTTTGGGCTGGTTACTTGCACCCAGCTATGCCGTAATTGCTGCCACACTTAGCTTATTAAAGGCACGAAAAAAACAGGTAGTACAATATTTATGAGCAGCGTATACTTAATACCATGTGTATTGGCCGAAGATGGCTTTGAAGCAATTCCGGCTTATGTATTAGAAGCCGTAAAAAAGTGCCAGGTAATATTTGCAGAGAATGAAAGAACTGCCCGCAGGTTTTTAAAAGCAATAGATCGCTCAATAGTCATTGACGATTTTGAATGGTTTGCAATCCATAAAGTAGAAGAAGATCAACTAGGCCAGTTTATAAATAAAATAAAAGAAGGAAAGAACATTGCTATTATTAGCGAAGCTGGTTGCCCGGGTATTGCCGATCCTGGCCAATTATTAATTGCTGCTGCGCAGGAAATGGGTTGCGATATTAAACCATTAGTAGGCCCAAGCTCTATTTTACTTGCCTTGATGGCAAGCGGCATGAACGGACAGCAATTTGAGTTTGTTGGCTATTTGCCAATTGATAACGGCGAAAGGATAAAAAAAATTAAAGAGCTGGAATCTTTATCTGCAAAAAATAACAGTACAAAAATTTTTATAGAAACGCCTTATCGAAACAACCAACTGTTAGAAACATTATTGCAGCATTGCTCAGCAAATACTAAAATATGCATTGGCGTAAATATTACTGCTGCCAACGAAACGATAGTCACACAAAGCGTTTCCGGCTGGAAAAAGAAAAAGCCGGAGCTACACAAGCAACCGGCCATATTTTTATTATATGCTGGAAAATAATCAGCGTTCAATATTTTCCATTTTTAATATTCCATCAACAATGTAGGGACTAAAGCCTCTCCATGGTAATGCCTTTTTATATTCTTTATAATGAAGGTCAAAATATTTGCCACTGTTTTCCATTAACACATTAGCAATACTGTCATTTTCTACCGAAAATTCAAATTCGTATGATTGAACTGAACCTACTGCTTTTGATCGAAGGCCCGACTGGATTAGTTTACCCTCGTAAGTCTTAAAAATATTTCCCTTCTTAACAACATAGTTCAATTCTCCCGACTTTACACCTTCACCAAAAACATAGTAATAATTCCACCAAAACATAAAACCGAGAAATAGTACAAGAATAAAAAAGAACCAGCCTAAAAATTTTTTAAACCCACTCTTTTTTTTCTTAACCGGCGCATTTAGTGTGATATCTTCCATAAAAAAGTTTTTATAAAAATAGTAAATCCATTTACATATTTAAACATTATAATCCATACTCACTTACCAACCAAATTAGCAAGGCCATATTAGCCGCTCCAAGGTCGAGCTCTCTTTTACTTACTGCCTCAAACACATCATTAGCTGCATGATGCAGGTCAAAGTATCGCTGGCTATCCGGGGCAAAGCCAGCCAATGCTGTTCCCAATTGCTTAAGTGGTGCTATATCTGCGCCACCGCCTCCCGAAGAAAAGTCATAAACTCCATATTCATAAAACAGGGGTTGCCATTTTTTCAGCTGCTCTTTCTTTGTATCACTCATGTCCATACTTATCCCTCTTGGTGTAAAACCTCCTGCATCGCTTTCCAAAGCAAAAATATGATTCTCCTTATAATCCTTAGCCCATTGCAGGTAAGCCTTGCCGCCTCTGCTACCATTTTCTTCATTCATAAACATCACTGCCCTTATTGTTCTTTTAGGCTTAATACCCAAAGCTTTCAAACACCGCAATACTTCAATGCTTTGTACACAGCCAGCACCATCATCCTGTGCACCTTCGCCTAAGTCCCAACTATCTAAATGCCCACCTACTGTAATTATTTCATGAGGTAACTCTGTACCTCTCATTTCTCCCACTACATTGTAAGATGGCACATCTGGCAACATCATACAATTGGTCTTAAAAAAAGCAGATAGTTTTACTTTCCTTTTTAATTGTGTACTTAGCCATTCGGCATCTCTGGTGCTTATAGCCACTGCCGGAATTTTTGGAAAGGAATCATTGTATAAAGTGGCTCCGGTATGCGGATAGTCGTCAATATTACTTGCCAACGACCTTACCATTACCCCTACTGCTCCATACTTTGCAGCTTTTGAAGGGCCATCCCTTCTGCCAATTCCTGCTTCTCCATACGCCCTAAATGTTCTTACATAAGATGGATTCATTGGTATATTAAAGAAAACAATTTTCCCTTTTATAATATCCTTCTGTTCCTCCAATTCCTGCATATTTTTCACTTCAATTACATTGCCCGAAACGCCTTTGCTACCGCTACCAACAGAATTGCCCAAAGCACAAAGTTTTAAATTGTAAACGGGCTGTCCTACAACTTTAATATACCCTTTTTCTTTTGCACCTCTTACCCAATGTGGCACCATGCATGGCTGTAAATACACTGTATCTGCACCTGCCTCTTTAAGCATTTTTGCAGTAGCTTCTACGGCATTTTGTGCACCTGCGGAACCGCTAAGCCTTGGCCCTACTTGTTTGCATAAAAATCTCAGGTTTTCATAAGCTCCACTATTGTGCATTACTTCATCTGCTATTTTTTTGGCAATGAATACATCATTTTGCTGTGCGTTGGCTAATAAAATAAAACAGTAAGAAAATAAAAGAAGAAAAATCTTTTTCATTAAGCAGGTAGTTTATACAAACAAACTTACTTATTTAGCCCCATTCATATAAATTAAAATCAAGTAGGTTGATATTTGGTAAATTGCATAACCAATTTTTTATTATTAATTAAATAAGATGAATATAGCTATTGTTTGCTATCCAACTTTTGGCGGAAGCGGCGTATTGGCAACAGAATTAGGCAAAGCATTGGCAGATAAAGGCCACAACATACACTTTATCACCTACCAGCAGCCTGTAAGGTTAGCCGGTTTTCATGCAAATATTTTTTATCATGAAGTAAGGGTTCCTACTTATCCGCTGTTTGATTACCCACCTTATGAAACTGCGTTAGCAAGCACTATGGTGGACGTTGTTCAAAATTACAATATTGATTTGCTGCATGTTCATTATGCTATTCCGCATGCGTCTACTGCTTATATGGCAAAACAAATATTGGCTAAGGAAGGTAAAAAGATTCCTGTAATTACAACATTACATGGAACAGATATTACTCTTGTAGGAAGAGACAAAACATATAGTCCAGTAGTAACTTTTTCTATGATGGAGAGTGATGTACTTACAGCTGTATCCAACAATCTGCGTGAAGAAACCTATAAGAACTTTAATATTGATAAACCAATTGAAGTTATCTACAACTTTGTAGATGTAAAACGTTTTCATAAAAAACCCGTAGATGCTTTTAAAAAATTAATTGCGCCAAACGGAGAAAGAATTATTGTACATGCTTCTAACTTTAGAAAAGTAAAAAGAGTACAGGATGTAGTGGATACTTTTTTACTAATTAATAAATCAATTCCATCAAAGCTTCTTTTATTGGGCGATGGACCCGAAAGAGGCCATATAGAAGAAAAAACCAGGAGTTGTGAAAATTGTGCAGAAATAAAATTTTTAGGAAAGCAGGAGCAAATAGAAGATATCCTTCCAATTGCAGACCTGTTTTTATTAACCAGCGAATATGAAAGTTTTGGCTTGGCTGCACTGGAAGCAATGGCTGCAGAAGTGCCTGTTATTTCAACAAATGCTGGTGGATTACCTGAAATAAATATCAATGGCTACTGTGGTTATATGAGCAATGTAGGCGATGTAGAAGACATGGCACACAATGCCATCAGTATTTTAAAAGATGATGAAACACTGGCAACATTTAGAAGAAATGCACTGGCGCAAGCCAGTAAATTTGATATTCACAACATAGTTCCTATTTACGAAGACTTATATAAAAGGTTGATATAATTTAAAAGACCGCCAAGGCGGTCTTTTAAATTATAGTCAGTTGTAAAAATTTATTTTCTTCTCAGCCATTGCTCAGGGTTCATTTCTCCTTTTTCGTTACTAAGAAAGAAATCTACAGCACCTACACCATCAAGATTAGCAGCTACTTTGCCAATAGCCTGGCCGGTTTTGACAGATTGTCCAACATTAACAGATGCTGCCGATAAATTACTATAACTGGTGAAATATTTTCCATGCTGTATAATTACGAGCACAATATTTTCAATCTCTCTTACTGCTGATACTGTTCCATCAAATACAGCTTTTACGGTAGAGCCAATATCAGCAGAAATAGTAACATTGGTAAGGTCTATAATGGTACCGCTTGGCAATGTATTTTTTCCATAATGCATAATTGGGTAGCCTTTATCAACGGGCCACGGCAATGATCCTCTGTTTTTTTCAAAACTTGTATTCAATGCTGTATTTTCTGCATTAAGCAATATATTTTCGGGTTTCTTCACTTCAGGTTTTGTAGGAGATGTCACTGATCCTACAGAGCCAGTTGTGGATGTTGGAGTTGTAGTAGTAGTATTATTATTTTTTGCAGTAGCTTTTGCTTTTGCCTCTGCCTCTTTTCTTCTTTTTTCTTCGGCTGCGGCTTTTGCCATTGCTTCTTGCTGTGCCTTTTTTATTGCCGCTGCAATAGCGTTGCTCACTTTCTGCATTTGTCTTTTTTTAGCAGAAATTTGATTGTTCATTGTTTTGCCTTGCTTCTTTAATTCATCTAGTATCCTGTCTTTTTCCTTTTTTTGAGATTCCAATGCAGCCATTTCTTTATTCTGTACTTGCAGTACAGTACTTTTTTCTTTTCTATTCCCTGTCAAATCAGCAATCCTATTTTTTCGAAGCTCTTGTGTACGCAAAATATTTTGCCCTTGTATTGCCTGATAATTTCTATAACTTTTTAAATATGCTATTCGCCTAATAGCATCATTAAAACTTGATGCAGAAAAAATAAAATTCAAAAATTCGTAATTACCTCTGTTTTTATAGGTATAAACCATGCTTTTGGCATATTCTGCCCTCATAGTATCAAGTAGCCTATTGTACTTATTTATATCCTTTTGAATAGTATAGATATTATTATCCAGTATGCGAACATCTTTGCTGATGTTGTCAATTACTCTGTCCTGTAGTTCTACTTTATTATTAATAAGTTTCCATTGCAACAGGTTTTCCTTAGTTTTTGCTTTATTAGCATTCAATTGCTTCTCCGTTTCCTCAATTTCACGGCGCAATTGCGTACGTTGTTTTTCCAATTCTTCCCTGGTTTGCTGTGCCATTGAAAACAAGGTAATTCCGCAGAAAAATAATACTGAAAAAAATTTTTTTGTCATGGATTAGGTTGGTTCCCTTTTCAGATTATAGATTACTTTGGTATATGTTTTTCATAATACCATTTCGTTAAAAGTAACGATTATTTTTTCTTGTAATTTTTTGGAACAGAAAAATTTACTGATAATTCTTTGTTAAACTCCACTTGCTTAAAATTCATCTTAATATCTATTTTATTTTTTTCCGTAATCACAATCTGCCTTTTATTGGCAAAACCCCTTCCTTCTATATTTTCATAATCTCCGTAGCTAATGCTTGCAGTACGGCTTCTGCTTAAATCCACATCATCCAACTTGCAATGCATTAACTGACCATTATTAGCATTAAACGTAAGCAGGTTTTTAAATGGATTACTAATTGAACTCACCAATATTTCATTATCATTTTTTCTTGATGATGCAGAGTCTTCTTCAAAAAAAACAGGATTGCCTATTAGCATATTTTGCAACGTTGCAAAATCAAATGGAATCTGAGTTACATCCTGCAAATAATCCAGCGACCTGTACTGCACTTCCTTGTCTTGCTTATTTAACAGAATAACAGAATCTGGCGTAATATATACTCGGTACACTTCAATATTTAAAAAAGTTGCCTGTAATGATAACCATATTATACTGTCCTTAATTATCCTAAGATTTGCTGTAAGCTCAGGCACATTATCTTTTACCTGCACATCTACTTTAATTTTTGCAGAAAAACTATTAAAGTCAATATAGTTTTTACGAATGAGTATTTTGGTATCATCATCCATTTTTAAAGAATCCTTCGCAATATCTTTTATTGGAATAATTGTAGTAGTATCTTTAGTGGCGATAGCCCTATTGATAACTTTTGCCGGGCGGCAACTTTGCATTATTATTAAAAAAGCAAGTGATATTACTATAAAATATTTCATTAAATTTTTTTTATTGCAGGCCAGTATGTCCAAATCCCCCTGCTGCTCTTTCTGTTTGATTCAATTCATGTACCAATGTAATATTGGCAACTTCAATTTTAACGAAAACAATTTGTGCAATACGATCTGAGGGCTCAATAGTTTGCGGCTCATTACTTAAATTTATCAAAAGTACTTTTAGCTCTCCACGATAATCACTATCAATAGTGCCAGGCGTATTTAAACAGGTAATGCCTTTGTTTACAGCCATTCCGCTTCTTGGACGCACCTGTCCCTCGTATCCAAAAGGAATTGCCATAAACAACCCTGTTGGTATTAATTTTCTTTCGAGTGGTTGCAATATTATTGGATCATCTATATAAGCTCTTAAATCCATGCCTGCCGAGCCGGGAGTTGCATACTGTGGCAGAGGGTTGGTTGACTTGTTGATAATTTTTACAGTTATGTTCATTGGAAGTTCCTTATTTTTTTGATAGAAGTAAAGTTGCTTGCGCAAAAACACCTTCTTCCCTACCTGCAAATCCAAGCTTTTCTGTAGTAGTTGCCTTTATGGATATATCATCTAAACCAATATTCAGTATGAATGCAATTACCTTCTGCATTTCATGTGCATACTTCATTATTTTTGGATTTTCAAGACAAATAGTACTGTCTATATTTACTACTTTATATCCTTTTGCTTGAATTAAGGCAAATGTTTTTCTTAGTAAAATTTTGCTATCAATACCTTTTAAAGTTTCGTCGGTATTAGGAAAATGTTGACCAATATCACCAAGGCAAAGCGCACCTAATAAAGCATCGCAAATAGCGTGTAATAAAACATCGGCATCACTATGCCCTACAGCACCCTTAGTATGAGGTATTAGTACACCACCCAGCCAAAATTCTCTTCCTTCTTGTAGTTGATGAAAGTCTATACCATATCCTATTCTATAACTCATAAAAAAGTTTGTGCAAATGTCTGTAAAAGAAGCCGTATAAAAAAAGCGTCCTGTCATTTAGTGACAGGACGCTTTTTTTATTATAGGAAAAAATTATTTTGCCATATCAAAGAAGATAGAGAAACGCAATGTGTTAGACAGTGGATTTCTTGAAGTACCTGAGCCAGAAGGCAATAGGTAAGCAAAATTCAAACCGATGTTGCTGTATTTTAAACCAGCACCTACTGTAAAAAATTTGCGGTTTCCTTTTTCAGGATGCTCATAAAAATAACCGGCCCTAAAAGCAAACTGATCTTTGTACCAGTACTCCGCACCAATAGAAGCAGTTACTTCACGCAGTTCTTCACCTCCACCATCTGGAGCATCGCCAAATGAGCTAAACCAGCTGCTAACAACACCTTTTGAACGATAATCAGCTAATCCTGCGCTATCTCCAACTGCAGGAGGAGTTGGAACTAGTAATTTGTTTAAATCCAAAGCAAAAGTAATTTTGTTATCAGCATCAAATACTTTGGTATATGCACCACCCAAACCTAAGTTTGCAGGAATGAAATCTTTTTGGTCTGCATCATCAGTATAACCAATTTTAGCACCCAGATTGCTTAAAGTAACACCCCAGTTAAAACCCTGTCCGTTTTCTTTAGTTCCTTTGTGGAAATAATGAAGGTCACCGGCTACAGAACTTCCTTTTTTATAGTTAACGCCATTAACAGTACCACCAGCCAAATCAGAACTGATGTAGCGAACTGCGATACCTAAACCATCTTTTGCAGAAAGTTTTCTTGAATAACCTAAATCTATACCGAACTCACGTGGGCGGAAAGAGTTTAAAGTATTACCATTATTGTCAGTAAACTGAATATCGCCTAAGCTAAAATACCTAACACCCAAAGACAAAGCCTGGTTTTCATCCAATTGATGATAACCACCTAAAGAAAGAAGATATACATCATTCAATCCTGCATCTTTTAACCAAGGAGTATAAGTAACACCAATATTGGTTTTGCTGGAAGCAAAAGGGATTTTACCCAAATTCCAAAAATTTGAATAAGCATCCGGATTAGTTGCAATGCCAGTTTCACCTCTACCACCGCTTGCAGCGTCTGGAGAAATTCTTAAGAAAGGAACGGCAGTTGTCACCACATTAATATTATCTGTTTGAGCCTGCGCAGCTGATGTAACACCAGCAAATAACATAACTAAGGCAGTTAGTTTCAAAGTTGCTTTTTTCATGCGTTTTGTTTGTCTTGGTTAGGTAGACTTACCTCTATAAGCGTTTATTTAAATGTTTAAGGTTTTATAAGTTTCGTAAAAATAGTCGATTTCCTAATACGGAGAACAAATTTATAAATTATTGTTAAAAGAATTTATAAATCAATACCCCAATTAAATTTTTTGGCAAAAAATCTATTCTTTACTTAGTTCCCTATGGAACTATCACACAAATATTGATATAAACGCATTAATAACAAAAAAATTTTTCAAAATATTCAACTTCCTATCATTTTATTATGTTTTAAAGAGTTTGAATACTGAAAAAATCTTTAAATCTTTAAACATTCACTTTGTCATTCGTGTAAAGTAATTATATTCGCCGATAGTTGTAACCCCAATACAATATAAAAGAAAACCTTTCGTTAAATCATTTGCAAAACGAATGCACATGCAAAAATTAATCTCTGGAAAAAGTTTGATGCTGATTACTGCAGCTACTCTTTCATTAACCGCCTGTAAAAATGGTGGATTGTTCGGCAAGAAAAAATCCAAATCTGATGTTACAGGCTGGAGCTATGACGACAAAAAAATGGGCAACTTCCATGTTGCCAAAGTAAAGTATCCTAAAGCTGGGCCCGGACTTGTATTTGTACAAGGCGGTTCATTTGTAATGGGTGCCAAAGATGAAGATGTTATGGGCGACTGGAACAATGTTCGCCGCCGTGTAACTGTTCCTTCTTTCTTTATTGATGAAACAGAAGTGGCTAACGTACATTATCGTGAATACCTGTATTGGCTGGATAATACATTTAGTGGTGATACCGCTATTATGTATAAGGCTTTGCCTGATACCTTGGTATGGCGTGAAGAATTGGCTTATAATGAGCCGTATGTGGAGTACTATTTCCGCTATCCAAGTTACAACTATTACCCTGTAGTAGGTGTAAGCTGGCAGCAGGCACATGATTTTTGTATTTGGAGAACAGATCGTGTAAACGAACTGAACCTGATGAAAAAAGGTTACCTTAAAAAAGATGCCGCCAAAAGAGAAATGAGCGGTGGTGGTGCCGATGGTTCTTTTAACACAGAAACATATTTAATGAATCCTGAAATGATTTCAGGAAGGCAAAAGCCTAGAAAGTCTGACTTAAAGGATGTAAATGGAAGGCCTCGTGCTACTGTAAAAATGGAAGATGGTATCCTGAACATGGGCTACCGCCTGCCAACAGAAGCAGAGTGGGAATATGCTGCATATGGTATTTTGGCACAAAACCCTAACCCTCGTAAAAAAGAGAAAAAATCGGGTGAAGAAAATTTGAGCAACCAACAAATATACTCTTGGAGTAAAAATGTTAACGGACTTAGAGATAACCGTCGTGGTAGCTGGCAGGGTAAATTTTTGGCTAACTTTAAGCGTGGTAGTGGTGATAACATGGGCATTGCCGGTGGTTTGAATGACCGTGCAGCTATACCTGGTAACGTAAAATCTTTTTATCCAAATGCATTTGGCTTATACAACATGAGCGGCAACGTAAGTGAGTGGGTAGGCGATGTTTACAGGCCAATGACATCTGTAGATGCACAAGATTTCAACTATTTCCGTGGTAACAAATTCCAGAAATACTACAAAAACAGCAGTGGTGAATACGAAAGAGATAGCTTGGGCCGCTTGAAAAAAACAGATATTTCTGACGAAGAAGTTAAAAATAGGGCTAACTATCAAAAAAATAACGTAATCAATTACTTAGATGGTGATAGCTCAAGCCAGGTTTACTATGGCTATGGTATCAGTTCTTTAATTAACGATGAATCAAGAGTTATTAAAGGTGGCAGCTGGAACGATAGACCTTATTGGTTGTCGCCGGGTACACGCCGTTTTATGCAGGAAAATCAAGCAGCTAGTACTGTAGGTTTCCGCTGTGCTCAAACTTATCTTGGCCCGCCGGAAGGAAAAGGGTTTAAAGATGGCAACAACTTTGCTAAAAGAAAACAAAACTCCAGAAAAAAATAATAAAAAAACCTCCCGAAACGGGAGGTTTTTTTATGCTATGGTTTTTGCAATTACTACTTTTGAAAGATGAACATAGATGAATTGTATGAATTGTATCTGCAAAACCCATCGGTAGAAACAGATACCCGCAAACTAAAGAAAGGAGATATTTTCTTTGCCTTAAAAGGGCCCAATTTTAATGGCAACCATTATCTACAGCAGGCTATAGAGCAAGGAGCTTCGTACTGTGTTTCCGATGAAGAAACAGATTATAGGCATGATAATATTATTTTGGTTGACGATGCCCTTGAAACCTTGCAGGCTTTGGCAAAAAAGCATCGTATGCAATTTGACATCCCTTTTATTGCTATTACGGGTAGCAACGGAAAAACTACTACCAAAGAGTTGGTAAGCGAAGTTCTCTCAAAAAAATATAAAACCTACACAACTTTTGGTAACCTAAATAATCATATTGGAGTACCCCTTACATTGCTACGCATAAAAAAAGATGCGGAAATGGCTGTAATTGAAATGGGGGCAAACCACCAAAAGGAAATAGCAGGATATTGTGAATACGCCATGCCCACCTACGGCATAATTACCAATGTTGGTAAAGCACACCTGGAAGGCTTTGGCGGAGAAGAAGGAGTGAAAAAGGGAAAAGGTGAGCTATTTGATTATTTAAGAGGGCATGGAGGTGTAGCATTTATCTTTAGTGATTACGATTACCTGCATGACCTTAGCAAGGGGATACAACATATTATTACCTATGGTGAAAAATCAGGTGAATACAGAGGGAAGGTAATAGAAGATGAAAGTTTTTTGGAAGTAGCAATAACTAAAGGTGCTAATATTCCTTTAATAAAAACCCAATTGATAGGCAATTATAATCTGCCAAACATTCTTACAGCGGCTTGTGTAGGTAAAACCTTTGATGTGGCTGACAATGCTATCAAAGCTGCTTTAGAAGATTATACACCATCCAATAGCCGCTCACAACTTATTCAATTGGACAACAATAAAATTATTTTAGATGCCTACAATGCTAACCCAAGTAGCATGAAAGCTGCTATAAACAATTTTGCAAATATGGAAGGCGATAATAAAATTTTGATACTTGGTGGGATGATGGAATTGGGAACAGATAGTTTAAAAGAACATAAAGCAATTGTTGATTTAATAGCCTCCAAAAACTGGCGGCAAATTGTGCTGGTTGGAAAAGATTATGTAAACCTTCCTTCAGGCTTTCTTCATTTTGCATCGTCTTTAGAAGCAAAAGAATGGTATAAACAGCAAGAATTTAATAATACACTAATTCTTATTAAAGGCTCTCGTAGTATGCAAATGGAAAAAATTATAGAATGACTTTATAAAAGCATATTTATAGTACATTTGCTGCCCATTAAAATTTACAGAGAGGTGTCCGAGTGGTTGAAGGAGTCCCGACTAAAATCGGGAGAAAGTGTGAGGGAAAAGGTATTGAAGAGTAATACAATAAAATAAATAGAGAGGCGTCCGAGTGGTTGAAGGAGTCCCGACTAAAATCGGGAGAAAGTGTGTATACGGGAAAAGGTATTGAAGAGTAATACAATAAAATAAATAGAGAGGTGTCCGAGTGGTTGAAGGAGTCCCGACTAAAATCGGGAGAAAGTGTGTATACGGGAAAAGGTATTGAAGAGTAATACAATAAAATAAATAGAGAGGTGTCCGAGTGGTTGAAGGAGTCCCGACTAAAATCGGGAGAAAGTGTGTATACGGGAAAAGGTATTGAAGAGTAATACAATAAAATAAATAGAGAGGTGTCCGAGTGGTTGAAGGAGTCCCGACTAAAATCGGGAGAAAGTGTGTATACGGGAAAAGGTATTGAAGAGTAATACAATAAAATAAATAGAGAGGTGTCCGAGTGGTTGAAGGAGTCCCGACTAAAATCGGGAGAAAGTGTGAGGGAAAAGGTATTGAAGAGTAATACAATAAAATAAATAGAGAGGTGTCCGAGTGGTTGAAGGAGTCCCGACTAAAATCGGGAGAAAGTGTGAGGGAAAAGGTATTGAAGAGTAATACAATAAAATAAATAGAGAGGTGTCCGAGTGGTTGAAGGAGTCCCGACTAAAATCGGGAGAAAGTGTGAGGGAAAAGGTATTGAAGAGTAATACAATAAAATAAATAGAGAGGTGTCCGAGTGGTTGAAGGAGCACGCCTGGAAAGTGTGTATACGGGAAACCGTATCGAGGGTTCGAATCCCTTCCTCTCTGCATGAAAACACTCTTTTTTGTGTACATCATCCAAAGCAAAAAAGACAATAGCTTTTATATCGGCCAAACCGATGACCTTGATGCAAGGATGAGCAAACACAACGAAGGTTGGAGTAAATATACCGCTTCTAAAATGCCATGGGCATTGGTTTATTTTGAAACTTTTGTATCTAGAAAAGATGCCCTTTTGAGAGAAAGGCAAATCAAAGCAAAAAAATCCAAGCAATTTATTGTACACTTAATTCAGCACAAATGGGCATTTTGGTGCCCGAGTGGTTAAATCTCGATAATCATCGAGGTCGATATAAATCAGGAGAACTTGTTTATATGGGAACTTGTATCGTTCCGAAGAATTTAGGAACTTATCCCTTCCTCTCTGCATTATTTTCCAAAAAGGTTTTCAGCATTTTGTGTTGTAATCCTATCTACTTCCTCAACAGATATTCCTTTTATTTCTGCCAACTTTTTAACGACTTCTACTAAATAGGCACTTTCGTTTCTTTTTCCCCTGTAAGGAACTGGCGATAAATAAGGCGCATCGGTTTCCAATACTATATGTTCCATGCCTATTTCTGGCAATACTTTGTCTACACCTGCTTTTTTATATGTTAAAACTCCTCCAATACCTAGCAAAAAGCCACAGTCAATTATTTCCCTTGCTTCATTAATAGTTCCACCAAAGCAATGAAAAATGCCCTTTAAAGCTGTACCCTTATAGTTTTTAATAAAATCAATTGTTTCTTGCATGGCATTGCGTGTATGTAACACCAAGGGTAGTTTATATTGCAAAGCAAGCTCCACCTGCATCTCAAGAGCTTTGTATTGTTCATTTTTAAAAGTGGTATCCCAATAAAAATCCAGGCCGGTTTCACCAATTGCTGCAAATCTTCTTTTAGTCAAATAGTCTTCAATAACTGCAATTTCTTTAAGGTAGTTTTCCTTAACGGAACAAGGATGCAGCCCTATCATCGAGAAAAGCACACCTGGATAAGCGGCTTCCAAAGCAATCATTCTCTTATGGGTTGTGCAATCGATTGCAGGCATATAAAACTTGCTAACTCCTAGTGCCAAAGCCCTTTTAATACCTTCATCTAAATCATTAGCAAGCTCTTCAGAATATAAATGTGTATGTGTATCAATCATCAAAAAAATATTTTAAAAAATAGGCAAAATAATTTTGCACATTAAAAATCTTCACCGTACCTTGGTATCAGTTTTCATAGGGTACGGATTAAAAACGGGCCAGGGTTTCTACCCAGGCCCATTTTATTTTAAGGAAAATCCGAATTTTCTAACCTCCTAAAATTCCAGCCTTTTTGTGTGTAATATTCCAACAGCTTTGGCAAAGTATAATTTAATTTCTCCGAAGCTTTTTCACTGTCGTGAAAAACTATAATATTTCCCTTGTCGGCCTTCAATAGTATATTTTCAATACATTTTTGTTTTGAAAGTTTAGGATCAAAATCGCCGCTTAATATACTCCACATAATAGTTTTTAAATTGTATTGTGGCAACAATAATTGCTTTACTAAAAAGCTACTTATTTTACCATAGGGTGGCCTAAATAAATTACTATCAATATAACTCTTAGCCAATTTAATATTTGCCAGGTAATCTTCTTCTTTTGTTTTCCATGCATTTAAATGGTTGAAAGTGTGATTGCCTACAGCATGGCCCTCATCAAGGATGCGCATATAAACATCAGGGTATTTTTTTACGTTTTCTCCTATACAAAAAAAGGTTGCCTTTGCATTATATTTTTTCAACTCGTTTAATACAAATATTGTATGAACCGGATGAGGTCCATCATCAAAGGTTAAAAACAATTCTTTTTCATTAGTTGAAATATCCCAAACTCTTTGCGGATAAATTTTTTTTACAAAGCCCGGAGTTTTTACCAGATAGAACATTTTGCAAATTTATTTTTTTTAACCCATTAAACCATTTCCATAACCGTCTGTCACAGATTAACAAAAAAATAAATTATGAAACCTACTAATTATTTGCTGGCCTTTGCCATCTGCTGCGTAGCTTTTTTAAGTTCATGCAAAAAAGAAAGCAGCACCGATGACCTATCTGTTGAACAAACCATTGAATTAACAACAGATAACGCCACTACAGATTATATGACCGAAGAAGACAACGACCTTTTAATGGATGTTACAGCAGATCAAAACCTGCAAGGCAACGGTTTTGCCCCAGCTACTTCCGAAAATTTACTTCCTTGTGCCACTGTAACCGTTACGCCGCAATCGGGCTTTCCCAAAACAATCAGAATTAGATTTGACAGCACTTGTACCTCACCAAGAGGCTTGGTTCGCAGTGGCCTGGTTAAAATAGTAATTTCCGATTCTATCCGGCGCACCGGCAGCACTGCTGTAATGACTTTTGAAAATTATTATGTAAATGGGTTTAAAAGAGAAGGCACCATTACCTGGACCAACACCAGCATTCCTCCGGTACGCAGTTGGCAAAGAAAGGTTGAAAACGGAAAAGTTACCGCACCAAATGGTGTTTATTGGACTTATCAATCTCTTAAAAGTGTTACACAAACAGCCGGATCTTCTACTCCACAAAGGCTTGATGATATTTTTAGCATAGCCGGCAATGGCAGTGTTACCAATATGAATGGTGTTAGCCGAACTGCCACTATAATTGAGCCCTTGCAAAAAAAGTTTGTTTGTCCAAATATCGACAAAGGCAAAGTGAGGTTTGAAGGCCCAAATCATGTAGCTATTTTAGACTACGGAAATGGAGAATGTGATAATTGGGCTACTATTTCTATTGATGGCAGACCGCCTAGAACAATTATGTTAAGATAATTAGCTTAAATAGTGACTCTAAAGCCGCCTCGCAAATTTGAGGCGGCTTTTTTTTTGTGCAGCGCAAACCTATCTTTGCCAACACAAAATTTATTTATGGCATTTAATAAAGTAAGGGTTCGCTTTGCCCCAAGTCCTACAGGTGGTTTGCATTTAGGCGGTGTACGTACTGTACTATACAACTATCTATTTGCAAAACAGCACGATGGTGAATTTATTGTAAGGATTGAAGATACCGACCAAACCCGTTTTGTGGAAGGAGCAGAGGAATACATTTTTGACTGCCTTAATTGGTGTGGCTTAGTGCCTGATGAAAGCCCTTTGCATGGTGGCCCTTATGGTCCTTATCGCCAAAGCGAAAGAAAAGATTTATACAGAAAATATGCTGAAGAACTCATAAGCAAAGGATATGCATACTATGCATTTGATACGCCGGAAGAGCTGGAGAAAATGCGGAATGATTATAAAACAGCAGAAAACCCTTCGCCGCAATATGATAGCAGCATCCGCATGAAAATGAAAAATTCTTTGACACTTGGTGAAGAAGAAACAAAAAAAATGCTATCCGAAGGCGTAAGGCATGTAGTACGCATTAAAATGCCCGAAAACGAAACCATTGCATTTACAGACCTTATACACCATGAAGTAAGTTTTGACTCTTCGGTAGTAGATGATAAGGTTTTATTAAAAGCCGATGGAATGCCTACCTACCATTTAGCAGTAGTAGTAGATGATTATTTGATGAAGATTACCCATGCTTTTCGTGGGGAAGAATGGCTAAGTAGTGCTCCTGTACATATTTTATTGTGGAAATATTTATTTGGGCTAGAGAATATGCCGCAATGGGCACATTTACCTTTAATACTGGGGCCAAGCGGCAAACTAAGCAAAAGAGATGGAGCAAAATACGGTTTCCCTGTATTTGCTATGAACTGGACTGACCCACGCAATAATGAGTTTACAGAAGGATTTAAGGAGAAAGGATTTTTGCCGGAAGCTTTCATTAATCTGTTAGCTGTTTTGGGTTGGAATGATGGTACAGAACAAGAGTTATTCAGTAAGGAAGAATTGGTTCAAAAATTTTCAATTGAAAGAGTACACAAAGCGGGTGCAAAGTTCGATTTTGAAAAAGCCAAATGGTTCAATCATGAATGGATAAAGAAATTGGATGTAGCTGAATATTCAAAATGGGTTAAAGAATATTTTACTACAAAAGGAATCATTATTAGTGATGATATTTACTTTACTAAAGTGCTGAATTTGGTAAAAGACCGCTGTACCTTACTCACCGATTTTTATGAGCAAGCTGCATACTTTTTTAACGCACCCAATACTTGGGATATAGATGCTGTAAAACCAAAATGGAACGAACAAAAAGCAGCTTTCTTTAATGAGTTTGTAACAAAGCTAAACGAAGTAGCATGGGATACAGCTTCCATAGAAACCTGCTTTAAGGAACTGGCAGCTGCTCATAATATTAAACCCGGAGAATTGCAATTGCCTATGCGTATTATGCTGGTGGGCGGTAAATTTGGCCCGGCAGTTTTTGAAATTGCTTCTTTAATCGGTAAAGAAGAAACCATCAGCCGTATTAAAAGTTTTCTTAGCCAGCTATAATTATTTATCAGGAAGTGCATACCACTTCCTGTATAATTTTTTGAATACAGGCTCCACCAAAAGTATAAATAAAACAACTCCTGCTATCTCTGCAATTAGCATATGCGTATCCTTATTCTTAAATAATTCTTCGGGATAATTATAACCATATCTTTCCTGCAAATATTCGTAATAGTAGAATACACAAAACAATGGTACAAAAGCAGTAAATGTTGTAACCAGGTTTAAAGAAATGCCACCTTGCAATGTTCTGGTTTTAAAACCTTGTGATATGCCTAACACAATTACAGCTAAGACATAATAAAAAAGTATAAGGCCTAATATACCAAGCTCAGTTGACCTTGTTGCCGTTAGTATCAACCCGGCTAATATCATTAATACTACTACTGTTAATACCGATAAAAAGAAAGTTTTTACAGTGCTGTGCCTAAAAATAAAAAGCAGTATGCTTAAAAAAAAGCTACAATAAAAAATTATTCTAAAATAAATAGGGAAATTTTCTTTGTCCCATGTATATTTTTTATCGGATATATTATAAATGGCTGAGTTAACCGTTTCTATTTTATACTTTCTGTTCATTTGCGCATTGAATGAAAGATCTTGCGGACTGTAGTCATAATAATAACTTCTTGTATCATAATCATACTTTTTGAAAAGCCCTTGCAACTCATTATCCAATTCTCTTGGGTTTATTGCAATATTTCCTTTTACTATGCTATCGTATAATTGCTTGCTTTTAAGGTATTTTTCATTAACCCGAACCCTGGCTTTTTCTGCAGATATAAATTGCAAATTGGGGCATCTGGCAATTACAAATAATGAATCATTTAGTTTCAGGCTGCTGTCGGCGTTCTTTAATCTATTGGTTAAATCTTCTTTATCTACATAATAATAATCAGGAGTAAATATATAGTCTTCGGTATACACCGTATCCACCACTGCAACGGCTACATCTTCGGCATGGGTATTTTGATTTTTATTTAACCTTTTGTCATTATCATCTACTAAAAGCAATGTGTCTGTTTCCCAATCTGTAGGAATGATGGCTTTGTTTTGCAACACAATCAATTCATTGATCCTATTGGCATCCCTTACAAGTTCGGTACCGGTATATTTCATGTTTGCCTTCCACGATTCGATTATCATAGGTATATAATTCGGCAGTACTAAAAAGAAAAAGCCAGTAAAGAACAACAGGAATGTTTTGATACCATTGCCGATTTTGTCTTCGCCAAATCTTTTAAATACATTAAACCGTAATAAATAAATCAGCCACACAACCAATCCAATAAAGCAGATTAAAAATGTAAACATCACGGGTACTTCTGCCTGCGTGTATTGTCTTGGGTCGTTAAAGGTTGCAAAAGAAAAGAGCCCTACAGCAATACAAAATAAAATACTATAGTAAACCAGTAAATGTACCCTTGTACTCCAGGTATTGGGTTTACTTATCAGCAAATTGTTATCAATTTTTTTTAGAAAAGCCGGAACAAGAGGGCGGTTCATATATCTTAATTAAAATAGCGTTTTGTAGAATGGGTTATATCTCTAAAGTAGGTTAAAGCAACTCCTTCCTGAATTAGTTTTGCAATGATTTCTGCAACTGTTTTTGTTGAAGACGATATGGTATAAAAGCCCCCGTTAAATCCAATGCTAACATCAAAGCCCTGCAAAACATTTGCAATAATTTCTCTTGAGGCGGTTGATTCAATTTCCATCACATAAGCTGCAGCATCTTCCGTTTGTTTTTTTGTTGCATTTACAATGCTTTGCCCATTTCTGATAAATACTACATCATCTGCCACTTTTTCCACTTCATGCAATTGCTGCGAACTCAAAATAATCCCCATGGGATTGTAAGCACTTTTAGCAATAAATTGTAAATCTGTTAAAATGGTTTGCTGTGCTTTAATATCAAGATTTGCCAATGGCTCGTCTAAAATAAGCAACTGCGGTTTTTGTAATAAAATTCTTGCCAATTCAAAACGAGTACGGTAGCCGCTGCTAATTTGTTCCCAGTTGAGTAGTGCAAATTTTGTTAGTCCCAACCGCTCCAGCATAAAATCAACCATCAGCTCATTCTCTTCGCTTTTTAACCCCGATATAGCTGCGCTAAAATGCAGGTTATCTTTTAGTTGTCCGTACCAGCGTGGAATACGTTGTGGTATAAAGGCTACATAATGTTTAACATCGTAATAATCGGGCTTGTTCAGCAAGCTGTAGTCAATACTGCCAGCATCAATTGCCAACTGCCCCGAAAGGCATCGTAGCAAAGTGGTTTTACCATTACCATTCTCCCCTACCACGCCAGTTATTTGCCCATTATTCAAACTTAAACTTACAGGCTTTAAAAAAAAGTTGCCGTTGCTGTATTTTTTTGAAATAGCATTTGCGCTAATCAATTGCTTTGTTTCGTAGGGTTTATAATTTTTAATAGCAGTTGCTTTTTCAATCAACCGTTGTCCTTCCTGCAAAAAATCATTGGGAATAGTATTATCGGCACCTATTGAATTGAACTTTTTGCTCCAGGCAATAGATTCCCTCATAAAACTTTTATCATTCGATTCTAAACTCAAATCGAGCATACGCCTTACCGCAAGCTGCATATCATTGTGTTGTAAATGAGCCGCTATTTCCTGCGCTCTTGAAAGGTTCATCTTTAATAATTTGTACTAAACTATTTCTTTTACTTGAATAACAGCTTAAAAAAAGCTTATTTTGCAACCATCATTGTTGTATATGAATCGTCCTATAAGAGTTTTAGTAGCCAAAGTTGGTTTAGATGGCCACGACCGTGGTGCAAAAGTTATTGCCACTGCTTTAAGAGATGCGGGAATGGAGGTAATTTACACAGGCCTTCGGCAAACACCTGAGATGGTGGTAAACGCCGCTTTGCAGGAAGATGTGGATGCAATTGGTGTAAGCATCCTTAGCGGTGCCCACATGACTGTTTTTCCAAAGATTATCCAGTTGCTCAAAGAAAAAGGCATGAATGATGTATTGCTTACAGGCGGCGGCATTATTCCCGAAGATGATATGAAGACATTGAACGAAATGGGTACAGGTAAACTATTTGCACCTGGTACTACTACTGCAGAAATTGCAAGCTACATTAAAAACTGGGTGAAAGAAAATAGAGCTTTTTAATTGTAACCCGGCTTTTGTTTTTCAATAATACATCGTTGCGTCGCACACTTGTACCGCATACCATTATGCAACTATATTTCCGGCAACATCAACCGCTTTCTTTTTGAATATATCCTTATACCAATAATAGAAAAAACGCAAATAGCAATATTTAAGTTTGTATCAATGCTAGTTTCTTTCAGTAACAAGTAAATAGTTCCGCCAATAGCACAGGCCGTTGCATATAATTCTCCCCGTTTAAATAAATTAGGAACAGCATTGCAAAAAATATCGGCCAGTAAGCCGCCAAAAGTAGCACTCATTACACCCATTATCAATGCATACGCATCATTTAAGCCACTTCTTAAAGCCACTTCAATCCCCGCTGCGGTAAATAAGCCCAGCCCGGTAGCATCGGTAAAAAATAGTGTCCGCCTAAAACGGTTTACATTTTCCTTTAATAAAAATGTAAAAGCAGTGCCTGCAAACACCAACAGCAAAGCAATATTATCATTTATCCAATTTATTGGGCGAATGCCAATTAACAGGTCTCTAATAGTACCACCTCCATATGCTGTAGCAAATGCTACTACCAGTCCTCCAAAAATATCCATACGGTAGGTACGGGCTTTAAATGCACCTGTTAGTGCAAATACAAAAGTACCAATGTATGTAACTACCTGCAAAAAGCTCATGCATCAAAAGTACTATCTTCGGTTTCCTAAAAAAAGAATTTTATGAGCTACACTACTTTACTGTTAGAAACAGAAAATAATATTTGTACTATTACCATTAACAGGCCCGACAAATTAAATGCGTTAAACAAAGATGTTTTTAACGACTTGGACGCTGCCATTGATGAGGTGAATACGGATAACAATATCAGATCGGTAATTATTACCGGTGCAGGCACCAAAGCATTTGTTGCAGGTGCAGATATTACAGAATTTGCAAACCTTACTAAAAACCAGGCAATGGACCTGGCTAAGCGTGGGCAGGATGTTTTTTTTAAAATAGAAAACAGTAAAAAACCTATAGTGGCGGCTGTAAATGGTTTTGCACTCGGTGGCGGTTGCGAACTGGCAATGGCATGTCATTTTAGGCTGGCAAGTGAAAATGCAAAATTTGGGCAGCCTGAAGTGAACCTTGGCTTGATTCCCGGTTATGGAGGCACACAACGACTGGTTCAGTTAATAGGCAAAGGCAAAGCCATGGAATTGCTAATAAGTGCCCACATGATTGATGCCAACGAAGCAAAAATATTTGGGCTTGTGAACCATGTTACAACTCCAGAAACTTTGCTGGATCATACCAAACAAATTCTTTCTGTTATCAATACAAAAGCACCCTTGGCAGTAGCAGGCTGTATTAAAGCAGCTAATGCCGTATTTGATGAAAAGAAAGATGGCTTTACAGAAGAAATTACAGAATTTGGCAACTGCTTTGTAACTGATGATATGAAAGAAGGCACTACTGCATTTTTAGAAAAAAGAAAAGCAGTGTTTACAGGTAAATAACTATTCTTTCTTTTCATTTACAATGCAATTTTGGCGCAGCAGCCCTACCTTTGCACTTTCAAAATAAAACTATCATGGAATACAGAATTGAAAAAGATACCATGGGTGAAGTAAAAGTGCCTGTGAATGCCTATTATGGTGCCCAAACACAACGTAGTGTTGACAACTTTAAAATAGCGCAGGATATTAACCGTATGCCTAAAGAAATTATAAAGGCATTTGCTTATTTAAAACATGCAGCGGCACTCACCAACCAGGAAGCAGGCATTTTACCAAAAAAGAAAGCAGCCCTTATTGGCAAGGTAGCCAAAGAAATATTGGATGGTAAATTAGATGAATATTTTCCGTTGGTAGTATGGCAAACCGGTAGTGGTACACAAAGCAATATGAATGTGAATGAAGTGATTGCTTACCGTGGACATGTATTGAACGGTGGTAAATTATCTGATAAAGACAAATACCTGCACCCCAATGATGATGTAAACAAAAGCCAGAGCAGCAACGATACTTTTCCTACTGCCATGCACATTGCAGCCTATAAAATTTTAGTTGAAACAACTATTCCCGGCATTACGCTACTACGCAATACACTGGATAAAAAGGCAAAGGCTTTTAAAAAAGTGGTAAAAATTGGCCGTACCCATTTTATGGATGCTACCCCACTTACTTTGGGTCAGGAGTTTAGCGGTTATGTATCGCAACTAGACCATGGGTTGAAAGCCATAAAAAATACATTGCCACACTTAAGCGAACTGGCATTGGGTGGAACGGCTGTGGGAACCGGCATCAATACGCCTGCTAAATACGATGTAAATGTTGCAAAGCATATTGCAAAACTTACCAAACTACCTTTTAAAACAGCTGATAATAAATTTGAAGCATTGGCAGCACATGATGCTATTGTAGAAACACATGGTGCATTAAAAATGGTAGCGGTTAGCTTAATGAAAATTGCCAATGATATCCGTATGCTGAGCAGCGGACCAAGAAGCGGTATCGGCGAAATATTTATTCCTGATAATGAACCAGGTTCATCCATTATGCCGGGCAAAGTAAATCCAACACAATGCGAAGCATTAACCATGATTGCGGCCCAAGTAATGGGCAACGATGTTGCCATTAGCGTTGCAGGAGCCAATGGACATTTTGAACTAAATGTTTTTAAACCGGTAATGATTTACAACTTCCTACATAGTGCAAGATTGATTGGGGATGGTTGTGTTTCTTTTAATAATAAATGTGCAGTAGGCATTGAACCCATTAAAGAAAACATAAAAAAACATGTTGACAATTCTTTGATGCTGGTAACGGCACTTAATACAAAAATTGGCTACTACAAAGCAGCAGAAATTGCGCAGAAAGCGCATAAAGAGGGAACAACCTTAAAAGAAATGGCGGTAAAATTAGGCTATGTAACACCCAAAGAATTTGACGAATGGGTAGTGCCTGCTAATATGGTTGGAACAATTAAATAAATTATTTCTATAAAAGGTCAGCAATTGCTGGCCTTTTATCTTATGTCTTTATAACCTTTTGAGTACTCACAAGAACATTATGCCTGTTGTACAATTTAATTAGGTAAACACCGGTTGGCAAGCGGTTTAATGCTATGGTTGTAATTACCTGCCTACTTAAACCACTTAATATCTTTACTCCTCGTATATCATAAATATCATAATGTACAGGTTTTGCAATTTTATTACCCGCTTCAATTTTTATATAATCACTTGTGGGATTGGGGAATATTTTTACAAATTTTTGCAATGGAGCATTTATACTTGTATCATTGGGAAGATTCAAAACAGCCCCCACATACTTGTACTCCAACACACAGCCTCTATCTGTTACACCTCCATTTTGCCCTGCAGTAGGGCCCGATGTAGCACCTACACTATCTGTTAACAAATAAAATGTAATGCCATCGTTGGCAATTACAATATCCCGGTAACGGTTTAATGCAGTTTCTTTAAAATACTCAACAATTGAATCTGTTACAGAAAGAGAGCCGTTACCAGCTTCATTTAATTTTAACCGATAAACAGCACTAGCTTTTAAAGTAGGCATCAGCAAACTTCTGCCCCAACCCGGTATTTTATTATTAAACGGGTAATATGCAATACTGCTGGGTGCTAATGTGGGGTTGGTAAGCCAATTGCAGGCTGTGCCGCCAGGCGGAGTAGCATTGAACATATCAAAAATAGGGTCTTTATAATCGGGGCTACTAAAACTGCTTTCAAGTAAACCAAGGTTTGTCATTTGTGATGAACATTCTCCCGGATAACTACCACAATTGGCTGTACCAGCCCATTTATAATATTTGTACCAGCCATTATCTTTCATGCCGGCCACCCTTGGCCAGCCATAGTTTTTACCGCCTTCAATAATATTCACTTCATCATCTGTAGCAGGCCCTTGTTCCGATTCATATAAAATTCCGTTGGCAATTATTTGATTGTTATTATCTTTTTCAAAAGCCATACCCTGCGGATTGCGATGCCCATAAGAAAATACATAAGAACGAATCCCGTTAATAACAGGATTGTCTGAAGGAATAGAACCATCTAAATTGAGTCGTAAAATTTTTCCGGCATACCTTCTATATTCACCTGCTAATAGCTGCGCAGAAGTAGGTATATATTGCGATTCAATAGAGTCGCAAGCATTGGCAAACTGGTTATTTCCCTGGTCGCCTACAGAATACAATATTTTATAATCAGGTATTGCACTGGTTCCATAATTTCCTATAATCAACCTTCCAGCATTATGATCATCGCTACCATAAATACCCTTTAATAAAACAACAGGGTTGCTTAAAGATGGTGTAGAACGATTGTAAGTATATCTCACAATTCTTACACGCCTAAAGGAAGAAGAATCATAACAATAAGCAACATACACATAATCATTCCCTGTTCCCTTGTTTAGCTCGGGATGTAAAGCAATTCCAAACATTCCATCCTGCTTGATGGTTGTACCCGATACGGTAAACCTTACTTGCTGGCTAATGTCGAGCAACTGGTGCTTGCCGCCGTTAAGCGTACTCATTTTCGTTACATAACCTCTCCGCTCTGTTATCCATAAAGAATCATCCGACCCCATTACCATTGCAAAGGGATGCCTAAACCTGCCGGCAGCATTATTAACATTTACAATTCGCTTAGGAGAAAAACTTTCTGTTTGTGCTTTTACATCAGCACATAAAATAAAAATGACAACACAAATGAGCCAAGTATTTAATCTCATATTGCAGGTATTTCTTTGAGTAGCTACTAAAATGTAGCAGGTTGCTTATTTTGGAACGCATGTATTTAACAAAAAGTATTCATCATATAAATTAATGAGTATAAATACGTTAAACTATTGAGGGTGTATTCACTGAAAAAATAGAGTAGTTTTTGCTTATTTCCACTATACTATAACTGATACTTTGTTCGTTTAAAGAATATCCGACAGTCCATGTAATTGTTTTTGCTAAATCTATTGCTTATGAAACAACTTTTACATGCACTTTTTATATCGTTTTTATTGCTTCTAATCCATGCCTTTGCAACTGCACAAGGTAGGGTTGATATTGGCAAAAGCTTTGCTAATGTCAGTAAGATAAAAACTGGCGGTACTTTTAACCCCGGCGATACTATAGAAGTACGGGTTACCATTGCTGTTAAAACACAGGGTTCGGCCACTATTATTGATAGTGTGCAGGTGTTTGACAATGTTCCTCTTAAAACTATTTACATTCCCGGCAGTATGCGGGTTGCTACCAATGAAGGTATTACCTATAAAGGTCCATTTACGGAAGCGGCAGATACCGACTGGGGCAAAAATATAGTAGGTTCCATTACCATTAATGTTGGTAATAAGGCCAATGGTGTAAGAGGTGGCCGGCTACGCTCCGATAGTAGCAGGCCTAGTTTTTACAATTCGCATTGCATAATGATGGTATGCTACAAAGTACGCATTAACCCTGTAGCCAATTATTTTGACACTTTAAAATTTGGCGGGTCTATTCGATACAGGCCTATTTCTCCTGCCGGTGCTGCTGTAACATATACGTTTCCTGAATACAGGATTATTTTGTTTCAAAACAATGGTTATTGCCCCAATGGAACCAATATAAGTGCAACCTCCGACTTTGGCGGTACATTTGGTAGAGGTGCTTTAAATAACAGAGCCGCACCACTTGGGTTTACTACCACCTATATCAAACAAAATATTTCTACAGGGCAGCCCAACGATTATAATTATGCAATTGTAAAAAACAGCAGCCCTACATCGGCCACCAACCCTAATTTGTCATTGCCCAATGCAGCCAACAGGGTATTTGGTTTGTGGGATATTGCAGGAGACCATACCAATGCAACTAATACAGCTTTTGGTAATGTCCCTCCTGCTGCTACCGACTCTGCCGGATATATGGTATTAATAAATGCAAGCTACAATACAGATATTGCTTACCAGGAAACACTCAATAATTTATGTCCCAATACTTATTACGAATTTAGTGCCTGGTATCGAAATGTGTGCCCACGCTGCAGTTGCGATAGTATGGGAAGAGGCAGTGGTAGCAACGGCTTTATTACCGGGCCTGGCAATGACTCATCGGGCGTAAAACCCAACCTTAATTTTGAAATGGATGGGGTTGCATATTACACTACAGGTGATATAAAATACGACCGGGGCATACCCTGGAAAAAGTTTGGGTTCACTTTTGTAACAAGGCCGGGACAAACATTTGCACAGTTTGCTATCCGCAACAATTCGCCGGGTGGTGGTGGAAACGACTGGGCAATTGACGATATTAAGGTGGCTCATTGCGGCCCCGACCTTATTATGAATTATCACCCGTATGTAATAGGATGCCGGGAGTTTGGCTTTCCCGTTTCACTATCGGACACCATACGCTTTAGATACAATAGCTATACCTATTTTAAATGGCAAAAAAGTAATGTTGGTGGTACTGTTTGGACCGATATGACCGGCCCCGGCACATCCGGAATTGGTACACCTGTATTAGTAAATGGTATGTACCAATATGTAACAAATCTACCCAGCTTTTGGGCTACAGGCGCCGATAGTGGTATTTATTACAGGGTAGTAGTGGCAACTACCGCTGCAAACCTAAGCAACAATTGTGCTTATAATAATGGCAGTGCTACCATGGTAAGTGCCATTACCTGTGGCATAATATTGCAGGGCAACTTTACAAGGTTTAGAGGCAATTTGGTAAATAAAAAAGCGCAATTGCATTGGGAAACCGGCAACGAGCAAAATCTCTCTCACTACATTATTGAAAAAAGCAGGGATGGTATTGATTATACCGCTATAGGTAGATTGGATGCCCAAAATATTTCGCCGGCATTTTACAATTTTACCGATAATGAAGAAATAAATGGCACTTGTTATTACCGCCTAAAAATGGTACAACCCGATGGCTTGTATAAATACAGCAACACCGTAGCATTAGGAACAGCAAATACCTTTTTGATAACAGGCATACAAAACCCTTTTAAAAATAATATCAAAGCCACTGTGGTACTGCCCGAAACAGCCACGCTCAATATTTTGTTACACAACGATAAGGGCCAACAGGTAAAAGGTTGGAAAATGATGCTGGAAAACGGTACGCATCTACTGAATCTCGATGGACTCTCCAGCTTGGCTAGTGGGCTCTATTTTATTTCTTTTGAATACAAAGGAATAACTGAGCGAAAAAAACTCTTGCATTAGTTTTGTTCATATTCTCACAGTAAAAAGCCGCCTCATTTGTTTGGGGCGGCTTTATCATTATTAATTAAAATATTAAGGAAGTCTAGCTTTGAAAGTTCCATTGGTAATTGTAACAGGCGTACCTGTCTGTGGATCGCCAGATTTACCTGTACCACTAAACGTTCCCTGCACAATATGTGTTGTTGTATTTAGTGTTGCAATATTTCCACTTACATTACTTCCTGAAGCACCAGGTGTTCCGGAATAAGTTACAGTTCCGTCAGTAAACTGAAATTGTACCATTTTACTTGTGGTTGATGTTCCTGAATAATTGCCAGTTGTAATAGCTCCCGCAGGATTTATAAAACTAAGCAGTATCGTTCCGGTGCCCGTTGTAGCAGATCCTGATATTATAATACTTTGTATGCCGAATAAATCGATCATTTGTGCATCCTGAGTTGTACCAGAATAAGTAGTTGATCCCACTTTAAAACTCCATGTATTTCCTGTGGGTGGCGGTGTTGTACCAGCCAAATAAGCCACATCAAATGTACAGCCACCACCGCCATTTATGGTATAGGTATGCGTTTGAGCCGCTGTTCCGGCAGGCGTTCCGCTGGCTGTTAATACCACACTATGTGTGCCAACCGCCAACATACCTGTTCCACTAAATGTAACGCCATTTACTGCACTGGTGCTGATATTATAAATACCTGCAACCGTTACATTCAATTGGATAGTAACTGTATTAGAAGATGTCATGGTTACACCTTGCGTATAAGTACCTGCTAATGTTGCTGGTGTACATGCACCCGGATTTCCCCCAAGTGTAAAAGTTGCATTGCCGGTTCCGGCAGGAAAAACATCTACCACAATATTACATTGGCTGGTACCAAATGCCACTGTAAATGTATTGGCACCGCTTGCTGTTGGTGTTCCACTGGCAATTAATTTAATGGTTTGTACACCCATTGAGGTAGCAACACCTGTAGCGCTAAAATTATAACCATTTACTAGATTAGTAGTAATAGTATAAGCACCCAATGCAGTTATATCCACATCTACATTTATATAATTAGAAGCTGTTGTGGTGGTACCTGCAATATAAATACCATGTACAGATGAAGGCAAACATTCGCCCGAGCCGCCTACTTTTAACGTTCCTGTAGCCATGCCCGTAGAGCCGCCGTTTTCTAAACTGTACTCCTTCATGCAACTCATTAAGCTAACAGTTATCATCATTAAAAAAGCAAGTGCTTTAATTGATTTCATTTGTTTGATTTTTAGATTTCAAAATTAGTAAGTCTGGATTTGTTTTATCAGGAAACCTGGGTAGTATCATCTACGACAGTTTCAGTTTCTACAGTTGTATTTTGCCTGCTGTTGTTTTTATCTTTAAAAAAACGTTTTTGAAACACTAATATAGTCAATACGCCTGTGGTAATTGCTGCATCAGCTATATTAAAAATAGGGCGGAAAAATTCAAAATCTTCTCCTCCCCAAATAGGAAACCAACTTGGAAAAGTTCCTTTTATCAACGGAAAATACAGCATATCTACCACATTTCCATGCAAAAACGACGAATATCCATTGGAAGAAAAAGTAGCCAGCCCCGCATAGCTCACATAGTCATTCAGTTGTGCATCGTACAACATCCCTTTGTCGAAAATCATGCCGTAAAAAAGAGAGTCTATCAGGTTGCCCAAAGCTCCGGCATAAATAAGCCCGGCACAAATAATAAAGCCCTTGTGATAGCCTTCTTTAATAATCCGGCCCAAATACCAGGTGCCAAATACTACAGCACCCATGCGGAAAATGGTCAATGCCAGTTTGCCCCAGTTGCCGCCAAATTTCCAACCATAGGCCATACCGGGGTTTTCAACAAAATACAGGTTGAACCAACTACCCAATACCTGCCTGGAAGTATTTAATGGAAATGTGGTTTTGATGTAAATTTTCAATACCTGATCGGCAATCAACACCAATAGTATAATTAAAATAAGATTACGTCCTTTCATAATAAGTGCGCAAATATACTCGTTTATTCGTTTCTCGATTATTCGTTTCTCGTTTCTCGATTATTCGTTTCTCGTTTGGGCGTTTCTCGTTCAAAGCTTTCTATTTTAATAATTTACAGGCTATATAATAAGCACAATACAAATAAACGTTAAACAATAAACGCTATTATTCTTCAAAATAAAGCCGCTTCACTCGCTGGGAAATATTGGTGAGTATTTCATAAGGAATGGTGAGCGCCCATTCGGCCAGCCTGCTTACGGATAGTTCTTCACCAAAAACAATTACCTCATCTTCTTCATCGGCTGCTATATTGGTTATATCAATCATTGTCATATCCATGCAAACCCTGCCTACTACCGGAGCTAATTGGCCATTTACCAACATCTGCCCTTTGCCATTGCTTAATATTCTTGGATATCCATCTGCATAGCCTATTCTCACAGTGGCAATAGTCATTTCATGTTCGGCAATGGCATTTCTGCTATACCCAACGCTTTCGCCGGGTTTAATTTTTTTTATTTGAGAAATGGTGGTTTTAAGTGTGGTTACATTTTGCAATTGCTGCTGCATATGCTCGTCTTCATCTATTCCATACATGCCAATACCTAATCTTACCATATCCAGTTGCAAGTTTGGATGGCGATGTATGCCGGAAGTATTGGCAATATGTTTTAAAAAAGAATAACCCAATGCTTTTTCCAATATTGCAGCAGCTTCTACTAATAAAGCACCTTGTTGCCGGGTAAAATCATCATGCTCGGCATTAGGACTACCAGCTAAGTGAGAGAAAAATGAAACTACATTAATGGTTGAAGAAGATGCCAGTTCGTTGCACAAATCATCTAACTGCTGTGGTTCAAAACCAAGGCGGTGCATACCTGTATCGTATTTTATATGTACAGGATAATGACTGATATTATTTTGCTGCAGAAAATTTTTAAAAGAATGTAAGATGTTAAAACTATACAACTCAGGCTCCAACTTGTATTGTACTATGGCTTCAAAACCTGCTTCTTCAGTATTCATTACCATTATTGGCAACTCGATACCTGCTTTGCGTAGCTCTACGCCTTCATCTGCATAGGCAACCCCAAGATAATCAACTCCCATATGCTGCAATAAACTGGCAATTTCAAAACTACCACTGCCATAGCTAAAAGCCTTTACCATCGCCATCATTTTTACATTTGGTGCCAGTTTGCTTTTATAAACTCTTACATTATGCCTTAATGCATTTAGGTTTATTTCTAAAAAAGTTTGGTGTTGCTTTTGTTCTAGTAGCCTGCTTATTTTTTCAAAACGAAAAATACGGGCACCTTTTAATAAAATGGTTTCGTTGCTAAAGCCGAGTTGGGGTATTTGCAGTATAAATTCTTCTGTACTATTAAAAAAAGTGGTTTGTGCAGTTTGGTCAAACAAAGAATGATGCGCCATTATTTGTGAGCCAATACCTATCAATCTATCAATTTTTTTTTGAGCAATAATAGAAGCGATGTTTTTATAAAGTGCTGCTTCGCTTTGCCCCGATTGCAAAATATCGCTTAAAATAAGTGTTCGTTTTGAATGTTGCTGTTGCTGTTGTAAAAAGTCGAGTGCAATTGTGAGTGAATTAATATCAGCACTATAACTATCATTGATGATAGAACAATTATTGATACCCTGCTTTAATTCCAGCCGCATGGCTACTGCCCTTAGCCCCAGCAAACCTTGCTTAATTTCTTCAATAGAAATATGTAAGTGCAGCATCAATGCACAACAGGAAATTGCATTGTGAACAGATGCTTCATCAATAAAAGGCAGTGTAAGTTGAAACGGTTTAGATTGAAATAAAAGCTGCACAACGGTTTTCCCATCTTCAATGCCTATCTGTAATAGTTTTAACGTTGGCTCTCCTTTTTTACCCCAGCTAAATAGTTGTAGTCTCTTTGTTTTACTAAAATTAATTACAGCATCGTTCAATTCATTTTCATCGGAGCAATATATTAAAACGCTTGCATCCTTGAAAAGCTGTAGCTTTTCAGTAGCTTTTTTTGCTGCACTTTCAAAACCTTCGCTATGCGCTTCTCCCAAAAATGTAAAGATGCCAATAGTGGGTTTTATAATGGGCTGCAATTTTTCCATTTCACCCGGCAAAGAAATACCTGCTTCAAAAATTGCTAGATTATTTGTAGTGCCCATTTGCAATACCGATAAGGGTACGCCCACCTGCGAGTTATAGCTCTTAGGGCTTTTTACAATATTATACGCTGCATTAAGTAATTGAAACAGCCACTCTTTTACAATAGTTTTACCATTGCTACCTGTAATACCAATTACGGGATAATCAAATTGATTGCGATGGAAAATAGCGAGCTGCTGTAAAGCATTTAACGCATTGTCAACTTTTAAAAAATTAGCTTGTGGGCATTGGGCTATTTGTTGCTGTGTAAAATGATTGCTTACAAAACAGCGCACCCCTTTTGAATATAAAGAAACAATGAATTCGTTGGCATTTTTTTGGGCAGAACTAATAGCAAAAAAAATACTTTGTGATGGAAACAAAAGCTTACGGCTATCTGTAAGTACTTGCTGTACTTCAGGGTCGCTATGCTGCTGCAAAGGTTTTACCTGCAATATTTGTGCTATTTGCGAAAACCTGGCAGTAAACATAATTACAGCTTTCGTTTAATTATTTTTTTCATCTTCAACATGGGAGCTTTCATCAGCATCCAAAGTGGTAGTAGCGTCTTTGTGAAAAACAGAATACATGATTGACCCCGAAATACATACTACAATTACCATTAAAGATGCCCAAACCGGAATATGTACCCAATTAGCTATTAACATTTTTGCGCCTATAAAAATCAATACTACTGCAATGCCATGTTGTAGGTAATCAAACCTGTCAGCAGCTCCACGCAGCAAAAAGAACAAGCTGCGTAAACCAAGTACTGCAAAAATATTAGATGAATAAATTAATAATTTATCATTTGGATCGGGGATGATGGAAAACACAGCAGGGATAGAATCTATTGCAAATACAATATCTATCAACCCCAGCATAATTACTACCATTGCTAATGTGGTAAGGTATGTTTTGCCCTCCTTTTTAATAAAGAATTTACCGTTTGGCTCATCATTGGTGGTTCTGAATAATTTTTTCAACATTTTGTATGCCCAATTGTCTTCGGGATTAAACTCTTCTTCGTCATTAGAAGTAAACATTTTAAACCCGGTAAATAACAAGAACACACCAAACACATACATTATCCAGCTAAACCTTGCCACCAATTCGCTGCCTACTGCTATAAACAATATCCTAAACACAATTGCCATCAGTATCCCCAGCAATAAAACTCTTGAATAGTTTTGCTCCTTTACCCTGAAAAAATTGAAAATAATAATGAATACAAAAATATTGTCTATAGATAGCGACCACTCCAATAAATAAGCAGATATATATTTTATAGCATCGGTTTTGCCTTGCCCATCTACATTTTCGTACCAAATAAACCCACAAAATAAAAATGAAAGTATTACCCAAAAACAGGTTTGTATTAAAGCGGTTTTTAAAGATATTGCCTGGTTTTTTTTACTCAGTAATCCCAAGTCAAAAACTAGTGCAACTAAAATTACGGCACCAAATACTATATATATCAGTTGTGTTTTATCCATTAGACTTATATGAAAATTTTCTTTTTCGATTCCATTGAAAAACAAGTGCAAACAAAATAACCAGCAGTACCGGCACTGCAATATTTATTATCTGCCACATATTCTTTTGAGCAGTTACTTTCTTTGAATCCAGTAATCTTGCCACATAATCTTTTGCTTTTGCTTCGCTAAGTCCATTTTCATTCACAAGGTATTCCAGGCAGTTTTGCAAAAAATCTCTATTGGCAAAAGGGAACTCTCTTTGGGTTCCAAAAGTGTATGGGTTAGATCCCATAGGAATTGGTTGATTTTTTGAAACCGAATTCAACACCACATCACCATCTCCTACCACAATTATTTTTGTAGGGTTGATAGCATTAGGCATAAACAGGCCACCATAAGCTGCTACAGAGTCTCTCATGGCCTGCGATGCACGATTAGCATATAGCGATGTAAATTTTCCTTCAAGCAAAACTGCTACCGGAATATTGGGTGTTTTGTACTTTTCGCTTTCTGGCTCTACCACATTTTCTTTACCACTTATCAATGCCGGCGAAGCTATACGCCTTGCATTTGCGGATGAAGTAAGCAGGAATGTTTTATTAATCCCTTCTGCTTCCACCGTATCTAAAGAGTTTACAAACCTGCCCACTACAAAGCCCAGGTTTTTATTAATAGGATGATTAGATTTTGATTCCATTACCGGGAAATAATTCCATGGCAGCAAATCAAACTGGCCATTACCGTTTACATCAAAAGGCAGGTAATCGCATTGCAAATCCATTACCAAATCTGGGTTTTGCCGAACACCGTATTTAAACATCAGGTCGTTTAATTCCAGCCCCCTATCATACGCAATTACTTCATTCTTTATTTGCAGGCTATCCATTTCTGCATTCAGTCTATCTATAAACATTAAAAGAGTGCCGCCATTCATTACATATTGGTCAAGCTTAAACTTGGCAGCTTCGCTAAAAGGTTGTGTTGGTTTTACAATGATGAGTGTTTTAAATTCTTTTGGAACAAATGCCTGTGTATTCACATTAAACATGGCCAACTCATAATCAACATTCAGATAATTTTCTACAAGGTCGTAAACCCTTGCATCCATCGGCTCGCCATTGCCTGTAGAGTAGCCAACCACAGGCCTTTTTAACTGGGTGGCTTTGGAAATTGCATTGGCAAAATTATATTCCAGCATTGCTTCTGCACTGTTCAATTCCTGATAATTTACCAATGGTGTTTTCCCTTTGTATAGTATCACAGGTACAATCTGGTCTTTATAATGCAGCAATGCATAAGGGTAAACCAATTGTTGCTGTTGCCCTTCTTTAATTTGAGATGTAAGGTTTATTGGCACAAAGCCCATGTTGGTTAAAGTATCGCCCCAGGTAATTGCTGAGCCTTCAAAAGAATCATCCGGCGAAATAAAGTTGTATTGCAAATTATTGCCCGAAATTTCTTTAAACTCTTGCAATGTTTCCTGAGTAGTTGCCGCAAGCTTTGTAAAACCACTTTGATAATTGCCTTTCAAAAAAACATCTATCCTTACAGGCTCCTTAATATTCTTCAATAACTGTCTGGTAGATTGGCTAAGCGTAAACCTCTTTTCGTTGGTAAAATCGAGCCGTGTATGCCATTTAGAAGCTGCCCAGTTTATTGCTATGAGCAATAACAGCAGCAATGGTAACCATATCTTTTGGGCTGATGTATTCTTTTTTACGCTCATTATTTTTTTGAAATATTTTTTACGGTGATGGTTAATGCTAAAAATACAATACTGGCAAAGTAAACCACATCACGGCTATCTAATACACCACGGCTTATACTGCGATAATGAAAATCAATTCCAAGCATTTCTATGTAATAATCCCACTTACCCTTAAAAATAGGAACCTTACTAAGAGCACTAAAGCCAAAATAAATAAGAATACAAACAAAAACACTTATTAAAAATGCCACCACAGCATTGGAAGTAAAACTGCTACAACAAAGGCTGATGCTAGCAAAAACTGATGCTAGCAAAAACAAGCCGAGATAACTACCGGCAATACTACCACCATCAATTGTACCCGTAGAACTAAGTGTTTTAATAGTAATAATGTAAATAAAAGTGGGAACGATTACAATAAAAATTACAAGTAATATTGCAAGATATTTTCCTATCACAATTTGCCAGCCGGACAGTGGCTTAGTTTTTAAAATTTCAAACGTCCCCGATTTAAATTCCTCAGAAAAAGAGCGCATAGCTATAGCCGGCACCAAAAAGAGTAAGACCCAGGGTGCTAAATCAAAAAACTTGTCCAACGTAGCATATCCATATTCAAAAATGCTGCTATCGGGTAGTATATATAGAAAAATACCATTAATTAGTAAAAACAAAATTATAGCTATGTAGCCTGTTAGATTGCTGAAAAACTGGTTAAACTCCTTTTTACAAATACTCAACATGAAATTTTAATATTGGCTGCAATTTACTATTAAAGAGCATAATAGATGCGTAGGCAGTTAAAGCCTTTCATTTTTTTTTAATTAGAGGCAGCGTAATTTAAAAAGAGTTTGTCATCTTTAGTGTGCTGCTGGTGTGTTAACCATTAGCAACGCCAAGATAGTTTTGAAACGTTTATGGGATTTTTAGCGTATAAATACGCTATTTGTGTTTACCAAAACAAACTGCGTCCCCGCTCAAAAGGCGGGGATTTTTTATCCCCTAAAAATACCCCAATTTGGGTATTGTATATTCTTAAACAGCACTCTATATTTGCATTAGGTTTTTCATAGGATATTGGATTTTAAAGCGGGGCTGGATTTTTATCCTGGCCCTTTTTTTATGCTTACATTTCTTAAAAAAGTTGCTATATACCCCAAAGATGGTATTTGTGTGTAATATTTCCTCACTTACATTTGCATTAGGTTTTTCATAGGATATTGGATTTTAAAGCGGGGCTGGATTTCTATCCTGGCCCTTTTTTATTTTATGTATCTCTTTGTTTTAATGCATTAAAAATTATTGTGGCTTTTTTGGCACCTGTAAGTCTGGCAATTTCTGTTTCGGGCAATTTTTTAATATTTGCCACCGACTTATATTCTTTTAATAATAAATCGGCAGTTTGTTTACCAACACCTTTTATGGTTTCCAGTTCGTTTTTAAAAGTTCCCTTGCTACGTTTATTACGATGAAATGTAATACCAAATCGGTGCACTTCGTCTCTTATATACCTAATAAGCTTTAAGCTTTCGCTGTTCCAGGGCAATTCGATAGAACTAGAATCACCTGCAAAAAATATTTCTTCTTTATTTTTTGCCAGGCCCACCAAAGTCAGTTTTCCTTTTAAGCCAAGTTTTTCAATACTTTCCAAAGCTGCACTAAGTTGCCCTTTGCCGCCATCAATAATTACAAGATTGGGCATTGGCTTTTCCTCTGCCAGTAATCTTGAGTAGCGGCGATACACTACTTCGGCCATAGAGGCAAAATCATTAATACCTTCAACCGTTTTAATATTAAAGTGACGATAATCCTTTTTACTGGGTTCGCCATTTTTAAAACATACCATTGCAGCTACCGGATAACTGCCTTGAAAATTTGAGTTGTCAAAACATTCAATATAATTCGGTATTTCTTTCAGGTGAAGATATTGTTGCATTTGCTGAAGCACTTCCTGTTTTTCATCGTTGGTTTTGTCTTCAAGTTTTAAAATTTTTCGGGCATACAATTCTTCCTTAAAATAGTTTACATTTTTTATAGAAAGGTCAAGCAGCTTTTTTTTATCTCCACCCCTTGGAATTGTAACCAGTACATCATCCTCGGGATATTCAATTACAAAAGGCACAATAACCTCTTTTGCTTCAGCTCCAAAAGTCTCTCTTATCTGCCTTACGGCAAATTGCAATACCTCTTCAGCAGTTTCCTCTAATTTTTTTTCAAGTGTAATGGTTTTGGTTTGAATAATACTTCCATTATTCACCGCAAGGTAATTTACATAAGCTGTATCCCCTTCTTCAATAATACTGAACACATCAATAGTACCCGTTTTTGTATTTACCACTTCAGATTTGGAACTATATTGTTGTAAATGATCGATTTTAGATTGATAAAAAGCAGCTTTTTCAAACTCTAAATTTTGTACATGCTCTTTTACCTTTTCCCTAAAATATTGAAAAACAGGCGAAAGGTTACCCTTTAAAATATGCTTTAATTGCTGAATACCTAGTTCATAATCATCGGTGGTTTGCAAACCTTCACAGGGCCCTTTACAATTGCCTAAGTGGTACTCAAGGCATACTTTATATTTTCCCTTCTCAATATTTTGTTTTGAAAGATTGAGCTTGCAAGTGCGCAAAGGAATATTCTGTTTTATAACTTCAAGCAAATCTCTCACCTTGCCAACCGAAGTGTAGGGACCAAAATATTGCGATCCGTCATTGATTTTTTTTCTTGTAAAAAATACTCTTGGAAAAGGCTCATTTTTTACTACAATAAATGGATAAGACTTATCATCCTTTAAATTAATATTGAATAGGGGTTGATATTCTTTTATAAGTGAATTTTCCAGCAAAAAAGCATCTTGTTCACTATTAACAATAGTGAACTCAATTTTTTTTATGCGGTTTACCAACTCCATAGTTTTGTAACTCACCAGGTTTTTGGTAAAATAGCTACTTACCCTTTTACGCAAATGTTTAGCTTTACCCACATAAATAAGCTTACCATCGCTATCAAAATACTTATAAATACCCGGCGATGTAGGAATGCTTGCTGCTATAGTTGAAAATTCCTCAGAAGTCATTGGCTGTATTTAAAAGTCCCATTTTATAAATTCTTCTTTATCTACAAATGGGTTACCATTTTTATCTGTATTAATATAAACTATTTTGCAATTGGCATTATTATTCCACAGCAATTGAATAGTTTGGCCTTCATACTTTTTTTCCATAAAAATATTCCTAACCTCGTTGGTTTTAAAGTCAACATATACATCCCATCTATGCAATGTCATGGCTTCTGGTAGTTTTACTTTGGGCTCGTAGGTAAATGTGTAAGTACCTAAGGTTTTATCAGAAAATTTTGTTTCTTTAAACAAGGGTTCCATGTGGCTGCTATCAATCTCCGGTGATAAAAATTCAGCAAATGCTTTATTAAATTCCTCATTTTTTATCCATACAGAATCTGTTTTACCATTAATGGTTGTATATTTTAATGGATTGGTAGGTATTTGATTGATTTGTCCTTTTATATAGTTGGTTACCGGAAAAAAAGCCGGCTTTTCTACTTCTTCGGTATCTGTTAGCTGATCAACAACTATTTGCTTTTTATTTTTACAGCAGGCCAGACTTACACTTAAAATTGTAAATACAAAAAATATTTTTATTTGTTTTTTCATTCGATAAAATTAACTGTATTCAATATTTATTATCTCCGGCAGTTCAAAAAAAATTGTTAGAAAAGCAAAAGCCCCTAATCTAAGGGGCTTTACTTATATAAGTAATATCAGCTACAATGGCTTTGAAAGACCAATTTTAAAGCCAATATTATAAGGCTTTTCTGTATAGGTGTACCTTTTAGTATAAGTAGACATTAGCTGGTAACGAAATTGCGGCCCAAGATTTATGGATGCTCCACTCGGGGTTTTAAAACTCACAAAACTTTCAAAGCCTGCATTAAAATTCCAACGACGTAATAAGTTTTCATCTTCTACATAAAAGTTATTGTCAGCAGATTCTGCCCATGCATAGCCCCCAGATACATAGGTAGGTTGAAAAGAAGCACCTGCATACCAGGCAATTCTTTTGTTATCAAACAACTTGTAATCCACTCCCAATGGTATTGAAAGTTGCAGTGTTCTATTATGCAATTGATCTTTATTTTTTCCGGGTGTATTAGCATATAAGCTACTGTAACCTTCCATGGTTACACCATAATAGTTATTTATTGCTACCGTAGTAGCTGTTGGATAATCTAACCTTTGCGCATTGGTAATAAAGTCGGTATAATTAAACTGCAGGCCTGTTTTAATCCTGAGTTTTGGCGTTATCTCTTTAATAATGCCAGCACCTGCCTCTATGTTCAATGCACCTTGTTCGTTAGGTTCTGCCCCTTTAATACTAGTTCTTGAGTTAGCTGCAATTAAAGCATTTTCATTTGCAGTGGTATATTTTTTATTTCTAAATAAAACCCTGTAACCAATAGAAGGTGCTACATAAAATTGTGTGGACCATCCGCCTTTAAATGGCGACCCTTCTTTTTTCTTATTATGAAATGCAAAATCATCAACCCATTCTCTGTTCTCGGTTGATTTTGATTGCTGCATTGTATTAAATGTTGCAGCAGGTTTAGCAGCTTTGCTTTCATTATTCTCAATAGCTGCTATTTCTTTTAAATCATCTTCTTCTTCATTAACAACTGCTACAGATTCGTTGGTATAGGTAGCTTCTGCAACAGTTATTTTTGCTGTAGTAGCCTCTTTTTGTGATATTATAATGGAAGATGCTTTTTGTATCTTACTCTTTTGTGCAATGGTACTACCCGTTTGTGTATTTAATTCAGATTGAGTCTGCAACTCCCGTGCTGTTGCAAAATAAATGTTGTTATCCCTTTGTCTGTTTACAGTTGCTGAACCCACCCTGTAATTCTTTTTAGTATTATTTTCACTTGCCGAAACGTTTTCAATTTCTTTATTATTCTTTGTATTGTTTGTTGTAGCTACTGTAGAATAATTAAGCTTATTAGTGCGGCTGCTATTGTTAATAGAATTATTGTTGGAAACACCTACATACAAAATGCCGCTAAGCAATAATAAGCATACTGCAAAGGATGGCCATTTACGATCGGGATGTAAATCGTTGTAAATACTGTACCACACTTTTCTGGAAGGATACATTTTAAAATCATCTGTAGTATCCTTTAAAAGCTGTTCAAATTCGTCTCTGTAAAATTCTTGTTCCATCTTTCACAAAAAGCATTTTTTTAGTTTGGTTTTCTACAAGTATTAGCTTGTAGAGGCAGCAGAGCCGTAAGCTTGTTTACGACTTTTTTGAATAATATTTCGTTTTATTAAAATTTCTTCCAGCATAGCTTTGGCACGTGTGTATTGGCTACGGCTGGTGCTTTCTTCTATATCTAGTAGCTGGCCAATTTCTCTATGGCTAAAGCCTTCAATAGCATAAAGATTTAAAACAGTGCGGTAACCCATTGGTAGCAATCTTATACACTCCACCACTTGTTTTGCCTGCATTATAGAAGGGATCATTTCTTCACGCACATGCACACTTTTTGCATGAATAATATCTACACTTTCAGAAAACTTTTTATTCTTTTTTAAAATATTTATACAGGTATGTACTATAATGCGGCGTATCCATCCTTCAAAAGCACCCTCGCCTCTGTACTGATGTAATTGGGTAAATACCTTAATAAAACCTTCCTGCAGCATGTCTTCGGCATCCTCTCTGTTTTTGGCAAAACGATAGCATACGCCAAGCATACGAGGACTAAACCGATTATACAGTTCCTCCTGTGCACTTGCATTGTTTTTGATGCTGCCGGCAAGCATTTGCTCTTCGGTCATAATAAAGTTTTGAGTTTACCCTTTAAATATAGGCAAAATTTTACTCCTTAATGCTGCATGAATCGCAAAACAAGCAATTTTAACACCGGGTAGGTGCTAACTTTTGGGCTTTACAAGGCTATCAATAGGGTATTTGGCCTCCATGGCCGTTCTTAAAGATTTAGTCCATTCCACCAATAAAGCTTTTTGGTCGCTACTAAGCTTTGCCTTAGTATGTATAATTGTATAAGATGATAATGGCATTTCTCCCTGTTGTACCATTTCCTCCACCTCTTCCAATTTATGATATTGCTTTCTCAAAGAATAACCGGCAAACTCCGAAAAATTGAGATGGTTTTTTCCATCTTTAATATGCTGCCCAAGCCACCATGCAACAGGTTGAATTTTTGAATACCAGGGATATTTTGTGTTATTGCTATGGCAGTCATTGCAGCTTTCGCTTAATACTTGCTGAACATTTGCAGGTACGGTATATAGGCTGGAAATATCGTTTTTAGAAGTACCGTCTGCAATATTTTTTGCAGGCCTTGGTATCAATTGGAGCAATACAAATATTGTCAGCAGAATAAGTAATATTTTCTTTTTCATAATTGATTAATGGCTTGGCGTTATTAAAATATCCCCTGTCATTTGTTGTGGAATTGGTAGTTCCATCATGGTTAAGATGGATGGTGCAATATCGCCTAATTTACCTGGTTTTACCACACCACTCCATTTATTATCAATTACAAATAATGGAACCGGGTTAAGTGTATGTGCGGTATTGGGGGTTCCGTCTTCATTAATTTCATAGTCTGCATTGCCATGATCGGCGGTAAGAAAAATGCAATAATCGTATTGCAGGGCTATGGCTACCAGCCTTTCCACGCAACTATCCACTGTTTCTACTGCTTTTATAACGGCTTCCCATACACCTGTATGGCCCACCATATCGGCATTGGCATAGTTGAGACAAATAAAATTGGGTTGCTCTTCAATAATGGTTTTAATGGCAGCGTCGGTAATGCCATTAGCACTCATTTCGGGTTGCAAATCGTATGTTGCTACTTTGGGCGATGGTATCATAATACGTTTTTCCCCGGCAAATGGAGCTTCTCTTCCACCGCTAAAAAAGAAGCTCACATGGGGATACTTTTCGGTTTCGGCTATGCGCAACTGTGATAAACCATTGGCCGCAACCACTTCTCCAAGCGTTTTTTCCAGGTTATCTTTTTCAAATACTATCGAAATGTTTTTAAAATCATCATCATACTTAGTCATGGTAGTATAATGCAAGGGAATAGTATGCATTCCATATTCTGGCATTTCTATCTGAGTAAGCACTTCTGTTATTTCCCTGCAACGGTCTGTTCTAAAATTAAAGCAGATTACGGCATCATTTTCTTCAATGGTTGTTTTGCCAATATTATCATTAATAATTGGCAAAATAAATTCGTCAGTTATATGCTCTTTATAAGAATCAAGCACTGCAATTTGCAGGTCTTTTACTTTGTGTCCCACTCCATTCACCATAGCATCATACGCTATTCTTACCCTTTCCCATCTTTTGTCTCTATCCATTGCATAATAACGGCCTATAATAGTAGCTATGGCTCCGGTTGTTTTGTCAATATGTTGTTGCAAATCTGTTAAAAAACCTACACCACTTTTAGGGTCGGTATCTCTACCATCTGTAAACGCATGAATCAATACATTGCTGAAATTTTTACGGTTGCATAAATCAAGCAACGCCTTTAAATGATTGATGTGAGAATGTACGCCACCATCGCTTACCAAGCCAAGCAAATGGAGTGTTTTGTTATTTTGAATACAATATTCAATTGATTGGTTTAAAACCTCATTATCAAAAAAAGAACCATTTCTAATGGCCACATTTATTCTTTCCAATTCCTGATATACAATACGTCCAGCACCAAGGTTCAAATGCCCTACTTCGCTATTACCCATTTGCCCATCGGGCAACCCAACCTTTTCGCCACAGGTTATTAAGGTTGAATGAGGGTATTTGCTATACAAGGAACTGACAAAAGGCGTGCTTGCATGTTGAATTGCATCGCTGCTTTTTACCTGTCCCAAGCCCCATCCATCCATAATTGCCAGTAAAACTTTTTTGGTACTCATCAATTTAAATATTTAAGTATTTTATATAAGAAACTATTGTGGCAAAATTATCGTAAAAAATAGCAATATAGTGGCCTATTGGCACGTTTTTAGACTATCTTAATACTGCAAACAATAAAATTGCTTTACCATGAAACAATTTTTTACACTCATTTTAGTTTTTTTATCCCTTCTATCCTTAAACGCTTTTTCGCAAGCCAGGATTGACGAAGTAGTATCATCTTTAAAAAGTGGAAACGCAAGCCAAATAGCCCAATATTTTGACAATAGTATTGAAATTGCACTTCCTGCAAAAACTAGCAGCTATAATAAAGCGCAGGCCGAAGCTGTTTTAAAAGATTTTTTTACCAACAATGCAGTTAAAGGCTTTCAGGTAATGCACAAAGGCGATAAAGCTGGTGCTCAATTTTGTATTGGCACACTTTCTACAAAAGGGGGCAATTACCGCACTACTATTTTTATGAAACAAAAAGGCGACAACCAGGTGTTGCAAGAAATAAGGTTTGAGAACTAAGATTCTTATGGCAATATTTTTAAAAGAGCTTCCTATTCGGGGGCTCTTTAGTTTTTTATACCTTGCAAAAGTTTAAATCCAACTTTATAGCACTATGGTTATTACAAAAGAACAACAAATAAACCTACTCATTAAAGATGCTTTGCAGGAAGATATTCAGGATGGTGACCATTCTACTCTTTCTACAATTGATGCAAATGCGCAAGGCAAAGCTGTTTTAAAAATAAAGCAAGATGGCATTTTAGCCGGAATGGAAGTGGCAGAAAAAATATTTCGTTTTATGCAGCCGGATATTGAATTTACCGCTTTTAAAAAAGATGGCGATGTAATGAAATATGGAGAAATAGCTTTTGAGGTAAAGGCAAAAGTGCATACCATATTGCAATGCGAAAGGCTGGTGCTTAATTGTATGCAGCGAATGAGTGGTATAGCCACGCTTACCCATAGCTATGTTGAAAAATTAAAAGGCTACCATACAAAATTGTTAGATACAAGAAAAACCACTCCAAATTTCAGGGTGCTGGAAAAAGAGGCTGTTCGTATAGGCGGTGCTGTTAACCATCGTTTTGGTTTATACGATATGATAATGCTGAAAGACAATCATATTGACTATGCAGGTGGAATAAAAAAAGCAATTGAGCAGGCTTACAATTATGTGGAGCAAAAAAAACCGGGTTTGAAAATTGAAGTAGAAACAAGAAGCATTGATGATATAAAAATTGTGATGGAAACAGGAAAGGTGGGTAGGATTATGCTGGATAATTTTTCGCCGGAGCAAATTGTTGAAGCATTAAAAATTATTGATAAAAAATATGAAACCGAAGCAAGTGGCGGTATCAATTTCGATAACCTGGAAAGTTACGCTGCCACGGGTGTAGATTTTATTTCAAGCGGTGCTATTATTCACCAGGCAAAAAGCCTCGACCTGAGCCTGAAAGCTGTTCCACTTTAAAGCAATTACCCATCATCATTTACTTATTACCATGTCAAAAAATAAATTCAAATCATTTTCAGGTATTGTTTTTTCAACTGACCCCAATTTTAAACCTACTGAAGAACAAATTGTACAAGAAGCAACACTGCTGCCTGCACAGCAAAAAATAAAGGTTCGCCTGGAAACCAAACACAGGGCAGGAAAAGCAGTTACTTTAATAGAAAATTTTATTGGTACAGAAAATGATAAAATAGAATTAGGTAAAAAACTAAAAACTTTTTGTGGTACTGGCGGCTCCGTAAAAGATGGAGAAATACTAGTACAAGGCGACCATAGAGATAAAGTGGTTGCATGGTTACACAAAAATGGATATACTGCTGCAAAAAAAGTATAGCGTTTTATTTTTCCTTAAATTACATATACAATTGCTAACAGCATGACAAGCAAACTTACAGAAGGGATTACAGTAAGCGTTGAAAACTATTATCAACCTGAGTTCAGCAATCCGTTGCAGAATGAATTTATGTTTGCCTACCGGGTTACCATTGAAAATAACAACAACTTTCCGGTACAGTTAATGAGCCGCCATTGGTTTATTTTTGACAGCACAGGGAGTATGCGTGAAGTAGAAGGCGAAGGTGTAGTGGGTGTTCAGCCCATCATTGCCCCAGGCGATTTTTATCAATACAGCAGCGGCTGCAATTTAAAAAGCGAAATGGGCCGTATGCACGGCACCTATCTTATCAAAAATATACACACCAGCCGTAGTTTTAATGTAGCTATTCCTGCTTTTGAAATGGAAGTACCTTTTAAGTTGAATTAAGGCTTATATTTTGCCTGTTCAAATAATTGTTCTGCATCCTTTACCATCAGCTCTGTCAACTTTGTTTCCGGAAATTTATCCATGTATTTATTTACAATTTGCCATCCGGTAAAAGAGCCGATATTACCCGGTGCGCCTTCTCCCAACTCCTGTGTTTTGGGGCTTTCTCCCACATAATTTTTTATCACATTGTAATCCAATGTTTGCAAAAAATTGTTTTGTATAAACAAATCCCATATCACTACCTGCCTTTCCATGCAGGCTTTCCATTGCTTTTCAGTATATCCAATTAGCATATTTGGCTTTGTATCAGGCAATAGCTTCTGCAATAGGTATAATCGCTTCCCTTTTTCTACCATTTGTATCAACAAACTTTTGTCTTCGCTTTTTTCAGGGTATAAGTCGAGCACAATATTTTTCATTGCATTTACGGCAATATAGTCTGGAGTAAACCTTGCCGTAATATAATCAGGATAAGTTTCTCTTACCCAGGCAGTGGAATACAAAGAAAAATTACTTCCCAAATGCTGGTGCAGCCCTACAATTATTGCATCGGTATCTAAAATATCTCCATATCCATCCAATGGCCCTATATAGGTAATAATTTTAGTGGGCAATTTATATTGCGGAAAATAATACTTGCTGTATTGTAATCCTTTTTGCAACTGTTTTTCATAAGGCGAAAAATCGGCAAAAACTTTTTGCGAAGAATCGTAAACAGCCCTGTAAGAACTTAAGAACCCTTTTATATAATTAGCCGATGTATCGCCGCCCCAGCGTGGATCTACATTTAAAATTGTTGCTAAAAAACCTTCGCCAAAAGCTGGATATTTCGCTATAACTGTATCTAATTGCGCTGTTACTTTATTAGTATCAATGGCAAAAAAATCTTGTTCAAAACGCAGCACTTTTAAAGGGACCTTTATATTAGAAACATCAGGTGCATTTTTTGATTTGCAGGATGTAATTATCAAAATAGAAAAAATAGCAACCGTAAATAAAAATGATAGCCTAAAATGCATTGTAAACATTTAATTTTATAGTTAGTAAGCCACAAAGTTACAAGCATCTTGCAAAAGCTTTGTGAAAAGAAAAATTAAAGGATGAAAATATTTTTAGCCCAACAGAATTATCATATTGGCAATTTTGAAGAAAATACTAAAAAAATAATTGAAGCCATAGCGCTATCTAAAGCCAACGGTGCTGATTTAGTTGTTTTTAGCGAACTATGTATTTGCGGCTATCCGCCTAGGGATTTTTTATACTTCAATGATTTTATTGATAAATGTTATCAGGCTGTTGATACCATAAAGCAATATGCCGATGGCATTGCAGTACTGGTAGGCGCACCGCATAAAAATAATGTGCCCGAAGGAAAAGACTTATTCAATGCCGCTTATTTTTTGGAGCATAAAACTATTAAGCAGGTAATTCATAAAACATGCTTGCCCACTTACGATGTGTTTGATGAAGACCGCTATTTTGAATCCGCCAACGAGTGGAATGTAGTTGAATTTAAAGGAAAGAAATTAGCAGTTACTATTTGCGAAGATATTTGGAACCTTGGCAGTAACCCATTGTATCGCTATTGCCCAATGGATTTGCTGATGTCGCAGCAACCCGATGTAATGATTAATTTATCGGCTTCGCCTTTTGATTATACACATGATGCCGACAGGCAGGCAACCGTAAAAGCCAATGTGCTTAAATATGGTTTACCCATGTTTTATTGCAATGGCGTAGGCAGCCAAACCGAAATTGTTTTTGATGGCACATCACTAGTATTTGATATAAATGCAAACCTATGTGGTAAGCTCCAAAGTTTTAAAGAAGACTTAAAAGGCTTTGTATTAAACGATGATGGAACCATTGATGCCTCTATTATTGAACCTGCCAATGCAGTCCCCGATACCGATCTCAACCCAGGCACATTAGATGTATCGCTAAATATTAACCTGGTGTATGACGCATTGATAATGGGCATCAAAGACTATTTTAATAAAATGGGTTTTAAAAAAGCCATCCTGGGCAGCAGTGGCGGTATTGATAGTGCGGTAACGCTTGCATTGGCTTGTGAGGCCCTTGGCAGCGAAAATGTACTCGCTGTATTGATGCCTTCCGAATATTCTACCGGCCATTCGGTAACCGATGCAGAAGCGTTGAGTAAAAATCTTGGCAACCCTTACAACATTATTCCAATAAAAAATATTTACGATAGCTTTCTTACGGAGCTAAACCCCCTATTTAAAGATTTGCCTTTTAGTGTAGCCGAAGAAAATATACAGAGCCGTACAAGAGGAAATTTGTTGATGGCTATTGCCAATAAGTTCGGATATATTTTACTCAATACTTCCAATAAAAGCGAACTGGCAACCGGCTACGGCACTTTGTACGGCGATATGGCAGGTGGCCTGGCTGTTTTGGGCGATTGTTACAAAATGCAGGTGTATGAATTGGCAAAATATATTAACAGAAATAAAGAAATTATTCCGATAAACATAATTACCAAAGCACCCAGTGCCGAGTTAAGACCAGGGCAAAAGGATAGTGACAGCTTACCTGAATACTCGCTGTTGGATAGTTTATTGTATCAATATATTGAGCAAAGTAAGGGCCCGGATGAAATAAAGGCAATGGGTTTTGATACAGCATTAACCGATAGGGTTTTAAAAATGGTAAATATGAACGAGTACAAACGCAATCAGTTTTGCCCTATCATCCGTATTTCTCCCAAAGCATTTGGAGTGGGAAGAAGGGTGCCTATTGTTGGGAAATATTTGAGTTAGGCAAATAAAATATATTATTTTAATTAACATTCTTTTTGCCCACTTATCATAGTGGCAACATTTTTGTTTACAGAGAGTTTGTATTTTGCAACCATCAAAAAATTATCCGATAAAATATGCTACAAACAGCAGAAGACATTCGCCTGTTGAATGATAAAATCAGTCATTCGGCAGCATTTATTACCAGAATAAACGACGAACTCAGCAAAGTAATTGTTGGCCAGCACACGATGATTGAGCGTTTGCTCATTGGTCTTTTAAGCAATGGGCATATTTTGCTGGAAGGTGTGCCGGGACTGGCAAAAACGCTGGCCATTAAATCACTTGCGCAAACCATTCATGCAGATTTTAGTCGCATTCAGTTTACGCCAGATCTATTACCTGCCGACGTGGTAGGCACCATGATTTATAACCAGGCAAAAAATGATTTTTTTGTTCGCAAAGGCCCCATTTTTGCCAATTTTGTTTTGGCCGATGAAATAAACAGAGCCCCAGCAAAAGTGCAGAGTGCTTTATTGGAAGCCATGCAGGAACGACAGGTTACCTTGGGCGACACCAGTTATAAGCTACCAGAGCCTTTTTTAGTATTGGCTACCCAAAATCCCATAGAGCAGGAAGGTACTTATCCATTGCCGGAGGCACAGGTAGATCGCTTTATGCTTAAGGTTGTGGTGAGCTACCCAAGCAAAGCAGAAGAACAGCACATTATTCGTCAAAATACAATTGGCTTTGCAGCCCCACCCATTAACGCTGTAGCATCTACTTCCGAAATTTTAGCCGCAAAAGAACTGGTAAGGCAAGTTTATCTTGATGAAAAAGTAGAAAACTACATTCTTGATATTGTTTTTGCCACTCGTTTTCCCGATAATTATGGCCTTTCTAAATTAAAGCCTTTGATAGGTTTTGGCGGTTCGCCCAGGGCCAGTATTAACCTTGCATTGGCCTCAAAGGCTAATGCTTTTTTAAACAAGCGTGGTTATGTAATTCCAGAAGATGTAAGAAACATTTGCAAAGATGTATTGCGCCACCGTATTGGCCTCACTTACGAAGCAGAAGCAGAAAATGTAAATGTAGAAGAAGTGATTAATGAAATTTTAAAAGTAGTTAATGTACCATAACTGCATTTTTACTAATCAACCTGCATAAAGATTAAATTAGCATTCATTCAATAAAATATTGTTTAAAAAGAAAAAAGATACAATCCCTACTTCGTCTGCTGTAACTGTGCAGAATGATATTGGCTTAACTACAGCCGACATTTTAAAAAAAGTAAAAGAACTTGAAATAAAAAGCAAGATACTTACTTCGCAAATGTTTACAGGCGAATACCACTCAGCATTTAAAGGGCGTGGCATGAGCTTTAGAGAAGTAAGGGAATATAGTGCGGGGGATGATGTAAGGTTTATAGACTGGAATGTAAGTGCCCGATATGCACATCCTTTCTCCAAAGTTTTTGAAGAAGAAAGGGAACTGGTAATGATGCTAATGATTGATACCAGCACCAGCAACCTTTTTGGCACAGTGGGTAAAAGAAAAAAAGATTTAATTACAGAAATGGCCGCCATACTGGCCTTTAGTGCTATTAACAACAATGATAAAGTAGGCGTTATTTTTTTTAGCAATAAAATTGAAAAATATATACCTCCTAAAAAAGGGAGAGACCATGCGCTCTATATTGTAAGAGAATTGCTTACTGTGGAGCCAAAATCAAATGGAACCAACCTTGACCTTGCAATTAAATATTTTAATAACACTACAAGGCAAAAAAGTATTTCGTTTATTTTAAGCGATTTTATAGTTAGTAATTATGTAAACGACCTAAAGGTTATTGGTAAACGCCACGATGTAATTGGACTAAGAGTGTATGATAAAATGGATATGCAATTACCCAATATAGGTTTGGTGCAAATGCAGGATGCCGAAACAGGCGCTACCAAATGGGTGGATACTTCGAGTGCTCTAGTACGGCATAATTATCAACAACATTTTTTTGAACAAACAGATAATTGTAAAAAGAATTTTAGAAAGGCTGGTGCAGAACTATTACACGTTCGTACAGACGAAGATTATGTAAAAATATTACAGCAGTTTTTTCTGCGTAGGAACTAGAATATCAGCAAAAACAAATGAAAGCCGGGCAACAGATATATAAAACAACTTCCCTTTTTTTTGTACTGCTTTTTGCTTTGTTAAATGCGAAAAGCCAGGCAGTTAAAACATATATTAACCGAAACAATATTTTAATAGGTGAGCATATCAAAGTAGATATTACGGTTAGCCTTGCATCTCCTTCCTACAAAGTAGATTTTAGTATCCCCGACTCTATTCCACATTTTGATATTATCAATATGGAGAAAAGGGATACTACTGAAAATGGGATATACACTTTAAAACAATCACTTTTATTCACCAGTTTTGATTCGGGTCAATGGAGATTCCCCTCTTTTCCCGTTACTGTTTCATCACCGGAAAAAGGTTCAAAATCTTTTTTCAGCGATTCGGTATTGATAAAAGTAGGCTATTCACCTGCCGACAGTACAGATGCATTAAGAGATATTAAGCCGGTGATGGATGTATTTGTAATAGACCGTACATGGCTATATTATCTGGGAGCTGCAATTCTAGCCATTATCCTTACTATTATTTTATACAAATATTTTAAAAATAGAAAAAAGAAAGCACCACCATTATTCAATACAAAACTTACAGCTTATGATGAAGCCATTAAGGCCTTAAACGAATTGCGTCAAGGCGGTGCAAATGATATTAAACTGTACTACACTCGTATCAGCGATATATTTAAACGTTACTATAGCCGCAAAACAAATTCTAATTTGATGCCTGATACAACAAGCGACCTATTAATTAGATTAAAGCAATATGCTGCACCTGATGTGATATCGTCAACAGCAGAAGTTTTGAGGTTAGGCGATGCCGTTAAATTTGCCAAATTAAGGCCAACAGACAATGAAAATGCTCAAAGCATTGAGGCCATGAAACAAGTGATAGAACAATTAGAAAAAACTAAAAGCTAAATTGAATTTTGTTATTTGATTATTTTAAAAATATAGAATTTACCCAGCCAGAGTTTTTATTTGGGCTTGTATTGATACCTGTATTAATCGGTTGGTACATTATGAGCAATAATGAGCGAAGTGCTTCTGTAACTGTTTCAACTACTGCTGCTCATGGCCTTGGTACTTGGAAGTCTTCAATGCGTCATTTGCCTTTTATTTTAAGAATGCTTTGCCTGACTTTTATCATTCTTGCAATGGCAAGGCCGCAAACAAAAAATGAAAACCAGCGGGCCGAAGGAGAAGGGATAGATATTGTTTTGTGCATAGATGTGAGTGGAAGTATGACTGCACAGGATTTTCAACCAAACAGGTTGGAAGCCGCCAAAGCTGTTGCAACCGATTTTGTAAAGAAAAGAGTAACAGATAGAATTGGTGTGGTTATTTTTTCGGGAGAGAGTTTTACGCAATGTCCTTTAACTACCGATCATGCAGTAGTATTATCTGCTATTAAAAGCATCCGAAATGGTTTATTGGAAGATGGGACCGCAATTGGTTCGGGCCTTGGCACCAGTGTTGACAGATTGCGCACCAGCAAATCAAAATCAAAAGTGGTGGTATTACTTACCGATGGTGAAAATAACGGTGGATTGATAGACCCCAAAACTGCTAAAGAAATTGCCAAGGCTTTTGGCGTAAGAGTATATACCATAGGTGTTGGCTCCGATGGTTATGCAAAGCAGCCTGAAAATACTGGCATGGGAGTAGTAATGCAAAATGTAAAAGTATCTATTGACGAAAAGCTGCTAAATGAAATTGCCAGCGAAACTGGTGGTAAATACTTTCGTGCAAAAGACAATGCCTCCTTACAAGGCATTTATGACGAAATTGATAAAATGGAGAAAACAAAAATTGATTTGGTTCGCAATATCCGCTATGCTGATAAATTTTTACCATTTGTAGCCGCAGCTATTTTGTTACTGTTATTGGAGCTAATGTTAAGATACCTGGTATTAAGAAAGTTTCCATAGTAGATTACGCACAAAACCTTTCAAACCCCTGAAACTTTAATTAGTATCTTAGCCGCTTATAATCTTCAATTTTTTGAAAGCACTCGTTTATAAATCTACCGGTAGCTGGTACCAGTTAAAAACAGAAGATGGCCAACTTATGCAAGCCCGCATCGTTGGTAAGCTTAAATTAGATAGTATCACATCTACCAATCCCATTGCTGTGGGCGATTGGGTTGAAGTAGAAAATGTGGAGGAAGAAGGCAGCATAATGATTACTAAAATTATTGAGCGCAGGAATTATATTAACCGTACCTCTCCGCACAATAAAAATATGCATCATATTGTTGCTGCAAACTTAGACCAATCATTATTATTTGCAACCTTAAAAGATCCTAAAACATCTTTGGGTTTTATAGATCGGTTTCTTGTTATTTCAGAAGCTTATCATGTACCTGCCATTATTGTGTTTAACAAAACAGATTTATGGAAGAAAAAGGAAAAAGAAAAGTTTGAATACATCAAAGAGATATATGAAAACATTGGTTACAAAATAATGATGATGAGTGTAGAGTTGCAGGAAGGCTTAGAAGATGTAGAAAATGTTTTAAAAAACAAAACAACTTTGCTTAGCGGCCACTCAGGTGTTGGCAAATCAAGTTTTATAAATTATTTATTCCCACATCTTAATTTAAAAACCACCGAAGTAAGTGACTGGAGTGGAAAGGGAATGCATACTACCACCTTTGCAGAAATGTTTGATTTGCCTTTCGGTGGAAAAATTATTGACACTCCGGGCATAAGGGAAATGGGTGTTGTAGATATCCCTAAACAGGAGCTGAGCCATTACTTCCCCGAAATGCGAGTGTTGATACAAAGCTGCCAGTTCAACAACTGTAGCCATTTACACGAACCTGGCTGTGCTGTAAAAGATGCTGTAAACAATGGTTTAATTGCAGAAGAACGTTATCTGAGTTACTTAAATATTAGAGATACTATAGATGAAAAAAATTACTAATAATTATTTTTTCTTAGCGTTGGCTGCTAATAGAAATTTATCCAAAGCACTAATCATGCTAGGAGCCTGCGGCATTGGGGCTTTTATTTCTAACGTATAACCAGCTTCTTCAATGGCTTTAAATGTATTAGCACCAAAAGCTCCTATCTTTGTACCATTCTGTTTGTAGCCATTTTCTTGCAGGCTTCTTACGCCTCCGGGGGTAAACAAACATATTACATCATACTTACTGGAAATCACTTTCTTTAAATCGTTGCTAATTATTTTATATAAAACCGGCGTTGCATACTCGCAGTTATGCTGCTTTAACCAGTTAGTAATATCACTATCAAAAGATTCAGAGCATGGATAAAGAAATTGCTCATTATCCTTATGCTTGTTTATTACATCAAATAAACTTTTATTACTTCCGTCTGCACTATAAAAAACTTTCCTTTTTCTATACAAAATAAATTTTTGTAAATACAAGGCTACTGCTTCTGTAATGCAGAAATATTTTGTGTCTTGCGAAACAGTTACTTTCATTTCCTCGCAAGTTCTAAAAAAATGGTCGATGGCATTTCGGCTTGTAAATATTACGGCTGAGTATGCAGCTATGTCAATTTTTTGTTTGCGGAAGTCTTTAGCAGTAATCCCCTCCACAACAATGAACGGGTAAAAATCTATCTCTACACCATGCTTACTTGCCAGGTCAAAATAAGGTGATTTGGCACCTTCTGGTTTTGGCTGAGCTATAAGTACTTTTTTAACTTTAGTGGGTGCAGATGCAGTCGCCTTTTCGCTGTTTTTTGTCATACTTATCTCCAAGAGACAACAAAGTTAACCATTTTTCAACACAAAAAACGTAATGGCTTTATAAATGATAATTATTGGCAATATTTCAAATGAAAAAATATACAGTAAAAAATGAAAGCGGTTTACTTTAAGCCTATTTTCTAAAAGGCCATAAGAACGCAGAAATCTAAACAAAAGCAAAATACCAATAAATACCAGTGATACTGGCATTACAAATTTAACCAGCGATCTGTCTGAAAATGCCAATACCGCAATAAATGGTAGCAGGCATATTCCAATAATTTTATTTACTAAAAAAACAATAAAAATATAAATATTTCCCTCATTGCTATATCCTGTAACCCAGGACAGCAACTTAATTCCAATAAATTTTGCGCTATAAATAAAAATAAATGCAGCAACGCTTCCAAACAATAACCACCAACTAAACCCGCTGCTTAATGCAAAGTTTTTTTGTAATAGAAGGTATGTATAAAACCCTGCTGTACAAATAAACAAAATATTAAAAAACAATGCAGGAACAGTGGATTGCATTAACTGATCTGTGAGCTGGCTTTGCCTTAATGAACTATTAAAAAATACACGGAATAAAGTCGAAAAGTATTTTTCAAAAACTGATTTAATGATGCCAAAGAAAAGAAATAATCCTGCCAGGATATAGAAAACGGTATTTCCACCTATCCTTTTTTTGGGTATTTCAAGCAGTGCGACAGGTGTAGATTTTGTGTTGAGGTATTTATTCTCACCTATTAACTTATCAAGCTTTTGAACTACTGTAACCTGAGTTTGGTGGGTTAACACAGGTACAGAGTCCTTTACCTTAGCACTATCTGGTATTTGTGCATGTGTAAAACAACTGCAAGTAAGCAAAAATAAAATGGTAAAAAATAATCTCAAAAAACAAAAAATTTATTGGCAAAAATAGGGCTTTGCAGCATTTAGTTAAAAGTAATTGATATATCCAAAATGCAACTTAGATGCTTCCCTTAAATTAAACTGTACATCGTTGCGCTTGCCTACAGCATAACTTATATTTAAAAGGCCGGCTTTAGTTTCAAACATTATACCAAGCCCAGCACCTGTAAATTGGTTGTTTACATCAATTGACTGATATTTATTTTTAACCCATCCCAAATCTGTAAAAGCAAATAAAAAGGAGTTTAAACCAATTAGGTATCTATATTCTGCTGTAAACACTGCGTATCTGGTAGCATAAATACTTTCTTCATTAAAACCTCTTAGTAATCGGTAACCGCCAATTTGGAACAATTCATTTCTAAAAATATTGGGGCTTTGATAATAGCCGCCCTGTAAAGCAGTTTTTACTGTAGCTCTTTTTTGTACTGAAAAATAATGCGCTGCATTGAGCTTTACCCTTAACTGATAGCTTTTGGGTTTTATGGAATCGTACAGTGTTGCGTAATTGAAAGCAGGATCCTTTATGTTTACAATGTCATTGTTTTGTTTCACCTGCTTAATACCAACAGTTGTAACAAGATTCAATTCATTCCCAGTTCTAGGGTTAAACCTATAATCCGTTTTTTGAAGATTATAATTAAATCCGGCATTTACTGAACTCAAATCAATATTAACAGGTAATACTTTATATTGCTTTATATAATTAGTGTCCACTCCTCCGGATAGTAACCGATTATTCTGCCATTGCAAAAAAAGTTTTCCCTGCTGATTGGCTGCAATATCAAATTGAATTCCACCTTGTGCATTTACCTGTAAAAAGTTGGAATCTTTTTTAAACAGGTCAAACAAAAAGTTTACGCCAAAAGCAGAGTTGAAAATATATGGCTTAGTAAACCCAAGATTTAACCTTGGAGATTTAGGTTGCAACTGTTGCCATTTAACCAGTATTTCTTCAGCACTACCCAATACATTTTTAAGGTCAAGGTTTACGTCGCCCGTTACCTGCAGTTTACTATTTGTTGTTGATGCCGGAAGAAAGCCAACTAAAAAATTTACCTGGCTAGCTTTTTTAGGGTCAGCATATACATTCAATACGGATCCGCTTCCAAGCATACTCAAATCAGAGCCTTGCAAAGGCGTAGCAAATGATAATTCCATCATTTTCTTATCTACCTGTTTCAAAGTTTCCTTATTGTAAATACTGCCATTTTTAATAGTAAGGTAACGCTGTAAAAACCCTTTGCTAACTTTCAATTTCCCAAATACTCTAATGCTGTCAATATTATACAAAATTCCTTTTTGGGCTGTTAGTACAGCCATCATCCTATTATCCTGCAGTGTTATACTGTCCAAAAAAACAGTTGCAAAAGGGTATCCTGTTTTTTCATAATAATCGAGTAGCCTAGTTTGCAGCAATTGTAGTTTTGTAAAATTCACTTGCTTATTTACAAAGTCCTTTTCCATAAATCCCGCTGCATTTAATGCAGGTTTATCAATACCCGATGTACTTAAATTTATCCAGTTGTACTTTGGCCCCGAAAATAAAATAATATGCGTTTCATTGCCATAGGTCCATAAACTATCTACCGATGCGGCCGGATATCCTTTAGATGCTAGTGCTTGTGAAATACTTTCTACATAGGCTGTAATATTTTCAGCAGTATTAAATTTTGTTTGCAAGCCTAAAGAAGCCACATTAAAGCCGCTATCTTTGTTTGCAGGATGAATCACCAGTTGATAACTATTTTGTTGTGCTTTGGATTGTAAAACAAAACAGCAGACACTGTATACAAATACAAGTAATTTTTTCAATGCGAGGTTCAACATATTTTTAAACAAATCAAATCTACAACCTTTGGCGGGCATTTATATCCATATTCCTTTTTGCAGGCAGGCCTGTCACTATTGCAATTTTCATTTTTCTACCAAACATTCTCAAAAAACAGCAATGGCGGCTGCTATTTGTAAAGAAATATTGCTTACAAATCCATTTGGCTCAAACGAAATAATAAACACAATTTATTTCGGCGGTGGCACACCCAGTCTTCTTTCCAAAAACGAATTGAATAATATTTTAAAAAGCATACAAAATAAATTTATCATTGCACCCGATGCCGAAATAACATTAGAAGCCAACCCTGATGATATTAACACCCGTATTTTACAAGATTGGTTGCTGGCAGGTGTAAACAGGCTAAGCCTGGGCATACAATCTTTTAATGAAGCCGAACTAAAATGGATGAACCGGGCACACAATGCATCGCAATCTTTGCAAAGCATTGATGACATACAAGCAGCAGGTTTTCGTAATTTTTCTGTGGATCTCATCTATGGTTCACCTTTGCTGAGCAATATAGATTTTGAAAAAAATATAAATATCATTATCGAAAAAAATATTCCACATATTTCCGCTTATGCATTAACGGTAGAAGAAAAAACAGCCCTTCATCATATGATTGAAAAGAAAAAATCTTTACCGGTTGATGAAGAAAGGCAGGCAGAGCAATTTGAAATTTTACTACAACTCATGAAGAATAATGGCTATGAACAATACGAAATAAGCAATTTCGCATTACCCGGTTACCGTAGTAAACACAACAGCAGCTACTGGCAGGGTAAGCCTTACTATGGCTTTGGGCCATCGGCGCATAGTTTTGATGGAAATAAAACAAGGAGATGGAATGTGGCCAATAATGCGCTTTACCTTAGTTCAATAGAAAATAGCCTCATTCCATCCGAAGAAGAGACACTTACATTAGTGCAGCAAATGAATGAATTTATTATGATACGCCTGCGTACCATTGAGGGAATCAATATAAAAGAATTTGAAAATAAATTTGGGGAAGTATATACCCGGCAACTAATTGCCAATGCAAGCGATTTTATTGAACAAAATTTGTTGGAAAATACAAATAACCATATAATGCTCACTTCAAAAGGAAAATTTTTAGCAGATGGTATAGCCGGAAAATTGTTTTTTGATACGAACTAATTATAGTTTAGTTTCAAACAATAGACATAATGCGGTCCATTATTGTTATACTCATTTTCTTATTTTGCGGTGATCCTTTAACCGCCCAACCTCTCTATAACTTTAAGTTTAAAACCTACACCAGCAATGATGGGCTTGTACACAATTTTACAAAACGTTGCTTGCAGGACAGTAGGGGGTTTTTATGGATAATAACCCAAAATGGGCTTAGCAGATTTGATGGATATAGCTTTAAAAACTTTGAACATACGCTGACAGATAGCACATCTATGCCTACCAACTATTTGGAGGATATTGCCATTGATTCAAAAGATAGAATTTGGCTTTCTTACAAAAAAGGGCTTTGTTTTTACGACCAAAATACACATCAATTTACAGTTGTAAAACAAGAATCAACTCCTTTAAAAAGCTATAGCATTTTATTCGATTCCAAACGGAACTGCATATGGAGTGTAAATTATGATAGCTATACAAAAATTGATTGCAACTCGTTGCAAATACACAGCACTCCATTTAAAGAAACCGACCAGGATATAGACGAAATAAACCCTCTTTTTTTAGACAGCCGTGATAGGCTTTGGATTCCTTATGCACGCAATGGTTACCACTGCATTACTTTAAAAAACAATAGTCAATACCATTACAACAAATTAGTGGCAGGCACTGCCATATATGAAGATGATGAACATAATATATGGATGAGTACATGGCAAACCGGATTTAAAAAAATAATAGTAAAAGAGGATGGACATCACGAGTTTATTAATTATGGTGACCCATTTATGGAGATTGCACAAAATGAGTTAGACTATATTTCCAATGGCATTACAGCCAGCAGTAAACTCGGTGGAAAAAATTTGCTTTGGGTTGTAAAAAATACAGATGGAATATTACTATTTGATAAAAAAGCAAACAAATTTATTCAGAAAATTAATTATGATCCCTATAATAAAAATAGCATAACTACTGATTTTATTGAATGGATTTACACAGATAGGGACGAAAATATATGGGTTTGTACCTGGCATGGTATTGCCAAAGTAAATAAAAATGAACAGCAATTTAGCAGTTGGGAGTTGCCTGAATTACGAGGCCAAATGTACAATGCAATAAGTGGTATTGTAAATGACCCATTTAATAAAAACATATACTGGCAGGCTGTAACAGGTTCGGGCATAGTTAAATATGATGCAATTACCCGAAAAATTATACACAGGTATTTTTATTATTATAACGACCAGGCAAAAACAACATTTGGCTATAAAGATGAAAACTACGACTGGCGCTGGCCTGTTGATTTATGGGAGGATGATGCCAAACAAATATGGGCAGCAACATACGCTGGATTAATACGCATAAAAAATGGACTTGTATCTAAGTTGCCCTTAAAGAATATGAAAGGCAATTGGGCTTACCTAAGACTTTCCAAACAAATTGGAAAAAATAGCATTTGGGCACTGGGCGATGAAGTTGTCTTTAAAGTAAACACTCTTAACAGTAGTTACAAAATTTATGCAAATGAAAATACTCCTAACAATGTTTATTATGATATCGATAGTCTCGATGCAAATAATCTTATCCTAGCTAGCAAAGATGGCTTATTAACTTTTAATACTCTTACTGAAAAATTTGCTCCTCTGGCAAACGGCTTGCACCACAACTTTTCAAAAGGTAGCGTATGTATTGAGCGAATAGGCAACTTTTTATATACAGGAAATAACAATGGTTTATGGAAATATGATATTCTTACAAAACAGGTTAGCAAGATAGGAATTGAGCAAAACATTGAAACAATCGGCGAAAGCTCATTAAAAAAAGATGCGAACAATAATTTATGGATTTATACTCCACACGGGTTGTTCAAATACGATACAAAAAAAAATATTTTTGAAAAATTTACAACGGCTGACGGCATTTATGACCTGAGTGATGACCAAATAAAATTCTTTTCTTACAATAATAATTTTTACTTAGGCTATCGAATGGCACTCACCAGTTTTGATCCCTTGAAAGTAAATATTAATACAAAAAAAATAAGGCCTTACATTACAGATGTTTATGTAAATGGCCAAGAACTTAACATATCCATTAATCCGGTAAATAAAGAAACATTACTATTAAACTATAATCAAAACGAATTAAAAATAGGCTATACCGCTCCTGATTTCACCAATGCTGATAAAATAATTTTCAATTATCGGCTAATAGGTTATGATACCACTTGGGTGAATGCAGGCATCCGCCGCTCTGCCAATTTTACCAACCTTGCGCCGGGCAATTATTCGTTTGAAGTTATTGCAGCCAACAGCAGTGGCCTTTGGAACAACAAGCCTACTATTTTTAATTTTATAATTAAAACTCCATTTTGGCAAACCTGGTGGTTTAGGCTTTTGGTAATCCTTATTTTGTTGGCTACCATTTATATTATATATCACTATAGGCTTAAGCAAATTAAAAAATTGTACCAAGTTCGTAGCAACATAAGCCGTAGCCTACACGATGAAGTAGGTGCTACCCTGAGCAGTATTAATATTTATAGTGATGTAGCAAGAAATAAAACAAATGATACGGTCGTAAAGGAACTTATTAATAAAGTGTATGACGCTTCGGCAAATGCAATGGAAAATATGAGTGATATTGTTTGGTATGTAAACCCAAAAAACGATTTGCTGGGAAACCTATTGGTAAGAATGAGGGAATATGCACTTCCTTTATTAGAAGCCAAAAACATAAACGTACTATTTGAAAGCCAAAAGACATTGGACGAATTAAAAACTACCATGCAACAACGGCAACACTTGTACTTAATATTTAAAGAGGCTATTAACAATGCTACAAAGTATGCAGCAGCAGAAAATATTTCCATCAAAATTTATAATTTGAATAACTGTTTGAATATGGAAATTGCTGACGATGGAAAAGGCTTTGATAAAGCTGCGGTTATTAAAGGCAATGGACTTAATAATTTGCAAACGAGAGCAAAGGAAATAAATGCGGCAATTAAAATTGATTCTACTCCGGGTAAAGGAACTACCGTTTTAATACAGATGCAAATCACATAAACAGGCGATTGCCAAAGCTAAAAATTGGTATTATTTTGTGCAACTTAAAAAGGTTATATGATAGATGTAGTGGTTTTTGATGATAATAATGACAGGCTAGATAGCCTGCAAATACTCATCAATAATACCAATGGCTTGCAGTGTTGCGGCATTTATCACAATTGCAATACTGTACTCATAGATATTGAAGCATCTAACCCCGGAGTTGTATTAATGGATATTGATATGCCCGGCATTAATGGAATAGAAGCTGTAAGGCTTATTAAAGACAAATACCCGCAACTACCCATACTCATGCAAACGGTGTTTGACGACAATGAAAAAGTATTTGCTTCCATTTGTGCAGGTGCTTCGGGTTATATTCTCAAAAAAGCAAGCCCTCCTCAAATTATACAAGCCATACATGATGTACATGAAGGCGGTGCGGCTATGAGCAGCAGTGTGGCCAAGCAAGTGCTAAAGGCATTCCAAACACAAATGATTCTGCAATCACCTACCAACTTCGACCTTACCGAAAGAGAAAAAGAAATACTAAGCCAATTGGTAAAAGGGCTAAGCCATAAACTGATTGCCGCAGAATTATTTATCAGTATCCATACAGTAAATACCCATATCCGCAACATATACGAGAAGCTGCATGTACGCTCCGTTTCAGCAGCTGTTGCCAAAGCTATTAGGGAAAAAATTGTTTAACCTTTCTCATAAAATCGCATATTTAAGCGATTGCGGTTAAAGTGAATTACTTCTACATTGCAAAAAAATAGTCATGTATGAAGGCGATTATTCTATTAGCAATCCTCCCTCTTTTCTTTTTCCAGTCTAATGCACAGGTGAAAATAGGGTCTGCAGGTAACCCCAATAGCAATGCGGTGCTGGAACTGGATGGAGGTACCAACAAAGGTTTTCTACTGCCACGCATTAGCCAACCCCAAATGGTTGCATTAAATGCAGCACCCGATGGCCTGGTGATTTACAATACCACCGATAATTCCATTTACCTTCGAAAAATGGGTGCCTGGCAAAAAATAACCGATGCCTTAGATGGAAATGCTGGTTTAACCCTTCCGTATTCCGGAGCAGCCTCCTCTACAGCCGGAAACAGTATTTTCAGAATACAAAATACTGGGGCCGGTGATGGTATAATGGGAGAATCGCTGGGTACGGGGACTGGAGGATTTTTTAATAGTGTAAATGGGGCAGCATTAATAACCGGCCAGGGCAATGTGGGAATTGGCACCATCAACATGTATCCCCCTTATTATTCATTAACAGCACCTCAGTTTCCCTTAGATGTAAGTGGAAGAATAAGGTTGCGCAATAGCCCCGGAAATTCTCCGGGTATATGGTTCGATAAAGTTACATCTTCGGCCACTTTAGAGCAAAGTGCCTTTTGGGGCGTCCTCAACGATAGTATTGTAGGGCTATATGGCACAAAAAACAATCAGTGGAAATTTTTTATGAACCATGATAATAACAATTTTGGTATTTATAATTCCAATCCCCGTGCACCACTTTCTTTTCAGGCTGCAACGGGCAATAAAATTGACTTTTATTATGTGAACCCCGGCTCAATGTATGGGATAGGCCTGGGTGCAGCAGAACTTCAATTATATACTGCCGACAATAGCCACCATACTTCTATTGGTTATGGCAGCAATAGCAACTTTACTGAAACCTTTAGGGTAAATAATAATGGCAATACGATAATTAGCAATCCGGCAGCATTAAATACCGGTGTTGAAAATGCAAGTTATTTTAAAACCAATACCTATTATACCGGAGCAATTAAAACCATTGGCGTTAATACTGCTGCCGCCAGGCTTGGCTTGTTTACTTATGCAGATCCTGCAAGCGTAAACCTTAAAGAAAGATTGAGTATTTCCGATGGAGGCAATGTAGGAATAGGAAATATTGCCCCAACCCGTCCTTTATCTTTTCCGGCAATACTTGGAAAAAAAATATCCTTATACCCCGGAACCTCTGGCGATGTAGGTTTAAGTGTGGAAGGAAATGAATTAAGGATGTACAGCGACAATTCCAATGCAGTAATAACTTTTGGCTATGATGATTTTAATAATGGATATAAAGAAAATTTCCGTACTACGCCATGGGGAAATACCGTTCTCTCCAATCCGGTTAACTTAACTACAGGAACTGAAGTAGCCACTTATTTTAAAACTACCAATTACTTTACGGGTGCTATAAAAACCATTGGCACGGGTACTTCTGCTGCCAGGTTGGGCTTATTCGCATATTCATCTGGTGCTGCTGCATCTTTAAAAGAATATTTATCCGTTACAGATGGCGGAAATGTGGGTGTAGCAACCACTACGCCCAATTCAAAATTGGATATAAGAGGAAGTGTGAGTATGCCTTATCGGAGTATCACAGGAAATTATACAGCCACAGACGATGATTATTCTATCCGTTGGGATGCTTACCAGTCTGCTAACAGTGGCGTTACCGTAACATTACCCAGCCCCATTAATAAAACCGGGCGCATATACATTATTTCGGCGAGCCTTCCTTATATAGACGCCAATGCCGGGCCGGGCCTCATGTACAATGTAGATATTGTAAATATTGGCGGCAATTCCATTTTTAATGATAATCCTTCATTGGCAGACCCAGATGGAATCTCCTATAATGTTTTGATGAATTTTAAACCTTTCGGTTCAACGGTAAAAAAACGAAAGCAAAGTGTAACCGTACAAAGCGATGGTTCTAAATGGCTGATTATTGATAATGATTTTCAATATTGATGAATGATGAGATTACAAATAAAGAAGTAACCCTTACACCAACTCTTCTTCCATTTTATTAAATCCTTCCTTGGCATCAATCCCATTCCATAAAATATCATATACGGTTTGTGCAATAGGCATTTCGGCCTTTATTTCTTGGTTGATATGCTGCATACATTTGCTGGCAAAATAACCTTCTGCTACCATACTCATTTCCAATTGAGCTGCTTTTACAGAGTATCCCTTACCAATCATATTGCCAAAAGTACGGTTGCGGCTATGCAGCGAATAACAGGTAACCAGCAAGTCGCCTAGGTAAACAGATGCGGCATAGTTATGATGTGCTTCTTGTGGCAAAGCATTTTTCTTATGTTCTATATACCCCACTTCTGCATTGATAATGCCTGCCTTGCGAAGGAAGCCAGCCATTTCATCGGCACTGTTGGCAATGAGTACACTCAAAAAATTATCACCATAATCTAGTCCATGTGCAATGCCTGCCCCTACTGCATAAATATTTTTAAGTACAGCCGCATATTGCACACCATAAATATCTTTGTTAACTATGGTATTAATATAAGGTGTTTTAAAATAACCTGCTATAGAGGTTGTTACTGATGCATCTATTCCTGAAAAAGTGAGATACGATAATTTTTCCTGTGCAACTTCCTCTGCATGGCAAGGCCCTAGCACTGCAAAATAATTTGGCAACTCTACATCAAATTCTTGCTTCAGGTAATCATTCAGCAACATATTATTTTGTGGCAGGATGCCTTTAATAGCAGAAACAATTTTCTTTCCTTCAAAAATATTTTTGGGTAATACTTCCAAAGTTTCAATAGCAAAAGCGGATGGAATGGCAATCACAATTACATCACTATTTTCCAGCACTTCGGATGCATTGGTAGTAAGGTTCAATTGATTCATATTAAACCTTGCAGATGGCAGATATTGCGGGTTGTGGCTTCTTAGTTTAAATTGTGTAATTGCATTGGCACTCCGATTCCACCAATAAATAGTTTGGCCATTATCGGTTAAAATTTTTGCAAGGGCTGTACCCCAGCTACCGCTACCTAATATTCCGAAATTCATATTAATCGTTTCTGGTTTCTCGTTTTCCGTTATTCGTTATTTTGTATTTGTAAAATATAACAAAGTCACTAACAAAACGACTGAACGTCTTAGCGTTGAACTTACAACGAGAGACGAGAAACGGTTTTTTACAATCCTAACTTCTCTACCGCCTGTTGTGCTGCTATTTGGCTTGCATCTTTTTTATTATAGCCTTTTGCCTGCGATACTAATTCGCCATCTACCGTAGCACCAATGGTAAACACTCGCCTTCCGCCTTCTATTGTTTCGCTCAGTGTTTCAAACTCCAGCGCTTTACCATTTTTATTGGCCCAGCCGTATAGTTTATTTTTGATGTTTATCTCCACAGTTTCCAAATCGTCTATAAATAAGTGTGGAAGAATAATATATTTTTCAACCCAGCTTTGCGTTTTTTTATACCCTTTATCTAAATAAACTGCCCCAATTAAAGCCTCAAGCGTATTACCAAAAATTTGAGATATTTTTAAAGCATTATCAAATTTATTGTAGAAAGTAATTTTTTTCAGTCCCATCTTTAAAGCTATTTCATTGAGCTTTTGACGATTAACCATTTTGCTACGCATCTCTGTTAAAAAACCTTCGCCTTTATAGGGATATTTTCTAAACAGGTAATGTGCAATGATAGAACTTAATACGGCATCGCCTAAAAACTCCAACCGCTCATTGTTTTCATCGGCGCCTTCTCTTACAGAGCGGTGACTGAGTGCGGTTTTATACAAGCTGATGTCGCCGGGAGTAAAGCCCAATACATTATTCAGTTGCTTTTTAAACGATTTAATGTTGGGCTCCTTCTCGAAAAAAGATTTGAAGAAATTAATTGTAGTATCTACCGGCATAATATTCTAATATCGAAATTAAGTTATTTGCCCGAAAGAAAAAGGTAGAAAAACTATGGCTTATACTTTTTCACAATCACACTTGCATTATGGCCACCAAAACCAAATGTGTTACTGAGAGCAGCATTCACAGTTTTGTGCTGTGCTTTGTTAAAAGTGAAATTTAATTTAGGATCCAGCTCGGGATCATCTGTAAAGTGGTTGATGGTAGGAGGAACCACATCTTTGGTTACTGCTAATATGCAAGCCAATGCTTCCAAAGCACCTGCAGCTCCCAGGCAGTGGCCTGTCATGCTTTTTGTAGAACTAATATTGAGGTCGTAAGCATGATCGCCAAAAACGCTCAATATGGCTTTGGTTTCTGCTATGTCACCCAAAGGTGTAGAGGTGCCGTGTACATTAATATAATCAATATCATCCGGTACCATGTGGGCATCTTTTAGTGCTGCCAACATTACATTTTTTGCACCCAGCCCTTCAGGATGTGGGGCAGTAATATGGTGTGCATCGGCAGTTGCACCGCCGCCAGCTATTTCACAATAAATTTTTGCGCCCCTGGCCAATGCATGTTCCAGGCTTTCGAGCACCAAAGCTCCTGCACCTTCGCCCATTACAAAGCCATCCCTGTCTTTGTCAAACGGACGGCTGGCTGTTTTTGGGTCGTCATTACGTTCGCTCAAAGCTTTCATGGCATTAAAACCACCTACACCAGCAGCACTTACAACGGCTTCGCTTCCACCGGTAATAATAATATCGGCTTTGTCTAAACGAATATTATCAAATGCATCTATTATAGCATTGGTACTGGATGCACAAGCACTTACAACTGCAAAGTTGGGCCCACGAAAACCATGGCGCATAGATATATGCCCTGCGGCAATATCCAATATCATTTTAGGTATAAAAAAGGGATTGAAACGAGGAGTACCATCGCCATTGGCAAAATTGGTTACCTCTTCCTGAAAAGTAATAAGGCCGCCAATACCGCTGGCAAAAATAACACCTACCCTGTCTGGGTTTGCATTTTCGGCGGTAATACCGGCATCTTTTACTGCTTCGTCGCTTGCTGTTACGGCAAACTGGCAGTAGCGATCCATTTTACGAGCATCCTTTTTATCAATGTAGACAGTAGGGTCAAAGTCTTTAACTTCACAGGCAAATTGTGTCTTAAACTTAGATATATCGAATTGCTGGATAATATCAGCACCGCTTACCCCATTTTCCAGCCCTTGCCAGTATTCCTGAACAGACTTACCTAATGGTGTCATGGCGCCCAATCCTGTTACGACAACTCTTTTTAAAGACATAATTTACCTGTGATAATTAAAAATAGAGAGATTAATTACTTAGCGTTTTCTTCCAAGTAAGATACAGCCTGGCCTACAGTAGTGATGGTTTCGGCTTGCTCATCTGGAATAGAAATATTAAATTCTTTTTCAAATTCCATAATTAATTCTACAGTGTCGAGGCTATCGGCACCTAAATCATTGGTGAACGAAGCTTCGTTGGTAACCTCCGCTTCATCAACACCCAATTTGTCAACAATAATTTTTTTTACTCTTGTTGCAACGTCTGACATGATAGTAAAATTTAGTTTATATGCTGCAAAAATATGTTTTTTGATGTAATTACAAAGAAATAGTACAAGCCATAAAAAATTGTTGTTTTTACCTGATTTTTAGGCACTAATATCTGGCATCCCCATTTATTATTTATGGAAAAAGCAAAGGTGGCTATTATTTTTTGATAAAATATATTGTATATTGTATGTCCGCACCGAGAGATAGGCAATATTCACCACATTATTATTTTAACGCATATAATATTTAGCGATGGGACTTAAGCAAATTGACCACGGCTCAAAGGAGTATAAGCAGGTGATAGCACTTCGGTATGCCATATTAAGACAACCACTTGGACTTTCTTTTAGCAATGAAGAACTGGATAGAGAAAAAGACAATATCCATATTGCCGCATTTGAAGAGGAAGATTTATTAGGTTGCTGTATGCTTACTAAAATAAATAATAATACTTTACAGCTTCGACAGATGGCAGTGAAAGATAACTTGCAACGCAAAGGAATTGGTGCATCTATTATAGTATTTGCCGAAAATATTTCACGAGACAGGGGATACCGAACCATAATGATGCACGCCCGAGATACCGCAATAGGCTTTTATGAAAAATTTGGTTACAAAATAAAAGGCGAACCTTTTATAGAAATCAATCTTTCGCATCATATTATGGAGAAAAAACTTTAAGCCCTTTTAACAGACGCTGCAATTAGCTTACGGGCCTCATGTACATCATCGCCTTCAAAAGCGTCTTTAGGAACAATAAAAAATGAACGGGGGTTAAAGTACAAATGAAAAAAATGTGGGCTCTCCATCCATTCGCTAAATTCGTTCCATGCCCAAATACGGCTACCTCTTTCATTTTCTATACCAAAACCTGCCGCATCTACACTCGCCCTAAAATGATCTTTAAATGTTTTTTCCCGTTTGTAAATGGCTCTTGGTAGTAAGTACCAAAAACTAATCATTAATACAAACCATAATAAAGAGCTAACTAAAAAAGCAAGTGGGTGCACTTTTTTAAAAGCATATAATACTGCAGCCAGAATGGCAAAAACATTTACCAATATGAGTAACAGTTTAATTTCTCTTCTACTTATAAAATGATAGCGCAATGCATGAATTACTTTGGCCTTATCGTAGCCGAATGTAGATGATAACATAGGGCAAAGATAAAAGCAATTAAAAGTAAAAAGTCAGTTTATCGGCTAAATCTGCCATTCTTAACTTTGGCTTTTTTTTTAGCTCATTACCCTATTTCAACTTATCATTTGTTTTATGCCTTTCTGCATCCCGAATATTCTTCTTCTCAAAATTTTTTTTCAAGGCATCTGTAAGATCAATTCCTGTTTGATTAGCAAGGCATATTAATACCCAAAGCACATCAGCCATTTCATCTGCAAGGTCATTTTCTTTATCAGATTCTTTAAAAGATTGTTCCCCATATTTACGAACCATGATGCGGCTCAACTCACCCATTTCTTCCATAAGAATACCGAGGTTGGTAAGTTCATTAAAATAACGTACCCCTATGGTACCAATCCATTCATCTACCTGCTTTTGAGCTTCTTGTATAGTCATCTATTCTTTATTTTTTGAGTCAATAAGTATTGTTACCGGTCCATCGTTTATTAGTGCCACTTTCATATCTGCTCCAAATGTGCCTGTAAATATTTTTTTACCCAAATCATTCTCTAATTGTTTAATGAGTTGTTCGTACAATGGTATTGCCACTTCGGGTTTACTTGCTTTTAAATAACTGGGCCTGTTCCCTTTTTTTGTAGCGGCATGTAATGTAAACTGGCTTACTAATAATATGTCGGCACCACAATCTTTTGCAGAAATATTGGGTACTTTGTTTTCATCATCAAAAATGCGAAGGTTCACAATTTTATTACTAAGCCATTCAATATCTGTTTTATCATCTGCATCTTCAACACCCACTAAAATAATTAACCCATTTTTAATAGAAGCTTTTACAACTGCATCTATTGTTACCGATGCTTCACTAACTCTTTGTATTACTACTCTCATAATAAATTAAAATTCAAAAGTAAAAAATGTCTGGATGATGCAATTGTCTTAATCTTGTTTATGGAGCTTTTATTTACAACTAATTTCTTGTCAAAAAAAATTATTTATATCCACAAAAGGTGAAAAACGGAGCAAACCATCGCTGCTATTCACATAAATAATTTTGCACATTAATTATTCACAAGGGGTTAATATTTATCGCTTCTAAAATCGGCACACAAAACTTACTTTCGAAATCTACGGTTTACTGAAACCAATTATTCCTCATTATAAATATTTAACCTACTATGCCGACAAAAAAGCAACCAGCGGTAAAAGCCCTCAGCTTTACACGCCAGTTTACAAAAGAAGGAGTGAGTCCCTACGATATGTTTGAATACGATTACCGAACCTCGGTAATTAAAAACCCTTTGGGTGAGGTTGTTTTTCAAATGGATAATGTAGAAGTTCCAAAGCAATGGAGCCAAATTGCAACAGATATTTTGGCACAAAAATATTTTCGCAAAGCAGGTGTGCCAAAAGAAGATGGTACTACCGGAAGAGAAACAACCGTAAAACAGGTTGCTCACCGCATGGCGCATTGCTGGCGAGTTTGGGGCGAACGCTATGGTTATTTTGCAAGCGAAAAAGACGCAAGTATTTTTTATGAAGAATTGGTGTACTCTATTTTAAACCAAGCTTGTGTACCCAATAGCCCACAATGGTTTAATACTGGTTTACACGAAGTGTACGGTATTACCGGCAAACCACAAGGGCATTATTATGTAGATCAAAATGATGGCCTGTTAAAAAAATCTACATCAGCCTATGAACGCCCACAGCCACATGCCTGCTTTATTTTAAGTGTAGAGGATGATTTAGTAAATGATGGTGGTATAATGGACTTGTGGGTAAGAGAAGCCCGCATTTTTAAATATGGTAGTGGTGTAGGCACCAATTACAGCAGCATACGGGGCGAACAGGAAAAATTGAGTGGTGGTGGAACATCCAGCGGCCTGATGAGTTTTTTAAAAATTGGCGACAGAGCAGCGGGTGCTATTAAAAGCGGTGGCACAACAAGAAGAGCAGCCAAAATGGTTTGTCTTGATTTAGACCATCCTGAAATTGTAGAGTTTGTAAACTGGAAAGTAGAAGAAGAAAAAAAAGTGGCTGCGTTAATTGCCGCTGGTTACCCAAGCGATTATGAAGGCGAAGCTTACAGAACTGTAAGTGGGCAAAATAGCAATAACTCTGTGCGGGTACCTAATAGCTTTTTTAAAGCATTGGATGAAGTTGCTGGTTGGGATTTAAAAGCAAGAACAGATGGCCGCACCATGAAAACAGTAAAAGCAAAAGACCTGTGGGATCAAATAAATTATGCAGCATGGCGTTGTGCTGACCCCGGCACACAATACGACACTACTATTAATGAATGGCATACCTGCCCCGAAGGCGGGCCCATTCGTGCAAGCAACCCTTGCAGCGAATATATGTTTTTGGATAACACTGCCTGCAACCTTGCCAGCGTAAACCTCCGCAAGTTTTTTGATGAAGCCAACAACCAGTTTAATGTTGGTGGCTTTGAATATACTTGTCGCCTTTGGACAGTAGTGCTGGAAATTTCTGTATTGATGGCGCAGTTCCCTTCTAAAGAAGTAGCACAACTCTCGTACGATTACAGGACATTAGGTTTAGGATATGCAAATCTTGGTTCCATGCTAATGGTGAGCGGCATTGCTTATGATAGCAATGAAGCCAGGGCAATTGCAGGCGCCATCACCGCTATTATGACCGGTACAACGTATGCAACATCTGCGGAAATGGCCGGCTTCTTGGGTGCATTTGATAAATATAAATTGAATAAAGCGCATATGCTTCGTGTAATGCGCAACCATCGTGCCGCTGCATACGATGCCATGGATGCTTATGAAGGTTTAGAAATTAAACCTCATGGTATCAATGCAAAATATTGCCCCGACTATTTATTGAAAGCAGCTACCAAAGCCTGGGACAGTGCAGTACAACTGGGAGAAAAATATGGCTATCGCAATGCTCAAACTACTGTAATTGCACCTACAGGTACAATTGGGTTGGTAATGGATTGTGATACCACTGGTGTAGAACCAGACTTTGCTTTGGTGAAATTTAAAAAACTGAGCGGTGGTGGTTACTTCAAAATAATTAACCAAAGTGTGCCACAGGCATTGCGCAATTTACAATACAGCGAAAAAGAGGTTGAAGAAATTGTGAATTATGCCAAAGGCCATGCAACTTTAAAAGGTGCGCCACATATTAATGAAATATCATTAAGTGAAAAAGGATTTTTGCCTAATGAAATTGAGAAGTTGAATGCTGCTATGGGTAGTGCTTTTGAAATTGGGTTTGTATTCAACGTTTTCACTTTGGGCGAAGCCTGTTTGCAACGTCTTGGATTTAAGCCTGAGCAATACAACAATTTTGAATGGAGCTTATTGGAAGCATTGGGCTTTACTGATGAACAAATAGAAGCGGCAAATATTTATGTATGTGGTACTATGACAGTAGAAGGTGCTCCCTATTTAAAAGAAGAACACCTGCCGGTTTTTGATTGTGCTAATAAATGCGGACAAATAGGAGAACGTTATATTCATGCACATGGCCATATACGCATGATGGCAGCAGCACAACCTTTTTTAAGTGGTGCTATCAGCAAAACCATCAACCTACCAAATGAAGCAACCATTGAGGAAATTGCAGACTCGTACAGGCTTAGCTGGGAGCTTGGTTTAAAAGCCTGTGCATTGTATAGAGATGGAAGCAAGCTTAGTCAGCCGCTTAGCAATAAATCTGACAAAAAGAAAAAAGACAATGCTGCTATTGAAGAAGTAGAAGCGGGTACTGAGGTAAGTTCGGGCATTGTTGATATGGGCAAACTAACCATTGAAGATTTGTTGGATGAAGTGAACAAGCGTGTACAAAACAGTGCCGATACTTCTCTAAAACGCCAGTTGGCCATGATTGTAGAACGAAGGGCTTTACCAGCCAAGCGAAGAGGTTTTACACAAAAAGCAAAAATTAACGGACAGGCCATTTTTGTGCGTACAGGCGAATACAGCGATGGTACTTTGGGTGAAATATTTATTGACATGGCCAAAGAAGGAGCTACGATGCGTAGTATGCTCAATTGCTTTGCCATTGCGATTTCTATTGGTTTGCAATATGGTGTTCCTTTGGAAGAATATGTAGAAAAATTTGTGTTCACCCGTTTTGAACCTGCTGGCATGGTTGAACATCCAAATATTAAAACCACCACTTCTATTATCGACTTTATGTTCCGTTCACTGGCGTATGAATATTTAGGCAGAACAGACCTGGTACATGTATTGGATAAGCCAGAACTGGGCAATACAGGCAATGAGCCTTGGGATGAAAATACGCCTACTATTGGTGAAAGAAAACACGAGTTGAGCAATGTAAAAGTAATGGGTGGTGTACAATCTACTCCTGCTGAAAAAGTAGCTAGCCATAAAAACACCATTGGTATGGATGCAGTGAATGCTGCTGCTAAAAGTATGCAAGGCGATGCACCTGCTTGCAATACCTGCGGCCACATAACAGTGCGTAGCGGAACTTGCTATAAATGTTTAAACTGCGGAAATAGTTTGGGGTGCAGTTAACATACAAGACTACCGGCTTGGTATAGCTGGTAACTATTAGGGATTGCATTAAATCCCTCTTTGAATACAATGAAGAAGCCGTTGGTTAAGACCGACGGCTTCTTTGCAAAAGAGACTATGCTTAATAGCGATTAGACTTTGAACATTTTGGCTATAAGCAGCTTTTCTCTGGTGAAGCTGATACCCCACAAGGTAGCATCAGCCCACCCGGAATGACGAAACACCTATAGTACCTGACTGGCATTATTTTGAATACATATAAATAAGATTATTCGACTTAGCTCCATAAGTGTCCCCTCCAATGCCTGTTAAATAAAAACGCCAAAAATTATAATCCATAAAACCTTGCACCCAGGGGTAAAAGTTATGTTCGCCACCATAAATGAGCATATAAGCACCTGTCCACACGGCGGTGCCATTATTAATCACTGGTGGTCCGGGGCTATTAGCAATGTATTCGCAAGTATTGGTTGTAGGATTATATTTTCCGCCTGGTCCAGTACCTCCCCAAAACAGAACTTCAGTACCAGTCCAAACAGCATTACCTCCGCTGGAAGCATATCCACCGGTAGTACCCGTTATCGGATTAACCCAAGTGTTAGTAACGGGATTATATTTTGCTTTTGTTGTATTGCCCCAAATAATCATTTCGGTGCCCGTCCATGCGGCTGCTACATTACTTTCAAAAGATGGACCGCTAGCAATATTAAACCATAAGTCTAATGAAGGTGAGTAATAAGCTCCTGTTGCAGAGTTACCACCCCAAATAATCATACGGGACCCTGTCCACACAGCACAATGATTAAACCTTGCACCCGGATTGCCTCCTCCACCTGTAAAAGAAGTCCATGTATTAGAAGTCGGGTTATATTTATAACCACTATTATAGGGAGTAACTCCACCCGTCGAAAGATATGTTCTCCCGCCCCAAATAATCATTTCGGTACCTGTCCATACTGCAGTATGGCCTGTTCGGGTAGTAGTAGGTGGGGTTCCATTAAATGTTGAAATTTTTGTCCACACATTGGTGGTGGGGTTGTATTTAAAAATAGATAAAAATTCTGTTGTGGTTGGATAAGAAGAACCAACATTTGTGCCACCCCAAATAATCATTTCTGTACCGGTCCATATGGCGGTATGGCCATATCGAGGTTGTGGGGCATTGGCACCTACAGAAAGCTGCAGCCAACTTCCATTATTTTCGCCATAATAACTTCTGAAATTAAACACTTCAAAACTTCCCCGCATTTTATATCCTGCATTTAGTAATGAAGCATCGTTTTCTATACGGGAAAATAGGCTTGCTCCAAAAGGAACGGGATCTACCCAGGCTAAATTGCCGCTTCCATCATTTGTCAGCACTCTTCTATTAGCTCCTTGTATTGCAGGAAATGATGTAGGCACATCATTTATTCGTGTAACATTTCCAGCATCATTTATACGGAACTGAGATGAGTTTCCCACAGAAAGTTTCTCTACCGGAGTTTCCGTTCCAATTCCTACATTTTGACCAATGGCAGCATTAACAATACTTATCAGTAAAAATAGTATAATGACTCTCATAAAATATTTTTATAAAAATCACTTTTATTTAATGCAGTAACAATTACCTTTTTGGGTAGTATCATTCAATTACTTAAAGCTAAAATGCACTGCTTAAAAGCATCGTAAGCTAAAACTGGTAATCTCTCAAATAACTACAACTGTTAAACGCTTGCTGATAGAACTTTGTAGTGCCATAATCCTTTTTTAACTCAGGAAAATATTTGTTGTTCATAAAATTTTTCATGTAAACTTTTTCAGCGGCATCATAGGCATCCCAATTATCATAGCCAAAATCGGCATATTGTGGTTTGCGTATTTGCTTTTGCGCACACTTTGCCATCATAAACAAACATTTTGCTTTAAACTCCTTATTGCCTGAAGCTTCCATTGCCATTTTAAAATAATCATGCGCATTGTAACAGCCATAATAATTTTTTTGAAACCCGGTAGCTCCTTTTGGGATATTGTAACCATCCACACCACTGCGGTAATATTCTACCAATTCCCATGCATATCCGTAGTAAGTAGTATTGTAATAACCCAATGCCATTTTATATAAATGTTGTGCGGCGTTGACTTTATCCGTTTTTACAAGACTTTGCAAACGCTGCATTTCTTTTGCAAAGGCAATTTTAGTAGTTTTTGTATTGTCATTCGGCAATCGTTCTTCCTGGTCGTACATCAGTTCAATAAAAGGGTTCTTTTTAATCATCTTAGCAGATGAAATGGGTGATTTGCCAAACCATTCTATAGCTTTTGCATAATTATTATCCCGCAAATAAGCTGTGCCTGCAAAATCAACTACTTCAGATAATTTCAATGCGTTGTTTTTCGTTAAAAAATCGGCAAAGCCTGTTTTTGCTTTTGCATTCAAATAAGCATAGAGGAATTCTACATCCTTGCTAGAAGATTGATTGTGTAAAAAATCTGCCGACATAGAGCCATATTGGCTTGCTTTACCACCATTCGTTACAAATTCTGCCGAACCTACTGCCAGTGCTTCTTTAAAGCGGTCTCCTTGCTGGCGGTAACGCTTCGCAACCACTTCGCTCATAAGGTTACGGTAAAATATTTTCCATTCAGAAGGAGGCCTGCTCCATCCATCTCCCATCTGCTTATCCATCAAGGCTTTTTGCAAAAGCCATTTAAGCGATGGCAAAATTTTTTCTTCAAATTTTGCATCAATTTTATCTGTAGCATTTACCTCTAAAAGTAAATTGGTTAACTGCCATTGGTCATTTAGTCTGGGTGATAAGTCCATTGTTTTTGCTCTATCAAGCAAGATTCTTGACGCAGAAAAATCTTTTTGTATTAACGCAGTGTAGGCGGCACCCACCTGGTACATTGCTGGGTTAGGTGCCTTGGTTTCTGTAGCAACTTTCTCTAAGAACCTTTGCAGTTTTTTTACCTGTATCGCATTTACATTCAAAGCAGAATCGTTGCTTACATCGTTCCAACTATAAAAAAATTCTTTGCCACCTTCCTGCTTATTCAATACAGGAGTAAGATAAAATTCCTCTGCTTTATTTATTTCCCTTACAGCCAGCACCGGCAATATTTCAGCCTTTGGGTTAAGGCTGTAAATTTTTTCCATAGCAGGTATTTCCCATGCAGGGCTGCCCAAAGAAAACATGCCAAGCATAGCTGCTTTTTCTTCATTATTTGCGCACATAGCCAGGTATTCTTCCTTGCTTCTTTTAGCATCTACTGCCCAATCAAAACTTATATAATTGCTTATCCGCTTTGCCTTAGAAGCACTAAAGGCTTTACTGAAAAGATAAGCAGCCTCCATATCTTTTCCTGTACGCCATAATGCACCTGCTTTTAGTGCCAGGCTCATGGGTTGTAGTATGCTTTGAGTTGTATTATTTTTCAACAATTCATCATATGCTGTAATGGCAACGGGATAATTTTCGCTGTAGTGTGCCAAACGCACAATTTGGTAGCCGTATTTTAATTTAAAAAATTCTGTGTTCGCCGCATTGTACAATTGGCGACCGTTCTTCATCAGCTTATCCATTTTTAAGCTATCTCTTTTAATGGCATCCCAATCGCTATAGCTTCCTAATACATAAGGCTCTACCTGCTTAGCATACATAATATAACCCAATCCTTCTAAATCTTTACTTCGTATAAAATAATTACTCATGCTATTTGCTTTTACAGCAGCAGAGACATTTAGCACCTGTTTCTTTTCTATATGATTGTATAGTTTTTTCAACTCATCATAGCTAAACTTTGTTACAAATGCTTTTGCATCAGCATCTGACACAGGTTTGCCGCAATAAGCTGCCCATTCATTCGCAAGTAGGTCTGCAGCTTCTACAGGCTCCTGTTCTTCATACAAAAAAGTGCTGCCAGAATAATAAAAAGGCGAATATCCTTTTGCATCAGCAATGGTCTTACTAATAAAGCTGGTATAATAATCATAAGGATCTATAGCCGGCCCACAACCAATAATGTTTTGTGGAAAGCTAATCCATACAATATTAATGAAGGCTATAAAAAATACTTTCAATTTCATAAGCGGAATATTTACTTAAAGTTAAACTATCCAAATGATACAGTACAAGTCGGCGGTTTTCATTACTAAGTTTCTGTTTAAGAATGGACGCCGTTTGAATGATGTTGTTATAACTGCAATCTTCCAAACGAAGAATATCTCTTTTTTTTAAATTTACATTTCTTAAGCTTGTATCGTTAATAATTTCAAACCGGTTAGTTGATGTTTCCTTCGAAATTTTTTTAATTTCTTGTACTGAAATATTTTGCACCAATCCTGCATAAGCACCCTGCCTAAACAGCACAAACCATTGAAATAATGGCAATGCTACATCTAATGGTAGTGGATACTTATCAAGGCTGGCGGTATATTTCTTTACCTCTTCGGGATTCAGTATAGAATTTTTTGCTGCCGGGCTTTTTAAATTACCCATATTGTAACACATGAGCAATCCCTTTTTTACCGGAGGAATACCTGACTCTGCAGCATACTTAACTTGAAAAAGCCGAATGGTGGCTGAATATAAGTGTGCCGTATCTATTTTTTGCAATTCGGAAAGTATCGTAAAATATTTTTCTTTAGTAGTGGCCGTCCAATCGCAGTCTATCTGAACTTCTTTAATAGAATCAATATTATTTGTAGCAATTACATCTGAAACTAATTTGTAAATATTTTCTGCAAGTGGCCTGCATTGCTCCGGGCGGATATAGTGAATACATTCGTTGGTGATAAAAACGGTTGGTATTATTTGAGTATTACTTTTTTTAAATGAGGTATCTGTAATTCTTACCTGTGCAATGGGCGTAGGTTTTGAGAATGTGGCATCCCAGGCTACATCAAAAAAACGAAGGTAAATATGTTTAACATTGTTTTGTTGCAGCATATTTGTTTCGTATTGCGAAGGATTAAAACTTGTTTTCCAATGATAAAAAGCCGGAGTTACACTATTATTTGAAGACTGTATATTCTTACATCCCCAACAATAGAACAGCAACAATGTATATATAACTTGCTTATACATCTCTATTAATTAATTTGAAAGGTAATTGAAATAGGTAACTTTTGTAAAGAGCCAAACACTCTTAAATTTCCAAGCCTTGCCTTATCTTTGCGCCCTATGTCAAATGAAGCAAATAATTTTCAGGAATTAATTTCCCATTGTAAGGAATACGGTTATATTTTTCAATCATCCGAGTTGTATGACGGCTTAAGCGCCGTATATGATTACGGACAATTGGGAGCACAGCTCAAAAAAAACCTACGGGATGAATGGTGGAAAAGCATGACCCAAATGCACGAAAACATTGTAGGTATTGATGCCGCCATTTTTATGCACCCTACCGTTTGGAAAGCTAGCGGCCATGTAGATAATTTTAGCGACCCTATGATTGACAACAAGGATAGCAATAAACGCTACAGGGTAGATCATTTGATTGAAGCACATGCAGAACAACTGGCCTTGGAAGGAAAAAAGGAAGAAGAATTTGCTTTGCTGAAAGCTATGGATGAATTGCTTGCAAAAGACGATTTTGCAGGTTTAAAAACTTTGATTGAAGAAAACAATATCAAATGCGCTATCAGCAAAACCAGCAACTGGACAGATGTGCGCCAATTTAACCTAATGTTTAAAACAGAGTTTGGTGCGGTAGCAAGCGATAACCCCGAAGATAATATTGTTTACTTACGCCCCGAAACGGCACAAGGTATTTTTGTTAACTTTTTAAATGTGCAAAAAACCGGGCGTATGAAAATACCATTTGGCATTGCACAAACAGGCAAGGCTTTTCGCAACGAAATTGTAGCCAGACAATTTATTTTCCGCATGAGGGAATTCGAACAAATGGAAATGCAATTTTTTATTCGCCCGGGTAGCCAAATGCAATGGTATGCCTATTGGAGAGATGCCCGTAAAGCCTGGCATGAGAGTATTGGCATTCCTTCTGATAAACTTCGTTTCCATGATCATGTAAAACTGGCGCACTATGCAGATGCCGCACTGGATATTGAATTTGAATTCCCCTTTGGCTGGAAAGAATTGGAAGGCATACACAGCCGTACCGATTTTGACCTAAGTCAACATGCGAAATACAGCAAAAAGAAAATTCAGTATTTTGACAACGATGTAGATCCTGAAACTAACAAACCTTATGGCAACTACACACCTTATGTTGTAGAAACTTCAGTAGGTTTAGATCGTTTGTTCCTCACTATTATCAGTCTTTCTTATGCCGAAGAAAAATGGACAAAGGAAGATGGTACGGAGGACAGCCGTGTAGTGATGCGTATACCCGCAAAGCTTGCTCCCACCAAGCTAGCCATTTTGCCATTGGTAAAAAAGGATGGCTTGCCTGAAATTGCTCGTGAGCTAATGGATGAATGTAAAAGCAGTTTTATGTGTTTTTATGAAGAGAAAGATGCCATTGGTAAACGTTACCGCCGGATGGATGCCATTGGCACACCGTTTTGTGTTACCATCGACCACCAAACAAAAGAGGATGGCACTGTTACCATTAGATATAGGGATGATATGCGGCAGGAAAGGATAAAACTAAGCGAAGTGAAGCAATTAGTACAAAATAAAGTCTCTTAAAGCAATCCAATCTTTAATATTTTTTAGAGGCTCTACGTAGAGCCTCTTTTTTTAACATAAATATTATTTTAAAAAGCAGCATAATCTTGAAGCCATTTGTCAAATGCTGAAAATGATTATTATGCGAATCCTTACTTTATTAATTAGTTTTTTATGCGTCAGCAGTACCTTATTTGCTCAGGAGTTATCTTCTACAACAACAAATAACTCTGCCGAATCTGCTATTGCCAGCAAAAGTTTTTTTGCGGAGCTTGGCGGCCCTGGTATTCTGTTTTCTGTAAATTTTGACACCCGTTTTAAAAAAAGCAACTTAGGTTTTGGGGGCAGGGTTGGCCTTGGCTTTGTTTCAGGATGGGAAAGTACATACGATACAACATGGGGAAGCTATTACAGTGATCGACGCCGATCTGTATTAACCTTGCCAGTACAAATAAATTATTTGTTTGGCAAACCCAACTCTGCACACAGTTTTGAAGTAGGCATTGGAGCTACTTATGTAGGCAAAAAAATAGATATTATGGACTTTTATGAAGATGAAAGAACAAATCTCTTTGGAACAGCATCTTTTATGTATAGAAGAACACCAAAAAACGGTGGCTTCTCCTGGCGCATAGGTTTTACCCCACTTTTTGCAAATGGATATATACAACCTTTTGGAGCAGTAAGTGTGGGATATAATTTTTAAATAAAAAGGCAGGAAATTTTTTCCTGCCTTTTTATTAGTTTAGCCATACAATTCCTGATGAATCGATTTTCTATCGTATCCCAAATCCTGTATGCGTTGTTTGGCTTCATCAATCATATTTTTCCAACCACATAAATAAAAATTTGCCGGAACTAATTCATCATTATTAGCAGCTTTATTCGCTTTACAAATATTTTCATATACTGTGTGAACATATCCACTTGGCCCCTCCCAATTTTCTCGGCTTAGGGTTGGCAGGTAGTGTACATTGGGCATTTCTTCACTTACCTTTTTTAATTCATCATAATATAGAATATCCGTTTTTACACGGCAGCCAAATAGTAGGTAAATATTTTTATAAGGAATATTATGGTTTTTTATATGGTGCAGCATACTTCTAAAAGGAGCAATACCTGTACCTGTACATATCAAAAAAAGATCCTTTTCTAATGGCTCGGGCATGGTAAACACACCAACGGGCCCACGCAGAGTAATCTCACTACCCTCCTTTACTTCGTTAAATAAATAGTTTGTGCCTAGACCATCATCCAGTAAAACTATACACAATTCAAAAACATTGCTACCATCGGGCCAACTGGCAATAGAATAGCTACGCCAACGTTTGTTTGGCTTTTCATGTATAGGCAAATCAAGGGTTACAAACTGTCCCGGTTTAAAATCAAATTTTTCCAATTCTGGCAGCTGAATAAAAAATCTTCGGGTAGAATGTGTTTGTTGCTCTATTTTTATAACCTTTCCTATTTGCCATGGTTGTAATGCCATACTGGTAAAATTTATGGTGTGCTAGTAATCTCAGTACAATCTCTTTGTAAATATAACCTTGTATCATCAAAATATAAACAGCTATTTATTTAAAGTATATTTATAGCATATTGCCCAAGCAAAATGAATTACATGAAAAGAAAAGATTTTTTAATTGCAGCGTCTTTATTACCATCATTTTCTTTTGCAGAAACCACAAAAGAAAAAAGAAAACCATCATTTAGCATAGCACATATAACAGATATTCATGTAAAACCAGGAATTATCCCTGAAACAGGCATGGCTAATGTTTTACATTTAATTCAGGCTTCTAAATTAAAGCCTGCTTTTATAGTGAATACAGGAGACGCTATTATGGATGCTTTGGAAGCCAGTAAAGAAAAAACGGCAACTCAATGGGCTCTATATAACCGTATTTTAAAAAATGAGAACACATTGCCTATTTACAGTTGTATTGGCAATCATGATATTTGGGGCTGGTTCAATAAAGATATATCCCTGCAACAAGATGTGCTATATGGCAAGCAATGGGCCGTGAACGAGCTTGCAATACCTAAGAGATATTACCATATTGAAAAAGAAAATTGGGCTTTTATATTTTTAGACAGTACTCAGCTTAATCCGGCCGGTGGCTACATCGCAAAACTGGATACCGAACAAATGGACTGGCTTACAACTTTGTTAGAAAAAGTAAAAGATAAACATGTTTGCATTTTTTCGCATATTCCTATCCTTTCTATTTGCGCCGGATTGTTTTTTAATAAAACTCAGCCCAATGGCGACTTACTCATTAAAAGAAACCTAATGCACACCGACTTTTTGGAATTAAACAGCCTTTTTTCAAAATATACCAATATCAAAGCTTGCATTAGTGGCCATATTCATATGCAAGATGATATCCATTATAATGGCATACGATATATGTGCAATGGAGCTGTTTGTGGCAATTGGTGGAATGGCAGTTTTAATGGCTTTGCCCCTGCTTATGCCATGCTGGATTTTTATAAAGATGGTTGGGTAGAAAGAAAAATGATTACCTATTAACAAATCTCATGTTCCATTGTACATAACAAAATGATGTATTTATTACCTTTGCAACTCGGATGAACCTGGATGTGTTGATGAATTTTTACAAGAATGACCTCCGCTGTTTTCAAATAGCGGAAGGGATTGCCTTGCCTAAACCACAGCATATACACTTACAAGGCCTTGCAGGCAGTGCTTCTCAATTTGTTTTGGCTGGCGTTTTTAACCATACAGCTACTGCACACAACAACCATTTGGTAATTTTAAGAGATGCTGAAGAAGCTGCCTATTTTCAAAACAGTTTTGAAAATATTACCAATGCCTTGGATATTTTTTATTTCCCATCTTCCTTTAAAAACAAAAAAAATTACCGCCTGCTCAACAGTAGCCATGTAATGCTGCGTACTGAGGCACTTACAAAATTGATAGCAGGTGGCAATAGAAAAGTAATCGTTACTTATCCTGAGGCATTGTTTGAAAAAGTAGTTTTATCCAAAACACTTTCTGCCAATATCATCCATATTAAACAAGCAGAAGAGCTGGATGTAAATGGCATATTACAACGTTTTGTAGAAAATGGTTTTGTAAGAACCGATTTTGTGTATGAGCCGGGGCAGTTTGCAATTAGAGGAGGTATTCTCGATATTTATTCTTTTGGAAATGAAAAACCTTATAGAATAGAATTGTTTGGAAATGAGGTGGATAGTATTCGCATTTTTGATCCTGAAACACAATTAAGCGAAAGAAAATTATTACAGGTAAGTATTATACCAAATGTAGAAACACAATTTGAAACTGGTGAAAAAGTTTCCATCATGGAATTTTTACCGGAGAACACAGCCGTATGGTGCGAAGACTGGGCGTTTATTAAAGAAAAAATAGAGCAGCAGGAAGAAGACCTGCAACTATTTTTAGAATTTGCCTCCCCACTGGAAAGCTCGAATGATGAAAGCGAAAATATAAATTTAAAAGAGTTGGTAACGGCAAATGATTTTATTACGGCTGCTACTATAGAAGCTGAAATAAAAGCAAAGCATACTATCGAAATTGGGAAAAAGGCATTCTTTCAACCTACTACCATTTTACAGTACAATATAAAGCCCCAACCGGCCTTCAACCGACAATTTGATTTGCTCATTAAAAACCTGCAAGAGCTAGAAAGCAGCCATTACAATATTTTCATTTTTGCAGAGCAAGCCAAGCAATTAGAAAGATTGCACAGCATTTTTACAGATTTAAAAGCGGATATACAACTAACTCCAATTCCTGTATCCATTCACGAAGGCTTTATTGATAATGATTTAAAATTAGTTTGCTATACAGATCACCAGGTATTTCAGCGGTATCATAAATACAAGGTAAAGCAGGCGTTTAGTAAGAACAAAGCGCTTACATTAAAAACCTTGCGAGAATTACAACCCGGCGATTATGTTACTCATATTGACCATGGTGTGGGTGTGTACAGCGGCTTACAAAAAATTGAGGCTAACGGCCGGGTGCAGGAGTCTGTTCGCATTCAATACAAAGACGGCGATTTGCTATATGTAAATATTTCATCGCTGCATAAAATAAGCAAGTACAGCGGCAAAGAAGGCAGTATCCCTAAAATGAATAAGCTTGGCAGCGATGTGTGGAGCAAGCTAAAAGAAAAAACTAAAAAGCAGGTTAAAGATATTGCCACCGATCTTATTAAATTATATGCACAGCGCAAAAGCTTGGAAGGCTTTGCACATAGCCCGGATAATTATATGCAAACCGAGTTGGAGGCAAGTTTTATTTATGAAGATACCCCAGACCAAGCCAAAGCCACAGAAGACGTAAAAAAAGATATGGAAAAGCCATCGCCAATGGATAGGTTGGTTTGTGGCGATGTAGGTTTTGGCAAAACAGAAATTGCCATACGGGCTGCTTTTAAAACAGTTTGTGATGGCAAACAAGCTGCCATACTTGTTCCTACAACTATTTTGGCATACCAGCATTATAAAACTTTTAGCGACCGGTTAAAAGATTTTCCGGTAACAGTTGATTTTGTTAATCGGTTTAAATCGGCCAAAGAAAAAAAAGAAACACTCAAAAAATTAGAAGAAGGAAAAGTTGATATTATTGTAGGCACACATGCTTTATTGGGTAATGCGGTAAAGTTTAAAGATATGGGTGTGATGGTAATAGATGAAGAACAAAAATTTGGTGTGGCCGCAAAAGAAAAATTAAAAACATTACGCACAACGGTTGATTCGCTTACCCTAACGGCAACGCCTATACCAAGAACTTTGCAGTTTAGCTTAATGGGCGCAAGAGACTTGAGTATTATTAACACGCCACCACCTAACCGCCAGCCTATTCAAACCGAAGTGATGGTATTTAATGAAGACATCATTAGAGATACTATTTATTATGAAACAGAAAGAGGTGGCCAAGTTTTCTTTATTCATAACAGGGTGAAAGGGTTGGCAGAAATGAAGGGTTTGATACAAGGCCTTTGCCCCGACCTTAGTATTGCCTATGCACATGGGCAAATGGAAGGCGACCAGTTGGAAGACACCATTCTGGACTTTATGGATAAAAAATACGATGTGCTCATTTGTACTAATATTGTGGAGAGTGGAGTGGATATTCCGAATGTAAATACCATAATAGTAAACAATGCACATCAATTTGGCTTAAGCGATTTACATCAGTTGCGTGGTCGTGTGGGCCGTAGTAATAAAAAAGCCTTTGCTTATTTACTTGCCCCGCCAATGAGTACATTGCCGCCGGATAGCCGTAAACGTTTATCTACTTTAGAACAATACAGTGAGTTGGGCAGTGGCTTTCAAATTGCGATGCGAGACCTTGACATTCGGGGAGCAGGTAACTTATTAGGTGGTGAACAAAGTGGTTTTATTGCCGAGATAGGTTTTGAAATGTACCAGAAAATACTAGACGAAGCCATAAAAGAATTAAAGCGCAGCCAATTTAGGGATTTGTTTAAAGAGGAAATTAATCAGCAAGATGATTATGTAAAAGACTGTTCCATTGATACCGATTTAGAAATATTAATCCCCGATAGTTATGTGGAAAGCATAACAGAAAGGCTAAGCTTATACTCCCGATTAGACAATTGCGAAACCGAAGAAGAACTCCAAAACTTCCATAGTGAATTAAACGACCGCTTTGGCCCCGTACCGCCAGAAGTAGAAGATCTGTTTACAACTGTAAGAGTAAGAAAGCTTTCGGTAGAATTGGGCTTTGAAAAATTATTTCTTAAAAATGAAACACTCAAATGCTTTTTTGTAAGCAACCCCGACAGTCCTTATTTTCAAAGCAATACCTTTAATGGCATTTTACAATTTTTGCAAACCGGCACTAATAAAGGAAAATTAAAGCAGGTAGGCAAGAACGGAATTTTGGTAGTGGAATCCATTAAAAGCATGAGTGAACTGTACTCCTTTATTCGCAAAATGCATCAGAGCATTTTTGTAAAAACAATCTAATCTACTTTTACAAAATTTACATTGCCCTGTGCTGTCCAGTTATCTAATGTTCCTCCCGGCACAGTATACATATCCATTTGATAAGCAAGCGTCATCACTTCATCTTTTTGTAAATAGATGATCCTGTTATTGGAAGGTTTAAGCGGTATTGATTGTGCCCCCTGGCAGCCTGTTTGCCCGTTAACAATATACCATTTAAAATCTCCACCCGAAAAAAACTGTATCGCCCTTGTTTTACTGTAAACCCATACAGCCGCTGCATTATCCAGGTATTGCAAAGTACAGCCGTTGGTTTTAAATACCGGGTAAACATCTGTAATAAGGTTAACCTGGTAGTAACCTGTTTCCGGCACAGTCCATTCAAAGCTCGGGTGAACCAATAAAGTATTTCTAACAGCAGAAGTTATAGATACTGTATTGGACTGGTAAAAAGGTTTTGAAATCCTTTTCCATGTATTGTCTTCCCGGTATTCCATTTTATTATCAGGCAGGGCAAATCTTATAGCGCCATTGGTCGTTGCGGTTGTTGTACCCGGGTAAATGGCACCTGTAGCAGTTATATTGCCACCAGCACTTATGCTGGCGGTAGTACTGATATTACCACTGGCCTGTATAGTAGTGCCAACCTGCAGGCTGGTAGCCGATTGCAATGTATTGCTCAATGTATGGCCGGTTACGGTTGTATTTCCTGCAACCACCAGTTTTTGAGTAGGGGCAATATTACCTATTCCTACATTACCATCATCGGTAATGCTCATGTATTCCTTTAAAGCATCCTCGCTGAGTGAAGCATATCCCCAAATACCTGTACGGCTGTAACCGACACCTGTTCCTGTTTGTTTAATAGCTCCGGTTATCCAACTGCCGGATTTAAAATAGATACCATTGCTGACTCCTGTATTTAGCACATTTGTATTTTCAAGCTTTATGCCATTAGTATCTGTAGATACGATATGCAATTTGTTGTATGGATTTGGAGTACCTATACCAATATTTTGTGCTGATAATAGTATAGGCTGACATACAATGGCAATAAAAAGTAGCTTTTTCATGCAGGTAAATTTTACTTAAAATTACCTGCATACCATTATAATATCAATCGCATATATTAGTGATATTATCTTATTAACAACACTGTTCCCTTCTTAAATATTTTCTTTCCGGTAAAATCAACACCCGAAACCATCCACACAAATGTCCCTGTTTGCTGATCTTGTCCTTTTACTCTTCCATCCCAACCTCTGCCGGCATCATTGCTTTTAAACACTATTTCTCCATAGCGGTTGTACAACACAAAATATTCAAAGCTGCTAATGCCGACAACAAAAGGTTTTAAAATATCATTTCGGCCATCACCGTTAGGTGTAAACGCTGTTGGTACATAAATTTCAGGCCCTTTATAAATTTTAATATTGATGGTATCAAAGCTTTCGCAGCCCTCCGGTGTATAGGCTCTTAAATAGTATGTTCTGTCCGCATTATTAATAGCCACAGGATTTGAAATATTGGCGGCACTCAATCCTGTTGAAGGTGTCCATTGATAACTCAACCCACCTGTTGCATTTAATTGTACGGACTGGTTAGGTGCTGCAATCATATCATTTCCTGCAAATGCATCTGTGCCATAAATAGTAATAGGCCGGGATATGGTGTCTGTGGGGCAACCTTCGGCTGATATACCATATACACTCACGGGATAATTTCCATTGACCGTGTAGGTATGTGTAGTTGGGTTTGCTATCACTGGTGCAGATGTACCGCCAAAGCTCCAGTGCCATTCTGTAATACCAATGCTGCCAGTAGTTTCATTTGCCGTAAATATTACTTCATCAAACTTACATGCGTCACTAAATTGCATAGCAGCTCTTGGTTTTGTTTTCATTACAAAACTTTGCTGCATAGTTGCAGAAACACAACCTGATGCATTGGTAACTACAAGGCTTACTGTGTTGTTTGTTCCCGGATTAAATGAATACGATGGATTTTGTTGTGTGCTGAAAACAGTAGAAGCTGTACTCCATGTCCAGGTAGTTATTGTAGTGTCGCTTACGGAAACATCTGTAAATTCGATTTCCTTATTATCGCATTTTGGTTCACTAAAAACAAAATCAACCAATGGTGTTGTACTCACTTTTATTGATACTTTCAGCGTGTCGCTTTTACAGCCCTTACTATTCCACACTACCAATTGAATATCAAAAATGCCGGAATTTAGATAAGTAACATTGGGGTTTTGCTGTGTTGAAAAATTGCCATTGCCTAAATCCCACCACCATTGTGTAATGGGCAATCCATCTAAAGTATAAGACGAATCCTGCAATATTGCAGCCACATCTTCGCAAGCCCTGAATGAGCGGATGGCAGGCCTTGGTTTATCTACTACAAAAACATTTTTGGTTACGGCAACTCCATAACAGTTTGCAGCACCTGTGGTACTGGTATTGATAGTAACGGTATGTGAGCCCTGTGTTGTGAAAATATGATTTAAGGTTGCTGTATTATTAGTCAGCGGTGCACCATCAACCATCCATTGCCAGTTGGTAACGGGCAACCCATCCGGAGAAGTGGCTGTTCCATTAAATGTATAACTACTTCCCAGGCAAAGTGAGTCTGTAAAACTAAAATCGGAAACCGGCCTTGCATAAATCCTTACGGGCTGGGTAATAGTATCCGACTCACAACCCTGCAAAGATTTAACTGCCATTCGAATGTATTTTAAACCGTGGCTGGCATATACCTGTGTAGGATTTTGTACAGTAGAGGTAGCACCTGCATTATCAAAATCCCAATACCAGTTATTAATGGTACCCACGCTTACAAATGAGTTGCTGGTGAACTGAATGGTATTGTTTATACAACTATCGTTGATACTAAAACTTGCAAACGGCTTGCTGCCAACTATTACAGTTTGCGTATTGGTTTGCTCACAACCATCGGCACCAATAACTCTTTGAGTAACTGTATATGTATTCGCAGTTGTGTAAATATGCACGGGATTTGTATTTACTGAATCAATATTGCTTCCATCGCCAAAATTCCAGTACATTTTAATGATGGTTGCAAATGAAATAGTTGCATCTACAAACTGGATAGGCTCGCCTACACATCTTTTTTGTGTGGGAAGAAAATTCCAGGCCGGAGTAAGAGCAGTGCAAAATTTTTGAGTATTAGATAGCCCACCAGTTGCACCTGTAAAACCCCAAAATACCAAAGGATTACCTCCAAATGTAGTATTCACAAAGTCATTTACAAGTGTTAACCTTTGTGTTCCATCAAAGTAAGCGGTTAAAGTTTTTGTGGCTGCATTCCATACTACTCTTAGCTTATGATAAACACCATCCTCAATATTTATATTAGAAACAGAGGCCTGAATTGGCCCTGCAAGGTTATTAGCAGAAGCATGATTGATGTCTCCATTTCGCTGAAAAGCAATATGATCATAAATGGGGTCACTATCTGGGCTACTATTCTGGTAAGTATCTAATGTAACTGCAATAGAAGGGGAAATACCCGCTACACCCATGCCTCCACCTAAAGAACCCACACTCGTGCTGATTGGTTGCAATACAAATGCAATTCCATCTGCACCTCCATCATTTACAAAATCGGATAATAACACATCAAAATTGAAGTCAAAAGAATTGTTGAGATCAATCCGATAATTATTCCATACAGAACCACTTTGATTACCAACGTTAGCTGTGAGCTGATAACAATTACAACTTTCCTGTTGGGCATTTCCATTTACCGTTTATTGCTGCGCAAAGGAATGATGTATAGCTAATAAAAAGACTATTGCAGTTAGTGTGGCTTTCATAATTGCTAAATATAACCACAAAACTCCATTTAATTTTTGGGGTATAGAAAAAGGCCTCTGAATGGAGGCCCTTTGTTTTAATAAAATTAACTGACAAGATTACCAGCCCTGCTTGGCTACTCCATCCTTTACAGCCTGCACAGCTTTGGCCTCTGCCAGCATTGTAGTCATTTTGTTTCCTTTACCATCGTGGCCTTGCGCCATATAACCACCACGGCTTGTTTTAGTAATTACTGCATCTTGCATTGGAACATTTTTTTCTTTAGTTTTCATGCAATATGCTGTTAGCATTTTTGACATCTGTAATAAGTTTTTGTTTTTAAATAATGGGTTATTTGCTCAAGCTACTAAATATTTTGGTTTTGGGCAAATAACTGGATTAATAGTATGAAATATTGTTTTTTTGCAATGTAAACACACCTGCTTTACACATCAATTTTAGCATATTTAGCATGTGTTTCAATAAATTCTCTTCTTGGTGGTACTTCATCGCCCATTAACATACTAAAAATGCGGTCTGCTTCAGCAGCACTTTCTAAAGTAACCTGTTTTAAAGTTCTTGTAGCAGGGTTCATTGTAGTATCCCATAGTTGCTCAGCATTCATCTCTCCTAAACCTTTATATCTCTGGGTATTTACGCTATCGTCTTTGCCTTGGCCAAATTGCTGTATAAGGGCTTTGCGTTCTGCATCATTCCAGGCATATTCCTGATTGTTTCCTTTTTTTACAAGGTATAATGGCGGTTGTGCAATATAAACATATCCTTGCTCTACCATTTCTTTCATATAACGGAAAATGAAAGTCATTATCAATGTGGCGATATGGCTACCATCCACATCGGCATCCGTCATTATAATTAGTTTGTGATAACGCAGCTTTGATGTATCTAATGCTTTTGGATCTTCCAAGGTGCCTCGTTTTACACCCAAAGCGGTAAACATATTTCTTATCTCCTCATTATCATAAATTTTATGCTCCATGGCTTTTTCTACATTCAATATTTTACCACGCAATGGTAAAATAGCCTGAAAGCTCCTGTCTCTTCCCTGCTTGGCAGTACCACCTGCCGAATCCCCTTCCACCAAAAACAGTTCGCACATACCCGGGTCTTTTTCAGAACAATCTGCCAGTTTTCCCGGTAGACCACCACCTGTTAAAACGCTTTTGCGTTGCACCATATCTCTTGCACGCTTTGCTGCAGCTCTAGCCTGTGCAGCAAGAATTACTTTTTGTATAATGGTCTTTGCATCTTTGGGGTTTTCTTCAAGATATGCCTGCAATACACGGCTAAGCGTAGTATCAACAATTCCCATTACTTCACTATTACCCAACTTCGTTTTCGTTTGTCCTTCAAATTGGGGTTCGGGTACTTTTACAGAAATAATAGCACTGATTCCTTCCCTAAAATCATCGCCTTCAATAACTACTTTTGCCTTTTCAAACATGCCTTCTTTTTCGCCATAACTTTTAAATACCCTAGTTATGCTACGACGAAAACCTGCCACATGTGTTCCTCCTTCAATAGTATTAATGTTATTTACATAACTGAAAATATGTTCCTGATAACTGGCATTATAAGTCATTGCCACCTCTACTGCTACATTGCTTTTTTCGTCATGTGCTTCACAGTAAATAGTAGTAGGGATAAGAGCAGCTCTATTAGCGTTTTTATCAATAGTTTCTACAAATTCTACTATGCCTCCTTCACTATAAAAGTTTTTAGAGTAAGATTTGCCCTCATCATCAATATCTCTTAAATCGTTCAGCGTAATACTTATTTTACGATTCAGGAAAGATAATTCACGCAATCTACCTTCTAAAATTTCTCTGTTGTATTCAGATACGGTAAAGATGCTGTTATCGGGCCAAAAATGAACGGTGGTACCAGTAGTAGTACTCACACCAATTTCTCTTACTTCATATTGTGGAACACCAATGGCATATTCCTGTTCAAATATTTTCCCTTCACGGTTTACTGTTACATGCAAGCGTGTGCTTAATGCGTTTACGCAACTTACACCTACGCCATGCAAACCACCAGAAACCTTGTAAGTGTCTTTATCAAATTTGCCGCCGGCGTGCAATACGGTCATTACAATTTCAAGTGCCGATTTCTTTTCTTTTGAATTAATACCTGTAGGAATACCACGGCCATCATCCTGAACACTTATAGAATTGTCCTGATGTATGGTAACGATTATATTTTTGCAATATCCTGCAAGTGCTTCATCTATACTATTATCCACCACTTCATACACTAAATGATGAAGACCTTTCACGCCAATGTCGCCAATGTACATGGCAGGCCTTTTTCTTACTGCTTCCAAACCTTCTAAAACCTGTATGCTGTCTGCACCGTATCCGCTGGTGCCGGGGGTAGGAACTACTGCTGTTTCTGTACTCATAAATGCTTTAAAATCACTTTAAAAATGTGGTCATTCACATTCCTGCAAATGTAGCGAAAAATAAGGGGTTTTGGCATTTAAAATAGGTTAATTTACCTACTGTTTTTTAACAAGTTGTACCCCAAAAAACAGGCAGTAAAAAATACAAAATCAGGCATAAACAAATAAAAATAATTAATAATGCAAAAAGGCTTGCTCAAAAAGCTTGCAATAGCTCTAAATCGGATGTAAATCCTTTGTTTTCCACTTATACACATTTGTCGCTTACTTAACCTTTTGTTTACCTGTTTGTAAAGGCTTTTATGGTTAACTTTAAGAAAACCCTCATAATCTATTATGCTTTGGAGAAAATTCAACGGTGACTCCATAAAGCTTCCTATTAAGGACGCTGTGGAGCAAGCCATTAAAAGAGAAACTGCTGAAGGATTTAAACTAAAAGTTTGTATTGGTACCGACAGCCAGGTAAAAGGCAAAGACACAGAGTTTGCTACCGTAATTGTTTTCTTGCGTGAAGGACATGGAGGATTCATGTTTTTGCACAACGAAAAAACACAGCACAAGTACAGCATTAAGGAAAGGATGCTAGTAGAAGTAGCAAAAAGCATTGAAATTGCTTATGAACTCTGCAACTTATTTACTGAGTACGATGTAGAAATGGAAGTTCATGCCGACATTAACACCAATCCGCAATTTAAAAGCAACGAAGCTTTGCGTGAAGCCATGGGCTACATTTTGGGGATGGGTTTTGCTTTTAAAGCCAAGCCCGAAGCCTTTGCCAGTAGTTGCTGTGCTGATAAGGCGGTAAATTAATTGTTTAACAGTTAAACGACTAGAGGAGCAGAATACTGCTTCAGGGAAGTTGTCGCTAGTGAGGTGTACCATTTTTCAAAACTGAAACATCTTACCAAATAGATTGGTCATAAATACACTAAATAACGCAAGCAACTTAAGCATTAAACAATCAATAAAAAAGGGTTATTAAAATAAGTGGCTCTATAAAATAAGCACTGTCCAAACAAGAAACAATCCAAAGAGAAACACTAAACAGTCAACTCTTCATTCATTTCGTTTATATAACCCAATATTTTATCCTTCCCCATTTTTTTAACGGCACTTGTAATAAAATGCCTTGGCAAAAACATCCAGGTTTTACGCATTGCTGCTAAAAAATCTTTTACATTTTTACTTACAACTCGCTGGTTTTCTTTATCACTTTTAGTAAAAACCAAACTAAACGGAACTTCCCATTTTTTAAGGTTTTCCAAAAATTCAAGATCAATTTTTTGTGGGCTATGCCGTGCGTCTATTAATACAAATACCTGGGCAAGATTTTCTCTTTTCCGTAAATAATTTTCTATCATCTGCTCCCATCTTCTCCGGCTGCTTATGCTAACTTTTGCAAAACCATAGCCAGGCAAATCTACTAGGTACCATTTGTACGCAACTTCTTTTGTACTTTTTTCTGTAACAGGGGCTGTACTTATTATTTCAAAATGATTGATAAGCTGTGTTTTGCCGGGAGAAGCAGAAGTTTTTGCCAGCTTCTCGTTATTGCAAAGCATATTAATCAACGAAGATTTACCTACATTACTTCTTCCTATAAATGCATATTCGGGCCTATCGCCCACCGGGCATTTTTCAAAATCGGGACTGCTGATGAGATAGGTAGCTTTCTTTATCTGCATAATTCAATTAATATGATGCAAAATTAACGTTTATCAAAGCATTAATAATGCAACAAGCAAAACCAACATATACAAACCGCTTATATTTGCAGCCTGTATGACCAATTTTGCACATGACAGTATAGTACCGGATAAGTTGAGCGACTTAAGCAAAAAAGAGCAAGTGGCCGAAATGTTTGACGACATTGCTTTTCGCTACGATTTTTTAAACCGCACATTAAGTGGTGGCATGGATGTACTTTGGCGAAAAAAAGCATTGGGATATTTAAAAAAAAATAATCCAAAGCAAATACTGGATGTGGCTACGGGTACTGCAGATGTTGCTATTATGGCATCAGGTTTGCTAAGTCCGGATAAGGTAATTGGCATTGATATAAGCGAAGGTATGCTGGAATTGGGTAGGAAGAAAGTAGAAAAACAGGGGTTACAGCATAAGATTGAACTGTTAAAAGGCGATAGCGAAACAATAAATTTTGAAAGCAATTCGTTTGACGCAGTAACCGTAGCTTTTGGAGTACGCAATTTTCAACACCTTGAAAAGGGTTTAAGCGAAATTTTGCGTGTATTAAAACCAGGTGGTAAGTTGGTAGTGCTTGAATTTAGTCAGCCGAAATGGCTATTTGCAAAAGCTTTCTATAATTTGTACATGAAAACCGTAGCCCCCAATATGGGAAAATTGTTTTCTAAAAACCGCAACGCATACGAGTATCTTGACGCATCAATTAAAAAGTTTCCGGAAGGAAAAAATTTTTTAAATATCCTGGAAAAACTGGGATATGTTAACTTACAATACAAACCCCTGAGTTTAGGTATATGCAGTATTTATTGCGGAGAAAAAAAGTAATTAAGGCTTTTGCAGCTATTATATTGTTTCCAGCAACTTTGTTTGCGCAGGAGCGTTATCTCAACCTTGAATCGCACGATTATAAACCATTTCATTTTGGAATTAATATTGGCGTAAACAGGGCGCATTACAACTTTTCGCACCACCCTCTTTTTTTGCAAATGGATAGTGTAATGGTGGTAGAGAGTATCAATAATACAGGCATCAATCTTTCGTGGTTAGTAAGCAAGAGGCTTGGTTACCACTTTGATTTAAGGACCTATCCGCTTAGCCTTGTTTTTACTGAAAAATCTTTTCAATACAGGTTAAAATACCCCAACAGGCCAGCCGGGGAAGATACGGTGAGTACCCGAAAAGTGCAAGGGATTACCTTGGCATTACCTATACAGCTTAAATTTAATAGCGATAGAATAAACAATTTTAGAGTATATATGATGGCCGGAATAAAAGCTGAATATGACTTGGCCGCTAATAAAAATGCAAAAAATGCAGAAAAGCTAATGAAGTTGAACAATTTTGATTATGGCGTGGAAACAGGCATTGGCTTTCACTTGTATTTTCCTGTTTTTGTGCTAACCCCCGAGTTGAAAATTGGCTGGGGATTAAGCAACGTACATGCTAGAGATGCTAATCTTAAATTTTCTAATGTGATTGATAAAATGAATTCACGAACGGTAACTTTTTCATTAACAGTGGAATAAAAAATCCCGGCTCTTTAGCCGGGATTTTTTTATTCTTAATAATCATATTGCCGCTTAAACATATTCATCCGTATGCCTGCCATAAACATTGTACTTTTTGTATGGCCCTGCAAGCCTTCAATTTTATAGTTCCTTTGCTGAAAACTTAAATCAAAAAACAGGTTTTGTTTAAATTCATAACTCAGTTGCAGTAATGCATTGATAGCTGTCATTTTTCTACCTCCGGCTACTTCGTATCCTTCGTCTATTCCAAAACGGTTGTTGTAATCTCTAAAAATATTTCCCCCAGCATTGTAACCTGTACTATCCAAACCTTTTTGGTAAAATAAGGCTCTTGCATAAATATACCACTTAGGTGCAGGTTGGTAACGCAATATTCCCACCAACTCATTAAAATTGGCTCCTAAAGGATGTGCCAATGGTTGGTTATAATGTGTATAGTCGGCCACCGAATCTCTGTGTGCATAAGTATAAGGACGAACTCTGTTTAACTCGCCCTGCAAATCAAGATTTTTTACGCCGAAGGCATCTACATATTTTGCTCCCAATTGAAAACCCGATTTATTAGCCCACCAACCATTATTTTCCCGTATCTCCTTCAGCTTAAATTCATCTAGCAACAATTGTCCGTAAAATTGCAACCTGTGTGCAACATTTGCTTTAAAGTCGAGCCCCGCCATTGCATTGTCAGGGCTACCCAATGTTCCTTCAATATGCCTGTAAAAAATTATCGGGTTCAGGTATTGAAAATCAAAATGGTCTTTTCTTCCAAACACTACACTTTCAAACAAGCCAACATTTAACCACTTAGTTACATTTAAACTTAAATGATGCATTGCTGCATATTTTTTGGGAAGCAATAAATCACCCGAGCTTTTTACAAATTGTGGTGTAAGCTCCATAAACAGGTTTTGGTAATTCAGCTTCCAAATACGTGTATTTATTTTTGCAAACAAATAACTATTACCCCAATCGCTTAAAAAAAGGCTGCGATAACCGTTTCCAATAAAATTTTTATCGTACCCAAACTGGAAATCGATAAACTTAGCCGCATTAAAAGTGATATATCCACGAGCATCAAAATAATCGACTCCCTGTTTTTTGAAAGGTTTATAAAACCCCATTCCGGGTACAGCCCGCAAGTCGCTTACAATACCTTTAAAATAAGAAGGGCCACGCTCCTGGTTTTCTGTCATATAAGCAGAAAATCCAACTCTTTTTGCAATCATTCCTCTGAGTGTAATGCCACGAGTATTTAAATACAGTGCTTCATCAATATCTTGCTCCTTACCTATGCTTAATTGCAACACCGGATTTACTGCAAGAAAAAAATTATCTGTATTTACTTCATAAAAATTTGCTTTGGTTTTATAAAAAGTCTTTAAAAATGGCTTTCTGCTACTAAAGTCGTCTGTATTGCCTGAATACCATTCACTATTATTCATATAAAGGCTACGCAGGTTGTACTCATCTACATTAGACAAGTTCAAATCTGTCCATTCGGCATATTTATCTGCACCCACAGAATCAATATAACCCATACGAGCACTATCTAAAAACTGCGCCTGCTTCACAATGGCTTTCCTGTTAAATGGTCTCAGTGTAGAAAAATTAAGATCAGTATTTCGTTGTTGTTTTATTTCCATCCTATCAATAAAATGAATGGATTTATCACCCTGGTTTAAATAAGTTGACTGTGCAAAAGCAGCAATCGGGCAAATAAAAACAAGTACTTTGAAGAAGCTTTTAATAATTTGCATCTGGTTTTTATTAAATTGAAATTCTTTATAATTCAAGATATGCAAAAATACCTTTTCAAAAACATAGAGTTGGTAAATGAGGGCAAAATAGAAACAAAAGATGTTCTGGTAAGCAATCAGCGAATAGAACGGATTGATAATAGTATTCCAATAACTGAAAATGTTACCGAAATTAATGGCGAAGGAAGACATTTACTACCCGGAGTAATAGACGACCAGGTGCATTTTAGAGAGCCGGGACTTACTCACAAGGCTACTATTTATACCGAAAGCAAAGCCGGTGTAGCTGGTGGAGTTACGAGTTTTATGGAAATGCCCAACACCATCCCCAATGCTTTAACTATAGATATACTAGAAGACAAATACAAAATTGCTTCACAAACTGCTTTGGCTAATTACTCTTTTTTTATGGGAGTAAGTAACGATAATGCTGCCGAAGCTTTAAAAATTAATGATAAGAAAAATGATGTATGTGGTATTAAAATTTTTATGGGTAGCAGTACAGGTAATATGTTGGTTGATAATTACAGTACCCTCAACCATATATTTAGCGATAGTGAAGTATTGATTGCCACGCATTGCGAAGACGAACGGATTATTAAAGCAAATTATGAATTATTAAAAAGTCAGGGAGTAGATTTAAAACCATATCACCACCCTATTATACGAAACGAAGATGCTTGCTACGAATCTTCACTTAATGCCATTCAATTGGCAAAAAAATACAATACCCGCCTGCACATTCTACATATAAGTACAGAAAAAGAGTTACAACTGTTTGGCAATATGCTTCCCTTAAAAGAAAAAAGAATTACCAGTGAAGTATGTGTACATCATCTACATTTTACTGCAGATGATTATGATGAAAAAGGTTATTTAATAAAATGTAACCCTGCTATAAAAGCAGCATTCAATAAAAACGCTTTGTGGAATGCTTTGCTAGATGATAGGTTGGATGTGATTGCCACTGACCATGCACCACATTTGTTAAGCGAAAAAGAACCTCCTTACGAACAGGCACATTCGGGCTTACCGCTTGTACAACATTCTTTACAACTGATGTTGCATTATTATAAAGAAGGCAAAATATCGTTGGAAAAAATAGTAGAAAAAATGAGTCATGCTGTGGCTGATTGCTTTCAAATAAAAGAACGAGGATATATACGGGAAGGATATATGGCAGATTTGGTTTTAGTAGATTTAAATAAACCTGAAAATATTAGCAAAGAAAATATCTTGTACAAATGTGGCTGGTCGCCTTTGGAAGGTGCAACTATGCCTGCGTCCATTACACATACCATGATTAATGGAAATATGGTATATGAAAATGGGAAGTTCAATGAATCATATAAGGGACATCGTTTACAATTTGACAGATAAAGCTACTGAATGGAAGCAGACAAAACCACACTTAAAGACCTAAATATATTTGTTGCAGATGAAAATCAATCCGTATTAAACCGTATTGACTTTGCACAAACATCTAATGGAAGAGCACAGCTTCAAAAAAATCTTGCAACTCCTTTAATCGGCATCAATGCAATCAAAGAAATACAAGATACCATTCGTATTATTCAATCAAAAAAAAATAAATGGCCAAAGCAGATAAGCAATGGTACCATAATGGTGGTGGAAAGATTTTACGGTACCGCTATTGATACGCTTCCAAAAAAAGTAACCACTTGGGATGCTTTGACTTATAAAATTTTTCATTCGGCAGATTATTCCTTGGTAAAATATTCTGCCATTCATTGCTTCGATCTATTGAAAGGAATGAGCGAAATAGTAGCCATTTTTTTAAAGGATAATTGTCCGGCTCCACTTAGTAAACTATTAAAAGATGCAGAAAGAATTGTAAAAGATTCTCATTTTTCTATAATCAACAAATACCAAAGAATGCAAGAAGCACCTGTACCCAAACAATTGGAGCTGGCGCATTTTTTAAGACATCGGTATAAAAACCAAATGCTTACGCTCATAAACATTTATGCTCAATTAGATGCCTGGTGGGCTATGGGCGAAGCTATGAAAAAATACAAGCTGGTATTTCCGGAATTTATAGAAAGCAATGAGCCTTTTTTAGAGATAGAAGGATTGTATCACTTGCTTTTACATTCCCCTACTCCTTATAATGTTCAACTAAGCCGAAACACAAATTTTCTTTTTTTAACCGGCGCAAATATGGCCGGCAAAAGCACTTTCATAAAATCGGTTGGGACAGCCGTTTTTTTGGCGCATGTGGGCATGGGTGTTCCAGCCACACAAATGAAATTGGCAGTGTTTGATGGTTTGCTTAGCAACATCAATGTAGTTGATAATATCGCTAAAGGCGAAAGCTATTTTTATAATGAAGTACAGCGTATAAAAGCCACCATCAACAAAGTAAATGATGGAAAAAAATGGTTGATTTTAATAGACGAATTGTTTAAAGGAACTAATGTGCAGGATGCAATGAAGTGCAGTACTGCTGTAATTGAAGGTTTATTAAAAATTAAGAACTCTCTTTTTATTCTATCTACACATTTATACGAAATTGGTGAAGAGCTTAAAAAGTATCCTAATATTCAATTCAATTATTTTGAAACCTCCGCACTTAATGGGCAGTTACATTTTAGTTATCATTTAAAAGAAGGTATTAGCAATGATAGACTGGGTTACCTTATTTTAAAAAGAGAAGGCGTAGTAAAAATGCTGGAAGATTTATAAAGCTTTCCGTATATTGGATATACTAAAGATGTACCCATGCTAGTTAAAACATTTGGCAGTGCTGTTTACGGCGTAGAGGCCATCAGCATTACAGTAGAAGTAAATGTAAACAACCAGGGCCGCAATTATTACATTGTTGGCCTGCCCGACAATGCGGTAAAAGAAAGTTTACAAAGGGTAGAGAGTGCAATTAAAAGCATCAAACTACAAATGCCACGCACCAAACTGGTAGTAAACCTTGCTCCTGCCGACATTAAAAAATCTGGTACAGCGTTCGATCTTCCAATTGCCATTGGCACTTTGGGTGCCACAGAACAAATTGAAAACCCCGAGCGGCTTGCCAAGTTTGTAGTAATGGGTGAGCTTAGTTTGGATGGTGAGGTACGGCCAATAAAAGGTGCTTTGCCCATTGCCATTCAGGCACGCAAGGAAGGTTTTGAAGGCTTAATAATTCCTCAGGCAAATGCCCGTGAGGCAGCCATGGTGAATAATTTAAAAGTATATGCTGTTTCGCATATAAAGGATGTAATCGGTTTTTTTAAAAATGAAGAAACGCTACAGCCCGTAGTTGTTAATACAAGAGAGGAGTTTGCTTATACACAAAGTATTTTTGATGTTGATTTTAGCGATGTAAAAGGTCAGGAAAATATAAAACGTGCATTGGAGATTGCCGCTGCTGGAGGCCATAATGCAATTTTAATTGGTCCACCGGGTGCAGGTAAAACAATGCTGGCAAAAAGATTACCTACCATTCTTCCTCCACTCACTTTACATGAAGCACTAGAAACCACAAAAATTCATAGTGTTGCAGGTAAGTTGCCGGAGAATGCAACCTTGGTGAGCAAGCGCCCTTTCAGAAGCCCGCATCACACCATTTCCGATGTAGCTTTGGTAGGCGGCGGCGGCAACCCACAACCGGGAGAAATTTCATTGGCACACAATGGTGTATTATTTTTAGATGAGCTGCCCGAATTTAAAAGAACCGTGTTGGAAGTAATGCGGCAGCCAATGGAAGAAAGAAGGGTAACCATTAGCCGTGCAAAAGTTGCATTAGATTTTCCTGCAAGCTTTATGTTAATCGCAAGCATGAACCCATGCCCATGCGGTTTTTTTAATCACCCCGAAAGGGAATGTACCTGTGGGCCGGGAGTGGTACAAAAATATTTGGGTAAAATATCCGGGCCGCTATTAGACAGGATAGACCTGCATGTAGAAGTAACGCCTGTGGCTTTTAGCGAACTATCATCCGTTTATGCTGCTGAAAAAAGTGAAAAAATAAGAGAAAGGGTGATTGCCGCCAGAGAAATTCAAAGTGAACGATACAAAGAAACGCTCGGCGTTTATGCCAATGCACAAATAAGCAGCAGGATGCTGAAAGAAGTTTGTGTTATAAGTACTGTTGGGCAAAACCTACTTAAAACTGCTATGGAAAAACTAAACCTGAGTGCCCGTGCTTATGACCGTATTTTAAAAGTGAGCCGCACCATTGCCGACCTTTCTGGTAGTGAGGATATTAAGCCCGAGCATTTAGCTGAAGCAATCCAATACAGGAGTTTGGATAGAGAAGGTTGGGGTGGATAGTATTTTTAGCATTTTCGATATACGATTTTTATTGATTAGATTTAGCGCAAAGCAATGACAGAAAGCTTTTTTATTTGCCCCTTCCACATATTTCATCCAACTTTGCAGCAATTTTAACTGCACATGAAAATCCTTTTTAAATATTTAGCTCCTTATAAGTGGCTCGTAATTTTTACGCTTTTTTTAGCCGGTATCAATATTATCTTTTCACTTATCGACCCTGTTATTTTGGGCAAACTGGTAAACCTTGCCGCCGCCCACCAAAAGCCGGATGTAGGGGTTGCTTACGACTGGGATCGTTTTTTTTATTCTAACAACCCAAAAGAAAAAAATGGACTTGGCGTAGTAGTATTGTTGACAATTTCTATTTGCGTGGCTATGATTAGCCGTATTGCAAAAGCATTTCAGGATTATTTCCAAAACACCATTACCCAAAAGTTTGGGGCCAATATTTTTACAGATGGTTTGCAGCATGCCCTAAAACTGCCTTACCAACAATTTGAAGACCAGCGCAGCGGCGAAACACTCAGTATTTTAACCAAAGTAAGAACAGATACCGAAAAGTTTATTGCCGTATTCATCAATATCTTATTTCCGGTGGTGGTAGGTATTGTAGTGGTGTCTATATATGGCAGTTCTATCGATTGGCGTTTACCATTTATTTACTTTGGTGGCATTATTTTGTTGGTAGTAATTACCAATGCACTAAGTAAAAAAATAAAAAAGATTCAGACGAGTATTGTCAAAGAAACCACTTCATTAGCCGGTGCTACTACCGAATCTTTAAGAAATATTGAACTGGTAAAAAGTCTTGGCCTTACCCAACAGGAAGTACAAAGGCTTAACAAAAACACTTTTAAAATTCTTGCACTTGAATTAAAAAAAGTAAAACGCATCCGCACTGTAAGTTTCATACAAGGCACATTTGTAAATACCTTGCGGCAAGTAATATTGTTTATGCTGATGTGGTTAATTTTTGGCGAAAAAATGGATGCCGGTCAATTGGTTACCATGCAGGTATTTTCCTTTTTTGTTTTTGGTCCATTGCAGGAAATTGGCAATATCATTATCGCTTATCGGGAGGCAGAAGCATCGCTGAACAATTTTGATAATTTAATGAAAAAAGAGCCTGAATACATTGCTTCTACACCCAAGCATATTGGCGCTATTGAATCGCTGGTTTTTGAGCATGTAAGTTTCAAACACCAAACTGCCGCACAAAAAGCAATTGACAATATTAATTTTAGTACCAAAAAAGGAGAAACCATTGCCTTTGTAGGGCCAAGTGGTAGCGGAAAATCTACCTTAATGAAACTATTGGTTGGCCTATACCGCCCACAGGAAGGCAAAATCTTGTACAATGGTATTGATGAAAAAAATATCAATTTCCAAGACCTACGCAGCCAAATAGGATTTGTAACACAGGACACCAATTTGTTTAGTGGAACTATTAAAGAAAACCTTGCCTTTGTAAATCCATCTGCCACAGAAGAAGAAATGAAAGAATCGCTTTCTAAAGCTGCCGCCAATACTTTACTAAACCGTGCCGGCAATGGCCTAGAAACAATGATTGGCGAAGGCGGTTTAAAATTAAGTGGAGGCGAAAAACAACGTTTATCTATTGCCCGTGCATTGGTTCGCAAACCAAAATTATTAATATTTGATGAAGCTACCTCTGCTTTAGACTCACTAACCGAAGAAGAAATTACCAATACCATCCGGGCAATTTCGGAAAGTAAAGAACAGATTACTATTTTAATTGCACATAGGTTAAGTACCATTATGCATGCCGATAAAATATTTGTATTGGAAAAAGGCGATGTAGTAGAAACTGGCTCGCATGAAACTTTGCTGGAAGAAAAGGGCTTGTACTACGCTATGTGGCGTCAGCAAATTGGCGAAAGAAAAAAGTAAAAATTGTAAGAGAATGACCGAACTTCAAAAAGAAATTGTAGGGTATATTGGTGGTGTAATGTCTTCCATTTCATTTTTACCGCAGGTAATTAAAATATGGAAAACAAAATCTGCCAAAGACCTTTCCATGCTCACTTTAATATTTTTAACTTGCAATATTACGCTGTGGCTTACATACGGTATCCTCATTGGTTCTACCCCATTGTGGCTTACCAATGCCATAGTACTAAGCATGGTTATATGTATGATATATTTTAAAATTAAATACAAATCGAACGATAAGCTATGAGCATAAATAAAAAAGAACCTAAGCCAAATTATTATTGGAGCATACTGGCAATGCGCTGCCCACGCTGCCGCAAAGGACCTATGTATAAAGACAATAATGCTTATAAAAAATTAGGCCTCAAGCATATTTTTGACATGTATGACAACTGCCCCGTATGTGACCAAAAATATGATATGGAACCCGGTTTTTGGTATGGTACCGGTTATGTTAGCTACGCATTGGCAGTGGCAGTTTCGGTTGCCAGTTTTATTGCTTGGTGGGTTTTTATTGGTATTTCGGTAGATGACAACCGGGTATTGTGGTGGTTATTGGCCAATGCAATTTTGTTGGCAATTTTACAACCATGGCTTATGCGACTGAGCAGGGTAATCTATATCCGCTTTTTTGTAAGCTACGATCCTGATTATAAAGATCACAAGCCAAAAGAGTTTGAATAAATTTAAAAGGTCAGCTAATTGGTTAGCTGACCTTTTAATAATCAATAATTCATAACTAACAATGTATCCGTATTACTCAATATTTTCAATAATACCAGCAATACCCTGCCCGCCACCTACACAGGCACTCACCATTCCATATTTTTTATTTAGGCGTTTCATATCGTTTATCAGTTGAATACTAAGCTTTGCACCAGTACAGCCTAATGGATGGCCCAAAGCAATAGCACCGCCGTTAATGTTTACAATGTCTTTATTCAAATTCAATTCACGAATTACAGCAAGCGATTGAGATGCAAATGCTTCATTCAGTTCTATCAAATCAATATCTCCAAGGTTCATTCCTGCCTGCTTCAAAACCTTTGGAATAGCTTCTACAGGGCCAATACCCATAATGCGTGGGTGTACGCCTGCACTAGCCACATTCACCAATCTTGCAATTGGCTTTAGCCCAAGCTCATTAATCATTCTTTCACTCATTACAAGCACAAAAGCCGCACCATCACTTGTTTGCGATGAGTTGCCCGCTGTAACACTCCCACCCAATGCAAAAGCTGGTTTTAATTTTGCCAAACCTTCGGGAGTAGTATCTGTACGCACTCCTTCATCCGTATCTACTACAAAATTTTTTATTTTACGTTTCCCTTTTTCATCTACATATACCTGCTCCACAGTAATAGGTAAAATACCGCTTTTAAAATAGCCTTCTTTAATAGCATTCGCTGCTTTTAAATGACTATGGTAGCTAAATTCATCCTGGTCTTCCCGGCTAACTTTGTAATCTTTTGCAACCTCTTCGGCCGTAAGACCCATGCTCAAATAATAATCAGGCTCATCTTTAGCAATAGAATATGCAGGCACCGTTTTCCAACCTGCTGTTGGCACAAGGCTCATACTCTCAGTTCCTCCGGCAATAATACACTCGGCCATGCCTGTCCTAATTTTTGCAGTAGCCATGGCAATGCTTTCCAAGCCACTTGCACAATACCTGTTAATAGTAATACCCGGTGCACTAAAGCCCACCGCTTTTGCTGCAATAATGCGGCCTACCTGCAACCCTTGCTCTGCCTCAGGTACAGCATTGCCAACAATTACATCATCTACCCTTTTTGGGTCTAGTTGTGGTACAGTTGCCAGCAACCCTTTTATAACATCTATAGCCAAGTCGTCGGGCCTTGTAAACCTAAAGCCTCCTTTTTTACTTTTCCCTACTGCCGTTCTAAAACCAGCAACAATATATGCTTCCTGCATTATTTATTTTTTTATGTACCCGGCGGCATACCAGCAATCCACTTCATTGGCGTCGCACTCTTGTACGTTTAGTAATTTATTCAACAAAACAAGTTACACAAAAATAGTTGTTTATGCAACTTTATAGGCCAAAGTTATAATTTCCCCTTCAATTCAAAAAACTAAAATGCAACCGCTATTTTTGCCGAAACTACAAGCGGTTTTATGAAAAATAAATGTGTAGTAAGAAAAATCGGCAACGTATAACAAGAAAACAGAAACATATATAATGTATAAACTCCTCCGCTCTATTCTCTTCTTTTTCGATCCTGAGAAAGTACATTATTTTTCTATGAACCTGCTTAAAACCCTTTGTGGCATCAGTCCTATCCGTAGCATTGTTAAAAGTATGTTTCAGGTTAAGCGCAATACGCCTTTTTCATTATTCAATATTCAGTTTCCCAACAGGGTTGGCCTGGGAGCCGGATTTGACAAAAATGCTATATACTTAAACGAACTACAGGCACTAGGTTTTGGCTTTGTAGAGATTGGTACCGTTACCCCACTTCCACAAAACGGTAATGAAAAACCACGTCTTTTTCGTCTTCCGGCAGATAAAGCCCTTATTAACCGCATGGGTTTTAATAATGACGGAATGGAAGCAATTGCCGAAAGATTAAAAAACTGGAGAGAAAAATCGAAAATCAAAAGTCAAAAGTCAAAAATTGTTGTTGGAGGTAATATTGGTAAAAACAAAATAACGCCCAACGAAGATGCCTGGATGGATTATGAAAAATGCTTTTTAGCTCTACATGAATATGTGGATTATTTTGTAGTAAATGTAAGCAGCCCTAATACACCTGGTTTGAGAGCGCTACAGGAAAAAGGTTCGTTAAAAAAGATATTTGAAACGCTGCAAATTCAAAATTCAAAATTTAAAAAACCAAAGCCACTGTTGTTGAAAATAGCACCAGACCTTACAAACAGCCAAATTAACGACGTAATTGATTTAGCGTTGGAAATAAAACTGGATGGATTGGTTTGCTGCAATACCACACTAGACAGAGAGGATTTAAGTGAAAAATCGAAATTAAAAAGTCAAAAAATAGGTGCCGGAGGTTTAAGTGGGCTGCCTGCAAAAAAAAGAAGTACTGAAATAATTGAATACATATCTCAAAAAACTAATGGCCAAATTCCAATAATTGCCAGTGGAGGAATTTTTACAGGAGCAGATGCAAAAGAAAAAATAAATGCCGGGGCGGCTCTCGTTCAGGTATGGACAGGGTTTATTTATGAAGGCCCCTCAATTGTTAAAAAAATTTGCAAGGAAATATAAAATAAAAACTGGCTGCTTTTTTGTACATTGTTTTTCATTATTCACCTTTAAAATAAAAAGATTATGAGCGAAGAAAAACAAGATCAAAGCTTTTTTGATAAAATGAAAGACAAATTGGGAGACCTTAAAGACAAAGCTGGAGATACCTGGGATAAAATTGAAGACAAAGCAGAAGAAGTATGGGACAAAGTAGAAGATAAGGCCGAGGCCGCTTGGGATGCTACCAAAGAAAAAGCCGCTGACCTAAAAGAAAATATCAGCGATAAAATTGACGATTGGAAGGGTGACGCAAAAGATAAAGCAGCAGAAGTAAAGGCAGATACAGAAGCAGATGTTGCACAGCTAAAAGCAGATGCAGCCCAAGCCAAAGCCGATGTAATTCACAAAGTGAACGAGGCAAAAAAAGATTGATATAAAAAACCGGGAGTTGCCTCCCGGTTTTTTATATCATAAAGGCTTCTTATTGGCAATTCTATTATTTTTGCGCCATGGAACATTTGTTTACTTCAGAAAGTATTATTAGTTTTTTAGTATTGGTAGTACTTGAGATTGTACTAGGTATAGATAATGTGATTTTTGTAAGCATTATCATGAACAGGCTAAAAGAAGCCAAAGACCAAAAAAAAGCCCGCCTAATTTGGATGATAACGGGCATTATTTCAAGGTGTTTATTGTTAATGGCACTCAGTTGGTTGCTAGAGCAAAAAGGAAAATCCATTTTTACCATTGCAGGTAAAGGTTTCGATTTAGCAAGTATTGTAATGCTATTGGGTGGCTTGTTCCTCATATATAAATCAGTAAAAGAAATTCATGCTAAGTTAGAAGGCGAGGACCCCAATGCCCTTAGTGCCAATAAACCGGGTTTGTCGCTGGGCGCAGCCGTTGGCCAAATCATGTTGATTGATGCTGTGTTTTCCTTCGATAGTATTATTACCGCTGGTGGTACTGCCAAGCATTTAGAAATAATGATTGCAGCCGTAGTAATTGCCATGGCAATTATGTTTTTATTCAGCCCAAAAATCGCTTCGTTTATTCATAAACATCCTACTTTAAAAATGCTGGCTTTATCATTTTTGGTGATGATTGGTTTAAGCCTGGTAATGGAAGGGTGGAATGCAGAAGCAGCTCATGAGTTACACATGAAAAACTATATCTACTTCGGTATGGCATTTTCATTTATTGTGGAATTACTCAACATGACCATGATGAGCAGAGCTAAAAAACGCAACCTGGTAAAGCTAAACCAGCCAGAACTTCCGAGCAAGGATGAACCAAATTCCGATTCAGCGCATTAAATTAAGTAGTTACCGGATACATAGTAAACTGGCTGCTACTAAACCGGCAGTTTCTGTACGCAACCTGGTTTCTCCAAGTGTTACTGCAATATAGTTTTGTTGTAATGCAAGGGATATTTCCTTATCACTAAAATCGCCCTCGGGGCCAATCAATATCACAGCTTTTGATTGTATTGCTATTTCATTAATTGACTTTTTTTTATCTTCCAAGCAATGTGCAATTAATTTTGTAGTGGCAGATTCTACAGATTGTATATAGTTGGAAAATTTTTGTACGGGCTGCAATATGGGTAACCATGCCTGCTGGCTTTGCAGCATGGCACTTATCAAAATATTTTTAAGCCTTTCGGGTTTAAGTTGTGCTTTTTCTGTTCTTTCACAAATAAGCGGAACAATTTCCGATACACCTATTTCTGTTGCTTTTTCTAAAAACCATTCAAAACGACTATTATTTTTTAGGGGCGAAATGGCAATTGTAATTTGTGGCTTATATTTTTCGCTGTATGTGTTTTTTATTATTGTTACACTACACTTCTTGCGATTATTATCAACTATTTCGCAGGTAAAAACATTGCCTTGGCCATTGGTGAGTTTAATTTTTTCGCCATTAACCATGCGTAATACCTGCACTATATGCTTAGAGGTATCTTCATCCAATACTACTAACGAGCCAGTTTCAGCAATCTCTTCTTTATAAAAAAATGGCAATGTCATTATTGCAAATTAATTAAAATAAAAATGGATAATGCTTAGGCATTATCCATTATACATTTTTAAATTATTCATTAAAACGGGGCATCATCATCAAAAGCTCCATCATTCATTTTGCTTCCTTTTTGTATATACATGCTTGCGCCATCTTCGCCGCCGCCGGAAATTGGCTTCCAGTTTCCTCCACCTTGCGGTTGAAACCCACCAAAACCATTACTATCTTCCTCCACAAATTTTTGAATATGCAATAAGGCACGCAGTTTAATTGTTTCCAAACTACCGTTTCTATGCTTGGCAATTTTTACATGGGTTTCACCTTTGTTGCTTTCTCCAAATTCGTCTTGTGTTACTTCATAATATTCGGGGCGGTATAGGAACATTACCAAATCAGCATCTTGCTCAATAGCACCCGACTCACGCAAATCACTCAACTGTGGCATTTTGTTTCCTTCTTTCCTTTTCTCTACTTCCCTACTCAACTGGCTTAGTGCAATAATGGGCACTTGTAATTCTTTTGCCAAGCTTTTTAAATCTCTTGATATTTTACTGATTTCCTGCTCTCTGTTGCTGTTTCTATCAGCACTGCCACTCATCAATTGCAAATAGTCAATAATGATAATGCCTACATTGTGTTTGTTTTTTAAACGACGGCATTTTGCACGCAATTCAAAAATGTTTAATGCAGCAGAATCATCAATAAAAATGGGTGCCTTGCTCAACTTATCAAAGCCCTTTTTGTAGAGCTGCTTCATTTCATGCTCTTCCAGCTTACCACGGGCAATTTTTTCGAGCATAATTTCACTTTCTGCGGCCAATATCCTTTGTACCAATTGGCTGCTGCTCATCTCTAAACTAAAAAAAGCTACTGCGGTAGGTTTAGGGCTTAAAGCCGCACTACGAGCAAGGTTCAGCGCAAAAGCGGTTTTACCTACCGATGGCCTTGCCGCCAAAATAATCAAATCGGTTGGCTGCCAACCGTAAGTAATTTTATCTAATGTTGGAAATCCGGTTGGCACACCTGTGATATCGTCCTCACGGGTACGCATATCTTCAATTCTATTGAAAGTTTTAATCAATACGCTATCAATATCATCAAAGTTTTTGCGTAAATGGTTATTGGTTATTTCAAATAACTTACCCTCTGCCGAATCCAGTAAATCAAACACATCGGTACTGTCTTCATACGCATCGCCAATAATTTCTCCGCTAATTCTTATCAATTCTCTCTGAATAAATTTTTGAATAACAATACGGCTATGCGCTTCAATATTGGCCGATGAAACTACAGCATTGGTTAGCTGCGAAACATAATAAGGACCGCCCACTACTTCCAGTTCTTCTTTAAACTTTAGCTCCTCTACCACCGTTAGCATATCTATCGGCAAGCTTTTAACCGCCAGCGATTGCATGGCTTTAAAAATGCGTTGGTTGGCATCTACATAAAAACATTCAGGTTTTAAAATTTCGGCTACGGTGTCAAATGCACCTTTCTCCAGCATGATAGCCCCTAAAATTGCTTCTTCTAATTCCTTTGCTTGTGGTGGCACTTTGCCAAACATCAGTTGGGCATTGTCTAACTTTCTTCTTACGGTTTTGTTTTTATTTAAATTACTGAGGTCCATTTTTGTTTAACTCTAATTATGTTTTAACCATTACAGAGTACCATTGCAAGTGAGTTTACAATGCTATTTCTGTAACAATAGTTTTTGGTAAAATTCAATCGGGCGGCTAAGGTAAAGTCAAAAGCTTAACGAAAAAATCATGTTACAACGTTATTAACGATGTTTATAGAGATTTCCCACCGCTCATTCACATACAAAGGTAGTTTATTAACGGGTTATCAACAGCACTTTGCACATCATCAATGCAAATACCCAATCATTTTAACTGTTTTTATCAACAAAAACGACTTACAAAAAAAATGAATTTGTACACCTGCGTAACTTTTTTTCAGAAAAAAAATATTGTACAAAAGCCATTTTTTGCGTAGCAAATGAATTGGCTTTTTTTCTCCGCTTGCATAGGGTTGAAAAAACTATCTTTGTGCCCGAAAATTATTAATGTAAATGACCATTTCTTATAACTGGCTAAGTGAATACCTGCCTGCGAAAATTGACCCTGAACGACTAAGTAAAATATTAACCTCCATAGGGCTGGAAGTTGAAAGCCTTGAAAAATACGAAAGCATCAAAGGTGGTCTTAATGGCCTTATTACTGCAGAAATTGTAGAATGTGAAAAGCACCCCGATGCAGACAAGTTGAAGGTTACAAAAGTAAATACCGGCACAGAAATTTTGCAAGTGGTTTGCGGTGCACCCAATGCTGCTGCAGGACAAAAAGTGATTTTAGCAACACCCGGCACTACCATATACCCTATCAATGGTGAACCCATCACTTTAAAAAAAGCAAAAATTCGGGGTGTAGAAAGCAACGGAATGATTTGCGCCGAAGATGAAATAGGTGTGGGTAACGGCCATGATGGCATTATGGTTTTACCGGAAGATACGGTGGTAGGCCAACCGGCAACCTCGTTATTTGAAGTACAAGAAGATTATATTTATGAAATTGGGTTAACCCCAAACCGCATGGATGCCATGAGCCATATAGGCGTGGCAAAAGATGTATGTGCTTGGTTGAGCCATCATGATAAAAAAGGTACCATAGCAGTTTTACCATATAAAAACGGTTTTAAAACTAATGGCAAACCTGCACCCATTACCGTTACAATAGAGAATAAAATAGATTGTCCCCGGTATGCAGGCTTAAGCATCAGCAATATTACGGTTGCCGAAAGCCCTGAATGGCTGAAACGCAGGCTGCAGGCCATTGCTGTAAAATCTATCAACAATATTGTAGATATCACCAATTTTATTTTGCACGAATCGGGACAACCATTACATGCATTTGATGCAGATAAAATTGCAGGCAATAGCATTATTGTAAAAAACTTACCTGATGGCACTTTATTTACAACATTAGACGATAAAGAAAGAAAACTTTCTGCAAACGATTTAATGATATGTAATGCAGAAGAACCTATGTGTATTGCAGGTGTATATGGTGGAATAAAAAGTGGCGTAACCAACTCAACTAAAAATATTTTTTTAGAAAGTGCCTGGTTCAATCCACAGTCTATTCGCAAAACTTCGCTGCATCATGGCTTACGTACCGATGCAGCCACCCGTTTTGAAAAAGGCGTTGATATTAGTAACACCGTAAATGTTTTAAAACGTGCAGCAGAATTGATTGTAGAAGTTTGTGGCGGCGAAATAGATGGAGAAATTATAGATGTATATCCCGACCCTGCCAATCCTGTGGCAGTTGGTTTAAAATACCATTACCTCAAAAAATTGAGCGGCAAAAATTACCATGGTGATACCGTTAAAAATATTCTTACCTCATTAGGTTTTACAATGATAAAAGAAGGACCCGATGAACTGTGGGTAAATGTGCCCTTCAGCAAGCCGGATATTAGCCTTCCGGCAGATATAGTAGAAGAAATAATGCGTATTGATGGGCTGGATAATGTAGAAATTCCGGCAACCATCAGCATTGCACCATCCAACAATACTATTTCGGAGAGTGCTACCTTAAGAGAAAAACTTGCCGAACAGTTAACAGGCCTTGGTTTTAATGAAATTTTTACAAACAGTATCAGCAATAGTGCATATTATGATGAAGCCATTTTAGCAACATCTGTAAAAATGATTAATAACCTAAGTGCCGAGTTGGATATTATGAGGCCCTTGATGTTACACTCAGGCTTGGAAGTGATTGCACACAATATTAATCGTAAGAACAGCGACTTGCTATTGTTTGAAAATGGGAAAACATATAGTACAAACGAGCCTACAAAATACGTTGAAGAAAAGCACCTTAGTATTTATGCAACGGGGAATATAACCGCTGCTTCATGGAACCAGAAAGCCGTGAAGGCCGATTACTATTATGTAAAAGGTATTTGTGAAAAAATATTGGTTACGGCCGGCATTACAAACGCCAGTTTTCAACCCGTTACAGAAACAGGTTTTGACATAGTTGCATCTATTTCTGTAAAAAACAAAGTAATAGGTTTGGTAGGTGCTGTAGCCGAAAAAACTTTAAAAAACTTTGGCATAAAGCAACCTGTTTTTTATGCAGATATCTATTGGGATGCCCTAATTGAAGGCCGCAAGGCAAAAAAGTTTAGCTATGTGGAAGTAAGTAAATTTCCTGCTGTAGAAAGAGATTTGGCTATTTTGCTGAATAAAGAAATTAGCTATGCTCAAATCCGCAAAGCAGTTTCAGGCACAGGTATTGCCCAGTTGCAAACAATAAAATTGTTTGACGTATTTGAAAGCGACAAATTGGGTTCAGGAAAAAAATCGATGGCAGTAAATTTTACTTTTAGCGATAGCAATAAAACGCTTACCGATAAAGAGATTGATGAGATGATGAATAAGATTATTGCAGCCTGTGAGAAACAATTGGATGCCGAAATTAGAAAGTAATAAAATAGTTTCGCCTCTTGGATAAAAAGCCTGTATCCATTGTACGAAACAAAAAGAAATGTCAGAGCTAAGCAATTATATCATCAACCTAAATAGCAAGCTTCAGCAATTGTTGAAGCAATATGAATTATTACAAACAACAAATGCGAAGCAAAAGGAGCAAATTTCTCAACTGCAAAAAGAAAAAGAATTGTTTGGGGAAAAGTTAGAGACCTTACATCAACAAAACCTACTATTAAAAGCTGCCGTAACAGAAATGCCTGATGCAGAAAAGAAAGAACTGGAGCAAAGGTTAAACCAGTATATTAAGAATATTGATAAATGTATTTCGTTGCTTAGCCAATAAATTAAAATGAGCGAATTAATACCTGTAAATATTGTAATTGGCGATAGAACCTACCGCATTAAAACCAATCCGCAGGATGAGGAAATAATACGCCGTACCGTAAAAACCATCAACGATAAAATAGTAGAGTTTAAAACCCAGTTTGCCGGGCAGGATATGCAGGATTATATTGCCATGGTAATTATATGGTACGCCACCCAGGCTGCCGAGCAAGAAAAGCCCGGCAGCAGCCAAGGTGAACTAACTGAATTACTAAAAAAGCTGGAAGGGCAAATGGATAGGTATTTGTAGATATTAAAATCGTACAAGCTTACTTACCCTATCCCTCATTCATTTCATCTACAAAATTCTTATCTTCGCCTTTAACGCTCTTTTTAACCCTTACGGTTGTAAAGGAGGCATACAATATTGTGAATCAGATAAAAACTATATCATCCAATGGATATTATTCCAATCATTATAGGTGCTGCCGCATTAATAGTCGGTATCATCCTGGGTAAATTTATTTTTGCCAAAAACACCCAACAAAAAATTCAGGAAGCAGAAATTCAGGCACAAAAAATAGTTTCAGAAGGCCAATTAAGGGCAGATACTTACAAAAAAGAGCGAGAATTAGAAGCAAAAGAAAAGTTTGTACAGCTTAAGGCCGACCACGACAGAGACGTAATGCAGCGAACCCAAAAGATAAACGAGGGTGAAAACCGCATTAAGCAAAAAGAACAAAGCCTGAATGCTAAAGAAGGCAACCTGGAAAAGCAATTGAAAGAAAACGAAGCCATTAAAGAAAACCTCAATCGCCAGATTGAAGTGGTAAATATTAAGCGTACCGAGTTGGAAAAACACCAGGAAGAGCATATCCGCCGTCTGGAAAAAGTGGCCAACCTTACCGCCGAAGATGCCAAGGCACAGTTAATAGAAAGCCTTAAACAAGAGGCGCATAGCAAAGCATTAACCCTTCAGCAGGAAATTATAGAAGATGCCAAGCAAAAAGCGGTAAAAGAAGCCCGCAAAGTTGTCATTCAAACCATACAGCGAACTGCTGCAGAAACAGCTATTGAAAATTCCATTACCGTTTTTAACCTAGAAAGCGACGAAATAAAAGGCTCTATAATTGGCCGGGAAGGCCGTAATATTCGTGCTATTGAAGCCGCAACTGGCGTAGATTTAATTGTAGATGATACGCCTGAGGCGATTGTACTTTCTTCTTTTGATCCGTTGCGGAGGGAAGTTGCCCGTTTATCGTTGCAACGCTTAGTAGCAGATGGCCGTATTCATCCTGCCCGTATTGAAGAAGTGGTGGAAAAAACAAAAAAACAACTAGATGACCAGGTGATGGATATTGGCGAAAGAACCGCCATAGAATTAGGCATACATGGTCTTCATAAAGAATTGATAAGAATGGTGGGCCGTATGCGTTTCCGTAGTTCTTATGGCCAAAATCTGTTGATGCACAGCCGTGAAACGGCCAATTTATGTGCAATTATGGCTTCGGAACTGGGGTTAAACCCAAAACTTGCCAAGCGTGCAGGCTTGCTCCACGATATTGGCAAAGTGCCCGATGAAGAAACAGAATTGAGCCACGCATTGTTAGGTGCTAAACTGGCTGAAAAATATGGCGAAAACCCTGCCGTAGTAAATGCCATAGGTGCCCACCACGACGAGATGGAAATGCAGTATGTAATTTCTCCTATTATACAGGCTTGCGATGCTATTAGCGGTGCAAGACCCGGTGCAAGAAGGGAAATAATGCAGCAGTACATTCAGCGTATTAAAGACCTTGAAAATATGGCCCTGGCCTATAATGGTGTAGAAAAAGCTTATGCAATACAAGCCGGTAGAGAATTAAGGGTAATTGTAGAAGCAGAAAAAGTAAGCGATGCGGATAGCGATAAACTGAGTTTTGAAATAGCCCAAAAAATACAAACCGAAATGACTTTTCCTGGCCAGATAAAAGTGACGGTAATTAGGGAAAAAAGGGCTGTAAATATTGCCCGGTAAGCATAAAAATAGCTAATTAGCCAAAAGGTTTAAGTGTTTTTACAACCACTTAAACCTTTTGTATTTTGTAACCCTTTGAAACTTTTCAAAAAACTTTTCCCTTGCCTGTGGATTTCTAAACATTTACCCTTACCTTTGCCGTCCGAAAAATTAAACAATATGAACGCAATTGACTTTGTTCATGAACAATTGACAACTAAAGCAACCATCCCTAGCTTTAAAGCCGGTGACAATGTTACCGTTAATTATAAAATTGTAGAAGGTACCAAAGAACGTATCCAAAGCTTTAAAGGCGATGTAATTAAACGCCAAGGAACTGGTGCAACTGCCTCATTTACAGTGCGCAAAATAAGCGACGGAATAGGTGTAGAACGTTTGTTTCCTGTATTTTCTCCTAATATTGACAGTATTTTGGTAAACAAAGTAGGCCGTGTACGCCGTGCAAAACTGTACTTTCAGCGTGAAAGAAGCGGTAAAAGTGCCCGTATTAAAGAAAAAAGAATGGCTGTGGCAAAAAAAGCCTAATAAAATTTTTATACTATTAAAAAACGGAAAGCTCTTTGCTTTCCGTTTTTTTTACCTCAAAACGATAAAAATTAAAAATTTTTCCTATTTTTAATACCTCACTATTAACAGCTCTATAGACCTTAATTTTTACGCTTACTTTTTTTAACCTCAAACCACACATCTTTTTATGACAAAAAGAAAATTATTGCTATGCATGGCCGTTATATCGGCAGCCATTTATTTAAGTGCTTGCGCCCGGGGCATCAGCCCATATGAAGCCGCAAACGGAAAGGCCAAATGTGGCCGCTATGTCCGATAAGTTTTATCATCCTGTTAACGTAAAAGGTTACTAACCTTTATGGCAGCAGATGGTTAAAATGATTTATCTTTACGTCCTAAATTTTCAACCATGTTATTGAATATTATTAACCAGGTATTATTATTCTCACTTCCGGGTGGAGGCGAATGGATACTGATTATTTTAGTAGTGCTTTTGTTATTCGGAGGAAAGAAAATTCCTGAATTAATGAGAGGTATCGGCAGAGGTATGCGTGAGTTCAACGATGCAAAAACTTCTGTAAAAAATGAAATAGAAGAAGGGATGAAGGAAAAACCAGCTTCACAATCTTCTACTGTTTCTAAACAGGAATCTTAATAATACTTATTCAAATAACTTAGCCGGAGTTGACAGCTAAAACTGTTCACTCCGGTTTATTTTTAAGCTATTACCAAGGCACTACTTCATGTTTTCTTTTCAATCTATACCAACCTATCATCAGCAATTAATTCAAAAAAGCACTACCTGTACCGAGGCTGTAGCGCATTACTTATCTGCAATAAAAAATAGCAAGCATCTTAATGCCTTTGTAGAAGTATATGAAATAGAAGCCTTGCAAAAGGCAAAAGAACTAGATGAAAAAAGAAAAGCCGGAGCGCCTTTAAAACAATTGCATGGCGTGGTGATTGCTATTAAAGATGTTATCTGTTATAAAGACCACACAGTAACTGCGGCTTCAAAAATTTTACAAAATTTCAAATCTCTATATACTGCTACTGCATTGCAGCATCTTATTGACCAAGATGCCATTATAATTGGCAATTGCAACTGCGATGAGTTTGCCATGGGTAGCACCAATGAAAATTCTGCCTATGGAAAAGTATTGAATGCAAAAGATAATGCCAGGGTACCCGGCGGTTCTTCTGGTGGAAGCGCAGTGGCTGTACAAGCAGGCTTATGCATGTTGAGCCTGGGTAGCGATACCGGTGGATCAGTAAGGCAACCGGCAGATTTTTGCGGCATTATCGGCTTAAAACCTTCTTATGGGCAATTATCCCGTTATGGCTTATTGGCTTACGCTTCTTCATTTGACCAAATTGGTATTTTTGGAAAAAATATAGAGGATGTTGCGCTGCTGCTAAACATAATGAGCAAACATGATGAAAAAGACAGCACAATGAATGCTGAACCGGATTCTAACTTATATCCCATTGAAATAGACAGCAATAAAAAATATCGGTTTTGCTATTTTCCGCAGGCACTACGCCATTCATCTATTGATAAAGAAATAAGTGGGCAAATAACATCCCTTGCTGATAATTTAAAAGCAGATGGACATATTGTAGATGAAATCGATTTTGATTTAATTGACCTTATTGTTCCTTCCTATTACATTCTTACAACAGCCGAGGCTAGTAGTAATTTAAGCCGCTACGATGGTGTACGCTTTGGCCATCAAAGCACTATTAAACCAGCCAACCTGGAGGATTTTTATCGTAATAACCGTACTGAAGGTTTTGGCTTGGAAGTGAAACGAAGAATTATGCTGGGAACATTTGTATTAAGCACCGGCTATTATGACGCTTACTACAGCAAAGCCCAAAAAATAAGGGCAATGCTAGTTAAGAAAATTGAGGAAATCTTTAGCAGTTACGATGCAATTTTGTTGCCCAATAGCCCCGAAACTGCTTTTGAATTTGGAAAGTCAGAAAAAGATCCAATAGCAATGTATCTTGCTGATATATATACAGTTTTGGCAAATTTAACCGGCGTTCCGGCTATTTCCTTACCCCTGTTTTCACATAGCAATAACATGCCGTTTGGTTTACAGGTGCTTACCAAAAGGGAGAATGAAGTAACTTTGCTCAGCATATCTAAGCACCTGTTAAGTAATTATACAGTGGCTTTGTGTTGATAAAATGAAAAAACTACTCACAAGCATATTTTTTTTACTGGTAGCATTAAATGCTGCTAATGTGTTTGCGCAGCAGATACCTGCCTCCGAAATTATTTTGCCCGGAGATACTTTGACAGCTAAAGATACCGCTGTAGAGAATGAGCTAATAGATGAAATTGTAGAAAAGAAAAAAATGCCTAAGCAGGATAAAGTGGAGTATTTTAGCCAGTTAACCCGCTATGGTTTTAAAAATCTTTTTTCATCGTTTGCATATAATCCCAAGCTGCCCTACTCCAGTCAGGTAAATCCTCATGCCGAAAGTTATATGCAGGATTACCTACGCAGGCATAGCAAACATTTGTTGGGCATGAAAAATTGGGCTACACCCTATTTTAATTTGATAGACAACATATTTGCCCAATATGGCTTACCAAGAGAATTAAAATACCTTGCCGTTATTGAAAGTAATTTAAGTACCGCTGCCACAAGTTGGGTAGGTGCAGGTGGCCCATGGCAGTTTATGCCCTATACTGCCCGTGATTATGGATTGGTAGTAAATGCTTCTTACGATGAAAGAAGGGATTACTACAAAAGCACACATGCTGCGGCTCGTTACCTGCTTACTTTATACAAGCAAATGAACAAGGATTGGTTATTGGTAATTGCAGCTTACAATGGCGGACCGGGTCGTGTGTATAGCGCAATGAAACGAAGCGGTAGTAAGAATTTTTGGAACTTGCAATACTACCTGCCAACAGAAAGCCGCAACCATGTAAAAAAGTTTATTGCCACTCACTATGTAATGGAAGGGCAAAATGGAGCTACTGCTTCTACCGAATTTAATGCCGGCTTTGCAGCAACAGGTGCAGGAGCAAATCCTTATGAAAAAAAAGCAGTTTTATCTGTTGCAGAAATGGAGCAGGCAGAAACCCAAAATATTTCGGGCAAATACAACTCGTTGATTATTGCAAAAAATATTGCAATGGATATTGCAACTTTTAATAGATACAACCCGGGTTTTGATCAAAGTCTCCAGCAAAATGGTCAATACGAATTAATTTTACCCGGCGATAAAATGCAACTGTTTCTTGCCAATAAATACCAAATACTAAATGAATGTGTGCAGTATTATTTAGGCGATTATGATATTCCGGAAAACAAAACGGTGTACCCTCAAAAATATCAAAGAGGTTCAAAAAAGAAAAGCAAGTAAGTTATACCAATTTACAAAAAATCAACTTTTGATTTGAATTTGTTAATATGGACTATAGGATTTACTTATACAGTATTTTCCCATATTTTCTTTTAGCCATTTCCTTACATTCAATATCATTCTATTGTCAACAACTTCAAAATCTTCACCCCAGAACTTCTTAATTGGGCTAACTATTTTTTGAAAATCATTATTCAAAATAATATTTGAAAGATAAAAAATTACATTTGCAGCATTCTTGGTATTAACCTTCCCATCTGATCTTGCTGCATACATTTTTGAAGTATCCAACCATTCAGAAGTTTTATAAATGCTTTCCTGGGTTGCTAAAAAAATTAAAGGCAATCCCTTTTTTTCAAACTCTTCATTCCAATACCTTCCGTTAATTAAAGAATCATAGATGGTATTTTCTACTATTTCTTTTTGCATACTCTTATCACCCAACTTGGCAAGTGCCAATTTTACAATAGAAATATTATAATGCGAAGAATCGTTTACCGATGTTTGAAGTATCGGTATTGCCTCTTTAAAGTCCAAAAAAGCTACTGTCAAAATCAACCCGTTGTTTACTCTGTAGAGGCTTTTAAAAATTTCATAAACAGAAATATAGTTTTTCCTCAAAATGCTATCAAATGCATCAATAAAAATTTCATTATCCCCTTTTGCAATTGAAGAAGCTTTCTGACTTACAGTCATGATTGACGGATAGTCTTTTTCAATACTCATTAGGTAATTGTTAATTTCGTTCACAGTCCATTTCCAGTTTAACAGATAGAGCATTTTTGCCTTTATAGAATCATTGATGTTACAATCAATAGAATAGTTCATTGGACTCATGCTTATCCCTAAAAGCTGTTTATCTTTTTCTAACTGACCATATACAACGGGTATAGAGGGCTTTCGATTACACGGAATTTGAGAAAACATTGGAGTTCCAACTACTAATAAAAAGGATGTGAGTAGTAATTTAAATACTTTAATCATAACTAATAAATTTGTGTCCATTGACTATAATAAAACATATTTAATTTAGGGGTAATTCCATTAACAGTAAGCGCATAATCCATAATATTATATGTATTGTGCATTGGAATATTGTAAGGCGACTCAAATGTGTGATCTAAATTTAACAGATGCCCCATTTCATGTGAATATGTAGTTTTATCTGCCAATGAAAAGAAGCATGCTGTATAACCTCCTAAGTCTGCAATCCCCTTTGTAACATTATCAGCAGGAGCATAGGTAAAAATGATATGAATTTTACTATCATTTGGGCTGGTACTTGGAGCTCCGGGGTTTAGATCGCTATATGTAATATTTTTATGGGTATAGAAGTAGCTTTTTGTCATAATTCCATCGAAGAATATGAACCACACGTCCAAGTAAAAATAGTAATTAATAGAATTGCATTAGTTAGCCATAATAATGAATAAGACCAATTTCTCCATTTAAAAAAACATAAATAACAAATATCAAAAAAACGATAAAAGATTTAGGTAATAAAAAAGGGCTAATGTTTTTTTTGTATAAAAAGTATAAACAACAAAATAACCCTGTGAAAAAACAAAATGAAAAGTAAGCGGACAGGTATTGCCGAAGTGCAGGGAATAGAATTCCGTCCGCCCCGGCTAACTGCTGCGGAGTAAAGATAAAAAAGATGATGATATGCACACAGCTAAATAGATAAGGCCATGCTGGATATTTAGCCCAACAGAATTACAAAAGTTGAAACACTGCTTCCGTCAGCCTGCATTTTGGCAATACCAATGTTGTATGTTCGCCCTTTGTTGTGGCAACTTGAATTTAAAGTATGTGTCCAACGAAACAGGGTGTGTTTCGGAAGCGTTGGCAAAAGTTAGGCTTTTTTGCAAGGTTTGCTTTTGTGTGTCGACATTGTGTGCCTTGCAAATGTGCCTGACTTGGTGTGTAGGCTTCCACATATATACAGAAGCTGCCTTGTAATTTAAGACAGCTTCTGTAATTTAATTTAGACTTAGAATCGTCACTACAGCCCACGAACATTCACCCCATAGATGACTTTATTCCAAAAGAAATTTGCTTTAACACTATTCCATTCTGTCGTCCAATCTAGCAACCCACCTTTTTCCAAATATGATTTAGGAATCGAAAATGGATACATAAATTTCAATTCAATATGAGGTGTTTTTTGGTTCTGTAAATCTTTTTTTACAAGATTTTCAAGTGAATTAAAAAATAGTACTATGCGGTCTATTGTCATTACTTCAGGTTCACTTGGCAATGGAGCACCTATACTATAGTACTTGATATTTATTTTCAAATCAGTAAGGAGATAGCCAAAATAGACACTTGAAAAATAGTTTTTTCTTGCTTCAATACTATCTCTGAGATATTGTGTAGTATCTGTAATGATAATTTGGCCTTTGGATGATTGGGTTATCATAAAAGCGATTATAATTATTGCTACTTTCTTCATGATAAAAATTTTATTATTGACAAATCGTTATTTTAACTGATACATTTCCAGTTGAATCGGTAATAATTTGATAGCTTAATTCTTTGAATTCACCATTTTCTCGTTTGTAAAATTTAATCCCACTATCTAAGTTTTGTGCTGTAAATACAACATTTGCATAAGCTTCGATAGATTCCTTAGGATAATGTTGATCTTGGTAAAGATACAGTACCCAAAACATCCATTTATCATACAAAGAAGTGCCGTCTGTCAACCTGTAGGTTTTACTCCAGTCATTGCTATTTGGTGGTGCCACTGTCGCACTATCAATAGGCACTACTGAAACAAAATTTGCAGCTTTCGTAGTGTCATCAATCATAATTGCCCACTCTGTACTATCGTGAACAAAAATGTAATCTGCAATATAATTAGGATTTTCTAATTGTCCCTCAATAAGATGATATAAGTCTGGTGGGCTTGGAGTGCTGGCTGCAGTGAATAGCCCGCTTTTATTGTGAGCATGTATTCCTGCCACAATGTTTTGGCCTGGATAAGATTGCAATACTTCAACATGATTACTAGCTCCCGATTGAAAATTAAAAGTTCCATATGAGCCATTATTATTTATAATCGATAGACCTGCTTCATTTGGGCTATTAAATGCACTATCTTTTAGTTTAAGCACATCTGGATTGTTATTAATGCTATCCCTAACCCTTGTTAGCTTGGTTCCTCTTGCATTTGCAGCAGAATCACATGGTATTTTGGTAGGTTTTACAGTATCTACTCTCGGACTGTCAAGATAACAAGCCGGAATACCTGTACTCCCGGCAATACAAATTCCACAACTTCCAACATAAGCTGATCCCCCCCAAACTCCATTGCAATCTTGCATTGGAGGGTTGCCGCCATTTATGTAAAGAGCATAATAATAATTTAGGTTGTTCATTATGTCCCATTCATCCTCTCCAAAGCCTGGAGGCTGAAACCAAGGGTCATCCATTGGGTTTACAAAATCATCCGCAGGTCCTGATGGCTCAAGCCAATCATCGTCACCATTTTCTTCTCCGAATTCTTCTCCCCCTTCATCGTCGCCACCACTAAAAAAACTGCCAATTGCATTAGCTACATTTGCTATAGCGTTTCCTACATTGCTGATAGCATTTCCAAGCCAATTAAAAAAACCGCTCCCCTGTCCGCTATTAGGATTCCAACATCCAGTTTGGCTTTGTGCTTGTGCCTCTTGAAACGTAATAACCGAAACACCACTGCCGCCAAAATGCAGCGTGAGGCTTGAAGCAAGTATTATTAAAAGAACAATCTTTTTCATATTAGTTGATTTTGGGTTTTATTTACATTTTCACAACCTTGTTTGTGCTAAATGTCCTGTCGTAAAAAACTTTAAGTATGTATGTACCTGAGCTCAGGTTTTTTGAGTGTATCGGAAAAGTGTATGCACCCGGTTCTAATGTCCCGGATTTTTTTTCATATACTATTTTTCCGTCAAACGTAACTAGCTGAATTTGCACTTCGCTTTTCTGCTTTAAATCAAAATCAACAGTGATAGTGTTTATAAAAGGATTTGGATATGCGTTTAACCCATCCTTCAATTCTAATATTTTATCAGAAACAAATGGTTGCAACTTGTCCATTGCATTCTTTCCAACATAACGTTTTAAGGAAATGAACATGGGCTTATCAGGCTCATTTTGTTTAGCAGAAAACATTTGAATAATGCCGGTGAGATAAAGCGTATCATCTTTCTGCGACCATTGCAACTTTGCATCCCGAAATAAATAACTACCTCCTTTTTTAGGATTGTAATGGTCTTTGCGTGTATAGTTTGTATTGCTAAAAGTCATGGCACTTGCATTGATACTAGCGTTTAGTGGAACAATGATAGAATCGTTCTCAACCCATTGGCCGGACACCTGACCCTTGTCACTAGCAAGTTTCAGTTTTAGTTTTGAACTGCTAATGGCATGTTGTCCGCTCCAATCATAGCGGATTAAGTACCCTTCATAATCACCTTGCGTAACTTTTACAGGCACATTAGCATCTACTCTCTGAAATGTATTCAATGAAGTATTTTTAGAAAGAAACTCACTTTTAAGTCTTGATGATAAAATCCTTGCCGAAGCATTGCTGTTTTCAGGCTCGTTTGATGCAAGTTCATTAATGGCCATACGATAACCTTTTCCAGCTGCTTTTTGCAACCAATACATTGCGCTGTCCTGATTAATTGTAACTCCATAGCCATTACGCCAGCAAAGGCCATAGAAGTACATACTGTTTGCCCGGCCTGATGTTGCACCCTTTTTAAAAAGCATAGCTGCCTTGTTATAATCTTGCAGGCAACCCAAGCCTTTGTAGTGCATGTAAGCCAATGCGTAAATACTTTGCTCGTCACCAAGCTTCGCTGCAGTATCAAAATATTGATAGGCCATTGCAAAATCAGGTGCTCCGGTGTCTTCTTTGTATAACAGTGCGGTGTTATACCATGCTTCCACAATTCCATTTTGAGCCGCTTGTGAAAACCATTGAATTGCTAGATTTTTATTACGGGGAACTCCTACACCCTTTGAATAGAGCTTGCCAAGCACATTCATGGCTTTTGGGTTCCCGGCCTGTGCCAACTGCGAATACAAACTAAAGGCACTTGGTTCATCTTTAGGTATGCCTATGCCCATCAGATATTTTTTTGCCTCCGCTAACCTGGCCTCTGTTACCGAATCGGCGGGATTGTTCTGTGCATGTAATTTTATACATGCAAAAGTAAGAAAAAGTAGAAATCGTGATTTCATGTTCATATACTGTTGTTTTAAGGTTTATGTAAATATTTAGACGGGATTTTATTTGCGTCACTGAAAATTTTTAACGGTCTATTGTTGAGGGTTAAAAGAACCGAATCAGCGTACCTCTTTATTTCCCACACTCTTTTGCTTTGAACTTTAGCAGTAATTTTTTTAATTTCATTTGCTTTGGCTCTTATCATAGAAGTATCGCCTTTTTGTTGATATAATTTTAGCAGAGTTAGTCTTGGATAAAATTTGTAAGGCTGCATATTCTGAACGAAGGAGTAGTAATATTCACTGCTGTCATATCTTTTTAAAAGCTGGTAGCAAAATCCTGTTTTCATAAGTATATTAGGACTGCTTGTGTTTTCAAGAGCCATTTTATATTGGAGCAATGCGGAAACGTTTTGATTGGAATTCATTAGTGCATCTCCAAATTTTTCATGATATATAGGATGGCCATGAAGTAATTTGTTCAGACGGCGATAATTCTTAAGAGATGTCTGACTATTAGCTTTGCTGCTTATCATCCAGTTTTCATAAAATGCGCCCATTAAATTGAATGTTGTAATGGTGAAAAGTAAACAGCCGATAGTGATGGATAATACTGTAGTCTTTTTTAAAAGTGGAAAACTATTTACTGTGGTCTGTGCTATTTGAACTTTCCTTTCAGAAACATTGCTTTCAACAAATGAAAAATCTGCCAAAGCAGCATATAACAAAAATATTACCATAGCTGGAATTGCCTGAAAACCGAAGTTGGTTAGCTGAATGACTATGAATGAAATAATCAATGGCAACATGCCATAAGATTTATCGCTTCGTTGTTTTGTGTACTTGCACAAACTGATAAGAAATGCTAGCCATAGAAAAACGGCCACAAAGCCGCCTTCAACGCCTAATTCTAAAAAATCATTATATGGCATATTGATATGGTCATTGCTAATATTTGGCTCTTGTGCAATGAGGTGATTATATTCTTTTTCAAACTGACCGAACCCATGTCCAAACAAAGGTTTTTCAAAAGCCAAGCCGATAGAGTTTTCCCAGATAGTCATTCTGTTTAGTGTTGACCCGCTCTTGTAGCTGAAAACCGAAATCAATATTTGTATAAGCGTAAAAACAAGTATGGCTGCGGCTACTCCTTTCAAGCTGAATTTAAAATAAGACTTTGCCAATTGAATAAGTTTGACACGATACTCAATGAATAGCAGAATGGCTGTAGCTATGTAAGCACTTCTGCTTTGAAGCAATGCCACTGCTAACACAACTGCTATTAACATTGCCTGTAATAAGTGTTTTGCCAAAAACTGATTGGTGTTTCTTATTACAAACAAAATTGAAAAAATGCTTAAGGCTAAAAACATTGCTGTTACATTTGGATTTATCCATGTACCTGTGCATAAAAAATTATTGTTGGGAACAGGAATAATACGAACGCACTGAAGAAGTACTACCACGCTTTCCAAAAAAGCCAGTATGGCGATGCCCCAATAAATAGACATTGCTGACCTCTTAACTTCCCACTCGGCTTTGGTTGATTTCAGGTTGTTTGCCCAAACGTTGATTGTAAAAAGGAAAATGGCACAGGAAATCCAGTATATATGTGTAAGACTGATGTGCTGATTTATAACTCCATGTAAAAACACATATAAACCCAAAACCAAAAATATTAATAAGAAAACAGGTATTTCATATTTCAGTTTTCCGATTCTGAAAAAAGCACTGCCAAAAAATAAGAATCCTATTATTCCTGTTAAAAAAGAAAAAAGAAAAAATGAAATTAGGGTTGAAGCGCCAAAGGCATTGCTGTTTAGCAAGGTGAAGCCTACCGTTATTAAAACGATAAATGGAACCAGTTTTGTTTTAATTGTAGTCATACGTTATGGGTCGGTAATCCAATTTTTACTTGAATAGAAGTGGTGCTAATACAAACATTGCAATCACTTATTTCAAAAATCTGTCTCGTTGATTATTGACGGTTTTGCCTTCTTTGCAGGGTTCATCCATGTTGCTTCATAGTTATTGTCTCCCAATAAAGTGATGCAGCCGTCCCAGCAGAGTAAATTACAGATCTTTTGAAAGGTTGCCTTTTGTGTGTCGGCTTTGTGTACCTTGCAAATGTGCTGTAATGTGTGTCGGCCGTTCTTTCTGTCATCGTTAAAAATGTAAGGTGAGCCCCAATAGGGTGACATACAACTATGAGTGTAGGGCCTCCAAAAGCATTACTGTTTAGAAGAGTTCCTACAAGTATGATTAAAAAAAATATTGGAAAAACCTTTGCTTTCAATTGGGTATTTTTTTTAAAAATAAAGGTTTTTTATATAATTAAAAAATTACTATAAGTATGAGTTCAACTTTGACAATGTAAATAACATGTCATTCAGTAGCACTTATGGATATAATATCTTCTCTATTATATGTATAATTTTTGATATATTTCTACCCGTTGAGCACATTTACAATAGCCTCAGCTTTCAGTAAGCATTCTTCATATTCTTTTTCCGGGTCGCTGTAAAAAGTAATGCCACTTCCGGCTGAAAATGTAAGCAGTTGTTGTTCATCGTCATAAAAAATGCTCCTGATTATCACATTAAAATCAAAATCGGCCTGTGGGGTAATATAGCCTATCGATCCGGAAAACAAACCACGGCCTACGGGTTCATACTGTTCAATTAGTTCCATCACTCTTTTTTTAGGTGCACCAGTCATAGAACCCATTGGGAATGATGCTTTTATTGCATCCGTAAAATGCAGTTCGCTTTTTAATGTACCCGCTACTGTACTTATCATTTGATGCACCTGCGGAAAACTATATATGCCAAACAGCTCTTTTACATATACAGAGCCTTCTTCACAAACCTTGCTTAAATCGTTTCTAACCAAATCAACCACCATTACATTTTCACTTTTTTCTTTTTGGTTTTGCTTAAGATAACTGGCATTGGCAATATCTTGCTGCAAGTTTGAATGGTTTCGCCTGCTTGTACCTTTTATGGGTTGAGAGATTAATTCTCTCCCTGTTTTTTTTAAATACCGTTCAGGACTTGCGCAAATGCAGTATTTATTATTGAGCTTGTATAATGCAGCAAATGGAACGGGTGATTGCTTTATCAGTTTTTGATATATATCTATTGGTTTTATTTGGGCTGTAGTTGCTAAAAAGGGCTGGCAAAAATTTATTTCGTAACAGTCTCCTCTTTTTATATGCGTCAATAATTTTTTGATTGTTTCAATATATCCTTCTCTACTCAGTGTTTTTTGAATCAATAATTTTTCTTGTTCATCACTATTTTTATTATCATCGAATTCATTAATCTGGTCGAAGATGTGTTGCTCTTTACCTGCTGCATAAATTGTAACAGTTTCTACTTTCAATTGAATTAATATCTCCGGCTCAAAAAAGAAACCCATGCCAAAATCTACTGCTGCTTTTTTATTAGAACTTAAGTATTCTACTTCATTTTTTAGGTTATACCCTAAATGGCCAAAAAGCCATGAAGGTTTTTTATCGAAAAAAGTACGCAAGCTATCGTATGCAGTGCCTTCCTTTAACTTCAACTCTCTTTTTACACCTGCGGCCAGCATACACTCAAAAGCCGGGGCTTCAAAGCTGTAATGGTTGTTATCCAGCAAACAAAAAATGCTGAACTGGTTTGCCCAATTCAGCATTTTGCTTTTAAAACTATCGTAATTATTAAGTGTAAACTGTTTTGATTGCACTGTTTTGCTTAAAAGTCATCATCGTCATCAAATCCACCATCATCATCGTCAAATAAGCCAAACTCTTTAAAGTCTTCATCCATTTTCAAGTCATCATCTTCTTCTGATGATTTTTTTCCACCAGATTTTTTTCCCTTCGACTTCGGCATATCAAATTCTTCAAAATCCGGATCCCAGTTATCATCTTCTTCTGCTTTCTCCCAATCATCTTCTACTTCTACTTCATCTTCTTCATCATCATCTTCATCCTTTTTCTTTGAAGCCCCTTTGCCCTTAGTGGCTTTTGGCTTTATATCTTCCTCGTCATCCAAATCATCATCTTCATCATCTTCCTTCTTCGACTTTGCAGAACCCTTTTTCAAAGGTTCATCTTTTGGTTCAGCCTTTTTAGTGCTTAATTTTTTTTCGTTTCCAGGTTTAGTTGCCATGCTCTTTGATATTAATACTGTAAAATTTCCAAAGGATTTTTAATTAGCCAAATTTTTTCAGCTATTTTTTTGTATTTTTTTACACAGGAACAATCTGATCCCTTCCAGGGCCATTACTTATGTATTTTACCGGAACTTTAATAAGACTGTTCAAATAATCAATATATGTTTTCATTGCTACTGGCATTGATGTGTAATCTGAAATAGCACTGATATCTGTTTTCCAGCCATCCATTGTTTTGTATTGAGGCTCAATGTTTACCCTGTTCATCTGGAACGGAATGTAATTTTTCTCTTCGCCGTCAACTTTATAACTGTTACATACTTTCAATTCATCCAAACCATCCAAGATATCAGCTTTTGTCATTACTATTTGCGTAACACCATTTATCATACATGCAAATTGCAGCGCAACGCCATCAATCCATCCACAACGGCGTGGTCTTCCGGTTGTACTGCCAAATTCATTTCCGGCATTTCGTAAATAATCGCCTGTATCATCCAATAGTTCGGTAGGAAAAGGCCCACCACCTACCCTTGTACAGTAGGCTTTTGAAATGCCAATTACTTCTTTAATTTTTTGCGGTGCTACTCCAAGGCCTGAGCATACTCCCGCCGTAATAGTATTGCTGCTGGTTACAAAAGGGAAAGTCCCAAAATCTACATCCAGCATACTTCCCTGTGCCCCTTCTGCCAAAATTTTTTGCCCCTGAGCTAATCTATCGTTAATAAAATACTCGCCATTTACAATTTTAAAGGAACGTAAAAACTCTACTGCATCAAAAAATTCTTCTTCCCAAGCACTAATATCTTCATTAAAACCATAGTTATCCAATAAACGTTGGTGTTTTAATCTTAGTTTAATATACTGTGTTGTAAAATTTTTATCAAGTAAGTCTCCTACACGCAAACCATTACGCCCCGTTTTATCCATATAAGCCGGCCCAATGCCTTTAAGTGTACTTCCAATTTTGTCATTTCCTTTTGACAGCTCACTTGCTTTATCCAAGGCTCTATGGGTTGGTAAAATAAGATGCGCCCTTTCGCTGATATAAAGATTTTTTCTATAATCAACTCCAAATGAGGCTACAGCATCACACTCTCTTTTAAGTGTTACAGCATCCAATACAACCCCATTACCAATTAGGTTGGTTTTATCCTCATGAAAAATACCGCTAGGAATTTGGTGCAACACAACTTTTTTATCGCCTACATACAAAGTATGGCCTGCATTTGGTCCACCCTGAAAACGGGCAATCAGGTCGTAATCTTTTGCAAAAAAATCTACAATTTTTCCTTTGCCTTCATCGCCCCATTGCAAACCCAAAATAACATCAACCATTACTGTATTTTTAATAATTTTAAATGAGGTGCGAAAATAAACTGAATTATCGCAATCTCCTAAAATGAATTTCTCACATTGGGCAAATTTTCTATCGGGTTTTACTACTCGATAGTTTATCTTTGATAGCAATGTAAAAAATACACATTAGAGTTGGTATTCTAGCCTATTTTTTTGTGACTAAAAATAAAATACATGAAAAAAATTGTTTGCCTTGCCGTATTACTGTTATCCATTGGCTATGTAAATGCTCAGGAATTATCATCGCCAAACGGTAATTTTAAAATGAAATTTTCTTTGGATGCAGCAGGTAGCCCTGTTTATACTTTAAATTATAAAGGCAAAACAGTAATTAACCCTAGCAAGCTTGGTATTGAATTAAAAGACAAAAATTCATTATTGGATGGCTTCAGCATCAAAAACGCTGAAAGTAAAACATTTGATGAAACCTGGCAGCCAATTTGGGGTGAATGGAAAAATATACGCAACCATTATAATGAATGGGCAGTAACACTTCATCAAAATTCCGGAGACCGGGATTTAATTATTCGCTTTCGTTTATTCAATGATGGATTGGCTTTCCGCTACGAATTTCCGGCACAAAAAAACTTATTGCATTTTGTAATAAAAGAAGAACGTACCCAGTTTGCCATGACGGGGAACCACACCGCCTATTGGATTTCCGGCGACTATGATACACAGGAATATGATTACACCACATCAAAACTTTCTGAAATAAAAGGAAAATTTAAAGAAGCCCGAAGCAGCAATGCATCGCAAACCAGTTTTTCTGAAACGGCCGTACAAACTTCTTTGATGATGAAAACTGCTGATGGTATTTATATTAACCTGCATGAAGCGGCTTTGCTCGACTACTCTTGTATGCACTTAAACCTTGATGAGAAAAATTTAGTTTTTGAATCTTGGTTAACACCCGACCCAAAAGGCGACAAAGGCACATTACAGGCAAGTTGCACAAGCCCTTGGAGAACTATTATTGTAAGCGATGATGCTAGGGATATTTTGGCCAGCAATATGACTATCAATTTGAATGAGCCAAATAAAATAAAAGACCCATCTTGGATAAAGCCTGTAAAGTATATAGGCGTATGGTGGGAAATGATTACAGGTAAAAGCACCTGGGCTTATACCGATGGCGTACCATTTGGGACAGAAGGTACCGCAGCAGCAAAAGAAGTTCCATCAATTAAACTGGGGCAAACAGATTTTACCAAATTAAAACCCAATGGCAAACATGGTGCGAATACCGCACATGTAAAAGAGTATATTGATTTTGCTGCTAAGCATGGCTTTGATGGCGTATTGGTAGAAGGATGGAACGAAGGATGGGAAGATTGGTTTGGTTATCACAAAGACTATGTATTTGATTTTGTAACACCCTATCCCGATTTTGATGTGGTAGGTATTAGAGAATATGCAAAAAGTAAAGGTGTAAAAATGATTATGCACCATGAAACATCGGGCTCTGTAAGAAATTATGAGCGCCACTTGGATACTGCTTTTAAATTTATGAAAGCGAACAATTATGATGCAGTTAAAACCGGCTATGTAGGCGATATTGTTCCAATTGGTAACTACCACTATAATCAATGGATGGTAAATCATTATCAATATGTAATTGAAAAAGCGGCTCAATATAAAATAATGGTAAATGCACATGAAGCCATTAGGCCCACAGGTATTTACCGCACCTGGCCCAATATGATTGGTAACGAAAGTGCCCGTGGTACCGAATTTCAGGCATTTGGTGGTAGCAAGCCCAACCATATTACCATTTTACCCTTTACCCGTTTAATTGGCGGCCCCATGGATTTTACACCGGGTATATTTGAAATGGATGTAAGCAAGGTTAACCCGGGTAATAACTCACATGTAAATTCAACATTAGCCAATCAACTGGCATTATATGTTACCATGTACAGCCCATTGCAAATGGCTGCGGATTTGCCCGAAAACTACAATCGCTTTTTGGATGCTTTTCAATTTATAAAAGACGTGGCAGTTGATTGGGACGATAGTAAATATTTGGAAGCAGAACCCGGAGATTATATTACCGTAGCAAGAAAAGCAAAAGGAACAAATAACTGGTTTGTTGGTAATGTAACTGGTGTAGTTGGCGGAAGGGTTTCTAATATTAATTTTGATTTTTTAGATGCAGATAAAAATTATGTGGCAACTATTTACAGCGATGCCAAGACTGCCAATTATAAAACCAATCCACAGGCTTATGAAATTAAAAAAGTAGTGGTTAACAAAAAATCTAAACTAAAGCAATGGGCTGCAGAAGGCGGTGGTTATGCCATAAGCATTTTTGAAGTAGATAAAACAGCTACCAAGGGTTTGAAAAAGTTATAAGGTCAGAAACAAAGGTCAAGCCCGAACAGGTTTAACAACATGAATTTCTATATGAAACAGCGGACAATTAGTTGTCCGCTGTTTTTACTTTAGCAATTCATCTATCCTTTTCATCTCATACCCTTTTTGCTTTAGCCATTGTATCAATTGTGGCAATTGGTAATAAAATTTATCGGTACGTTTTGAATCGGTACCAATATGCAGCAACAAAATAAACCCATTTAATCCTTTGCTGTTTTTTGCTTCATAATTTTTAATAGAAGAAAAAATGGATTCAGTACTTCGATAATTTTTCAATTCCGGCCAGGTATAATCTGCATGGCTTATTGTTCCGGGAGAATAATTGATTAATTGCAGCCCCTTTTGTTTTGTCCATACAGCAATGCTATCATTATACCATTCGTAAGGCGGTAAAAAATAGTTGGCATCTTTTTTTTGAATACCATATTTTTTCATAGCGGTATAGTTTTTTAAAAGATCATCGTTGAATGTTGTTTTATCAATCAATAAACTATCCCTTTTATGCCAAGGTGCGTATAGCAAATGGTTGTTACTATGTGCACCAAGGTAATGACCGCTGCTTTTTAATTTTTTTATGCTGGCAGAAAAAGCAGGGTTGTTATAAAATCTTCCGGTAAAAAAGAAAGAGGCTTTTATTTTTTCTTTTACCAATGTTTGTGTGATAGATGCCGCACCATCGGCAAACTCATCTCCGGTAAAAACAATAGCTATTTTTTTAAAAGATGTATCGCCTCTAATAATTGCTCCCAACTCGTAAATAAATTTATCGGTGAAAGCAGTTGCTACTTTTTTGCAGGGTTGGCTGCAGCCTCCTGTGCAGCCAATAAATAAATAAGTGAGGCTGTTCCATCCATAGTAGGTTCATTGGTACTATAGTCGCCATAGTCATCATGATATACTGCCAGATTACTTTGAAAAGCAGCGTATTCATCCGGTTCATACAATTTAATACCGATGAGGTTATTATAAATACTACTATATACAGGGCCATCTACCAGCCCACCATCAATAGGATATTTCTTGATATGAGTAAACGCTGAATGTGGGTCTAACGGTGTATCACCCCACGATGGCAAGCCATACACCATACTAGTTCCCCATGGATTACAGCCAAACAACCAATCAATATTGGCTTGCTCCAAAGCTTCAAAGCTATTATCACCGGTTTGGGTTCGATACCAATAACATTGCTGTGCAAAGGCAACGGTTAAATTGTTACTGCACCAAATAAAGGGAACGCCTCTATAAAAAGCATTTTCTGAAGCTCTGTTCCAAACATTTTGAATTCCAGTTTTATAATAATTTTGAATAGTGTCATAATACCTTTTAAAATTTTCTATAAATTTTGCATTCAAGCCAGATGTTCTGTCCGGGAAACCAATGCCAGCTTTTAAATGCCGCAACAATTCATAATGTCCTGCATTTACAAATGGATACCATTGATAATGTTTGGCTGTATCTGTTCTCAGCCACGGTGTAATAGGTTCCTGTTGTGCATACATTATCGCATTGGCTAATTGAATTCCATTTGTACCAGCCCCATCTTTTGGCATCAACAATACCGACTGCAATTGTATATGCGCCAGTTCCATATCATCTGCCCAATTTTCTTCCGCATATATATAGGGCGATTTTACAGAAGCTGTTTGTGTATAGCCTAACTTTTTCTTTGAATAAGACCATGCATCGGTTGCTTTTGGATAAAATATTGCAGGATCATTCCCAATTTTTAATTGATACGCCAGTGCATACACACTTGCAAATTTCGCCGCAATAGAACTTGTACCCGTAGTTGTATTCATAAATTTTCCCCTTTGCTGTGGGGCACCGCCTACAAAGTAAACAGGCCGCTGAAATCCCCGTCCATACTGGCTATCCAATGCCGGCATCCGCATATTGATGTGGTCCCTGTCATCTGCTACCTGGTTGTACATGATATTTGCGGAAGGATTCATTTTCATCAGCCAATCAATGCCCCATTGTGCTTCATCTACTATATCGGATAAATTATTTTTTCCTTCCAAACCGTTGGCCAAATGATTATCGGAAAATACTTGCGGAAAATCTCTATATGCTAATAGTAAATTATAAGTGGCATTAGCTGAGGTTGTACTGTATTGCAAATAATCACTAGCATCATGCCAGCCACCCCAGATATTTACATAACTGCTATCTGGTATGCCTGCTTTTGCAGCATACAAACTATAGGCACCACGGTTGTGGCAACTGTCTTTTAAATAAGGATTGAAACCACAACGCTGCTGGCGCATATAACGCAAAGCAAAATCTGCTGCCCCTTTATATACATCATTACTGATTTCGAATATTGAAGATTTTACGCCACCTGCCTGTAAATAATATTTGCCCGGCTTACTGAAATGCGAAAAATCGAGGCGGTAAGTTTGCTTGAATGGGCCATAAGCACCATAATTTTTTCCTGCTTTACCACTGGTAGCAATTTTTTTTGTGGCGGCATCTATCAATTGCCAATTACTTACGCTAATAGAATCTTTACTGCACCACACTGCTCCCTTTTTGGCGGCAGGCAAATAGCCTAACTGGTTAATGCGTATCCAGGCTGATGGAGTTTCATTATTTTTTTTAAATGCAAATGCAATGCATAAAATAAAAGCGAGTAAAAAGAAAGCAGTAATTTTTTTCATGCTGAATGTAAATGATAGACTATAAATTTACTTTAAAAACAATAAATCTTTTTTACACAAATGCATAAAACCGCAGGCATAGGATAGTAGCACAGATCACACAGATAAACAATAGCTTAAACCAACATTCTGCATAGTACAACTTGGTTACATAATTTGGACAACTTGGTCAAAATTTGCTATCTTGCAAACTAAAATATTTAGTAACCGGAAAATGGCGAAAAACAACAAGTTAGTAGCACCATTCTTGAAATGGGTTGGAGGCAAAAGACAGCTTATGCCTACAATTGTTGAGCATTTCCCTAAGAATATTAAAACCTTAAATTATGCAGAGCCATTTATTGGTGGTGGTGCTGTTCTATTTCATTTACAACCTAAAAATGCAATAATTAACGACTTTAATGAAGAGTTGGTAAACGTTTATAATGTTATTAAAAATAATCTAACAGAATTAATAGAAGACTTAAAAAAACACGATAATAACGCAGATTACTTTTATGGAATAAGAGGATTAGATAGAACAGAACAATTTAATGATTTGAAACCAGTTCAAAGAGCTTCAAGAATTATTTACTTGAACAAAACTTGTTTCAATGGGCTATATAGAGTTAACAATGCGGGAGAATTTAATGCCCCTTTTGGACGTTATAAAAATCCTAACATTGTTAATGAACCAACGTTAAAAGCTGTCAACAAATACCTAAATGCTAACAATATAATGATCCGAAGTGGTGATTATGCAAACATTTTAGAAGAATTAGACAATAAATCCTTTGTTTATTTAGATCCACCGTACCATCCAATTTCTGAGAGTTCAAATTTTACAGGATATGTTCAAGGTGGTTGGAATATTTTTGATCAAGCAAGGCTTAGGGATGCTTGTAATGAACTTAACAATAGAGGCGTAAAATTTTTACTTTCAAACTCTTCATCTCCTCAAATAAAAGATTTATACGAAGATTATAATCTAACAACCGTAAAAGCAAACAGATCTATTAACTCAAACGGTGCAGATCGTGGAGAAGTTGATGAGGTTTTAATAAGAAACTATGAGTAAATCGAAAAATGATCTTGCTTGGGCAAAGATATTTGAAAAGCACAAAATCCTTGAAAGAACTTTGAAGGATGGTCATATTGAGATTTCGGCTACTACAATAAACTCATTTGGACGAGAAGCAAGATTAATGACAAAATTTGATCACAAATCTCAACTTCCAAAACTTTTTGCAAATAACAAACTTTCAATATTGCCAACCTCAAGAGGTGGTTATGTTATTGGAGAATTTGAAACTTTTTGCAACTTCAATACAGATGAAATAGAAGTTTCACCAATTGAATTTCCTACATTTTTAGAAAGCCTTGATTATCGTGATATAACAAGTGAAGCGACCGCCATTAACTGTGCTTTTGTTTCAAAAATTCTTCACGCTTTCACAAATGAAGATAATCTTTTACCAACTGTAAGTGGTAGAATGAGTTCGTCTTCTTTTTCTTTTGGCATAAATTCTACGAAAGGGCTTTTTAATGTAAATGTAGGAAATTCACAAGTAGAAATTGACGGAGGTTATGAGGGCGACACCTCATTAAATCTTATTGAAGCTAAAAACTATATTTCGGACGACTTTCTTGTTAGACAACTTTATTACCCGTTCAAACTTTGGAGTGGTAAAATTCAAAAACAAGTTCGTCCCATTTTCTTAACTTATTCAAACGGAGTTTTTCATTTACGAGAATATGAATTTTCAAATGTCAATCATTACAACTCTCTTGTTCTTGTCAGACACAGAAAATATGTTGTTCGGGAAGGTAGTTTCAACCTTGAAGCGTTATCTCAAATTATTGACACTACAAAAACTGTAAAAGAACCCGAAATTCCTTTTCCACAAGCAGATAGTTTTGAAAGAGTAATCAACCTTTGTGAACTTTTGAAGCAAAAAGAATTTATTTCAAAAGAGGATATTACTCAAAACTATGACTTTGATGGGAGGCAAACCGACTACTATTCTAATGCAGGAAAATATTTAGGAATAATTGATACAGGACGAGATCCATTTACAGGACAAATAGGCTGTTTCTTGACAACAAAAGGGAAGCAAGTTTTTAATTTAAACCTTATTGACAGACAAAAAGAATTTGTAAAAATAATCGTTTCTCATAAAGTATTTAAAGAAACATTGAAACTTTATCTTGACAATGGAGAAATGCCAAATAAAGAAACGATTGTTGAAATAATGAAGCGATTAAAATTACATAAAGTTGGTTCTGATACGACATACTTCAGAAGAGCTTCAACAATTATAGGTTGGACAAATTGGATAATTAACCAAACAGAAGAATAAAAAATGTCTTGTAATAAAAATCATACTAATACCGATTTAATCGCAAAAGATTTACCAATTAGTCAGGGAAGTTTTGAACGACACAAGTGTGCTTCATGTGCATATGAAAAAGGACTCGAAAATGGTAATCAAAAATTATTGAACTTTGATCTTGAAAATTTCATAACAAACTTAGAAGAAAGTCAAAAAGGTGACAGACGACACCGAAGTGCTATTGAAGCATATACATTAGGTTTTTTTCACGGTTTAAATGGTCAAAATAACCATCTTGCAATTAAAGACAAATTCAAAATTGCTTCTCAAATGAGAGATTTTGGATTATCAATGATAGCCAAGGGAGTTGTTAACGCTACCTATTCAGAGGCTGGACAGCCCTATTCTCATGCAATGGGACTTGTTCAAGTTGCAAATGGTTTTGAAATTTTAATCAAGTCCAAAATAGTAGAAGAACATCCCTTGCTTGTATTTAATAAAGTTCCTAAAGAAGCAAACCTATTGGATGGCAACATTAAAATGGAAGATTTAATAGAACACGGTCAAACAATTATGTATTCTGAATTACCCGATAGACTTTGGGCTACAACTGGGTATAAAATAGAACCTATTGAATTATATAATAAGTTTGGCAGAGTTAGAAACCAAATAATACATTTTGCAGTTCCTAAAATTTCACTCTCTGACTTCACATTAGAATTTACTTTTAAAGTTATTGAAAAAGCTATAAATAATTGGTGGGATACTACTATACTTGATTACGCACAAGATTACGACGATTTAATTTTAGAGAATATTTTTGATCGCTTAAATGACTTAAAACTTCAGACAATTTATACAGTTGATGAAAATTATAACTTAAAAAAGAAATAAAGCCATCGCCAAAAAAGTGTTGCCAAAAGCTGGGCAAATGGCTTCAATTGGAAAATTTTACAATCGTCTAACCTCAACCTAAAAATGATTTGTCTGCAGCTGCTTCGGAACAAAAAAAAAGTCCTGCACAAAATGCAGGACTTCTAAAATTTTCAGTAGAATTTATGCTACTTTAAGCATATTTAATTTGCTTGTATTGAATTTACGCTCTGCGTATTCTAATGTTACTTCAAATTCTTTCACTTTTTGGCTGGGTAGTTCAAACATGGCATCGGTTAAAATACTTTCGCAAATGCTGCGCAAGCCTCTTGCTCCTAATTTATATTCAAGCGCCTTTGCTACCATAAAATCTAATACAGCAGGTTCAAAAGTTAATGTGATGCCCTCTATTTCAAACAATTTAGTAAACTGTTTGATTAAAGAGTTTTTGGGCTCTGTTAAAATGTTTCTTAGTGTAGCTGCATCCAAAGGATTGAGGTATGTTACCACAGGCAAGCGGCCAAGCAACTCTGGTATTAACCCAAAATGTTTTAAATCCACGGCATTTACAAACTGCAAAAGGTTGTTGTGTTGATACTCCTGCAATTCTTTATTTATATTAAAGCCAATGGCATTTGTATTTACCCTGCGTGCAATTAATTTATCAATGCCATCAAAAGCGCCGCCGCAGATAAACAGAATATTTTGCGTATTTACTTTTACCAGTTTTTGCTCGGGATGTTTGCGGCCACCTTGTGGCGGAACCAATACTTCACTTCCTTCCAACAATTTCAACAATCCTTGTTGAACACCTTCGCCACTTACATCCCGGGTAATAGAAGGATTATCATTTTTGCGTGCAACTTTATCAATCTCATCAATAAAAACAATACCACGTTCTGCTGCAGCCACATCATAATTACAAGCTTGTAATAAGCGGGTAAGCATACTCTCTACATCTTCGCCCACATAGCCGGCTTCTGTAAATACTGTTGCATCTACAATGGCAAATGGAACGTTTAACATGCGGGCTATTGATTTTGCCAGCAGGGTTTTCCCGGTTCCGGTTTCGCCCACCATTATAATATTGCTTTTTTCAATCTCTACATCATTATCCGTTTTTTGATTGAGTCTTTTATAATGGTTATATACTGCTACTGCTAATATTTTTTTTGCATCATCTTGCCCAATTACATACTCATCCAAAAACTTCTTAATTTCAACAGGTTTGCGAACGGTAAGCTTTGTATTACTGCTTTGAGCCGTATGCTTATTATCGGTAGATATACCTAACTCCTGTGCTATAATTTCTTCTGCATGTTCTACACAGTTTTCACAAATATGGCCATCTTGCCCTGCAATTAATATTTTAACCTCATCTCTGTTTCGGCCACAAAATGAACAATGTAAAGTTGGTTGTTTTGCCATTTTTTTATTTTAACTATTAATTTTCAAAAAGTATAGTCCAGATATATTGCAAAGATACCCATTGTTGGCAGCAATATGTCACAAAATGACAGCTAAATCACTTGGTTTGTTGCATACAATAAAAAAAGAAAAGCTGTATTGTTGAAATACAGCTTTTTATAAATAATTTTTAAACCGATTACGATTTTTCCATCAGCCCATCTACAATACCATAAGCAATACTTTCATTTGCATCCATCCAATAATCCCTGTCAAAATCTTTCATCACTTTTTCAAAAGTCTGCCCACAATTTTCAGCCAGTATTTTAGCACCCATATCTTTGGTTTTTTTTATCTGTAGTGCCATTATTTCTAAATCGGCACTAGTGCCTCGGCCACCACCGCTTGGTTGGTGTATCATCACTTCTCCATGCTTATAAATAAACCTGCGGCCTTTTTCGCCGCCACTCAAGAGTATGCTCCCCATACTTGCCGCCATCCCCATACAAATAGTACTTACAGGAGAAGATATCATTTGCATGGTATCGTAAATAACCATTCCACTTGTTACCATTCCACCTGGGCTATTGATATAAAATTTTATTTCTTTACCCGGGTCAATGGCTTCCAAGTACATGAGCCTGTCAGTAATATCTTTTGCCGATTTATCATCTACTGGGCCCCACAAAAATATTTTGCGCTGCTCAATAAATTTTTTATCAAACCGCCATCCACCCATCATTTTTTCCATTGGGTTTTCTGGAAGCTCCGGCATGGAAGGGTCTTCCTCTTCGTCATCCATTCTTTTTGTTTTGTTATATACGTCCATTATTGTACTGGTAATTTGTTATTTAATAATTTTTGGTGCGTTCTTTAGTCTTTTTTTTCTTTACGTGGATTGGTTGCTAACACTTCATCTACAAGGCCGTATTCCTTAGCTTCAAGCGAAGTCATCCATTTATCCCTATCGGCATCTTCTGCAATTTTTTCAACAGGCTGCCCGGTATGTTCTGCAATTATTTCGTACAACTCCCTTTTTAATTTTCTTATTTCGTTTACAGTAATTTCAATATCTGTAGCCTGGCCCATAGCTCCCGCACTTGGCTGGTGCATCATGATACGGCTGTGTTTTAAAGCAGAACGTTTGCCTTTTGCTCCTGCACACATTAGCACCTGTGCCATACTGGCGGCAATGCCCGTGCATATTGTTGCAATATCAGGCGTAATAATCTGCATGGTATCATACATTCCCAAACCTGCATAAACACTACCCCCCGGGCTGTTTATATACATTTGAATATCTCTTGTACGGTCGGTACTTTCCATAAACAACAATTGGGCTGTAACAATATTTGCTACCTCATCGCTTATTGGATAGCCCAGGAAAATAATCCTGTCCATCATCAAGCGGCTATACACATCCATCACTGCAATATTCATAGGACGTTCTTCGATAATATTAGGCGTAAGATTTGTTACGTCAAACCTTGCCTGTGGGGCAGCAAAAGCATTGTATTGCTGCATATTTTTTTTGTTGTAATCACTCAGTGTATTGCTGTTGATTCTTTTATGCTTTACTGCATATTTTTCAAATTCTTTTCCAAAATCCATATTCTCGGTTTTTAATTTTTATACCTATTTAGCTAAAGTTAATTGATTCAATGATTCAAATGATAAATCAAAAATCAATTTTAATCTCTACTTCTCTGTTGATATATTAATATGTACTGCACCAGCATAGCTATAGATGCCAAAGCCGCAACCACATATGTAAGCGCTGCCCATTTTAAAGCATCTTTGGCTTTTTCTTTTTCCGGAGCCGTGGTAATGTTGGCTGTTTCTAACCAGCGCAAAGCTCTTGCACTTGCATCAAATTCTACCGGTAATGTTATTACAGAAAATAATGTAGTCACTGCGAATAAAATAATACCTACCAGCAATATGGTTGGGTTTCCGCCGCCAAAACCCATAAAACCAAGGCCGGCAATAATTACCCATTGAGAGAGAGTGCTGCTAATTTGTACCGCTGGCACCAGTTTGCTTCGCAGCATCAACATATTGTAAGCTGTAGCATGTTGCACGGCATGGCCACATTCGTGTGCCGCTACTGCCGCCGCAGATATGTTTCTTTCATTATAAACACCTTCACTAAGGTTTACGGTTTTATCCACAGGATTATAATGGTCTGTCAATCTTCCCTCAACCGAAGTTACTTTTACATCAAAAATGCCATTATCCCTAAGCATTTTTTCTGCAATTTCTTTTCCACTCATTCCACTACTGGTTGGTGAGTTAGAGTATTCGTTAAACTTGCTTTTTAGTTTCCATTGCACTATCATGCCCAACAGCATAAACACTACAGAGATTACTATAATACTTATTGGCATATTTACTTAATATTTTAGGGTAAGTTAATCAAAAAGTATTCCTTTAAAAAAAGGCTGACAAAATAGCAAAGCAGTTATTTGATTTAATGCTAATATTTATGGATTTCTATTAGTTAAAAAGAAAAAGAGCGGGTGTACCGCTCTTTTGTATTCTTAAGTTAATTAAGACTTATTTGTATTGAGGAATTAAACCATTTGCTAACTCCACCATTTTCTTCAGCCCTTCTTCCGGTAAATTTCCTTTTTTAAATTCAGCCAATACCTGTGGCAGTTTGTTTTCCATTTCCAGTAAGAAATGATCTTCAAAAGCTTTTACTTTTTTCACCGCTACATCTTTCAATAAGCCTTGTGTACCCAGATAAATAATAGCTACTTGCTTTTCCACAGCAAAAGGTGTGTACTGTGCTTGTTTCAATATTTCCACATTGCGTGCACCTTTGTCAATTACATATTTAGTAGCCGCATCCAAATCACCACCAAATTTAGAGAAGGCTTCCAATTCACGGTACTGGGCTTGATCCAGCTTTAAAGTACCTGCTACTTTTTTCATTGATTTAATCTGTGCATTACCACCCACACGGCTTACCGAAATACCTACGTTGATGGCTGGGCGAATACCAGCGTTGAACAGGTTACTCTCCAAGAATATCTGTCCATCAGTGATAGAGATTACGTTTGTAGGAATATAGGCAGATACGTCACCAGCCTGCGTTTCAATAATTGGTAAAGCCGTTAAAGAACCTCCGCCTTTTACCAAATGCTTAATTGACTCAGGCAGATCGTTCATTTGTTTGGCTATTTCGTCTTTAGAAACCACTTTAGCGGCTCTTTCCAACAAACGGCTATGCAAATAGAATACATCACCAGGATAAGCCTCACGGCCCGGTGGGCGGCGTAATAACAAAGAAACTTCACGGTAAGCAACGGCCTGTTTAGAAAGATCATCGTAAATAATCAATGCAGGACGACCGGTATCACGGAAAAACTCACCAATGGCCGCACCCGCAAATGGAGCATAGAACTGCAATGGAGCAGGCTCGGATGCAGAAGCAGCAACAATGGTTGTATAAGCCATCGCACCGTTTTCTTCCAACGTCTTCATGATACCTGCAATGGTAGAAGCCTTTTGCCCAATCGCCACATATATACAATACACAGGCTTACCAGCTTCGTAAAATTCTTTTTGATTGATAATGGTATCAATACAGATAGCTGTTTTACCAGTTTGGCGGTCACCAATTACCAATTCACGCTGGCCACGGCCTACCGGAATCATCGCATCAATCGCTTTAATACCGGTTTGCAATGGTTCTTTTACCGGCTCACGAAAAATTACACCAGGTGCTTTACGCTCTAGTGGCATTTCATACAAATCTCCGGTAATTGGGCCCTTGCCATCAATTGGCTGGCCTAAAGTATTAATAACCCTTCCGCACATACCATCGCCCACTTTAATAGAAGCAATCTTATTGGTACGCTTTACTTTATCACCTTCTCTAATTTCGCTGCTGTCGCCCATCAATACCACACCCACATTGTCTTCCTCAAGGTTTAAGGCAATTGCCTGTACGCCATTGTCAAACTCTACCAATTCTCCCGAACGCACATTGTTCAAGCCATATACCCGGGCTATACCATCGCCCACCTGTAATACGGTACCAATTTCTTCCAAATCGGCAGAAGCATTAAAGTTGCTCAACTGCTGGCGAAGTATCGCCGAAATTTCATCTGGTTTAATCTCTACCATAAAATGTATTTATTTTTAGTAACCTGGCTGAAAGCCTTTGTGGGACATCGTTGTGTCACTCACTTGAGCTTTTTCAGCCATAAGCATCTGTTTTAAGGCTGCAAAGGTAAGTGTTGGCATCTTACTTACAAAAAAAAGAAACCATTTTATCTCTCTTGAATTGGTAGTTTTTCGTAGAAAATCAAGTATTACGGAAGAGTGCAACCGATAACACAAATTTAGTATATCAACACATCATATATTATTTTATCTTCGGCCGAAATTTTACCATCATCATTCAAAACTAATACTGCTTATGCCATCTAAATTGATTGTTTGCAGTACCCTTTTTCAAAAAAATTTATTATGAAAAAATTCTACTTACTAGTTACGATGCTGGTATTTGCAATAACTGCATTTACTCAGGACATCGGCAAAAATGCTGCTTTACAGTTGGTATCAAAAAATGCCAAGGCAATTGGGCTTACAGCTTCTGAAATTGAAAACAGCACAATTTCCAATGCTTACCACAGCAAAACAGGGGGTTTTGACCTTGTTTACCTTCAGCAATCCTACAAAGGGTTACCGGTTTTGAACAAGATTCAAACACTGGCTTTCAAAAATGGCAAGTTTGTTCACAGATCCGGCAATAGAATAGTTTCTATGGAAAAAAGAACTGCCGGTGCCTTTGCTACACCTGCCCTCACAGCCGATAATGCGGTAAGAGCAGCTTTAAGCAGTAAAAAATTAGCATTACCTTCTAACCTAAAAGCACTTGCAAGTAGCCAGTCAAAAGTTGTATTTGAAAAAGCAATCGGCATTACTGCCGAAAATATTACTGTTGACCTTATGTGGGTGCCGGATAATACTGAAAACCAGGCTAAGCTTGCTTGGCAGGTTTATATTGTCCCTTCTTCCAATAGCGACTATTGGCTAATAAGAATAGATGCCGCTAATGGCCAGGTTATTAACGAAACCAACCTTACTGCATACTGTAACTTTGATGATAACAAGAATCATAAACATGGAAACACATGTATTACTCAGGGGATTGAAGATGCAGTTAAAGCTGAGCAGGGTAATAGCCCGGCAATAGTGAATGGTGCATCTTACAGGGTAGTTCCATATCCTGCGGAAAGTCCTAATCACCCTGGTGGTGCCCACACTTTAAGAACAGATCCATGGACAGCAGCTCCTGGAAATGCTACCAGCCTTAAGTGGCATAGCGATGGTACTAACGATTGGACATATACAAGAGGTAATAATGTATGGGCTTATCATGATAGAACCAATGCGAATGCAGGATCTGTGGACAGGTCTGCCCAAAGTACTACTACCCCTGACCCTTTAACCTTTGACTTTACACCTGATTATACACAAGCCCCAACACAAACGGCACCTGTACCAAATCAACAATTTAATATTACTAACTTATTTTACTGGAATAATATTATTCATGATGTGTTGTATCAATATGGCTTTGATGAACCTGCAGGTAACTTTCAGGTAAATAACCAGGGCCGTGGTGGTGCCGGCAACGACTATGTTCGTGCTGAAGCACAGGATGGAAGTGGTACCAATAACGCCAATTTTTCTACCCCTGCAGATGGTTCTTTACCAAGGATGCAGATGTATTTATGGAGCGGCAACCCTCAAAAAGATGGCGATGTGGATAATGGCATTATTACGCATGAATTTGCACATGGAATCAGCAATAGGCTCGCTGGCGGACCATCACAAGCTAGTTGCGTATCCAATGCAGAACAAATGGGAGAAGGGTGGAGCGATTATTACTCTTTAATGCTTACACAGGATTGGGCAACCTCCCAACTTACCGATGGTTTTGACAAACCAAGAGGAATTGGTACTTATGCCATAGGGCAGGCAATTACAGGTGGGGGCATTCGCACACAGCGGTATTGCACCAATTTTGCTATCAACAATAAGGTTTACACAGCCAATCTTCCGGGTGCAGGCCAGCAGCATACCCGAGGTGAATTATGGTGTGCTACCTTGTGGGATATGACTTGGAATATTATCAACCAAGTTGGTTCTATTAATCCAAACCTGTTTAATGCAGCAGGAACAGGTGGAAACAGTATAGCTTTAAAATTAGTTACAGAAGGTTTAAAATTACAGGTTTGTAACTCAGGGTTTTTGGATGGCAGAGATGGTATTTTAGCTGCCGATCAGCTTTTGTATAACGGTGCTTACCATTGTGCTATTATGCAGGCATTTGCAAGAAGAGGTATGGGATATGATGCTGTGCAAGGCTCTGCTAACAGTACTACAGATCAAATCCCCGGATTTTCAACGGTACAAAGCACTCTTACTCTAACACAAAGTGTTACGCAGCAATTAGAAGGCCTGAATGTTACTTATACAAATACAGTTGCCGCAGGCCCTTGTAGTGGTTTAGCTAACTACTTGCTTACCGATACATTGCCTACTAACGTAACATATGTTTCTGGCGGTACTTATAATGCCGGAACAAGAGTGGTAAGTTTCCCTGTAAATTTAAATGCAAGCCAAACTCAAACTTATTCGTTTACAGTACAAATAAACAACGGCAGCTATTTCCCAACTACCAACTTGCTTGATGAGCAGGTTGTGGGTGCTTCTATTCCTGCTACATGGGCAACATCCATAGGGCAAGGAACAAGTAATTTTGTTGTTTCCTCTGCTCAAAGCCATAGTGCTCCTAATTCATTTTTTGGGGTAAATGCCAATGCAGCTGTAGATTACAGACTTGCAACTGCAAATTCTATTGCAATGGGTGCTGCACCTCCTACTTTCAGTTTTTGGCATAATTACAATACAGAAGATGGCTGGGATGGCGGTCTGGTAGAAATAAGCACCAATGGCGGCGGTACCTGGAACGATTTGGGTGCACAAATGACCGAAAATGGGTACAATGGCTCTATGGGTACCGGTAGCAATAACCCATTAGGTGGCAGGTCTGCATTTACAGGTAATAGTAATGGATGGATAAAAACCTCTATCAGTCTTTTGCCATATGCTAATCAGAATGCAATGTTCCGCTTTAGGGTTGGTTCGGATGATAATACAGCTGCTGTAGGTTGGTATATTGACGATATCCTGCTTCAATCAAGAGCAGTAGTTAATATGCGAAGCAGCCTGTTTAATGCAAGTGGAGTAAGGGTACAAGTAAAAGATACATTTACCGTTATTCTTGAAAATGCCACATGCGTACCTGTAAGCATTACCACACAACCAGCCAATGCTAGTGCTTGTGTAGGTACTAATGCAACTTTTACCGTAGTGGCAGCAGGCACCACACCTGCTTATCAATGGCAGGTAAGTACAGATGGTGGCGGTACTTGGAACAATATTGCAGGTGCTACCAACGCAACGCTTACGGTAAACAGCGTAACTACAGGTATGAACAATAACCGCTACAGAGTACTGATAAACAACGCTTGCCCTTCCAATATTACTTCGGCAGCAGCTACACTCTCAGTTACAGATGCAGCAAGCATTAGCTCTCAACCTACAAATACAAGCGTTTGTTTAAATGCCAATGCTACTTTCTCGGTAACAGCTTCCGGCTCAACCCTTACCTACCAATGGCAAGTAAGCACCGATGCCGGAACCACCTGGGCTAATATTACCGGAGCTACAACAGCTACCTTAAATATTACCGGAGCTACAGCTGCCATGAACAATAATCGCTACAGAGTAGTTGTATTGAGTTGTGGACCAACGGGAACCAACTCATCAGCTGCAATTCTTACAGTTACTAATCCTGCAAATATTACTACTCAACCTGCAGCAGTTACTGTTTGTCCTAACAACAATGCAACCTTTAGTGTGGTTGTAAATGGCACAAGCCTTAGCTATCAATGGCAGCAAAGTACCAATAACGGTTCTACCTATACTAATATTACAGGTGCAACTGCAGCCTCTTATACAGTTACAAATGTGAACCCTACTATGAGTGGTTATATGTACAGAGTAATTATTAATGGTACATGTACTTCAAATCTTACATCAACAGGTGCTATTTTAAATGTAAACCAACCGGTAAATATTACATCAGACCCTGTAAATACAGAAAAATGTGCTGCTGACAATGCTACATTTACAGTAGTCGCTACCGGTACTTCTTTAAGCTATCAATGGCAAGTAAGCATAAATGGTGGCCCTTTTGTAAACCTTGCTAATGCTGCTCCGTATTCAGGCGTAAATACGACAACACTTACCATTACAAATGTGACCACTGCTCTTAACAATTATAGCTACAGAGCTATAGTTGATGGGCCTCCTTGTGGTGCTGTTGCATCTGCTTCGGCTATTTTAACGGTGAATCCTTTGCCTGCTGCTGTATTGGTTGCTGCAGAGTACTCAACCATTCTTCCAGGCTCACCTGCCGGGTTATATGTAACTGTTAGCCCTCCGGGATTATATACTTATCAATGGCACAGAGATGGTGGTATATTGCCAAATGTGGCAGGTAGCAGCTATCCATTAGACTTGGATAAACTGGGTACCTATTATGTGAATGCCATCAACCAATTTGGTTGTGCCGCTTCTACCAATATTGTTACCATCAGAGATTCTGCAAGCAATCAATTGTTTGTATATCCTAATCCAAGTAACGGTAGCTTCCAGGTAAGGTATTACAACCCTTCCGGAAATGCTGTTGCAAGAACATTGGTTATTTACGATTCTAAAGGATCAAGAGTTTACAATAAAGCTTATAATGTTGCAGGCCCTTATGGCAGAATGCAGGTAGATATGCCTACTGCTCCCGTTGGAACTTATATTATAAGTTTACTAGATAGCAATGGCAAACAGGTTGCTTCAGGAAGAGTTGTGATTCAACGATAGTTTAACCCTTTTAAATAAATGCAAAGAGGCAGCCTCAAAATTTTGAGGCTGCCTCTTTGCATTTGGTGAAATTCATAAAAAGTTAGTAAATAGGCATTTGACAAATTGTATTTACTTTTTTTACCCAAAATGTACTGCCTATTCTTTTTTTAGCTTAAATAATTGAGTAATTACCGCAATTAAAAAAAGATTATTTTGTGCCGCAATTTTAGATCAGGCAATAGTAATTTAACCAAATCAACTACTGATTTTACTTATATAAGCCCCAAGGTTAAATCTTCCCCTGGTTTTGAAAAACCTTTTAAAAAATCAAGATTTAAAAATGAAAAAATTTTTACTGTTTTGCACACTCCTATTTGCTTGCATGGCAACATTTGCCCAGGATATTGACAAAGTAGTTGCAAAAAACCTTGTAGCAAAAAACCAATTTAGCATTGGCCTAAAAAGCAGCGATTTACAAAACCTTGAAATGACTAATGCTTACCATGACAATTTATCTGGAAGCGACCTTGTGTATATGCAACAATATTACAAGAGCGTACCAATATTGAACCAGATATTGGTACTCGCTTTTAAAGATAGTAAGCTTGTATCTAATGCCGGAAGTATGTACCGTGGGTTTGAAAAAACAACGGCTGTATTCAATGAGCAGCCATCTGTATCGGCACAGGCAGCAACTACAAGGGCTTTGACAGAAAAAAAAGTTACACCGCCTTCTCTTCTGTCTTTTGGCAATATTACAGACAAGAAAAAAAACTTTGGCAAAGCCGGTATATCAAAAGAAAATATTACCGCCGAACTTTTTTGGGAGGTGGATAGTAAGAATATCCCTCATCTGGTATGGCAGGTTTATTTTGCTCCTGTATCCAGTTCAGATTATTGGTTAATAAGAGTTGATGCGCATAACAATAGTATTATAAGTGAGCATAATCTTACCGTTTATTGCAACTGGAATGACCCCAATCAGGACCACAGCAATCATGCTCACACCAAAACAATTTTAAATACTGATGAAACCAACAAAAAAGAAACTTCTTTTTCTTTAAATAAAAATATTTTTAGCCCCGAGATTGTAAATACTGCCACATACAGGGTTATTCCATTTCCGGCTGAAAGCCCCAACCATACAGGTGGAGCACATGCTTTACGTACCAATCCGTGGACAATTACACCCGGCAATGCAACTAGCTTAAAATGGCATAGCGATGGCATTAATGATTATAACTATACAAGGGGGAACAATGTGTGGGCTTATCAGGATCGCACAAGTTTAAATGTGGCAACCGTTGCTAAATCAACTACCAGTACAACTGCTGTCGATCCATTAAGTTTTGATTTTACACCAAATTTTAACCAGAGCTCTGTACTTAACATCCCAGCTCCCAACAAAGATTTTAATGTAACCAACCTGTTTTATTGGAACAACACGATACATGATGTTATGTATCAGTATGGCTTTGATGAGGTGAGTGGGAATTTTCAAACCAATAACCAGGGAAGAGGTGGTAATGGCAACGACCCTGTAATGGCAGAAGCACAGGATGCTTCAGGATCCGATAATGCCAACTTTGCTACCCCGGCAGATGGAGGAACCCCAAGAATGCAAATGTATTTGTGGAACAAGGCTAATAAGCCAGCATTTACAATTGTAAATTCACCTGCTGCTATTGCCGGAAATAAAACCAGTGTGGAGAGCAACTTTACATTAGCATCTGGTCTTCCTGCGAATAATATCCTTGCAAAGGTTGGCCCTGTTACGGCTGATGTTGTGTATTATGACGATAATGCAGGCGGCACACATGATGCCTGTGTAGCACCTTCTAATGTTATGACGGGCAAAATAGTTTTGATAAACCGTGGTAATTGTGACTTTGTTGTAAAAGCTCAAAATGCACAAAACGCTGGAGCAGTTGGTGTTGTTATGATACAAAATACTGCTGAACCACCTATTATTATGGGCGGTACAAATGTGGTTGCCGGCTTAATTATCCCTGCTGTTATGGTTTCTCAAGCTGATGGTGCTGCATTGATAGCGCAGGTTGGAAATGGCCTTAACATTACACTAGCCCCAGATATGACCGATGGCGATGTAGATAATGGTGTGGTAGTGCACGAATTTGGCCATGGCATTAGTAACAGGCTTGCAGGCGGCCCTGCACAAGCCGGATGTGTAAGCAATGCAGAACAAATGGGTGAAGGCTGGAGCGATTATTTTTCTTTAATGCTTACGCAAGATTGGGCTGGCTCCAATGTGAATACAGGCTTTACCACACCAAGAGGTATTGGCACTTACGCTGTTAGCCAACCTGTTACCGGATCTGGAATTAGAACTAAAAAATATTGTACTGATTTTACCGTAAATAACTGGGTATTTGCTGCCACTTTACCCGGAGCGGGCGAGCAACATACAAGAGGAGAATTGTGGGCTACCACTTTGTGGGATATGACCTGGAATATTATACAACAAACCAATAGCATAACTCCTAATATTTACAACGCAACCGGAACGGGAGGAAATGTTATTGCATTAAAATTGGTAATGGAAGGCCTTAAACTGCAACCCTGTAATTCAGGTTTTATTGATGCAAGAGATGCTATTTTAAGAGCCGATCAACTTTTATATAATGGTGCATATAGCTGTGCCATTCGTGAAGCATTCCGCAGAAGAGGCATGGGTTTATACGCTTCTCAAGGCAGCGCCAACAGCGTAACTGACCAGGTACCTGATTTTACTTCTTATGTGGATGTAAAACTTACTCAAAATGTTACCCAGGTTCCAGAAGGGCAGAACATTGTTTACACAAATATTGTTAATGCTTGTGGGGCAATTTCCAATTATATTTTAAGAGATACGCTTCCTTCTAATGTTACTTATGTTTCTGGAGGCACATACGATGCAGCAACAAGAGTAGTGAGTTTTCCTGTAAACCTTACTAATGGTGGCTCACAAACTTATAGCTTTACAGTTTCTGTAAACAGTGGCAGTTATTATGCACCTACTACTTATTTAAACGAAAACGTAGCTGCAGCCGCAGTACCTGCTACACTTACTGCAAGCTCTTCAACAGCTACCAATTGGGTTGGTACTAACACGCAAAACAATAGTGCTCCATTCTCGTTGTTTAGTGCAAATACTGCTGTACCATCAGATCAGCTATTGCGTACAACCAACCCCATTACACTTGGAAGCAATCAAAGTGCAGTATCATTCTGGCATAAGTACGATTCAGAAAGTAATTACGATGGCGGAGTTGTTGAAATAAGTACAGATGCTGGTGCCACTTGGGCCGATCTTGGAACAAAAATAATTCTAGGTTATTATAACGATTCTATTGATGCTGCTTCAGGTACGGCACTCGCAAATAGAGGTGCTTTTACAGGAACTAACGGAACTAGTTTTATTAAAACCGATATTAACCTTAGTAGTTATGCCGGGCAATCTGCCATGTTACGCTGGAGATTTGTATCTGACAATGGAACTGCGGCAACAGGCTGGTTTGTAGATGATATTCTTGTTAAAAATGAAGCAGTTGTAAATATGCGTTCCGGCTTATTTAATGCAGCAAATACAAGGGTTTACTATGCCGATACTGTAACACTAATCACCAATACATGTAGTGCTGTTTCTGTTACTACTCAACCAGGTAACCAAACTGTTTGTGCAGGAGCAAATGGCATATTTAGTGTAGTGGCAGCAGGCACATCGCCAACCTATCAGTGGCAGGTAAGCACCAATAGTGGTGGCACTTGGACCAATATTTCAGGAGCTACATCAGCAACTCTTACATTAACGGCCGTAACAGCAGGCATGAATGGTAATCAATACCGTGTAATTGTAAGCAATACATGCCCAAGTACTGTAACCAGTAGTGCGGCTACATTAGCAATTACCACGCCTTCCAGTATTACAAGCCAACCAAGTAGTGTTACTGTATGCGCCCCGGCTTCGGCTTCATTTACTGTAGCGGCTACAGGGACTTCACTTACCTATCAATGGCAGGTAAGTACTAATGCTGGCAGCACATGGACCGACATTGCAGGAGCTACTACAGCTACTTATAATATAGCAACCACAAGTGTTGCTCTTAATGGCAATCAATACAGGGTGAGCATTTCTACTTGTACTGCAGGTGGTTTATTTTCTACCCCTGTTACGCTTACTGTAAATAGTAGTGTTGCCATAACCACGCAACCAACAAATCAAACTGCTTGTGCAGCTTCCAATGCTGCCTTTAGTGTTACTGCCACAAGTGCTGGTATCTATCAATGGCAGGTAAGTACCAACAGTGGAGGCACTTGGACCAATATTACAGGAGCTACTGCTGCTACATTAAATTTAACAGCAGTTACGGCAGGTATGAATGGTAACCAATATCGTGTAATTGTAAGTAATACATGCCCTAGTACAGTAACAAGTAATGTAGCAACCTTAACGATTACCACGCCTTCAAGTATTACCAGCCAACCAAGTAGCGTTACTGTATGTGCGCCTGCTTCGGCTTCATTTACCGTAGCTGCTTCGGGAACTTCGCTTACCTACCAGTGGCAGGTAAGCACAAATAGTGGCAGTACCTGGACTGATATTTCAGGTGCAACTTCAGCAACTTATACTATTGCTACCACTTCATCTACCCTTAATGGAAATCAATACAGGGCAACTATTTCAACTTGTGCAACCGGAGGTTTAACTTCTAACCCTGTTACACTAACTGTAAATACGGCTCCGGCAATAACAACTCAGCCCCAAGCTGCTACTTCATGTACTGGAGGAAATGCATCTTTTACTGTTGTAGCTACAGGCACTAGCATTTCTTACCAATGGCAGGTAAGTACTGATGGCGGCACTACATGGACCAATGTTGCTGCTGCAACTACTGCTGCACTAAGTGTAACAAACACCACTGCTACTATGAATGGTAATAGGTACAGAGTTATTGTAAATGGTACCTGCACACCAGGTTCTGTTACTTCGTCAGAAGCAACACTTACAGTTAATAATTCTATCAACATTACGCAACACCCTCAGAATGTTACATTGTGCTCAGGTTTAAATGCTAACTTCTCGGTAACGGCTGCCGGTTCCGGCCTAACTTACCAATGGCAGTTAAGCACCGACGCAGGCAGTACATGGACTAATATAAGCGGTGCTACCACAAGCAATCTTACGGTATCTTCTGTTCAACCTTCGATGAATAATAATAGATACAGAGTTGTATTAAATGGCGCTTGCGCAAGTAATGTAAATAGTAATATTGCTACGCTTACAGTTAATAGTTCTGTAAGTATAACCACACAACCAACCAATCAAACTGGTTGCGCACCAGCGGCAGCAAACTTTACAGTAGTGGCAACAGGTGCATCACTTACTTACCAGTGGCAGGTAAGTACAAATGGGGGCACTAGTTGGACAAATATTGCCAGTGCCAGTGCCACTACTGCTACATATACCATTACTACACTAGATGCCTCATTAAACGGCAATCAATATAGAGTGATTGTAACGGGCTCACCATGTGGTAGTGTTACATCTTCAGCAGCATCGCTTACAATTGGGCAGTTGCCTACAGTAACTATTGCGGCTAATCCTACTACAATTATTCCTGGCCAAACATCTGTATTAACGGCTACAGCAAGCCCTACCGGAACTTATACTTATCAATGGTTTAAAAATGGGGATATAATATCTGGGCAAACCGGAGCTTCAATTACAGTAACATTTGGCGATGATGATGTTTATACTGTAACAGCGTTCAATAGCAATGGTTGCAGTAATAGTTCTGCCGGGTTCTCGTTAGCATTTGGACAAAGCAATGTGTTTTTTGTTTATCCAAGCCCAAACAATGGTCAGTTCCATGTGAGGTATTACAATGCTGTAGGGCAATCTACTACTAGGGTATTGAATATATACGATTCAAAAGGAGCTCGCATTTACTCCAAAGCTTATCCTATAACGGCTCCTTATACCGATATGAGGGTAGATATTTCAAGATTTAGTAGCGGTATTTACCATATTGATTTATTATCAACCAATGGAGTAAGGCTGGCAACTAAAAAAGTTTTGGTTCAGAAATAGTTTTTCTTAATCATATTTAAAATCCCGGTCACTCCTGACCGGGATTTTTTTGTTTATACCATCAGAATAAGAATGTCGTTCTAACAAAAAAGGAATTTTTAAACAACCATAGAAAAGTGAAGCAGCTTTTCCTAATGGCAACAACCCACTCATACCATAAAGATGGCTGTATAGTTCTTAGCTGTAACCAGTATTATTTTTGATAAGTTATAAAAACAAGAAAGCAACATTAAAATGTTGCTTTCTATAAATATTATTAACAGGCAATCAGCTACCTGATACTGTGTATGTATTCGTTGTTAGCAAATTGCTTTTTTACATCTTTCAAATCCCTTAAAATACTTGCATCTACTAAGTTGCCACCCATTTCTAATACAAAACCGCCAATTAATTGATCTTTAACGGCTGTTTCCAATTCAATATTCTGCAATCCAGTTTCGGTTTTAATCTTTGAAACAATTGCAGTTTTTAAATCTTCGGTTACCGGAACTGCTGTAGTCAATTTAACATGGTGAATATTTTTCAGCTCGTTGTATTTTTCAATAAACGCTTTTGTAATTTCAGGCAGATTACCTTCTCTTGATTTTTTAGTAAGCAATTGAATAAACAATTGTGTAAGGTTGCTCACTTTACCGTTTAATACAGCGGTAATAATTTTTTCTTTTTTATCAGAAGCAATTACCGGGCTTTTTAGCAAGGCTACAAAATCAGGATTGCTTTTTATAATTCCCTGTAATAATTTAATATCGGCAAATACTGTATCTAAGTTATTTTGCTCCAATGATAAATCGAGCAAACTTTTGGCGTACCTACCTGCTAAGCGTGGATTGTTCATAATACAAATTTGATAATATGACAATGAGATAATGTGGCAATGGGAGTAAAATTTTTCATTAGCACATTAGCAAATTATCGAATGAGTTAATTAAGCTTTACGTCGTTGGCTAAATCCTTAATATAACTTTCTTGGGCAGCTTTATCGCTCAATTCTTTTCTTAATATTTTTTCGCTTACCTCAACTACCAGCTTACCCACCTGATTTTTCAAATCTATCATGGCTGCATTTTTTTGATGATTGATAGAAGCATTCGCATCTGCAATAATTTTTGCAGCCTGTACTTTTGCTTCGTTTTTAGCATCATTAATCATCTTATCCTTAATTTCCTTTGCTTCTTTCAGCATAGCAGCCCTTTCCTCATTAGCCTTTGCCAATAGTGCTTCATTGTCACTTTTTAGTTGCGCCATTTCAAGCTTTACCTTTTCTGCAGTAGCTATCGAATCGGCAATTCCCTGCTCTCTTTCGTCTATCGCTTTCATTATGGGCTTCCAGGCAAATTTGCCAAGGATAAACAATAACAAAAGGAAAGCTACTGAACTCCAAAATACAAGGCCAATTTCCGGCTTTACCAATGGGTTTAATTCTAAAAAAAACATAACTGACTATTTAATAGTTTTAATTTCTTAATTCAAAAAATACAAAATCAAAAAATATACAGGCTCTCCGCCCTTTGCTTTGAGCCTGTAATTTTTTTGTGCTTACGCAGGATTGTTACCCAAAAAGGCAACTACCACAGCGAACAAGGCAACCGCTTCCACGAAGGCAGCAGCAACGATCATGTTTGCACGAATGTCGTTAGCAGCTTCTGGTTGACGAGCGATACCTTCAACCGCACCTTTACCGATTTGGCCAATACCAATACCAGCACCAATTGCAGCTAAACCCGCACCAATTGCAGCAATACTTCCTACCATGATTTTGTGTTTTTAATTGTTATAAAAAGAGTTATTAATTAAGCTGTTTCAGGTTCATTATAATGTGGCTCATGGTCACCATGATGGTGATGTTCTTCTACCGCCATACCTATATACATTGCGGCAAGCATTGTAAATATGAAAGCCTGTAAAAATGCCACCAGCATTTCAATTAAACCAATAAATATTGCAAATGGTACCGATACCGCCGATGCAAATACAGATTTGAATACAAAAATTAAGCAGATTAATGTAAGCACAAGAATATGGCCTGCAGTAATGTTTGCAAACAAACGTATCATTAACGAAATAGGCTTTGTAAACACACCCAGCAATTCAATGGGTGCCAAAAATATTTTCATGGCAACAGGCATACCCGGCATCCAAAAAATGTGACCCCAGTAACTTTTATTACCACTAACGTTCACAAGTATAAATGTGAAAAGAGCCAATGTCATAGTAAAAGCAATATTGCCACTTACGTTAGCGCCACCCGGAAAGAATGGTATAAGGCCAAGAATGTTGTTTATCCATATTAAAAAGAATACGGTTAACAAAAACGGCATATACTTGGCATATTTGTGTCCTATGTTTGGTTTTGCGATATCATCTCTTACAAACAATATAAGTGGTTCCATAAAAGACTGAAAGCCTTTGGGTGCAGTAGTTACACCATTGCGCTTGTAAGCATTGGCTACACTTAAAAAAATGATGAGCAACAGCACCACTGTAATTAATAAAGAGGCCACATTTTTAGTGATAGAAAAATTCCAAACTTTGTCCGTAGCTGCTTCATTAATAGAGCCATCACTGTTTACCACTTTTATTTTACCTTCTATCGATTTATATAAATAGTTGCCTTGGTAAGCAATGGGTGCATGATGCTCGTCTATTAGGTTGGAAGAAGAGAAAAATTCCAGGCCCTTATCGGTGTACAGTATAACCGGTAAAGGAATAGAAGTATGGCCCCACAGATGCCAACTATGATCGTCACTAATATGTTCAAGTATCGTTTTGCTTATATCAAATTCCTTTTCTTGATGATCTTGAGTAGCCGGATGGGTATCTTGACCAAAAGATAAATTAGAAAATAACATTATACCTAAGCTAAAAGCCGCTACCAGTAAAGATTTGAGACGTTTCGCTACCATATCTATCCTAAAATTTGGCGCAAAGATAAGGCCGGAGGCCTGAATTTAAAAATTACACAGAAGGAATTTATTGAGATACTAAGGGTTTACTAAACAGCTTAATATAATACAAGCATGAAATTTGTTGAAATAACCTTAGCGATTTACTTAAGTACCGCCTCATAATCGTATAACTAATTATATAACAATTACTTATTGGTTCTATTGGTTTTGCAAGCTGCCACATTCCATAAAAGAGTTGTCATACCTTTTCCTCAAACTGCATTTTATAAAGTTGCGCATAAAAACCGTTCTGCAACAGCAAATCTTCATGGCTGCCAATTTCCATCACTTCGCCTTTGTCAAGCACCAATATTTTATCAGCCTTACGAATGGTGCTTAAACGGTGTGCAATTACAATGGATGTTCGGCCTGCGATTAACTTGTCAATGGCATTTTGGATTAGCATTTCACTTTCTGTATCGATACTTGAGGTAGCTTCGTCTAAAATTAGAATTGACGGGTTGTACAACAATGCTCTGATAAAGGAGAGCAACTGCCTTTGTCCCATGGAAAGTGTAGCACCTCTTTCCATCACATTGTAATGGTAACCACCCGGCAGGCTCATAATAAAATCGTGCATACCAATCAGCTTAGCCGCTTGCTCCACTTGTTCCAAACCAATATCGGGGTTTCGCAATGTTACATTTTCTAAAACCGAGCCGCTAAATAAAAAAACATCCTGTAGTACCACTCCAATTTTACTTCTCAAAAAATCTATATCGTAGTCTTCAATAGGAGTATCATCAATTAATACTTCGCCTTTATTTACTTTGTAAAGCCGGTTGATAAGGCTGATAATAGATGTTTTTCCGCTACCTGTGTGGCCCACTATTGCAAGTGTTTCTCCAGGCAAAATATTAAACGATACATTTTTTAAAACAAACTGCTCGTTTACATAAGCAAACCATACATTTTTAAATTCTACTTCACCGTTTATCAAAGGTTGCATTGTTCCTTCTGCCCCTATGATACCTGTTTGCTCTGTTACATCAGCATTATCCAATACTTTAAATACCCTTTCGCCTGCAATCATACCCATTTGCAATACGTTGAATTTATCGGCAATTACTCGCAATGGCCTGAATAATAAGTTAAGGCAAAGAATGAAAGAAGTGATTACTGCACCTGCCCTTGCAGCAGTATCTGCATCCGTTTGTCCACTGGATTTAGCTGCCCACCATACCAGTAGCCCTATTGAAACTGCAGACACCAACTCTACAATAGGAAAAAAAACTGAATAGGCGAAAATGGCTTTTATGTTTGCATTACGGTGTTCTTTGTTGATTGCTTCAAAATGCTTTTGCTCATTTTTTTCTGCAGCAAATGCTTGCACCAACCCCATGCCTGTAATATGCTCCTGTACAAAAGCATTAAGTGCGGCTACTGCATTTCGTACTTTAATGTATGATTTGTTTACACTCTCCTTAAAAAAATAAGTTGCAATTATCATAATAGGAAAAGGTGCCAGGCATATTAATGTAAGCTTCCAATCTACAATAAGCATATAAGTAAGTATAGAAATAATTGATAGTAAATCTGCAATAATGGGAATCAGGCCGTCACTAAAAATATCGTTTACAGATTCAATATCGTTTATGGTTCTTGTAGTTAAAGTACCAATAGGAGTTTTGTCGAATTGTGAAAGATTGAGAGAACTAATTTTTTTATAGGTGCTTACCCTAAGGTCTTTTACTACGCTTTGTCCTAATGAGGCTGTAGTAAACGTAAAAATAAACCGACATGCGGTTTCAATCAATAAAATTAGAATTTGAATAATGGTAATTTCTATTAAAAAACTTCCAGGGCCTTTTAAAAAATGGCCTATAACCGAATCGTTTAAACCAGTATTGATACTGATTTGTATTAACAGTGGCCTAACGGGTGCTATAGCCGCCAAAAAAATTGCCAGAAAAACAGACCAGAAAAATTTCCTCTTATATGGTGCAGCAAAACTAAAAACCCTTTTTAAAACCGATACCCTCGAATATTCTTTTTCTGCCAAATCAATGCTCATACTGCAAAGTTAGGAGCAACAGCCGAAACAACCACTTTCAACTATCAATTGCCCAGCTCTTCGCCACCTGTTTGTTTATTATAGGCTTTAATAAAAATAGCTCCAAGATTTTTATAAGGTGGCACATAGTCTTCCCAACTTTCTCTAATAGCTGCACTCGGGTCGGTTGAAAAAGACTTGCTAAGCGTTTGCCACATCCTTTTCCAGTACAATGTACTCCCTGTCATGAATGTTTGATTCATGTAATTTAAAATTGGCCGATTAATATCGCCGGCACCAATTTCTTTTGTAGAAATAATATGTGCATCGGGGCTTACTTCTAATATTTGATGTAGGTTTTGATATCCCCCACAACTACCCAACACAACAATTTTCGCATTATCGGGCATACGCTTAATAGTGCCCGGCAACCAATAGCTATGGCCTCTGTGTACTACTATGCTGGGGTGCATATCTAATGTTTCTAAATATCTTGTAAGATGTACCTGTGCTGAGTCGTCCAGGTTTTGGTTGTAATCAAGCGGTCTGTTTGCATACACAAATACATTTCCTTTTATTGATTGTATTTCTACCCACTCTTTTTTATAAGTAACCTTCCAATCTTTTGCAGGAAATGAATTTACAAAAGGAGGGAAAAAAGCCTTGCCATCTTCATCGCCATAAAAAAATACTTGTTGAACTATCCTGCCTTTTTCATCTTGCAACTCTTTATTACCTACTTCATAAATAGAGGGGATGCCCACTAATGCAGTAAGGTCAATTCTGTTGGCAGTATCAGCTGATAGCATAATCATTTCGAGGAGTCCATAAATGTTCGTTCCTCTTGTGTTGTTCTCTGCTATGTTTTGTTCTTTATTCTGCTTTACGTAAGACAAAATTGTTGACAATAATTTTTTATCTGTAATACTGCTATACGAGTCTGCCACATCTACTGCATCTTCCAGGTTGCCGGTTTTATCCAAATTGGCAACAAAAGCACGCATCAGTATTTCTGATTTATCCAATGGCATTGTTTTTAAAAAAGTATCCAGCTTATTATAATTAGCTGCCATTTTGATAAACTTTTTAAAGAAATCGAAATGCACTGCCTGCAGCAATGAATCGCCTCTTGGTTTGCTGCCCATCAATTGCAGCATCCGGTTAAAACTGTGTTTGTAGCTGGAAGTATACAAATCGCTTTCTCCCATAATCATCATATAATACAGTTCAACGGGATTCAACGGCTGAATGGCTTTCATCCTTACATTTAGGTTGTTAACATCATGCAGTTCGTTGATATGTTTAATAAAATGCTGCCAAGCCTTACCTTTTAGCGTTTCACGCAAACCATTAGGGCCAAACATTGCAATGGGCGTATCTCTCGCAGGCGGTGCTACTCTTTTGTAATATTCAATTTCTGTACTAACTAATAATTTATAGTACCCAAGGCTATCGTAATTTATACCATCGCCTACCAACGGCTTAATGCTTTCAATGGTTTTTTTTCCGCTTAACAAATCATCCAAAAAGGGAAAATAAAATAATGCATTGGGTGTTTGGCTTAGTTCTACCACCGTTTTTACCATTGCATTTGCATTGCGGTGTATCAGCTTTCCTTCTGGCGATGAGGTAGATTGAGAATAACTGTATAACTGAACAGGGTTGTTGAGTGCAGCAACCACAACAAGGCTATCTGCAAAATCTTCATTTATATATGGTCTTATTGTTTTTAAAATATTCTCGGGGTGTAGGGCGCTATACTTTAAGTAAACAATATTATCCGCTTTTTTATATTCGGGGTGCTGGTCAAAAACCGTAGTAATAATTTTTGCCGTTTCGTAGTTGGAAGCAGTAATAACCGGTAAAATAGATTTGCCTTGCGAAGCATCATTTATGGCTTGCTCAAAAGCATTTAATAAGCCCGGTAACTCGATAGGCTTTATTGCTTTAATGCGCCATTCCCTGTTAAAAATTTTTAGCAGGTCTTCAATATATCTTAGGTAGCGAACTTTTTCATTATTAGTTGCAATAGCTCCATTTGCTTCAATCCAATCTTGCAGGCCATCTACTTTTCTAAACAGGGCATCGGTTATGTGCAGGTTAATATCTTCGTTTTTACCTGCATTCCACATATTGTCTAATTTTCCATCTAGCTTATCAATGGCTTTTTGCTCATTATCAATCTTATCGTGAAACCCAATGCGGGAATATGGAATAGGCGTTTTTAGCGTATCAACGTTTAAAGCCATTGCCCCCAAACCCAATGTAATTAAGAAAACAAGTAAATATAATTGTTTCATAAAGCGCCTTTTCTTATGCAAAGATGCTGCAAATTAATGGTATGCATATATTTATAACAATACAATAATAAAGAATCGTACCAAAGGCACTTAACAATTTAATAATATTATAACTTGCCTTTAACGGTTGCAGGCTCAACTGGTTAAAGTACTTTTGCGAAACCTAAATTTATGAGCACAAGTAGAAAGATTTTAATTGCAGATGATGAACCAGATATCCTGGAGATTCTTCAGTTCAATTTGCAACAGGAAGGATATGATGTTGTGACTGCCAAAAATGGTGACGAAGCAATTGAGAAAGCTCAAAAAACAAACCCCGATCTTATTATTCTTGATATAATGATGCCGGGAAAAACTGGGCTTGAAGCTTGTAATATCTTGCGTACAAATCCTAGTTTTTCTGACACTTTAATTGTTTTTTTAACAGCTATGAGCGATGAAAACACTGAAGTAAAGGGGTTGGAAACCGGAGCCGATGATTATATTACTAAACCCATAAGCCCAAAGGTTTTTTTAAGTAAAGTAAATTCACTTTTCCGTAGAATTAATAAAGAAGAAGTTAGCTCCATTAAATTGGGCGATATGGAAATAGACCGGGAGCAATACCTGGTTAAATTAAAGGGAGAAGACATTATACTTGCTCGTAAAGAATTTGAGCTATTGGCACTGCTGGCATCTAAGCCCGGCAAGGTTTTTCTTCGTAATGAAATATTGAACCAGATTTGGGGAACCGAGGTAATTGTAGGTGACAGAACCATTGATGTACACATCCGTAAGATAAGGCAAAAACTTGGCCTGGATTGTATTACTACAGTAAAAGGTGTAGGATATAAATTTGAATTGTAAGCTACGAGTCCTAAGCATTAGCAATCTCCTAACATAATGACAGCCTATTTTTAATAGCTTTGTAAATTAATTACAGCGGCTCAAAGCTCACAGCTAAAGACTGACAGCTACTATGCTTTCTACAAAAAATTTTTCACCGCAACAGTTGGCTGCACTCACAGCACTGGCGTTATCAATTCCAATAGCGTTGGGTATTTTTATATTTAAGCCTGTATGGTGGATTGCCTTGCTTTCTTTTTTAGTGATTTTTTTAGGGAGTTTTGGATTGATACTATACACCCTGCAAAATTTTATTTACCGAAAAATCAAACTTATTTATAAACTCATTTATCAAACCAAAGCAACAAAAAAAGAAGAATTTTATCATAAAAATTTTTTACCTCAAAAAAGTATAGACGAAGTAAGAGAAGATGTGGAAGCATGGGCTAAGCAAAAGAAAAATGAGATAGAAGTGCTACAACAGAATGAAGCATTTCGCAAAGAGTTTTTGCAAAACCTTAGCCACGAATTAAAAACACCCATTTTTGCTATACAGGGCTATGTAGATACTTTGCTAAATGGAGCTTTGTACAATGAACAGGTAAATAGTAAATTTTTACAAAACACCTCACACAATGTAGATAGGCTGGTAAACCTGTTAGATGACCTTGATCATATCTCAAAGCTTGAGAGTGGGCGTTTAAAATTAAATATATCCTCTTTTGTTATTCAAGATCTTTTTAAAGAAGTAGCAGACTCATTATATCTTAAAGCCAAAGAAAAAAACATACGCTGCCTGGTAAAAAAAGGATGCGAATTTCCAATTGTAGTAAATGCAGATAAGGAAAAAATAAGGCAGGTATTAATAAATTTGGTAGATAATGCTTTAAAGTATGGCCGAAACTCGGGCAATATTGAAGCAAGTTTTTACAATATAGATGGCAATAATGTATTGATTGAAATAAGTGACGATGGTGATGGAATTAGTGAAGAGCATTTGCCAAGAATATTTGAACGATTTTACCGTACCGATAATGCCCGCAGCCGTAAAGAAGGCGGTAGCGGCTTAGGTCTTTCTATTTGCAAACATATTATAGAAGCCCACGGCCACACTGTTCATGTGCGCAGCAAGATTGACGTTGGCACTACTATTGGCTTCAGCCTTTCGGCAAAAAAAGAAGGGTTAATTTAAATTCACTTACACTTACTTTCAATAATGGTTACAATTTGCTAACATTGGCTTTACAAAAAGGCAATACAAAACTGGCAAATTTGTATTGTTATGAAAGTTTTATATGCGCTTCAGGCAACTGGCAATGGACATATAAGCCGTGCCAACGAAATACTCCCCATTTTAGAAACGATGGCGCATGTGGATATATTACTTAGCGGCACCCAGGCCGATGTTGGACTTAACCATACTGTAAAATTTCATAAAAAAGGTATCAGTTTTGTATTTGGCAAAAAAGGTGGTATTGATTATTATGCCACACTCAAACTTATAAAGCGTAAACAATTTTTACAGGAAATGCAATCCATTCCTGTTGAGGAATACGATTTTGTAATAAACGATTTTGAGCCCTTGAGTGCTTGGGCATGTCGTATAAAAAAAAATCCTTGCGTAGCCCTAAGTCACCAGTATGCAGTAATTGGCAAAAAAGCTCCAACGCCCAAAAAGATAGACCCAATGGCCTGGTTTCTATTAAACTATTATGCTCCTTGTAGCACTGGCATTGGTTTTCATTTTGAGAACTATAATTCATATACACTAACACCGGTTATACGATCGGAAATAAGAAATGCTTATGTAAGAAACATGGGTCATTATACAGTTTATCTTCCGGCCTATTCAGATAAAAAAATAATAAAAGTGCTAAGCAGGTTCAAAAATGTGCAATGGCAAGTCTTTAGTAAACATTCAAAAAAAAGTTATTCAGAAAAAAACTGTTGGATAAGGCCTATTAATAATCATGAATTTATAAGCAGCATAACCACCAGCCAAGCGGTGCTTTGTGGAGCAGGCTTTGAAACACCTGCAGAAGCATTGTATATGAAAAAGAAACTACTGGTAATACCTATGAAAGGGCAATACGAGCAACATTGTAATGCTGCCGGCCTCAAAAAAATGGGAGTGCCTGTATTAAAGAAATTATCGTTGAAGCATCAAAATAAAATAGCTAAGTGGATAAACAATGAAGACATTGTACCCGTTAATTATTGTGATAATACAAAGCAAGCTTTAAAAAGAGTATTTGAAATATATTTTCTCATGCGTAATCCACTCCGTTCCTCAACAAACATTCAAAACACTCTGCCTATATTAATTAATAAGGAAGAGTTTGCAGAAATAGCGTAAGTATATCTTACCACTGTCTGCATGTGTATTTATTGGCTTGCTTTTGCAAGCCATTTTTATTTACATAAGTTTTGAACAAGCATTTATTGCTGCCATAATAGCTTAATAAAGACAGCTTATGGTGCAACCGTTTGTTCTAAAATCAATGTACCAGGGCGACCCCCTAATCTCTAAAAAATATTAAATTGCTAAATGCAAAAAAATATAGCTTCCATACTCGTACTAACGTTTTTATTATGCTCCTGTCTTACATCTACTGCTCAACAAAAAAATACTTTTAGTTTCTCTAAAAGCCAATTTTTGCTTAATAACAAACCCTTTCAAATTATTGGTGGCGAAATGCACCCTGCACGCATACCAAAAATGTACTGGCAGCATCGTGTTCAAATGGCAAAAGCGATGGGCTGCAATACCATCCCTGTATATATTTTTTGGAATTATCATGAAACCAAAGAAGGCGTTTTTGACTTTAGCACCGATAATAAAAACATAGCTGAGTTTATACGAATATGCCAGCAGGAAGGTATGTGGGTGATACTTAGGCCTGGGCCTTATGTATGTGCCGAATGGGATTTTGGCGGCTTGCCAACTTACCTTCTTAAGTATCCTGATATAAAAATACGTTGTATGGACAGCCGCTATATGAATGCTGTAAGCAGGTATATTAAAAGATTGGCACAAGAAGTAAAACCGTTGCTTAGTATTAATGGCGGCCCTATTTTAATGACACAAATTGAAAATGAATATGGCAGCTATGCCAACGATAAAAATTATTTAAACGCATTAAAAAAACTGTGGATTGCCAATGGTATTCCAGGCCCTTTTTACACATCTGATGGAGCTACACCATATATGCTGGAAGCCGGAACATTAGATGGTGCAGCCATTGGCCTCGATTCTGGCAGCAATGAAGATGATTTTAATACTGCATCAAAACACAATCCAAATGTACCCTCCTTTAGCTCTGAAACTTACCCGGGCTGGCTCACTCACTGGAAAGAGAAGTGGCAACGGCCAGATACTTTGGCTCTTAAAAAAGAGGTTAGCTATCTGCTCGAAAATAAAAAATCATTTTGTTTTTATGTAATACATGGTGGTACCAACTTTGGTTTTACTGCAGGTGCCAATGCATTTTCACCCACACAATACCAGCCAGATATTACCAGCTATGATTATGATGCCCCTATTAACGAAAATGGCGATGCCACGCCTAAATATTTTATGCTACGCAACTTAATTGCAGCTTATAATAATAAAGTATTGATACCAATACCTCAACCGATTAAAACGATTGAAATACCAGCAATCAAAATGAATGCGATCACCACAATTTGGAAAGAATTGCCGCAACCTATTTTTAGTGTGCAGCCTAAACCAATGGAATATTATAACCAAAACCAGGGACTGATATTATACAGTACAAAGCTAATAGGCCACCATTCGGGAAATCTTACCATTACAGAACCGCATGATTTTGCCATGGTATTTGTAGATGGCAAACTAATTGACACCATTCACAGGGATGGCGGCAGGTGGACCATAAAACTTCCTAAAACCGATGATAAAATCCCTACACTACAAATTTTAGTAGAGGGTTTGGGCCATATCAATTTTGCTCAATACATGATAGACCGAAAAGGAATAACGGATAGGGTTACACTAAATGGAATGACGCTGATGAACTGGCAAACATACTTGCTGCCATTGGATGAAAAATTTATACAATCCTTAAAGCCAAAGTACCCTGAAGGTTTTAACGGCGGCGTTTTTTATGAAGGCAGTTTCACTGTTGACGAAACCGGAGATACTTTTTTTGACATGACTCAATATAGCAAAGGCGTTGCATACATAAATGGTCACAACCTTGGCCGATATTGGAATGTGGGTCCACAACAAAGATTATATTGCCCGGCTGGCTGGTTAAAAAAAGGGTTGAATAAAATTGTTGTTTTAGACCTTTTGCAAAATGAGGCAGCAACTATTTCCGGCAAAAAAGAAATGAATAGGTAATACCAATAAAAAACCGGCTTTAAGAATAAAGCCGGTACATGCATGATTAAAACTTGCTATTTGCTTAAGGGAAAACTTAAAAAGTGTAAAAAAGTTAAAAGCAGGTACTTTTATTGCTACCTGCCTTTATCATTTTAATTAAATACTGACCAACCTTTCCACCAGGTAGAGTGAGCCCCGGCTGGGGCTATACCGCCACGGAATGTTACCGTTTTATCAAAGAAAGTATCGCCACTGAATTTATTATCTGTAAATCCACCACCCGTTAAAATTTTCGCATTTCCGTTTGACCCGGCAAAAGGTGTTGGATCGGGAGTAAGATAATTAAATGGCTGAATCAGTTTAGCATCACCAGCATTGGTAAGAATATCATTATTATAATACGAGTTGGTAAACCAAGCCTGCAACGCTGCAGTATTGGTAATAGTTGCACCTGCAGTGCCCGTAAATGTAATAGAATTGGTATTGCCTACTAAGGTTACATTGCGTAACCGAAGGCTGCTATCTTCAATATTCAAAGCTGTAGAAGACCCTAGTTGTGCATCAATGATAATGCCGGTAGGCCAACCCATAAAAATAGAATTGAAGATGGAGATGGAAGAGTTTCTTCTAATTTGTGCACCAGCCAAAAAGTTACTGTTACCAATATTGGTTGATGTAGCTCTTGGGCCAATAGAAGTAATATTACTAAAAATTGCAGATGTTTTTGGGCTTACTGCTCCACCACTGGAGTTATTATCGCTTTCAAAAGATTCTGACTTCGAAATATCGGCAATAAGAGAGTCACGCATTATTAAACCAAACTGCACTTTTCCGCTAAAGCCATTATCTGTATCAAAATCATCATCCTGTGTTTTGTAAGCTATTAAATATTTTGCGTTTACTGTGCCACCAAACCATTCAAAAGCATCATCTTTTGCATAGGCAACCTGCACATGGTCAATTTGTGTTTTATTGCCCACAGCAGCCAATGTTAAACTGTTAATTTCTTTATCCGGCTGAAATGCATACCCTGCATATTCAATGCGCACATAACTTAATACACCCGAGCTATCATCATTTACAGCAGTTGGAGCTACGGCATCACCCGAACCGGCAAGGCCATCGCCATTAGCATTATCTACACCACCTTCTACTTGGTACAAGCCATTGGTGCCGTTGTAAGCTGTATTAACGGCTGCTTTGCCACATAGTACAATTCCACCCCAATCGCCAGATTGCGGATTGGGAGATGCGGAAGTAAATACAATTGGCTCAGTGGGTGAACCTTGCGCTACAATTTTTGCTCCTCGGGTAATAATAAGTGCGGCAACATCGGAGCCACTGAAAGAGCCTTTTATTACTGTTCCGGCAGGAATGGTAAGGGTTTTGTTGCCTACTATATAAACCAAACCTTTTAGGATATAATTATTTTGCTTATTCAACACCATATTGCTGTCAATACGGCCTTGTAGCGTAATTGTTTGGCCTGTAGAGCCACCGCCACCAGGTTGTGGCACATAAACAATTCCGCCATCCTGTTCTATTTTACGGCAGCTTACCATAGCAATTGTAGAAATTGCAATTAAAGATAAAATGTACTTTTTCATTGTTCCTTTTTTATTTTTTGTTGCAGTTGTGTTTTTCAACAACAGATATTATTTGTTTTAAAATTTAAAATGCATAGTTAAACGTAAGCCCAAACGTAGTTCCGTATTTTCTTGAAAAACGTATCGCATCTGTTCCTTTTTGATAATTTCTTTTATCCTGGTTTCCTACGTTTTGATAGAAAATTTGTTTTTGGTTCAGCAGGTCACTTATATTCAATCTCAATTCAGCCTTATTATTTAATAATTTTTTTGATAGTTGAAAATCTAACAGCGACCTTGGTGCTTCATACACATCCGGCGAGCCTTGAGGCACATCTCCTACCAGATAAATTCTTTCGCCAATACGGTTGTATAGCACAGTAGCAGTAAGGCCTGTTTCCGGCAGGTCGTACAGTAAGCCAAGATTTATTACATAAGGCGACTGGCCTTGTAATGGCCTATTAAGTTTGAAGGAAGCATCTTTAACCCTGCTGTAGATATAAGAAACATTTGCTTGGAAAGTGAAGTTTTTAAATGCTTTTACCATGTCCAATTTTTTTCTCAGTTCAGCTTCTACACCATAAGCATTGGCTTGTTCGGGATTAATAAAATTAATAGTGCTTAGGTTAAGATATTGCTCTGTTGGTGTTTCAAAATGTTTGTAAAAGGCACCCAATGTAAATACCTCTCCGGCTCTTGGATACGTTTCGTAGCGTAGGTCAATATTGGATATCTTAGTTCTCTTTAAGCGTGGATCACCTTGGGTAGAAAGGTTCAATTCAAAATCGTACAAGTTTAGGTAAGCAAGCTCACGCAACTCGGGCCTTACAACGGTTTGTGAGCCAGACAAACGGATATTTGTTTTATTATTTAGTTTATATGTAGCATTTACACCTGGCAAAAAATCTGTAACCCTACTGTGAGAATGGCGTGGGTCAGATGCTTTTACGCTACCAACCAATTGATCGTAATCTTCAACCCTTAATCCCCATACCATGCGGAATTTTTCTGATAACTGGTTATCAAATTGTATAAACCCAGCATTTAAAATTGTATTGGCCATATAGCGGAAACTATTTCCTTTAATGGCATCAAAAGCAAATTTGTCATCTTTCCCGTTTCCAAAGTTTGCAGGGTTAAATATCTGTTCGGGAGATAGCTGACGCAGTGCAGCATTATCTAGAGGCAAATAGTTGGCAAATAATTTTGCATCGTACAGCCGATCTTTAATTTGCAACATATACCCTGCCTTTACCGTTTGCTTTCTACTAAAGAGTTTAAAATTGTGGCTTACATCTCCGCCAGCAGTGTATATATAATCGCTCAACTCCTGATATACCCTGCTACCACTTTGCTGCGAAAGTACATTTGCAATAATGGCACTATAAGGGCTATTAGGATTAGCAAGATCTTTAGCATAAGTAAGCCTGCGCTGATCTGGAATATATCCATCTAATATATTAAATGCGCCATACCATTTTAATTTTACATCTTTTCTAATACTATGGTCTCCACTTGTTTGAACTGTAAAAAAAGTATTTTGTTTGTAAGCAAATTCCGACCCTCTTATGGAATCTCTTCTATCTAAATTAACACCCAACCTATGTGTAATGGCATTAGATGTATTTACATTTACGATAGAGCGTATAGTAATTTTATTTGCCGAATTTAATTGTGCAGTAACACTACCAATAGCACCTACAGAAATATCTTGCTGATACTTATCATCATTGTAATTATAAACGGTATCTACCTTATTGTCTTCTATGTTATTTAATTGGTTTACCAGTTTTAAAAACTTATTTGACTTATTATAGTTAATACCAAATAATCCACCTACAGTTTTACCAGCTAGCTTTGTATTAAATCCGGCATTTGCCTGAAAAGATTCATTGGGTGCTGCTGAAGTAGCATCCTTGCTCCATGTTTGCCGCATTGATTTGCCAATGGCAGTTTTTTCTGAAGAAGACAATGCATCAAAACCAGATTTTGTAGTGTATGCATCCGGCAATGCTCTTGAGCCATCATCAATTCCCAACCAGCTTTGCTTACCAACCTTGTCAACATAAAAATCCTTGCCAGTTGTTTGGGTATTAAATCCACCACCTAACTGAATATTAAAAAAACCTTTCGCAGGAATATCTTTTGTATTAACCTGTATTAAGCCGCCAGCCCATTCTCCCGGATATTCAGGCACAAATGCCTTATTGATAACAATATTATCAATCATTGAAGATGGAATTAAATCGAAAGAAAATGTTTTACGGTCCGGCTCTGTACTAGTTAATAAAATGCCATTCAACATTGCCTGGTTGTATCTGTCTGCCAAACCACGCACTACAATAAATTTACCTTCCTGTATGCTTGCACCCGGTAAGCGTTTCAATACCTCACCTGTATTTCTATCGGGAGAACGTTTGATAGACTCTGCAGAAATTACAGATGCAACTGTGTTTGTATTTTTTTGGAATGAAATAATAGCAGCGGCTGTTTCTTTGCGTGCATTGCTGGTTGCACGAACTACAACCGCTTCTTCTGTTTTTGTTTTTGGAACAATGGCAAGGTCTTGTGTAGTAACTTTTCCTTCTTGTATTTCAATGCCATCTACCTGTTGGGTAACACCATTATATGAAAAAACAAGACTAGCCATCTTGCCTTCAACATTTAAAATATACCTGCCATCAGCAGTAGTAGCTGTTCCTTTGCCGGTAGCTTTATCTATTACAGATACGCCAACTAATATTTGGCCGGTATTGGCATCTGTAACTTTTCCTTCTATTTTTCCTTTTTGCGCAAATAATGCTATGCTGCCAAGTAGTATTAAAGTAAGTAAAAATAACCTTCTCATTCCTTGTTTGTTTGTGCCGCAAAGTGACAAACATAGTGTTACCACAAAGTGAACAGAAGATTACGCAAATGTTATCCCTATGTTACGCAAATGTTACGCAAGGGTATATGCTTGGGCAAAGTAAAAATTATAAATTGGCTGGCATCAATAACTAAAATCTAAACTGCAAGCGCATGGTTAGTATATTATCCTTTATATCTTTCGTAAAGCCTGCTAGTTGCGTCTTTTCATTTTTTACCATAGCATAGTAAAGTACCGATTTTACATTTGGGGTAATATAATATACATACCCTAATCCAAGTGTATTAAATTTAATATCAGCGGCAGAAAAGTTACTACCACTTGCACCAATTTCGTTTTCTTTTACATTGGTATTGGGGTCGTACCAGTCATATTTAACTAGTAATTGATGTTTAGTTGAAAAAATATTTTGCAGTAAATAGAAATAAGCCCCGTTAAAATTTCTAGCATAAAAACCATTCATACCAGTTAATAAAGCAGTTGGCGTTTCGCTATTATTTGCCACACCTGTTTGTGTGCCTGCAATAAATTCGCCTCTAATCTCAGTAACAATTTCTTTATTGTGTGTAAATTTCAATTGCATATCTGCCCCATAATAATTACGTGGCGAAACTTTGCCGATATTATTTACCGAAGAATCTACAACTTGCATTTTGATACCGCCCTGTTCTTTAGTAGAATAATGGTATTTGGTATTGTTTTCTAACCCTCCATAAAGAAAAGATGTACCTGCAGATAACTGCATTTTTTTATTTAGCGCAATAGGTTTAAGTGCAACCCTGCCAATAAGATCTTTCCTGTTATCAAAATCGCCTTCGGCATTAATACCCTGCCCATTAAACAAACCCAGGTCAATTTTTAATTTATTGAGTGCAAACTTTTTCCTTCTGGAATCAAATGTTACCATAGCACCAAGGTCTCTTTCACTTTTCATAAGGGTTTGGTTCATCCGTCCCCTTTCTGGACTCTCTCTATCGCTACTGCTATAATTGGTTTCAAAGCCAAACGGCCTTGCAAAAATGCCTGTAGTAAGAGAAAATAATTTGTATTTATTTTCAAAAACCCGGCCCCATACATCCCTTACCGTAAATTTCCGTTCATTAGCATCAAATTGAAAAACAAATTGCACGCCCGGCCCTTCTTCTCCCTGAAAATGTACATAATCTATACGAACCCGGCTTCTACGAAGCATAAACCGGTTGCTTACCCTAGGTGAAAAATCACCCCCATCAAAGGATTTTACGCCTTCGCTTTGCGCTATTTGAAATTGGGGCTGTATATATCCACTAAATTTTAAATGGTCGTATTTTTTATAAATACTCAACATCCCCCGGCCTGTTTCGGTAGTGGTATCTACCATATCCATCAAAAATTGAGCATGAGACATAAGCGATGCCAGCAAAAGCACCCCCAAAAAGCTAAATTTTTTAAACACGCTTTGAGTAATTTTTTGCAAAGGAATAACAATTTAATATTACCTCTATGTTACTAAATTATTACCAATTATATTTATGAAGCTAAAACTAACTAACTTTTTAATTTTGCGCAAAATTTTAAAACAATGGCTCTCAACTCAATTTTAAAAATCTTTCTCCCAAAAGACCGTGTATTTTATCAACTGTTTGAATCTGTAGCAGATGAACTGGTGAAAATGGGAATTAAATTAAAAGATGTTGTATCTGAACCCGACTTTGATAAACGTGGTAGGCTGATAAAAGATTTGGAAGATATGGAGCATGTGAATGATGATTATACACACAAAATTTTTACAGAGTTGGGTAAAAATTTTATTACTCCTTTTGATCGGGAAGATATCCACTACTTGGCAAGTGCGCTGGATGATATTGCCGATTATATTTATGCTACTGCTAAAAAAATAAATTTCTATCGGGTAAACCCTGATGATATAGGTATTCAAAAATTTGCCGACCTGATTGCATTAGGTACTCAGCATGTTCAAAAAGCTGTTATAGAACTACGAAACATGAAGAACATGCGACAAATTACAGATTCATTGGTAGCAATTAATAGTATAGAAAACCAGGGTGATGATATTTTTGACATGAGCATTGAACGATTATTTGCAACCGAACCTGATGCAAAAGAAGTAATTAAGAAGAGGGAAATATACCAAGTAATGGAAATTGTTACAGACAAATGCGAAGACGCCGCCAATGTAATTGAAAGCATCATTGTTAAATACGCTTAAAGCAAGATATGACAACCACTCTTATTGTAATTATAGCTCTGGCACTCATTTTCGATTTCATTAATGGATTTCATGATGCTGCTAACTCCATTGCAACTATCGTAAGCACAAAAGTACTTACTCCTTTTCAGGCCGTTATTTGGGCTGCGTTTTTCAACTTTGTGGCATTCTTTATTTTTAGCGACCATGCAGTTGCAAATACAGTTGCCAAAACTGTACACCAAGATGTGGTAAATGGCTCTCAAGGTATGACTATCATTTTTTCAGGTTTAATTGCGGCCATTTTTTGGAACCTGCTTACTTGGTGGTATGGACTTCCGTCATCTTCATCGCATACTTTAATTGGAGGGTTTGCCGGTGCTGCAATTGCTGCAGCTGGGTTTGGTAGTATTGACTCTGCCATGATAATGAAAACAGTAATTTTTATTGTATTGGCTCCACTCATTGGTATGGTTATAGCTATTTTTATCACACTCGTTACCGTTCAAAAAAACTTTTGGTTGAAGATAAGTATCATCATAGCTGTGGTAGCTTCCTGCGTATTGTTTATCCCCTTTAAAAAAGATTTTGAAAAATGGGCATTACTGGCCTTGGGTGTAATATTTGTGGGATCATATTTTTACAATTACTTAAGAGGAGAAAATGCTTACCGCACCAGCAATATGTATAAAAAACTACAACTGGTTTCATCGGCTGTGTTCAGTATTGGACATGGTGGAGCCGATGCGCAAAAGGTAATGGGTATAATTACTGCCGCCTTAATTGCTGGTGGCAACATACAAGAGTTTTCGCAAATGCCTAATTGGGTACCCTTAGCCTGTTATGCAGCCATTGGTATCGGCACCATGAGCGGCGGATGGAAAATTGTAAAAACGATGGGTACAAAAATTACAAAAGTTACTCCTTTAGAAGGTGTATGTGCAGAAACTGCCGGTGCAATTACTTTATTTACTGCAGCAAACCTAGGTGCACCTGTTAGTACCACCCACACAATTACCGGTGCCATTATAGGTGTAGGTGCTACCAAACGCTTAAGTGCAGTACGCTGGGGTGTTACCGTAAACCTCATTTGGGCTTGGGTTTTAACCATACCTGTAAGTGGTGCTTTAGCTGCAGGCATCTACTTTATTATGCATAATGTACTTCATTTTTAAATTAACAATGCATTAAAATATTTTACAATCGCCCAATGTGTGTTGGGCGATTTTCTTTTTCTTTGCATCAATAAAAAATTGATACTATGAAAATTTTGGTTACAGGTGGTACAGGGTTTATAGGTTCGCACACTATTGTTGATCTTGTGCAAAATGGATATGATGTAATTAATGTAGATAACAATAGCCGCAGCAATCCAAATATGATAACCGCTGTAGAAGAGATTGTTGGTAAAAAAATAAAAACCTACCCTGTAGACCTTTGCAATTTTGAAGAAACCCATGCCATCTTTCAGGAAAATACAGATATTAAAGGCATCATCCATTTTGCGGCTTATAAGGCGGTAGGCGAATCGGTTGAAAAGCCTTTGTTGTATTTTGAAAACAACAATAGTTCGCTGATAAATATTTTAAAATGTGTGGCAGAATTTAAAATACCTCACTTTGTATTCTCCTCTTCTTGCACCGTTTATGGTAACCCCGATCATATACCCGTTACTGAAATTACGCCCCAAAAACCAGCAGAAAGCCCTTATGGCAGCACCAAGCAAATGGGCGAAGCCATTGTACAGCAGGTGATGAACAGCTTAAAAGGCCAGCAAGCTATTTTATTACGCTATTTTAATCCGGTAGGCGCACACCCAAGTAATTTAATTGGTGAAGTGCCCATTGGCCGTCCGGCAAATTTAGTACCTGCTATTACTCAAACTGCCATTGGTAAACTACCACAAATGCAGGTATGGGGCGATGATTATGACACAAGAGATGGTAGCTGCCTCCGGGATTATATCCATGTGAGCGATATTGCCCATGCACACACTCTTGCACTCAACTATTTAATAGAAGGCAAAAATAAAACCAACTGCGATGTTTTTAACCTGGGGAGCGGCAACGGTTATACTGTATTAGAAGTAATTAAAACATTTGAAAAAGTAAGTGGTGAAAAGTTGAACTATATAATTGGCCCACGCAGAGCCGGCGATGTGGTAGCTATTTATGCCAACAATGATAAAGCCGTAAATGAACTAAATTGGAATTGTAAATTTAACTTGGATGATATGTTGCTAACAGCCTGGAACTGGGAGAAAAAACTAGTAGGTAAATAATTGGTACAAGTACATAATCCAATTAGTAAAACAACAACTTCAGAATTGTTTAGCTTTTGGCTTTTTACCGTTAAACCGTATCTTGCGGCACAATTAAAAATATCAATAAATATGTTGAGTAAAATAGAAGTAACCGGAAATAAAGATACCCGTAGTGGATTTGGTGATGGCATAGTAGAAGCAGCCCGTGAAAATGAAAATATTGTAGCATTAACTGCTGACCTTACCGGCTCATTAAAGCTGGGTGGATTTATTAAAGAATTTCCGGAAAGGTTTTTTCAGGTTGGTATTGCAGAAGCCAATATGATAGGCATTGCCGCTGGAATGACCATTGGCGGAAAAATTCCTTACACTACTACTTTTGCCAACTTTAGTACCGGCAGGGTGTATGACCAAATACGCCAAAGTGTAGCATATAGCGGAAAAAATGTAAAAATTTGCGCATCTCATGCAGGACTTACTTTAGGAGAAGATGGTGCTACCCACCAAATATTGGAAGACATTGGCATGATGAAAATGCTTCCGGGCATGACGGTAATTGTACCAGCCGATTACAATCAAACCAAGGCTGCAACCAAAGCTATTGCAAACTTTGAAGGCCCAGTTTATCTTCGTTTTGGCCGCCCTGTATGGCCCATTTTTACCAAAGAAGAAGATTTTGTTATTGGTAAAGCCCAAAAATTAAATGATGGGAAAGATGTAAGCATTTTTGCTTGCGGACATCTGGTATGGAAGGCTGTGGAAGCCGCTAGAATTTTAGAAGAAAAAGGCATCAGTGTTGACCTTATTAATATACATACCATCAAACCGATAGATACAGAAGCAGTACTCACTTCTATTCGCAAGACTAAGTGTGCTGTTACTGCTGAAGAACATAATATTATTGGCGGATTGGGTGACAGTATTTCACATATTGCAACCCAACAGTTCCCCATACCCATTGAGTATGTAGGTACAAAAGATACTTTTGGCGAAAGTGGTAAGCCAGAGGAATTATTAAAAAAATATGGATTGGATACTCCGGATATTGTAGCGGCTGCTGAAAGAGCAATCGGGAAAAAATAATTAAAAAGCGAAAATCATAAAAGCGGTTTCTATTGAGACCGCTTTTTTCGTTTTACCCACAGAGAAAAATCTTATCTTCATCTTAATGCAATCACCCCTTCTCCTGCTTCAATCTATCGCAAAATATATTCAGCTTACAACTGAAGAAGAAAACTATTTTCTTTCTATTCTTCAATCAAAAAAAGTAAAAAAGAAACAATATGTTTCGCAAGAAGGCGATATTAATAACAGCGTAAAATTTGTGCTATCGGGCTTGTTGCGCCTATACTCTGTAGATAAAAACGGTTTTGAACATATTATTCAGTTTGCTCAGGCAGGTTGGTGGGTAGGCGATTTAATGAGTTACCAAAAACAGCAGCCGGGAAATTTAGTTATAGAAGCAATTGAAGAAAGCGAAATCATTGAAATTCCACGTAGTGCTATGGAGCAATTATATGAAGAAGTGCCAAAGTTTGAACGCTTTTTCCGCATCCTTTCCGAAAACGCTCTTGCAGCCTACCAGCAGCGGCTATCCGCAAATCTTAGCCTTCCTGCCAAGGACAGGTTCGCCTATTTTGTAGAATTATACCCTTCGCTACTACAGCAGCTTTCTCAAAAGTATATTGCTTCATATATAGGAGTAACTCCGGAATTTTTAAGTAAAATGCTGAACCAGCCTGCATCTTCAAAATAGTTAATCTACATTAAGAGTTTGGCTTAACCTACATTATTGTTATCAGCAACTGTATTGCTGTAGTTTTGTGTTATCAAAAAAAGGAGAAAAAAATGAACAAAGCAACCATTCTTATTATCAGTAAAAACAACCATAGAACTAAAGCCTTGGTTGAAAACTTTGGTAATCGGTTTTACAGCCTTGTTGCCAATTCTGAAGAAACTGCCATTACCCAGTTTTTACAAAGCCCTGTAGATGCAGTTGTATTTGGAAATGATGTTAATGAGTCTGTTAAAACAACATTGGTAAAAATTTTTGGTACGCAACAAGCTGATGTGGTTTTTGTAAATGATGACGATACAATAAATATGACTGAAAAAATTTCCAACAGCATTATCGCACAACAAAAAGAAAACAAACCCACATTTTCTTTTAAAGATGATACTTTAAAAAATGCAGGTTTAAACATAGAAATACAATAATATAAAGGAGAAATAATTATGAAAAAGTCAATTGAAAGAATCGTTACAAAACCAGCCCAACCCGGTATGGTGGGCGATGGTTTCAGGGTATTTAATTTTATACCTAGGGGAAATGTTTCTCAACGTAGAATGAGTCCCTTTTTAATGCTTGATTTTGCAGCGGCTTTTAACTTTAGCCCAACTGATAAGCCCAGAGGCGTAGATGTACACCCACACAAAGGTTTTGAAACTGTAACCATTGCTTATAAAGGCAGTGTAGCCCACAACGATAGTGGCGGTAACAGCGGCGTTATCAACCCCGGCGATGTACAATGGATGACCGCAGGTGATGGCATTTTGCACAAGGAATACCACGAAACAGAATTTTCAAAAAAAGGTGGATTGTTTGAAATGGTGCAACTTTGGGTAAACCTTCCTAAAAAAGACAAATCTGTTGCTGCGCATTACCAGGCATTAACTGCAGATGGAATGGGTAAACTAAACTTGCCAAACGATGGTGGCGTAGTGAATGTGATTGCCGGAAACGCCAACGGCACAAAAGGCCCGGCAGAAACCTATACAGATGTAAACCTGTTTGATATTAGATTAAACAAAGGTGGAACATTCGCAACTAAAATTCCGGCAAGCCACAATACGGCTTTGCTGATGATTAATGGCAGTGCTGTTATAAATGGAGAAACAGCTCCAGAACATAGCTTTGTGTTGATGAAAAACGAAGGTGAAGAAATTAATATTGAAGCATCTGAAAACGCTGTAATATTATTAATGAGTGGCGAGCCAATTGATGAACCAATTGCCAGTTACGGTCCGTTTGTAATGAATACGCAAGCAGAAATTTATGACGCTATACAAGATTTTCAAAATGGAAAATTTGGGCAATTAGCTTAATAGAAGTATAAAAAAACAATTATTTAATCAGTAGTTGTTATCAAAAACAACTACTGATTTTTAACTATTAACAACAAAAAGTAAATTAATTATGTCAACAACAAAATGGGCTTTAGATGCCTCACACAGCGAACTAAGTTTTAAGATTAAACATTTAATGATAACCAATGTAGCAGGGCAGTTTAAAAAATTTGATGTAAGCTCAGAAACAAGTGGCGACGATTTTTCGAATGCTTCTATTATGGCTACTATAGATGTTGCATCTATCAGCACCAATAACGAACAAAGAGACGGTCATTTGCGTACAGGCGATTTTTTTGAAACAGAAAAATATCCTGCCATTACTTTCAAATCAACTTCAGTAAAAAAAGAAGGAGGCGATTTAATTGTATCCGGCCAGCTCACTATGAAAGGCATTACCAATCCTATTACCCTAAAAGTAGAATTTGCAGGCATTACCAAAGATTTATATGGTAATACCAAAGCTGGGTTTTCTTTTTCTGGCAAATTAAACAGGCTCGATTGGGGCATCAACTTTAATAGTGCTCTGGAAACCGGTGGTGTATTGCTATCTGACGAAGTAAAATATGAAGGCGAAATCCAACTAATAAAAGAGGCTTAATTTATACAAATAGGATTTTGTTTGGGTTGCGTAATAGGTAAATTATCCTTTGCAATCCAAACAAAATTTAAGCCTCAAATTTTTAACGATACATTCACCCTTATACAATCCTTACCATTAATATTATTATTGCATTACAGCACCTAGTGCTATTCAATTTTACAATATGCAAAAGAAAATAGAACATATATTAAAAGGCAGAGAGAAAGAAATTGCTAAAGACGAAGTCGTTTTACAACCATTGCCACATGCAGAGTTTAGGTTTGCCAGCCCTTTTATTGTGTTACATCACCAAATACCAAAAATAATTAAGGCAGGCTCTTCTGCAAGAATACACCCACATCCACACAGAGGTTTTGCTCCGGTTACGATCATGCTACAAGGCGAAGGTTTTCACCAAGATAATGCAGGGCACAGCGAAACAGTAAAAGCAGGTGATGTACAATGGATGTTTGCTGGCAAAGGGCTATTGCACAGCGAAGGCCCAAGCGAAAATATTCTTAAAAATGGCGGCATACAAGAGTTTGTACAATTATGGATAAATGTACCTAAAGAAAAAAAGTTAACAGCCCCTTCCTATCAAACTGCTACAGAACAGGATCAGCCAAAAGTATTTGAACAAGAAGGTGTACACTTAAAAATTTCTGCCGGAGAAATAGATGGTAAAATTGGCCCTTTAAAAAGTTTTACTCCTGTAATTATTGTAAATGGAAACATTGAAAGTGGCAATAGATTGCTATTACCTGCTACTCCCGGTTATTGGACATTGCTTTATGTAATAAAAGGTAGGTTAAACGTAAATCAAGAAACTGTAGAGGAACGCCATCTTATTGTTTTTGAGAAGGAAAATGATGAGATTTTGCTTTGTGCAGAAGAAGATACGGATATACTATTTTTATCAGCCGAGCCTATTAATGAGCCTGTGGCCGCTAAAGACAATTTTGTAATGAATACTATCGAAGAAATAAACCAGGCAATAGAAGATTATAAAAATGGCGTTTTTGGAACATTAAATTATTAACTAAACAATCTAAATTTGAAAAGTATGAAACCTGAATTTGAAAATATTGCTTTGCATGATAACAAAGCGGAAAATCGTTTTGAAATGCAATTTGAAAATAATCTTTCTTTGATTGAATATGAAATAAAAGGCAACGTAATAGCATTACTGCATACAGAAGTTGCGCCAGCATTGGAAGGGAGAGGTGCCGGCACAGCTATCGTTGAAAAAACATTGAATTATATTGAAAGTAGTGGATTACAACTTTTACCGCTTTGTCCTTTTGTAGTAGCTTATATAAAGCGTCATCCTGAATGGGAAAGGATAGTAGTTAAGAGGTAACTATTATTTTGCAAATAAACAGGCCAATTTAAATTATTAGGTTATAACAAAACGCACCCTGCTGGTGTGTTTTTTCTTTTGCCAGCGTTAAAGTGTTAAAATAATTGAGAGTCAATAAAAAATCGTTTTAGCTATTTTTGCTAAATATCATTAAAACTATGGCTGAACATTTGGACGATAAGGAACTGTTACTTCAATTTAAAAACGAAGCAACAAAAGAAGCTGCATACACCCGGATTATAAAAAAATACCAGGAAAAATTATATTGGCATATACGCCGTATGGTGGTAGATCATGAAGATGCTAATGATGTATTGCAAAATATGTTTATAAAAGTTTGGCGCAGCCTAGATAATTTTAGAGAAGATAGTCAATTATATACCTGGCTTTACAGAATTGCTACCAACGAAAGCCTCACATTTATTGAGCAACAAAAAAAACGAAGTGCTACTTCTTTGAGTGACGATGACAGCTACCTCAGCAACAAACTGGTGGCCGATAAAGATTTTGATGAAAAAAAGCTGGAATGGAAACTACAAAAAGCAATACAACTATTACCCGAAAAGCAAAAAGCGGTTTTTAACTTACGCTATTTTGAAGAAATGCCGTACGAGGAAATGAGTAAAGTACTGGAAACCAGTGAAGGTGCTTTAAAAGCCAGCTATCACCATGCCGTAAAAAAAATAGAAGATTTTATTCTTAACCATTAAACCATTCACTCAAAATAGCATCTAATTGTCGTGAATAAGCCAAATGACATATGGAATGAGTTGCAGGAATTAAGCCCTGTTTTAAATACTGTCCCAAAAACGAATGTGTTTTCGGTACCTGATGGTTATTTTGAGCAATTATCTTCACTTATATTGTTGCAAACAGCGCCGCTTAAAAAATCTAACTCGGTTCCCGATGGCTATTTTGATAATTTAGCCAGTAATATAATGGCTCGCATCCGGCAAGATGCTGCTGTGGAAAACACAGTACATTCATCGGTATTGGCCGATATTGGTAATAAAAATGTATTTACAGTTCCGGCAGGATATTTTGAAGCCTTGCCCGAAAATATTTTGGCTTCTCTAAAAAATGAAACGGTATCAAAAGAAACCCTTGGCATTTCGGAACTAGTAGCTGGTGTTGGCAATAAGAATGTATTTACAGTACCTACAAACTACTTTGACAACCTGGTTACTAATATACAATCTCAAATAAACTCACCTGCAAAAGTGGTGAAAATGGGTGTACGCAAAACCATTTTAAAATATGCTGCCGCAGCTGTAGTTACAGGACTATTAGCGACAAGTGCTTTATTTATTTATAATAAGAACAAAGCCATTAAGCCAGATGCTGAAACTGTACAATTAATGGCAGCCGCCAAAGAAATTAATAAAACCAATAGTTTTGATAAAGAGCTAAATACTATTAGTGATGCAGATATTGTAAACTATTTGGAAGATAAAGGACAGGATGTTGATGCGGCTTTGGTTGCCTCACTTACAGATGACGATAAAAAACTACCAGATCCTGCAGATTACATTATAGATGAAACTACTTTAGACAATATGCTAAAGGAACTTGACTTAAACAATTAATTTGTAGCAAACGAAAACAAAAGCATTTATTTAATATGAAATACTTTTTTACATTCTTAATGATGTTAGTTGGTTCTACATCATTATTTGCCCAAGATGGCAGCAACCCGAGAGAGCAAAAAATTGAAGCTTTATATGTAGCCTATATTACAAAAGAGCTAAATCTTACAGAGGCAGAAGCCCAAAAATTCTGGCCTGTTCATTCGCAATACGATGAGGAAATTAAAGCTGTAAATACAACCGATGAGTTGGCTAGACAAGAAGCTCAGTTAAAAATTAAGAAGAAGTATCAGGACCGCTTTACTAAAATAATTGGAGCCGAAAGAACAAATGACTTTTACGTAAAAGATGGAGAATTCCGTAAAAAATTAATTGATCGGTTGCGAAAAATGCGTCAACAAAACCAGGGTGCCGGCAGGCCCGGATTAAGACAAAAGCAATTAAACCCCTACAAATAAATAAGCATTTTCTTTTATTTTTTCTATCTCCCTTCCGGCAGCAATGCTGAGAAGGGATTTTTATTTCTTCAAATTTTTGAGTAATAATACGCTGTATCAAGTATTATTACGTGGGAAAAACCACAAAGAAAACTTGGTTTGTATAATTTTTACTATACATTTGTAGTAGGTGTTTTTCATAGGTTAGCAACGGCCAGCTCTGTCTAGGGCAGGCCTCTTTTATTTTCAGCCCTTCATATTTACGTTTTTTTAATACTAATTTTAATAAATCAAAAAGATATAAATGGAGTTTTTATGTCATGATAAAAAAGCATCTTCCATTTATCCTCCTGTGCTTTTTGCCACCATTCTTGCCTTAATTCCATACATTTTTTTCCATCATAATCGTATTTGGCAATAAATCGGCTTTTCATTTGTTGTAACTGCGGTGCCACATCTGCCCCAAAAAATATGATTTGCCCATCTTCTTCAATCCAAAAAACCATATGGTAAGGGCAATGTGCTCCTGTAGTTTCATATCGTATATAACCATCAATTATACCGTTGCCTTCTACAAATATTACATTTGTTGCACTTTGTAATATGGTAAACTCATCTGGGGTATAAGAAGGTCGCCCTTTTTCAATGGCAAAATCTAACTCTTGCCTGTTTACATAATAGGTTGCATTGGGAAAACTGATATACTGGCCGCCTAAAATTTTATCCTCTCTGGCAACACCTCCCGAATGATCTTTATGCAAATGGCTCATCAGCACTTTGGTAACCTCTAATGGATTAATGCCATTATCAACAAGATTTTGATGTATTTGCAAAACACCATCAGGGTTACTAAAGCCTAACCCTGTATCTAATAAAATAATGTCTTTTGATGTAACGATTACAAAAGGTTGAACTTCTACCAATAAGCTACCCAATGGTCTGCTTTGCAAATCGTCTTTTTCCTTATCGAAAGGAATAAAAACTTTTGTTTTATCTATACTGAATGCTCCTTCACTTAGTGGAATAATTTTCATCGCTGCAAAGTTAAACCTTAATGTTTGAAAGACATGAACTGAGAAGCATTACCGCAATACCATTTGTCGATCTGAATCTAATTTGATTAGTATAAAAATGAGAATAGTAAATGTGAGTAACGATGAGCCACCATAACTCATTAAAGGAAGCGTAATGCCAATTACGGGTGCGAGCCCAATAGTCATACAAATATTTACAGCCACATGAAAAAATAAAATACCTGCTACGGAATATGCATAAACTCTGCTGAATGTACTTCTTTGTCTTTCGGCAATTACTACAATCCGCAATAGCATAGCCAGGTACAAAAGCATTAAAACGGTAGTGCCAATAAAACCAAAACTTTCGCCCAAAGAAGTAAAAATAAAATCGGTGTGTTGTTCCGGCACAAAATCGCCCTGAGTTTGTGTACCTTTCATAAAACCCTTGCCAGCAAACCCACCTGAACCAATAGCAATTTTAGACTGCTTTACATTGTAATTTTCGCTATCCCCTTTTTTCTTTTTTGCTGTAGCAGTATTATCTAAGTTTTCTGTATTGTTTTCTATAAATGGGTTATCCCTGCCTACCATGCTAAAAATTCTGTCTGCCTGATATTTTTGAAAAACATTTTTAAACATAAAGGGTACAGCCACACCAACAAACAACGAACTAATTCCCCAAAGTGAAATGATGATGATGAGGAGGTTGCGGCTGCGTTTTATTTTTCTCTTTAAAAAGAATATGCACAAAGCTGCTATAATTGCCAAAGCTATCAACAACTGTGTTGTAGGAATTAATAATGTAAGCACCAATAATATTGCTAATGATGCGCCAAGTATTAAATATCCTGCCGGTAGTCCTTCTCTATACATTGGAAGTAAGAATGCGAAGTACACCAACGCCAGCCCGGTTTCGTTTTGCAATAGAGAGAAAACGATAGGTAAGAAGCAAATACCTGCTGCTATTGCATGAGAGCGAGGCTTGCTAAAATCTGTTTCGGGTAATGAAAGATATTTTGCCAATGCAAGTGCCGTAAAAATTTTACAGGTTTCAACGGGTTGCAGGTTCATAAAACCCAATGGTATCCAGCTATGAGAGCCATTTACATTTTTACCTACTACAAATGTGAGCATCATTAAAAAAATACCAAAAATGTAAAAGATGTTGGCTGTTGCGGTAAAAAACTTACTATCTGTAAGTAAAATAAAAATGGCTACAATGCCCGAAAAACCTAAGTAAAAAAACTGCTTGCTATAGTTTTTTTTAAAAGCAAAAAGTCCTTGTACAAAACTTTCTGTTCCCTTGTATTCTACTGAAATAATACAAACAAGCCCAATTGTACAAATGATAATGTAAAGCCATATCATGGTCCAATCAACTCCTTTTGCAATAACGGGCTTTTGGTGCGACATTCGCTTAGTTAGTTTTATTACTTGTATCTGCTGTTGCCGGTTTCCTTTTTTCGGTAGGTAAAATAGCATCTACTTTAGCTACAGTATCTTTTGGCAATTTCTTTTTTTCGTCTTTTTCTGTTTTAATATCTTTCATGTCTTCTTTCTTCACTTCATCATCTTCAAGCCCCACAGTATCCTTAATAATTTTTATGTATCCTTTAGAAATAAGATATGCAGAATCTTTCGAATGCCTTAAAGAATCTTGTGTACGCATTTCTACGTAAATACGTGGTGGTATTAGGTTTAAATTAGCCATTCTATCTATTTGGGCAAGCCTTCCTTTGTCAACAATAGAATCCTTTAAATACTTTTCAATCATTAAGCCTACTATTGGTGCCGCATAAGTACCTCCAAAACGTCCACTATTTTCTACCACACACATAATGGCAATTTTTGGATTTTCTCTCGGAGCAAATGCGCAAAAGAATGAGTGGTTGGGTTGTTTTACGCCTCTGTAATAGTTTTCAACCGTTCCTGTTTTACCGCATATTACCACATCTTTTACTCTTGCACCAGCACCAGTACCTCTTTCAATTACTCCCTGCATACCATTGTGTACTACTTCAAATATGCTATCGGGTATGTCCATAGCCTGGTGCCTTTTACGATACTGATCTAAAATACCATGCTTGTCTCCACCTTCAATTGAGTCAACAATATGAGGAGTAACAAACCAGCCCTTGTTGGCTATATAAGCCATTTCATTTGCCACCTGTAGCGGCGTGGTTGTAACTTCACCCTGCCCAATACTTACTGAACGAAAGCTGCAGTAGTTCCATTTACCGTTTCCAAAGGCTTTGTTGTAATATTCAGGGGTAGGAATCATCCCTCTTTTCTCTGCAGGTACATCCACTCCTAATTTTTTTCCCAACCCAAAAGCATACATATAATTATCCCATACCCTTAAGCTACTGTCAATGTTAGGATACTTAGGATTGTTAATTACCTTTTGCATTACCGTAGCAAAATAGGTATTGTCTGATAAGGTGATGGCATGTTGCATATCAAAAGTGCCATAATCAAGACAACGCATAGGCCTGCCGGAACCGCACCCATAAAATGCGCCACTGCATGAAACTGTAAAACGAGTATCTATCACACCTTCATGCAAACCTATTAATGCCTGCAGGGTTTTAAAAGTAGAACCTGGTGGATATTCTGCACTTACAGTTCTGTTAAGGAGTGGTAATGCTGGATTCAAAAAAAGTTCGGAAAAATGCTTTCTCCTTTCATTACCAGTTAAATAAGATGGTTGATAAGTAGGCGCACTTACCATAGCAAGTATGCCACCTGTTTTAGGATCTATAGCAACAACAGCACCCAGTTTGTTTTGCATTAATTTTTCACCCAGCTCTTGCAATTCAATATCAACAGATGTATATAGGTTTTGCCCGGCAACTGCAGTAGTATCAAACTGGCCATTCTCCCATTTTTCTGTAAGGCGGTTTTTATTATCTCTTTTCCAATACTGTATCCCCCTTTCGCCCATCAATACTTTTTCATAAGTACGTTCTATCCCTGTCATTCCTGCATAGTCGCCTGGCACATAACCATCTTTTGGGTATTTTTTTAAAAAGTTAGAATCTACTTCACCCAAGTAACCAAGTATATTAGCTGCGGCATCATAAGGGTAACTTCTCACAGAGCGTTCCTGCAAATAAAAAGCGGGGGCAAACTTATACATACTTTCATTAAGCATTGCCATTTTATCTTCATTCAGCAAGGGCTCAAAAATGCCCGGCCGGGTTCTGCCGTTTCTAATAATCAATTCAACTACTTTTTTGTTGAATTGCTCTTTATCAATCCCCAAAATAGTACAAACCCCTGCTGTATCTATCCCTCTTAGTTTATTAGGCGTAAGCATAAGATCGTAAATAATGGTATTTTGTAAAACAGGTTTTTTATTGCGGTCAAAAACCAAGCCTCTATCCGGATAAATTACTTTACGAAAAATACCCTGGTCATCGGCCATTATTTTATACTTAGAAGAAATAACCTGTAACGAAAACAATCGCACAATTATTATAAGAAACATCCCAATAAAGATGAGCCTTATTACATTTTTTCTTGATTGATTGAATACAGGCATATTATTAAGAAAGAAATATTACATTTTTATAGTACAAAGTTGAGTAGCTATACAATGTAAAAAGTTATTTATTATACAGTGTTTGTTTTAAATTTTTGTTTGCGGTTAAATATCAAATCTGTGATTATAATTAACAGCAACGAAACTGCAGTTGACAACAATGTTTTCACCAAAAAATACCAGATGTTTCCAAATTGCCAGGCTTCCAGCAAAAAAAGCCAGGCATTGTGGAGCAATGCAAAGAAACCGGCATATAAAGCATAAGGCAATAAACCACCCATGCTAGTAATGGATGGCTCCTCATAGTTGCTATCGCTGCCCTCTTGCGGTATAAGAATATTTATTACAAATGGCCTCACATAAGCAATAAGCACACAGGCCGCCGCATGAAAACCCGGCTGGTGACGAAAGCTATCTAAAGTAAACCCGAGTAAAAAAGCTACAAGCATCAGCCATGTGCGCTGAATACGAAATGGCAGCCAAAGGATAAATAGGAAATAAATATATGGCGTTACCATCTGGTGTAGGTGTATTTTATCGAGAATAAAAACCTGTACCAGTATAAATAAAATAAAACGAATAATATTTTTAACCAGGCTGCTCAATTCTTAGTTCAATTTTTGTTTGGTGTTTTGCAATAGTTTATTAATCTCTTGTTGCTGAGCATTTTCAATTACATAACCATACTCAATATTGTGAAAGTTTGCCGCAGGTTTTAAAACAATTCGATAAGTGCTAGACTCCTTTGATTCCTGAAAATATTTAATTCTCCCTATCAACAAACCTTTTGGATAAATGGCACTAAATCCACTAGTGATAATGGAATCACCTGCCGCCAGTTTAACACCTTTTGATATTCCCGTAAATATTAACTCATCCGGATTTTTTCCATCCCAAATTACCGTTCCAGTCTCGCCTGTTTTAACAAGCTTGCCATTGAGTTTACTATCGCTATGCAATAAGCTCATTACTACTGCATAGTTGCCACTTATCTCGGTAACATTTCCTATTACGCCATTATTTGCATCTACCACTCCCATTCCTGGCTTTACATGGCTCACCTGATTACCAAACAATACCAAGTAATTGTTTTGTGCTGTTACAGAGTTGGAAACAATTTTTGCCTGCCTATAAGTAAACCGCCGAAATTGTTTTATCGAATCTATTTTAATAGTATCAACCACCTGCTTTACATCTACACTATCGGGTATAAGATAATTTTGAGCCAGCATATTGTACAACCGTTCGTTGGCATTTACCAAAGAGTCATTGGTTTTCTTTAATTGAAAATAATACTCTACATTATCATATTGCTTGTTAATACTTCCTGTGAGTTTATTTACAGTATTCCCAAACATAGCATGATGGTATTTGCTATTTTGAACAATAAGAAAAATACAGAAGGCCTGCAGTATTACAAATACCAGGAAGTTGGAATAGCGACGAATGAATAAGAATATATTTTTCACAACTGAGAGAAAATGCTATACTTAAATACAAAATTCTAAATTCTAATAAAGCTACTTCAGTTTAGAATTTAGAATTTTTAATTATTAGAATTTCAAGAACTACCTCATCACAAATGGGAAACGATCGTAATTCTTTAAAGCAATTCCGGTACCTCTAACCACACTTTTAAGTGGGTCGTCTGCCACATGCACCGGCAATTTAATTTTTGCAGCAAGACGCTTATCCAACCCACGGAGCAATGCACCACCGCCAGTAATGTATAGTCCTCTACGGTAAATATCTGCTGCCAACTCAGGCGGCGTTGTTTCCAATGCTTTTAAAATAGCTTCTTCTATTTTAAAAATGCTTTTATCCAAAGCCTCGGCAATTTCTTGATAGCTTACCATTACTTGTTTTGGAATACCGGTAACAAGGTCTCTACCATTCACAGGAATATCATCGGGTGGGCTATCCAAATCTTTCATTGCCGCACCTACCTGAATTTTAATTTGCTCGGCTGTACGCTCACCTATCAATAAACTATGATAACGGCGAAGCGCTTCCATAATATCAGCAGTAAATTCATCGCCGGCAATACGGATACTTTGGTCGCACACAATACCTGCTAGCGCAATTACGGTAATACCTGTGGTGCCGCCGCCAATATCAATAATCATGTTTCCAACCGGCTCTTCCACATCAATACCAATACCTAATGCTGCCGCCATTGGCTCGTGAATTAGGTACACTTCCTTAGCACCAGCCTGCTCTGCACTATCCCTTACGGCACGTTTTTCTACCTCGGTAATGCTGCTTGGAATACAAATCATCATACGCCAACTTGGGGCAAATAATGGTTTTTTAGGATATACCAGCTTTATCAACTCCCTTATCATTAGTTCGGCTGCATTAAAATCTGCAATTACGCCATCTCTTAGTGGGCGAACCGTTCTTATGCTTTCGTGGGTTTTTTCGTGCATCATTAATGCCTTTTTACCTACAGCAAGCAAGTTTTTTGGATTGTTTCTGTCTAATGCCACAATTGAAGGCTCATTTACCACCACTTCGTCGTTATGAATAATAAGGGTGTTGGCTGTTCCCAGGTCTATGGCTATTTCCTGTGTAAAAAAATTAAAAAGTCCCATCGGTTATTTAGTGAAAATTGTATTTAGAAAGTATGATAGCAAAGTTGAAGGAAAATATTGGATTAAAACAACGAATACTAAATATTTTTTGAAATAATTATGCTTTATGCACAACTCTTGTAACACTTGTGGATAAAGGCAATGCACAAGGTTTTAGAATGTTCGCCTTTTTATTGAATTAGCGGTTGGAAAAACTTCGTTTACGCATTACTGTTAGTTAATTTTTAATCGATAAATTCGTATCCTATATCATGCCTGTAATGAATGCCCTCAAAATAGATATTCATCAACAATTCTTTCGATTTATTTACAGCATCTTTTATATCGAACCCGGTAGAAGTTACCGCCAGCACCCGGCCACCATTTGTAACCACATTACTGTCTTTTACTGTAGTGCCTGCATGAAAAATAATACTATCAGGATAGTCTTCCACGGTTTCCAATCCATTAATAATTTTTCCTTTTTCATAATCGCCAGGGTAGCCGCCACTAACAGCTACTATCGTTGCAACTGATTGATAATCAATATCAATACTAGTATTTCCAATCTTGCCATCGGCTGTGGCTATTAACAACTCTACCAAATCCGATTGAAATCTTGTCATTACTACCTCCGTTTCCGGATCGCCCAACCGGCAATTATACTCAATTACATAAGGCTCTCCTTCGCATATCATCAGCCCAATAAAAACAAAGCCCTTATAATCTAGCTTGTCGTTTTGGAATCCTTGTATGGTTGGCTCTACAATTCTGTCCACTACTTTTTTTCGCAAGTTTTCATCAAAAAATGGCACAGGGCTTACTGCACCCATTCCTCCCGTATTTAAGCCCGTATCGCCTTCTCCAACTCTTTTATAATCTTTTGCCTCCGGAAGCAAAACATAATTTTTTCCATCTGTTAAAGCAAATACACTTATTTCTATGCCCTCCAAAAATTGCTCAACCACTACCGTTTTTCCGGCTTCGCCAAATTTGCTCCGCATTATCATCAATTCAAATTCCGATACTGCTTCAATATGCGTTTTACAAATTATAACCCCTTTGCCGGCTGCTAATCCATCGGCTTTTAATACAATAGGCAGCGGTTGTTCTTGTATATAAGCCAAGCCCTCTACATAATTATCGGCCGTAAATTTTTTAAATGCAGCAGTGGGGATATTATTTTTAAGCATAAAAGCTTTTGCATAAGCTTTACTACCCTCCAGTTGAGCCGCTTCGGCAGAAGGGCCAATCACTTTTATATGCTGTAATTGTTCATTATTTTTAAAATAGTCATATATGCCCTTTACCAGTGGCTCTTCGGGGCCAACCACCAGCATAGCTATTTTATTATCAATACATGCTTTACCCAGTTTTTCAAACTCGGTTATATTAATATCTAGATTTTGCCCAATATTTGCCGTTCCAGCATTTCCTGGTGCAATAAATAGTTTGCTGCAAAGTGGGCTTTGGTTCAGTTTCCAGGCCAGCGTGTGTTCCCTTCCTCCTGATCCTACTAAAATTATGTTCATCGGTAAATTTATGGGGGTTAAAATCGCTGCAAATTTAGGATTGCTATTTAATAATCTTTCTTTTTGCGACAGTTTGCAGCAAAAACACAGCCAAAATTATAAATATCCGTTGGCAAAATTGTAAACAGGTATTTGATGAGCGTAAAAGGAATTTCACTATTTTGAGGTCTTTACTAAAATAACACTACTATTTAACCAGACTTAAAATTCTTTACTATGGCAGATCAGCTTGCACAAAAGGGTCACCCAAAAGGTTTGTGGGTGTTATTTGGAACAGAAATGTGGGAACGTTTTGCTTATTATGGCATGAGAGCCATCTTGGTTCTTTTTATGACCAAAGCATTGATGTTTGACAAAGTATTTGCATCAAATCTTTATGGTAGTTATACCAGTCTTGTATATCTTACTCCATTAATTGGTGGTTTTGTTGCAGATCGTTTTTGGGGCAACCAAAGATCAATCATTGTAGGTGGAATTGTAATGGCCTTAGGCCAGTTTGTTTTATTTGTTTGTGCATCTACATATACAAGTTCTCCTGATCTTTCTGCATTGCTATTTTTTACTGGACTTGGATTGATGATTGCCGGCAATGGCTTTTTTAAACCAAATATTTCATCGCTTGTAGGGCAGTTATATCCTAAAGCAGACAGGCGTATAGATTCTGCTTATACAATTTTCTATATGGGAATTAATGTAGGTGGAGCTTTTGGCCCTTTTATTTGCGGTTTAGTGGGCGATACAGGAAACCCAGCCGATTTTAAATGGGCATTTCTGGCTGCAGGTTTAGGAATGGTTTTAGGAGTTATTGTCCAACTATTATTTCATAAGAAATATGTACTTAACCCACAAGGACAGACACTTGGATTAACCCCACCTAACTCACCTGCAGCATGGACAAAACCACTATTAATTATTATAGGAATGGCTTTGTTTTCAGGCCTGGCAATAGGATTACTATATGTAGATGCTAAAATTATAGGGTATCTTACTTATCTACTTATAGCGGCTACCCTATTTATTGCATTTATCATATTCTCCGATAAAACTTTAAACTCTATTGAGAAGCAAAGAATTGCTGTAATATTTATTACCGCTTTTTTTGTAATATTTTTTTGGAGTGCATTTGAGCAAGCGGGTGCTTCGCTTACTTTCTTTGCAGAAGAACAAACACAGAGAGACTTGGGCTTCTTTACCGTTCCTGCTAGCTGGTTTCAATCATTAAACTCAGTATTTGTGGTAATATTTGCTCCTGTATTTGCATGGCTCTGGTTAAAGATGGGAAAAAAAGAGCCTTCTTCGCCAACCAAAATGGCTATCGGTCTTTTTCTTTTAGCATTAGGTTATTTATGGATTTCTGTTGGTGTAAAAGATGTAGGTCCTGGTATTAAGGTTAGCATGATATGGCTAATAGGTATGTACGCATTACACACATGGGGAGAATTGTGCTTGTCTCCAATTGGGTTATCATTAGTAAATAAATTAGCTCCCTTTAAATATGCATCCTTATTGATGGCTGTTTGGTTTTTAGCAAACGCTGCTGCTAATAAATTGGCAGGTGTTTTAAGTGCATTATATCCAGATGGAAAAACAACCAGTTTTATGGGCTATGAAATGAGTAACAACTACGATTTCTTTATGTTATTTGTGGGTATGGCAGGCGTAGCTTCGCTTATTTTATTTGGACTTACCAAAAAACTGCAATCAATGATGCATTTAGATAAAGAATAATTTTTAGCATTTTTAAAAAGCCCCGACGCTGTAAGGTTCGGGGCTTTTGTTTTCACAAAACTTGCAAATACAAAATATTAAGCATGGAAAAAACACGCAAACACCCACAAGCCCTACCCTTTCTTTTTTTTAGCGAAATGTGGGAACGATTTGGCTACTATTTAATGATTGGCATTTTTTTGCTGTACCTTAAAAATGTAGAGCATGGTTTTGCTATGACCAATAGTGAAGCGTCTGATTTATATGGAACTTTTATTGCACTGGTGTTTTTAACCCCATTCTTGGGTGGTTTATTGGCCGACAGATATTTTGGTTACCGCAAATCTATTATTGCAGGTGGCTTAATGATGGGTATCGGCTATTGCCTTATGAGCGTACACAGCCTGCCCATGTTGTACTTAAGTATGACGTTAGTAATTGTAGGAAATGGTTTTTTCAAACCTAATATCAGTACGCTTTTGGGTAACTTATATTCGGCACCGGAATATGTGGCCCGTAAAGATGAGGGTTATAATATTTTTTACATGGGTATCAATATTGGTGCGTTCATCTGTAACTTTTTTAGTACTGCTATTATTATTATTTGGGGTTGGAAATATGCTTTTATTGCAGCCGGTATTGGAATGTTTGTGGGCGTTATCATTTTTATGACTGGCACAAAACATTATGCCAGTGGCGATGTGTTAAAACCCATGAGCAAGGAAGATATGCCCTTTAGCAAAATTGTGCTGACAATATTGGTACCGTCTGTAGTAGCCGGGGTAATAGGGTGGTTAATTCCCGAAAATATTTTTCAGAGTGATAGTAACGATGCTTTCATATTTGCGTGTATCCCTGTAATTTATTTTTTTGCCTCGCTTTATTTTAGAGCCAGCGAAACCGATAAAAGGCCCATAGCTGCTTTGCTAGCCATTTTTGCTGCCTGTATTATGTTTTGGGCAGTGTTTAAACAAAACGGTACAGCACTTACCCTTTGGGCAGAAAACTATACCAATAGGCAAGTAACGGGTACAACTGCTGATGTGTTTAAATCGGTAAAACAAGCAGAAGATTTTACCTACAAAAAAGATAGTGTTTCAAAATATGATGAACAATTCCGAATACAAAAAGATGCAGCAGGCAATGTGATAAAGGAATTAGATTACCCGGTATACTTTAAGAATGTTCCTGCAGAAAATAAACCTGCAGATGGGTCAACTTTTACACTATGGGGTACGCCACTTACCCAATCTATCAACCCCGGCTGGGTAATTTTGTTAACGCCATTGGTTGTTGCTTTTTTTGCCTTTTTGCGGCGACGTAATGCAGAGCCCAGCACCGCCACAAAAATTGCCTTTGGTTTACTAATTACTTCCTTATCTGTTTTAGTAATGATTGGAGCCGCCTACACAAGCAATAATGGAGCAGAAAAAGCAAGTGTGTGGTGGCTAATTATGAGCTATGGCGTTGTTACAATTGGCGAACTATTGCTAAGCCCCATGGGATTGTCGTTGGTTTCAAAACTGAGCCCTGTAAGGATAACTTCACTTATGATGGGTGGATGGTTTTTATCAACTTCCATCGGCAACAAATTATCTGGCGTATTAGCAACTATGTGGGATGGCTATGAGCACAAGGCCAACTTTTTTTGGGTAAATTTTGTATTGCTGCTTATTGCTACGTTTATCATTTTTGCCATGCTTAAATGGCTTAATAAAATAATGAAGGAAAAAGGAGTTAAATAGAAAAAATACGAGTTTAAAAATCCGGGTCGGTATTTCCGTAATACTCACCCGGTTTTTTTATGATATAAACTTAGCATTGCAAAAAAACGCAAAAACAAAAAACTCTACCAGTTGCAAAATTTGTTTTAAATATTCTGTATAGTTTCGTTAAACCTTGTTTATTGCCGCTAGTCATAGCAGAGTTGTTGTTAAATTCATTATATGCCAATCTCCAACCGTTTAAAAAATCAACATCTTTTATGGCGTGCCGCTTTTGGGCCTATGGCCGAAAATACAGCATCATTGGATGATATTTCACAAAAAAAATTGTGGGAGCTTTTACTAAAGACTTCTTCCAAGCCTCCTCAAAAAATTGCAGTTGCTAAAAATCTTGTAGATGGTTTAATGGAAGGCGTAAAAGACCTTTCGATGCAGAGCCAATTATCTAAAGAGCAAAAAGGACGTTTGCGCCGCCAACAATCGAGAGACGATTTACGCAATATGAACCTACTGTGGCTCGACCAAATGATTAACAGCCAGGCACAATTGCGAGAAAAAATGAGCCTGTTTTGGCACAATCATTTTAGCTGCCGTGTAATTAATAGTTTTTTTCAGCAAGAGCTGCTGCATGTGATACGCACTAATGCACTGGGTAATTTTGGTACGCTGCTTAGAGAAGTCAGCAAATGCCCTTCCATGCTACAATTTTTAAACAACCAGCAAAACCGCAAAGGAAGACCCAATGAAAATTTTGCCCGTGAAGTGATGGAATTGTTTACTATGGGCCGTGGCAATTATACTGAGCAAGATATTAAAGAGGCCGCAAGAGCCTTTACCGGATGGGGTTTTAATGCACAAGGTGAATTTATTTTCAGAAAAAATCAGCATGATACTGGCATTAAAACTGTATTGGGAAAAACAGGAAATTTTGATGGCGATGATGTGTTAACCATTTTGCTGGAACAGCCACAAACGGCGGTATTTATTACAAAAAAAATATACAGGCATTTTGTAAATGAACAACCAGATGATAAAAATATTCAATGGTTGGCACAACGTTTTTACGACAATAATTACGATACCACAAAATTGCTTACAGATATTTTTACAAGCGATTGGTTTTATAGCGAAAAAAATATTGGCACTATGATAAAATCGCCGATTGATTTAATGGTGGGCATCCGTCGCTTTTTGCCAATGGAGCTGGAAAAAGATGAAAGCCAATTGCTGTTTCAAAAAATATTGGGGCAAATATTATTTTATCCTCCCAATGTTGCCGGATGGCCGGGTGGCCGTACCTGGATTGATAGCAGCACTTTAATGGTGAGGTTACAACTTCCACAAGTGTTGGCAGCAAAAGAGTCTATTAACATTACCGCAAAAAATGATGACGATGTAAATATGGGTATGGTGAAGGAAGAGCAGCTAAGAATTGTTCGCAACAAAGCTTATATAGACAAAGGAGCATCTGCACAAATAGATTGGTCGCTTGTTGACAAAGCTTTTGAAAAAATCAAAAGGGAAGATCTTTCTAAAACAATTGCCGATACTCTTTTACAAACAACAAGCCGTGTACCTATTGCCACGCTTGATTCTTTTATTGCAAAAGACAACAGGGAAAATTTTATTAAAACAACTGTTATACAATTAATGGCAACGCCGGAATACCAGCTTTGTTAAACAATAACTTATTAGCTAAAAAATAAAAGCTATGCATTTTAAGCGCAGAGAATTTTTACAGGTAGGCTCGTTGGCAACAGCTACTTTAATGCTGCCAAAGTTTTTAAAAGCATTTGAACAAGGCAACCTGGTGCCACCTGGTAATAAAGTAGTAGTGGTTATACAATTCAGCGGTGGCAACGATGGGTTGAATACTGTAATACCTGTAACCAATGATATTTATTATAAAGAACGCCCAAGATTGGCAATAGCAAAAAATGCAGCACTCAACTTAAATGGCGATGCAGCTTTAAACCCTGCATTAACGGCTTTTAAAGATTTGTATGACGATGGTAGCCTGGCAATTTTAAATAGTGTGGGTTATCCAAACCCAGACCGTTCACATTTTCGCAGCATGGATATTTGGCATAGTGCTAGCGATAGTAAAGATTATGTGTACACAGGTTGGTTGGGCCGCTATTTAGACCATCAATGTGCAGGCTGCGATAAACCAACCCAGGCTTTAGAAATTGATGATGTATTGAGCCTTGCATTAAAAGGGGAAAAAGAAAATGGGTTGGCTTTTACTGACCCTAGAAGACTTTATAGCAGTAGCAATGAACGCTATTACAAAGCTATTGAAGGTTCGCACCAAGCATCTGAAGAAACGGTAGATTATTTATATAAAACAATGAGCGAAACCTTGAGTAGTGCGGATTATATTTTTAAACAAAGTAAACTTAACCCTACCGCTACTATTTATCCTGCAACAGGACTGGGTAAGAATTTAAAAACCATTGCTTCACTTATTATGAGTGATATCAACACGAAGGTTTATTATGTATCGCTGGGAAGTTTTGACACGCATGTAAACCAGGAAGGCCAACAGAAAAGATTGTTTACCGAGTTGAACGATGCCGTAAAAGCTTTTACGGCAGATATGAAAAAGAATGGCCGCTTTGATGATGTGCTAATGATGACTTTTAGCGAATTTGGCCGTAGGGTTGCGCAAAATGCCAGCAATGGAACCGATCATGGTACGGCCAATAATATGTTTTTTATCGGTGGTGGTTTAAAACAAAAAGGATTGATTAACGAATTACCTAACCTATCTGATTTGAATGATGGAGATTTGAAACACAAGGTTGATTTTAAAAGCGTATATGCCACAGTGTTAAACAAATGGCTGGGAAGCGATGACAAAAAGATTTTAGGAAAGCAATTTGAACATTTGAAATTTATATAATTGTTCGCATTTGATTTTATAGCCAGATATACAAGTCTGGCTATTTTACTTTAACAGCTTCAACACCGTTCCAGGTATATAATTCACGGCTGTTTTTCCTTTTATACTTTGCAGGCTTGTTATTTTTTTCTTCCTCTATCATTTCTTCCTCTTCCACTACTTTTACTATATAGCCTGGCTTTCCTCCTTTTTCAGCAGGGAATAACAAGGTTTCTACATGAGAAAATACATCCGCATCTCCCACTGTATATTTTCTGGGTAAATCAAAAAACTTTTCTCCATTCCATCCATGATAAAAATAATTGCTAGGTATGCCGCAAGCTTCACCCCCAATATTTATGCGGGCTATCTCATGTATATTTTGCAAACCCATATTGCCTAGCAATTTACTTTGAGCAAAACTGCTCGATTCATCAGCAGCAATGGGCCATTCTTTTTTATCCAATAGCTTAAGCTGGTAAACAGCCTTTAAACCGATGTGAATTTGCCTTTCGTCATAATCAGCATTGGAGGCATTAACCGAAATCCGGTTTATGCCATACATAAAAACAGTGTCTTCCTTAATCAATTGTTGAAAAGAAATTAAACCCAACCATACATACCCTTTTTTACCGTTCGCATATTCAATTTGCATCCAGGGAGCATATACATTATTGATAGTAGAAAATGATTTTGTCTTACGAAGCAATCGAATTTTTTCGCCATTCAAAAGTGTATCTAAAACCAATCCATTTGTAGAAGAATCATTTCTTACCAAAACTTTATTAGCGTAAACATATCGTATTGTAGATTCATCCTGGTAATTGGATTGCCAAATATCCCAATCTTCCCTATCGGGCGTTTGTGCAGATGAGCAGATTGAAACAATAGAAAAAAATACGGATATTATTAAACGCATATACAACAGCTTTACTGTAAATCTATTGTTCTTTTTTATCAGGTACAAATAGCATTGATATGGAGTTTACACAATGCCTTGTGTTTTTGTTTGTAAACCCTTCTCCCAAAAATACATGGCCCAAGTGGCCACCACAATTGGCGCACACAATTTCAGTACGCATACCATCGGGATCGGGAATGCGCTTTACAGCACCGGGTATTTCATCATCAAAACTTGGCCAGCCACAATGGCTGTCAAATTTACTATCAGATTTATATAAAGGCGCATTGCATCTTTTGCAGATATAAGTTCCCTTTTCCTTATTATTAAGCAAAGTACCTGTTCCGGGATACTCGGTTCCTTTATTTACAATAACTTTTGTTTCTTCGGGTGTAAGTTTATTCCATTCCATTGGATTCATTTTTTTTGTGGTATCTGTTGCTATAGCCGGTTCTATATTTTTTCTTTGCGCACATGCAGAAAAAACAACCGCCATCAATATTATCAAACAATTTAATGGTTTCATTATTTTACAATTTACTATTTACTTACGAAATTAGGGCTGCACAAGTTTGTTAAAAATGTAATACTCCACATAAGCTATATAGATTACTTACAAACAATCGTTTAAAAATTCTTTGCTATTTTTGCCACCGAAAAACACCAACCTTTTTTTACTTGTGAAGAAGCTATGCTACCTCTTTATTGCATTTATAGCTTGTATGCAAGCCCATGCTGCCATTCGGTATGTGGATATTGCAGCAACCGGGTCAAATAGTGGCAACAACTGGGCTAATGCATCTACCAATCTGCAAGCCATGATTGATTTGGCTGTACCGGGCGACAGCATTTATGTAGCTCAAGGAACTTATCAGCCTGCAATAGGTACATCTTATCTTTTAAAAGAAGGAATACAAATATTTGGGGGCTTTCCACACGGCGGCAACCCAACTTTTACCAATAGGAACTGGAGGGTTTATCAAACCATTTTAAGAGGACGTGGGGGTACAGTACGCTTATTTGAGGACACTGATGGTTTATCCAATCAAACTATTATTGATGGTTTTTATTTAACAGGAGCTGGCATATCCATGCAAGGCGGTATTGCTTACCTGAGTTATTGTGAAATGCGGTTCTCCAATTGTCATTTTTACAATAATAATGGAGGAAGCACTCAGGGCAGAATTTTTTATATGATGTATGGTGCACCCATCATTTTAAACTGCAGCTTTGACAATAATAGCAGCACTACCCAAGGTGGGATTTTTTATGGCCTTTATAGCAACCCGCAAATCAATAACTGTACATTCTCTAATAATACAAATAATACAGGTAGTGGTAGCATCATGTATATTTTAAATGGAGCTCCCAGGTTTAATACCTGTAAGTTTTTAAACAATAACACTTCCCAAGCCTTGCTTTTTAATAATGGCGGTTCTCCCACATTTATAAACAATGTGTTTGCAGACAATATCGGAAGCTCGGAGTGCATTTTTCAAGCTTTTACGGGCAGCAACCCTGCTCTGTTTGCCGGTTGTCTTTTTTACAATAATGTAGCAAATAATAATGGCTCTGGCGGCGGTATTATCAAAAATTATGGCTCTGTAATAAATGTAATGAATTGTACTTTTTACAATAATACTGCTACAAGTAATAGCTGGAGCAGTCTTTTCTCCAGCCAAAACAATAATGCTGTATTTACATTTGCCAATACAATTGTATATAATAATAACAGCCCTTCAGTTTTTAGACAGATAAATAATGCGCCTCCGCCTGTATATAGCTATTCGATAATACAGGGCGAAAACATTCCTGCAAACAATGTTTCGGATGTTGACCCTGCGTTTGTAAATCCCTCCAATGCAATTGGTGCAGATGGTTTTTGGGCAACAGCCGATGACGGGTTGATTCCCCAGGCAACTAGCCCAGCAGTTAACACAGGCAATACGGCCGCAGTGCCTGCTTTTCTTATTACAGATATAAGAAATGTGGCAAGGGTTCAAAATACTGTGGTAGATATGGGTGCTTATGAATATATACTTATACCAGGTCCGGTTGTGGTTACAAGTCCGGGCATCACTACATACAATGTGCTAGCTCCACCTGTAATAGTAGATAATGCCGTTACAGTAACCGACCCTGGCAGCCCAACACTTAACTCGGCTACAATTTCTATTACCGGCAACTTTTCTCCGGGTGATATATTATCCTTTACCAATACCATTGGTATGGGCAATATTACTGGTACTTACAACAATGCTACAGGACAACTTTCGCTTGTATCGGCAGGAGGCACTGCAACAGTTGCACAATGGCAAACTGCACTTCAATCTATTACTTATCGCAACAATTTAGCGTCGCCTAATTTATCAAACAGAACCATAACTTTTAGGGTTAATAATGGAACATTATGGAGCAATAATGCTACTAAAATTATTCAGCTACAAGCAGCACCATGCCAAACTACAAGCAGCACTACTGCTATTAGTGTATGCGCCGCCGCTTTACCCTACTTGTGGAACAACCAACAATACAACACTGCCGGCAACTACAATGTAATTTTAATAAATGCCCAAGGTTGCGATAGTATAGCAACTCTTATACTAACAGTAAATTCTTCTACTGCAAGTACAACCAATCAAACAATATGCCCCAACCAATTGCCAATGCAATGGAATGGACAGAGCATTACACAAGCAGGAACTTACACTGCCACACTCGTTAATAACAATGGATGCGATAGCACCGCCACTATTGTATTAACCATGCAAAACAACGGCAGTTGTTTAACCATAAATACTGCTTCTTCTCTTGCAAGCTGTAACAATAATAATGGAACTATTACCGTAACCGCATCTGGTGGCAGATCTCCATATCAATATTCTGTAGATGGCAACAACTACCAGTCTTCTCCTTCGTTTTTAAACCTTGCGCCACAAGCCTATACCGTTTTTGTTCAGGATGCTGATGGTTTAATAGTTTCTACCCCTGCTACTGTTAGTGAAAATATTTGTGCCAGCGTTCAAACTACTGCTACCAGTTGTGGTTTTAATAACGGCTCTATTTCGGTATTGGCAAATAGCGGAAACCCACCTTATCAATATTCGCTAAATGGTTCTACTTATCAAACCGATGCTATTTTTAACAATCTATCGCCAGCTAATTATACCATATATGTAAGAGATGATACCGATAGTATTGTTACCATTAATGCCAATATTGCGGCATCTGTTGCTCCAAGCATATTTGCAGGCAACGATACTATTATTATGGTTAACCAGCCATTGCAGTTATATGCAACGGATGCTAATAATACCGGATATACTCAATATAACTGGTCGCCAAGTCAAGGCCTAAATAACAACAATATTCAAAATCCCATTGCTATAGTAGATAGGGATACTCGTTATACTGTTACTGCCACCAATGCCGCCGGATGTAGGGCTACAGCAAGTATAGACATAAAAGTTTTTTCAAAAATTGATATTTATGTGCCTACTGCCTTTACGCCCAATAATGATTTACTAAATGATTTTTTAAGAGCAAGGCCTTTCGGCATTTCCAAATTCAACTACTTTGCTGTATATAACAGGGCCGGGCAGCTTGTATTTTATACAAAAAATGCAGAAGAAGGATGGGACGGCAGGGTAAATGGCAAATTTTTACCTACTGAAACCTTTGTGTGGATGGCTGAAGGAATAGGTATAAATGGAGCAACCATATTTAAAAAAGGTTTTGCTACTTTAATACGATAGCAACAAGTATCAGATATGCAATTTTATGGCACAGGATCGTGCCCGTGGCCACCCCAGGGATGACACTTACCTACTCTTTTTAAGGTGAGCCAGAAACCTTTTAATGGGCCGTATTTTTTAAAAGCCTCCAAACCATACTGGGAGCAGGTGGGCGTAAACCTGCATTTAGGCCCAAGCAACGGTGATATTACCCACTGGTAAATTTTTATCAAAAAGATAAAAGGAAGGCTAAGAATGTATTTCAGGTTTTTCATTGCAGATTTTTATTAACCTTTTAATTGCCGCTTCCATTTTTTCTTTCAAAAAAAGATATTCGGGTAATTCTTTTCCCTGATATAAAAAGAAAACATTCATGCCTTTTGCTGATTGAAGTAGTTGCTCTGCTAATTGATTTTTGCTGGTTCTGTAAACCTCTCTTGTAAGCCGTTTTATTCTATTGCGGTGAGTAGCTTTTTTAAAATACCTGCTGCTTGTACTCACACCTGCCTTTAGCTCACCCGATACATCCGTTATTTGCCACACAATTCTAAAAGGAAATAACGAAAGGCTTTTGCCCTTGGCAAATAATTGCTCAATGGCTTTACGGCTTTTCAATTTATCCTGTTGGCCAAATTTGTATTGTATTTTTTGTGTCAATATGTAAAATTAAAAAAGCTCCCGTTGAAAAACGGAAGCTTGAATATACTTAAAGCCCTTGGGCTCATTTTATTTTTTTGAACCGTGCTCGTCAGAAACCGTCAACTTATGACGGCCTTTAGCTCTGCGGCTTGCCAACACTTTACGGCCATTAGCAGTTTCCATACGCTTACGGAAACCATGTACAGTTTTTCTACGACGTTTATGCGGTTGGTATGTTCTTTTTTTACCGGGCATTTTATTTAATTTTTCCTTTTACAAAATATTGTTTGTTGTTTCATCAGCGGGGCACCATCCCTGCTTATTGTGAAAGGACGGCAAAGGTAAGGGGAAAAATGTAAAAGGCAAAAGTAAAACCAAAAAAACTGTTGTTACAACTGAATTTGGGCCGATTTAACCGGTTTGCCAAAAAAATTGGCTGCATGGTCGTCAAAATCGTTGGTATCGCCGGTGGTAAAAAAATTTGTATTTCCGCCCCGGCTGCATTGCGATGCAATTTCGGGGTGGCGGTTCAAGTAATCTTTAAGGCTGTCTGCTATTATTTTTCCTTGTTCCAGCACTTGTACACCTGTTGGTATAAACCATGCTAACTTTTTCATTAACAATGGGTAATGGGTACAAGCCAGCACTATGGTATCTATTTTATCATCTTTTTGCAGCAGGCTATTAATATGCTGTTTTACAAAATAGTCTGCACCTGGCTTTTGATATTCACCATTCTCTATTAAAGGAACCCACATAGGGCAGGCTTCCTGGCTTACTTGGAGTTGTGGGTAAAATTTGTCGATTTCTATAAGATAAGATTCCGACTGTACCGTTCCTTTGGTTCCTAATATTCCTATATGGCCATTTTTGGTATAATTGCCTATTACTTCGGCAGTTGGCCTTATTACACCCAGCACCCTTTTTCCCGGAGCAATTTTTTCTAAATCGTTTTGCTGTATGGTTCTTAGTGCTTTGGCGGAAGCTGTATTGCAAGCCAATATTACCAATGGACAGCCCTGTTTAAAAAACCATTCTACCGCCTGTAAGGTATATTGATACACTTGCTCAAAACTGCGAGGGCCATAAGGAGTACGGGCATTATCGCCCATATACAAATAATCGCATTGAGGAAGGGTTTCCACAATGGCTTTAAGTACGGTAAGGCCGCCGTAGCCGCTATCGAATACGCCAATTGGTGCAGATTGCATACCGTAAAGTTAAGGGGATTTTAGATTTTCGGTTTATGAGGCTATCTCTTCCAATTCTATTTACTGCAAATAAAAAGAGCCGCTTCTTTCAAAGCGGCTCTAATATTATTTCTTTAAAAAACTAGTTTTTCGGCGCACCTGCTGCAGGTGTGTCTTTAATGCCCAGTTTCTTTTTAACCAGTGGTAATAAATCATCGCCAGGAGGTGCTACTATTACACTTTGCACATCCAATACATAAGAATAACTGTTTTCTTTAGCTACTACTTTAATAGCATCCAATGCCTTTGTACGGATAGGAGCAATTTTCTTTTGTGCTTCTACATTGTATAATTCTTGCGCCTGATTTTGCCAGCCTTGTACTTTTTGGTACAATTCTACCAGCTCTCTTCTTTTTAAATCTTTCATTGTAGGAGAAAGTTTTGCAGAATCTCTTACAAACAAACTGTCTTTTACAGTAAGGTCTCTCATCATATCCTGGCCTTGTTTTGCCAGTTCTTCTTGGTAAACCTGCAATTCCTTATCTGCTTTTTCTGCTTCCGGCATTGAACCAATTAATTCATCGGGACTGATATAACCAATTTTTTGTGCTGATACGTTGAATACGCCTAAAGCCAGCGCAGCTACTACAAACAATTTTTTCATTACTTACTGTTGTTTTTTACTTTTTAAGTTTTAAAATTTTTTGATAGATAAACAAATGAACCTTTTTTCACAAACTATGCTGCTTCAAAAAGCTCCATTACCATTTATTTAACACCCAGGTTTTTGAGCACATCTTCGCTCTTATCCAGTTTTGGGTCGGCAAATATAACGGTAATTCCCTCACTTTTATCTAATATAAAATCGTATTGTTTATCCACTGCCAGTTTTTGTACGGCATTGTAAACCCTATCCTGTATTGGTTTTATTAATTCTTGTCTTTTTTTAAACAAATCTCCTTCAAATCCAAATCGTTTGCGCTGTAAATCTCTCAGTTCTTTCTCTTTATTGTACAGTTCATCTTCTCTTTTTTTCTTCAAATTATCGGGCAACATTACCTGTTCTGCATCGTAATCCTTAAACATTTTATCTACCGCAGTTTGCTTTTGGTCCAATTCCTGCTGCCAAAGGCGGCTAAATTCATCCAACTTTGCCTGTGCCTGGCTATATTCTGGCAGTTTTTCCAAAATGTATTTTGAGTCTATTACTGCATAACGCTGAGCAAAAAGGCTGCACACACTAAACAAAAGGGCGGCGGAAAATAGTAGTACTTTTTTCATGATTATTATCTTTTAAATTGATTATGTGAAGTATATACAAGTTGAAATAAGACTGTATATACTTCACAAATAAACAATTAATGATTAAAATAAAATCTTAATTTTTTATTCAGGCTCCTGGCCAAGCATAAAGGTGAATTTAGCTGCTCCTTTAAGCCCTGTTTGCCCATTGTATCTATCAAAACCAACACCATAATCAAACCCAAGCAAACCAAACATTGGTAAAAAGAAGCGTGCGCCTACACCTGCCGATCTACGCAACTTAAATGGATTGTAACTTTTAAAATCGTACCACCCGTTGGCTGCTTCAAAAAATGCAAGGCCGTAAATAGTACTACTGGCAGCAGTACTAAAAGGATACCTTAATTCTACCGTGTATTTATTAAAGATGGTAAAATATTGTGTTGGGTTTACACCATCGGGGTTCACCCTTGGGTCGGAGCTACTGTACACCGGATAACCTCTGTGCGCAATAATATCGTAACCCAATAACGCCTGTGTGTTACTTAAGCCTGCATCACCCACCTGGAATCTTTCAAACGGCGAAATGGTTAGTTTAGAATTATACCTGCCGATAAAACCATACTTGGCAGCAGCTTTAAGTATAAATTGTTTATTTTTTTCGGCACCTTTTGCCCTGCCAATAGGTACATACCACTCTGCATTCATACGCCATTTATGAAATTCTGGCAATTTGTAGTTATTATCTGTTTCTGATGTAATGCCCATTAAAGAATATGGCAAGGTAAACTGGCCACTCAACATAAAATTAGAGCCGCTGGTTGGGAATATTGGGTTGGGACCGGCAGAGTTTCTTAACAAAGTGAGTTTTAAACTTATATTGGTAGAGTTTCCATCTGATAATCCGGCAAACAGCCTGTCATAATTTTTCAGTTTATATTGCTGAAAGTTTAACGAGTAAATCAGGTTGAAATAATCATCCGGCCATTTTAACTGCTTACCCAATGAAACACCAACTCCTACTGTTTTTACATAAGAAGTATCGCCACAGGTTTTGCAATATCTTCCTGTTAAAGGATCGTATGCATTTGCAAACTTGGTATTGTAATAGCTTACGCTAAAAGAATTTCTTTTTTTACCACCCAGCCAAGGTTCGGTAAAAGAGAAGCTGTAAGAACGATATGCACGGCCATTCGATTGTATCCTAGCACTTAGCTTTTGTCCATCACCTACTGGCAATGGATCCCAGCTTGATTTTTTGGTAATATTTTTTATAGAGAAGTTATTAAAGGTAACACCCAAAGTTCCGGTTAAACCAATACCTCCACCAAAACCTGCAGATAGTTCCAACTGGTCGGCAGATTTTTCTTCCACCTGCCAGTTAATATCCACCGTTCCATTTTCGGCATTTGGTTGAATGTTTGGATTGATGGTTTCTGCATTAATAAAACCTAGTTGCCCCAGCTCTCTTTGTGTACGAATAATGTCTGTACGACTGAATTTTTCGCCGGGTATAGTACGCAATTCACGCAGTATAACGTAGTCTTTTGTTTTATCGTTGCCAGATACGGAAATGTTTCCATAAGTAGCTTGCAGACCTTCTGTCATGCGGATTTCAAAGTCGATGGTATCGTTATAAACAGCCGTTTCTATTGGCTCTACCCTAAAGAAAAGATAACCATCATCCATATACAAGCTTCCAATATCACCACCTTCAGCTGATAGCTGTTTGCCCAGACGTTTGTTTAATACATCTACATTATAAACATCTCCTTTTTTAATACCTAGAAAGACATTCAGTATTGAGTCTGAATATTTTGTATTTCCCTTCCAGGTTATATCTCCAAAATAATATTTGTGACCTTCCTTTACTTTTATATGAAGGTTGAGATTTCCTTTATCATCCAACATAGAAGTATCGTCAACTATTACAGCATCTCTAAAACCACGAGCATTGTAATAACTTACAACACTCTGCTTATCTTCTGCATACTTTATCTCATTGAATTTTGATGAGCTAAACAATTTAAACCTGAAATATGGATCGAGAATGTCTTTTGTTTGAGATGGAGAGAGATAACCCATTTCTTTAAGATATTGCCTAAATGGCTGGGTTTGCAACGATGTATCACCATAAGGACTAACTACTTTATCGGGAAACAAAGTGATTTTGGTCATTTCTTTCGTTCCCTTCATTTGCTTTTTTAAACGCTGGTCGCTTACTTCATAGTTATCGGCAAAGTTTACAGAGTTAATGCGTACTTTATTTCCTTTCTCTATATAAAATATTAATCTAACAGCATTGGTTGAACCTATAATTGGCTCTTCTTTCATATTAACCTGCACATTGCGATAGCCTTTGCCAGAATAAAATTTAGTAATGGCTTCTACTGCAGTTAATTTCATATTCTCACTTATCACCCTGTCTTTTGAAAGACCTACTTTGGTTTCTAAGTCATCTTTTTCGCCTTTCTTTACGCCAACAAATTTAAAATCCAATAAACGAGGGCGTTCTACGAGATTTAATTCAATAAAAATTTTATCTCCTTCAAGCCTGTTAATTCCTACTTCTACATTTGATACAAGCCCTTGTTTCCACAGTTTGGCTATTGCTTTTCCAAAAGCATCGGTACCAGGAATTACTACCTTATCGCCTACTGCAAGGCCAGAAATCGAAATAATGAGATTGGGGTCAAATGCCCTTGCGCCAGTAACGGTAATGCCACCAATGGTATATTCTTTTGGGTATTTTGATTGATAAATTTCCAGTAAAGCCGGATCTACCGAAACTGGAATGGTATCCTGAGCAACACCAGCAAAACCGGTAACCGAGGTAAATAAAAGTGCAGCAATAAAAAATGCGTTTTGGTAAATCCGTTGCATCAATAGTTTTTTACGAGTGGCAAATTAAGGCCATTAATGAAAAGTATTTGTTAAGCCCATCCTAAATAGTTGGCTGCACTTGGCTGCTGTTGTTGGTTTCAGGAGGTGGATGTTTGATTTTGAGCTATTTGTTCACCTGTTTTCCCAAACCTTCTTTGCCGTTTTTGATAATTTAAAATAGCCTCATAAAGATTTTCTTTCCTAAAATCGGGCCATCGGGTATCGGTAAAGTATAGTTCGGCATAAGCCAGTTGGTATAATAAAAAGTTGCTGATTCTATATTCGCCACTAGTTCTAATCATCAATTCAGGGTCGGGATAATTGGCGGTTGCAAGGTATTTTTGAAATAATTCAGATGTAATATTTTCTGGTTCAATTTTTCCGGCTTTTGCATCAAATGCCAAGTTTTTAACGGCATTTAACATTTCCCAACGGCTACTATAGCTTAAAGCCATAATTAATTGTAAGCCTGTATTTTTAGCCGTTTCATCCAATGCTTCATCCAATTCTTTCCTTGCATTTTGGGGCAACATATCTATTGCCCCTATTACATTAAGCTTAATATTATTTTTGTTGAGGGTTGGCACTTCTTTGCGAATAGTATCAACAAGCAGCTCCATTAAACCAGTTACTTCGTATTCCGGTCTGTCCCAATTTTCGGTACTGAAAGCATAAAGGGTAAGATATTTTACGCCAAGTTCTGCTGCTCCCTCTACCACATCCCTTACACTTTGTACACCATGCAAATGCCCAAAAAGCCTGTCTTCGCCCTGCTCTTGTGCCCATCTGCCATTGCCATCCATAATGATAGCTATATGAGAAGGCAATGCCTGCAGGTTAATATTTTCTTTTGCATCCATATAATTAAAAACGAGCAGTCAGGCACTTGGCCTGACTTTTTTAACGGCTGCAAAAGTAATGAACTTTAGTAGAAAATACTATCTTTTACGGGTATCATTAAACAAAAAATGTGCAGCAAAACCGCACATTTTTTATCAATATTAAAATATTAAAAATATATTATTAAAACACTGATGGGCATTTATAACTACCAAAAGTGTATGAAAGACCAAATTCAATTATTATATACTGATCCTTTTGTTTGCTCCAGCCACGCTGGCGACCTTCTACACCTATAATATTGTTTGGGTCTATTTCGTAGCTTCTATCTTGCAAAAGTGCGGCAGTAGGACCATTGCCGGTTGTTGGAAATTTATCTGCTCCAATATAAGTGGTACTTACATCATCTATATAATCTGTAAAAGTGTACCGGTGTGCTACTTCAAAAGATAAATTTATTTTTTCACTAAGATTGTATTTAATACCAGCCCCAAATGGTACACATAAGGCCATTGTGCCATAGGGTTTTCTACCATCATACCCTATTGTTTGTCCTTCTGTTCCCAATGGCCTAAGAAATTCTTTTTTGCCTCCAATAAACGCATAGGGATCGTAACTAAACGCACCTACACCTAAGGTAACATAAGGTGTAAATGAATAGTTGGGGTCATTAGGTACAAATTTAAAAAAATTAAAATCGCCCTGTAACGCTATTTCCCAAATATTGGTATTAAAGCTTAGGTTTCTTGCCTGTTGAAATTCGTTTTTGCTGTATTGATCGCTGTATCCCAACTGGGCAAAACGCCCTGCGATACGGGCTCCAATATAGTTACTGAATTGCTTGCGAAAAAACACTCCAATTGCAGCTTTTGGTCTATTAAAACTTGCACGGGTATTTATATCGCCAAAGTAATTAGCAACTCCGGCGGTTACGCCAAATTCGCCAGTTTGCACATAAGCTTCAGATTGGGCAAAGCTAGCAGTTGTAATTGTTAAGGTAGCCAGAACGGTAAAAAAAAATTTAGTCACTTTCGAGTAATTTTAGTTATCTGCAAACCCAATTAGGGTCGATAATGAGGTGCAAAATAAACAAATGTTTGGTATTAACGCATAACGAGCAGTTTTGTGATTTGAAAATAGTTAAAATTTTATTGCGCTTTTTCAACCCTTAACCCTGCACTCATTACAGCTTTTAATGGATTGTCTCTCATAATATGAAAAATACTAAACTGATATTGACCTGCTTTAATAAAACGTTTATTAAGTGCAAGGGGTTTACGCACTTCCCAAATATCATCCATACTAGTCCCTTCCCATCCGGCGGCATCGTTACCAAGCGGCAAATCTACCTTTTGATAATGCAAACTATCTCCGGGTGCCTGTAGGCCAATATTAAGCCATATATTATTAAAGCGATATGCATCCGTATGCCGCAATACTATATATATATTATAAGAGGAAACGGTATCCCTAATAGTAAAACTACCTTTAGCAGGATAGTCAGTTTTCCACTCGTAGCCCGGAATAGACGTATTTTTTTCAAATACTTCTATTTGACTGCATGAAAAAAGGCTGAGCACCAGCAATAAAAATGTAAAAACCTTAGGGCTGCTTATAGATTTTTGATAATACATAGACTGATAACAGATATAAAATTACAAAACATTCAACACCTGCTCTTTTGCTTTTTCTAATTCATCTTTCATTTTTACAACGCATTGTTGAATGCCTGCATCGTAGGCTTTGCTTCCGGTAGTATTTATTTCACGGCCAATTTCCTGCAGAAGAAAAGAAAGTTTTTTGCCTTTCCCTTCTTCGGGATTGCTTATTATTTCTTTAAAATAATCGCAATGCTGTTTTAAGCGTATTTGCTCTTCGTGAATGTCAATTTTTTCCATGTAATAAATAAGCTCCTGCTCCAACCTGTTTTCATCAATATTTTCTTTTCCTACATGTTCGTTCAACAACTGGTAAATTTCATCTTTAATTTTTGCTTTGCGAGCCGGCTCCAATTTTAAAATATTTTCTTCCTGTTCTTTAATTTTTTCTATTCTTAATAAAAGGTCTTTTTCTAAAGAAGTACCTTCTTCATTTCGGTGTCCGTTCAATTCTGCCAGGGCAGAAAGTAAAACTATTTTAAATTGTTTGAAATCATTTTCATTTAAAATGTCGGTAGCAGGGCTCACTACTTCCGGCAAACGGAGCAGTGCACTTAAAACAGAATTGGTATCAATTTTTAATTCGCTCGCCAGCGTTTCAATTTGTAGATAATACGCTTTTATTAAATCTGTATTTATAACAACAGGTTTGCTAGCACCGTTTTGTTTTAAATTTACATAGCAATCAATTGTACCACGGCCCAAATGTTCCTGGATGATATTTCTTACTTCAAATTCATAAGGCTTTAATAGTGCAGGCAATTTTAATTGCAATTCAAACTGCTTACCATTGAGTGCTTTTATTTCTACCAAAAAAGTTTTATCTCCTACATTTTGTTCAGCCCTTCCAAATCCCGTCATTGATTTTAACATACCATAAGTTTTAATGCAAGATAATTGTTTTGTTATGCTTGTGCGTACCCAATCTTTAAAATAAATAGTTGCGAAACTACTTTGCAGTTCATTAAAAAAGCCCGGCTTTTGAAACCGAGCTTTAATATATGTATGGGTTAGTAAGTACGGGAACAAAATTCCCTCACACAATATTAAAAATAATTTTTGCTAACCAAAAAAAAATTATCAATTATTTTATGCACATTTTTATTTTGCCTGTGGATAAGGAACGCTATTTTTTACACTGCTCTTAACAAAAAAAATGAACCTGAAAACCGATTTTACCTTCACAAAAAAATTGAACCGCCTGAAAGCCTCTATTCATCATGATTTCATAATACTATACTTTGCTCCCATAATAAAATGTTTAGCCGTTATAAAAAACGAAGTCGAGATTTTTTATCAAAAAAGATAGAAAAAAAGCTATAAAAAAAAATTGGTGGCTTTGCAGGTTTTAAGCTTAAAACATGAAATAGCAGAGATTATGCAAAGGATAGTAACTTTGAAAAAAATAAAACAATATGCAATTCCCATCTCCGGTTTCAATAAAATGGATAGCAGAATTAATTAACGCAACGCTTAAAGGAAATATAAACGGCCAAGCAACAGGCATAAATGAAATACATAAAGTAGAAGTAGGTGACCTTGTTTTTGTGGATCATCCCAAGTATTATGACAAGTGCATAAACAGTAATGCAAGTTTTATTATCATCAATAAAGAAACGGATGTACCCGAAGGAAAAGCATTGTTAATTACTGACAATCCATTTGAGGCTTACAGCAAAATTGTAAACCATTTTCGCCCGTTTACGCCTGCAGCAAAAATGATTAGTGATACGGCTGTAATTGGTGAAGGCACTTATATTTATCCATCTGCATTTATAGGGCATCATGTTAGCATAGGAAAAAATTGTATCATTTTTCCTAATGTTACTATTATGGATTATTGTATAATTGGCGACAATGTAATTATACAATCAGGTAGTGTAATTGGTGGCGATGCCTTTTATTACAACACTAAAAAAGACCGGGAAGTATGGTATAAAAAAATGCCAAGTTGTGGCAGGGTGATATTGGAAGATTTTGTAGAAATAGGCTGTGGCTGCACCATTGACAGAGGCGTGAGCCATGATACCATTATTGGTAAAGGCTCAAAACTGGATAACCAGATTCACATAGGCCATGATTCTGTTTTAGGAAAAAATACTTTGTTGGCTGCACAGGTTGGTATTGCGGGTGTGGTAGATATTAAAGATGGCGTTACGGCTTGGGGACAGGTAGGTATCAGCAAAACACTTAGCATTGGAGAAAATGCGGTGATACTAGCCCAATCGGGTGTGCCTGCAGATCTCGAAGGTGGTAAAATATATTTCGGCTCGCCGGTAGAAGAAGCGGGTATTAAAAAAAGAGAACTAGTATGGGTAAAACGCATACCGGAACTTTGGAAAAAAGTAATGGGTGAATAATGCAACTTAATTATAGCCGGGTATTGTTTCTTCCGTTGTTGGTGTTTGTTTAATTGGTTGCACAGGTATAGGCTCATTCGGTACGATGGGTGTCATTTCAATACCATAATTATAAGGCAGCAGGTCAGCTACTTTCTCCCATGACCAGTATGCATTTACTACCAAATCGTTTTGATCAAAGTAATAGCCATTCTGCTCAATACCCATTGTTTCTGCAGGAGGAAATACCAATACCGAATATTGAAATTCTGCAGGCTCTTCAGAATATAAAGTTGTATAAAGTTGCGATGGCTTTTCTTTTAAATAAATCACACCCACTCTTGATTGGTTAGGTTTAATTTCTACTATCTGTGTACTATCATCTTTTTGATAATTGAGAGCACCATAAGGGCTTTTAAGTGCGATAGAGGTATCATTGCCTTTATAATTTACCAGAAACTGGATTTCAAAACCTTCTTCTTTTAATTGTTTATTAAAAACGCTTCTCATAAAATGAAGGATTGATCCATTATACGCTTTTTCTCTTGCCAATTTCCATCTTAACAGTTGCACAGAATCGGCGTCCTTCATTTCCTCAAATAAGGGTGAGCCTGTATAAACGCTTACTTCGGTATTGTATTCATATGTAAAGGAATCCAGCGCATACTTTATATTATAACCCAGGTCGTTGTTTTCAATTTGTAAAGCTTCTGTAGCCAATACTTTCAGCCTGTTGCGTCGCTTTGAGAAATAAAACTTTAATGTTTCAGGGTTTTTAATAGTGCAGGCTGTACTGTTATTTGTTTGGCCTATAAATTTATCAACAAAAAATTTTCCATATTTATTCCAACCATCTTTTACTTCTGTTGTGGCGACCACGGCCACATCAACCATCTCTTTTTCTTTTTGGCTTAATTGAAAAGAAATATTTCTGTCGTCGGGGTCGCTATTACTTACCCTCCTGCTTTCTGTATTATAACCTGTATAAGTAACTGCTAAAGTATAACCACCTTCTGGCAGATACAACTTAAAATTTCCATCGGCATCTGTTGCTGTACCAAGTGTAGTATTTTGGGCAAATACAGATGCCCCTTGCATTGGCTGGCCGGTTACTGCACTAGTAACTTTACCACTCACAATAAAATAAGATTGAGAAAAAATGGAGCCGCTGAAAAAAGTTATCAGCAATAGCGAAAGAATTTTTTTCATTAAGTATTGAATGGTTGTTTTTTAAATAGGTATTCAAAAATACATTATTCACTGTTAAGTTTTTGTTGCAATGCCTTACAGGTATGTTCAATAGTTTGCTGCAAAGGCCTATAACTAAAGCCAGGTAAAAATTTTAGCAGTTTGCTATTATCAAAATAAACATATGCCATAGCAGTTTTTGCAGTTTCTTTTGTAACCAATGCTGGCTTTTTAGAAAAGCTACTCTTAATCCTTTCTATTACAGGCACCAGCTTTGCAATAAAGGGTGTAACTTTTTTATGCGGCCTTTTTTTATTGAAACTATCGGCAATAGCATTAAAAACATTTTGATAGGTTTCATTGTGGCCGCTCACAATAAATTTTTCTCCGCTAATTTCTGATTCCATCAAAGCAATCATTGCATTAACAACATCCCGCACATCCACAAAACCTGTAGTACCAGTGCTATACCATGGAAACTCATTGTAAGATGATTTAAAAATTGCTGTAGAGCCTGTATCCCAATCTCCTGCTCCTAAAATAATAGTTGGGTTTACTACAACAGCCTGCAAACCTTCTGCCACGCCTCTCCACACTTCCATTTCACCCAGGTATTTACTTTGGCCATAACGGCTGTTGCTTGTTTCGGGTGTCCATACCATTTTTTCATGAATAGGCTCGTTTTCTCTTATTCTTCCCAAAGCCGCCACAGAGCTTACATGAACCAATTTTTTAACGCCGACATTTATACAAGCATCTACTATATTGGCGGTTCCTTCAACATTTATTTTATAAAGTTGTTCAACATCCTTTTTATAAAAACTTACCAAGCCTGCGCAATGATAAACATACGCTACTCCCTCCATTACTTCTTCCAGTCTTATAACATCCAATATATCACATTGCACCTGTTGCAACAAAGGATTATTAAAATTAGCCAGGGCGGTTTTATTATAAATAGCTTTTACTGCCTTGCCTTGACTTAATAATGTTTCAATTAAAACCTTACCCAATAAACCCGAGCCTCCTGTTACTAAAATCATTTTACTAAGATGTTAGGAATTGTAATCATAAAAGCCTTTACCTGTTTTTCGTCCCAATTCGCCTTTTGTAACCTTATCTATTTGCAATGGCGAAGGTTTAAACCTTTCAGCATTATCAAAAGCTTCATATAAAGAAGTTGACACCGCAAGGTTTACATCCATTCCAATCATATCCATTAATTTGAAAGGGCCCATTTTAAAACCGGCAGCTTCCAAAGCCTCATCAATTTTTTCTATGGGTATATTTTTTTCCAATGCTAGATGCATTGCTTCCAGATAATAATGCCTTGCTACCCGATTTACAATAAATCCTGGAGCATCTTTGCACAAGACAGGTACTTTATTGATGCTTTTACAAAATTGAATGAGTTGCTGTACAGTATCATCAGACGTTTGCATTCCTTGCACTACTTCTACCAGCTTCATGATATGTGCAGGATTGAAAAAATGCAGGCCTGCAATCCTTTGTGGTTTTTTGATTGGCTGCTGTATGGCACTTATGGATAAAGAAGATGTATTGCTTGCCAAAATACATTCAGGTGTATTGACTGCAGCTAGCTGGTTAAAAATATCAATTTTGACATTCAGCTTTTCTACTACTGCTTCAATGATTAAATCGGCTTTGCAGTTGTTAATAACCGACGTAAAAGATATATTGTTCCAGGAAGTTTCTTTTTCCTTCTCTGTAAGCTTTTGCTTATCAACCGATACCTGCAGGTTTTTAGCAATAGATTTTTTTGCCGATTCAAGTACGGCTTCATTAATATCACAAAGGATAACAGGATAATTTTTAATAGCAGCGGCCAGGGCAATTCCACTGCCCATTGTACCTGCGCCTACAACCGAAATAGATTGGATCATGCGCAAAAATAAAAACTGCTGTCTTAATTAACAGATTTCTTTTTAAACGAAAAAAAGAACTGATAAATTACATATAGCACAACGCTTAAACTACACATAGGCAAAAGGAAGAAACATTATACTCAACCATTTGTATTATAGTAAAAATTACTTAAAAAATTCAGCTACATTTTCCAGGTTTTTATTATACTCTATTTGCCCTTGCTTTGTTTTTGCAATGGCTTCTTTTGCATACTGGGTGCTTTTTTCAACCAGCTCTTTTTCAGTTGCGGTTAAATTAACAATACCATCTTTTTTACTATACCTTATGGGAACAGAACCAGCATTCGGTTCATTGGAATTTTGAACACCGATATAATCTTCTCCAGCGGCTCTTGCTTTTAGGTACAATTTTGTTCCACTGGGAAAATAAACGCATACATATTCCTCTACTTCTGGTGCGGAGTAAAAGTACTCAGTAACGGTGCCATTTTCTGACCGCTGATTTATAAACCCTATTTTTTTCATTCCCGGGCCAAAATTACCCTGGTATATTACCTTACTTTTTTGATTTTCGAGGTATCCGTATTTTAAATACAAAATATCGTTTTCGTCTCTTGCAAACTCGCCTACCATTATTCTTGGTTCCTTTACCCAATTGCCCCTGTAAGGATCATTATCTTTAAAATAGCCGGTAAATTTTATCCCGGAGCCATACTCAATTTCCCCTTTTAAAAAATTGTAGGCTTCATCCATTTTACCTTTAAACTTCATCCCTGTATTGTCGTAGTAAGCACAATCATCCATATTATCGAAGTTCATGCTGTAATGGCCCGTAATATTATTTTCTTCTTGTGTTACAATGGTATGTATGCCTACTTGTTTTCCCATTTTAAATGTGCCGGTAGCGGTGTAGCTTTCCCCTTTGGCAGTGGCCAAGCCATCTATTTGTCCATCTGCAAAATTTCCTTCTACTTCTATATTGGTTGCTTTGGTTTTGTATTTGCCTTTGCCATGTGGCCTTCCATGTAAAGTATTGCCCACATACTCATCACCATTATATGCTTTTAAAGTTTCTACACAATCGCCCTGGCAGTTTATTTTGGTTCCACCAGAATAAGCACCATTTTTGGCTAACATCGATTTAAGAATAATTTCTTCATAGTCCTTTGGGGTAAGTCCAAACTTTACTGCTACACTCAATTCATCATAACCAGCATCCCTGGCAGCTTGTTTTAATTGAGAATGATATTGAGGTTCTCTTTTTAGCCCTCTAGCTTTTATTAATGCTTCTAATTTATCAACTTTTGCTTGATAGGCCTTTTCCCTTGCCTCAATAGCTCGTCCGGCTGCTTCTTGCCTTCTAATTCCACTATAATCTGCCCAGCCATACGCATTATAATTTCCACTAATAGTGGAAGTTGACGAAGATGATTTATTGCTCGATCTCATATTATTATAATGGGCATTATCATTTGCATCTATTCGTCGTTGTCTGTCTAAAGCTAATTGCAGTGTATTAGGTGCATGGTAGGCATCTCCATACTGTGCAGCGGCTATAAATGGGGTTATTAATAATACGGTTAGGAAAATATTTTTGATGTTGTGCGTATTATAGTTTGATAATTTTTCCATTGTATAATGTTTTGGTTTCAGCATTGTGGATGCTGTAATAATAGAGCCCTTTTGAAAGATTTTCTGTTACTACCGTATTGGTGCCGGCGGTAATAATTTGCTGTAATACCTTCCGTCCTGCAGCATCGGTAAGCTGCATATACATTTTTTTGCCGGTATTATTTTGCACATGGTAGGAAGCAGATACTATTGTAGGATATACAGAAATTCCGCCATCGCCCATTTTTATCGATACTATATTTGTTAGCTTATTGCTTCCATCAAGATCAACCTGCCGGATGCGGTAATAAAGATTTTGAGATTTAACTGTACTAATGTTATCTGTAGCTGCATATTCATTATGCGATTGATTCTTGGCCGCTTTTGTATCTACACTACTAAAGTTTCTTCCATCTACACTACGTTCAATTTCAAAATGCGAAACGCTTTGTTCATTGGCTGTTTTCCAGTTGAGGCAAACATTATTGGTATTGCATTTTTGGGCGGCGAAAGAAAGAAATTGTAGCGGCAACACGGTAAATCCATTAACAATAAAAAGCTCTCTCCCAGTTACTGTTGTTGTTCGTACAGAAAAAAGCTTATTCCCGGCAACAGTAAAAGGGCCTGCGGTACTGGAGCCTGAACCAGGCTCAACGTCTTGAAGCATATATGTGCCTATTGCAGTACCATCAGTTATCCATGGCTCACTTCCATTTGCAGTAGTAGCGGCATTGAATAAAATTTTGTCGTTCACCACAAAAAAATCCCTAAAACTGGATGATGCCGGGCCGGGATTTATATCTTTTACCAAACTGGTTCCGGCGATTGTACCATCTGTTTTCCATAATTCATAACCGTTCGCTCCATCACCACCCGGAAAATACAGGTACCCATTTAATATAGCCATCGAAAGGCTTATATTGTTTCCATACATAGCTATAGAACCAATCGCCTCAACTAGTGAAACGGTACCTCCTGTTGTACCATCAGTTTGCCATAATTTTGTAGACACCCCGTCGAATGCAATAAAATAAAGTTTATTGTTGAATACAATAAAGTTAAATGCATCGCTACCACCTGAGCCGGGATTAATATCTTTTACCATATAGGTGCCTGCTTCGGTGCCATCAGATCGCCAAAGCTCTTTTCCTAAAACCCAATCATTTTTACTAAAAAATGCAATGCCATTAAAGCCTGCAATTTCAACCCCATCCTGCACTCCGGGTATACCTGGTGCGATATCCTTTACCATATGTGTACCTGCCTCCGTACCATCCGACACCCAAATCTCCTCACCAGTTGCAAAACTCTGTGCATAGAAAAAAAGTTGGTTGCCTACTTTTGTTATAACCCTTGGAGAACCTGATGCAGCAGCCGATTCCGTATTTATATCTTTTACCAGCGTAGTACCTGCTTCTGTACCATCTGTTCGCCAAAGTTCGGAGCCTTCTGTAGCTGTTTTTCCATCAAAATACCTAAACCCATTGAATGTAGCATATGTAAAACTATGGGAGCCAGCAGTTCCCGGGTTAATATCTTTTATAAGTACAGTTCCGGCCTCCGTGCCATCGCTTTTATACGGTTCAGCACCAGTGTCAGGGTTATTACCCCAAAAAACAAGCTGGTTATTTAATACGGACAATACAGTAGCTCCTCCAGCGCCAGAACCTGGGTTAATATCCTTTACCATATATGTACCAGCCTCCGTTCCGTCTGAAACATATAGCTCATTTCCATTTACTGCAGCTCCATTGCGGCCTGTAAAGTATAGCTTATTGTTCCATGCAATAGTTTCATTACTATTAGTGGCACCATTTCCGTTGCCAGGCCAAATATCCTTAACCAGCGTAAAATTTTGTGCGCCCAGTTTGTGGCATATTGCAGAAACAATAAAAATGACAATTAAAGAAAATTTTGCTTTCATATTTTTTATTGCAAGTATTTATGATTGAAAAAATAATACAACCGTTATTTATTTTTAGATACAAAAGCTTGTGTAAAGTGCTTTAAAAACAATTAAGGTTTTTTAGCTACGAAAGTTTTTATTTATATCTTCTTGCCTTTATAATTTATACGCCGCTATTTTTTTATTTGTATTCTTGTAATAAATCAACCCGTTTGCTTCGTCAAATAAATAGTCAGGTTTTTTATCGTCGATTACAACTTTACCTTCTGTTTGGCCTGTTAGCTTATTTACTTTTACCAGCCCAAAGCCTCTATCTGTGCCATCATCAATTTTAGACATGATGATTTGGTAATTTGCTGTGCCTGCAGTCATATTAAACCGTTTTGAAAATGCTGCAGCTCCGGCTCCTCCAAAATTATTCCAGCGTTTTGATTTACGCATTTCGTCATCATACGCCACGGTACCAAAACCCGACGAACCTGCAGCATAACCATGAGCTGCGGCATTACCAACAGATACAGCCATTGCCATGCCACCCAATATTTTACCTGCTATGGAAGTACCGGGAGCCTTATAAAATGTATGGTATTTCTGTTTGCCATCCCAACCCAGCAATACCATATTTTGTGCGGAAGAAACCAGAATACCTTCATTTGTAATATCAATATTTTGCGGATCTTCCTTGTCTTTAAAATCAACCTTAGCAAATGACGTTACTTCGCCAGTAGTTTCGTCAATTTTATTTATTTCGTTATCGTTGATTACATAAAACATTCCGTCTTTACGAACAGATGCGCCACCCGTTTTATATTTAAGCGACTTGCTAATTACATCTTTACCTGTTATTGGATCCTGAATATTTGTTTCCTCTGTTGTAGAATATATTAACCCTCGCTTTGTCATTACCAGGCTCATTATCTGCCCTTTAACACTCATGTCTTTTTTTGTTACAGTTGCACCAGTAGCCGCATCAATAATGTTAATAAAGTTTTTGCCAGATTCTTTTGCGGAGGAAACAGCAATTTTACCGTCATTGAGGGTTATCTTATTTATTTTTCCTTTCAACTCAACGCCCTTTCCCCATTTATTTTTTCCGGTAACTGCATCAATATAGTAGAGTTCAGATTTTTTTTCATCCGTTGCAAATACAAAGCCTTTTGAATCGGGGATAAAAGAAGCAATATTATCATCAAACTTAAAAGGCTCGCCTATTATCTTACCAGCTTTTTCATCTATAACTACAAAGTATTTATTGTTGAAAAAATATACTTTTTCAGAATCATCAATTTTAAAAAACTTGCCCGATGTTTCTGTAGATGCTTTATTCGCCTGGCCTTTCATATTACCCATACCAGTGGTTGCAGCGGCAACACCACCTACCATCGGGAGCTTTTTTAGCAATCCACCAGCCAAGCCTCCAGATTTGTTTTTATTTTCTTCGGCCTTTGTACTTTCCACTATGCCCGCATCTTCCGTTTCCTCAGACTTTAATACTTCGTTTGGTGTTTTAAAAGGAATGCTAAAAACTGCTTTACCGGCTTTGCTATCCAGCTTATAAATATTTTTATCTGTTGCAATTAAAAATTCCGTGGCAGAAACAGACAATGGCATAGAGTTAACTACTTCATTATTTTTTGTAAAGACATCCTGCAGTTTCCAGGCCTCTTTTGCATTGGGGGCATCAATAAAAAAAACTGTTGATTTATTGTTCTCATAAGCAGTCATTACAAAACCATCCAGATTAGGAAGAGCATATCTTTTGCCCACCATTTTATAACCCATATTTCTTGTATCTGCCACTACCTGGCCGGTGAGCACATTTAATATAGTGTGCTGCCTGTTCAACAAACCTCCGCTTACCATTGCCACATACGGAGATTGGTCAATCATGGAAAAATTGTCTTGTTGTATATTGCCAAATTTTTCACTTTTCCAAAGTACTTTTCCGTTATTACCATCTACTCCAAATAGTGCCCCATTGGTGGAAACAATTAAAGTGCCTACAGATGAAAGGCTAAACCAATCAATGTTGCTTTCAAAATTATTTTCCCAGGCTTGTTTGTTTTCTTTTGAAGCCTTCGTTTCTGCCATTGCAACATCGTTATCATTGCTATTGGCTGGTTGAGCATTATCATTTTTTTTCTCGGCTTTTTCCTCTTTGTCCTTTTTCTTTTTTAAAAGCCCTCCCAATTGTGCATCGGCGGTGCTTAATAAAAAGAAACTACCGAAGATGAGTGTTATTAATTTAAGTTTCATGGTCAATTTTTTAAAATATGGTTTAACGATAAAAGCTGTTTTGAAATTTACTGCTTAAGAATTCTCCCCTTATATACAGTTGTATTTTCTACATTTCGAATATTGTAATAGTAAATGCCTTTGGAAAGCGTTCCTATGGTTATAGCATTTGTTCCAGCCACAACACTTTGCTGTAAAACGATACGTCCCGTGGCATCGTACAGATGCATATTCATTTTGTTACCTGTATTATTTTGCACCTGAAACCAACCAGTTACTATAGTAGGATATACGGATATACCCTTGTCATCCATCTTTAGCCATATGATTTTTGTTTGTGTATTTCTTCCATCATTATCAACCTGCCGGATGCGGTAATAAAGATTCTGAGATTTAACTGTACTAATATTATCTGTAGCATTATATTCATTATTGGATTGATTCTTGGCTGCTTTTGTATCTACACTACGGAAGTTTCTTCCATCTACACTACGTTCAATTTCAAAATGCGAAACGCTTTGTTCATTGGCTGTTTTCCAGTTGAGGCAAACATTATTGGTATTACATTTTTGGGCTGTAAAAGAAATGAATTGGAGAGGAAGTGTAACTGTGTTGACATCTATTGCGGTTGTAAAGAAATCGGTAATAGAATTATTTACAATGGTACCAATAGTGTAGATTGTTGTGCCGGATTGAGCGGCGCTTACTGCTGTTTCCTGAGCCCCATTTAACACATCGGGTGTAAAAAAGCCTGCCGTACCCCAGGTGGTATTTAGGCTGCCGTTTGCATTATAGCTTGTAAGGATAATACTTTTGCCATCTTTTAAATTTTGACCATCTCCGGCTGCTATAATTGTACCGTTGGCTTGTGGGAATATTTTATTGACGCCAAGTTCACTATAGCCTGAAATATTGGTACGGGCTGTTCCAAAAGTTCCAAAACTATTATCGGCACCACCATCGGATTCCATTCTTGCCAGGCAAAAATCAGATATCTGCGATGTGGTATTATTGACAGCTTTTCCTCCTACCAATATTTTACCATCGGCCAAAATGCGGATATTTTTTGCCACACTACTACTTGTATTTGTCAGGTATGGAGTAGTAGCGGTAAAAGAAGGGTCTGTGCTTCCGTTTGGTAATAACCGGATTGTATAAAAGTCATTGCCGGAAATAATGATATTACCATTGGCAAGCAAAGCTAATGCATGTGCTTCTCCATTTATAATTTCCCGGGTGCCACCGCCTGTAAAACCTGCATCCAAGGTGCCGTTGGCATTCAACCTGGTAATACTCATTTTAGTAGCACCAGAATTGGTATAGGTATATCCAGATATTAATATTTTTCCATCGGGCTGAATAGCAATATCATTGCCCTCAGCTATACTACTACCACTGCCCAAGGCTGGATGAGTAAAAATTCCGCTTGACCCAAATGTATTATCATTGCTGCCATCTGTATTCAACCTAACCACTCTCATTCCTTCACCGGCGATAATTATTTTACCATCAGATTGTATTGCTATGGCTTGTGGTATAAAGTTGGATGCTACTACCCGAATTCCATTTGTACCAAAGCTTGCATCTGCGCTTCCATCGGTATTGTACCTTACCACAGCTACCGATCTTACAATACTGTAGTTGATATTATTGGTTGTTAAAAATTTTGATGTTAGGCCTGCTACTACTATTTTACCATCGGCTTGAATGGCAATAGCTCTTCCTTCATCCGTGCTTCCATTGGTAAATGGCATCGAAATTCCGGTTATATTAAAACTGAGGTCTCTACTACCATTTGCATTGTATTTTGCTATGGCGTAATAACGTAAATCGGCATTTGTATTCCTACAGCCGGCCACAAAAAATTTTCCGTCGTCGTAAGCATTTATAGCCCAAGAGATATCGAAATTAGTAGGTTCAAAATTACTGGCAAGAAAACCGCTTCCATTGAGCAAAGGATCTAACACTCCATTTACATCATACAACAAAACGCCCAATCTATTACTACCACTTCCATTGTAGGTACCAGCAATTAGTACTCTACCATCCGTTAGTAATTTCATCCGGTTGGTATTACAATTGCCTACAACTACACTATTATTTGAAGCAACACCGGCACTGCCAAAACTATTATCCCTTGTACCATCAGAATTATACTGTATCAGCAGCGGTCTAAAGTAAAAATTTGAGGCATCATAGGTATCGCCCAGCATAACAATTTTACCATTAGGCCGCACGGCTACATTGTAAGCAAAAGAATTTGAACTATAATTTTCTACCAATATCCCTGTTCCGTTAAATGTATTGTCGAAAGTTCCATCTGGCAACATTCTTATAACCACCGGTTTTCTTACACCGGGATTATAAACAATACCAGAAGCTACAATTTTGTTATCGGCTTGTGTGGTAATATCGTAGCCATCGCAACCAGTACTACCAGGTACACTAATCACTTTTTTTCCATCTCCATCAAAACTATTATCGAGGCTACCATTGCTATTAAGCTTTATGATGCCCATTCTTATCTCTCCATAGCCTGCTATATTGTATTCATCGGTAGTACCTGTTAGTAAAATTTGTCCATTAGGCTGCACATATATAGAGCTGGGATAGGCTCTTTGATAGCCAATAGTATGATGTATTCTTCCGTTTATGCCAAAACTACTGTCAACATTACCGTTAGCATTAAACCGCTCCACACACATGGCATTGGTACCAATTCCATCCCACACAACCCCAACCGCCAAAATTTTCCCATCTGCCTGCAATGCAATATCATTTACCGCAAATGCAGATACGAGTACTACGCCAGCTGCTCCAAAACTTGCATCCAGCGTACCATCGGTATTATACCTGTGCAATGTGCCCGAACCAGCCAAATCGTTGTTATTGCCTCCTAATATTATTTTATTATCGGGTTGTATTGCCGATGAAACGAACTTTGAACCATTGATTAAACTATTGGTGGTTTCTATATTTTGTACTCTATAACCAACACTGTTAAAGCCCGGAACAAAATTTTGCGAAACAGCCCAGTAAGAAATTAGCAGGGCGAATACTAAAATTGAATATCTCATCTTCATACTTTTATCTTATACAATTTTTATTTTTCGTACTTACTTCTACTACGATGAACAAAGTATTTGTGCCGAAAAACTTATTGCAAGATGAAAGAATAACAGAAGGCTGCTATACCGTTGATTGGGTATTTCTTACTGTGTAGGGCAGAAGAAAAATTGTGAAGGAAGATTATTAGCCGGGTATTATCTTATGGTCTTTTGCCCACTTAACAAGGCTCAACAGGTTATTGGCACCTGTTTTTTTAAGAATGTTTTTACGATGCGTTTCCACAGTTCTTACAGATATGAAGAGGGTTTCCGCTATTTCTTTACTACTCAGGTTCTTTTCAAGCAGTACAATTATTTCTTTTTCCCGGTTGGTGAGGTGGGCTGCATCCGTTTGTTCCCTTACGTTGGCTTGCTTCTCCAGTTCTACTAAAATTTGGGGCTGAAAATACTGACCGCCGCCGTGTACTTTTTTTATGGCAGTCACCAATTCCTGCTTTCCTGTTTGTTTTAACAGGTAACCGGATATATCGGCATCATTAATCATTTCTTCCACTATTTCGCCAACTCCGCTCATACTAAGGGCTATTATTTTTATAGCAGGAAAAAGTTTTCTTACCTCTTTTGCCAGTTGCTGACCACCCAAACCTTCCATTACCACATCTGTCAGTAAAATATCTACTTCATTTTTATGCAGCAATTGCAACATGCTACTACCTGAGTTGGCTGTGGCAACAATTTGCAAGGCATCGTCTTCCTGCAATAATGCCGTTATACCATCAATTACAATCTGGTGGTCGTCCACCAAGGCCAATTTTATTTTCCGTGTAGTGCTCATGCTTTTACTTCTGGTATATGTATAGCCACTAAAGTGCCTTTATTTTCGGCGGCACTCCATTCTACCGTACCGTTTAAGTACTCTATCCTACTTTTAATATTTTGCAAACCTATGCCATCTTTTTTTGATGCCTCATTAAAGTTAAAGCCTTTGCCGTTATCTTCTATCATTACGTCTATTCCTTCGTCATCCTGATTTAAACTTATATCCAGCCTGGTGGCAGCAGCATGTTTTATTACGTTGTTTACGCTTTCTTGAATTACCCGGTAAAGCACTGTTTCCACATGAGTGGGTAGAGGCTTGTTGAGGTTATCGGTTTGCAGGTTTATTTGAGTTGCTTTTGCATTTATTTGTTGCAGAAATTCTCTTACGGCATTCACCAGTCCTTTTTTAAGCAATGCATTGGGCATCATATTATGGCTTACTGCTCTTACTTCTTTGCAACTTTCATCTACCAGGTGCATGGTTTTATTGATGAGGTCTGCTGTTTCTTTATCTGTATTGGGTGCTTTTGCATTAATGGCCTGTATATTTAGCCAGGCTGCTGTCATTAATTGGCCCACCCCATCGTGCAAATCGCTGGCAATACGTTTTCGTTCTTTTTCTTCGGCAGTTAATATGTTGATGGTGGCTATTTTTTGTTGCTCAAAAAGCTGGGTTTGTAATTCATGTTTATGCCGCTGCTGCCTATTTTTATAAAAAAGAAACCCGCCTACTATTAATAATGGTACAAGGATACCTAATCCTATGAGTATATTGTTCTTTTTGCTCAATTCCAGATCGCTTATCCTTTTTTCTTGTGCCAGAGCAGCAATATGCTGCTGTTGTTGTATTGCTTTGCTTTCATTATCCCGTATTATTTCATTTTTATTAGCAAGTTGAAGGCTGTTTTCGGCAATTAATAAGCTGTCTTTTACTATTTGCAGGTTAGATTGAGATATTGCCAGTTGCTGGCTGGCAATGCTTAACTGCTGCCTGTTAATTTGTATAACTTGGTTTTCTATACGCAATGTATTGATGGAATCTGCTTTTGCAAGCAGGCTAATTTTAAACTCCTTTTTCTCAGTTTCATACTTGGTTTGCAATTCCAGTATTTCTTTATTAGTTTTTTCGCTGATGGTGGCATCTTTATAAACAATTTGTGAGTCCTGCAATATAAAAGCCTTATCATAATCTCCCATTTGCTTATGTACATAGGCGGCAGTTTCAAAAACACTATGTTTGTATTTTTCCAACCCCTCATAAGTATTTATGTAGTAAAAACATTTATCGCAATAAGCAAGACTTTCTGCATATTTCTTTTGCCGTCCTGCTAGTGATGCCTGATTTAAATAATTTACAACAATGCTTTCGTAATTATCTCCTTTTATAAGTTCTGCCTCCGCACTTTTGTAATACATTTCTGCTTTAGCAAAATCACCTAAGCTTTCGTAACAAGTTCCCAAATTATTGCTAGATTGTAAATTAAGGCCAGTATTGTTGGTTACTTTTGACAGCTCCTTTGTTTTTTCAAAATACGGAATGGCTTCTGCATATTTTTTTTGATCAAAATATACAACGCCGATGTTGTTTTCTGCCAATATCTGAGACTGGGGATTATTTGTTTTTATAGCTATATCCTTTGCCTTGAAAAAGAAATCTAACGCTATAGGATAGTTTTTTTGTTGCAAATGCACCTGTCCGATGTTCAGTAAGGTATTCGCTTGTCTTCTTACTTCATTTAACTTTTCATATATGTCCAATGCTTTATAATAATTGTCAATTGCCAAGCTGCTCTTATTTAGATAATAATAGCGCAAGCCCTGATTATTAATAGCATTTGCTTTTTCCAACAAATTACCTGCCTTTGCATACACTGCAATGGTTGAATCATCGTAGATAACAGCTGTATTAAGCTTACCCAAATTTGTATATGCAAAAGCTGTATTTCTATATGCCTTGCCCAGCTCTGGTAGTAACGCATAGCGTTTTGCATAGTTGATGGCTTGCCTGTAGTAGCCAAGAGCTGTTAAATTTTCATTCATCAGCTCATATAAAAATCCAACTTCATTATAGCCAACAGCCACTAAACGATGTAGCTTTTTATCATTTGCTATCTTAATACCTTTAAAATAACTGTTTACAGCATTGGCAGAATCCTGTGCATCTGTGTATAGTTTTGCAAGCTGGTAATAAGTTTTACTTTTTAGGCTATCGGCCATTTTTCCGGTAAGCAATTTTTGAAGGCTGTCAATAGCATTGTTTTGTTGGGCTTTACCAGCAAAGAAAATTATTTGCATTGCGATAAACAGGGCAATTCTCTTTATCATTATACTTAGAATAATATTAAGGTGCGTCAAAGTTGAATTCTTTGACTAGTCGGCACTTTTAATGTGCGTATTCAAATATAAATAATAAAATTTCCTGATAGGCAATAATTGCATTGCGGGACGCCAACTGGCAATAGCCAGTTGGCAAAATACTGCCGGTTATAAATTGAGCGAATGAGAAAACCAATTGCTGTAGTTAGGGGTTGAGTCACAAAGCAATCAGCAAATAATAAAAACGTTATTTATCAGCAACGGCACTACCTAAACAGCCAATAAACATAAGTGGTTAATTAATAAAAATGATGCCGCAACGCATTGATTGTTATAACTAGTTTTGTGAGCCTGCTTCCTGTTTTGCTTCTTCTTTCATCTTTTCATTGGCAGTAATAACAAATTCTACCCTCCTGTTTAATGCCTTACCTTCTGCAGTAGTATTGTCGGCTATTGGTTGCGATTCGCCATACCATTTTGCTATTAACCTGCTTGTATCAATACCTGTATTTTTCAGATAGTTTGCTACAGATTCTGCCCTGCGTTGTGATAAACCCAAGTTATACTGATCAGTCCCCACATCATCTGTATGGCCTTCTATTAGCAAGTCTGTATCGGGGTATTCATTAAATATTTTTATGAGTTTATCCAATGCGATTTTAGAATTTGCTGTAATATCATATTTATTAGTAGCAAAATACACACCCACTTTAGAACCATCTGGGTTGGTTTCATCAAATGTTACCCGAATACCTTCTCCCACTCTTTCTACTTTTGCGCCGGGCACTTCTGTTTTAATTTTTTCGGCCTGTCGATCCATTTTAGATCCAATAATTCCTCCTGCTACGCCACCAACTACTGCCCCAAGTAAGGCTCCTAAAGCTGTATTACCATTTTTGCCAACATTGTTACCAATTACGCCACCAATAACTGCACCGCCGGCAGCACCAATTGCAACTCCCTTATCTTTATTACTCATGCGGCGAGTACTATCGCAACTGCTTACCATTAAAGCCAAAGCCGCCGTACCAAACATAGTTGCTGTAAATATTTTTTTCATACTTATAAATTATTATACTGAGTTAGTGTCTTACAAAATTGTATATAAAAGACGCAGGTTTTCCTTCAAAGGTTACATCGCTACGTAATTTCATTGTAGTATTATCTAATTGTACAATTGTAAACCGATAGCCTACATTCCCTTCCTCAATGTCCTTGTACCTGTCATCTACTTTTTTAAATTGAAATAATTTTGGTTGTCCATCGGCCTCGTAAATAGACCAGCGAATATTTCGCTTCATAGATACACATTGCCCACCATTTTGGTTAATATTGTAATTACCCAAACTGTTCTTACTGTTAAAACTCCAGGAGCTTCCTACAAAGCATTGCAAATCGGCTTCGTTTAAAAGATTAACCCTTGTTTGACTTGCCAGAGTAATACCTTCCGTAACTACTGTTTCCAGTTGCCAGTTGCCGCTTATTTTAGCCCGGTAGGTTTTGGCTTCTTTAGACATAGTGCAGGACACAACAGAGAAAACAAGTAAAATAATGATGGAAATGAAATGATTTTTTTTCATAACTGGTTGGTATAGGTTTTTGTAAAAGTTTCAATTATAGTGCCAATAGTTGGCACAAGTATGCTTTAGCACTTAAAGCTAATAATATTCCCCATCTAAATACAATTAAAACTTAGGTAACGGATACAAACTGGTCAAGAAAACGGACATCATTTTCGCTGAAAAGTCGCAGGTCTTTTACCTGGTAGCTTAGCATGGTAATTCTTTCTATACCCATTCCAAATGCAAAGCCAGTATATTTATTGGAATCTATTCCACAGTTTTCCAATACTTTTGGGTGAACCATTCCACATCCCAAAATTTCTACCCAACCTGTTTTTTTACAAACATTGCAACCTTTACCACCGCATATCAGGCAGCTTATGTCCATTTCGGCACTTGGCTCTGTAAAAGGAAAATAAGAAGGGCGAAAACGGACTTTTACATCGGTACCAAACATTTCCTGAACAAAAAAGTAGAGGGTTTGTTTTAAATCGGCAAAGGATACATTTTCTGCAATGTATAAACCCTCTACCTGGTTAAAAAAGCAATGCGCTCTTGCGCTAATGGTTTCGTTGCGAAACACACGGCCGGGGCAAATAATGCGCAAAGGAAGTTTGCCTTTTTCCATTTCACGGATTTGTACACTGCTGGTATGTGTACGCAATACCCAATCGGGGTTTTTGAGAATGTAAAATGTATCCTGCATATCTCTTGCCGTATGGTTTTCCGGCATATTGAGTGCAGTAAAATTGTGCCAGTCATCTTCAATTTCCGGGCCTTCGGCCACAGAAAAACCTAGGCGGTTGAAAATAGAAATAATTTTATTTTGAATGATGCTGATAGGATGGCGTGTACCTGTTTTATCGGCTGTGCCGGGCAGGGTTAAATCTATTTCGGCCGCTTTTGAGATGGCCGCTCCATTTCCAGAGCCATTTTTTAGTTCATCGAACTTTTCTTCAACAAAAATTTTGAACTCGTTGAGCAACTGGCCCGCCTGTTTTTTATTTTCTGCAGCCACATTTTTCATTTCGCCCATAATGGATTTTACCAGGCCTTTTGTGCCCAGGTATTTTATGCGAAATGCCTCTACTTCATCCCTTGTACCAGCAATTGTTTCCTTTATCTCGGCTTTATATTTATCAATTTGTTGCAGCAACTGTTCCATAGGCGCAAAGATAGGCGTTTCTTACTTTTCCATTATTCGATTGGACCAAATATGAGAAGGAATTATGCAACTCCAGACGTTCCGAACACTAATAAGTAGAAAAGCTTAAGGACAGCTAAAAGCGAGAATTCATAAATAATTAACAATCCCCCATTTCGTAAATATCAATAGCCTCCATTACCTTCATATTCTAAATCAAAACTTTTTATGAACCCCGACGCCGGAGCTTACTTTAAACGCTCCCACATTACAAAAATAGCTATTGTAACCACCCTTACTTTTTCTGCTTTTTACTTTTATAAAGAACACCGCAAAGCACAAAATGCTAAAATGAAGATGGCTGTAAAAAAAGATAGTACCACTATTATTACAGCTTCGCTGCCACAAGAAGAAGCACAAACAACCACTCAGGTAAAGAAAAAGAAAAAAACGATTTATCTCACTTTTGATGATGGGCCTAACAAAGGCACTAAAAATGTATTAGATATTGTAAATGAAGAGCAAGTTCCTGCAACATTATTTGTAATAGGTGAACATGTTTATGGCAGCAGGCTACAAGCAGCTGTATATGATAGTGTACGCAACAGTGCATTTATAGAGCTGGCAAATCACAGTTTTACCCATGCCCACAATAAGTTTTCTCATTTTTATTCTACTCCCGAAAATGTGGTGAATGATTTTAAACGCTGTGCAGACAGCCTCCGTTTACCTTCGAGCATTGTACGTACACCGGGTAGAAATATTTGGAGAGTTAATAATATAAAACACAGTGATAATCCGAATAGTATTGCAGCGGCCGATAGCCTTGAAAAAAAAGGTTATATAGTAATGGGCTGGGATTTGGAGTGGCATTTTACCAATCAATTGCAAGCAGTTCAAAGCTCTGAACAATTGGCTTATCAGATAGATAGTATGTTTACCCACAAACGTACCCGAACAGAAGACCACCTGGTACTATTGGCGCATGACCAAGTTTACAGCAATGCTAAAGATTCTTCTTCGTTACGCAAATTTGTAAGTATCTTAAAACAAAAGGGCGATTACGATTTTGCTTTTATCAATAGCTATCCGGGTATTGAGAAAAAAGCAGTAGCAGACAGTATCAACCTTAAAAAATAATTCCTACTTTTATTGATAATAAAACTTTGAAACTATGTCTATATTTAAATCGGGCAACCCCACATTATCAGATAAAAAATTTAGAAGCACGGTAATTCCAGATGTTCTTAGTATTGACAGGGAAAATACTATGACGGTTAAAGGAACGCTTCAAAAATTTGGATTCCTGTTTTTGATGGTAATGGGTACAGCTTTTTTTGCCTGGAGGGCTTTTGCGCAAGGTGCCAATGTTCAGCCAATGATGTGGACCGGGGCAATTGGCGGATTGGTAATTGCTTTAGTGCTGGCTTTTAAACCAATGTGGAGTCCATATTTAGCACCATTATATGCACTTTTAGAAGGCTTATTTATTGGAGCAATTTCAGCCATGTATAACTATGCTTTTGCTGATATTGCACCCAATATTATTTTAAATGCCGTAGGATTAACACTAGGCGTATGTGCTGCAATGTATTTGCTTTATAGTTTTAGAATAATAAAGGCCACAGAAAAGTTTAAATCGATAATTATTACTGCTACTGCGGGTATTGCAATTTTTTATATTATTGTTTTAGTAATGCGTGCTTTTGGTTTTAGCGGAATGGCTTTTTTACATGAAGGCAGTGCGTTAGGCATAGGGTTTTCGGTTTTTGTAGTTGCTTTGGCGGCACTAAACCTTATCCTTGATTTTGATATGGTTGAAAACGGTGCCGAGATGGGTGCTCCAAAATATATGGAGTGGTACGGTGCCTTTGGATTGTTGGTAACTATTGTATGGCTTTACCTGGAAATACTTCGCTTATTGAGTAAACTGAGCAGCAGAAATTAATGGAGCTTTAAAATATACAACATATAAAAGGGTTTGCAAAATGCAAACCCTTTTAATTTTTACACTAATAGTTTAAAAAATTTACTCCCTTCCATCCAGCAAATTTCCCAATCCGCCTAAAATACTACCTTCTTCTTTTCTGCCGCCAACACTTCCATACTGCATTATGCGACCTGCCAGCCTGCTAATTGGTAAAGATTGTAGCCAAACCTTGCCCGGGCCTTGCAGTTTTGCGAAAAACAAACCTTCGCCCCCAAACATAAAATTGCGAATGCCCCTTACAAATTCAATATCAAAGTCTATTCCTGCTGTATAAGCTACCACACAACCGGTATCTACTTTTAATATTTCGCCTGGCTGCAATTCTTTTTCTACCACATAACCTCCAGCATGTGCAAAAGCATACCCATCGCCTTCCATCTTTTGCATAATAAAACCTTCTCCCCCAAAAATGCCTGTGCCCAATCTTCGTTGAAATTCAATTCCAATACTCACTCCTTTTGCGGCACATAAAAAGGCATCTTTTTGGGCAATTACTTTTCCTCCTAATTTTTGCAAATCGAGTACAATAATTTTTCCTGTGTATGGCGCAGCAAAGCTTACCCGCTTTTTTCCCTGCCCTACATTGGTAAATGCCGTCATAAACAAGCTTTCTCCCGTAAGAACACGCTTGCCTGCGCTTAACAATTTTCCTAAAATACCTCCTGATTGTTGTTGGCTTCCATCGCCAAAAATGGTTTGCATTTCTATCCCATTATCCATCATCATAAATGCGCCACTTTCTGCCACTGCTGTTTCGTTGGGGTCTAATTCAATTTCTACAAACTGTAGCTCTTCCCCATAAATTTTAAAATCAATGTCGTGATTGTTTCTCATTGTTTTTACTTGTTTTAAAAACAAAGCAACCATTTTTTTGGAATATGCTAAAGAGAAATTTTTTGAATGGTAGAAATAGAATGGATGTTCAATTATTGCCCAAAAAACAACTGAATGTTGAAGAGTGCGACGCCTGTGAAGTGGAAGAATGGTAAGCTGCTGGTTACAAAAAAATTATCGTATCAAGATTACTGAACCTTTAAATACAAGTACGGTGCCTTCTGTACATTCTACCTCCGCTACATACACAAAGCTTGTGGTACTGGTAACATCCATATTGTTTACTTTGCCATTCCAGCCTTGGCTACGGTCGCCTGCCAAAATATTATCTTTTCTAAACACCTGCTTTCCCCAGCGGTCAAATACGCTGAAATGTTTTACCCTTGCAATACCATATCCTGTTACAAAGAACACATCATTCTTACCATCGTTATTGGGTGTAAATGCATTGGGAATAAATACAGCTCCTTTATTACATAAAACTATTACCCTCAGTTCATCTGTTGCTTCACAACCGTATTGGGTTCTTACGGTTGCTTTATAAGTAACATTTTCGTTGGCAATAAACTTCGGTTGTGCACAGCCGTTACAACTAAGGCCTGTAGATGGTGTCCAAGTGAAATTTACAACACCACCAGTAGTAATTGTAGGAATTGTAATTTCTGTTCCTGCATTTACTGTAATATCCGGGCCAAGATTTACAGTAGGGATGTCGCCCACCGTTACTGTAACCCTTCCGGTATCATTGGGACATACATTATTGCTAAAACCCACTACCATGTAAGTAGTTGTATTTGTTGGATTAGCCAGCACACTGGTTCCTGTAGTGGTATTTAATCCCGTTGCGGGGCTCCAGGTAAATTGGCTACTGTTGCCAGATGCTGTTAAACGAACGGCAGTACCACGACAGGTTATTTGGTCGGCACTATGGCGCAGGCGCACTCTTTCATCAACCCTTATCAGTACACTATCATATTGTATGCAGCCATATTGATTGGTAACTTTTACAAAGTATTTGGTAGTAGCTAAAGGCGAAGCTATTGGAGCTGCAGTTAAAGAATTTTGTAAACTGCCTGCCGGTGTCCATTCAAAACTATTTCCATCTTGTGCAGACAGGCTAATACTTGTGCCTGTACAAATAGTAGTATTTGGTGCAGCCGCAGGCATGGGTAAAGGGCGAATGGTAACCGGTTTGGTTTGTGTTACTTCGCAACCATTTTGTGTTTGTACTGTTAACGATACTGTATAGTTGCCGGCATTGTTAAATAAATAATCTAATGAAGTTCCATTTCCTACAGAAGCTCCATTCACCATCCAGGTATGGCTTGTAATAACATCTTGTGATATTATCTGCGATGTAAACTGTAACCTTTGCTGCATACAGGTTTCGTATTGTCCGGTAAAATCTACTGTAGGGGTTTCGTAAATAATTACGCCTTGGGGAAGATGAGCTGTATCTATACAACCATGCACAGACCTTGTAATCAACATTATATTGTATGTTCCCGGTGTAGCATAAATATGTGTAGGATTTTCTGCCGTGGATATTTGGTTGTCGCCAAAATGCCACTCATAGCTTGCAATGCCAAACCTGCTGCCAGACTGGCTTGTAAAGTTTACTGTAAGGTCATTGCTACCGCAACGCACCGGCCTTTCAATTGTGAACGCAGCATCAATAGAATCTACAATAATGCTTCGCTGCACCATATCTGTACAATTATTATTTGTAAATACAGTAAGGCCAATGTTGTAATTGCCTGCGGTAAAATTATGATTGAGGGTTGGGCTGTTTGTTCCGGCAGGATTACCATTCACCGTCCATTGATAAGCTTGGATGGCATCAATTGAACTAATATTGGCAGTATATTGGTAAGTTCCGGGTGAGCAATGAATACTGTCGCCTACAATTAAAGCCGATGGTAATGGGTTGATGGTTACTGCTGGTTCAATCTTAAAAGTATCGGTACAGCCATGTACACTAGTTGCAATTAGTGACACATTATAGTTTCCATAATTTGGATAAGTATGTGGTGTTGGATTTTGTTGGTTGGAAGTTGTATTATCTCCAAAACTCCACATCCAGGTATTGATACCAAAATGACTGCCGGATGTATTGGAAAATGCTACGCTTAAATCATCCGCACAGCGAATAGGATTTACAACGGTAAAATCTGCATTAATAGAGTCTACAATAATGCTTCGCTGAATATCATTAGTACAACTATTAATGGTTGAAACGCTTAAACCAATAATATAATTACCGGCAGCAAAATTATGATTGAGTGTTGGGCTGTTTGTTCCGGCAGGATTACTATTCACCGTCCATTGATAGGTTTGAATGGCATCAATTGAATTAATATTAGCAGTATATTGGTAAGTACCGGGTGAGCAATGAATACTGTCGCCTACAATTAAAGCGGTTGGTAAAGGGCTGATGGTAACTGCAGGCACAATCGCAAAAGTATCGGTACAGCCATGTACACTAGTTGCAATTAGAGACACATTATAGTTTCCATAATTTGGATAAGTATGTGGTGTTGGATTTTGTTGGTTGGATGTTGTATTATCACCAAAATTCCACAGCCAACTATTTATTCCAAAATGGCTGCCGGAGGCATTAGAAAATGTTACGCTTAAATCATCCGCACAGCGAATGGGATTTATAACTGTAAAATCTGCATTAAGAGAGTCTACAATAATACTTCGTTGAATATCATTAGTACAACTATTAATGGTTGAAACACTTAAGCCAATTATATAATTACCTGCCGTAAAATTATGATTGAGTGTTGGGCTGTTTGTTCCGGTAGGATTACTATTCACCGTCCATTGATAGGTTTGAATGGCATCCAAAGAATTAATATTGGCAGTATATTGGTAAGTACCGGGTGAGCAATGAATACTGTCGCCCACAATTAAAGCGGTTGGCAATGGATTGATGGTAACTGCTGGCTCAATCTTAAAAGTATCGGTACAGCCATGTACACTAGTTGCAATTAGAGACACATTATAGTTTCCATAATTTGGATAAGTATGTGGTGTTGGATTTTGTTGGATGGATGTTGTATTATCACCAAAATTCCACAGCCAACTATTTATTCCAAAATGGCTGCCGGATGTATTGTTAAAACTCACATTCAAATCATCGCCGCAACGCACAGGATTAATTACATTAAAATTAGCATTTACAGAATCTACAATAATAGAACGTTGAACATAACTTGAACAATTATTTACCGTAGTAAGCATAAGCCCAATGGTATAACTACCTGCAGTAAAAACATGGTTTAAAACAGCACCAGTGCCTGCGTTGACAGCATTTACAGTCCATTGATAATTTTGGATGGCATCTGCCGAGGTTAGATTAATACCATATTGATATTGGCCCGGCGCACAATGAATACTATCTCCTGTAATAGTTCCTGAAGGCAATGCATTAACCTTTACTGCAATAGGCACAATAATCGTATCCCGGCAGCCATACTGCGATTCAATGGCTAAAGAAACAGTATAATCTCCCGGACCATATGTATGAGGCGGAGGCGAAGCAGCGTTTGAAACCGGGCCGCCATCACCAAAATTCCATGTGTAGGATGCAACTGAAGAAAATGTAGGTGTTACCGAAAGATTATTAAACGAAACAGTACCTGTTCCGCAAAACACATTGGTTTGCGGACTGAAATTGGCCATTGCCGAATCTACAATAATAGAATCCTGCAACTTTAATGTAAACGGGCAGCCTTCGGGACTTATTAAAACTACATTTGGTAAATATTTTCCTGCATTTACATAAGTGTGGGAAATTATCGAATCACTTAAAGAAGCGTTTACAGGTGTGCCATCGCCAAAATCCCATGCATAGGTATTTATAAAACTGCCTGTAACTTTTGCATTAAACACAAATGGCTTGCAACCCGATACAGGCTGCGCATCCCATGTGGCAATAGGGCCACGCACCCTTATCCATTTTCGAACGGTATCCACGCAATTGTTTACACCTCTCACAGCCAATGTTACCTGGTAAAAGCCGGGTAAAGCATAAATATGTGGTGCAGGGTTTTGGTCGGTGCTGCCTGTGCCACCATCGCCAAAATCCCATGACCAAGCATTGGCATACTGGCTATTGTCAAAAAAACTGATAGCAGCGGGTGCACATTGTGATGTATCACCTACATTAAAATCAGCTACAGGCTCAATAATTCTTATATAGCTGGTACGGGTAATGGAATCTTTACAGCCGTTTTCATCCGTTACTACTAATTTAATATTATACAAACCGTTGGTAGCATAAGTATGAGAACCATAGTAGCCTGTAGAAGTTGACCCATCACCATAATCCCACAAATAAGTTGCATTATACGCTGATGATTGGTTGTACAAAAAAACATTGTACACTTCACACCGGATAGTATCGTAGCTAAAGAAATTTGCCCTTGGCCTATAACCTCGTATATAATTGGGTTTAGTTACAGTTGCGCTACAACCAATTGCATCTACAATAGTGAGGGTTACGTTTCTAAAATTATAATAAGCCGGGTTATTGTACACATGTGTAATGGGCGTATCAATAGTAGTTGTATATATAGGTGATCCATCACCAAAATTCCACCGCCATTGTACAATTGGTGTAGCACCATTTTGAATAGATGTGTCTTGAAAAACCACTACCTGTGTAGCATCGCAGCTACGAATATTAGAAGCGGTAAAACCAACCTGTGGCCCTGCAACAGAAATAGGTACTGGATATTGCAACGAATCGAGGCAGCCCAATTTATCTTCAATAATTAGTTTTACATAAAATACCCCATTGGTTAAATATGTATGGTTGGTATTACCATTGAGCCATATACCATAGGTATTAAAATATGTAAGGTTGTTAATAGTAAAGCGGGGCGTACCATCGCCAAAGTCCCATATATACCTTCTTATTTTACTGGAATCAATTCCTCTGGTATAAAAATCAACCCTGGTATTTTGGCATATATCAGTAATGTTGGGTACAAAATCTGCTTTTTCATCAATGATGATTACATTTTTTTGACCAGTACTTGTAATACCTGTAATAGTATCAAGCCTTGTAACTGTAACCAAATAGGTTGTTTGCGGAGGAGAATAGGTATGTGTTATGGGGTTTAATACTCCTGTGTTTACAATAGTGCCATCACCAAAATTCCATTGCGTAACAATAGTGTTTGAAACGGTATCTGTAAAAGTAACCTGGTATTTATTTGCACAAGTTTTGGTAATAGTGTAACCACCTCCGCCACCTCCGCCACCGCCACCTCCGCCTCCACTTCCATCATCATCACATACATCAATAACAGTTACAGGGCGAACAATGGAAGAATAACGACAGCCACTTACAGTAATCAATGTTACCTGAATATTGAAAGTGCCTGCTGTTGTATATATATGTGAACCAATTAATGAACCATTGGTAATGGTATCGTAGTTGCCATCGCCCCAAGCCCATATTAAGGTATCCAGTGGCTCAATCATATTACCAATTGTAGCGGTTGCAACAACCGGTAATGGACGGCATCCCACAGGCGGCACAAAAGTAAAATTGATGGTAGGTATCCTTATTTGTATATAACTTGTTTTTGTGATAGTGGCACTACAACCATTTACAATACTGGTATCCGTAACCGTTAGTCGTACCGTAAAGTTGCCAGCATAAGTATAAGTGTGAGAAGGGTTGGGATTGGTAGATGTTTGTCCATCACCAAAATTCCATAAATATGCCAGCCCTGTTGAAGGAGTAGTAATACTGCTGAAATTGGTAGTAAATGGTAAGGAACAACCCCTTGTTCTATCGGCAATAAAATCTACAACCGGGCCTGGTTTTACATGAATTGTTTTGTAAACTGTATCGGCACAGCCATAATAAGTAGAAGAAATATATCTAACCTGATAATCTCCCGGAGTTGCAAAAACATGGTTTACTGATGCTGCATTGGAAGTAGCACCGTCATCGCTGAACAGCCATCTACTGTAATAGCCTAAGCCCGGAGGTGTGGAAGATCCTGTAAACAAAATAGTATTGCCCACACAAACAGTATCGGGAGATGCAATATTTGCCGTTGGCTTCCCTACATAAATATCTGTATAGAAATTGGTGGTTACAGTATGACTGCAATTATTGCCGATTCTTGCGGTAAGCCTTACCCGATAAACACCATAAGCAATATAGGTATGCGAAGGATTGCTGGCGGTTGAAATAGGTGACCCATCACCAAAATCCCATTGATAGGTAATAGGGCCTGCACCTGTTGTTGTATTATTAAACTGAACTGTAAAGGGTGTATCGCAAGATGAATTGGCATTGGTTGTAAAGCTAGCAGTAGGCCTATTGTACACCCTAATATAGGCAGGTATGCTGGCGGCATCGCTGCTGCAACCCCAACTGTTTCTTACAATTAGTGATACCTGGTAGTTACCCGGGTTGGTATAAGTAAAATTTGGATTTTGTGCTGTGCTTCCACCTGCGCCAAAATCCCATTGCCAATTGTTGATAGTTCCTGTGGCCGTTGTTGATAAATCCTGAAAGCTAACTACATGTGGATTACAACCTACGGTATCATTGGAGTTGAAAGCGGCAACAGGTTTTGGATGTACTGTAACTGTTTTGGAAACTACTCTTACTTGTCCGTTGCTGAAAGTTGCAGTTAGTGTAACAGTAAAGCTACCCGCTGTTAAATAGTTTGTACCAACAGTTGTGCCGCCATTTGGAATGATGGTACCGTTGCCCAAATTCCAATTGCGGTTGATAACCGTACCGCCGGTTGAAATATCCGTAAAGTTTACTCCACTTAGTGGTACGCAACCCTGCTGCACGTTAATGCTAAAATCTGCCGTTTGGGAATAGGACGTAAAGCTGCTAATAAATAGCAGTATAATCCATAAGAACGATATAGTTAGTTTGGGCCTGATAAGGCAAATTTATTATTCTTATAACCTTTGCTTCTAATCCAAAAGTGGTATATATGGTAAAAACCTGTTGTGGGTTTTTACCATATAATCTTACTTTATGTAGCTATTTGTTTTTAATGATTCTTTCCGTTAATATTCGTTTTCCATTACTATCTATTACTTCAATAGTATAAATACCTGAAGGCAGGCCATCAATTACTACTGAAGTTTTTGCAGATGCAGGTACAATATTTTGTTCTATTAGTACTTGGCCCAGTGTATTGGCAATGCGGACTTGCTTAGCATTGTGTGAAAGATTACGGCTAAAATCCACTATCAGCAATGCATCTGCCGGATTTGGATAAATAGCTATACTGCCGCTCAATTTTACATTTGCTATTGCAATCTCTGATCGGCTAAACTGTCCATCAAAATCTACCTGCTTAATACGGTAGTAATTATTACCGTTTACAAAACCTGTGTGGTTAAAGGCATAGTTGCTACCGTTGGGATAGTTGGTTGCTGTCACCCTTCCTACAGGAGAAAAATTTCTGCCATCGGTGCTATGCTCTATTTCAAAATGGCGGTTGTTTTGTTCCATTGCTGTACGCCATGTTACATCCACCTCTTTTCCATTGTATCGTGCATTGATGGAGGTGAAGCGAACCGGGAGGACAACGGTAGGGACAGTGTCGTATGGAATTCTAGGTACAACTTCAATTTGAACAGAGTCTGACTTACCAAGATAAGTTGCTTTTAATTCATCGAACCCGAGTATGAGGCCTTTTATATTACCGCTTAGCGGATTGCTTACAGAATTAGTGAGCCTTGTAAATGACAATTGGGCTTCTTCAGTTATATCTCTTACAAAACCATCATTAAAATATCCCATTATCGATATGCTGGTACTGTCATAAATCACAATTTTTAAATCATCCTTTTGCGGATGCATCACTTTAATGCTATCCACTACTAAAGTCGGATCGGCATTAATGGTAAAATAAGAACTATCTGTGTATTCGTTGCCAGAAAGATCATGTGCAATTATCTTGTAATAAACTCTACTTAAGACATCATCAGGAATCTTGTACCTGAAAACCGAATCATTATCTTCCTTTCCGAAAATGTCGAAATCATTTTCATAACCAATTCCAATAATCATTCTGTTTATACTAGAAGTTGCTCTTACTGTTATTCTAACAGAATCTCCCCTATTAAACGATGCTCCATAAGAAGGAGAAATAATTCTTACAGAGTCTGTTCCATTTCTTCCGGATGAAGGTAATGTCCCCACATTCGGGTCGAATGGAAAACTTCTTGGGTGAAAACCACTTCTTGAAAAATCATTCCCCATGGCTTTTGCCCTGAATAATTCTTGGATTCTAAACATCGTTGCATCTGCACTACAAACATTTAAGTGATTAAGCGATGGAATAAAAGTTTCTGCATCATACATTCCTCCCCTTTGGCTACTATCGGATACAACAAAATCGTTTTCTGATCCAAATACATTTCTTAAGCATGTTTGTAAATGGGTGTCGAAAGGACAGGGTACTTTTCTTTGAAGATAATATTTAAGTCCCCCTAATAACCCTTTGGCAGCAAGCAGGTATGGATTAATTCTAACACCGCTTGGGCTTACAATATTTAAATAAGGGCGTGGTTTTATTTTTATAGAGGGTTTAATAAAATCATTAATCTTCCCATTTACATATTCCGCTATTTCGGGTATGGTATCAACTGTATAAATAACATGTGAAGGCACAATATTTTTATTAAGATCGGGTCCGTTTAAAAGACTGTCGATAACTGGTTTTCCTGTACTTAAATCCTCCAATGCACCATTAAATGGGTTTTTGTCAAATTGGGCTTTCATAAACCATTTAAAAAACCAATCCTTTCTAACAACAATATTTGCCCATGGAGAACCCGAGTGAGGTGTATTTACAGTGATAAGTTTATGAATATCTTCTAAATATTTTGGACCGCCTGTCCCGCTTTGGAGATATAAACGAGTGAGAATACCTCCCATACTGTGCGCAACAATATCAACCTTCCCAACGCTAGTTCGGTTTTGCGCACAGTTTTGTTTTAACTCCTTAATAAATTCTGGTATATATTTTCTATTACTTGCAAAATGCTCATCAGGTGGATAGCTAGGTGCCAACAATTCATAGCTTTTGTAATTGTATTTATTGTTGTTTGCTAAAAAATTCTTTAACACACCCCAGGCATTTTCCCCATCGCTCCAAATACCGTGGAGCATTAATACCGGAGGTAAAACAAATTTGACAGGGATATTTAATAACACTGTCTCTGGTGATGATACTGTATCCACCACCTCCAACCTTACGTTTTTGCCGCTATATTGCTGATGGCTACTGTAAAGCTCATAGATGTAAGAGGGATGTTGATATTGAATCCTTAAGCTATCTTCATCCCTATACCTTGTTATAAATTTTCCGTGCTGTTGTTCATCGTACAAAGGATGGTCTCCATCTATAATTCTAAACTTTATACCCATAGTACTTGCTCCGATCCATTTAAAAACTGTTGCTTTTGTACTATCCGCCGCAATAAATAATGTATCCTTATTAATTTCGGTTTGAGGGAGTTTAGAGTCATAAGCTGCTATTACCCTTCTCACATTACCATTTGCCGATTCATTACCATCTACATAAACATTTTTAGACAAATTGTAGATAAATAGATTTCCTTTTAGTATCTTATTTACTCCTGCCGCTGTAGCCAACCAAATCGTTTCATCTTTTGCAACTGCAACCCCTTGTATAATATTAGAAGACAAACCCTGAGCAGTTGTGTACAGAACATACGAAGTATCACTTAAAAAAGAGCCGCTCCCTTTATACATCAACAATCCAGAATTTGTACCAAAGAAAACCTCTCCACGATTGTTGCCTGCAATAGCATGTGCCCGAACCTGTCCGTTGTTGAGTACTGCAGGCAACCCTATATGTGTCCATACGCCGTTGGTATCTAATACAGCCAATCCTCTTGTGCTATTCATACCTACCCACACTCTACCTACTGCATCCTGGTACATGGCCCAGGGAGCCATGCTACTGTTGGTTAATCCAAAAGGAATGCCTGTATTATTTTGATCAAACTTGCCAAGATAATTGCCCGCCATATCATAGCGGAGTATTCCGGCTGTGATTGTATTGCCTGCTGCCTGGTCGTAGCCATCGGATGCTGCCCACATTTCATTTCCCACTTTAGCCACTACTCTTATTGTACGACGTTTGCCTATGCTATAATTTTCATCCTGATAATTATTGCCAACTCCTAATAATATACCAGTTGGGTCGGGTAATGCCGGCCCGGTTACAAAATCAAAATTGTTAATAGCATAATTAAATTTTCCAACAGCACCCGGAGCATAGTGATACCTTGCATTGTAATTTAAAAATGCAGGATAGGTAGTAGAATCATGATACGAAGCAGCACACCATGGTTTTCCGCTTGCATCTATAGCAACCCCCAGTATATTTCTTGTTGGCGGTCCTGCATTGGGCATTTGTCCCAATACTGGTCTGCCTTTGTAATATAATTTTCCTATATTATTTCGCTTACCCATTAAATGAATTCCTCCTAAAAGGTTCATATTATTACCTGCCTCCGGAAAACCTAAATAGAAAACATACCCAGAATTGGCAATCCAAACTGAATCGTTGGAAACAGCTATTTGACGGATATATCCTTTATTAATTGGATTAAACATTCCATTCCACAATCGCCAGGAAGTATTATCATAACGAACCATCCCTTTTCCGTTTGTACCGGCATATACATATCCAGACTCAGAAGCTGTGATACAGGTAAACGCCGTGTCTGTCATAAACTTTTGTACAGATATGGCAGTTTGTGATGATGATAACTTTGAAAAAAACAAGCACACAATGGTGATTGAAAGAGTAAAGATTCGTTTCATAAATGATAGGTTTTGGTAATTAGTTAGCAGTTATACAAGTCCGTTAGTGTAATACTAAGATAAGCCTAAACAGCTTTAATACAAAAATGTGAATAAATTAAAAATCATTAACGGCTATCGAATAAAAAACCGCTCATTTTTCAATGAGCGGCTTACAATCAAAATAAAAAACAAATGGTATCTAAACCCTTAACTTATTAAGTCTTTCTTATCTTTTGGAGGTGCTGGTTTTAGCTGGCCATTCCAAACTCTTTTGCCCTGCAATCTTTTTACAAAATACATGAGTGCCGCAAATATGAAGAAGAATGGCCCAAGGAATCCAAGCAAGGCAATAAACTTAGTACCATAAAATCTTTCCATTGGCCTTCTTAACCTTTCGGAAATAATATACATACTTGGCACCATCATTAATGTTAGAAAAAAGGAGAAAATGAGGCCGAAAATAATGGTCCAGCTTAAAGGCCCCCAAAATACTACACTGTCTCCACCAAAGAATATTTTTGGATTAAGGTGTTGGAAAAAAGAAACGAAATCGATATTGAACCCTACAGCTAACGGAAGCAAACCAAGTGTAGTTGCTAATGCCGTTAACAACACGGGTACAATACGAATTTTTCCTGCCTGTATGGCTGCTTCCCTGGTTCGCATACCCCTGCCCCTCAACTCATCTGTAAACTCAATCAATAAAATACCGTTTTTAATTACAATACCTGCCAGGCCTACAATACCAACACCAAACATAATAGAAGCAATAGTCATCCCTGTAATTGCATATCCTAATAACACACCAATTACTGAGAAGAAAATTTCTGTCAATACAATAAATGGTTTACTCAACGAACGGAACTGTAGTACAAGAATCATAAAGATTAAACCAAGTGATATCAACATGGCATTCCCAAGAAATGCAGATGTTTCAGCTTCTTGCTCTCCCTGCCCTGTTTGGCGAATTGTAATATCGGGTGGCAATGTATTTTTGGATTTAAAATCGGCAATCTTGTCTCCTAACTCCTGGTTTACTTTGGCAGTCATACTTGGATCTAAAACATTTGACTGCAACTGGATAGTTCGTTTTACATTTTTGCGGGCCACTGCTCCGGAAGTGCTTGTATAGTCGATTGATGCTATTGCGCCAATAGGTATACTTTTCACCTGCATGGTATTCATATCCATAAAAGTGATGCGCTGGTTGAGCAGGTCGGTTACATTGTTGCGTAAATCTGATTGATAACGTAGTTGAATTTTAAATTCATCTTCGCCTTGCTTAATCTTACTTATTTCTTTTCCAAACACACCTGTCCGCAGTTCCATACCAATTTGTGCTGTACTCAAGCCCTCCATAGTTGCTTTTTCTCTATCAACATTTATGGTAATTTCAGGACTGTTCAAATCAACATCCATTCTAAGGTTTTCTACACCATCAGTTTTATGTTGGTCTAAATAGTTAGAAAGATTTTGTGCCACTTTGGAAATCTCTTCGTACTCGTCTCCAGAAATTTCAATGTTTACCGGAGGGTCGGTTGGAGGGCCACCATTCTCCTGTTCCACTACAATGCTTGCTCCCGGAATACCGCCCATATTTGCTCTAATAGAATCCAAAAACGGCATTGTTTTTTTGCCATGTCGTTTTTCAAACTCCACAAAAGATACCTGTATGCGGCCAAGGTTCGATTGAATACTCCGGTTATTATCTTCCGGTTTATTAGCACTGTTAGCAACATTGGTAATCACACTCTCCACAATACTTCCCGGCTGGCCCGGATTTTCTTTTTCCAATACTTTCAATACCCTTTTTTCCAATATAGATGTTATACTATCTGTAGTTTCAACCCTTGTACCCACGGGCATTTTAAGGTACACATATACAAAGTTTGGATCACCGCTAGGGAAAAAAGTAGTTTTTGTTCTGCCCGACATTACACTTACACTCAATAAAACTGCAGAAATAATAAACAATAAAAACAGTGATGCAAATATCCATGCGGGCCTCCAACCTTTTAATATCCAACGCAACAATTTTTCGTACCGATTCATAAGCCCCGGTAAAACCCTGTCTTGGAAATAATGGATGATGCCATTTAGCACAAACCTGTTTAAAATAAACATCAATACCATAAACAACATGAAGTTGCCCATACCATGCGAACCCATTAAATGGAACACTATACCAAAACCAAAGAATGTCCAAAACCACCATTTTTTAAATAATTGCTTTTGGGGCTCTTCGTATTCCTTTCCTTCGGGCTTCATAAAGCTTACAGCAAATACCGGGTTAAAGAAAAAGGCTACTATTAATGATGCTGCAAGTGTTAGTATAAGCATGGCAGGCAGGTATATCATAAACTTGCCGATGATGCCTTTCCAAAATAACAGTGGCACAAATGGTGCTAATGTAGTAGCAGTTCCTGCCAGTACCGGCACAAAAACTTCTCCTGCAGCTTCTTTAGCACTTCGTACTATTGGCACTTTTCCGTTGTGATAAATACGGTGCGTATTTTCAATTACCACAATGGCATCATCCACAATAATACCCAAGCCAAAAAGTAGTGCAAAGAGTACAATAAAGTTGAGTGTAACAGTGGTGCCAATAATCATATCTGCCAAAGGCAAAAACATAAATGATACAAATACACTTAACGGCACACTGAGTGCCACAAAAAAGGCGTTGGTAACTCCCATAAAGAACATCAAAACAATCAGCACCAATATAAAACCAATGATAATTGTATTTACCAGTTCATTAAAAGATGTGGCAGTAGCTTTACTTTGGTCTCCCGTAATAACTACGTTTAGATTACCGGGCAAATCGCCCTTTTCTTTCATATCTGCCACAATGTTTTTTACTTTGGTGGCAGCATCAATTAAGTTTTCGCCAGATCTTTTTACAATGTTGATGGTAACAACATTTTCCCCGTTCAATCGGGCATAACTATCTTTTTCTTTTACAGTATCCACCACCTGTGCAATATCCCTAAGGTAAGCCCAGCCACCTTGTGCACTGCTGCGCACAATAATATCTTTCATGCTGCTTGCATTAGTAAATTGCCCTTTCACTTTCATGGTACGCTCTTGTGTACCTACATCAATTTGTCCACTGGTTATATCATGGTTTTCCCTGCTTACCGCATTTTCAATATCGGTGAATGTAAGACGAGCCGCCTGCATTTTATATGGATCGGCATTTATCTGTATTTCTCTTTCGGGTGCTCCAATAATATCTGCCCGGTTTATCTCCGGCAGGTTTTCAAACTCGTCTTGCAAATCTTCTGCGTATGATTTCAATTTTAATCCATCATAGTTACCACTCACATTCACAAACATGATAGGCATTTCGCTAAAGGCAAATTCTTGGGCCACCGGCTCAGATGTAAGATCGTTGGGCAAATCACTTTTTGCTCTGTCTATTGCATCGGTAACTTTTAACTTGGCCAAATCTGTTTTTACATCTGTATCAAACTCTACAATAATCAAACTATAATCTTGCTGAGAAATACTGTTAATCTTGTTCACTTTTGCACCGCTAATACCTTTCAGTTCTTTCTCTATTGGCTGTGTAACCAGGTTCTCTATATCTTTTGGAGAGTTGCCAGCATAAACAGTAGTAATACTAATAGTAGGCACCACAATATCCGGGTATTGCTCTTTAGGCATACTGTTGAATTTGATCAACCCGTATGCACTAATGATAATGGCAATTATATAGACTGCTGTACGATTGTCAACCGCCCAGCTGGTCAAAAAAAACTCTTTGAACTTTTTAGAAATTCCTTCCAAATTTTTCTTCATAAATTCTTATTTGCAGTTTGCAATGATTTTTCTTTCTTATTGTACAACGCTCACCAGTTGCCCTTCGTAAATACTTTGATACCCTTCGGTAATTAGCTGTTCTCCTACAGACAATCCTGTTTTTATTTCTGCAAGTTGGCCAAATACTTCTCCAATGTTTATAGGCTTCTTTTTAGCAGTGGTAGTGCCATTAGAAGACTTTTGAAGCACATAAACATATTTTCCATTTTCATCGGTTTGAATAGTATTAACCGGAATTACAATTGCATTAGGCGCACTATAATCTAATATTTTTACAATTGCAGTTTGATTTGGTTTCAATGCCGGATCTCGTGGCAGTTTAGCTTCTGCAACAAAACCAATCATGTTGGTTGCGATAGATTGACCAATAAATGAAAGTGTTGAGTTGTAAATTTTATTTACATCCGGCAGGCTAACAACAACAGGAGAGCCCATGCGTAACTTGGTCATATAATTTTCTGCAATGTTGGTTACAACTTTCAGGCTGCTGGTATTTACTATTTTAATTTGTGGGATTCCATTTTGGTTCATTCCCTGAAAAATTTCTCCAACTCTAATATTTACTTCATCTGCCACACCGTTTACATCACTATACACATTGGCTGTGTTAAGTTGTGCTACCGCTACCTGCGTTTGCTCATTAGCGGCTTTCAACTGGCTTTCTAAAGCTGCTACACTATTTTTAGCAGTAATAAGTTGTACTTCGGTGCCAATCCCTTTATCCCAAAGGTTTTGCTGGCGTTGTGCAATATTTTTTGCATAGGCTAGCTGAGTTTTTATTCCTTCGGCCTGCTGCTTGGCTGCAGCTACTTGCTGGCGTATAATAGCATCGTCTAGTTTTAAAAGCAACTGGCCTTTTTTTACAGTTTGTCCCTGGCGAACATATACCGCTTTTACCTGTGCAGGCCCCATTCGTGGAGAAATGTAAGAGATATTATATGCATCTACTTTGCCCCTAAGTTCAATATAGTGTTTAAAATCCTGTGTGCCTACCGGAGCAATAGCCACTAGTTTTGCATTGCCTTTTATTGCAGTTGTATCCAACTTTGAAATATCAGTTTCCAGCTTTTTTATTTTTTCATCTTGGGCTAGCTTTTCATTTTTTAGCTTTTCCAACTCGGTTTTTTTGTCGTTTAAAGAAGCAGTTCCTTCTTTTTTACTATCGCTGCACGCCAGCAATACCGTTAATGCTACTATAGATGGTATTATATATTTTTTCATGATTAAGATGTTAGTGTTTGTTTTATTTTGATGGCTATTAGTCTAATTTTCCTGTTGCTTTTAAATAATCAATTTTTGCAATAATGGCATCGTACAAAGCACCATAATAATTATTTTGTGCCATTTTCAATTCTGCCTGTGCATTGTATATTTCTTGGTTATCGCCTAAGCCCTGCTCGTATTTTAGTTTAGTAGTGTTGTACACTTTTTCGGCTAAGGTTACATTTTGTTTTTGGTTATCGATGGTTTGCAGTGCGCTTGCCATATTTAACTTGGATACAGTTACTTCGTTGTCAATATTTTCCTGCTGTTGCGCTAGATTATTTTTAACTTTTTCCAACTCTAATTTTGCAGACTGTATTTTTGACCGTTTAGCAAAACCATCAAAAATAGGAACACTCAATTTAACTCCAACAAGGGATGCTGTGAACCATGGCCCATCATTAAAAAAATTAAATTTGGTTCGCTGCGCATTTTTTTGATAAGAAGCAAAAGCCGCCAATGTAGGCATACGGCTTAGTTGATACCGCCTTACATTGTATTCATTCAATTTAACTCCCAGTGATAGCAACTGGTATTCCTTTCTATCGCTGTAATTGTACTGCCCATCTAGAATATTTGATTTTAGTTCTTCTTCTGTCAGGCTGTCTGTCAATACCAGGGAATCTTTTTGGGGTATGTTCATTAAAAACTTCAGGCCGGTATTTCCTACTTTCAACAGGTTTTCCATTTTTACTTTTTCGGTACGGAGGTTATTCAATTGCACCTGCACTTTGTCCACATCTAACCTTTCGACAAATCCTTGTTTGTATATTTCTTTTGTATCATTCAACAGTTTATCAAATCGTTCAATATTTGCATCAATGCTGGTAACCTGTTGCCTTCCTACTACCAATTGATAATATAGCTTGTAGGTATTAGCAGCAATTAGTTCCTGTGTTACTTCAGCTTGCTTTTTTGTAAAATCAAGAACGGCTTTTCTTGCCTGTAGGCCTACAAATACCTGCCCGTCAAAAAGTATCTGCGACAATTCGAGTCCTGCTCCGGCTGTCCAAGGCACACCAAATTGTGCTGCTATATTGCCAAACCCTCCAGCCGGAAAAGTAATAGGTTGTCCATTCCCATCTTTTACACCTTGGTCAATTAGCACCTGGTAAGTAGCCGGCGAAATAAAATCGGGCAACGACTGTACCGCAATATTTGGATTGTATGCAAGGTTTGCACTGGCATTTAATTGTGGTAATGCTAGAGAGGTAACTTCCCTATTGGCTTGCTGCTGAATTTTTATATCAATCAGTGCATTTTTAACTACTACCGAATTTGTTTTTGCATAATCCACCGCCTGCTTTGCCGAAAAGGCATGTACGGTTTGTGCCCGGCTTACCTGCAATGCTCCCATCAGCATTAGTATTGCTGTAAGCGTAAAGGCTTTTTTGTTTAATAATGATTGCATCATCGTATTCTGTCTATTGATTTGTTAGTTTTTTGATACAGTTTTATTTCTATGTTCCAGGTATTTCATTGCCAGTTTGTAGCCCTTTGCGCTTACCATTCCAAATAAAAAATTTAAAATAATTTGCTCTTCAATCTCAAGCAATGAGCATTTGTTTAAGCTTCGCTGAAACTCAGGATTAAAGGGTATAAACATCGACTCAATTCTAAAGCGGCTTAGCACTTCAATATTAATATCGGGGCGGTATAGCCCTTCCTTTACCCCTCTTTCAAGATTAGCTTTAATACTTGTATAAATAAATTCACTTTTGTGTTTTACAAAAGATTGGTAGGCATTGGGATGATATTTTTGTAATTCAAAAACAACAGAAGGGTTCATTTCATCAAACATTTCCACCATCATTTCCATTGTTAAAAATATTTCATGAATGGCATTGGTTGCATCTTCCATACAATTACCACAACTACATCGGTTATCTTCCAATACACTATCCACTACTGCTTTTACCAGTTCATCCTTATCCTGGTAGTATTGGTACAGTGTTTTTTTGCTCATCCCAACCGCTGCTGCAATATCATCCATGCTTACGGTACGAATACCGTATTTCATCACCAGCTCATGTGCTGCCGATTTAATTCTATCTTTCGGTTCTACTATTTCTTCCATAATCGGGCGCAAAACTATGGAAACTTTTAACGTAACCAAAGTTTCCATCCTCTTTTTTTGCCATTCGTACTATTTTTTAACATAGACGCCTGCAGCATAATGCAAAAAGATGGCCCCGGCTGCTGCCTGTCAATTACTATCTTTGAGTACTAAACTACCTGTTATGGAAAAACCTTTTGAATATAAAAGACTGCTGCAATATTTTTTGCAGGGCATGCTCATACTTGCCCCGGTATGCATTACTATATATGCTATCTATTTTGTAGTATCAGGCATTGATGGCCTCATACCCATTTTTACACATAAAGATGAAACCGGCAGGGTTACCGTACAAAACTATGGACTTGGATTTGTGCTCATTATTTGCTTTGTAATAGCTATGGGTTATTTCAGCTCATTTTTCATTACGGGCCGCATTGTTAGTTTTATGGATAAGTTTTTCCAAAAAACGCCAGGTCTTAAGCACATTTATTCAACTACCCGTGATTTTTTTGAAGCCTTTACCGGCGATAAAAAAAGATTTACTCAAAACGTTTTGGCCAATGTGGATGATAACGATGTGTGGAGGGTAGGTTTTATTACCAATGACGATATGAGTGATTTCGGTTTTCAAGATCATGTGGCAGTGTATATTCCCATGGCGTACTCAGTTGCTGGCAACGTATATATATTACCTAAAGCAAGGGTAAAGCCTATTACTCATATAAGTAGTGCACAAACCATGAAGTTTGCCGTAAGCGGTGGGGTTACATCGGTAGAGGAAGTTGAAGCAAAATGATAATTTATTGCTTAAACTCTGTTATGTACTGGTTTATTGATAGTAGATGAGCATGAACCAAAAATTGTTACATTTATAAAATGAAGTTCATTTTAAGAATCTCTTTACTGCTATCTATTTTTTTGTTAATAAATACTCCTTCGTTTTGTTGGGGATTTTTTGGGCATCAGCGCATTAATTATTATGCTGTTTTTTTGTTGCCTCCCGAAATGATGGTGCTTTATAAAAAAAATATCCAGTTTTTGAGTGAACACGCAGTTGATCCAGATAAACGGCGCTATGCCGTAAAAGACGAAGGGCCTAGACATTTTATTGATATAGACGTATATGGCAAATACCCTTATCCAGACTTACCACGCCGCTACGATAGCGCAATAGCAAAATTTGGTGAAGAGCATGTAAAAGAAAACGGCATTGTTCCCTGGCACGTACAAACAATGCTTTACAGGCTTACAGAAGCTTTTAAAGCAAAAGATTTTAGCCGCATAATGAAAAATAGTGCAGAAATTGGCCATTATATTGCAGATGCACATGTGCCTTTACATGCCAGCAGTAACCACAATGGGCAATTAACCAATCAAAAAGGCATACATGGTTTTTGGGAGAGTAGAGTGCCAGAACTACTTGCAGAAAAGAATTTTGATTTTTTTATAGGCAAGGCAGAGTACATTAAAAACCCAGGTGAATTTATATGGGCAAGGGTACTGGAAAGTGCAGCAGCAGCCGACACCGTTCTGCAATTAGAAAGAGACCTTACCAACCAATTTTCTGATGACAAAAAATTTTCATTTGAAGAAAGAAATGGTGTAGTTATCCGCCAATATAGTTCTGCTTTTACAAAAGCTTTTAACGATCAGTTAAACGGTATGGTAGAGCGCCGTATGCGGCAATCTATTTTTGCTATTGCCTCCTTTTGGTACACCGCTTGGGTAAATGCTGGCCAGCCTGATTTAAAAGGCTTAACCAAACAAAAATTCTCAGAAAAAGATGCTAAGGAGTTTGAAGAATTGAATATGAAATGGAGTGGAGGCGGAAAAATGATTGGGAGGGAAGAGTAAGTTATTACTCCAATTCTATTCCTTTTGAAAAATATTTGAAATTACATGAGAGACTCTGGCTTCCGTTTAAAAAAAATCCAGTTCGGTCTTTAACAAGCCCACATCTATAATAATTAAACAAGGCTTGTCCAATATTAGCTTGTTCATTGTCTTGTTTCTTCAGTTGTACAATTCGCTGAAGCTTTCGTTCAATGTATTCGTATAAAAAAACAAATTTTATAAATCTCATACTCAATATAACTTGTTTAACGCTTCCGTCAGGTGAATACTCAAAAATCTCGTAATAACTTTCACCCTTTTTCTTTGTCTTAGTCAACAGTAACCTACCGTATTTGTCATACTTATTGGTTGTAACGCTTTTACTTTTTTTAAATTTTATGATTTTATGATTTTCACATTCAATACTTGAACCTGCCTCATAAGGCTCATAACATGTATAATTATTTAACCCATTGTTAGTATAGGTGAATTTTTTGATGTCTTCGGCCGCATAAAATTTTTTCTTATAGACACTCCCTGTACTATCTAAATAAAACTTAATATAGTTACTCTTGTTAAATTCTATTTGAAAACTATCCACTTTATTTGACTTCAATAATAACGGGTCAATGTACATATATTTCTGCACGAAGAACCCATCTGAACTAAATTGGGCAATAGATTTAAGAGACAAAATGCATAGGAGCGTAAGAAAAAGAGCTTTCATTTTACAAAAATAATTTAAAATCATTACACGCAAATTGAATACTATCCTATAAAACATTCTGTACCTTCGCCTTTTAATTTTTCTCATGAGCACTTCAACCGCTACCGTACATAATTTTAATGCAGGCCCATCTATTTTACCCCGTTCAGTATTTGAACAAGCAAGTGCCGCAGTATTAAATTTTAATGGTTCCGGTTTGTCAATTTTAGAATTGGGCCACCGCACTCCAGAATTTACAGCAGTAATGGAAGAAGCCCGTGCATTGGTAAAAGAGTTGATGAAACTAGATGAAGAACATGAAGTTTTGTTCTTACACGGTGGTGCCAGTACCCAATTTATGCAGGTGCCCATGAATTTGTTGGACACCAAAGAACATGCTGCCTACACTGATACTGACATTTGGGGATACAAAGCAATAAAAGAAGCAAAACTATTTGGCAAGGTAGATGTAGTATGTAGTTCAAGAGAAAAAAATTATTCTTTTATCCCTAAAGACTTTGCTGTACCCAACGATGCAAAATATTTGCATATCACTACCAACAATACCATTTACGGAACACAATGGCAGCAAATACCTTTTTGCAGCAATACCATGGTGGCCGATATGAGCTCTGATATTTTCAGCCGTGTGCTGGACTTTAACCGATTTGATCTTATATACGCAGGTGCACAAAAAAATATGGGTCCGGCAGGTGTAAACCTTGTAATTGTTAATAAAAATATTTTAGGCAAGGTAAAACGAGTAATTCCTACGATGATGGATTACCGTAATCATATTACTGAAGGAAGTATGTTGAATACACCGCCTGTTTTTGCTGTGTATGTGTGTATGCTTACATTACGTTGGTTAAAAAATATTGGTGGAATTGCAGCCATTGAAAGATTAAATATTGAAAAAGCTGATTTGTTATATAATGCAATTGATGAAAGCGATTTATTTGTTGGCACCGCTGCTAAAGAAGACCGAAGCAAAATGAATATTTGCTTTGTAATGAAAGATTCTAGCCGTGAAGCAGCATTTCTTCAGTTTGTAAAATCAAAAGGTATTGTTGGTATTAAAGGGCATCGTACTACCGGAGGTTTTCGTGCAAGTATTTACAATGCTATGCCTATTAGCAGCGTGCAGGTATTGGCTGCAGCTATCGAATCTTTCAAATAAAATTTATTGGGGATAACTTTTTAATAGTTAAAGGTTACCCACAACCATTAAAAAGCCTTTGAACATTCAGCAGCTTATACATACTTTTGTTGCCCAACAATTCAAAACATGGTAACCATAACACCCTTTAAGGCTCTAAGACCAGAGCCACAATTAGCAAAACAAGTAGCCAGCCGTCCTTACGATGTACTTAATAGCAAAGAAGCAAAAGTGGAAGCACAAGGAAACCCTTATTCTTTTTTGCATATTACAAAAAGTGAAATTGGCTTGCCCGAATCAGTAGATATTCATTCACAGGAAGTTTATGATAAAGCAAAAGAAAATTTAACTGCCTTTATCAGCCGTAATATTTTATTTAGGGAAAACAAACCATGCTATTATATATATCGTCTTACAATGAATGGCCGCAGCCAGGCAGGCTTGGTTTGTGGCAGTTCGGTAGATGATTATGAAAATGGCCTGATAAAAAAACATGAGTTTACACGGCCCGAAAAAGAAAAGGATCGTATTGACCACATGAAAACCATTGGTACACAAACGGGCAATGTTTTTTTAGCCTATAAAAATGTTGATGAAATTGATGAAGTAATCAACAACTGGATGAAAGACAAAAACCCTCAATACGATTTTACTGCCGATGATGGCATACAGCATAGCATTTGGATTGTAAATGATGATGCATCCATTGAAAAAATTTCATCGCTATTTAAAACAAAAGTACCTGCCACTTATATTGCAGATGGGCACCATCGTGCAGCTTCGGCAGCTAAAGTAAGAAAAGCTTTGGGTGCTGCTGCCACAGAAAACGCCGATTACTTTTTAACTACACTTTTTCCGAGTAATCAACTGGCCATTATGGATTACAACCGTGTAATTACAGACTTAAATGGACTGAGCGAGGCCGCTTTTTTAAAAAATTTGGAAGATAAATTCTTGTTAGAAAAAGTAAGCGAAAAATACAGGCCAACTGTTGCTCATGAGTTTGGGTTATATTTAGCAAAACAATGGTACAAACTTACTGCAAAGCCAGGCACATTTAATGCAAATCATCCCATAGAAGTATTGGATGTAAGTATTTTACAAAATAATTTATTAGATCCTATTTTAGGAATTAAAGACCAACGTACAGATAAACGCATTGATTTTGTAGGGGGTATCCGTGGATTGGAAGAATTGGAAAAAAGAGTGGACAGCGGCGAGATGGTATTGGCAATAAGCATTTATCCGGTAAGCATTGAACAACTGTTTGCCGTAGCGGATAGTGGTGAAGTAATGCCACCAAAAAGCACCTGGTTTGAACCAAAACTGAGGGATGGATTGCTAACACACTTGTTAGATTAAAATAGAAAAATAAGAGCCGCAAATTTTGCGGCTCTTATTTTATCTTTTATTTCTTCTCAGCATTATTGCCGCATTTTTATTTAAATCACCCGAAAACCGAACTTCTCTTCTGTGGCTTCCATCCTGAATAATAAGCAACCCTGTATTAGGAGGATAAAGCCCCATATTTTCGGCATACATTACTATTTGCAATGTATCACCCAAATCAGGGGTAAGATATACTGTTTGTGTAAGTGCCCTTGTGCCCAATCTTTGTTTCGATATAATTGTTTTTCCATTCAACACAACACTTACAGTATCTCCGTCCACTTCTCCATTGTCGTAAATATTAAAAACAAGACTATCGCCAAAAACGGTGATATCGTCTATTACTTCAATTTTTCTGTTGCTCAAATCGATAGCTGGCAATTTTGGCAAAGAAGGTGAAGCTGTCGCTATAATTGGTGGCAGTACCGTTGTGGGTTTTGCTACCGGCGGCTTTGATGCAGCTACTGTAGGTTTTGGTGAAACAACTGCGGAAGATGGCGATTTACTTGTTGTTGTTTGCTTGGGAACAGTTGCGGTGGTTGCCTTGTTAGGAACAGGTTTAACCGCAATATTACTTGTACTTGTACTTGGTCCCGTTGGCTGCTTAATGGGTTCATTAATCGCAACATCTACTGGTGGCAAAGGCTTAAAAACAACTAGAGCATCGTCTAACTTTAATTCTTGCAAATCGGATTGAATACGAGATTGTGCATTTACTGGGTCAATGCTTTTGTATAGTATAATCACTCCTTCTGCAGGCCTTAATGTACGGGTTCTTTTGGTTTTAAAGCTCCCTTCGAGTATCATTTGTTTACCATTCATTCTAAGATCCAATTCTGTGGTTTGGCTTATTTTTTTAGGCGCAGCTTTTTCAAAATTATTTTTCAACAGGTCTTCGTCCTCCAAGCTCAAATGACGCATCTCGTAAGTTGGCTTTAATTTTTTTACAGAAGTAATATCTTTCCCATTTACCGTAAATGTTGTGTGAGAGTATGCTACCAATACTCCATTTCTTTTACTAATCACTACTTCGTAAGGCAATGTTTTATCGGTAGTGCTTAAATACCCTGTCCAAAGACCAGTAATATCCTGAGCTTGTAAAATTGATGGCAAACAAATTGTAAGAAAAAAAATAAATCGCAACTGCATACTCTTATATTTTACTAAAGTAAAGTAATCCATTAACCACCCTCTTCTGTTAAAAACTTAACAAAATAACAAGTGCTATGCTTTATTTATTAGGGTTGTTTATCTTTAGCACATGAAAATAGCATTTTTAGCGTTTGCATTTATTATCACTACTGCTACTATTTTTGCACAAACTCAAACAACTGCTCAATTACTAGAAACTGCTCGCAGTTTTAGCAAGCAGGGCGACTATGCCAATGCGATGCTGGTATTGAAACGAGCCGCTGAGCAAGAACCCGATAATATTGATGTAACCAAAGACCTTGCATTAAGTTATTATTACAACAATGATAATCCTTTGGCAATGGAAACCATCAATAAAATAATTGACAAAGATGGTATTGATGACCAAACGATACAAATAGCAGGTGTAATTTATCGCAGGGCAAATAATCCAAAAGAAACAGAAAAAATGTATCGCAAGGCGATAAAAAAATTTCCTGAAAGTGGGCCATTGTATAGTGAACTAGGCGAAGCATTGCTAGACCAAAAAAATCCGGATGCTATAAAACAGTGGGAAAAAGGAATTGAAGCAGATCCTTCATACAACCGTAATTATTACAATGCAGCAAAATATTACTCTTACACTAACGATAAAGTGTGGACTATTTTATATGGAGAAATTTTTGTGAATATGGACCCACTGGGAAGAAATACTCCCGAAATGAAACAAATTTTGCTGGATACTTACAAAAGGCTGTTTGCAAACAGCGATATTGAAAAGAGCAATAGCGATAAATCTCCTTTTGTAAAGGCTGTTCTTAAAGAAATGAATAAACAATCTTCTGTGGCGGTAAATGGTATTAATGCCGAAACACTTACTATGATAAGAGCCCGCTTTATTTTAAACTGGTTTGCCAATGCAGATAATACTAAATTTAAATTCAGGCTATTTTCTTTACAGCAGCAGTTGCTAAGAGACGGTTTGTTTGACTCTTATAATCAATGGATATTTGGCAGTGCCCAAAACTTAAGCACATTTCAAAACTGGGTAAACACAAATAACAACAGTTACAATGAGTTTTTGAACTTTCAAAAAGGGCGGATTTTCAAAATCCCTCCTGGAGAATATTATAAATAATGTTTAGTGTTTAAACATTGTTTTATGTAAAAATCATATATTTGCCCCCTCATAAAAAATAATAAAATGAAAAAAATTGCATTATTTATTACTGCGGCGGCAATTTTCTCTGCCTGCAATAATTCTTCAAATGCCGATAAAGCAGCAACAACTGATACACAAGCGGTGGATACTTCTGCTACCATCGGTAACACTTATACCATTGACAGCACCACTTTGGTTACCTGGACAGGCACCAAGCCAACCGGAAAACATGATGGTACGTTTAAAGTGAGCGAAGGAAATTTATTGGTAAACAACAATACTTTAACAGGAGGCAGCTTTACTATTGACATGAACTCGCTAAACAATTTGGACATTAAAGATGATGCTAAACAAAAAGAAGGATTGGAAGGCCATTTGAAAAGCCCTGATTTTTTTGATGTAGCTAAATACCCCACTGCAAAGTTTGAGATTACATCTGTAGAGCCATACGTTGCAGATAGTAGCAGCAAAATGAAAGATGCTACCAATATTATTAAAGGAAATCTTACATTAAAAGACAGTACAAAAAATATTGCATTTCCTGCAAAAATTACTGTTGATGCAAACAAAGTAACGGCAAATGCCAATTTTGATATTGACAGAACATTGTGGGGTATAAACTACAAAGGCCCCAACAATCCACAGGATTGGGTTATTAGTAAAACAGTAAATATTCAACTTGCGGTTAGTGCAGTTAAAAAATAATTGAGCATTTTATACATTTAAAAGCCATCCTATAGTAAGGATGGCTTTTTTTATTATCTTAGATATCTGCCATTATAAAAAAAGCATTTGTTTGCGGGTGGCTATATACCATCAACCAATTAAGGATAATATGAACGAACAATCAAGAATATTTGATTTTTTATACCACCAGCAAGCTAAGTTTCCAAAAGCTGATATGCTCAATGGGAAAAAGGATGGCATTTATCAGCCTTTAAGTACTGCACAGGTAGAAGATACTGCCAAAAGATTGGCTGCAGGACTTATGAAAATGAATCTTAGTGGGCATGATATGAAAGTGGAAAACCAGGATAAAATTGCTATCATAAGCAAAAACAGGCCTGAGTGGGTAATTTTAGATTTGGCTGTTCAGCAAACCGGTGCGTTACTTTGTCCAATTTACCCTACCACCAATGTGAGCGAACTGGAATATATTTTTAACGATGCCGCTATTAAATATGTTTTTATAACCGGTGAAGATATTTTAGAGAAAGTAAACACTATTCGCCCTAATGTGCCATCATTAAAAGGCATTTTTAGTTTTGATAAACTTGAAGGTGCCAACTATTGGGAAAATATTATTGAAGCAGCTGATGCAGAATCTATACAACTGGTAGAAAGAACAAGGGATGCTATTAAGGCAGAACATTGTGCTACTATTATTTATACATCGGGTACCACCGGAAAACCTAAAGGTGTAATGCTTAGTCACCGTAACCTGGTAAGCAATGTACTAAACGCTGTTGGCACTTTTCCATTTGTGGATAGGCCCGATGCGAAATCATTAAGCTTTTTACCGCTAAATCATATTTTCGAAAGAATGATAACCTTCCTGTATATGTACACAGGTGTATCCATCTACTATGCCGAAAGCCTAGAAACCATTGGCGATAATTTAAAAGAAGTAAAACCTAATTTATTTACAACAGTACCAAGGCTTCTTGAAAAAGTGTATGAACGAATAATGAGCAAAGGATCGGAATTAACCGGTATAAAAAAGAAACTTTTTTATTGGGCAGTTGACCTTGGTAAAGATTATGATGTAAATAATAAAGGCTCTATTGGATATAAGCTGCAATTGGCACTAGCCAATAAACTTATTTTTAGCAAGTGGAGAGAGGCATTGGGTGGAAATGTAGATTTTATTGTAACAGGTGGTGCTGCCTGCCAAGTAAGGTTAATACGAATTTTTAGTGCGGCTAATATTCCAATTTACGAAGGGTATGGCCCCACAGAAAACAGCCCGGTAATAAGTGTAAATTGTAAAGGCCCGGGGCGTACAAAATTTGGCACGGTTGGCTTGCCAATTATGGGGCAGGAAGTGAAACTGGAAGCCGATGGTGAAATATGCGTAAAAGGGCCTAGTGTAATGATGGGCTATTATAAAATGCCTGAGCTAACTGCAGAAACTGTTATTGATGGCTGGCTGCATACTGGCGACATAGGGGTTTTTGAAGACAAGAAATTTTTAAAGATTACCGACCGTAAAAAAGAAATGTTTAAAACAAGTGGTGGTAAGTATGTCGCACCCCAACCAATTGAAAATAAAATGAAAGAATCTCGTTTTGTAGAACAAATAATTGTGGTAGGTGCCGATAAAAAATTTGTAGGCGCACTTATTGTCCCATCTTTCATTAATTTAAAAGAGTGGATGCAACAGCACAATATTCCATTCACTACAAATGATGAGGCCATAAAAAATAAAGAGGTGCTACACCATTATAGAGATTTGATAGAATCTTTTAACAAATACTTTAATCATGTAGAGCAGATTAAAAAATTTGAGCTGTTGGCTAATGAGTGGAGCGTAGATACAGGAGAAATGACTCCAAAGCTTTCTTTAAAAAGAAAAATTATTATGGAAAAATTTAAAGATGCATTGGAAAGAATATACTCATAAAAAAACCGATAGTGTAACTATCGGCAAGCACATGCTTAATTCAACTTTGAAATTGGTAGTTAGTTTTAATTTAAGATATTGGAGATACTGCTATCGCAGAAAAAAAAATTTTCAATTAACACCGGTATTTTTTCAAATTCTGTAGACTTATCAATAAACCCATCAGCACCCTTTTGCTCGCATAAGTCCTTGTAATAATCACTAACACGGTTTGTAACAACTAATGTTTTTATGGAAGGATAATTGGATTTGATAAAGGATAATAAATCAGTACCACTTCGGCCATTTAAATGGATATCGAATAATACTATATGTGGTTCTTCAAGGTTAATTAAATCAACTGCCTGCTGAAATGTATTGGAAATTAAAACGGGATTTACAAAACTCATTTCGGAAACAATTCCGTTCAACCGCTCTACCACTACGTCAGAGTCATCAACAATTAATGCTTTTATTGAGGTGTCTGTCATTTTTGGTAGAGTAAGTTGATTTGAATGCAAAACTATGCCCGATAAGATTTAATGTATGTAAACCGTGCTACTAAGATTTTGTAGTAAGCATTCTACACTATCTTCTTTTTATAAAAGCTTATGCTCAACGGCATATAATGTAAGATCGGCATTGCTCTTCATATTCATTTTAGCCATAATGCGGCTACGGTATGTACTTACAGTTGTAACACTTAAAAAAAGCGACTCGGCAATTTCTGAAACCGATTTGCCTGCGGCAAGCATTTTTAACACACTAAATTCTCTATCCGATAAATTTTCATGAGCGGCCCTGTCAGAACCCTGATCAAGTACCGATGCAAGCTTTTCTGCTATTGTATCGGTAATATATTTTTTTCCAAGAAGTACCCTTTGCACAGCATTCACAAGCTCGTCCGGAGCACTGTCTTTACTTAAATAACCAGATGCGCCCGCTTTTAAAACCCTAATTGCATACTGCTCTTCAGGATGTATACTAAGAATTAGAACAGGTAGTTTTGCATTTACCTGCTTTATTTGCTGCAATGCTTCCAAGCCGCTTCTTCCAGGCATACTTAAATCGCTTATTACCACATCCCACTCCCCTTGCAAAACTTTTTTTATTAGTTCCTCCGCATCGGGTACTTCTTCAATATAAGCCGTAGGAAACCCTTCCAGCAAAATTTGCTTGAGCCCCCGGCGAACTACACTGTGATCGTCTGCAATTAATACCCTAATCATAACACTGGTAAATTTCTATTCTAATATATCATTATTTTATGAAAGGAACTACAATTATTACGGTAGTGCCTCCATTTGGTGTACTAACAATTTCATAAGAACCGCCCATTAAAGTAGCTCTTTCCCTCATTCCCATTAAACCAAGCGTCTTTTTATTTGTAATTTCTTCTACCACAAAACCCTTTCCATTGTCTTTAATTATTAACTGAATAAATTGATCGTCAACCTGCAACTGTGCCGAGGTTTCGGTTGCATTAGCATGACGCATTACATTAGTAAGGCTTTCCTGGTATATCCGGAATATGCCGGTTGTTTGCTCAGTTTTCATATCAACTGCGGTTACATTGCTTTTAAAAGTAGCCAAAATACCACTACGCTTTTCAAATTCTTCTGCCTGCCACTCCATAGCGGCAATAAGGCCCAAATCGTCTAATATACTTGGGCGAAGTTCTGTTGCTATCCGCCTTACAGTTTTTACAGTAGCATCTATCAATTGAATTGTTTCTGTTACTTTTCCCTGAACATTTTCATCTTCTTTACTTAGTTTTTTACTTAACCATGCAATATCCATTTTTAGCCCGGTAAGCTGCTGCCCTAATTCATCATGTATTTCACGGGCTATATGCGTTCTTTCTGCCTCTCTCACAGTTTCAAGATGAGAAGCCAGTTGACGGTAACTTTCGTGGGATTCTTTCAGTTTATCTTCCGCTTCAATTCTAGCTGTTACATCATTTGCCAAAACCAGCATGGCTTGCTTTCCTTCATAAATAATATCATGAGAAATTATATTTACCATTGCAATTGTAGCATCTTTTTTTAAGAGGGTAAATACACCTGCATTACTTATCCCACCAGCACTATTTTCAATAATGCATTCAACCATTTCTTCTGCGGGATAAATATCCATAATATTCATCTTTAAAAATTCTTTCTTGCTATACCCATAAAACTCAATTGCAGCGGCATTCACATCTAAAAAATTTCTTTGAGGCATAGAAAGCATCCACATTGGCATTGGATTTTGATAAAACAACAATCTATACTTTTCTTCCGATTCCTTAAGCTCTTCCTCTGCCTTTTTCCTTTCCGTTATATCCCGCACCATACCAATAAAACGGCCGTCAATCATAAGTTTGGCACTAATTTCCACATCAACAAAATTTCCGTCTTTCTTTCTAAGCTTTCGTTCATTTAACACAATATTTCCCTTCATTAGTTCAGAAGTTTGTATTGGGTTCGATTCTGCCTCTTCTTTAGACATAAGGTCAAAAATTGTTAGCTGAAGCAACTCCTCCTTTTCATATCCTGCCAACTTTATCCCTTTTGAATTTACATCCAGGTATTGTCCATCTTGATTGCTTATAAATATTGCATCTGAGGCTTGTTCAATAATTGTTCTATATTTTTCTTCGCTTATGGCTAATTCTATTTGCGATTTTACCCTTTCTGAAATATCTATGCCCACACCCATGAGGCAGGTTTCTCCTTCATAATAAATAATTCTTCCGGTAAAGTAAAATGGAATGTGTTTCCCCCAACGGGTTAATAAATTAGCTTCTACAAAATCTTCTCCCTTGTTAAATACATTTTTTATCCTGCTTTCTACACTTGCCAAATCTTCATCAGCAATTAGCTTTAGTGGATGGATAATTTTTAACTCCTCGGCTGCATAGCCTGTAACAATTTCGTAGTTTTTATTCCATCTGTACAGCTTGCCTTCGGAGTTGTATAAATAAAAAATACCTGGCAAGCTGTTGATAATAGTATCAGAAAGCTCTTTTTCAAGTAAAATATGTTGTTCATGCAATTTATCCTGAGTAATATCTTGCAATGCCCCCAACAAACGAATAGCAGTACCATTTGAATTATATAAAATATGTGCCTTATCGATTACGGTAATGTATTGAAGCCTGTTTTTTAGCATGAGCCTGAACTCAATATTAATAAATGTTTCGCCATTTTTTAATGCATCTGTGAGCAAATTCATTACCCATTGTTTGTCATCTGGGTGAATTCCTTCGGCAAAATCTTCCATGCTAAATTCTGTTTCAGCATCTGTTTCAAAAAGTTTACAGAACGCTTCATTGCCCCATATTATCTTTCTTTCAAGATCCCAGTCCCAAATAGCGTCATTTGTGGCTATTGTTACCAATTCAAACCTATCGTTAGACTTTTGTAATTCTTTTCTTGAAATCTCTAGCGCCTTCGTAGCATTCTGTCTTTCTGTATTATCTTTTACAAGGGACAAGATGCCGATAATATTCCCATCATTATCCCTTAAAACAGAGTTGTACCAATCGCAGTAAATAATTCTTCCGTCTTTAGTTACATTTCTAACTTCAAAAACACTTTGGTTACTATGCTTAAAAGAAAGTTCATCAATAGCAGATTTAACCTGAGCAAGATCTTCACTATGCACTAATTGGATAAATACATCTTCCATTGCTGTTACTTCCTGTTTGGACCAGCCGAAAATTTTAGCCGCCCTTTCGCTCCACTGTACCACTCTGCCATTTACATTAAACTCCACCACTCCCATCGGGGTGTTGTTTATATGATAATTTAATTTTTCATGTGCTAATTGTAAAGCTAACTCTGCTTGCTTTCTTTTGGTAATGTCATGATAATAGACAGAAATACCGTCGGCAGATGGATAAACAAGATCTTCGTACCATTTATTAACCCTTGAATAAAATAATTGTACTCTTTGCGGCTGTCTTGTTTTTTTTGCCATTTGCAATGCATCGTAAAAAGGTTCCATCACCACTTCGGGGTACTCCTGCCAAATATTTTTGCCAATAAGATCATCTGCAGTTCTGCCGTGCAGCTCTGCCGCCTGCTTATTTAAATAAGTATAATTCCAGTTATTGTCAAGTGCAATAAATGCATCTGTAATGCGTGAAAAAACATTTTTTAGTTCGGCAGATTTTACCTTAACCTCTTCCTCCAGATTGTTTTTGAGTTTGTATAATTCAGCCTCTGCCTTTTTTCTAAATGTTATATCTCTTATTACCGAAACATAGCCGGCTGTTATTCCATTATCATCTCTGATAGAAGAAACTGAAACTTCAACAAATACTGTTTCGTTATTTTTATGAAAATGTACAGATTCTCCTTTCCAATAGTCGTTTTCATTTTGATGAAAAATTGCATATTCCAATTCTCTATGCTCGGGTGTTACTCTTAAAACTTCAAAAATATTTTTGTCCAGCACCTCCTTCTCTTTGAATCCATATAATTGCTCTGCATAGATGTTCCAATTTGTTATAATGTCGTGTGTATTGGTTGTAATAATAGGGTCGGATATATTTCGGATTAACGATGCATTAAATTTTAGTTTCTTTTCAGATTCAATAATTTTTTTGAAATCCCTGCTGGTAATGAAAAAAGTTATACCAAGAATAAACAAGAAAACCAAAGCAAGCAATGATAATTGCCAGGTGGTTTTGCGTGCAAGGCTTTCAGTATTTTGATAAGCAGATTTCAATAAGGCTTTGTCATTTTTTTCCAACTCTAATACATAAAGGCCAATGCTATCCATAAGCATAATTCCTTGTCGTGTAGAAAGTTTTTCTTGAACAGAATCAATATCATTACGCCTGAATGCCTCAATGATATTTTCGGAATGTGCTACTTTTCTATTAATAAAATTCATTAAAGTACGCTGAATGTCTCCTTCTTTAGAATTATATTTTGCAAGTTGCAATAAGGCTGCAGTATCTCTTTTTATTCCTGTTAATCCACGATAATATGAGCTGAGATAAGTTTGATCTCCAGATATGATGTACCCTCGTTGCCCCGATTCAATTGACTTAACGTTTACCAAAATATTTTCGAGCCGCAATAACCTACCCAGAGATACATTTATTTTTTCACTTTCTCTTTCCGTTTGATGAAGATTGTTGAAAGTTGCCCAAATAAGATATGCCACACAAATTAATGCGGCTAAAAAGGCAAACTTCATTCTATTATTTAATGTGTATTTCTTCATTTAAAATTTGTTCGTTAAAGGACAAAATCTTTTTCATTATGTGTAAAGGGTTTGTTTTTTCTTTTATCTTGCAGTGCTACCTATCCTTTGCTAAAATTAGCTATATCTGTTAAATTTTAAAAGGTTAAAACATTTTAAGTATGGATTGCCTAGAACAGGCTTTGAACATTTTGATTTTTGAAACTGAAACCGCAGGTACTAATCTTTTAAAAAAAAACTTAGAAGAAAGCACCATAACTGTAAGTCAACTAAGGGTTGTATCATCTATTACCGACCTCTTACCTCTTAGTTTTTTACCTGATATTATTTTTATATATCCAAATGCCAATTATACGGATATTGTAAATTATTATAGTTCCAGCTTTCCCCAAAGCCCTGTAGTATTAGTTAGCTTAGGCAAAATACAACCAGGTATTGCAGATGATGTTTTACCACAGCAACAATTATCCCCTTTTGTATTACAGCAGGTAATCAGACACAATATTCTTCTTAAAAAGAGCAACCGTCAATTAAAAAAAGTTGTTGAACGGTTTGAATTGCTAGCTAAAGCTACCAATGATATAGTATGGGACTGGCAATTATCAAAACACCGATCAATTTGGATAGGTCCTGGCTTGCAATCTGTTCTTGGATATGATGAAACGTTAATTAAAGTAGATTCTGAGTTTTGGGAAAGAGGTCTGCATCCTGACGATAAAATAAGAGTTATCAATCGGCTAAATTCTTTTTTTATAGACAAGCAGCTAAATCGGTGGGAAGAACAATACAGGTTTAAGGCATATAATGGAGCGTATCGTCATTTTCATGACAGGGGTTATATTATCTACGAAAATGGTATTGCTGTAAGGATGATTGGAATTATGGAAGATATAACAGCAAAAATTGAGCTGGAAGAAAAACTTGATGAGCAGCTTATGCTTAAGCAAAAACAAATTGCCGAAGCGGTGGTAACTGCACAGGAAAAAGAGCGCACGGAAATTGGTAAGGAGTTGCACGATAATGTTAACCAGTTGCTAAGCGCAAGCAAACTTTTTATAGATGCCTCCTTTAAAGATGAGTTAAGACGTGAAATTCTTTTAACCAATGCATCTGGCTATATTACAAATGCTATTGAAGAAATAAGAGCTTTGTCAAAAGTGCTACATGCCCCACTTATTAACGAATTAGGCTTGTGTGAATCTATTTTAATATTGGCGGAAGATATAATAATGCTGAATGAAGTAAAAATAGCTGTTGACCTACAAAAATTTGACGAGAGTGACTTAAACGAAAATTTTAAAATCACTATTTATAGAATAATACAAGAGCAACTCACAAATATTTTAAAGCATGCAAAAGCACAAAACGCAAGTATAAAACTTTCTTCGTCCGGCAAAGTGATATTACTGGAAGTAAGCGATGACGGCATTGGCTTTGATACTAAAGAAAAACGTTATGGTATTGGCCTAAGCCACATAAAAAGTAGGGCAAGTATGTATGAAGGCCACCTTAGCATTATATCAAAGCCAGGAAAAGGGAGTTGCCTTAAAATAAAATTTCCTGCCACAAGGGCAGCAATACTTGTTTAATTCATTTTTTTACCGTACTCTTACAAATAGGATTTTATAATAAAATGCGCTTTTTATTAATAGATGATCATGTAGTAGTCCGATCGGGATTAAAATTAATCTTATCGGATTTATATAAACCATGCACAATAGATGAGGCAGAGGATGGAGAATCGGCACATATAAAACTTAAACTCCATCACTATGATTTGGTAATATTGGATATTAAGATGCCAGATACCAACACTTTGTTATTAATGGAGTACATACATAATACCTATCCTGACATTAAAGTACTCGTTTTTTCAATGAATGCTGAAAGCATTTATGCAAAACGTTTTCTTGCCACAGGCGCTAAAGGGTTTATTAATAAAATTGCGCCATTAGACGAAATTATAAAAGCTATTAACCTTGTACTTAGTGGAAAAAGATATATAAGTGAAGCCTTGATAGAAACTTTAGCAGAACAGGGGAATGAAATTACCAAAACCAACCTTTTTGACACACTTTCTCCCAGAGAATTTGAAATAACCACTTTGCTACTTGCTGGAGATGGCATTAGCCAAATTGCAAATAAACTTAATCTGCAGGTTTCAACAGTAGGCACGCACAAAGCCCGCATTTTTGAAAAACTAAAAGTTGGCAATCTTATTGAATTAAAAGAATTGGCAAATAGCTTTAACCACTAAATGCCTGTTTTTACTTTCGCAAACAAGTTGCCATTAGTTGGCAGCTTTCCATTGTTGCTTAATTCGATAAATTTTTTTAACAAGATAGCTTGGTTAAGCGCCCTACTATAGTTGTGCCCCGGGTAGGAAGCCCCATAGTAAAAATCATTATTAAGGTGATCGGTAAGAAAACGCAATGCCTGCATATAAATCATAAAATTGCCGGCATAAAAAAAATGTTGCTTTTCTGTTTCGCTAAGCTCATCTTTCATTTCTTCAAGGTAGCCTTGTACGATTGCCTCAAAAAAACCAGGCCGAATTACAATTTTATCAAGATCTTGTTCCTCTTCTGTTACAGGACATAAATATGTACGCATCATATCTCCAACGTCACTTATAAAATAACCCGGCATCACAGTATCCAAATCTATTACACAAATACCCTTGTCATTTTTATCAAAAAGTACATTGCTAATTTTTGTATCGTGATGGGTAACCCTTAATTTGAACTGTGTATCCTCTTTTATTTCGTCAAAATGATCTACAATAAAAGAATAGCTTTTAAGTTGGTTAATAAGTTCTAAAGATTCTTTTATTCTTTGTGCATTACCGTTTTCTAAAGCCTTTAAAAACTGATTATACCGTAAGCTAAGATTGTGAAAAGAGGGAATAGTAGTTTTTAGTGTTTGCGCATCAAACTCTTTAAGTAATGCAGTAAATTTCCCAAACTGTTTTGCAGCCTCATAGGCTTGCTGAACTGTTTCCACACAATTTAGGGTATGTGAGCCTTGTATAAAAGGGAAAAGCCTATAATATTGTCCATCGGCATCCTTATACAGTGCATTTTCATCAATTGTTTTTAATGGAGATGTAAATACATAACCAGAATAATGCCCGGCAAGGTAATCGGCAATGGAAGATATATTATGTGCAACATCTTCCGGCTTTTTAAAAACCATGCTGTTTACCCTTTGCAAAATATATGCAGCCTTTCCGTTTTCAATTTTCCATGTATTATTAATGAGTCCCTGTTGTACAGGAAAAATTGAAACGTTAGTATCTATGCCAAATTGCCTCAGTACACCATCCAGTTTTATTACAGGTTTCGTATTGTTCATTATTAATAATCATTGGTCAATGCAAATACAGGTTTTCGGTTCATCCATTTACCTCCTGTAAAATCAGGGAATGGAACTGTCTCATTTCCCATTTCTATTGATTGCTCACTCAATGGGGTAATTGCACTCCACGATGCAGCATCATACACATCCATTTGTGGGGCAGTCTTTCTTTTTACAGATTCAATAAACATATGTATCACATAAAAATCCATACCGCCATGCCCGGAGCCTGCAGCTTCTTTGCTCCATCGCTGCCATAGAGGATGATCATATTTGTCTAGCCAGGTTTTAGCATCATCCCATTGATGTGGTTTACTTTGCCCTTCCACATAAATTCCTTTTGCAACATCCATCCATAACCCATTGGTGCCTTGCACCCTAAAACCAAGTGAATATGGCCGGGGTAAATTAGTATCATGCTGTAGCAAAATCGTTTCTCCATTAGCACAGGCAATAGAAGTAGTTACAACATCACCCAACTTAAAATTAATTTTTGCATTTGGATGGTCTGGTCCGCACTTTTTAATGATATGGTCATGAAGGCCTCTGGCTTTAGATGCAAAAGAACTTAGGGTTAAAAAACGATTACCACGGTTAATATTTATATACTGCGCAATTGGGCCAATACCATGCGTAGGGTACAAATCTCCGTTTCTATATACAGAGTGGTGGGTACGCCATCTTGCTTCGCTCCATCCTTTATCATCAAACTCGCAACCTTTACCATACGCATCAATGCCATTATTAAATTTCACTTCTCTTAAATCGTGCTGGTAGCCTCCTTGCAAATGAACCAACTCTCCAAAAATATTTTGTCGAACCATATTTAATACCGCCATCACATCTCTTCTATAACAAACATTTTCCAGCATACAAACATGGGCCTTGTATTTTTCTGCTGCCCTTACTACTTCCCAATGATCCTCTAAAGTAATGCCAAGCATCACTTCTGTACCTACATATTTTATACCAGCCTCTATAGAGCCAATAATCATTTCCTTATGCCATTCCCAGGGAGTAGCAATAATAACGGTATCAATATTTTTTAACTCCAGCATTTTTTTCCAGGCATATATATCGCCAGTAAAAATTTGTGGCATTTTTTTCCCAGATTTTGTAATCATCTCTTTAGATGTACTAAGCATCCTATCATCAATATCGCAAATGGCTACCAAATCTACATCGTCTCTTCTCAGCAAAAGATCTAAGTGGTTTTGGCCACGCAGGCCAACGCCAATCATTACTGCTTTTACTTTTGCATTATCTTTTTGGCTAGCAAATAAAGACCCTGTAGGCAAAATAGAAATTGCTGCTGTAGCAAGTCCTGCATTTTTTACAAAATTTTTTCTATTCATTTTTTTAATCTTTTATAACGCCGGTTTCAGCTAAAGCCGCAAACTGCTGTCCGTCATGCGCTGTATTCATAATAATTTTAAAATACCTGAATGTTTTAATAGTTGAAAGATTTATTACCTGCTGGCCACCATAGTTCCTTAGTATAAAATGGCCTAGACTCTCCCATGTATTGTTATCGCTACTGATTAACAATTCTATATCTTTTACTTTCCGCATACCTCCTCTTTGCGACAGGGTAAACGCTTTTGAAGCTAACGCCTGCTGCATATCTACTGTGAGAAAATGTGGGTAGGCGGCAGCATTTGAACTCCATCTCGAGTGCCAATAGCTGTCTTGATTGCCGTCGATAATATTAATTGCTCTTCCGTTTTCCCCTGCTATTTCTTCTGAACTAAAATCTAAAATAGCCCAATTTGTTTTGTCATATTCGTTTTTCAGCCCAAAATCAATTACCGGAATGTCAGATTGAAAATCGTAGCCATAAAAAGAACTGCTCTTATTGCCATTATTATGGTGCAAAATTATGCTGAATTCATATCCCATATTTGCCTTTTCCCAAAACTCATTAACAGGCATGCTTATATAAAAGCTATCTGTTCCAATAGGTTTACTAACCCATGTCATTGCTGTATAACCACCATCATTGTTTATCGGCCTGTGATAGTAAGTAATATCATCTACTTGCACATCACTTACAAACTTACCAGACACAATTATATTGCCAGCAATATAACTGGCGTATATTTTTTTTATCGAAGCATTTGTAGTGCCATAAAACGTTTTTTCTACCTTGGTGAAAAGTTGACAATTATTAAGAACAGCGCAACTTGATTGAGTTAAAAAAGTTGGGGTCTTTCCATAAGTATAATTTCCACTGCCCATTAATGAAGTGCCTAAAGCCGGGTTGTTTCTTTCTGACACTCTTTCTCCTGAATGAGGAAGATTGATGCCATGTCCAAGCTCATGCAGCATTCCTCCAATCCACTTTGTAGCTTCGCTCCCTACGGTGCCTGCTGCACCAAGGTTCGCTGCATTAAGCCCCGGAAAATCCAAGGCATAGCACCAGCGGCCTATTCCATAATAGGGAACATTGGAGTTTTGTACTGCAGTTGGGTCTGTTACATTTACTGCGGAAAGAACCAGATAGTGATCACTACTTTTTTCTGTTGGGTTTGCTGCAAAATAAGTATTAATCTCGGTAGCCATAGCCTGGCTACCACCATTATATGGATAGGAGCTTTGTGGTAGTTTCCCCTTTATATAATGTATTTTAATAAGGCCTTTTGCCTCATCTTTTAATAGTCCAAAAGTCTTGTCTCCATATCCCCAGTAAAGCATCCACTTTTTAAAAAACTCCTGCCCATCCAGCAATATTTTACTTATTCTTTTATGATAATCATGATTGACTTGGCGGTCAGCAGCAACAAAGTATATTACATTCAGATTGTATTTATATTCTGATGTATAGTTTTCGTTAATAACCGGTGGCGGAGTAGATGTTCCTGTTGTTTCTTTTTTGCAGGAGATTGCAAAAAAAGTTAAGTATAGTAAGGCTATTAAAGGAATAAAAAGATTTTTTTTGTTTGGCATATTTTTTCATTAATCAAGCAAAGAAACCCCGGCCCGTTGGCCGGGGCTGTCTTCGAAACTTACCGCTTATGAGAAAGAGGTTATTCTATTTTGCTATTTAAAAAAACGTATTTGTTTATTAATTCATTCGATATTTACCAGCCTAAAAGTATGTGCGCTTTTTTGGCATTTGCAAATGATGGATCGAATAAAATTTTAAGGTAAATTATTAAAATTTATTGTAGGTGCTGTGTTAGTGGCATTTCTGGAAAACAAAGTACCCGGTGTACCGCTATTGGCAAAAAAGCCTCCATTTTTCAAATAAAACTTTTGTCCGTCCATACCGCCATCAAAGTCCATTCTTTGCTTGTTGGTACCTGTGGCATCCACGCCAAATTTGAATTGGGTAACTTCTTTCCATTCCCCATTTTGTAAACGAATCCATTGATTATCCCACAGGGCTTTTCTTCCGGTGTAACCTAATTCATCATCAAAATTTTCAAGGAAACCATGAAAATTAGTAAGGTAAGTTACAGTGCTGGGTCTCGACCATGTGGCCATCAATTTCCAATCGCCTACTTCAGGTGCAAAAAACCAAGATGTATACACGGTATTGCCGGCTCCATCCGGAGCTCCTTTTGTAAGAAACTTATAGGTAGTACCTGCTTGCCAATTAAACGCTAAATAGCTTTGGCCGCCTGTGCCTTCGCCACCAAATCTTTGGGCCACTACGTCAGTTCCTTTTCGGATAAGCGTTGTTAACCCTTGTCCTGCACCAGGATCCCATACAGAAAACAATACCCATCTTTCTGTTGGTGATTTTACTTGTATGCCAAAATATCCCTGGCCAAAACCGTTTGCCATATAATAAGACCCTTCTTTATCTTCTCCGGCAGGCACCATCAATTCGCTATAATAATATTCTGCATTGCCAGCAGGCACTACATAATTCAAATGGCATGAAGGTCCTCTACGGCTCCAGTAATAATTTGCCGGGTCATTGGCATAAATTAAACCAACGCCAGATGGGCTACCTCCAATCATAATATCACTTACCTCTGCAAAGGTGCTGCCTGTTTTACTTACCCCTTTTAAATCAACCTTTACATAGCCGGCTGTAGTGATATTTACAGTGCCTGCAAAGTAAACCTTGCTAGCGGCACCATTTAAATCTAAGGTATAATCGCTGCCATTTACACTCAGCTTAATTTTACTTGCTCCTGCTGCAGCAGTAGCTTTAACAGCAAGATGCAAAGAACCGGTTTGCTGCACTTTAAAATAGGTACTAACGGTAGTGGCTGCATCTGTCCAGTTTGTTAATCCGGTTGTGCCAATATCTTCTGTAGCCCCTGCATTTTTTTGAGTAATAAATGCATTACCAGCCAGTGCAATTGCTGTAGGTGTTGCCGGATTTACAACTGGTGGCGGAGTTGTACCGCCACCACTACTGCCGCCGCCATCGTCATTTTTACTACAAGATAATAAGGCAGCAAACGCTAAAGCGGTAAAAGGTATTTTAAATATGTGCAACATTTATAAAACAATTTAAATAGTGAACGTAATTAATTTATAGATATGCTATTTTGTTACAAACACATCTACTTCTGCTAAAAAAGTATGCGCCTGGCCTACACGCTGTGGCTCCAACGCTGTTATCTTAATATACCTGTAAGCATTTGCTGATGATACAGGGTAGCTTTGTGGCGCATTGGTAATTGCAAACAAGTGCTCTCCACCATCAGTAAATGTTGTTCCATCTTTACTAAACTCTAATTTAAATTTTTTCATACCGGCAGTATTTGGTGAAGCCGCCTGCCTGTTTGTAATATCAATAGAAATGATATTTTTTTCTTCTTTCATATCTATCAACAACCAATGAGGAAAAGGCACTACTACAGAGTAGTCTGTATGCCAATATGTAGCAATATTGCCATCAATAGTAGCAGATGCTTTACCCGTATTTTCCCAGCCGGGAGGTGTTTCGCTATCTGCCGTGGCTGTCCATGTTGATTTATCGGCTTTCATTGCTGTTGTATTATCTTGGTACAACACAGTTTCTGGTTTATCACATGCAGTAATAAGTAGTTGTACGCAAAAAAAGCAGAAAAATAATTTTATGTATTTCATAATATTTTTTTTACTTAATATTTTTATTCTTGTTAAGAACTGTTTTATGGATTTTGAGTAAGGTTGGGGTTTTTAGCCCTTTCTTGTTCTGGGATATAAAACACTACTCTGTTATCTCCCGGATTTACTGTTTGATTAATATTGTTGGGGTTTGTGTTCAAGCAATGAGTGCCGGGGTAATTGCGAACCATTGGCCTTCCATTTCGGAAAAGATCATATGCCCTGTGGCCTTCAAAAGCCAGTTCAAGCCAGCGCTCCTCCATTACTACATCTAATATTGTTTTACCACTTGTAGCTACGCTGGCAAGTGTGTGCAATGCAGCACCACTAAGGCCAGCTCTTTGGCGCAAAAGGTTTACATCATTTAATGCAGCCTGGGCTGTTGCGGCACCTAATTTTGCGTTGGCTTCGGCCCTTATCAGGTACATTTCTGCCAATCTAATATACACAGGTGAGCTTAAATTAATAATACCTTCCTGGAAGTTATATTTGTTTACATAATACATGGGCGTATTAGGTGTAAGCCTTGTATTCATTTGTAATACCCCTCCAACTCTGTAAGGAGTAATAAAACTTAAACGCCTGTCGGTTGGATTGGCCGAAAGAAAATTATAATATTTTTGAGAGGCATAAATTTCTCCCCAGCCGCTTTGTGCCTGGCCTGCAGGGTTTCCGTTGGCATCGCCACTAAAATACATGGAGCCAATGGCACTAAAATCCTGGTCTTCGGTTTTAACATGCCTGATACAAAAAATTGTTTCCAAATTCGCCTCTGGCGCACCTCTAAAATAATTATTAAATTCTGCGCCTTGTAGTAATGAATACCTTCCCGAATTAATTACCAAATCAGCATACTCTATAGCTTTTGGATTATTGCCCATAAATAGGTACACCCTAGCCAGCAATGCATTGGCTACTTGCTTAGAGGCAAATGGATTGGCTTTTAAATCATTCATCATTTCAGAAGCCTTGAGCAAATCATTTATCACAAAATCATACACTTCACTCACTTTACTCCGGCTAATAGTAAGTTTTTCTTCTTCTGTTAAACCATCTCTTAAAATAGGCACACCAGGGTTATCGCCATTATTTTGTGTATATGGCCTGCCAAATGCCCGCACCAGGTTAAAATGCATCATTGCCCGTAAATAAAGATTTTCTCCTTTTAACTGGCGCAAATCTGCAGTACTGTTGTCGGGAATAGATGCGATAATTTTATTTGCAGCACTTACTACTAGATATGACTGTACCCAAAAATTGTTTGCATGCCCTGATGTGGTAACATGATTATACCTATATGCCCTTGACAGGTCGTCTGAAGAGTTTTGTCCTTGTGCTACTTCATCCGAAGGATACTCCATAAGAAAGTGATTACTTCTTACATAAGCTGCACTTCGTAGCAATGCATATGTACCAATGGTGGCCGTTTCGATATCCGCAGGATTAGTCAATGCAGAATTTTCGTCGATTGCTGTAGAAGGTTCAAAATTCTTTTTACATCCGACAATACTGAGAGATAGAAACAGTACAGCCAGTATTACTTTATTGAAATATTTTTTCATTATTATTATTTTTAGAATGAAAGATTTAAGCCCACCATGATTTTCTTACTAATGGGGTATTTAAAACTTGACTCTCCCGCACTTAAAACTACTTCGGGATCAGGGCCAGTAAAATTGGTGCCTGTCCACAAGTTATCGCCGCTCACAAAAATTCTTGCCGACGATATTTTGTAACGTTGTAAGAATGTAGAAGGAACATTGTAGCCAAGTGTGACATTTCTTAAACGGATATAACTGCCATCTTCTAAATACCTGGATGAACTTGACATACTGAGTCTATTTCCACCAGCCAATGGGCGTGGATGTGTTGCAATATCGCCTGGCTTTTCCCAACGAGTCCATTTGCTTGGTAGCACCATAGAGTTATAAGAATCGTAGTTGCCATCATTATCATAATAAAAACGAGTGTCATTGAAAACGTAGTTGCCGTAAACAAAATTTACAAATGCAGAAAGCGTAAAGCCTTTATAGTTTACTTCATTTGTAATACCGCCTGTAAATTTAGGTGCTGCAGATTTTCCAAGGTATTGACGAGAAGTTTCATTAGCTACAGAATTATAGTCATTTGTGTAGGTAATATATTTTTTCCCATCTGCATCAAACAATACTTTTTCCCATAAAGGATCGCCATTAGTCGGATCAACACCCACCCAAACAGGCATATTCCATTCGTCTATATCATGCCCAACACCTATGGGCTGCCTTGCACCAGGACTGCTAAACTTTTGACCATCGTTTAATGAAATAACTTTATTACGGTTGAATGCCATGTTTAAACTCGTTTCCCAACTTAAGTTCTTTTGTTGAACATTTTTTGTAACAAGGTTAAACTCTAAACCTCTGTTTCGTACACTACCAACATTCTCATACACAAATAGGTATCCTGTAGTAGCTGGTAGTGGTTTTCGGTATAGTAGGTCATCTGAAGTTCTTTGGTACATATCTACTATTAAGTTTATTCTTTTCTTAAAGTTTACTTCAATACCAAAATTGATTCCTTTTTGCTTTTCCCAAGTAAGATTAGGATTGGCCTTTTGCAAAGGAGCAGCTCCGGGTAAACCAGCATAGCTTGATGAGGTAGATAAAGAATACAAGCCAAGTGCAGCATAATCTCCAATTTCTGCGTTACCAGTAGTCCCATAACTTGCACGGAACTTTAAAAAGTCAATGAGATTATTGTTCTTTAAAAAATCTTCATTAGAAGCTATCCATGATGCACCTAACTGGTAAAAGGTAGCACCTGAATTATTATTACCAAACCTAGAAGATCGATCTCTTACCAAGGACGCAACAGCGAAGTATTTATTATCATAATTATAATCAACCTGGCCTAGATATTTTTGAAAACTATACTCATTTACGCCGCCTTGTGGCAAGGTAAGTTCTCCAGTTGCTGTAGAAGCAAATGGACGACCGGGAGGTAGGCCCTTAACTGCTGTAGATAGTACTTCATAAAATGATTGGTTGCCCTCTAATACCGCCAGTGCTGAAAGATTGTGAACTCCAATTTTTTTATCATACCTCAACCTATTAGAGCTAATCATTTCCCTTGTTTGAGAACTGCTATTGTATAGCTCTCCGCCATTGGTAGCACCACCCTGCGATCTTTTATCATAAAACGACCTAGAACGATAGTTGAAAAAATTAACCCTATTATAAGTTCCAAAACTTAGGTCCTTTGTTATTTGGTATTCCAAATTTAAATCGCCATTTAAGCGTAAACTATTAGCTTCCGAAAAATCGTATTGCATAGAGTATAAAAAATTACTCTTATCCCTACCGTACCAGTTTACATAGCGGGAATCAATCGGCAAGCCATCTGCATCATGGGCAGCATCAAAAGGCAGATAGGTATAGGCCTGGTATAGGCCACCCTCTGGGTTATAATTATCCTTGGTATAAATAGCATTTATGAGTGTACTCACTTTAAGTTTACTATTTATTTTATGCGAAAGATTGGTTCTGAAATTGTATCCCGTTTTGTCATTGGCAATTAAAGTACCTTCTTCTTTGTAATAGTTACCTGAGATGTAAAATTGTGTTTTTTCAGAGCCACCAGAAGCAGACAGGGTATGCGACTGGGTCATGCTGGTACGAAAAGTCTCGTCCCACCAATTTGTATTGGTATTTTTCATTGCAGGATCTGGAGTAGAAAATATTGACAAGTAGTCAAACAACTGAGGGCCGCTCATTAAATTAAAGTTGCCAGTAGAAGCCTTATTAAACCCTACAGAAGATTGCAGGTTGATTTTTGTTTTTCCTGCTTTCCCCGATTTGGTCGTAATAATAACAACACCATTACCCGCCCTGGAGCCGTATAAGCCTGTGGCAGCAGCATCTTTCAATACTGTTATAGATTCTACATCTGTAGGATTATAGCTGCCTCCAATATTACCATCTACCACAATCAACGGTGCCGATCCTGCAGAGATTGTTCCTGCACCCCTAATTAACATATTTGAGCCGGAAGTAGGGTCGCCCGAAGCGGTAGATACAACCAGCCCCGCTACCTTTCCTTGCAATAAACTGGAAACATTATTAGAGGTTACATCTCTTAACTGCTCTCCACTTACTACCGATGCAGCACTACTAAGGTATTTTGCTTTTTTAGTACCATAGCCTATCACTACAACGTCTTGTAAATCGCCGCTCGACTTTTTTAAACGGATAGTCCTATTCGCTTGCGCTGCGGGTATTTCCATTGATTCAAAACCAACATACGATATTTCAAGAATAGCCTTGTCTGGCGCATCAATTGTAAAATCGCCGGCCTCATTTGTGATTGCGGTGGTAGCAGCATTTTTTACCCTTACTGTTACCCCACGAAGTGGGTTGCCATCTTCATCCAAAATTTTACCCTTAATAATTTTGTTAACGGAATTGTCCGTCCTTTCTCCGGGCTCTGCATACAGCCTGCTGCCTGTAGAAGAGAGCAGTAAAAATGCTGGCAAAAGAAAAAGGAAAAACTTCCATGTTTGCAGTTTTGCTTTCATTCTCATAATGATTTAAAGTTTGTTTGGTTACAGTAAATGCGCATTAAATCGGCAGAGGGGAGAAAATAATACAGTAATCTCTTATAAAAAATGACAGGTAATCTTATCCCTTGCAATCGTTTTAATCAGTTCAAGAATAAGAAGATTATTTCACTTTTTTCCATGCAAACGTATGCGCAAAAAAGAAGGTGAATATTTAAAAAAATCACACAAAAGCCAGTACAGCAAAGGCTTTCATCAAAATGCGCAAACGTTTGCCCTTGCGCAATTTTTTTTTCAAAAAAAGAAAGAATTTATGAATTGGGTTGCTGAAATGCAACCAGCGAAGGAGTAATTTCTTCAGTAAAATATTCGGATGGGCTATCTCCATTTTCCATTTTCCAGTTAAGAATATTAATCATCATGCTCATGGCTTTTTCGCCCTGCACAACTGGAAACTGTTCAATACTTACCAGCGGAGGAAAAGCCGTATAGCTTGTAATAGGCAGGTTTGCGTAGCTTACAAAAACGATGTCTTTATTAACTAAAATACCATTTTGATGCGCATACCTTACAGAATCCATATGCACATAATCATTAAAAGTAATAATTGCATTGGGCGGATTTTTTAATGCAAGTAAACTTTTCATTGCATTACTGGTGCTTTCTTTTGAAAGGTCTGTACGCTCTACCATTTGCATATCTACCTTTAACTTTTTCCTTGAAATACCTTCTACATAACCTTCAAACCGTTCTGCGCTGGCTTTTATTTTTTCCGGGCCGTTTATAAATGCAATTCGCCTGTATCCTTTACTGAATAACCAGTTTACCATTTCAATAGTACCTTGGTATAGGTTACAATACACTTTATTGGCTTCTTTAAAAGAAGGCACCCTGTCGAAATAAACCACAGGTATATCATACTTATCCAACGATTGCAAATGATCGTAATTGGTGGTTCTTTTTGAAAGAGAAATGATAAGCCCATCCACCCTTTGCTTTTTCATAGTGTTAACTACTTGCACTTCACGCTGTGGGTCGTCAAAGCTTTGGCCAAATAAAATGGTGTAATTATGCTCCAATGCTACAGCCTCTATTCCACTAATAGCTTCTGAAAAAAACTCTTCTCTAATAAACGGCAGCACAACACCAATAACATGGGTTTTATTTTGCTTAAAAAAAATAGCCTGTGTATTAGGCTCGTAATTCAGTTCCTTAGCAAGTTGCTGTACCTTTTCTTTGGTTTCATTGCCTATCCTGGGATGGTTGCTCAATGCTCTTGAAACGGTAGATACCGAAACATTTAACCGTTTTGCAATCTCTTTTAATGTTGGTAATTTAATGCTCATAAAATATGCGCCAAAGTAAACAAATCGGTGGAAATATTAAGAAGAAAATTAAATGAAAAACTGAATACTTTAGTTTTCAATCAAATTGAAATATAATATTGGTGGCCTCGCCAGGAATCGAACCTGGATCTGGAGCTTCGGAAACTCTTATACTATCCATTGTACTACGAGGCCCAATTTGATTTTGGATTTACAAATTGAAAATTGCAGCTTATCCTATTTGCCGAACCCAACAATATTGGTTCCGAATATTTTTACTGCAATGGCGAGCAATATTACGCCGAAAAATTTTCTTATCACTATTAAGCCGGATGGCCCTAGTGCTTTTTCTATCCATTTTAAAGAATGAAGCACAATAAATATTACGATACAGTTTATTAGTATCCCAATTAATATATTTACTTCCGCATAATTCGCCTTTAACGACATTACAGTAGTAAGTGTGCCTGAGCCGGCAATTAATGGAAATGCAATAGGCACTACACTTCCGCTTTTGGGATTATTATCTGCTTTAAAAAACTCAAGCCCCAATACCATTTCCAACCCAAGTATAAAAATCACAATACTACCAGCCACCGCAAATGATTTTACATCCAGCCCAAGTATGTCCAAAAATTCCTGGCCCACAAATAAAAAAACAATCATCAGCCCACCCGAAACAATGGTGGCCCTTCCCGATTGGATATGCCCACCCATTTTACCCTTTAATGTAACCAATACTGGGATATTTCCTAATATATCTATAATGGCAAAGAGCGTAAAAGTAGTGGTAAGTATTTGCTTGATAGAAATTGAACTGAGATCGAACATTGAATCTTTTTTACAAAGATAGTAGCCTTTACTAGAAAAGCATTAATGCGGACTATTGCCAAATTTTTCTTTAAACAAAATCGTTTTATTATTCAGCTCTATTAGGCACTGGCGGCAAAGACAGTCTTTATATTTTTTGGCTATAAACTCATTGGCAGAAGCCGCAAATTGTAACCCATAGCACTGGCAGTTACCAATATCACCCGGCTTACATTCAAAAGAACGGCTGCACCGGGGGCAATTTTTAGGTTCGTGTTTGCAATTACTATTTATCATTTATCAAAAAAGTTGTTACATCGCAATGCGATGTAACAACCAGTTTTTATTGATTCATCTATCGTACAAATACAACTTTGTTGGGGTTTACACCGGGACTAGTAGCAACAGAAAACTTCTTTTTCCCTGTTTTATTAAAGCAAAATAATTCGCCCGTAAGTATATTATTTTTTGCATCGGTTATATACACATCATCGTTTTGTTCATCGATATTGATGCTGTATGGATTTAATATAATAGTGCCATCTGTTACAAAATTTGTACTCATTGCCGAAAAATCGGTTGTACTTAATTTTCTTACCTGCTGCACTCCGGAATAACCGCCAGTTACATACAATGCGTTGTTATAATATTTTAAAGCTCCCACTGTTGTATCTGCAGATTTAATAACCGTATTAGTGCCTGTATTCACTTTAACCAACCTTGGTGGAATTGAAGCATAGTTTCCCTGGGTGGCTATATAAATATTTCCAGATTCATCGGCTGTAATGGATGTTGGATTTTTACCCACATGGATTTTAGAAGTTTCTGTTAGCGAACCAAGATTGATTACCGAAACAGTTGAATCGAAAGTAGCGGTAAGGCCGCCAGAATTAGAAACATACAAGTTATTACCGCTCACAACAAGTCCTTCAGGATTTAAACCTACCGGAATTTTTTTAGTAATTTCTAATGTGGTGGTATCAATCACATTCACTGTTCCGTCCCATGCAGATACAAAAACTTTTCCATTGGCAGTAGTTACATATCGTGGTTCAACGGGCGAGCCGCCTGCAACAAAAGCTATGTCCTTTACAAATGTTGCATTTGCCGCATTCAAAACTGTTACCTTATGGCTTTGATCTACTACTACGTATAATTTTGTTCCATAAATTATCATATCTGTTGCAAGCCCGCCGATGCCCGCTGGAATGGTTGGATTTTGCTGGACAAAAAAATCGCCTGCAATGGTATTGCTGTTAAACGAGTAAAATCCCAGCTTTGCATTATTGCCAAAAAACATGCCTTCACTCAAAACATAAACGCCCTTTGCTGGCGCAACAGATGGAGCCGGGCTATCATCTTTACTACAAGATGCTAGAAGCAATAAAGAAAGGCAGGAGCATAATAAAAGGTTCTTTTTCATTTTTAGTTTTTATTAATTAAGATTTAAAAATTTGAAGTAATACCTACTCGGTAGTTAAACCTAGGCATGGGATAAAATTTAATTATATCATACTGGCGGTTTAAAACATTGTTCAATTCGGCAAAAATTTTTGTTTTGTGTAAGCCAGTTTTTAAATTGTAAGAAGCATACAAATCAATAGTAGCCCATTCTTTCACCAGGTTATCGGGTATTTGGTTTCCAAGTTTGTAGCGATACGAAGAAAGAATTGCATTGGCAGCTATGGTAATTCTTTTAAAGGTGCTTCGTAACTGAACATTGCCAGAATGCAATGGTGTATAAGGAATTTGAAGCCCATAAAAAGCAGAACTTTTATCCGCTTCTTTTGCATCCTGATATCCGTAAATAATTTTAGCTGCAATGGTAGCTTCATTGTCCAGCGTTGCATTTGCTTCCAGCGCTATATCAATGCCTTTGCTAAATACCTTGCCATAGTTTAGCATTGTCCACCTAAAAAGATTTTGATTGGGTACAGCTACAATTTTATCTTGTACATCTGTTATATAAAAATCTGCACTGGCTTGTACAGATAATTTATTGGCAAGGCCATCGCCTTTCCATGTAATACCAATATTGTACTGTGCAGCTTGCTCGGGCTTTAAATTAGTATTGCCTACATAAGCGTAATAAAGGTCGTTGAATGTAGGGGTTTTAAAAATATTCTTGTAAAAGAATCGCAAGTGTACATCGTCCTTTATAAACGGTTGTACTGCAATTGAAAAAGAAGGATTAAGCCTTGAAAGGTTTTTGCTTACGGGGCCATTTTCTACTTTTTCAGTTTGAAAAGTATGCAATGCATTTGCTTGTATATGCAGCCTATGCCATTTTGCATCCAACAAAATATTATTGTAAGTGGTTTTCCTTGTAGGCTGTGCAAATGGGGTTGCAAATTGCCCACTTCCTTTCAAATTATTTATAATATAGTCTGCTGAATAGGCTACCGACGCTACTTTCGTTATTTTATAACTATACCCGGCAGAGAAGTAATACTCTTGTTGTGTAAACCTATTGGTAAGTCCCTGAGGCCCGTACCGCTGATCAGGATCTTTATAAAAGTTATACTGATGTGCATATTTTGCCAACAACATCAACTTACTTTTAATAGAAATATTTTTTTTATAAATTGATTGTACAAAACTATTCTTATCTGATAATCTTTCTTTGCCACCAATAGTGTATAAAGCTACAGCACCCGGTAAGCCTCTGTTTGAATTGTAGTGATATACTTTAAACTGAATATGATTATTGTCATTCCATCTGTATCCTGCATCATACTCTACCCGCAAAGACTGTAAATCGCTATTGTTTCTTTTTTTAATACTACCATCTAACTCGTAAGCTTTATAAGAATAGTTCCCCTTTATAGACTGCCACTCTGTACTTAGTGTTTGAGTGAAATTTTTGCTTTTATACTGTACACTTACAGAAGGGTTAAAAAAATTGAACGACCCGGCTTTCAACATAGCAATGCCACTCCATTTAGACTTGGCCGAAGTATCAAAGTTTTTATTGGTTTCTAAATTGAGTACAGCACCTGTTGCAAATGCCTTTGCGGGCATTAGTAAACTGAGCGGTTGGCCATTGTATAGTGTTATGCTTTCAATATTGGCAGTAGAAATTTTACCAAGGTCAATTTGCCCGGCCTGAACATCGCTCAGCAATACGCCATCGTACATAACGCCTGTGTAGCCTGTACCCAAGCTACGGACAGAAATTGTTTTCAACCCGCCTAAACCTCCATAATCTTTTAGCAATACGCCGGAGAAAAATTTAGTAGCATCTGCTACTGATACACTGTTAAGTGTTTCCAAATATTTTTTATCAATCTGCTGAATTGGCCTTGGGCTTGCTGCATTTTGTACAATGGTGGATGTTTTTACTTGTACAGCAGGTAGTGTATCTGTTTTTTGCGCAGGCAAAACCATCGGCAACAAAAGGCCAATAATAAAAAAGATATCGTAGCAGCGTAGCTTCAAAATAATTAGTAGGTAGGCATAGATAAGAAATGTGCAAAATGCAGATTACTCATCCAAGCCTTTCACCCGAAAGCGTTGAACAATTATAAATTGAATGTGGCAGGTCTTCTGGCTCAACCCTTCTACGAACGCCTTCCCGTTATTTAAAACAGTGGCTTGAAGATTCGTATTATTCCGCAATAGCGAAAGGTTTTACAGCTACGGGGATAGCGCCGGATTTACACCGGACTTCCCTTTTAATCCAATCCTGACACTTCAGGATTGAAACCAAATTCGCTGCAAATGTATGTAAGTAATAGAGTTGCTGCCAAATAAAAATTGCATATTCATTTTTGAGAAACAGCTATCGTACAAAAAATCACTATCTTTTGCCTATGACAAAATCGCCACAAAAGCTCAATCTGTTTTCGCTTACCATGATATGTATTGGCTTTGTAATAGGTATGGGTATTTTTAGAGCTGCCGCTACCAGCGCAAAAGATGCTATCAACCCTTCTGTTTATTTTAGTGCATGGGTTATTGGCGGTATTGTGGCACTATGTGGCGCATTAACTTATGCAGAAATCGGTAGCCGCTTTCCTGCAATCGGTGGCTATTACAGGGTTTTTGCAAAAGCATATCACCCAAGTATTGCATTTGCCATCAACTGTTTAATATTGGTGAGCAATGCCGCCAGCCTGAGCGGGGTTGCTTTAATTGGTAGTGGTTATTTATTAAAATTATTTCCGGGAGAATTCAGCGATGTACAAAAAGCTTTGCTAGGGTGTGCCGCAATTTTTGCTTTTTACTTAATCAATTTAAGAGGATTGATATTAAGTTCAAAGGCACAGAATATCTTAATGTCTATAAAAATATTGATGCTGCTGGTTTTAATTGCCGGATTATTTTTTCCCGAAAAATATGCAAGCGGTGAGGCTGTAGCAGTAAGCAATGAACCCTTTACATGGATAGATTGGGTAAAAAGTTTGGGCGTGAGTTTGATTGCTGTTTCTTTTACTTATGGTGGTTATCAACAGTCAATCAACTTTGGTGCAGAAGTACACAAACCTTCCAAAACCACACCTAAAGGAATTTTTATTGCTATTGTTGTTATTATTATTTTATATCTATTGGTAAATCTTAGTTATTTCAACATTGTTGGCTTTAATCAAATGAAAAGCGAAAGAGAAATAGCTTATGTGGTGATTGATAAAATATTCGGCAGTACCGGCGCAAAAGTGTTTTCTGTGTTTTTGTTTTTAGGAATATTGGCTTATGTAAATGGCTCATTATTGAGCAACCCAAGGGTAATGTTTGCAATGGGCGAAGATGGTAGCTTGCCAAAAACATTTGCCAAAAGAACGGAAAAAAATCAGGTATTGCTTTTTTCACTTACAGTTTTCACGGCTATTTGTATGGTTATTTTATTTTTTTCGCAAGAGTTTGAAAAAATATTAACCTTTTCAATCTTTTTAGATTGCTTTGGAATGATATTGAGTGCAGCTACTATTTTTTGGTTTAGAAAAAAAACAAAACAACTTGATAGCACGGGTATTTATAAGATGAAATTATTTCCGCTTATGCCGGCAATTTTTATTGCTGCCTATTTATTTGTAGGTACTAGCATTGTTATTGCTGACCCAGAAGCGGCATTGGTTGGGGTTGGATTGCTGGCAGGCTTTGCAGGATTGTATTTTTTATTGCATGGAAGAAAAAAACAACGGTTATAATTTTTCGCTCAACTCCAACCAGCGCATTTCTTTTTCGTCTAGTTCGCTAATAATATTACTGATGCGATCCGATGCTTTTTGCAGCTCACTGTAATCCTGTGTTGTGCCTAATTTTTCCTCCAGCAGTTTTTTTTCTTCTTGCAGATTTGGCATATCTTTTTCTAATTGCTCCAATTCAAATTTTTCCTTAAAACTGAGTTTTTTGGGTGCTTCGGTAGTGGGCTTACTTTCTACTGGCCTCTTAATTTCTTCTGCCGGCGTTGGTTTCATTATCTGTTGCTCCTGGCTTTCCAACAATCCTTTAGCCAAAGCTTCTCTATATTGTGTATAATTTCCCGGATAATCTCTTATCACCCCATTGCCTTCAAAAGCAAATAAATGATCCACCATCCTATCCATAAAATAACGATCATGGCTTACTATTAAAATACAACCGGGATATTCCATTAAAAACTCCTCCAAAGTGCGTAGTGTTTGCAGGTCAAGGTCATTGGTAGGTTCATCCAGCACCAAAAAATTAGGGTTCTTAAATAACACACTCATCAAATGCAACCTGCGCTTTTCACCACCGCTTAATTTACTTAGTAAAGTGTATTGTTGTTCGCCTGTAAACCCGAATTTTTCCATAAACTGGCTTGCAGAAATTTTGGTGCCATCTGCCAATGGAAAAAATTCGGCCATATCTTTTACATATTCAATGGCTCGCTTGTCTTCTTTATAAATCAATCCATCCTGACTGAAATTGCCAAAAACAACGGTATCGCCATGGTTTATTTTGCCACTATCCGGAAGATCTTGTTGCAAGGCAATTTTTAAAAAGGTTGATTTACCCACACCATTTTTTCCAACCACGCCAATGCGTTCACCTCTTTTAAAAGTGTAATCAAAGCCTTTCATTATTACCAGGTCGCCAAAAGATTTATTTACTTTTTTTAGTTCCAAAATTTTTCCGCCCAAGCGGGTCATTTTCATTTGCAGGCTTACTTCGGCTACTTCTTTTTGCTGCTTTACTCTATCTTCCACTTCTGCAAAGGCATCCTGCCTGCTTTTGCTTTTAGTAGTTCTTGCCTTGGGCTGCTTGCGCATCCACTCCAATTCTTTACGGAAAATATTTTTATCCTTTTGTAGTTCGCTTTGTTGCACTTCCTGCCTTAAGGCTTTTTGTTCTAAAAAATAATCGTAATCACCTTTGTACACATACACTTTTTCATCATCTATTTCAATTATCTCGTTACAAACAGCATCTAAAAAATAGCGGTCATGCGTTACCAGCAGTAAGGTAACCTTTGATGTTCCCAAATATTCTTCCAACCATTCAATCATGCTTACATCCAAATGGTTGGTAGGTTCATCCATTATCAGCAGGCAATTGCCTTCATATAATTGTGCTTCAATTAACGACTGTGCAAGTGCAACTCTTTTTTTCTGGCCTCCGCTCAGATTACCTACTTTTTCGTTGAGATGATGAATGTTTAGCTTTCCTAATATCTGTTTCAGGTCGCTTTCAAAACTCCAGGCATTCAGGTCGTCAATTCTGGCCATTAGCTCGCCGAGCTGCTCATGATTATCGAACCCATTTTCTAAAAAAATTTCATACTCCTTCACGGCTTTCACTACCGGGTGATCAAGGCGAAGTAAATTATCCCAAATGGTCTTGTTATTATCAAAATCATTGTCTTGCTGTAGCATTACCGTTTTAATTTCTTTATGAACCCATACCGTTCCTGCTCCGGTATCGGCCGAATCCAGACCGGCAATAATTTTCATTAAAGTACTTTTCCCACTACCATTGCGAGCCACCAAGGCTATTTTATCACCTTCTTCTATATGAAAAGTAATATTTTTAAAAAGAGTTCTTATACCAAATGATTTGGTAATATTTTCTACCGAAGCGTAATGCATAGCGCAAAGATACAGGAAGGCTAAGGAGCTTTAAAATGGTTTAAGAAGTTTAATGCACACACGCAGATAAACAAGCCATTTTAAATTACTTTTGCAAGATGCAAAATGCAATGATACATGGTACCGCTATTACTGAAGATGGGGCTATAATTGGTAGTAATACATATATCTGGCATTTTTGTCATGTAATGCCAACTGCAGTTATTGGAAATAACTGTAATATTGGTCAAAATGTATTCATCGATAACAATGTAAAGATTGGCAGTGGAATTAAAATTCAGAATAATGTATCGGTATATAATGGAGTTACACTTGAAAATGATGTATTTATTGGTCCATCGGTAGTATTTACCAATGTGATTAATCCACGAAGTTTTATCGAAAGAAAAAATGAGTTCAAACCAACACATATTCAACAAGGAGCAAGTATTGGTGCAAATGCTACCGTCATTTGCGGCATTACTATTGGTAAATATGCAATGATTGGTGCAGGTACAAATGATGAACCTGCTTATGCTTTAATGGTGAGCAACCCAGCAAAACAGTTAGATTGGGTAGATAAAGAAGGAAATAAACAAGCGAAAAAATAAGTAAACAAGAATGAAAATTGCTTTGATAACCGGAATTACCGGACAGGATGGAGCTTACCTGGCAGATCTTTTACTGTCTAAAGGGTATGAAGTGCATGGCATTAAGAGAAGATCTTCGCAAATCAATACGCAAAGGATTGATCATATTTATCAAGATCCGCATGAAAAGAATTTGCGATTCAAGTTACATTATGGCGATCTTACAGATTCTACCAATCTTATCCGCATTATACAGGAAGTGCAGCCCGATGAAATTTACAACCTCGGCGCAATGAGCCATGTCCATGTAAGTTTTGATACACCTGAATATGTGGCCAATACAGATGCTATCGGCACTTTAAGATTGCTGGAAGCGGTAAGAATTTTAAAGCTGGAAAATAAAACGAGGATATACCAGGCATCTACTTCTGAATTATATGGCAGAGTGCAGGCGGTGCCGCAATCGGAAACCACTCCTTTCTATCCTCGTTCCCCCTATGCAGTAGCAAAGCAATATGCTTTTTGGATAACGGTGAATTACAGAGAAGCTTACAACATTTTTGCATGTAACGGAATTTTATTCAATCACGAAAGTCCGCTGCGTGGTGAAACATTTGTAACAAGAAAAATTACGAGGGCCGTTGCAGAAATTGCGTTGGGTATGCAGGATAAATTATGGTTGGGAAATTTAAATGCCCAAAGAGATTGGGGCCATGCAAAAGATTACGTGGAAGCCATGTGGTTGATTTTACAACAACCTGTTGCTGAAGATTATGTTATTGCTACGGGCAAAACAACTACCGTAAGGGATTTTGTAAAAATGGCTTTTGCTGAAATAGGCATTGAACTGGAATTTAAAGGCGAAGGAGAAGATGAAACAGCTGTGGTGGTATCCTGCAATAATGCGGAATTTAATATCGCATCAGGAACAACTGTTGTTGCTGTTGATAAACATTATTACCGCCCCACAGAAGTTGATCTGCTGATAGGCGATCCTACAAAAGCAAAAACGAAACTGGGTTGGGAACCAAAGTACCACCTTACCGATATGGTAAAAGAAATGGTGGCGGCAGACGTAGCTCTGATGCGCCTGCAACTTGTTCTAAAAGACAAAGGCTATAATAAAACCATAAGCTAATCTATACAATGAACCTTTCAGACAAAATATACATAGCCGGACACAATGGAATGGTAGGTTCTGCCATTCATAGAAATCTTTTAAATAAGGGATACAATAATTTTCTTTTAAGAACATCTACCGAAACAGACCTTCGTAATCAGCAGGCTGTAAATGATTTGTTTGCACAAAACAAACCCGATTATGTTTTTTTAGCCGCCGCTAAAGTGGGTGGCATACAGGCTAATAATACTTACCGGGCAGATTTTATTTACGACAATTTAATAATGGAAGCCAATATTATTAAAGCTGCCAAAGAATACGATGTTAAAAAACTGCTGTTTCTAGGCAGTAGTTGCATTTATCCTAAAAATGCACCCCAACCTTTAAAGGAAGAATATCTGCTTACGGGAACACTGGAGCCCACAAACGAACCTTATGCCATTGCAAAAATTGCAGGCATTAAATTATGCGATGCTTTCCGGTCGCAGTACGGTTGTAATTTCATAAGCGCTATGCCTACAAACCTGTATGGCCCTAATGATAACTACGACCTGAATAATTCTCATGTATTACCGGCATTGCTGCGCAAATTTCATGAGGCAAAAAAAAATGGTGATCCTACGGTAACGGTGTGGGGAAGCGGAACGCCTTTGAGAGAATTTTTACATGTGGATGATATGGCGGAAGCCTGTATTTACCTTATGGAAAATTACAATGAAGAAGGTTGTGTGAATGTTGGAACAGGGAAGGATCTTTCAATTAAAGACCTGGCATTGCTGATAAAAGATATCGTGGGTTATACCGGTGAGATCGTTTTCGACAGCAGTAAGCCCGATGGCACTCCACGGAAACTGATGGATGTATCTAAACTTGAACGGCTTGGTTGGAAATATACAATTGAATTGAAAGCCGGTATTGAGAAAGTGTACCAGCAATATTTGATAACTCCCTCTGCGCCGGGCAGCTAAGAGGAAAATGACTGATTCTATAGATAGAAAGTTATATTTGCGCTTATTGGGCCGGCATGATTTCCCCGGTTATGTAATCATTTTCAATCAATTTCTTTCTAACTAACATATTTGCAAAAAGCAATTTTACTCATGAATTATTTTCATCATCCTTCAGCCATAATCGACGAAAACTGTAGTATAGGCGAAGGCACTAAAATCTGGCATTTCTCGCATGTTATGACGGGTTGCACAATTGGGAAAAACTGTAACCTGGGTCAAAATGTGGTAGTTTCTCCTAAAGTGGTATTAGGCAATAATGTAAGGGTGCAGAATAATGTAAGTATTTACGAAGGTGTAATTTGTGAAGATGATGTTTTTCTCGGTCCGAGTATGGTGCTCACTAATGTGATCAATCCACGCAGTGCTGTAAGCAGGAAAGATCAGTTTAAAACAACACTTATAAAAAAAGGTGCGAGCATAGGTGCCAATGCCACTATTGTTTGTGGTAATATTATTGGTGAATATGCTTTTATTGGAGCGGGAGCCGTAGTTACAAAAAATGTTCCTCCTTATGCTTTGATTGTTGGAAACCCCGGCCGTCAAATGGGTTGGATGAGTGAGTATGGCCACAAACTCTTGTTCAATGAACAGCAACAAGCGACCTGCCTGGAAAGCGGGGATTTGTATAAATTAGTGAATGGTAAAGTAGAAAAAATAATCCAGTAGCGATAAGTTATTATCTGCCTGATATAGTTAAATGACAAGACCGATACCATTAAGCAACCACAATAGCACAGGAAAAAGATACCCCAGGGTTTTATTATACGGCAATAATTATGCTTCAGTAATAAACAGCCTTGCTACGGGCTTTGAAGAAATTGGTGTGCCCGTTAAAGCAATAAGTCCCGACTACAGGAGAAGTATCTATAACAACTACGATAAAATTTATTGTATATGTAAACATAATAATCCTGGTAAGCTCAGGCATCTCTATTATATGGCAATGGGTATTTTAAAACTTATCCCGGCATTATGGTGGTGCGATGTGCTGCATATATATGGCAGGCAGGGAAATATGGCATTCAGATTTTTTGCTCTTTTTAAAAGATTGAAATGTATTACTTTCCTGGGTTCGGATGTAAGAATGCCGGAAACAGAGTTGGCTGTAAATCCTTATTTCAGGTATGCACTGGAAAATGAAGCCTATGAAAATAAACTCGAAAAACAGAATGATACGCCGGCTTTGCTTCGCTTTCTCACCAGGCTTAAATATAAATTCATTGCTTGGGATGTAGATATTTTCATTGATAAAAGGATCACAGGCGATTTTGCAATTGCACCTCATGCATCAATCAATCGGCATCAAACAGATACAAGTGATGAACTGATTTCAGAAAAAGTTCAGATCATACATAGCCCCACAGCCCCTGTGTCAAAAGGAACAGCTTTTGTATTACAGGCTATCGACAAATTAAAGCAGAAAGGATTGCCCTTTGAGTTCACATTACTGAAAAATATTTCCAACGAAGCATTCCAGGTTGCCATGCAACGGGCAGATATTTATGTAGACCAGTTAATGTGGGGTGCTTATGGAGTTGCTGCCCAGCAGGCCATGCAAATGGGTAAAGTAGTGGTAGCCTCACTTGCAGGAGAAAGAATAAAAAAATTATACGGTCCGGAGATCCCTATTCAGAATGCAAACATAGATAACCTGGCTGATGTACTGGAAAGACTGATCCTGGATAAAAAAGAAAGAGAAGAAATATCCCGCCGCTCTGTTGAATACTACCAGGAAATGCATAGCCCCACACGTGTAGCACAAAAAATGTTGGCCGCCTACAATCTTTTTGGGGCAAAAACATCCGGCTAATACTTATTCTTTTAGTATTATTGATTAAATCTTTTGAAATAAAGTATTTTTACCCGCTTAAGACGAATATGAAAAATTTTATATTGATAGGTGCAGGAGGGTATATTGCTCCACGACATTTAAAAGCGATCAAGGAAACAGGAAATAATTTACTGGCAGCATTAGACAAACACGATTCTGTGGGTATAATGGATAGCTATTTTCCGGAGGCTAATTTTTTTACTGAGTTTGAAAGGTTCGACAGGCATGTTGAAAAATTGAAGCGACAGGGAATAAAAACAGATTATGTAAGTGTATGCAGCCCTAATTACCTGCACGATGCACATATTCGTATGGGCCTGAGGATTGGTGCAGATGTTATTTGCGAAAAACCGATAGTGCTGAATCCCTGGAATATAGATGCGCTCACAGAAATAGAAAAAGAAACAGGCCGAAAAATATACTGTATACTCCAGTTGCGTCTTCATCCTTCCATTATTGCTTTAAGAGAAAAGATAAAAAATGGTGACCCTTCAAAGATACATGATGTAAAGCTTAACTATATTACCAGCCGGGGTAAATGGTACCATGCCAGCTGGAAAGGTAGCCTGGAAAAAAGTGGAGGTATTGCTACTAATATAGGAGTTCATTTTTTTGACATGCTTATCTGGATATTTGGTGATGTACAACATAGTACTGTTGAAATACACACAGATGATACAGCCAAAGGAAAACTGCAGTTAAAGAATGCCAATGTTGAATGGAGCCTGAGCATCAATGAAAATGCATTGCCTGATTCGGTAAGAAAAACAGGCAAAAAAACATTCAGAACTTTGCAGATCGATGGGGATGAATTTGAATTCAGTGAAGGCTTTACAGACCTGCATACAAAATCATATGAAGATATACTGGCCGGCAAAGGCTTTGGAATAGCAGATACTAAAAAGGCTATTGAACTGGTACACCAAATCAGAAATCAAAAACCATAGTTGTACTGTATATTAAAAAAGTATATCGGTTACCTTTATTGCCCGGGTTGTAAATGCATGGATAGCATTTTTAATTTCTATAATACTTCCCCTTTTTTTAGGGGTCAGGCAACCACCCCTTAAATCTGTTAACTGGATGGCAGGCTGTCTATTGATTATTTTTGCTCTTTTCTGCATTACGATTACAGGTTATTTCAATAGAAGTATTACACAGACTACCTATAGACCTTTTGCTTATTTATCACTGGAAAAAATGCACGTTATTAACTAAACCTGCTGCTGTAAATCAGTCTTTTTCTATATTTTTACCACTTGCTTACGATAACTGGCGAAATAGTGCAGAATTTACTGAAAAACTATCTTTTGCCCGGGTTCAAAATAAATATATGAAAAAAATTATTTCTGTAATAGGTGCACGTCCTCAGTTTATTAAACATGCGCCATTACAGCTACAGTTACAAAAATATTTTCACTCACTCACTTTACATACAGGCCAGCATTATGATAGTAAAATGAGCAATGTATTTTTTGATGAATTGAACATACCGGCACCTGATTTTTTACTGGATATTGCGGGCAACAAATTACAGGGCGCACAAACGGCTGTAATGCTTACAGAAATTGAAAAAATTCTGATCGCAGAAAATCCTGCTGCTGTAATTGTATATGGTGATACCAACAGCACACTTGCAGCAACCCTGGCTGCGGTAAAAATGCATATACCTGTAGTGCATGTAGAGGCAGGCCTCCGAAGTTATAACAGGCACATGCCTGAAGAAATTAACAGGATTATTTCAGATGAATTTGCAGAATTATTGTTCTGCCCAACTACTGCTGCCATTGAAAATCTTAAAAAAGAAGGAATTGTACATGATGGTATAATACTTTGTGGCGATGTGATGTACGACATGATAAAACTGATAGAGCCAAAAACGAAAAGATTGTTTGATGAACCATATTTTTTTGCAACCATACACCGGCCCTACAATACCGATGACGCAGGCAGGTTACTTGAAATATTAAACACACTTAACCAACTGTCACAAAAAGTTGTATTCCCAATACATCCAAGAACACTTGCCCGCCTGGAAAGTTACGGGATGAACAAGGCCGATTTCTCTAATATTAATTTTATTGAGCCTGTAGGATATATTGAATCTGTATCCTACCAGAAATACTCAACCTGTATCATTACAGACAGTGGCGGTATGCAAAAAGAAGCCTATATGCTTCAGAAAAAATGTATCACAGTGAGAAGCGAAACCGAATGGGGCGAAACATTACAAAATGGTTGGAACAAACTGGTCTTTGACAACATAAAAGATATTCTGCAATGTATTGATGAAAAACCGGGAGAATATATTGCCGGCATTTATGGAGATGGTAATGCTGCAGCAGACATAGCGGAGACAATATTTAGAAAATTAAACTAACGGGGATAATGTGTGGAATTGCAGGTATAATCAGCTCGGATAAACAGGAAGTTAGTACGGTACGTTTGAAAAAAATGACCGACGCTATTGCTCACCGGGGGCCTGATGGAGAAGGCCAGTGGTTGAATAAAACCAATAACGTAGGGCTTGCACACCGGCGTTTATCTATCATTGATCTGAGTGAGCATGCCGGTCAGCCAATGCATTACATGGACCGGTACAGCATAATATTCAACGGGGAGATTTACAACTACCTCGAATTAAAAGAAGAATTACTCAAGGATGGTTATGCTTTTAAAACGGCCTCCGATACTGAAGTATTGATGGCTTTGTACGATAAATACAAAGAAAGTTGTCTGGAAAAACTGGATGGCATGTTCGCTTTCGCCATCTATGATGAAAAAGTTGAGGAAGTTTTTTTTGCCAGGGACCGCTTTGGAGAAAAACCCTTTTTTTACAGTTATAAACCTGGTGCATATTTCCTGTTCGGCAGCGAAATGAAAGCATTATGGGCAGCAGGTATTTCTAAAACAGTTAATAATACCATGCTGTATAATTACCTGAGTTTTGGGTACCTTCAAAACCCGGAAAATGATGCTGAAACTTTTTACGAAAATTGTTACAGGCTTTCCCATGCTAACTTTCTCATATTATCAGTCAAAGACTGTACAATTCGCAAACAGCAACAATATTATCGTCCGGCTGTAAATGATTCTTTCAACCTCAGCGCAGATAAAGCGCAGGAAAAATTCTCTGAACTTTTTTATACTTCAGTACAAAGGCGGCTTCGCAGCGATGTGCCTGTTGGCAGTAGCCTGAGTGGGGGCCTCGATAGCAGCCTGGTGGTTACAGTAATTGATCAGCTTAAAAAAGGCAGCAATCAGGTTCAAAAAACGTTCAGCGCCTGCTTTCCAGGTTATAAAAAAGATGAAAGCAGGTTTATGAAATTGGTAACGGATGCTACCAAAACAGAACCGCATTATGTATATCCCCGAGAAGAAGGACTGATAAAAAGTATTGATATCATTTCTCATCACCAGGAAGAGCCTTTCGGAAGTGCAAGCATATATGCGCAATACTGTGTAATGGAAGAGGCGAAGAGGAATAATATTACAGTTTTGCTCGACGGCCAGGGTGCTGATGAATACCTCGCTGGTTATCCTGCCTACCTGACCGCTTATTTTAATGATTTGCGAAAAAATCATCCGGGTATATATAAGACAGAGTACAAAGATTACCTGAAACTTCATAATACCAATGATATTAATGGCACTTTGAAAAAAGACCTGAAATATTATATAAGAACATTCACCCCCGGATTGATCACAACGTTAAAAAAATCTATGGCTGCTTATCAGCATAAAAAGTCCTCTTTACTTTCTGAAGATTTTTATGCTGAGTACAGAAGGCATAATTTTAAAGATGAGTTGAAGTTTTCTAATCTGAACCTTGCTTTGCAGCAATCAGTGTTTGATGGTGGCTTGCAGGTGTTATTAAGGTATGCCGATAGAAACAGTATGGCGCATAGCAGGGAAGTGAGACTGCCTTTCCTGTTTCACGAACTGGTGGATTTTGTTTTTACACTACCGCCTCACTTTAAGATACATGAGGGCTGGTCTAAATGGATCATGAGATCAACCTTTCAAAACCTGTTGCCCAACGAAATCGTATGGAGAAAAGATAAGATAGGTTATGAACCTCCACAAAAAGACTGGTTAAGTAATCCTGCTATGCAGGAGCGTATACATTTCGGTAAAGAAACATTATATAAAGAGGGAATAATCAGCAGACGACAGTTGGATAGTGCGATAGTTGCTACCGATGCAATTAATGATAAAAGTAAAACATGGGCTATGTTAATGGCGGGAAATCTCTATATACAATAAGCCTGTAAACTACGATGGTATTGGCCTGCAATGGCCTGCCATGGCAGATAGGTTCAAATATATTACATTTGCGCTCTTATCCATTTAAAAGATAAAACGCATTTGTGAAAAAGATTATTATTCTTTCTGATTATTTCCCACCCTCTAACCTTACTCCTTCCGAAAGAATCTATTCATTTTGCCTGTACCTGAGCCAAATGGGATATTATCCTATCGTAGTTACCAGGAACTGGGATATTCCAATTAAAAAATCGGTGGATGAACATAAAGCTACCGGTAAAGAAATTGTACATATAAAGGAAAATGGTTACGAAGTATATTATGTTCCTTATAAACCAACATTGCGAAGCAGGCTCTTTACAAAATTGCACGGAAAAAAAAATTACACTCTTTATTTAGCTACATCATTTGTTTATTCTATAGGTGAAAACCTGAGTTCATCTTTCACATCGTTGCGCCCGCTATCTCAACTGTGTAAAAAATTATTGACAGAACAGAAAGATATAAAGCTGATGCTTATCAGCGGTAGCCCGTTCCAGTTGTTTAAGTTTGGATATCTTTTAAAAAAACAATTCAACATTAAATGGATAGCAGATTACAGGGATGACTGGAATACAAATGAACTGGCTCATAACAGCATGTCGAAAAAGTTTGTACAATTTCTATCAAAACCGATGGAAAGGAAATGGGTAAACAGTGCTTCTTTTTTTGTGTCTGTAAGTGATCATTATGTAAAAAAAATAAGTGGATTAATACCAGCGGTTCCAGGTTATACCATTTTAAACGGATACCTGGAAAATAATTATTCGCAACTTGAAAAGCAAAGGGCCGAATTGTTTACAATTGCATATGTAGGATCATTGTACCCGAATCAACCGATTGAAATTTTTTTAAACGGGTTTAAAAAGTTCATAGATAATAATAAAGGCATTAAATGCAGGCTTTGTTTTGTAGGACTCATGGCGCAGCCAGTCGGACTGTCAAGAGTAGAAAACCTGATTAAAGGGTATGAGGAATATGTGAGTTATACGGAACGTGTTGATAAAGCAACGGCCATATCAATACAAAATAAAGCAACGGCATTACTGCTATGCTCTCATAAAAATATCAAAGGCACACCAGGCAGTAAGCTCTATGAATATATTGCTTTGCAAAAACCTGTATTAGTTTGCCCTTCAGATGGTGAAATAGTGGAGGAAACATTAACGGAGACCGGGCAGGGCCTGTTTGCAAATAATGAAGAGGAATGTGCGGCGAAGTTGGAAATACTTTATAAAAATTACAGTAACAATGAGGAGGTAATTGATATAAATATGCCTGCTGTGAAAAAATATTCCAGGTATGAGAATGCAAAAAAATTATCGAAGCTGTTAAATGAGCTATAGATGATAGCATGCAGTAAACCGGAAGAATATCTTAGTTGTATAAAATGCAAAAAAATAAAGTAGCTTTTTTAATTCAAAACCTTGCCGGCGGCGGAGCCGAAAGACAGGCATCGGTGTTGCTCAATAATCTTCATGAGGAGTACGATGTACACCTGGTGCTATTGGATAAAAAAATTGATTACGCTATCCCGGAAAACCAGGAAGTTCATTACATCGCCAATTATGATGAACATACATCTTTCTTAACTCATTTTTTAAAACTTCCGTTGCTCGGCTACCGGTACTATAAGTATTGTAAAAAAAATAAGATTGATATAAGTTTTTCATTCAACTCCAGGCCAAACTGGATTGCCACATTTAATAAAATACTCGGCAATAAGCATACAAAAGTGGTGTTGAATGAAGTGATATGCCTGTCCAAATTATATTCAGGGGGCGGTATCAAAGGAAGGCTGGGCAGGTTTTTAACCCGTTTTTTTTATAAATATGCTGATGCAATTGTAGCCAACTCCAAACTGATAAAAACCGACCTGGAAGAATTTTTTAAAATACCTGCTGAACGCCTGCATTCTGTTTACAATCCTGTTGATCTCCGCTTTATTACAAGTGCAAAAAAAGAACCGGTGAATCCACATTTTTTTTCTGCAGCCACCACTTTTGTTTGTGTTGCAAGATTCGATTACCAGAAAAATCATGTTGCTATCATTGATGCCTTTAGTAAGATCAAAGAACATGATTTTAAATTACTGCTCGTAGGAACCGGAAGATTATACAATGAAATTTTTCAACAGGTAAAAGATAATGAGCTGTCGGATAAAGTTGAATTTCTTGGTTTTCAGAAAAACCCATTCAATATAATTGCTGCATCAGACTGTTTTGTATTGTTCTCTCATTTTGAAGGATTTCCCAATGCCCTGCAGGAATCGATGGCCTGCGAAACACCCATCATCTCGGCTGATTGTGAAACAGGTCCAAGAGAATTACTGGCACCACAATCTTTGCAAGCACCGGCTTTGTTAAACAATACCGTTGAAATGGCTGAATACGGAATATTGGTTCCCCCCGGTAATGTTGACCTTCTCGTAGAAGCCCTGGTAAAAGTTATGAATGATAAACAAATCCTTGAAAATTACAGGATAAAATCACGGGAGCGATCAAAGGTTTTTGATGTAAGCATCATTAAATATGAGTTCATTAAAATTTTTGAAAAACTCACGCATCCTGTAAAATAATTCCCCTACTTTTTTACGGCAGTATTTTAGATTTTTCCATTTTCGCATTATACAAAATAAGCAATAAGCCAAATAAATAAAAAGGAATTGCGGGCAACCTATACCTGGCCAATGTGCCAAAATTATTGGCAGACAATCCTACTATACTTGCAAATATGATCGCAAACCCGAGCGATAAAAAGATAATGGAATTACTTAAAAAGTACTGAAAGAATCTTTTTATTCCTGCAGTAAATAAAACGTAAAGTGTAAAAAGAAGCAAGCTGAGGCTTTCAAGTGCGGAAAATAAAACAAATATTTTATTTGCTTCCCATAGAAAAGGCCGATAAAGTGTGGCCACAAATCCAGCAGGCATCGCTTTGAGAATGCCTATCAGGCTGGGTTCAATACTTACAATGGTAAAATTTGAATCCGCATTGTCCTGCATACCGGCATATTGATCCTGCAGGTAGCTGATACCATTTGCCACATCTTCAAGATTGTCAAAACCGATGACCCCAAAAATCTGATCAGAAAAAATGTAAAAGCCAGCAACTGCTATTGCGAGAGAAAGTATATACACAGCACCTCTTATAAAAGAGTTTTTTATGTTATTAATGCTGCTGATGATAACAAAAAGAATCAGGGGCAATAAAAATGCTGCCAGTATATACGATTTTATAACAAGGATAAAGTAAGCGCTTATTATCATTATGCCTATGAACTTTAGCGAAAGATTTTTTTTCATAAAGATGGCGTGAACGCTGTAGAAAAACAGCGAAAGCGCAGACATACAAATGGTATCCTTCAATATACCGGAACCATATATACTCATGGATGGAATAAACAATACTATTATAGCTATTGCTTTGTAAAGCTTCGGTGCTATGTTACAAAAAGTTTTAAAAAGAATGAACAGGCAGCAATAGGAAGCTGTTGAAAACAACATGGTGATCACTAAAAATCTGGAAAAAGAAAAGTAGCTAAGTAATAAAGCCAGCCTGGTTACCACCAAACCGTTATTATTGGGTATGGTAACTATTCCAAAGTTCTCCCGGAAGAAAGTATAGTCTGCAAAATATGCCTGGAAAACAGATATTCTCCCTTCCGCCATCAGCCGTTTTATCTCGACAACTTCTTTAAAATAATTAACAGTATCACCAAAACCCCAGTAATATACCACCAACAGGGCATAGAATAACCCTCCGAAAATCTTGAATATAAAACCCTTTACCAGGTATTTTTGAATGAGTACATTATGGCTGTATTTTTTTTTTAGAAGGATAATAAAAAAAAACAGGATAATAAAATACAAGGGTACTAAAAGCAGGTCTATTGTACTGACAAGAGCGAGTTCCATTGAACAAATTTATTAAAGATATCCTTTTATTGATGCACCATAGCTGCTTCCCTTGTTTTTTAGGGGCTTCAATGAGTTTAATTAGGCCGATTCACTATTTTTGTCTATCATATTATGCAAACAATTCTCATTACCGGCGGGGCCGGTTTTATAGGCTCACACCTTACCAGGTTATTTGTAAATAAATACCCGCATTACAAGATTGTAAATCTGGATGCACTTACCTATGCAGGTAATCTCAATAATTTAAAAGACATTGAAGACAAAGCTAATTACCAGTTTGTAAAAGGCGATATCACAGATGCCGCACTGGTGAACCAGCTTTTTGCAGAACACCAGTTTACCGGCGTACTGCATTGCGCTGCTGAAAGTCATGTTGATCGGTCGATTACCGATCCGCTGGCATTTGTGCGCACCAATGTAATTGGCACTTCTACTTTACTGCTGGCTGCCAAGGAAAGCTGGAAAGATAATTATGATAATAAAGTGTTTTACCATATTTCTACAGATGAAGTGTATGGATCATTGGGTGAAACAGGTTTTTTTTATGAAAACACAGCTTACGATCCCCGCAGTCCTTACTCGGCTTCCAAGGCCTCATCTGATCATTTTGTAAGAGCTTTTTACCATACCTATCACTTGCCGGTAAAAATTTCAAACTGCAGTAACAACTATGGCCCTTATCATTTTCCCGAAAAACTGATACCGCTCAGCATTAATAATATCATCAACAATAAACCTTTGCCTATTTATGGCAAGGGTGAAAATATAAGGGATTGGTTATTTGTGGAAGATCATGCAAGGGCCATTGATACCATTTACCACAATGGTAAAATCGGCGAGACCTATAATATTGGTGGGCACAACGAGTGGACCAATATCGATCTTATAAAAGAACTTTGCAGACAAATGGATGCCAAGCTGGGCAGGGAAGAAGGAACTTCCGCAAAACTGATCACATTTGTAAAAGACAGGGCCGGCCATGATCTGAGGTACGCTATCGACGCTACTAAATTAAAAGATGAATTGGGCTGGGTACCTTCATTGCAGTTTGAAGAAGGTTTATCAAAAACAATCGATTGGTATCTGTCAAATAAAGAATGGCTGAATGATGTTGTGAATGGCCATTATAAAGATTACTACGAAGAGCAATACCATAAAAGATAATTATGAAAGGAATTATTCTCGCCGGCGGTTCTGGCACTAGGCTTTATCCTATCACAATGGGTATAAGCAAACAGTTGATGCCTATCTACGATAAACCGATGATATACTACCCACTCAGTACATTGATGCTTGCAGGTATAAAAGATATATTGGTGATAACAACACCTGATGACCAGGCACAGTTCATGCGCCTGCTGGGCGATGGAAAAAAATGGGGCTGCAATATCACGTATGCCAAACAGGAAGTGCCCAACGGCCTTGCTCAGGCTTTTGTTATTGGCGAAGAATTTATAGGGAACGACAGTGTTGCATTGGTGCTGGGCGATAATATTTTCTACGGCAGTGGCTTCAGTAAATTATTGCAACAAAGTGCCGATCCGGATGGAGCAGTGATTTTTGCTTACCCGGTGAGCGACCCGGAAAGATATGGCGTAGTGGAGTTTGATAAAAATTTTACCGCCTTAAGTCTTGAGGAAAAACCTGCGATTCCTAAAAGTAACTATGCCGTACCCGGTTTATACTTTTATGACAACAGCGTGGTGAAAATTGCAAAAGAACTCAAACCAAGCCCAAGGGGCGAATACGAAATAACCGACGTAAATAAGGTATACTTGCAAAATAAAAAATTAAGTGTAGCTGTTTTGGACCGGGGCTTTGCATGGCTAGATACCGGTACATTCGACTCTTTAAGTGATGCAAGCGAGTATGTGCGTGTAATTGAAAAAAGGCAAGGCCTTAAAATTGGCTGCCCCGAAGAAATTGCATGGAGAATGAAATTCATCAACCACAATCAACTACAATCCCTTGCCGATGGGCTTAGCAAGAGCGGCTATGGAGAATATTTAAAGAGACTTGGCTAATAATTAAATAATTATTCTGCAGCCATTAAATCATTAATATAACCCGCTGGCGGAGTTAATTAGCCAAAGCATGTTTAACTCTGCTTACAGATTGATTGTAAATAAATTTGCTTTAAGAACTGTAAAACGGTAAAGCCAGCAAAGGATTTGGCATAATTACGCTGCATTATAAAAAGGCTTAAGGCTACTACTTCTACGTCAGAGAATCTGGGTGCAGTACCTCATCTTAAATAGTTGCCTTTCTCATTAACCCTATCCCCAATTATATATTTTACTACTTCAAGTATTTTATCGAAATTTGTTTTGATGTTGTGCATGTTAGATTTGTAAGTTTAGTCACTCACTTAGACAACTTCTCAACATCCTTTGTCTAAAATTTTTTAAAAAAAACTCCGCCAACGGGTTAAGTTATATTGTTCTATGTATAAACAGCCTTACCTTATAGAGTATCCCAAAATAGGAAATACCATACAGGGTTATATTTCTGTTGCAGAAAAGGAAACACTAATTTTTGATGTAAAGAGAGTTTATTGGACTTACTATACGCCAGAAGAAGTAATTCGAGGTGGACATGCGCACCACAAGCTTGAGCAGATATTGATTGCAGTTGCCGGAAAAATAATTGTGGAAACAGAAATGCCAGGAAGTGTTAAAGACCGTTTTATACTGGAGTCTCCCAACGTCGGTTTGTTGTTACCAACGTATTGCTGGCATACGATGCATTATTCGCACAATTCGGTACAGGTATGTATATCCAATATGATTTATGACGAATCGGACTACATTAGAGATTATAACGAGTTCAAATTAATTAAATAATGATTCACCCTCTTGCTGATGTTCAAACAACTAATATAGGTAACGATACATCTGTATGGCAGTTTGCAGTAATCTTAAGGGGCGCAGTCATTGGTAATAACTGCAATATTAACTGTCATACATTTATTGAAAATGACGTAATCATTGGCGATAGGGTAACAGTTAAGGCGGGTGTATTTTTGTGGGATGGTATACGAGTAGCCAACGATGTATTCATTGGCCCCAATGTTACTTTCACCAACGACAAATATCCACGGTCAAAAAAATATCCCAACGAATTTCAATTAACTGAAATTGGAAGGGGCGTTTCAATAGGTGCCAATGCCACTATTCTCGGAGGTACTCAAATAGGAGCATATGCCCTTGTCGGCGCAGGCTCTGTAATCACCAAAGATATACCAGCGTTTTCGCTGGTATATGGCAATCCTGCAAAAGTAATGGGCCGGGTAAACGAACAGGGAGAAATAATCGAAAAATATTAATGATAGAGTTTTTAAATATCAAAGAAATCAATCGTCGTGATAAAAAAGATTTAATCCAAGCATTTGAAACAGTGTTGGATTCAGGCTGGTTTATCATGGGTAATTCACTCAAAAAATTTGAACAGGAATTTGCAGACTATTGCGAAACCAAGCATTGCATTGGGGTAGCCAATGGCCTGGATGCATTGATACTCATACTTGATGGGTATAAACAAATGGGTATAATGAAAGACGGCGACGAAGTGATTGTGCCAGCAAATACGTATATAGCCAGTATACTCGCCATATCAAAAGCGGGGTTAACACCGATTTTGTGTGAACCAGATATTCATACTTACCTGCTGGACCCTACCCTGATAGAATCATGTATCACCCCCAAAACCAAAGCTATTTTACCGGTTCATTTGTATGGCCGCATGTGTGATATGGATGCAATCAATACAATCGCAAAGAAACATAACCTGAAAGTTATTGAAGACAGTGCTCAATCGCAGGGCGCAGTTTTTAATGGAAAAAAAAGCGGAAATATAGGAGATGCAAGCGGTTTTAGCTTTTACCCAGGCAAAAACCTGGGTGCACTAGGCGATGCAGGTGCTATTACCACCAATGATGATGAACTTGCAGAAACCCTGAAAGCATTGCGCAATTATGGATCTCATAAAAAATATGAAAACCTTTACCAGGGTCTCAACAGTAGATTAGACGAATTACAAGCAGCATTGCTCTCTGTAAAATTAAAAAAATTGGATTCCGATAACCAGGCAAGAAGGGCAATAGCCAAATACTATGTTGATAATATTACCAATGAAAAAATAATACTTCCTTATCGCCAACAGCATGATATTATAAATGACATGAGCCATGTATGGCATATATTCACTGTTAGAACCGCAGATAGAAATACATTTCAGCAATACCTCATCGATAATGGTGTACAAACAGTTATTCATTATCCCATTCCTCCCCATCATCAAAAAGCGTATGCTTACTTAGGAACAAAAAAATTTCCAGTTTCAGAACAAATACACAAGCAAATCATATCCCTACCAATTAGCCCTGTAATGACACCGGAGGATTATCAAATGGTTTGTAAAATTGTAAATTCCTATTAATTGTGAATCTGATAAAGACCAGTCTTTATACTTCCATTTCCACTGGCATAACTTTTTTGACAGGATTTATAGTCATTAAAGTTGTTGCAGTAAAAATTGGGCCGGAAGGAATCGCATTGGTAGGCCAATATCAAAATACTACCGCAATATTGGCCATGCTTTCAACAGCTGCAATTTCCGGAGGTGTTGTAAAATACCTGGCAGAATTTCGTGACAATAAAGTTCAATCCGAAAAAATAATCAGTACAGCCTTTGTAATTGCATTCTGCAGCTCAATAATATTATCCGCTATAATCATGGCATTGAGCTTTCCTCTTTCAAAAGTAGTTTTTAAAACGCCTGATTATTGGCTCGTATATTTCTTTTATGGATTGTGTCTTACGGCCGTAGCTTTTAATGCACTATTTCTTGCCATGTTAAATGGCCTTAAAGAAATCAAAAAATTTACAATTTTAAATATCAGCACTTCTCTTATAGCGCTTTGCTGCACAATAACCGGGGCCTACTTTTGGGGGCTAATGGGTGTATTGCTGGCAGGTACCTGCAGTGCTGTTATTATCTTTCTCATCAACATTTTTATTTTTAAAAAACTAGGCATTAAATGGGGGCCTAAGTTTAAAAAATTTGATAAAAGGACGCTCAAAATGCTTTCGGCATTTTCATTAATGACCCTTGTAAGTGGGTTTGTAACTCCAGCAATGCAAATTTTGGTGAGAGACAAGATTATACATGATTTTTCTACAACAGAAGCGGGTTATTGGCAATCCATTACCCGCATTTCTGATTATTATTTAGGTTTTATTACCTCTGTTTTGGCTGTATATTATATGCCACGACTGTCGGAGATAAAAGAAAAAGCAGAACTGAAAAAAGAAATTATCAATGGATATAAGATTATTCTGCCAGTTGTAGGAATAATTGCATTGCTAATTTGGTTATTTAGAGGATTAATCATCCAGATTCTATTTACGGATGCTTTTATGCCAATGAAACCCTTGTTTTTATACCAACTACTGGGTGATTTTTTTAAGATAGGTAGCTGGCTTTTAGCCTACCTGATGATTGCAAAAGCAATGACAAAAACCTTCCTTATTACAGAAGTAGGATTTTCTATTAGCTTTGTTATTTTATCGTACTATTTTATTAACAACTATGGAATAATAGGTGCTACTTATGCTTTTTGTTTAAACTATGCCATCTATTGGGTAATTATCTGGCTTCTTATGAAAAAAAATATAAACGAATGAGTGAACTTCCATTGGTGAGTATTTTGCTATTGAGCATGAATCATGAACAGTATATAACACAATGCATTAATAGTATTGCAGCGCAAAGCTATAAGAATATTGAGGTTATTTATTTAGATAATGCTTCTACAGATAATACGTACGCCACCGGAGTGTCACTATTAAAAAAATCGGGTATTCCATACAAACATTTTTCGAATTCTGTATCTCAGGGTATCTCGAAAAATTTTAATTTTTTATTTCATAATTCAAGTGGGGTTTATGTGATGCCACTTTCAACAGATGATTGGCTGACAGCAGATAGTGTAGAGCTAAAGATTAATTACTTTAAGCAAAACAGTAATGTAGGCCTTGTTTATAGTAGCTGCTATTTTCATTATTATGATACTGGCAATACTATTGTAACACCCAAAAAGAATATTTATAAAAGCGGATATATACTAACTGACCTTTTAAAAGAATATTGCATTTCCACAATTGGCTATATAATAAAGTCAGATTGTTTAAAAGAGGTGGGTGAATTTGACGAACAATCCTTATTTGAAGATAGAGATATTGCAATTAGAATTGCTGAAAAATTTTCTATCGGATACATAGATAAAGAATTGGCATATTATGGTAGGCAAGAAACCGGAAATATTACCCTTAATTATAAGTATATGCTAAAAGGGCAAGAATATATTGTTAGCAAATTTTCGCATTACAAAGAAATAAAGTATGCCAAAGAACAATTACTTGTACAAAAGGTTTACTGCTATGCCACTTACGAACCATCTTTTGAAACACTGGTTTTTATCTTTAAAAACTTTAAGCCAAACATATTTTTTGTAAAACAAATAATAAAAACCATTAAAAATATAATTGTAAAATAAAATTTTGATAATGAATCAAATTCCGGAAATAAGTGTTTTAATGCCGGCTTTCAATAGAGAAAATTATATTACCCAATCTATCCAAAGTATTTTAAATCAAACTTTTACTAATTTTGAATTGATTATACTTGATGATTATTCGACTGACAAGACAATTGAAAAAATAAACGAGTTTAAAGACGAAAGAATAAAATTATTAAAAAACTTATCGAATCGTGGAATATCATTTAGCCGAAATAAATTATTTGAGCATGCTTCTGGGCAATACATAGCATTATTAGATTCGGATGACATTGCCTTACCTAATCGTTTATATACGCAGCTAAAATTCCTAAAATCAAACCCTGATATTTTGCTGGTTGGAACTCCATCTATTCCTATTACAGAATCAAATGAACCAATTGTATCCAAATCTTTTTTGAATAAAAAATATAGTACAACTAGTAGTGAAATTGCAGCTACATTGTTTTTTAGAAATTGTTTTTTTCAGTCGTCTATTATGTTTAGCAAAATTTTATTAGGCAATGAAAAATATTCAATGGATTTTCCATCATTTGGGGAGGATTACGAATTTTGGGTTAGACTTGCTCAAAAACACAAACTGGCAAACTTATCTGAGCCGCTAATTAAATATAGATACCACCTGCAAAACATAAGTCATAAAACTAATCAACATGAAAAAAGTAAATATTCCGGTGATATTTTAAAGTTAAATTGTACTCACTACTTTAATTATACTCCAACCATTAATGAACTTAATATTCATGGAGGATGGCAATATGATTATATTGAACTTTCGAGCAATTATTTAAAAAAAAGTAGTGAGTGGCTTTTAAAGGTGGAAATGTTAAATGCAAAACAGAAGAAATTTGATCGAAAAATTCTAAAAAATGTTGTTAGCCGCAACTGGCTTGAACGTTGCTGGTATAGTGCCAATAAAGGAAACAAAATGGCTGCAATAGATTTTATCCGCTACAACCCCCATATGACTTTAAAACAGATGCCATTATTTTTCTACCTGAGTTTAAAATGTGTTTATAAAGGCCTAAAATCAAAACCAGCCAGCATGTAAATAAGTAGAATACCTACTATGAAAAAAAAAATTATTATACACATTATTTATAACCTGGGCCGAGGCGGTGCAGAAACCATGCTGGTTGGAGTACTTCGTGAACTGAAGGAATACAAAAATATAGTTGTTACGCTCTCCCCAATTCATCATTTTGAAGAAGAGCTGGAATGTGATCAATATATCTGCCTCCATGAACCTTCGCTGTTGCGCTTACCGATGGCGGTACAAAAGCTTAAAAAAATTATTCAAGAATATAAGCCCCACCTTGTACACTCCCATTTACCACAAAGCAATTTTGCTGCCAGGCTGGCAACCCCGGCTTCAATACCACTGGTAACTACCATTCATACGGCCATTTCCGCAGCAGTTGATTATAAAAAAAAATACATTCGTTGGTTAGACAGGTTTACTTACAATCGCAGGCCTTCCACCATTGTAGCTGTGTCAAAACAAGCATTGAGAGATTATTTTTCCGAGCTTCACCTGGATATTGAAAAAGCAAATGCCACAGTAATCCACACCTTTGTAGATACCAATCGATTCTCTGCTACAACCACTCATCAAGCTGTGGAAGAAGTGTTATTGATAAGTATTGGCTCGTTGAGAAAAAATAAAAACTACGACTATCTTATTGAAGCTTTCAAATTTTTAAAAGACCAGGCTATAAGCCTACATATTTATGGCGCTGGCCCTACCCTTAGTGAATTGCAGCAGACCATTGACCAAGCAGGAGTAAAGATTCAATTGAAAGGGCAGGTTAAAAATATTTCCGAGATTCTTCCTAACTACTCAATTTTTGTAATGCCCTCCAAATTTGAAGGTTTTTCTTTGAGTGTACTGGAGGCTATGGCAGCTAAAAGACCCATGTTGTTAAGTGATATTCCATCATTTAGGGAGCAATGTGAAGACTGCGCCATTTATTTTAACCTTAATGACCCAGAAGATTTTGCTAAAAAATTGATTGAATTAATGGCAGACGAAAGCAAAATGAATGAACTTGGTTTGAAAGGATATTACAGGATGTATCATAACTTTACTTTTGAGCATCACTTAAAAAAGTTAAAGACTCTTTACGAAAACGAAATCGCTTCAAAATAATTAAGGAGTTATTCAATAAATTTAAAATAACAGTATGTGTGGCATTGCTGGCATTGTTGACTTTAGAAAAAAATCCTCACTAGCCATATTAGAAAACTGCACCAATGAAATGATTCATAGAGGACCCGATGGCAGTGGTACAAAATTGTTTGAAACAGACAATTACCAAATAGGTTTAGGACATCGCCGTTTATCGATTATTGATCTTAGTAATGCTGCAGCTCAGCCAATGGAATACAAAGGCAGTTGGATTGTATTCAATGGTGAAATTTATAACTACAATGAAATAAAGGCTGTGCTTGTACAAATGGGGCACGAGTTTACTACACATTCCGATACAGAGGTAATCTTACATGCCTGGTATGAGTGGGGAGCTGATATGTTACAACAATTCATTGGCATGTTTGCCATTGTAATATATGATACCCACAATAATAAATTATTTTGTTGCCGTGACAGAGCAGGTGTAAAACCTTTTATATATTATTGGGAAAACGGACTTTTCTTATTTGGATCCGAGTTAAAGGCATTGATGAAACACCCTTCCTTTGAAAAAAAAATAGACATGGATGCCCTAGCTGCTTTTATGCAGTTTGGCTATGTCCCTACTCCACATTGCATTTTCCAAAATACCTATAAGCTGAAGCCAGGACATTACCTTGAAATGGATATCAAAACCCAGTCATTTACTACCAGTCAATATTGGAATGTATATGATACTTACAATAAGCCCCTTTTAGATATAAGTTACGATGAGGCAGTTTCCGAAACAGAAAAAATACTTACCAGTGCGTTTCAATACCGTATGGTGAGCGATGTACCAGTAGGGGTGTTTTTAAGTGGTGGTTACGATAGCTCTTGTGTTACTGCCATTTTACAAAAAAATAATTCAGAAAAAATAAAAACATTTACAATAGGTGTTCCCGATGCAGGATTGAACGAAGCTCCTTATGCAAAACAAATTGCGGCGCATCTTGGAACCGATCACACAGAATATTACTGCACCCAAAAAGAAGCGATTGAAATTGTTCCCCAGCTTCCTTACTTCTATGATGAACCCTTTGCGGATAGTAGTGCCATTCCTACAACATTGGTAAGCAAAATAGCAAGAGAAAAAGTAACCGTAGCCCTATCGGCCGATGCCGGAGATGAAATATTTGCAGGGTATAACCGATACGATTATATTATGAAGTATGGCAAAACGATACAGCAAATCCCCAAAGGATTTAGAAAATTAGCTGCTGTTACTATGGATAAAATTCCCTCAAAAAAAATTCCGGTATTTAATAAAAAGTATCTTTTTCACAGCCGATACGAGAAGATGAAATCATTTCTAAAAAACCCTTCAGAAAAAAATATACTGGTTAGCCTTACCAGTCATATGACAGAAAATGACATCAACCGGTTGTTTAAAGAAAAAACAAAAAAAATAGTTACTGGTTTTGATAGCGAAGAGCTACAGCAGCCATATTATTCTACCTTGGCATATATAATGGCTGTTGATTACCAAACCTATTTGCTAGATGATATTTTGCAAAAAGTTGATAGGGCAGGCATGAGTGTAAGCCTTGAAGGACGAGAACCATTTCTTGACCAACGTATAATTGAGTGGGCTGCTCAATTGCCTCTGAAGTATAAGTATGATAATGGAAACAAAAAGATTATTTTAAAAGATATAGTACATAAATATATACCAAAAGGAATAATGGATCGACCTAAAATGGGTTTTGGCATTCCTATTGATCAATGGTTGATGGACGAATTAAAACCATTTGTTGACGAAGTTTTTGATGAAGTTTATATAGAAAAACAAAATATTTTTAACAATGTTGAAATTCAGCGGTTGCGTAATTCTTTTTACAATGGTAGAATAGAGCGGGCTGAAAAAATATGGTTCATTCTAATGTTTCAATTGTGGTATCAACGCTGGATGAAATAATGAACAAGCAGCATATTCTTTTTATTTCTTATGATGGCATGACCGATCCACTTGGTCAAAGCCAGGTAATCCCCTATCTGCAAGGACTTTCCGGGCAAGGTTACAGCATTACAATACTAAGTTGTGAAAAGCCTGCAGTGTACAATGCAGGCAAAAAAAATATCCAAACTATTTTAAACAAAAGCCAAATAAAATGGCACCCAATCTTATATACTAAACGACCTCCCGTTCTTTCTACTTTGTACGATATATATAAATTAAAAAGAGTGGCTTCCGGTATATATCGCCAAAAAGCATTTCAAATGGTGCATACCCGGCCGGGCATCCCTTCATTGGTGGGCCATTGGCTGAAGAAAAAGTATGGGGTATATTTTTTAAATGATATCCGGGAGTTTTATGCCGATAGTCGGGTAGATGGTGGTATGTGGAAGCAATCATCCTTTATTTACAGAATTATTTATCGCTATTTTAAGAAACAGGAGATGCTGCAGGTAAAAGCAAGCGACGGCATTGTATGCCTTACCTATGCTGCAGAAAAAATTATCAAACAGTGGCCATATTACAATCCTGCTGTTCCAATAAAGGTAATCCCTTGTAGTGCCGATTTGCAATTATTTGACCCTGGCAATATCAACCAAGCACAAAAAAAAGAATATGCAGAGCGATTAGGCATCAAACCGAAGGATTTTATCGTCAGCTACTTGGGCTCCATTGGGGGTTGGTATCTTACAGATGAAATGCTTCGGTTTTGCAAGCTTTTATCGCTAAAAAATCCATCTGCCAAATTCCTGTTCATTACACCACACCGCCATGAGCAGGTAGTTGCGGCTGCAATGTCTCATAATTTACCTACCGAAAAAATAATAACCGTTACAGCTTCACGTAAAGAGGTGCCCACTTTATTATCGTTTAGTGATTTTGCTGTCTTTTTTATAAAACCCTGTTACTCCAAACTTTCTTCTTCCCCAACAAAACATGGCGAATTAATGGCAATGGGTATCCCCGTAATTACAAATGGAGGCGTTGGAGATATGTATGAATTTGTAACTAATAATAAGGCAGGCTTTATTGTTGACGATTTTACAGATGATGCTTTTAGGAAGGTTGTGGAAGCAATTCATACGGTTTCTCCCTTTTCAAAGGATCAAATAAGATTAGCTGCCCAAAATATTTATGCCCTAACAAGTGCAGTAGAATCCTATGCAGAAATGTATGCCTTAGTTTTGAACGACTAAATCGGGGGCTACATTCTTTTTCCGAAGAGGCTTCCCTTTTCCATTAAAATATAATATCAAAAAAAGGCTGCAAACATAAAAAGGCATACAGGGTATTTTGTATCGCACCAAAGTACCAAAATTTAGTGTAGTAGCTCCAACAAATAACGCAAAAACCATTGAAAACATAAAACAATAAAGAACAATTGCCTTTTTGAAAATTGTTGAGATAAATTTTTTTAAGCCGGTTTTTCTGAGCACAAATAATGTAAATAAAAGGAGAGAAAGGCTTTCTAAGGAGGATAAAAGTGTTGAGGCATTTCTTGTTTCCCAAATAAAAGGCCTGAAAAATGTAGCCACTATTGCTGCCGGCGCTACTTTAAGTAAGCTACCCAGCGAGCCATCATACTCTACCCCAAGCGAAAAATAAGAGCCATCGGCTCTGCTTTCTTGTTTTTGATAATTTTTTTGGTATCCCGAGATGCCCTCGGTAATATCATCGCCTGCATATTCTGCCACGGCACTTTGCATTTTAGAGCTGATAGCAGAGAAACCAATAATACTTCCGATCAAAAAACTACCAACCAAAATTATTTTCCCAAGTGTACCTTTTATTAAAACAGTATTTTTCAAAAGAAGAAAAATAAAAAATGCAGGGAGGTAAGCAACTAGTATGTAAATTTTAATAATAGAAAAAATGTACGTAGTAACGCAAATGATGATAATATTACGGAAAAAACCCTTTTTAAGTACTACCAAATTATAAAATGCGTAGGTAATCCATCCAAGGCATGAAATTGAAATTGGGTCTTTTAATATACCCGAACTCCAGAATGTAAATGTGGGCAAATACAAAATAGCGATAGCAAACTGACTTTCCAGTGCCGGGTATTCCTTTGCAAAAAAACTATATAGTTTCCATATTCCGGAAAAAGCAATCATGGCGAAAAATAAGTTAACAACCATGTATTTCCCAAATGACAAAAAACATAAAATAGTGGTGAGTTTAATTACCATAAAATTGCTTTCGTCATTAAAATATCCAATCATCCATGGCCTCGTTATCATACTAGGATCCATCTCAGAACCAGGCTTAAACAATACTTCTAAATTCGAAGGGTCTTCTAGAATCTTCTTGTATAAATTATATCCTTCGGGAAAGTAAAGTGTGGTGGTATCTCCTTTAGAAATGTGCTGTACAAAAATTGCATAACAAAAAGATGCAAAAACTTTCACCCAAAATGCAATTTTGTGATGCCTTTGGAGTGACGGGCTTTTAATATTTTTTCTTATCAGTGAAAAAATAAATGCAAAGATACCAGCATAAATAAAAAAGGCAACAAAGTCAAGTATGCTCATTAAAGTGCAGAATGCTTTTAAAAGTCCTGTTTCAACCCCAAATTATAATTAATATTCCAATTGACTTCATTTAGAATAAGTTATTTTGCAGTAATAAATAATTATACGGTGGCTCATAAATTTTTAATTATTGGCGCAGGTTTATCTGGCTCTGTTTTAGCTAATAGGTTAGCAAACAATGTTGATTGCTCTATTGATATATGGGACGAACGTAACCATATAGGCGGCAATTGCCATACAGCAAGAGACGAAAAAACCGGCATAATGGTTCACGAATATGGTCCTCACATATTTAATACCGATAAAAAAGAGATATGGGACTTTGTGAATTCTTTTATGGAATTTAAGCCCTATGTCCACAGAGTTAAAGCCATGAGCAATGGAAAAGTATATTCCTTGCCTGTAAACCTGCATACCATCAATCAGTTTTTTAATAAAGCATTTACACCTAGTGAAGCCAAAGTTTTTTTAGCAGACCAAGCAGATAAAAGCATTGACGACCCACAGAATTTTGAGGAACAGGCTATGAAGTTCATTGGCAAAGACCTTTACAAAGCTTTTTTTTATGGCTATACCAAAAAACAATGGGGCTGTGAGCCTACAGAGCTGCCCGCCTCTATTTTAAAAAGAATACCCGTAAGGTTTAACTACGACGATAACTATCACAACAACATCTACACAGGTATCCCTGTGGATGGATACTCAGCATTGATTGAAAAATTTGTGGAGAGTGATAAAATCAATATCACATTAAATAAAAAGTATAACGACAAGTCGGAGTTACAAACATACGATCATGTGTTTTATACCGGGCCAATAGATGCCTGGTTTGATTATAAATACGGCAGATTGGGTTATCGTACTGTTACATTTGAAACAATTTATGAAAAAGGAGATAAGCAAGGCGTAACACAAATGAACTATTGCGATGCCGATGTGCCGCACACCCGTATTACGGAGCATAAACATTTTACTTATTGGGAGCAGCATGATGACACCATACTTTTTAAAGAATTTAGCAAGGAAACTACCGCTGATGACATCCCATACTACCCAAAAAGGCTGCAAAAAGATAAAGAGCTACTAATGCAATACCGCAAGGATGCTGAGCAGTTAAACAATGTTTCATTTTTAGGAAGATTGGCTACTTACAGGTATATGGATATGCATCATGTAATTGGTGAAGCATTAAATTATTCTCAAAGTTTTATTAAGGCCTTGGAGACTGGTACAAAGCCGTCGGTTTTTCCAAATACAGAAGGAAACTAACCAATCTATACAGCCACACAATATTTGCAACAGGTTTACCGTTAATGGTATATCCAATTTTCTACTTATCTGAAAAACCGATAAGCTGCTTTCTGCTGCAAATGGTAGAGCATAAATGTTCTATTTACGGGATTTTCTTTTAAGAAGAGTAAATCCTGTTATTATGCAAACCAGCACTCCTCAAAAAAAATTAATTCGCATTACTACAGTGCCAATGGCATTGCGTTATTTGCTGCCCGGGCAAATGAATTACATGAACAATAATGGATATGATGTAGTGATGATTAGTGCCGATGGCAAAGAGTTACCTGAAGTGATTGAAAAAGAAGGCTGCAGGCACATCACTGTTCCTATGACAAGAAAAATTACACCAGTACAGGATTTAAAATGCCTAATTCAACTGGTAAAAATTTTCAGGGAAGAAAAACCAGATATTGTACATTCACATACCCCAAAAGCCGGGTTATTGGGAATGATGGCAGCAAAAATTGCGGGTGTAAAAACAAGAATCCATACCGTTGCCGGCTTACCAATGATGGTAGAAAAAGGTTTTAAATTCAGCTTGTTAAAGGCGGTTGAAAAAATGACCTATGCATCTGCAAATCATGTATGGCCAAACAGTCCATCTCTATTACAGTATATTAAAAAAGAAAACTTATCGCCAGCTCATAAAATAGATATTATTGGCAAGGGTTCTACAAACGGCATCAATACAAGTCGTTTTAATCCGAAAAATTTAAAGCCAGCGATACTAGAAAATATCAAGCACCGTATTGACTACAATTGTGATAATCATTACTTGCTTTGCATGGGCCGCCTGGTAAAGGATAAAGGCATAATTGAACTGGTGCACGCCTTTACAGCATTACAAAACGAAAACGAAAAGCTTAGGCTTATTTTAGTTGGCGATTTTGAAGAAGCTTTAGACCCATTACCACAGGATATTATGGAACAAATAAAAAGCAATGATTCCATCATTCATGTAAAGTGGACTACAGAGGTAGAATATTTTATGCACCTCGCCGATTGTTTTATTTTTGCTTCGCATAGAGAGGGCTTCCCCAATGTATTGTTGCAAGCCGGTGCTATGCAACTTCCCATTATATGCAGCCGCATCACCGGCAATGTAGATATTGTAGAAAACAATGTTACCGGGCTAATATTTGATGCGGGCAACGAAAATCAATTGTCGTCACTGATACGCAAATCAATTGAACAAAAAAATAATATGTTGCAAATGGCTAAAAAATTAAGCCAGCTAATTATTGAAAACTATCAAACAAGCTCGATGTGGCAAAAAATTTCAGAGCAATATGCTATTGTTTCTATATCAAAACAAAGAGCTCCTTATTTTAGTATAACATCTGTAGGCAATTCGTTAGTAAACTTTATTAGCAATATTGCATTTGGTTTGCAAGCCCGTAAAATGCCAAGGCCAAGTACTTCAGCATAATCATTTTTTACTTGAATAATAAAAAAAGAAGCTACTAAATGTTGCTTCTTTTTTATATGCTTAGTCATAGATTATAAAGTAGCAACAATAAAAAAAAGCAACAGAAATTCCGTTGCTTTTTTAGTAATCTTTATACAAACGCTAATGTTTATCCAACCTGTGCTGCTTGTTTTTTTCGTAGAAAAATATTTTGTATTGCTCCGAATAGTTGAAAGTTTGAATTTTTACTGTTATTAAGCGTCGCTAATATATCTATCGGTTTGGCATCAAACTTTTGTTTAAAGGCGTCCACAGATGTTTTTAATGCAAAAGAAATTTTCTTTATTTTATCAGTTTTTTGAAATAGAATAATGGCACCTGTAAAAGCTGTTACAAAAGCAATAAAACCACCAACTGCAATCACCGGATTATTAAATTGTGAGCGGTAAACTTCAAAACGGTTGCGTACATAATAATACATTTTCCAACAAGAATGATGATCCCAATCCTGGCTTAACGTAAAGCCCGATTTTGGGTGAAAATGGATGCTATTAGTAACTGTGCGAGCCGGGATTTTATTTTTTTTGGTTATTCTATAATAGTATTCTGTTTCGTCGCCCCATACAAACAGCTTTTTCTTAGGTATTCCTACCCTTTCAACAATTTTTCTATGAATTAATGTTCCGTTGAATGGGTGTGCTTTTCCTTCAATAATATCGCAATCAATTTCATCATATCGGCTATACTTGCCAGTTTTCCAAACTAAAGCGTTTTTATCGTCTTTGTTTAAAACGATACAATTAAGCAGCATTAACTCTTTACCATCATCAGCGGCAATTAATTTCTCTAAAGCATCTTTTTTAGGAAAGCCATCATCATCCATACACCAGGTCCATGTATAACCCTGGGCAAAGCCTTCCGCAATTGCCCTTGAAAAGCCTCCGGCACCTCCGGTATTATCTTGTGTAATGCATTCAATATCGGTTTGCGACAATAACCATTTTTCAGTATCGTCAGTACTTCCGTTATTAATTATCAATATTTTATCGAGAGGCCGGGTTTGGTTTCGAAGTGCTTCTATACAATTGCGCAAAAGTGGCAATCTATTGTAGGTTACTACTACGGCTATAACCTTTTCCATGCGTAAGAAAGTTTGGTTTATAGAAAATTGGACGATACTACAACGCACTATAGAGGTAATTATTGCCTGAAAATCATAAAATTATTCTTCCCTATTCGGAAAAACAGGCTTTTTACCTCCATTTAATAGAATTTCATTAAAGTTTTTTGCAAAACTGAGAGCTTCGCCTATTACATGGTGCATATCCATATAACGGTAAGTAGCTAATCTGCCTAAAAAAGATACTGCAGATTGTTCTTCTGCTTTTCCCCTGTATTTAGCAAGAAGAGCCTTATCTGCCGATAGTCTTTTGGGATAATAAGGAATATCATTTTCTCCAGTTTCTTTGCTAAATTCTTTAAAGTAAACAGTTTTTTCATGCGTTTCCCATGGGGCAAAATGTTTGTGCTCATGCACACGGGTATAGGGCACTTCAGGGTCGCAATAATTAATTACAGCATTGCCCTGGTAGTCGCCGTTGGCCGTATGTTTTTCAAATGTAACGGTACGGTAACCCAACTTGCCAAATTCATAATTAAAAAAAGCATCTATTGGCCCGGTGTAAAAAACATGATCGTATTGTTGTAAAATATCGGCATCGGGGCTAAATTTTTTATTGAGTGTTACTGTTATTTTTTTTGATGCAATAAGCTTCTCTACCAAGTCTGTATAGCCATGTACAGGTATGCCCTGATAAGGATTATTGTAATAATTATCATCGTAGTTAAACCTTACTGGCAATCGCTTTAAAATAGCCGCCGGTAACTCTGTGGGTTCGCAACCCCATTGTTTTTTGGTATACCCGTAAAAAAAAGCTTGGTATAAGTCTTTGCCAATAAACTTCATCGCCTGCTCTTCAAAGTTGTCAGGGATTTCTATACTTTTATCTGCTTGTGCATATATAAATGCCTTCGCTTCATCAGGAGAAAAAGATTTATTAAAAAATTGATTTATTGTATGCAAGTTTATTGGCAAAGAATAAATGGAGCCTTTATAATTGGCTTTTACACGATTAATAAAAGGCCTAAATTCTGTAAGGCTATTTACGAAATCCCATATTTCCTTTTTATCGGTATTAAAAATATGTGGACCGTATTCATGTATCATTACACCGGTTTCAGCATCTCTATCTGTATGGCAGTTGCCTGCAACATGCCCCCTTTCATCCCAAATTTCAATGCTGCAATCAACATCTTTTGCCAGTTGATATGCCAGTACAGCCCCGGAAAAACCTGCTCCAACTATTAAAAATTTATATGCCATTATTAACCTTTTACATTTTAAAGCCTTGCAATTTTAAATCATTCAGCAACAATAATATCTTATTACACAATTTTTTTCTTTCAAAATGGTTAATATCTTATTGGGTAGTACTTAATTCCTAAAATTTGATTTGGGTAAATAACCTTTTCTTTGCAGGAATTTTATCGAAAAAAAACTCTTTTGGCCCACAAAAAACTTATACGAATAACCACTTCTCCAATTGCGTTAGCTTATCCACTGCAGGGGCAGCCTAGCTATATGAAAAAACATGGTTATGATGTATTATTGATAAGCTCCAACGGCAAAGAGGTGTCTCTCATTCAAAAGCAGGAAATTTGCCCATTCCTTGCAGTTAATATGACTAGGCGTATAACGCCTTTTAGAGATTTATGGTCATTGTATAAGCTTGTAAAAATTTTTTTAAAACATAAGCCTGATATAGTTCATACAGAAACCCCAAAAGCAGGGTTACTGGGTATGATAGCTGCTAAACTTTGTGGAGTAAAAATCAGAATTCATACTGTGGCAGGGTTGCCATTAATGGTAGAAAAGGGCTTTAAACTATGGTTGTTAAGCTCTATAGAAAAAATAACTTATTTCTGCGCTAATCATGTATGGCCTAATGGGCCATCAATGCTTAACTATATTGTTACACATAAATTATGTCCTCAAAACAAACTATCAATCATAGGTAATGGATCTTCAAATGGTGTAGATACATATCGTTTTAATAGAAAAAATATAAGTATTGAGGAGATAAACATTTTAAAAAAAGCCATTCGCTTTGATAATGATTGTACTTATTTTTTGTTTGTTGGCAGAATGGTATATGATAAAGGCATTGTAGAATTGGTAAATGTTTTTGAAAAACTATATATAAGTAACCCAAAGCTGAGATTGATACTGGCTGGTCGTTTTGAAAAAGTGCTTGATCCCATTCCAGAACATATAGAATACAATATTATTAATCATCCTGGTATTACTCATATTCCTTGGACGGACAAGGTGGAGCACTTAATGGCAATTGCCAATTTTTTCATTTTCCCATCACACAGAGAAGGATTCCCTAATGTATTGCTTGAATCGGGCCTTATGAAGCTACCAGTAGTTTGTAGTAATATCCCCGGAAATATTGATATTATTCAGCAAAATAAAACAGGCCTAATTTTCAGTTGCAAAAATGAAGGAGACTTGGAAGAAAAAATTATATACGCCTTACAAAATGAAACTACGGTTAAAGAAATGAGTGAGCAGCTACATAATTTTGTTTACAATAATTTTTCGAGAGATTTTTTTTGGAAAAAAATGTTAGAAGAATATAATAAGGTTTCAGCATAGATTCTTATTTTTTTATTGGTGCAATTGCCAAACAGCTTTATCTTTCAATATGATTTTAATTGGTTATTCGGGGCATTCATATGTGATACATGGGATCTTTTCTTCCAAAGGCATTGCGATAACAGGATATTGCGATAACGAAGAAAAAAAAAATAATCCATTTTTTCTTACTTACTACGGTAAAGAACTATCTGAAAATGGTTTAAAAGCAATTTCGGATAATGGTTTTTTTATTTCAATTGGCGACAATACCATTCGAAAAAAAATTTATACGGAGCTACTCTCTCGCAACCTACTTCCTACCAATGCTTTCCATTCCAAAGCTATTATCGATCCTTCTGTTACTACAGAAAAACATGGAATTATGATAGCCGCCGGTAGCATCATTAATCCACTGGCCAAAATTGGTACAGGCTCCATTTGTAATACTGGCTGTATTATTGAACATGAATGTCAAGTTGGCGATTTTACTCATATTGCCCCGGGTGCAGTTTTGTGCGGCAATGTATTTGTGGGTGAAAACAGCTTTATTGGGGCTCAATCTATAGTAAAAGAAGGCGTAAACATTGGTAAAAACGTAATAGTGGGAGCTGGTGCTGTAGTAGTAAAAAATGTACCAGACAATACAACAGTGCTGGGAAACCCTGCCCGGCTTAAGTAGTCCCCTTTTACATTATTTACTTTTCCCAACTATATAGGTTACGTTCCTTTGTTCTATATTTGCGCCTGCATTTAAGAAGTATTTATGAAAGTATTAGTTACAGGTGGCGCAGGTTATATAGGTTCGGTACTTGTTCGTCAGTTATTAGATAAAGGGTATAAAGTAAGAGCTTTCGATAGCCTTAAATTTGGAGGCGAAGCATTGTACGATGTAATGCTTCATCCTGGCTTTGAATTTGTGAAAGGCGATATCCGCAATGCCGAAGAAGTAGCAAACTCATTGGAGGGAATTGATGCTATCGCACATTTAGCGGCTATTGTAGGCGACCCTGCCTGCAAAAAATTTAGCGAAGAAGCCAACCAAACCAACTGGGATGGTAGTGTTGCCTTATTTGAAGCAGCAGAAAAAGCAGGCATAAAACGCTTTGTATTTGCCAGTACATGCAGCAACTACGGAAAAATGCCCGACCCAAACTCTTTTGTTACAGAAACATCCGAGTTACGTCCCGTTTCTTTATATGCTGAACTGAAGGTGAAATTTGAAAAATATCTTTTAGAAGATAGAAAGAATTCAAATATTTGTTCTACTGCCCTTCGTTTTAGTACTGTATATGGCTTTTCGCCCAGGATACGTTTTGACCTTACTGTAAATGAATTTACCCGAAATGCCACTATTAATGGTGAACAGGAGATTTGGGGTGCCCAATTTTGGCGTCCTTACTGCCATGTAGATGATTTGGCCAGAGCAGTAGTATTGGTTTTACAAAGCGATGAAGCCAAGGTGAGAGCCAATGTATTTAATGTAGGTAGTACCGAAGAAAATTATAACAAGGGGATGATTATTGAAGAGGTTTGCAAAGTAGTACCCAACACCAAGGTTAATTATGTGGAAATGAACGAAGATCCCAGAGATTACAGGGTTAATTTTGATAAAATTAAAAATGAATTAAGCTACAGCATTACAAAAAAAGTACCTCAGGGTGTAGAGGAAATTTATACATTACTAAAAACAGGTATTGTCACAGATCCTTTCAGTGAAAAATTCCGCAATATTTAAATAGGTTCTAAGCTTTTTACAAATGCTCTTACTTTAGGTAGGAGCATTTTTTTTTTATAGGTTTGCATATCTTTTTAAAAGAGAACAATTTAAACACTCTTTATGCTTCTACTTTCGGGCCCCAATATGGGCGGCAACGAGTTAAAATATATTACAGAATGTATAACAACCGGCTGGGTAAGTAGCGTTGGCTCTTATGTTGATCAGTTTGAAAAAATGAGTGCCGAATTTACAGGTAATAAATATGCAGTAGCTACCAGTAGCGGTACCACCGCTTTACACATTTGCCTGGTAATGATGGGTGTTAATCAAAATGACTATATAATTACACCCAACATAACTTTTATAGCCACTTGCAATTCTATAAAATATACAGGTGCAGACCCTATTTTAATAGATGCCGATGAAAAAAACTGGCAAATGGATTTAGATCTTTTGCAGGAGTTTTTAGAAAACGAAACCGAGCAAAAAAAAGGTGAATGCTTCTATAAAAAAGATGGAAGAAGAATTCCGGCAATTATGCCCGTGCACGTTCTGGGAAATATTTGCGATATGGATCGTTTGCTGGAATTAGCAAAAACGCACCATCTTACAGTAATTGAAGACAGTACAGAGGCTTTAGGCTCCTATTACAAAGAAAAACATGCAGGTAGCTTTGGCTTGATGGGAACTTTTAGTTACAACGGCAACAAAATTATTACAACTGGCGGTGGCGGAATGATAGTAACCAACGATGAAGCTCTTGCAAAAAAAGCAAAACACTTAACCACACAAGCCAAAAGTGACCCATTTGAATATATTCATGATGAAATTGGCTACAACTATCGGCTGGTAAATGTTGCTGCCGCAATGGGTGTTGCACAAATGGAACAACTTCCCTCTTTTCTGAAAAGAAAAAAAGAAATAATTGAATATTACAAAACCGCATTGAATGGTGTAGGCGATATCCGTTTTCAGGAAGTAAGTGATGATGTAAACCCAAACTGGTGGCTGCCAACCATTGAAACTGAAAAGCAGAGGGAAGTATTAAAAGCTTTGAACGACGACAAAATGCAAAGCCGCCCATTTTGGGTGCCAATGAACCAATTAAGAATGTTTAAAGACAATATTTTTTATAATAAAACAAACAGGTCAAACTATATCTATCAACGTTGCCTCAGTATTCCATGCAGCACCAATATTACCGATGCAGATTTAAAAAGAGTTGCAGAAAAAATTAAAAGCTGTTACTAATGATTGATGCTGCTTATGTAAATACCACCCCCATTATGTACAAGCCAGTAAAGAGATTGATAGATATATTGATTGCATTAGTTGCATTAATAATCCTATCACCAATTCTCATTCCGGTAATATTAGTACTATTGGTAACAGGCGAAAAAGAAGTGTTTTATTTACAAAAAAGAATTGGGTATCTAAATAAGCCATTTGACATTTACAAGTTTGCCACCATGCTTAAAAATAGCCCAAATATAGGTACAGGTGAAATCACTTTAAGAAACGACCCCAGGGTTACTCCTTTTGGAAAATTTTTACGCATTAGTAAAATAAATGAGTTACCACAAATAATAAATGTTTTAAAAGGTGATATGAGCATTGTTGGGCCCAGGCCTTTAATGAAAGTAAGCTTCGATATATATTCCAACGAGGTAAAAGAAAAAATTTATCTTTCAAAGCCCGGTATGACCGGCATAGGGTCTATTGTTTTTAGGGATGAAGAAAAACTAGTTTCTGATAGTGATGATCCACAACATGTATATCGAAATATAATTTATCCTTACAAAGGAAAACTGGAGATATGGTACCTTGAAAATGCTTCATTGCTAACCGATTTTAAGATTATTTTTTTAACCGCATGGTCCATTCTTTTTCCAGGCAATAAGCTGGTAACTAAATTCTTTAAAAACCTTCCGGCAAGAAGTTTTTAGTAGGTATTGCCCACATTCTTTCAATAATACTATTTTAGCTTGCCAAATGAGGCATACAAAAGCAGATACGAAAAAAAGTATTTATAGTAACCAATATGGCCAAAAATTCAGTAAAAGCAAACACATGAAAAAAGCCATTGTTATTGGTAGCGGCTTCGCCGGAATATCTGCAGCAAGTTTTATGGCGCAGGCTGGCTGGGATGTTACAGTACTTGAGCAACATGAAATACCAGGTGGCAGGGCAAGAAAAATGGAGGTACAAGGGTTTACTTTTGATATGGGCCCAAGTTGGTATTGGATGCCTGATGTATTTGAAAGATACTTTTCCTGCTTTGGAAAAAAAGTAAAAGACTACTATCAACTTCAGCGGCTCGACCCTTCTTATAAAGTTTTCTTTAAAAATGATGAAATAGAAGTTCCTGCAGATTTTAACTCACTACAAAACTTATTTGACAGCATTGAGCCAGGGGCAGGAAAACAACTTGAAAAGTTTATTAATGAGGCATCATACAAATACAATGTAGGTATTCATAAGTTGGTTCACCAACCAGGCCGTTCACTTACCGAGTTTTTAGATATTGACTTAGCCAAGGGCCTGCTTAAACTAGATGTTTTTACTTCTATGAAAAAGCATGTAGGTAAATTTTTTAAAGATGATCGACTGAGGCAAATAATAGAATTTCCTGTTTTATTTTTAGGTGCATTGCCACAAAACATTCCAGCACTTTACAGCCTTATGAATTATGCTGACATTAAATTAGGCACATGGTATCCACAGGGTGGTATGTATAAAGTTATAGAAGGAATGTTTTCCCTTGCAAAAGAGCTGGGTGTAAAATTTTTGTTTAATACAAAAGCTACCGGATTTGACATAAACAATGGAGTAATTAATACGGTTAGTACAGTTGGTCAAAAAGATTTTAAAGAACAAAAATGGGAGACTGATGTGGTAATTGCTGGAGCCGATTATCATTTTATTGAGAAGAACCTAGTTCCCAAAAAATACCAAAGCTATAGTGATGCATATTGGGAACAAAGGGTAATGGCTCCATCCTGCCTTATTTTTTATGTAGGGTTAAATAAAAAACTAAAAAGCATACAGCACCATAGCCTTTTTTTTGATACTGATTTTGAAAACCATGGCAAAGAAATTTATGAATCCAAAAAATGGCCCGATGCTCCTTTATTTTATGTATGTGCCGCTTCAGCTTCCGATAATACCATAGCTCCCCAAAATTGTGAAAATTTATTTTTTTTAATTCCAATAGCAGCGGGGCTGCAAGATGAAAATGAAGAAAGGAGAGATGCTTATTTTGAACAAATTACCCAAAGGTTTGAAGCCAGGATAGGCGAAGAAATCCAATCGGCAATCATTTACAAAAAATCCTACTCCGTAAAAGATTTTGTAAATGATTATGGTGCTTTTAAGGGCAATGCATATGGTCTGGCCAACACGCTAATGCAAACGGCAATTTTAAAACCTTCCCTTAAAAGCAAAAAAGTAAAAAACCTTTTTTTTACCGGCCAACTAACTGTTCCTGGGCCTGGAGTGCCGCCATCCTTAATTAGTGGAGAAGTAGTTGCAAAAGAAATAATGAAAGCGTTTTAGTTTTATCTTTACTAATAATGATGCATCTATTTGACAACGTAAGCAACGAATGCAGTAAAATTACCGCTGAGCGGTACAGCACTTCGTTTAGTGGTGCAATTTTGTTGTTGCATCATTCTATGCGTAAACCAATTTATAATATTTATGGTTTGGTTCGGTTTGCGGATGAAATTGTTGATACCTTTCATCAATACAATAAAGTTGAATTACTTGCAGATTTTAAAGCTCAAACATTTAAAGCCATTGAAGATGGCATAAGCCTCAATCCAATTTTACATAGTTTTCAGCAAACCGTTAATCAATACAAAATAGACACTACGCTTATAGAAGCTTTTTTCAATAGTATGCAAATGGACCTTCATCAGTCCAAGTATGACTTACAGGGTTATCAAGATTATATATACGGCAGTGCCGAAGTGGTAGGCCTTATGTGTTTGCATGTATTTTGTGAGGGCGATAAACAAAGTTTCGAAAAATTGCAGCCTTCAGCCAAAGCGTTAGGTGCTGCCTTTCAAAAAATAAATTTTTTGAGAGATATAAAAGCAGATTACCAAGGTTTAAACAGGGTATATTTTCCAGATGTAGATTTTCAAAATTTTACTGCCTCAATGAAAAAGAAAGTAGAAGAAGATGTAATGAAAGACCTGGAAAATGCATACGAAGGCATTCGGCAGTTGCCTGTAAAAGCAAGGTATGGTGTTTATCTTGCCTACAAATATTACCTCTCCTTATTCAAAAAAATACAAAGGGCACAACCAACAGTATTGCTTACAGAACGAGTACGCATAGCAGATTATCATAAAGCATTTATTTTTTTAAGAACTGGCTTACGCAGTCAACTCAACATTATTTAACCATTGACACAAGTAATTTTAGTAAATGAGCTGGATGAACCTATTGGGGTAATGGAAAAGTTACAGGCACATCAAACAGCTTCCTTACATAGGGCCTTTAGTGTTTTTATATTTAACCAAAAAGGTGAAATGTTATTGCAAAAAAGAGCTTTGCAAAAATATCACAGCGGCGGCTTGTGGACTAATGCCTGCTGCAGTCATCCTTTGCCAGGAGAGGATACAAAGAATGCCGCAACTCGACGTCTTAAAGAGGAGTTAGGTTTTGAAACAGTATTACAACATGCCTTTACCTTTACTTATCATGCGGCATTAGACAATGGCCTTACCGAACATGAAATAGACCACGTCTTTACAGGCAAATACGATGGCCAAATAAATATAAATGAGGAGGAAGTGAGTGCATACAGATATGAGCCAATGATTGCAATAAAAAAAATGCTGGATATTGCTCCGCAATTATATACACCTTGGTTTAAAATTGCTTTTTCAAAGTTGGAAAGTTATCTTGCAAGTTCCTCTTTGTAGTAAAATGAATACACAAAAATCAGCCATTGTAATAGGAGCCGGAGTTGCCGGAATGGCTGTAGCCACAAGGCTTGCTTTACAGGGATTTGCTGTTGAAGTATTTGAAAAAAACAGTTATGCCGGGGGCAAATTAACAGCTTTTAATAAAGATAACTTTCAGTTTGATGCTGGCCCATCGCTATTTACACAACCTCAAAATTTGGAAGAATTATTTGCAGAAGCAGGAGAATCGTTGGCTAATTATTTCACCTACCAAAAAGTACCAGTAAGCTGTAAGTATTTTTTTGAAAATGGAAAACAAGTTTCTGCATTTGCTGATACTGAAACTTTTGCAACCGAGATAGAAACAGTTACCAACGAACCTGCTCAAAACCTACGCAATTATTTATCGGCTTCCAAAAAGCTATACGAACAAATTGGAAGCATTTTTATTAATTATCCTTTAAACAAAAGAAAAACTTGGTTTAGCAAAAGAGTGCTTAATGCATTGAGTATTGTAAAATATGCTTACCTGTTTAAAACTTTAAGCAATTATAATAGTCAAAAGTTTAAAACAGCAGAGTTGCAACAAATTTTCAACCGCTTTGCTACTTACAATGGAAGCAGCCCTTTTAAAGCACCAGCTATGCTGAGTTTAATCCCTCACCTGGAAATGAATCAGGGCGTATATTATCCGCAAGGCGGCATGATAAGCATCACAAATGCTCTATTGCAACTGGCAGAGAAGAAAGGTGTAAAATTTCATTTTAATGCTCCAGTACAGCAAATTATTCATACAGAGGGCATTGCAAAAGGCATAGTTGCAAACAATGAAAATATTTATGCAGATGTAGTGGTGAGCAATATTGATAGCTACTATACATGGCAATATTTAATAGGCAGTGCAGATAAAGCCCGTAAAATTGCAAAACAAGAACGAAGCAGCAGTGCCATTGTTTTTTACTGGGGCATCAATAAAAAATTTGAGCAGCTAGATTTACACAATATTTTTTTTAGCAATAATTACAAAGAAGAATTTAATTACATTTTTAGTAAAAAAGAAGTTTATAGCGACCCTACAATTTATGTAAACATTACTTGTAAATACGATGCCACTCATGCACCTGCAAATAAGGAAAACTGGTTTGTAATGATAAATGCACCTGCTACAACCAGCAATTGGGATGAACAGCAGCAGCAAATAAAAAAATCAATAATTGAAAAACTAAACCGCTTGTTGCAAACTGATATTGAACCACTGATTGAAACAGAAACAATTTTAAACCCATCACTAATAGAATTGCAGACAGGTAGCTTTATGGGTGCCTTGTATGGAGCCAGTTCTAATACCAAAATGGCTGCCTTTAAAAGGCCCCCCAATAGTGGAGCATTACGAAATTTTTATTCTTGCGGCGGCACGGTACATCCAGGCGGTGGCATACCACTTTGTTTAAAAAGTGCCGCCATTACTGCCCAGCTTATTGCCGAAGATCAAAAAAAATATACCCATCATTGAGTTCACTATCCAGAAATACAGTTGCAACAACCATCGCCATCATTTTTCATGCTGTGGGCCTTATCGGTATGCTTTATTTTAAAAGCGAATGGATTGTTAAAAGCACCCCATTACATCTTTTACTAATGGCTGGCCTGCTTTTCTATGCTCAAAAAAAAATCAACGCCAGCTTTATTCTGTTTTTTGTTGCTTGCTTTGTAGTGGGCATTGCAGTTGAATATATTGGCATCTCAACTGGTGCATTATTTGGTAATTATGAATATGGCACCGTTTTAGGGCCCGGTATTCAAAATGTTCCTTTTATTATTGGTATCAATTGGTTTATTATTATTTACTGTTGCGGTATTGCTGTGCACTCTTTACTAAGTAATCTATCTGCTAAACTATCTAATAATATTGTACAGCCTTCCCCACTCATGCGCACATTAAGTATTATTGTAGATGGCGCTACATTGGCTGTATTTTTAGACTGGTTGATTGAACCCGTTGCCGTAAAATTGGGTTACTGGCAATGGCTGGGTGATGGCGAAATACCCATGTATAATTATATCTCCTGGTTTGCAGTGAGTATGTTGTTGTTACTAGTTTTTCAAAAATTATCATTCAATAAGCAAAATAAATTCGCCATACATTTGCTGTTAATTCAGGCAATGTTTTTTTTATTGCTGAGAACTTTTTTATGAACTGGATTATTTTTACAGCAATAGTTTTGGGCACTTTCTTTTTAATGGAAGGTATTACATGGCTTACGCACCGCTTTGTAATGCATGGTTTTTTGTGGTACCTGCACAAAGACCACCACCAACCTACACCTGGTTTTTTTGAAAAAAACGATACCTTCTTTTTAATTTTTGCCATACCAAGCTGGCTTTGCATCATGCTTGGCCTACAGAATAAACTTTATTGGGTAGCTGCCATTGGTTTTGGCATTGCACTATATGGTCTGGCTTATTTTATAGTACATGAAGTTATTATTCATCAGCGTTTTAAATGGTTTAGCCGTAGCAACAACACCTACATAAAGACTATTCGCTGGGCACACAAAATGCACCACAAACATTTAAATAAAGAGCATGGAGAAAGTTTTGGAATGCTTTGGGTGGCAAAAAAATACTGGGATAAGGTTAGGACAGATAAAAAATTAAAGCAAAAGAACATGTCAGAAGTTGGCAGTTGAGCACTGTTGATCTTTATAAGCAATACTTCATTCATCTTCATATCTTCGAGCATTATTGAACACACATTGCACATATTTCCTCATACTCGCCGTCTCACTTGCAGGCCCATTATTTTTAAGCTTCGATAAAAAAGTAGCATTTTATAAAAAATGGAGATGGTTATTCCCTTCAATGATTTTGCCAGCATTGCTTTACATTATATGGGATGCAATATTTACTGCCAAGGACGTTTGGAGTTTTAACGAAAACTATATCAGTGGAATAAAATACTGGGGATTGCCGCTGGAAGAAATCTTATTCTTTTTTGTGGTGCCTTATTGCTGCGTTTTTATTTATGAATGTATCCGATGCTATTTCCCGGGTATCAAAGACAATTTATTCTCAGTAAATTTTTTAAAAATATTGGCTGGCGTATTATTCATATTATCATTCATCTTTACGGGTAAAGATTATACTGTTTATACTTTTCGTTTTTTGGCAGTTGCATTAATTTTATTTGTATTACTTAGGGCTTATTTCCCTGAATTTAATATTACAGCCTTTTTGGTCTCCTATGCAATAATACTCATCCCTTTTTTAATTGTAAACGGGTTTTTAACTGCCATACCCGTGGTATTATACAACAATACAGAAAACCTTGATATCCGCATATATACCATTCCTGTAGAAGATGTTTTTTATGGTATGTTACTTATCTTTTTAAATGTCCTTCTATTTGAAAAACTTCAAAAAGCAAGCAAAACACATAAACAATAGATAAGCTTGTCGGCTACTAGCCATCCCCAATACAAACCAAAAAGAAACAAATAAACGCACAAATCTTTTTATTTCGCCGTTTATAATATTAGCAAGCTATGCTACCTTTACATATAATATTTTTATTCATGCGCATTTTATTTTTAGCAACTGCTTTTAGTGTTAGTTGCACTACAGTTTCTGCACAAAAAAATTGGGATTTGAAAACCGTGGTGGAATATGCCATGAAGAATAATTTAGGTGTTAAACAAAGTGAAATACAAGCCAAACTTCAGGGATTAACCTATAAACAGAGCAAACTTTCTCAATATCCTAATCTTTCTTTTAGTGGCAATACAAGTGTAAACAATGGTAACAACCAGGACCCTGTAACTTTTGATCGTATTAATGAAACATTTTTAACTGCGGGCATGCAATTGCAAAGCAGTGCCGATATTTTTAATTTTTACAGTAAGCGCAATACAATAGCTGCTAACGAATGGGAAATGAAAGCTGCAATGGCCAATGTAGGAAAAATACAAAATGATATTGCGCTAAGTGCTGCTAATGCATATTTACAGATATTGTTGGCCATAGAGCAGGAAAAAATAACCAAAGTACAGGTAGCACAAACTACAGAGCAATTGGCCAATACAAGAAAGCAGGTACAGGCAGGTACTCTTCCCGAACTGAACCTTGTTCAGTTAGAAGCTCAGTTGGCACTGGATAGCGTAAATTATATAAATGCTAAAGGCAGCGTAACCCAATCAATTCTCAACCTTAAATCTTTTATGAATATTGACGCAGCTGCGTCCTTTGAAGTGGCTACTCCGCCGGTAGAAAGTATTCCATTAGAGCCAATTGCCGAATTGCAACCTGATATTGTTTATAATCTTGCACTAACCAACCAGCCTTTGCAACAAGTAAATGCGTTTAAACTTAAAGCCGCAGAAAAAAGTAAGGCAGCAACAAAAGGAGCCATGTATCCTCGACTAGCTGCTTTTGCAGGTATAGGATCAAACTATCTTGCATTTAGTAAAAAAGCTGTTTATGACCGGGTTCTTACAAACTATATTGAATTGCCTAATGCACCACAAGTAGATGTAAATGGCACCGTTTACAAAGTACAAACTCCAGTTTACGCACAAGGGCCAATTTTGGGTTATGTAAAGCCTCGTTCATTTGGCAATCAATTTGTAGATAATCTTCAGCAAAATATAGGTTTAAGTATTAGTGTGCCTATTTTCAACGGAGGTTCTTTGCGAACTGCTTACGAAAGGTCTAAGCTTAATATTCAAACACTAGAAATTCAAAAGCAAACAGACGACCAAAAATTAAAACAAGACATTTATAGCGCTTACAATGCTGCTGTAATAGCAATGGAAAAATTTAATGCTTCAAAAAAATCTGTCTCATCTTCCCAAAAAACCTTTGATTTTGCCAACAAACGTTTTACAGTAGGTATGTTAAGTACATTTGACCTTATTACTACACAAAACAATTTATTAAGAGCGAAATTAGAATATACTATCAACCAGTTTGATTATGTATTTAAAATGAAAGTATTGGAATTTTATAAAGGATTGGGCTTAAAATTATAATTGAAAATTTATCAGGATAAAAATGAATAAGACTACAAAAAGAATATTAATTGGCGCAGGAGTACTAGTAGTGGCATTGCTTGTAATGGCAAAAATGGGTGTATTTGGTAAAGCCGAAGGTTTAAAGGTAACTGCAGAAAAGGTACAGGCCCGCACTATTATAGAAACTGTAAATGCAAGCGGAAAAGTATATCCCGAAATTGAGGTAAAAGTAAGCCCTGATATTAGTGGAGAAATAACAGAGTTAACAGTTGCCGAAGGTGATACCGTAAAGAAAGGTCAATTGCTCGCTCGCATTTATGCCGACATTTACAATATTCAAAAAAATCAGGCTGCTAGCGGCGTTGCTCAAAGTGAGGCTCAGGTTGCCAATTCGCAGGCAGCGTTGGCGGCTCTAAAAGCGCAAATGGAGCAAGCAAAAAAAACCTACGATATGCAAAAACAATTGTATACCGAAAAGGTAATTAGCCTGAGCGAATTTAATGTGGCAGATGCGAACTATAAAGCAGCATTGGCCAACTACAATGCAGCACAGCAAGGCATTCGTGGTGGACAAGCCGGTGTGCAAACCGCAGTGGCTGGTTTACGAAAAGCAAATGCCGATTTGAGCCGTACTACCATTGTTGCGCCAATGGATGGGGTGATAAGCTTACTGAATGTAAAAAAAGGAGAGAAAGTTGCCGGTAATAGTTTTAATGTGGGTACCGAAATTTTACGCATTGCAGATATGGATAAAATTGAAATAAGAGTAGATGTTGGCGAAAACGATATTCCAAAAGTAAAGCTAGGCGATAGTGCCGTGGTAACAGTAGATGCTTACAGCGACCGAAAATTTAAAGGTATTGTAACCCAAATTGCCAGTAGCAATAATGGTGCTGCCACTTCCAGTGCTTTGTCAAGTACTTCAACGGATGTTACTCAATACAAAGTATATGTAAGAATTATTAAAGAAAGCTATACCGATTTATTAGGAAAAGGTAATTTCCCTTTCCGTCCGGGCATGAGTGCTAATGTAGATATACAAACCCGTAGGGTAGTAAATGTATTGAGCGTGCCTATTAATGCTGTTACCACAAGAGATAAAAGTGATAGCACGGGTGCTTCAAAATCTGCCGTTAAAAAAGACGATGCAGCAAACAATACAAACTCATCTGGCAATGATACAGATGATTTGGATGTAGTGGTGTTTATTAAAGATTCTGCCGATAAAGTAACCAAAGTAAAAGTTACAACAGGCATTCAAGACATTAACTATATTGAAATTACCGGAGGCTTAAAAGCTGGGCAAACAGTTATCTCGGGCCCATATGAAGCAGTAAGTAAAACATTAAAAAATGGAACAAAAATAAAAGTGGTAGATAAAAAAGACCTATTTGATAAAAAATAACAGGCTTTTGCAGAAATAAATTTATTAAGACAAAGTTTTAAAGTACCTTCGTGGTGCTTTTTTATATTATACAATGCGAAAATTTTTTACCCTAATCTTGGGCACTCTTATTTTGAATATTACCAGCGGCCAGCAGTTGAGTCTTACGGTAAAAATGGCCAATACAACCAAAAATTCAACTCCATTAGGCACAGCCATTTTATATCAACTACCCGACTCTACTAAGTTAGCAACCAAAACTATTAGTACAGAACAGGTTTTTTCTATAAGCTCAAACACAAATTATTTTTTAAAAGTCACTGCCTCAGGTTTTGAAACAATTGAACAAGCCATTTCAATAAAGGATAGCAGCGTTTTACTTTATTTACAATGGAGCAATAAAACCACCAATCTATCTGATGTAGTAGTGGTGGCACGCAAGCCTTTACTTACACAGCAGGACGACAAAACCATTGTAGATGCAGAGCAGTTAGCAGCATCCAGTACAAATGCCTACGAAATACTAGAGAAAACACCAGGCATAATTGTTGATCAAGATGGCAATGCTTACTTGAACAGTACCACACCTGCAACTATTCAAATAAATGGAAGAGAAGTAAAACTAAGTGCCGCAGACCTTGCCAGCCTTTTAAAAAGCCTGCCTGCCAATAGTATTGTAAAAATTGAAATTCTTCGCACCCCTTCTGCAAAATATGATGCATCCAGCAGTGGTGGTATTATTAATGTTGTTTTAAAAAAAGGCGTAAAACTGGGCACCAATGGCACTGTAAATGCTGGCTTTTTTCAAGGAAAATATAATACCGCCTTTGCAGGCTTTAATATTAACAAAGGCACTGGCAAAGTAAACACTTCACTCTCCTATAATTTTACAGACAGAGATAATTTTGAAGAATTAAATAGCTCACGCTTTTCAAAAAAAGATACTACAGCTATTCAACAACTTTCTTACACAAGATATCCTGGGCAAAATCATTTTGCTAAACTGGGTGTAGATATTGAGCTAAACAAAAAACTTACCATTGGCTACGATGGCCGTTTTTCATTTAACAACTCAAATAATGTTTCACAGAACAATGTGGATATTTTTTCAGAAAACTCTGGAATCCTAGAAGGGCAAAACCGTTCCGTTGTAACTAATAAGGGTAACTCTTTCTTTTCGAGCAGCGATATTTATGCAAAACTAAAAATTGACTCTCTAGGCAGCGAATGGGAAAGCGAAATAAGTTTTGATTTTTTTAGAAATAGCAATGCACAGACTTACAATAACCAATTCTTGTTGCCTTCACAAAACCCAATAATTGGTAATGGTGATTTGGATAATGACAAAAATATTATTAATGCAGAAACTGATCTTACTTTAAAACTCAAGAAAGGTTATACATTAGAAACAGGCGGGAGGTTTGTTACTTCAAATAGCAAAAACAATAGTTTGTACTATTTGAATGATGCCGGCACTAACAAAGTAGATAGTTTTCAAACCAACCGTTTTAAGTATAATGAGCAGATTGGTTCTCTATATGCCCAGCTTGCAAAAACTTTTTCAGGCTTTACTATCAAGCCAGGGTTGAGAATGGAATACACATATATAAAAGGCACACAATTATTTCCAAGAGATACTAGCTTCGGACTTAACCGAATCGATTTTTTCCCATACCTGTACCTGAGTCATAATCTTTTTAAAATGATGGGCTTTACATTAAAGGGAAACCTGGTTTATCGCAAAAGCATTAGTAGGCCTTACTATGAAGCCTTAAATCCTTATCCAAAATACGTTGACCAGTATTTATTTGAAATAGGCAACCCAAGGCTGTCGCCACAGTTCACTACTACTTATGAGTTTAATGTACAAGCTGATGGTTTTCCGATTTTTTCCGTTGGCATCAACGACATACAGGATATTATTTCTAACGTTACCTATCAGGATGATTCTACAAAAATAGTATTCCGCACTTTTGATAATCTCGGAAAAAACAAGGAAACTTATTTAAGGATTGTGGGTGGAATACCACCGGGTAGAGGAAAATATTTTTTCTACATGGGTACTCAATATAATCACAGCAACTATAAAGGCGTTTATGCTAACCAGCCATTATCCTACAAACGAGGCACTTGGACATTTTTTACTTATCACAATTTTAAACCAAGCCCTTTGTGGAATATTTCATTAAATGGGTTTATGCGATTAAAGGGCCTGCAAAATTTTTATGAAATTAATTCAGTAGGCCAATTAAATCTTTCAATAAACAGATCGTTTCTTAAAAAGAAAATGAATGTAATTCTTTCTTTTAATGATATGTTTTATAGCAACAAGTACAATTTTAAAATTGATCAGCCAACAATATTAGCTAGCGGGCAACGCTTTACCGACACAAGAAGAGTGGGCTTAACAGTGAGGTATAATTTCGGCATCAAACCAAAAGAAGATAAGCAGGATCTCCAATTTGGAACTATGCCGGAAGGGAATAATTAATTTAGTCGAATAATGCTTCGGCCACAGCCACGCTTTCTGGCTTTCCAACATCAACCAACTTATCGCCGCTATGGTCGTAACCATAAATGGGGAATTGAGAAGCAAGGCTCAAATAAGAATCAATAATTGAAAACTTTCCTCTTTGTGAGATATGTTCAAAAACGGATTGATCAAAAACTACCACACAACTATATGCCAGAGGTATCATCTCCGCTTTATGAATAGATATTTTCTCTTCGCCGGTTAAACTATTTTTCCAGCCGCATAGCCTGCCGGTTTCATCAAATAATAAATTGCGAGAGCTTTTTCTGTTAGTTACCCCAAAGCTTATCAACGCTTTTTTATCAGCATGAAACTGTAGCAGTTTATCAATGTTTAGATTGGTCAAAAAATCTGCATTCACAGTTATAAATGGCTCGTCATCTGTTAAAAAATTTTTCGCCTTCAACAATCCACCTCCTGTTTCCAACACTTCATCTGTTTCGTTGCTAATGATAATATTGCTCCCCCAGCCATCATTTTGTTCAACTGCGGCTATAATCTGCTCGGAAAAATGATGCACATTCACTACAACATCTGTTATATTGTACTGTTGCAGGTATTCAACATTCCTTTGCAGCAAAGATTTTCCATTCACCAATGCTAAAGCTTTAGGATGCTTATCTGTCCATGGTTTAAACCTGGTGCCAAGCCCGGCTGCAAATATCATTGCTTTCATAAAAATTTCAAATGTTTAAGAGATATGTATTTTATAACTTATCATTCAACGAAGCCAATTCTCTCTATTCGTATGCGTCAACTCTACTTTTACTTTAAACTTATTTTTTAAATGCCTGGCCATAGCTTCGGCAGCAAAAACACTTCTGTGTTGGCCACCGGTGCATCCAAAATTAATTGCCAGTGATTTAAATCCTCTTTCTATATAATTACTCACAGATATATCAACTATATCAAAAACACTATTTAAGAATACAGGCATTTTGGTTCGCTGTTCTAAAAAATCTTTTACAGGTTTATCCAGACCTGAGAGTTTTTTATATTCTTCAAACCTTCCAGGATTTAAAATACCACGCATATCAAATACAAAACCTCCGCCATTTTCCGAAGAATCAACCGGTATGCCTTTTTTGTAGGAAAAGCTATTAATCGTTACCAGCAAAGGGGTCTCCTCTGTTGCCTGAACTGGGGTAAACTGCTCTATTACTTCATCGCTTATGCAAATCTCCAACACTTTACTAAAAGTAGGAACAGCAATACCTACATCATGATTTTGTAAAAACCATTTTACACTATTCAATGCCAAAGGAATGCTGGTTAAAAATTGGGCTTTTCTTTCAAACAATCCTCTAAAGCCGTAAGCTCCTAACACTTGCAATAATCGTATCAACACATAGCCATAATACTGGCTTCTAAAAACGTTTTTGTTTAAATTACCGCCAACCAATTCCTCAAATGCATCCATGTAATCATCCAACAGAGATTCCTTCCATTCTTCTGAAAGGCTTGCCCTGGCTTGCCAAAGTATAGAAGCCACATCGTATTGCGGCGCACCATTCATACCTCCTTGGTAATCTATAAAATGGACATTGTTATCCGGCGTTACCATTATGTTGCGGCTTTGAAAATCCCGGAACATAAAGTATTTATGCTCCGTATGTGCCAGGTAATTACTCAAAGCTTCAAAATCATGAATTAGCTTTTGTTTATCGTAAGGCTTTGCCAGTGCATCTAAAAAATAGAATTTAAAATAAAGTAGGTCGGCCATTATTGCTTCTTTACCAAACTCACTATTGGTAAGACACATACTATAATCCACCACTTCATGCGCCTTTACCTGAAGTGTTGCAAGTTTTGTAAGGCTTTGTTTGTATAAACTGTACGCATTATCCGAAAAGCCTTCGGCCTCTAGGATATTCAGCAAGCTGGTATCGCCAAAATCTTCCTGTATATAAATTGTTCTATCATTATTTATATAAAAAACAGTTGGTGTACAAAGTTCCTTTTTTTGAAACTGGTCGGAAAAATAGATAAATGCTTCATTTTCCGGAACGTTTGTACCATAGGTGGCAATATATGTTTTATCTGCTGCCGTAATACGAAAATAAAATCGGTCGCTCCCCGCCTGCGGTAGTTTATCTATCGAAATAATATTTGTATTATTATTTACTGTAAATAATTCCCTTATTTGGTCAATAATAATTTGCATACGGGTAAAAATAACACATTTGAGTAGCATTTTAATAATAGTGTTCTGCCATTTTAAATCATAGTTTTGTCAAAAAGCAAATACATGTACCGTAGCATATTTTATAGTATTTTACTAGCATTTATTTTAAATGCTTGCTCTTCTTCCAAAACCATTATTTCTCCCAAAAAGGTTATAAGCATTGATAGTTTAAAATTTTTAGATGAATATGTGATACCTCATAATTTAAAATATAACAATACAATTATAGGTGGCTTGTCGGGCATAGATTACAACCCAACTAACAATAGTTATTTTATCATTTCTGATGAAAGGTCGCACACAAGTCCTGCCAGATTTTATACTGCAAATATTCTTATCTCCAACAATAAAATAGATTCTGTTGAGTTTACTTCTGTACAAACTTTAAAACAAGCCAACGGCGCTGCATTTCCTTCTTTCAAGCAAGATGCGCAACATACGCCAGACCCAGAATCTATTCGCTATAACTTTAAGAAAAATACGCTTACCTGGACAAGTGAGGGTGACCGTGCTGCTAGAGAAGGTAAAATGATTTATCAAAACCCATACATATATGAAATGGATTTGGCAGGTAATTTTAAAGACAGTTTTTTTATCCCGGATAATTTAAAAATGAATGCCGAAGAAAAAGGTGCAAGAGAAAATGGTGTTTTTGAAGGAAGCAGTTTTGACGATACTTTTAATTGGTTATATGTAAGTATGGAAGAGCCTACTTATGATGACGGGCCAAGAGCAAGTGTTGATTATTCTGGAGCACCTATCCGTATTACAAAATACAGTGTAAAAACAAAAAAACCTGTTGCCCAATATGCTTATCCATTGGATGCAGTAGCAAAAAAACCGATACCAGCAGAGGGTTTCTTTGTTAATGGTGTAGATGAAATTTTGTGGATAGGCAAAAATCGTTTTCTCGTTTTAGAACGTTCTTTTTCCATTGGTACTCCTCAAAACACAATTAAAATTTTTATCGCAGATATAAGCAAAGCATCAAATGTATTGCCCGAAACAGCTCTTCATAAAAACAAAGGCTATACAATTGTTTCAAAAAAATTATTATTTAATCTCAATGATCTTAATCGTTATGTTGATAATATTGAGGGAATCACATTGGGGCCAATTTTACCAAATGGTCGTCAATCCTTAATATTAATTGCAGATAATAATTTTAATTCATTCGAAAAGTCGCAGGTGTTCTTATTTGAAATTATCCCTTAACCTACATTAAGTTGGTTTTAGTTTTCTGTTACTAATTTTACAGCACAAAATAATTTGTTATGGAATTAGGAATAGGAATGTTTGGAGATATAGCCATTGACGTTAAAACTGGCAAACCTGCTGATGTAGGAAAAAAATTAAGAGAGATTATTGAAGAAATAAAACTAGCAGACGAAGTAGGGCTGGATGTATTTGGCTTAGGCGAACACCATCGGCCCGATTATGCGGTGTCTTCTCCAGAGATAGTTTTGGCTGCTGCTGCAACGGTAACAAAAAATATTAAACTAATGAGTACCGTTACTGTGCTTAGTTCCGCAGAGCCGGTAAAAGTGTATCAAGATTTTTCAACCATTGATTTAATTTCTAATGGCCGTGCAGAAATTGGAGTTGGCCGTGGAAGCTTTATTGAATCTTTTCCACTCTTTGGTTACGATTTAAAAGATTACAACCAGTTGTTTGAAGAAAAACTAGATTTACTGCTCAATATCAACAACAACGAAGTAGTAAACTGGAAAGGTAAACTGCGTGCACCTGTTGTTAATCAAACGGTATATCCAAGAGCAAGTAATAACGGCAAATTGCCAGTGTGGGTTGCAGTAGGCGGTACTCCAGAATCTGTTATAAGAGCAGGTAAATTAGGGCTTCCATTGATTATAGCTATTATTGGCGGTATGCCCAAACAATTTCTACCATTGGTAGAATTGTATAAAAAAGTTTATGCTGAAAATGGGCATGATATCAACAAAATGCAGCTCGGCATACATTCACATAGTTTTGTTAGTGATGAAACTTCTGTAATAGACGGATATTTTAATAACTATGCTGAACAAATGAACCGAATTGGAAAAGATAGAGGCTGGCCTCCGTACAGCAAAGCACAATACGAGGGAGGAAGATCAAAAGAAGGCGCATTGTTTATAGGCGATGCAAATGAAGTGGCTGATAAAATTTTGTACATGCACGAATTGTTTGGCATTACAAGGTTTATTGCACACATGGATATTGGCGCACCCGACCATGCTTTAATGATGAAATCTATTGAACTATTTGGAACTAAAGTTGCCCCAATCATAAAAAAAGAATTGGGCAAATAATACAATAAAAGAAGCCTCCAATGGCTTCTTTTATATTTTCTTCAGTAAATGGGGTTTTGTTTTATAAACCTGCATTACAAATTCACCAAAAATTGTATTGGCCCAGGCAAACCAGCTACGAGTAAAATTCTTAGGGTCATCTTTGTGAAAAGATTCGTGCATGAAGCCTGTGCCACCATGCGTTTCTATCAGCATACGCAAACAGTTTTTTATTTCTTCATCGTTGTTACTCGTTAACCCACGCATGATAATACTCAATGGCCATATCATATCCAGTGCCACATGTGGACCACCAACTCCTTCGGCATATTTTCCCTTAAAAAAATAAGGGTTGGAGTTTGATAAAATAAATTTTCTTGTATTACTGTAAACTGGGTCATTTGCCGAAACAGTTCCTAAATACGGCATAGATAATAAACTGGGTACATTCGCATCATCCATAAACAAATAATTGCCAAAGCCGTCGGTTTCAAAAGCATAAATTTTTCCGTGAACCGGATGAATGGCAACTGCATATTTTTTTAAAGCTGCATTTACTTCATTGGCAAGCGTTGTACATTCTTTTGCAAGCATTGCATCGCTATGAATTTTTGTAAGCATTTCTGCAGCTTGTTTCAAAGAAGCAACTGCAAAAAAATTAGAAGGAATCAAAAAAGGATAGGTTGTTGCATCATCACTCGGCCGAAAAGACGAACAAATTAATCCAACCGGATTAACAGGACTGCCATAACCACCCAATGTAAGCGTATCAAGTGACTGGGTAGTGTTTCGTTGAAATTTGTATGGCCCTTTATTTTCTTTGCGTTGTTGTTCTTTAAATGTCTTTACTACAAGGGCTATGGCTGCTTTCCAATGCTCATCAAAAGATTTTGTATCACCAGTTTTCTTCCAATAAGCATAAGCAAGTCGTATGGGATAGCAAAGCGAATCAATCTCCCATTTGCGTTCATGCACGCCCGGTTTCATTTCGGTTCGGTCGCTTTTCCATTCGCTTACCTGTTGATCATCCTTATAAAATGCATTTGCATAAGGATCATGATGGATATAATTCGTCTGCCTGCGAATAACCCCTTCAATTAATTTTTTAAGCTTCTCTTCTTTACTAATAAGAGAAAGATAAGGCCATACCTGCGCTGTACTATCCCTCATCCACATGGCATCAATATCGCCGGTAATGATATAAGTATCCGGAATTCCATTTTCTTCGTTGTAATAAACAGTTGTGTCTAATGTGTTAGGGAAACAATTTTCAAATAGCCATGCCAGCTCTTTGTTGCCAGTATTTTTTTTCATCATAGCAATAGTTTCTTCTACTGCCGTGCTGGTAAAATGCCGTTTATCCAACGAAGGCCGCTTACTTATAAATTCATCATAATTGCCTGCAAAAACTTTTTGGCCAAGTAACATACCTGCGCCAACCATTGCGGAAGTTTTTATAAAGTCTCTACGCTTTACCATGATTTATTATTACTAAGTGAAAATGGATATGCTGGTTTTTGCGTGCCTCGTATTTTATTAGGAGTAGGCGACATATTATAGTTCAATACCGCACCTTTAAGTAAATCAAAATGATTCAGCCAGTTCAGGTCATGCTTTTTTCCATTCAACAATAAACTACTTACATAAATATTTTTGTCGCTGCTATTCGGCGCATTAATTACAATTTGTTTGCCGCTATCCAATTGTATAGTTGCTTTGGTAAATAAAGGCGTACCTAATACATATTGCTCCGATGCAGGAGTGACAGGGTAAAAGCCCAATGCGCTAAACACATACCATGCACTGGTTTGGCCATTGTCTTCATCGCCGCAATACCCATCTGGTGTGGGTTTGTATAATTTGTTCATCGCTTCTCTTATCCAATATTGCGATTTCCACGGCTGACCTGCATAGTTGTATAAGTAAAGCATATGCTGTATTGGTTGGTTGCCATGCGCATATTGCCCCATGTTCATAATCTGCATTTCTCTAATTTCATGAATAGTACCACCATAATAACTATCATCAAAAATAGGTTCCATTACAAAAATGCTATCCAGCATTTGTACAAAATATTTGTTACCACCCATTAGTGTTTTCAAACCTTCAATATCCTGAAATACACTCCAACTGTAATGCCAGCTATTGCCTTCTGTAAATGCATCGCCCCATTTAAACGGGCTGAACGGAGATTGAAAATTGCCATCTTTGTTTTTTCCTCGCATTAGTTTGCTTTCTTTATCAAAAAGGTTGCGGTAATTTTGGCTGCGTTTTAAATACAAGTCAATTTCTGCTTGGGGCTTGCCCAATTTTTTTGCCAGTTGTGCAATACAAAAATCATCATAAGCATATTCCAGCGTTCTTGCTGCATTTTCGTTGATGTTCACATCGTAGGGAACATAGCCTAGCGTATTATAATAATCCACACCCTTTCTGCCAACAGCAGTTAATGGCCCTTCATTATTAGCACCATGTTTTAATGCTTCGTACAAAGTTTCAATATCATATCCCCGCAATCCTTTTATATATGCATCTGCAACTACAGATGCTGAATTGTTGCCAATCATTACATTCCGATAACCGGGGCTACTCCACTCCGGCAACCAGCCACCTTCTTTATAATCATTAATCAATCCTTGCTGCATTTCTACATTGATAGCAGGGTAAAGCAAATTTAAAAAAGGGTATAAAGCTCTAAATGTGTCCCAAAAGCCAGTGCCGGCAAACATATATCCAGGTAGGGTTTTACCGTTATATGGACTATAATGTATGATGGAATTATCCTTTCCTATTTCATACTGCTTTTGTGGAAACTGTATGGTTCTATAAAGGCAGGAGTAAAAAGTTTTACGTTGGTCTTCGGTGCCACCTTCTACTTTTATCTTACTTAATTGTTTGTTCCACGCATTTTTTGATTCTGCTTTAACAGCTTCAAAAGTTTTACCCGATAGTTCTTTCTGCAAATTAATTTCCGCCTGTTCAAAACTGATAAAGGAAGAAGCAATGCGAACATGAACCTGTTCTTTTTTGCTTGTATTAAATCCAACAATGGCTCCGGCATGTTCTGCATTTATTTCAAGCGAATCTTGCAGCAGTGTTTTGTCTCTCCATGTTTTGGAAACGGCAAATGGCTTATCAAAATAAATAACAAAGTAATTTTTAAAGCCGGCAGGTACACCGCCACTATTTTTGGTACTGTAACCAATAATCTTTTTCTGCTCCGGAATTATTTTAATGTACGAGCCTTTGTGATAAGCATCTACCACAATAAATGCGCTGTCGGTTTGTGGGTAAGTAAAACGCATCATTGCCGCCCGTTCTGTTGGGGTTAGCTCGGCTGTAACAGCAGCATCCGCCAGGTACACGCTATAATAATAGGGCGTAGCTATTTCAGATTTATGACTAAACCAACTTGCTCTTGTTTCTTCCGTAAATTTCATACCCTGTACCGGCATAATGCTAAATTGCCCATAATCGTTCATCCATGGGCTGGGTTGGTGCGTTTGCTTTAAGCCTACAATTTTATCTGCCGAATAAGCGTACTGCCAGCCATCGCCATTTTTACCTGTTTGCGGTGTCCAGTAATGCATACCCCAAGGCACGCCAATTAATGGATAGGTGTTGCCGTTAGATAAAGAATATTTACTATCGGTGCCCATTAGGGTGCTTACATAGTCAATGGGAAGTTTAGGCTGAGTATAGCCGAATAAAAAAGAAAGACAAACAAAAAAGTGTAGCAAGAGAATTCGTTTCATTAATTGATAGTTTATTATCGTAAAGTTGCACACAACGAAAACAACGGATACAAAGTGGACAACGAATTTTCCAAAATTAATCTTTGTTTCGTTGTATTCTTTAATCCGTTGTGTGAAATTCTATTCTCCCATCACATCTGCCTTCTTTTTGTCCTTCCAGTTTCTGTGTTTGGCACCATCCATTTTTACAATTTTGGGCGTAAATCTTCCTACCATATCTACCAAAGATTTTTGCGATTGCATTACTTCTTCAATGTTTTTGTAAGCGAATGGCGATTCATCCAAACCACCACCCAACAGTTTCACGCCAAACTTTTGTAACTCATCTCTAAACTGTTTATCGGTTACAGAAGCCATCGCCCTGGTCCGGCTCATTTTTCTTCCGGCCCCATGCGATGCTGAGTTTACGGCAGCCTCTTCGCCTTTACCTTTTACGATAAAGCCATCGGCTGTCATAGATCCCGGGATAATACCCAGCACGTCTTTGGCTGCAGGTGTTGCCCCTTTACGATGTACAATCACTTCCTGTCCGTTCCATTTTTCTTTCCATGCAAAGTTGTGATGATTTTCTACCATCTTCAGCGGACGTTGTCCTAATTGCCTCGCAATTTTCGCATGAATAATATGGTGGCAGGCACTTGCATAATCACCAGCCAGGTTCATGGCCAGCCAGTATTCCATTCCTTCTGCCTCATCTAATGTTAACCATGCAAGATTCTTTGCATCCTGCGGTAAACGCCTTTTGCTGATGGCAATTTTTGTATAATGATTTGCAATATTGGCACCTAAAGCCCTTGAACCGGAGTGACTCAACAACCCTACATAATTTCCCGGGTCCAATCCAAGCACTTCATCTTTCTCTTTAATTTCCACTTCGCCAAATTCAACAAAGTGGTTGCCACTTCCAGAAGATCCTAATTGTTTCCACACACGCCCATGTAGTTTTTTCAACAAAGGCATTTGGTAAAACAATTCACTCTCCATTATTTCATGATTGCTTGCCCGATCAAACTGTGCTCCGCTTCCAAATAAAGTAGCTTCATTTATTTCTCTTGCAAAATATGCTTCCTTATCCTTCAGTTGTTTTGGATTGATGTCAAAAACACTCAGGCACATACGGCAACCAATATCCACACCTACGCCGTAAGGTATCACAGCATTTACAGTTGCCAGTACGCCACCTATCGGCAACCCATAACCGCTATGTGCATCCGGCATTAATGCGCCAGCCACACTTATCGGTAGTTTAGCTGCTTGGTACATTTGGTGCATCGCACCTTCTTCTATATGCTCTTGCCCGAATACATTAAAAGCAATGCCGTTTTTATTCAACGAAATTTCTGCTCCTTCTGCTGGTTCTTTCGGCATCAATTGTTCAGCTATCAAACCTAGTATCGCATCGCTTTCATATTCCACGGGTGCTTCCAATATTTTCTTTAATAGCTCCATTACATCTTCTTTGTTCCGATGCTTGTATTTTTTCTGCATCACATTCATGGCTACGCTTATCACCGGACCTTCCGGGTAGCCGATAGCTCTTAATTCTTTTCCTGTTATTTTTAATTTTTTCATTTTATTTTTTTTAAAATACCAGCTCTAGTTTTTTATAGCATCATTGTTGCGTCGCAATCACTTCATCGGCATACCAATGTGCATCCTCTATTAAAGCAATGCTGAATAATGATCTATTGCACAAGTGTGCGACGCCACTGAAGTTCAGCCCTGCACTACCGCTTGGTACATAATATTAAAAAATATTGCCGGCATCAGGTTCCTACCGGCAATATAGTTATCACTGCTTGACAAAGATCTGTTTCAACTGATCAATTAGTTGTCCGTTACCTGTTACAGTAATTTCACCAATCTTATCTGCAATCTTCTCCACGTATTCCATCTCTTTCAGTTTCCACAGCATAGCATTTTCTTCCATTAATTTTGCAGTGTTCAGCAAACTACGAGTGCTGGCAGTTTCCTCCCTACGAGTAATAACGTTGGCCTGTGCTTTTTTCTCAGCCACCAATACCTGATTCATGATTTCCCTGATATCACCCGGCAAAATCACATCCCTGATACCGAAACCATTTACCTGCATACCCAACACAGCCGCTTTAGCTTTTACCGCTTCCATTACATAAGGTGCAATGGCATCTTTGTTGGCCAACAATTCATCCAAACTGTATGCACCCACATATTCACGGATGCTCAACTGGAAGGCAACATACAACTGCTTTTCGTACTCCTTGTTTTGCAACGCTGCTTTTTCAATGTCAGTAACCTGGTATTGCGCAAAGGCATTCAAACGCAGGGTAGCTTTATCTTTGGTAAGTATTTCCTGTCCGCTGATTTCCATCTGCTGGGTACGGGTATCCGCTTTTGCTACGTTAATAATAGTGCTGTTTTTCCACCAGTAGTAAACACCCGGCTGCAATACCTGCACATATTTACCATCTACAAACAGCAATGCTTTTTCATAGCTATCTACAGTGTAAGTACGCACATAATTTACCAGCAACCTGTTTTGCAAAGTTGCTTTACTGATTGCTTCATCTATATCAATTTTGTTGACATCGGCTTTTACAAATTCGTAGTTTACAATTCCTTTCCAGAATGCATAACGACCTGCGGTTAATACCTGCTTCAACAAACCGTTTTCGTATTGCAAAGCAATTTCATTGTCCATCACACTTACTACCATCAATTGCTCTGCCAATGCAATATCCTGCAATAAAATATTCAATTCAATTGGTGCAACAAACGCTAAAGTTTTATCGTAGATACGCACTTCTTCATTTGCCCACAACCAGTATTTACCTGCAGTCAGCATTTTTTTATACTCGCCATTTTTAAAAACCAAGGCTACCTGGTAGGCGTTGATGTTGATCCTTTTCATTTCTATAAATTTTTAAAAAAGTTTTTAAAAAAGCCCTTCTATGACTATCACTGCCATCTGTTTACGGAAACAGGTGTTGTACGAGAACTTCTATCGCAGTGCCGTTATTCGCTGATGAATATTTCATTCATTTTTAAAATAGCGGCAGTAAGATCCTTGTTATCATCCGCTGCCTGTTGCGGGTAATCGTCCGGTACCTTGGGTGCACTTCAACTTTGCAATTGTTGTACATCGGCGGCGGACAATCATTTCCGGGCTTTGTTTTCGACATTTTTAGGAGTGCCGTACTCCGTAACATGAAGCATCCTAAGTGCTTTGCCTTTACCATTTGGCTAACCGAGCGTATCGGTATGGGACTCGAACCCATAGTTATTGCTTTGCTCTATCCTCTGAGCTAATCCGGCTTTAGCGGATAACGGATTCGAACCGTTGACACAAGCGTGGAGCCATATCCTAATAGCCGCAACAGCATACAGAAAGCTATTGCAACTGCACTGTGCTGTTTTTAAAACAGTCACCCGGTTTGCGTACTACCGGCATATAGCTAGTTGTTGCCTTGCGGCAATATTTTTATGCAGTTACCAATTCGTTCTGCCTTTTAAAACCAATGGGCTGCAGTTCCGGTTTTTCAAAACTCATTACGGCTGCATTGGTTAACTCGGCGAGCGTCATTGGTTGATGCACTTCTACATTCAATTCTAAGTGTGTGATTAAAGCCCGTGCTTTTGTTACACTTAGTTTTCCAAATTCATATTCTGCAATCAGCCTTCCTTTTCTACGCAAAGCACTATCAATGCTTGCCAGGCTGCTGTTGAAGGTGCAAATAATTTGCACACTTAAGCAATCACTTAGCAAACCATCACCAATGTTTAACAGGTTGGCTACGGCAGAGTTGCTGTTGAATTTTCTGTCCATGATAATGTTTTCCGCATCTTCAATGATTAGTACACAATTCGGGTTATCAAACAGCAATTCAATAAACTCAGGGTTGGTTAAGCTTCCTGCTATTGTCGGTGACATGAACAATACTCTTTTATTGAGTTTGCCGATGAGGTAACGCAGGTAAGTTGTTTTACCGGTTCCAGGCAAGCCATGCAGCAATACAATTCCCTTGTCTTTGCTTTGATTGAGCCTTTGTTGCAGCAGTTCATCAATTGCTGCAAAATCATCATTGTAGTACTTTGAAATATCAAGGTCGGTAGCAGCTATCGGAAGTGCCTTCAACTCCATTCCATAAGATGTCTGCGTAATGATATTGATCTCAAAATCCTGTTTCTTTTCCGGCAGTTTCATAATTGATAAAGCAGTGATTATTTTTTGTGCTTCTGCATACTGATCAGTGCCGTACAAAACCTCTGCATAAGTAGTTCCTAATTCTACCAGCATCCCTTTCTTCATTTCAAAGAATGTTCTGTTGAATTCCTGACGTTCGTTCTCCCTGTTGTAACTCAGGTATTGGTAAATATGTACGATCTCATTTTTCATCGCATCATTTACATAGGCAAATGCCTGGCTGGGATCAACATTACCAATATAACTTACCACTGGCACTTTATGGAATAAGTAAGCATAAAAACCTTTGCTTTCCAGATATTCATGTTCAAAAAAGTTGATAGGCTTTTTTTGTTTTATTATTTTTTGTTTAAGGGCAGACAATGCCTTAATCAGCATGTCTGCACCAAAAACAATTGCTATGGCGATTAGTATGTAAACCATTTTATTAAATTTTATTATTGTACAATTTTATTTGCGCAACTGCTGCTGGCAAAAGCCTGCGGCTTTGCTTTAAACATAAAGCCCATTCCGCTCACATAACCCGCTGCGTCTTTCAAAGCCACATTGCTTTTAAAAGCTTCGCTTGCATTGATATCGGCATGCACTTCCACATTCATATTATAGGCTTCCAGCACGGGGCTTATTTGGTAAGCCACTTCAATACTCCTGCTCACTTCCTGCATCATTCTTTCTTTGATGTTCATTTTTTGTGTAATGGTTTCTTTGTTGATGAACATGAAAGCACCATTTCCTTTTCTTACAAAAACAATCACTGTTGCAAACTCAATGCAGCTCGCTTTCACCTGGCTATCGGTACCCACACATACCTGTATGTGGTTTCCCATAGCCATTTCATTTGCTATTGCCTGTTTTACTTCGTTGGAGATAGTGTCTTTGATTTTTTGACCGCTTAATTTTCTCCATTGCTGCTGTTGTTCCATTTTTTTACCCTGTGGGTGTTTAATAATCAATTATTCATTTACTAATTATTTTGTGGTGCCCCGTGGAATTGAACCACGATCTCCGGAATTTCACTCCGGCGCATAAAAGCCATTCTGCCAAAGCACCGTTTATTTGCCTATAACAAATAAGAGCGGAGAATAAAGGATTCGAACCTTTGCATCGTTTCCGATGTATCGCTTAGCAAGCCACTGCATTACTGCTCTGCCAATTCTCCAGTTTTTTGAGGACAAAGAAAGATTCGAACTTTCAACCATTGGTCTAACAAACCATCGCTCTGCCATTGAGCTATTTGTCCTTATTGTTGGCCCGCAGGGACTCGAACCCTGAACTCCCGGTGTAAAAGACCGGTACTCTACATCCAATTGAGTTACGAACCAGTATGTAATGATTAAAGGATTTGAACCTTTAAGGCATCAGCGTAATGCTTTGCTCCCGATAGCTTTCGAAGCACCATTCAACATAATTGCGGTTCGTACGGGAATTGAACCCGTGACAACAGATCGACAATCTGTGATGTTACCATTACAGCAACGAACCTTCGCTTTTTGCAATATGAAATTGTTGTTTTCAAAGGGATTATTTTTTTGCTGTAACCGCTGACAAGGCTTGCAACCATTGCCGGGGTTAGCAGCATCCTCCTTTTACCTAATTTTCTTTCTATGTTTATCAATATTTACTGCTAACCATTTTGCAAGTAATACTGCTATTAAAAATTTCATTTTACTAATGGGCAATAAAAAACCCGGCCGTTTTTTGCGACCGGGTTCTTGTACACAGGTATTTACCTATATGCCAATAATATCCGGCCACTTATGGTGATCACTATTATTTTTTACTGTACTTGGCAGTACTATGCCAAAAGATTGAGCATACCATTGTTCTACTGATAAGAAATCAGTTACTATACTAAATCGTGTTACTTGAATTTTTACTGCCATGTTTTTGTTTTACCTTAAAGAGATGCTGCCCTTTTGTTTTTGCAGCAATATTTTTACAATGTTTTCTAAAATATATTGCAAACAAAAGCCCCGCAATCGCTTGCGGGGCTTCGTTCTTATTGAATTTGTTTTGGTAAACTATCTTTCAACAATACATGCTCCGCAATTTTCTTTATCTCCTTTCGGACTAAAGCAATTTGCTAGCTCAATATGTAATTGTATGCGTTGCATGTGTTTGTGTTATTTAATTTTTTTGCGATGCAAAGATGAATTTATTTTTTTGATACTGCCAAATATTTTTTAAAAAATTTTTTGATAGAGAAAAAAAAGAGTAATTGAAATGTAGTGTTGACAATAGTTTCAACTGCTAAAAAATATTTTTATTTACTGCACTTTTACTCTTGCTTCAAAATAATTTTCCTTGCCCACCCGGCACTCTAAACTTTGTTGTATCCAAACTCCATTCTTCTGCATTCATGTTGTATAGCTTGCCATATTTTTTATACTGCTGTGCTACCATCTGTGCTATATTTCCTTCGCCACGCATGCGTACACCCCAACGGGTATCATTCACTTTACCATCGTGGCTTTGTTCTACCAGGTGCCATACTTTATCGGCATGATTGGGAAAATTTTTATACAACCAATCATGAAATAAAAATTTGATAGCCCCATTCAGGCGAATAAAAGTGTAAGCCGTAAATGTTGCACCATTATCTGCCGCTGCCTTCATAATGCGCTGCATTTCATGTTCATTTAATCCGGGTATCATCGGCCCCATCATAATTCCCATCCGCACACCCGCTTTGCTGAGTTCTTCAATTACTTTTAATTTTTGTTTAGCAGTAGCAGTGCGTGGCTCCATAAATCTTCTCAACTCTTCATTAAAAGATGTAATGGAAACCATTGCCGAAACAATATTTTTTTTAGCCATTTCCTGCAACAGGTCTTTGTCTTTTATAATCCAGCTATTTTTGGTAAGTATGCCAACCGGCTGGTTAAACTCGTTGCATACTTCCAGCACTTTTCTTGTGAGCCGATATTTTTGTTCTGCAGGCTGATAACAATCGGTATTACCGCTTAGCATGATGGGCGTTGCATCCCATTTAGGGTGCATTAAAAATTTACGCAACAACTCGGGTGCGTTTTTCTTCACCAATATCTTTTGTTCAAAATCCAGCCCGGCACTGTAACCCCAGTATTCATGCACATTTCGGGCATAACAGTAAATACAACCATGTTCACAACCTGCATAAGGATTCATGCTATAACCCATGCCCACATCTTTACTCTCCACTTTGTTTACAATTGTTTTTGATTGCATTTCTATGTACTGCGTTTTTAAATTGCTTTCCTCCCAATCATCAACGGCTTCAATATGTTCTTTGGAGCTTTCATTTTTAATAAACCGATTTTTTGTATTGAATTGTGCGCCTCTGCCATATTTGTATTGAGCTGTATTTTCTTCATCAGTATTAGTAGCCGACGCAACCTTATGTGCATCCTGCTGCAAAGCAGTTTGCTTATTATTTTTTTCCATATGCAATATGTTGTGGAGATGTATAAAATGTAATTTCGAAACACTAAAATACTAAATTATTTAGCATTCTAGTGTTTAATTTTTCTCTTTCTATACATTTGTAGCATGATGAGCATACCACAGATAAGAACCATTAATGTAATTCGTTATTTGGCACCGTTGAGAGAAGGTGGCTCATTGCCAGCCATTGCAGAAGGCGATGATGGATTTTTATATGTATTAAAATTTCGTGGTGCGGGCCAAGGGATAAAGGCTTTGGTAGCAGAGCTGCTAGGTGGAGAAATGGCGAGGCTGGCCGGGTTAAAAATTCCGGAAATTGTTTTTGCCAACCTGGATGAAGCATTTGGCAGAACAGAGCCTGATGAAGAAATTCAAGATTTACTGAAAGCTAGTACAGGATTGAATTTAGCCTTGCATTATTTATCGGGTTCTGTTAGTTTTGATGCAGCAGTAACACAACCCGATTCGATGACTGCATCAAAAATTGTTTGGCTGGATGCATTGATATTTAATGTGGACAGAACCGCCCGAAATACCAATATGCTTTTTTGGAATAAAGAATTGTGGCTAATAGACCATGGTGCAGCATTTTATTTTCACCATAGTTGGGATAATCGGGAAGATTATATTGAAAAACCTTTTGTGCAAATAAAAGATCATGTGCTATTGCCTTTTGCAAAAGATATTATTGAGGTTGATGAATACATGAAAAAAATATTTACCCCCGATGCCATTTCTGCCATTGTAAATTTGTTGCCTGATGAATGGCTGGTATGGGATGAAGCCCTGCAGCCGCAACAAATAAAAGATGCTTATATCAACTTTTTAAACAGGCGTATTGCCCATTCTTCTATATTCGTAAAACAGATACAGGATGCAGCAAAATAAACTATACGAATATGCGGTGATACGCATTGTACCCAGGGTGGAGCGGGAAGAATTCATTAATGCAGGTATTGTACTGTTTTGTAAAAAAGAAAAATACCTCAAGTGCAAATATGAGTTGCATAAAGAAAAACTTCTTTGTATGTACGCCGAAGCCGATATTGAATTCATCAAACAAAACCTGCAATCTTTTGAAAATATTGCATTGGGCAAAGAAAGCGAAAGCGTAATTGCAAAATTAGATCAGCCAGAGCGTTTTCGCTGGCTTACTGCTACAAGAAGTACAGTGATACAAGCCAGCAAAGTGCATCCTGGCCTATGTTTTAATGAAGATGAAACGCTGGAGAAGTTATTCAAGGAATATGTAGGGTAATCTATTGCATGAGCTTTTAAAATTAAAAACAGTATTTGCGATTCATGTAATTAAATTCCATCAAACAACCCACCTTGCACTGTATTTACAGGCATATTTTGAAACCCAAATCTTTTTACAATTTGGTATTTTATTTCACCCACCTGCCTTTTTAGCAATAACATTGCGTCTGCAATAAACCTACCTGTAAACTGTTTGTGGCTGTACTCCAACCAGGCTTTTTCATATTGCCAAGGCTGCAGTTTTCGTGCAATGGTTAAATGTGGCTCTATAATAAAATGCGGCTTATTATCATTGTTTAGTTTCATCAACAACTGCGTTTCTGTACGAATAGTCTTAACTAGCTTTTGAATAGGAACTTTTGAAGTAACATTAATATAAATTGTATGCGAAGGAAAACTACCATAATCTTTCAATTCAATTTTTATAGGATGATAGCCCATGCTGATATTATTGAGGCGATTAACAATACGCTCTTCTCTCATTTCGTATTGGAGAAAATTTACTAGTGTTAAATGCGGTTTAGCATACAAAGCAGAGGAAACTTTGTAATCATCATAAAACTGCTGCTTTACTTTATAAATTTTATCCTTTAGTGCCTCATGTGGTACCAATACTAATAAATATTCACACACCCTATAGCCAGGTAAGCTGTTTCCCGATAATAGCATTTTATTACTTTATTATTAGGCTATAAAGCTAAATATATTAGCAATATAAAACTAATAATATTAGTTAATCTTTACATTATATTTTTATGGGATTTTCAACCAATCAATACAGCTTAAGATGAAATATTTGCAACTACTTTTATTTATCATTTTTACAGCATTATTGTTTTCTTGTAATGATTCTGCTAACAAGATTGAATTCGATACAAAGATTGTAGATAGCCTAATTCGCAATGAGAAAAAATATTTTGAATATTCAAAATACCATTTCAATTTTAATGATTCTGCTGTTTACCTTAATGAACATGACAGCATGATTCCTGTAATGACTTTTTTTGAAAGCATTTACATTAAATCATATTTTCCTATTAAAGCAAAAAAGGGCAACCAATTTAAATTGGTAAAAGTGAGCTATTGGCCCAATGAAAATATTTATGCGTGGGTAAGTGGACATGGCTTTTGGGGGGTGGGAAGAGAACGTATTAAAGGAAAACCGCTATTGGTAAAACCGTTGGCAGATATCTATGGCAATACTATTAATTCTTCAATGCTAAAAGGCAAACATACTTTTGTAAAATTTTGGTTTATTAAATGTGTGCCTTGTGTGGCAGAAATGCCCGACCTGAACAAAATTGTAGAAGAAAACAAAAACCGCAATGATATTCTTTTTATAAGTTTTGCTTTGGATAAAAAGGAGGAGCTTATAAAATTTTTAGAGAAGACAAGTTTTAAATACCGCACCCTATCAGCTTATAAGCTTCCAGAAATTGACTCATTAAAAATTACTACGTTCCCAACTCATTTGTATGTAAAAGATAATACCATACAAAAAGTAATTAAAGAAAAAGAAATAAGGGAGATAATAAAAAAACTATGACTAATTATTAATGCTTTCTTTTACTATAAATTTATTGAATTACAAGATCATTTTGGTTTTGGATATACATAGTGGGAGTTCCGCCCTGGTTGATTACTTTGCCTTTCACACATATCACTTTATTTTTTAAAACCTCAGTAAGGTTATAATTAAAGTTGACAATGTCTTCTTTTTTTACAAAAACTGTAAACACCTGATTTGGAAACTGTTTGTCGAGATTAATAAGCACATTCCCCGCTCTGCTAAGCCTTGCTCCTACAACGGTACCACATACATATATATCCTGGTTTTGGCCAAGCCACTGTTTTGCTACAGTTGTATTAAAATGATTGCGCTCCATTTTTTCCTGGGCCAATGGCTCCACATCCGACGCACTTGCAGCAGGTAGCCATGTGCTTGCATCTGTCATGCTTTCCATTTGCTCTTGAGTAGCTAAAGGAAGTTTATTAAAAAAATTGAAGCCTGTTAATTTTTCAATTTCATTAATACTGGTGGCAAATGTTTTTAAAGGGCTGCTAATACTTTTATTAGGCATTAAAAAAGCAATGCCTCTTTTATTAACCGAATCAATTACTACTTTAAAAAATTGTTCGGGTATAGCTACTTTATGAATACTGCGTTCAATTACAGGCAACTCTGGCTTAAGCACAGGGCCTGTTACCACATACAATTCTGTTTTTCTGTTGCTGTAAATATACCCACGAATAGCATCCTCCAAATCACCCCAGGCTTCACGGTTAAACTCCGGCACCTGAGGACTCATATTACTATAATAATAAGATTCGCTCAGCGCAGTTTTGCTCCACCTAAAATCTGCCGAAGGAGCTAAATGTCCTCTATCGTATCCAAAGCCATCATACTCGTATGTACTATCCGGTTTTATTTTCTTCAAAAAATAATCTGCCTCTTCTGCTGTACCTGCTTTTACCTTGTCATCAATTCTAAAATCGTTGGTTCTAAAAATAGTACCCTGCATCACATCCGGCAAAATGATATGTGCCACCCACCTTGCTTGCTTGTATTGTGGCGCATAAGCAAGGGTCATAGCTCCATGTTTGACTAACTCATCACCTTCACGTAAAGCTGGCAACCCAATTTCATCTAATGATTGTTGGATTTTTTGCAGTTTTAGTTGCTCGATGGTTTCTAAAGTTTGCTGTCGTTGCTGATCAATACTCTGCAATTGGGCATTGGCAATATCTATTTTTTGGTTAATGGTTTGCGCATTTGCAACATGACACATCATGGCAATGCATAATACGAGGACTCTAGGCATTACAGAAATTTACAATTGACTGAAAGGTAACTTTTTTCTTACAAGCAGGAATAGATGTGTAGAAATTTAAGTATTGTTTATACTATCTCTATAATTACAATAATAGTGCTGCCAAAGCAAGTGTAGGAATACCTCCGGCTACAGTTGCCACTGCATCCATAATATCGTAGTGGCCCCAACCTGTTAGCAAAGAAAAAAGTTCAAAGCCGTAGCTTATCATAATAAGCATAATAGCAGAGAGTACAATATTAAAGTAGGGCGTAAAATCAAATACCCAGTTTAATATAAAAGGTACAACCAGGCCTATAACAAGACCTACAAAAATATGATTCCACTTATCTTGTTCAATTTTCATGAATGAGAACCCTTTTTACAAATATAAAAAATGCCTCGAAAGAGGCACTTTTACTTTTTGCTGCATAGGGATAAAATATTTTTAGAATCGAATGCCGACGCCTACTTTAAATCCATTATTGTAACCATTTACATTTTTGTTGGCATCTACACGGCTCAATCCATAGTTGTAAGAAGCATTTATATTGAGGCCATTTTTAAACTCGTACCCAAGGCCACCTACGAGGCCCATATCCCATTGGTTAAACTGCTCTTTTGAATCAATCGTTTTATTATATAAGTCAAAGCCCAATGCACCTGCATTTATTTTAAGCTTTGATGTAGATAAATAAGAAATTTGAGGGCCGCCAAATATTTGCAAACCATTGGCCACATTGGCTTTTATCAATACAGGGATATCTATATAATCGTTTTGCAAACGAGCCCTTGCATTGGCTCCCAAAAATTCAAGTCCTTTGATGGCGAAGTCGCCACGCATTTCATATCCTTTTTGAGAATAGTATAGGCCCGGCTGCACAAAAATAGATTTGCTTAAAGGAATAGTTGTGTTTAACCCTACATAAAACCCGGTACGATTTTGTGTGGTAAGCATACCATTTGCAAAATCAATTAAATTATTTAAGTTGCTGGCAGCTTCCCCTCTTATGCTTGAAGAAGAAAGGCCTGCCTCTATTCCAACAGTAGGAGCTTGTGCAAATGCACCAATTGAGAGAGTAGTAATTGTTAATAGTAGAATTTGCTTTTTCATAAATTATTTGGAACCGGATTTTTCAGCCGTTCATAAGTAGAGAATAGTTTTTGCAACAAAAGATTAATGAAGGCAACGTAAGATTTTGTTAAAGCACGCAACGGATTGGTCTATAAGCTGGTCTCATATTTGAGATAGTGCTAGTTTTAAATCTAATTTTTACCAATGAAAAAATTATTGTTTTCTTTTTTGGCAAGCCCAATTATTTGTTTTTCCCAACCAAATTATACTTATAAAAACCTTGCTTTGGAAGGTGGTGGCATTCGTGGGCTGGCCTATGCCGGGGCATTTACTGTATTGCAGCAAAAAGGCATTTTACAAAATATAGAAAAGGTGGCCGGGTCTTCTGCAGGTGCTATTGCGGGAATGATGCTCAGCGTAGGTTATAATGCCAAGGAAATAGATAGCATGATGCTTGATTTACCTGTACAGCAATTTAATGATGGTAAAGGCGGGGCCTTAGGAAAATACAAAAGAGTGAAAAATAATTACGGTATTTATAAGGGCGAGCGATTTGAAGAATGGCTACAGGAGTTAGTAGGATATAAAACCGGCAATGCTTTACTAACCTTTGAAGAATTGCATACACTAAAAGAAAAAAATATCGGGTTTAAAGATCTTTATGTTACTGGTACCAATTTGAGCAGGCAGCAATTACAAATATTTTCTGTAGAACATTCTCCTAAAATGCCAATTGCACTTGCAGTTCGGATAAGTGGCAGCATTCCTTTTTACTTTCAACCCGTTGCGTTAAATGACAACTTTGAAAGAATTGAAAAAGGAGATACTTCTTCATTTGTAAATTTTTTTATAGATGGAGGAATGATTTGCAATTACCCAATTAGTATGTTTGATAGCTGCGAGGATAGCAATAATCCGCTAAACTGTTTTACTGCCAAACTGAACCCTCAAACATTGGGCATAAAACTAGAAAGGCCGGAGCAAATAGATTCGCTTAAAAATAATTCTATTTCAATTCCACCTTATGACCCTAAAAATTTACATGAATATTTTGCAGCATTCAGCAATCTTCTTATTGAAACACTGAGCCGAAAATATCCCAATTTAGAGAACGAAAAAGGAAGAACGATTTATATAAGCTATGGCGATATTCAATCAAAACCACGTCGAATGAAGCCGGAAGAAAAAAAGCTGCTTTACGACAATGGCGTAAAAGCAGCTTTGGAATTTTTTGAAACAAAAAATGTTACCACTTTGTACCAAACACCTTCTGCAAAATAGCACTGGTACGAGCCGCAATATTAGTGCGGATATTCACTTCTTCTTTGGCAATTAAATCAAACAAAGCATAAGTGGCCCTGTCAGTAACATAGCTCGCCAAATCGGGATTTATCTTTTTTCGGGTGGTAGGAAAGTTATTATACTTGGAAACCAGATCTCCGTAATATTTAGTGGCATCTACTTTTTGTAAAGAAGATTGAATAACCGGCTGAAATGCCGCAAACAATTTGTCTGTAGTTTTTACACGAAAAAAGTGCGTGGCACTGGTATCTCCGTTTTTTACAAGGCCAATAGCATCTTGCAACGTCATACTTTTTATTGCATCCACAAATATTGGCTTGGCAAAACCCGCAGCATCCTCTGCACCTCGGTTTATTTGCAAAATTGCCTTATCAACCAAACTTCCCAGACCAAGCGTTCTAAAAGTATTTACAAGTTTTTGAGCATCGGGTGGCAACAATACTTTATACAAAGCATCTTTAAAAAACCCATCAACGGTATTTAGCTGTAAAACAGACCTTCCAATTCCTTGGTCAAGTGCAGCTTTAATACCTTGTGCTGCATCGGCTTCGCTTAAGCCTCCTAAAGCACCTGTAGTTGGCAATTGGTTTAATACTTCGCACGAGCTTAGCCCCATAGAAACGGCTGCAAATAGGATAATGAAGAATTTACGCATGGTATATAATTTTATTTAGGTAGTAAAGGATAGACGAATAATTATGCCAAAAGTAACATTATAGCTGTTGGATTTTAGATTTTCAACTTATTTATAATATTTAAATCATTGCAGCACTAATCTTGTTTGCCTGCCGTATAAGAATTACTTTTGCAGCCAATAAAAAAATTATGAGTACGCAACATTTATCTGAGCAGGAGCAAATACGCAGAGAAAAATTAAAAGAATTAACCCAGTTGGGTATTGACGCTTATCCGGCGGCTTTATACCCTGTGAATACTACATCGGCATACATTAAAGAAAACTATAAGGGAGAGGAAAATAAGACAGACTTTGCAGACGTATGCATTGCGGGCCGCCTGATGAGTGTTAGAGATATGGGCAAGGCCAATTTTTTTGTGTTGCAGGATAGCGTTGGAAAAATACAGTGTTATATAAAACAGGACGATATTTGCCCAGGTGAAGACAAGTCCTTATTTCAAACCGTATGGAAAAAATTGGTTGATATTGGTGATATTATTGGTGTGAAGGGTTATGTTTTTACTACAAAAACCGGGGAAACTTCTATACATGTAAAATCATTTGACATCCTTACCAAATCATTACGTCCTTTACCAGTAGTGAAAGAAAAAGATGGGGAAGCATTTGATGAAGTAACCGATCCTGAATTTCGTTATCGCCAGCGTTATGCAGACTTGATTGTGAACCCTGCTGTAAAGGAAACCTTTATCAAGCGTACAAAAATGATTAATGCCATCCGTGAATTTTTAAATGAACGTGGCGCATTGGAAGTAGATACACCTGTACTGCAAAGCATACCCGGAGGTGCTGCTGCAAGACCTTTTATTACACACCACAATGCATTGGATGTACCGATGTATATGCGTATTGCAAATGAGTTGTACTTAAAAAGATTAATTGTGGGCGGATTTGAATGGGTATATGAGTTTAGCCGAAATTTCCGCAATGAAGGCATGGACAGAACGCATAATCCAGAGTTTACTGTTTTGGAATTTTATACTGCGTATAAAGATTACGAGTGGATGATGGATACAACCGAACAACTGCTTGAAAAAACTGCCATTGCTACCAATGGTACAGATAAGGTAACTATTGATGGCAAAGAAATTAGTTTTAAAGCTCCCTACAAGCGCATTAGTATGTATGACGCTATTAAAGAGCATACCGGTTTTGATATTAGTGGAATGTATGAGGATGGCATTAGGGAAGTATGTGGCAAGTTGGGTATTCATGCAGATGCCAAATGGGGTAAAGGAAAACTGATTGATGAAATATTTGGTGAAAAATGTGAACACAATTATATACAGCCCACATTTATTACAGATTATCCTGTAGAGATGAGTCCGCTTACAAAAAAGCACCGAAGCAAACCAGGATTGGTAGAACGTTTTGAGCTAATGATAAATGGCAAAGAAATTGCGAATGCATACAGCGAATTAAATGATCCGATAGAACAACGGGAGCGTTTTGAAGAGCAGGCTAAACTTATGGAGCGTGGCGATGATGAAGCCATGTTTATTGACCACGACTTTTTGCGTGCATTGGAATATGGTATGCCTCCTACAAGCGGTATTGGTTTTGGAATTGATCGATTATGTATGTTGTTAACTGGGCAGATTTCTATACAGGATGTACTGTTTTTCCCGATGATGAGGCCGGAGAAACAGGATTAAAAAAGATTCATAGAGCACGGCTACTTATAAAGATTAAAATATAATACCAAGCTTAACGCCTAGGCGATTAAATTCATATTTATCCTTTCGAGGGTTTTTGTCGAAACTACCGGTAGAAGGGTTCCATTCATCGTAGCTATAATCTATTGTATGTGTCTTCCTGCTCCAGTAAAACGCTGCGAGCAGGTTTTTCTTTTTGCCTAACAAAATTCCTGCACCTGCTTCTAGGTAAAAACCATTTTTGACCTTATACTCATTGCCATATTTCCATGGCATATCTTCCTTATCTTTTTTTGAGGCGACTACAATATTAGCTCCGGGGTTTGCATATGCAAATAAATATTGGTTACCTACTGCAATTGATTTTCTAAGATCGAGGCAAAGTTGTAAACTATTAAGGTCAATAAAATCGAACCCAGCCGCAAGGCCAGCACCATAGCCTTTGTATTGCAATCCTGTAGCAAGGCCTGGCTGCACTTGTACATTGCTTTCATTGAAAACTACACCCTGCTGCAGCAAAGCATACCATTTTTTATCTACACGCTTCTGCTGTGCAAAAACAGTTGATGTGGAAATGCAAATTATGCATAACCACATCAACCCATGCCTATACTTAGTTAACATTTATTTTCCCCTTTATTGATAAAAGATTGGGTAGAGCATAACTCACAAAATAAATTCCATCGGCGGCAGATACAATGGCGGTACCATTCCATGCAATTACATCATAGGGCACAATACTTAAGATAGCGGCTTTGTGTGTAATGTTGTTGTTATCTGCTGCATCAAATAACCTTAAGCCCGAACTGCCATCGCAAATAAGTAGTGCATTTCCATCTTTACTCAAGCCGGCGGGATTGGTCATAGGATATGTTTTAATTAATTGTGGGTTCAATACATTTTGAATATTCAACACATCCAATTGGTTGTCGGCTCCAGTACAGAAAGTGCCGCTACGCAAAGTAACATAAGCCGTATTATCATCGGCTATTACAGGGTCGCATTGGCGTGCATGAGAGAAACTACCTAAAGCCGAAGGTGCATCTGGATTGGAAACCGAATAAATTAACATACCCGATTGCGAGCCGATAAATAATTTGTCTTTGAAAGGATAAATGGTTTCAATATTCCAGGAACCTAAATTTATATTGGCAACATACTGTGGTGCTGAAGCATTGCTTGTATTAAATACTTTAAGATTTGCATGATCAACTGTGTAGAGCCTGTTGTTTAATAAAGCAAAAGATGCCATTGAGCCACCTGTGCCATTACCCTGAGAGCCGCTAGAATTGGAAGTGGATAAACTGCTTGGGTTACTCATCCAAATGCCTCCGCCCCATATAATATCTTCTTCTACCCCAGCCTGTCTTTTAACCATTGTATCTACTTTCACCCACTCCTGTATTACTTTGCTGGTATCTGTACCAATGCCGGCATCGTAAAAACGGTTTGGAAACACCCCATTTATGTAGTTCTTCAAGCGCACATTATTTACATCAGCAACATCAATGGTTACCAAATCTGTGTAGCAATCTGCATATATATAATTATCCTTTACTGCAATATCTTTACAACCCGGAATATTTATGAATGCTTTATTTATTGGCAAAGCTGGGTTGCTAAAATCTATAATATGCACGCCTTTGTTTACATCATTTAAAAAAAGATAATTCCCTTTAATAAATATTTTTCCGGGGTTTTCAATAGCAACGGCCGGGCTGCTTTTAATATTTACTTTTACTTCATCTTTAGTGACATATACAGGCCTGTAAAAAGTATAATGCTCATACACAAAATCTTTTGTACATCCAGCAAAAACGCTTGTAAGCAAACAAGCAGCTATTAGTTTTGATAATTTTTTCATTATTGCTTTTTAAATGATAACAATGTTTTTGTAAAAATCGTTGCCTATGCTTTTTATTTTTTAAAAGAATATTTAAGCAACAAGCCAATATTGGTTAACCTACTCCCATTACTATATTTTGTGAGGCCAATATTTACTGCAGGGCCTATCGAAAAATTTTTAAAATTATATTCAGGGTTAAAATGAAATACTGGTAAATAAGTTTTTTTATTACCAAGCACTTGGGCGTATTTGTGCCACTGTGAGGAAAACTGAATGCGGTTAAAGAGTCCCGTATTCAAAATGATTTTTTTTGATAGCGATACTTTTACAAGTGCAGGAATATCAAAAGCGTGAATTATAAATACCTCCTTATATGCGGTAGAACTGATATTGGTAGAACTAGGTGTACTGCTGAATATAACAGAATCAACCATATATTTTCTGGTAACATTTATATACTGAAAATTATACTGTAATCCGGTCTCAAATTTTATTTTACTAGTAAGTTTTCTGTTAAAGGATAAACCGGTATTGAAATAAATGCCGGTATTGAAAGCATATTTATTACCAGTTCTAATCCCATTTCCAGATCCAGGGCTATTTATCCCCCCAAGATCATACAATAAATCATTAGCTGAGCCGCCAATTTTAAGTGTAGTCAACCCACCATAGCCTCCACCAATACTCCATTGCTTATCCCATTTAGATAAGAGCTTTCCTTTTTCTTTTTTAAATTCCTTTACGTCCAATGTATCCGCCAGCTTTACTTCTTTCATTATTTCCACTTGACTTTTTATAATGGCAGCACTGTCGTTAGCCTTAAATTCAACATCTTTTAATAGAGTAAGAGAAGATGTATCGTCATGTACAATATCAAGATTACCTAGTTTTGTTTCATCATCAGCTTTGGCAATAGCTGGCCTTATGGCTATAATTGTTTTGCTTTCTACCTTTCTTTTATTTACAGTATTATGCTGAGCATTTTCATCATAAGTGGATGGAGCTATTATTTTTACTTTAGTGTTCGCTTTGGCTATTATTGTTTTTAACTTATTAAAAGCCTTGTCTTCTCTCTGCTTTTCGGTAGTTGATATTAATTTAGGTTGTATAACTTCTTTTGCTTGATTTTGATTTATTGTTTGATTTGGCTTTTCCAAAATTTTTCTTTCAAAAGAAGCTGGTGTATTTTTTTGGGTTTCAATAGTAATAGTTTTTTTATTACCGTTGTTATGCTCATTATTTAGGAATAAAAAAATACCTGCAGTAATCATAAGCAATGGCAGAAGCCACCACGCAAAAAAATACCTGCGCTTTTTTTTGTCCAATTCTTTTTCAACAGCATCCCATACATTTTGGGAAGGCACAAATTGTAAGCCATCTAGTTGGTGCTTAATATTTTTATCAAATGAATTATCCTGCATCTTTATTCATTTTTGTGATTGGTAATTCCATTTCCACAATCCATTTTTTTAATAAATTTCTTGCTTTTAAAAATTGGGTGCGGCTGGTAGCATCTGATATACCCAAAGCCTGACCTATTTCTACATGTGTATAACCTTCAACTACATAAAGGTTGAAAATAGTTTGGTAGCCTGTTGGCAACTGCCTTACTAGTGCCACTAATTCTTTTGTATTTAGATTTGATTCTGGTGAATCGGAAGCGATGATTTTATCTACAGGAGCCAATTCTCTTTCGCTGAAAGCGAACCCACTATTGTACCGAGCATTTTTTTTAAGATAGTTAATGCAGGTGTTTACCATTATCCGGCGAAGCCAAGCGCCAAACTCTCCTTCGCTGCGATAATATGCTAACTTGTTAAACATTTTAATAAACCCTTCCTGTAATACATCTTCTGCATCCTCCAACGATTTTGTGTAGCGATAGCAAACGCCAAGCATAGTACTGGCATAGCAATCGTATAGTTGCTTTTGCGCAGGCCGATGCCCTTGTATCGCCTCTTTTATTAATTGCCGAATATCCAAGTAATGAGAAATTGTGATTGTATGACAGCAATAAAACCTATTCCGTTGCCCGAGTAGGTAAAATGAAAATTATCTTATTAACAACAGTGAGCCCTTGCGCTGCTGCCATTGGTTGGCAAGCATATATTGGGCTATCCATATATAGTTGCCTGTTTGCATGGGTTCGCCTTTGTAAAAGCCGTCCCATTTTTGAGTCGGATTAGTACTTGAAAAAATAAGTTGTCCATAACGATTATACACTTGCAATAAATACTGTTGCAGGTTTCCAATATTTCCTAGTGGACCAAACAAGTCATTTCTACCATCATTATTAGGTGTAAATGCAGAAGGAAAATAAATGTCTCTGCAATCTGCAGCCAGCACCTTTAATGTATCACTACCGCTGCAACCATCCTGATTGGTTACGGTAACATAATAGCTGCCTAAAATATTGGTTGTAAAGGAGGAATTAGTTGTTCCATCCTGCCACAAATAGCTTTGATAATTGCCTGGTGAGAGCGTTACCGATTCGCCCGAACATATTTCTTTATCGGCACCAAGGCTAACTGCTATTTGCCTGTTTTCATTTATAATATTATAAGGGCCACCAGCTTTGGTGCAGCCATTTGCATCGGTAACCGTTACAAAATAGGCACCTACTGTAAGGTTAAGAATAGCAGAGCTAACCGCATTATTTGACCATAAAAACGAATAAGGTCCTGTACCACCAGCAACTGTTGTAATCACCGAACCTTTTCCCGGTCCACAAACAGAATTAGTTACAATAGGGTTTATTTCAATATTGCCCGAAGCTGCAAGTGTGAAATTCTCTGTGATACTGCAGGCATTTTGCGACGACACAACAACGGAATAACTTCCTACCCCAACATTATTTATAGATGCTGTTGTTTGCGGTGGATTTGTATTCCAAGTATAAAAGTATGGAGTGTTGCTACCTGTAGGCGTTACCGTTAAAGTTCCATCTGCAGTATTGGTACAGGCTCCCGGCCAGGTAACATTTTTAGTTGCAGCAATAATTACAACATTGGTTGTGGAGGTAGAGGTTGCTCCATTTGCAAAAGTTGCTGTTAAGCTTACTGTGTATTGTCCTGCATTTGAAAAATCATGAATAGGGCTTGCAGCCGTAGAATTATTATTTGATCCGGAAACAGGGTCGCCAAAATTCCATAAATAACTACTAATACAGTTGGATGTAGTAGAAAACATTATTGCTCTTTGTGTTTGGCATGCCCAGTCGATTGATACAGCACCTGCAACAGCCTCCTTTATAGCAATATCATCCACGGCAAAGCCATCGTAAGCATTGCAGGTAGAGCCTGCACCAAATAAAAAGCGAAACCTCACATTGGGCCTGCCAGCCAAAGTAGTAAGTGGATGTTTTGCCGTTACCCATGTACTGCTGCCATTGCCACCCAAGCAGCTACCACTATTCGATTGCACATTTCCAGACCATGCCGGAAGATTGCTTAAATACGTTACGGCTGCTGTGTTATACCAATTTAAAATATCACAGTTGTTGGAATTTGCATTCCCTAAAACCACCCAGCTATTTCCGTTATCTATTGAATATTGAAATGTGGCTCCGTCAAAGCGGCGTTCTGTTTCCCAAAAAACCTTAAAACTTATTTCCGGGTTTACAAGTGCTGAAAAATCGAAGCACGGGCTCATCAACCATGCATTTTCAGAATTATTGTAAGATGAATTATTAAGCCCTCCGGTTACCCAACATTTACTACCAGATGATGCACCATTAATTACCTGCTTTGTTGGTGTACCCCATGCCCAATCTGAAGAAGTTCCACCAGTTGTCCATGCTCCATTGGTTGCTTCAAAATTTTCGTTGTAAGGAAATGTTGCAACAACGCCACTACAAGGTTGTGCTTTTGCAACAAACCCTGCAATGCAGGCAAACAGTATTGACAGACACAATTTCATTTTGGCAAAAATAAAGCAAAGCGTTCAGCAATACTATCTGGCTTTTCGAAGGTATTTATTTCCTTTTCTTTTAAGGATTATATTGCTCATACCTGGCCGACCATCCCCAGATAATGTGGGATAAACTATAAACATAGAATCTTCTACATCAAAGTTTGTGTACTCCAGTTCCGCCCTTATTTTGCCCACAAAATTGCTGAGATTCATTTTGACATTACCACTAAAAACCCGATAGCTTCGGTTTGATTCAATTGTATTAAAGTGCAAATAATCCATCAGGCTTTCAATGTCTGTAATTATATCGACAGAATTAATATATGTAATAACCATGCACTTCATGCTGTACTATTGCAAGAAGATTATAGAAATGATGTGTTCGCTGCCTTAAAGCCAAATTTTTACATAAATAGTATAATAGCCTTATTTTTTCATCTCTTCCAATGTTTGCTTCATTTTAAACATTTCGTCTCGTAGCCTTGCCGCTTCCATAAAATCAAGGTCTTTCGCTGCCTTCTCCATTTCTTTTTTCACTTTAGCAATGGCTTTTTCCATTTGCGGAACTGTTTTGTATTCAGCCTGCTCTTCGGCAGCTACTGTCACCAATTCTTCATCGGGCCCTACTGCATAAGGTCGGCTTGGGTCGTATCCTTTTACATCCAATACAGAGCCTTGGGCAAAAATTTGCTCGGTGGTTTTAGTTACTGTTTTGGGAGTAATATTATGCTGAATATTATAAGCAACTTGCTTTTCACGTCGCCGATTGGTTTCATCTATGGTTTTCTGCATACTCTCCGTCATTTTATCTGCATAAAAAATCACAAGGCCATCTACATTACGGGCTGCACGGCCTGCCGTTTGTGTAAGACTGCGTTCATTGCGCAAAAAGCCTTCTTTATCGGCATCTAAAATTGCTACCAGCGAAACTTCTGGTAAATCCAATCCTTCTCTCAATAAGTTTACCCCCACCAACACATCTATTATACCCAGGCGCAATTCCCTCAATATCTCCACTCTTTCTAAAGCCTGCACTTCACTATGAATATATTTACTTTTTATATTGATGCGATGCAGGTATTTATCCATTTCTTCTGCCATACGCTTGGTTAAGGTGGTAACCAACACCCTATCACCCTTTTGTACTCTTTTATCAATTTCATCCAATAAGTCATCTATCTGGTTAATAGAAGGTCGCACTTCAATAGGTGGGTCCAATAAGCCTGTGGGGCGAACTACCTGCTCTACAACTACACCTTCTGTTTTTTCCAACTCGTATTCCCCCGGTGTAGCAGAAACAAAAACCATTTGGTTTGTTAGGTTTTCAAATTCATGAAAATTTTGTGGCCTATTATCCATTGCCGAAGGGAGCCGAAAACCATAGTCTACTAAAGTAAGTTTACGGCTCCTATCACCGCCATACATACCACTTATCTGCGGAATAGTTTGATGGCTTTCATCAATAATTGTAAGATAATCTTTTGGGAAATAATCTAGCAGGCAAAAAGGCCTTGCTCCCGGTTTTCTTCTATCAAAAAATCGTGAATAATTTTCTATACCATTGCAATAACCCAATTCTCGAATCATTTCCAAATCATAATTTACCCTTTCGCTTATTCGTTGTGCTTCAATATATTTCCCTTCTTTCTTAAAATATTCTGCCTGTGCATAACTTTCGTCTTGTATTTCGCTTATTACAGTTGCCATCATATCTTTTGGCGCAATATATAAGTTGGCAGGAAAAATGGCAGCATCCTGTACTTTGCTGATACGCTTGCCTGTGGCCAATTCCAGGGTTTCGATGCTTTCTATTTCATCGCCAAAAAAACTGATGCGGTAACCAAAATCTACATAAGGTAAATTAATATCCACCGTATCACCTTTCACTCTAAAAGTCCCTCGGGTAAAATCGCCCTGGCTACGGTGGTATAAAATATTTATCAGTGAATGTAAAAAACCTTGTCGGGAAATAATTTGACCTTGTTGAATACGAATAATGCCATTTTCATACTCTATTGGATTTCCCATACCATAAATACAACTTACGCTTGCCACCACAATAATATCCCTTCTGCCACTAAGCAACTGTGCCGTAGCCTGCAAGCGAAGTTTATCCAGCTCTTCATTTATACTTAGGTCTTTTTCTATATAAGTATTGCTGGTTGGTATATAGGCTTCGGGCTGATAGTAATCGTAATAACTCACAAAATAGCCTACTGCATTATCAGGAAAAAACTGCTTAAATTCTCCGTACAATTGTGCCACCAGGGTTTTGTTATGTGTAATAACCAATGTTGGCTTTTGTACCTGCTGAATAACATTGGCCATAGTAAATGTTTTGCCACTACCAGTAACACCTAGTAGGGTTTGGTAGCGTTCCCCATCTAAAATACCATTAGTCAATTCCTGAATTGCTGTAGGCTGGTCGCCTGCTGGTTGATATAGCGAGTGTAATTTAAAAGGCATAGTTGATAAAGTTACGAAATACCATTTTCGTTGCAAGCAAGCCTCGTTTTCGTTTTAAGAAAACCGTATATAATAAAACAAATCCAATTTTTTGTAAAACTATCTGGGTATTAACTCACCTTAAACAATTCATCCCACCTTGTAGTATAGCGAGGGCTACGTAGTTCCTGGCGCATTTTCCAGTTGCGAGCAGTACCGCTGGCTGCAAATTTTAGTATATCATCCCTCTGGCTAAAATTAATATTGTCAATCATCTCCATTAATTTTCTTTCGCAATTTTTTGTATCTGTTTTAAAAAGGTTGCCTTGTACAGATTCATCGGGCACAATGTTACTGAGTATTACTCCGGCTTTTTTATACACTTCTCCTTCCTTAAAAATTTTAGATACCATTTGAAGAGCAGGTTTCAATAACTCATTGGTAAAAGAAGTGGCCATAGGCAAAGTTGTGTAAGTGCTTACAGTGGCTCCACGAAAATTTACATTATGGTCTTCTTCTTTTTTTACTACAAAAATACTGATAGCTTTTGCCGCACCATTTTGCCTACGTAATTTTTCTGCAGCCCTTGATGTATAAGTGGCAATGGCTTCTTTAATATCATTGATACTGGTAACTGGCGAGCCAAACATTCTTGTGGTAGCAATCATTTTTTTGTTGGTAAGATCCTCTTCCATGTTTTTAGCAGGCTCTCCTCTCAGCTCTTTCACCAATCTTACTCCCACCACACCACCTAATTTTACTTTTGCAAAAGATTCGCTCATACGGCTTAGTTGATAGGCATCGTAAATAGCCCATTCATTAAGCTTTTTTTCATATTGTCTTCCCACTCCCCATACATCGCCTACAGAGGTTCGCCGAAGAGCAGCATCAATTTTTTCTTTGGTATCCAACACAAGTACGCACTGTGTTTTTTCCTTGTTTTTTTTGGAAAGATTGTTGGCCAGTTTTGCCAATACCTTGGTGGGGGCTACACCTACAGATACTTTTATACCAGTCCATAGCTCTACGGTTTGTCTTATTTCCATAGAAAGCCGGGGAAGATAATCGGGCTTGTAGCCTTTAAGGTTAACAAAGGCCTCATCTACGGAATACACTTCTACATTTGTTTTACCAAATAGTATCCGCAATGTTTCCATTACTCTCCAACTCATATCTCCATATAAGCTGTAGTTAGATGAAAATACTGCTACGTCATGTTTTTTAATCAAGGGCTTCGCCTTGAAGTAAGGGCCTGCCATTTCAACACCCAGTTTTTTAGCTTCGTCGCTACGGGATATAATACAGCCGTCGTTGTTGCTAAGCACAACAACTGGGCGATTATCCAAGTGCGGAAGAAATAATCTTTCGCAGGAACAATAAAAATTGTTACAATCTATTATTGCGAACAAAATAAATATTTTACAATGTATGAATAGAGTGTATAACCACTCCCCAAATAGCAAACTCCCCAAACTCAGAAAGATTAATGGTTTTATAGCGGTCATTTTCGGGAATGAGAAATGCAGAAGAAAAATTTTTGTGAAAACGCCTTACCAATAATTCTCCATTGAGAACAGCTACTATTACACGGCCATTTACATTTTTTACAGAACGATCCACAATTAAAATGTCGTTATCATAAATGCCAGTATCCTTCATGGCATCGCCTTTCATTTTAAAAAAATAAGTGGCGGGCTTATTGTGTATAAGCTGCTCGTTTAAATCAATACCCCGTTCCATATAATCATCGGCTGCTGCCCCAAAACCCGTAGCATTGGCGGTTGGTATATCACTTTGATTGTACTGCTTACTTCCTTTATAAGCCGCACTAAAAAACTGTTCCTGCTCCATACATATTTGATTTGAAGTAAAGCTAAATAAATTAGCGATATTATACTAATATATTTAGCTTTTTGATTTCTCTTTTAGATTGAGTAAGTAAGGGGTGCTGCTATATCACAATTGGAAATGAATACGGAATAGATTACATATTTGTTACATGATATAAAATTTTACATCTTTTTATATTAATGGTAAACTTTAAACGTAGGCAATACATTAATTTTGTGGCTCAAAATAAAAAATATGAAAAAGTTTTTTTTATCAGTGATAGTTGTAGTGACAGCTTTGTTTGCAAACGCCCAACCGCCAGCAGGCGATGCAAATATTGGCGACAATTATGGTGCTAAAATAAGTGCCGCTGGGGCCGTTGCCATTAGTGATGTAGCTGACAAGATAGGAGAAAGCGGTACTGTACAAACAAAAATAAAAGCAAAGGTACTAGATGTATGCCCCAAAAAAGGCTGTTGGGTAAAACTGGCCGTAAATGACAGCACAACCGCATTTGTAAAAATGAAAGATTATGCATTTTTTGTTCCCACAGCGGCTATTGGCAAAACAGTAGTAATTGATGGCGAAATGAAAAGCAAAGTTGTGTCTGTAGCAGAGTTACGCCACTATGCAGAAGATGCTAAAAAATCTGCAGAAGAAATTGCGGCCATTACAAAGCCACAACAAGAACTAAGGGTAACTGCATCGGGAATTACTGTAGTAGATTAGTTTTTTAATACTTTAACTGAAGAATGGTTGCTCTAAAAGGCAACCATTTTTTATGCTCCATAGGTTTTAATCTTTCGTTGCAAAAAAATTTATTGAAGAGACTAACTTTTTGTTGCATTTTCAAAAAACAATTTGTTTCTTGTTATTCCAAGCTTAATTATATAATCATTTTTTAGGCATAGAATATTTTATAGACGAGTATTAAGTGCTTTGCCGAAAACTATTTATAACTTTTTTTTGAAAACTATTTAATCATAATACCCAAAACGAATGCAATGTTACGTACCATTATATTTTGCCTGGCACTAGCATCCTGTGCCAAAATTTCTACAAAGTCAATTGATGTTTCGCAAGCACTTAAAGATGAAGGAAGTCGTATGCACCAGATGAATATTGAGCTGGTAGAATGTGTTTTCAATGAAAAAAAGCATATGGTGAATGAGTTTATTGCAAATGAATATGCCCCCACTATAGTAGAAAATTTTATTAAGCGGCTTCCTCCCGATGCTGATATCAAAAGAGAAATGCCGGATATTATTGCAGCCATTAATCCAAAAATTGATGCTCGGAGAGATTCGCTACTTATGGCATTGCAATCGCAAAAGACTTTAATTACAAAACAACTTAATACCAATTACCAAGCTTATGAGAATACATTTACTGTATTGCAAAAAATACTGACATCGACAAGCAAGCCGAATAACAAAAAAGCATCTATGCAGGATAGTTTAGTAAAACTCAGAAACAATAAAATTAACCTAAAGGGCATTAATAATGCGCTGGATAGTTTTATTACCAGTAACGGAAATATTAGCGATAAAACGTTGGTGCTTACAACTACAATTCAATCATTTTTAAAGTAAGCAATACAAATAAATTATTACTACAAGTAGTTTTTCAAAGATGCAAGCTTTTATAATGCAAATGCTAGCTCAGTATAAAGGAAAGATTACAAAAACTTTAATAAAATGTAAAGCTAACCTGTATCATTTATGAAATTGAGTGAAGGCCAATTCGATTTCCTTCTGTATCCAGTATTACAGCCATAAAACCATACTCTGGGCTGATGGCCGTTTTAGGTACCATAATGCTGCCGCCTGCAGTAGTTACTCTATCCAATACTTTTTGAAGATCGGGGTTTCCGTTAAGATAAATTAATGGTCCATCTGTAGCGGAGGGTTTGTGGAAACCATTACTATCAACAACAGCTCCACCAACTCCATTCTCCATATCTGTAATGGCAAACATGCGCATTTTAATACTATCTAAATCCATAGGAATAAGCTTTGTTTCAAAAATACTTTCGTAAAATTTTGTTGCCCTGTCTAATTCTGTAGCAGGAATTTCGAACCAACTGATGGCGTTGTTAAATGACATGAAAATTAAATTTAGTTGAACAATAAAGTTCTGTAAGAAAAATTAGAATTACAAGCCGCACATAAAATAGCAATTGCATTATTGCTTATTCCATTCAAAAAAATCATCCACATCCTTTTTAAACTGTATCAACGAAGGCTTATGAATATAATACATATGCCCCGATTCGTAAAAATAGAATTTTACATTTTTGCGTAGCTCTGGCCTAAGAAACATATGCTCTATATCATATTGGGCAATAAAATAAGGTGTTGCAAAATCGTAGTACCCGCAACCCACGTATACCTTCATGTGTGGATTTTTTGCCATTGCATCTCGCAAGCTTTCTGCAACATTTAAAAATTGATTTTGGACATTATTATAATTCCAGGGATATACAGACCCAAAAATATCATACCCTTTTTCTTCTTTAAAATTTAGCTGCCTTTCAAAATAATCATTAATAGCACTGGTAAAAGGCCCGTCAATATTACTGAAAGATGGGTCAAAACTTACATACTCTCCTGCATCATCAAGGTCACGCCCGGTAAAACGTGCATCTAACCTGCCAATGGTTAATCCGTCTGCCCTACGTAATTCCTTATAAAACCGGTTTTCATCAACCCTTAAATTAGCCCTTAAAAAATAATCCTTGCTAATTCCACTATAATAACTCAGCTTTTCAGCAATTTTATCTTTTTCAGCATCGGTCATCCATCCGCCTTTTATTAAGGCTGAGGCATAGTCGCCCAATGCGAACTGCTCACTTTCTTTTAATGCTTTCTTCAAATCGGCTTGTAATTCCGGCGCCAGTTTTTTATGGTACCAGGCTGCAGCCGTATAAGATGGTAGGTACAAAGCACGGGGCAAATCATTACCCGGATAATAATCATTGGTACCAAAGTTTAAAATCGCAGAAATCAAAAAAATACCATTGATGTAAATGCGATGTCTATCTTGCAAAAATTTAGAAAGCCCTGCGGCTCTTGTGGTACCATAACTTTCACCTGCTAAAAATTTAGGAGAGCTCCATCTTTCGTACCTTGATAAAAAATGACGAATGAAAGAACCCATAGAAGAAATATCTTCATTATAGCCATGAAAATTTTTAGGACTTTCACCGCCAGCCGCACGGCTAAAGCCGGTAGAAACAGGGTCGATAAAAACAAGATCGGTTTTATCTAACCAGCTATATTCATTTGGAATTACTTTATACGGCGGTGCCATAGCTGCGCCCATATCGTCTAACAAAACCCTGCGTGGGCCTAAGCCTCCCATGTGCAACCATACTGATGAAGAGCCGGGGCCACCATTAAATGTAAAGCATACAGGGCGTTTTGAGGCATCTTCCCCATCCTTTTTATAATAAGTAAAAAAAACTTTTGCAGTAAGCTTACCTGTATCATTTTTTAAATCGAGGTAGCCTGTATATGCCGTATAATTAATCTTTACACCATTAATGGTTACATTACTTTTGGTTATCACAGCCTGCACACCTGCAGGCGTAAGGTCTTTGTAAATATCTTTTTGCGCAAATACGGCCAAGGATAAAATTAATAGCAACTGGCAACTCAATAAATTCTTCATACAGTTAATTTTAAAACAAATTACACAAATCTTATTCAACTATTGTTCTAAAAGTAAGATTGATTCTAGGCTTTGAAATCATTTTTGTGGGTAGCAGGCGATGCAGCCAATGAGATTGTGTGATACCTTTCATTACCAAAAAGCTGCCATGCTCTAAAAAAACATTTATCTTTTGGCTGCTTTGCTTATGTTTAAATGCGAATTTTCTCTCTGCTCCAAAACTCATTGATGCTATTGCACCATTCTTCTTCAAATCTTTTTCACCATCACTGTGCCAAGCCATTCCTTCTTCACCACTGTGGTATAAGTTCATTAAGCAAGAGTTATATGTCTCTTTTGATTTTTCTTCCGATATTTTTTTTAGTTCCAACAGCTCTCTTGTCCACGGCAACGCATATTTATTTCGCTTACTGTATGTATATTCAAAAGCCTTATCGCCATACCATGCCACTTTTCTTTTAGTGAAAATTAGTTTTCCCAAAATCAAAGCTTCATCATTTTTCCATTCTATGGTATGTAATAATTTTTCATAAAAACCATCTGCTTCAGTTTTAGAAAATATTTTACCATAATAATACACTTCTCCATCTTGTGGAAGCAGGTTTTTATATTCATCAATCAATGGCGTAAATAAATTATGTTGCATAATTGAGTATTCAATTTTAATAAAAAAACCGCTTTTTCTAAAGCGGTTTTGTACTATTTAAATATAAGATTACTACTTTTCTAAAACGGTTTTTAATTTATCCAAGCCAAACTGGATATCGCTACCCATCATTTGGTCCATAAATGGATTCATTACATTAAAAGGGTACTTGCTGTTTCCATACATAGCCCACTTCACCTTTGTGGATGTGGGACTTATTGAATCTGTAGATATATAAGAATTCATTTCAGACTCCATAGGCTCTTTAAACCTCAGTTTATATTCTATTTTTTCGCCTTCCTTAATTTCGGCTATTTCCTGTTCGCCCTGGCCAACATCTTTGTTTCCTTTCCACGCCGATACAAAACCAATTGTACCGTCTGTACCTGTGTATGTTTTTTGCATATTGCTATCTAACGTAGCCCAATAGCTGAATTTGTCCTGGTTTTTTAAGTATTTTAAAAAATCAAAAACCTCTGTTTTAGACTTGTTAATTGTAACTTCTTTCTCTAATTTATAGCTCTTACTCATAAGCAAACCGGCAACTAAAATGATGGCTATAATGGTAAGAACAGTGTAGAGTACAATTTTTAAAAAACGCATAGCTGAAGTTTTGGTTAAGGCATTAAGTTAATGGATTTTTTATTTTAATACAAATTAATATATGCAAATGGACTATAGCTTGCGTTAAAAAGAAAAAGCGAAGACTAATTAATCTTCGCTTCAATCTACTCAATTTATTTTTTACCAGCCCAGCACCCAAGCAAATATCAATGGGGCTACAATTGTAGCATCACTTTCCACAATAAATTTTGGTGTATTAATATCCAATTTACCCCAAGTAATTTTTTCATTGGGAACTGCCCCACTGTACGATCCAAACGAAGTAGTTGAATCACTTATTTGGCAGAAATAGCTCCAAAAAGGAACATCATGCCATTCCAAATCCTGGTACATCATCGGCACTACACATATAGGGAAATCGCCGGCAATACCGCCGCCTATTTGAAAAAATCCTACCCCTTTGCCTGCCGAATTGTTACGGTACCAATCTGCCAACCACACCATATATTCAATACCACTCTTTACTGTATCTGCTTTCAATTCTCCTTTAATAACATAGCTCGCAAAAATATTTCCGGTAGTACTGTCTTCCCAACCAGGGCAAACAATTGGTATATTTTTTTGTGCCGCAGCAACAATCCAACTATTTTTTGGGTCTATTTCATAATACTGCTCCAACTCCCCACTCAATACTGTTTTATATAAAAACTCATGTGGAAAATAACGCTCTCCTTTAGCCTCTGCATCATTCCATTGTTTCACCAAATGCTTTTGCAAGCGACGAAAAGCCTCTTCCTCGGGAATACATGTATCCGTTACCCGATTGTAATGATTTTCCAATAAGTCCCACTCATCTTGTGGCGTTAAATCTCTGTAATTGGGTACACGTTTGTATTTTGTATGTGCCACCAGGTTCATTACATCTTCTTCAAGGTTAGCTCCGGTACAACTTATTATGGCAACCTTATCCTGTCGTATCATTTCTGCAAGGCTCAATCCTAGTTCTGCAGTACTCATAGCCCCAGCAAGCGTTACCATCATTTTTCCTCCTTCTTCCAAATGTGTTACATATCCTTTAGCTGCATCCATTAATGCTGCGGCATTAAAATGGCGGTAATGATGTTCTATAAAATTTGAAACTGGTCCTTTGCTCATTTTTTTGTAAATTTTAGATTGCAAAAATACATTTTTTTGTAACCGGCAGTTCAACTTTCTTCAGCATTGTTGTGTCACTCCCTTGTACTTTTCTATCTTTATTCATCAGTCAAAATCTAGCTTACATGAAATTATTTTTCTCCATATCATTCTTTATGCTTTTTTCCTTCCAAACATTTTCTCAAACAAGTAAATATATAGGCACCTGGGAGGGCGACCTTGATGCAGGTATGCAAAAGCTAAAGCTGGTATTCACCATTTCTCAAAATGAAAATGCCATCTTAAAACTAACCATGCAATCACCCCAGCAATCTGCCATGCAAATACCTGCCGATACTGTTTATATAGATATAGCCAATAATATTTTGATGGAAATAAAAAAGTTCAATGTAAGTTTTAAAGGCGGCCTACAAAACGATACAATTATTTCCGGAGAATTTACACAGGGCATCGCCTTCCCCTTACAATTAAAAAAAGTAGAAAAAGTATCACCTGTTACAAAATCTAAACGGCCACAAACCCCCAAGCCGCCATTTTTTTACAAGAGTATAGATGTAACTTTTTCTAATAAAAATAGTTCAATCCAATTTGGAGGCACATTAACATTGCCTGATACTAATATAGCTTCAAAATTTCCTACAGTTATTCTTATCAGCGGCAGCGGTGCACAAGACAGAGATGAAACTATTTTTGGCCACAAACCATTTGCCGTAATTGCGGACTATCTTACCAAAAATGGAATAGCCGTTTTGAGAGTAGATGACCGAGGCGTAGGAAAAACAACCGGCAAACATTCTACAGCAACCAGTATAGATTTTGCAGATGATAAAGAGGCAGCGTTAAATTTTTTGAAAAAAAATAAGTGGGTCGATTCAAAACGTATTGGTCTTATTGGCCACAGTGAGGGCGGAATGATTGCTCCTTTATTGGCATCAAAAAGAAAAGACATTAAGGCAATTGTATTGCTGGCAGGCCCAGGTATTATAGGGTTTGACTTACTGACCGAACAAAATGTAGCCATCCTTAAATCGAATGGAGTACCAAACGATGTTGCTGAAGCTTACGGAGTACTATTTAAAAAAATAACCAAAACCATACTTAATTCAAAAGATACTTCATCTGCTTTTGCTAATGGCATTAAAGTATTAAACAAATGGGAAGTTTCAGATTCTATTAAAATACTCTTCAAAGTTTCAACCATGCAAGACAAAAAGGTTTTTGTAGAAGCAATGGTAAATCAGCTATACAACAACTGGTTTAAATATTTTTTAAACTACAATCCTGCACCTGTACTAAAAAAATTATCCTGCAATGTATTGGCCCTAAATGGCAGTAACGATTTTCAGGTATTACCTGCTTCTAATCTTTCAGGAATCAAGGCTGCTTTGCAAAAAAGTAAATCAAAAAATTACGAGATTAAAGAAATAGAAGGGCTCAACCATTTATTTCAAACCTGCAAAACCTGCACGTTGGATGAGTATGCCAAACTGGATGAAACTTTTTCGCCACAGGTGTTAGAACTAATGGCTATTTGGCTAAAAAATAATTTATAAAACAAGCGGCTGTTTCATGACGTATGGAACAACCGCCGTTTTTTAGCGCCTATACTTCAACACGACCCACCAATACTTTCTTTTTAATTTTTTTAAAAACGCTTATTCCGCCATTGCTATCGCATTTTAAGATTTTTGAAACATTACTATCAGTTACTGTAAGGTAATAGTAGGTTTCATTCTCCATAGTAATTTTACTCACATTGGTAGAAATATTATAATCTTTATACTTTTTATACAAAGTTTTTAAGGTTGCTTCGGAAAGATTATCAAGATGTATTTTTTGACTGCAAGCAATTAACTCCCCGTCTGTATTGTAAGCGGTAGCTAGTTGCTTTTCAGAGTCCGTAAAGTATGCAAAATAAATACCCTGGTTTTCCTTCCAGATTACATCTTTAGCATTGCTGTAACTCTCGGCAAAGGATTCTCTTATTAGTACGTTTACCTTTTCTGTTTTAACTGTTTTAGAGTTGTTAAGATTGAATAAGGTGATAAACTCGTCGGCTGAAGCCGAGTCTAATGCTGTGGCAGTAAAAAATAATGCCAATGCAGCAAACATTGCTGTTAACTTTTTCATTGTAACTATACTTTAATTGTTTAAAAAATTGTTGCAGGCACTTTACCTCCTGCAATCATGGCAAGTCAAAAGTATTGCGAGTATATATAAATGGCGACAAAGAAAGGATATAGGGTTAAAAAAATTTTAAGCTTTTAATCATAGCCTAAAAAATGACATTTTTTTACAAAATAAAAAAGGGATCAAATCCTTATCTGCATTGACTCTAAAAACTTGTCTTAATAAAAATATAAAGTATGGTTATGCATTGTTAAAAAACAGCAATGGTAGCCATCACATTAAAAGTTATCTTTAAAATATGAATTACCTGGCTCATGCATATCTTTCTTTTAATCAACCAGAAGTGCTTGTTGGCAATATGGTAAGTGATTATGTAAAAGGGAAAAAACAATTTGATTATCCAGGGGGTATTCGGGCAGGTATTCAATTGCACAGAAATATTGATTCGTTTACAGATTCTCACACCGCAACAAAAAAAATTGCGGCTGTGTTTAAGCCTTATTACGGTTTATATAGTGGAGCATTTACCGATATTGTATATGATTATTTTTTAGCAAATGATGTAAATGAATTTACAGAGGGCCGTCCACAACTGATGGAATTTACAGAACAAACTTATGCTCAGCTTACATTGCATAGCAACTGGTTTCCGGCTCCCTTTGCAGCAATGTTTCCATATATGCAATCGCAAAACTGGCTGTATAATTATCAGTATGACTGGGGCATTCAAAAAAGTTTTACCGGCCTTGTACACAGAGCCAAGTACTTGCATGAAAGCAATATGGCATTTGATGTTTTTTTAAAAAACAAAGACTTATTTAAAGAACAGTACAATATATTTTTTAATTCTGTTAAAATATTTGCCGCTGATACTTTACAACAATTGTTGAAACATTGATTCGTTTATCTTTGAAAAAATCAATAGAAATGAAGAAGAAGTTATTTGCATTAATTAGTTTTTGCTTGTTAGCATTTGCGTCAAATGCTCAATTGAAATACCCTGAAACCGATAAATCCCCGCTGGATGAGTGTTATTTTCCAAATAATTATCCTTTGCTGAAAATACAAGGCAAGGCTACCGAACCATTAGTGGCAAGAGTTATTTACAGTCGTCCTCAAAAGAATAACCGAGTGGTGTTTGGAGAGTTAATTGAATATGATAAACTATGGAGGTTGGGTGCAAATGAAGCTACAGAAATTGAATTTTTTCAAAATGTAAAAATTGGCGGCACTACCGTTAAAAAAGGCAGATACACTATGTATTGCATACCGACTGAAAAAAAATGGACAATTGTTATAAATAAGGATACGGATATTTGGGGAGCCTTTTTATACAATCCAAAAAAAGACGTAGCAAGGGTGGATGTACCTGTTGAAAAAACAGAAGAGGTAGTTGAAACTTTTTCTATGCTTTTTGATAAAACAAAAGGAGGCTGTACATTAAACATAGCATGGGATAATGTGAAGGCATCTCTCCCTATTACATTACAATAAGTGTTCATGAAAATTACCAATACCTTTTACTGCGTCATTTATATTTCATTTTGCTTGTTAGCCTTCGGAATTGGGTGCAAACAAACAAATAATAATAAAACCGTAACCCCAATCAAGGATACAGGTACGCAAACAGCTACTGTGGCAAAAAATCCTTATAAATCAGTAGATCAGTCTCCTTTGGATATAGCTTATTGCCCTGATGAATATCCGCAAAAGAAAATGAAGGGCGAAAATATTGATGCGCCTATTGCAAGAATTATTTACAGCCGTCCACATAAAAGGGGAAGATTAATATTTGGGCCAGACTCTAATAGCCTTTGTCCTTATGGTAAACCGTGGCGTTTGGGTGCTAATGAAGCTACTGAAATTGAGTTTTTTAGGCCCGTTCTTATAAACGAAAAAAACATTGCTCCAGGCCGATATATAATTTACTGTATTCCTCACGCAGATAAATGGGAAATCGTTTTTAATACAAACCTTAATAGTTGGGGGCTTGATATTGAACCCGCAAAAGATATTTATAAAACAGAGATACCCACGCAGCCCCAAAGCCCTGCTTTAGAAGATTTCACCATGATGTTTCAGGAAACGAAAGAAGGGGCAGACTTGCTGATGGCGTGGGACAACATAAAAGTATTACTCCCCCTCACTTTTTCAAAGTAATCAAGTTTGGCCTACCTTTATATCTATGTGCGGAATTGCTGGAATTATCACTGATAACCAAAAATTTATCAGGCCAATCATGTTGGAAAAAATGTGCGAATCCCTTTCCCATCGTGGGCCCGATGGAAAGGGCACATGGCAAAATAGTGGCAATACGGTTGGCCTTGCCCATACCCGTTTAGCTATTATCGATCTTAGTGATGCTGCCTTACAACCTATGCACTTTGCCGATAGGTACTCTATTGTTTATAACGGAGAAATTTATAATTACATTGAAATAAAAGATGATTTAAAGAAAAGTGGCTACCACTTTAAAACAACCAGTGATACCGAAGTAATACTAGCTGCTTATGATTTTTATGGCAATAAATGTGTGCAGTATTTTGATGGAATGTTTGCTTTTGCCATTTGGGATGAAAAAGAAAAAAAACTTTTTGCTGCAAGAGATCGTTTTGGAGAAAAACCTTTTTACTACTATAAAGAAAGTAACCTTTTTGTTTTTGCAAGCGAAATGAAGGCCTTATGGGCCGTAGGTGTTCCAAAAGAAAATGAAAACAGAATGATGCTTAATTACCTAACACTTGGTAATGTGCAAAATCCCGCAGACAAATCGCAAACATTTTTTAAGAACATATCTTCCCTTTTACCATCTCATTACCTGCAGCTAGATACTATCTCCGGAAATTTTTCACTTACCCAATATTGGAAACTCGACAGGCAAAATCAAAAGTTTAATACCGATAAGAATTATACTGATAATTTTATGCAATTACTACTGCAATCTATTAGCCACAGATTGAGAAGCGACGTGCAAGTAGGAAGTAGCTTAAGCGGTGGATTAGACAGCAGTACAATTGTATCTATTGTAAGTAGATTGTTAGGAGAAAAAAAAATAGCCACCTCCTTTAAAACCTACTCGGCAATATTTCCTGGTTTTGAAAAAAACGAAGAATCATATATTAAGTTGGTAGCCGATAAATACGGTTTAAAAAATTATACTGTTATTCCAACCGTTGATGGATTAATATCTGATTTTGAAAAAATTTGCTGGCACCAGGAAGAGCCTTTTCCATCATCCAGTATGTATGCACAATACAAGGTAATGGAATTGGCTTCTGCCAATGGCACAAAAGTTTTGTTGGATGGCCAGGGTGCAGATGAAACCCTAGCCGGATATACTAAATATTTACATTGGTACCTGCAAGAATTAATAAGTGGAAACAAGTTTGGGGAGTTTAGAAAAGCAAAAAAGAATTTTCAGGACAATAAGCTAAAATATTTGTGGGGTTTTAAAAATATTATTGCATCCTATTTGCCAGCTCAAGCTGCTATTAAATTGGAACGAAGAGAGTATGGCTATCTTACTGGAAATAATGACTTGAGTAAAAGTATTGTAAATGAATTGCGTGGTAGAGAGTGGGATGGTATTCACAAACCCATTGTTACTAAGTTGAATGATATGCTTTATTTCAATACAATTGAATTTGGCCTGGAAGAATTGCTACGTTATGCAGACAGGAGCAGTATGGCACATGGGGTGGAAGTAAGGCTTCCTTTTTTAAATGCTCAATTGGTTCAATATATATTTCATTGTCCTACTTCATTAAAAATTAATAATGGCTATACAAAGTGGATGCTTAGAAAAGCAATGGAGAATGCATTGCCACAAGAGATAATATGGCGAACAGATAAAGTAGGTTATGAGCCTCCGCAAAAACAGTGGCTGGAAAGCCCAATGCTGATTGATTATCTTCATGAAGCGAAGAAAAAGCTGGTAAATGCAGATATGCTCAAACCAGAAGTGCTTACGAAAAAGTACAAAGCAAGGCACGCATTTGAAAAAAATAATTTTGAGTGGCGTTATCTATGTGCCGCACAATTGTTATAATCATTAAAATTAAAGCCGTCCGCCAGTTTTTGATTATTTTTGCAGCTCAAATTTTTTATATGAGTGCATCAAATCTTTCTACAAAAAAATTAGCTACAAAAATAATTCATGCAGGCGCAGAACCAGACCCTTCTACTGGCGCAATTATGACACCCATATTCCAAACATCTACCTATGTACAATCTGCGCCGGGAGTGAACAAAGGGTTTGAATATGCTCGCAGTCAAAATCCAACAAGAAAAGCTCTTGAGGAAGCTTTGGCAGTTTTAGAAAACGGAAACTTTGGCCTTGCATTTAGCAGCGGAGTTGCAGCAACAGATGCAGTAATAAAATTATTAAGCCCTGGCGACGAAGTAATTGCTGCCAATGATATGTATGGCGGTACTTACAGGCTATTCACCAAAGTGTTTGAAAAATTTGGTATCAAATTTATTTATGTTGATACAACGGATGTTGACAATATAAAAAAAGCAATCACTTCCCATACAAAATTAATATGGATTGAAACGCCAACCAATCCGTTAATGAATATTACAGATATAGCTGCTGTAGCTCAAATTTCAAAAGCAGCGAATGCATTACTATGTGTTGATAATACTTTTGCCTCTCCTTTTTTACAAAATCCTTTAGATCTAGGGGCAGATATTGTAATGCACTCTGCCACCAAATACCTGGGCGGCCATAGTGATGTGATACAAGGAGCTTTAATTATGAACGATGCAGCTTTACGGGAGCAATTGTACTTTATACAAAAAAGTTGCGGTGCGGTTCCCGGGCCAATGGATTGTTTCCTCGTTTTGCGTGGCATTAAAACTTTACATGTACGCATGAAGCAGCATTGCGAAAACGGAGAAAAAGTTGCAAACTACCTACGCAACCACCCAAAAGTTGAAAAGGTTTATTGGTGCGGATTTCAAGACCACCATAATTTTGATATTGCAAAAAAACAAATGCGTGGTTTTGGTGGCATGATGAGCTTTACTTTAAAAGATGATACAGTAGAAGCGGCAACAAAAGTACTAAGCTCAACAAAAATATTTTCATTGGCAGAAAGCCTGGGAGGTGTTGAATCGCTTATTAATCATCCTGCAAGTATGACACATGCCAGCATACCTAGAGAAGAAAGAATTAAAAATGGTTTAAGCGATGGATTAATTAGGCTAAGTGTTGGTATTGAAGATGCTGATGATTTGATTGAAGATTTGCAACAAGCAATTGGCTAAAATGAATAAATTTTATTTTTTAGGGCTACTAATATTATTAACCGTTTCCGGCATTGCCCAACAAAAAGATACGGGTGCATTGGCAAAATTTGTTCAACAAAAAGTTGAAGAAAATTTTGCTAAGTCTAAAGTACCCGGCATTCTTGTTTTTTACAGCAATAAAGATCGGCAGGGATTTTACACGGCAGGATTTGCTGACCCAATTGCAAAAACCAGCTTTAATGAAAATACTTTTTTTGAAATAGGCAGCATTACAAAAACTTTTACCGCATATGTATTAATGAATGTTTTAAAACATAGAGATAAACCAATACCTGATACAGCTTTTATTCTGCATTACCTACCAGACTCTGTAAAAAAAAATACTGCATTATCTCATATCCGTTTTTTAAACTTACTTAACCATACTTCAGGCTTACCCCGCCTTCCTGAAAACATGGAATTGAAAGAAAACGATCTTCAACCTTACCAGCAATATGATTCTAAAAAATTATTTGCCTACTTAAAAACGGCAAAACCATCAACAGAAGCTGAATACGAATATTCAAACCTTGGGGCTGCATTAGCAGGGGTTTTAGCTGAAAGAATTTCAGGGAAAAGTTATGCAGCATTGTTAGACCAATACATATTTCTTCCTTTTAAAATGGTAGATAAAAACAATAGCATTGAAAAATCTACCAATAAAAGCCTAGGCTTTATTGATGACAGCACAAAAGCCGAATACTGGAACATGAACGTAATGGCTTCTGCAGGTGGGCTTAAAAGTAATGCGAAGGAAATGAGTATTTATCTTACCAATATGAGTACGCCCATAGGGAAAGATAACATTGCAATTATTGATTCGCTTACATCGTCAACCCATAGCTTATCTCCCGTAATGGGCATTGGCCGTGGCTGGCATTATCTTGCTTTAAAAAATAAACCAGTTATTTATTGGCACAATGGCGGTACTTATGGATTTTCTACATTTGCTGCTTTTGTAAAACAAACCAACCAATGGGTAATGGTGGTAGTGAATAAATTTGATAAAAACGATACCGTATCAGACAAGTTGGGTATGCAAATAATGAACAAAATGCTGGAATGATTGAAGAAAAACTTAAAAGTTTTTTAAACGAAAAGCTGGCTGAATATAACCGGCATTTCTTTATTGAGAATGACCCTATTGCCGTACCTCACCAGTTTTCAAAACAGGCCGATATTGAGATTGCCGGATTTTTTGCAGCAATTTTCGCCTGGGGAAACCGCACTACCATTATCAATAAAACAAAAGAATTGATGCAGTTGATGGACAATGCTCCACATGATTTTTGCCTTCATCATACCGATAACGACCTTAAAAAATTATTATCTTTTAAACACCGCACTTTTAATGCAACAGATTTGCTCTATTTTGTGTCTTTCTTTAAAGCGCATTATGAAGCTTATCCATCTTTGGAAACTGCATTCAGTAAATGGATGAATAAAAAAGATGAAAATGTAGAGAATGGGCTAAATGGTTTTTATCAGTATTTTTTTTCTCTGCCCAATGTACCTGCTAGAACACTAAAGCATATCGCATGTCCGGCTAAAAAATCGGCCTGCAAGCGAATTAATATGTATTTGCGTTGGATGGTGAGAAAAGACAATAAAGGAGTTGATTTTGGCATTTGGGGAAAAATTGATTCGTCTCAACTGATAATTCCTTTAGACCTTCATGTAGCTAGAGTAGCTCGTCATTTTAATTTGCTGCATCGAAAACAAAACGATTGGGAAGCGGCCGTTGAACTAACCAAAACCATAAAAACACTCGACCCAAAAGACCCTGCGAAATACGATTTTGCACTATTTGCCCTTGGTGTATTAGAGAAGTTTTAATTAGCCTTCACAAGGCTTTGAAGATGAAATGGCGCAGTTGTTGATATTATTTAGAAGCAGGTTACAACTAATTATAAATGCTACACATGACTACCCCATTCAACCAACATGAAGCGTTATTGGATGAAGTAATTCACTCCTCGCAGCCACTATTATTAACACAGGTGGATTTTCGTGCAAAGCTTTCTACCGCTGTTAACAACATGATTGTTCATCATTTTGATGAGTTAATTAGTATTCTTTATCGAATGGACGTAAGCGAAGCAAAACTTAAAGAAATGCTACAGCAACATGAAGCAGAAGATGCAGCAGATATTATTGCATCGCTCATTATAGAACGCCAACAGCAAAAAATTAAAACAAGGGAAATGTTCAAGGTACAGGTAGATATTCCTGAAGAAGAAAAATGGTAAGTAACGATACAAAAGCCCATCTATTCAAAAGCTAACAATATTCACCCAAAACAAAAAAGCTGGTCTTTTAAACCAGCTTCGTGTAATTAGCTATAGCATCCGTATGAAAATTATTTAAACATTAACTCCTTCACTTTCTCTTTATCCTCTTTTTCTTTTTTTAAGTCAAACATGGTTCCAAATACATGATCCCAAATGGTAGAGCTTACACCAAAACCCATATCAGAATCTTTATAATGGTGTAAGTGATGGTTTCTCCACAAGCCCTTCATCCATTTAAATGGAGGGTTCCATGCATGAATAGCATAGTGCATGGTGCCATACAAAAGATAACCCAACATAAAACCCGGGAAAAATGGGAATGCGTATTTGCCCAAAATGGCATAGTACAATAAAAAGAAAAGCGACGCTAAAATAAGGCTTGGCACCGGCGGCATAAACAAACGCTCCTTATCTCTCGGATATTCATGGTGGTTGCCATGCATAACATAACTTATGCGTTTACCCGTTTCGGATGTAGCATGATGATGAAAAGCAAATCGGTGCAAAATGTATTCTGTAAATGTCCAAAAAAGCATTCCGCCTAAAAATATCAATAAAGTTTGTAGCCCCGTTAAGCCAACTGTAGCAATACCGTAATAAGGTAAAAATACCAATATAGGTATGTACATACCCCAAATTACCAATGGATGCGTTTTAGTTAAAAACTCCAGGTATTGGTTTTTAAACAATTGGGCCTGGCCCTTATTATGAATTTTTTTGAATTCCATTACTCCTTGTTAAAGATGCAAATATAAAAAATATTCGAGGGTTAGTGCCTTTTCTAGTCATAACAGTTGTCATTCTTTAGTTAAAAACAATATTTTTTATAATGTTACAGGCATTTACAGCTCTATTTAGCATCGTTGTGTCACTCACTTCAGCCATATACCATTATTCGCCATTTCAACCATTTCACCTTTGGTTTATTGCTTATTTTTGCAACCTAAATTAATAAATCGTAATGAAGCTTGTAACATATTTAAAAGGTGGGCACGACCAATTGGCCATATTAGTTGATGGTTTATTATACGATACAGATCATTTGCACCCTGATTTGCCAATGAGCATGGCTATGTTTTTAAATTATTGGGATGATATGCTGCCTATTGCAAAAGCTTGCGAACAACATATAAAAAATGGAATGGTTCGCAATATACATGCAACTCCTGTTGAAGAAGTGCAATTGCTTGCCCCAGTACCTCATCCTACAAGTTGCAGAGATGGTTATGCTTTTCGGCAACATGTGGCAGCGGCACGGCGCAACCGCAAGGTTGATATGATTCCGGAATTTGATCAATACCCCATTTTTTATTTCACCAATCACAATAGTGTACAAGGGCCCGGCGATGTATATTGTATGCCCGACCATTTTGAAAAACTCGATTTTGAACTAGAAGCCGCAATTGTAATTTGTAAACCCGGCAGAAATATTAAAGCAGCAGAAGCAGACGAATATATTGCTGGTTTGATGATAATGAATGATATGAGTGCAAGAAGATTGCAAATGGAAGAAATGTTGCTAAACCTTGGCCCTGCAAAAGGAAAAGATTTTTCTACATGCATTGGTCCTATGCTGGTAACCCTGGATGAGTTGGAACAATTTGAAGTTTCATGCAAGGAAAACCATACAGGCAAAGCCTGGAACCTTACCATGACTTGTAAAGTAAATGGTATAGAACTGAGTCGTGGCAATGTAAGCGATATGGATTGGACCTTTGCCGAAATTATTGAACGCTGTAGTTACGGAGTAAACCTGTATCCTGGAGATGTAATTGGCAGCGGCACTGTTGGTACCGGTTGTTTTTTAGAGCTTAATGGCACCGGAAAATTGAATAACCCCGATTATACAGAGCAATGGTTGCAGCCAGATGATGTGGTGGAAATGGAAATTGATGGGTTGGGAATTCTTACGAATACAATTGTGAAAGAAGATAGCGAAATGAGTTTATTGGCTTTAAAAAAGTAATTATTATGTTTTTGAACCTTAAAGACTTAAAACCTGCCGAAGCTCAAAACTACTTGCAACATGCCATTGCACCAAGGCCAATTGCTTTTGCATCTACCATAGATAAAGAAGGAAATGTAAACCTATCTCCCTTTAGTTTTTTTAATTTATTTAGTAGCAATCCCCCAATAGTAATTTTTTCGCCGGCAAGAAGAGTAAGGGATAATACCACCAAGCATAGCTTACAAAATGTAGAAGAAGTGCCTGAAGTGGTAATCAATATTGTTGATTATGATATGGTACAGCAAACATCACTTGCAAGTTGCGAATTTCCAAAGGGCAGCAACGAATTTGTGAAAGCTGGTTTTACAGCAGAAAAAGCAACGCTGGTAACTCCGCCCATGGTAAAAGAAAGCAAAGTAAAATTAGAGTGCAAAGTACTGGAGATAAAAGCACTTGGTGCAGAAGGCGGTGCAGGCAACCTGGTTATTTGCGAAGTGCTTTGTATGCATATTGACGATAATATTTTGGATGCCGATAAAAAAATTGATCAAACCAAACTAAATCTTGTAGCAAGGCTTGGTGGCGATTGGTATTGTAAGGTAGATGAAGACAGCCTTTTTAAAGTAGCTAAACCAAATACACAACTGGGCATTGGAGTTGATGCATTGCCTCAGGATATTCGCAATAGCAAAATACTTACAGGAAACCACTTGGGGCAACTGGCTAATGTACACGAAATGCCAGTTATTGAACCCTCCTTTGCTGATGATAAATTAAAAAATATCATCCAGTATTATTCCATTAACCCAACAGATATGGATAAAGAATTGCATACCTATGCAGCAAAGCTATTGGATGATGGTAATGTTCACGATGCCTGGCAGGTTTTATTGGCCGATTAGAATATCTATCCAAACAATTTTCCCAATTGTATAAATAAATTTCCCTTTAAGGATAACTAGATAACTTCTATTTTCTTCTTTTTGCCATCCAAAATAAAATTTCATGGCAAGTAAACCAACGGTACACAATCAAATGCGTATCTGGCACCGCTACCTCGGCTTTTTTTTAGCAGGTATAATGACGATTTATGCACTAAGTGGCATTGTTCTTATTTTTAGGGATACCGATTTTTTGAAAAAAGAAAAAATAAACAATAAAAAGCTCCAAACAAACCTTAGTGCCGACGAACTGGGGAAAGCTATAAAAATCAGAGACCTAAAAATTGACACTTTACAAGGAGACATCGTTAAGTTTAAGCAAGGAGCTTACAATAAAACTACCGGTGAGGTAAACTATAAAACCAAATCGCTTCCCTTTGTTTTAGACAAGATGAGTAAACTTCATAAGGCCAACTCTAACAGCCCCTTATTTTTTTTGAATATATTTTTTGGCCTATCTCTTTTATTTTTTGTAATCTCTTCTTTTTGGATGTTTTTACCTAAAACAAGCATTTTTAAAAGAGGGCTTTATTTTACCCTTGCAGGCATTGTGTTCACACTTATCCTGTTATTTTGGTAGTAGCTAAAATGCAAGCCTAAAACTACCAAATACACCAAATTTTTTCGTTTGTTTATCGGGGATAGATGTTGGCAACAGGCGCCAAATAAAGTCAACCCTAAAAACATGAAGAATATTGTCAATGCCTGTACCCAACTCCAGATAAGTTTTGCCATTTAACGACTGAAACGCACCGCCTTTATCAAAATTGAACTCCTTATTATCTTTCGATAAATTGCCCCACAAGGTTTTTAATGTCCACAATTGCCGGAACTTTAGTTTTGGGAATAGCCTAAAAATTCCATTGCCAATATTATGCTCGATGCTTATGCCTGCATACCTGTCATGAATAAACTCATAACGGTTCATCATATTAAAAGTGTATTTGTTATAATAATGCAATTCGTTACCCGGGGCTACATCCAGCAGTACATAAGGTAGCTTGCCAAAAGTTTTTCCGCCATATAGTTGATAACTTATGGCTCCAAAGGGTGGAATTTTCATATAATCCGAAATACTGCCAGATATTTTTGTATAAGCATAATTGCTTTTAAAAACCCCGGCTATACCTCTTGCAATATAAAGTTCGCCAATAGGGTAAGGACTGCCAAGGCTTGTTCTAAAAAAAGTATTCTCCAAAAACTTTTCGAGATAAGCAAAGCGAAGCCTAAGTGAAACTTCAAAATTTACCAACGCCTCCCTACCAGCAATGGCCGGAAAAGAATCTTTTATCGGAATATTTTGTAGCGGATTAAAATTTTTGTGTGTTACAGCTATCAATTCCGATAAGCCCAATCGGTGCTCATTAAAAAATTCAAACCGCTTTTCCTCAATTCGTATAAATTTTAAAGGGATTGCAGGTTTGCGGATTGCCAATGCAAAAATATTATCCTGAGTTACTTCGCCATAATAGGTTTGGCCAAAATCAAGATCATTGGTATATGAAGCATACCAATACCTGCGTGGATGCTTTTGTGGAAGATAAAATAATTCAGCTTTTCCTTTCAATTTTTTATCGCCAAAACCATAGGCTAGGTAAGTATGATACCACCAACGCTTATCAAATTTTTTATTGCTGCTCACATCAAACCGAACTCTAAAACCTTCCCAGCTATTGGCTGTAACCCAATTGTACCACTGGCCTATGCGTACATTTCCAATATCCTTGTATCCTGTTGCAATAAAATTTATGCGGTCTGTAAGTCTTTGAAATTTGGGGTCGTTTAATAAGGTATCAATCATCTTTAAAATACCGGCTTCTGCTTTGCTTAGTTCTTCATGCCTCGATTCGTACCAATACTCTTTGCCTTTACTGGTAGCATTTTCAAGTGTAATTACCTCTTCCTGAATTTTATTTTTGGCCAATTCTTCGGCAACAGAACTGTCATTTACCAATACATTGCGGTAAGTAGTGGTTTTTCTTCCTATAAATCCCGGAAGGGATTTTCCAATCGGCGGAACAATATCTGCCACAAATTTATCTTTCGATAAAAACCAGGTACTATCATTGATTAATGTAAATTCCTGTACCAAGCTTAGCTTATCTACATAATTAACATTGGCAAGTTTACCAAGCCTCAAATTCATTTTTTGTATTGCAAAAGAGCCCACATGTACCCAACAATCTCCTTCAAAAGTATTTGTGCCTGCTCGGCGAGGCGCAAATACAAGATGAAAATACCGTTGATTGTTTATTTGCTGTGTGTCTATTACTTTATAATTGTAATAGAGGTCGCCATTGTCGCTAGCGGGGCTTACAAATTGCAGATTGAATACTGCAATATAATTGGCATATACATTTATGTTTTGATCCATTCCGCCCAGGTATTTTACCAGGCTTTCGTTGTTAATACCATTCGTACTGGAGGCCTTGATAACCTCTCTTCTTTTTAGAGGCTTTTTTTGATAGTAATAATCAGAAATGGTTTCGGTAAGATAAGTGGGTAGGTATTTAATCCCATCAGAGCTATCCATATTATTTTTCATAAGCTCACCTACGGAACGAAGTGGTTTAAACTTGGAAATTTTTTTTACGTTGATATTTTTAATATCAAGTTCAAGCTTGTTATACAACTCGTAAGAAAAATTATCGTATCGGTAACGGTCGTTTTTGGGTTTGTGTTGCACAATTTTTTTCCAAACAAATAAACCTTTATTTACGGTTGCCTTTACTACCGCACCCTCTAAAAACTTACCGGCTTCCATTGCGACATTCAAGTTAATACTATCCTTTGTTACATCTATCCCTATGGTAGTAGGCTTAAATCCCACGCAGGTAATAATAATAGAGTCAGATGGCCATTTGCTTGCTGAAAAATTGAAACTGCCGGAAGAATCGGTAAGCTTTCCTATATTGGTACTTTTAAAAATTACAGATGCAAATACAACAGGCTCTTCGCTGTGAGCATCTTTTACAGTAGCGTTTATATGTTTTTGTTGTGCCATAGCAGTAGGCGCAACAAAAAAAGTAAGTATAACCAATTGTAATAAAAAGCGCAGGTTAGCAGATTTCATTCAGTACAAATTTAACATAGCCTACGCAATCAGTAAAACATGTTTTACTGAAGGATAGCCTGCAACACGGCAGGATATTTGATATATGTGTTTTAAAATATCTTATGACAAAAATACTTACTTCCTGCATCAGCCTGCTATTCGTATCATATTTTTCTTTGGCACAGTTAAAAGTTACAGATGCCTGCCCTGGTTTTACTATAGATATTTTGGAAGGAAATATCAACAAAGTGCACCCAAAATCAACCATTAGCGAGATAATAAAAACTTTTCCCTGCCAAACATCAATTGAAGAAAGAGGAGATAGCATTGGCAGGTGCAATGGTGTTTTTTACAATAACAGGGGTGTAAGTTTCTATACAGGTCGAAACTATATTGAAATAACAGATGCATATAAAGGTAAAATGGAACCAGCAATAATGGGTGCAGCAAAAGGAAGTCTTTTTAATATTTTGGGCCATCCCAAGTTAAAAGATATTGAATGGGAAGCATATCAAACCAGGTACGGAACCCTTATTTTATATTATAACAAAACCAATAAAGTTAATAAAATACAAATAAGCAGTAGGCCTACAGAAACAATAAAACTTTGCGAATAATTAATTTCTTTCAAAGAAGATAAAAACAAAACTTTAGGGCAAAATGTGCAAACCCTACAAGAGAAGCATATGTAGTTTGTGCTTGCGCTAACCCAATTTTGCAACAAAGCATTGTATTATTTTGTTGTTGAATATATTTGAACTATGAAAATCATATTCAACATATTCTTTTGCTTCTCTTCATTCCTGTCTTTTGCCCAATCACTAATAAATGATTCCACAGCTAATAAATTAGCAGCACTACCCCTCAAGTGCCTACAACAGGAGTATCCAAACAAACTAGGTCAGCTATTAAACGACTCTACAGAAATAGCATCGCCTAAAGAATTGCACCCTGCATTTTATGGTTGCTTCGATTGGCACTCATCTGTGCATGGCCATTGGTCGTTGGTTTACCTGCTCAACCACTATCCTAATTTGAATAATAGACAAATCATCATTGAAAAATTGCAGCAAAACCTTTCGCAGCAAAACATTGCTGTGGAAATAAATTATCTACAGAAAAAGCATGAAAAGAGTTTTGAACGTACCTACGGTTGGGCATGGGTTTTAAAACTGCAACAAGAGTTGGATATAAGTAAAGAACCTGCAATAAAATTACTGGCTGCTAACCTGCAACCACTTTCGAACTTATTGATAAAACGGTATATAGAATTTATGCCCAAACTACTTTACCCACTAAGGGTTGGCACACATAGCAATACTGCTTTCGGTTTAACCTTTGCGTATGATTATGCAGTATATAGCAATAATAATTCTTTAAAGGACTCTATAATAAAAAATGCTAAAAGGTATTTTTTAAAAGACAACAACTGCCCTTTTACTTGGGAGCCTAGTGGAACTGATTTTTTATCGCCCTGCATGGAAGAAATCAATTTAATGGAAAGAGTATTGCAGCCAACCGAATTTTTGGTATGGCTAAAAAAGTTTGCTCCTGCTTTGTTCAATAAAAATTTTTCTTGGGAAACCGCAAAAGTTTCTGACCGTGAAGACGGACATTTGGTTCATTTAGATGGACTCAATTTTAGCCGTGCATGGTGCTTTTTTGCGTTAGCTAACAAATATCCTACTCAATTATTGCATTTAAAAAAACTAGCAATGATACATTTTAATTATTCGCTTCCATCAATAACCGATGGCAACTACGAAGGAGAACATTGGCTGGCTTCTTTTGGTTTGCGTGCGGCACAAACGTATAGTGAAAAAAATAAGTAGGTTTTAAAACTTTGTTGCAATAATAGTTTCAATTATTGCCTTTAATTTATGGTAAGCAATGTATTTTTGCCAGATGAAAATGCTGACAGCATTCATGGCAATATATATGCTAACACTTAGCTGCTTACCCTGCGGCGACAGTGCCGATTGCATAGACGAGATTTCTACGGCTATTTCTGAAACCTTACCCCACCATGAGAATCATGAAGAAAACTGCACTCCATTTTGTGTGTGTGCCTGTTGCGCTGTGCCTATTGTTCAACCCAATTATTTTGTTGTAACTCCTAGATTAAAGCCATTTTGTGTTTCAAATATCATCTTCGATGAAGATTTTTTTTCAAGTAATATCCACAATATCTGGCAACCTCCACGGCAATTTATTGGATAGCAAATTGCTTATTAACGATAGTTGTACCTATCAAGCATAATAGGGCACCTGTCATCTTTTAACATTGATACAGTTATAAATGAAGAACATATTTTTATGCCTTGCAGGTATGCTATGGATGTATGCTGTGCAGGCGCAAAATTCACTTAGTTTTAAAGTGAAAGACAAACATTCCGGAGAGGGCTTGCCTGGTGTAACAGCTACTGTAAAAAACAATAATATAGCAGCAGTGTCAGATGAGGCCGGCATGATAAACCTTAACAATATTCCTTCGGGCAAACACAGTATATTAATTGAATCAAAAGAATTCAAATCCATCGTACTCAAGCTAGAGTTTCCGCTTACTAAGCCCATTGCAGATGTTGAAATGGAAGAAACCGAGAGCCACGAAGGGCACGACCATGACGAAGATGAAATAGTGATAGCATCTACAAGAAATTCAAGAACGATACAGAATATTCCAACCAGGGTTGAATTTATTGCGGGAGAAGAGTTGGAAGAAAAAGCAAATATGAAACCTGGCGACATCCGTATGGTATTGGCAGAAAGTACAGGTGTGCAAACACAGCAAACTTCTGCTACTTCTGCAAATGCATCCATCCGCATTCAGGGATTGGATGGCCGTTACACCCAAATTTTGAAGGATGGGTTTCCTTTGTATGCAGGTGCAGCAGCCGGGCTGGGTTTATTACAAACACCTCCGCTCGATTTAAAACAGGTAGAAATTATCAAGGGTTCTGCATCTACGTTATACGGTGGAGGTGCCATTGCAGGTCTTGTAAATTTAATTTCTAAAACCCCTACTGACGAGCGGCAATTAAACTTTCATCTTAATGCAACCTCTGCAAAAGGGCTTGACCTAAATGGCTTTTATGGCCAAAAGTTCAACAAGGTTGGCCTTACCATTTTTGCCTCACGCAATAGCAGCGAAGCTTACGACCCTGCAGATATTGACCTTAGTGCGATTCCGGAATATACCCGGTATGTTTTTAATCCTAAACTGTTTGTTTACTTCAATAAAAAAACAACCATGAACTTTGGCGTAAACACAACATTTGAGAAAAGAACAGGCGGCGATATGCATTACCTAAAAGGCGAAAACAATCCTGCACATTCATTTTTTGAAAAAAATGATACACGCCGTATTAGTACACAGTTTACATTAGACCATATTATTGATGAAAAAACAAAGCTCACACTAAAAAACAGTTACAGTTATTTTGATAGAAATACTAGCACTCCATTTGTTGTATTTGATGGAAAGCAAAAAGCTAGCTTTACAGAATTGAATATAGATAAGCAAGTAGGTAAATTGGAATGGATTGCAGGGTTGAATATATGGACAGATGATTTTAAAGAAGCTTCTCAAACAACTGTTCCTAAAAGAGATTATACATTAAACACTTATGGTGCTTTTGTTCAAAATACATGGCTGGCAGCTAACTGGTTAAATATTGAAACCGGCATAAGGGGTGATTATGTGCAGGATTATGGCTTTGCCTTTTTACCAAGGCTGAGTGCTTTAATAAAATACAATTCTTCTCTCTCGTCTCGTATTGGCGGCGGTTTGGGATATAAAGCACCAACAATTTTTACCGAAGATGCAGAACGAATCCAATACAACAGGGTTTTTGCAATTGATAAAGATGTACATAAACTAGAACGCAGCTATGGTTTTAATGCAGATATCAATTACAAAACAACCATTGCAGATGCAGTAAATTTCAGCATCAACCATATGTTCTTTTACACCTACATTCGCAACCCCTTATTGTTAGAATATGATGGCTTTTCAGATGCATATCATTTTAGAAACATCAAAGGGCATATAGATACAAGGGGTATGGAAACTAATATAAAATTGGGATATAAGGATTTTAAATTGTTTTTAGGCTATACTTACACCGATGCCTATATACATGAAGGTTCTAATAAAAGAACAAACCCACTCACCCCAAGGCATCGCATCAATTCTGTATTAATGTATGAGGTAGAAGAAAAATGGAAACTCGGATTAGAAGGCTACTACTTCAGCAAACAGATATTGAATGACGGAAGCAAAGGCAGAGATTATTGGGTAACCGGTTTTATGGCCGAAAAGCTTTGGGAAAAATTTTCATTGTATATCAACTTCGAAAATTTTTTAGATGCAAGGCAAACCCGCTATGGCTCTATTTATAGCGGCACTATTACCAATCCAAACTTTAAAGATATTTATGCCCCGTTAGATGGTTTTGTAATAAATGGTGGTATTAAATTAAAATTGTAAATACTTGTGTTCAAATAAATGGATGATTTGTTATTATGCAAATCATCCATTTATTTTTCGTTAAAAACTCAACGCAGACTGTATCTAATACCAGTAAATACTCTGATTCCCTGATTGGGGGCATACATATAGTTAGGGTCAAAGGTTAAGCCGTATGGATTTGCTGCATCCGCTACTACTTGTCCGTTGCTATCAAACTGAACATCTTTGTCAAATGGGTCATTGCTTCTTGCTATTAAAAAAGGATTGTTTCTTCCAGGTAAAAAATTCAACAGGTTCTTAATACCTGCATAAATTTCTATTTTCTTCAATCCGCTAAAACTAAATTGAATATTCTGAATACTCCACCAGGGCGAATAGGCTTTTCTTGGATCCTTTTCACTTAACAGTGGCAGGCGCATTGGGCTGTATATATTGCCAGTGTAATCAATAGAGGTATTTATCTTTTTTATTTTGTATGATACGGACCATGTTCCTGTAAATTTTTCTGTAAGTATTTGTTGATATGTTTTTTTGTTTTGAGTTAGTGTATTTTCCATTAATGTTGCGCCTGCAATTATCTTGATGCCATTCCGTAGAGCAATGTCCATATTGAGCGTAATACCTTTACTTTCGGCATATCCAACCAGGTTGTCATAAATAATTTGGTTGGGGTTGCTGTCAAAATCGCCCACAATGCGGTTATTAAAATAGGTGTAAAACAGCGATGCATCAAGATTTACACTGCCTAGGTTTCCAAAGTGCATTTTTCGTATGTAGTTAATGTTTACATTATACGATTTTTCAGGTTTCAGTTCATTTTTAATGAGCACTTCTCTTGCTCCGGTAAGTGCTGCATGGTCTTCAGTAAATAAATTCACCACCCTAAAACCTGTTCCGGCATTCAATCGTAGCGTATTATGTTCGTTAATTGTCCATTTATGAGCAACTCTGGGTGTAAAAATATTGCCGTGATAATTGTTATAATCGTAGCGGGCACCCAGCAGCAGTTTATGCTTTTGAGAAAAATTTATTTCATCCTGCGCAAAAAATCCAGGTAACCATGTTTTTTGTGGCTGTGATGTGGCTGCGGTATTGTCGTTATAAAATGTATAGCGCAATGCAATCCCAAGTAAACAATCATTCTTTTCAATTTTTTTATCCCAGGTTAGTTGAGCAAAAGAAATTTTTTGAACTGCATCAAATATTGTATTGCCATATGCGCTATTTTGGTAATGCTCATTGTAAGATAATGATAACATCAGTTTTTCTACTGTAGGCAATTGGTACTGGCTGAGCAATTCCCATCGGTTGGTATAAATGCTTTCCCCGTAAATACTATCACCTGCCCTAAAGCTTTTGTTCCATCGCATATCGCCACCCCACCTATCTTCATACATATATCTGGCGGCAATATTAAAAACCTTGTTTTCTTTACGACTAATATTTATTTTTTCAAAAAAAGAGAGCCTGTCTTGCAAAGTAATATCTGTAAAGCCGTCTTGGTTTTTATCAACCCGGTTTTGGAAGTTAAAATAGTTGATGCCACTTAACAAATGAATATGTTTATTCAGTTTTACTTTAAATCCTACATCAGTATTTGTTTCTCCCCAGCTTGTTGTAAAAATATCTGCTGCTAGTTTTGGTGCTGCTAGTGCATTTTTGGTAATAATATTAATCAATCCGCCAACTGCTTCGCTACCATACAAAGAAGAAGCCGGCCCTTTTACAATTTCAATTCTTTCAACCAATGAATTTGGAATTCCCGATAGTCCATACACAGTAGAAAGCGAGCTCACAATAGGCATACCATCCAATAAAACCATTGTGTAGGGCCCTTCTAAGCCGTTGATATGAATATCGCCAGTATTGCAAACCTGGCAATTTAGTTGTGGACGTACCCCATTAATATTCTGTAAAGCATCGTAAATATTGGGCGTGGGGTTTTTTTTAAAGAAGGCCGGGGTATATACTTCAACCGCTACTGGGCTTTCCATTCTTTTCACTTCTTTTAGTGTGCCTGTTACCACCACGTCATCCAAAGCTTTTTCAATGCTTGTAAGGTTTATAGTAAGCATGATTAAAGAATCGGGGGCTACGGTGAGTTTTTTTTCAAAGCTTTCAAAACCCACGCATGATATTAATAGTCTGTGTAAACCCGGCTCAACATCTGAAATAGAAAACTTTCCCGCTGAATCAGAAAGAATTATTTTTTTGTCAAACAATATGGTTGCATTTTCAACAACTCCATTTTCAATACTTAAAACGCCACTAACGCTCCCTTTTTGAGCAAAGCAGGAAAAAGAAAAAAGAAGAAGGAAAAGAAAAAAGAAGTTTTTCAAGTGACTTATTTGTTCTACAAAACTAATAAGTTAGATTAATCTAACAAAATATATTTTTGTTTCTAATATCCTCGGTTAGCAGCTACTACCTGTAATCCTATAAAAACTTACTTTTGCTTTATGCATTCTTATACGGAAGAAAATTATCTAAAGGCTTTATTTAACCTAGCAAATGAAAAGGGCGAAGTGAGTGCCAATGAATTGAGCAAAAAGCTAGAAATAAAAATGCCTACTGTTAACAGCATGATGAAAAAGCTTGCTGAAAAAAAGCTAGTACATTACGAAAGCTATAAGCCATTGCGATTAACTGAAAAAGGGAAAAAAGAAGCCGGCCTCATTATTCGTAAACACAGGCTTACAGAAATGTTTTTGGTTCAGGTGATGGAGTTTGGCTGGGAGCAGGTGCATGAAATTGCAGAACAGATGGAACACTTGCATGCCCCATATTTTTTTGAAAAAATGGATGAAATGCTTGGCTACCCAACCATTGATCCACATGGATCGCCCATACCCGATAAAAGCGGAAAAATAAGCTGGAAACAATATGATAAATTAAGTGAATGCAAAGCAGGGGAAATTGTAAAATTGGCAGCAGTGATTAATGGTACAGATGACTTTTTAAAATTTTTGAATAGTAGGGAACTTCAATTAGGCATTAAAATTAAAATAAAGGCTGTTGAAACGTTTGATGGCAGTATGATTATTAGCTATAATAAAAAAAGTGCAGAAACATTAAGTCGCACTGTTGCAGAAAGGCTGCTGGTTGAAACATCTAAATAACGGTTAATGTTTTTTTAACACCCTTCTTTATATATTTGGCTATAACATACTGTATGAGAATTCAAAAACACTGTAGCTTTCTCTTATTTTATTTAATACCATTTGCCACATTAGCGCAACTCCAAAAATTATACTTAAACCCTTCCACAGCGAGCGCCGCTCCTCAATCAAGATTTATAGAAATAACAAAGTTCATCCCTGTTAATGCAGCAGCACAAAAAGTAAGTGCAAATGGTGCGCTATTTATCACTGTAAAATATTATGTACTTTATGATTACACTGCAAAAAAATTGTCCTTCCTAAACAAAGAAGGCAGATTTATTAAATCTATAGGTATAAAAAAATATGGAAACGTCTCTATAGAATACGATAATAAAAATGAGCTGCTAAAATTCAATATTCAAAATAAAAATTATACACTTATTGATAAAGATCTGGTTACAATAAGAGCGAATTATGACAAAAAAAGCAATCAAAAGTATTACAAAAGTTATGTAATTGATTTAAACCAAGAAGCTTTGGAAATAAAGCGTACACCTACAGATCCATACTTTATCATCAATGCACAGTGGTATTATGATAACTATTATTATTTGTGCGATTTAACCGTTAATCCAAAAGCGAAAGATACTGTAGGGTATGAATTACAAATGCTGCAAAATTATAAACGAGTACAATCATTTTTCCCATTTAATAAGGCTACCAACACCTTGTTTCGATATACATCTTCTATATTACAAATATCTCTTTCTAATACCGATACGCCCTATATTAAATATGCATCCCGTCCTTTTAATAGTACTATTTATAAGCTTTACAAGGACAGTATTCAGGAACTTTACAAAATTATTCTTCCTGCAGAAAATGCTTTTCCGGAATCGTTGTTAAGAAATGGTTTTAAATCTAAAGCTGATTGGGAAAATTATAGAAGAAGCAATGGTTCAGTGTTTTCCACTATCAGCAACATAGCCAATCTGAATAGTTATTTACTATTTGGAATAGAGTTCATCCGCAATTATAAATCGTTTTTATATGAGAAAAAGTCGGGTAAGTTTTACAGTGCAGATAAAATAAAAAGTGATAGCAGCCAGTTTAACATACATCTTTTACAAAATGGGCTTGGCGAGCTTAGCAATGGCAAATATTACAAAGTAATACCTGCACAAGGGTTGATAGATTTTTATATACAGAATAAAGAAAAAAGCATTACTTATCCAGCGGAGCTCGAATTGTTTTTAAAAAATGCTACCAAAAATGCTAACCCACTCATAGTAGAGTATAAATTTAAAGATTAACCCTATGATTCGGCATTTTCTTCTTTTAGTTTTTCTTTTAAATATTGTCCCTACTTGGGGTCAAATACTAAATGGGAAAATATCAGGCATTATTTTAGACTCTGCAAGCAACACAAGTTTAGAACTTGCGACGGTAAGCATTTTTGATAAAGACTCAGTGCTTATTAATTACCAACTATCAGATAAGAACGGAAATTTTAGTATTGGTAAAATTCCTCTTAACAGAAACTTTAGGTTAGAGGTATCGTATGTTGGCTATAAACCTTACAGGCAATATTTCCGTTTTGATAGTTTAAAAACTAGTCTGAATTTGAAAGTTGGACTGGCAATAAACCTTGATGATAGCAATGCGGTTGTTGTAAAATCTATTGTGCCCATAAGAATGAATGGCGATACATTAGAAATTAATCCTGCTGCTTTTAAAATGGAAAAAACTGCAGTTGCTGAAGAATTGCTCAATCAGGTGCCGGGGATAGTAATTTGGGCCGATGGGAGCATTACCGTAAATGGCAGGCCTGTACCCAAAATATTGGTGGATGGAAAACCTCTTTTAAATCAAAATGACCCAACAGTAGCTACGCAAAACTTACCAAAAAATGCTATTGAAAAAATTCAACTGTACCAGGAAGTAGATCGCAACAAAGAACAAAGAGACAACACTGAGCAGGACTCGATTTATACAATGAACATTAAGTTAAAGGAAAATAAAAAAACAGGCTACTTTGGCAAAGCAGGCGCAGGCTATGGAACCGATAACCGCTATGAATCTGATGGATCTATACAAGCATACAATAAAACAAACAGCCTGGCTATTGGTGGCGGAGTCAATAACATAAACAAAAGCGTAGGTAGTATTCAGCAAATGCTTGGCAACAATACATTCCGAAAAATGAACCCGAACATTTTTAATGTAGGTAGTTTTGGGCGAAATGGTATCAATAAAAGTTTTTCTCTAGGCGCACAGTACACACACGATTTTATTTATTCAGATAATGGAAGCAGGTACAATTCCATTTCTTCCAATTATGCCCACACCGGCAATGACAATTTTGTTTCTACAAAATCGCTACAGGAAAGAACCACCAGTAATTTCTCGCAGTTTATTGAAAGTGAAAGTACCAGTAATGTAAATAGCTTTGGTAATACTGCAGGACTTAGCTATAGAAAATCAAAAAATAATTCCAAAAATTTTAACCTAAATGCACAAACCAGCTTTAACAACAGCCATGCATTTAATAATAATTTCACTTCCGTAAAAGATAGTACCCGAGCGTTGCAAAGCAGCAATGATCTAAATACCGAAACAAATACCAAATCACAATCCGGAAATATTGGTATGGCTCTTAGTAATTTCAGTAGTTCAAATCCGTTAACAAGGTTTAGCCTTTCTGCATCGGCCAATTTTACAAACAATGTAACTGAAAGAAATACCCGGAGTATTTTTGATTCTTATACAGATCCTACTGCCGACGCAAGCTATAACCGTTTATATAATACCGATAACCAAAGCCGTAGTATCAGCATCAACTTTAACTACTTTGGATTGCGACGGCTACTTTTCAGGCGTTTCAATTTATTTAAAACCGAATTAAATGCCAATCAGTCTTTTTCATATAGTCAAAATAGTAGTACTAATGAGGTGAACGATTATGATAGTACGGTCGGAAAATTTATACAAAACAACAGCCTTAGCAACTATAACAAAGTACAAACAATATTATATACTCCTTCGCTTACGCTACAAAAATTTTTTAATAAATGGACAGCCCGGAATAGCAAGAACATATCACTTTCATTAAAATTTGCTCAAAGTATTAGAAAGGAAATGAACAACTCCACATTTGCAATTAGAAATGTGGACAGGAGTTTTTCATTTTTTACACCAAGCTTTAATATCTTCTACAACTATGGGGCAAGGGACAAATTCATGTATAATATGAATGCAGGCTACAGTAGGAATTTTTCATACCCATCTGTCGATCAACTTTACACCATTACAGATAGTATCAACTTATATTCTGTTCGTTTTGGCAACCCCAATTTAAAAAATACCCGTAGCGACAATTTTAATTTAAATCTTTCAATTAACAAACGCAAACCAAAAGCAAAATATGAACTCAGCGGATCGGCAAGCGGTAATATAGGTTATAAAACAAATCCTGTGGCAGATAGTATTATCAACCAACAATCGGGAAAACGTTTAATGTATTATGTAAATGCCGGCAATGGTATTGACTTTAGTTTAAACTATGCTGTCAACATTGCCCGAAAGTTTAGGAAGAGTTCTATTCAGCTTCAGTATGGCGGCAGCAGTAGTAATAACAGGAGTTCAAATTTTATAGATGGCATTGCCTCTAACAATCGTAGCAATAACCTTAGCCATAATATTAGCCTGCAATATTCTTTAAAGACAATGCTTATTTTAAAGTTGTCGGAAGGTATTAGCAACATTTCTTCCAGTCAATCTGCTAGTGGGCTTTCTTCTTTCAAGGTAACCAATATTTCCACCCAGTTTGGCGCAACATTAAATATTTCAAAAGATATAAGTTTTAATACCACAATAAGCACTACCAATAACAGCAATATTGCTAATAACATTGTGCTTTGGCATGCTTTTGCCTCTTACAGGTTTTTGCAAGGCAAGCAGGGCGAATTAAAATTTTCTGCATTTGACCTATTGAAGAAATTCCAAAATATTAATATCAACAGCAATATTGATGGCACTACTACTACGGTAACCAATGGTTTGCGCCAATACTTTCTACTTACATTTTCTTATTATCCAAGAAAGTTTGGAAAGAAGGACTCCGATGATTGATAAAGGCAGGTTTATTTAGTTTATTTTTGAAGCAAATAAGCTTAAATAAGTCCAATGAAATTTTCTAAGATTCTTGCACTATCAATTATGCTGGTTGCTAGTTTCAATGCAGCCTTTTCGCAAATCCAAAATTACGCTTCGCTTGTAAACCCCTTTATAGGTACTGGCGGCCATGGCCACACTTACCCAGGCGCAAGTATGCCTTTTGGCATGATGCAGCTAAGCCCAGATACCAGACTGGAAGGATGGGATGGTTGTAGCGGCTACCATTATAGCGACTCATTAATCTATGGTTTTTCGCATACACATTTAAGTGGAACCGGTATTCCCGATTACTGTGATATTTTATTAATGCCATTCACCGGAGAAGTAAAATGGAATAATAAAGAATATGCTTCTTCCTTTTCTCATAAAAACGAAAAAGCACATGCAGGGTATTACGAAGTGTTGCTGGATAAACATACTATTAAAGCTGCACTAACCACTTCTATCCGCTCAGGTATGCATCAATATATTTTTGCTGCAGATGCAAATGAAGGAAAAGTGTTGATTGATTTAAAACATAGAGATGAAGTATTAGAATCCTCATTAGAAATTGTGAATGACTATGAAGTACGGGGTATGCGCCGCAGCAAAAGCTGGGCAACCAACCAAGTCGTTTATTTCTATTTAAAATTTGATCAGCCAATAAAAAATTTTGGAGTTGCCTTGAATGATCAGTTACAAAACGGCATCAGCAAAGCTTCCGGAAAAAATGTAAAATCATTTTTTAGTTTTGATTTGAAAGGAGATAAAAAAGTACAGGTTAAAGTAGGTATTTCTGGTGTAAGCATGGACAACGCACATATGAATTTAGATACTGAAATTCCGGGATGGGATTTTAATTTGATAAAAACCAATGCTGAAAATGCATGGAACAAAGAGCTAAGCAAAATTGAAGTAAGTGGTGGAACAAAAGATGAGCAAATAGTTTTTTATACAGCCCTATATCATGCTTCACTTAATCCCAATATTTATACCGATGTAAATGGAGAATACAGGGGAACAGACAAACAGGTACACAAAGCCGATGGCTTTACAAACTATACTGTTTTTAGTTTGTGGGATACTTACCGGGCATTACACCCATTGATGAATATCATCAATAAAAAAAGAAGCAACGATTGGATTAATACATTTTTAGCACAATATAAATATGGCGGCATGTTGCCTGTGTGGGAGCTAAGTGGCAATGAAACGTTTTGTATGATAGGTTATCATTCCATTCCGGTAATTGTAGATGCGTACCTAAAAGGCATTGTTGATTTTGACAAAGAATATGCATTAAAAGCCATGATGGATTATGCAGAAAGTAATAGATATGGATTAGCTGCCTATCAAAACAAAGGATTTATAAGTAATGATGAAGATCATGAAAGTGCCAGCAAAACCATGGAATATGCTTACGACGACTGGTGTATTGCACAATTTGCCTGGCGGCTCGGAAAAGAAGATGTTTATAAAAAATATTTAGAGCGTTCTCTATATTATAGAAATTTATTTGACCCATCCACCAATCATATCCGTGGCAAAGTACAAGGGTTTTGGTTTACTCCATTTAAAGCCGGAGAAGTGAATAATTTTTTTACAGAAGGAAACTCATGGCATTACAGTTTTGCTGCGCCGCATGACATAAATGGTTTGGAAAAATTAATGGGTGGACAAGAAAATTTTTACGCCAAAGCAAATGAATTGTTTACAACAAAAGAACCTTTAAGTGGGCGAGACCAGGCAGATGTAACCGGGCTGATTGGCCAATATGCACAGGGTAACGAACCCAGCCATCATATGGCTTATTTATTCAACTATGCAGGCAAGCCATGGCGTACACAGGAACTTATCAGTAAAATAAACAAGGAGTTCTATCTAAACAGCCCCGATGGATTAATAGGTAATGAAGATTGTGGGCAAATGAGTGCGTGGTATATTTTTAGTGCTATGGGTTTTTATCCTGTAACACCTGCCAGCAGGATTTATGCATTGGGTACTCCAGTTTTTGATGAAGTAAAAATGCATTTAGAAAATGGTAAAACATTTATCATAACAGCTAAAAATTTATCCAAAAATAATTTTTATGTAAAAGGCTTACAGTTGAATGGGACAGACTATCCAAAAACATTTATCAGCTATCAGGATTTTGTAAATGGCGGCTCTATGTTGTTTGAAATGAGTAGTGAACCTAACTATAAAAGAGGAATTGCCAAAGAAGATATGCCGACAGCCGAAGTGGACGATGCTAATTTTGTACCAGTCCCCTATTTTGAAATGACAAGCAACAAGATAAAAGAAACACTTAAAGTAGTGATAAAAGGTATTGATAAGGATGCGGATATTTTTTATCGAATTCAATTGCAAGGCAAAGAGCCGGGTGTTTGGAAAAAATATAATAGCCCTTTTATTTTGACTAAAGCTGCCACCGTTCTTTCTTATGCGCAAAAGGGCAGTAATAAAAGCAAAATTACTAGTCAGCAATTTTATAAAGTAATAACAGACAGAACTATCACTATAAAAAGTAAAGTACACCCTATGTACACTGCTGGCGGCCCCGAGGCTTTAATAGATGGTATTATAGGTACCAGCAACTGGAAAACCGGAGAATGGCAAAGCTATTATGACCAGGATTTTGAAGCAGTGGTGGAATTTAAACAACCAAAAAAAATACGCTTTTTAGGATTACATGTATTGGAGGATATAAGCCCATGGATTATGTTCCCAAAAGATGTGTTGTTTGAGGTAAGCAACGATGGTAAAAATTATCGCAAAGTTTCACATACGCTGTACAATGGCTCATCTAATGAACATCCGGCACAGGTAACCATAATGGGTGGCGAAGTAAAAGAAGACATCACTGCAAAGTATGTGCGGGTAAAAGCCCTTAGCGGTGGAAAATTACCTTCATGGCACGAGAGTGCTGGCTATCCATCGCACTTGTTTATTGATGAAATAATAATTAAATAAATGCTATGCTTCATAGAAGGTGATTTGATTTATAGCTACAGCCCAACTATTTATTTAAAAAACTATAACAATGAAAGTTATTTTATTTACTTCTTTACTTCTATTATCAATTGTTGGTTTTGCACAACCATCTCAGCAAAACATTGTCATCATTACCACCGATGGGCTTCGATGGCAGGAATTATTTGGAGGGATGGACTCTGCCATTGCTAACAACAGGCAATTCAACCAAGGCGACAGTAATTATATCTACAAAAATTATTGGGCTTCATCTGCCGAAGAACGACGCAAAAAACTAATGCCATTCTTTTGGACAATGCTTAAAGAACAGGGCAGCATTTATGGCAATAGAAATTTAAACAACAAAATGGATGTTGCAAACCGCTATTGGTTTAGCTATCCCGGCTACAACGAAATAATGACGGGCTATCCCGATACATTGGTAAACAGCAATGGATATAAACCAAATCCAAATACTAATGTACTGGAGTTTTTAAATAATCAACCTATATTAAAAGGTAAAGTAGCTGCATTTGGTGCTTGGAATGCATTTGATAGAATTTTAAATGAACAAAGAAGTGGTTTACACATTGTGAATGGATTTGATGATTGTGGAGGAGCTAATCCAACAGAAAAAGAAAAATTGATTAATGAAATGAGACGGAGCAGTTATAAACCCTGGCATGAAGATGAGTGCTTTGATATATTTACGCATTACGCTGCATTTGAACATTTAAAAACACGCAAACCCAGGGTTCTATATATTTCCTACGGTGAAACAGATGAATGGGCACATGCAGGCCAATACAAAAATTATTTAGACGCAGCCCAACAAGTGGATAAATGGATTGAAGAAATTTGGTTATGGCTACAAAAAGATCCACAGTATGCCGGAAAAACAACCTTGTTATTTACAACCGATCATGGCCGTGGCGATACCATTAAAGAACAATGGACAGATCATGGATCAGATGTTCCGGGAGCAAGCGAAATATTTTTGGCTGCTATTGGCCCCAATATAAAAATAGCAGGTGAGTTAAATAAAAACCAGCAATTTTACCAGATGCAAATAGCACAAACCATTGCAAAAATTATGGGATATACATTTAAAGCCAATCATCCTGTGGCACCAGCGGTTGACGATATGCTTAAGTAACTACTCAACCGATATTAAGCATCGCTATCCTTTTCGGAAAATGGAAAAGACATACAACATCGGCGAAGCGCAGAAATGTACCAAAATGCACAGTTAAAAGACAGGGAATACCACTTGCGAATAGCCGAAACCTAAGCAGATTGTTGTATAGCACTGCCAGTCCAAAACAAAATGCCAGCTCCCACCCTTGGAAAACTGGCATCGCTTTGTATGAAGAAGAAACTTTTTTAGTGCTTAATAATCTTTTGAGTTATAACCTGGTTATTGGTTTTTAAGCGCAGCAAATAAACGCCGGCTGCTAATTCTGCGCCATAAATGTATAACTGGTTAATACCTTCGGTAACATTAAAGTTTAATTGTTTTACTAAGCGGCCTTCGCTGTTAAAAATATTTCCTTCTATTTTTTCACGGCTTACAGCCTCGTACTGAATATTAAGTGTTTGCCTAAATGGATTGGGTGCCAACGAAACAATCCTGCTTTGCGCAGTAGTTTCTTTGCGCAGCACAATATTATTGCTGTAGCGATAACTGCCATCAATATCAATCATTTTTAAACGATAGTAAATAATATTGCTGCTGGGTAATTGATCATCTGTTAAATTGTAATTAGCAACAGTTGATATGTTTTGTGCATTTACAGAACCAATTGCAGCAAAATTATTCCCATTAATACTTCTTTCTATTTCGTAACGAGAGAAATTAATTTCATTTTGCGCCGTCCAGTAAAGCAATGCTTTCTGTTGTTGCAATTGGCCGCTAAAGGTTAGTAATGTAACAGGCACAGTTCCAGTCAATACATTTGCCAATACAAAATCGCTAAAACTGCTAAATTCATCGCTTTGAATAGTGCCCGGGGCGGCACCGGTGGCAATACCGCCAAGATTGAGCCATGCGCCGGCAGCATTGTCTTTTGCTATTTTTAAAATACTATGATCGGCTACGCCATCATCTGCTCCGTAAGGAAGTGTAATACGGAAGTCACGCATATTTACAGGATTTTCTAACATATCAACTTTATAATATCTCACATTAGATACATTGCTAATGCCTGCCGGAAAAGTTCTTGTAGCTGGTGCACCATTCATTACTTCTGCCTGTAAAGTTGCAGCACCTTCACCATCTGATGTGTTGGATGACAATAATAATGGACGATATGCACCGTTTTTACCAATCGGAATTAACTTATCCGTAATGCCGGAATTACCTTTTAACCTGGCTACGCCATTGATGTAGGATGTAGAAGAACCACCGACAGCATTTTCAAAACGAATGGTATTGTTTGCAGAGGTTTGAATAAGACCGTTGGCAAGTTCAATGTTTGTAATATTGTGCATGCCTTGTACAGTAAGGCCCGCAGCATTGTTCATAACCAGTTTAGATATTTCAGTTGCTAAACCACTGGAGTTAACAATTTGCTGCGGAGTGGTTCCGTTTACAATTATTTGTTCTGCAGTTATACTACCGGAATTTTCTAAATTTCCTTTTAATTCAATGGTACCACCCGATACAAAACGATTAGTCAATACATCAAAATTTCCGCCGGGTTGTATAATTAATTCTGATGCAGGTTTTACTTTATACAAATTCATCGACCCACCTACGCCTACCTGCAACCTTCCGGTTACTACCACATCATCAATTGGTAGTTCATTTGATATGGTTACATTGTGCCGCACTTCAATTAAATCATCACCCTTGTTGGGCAACCTTGTAGCTGCAGTCCATGTAGTAGCTGCTACAGTTTTGCTTTCCCAAATAGGAATGTTTGTCCAGTTGCCAGCTGCAATGGTGCGGAACTGTAATGGCTGTTCGCAGGTGAGGCCGGCCAACCAGCCGCTACTTTGTGAGCTACCAATGGCAAATCGAACTGTTAATACACCATCCGGATTGGAGGCTGTAAATTCCTTTAATGTGCTGCCGTTAAAAGTTTGATCAAGTGCTTCAATTCTTGGCGCATTGGCATCGGGTCCATCGTAAACAAAGAGCGTTGCAAATTGAGCTAATTGTAAATTATATATACTCAGTTTTAATTTTGTGCCTGCCGTGGCTGGTGTAAATGTGCGGCTGAAATTATTTCCGGTTAAGCCTATTGGACCACCTGCGTCATAAAAAGAGCTATCACATACAGTTAATGCTGCGTTGCTATTTAATAATACACCTGGAGCATAAGTAAAACTAACAGGGTTACTGGTATTTGTACAACCTGTAACGGGATTGGTAATTTTAACTGCAAACTGCGATGAACTGGAATTGGCAAAAGAAAGCGGAAAGGTATTACTGGTATTAGTTTGTTCCGTTCCGTTTTGTAACCACACATAATTTAACCCACTCTGTTGGGTATAGCTCAGCGTTTCGTTAAAAGCATTTCTATGCGATAACACAGGATTGGCTGGGCTAATTACAGGTGCAGCAGGTAATGCATTTACAATTATGGTTACTTGGTCGGTAGCTATGTTACCGCAAAGATCGGTGATGGTTAATGTGTAATTAAATGTACCTGCATTTGTTCCGGTAAATTGAGGGTTAGCATCATTGGCATTGCTTAAATGAGTGACCGGACTCCATTGATATTTATATTCTTTATTGGCAAATGCTAAAGCATCTAATTGATTAAATGGCTCGGCCACACTACCTATTAGTGTAGCAAAGCCGGTGCTTTTGTTTAGTTTCCAAAGCCCCTTACCACTAAAGTTGGCTGTACTGCCTAAAACAGCGGTCGACGCCACCTGGTACAATTCATCCGTTAGCGGATCGGCATCGCCGCCCTGGGCAAATTGCGAAAGGAAACCCGTGTTGCCCAAAGAGGTTGCCACTCCTGTTGTTTTATTAATGCTTAATAATTGAGAGCTGACATTTAAAGTGGGTGACATTCGTAGTCCGAATAATTGCCCGCTGTTATCAGCACTTAAACTTATAAGGAGATTTGTTCCTATTGCTCCGGTAATGGTTGCTACAAAAGTGGCGGCACCTGTGGCCCGGTTTATTTCGTATAAACCATTGCTGCTCCCTGCATAAGTAACGCCAAATATTTTTTGTGTTACCGGATCGTAGGTTAGCCCGTTAAATGAAAGCGCACTAGAAGAAGTAAGACCAACATTAAAAGTATTTCCGGTGGCAGTATCCAATCTCACCAGCATTTTTGAAAATCTGTTTATCATGTATATCCCATAAGGTGTAGCAGCAGAGCCAGCGTAAAATTCATCTGTAACCTGGCCGGGTATAAGTGTTGTTTTTACAATTTTGTAGTTAAGAGAAGGCTGCTGCGGATCAAAACGAACCAATAAATTATTGGAATAATCTGTACTAAAAGCACGCATCGGATGCAGGATACCTGTACCACCTGTGCCCGCAGGGCCACCACCTAAAAATAATTTTCCTCCAACGCATATTGCGGTGTCTCTTCCTGCATCTGCAACCAGTGCTCCTTGTGCTGCAGAAACCAATACAGACATGGCGTAAGAAGTATCCTTACAACCGGTGGAAGTAGTTAATACCACATCGTAATTGCCGCTTTGGTTGGCGTTAAAAATTGTTCCACTACCTACAATCGTTGCATCTTTTCTCCACTCATAAGTGCTGCCGGTTGTATGATTCGAAATTTGAAGTGTTACATTTCCCCCACTACAAACCTGCAGGCTTGTAGGTTTTGCTACAATAACATTACAAATAGCTGGATTTTGCGCCAGTAGTACTGCATTTTTTGCATTTACCATTCCATAGCCCAATTCCGAAGTCCAGGAGCCATTGGGCTGGCCTTCTGTAAAGTTGTATGAATAAGCCCCTACTTTTTTAGCAGATTTTTCTATAATATCTCTTGCCTGTTGTTGGGTAAAATTATTATTGATGCTCAATACCAATGCTGCTACGCCGGCTACAAAAGGCGTTGCAGATGATGTGCCATTGAATGTTAAATTATAATCTACATTAGGAGAAGCGCCTGTGCCCATATTCCTAGTGGTAGCAATTTTTACCCCTGGTGCAGAAATATCTAGCCCTGTTCCATAGTTTCCGCCCCAAAAAGTTTCATTGTCACAGGAGTTGCCGGATTTTCTTTGATCACACATACTCATAGCACCAACCGCAATGGTTTCGCTAAAAATAGATGGAGAAGATAAGCCTGCATTGTTGTTACCGCTTGCAAAAACAACAATAGATCCTTTGCCGCCACGGCCCAAAGTGGTAGCTCTTATAATGGCATCATGTATTAATGATGATGCAGTACCACCGCCCCAGGAGTTGGATAAGATATCTGCAGCTCCCTGATCCCAAGCCCAATCTAAAGCTTGTGCAATTTGAGCAGATGAACCAAATGTACCCGTAGTGTTTGTAGTAATATTTACCGGAATAATTTTACATAAGGGCGCAACGCCTGATACACCAATGCCATTATTGGCCTCGGCTGCAATAATGCCTGCACAACTGGTGCCATGCGTTCTGGTAGCAGCCAGCACTTCTCCGGTAGTGGCATTGCCTGCCGTTAATCCAAACCCTAATGGCGAAATATTGTTGATAAGGTCTGGATGGGTTCTTTGTACCCCTTCATCCAACACTGCAATTTTAATAGAAGCATTGCCCATGGTAATATCCCAGGCTTCATCCAGATCAATATCTGCTCCCGGAGTACCATTGTATTGATTGGCCGCACCTGTGTTAATAGCGGCCCATTGTAAATTGAATAAAGGGTCGTTTGGTACTGCGGTTGTTCCTTCCAGTAATTGAAAATCGGGTTCTGCATATTCAAACAAACCACTTTCAAAAAACAGGTTGGCCATTTTTAAACCATCATACTCATTTTGTGCGCTTGCTTTTAATAAATAGGTTTTGTTATTGTATGGATATTGCTTTTCGATAATGCAATTTTTTTGGGATGCAAAAGTTACCAGTTGTTGGTAACTGGTAGATGATTTTAGTTTTACATAAAAGCCTTCATCAATTACCACATCTTTGCCATCGTTGGCAATTAATACAGGCCTTACCAACTCTGCCTTTTGGCTATTCTTTAGTATATCATTAATATTTTTTGATAGGCCGCCATTTTGCTGCTTAAGGTCAATTAATAAAAACCTATTCTCGCTTAAGGCAGTAATATTTTTATCAGTAAGTGAAAAACTATTTTTTAAAAAAACTTTTGCCGCTGCCAGTTCGGAAGCGGGAAGCCGAAGGTATATTTTTTGCGTACTGGGTTGAAGTACTATTTTTTGGCTACCAAAATAATAATAGTTGCTTGTATTGCTGTTGGTTTGCTGCGCATTAGCAAATAGCATTAAAGCAGAGAGGCTTAGTAACAAATAAATTCCCTTCATTATAAAATTTTTAGGTAGTAAAGTTGTATTTTTCTCAAACGACATCCTATACTTAAAGTTGAGTAGATATGGTTGTTTAAAATACCTGTATGTAGGTAGGTTGCCTACATGTATAAAGTTGTATTTTTCCTAAAACTGTGAAATGTTTAAAAAAAGATGGATTGGAATATTTTTCTTATCACTGAATATAGCTGCTTTGGCACAACAGCCAAGTAAGCATTTACTCGATAGCGTTAAATTAGTTGCTTTTAAAGAAAATCCCGATACATCTTCCATTACCGCATTTTCGGAACTGCAACGCTACTTTTTTAACAGGGGGCAATATGATTCGGCATTATACTACAGTAACCTTTCCATACCGGTTGCCGAAAAAGTTGGGTCTGGTGGGCAGTATGCACGCATCCTCTACAATGCAGGGCTAATATATACCAACCTCACCCACTACGACAGTGCTATCTATTTTTTAAATGCCGCTGAAAAAAAGGCTATGGCGATAAAAGACAATAACCTGTTGGTAAATGTTTTAAATGCCAATGCATTGTTGAGCAACTATCAATCGGATTATAAAACGGCCATTGAATTTTTAACCAGGGCAGCAGAATTGGCTGAAGGCAAAAGCTCACCTGAGTTGCAAAACTGGTTACCCCAGTTGTATGGAAACATTGGCCATAATCTTATTGCTGAAAAACAATTAGAAAAGGGGATTGAATATGAAAAAAAAGCATTGCGCTTTGCCAATTATCCCGATGAGAACAGGTATAAAGTGATGATATACTTAGATATTGCAGATGCCTATTTAAAACTGGGTAACCCCACTACAGCAAAGCCTTATATTGATAGTGCTGCTACAGTTTCTGCAACCTTAAATAATACTGTGCTTCAAACATTGTTATTTAATACAAGTGGCGCATACTTTGCCGCAAATAATGAAAACTCCGCTTCGTTACAATCCTATTTAACGGCTTATAATATTGCAGATAGTACCGGAAATATTTATGTAAAAGCATCCTGTGCAGATAATGTGGCAAAAGCTTATTTTAAAATTGGAGATTTCAATTTATCAGAAAAATTTGCAGCAATAGCCAATGAAATTTCCGCCAATTTATCTGCACACAATATTCGCACAAGCAGTTATGAAACCATGAAAATGATTGCAGAAGCCAAGGGTAATTTTAAACTGGCGTTTGATATGAGCGAATTAGAAAAATTGTATGCTGATAGTGCCAGCAATGATGCTTCAAAAAAATCAGCGCTCTATCTGGAAGCCCGGTATCAAAATGCAAAAAAGGAAAACGAAATAGCTACGCTAAATATTTCCAACAAAACCAAAGAGCTGGAAGTTTTTCAACGCAATAAAATGTTACTAATTGGAGCTGTTGTTTCAGCAGCCATGCTTTTGCTAATGGTATTGTTATACAGGCAAAGCAGACAGAAAAGATTGCTGGCAGAAAAAGATGCAGCACTCCGGCAAGAGCAGGTAAAATTTTTAGAACGGCAGCAGCAGATAGTTTCTTTACAATCAATGGTAAATGGACAGGAAACAGAACGAACCCGTATTGCAAAAGACCTGCATGATGGCTTGGGTGGCTTGTTTTCTACCACCAAAATGTATTTTAGCACTTTGCAGCATGAGCAGCCCAGTTTGAAGGAAAACCTGCTGTTTATTAAAAGTTATGAAATGGTCAATACTGCATCGGAGGAAGTGCGCCGCATTGCTCATAACATGATGCCGGAGGTGCTGATAAAAATAGGGTTGCTCCAGGCTGTACAGGAATTGTGTAACAGCATTAGCGCAGGTAAATTACTAACGGTAACTTTACAGAGCTATGGTATGGAACAAAGGCTTAATTCTTCTACAGAAATAATGCTGTTTAGAATAATACAGGAGTTGCTGAACAATATTATTAAACATGCAAAAGCCAGTGATGCTTTAATACAATTTAACAAGCAGGAGAATAGATTGAGTATAATTGTGGAAGATAATGGCCATGGATTTAATACAGAAGCAGTTGAGAAACAAACAAAAGCAGGCCTGGCTTCGGTAGAAAGCAGGGTAAGCTACTTAAATGGTAAACTATCAATTGACTCACAAAAAGAAAATGGCACAACTGTGATGATGGATTTTTTACTGAAAGAAAATTAGCTGGCTGCCAACCAATTGAACCAATGATTAATGTTTTAATAATAGATGATCACCCTTTAGTGAGCGATGGTGTAACTACCATGCTGAAGGATGTAGCGTACCTACAGGTGATTGGTTCATGCAAATCCGGCAAGGAGGCGCTGGAATTTTTAGAAAAAAATAAAACAAATATTATTTTGCTCGACATTAGCCTACCGGATATTGATGGCATTGAACTTTGCGAACGGTTGCGAAAAGCAGATAAAGAAGTAAAAATAATAGGGCTTACTTCTACCAATGAGGCTGGCATCATTACACAGTTTTTAGCAAGAGGCGGTAATGGTTATTTGTTGAAAAATATGGAAAGAGAGGAGCTCATTACCGCCATTGATGAAGTGCTCAACAATAAAATATTTTTAAGCAAAGCTGCCAATCAAAAAATATTGGAACAATACCACACGATTAATGATGCGCTCAAAAGTACACCGGTACTCACCCGAAGAGAAAAAGAGATTTTACAATTATTATATGATGGGCTTACCGGCCCACAAATAGCAGAAAAATTATTTCTTAGCCCACTTACTATTGAAACACATCGCAAAAACCTTATGCAAAAATTAAATGTAAGCAGTACGCAATTGATGCTGCGGTACGCAAAAGAAAATAAACTCATCTAATGTATTTTACAACCTACCCTTTTTTCCTATCAAGCCCGAAACCTACATTATTAAATTGCAATGTTACTTTTGTCGAAAGTTAGCTAGATAATTACTGTTGAGTAAAATATTCCTTCTACAGTGGCCGTAAATTTTTTAGTTATCGTAACTAACTAATAAGGCTTGATTAAAGCTAAGTATTGCCAGTCTTAATAAAATATTTTTTGTAGTTGTAAACGCACCACATGTCCGGATGCCTGATTGCAGAAAAATTTTAGTGAAAATATTGTCGGTTACGGATGTTTTGCTAACTTAAAAAAAAATCAGCCAATAATTTTTATGTTCTCTGTAAGTAACAAAAAGGAAAATGGATTTGACATTGTTGTTTTAAATGACCAGTCATTGGGTACTAGTGTAGAAATCATCCCCGAATGTGGTGCCATTATGCATGCATTTAACATACTACATGAAAATAAAAACTTAAACATTATCGACCAATACAAGAATAAAAAAGAATTTGAGGATAGAGTAGAAGTCGAAGGATTTAAAAGTTGTAAACTTTCGCCTTTTGTTTGCCGGCTAAAAGCTGGAAGGTACAAGTTTGGAGAAAACGACTATACCATCGAAAAGTTTTACATGGATAAACATGCCTTACATGGCTTGATATATGATGCTGCATTTACCATTGTACAATTGGATGCAGATACAGAAAAGGCCAGGTTAGAATTAATGTTTTCTTACAATGGAAAAGATAAAGGGTTTCCCTTTAAATATGATTGCAGGGTTATTTATGAATTAACCAAAAATAATACGCTTGAGATAATCACGAGTATAAAAAATAATGAAAGCAACGCCATACCTATTGCAGATGGCTGGCATCCTTATTTTACATTTGGAGACAAAGTAAACAAACTGCAACTACAATTTAACTGCAATGAGATGCTGGAATTTGATGAAGACCTGCTTCCAAATGGGAAAAAGCTGCCAACTACTCTTTTTAATGAATTAACAACTATTGGTACTACTACTCTCGACAATAGCTTTATAGTAAATACCGAAAAGCCAAAACCTACAGCTACATTAAGAGACCCGTTAAAGAATTTGCAAATTGAAATAAGTGCAGATAAATCATACCCAATATTACAGGTTTATATACCTGAAAGCCGCAATAGTATAGCAATAGAAAATTTAAGTGCTGCACCAGATGCATTTAATAATCATATAGGGCTTACGGTTTTAGCCGCAGGAAAAGAAACTGAATTTAGCACTACTTATAAAATAGTACAGCTTTAGAAAAATGCAGTATCGGCATAATTTTGCATTTTATTGAGTATATGGTTATACTTTGATATAAATTTTCTTCCTGTCTAACAACCAGGCAAGCAGCCACATAAATGTAATAAATATTAGTGCATACATTAGCGACGCATTTCTAGGGTCGTTAAAAAGTGGGGCGCAACAGTTTTCATAAAACCAGCGCAAAGGGCTTGTATAAACTGGCTTGCCTTCTTTTGTGCCATTTGCTATTCGTATCAGGGCAAGACTTTTAGGCAACAAGGCACTTAGCGCAAAAATGAATAAAGGATTTTTCCCAAACACATCAAAAAAGCGACTCCAAACACCACGGGTATTTTTAAATTCTATCAAATAAATCATCATTGCAAGAATTAGGAGCGCAAGCCCGGTAGTATAAACAGTATAGCTACTAGTCCATATTTTTTTGTTAATGGGAAAAAACATATCCCAACAAAAGCCTGTGAAAATTAAAACACAGCCCGCTACAAAAAGCCCGGTAAGCATTTCAAAAGTTTTGCCTTTGTTTATTATATAGTTACCTACCATATACCCAAAAATAACCTGCACAATTGCAGCAAAACTACTCATCAATCCTTCGGGGTCAAAAGCGATGCCTTCGCCATGGTACATATGCTTTTCACCCAGTATTGCCTTGTCTATATTTGTTCCAAACCAACCACTAAGGCTAAAGGGGTCGGCTGGATTACCGGCAATACATATAAGCCAATAAGCTGTTAATAGTACAAAGCTAAAAACAAGGCTTCCCCTCAGCTTGAAATAATATACAATAATAGAAGCAAAGAGATAACAGATAGCAATACGTTGCAATACGCCCAATATTCTTATGGTTTCCCATTTTTTGGCTACCAATTCGCCTGCTCCGTTATATCTCACAAATGGAAACCAGTTTAAAAACAGCCCTATTAAAAATATCAAAACAGACCTCTTCAAAACTTTTTGCCAAAAAACCTTGTTGCCACTTTGCTGCAACCTTGGCATTACAAATGCCATGGCATTACCTACAGCAAATAAAAAAAATGGAAATACCAGATCTGTAGGAGTACAACCATGCCATGCGGCATGTTCCAAAGGGTCGTAAATATGACTCCATGAGCCGGGATTATTTACTAAAATCATTAACGCTACAGTAGCTCCTCTAAAAACATCCAGTGAATAATATCTTTGATTCATACTATATGGCTGAGTTATTTATCGTTTGAAGTTAAATTAAATCGGCTTGATAAACAGCAAAAACTATATTTATTAATGTGATAAACAAATAAAGACCGCAAAATAATCTGCAGTACAAAACACAATGCCTGCCTACTAAAAAACGTATTACTACGCTTGCAACTATCAGTCCTGTATATTATGTTTGCTTTCTACTTTCTCTTGCCTCTGATACTTCAGGTTTTATATTGTTTTTTAATTTGAAACTAACTTACGTTTATGGAAACTTCCAGCAAAAAAAATGGCATTACTGTAAGAGCCTATAAAGGAGATGCTATGACACTCTTGGCATTTAATGTTACAGCTACCCGTAAAAAAAACCTTGCGGGTTTTACTATCCGCTATAAATTTAAAAATGACGAAGGTAATTGGGAAGAGCCGTATATGTTTAATCGGCTAAAATTTCCGGCTATATTTTTCATCAATAACCCTGACATACTTTTTGAAGAAAGAAACTCAACACTCTATTCTCCCATTCAAAAATTCAATTGGGTACATGTGCCTAATACCAATATACATACTCAATTACCAATTTTTGGCGACTATACATACTTTATTACTCCTCGCTATTTAAAGAATGGCTTGTTGCTGCCGCTAGATACCACTCTTACGGTAAGCATAAAAATTAATGTTTCTCCTTTTGAAATGAAGAAAACAAAAATTGGATTTTCAAGAGGGTTTGTTTCATCTGTTGCTTATGCCAAACGGTTTGATGTTAACAATAATAAAGTAAGGCCATCGAAAAACGATGACCTACTTTTTGACATTAAACAGAAAGCTGGCACAGCAAATAGATGGGATGATACCTCTGGTAAATATGAAAAAGTTGACTACAGCTTTGAAGAGCAACACAAATGGCTAGGCTGGCAGGCAAGAGATAGGGTGCTTGAGTTTTTAGACGAAGCTGTAAATGATGCATCTATTTTTGTAAAAGCGTTTATATATGATTTAAATGAGCCGGAAATATGCAAGCGGTTATTAAAACTTGCTGAAGAAAATAGAATCAAAATTATATTAGATGATGCAGGCGAACATGGCAAAACGGATTCTATGGAAAATAGCTTTGAGCAAAGATTTAAACAAAAAACTACTAACAAAAATGATATTTTTAGAGGTCATTTTGGAGCATTGGCGCACAGTAAGGTGTTTATACATATAAAAAAAAATAAGGCTGTAAAAGTGTTAACAGGTTCTACTAATTTTTCTACTAATGGGCTATACATTAATAGCAACCATGTGTTGATATTTGATAATAGAAGTATCGCCCAATTGTATGAAGATGTTTTTAACCTAAGTTTTGGTGCCGATAACATGAAGAATTTTAAGAAAAGTGTTTTAAGTAGTACCGATCATACCTTTTCTTTACAGGGCTTGCCTAAGGTAACTATTACTTTTGCGCCACACACCAAAACAGACGCTGAGAGGATATTTGAAAGAATAAGTACACGAATTTTAAAATCAGACAATACAGATGTGCTTTTTGCTATAATGAGAGATATTAGCAAAAGCTCCATTTTAGATGCCATACAACAGCAGGTAAAAAGCGATAATGTATTTACTTATGGCATTACAGATAGCATTGCTGATAACGCAGAATATACAGTGTATTTATACAAGCCTAACTCTAAAAAAGGAATAAGAGTAGCTGCCAAAGGAATTGAAAATGTGTTGCCAAAACCCTTTGGCGAAGTACCTAAAGTAAGTGGCTATGCCATCCATCATAAATTTGTGGTAGTCAATTTCAAAGGAAGCGACCCTGTTGTTTTTTGTGGCAGCAGCAACCTTGCATTTAACCCTGAGCAAAATAACGGGGATAATCTTTTAGAAATTCATGATAAAGATATTGTAACAGCATTTGCCATTGAAGCACTCAGGCTGGTTGACCACTTTCACTGGCGTAATAATGAGTTAAAGGATATTGAAGAAATGCATTTGGACGATCTTAGCAGTAATAGTTATAAATGGTATGATGCTTGGTTTAAAGAAGGCGACTTAAAATGTAGGCAAAGGAAACTGTATATTAAAGCTTGATTTAAAGTTTTAAAACAAGCTCCCTTGTGTTTGTTGTTTTTCCGGAACATGCAATTCTAACTTAAATGCTTTGTTTAGTTCTTCAATAAAATGTGCAGCCAATAATGGCGAAGCTTCTTCTATATTTTGGTGAACAAAAAAATAAAGTTTTTGCAATCCTTGCTTTCTCCATTTTTTTATGCGTACCACCCAGTCTTCTAACCTTTGCACATCGGTAGAATGGTTTGCGCCAACATAACGTACAAAAGCTACAGGGCTGGTAAGCCTCATGTGCAGCATGTCTCTGCGTCCTGCGGTGTCAACAATTATGTTAGCCATTTTATTCTTTTCTAATACTATTGCCAATGCGTCCAGGTTATCTTTTTCAAACCATTCGTTATTTCTCACTTCCACCGCAAGCGGAATACCTTTTGGAAAATTTTGCAAAGTTGTTTTTAAGCGGTCAAAATCTTTCGGCTTAAAATTATCGTGCAACTGCATAAATACCATGCCCAATTTTTTTTCAAAGTTGGCAACAGCATTGCAGTACTCTTCTAGCGGCACCTGTACATCCAGCAATCGGCGAAAATGTGTAATGGTATTGGTAATTTTTGGAAAAAACTTAAAGTCCTTTGGTGTTTTTTCCTTCCACTGCATTACCTGTTGCGGTGTAGGTGTACTATAAAATGTTGCATTTAATTCTATAGAATTAAACTGGCTGGAATAATATTGCAACTCATCTTTTGTTTTAGGAGGATAAAATCCTCTCAGGTCATTTTTATTCCACTTGGCACAACCTACATATACTTCAAAATTGTTGTCGTTTTTGCTTTTCTCCAATAGCACTTTCGTTTCCGGCGCATCTCTTGGCAATGTAAAATCAACCTTACCAGGATTGGTTACTTTTCCAAATTCCATTAGCCTATATTTAAAAAAAATGGCCCAGTAAATGGGCCAATAAATTATTGAAATAAGTTATTACATTGCTGCCATTTCAATCATAGTACTCAATTCAAAAACCAACGCATCATCGTTGCCATTAAAGCCTACAGATTTGAACCGGATATTTCCATCTCCATCTAAAATAAACTTGGTGGGAATACCGCTTACACCAAAAGAACTTACCACTTCGTCTTTATTATCCATCAACACATGAAATGGATAATTTTTCTTAGTCATAAAATCTTTTGCATTTTTCAACTTATCATCGGCTGTTTCCCAAGTGTCAACAAATAAAAATTTAACATTGGGGTTGTCTTTGTATTTGGTTAATGCTTTGTTCATACCAGGCATTGATGCAATGCAAGGCCCACACCATGTAGCCCAAAAATCAACAATCACTACTTTGCCTTTTAAAGAAGCAAGGCTCACTTCATTACCATCAAAATCTTTTAAAGCAAAAGCAGGTGCTTTTTCTTTAATAATTGATTTTGCTATCTCTTCTCTTTTTTTATTGTTGGCCGTTTCTTCCAATGCCGTTATATATTTATCGTAACCTGCATCAGAGCCATTTTCTTTTACATAAATAGTTTTTAAAATACCTTTTGTTTTAGAGCTTGCGGCTCCATCTTCTACAAAATCTTCCAACAGTTTTTTTGTTTCTTTGGTGGGTAATACTTTTTCTGCCAGCAATGCATAGCGTTCATTGTATTCCGCATCTTTTAATTTATTAATAGTTGCGGCTTCTTTGGCATATTCATATCCCTCCTTATAATTTCCTTCCTTATACAAAATAAAAGCATAGGTGTCGCCATACATAGCAAAAGTACGCTCTGCGCCTTCACGCCATTGTTTAGTGGTAGCATAATCAGGCTTAGGCTCCTTAGGCTCTTTCCACTCTTGCTTTGCATAACTGGTGGCCTGCCAGCTCATTTTTTTGGCTTCCCCTAAATTTTCATCTTTTTCTGCCATACTCCAGGCGTTGTTATTGTTTAACGATGCCTGCTGCTGTGGGCTTAGTTGAGCTAGTGCCTTATAGTAGCCATCAAAATCTTTTTTACTCAAAGCAGCACTTGCTTTAGCAGAATTTAGCTGAGAAGTAAAATTATCTATTAATGTTTTATTCTCTGCCGTAGCAGGATATTTTGCTAAATAATCATTAAGTAATTGTTCTTTTTTTGCTATATCCTTTTCTTTATTAAATGCCATCCCTGCTTCATTTTTTGCCCAAACACCATTGGGAAACTTGGCCTTCATTTCGGTAGTTAATGCTGTAGCTTTTTCTTTAAGTTCAGGCTTATTAGCACGGGTGTACCAATCTATCATCACCTGGTAATCTTTCTCAGTAAGATTTGCTTTTTTGCCATATGCTTCCAATTCCTGAGAAATAACCGGAATAGATTCTTTTTTTAATTTTGCACTAATGCTATTTAAGTAAGTGCCAAAAAATGCAGGATCAGTTTTTAACGAAGCGTCTTTTTTTAATGCTTCTTCAATAAAAGCAATTGCTTTGTCCTTGTTTGCTGGAAGGCCTGTAAGATATTCTCCATAACCATTGTAAATACTAAAAATAGCAGCGTATGATTCCGGCACTAATTTACCTTTTGCATCATATACCGGTACAATGTAGCCATCATTTTTATTGTTATCTTTTACATCCTTGTAAGAAAAACTAAATAGCAGTACAGATGCATTTTTGTCGAGCTTGAAGCTGCCACTATAAAATTCATTTTTTTTACTGATAGTGGGCTCTACTACTTTATAGCCTGCATTGGTCACAAACTGGTACACTGCAATATCCACCCCATCTTGTTTAATAAGTGGAGAGAACTTTTTGTTAAACACAAAACTTAGCTGTTGGTTTTGTTTAGGCTCATTAGGGGTAAGCTCAAGTGCAGTAAATTTTACTTGTGCATAAGAGCCAATAAAGCCCATTACCAATGTAAGTAGGAAGAGTAATTTTTTCATTTTAAAACTTTTGGTATGTATTGATAAATTAGTTTCCAAATTTACTGATAATAAAAGAGATTGTTTTACCAGTTATCAAATAGATAAAAAAGCGGTTTTTAAACCGCCATTATATTTTAAAAAAACCTTACGCATCAGGAAATTTTTACTAATTGGGAACTGTTTTTTTCCTTGCCAAAATAACGCATAGCCCATGCAATGGTAAAGGTTGGAATAAAATCTGTAAAGGGTAAAATTTCTTCCAAAAAACTAAAGCTACCACCTAGCAAACCCATTTTACCGCCAAACAGTTTGTAAAATAGAAAGCCGGATACCGGAGCCCATACTATATCGGCAAATTCGCCTAGTAAAGGAATGCTAAAACTTGCATAACCAACCATATCGAGCAATATGCAAAGCACTAAGTGAGGTAGAGGTTTTTGGTTGTTGTTCATTTTCGTTTTTAAATTTTTTTTAGTATAAATTGTACAGTACAATTCATATGCAAAAATGTTATTTTGACAGAATGGCAATAGCCAATTTTAGTTAAAGTTTGAGAAGATAGCTTTAGCGAAAAGATACAAATCGGATAAATGCAGGCATTAAACTTTAGGCTGCTTCAAATTATTATAATCAGTTGTACAATTCAGGTATAGCTAAACGGCTGCACAACAGTTCATTATAAAGCAAATACCTTATATCTGTGGTATAATTAAATTATTCTTAATCTTCTTGCCATCCGGCCAATATATAGTACCTTTGCGCCTTCAAAAAACAGCCTTTGCAAACCTGCTAGGCACTTAATCAGATTATGAATATTCGCAACATAGCTATTATAGCCCACGTTGACCATGGAAAAACTACCTTGGTTGATAAAATTCTGCACGCTACCAAAGTGTTTAGAGATAACCAGGAGACAGGTGAGTTAATTATGGACAGCAACGACCTCGAAAGAGAACGTGGAATCACCATTTTTAGTAAAAATGCTTCTGTTACTTTTAAAGGTGTAAAAATTAATGTAATCGATACCCCAGGCCATAGTGACTTTGGTGGTGAGGTAGAAAGGGTATTAAAAATGGCGGACGGTGTTATCCTTTTGGTAGATGCTTTTGAAGGACCAATGCCTCAAACTCGTTTCGTATTACAAAAAGCATTGCAATTGGGCTTGAAACCCATTGTAGTTATCAATAAAGTAGATAAGCCAAACTGCCGTCCGGATGAAGTACATGATGCAGTATTTGAACTATTTTTTAACCTAGATGCTACAGAAGAGCAATTGGATTTCCCTACCTTTTATGGTTCGGGTAAAAATGGCTGGTTCAATAATTCCTTAACTCAAATTGAAGGTATAGAACCATTGCTAGACGGTATTTTGCAATATGTACCTGAGCCAAAAGTAAATGAAGGCCCATTACAAATGCAGATTACTTCATTAGACTACTCTTCTTTTCTTGGCCGTATTGCCGTAGGTAAAGTAGCTCGTGGTGTTATTAAAGAAAATCAACCCATTGCTTTGATGCAGGCTGATGGCAGCATCAAAAAAATGAGGGTGAAAGAATTGTATGTGTTTGAAGGCATGGGTAAAAAGAAAGTAAGTGAAGTAATAGCCGGTGATATTTGTGCAGTAGTTGGATTGGATGATTTTAATATTGGTGATACCATTGCCGATCAGGAAAACCCTGAAGCCTTGCCGGTTATTAGTGTGGATGAACCAACGATGAGCATGAGTTTTAGTATCAACAACTCACCCTTCTTTGGTAAGGAAGGTAAATTTGTTACAAGTCGTCATTTGCGTGATAGGTTGATGAAAGAAACAGAAAAAAATCTTGCATTAAGAGTTGAAGACAGTGATAATGCGGATAGTTTCTCGGTGTATGGTCGTGGTATTCTTCATCTTGGCATTTTGATTGAAACCATGCGTAGAGAAGGTTTTGAATTAACGGTGGGTCAACCACAGGTGTTGGTGAAAACCATCAATGGCGTTAAAAGCGAACCGTATGAAATATTAGTAGTAGATGTTCCCGCTGAATATAGTGGTAAAGTAATTGACCTGGTAACTCAACGAAAAGGTGAAATGCAGGTGATGGAAACAAAGGGTGAAATGCAGCATTTAGAATTTGAAATACCGTCTCGTGGATTAATTGGTTTGCGTAGCAATATGTTAACCAATACTGCCGGTGAAGCTGTAATGGCACACCGCTTTAGCGAATACAAGCCATGGAAAGGGCCAATTCCCGGACGTAATAATGGCGTATTACTGAGCAAAACAACAGAAAAAACTACTGCTTATTCAATTGATAAATTACAGGATAGAGGTCGTTTCTTCGTAGATCCGGGAGATGATGTATATGCCGGACAAATTATTGCCGAGCACATTAAACCGGGAGATCTTGTAGTAAATGCAACCGAAGCAAAAAAACTTACCAATCACCGTGCAAGCGGTAGTGATGATGCCAGCCGGGCTGCTCCCAAAATTTTAATGACTTTAGAAGAGTGTATGGAATATATACAGTTTGACGAGTGTATTGAAGTAACTCCCAAAAGTGTTCGTTTGCGTAAGGTGATATTGAATGAAGAAGACAGGAAAAGAGCCAGCAAGTCAATGGCTTCAGAAATGGCGTAAGCTTGTTGTCAAGTATATTTAAATCCGCTCATAAGAGCGGTTTTTTGTTATCCAAAATACATGGTAAACCCTGCACCATTCCTTAACTTTGCCGAATGAAAAAAATCATTTCATTTTTCATATTAATATTGTTACTAAGTAGTATAAGTGTTGATGTTGTTGCCCAATGTGCTATGTGTACAAAAACCGCTTCGCAACTGGGGGAAAAACCAGCAGAAGGCATGAATACAGGTATTCTTTACCTTATGGCTACACCATTTATCATTATAGGATATATTGGGTACAGATGGTGGAAGAGCCAGAAAAAAGAAGAAACCATTTAAGGTATTTGCTGAACAAATTGGTAAAGATTAAAATCATCTCCTGCCGCCGCAATAGCATCTTTCAACTCTTTTTTATTAATATTTTTCATTCGCCTGTTTTGAATTAAATGGTAGGCTTTTTCTGCAAGCAGCCATAATTTTTTATCATGGTGACTTTGCATTTTTACAAACTCTATTTTTTGTTTCAATTCTTCAATGCCTTCTTTTTTAGAAGCTATAGTTTTTATTACTGGTACTTCGTTACTATGGTTGTGAAAAGCAGGCGCAAGCATTTGCATTAGGTTTTTTACAAAGGTTGCTGACCCAGGCCTGTCGGCTTTATTTACCACAAATACATCGGCAATTTCCATTAAGCCACTTTTCATGGTTTGTACCTCATCACCCCCTTCTGGAACTAAAACCACTACTGTTGTATCTGCAAGCCCTGCAATTTCAATTTCACTCTGCCCTACACCCACCGTTTCTACAATTACAATGTCAAAACCGGCAGCTTTTATCACATCTGTTACTTCAATAATATTGGGGTGCAAACCGCCCATTGAGCCTCTGCTGGCCAACGAGCGGATAAAAACACTTGGATGATTATACCAATCACTCATGCGTATTCTGTCGCCCAGCAAAGCACCCATGTTAAATGCGGAAGAAGGATCTACGCAAAGTACCGCCACCTTTTTGCCCTCAGCCACATAAGCTCCAATCAAAGCATCGGTTAATGTGCTCTTGCCAGCACCCGGAGGGCCTGTAATTCCAATAACCGGAGTGTTCGCTCGAGGTAGTTGTTGCAAAAAACCTTCATAGCCTTCCACTTCATTTTCTACCAAAGAAATGCTTCGAGCCAGGCTCTTAAAACTGTTATCGGTAAGCGTATTTTGTAATTGCTCCCACATATTGCTAAAATAAGTCGATTACTTGATTTGTGAGATGGTTTATTCAATGAATTAGTTGTTTGTATCTTTATACACTCATTTTATGGATAATTTTTGAACAAAGAATACAATGACCAATTTTATTCCCATATTTCCATTAAGCCTGGTAGTTTATCCCGGCGAAAAATTGAATCTGCATATTTTTGAACCACGTTACAAGCAACTTATTACAGATTGCACAACCAATAAAAAACCATTTGGTATTCCTTCGGTTATTAAAGACAATGTAAAGGAAATGGGCACATTGGTTGAAATAAAAGAAATTAGCAAAACTTATGAAGATGGGCGAATGGATATTAAAACAGAAGGTATTGCTGTTTTCAAAATTTTAGAAATTATAAAAGAATTGCCAGATAAATTGTATAGTGGTGCTATTGTAAACTATCCGCCAGATATTCCCAAAAAAAGCCCTGCAAAAATGAAAATGATTTTACAAAGCATTCGTTCTTTATATGAAAGGCTCGGCGTTACAAAAGATTTTGGCAAGCCCGATGACGAACTAAATAGTTTTGATATTGCGCATCATACCGGCCTTTTTATAGAAGATGAATACCACTTATTAGAGCTATCTCAAGAGTTACAAAGGGAAGAATTTATAAAACGTTATCTTTTAAAGGTGTTACCTATAATGGAGCATATGGATATGCTAAAAGGAAAAATAAAAATGAATGGGCATTTTAAAAACCTGGAAGGCTTTAAATTCAACTAATACTCTTCTGCATGACTACACTATGTTTTGATTTTGGCAATACCCGTAAAAAAGTAGCGGTATTTGTTAATGACGAATTAAAGGAAGAAATTATTTTACCAGACGATAGTGAGCCGAGCATTTCTGAGTTGCTTCAAAAAATTCAGCCTCAAAAATCAATCCTTTCATCGGTTATTGATCATAACCCTGCTATCGAAAATTTATTGGCCCAAAAAACACAGTTTCATAAACTTTCTCATTTAACTAAAATAAACTTTACAACACCTGTAGGCAAGCCAGAAACTATTGGCGCAGACCGGCTGGCCTTAATGGCAGCAGCAGCCCATTTTTTCCCTAATCAAAATACTTTGGTAATTGCTTTGGGGAGCTGTGTTACCTATAACTTTTTAAACCAATATCATCAGTTTTTAGGCGGTGCCATATCTCCCGGCATGGATATGCGTTTTAAATCTATGCACGACTATACCGCCAAACTACCCATTGCTACCGCCGACTGGAATTTCCCCTTGATTGGTTATGATACAAAAACCAATTTACAAAGTGGAGTAATAGTAGGAATAATCAGTGAAATAGAGGGTTTTATAGAAAGATACCAGCAAAAGTTTGGGAACTTTAACGTGGTTTTAACCGGGGGTAATTCGGCCTATTTTGCCAGTCAGTTGAAATACAGGATATTTGCCGACCATAATTTTTTATTTAAAGGACTGTATGCACTCAGCGAAACCAATAACTGCCGGACTTAAGAGGACTTTTTGTCTTGTTGTAACCATATTTTTTTCATCCTCTTTACTGGCTCAGGAAAACTCTCCCTATTCCCGTTATGGAATGGGCGATGTGGTTCCCAACCAAAATATGTTAAACAGGAGTATGGGCGGCATTTCTGCCGGATACTCCGACTTTCAGAGCATCAACTTTGTAAACCCGGCTTCATTAGGCAATCTGCGGAGCACTACTTTTGATTTAGGTGGTGCTATAGATATTCGTAACCTGAAAAGCAATATTTCACCTGAAAAGTTTAAATCTGTAAATACATCCATGTCTTATCTGCAGGTAGGCTTTCCTATTGCTTCGGAAAAAATGCAGAAAAAAGGAAATTATTGGGGCGTTAGTTTTGGCTTAAGGCCTATTACCCGTATAAATTATAAGATTGAAAAAAATGATCGATTGCCAAATATAGATTCACTCTCTACACTTTATGAAGGCAACGGTGGTATTTCGCAGGCAAACATTAGTACAGGTATAAAAATTAAAAATTTCAGTTTTGGGGCAAGCACCGGTTATTCTTTTGGCACAAAAGATTACAGTACTAAACTCAATTTTATAAACGATACTGTTATATACTACAAATCTAATACAGCCACTCAAACCCGTATGGGTGGAGCTTTCCTTAATTTAGGCGTTCAGTATGAAAAAAGGTTTAAAAAGCAAGACAAAACGGATCCTAAAAAAGAGAAAATAAGTATCCTTAAAATAGGAGCTCATGCCAATTTACAAAGTACTTTAAAAGGCACCATGGATAATATTGCCGAAACATTTGCATATGATGGCAATGGTGGTACATACAATATAGATACGGTTTCTGCCATTACAAATATGAAAGGCGATATAGTGCTGCCAGCTACTTATGGTTTTGGCTTTACTTATGCAAACGACAACTGGCTTTTTGGGGCAGATATAGAAACAACCAACTGGAAAAATTATAGCTTTTACAAACAAAAAGACCTGGTTCAAAACTCTTATACTTTTAGAGCAGGTGCTCAATATTTTCCCGCAAAACTCAATACGCCTTTTTCAAAATACTGGAGCTTTGTAAAATACAGGGCTGGCTTTTATTATGGCAAAGACTATATTAAAATAGATAATAGCAACCGTACCGCTTATGCGTTTACATTTGGTGCAGGATTGCCGCTTACCAAGCTGCAACGTAATAATTATGAATATTATAGAGATGGAGATGTTGTGCTAAATGCAGGCATGGAAATTGGAGGCAGGGGAAATAAGCAAAGCCAAAGCCTACGAGAAGGTATTTTACGCTTTACTATTGGTGTAAGTATGAATGCCCGTTGGTTTGTAAAACCTAAATACGATTAATACTTGAAATTGTTTTCTTTATACAAATATTTAATGGCAGCACTGGTAACAGGCTGCCTTTTTTTGGTATCCTGCGAAAATGATGAACAGGAAGTAAAAGACTTGGGAAAGCAATCTACAGGTACAGAAGTAGCCAAGGAAGTGGTAATTACTTTTACAACTGGCGGAAAAACAAAAGCAATATTAAAATCACCATTAATGTTACATGTAATTGACAGTGCCAATTACATAGAATTTCCAAAAACCCTGGAAGTTGATTTTTACAACGACTCCACGGGTGTGGTAGAAAGTACGCTTACTGCTAATTATGCCCGTTACAAAGAAAACCAGGAAGTTATTTACTTAAAGGATAGTGTTAAAGTAAAAAATACCAAGGGCGAAACGCTTTATGCCCAAGACCTTTACTGGGACCGCAGGCGCACAGGCTGGGAATTTTATACCGAAAAGCCAATTCGAATAAGAACCCTCACTCATTTAATTGACGGTATTGGCCTGGAAGCTAGCCAAGATTTTAAACAAAGGGTAATTAGAAAGCCATTGGGTATGGTAAATGTGCCTTCGGAAAAATTTCCGCAATAATTTCTTCATTATTTTTTCTGCTCTTGTTGCCCTAACTTCGAAGACCAAATTTTACAATATGCAATACAGGCGTTTAGGCAAAAGCGGCTTACAGGTAAGCGAGCTTTCTTTTGGAAGCTGGGTAAGCTTTAGCAAACAAATTAATGATAAAGTAGCCGATGAACTTATGGGCATTGCCTATGATAATGGCGTTAATTTTTTTGACAATGCAGAAGTATATGCTTTGGGCGAAAGCGAAAAAATGATGGGCCGGGTTTTAAAAAAGAAAAAATGGGACCGTACTTCGTATGTGGTTTCATCGAAAGCTTTTTGGGGCTGGCGAGGGCAAGATAATAAACCCAACCAAACGGGTTGCAGCCGTAAGCATTTGGTAGAAGCCTGCAACGAAGCTTTGCAACGCTTACAGGTAGATTATCTTGATTTATATTATTGCCACCGTCCCGATAAAAATACACCGATAGAAGAAACTGTGTGGGCAATGAACCACCTTATTCAGCAGGGAAAAGTTTTATACTGGGGTACCAGCGAATGGAGCGGTGTAGAAATTATGGAAGCCCATAGGGTTGCGGCAGCATTACAACTTATTGGCCCTACAATGGAACAGCCGCAATACAATTTGTTTGAAAGAGAAAAACTAGACAAGGAGTACCTTGATATTTTTCGTACCGTAGGTATGGGTACCACAATATGGAGTCCGCTGGCATCTGGCTTGTTGAGCGGAAAATACAACGATGGCATTCCAAAAGGAAGCCGCTTTGCATTGGAAGGGTTCGACTGGTTAAAAGAAAAATGGATTAGTGAAGAACGGTTGCGTAAAGTAAAAAAACTGTCCGAGCTGGCTACTAAACTTAGCATTAGCACTGCAGAATTGAGCATAGCATGGTGCTTAAAAAACCCAAATGTAAGTACAGTTATTTTAGGTGCTACCAAAAAACAGCAATTAGTACAAAATTTAAAATCGGCAGGTGCACTAAGTAAATTAGATAGTAGTGTGATGGAGAAAATAGAAACGATTATGAAAAACAAACCTGTTTTACCCGACCACTAATGAGCAAAGTAAAAATATACGGTATTCCCAATTGCGATATAGTTAAAAAAGCAACTAAGTGGTTGCAGCAAAATAATATTCCATTTGAGTTGCATGATTATAAAAAAGAAGGTGTAAGTGCAGCCAAGCTAAAAGAATGGTGTAAAAAAGTAGGCTGGGAAACTATATTTAACAAACGCAGCACTACCTGGAAAGAAATAATGAAAGCTTATGAAGGTATTGTAAACAACCAGGCCGAAGCCATACAAATAATGCAGCAACATACCAGTATTATTAAAAGACCTGTTGTGGAAGTAGAGAGCGAAGTAATTGTAGGCCTCGATGAAAAGGTTTATGAAGAAATAATTAAAAAATAATTCTTAACTAAAAAATAAAAAAATATGAAAAGGCACGCAACGGCCGTTTGGCAGGGAACAGGTAAAGAAGGCAAAGGCAATCTTACTACCCAAAGCACTACATTAAATAAAACACAATATTCTTTTAGCAGCCGTTTTGAAGATGGTGTAGGCACCAATCCCGAAGAGTTGGTAGCAGCAGCACATGCAGGTTGCTTTACTATGAAACTGAGTTTTGTATTAAATGCTGCAGGCTTTACCGCCGATGAAATTGAAACCCGTTGCGATATTACTTTGGCAGATGGCAGCATTACAGAATCGCACTTGAATGTAAAAGCTACCATACCGGGCATTAACGAAGAGCAGTTTGCAGCCGCAGTAGCAGATGCAAAAGCTAATTGTCCTATTTCAAAATTATACAATACCAATATTACGCTGGAGTCGGTATTGAGTTAATAAATTAATAGTGATGGCTCATGCAATTAATCATTGTATGAGTCATTCTCTTTTTCTATAAACGGATTATCCATTAACTGTTCTATATATGTTTCAAAATAAAACTGTAATCATTACCGGGGCAAGTCGTGGTATTGGCAAAGCCATTGGTTTAAAACTGGCAGCCCAAGGTGCCAATATTGTAATTGCCAGCAAAAGTGTAGAAGAAAACCCAAAGCTTGGCGGCACTATTTTTTCGGCAGCCAAAGAAATGGAAGATGCAGGTGGCCAATCGCTTGCTGTACAATGTGATATTCGCTTTGAAGAGCAGATACAGAATGTAGTGGATAAAACGATAGAAAAATTTGGCGGAATAGACATTTTAATCAACAATGCATCAGCCATCAACCTTACGCCTACAGAACAAACAGAACCAAAGCGATTTGACCTAATGTATGATATCAATGTAAGGGGCACATTTATGATGAGCCGTGCTTGTATTCCGCATTTAAAAAAAAGCAGCAATGCACATATCCTCAATTTATCACCGCCAATTAATATGGATATGAAATGGTTTGCCGGCCACTTGGCTTATACCATTAGCAAGTACGATATGACCATGATTGCATTTGGCTTGGCGGCAGAATTAAAAAAATATAATGTAGCCGCCAATTCTTTGTGGCCTCGTACTACCATTGCCACTGCTGCCGTTAATAATTTATTGGGTGGCGAAGCATTAATGAAAATGAGCCGCACACCAGAAATTATAGCAGATGCGGCGTATTATATTCTTTCAAAAAATGCTGCAGAATGTACCGGCAATGCATTTATTGACGAAGAAGTGCTGGCGAAAGAAGGTATTACCGATTTAGAAAAATATGCTGTAACGCCGGGCGGCGAATTATTTAATGATTTATTTGTATAATTGAATAATCTATGAGCAAGCTATCAGTCTGTATTTTTTTGCTATGCATACAATCAGGGCTATCCTACAATACCCTTTTTGCACAGAGCAATATAATGGTAAGCTACCGAGATTCTAATTGGGTTGTAACACCTCAAAATATAGCAGTAAGAAAAGTGATTAAAGAGTTTAATGGCAAAACATATCACTCAAAGGCATATAATTTAAAAGAGAACTATTATATTGGTTTTGGAGACTATAAGGATACCACTTACAGCAAACCCGTAGGAACACATGTTGAGTACTTTAAAAATGGCAAAATAAAGGACTCCTCATTTTATGGAGATGATTCTAAACAAATTTTCAGAAATGTATTTGATGAAAATGAAACACTAAGGTGGGAATATCACTTTGACCCGAATACTAAAAAAGAAGTTAGCAAAGGGTACGATGAAAATGGGAAAGAAATTCCAAACTATATTTTTGAAAAAGAGGCGGAATTTCTGGGAGGGCTCGAAGGCTGGCGAAACCATCTGGTAAAAAATTTGAAAGCCAATACCCCTATAAAGAAAAAAGCACCTGCAGGTACCTATCAGGTCGTCATAAAATTTATTGTAAATGCAGATGGAACTGTAACTCAAATGGAACCCGAAACTAAATTTGGATATGGTATGGAAGAGGAAGCAATGAGAGTAATATCCAAATCGCCAAAATGGATGCCTGCTGTGCAGTTTAATAAACCTGTAAATGCCTACCGCAGGCAACCCATCACTTTTGTAGTGCAATAATATGCGCAGGCTGTTAACAAAAACCTAATAAAATTTTCTTGTGATGAATGGTAACTTTTTGGAAGCCTGTACGTTTAATTTCGTACAGTCATGTAGCCATGCATGATACACTACCAAAAGTATAGCCATGAAATTTTTAAAACTCCAGGCCATTGGCCTGCTTATGATTTGTGCTGCCTTTACGGTGCAAGCTCAAAAAAAAATTCCTCCCAAAAAAATTACAATTGTACAAACAAATGCCAGCTTTAAAATAGACGGTGAACTTAATGAAGCAGAATGGAAAAATGGGGCTTTAGCGGATAGTTTTGTATGCCTGAGGCCCATTGCTTTTAAACCGGAAGGAGCCAATCCTTCTAAAATCTACTTTTTGTACAATAATGAAGGCATTTATATTGGCGGATATTTATACGAAAAAAATAGGGATAGTATTGCTACAGAACTAAAAGGGAGGGATGGTTTCGGCAACAACGATTTTGTTGGTATTATCTTCGACACATATAATGATAAGCTGAATGGCTTTGAATATTTTGTAACTCCATTGGGAGAACAGTGGGACGCTAAAGCCAGCACTGGTGGCGATAATAGCGAAGATTTTAGTTGGAATGCTGTATGGCAAAGCAATGCCAAGCTGCAACATGATGGCTGGAGTTTTGAAATGTTTATTCCCTATGCTGCCATTCGCTTTGGAAAAAAAACGGTTCAAGATTGGGGTTTGAATGTGGTAAGAAAAAGACAAAAAAGCGCAGAACAATTGTTTTGGCAACCTATTGATCCCAATGTAAATGGATTTCTTACCCAGTCTGGTATTATCTCTGGCTTTGAAAATATTAAGCCTCCGCTTCGCTTACAATTCTCCCCATATTTTTCTACCTATTATAATCATGAAGATGCAGCCAACGGTAGGTCGGCCAGCAATGAACTTACAGCCAATGGCGGTATGGATGTAAAATACGGCATCAATCAGGCATTTACCTTAGACATGACATTAATCCCCGATTTTGGCCAGGTACAAACAGACAATCGGGTACTCAATCTTTCTCCTTTTGAAGTTCGCTTTAGCGAAAACAGAACTTTTTTTACAGAAGGAACAGAATTATTCAACAAAGGAAATCTTTTTTATAGCAGGCGTATTGGTCGTGTGGGCGATAAGCCGCTTGGGTACTGGGATGCACAGGGTGCCTTTGATCCTAATACAGAAAAACTCAGTAAAAATCCCGAACAGGTAAAACTGATTAATGCCACCAAAATAAGTGGCCGTACACAAAAAGGATTGGGCATTGGATTTTTAAATGCAATTACCAACCACCAGTATGCAAGCATAGAAAATATTACTACCGGAGAAAAACGGAAAATAGAAACCGAGCCCTTTACCAACTACAATGTATTTGTGCTGGATCAAACCATGAAAAATAATAGTAGTGTATCTTTTGTAAATACGAACATGCTTAGAAACGGTAGTGAAAAAGATGCCAATGTAAGTGCATTTTTATTTGACTTGAACGACAAAAAAAACACTTGGAATGTGGGCGGCAATGTAAGCATAAGCATGATAAACGATAAGGACCCGGGCAAAAACCGCAATGGGTATGCACATGGCATCTATATTGGTAAAACCAGTGGCCGCTTTAATTTTAGGGCTTATCAAGACCTGTACGATGCAAAGTATGACAAAAGCGATATGGGGTATTTTACCAACAACAACTTTTTAGAGCATGGGCTTTGGGCACAATACAACTGGTTAAAGCCAAAAGAAAACCAATGGTATCGGCAAATGCGGTTGAATTATAATTTTTGGCATAGCCAATTGGTAACACCGCTGGATGCATTGAAAAGAAAAAGTATGATGTTTCAAAATGCAGGAACAAATATTAACGGAAATGTACAAACGAAAAAACTATGGTGGGCAGGGTTTAATATAAGTGTAAACAGTAAGTATAATGATTTTTATGAGCCTCGGTATGCAGGCAGAGTATTTAGAAATAAAGGAAATTTTGGTGGCGGCTTTTGGTTTGAAAGCAATGAAGGAAAAAAGTTTTTTTGGGGCTTAAATACATTTGCAAGAACAGGTGGGGTATATAATTTCTTTTACAAAGAAATAGGATTACAAGTAAGGCAACAGTTTAGCAGCAAATTCACGATTGATAATTCAATTAATTTTTCTCATAACCATAATGGCGTTGGTTGGGCCGATACAAAGGCGGATACCATCATATTTGCAAGACGGGATGTAGCTACCATTGAAGATATAATGAATTTTAAATACAGCTTTAATAATAAAATGGGCCTTACACTACGGCTACGACATTATTGGAGCAAAGTAAACCCGTTACAATTTTATGAGTTGAATGTGCAGGGAGATTTGGAAACCCCAAGCACCACTTATGCCGAAAACCGTAAACAGAATTATAATTTTATGAGTGCTGATTTGGTGTACAATTGGCAATTTGCCCAAGGCAGCTTTTTAAGCGTGGTTTGGAAAGATATTGGTGAAAATTTTAGCAGGAGTTTTGAGAAAAATTACTTTTCTAATCTTGGTAAAACCATTCAGGGAAACCAGTTTAATAGCTTTAGTGTACGCATGATTTACTTTTTAGACTATCTAACTACAAAAGAAAAATTAAAGAAGAAAAAGTCTCGATAATAAAAAAATCCCGTTTTCATCAAACGGGATTTTTTTATTAATAATCTTTCAAGTTTATCTTAAAATACCGGCTGGTACTTCTTTTTGTAATAAGTATTGGTATATATATTTAGTTTTCAGGTTTTGAAAATGCGCTCCTTTGTTTCCACCCCAGCCATGACGGCCGGTAGGATAAATCATTAATTCAAAATCCTTTTTAGCGTCTTCCAATTTACTTACAAACTGCATACTATTTTGCATGTGCACATTTTCATCAATTGCACCATGCACAATTTGCATATAGCCTTTATACTTATTTATATGAGTAAGTACCGAACTCGTTTTATATCCTTCAGCGTTATTAGCAGGTGTGCCCATAAATCTTTCGGTGTAATGAGAGTCGTACAGCGTCCAGTCTGTTACACTTCCGCCTGCCATGGCGTGGGTAAATACATCCGAGCCATAGGTCATAGCATAGCAGCTCATATATCCTCCATAGCTAAAGCCTGTAATACAAATTTTAGATGCATCAGCATTGCCGTTTGCAATAAGCCACTTCACCATTGTACTATAATCTTTCATTTCCCAATATCCAAGATTATGATACATATAGTTTACACCTTCTTTTCCAAAATGGCCGCTGGCTCTGTGGTCCATTGAAACCTGAATTAGCCCCTCTTTAGCATAAAATTGTTGATTGCCGGATAAACTCCATGTATCCATTACGCCTGTTGAATTGGGCCCGCCATAAATGGAAACCAATACAGGGTATTTTTTAGATTTGTCCATATTTACAGGCCAGGTTACTTTCATTGGTAGTTCGTACAGCCCATCATCACTCTTTACCCTTACTAATTCTGTTTTTGCAAGTTGATAATCTGCAAATTCAACGCCTTTACTATCGCCCAGGTCTTTAATAATCTTTCCTTTATTGTTTACCAAAGCACTACGTGTAGGTGTGCCTGCATTGCTATAGTTGGTAACAAAGTAAGAGCCATCTGGCGAAATACTGCTAACCGAGTGATTAAAATCTCCAAAACTTAATCGCTGCAATCCCTTGCCGTTTAAGTTTACTTTATAATAGTCTGTGTGTGCAGAGTTTTCTTTTCGAGCTGTAAAATATACAATACTCTTTTTTTCATCTACTTTTCGGATACCGGTAACAGTAAACCGACCAGTGGTTACAGCATTGATTAGCTTACCATTTATATCATAATAATAAATATGCTTCCAGCCGCTAGCATCGCTTTGCAATAAAAAACCTTTTCCGTTTTCTAAAAATTCAATGCGGTCATTATCATCTAGGTCAACCCAGGTTTTTTGCTCCTCTGTGTAAAAAGGTGCTTTGCTTCCATTTTGTGGATTTACAGCATAAACCACTAATTTATTTTGTAATCGGTTCATCCATTGAACCAACAAGCTGCTACCATCGGGCTTCCAATATGGCATACCAAAATATTGATCATCTTTTTCGTTAAAATCACTCCATACAATGTTACCGCCTTCTGGTTGTACAATTCCTACTTTTACTTCGGGGTTTTTGTCGCCCACTTTTGGGTAGCGCATTTTTTCAACATATCCATGCAAGCCATCAGCATCTGTAATAATAAATTCAGGCACATCGGTATCGTTACTACGGAAAAAAGCAATATGCTTACTATCGGGGCTCCACCAAAAAGCTTTGTAGCGGCTTGCACGGCCTAGTATTTCTTCCATATATACCCAACTGGCATAGCCATTCAAAATAAGGTCGCTGCCATCGCTGGTAAGGCGAGTTTCTTTTTTTGAATTTATATGCACAGTGTACAAATCATTATTTTTCGTGTATGCCACATAGTTGCCATCTGGGCTTACGGTTGGGTTTACCTCCACGGCATCATCGTTGGTAAGTTGTACTTCGGCATCATTTACCTTAATAAAGATGTTTTTGTTTTTTATAAATGCCGTTGGCGATACGGCAATCTTGCCTGCATTTTTATCTGCATCGGTAGCTTCTCTTTCTGTTCCTTTTTTTGCATCTACAATGTATTGCTTACCCTCCTTCATGATAATTACATTGTTATTGTCAATCCAACGGGTTGCAATAGGCAAGGATTGGGTAATTCCTTTGAAGTTTCCCTTAAAATATTGGTCGTTTGTTAGTTGTTTGGTTTGAGCCTTACTGCTAAATACAAAGGCAAAAAAAAGGACTGCCAGCAATGGCTTTTTAAAAAATTGCATCATATATGATTGTTTTAAAAGTAGAATGTACAAGATAGTTTTTTTGACTATTTAAGAGAAGTGATTTTGATAAGCGGAAAACAACCCACAAGCCTGTACCTGCGGAACTAATTCTGCTGACGGATGTTTACATTCATATCACTTAATGGTTGACCACCCTTAATGCCAAAATCCAATGTACGGATAGGGAATGGAATGGTAATGCCATTTTCGTCATACGCTTTTTTAATTCGTTTTATAGCATCGCTACCTGCTTGTAAATAAGCAGGCTGGTCGGCGGTATTTACCCACAGCCTTATTACAAAATTGATAGAGCTATCGGCAAAAGAAGTATAGAAAAAAGTAATTTCTTCATCTGTACACAAGTCTTTAATGTCTTTTACTGCATTTCTAGTAACTGCTTCTACTTTTTCCAGGTCATCGCCATACGATACTCCTACAGCAAGGTCAAATCTTCTTTTACCTAATAATGTAAAGTTTTCAATTGGGTTTTGAAATACATCTTTATTAGGAAGTATTACCATTTGCCCCTGAAAAGTGCGAAGGATGGTATCCCGCAAATTAATTTCTTCCACCCTGCCCATATAATCTTTTATCTTAATAATATCGCCAATATGAAACGGGTGTCGTATAGATATAAAAATGCCTGACATAAAATTGGCTGCAATATCCTGAAATGCAAATGCCAAAGCCAGCCCGGCAATACCTGCTCCGGCTAGTATTGAGGTTACTGCTTTATCCAGCTTAAGTACGCTTAGGGCAGAAAATATAACAATGCCTAATAAAAACACATATACAATGGATATTAAAAGATTGTGAAGCGTCACATTTACTACCATTTTTTTAATAAAACGTGCTGCCACTTTTTTTAAACGCTTGGCAATAAAAAAGCCAAGAACCAAAATTAAAGTTGCCAAAAAAATATTGGGAAGCATACGCACAAATCCATCCATCCAGCTAAATAATTTATCTACAATAAGTTGGTATGCTTTGCTAATATCCATAATATAAAGGCGGTGTTTTTACAAATTTACAAAAACCGCTCCTTAAACCGGGTAAAGAAGCAACATTGAGTGCTTGCTGACTGCTTTCCACACGCATACATACAAAAATTATTTATTATCTTTCCTAAACGCTTGCAATATTGTTGCAATGCCTAAACGCTTATATCAACTCAAAAATTAGATAACCATGATTGTAATCGCTTTATACAATTTAAAAGGCGGTGTTGGCAAAACCGCCTCTTGTGTGAACTTTGCTTACCTGGCAGCTGCAGACGGTTATAAAACATTGCTGTGGGATATCGACCCTCAGGGATCTTCTTCTTTTTATTATAAGGTAAAACCTAAAGTACATCCCGGCATAAAAAAATTGATTACCAAAGATGCTGATTTAGAAAATGCCATCATGTCTTCTGATTTTGAGTTGCTGGATGTGATTCCGGCAGATAATTCTGCTAAAAGCTTTGATATTATGTTGGACGAAATGAAGGGTAATAAAAACCGACTCAAAACTGTATTGAAACCGTTAGACCAAGAGTATGATTTTGTTTTTATTGATTGCCCTCCGGGGTTTTCGGCATTATCCGAAAATATTTTTAATGCAGCAGATATTGTATTGATGCCGGTAATACCTACTACGCTTTCTATACGCACCTATCACATGGTAAAAGATTACTTTAAAGAGAAGGACCTTGACTTGAGTAAAATGATGTGCTTTTTTACTATGGTAGATGGTAGAAAAAATATGCACAACGAAATAATGGAAGAGTTGTATAAAGACAAACGCTTTTTTCAAAACTATGTGCCATACCTGAGCGATGTAGAAAAAATGGGTGTGCATAAAGCACCCATTATGGAGTTTGCTAATAGTAGCTATGCCGCAAAATGCTATCGAGAACTTTGGACGGAAATTAAGGAAGGTGTGGTGGATTAATTTTACATTAAGACCTTTGAGTATTTTTTATTGTTGCTTTAGCGTCTTTTTAAAAGGTAGAACTACGATGGGAATATCCCTATAGTAAATTTTTGGGTATTCGTAATAATAACATACTGTTTATCAATATGATATTGATAAAAAAAATATTTGTTGTTATTCACATTTTTTTACAATAAAACGCTGAAACTTACGCTTATATATCTTGAAAAGCAACCACCGCTTACCGGTCGCTTTTTATAAACCAAAGAAACGAAACCACAATTGCCGGGCATTATACTATTTTGCCAACCGGGCTTCTATTGTATTCCCTTAAGGTTTATCATAACTATTTAATTATACAGGTTCAAAGTATATGTTGAACTATTAACTTTTTTTGTTAGGCACTACAGGACAACTAAGGGCCCCGATATTGGACGGGGTCCTTTTTTATTATTGAAAACTATTAATCAAGGCTCCGATTAATAAAATCCACAAAGGGCTTTGCAGCTTCAAATGTTTTAACCAGTACTTTGGTAAAATTTTTATCCTGCAATTCTTCATCGGTAAAACTGCGGCTCACCACAAAGCTTTTCATTTTTAAAAAACTAATAGCAGAGTTTTCTTCCAGGTAACCCTTGGGTGCTCTTACTAATGATTCACTTTTTTCAAAACCCTGATTGAAGACTGCTTTAAATTTTTTATGGTTGATAATCTTTTTCCATTCTTCCAGGTTGTAATCAATTTCCTGGCGGATTTTGCCAAGATGTTCTACAGGAGGATGCCAGATGCCTGTGGCTGCAAAACTTTTTCCCGGCTCAATATGTATATAATAACCTGCTCCTTCGCCATTTTTTCCGGCAGGATTAAAGTAAGCGGCAAAATTTGTTTTGTAAGGATGTTTTTCTTTGCTGAAACGAATATCCCTGTTAAGCCGAAACATACATTCCTTAGGGGTAAGGTTAACAAATGCAGTATCAAAAGCTGCAATCCCTTTTATTATAGCTGCAACTTCGGTAATAAATTCTTCTTTGCTGGTATCATACAAAGCCCGATTGGCATCGAGCCAGGCTTTGTTATTGTTCTTTTTTATGGAAGTAAGAAACCGTACTATATTTTTAGAAATCATATTGATTCATTTTTTTTTAAAGAGTTTTACAAGATAAAATAAAATGAATCAACAATTGTGTTAGATGCTAACTAAAAAGATTAAACCCTGCCCCAGTTTTCGCCGCTTTTAATACGATAAATCGTCATTTCGCTTACACCAAACTTAGCCGCTATTTGTTTAAAGGTAAGTTTACGCTTTGGGTTATTGATGGTATCTTTTATTGATTTAACCTGACTAAGACCGAGTTTGAGGCCTTGTGTTTTATTGGCTTGTCTTTTCTTAAATGCAATCTTACTGGGACTTTTTTGTTGATGCTTATTCATTTCTTCATCGGTTGCCCATTTTAAATTTTTGTAATTATTATCTCCTTTTTTATGATTGATATGAATTACATACTTATGCTTAGGAGATTTTTTAGTGCAAAAAAGTTTTGCTATTTCCCGATGAATATAAATAGTACCGTTGCCACCATTAATATGCAGGTTTAATGTACGATAGCCAGAAGTAGAAGAGCCCGTAAGTAGTTTGCCATCAGCTAAAATATCTTCATAATAACTTGCCACTCTTCCCTGATTGGAAACTGCGTATTTTTTGCGAAGACTTTTATATCCGGTGAATTGAATTTGCTTCCAGGTTTCACCAGTATTTTTTTTAATCATGGTTTTTAATTTGTGGATGACCAAACAATCTTGCCAGAATCAGTTTTGGGATAAGCAGGAATATATAAATATAACAATTTTTTTTACTAAGTAGTTAACATTTTTAAAAAATCATCCTCGGAGAGTATTTGAATGGTAGGTATTTTTTTGGCTTTTTCCAGCTTACTGCCTGCATCTTCACCCACTATTAAAAAGTTGAGTTTACTACTTACGCCAGTAAGTATTTTACCAGCATTTGCTTTCACCATCGCTTCTGCATCGCTTCTTTTAAGCTTATTAAGTGTTCCGGTAAATAAAAAGGTTTGGCCGTTAAGGTTTCCTTCGGTTATAGTTGTTTTTGAAGACTGCATTTGAAGCCCCAAGGCTTTTAACTCTTCCAGCATTTTAATATTATCGGGATTGTTAAAGAAGCCATGTATACTGCCGGCTACTTTTACACCTACATCTTCCAATTGCTGCAATTGTTCTAAAGTAAAATCTTTAAACTCGAAAATATTATTCACCTTTTGAGCCAGGGTTTTGGCCGTTGTTTCGCCCACATAGCGAATACCAAGGCCATAAATTAGCCTATGCAACGGCTGTGTTTTACTTGATTCTATCGCCGCCTTCAAATTGTCTAACGATTTTTGGCCAAATCCTTCCAGCATTGCCAGCTCTTCAAAGTTGAGCGTATAAATTCCGGGTACATTTTTTAATAGCCCTAATGTATAAAACTTCCGCACATTGGCTTCTCCAAAACTGCGAATATCCATTGCATCTTTACTTACAAAATGTATAATGCGTTCTACTACCTGGGCCTCGCAATTTATATTAACGCATCGCCACACTGCTTCCTCTTCCGGCTTTACCAAAGCATCGCCACATACAGGGCAATTTCGGGGAAATTGGATGGCTACTTCGCTGCCATCTCTTAGCTCCACCAACGATTTTACTATTTGGGGAATTACATCTCCACTTCGTTCAATGAGTATTTGGTCGCCAAGCTTTAGGTCCTTTTCCTTAATATACTCTTCGTTGTGAATACTGATGCTGCTTACCGTAACGCCACCTACTGCTACGGGTTTAATTTTTGCAACAGGCGTAATAGCTCCCGTTCTGCCCACCTGAAACTCCACTCCCAATAATTTACTGGTTGCCTGCCTTGCCTTAAATTTATAGGCAATAGCCCAGCGTGGGTGATGAGATGTCATACCCAACCTGTCTTGCAATTCAAGGCTATTCACCTTTATTACCATGCCATCAATTTCGTAAGGCAGGCTATCTCTTTTACTTTCAAACTCTTCTACATACTTTATAATACCCTCAATTCCTTTTACCACTTTCATTTCATTTTTGGGGCTTCTAAAGCCAAGCTCCCAAAGCATTTCAATCATACCACTGTGCGTAGTAGGGCTTTCCAATGCAGGCGTGTAGGCGGTACTTTTTGTATAATAACTTACATGATACAGAAATGCTTCCAAGTTTCGTCGGCTTACCTCTTTAGTATCCTTTATTCTTAAGCTACCTGCTGCAGCATTGCGTGGATTAGCCAGAGGAGGCAAGCCTTCTTCCATTATGGCATCGTTGTATTTTTTAAAGTTGCTTTTATTCATTAACACTTCACCCCTAATTTCTATCTGCTCTATATTGTATTTGCTAAACGCTGCAGAAAGCGGCAGTGTTTTTATCTGTTTAATATTGGGGGTTATATCATCGCCCGTTTCGCCATCACCTCGGGTAACACCTCTCAGCAGTTGGTCTTCTTCATAAATTACAGAAATGCTTGCACCGTCAAATTTTGGTTCTGCACAATATTCAATTGTATCCAACTTGCTTAACTCACGAGCCTTTCGGTCCCAATCTAAAAGATCTTCTGCATTGTAAGAGTTCTCCAAAGAGAGCATTGGTACAAGGTGCTGCGTTTTAGGAAAATCTTTTATCAGGCCTGCCCCCACTCTTTGTGTAGGCGAATCTTTTGTGATAACAGAAGGCTTTTCTTTCTCAAATTTTTCCAACAGCTTGTAAAGTGTATCATATTCAAAATCACTAAGCAGTGGATCGTTCATTACATAATACCTATGCTCATGAAAGCGCAGCACATTGCGTAATGATTCGATATTGTCTATAGATGGATTTTTATTCGTCAGCCAACTCTGTGTAGCTGTTTGAATATCTTTTACCTGTTGGGTGTTGTACATATAGAAACAATTGACAGCAAATGTAATTAATGGAATTTATGGGGCGTTACCAGTAATAAAAAAGCCCCTGAAATATTCAGGGGCTTGTGGTGTGGGCCGGGATTGAACCGGCGACACATGGATTTTCAGTCCATTGCTCTACCAACTGAGCTACCGCACCAACTTTCCCTTTCGGGGCAGCAAAAATAAGGTAATAATTTCATTTTTGCCAATGATAACAAATTTTTATTTTTATGAACATTCCCCTGAAAAATGGGGGCTTTTTGATTTTATCACCTGGCGGTTATTTATAACTACATTCAATAAAGTGCTTATCCATGCGTAAAGTTTTACTTTTCATTTGCCTATCTGCCTTTGCTATTTTTTGTAAAGCACAATTACCTCCTAAGGTACAGTTATCCCAACCGGTTATATCTATTGCCTCAGACTTAGAGTTTTTATATGCCACTACAGCCGACAGTATTTTTGTATATAGCATACCACATCTTACCCTCTATAAAAAAAGTGCCCACGGTCTATCTTATCCTGTTATTAAAGATTTCAGTAACGGTAAAGACAATACACGAAAAATGCTATTACAGGAAAACCGGGTTATGCGGTCGCCCGAAATGTACAATATCAGTATTTGGGCGGATATGGAAAAGCACTTGAAAAATAATTTTGGAGTCCGGCCACACGATAGCTTGGTTCTTTGGAATATGAGAGAAGATAAAGTAGATTATAAAGTAGCAGGCAATATTTTGGTTGATTTTTTTTTCACTGTACCTTATGGCACTTACGCCATGAATCATATTACAAATTCCTTTTTTAGCGATGTTACAAGAGATACTGTATTTATGTCAAAAAATAGCACTTTATATACAAGTTGGTGGACAGATAGCGGAGATAAAAGTTTTGAATCGAAAATGGATGGTATTGTAAAGCAAATCAATTCGATTTTTTACGACAGGTATATTGTACTGGTTATGTATTATCCATCGGCCAATCAATACAAACTAGTTATTAAGAATCCTCAAAATCATTCAACCACATTTGAAAGTGAACCTTTTTTGGTTGAGCCAAAATTTGTTCAGTCGGGCTCGGTAGAAGAAGAGGCTTTTTTTGTGATACAGGAAACAGAAGACAATGGCAATATTTATCTTTTAAAAAGCCTGTTGAACAAAAAGGAAATACCACAAATAATACCATACAAGGGTAAAATAATCAATGCTTATTTTATACATTCAGATTCGGCCATAGCGTATGTAACAGACGGGGACTGGGTATTTTACAATACTTACGACAAAAGAATTGAAAATAAAATATCGGGCTTTGCTGATTTTGGCGGATTTAGAATATTGGATGCTTTGCCGATAGATGGGGAAGATTTTTTGGTGATGCATTCCGAAGGAATAACAGAACAAGGCATTAGTAATAAAAAAAGTGTACTTCAGGTAAAAGCAGAGAAAGATATTGAGGTATTTACTAAAATAGAAAAAGGTAAGATAGAAAAAATCACTTCTACAGATAATTTTTCTATGGAGTTAAATGAAACGCCGGATTTTTTTACGGAGGTTTTCTTCAATAGCTCAAAATCCTATTTATCACTAGCAAATAACAACAGGCTACAGGTGTGGGAAACTGGTAGCCGTAAAAAAGTATTAGACAAATTTTTTGATGATAAAATATTGGCAGCCCCCGATGCCTCCGGAAGATTTATTTGGGGAATAACCTCATCACCCAATGGTGGACGAAGGCTTGTTCACATAGATTTTGAGAAAGGCGAAATTGCAACTTCGGATGAACTGGTGATTACTGCAAATGGCTTTCTTGATGAAGGAGGAGGCTTGTTAGAAATTGTACCGGTTCCCGGAGAAAATAATGCCTGGTACGTAACCGATATGAACAATAGGGTTATGAAATTTACAGGCAAAAACATTGAGCCGGAAATATATAGAATAAACAAGCGTATTAACATTCGATCGCTTACTACAGATGCTGCAGGCAATATTTTTGTAAATACAAGAAACTATGGGGAAGATGTTTGGAACTTATATCAGGTAGATTTTAAGCAAAAAAAACATCATTTAATCCAAAGCGGCAGGTTTACCGTTTTATCCGATAAAAATGGTGTGTGGATTGCCGATAAAAATGAAGTAGGTTTTTGGGAGAATAATAAATTTTCTAAAAAAATAACGATATCTGTTCCGTGGGAACGTATTTCTTTAAACCCTGTAAACAATGAATTGTATTTGAGTAGTAAAGATGCTAACAACAAAACGGTTTTTACTATTTTAAATGAGAAACAGCAAACCCACACTTTACAACTAAACTCAATTAAAAACTACTTTAATTTTCTTTTTTTGCCAAATGGGCAAATGGTACTTATTGGCGAAGGTATTGCAACCTATGCAGGTGAAAATATGGAGCCTATACCATGGAACGCTGCTTTTTTAGACAATAAATCGTACAGGGCCATGTCTGTATCTGCATCAGGAAAAAAGATACTGTACGGAAAGAAAACCATCGACCTGCAAAGCGGCCAATTGCAGGCTGTACAAGATGGAATAGTGAGCACTTATATTTCAGACGATGAAAGGGTTGAATTATTTTCGAGCGGATGGGGAGAAACCCATTTTTTTTCTTTGAGAAAAATTACGGGAACCGATACTATACTTAGCAAGGATAAATATTCTATACCGTCCAAATATGTTATCGGTTACGGACATGATGATTTTGTAGTATCAAAAAATAAACGCTGGATGGTGAGCTATACAAATGGTATTAAATTTTTGTCTGACGACAGAGCTACGCCTATTTTGTGGGATATAGAAAATTTACAAGCATTTCCTTTCGATAAAAAATACAACAAATTCTCACCCGTTTTTCCTTCGGATACCGCCAGCTTGCTAATGATTAATTACAATGTAGAAGGTACAGATGTAATGGATTATAAATGTGAGGCTGCTTTTTTTAGATTGCAAAAAGAAACTTCGCCCTCCTTTGTTTCAAAAAATATTTATACCGGCAACAAGATACCATACCCCGGTAAATATAATTTTGTTTCTGAAGAGCCGGGATATTTTGACTGGTTGGAAGAGAACTCCGCCAATACAAAAAAACATTTTGCAGCAGAAAATGTAACATGCTATTCATTCAATGAACCAACACAGCAATTGTTTGGAGGTTCGCAAAACGGGGTGTTACATACCTGGAATATTAATGGAGCTGCAAGCCCAGTTCAAAGCATTAATATTTGTAATAGTGGTATTTCTAAAATTGAAATTGCTGGTAATAAATTATATGCTTTTACACAAAACGGAGAAATTGGTATATATGATATAAGTAATAATAAAATATTGAGCAATATTCAGTTTATGGACTTTGGCGGTGAGCAAAAAATGGCTGTCTATACTCCGGATCGTTATTTTAATATTGACCCCGAAGCTATGAATTCGCTTCATTTTGTAAAAAAGGGAAAAGCTTACCCATTAAGCAGTTTTGAAATGCAGGGAAACCGTCCGGATAAAGTGTATGGTGCCATAGGGTTTGCAGAAGCGGGTTATTTGAATATTTTGAAAAAAGGTTGGGAAACCCGGTTGAAAAGAATGGGTATTATGCCCTCTGAAAAATTACCGGAGCCTCATGGCCCGGTTGTAAATTGGGATATGGAAAATATTCCTTTAACTGTATCGAAAAAAACTTTTGAACTAAAATTTAAAATTACCGACACATCAAAATCTACACTTTCAAAAATATTTGTACGCATCAATGGTGTGCCATTGCATTCCTCAAAAGGTTTTGCAGTTCCAGGGCAGGTGCAGCCATACCAGTTTAATGAAAGCATCCAATTAAACGAAGGGAAAAATGCAATAAGTGTGTTAGCCATAAACAAAAAAGGGGAAGAGAGTATTGAGCAATACAATGAAATATATTATACAGACTTACAACCCACAAAATCAAAAATATTGTATCTAGGCATTGGTGTATCTGCTTATAAAGACAGTACTCATAATCTTATATATGCTGCTAAAGATGCCACAGACATTGCCCGCCATATAAAAAATTTTGGTGATAGCGTAACAACTATCACTCTTACCAATAAAGAAGCCGACAAAAAAAATATACTGGCCTTAAAAAATGTTTTACTTAAAACCAGCGAAGACGAAGTAGTTATTGTTTCATTTTCGGGGCATGGGATGATAGACTCAACCGGAGAATTTTATTTTGCACCCCATGACATGAATTTTAATAATCCTACAATCAATGGCTTATCTATGACAATGATTGAAGACCTGCTGGACGATATTCCTGCACGTAAAAGATTATTGTTGATGGATGCTTGCCACAGCGGTGAGCAACTAGAAGGCCTTAGTGCCAACGCCAAACTCCCTGAAGGTGTGAAAGAAGTAGGCACAAAGGGAACGGAAAAAATTCAAAAGAAGTCTGATAAAGAAAAAGAGAGCGACCGTAAAGGTTATATGGCTATGAAGGAGTTATTCAGCGACTTTAGCCGAGGCAATGGTGCTTTTATGATTTCTGCTGCTGCAAGTAATGAATTTGCTTTAGAAAGTAAACAATGGAACAATGGAGTGTTTACAGCAAGTTTTTTAGAGGCACTGTACGAAGTGAAAGATAAAAGTGCTGATAAAACTATAAAAGTTCGTGAGTTGCGAAAAGCCATTTATGAAAAGGTAAAGCAAAGAACCAAAGGGCAGCAAACTCCCACCAGCAGGCAAGAAAATGGCTGGTGGAACTGGAGTTTTTAAAAAAAGAGTTTGCCTAAATAAGGCAAACTCCTTCTATATATTATCCATTTCTTTTTTTACAAAATCCATCAACACTTTTATTTTATGGGGAGAAAAATCAAATTCCAAGCCCGCTGTTTTATACAGCTCCGGCAATGTTTTGGTTCCCCCAAGCGATAAAGCATTGCAATAATTATCTAAAGCTTGTTGCGGATTTTGTTTGTATTGCATCCACATACCAATAGCACCTAGTTGCGCAATGCCATATTCAATATAATAAAATGGCACTTCGTATAAATGCAACTGCCTTTGCCATGCATTGCTTCGGTAAGCTTCCAAGCCACTATAATCAATCACATCGTCTTTAAACTCATTTAGTATTTCATTCCATGTTGCTGTTCTTTGTTCATGCGTATGCCCTGCATTTTCATATACCCAGTGCTGAAATTTATCAATAATGGCTATCCATGGAAAAATACTAATCACTCTTTCTAACTGATGCTCTTTGGCTCTTTTCAAATCTTCTGTATTGTCAAAAAAGCTATCCCAGTTATCCATACTGAACAGCTCCATAGCCATGCTAGCTACTTCGGCAATTTCCATCGGATATTCTTTAAACCCATTTAACCTTAGCGGATGGGCCAAAAACGAATGAACTGCATGGCCGCCTTCATGCACCATGGTGGTTACGTCGTGCATTTGCCCTGCTGCATTCATAAAAATAAATGGTGCCCCACTTTCTGCCAATGGACAGTTATATCCACCAGGTGCTTTTCCTTTACGGCTTTCTAGGTCAAGGTGTTGCATCTCTTTCATTTTTTGCAGACACTGCCCAAAAAACGGACGAAGTTTTGTAAAACACTCGATAGATTTTTGCAACAATTCATCTCCTGTTTTAAATGGACGCAAGGGTTGTTGCCCTTCGGGTTCTGCATCCAAATCCCAGGGGCGTAACGTATCCAAGCCAAGTTTTGCTTGTTTCTTTTTATAGATACTATTTACTAATGGAAGTACATATTGCTTTACCGCTGCATGAAACTGGTAGCAATCTTCCTTTGTATAATCAAAGCGGCCCAATTCTTTAAATCGATAATCTCTATAATTTTCAAAGCCTGCGTTTCTTGCTTCCCTGTTTCTTAGTTCAATTAGCTTGTCATATAGTTCATTCAGTTTTTCTTTATCCTGCAGGCGACGATCTTGTATTTTACGATAAACATCTTCTCTTAAACTCCTGTCAGGATTTTCTAAAAATTTGGCAGCTTGTTGTAAAGTATACTCCTGTCCATCTACCGTTACCATCATGGCTCCGGTAATTTGCCCATATTGCTGCTGTAATACAGATAGTTCTGCCTGTAATGGAATATTTTCTTCCCTAAACAGCTCTATATTTTTGCGAATGCTCCGTAAAAATGTATGGTATTCCTTTTCGTTCAATTCTTTTAAGATTGGCGAAGCAACCAGCTTTTTATTCAGCGCATCTGCCATTGGTTGTATCTGAGGCTGAATATGCATACAAAAATAATTGAAGGCTTCTTCCAGTGATTTATTTTCTGTATCGCAGGTCATTTTTATCTGACGCCAGCACGCATCTTCATTTACGGCCGCTTCCAGTTCGCTCTGATCTTTCAACCATTGCTCTAAAGAAGCTTTATCTGCTATTTCTCTATCCAGCAATTCCTGAAAATAGGGTTGTAAGGTTTCCCAATTGGTTATTGAAAAATTTTGGGGCAAAAATGTTCTAGGTAATTTTTTTATATCGGCTGTGTACATATTAATTGTTGAAAAATTTAAACTAAAGTTTCTCTCTCACTTTTGCAATAGTGCCAAAGTTACGCTGCAAATTTTTAAAAAAATGTTAGCGTAATAAGAATGAAAAATGCCAGCATACTTACTATGCTGGCATTAAAAAAATGAAAATATGAATTAAGCCATTTTACGTGGCGCATTTATTTTTTTTGCGGGCGCATTGCTTTTAGGTGCTGCGGTATTTTTTGCTGCTGCTGTTTTAGCAGTTTTCTTTTCTGTTGCTACTGGTTTTTCATCCGTTGCAGCTTCTTCGGCTTCGCCGGGCTCTGCCAATTTAATTTCTACACCAGCCTTGGTAAGAATATCTAGCCATTTTACCATTTTCTTCATATCGCTTGAATACACTCGTTCAAAGTCCATAGAAGGATATACTTTTTCAAAATATGCCTTAATCGCTTTGTTATCGGCTTTAGCATCGGGCAAAGCTTCTTTACTAGCCTGCATGGCAGCAAATATTTCTGCAAGGTTTACATTTTCCCCGGTTGTATATATTTCAATACTTTCTAAATGAGAAAAATTATGAATACGATTGCTTACAAATTTGCTGCTTTTATCTTCTAGTGAGCGAACAATGCCGCCATCTGCTTTTGAAGAAACCAATTCGTACAAACCACCCAATCCGGTAACTGCTACTATTTTATTATACTCCATATATACTATTTTAAAATCAGGGCTGCAATTTAGGCGAATATGGTTAAAAAACGGCCAATCATCTGCGTTAACCATATTTTAACAAAAAATCTTGCTTGCTGCGAAGGTTTTTTGAGCATATATCGTCTAACCCCCTTGAACGAATTAAATTTTTATGTTAAGAACTGCATTATTAACGGTTGTATTTTGTTTGGCTGCAATCGTGGGCTTTGCCCAAAACCCTATTACCATTAAAGGTACAGTAACAGACAAAACCGATGGAAAGCCGCTTAATGGTGCCACAGTTTCTCTTTTATTACAAAAAGACAGCAGCATAGTGAGCCGCAAGGTTACCAATGCTAGTGGTAGTTTTGAGTTTAACCCTTCGGCACAGGATAGTTTTATTGTTACTATTGACTTACTGAATTATCAGCAATATGTTTCATTTTTTACACTACAAGGCTCTAATTTTCAAAAAAATATGGGCTCAATAACTGTGGATAGGCAAGGCGAAGACCTTGTGGGTGTAACAATAATTGCCAAAACACCGGCAGTAACCCAAAAAGGAGATACATCTCAATTCAGTGCTAGTCAATACAAAGTAAACCCTGATGCCACAGTGGAAGACCTTGTGAAAAAAATGCCCGGTATTACAGTAGCCAAGGATGGTACCGTAACTGCACAAGGCGAACAAGTAAAAAAAGTAACCATAGATGGTAAAGATTTTTTTGGGGATGATGCTACTGCCGCTCTTAAAAACTTACCCTCATCTGTTGTTGATAAAATTCAAGTATTTGACAGGCTAAGCGACCAAGCGCAACTTACTGGTTTTGACGATGGAAACAGCGTAAAAGCGATAAACGTTGTTACTAAATCGGGTTTAAAAAATGGTCAGTTTGGGCGAATTTATGCGGGCGCAGGAACCGAAGGCACTTACGCTGCTGGCGGAAATGTGAGTTTTTTTAATGGCAACAGAAGAATATCGCTTGTTGGAAACTTTAATAATATAAATCAACAAAATTTTGGCTCGCAGGATCTATTGGGTGTTACAGGTTCTGGTGGTGGCAGAAGCGGTGGTGGCCGTGGTGGCCGTGGTGGAGGTGGATTTGGTGGCGAAAGTTTTGCTGTTGGCCAAACCAACGGTATTAGTACTACCAATGCACTTGGTATAAACTTCAGCGACCAATGGGGTAAAAAAGTAAAAGTGAGTGGTAGTTACTTTTATAATAATGGTAAAACAGAAAATGAAAACTATACCAATACCCAAACTTTTTTGCCTAGTAAAGACCAATTCTCCCTACAAAACAGCAACTCTACTACCAACAATACCAATCACAGAGTCAATTTTAGAATGGAATATACTATTGATAAGAAGAACTCCTTATTTGTAATTCCCAGCTTCAGTTACCAAAAAAATAATTATTATTCAGAAAGTAGTTTACAAAACTTTTATGCTGCTGGTGACTCCGTATATACTTATGATGGTTTAAATACTAATTACAGAAATGGGTTCAATTTTGGAAACAATATCATGTTTAGGCATGCTTTTGATAAAAAAGGTAGGTCTTATTCAATTGGCCTGAGAACTACCTTTAGTACAAACGATGGTGAATCCATTGCAAATGGTTATTACCGGTATCTAAATGTAACCCCTAATACAGATTCAATTCAAAACCAATTTGGCGACAGTAAAAGCAATACCAACAACTATCAGCTCGACTTAGCTTATACTGAGCCTGTAGGAAAAAAAGGGCAACTTGAATTCAGGTACTCACCGTCCATTCAAAAGAGCAGCTCTGATAAAGAAACATACTCATTCGATCCAGGAGATGGCAAATACACAAAATTTGAGTCATCATTGAGCAACAGTTTTGATAATACTATTACTAAAAACAATGGTGGAATAAGTTATCGTTTAATGAAAGACAGAGATAATATGTTTTCTGTGGGATTAAATATGGAAAATACCAAACTGGAGAGTGACCGCATTTTTCCAGTAGCAGGTCATGTAAATCAAAGTTTTTTCAACCTTTTACCCAATGCAATGTGGAGGGCAAAGTTTGGCAAGTTTAGTAATATACGTTTATTCTACAGAGGTTATACAAGTACTCCAAGTGTAACACAATTGCAAGATGTTGTAGATCCAAGCAACCCATTAAGAGTTACAGCAGGTAACCCTTTATTGAAGCAGGCAACCGGTTCATTTATTGGCACAAGGTATTCTTATACCAACACCAAAACCAACAATAGTTTTTTTGCGAACTTGTTTTATCAAGCTGTCAATGATTATGTAAGCAATGCAACTTATATTGCTTCATCAGATTCAGTTTTGCAAAACAATATTGTACTTGCAAAAGGTTCGCAGCTTGCTAAACCAGTAAACCTTGACGGCTATAAAAGCTTGCGTGCATATTTAACCTACAGCATGCCCTTGAAATTTATTAAAACAACATTAAACCTAAGTACTGGTTTTAATTACAATAGATTGCCAGGGCTTATTAATAACGAAAAAACTGTAACTGATAATAATACTTATACGGGAGGAATTGTACTTGCAAGCAATATTAGTGAATATATTGACTACAATATTTCGTATAATATTAATTATAACAAATCGAATACTACGGGAGGTTCTGTAACAAAGTCGAGCTATACCAACCAAGCCATTGGTGCGCAATTGAATTTATTAAGTAAAAAGGGCTGGTTTATTCAAAATGATATAAGCAACCAAATGTACAAAGGCCTATCATCGGGCCTGAACCAAAACTATGTTTTGTGGAACGCTGGCATTGGAAAGAAATTTCTTAAAAACCAGGCTGGCGAATTGAAGTTAACCGTATTCGATTTATTGAAACAAAATCAAAGCATTTCTAGAGAGGTTACCAACCTTTATATTGAGGATACAAGAAACAAAGTACTGCAACAATATTTTATGCTAACATTTACGTATAGCTTAAAAAACTTTGGTACAGCAAAAAAAACAACTAGTACTAGTGAAGAAGAAGGCCCACGCAGATTTGGTCCTGGCCCGGGAGGCCCCGGCTTTTAAGTAGTTTGTTTAAGCGGTAGGTTGGCTTGGTTTAAAAAGAGTAATTTAGGGCACATATAATAATTCTATTTTTTTGAACCAGGCCAACATTACAGAAAGAATAAAAAACGGCGACACTTCTGTTTTTGCAGATATAGTGGAGCAATATCAGGGGCTGGTTTATAATGCCGTATTAAATATTGTGCAAAACGAACCTGATGCAGAGGATATAACACAGGAAGTGTTTATTGATGTATATGAAAAAATAGACGATTACAAGGGAGAATCGCAGTTGGGTACATGGATTTATAGAATAGCCATTAACAAGGCTTTGGATTTTGAAAAAAGAAAGAAGCGTCAGAAGAACGGAGGGTTGTTAAAAAGGATTTTTTCGGTAAAAGAGGAAGATGAGCCGATAAGTTTTTACCATCCCGGGGCAAGTTTGGATAATAAAGAGAAAGCATCGGTATTATTCAAGGCTTTAAAGCAGTTGCCGGAAAAACAACAAATTGCTTTTACGCTGCTCAAAGTTGATGGGCTTAGTTATGATGAGGTAGCAAGCATTATGGAAACAAGCATTTCTGCAGTTGAATCTTTAATAGTGCGGGCCAAAAGCAGCTTGAAAAAAATATTGGAAACTTATTATTTGCAACAAAATGGATAAAAAGAAAATTGATAAACTGGTAGAAGAAACCATCAACAGCATGGATGATGCCGGTAGAGCTATGCCTGCTCCATTTTTAATGACGAGGATTAATGCACGCATGAGCAAAGAAATAGAAAAGGCAAATTATTGGGAAAAAGCCATTGGTTTTTTAACCAGGCCTGCATTTGCCTTTCCGGCTTTGGCCTTGGTGCTAATAATCAATTTTTGGATGATGCAATCCTCTTCAACAAACACTAAAAAATCTGGCTTTGAGAATCAGTTGGTGGTGAATGATGGTTATTCCATCAATTCTGCCACTTCATTATTTGATATTGAAAATACTCCATAAAGATGATAACAAAACCAAATAGAAGCAAGCCACTTGTATTTATAATTGTATTGTTACTGTTGGCAAATATTGCCGGGGTAATTTTCAATTTTGTTATGATGAGAAATAGAAACGAGCCATCAAAACCACCCATGGAACGAAAGGCTTTTATTGAAAAATACTTAAAGGATGACTTGAAATTTAGTGAAGCACAATTAAAAGAGTATGATAGCCTCTCGGAAGCGCATGAAGCAGAAACCAAGCCATTGTTTGACAGCTTGCGAGCCGAAAAAGAAAAAAGAATGAAATTTTTGATAGCGAACAACTTTTCTGACAGTGCTTTAAACCAGGCGGTAACCCGCTCTTCAGAAAGACAGAAAGCATTGGATATCAAAATGCTTACACGTATTAAAAATATTCGTGCCATTTGTACCGATACACAAAGAGCATCATTTGATACTGGTTTCTTTAAAATGATGGAGCGTAGCCGACCAGACAAAAAAAGTAAAAAACCAAATAAATAAATTATTTTCACCATCCAAATTTTATAAAATGAAAAAACAATTATTAGTAATGGTAGCTGCCCTGTTTATTACAGCAGGTTCAGCTTTTGCACAAGGCCCTCAACGCATGAGTGTTGATGAGAGAGTAAAGCTTGCATTAGATAAAATTGAAGCCAGCTTAAAACCAACAGAATCTGTACGAGCAAGTGCTAAAACTATTTTGGTAGATTTTTACACAGCACAGGAAAAGAAGATGGAAGAGATACGAGCAAGCGGCACCAGGCCTGATAGAGAGGAAATGATGAAGATGCGCCAGCAAATGACCGATGAAAGAGATGCTAAATTAAAAAATGTTTTTTCTACAGAACAATATACTCAATGGAAAAACGAAATTGAACCAAGTCTTCGCCCACAAAGAGGCGGCGGCGAAAAGAAAGAAGGATAATATTAGTTAAAAACGCTTCCGTAAATGGAAGCGTTTTTTCTTTATGCTGTTGCATTTTCAACCAATACTGCATCAATTCTTCTTTTTAATTCTTCATAAGGCGTATAACCCCTTGCTACCATTACAAATTTTAAATCTCCGGTTTGAATAAGCACACAAGGATAGCCTGTAACCTGCAATTGTTTCATTAATGAAAATTCGTAATAAGCCATTTCTTTATATTCTTCGCTATGCATCTTTTGATAAAAGGCTTCCGGCTGAATACTATACTTTTCTAATAAATGCCTGTAAGCTTCATCATCTGTAAGATCTCTTCCCTCAAAATGTAGTGCATACTGCAAATCGGCAGCAAACTCCACGGCCCTTTCGGGATAATACTCCTTAAAAATACACATAGCGATAGCAGGCTTTTCAGAATTGGGATACCAGTCGCTGTCCTCGGGGTTATTAATATGCCAGAGGTAATCCTGCCCAAACTTTATTCCTGACAATTCTTCTACCTGATGGTATGCTTTGGCAATATAAGCAGCCGTAGCACTAATATGCGTAGGCTTTTCGGGCAAAATCATTCCTCCGCTCAACACCTCAATGTCTAGCTTACCTTTATAGTCTTCCGCTATCTTTTTAATTACAGGGCTAAATCCGTAGCACCAGCCGCAGTAGGCATCATAGCAATAAATAAGTATTGGTTTTTTCATATTTATAATAAAAAAAATCTTGCCCAACGCATGGGCAAGACATAAAGTTAATCGTTAGCCGAATTATTTACGAGTATATTTAATTTCCATCATTTTAAATTCATTACCATCGGGACCGGGGCCGTACATTTCCATTAGCTGGTTTTTATCATCAATAATTTTAAATACCTCTTTCACATCCATCATTTTATCTGTGCCTGCGCTAGGGTCAACACCCTTTCCTGCAAGCGTCATTGTTTTGGAAGCTGCATCCCATGTGCCCTCCATATTCATAAAACCTGTGCCCATATTGTCAATCCAAGTACTAAGAAATTTTTTCTTTGCATTGTCGTAAGCAACTGTTGCCATGCCCTCAAAAGGCATTCCCATCATAGAAGCGGTATGGTTGCTTATTTGGTAACGCCCGCCCATCACCATTTTATTTACTGTTTTTCCTTTGGTTATTTCCGGAGGTGTTCCAGGAGCATGCCACATAGTAATTTCTGCATCCCAAGTTCCATCCCAACTTTCCATCATTTTGTGCATATCACCGGGTGTACTATACGCCATCCAGTTTTTAACCATAGTTGCAGAGTCTAACGGAACAGCGGCAGTTGTAGGCTTGTCGGTAGTAGTATCTGCCATAGGAGCAGTAGTCTCTTTTTTTGTTTCACTATTGTTGCAGCTCACGGCAACAACAGATATCAAGCTGGCGGCAATCAAAAATTTTTTCATATTTAATTATTTTAAAACCTAAAAGATAAAAGAAACTAATGGAAAATGCAAGTATAGTTTGCAAAAATTAGTTAGCTATTCCTCGCTTTTTTTATCCTTATAAAATTTTTTAAAAAGGTCTAGAGAAAATTTAATGCTTCCATCATCACCTTGCCTTCCCCTAAGATAAATGCTGCTACCAGTTTTTTTGTTAGTCCCAATATTTTCAGGTTTATACTCTTCTCTACGTTTTTTTAAATTACTTAATGGAATTTGAATACTTATATCTGTATTACCCCGCATACTATACAAACCCTCCACAAACATACTTAAGACGGAAGATTGTATTTCCATTCTGCTTATTGTAACTTCTCTATTATTAATATACAGCTTATTTTTTAATTCGGCAAAGCTGATATTGTCAAAATCTCTTTTCTTAAAAATATAGTTTTGTATTTTTTTTATGGGCTCAAAGTTCTTTAATGTTCCATTCTTAAGTGAGAAAACTACATCACTATTAATGGATTGCGGCAGTACTATTCCTGCTGCTGCAATAATCATATTGCCATTTACTTGTGCTGTAAGTTTTCCGTCAATATTGGATGCGGTAATTCCGTCTTGCCCAAAATTATCAAAGGCATTCATTACTGTAGAAATATCTACATTATTAAAATTTGATTTAAACTTCAATAAATTGCTGTTATTTCCTTGTTGAACCAAGTTCCCACTTAGTTGCATCTGGCCACCAGCATGGTTCATAGAAGCATTTTGAATATTATATCTATCCCGCAATAAGGAAATATTTGTTTGTAAGTTGGTTGCATTAAAGTTTTTATACTTCACCAAATTGGAATGAAATGCAACATTTAAAATACTTTCTTCTAACAAACGGTCAATTTTATTTGCAACACCAGCTATACCTGCAGCTTTCTTTTTTGTTGTACCTGAGCTTTTTTGTTGCAGCAAAAACAACAATTGATCCAGGTTGAGTGATTGCATAAAAATATTCCAATCTATTATAGCATGGTTAGGGTTTGTATTAATAAGGCTCAATAATTGCTTTCCTGTTCCATTCATTACTACCGATGTTTTAAAAACATTGCACTGCAATGTATCTACATACAGGTCCGATTTTTCAAATCGCATTTTGCCTTTTACATTTGTTAGCTCTACATTTCTGGGGCTATACAGCACCTTACCGTTATCAAACTGGATGTATCCATTTATTAGTGAATTAAATTCTGCACTTCTTACAACCGGACCGCTGTATTGCAGGTAAACATTGGCATTGCCGGACTTAAGATCCAATGCATTGCTCTGCAGAAGCTCGTTGAGTTGTGTTAGTGAAAATGAGCTACTCATATCTGCTGTAAGCACCGGATTTTCTAAATTTATCACCCGAAGTTTATTAATATTAACCGGCAGGCCATGCCATTTGGCCTTAAAAGCGTTTGCAGTTATTAGTGAATTTGAATCTCCCCTTTCAACTCCTTTTAGCATTTCATTTGTATACGATCCTGTAAAAGAAGCGTTCTGTAAATCCATAAAAGAACTTAGGATGCCCACATTTTCAGCAGTCCAGTTGATGTTAATTAACGGCTCTCCTCCTTTTAAAGGCCCAATAATACTGGCAGATGCATCCAGGTTTTTTTCTACCTCAATTATCTGTATTGATTTTGCAAGTTTTTTGGGTAAAAAAGAAAGTACTTTTTTGTACGGAACATTCTTTGTGTGAATATGTAGGCTAAATTGTGGGGCTTGGCTTCCAAGGTCGAAATCGCCGGATAGGTTAAAAGGGTGACCATCCAACTTTATATTAATGCTATCAAACAAAAGGTGATTGTTTTTTAACTGTAATTCAAAATTTCCCTTAAAAGTTGTATTGCGGAGGTAGCCTCCCTTTCGTAAATTAAATCCGAGTTGTCCTATATTAATGGAAGCTTTTGTTTTAAAAAAAGAACTATTGCCAAATGAGCTGCTTTTGACATTGAACTCATTCATCATAAACTCATACAATTTCTGTCTCTTTTTGTTGTCAATAATAAGTTTTACATTTTTCAAGCTCACATTTTCAAAAAAATCATCTGCAACTTTTTGATCGGATGAAGGTTTTGGCTGCTCTTTTTTAATAATATTAATATTACTATAGCCTGCACTATCTGTGAACAGATAAATGGTAGCGTTTTTAACGGCCAACCCAGTAAGTGGGTTTTTTTTACGGATTAGATTAAATGCACTTACTCTTGCATTTAATTCTTTTGCCTGTAATAAGGCTTTGTTATGTTGCGTATATAATGAGTCGGTGATAAGAACTTCTTTTAAAGAAATTCCTATTTGGGGGAAATAGGCAAAAAAGTTGATATCCGCTTCCTTTATGGAAATATTTCCACTTACTTTTTTGTTTAACTCTGCCATTACCATTTCTGTCACTCTTTTTTTATTGGCAGAAACATAAATAGCGGCAATAAAATATAGCAAGAGCCCGAGTACTAGCAAGCTTATTGCTAACTTTGCTAATATTCTAAATATTTTTTTTAAAAAATTGGTTTGCATTATAGGTTTAATAATCAAAACTCAAACCATAAAATACAAATCAGTGTTTAATGCGCTTCCAGCCAGTTTTTTCCAAAGCCCAATTCTGCATCTGCTGGTACATTATTAGGAAGTTTTAAAGCAGTTTGCATACTGTTTAATATAACTGGTTTTATTTTATCCAGTTCATCTTTAAATACGTCAAAAACCAATTCATCATGTACCTGTAGCAGCATTTTGCTTTTAAAGTTTTGTACTTTCAATTCATTGCCAATTTTTATCATCGCCAGTTTTATCATATCTGCAGCGGTTCCCTGTATTGGTGAGTTAATGGCATTTCTTTCTGCAAAACCCCTTACAGTAAAATTTGCACTATTAATATCTCGTAGCCAGCGTTTACGTCCCATCAAGGTTTGCACATAGCCATGTTCTTTGGCAAAGTTGATGGTGCTGTCCATATATTTTTGAATATTGGGGAACTGCTTTTTATAATTATCAATAATTTCTTTTGCTTCTGTTCGGCTAATGCCCAAATTTTCTGCAAGTCCAAAAGCACCCTGTCCATAGATTATACCAAAATTTACACTCTTAGCCTTATAGCGCATTTCTTTTGTTACTTCTTTTTCTTCTACCCCAAAAACTTTTGCAGCAGTTGCTGTATGAATATCTTTTCCAGTAATAAAGGCATTGCACATATTTTCGTCGGCACTTATTGCAGCAACAATACGTAACTCAATTTGAGAATAATCTGCTGAAACCAAAATGTGGTTTTCGTCTCTTGGTATAAATGCTTTTCTTATTTCACGCCCTTTGTCTGTTCTTATGGGTATGTTTTGAAGATTGGGGTTATTGCTACTCAGCCTGCCTGTTACTGCTACTGCTTGTGCGTAACTGGTATGTACCCTGCCAGTTTTAGGATTTATTAATTGCGGTAACGCATCTACATAGGTAGATTTTAATTTAGTAAGCTCCCTGAAAGTGAGAATATCGTCGCATATAGTGTGTTGATTTGCCAGCTTAAGTAATACTTCTTCGCCGGTAGCATATTGGCCGGTTTTGGTTTTTTTTGCCTTAGGGTCTAATTGTAGTTTTTCAAAGAGTACTTCGCCCAGTTGTTTTGGCGATGCAAGGTTAAACCGCACCCCGGCAGCCTCATATACTTTTTCTTCTGCTTGCTTTGCATCTATTTCCAGTTCTTTTGAATATCCTTTTAAAAAGTTTTCGTCTATTCTTATACCTTCAAACTCCATATTGGTAAGCACTTTAACCAAGGGATTTTCTACTTCATAAAAAACATTTTCTACTTCTTTGGTTTTCAATTGTGGCAAAAAAACATTTTTTAACTGCAACGTAATATCAGCATCTTCCACAGCATACTCCTTGGCTTTTTCTATTTCCACATCTCGCATATTACCTTGTGTTTTCCCTTTTTTGCCAATTAACTCTTCAATATGAATGGGCTCGTAGCCTAGGTATTTTGCACTTAATTGATCCATACTACGTTTTCCATCGGGTTCTATTACATAATGGGCCAGCATGGTATCAAAAATGTTTCCTTTTAATTCAGTATTGTACCATTTTAAAACCAATAAATCGTACTTTAAGTTTTGACCTATCCATGTTTTGGTAATATCATCAAACAAAGGCTTCAATTGTGTTATAATTTTTTCTGTGCTTTTTCTATCAGCCGGGCAAGGAATATAGTAGCCCTCGCCTGGTTTTACCGAAAAGCTCATACCTACTAAATCGGCAAGGTTTGCATCAATATTGGTTGTTTCTGTATCAAAACATATTTCATTATAGGCCTGCAAATCAACTAGCATAGTAGCAATCTCTGCTTCTGTTTGTAACAGTATATAATTATGCGGCGTATTATGGATGTTTTTGTCAACAACCGTATAGGCAGTTTCTTCATCAATTGCAATTGGCGTAGGTGTTGAGGCCGCCGTTGCAGTAGCAACGGCATTTCCAAATAAATCCATTTGGCCACCAGTTACAGCAGCTGTTTCATCCGTTGTAGAAGTTATTTCTTCTCCCAAAATTCTTTTACCCACGGTTTTGAACTCCAGTTCTGTAAAAATTTCCCTAAGCGCATCTTTGTTCCATTCTTTTAATCCAAAATCTTCTTCGTGAAACTCTACCGGCACATCCGTAATAATAGTTGCCAGTTTTTTGCTCATAATGGCTAACTCCTTTCCATTGCGCACTTTTTCGCCCAAAGCCCCTTTTATTTTATCTGCATTGTCTAAAATATTTTCAAGAGTGCCATACTCTTTTAAAAGTTTGGCGGCTGTTTTTTCGCCCACACCCGGTATGCCCGGAATATTATCAACCGCATCGCCCATTAAGCCCAGTACATCTATTACCTGATTTACATTTTCTATATCCCACTTTGCACAAACTTCCTTAGGCCCCAGTATTTCCAGGCTTCCTCCCTGATATGGGGGCTTATAAATTTTTATATGCTCGGATACCAGTTGGCCATAATCCTTATCGGGTGTTAACATATAAACATCATACCCAACTTTTTCTGCTTGCTTTGCCAGCGCACCAATTACATCATCGGCCTCGTAGCCGTCTTTTTCTATACAGGGAATATTAAATGCTTTTATTAGTCGCTTAATATCGGGTACAGCTTCCCGTATATCTTCCGGCGTTTCTTGCCTGTTGGCTTTATAATCGGCAAAGTCTGTATGCCGCTCTGTAGGTGCAGCCGTATCAAAACATACGGCCATATGTGTAGGTTTTTGATTATTGATAAGATCTGTAAGGGTATTTAAAAATCCAAATTGGGCATTGGTATTTTTTCCTTTACTAGTAATTCGTGGGCTACGTATTAAAGAATAATACGCTCTGAAAACAAGCGCATAAGCATCTAATAGAAATAATTTTTTTGACATATTGTAAAATTAATTTTTTTACTGATAACCTTTTTTTATGTTTTCTAATACAAGATTGGCAAGGCATTTGAATAATAAGGGTAGAAAATTATTATCAAATTTTCATATTTAATTTTTTAAGAAATTATTTTTTTCTTTTATAATTTCTTAATGAATTACTACAACTGATTTACATCTTCGACTACTCGTTACCGTATTTTAATGATATTTATTTGCACATCCTTGAAAATATGTGTAAATAATACATTTTATTTGTTCCTTTGAAACTATCGACACCAATAGATACTAACATTTATTAATACCTATCAGCAGTAGCTGATATTAATTTAAAATGTAAGTAAACGATAAAAAGTCTAATATCTTAAAACAAGCTAATAATGAAAAACCTGCAAAAGTGTTCAATGGCATTGCTATGCCTTACGTTTAGCCTCCTTTACTCAAATTTTTCTGTAGGCCAACAGTCCTTAACACAAATCAATGGCTGGAATGCTTATGTTCACCTTCCGGCTAGTTACAGTAGTTCTACTGCAAGCTATCCTACTATTATTTTTTTTCCGGGTTTGGGCGAAATTGGTACAAATGCCAATGCACTTATTTCAAATGGCCCAGGTGCCTATATAAACCAAGGCTGGAACGGTAATGTAGTAATTGATGGTACAACTGTTGAGTTTATTGTAATAAGCATTCAGCCACCATCTGCCTACCCAAATGAAATTGCTATTAATGATAAGATACAAAAAATAAAATCTAATTACAGAGTTGATAATAACAAGCTATACCTTACAGGCCTCTCCCATGGTGGCTGGTGCAGTACTACATTTGTAACAGGAGATTCATACGGCGGGCCTTATAATTATGCCTCACAAATTGCGGCTGTAGTAGAAGTGCAAGGAGTAATACCTGACGATAACAGCCCTTACCCAAACTTGTTTGACAACTTTGCCAGCTCGGGTGGAAGATTATTGGGGCTTGAGCAGATATATGACAACCGTGGAATGCCAACCAGAGTAAACAGGATGAATGCTACAAAGCCTAATTCTGCTATTTATGTACAAACAAATTTTGGCGGTGGCGGCCATTGCTGCTGGAACCAGTTTTATGGTGGCCAAGGGGTTCAACCTTCTAATTTTATGCTGGACGGGAGGTCGCAAAATATTTATCAATGGTTGGCAAGGCAGTCAAGAAACGGAACTGTGGCACCAACTCCGCCCCCTGTAAACCAGGCTCCAATAGCCAATGCAGGTAGCGATATTACAGTAACATTACCAACATCAGCGGCTACGCTAAATGGATTTGCTAGCGATGCAGATGGTTCTATTACTTCTTACCAGTGGACTAAAATTTCCGGGCCAACCGGAGGTGTTATTACCAATGCTAATGCTGCACAAACAACTGTTACTGGTTTAGTAGAGGGTGTATATCAATACCAACTTCAAGCAACTGATAATAGTGGGGCTACTTCAACCGACCAGGTGCAGGTAACCGTAAATGCACTGGTTAGTTTAAGCCCGGCTGTAAATCCTGCAAATACAGTTAATGGATTGGACTATAAATATTATGAAGGCAGTTGGTCAGTATTGCCAAATTTTGATGCCTTAACTCCTGTAAAAACGGGTAGTGCAGACAATTTCGACATTTCTGTGGCAAATAGGGGTGATCAGTTTGGGTTTGTTTTTACAGGCTATATTTCTGTACCGTCTGATGGCATTTATACTTTTTATACCACTTCCGATGATGGCAGCAAAGTTTGGATTGACAATCAGGTAGTAGTTGATAATGATGGCTTGCATGGTGCTGTAGAACAATCTGGAAGTATTGGACTAAAGGCTGGTAAACATTATCTTACTGCCCAGTTTTTTGAACAGGGTGGAAGCCAAATATTTTATGTTGGGTATAGTGGAAACGGCATTGGCAAACAATTAATGCCTTCATCTGTATTGTTTAGAGTAGCTGCCGCTCTACCGCCGCCGCCGCCAGCGAATGTTGCCCCTATTGCTAACGCAGGCTCTAATCAATCTGTAACAGTAAATACAGCTACTTTAAGTGGAAGTGGTACCGATACTGATGGCAGCATCGTAAGTTATAGATGGATACAAAACTCAGGGCCATCATCTGCAAGTTTTGTGAATGCCAATGCTGCAAGCACATCTATTTCGGGATTGGTAAATGGTACTTACGTATTTCAACTAACAGTAACAGATAACGCTGGTGCAATAGGCACTGCTTCTACACAAATAACAGTTGCTATCCCACAAGTACCACAAACAGGAGGCGGAGGTGCAGGAAGGAGCATTAGGGTAAACCTATTTGGAGGGAGTAATGGTGTAACAGATACGAAATGGAACAATTGGAATATTTCAGCAAATAGGAACAGCAATAATTTTTTATACGAAGACAGGAGTAATAGTATTGTTAGTGCAAGTCTGGGTGGAGATATAATGGTGGTGGACAATGGCGGCAACTATGCCACAGCTTCTACATTGCCTCCTTCGCAGGTGCTACGCTACAATTCTGCAGCTACCAGTCAGCGAGATTTAACCATTAAAGGACTTGTTCCCGGTAGCAAATATTACCTGGAATTTTATGCAAGCAGAAAAAATACCGGTAATAGAACACTGGTAACTATCGACAATCAAAGAGATACTATTAATACTGATAGTAATGTTTTTGACTATGCGAAATTTTCTGATATAACTGCAGATCCATCGGGAACCATAACGATAAACATTAGCCGTATTGGAACCTGGAACTATCTATCTGGCTTTAGTATTACAGAGCAATCTGGAACAATTGCCGGAAGAAGCATAGCAACTGCAACAAGTAGCTTAAAGCCGGAATCAAAGGTTTTTCAAGGAGAAACATTGGTTGAATCTTTAAGCAAAGCTGTATCTGTGTTTCCCAATCCATTTGTTGGTTTCTTTAAAGTTGAATTAAATAATAAAACTATGGGTGAATATATATTGCGTTTGTCCTCTCAGTCGGGCCAAACCGTATATAATAAAAGAATTTTGAAACAAGCCTCGCCTGTAATAGAAACCATTAATGTAAGCACTCTTAGTTCAGGAGTGTATATATTACAGGTTATTTCTGTAACCACCGGCAATAGTGTAGTACATAAAGTTGTAAAAAACTAATTCCTACATTTTGAAACAAAAGAGCCGCAGCAGTTGTTGCGGCTCTTTTGTTTTATACTATTAAGAAATGAATCGTATTTTAGAGCATGCCTCCAACGTCACGGTCTTTTGGTAAACAGGTTTGGATAAGATTGAAGAAAAAGAATGCTGCCTTCATCAGCCTGCTGGTTATTTTGTTTGCCGTATTGGTTGCAATTTTTGGATACATTATTGCACCCGACAACACTCCCTTTGCCGACAATCAAACAGTAGAAATACAGGCTCGTAAGCCCGGATATGAACAGTTGTTTCTGAAAATATACAATGGCAAAAAGGATGAAGGGAATTTTATTACCCATTTAATATCGGGTAAACCATCTTCCTACAATTATTTACCCATCAGTTCTTATAAGTTTACAGATAGCCTTGTAATTGTTCAAAAATATGTGGATGAAGATACCACTGTGCAGCAGGTTTACAATATTGCAGCCATATCGGGCAAACAAAAAAAAAGAGAAGAGCTAATTGTAACCAAAAAGTACCGGCTGGGTACAGATGCATTTGGCAGGGATATTTTAAGCCGTATTATTATCGGTACCAGGGTAAGCCTTTCTGTAGGTTTAATAGCCGTGCTGATTTCTTTATTGATTGGCACACTACTGGGAGCTTTGGCTGGGTATTACCGTGGATGGGTAGACGAAGTAATTATGTGGCTGGTAAATGTAACCTGGAGTATTCCAACGTTGCTTTTGGTATTTGCATTTACAATGGCAATGGGCAAAGGCTTTTGGCAAATATTTATTGCTGTGGGGCTTACCATGTGGGTAAGCGTAGCCAGGCTGGTTCGTGGGCAGGTAATTGCTTTAAGAGAATTAGAATATGTTCAGGCGGCAAAAGCATTGGGCTTTAAAAACAGTCGAATTATAGTACGCCATATACTTCCAAATATTTTAGGGCCATTGCTTGTAATAGCCGCTGGCAATTTTGCAACAGCCATTATTATTGAAGCAGGTTTAAGTTTTTTAGGCATTGGGGTGCAAGCACCACAACCCAGTTGGGGGCTGATGATAAAAGAGAATTATAATTTTATTATTACACACAATCCTATGCTGGCACTTATTCCCGGCTTTGCTATTATGATATTGGTACTTGCCTTTAATTTATTGGGAAATGGCCTAAGAGATGCGGTAGATGTAAAAACTGCCAGTAACTAAAGTAAAATTATTCTGCTAATGCTACAGGCACGTTTCTGCTAAAGCCTTCTTCCAGAGATATAAAAGTTTCTGTACGTTCTATCCCTTTTATTTTTTGCAACTCGTCGTGCAATACAAAACGCAGTTGCGCAATATCTTTACATACCACTTCTATAAACATACTATAGTTTCCAGTCGTGTAATTGAGACGAACTATTTGTGGTATTTTTTTAAACTCTTCGGCAACTACATCATACAATGAACTTTTTTCTAAATACACTCCTATAAAGGCAGTAATATCGTAGCCCAGCAATTTTAAATCTACATTTAATCTAGTTCCCTTTACTATATTAAATTCCTGAAGTTTTTTTATACGCACATGGATGGTACCCCCACTTACATATAATTTTTTACCCAGTTCGGCATAAGAAATTTCTGCATTGTTCATCATTGCTTCTATAATCTGTAGGTCTAGTTTGTCAAGGTTTAATTTGGCGGCCATTTTTGCAATTGTTTTTAGTAATTTTTTAATTTATAATACAAATATTTAAATAATATCTATATTTTTAAAATTTTTATTGAAATATTTTTAAATACAGTGTATTTCACTTTATATTTGTGTTATCAAACAAAGAAATAGTTCTTTATACTGTGGGGTGATGAAATTTTTTGGCAGACATGCCCCCTTGTCTCGGGGGTGAGGGTCATGGGATAAACGGAGCGTAATGCCGCTGTATGTGCACGTACGGCGACTGGGGTCGACCACCAGTTGGAAAAGACTTAGCGGTTTTTTCTTTTTTGCTCTCTGGCTAACCACCTCGTGAAGGTTCGAACCCTTCCCCTACAGCTATTTTAAAAGCCTTCGCAAAATGCGAGGGCTTTTTTATTTTGACTATAAATTATTAATTGTTTCAGCATTCTTTAGTTATCGCACTATTTATGTTCAATATTTGAAGTTTTCGGTTATGTTTTTGTTTACATTTAAATTAAATAGGCAAAACATTTATGTTAGAAAATATTTTTGGGAATTTTTTCAAGGTTTCTCCCCGTCCTTTTCAAAATAGGTCAAGTGTACCACAGGCTGCGGCATCCCAAAAATTCCCTTTTTATTTAAAGGCATCTATTATTCTTTTGGGGCTTACCCTGCTGTTTAATGTATTGTACATGCTCAAGGATATTTTAGTACCCATTGCCTTTGCCCTACTTATTGCCATCTTATTGAACCCAGTTGTAAACAAATTGATTTGTTGGAAGGTTCCTAAAGTAGTAGCTATTATTTTGGTTTTACTGGTTACTGTTTTAATTATTGCAGGCATTGTTATTTTTATCTCTGCACAATTGGCAAGCTTTTCAGAATTGGCGCCACAATTTAAAGAACGGGGTACGGAAATTTTGCAACAAGCAACAGGCTGGATAGCAAAAACATTTAATGTTTCCGAGGAAAGACAAATACAAAAGTTAAACGAGGCATTGCAAAGTGGGCAAGCATATATTGCGCAAACACTTTCTACTGTAATAGGCTTTATTGGTGTAGTGGTTTTATTGCCTATTTATGCTTTTCTTATTTTGTATTACAAGCCGCTTTTTCTTTCATTTTTCTACGAAATATTTGAGCACAAACATGTTGAAAAAGTTACCGAAGTATTGAATGAAACCAAAGCTGCCATTCAAAAATATATTCAGGGGCTTTTAATTGAAATGGTAATAGTTGCCGCAATGAATTCCATTGCACTACTATTATTGGGTGTAAAATATGCTGTGTTAATAGGCATTATAGGCGCAATTTTAAACCTTATCCCCTACATTGGCGGAATTGTTGCCATTGCTTTGCCGGTAGCAATGAGTGTGGTAACAGGCGGTGGTGGGTTTACTACTCCTTTACTTATTATTGCCGCTTATTCACTCATCCAGTTTATTGACAATAATATATTAGTGCCAAAAATTGTTTCTTCAAAAGTAGAAGTAAATGCTTTTTTTTCTATTATAATTGTTCTATTAGGAGGAGCTCTTTGGGGAGTGTCGGGAATGTTTTTATCCATTCCATTTTTAGCCATTTGTAAAATTGTATTTGACAGGGTGGATAATTTAAAACCATGGGGACTAATACTTGGAACAACCATGGATGAAGGATTCACACTACAATCGGTAGAAATACAGGAAGAAGTAAAAATAGAAACTATTGCTGCGGATGAATTGGGGTTAATTGAAATTACAAAGCCTGATGATGATTTAACCAAAGAAACAGTTTAGTAAAAAAGCTTCTGTTATATCTTTGCTATATATGGCCCAAAAAAAGCTTTTGCGCTTTGCGCAGATAAAAGAAATGCCCAATGTGTTGGAGTATCCTGAAAATATGAAAGGGCAATGGAGTATATTTTTTAAGAACAAAAATCCAATTGTATTAGAACTGGCCTGTGGCCGTGGTGAATATACAATAGGTTTAGCTGCAATGTTTCCTCAAAAAAATTTTATAGGTGTAGATGTAAAAGGTAACCGTATGTACCTGGGAGCAAAAAAAGCCATTGATAATCAGTACAACAATGCGGCTTTTTTGCGTACCCAAATTGAAATGATTGATAACTATTTTGATAAAGATGAAATTGATGAAATATGGATTACCTTTCCCGATCCGCAATTGCGCACATCTAAAGCAAAAAAAAGATTAACACATCCCAGATTTTTACGGCTTTATAATCAATTTTTAAAACCGGATGGTAGCATCCATTTAAAAACAGATTCGCCTGCACTCCATGTGTTTACAAATATGGTAATTGATATGTATGGCCTTAAACTGCAGCAACAAAGCGATAATATATATGCAGAAGCACATACTTCAGAATTGGATATTAAAACGCATTACGAATTGCTGGATATTGCCAAAAGCAAAAAAATACATTATATCCAATTTTCATTACCCCTAATAATAGCCGACCAAGATAATGCACTTATGGAAACCCTGAAGCAAACAGAAAACCAGCATGAAAAAGCTTAAAGAAGGGGAGGATTATTATTTTAATGAAGAAGGCTTAATGGTGCTTACAGAAAAGTTCCATTTAGAAAAGGGATTTTGTTGTGGAAATGGTTGCATACATTGCCCTTATAATTACCAGAATGTAGCCGAACCCAAACGCAGTGAACTTTTAAAAAAAAGAGTAGAAATTAAAGGCCAATAGTTGTACTTTTTAAATATGAAAAAGAAAGTTGTTGAAGAAAAACCTCGCAGTACAACCAAAGAGTATTCCTTTTTTGCTGATGTATATGATGTGGTGAGACAAGTGCCTAAAGGAAGGGTTACTTCATATGGCGCCATTGCCAACTATCTTGGCACAAAATTATCTGCAAGAATGGTAGGTTGGGCCATGAACGCCGCAGGTACAGCAAAACCTAAAGTTCCTGCGCAAAGAGTGGTGAATAGAAACGGGATGCTTACAGGAAAGCATCATTTTGAAACACCAACAAAAATGGAAGAGCTATTAAAAAAAGACGGCATTTTAGTAAAAAGTGATACAGTTATTGATTTTAAAAAAATATTTTGGGACCCCGCAACAGAGTTAGGGTTTTAATTTTTTAAACCAGCTATTATGGGCAAATCAGAATTTCTAGGCAAAATATCTTTCATTAATCATGAAAAAAACTATGCTGATATTGAATACGAGGCAGGTGGAAAAAAACGTAGCATAAAAGGGCTGGTTGATATAGGTACTCAAAAGAAACTGAAAGAGAAAAAACTTTTAAAAAAAACGCATCATTTTATGGTGGGTGATATGGTAAGTTTTACCATAACCGAAGCACCCAATGGTAAGAATGTTGCCAACAACATTACTTATTTATATAACAATGCATTGGATACGCTTATCAACAAAGCTTCGCTGGAAAACAGCTTTAAAGGCTATTTAAAATTTATTGATGGGAAATATTTTGTGAAGGAAATAGAAAGTTATGTTTTTTTTCCTGTAGAAATATCGCCTTGGCAGGTATTGCCCACTAATAAAGAATTGAACGATCCCGTAATATTTTCTCTGGATCACCCCGATAAAAAAGATAAGGCCATTGCTATTTTAGATAAGGTAAAATATAATCCGGAATACAACACGGCTATAAAGCTTTTCAAAGAAAAAACAATCATCAATGCTAACGTAGCCCGTGTGAGTGCCCACAGCATTTATCTAAATATTGTAGGCGATAAAATACAAGCCAAGCTTGCGTTAACAGATAAAAGCAATATCCAACCTTATACTGTAGGAGATATTGTACCTGTTAGAATCTCTTTTATCAGCCATAAAAAAATTGCTGTAGAAAAGGTATAACCTTACTTATAGTAAGGCTCTATCATCCAGTAAATTAACACTCCGGTTACAGCTACATACATCCATATTGGCCAAACCCAACGTACCATTTTTTTATGCTTTGTGTAGTCGCCTGTTAATGCTCTGTAAGCTGCAAATAAAATAAATGGCAGTGCTAATCCTGCCAACGGTATATGTGTAAGAAGTATTAGTAAATAAAAAAATCTGGTAGATCCGGCAGCAGTTCGTTCAGCATCACTTAACCCTTTTATTCCATCTGTTTCGCCATAAGCTGTTTCGCCTGCAAATAAATGGTGGCCAATATACGATACAAGAAACAGTATAGAAAGCAGCATTGCTAACAGCATTATGCTTTTGTGAAGCTCATATTTTTTATTTTTTACAGAAAGTAAGCCAACAACCAATAGTACTGCTACAGTGCCATTTATCCACGCATTTATAGTGGCAAATATTCTTGGATTGAAAGGCAGAATATCCTTCCCTGCAAGATTGTACTTTCCTAAAATAGTTACAGCTGCAAATACTATTACAGAAAGTGCAATGATGAGTCTTTTGGCTTTTTTATCGTTTTGTTGCCAGGTTGGTTGGAGCATATTAGTTTTTTTCTCTTCTTTTACTAAGCCATGCAGTAATTAAAATTACTATTGCAATACCGGCAAAAATAATGGGCAGTATTGGAATAAACTCTCTGAAAATGGACGGCTTCTTTCTATCCTTTTCCAGCATTAGCGTTGGTATATCCCTTACAAGGGTTGCAAGTTGTGTTGTATCAAATCCATTATACCAGCCCCTTACTACTCGGTTAGTATCAAGTAAAAAGAAGTTTTCTGTATGAATAAAAGCGGTATCTACATCTGTATCGGCTATACTTGCCTTAATTTCGTTGAGAGCAAAATTATAAATTTCACTTTTATTACCTGTAACAAACCACCAACTATCATGGTTAGCATTAAACTTATCAGCAAATTTTCTTAATTGTGGAACACTATCATACTCTGGGTCTATACTGATGGAAAGGAACTGAACAATTTCGGGGTTTTTTCCAAAAGCATCCTGCACCTTTTTCATATTTCGGGTAAGTCCGGGGCAAATACTGGGGCATCGGGTAAAGAAAAAGTCAAGTACAATTATTTTTCCCTTCAAATCATTTAATGAAACTTTTTGTCCAAATTGATTTGTGAAGTTAATGTTACGCACCTGGTGCCAAATGGTATCTGTTGACGTTTTTCCACCGCTTTCTTTAACAATAACATCATCATAAAAATAATGGCGAGGCATATGTACTGCATCCTTGCTGTAATATTTTACGATAAAATATCCGGTAAGCGGTATCAGTATCACAGCCAATAAAGTAAGCATTGCATTCCTGTTCACAGTATAAAATTTACTTATCAAAATTGGCTGCAAAGTTCGTTAATCAAAGCCGTTTTATCTAAAATAAAAAGCCATCATTTAAGATGGCCTTTAAAATAATATATTAGCAGAATTGCTTATGGTTTTTCTCCATGATTAATTGCAGGTGTTATCTGTTGCTCTTGCTTAGTAGCATCGGGGCGACTATACGCATCTGTATTTTTTAAATTTTTCCAACTTTCGCCATCTGCTAAAAAAGCAATGATGAACCAAATGAATAAAGCCAAAGGAACAACAATTGTCATAATAAAATTTCTTATTTCATCCCCTAGGTGCATGAATACAGAAACAATGTAGTAGGCCTTGGCTAACGTTAAAATTGCAATTACAATCTTTGTAGTAATCACCGGGCCATAACTCCACTGGCCATGTTTAGCATACAATAAATAACCCAATGCTAATTCCACAATGGTAAGTGCAGATAATATCCAAAACACTTTCCATATTCTTCCTGTGCCGCTGGAATGCTCGGGATGAAAAGTAATTTCGTTTGATAAATCGTGTGGTGATGATGACATAAATATTTTTTTAAATCGTCTTTTCTTAAAATTAATTAAATAAGGTAGAAGCAAAGGAATACAAACACCCAAACCAAATCTACAAAGTGCCAATACAATCCTGCTTTTTCTATCATTTCATAATGGCCTCGTTGATCAAAATGTCCAAGCCTTGTTTTGATGTACATAATAATGTTGATTATAACACCACTAAATACGTGGAATCCGTGAAAACCAGTGATACCAAAGAAATAACCACCAAAGGCGATTGGGCCGGGTGTTGTGATGTGCAGGTTGTTATTTTGTATAGCTGTTTGAATGGTTGAAATCATTTCACTTCTGCTCATTGCAGCTGCATGGGCATCGGCACCACCATGACTCAATGAATGTACAATTGAGGCAAGGTTTGCATCGGGAGTGGTTTGCAATGCCGCTGCTACTGCAGAAGGATCTGCATAAACACCCCAAGGATTATGAGTTACTGTGGTACCCATCGTTTTTAACACACCATCAACCAAAACAGTGTGGTCACCAGTTATCATATGTGTCCATTCCCATGCCTGGCAGCCTAAGAACGCCAAGCCACCCAGGATAGTAAGAATCATATACTTTTCTACCCCTTTTCTATTCATTTTATGCCCTTCGTGCACCGCCAATACCATTGTAACCGAACTGAAGATGAGGATAAAGGTCATCAAGCTCACAAATGCCAACGGAAGGTTTGCATGGCCTGCAAAAGGAAACCCATTGAACACCTGATTTGGATCGGCCCAATGATTTACACTAAAGCGAATGGTACCATAGCTAATAAGAAATGCGCCGAAAGTAAAGGCATCACTCATCAAAAAATACCACATCATTACTTTACCGTAACTGATGTTAAATGGACTGCGGCCACCTGACCACCATTTAGTTCCTGCCGGTATTGTTGTTGTTGACATAAAGAATAATTCTAAATAACAAATTTTAAAATCAAAATATTTTTTGCTTTTTATAAAAGCATTATTTTATCATAAATAAAAACAATAAGAGATATAGCCATAAAAAATCTACAAAATGCCAATATATTCCCATCACTTCTATTGGCACTGCACTATATTGTTTTGCCTTATTGCTATAGGCTTTTACGTTCATTACTAAAAGAGCTACAATTCCTCCTATTACATGTAGGGCATGTAAGCCAACAATCACATATAAAAAAGAATATGCAACATTTTTTGTAAGTGGTGAGCCTTGTAAATACAATTGCCTAAAGCCCAATACTTGTAACACAACAAACGCCACACCCAAAATCAATGTTATGATAAGTAAAGATCTGTGCTTTGAAATATTTCTTTCCTTAAAAGCTCTTATTGCCAAAACCATTGTTACGCTACTTAGTAGCATTACAATAGTGCTAAACCAAAACAGTGATGGAATTTCAAAGCCAGTCCATCCTGCCTGGTTTCTTTTAACAATGACGGCACTGGTAAAACCAGCAAACATCATCATCATACTTCCTATAGCAACCCACAAGTTAAACTTGTAAGGATGTATTTTATTTCTTTGTTCAGCTGCCACTGTACGCATTCCTCAGTTTTATTATCTAATTAATCAATTCACATTTTATCGGCCCACAAACTCAAAAACACAATCATCAAATAAAAATATGAGCCAAACATTACTTTTCTTGCAGATGCTGCATCCATTTTTATTAAAAGCCTGATGCTTAAAAACACCATTGCCAAGTTGCAACCCAGCACAATCCACATACTTACTATACCGCTTATTTGATAATAGTAAGGTAGAACGCCTACCGGTATCATCATTGCACTATACATTACTGTTTGTAATGCGGTAAACTTTGTAGGGCCCTTATCACTTGGTAACAGTTTAAAGCCTGCTTTGCTGTAATCGCTGTGTGCTATCCATGCTATTGCCCAAAAATGAGGGAACTGCCACAGAAACTGGATACCGAAAAGAATCCACCCTCCAGTCCAACTGTTTTCCATGCCTTGGCTAAAGCCGGCCACCCATCCAATTAAGCAAGGTAAAGCTCCGGGAATTGCACCCACCAATACTGCTATGCTGTTTACTTTTTTTAAAGGAGTATAAACAAACCCATAAAGCAGTAAGCTTAACAAACTTAGCAGGGCAGCTTCTAGGCTAAAACTATACATGATAGCGCAGCCCGCAATAGCCGCAATAACCACAAAGCCCCACGCCTCATTTACGCTCATTCTGCCAGAAGCTACCGGCCTTGATGCAGTGCGCTTCATCATTGCATCTGTATCTTTTTCCAGTATTTGGTTAATAGCATTAGCAGAACCTGTTACCAACATTCCACCTACAAAAAGTAAAAGAACTTGTATTAAATCAAACTTCACATTTGGAGAGAGCAGGTAGCTGATTATAGTGCTAAAAACCACCATGAAACTCAAGGTGAATTTGATTAATGCAAAGTAATCTTTCGCCTTGGTTGCCAACACAAACGAAGTTGAGTTGGTTATGCTCTTGTTCTCCTCCATCTTATTTTTAATTTAATGGCAAAATTATCGGTTCGTGCCATTAAAAACTATCAAAACTTCTTAGTGTTTGCTTTCATCATCGCCAATTGGCGTATCCTGACTTATGAAATCTTTTCCATCTTTACTATAATCGTAAGCCCAGCGATGTACTTCCGGAATTTCGCCATGCCAGTTTCCGTGGCCAGGACGAATTGGTGTAGTCCATTCCAATGTGGTAGCAGCCCACGGATTTTGTGTGGTTACTTTTCTTCCTTTAAAAATTGAATAGAAAAAGTTGAACACAAATAACAATTGTACAGCAAATACTATCATAGCAACAAGGCTGATAAATTCATTCAATCCTCCAAAGTGCTTAAATGATTCCCAGCTACTTAAATCGTAATAACGGCGTGGGGCGCCTGCCAAGCCTTGGTAGTGCATTGGCCAGAAAATTAAATACGCACCAATAATAGTTACCCAAAAATGAATATAGGCCATTGTATTGTTTAGATATCGACCATACATTTTAGGAAACCAGTGGTACACACCAGCAAACATACCGAAGAAGGAAGCCACACCCATTACAATATGGAAATGCGCAATTACAAAGTAAGTATCGTGTAAGTGAATATCTAATGCAGAGTTACCAAGGAAGATCCCTGTTAAACCACCACTGATAAATAAACTTACAAATCCGATTGCGAACATCATACCAGGAGTAAAACGAATATTACCTCGCCACAAAGTAGTTAACCAGTTAAACACTTTAATGGCCGATGGAACGGCAATTAACAGGGTTAATAATACAAACACTGCTCCCAAGAAAGGATTTAACCCTGTAACAAACATATGGTGTGCCCATACCAAAAAGGCAAGTATGCAAATAGCAAACATTGATGCCACCATTGCCATATAACCAAAAATTGGTTTACGACTGTTGATAGAAAGTATTTCTGAAGACATGCCCATTGCAGGCAGCAGAATTATATATACTTCCGGATGGCCAAGAAACCAGAACAAATGCTGGAACAAGATGGCACTACCACCTTCGTTTGGTAAAATTTTTCCGTTTACATAAATATCGCTTAAGAAGAAACTTGTACCCAGGTTACGATCGAACAATAATAAGATAGCTCCGCTTAATAATACAGGGAAACTTAATACACCCAATACTGCGGTAAAGAACAATGCCCAAATGGTTAAAGGTAAACGAGTCATGCTCATACCTTTTGTACGCATATTTAATATTGTGGTGATATAATTCAACCCGCCTAACAGCGATGATACAATAAACATTGCCATACTTACCAACCATAAATCCATCCCTATTTTACTTCCTAAAGAAGCATCGCCAAGTGCACTCAACGGCGGATAAATTGTCCATCCTCCACTTGCAGGGCCTGTTTGAACAAACAGAGAGCTCATCATTATTATAGAAGCCAAAAAGAAAAACCAATAGCTGAGCATATTTAATAATGGCGATGCCATATCTCTTGCTCCTATCTGCAATGGAATTAAAAAATTGGCAAAAGTACCGCTTAAGCCTGCTGTTAATACAAAGAATACCAGTATGGTGCCATGCATGGTAACTAAAGCATAATAAAACTCCGCATGAAGCCTGCCACCCTCGGCCCAGTGACCCAGCAAATCTTCCAACCATGGAAAAGTTTGTTCAGGATAACCCAATTGTAAGCGGAAAATAACCGAAAACAACCCGCCAATAATTGCCCAGATAATACCAGTAATAAGGAACTGTTTAGCAATCATTTTATGATCCTGGCTAAACACATATTTGCTGATAAATGTTTCGTGGTGATGGTGATGCCCATGATCTGCATCATGTGCTCCATGTATTGCCTCACCATGTAAAGTAGCTGCGCTGCTCATAATCATTTATATTTTTCGAACCCTTTTAATTATTTTTTTTCTTCTACGGAAGCTGTTTGCACTTTAGCAGTATCTGCTGTTACTGGTTTTGGTGCTTTGTCTGGGAAAACATTATAGTAATCCGGCTTTTGGCTTGCCAACCATTTTTTATATTCTTCTTCTGTTTCTACCACAATTACGCCCCTCATACTAAAGTGTCCTTTACCGCACATTTGGTCACAACTGATTTCGTAAACAAAATTTGGATTGCCGGTTTTCTTCTTCATATCTGCCGTAGTAATTTGCGGCGTAAACCACATAGTGGTTGGTATGCCCGGAACTGCATCCATTTTCATACGGAAATGCGATAAACCCACATTATGTATTACATCCTGCGCATTAATAACCAGTTTAACCGGCTTGCCTACCGGCAGGTGCATTTCTGTTGTTCTTAAATCATCCCAGCTTTTGTCATCGCCAACAAAATCAACCCCCAAGTCATTTCCTGCAGGAATATTAGACAATTTGTAGTTCTTTTTTCCTAATATTCCATCCTTACCAGGGTAACGAATTTCCCAGGCAAACTGGTGGCCGGTAATTTCTACTGTATGATAGCCTTGTGGTGGGTCGCCGGTAATTTTAAACCAAAATTTTAAACCAAATACAACCAATACTGTTAAGAAGATAGCAGGTACAGTTGTCCAAAGTAACTCTAGCTTATTATTGTGAGGAAAATAAAATGCCTTTTTCCCTTCTTTTTCCTGGTATTTATAAGCAAACCAAAATAACAACACCTGGGTAATCACAAAAACAACTCCGGTAATAGCTATAGTTATTTTCAGCATTTTATCAATTTCCATCCCCTCTACCGAAGCTGAACCCTGCGGAAACAATGTTTTTTTATAATACAATTCGTTGCAATACCAGGCCCCAATAAAACCTAATACAAGAAATGCAATCATTAAAAAAGCATTAATCTTATTGTTTTGCTTGCGTGATTTTTCTTCCCCTTTAAGTACACTCACATACTCACTTGTTTTGGCAATCTGAAAGATGATTACAAAAACCAAGATCCCTATGGCTACAAGAAAAAGTTCCTTCATTTTTTTATTTTTTTCTCCGCTGCTTTTTAAGCTACGGCTATGTATTGATTAGTTCTATTTTTTTCTTACCTATTTATACAAGCTTACAATAAAGATTAAGTATGGTGAATAATACTTTCTTTTAAGTAAGGATTGTTTTTTGCTGTAGTTGGGTGGCTTGTTAAGTAGCGGCCAACACCCCACATAATAACACCTACAAATAATGCTGCAATACCAAATTCAAAGAAAGACATTCCTGCATTTTCTCTCACAGTGCCCGGCATCACCATTTGATAAAAATCTATCCAGTGTCCAAAAATGATAACAATAGACATTAACATCATCACTGAGTGATTTCTTTTGGTTGCCTTTTTCATCAATATCAATAATGGCGCAACAAAATTTAAAATAAGATTTAAGAAGAAAATTGCATTGTAAGGGCCTGCTTTGTGTGCCGTACCAATTCTGTCAACAAAATACCTTGTTTCTTCCGGCTGATTACTATACCATATCAGCATATATTGAGAGAACCATACATATGTCCAGAATATTGAAAAGGCAAACATGAATTTACCAATATCATGCAAGTGCTCATCTGTTACATATTCCAATTCTCCTTTTCCTCTCACCCACATTGTATAAAGTGCTATTAAAGCCATGCCTGCCACAAAAGTACTTGCAAAAGTGTACCAACTATACATAGTACTGTACCAATGAGCATCAATGCTCATTAACCATAACCATGGAGTAGTAGAAGCAACGGTTAAACCAAATACTACGGTAAATAAAGAAGCCCATACTGTATTTTTCCATATCCAGCCTTTAGACTCTTCGTAATTCATTGGAGCATTGTCTGTCTGCAAACTAAGGGTTCTCATTTTTTTGCCCAATATCCACCAAAGAAAAATGGTAATGCCCGACCCAAGGAGATAGAAATAAGGATTTAAAAATCCACTTTTATTTCTTAAAATCTTATCTGCCGCTACAGCGTCTTTATCTAACCAATGGTATATATCTGTACGATGAAGACCAACCAATGCAATAAAAATTACAAGAGCAATGATACCTAATACCGGAACAAGGCTCGAAATAGCTTCTGGAACACGACGGAAAGCAACCTGCCAACCACCATGAGCCATGGTAGTAACGCATAAAAAGAACATAGATGCATTTACCACCAATAACCAATAGGTGCAGTTTTGTAACAATACGGCCCAAAATCTTGTGCCCTCGCTATGTGCTGCGCCATGAGCCGCCTCACCTGCCGCATGATGCACAGGGGCGGTAAATGGATGATAGGCTATTATACCATATACCAGCACCACAAGGCCGGCAATGACAAGCCCCATTGACCATTTTTTATAAGCTGCCGGTAATTCAAAACGATGTTCCATTTATAAACTATTTGTGTGTTCGAAGGCTATTGCCTACCTGTTTATTTTAAATCTTCTCTTTTTATTTTTTTACTGTAGCAGTTTCTGCTGCAGGTGCTGCTTTTGCAGTAGTATCTGCCGCAGGCTTAGTACCGCCCTGCAATGTTCTTACATATTTAATAATTTGCCAGCGTTGCTTTCTTGATAATTGTGATGCATAGCTGCCCATATTATTTTTGCCGTAATTAATAGAATGAAACATAGTGCCATCTGCCATTGATACATAGGCAGGTAAAGTAAGATCAACTATACCGCCAACTTTACCACTCATAGGCCCGTTTGCTTTTCCTTTTTCGCCATGGCATACAGCGCAATTGATATTATATAATCTTCCTGCTTCTTCAAGCTCTCCATCGGTAATTGATGTAACCGGATTAGCAATTGTTGCACTCATTTTATAACCAATACTATCATTTGGTAAAGTGTAAGGAAACTCATCGCCTCTTTTAATGGTACCATCTACCGGCTTGGCATTAAAATATATTTTTCCGCCTTTGTCCAATACATCACTTGTAAACTTAGTGGAATCGAGTAAGTCGTATGCTTCGTATGTACGGCTATAAGCCATATCCGGCATATATACCCTTCCGGGTTTTCTATTGTCTGCACAACTACTCAAAGCTATTACTGCAACAATTGCAATCGCTGAAATATTTATAATTTGTTTCATTATCAATTAACCATTATCAATTATCAATTAATAGCCCTTTTCTTCGTTATACAGTTTTTGTTCTTTGTCATAGCGACCTATCCACCAGCCTGTTTCTGCAACCTGTACATTTATATCCTTTGCACCTACTTTATTTAAAAAACTTTGTACAGCAGCATCGTCGGTTTTATCTGTACATTCAATTGCCATTACAAATAAATCGTCGGTTGCCCTTAAACTAAAGTGGTGTTTTTTTACAAAAGGTGCCAAGTTGCACAAATAGCAAAAAGTAAGCACCATTCCCACTGCAGAAAATAATACGGTCAACTCAAATGTAATAGGAATCCATGCTGGCAAAGCAAAGTGTGGCTTACCACCAATATTTAAAGGCCAGTCTTTGGTGAAAATCCAACTAATAAAACCCAATGCAGTACAAGTACCTGTAATTGCATAGATAAACCCGGCAGTATGCAGGCTTGTTTCCCTTAAGCCCATAGCATGATCTAACCCATGCACAGGAAAAGGTGTGTACACATCATGAATTTTGTACCCCTGCTTGCGAACGTTTTTCACCGCAGGAAAAAGTACTGCTTCATCATCGAATGAGCCTACTACAAATTTTTTTACTCCTCCAGCCATATTTTTAAATTCAAAATTTAAAATTCTAATTTCCAATCATCTCACACCTGCTATTAGTGTGCGTGTTCAACCTCTTCTATATAAAACTTCTCAGCATCCATTTTTTCAATATCCGTCATTTTAGCCTTATAGTTTTCACCGCTTGTTTTCAAAATAGACTTAATCTCTGCAACTGCAATTACCGGGAAGTATTTTGCAAACAGGAAGAAGCAGGTGAAGAATAAACCAAAGGTACCGAGGTAGAAACCAATTTCCCAAATGCTTGGACTATAGTAGGTACTCCAGCTTGATGGTAAGAAATCCCGGTAAACAGAGGTTACAATAATCACAAAACGCTCATACCACATACCTATGTTTACGATAATACTCATAAAGAATGTTACCCAAATATTTCTACGCAGTTTACGGCTCCAAAACAACTGTGGAGAAACCACGTTACAGAACATCATTAACCAATAGCTCCAGCCATAAGGCGTTAAAGGATTGCCACGGTTTTGCTGAAACACAAACATTTCGTAAATGTTTTGGCTATAGTATGCTCCAATAAATAGCTCTGTTAAATAAGCACAACCCACAATGCTACCTGTTAATACAATTACCTTGTTCATGGCTTCGATATGACCCATGGTAATATAATCCTGTAGGTTCATCACTTTTCTAACAACGATTAATAGAGTTTGCACCATTGCAAAACCCGAGAAGATGGCACCCGCAACAAAGTAAGGGGGGAAGATAGTAGTGTGCCAACCCGGAATTACCGAAGTAGCAAAGTCAAAAGATACGATGGTATGTACAGAAAGTACCAATGGTGTACTCAAGCCTGCCAATACCAACGAAAGGCTTTCGTGACGTTGCCAATGCTTGGTACTACCTGTCCAACCGAAGGCTGCAATACCATACATCATTTTACGGAATTTAGTTTTAGCCCTGTCTCTTACTGTAGCAAAGTCAGGCAATAAACCACTATACCAAAATAATAATGAAACGGTGAAATAGGTTGAAATCGCAAATACGTCCCATAACAATGGTGAGTTAAAGTTTACCCACAAAGGGCCTCTTGTATTTGGATAAGGAAGAACGAAGAATGCCATCCACACACGACCCATATGCCAAATAGGAAACTGGCCTGCGCACATTACCGCAAAAATTGTCATCGCTTCTGCAGCACGGTTTACTCCCGTTCTCCAGCCTTGACGGAAAAGCAATAAGATTGCAGAAATCAGCGTTCCGGCGTGACCAATACCTACCCACCATACGAAGTTGGTGATATCCCAACCCCATCCGATGGTTTTATTCAGATTCCACTGACCGATACCGTAAGTAACCTCACGATAAATACTGTACACACCAAATAAAAGCAGCGCTACACTAATCCAAAAACCAATGTACCATAATCTGGTAGGTTTAGCTTCTATCGGGCCAATGATATCTTCTGTTACCTGGTGATAATTTTTATCACCATCAACCAATGGTTCCCTTTGTTGCGATTCGTATTTCAGTAATGACATATTCTAAAGTATAAAGTCAAAAAAGTCAAAAGTCAAAAGTTAAAAGCTGGAAAAATTTGTGCTGTCTAACTTTTCATTTAAATTTTTACTTTTTAATTTTTAATTATCGGTTTTATTTAGTGTGCCGCAGCTGGAGCATGAGCTTCTTTCGTCTCAAGCTTTGCTTCCCCATGCCCTTCTTCATGTTCTCCGATTTGCCTGTCCGTATTTCTGATTTTAGCCAGATAGCTAACATTCGGTAATACGTGCAGGGTTTCCAGCACATAGAAATTACGAGTAGCGTCTTTCCTTGCTTTACTCACATCGCTTTCAGGATCGTTTACGTTACCAAAAGTGATACAATCGCTAGGGCAAGCCTGCGCACAAGCTACTTTTACATTACGCACCAGTGTAGGGTCTTGTGCCTTTTTAGCATTAAGCTTACTTTCCTGCAAACGCTGAACGCAGAAAGAACATTTTTCAATCACACCACGGCCACGAACCGTAACATCCGGGTTCAATACCATTCTTGTCAGGTCGTCGTTCATTTGCAAAATCACCTCGTTGGTATCAGAGCCAATTAATGATTTTTGATTATCCGGGAAGCTATCTGCTCCATTATAATCTAACCAGTTAAAACGACGTACTTTATAAGGACAGTTGTTGGCACAATATCTTGTACCAATACAACGATTATAAGTCATTTGGTTTAATCCTTCACTGCTATGGTTGGTTGCTGCTACCGGGCACACATTTTCGCAAGGTGCGTTATCGCAATGCTGGCAAAGCATTGGTTGATAAACCACATCCGGGCTTTCTAAGTCGCCAGTAAAATAGCGGTCAATGCGCAACCAGTGCATTTCATGTGCACGCTGCACCTGAATTTTGCCTACCACACTCACATTATTTTCTGCAGTACAAGCCACTACACAAGCACTACAACCGGTACAGGTATTTAAGTCAATACTCATTCCCCATTTAATTCCCGGTTTTGCAAAATCAGGATAAATGGTTGCATCTTTTACAAAATCGGTTTTGCCATGTGGCGTTACCATTTCTCTCTCCTCAGTAGCTTCGGCTAAAAGTGCTAAAGGGTTTGCCTTGTAGCTTTCTAAGTTTGTTTCAAATAAAATGGGGCGGTGCTCGGAAGAACCGTGCACTTGGGTTTGTGCCAATGGATATACATCTCCTGTTTTCTCTACTGTAGCAACAGCATTGTATAAAAAGTTAGTACCATCAAACCCTACTAACGGATAAGCATTTTTTCCGGCACCTACTGCTGCACGGCCCGTCCATTCTAAAGCCTGATCTTTATTGGCACTATTACGGCCATAGCCTAACGCAATAGCAACTGTTTCATTATTTAAACCCGGAATAATTAAAGCGGGCAATTCAATCGCTTTGCCATTAACCGTAATTTTTACTACAGGTTTTTCCGGTGTTACTTCATAAGCATCTGCCTGGCGTTGGCTGCCTACCACATCAATTCCTAAAACCGCTTTTGCAAAGCCCGGGCTCACCATTGCATAGTTATCCCAGGTTACTTTACTCACCGGATCGGGCACTTCCTGCAACCAGGGATTGTTTGCCTGACTACCATTACCTATAGAGATTTTTTCATATAAAACTACTTCGTAGTTGCCTGTTTTTGCAGCAGCGGCTTTTGCAGCAGCGGCGCTTAAAGCACCGCCATTATAAGCACCTGCACCTACAGACGCTGTAGCTGGCTCAATTACGCCATCCTGAAGGGCTTTATCCCATGTAGCTACGCTACCCAATTTTGCAGACCAGTAATTTTTAAAATAAGTTTCGTAGTCTGTAGCATTTCCGCTCCATTTTAACAACGAAGTTTCAAAAGCCCTTGTTTTAAAAAGAGGGCTAATAGTAGGTTGCATTAAACTTACATAGCCTGTTTTGGGTTCTGCATCACCCCAGCTTTCCAACCAATGATTGGCTGGTAAAATGTATTTACACTGTTCGGTGGTTTCGTCCATTGTACCGTTGAAAGAAACAGTAACCGGAACCTTATTTAAACCATCAATAAATTTTTTGCTATCGTTGAAAGAATAAGCAGGGTTTACTCCATACACCAATAGTGTTCCTATTGTACCTGCATTCATTTCGTTTACCAATGTAGCCATTTCGCTATCAATACCTTTACGGCTATTGGTAGTAGTTGCCCAGTTGATGGTAGTACCGTTTGCGCCAATTGCTTCGTTGATTGCATTTACAACAACCTGCACATTTACATCGTTGCTGCCACTTACCACCAATGCTGCACCTTTGCTTGCATTAAGTAATGCTGCTGTTTTATCTATACCGGCTGCCAGTTTTTTATCGGCAATCGCAGGAGCCGCTACCGCACCACCCAGTTTTGCAAGCAAAGCCAGTGCAATAGCACCAGTTTGAGAAGGTTTGTGAGTGTAACGGTCGTCGGCATTGCTACCGGTCATGCTCATCATACTTTCAAAATGGATATGACGGCTTAGTTCCGGTTTGGTGCTTTTTACCTTGCGGTTTTCAGCATATTGTTTGCTGAATTCTGTAGGGCTTACCCAGGTACCTAAGAAATCGGCTCCTAAGCTTACAATAGTTTTTGCTTTATCAAAATGGTAAGAAGGAATTACCCTTTTGCCATAGTTTAATTCGTTTGCTTGCAACATACCGCTATAGCTCACCGCATCGTATTGAACGTGGCGGCTGCCGGGGTATTTTGCTAAAAATTCGCTAATAACCTGTAATGTGCTTGGAGAATTGATAGTAGAAGTGAGTAATACTACTGATTTTCCACCCTGAGCCGCAACTGCTGCTGCTACCATTTTATCAAAAGCATCAAAACTGCTTACTTCTTTAAATTCGCTGCCACTTTTTTGTAGCGGATGGCGCAATCTTGTAGGATCGTATAGGTCTAAAACAGAAGCCTGCGCCTGGGCACTGGTACCACCTTTAGTAACGGTAGATAGCTCATTCCCTTCTATCTTAATAGGACGGCCATCTCGTTGTTTTACAACTACCGCAATAGCATCGCCGCCATTAACATAAGTTGAAGCATAATAATTAGCAACACCAGGTATTACATCATCGGGCCTATTGAGGTATGGCACCGTTTTTTTAACCGGCGTTTGGCAACTAGCCGCAATAGCAGCCGCAGCAGTACTAAAGCCTAGGTACTTTAAGAAATCTCTTCTTGGAGTAGCTGCATCTAAAATTCCTTTTTCATCCAGGTCTGCCAAAGGCAGCAACTCTTCCTGAAATTCGTTTTGAGATGCTTTCTGATGATTTTCAGACTGTGTAAGCTCTCCGAAACTTTGCCAGTACTTTTTGTTACTCATACTCTGTTAATTTGCTATTTAGCCAATACGCTAATGTGCTAATATCTTTTGTTAGTTTCTTTTTTTGTTCATTTTGGTTTGATAAGTGCTTGTAAAGATTTTTCCACTAGCACATTATCAAATTAGCCAATTGGCCAATTTTAATAGTGACATTTTTGACATTCTGTACCGCCAATATGTTCTACGGTTACGCTATCCATTTTACCATTCTTCATATCCTGATGGAACTTTTCGTAAATACTATAGAATTTATTTCCAGTGGTACTATCTACATTAAAATCAACCTTTGTTTGTCTGTGGCAATTAATACACCAGCCCATACTTAAGTCGGCAAATTGTTTTACCTCGGGCATGTCCTGAATATTTCCATGGCAGGTTTGACATTGCTGCTTTCCTACTTTTACGTGTTGGCTATGGTTAAAGTAAACATGGTCGGGCAGGTTGTGTATTTTAACCCATTCAATTGGTCTTGCTCCATCAGGCACACCGTCTCCATTTTTATCAGGATTATAGCCGCCTTTACCATCAGCACCACCATTAGGATTCCATCCGGCATAGCTGTATAGTTTTTGAATTTCGTCTGTACCATTTACTTCTGTGCCATCGTTACGGAAAATTTTATCGCCGGTATATTCTTTAATTGCTTTGTGGCAATTCATACAAACATTTACAGAAGGAATACCTGCCATTTTACTATCCTGTGCACTACCGTGGCAGTATAAGCAACTGATTTGATTTACACCAGCGTGAACTTTATGAGAATAAAAAATTGGCTGAACGGGCTCGTAGTTTTGATGACGGCCCAAACCTATAGCACCATTAATAGTCCAATACCCACCAACGGCAAACAATACCAAAATGGCGGTCATTAAATAGGTTTTATTTCTATAAAAAGGAACAGGCTCCCCACGGTGCACACCTTCTTTTTCGTCGCTAAGCTTACGAAGATTACTATTTACCTGTAATAATACAAAACCAATGAGTGCAAATATTAATGTAAGAATACCGTACCAAAGGGTTGACTGATCATCTGATGCGGCGGCTGCCGGTCCATTGGCTCCAGCTATAGGTGGTTGATAGTCATCAACATACTTTAAAATAGCATCAATATCTTCTTTGGGTAATGCAGAGAAAGCCGTCATTTTGGTAGGCCCCCATTTTTTGAACAGTTCCTTAGCATAAGGATCTGTATCTATCATTTTACTGGGGCTGGCCATCCAATGGTAAATCCAGTCGCCTTCAGGCACTCTGCTGCTCCATCCTTTCAATGCCGGGCCTGTAAAGTCTTTGTCAACTTTGTGGCAGCTTGCACAGTTAGCTTTAAACAGTGCTTCACCATCGGCAGCCAATGCAGTATTGTTAAAGGAGAAAACAGCAATTAAAAATAAACTTGCAACAAGCTTACTAACGATTTTTCTATAGCGACTCATATCAGTTGTATCGGGGCTAATAATGGAAAAATATCCTTACTCGGCTGCAAAAATACGGTACGAAACCCACAAACTATCAACATTTGTTAAAAATTTTTTGCCCTTATCCAGACTGGATTTCAGCCGATTGCAGGTTATATTGAATGGTATTTGTCATAAATATGTATCATTTCGTTTAACAATTTCATGACAATCTTTTTTACGGATTTTTTACAAAGTTTTCCCCCAATTTTGCAGCATGTTTCAAAAGCTGCAACGTAAATGGAAGGTTAATTCCTTTTCGCTTTTACTTATATTAATAACTTTTGCCACAGGTGGTAGCCTGTGTGGCTACTTGGGTAAAATGCTTTTGGGCTATACCGGCCTGGAAAAGAATGTACTCTGGTTTGTATTGTATATTATACTGGTTACTCTTCTTTGGCCAGCCTGTGTATTAGCTATAAGTATTCCGCTTGGGCAGTTTCCTTTTTTTAAAAAATATATAGTCAAGATATTTAGCAGAATTGGGGGCAAAAAGCAAAATAGCAAAACCAGGTTGGCAATTTTTGCCAGCGGTGCGGGGAGCAATGCCCTAAAAATAATTGAAAGATTTAAGGATAGCACATCCGTTGAGGTTTCCTTAATAGTTTGCAACAAGCCCCAGGCTGGTGTATTGCATATTGCCAATATCCATCAAATTGAAACTCTCATTATTGAAAAAGAGCGTTTTTTTACGGGTGATCATTATATAGATGACTTACAGCAAAGAGGTATTGATTATATTATCCTTGCCGGGTTTTTATGGAAAATTCCTGTAGCCATTGTGAAAACCTGGCCATCAAAAATTATTAATATCCATCCGGCATTGTTGCCAAAGTATGGTGGCAAAGGTATGTATGGGCATCATGTACACAATGCCGTTATAGCTGCTGCTGATAAAGAAAGTGGCATTACTATTCATTATGTAGATGAGCTTTACGACAATGGTAAGCATATTTTTCAGGCCACCTGTTTCGTAACCCCATCCGATAATGCTGATTCGCTGGCGCAAAAAATTCACCAATTGGAGCACAAACATTTTGCAGTAGAGATAGAAAAAATAATCAGTAAATAGGTGTACTCATTAAAGTCAATGTTTTTTAGCTCTTCTTATTACAATCTCCAAAATTATTGCCTGGTAACAATTACATTTTAATTGGTTTGCAGCTAAACACAAGCCCTATGGATATCGCCAAACTTCAATTCCAATAATTACTTTTGAACAATGCACGAAATATTACCATTTATATTAGCACTAATTGTACTGATCGTTTTAATTGAAATGTTTGCCAACAAAATAAAAGTGGCTTATCCTATTTTATTGGTTGTGGCAGGACTGGCTATTAGTTTTATTCCCGGGCTTCCTCCCATACGGATTGACCCGAATATGATTTTTTTTATTTTTTTGCCGCCGCTTTTATTTGAGGCGGCCTGGTCTATTTCATTCAAAGATTTAAAAAAATGGTATCGTATCATCGGTAGCTTTGCTTTTATTGTTGTGTTTTTTACAGCCGTATCGGTAGCCCTATTTACCAACTATTTCATTCCGGGCTTTTCATTGGCATTGGGCTTTTTATTAGGGGGCATTGTTTCTCCCCCAGATGCTGTGAGTGCAGGCGCAATATTAAAATTTGTAAAAGTACCAAAGTCCACGGCTTCAATTTTAGAAGGCGAAAGCTTATTGAACGATGCTTCTTCTCTTATCATTTTCAGGTTTGCATTGGTAGCTGTAGCTACAGGGCAATTTATATGGAGCGATGCCATATTAAGCTTTAGCTGGATGGTATTGGGTGGTGCACTTATTGGGCTCAGCTTAGCCTGGCTTTTTGTGCAGGCACATAAAAAACTGCCTACCGATGCACCGTCTGATATTATTTTTACATTGCTAGAACCTTATATTTTGTATTGGGTGGCCGAACAATTACATAGTTCCGGTGTGTTGGCTGTGGTTTTTGGCGGCTTATTTTTATCCAACCGCCGCTACCAAATTTTAAACAGCACCAGTAGGGTTCGTGGGCTTAGTGTTTGGGAAAGTTTTGTATTTGTTTTGAATGGAATTGTATTTATGATTATTGGGCTAGATATGCCCGAAATTGTAGGCGGCCTAAGAGAAAACGGGATAGCACTTTCTACTGCAATAAAATACGGAGTTTGGGTAACAGCAATTTTAGTTTTAGTTAGAATTATTTCTGCATTTGGCGCCTTAATTTCCACTTACTTATTTAGACGGAAAATATTTAACCAAATGAACCGAAAAGGTATGTGGACCCGCCCTTTAATGCTTGGATGGACGGGTATGCGTGGCGTAGTTTCTCTTGCAGCAGCACTTGCCATTCCTGTAAAATTGAGCAATGGCGAAGACTTTCCAAATAGAAGCCTTATTTTGTTTATCACTTTTGTAGTGATACTGCTTACCCTGATTGTACAAGGACTTACACTCCCTTACATTCTAAAAAACACATCAAAATTTTTTGCTGATGACGATGAAGACAAAGCAAAAAAAGTAGAGGAAGAGCTGAGACATGCTTTGTATAAATATTCTACAGAAGTGCTTAAAGAAAAATATGCTGAACAATTAATTACAAAGCCATTGTTGAGAAGCACACTAAAACATTGGGAACAAAAAATGGAGCTAACAGAAGAAGAGCTAATGGATAACGAACACCGCAGGATTTATAGTGAATTATTAGAACATCAGCGTGTATTTCTTTTAGAACAAAACAAAAATCCCGATATGGACGATGAGATTATTAGAAAACAATTATACTTAATTGACCTGGAAGAAGAAAAAATTCAGAATTTGTAACATCCCGGCCAGCCTTGGCCATTGAATTGAACACATAGAGTCTGTTTGTAATTGTTCAAAATAATATTGGAAATAGTAGACATCAAACAAGCAAAAGCATGAAAAAGTTTTTAAGAATATTAAAACGTACTATGATAGTTTTATGTTGCCTGATTGCAGCGCTTGCAATCGTTGCTTTCTTTTATATGAAGCAACCACAGTTTGGTGCACTGCCCGAAGGAAAACGCTTAGAGCTGATAGAAAAATCTCCACACTATAAAGATGGGAAATTTAGAAATCTTGTAGAAAAACCTACTATTGCTGACGGCCATAGTGTTTTGGGAGAAATATGGACATCGCTCACAAAAAAATTTCCACACACAGCCCCCGAAGATTCGCTTCCTTCTATCAAAACAAACCTCAAAACAATTCCTACAGATAGTAATGTTATAGTATGGTTTGGCCATTCTTCATTTTTTTTGCAAGTAGATGGAGTTAAAATTTTGGTGGACCCTGTGTTTAGCGGCACAGCATCGCCACTACCTTGGGGTGTAAAGTCTTACAAAGGCAGTGATATTTATACCGTGGACGATATGCCCACAATAGATTATATGCTACTCTCTCACGACCATTACGACCACCTGGATTATGAAACAGTAAAAGAATTGCAACAAAAAGTAAGGTATGTAGTTTGCGGATTGGGAAATGGTGCACATTATCAAAAATGGAGCTACACAACAGAACAAATTTTAGAAAAAGATTGGGGAGATAGCGTTAATGTAAAACAAGGCTTTACAATTTTTACAGAAACTACACACCATGCTTCTGGCAGGGGATTTAGGGCAGATAAAAGCTTATGGCTTTCTTTTTTTATACAAGCCCCTACAATGAATATTTATTACAGTGGTGATGGTGGTTACAGTAACCGTTTCAAAATAATTTCAGAAAAATATCCCGTTATTGATTGGGCTGTTATGGAATGCGGCCAGTATAACCCAGCATGGCAATCGGTGCATGAGCTACCGCAGGAAGTGGCGTTGGCTACATCAGAACTCAAAGCAAAAAACCTACTCCCTGTGCATCATTCCAAATTTACATTGGCAAGACATCCATGGTATGAGCCTTTAGAAGAAATTACCCGGTTTTCAAAAGATAAAAACTACCGGCTTGCAACGCCATTGATTGGCGAATTGATAAATCTTAACGATAGCACACAGACATTTAGCCAATGGTGGAAAGCTGTAAAATAACAACCCGCAAGCTTGTTTATTATCATTACAAATTAAAAGGCACTTTTGTAAAACTAAAAAACACAGATTGATAAAATCTTACTTCAATAATGATTGTAACTATGTAAGACTTACCTATTCTATTTTCTAATATAAAAGCAAAAAACCCGTTAAAAATAGACATGCTTTTCCGGGCTAAAAAAAATGTAAGTAATATTGGGTTATTATAAAATATAGCTGTTGCAGAAATTTTTACTTTTAGTTTTATTATCGTTAATTACAGGAAATACTTTGCGGGCCCAGTTTATTATTAAGGGCTCTGTGCTGGATAAAGGAAAAATTAATTTGGTAGAGAATGTAAGTGTAATAAGCACAGGCGGAGAAAGCACTCAAACAGACAGTGTAGGCAGGTATGCTATTGCAGTATTACCCAATGATTCTCTTTATTTTGTTTATAATAACAAAGCCACTCAAAAATTTGCAGTAAGTAAGGTTAGTAATATTGCAGCTTTTGATGTATCGCTGCATGTATATGTTAATAGCAAATACAGTATGTTGAAAGAAGTTGTTGTCTATTCAAAATCACACTACCAAGACTCCATAGAAAACAGGGAAACTTATGCAGATGTTTTTGGTTATAAAAAGCCGGGATTAAGCACAGGCGTGAGTCCTGATGGAACAGTAGGTGCTGATGTTAATGAATTGATTAATGTATTTCGTTTTAAAAGAAACAAGCGACTGAAGGCCTTTCGAAATAGGTTGGAAGCACAGGAACAGGAGAAGTATGTAAATTATAGGTTTAGCAAATTGTTAGTGGGCCGAATAACAGGATTAAAATCCCCGGCATTGGATAGCTTTGTTGTATGGTATAGGCCTAGCTACGAATTTACCGTAACAGCCGATGAGATAACTTTTAACCAATATGTTTTAAAAGCATATTACCAATTTCAAAAATTAGGATTGGTACCAGCAGCAAAAAAGGAAGAGTAATATGCACTGTTCTTTTATTTTTAGTGCGTTCAAACAGCTAACTTTTTAGCCCACCATTCCCGAAATTGGATCTTGGTTTAGAACCATTACTATACTCATATACAGCCTGGGATGTTTTACAGAAAGCTCCTCTGGTTTTTCAAAAAACAATTCTACGCAGGTTGCCCAAAACTCATTGGGGTCGCCCAGCGCATTACTGTCAAACAAGCTATTGCTATTTAGCTTTTCAGTTTGCAGCACATCATCATCTATTTTATCATAGTGTTCATAATCTGTACTAAATTCATTTCTACGACGATAGGGGTAGGTGTTAAAAAGATATTGCACTTGTAAGGCATGCGCCATTTCGTGTAGCCCAACATTTTTACCGTCGGTTGGGTTTTGATAATCATCTAAAAAATGCTTCCACGATAATGTAATACTATCGCCCTGTACATTGCCAATTAAAATGCGCAATGGGTCGTACCCAATATATTCCTGCGGATGAATGATGATGTTTAAAAAATGAGGGTAATGATATTCTTGTAACCCCAAGCTTATTTGTATAGCAGCAGCAGATACAAGAATAGGCATCTCTCTGTATGCGTCGCCACCTACAATGTAAAAATCTTTTTGATGTATAAAATCGCTTACCCTATTCAAAAAAACATCTTTCTTCCCTTGATTTAATGAAGCATAATAGGGGTTGTATTTTGTACAAACAAAATGCAAATCTTCTCTTGTAAAAGAAAACTCTTGCCCCTTATACAAATGATAGCTTAGCTGCTGGCTTGCGCTACTACTATGCGGTTGTGGGCTAACCTGCTCGTCTGTTTTTTTTGATGCAGAATAAATTACAAAACCCAAAAAAAATAAAATAAGTATCAGCTCCAATTCTTTATTTTCTAGTACCAGTGCAAGATAAATTAAATACTATTTGCTATGTTTGATTATAATGCATACTCAAAATGAAAAAGAACTTATAGAAAAAATGCTGCAAATGCAGCAACAGATAGATGAATGTAAAAAAGAAATACAAGACTTAAAAGAAATTATAAATACCGACACACGAAAAAAAATAAATAGAGTACCCACTCCCCAAAAACCATCTCAAGTAAATACATTCGAAAACTTTGTTGGGTTAAAACTTATTCATTTCATAGGCATAATTGTACTTTTTATTGGCCTAAGTATTGGAGTTAAATACGCAATTGACATTAACCTAATTAGCCCATTTTTACGAATTGCACTTGCTTACACTGCTAGCATAGTTCTTCTTCTACTATCATTAAAGCTATTTAAAAAATACGATTTATTTAGTATGATATTGTTTAGTGGGGCTGTTGCCACATTCTACTTTACTACTTATGGTGCTTATGAATATTATAGTATGATACCTTACTGGCTTGCATTTGCCATTATGCTAAGTCTTACTGTTTTTACTGTTTATGTTGCACTTAAATACAATCGTCCGGTTATTGCAAAACTTGGGCTTGTAGGTGCTTATGCTATTCCTTTTTTTGTAAGAGGGGCCGAAAGTAATATTACCAACCTACTTTCTTATATATTGGTAATTAACCTTGGCGTTTTGTTTATCTCTTTAAAAAAATACTGGCTTAGCCTTAACTACATTGCGTTCTTTAGTACATGGCTCATTTATTTTGGTTCTTTATATTTAGATAATTACGATAAAAAGTTTTCCCAAAGCCTATTACTGTTCTCTTTTATATATTTTACATTGTTTACTATTAGTACACTTGCATTTAAAATTTATAAAAAATATGCTGTTGCTATTGAAGATGCAGGCCTTTTGAGTATCAATGTGGTTTTTTTATATAGTGCTTTAAATATTGTTGCGCAAAGAATAAGCGAAAACGGCAGTGAATACCTAACCCTTTACTTTTCAATTGGCCTACTTATAGCAGGTATTGCTTGTAGGTATTTAATAAAAGCCCAGCATTTTTTAACCAATTGTCTTTATGCTATGGGCATTACTGCATTAGCTAGTTTTGCAGCTTTACATTTTAAAGGTTTTACAATAACCATCATTTGGGTAATAATGGCAATTGTGTTATTTGTTGCAGGAATGTTGCTTCGCTTAAAAGTATTGCGTATTGTTTCTATTTTATTGTTTGGAGCCACCATTTTAAAGCTGTTGCTTTTTGATAGCAGCCGTTTTTCTGCAGTGCAAAAAGTAATTGCCTATATTTTCACGGGAGCTGTATTGCTTGTTGTTTCCTTTTTGTACCAACGTTTTAAGGGCATTATTTTTGGAAAAGAAGAGTAAGTCTTTTAGGTTATATAAATAATAAAAATACCGGCTTAGCCGGTATTTTTATTATTCCTAATCAGGTTGAAACTCAAAATCTGCGAGACCAGCAACATAGCTTGTTGAGTTGGTAGACGGAAATGTTTGAGGGGTTGCACCCGAACTAATCCATTGGTAACCCTTTATAACAACACTTCCATTACTCATTGGATAAGTAAAACTTCCTCCGCCTATTGGTCTTATCTCGTACCATTGACCGGAAGACCATACAGATACAAAATAATCTTTCCCGGTTTCTAAACTTACAGGTGTAATGGGTTGAAAGGTTAATGCCCCTGCAGTTTGATTTATATTGGCGGTAGCAAGTACTGTTTGGGGTGTAACGCTTGCATCCCACAGCGTAATTCTGTAACTACCAGCCTGCGGCATACGTGAGGCAAGCTTATTTATTTTGCCTTTTTGTGTTACAGAAAATTTAAACCCATACTCGAAGTTTCCCGAACCATTGGCTATAATATTAACGGGAGAATTTACAAAAAAGGTTTCATTAATAGGTGCTGATTCTACTGGCTTTACAATCTTGTCGTCTTTTTTGCAAGATGTGGTTATAAGTATAATGGCATAAAGCATCATACCCGCAAACATTAGTTTAAATAGCTCGGAAAAAGAGCGGTACATTAAAAATTGTTTTTTCATAATAGTTATTTTTACTTTTAGCAATAATGCAAAGGAATACAATGCTGTTTCTTAAAACAATACGCAATTAGTGTATCAGCACTTTGTAGTAGTGTGGTTTAATATAACTGGTCATTAAGAAAAATAACTAATAGCTAAATCATCCACATTTAACAGTTTTTTCTCCACAAAGTTTTCAAGTGCATCTCTAGGCTCATTTATTTTTCTTTACTTTTGCAAATTGCCCTTTTCACAACGGAGCAGGTGCAATTATTGCTCATTTAAATTTTTTTGAACTTGGCCCTCCCTCACCTGGTAAAACATATTTATAATAACGGAACAGAAGAAGTCATTCGTCGTGGAAAAAAAATACACACAATTGGCTTTGTAGAAATGGTGGAGCATGACGAACTCATGGGAAGCATTGTTTTTCGTGTAAAAGATGATGTATATAGCACTTTCTACAAAGTGTATATTCAAAAATACGCCGATCCAAAACAAATGAATCTGCGTTGTACTTGCCCCTACAACCTTTCTGATATTTGTAGGCATGAAGCTGCTGCACTTCTGCGGCTACAGGATATGGTTGATAAAAACCTACTGCATAGTGCTGCGATTCAGTATGACCAACGCCATACCGTAGCAAAAATGAAATTCATCGATTTAAAGATGATGCGTATGTTGAGCTCTCCAGCCATTTACCAAGAAGCAGAAACCTTACTTCGTACATACAAAGCAAATATTATAAAAGCAGCCGATGAAAGAGTGGAGGCGGTGTTACAATATAATGGCGAGCAATACAACCTGCTTATTCAAAAAAATGACGAAAGAAACTTTGATACAAGCTGCACCTGCTCCGAGTCTCAACACCCTTTATGCGAACATAAAGTACTGTTGTTTTTACAGTTATTAAACGCATACGGCCCACATTATTTTGATAGTATTCGCAATTTGGATAAAGAAAAAAACAAATTGCTACAAATATATGGCTATAGCCTAGAGGACGACCTTAATGGAAAATTTGAGTTTATTTATAAAGAAGGAAAACCTTTTTTAAAACTACTCGACCCAAATATAAAAAGAGTTAGTGCTCCTGTACACAATAAGCCTTTTGTGCCTGCACTGGCACCCTTGCCTGTACAAAAAGAAGAAGTAGCTGTTGTAGAAGAAAAAAATCAACGGCTGGGTATTGTATTAAATTTTACTGCAAAAAATTACCCCTATTTTTTTGTGGATGCATTGCAAGGAGAGCCGGATGAACAAGGGCTTAATTATATAGGCAAGGCCGAGAAGATAGACCTTGGCCGATTTGTAAATACAGAAATATTTAGCGAAGCCGATAAGCAACTATTTCAGCAGCTAAGAAAATTACAAGATTCGGAAGTAAATAAATATTTAAACCGCAATTCGCCTTTTAGTGGCATTTGGGAAAATATTATTCATACCGATGGAGACGACTTGCCGGAAGAGACAAAGGCATTAATTGCCGAATACATTCACCCTAAACTAAAAAAGATATTTGAAGAGCAGGCAGGTAATCCATTTGTATTTTCATTACCATTTGGCAAGCCCTTTAAAACAGTTAACCTTGAGCCGGCAGAGTTAAGCGACAAGGCAATTGTTCCTGTATTTAAAGTTGTTTCCAAAAACAACCATATGGAAATTGTGTGCATGGTAAAAATTAATGGCCGCTTAATTCCTTTTGTTGACAATGAATGTAAGAGCAACCTTATTTTTAAGCATGAAGATGTTTTTTATCTATGGCAAAAGCATGAAGATATAGATCAGGTAGAACGATTTTTGAAAGTAGGTAATATTGTTATTAATAAAGGCAACTGGGCAGAACAGTTGCGAAAAGTAATACTACCACTTACCCGGGAATACCATGTGGAATTTGACAAAAGCATGGTGAGGGAGATTAAAAATGTACAGCCTGAAGTAAAAGTTATGCTTCAAGAAAAGGGTGATTACTTATTACTACAGCCCGTGTTTTCTTATAATGGATATGATGCAACCCTTAATGATAAAGAAAGCATTACTCTGCCTGATGGCGATAAAATGCTGGTGATACAGCGTAATAAAACAGAAGAAGAAGCATTTGTAAATAAGTTGAATACCCTGCACTCTATGTTTATTGAGCAAAAAGACAGTGGAAGCCTTGCGCTAAGAGGTGCAGAGGTATTAAAAAACAACTGGTTCTTTTTGTTTATTGATGCTATGAAGGAAATGAAAGTGCCGGTATATGGCTTTGAAGCTTTACGCAATTTTAGGTTTAATACAGCAAGGCCATCTACACATATTCATGTAAGCAGTGGCTTGGATTGGTTTGATGCAAAAGTTGAAATTGAATTTGGCAATCAGCGTGTAGGAATATCCGATATTAAAAAAGCGTTGGCCAGTAAGCAGTCTTTTGTACAGCTTGGTGATGGTACCTTAGGTATTTTGCCCGACGAATGGCTACGCAAATACTCTTTATTATTTAAAGTAGGTGATGGCCGGGTTGATAAATTAAGGCTTAGTAAATATCACATGAGTGTGATAGATGAACTGTATGAAAACAGAGATGAGCAAGAACTAAGCTTTGCTTTAGATGAAAAATATGAGCGTCTAAAAGAATTTAAAACTATTCCGGAAACTGCGGCTCCAGAAGATGTTGCTCCAATTTTGAGGCCTTACCAATTGGCTGGATTCCAATGGTTGAATTATTTGAACGATGTTGGGTGGGGCGGCATCCTTGCAGATGATATGGGTTTGGGTAAAACCGTACAGGCACTTAGTATGCTTGACCATTACAAAAAAGAAAATGGCACATTAAAAGCATTGGTAGTATGCCCAACCACGCTCATTTATAATTGGCAAAACGAGGTAAAAAAATTCACTCCTACACTTACTTATCATATTCACCATGGAAGTATCAGGAGTAGGAGTATAGAAGATTTGGAGAAATTCAATATTGTAATAACTACCTATGGCACACTAAGAAGTGATATTCAAATGTTTCTTAAAATATTGTTTGATTATGTGGTGCTGGACGAAAGCCAGGCAATAAAAAACCCTTCGTCAAAAGTAACTAAGGCAGCCTCTTTGCTTACTGCAAAAAGCCGAATTTGTATGAGCGGTACTCCTTTGCAAAACAATACATTTGATATTTATGCCCAAATGAATTTTTTAAACCCGGGCTTATTGGGTAGCATGGAGTTTTTTAGAAATGAATTTGCAACACCAATTGATAAATTTGGCGAACAAGAGCAAAAAGAACATTTACGTAAACTGCTTTATCCTTTTATTTTGAGGCGTACCAAAGAACAAGTAGCCAAAGATCTTCCGGAAAAAACAGAAACCATTTTGTTTTGCGAAATGGAAACCGAGCAGCGTAAAATTTATGATGCTTATCGCAATAGTTATCGAGAAAAAATATTAGGTACAATTGAAAACCAGGGAATAGGCAGCTCTCAACTAACCATCTTGCAAGGGCTTATGAAGCTAAGGCAAATTTGCGACAGCCCGGCCATTTTAAATGAAGAAGAAAGATTCCCCAATCACTCTATTAAGCTCGATGAGTTAACAAGAGAAATAACAGAAAATATTGGCGATCATAAAGCGCTGGTATTTTCGCAGTTCCTGGGTATGCTTGGCTTAATACGAGAAAGGCTCAAAGAGTTAAATATACCGTTTGAATATTTTGACGGAAGCACTTCGTCTGTTGAAAGAGAAAGAGCCATTCAAAATTTTCAGAATAATGATGAGTGTAGGGTATTTTTAATTTCCTTAAAAGCCGGTGGTGTGGGTTTAAACCTAACAGCTGCAGACTATGTATATATTGTAGATCCCTGGTGGAATCCTGCTGTAGAGCAACAGGCTATTGACCGTACACACCGCATAGGGCAAACGAAAAATATTTTTGCTTACCGCATGATTTGTGTAGATAGCATTGAAGACAAAATTTTACAACTACAAGATAAAAAACGCAGCCTGGCAAAAGAATTGATTACCGATGATTCAGGTTTTGTAAAATCGCTTACAAAAGCAGATGTAGAATACTTGTTTAGCTAACAATAGAAAAAGTATTCCATTTTTTCTATTTTGCCATTTTTAAAATAGAAAACAAATGCTGCTGCATCGGGGTCGGGTATGGTATATATATGTGGGGAATCAAGCCAGGTATAGCTTACAAGGCCACCCAGCTTTTTTATAAAAGCTTCTTCGGTTGTGTTTTGATCAATGGTAAATCCCGCAATTGATAAAGCAATATCTCCATTTTTAAAGCTTGCTTCGGGAATATAATTGAGATTATCTGAGCCGCTTTGATATATTTTAAAATTATCAAAGCGGTATTCCTTTGTAATTTCTACCCCACATTCAGGATAATTATTATTTTCTCCGGTATTGATAATTACCTTTTTAGGCAAGCGAATATTTTCAATATCCTTTTCCGAAAGTAGAAATGAAACCTTCTTTCCCTTTATTGCAAATGCTGTTGGATTTTTTTCAAATATTTTTTGTTGCTCTTTAAACTCAATCTGATGCAATGTTTGCCTCAACAAAAACTCTTCAAAAGCTAATTCATCGTATAGTACTTTGTTGCCTGTTTCATTAACATAGTTGCGAAACGTTTGCACTCCCAACAAATTATCTGTTTTGTTTTCAAGCCAGCTCATTTCATAAATACGTTCTGCCAATTGCTTTTTGGCAGCAGCATCTTTTGTATTCTTAAACTCATTTAAGGTAGTAGCAAAGTTTAGTTTTTTACCTAAATACTTTTTAGGAATAAAAACCATTTCGTTTTTTTCAAAATAACCGCCGCCTACTTTTACCAACCCGTTTTCATTGTATGGCAGATAACTCACACCAACCGGCTCATTGGTACGGTATAATTTTATTACCGGTTTTCCCTTCGCAAAAATTGCCCTACCTTTTACACTTGCCCCCGTAACAAATAAATGTGGGCTGCCATATACAGCATCCTCACTATCGGGCAATACAAAATCTGCCGGATCTTTTTCATATTTATCTTTTGCATTGAGTACAGTGGCCAAAAATTTTGAAGGCAGAAATCCTGTGTCCCCATTTTCTACAATTACCCGGCTCCAGCCATTATTTAGCTTTTTTATTTCTTCTGCAGAACCACCTCTTGCATAAACGCCAATTGCACTTTCCTTCACGGATGGCTTATTATACACTTTTGTGGTACTTATAATAAACATGGGCGGCTCTTGAGCTAATGATACCATTGAGAATACTATGGAAGCAAGAAGGATTATAGTGTATTTCATCGCAAACGGCTTTTTGTGATTGTAAATCAAAAATAAACATTGATTATTATTAAATTATATACCAGGCTCTTTATGCCAATGGTTTTGGCTTCATTTATGCAGTTTATCAGTTCATTAACAAATGAAGCTGTCCTATTACCCTTGTAACCCATTGATATGGATAGCTTTGCAAAAAATAGAATCATATGAAAGTACAAAGCATTCTGGCAGGAATTTTTGCATCAGCAATTTTATTCACTTCTTGCGTAAGTAAAAAAGTATTAAAAAGCGAAAAGGTTCGCTACGAAACCTTACAAACAGCCTACAATGATTTGCAGGCACAGCTAAAAGAATGTAACGACAGGTCTGTAGAAGGGCAGGCTCGCAGATCACAGTTAGAAGCAGAAATAGCACAGCTTAAAAAAGACAATGCCTTTTTAAAAGACAATAATAACCAGGCACTAAAGCAATTGGAAAACCTTTCGGTTATTTCAAGTTCTCAGGCAGAAAGTATTAAAAAGTCGTTGGAAAACATTGGAGCAAAAGACAATTATATTCAAAGCCTCCAGTCGGAAATAAGCCGAAAAGACTCTTTAAATATGGCCCTGGTAATGAACTTAAAAGGAGCTATTGGCAACCTAGATGATAAAGACATTAATATTAAAGTAGATAAAGGTGTGGTGTATATTGATATTTCTGATAAAATGTTGTTTACAAGCGGCAGCTATAATATAACAGCAAAGGCAAAAGAAGTGCTGGGCAAAGTAGCCACCGTATTAAAAAATCAGCCTGATATAGAATTTATGGTAGAAGGACATACAGATAATGTTCCTTATAAAGGCGGTGGCAACCTACAAGACAACTGGGATTTGAGCGTAAAACGTGCTACTACTGTAGTGCGTATGTTGCAAAACGATTACGGACTTAACCCTGCAAAAATGGCCGCAGCCGGCAGAAGCGAATATATTCCGGTAGCGGATAATGGTAGTGCTGAAGGCCGATCTGCCAACCGCAGAACAAGAATTGTAATTCTTCCGCAGTTGGACCAGTTTTTTAAACTATTGGAAAAGAAATAATGCCTTTATATATAGGTATCAGCAAGGAGAATGAAATGTCATTCTCCTTTTTTTATTGTTATTGCTCACAATAAAATAACAAATGCCACGTTTCTCAATTATAAAGCATATAAAAAATGAGTCATTTGAATTCGTCCAAGGCTGTTCATCCGGTTACTTTTGCAATTAAAAATTTTATTGAAAAACTGTTTCAAAACCCGGAAGTGTATCCAATTAAACATTATAAAAAAGTGAGCAGATTGAAAAAAAATCGTAGTGTTTTAAAGGGTTTTTAGCCATGTACTGCGGAATTTACGCATTAAAAAAATGGCAAATTCTGCGATTGGTTTCTAATAAAATATTAAATATTTTTACTGTCCCTAAAATAAAACAACCAAAATCCACTATTATGACAAAAAACCAACACAACCAGCTCTTTATTGCAAGTATCGCAAAAGCACTCGCAACAGCATTTAACAGTTTATTCTTCACCGATTCGAAACGTGAATTTAACCGGTTAAAAAATTTTATTGCATCTTAAGCCACAGTTTAAAAAGATTTACTAACCCTCATTGAAGGGTTTTTTTGTGCCATGTACTGAAACAGTAAATACTGAGCTTTTTTTATTAAATTAAGTGCTGTGAATAATTTGTTGGTTTAGATATAGAGATGCTCATCAACTATATTTTCTTTTCCATTTTCAGTTTCGGCAGGTATTATTTTGGGTAAATTTTTACGGTTTATTTACATGGGCTCTTATTACTTTTCTACCAAACATTTCTCGGGCAGCTATCACCAAATTTATTTCCAATGGTAAAGCCAACCATAAATTCATGTGTGCCTTTTGTAAAATTGTTCAGTCTCGAAGTTGTATAATCATAGGCATACCCAATATTGAATGTATTGGAAATATTTAACCCTACCATTGCCGCTACACCATCCAAATGACGGTAGCTGGCACCTACCCAAAGCAAGTCTCGGTATTGAAGTTTTGCATTTCCTTCAAACTGCACGGGTGCAGGTTGTACATATTTTACCATTGCAGAGGGTATCAGGTTAAAATCTTCATTCAATAAAAAGCGATAGCCGGCAGATGCAAAAAAATGTGGGATATGTTTCCCTTTTTTTGTACTGATGTTATTATTAGAAAAATCGATTTTTGAAGGGACGATTTGATGCGCCGCTAAACCAATAAAATAATCTGCACTATACAAATACAAGCCTGCATTCATATCAAAATTAAGGCTGTTTAATACACCACTTCCGTATACAGCAGGATCTACAGAAGTATTAAATCGCAGTTTATCTGTTTGTAGGCTAAGGTTGGTAACGCCAAGGCCAATGCCTGCAGATAAATTAGTTTGTGGCGACAAGCCCACATGATATGCATAAGTGCCATAGCCCGAAAAATGATTGAGCGGCCCGGTTCTATCATTTACAATTTGTACACCCCATCCATGGTGCGGCTCTGAGGCCACATATTCTTCCCAATAATTTTTTCCCCTTGGATTTTCACCTGATACACTAAAAGAGGTAGCGGTAGTTTTGTAGTCTTTTTTACCAATAGGGCCATGTATGGTAAGATAGCTGGTAACGGGCGCATCCTGAATGCCTACCCATTGCATACGATGGCTTGCTTTTACATCCACATAGTTTTCAATACCGGTTAAAGCCGGGTTAATAATGTATTGGTTTAATATATATTGAGTATAATGAGGCTTTTGCTGCGCTTGCAACAAAAGTCCCATTAACAATATGATTATTAGTAAAAATAGGTTCTTCCTCATGGTTATTCAGTTTTCAACTCACCTCAGTTTTTAATCACCTTAAACTCTGTACGGCGGTTTTCCTGCCTTCCTTCAGGATTATCACTACCATCGGCATTTTCATTATCGGCTACGGGCATACTTTCGCCATAACCTTTCGCCATCAACCTAGATTTATCAATGCCTTTACTAATAAGATAATCCACAACAGATTTTGCCCTTGCATCACTTAAATTAAGGTTGTATTCATCTGTTCCTTTACTATCGGTATGTGCACCCAATTCAATTAAAATAGAGGGGTTTTCTTTGAGCAATGCAACTAAAGTATCAAGAGATGGAAAACTTTCGGGGCGCAATGTTGCCTTATTGAAATCGTAGTAAATATTGTCAATCCTTATTGCTTCTCCCGGAATAATTTTCATGCAAATATCCGGGTTCACCCATACTTCTTCTTCTGCATCCGCCGGACCGCTAAATGCAAGGCTGCCTGCAAAATATCCTTTAATATTGGTGGTTGCTTTCAGTTTTTCAAATTCGGCCATCGTAAAACTGTACATACCGGCTGCATCTGTTGTAGGATTCGCAATCACTTTATTATTGCCATCGGTAACCAATACTGCTACACCGCTTAAAGGTTGCCTTGTTTCGCAGGCTACCACTTTACCACTGATCTGTTTTAATGCTTTTGTTTTATTCAAAGAATAAATTTCCAGGCAGCAGGCATTATCCCTGTCGGAGCTGAACAAAACATTTTCTAAAATATTAGTCGCCGTTCCTTTGCTGGCAAAATACAATTCATCTTTTACAGAGTTAACCGGGTAACCAAAGTTCACAGGTGTTTGCAAAGCTTCCAGTGCGCCTTTGCTGTAATAAAAATCGTAGCCGCCCATACCCACTCTTCCATTGCTGCTAAACACCAATGTATTGGATGCAGCATGATACGCCGGTGCCTGCTCGTCAAATTTTGTATTGATAGCCGATAGGTTTACCACGTTGCTCACATTCCCATTGGCATCCAGGTCGGCTTTCCATATATCATAACCACCCAGGCTTCCACTGCGGTCGCTGCTGAATAATATTTGCTTGCCATCCGGCATAACAAAAGGTTGTTGGTTATTTCCTCCACCACTATTAATTGCCTCTATAGCAATAGGCGCTGCCCAGCCTGCTGCGCTTTTTTTGCTGCTGTAAATAGCCGCTGTACGTTTTCCTTTTTCGGTATGCCATCTTGTTATAAACATGGTATTACCATCTGCGCTAAAACTGATCACACCCTGGTGTACATCTTTTTGCTGTGGTAATGAAGCACTAGTAACAGTACCCGCAGCACCTTCATTATAAGCCACCTGGTACAAGCGGTTGGTGGTTGAATTGTTCTTGTCTGTTTGTACAGGCCTGGTAGAGGTAACAAACAATGTTTCATTATTTAACCAAACTGGCGCATAGGTTGCGCCCTCTGCATTGAGACCTGCGCCTTTGGTAACTGTATATCTTGACAAATCTCTTTTCTGCATTTGTGCTTTGGCATAATCAATGCTTTGAAGCTCAAGGTTGGCTGATTCGGTGTAAAAATCATTTTGCTTATAGCTATCCAAAAAGTTGCGGAATGCAATAGTCGCTTCTTCATTTTTTCCCAATGATTTAAGCATACCTGCATAATAATACCCTGCTAGTGGGTAAGGGTTTTTCTCCATTGACTTTGCCTGCTCATAATAGGTCAATGCTTTTTCGGGAAAATGGAGCTTGCGATAGCTTTCTGCCAGCCTATAAATAATTTCATCCTTATTGCTTTGCTTACCCGAAGTTGCACCACTCTTTACCGCAGTTACAGCATAAGGGTTAAACCCTGCAACATTTTTTGCCTTCCCCATACCAAGGTGTTTTTCATAATACTGCGCTGCAGAATAATAGTCGCCTGCTGCATAATATTTATCTGCTGCGTTCAAATATTCATTGCTGTATTGAGCATAACCAATAATATAACAACAAAACAATAAGAAGGAAATAGATATTTTTTTCATCTGAACTTTTTTTTAAATCCGACTTTAGCGGAAAATATTTTTGCTAATTCTATTTGTAATTTTCTTATAACCTCGGGCAAACAAAATCCACCGCCGGAGCTTTTAGTGAACGTTTACCAATGAACGATAATGAAATTTCAAAACTGTTGCTTCCTTTCACCATTTTTCCCAGATCTGAAGTATTAATATCATAGCTGGCAGCCAGCATGAATCTTTTATGTGTAAAGCCTACAAAAGGAGAAACCGCATCTTCAAAACGATAGTTTGCACCAATTAAAAAATCAGTTTCAGGTGATGCTTTTATTTGTCCATAAGCCCCAATCATTTTTTCTTCGGCAGAACCCTGTTTCAAGTAAAGAATATTAGGTGTAAGCGAAAAATTCTCACTTAAAGAAAGCTTTACTCCTGCATGGATAGTATGTCGCATGGGTAATTTAGCATTTTCTTTCTCTGTAAAATCATCGGTAGGTTTGGTTAAATGCGATGCCGCATAACCTGCATAGAAATTTGCTTTTTTGCCGGGTGTTCCATCAAAATATAAGAAGCCAGCCCCTGCGTCAAATACTGCCTTGTTATTGTTTTGCAGAATTTCTGCTGTTGGATTCGATGGGTTGTATCCTGATATAGGATTCCACTGGTCACCCCAGGTGAGTTTATTGGGATCAAATCTTCTTTGAATAACCCCTGCCTGCAATGCCAGTACAATACGATGGTTTTCAGTTGGCCCGAACCTAACACCAGTGAATGCAACATTTCCATATGCAGTAGTGTAACGATAACCGCCATCGCCTGCAGTTTGGTTAATGATGCCAATACCATAGTTCATATTGTTGGCAGTATTTAGCTCGCCGGAAAAACCCTGTGTACTATACGGCGAACTGATATTGCCCCATTGCGTTCTGTAAATGGCAGACAAACGGTACTGCCCGTCGAATGCACCGGTGAGCGCAGGGTTTGTCCAGGAAGGATAAACATAATACTGTGTAAAATGCGGATCTACCTGAGCCTGTGTTTGCAATACTGCAACACTTGCAGCAATAGTAAACAGTGATTTTAAAACTTTCTTCATGATAATATTTTAAATTTTGGCTACCTGATTATTGTTATAGAGCCGCTTAACGGCTTGAAACCATTATTTAATTGAATTATATAATAGTAAGTGGCCACCGGTAATGGTTTGCCATTGCTATTGCCATTCCATGGTGTACCATAACCATTAGAACGATAAACCTGCTGACCATAACGATTAAACACTTCCACAACGCAATTTGTATAGTCTATCAAATTCTCAACTTCCCATGTATCGTTTACGTTATCGCCATTGGGTGAAAACGCATTTGGAATTTTAATAGGCCTTAATATTTTTACCGTCAACATATCACTTGCCGTACATAAACCACTGCCGCTAGTGCCAGTGAGTGTGTAGGTTTGATCGGCAATTGCTGCCAATGTTGGCCTTAATATATTTGGATTACTTAAGCCAATTACAGGCGACCATGTGTAGGTTACATTGGTGGAATCATTCACAACCGGTGCAAACTGAACCAAGGTGCCTTGGGCTACAACGAAGGATGGGCCTGCATCTAAAACAGGTTGAACATATACCTGTATGTTATCAAAAGCTGTATCGCTAACACAACCTTCTGTACTGGCAACCACCAACTTAACCCTATAATCTCCCGAGTTGGCATAGGTATGAGTAGGGTTAGTAGTTGTTGCACCTGTTCCATCTCCAAGCAGCCATTGCCTTGATGCAATAGAACTATTAGGTGCAGAACTGGCATCTGTAAAACTTATTGATTGACCAGAACAAATCTGATTGACACTGCTCGTAAATGCTGCTATGGGTTTATCGAAGAAATCATCAAAAGTTTGGCTGCTGCTCGCATTACAACCATTGGCACCCGTTGCAGTTAATGTAACAGGGTAGCTGCCACTTGCTGCATATACATGTGATGGATTCACAGCAGCACTGGTGCCGCTGCCATCACCAAAATTCCACGAATAGATCAATGAGGAATTATCGGCAATAGTAGTGTTGTTGGTAAACTGCACCGTACCATTCGGCATACACACACTTGCCGGCATACTAAATGCTACTACTGGTACAGGGCTCACCGTAATGCTTTCCCTTGCCGTATCGCTGATACAACCATTGTTGCTTATCGTTACCAGTTTCACTTCATAGGTGCCGTAGTTTGCATAAGTATGTGTAAAGTTGTTGCCATTGCTGTACGTATAGGTATTGCCATCACCCATATACCAACGCCATTCTGTAATAGTGCCCGATGGTATGGTAGCATTGCTGGTGATATTGGCTGTTTGCCCCTGGCATACCGCCGGCGTAATAGTAAATACTGAAACAGGTTTTGGATTTACTGTGATCGAACTGGTTTGTGTACTTACACAGTTGCCGGTAGAAGTAAATGTATAAGTAATGGTATGTGTACCTGCTCCCGCAACAGACGGATTGAAGATGCCCGAAACACTCACGCCTGTGCCACTGTAAACTCCTGCTCCCGTTACGCCATTGGTAACCGTTGCAGTAGCAACATTCACATTGGTTTCGTTTTCACATACAGGCAGTAAGGCCGGATAGCTCAGTGCGGGGGTTACGCTGAACACAATATTATTGATCACACTGCCATCAACACAACCGTTGGTATTGGTAACGGTAACGCTTACACTATATGTGCCAGTGTTGGTATAAGTGTGTGATGGATTTTGTAAAGAAGAAGTATTGTTCGCACCGCTTGCAGGGTCTCCAAAATTCCACAGATAAGTTTGCCCTGCACTCATGCTGCCATTGTAAGTGAAATTGGCGATGCCAGATGGAGGCAAACAGGCTGCTGTTGGATAGGTGAAGCTCGCATTTGGCTTTGCATTTACGGCAATGCTGCTTGTAATGGTTGCCACGCAATTAGACGATGATGTAAATGTATAAGTAATAGTATGCGTGCCTGCACCAGCAATAGAAGGGTTGAATGTTCCGTTAGCGGTGATGCCTGGGCCACTATAAACACCTGTTCCCGGCACGCCGTTGGTAACTGTGGCTGTTGCAACATTCACCGAACTAAGGTTTTCGCAGGTTGCAGTGAGTGCCGGGTAATTCAATGCCGGCGTTAATGCAAATATTGCATTCAACGTATCCTTATCCACACAACCCGTTGCAGGATTGGTCACAGTCAATATTATCTGGTAACCGCCTTCCGCAAAATTATGAGAAGGGTTTGCCAGGGTGGAAGTATTATTGGCACCACTTGCAGGATCACCAAAATTCCAAAGATAGGTTTGACCTGCCTGTACTGTACCTGTATAAGTGAACGCTACATTTCCATTGGCTGGCAAACAGGCTGCAGTACTCGCTGTAAAAGTTGCAGTAGGAGCAGGATTTACCTGGATCGTTCTGGTAATAGTTGACACACAGTTACCAGTAGATGTAAATGTATAAGTGATGGTATGTGTACCTGGGCCTGCTGTTGCAGGATTAAAGTTACCCGCAGCATCTGTACCTGGTCCGCTGTAAACGCCCGTTCCACTTACTCCGTTGGTAACAGTAGCATTGGCAATGCTGAACAGTGCATCATTGCTACATACTGCTGCCAGTGCAGGGTAAGTCAGTGCAGGTGTTACACTAAACGTAATATTATTAATCACACTGTCATCCACGCAACCATTGGTATTGGTAACGGCAACGCTTACACTATATACCCCAGTATTGGTATATATATGCGATGGATTTTGTAAAGCAGAGGTATTGTTGGCACCGCTGGCAGGATCACCAAAATTCCACAGATAAGTTTGACCTGCAGTCATGCTACCGTTGTAAGTAAAGTTGGCAAGGCCCGTAGTTGGTAAACAGGCAGCTGTTGGATAAGTGAAACTTGCATTGGGTTTTGCATTCACCACTATGGTTGTGGTATCTGCACCCACACAGTTGCCAGTAGCAGAAGTAAATGTATAAATTACCTGGTGGGTACCCGGACCAGCCACTGAAGGATCTAAAATACCTGCCGCACTTACTCCCGTACCACTATAAACACCTGTTCCTGTTACGCCGTTTGTAACGGTTGCAGTCGCAACATTCACATTGGTTAAATTTTCACAGGTGGCAGGCAGTGCAGGGAAATTCACTGCAGGTGTTACACTAAATGTTTGCGTAATAGTATCTCTTTCTATACAACCTGTTGCAGGATTGGTTATAGTTAAGATGATTGTATACGTACCTGAAGTATAATTATGTAAAGGATTTTGGAGCGTAGATGTATTATTTGCACCACTTGCCGGATCACCAAAATTCCAGCCGTAAGTCTGGCCTGCCTGTGCAGTACCTGTATAGTTAAAGTTTACAATACCAGAAGTAGGCAAGCATCCTGAACCTGCAATTGTAAATGAGGCATCCGGAGTAGGATCAACAGTGATAGTTTGTGAAACAGAATCGATACATCCACTGGTAGCTGTATAAACATACCAGATGGTATGCGTACCTGCACCTGCGATTGCCGGATCAAAAATACCTGCTGTTGTTGTTCCCGGCCCATTATAAATACCCGAGCCAGGTACACCATTCGTTACGGTAGCGATTGCCACGTTCACTGTAGTTCCCAGGTTCTGGCAAACATCGTTTAACGCAGGATAAGTAAATGCCGGCGCCAGGTTAAAGGTCGCATTTACCGTAGTATCTTTTACACAACCATTGTTAGTAGTGGTTTGATAAGTAATGGTATAACTGCCAAAGCCTGGATAGGTATGTGACGGATTAGGCAATGCAGATGTATTGGCAGGGCCACTTGGCGGATCGCCAAAAGTCCATAAATGATTGGTGATAGTTTGGCCATCAGGTGTGGTTGCCATGGAGTTAAATTGCACTACACCTGTTGCCGGTAAACATCCTGCCGGATAGTTGAACGAAGTAGTTGGCAAAGCACTTACTGTAACATTAATTGTAGCTGTATCGCTCACACAAACGGGGCCTACGCTTATTGCGTGCCTAACCACAAATACACCATGCGTGGCGTAGGTATGTGCTTGTGGTGCAGATGAAGCCGTATTCATTATTGTTCCATCACCAAAATCCCAGTAGTAGTTGGTAATGCCTGCATAAGCCGCAGTACTGTTGAAATTGATGGCAGTACCTTGGCAAACAGTTGGATCATCTGCGGTGAATGATGATAAGGGTGCGGAGCCAATCACTACTTCTTTGGTAGTATCTGCAACACAACCTTCTGTACTTACAATGCGAAGGTTTACATTATAGGTGCCTGGCATTGCGTATAGCTTGGCAGTATCTTTTGAAATACTGGTCGTAGCATCATGAAATGTATATAACCATTGGTTGATATTAAATCCGTTTGCTGAAGTAGTTTCTCCTACAAAATGTACAGTATCCAATAAACAGCCGGTATGGTTGATGGCGAAATTGGTGGAAGGTTTTCCACGAACTTCTATATCGTAATATAATTCTTCTGTATTATTACAATTTTCAACAGATGGATGTGTAGCCTGTATAGGAACCCGGAAAGTGCCCACAGTGGAAAAAGTGTAGGTGCCCGGTAATTCATATTTAGAGTATAAAACTCCGTTAACCATTTGTGTTCCTACCGGCGTTGGGCTGTTATCGGTAACATCTGTATTAGGCGTTAAGCCTCCACCCACTGTACTCAGTCTCCATACCAGCCTGGTGGGAGGAGTTGCATAACCCAGTAATACCGCCAGTTTTACAGGTGTATTGGTACAGGTGAAGGGATGCGATGTGGTAGTGGCACTGGTATCACTCACATTAAATATAGAGCCAACTGCACTCAGGTTATTGATTAATGTACCGGCATTGTAACCATAACTTTCTACAGAACCTAACCCATAAGTGATGGCTGTAAAAGCAGAATCACTTTGCGCTATAGCCTGAGCCTGTGCTGAGTTCCATCTTTTAACTACAATAGTGTAGCCGGTCTGATTGGGATGAGGATAGGTATGATCAAATGTGCCGGATCCATCAATCACTAAACTACTGAGACCCGGCGTTGGAATTACCAATGTTAAATAATTGGTAGTTATAGATTCTCTGTTATTCCTATAAAAACCAACTCTTTTAATTCCTTGTTCAACAGGGCTGATGTACATCATTTCCGGATCTCCTACCCCACCACCCATACAGCCACCACCTGTCATAAATTGACCAACCATTATTGGCTTGTCTGCCTCGATAAGATCAGCCGTACTGCTTTCAAAAAAATAAAAACTGTTGGCCTGTAAAGAAGCCAAAGGAATCTGCACCCCATTTCTTCTTACAATGGTAGTAGGATCCTTAACAGCAATTTTATAAGAATTGGTCATAAAAGCTGCTGCAGAAGTTGATCTTGAGGTGGGTGCCGTTAAATATCTTTTTCCCCATGCCTGTGTTGGAAAAACCTGTTGATTATCGTTATCTCCTCCTCCGGAACCACAGCTAATCGGATTATAAGTTCGGCTACTTCCCGCAAATACAGCAATTGGATAACATTCACCCGCCGAATTAGCAATTGATTTAATTTTTGTTCCGGAAAGTTCGGGCTTGGCAGAGGGGCCATCCTGAGGGCCAGCCATAAATTGAAAGATTTGACCTCTGTTTAAAGTGACAGTAAAAGGTACATTTGGAACTCTTCCAGCCCTAGTTAATTGAGTTGGCGTTACTTCTATTGCTGTGTTATCATGTTGTGCTATTACATATGCCCATGAATAACAATTTGGTTGATAACTTTGACGGCTATTTAGAGTAATATAGCTATATCCCCAGGTTTCTACGGGCATAAGCATTGTTGCGCCAGAAGAGGCACTACCAAAAATATGTGCATATGCCACAATTGGTATATCACTTGTAATATGGATGGCTTTATTTGAAAATAGCCCTTCTCCTCCACAAGGGGTAACAGGTATAAAGCCGCAGCTTGGCGACATCAATCTTGGATCTACCCCTCCTGCGCCCTTGGGCATAAATTCACTTGCAATTACAGTACCAGCAGCCACAGCATAGTTTCTAATCCAGGCTGTCCCTTCAATTCTTACTGTTACATTGGCCGCCTGTTCTGCACTGAAATATAGTACCATTTCATAATTGGCATTGCCGGTTTCCATGTATTGGTGATGCCCATAGCCAACCCAAAAGTCTGTGCCCCTATTGGATAGGTTTTGTGCCGCTGCTTGCCCACTACTAATAGCAATCAGCACACAAAAAAACATTGATATTGATAAACAGTTCTTCATTATGGTGTGTCCGTTAGCATTTTATCTTACCAGATTTACCGATCCTTTTTTCACCTGCTTAGTACCATCTCTCAACACAATTTCACATACATACATATACACACCACTTGGCTGGTCTTTGCCTTTGTGGCGGCCGTTCCAGCCGGTTGCCTGGTTAAAGCTTTCAAATATTTTTTCACCCCATTGGTTAAACACAACCATACGCAGGCTTTGTATGGTGTAGCCATATGCCTGAAATACATCGTTGAGCCCGTCACCATTTGGAGAAAATGCATTTGGTAAATAGATCTGGTCTGGTTTGGTTTTGCCGGTTACATCCAGCGATGTTGCCTGCTGGCAAGGTGCTGCGCCAATGACTCTTACTCTTAATGTTACATCGGTTAATGGCAACAGCCCGGTTACCCTGTGTGATAAACCTGTTGGTCCGCTGCTCGGTGTACTCCAGGTGCTGCCGCCATTGGTGCTTACTTCATAGGTGAGCGCATTTGGTATGGCATTCCAGCTAAATGTTATCCAGTTTACACCCGTAGAATCAACCTGTACAATTGGTATAGCAAGATCAGGCAATAATGTTGCTACTACCCTAACCCTGGAACCAATACAGCCTGCGGCTGATACAGGCTCTATATACAATACCGTAGTACCAGTTACAGATGGTACCGTGTACGTGCTACCCGTTGCAATAGCTGTGCCACCTGTTGGCACATTATACCAGCTATATACTGTACCCGTAACAGGGTTTTGGACTTCAAATGTGGCTGGGCTAGCACCACAAACTATCAGTGAATCTTCTACAACCGCAACCGACGGGCCAACGTTTACAATTACACTTTGACGAGCCGTATCGGAAATACAGCCATCCTGTGCTACCAGTGAGAAAGCCGCACTATATGTGCCGGGGGCGCCGTACAAGTGTGTGGGGCTTTGTGTGTTGCTTGTGGTATTGTCTCCAAAATTCCAGCTCCATGTTACAATCGGGGTACCATTGCTGGTGGCTCCTGTACCTGTAAACACCGTTGGGTTGCCAAAGCAAACCGCTGGGGCCGTAAAGCTGATGGTTGGTGCAGGAATTACATTAATGTTTAAGTTTACTTCCATGGTACTGTTACATCCTTCAATATTGATAGGATCGTTTACCAGAATCCTTAGTGAATAAGTACCCGGTTGTGTGAACCTGTAATCAACAGGAATAGAAAAACGGTAGTACCACCTGCCGTTGCTTAAAGTAGAATCCAGCGGCTGAGGGCTGTTCTGCACCACATCTGCATTAGGCGTTAATGATGCCAGCTCACTCAGTTTCCATGTTAAGGTCAATGGTTTGGATGTGATATAGGTGCTGAACCTGAACGGTGCATTTACACAGGTGTAATCAGATGTAGGCGTAGTACCCAATGTATTGGCAATGCTTGGCAATGCATTCAGGTTTTTAACCAGGGTTCCTGCATTGTATCCATAACTTTCTACACTGCCTAAACCATAAGTGATAGCAGTAAATGCTGAATCACTTATTACGGTGTGCTGGCCCGGTGTTGCTCCAAGGTTATGTCTTACACAACTATAACCCGGTAAGAATGGATGTGCAAATACATCGGTGAATGTGCTTACGGTTCCATCGATCCTTAAGCTGGTTAACCCTGCTGTAGGAATAATGATGTTTACATAATTAGAATTGATCGCACTCTGGTTGGTGTTATAGAACGCCGCTCTTTTGATACCCTGTTCAATCGGGCTCACATAGATCATTTCAGGATCACCATCACCACCTGGTGCGGTTAAGCCGGTGCAACCTGTTGCATCGCTCGACAACATGTATTGTGCCACCATTACCGGTTTATCAGATTCGATATAAGTAGCGGTGCTTGCCCCCGTACCCTGGTTGGTGCTTATTTCATAATAGTTACCCGGAACAACCAGCGTTAACGGATCCAGCGCTGTGCCGTTTCTCATTACCACCGTTGTTGGATCTTTTACCATGATGCGGTATAAATTAGAATAGTAGATTGTATTAGACAATGAACTTGCCGTTGCAAACAATGCGTATTTTCTGCCCCATGCCTGGTTAGGGAATACCTGCTGAATGATATTATCACCATTCACCGCAGGATAACAGAGTGCTGTACGGCTGCTTCCACTGAATACAGCAATAGGATAACAGTTGCCGCTTGAGTTGGCAATGGATTTTACCTTGGTGCCCGAAAGATCGGTGCCCAGGCTGCCACTCACCGTGCCCATAATATTATATACTTCACCCCTCATAAGTGTAACCGTGAATGGAACACCTGCAGGACGGCCGGCCCTGGTGGTTACAGATGGCGTAATTTCTACCAGTGTACTATCCCTGTCGGTCATTACCGCCATCCACGAATAAGAGGTGGTTGAATAATACTGTGCAGCATTCAGCGACTGGTATTCGTAACCATATACACCTACCGGTAACAACATGGTTGCACCAGAAGTTGCACCGTCGTAAATATGCGCATAGGCCACAATTGGCACATCGCTCACAATGCTCACGCCATGCTCATACAATCCCTCATTATCAATTTTAGCATCTACCAAGCCGGATTTAGGGATAAGATCACTCACCCTTACCGTGTTGGCAGGAATTGCATAAGTTCTTACCCAGTTGGTTCCGTTGATACGAACTGTAACATTGGCAGAATCCTGTGCACTCAAGTAAATCCACATATCCTGGCCATTAGAAGCCATGCTGTAGTGGTGGCCATAAGGCACCCAGAACCTGGTGCCGCTGTTGCTGCTATCAATTACTGTGGTATAAACCCCGCCCCCTGTGTTAGGAGGGTTGCCAGTAAGGCCGGTAAACTTATCCATATATACCTGGCCGGTATCACTCATGATATTTTCGTAGATATTGGTGGTAGCGTTTGGTTGCACTACCCAGGCATTGCTAGCATCTGTTTTTCCTAATTGTACTTGCCCTTCAGAGGGGATAAAGCCTCTCCATGGGTCTATGTAAAATTGGTCTATTTTATATTTATACGCACCCTGTGCAGGAACATCCACATCTGTATAAAAATACATAGACTGTTGCCCCGAAGCCAGGCCAGTAGGTAATACCCCACTATATCTCCTTAAACTAATTGAAGCCGGTACGGGTGCAGTTGCATCGTAAGTAATTTTTGCAACAGTATCCGTGGCGTACATAAATGTTTGCGTAATGCCTGGTGCCGGCGTTGCAGGAGTGGCTGTCAGCAGGGTAGGCAGCGAAGTAGGTAAAAACTCATAAGCACCCATATCTGGCACACCGGTGGTGAAAGTAGTTGGCCTTGGATTATTATTGAAGTCATAATCGTTTCCTTCTATTTGTATACCACGCCCATGAATAGCCCATACATCCGGTTGGGTTACATCTGGTTGAAGGTTGATATCATCTACCCATTTGGGTTCAACTGCTATGGAATTATAATCCCAGTTGCTGAAGTTGATCCAATCTGTAAGGGTATTGTAAGTTGCTGTTGTTGAACTGCGGAACAATGCACCCGAAGCGGTGTAATAGGCATTGTAATTGTTATATACAAAATTAAGGTTGCCCATGTAAAATGCATTACCTGCCCCTTTATGGGCGAAGATATTATTTTGTACGTTTACTGCCGGGAATGTACCCGATGTTTGAGAGAAATAGGCTGCTGCATTACTGTTGCCGGTGGAAGCAGAGGCGTTGAGCAAACTATTGTTTTGAAAACGTACGCCTCCGCCGCTTGTATAATAGGAAGCATAAGAAGTAGTGCCGGAGGTAGCTATACTAATTACGTTATTTACGGTATTGTTATTGGTAGACCCGGATTGGTATAGCCCGTATAGGTTTCCGGTATTGCCATTCACCGCAGTAATGGTATTACCAGCTATTGGCCCTCTTGTATTCTCCCCGGAGTTACAGCCTGTAAAATACATGCCATAAGTGGTGGTAGATGTGATGCCAGAAATGTTGATTTTATTGTCGGTGTATTGATAGGCAGAATCACTGCTGGTACTGTAAATACCATAGTTGGTGCTATTTCTTGGCATGGTAATATTTACCATATTTTTAGAAAGTTTTAGCCTTCCGTTCATACCGATGTAAATGCCATAATAATAGCTATCGTTAATAGTGTTGCTATCAATCACATTGTCATAAGTGAGATTTGTTGTGTTGGTGCCCTCAAAATAAATCCCCGAAGATCCATTAGTAATAATATTGTTTTTTATCACATGGCCGCCGCCGATAAGTAAGTCTGCATAAATACCGGCAACGCTATTGGTTGTTGAGGTAGATGTTGGTGCATTAATACGGCAATTAAAGATGCTATCATGTGCAGCGGTATTGGCTATTTCCACCACACGTCCGTAGGTAGTACCAGTCCCATTTATAGTCATATTTTTATAAGTAATATAACTAGCACTATCTAATTTAAGGGTATAGTTACTTGCAGCAGCGGTAGCACTATTAGTTAGTATTACCGACGCCGGATTTGCGTTGGCACTTCTAAAAGTAACCCTCGCCGAAGGAGAAGTACCAGCAATATGGTGCATCCTTATTTGTTCGTTGTAGGTATTGGGGGCCACATCAAAATAAACGGGGCCTGTAATACCACATTCCAGCGCAGCCACCGCACTGGCAAAAGATGTGAAGTTTACTGCCGAAGCAGGTATGGTACTGTTGATAGTATAGGTACCTGCCAAGAATGCCGGATTTAAGGTTACCAACACTGGTGTAGAGTTACTGGTATTGCCTGAGCAGGTAACCGTGACTCTGTAATACAATGTGTTTGTTGCAAAAATGGTTGTATCAGGCAAGATCATTGGGCCACCAAGGTTGCTCCAGGGTCCGGTAGCTGTGGTTGAATACTGCCATTGGAAAGCTTGGCCGGCACCCAAAATATATCCGTTTGCGCTTAATGCTATTTCTGCACCCATACAAATACCACTATTAGGAATGGCTGTTGCGTCTGAAATAGCCGGAGGTGCGGCACATGGAGGTATGCTGAATTCATAAACACCCATGTCCGGAGTACTAGCACTTCTTGCCGAACCATTAATATCTGTTGTAACCGTGGCTATGGGCGTACCCTTATTATCAACTGCCGGATTAAATGGCGCATACATCCCTGAACTTGCCCCGGCAAAAATCGGATTTAAAGCCAATGAGTTGGCATCTTCTGATGTGCCTGTTTGCCATGACGCTAATGTTGTATGATCGGTACCATTATAGCCAATGAATGCATTGGTACCTGTAATATAAAAATCATTAAAATCGTGTGTGATGCTACTGGTGCTTGTGGCACGATATATACCGTATTTATCACCTGTACCCGCTCTTCGATTATAGAAAATATTATTTTTTATCTCAATTCCTGTGGCAAGGCCGGTTTGATAAATACCGTATGCAGCTGATGTTTCTGTATTATCAATATCATCAAAAACAAAAGTGTTATGATAATATTTTGCCTCATCGGTACTGGTATTGTACACTCCATATTGAGCCCCCGAGCTTCGTTGATTATAAATAAGGTTATTGGACACAATTGCTGGCGTGGCCGGATCGTTATCAACACCCGACATATAGAATCCATAAAAGGTAGAAGTTGAGGTTTGTAGCAGCTCAAAACTTCCATGAATTTTATTGGCGTTAATCCTTAACCCTTGTTGGATGCCTGAGCAATACACACCATAATGAGTAGTACTGTTTGTTCTGTTCAATCGGGTAAGCTCGTTATTTGCCACTACTGCATTAGTATTACCAATGGTATAGATACCATAGGAGTAATACTCCTGTACTTTATTGCCAATGGCTTTATTGCCCACATTATGTGGAGTAGAAGTGGAACCGCCAACTAAGCTAATTCCATAATAACCACCAATAACAGTATTATTACTAAAAGTATTTCCGTCGCACAAACTATTACCACTTGTGGTGGCAGCAGTAGCAGATGCACTAATCACCATACCGGCATAGTTGCCAGAAGTAGAAGTTTCGTCAGTAATAACAGTACACTTGTTAAATGTATTGCTATCGGCATCATTAATAAGATGAACACCAAAGCCATAAGTACCTGGCCCAACTGCATTAATCACCAGGCTATCGATGGTTAGATGGTCTGTACCGTTGAGTTTTACAACTGCTCTTTCATCGTTCACAGAAGAGCTATAAGCAAGGGTACGCCCATTACCGTTAATAGTGATGGTATTGGTAGCCGATGTTCCGTTTATTTGCCCCAATATAAACTGCTCGTTATATGGTCCGCTTGCTGCATCTACATTAAACACCACTGGCCCGGCAATACCACATTCCAACGCTTGCATTACTGCTGTAAAATTGGCATAGTTAGTACCGCTGGTAGGCAAAGCACTATTAATGGTATAAGTGCCCGCTGGCAATGCCGGAGTAACGGTAACTAATATTGGAACTGAATATTCAGTTTGGCCGCTACAGGTTACCGCCAGGCGGAAATGAGACGTAACCACAGGGTTGGCAGTAAATACCGGATTGGTGCCGGCCACTCCAATATTGGTATAGGGCCCACCGATACCGATGGTAGATTGCTGCCACTGGTAGGTTTGTCCCAGCCCGGTTGAGTTATTGGCCACACTTAATTGTACTGCTGCACCTTCACAAACAATGGTTGGATTAGCAATGGCATTACCCGCATCCGGTGGTGCAGAACATGGGCCGGGCGCAAATTCATACGCACCCATATCCGGTGTGGTGGCACTTCTTGGATTACCCAGAATATCGTTTGTAACTCCTACAGGTGTACCTAAATCGTTCACACTGGCATTGGTAGGGGCAAGATCGCCTGTTACTGCATTAGTAAAGAAAGAATTGGTAGCAATTGAATTTGCATCGTCGGAAGAAGCTGTTTGCCAGTCGGCTAGAGTTGCCTGTGCTGCAGTACCCCATAATCCAACAGATGCATTAGTAGTAGTTCCTGAAATATAGAAGTTATTGTAATTAGATGTTATGTCGGAAGTTGTAGTAGCATGAACCACACAATATTTAGTGCCGGTATTTCCCCTGTTTATGTGAACGATATTATCGATAAACTGAATTCCGTTAGCGGCTCCGGTTTGATAAAGCCCTCTTGTTAAACCTGTTCCGCCTGTACCATTCAGAAGTAAGGTATTGTGCCAGTACCATACGTTGTCCGATCCACTGTTATAAAAAGCAGTTGCCTCACCGGAACCCGTTATATTAAATACTTTATTATTGATAACCTTGTTTTCAAACCCCACAAATGCATCTACCCCGGTGAAATAGGTTGCGTAGAAAGCTGATGTAGAAGAAGCTGCTCCGCCAAATGGATTGGTGAATGTATTTCTGAAAATATGTACACTTGCATTCAACCCAGTTACATACACTCCGTAAAACGTAGAAACGGTTGAACGGTTTGGCCTTGAAAAATAATTTGAATCAATAAGTGTGTTATAGTTTCCACCTATATATGCACCATAAATATAGAAATCTGTAAAGCTGTTGCCCCTAATAACATTGTTTTGGTTAGATGTAGTTGAATTTCCTGTAGATGTAATACCATAATAACCGCCGGTAATTGTATTGCCATAGATATAGTTACTATCACAAAGAGCTGGCGAAGAAGTTGCAGATGTATTAGTAGCACTTAAAACTATCCCTGCATAATTAGTTGAAGATAAGGTTGTATTGAGATTTATAGTACAGTTTGAAATTACATTGCTATCAGCATCGTTCATAATGTGTACTCCATATCCATATTCGGAGGTTGTAGTTCCGGTTCCATTTATTATAAGATTATCAAATTTGATATGGTCTGCTCCATTTAATTTTATGATGCCCCGTTCATTGGTATTTGTAGAAGTAAACTGCAACGTTCGGCCATTGCCATTAAATGTAACCGTATTTACAGCCGATGCTCCCGGAACAGGAGTCATAATTAATTGTTCTGTATAAGGACCGCTGGCAGCATCTACATTAAATACCACCGGACCATTAATACCACATTTGATATAATTATATGCATCGTTAAAACTAATAAAGTTGGTACCACCTGTTGGCAGTGCACTGTTAATAGTAAACGCACCGGATACTGCTGCCGCAGTGGATACCTGCACTACATTTGAGTTTACGCTTAAGCCCCCACAGGTAATCACCAGCCTGTAATAGTTAGTTGTAGTTTGAGATGTATTTAAGCTGATGCCGGTAGCTCCCGCAATATCAGTCCAAGTAGTATTATTAGGGGAAATTTGCCATTGATACGTTTGACCGGTTCCGCTGGTGCCCCCCGTATAGCTGACTGTAAATGGTTCACCCAAACATGTATTAACTGCGCTGGCTGTAATGGTTCCTGCGGTAGGAGGTGAAGTACAGGGTCCGCCGGGCGTATAGGAAATACGAATATTAGGACGATGTTTATAGGTAGCTACCGTTCCGTTGAGTGTAGTGGCATTGCTTGTAGTAGAAGCTACAATCATATCGGTAGGCACAGAGGCGGTATATTCCCATTGAAAAAAACCACTGGCACCGGCGCCTCCGCCTGTCATTACCAGGTCAGCGGCTATTTCAAAGGAACCACCTGTATAAGTAAAGGGTGTAGTGAGCGTCCAGGTATTCCAGCCTGGCGCATCCTGCACATTAAATGCATTGTTATTATAAACCTGGGTATGTGAAGCTAAAATGGAAGCCCAGGTGGTGGTGGTGGGCAAACTGGTATTGGTAGTGTTGGCCATATACACCGTGTACTGCGCAGGTGTTAAAAACTGGGCAGTGTTTACTTTATTAAATCCGATGGCTGAAATGGTTGCACCTGGTGTAATACCGGCTGTAGCCATTTCTGCAGCGGTAAATAAAATATTACTGCGACAGGCACTCGTGGTAGAAGTGGCCGAAAATCGGTACACCGGGCTATACAATGTTGAGGTTGGGAAATCGGTTCCTGTACCAATCTGAACTGTTTGTGCTTTCAATTCAGTCACCAGTAAAACCAACATCAAATGCAGAAAAACAAAGTAAGATGTTGCAGAATAAAATTTTCTCATTTTAGCTTATTTTGAATGATCTTTTTTGCTTAGTCTTTAAACTCTGATCTCAGGGATGGATGAGTCGGCTCAAATTGAACCAAAAAATAAAAAATACTGAAAGGGATATTGGGTGAAAGTTGTATCGCAAATGTCACTTATTAAGCTGCTGCATTTTGCGTACATTGATGGTGAAGATATTTAACAAAGCCCTAACATCCAATAGGTAGAACCACTCAATTTTTATCAATATAAAAATTTAATTTATAAATATATGATATAAATTAACTTATAAATATTAAAAGTAAAAATATATTAATAAATAGAAAATATACTACACGTCAACATAAAAATTAAGCTCAGCAAATCCCGACTTTGCCGATTTTTGCGGCTTATTGCTGCTTTAAAATTCCTTCACTACTTATATACTGGTGAAATTGACTACTTTTTATATAAGCAGATGATAGGGTATACTATATTTTTATTATCATAATTGTAGCACCTAAACATAGCTAGATAAATATTTTTAGAACTAATAAGTGAAAAAAGTGGGTAATGAAAAAATGTAGGAGTTAATGTATACTTATCACTAGCTACTAACTACCGTATAGCTTTTTTATAGGTATTATTATGCTTTTAGAAAAATTGCGGAAATCTTTTTGAATGTCGTCTAATAGATACTAGATTTAAAAAAGTAAGGCTTCTCCCCAAATCAATTAACATTTGACATAACTTTTAACCAGTCAAATGAAAATAATAGTAGTGATTATTATCTTAATAATCTATCAACTGCTCCTCCATGCTCGGCATTTCCCTCCATTCGTATTGCTGATTGCGGAGTTGAGGCTCAAAACCTCCTTCACGAATGGCATCCTGGATGGTTTTACTGGTAAAACGGTGTGGCGCACCCGCAGCACTTACTACGTTTTCTTCTATCATAATACTGCCAAAATCATTGGCACCAGCATTTAAACAAAGTTGTGCAACCTGTTTACCAACCGTTAACCAGCTGGCCTGTATGTTCAACACATTGGGAAGCATGATGCGGCTCATAGCGATCATGCGGATATATTCTTCGGGTGTGGTAAGGTTATGTACGCCACGGATTCTTGTAAGCAGGGTATCCACATCCTGGAAGGTCCAGGGAATAAAGGCCAGAAAACCTTTTGCATGTGCAGGTTTGCGGCTTTGCACTTCCCTTATCTTAACCAGGTGCTCAAAGCGTTCCTGCAGGGTTTCCACATGTCCAAACATCATAGTGGCAGAAGTGGTTATATCCAGCTTATGCGCTTCATGCATAATATCTAACCATTCTTGTGCTCCACATTTTCCTTTACTAATTAGGCGACGAACCCTATCTGTTAATATTTCTGCCCCAGCTCCCGGTAGGCTGTCCATTCCGGCTTCTTTCAATGCTTTTAGCACTTCATGATGAGTGCTTTTCTCTAACTTGGTTATATGGGCTACTTCGGGCGGACCAAGCGTATGTAATTTTATAGCAGGGTATAGTTGTTTAAGCTGCTTAAAAAGATCTACATAAAAAGAAAGCCCCAGTTCTGGATGATGGCCACCCTGCAATAACAATTGGTCGCCGCCATATTTTATCGTTTCTTCTATTTTCCTTTTGTAGGTTTCAATATCTGTTATATAAGCATCTTTATGGCCCGGTATTCTATAAAAATTGCAAAACTTACAATTGGCAATACATACATTGGTTGTATTTACATTTCGGTCTATTTGCCAAGTTACCTTACCGTGGGGTACTTGTTTTTTTCGCAATTCGTTGGCTACATACATTAAATCTGCCAATGCAGCGTTTTCAAATAAAAACACGCCTTCTTCAACAGAAAGAAACTCAAAACTCAATGCCCTTGAAAGGAGATTATCAATATTCATTTATTAAAAAATTTGCGAGTACAGAATATATTGGATGATGCCGTTTGTAATAAGCAATGCAAAATTACGGTCATTCATTGGTAAATTACACATTGCTCATGCCTTTAAAAAAACTTGTTTTCTTTTTCCTCTTACTTAGTTCTGTTGCCAATGCGCAGGAATTGGAAAGTAGTACCAATACTTCATTTATTGCACGAATCCCATTTAGGCAATTTAGCGGCGGCGTAATTATTCTTAAAGCTGCATTTGAAAACATAAAAGATAGTTTGAATTTTATTTTGGATACTGGCAGTGGGGGCATTTCTCTTGACAGTACAACCTGCGAAACCTTTGGAATTGAATCTAGAACAACAGATACAACAATTACAGGAATTGGGGGAAACCGAAAGGTAAACTTCACCTTCAATAAAACATTGCATTTCCCCGGCTTTGATTTAAATAAATTAAATTTTCATATAAATAACTATGAAATTTTAACCGCAGTATATGGCGAAAAAATTGATGGCATTATTGGCTATAGTTTATTTAGCAGGTATATTGTAAAAATTAATTTTGATAGCCTATTTATAGAAATTCACAAACCCGGGAAAATACAGTACCCAAATGGAGGAATTATTTTGAAGCCCCAAATCAGTGCTATTCCTATCCAAAACATGAGCTTTAGAGATAAAAAAAGAATGTCCTCCAATTTTTACTTCGATACGGGTGCGGGGCTTTGTTTTCTGCTAGCCGAACAATATGTTCAGGATAGCAATTTTCTTTCTCCTAAAAGAAACCCCGTTGTAACCCAGGCAGAAGGAATGGTAGGCATGGTACAAATGCGTCTTACCGTAATAAAAGAATTAAAGCTTGGTAAATATCGCTTTTACAATGTCCCCACTTATCTTTATAAAGATGACTATGGTGTACTTCGCTATCCTTTTGCATCTGGTTTATTTGGCAACGAGTTACTGCGTAGGTTTAATATGATTATAAATTATAGCCAAAAAGAAATACACTTATTACCTAATAAACGCTTTGATGAAGCATTTGACTATGCTTATACTGGTATGGGTATATACTATAATGATGGGCTTATTAAGGTTGACTATATAGTAAAGGGCTCTCCTGCCGAAAAAGCAGGATTTCTGATAGGAGATATCATCCTATGTGTAGGGTCCAATTGTACTAATAATATACAATCTTATAAAAACGGTTTGTTACAAGCCAATCAAAAAATAAAAGTTGTGGTACAACGTAACGAAGACCTACAGCAGTTATTTATAAAACCCATTAGTATTTTACAAAAAAATAGATAATTGCCAACCTGCTTCTCCTAATTTTGCACAATGATTGAATTTGAAAGATTTGTTTTAGACAATGGCCTTCGTGTATTGGTACATCAGGATATAAGCACGCCAATGGCGGTGGTAAATGTGTTATACGATGTAGGCGCAAGAGACGAAAGCCCCGAAAAAACAGGGTTTGCACATTTATTTGAGCACCTTATGTTTGGCGGCAGCATTAATATACCGTCTTACGATGAACCACTTCAATTGGCAGGTGGCGAAAACAACGCCTACACCACTAATGATTTTACAAACTATTACTGCCAATTACCCGCAGAAAATATTGAAACAGCTTTTTGGCTGGAAAGTGACCGAATGTTAAGCCTGGCTTTTAGTAAAAAAAGCCTGGAAGTTCAACGCAAAGTAGTAAGCGAAGAGTTTAAAGAGCATTACATTAATAAACCGTATGGCGATGTATGGCACAAAATGCGTGAACTGGTTTACACCACCCATCCCTATAAATGGATGACAATTGGTAAAGAATTAAAACACATTGAAGATGCCAGCCTTGAAGATGTAAAAGCATTTTTTAAAAAACATTACAACCCAGCCAATGCAATTTTGGCCGTTGCTGGCAATGTAAAAAAAGAGCAGGTAAAGCAACTGGCAGAAAAATGGTTTGGACCAATTGAAAGCGGAGAAAAATACGAAAGAAACCTGCCTGTAGAGCCCACTCAAACTGCTGCTCGTTTTTTAGAAATAAAAGCCGATGTGCCATTAGACGCTTTGTATAAATGCTGGCATATTTACCCACGTACAGATGAGAGGTATTATACGGCAGATACCATTAGCGATATATTAAGCAATGGTACATCTAGTCGTTTGTTTGAAAGCCTGGTAAAAGAAAAAAAATTGTTTAGCAATATTGATTGCTATCATATGGGTAGCACCGATGCAGGAATAATGGTAATTGAAGGAAAACTGGTAAAGGGTGTTGATATTAAAATTGCTGATGCTGCCGTAAACGAAGAGTTGAAAAAAATGCAGGTAGAAGGAATTAGCGATACTGAACTGGAAAAAGTAAAAAATAAAGCTGAAAGTGCTATGGCTTTTGAAGACATGAGTATAGCTAATCGGGCTTCCAGCCTTGCTTTGTACGAGTTATTGGGCGATGCTAACTTAATGAACCTTGAACTTGAAAAATATAAAGCTGTAACTGCAGAAAAGGTTAAGGAGCAATGTAAAATCATTTTTGATGCAAACAATTGCAGCACCATGTATTATTTAAGCAACAACTAAAAAGAATGAACAGAAAAATAGCTCCTGCTATAGTAGATGCAGTAGACTTTAAATTACAGCTAAAACAGTACGAATATTTTACCCTCGATAATGGCGTGCCGGTATATTCTATAAACACAGGTAGCCAGGATGTAATGCAGCTTGAAATTGTTTTTTTTGCCGGCAGCCGATATGAAGACAAAAATGGAGTTGCTGCTGCCAGCAATTTTTTACTAAAAAATGGTACCAGTAAAAAAAGTGCTTTCGAAATAGGCGAAGCTTTTGACTACTATGGTGCATATTGCAACCGCAGTTGCTATAGCGAGACTGCTGTATTATCGCTACACACCCTTACTAAGCATATTAACCATTTGCTGCCTGTAATGTCAGAAATGATAAACGATTCCGTTTTTCCGCAAAGCGAATTGGATATTTACAAGCAAAACAGTAAACAACGTTTATCTGTAAATCTTCAAAAAGCCGAGTTTGTGGCCAACCGCTTAATAGACAGTTATGTATTTGGCAATGAGCACCCATATGGTAAGTTTAGCAATATTGCAGATATAGATGCAATACAAATTGACGCCGTTAAATCATTTTACGAAAAGTATTATAAGAATGGCTCTGCTTTAATTTTTGTTGCAGGAAAACTCCCTGCTGATATTGAGAAACTATTAAATAATGCATTTGGAAATTTAAGCATTAGTGCTGCCGATATTAATGTTTCTTTTATTGAACCTACCCCGGCTACACAAAGAAAATTTAGAATTCAAAATGATGAAAATGCTGTACAGGGAGCAATTCGATTAGCTACACCATTTCCAGACAGGCATCACCCCGATTTTAAAAAAATAATGTTGCTTAATAATATTTTTGGAGGCTTTTTTGGCAGTAGGCTTATGACAAATATTAGAGAAGAAAAAGGTTATACTTATGGCATTTATTCATTTCTGCAAAACCATATTCACCAAACAAGTTGGCAAATAAGTACCGAAGCAGGTAAGGATGTAGCAGAAGCTACTATTGAAGAAGTATTTAAAGAAATGAAAATTTTAAGAGAAACTCCAGTAGATAACGATGAGTTGCTGCTGGTAAAAAATTATATGATTGGTTCTATTTTAGGCGACTTGGATGGCCCATTCCAAATTATTGCCCGTTGGAAAAATATTATACTGAATAATGTGGACGAGCATTATTTTTATGACTCTATAAAAGCTATTAAAGAAACCCAAGCCGAAGAACTTATGGCTCTTGCCAATAAATACCTACAGCCTGAAAAGTTTTATAACCTGATTGTTTATTAAATTTTATACAATACAAATTCATATAAAAAGGGGATGCCGAGTAGCATCCCTTTTGCTTTATTTGTAAAGCATTAATTTAGGTTATGAAAAACATCAGCGTTTTTATTGTAGATGACCATTATATGGTTATTGAGGGTATCCGATCTTTACTGCAAAACGAAGATGGTATAGAGTGGACCGGCCATGCCACCAATGCATCTTCTTGCCTGGCTTTTTTAAAAAACCGCCAACCAGATGTGGTACTGATGGATATTAACCTGCCCGATATGAGCGGCATTGATTTATGTAAAGAAGTAAAAAGCCTATACCCCAAAATAATGATACTGGGCTTAAGCACATTTAACCAATTTAGTTTTATTGAAAAAATGATGAGCAATGGTGCATCGGGTTATGCATTAAAAAACGCTGACAAAACCGAACTACTTGAAGCAATTCAAAACATCAACAAAGGAAAAATCTATTTAAGCCACGAAGCTTCACAAACTCTTAGAAAACCGCAGGATGCAGGTGTAATAATAACCAGAAGAGAAAAGGAAATATTAGAGTTGATTGCAGAAGGAAAAACCAATACAGAAATTGCATCGCAGCTTTTTATAAGCGTAAATACAGTAGATACCCATCGAAAAAACCTATTGGCAAAATTTAATGCAAAAAATACAGCCAATCTGGTTCGTAATGCTATGGAGCTTAAAATTCTTTAAATAAAAAGCATCCCTTTCGGAATGCTTTGTTTTGATTTTAAAGCGGGGGTTGTATTAATTTTTAGCCAGGTCAAATTTTTTAAAGATTGACCTTACTGCAGCTTCTGCTTCGCTTCTTTTAAATTTTCTACTATCAATTTCGTCTGATGTCCAGCCTTGCCAAACAGTTTTATCTGTTTTAGTATCAATCATTGTAATGCTAACGGTTCCTTCATTTGCTGGAACATCATACCTGTCGTAACCCAAAAACCTAGATGGATAGTAAACATTTATGAACCTGCGAGAGTACGGGCTGTAAAATGTTCTTATGTAAGATCGGGAATACATCGGATCCGATTGCTGACTCAGGGTTTTTTCAACCAGTAAATCGTAGCTCAGTATCAAATCTGGGTTTTTTGAAACCTGCCGCCAACTGGTATTTTTTTGTATTTGTTGATCCACGGCATCTTTAATGCTGGCTTCCACCAGGTCGTTGCTCCTATCTTGCTTAACAGAATCGGGCCTTGGCTCCCAGGCATAGGTTTTATATGAAGCAAAGTCAACTGTATTATCTTTCTCGATATGTGCCGTGCTGCCACAGCTTAATATAAAAAAAGAAACTGCCAAAAGACTTCCAAGGCTTTTTACAAAATTCAATTTCATTTCTTTTTTCTTTATGATTTATAAACTTGTTTCTTTTATACAATTATATCAGAAAAAAGAGTGCCAGTATTTACTAAAATGAATTGGGATAAATAATAGAAATAGAAAATAACTGATTGTAAAACAAATGTTTACAAAAAAACTGTTAATAGGTTTTATGTTAATTTTTATGTACAAAACCGACAGTTCGGTTAAAAGAAAAAGGGAAGCAAAATTGCTTCCCCTCTTCACCATTCAAATTACAGGTTCTCGTAGCGGTACAGTGATTCTATTTCTGACTCCGAGTTCATTTCGCAAACCGGCTTAATAATACCATCACCAAGTCCATAAACCCAGCCGTGCAAATAAGGTTTATGTCCGTTTTTCCAGGCATTTTGTATGATGCTTGTTTTAGCAAGATTAATCACCTGCTCTCTTACATTTACTTCTACCATTTTGTTGAATCTTTCTTTTTCATCAGCCACAGCATCAACCTCTGCTTTGTGAATACGATAGATATCTTTTATTTCTTTTAACCAGTTATCTATTATTCCCAAGCTTTGATTGCCCATGGCAGCTTTTACACCTCCACATCCATAGTGGCCGCATACAATAACATGTTTTACTTTCAACACTTCTACAGCATATTGTAATACACTTAATAAATTCAAATCGGTGTTTACTACAAGATTGGCAATATTTCTATGAATAAATATTTGCCCGGGTTGAGTTTTTGTAACCTGGTTAGGTGGTACACGGCTATCGCTGCAACCAATCCATAAAAATTCAGGAGATTGTTGGTTTTCCAATCTTTTAAAAAATTCGGGGTCGGCAGCTTGTTGCTCTTGTGACCAGTCTCTGTTGTTGTCTAATAGTTTTTCGTATGCTTGCATTTCCTTTGATTTTATTTTTTCTTTTGAGTTAATAACTTAATTAATTTGCCTGGTCCCTTACATTATTAAGGTCGGCAGTTCGATTTTTAATTCTTCCGGAGTCATTGTATGTACTGTTTTGCAATTCAACCGTAATATTTTTTAAATGTGCATGCTGGGTAAACTCATCAATAGTATCCAATATATCCTTGTCAATAAATTCGGCCCTTGTCATGTCAATAATAACCGCTGAGTTTTCTTCTACCGATTCTAACTGTGCTTTTAAAATGGGTTTACTAAAGAATGAAATATCCTTTCTCATTCTTATCAGCGTTTTACCATCTTGTTTAGAAACAAAAATGGCTGTACGGAAATTGCTTCTTATAATATAGAAGATGGCAAAGGCCAAACCAATAAGTACTCCCTTTAGCAAATCGGTAAATACGATGGCAACAACCGTAACAACAAATGGCATAAACTGTTCCCAGCCCTTTGAATAATAGTCTTTAAAAATGGAAATTTTTGCTAGCTTATAGCCTGTAAAAATAAGAATGGCCGCCAATGCTGCTTTTGGAATAAGATTTAATACTCCCGGAACAAACGCAACAAAAACCAAAATGAGTACACCATGAAATATAGCACTCAATTTTGTTTTAGCTCCTGCATTAAGGTTAGCACTACTTCTAACAATTACACTTGTTAATGGCAAACCACCCAACATACCACTCACAATATTACCAGAGCCCTGTGCAAGCAACTCCCTATTACTGGGAGTTACCCTTTTGTAGGGATCTAGTTTGTCAACCGCTTCAATACCAAGAAGGGTTTCCAACGATGCCACTAATGCCAGTGTAAAGCCTGTTACCCACACATCGGGGTTACTAATATGGCTCCAATCGGGAAATTTAAAAAATGAAATGAATTCACTTGCAGAATTGGCTACCGGAATATTTACCAGGTGAGAGCCATCTAGCCCTCCCGAACCAGCCACTAGTACCTGGTTGATAACTGTACCTACAATTACCACCACTAAAGGGCCGCTAATTAACTGAAATATTTTTTTGCTTTTTATCCATTTGTTTTCATACACAATAAGAATGAGTATGCCTATTACGCCAATTATCACTGCCAGCCAGGTTGGGTTTTGAAAAGCACTGAGCACTGCTGAAAATGTGTTTTCTCCGGCTCCAACAAAGCTTTCATCGCCTTCTGTATTTTGCTCGTAACCAACCAAAAAAGGTATTTGTTTTAAAATTAAAATAATACCAATAGCAGCAAGCATCCCTTTAATTACAGAATTGGGAACATAATCGCCAATTACACCTAGTTTAAAAATACCCATTGCTATTTGTAGTACGCCTGCAATTACCACTGCAAGAAAGAAAGCTTCTACTGCTGGCAACTTTAGTACTGCAGCAGCAACTATTGCGGTAAGGCCGGCAGCTGGGCCGCTCACGCTCAGATGGCTTCCACTCAAAATACCGATTACTATACCGCCAACAAATCCGGCAATAATACCGCTGAACTCACTAACACCACTGGCAACGGCAATGCCCAAACATAGTGGGATAGCAATTAGAAACACAACTATTGAAGAGGGTATATCAGACCCTAGATTGGTGAAATATTTTTTCATTGTAAATTTTCTTTGAACCTGTAATAAATAAATGATTGTGCGTAAGGATGCACCGTATGTTGCCCGAATGGTATGGGCTGCTGTACCTGCAATAAATATTGCAAATACAGGGCTTTACACAAGTGATTGTAAAATCCTTTTGCGTTTACATTTGCCAATAGCACTGGTGCTACCGCTTAATGTTGTAAAAAACTACTATGCTTTGGGAGGAGGTGAAACGAGTTCGTAATGAACTATCTGGAGCTTCTCTGCATCCATTATGCGATGGCGAAGTAAAATATTGAGCCATGCAAATTCCTTAAAAGAATGTTTGTTATCATGAAGGTACTCTTCCTGGACTGTAAGGCTATTATTAGATGATTTTGACTTCTCTTCCACAGGGGTTGGTGCTTCTGTATCGCTTTTGTCAGCATTTTTTTTACAGATATGCTTACTATCAATATTGTTTCCATAAACAATAAAGTTGGCACCTGTTAACAATAACAAACCCAAAACCATAATTACTATGGAAATAACCTTTTTGAACGAAAGGCCTTGTTGAGATATTTTGTTAGTGGCTACCATTAAAAGTTTACAAAGATAAATGGCGAATTTTAAAAAACCATCATAGAAATGTAAGAGACAAGCCTTGTTTTATTAAAAAAATGTTAACGGCAATACAACGGGTTTGTCTTAAAAAACCAATTCTTGTCTTTTTTATTAGAAAATGATGGTAATCAAATGTTTAATCCTCCACAAGCACTAATGGTTTGGCCTGTAACATAACTGCTTAGTTCGCTGGCTAAAAACAAAGTTACATTGGCAATGTCTTCTGTGCTTGCAAATCGACCCAGTGGAATACCGGCCTTATACTTATCGGCGGCTTCGCCTTCTTTTAAATAACTGGTCATTTCGGTTTCTACAAAGCCCGGAGCTATTGCATTGCAACGAATATTGCGGCTACCCAACTCTTTTGCAACTGATTTTGTAAATCCAATTACACCCGCTTTGCTGGCTGCATAGCTACTTTGTCCGGCATTGCCCATTTCACCAATTACCGAGCTCATGTTAATAATTGAACCAGTCCTTGCTTTCATCATTGGCTTAATAATCTGCTTTGTCATATAAAACACACTGTTCAGGTTTACCTGAATAACCTCTTCAAATTGCTCTGGACTCATGCGCAATAACAAATTGTCTTTGGAAATACCTGCATTGTTTACACAAATATCTACAGTGCCAAATTCTTTTAGAACATCGTTTACAAAAGCTTCACAAGCTGCATAGTTGCCTGCATTGCTTTGATAGGCTTTTGCTTTTATATTAAGAGCGGTGAGTTTTTCCTCCAATGCTTTTGCTTTTTCTGCACTGCTATCGCTTACATAAGTAAATGCCACATTGGCGCCATGCTCTGCAAACTTTATGGCAATAGCTTCGCCAATTCCACGGGCTGCTCCTGTTACAATCGCTGTTTTTCCTTCCAATAATTTCATGTTGCTTTAATTTTAATACGAAACTCTTAATAATTTTATTCAACGGCTTTCCACATACAATTTCACAAAACTACGCCGTAAATTGATTGTCTCAATTCTTGCAAAACTTTTACCCGATAAAAGAAGATTAAATATTCATCGATAAAATTTCTTCTATAATACACCTTTCATTGCTGAGACGTGGTACTTTATGCTGACCACCCAATTTGCCTTTGCTACGAAGCCATTTTGCAAAGCTCCCTTTGTTTAACACATGTACCACAGGCAATCGCAAGGCAATATCTTTGTGCCGCTTGGCCTCATAATCGCTGTTTATGTTTTTTAATTCTGTATCCAATGCTGTTGTAAAAGCAAGTAGGTTTTCCGGCTCTTTTTCAAACTCAATCAACCATTCATGTGCTCCATTACTATTTTCAGAAAAATATAACGGTGCTGCTGTATAGTCGCTCACAATTGCACTCGTTTGCTCGGCAGCAAAGGCAATTGCCTTATCGCTGTTGTCCACTATCACTTCTTCTCCAAATGCATTTATATAATGCTTAAGCCTTCCGGTTACAATTATACGGTAAGGGTTAACCGAAGTAAACTGTACCGTATCGCCTACCAGGTATCGCCACAAGCCGCCTGTGGTGCTTATTATTAGCGCATAATTCTTCCCCTTTTCCACCTCATTCAATCCTATAGTTTTAGGGCATTCTTTTCCATATTCATCCACCGGCATAAACTCATAAAAAATACCATGTTCGGTAAACAAAGTCATGCCTGCATCATTGGGTTTTTCCTGTGCCGCAAAAAAACCTTCGCTTGCATTATACACTTCTAGGTAATTTATGGGTGCGCCAATTATTTTTTCAAACTGTACTTTGTATGGTACAAAAGAAACGCCACCATGAATATACAATTCAAGATTTGGCCAAACTTCTTTTAAGTTTTTTGCATTTTTAATTTCTATAATTCGCTTAAACAATATCAATGTCCAGGTTGGCACACCAGCAACTGATGTAACGTTTTCGTTTGCGGTAGCTTGCGCCAGTTTTTCAATTTTAGTTTCCCATTCATCCAGCAAAGCAATACTTAGTTCCGGAGTACGCAGCCATTGCCCCCAAAAAGGGGAGTTTTGCATCAACACAGCACTTAAATCGCCATACTGTATATCTTCATTTAGTTTATTTATTTGGTGAGAGCCGCCTACCACCAATCCTTTTCCCGTAAGCAATTCGCTCCCCGGAAAATTTTTGTAATAGTTGGTTAGTACATCTTTATTTGCCTTATAATGATTGTCTTGCAGACTTTCTTCGCTCATTGGAATAAACTTACTTTTATCGCTGGTGGTACCACTGCTTTTTGCAAACCAGTTAATAGGAGTATTCCATAATATATTTTCTTCGCCCTCCATCATACGGTTTATGTATGGCTTTAGGCTGTCGTAATCCTGAATAGGAACTGCTTTTTTAAATTCTTTTACATTAAAAAGTTTGGTGAAATTGTACTTCTTGCCAAATGAAGTGTATTGTGCTGCTGTTACAAGATCTTGCAATACTTCCCGTTGCGCAGCCTGCGGATGATTAATCCACTTTTCGATGCGCCACATACGCATACGAGCTAGTTTTGATATTGCCGGCGAAAGCAGTTTCATCAATGGCAAGATAAAACATTAGCCCGAATTGACATAGCCCGAAAATTATTGGCAGTTCAACTTAAAGTTTTTGCCTATGTGGTTGCTAAGGCATTTACTTCTTACATCGGAGTATGGATGTGTTCTAAAGAAATTGTACCATTCTTCCTTTTGCTCTCCCTTGGCCAATTCGTCCCAGAAAATTTTAATAGCACATATATTATATCCTGCCTTCCAAGTAAGGTCAAGCCCATAATAATCAGCTTCTAATTCGTTTTTTTGATTGAAAGAGCCCGTTAATAAACGCTTGAGCGCAACAACCACTTCGCCCCAATCTCCAAAATATTTTTTTCCGGCTTTTATTTGTTTTAAAGAGGTTTTAATATGGCCTTTTTCATTGTGCCCTATTTCGTGGCCAATGATAGCATAGAGTTGGTCATCATTTTTTACCTGTTTCAACATTGCCGTGGTAATAAAAATTTTTCCTCCCACAGTGTACGCATTCACTGTTTTATCATCATCCAGCACATATATCTTATACTGGATACCACTTGGCTGGTATCGTTGGTTGACCAGTTTTTGTAGAATTGTATCAAGCTTATGAAGGTCTTTATGATTTTCGGCAATTTTAAAATCATTCTTTTTTAGCGATTCTATTAAAAAAGTATCGCCGTATTTCATTTGCTCTTCATCGCTTACATCAATATTATAAGTAACAAGTTTGCCAATAATTTCGTCGGCTTTTTCCCATGTATCAGAATCGTCGGTTGAATCTTTTTTAAGGCAATCGTAACTGTATGTCATCCCAGAAGGGAGCTTTCTTTTACTTCCCGTATCATCTACATTGCTCTCTTTATCTGTTTCATTACAAGAAATGGCCAATGCTGTTGCAAGCACTAATAATAACAACTGCCGGATACTTTTCATTATCAATTTAAATTATTTAAGAAATATTGCCCGCAGCTTCGTCGTGCAGGTAATCTTTTCTTTTTAATTCAAAATTCCGGCCAAGATATAAGCGGCGCACCTGCTCATCGCCAGCTAGTTCTTCTGCGGTACCATGTTTAAAAATTTTGCCGTCAATTAACAGGTAAGCCCTGTCGCAAATAGAGAGTGTTTCGTTTACATTATGGTCTGTAATAAGGATGCCTATGTTTTTATATTTCAACTTAGCAACTATTGATTGAATATCTTCTACCGCAATAGGGTCAACCCCGGCGAATGGTTCATCCAGCAAAATAAATTTTGGATCTACAGCCAGTGCTCTTGCTATTTCAGTTCTTCTTCTTTCTCCGCCACTTAAAGTATCCCCGTTATTTTTGCGAACATGCTGCAGCCTAAATTCTTCCAACAGGCTTTCTTGTTTTAGTTTTTGTTCTTTTTTAGAAAGCTTGGTCATTTCGAGTACTGCAGCAATATTATCTTCCACAGTCAATTTTCTAAATACACTTGCTTCTTGCGGTAAATAACCAATACCCATTTGAGCCCGCTTATACATGGGTAGCTTTGTAATATTGATATCGTTTAAAAAAACTTCTCCTTCATCTGGTTTTACAAGCCCTACCACTTGGTAAAATGAAGTGGTTTTCCCTGCACCATTGGGGCCAAGCAAACCAACAATTTCTCCCTGGCTCACATTAAAAGAAACATGGTTAACCACTGTTCTGCTTCCGTAAATTTTTACCAGGTCTTTTGTTTGTATTGTTAAGCTCACAATTCTTTTTTTGGCAAAAATAAGTGATGCTTGATTTGTTTTAGATATATTAGTATACTATTATAAACCCTAAATGTCTTATTTATGAGAACGGTAACATTTTTAGCCCTCATTCTATGCACTTCTTTTTATGCTTTTGCTCAAGATGATGAAATAACAGCATCTGAAAAAAAGAACATCATTAAGTTAAACCTTCCTGCGTTGGCATTAAAGAATATTAGTTTGCAATACGAAAGAGCTGTTGGGAAAAGAATTTCAGTGGGAGGCACATTTCGTTATATGCCAAAAGGTAAACTTCCTTTATTGAGTACTATTAAAGATATAGCCGATGACCCTGATTTTACAAGACAGGCAGACAATTTAAAATTTGGCAACTATGCCATTATGCCTGAAATGCGGTTTTATGTTGGCAAAAAAGGAGCTTTGCATGGGTTTTATATTGGCCCCTTTGTAAGTTTTGCCAATTACGATCTTAGCCTTCCTTACGAATATGATGATGCAGGAACTACCAAAACAATTCCCATTGCTGGAAATATCAATGCAATAACCGGCGGGCTTATGTTTGGGGCACAATGGAGTTTGTCCCGTTCTATAAGCCTCGACTGGTGGATACTTGGTCCTAATTATGGTATATCCAATGGCAAACTATCGGGAAAGCAATCGCTTACCGCCAGTGAGCAACAATCGTTACGGGATGAATTAAATAACCTAGAAATTCCTTTGACAGATTTTACTTATGAAGTAAACAGCAATGGCGCAACTATTGATTTTGACGGACCTTGGGCAGGTTTAAGAGCCGGAATATGTATTGGTATTAAGTTCTAATATTGGCTAAAACATACATTAAGTGAAAAGGACATTGCGTGCTCTTTTCGCTTAATTTCGCACAAATTTTTATCTCGCATTTGTAATGAAAGTTATAGACCATATTAATCAGGCTACTAAGCCGCTTATCAGTTTTGAAATTTTACCGCCATTAAAAGGAAAAGGTATCCAATCTTTATACAATCACCTTGACCCCTTAATGGAGTTTAAGCCTTCTTTTATAAATGTTACTTATCATAGAAGTGAGCATGTGTTTAAGAAAAAAGTGGACGGTACTTTTGAAAAAGTAGTGGTGCGTAAAAGGCCGGGTACCGAATCTATTTGTGCCGCCATTATGAATAAATATGAAGTGGATACTGTTCCACACTTGATTTGCGGTGGTTTTGGTATTAACGAAACTGAGGATGCTTTAATTAACCTAAACTATCTTGGTATTGATAATGTGCTGGTACTGCGTGGCGATGCAGCAAAAAACGAAGCTAGTTTTGAACCTGAGCCGGGTGGGCATCAATATGCTTCTGACCTGTTGAAACAGGTGACTAATCTTAACTCTGGCATTTATCTGGAAGAAGAATTAAAAAATACCACTAAAACAAAATTCTGCATTGGTGTTGCCGGCTATCCCGAAAAGCATTTTGAGGCACCCAATATGGATACCGATTTGCAATACCTTAAACAAAAGGTAGAGGCCGGCGCAGATTATATTGTAACACAAATGTTTTTTAACAATCAAAAGTTTTTTGATTTTGTAAATGCCTGCCGTGCTATCGGCATTACTGTACCCATTATTCCCGGGCTCAAGCCTATTTACACAAAAAAGCAATTAACAGTATTGCCCAAAATATTTCATATTGATTTGCCTAATGACTTAAGCAATGCCATTGTAAAATGTAAAGATGATACAGAGGTAGAACAAGTGGGTACAGAATGGCTGCTGGCACAATCAAAAGAATTGTACAAAGCTGGTGTGCCCGTTTTGCACTATTATACATTGGGCAGGCCAAATATTGTAGCCGATGTGGTAAAAGAATTGGTATAAATTTTTTAAACCAAAATTATAGCCGCTATAAAAAACATAGCGGCTTTTTTATTTTATCTATTAACTTTCCGTATTAAAACCTATAAGTATGAACTTTTTAATTCGCCTGGTAATATCTGCTTTAGTAGCCTATGGCCTGTCAACCATTTTAAGTGGTATTCACATCCCTAACTTTAAAGACGCACTGATATTTGCATTGGTGCTGGCTTTTTTAAATGCCATTGTAAAGCCATTATTGGTTTTATTAACATTGCCAGCCACTATCCTCACTTTGGGATTGTTTTTATTTGTAATAAATGCAGGCATTATACTGCTTGCAGATTATTTTATGGACGGAATAAAGGTGGATGGCTTTTGGTGGGCACTCTTGTTTAGTTTACTCTTATCTATCATTTCAAGTTTTGCATACTCACTATTTGACAAAGAAGAAAGATAATATTATGAGGAAATTTTTCTGTGTCGTTATCATACTTGTCGCTGTAGCATCCTGCAACAATAAAAAGCAATATCTTTTTGTAGGCACTTATACGAATACCGGCAGTGACGGTATTTATGTATATGAGTTTAATGAGGCAGATACAAATGCTACATTAGTAAGCAGTATCCAATCTTCCAATCCTTCCTTTATTGTGCCTTCGGCAGATGGAAATTTTTTGTATGCTGTAAATGAAAATGCTAATACCAACGGCAAGGGTGGAGGAGTAAGCTCTTTTTCTTTTAATAAAAGCAATGGGAAGCTTTCTTTCATTAACCAACGCTCTTCCGAAGGAAATCATCCCTGTCATTTATCATTAGATAAAACGGGAAAATGGCTTGCTGTTGGTAACTACAGCACAGGTAATATGAGTATTTTTCCCATTGCAGCCAATGGTAGTATTGATAGTGTACGACAGGTTTTGCAACATCAAGGTAAAAGTATTGATAGCAGTAGGCAAAAAGGCCCTCATATTCATCAAACTGTTTTTAGTGCCAACAATAGCTACCTGTATGTGCCCGATTTGGGCATTGACCAGGTAATGATTTATCGCTTTGATGCTGCAAGCGGAAATGCAATGCCAGCCTGGCAACCATTTGTTTTAAGCAAACCGGGGTCGGGTCCAAGGCATATTGTTTTTCATCCAACCAATAAATACGCCTATTTAATTGAAGAGCTAACCGGCACTATCAACGCTTTTTCTTTTAGTAGCGGGGATGGTGCATTAAAATCTATCCAGCAAATAAGCAGTACCGATAAAATTTTTAAAGGCTTTGCCGGAAGCGCAGAAATACAGGTTTCGCATGATGGCAGATTTTTGTACGCTAGTAATCGGGGCGACGCCAACAATATTGCCATCTTTAGTATTGATGAAAATAGTGGTAGGCTCAACTTCGTTCAAACACAAAGTTCATTGGGCAAAGCTCCCCGATATTTTACTATTGGCCCTTCCGGCAAGTTTTTGTTGGTAGCCAACCAAGATAGTAACGAAATAGTAATTTTTAGCCGCAATGAAAAAAATGGATTATTAAAAGATACAGGAAAAAGAATACCTGTAAAAAAGCCGGTTTGTTTGCAGTGGATTAGGGGTTGATTTTTTTTATTGATCCTAATATTATACCTCTTTGTTTTTTCCCTTTAAAAAATAGAACTTGCAGCTATGCAATTTTTACGAAAAGACTTGTCATCTGATAAATTAAAAGAACTATACAAATCCCTTCTACTGCCCCGCATGATTGAGGAAAAAATGCTGGTATTGCTCAGGCAGGGTAAAATAAGTAAGTGGTTTAGTGGTATTGGCCAGGAAGCTATTTCTGTTGGCGTTACAGCAGCTTTAGAAAGCGATGAATGGATTATGCCGCTGCATAGAAACCTGGGTGTTTTTACAGGAAGAAAAATGCCCCTCAGCAAATTGTTTATGCAATGGCAGGGCAATAAAGAAGGCTATAGCAAAGGCAGAGAGCGCAGTTTTCATTTTGGCAGTGCCGAACATTATGTATGCGGCATGATTAGCCACCTTGGCCCACAGTTGGCCATTGCAGATGGAGTTGCGCTGGCTTACAAGTTGAAAAATGAAAAAAAAGTAGCCGTTGCCTTCACAGGTGATGGTGGCACTAGCGAAGGTGATTTTCATGAAGCTTTGAATACTGCTGCTGTATGGGATCTTCCGGTAATATTCGTAATTGAAAATAATGGTTATGGATTGAGTACGCCTGTTAATGAACAATACCGTTGTAAAAGCCTGGTTGATAAAGCCATTGGATATGGCATGGAAGGTATTCAAATAGATGGTAACAATATTCTTACCGTTTATGATACTATTAAAGGTGTAAAAGAGTATTGTATAAAAAATCAAAAACCATATTTGATTGAATGTATGACTTTTCGTATGCGTGGGCATGAAGAAGCAAGCGGTGTAAAATATGTACCGCCACAATTATTTGAAGAATGGGCAAAAAAAGACCCGGTAAAAAATTATGAAGAATGGCTGCTGGAAAAAAATATTATTTCTACCGAAGAAAATGAAAATATAAGGGCAGAAATTAAAAGTTATATAGAAGCAGAATTAAATATTGCTTACAGCGCACAAAAAATTGTCCCAAATACCAAAGAAGAAATTGCGGATGTATATGCACCATCTACAATAAATTTTAAACGAGAACCCGAAAACGGAAAAACAGAAAATCGAGAAATAAAGTTTATACAAGCCATCAGCGAAGCATTAAAACAATCTATGCAAAAGCATAATAACCTTGTTTTAATGGGTCAGGATATTGCAGAATATGGTGGCGCATTTAAAGTAACCGAAGGCTTTGTAACAGAATTTGGCAAAGAGCGAGTGCGTAATACACCACTTTGCGAAAGTGCCATTGTTGGATCGACACTAGGCCTTAGCCTCGAAGGATATAAAGCTGTAATGGAGATGCAGTTTGCAGACTTTGTTACGGTTGGCTTTAATCAAATTATTAATAACCTGGCAAAAATTTATTATCGCTGGGGGCAAAATGCCGATGTAGTAATTCGTATGCCAACAGGCGGTGGTGTGGGTGCTGGGCCGTTTCATAGCCAAAGCAATGAAGCTTGGTTTGTACATACCCCAGGCTTAAAAGTAGTGTACCCATCATCTCCCGAAGATGCAAAAGGCTTATTAATAGCCGCCGTAAACGACCCAAACCCGGTATTGTTCTTTGAACACAAAGCATTGTATAGAAGTATTACAGGAACAGTACCCGAAGATTATTACGAAATTGAAATTGGCAAAGCACGCCTAGTACAAACAGGCAGCGATATCAGCATTATTACTTATGGCGCAGGAGTACACTGGGCCTTAGAGTATGCCAAAAAAAGCAAAGATGTTTCTGTTGATATTTTAGACCTGCGAACATTATTGCCACTTGATTATAGTGCCATTCGCCAATCGGTAGAAAGAACGGGCAAGGTTTTAATTTTACATGAAGACAGCCTAACAGGCGGTATTGGGGGCGAAATTGCTGCATGGATTGCAGAGCATTGTTTTGACAACCTGGATGCCCCTGTAAAACGTTGCGCAAGCCTAGATACTCCTATTCCTTTTAATATTGAACTGGAAAAAAATTATATGGCTTATAGCAGGCTAGAAGAAACTATAGAGGAATTGCTAGAGTATTAAGCTTCCCATTATTTTTGTGAAAATTATTTACAGCATAAGATTACTACATCTATCAGATTCACTTTAACTATGTTTCACAACAATATACTACTTATCCTTTCGCTGCTTTTTGCAGTGAGTATGTTATATATACTGAGTAAGAAAATTAATATTTCTTACCCGATATTACTGGTAATAGCAGGGCTTATTATTGGATTTATGCCCGGTATGCCGCATGTAGAATTAGACCCGGACATCGTATTCTTGATATTTTTACCGCCAATATTATATGCCGCAGCCTGGAACACATCCTGGAGAGATTTTTGGGCAAACCGAAGGCCCATCAGTCTTCTTGCATTTGGCTTGGTGTTTTTTACCTCTACAGCAGTTGCATTTATAAGCAATGCAATCATACCAAACTTTCCTTTGGCCTATGGCTTTTTGTTAGGTGGAATTATTTCGCCTCCCGATGCTGTTGCTGCCACTTCTATCATACAAGGATTAAAAATTCCAAAAAGAATTGTGACCATACTGGAAGGCGAGAGCCTTATAAATGATGCCTCATCTCTTATAGTTTTTAGATTTTCGCTGGCAGCTATTTTAACCGGTATGTTTAGTTTTGGAAAAGCTACAGGCAACTTTTTTGTTGTTGCAGGATTGGGTGTATTAATTGGCGTTGCTATTGCATTTATAATTTATTGGATACATCGTTTATTACCAACAGATGCTAGTACAGATACTGCACTTACACTTATTTCGCCCTATATAATGTACCTGGTGGCAGAAGAGTTCCATACTTCGGGAGTAATGGCAGTAGTAAGTGGTGGGTTATTTTTAAGCTATCGGTCTCACATAATTTTTCCATACAACACAAGGCTGCAAGCATATAGTGTTTGGAATGTTTTTATATATCTTCTTAATGGTTTGGTTTTTATTTTGATTGGGCTACAATTGCCCGGTATTGTAAACGGAGTAGAAAGTAGCCCCATTTCCATCTATCAGGCAATACTTTATGGTGTTATTATAAGTATTGTAACAATACTGGTTAGGGTTATTTGGGTTTTTTCGGGGCCATTCATATCCCGTATAAAGGCCGCATCTAGTAGCCAACAACAAAATTTATCCAAGCGACAATTGTTTTTAATTGCCTGGAGTGGTATGAGAGGAGTCGTATCACTGGCTTCTGCCCTTGCCATCCCTCTAACGCTTAGTGACGGTTCTACTTTTCCGCATAGGGATCTTATTTTATTTATCACTTTTGTAGTGATTTTTATTACGTTGGTTTTGCAGGGCTTAACGCTTCCTTTTGTAATAAGAAAACTTAAAATAAGGGAAGACAATGTTGAAAAAGAAGAAGAACTTGATCTTGCCATTCGCCTGCAAATGGCAGATGCTGTAATTGATTATATGAAGCTGAACTATGCCGGTGAAGTTGAAAATAATGAAGCATACAAAAGAGTATTTGAAAGATATGAACGAATGGCCGAAAATACTTATCGCAGAATTATTGAAGGCGAAAATGGCGGTGCAGATTTTTTAAAAGATTACCGCCGTATGCTAAGGGAGTTGGTTCATGTAAAACGAATGGCACTTCGCAGATTGGCAAGAGAAGATATGTATTCCTTTGAAATGATAAGGGAAAAAGAGTGGGAGCTTGATCTTGAGGAAGCAAGGCTGGATGAAAGCAACTAGCAGCAAAGAAGAAAGTGCTATGAGTGTTTAACTAACTTACCGTCTTTGTAAATTGGTAATGTGGGCGACCCATCTGCAGCTAAACAAAATCGTATATCTTTTTCCAAGCCAAAATTAGTGAGCCTATGATAATGTGATGCATTATGTTCTTTCATAAACTCATATAAATCTGGTTGGGCACATTTGTACAATGTATGCGCTATTTGCGATGAATCGCACATAATATTAAACGAATCATGAAGATGGTCTATTACTGCCCCGGCAAATAAAGTATCTTCTATATTCACTTTATCTTTCCAGGCAGCACAACCCAGTACTACATTGCGGTTTTGCAACAACAAATAATCGCAGACTGCGGATAAGTTGGGGAACGACCCTGTAATAATTTCCGGTGCTCCTTTATCCAAGGCCATGTGTAATAGCTTTGTTCCGTTTGTGGTTGTTAGTACAAGCGTTTTTCCTTGTATAAAATCTTTTGGATACTCAAATGGTGAATTGCCATATTGCAAACCTTCGGCAACCTGCCCATCTCTTTCTCCGGCGGTAATAGCATCAATTTGTTTACCAATACGAATGCACTCAGCAACACTGTCAACTGGTATTATTGCCTTGGCACCATTATGCAATGCTGTAGCAATGGTGCTGGTGGCACGCAATACATCTATTATTACTACAATGCTGTTGGTTAAATCAAACAAATGCAATAACGCAGGAGATAAACAGGTATAAAGGGTTGGTTTATTACTTGTAGTCATTTGAATTTAGTATTTTCTTCCATTCGGCAGATTCTGCGTATTGCTTTATCATAATATTTCGCCGTTCTAAAAACTTTTTTATATAATTTTTTAAAAATAAACCCATCGCAAATTTGCCAATAAAACCATAGGGGGCTTCTAAATTTAAAACATCTTTCATTAAAACCATGCCATTACTTTCTTCAAAAAAATGCTCATGTTCAAAAGTTTTAAAATCGCCTTCCAACATTTCATCTTTAAAGTAATTATACGGTTGCATGATCGAGATAAGTGTTTTGAATTTTCTTACTTTAAAAAGATGCCTTGCCTGCCAGGTTACTGTTTCGTTTTCTTTAATAAGGCCGGCTGTAATTCCATCAATTGCTTTTTCATTAGTACCTACTGTAGAAAGTTGGTGCATATCAATACTCCGGCACAAATCAAAAACAATGGGAAGCGGAGCATTAATTTCTAAACTGATGCAAATGGTAGCCAAAGTATATGTTATTATGCAAAAGGTAATTTAACTACTTTGGCTTTTACCAAAGTATTGCGAACCGAAATATAAATATCTGTTCCTACTGAAGCATAATTACTATTTACATAGCCCATGCCTATTGCTTTTCCTAATGAAGGCGATTGTGTGCCCGATGTTACATTGCCTATCACTTCTCCTTCGAAAGTTTTTATTTCGTAGCCATGGCGTGCAATGCCTTTTTCTATCATTTCAAAACCTACTAGTTTTTTGGAAGGGCCTTCGTTTTTTTGTTTTTCAAAAACTTCTCTTGACGTAAAGTCTTTAGTGAACTTTGTAATCCACCCCAAACCTGCTTCTATAGGCGATGTGGTATCGTCAATATCGTTTCCATACAAGCAAAAACCCATTTCTAATCTAAGGGTATCACGGGCACCTAAGCCAATTGGTTTAATTCCCACATCTGCGCCTTCGGTAAAAATAGCATCCCAAATTTTTTCTGCATTATCTGCTTTGTCTTCAAAATAAATTTCCACGCCACCGGCACCGGTGTAGCCCGTTGCACTAATTATTACATTTTCTACTCCTGCAAATGTGCCTTTGGTAAACGTGTAGTATTTCAAATTCAGCACATCCATATCTGTTAGTTTCTGAATTATTTTAGTTGCATTAGGGCCTTGTACAGCCAGTAATCCTGTTTTTTCAGAAATATTATGCATTTCTACATTATTAGTATTGCGGTCGCTAATCCATTTCCAGTCTTTATCAATATTTCCGGCGTTAACCACCAGCATATACACATTATTCTCTTCTATGCAATATACCAGCAAGTCATCTACAATGCCCCCATTTTCGTTTGGTAGGCAACTGTATTGGGCTTTGCCATTGGTAAGCTTTGCCGCATCGTTGCTGGTAAGGCGTTGAATTAATTCTAAAGCATTGGGGCCTTTTAGCATAAACTCTCCCATGTGGCTCACATCAAATACGCCCGCATTGCTGCGAACTGCCGCATGTTCATCATTAATACCTGTGTAAGAAATGGGCATATTAAACCCTGCAAAGTCGGCCATTTTTGCGCCCAGGTCTATGTGTTTTTGTGTAAAAGGAGTGTGCTTCATGTTGTAAAATTGTGGCTGCAAATGTAAATGAAATTTACAGAGGAGTGTGCAAGGGCTTGTACAAGTTTTCTCAAATAAAAAAGTTCGTTCCAAATAAATGGAACGAACTTAATTCAAAATAAACACTACTAAAGCACCAATCCCATTGCGCCCGTAGTATTTACATCATGATAGGTTTCGGTACTCTTATTACCAACTTTACTTCGTAGGTAATTATCCAAAGTCTCAATACTATCGGCTTCCCAAATACAAGTTGCCTCTGTATTATCGGCATTGGGCAATACCTGAATTACTCTTTGAACACCTGATTCGGGTAGCTTGGGCAGGCTTTGTTGGGCACTTTCCCAAAAGCCGGCTACATCATTAATTTTGTGGTTGACTACTATTATCATAAAAAATATTTGTTGTAAGATAGTTTTCGAAAAAATGGGAGAAATACCCACTAGAGTGTATTTTTTATTATTGACAAAAAACAAAAAGTCCCACCAAAAGGCGGGACCGTTGTTTGCTTCAACTTCAACTCAACTATTGAAACTTTTTTTATCTGCTTAAAATGGAAACCAGTACAGGGTTGTAATTAGGCAGCACCAATTCTTTACTTACCGAAGCAGATTGTTTATTTTCCTTGCTTTCTTTTAATTTTTTAAACTCTTCGTCTAGTTTATCTTTTGCTTTTTGTAAAGAATCTTCCAACTTTTGCATTTCTGCATTTCTTTTTTCTACAATAGAGTCAACTGCTTTTTCATGACGTTCTCTTTCATACCTGTAATCTGCATCTTCTTCTATTTTCACCCCATTTTTATCAATGGTTATGGTGCTGCTGCCAGTCTTTTTCTTTTTGCTTTCTCTTTTCCAATCGTTGGCAGGGTCGCCATCCAGGTCGTATAAACCATCGGCTTTCATTATATAGGTTTTATCTCTGTGCCAACCTTCTTCTACATCATCCATTTCAACTCTCCAATCGTTGCCCCAAGGGCCATCCATTTGAATTTCGTTGCCCCAGCCCACACTATCATCAACCCTTATTTTTTTGCCAACAGGCACATATATGGTTATTATGATTCTTTGATTGCGGAACTTATCCGTTTTATTGATTGCAATACCTCTGTCGAGCACCAGTAAAGAATCCATTTGTACTGCATTGTATTCAATTTTAGATGCAAGATGGTTTGCATCTGTCTTATTAAACCCATTGCTTAGGCGCAATAGCGTTACTTTAAAGCTATCGTTGGGCGATTTTACAATTTCAATACTTACATTTTTTACATAGGCGGTATCTTCTGTTAAAGCGTCAAATGGACGTAGTTGAAACCACTCTCTGCGGCGGTATTTTTTTTCTGGAGTAAGTGTTGTTACTTCTAAGCTGTTTACAGAAGGGTTGCTGAGGCTAATTGTTTCTTCGCTGATTGTATTTACACTTCTAAAATCTTTTCCTACAGAAGTAATTAAACCTATAAAACATATCAAACCTAATACCCACATTGCTCCAAAGGCACTGCGCAACCATTTACGGTTAGATTTAATTTTTGCAATTCTGCGAATAACCCAGGTAATGATACCGATAATGGGTACTGCTATAAAAAATATAAGTGTTCCCCATGCAAACGTATTTTGCCATCCTTCTTTAAGTAAATAATCTTTAGCAGGGAAAAGGCCAATAGCCGTTACTCCAAAAGCAAACAAGGCTACAATTAGTGCAATTAATACGGAGCCAATAATAAAGTATGCAAATATTTTAAACAGCATTGCAATAATATCGCCAAAGGAATTGCGGCTGCGACGTGTGAGCTGGTTAATATCTGAACCAAAGGCCTGGCCCTTTTCCTTTGCAACAGCTTTTGCTTCTGTACCAAATTTTTCTGCACGATGCTGCATTCCCTTCATTTCTTCCATTACTGAGTTTTTAATAGAATTCATATCTACTTTTTCGCCTTTCATTTCCAGCTTTTCTGTAGTAGATAACGCTTCGGGAAGTACTAACCATAGTATTATATAGATAATTAAAGAGCCGGGGCTAAATGTAAATCCAAAAGGAAAGTTGCCCCAATGGCCCCAATTAGATACAAAGGTTAAAAAGGGTAATAAAAACAATACTCTCGGAATCCAGGCATTAATACCAAAGTAGTTTGCGATACCGCTACATACGCCTGCTATTATTTTATCATCTGTGTCTCTATAAAGTTTTTTTTTGGTGCTGCCAATTACCACACTTGCGCTACTTGGTACTGCTACCCATAAAATAAGGTAAGGCAACAGGCCAAAACCAAAAGAGAAAAACAGGATTGCAAAAATGATACGCACAACAACAACATCTACATTAAAATAAGCGGCCAAACCACTACAAACACCCCCTATTACTTTATCATTTTCGTTGCGATAAAGACGTTTTGACTTTGCTGACTGCTGGTAGTTTGTATTTGCCTGTTGTGTGTTTTCGTTTTCTGAGGAGGCAGAAGTGGTTGAGGCATTAGGCTCGCCCGCTTCTTTTTCAAAATCTTCGGGGCGGCCCATACTTTTAATAATAGCATTTACATCATCGTCTGTAATGCAGGTAGAGCCTTGCTTTAAACGCTCCTGAAATAGCTCGCCAATGCGGCTTTCTATATCATTTATTATTTCATCTTTACCTTCCTCGTTGGCAAAATGCCTGTTAAGGCTATCGGTATATTGCTTTAAAAGGTCAAAAGCTGTTACTTCAATTGGTACTACCCTGCCTTGGAAGTTGATATTTATTACTTGTTTCATGGCTAAATTTTGTTTCGGTTTTTGTTGAGTTGATTGGCCGAAAAATATTGGCTATACTTTAAAGGCCCTTTTATGTGTTTACGGTGAGTGCTTTTACTGCGTTGGCAAGCTCGGTCCAGGTAGCTTCCAGTTCGTTATAAAATGTTGCGCCCTTTTCCGTAAGTGAAAAATATTTTCGTGGAGGTCCACTATTGCTTTCTACCCATCGGTAAGTAAGCAACTCTGCGTTTTTAAGCCTGGTGAGCAAAGGGTATAGTGTACCCTCAAAAATGTTGAGGTTGGCAGCCCTCATCTTATCAATAATATCCGAAGGGTAAGCTTCCCCTTGTTTTATTACCGACAAGATGCAAAACTCCAAAACCCCCTTGCGCATCTGGCTCGCTGTGTTATCAATGTTCATGGCTTTACTGTTTTAAAAATTTCATGGCTATACTTTGTCGCTGGTTGTACTGATGTGGTTTTCTAAATTCCGGAACGCATCACTATTTCTCCATTGACAAAACAAAAGTAGAAATAATTTGGTACTATGCAAAACATAATACCATTTATTTTAAAGTAGCTGTTTATGAGATAGATGCTGGTGTAAGATAAAAGTGAGTATTTAAAGGCATTTCAGAGGAAAATGGACATTTTATTTACTTTTAAATTTAGTATAAATGGTAATTAATATGGATGAGTGGCTAAATTGCAAAAATACCTGCTGCTTGCATTTGTTAAACAATATATAAGTTATAGGTTTGCAATAATTTATATAAAACCAATGGCATTTTTCCGGGTCAAATGAATTAATAAAACCATTTAGCCATGAAACAATTTTTACTCCTATTTATTTTAGCCGCACTAGGCTTAACAAGCTGCAAAAGCAGCAAAGATTATTTGCAACGCTCCGATGAGGATAAAGCCCTGCAAGATGTAGTTAAGCGATTAAACAAAGAGCCTAATGATGCAGATGCCGCCCAGGCATTGCCAATATTATATAAAAATATTTCGGCTGTAAGGCTGGCTCGCATTAAAAGCCTTGAAAATAGCAAGGAGATTAATCGCTGGGATCGTATTATTACCGAGTACAATCAAATGCAATCTGCCTACAACAGCATCATCAATTCTAATGCTGCATTTAAACTGGTTACACCTGAAAATTACAGCACCCAATTACTAGAAGCAAAAGACCGTGCTGCAGAAAGCTACTATGAACTTGCAGAAAGTTTTTTTACAAAACCGGGCAGAGAGAATGCAAAGGCTGCTTACAGTAATTATAAAAAGGCTGCAAGCTATGTAGCTGGTTACAAAGATGTTTCTACCAAAATGAATGAAGCATATGAAAATGCTATTGTAGATGTAGTGATTAACCCGGTGCAAGACAACAGTTTTTTTTATAACAATGGCTGGGGCAATAGTTGGACAAGCTACAGCAACGATTATTTTCAGCGCACCTTGGTAAGAGACCTTGATAATAATAGTGGGAACAACAGTCGCTATGCTGCACGCTTTTACAGCGACTGGGAAGTTAGAAGTAAAGATATTAAGCCAGACTGGGAGGTAAATCTTACGTTACGAAATATGGATATTCCAATTCCGCAACGATATAATTATAGCCGGAGCCGGAGCAAACAAATTGAGACTGGTAAAGACACATCTGGCCGCCCAATTTATCAAACTGTAACAGCTAATGTAAGAATAACCCGTTATAGCTTTACAGCCAATGCCAGCATGGATGTACAGATAAGGGATATTGTTACTCCAAAAAATATCAGCAACAGGAATTTTAGGGAAGATTATCGATGGGAGGAGGAAAGAGGCTCATATACTGGTGATAGCCGTGCATTAACCAATGCAGATTGGGATGTAATTAATAACGGCAATTTTCGTGAACCACAAAGAGAGCAGGTGGTAGAGGAATTGTACAGAAAGTTATACAGTGATATTTTAAACCATATTCGATATACTGTAGAGTGGTAGTATATTTTGAAGCTAAAAGTAAAAATTCAAAAAGGGAGGTCTTTTTGAATTTTTACTTTTAATTAAACAAGTTATAAGTAACCCAACTTAGCAGATACGCTAATAGTGTCATTACGGTTAGTTGTATCACAGGCCATTTCCAGCTACGGGTTTCTCTTTTTACCACAGCCAATGTACTCATACATTGTAAGGCAATAACGTAAAACACCAATAGCGATAACCCCGTTGCCAATGTATAAACCAAGGAGCCATCGGTACGGCGAGCCGCAGCCATCTTTTGCTTGAGTGTAGTTTCGTCTTCATCTGCATCGCCTGCGCTATAAAGCGTTGCCATTGTACCCACAAAAACTTCACGGGCTGCAAAAGAAGTAATCAGTGCAATACCAATTTTCCAATCGTATCCTAGTGGTTGAATAGCAGGTTCAATAGCCTTACCTACAATGCCTGCGTAAGAGTTTTCCAACAAAGCCGCTTGCTTTTGAGCTTGCAAAGTAGCAATATTTACTTTTTCTGATTGCTGTTCAATCATTGCATCGTACTTTATCGCCGTCTCATGCATTTTGTTTGCAGGCCCATAGCTACTCATTGCCCAAAGAATAAGGCTGATAACAATAATAACCTTTCCGGCTTCCAACACAAACACTTTTGCTTTTTCTACCATAGTAGTTAAAGCATTTTTCCATCTTGGGCTACGGTAAACCGGTAGTTCCAAAATAAAATAACTTTTTTCTTTTGATTTAATAAACCACTTGGTTACCCAAGCCATTAATAATGCCAACACAATTCCTAATAAATAAAGTGCCATCATTACCAAGCCATGTAAACTTAAAAAGCCAAATATATTTTTTGATGGAATTACCAGTGCAATTAGAATAGTATAAACAGGAAGCCTTGCGCTACAACTCATTAATGGTGTGATGAGTATTGTTAAAAGCCGTTCTTTCTTATTTTCTATATTTCTTGCACTCATTATTGCAGGAACCGCACAGGCAAAACCACTAATCATGGGCATTACACTTTTACCATTAAGTCCGGCTTTGCGCATCATTCTATCTGTTAAAAAACTGATGCGTGCCATATAGCCGCTATCTTCTAGCAAAGTAATCAGCCCAAACATTATCATTATCTGCGGCACAAAAATTACAATACCGCCAATACCAGCTAAAATCCCATTTATTAAAAGATCGCTGAACCAGGCCTGCGGTAATACAGAACCAAGCCAGCCTGTAAGCTTTGCAAAGCTCCAGTCTATGGCATCCATTGGGTAACTGGCCAACCAAAAAATACTTTGAAAAAAAACAAACAATACTGCCAATAAAATTGCATAGCCCCAAAAGCGATGCAATAAAATTTTATCCAGCTTTTCTGTAAAAAGAGATCGCTGTAAAGGCCCATCCTCTACAACGGTATGCTGCATTGCCTGTTTTATACGGCTAAAGCGAAGTAGTATTTCTTCGGCTTGTGTACGGGTATGATTAAACTTATAATCTATTTCTGTTTGCTCTATTTTCTCATTTAATTCCTGCTCCAAAGAAAAATTTTCATGATTAATGAGGTAGTGAACCGCAGTATAATTGCCAATTTCGGGCAGAAATGATTTTACACCATTAATTGCTTCCGGAGCTAATGAATGTATATCAATAAAATCTCTTGAGTTATTTTGTTGATAATTTCCTGCAGTAAATTCTATTGCTTTTTTTAAATCATTAATACCCTTTCCTTTTCTTGGATTGATGGGAACAATCGGCACGCCTAGTTCTCTTTCCAGCCCGGCAATATCAATTTTTATTCCTTTACTGCGAGCAATATCCATCATGGTTAAAGCCAATACCACCGGAACTTTTAAATCAATTATTTGTGAGCAAAAAAGCAGATTCCTTTTTAAATTACTAGCATCGGCAACCAATACAATCAACTCTGGTTTTATATCAACATCCTGTTTCAGTAAAACTTTATAGGCTACCCATTCATCTGCACGTTTTGGATAAAGACTGTACGTTCCGGGCAGGTCAATAATCTCTGCTCTTAGTTTGTCGGAAATGTTTGCGGCTCCTGTTTTTTTATCAACCGTTACGCCCGGAAAATTGCCTACTTTTTGCTTAAGCCCTGTAAGTACATTAAACAAAGATGACTTTCCACTGTTGGGATTGCCTACTAATGCGATATTTAATTTGGAACTCACTAAAATAATTATGGGCCTTGTAAGGAGAGCAAAAATAAAGCATTGGAGCGGCTTTGGGCTTACGAAATAGGGAAGCCAATGGTAGCTTTTGGGAAATTTTTAATATTACCTCAATTGCAACTTGTAAAATCATTGTAATTTTTTCGTTTTAAATTTTGCATTGAGGCTATTCCCTATTTCATTTAGTAATTTTGCGGACTAAATTATTTGCATTTGAAAAAGATATTATTTGTTGTAGCCCTTTTTACCAGCACAGCTTTGTTTGCTCAAAACAGTAAAGAAGATAAAAAGACATTCGAGCTTGTAAAAAAATCTGTTTACTACCTAGCAGATGATAAATTGGAAGGACGTCGTACTGGAACTAAGGGCGAAAAATTGGCAGCAGATTATATCAGCAAACAATTTAAAACGGCGAATCTTGAACCAAAAGGTGATAATGGAACTTTTTTACAGGCTTTTCCTATAAAAGGCGATTCAGCAAGAAAAGGCCATAATGTAATTGGCTATATAGACAATAAAGCTGCCAATACTATTATTTTGGGTGCGCACTACGATCATCTTGGCTATGGAGAAGATAAAAACTCGCTGTACCGTGGCGATTCTATAATGATACACAATGGGGCTGATGATAATGCCAGTGGAACAAGTGCGTTGATTGCATTGGCGCATTGGTTAAAAAAATCTGATTTAAAAAAATACAATTATGTGTTGGTTGCATTTTCAGGAGAAGAGCTAGGTTTATACGGCTCAAAATATTTTACAGAGCATAGTCCTGTGGATCTCAATAAAGTAAACTACATGATTAATATGGACATGGTAGGTCGCCTCAATGATAGTACACATGGCATCAGTATTGGCGGTTTTGGCACTTCGCCTATATGGGGAACATTAATTAAAGCAGATGATGCATACTTTAAAGTTAAAATAGATAGTAGCGGCACCGGCCCTAGCGATCATACTTCGTTTTATGTAAAAGACATTCCTGTTTTATTTTTCTTTACAGGTACACATATGGATTATCACAAACCAAGTGATGATGCACAAAAAATAAATTATGCTGGTATTGTAAAAGTGGTGAATTATATAAAAAATATTATTCAGGCAACCGATACAAAAGATAAAATTGCTTTTACAAAAACAAGAGAAGTACACAGCGGCATGGCTAGCAGTTTTAAGGTAACGCTAGGTGTTTTGCTGGATTATACATTTGAAGGTCCCGGCATTTACATAGACGCTGTAACTGAAGACAGGCCTGCTGCTAAAGCTGGTTTGCAAGCAAAAGACATTGTGTTGCAACTGGGCGATTACCCAATTGCCGATGTGCAGGGTTATATGAAAGCTTTGGGTAAATTTGAAAAAGGGCAAACAACACAGGCAAAAGTAAAAAGAGGTGACAAAGAATTAATATTGCCTATAACTTTTTAAAAAAGTATTTGCAATGAAATTGAAATTAGATAACGAAACCATTGCAGAAGAATTTTTTGAGAATAGTTTTCTCATGGGTATAGTTGCACCTATTAAAGACTATACTTTTATATGGCAAATAAATCAAAAACTCGGCTTTAAGTTTAGGATAAATAATAGCCTGGAAATACAACTACATAAAAAAAATAGAAACTACTTTTTTGCAGTATATGAATTTATAAACACTCATACGGGTGCTTCCTATTATTTATACAACAACCAAAATGACGGTGAATTTCTTTTGCCTGAATTTAAACATCTTGATTTTTTGTGGCTGGTAAAAGCACTTGATGAGCCAGTTGATAAAAATGAGTGCGCCATTCTTTTACAAAGTATTCGTCTTATCCCTGCGGTACAATTAGCAAATGAAATGACAAACGAAAAAATTAAACACAAGCAACATCTTATTTTTTAATAGAACTCTTTTCTATTAAAAAAATTTACAGAAAGGAAAAAGGGGCATCGTTTAATTGTTTTTTATAGAATTTGATTGTCTTTTTTGTTGCTCTTTTACAATTTCATTCATATAGGCTGCCGTTTCTCTTTCAATATCAGATGTCGATATTTCTAAAATATTAGCGTTGTTTACCAGTTGCAGCCAAGGCTTAGGCCCATCAAAGCTATAAGTGCCAAATACAATTACAGGAATTCCTTTAGCAATTATATTATCGGTTCCTTCCAGCTCCCACTGTGGAGCCCAGTCATACATAAATTTTGCATCCTTTTCTGTCATGCGAAGGCAGGAGTGTGATGCCGGATAGCCGGGCAATTCATATTGATGCCAACCAATTCCTTCTTTATTTTCAATATTAAAATTCCATTTTAGTTCCCACTCATCGTTAAATGTACTCACCGTTTCCTCTGCCTTCCAGTTGGTAAAATATAACTTTTGTGGTGTAGGATCTGCCTTGCGGCCCATATTGGTTTGAGCTGTATAAACCAGTTCCCCATATTCGTAAGCAGCAAAACTTTGTGTAGGATAAGAAAAGTAAACAATTTTATCTACGTCTTGCAAATATGGGATCTGCAAAGGAAAGGGGAGATAATTTTCTATAGTTTTACTTAAATCATCGGGAACAAGAATGCTATCCATACGCATTAAATGGCTAAAATCTGTTCTGTTTATGGCAGATACAATTGTTGCCATGCTCCTGTTCTTTTTTAAAGAATCTATTAGCTTCTTTGTGCTGTCAAAATGGTAAGCAACTGCCGCCTTCTCTCTTTTAATAAATTTTTTCTGAGTTGCACTTTTATTTCCTGTTTCATTGTTTTTTGATTGTGTACAATGAGAAAGAACAACAGTAATTGCAAAAAAGAATAACCACTTAAATATCTTCATATACTTTTTTCAGGTATATAGATACAAAATTGTGCCAACAGTATTATATGTTGTTACATTACAATATCAATTGTTCTTAAAAAACCTAGTGATAAAAAAAATAGTTTATTCCTTTTTCCGAGTAAATACAATAGAAGCATTTTTTTGATAGTCGCCGCTAAAGCGTAATTCAAAAAGCTGTGCACCATCTTTAACCACCAATAACCCTGTATTTGGCGGAATAGTTCCTAATGTTTCTGCATACATTAGCAACTCAACTCTGTTGGTGTTTGCCGGTATATAAATGGTTTTTTTAGCTGCGTTGGTGCTTAGGCCCTGTTTAGCAAAAATGAGTTGCCCGTTCATTAAAACACTTACGGTATCGCCATCTATTTCACCATTATCGTAAAGGCTCAGTTGTAAACTGTCTGATGTGAACGATACTGTTTGTTGTACTATTGTTGTTCTTTTTTCAATATCTGCTGCCGGTTCTTTTTTAGTTTCGGGCTGCTGTTTTGCCGCTTGTGTGATCTTCGTTTCTTTTGCAATTGAAATTTCGGATGCTCTTTGCTTTTTAATATCTCTTACTTCCTGGCTTTGTTTTTTTATTTCATTTTTGGCTATTTTCTTCTCTTTACTTAACCTCTCTGCTTGCTCTTTATTACGTTCTTGTTCTTCCTCTTTTAATTTGTCTTTCTGTTCTTTTTCTGCTCTAGCAATCGAGTTTTTTTCGGCTTTTTGTTCTGCTGCAATTTTTAAAGCCAAAATATTGGCCTCCTTTTCCTGGGTATCTTTTTCCTCTTTTACAAACGACAATTCTGTTTCTTTACCCAACTCCTGCAAATGCGGAACCAGTGAAGACTGCCAGAAATCGTTTTTTCTTTCTAAATGTATGCTACCTGTAAGTGGGTGGTATTCCTTAGTTCTATTAGTTGAAAATGGCCCTTCTAAAATCATTATACTATCTGCGAATAATGTGAGCACATTCAATTGCCTCACACCTTTGTTTGGCGGAATGGGATAGTTGTGTGCAATAAGGCCATTGTCTTCTATTAATATTTTTCCATCTTTTGCTATATCTATTTTTACTTTTTTTACGCCAAAATATTGGGTATCTCCAATTATAAACCAAGTATGCGAAAAGCCCGAATAACCTTTCTTTTCTTTACTTATCCCTACTTCGTAACGATAATACCTTTGAGTAGTATCGTTATACAAAGTGCCCTTCCACAGGCCGGTAATATCTTTTTGCTGTGCCAGTGATGCAAAGGGAATTAGTATGCAAAAAAGAAGAGTGGTTTTAAATATTGGCTTCATATTATTAAAGGTTACGAGTACAACGAATTTTCGCTAAAATTATTTGATGCCCATCTAATCAAAACGGGCAACTAAAATAAATTAGTTGCCCGGTTTATTATATTATCAGAATTCTAAATTAACCATTCATAGAAGTTAAAAACTCTGCATTGTTTTTTGTTCCTTTCATATTTTTTAATAAAAGGTTGATGGCTTCTTCCGAATTCATATCTGCTATATGCTTGCGCAGCACCCACATACGTTGAAAAGTATCTTTATCTAACAGTAAATCATCTCTACGGGTACTTGATGAAATAATATCAATGGCAGGATAAATGCGGCGGTTGCTAAGCTTACGGTCAAGCTGCAATTCCATATTACCTGTTCCTTTAAACTCTTCAAAAATTACCTCATCCATTTTACTTCCTGTATCTACCAAAGCGGTTGCAATAATTGTAAGCGAGCCTCCATTTTCTATTTTACGGGCTGCGCCAAAAAATTGTTTTGGCTTTTGCATTGCGTTAGCTTCCACACCACCGCTTAAAACTTTACCGCTCGACGGTGCTACTGTATTGTGTGCCCTTGCTAAACGTGTAATAGAATCTAATAAAATCACCACATCATGGCCACATTCAACCAATCGTTTTGCTTTTTGCAAGGCAATAGTGGAAACCTTTACATGTTTTTCTGCTGGCTCATCAAATGTTGATGCTATTACTTCTGCTTTTACACTACGTTCCATATCGGTTACTTCCTCCGGTCTTTCATCTACCAACACAACCATTAAGTAACACTCAGGGTGATTTTCCGCAATTGAGTTGGCAATCTCTTTTAGCAACATTGTTTTACCCGTTTTGGGCTGTGCTACTATTAGTCCTCGTTGGCCTTTACCTATTGGAGTAAACAGATCCATAATGCGGGTACTGTAGTTATCGCTTCTTGAAACAAGGTTTAATTTTTCAAAAGGAAAGAGCGGAGTAAGATAGTCAAATGGTACACGGTCTCTTACTTCTTCTGGTGTTTTACCATTGATGGTTTCTACTTTTAATAAAGCAAAATATTTTTCGCCTTCTTTTGGAGGACGAACAGAGCCATATACCGTATCGCCGGTTTTTAAACCAAAAAGTTTTATCTGCGATGGTGAAACATAAATATCATCGGGTGAAGAAAGATAGTTGTAATCACTACTGCGAAGGAAACCATAACCATCGGGCATCATTTCCAATACACCTTCGCCTAAAACAACACCATCAAACTCTATATTAAATACTTGTTCTTTTTTTTGCGGCCTGTTAAATTGTTGCACCGGTTTTTCTTCAAACTCTGTAAGGTCAATTTCGGGCTGTTGTACATCTTCGGCTTGTAACATTTGAGCTATGGCAGCAGGTACAGTAGTTTCCTCTGCTGTAATAGGGTGTAAATCTTCTTCGGCTTGCTCCACAACTTCAGTTTCTACTTTATCATCCTTTATTTTTTTAGGCTGCTTTTTTTCAGGCTCCGCTTTTTTAGAACGGGCGGTTACAGGTGCAGTTTCTTCGGCTACAATTGTAGTTTCTGCAGCAGGCTTATCTGCCTTTGCAATTCTTTTGCGCTTTGGCTTTTCGCCCTCTGTATTTTTTTCTGTTGCCATATTGGTTTGTTTTTCCAGGATGGTAGAAACCAACTCCTGTTTATTCATTTTTTTGGTATTTGGTATTTGTAGTTCATCTGCTATATCATGCAGTTCAGGAACGAGGAGGTCGTTCAATTGATTTATCTCGTACATAAAGAATTAAGAATACGCTCTTTAGAAATCCGTGGCTATACGTCTTTGATTTGAAAAAATTGAAATTTAATGCTGATTGGAAATTGTTGTATCGAATTGAAGTTTAATGATATGGGATCTTATCAACCGTTTCCAGTGCAATGTTACATGATTTTTACAGAATACTGCAAAAAAATTTAATAATTATGGCCTTGGCTCTTTTACAATTACACAAACGGCACATTTTTAATGTTAAAGCTCTTCTATTAAAGTATATTTGCGCCGCAAAACCTCTTTGTTTCCACTCATTAAAACTTACTAATATGAAGAAGATTTTTTACCTAATTATTTTCGCTTTTACGTTTATTTCCTCCAAAGCCGGGGTATATTTTACTCCCGGAACGGGCGTAAATTGGACACTTACTGATTTGGTTTCCAACTCTGGCGGCATTGTTACATTTAACGGCTCTGTTTATACTTTTACAGACTCTGTTACCGTAAGAGCCGGAGATGTTTTTCGTATTGAAACAGATGCAACCGTATTGTTTAATCCGCAGGTTGTTTTTAAAATAAACGGAACCATTATTATCAATCCTCCAACCGGAGTGTTATTTAGCCCGGTAAGTACCGCAACACCTTTTAGAGGCGTGTGGCTAGAGTTAAGTACAGGTAGCTCCATTAAAAAGTTAACATATGAATATGCTAGCTCTTTTCGTCTTAGCGATAGTAGTCCGGGTTTTGAAGACTGTATTTTTAGGTACAATAATAGTGTTACTACTTTAGCAAATGGTACGTTAAGCTTGTTTCGTTCAAGCCCAAGTGTAACTAATTGCAGTTTTCTTAATAATTACAGGGCCGCTATACAGGGCGGTGCCAATATTGCAAATGCGCCTAAAGTTATCAACTGTATTTTTATCGGCAACAACTCCCTTAATCAAAATGTGCCCCATATCAATCTTGGTGCTTCGGGTACAGATACCACAAAAATAATTGGGTGCACAATTACCAGTCCTGGAGGAATAAAAACTGGGGCTATAGGGTTTTTACCGTTGGGCAATTTAAACACATTAATAGAACGTAATTATATTGCCAACAACAGGTATGGCGTGAGCCTTCAGGGTGGTTCTAATATAAACGCAATGGTGCGTTACAATTATATTGGCTTTAATAATATTGAAAATAACCCCAACCTTGGCGGAAGTGGCATTGCTTTTGGCGGCGGTAGTGCAACTAGCCATCAAAGTAGTATTGTAACGGGCAATACCATTGAAGGAAATTTATGGGGAATAACTATTTTCGCTGTAAGTAGTGGTGTTCAGGTGAGTGGTTCAATGCCAAATTTGGGTAACCTTAATAATGCAGATACTAGCGATGATGGTAAAAACAGGTTTATAAATAATACCAATGCTACAACTCCAAGTATAGACCTATACAATAACTCTACTGACCCAATATTTGCAATGGGTAATTACTGGAATACGAATATAGAATCGGAAGTTGAGGCAAAAATCTTTCACCAACCAGATAGCTCAACATTAGGACTAGTTACATACAGCAACTTTATTTTACCAGTTGAGTTAATCTCTTTCACTGGCGTTCGCAATGGTACAGACGTTAACCTTTCATGGATTACAGCGCAGGAAATAAATAGCCGTTCTTTTGTGGTTGAAAGAAGTTTTGATGGTACAAATTTCTCTAGCGTTGGTACGGTAAATGCTTCTGGAAGCTCTAATGTACCCGTTAACTACAGCTATACAAATATTAATGCCAACCCCTATGGTGGTTATGTATATTATAGGCTAAAATTGGTTGATATGGATAACAGCTATCAATACTCAAATATTGTTGCGGTTTCTTTTCCAACTACGCAAACAATGCTTGTACGCCACTATCCATCTATATTGCAGCCTGGGCAACAAATCCATTTTGAACTGGCTGCCGATGAAAATAAACAGGTGAATGTTCAGTTTATTGATGCTTCCGGAAAATTAATTGCTACCAATAAAATAATGTTACAGGCTGGCTTCAATAATATTAATGTAGATGTGCCTGCAAATGTTGCGAAAGGTATGCTAGTGGTTAAATTATCTGCAAAAAGTTTTAGTAAAACAATTAAAGTTGTTTTACAATAATTATTCTAACTATTGATATAAAGCCATCCGATATTGGATGGCTTTATTGTTTTGCTTAATTAGATTCCGCTTCGGGGAGTTTTATTTCTTTTACTTCCGTATCTACTGTTGCTGTATCATTTATAATTGGTTTATTCACGGGCACTTCTTCAACTTTTATCCAAACAGAATATTCGTTGGGATAAATCTTACCTCCAAAATTGGTGGCATAAACCTTTGTGTAAACTGCACCTAAATATAAAATAGCCGCACTATAATAAACCCATATCATTAGTATAACTACCGATCCTGCTGCGCCATAAATATTGGTAAGGGTACTCTTGCCTAGGTAAATACCAATTGCATATTTGCCCAACATAAATAAAACCGCCGTAATAAGCGCACCAACCAGAACGTCTTTCCATTTAATTTTTGCATCGGGCAACACTTTAAAAATAGCCCCAAAGAGTATGGTTGTAATAATAAGGGAAATAAGATTATCCATCACAAGTACCATAATTTCTCCTGAGGCAGAAAACCACTCTGTTAATTTGTTACTTAATGCTGCCACAAGCGCATTTAATAATAAAGAAACCACAAATACAAAGCCAAGGCTGATAATCAGGGAAAAAGAAATAAGCCTGTCAATGAGTAATTTCCACCACACTTTTTTGGCACGCAGAAGCCTTAAACCCCATATTCTATTTAAAGAGTCTTGAATTTCTCCAAAAATTCCGGTAGCTCCTATTACCAATACAATGATGCCTATTGCGGTAGCAAAAAAGTTGTCGTTGCTTAAATGAATGTTTTGTACGGCTGTTTGTACCTGAAGTGCTGCTTCCTTGCCAACTAAATCACTAATTTCTCCATACAATTCGCCTCTTATAGCTTCTTCGCCAAACAATTTGCCTGTAATAGTAAGCATTATGATTAGTAGTGGCGCCAATGATAATATGGTATAGTATGCCAAAGAAGCACTATACTTAAGTACATTATCTGCAATAAATTCCGATATTACTTGCTTATTAAACTTAAAAAAGCCTACGGCCTGTTTTTTCATTCATTTTGTTATTGAATAATGTCTTAATGTACAACAAACCTGCCATTACAAGCATCTAATATTACATTTTTGGCGTCTTTTTAATTTGGCAGCATTTTGGTATTATACAGATATCTCTTCAACAATTAAAAAAAATTGATATGGCAAACGGAAAATTTATAGCAGGTATTTTATTAGGCGCAGCAGCCGGTGCTGCATTGGGCGTTTTGTTTGCTCCCGAAAAAGGAGAAGACACTCGTAAAAAAATTAAAAAAAGAACCTCCGAAATGGGTGAAGACTTAAAGACAAAGTTTGATGAAATGGCTGAAAACTTTAAGAAAAAATTTAAAGACATTAAAAATGATGCCGATGAGATGATAGAAAAAACACAACGCCAGGTTTAAACCCTATATACTAAAGAGCATCATACGCATGGAAGAACAAAAAAAAGATACATCATTTGAGGCACTTTTTGCCAAAGCCGGAGATTATATAGAAACCAGGATTGACCTTGTAAAGCTTAAAACAACCAGAACAACAAGCGATATTGTTTCCTCTATTTTGAGTAAAGTAATTGTTGGCTTGTTTGTTTTAATTTTTTTAATGATGGTAAATATTGGCCTGGCTATCTTAATTGGGAGTGCCTTGGGAAAAACCTATTATGGCTTTTTTATTTTAGGTGGCTTTTATGGCTTGCTGGCAATAGTGTTTCACTTGTTTAGAAGAGACTGGATAAAAAACCCTGTATCCAGTAAGATTATAAAAAAAATGACCCGGCTATGATAAATAACGAAACTGAACTAGACAAGGCTATTGAAGCTTTGGAGCAAAAACGTATGCTACAAGAGGAGGCTCTTATTGAGCAATTTCATGCAACAAAAGAAAGTTTAGAGCCGGCAAATATTATTAAATCTTCGTTAGGGGTACTTGGCTCTTCCAGCATAATTGGCCCTGTTTTAAAAACTGCCGGTACTATTGGCGTTGGGCTTTTAACTAATAAATTAATGGGCGGCGCAGCAGTTTCTGGTGGAAAAGGATTGATGAAAACTGTTTTAAAACAGTCTGCGGCAAAATCTGTAATCAAAAATTTTGACAAGATAAAAGCTTATGGCTTATCGATTTATAAAAATTTATTTGAAAATAAAGCCTGAATTGAATTTTGAATAAAAAATAATAGTAATATTGGTGTACAATTAATTAATCCTCCTCCTCCAAAAACCCGTACTTACCTCCAATACATTCATTGTAAAGCTGTCGTCCAATTTTCCTGTGCAATACTGTTAACCACAAAAAATTAACCTCTATGCAACAGCACAACGAAAGTTTTGAAATCATCACTGAAAGAATCAGAGAGATTAAAACAGCACTATTCAAACCAGAAATTAATTCTGAATTAATGCTGCCCAATAACATTATCCAGGTACTAAAAATGGATGATTCGGGCAATATTTGGTTTTTTACTTCATGCAATAAAAGGCAAGCCGCTAACATCAATAAAACCTTTTATGCCTACCTAGACTTTTATAAAAAAGGCGCAGATACTCGATTGATGATTAACGGGCCTGCATATATTGTAGATGAAAAAAATGATGTGCAGGAATTAATAAAGCAAAGCTACTATAGTACCACAGTATCGCCCAGCCTTGTGTTAATCAAAATGAAAATTATGCAGGCCGAATATTTTGAAGGTTATAACTCTTCAACAGAAGCTTCCTGGACACAGCGTTTTATGAACACCATTAATCATTGGTTTTCTGATGAAGGTCCTAAAACTTTTAATTTTAGATAAGCTTAATATCTACCTTACATCAATAGTAAAGGGTTGCAATTGCAACCCTTTACTATTGATCCTTTACCCAATCAGGCTTTTGCTTTAAATTTCTCTATTGCTGCTTTTGAAAAATCACTTAGTACCAACCTTCCGCTTATAGCGGCTCTTTCTTTTAAAAGTGTATCCCAATGCTCAGTTCCTGTCCAAAACATTTTTTTCATTTCGGCCATTGCCTCAGGGTTTGAATGTGAAAGCGTATTGGCAAGTCTGGCAATAGATTCGTCCATATTGCCAATGCTGGTATGAACTTCTGCAAATAACCCTTTCTTTTTTGCCCAATCGCAATTGCGCCACATACCTGCATCAGTAGCCAATGCGCCAAATGCTGCAATCCCTATTTTTCTTTCTACTGCAGGGCCTACCACAAATGGGCCAATACCAACCGCTAACTCGCTTAGTTTGATATCTGCACCTTCAACTGCAATTGCGTAATCTGCTGCAGCTGCAATACCCACGCCGCCACCAACAGCCTTACCCTGTATTCTGGCAACAATAAATTTGGGGCATTTGCGCATTGCGTTTATTACGTTGGCAAACCCACTAAAAAATTGAAGCCCTTCTGCTTCGTTTTTAATTTCTACCAATTCGCTAAATGAGGCACCAGAGCAAAATGTTCTGTCGCCGGCACTTTTTAGCACTATCACTTTTGTTTCGTCATGTGTGCCTGCAAAGTGAATTTCATACGCCAGTTGCTCCAGTATTTTGCTTGGTAAAGAATTACTTTGAGGGTGAAAAAATTCTATTGTTGTTATACCATTGTGGGTTTCGCTTCTTACATATTCCATATTAAACTTCTATTGATTAGTGGGTTTTAAAGTTAATTAATACAAATAAAAAAGTTGCAACGTTGTTTATCATTTAACTACTTCTTTCATTTGAACCATGGTTAAAATTGTTGCCACTCCGGTCAACTCCTCTGTTTCATCAAAAATTTCTACATACCATTTTACAATGCCCTTTGGTATATCCTGTCCTTTTACGAATGGCACATCAGGGTTTATCTCTTTAAGTTCCTGGGCAATTTTTTCTTTACAGGTAAACCGAATATAAATACTGTTACCTGGATAAACAGGTTTGGTAAAACGTAACTCATCAATACCATAATTTAATAAGACCGGGTTTTTATCAAAACTGTCAACAAACAAACCGGCGGCAGCACTCATAATAAAATAGCCATGTGCCACCTGTTGCTCAAACATGGTGCCATCAAAGTTGGTATTTTTTAAGTGTGCATAAAACTGGTCGCCGCTCAATAAAGCAAACTTATCAATATCCTCGCTTGTAATCACTCGTTTTTCTGTTATTAGCTGATCTCCTATTTGCAATTCTTCAAAATATTTTTTGAAAGGATGTGTGCCATCAACATTTCCTTTGGCATTGGGTTGATAAACATTGCTAATAGCAGTAAGCATTGTAGGTGAGCCTTGTATGGCAGTACGCTGCAAATAATGTTTAATCCCACGCAAACCACCCATTTCTTCACCACCACCAGCTCTTCCCGGACCACCATGTACCAGCAATGGCAATGGAGAACCATGACCTGTACTCTCTTTGGCACATTCTTCATTTAATACCAATATTCTTCCATGAAAAGTTGCAGCTCCCAACACATACTGCCTTGCGATAGATGCATCGGCGGTTATAATAGAAGAACAAAGACTGCCTTTGCCAAGTTTGCTCAGGGCAATAACCTCTTCCATTGTTTTATACGGCATAAGGGTGCTAACAGGGCCAAATGCTTCTACATTGTGCGAAGCGGTTGCAGCAAAAGGGCTTTCGTTTAGCAATAATAGAGGACTGATAAATGCTCCTGCATTTGCATCGGCATCAATAACCAAAACGCTATCCAAAGAGCCGTAAATTATTTGAGAAGAGGCCAGCAGTTTTTGTACCTGAGCTTTTACTTCGTTTCTTTGCTCTTGCCCTGCAAGCGAGCCCATTCTCACTTTTTCGTTCTGTGGATTTCCGATAGCCGTTTTATCTAATGCTGTTTTTAATGCTTTAGAAACATCTTCTATTTTATTTTCAGGAACAAAAATTCTTCTTACTGCTGTACATTTTTGTCCTGCCTTTACGGTAATTTCTTTTTTTACTTCTTTAATAAAAATATCCCATTCGGGCATTCCTGGTTCTACATCGGGGCCAAGCACCATACAGTTTAAAGAGTCGGCTTCCATATTAAATGGTACAGATTCGCCCAAAATTTGTGGATGAGATTTTAATTTTAAACCTGTGGAAGCAGAGCCTGTAAACGTAACTACATCCTGTGATGTAACATAGTTGAGCATATCGCCTGCGCTGCCACAAAGCAACTGCAATGCGCCCTCGGGCAATATGTTGCTTGAAATAATTTCCTGCACTACAGCTTCTGTTAAATAGCTGGTTACTGTTGCCGGTTTTACAACGGCAGGCATACCAGCCAATAGGTTTACGGCTATTTTTTCTAACATTCCCCACACGGGGAAATTATACGCATTAATATGAATGGCAACACCCTCTTTTGGTACAAGTAAATGATGGCCCATAAAACTGCCTTCTTTACTCAACGCAATAGGGTCTCCATCGAGACAAAAAGGGTCGTCTGGCAATTTTCTGCGCAATGATGCATTGGAAAATAAGTTACCAATACCGCCTTCAATATCTATCCAACTATCTATCCTTGTTGCACCTGATTGATAGCTTATATTGTAAAACTTTTCTTTATGCTGCAAAAGATGTAGTGCTAATGCACGCAACATTCTGCCTCTTTGCTGAAAACTCATTTTTCGCAAAGCAGGGTTTCCTTTTTCCCGGGCATATTGCAGCGCATCTTTAAAATCTATTCCTTTAGTGCTGGTATTGGCAATAACATCTCCTGTTACAGCATTAAACAGTTGCTGGCCATCTCCATCTCCGGCAACCCACTTTCCAGCAACATAATTTTTAAGTTGGTACATAATGACAATTAAGGAGCAAAACTAAGGAATGCCTGTATAAAAATGTGCTTACTAAGCAAAGCATTTGCATTGCTATAATTAAAATTAGCTTTAGCTTTATTAACAATGATACCATATTACTGATACAATCCCTTTTATGAAATTTTACTTATTTGCTATTATTTTAATTGGAGCATCGGCATCGTGCAAAAGCACCAAAAACAATGTTGATTGTATTGGAGAAGCTAAAAAAGATTGCATATGTACTATGCAATACGAACCTGTATGTGGGTGCGACGGAAAAACTTATGGTAATCCCTGTCTTGCTTCATGTGCCGGTGTAAAATCATTTAAAAAGGGAGCATGTCCCGAAAAAAATCCTTAAACAATTAGACCGAATTGTTTGAAGTGATGTGTAACATGTTTGTGATGCAGCAATACCCATTCTTCAAAATTTAAAGAACCAAATACGGGGTGCACTGTAGTTTTGTCTGCATTAGTTTTAAAATAGGTTACAAAGTTTTCTACCGAGTTTCGGAGGTTTTCTTTTGCTTCTTCAAGAGTGCCAAATCGGTAAGGAAGTGCTGTATCGCCTAAAACAGAAGCTGGTGCTTTTGTATTTTCCCTAAATGTTTTATCACTATAGATAAATGCTTTGTACTTCGGCAAATGTTCTTGGGGGGTTACCAAGGGAAAAATAATTTTTTCATAACTCACATCAAAAAAATCAGCAAGGTGTTCCAACATTTGTTGTGCATTCATTACTCCCCACTTTGCGTTTGTTTCTTTGGATAAATTATTTAGAGTTTCAAACATTTTATCCTGCATAAATAATAGTTTTTCCTGGTTCATATTTTTTAAATTTTAACTTCCCCACCATTTACCACCGCTCTCAAATCTTCATGAATTTTTCCATTAGTAGCCAATACATGTGGCTGATAAACAGAAAAAGGATTGCCTTCAAAATCTGTAACCATGCCTCCGGCCTCTTTCACAATCAAATACCCCGCAGCACTATCCCATGCTTGTAATTGATGTTCATAAAAACCATCGAACCTGCCGGCAGCTACCCAGCAAAGATCTATAGCTGCACTACCAAGACGGCGAACGGGTATTCCTTTTCTGATTAGTTTTTCAAAAACCTGCAATGGGCCATTGGGTGCATCTAAATAAGTGTATGGAAACCCGGTAACCAGGCAGCTATGAATCAACTCTGTTTTTTCGCTTACATGAATTTTTTTGTTATTCAATGATGCTCCAAATCCCTTTTGTGCAAAATATAGCTCGTTTATAATTGGGGCATAAACTGCAGCTAATATCATTTCACCATCTTTTTCTAAGCCAATGCTAACACAGCATAAAGGGATGCCATTGGCAAAATTTACCGTGCCGTCAATTGGGTCAATAATCCATTTGTATTCACTATTAGTAACAATTTCTCCGGTTTCTTCACTCAAAATAAAATGGTCTGGGTGGTCATGTTGTATCACAGCTATAATAGCTTTTTCTGCAGCATGATCTGCTTCTGTAACAAGGTTATTAACTCCCTCTTTATTAGAAATTTTAAACGTTCCGTTGTAAAAATGTTGCAATTGTGCGGCTCCGGCCTGCACCGCATTAAGCAAAGTAGTTTTGAGCATACACAAAGATAAAATTTGATTAATGATTTTGCTATTTTAGATTGTTGCTTTGCTTACAACAAAAAATTATCATGTTCAAGTCATAACTTTCCTATTATTTCGCACAAACAAAAAACTGTATTGTTACTATCTATTATCATAGTTAATTACAATGTAAAATATTTTCTGGAGCAATGCCTGCATTCGGTCCTAAAAGCTTGTGTGGGAGTTGATGCAGAAATTATTGTAATTGACAACAATAGTACAGATGGGAGCAAAGAGTGGTTGCAGCCAAAGTTTCCGTCGGTAAATTTTATTTGGCAAAGCAGCAATGATGGTTTTGGAAAAGCTAATAACAAAGCACTAAAGCAGGCAAAGGGAAATTTTATACTATTTCTTAACCCAGATACCATTATTGCTGAAGATAGTCTTCGGCTTTGTATGGAGCAAATGCAGGCTGATAAAAATATAGGTGCTTTGGGAGTACGAATGATTGATGGCTCTGGCTATTTTTTAAAAGAAAGTAAAAGAGGGTTGCCCACTGCAACTGCCGCCTTTAATAAAATGAGCGGACTTGCCGCAATATTCCCACACTCAAAATTATTTGCAGCATATTATGCCGGCCATCTAAAAGAAAATGAAAACAACACGGTGGATGTACTTGCCGGAGCTTTTATGATGTTAAGCAAAAAAGCTGTAGAAATAACCAATGGTTTTGATGAAGATTTTTTTATGTATGGCGAAGATGTTGATCTGTGCTACCGTATTCAAAAAGCAGGGCTAAAAAATTTTTATTTTGCCGGAACTACCATTATTCATTTTAAGGGAGAGAGTACGCAAAAATTATCTCCTTCGTATAATAAACATTTTTATGGTGCCATGAAATTGTTTGTGCAAAAACATTTTGCACAAAAAAAAGCGACGGTATTTTTTTCCAAAACCGGCATTGCTTTTAGTAAATTGATGGTAGGCTTTAAACCGTTGTTGGCCCCTAAAAAAGAAACTCAACAAATCAATATAACTTCAGCCATTGCAGGCACACAGGCCGAATGTGACGAGTGTATTCAGTTAATAAAATATGCCGAAACCCCTATCCCGCTCATTGGCAGAATAACCCCTTTGCCACAGGAAGCAAATACTATTGAAAGTATTGATAAAATAGAAGCCATTTTAAAAAATAGAAATATTAGACAGTTGATTTTTTGCAGCGGTAGCCTTTCAAATAAAAAAATAATTGATACTGCAGATAAAATAAAAGGAAAAATTCAAATGCTTTTTTGGGAAAGAGGTAGTAGTAGCATTGTTGGTAGTAATAATAAAAATAGTACGGGTGTATTTATTTATAAGCCATAGCGTTTTGTATTTTTTCAAGCCAATCTAAAACAACTCTCTTGTTTATAGATCTAAATTCGATTGGTTGAATTTTGAAAGGAAAGTTTTGTACTTTTTGTAAAACATTTTGTAACTGAAACGCATCCTGCGTACAACTAAAAAATCGCTGTTGTTCCATTAAATATTTACCTAGATATTTCTGTTCTCCCTGGCCTGGTGTGGGTACGATAATTGCTTTTTTTTCCAGAGCAACAAGGTCCATTATGGTTGAGTACCCGCTTCTGCAAATAATTAGTGAGGCTTTTTTTATTTCTTTTGCCAATTCTTTTGAAGATAGATAATTATGAATCTTTAAAGTGGCAGTTTGCTTTATTTCACTTTTATTCACTAGTGGCAATCCTCTTACCAACACTGCATTTTGGTGATATGTTTCTAATTGCTTTAGTAACGCATTTTCCCATATTGTTCTCTGTGGTTCCGGGCCCGAAAGAATAATCAATAAACTATTGTCGGCTTCAATTTTGTCTTCTTCCTGCAGCCTCGTTAACGGCCCGATGTTTTTTACAGAGATATCCGGCATTGTTTCAGGATGTGACAGTTTACCAGCCAACCCGTTTTTTTCGAAATCTGGCACCCAACATTCAGAAAAATTTTTAATGAATTTATAATGAATTTTTTGTGCTATTGTATTTATAAAGTTGGAATATCCGGTTTCAATAAATAGCTGATGGGTAATATATGCAGACGGTACTTTTTTTGAATAAAGGCCAAACCGATTATCGGAAATGACAGCATCTATGCGTTTTTCTGCAATTGTACTTTTCAGCCAGTTGTTTTCATTTTTTATACATTTTATAATGCTAGGCACTTGTAGTAACAGTTTAAAAAAGAATGTTTTACTACTTTTTCCATAACGAATATTATATCCTGATAGTTTTAAAATCTCTCTGTGGGGCAACTCATTTTGCAACAATCTGCCAATGGCGCCATCAGCAGCTAATACTACTGTGGCTCCGGCTTCTTCCAATATTTTTACTATAGGAATTATCCTGGTTGCGTGGCCCAGCCCCCAATCCAATGGTGCTATCAGTATCCTCGGCTTATCATTCTGTATGTTAATTTTTTCAACGGCCATACTGCAAATACAATATTTTTTAATGAAAATAGTTTAAATTGTATCGTGAAAAGTATGAAGAACGTTACAAAAATATCTGCACTATTATTAATTGCCATTGTTTTGGTTTGTACAAGTTGCTCGTCCTCCAAGAAGGGATCGTGTGGTTGCCCAAATAAACAAGGGTTGGTTGGTTATAAGTAAACAGAAAAATTAAAATCCAAAATGAACAACACAAACAGGGATTTACTGGTGTTATTCAAGCAGGAACTAAGAAGCCCTCAGGCTATTGAAAGAGAAGTTTCATGGCTGCACGACTTATTATATTCTGTAGAAAAATTTGACAATCTTATTCCTTCTCATGAGTTGATTGATGTGAATCAATATAAAATTATTCGCAAAGCATTAGCAATAAAAAAATATTTACTCAGCAAAAAAGAAAAACCTTTTGTTTTTTTAAATAATAAAAATTAAACTTTTTTATAGAACGGAAAAGGGGTGTTTTAATAAAACACCCCTTTTTTGTGCGTAGATAACTATGATAATTTTTCCAAAGCTCTTTGTAATTTGGCTAGCATGGTTTCTATATCTTCTTTTTTACAGCAACCCACACTTAGCCTGTACCAGGTGCTGTCTTTTTCGGCACCAAATGCATAAAATGGCACCAACGCAAGTTTTGCTTCATTTAAAATATAGGATGTTACATCCGGTTGTGTTTTCAACAATGTTCCATCTCCGGTTTTCTTGCCTACCAGGTTTATTTTTACAGTAAGATACATTGCAGCCTGTGGCGCAATGGCTTCTATATTGTATCCCGCTTCATGCAATTTTTGAACACCATTATATATTGCTATAAGCCTATAAGAAATTTCGCTGCGAAAATGGGCTAGAAATTCGCTTACAGCATCTGTATTATTTAAAAATTTGGCGGTTGCTTTTTGTTCTGCCATTGGTGCCCAACTGCCTACATGGCTATTAATGGCCCTCATTTTTGCAATTACCTCTGTAGGGCCCAGCGACCAACCAACCCTTACCCCTGTTGCTGCAAATGCTTTGCTGATACCATCAATAAAAATGGTGTATTTCTTCATTTCAGGCCTTAAAGAAACCGGATTATAATGTACCGTATTACCAAAAGTAAGTGTCCAATAAATTTGGTCGTATAAAATGTATAACTTCTTTTCGCCCTCAGCTCTGCGGTTATTTTCTGCAATAATCAGATCGCAAATTGCTTCTAATTCTTCCTTTTTAAACGTGGTTCCTGTTGGGTTTAAGGGAGAACAAACTGCAATCAATGCAGCATTTTTTACATGAGGCGCAATCTGTTCTGCCGTTGGCATAAAATTGTTTTCCCGGGTTGCTTCAATCATTACATGCTCTCCTTCGGTAAAATGAACATAGTGATTATTATTCCAACTTGGCACTGGATAAATTACTTTATCGCCCCTATCCACAATTGCCCTATATGTGGCATAAATTAAAGGACGCCCACCGTTTGATATCAGTATTTCTGACGGGCTATAATCCAAGCCTTCATTTGCTTTAATAAAGTTGCTTACTGCAATTCGAAGATCGAGTTCCCCATCCGCAGCCGGGTATGTTGTATATCCTTCTTTGTACGCTTCAATTATTTCTTTTTCCAACTGTGCAGGAATGGGAAACTGCGTAGAATCAAAATCGCCAATAGTATAGTTATAAATATGATCTCCCTTGCTTATTTTTTCTTTAATAATACCTCCTAATTTTACAATTTCGCTCCCTATTAAGGTTTCGGCAAGCTGGCTTAGTTTATAATTACTCATACTATGGAATTTATGTTTAAAAACTGCACAAAGGTACTCTATATGCCTTTCTTTTCAAAGCAGCCCAAATACCAGATAATGGGCTTATTGTCAAAAAAAATTGATATGTAGTATGTTGAAACCTGAAAAAAACGTACTTTCACCCACTCCACATTTGTGGTTATTTCGATTGCCAGCCAAACCTTTAAAACAATAAACTGTTTAGTAGAAAAGCTATGTTCAATTTAATTCTTTTTGGCCCTCCGGGTAGTGGCAAGGGTACGCAAAGTGAAAAACTGATTAGTAAGTATGGTTTAAAACATTTGAGTACAGGAGATTTGCTTCGTTCAGAAATAAGCAGGAAGACCTCTCTTGGTTTAGAAGCAAAAAATTTTATGGACAGGGGACAACTGGTTCCCGATGAGGTGGTGATTGGTATGATAAGTTCTGCCCTGGATGATAACCCAAACTCAAAAGGGTTTTTATTTGACGGGTTTCCTCGTACATCTGCCCAGGCAGAAGCACTAGATAAGCTGCTGGACCTTAAGAAAACCTCAATTGCAGTAATGCTTGCACTAGAAGTAAGCGAAGAAGAGCTTGTAAAACGCTTACTAAAGCGTGGCGAAACCAGCGGAAGAAGCGATGATACAAATGAACAGGTAATAAGAGCAAGAATAGCAGAATACCGCACCAAAACCGAAGTTGTTGCAGATTACTATCGACATTTTGATAAAGTAGTGAGAGTAAAAGGCGAGGGCGGTATTAACGAAATATTTGAAAGCCTTAGTAAAGAAATTGATAAAAGACAATAAAAATCAAGCCCCGCAAATGCGGGGTTTTTTGGCTTGTCTTTCTATAGTAATCAAAAAAGAAAAAACGTTTTCTTCGTAACTTGCAGTCATGGAAAATCGTACAGAAGTTAATTCTATTGGTGAGTTTGGATTAATAGATCACCTCCTTAAAAATAATGATACAAAGGTTAGCTCTACATTGCTTTCTGTAGGAGACGATGCTGCGGTAATTGACCATTTTGGCAGGCAAACAGTGGTTTCTACCGATCTTTTACTAGAAGGTATTCACTTTGATTTAAGTTACACACCACTTAAACATCTTGGTTATAAAAGCGTGGTAGTAAACCTTAGTGATATTTATGCCATGAATGCAACTCCTACACAAATTACTGTGAGCATTGGTTTTAGCAACCGTTTTAGTGTAGAGGCTTTGGATGAGTTTTATGCTGGGGTATATGCTGCCTGTGAACAATACAATGTTGACTTAATTGGTGGCGACACAACAAGTTCGCAACGTGGTTTTGTAATAAGTGTTACTGCAATTGGAGAAGTGGCTCCCGATAGCTATGTTACAAGAAGTGGTGCAAAAAGTGGTGACCTTATTTGTGTAAGCGGAGACTTGGGTGGTGCTTTTTTAGGGCTTACATTGCTAGAAAGAGAAAGGAAAATTTTTGAGGAAACCGGCTCGCAGCCCGACCTGGAAAATCAGGCATATATTGTAGGAAGATTATTGAAACCCGAAGCAAGAAAAGATATTGTAGAATATTTTGCAGAGGCTGAAATTAAACCCACCAGTATGATGGATATTAGCGATGGGTTGAGCAGCGACATTATGCATATTTGTAAACAAAGCAATGTGGGTTGTGTTTTGTACGAAGACAAGCTTCCTTTGAATGATGAAGCAAAAGAGTTTGCATACAAATTACAATTGGATCCTACAGCTTGCGCATTGAGCGGTGGTGAAGATTATGAACTATTGTTTACCGTAAGCCAGGCAGATTATGAAAAAATAAAAAGCAACCCTGGCATTAGCATCATTGGCTATATTACAGATGCTTCAGAGGGTAAACATATAATTACTCGTGGCGGTAATAAGCATGAATTGGTAGCCCAGGGATGGAACCATCATAAATAATTTTTCATGAAATATATCCTTACCTTTTTCTGTTTTGTATTATCAATATCTGCTTGCTCTAAAAAAGACGGCGGTAATAATCCAGTATTAGACATACTGGAAGTAAAAGCTGCTGATATGTCTTTTTTACCTGAAGTGAGGGCATCGGGCCTTGTTATTAAAAATACTGAAGGGGTTGCAGAAGACATGTTGCAGACATTAAAAAACAATGCTGTCAATTGTGTGCGCCTGCGCTTGTGGAAAAACCCTTCTTCTCCTACATCTTCTTTTAATACCGTAAAAGCCCTGGCACAGGAAGTAAAAAACAAGGGTATGAAAGTGTGGTTAACAGTTCATTACTCAGATACCTGGGCCGACCCAGGCCATCAACAAAAACCTGCTGCATGGGCTGCAGCAACATTTGCCCAATTAAAAGACAGCGTTACTGCTTATACAAAAAAAATTGTGCAAGAAATAAATCCCGATTATATACAGATTGGCAATGAAATTAACGATGGCTTTTTGTGGCCGGAAGGCCGCATGAGCATCAACCTTGCTCAATTGAAAGAGTTGCTTACTGCCGGCACACAAGCGGTAAGAAGCTTTGCACCTAATTGTAAAATAATGTTGCACTGCGCCGGATACAACGATGCCAATTATTTCTTCAACACATTATCGTCTATTGATTATGATATTATGGCGGTATCCTATTATCCTACATGGCATGGTAAAGACCTGAATGTTTTAAAGACATCACTTAATGGCCTTACAACAACATTCAACAAACCGTTGGTAATAGCAGAAACGGCTTATCCATTCAGTTTTGGTTTCAACGATTATACCAATAATATTATCGGAGACAACAGTCAAATTATTTCTTCATATCCTGCTACAGAACAAGGGCAGAAAGATTTTTTATTGCGTATCAAATCTATCGTAAACGAAAATAGTCTTGGCCTTGGTTTTTGTTATTGGGGTGCAGAATGGATTTCGATGTATGGCTCTACATCAACCAATGGTTCCAGTTGGGAAAACCAGGCTCTATGGAATTTTAGTAATAAGGCTGTACCTGCTATTGAGGTTTTTAAGGATTAAAGTGCTTTAAATGACACATGGTATCAATCCGGTTTAATTTCTTCCAAAAAATTTAAATCCGAAACTAATATCCATCTCTCCATATTTTAAATGTGGGTCATAATTTCTGTTTGAATACTTAAATCCTTTTTCTTTAAATGCCCTGCGGCTGCCTGCTTTTGCAAATAGTATTGTTCCGCCTCCATGACTGTTTTGATGAATAACGTATTCAACGCCAATACCAAGTTTATACCTAAGAGAATTATCATATAAATCTAGCTTCCGGTTATTAATAATAATATTAGCAATATTGGTTGGCGAAGGGTTGTACACAATACTGGTATCATACGTCAATCTGTTGCCACTTACCATAAGCCCAACGTATGGATAAATATTCAACCTACTATTTTTAATAAGATCATAACCGTAATCCAAATAAATTGCACTAAAGGAACTAAGTTTTATTGTAGCTTCTCCATTGCTAACTTTTTTTGGCTTTCCAAATGCAAAAAAAGTTAGGTCAAAAACACTACGGCCGCTTTTTCCAGAAAAACCTAAACCAAAGGTCCATGCATTTCCTTTCATTGCAGCAAAGCCGCTAGAAGCGTTATCTGCATTAAGTTTGTTAAGATCTAGGCTTGACATATTTGCAAATACCATAAAAGATGAATAACTATCGGATTTCCGTCTTAGTTCAAAAATCCGTTTCTGTAGCATTTTTACTGTATCATTTTCTAGGTATTGCTGCACATATTTCTTATGCATTTTTCCTATTTCTGTATTGTAATAGCGTAAAGAATCCCTTTTATTTTGTGTAAATGCAGGAACTGTAATAAGGGAACATACTAAGATGGTAAGTACTTTTTTCATGAAACAGATTTATTGGTTTAAGTTTAAACAAGATGGAGATTATTTTATTTTCTATTGTAAATTGAATAAAATTTTTTTATGAATGTGTTTTTTCGTTTAATAATTTTTCTGGCCATAATATTTTTTATTTCCTGTAAAGGAAAACAGGAAAAAAACAATCCAGTTGCAGATGTAATAATTAAAGACTCTATCGCTCCCACTGTTAGTGAAATTAATAAAGACTATCTTCTGTCCGCCACAGGAAAGCAAATTTTATTACTGCTTAAAAACAAACAGTACGATAGCCTTACTGTTTACTTTTCTGATAGCGTTCATTTTTCTCCTTATGGTTTTATTGGCAGCGGAGAACAAACCTTAACTGCTGCTCAATTTTCCTCTTTGCTTTCATCCAATAAAAAAATAAAATGGGGCGATTATGACGGTAGTGGCGAACCCATTGATTTAACCGCAAAAGAATACTTACAAAAATTTGTGTACAACGCCGATTTTTTAAATGCAGAAAAAGTGAGTGTAGATAAATTCATCGGTTCCGGAAATTCTTTAAACAATCTTAAAAGCATTTATCCAAATGCTCGTTTTATAGAGTATCACTTTTCAGGCTTTGATAAAAAGTATGCTGGTATGGACTGGGCAAGCCTACGCCTTGTTTTTACAGAAAAAGATAATAAATACCTCTTGGTTGCTTTTGTAAACGACCGTTGGACCATTTAACAAAGCATTCATAAACATATTCGCATATAGCTAATGCAAATAGTTTAATTTAGTTTATTACCTGCCATGCGTGGATTTTTGTTTCAGCTTTCGTTCGTTTTTACCATTGTGTTGTTCGCATCCTGTGCGTCAACAAAAAACTATTCCCCCAACAAAAAATATCCAAAGGAAAGGCTTCAAAAAGATTATAGCCTTTTAAGAAATATACTGGAAGCAAAACATCCGTCTTTGTATTGGTACACACCAAAGGATAGTATGGATTTTTATTTTAATCAATATTATGCAGCTATTAAAGATAGTATGACGGAGCAACAGTTTATTTGGAATGTGCTTGCGCCAACTATTGACAAAATTCATTGCGGACACACTAGTATTGGCAGCAGCAACGGTTACAGAAAATGGATACAAGGTAAACAATTGCCATCGTTTCCGCTTTATTTTAAAGTATGGAACGATACCATGGCGGTAACAGGCAACCTTAACCGAAAAGACAGCATTTTTAAACGAGGCACTATTGTTACTTCTATAAATGGGCAATCGAGCAGCCAACTAATCCGCCATATTTTTGGTTTTTTGCCCGAAGATGGATATGCAAATAATATCAACTACATCCGTATGAGTGCTAATTTTCCATACTATCATCGCAATATTTATGGTTTAAGCAAATCGTATAAAGTAGATTATATTGATGTTAACGGTCTTGCAAAATCTACCAATATTCCGTTGTGGACTCCTGTAAGGGATACAACAAAAAAAACCGCTGATAGTATTAAAAAAACAAAACCGCCCAAGCCTCCCAAAATATCAAAAGCCAAACGATTAGAAGCATTGCGTTCTTTTAGCATTGATAGCAGTGGCAAATTTGCTACCATGGTATTGAATACTTTCAGCAAAGGGCATTTACGAACTTTTTTTAGACGCTCTTTTAGGCAGATACAAAATAAAAATATCAACAACCTTATTTTGGATGTTAGAAGCAATGGTGGTGGCAGGGTTTTATCTTCTACCTTACTTACTAAGTATCTTAGCAGACAATCTTTTAAAGTAGCAGATTCGGTATATGCAAAAGCCCGTGGAGTTGGCCCTTATGGTAAATATATTAAAGGCAGTTTTTTAAATTCTGTTGAAATGTTTTTTATTAGCAAAAAACATAAAGATGGCAATTATCATATCGGCCATTTGGAAAGAAAAGTATTTAAGCCAAAAAAGAAAAATCATTTTGATGGAAAGCTGTATGTACTCATAAATGGGCCTAGTTTTTCTGCAACAGCTCTTTTATGTAACGCTTTAAAAGGGCAAAAAGATATTTTATTGGTAGGGGAAGAAACCGGAGGCGGTTGGCATGGCAATAGCGGTATTATGATTCCTGATATAAAACTCCCTCATACCAAAACTACAGTAAGGTTGCCTTTATACAGGGTTGTACAATATAATCATGTTTTAAAAACAGGTACAGGAGTACCACCCGATTGGTATATTGGCACCAGCTACGACGCTTTAAAAAAAGGGTATGATTTTAAAATGAAAGAAGTGGTTAAAAAAATAATGGCTGATTCCCGGTAAAGAATTAGCTTGTCAGACAAGCATATTAAATTCATCGCCATCTCTCCAAAAAGGAAATTTTGTCCTTACATTTTCCAAGTGTTCTTTTTGCAGCGTAATGGTAAAAACATCTTCCTCATCTGCACAGTGGTACAATACTTCACCCAAAGGATCAATTACCATGCTGTTACCGCTATGGTAAATATCGTTTCCATCTTTGCCCACACGGTTCACCCCAATCACATAACATTGATTTTCTATGGCCCTTGCACACAGCAAGGTTTTCCAAGCATGGCTGCGACGTTCGGGCCAGTTGGCTATATAAATTAACACATCATATTCTGGTACAAGATTTCCGTCTTCATTTTTTTGAAGTTGCTGCCTAGCCCACACCGGAAAACGCAAATCGTAACAAACCTGCAAGTTTATTTTCCAGCCTTTTACTGAGGCAATGGTTCTTTTGTTGCCGGCATTATAATGCTCATCTTCGCCAGCAAATGCAAAACGGTGCCGCTTATCGTATATTCCATACTGGCCATTTGGCAACATCCATACAAAGCGATTGTAGTAGTTTTCATCTTCCTTTATTATTAGACTTCCGCCTAAAACAATTTTATACTTTGTACTCATTTCTTTCATCCAGGCTAGTGTTTCTCCGTCCATATCCTCTGCAAGTAGCGATGGGTTCATACTAAATCCGGTGCTAAACATTTCGGGCAACAGCACTATTTCTGTTCGATCTTCAATATTGCGTATTTTATCTTCCAGCATTCGAAGGTTTGCCTCTTTGTTTTCCCAATGCAAGTTGGTTTGTATAATTGTTATGCTAAGCATGTGTAAGTTTTAAAATTACTCTTCTTTTCTTTTTACGAGCAAATACCAATCGTTTTCCAATGGCAGATAGCCCATATTGTAACAGAAAAAATATGTGTTCCCTTTTTTATTATTGTAAATATGGGTGATGTATTTAAACTGAAAGCCTTTTTGCAACAGTTTTTCTTTAGTGGTTTTAAGCGTTTCTTCTTCGCCAATAATATCTTCTAATATGCGCCTGTTTTTCCCAAGAGCATTATTGATATTTCTTACTTGATTGGTGGTGCTGCTCTTTAGCTGGTTGTTGAAGTTATTACGGCAGTAATCATCACAAAATTTTTTATCGGTTCTGCCTTTTATCGTTTTTCCGCAGCTTAAACAGGTTTTTGCTTCAGGTACAGTACTCATATAAAATGAATTGATAATCAAAAGATACAAACTATTTTTTATAAGTACAACCGTTTACAAACGGGTACATTCGCCAGTAAATGAATAATAACCGATTATAACTTGTTTGTGATTGCAATTTTGTGTTGTTGATGGGCAATAAGCTTGCTAACAAAATCTATTTCTTAATCGCTTGCCATTATTTAAGCAGGCATAAATTTTAAAACTATGTACGCATTAAAAAACAAAGTTCAATTAATTGGAAATTTAGGAAATGTACCTGAGGTACGCACAACAGAAGCCGGTAAAAAACTGGCTCGCTTTTCTGTGGCGACTAATGAGCACTATCGAAATGCTAAAGGTGAAAAAATAACCGAAACCCAATGGCATAATGTGATTGCCTGGGGGAAAACAGCGGAGATTGTTGAAAAGTTTCTTGCTAAGGGTTCCGAAATTGCTGTAGAGGGAAGGCTCGTTAATCGCAATTACATAGATAAAGAAGGAAATAAAAAATACATTACAGAAGTGGAAGTTGGTGAGATATTGATGCTGGGTGGAAAAAGATGAGCTATAAGTAAATGAAGTTTACTTTTGTTTTGTATAAGGTAAACCTATGTAGTGTACCAGTTTAATTATAGGTTTCAAAAAATTGCATTGGAAAGTTTAGTAAATATAGATCATAACACGCACTTTGACCTGTCGTTTCGCTTTGTAACCGAAACGAGCGAGAACATCTTTATTACGGGTAAGGCCGGCACAGGCAAAACAACTTTATTAAAATATATTAAAGCACATTGTGCAAAAAACATTGTGGTTGCAGCACCAACTGGTGTTGCGGCCATTAATGCAGGCGGCGTTACATTGCATAGTTTATTTCAGTTGCCTTTTCATGCATTTATTCCAACCAAAGTAAACAAAGAAGAGTTGCTGGGTAAAATACGCTTTAACAAACAACGTATGCAACTGCTCCGCAAAATGGAGTTGCTTGTAATTGATGAAATTAGTATGGTTAGGGCAGATACAATGGACGCCATTGATGCCATCCTTCGTTCGGTAAGAAGAAATTATAATACAGCCTTTGGGGGCGTTCAACTCTTGTGTATAGGCGATCTTTTTCAGTTGCCGCCTGTTGTAAAAAATGATGAGTGGGCTTTACTAAGCGAATACTATAGCTCGCCGTTCTTTTTTGACAGCCTGGTAATTAGGGAGCAAATGCCTTTGATGATTGAGCTAACAATCATTTACAGGCAAAAAGAAGATTCTTTTGTTCGCCTACTCAATAAGGTGCGCAATAATAATATGGATCCGGATGATTTTGAAGACCTTCACCTGCGATTTAACCCCACATTTAGGCCAGAAGTAGACGATAAGTATATAACACTCACTTCTCACAACAATCAGGCTGATCAAATAAATTCTAGGGAAATTAATAAGCTGTTTGCAGCACCATTTACTTACAATGCAATTATTGATGGAGAGTTTGCTGAACATATTTATCCTGCAGAGGCTGCATTGGTTTTAAAAGAAGGGGCGCAGGTAATGTTTTTAAAAAATGATGTTATTAACCGCAAATATTTTAATGGCAAAATTGGAGTTGTAAAAAAATTATTGGATGAAGAAATTATTGTGGAAAGTGATGGAGAAGATATTTCTGTATTGAAAGATGTGTGGGAAAATACCCGGTATAAATTAAATAATACAGATGGGAAACTGGAGCAGGAAGTTTTGGGAACCTTTGAGCAATTTCCACTCCGCCTGGCATGGGCCATTACAATTCATAAAAGCCAGGGTCTTACTTTTGATAAGGTAATGATTGACGCCGGATCGGCATTTAGTAGCGGGCAAGTGTATGTAGCACTTAGTAGGTGTACAAGCCTGGATGGAATTGTATTGTTATCAAAAATTTCTGCTTCATCAATCATGAGTAACGAGCAGGTGGTAAAAGGCCAGCAATGGCTTACTCATAAGGGCTCGCTCGCAGAAAGGTTTGAAGGAGCAAGGCTTGTTTATACCCAACAACAATTGGAAAATATTTTTTTGTTTGATGAAATAAATACGGCATTTAATGTTCTTCTTTACTATGTAAAAGAAAATAGTGAGAAGCTAAATGCAGACGGAATAAATGCTCTTTTAAAAGTTCATCAGCATTTTTTAAACGACAAACTGGTTGGTGAAAAATTTATTGGGCATATTTATAGTTTATTGAAACCTGAACCTGTTATTGAAAAAAATATTGCATTACAGAAGCGTATTAGTGATGCTGCCAAACATTTTTCTGTAAGATTAACCGACTTGCTAAATGCCGTTAAAAACCATATTTTAATTACTGAACATAAAGATGCGGCCAATGAAATTGATGCGGCATTAAAGGATTTAGCGTTATCAATATTTACTGCAGATTATGCAATTCAATATTGTAAGCAGCCTTTTGAGTTAAACTCTTTTTTAAAACATAAGTTGGCTTTTGCCCAACCAAAGTTTAACATTACTTCTTATGCCTCCGGCAAAAAACAAAGCCTCGTCGGAATTAATAACCCTGAACTTTTTGAAACCTTGAAACGCTGGCGGGATATGGTTTTTGAAGAAACGGCACTGCCAATTTATATGATTGCAAATGCCGATACTTTAAAAAATTTAGCAACTTTTCTTCCTTTAAATAAAATAGCCCTTGGAAAAATAAAAGGCTTTGGAAAAGCAAAGGTGGAGAAATATGGAGATGATATTATTGAAATTATTGCCGATTACTGCGAAAAATATAGCTTAGAAACTAATATGGATCAAAACCCTGAAGATGTGAAAAAGGAAAATAAGAGCAAACCAAAAGCCCTGAAAATTGATACAAAAAAATTAAGTTTTGATTTATATAAAAAGGGGAAATCTATCAAGGAAATTGCACAAGAAAGAAATTTTACAATGCAAACAATTGAAAACCATTTATCCCATTACATCGAATTAGGAGAGGCTTCAATAGACGAATTTGTATCTAAGGAAAAACAACAGATGGTAATTGATGCCTACACGGAAAATAAAGAATCGAATCTTTCTCAACTAAAGGAAATGCTTCCAGAAATAAGTTTTAGCGAACTAAAATTTGTTATTGCTTATATATTATTTACTGAGCAAAAAAAATGACTTGGCCTTACCTTCCAAAATCATCCTGCACCCTTACAATATCGTCTTCGTCGCTTGGGTTTTCCGCATCTGTATGCCGCCATATTTCTGCAATAATGCCCCAGCCTTCTTTAAGGCCTACCAAGCGATGACGCTCTCCTTGTTTTAATTCAATAATATCGCCTTGCTTTAGCGTTACTATTTCTTTCTCGGTATCATCATCACTTATAACTACTCCGGCCGTTCCATAAATAAGCTTCCATATTTCTGCACGGCGATGATGGTATTGCCAACTTAACTTTTTACCCGGCTCTACTAATAAAATTTTTGGACTCAGTTTTCCAGAGATACTCAAATCTTCTTTTGTAAGATGTGGGAAAAACTCGGCAATAAATACTTCTGCATCTTCTTCATTTATCACCAAAAAGCCACCCCAGGGCCTACTGATATCTTTGCTTGTAATACCTACAATTGATTTAATGTACTGTTCTACCTCTTCAAAAACTTCCTTCTTATTTTTTGTTTCTAATATTTTTAAATTCAATTTATTATAAATTAATTTTAACACTAATATTATCTTCCCATATATATCATTAATATCTGTACATCACTTGGGTTTACACCAGAAATCCTAGATGCCTGACCTAAGGTTCTAGGTTGAATTTTTATAAACTTTTGCCGAGCTTCATTGCTTAAAGATAAAAGCTTATCGTAGTTAAAATTTTCTGGAATCAAAAGGTTTTCAAGCTGGCTCATTTTATTTACCAACTCTTTTTCCTTTTCAATATAAGTATCATATTTTAATTGAATGGCAGCCTGCTCAATTACCTCTCTTGAGAATAGATGAAGCTTCGCCTCTAAGGAAGGAATAGCTGTCATCATATCAGTCAACTCTACACCCGGGCGTAATACCATTTGAGCTGCTTTTTGTTTAACGGTCAGTGCACTTGAATTAATGCTTAATAGGTATGGATTTGCCTCGGCTGGCTCTATTTGCACCTGGTTAAGTAAGCTTTTTAACTCTTCTACATGTCGTTTTTTTTCTAGTACCTTATCCATCCTTTCCTGGCTGGCCAATCCTATTTTATAGCTTATTTCTGTTAGTCTAAAATCGGCATTATCCTGTCGTAACAATGTTCTAAATTCTGCCCTACTGGTAAACATTCTATAGGGTTCATCTGTGCCTTTGTTAATTAAGTCATCAATCAAAACGCCAATATAAGCCTCGCTTCTTTTTAAAATTACTGCTTCTTGTCCTATTGTAGATTGATGTGCATTTATTCCGGCCATCAATCCCTGGCAGGCCGCTTCTTCATAACCGGTTGTACCATTAATTTGCCCGGCAAAAAACAGCTTTTTAATTCTCTTTGTTTCTAAAGAGTGAGTTAGCTGTGTAGGGGGGAAAAAATCATATTCTATAGCATAGCCCGGACGAAACATTTTACAGTTTTCAAATCCAGGTACTTTTCTAAGTGCTTCTAACTGAACATCTTCGGGCAAAGAGGTAGAAAATCCATTTACATATATTTCTACCGTATTAAAACCCTCGGGCTCTACAAACAATTGATGCCTGTCTCTTTCCGCAAATCGGTTTATTTTATCTTCAATACTTGGGCAATATCTTGGACCTGTTCCCTGAATCCTGCCCTGATACATTGGGCTGCTTTCAAAGCCTGTTTTTAAAACATCGTGTACTTCCTGACTTGTGTAAGTTATCCAACAACTACGTTGCTCTTGCGGCTTCAAGCTTACATTATCTAAGTAGCTAAATCCAACAATTTCATCATCTCCCCTCTGCTCTTCCATTTTACTGTAATCCAGGCTACGTCCATCAATACGTGGAGGCGTTCCTGTTTTAAGCCTTGCACTTTCAAAACCAAGACCAACAAGCTGCTCAGTAATACCGGTAGCCGCTTTTTCTGCTACTCTACCGCCGCCAAAATTCTTTTCACCAATATGAATTACGCCATTTAAAAAGGTTCCATTGGTTAAAACCACAGCCTTGCTTTCAATTTTATGGCCCAAACCCGTAACTACTCCTTTAACAATACCATCCTCTACAATCAACTCATTCACCATATCCTGATAAAAATCCACATTAGGAGTACTCTCCAACATTTCCCTCCAGGTTTGTGCAAACAACATTCTGTCGCTTTGCACCCTCGGACTCCACATTGCCGGGCCTTTGCTTCTATTAAGCATCCTAAACTGGATCATACTTTTATCGGTAACTATTCCACTATAACCACCCATTGCATCTATCTCCCTCACTATCTGCCCCTTGGCAATGCCGCCCATTGCCGGATTACAACTCATTTGGGCAATAGTTTGCATATTCATAGTAATCAACAAAACCCTACTTCCCATATTGGCAGCAGCAGCAGCAGCTTCACAACCTGCATGTCCAGCCCCAACCACTATAACATCATATTTATTAAACATTTAGCAAAGTTAATTAAGTAAATGTTCCACGTGAACCATTTAGTTTCGGGGTGAAACATGGTTTCACGTGGAGCATTTAGTTTTTAAAGTAGGCCTTCAAATAGTAATTTTCCTTTTGTCTCATAATTATCTGATCCGACTTCCGCTTATCCTTATACCCACACAAATGCAAAATTCCATGAAAAATAACCCTGTGTAATTCGTTGGAAAAAGTTGTATTAAATTGAATGGCATTTGATTTAACCGTATCAACGCTAATATAAATTTCTGCATTAATGGCCTTCTCGCCCGATTCAGATAAATCGAAGGTTATTATATCAGTATAATAATCATGTTGTAAAAAAGATTGATTGACTTGAAGAATATACTCATCAGAGCAAAAAACAAAATTTATATCACCAGCTAACCTTTTTTCCTTTTTAAAAATTGAAACAATAAATGTTTTTAGCCTGGTTCTGTCTTTAAGGGTTGCTTTTTTTTGAAAGTTAAAATATACTGGCATTAGTGAATATTCTTAAACTCGAAATTAAACTGTTTTTTTAAAACCTACCTTTGCGGCATACTTTAAAAAAGGATTGATTTGGAGAAGCTTAAAAAATTATCGGATATTAATGTTGGCGAAACTGTAGAAATTACTGCTATTGAAAATGATGATATTTTTTTGAAACTAATGGAAATGGGTTGTGTGCCTGGTGAAAAAATAACAGTACAGCAAACATCGTTTTTTAAAGACCCTATTTCAATAACGGTTTCTGGTTATCTACTTAGCTTAAGAAAAGATGAAGCACAGTATATAATTGTAAAAAACATATAAATAAATTATATTTTTATATAATATGAAAATAGGCTTATATTTTGGTTCCTTTAATCCGGTCCATAATGGCCATTTAATTATTGCCAGCCATATAATAAACGAAACAGATCTTTCAGAAATTTGGCTAGTTGTATCTCCTCAAAATCCATTTAAAAATACTGCTACCCTATTAAATGAACACCAGCGTTTTCATTTATTACAAGCTGCACTCGAAAATGAAACAAAAATTAAAGCAAGTAATATTGAATTTAAATTACCCAAGCCTTCATATACAGCAAATACGCTTACCTATTTAAAAGAAAAATACCCACAGCATCAATTTTTTATTGTTATGGGTAGCGATGGTTTTCAAAATCTATATAAATGGAATAATGCTGAATTTATTATAAAAAATTATCCTATATATATTTATAAAAGGCCTGGCTTTGAAATTGAAGATGATTTTGGGGCAGACATACAAATTCTTCAAGCTCCATTACTCGAAATTTCGAGTACCCATATCCGTAAGTTAATTAAGGAAAAAAAATCAATTAGATTCCTTGTACCAGAAGAAGTGAGGGAAGAAATTGAATTGAATAATTACTATAAAAATTAAACCAACCAACCAATTGCTAAACAAATAATTACAATTATCGGTGCAGGAATTTTTGTGTACCTAAGACTTAAAAAAGTAAGCAAAATAATAGCAAAACTTAGTAATGCTTTATAATCAAAACTTTTAATTGGCATTGCACTTAAAAGATACAATGCTGCAGCCCACATTAATCCAACTACAACGGCATTAATACCTTCTAAAGCCCTAAATACTACAACAAATTTTTTTAAATATTGCCAAACCGGAAAAAAGAAAAGAACTAAAAGCGCACTTGGTAAAAAAATACCGACCGTTGCTGCAATACAGCCCATTAGTTGCATTTTTTTTCCTTCCTTTTTTAAAGCAATTCCCCCTGTGTAACTTGCTACAGAAAATGTTGGTCCGGGAATAGCCCTCACCATTCCAAATCCGGTTAACAATTCTGACTTTTCAATTTTTATTTGATTAGGATTTCTCTCTATAGATTTTGGGTTAGATGGCCTTGCCACATATTGGTCTAGCAATAAAGGCAGTAACACATCTCCTCCTCCAAAAACTATACTTCCAAACCTGTAAAAATTTTCAAAAAGATTAAATACTTTTCTGCTTTCCCACTCTTGCTTTCTTGCGGTTTCACTTAAAATACCTGCAATTATAAAAATCAACACAAATAGCCACATATTTCTCCACCTTACCTGTTTTGGTTTAATATTCTCCCTTTCAGGAATTCGTTTACTACTAAAATTGGTTGCTATTCCTCCAACGACTATTAAAACTGGAAATACCCAAGGAGCCTTAAAAAAGAAAAAGCTTATAATCATTGAAACCAACATTATTATTAGAGTAATAAGATTGGTAATAGCAATTTTAAAAGTTTTTACAGCTGCGAAAATTAAAAAACCAATAGCCATTGGTTCCAAAAATCTAAAAATATTATTTACTGAGTTTGCCGAACCATAGGCAGCAAATAAAAAAGAAAATGCACCCATTAAAATACAAGCCGGCAATATCCAAATTAATAATGTAAGTACAGCTAATAATACACCACCTCTTTTATAACCAATTAAAGTAACAGTTTGTGTACTAGAAGCTCCAGGCAATAGTTGACAAAAAGAATTATATTCTAACAATTCCTCTTCGGTAATATACCTTCTTTTGTTTACAAAATTTTTCAGCATCATACCATAATGCCCTTGTGGTCCGCCAAAGGCTGTAATGCTGTAAAAAAATACAGTTTTTAAAAAAGGTATGTGCCGCAGTATAGTCAATAAAAATAAAAGCCATTCTAAATGGAATGGCTTTGCTAAAGTTAATTATTTTTTTAGTCCTATTTCTATTAATCGCTCATTGAGATACTCACCTGCCGTAGCATCATCGTAAGCTAAAGGATGTTTTTCGTCAACACAACTTTCAAGGCATTTTAAACTCATACTGCTTTTAGGATGCAAGAAAAACGGAATAGAAAAACGGCTGGTATGCCATAATTCCCTTTTGGGATTTACTACTCGATGAGTTGTGCTCCGTAATTTATTATTAGTAAGGCGTTGCAACATATCCCCAACATTCACAACTATTTGCTCTGGTAAAGAAGTAACCGGAACCCATTCATTTTGTTTAGTTAAAATTTCTAATCCATCTGCAGAAGCACCAACCAATAATGTAATTAGGTTAATGTCTTCATGTTGCTCTGCCCTAATAGCACTTTTTGGTTCTTCTGTTATTGGTGGATAATGAATGGCTCTTAAAATGGAATTTCCATTATATACATATTCATCAAAATAATGTTCATCAAGGCCCAGATATAAAGCAATAGCCTGTAATAAAGCTGTACCCGATTTTTCAAACCCCCTATAAGCATTCTCAAAAGTTGAGTTAAATTCCGGCACTTGCTCTACCAGTACATTTGGAGCATAATATTCTTCCTTAAAATTACCCCTAGCTTCCTGTCCGTATTGAAAAAATTCTTTTAAATCGGGAGCCTCGCTATCCTTGGCATGTTCTTTACCAAATGATGTATATCCTCTTTGTCCGGCCATTCCGGGAATTTCGTACTTTCTTTTTTTGTCGAGAGGTAAAGAGAAAAATTCTTGCACATACTTATACAAATCCTCTATTAAACCATCAGAAATTCCATGATTCTTAACAGCTACAAACCCAACCTCTTCGTAAGCTTTTCCAATATCTTGTACAAATTTTTGCTTTTGCTTTGTATCGCCACTTAAAAAATCGGCTAAATCAACTACTGGTATCGACATATATTTTTTTTTAGAAAGAGGGCAAAACTAATTAAACAAACTTCATTTACAAACCATATTGAGCACTTATCTTCAACATTTTATCTATAGGTTTTTTTGCAGCTAACCTAAGCTCTTCTTCCATTGTAATTTCTGGCGTTTCGTATTTTAAACACAGGTATAATTTTTCCAATGTGTTTAATTTCATATACGGACAATCGTTACATGCACAAGCATTATTGGGCGGTGCCGGAATAAATGTTTTGTTCGGACTAGCCTTTTCCATTTGGTGTAATATACCCGATTCTGTAGCCACAATATACTCTTGGCTGCTATCTACTTGCGAATACTTTAAAAGTCCTGTGGTGCTGCCTATATAATCTGCAATGGCCAATATTGGCTCTTCACACTCTGGGTGAGCCAGTAATTTGGCTTTTGGGTGGCGAACTTTTAGCTTGGTAATTTTCTCTAGGCTAAATATTTCGTGCACCATACAAGCTCCATTCCACAACAGCATATTTCTTCCGGTTACTTTATTGATATAAGCTCCCAAGTTTTTATCTGGCGCAAATATAATTTTTTGATCTGCCGGAAGGCTTTCTACAATTTTTTGAGCATTACTGCTGGTACATATAATATCGCTTAATGCTTTCATACCAGCACTACAGTTAATATAGGTAATTACAATATGATCGGGATGCTTATCCTTAAAAGCTTTGAATAACGGCGGTGGTGCGGAGTCGCTTAAAGAACAACCTGCCTTTAAGTCCGGCAATAAAACTTTTTTAGACGGATTAAGAATTTTAGCAGTTTCTGCCATAAAATGGACTCCTGCAAAAACAATAATATCAGCCTCAGTTTTTGCAGCATTTTGAGCAAGCCCCAAGCTATCCCCTATATAGTCTGCCACATCTTGTATATCTGGTTCCTGGTAATAATGAGCAAGTATAACTGCATTCTTTTCTTTTTTTAATTTTTCTAGCTCAGCAAACAAATCAAGTGTTGGGTCCAGTTCTATATCTAAGAACCCTTTTTCCAGAACCGATTGTTTAATTTTTTCATTGTGTATATCTACCATAATATATATTAATACATTTTATTTTTATAAAGCCTTATTACTATTAGGGCTGTGGATTTGTGGAAATTATCTTTTTTCCAGCTATTGGTAATATAAAATTATTACTTTATCCACTTTCATTCACAGTTAATTAACAATACAAAAACAGGTTAAATTTTTACAAAATCCTGTTTAAATACGGATATTTTAAAATTAAGCTTTCTACTTTTCACATCCGTTAATAAAATTAGAGGAGGATAAAAAAACTAAATATTTTTATAATTTTCCTGTGGAATCAATCCGCATAAATTGATTAAAAAATTGTAAAAAGCACAAATCCTCTCCAAGGTCTAAAATTATACCCTAACTATTACCGGAAAAAAAAGACAATAGTCATGGTTATTAACAAAAAATAGTAGAAATCAACAAGTGATGTTAATAATCAAAAATCCAAAATTTGGTAAAATTGAAATATTATAAAAAAAAATAGGCCAAAACCCTAGCTCAATAAGAATTACAAGAGTTTTTCCACAGCTTTTTAAATACCTGTTAATAATCTTTTTTCCCCTATTTTTGCCGTCCAAAATTAATATTATTTAAGACGATGCAAATTATTCAAACTATTCGTGACAGAGGGGCGCTTATTACAGCCATAGTTATTGGCCTTTGTATTATTGCTTTTATTTTAATGGATTCAAAACAAGGCGGAGGTTCCAGTTTATTTGGAACCGGAAATTCTCAGACCGTTGGTAAGGTTAATGGAGAAGCTATTGATATTAACGAATTTAATAAAAAAATAAACGAGCAGGAGGAGCAGGAAGCTGCAAGAACTGGCCAGCGTCCAAGTGGGAGTAGGTTAAACCAAATAAGAACACAAGTGTGGGATCAAATGACAGCAGAAAAGATATTCTTTGCTGAAGTTGAAAAACTGGGCATAGAACTTACGCCTAAAGAGTTATCTGCAGTATTAATGAGCAGCGACCAAACAAATCCACTAATGCAACAACAAGGCATTGTGGATCCTGCTACAGGAAAAATTGATGTAGCAAAAGTGCAAGAAGTAATCCGCAACATTAAAAAAGCAAAAGGTACAGAAAGAGATGCAGTAAATACCCAATTGGTAGATCCAGTAAAAATTTCTACAGCGGTTGCTAAATACAGTGGCATGCTAAATGCAAGCGCATACTACCCAGCCTGGATGCAGGAAAGAGATAAAGCTGATGCATCAAATTTTGCAAACATTTCTTATGTAACAGTTCCTTATACAGATATTAGTGATAGTACTGTTAAAGTAACCGATGCGGAAATTAATGATTATGTAAAAAAACATGCAAACCTGTTTAAGCAGGAAGCAGGTAGAACAATTTCTTATGTAAGCTTCAGCCAGTTGCCAACCACAGCAGATAGCACAAAAATAAAAGCAGAAGTAGAACAATTAAAAGCTTCCTTTGCTGCTGATACTACGCCTGCTGCATTTGTTGCAAGAAATGCTTCTACTATTGAATACAATGATGAATTTACGCCAAAATCAAAAATAACCTCCAGTAAAACGGATAGCATTATTAAAACAGTGGGTGTTTATGGCCCTTATATAGACGGGGATAATTATGTAATTGCAAAAGTGATTGGCTCTAAACCTTTGCCTGATAGCGTAAGGGCAAGGCATATATTAATTGTAACTACAGACAGACAAACCGGCCAACAAATTCGCTCAGATTCGGCTGCTAAAAATTTAGCAGATAGTTTATTAGCTGCTGTAAAAGCAGGTTCTGACTTTGGCGCATTGGCTGCTCAGTTTTCTGCAGATGGTAGTAAAGATAAAGGCGGCGACCTTGGTACGTTTGGTTATGGGACAATGGTGCCAGAATTTAACGAGTTTACATTTACAAAGCCCGTAGGTTCTAAAGCTGTGGTGCAAACACAATTTGGTTATCATGTAATTGACATTACCAGCCAATCGCATTTTAACCCGGCATATAAAATTGCTTTTGTAGCAAAACAAATAATACCAAGTGATGAAACCATCAGCAATGCCGGAGTAGAAGCAACCAAGGCTTCTAACCAAAAAGATGGAGCAGCACTTGCAAAGTATGCAGCAGAAAAAGGCTTACGAGTAGTACAAAACCCTGCAATAGTTAAAGAAAATGATTTTGCTGTGGGCGCTTTACAAGATGCACGTCAATTGGTACGTTGGGCTTTTGAATCAAAAGCAGGCCAGGTGAGCGAAGCTTTTAATATTGGCGATGACTTTATTGTAGCCACTGTTGATAAAACTTATAAAGAAGGTTTGCAGGATGCAGCAACTGCAAGAAGCGGTTCAGAGGTAATGATTCGTAAGCAGAAGAAAGCAGCAACAATTATTAAAAAATTAGGAACTTCCCCAACTTTAGAAAGTGCTGCTGCTGCGTATGGCAAACAAGTACAACAAGCCGGGGCAGATTCTTCTATTACTTTTAATGCACAATTGATTAATGGTATTGGTATGGAACAAAAAGTAATTGGTGCGTCGTTTAATAAAGAATACCAGGCAAAACCAACAGCACCAATTGAAGGAACTACCGGTGTATTTGTATTAAAAGTTAATAGCATAGGAACAAAAGCACCAGAATCTGCGGAAGCATTAGCACAGCAGGCAACAGGAAAGTTAAATGCACAGCGTAGCCAAACTAATAATTGGTTTGAGGGGTTAAGAAAACAAGCAGAAATTAAAGACAATAGAAGTAAATTTTTCTAAAATTTCCCAAAAACGATAGTTATAAATGCCCGATGCTTAATTGCATCGGGCATTTTGATTTAAATTTGTAGTATGAGTGAGTTTGTAAACAAAGTGGCCGATAGTGGCATTATAACACTAAATCTAGAAGATTATTTTCCAAAAGAAGCCGTGAAGCTTTTTGATTTGAAAGAGTTTCTTTTTATGGGCTTGATATTAAAAGAAAAAGATTTTAGGGAAGCATTGAAACAATTAGACGTATCACCATACCAGGATAAAATAGTTGCGCTTACTTGTAGCACAGATGCTATTATTCCAATGTGGGCATATATGTTGGTTACAAGTTTACTGGAACCGGTTGCTAAGGAAATTATTTTTGGCAATGAAGAATTTGCACAACAAATATTATTGTTAAGAAATATTGCAGCATTAAATAAAGAAGAATATAGCGACCAAAGAGTAGTGGTAAAAGGCTGTGGCGAATTACCGATAAAAGAAGCGGCATATATAGAAATAACAAAATTACTAAGGCCTTTTGCAAAAAGCATAATGTATGGTGAGCCCTGCAGTACAGTACCTGTATTTAAGAAGCCAATCATAAGAAAATAGTTTAATAAATTTGGTATATGAAATCTCCTGCTTTAGTACTCGGATTATTGATTACAGCTTTAGTTGTAATTGCAGTTTTAATGTTTGGTCTTCCACGTTATAATGTTTGGCAACAAGAAATGGCAGGCAAAGCCGAAATGGCCAAAGCAGAACAAAACAGGAAAATATTGATAGAAGAAGCCAAAGCAAAGCTTGAAGCAGAAAAATTAAATGCCCAAGCAGAAGTAGAAAGGGCAAAAGGTATGGCAGAAGCAATGAAACTGGAAAATGGAACGCTTAACGAAACATACAATCAATATTTATTTATAAGAACACTCGAAAAACTTGCAGATAAAGGAGATTTGCCACAAATTATTTATGTGCCTTCACAAGGGTTACTGCCGGTTATGGATATTAATAAGAAAAAAAGTAGTTTACCCGTTTCGGGCGAATAGTAGTTGACAAAAATTAAAAGGATTAAAACCAGCCCCTTTTTCTAAAAATTATAAGCATTAAAACTGGTATAATCAGCATACCTGCTACCGCAAAGAAGAATCCATAAGAATTGTGCAGCCAGGGAATCACATCAAAGTTCATCCCAAAAATTCCACCAATAACCGTTGCAGGAGCAAGTAAACAAGTAACGATTGCCATAAACTTCATTACTTCATTTAGCTTAAGGTTTACATTGCTCAAATAAAGATCCTGTAAGTTCATCATCATATCCCTATAGTTTTCGGCAAGGTCTGTTGCTTGTACAATATGGTCGTACACATCTTTAAAATATTTTTCTGTCCGCTCCTCTATCAATTCACTTTCGCTTCGCAAAATTCCACCAACCATTTCTCTTACGGGAGCTATATTCCGCTTAAGTACTATCATTTCTTTGCGGTGATGGTTGATGCGGGCTAATGTTCGGTTGTTCGCATTTTTTACAATATCTTCTTCCAGCAACTCAATTCTATCGCCCAACTTTTCCATTACTATGTAGTAATTATCTACAATTAAATCTATAAGGCTGTAAAATAAAAAATCGGATCCGCTCATGCGCACCTTACTTCCATACAGTTTTAATTTTTCTCTTATGGGGTTAAATACATCTCTACTGGCATCTTCCTGAAAACTTATCACAAAATTTTTTCCGAGTATAATGCTTACCTGCTCCGACTCAACGGTTTTTTGTTCTTCGTTGTAATAGAGCATATTAAGCAGACAAAAGACTAATCCGTTTATTTCATCCGTTTTAGGCCGCTGGCCAATACTCAAAATATCTTCTACAATCAACTGGTGAATACCATAGTGTGCACAAAGTTTTTCTACATCTTCTTTTTTAAGCCCATCAACATTTATCCATGTTTTTGATTCGCTGTTTAAAAAAGGATAGCAATCTTCTACATCCTTAAGTTTAAATGTTTGCAAATTATCTGTGTTATATTCATAAGCCATTATCACAGACTCGGTGCTTAATTTCCTTTCAGGAATAACCGTTGGGTTTACATGCAACACTTTTTTTGTACGCAGTAAATCAAAAGGATTAAGAATATATTCGAGATAATTTTTTGATGCCATTTAAAAAGTTGATGCTATAAAAATAAGCATAATTATAAACCCAACACTTCTCTCAGCTTTACATAGCCTGTTCTGCTCACAGCAACTTGTGCTCCAGAACGAAGAATGGCAACATAGTTGTCTTTTTCGTAAGGCTCAATCCGGGTAATTTGTGAAATGTTTACAATATTAGACCGATGGCATCTTGCAAACTGCTGGGTAGGCAAATTTTGCTCGAAGAAGTTCATGGTTTTCTTTTTTAAAAAATATCCTTCGGCAGTATGAATTTTTACATATTCGTCGGCAGCTTCAAGGTAAAAAATATCCAGTATCGGAATTATTTTTATTTTACTACCTGTTTTTACTACAATGCGGTCACTTTGATAAGGAAGTTGTGCTGCCGATTCCAGTAATGCATTTGTGTCGGGCTTGGTGTTATTTAGTTGCTGCTCTTTCCATTTTTGTATAGCTTTATTAAAACGCTCTTGGCTAAATGGTTTTAATAAATAATCAATAGCATGTGCTTCAAAGGCTTTGATGGCATACTCATCAAAAGCCGTAGTAAAAATTATTGAAGGAGGGTTATCAAGCAGTTCCAGCATTTCAAAGCCGTTAATTTTTGGCATTTGTACATCTAAAAAAATAAGATCGGGCTGGTGCTGTTGAATAGCTTTTATACCTTCAAACCCATCGCCACATTGCTCCACAATTTGTAGAGAAGGATGTTCCTGTAAATATTCTGCAACAACCAACCTTGCCAAAGGCTCATCATCTATCAATATCACTTTACTCATTGTTCTGTTTGTGGGATTTTTAATTCAGCAATAAAAATATTTTCTGCTGTTTTGGTGTTTAATAGATTTGTTCTTGCAAAAAGAAGATACAACCGCCTTTCAATACTTTTTAAACCAAAGCCTACACCTGCTCTGCTTTTGCTAGTTTCGGTATCAAACGGATTTTGTACTGAAATAATTAAATGGTTGTTTTCAATAGTTGATATAATGCGTATGGTTGTTTCGCCAAAGGTATCATACAAACCAAATTTAATAGCATTTTCTACTACGGGCTGTAGTAGCAAAGCCGGAATTTTCATAGAAGCGGCCTCATCGGTTGTTTCAACAATTGTTTGTAGGCGGTTTCCAAAACGGATTGTTTCTATGTCAAGATATAATTGTAAGTGTTGCAACTCTTCGCCCAATGTTACCCATTGAGTTTCGTCTTTTTTGATAGTACCCCTTAAAAACTCTGAAAGCTGCTGCACCATTCTCCGGGCTTCTTTTGGTTGAGAGCCAATTAAAGCATTAATAGAGTTTAAGCTGTTAAACAAAAAATGCGGCTGCAATTGTTGTCTGAGTTTAAAAAGCTCTGCATCTTTTGCCATTTTTTCTGCATCTGCTTTTCGTGAATCCATTTCTGTTTGATCTTGCTGCCTACGCCAAATAATACATATCAAAGAAACGCATCCTAAAAATAAAAAAGCAATACTCAATCTTATTGCAAAACTACGTTGCAGGAAAGCTCGATAAAACTCATCTCCATTAAATAACAGACCCAAAAACCACCTACCCAGTAGTATAGAAAGTATGCTGAGTACAAAACAAAGAACAAAGAAATTAAAATATTGTTTTGTTGCCGGAAGATAATAACGAAGTGTTGTCATTATAAGAAGAGTACTTAGCAACATTATTCCATTGGATATAAGACTATCGGTTAGTGCAACCACCCACGAAAACTCATAAAAATAAAGTAGTAAAGTATGCTGTGTAATTATTACTAACCAACAGCAAATAAATACCAGCCTGAATTTTTTATGAGAGAATGGAGATGCCGACATATTTTACAACAATGTTAACGATTGATACGGGCTTGCCGCAATAAGTTTTGCTTTACTATGAACAACATCTACATAATGCTGGCCATCTTCCACTTCTTTTATTTTAGAAAAAATTTCTGCACCATCCAGCAGCTCTTCCATCCTATACAACTCACTTACATCAACAAATTTCCAGCGCACGGGTTGTTGGTGTATATTCAAAAACAAATCTTCTTCCGAACGGCCAAACTCAACAGCTTTGGAAAAAGCCCGTTGTTTATTATCGGCATTTATCAAACGTAGTTGTTCATCAAACTGAGGGGTATGCTCTCCGCTGCCACATATAATCTGAAAAACAATTTTAGCAAGATACCAGTTCATTATAGTAGTAGTTTAAGTTGTTGTATAAAATTATTAATACCGTTTTCGGTATTAATAACTGCGGATATCAATACCGCCCATTAAAACGGTTCCCTTTAGTACTAAAATTTTAGAAGGATTATCCTGTAGGTTGCTTACGGGCCTTTTATCATCAATGCCGCCAAAAATGGCTACCGCTTCCTGCTGAATGCTCCAGTCTGCCGGAACAATTAATTTAGTACCACCAAAAATGCAGGTTACTTCCAGTACGGCTCTGCCCTGTATATCGGCTTTACTAAGGTTTAGCTCAGAGCCGCCAAATACATTGGTGAGCTCGCCACCTTTAAAGTTTTTGCTGATATTTATTTTTTTTGAGCCGCTAAAAATATTGGTTGACTCTATAATATCTTTATTCGTCCAGGTTGTATCCGATTCGCCAAAGTTGGGATTGCTGTTTAATGTGTCTGCTCCTTTGGAAGAAATGAAGTTGTCTTTTTTTTCAAACCTGGGTCTTAAAACAATTACCAACCCTACAGCAATTAATGCGATGGGCCATATATAATTTGCAATAGGTAAGGTATAGAAATGTTCCTTAATTATAAAGACCATACCAACTATTATGGGAGCAATCCATCCGCCCAGGCGAAACCTATTTTTGTATCCTAAAAAGATGCCTAAAACAATTAAAAATGTTTTCCATGAAAATATCCAGGTGGGCATTTCTGGGTACATTTTATTTATCAAAAGGCCGGCACCAATTACTACTAAGAAAAAACCTGTTGCAACACCATCCCTATTGCGGCGTGAACCCATAAGTCTTTCCCGTCTTTCTGTACGGCATCCTTTATTATATTGACTGTTTTGCTGTTCCATTGCTTTGTAATTTTTAGTAAAACTAATGCAGCCAAGGACAGTACACAATACAATAGCGGCAAGTACCGCTTAAAAACAGGGTGAAATGCGGAAAATATGGGATGAAAAAGGAAATAAAAAAGCCTTCCGTTAAAGAAGGCTAAGTACAATAATTCAGTATTAATTTAAAATGCTGCACTCTTTGGATACCTTGGAAAAGGAATTACATCCCTAATATTTGTCATACCGGTTACAAACTGTACCATACGTTCAAAACCAAGTCCAAAGCCAGCGTGAGGGCAACTCCCAAATCGGCGAGTATCTAAAAACCAATTCAACTCTTCTGCAGGTATATTCATTTCTTCCATGCGGTTTACCAAAAAATCATACCGCTCCTCTCTTTGTGAACCACCTACAATTTCGCCAATGCCCGGCGCAAGTATATCCATTGCAGCAACCGTTTTTCCATCATCGTTTTGGCGCATATAAAATGCCTTAATCTCCTTTGGATAATTGGTTAAAATAACCGGCTTTTTAAAATGTTTTTCCACCAGGTAACGCTCGTGCTCACTTTGTAAATCAATACCCCATTTATCTACCGGGTATTGAAACTTTTTCTTTTTATTGTGGTTGCTCTCTTTTAAAATTTCAATGGCTTCGGTATAAGTTAGTCTTTCAAAATTGTTGTTTACCACAAATTCCAACTTTTCTATCAATCCCATTTCGCTGCGTTCATTCTGTGGCTTTTGTTTTTCTTCTTCTGCCAATCGTTGTGCTAAAAACTCCAGGTCTTCTTTATTATGCTCCATTGCATAGCGAATGATGTATTTAATAAAATCTTCCGCAAGGTTCATGTTGTCTTCCAAATCATTAAAAGCAACTTCTGGCTCTATCATCCAAAACTCTGCAAGATGTCTGGTTGTATTGCTGTTTTCTGCCCTAAATGTTGGGCCAAACGTGTAAATATCGCTAAAAGCCATGGCAGCCAACTCGCCTTCCAACTGGCCACTTACTGTTAAGTTGGTGCTGCGTCCAAAAAAATCTTCTTTAAAATTGATGCTGCCATCATCGTTTTTTGGAGCGGTTCCATTAAGCGGTAAAGTGGTAACCTGAAACATTTCTCCGGCACCTTCGGCATCGCTTCCGGTGATAATGGGCGTATGTATATAAACAAAGCCACGCTCATTAAAAAACTTATGAATAGCAAAAGCTAAAGTATTTCTTACCCTAAATACAGCCCCAAAAGTATTAGTACGAAATCGCAAGTGTGCTATCTCTCTTAAATATTCCAAGCTTGGCCTGTTTTTTAGTTGCAATGGATAAGCTTCTCCATCACTATCACCCAATATTTCAATATGAGTAGCCAGTAATTCAACCTTTTGTCCTTTACCCAGCGAAGCAACCACTTTGCCCGTTGCTTTAATACAGGCTCCGGTAGTAATTCTTTTCAATAATGTCTCATCAAAGTTGCCCAAAGTTGCCACTACTTGTAGCGTATTATTGGTACTGCCATCGTTGAGGGCTATAAACTGATTGTTGCGAAAGCTACGCACCCAACCCATTACTGTTGTTTCGTAATCTACCGCATCGTTTTGTAACAATGCCGCTACCTTGGTTCTAATATTGAACATAAAAAATATTTGGGTTGCAAATATAATCAGATAGCAGCAAAGCGGCTAAAACAAAGCCTTTTAAGCTACTATAATATTTCATCAACACTTTTTTTAATGTTCTCTGCTATTTTTTTAGAAGGTACATCATTAGGATCGCCGCCAAAAGGATCTTCAATTTCTTCTGCTATAAGCTCTAGGCTGGCCAGTACATAAAAAATAAACATTACTACCGGAATTACCCAATAACCCAGGCTGAAAACATAGCCAAAGGGTAGGGTCATTATGTAGAAAAAGATGAATTTTTTTATGAATACACTATATGAAAAAGGGATAGGAGTGTTTTTTATGCGCTCACAGGCTCCACATATATCTGTAAATGAACTCACTTCATTATTTAAAAACAACAACTGTTCGCCAGTAATAACATTCTCTTTGTGTAAGGTATAAATATGCTTGTAAATAAGTAGAGCAATTTGATTTGGAACATGCTTTTCATGGTCAACACTTTTTATGATATGGGCATGTTCGTCATCATCTGATAAAGCCAGTCTTGTTTTTTCTTTATGAAGATGGGCGTGCAAAGACTCTGCATATGCAGGAATCATTTTTTTAAAAAAACTACGTTGGCTTTTTTGTGAACTTGGTAAAATAACGGCAAGCTTTAATGCAAGGTTGCGGCTATTATTGGTTAATGAACCCCACAATTTTCTTGCTTCCCACCAGCGGTCGTATGCGGTGTTGGTTCTAAAAACAAGCAGCATTGAAATTGCAAAGCCAAGCAGGCTGTGCATTTGCGGGATATTTTTTACCAGGCTGGTTTGAGAGAGCTTCCAAACTTCCAACTCTAAAAAAGCAATAATGCCCGAGTACACACATATGCCCAAAAGCATGGGAGCCAATTGGCGAAAAGTATCGGCTTTGTGAAATTTAAATGTGTAACTAAACCAGTCTTTTGGGTTGTAAGTAACCATTGATTATTTAATTGCTTCTTTATATTTTGAAAAATTTTGAGCACTCCATATTCCGGAGCTAATATGATCAGCTTCATCCATATCAATTCGCACATACTTAATTCCTGAAACCGAAGTTAGGTTTAGAATTACATCTGCAAGGTAAACCTCTGCTCCTGTGCTGCCCATTTGGCTGCCAAGATATTTATTGTCTTTGATAATAGTGTATAAAGTATCACCGCTTTGTTTAATTTTTTCCAGATAAATATTTTCGTAATACTCATTTAAGCCAAGAAGAAGCGAATCTACATTTGGGGAACTTTCGGCTGATAGTGCAGGGTTCTTTATTTTTTTATAATCTGCGGTTGTGTGCCAAATATACAATTCAGTTTCGGGGTTGTATTGAGGCTTTAATTCTACTACTTCCGAAGAGTCAATAATAAGTTCTTCCCTGTTATTATTTTCTGTGGCTTCTTTTTTGTTGTTACAAGAAAATATAGTTGTAACAAAACATAATATCCATAAATTTTTCATTCAACAAAGGAACTAAAAGAATGTAAATCAACCTGCTATAAAAACCCTAAATTTGAACCCCTGTATGAATTTGAATACATTGTTTTATACGCTCACCCATTGGAAGGCATGGCATCACCATGTAAAATATATTCCTATTTCCCCGGTTTGGGTTTGGTATATTGTCCGTTCAGGAACCCCTTGGTTTTTTACAGCATCTAATCCCACGCTTACATTTGGTGGTTTTGAAGGCGAAGGCAAAAAGGAGATGTATGAGCAATTACCCGATGGATCTTATCCAAAAACAATTTATATAGAACCTGGTACATCCTTTAATGATGTAGAAAAACAAATTACCGATGCAGGCTTTCGCTACCCTTTTATTGTAAAGCCAGATGTTGGTATGATGGGTTTTATGTTTCGCAAAATATCAAATGCGGAGCAGCTAAGACAATACCACCAAGCTATTCCTATTGTTTACCTGGTACAAGATTTGGTTGATTACCCAATAGAAGTAAGTGTTTTTTACTTTAGAATGCCCAATGCCAAAAGAGGGAAAGTAACCGGGTTTTTAAAAAAAGAGCCTCCTTTTGTAATTGGAGATGGAATTAATACAGTAGAATACCTTTTAAACAACGATGAAAGCCTGGGACAAAAAAGAGAAATACTTATGGAGCGGCAAGGAGATAGTAAAAATGAAATTCCGCCTGCCGGACAAAAATTTTATTTATCTTATGTGAGCAATAGAGTACAGGGCGGCATATTAGAAGCAATTGATGAGGAAATTGATGAAAACCTGCAACACCTGATGGATAAGCTAAGCCATCATGCAGGAAAATTTTATTATGGCAGATATGATATTAAGTGCGCTTCGGTTGAAGACTTTAAAAACGGGAAAAACTTTTCTATACTAGAGTTTAACGGAGCTGGGGCTGGTGTGCAACACATATATGCCAACGATTATTCTTTGTGGAAAGCATGTTCTATAATACTTACACACTGGAAAATGCTTTATAAAATTTCAAGGTATAACAATAAGCACAATGGTATAAAATATTGGGGTTTTGTAAAAGGATGGAAGCACTTAAAAGCAGCAAAAAAAAACCTGATGATGTTATTGCGATTGGATGCAAACTTTCCGGGCTTTTAATCGTCATTTTGTTAACCCCATACAAACTAGTAAGTTGGTACTATTTGTGTTACATTTTTAAACGTATTTGAATCCTAAAATTTTTACAATGAAAAATATATTCTCTGGAATTTCTTTAATAGCAGTTTGCTTTTTTGTAAATAGCTGTGCCAAAAACCCTGTAACAGGAAAAAGGCAATTGGTTTTAATGAGCGAAGCTCAGGAAATTGCAATGGGGCAGGAAGCAGACCCGCAAATTATTGCTCAATATGGGCTGTACGAAGACTCAACATTACAAAGATTTATAAATGAAAAAGGAAAGGCAATGGCCGCAATAAGCCATCGGCCAAACTTGCAATATAATTTTCGCATTGTTGATTCTGATATCTTAAATGCCTTTGCGGTTCCAGGTGGGTATGTATATTTTACCAGAGGCATTATGGCCCATTTTAACAATGAAGCAGAATTTGCAGGAGTGCTTGGCCACGAAATAGGACATATTACAGCAAGGCATACTGTAGTACAACAAAGCAAACAAGTATTTGGACAATTGGGTTTAATAGCAGGTATTATCATTAAGCCGGAGCTTGGCCAGTTTGCTGAACAGGCCTCACAAGGATTAGGATTGCTATTTTTAAAATTTGGCAGAGATGCAGAAAGACAAAGTGATGATTTAGGGGTAGAATATTCTACAAAAATAAATTACGATGCACACCAGATGGCTCACTTTTTTAATACTTTAAAAAGACAAAGCCAGGCTGCAGGAGCAGAAGAGTTGCCCGACTTTTTATCAACCCACCCTAACCCGGATGATAGAAATACAGCAGTTGAAAAGAAAGCTACCGAATGGCAAGAAAAAACACATCTTACCAATCCATTAGTAAATAGAGATATTTATTTAAAAAGAATTGAAGGGTTGGTTTATGGCGAAGACCCAAGGCAGGGTTTTTTAGAAAACTGGGTGTTTTATCATCCGCAAATGAAATTTCAATTTAATGTACCACAAGGATGGAAATATGCAAACTCACCACAAAGGGTGCAAATGGCACCGGCAGACGGACAGGCTTTAATGTACCTGTCTGGAGGCGCAGCAAAAAGTTTACAAGAAGCCGGTCAGGCATTTTTGCAACAAAATAACCTTCAATTAATAGACCAGGCACAAACTACCGTAAATGGCTATCAAGCACTTGCTATTTTAGCTGATACTAAGGCTGATCCCCAACAACAACAGCAGCAACAGCAACAACAACCATTAAGGGTGCAGGCATATTTTTATCAATTTGGAAACGAAATATTAATGATGATGGGTGTAAGCAATGCCCAAACATTCAGCCAGTATCAGGCCAACTTTACGGCAACCATGAAAAGCTTTAAGGGCCTAACAGATGCGTCAAAAATTAATAAAAAACCACAAAGAGTTCGTTTAAAAACCATTACAGCTAATACTACGCTTAAACAAGCCTTTACACAGTTTAAAGTTCCGGCAGAAAGAATGGAAGAGTTTGCCATACTAAACGGAATGCAGCTTACAGACCCGCTTACAAAAGGAATGCTTATTAAAGTAATTGAATATTAATAAATAGAAAGTAATATATAAAAAGAGGGCAGGAACAATCCTGCCTCTTTTTATACGCATAAAAAAAGCATCGGGTAGTTTAGTTATTATTTCAAATTTCTTTAAAATCTTACTTTTTACCAGATGCTTTTCAGAATTACGCTTACGGTTTTACCCATTTTTGTAACCCTGTTTGTTTTATAAATATACATTAAGGAATAAGGGAAAAGCAAACTTTTTAGCGCTTTGTTAAGCACGGGTTGTGCACTTTTTTATTCATATAAAACCTGCGTAACCCTATTTTTATAAACATTAGCAGCTTGCATAGCCAAGCGCCCAATATATAATTATAAAAATGAGGATAGTAGTTAGGCAGCCACCGCCCAACTTTTTTGCTCCATACCCCGCAATGAGCGCCCTAATAAGTTTATTCATGGTAAAAATCTTTTTGATTGGGTTTAAAAATAACAACTTATGGCTATAAGTATATAGGAATATCATGCCATACTGTGGCCGTCAAAAAAATACTACACCGATGGATTGCATAAGTTTTATATTTTTACAAAAAACACCTTTCAAATGAAATTATTTGTAGCAGGGTTGCCTTATGACTTGGATGATGCTGAACTGGAAGAAATTTTTGAAAAATTCGGAACAGTAACATCTGCTAAAGTAGCCATAGACAAGGAGACGGGCAAAAGCCGTGCTTTTGGTTTTGTAGAAATGCCCGACAGAGCCGAAGGGACTGATGCCATGGAGAGCATGAATGGTATATCCCTTGGTAAAAAACCTTTGGTTGTTAAAGAAGCAGAAGATCGTCCTTCTTCAGGCGGTTCAGGATTTTCACGCCCGGGAGGCGATGGACCACGCACCGATAGAAACGGCGGCGGCTTCCGCAACGACAGACCACGCAGGTACTAAACCACAACTGCGAAATCTTTTTTGAATGGGCGGGCCACCTGCCCATTCATTTTTTTGTCTTCTTTTTACAAACACTGCTGCTTTAAAGCTGCACAGATTTACAATACAGCAGCCCATCTACCACTAAACTATTTTACTTTTTTATTAAACAACTATGTGATTAATATTGGGAATAGATATAGCTATGCAAAAAACTTTATTCCTTTTTCCTTTATTGTTTATAATAAACTTTTCGTTTGCCCAGCAGAAAGTAGTGCTGCAGATTTTAAATGAAAAACAGCAACCCCTATCTGGCGCAACGGCTCTACTTAAAAATCAAAAAGACTCCGGTATTATAAAAACAGCCATTACTACTGCTAATGGAAAAATAGTATTTGATTGGGAGGAAATCAATGGCCTTTTTGTGTTGATTTCTTATACAGGATATGAGAGCCTGGAAATTAACTTAACAAAGCCAGGAGAGTTTACCTATGTTTTAAACCCTTCCTCAAAAATTATGGAAGGCGTTACGGTGCAAGGAAAGAAACCATTTATTCAACAGGTGCAGGGGAAAACCATTGTAAATGTAGATGCTATGGCCAGCAATGCAGGAACAACGGTAATAGAATTGCTTGAAAAATCTCCGGGAGTATTGCTGGACAGAAATGGCGGCATCAGCCTACAAAACAAAGCCGGCGTATTGGTAATGATTGATGATAAGCCAACCTACTTATCCGGTACTGACTTAACAAATATGCTTAGCAGTATGAGCTCATCGCAGGTTGATCAAATTGAATTGATAACAAATCCATCTGCAAAATATGATGCAGCAGGCAATGCAGGAATTATCAACATAAAAACAAAAAAAACAAGGCAAGTAGGTTTTAATGGAAACTTTACTGTTTCTGCCGGAATGGGCCGCTACTTTAAAAACAATAACAGCCTTGTAATGAATTACCGCAATGGTAAGTATAATTCATTTTTTACCTGGGGAAATAATAACAATAAAAGCTATACAGAAATGTATGCTTTGCGTAGGTATTTTAAGAGCAACGGTGACGATTCTTCTTTGCTTGACCAGCCAACTTTATTTGGCCATAAAAGTTTTAATAATAGCATAAAGACCGGGCTCGACTATTATTTATCAACCAAAACTACCATAGGGCTTACATTAAGTGGCGCATTGGTTAATAGAAAAGGAAACAATAAGGCCACGGCCACCTGGATGAATGCAGACAAGCAAATCGACTCGGCCATAGGAACTAAAAGCAATACCGGCTATGATATGCAGAACGGAAATATTACTGCATACATAAAGCATGGTTTTCGTAAAAGCAAAGAATTATCAATAGATGCCGATTGGTTGAATTATGATATTGTAAACGACCAATTATTTATCAACGAAGGACAAGCACCCAACTATTATTACGAAGCTTCAAGGGGTGATTTGCCTGCCAAATTAAAAATACTATCTGCCAAGGCAGACTATGTATGGAAATTTGCAAAAGAGTCGCAGATGGATATGGGTATTAAAACAGCCAATACCCAAACCGATAACCTTGCGGTATATGGCTTTAAAACAGGCAACGCCGATTGGCAGGATGATGCAGGAAAAACAAACCATTTTTTATACAATGAAAGTATAAATGCAGCTTATGGAAGCCTGCAACAAAAATTTAAGCGATGGAGTTATCAGGCCGGCCTGCGTTTTGAAAATACAAGATATACGGCAACGCAATTGGGGCATGGCATAAGGCCCGACTCTTCTTTTGATAATGATTATACATCATTGTTCCCTTCGGGTTTTATAAGCTTTGATGCAGATAGTAGCAACTCATTTACGATTACACTTAGCCGAAGGCTAGATCGCCCACCTTTTCAAAAATTAAACCCTTTTACATTTACTATAAACAAGTACACTTACGAAAAAGGCAACCCTTACACCAGGCCTCAGTTTAGCTGGAATATAGAGTTAAGCCATTTGTTTAAGCAAAAAATAACCACCACACTTAGCTATAGCTTTATAAAAGATTATTATTCGCAAATATTTTACAGAGATAGTAATAATATAATGGTGTACAGCACAGGCAATGTAGGCAAGGCATACAATACTGGAGCTTCAATTGCTGTACAGCTCAACCCAACTAAATGCTGGTTCTTTACTGCACAAGCATTGTATAATTATAAAAAGCTGATGGGCTATGTATGGAATGATTTTACATCGGATGTACACCAGTTCAACTATAGCATGAACAACCAGTTTAAAATTGGCAAAGCATATACTGCAGAGTTATCGGGTTTTTATACCGGAAGAGCAAGAAACGACCTACAAGAAATTCTATATCCTATTTCCCAGGTAGTAATTGCAGCATCGAGGCCGGTATTAAAAAAGAAAGGAACATTGAAACTTAGTTTTAGAGATATTTTTCACCAAAATGGAATGGAAGGCTTAAGCGACTTTGAAAACTCCAACGAATATTTTTGGGTAAAAAGAGATAGTCGTGTGGCAACCATTGCTTTTACTTATCGCTTTGGTAAACCATTTAAAACCATCCGCAGAAATAGTAGCAGTGCTACAGATGAGATGAATAGGATTGGGGGCTAATCCATTTTTACGATATTTGCCCAATGGGTTTACAATTTGCATCTATTAACAGCGGAAGCAACGGCAATGCCTATTATATAGGCAATAAAACGGAGGCTATATTGGTAGATGTAGGCCTATCATGCCGTGAAATTGAAAACCGTATGCTTGGCCTTGGTCTTGATATTTTTAAACTGAAAGCATTGTTTATTTCGCATGAACATACCGACCATATTAAAGGGGTTGATGTGTTTGCAAAAAAATATAACCTACCTGTTTATATTTCAAAAGGCACTTATCACAAAAGCCGGCTTAAACTAAATCCTTCTCAATTAAACTGGATAAGTGATAATGATTTTATTCAGATTGAAAACCTTCGCATAAATATTTTTTCCAAAAAGCATGATGCTGAGGAGCCGCAGAGTTTTACCATTCAATACAATAATGTTACTGTAGGTGTGTTTACCGATATTGGCCTTGCCTGTGATAATGTGGTTGCACATTTTAAAACCTGCCATGCCGCATTTTTAGAATCTAATTATGATGAAGAAATGTTGCAAAACGGATCTTATCCATTTATACTTAAAAAACGTATAAGCGGCGGCCAGGGCCATTTAAGCAACAAGCAGGCTTTAGAAATTTTTCTGCAACACAGGCCTGCATTTATGAGCCATTTGTTGCTAAGCCACTTATCAAAAGAAAATAACGATCCGGCAATTGTGCAAGCATTGTTTGCGCCATATTCCCACAAAACAAAAATTATTGTTGCATCAAGATACGAGGCTTCCGAATTGTTTTTTATTTCTTCTAATCTCACAGAAAAGCCTATTAAAAAAATCATTGCGCAGCAAGCAAGCCTGTTTTAAAACACTCTTCTTTTACGCTGTGGGTTTCCTTTGTTATTGCTATTTTGTTTCTGCTGCTGTTGTCTTTCGTTTCTTGGTGATCGAGGCGGCCTGTTTTGTCCCGGTGCCGGCCTGCTTTTAATTTCAGAAAAAACAGTATGCCAAGGATGATTATCCTGCACAGGAATACTTTTTCCGATGAGTTTTTGAATGTCTCTTAAATCAGCCGTTTCCTCAGCTTCGCAAAAAGAAAATGAAACACCGTTTGCTCCGGCTCTTCCTGTTCTGCCAATGCGGTGTACATAGGTTTCGGGAATTTCCGGCAACTCATAATTGATTACATGGGTAAGCTCATCCACATCAATACCACGGGCCGCAATATCTGTAGCTACCAAAATGCGTGTAGTATGGTCTTTAAAATTATTTAGAGCCCTTTGTCTTGCATTCTGCGACTTATTACCATGAATGGCTTCGGCACTTATGCCAACTCGGTGCAGGTCTTTTACAACCTTATCTGCTCCATGTTTTGTACGAGTAAATACCAAAGCCCTTTTTATAGAAGTATCTTTTAAAATATAAGACAGCAATGATTTTTTGTTTTGCTTTTCAACAAAATACAACCATTGTGTAATGGTATCGGCAGTAGTACTTGGTGGTGCTACGGCAACTTTTTCCGGCTTGTGTAAAATACTGTTAGCAAGCGATTGTATTTCGGGCGGCATGGTAGCAGAAAAAAACAATGTTTGTTTTTTTTGTGGCAGCATTGCCAACACTCTTTTTACATCATGCACAAAACCCATATCAAGCATTCTATCTGCTTCATCCAACACAAAAATTTCAACATCATTCAGATGTACAAAACCTTGTTTGCAAAGATCGAGCAGGCGGCCAGGAGTTGCCACTAAAATATCTACACCTCTTTTTAATGCTTCTACTTGTGCAAATTGATTTACGCCGCCAAATATTACCGTATTCCTCAGTCGAAGGTGTCGCCCATAAGCATTAAAACTCTCTTGAATTTGGATAGCCAACTCTCTTGTTGGGGTAAGTATTAGTGAACGAATTGGCCTAGGGCCGCTACTTGCCATTGATTTTGGCTTTGCCAGTAATTGCAAAATAGGAATTGCAAATGCGGCTGTTTTGCCTGTGCCGGTTTGCGCACAACCCAACAAATCTTTTTGGGCTAGTATATGTGGAATAGCTTCCTGTTGAATAGGTGTAGGGTTGCTATACCCTTCCTCATTCACCGCATCTAAAATGGGTTGAATAAGCGATAAGTCTTTAAATAACAATTGTATAAAATTTTATGTCAGTGCGGAAATGAAGCTTGCTTCATCATTAAAAACGAGTGGGAACAATGAGGGTTTCAATGTTTGGTAAACAACAGGCCTGTAATGCCGCTAAATAATGAACTGGCGCAAAGGTATGTATTATTTATTTGAGTTAAAGTTAAAGGAATGCGTAAACAAATTGGATAACAGATACACCCCAAAAATGCTATTTAAGGCCTCAATATGATAATGTTAACCCCACACCAACACCCATGTCACTATCATAGTGTGTTCGCATAGAAAGGTTACGGGTAAAAATATAGTTCAGGCCCGCCATATACTCTTTGTCGGTGTTGACCATAAAAGCAAAACGAAGCCGCTTAGTTACCGGAATATCCTCTCTCATTAATTGTAAACGAACAATACCGTCCGTAAAAATTTCTGCCTGAAAACGAACCAGCATGGGCAATGTATAGTTTACACCTGCGCTTAATACGGCCCTATTGTCTTTTGTATTGGTCTGCCCAAAAAGATTTTTTTCTTGTTCATCAATACCCATTTTTCTGTAACGCCAATCGAACCCAACAAAAGGCATGAGCCATTGCATTTTTCCTAAATACCGGCCTACATGCGTTTCTGTTTCGTAGCCGTGCATATCGTGATAACCCAAACGCCATTCGCTGCCAATGCTCCAACGGGTATTTTGCAACATCATTTCCCCGTCATTGCCATTGGTTGCAAAATCATTTTGAAACATGAAGTGCATTTTTCTATCGTCAGCAAAAAGTTTGCGTTGTGCTAGTTTGGGATTTGGTATTAATGGATTGGGTGGTTGATTTTCATAACTAAACACTCTGCCCATTCCGCTCATCATGTGGTACAAAATATGGCAGTGAAAAAACCAATCACCTTCTGCATTGGCATTAAATTCTAAAGTGTCTGTTTCCATTGGCATTATGTCCACAACGTTTTTTAGTGGTGCATTATCACCCTGTCCGTTCAGCAAACGAAAATCATGGCCGTGTAAGTGCATGGGATGCCGCATCATAGAACCGTTGTATAAAATGATACGAATATTCTCCCCCTTTTTAATCAATATTTTGTCTGCTTCGGAAACAACTTTGTTATCTAAACTCCACACATAACGGTTCATGTTTCCAGTCAATTCAAACTTCAATTCTTTTACAGGAGCATCTTTAGGAAGACTTGTTTTTGTTGGTGATTTGAGCATGGCATAATTCAGTGTAACAATGTCTGCAAGCGCATTGGCATTGTATTTATTTTTCATGTCCATGCCTTGCACGTTATCGGCTGGCTTCATTTTTCCTTCGCCTGTTATTTCAGGATACATCACTACATTCATATCCATTTGGTTCAGGCTCATCTTCATGCCCATATCATCCAAATCACCATTCATCTTCATCATGTCGTTCATCATCTTCATACCTTCAAAATATTTGAGTCGTGGCAGTGGCGATACTAATTGTTTAATGCCATTACCGATATAATAAGATGCCGAATTGGTGCGGTCTTCCGTTGTTGCCAAAAATTCAAAGGCTGTATTTTCTGCCGGAATAGTTACGACCACATCGTAGGTTTCAGATACGGCAATAATTAAACGGTCCACTTCCACAGGTTCTACATCGTTGCCATCATTTGCTACTACGGTTATTTTTCCACCTGCATATGTCAACCAAAAGTAAGAAGATGCCCCACCGTTTGAAATACGGAGCCGTGCTTTATCACCTGCTTTCAATTCTTTTCCATTAATACTTTTGATTTCTGTATTCGGATTGCCATTCATTAGTATTTTATCATAGTACACATCGCTTACGTCCATTGCTAACATTCTTTTCCATTCATTTTTTAGTTTGGTTTTAAAATGGCCAGCTTTTATGGCTTCGCCATAGCTTTGAACAGCGTTCTTTTTCAATGCAGGATAATCATTGGCATTATGCAACATTCTATGAATATTCTCTGGCTTTACATCTGTCCACTCACTTAAAATAATTGGTACCGTTGGCAAATCATCAATACTCTTTCTAAAAGTTGGGTCAGTTGATTTTTTAAGCATAATAAAGTTGCCATACATGCCAATCTGTTCTTGCAGACCTGAATGACTGTGGTACCAATGCGTGCCATTCTGAATAATAGGAAACCTGTAAACATGTGTCGTATGGGGCATTATAGGCATTTGCGTAAGATTAGGCACACCATCTTCTTTATTGGGTAAAAACAATCCATGCCAATGCAAAGACGTTGATTCGTTCAATTCATTGTGAACATAAATTTCAGCTGTATCGCCTTCTATAAATGTGAGTGTGGGCATGGGTATTTGCCCATTTACGGCAATGGCCCGTTTTGTTTTTCCTGTAAAATTTACGACTGTATCTCTTACATACAAATCGTAACGAACTACTTTTTGAGCAAATAAATTGGATATGATTAGTGTAAAAAGAATTGCTAACGGCAACAGTTTTTTACAAAGAGTTTTTTGAATAACCATTTTATAAATTTCATTGATATGAGATTGAAAAAAGGCATGACTATTTTGCCATCATGCCTTGTGTTTTATTACTTTATGGTTTCAATGGTTTTTCCGCAAGTAAGCATTTGACTGCCATAATAAGGGTTCTTTATATTGCTTTCCTTGCTTAGCCAGTTTGCGCCTTTGCCATCATTTGCCATTGGACAAAATTGGTAATACACCGTTTCAACGGGTGGAGCGACTTTGATTAACTCATACATATTTTTTGAAAGTCTTATAAAGTACTCCCTCTGTTGTGGTATGTCTTTTGTTCCGTTAATATGTGTTACATCTTCATTCAGATTGTTTAGAACTTTCATCCAAATGGTATGCACATTCATGGCCAGCTTATCCATTTTTACTGCATTGATGGCGGCTTCCAAATCTTGGGCTTTTGTTGATGCCGAGTTAGCATCAGTATTCACCAATGCATCTTTCAATGCAAAGTAGTTCTCAAAAACCACGGTCAATTGATTTGTTTCCTGTGCTGCATTGTTCACGCTATTGTGCTGATGATTCGCATGATTTGGAACTGCTCCTGAAGTACTCTTTGTTGGGATAGTTGCCGTTGCTGTTTTCTTCTCTCTTTGGTATTTACAGCAATCTGGTAATTTATTGTACACATCATCGGGTGCAAGAAAACTTTGATTGTCATAACCTGCAAGGGCAATATTTTTTAAAACTGCATCTAAATTGGTTTTCTTACTATCGTAAGTGATGTTAGCCATTTTGGTATCTTGATTCCAATCGGCTTTTGATATTTTCTTTTTATTGGCGGCTTTTTCTATAGTGGTTTCGCACATTTCGCAATTACCATACACTTTTACGGTTTCGGTTTTGGCGTTATTTATTTGGGCGTTTGAAGCTGTGCATACTAAGAAGATAGCCACAACAAATATTATGAATGATTTCATTGTACATTAATTTTAAAAGGAATTGTAAGTTATTTTAACGCTAAACAATATTGTAAATCATAATTCCGCTCATGGCTATCATCAAAGCATCTTCAATAATAGTAACCGTACTCATGGGCAGGTTGAAAACTGCACCCAAACAGGCACATTGTATTTTGCGTTTGTTGAATACGCTTTGTAACACACCTATAATACTAATGCTCATTACCACCATGGTAACAATATTGGTAAGTAAGGGTTGAAAGTTTGTGGCGTAAGCAATGCCTAAGCCTAATTCTATAAATGCGTAAATAAAGCCCCATGATTTTACTTTTTTGGCGACAATATCATACATGCTGTAGCTTTCGGCAAAACCTTTCAGATCTAGCATTTTAAAGAATGAAAAAGTAAGAAAGAACCCAGCCATAAAAACATTCATAGCCTTCATCCAATCAAACATATTGTTCTGCAATCCTGCAATTAGGGAAACAACAGTTACATAAGAAAATATTAATAAAATAGGCTTATAGGTAGCAAACCAGCTTTTGGCTTGTTCTGCTGTTTCATTGTGCTCCATTGCTGTAATGGAGTATTTTTTATCCAGCGCATTTTGGAATGTTGAAAGTGCAATATGTTTATCCATTGTTATCGTCGCTGTTTCTTTTTCTTTTGAAACATCCACCTCAGTAACATTGGGCAACATCAGCAAACTGCTTTTTACTTTTGCTTCGCAACCTCCACATGTCATTCCGGTAACTTTATATGTATGTGTCATTATTTATTTGTTTGACACAAAGGTAGTTTGAGCACTTTGGAGTGCTATTGTAGAACTTTGTATAAGTGTTGTAACATTTACAGTTCCTCTATGTTTTTGCGCTTATTTTCTTTCAGCGATTTAAAATGGCTCGGAGTAAAGCCTGTTGTTTTTTTGAATTGATTAGAGAGGTAAGCAACGCTGCTGTAGCCTAATTGAAATGCAATTTCCGATAAACTTAGTTCGTCATAAACTAGCAATTCCTTTACCCTTTCAATACGTTGGGCAATAAAGTATTTCTCTATAGTTGTGCCTTCAACTTCCGAAAACAGGTTGCTTAAATAATTATAGTCCTGATGTATTTGTGATGTAATAAATTCTGAAAGGTTTGTCTTTAAGTTATGATTAGAATGATGAACCAATGTAACAATGGCATTTTTTATTTTTTCAATGGTCTTGCTTTTTTTATCGTCTATCAATTCAAAGCCTACTGCTCTTAATGATGTGTCTAACTGTGATAATTGATTTTTTGATAAATCGCCCTCAACTTCTACTTCGCCTAAATTTATTGATATGGGTTGCAATCCATTAGCCTCAAGCTGGTCTTTTACCACCATTTTACATCTGCTGCAAACCATATTTTTAATGTAAAGTTTCATGTTGCCAGTACATTATAGAATGGGTTATAAATTTATTTAGACTGTATAGCGTAAGCTAAAAAGAAATTTTTTGCACTTTTTCGTGTAAGGTATTCATTTCCATCAATGCAGCACTTCCATACCAGGGTATATAGACTAAATCGAATACACCCGCTTGAACAGCTAGATCGGTAGCAGTCCATTTTTTTGCCTCATCAACCGATGCTGTATTAAAAATAAAAACACCCCTGTACTGAATATCATTTTTACCAAATGGCCCGGCCATAACAAGTTTGCCCTCGTCAGCAAGCTTACCCATATTGCTCATGTGTCCGGCAAAAATGCTATCCTGCTTTGTTTTTTCGGCTATGTTCACCTTGCCGGTTACCAGTATCACCATTACATAACTCTTCATACCATAATCATCTGCCCCTAATTTTTTTGCCAATACAGCGTCATATGAGCTTTTTTGAGCAAAGGCTGAGTAGGAGAACAAAACAACTGCAATTAGTATTTTGAATTTCATGATTTAAAAAAGTATTTAATATTAAGACTTGTTCTTTTTTATACTAAAATCAATTTATCCTTTTAAAATCAAACAGCACATTAACCAGACTATCATTCATTTGCCCGGAAATAGATGCCTGCAAAGTTTTATCATCAATTAACTCATAACTTATTTGCTGCGGAAAATCATGTGCTTTATTTTCAAAAAAATATTTTCTGTTTTCAATTTTTACTAAGGCAAATGAAATTGGCTGCTGATTGTTTTGATTAGCAGTAGTAGGGATATAGTATATTTTACCATTTCTTAAAACCAATTCAACGGTTTCCTGCGGAATAGAGTCGCTATTTGTTTTCATATAACTGTAGCCGAGCATTGTGCTGTCGTTTTCTACTTTCCAAACTTCAGTTAAAATACCTTTTTTACGTACACTTTCCCAACTGCCTTTAAGTTGCTGTAGTACTTGTAGTTCTTTTAATTCAAACTGAGCAAATGCATTAGCAGCATTCATCAACAACAAAACAAGGAATATTTTTTTCATTCTGTTTATTTTGCTCTTACATAAAGATGTGCAATATTGTTTTTTCCCGTATGCCGTTCTTCTACTTCTATTTCGGAAATATTTCTGATAATATCTACCAATTTTTTAAAACCATAATTGCGAGGGTCAAAAGATGGTTGCTTACGGTTAATATGATTGCCAAGTGTACTTAAAAATACCCAGCCGTCTTCATCTGTAAGATCGTTAATACTTTTGATTATTATATTTTTGATAGATGAGGGTAGTTGTGGTTTTCCTTTTTGAGCTTCTTGTTTTTTGCTGCGGGATTTTTTTGTAGGTGCTGCATCATCTTTGCTATCCTTAGGAAGAATTTCTATGTAAATAAATTTATTACAGGCCGCAATAAATGCCGCAGGTGTTTTTTGCTCACCAATACCCAGCACAACTTTGCCTGCTTCTCTTAGCCGCATAGCAAGCCTTGTAAAATCGCTGTCGCTGCTTACAATGCAAAAACCATCTACCTGCCCCGTGTATAAAATATCCATTGCGTCTATAATCAGTGCAGAATCGGTAGCATTTTTTCCACTGGTGTAGCTGTATTGCTGCACAGGATTAATTGCATTTTCCAACAATACCGTCTTCCAGCCGCTAAGTGTGGGCTTGGTCCAGTCGCCATAAATACGCTTAAATGTTGGTGTGCCATACCGGGTAATTTCTTCCATCATTGCTTTAATGCTGGAGTAAGGAACATTGTCTGCATCTATTAATACGGCCAGTTTTAAATCTGTATTTGTGTTCATGTACTAAAGTTACTGTAGTTTATTCAGCAGTGCATATATTTCGAGATTAAGAAATTGTCCATCCTTTATTTCACATTCTCTTTGAGTGCCCTCATACACAAATCCCAGTTTTTTTAAAGTTGCAATGCTGCCCATATTATCATCTTCTGTTTCGGCCTTAATGCGATGAATATTCATGTGGGTAAAAGCATATTCAATTACTTTTTTGGCAGCTTCGGTTACAAACCCTTGTTTCCAAAAGGAAGGCAATAGCCAGTAACCAAGCTCTGCTTTTCGATGCTGTTTTTCCCAAAAGGGCAATGTAATAACGCCGTAAAAAATGCTATTGCCTTTTGAGCAAATTGCCCAACAACGTCCGCTATCATTTTTTATCATATTGGTATACCAATCCATTTGCTCCTGTGTTGCATCCAGTGTTTTATAGCTTACACCGTAATGTTTAATTACATCGGGATGCGACAGGCCTTCAAATATTTTGTAAATATCACTTGCCGCTATTTCTCTAAGCAATAAGCGTTGGGTGTGTAAAGTAGGAAACATACATAATCAATTTAGCAGCATATCGCTATAAGAACCTGTCATAAACGCTGATGGTTGAATATTGAAGAAAGATGCATAATAATCACACTGCTGCTGAATTTTTTCGATACCTAATATGCCCGTTTCATCAATGGCTTCTACCTCAATAAATTTTCCAAGACCTTTTACCTCATCAAAGTGAAATTTCACATTTTCTATAAAATAAATTCTGCGGACTTTATCAACCACTACTTTAATGCCATTGGCTTGGGTGAGAATATTTTTTAAAGCAGCATCCGGTTGATGTTTATATAGATGAACGGTGGATAATTTGCTTCCTTTTTCATTAGGCCGTTCATACCAAATCAATGCACTTTCAATAGTACCTTCTCGTAATTTTAAGCGTCCGTGGGATACATTAAAATAAGTGTCAACCTGCCGGTCTTCTCCTTTAAAAACCGGGTTGAGTGTGAGCAATTTTTCTTCAACGGCGGCCACATCGTTTACCCTTGCTTTAAACTCGATAATCTTAATAGACATAAAGTAAATTTCGACATTTTATTTTTGATTGGCAGATCAATTATAAGCTATTGGATCATTATTTTTTCACTAAAATATTGGTTGTTGTTATTTATAATTCGAATTAGGTAAAGGCCTGCGCTTGCGCCAGAAGGAATGGTAAGCCGTATATTACCCATTTGCCCAGTTATAATTTTTCTTATAAGAACCTGCCCATTTGTGTTTATCAATAATAATTCTTTTGACGGCTCTTTCAACTCAATATTCACAGTATTACCTTTTGTAATAAGAGTTGGATAAGCTTCAAATTTTTTTGCACTACCCGATCTAACCCTTACAATATTGCTGTATTGCACCGAGCCATCGCTATTATCTATGGCAAGCCTATAATATAAATAACCAGTATAAACAGTTGTGTGACTAAACTGGTAACTATTGGGGGCATTGGCTGCAGTAACATTTCCCAATCTTGTATAATTGACTCCATCTTCGCTAACCTCAATATTATAGCCCATTGTATTTACTTCGGTTGAGCTTTGCCATTGTAAAAGATTATAACCCTTTTTTGCTGTTGCTGAGAATGATTGTATGATTACAGGCACAGTACTAAGCACAATTATGCTATCTATTCTTCCTCCACCACGATTAATAGCGTACGCTTCGCCATTTGGACCTTCGGCAAAGCCTGCAACATTATTACTGATTCCCCCTCCGGAAGTTGATTGAAAATAAGTTTGCCATGTGGCACCGTTTTGTTTTACCAACCATAGATGGCCGGTTATATAATCAGCCGCCATATAGTAGCCCTGTAATGTAGGAAATACGCTTCCTCTGTAAACGTATCCTCCGGTAATAGAATATCCGCCAGTAGTATTGTTGTGCCCATATTCTGAAACAGGACTAATGCTATCAATAACCCCACAGCCGGTGGTATTATAATTGTGCGCTCCTTCGTAGCAACGCCAGCCATAATTTCCTCCCAACGCCCTTGCCGGATTTGCATAATTTATTTCTTCCCATGCACCTTGGCCTACATCTGCAATCCAAAAGTCTCCATTCTGTCGGTCAAAGCTCCATCGCCAGGGATTTCGTAAACCGTAAGAAAAAATTTCATCGGCAAATCCATCTGTAGTAGAGGAATATGGATTGGTAGATGGAATAGTGTAAAAGGGTGCTGAAGTAGCAAAACTATTTACATCTATCCGTAACATTTTCCCTAAAAGCGATGTTCTATTTTGCGATAAATTACCCGGGTCTCCACCACTACCGCCATCGCCAGTACTTATGTATAGATAACCATCAGTACCAAAAATTATTTTGCCTCCATTGTGGTTGGTATAATAAGGAGATCCCGGCTTTGCAATACTTAACAGCACCTGACCCGATGCCGGATCTGCAATGTTTGGGTCGGAAATATTGCGTTGATAACGAGCAAGGGTAATAGATCCTGTAGCTCCGGTGTACAAAACAAAAAAATAGCGATTGCTTGCATAGTTTGGATGAAACGCAAGGCTTAGCAACCCCTGTTCGCCTCCGCTAGGGTTGGTTAGTACCGAAGCAATATTGATATAGTTTAATAGAGCGGCGCCATTTCTTATACGAATAAGCCCATTTTGCTGTGCAATAAACATACGGCCATCGCCAGGTGCAAATACTGCATCTACCGGGCTGCTGAGCCCTGTTACCACAGCACTGTAAGCTACGGTTGGCTGTGCCTGTACTTTTTGGCTAAGGCTAATAAAAATGAGGAGTAATGTAAAATTATAGTAGAGGATTTTCATACAGATGTATTTGCTAAACCTACTGCAAATACAATGCCTTATAATCATTTTTAATGTGATATTTTAGGCTAAGGTTGGCGGAAATAATAAAAAATGAAGGGAAGGTTAAATGCCCATTGCTTTTATAAAGCTATTAATGTATTAAAAACACCGTCTATTACTTTTGCCATTTTATAAATATCTAGCGTTTCCAATGTATCTGTTGGCTGATGATAATTTTTATTGCGATAAAATGAAGTATCTGTAATCATTAATGCGCTAAAGCCAAATTTCCAGTAATTTAAATGATCAGAAAAGTCGACGCCGGGTAAAACGGCAGGCCCTGCAAACTTTTTTGTTTTTATACTTTTTGTTGATTTATATTTTCTGTAGAATTTTCTTGTAAACTTTCCTGCGCCAAATTTTTTTACAACTGTTATATAGTTTCCTTTATTTCCATAAAATAGCGAAAGAAGCCCAATTGGATATGATTGTGTATGTTTTTCGTTTTTAAAATAACCAATCATTTCAAGCGAAACCATTCCATATACATCTGCCCCACTAGTTATGAGAGACTTGGCATGAATATAACTTCCCATATATTCGGATCTGAAATAAGGCGGCTCCTCTAGTGTATAGGCAACAAGGTCAATTCGGTAATTCAATTTTTTACCTTTTAAAAGCCTCGAAAGCTCCAAAAGTCCAACCACGCCACTTGCATTATCATCAGCCCCTTGCTGATTGCCACAAACATCATAATGAGCACCAACAATAATTCTTTTTGTATTTTCTGTTCCAAAAGAACAAATCACATTTTTATAAACCTTGCCATTAACAAGATACTCTTGAAAGTGAACACTATCGGAGTATTGGCCGAAAACCGTTTTTATATAATCCGCTGTTTTATTAAGTTGATCAATATTTTCATAGGTACGAAATGGCTGTGTTTTTGTAATGGCTATTAAATGCGATTTTATTATTGCTGTATCTGCATTTTCTATTGCAAAACTATAGCTTGCAAAAAGCGAAAATAGGAGTATCAACAAATATCTTGCACACATCATTTAGTTACTTTACTTTTTTAAAATTCCCTTCTCTACACTTTCGTTTAGTAATTGCTCTGCATATTTCCATATTGTAGAAGACCCATTTTTAATTGCGCTCTTTTTTTCATATACTTTTTGATAGGGAACATTAAACTCTACCCATGTGCCACCTTTATTTGAAGTGTTTTGCAATAATGGCTCAAACCTATCCATTGATTTTGCAAATTTTGCTTCATCGGTTATGCCGTCTTCAAATTCTTTCCAAATGTTTATGAATTCTTCAGCTTGTGATGCAGGTAAAATTCCAAAAATTCTTTTTGCTGCATTAAGTTCTTCATCTGTATTGGTATGGTTTTTTGCGTTGTCGTAAATAAAAGTGTCTCCTGCATCAATTTCTACAATATCGTGTATTAAAACCATTTTTAAAACTTTTAGTACGTCAATTGGCTTGTCTGAATGCTGTGCCAATACTATTGTCATCATTGCCAGATGCCAGCTATGCTCTGCATCATTTTCTTGCCGATTGCTATTGAATAGCCTTGTTTTTCGTTGAATGTATTTTAATTTATCAATCTCTTTTATAAAAGCTACTTGTTTTAATAAATCGTTGGCTTGCATAATACTATCAATTTTTAAAAAGTATTGTTCAAAAAAAGAGCCCTTTTTATAAGGGCTCTTAACTTTTTCATGAAGGCTATTTAACCAAAGTCAATTCATCAATAATGTTTTTTGCACCCCCCAGTTTATCTATACACCAAAGCACATATCGTATGTCAACATTTATGGTGCGGTTTAAGTCTTTATCAAAAGCAATTTTGTGGCTAAGTGCTTCATAGTTTCCGTCAAATGCAAGGCCAATTAAATGACCATTGCCATTAATAACCGGGCTTCCACTATTACCTCCTGTAATATCGTTGGAGGTAATAAAACCAATAACCAAATCATTTTTAGCTTTATCAATATACTGGCCAAAATCTTTTTTCTTAAACAGTTCTATTTGTTTTTCCGGAAGATCGTATTCGTAATCGCCGGGTTTATATTTTTCCAACACGCCTTTGCTGGTGGTTACATAATCATAAAAGACTGCATCTCTTGGCTTGTAACTTTTTACGTTACCGTAGCTTACCCTCATACTAAAATTGGCATCGGGATACATTTTGTTTACGGCAGCAGGGTTCATTTGCATAATACCCTTCATATAGCTGCGGCCCAATTCATTATTTTTATTTACAAATGCTGAACGCAATGGAGCATATTTACTATTGTAATTTTTTACAAAAGATGCCGCAAAGTCAAAAGCAGGGTCTGCTTGCAATACATTAGCATCGGGGTTGGCAATAAAGCTGTTCCACTTTGAATCATTAAAAATAATAGTATTGGCAAATACATCTGCCGCCCATTTTTTATAGGTAGCATCGCCTTTTAAATCACCGTAAGCAGCTTTAATTTTTTCGTAAGTACCAATAGGCTGTTGGCTTTTATCAATATCGTTGTAAAAGGCTTGAGCTACTGCAGCCAATATTTTTTCGTCGCTTGGTTTATCTTCGCCTTCTAAAAAAGCAGTACGTTGCGCATTGGCGGCATCTGCAGCTTTTTTAATGTCTGCGGCAGAAATACCTGTTTTTACCAACGCAGCTTCCAGGCCAATAAGTGATGCAGCAAAAGCAGCTAAAGGAGAGCCCATAATACCTTCGTTTAAATATTGCCGGCCCTTAGCGTATGGAGTCCAGGCTGCATAATTTTTTTCGTATTCAGCCATCAAGTTTTCGTATTCAGGCTTTCCCTTTGCCCATGTAGAAAATTTATTTTCATAATCTTGTTTGGTGCCAAGGGTATTAAACTTTATTAATTGTTTTGTTTCGCCATCAAAAAATTTCCAATAGTTGGCAATACCTGCATAGGAAGAGGCAAGTTTCAATTTTACTGCAGGGTCTTTAATCATTTGCTCATGCATATACTTTAAACGCATATCTCTTAATGCAACCAATGATGGGTTTTCAATATCGTTTTTTAAGCGGATGCCATAACTGGTTTCGTAGCGGTTTGTGCTACCGGGATAACCAAAAATCATGGCAAAATCTCCGTCTTTTATTCCCTTAATACTTACAGGTAAATGATGCTTTGGTTTAAAAGGAATATTTTCTTTGCTAAATGGAGCAGGCTTACCACCCTTATCTGCATATACCCTAAATACTGAAAAGTCGCCGGTATGCCTTGGCCACTCCCAGTTGTCTGTATCACCACCAAATTTTCCTACACTTTCCGGAGGTGTGCCCACAAGCCTAATATCCCTGTAGGTTTGATATATATACATAATGTACTGGTTGTCTTTAAACATACTGTAAATACGGCCAGCTTTTCCGGTAGCAGGATCTGCAACCTTATCAGTTATGCTTTTATATACTTCCGAAAGTTTTTTTGTACGCTCATCTCAGCTAAGCCCTTTAAGGCCGGCTTCTACCTCGGCAGTTACATCTACAATTTTATCTAAAAACTGTACAGTAAGGTTGGTTGGAATTTCCTGGTCTTTATTAGCTGCATAAAAACCATCTTTCAGATAATTGTGTTCCACACTACTTGCTGATGCAATGGCACCATATCCGCAGTGATGATTGGTAAAAATTAAACCCTGGTTGCTCACAATTTCGCCAGTACAACCGCCACCAAAAATAATAATAGCATCTTTTATACTTGACTTGTTGATGGAATACAACTGCTCGGGGGTTAGCTTTAATCCTTTTTTAACCATATCGGCATATACTTGTTTGCCAAGTAGCATAGGCAACCACATGCCTTCATCGGCACGGGCTACAAGTACAGATGCAAACAATGCAATCGAAACAAAAAATTTCTTCATTTGTAAATTTATTTTTGAGCAACAAACCTACTTAAAATTCTATTTATATTGTGGATATAAAGGCAATAATACATGAAACGCTTTCCTGGAAAAATAAAAGAGAACAATGAGCCTGCCATTGATATAATATTAAAAATATTAACAGCTGCTAATGCGGCAAGGCCAAATGCTGCATTTATTACCAGCCTGCTGCAGCAATACCGGGAACGAGGCGGCCTAAGTAAAAAGCAATTAGAGGGATTGTATTCAAAAGCAAGTAAAATAGAAGAAATTCCAATTGCCCACTTGGCAACATTGCAAGCAATTATTCTTAAAAAAACAACAAGGCACAAAACCGAATTATCTGAGCCCCAGGCCTCTATAGAAGAGGATATGGATATGCCAATGATAAGTGCCATTCTTGAAAAATACCCCACACACAAGCAGGTAGCTATATTCCACAACAAAAAGCAAACCAGGCAGCCGCTTTCTACCAATGAAAAAGAAGCGTTAAAACGCCTATATAAGCTATTAATAAAATCATAAAACGCTTATATATTAATTTTTTTAGCAATTACAAATATTGCATGGCATGGTTTTGTTACTAATAAACCCAACTAAACCTATGTATCATGAAAAAGATTTTATTATTGGCTGTTATTACAAGTTTTGCATTTGCAAGTCCATCGTTTGCACAAAAGGGAAAAGCAAAAAAATGGAAAAAACAAAAAACGGAAAGAAATGAACGCTGGGAAAAAGATGATGACCGTTGGGATAGGAATGAAGACAGGCGTTACGACCGTAATCAAAGAAATGATCGTAGATATAATAAAAAATATGCTAACAACAATGCACCCCGTAAAGTAAGAGATGCATTTTATAGCGACTTTCCCAATGCTAAAGATGTTAGATGGACAAAACAAAGAGGCGTGTGGACAGCAACCTTTAGAAATGGAATATTTAACTCAAACCGTACGGTAAGCTATGCTGCTAATGGGAGAAGGGTTGACCGTAATGATGTGTTTGCAAACAATAACAGGCGACAATCAAACATCTTCAATTATTAACTAAAAATTGTTTCTTTTTAAAACCAATAAGCCGCTTCATTAATGAAGCGGCTTATTTTATACGATGCTATGTCAACTTAAAGCCTAATTGTATTCAATTAATGTTAGATAAACGTAAGGATTAACCGAGTATTCATCATTTAAGTTTTCATTAAACTCACCAAGCCTAAGGTCAACTATATGCTGAGTTGCATTAATCTCCCAAATAGTTAAAGGTTTTTTGTTGTAATCTGTTTCACTTATTTCCGGTAAAATATCTGGCAGCAATCCATTCCAACATAGTTCTGCAATCTTTTCTTTTTGAGATAATTTTTTCTGTTGATTATTTGTAATTCTTTCTGCATACTCTCTTTTAAAAAAGCTACTATTGCTGTTAAGTAGTATTTCCTGGTTGCTATTAATATGTTTCATATCAGAGCGTTTAGGTGCTCAATAGTAAGATGCTTTAAAAATGCAAAAGATATAAGGCTTGTTTATAAAAAATTGTTAATGCCTGGGCAAGAATGTGGCGTATTTGTTGCTGAATATAAATTAAAATATAGCTAATGAAACGTTTTTTAGGATTGCTGACCATTATTGTTACAATCTCCATAATGTTTTTATTTCTTACATCTTGCAGCGGCCCTATGGGTTCTACAAGCACTTCGGGTCAAAAAATAACGCAAGCTATTGATACCGGAAGTTGGACATTTACGGCAACTATGGTACGTCCACAATTTGGCGGCTCAAGGCAACCCAATGGATTTTATACAGTTATCTTTTCACCCGGCAATCTTAATGTGTACCTTCCTTATTTTGGAAGAACTTTTGGAACGGCAGATGTGCTTGATGGGGATAATCCGTTAAATTTTATTTCCAAAGATTTTCAAATGAAAAAGGAGCTTATTAAGCAAGGTAAATGGCGGATAAGCTTTGTACCAAAAGATAAGCAAAGGCAGGTTCAAAATTTGGTTTTCGTAATTTTTGAAAATGGAAATGCAACGCTGGATGTAACCATGACCAGTCGAACACCTATTAGTTACAATGGAAGCGTAACTGCTACAAAACCATAAGAAGAATAACATCAGGCCTTATTTGCTTTCCCAACTATTCCTTTTAATCGGGCAATGGTATTGTTGGCTTCAATTAGTTGACGTTTTAGTTCGTGCAACTCGGGCTGGCCCGCCTTTAGTAGTGCCTCCGTTTCTTCATTGCTTTTTTGAAGCAATAAAATATCTTCATCCATTTGGCTATTGAGCTTAGCCGCTTCCTGCAAGCGTTGCTTAAGTGTTAGTTCAATGGTTTCTTTAGATTGATAAACAATCTTTAGCTCTTTTTGCAGCGTTTCTTTTTTTAGTTTCTCACTTTCCAAAAAACCGTCGCTACTCCTTAGCTGTTTCTGCAGTTTTGCCAATTTTATGTACATAACTAATATACCAATACCAATGCCCGCAATAAATACTGCCAATGTTATATAAATGGAAACCTGCATAGTATGCAAAGTTAGTTAATATGTAAAAACTGATTGGAAAGCGGCCATAAAATTCTGTCAAACATTATAAAATTACCCCTTATAGGGTATTGTATATCACAAAAAACAATTGTCTATTTGTATAAGTAAAATTTAAACCGTACTTAATAAGTATCGACTCCTTTTTAATATATGAGGCATTTGGAGTTAAAAAATTTCTCATGCTTGAACACTCCCCCGTTCCGAATCTTCGGAATGGGTTTTTTCGTTTTAATGATGCTTGGCTAAAAATATTATCAAAATATATGCTAAAAAAATTAGGAAATATCAAATTATGTTTTACATTTGTTTCCACTTAATTTTATAAGCAATCAGATACATCACTTAAATTTAAAAACATGAGCAACGCAGAAAAATTAAAGGCCCTCAAATTAACCATGGAAAAAATCGACAAGGATTTTGGTAAGGGATCCGTAATGTTGATGAACGAAAGAACAAGCGTAGAGCAAGGCGTAATTTCTACCGGTTCAATAGGGTTAGATGTGGCCTTAGGCATTGGAGGCTTACCTAAGGGAAGAGTAGTGGAAATATATGGCCCGGAATCTTCTGGTAAAACAACATTAGCAATACATGTAATTGCAGAAGCACAAAAAAAAGGTGGAATGTGTGCTATTATAGATGCCGAACATGCTTTTGATAGTGCGTATGCTCAAAAGTTGGGGGTAGATATAGACAATCTTTTAATTTCTCAACCCGACTATGGCGAACAGGCATTAGAAATTGCCGACAGGCTAATTCTCTCGGGTGCGCTGGATGTGGTGGTTATTGATTCTGTAGCCGCATTGGTACCTAAAGGTGAGTTGGAAGGCGAAATGGGCGATAGTAAAATGGGCTTACAAGCCAGGTTAATGAGCCAGGCATTGCGTAAGCTAACTGCTACCATCTCCAAAACCAATAGTTGCTGTATTTTTATTAACCAGCTAAGGGAAAAAATTGGGGTAATGTTTGGTAATCCTGAAACTACAACAGGTGGCAATGCCTTGAAGTTTTATGCTTCGGTAAGGCTGGATATCCGCAGAATGGCGCAAATTAAAGACGGAGACGAAATAGTAGGTAACCATGTAAAAGTAAAAGTGGTTAAAAACAAAGTAGCACCTCCATTTCGCCAGGCAGAATTTGATATTATTTATGGCGAAGGCATATCTAAACAGGGCGAAATAATTGATATGGGCGTAGAGTTGGGTATTGTTCAAAAGAGCGGAAGCTGGTTTAGCTACAATAGCGATAAACTTGGCCAGGGAAGAGAAGCTGTAAAGCAATTGCTTACCGACAATCCGGAGTTGGCTAATGAATTAGAAACTAAAATAAGAGAGAAAATTAAAGAAATGCAGGGCGGATAGTTTCTGAGAAAAATTTCCATTTAATAAATTTTTTAAGTTGGGTTATTTAGTATGTAACCGCTCTTGTTTAGGAGCGGTTTTTTAATACAGGTGCTTTGTAGCACAAATAAAAAAACCGGCGGTAATTACCGCCGGTTTAAATAATTAGTAATAAACTGTATTAATAATCTATAACACTACTCAATGCCACTGAAGGATATGTACCTCTCAGGTAATAAGTGTAGTTTCTTCCTGGTACAACGGTAACACCGGCAGATGAGGCAATTAATGTATTGCTTCCTGCTACTTTTACTTTAAGGTTGTATGTACCCACTGCAACGCCGGGAGTTGCGTTGGCAGCCCTGTTTCCTGCAATTGATTTATGCGGAGACAAAGCAGCAATATCTGGAGAAGACATACTTGCCAAAGGAGCAAGGCCGCTAAAAAGAACAATACTGTCTTTTTCTACAGAACCTTCTCTTCTTACCATTACAAAATCAACGGCAGGAGCCGTGGAGCCATTGGCAATATTTAAAAATCTCACTTTGGCATTACCGGCTTTATCAGGCACATTGTCTGTATTCAATAAAATGCCCTTTAAAGTTCCGCCGGTTAATACACCATATTGAAAAAAGGAATATGCTTTTCCTGCTTCCAATGCAATGTTTCCAGAATAGAGGTCAACTGGTGGAGGCGTGGTAACCGCAGCGTCTCTAACCAGCAAAGCCCTGTCTCCTGCAGCAAAGCCGCCATATACGCCATTCATTGTAGCATTTACTGCAATGGCAGTAGCATTTACCTGTTTTTGATCAACAAAAACCGTAAGCGTTTTGCTGCTGGAATTTGCGTTAGTAAAAGAAACATAAGCCAAATCCCTATCGGGTGTGGTTGCTGCATTGTCGTCTTTTTTACATGAAGTAAAAATTAACATACCACCCAGTGCATATAAAAATGTTTTTTTAATCATCGGTTTAAAGATTTTAAAGATTAATAACCTGGGTTTTGTTCAACAATTGGATTGGTATTTCTTTCCTGCTGTGGAATGGGCCACAGGAATCGATAATCGCTGTAAGGGATAAAATCCTGACCTGTTGCGGGAACAGAACCGCCACATGAATAGCTGGAAAGGCCATTAAATCCATTGGCCATTTTAGCAGGTACGCCACCCGTACCAAATACAGGGTCCTGTGCCCAGCGATGAATATCGCCCCAGCGTTTTCCTTCAGCAAGAAACTCAATTCTTCTTTCTTTTAAAATAGCGGCAATTAAAGCGTTTTTGGTGGGAAAAGAAGCAACGGTATAGGCCTGTGTAGCCTGATCGTTCAATGCACGATTTCTTACCACATTCAATAAATCTACAGCCCTTGTTGAAACGGTAGCTGCATTTCTGGCTTCAGCCTCTGCCTGAATCAATAATACTTCCGCATAGCGAATATAGGGTGCAAAGTCTGTCATTAAAAGTCTGTCCCTATATTTATTGGAGAATTTTGCATTGTTAACAGAAGTGGCACTAATTGGGCCATCTACATACAATAAACTGCGTCTTTTATCATCACAGAGCCATTGAGGATCATTCCAAATGATAGGGCTGATAGACACCAAACCCCTTCCGGATGCGGCATTAGGACCATACATTCGGGCCAAAGCAGCATTGGTTCCCGGATTGTCATTTTGGTCATGACGAATGGAGAAAATGCTTTCTTTGGTTGAATTATCGGCGAAAGCTCCCTCAGAAGAAGCGTTTAAAGCCCAGGCACCAATAGGTGAAACAACACTGGCGGGATTTGCAGGGTTTACTGTTGCAGGAATTAGTTTATTTCCTTCAGCAATCACTCCCGGCATATTATTCATATGAAGTTTAACCCTCATTTTAAGAGCAATTGCTGCGGCCTTAGTAGCCCTGTATGGAGTTAGTCCGGTTAAAGTTGCCGGCAAGTTAGTTTCTGCAAAGTCTAAATCTGCAATGATTTTTGTATAACAGTCAGCTACAGATTCCCTGGGTTTTGTTTTAGCTAATTCAATTGCAGCCTGCCCTTCAATTGCAAAATCCCTATAAGGAACACCCAATGCAGAGCCGTTGCCATCAGAATATGGACGTGCAAAATGAATTAATAATTCGTGATGCGACATTGCTCTCAAAAATCTACATTCTGCCTCATATTGCAATGCAACAGTACTGGAAATAACTGAAGTTGAGGCAGCCCCTCTAAAACCTTCAATTGAGATGTTTGCTTTATTAATCAAAGCATACAGCTCTTTCCACATATTTACATTATTAGGAGTAACCGTATTGTAAGTGCTTTGATACGTAATGGCATAGAAAGTAGCGGTATTAACCATGTCTTCTCCCCTCATGTCTTGCTGTTCAATTGCAGCGGCCCCAAAGGGGTAACCCCTATCTGAAGTTGCACCGCCATTCAAGGGGTCATAAACACCCGACTGAGCAGCATCATAAACGCCATTTAAGGCTAGCGAACATCGTTCCGCTGTTGCAAATGCAGTTGTACTTCCTATTGAAGTAAAAGGGGTGAGATCAAGCTTGTCTTTGCAACTATAGGCAAACATGCTAACCACACCTAATAAAATTGTACTTATTTTATATGTATGTTTCATTTTTAATACTTTTTCTTTTTTTAAAAGCCTAATGTAATACCAGCCGAAATATTTCTCACGGGAGGAGCGATACCCGCATCTTGTCCGTCATCTCCAAAAGCCTCCGGATCAATACCGGAGTATTTTGTCCAAACATAAACATTTTGTGCCTGTACAAATACTCTTGCACTGCGAATGGCATTTTTGGTCATAGCCTGCAGCCTGGATGAATTCAGGTTGTAGCTAAGCACAATGTTTTGTAGCCTAAGAAATGCGCCATCTTCTACAAACCTGGAAATGGCTTCATTGTTTTGATTGATGATAGCATCCTGGTTGTACATTATTTTTGGAACACTGGTAATTTGGCCCGGCGTTGTCCACCTGTCTAAAATTTCTCTGCCGTTATTTCCAAACTTCATGTGTAGCAACATTTCCTGACGAGTTCTGTTTACAATTTTATTACCACCCTGATAACGGAACATTACGTCGAGAGTTAGGTTTTTATAAGTAACAGTATTGCCAAATGCGCCAAAGTAAGTTGGAATTGCAGAGCCCAATATTTTTTTATCGGCGGTAGTTAAGGTTGTGGTGGCGCCTAAAGTTGGGTCATTTAAAGAGTTGGCAAAGTAATAGGTACCGTTAGAAATATTTCTTTGTACATATAAGCCATCTTTATTAAGATAAACCGGGTTGCCGTTACCACTGTTAACCCCGGCAAATTCATAACCATAAATAGAGAACATTGACTCGCCAACTCTATGAATATTAAAGTTTGTAGGGAAAATCTCAGTAGTTTCTACGCCACCAACAGAAAACAGTGAAACAATTTTATTTTTCACTTTAGTGTAGTTGGCAAAAACAGACCATTCAAAATCCCCTTTTTTAATCACAGAAGCGTTGATAGCTAATTCTACTCCACTATTATTTATTCTACCAATATTTTGTGCAATAAAATTATTGGGTACACCAGTACTGAACGGAGTAGGAACCTCTAAAACAAGATTGTCAATGTTATTTTTGTAATAATCAAAAACTAAATTAACCCTATTGTTGAATAGCCCCATTTCAAAACCATAATCATATTTTTTACTGGTTTCCCATTGCAATTGGGGATTCCCAACCAAAGCGGCCGCCAAACCACCAATGCTACCATAAGGACGACTGCCATAAGTGCTTAACCATGGAAAGCCTCCAAGCCTGTTGCCCACTACAGCATAAGATGCTTTTAGCTTAAGGTCAGACACTACTTTATTTAGGAGTGGAGTTTTCTTCCAAAAGCCTTCCTGAATCGGCCTCCAGCCTACGGAAGCACCGGGGAATATACCATATCTATGGCCGGGCGCTAAAGAAGATTGCCCATCTCTACGAATAGAACCTTGTAAAAAATACTTCCCTTTGTAATCATAATTAACCCTGCCAAAAAGCGATTCAATAGCCGATTTACTTACAGAACCACCAACAGACTGTGTTTGCGCTGTATTAGAAATTAATCCTTCTTTTATGTAGAATAAATCTGAAATGGTAGAACCTGTTGCAGAAAAGAACTTGGATTTGGTCTGCTGAATCTCATGTCCGGCTGTTAAATAAATATTATGCTTACCTAAGCTGAAATTGTAGTTTGCGTAATTCTGAATATTAGTATTACGAATATTTTGTTGACCCTGATAAACAGATCCCTGAGGGCCAAAACCGTCGCCATGTCTCGGATCATAAGCCCTTGTACTGTAGTCCTGATATACATCCAAGCCTATTTGACTTCTAAATTTGAACCCTTTAAAGGGGCTTAATTCAACAAAGGCATTCTCAATTATTCTGTATTGTTCAGAATTAAAACGGTTATTATCTAAAACAAATGCAATGTTTACATAGTTATCATCGGCAGCTTGTAGATTTGCGCCACCACCTAAGGCATTCCCACCGGCAAGGATATTATAACCGGTTGGATGAGAGGCATCATAAATTGGCACATTAGGCATTGCCCTGATAGCCGCTATTACAGCACCGCTCAAAGCATTGGTACCTGTGTTCTGATCCCAGTCGTCCTGACGGGAAACAGCCAAATTTGACCCAAGCTTGAACCATTTATTTATTTGCGACTCTATATTCGTACGAAGACGGATGCTTGTATTTTTATTGGTTCTGATAATACCTCTTGTGTCTGCATATCCCAACGAAGTATAAAAAGAAGTTTTTTCTGTACCACCAGATACGCTTAATGTATGGCTGGTAGAAGCAGCATTATTTACAAAAATATTATCCTGCCAGTTGGTATTGGTACCGTTGGCATCCATATAAGCAACAGGTAATTGACCCGCATTGGTTTTCTTTTCATTAGCAATGGTTACAAACTCCTGAGCATTTAAAAGTTCAAACTTTCTCATGGGGCTGCTACCGCCATAAACGCCATCATATGTAACGCTTAACTTACCCTTTGTTCCCTTTTTGGTAGTAATTAAAATAACACCATTTGCAGCTCTTGAGCCATATATAGCCGTGGCTGAACCGTCCTTTAAAACATCAATACTTTCAATATCATTCGGGTTGATATCGCCCAATGCATTTGAGTTGGATACCAGCGCAAGGTTACCGGTTAATATTGGGCTGCCATCTACTATTATTAATGGCGATAAGCCACCATTTAACGAGTTTAAACCCCTAATCCTTATCCTGGCCGGAGCATTCACCTGGCCCTGGCCGGCATTGGTGTTTACATTTACCCCAGCCGCTCGACCTGCTAACTGACGGTCAACCGAAGGAGTAATCAATTGCGCAAATTCTTTTGCATCAACTTTACTTGCAGAGCCGGTAAATGCTTTTTTCTGTTGCACACCATAACCCACCACTACCACTTCTTCCATGCTAACATCGGTAGATTTAAGGATTGCATCAATTTTGTTTGATTTGCCAATTGACCTGGTTATAGTTTCGTAATTCACAAAACTAAATACAAGCGATTTTGCAGCAGCACTTACAGTTAGGCTGTAATTACCGTTTTTGTCGGTTTGTGTACCCGTTTTACCATCGGAGCTGGTAACAGAAACACCTTCTATAGGTTGGTCCTGGTTGTTTAATACACGGCCGGAAAGGAGTCGGTCTTGTGCACTTGTGCTTAATGCAAAGCAAAGCCCAACCAACAAGGCCATCATAATTTTTCTCATTTTGCAGTTTGTTTTTAAAGTATAGACAAATATATAGTAGAAATTCTATAGAATTCTATATATAAAAGACATAGTTTTTTTTGATTAGCTGCAAAAAGGGAATGACCGGCCGGCAAAATTTTATAGCCGAATGTTTTTAAATTCTTTTTCCTTTTAATAAAAGCAGCAAAACAGGCAATAATACAAGGTTAGTAATGGTTGCAACAATTAGGGTAAGCGAAGTGAGCCACCCCAATGCAAACGTACCTCCAAAACTACTGGCACAAAAAACGATAAAGCCTGCTGTAAGTATTATTGAAGTATAAATAATACTTAGACCCGTTTGCCTGATACTTTGTGCTACAGAAACCTCTGTGTCATTTCCATTGTCGGGTAGTATTTGTTTATAATTAACCAAAAAACGAATAGTAATATCAACGGCTATACCTAAGGCAACACTAAAAACCAATACGGTGCTGGGTTTTAAAGGAACGCCGGCCCACCCCATTACGCCCGCTGTTACCAGTAAGGGAATAATATTGGGGATTAAAGAACATATTAAAATGCGAAAAGAACGAAAAAGATATAGCATACAAAGCGCAATCAACAAAAATGCCCAAAAAATACTCTCTTTAAGCCCATTGATAATAAAATGGCTTCCTTCTAAAAAGGTAATACTAGTGCCGGTAAGGGTTACATTGTAAGTACTGTCAAATAATTGAGTTGCCCTTTTTTCAATAGAATCGAGCATCGCAGGGAGCTTTTGTGTACCCACATCTGCCATATTTACACTAAGCCGGGTACTACGGTTGGCCGTATCTACAAAAGAACGGAGCATTTTGGTAAAATTATTTTCTACCTGCCCTTCTTTTGATGGTCGTAAATATTCGCCTACAAATGCCCCGTCAAATGAATTGGGCATTGAATAATTGAGGCTATCGCCTTCATAAAAACCTTGCTTCGCAAATTTTAAACCTTCTGCAATACTTAGTGGCCTGTTCATATTAGGCTGGGCAGCAATATACATGGCCAGACTATCTAACTTGCTGTAAATGTTTAATGCACGCATCCCCGATAAACCTCTGCGTTTTTTAGTGTCCAACACAATCTCTAATGGCATTACTCCTTTAAAGTTGCTTTCAAAAAATTGAAGGTCCTTATAAATCACATCATCTTTAGGAAGATCATCTACAATTCGGGTTAATGTTTGCAACCTGAAAATACCGGCAATACTAATGGCTACTATAATAATGGTGGTATAGAGAATAGGCTTTTTATAATTAAATACCCAACGCTCTAAGGTTGCCAAAAAAGTATGTATCCATTTACTTTGCAGGTATTTCAATTCTCTTTGTTTTGGCTTAGGCAAAATGCTTAAAACACCAGGCAATAATATAAAAGACACTACAAAAATTAAAAGGATACTAATACCCGCAACGGTACCAAATTCTTTTAAAATAGCACTTTTGGTTAATGCAAACACAGCAAAACCAATTGCAGCCGCAATATTGCAAAATAGGGTAACAACGCCCATTTTGCTCACCATATCAATTATAGATTGCTCTTTATTACCGGTACCCAAATAGGCCGTATGGTATTTGTTGATAAAATAAATGCAATTAGGTATGCCAATGACCACAACAAGTGATGGAATTAATGCTGTAAGCAATGAAATTTGATACCCCATTAACTGCATAATACCTACGCTCCAAATTACACCAATTACTACCACAGTCATTGACAGCAGCGTAGTAGTAAAAGATCTAAAGAAGATTAGTAGCATTAATATACTTAGCGCTAACGAGCCTATTAAAAATAACTTCATTTCTGCCTGTATCCTATCTGCCACCACAGTTCTTATTAATGGCAAGCCGCTTAGATGTATGTCGCTTCCTGTTGTTTTTGCAAAAGCTTCGGCAGCGTTGGTAATATTGTTTATTAGTACAGTTCGTTCTTTACTTGCCAATACATTTTTATTAATGCGAACAGCCATTAAATAAGCATTGGTTTCGGGGTTATACATTAATCCACGATAAAAAGGGAGGTTTAAAAAAACCGATTGGGCACTATCTAATTGTTTTTGCGAAGTAATATGATCACTAAAAATTTTCGAAGCTATTAAACGCTCTCCCAAACTGTCTTTTATCAAATTAATAGCACTTGGTACACTTAACACATCTTCTACAGACTGTACCGCTTTTATTTCTTTATGTAACCGGGCATAAGCGTTAAAGTTTTTCAGGTCAAAAAGATTTTTTTGCAGCACACCAATTACCATGGTATTACCATCATCGCCAAACGTAGCTTTAAAATTCTGATAGTCTTTATACTTTGGATTGTCTGTAGGAATGGCCTTTGCAAACTCATAGCTTAGTTTTATTTGGCTGGCAAAATATCCCATTACTACCGTACTCACCAATAAAAGAACTAGTAAAACAATCTTGTTCTTTATTACAAACTTTGCCAACGATTTCCACATGTGCCTGAATTTTTTTGCAAAGAAAAACCATTTAAACTGTATTGGCTACAAAAATGTACGTTTCGGATTAATATTGCAGGGAATATGACACATAAAACCAACGGTATTGTATTACGCTCTGTTAAGTATGGCGAAACCAGCCTGGTAGTAACTGTATTTACCGAAAAGTTTGGACTACAAACTTATATGGTAAATGGGGTGCGAAGCAGTACAAAAAGTGGAAGCAAAGCGGCTCTGCTGCAACCTGCATCATTACTTGAAATGGAGGTTTACCAGCACGAACAAAAAGCCATGCACCGCATTAGAGAATTTAATTGGAGTTTTTTGTATAAAAATGTACTGAGCGATGTGGTTAAAAACAGTGTGGCTTTGCTAAAGGTAGAATTGCTGCTAAAAACATTAAAGCAGCCCGAAGAAAATCCTGAACTGTTCTACTTTTGTGAAGATGCATTGCAACAGTTGGATGAAGCAGAACCTACAGTAACAGCTAATTTTCCTTTGTTTTTTTTGCTGCATCTTTCTCACTTTTTTGGATTTCGTATAAGTGATGCAACTCCATCACAATTAAAAAATGAGGAAATTTACCTTGACTTACTGGAAGGAAATTTTGTAACAAAGCTTCCACAACATGGGTATTATTTACAAAAAGAAGATGCTTTGCTAACCGCAGAATTATTGCAAATAATGCAACCTACAGAGCTGCAGTATGTAAAGTTAAACCAGCAAAAAAGAAGATTTTTATTGCAAAAATACCTTGATTATTATGCCCTGCACATTCCAGAATTTGGACAAATGAAAACCTTGAATGTACTTCAGGAGGTATTGGGTTAACAGCAAACGAGATATTGGATATAAGCAGCTAACTTTAGCTCAAACTTTTTAAACCTCCTTTTTTGAGCCTTTTAATTTCAATATGCATTGGTGTTGGCCTTGCTGCAAGTAGTGGGTTTAGAATTTTTATACCCATGCTGGCCGCTAATATAGCGTCGCTTTCCGGCTTTCATGAATTTAGTGGCAGCTTTGAGTGGTTAAATAGCTGGACCACATTTTATATTTTATTGAGTGCAAGCATTGCAGAAATTATTGCATATTATATTCCCTGGCTAGATAATGTGCTGGATCATATTGCTCTGCCAGTTGCAGTAGGCGCAGGAACATTGTTGAGTGCATCATTTATTTCTGCCGATTGGGAGCCTGCTTTAAAGTGGGGGCTGGCATTACTGGCAGGCGGAAGCACTGCAGGTATAATTCACACGGGAATGGGTTTGCTTAGATTGGGCTCTACCGCTTCTACCGGAGGCCTGGCAAACCCTGTAGTTACTACCGCCGAAAATGGCGCATCTATTGGCTTTTCGGTAATGGCATTGTTGGTACCAATAGTAGTGGCGATAATTGTTTTATTGCTGCTGTTTTACATTTTAAAAAAGTTGGCAGGCTTTTCAGGGAAAAAACACAAAAAAAAGAGCAGGTAAAAGAGCAAGAGCAGTATTATTAAAACATTCTTTTTGCAACTTTTTCTTTTAGTAATACCAAACCTGGTTTTTTCCCTTTTTCAAAACTGCCGAATTTACTTTCAATGCCCAATGCTATTGCACCATTTAGCGTGGCCCATTGCAAAATGGTTTGTAAGGGTATTTGCGGAAAATGTTTTTGTATGGTATTAATTTCTGTCATTATGTTTAACTGATAGTTGCTTGCATAGCTATCCGTTCCTAGTACAATATGGCAATTGTTTTTCAGTAGCATTTCTACAGGGGGTAATACATTTTCAATATAAAGATTAGCGTTTGGACAAAGGCAGTAGTTAATTTTTTTATTGGAAAAATCAATATCAGCCTGGCTTGTAAAGCTATTGTGTACGCTTATTATTTTTTGCTGTTGTGTAAAATAAGGCAACCAGCTTTGTAAGCTGGATTTCGCAGTTGCTTTAAAGCCGGCAATATCAATTCCCAAATTTTTATACAGCTCCAAAAAGCCACCTTCTTTTGTTTTATATAATTTGTCTTCCTGTGAAGATTCCTGGTTGTGGATGGAAATCAACTGGCCAGTTGTTTTTTTGTTTAATAGTTCAAATAAGGTTTTTGAAACAGAATAAGGAGCATGAGGGGATAATGTAGCTGGTTGGCCTTTTGATATAAAATGATTTAATACATCTTCCGCATCTGCTAGTTTTTTTTGAGCAGTTGCATCTACAAAGCCGCTTATTTCAATAAAGCTATGCCAGTACAAAGGGCTGTTTTGTTTAAGGTAAATACTATCTGTTGTATTGCATATATCACCTACGGCTACAGTTCCACTTTCGTACAACTCCTGTTGAGCGGCCTGCATTGCGGCTTTTTTTTCTTCCTCATTTTTTTTGTTGCGACGGCTCATTACCTGCTGCACAAAATTTACCAGCCCGATATGCTCCGGTATCATGCCTTTAAAATGGCTGAGTTCAATATGGCAGTGCGCATTAATAAAGCCGGGGCATAGTATGCCATCGAGTTCCAGGATGTCATCGCCGGCTTCTGTAGTTTTAGCAATACAATCAATAGTGCCATCTTCCATACACACTAAAACATAATTTTCCAGCATTTGAGAGCCGGTAAAAAGCTGCGTAGGTTTATATTTTCTATACAAAATGATTGCTTGATATAATGTAAATTTGCCGCCCGGCTGGGGTCGGTACCGAAGGTCAGACCCCAATACGCACCTATAAAAGATGAATATTGGTATGCGGTACAAGGGAGTGACACAACGATGTTGCGCAAAGTTACCCCTGACGGATTCAAAATAAAAATACGATGTTAGATAAACTGGATGCTATAAAAGCAAAATTTGACAACCTAGGCGTTGCACTTACCAACCCCGAAATTGTGAGCGACAATAAAAAGTATAGTGCCATGAGTAAGGAATACCGTAGCCTAGAAAAGATTGTACTTGCCCGCAATGCCTATGTGAAACTGCTGGACGATATTGAATTTAACAAAGAAGTATTGAATAGCGATGATGCCGAAATGCGTGAAATGGCTAAGTTAGAATTGCCCGACCTTGAGGCACAAAAGGAAGAAAGCGAAAAATTGCTGCGCAATATGCTGATTCCAAAAGACCCATACGACGAAAAGAATGCGATACTGGAGATTAGAGCAGGTACCGGCGGCGATGAAGCGAGTTTATTTGCAGGAGATCTTTTTAAAATGTATATAAAATTTTGTGAGAAAAAGGGATGGAAAACAGCCTTGTTGAGTGAAAGCGAAGGCACTGTTGGCGGATTTAAAGAGGTGCAGGTAGAAATTACAGGCGACGATGTTTATGGAACAATGAAGTTTGAAAGTGGCGTACACCGGGTGCAGCGTGTGCCCGATACCGAAGCCAGCGGCAGGGTACATACCAGTGCCGTAACGGTGGCCGTAATGCCTGAGGCTGAAGAGGTTGATTTTGAATTGAAAGAAAGCGATGTAAAAATGGAAACTGCCCGAAGTGGTGGCGCCGGTGGGCAAAATGTAAACAAAGTAGAAACCAAAGTGTTTTTAACCCATAAACCTACAGGCATTGTTGTAATGTGCCAAACAGATAGGTCGCAGTTGGGAAACAAACTAAAGGCAATGGAAATGTTGCGTACTAAACTATATGATGAAGAGGTAAGGAAAGCAGAAGAAGCCATTAGCCACTTACGCAAAAGCTTAGTGAGTACGGGAGATAGAAGTGCAAAAATTCGTACATACAATTTTCCGCAAGGTAGGGTAACAGACCATAGAATTGGACTAACCGTTTATAACTTAGATGAAGTACTAAATGGGGAAGTGGGCGAATTTATGGAGGCTTTACAGTTTGCCGAAAATGCAGAAAAAATGGCCTCACAGCAATAACTAATAAGTTTTGAAAAACACTACAAAGGCACACCTGGCTCTATTGGGAACCAACCTGTTTTTTGCAATAAATTTTACAGCCATAAAATATCTGGTAAACAATGGCTTTATTAAACCTTTTGGGCTTAACCTGGTTAGGGTTGCTATAAGTACAGTACTGCTATGGTTGTTATTTATTGTAAAGCCAACTAAGGTTATAATAAAGAAAAAAGATATTGGCAGGTTTTTGCTTTGTGCGCTGTTGGGTATTGCAATCAATCAAATGTTATTTGTAAAAGGCCTGTCGCTTACCTACTCTATTCATGCATCGTTGCTGATGCTAACAACCCCTATTTTAATTACCATATTGGCGGCGTGGTTACTTAAAGAAAAGCTAAGTGTATTTAAAATTACCGGACTTGTTTTGGGCATAAGTGGTGCGGTTATATTAATTGCAGGAAGAGAAAATAGTAGCAATGCGGCAGATGTATTACTCGGCGATGTTTTGGTAACCCTTAACGCAATTGCTTACACTTTTTATTTTATACTGGTGAAGCCATTGATGCAAACCTATAATCCGTTGGGTATTATCCGTATCATTTTTACCATTGGTTTTTTTATGATGCTTCCCTTTTGCTGGACAGAATTTAAAGAAACAGATTTTACGGTGTACACACCAACAGCATGGATAATTTTATTGGTAATTGCTGTTTGCGGAACCTTTTTGGCTTATGTATTTAATATTTACGGCATCAAAATATTGGGAGCTTCGGTAGCAGGGGCATATATTTATTCTCAGGTTGTTTTTGCATCGGTAATTGCTGCCATCTTTTTGGGTGAAAAAATTACAGTTACTAAACTGGTTGCAGGTGCCTGTATAATGTTGGGCGTATATTTGAGCAACAGGCCTGTTAAAAATGCCAACCTACAAGCTAGCTAATACAAAAGAAGATTTTGAAGCGGCGGCTACACTTTTTAAAGAGTATGCAGCCTGGCTAGCTATTGATATTTCTTTTCAGCATTTTGAAGAAGAATTAAAGGTTTTGCCAATAATGTATGGTGCTGCCAATGGAGGAATTATTTTATGCCTAGTTGGTAATGTATATGTTGCTTGTGTTGGCATAAGGCGGTTCAATACAACGGACGCAGAAATGAAAAGAATGTGGGTAAAGCGTGGATACGAAGGACAAGGCATTGGTAAAGCCTTATTGGATAAAGCAATTGAATTGGCAAAAGAATGTGGGTATAAAAAAGTAAAGCTTGATACGCTGAATGATATGTTGCCTGCAATAAATCTATACTGTAAAAATGGATTTACAGAAATATCCGCTTACTATAACAACCCCGACAAACGGGCCTTGTATTTTGAAAAAATTTTATGAGGTTAGTTTTGGGTAGTCTATAAATAAAAACTTTCTTTCGCCTTTAAAAAAATCGGCCCACGAATTAGTAGCTGCACTTACAGCAAATACAGCACAGGTAGGCATATTATCTATCTTAACGCCAACTACAAGAGAATTTACAAAGTCGGTAATTCCTGGGTTGTGCGAAAAAATGGCAACAGCATTATATTGATTATCTAAGCCCTTTATTACAGATTTAAAAGTTTCGGCAGGTGCATGATACAATTCATCAATAAACAAAATTTTATCTTTTGGATAATTAAACACTTCGCAAAATGCTTTGCAGGTTTTTTGTGCACGCTTTGCCGGGCTGCTTACAAATTGGTCAATACTTACATTTCTATTTAGTAGTCTTTTTGCCATTTCGGGTGCATCTTTTTTGCCCCTTTCATTTAAAGGGCGGTCAAAATCGGGCGTACTAAAATCGCCCCAACTGCTTTTAGCATGTCTTATTATATATAAATTTTTCATATAGTGCACATTTATAATTTAATTGGCCCGTATAATAAGTATTACCACAATTCCATTTGTCAAAAAATTGTCATAGAATGAATGATTAGGTGTAACATTGTTATCAAATTTATATTATGAAACGCATATTAGTATCTGCAAGCATTGTTTCTTTAATTACTTTTTTTGCCTATTGCAATAGTTCTAAAAAGGCAACTGCTGTTGCTCAACCCAAAGCCCCAACATTTACCTGGGCCGCAAACATTAAACCATTAATAGTTGAAAAATGTAGTCCATGTCATATAGAAGGGAAGGGCAATAAATTGTATTTAGATAACATAGATAATGTAAAATCCAATATTGATGATATAATTAGGAGAATAGAAATGCATCCGGGCGAAAGGGGCTATATGCCATTTAAGAGAGAAAGGCTAAGCGATACCACAATTAGTATGATAAAAACCTGGAAAGCAGAAGGATTATTATAAATACGGATTGATAAAAAAAGGGGCCAGGATAGAAATCCAGCCCCGCTTTAAAATCCAATATCCTATGAAAAACCGAGTTTATACTGGCAAATAAACCAGCAAATATTTTTATTTAATTGTTGGATGCAATTGTTTTTAATTTTGCACAAGCCATGCCAACTTTTGCTTTTGATAAACAAATTTATAGTAACCTCATCAACAAGACGATTGCAATATAGAAAAGGTCTCATTAAGTTTGTATTTGGCAATAATTTTTTTAAATACCTAGTTTCAACTATTTAAAATGAACAATAAACGTATCAGCTTAATAATTGTATTATCATTTTTATGTGTGTATTTGCCTCAACAATCAAAAGCCTGGGGTATGCTTGGCCATAGAATTGTTGGACAAGTAGCAGATAGCTACCTTTCTAAAAAAGCTAAAAAATCAATAGCCGAAATAATGGGGAATGAATCAATAGCCATGTGTAGTAACTGGCCTGATTTTATTAAAAGCGATTCTAACTATAATTACCTATCTAAATGGCACTATGTAAACCTGGTAACCGGGCTCAACAAACAACAAGTGGTTGACTACCTTCAAAACGATTCACTTATAAATATTTATACTAAGGCAAACTGGCTTACAAGTGAGTTGAAGAAAAGGGAACTACCAAGGGAAACCAAACAGTTTTATCTGCGATTACTGGTTCATTTTATTGGAGATATGCACCAGCCATTGCATGTTGGCCGGCCAGACGACCAAGGCGGAAACCGTATAAGAGTATTATGGTTTAAAGAACAAAAAAATCTGCACCAAGTTTGGGACGAGGCCTTGATAGACTATCAACAATTAAGCTACACAGAATATGCCGCCGCCATCAATTTTACTACTGCAGAACAGCGCAAAGCATGGCAACAAACACCCATTGCCGATTGGGTATATGAAAGCTACCTGTATGCAGAGCAAATTTATGCGGATGTAAAAACAGCCGAAGATAAGCTTGGCTACCAATACAATTTTAAATACAAAGCTATTCTTGAATCCCAATTATTAAAAGGAGGTATTCGGCTGGCAGGATTGCTAAATGAAATTTACAAATAACTATTCTGGCAATACGGGCCCATATTTTAGCCTGGGCGAAACACTTTTCTGCGGATATAGCACATCATGTGCAGTTTCATATCCTTCTTCTGCAATATGTTTTAGTCTTCTGCGCTTTTTTTGTTGACTAATAATAAAAGCAGCCGCACCAACTGCCGCCACCGCTGCAACGCTTAATAATACTTTAGTAGATTTTTTCATTTTACTTTTAGATAGAATTTTTTTAAGGGCTGTCTTAATAAGACAGCCCTTAAAATTAATATGCTGTTTGGGAACAAAAAAATTAATAATCGTAATTTATTCTGTCGCCACTGGTATTGTACAACAGGTATTGAACTGCTGCATTTCCCAAAGGCGTAGCAGCAACCCTAAAAATCTTATCAAGAATACCCGGGCGCTCTATTTGCACAACTTCGGCAGGTGCAGTTACATTGTCTCGTTTAAATATTCTATCCCAAATGCTTGTTCCGCCAGGTAATTGATTACGGTTAATAATAGAACGGGTATCTTTTCTTTGGCCATTGGCATGATATATTGCTGTTTGGCTACCAAAAATGCCACTTCCAAAAGTAGCGGTCCAATCGCCAAGGTATTTGCTCCATACTACATTTGTAGCATTAGGGTAGTCGTGCATAAATGCCTGCCTTACTTTTGCGGGTTGATTTTTTGAAGGCTTACCAACTCCGGAAGTTCCTTCCCAGATAGTTTTATCATAGCCCTTCCCGTCTTTATTTTCCTTTTTTGATGAATGTGTTGTATGGATTGATTGCTTTGCCTTGTCTTTTTTCTTTCCCTTTCCTTTGCCTTGTGCAAGCGCACCAAGGCCTATCAAAATAGCTGTAGATAAGAATAAAATTTTTTTCATGTTGATTAGGTTTTATACCTCCTAAAGCATGAGAATCATGCCAAATCTATATTGTAAATACAATTAAATGGATATAGGTTTGATAATTAACAAAATGCTTTATTTTTTTAAAATTAATTGTTAACTCTTTGGCTTTGGTTAACTTAGAAATATTAATTTAAAATGATGAAAAAATATTTATTGCTCATTACCTGTTGTTTGGTTTTTGTATTTGGTTACTCACAATCGTTGCAATATTATTTGCCACAGGGTATTCAATATTCAAATAAAGTACCTACACCAGCTGATGTTATTCATCATGAGGTAGGAGAATGGCATGTAACACACGACAGGCTGGTAAATTATATGCAAGCCATTGCAAAAGCTGCTCCACAAAGGGTAATACTGCAAACAATGGGTTATACCTACGAACAAAGGCCACAAATCTTACTTATTATTTCATCACCCAAAAACATAGCCAATATTGAAACTATTCGCCAGCAGCATTTGCTGCTAAGCGACCCCGCAAAGTCGGAATCTGTAAACATAAATGAAATGCCCATTGTTGTTTACATCGGACATTCTATACATGGTAATGAACCCAGCGGTAGTAATGCTGCATTGCTTACCGCATACTATCTTGCTGCTGCCGAAGGAAAAGAAATTGAGTCATTATTGGAAAATGTGATAGTGCTATTTGACCCTTCCTTTAATCCCGATGGCTTGCAACGTTTTTCCACCTGGGTTAATCAACATAAAAGCAAAAACCTGGTAACAGACCCTAATAGTAGGGAATTTAATGAAGTATGGCCAGGCGGAAGATACAATCATTATTGGTTTGACCTTAACCGGGACTGGTTACCCGGCGTGCATCCCGAAAGCAGGAATCGTATAAAATTATTTCACGAATGGAAGCCGAATATTCTTACCGATCATCATGAACAAGGTAGTAATGCCAGCTTCTTTTTTCAGCCAGGCGTACCCTCACGAGTAAATCCATTAACACCAGCAAAAAACCAGGAACTAACGGCAAAGCTTGGCCGCTATCATGCAAAAAACCTGGAAGACATCGGCTCTTTGTATTTTACCAAAGAAAACTATGATGATTTTTATTATGGCAAGGGCTCTACTTTTCCTGACATTAATGGAGCAATTGGTATTTTATTTGAACAAGCCAGTAGCCGAGGCCATGCGCAGGAAACAAGCAATGGCGTACTAACTTTTCCTTTTACAATACGCAACCAGTTTGTAACGGCACTTTCCACATTACAAGGGGCTAAAGAGTTGCGAAAGGATTTTCTTGCATTTCAAAGAGACTTTTACAAACAATCCTTGTCCGGTGAAGGTAAAAGATATGTATTTGGCGATAAATATGATATTGCTAAAACCAATTTGTTTATAGAAATGATGCTACGTCACAACATAGTTATCAATGAGTTTGAAGGTCCTTTTGACGCCACATATGAAAAAGGAAAATCTTATAGTGTATCGCTTAATCAACCCCAACAGGTTTTGATAAAAGCTATTTTTGATAAGCAACTACAGTTTGAGGATAGTCTGTTTTACGACATCTCCAGTTGGACGATGCCGCTGGCTTTTGGTATCCCTTATAAAGAAGTAAATGGCAGTGCCGCCGGTAAAAGAATTGAAACTATTACAGCTCCAAAAGGAGAAGTAGTTGGAGGCAAAACAAATTATGCCTACTTATTTGCTTGGGATGAGTTTTACGCACCCAAAGCCTTATATGAATTGCAAAATGAAGGATTGATAACCAAAGTTGCAACCAATAATTTTGAGATTCCCGTGCAGGGCAGTAACAAAAAATTTGATTATGGAACCATTCTTATTCCTGTTGCTATGCAATCTCAATCATCAGAAAAAGTCTATGAGCTTATCAACAATATTGCAATTAAAAATGGAATATCCGTATATGCAATGCAAAGCGGAACTTCTTTAACTGGAAGCGACTTGGGAAGTAGCAAATTTGTTACGCTTACAAAACCAAAAATCGCTATGCTGGTTGGTAGTGGTGTAAATGCCCTGGATGCAGGCGAAGTGTGGCACTTGATGGATCAACGTATGAATATTCCTGCATCTCATTTGGAAATTGCACAATTTAACCGTGTAGATATTTCAAAATATAATGCCCTTATTATGGTTTCGGGAAATTATAGCGAACTCAATAAAGACAAATTAAAAACCTGGGTACAAAACGGTGGCGAATTGATTTTGTTAGAAGAAGCCATTAATTGGGCAGTAGAGAATGGAATAAATAATGTAAAATTTAAAAAGGCAAAACCACCAACAGATAGCAGTAGCAGGTTGCCCTATGTACAAAGAGAGCAAATAGAAGGAGCACAACAAATGAACGGTGCAATATTTGGTGCCGATGTTGATTTGACGCATCCGCTTGCTTATGGCTATCACACAAAAACGGTTAGTTTGTTTAAGCCCAACAGGGTATTTATGGAAAAACCAAAAAATCCCTATGCCGCACCCTTTTATTATGGAAACAATTCGTTACAAACAGGCTATGCAAGCAAAGAAAATTTGAATGCGATTAAAAATAGCGCAGCGGTAATAGTAAACACAATGGGAGCCGGCAGGGTAATTAATATTTCGGAAAATATCAACCTTCGTGGTTTTTGGCTGGGCGGTAGTAAGTTGTTTATGAATGCATTGTTTTTTGGACGTATTATAGATGCAGGTAGCGCAAGAGGAGAAGATTGATTATTTTGCAAATATGTTGAGAGCCGTTATCTTGGATGATGAACCTAACTGTAGCAAAACAATGGAGCTGCTCATTAAAAAGTATTGCCCACAAGTTAGCCTGCAACTAAGTTTTAACCACCCTTTAAAGGCATTGGAATATTTGCAACAAAACCAAATTGATCTTTTATTTTTAGATGTTGATATGCCGATACTTAATGGCTTTCAGCTACTCGACAAATTACAACCCGTTAATTTTCATATTATTTTTACCACAGCTTACGACCAATATGCTATTAAAGCATTTAAGTATAGTGCTTACGATTACTTACTAAAACCAATAGACGAAAATGAGCTGGCATCAGTAGTTGAACGATTGGATAGTTGTAAGCAGCCTAACGAATTGCAGGCAGCCTATCTTTTATCGGTTTACAATAATAAAAACACCACTCCCGAAAGAATTGCCTTGCCCACTGCCAATAGCGTTGAGTTTATTGATACAGGTAATATCCTCCGTTGTGAATCGGATAGTAATTATACCCGAATTTTTTTTGCAAATAGTCAACAGGAATTGCTGGTATGTCGAACGTTAAAAGACATTGAGTCAACCCTGGGTAACGAACTTTTTTTAAGGGTACACAGCTCCCACCTGGTTAATAAAAAGTTGGTGAGAAAACTGGTAAAAAGCGAAGGAGGCTATCTGCTAATGAGCGATGGCGCCACAGTACCTATAGCTCGCAGCAAAAAAAACAGCATACTCAACGATTTGCTTTAAACAGCACTCATTCACAGCACCCAAACACTTTACGCCTAATACCAAATACTCAATTACTATAATTGGAATAGTAAGCAATAATAGTTTTATGTTGAAATAATATACTTAACAATGAAACTATTGCTAACAGCTTTATTTATTGCTGGCTTGCATTTCGCATCGGCGCAAGTACTGGATGTAAAAGAGGCTGCAAAAAGAAAAACAGAAAATCGGGTAAATAACAAAACAGATGAGAGCCTCGACAAAGGCCTTAATAAAATTGAAGATGGCATCGGTAATCTTTTTAAAAAGAAAAAGAAAAGAAGTCAAGCCGAGTCGCCCGAAAACACAACAGAAACCTCTTTAGCAACAAATTCAAAGCCGACCGAAAGTACTTCAACCCCCGAACTTAAGTCTTATTCCAAATTTGATTTTGTTCCCGGCGAAAAAGTACTGTATTATGAAGATTTTGAAAACGGCGAGATAGGCGATTTTCCTGCTGCATGGAATACCAACTCCACCGCAGAATTAGTGCATTTTAATGAATTGCCGGGTAAATGGCTGTCCATTACCAAGGATGGATATTTTCAACCGGAAATGATCAGCAATATGCCTGATAATTTTACGCTGGAGTTTGATGTATTCAATCGTTACAGGAGCAATAATATTCTTGCCTATAATTTTATTATCGGCAAAAGTAGCAATCCCCGCAGGGATATCGGCGAAGACAACAGTGCGGAAGCAGCCTTTAATTTAACATGGGCAGGTTGTGGTGGAGGCCTTGGTTACAACGTTTATGAGAAAGGAGAAAAAATGGGTTTTAATGATGACCTGAGTTCTAAAAACCTGGTGTGCGGCGGCGAAGACTATAAAGAACCAGCCCACATAAGATTTTCTATCTGGCGACAAAAAAACAGGTTGAGGGTTTACCTGAATGAAGAAAAAGTACTGGATATTCCGCAGGCATTTAACAGCAACCTGAAATACAATGTATTTAAGCTGGGCGCCAAATACATGAACTTTTCCAATGGCCGTGAACAGGATGACCAGTTCATGGTAACCAATTTTCGCTATGCTGTTGGTGCGCCCGATACCCGCAGCAAACTGATCACCCAGGGCAAATTTTCAACCACAGGAATTTTGTTTGATGTAAACTCCGATAAAATAAAAGCAGGCTCTTTCGGAACACTCAAAGAGATAGCAACAGTGCTGAAAGAAAATCCTGCGGTAAAAGTAAAAATAATAGGTCATACAGATAGTGATGGCGATGATAAGGCTAATCTGGCCCTGTCGCAGAAAAGAGCAGCCGCAGTAAAACAGGCGTTGGCCGCAGAATTTGGTATTGATGAAAGCCGCATGCAAACGGATGGGAAAGGTGAAGCAGAACCTGCAGAACCAAATACAACTTCGCAGGGAAAAGCCAATAACAGGAGAGTAGAGTTTATTAAATTATAACAATCAGAAAATGATCTGTAAACTACAATATAAAGAACTGTATAATGCATAAAAAACTACTGTCTCTATCCTGCCTTTTGATCCTCACAGGTATTGTTGCAACGGCACAGAATGTGGGCATAGGCACCAGCAATCCCATTGCCCGGCTGCACGTAGCCGATAGCAGTGTATATTTCAGCAGCCCCGAACCTCTGCCTCCCGGTCCCGGAATCTCACCTGCAGAAACCAGCGGCATCGGTATGTTGTGGTTGGCAGGAAAAGCTGCATTTAGAATGGGAAGGGAAACAGGCTCAGGTTGGGCTTACGGTAATGTAGGGGCTTATTCCGCCAGCTTTGGATTAGACAATATTGTTACAGGTACGGGCAGCTTTGCCAGTGGAAACGATAACACAGTAAGCAATAATTATAGTATTGCACTAGGAAGTTATAATTATGCAAGGAACATCCGTACCCTGGCCTTTGGCAACTATTCCCGTGCTTTGGGAGATTATTCCAATGCCATCGGTTATGAAGTGGCATCCCAGGCCTATCAAAGTACTGCACTGGGCCGGTTTAATATACTAAGTGGTAGTACAGGTACAGATTTACTTTCGGATCCTATTCTTGTAGTAGGAAATGGCACTGCCGAAAATAACCGCAGCAATGCATTGACTATATTAAAAAATGGGAATACCGGCATCGGTACCGTTGCCCCGTCCTTTCCGTTGGATATTAAAACAATTACAGCCAAGATAGCTTTAAAGGTGGCCAACGAAAGGATTGATCCTAACCTGGAGATAGATGGCATGTATGCCTACCAAACCAATGAGAAGGGAGCGGGAATACGGGCGTTTGTTGCAGCACCTGGTTCAGGTTCAGCACTACACCGAAACGACTTTTCATACGGCATATTGGCGCAGGCGGGCACTGACCGGTATGGAATAGGCGCATTCAGTCTTAATAAACCTGCCCTGTTGGCCGTTTCCAACTCAGGAGTTGGCGTAGCTGCGGAAAGTGTATATGGATTGGCATTGAATACAAAAGGAGATATTCAGTTTACACAGATCGGGGAAGGCTCCGGCAAGCTGCTGGTAAGCGATGCTGCCGGTAAAGCCACCTGGCAAAATCCTTCAACCATCACACTCGATAATACATCTGCAACAGGCATCTCGCAACTTGAATTCAGAAATGCAGGATATTACCGTGGTGCGATAGGCTGGTCGCAAGCAGATGGCCGCTTCTTTTTTTATGATGGCGAAAGTAATACGAATACATTTTTTATCAATAATGGAAGAATGGGTATAAGAAGAGATGCAACTACCAATGCATTGGAGGTAGGAGGCGAAGCAAGTAAATCAACTGCCGGTAGTTGGCTGGGAAACAGCGATGCAAGATTGAAAAAAAATATTCAGCCAATTAACAACGCATTAAATACACTCCTTCAGCTACAAGGAGTAAATTATGAGTGGGATGATAACAAAACCGGTTACGAAAGGCCTGCGGGCACGCAGCAAGGTTTTACAGCACAAAATATTCAGCAGGTTTTTCCAAATATGGTGAGTACAGATGCTCAGGGTTATTTGCAAACAGCCTATGGAACTTACGATCCACTAATTGTTGAAGCTATTCGAGATCTTAAAAAAGAAAATGATTTATTGAAAAAAGAACTAGGAATTATCAAACAATTGTTACAGCAAAAAAACTAACACCAATCAAGTAGTTGTTTTACATAAAGAAGAATTAATTTTCAATGCCCGTATTGTATTATTGCAGCGGGCATTTATTTTACAACAAGTATGAAAAAAATATTTATTTGCCTGCTTACAATTTGTATGGCTGTTTTTACAAAAGCGCAGCAGGTAAATAGTGTTTTTTTTAACTGGAATAATGGCAATAGCAATTACCCCGGTTATATGTTGGCAGAAAACATTGCACAGGAAAACAATGGCATCTTATGGCTGGGAGGAAGAGAAGGGCTTCTTAGGTTTGATGGCAGGCATTTTCAACCATTTACCTACTCTGTAAATGATAGCAACAGTTTGCCTGGCAACTATATTGCAGCACAATATATTTCGGGCAATACTTTATATGGCGGTTGTTTCGGAAGTGGATTTTTTACCATGGACTTAAAAAGCCTTAATGTAAAACGAATTGCGCTTTTTGGTCCTGAGTTTAAAAATAAGCTATCGGTAACCAGTATTGTACCAAAAGGCGCAGATAGTTTGTGGCTGGCAGTAAGCGATAAACAGTTGATATGTGTAGATAGGATAAATTTTAAACAAAGGGAAAATTTCTTTCTTTCGCCATTGCCAGGTCATCAAAAAAACAATGAAATAATTTTAGATATAATACCATCCCGGTTTAAAAAAAATAAAATCTGGTTGCTTTGTAGTAAAGCCATTTTACTAGCTGATATAGTTACAGGTAAATACCAGTCTTTTACATTTTCAATTGATAACGGCACTACAAAAAAAATCGGTTTGCAAAAGCCAACACAAATAATTGAAGAAACAGATTCAACAGCGGTAGTAAGCTTTTTCGAAAATGGGTTGATAAAATGGAATTTTAAAATTAATAGCTGGCAACATTTCACCTACAATGTAAATGCGCCGAGAATTCAAAATAATTCCATCAACGACATTATAGAAAAAAGTCCGAGAGCGTATTTTGTTTCTGGAAGCGATAGTGGGTTATACATATTTAATTCAGCAACAGAAAAATTTACCAGAGAGTATAACCCTTACAGAATTGCTCCAACTGTTTTTAAAAATCCCACAAGACAATTGTTTAAAGACAAACATGGCGGCATATGGATTACCATGATTGGTGGAATTAGTTACTGGCACCCACAATACCAGGGTGTACTGGCTTTTTCAATGCCGCCCAATGTACAACCCACCGTTGCTTCATCTGTTCAAAATATTGGCGATGATATTCTTATTACACGCCGGGACAAGCAGATTCCCCTTATTCTTTTTTCAAAGAAACAACAGCAATGGAAAATTCCTGAAAAAAATGTTTTAGTCAACGATTATATCCGGCAAAAATCAGTATGGGAAAATAATTATTTGTACAAATCGGTTTCTGACAAGTGGTTTACTTATGATATAGAAGCGCATCAACTGAAAACATGGCTTCCACCATTTTTTTTAAGAAGTATGCAGGCAGTACAAAGTGTTACAGAGAATAGTCAATACTTTGTATATAATCTTGCAGACACCATTATTATTTATAACAAACAAACAGGCAGATCCGATATGCATGGTTATGCCGATAAGCCAGATAGCCTTCATAGTAAACGCTGTTTCACTTCTTTATTTGATAGGTATAATAATTTGTGGATTGCCACTTCAACCGGGCTAAGTGTGTATAGTATTTACGAAAAAAAATTTAAAGAAATTTCTTTCAGAACTGATAAGAGTTTAGAGGGCCTCGAAACTGTTACAGATATCAAACTTTCGGCGAATGGCTTAATATATGTTGGCACACAACAAAGCGGCATTTTTGTATTTAATTGCAAAACAAAAAATATTCAAGCCCACTATAATAAAGACAATCTTCTGGCAGAAAATTTTGTACACAACTTACTCTTTGATAGTTCAGAAAATAACCTTGTGGTTTCTACCTTAAGTGGCATTACCGTTATTAACCTAAAAAATAGAATAGCCCACCGATGGGATAAATACAATAGCGGCCTGCAGATAGAAGATGGCTTTTTCGGTATGAGTCTTTCAGATAATAATGAGTTGTATACCGGAGACTCTGTGCTTTACCAATTTAGCATATATGGGTTTATAAAAAAAGATATCCAACCATTTGTAAGTGGATACATGGCTAATAAAAAATATTTTAACGGAACATCCTCAATTCAGCTCAATGCCGAGACTAATTATATAGAGCTATTTTTAAGTACTGGTTTTTTTGCCGACAATGCACATTCAAAATTTCAATATCGGTTTCACCAGCAAGAAGAATGGAACTCCGCTGACAATGGAAAAATAATTATTCCCGATTTAAATAATGGTAAAACTACTTTGCAAATCCGTGCCATTTTACAAGGAGTGATACAAGGCGAAGGAGAAAAAACAATCACAATAAAAAGGCAACTTTTCTATTACCAAACGCTTTTGTTTAAGGGCGCATTGGCGGCTTTGCTGCTTGGGATTTTGTTATTAAGTTTTAAAAAACGAATTAACAGAGTGCGGAAGCAGGAACAAGAAAAAGCATTGCTACAACATAAGATAGACCAACTCGAAACCGCATCGTTGAGAAGCCAAATGAATCCTCATTTTATATTCAATACACTTAGTTCGTTACGCTATCTGGTTTTAATGGGAGATAACAAAAATGCTTCCAACTATATTTTAAAACTATCCAAGCTTTTGCGTATGATTATTACGCACTCAAGAGAGCATGAAATTCCATTGCAGGACGAGCTGGATTTTTTGTGCTTGTATCTTGAAATTGAGTCATTACGGTTTGATAATGGATTTAGCTTTACAATAAAAGTGGATGCGGCGGCAGATATTTTCGACCTTCGTATTCCGCCTATGCTGCTGCAGCCATTTGTAGAAAATGCAATTAAGCATGGCCTTGCAAACAGCATGGCCGCAGAAAAGTGGGTTAATATTGCTGTAAGTAAATTAAAAGAAGGCGGTTACCTGTTTGCAATAATTGATAACGGCATTGGCAGAGAAAATGCTGCAGCTTTACATAAACAAAGCGATCACCAATCTTTAGGAACAGAAATAACAAATGAAAGAATAACCCTTTTCAATAGGACTTCCCATGCAAAAATTTACTATACAATAGAAGATTATAGTAAGGATGAAGAAAATAGTGGAACTGCGGTAAAAATATTTTATGAACCAGTTACAAACGATGAATCATCATCACATCGTTTAAATAAATAAAGATAATTTTGCCTTTTAAAATTACTTAATTGAGTAAAACTATTTTTTTAATAACGCCACCATTCACACAATTAAACACACCTTACCCGGCTACTGCTTATCTGAAAGGGTTTTTGAATACAAAAAAAATTAGCAGCTACCAGGCAGACTTTGGCATTGAAGTAATCAATGCTTTATTCTGTAAAAAAGGCTTGCTCCAATTGTTTGGACAAGTAGAAGCCTGCGGAAAACAACTCACCAACAATGCAAAACGTATAGTAGCTTTAAAAGAAGATTATATTAATACCATTGACGATGCTATTCTTTTTCTACAAGGCAAAAACCCAACACTGGCCCACTTTATAAGTAAAAGAAATTTTTTACCGGAAGCAAGCAGGTTTCAGCAATTAGATGATATGGACTGGGCATTTGGCAGCATGGGTATTTTGGATAAGGCCAAGCATATTGCTACTATGTACCTGGAAGATCTGAGCGATCTTATCCAAGAGACAGTGGATGAACATTTTGGTTTTAGCCGTTATGCAGAAAGGCTAGGAAGAAGTGCCAATAGTTTTGACGAATTGTATAAGTCACTGCAGCAGCCTTATACTTTTGTGGATGAAATACTGGTAAAAATTTTAGAGGAGAGAATAAAAGAGGTTAACCCTAAAATTGTGGCACTCTCAGTTCCATTTCCCGGAAATTTATATACGTCGCTTCGTTGTGGCCAGTGGGTAAAAAAAAATCATCCCAAAATAAAACTGGTAATGGGCGGCGGATTTGCCAATACGGAGTTGCGCTCCTTGAGTGATGCAAGCGTATTTGAATTTTTTGATTTTATTACACTGGATGATGGTGAAGCTCCAATAGAAAACTTAATTGGCTTTATAGAAGGTAGCAAAACAAAAGAAGAATTAAAAAGAACTTTTGTGTTAGAAGACGGCATCGTAAAGTATTATAATAATAGCAAGTGTAAAGATTATAAACAGGGCGATGTTGGAACGCCGGATTACAGCGATTTTTTTTTAGATAAATATATTTCTGCAATAGAAGTAGTGAACCCTATGCATCGTATGTGGAGCGATGGAAGATGGAATAAGCTAACAATGGCGCATGGTTGCTATTGGGGCAAATGTACTTTCTGTGATATTTCTTTGGATTATATAAAAAACTACGAACCCATAGCAGCAAGCCTACTCTGCGACAGAATGGAAGAAATGATTGCACAAACCGGGCAAAATGGATTTCATTTTGTGGATGAAGCAGCACCACCAGCTTTGATGCGGTCTTTAGCCATTGAAATTATCCGCCGAAAATTAATTGTAAGCTGGTGGACTAATGTGCGTTTTGAAAAAAGGTTTACAAAAGATCTTTGTTTGTTATTAAAAGCGTCTGGTTGTATTGCCGTTAGTGGCGGATTGGAAGTAGCATCGGATAGACTGCTTGAGCTAATACAAAAAGGGATTACGGTGGCGCAGGTAGCAAGGGTGAACAAACACTTTACCCAAGCAGGTATTATGGTTCATGCCTATTTAATGTATGGCTTCCCTACGCAAACGGCACAGGAAACCATTGACTCGTTAGAAATGGTAAGGCAAATGTTTAAAGCAGGGGTTCTACAAAGCGCCTACTGGCATCAGTTTGCTATGACGGCGCATAGCCCGGTAGGCATGAATCCCGAAAAGTATAGAGTAGTAAAAGAAACAGATAATATTGGAACATTCGCTAACAACGACATTGTGCATGAAGACCCAACAGGTGCAGACCATGAAAGCTTTAGCTATGGGTTAAAAAAATCATTATTCAATTATATGCATAATCTGGGCATTGATGAGCCTTTACAAAAATGGTTTGAAATGAAAGTGCCTAAAACAAAAGTAGATCCTGCTTTTATAGAAAATGCTTTGATGAATGATGATGGCCTATACTTTAAACCTACTGCTAAAGTTGTTTACATAGGCAAACAACCTTCGGTTGAATATTTTACCCAATCCAAAAAAGGAATGAGCCGTGAAATGGCAACATTACAATTTGTAACAAAATCGGGAAGTCATCAAATTCAATTATTAAAGCTTCAAGCCGATTGGTTGGTAAGCATTTTAGATGAAATATATATTACTAACCCGAAAGTATATACACTTAAAGAGTTGATGACCGATTACGAAACAACAACTGGCTTGGATGATTTTGAATTGTTTTGGGATAATAAACCAATGAACATTATGTGGAAAGCAGGCTTATATGTTGTGTAAAGCTTAATACAAAATAAAGACTAAAATTATATCATCTTCAAACCGTAATGCCCAATAGCTGTAAATACCGCACACCTCACTAGCACACCTACACAGCACCAGGTAACTAATTTTTTTAAGGGTGCATTAAAACCTACGCCTACTGCTAAGCTAATGGGTGCACCTACTGTCATAGTGCCCAAAAAGCCTAGTCCGATAATTCCATACTTCTCCCAAAGTTTATGGGCTAATCCTTTTTTTGGCTTTTCTTCTTTAACAGGTTTATTTCTTTTAAAAAATGCACGTATGCGATCGCCAAGAAAAGCGGCAACAAACACACCAACCAATCCGCCAAAAACGCTGGAAGAAAAAATTAATCCGGGGTGCATTTCAAACGCAAATCCAGCAGGGATAGCGGCATAAACTTCGAATGTTGCAAGGCCTGCAACGGTAAATATTTCTAACATAAATTAATACCCTCTTACATTTTTCCCTTCAATAAAATTCATAAATGCTTTATTGCAAACCTTGTTTCCGCCCGGTGTTGGATAGTTTCCTGTAAAATACCAATCGCCTTTGTTATTGGGGCAGGCTTCATGCAAATCTTCTATCGTTTGATAAATTACATCAACCGGTATCTTTACTTCTTCGGGTGTAATTAATGCTGCAATTTTTTTAGAAATTTCCTGCTGGGTAAAAGGTTTATACAATTGCCTTACAATATTTTCTGTATGTAATTGATTGTTGCGTTGCAACTCTTTGCATTTTTCAAGCAAATCGTTTAGTAAAGATTCATTGCCAAGATCTTTTAATAATTCTACAGCTGCACGAAAAGCAATAAAGTCACCCATTTTACTCATATCAATTCCATAACAATCCGGATAACGAATTTGCGGAGCAGAAGAAACAACAATAATGCGTTTAGGCTTTAACCTGCTAAGCATACGGATAATGCTTTGCTTTAAAGTGGTACCACGTACAATACTATCATCAATCACTACAAGTGTATCAATATTTTCTCTTACAGTTCCGTAGGTAATATCGTACACATGCTGCACCATTTCGTTGCGGTTGCTATCTTCAGTAATAAAGGTTCGTAGTTTTACATCTTTAATAGCAATTTTTTCAATGCGTATTTTACGGTTTACCATTTCGCTTAGCTTCTCATCGTCGTAGTCTTTCCCCCAGCTTAAAATGCGTTCTACCTTTATTTGGTTCAGGTAATCTTCGGCCCCTTTTATTAAACCATAAAATGCGGTTTCAGCAGTATTAGGAATAAAAGAGAATATGGTATTTTTTAGGTCGTAGTCAACCGCCTGTAAAATGGTTTTACTAAGCTTATAGCCCAATGCTATTCTTTCTCTGTAAATTTTTTCATCACCACCACGGCTAAAATAAATGCGTTCAAAACTGCAGGCTTTTCTTTCTTTTGGCTCTACTATTTGTTCAATGCTTACGGTGCCATCTGCTTTTACAATTAAGGCGTTACCCGGCATTAATTCTTTCACTTCATTTTCTTCCAAGTTAAAGGCAGTACGAATTGCCGCTCTTTCACTGGCACCAACTACCACATCGTCGCTTATATAATAGTATGAAGGCCTAATGCCATGCGCATCCCTCATCAAAAACGCATCGCCATTACCCACAATGCCGCCAAAATGAAAACCACCGTCAAATAGTGGCACAGCTTTTTTAAGCATATCTATTACATCAGGGTTGCCTGGATTATTTTCATCGGAGGCTACTAAAAAATGATGCAGCACTTCCATCATAGCAGCAAGGTCGCTCTGGCTTTGAAATTCGCCCGGTGCCATATTTACCAGGCCAAAAAGCTCTTCTGTATTTACTAAATTAAAATTTCCGGCAAGCGTAAGGTTACGGCTTGGCATGGTATTTTTTTTAATAAAAGGATGGCAAAATTCTACATTGTTTTTTCCCTGGGTACCATATCGCAAATGGCCCAACAAAACCTCTCCCATGGCAGGTAAATGCCCTTTTATCAATCCGGGGTGCTGTAAAATATCAGGCTGGTGTTTTTCCAGTTCTGCTATTTCTTTACCCAAATTATCAAAAAGATCTGCAATGGGCTGAGAAGCGTTGCTTCGGGTTCTATATAAAAAAGGGTATCCGGGTTCGGTATTCAACTTTACAGATGCAAATCCGGCACCGTCTTGTCCACGATTGTGCTGCTTTTCCATTAGCAGGTATAGCTTGTTGAGGCCATACATTACCGATTTGTATTGTTGTTGATAGTAGCTTAATGGCTTGCGCAGGCGAATGAAGGCTAACCCACACTCGTGTTTTATTTCGTCGCTCATTGTATATTGGTTCCGGCTTTCGCCGGCCTTTTTAAATGAGCCGCAAAATTAACTCATTCAACCTTGCAAAAAAAATCCCGGGCAAAACCCGGGACACATTTTATAGTTAATATTTTAAAGGCCGCTAATAGTAAGGCCTACCTGCAATAATTTCATATCGGCAGCAACCCCATCTTTAAACATGCTGGTAAATGAATAAGCTCCAAAAAGGGTAAAATTACCATAACCGACCCTTGCGGTAGCAGAAATGCGAGAGCTATTAAAATAGCTTTTGGAACTTATTTTCTGTGTATAATCATTTATTACCCTATCGTTTGCATCCCTAAGCGTTTTGCCTTTAGTTTTAGCACTTAATAATATACCTGCTTTCACACCTATTGCGGCTTTTAAGCCTTTTCCGGGTGTTTCGGGCTTAGCAGTATACCTCAATTCCAAAGGAGCTTCAAGAAAAGTAGTAGCCATTTTGAATTTTTTAAAATTTTGGGCACTATCCACATTCCTAAAAGACAATATTGGTTGGGTAGAAGCAATATCTACAATCATGTCTTTAAAATAAATATTGCTTGTGCTAATGCCTGCGCCAAATGCAACACTCATTTTCGGGTTATTTTTAAAAGGCTTATTAAGCATTAGGTATATATTGGCGCTGCGCTGAAAACCACCGATATGATCTTTAATACTATCAGGTGCACCGGTAAGGCTATTCAAGCCAAGCTGAATCATAAAATGATCGCCCGCTTTGTTAATGTCAAATTGTTTTTTTTGGCTAGGGTTATCTTGCGAAAAGGCCGGCAGAGAAGCAATGAAAGCAAAGGCCAGCACCAGTAATTTTCTCATAATTTTTTGTTGTGGGGCAAAAATACTTGGGCCCACGGTTAATGAAAGGTTAAATGATTAGGGCGCAAAAGTAAGAGATTTAGGAGTTTTGGAGTATAGTCAAAATAAAAAACCGCTTCTTTACAAGCGGTTTTAATTGGTGGGCCCATCTGGGCTCGAACCAGGGACCACCTGATTATGAGACGCCGAATATATGGCCTGATATGATTTAATCTGAATCAATACTATTGATTATCAGTGCTTATTTGTTCTTATCAAAACACATTAATTCATAAAAAACCGCCTTTTGCGTGCAAATTGCGTGCAAATTTTTTCGTTACTTCATAGCGCAAAAGGCCCTTTTATGATTACTTCCAGCATAAAGGCATCACTTGATACCCGACGTTCCAAAAAGGATGGCACCTATCCTCTCATCTTGCGGCTTACACATAATCGCAAAACAACGTCTATTAAGACTGGCATTTATCTAAGAAAAGAAGATTGGGATGCGAAAAAGCTCGAAGTCAAAAAATCGTATAAGGGCACATCAAATATTACCCGCCTTAATAATGAAATTCAGAAAAAGAAATCAGATGGTCTGGACAGCATCTTAAAGCTAAGTGAGGGAAAAAAGGTTGTTCCTTCGACAGTCGCCGATGTAAAGCAGAGGATTGATCCTGGATTCCAAAATCGGTCATTTTATGACTTCGGCGATGGACTCATAAAAGAGCTTATCAAAGCAGAACGAGTTGGAACGGCACGATCTTATCAACTTGTAATAAATGTGCTTAAGACTTTTAACAAAGGAAAACCGTTTGAAAAAACAAAGGTGGTAATCCGAAAACGACAAAATTCAAAGAGCCAAAACGTACTGATCTTAGATTTGGAGAGATCAATTACAGCTTTCTACAGCAATTTGAAAACTACCATCTCTCTGCGGGAAACCAACTGAATGGGTTGGCGGTTTATATGCGAACAATCCGATCTATTTTCAACAAGGCCATCAAAGCGAAAGAAGTAGATAAGGATTTATATCCGTTCAACGATTACAAAATCAAAACCAAGCCGACCCGGAAACGTGCTCTGGAAAACACCTATATCGCAAAGATCATCGACCTCAATCTTCCAGTCGATCATCCCGGCTTTAATGCTCGTAACTACTTTGTAGCAAGCTATATGATGTATGGGATGAACTTTGCGGATATGGCCCACCTGAAAAGAAACGACCTGATTGATGGGCGTATTCAGTACAGACGGCAAAAGACAAGTAAGCTGTATGATATCAAAATAACGGATAGTCTGGGGGCTATTTTCTCTCATTATATCCAACAAGACCCCTCTTCTAAATATGTGTTTCCTATCATCAAAAGAGAAGGAGCGGTCTTGCAGCAAAAAGATATCCAATGGGCTAGAAAGCGGTTCAATGAAAATCTGCAGCATTGAGCAAAAGCTCACGAGCTATTTGAGCAGACACTCTTTTGCTACTCAAGCAATGCTGCAAAATGTTCCAGTTACGGCAATCAGTGCAATGCTGGGGCATTCTAGTTTAAAGACGACTGAGATTTACTTAAAAAGTTTGCCCTCAAATGTTTTAGATGACTACAATTCCAGAGTCCTAAACACAAAGCATACTCCCTGATTTCTATAGTTTTTACTGTTAACTGTAATTATACATTTGCACTATTTGCAACACATTTTTCATTATTGTATTTGATCTTCCTTCTAAAGCCTGATCAGAATCCGCCTCTTCAATTCTTAGAAATCTTCTCCGCTCACATTTTTCTACAGAGAGAAATCATGTTTCCAAAGCATTGAGGTCGTCTCTGGATCGGATATCTAAAGATGCTGAAATAAAAATAAAAAATTTTCTGGGCGAATTGACCACGGACTTTTATGATGTGGAGCGCTTCGATCAAATCATGCATGAAGCAAATCTTATTTTAAAAGATGAAGGCATGATGCCAAGATAGCCTTCTATAGATAAAGTTTCTGAAGCGCATGCTACTTAGCTGCATGTGGCAGCACATAAAAAATACTTAGCGAATTAAAATAAGAGTTCCCTTTTTAATGATCGTTTTTTGACTATTTGGAAAAGTATACTCACATGTCCAGGTATAAACTCCCTGTTCCTGTTTAACTCCTGCGAATTTTCCATCCCAACCCTTATTTATTTCATTACTATGGAAGATAAGTTGACCCCATCTATTGTAGATAATTAGTTTGTATGTAGCTAATCTTACAAACGATTTTGGCTTATAAATATCATTAAGGTTATCACTATTGGGGGTAAAAACATTTGGGAAAAAAATATCACCAGCACAGTCCTTATCTTTTACTTCAACGATCTCTTTAGAAATACAGCCATCATTATTTGTAATTTGTAAGGAATAGGTTCCGGGCTGTTCAACCTGAATGCAAAAGCCAGTAGAATTGTTACTCCATAAATAGGTGTAGTTATTGTTTGCTATTTGAGAGCAAATGGAAATTTTGTCAGAATAACAAACTGTAGTATCTCCGGGTAAAAATCCACTCACTCCACTACTTACTTTGGCTATCTCTACAGTATCAGAGTTGCTACATCCTTGATTGGTAACCCTAACATTATAAAATCCCGGACTGTTAACTTCAAACGTAGATGCGGTACTTCCATCCTGCCACAAATAGCTGTCATAACCGTCAGGTGCTATCAAGGTATTATTTTGGCCGATACAGACTGTTCCGATTTCAGGCAAGTTTACAATCGGCAATGCCGTTGGAGGCTGTATAACAATTGTATCCTTACTAATGCAACCATTATTGAAAGTTGCCGCTGCGCTGTATGTACCACTTTGACTTATCCATCTTTGTGAGCCTGAAAACCCATCGTGCCACTGATAATTGTTAAACATGTTTCCAGCATCAATGAATACTGAATCGCCGACGCAAAATCCTGTATCTGTGCCTAGGTATATTGGCGGGGAATTTTTAACCAAAATTCTTACCGTGTCCTGCAGAATACATCCGTCAGGAGATTGAGCATTTATTGTATATGTTGTAGTGGTTATAGGCCAAAATGAAATTGTATTTGCTGAAATCGAGAAACTGTTATTTGGACTTACAGAAAAGTTTTGAAATGCAGGATTGCGGCTAATGTCTACGGTATCAAAATTACATTTTTCTTCAGTTGGACTTATATCAAGTGAGTATTGTGATCCGGCAATAACAATCGTATCTCTATAAAATTCACCACAAAAATTTTCCGCACTAACCCAATACGTTCCTGGCCCTGTTACAGTCAAGTGTTGCAGATTACTTCCATCATTCCAGGTGTAAGATTTGAAATAACTTCCCGCATCTAAAACTTGAGATATTGGAAGGCATAGGTTTAAATCGTCACCTAAAAAAACAGAATCTGGTGAAAGTTGAAGACTAAAATTAATGGTATCAGAAATGTTACAATCACCACTAAGGGAAGCTATCACTTGCCCTTGCCAGTCTTGTCTAAAGCTAACTCGAATGACAGAATCATTTAATTGTTCGATTATATTATTTGCGGCTGGTAAAAAACTCCATAAAACTCTTTTGTTACAGTTCGACCCTTTGGTAGCTTTAAACTCATATTCTCGATTCAAATGACAGATTATAGGTGTATCAATAATGGATATTGAGTCGCAAGTACTATTATAAGAACATGTCAGACTTGAATTAATGCTTTGAGACACAAGCGAGGCATTAGTTATTGTTTCGGAGAATGAAATGTCATGGATTGATTGATAGCTAAACGGATATTCTTCAACATCCATATTAGTTAACAACTCAGCCAATCCTTCAGTGCCAAAGCAGGTTGTATTTGCAGATTGACCTGAAAAAAATTTTTGAAGTTCAAAATGATTGATTAAACCTCCCATTCCATTGGGTTGGGCATAATTGTGAAGCAAATTAATTTCGGTCTCAAATTCGTTTACAGTAATATTTTTAAAGAGGCAGCTATTGTTATGATTAAAAAATAATGCTGATATTTTTTGTTGTTGTTCAATTCTAAATGAACTGTCGTAAACAGTCAAATAGGTGTCTAAAAAATTTCTACTACTGACCAAGGTTATAAACCTTCCCTCAGGAGTTGCATACACTTGCGTAAATGGCAAATAATACAAATGTGAATTTGTGCTTTGGAATAAGTTTCGCCCAGTTTTAAAATTTCCAGAAGAGTCGAAGCGTATATACATTCCGTTCTTTAGAGTATTGTAAATTGGAGCACCAAAATAGATAATTTCATCATTTTTAGTTTTTATTGATGCCTGGCTATGTAGCGGCGCATTCAAGTAGCTTCCAACAAAAGTTGTTGAATCTAGCGGATCAGGCATAACTTTATAGCATCGTACCAAATCAGGAACTCCTGTATCAATATTTAACTTTGTAAAAATAAAAGAAGGAGAAACTTCCGTGACCCCAGGAAAAAACATCGCCGACTCAGCAATTGCGATAACGGAATTATTGATCACTTCCAACCCTGAAAAATTTGTATAGGGCTCAATATCATTATGAAACAAGTATTTCGCCCATAAATTTATTCCATTGGAGTTGAATCCTGCAACGACGTTAACATCGAAGGTACTTCCTCCATTAAGATTAGTAGATACTTGCAAGCTTGCGAATATTTTTCCGGAAACCGGGTCTTCCGCTAAAGCATAAAATCCTTTAAAATCGGGTGTGTTTAAACTTGGCGAATTCAAAGAAAATGAACGTTGCCACATTATCGATCCCGAAAGGTCCAATTTTGCAAGAAATATTTTATCATCATTGTTTCCAGTTAGGCGGCCTGCAATAACATATCCATTGGACTCCAGTTCCAGTAATTGCTGTATTTCAATGATTGAACCGTTACCTGTTTCTAAATTGTTACTCCAGATAATATCTCCGTTATTATAGAGTTTTATTATTGTAGTTTGAATTTTCTGAGTAAATGGATTGATCTTAAATGCATTTATCAGAATATTACCATCATTTAGTGTGAGTTGAGATCGAATAGATAAACCAAATTGTGCAGAATACGATCTTCTCAAAGAAGTATCTACACACGACTGTCCTCTAGAATAATCATGTATTAGAGTGAGAAAGAGAATTACTAAAAGAACTCCCTTAGATACAGAATCGGGTGTTTTCAAATAGGAATAGAGCTTCATTTAATTTAATAATTAAATATACGAAACTTTCGTATATTTATTTTTTAATTAATCACCCCAAAACTAAAACTATGAAGATTTATTCCCTCCTCAAAAAAACTTTGCCTCTTATTCTTGTTGTTTCATCCTTACTGGTTTCGTGTCAAAAGGAATCTATACAGCCGACAGAAACAACAATGGCCGATGCCCCCAAATCATCTGTTGTAAGGTACACGGTCAGAAACGAAAGAATGCCCTTTTATTATCAAGGGAAGAACGGAGTTGAGCACTTTAGCCCACGATTAAGAACAGAAACTGACTACCCCGATTGCGAGGTTGATTTTGACGATAATGAAGAATACGTATATTTAGGAAGTTCGGTAATTTACGATTGTGGTACTGGAGACGCCACAATTACAATGCTATGGACGTTTGTTGTACCAGCAAATACTGTCGCTAGTGTTGGTACAAATACAAGAATTAGATACAGGTTTTCAACATCTGACCCTTATCAATATTCAACTAATGTCACTGTTAACATACATACCCCAACTTATACCAATCCCAATACTGGGCAGTCTGTGCAAAAATGGGTATTTTCAGGAACTTTTCCGGTACCCTCAGGAGAATACTGCATGAAAAATGCGTTCTACGGCTCTATATATAAAGTCGAAATTGATTGTATAGAAGTTGGGGAATACACAAAACCTGCTGTTGTGGATTATTTAACTCCAAATACGTACGAAGTTTCTACATTAGATTGTTATCCTAATTCACCTGGTTCATTGTCTTTTAATGTAGTCCTTAATAATACGCTCTGCACTAGTTGTCATGACCCTGCATTAGGGGCTAGTCCAGAGTATATAGTTAGGTACAGAAAAGTTGGCACTTCAACATGGACATACTATGGAGTAAACCAAGCGTATACCCCTCCGACAGTTACGGTAACCGTGTCTTCGACTGGAACATATGAATTTGAATGGTGTGCTAAATTAACCTCGGGCTCGCCTGGAACATATACTTCATATACTTCAAATTGGTGGAATTCTACTTTCACTATTAATTAGTGTGGGTTGAATCAACTATTTTCTCGCATTTACAAAAAAGCCAACCATCTTCACGTGGTTGGCTTTTTTGCAAATGTATTTGTAAGCATTTTTAACTGCAGTATATTTCTAAAAATTTTCAGCTTCAATTTCACTTGGGTTCATCAATTAACCATTTAGGATTGCCTCCCGTAACGACTTTAAATTCCTCTAAATTCATTTTTTTACAATCCAAAAGAATAGAGGTAACACTTTTACTAGGATTTGATTCACGCACTCTATCTTCTGCAACGTTCTTAACCAAATTTGGATCATAACCCCAACCCGCTACAATCTGTTTTGAATGTTCCAAGCCTTCAAAAAATCCTCTAAAGACTGCTACTTAATAATTATTGATTCTAAAGTAGTTTTAGTTTAACTGATTGATATGAGAAGTATGAGTGGGTTTGTTTTAAAAGCATTCACTAACACACTCCCATCATTGAGTGTCTGTTGAGATCGCACAGTCATTCCATTTTGTGCATTGTATTGACGCCTAATGGATGTATCCAGGCATTGTTGAGCTATGACGAATTGATGGGTCAATACAAAGAAAAGGAATAGCAGAAATGATCGCTCATAATCGTAAGCAGGCGTTTTGCCACTATTATTCGCCCCAACAAAAATAGAAATATCAGATTCAAAATTGATAAGGACATCTTTTAAACGTCGGAAATTTCTAATTCTTACGCAGTTAATTTTCATACTAAGGCCGAGTTAGGATTTGAGTAAATATGAAAGTTAAAATAACCTATTGAATATTAAAAGTATAGAAAGAATATATCCAGGATTTTAATAAGTCTTTTGAGAAGGTAAATTAACCTAACAGATTAACGGAAAACTCTTGCGTGCAAATAAAAAAGGGCTCCGAGCTTGATAGCTTGAAACCCTTTTTGCTACTGTGGGCCCACCTGGGCTCGAACCAGGGACCACCTGATTATGAGACCCCGGATATATGGCCTAATATGATTTAATTTGAATCAATACGATTGATTATCAGGGCTTCCTTGTTTTTATCAAATCACATAAATGCATAAGAAACCGCTTTTTGCGTGCAAATTGCGTGCAAATTTTTACAAGCCTCCACCAAACAATGTTTTGATGATTAATGCATCTACCTTTATTCCGAATGCGGTAGATGTTTTCCACTCGGTCTTCTGATAAAAATCAAATTGTTCTTGGTTAACCGCCGTTACGCCTTCCTGATAACCCGGCATATTAAATACATTTACTTTACCATAGTTCCAACCCCCGAACAGATTTAGCCCTCTTGCTAATTCAAAATTAAAACCATAAAAGATATTTTCAAAAGATTTCGAACTTATACTTACTCCGATTGTTGGATAAATTCTTTCAAAAAAGCTATGGTCGTCAAGAAAACTCCTGCCAGTTAATTTGTAGAATGGTATTGGCTTTTTCTTACCGTTTAAGAGACTTTTCAGTAGAACTATTGGAGATGTATAAAAAGATGCCATAAGGGTAACAACTCCTTTTGAGCCACCATTAGTTTCTTTTACAACCATATCTGAACTATTAGGATCCTCTATTAAATTAAATGTCGGGCTAGAAAGATTTGTTGTTAATAATCCAACATCAAATGAGCCATGATAAACTGGGCTCATTCGGATTGTGTAGCTTTCAAGCACAGTTTTTTTTGATGTCTGGCTAGATGCGATAATATCGAAAGAAAGATCATCTGTTGCTGTACCTAAAGTAAAAATACTTTGAGTAATGCCATCCGGGTTTTTACCACTTTGCTTGATTAATTCGCCTAGGTCATCCCTGATATTGGAATTATTAAAATTCAATGCCCCACTAAAAGTTCCAGTTTTTTGTTTTACTGAATAACTAATAGGATCTGAAACTGAATTGTAATATGGGTAAACTATGTGAATTTTGTAATGGGCATTTGATATTCCTTGAGGAACTGTGGTTAGTAGATTGTTTCCAAAGTGATCGAAGAACAAATGAATAGTATTTGTCTTAGGTTCATAAAGACCAAAGGCTTTCTCTTCAAATCCAGCAGATGCTTCGGTTACATACTCATTAATTTTGCAGCTTAGACAAATTGGTAAAATATCCTTATTGCCTTCATTTTTTTTAGTATCATCTTTAGTATCATCAATATCATTTATAATTTTAAGCTTTTTTCTGTCAGCCTTTATTTCAACTTTAGGATTTGCATTATTCTTGTGAACTATAGTAATTTCTTGTCCTATAATATTTTTTGTAAAATCCAACTCATCAAATGTATCGTCAGTTTTGTTATAGGTTTTAGTAACACCTGCACATGTAACTTCTAAAGTATGACCAGCCGATAATTTGGCTTTAATCGAAACTTTTTGCAACTCTGTGTTCGACTTTGAAACACTAATATTTTTTCCGTCTAACACTTTTTCACCGAGGACATCACCAAATTTCCATTGTAAGGTGATCTGTAACTGAGAAAAAGATAAAAGAGATATTCCGGTAAATATCAAAATGAATAGAATAGATTTCATGATTTGAGTTTTATAATTAGAGAATACGAAAGTTTTTAAAATTGATTATCTTATAGAAAGGGATTGCGTAAGAATAAATATTATCTGCTCCGATAATTATTCCGAGTATTAAATAGTCCTGCGTTAATACGATAGAACCTGAATCACCACCAATAGTAACTTTTCTTAATTGTATGAGGTCGACATATTCGGAGCCGCCTTCCCCTGTAGATACTTCCACGTTATTAATTTTTGAAGAAATGCCAAGAGGGCGGCTCACTGAAAAAATCCTTACAAGCATTCCTCTGAAGGAGTTTGGGATAGGCTCGTTTCGAATAACACCCTGCACTTGTTTATTATTATCAAGAGAATTCATTCCAGGCCTGATTAAAACGCCCGGTTGGAGAACAAATGCTACGTCAATGTCGTTAGCTATTCGACCTTCTTCTAAGCATCCACGTACTAAATTTCCTTGCGTAGTACGTAATGAAACATTTAAACGAAGATCATCAGGATTTCTTTGATAATAATTTCTACCATCAGCCATGAAATTCTCTGCAACAACATGATAGTTTGTCACAAATAGTACTCTGGTATCATCATCTGTAACAAAAAAACCGGCACTGCCGAAATTACTTGGTGTGCTTTCTTTACTTTTTACTATCCCTGCGATGCCAGATTGCAAATGGAATTTTCCAGTTTCTTCTACGTCTGTTTGAATGAACTTTTTTTCCTTGGAGGGAAAACTAATTTTTAATGTTGAAGGGATTGTGTTCTTTATCTCTAATTGAGATGGTTCAATCTTTTTGACTACATGAAAGATAATGCTGTAATTTCTACTTTCTTTACCATTGATTATTTTCTTTCCAATCCGGAAACCAATAATATTTTCCGGGTCTTTCTTTTTGATTCTTCGAAATTCACTTTTGGCTTTTTTCCTTAAAAACTTAATTTTCTGGGCAGTATTCATTTACGGATTGTGTTGGTTATATAAATATAAAATAATATTTATAAATAAACCCATATTATTTTCGGTGAAGCTGTCTCCGCACTCATTTCATTAACGGATATTATTTGACTGATTTAAATTCATCTCAAATAGAATACTTGTTTAGGATGTAATCGGAAATTTTTACTTTCACATGGTAAGTGAGTAACTAATGATTACAACCAGCATTAAAATATCGCTTGATACTCGCCGGAAACGCCAAGACGGCACATATCCTCTTATTTTAAGACTAACACATGATCGCAAAACAACGTCCATAAAAACCGGCATTCATCTGAAAAAAGAAGATTGGGATGCGGAAAAGCTTGAAGTGAAAAAATCCTATAAAGGAACATCAAATGTTACCCGCCTCAATAATGAAATTCAGAAAAAGAAGTCGGATGCTCTGGATAGCATCCTAAAGTTAATGGAGGGAAAAAAGACGGCTGCTTTCTCGACAGTTACGGATGTAAAGCAGCGCATTGACCCTGAATTTCAAAATCGGTCATTCTACGACTTCGGGGATAAACAGGTAAAAGAGCTTATCAAATCAGAGCGAATTGGAACGGCCCGATCATATCAACTGCTCTTGAATGTACTAAAGACATTTAATAAAGGAAAGCCACTTGAAAAAAACAAAGGCGGCAACCCGAAAACCACCAAATTCAAAGAAACCAAGTATGCTGATCTTAAGTTCGGTGAAATCAATTATAGCTTTCTACAGCAATTCGAAAGCTACCATCTGTCCGCAGGAAACCAACTGAACGGATTGGCGGTTTACATGCGAACAGTACGCTCGATTTTTAATAAGGCTATCAAAGCAAAAGAAGTTGATAAGGAATTATATCCGTTCGATGATTACAAAATCAAAACCAAGCCCACCCGAAAACGTGCTTTGGAAAACACTTCCATCGCAAAGATCATCGACCTCAATCTTCCGGTCGATCATCCAGGCTTTAATGCCCGAAATTACTTTGTTGCAAGCTATATGATGTATGGAATGAGTTTCGCAGATATGGCTTATCTGAAAAAAACAGATATAATCAATGGCCGCATTAACTATCGGCGACAAAAGACAAGTAAACTATATGATATCAAAGTAACGGACGCATTGGATAATATCATTTCATATTACAACCAGCAAAACCCCTCATCTGCATTTGTATTTCCTATTATTAAGCGTGAAACAGCGTCCGATCGTCAAAAAGATATTCAATGGGCAAGAAAACGATTTAATGAGAATCTGCAATCTATTGCAGAAATATGTGGCATTGAACAAAAACTTACAAGCTATGTGAGCCGTCATTCTTTTGCCACACAAGCCATGATGCAAAATGTGCCTGTAACTGCTATCAGTGCAATGCTTGGACATTCCAGTTTAAAAACTACAGAAATTTACCTGAAAAGTTTGCCTTCAAATGTTCTTGATGATTACAACGAAAAGGTTTTAAAACTAAAATGACTTATTCCCTCATATACCAATTAGCCCTTATCAATCTAAAGCGGTTAAAATTAGTTGGGGATAGTGTTATTGTTTAAAGCAACAAGGATAATAATTATGCAGAACTAAAAAATTTACGTTCAATTATTTAATTCCTTTTTGCTAGTTGTTTAAGCTGTTTGAATAGCTTGTCAAATATCTTTTGATCCGCAGTAACGATTTCACCTTCCCCTACTAAACCTTCATAAAATTGTAGCACCTTTTGCGAATTAGTAGATAGTATATTAGGTAATTTAACTATAGCTGTGAAACCAGAGTCCGTAGGCAAGCTACTAATATGACTGATCTTTCCTGAGATAGATCCGAATTCTTGATATGGATATGAAGATAGTTTTATAAGAACTTGTTGGCCAATCTGTACTTTTCCAAAGTTGTACTGGGGTATAGTGGCTTCAGCAAAATACTCGCTGTTTCCTGGGTTTACAAAGCAAAATGTTTGTGCAGCATACAGTTGTTGGTTTTCTTGTAAATAGCTTACAAAATGAGCTTTGCCAGAAATAGGGGCAACTAATAAATATTTTTTTTTCCATTCATCAATTTGTGATTTTACAAGATTTAAAGCCTGAGTAAAAATTGTTTTTTGCTGTTTAATAGTATTTTCAAGCTCTGCAATTTCCTTTTTCTTATCATGTTGCTGACTTTCATTCGAGATAATAACCGAAGTAATCTGAGGTATTGTAAGGGATTTTCCAATAAATTTACTTTTTTCTAATCTATAATCAAGAGGAGAAATAACTTTCTCGTTTCTCAGCAAATCATTTGCATTAAAATTCTCTTTAGATATACTAAGATCTTCTTCAAGCATCTTTTTTTGTTTAATCAAATTGTCATGCAATTTTTCGAGATAACTTAAATCATCCCTAAACATATTTGTCTTTTGTAAATAATATCCGGATTCTAAGTATTGCCTAAATGAGTTAAAGCTCTGGATAAATGTTGCAACCGCAAACTCTACTTCCCCGGCATAAAAAGAGTAATTTTGATTTTCTATGTTTTTATCTACAAAGTATTTGACAGCTTTGTTGGGCTCATTTTTCTTCAGTAACACAATAAAACTATCTATAGTCGAAGATAAATCGATAAGCATTTGATGGTCTGCAGTGCTTTCGATAAATCCTAAAACTTGCCCTTTGTTAACGAACATTCCTTCACTAACAAAGAGTTTAACTAATTTTCCTTCCTGAATTACCTTTATTGCCTTAGGAGAATTAATTGAAGAAATTCTAATTTTTGATACAACTATATCTGGATATCGAATAAAAAATGTAGAAAGTATAAGTAAGAGAATAATAATACTAAAAAGAGTAGTGCCGTTTCTAACAATCCAAGCTGGTTTGGTTGAGATTATCTCCTGAACGCCCCGAGAAACTAATCGCATATCTTGCAGATATTTGTCTTCACTTGTATTATTTATCATAAATAGATTTTTATTGTCCTAACTCAAGCTGATTTTTTACAAGAAAGTAATACTCTCCACGCTTATTAGTAAGCTCTAAATGCGTTCCATGCTCAGTTATCTTGCCATTGTTTAGAACAATAATCTGATCGGAATTTTTTACTGTGCTTAATCTATGTGCAACCACAACAACAGTTTTCCCTTTGAAAAAATTTTCTAAATTTTTCATGATAACCATTTCATTATTTGCATCGAGGCTATTAGTGGCTTCATCAAAAAATATATATTCTGGATTTTTGTAAACTGCTCTCGCAATTAATATGCGCTGTTTCTGTCCAGCGCTGATACCAATTCCTTCTGCCCCAATTTTTGTAAAAAATCCTAAAGGAAGAGATTCAATAAAATTCAGGATATTGGCTGTTTGAGCCGCACTTTTAAGTTTCTCCATATCAACAACTTCGTCTGAAACAGAAATATTTGACGCAATCGTGTCACTAAATATAAAACTTTCTTGCATTACAACCCCAACATTTTTTCTCCAAATTCGCGGGCTTATGTTGTCAAGATTGTTACCCCCTACTTTTATTTCTCCTTGTTGTAAATTATAAAATTTAAGAAGTAACTTCACTAAAGTAGTTTTACCACTCCCACTTGTTCCGACAATTGCTGTAGTCTTTCCTTGAAAAATTGTAAGATCAATGTTGTTTAATACCAGTTCATTTCCCGCCCCAGGATAAGCAAAATTAGCGTTTGCAATTTCAATTGATTTGTCTGTAGGTAATGAGTAAGTAAACTGTTTAGATAATGGTTCTTCATCACTTAGGGTATGAATTTCGTTTAAGCGATCTAAACTGATTTTAGCAAGTTGCCAATTTTCAACAAAACTTAACATTTGCTCTATCGGACTATTTAATTGGCCAATGATATATTGAATAGCCAGCATTCCTCCCAATGTCATTTGCCCGTTAATTACGGCTTTTGCGGCTAAAAAAGTTATAACGATATTTTTTGACTCATTTATGCAGAACGCCCCGGCTTGTTTCCATTGATTTAGCGAGATGGCCTGTATTCCTAATTTAAAATTTTTTATTTGAAGCCGCTCCCATTGCCAACGCTTTTGTTTTTCAAAGCTATTAAGTTTAATTTCTTGCATCCCATAAACTATTTCCATCGTTTTTCCTTGCTCCTTACTTGCTACATCAAAATGCCTATGGTCTAATTGTTTATTTCTTTTCAAGAATAGTGCAATCCAGGCTACATACAATATACTTGCCGAAAGAAAGATTAAAAAAATTAAACTGTTATATAGTACAAGAACAACTGAGAAAATTACCAAATTGAATAAGGAGAAAAGAGTATTCAAAGATGTGCCTGTTAAAAAATTCTGGATTCTTTGGTGGTCATTCATCCTTTGTAAGATATCGCCAGTTTTTTTTGAATCAAAATAGCTGACAGGAAGATTCATCAATTTAATAAAAAAATCCGTCAAAATACTAATGTTTATCCTACTTCCAATATGATATAAGGTCCAACCTCGAATGAATTCAACCGATAAGCGACCGGCCATCAAAGCCATTTGCGCTATAAGTATTACATACACAAAATGAATGTTTCGAGAATTTACGCCAACATCTACTATACTTTGTGTTAAAAAGGGAAGAATAAGTTGTAATAAACTCCCAATCAGCAGACCTAAAATTATTTGAACAATTAATTTTTTATACGGATATAAATAATGCGCAAGATTTTTAAAACCTTTGTTGCCTGTAGTTAAAAAGTCATCTTCTATTTCATTTGAAAAAAAATCTGGACTCGGGTCTAAAGAAAGAACTATGCCTGTTTTAACTATGCTTTCAAAAGACCGATTGTCAGCTTCCTCCTCCTTAATTTGATGAATTCCACTTAGCCAATTCTCAGCAAATTCATTTATTCCAACAACAATATTACCTCTACCGGGGTCGGCTATTGAGTACTTGCTTCCTTTTATTTTTGTTAAAACCACAAAATGGTTTTGCCGCCAGTGTAAAATTGCAGGCAATTTTAATTCAGTAAGCCCTCCTATCGTTGCCTGGGTACAAAAAGTTCTAAAACCAATTCTTTCTGCTGCATCACTAATTCCAAGAATATTAACACCCTCCTTACCTGTTTCAGCCAGAATTTTTAATTTCTCTATATTAATATCTTTTCCATAGTATTTGCAAATCATAAACAAACAGGTAGGCCCGCAATCCATCGAGTCACGCTGAAATGTAAAGGGAAATCTAGTCATTTCGGTTAAAAGTGATGTATCTAATTTCTTTTAAATAGTATATTCCCTCTAAGAACATATTTAAAACCCTGTGTAACAACTTCGCCAGAATGTAACATTGTGTGTGGAAAAAAGGTAACTCTACCTTGCTTCGGTTGAATTTCACAATCATCGAAACGAGTATTACCTCCTGAAAAATTATCGTTCAAATAAATCAAGAGCGAGAAAATAGATTCTTCGGAATCTGAAACAACAGTTTTACCATCCCTATGTCGTTTAAACTCCTGCCCAGGTAAATATTTGTATATCCGTAAGTCGGAGTGTATTCCGGAAGGTGTAAACAAGGGCAAATCTATACAGTTTAAGTACTCTTTCAAATGCTCGTATATGAGATCCGCCACTTCCTGATTCTCAAGATAAACTCTAAAGTCTCCTCTACTTTCCAAGTTATCTTCCAAGGTGTTTTGTTGCAAGACTGTTTCCTTTTGGGGAAAGTAGTTATCTTTCTCTGCTTGGTGAATAATCGTCTCACATAGTTCTTGATCCCAAAAATCATCGATTGAAAATACACTATCGGTATGTGTGATTAATTTATCTGTCATATATCTGTTTTAGTTTTTCCTCAAGCTCATCTAGTTGATCAAACCGGGCAATAATTAGATTGTTTTGATCTATCAAAATATGGGTTGGAAAAGATTCGACTTTATAATCCTTCAAAATATTTATCCTGTTTGGTATTTTTGGTTGCTCAGGAGTATTTGTTAGTATCTGAGGCCAGATATAAATAGAATCTTCAATAATAGCTTTTCGCCACTCCATTTCCTTGTTTAATGCATCGCAAGAAACACTTATTATCTGAAGTCCATATTTTTTATATTTTTCGAAAATTTGCCTTAAATGCGGATGCCCGCCCCTGCAGGGTCCACACCAACTCGCCCAAAAATCTAAAAGCACTAATCCTTTTTTTGTTATTTTATATAGTTCTATTGAATCGTTGTTTTGATCTGTTGTTTTGAAATTAGTAGCATTTGCTCCCAACTGATTTTTTTTCAAATCCCTTCTGTCTAAAATTTTTTTTATAAAACTTCCGTAATAACTATTTTGTTGACGAATTGACAAACCCAAAAAAATTGAAGGCCAAAGGTCACTTTCTACATACCCCCTTCCAATAAATAAAAGATAAGTAGATGAGTTTCGATCGGGGTACAATAAACAAGACCTTCTAATTCTTTCAATATATTGTTGCTCTAAATCTTTAAGGTTGGAAGAATCCAATCTTGATAAATCATTTTTATCGCGTATTTGATCAATTAATTTTTCTAAACGAGCCAATTTACTATTAATAAACTTCAACACTTCTTTTTCTGTTGTATTTCCGTCAGTAGTAATTTTATCTGCCTTAAACACGACATTAATTTTCTTATTTTCTAAGCCTATCTTGAAATAAACAAGCTGTTTTGAAAGCAATCTTTTCCTAAATATCAATTCAGTATGGAAAAAAAATTGATTGACATTCCCTTTGAATCCAAATTTGAAGTTTTTTACTTCACAACTATCTTGGATAAGTTTGTGCCTGTCATTGACATAATTTAGGTATACATAGTCAATTGATTCATCAACACTCCCACTAATATGAAAATAGTTGTTGAAATATTGCTGTTGAGATGCGACTGATCCCTCCCCTATTAATAGGCCTAATATAATAAAAATGTATTTCATAAGTCTATGAAGCCAAGGAGTCGAAGACTCCTTGGCGGTTTGGTGTAACAATGTTTGCTATTATGGTTTATAGCAAGGGTCCATTTCTGCACTGTCGCACTTGCATCCAGTTGGACATTTTTTTCTAACACCATTGTCATCTTTTCGACAGTTGTGATCTTCGCATTTTCCCCCTGGTTCAACATAACCGCCGTAAACATTTTTCATTTCTGTTCTGGATAGACTTTTAAGTACCCCAGACTTCAATTGTTTGTTCATTGTTTTAATTTTCGTTTTTATTAATCTCCTTAACGAAGGAGTTTCCGTCACGGTTTAGACTGGTGCGTGAAACCAGTGTCTCCAGTTTTTAGCATTATGCCTTGGACTGTGTTTGCTTCTCCAATATTTTAGTTCACTAATTGTGGGACAAGCTTTTCAAATTCAGTTAAGTCATATCGACCTGGTAATCCCTTTCCATTAACGAATAACGTAGGAGTATATCTGATAAAACTTTGTTGTATCCAATCTGAATGCATATTTAAGCTGTCATCAATGTTAGCATTTAAACCAGAATTCCATTTTTTTCGCCATACGGTTAAATCCATACTTTCAAACCAGTCGTTTAACATCATTTGCAAATCAGAATTAGATTTGGCTACAGCCGCTTCTTGTAAGATAGCCTTTACAGCAATAGTTCTTTCACTTTCGGAATTAACAGGATCGCATAGTAAACGTATTTGAACTTTTACTTTTCCCGGAAATTTATTTAAGATTTTATCAAGTTTTATATGTGCCCGTTCACAGGGTCCGCAATAAGGGTTGCAAGCAACAGTTACCGTTAAAGGAGCATTTACATTCCCAAGGATTAAGTCGTTTTCCCAAATGGTAGTATCAATTGCATTTTCCTTTTCAGACAGCATCAAAAACAATTCTTTGTCTGCCTGCCACTTATTTAGTTGAGCTAATTTTGGGTTGAGCTGAGTTATTTTTTTCAATAGACTTTTGACAAAGAAAAAAATTGGAGAAATTACAAGGCAAATACTTGCAAAAGTCACAATGCCGATCAGATCAAGTTCATAAGGTAGAAAAAAACTTATTAGGCCCTGAAAAATTAATCCTGACGCCATTCCAATACAAAGTGCACACCATATTTTCAAACGTACTCCTTGAAAATAAAAACTCAAACCCGCAACTATGAGCCCAGCGATTGAAAGATATTTTAATACTGAGAAAACAGGATAAAAAATGGAAATACTATAGACAATAAATTGAGTCATAAAATAAATAACTCCAACGTCTGAAGGCGTTATTCCCAAAAAACCTTTAGCATATTTACTGTCTAATACACTTTCACACCCCCCTTTATTTACTGCACCACACACTTGCTTAATCAACTTATTTTGAATCCCCAGCTCAGTAGATGCTGCAGCTAAACTAATAAAGATGCCAATTACTGAAATGAGACCGAATAAATTAATCAGAAAATTTCGGTACATAAATACAGAAATTCCCCACAAAAAAATTGCGATAACTATTAAAATCGCAAAATTCATTTTTTGTTTTTTATCTTTTTTGTTAGCCTCATTATTATCTTCATTCCACCATTTAGAACCTTTATGTGGATATATAACAATGCCGCTCCAATTTTGAATAGTATTTTTTGGTGCGTTCCATTCTTCTATCGAATTCACTATCACAAAAAATTCGTTCCCCGGCTCCTTAATATGAGCTAGTAATGGATAATTAAAATCATCAAGATAAGTGTCATCTGCCAATACAGCCTCATATTTCATACCACCCCCATCAAGGAAATCTACAATTGATGTAACGGCTGGGTAATCGACATGAGTAGTAATTTCTTCTTTACAGTACTTGAAATTTATTTTGTTGTTTGTTTGTCTTAGCCATTTGTATACAGTTTCTGAAAGTTCCCTGTGGGAATAATTATCCATGAAGTTTAATTGAACTGATTAATGTTGTAAATTATCCGCAGTGAAATAGTTGATTAGTTCATTGTTGAGATTAATTTTATTCTTAGGGTTATTATAATAATTAATAATACTGCGTTTCGACGATGAAATTAAGTAAGAAGAAAATAGAAAGCAAATTTTTTTCCTATATAGGGGCAGCAGTGAAAACAGCGCCCCGTTTTTAATCCGGGGCCCTATGAAAACTGAATTCAAAATAGCAATTTCCTTTGAATCACTAATCAAAAATTTTCCACCATTTATTTTAATAAAGCATGCACCGTACTCTTATGCCATTTAGCACCTTTTCTGAATGTTGGGATATGACGACCATTTAGCTCTTTAGTGATAGATGCGATAGTTTTAAATCCCTGTTGTTTCAAATCTTCCAGTATTGGCTTCATTCTTCCTTTAAATGCCTGTGATGACTGACGATTCAGAACCGCCAGGACTTTGCCATTCTTTCCGAGAACAACACCTCTTTTCTTTGCTTCATTTAGGGCTTCTTTTGTTCGCTGACTGATAATGCGCCCTTCCCTTTCTGCTTTGCATGCATCTTCCAGATGATCTAATGGCTCGGCGTAAGGTTTGTTGGCAGCCACGAACTTAACTTTGCTCTCTATCAAAGAAGCGACAAGCAAAGCATTTCTGGCAAGCCTGTCTATGTTAGCGATAATAAGTGTTGCATTTGTTTTCTTACAAAATCGCAAAGCACTTTTTAAAACAGGTCTTTGCTTTTTACGTCCGCTTTCTATTTCAAAAAACTCCCTGATTATTTCAATGCCGTTATTGTTTGTATAAGCCTGTACTGCATCTTTTTGAACGCTTAAGCCTAAACGACTTTTGCCTTGCTTCTTTGTTGAAACCCTGAAATATGCAACCGCTTTTTCCATTGCTGAGATCCTTTTGCGTTCATAAATAAACCAACAACTATTTTTGAACAAATTTTTTAAGTTATCCGAAAATTCCGTTTTCTAACACATTGATAGTCCAACGCTAAAATGTTCGGATTTTCTTATAAATGGCTCATTTTCATTCTGATGTAAAGGTTGGTTTACAGGCGAACAAATAAATTTGTCGGCTTTCCCTCACAAACGCCTAATAATTAAACCTTCAGCATATGAATACGAAAACTGCTAATTACTCTTTTGACATCACTAAATCAAACGGAGAAAAAACCTTCATCTACAAAAAAGCCAAACTCGGGCTGAGAACTTATTTTCCAATGCTTTGGCCGGGATTGATACTTGCTGTATTCTTAGCGTATAAAACAGCCGCATCTTCAGAACTACATCACACGCCTACAGAAAAACTATCAGTCGGAATGTTTTATTTCCTGATTTACTTTTTGCTTATACCTGCTTTGGTTGTCATAGGGCTGAATCTCTTGCGAAGACCCGGAACATTCACCCTCAAACAGGACAGTATTGCTTTCAATGGCTCAAACTACCCTTATTCGGATATAGCAAGCCTGTATATCAAATCCCCCAAAGGTCAGATTACAAACCAGGTTGATAGAAAGTCGTTTGGCTTCAAATTCGCATTCGGTGGTGATCGGGTGCAAAATATCGGAATGGGTACAGCCACAACCGTTGCCACGGCTACATCGGCTTTAGCCACCGGAGCAGGACAAATCAGTGAGGCGGCCGGAAAAGGTATTGTGAAAAGCATACAAGCGAAAAGCCATAAGATTTGTTTTCTGTTCGGCAACCGTGAAATCACTCTGGCAAGCGGTATATCCGAAAACCAAAGCATTCAGTTATTCAAAGCCATTACCGACCAACAATAATATTACTAAACCAAAACTCTTTTTATGAAACAGATTAGCACCCTCCTTTTTCTTTTTTTATTCAGCACTCCTTTTTTAGCAAGCGCACAGGACAGTTCATCAAAACAACGTGTACGGCTTGCAATAAGAGGTGGTGTATTCTTATCAAACTTTTCTATCAGTGATTTGCCGGGAAGCTTTGAAAAACCGAAAGGTGATGCGGCAGTATATGGCGGGTTACAAATCGATATTCCTATATCGAAAAAAATATCAATCGTACCTGAATTATTGTATGCTATTTCAGGGTTGAGTGCATATTCAGATAACGATCCGCAAGGTTTATTTGATGATGAATTAAATCATCTGTTTGTTCCTCTCTTATTCAAATACAAGGCGAGGAACTTTGGTCTTTTTGCAGGGCCACAAGCTGATATTCTATTGAAAGCAAAAGGTGCAACAGGGCCAAGTTATTATAATGGCGATATTTCAGATAGCAGCTATCGTAAGTCAGGCATCTCGGGAGTTCTGGGAGCCGAGTATGTTTTCAAATACAGGTTCGGCATAGATGCCCGTTATCAATTCTCATTAACTGATATGAGAGCCGATAATGGCAGTACAATTTTCACCTCCTACGGTGATATCAAAATGAGTGCGTTTCAGATTGGTTTGTTTTATAGATTCGGAAAAAGAACGAAAAGCTAAATTGGAAAAGCCCTTGCAATATGCAGGGGCTTTTTTGTATCAAGAATAATTTTCCTAATTTCCAACAATGAAAAGTCATAATTACAGACATACTTTTATTTTTTTAGAGAAAGATTTATCTCCTCAATTAAAAACTGAACTGAAGGTCTATATTCGAAATTACCATGAGGAACTAGAGGGTAATGATAAAGATGAGGCATTGTCTTACAATGACCTTTTTACTTACAGCACTTCTGATACGCCTGATTATTCTGAAAATAAATTACCGGAAAAAATTTTCGTAGTTGTATTCTATGGAAAAGACTGGATGAACTTTATCAATGCTGTCCTTGACTTCAATCAAGCATTTCCCAAATCAAAAATTAGAACGGCGGATATATATAAATATACTTTGCTTGATGAAAACGGTTCATTAGAGGATATGCCCGATATCAGAAGCAATTGAAATGTTATCGATACTTAAAAGCATTATTGTATTCATCTACCCAAGTGATTATGTGATTCCTATCCTTTAAATGAAGATGAAGGTATTTTTCTTCATTCTCTTTTTTAGCGTCAGGTGAGAAAAACGAAGTTGTTGCCAACATGCCGAGGTTCGCATTGTTGCTTGATACAACATGTTTAAAGGAACGAATCACATCCACATCAACTTTATGCTTCCATCTTTTACATTCCACCAGCATTTTAATCGGCATGTTTCCGGCTAACTTGTAAAGTGCGATTATATCATAACCGCCATCCCTTGTCTGCTTTGTTAGTTCCACTTCATATCCCTTCTGCTTTAGAATTTCAGCGATTACTTCTTCAAACTCCCTCGGTGTAATTTTATGAAACAGATCATTATCTTGATAAATATCGATAATCAAATTTTTTACCCTGTTATGTTCTACCTTAATCGTTTCCGGTGCGATTATAATATCTTGATTTATCCGCTCCTGATAAAAAGGAGGTATAAAAAAATCTTTGGTAAACAGAGGCGACCTTTTAAAAATACTAGCTGTTTTGCTACCGTAAAATTTTGAAAAAACTTTCCGCTTTTTAAACCAGACGAAGCTTTTCCAAAGCTCTGTCTGATATTTTAGTAAATTATTCCCTTCAACAAGCTCATTGAAAATAAGTGCCTGCTGAACTGCTGAATTATATCCATCCGGAAATACCTTTCGAATTGCAGCCTGGTATTCCTGGAGATTTGAGATTTGAAACATTTGAGATGAAGAGATGGCTGCGGAATTTATTTTCGAAAAAGCCGCTTCATGTGCAGTAAGTGCCGGAGGAATAACATTCACTTTCATAGATTCATGCCAAATCAGCTTTTCAATATAAGAGCTCATAGGATATTTTATTATGGCTAGTTTTTATTGTATTGCTACAAAGTTGATAAGATTTGATACATATTCAAAAATTATTACTGAAAAGCATTCAAATTATACCAGAATAACGGGAAGCTTTCAGTTGCAGCTTCCCGTTTAAATTTAAATTGTAAGATTACTCTGACATTGGGCCTGAAAAGTATACCCTTCTTGCAAATCTGGCGGTTTTATCATTTGTGTCATTGAAATAATCGTCCATCCAGCTATCTTTAGTTTCCAGAAACTGCGGAGTCCATTCTTCTGCCACCCCAATTTCTTTAAGGTCCAATGCTCTTTTAACTGATTCCCTGAAACTATAGTGATTAAACAGTCGAAGGTATTCACCAAAGTAAATATCAGCAACTCTCTTATCGCCTTTTATCAGTAGCATATTTTCATCATTGGTGTCCGTACTGGCTTTGCTGTAATTGGCACTCCCTGATACAATAATCGGGTTAGGTCCAATTGGGTCAATTATCATATATTTTGTATGTATCCAATGTACATGTAGAGTTGGAATAATCCGATCAATTTCCCGAAGCCAACGGTCAAAGGCATTAGTTGCAATTCGGTTACCAATCGCTATTATAACATTCGGTCTGTTCCTTATTTTCTGGATTGCTTTTGTATCTTTTTCTTTTACAGCTGGTGCGTAGGCTTTTTCCATCAGAGCCATTTTCAGAATATCATCATCATTACTAAATACGTCTTTGAATTTCTGATGCATTCCAAAAGCAAATGTCATTAAAAGCGCTCCTTTGGCTTCTGAAGCAAGTTTTGCATACCAATCCAGAGAGTCTAGTTTGGTTCCTCTAGGACTGAAGATTACAGTTGTTCCTTTAGGAAGTGTTTCTAAAACAGGCGTCGCATCCATATTTGCATCCCTGTACTCTTTCGCTATTGCAGGATCTTCCTTCAATCGATCCCAATAATCCTTAAAGGCATTAGCAACTTGCTTATCTTCTACAATGTGTACAAGGTTAGAATGTCCGTAAAGTCCATTCTCAGTTTGGTTTGTTGAGCCTGTAAGAACTGCTAAATTTTTATCCCCTCTTGAATGAATAAAGAATTTATTATGCATTAATTTTCCATTCTTTCTCGGACTAGTGATAGATTTTATTTTAGCAATTTCAATTCCTTCTTCATTTCTTTCAAATGGACCCTTCTTTCCTTCTGTAGCATCATAAATAATATCAACTTTCACACCCCTGCTTTTAGCATTTTTAAGTGCATCATAAATTGCAGGCCACTGAAATTCATATACAGCCCCGAAAATTGAATCACCTTTTTTTGCCTTGTCGATAAAGCGGATGATTGATTCTAACATTCCTCTTGAAAGCCATTCATAAGCTGCTGGTCCGACATCCTTTGGCTTTTTATTTAAAAATTTTCTTGCATATTCCTGTGTAGCTACCGATCCACGATTGAAAAAAACCGAATGGCCTTTACCTATATCTTCCACTTCTGTTGTAACAGAAACCGATACCTGATATTTTGGTTTTACATCATCTACAGGGCCGTACATACAGCAAATTGTGTAAGTATAATCATAGCCTGCTTTGGCACTGTAATCCGACCATTGAAATCCTTGTATCGGATGTTTGTAAGAGCTAAATGTTTCGCCTTGTGCCGGCGTTGGTTCAACTGCCTCGAATGTTTTTAATCCCCGAAGCCAAATGGTTTCACCTTCGGTATGATCTTCCCTTTTGATGGCAAATCCCCGAAATCCTTTTCGCATTTTAGGTTCAATATCCAGGCCTAGAAAGACTACGTAAGTTCCGGCTATGGCATTTACTGTAATACCTTTTTTTACTACTCTTTTACGCATAGTTTTGATTTTTAGGTTTACGAAATTTTTGTTTAAAAAATTCCCGGATTGCAGAAGTAGTAATGAAGGATTTTTCGAAGGTCAGTACGGCAAATTATATAAGCACAAAGCAACTACATGCATGCATTGCATGGTATCATTTATTGAATTTGACTATAAAATAAATGGAGGCGTTTTCACTTTAACTGTAGGATTGAGTCATAGGATAAAGTATAATCAAATGTAATATATTAAATATTATTACAAAAAATAATTTTTACATCAAATACTCCAAAATCGAAAGAAATATTAAGCTGAAATATTTTTCTCTTTGTACAAAGAGGACTAATGAATAACTGAATGAATAATTCAGGAATTAAGACACAGCTAGTGCCGGATGATAATCACGAAACCCTTTTAAAATAGCTACGGCCATTTCATCAGGTAAGTAATCAATAGCTATATACGATAGTTGACCAGGTTGAACCTTATCTTTCTCAAAAATTAAACAGCCTCTTCCTTCCCCGAAATTCCTAATCAGTTCAGACTTGGAGGGCTTTGTGAACTGAGGCGAATATAATGTCCTGAAAATTGATAGGTCGCAAATCAAATTGTCTATCTCAACCCAACTGTGACCCGACCATTCTGTAAGCACACCATCTTTGGCTTCTGCTATTTTGAAATCCTGTTTGAAAATATAATCATTTTTAAATTTAAGATCACCTGTGACAAGCTTAGCATCAAAATGATATTTATCCTTTAAAAGAACATACAAGAGGGTAGACAAAGGAAGACATAGAAATGGCTCGTAAGGTGTATGTTTCAAAACATCAGCCACTGTCTTTTCTAAAATATTGAGGTTTAACTTTTTCATTCAATCAGACAAATGTTTTCCTGACAGCATTAACAATATCCAATTCAGAAGCATTGTTGTTAAAAGTGTGCAGCACTTTGAAATTCCTCATTTTATCCTTTATGAATACCTGCTGAGTGTCATGATTATAAGTTATATAATATGATTTCTGTGAAGGGGCTGTGATTTTATAACAGTAACCAAGGCGCCTGTTAACACCATTTCCCATTGCCTCAATTTTCAAGGAATTGTTAGATAAGATGCAAAGCTTTAAGATATCAACAACTCTTTGTACAGGTTGCGCATGATGCCGTATTCTAACATTGATATCTGTATCGACTTGCTGGATTTGCTTCTCAGTTTTGATCGTAATCATAAAGTAGGTTTTAGTTTATAAATTTAAGCCTTTTAATTCTTTCTCAGGGATTCGTACCTCAAATTTCAAGTAATAAAATATGGCTACCCATTATTCTAAAAAGGGTAGCCGTATGTCTCCTGATTTAAGCTATCTGACTAGCTCCTGAGTTGCCCCAAGAGCCGTTTCAACAATTTCATCAATTTGCTCAATAAAAACCGCTTCACTGACAAAACATGATAAGTCCGCCAGAATAATTTTCTTGTCATTTGATCGAACGAGATTACTCAGACGATTTAGTGCAGCGATCATGTCTGCTTTTAATGCCCAGAAAATGCCTCCTGTTGACTTGCCTGTGAAGTTTAGTCCTTCCAGTGAATTCTGCAATGCTTCATAAGTTGAGACTGATGGATCATTGCCTTTTGTCCATTGGCCTTTCCATGAACGCATAATTAGAATTTCGTAAGCAGACCTGCGATTATATCGCTCCTGCTTTTGGATAATTGAATTCATAAAAAAATGGGGTTTTGATTAAAAAACGCAATTGTAGAAAACAAAAACCAGCGAGTAAAGGACAGGATTTTGTTGATAAACTGTGACAGGGTAAGCTAAAATCCGTTATTTTGAATTTAAAACACGAAATGGGTTTACAATACGAATATTTACTAAGAGCGGTTTATCAAAGCAATCGAGATTATAAGCTTGGGGCTGATGCGGATATTTACAGGGAAATGGAACGTGCCTTCACAAATCTAACAGCCAAAGCGCTCTTCAAATCTCAAGACGACCGTGAATATGAATTCAGGAAAAGTTTTGCAGCCGTAAGAAATCATGTATGGCAAGCACTGAACAAAGGCATAGAACAAATTCAATTCTCTGCCTCACCCGATGATCTTCAGAAAATGAAAAAGATGCGTTCCAAACTTACGTTAGACTTTTACGACAAAGATCAGTTGGATGAATTCATAAATCTTGCTTCAGAAATTTTAAAAGCAAATAGTATTATTGCAAAGTAAATTCATGACAATATGGATGAAAAAGAAAGGGGCGAGTTAAGTTCCGACTACATACAAGGTTTTAATGATGGTTACCTGATTGCAAAACATGATCCTGAACTTTCCGAAAAGCTGAAGGAATTGGATGCTGATTCTGAGCGCATGCAGGGTTTTCGTCAGGGAATGAGGGAACTCACAAAAGAGAAAACACAGAATATTTATCCTAAATGGCTACGAAACAAATCCGACATGGGTGTACACAAAGACAATCCTGAAAAAGATAAAGATTTAGGAGATAAAGATCGCTAAGTCTTCTTCTTAACACTAGCTGTTTTATTTATCAGTTCGTTTAATTCTTTGAATTTAGAAATTACTAATCCTTTTGGAGGCCTAACTTTACTTTGGTTTTGAAATAAAGAAAAATATTTTTCTATACTTTTTTTCTGGTCTTGTGATAGTTTAACCTGATCGGTTTTCACTAGCATTGTCAATCTAGCCACTATCCCTTGGTCATTGTCCTTAGAACCTGTAATAATTCCGGTTAATAACTCTATTGTTTTGGTTTCTCGTAAAGGAATTTGCAGAATTAAAATCAATGGTCGGTCATCTTCAATATCGTAAGCTTGATTTTCCTCTACAATAGGGCCATGCAAAAATAATGTGAGCCTTTTAGTAGTAAAGTTTACGCTTACCTCGCCTTCATGAATTTCTACCTCATCATCATCTTTGATATGTGTATACTTTGCATGAGGTTTTTTATTTCTTATCTCAATTATCAATGAGTCTATGTATTCCTTCTCATTTATTTTGTAATAAACCTGGTAGATGCCAAAAAGTGCTTTAAACTTAATATCCTCTGAACGTTTATTTTCGGTCCATGAAACAAGCTTATCAAGGCTATTGATCACAACATCTCCGTGTGGAGATGACATTCTGTTTTTTTCTTTTAATGATAGAAATTCAGTTATTTGTTTTGGAGCATCAATGCTCTTATAATCCAAAATACCAAAGTTTGGAGTAGCCTCTTTACTACCTTCCTTTTGAAGGAGAATAGTCTTGCTAACAATATTCCCATACTCTTCAGTAGAATATGTTTTATGGCCTATCCAAAGAGAGGCAGACTTATCCCTGGTTTCAATTCTAAATAAAAAATGTAGATAATGACTTCCTTGATCTGTCGTCAATGAAATTGATAGAGTGGTATCTGTATGGCTTACAAATCCTTTTCCTTTCCATTCAGATAACTCCTCGTTGTCAGTATACATTACGACATCAATTAAATTACCCGTTCCGTATTTCCCAAACTTGAATTTTGTTTTTAAAATTTTGTGCTGGCCGCTTTCCAGCTTTCTTTCATAACCATACCATACTGAATCTACAAATCTCTTATCGTCTACAGTACTAATTCGTAACGGGCTTTTAGATACCGTACCATCCTTAGTTTCTTTCCGGGTACCGTTGTTATTTAACTCCTTGATTAATTTTTTCCAGGAAATAAATTCCTTAAGCCACTTGTTGGTTTTGGCGTCTATACTTGAAACTGATATACTCTCTTGAAATTGATTTACAGCTTCGCAAAAATTATCAAAAGCATATTTGGGTAGGCGTTTTTGAGGATAATAAACCAAATAATTTCTTGTTGTCTGCCCTCCCAAATCAAGCAGCTTACCTAATTCTTCGCACTGCCCCTCTTCATCCATGTCTATGATTTTGGGATCACGTTTTTTAATTAAAAGTTTTCCTACGGCCAGGATTTCCTTTGCTTCCTGGTCAGTCAATAAAAGTTTTTTTGTTTCCACAAGAATGAAAAAATGGGTTGGGTAATAGGGTTAATCTGATAATGGAAAATAGTACAAATTCCACAAAAATGGAAAAATTCCATTTAATGGATTTTTTAGTTGCATAAACAACCGTTAGTTACCTAACCAGTTTTAAAATTTTGATTGAATTTTGAATCATCAAATCAAAATTGATTAGCTCTTTGATTATTCAGGTAGTACTTTTTTAGCTTTTAAAACAAAATTTTTTCGATCAACTATTAGCTCTTTGATATCAAGAACTTTCATTGAAGCAGGATCTTCATTCGAAAGAATATCATTTAACGTTGTTATAAAGTCTTCCGTAGCTATTACATAACCTTCAGCCATACCGGAACGTGTCTCGGCTACTTCTTTAAAAAAAGCAAAACTGTTTGATAGCCTGGACATTCTTTTCTCCTGTACAAACAATATATCCCAGCCCAATGATTCTGTCAAATAAAAAGTTTAAGCGCTTGAATGTCAACAATATTTCTTAACAATTTAAAATCTCCATAAAGGAGGCATCAAAAGATTCATTAACCATCAAAACAAAATTTTATGAGTTACAACACAAACGATCACAACAAGTCAATTAAGCATTTAGAAGACAATGGATTTAAAAAGCAGCAAAACGGTAACGGCTGGCAGAAAGGAGGTACCGTTTTCACCCCAGACGGTGACCGCTGGAAAGATAATCGGGGGAATATATATCCCGACCCGAATAGATTGAAAAATAGCAACCACAGCAATCGCTAAATCCTGTCAAATGGCCGGTAACCAATCCGGCCATTATTTCCCTCACCTAAACTTTTAGCTTATGAGATACCAATGCAATTTAGACACAGTTTTACTAAACCTACCATCGAATACGGGTTTTGAAGTTTGGACAATCAGAGACTGTATTGAGGGCTCCCAAATTTTTGGAGGCATTGGATCGGGCAAAACTTCCGGTAGCGGTAAAACAATCGCCTTAAAATACCTGTTGAATAAATTCGGTGGACTGGTTCTTACAGCCAAGCCTTCTGAAAAACAGCTTTGGATTAACTACTGCAAACAAACAGGCAGAAATGAAGACCTGATTATTTTAGAACCAGGTGGCGAGCATTCCTTTAATTTCCTGGAATATATTTCAAAGCATCCTCAAGCGGGTGTTTCATTAACGGAAAACATTGTCCAGATTCTAAAAACCGTAATTCGTTCTTCAGAGGAAAAAAGCTCTGCCAAAGCAGACGACCCCTTCTGGGAGAATGCCCTTGATTTGTTACTGTTTAATTCAATCGATCTATGTCTATTGGCTTACGGAAAAGTATCTGTAACGATGTTGTATGAGATCGTTACAACCGCCCCAAAAAAGGGAGTAGAAATCAACTCTAAGCCAAAAACCGGAACGTTTGGTTTTGCCCTTGAAAGGGCTCAACAAAAAATTACAGATCAAATTGATTTGCTTGTTGAAAAAATGACCGAGGCTCAGAAGGCTCAACTGGAAGATGATTATCAGAAAGACATATTTTTCTCAGAACATATCACTGGTTATTCAACGCTCAAAACAATCGATCAGTTTTTCTCAGAGTTCTATTTAAATGTGAGCGATAAAACAAAGGGCATTATTGAGTTTTGCTTTACAGGTTTTTTGTTTCGTTTATTAAAAGAACCTGTTTCCTCATTGCTGTGTAGCAAAGAAAGTACTGTTACTCCCGAAGATTGCCTGGATGGTAAGATTATATTGGTCAATCTGCCTGTTAAAAATTTTCAGAAAGTCGGAAGGGATGCACAGGTGCTTGTAAAATATATCTGGCAACAAGCAATGGAGCGCAGAAATATCGAATTAAATAACCGACCGATTTTTCTGTGGGCCGATGAAGCGCAGCACTTTATTCATGAGTACGATGCCGAATGCCAGGCGACTGCCCGAAGCAGCATGATCGCAACTGTCTATCTTACCCAAAACCTTCCGAACTATCATGCGAATATGGGTGGTGCAAAATCCGAATACAGGGTTAAGGCATTTCTAGGAACGTTGGCAAGTAAATTTTTCCATGCCAATGCAGATTTGGATACGAATATTTTTGCTTCTTCCCTGATTGGAGAAGCCTACGAAACTGACACCCAAAACTCGGTATCAATAGGAGAAAATTTTTCATCAGGTAAATCGGAGTCTTATCGCCTCAAAAAAATGGTCAGGCCGGAACATTTTGTTCAGCTTAAAACGGGAGGCCCTAAAAACAACTTCATTACCGAAGCCTATATACACAAACAAGGCAATTCATTTTCAGATGGCTTCAATCATAAACTTCTTCCTTTCAAACAAACTATATAAAATATTACTCACCATTAAAACTTACACTCATGCAAAAGAATCTTTATTACCGTCAGGTTTTACGTAGAAGGAATGTTCTATTAGAAACGATCCAGGATTTTTTCCTAAAGATCGCTTCTTATCCAAGGTTATTGATCGAAGTTTTTTTGAGGAAAAATTTCGGAGTACGTTATTTCTCAACATCGGCAGTTATAATAGTCGGGTTGCTGCTGTTGATTTATCCTTTAATGTCCAAAGGAGTAATCTCGATTTTTTCCCGTTCTCATGTGTCAATAAGTCATACAAACTTATTAGCTGATTTTGGGTTGTGGTACCTTTTTGCTTTCGCCTTTTTGTATTTCGGATACAGGCGTTGGTTGGAAGTAAGACGTAACCCATCCGTTTTTGACTTCGCAAAAGTCAGTGTGTACGCCGGGGATATTCACCCATTTTTTTATCAGTTCAAAATAGGAGATCGAAGCTTTTCAATTCGAAGCATTGAGATTTATCTTGAAGCCGCCACGTTCTTTATTACAGGATTATTGCTGTGGGCTATAGGCCAAAGCCTGGGTACGCTCTTTGTCATTGCTTCTGTTTGTTATTCTATCAGTTATGGGGCCACCTATAAAAAGGGTGATGATTTCTGCATGGATATGATTGATGATATCATCTTCAATGAAGAAAAATATAAATCATTTGTGATGGATGCGGGCCCTGAAAATGCCAGAGGTTGCAGGTTTTATATGAACAAACCAACTGATCTTTCGGAGCGTGAAAAGCTGGCTAATGCAATGGTTGTGATGGATGAGATTTCCTACGTTTCCTGACCCCTAAGCAGTGCTTAGGGGAGATGTCTGATGCATTTTATGTAATGTACATTAACAACTTCCTGAGCACTGCTCAGTTTTTCAAAACATGTTTAACCTTGTTTATCAAATCCAATAATCCTGCATTCATCTTCAAAATCCGGTGTACGGTTTTTTATGATCCGCATGATACAAAGCATTTCGGCAGGTCACGCCAAAAGTTATTTCACGGAAGCCCTAAGCAAATCCGATTATTATATCAACGACCAAGAATTACAGGGCACCATTCGTGGAAAGCTGGCGGACCGATTAGGCGTAAAAGGCAAGGCTACCAAAGAGGTGTTTTTTGCCCTCGCCGAAAACCGTCATCCTAAAACAGGAGCGAAGCTTACACCAAGAGATAAAGCTGAGCGAACGGTCGGGTATGATATTAACTTTCATTGTCCAAAGTCTGTGTCTATCATTCATAGCCTTTCAAAAGACAACCACATTCTCGATGCCTTTCAGGATGCCGTACAAGGCACCATGATCGACATAGAGGCCGATGCCCGTACAAGGGTAAGGAAGAGCGGCAAGTATGATGACAGAACGACAGGCGAGCTTGTATGGGCCGATTTCGTGCATCAAACCGCCAGACCTGTAGAAGGACATGTACCTGACCCTCACCTGCACGCTCATTGCTTTGTGTTTAATGCGACTTGGGATAATCAGGAAGGTAAGATTAAGGCTGCCAAGCTTCGGCAGGTCAAAAGAGATATGCCCTACTACCAGGCATGTTTTCAAAAACGATTGGCTGATAAACTCTCAGACCTCGGCTATGAGATCAAGCGAACCAATACAGCATTTGAGATTGCAGGCGTACCGCAGGAGATTATTAACCATTTCTCAAAACGAACTGATGAGATCGGCAGGGTTGCCAAAGAAAAAGGCATTACAAGCAAAAAAGAGTTGGACGCTTTGGGCGCAAAGACCCGTTCCAAAAAGCAATCGGGTCTTTCGATGGCCGACCTTAAAAAGGAATGGAAGGAAGATATTCAAAAACTGACCGTTGAATATAACCTCCCTGATAAAACGCTCAGACATGCAAAGCCATTGGTTAAACAAATGCTGACAGCCTCAAAGTGTATTGACTATGCAACCAGTCATTATTTTGAAAGGGCCTCAGTTGTAACAGATCGAAAACTCCTGGCTGCAGCACATCATTTTGCTCTCGGTCAATCCTCGGTAAGTGTGAAAGATTTAAACCAGGCATTCACCAACGATGACCGTTTTATTTTCATTCAACAAGGCGAACAAAAGCTATGCACCACAAAAGAAGTGCTGGCAGAAGAAAAACGAATGGTTGATCTTGGCCGTAAAGGTATCGGTTCTGTATTGCCATTATCATTTAAAACCCCTACTCTGAGCAAAGAACTGAACGATCAGCAAAGAGGTGCCATTACCCATATCATGACAACCTCCAATCGGGTGTCGATTGTAAGAGGTGCAGCGGGTACAGGAAAAACCACCATGATGCGGCAAGCAGTGGAGTGTATCGAAGACACTGGCAGATCCGTCACGGTCATTGCGCCTACCGCCGAAGCTTCTAGGGGTGTTTTAAAAAACGAAGGTTTTATTGGTGCTGAAACTGTCGCCAAATTTCTCACAGATAAAGAAATGCAGGACAAAATTGAGGGGCAGATTCTTTGGGTGGATGAGGCAGGCTTATTGGGTACAAAAGATATGACCGCCTTGCTCGATATTACTGACAAGAAAAACGCAAGGCTGATATTGGGCGGCGATACCCGCCAACACGCAAGCGTTGTGAGGGGTGATGCGCTTCGTATCCTCAATACGGTTGGTGGTATAAAGTCGGCTGAGCTATCGCATATCCTACGGCAAAAGAAAGCAAACTATCGCAAGGCCGTTGAAGATTTATCCAACGGCAATATCGCATCAGGCTTTAAACAACTTAATGACATGGACAGCATTGTGGAGATTGATCGTATGAATCCACACAAACAAATCTGCGCTGATTATGTGGATTCTCTTAGAAAAGGTAAATCGGCTTTGGTGGTTTCACCGACTCACAAGGATGGTGATGCTGTTACGGAAGATATCCGCAAAGCATTAAAGCAGGATGGCAAGATTGGCAAAAAAGAGATCAAGGCTCTGCGCTATCAAAGCACTTCATTCACAGAAGCACAGAAAACTGATTGGCGTAATTACAAGCCAGGACAGATCATCCAGTTCAATCAAAACGTGCCGGGTATAAAAAGAGGCTCTGCATGGAAGGTGAAAGCGATAGAAGATAAGATTATCACTTTAGAGGATGAGCAAGATAATTCCTGCACCCTGCCCCGCAATAAGGCGAATTGTTTTGATGTCTTCAATGCTTCTGAGATCGGACTTTCCAAAGGCGATAAAATACGCATTACCCGAAATGGGTTTGATAAAAAGGAAAAGCGGCTGAATAACGGAATGACCTTAGACGTAAAAAAGGTAACCGCAAAGGGCCAAGTCTTGCTTAGCAACCCCACAAGCAAAGCTGAATTTTTAATTGATAGCGATTACGGTCATATCGCTCATGGTCATTGTATTACCTCTCATGCTGCTCAGGGTAAGACGGTGAATGATGTATTTATCTATCAACCTGCTTCAACATTCGGAGCAACGAATGCAAAGCAATTTTATGTGTCGGTTTCCCGTGGCCGTGAGAATGTGAAAGTCTATACTGACGACAAAGAAGAATTACTGGAACACGCTATGGAGCAAGGCGACAGGCAATCAGCCATTGAGTTAGTGAATTCAAAAACCAACCATGGGAAAATAGTCATGCAGCAAAAGCAGAAAGATTATCAGCCTACCGAAAAAACCATTCAATCAAAATCACCTGATAAAACAATAGACCGGGATTATGAGCCAACACTTTAAATCAAAATATGATCAGATGCGGGAGAATAGTCAAAGCACTGATCCAGAATCGCAAATTCCTGAATCATCAAATAATGGCCCTGTGCGTAATATCTGCTTCGTGATGGAAGATGGGAGCATGACTTTTTTGAACTATGGGTATTTGATTTCAGGGAGAATTGACGAGGCAAAAAAAGAGTTGTCATTATTATTCACCTCTCATAAAATTGAAATAGAAGGTTATAATCTCCAAGCTTTATTCGAAAATATTAAGAAAAATATAGTTCAGTCAATCCAAGTAACTTTAAATAGATATGAAATTTTCACTGAAAAAGCAGAAGTTGTAGTAACAAAGATTTTAATAAAAGAGAACACCACTTGACTGATTATATTTTTAAAAAAATCACATTAATAGATAGATTTTTTTGGATATTATTTTATTATTATTTATTTTGAGATTGACCAAACACTCCCTTTTATGGTAAAAAAAATTAAAAAGCCAGCAGGCAAACTAGCTACGTATCTTGTCAATATTTCAAATCCTGTTCCTCAAATTTGTAGTGAACTTTTAGACTATACACAAAGCCAAATATATGGCAGACGCACACTATTAAGCATTAGTAAAATAAAAAATCAAAACAAATGTGAATTTGATATTAAAATGACATGTTGGAGTTGTGGAGGTAATGGGCCAAACAATTTCAAAAATATGATTCAAATACAATATCCGCAAGCTCAAGTAATTTTTAGAAGGGATAGAAAAATCCGAGCTTAATTAAAAGGCATACCCTAATGAACTTTACATCGTTAATACTTTATCGAAGAGTACGGGCGAGCGAGCAACGGCAACTTTTAGAACTTTGTGAAAATGATGAAAACTCGATTAAATATTACTCAAGTCATAAAGAATGGATTTTAAATGCAATAAACGAAGTGAAGGCCTCGAAAGATCGAGTTGTATTTGGTGCCTTTCAACAATCTTTTGTAGAAGGCGTTAGATCCGTAAATAAACTGATAGGGTGTATCTTTCTCAAAAGATCAAAATTCGAAAATACAATAGAACTCAAAAATTTAATTCTTCCTAAAGAATACCCTTGGCCGATTAAAGAAAAGATTTCTCGGCTTTTAATTGAAAAGGCTATTAGATTTTGTGAAACAAGAAATGTTGAAAAAGTTGAGATTGAACTTCCCCAAGACGAACATAAAATAATATCAGTATTTTTGTCATTTTATTTTAAAGTCATTGTCGTTAGAGATCGTTATACTCCCATCAAATCAGTTTGTATATTAGAAAAGAATCTGGGAAATTTCTACTTTGGGGATCCATTCAGTAATGTTGAAATTTCAAAATGGCTTCTCAAACAATTTATTCCTTGTGATATATTGACAACTAAAACACATGGGAAGTCTATCAGACTTCCGTTTGAATGTATAACAAACTCTTCTGTGTTCTCTAGAAAGAATATTGTGGGATATCATAAGAGACTTACAGGTGAAATGTGGATTATTGAATATGATCCCAATGGAACAATAGATGAAGAAATAGCCCTCATAATTGAACATTCAAAAAGAAATGGTTTAAAAATTCTCTACACAGAATACCTTACCCAAATTCAAAAAAACCTTCTTCAAAAAAATAATTTCACCTACTTCGATTATAGAGAAGCCAAGCAAATCGCAGGCCCTCACTCTTCAATGAATATACCATTTGATGTGACGGAAATTGGGGGTGTGCTAACTGTTTTGGAGTATGAAGATATTATCAAGTACTCTCAAAAAAAATCACTAACATATTATCTTTTTGGTATTAGTAATGGTCTCACTCTGGATAACGAGGAGCCTCGACTACTACTTGTTTATTGTCCGTATTGGTTAACAGGAGAACCAGGAATAGTTGGGTATTTTGAAATTCAAAAATTATCGACACCCAATTTTAGTACGCTTATAAAAAACAATCTTCCTGATGATAGCGCCTTAACAAAGGATGATTTAAAATTATACAAACTATACAGTGATGATGAACAAGTTGGGGTTTTAAAATGCTTAAAATTTATACTACTTGAAGAACAACAGCCGATATATAAGGGAAACTGGATAAGCAATAAAAAGATAGAGCAATATTTAATTAATGAGATTTATAACAAAGGAAATAATTCAATTTATATTGATAACAATTCATGCCAAAATTTACTAGAAATAAAACACAGAAGTAGAAAAAATCACTCTATAAAATATAAAGACATGATACTAACGACAATTGCGACAGTTGTGGAATTAATTGCTAATTCAACAACTATTTTTGACTTTACAAAAGATCAGCTTTCCAAAATTCGTGAGAGGTTAATTGAAAACGATAATACGATTGAACAAAACATCGCAACAAGCCCGTTAAAGGTTATGGTAGATGCACATGTCTCTCAACTTGACAAGCTGGCAAAAGATTACGCATCTATTGTTATCTCTGAAAAATATATGCAAACTGAAAAAGATAGGACTTGTAGAACACTTGCTTCTCAGGGATTAGATACTTTAAAAATACTAAACCCATTTAAAAAGTATATAAAAGATTATGAAAGCCTCCTTGAATTTTTTCAAAGAATTGCAACAAGCTAGATTTATTTAAATTGATTTCGAGGTTGTACTCCATATTTTTCCTTACAATACTTTAGGCAATCAGAATTTAAACTCAGCGTTTCAAGTAATGAATCAGAAGGTTCCATATTGAGATTTTTTAGCATTGACTTATATAACTTCGGCATCTGTTCTAAGATTTGCACAGCGGGCAAAACTATCATACTCTCACTATTGTTGGACTCTTCTACAGGAAAACGATGTTCAATTTTTTTCATTCGAATACAATATTGAGCGGGCGACAATGTATCATCCAATGCGAGTTCAATGATATCCTTAGTATTAATTATCAATTGATCTTTTATAGAACGTGGGAAAACTTTTGCTAGATCTATTAACATGTAGAGTCCTTTCTCGCTAAATATTATAGCAAACAATTTGAGCCTAGTCTATGTCCTATTACATATTCTAATTACTATTTGATTCAAATGTTTATTTAAAGGGAAAGCCGATAGTTGCTTACAGGCTTTCTCTAAACTTATCATAACTTCAATGGCTGCATCTCAGTCATATATTCGACAGCTTTGCTTGCTTCGCTGGCAGCCGATATAATGAAGTGCTTATCGTTCTTCAAAACGTTTAACCATCCGGCGATATAACCTGCATGATTTTCTTTTTCTGGAGTCGTGATGCCGAATTCCGTATTTAAAAAAGCAGCACCCAATTCTGCAATTAGTTCCTCCTGTGCATATTTATCTTTTCCATACTCAGTTTTTTCCAAACGGTTTAATCGGGTAGTATGCCCTGTCCAATGCGTCAATTCATGCAAGAGGGTAGAGTAGTAATTTTCAGAAGCTGAGCAATTTTCCGTGTCGATGAAATTTGCTGCAAAAGGCATATTGATCTGATCCAATGACGGAACATAGCTTGCACCTCCATTTCGATGTTCAATCTTGGCAAAAGTGTTGGCGACAAATTCATCAACAATGGCATTTCTTTCCATTTCACTGGCTGGTTCAATAGGTTGATCGATAACTTCATCAGAATTATAACTTACCAGTTGTGAACGGTTGAACACAAACGAAGATTTTAAGAAGGGTATTTTTTTCAGTTCACCTTCCACTTCCTTTTCAAAGGTGTCTGCATAAACGATATAAGTGCCCTTCTCACCTTTACGGATGCCTTCATTCTTGGATTTCCACTGCTTGAAGCTTGCCCATTCCTGGGTAGGATAATTTTTCTCCTGAGCGGCTGACCATAACAGGACAATATTAATGCCCCGGTATTTATTACCTGTTACTGCATTTTTAGGCATACCAATTTGACCTCCTTTGTTTTTCCAGGTCTGCTGCCATGGGATTGTTCCCTTTTCAAGCTGGCCGATAATGGTATCAGTGATTTGCTGATGTAGATCTTTTCTTGTATAAGGCTGGTTGGTTGAATCAGATTGTTTTACGGTGGCTTCCATGTGGATGTCCTTTCTATTGGATGATTATTAAAAAATTAGTTGGTAGAGAGCGCCATTGCAGCGCTCTCTATTTTAAATTAATTGGAGTTGTGCGGTCTGATATTCTTTTCCAAACTTTTGCAGAGTTTCTTCATCTTCAATTAAATGCCCATACCACCATTCGGCAGCTTTATATGCACTTAGCGGTGCATACCCTTTGAAGGTTTTATCAAGCTCAATGCCTAATCCATCGGCTGTTCGAAATACCAATAGTTCTTCTAAATCAACTGATCCATAAATGCTGAACTTATCAAATTCTTTATAAAGCCCATAAGCGATGTTTTGATCTTCAGGATCGATGGCTGATATGAGCCAGGTAAAAGCATTACCGGGAATGGTTATCTTGATAACCGGAATATGTTCTATTGATGAATCCTCTGAAGCTCCGTTTTCAATGAGTTGCTGATATTGGGCTATGGTCATAAGTCGCATCGTATGTCCTTTCTGTTTGGTTGCAGGATGCAAGGAGCCAACAATCGAAGTAAAAGTGACCAAACCTGATGAAATTTTGCCTCGCGAGGAATCTTGCGCAGCAAGAGGGGAAAATTTTATTGGGTGTCGGGAACGGCTTCGGTTAGTCTCCGAAGCCGTCATGAAGACAAACAGAAGCTTAACGACTTATGGCGGTATCAATCCATCCTCAGCAAAGGAGTAATATTTAAGAGGAGTTACTATTAAATGATCCATCAAGGGCATACCCATCATTTTGCCCAGTTTTGCCAGTTTTTCAGTCAAGGCAATATCCGCACTGCTGGGCTGCAGGTTTCCGGAAGGATGGTTGTGAGCAGCAATAATAGAATTAGCATTTGCTTTGAGTGCTGTTGCAAAGACGATCTTCGGGTCAACAATACAGGATGAGGTGCCTCCGCTTGCAATATGACTGAAACCTATGCAATGATTTGCTCTGTTAAGAAGCAGGATATTAAAATGCTCCACCAAATCCATTTTATTCAAATCCCAGGCATTTAAAAAAATATCATACGCATCATGGGAATGGGTAATCTTTGGCCTATCGCTTGGGTTCACTTTATTGCGATACACCAGTTCAACTTCTGAAACAGAAAACAGGGAATGAGGTTTATACATGAGGGTAGTTCCTATGCTAATTCCAGTTTAGCCATATGAGCGGCGTTCACATCTTTATAGGGCTTATAGGTATCATTCATTGATACGTGCTTGATGTTTTCTGATTGGCAAAAGGCATCCCAAGATTCAGTAGCTTTTTGCCCTGTTCTGTCGTTATCAAACCATGTATTGCATGTTTCATAGGTGTAGTTACGGATATAGGCCGTTCCTCTATCCATACAGGACAGAGAATGCAGAATGATGCTATCGTCATCAAGAGGCTTGCCGTTGCGTTGAGTAATGATAGTCAGAAAATCCATCATTCCCTCAAATACATTGACAGTGTGTTGAGGAATGTTTTTACCCCGAATGAATGTTACATCCTTTTGACGGATACATCCTTTGAATTGCGGGTTACGCAAATCATAACCCTTGCTTTCGTTTCTCATTCCGAGTGCAAAGATTTTCTTGCCTGTAGATTTATTAACAAATGTAACTTGTTCAAGGTATTTTTTTGTAACGTATGGCGGGATGCCTCTTTTCTCACCATAATGAATAAGACCTTGCTTTTCTACTGGCTCTGCATTTTTAAAAACAAGCGTATCATCACTGCCTTTACAGATACCTTCATAACAATCATCTTCCGTCACAGGTGCGATGCGTTGCCATGCGGTCATATTCTTCAGCCAGCGTAATGCTGATGAAGTGTCGGATAATACTCTGTTACTCTCTAAGTAAATACGAACAAGGTCGATTACATCGCCACCTCGTTTATCGCCAAAGTCAAACCATGTGTTTGTTTTTGTGTAAACAAAAAAGCTCGCAGTTTTTTCAGCTCTGAGTGGAGAAAAGTAACAAACTTTTTCCTTCGTTTCTTTTTGAGGCGTTTGCCCCATTTTTGCTAGAATTACAGACAGGGGTATGCCTTTAGCTTTTTCGATGTTCATCGCAGCTTCTTTCTTATTGTAAAATTTGTTTGGGAAATTATTGGGAGCGGTAGTTTTTAACGTACCAAGGAGCGTTCAAGAAACTTATCCAGTTCAGAACGTCTGTAGCGTACAGCACGCCCTACTTTTACAGGCTTTAAATCATATCGTTTAATACAATCCCATACCGCTAATGTATTGTGGTTCTTTAGCCCTAAATATGTTGCAGCTTCTTTGCGATCCAATAACGGATCATTGCTTCCAATCTGTTTCATTCATTATTCCTTCATTTAAAAATTCGGCTTTGTAAATGCCAGGTGTTTATTGAACTTATCTGAAGGATAGGCTGAGTCGCTTAATTCAGCATAAAAATATTGTTCTGTTAAAATGGGATAATGTTGATTTATTTTGGATAATGTCGTGAAATGGCCTTTTACACACGACTGTATTTCAAAGTCAATTTTTACAGGTGATATATAACAGAGCTTCACCGCTTGAAAGAAGCAAAAGGCGAATTGAGTTCCTATGATACAATTTCAGCGAAAGGAATGGTGTGCATGACAATTCAAAATGCAGATGAGCTAAAAGCTATTTATTTTATTGCTGCAAAGGTTGTGGCCCAACATGGAGAAAAATATCTACCAGTTTTTAATAGGCTCCATGAAGAAATAAAGCGTTTGGAAAAAGAACAGGATATTAAATCTATTGCTCTACAGGTTGCGATACGCTAAGGTTATTCAAGGCAATGCACTGTCACACAAACTGTCACACAATTTTTTTCATCGACCGCTTGTTTGACTAAAATTTGCCTTTTGTTTCAACCAGATAGAATTTGGTAGATGTCATAAGAGTCTTCCCGTGGGGACGCCAATACACCAATATTGATTGCTATAATAATTATTATTAGTGTTTAATAACTAAGGATTTTCTTTTGCGTTCTTAGTTCTTTGCGTATCCTATAGCTCGTATCTACCCAATTTTGTCACACAAAATGGCACACATCGAGCATGGATTACCTTATCAAACGTGGCAATCTTTACTACTTTAACCGCCGCATCCCATCTGTTTACCAAGCTTATCATCCGGGCAAATCCGTCCGTATTTCGCTTAAAACGGAAAGTTACAGGACAGCCTCCAAGTTAGCTTCAAGACACAATGATCGCCTGGAACATTACTGGAACACATTGCATGCTTCCGGCGAAACATTGGACCTAAAGCAATACAAAGCCTTAGTCGAAAGAGCTTCGGTCTTGGGGTTTTCTTATCATGAGGCAAAAGATGTTGCTAAACTTCCATTGGCGGAGATCGCAGCCCGACTTCTCCATCTTGAAAAGCATGATCTGAATATTGTTCATGTTGAAGCTGTCTTAGGTGGCACATCAAAGCCTCCCCTTCGTATCGGAGAACTACTTCCTAAGTTTTGGGAATACACAAAAGATCAACTTCTCAACAAATCTGAGTTACAGATTAGAAAGTGGCGTTACCCACGCCAGCGAGCAATGACAAATTTTATCAATTGCATAGGTCCAAATAAAACCCTTAGTGAATTAACTCGTGACGATATGTTGCGTTTCAAAAACTGGTGGATGGAGCGTATAGAAAAAGAAAATCTCGTTTGCGCCTCTGCAAATCATGACTTCAAACATGTGAAGAGCGTTTTGACAACTGTTGCCGATAATCTCAAAATCAAGTTAGATAAAGATCATTTGTTTGGAAAATTACGTTTCAAAGAAGATGATTCAGGGATAAGACAGCCCTTTGAAACGGACTATATCATTAATAAGCTTCTACAGGATAAATCTTTAGCAGGATTAAACATCCAGGCTAAATATGCCCTCTATGCGATGGCTGAAACAGGTGCAGGCATTGCCGAACTCGTAGGCTTGCTGCCTGAAGAAATTGTATTGAATGTTTCTATTCCTTACATCGACATCAAAGCTAGAAAAGGAAAAATCTTAAAGACAAAATATCGTGGTCGAAAAATACCTTTAGTGGGCTATGCTTTAGAAGCCTTTAAAGCTTTGCCAAATGGGTTCACTGAATATTCAGAACGGCCAGATTCTTTATCAACCGCACTCGGAAAATATCTATCAGAAAATAATCTCTTTCCGACAAACAAGCATAGTGTTTATTCCTTGCGTCACAGCTTTCAAGACAGACTATTAGAAGTTAATGCCCCGGATCGTGTGCAAGCTGACTTAATGGGCCACAAGTTTAGCAGGGAAGCATACGGTAAAGGCTCAACATTGGAGAAGAAGTTTGAATGGCTACTCAAGGTAAAACTGAAGGAAAATTGACACTAATAATTCTTAAATGATATACTCATTTGAAAACAGCAATTTACACAGATTAATATTCTAAGCGATCTCTTTCAGCACTTTCATCCATTCGTTGTGCGTCTGCTAAATAATTTCTTTGTAAACCTTTAAAAATTTCGGCAACATTCGGAAATCTATTTGAAAATTTATTATATAGATTTTCAAAGTAAGATGCTTTCTCTCTCTCAATGTCTCCTCCATCGAAAACGCCTCTCGAAGAAAAACCTCTTTTGTTAAACATTGCACTAGAATAGCCACTCTTTAAACTGTCAGTATTAATTTGCTCAATCAGTTTAAATATGGTTTCTTGAGGCCACGTTGGAATATTTTCAGGATATTGGGCTAAAATTTTTCCAATTTCGGAATCGGCAACATTGCTTCTACTAACCGATTGTGCAAGTTCTCTTGCTTTTTCAATCCAACTTTTCAAAGCAACTTCATCAAGATTATTATCTTCTTTCATTCCAGGAATTTTTTTCCATGAATGCAATAAATGATATGCTTGTTTTGCTCTATCACGAATAAAGTCATCCGAAAGCCCCTCTCTTTCTTTTTCGATTAGAAGTTTATCCTTGGGTGTATATACCCATTTCAACACTTCAATAAAAAATTCCGGGTTGCTCGCTAATTCTTCTTCTAATAGTTTAGGATTTCTTCGTCCATGAGAATCTAATAGGGGGAGATATAACCATTCGAGATTTATAAGAACTTGTTTATCTATATCAGGTCGTTTATCTATTTCTTCAAAAACTCTCTCAATTTCATATCTTCTTAATTGTGGAGGTTCATTTGCCTGTTCTGTCGCAGCTTTCATCAAAATTTCTGCAAGTAAATTAGTTGAGATGTCTTCTCCGAAGCGAAACGCAATACCAATGGCAGTAAAAAACCTCTTATAATTTAAAAGTGATTGTATTCCTACAATTTTTTCATCAAGTGTTAGATTGTAAAGGTAGGGATTGAAATTCTGCCAATATTCGACTTGTATCTCGGTGTCCAAAGAACCAATAAAATCCCATAGTTCTTTGCCTTGATCTAATGGAATTAGAAAATTGGAAAGAGCGCTATTATTGAATCCTAACGCTTGTAATTCACCAAACAGGTCTTTTATCCATTCGAAGCCCTCTTGTAATGATTTTTGGTAAATAAAATTATGCGCAAAGCCAATTAGACTTTTATCGTCATTGAGGGCATGGCAAACTGTAATTATTTCATCTCTTTGATTGACAACTGAGGCTAATGTTCCACCAAAAATCCAATACTCTTTCACACCCTTACGCAACTCAATAGTATTACTTAACCCTATTTCTTTTATTATAGCTATTAATGCCTCTTTCCTAGCTTCGTCAATTTTTCTTTGCTGTTGTGAATGACGTTTGTCAAACTCATTGTCCTCATATTTAAATCCTTCTGCAAAGTCAGGCCAATGATCATTAAAAAGCCAAATATATTTATTAACTACATCTACAGGCTGTAGCGTATTATATAATCGTTCTAATTGAAGTAATTCAGATTCGGGTAAAGCCCAATGGGTTTCAGGATGTGACCGATGATGATGTAGGATTTTCCTAAGTTCTTCAGAAGTTGAAAAGTCCTCTTGCTTAATTTGTAAATGAATATTTTCCGCCCAATCTAAAACCTTCCTTCTGTCATTAGGTGAAAGACCTGGGGTTTCTTTGATCAGTTGTGAAAATTTTTTTTCAGAATAATCAAAAATTGATAGTAGTACTTCGATAACTTCTGAATGGGTTTTCCAAATTTCCTCATAAGTATAATTAATCTTAATGTTTTTATCAAACATTCGCCAGCGCATTTTATGAGTTGGATGTGCAATACCATGAGAATCAGGCAGCATCCTGATTAAAAGAATCCAAGCTTGTTCTGGCTCAAGCATACTAATGTATTTTAAAATTTCGATTCTTTCCTCTAACCCCGCTAATGTTTGGTAATGCCAAGGCTTGTAGATCTCGGATATACTGTTCATGGGACGATTGGATAAATTCCCCCCAGGATCAAGTCGAGACAATTGGAGCAATATTAAACTTACATCTCGCAAATATTCTGGGAGCCACGCAAGACTTTCTAAAGCCCATAAAAGTCCAGTATGATGACTTGTCTTGTGCAAAAACCCTTCCTCTTCCCGAAACATAGCCATAATTTCGGGTTGCGAATTTGCTAATGATCTTTTAATACTTTTTAGAAAACTTTCTGGAGAAGCCTCTGCAATTAAAGGAAGTTCGTGATCCACCGAAGTCCATATATCTCCACTTGCGTCAACCAACAAATTAAAAATTATATCATCAACCCATTTCTGTGGATTAGTAAGGTTAGGAATTTTTATGTCGTTTAAACGTCCGACTAAGATTAAAGATTGGGCCAACCCTTCACGAGACCATGCTGAATATTTTCTTTTACTATTGAATGATGGCGTTAAATCATTTATCGAATTATTTTCTAGAACGGGGTTACCATCTTTGAAAGCCAATACAAAACATTCTTTAATTTTTTGGAAATCTTGCGGTGTTAATTTAGAAGAAAAATTAGTCCATATATCTAATGGGGAAGTTAATCGCCAAGTTTCTCCAATTTGTATGATAGGAGATTCATCGAAATTTTTCCATTTGGTCAATGTAACTAAGTAGTCGGGATATTTTTGTCCAGATAGTTGCTCAAGTAATTCAATATCCCCTATAAAGCTTTCACTCCATCGACCGAGTAAAATTGCAGGAATAATTTCTCTTATATCTTCTCTTTCTACCCACTTCGCCTTATAATAGGGAAAGTCAAGTAATTTCCGGAGAATAGTCATATTTCTACCCGACTCTCTTGAAAATTTTTCTGACTCTTCTCTTGACAAACCGCTTTCAATTAGAGATTTGATCTGCCCTTCTCTATCTATGGCAGGGAGCGTTATTGTTTCTTGATTGAAACTGTCATCTGCCCCTAACGGAACTAAAACATGATGCCCTTTTGCGACAGCCGCATATAATGGTTGCGCTTCGTCGAACCTAGGAATTAGATTAAGGGGTGTACTTGTATTAATTCGTATCCCACGGAAGTTTCCTTCTGTATCTACAATCAAAGATTTTGAAAAGAATCTATCTGATTCCTGAATTGGAAATGTTTTTGCAGAGGCTATAATAAAAGCTATCGCTTCATATTTAGTTGACGCCTTTATACCTTTGATAGTCGGCTCACCTTGTAAAGCAGCAAGTAATAAATTTCTTTCATAGTCTCTACCTGAAGTTATGCACTCCGGACGAAGTGTGATCTTACCAATCGACCACTCTTCCCAAAATTCATCAGCAGTCATTATTCCATCAAAAGGATATGAATCAACCCCGTCTTGTGCGGCCAGCCATCTTGAAACTGACAAAGCCAAATCCAACCATTGCTCAATATCGATACTATCGTAAACTATTACGTCCTTCCAATAATTTTCTGCTCTTTTTTCTTTAATCCATTCATCCTTCTTTGACCAAAGTCTAGGTGTAGCAAAGACAAACACGCATTCACTTGCATTAAATCCTAAAGGATTCTCAACTCGTTTCTTATAGTCATCATCCGCTTTTCCCTTTGGATCAGTAGATGTTCCAAATTCCCATAAAGAAACTCCTTCAGGCACATAGGGTGTGTTTATCTCACAATTTACAATGCCATCCCAACCACCAATATAGGTAGCACTGCCGGACGGTAAATTCGCTTTTGTGCTTATTGGAGTAGTTGCTCTTATTAAACGTAAAATTAAATAGGGTAAGGTAGACTTTGAAAATGTTGTATCTGCCCAATTTTCAAGGTGATTCCTTGTTACGAGCTTCATATTTTATAGTTTTATATTTATTAAACTGAATAATAAATTCAGTTTAGTGAAAGCGTACAAATCGTACTAGATTACTCAATGTGTATGCTGATCTAGATATTCATAGATTGATTCGACATCATATAGAATAATTTTTTTCTCTGGCTGGGAAAATCGAATTTTTCCTTCATCTCGGAGCTTTTGCAAAGTGGTTTTGCTTGTAATACGAAGTTTATGCATTGCCTCTTCACCAGAAATCCATTTATCTTCTTTAATACCATGATTGTCTTTGATATGGCCAACGACCTTATCAATCAAACTGTAAAAGGCTTTATCTTCTAGACAAATTACTTCCATGATTAAATTTTCTAAATCATAAGGCTCTTAAAGAGGAATGACGTTTTTTTCACCAAACCAATTTTTAGCTTTTTGAATTACCGCTGCTGAAGGAGCTTGGTAATATACTGCTAAATTTTCTTTAGCACGAGTACAACACACATAAAAAATCTTTTGAGTTCTATTTAAAACTGAGGCTTTGTCCGTTCTGTCAGTGAATAGATACTCGAAATTATATTTACTCCAATCTCCATTATCTAATAGTACGAATACATTATCAAATTCAGCACCTTTGATTTTATGTTGAGTTGAAAAAGGTGTAAAACCTTCTAGATAATAAAAAAGTTTTTGAAACTGGTTAAACTTAATCTGCTTTACTCTTTCATAGAGATATTGATTATTCTGAATAAAAGTGTTTAATCTATCGTCTTTCTTGCAAATTAAATTCTCATCCGCAAACTCTATAACTTCCTCAATTGTATTATCGGACATAGAATCCAACGTTTTTATCAATTCAGCAATATTCTCTTTATCCTGGATTGTTCTAACTTGGAATTCGGTTTTGCGAAGGAACTCATTGTATCTTTTGCTTTTATAAAGATGAACATTGTTCTGAATTTTAAAAAGATGTTTAATTAAATTGTCTCGTTTAGATCCTTTTTTGCTTTCATCCTTTTCGTCCTGTTTTTTATCATCGATTAGAGCTTCCTTATCTAAATATATTTTTCTAACAGTTTCATATTGTTCATCCTTGAGCTTATTATATAAATCCGGATACTCACTAATTAGAATCTGCTTTTTTGATTCACGCTTTCTATTGACCGGGTTAACAATATCCAGAACTTGGTCAAATGTGGAGTTCTCTGGAATGCTGAAGGGACTTCCTGCTTTAGCTTTCTCTTTTATCTTTGCTTGCACATCATTTTTTAACCCAATGACCGGATCATTATCGTATATCTCCATTAAATCTCCGAAACCCGCTTTAGGTGCTATTAGATTGTGGGTCAGATTAAGCTCTTTCGTGACTAAACTATTGCTGAAATCCCACGCAAGAGTCTGGCGAATTTTCTGCATGTCAAAACTATCTGAGTATAGAAAGACAATTTTTCCCTCTTTGATTTTTCCATCTACCATGTTTGGAGCTGCTACATCATCGGAGGGCTTTTGCCTAAGTCCATCATTTCGCAGTTCGTTTGCTAGGTCTATAACAAGCTGAGGGTTCCTTCTATTAGCTTCTTTTTGTATCTCTTCAACGTCTTTCAAGTTCACAAATTCACTTAAATCACCTATACCGTTATCATAAATCGCCTGCATAGCGTCACCGAAAAATCCGATTATATTGATTCTTGGGCTTTGTTTTAGATGGACAAGTAAAATTTCTATGACTAAGGGATGAGTATCTTGATATTCATCTACAAAAATGAATTTGAATTTGTCTTTTAATATATCGCAAAGAAGGGGATATGTTTTATACATATAATTTGAAAGCTCTAAAACTTCATCATGCGATATAATCCCCTTTTTAATATCAGACCATTCTTTGTATTGAATTTCTTCTGCTTCAGAAAAGTAATCGTCTTCATATTCTGTATCTGTTGTTTTGATTGATGAGTCTTCATCCCGAAGTAATGAAAGCAGACCTACTACCATTTCTTTCTGAAAGAATTTTATTTGATCCCATAAAAAATCATGTATAGTTGTTACATTCAGATTTGTATGATTAACCCTCTCCTCAATTTCACGAACAGCGGCATTAGTATAAGTCATACATGCAACTTTCGCTGTAGGATGCTTTTTAATCGCTTCCTTTATTACCTGGACCAGGGAATAAGTTTTACCACTACCTGCCCCACCACTTAAAAGAAAGTTTTTCTCACGATCAATTGCCTCAAAGATTTTGACTACTTCGGGTTCTAATTCGTTTGCAACCATAGTAAGCCCTCTTTTATATAGTTTGGAATATCCCAGTTGGAAAAATTTTTACCTGCTGCGTCGTCTTTACTGTTTAGCAAAACTTCCATCGCAAATGATGGCTTTTTATCTATACACTCAGTTGCAAGGAGGTACGGAGAGTTTGCAGCTTCATCGAAATGATTTATGTTTTTTAAGCTCTTAAACCCTGTCTTGTTATCTATAACAAATTGTCTATTCAGATGAAAAAACGCATCTTCAAAGCTTCGTGCATGATAATTTTCAGTTTTTGAATTTTGTTCATTCGTTTGAAATACTATACCAAGGTTACCATCTTTGTCTAAGCTCCATTTTGTGCTTTTTGATAACGTTTTATCGACAAATGTAAGGGCAGTATAGTAGCCAAGCGAATCTTGAGAAAAGAAAAATTTTAGCGAGGCATTTGTTGTTAAGCTTGCATCTGAGTCAGTTACCTCACAGCCTTCTGCAGACATTATTTCTTCTCCTTTTTTATTTGTTTTTTTGACCAACTTGGCCGAGTCAATATCTGTTATAATTAGAGATTTAACATTGATGAAATTGATAAACTTTTCAAAGATGTGGGAATAGGCCCCGACTTCTACAATTGATATGTTTTGAGATAACAAAAGAGGGTTTGCAGGATTTTCCTGATCAATTTTTCGCATCATAGCAGGTAATAAAATTCGCTCTGTGTCTCCTTCAATAAAGATTGCTTTATCTGCGAAAAAAAGTTCTGCCCGGTTGAGGGTTAAATATTGTTTTAAAAATTTAAAATTTTCTTTTTCTCCGTGTTTGTCGTATTCCTTTTCTAAATCCTTTAGGTTTTTTGCCTTTACTTCATTTTTTGCAACCTGTGTAAAATATTTGATGTCATTGAACTGGCTTTCTGCAGCAATATGCGAAGAGTGAGTTGTAATGATCGTCTGTAAATTGAAGTTCTTAAGCCCCCCTTCTCCTTTACTTGCGGCACTAAGAATACCTTTGATATTTTTAATGAAAACATATTGCATTTGAGGGTGGGTATGAGCTTCAGGTTCCTCAATGAATAAAAGATTGATGTCGGCTGGCTCTTCATTCTCTTTATCATCTTTTCTGAAATCAGTGAGTAATACTTCGATCTCAAATATCATCCCTATCAAATTCATATATCCCAAACCGTTGTAATGCTCAGGCAATGAGTGTTCTTCATTGTGATCATACATCACTGTTGTATTCCCCTTCAGTAAATCTTTGTGCTGAAGCGTAGAAATAATTTTTATCAGGGAGTCACCTGGCTTTACTCCGCCAAATGTTGCAATCTTGTCTATCACACCCTTGAATAAACCTACATATACTACATCTAATTTATCATCTGTATCGCTCAGGGTTTCTTTGAAATTATCTACCGCAGATGAATCTTCTTGAAGTCCTTCTTTTTTCTCATAATATTTTGAAGATAGTAAGGATAATGCTTTATTTGAATCTTTGTTTGAAACTTCCCGTCTTGCACCAATAACTCTAAAATTAATAAGCTTATCAAACTTTATATTTTCATTTGTCAGGTCTACGTATTCCAAATCATTTTCTTCTTGGGTAGCTGTATCAAATAAAACCGTTTTAATAGTCAAATCAAAATGCCGCTTAAGGGCATCCTTTAGAAAATCATTAAATATATTTCTAAGTTTCTTTTGATGTTCTTGAACTGTTATTTCAAAACCTTTTGGCTTTGTTTTATTAGCTTCATCAATGATTTCTTGGTACTTGGCCGTTTTTTTACTTGCAAATTCTTTATAGTCCTCAGTAAACGCAGTTACATCATCGTGCCTAAGTTTAAATTCATAGCACAGAACAACTGTGTTATTTCCAGGGTCTAAATCCATTATAACTTTACTTAGATTGGATAAATTGTCTGCCTTTTCATACTCAATAAATAATTTCAATTGAATTCCTAGAAAATCGTCAGCTTGAACTTCCTCTCCTTCAACAATTGCCTTTAATTTTTTTTGAAAGTCGATATTAAAATCATCACATGAAAATTCTGAAAGATGAGCACGCTGTCCAATAAATTTTTCAAGTATTGCGAGCAGAGACGTTTTACCAGAATTATTTTTTCCAATGACCAGGGATAAATCTTTTTCCAAGTCTAAATGAAAGTCTTTAAGCAGTCGAAAATTTAGAATTTTAATTTTTTTAATCTTCATAGTATTTTCTCAATCATATTGATTAATGGTAAGAATTAATTTTTGATACAAGTTACAAAAGCGTTCCAAATTTGTAATTATACTTGAATCTTACATTGAAAGCGAATCATGATTTTGTGACTCAGTCGTCACTAAGTGGATAGAATAGCCTGGATGCATTCCGTTTATCTCTTCTATACTCCGAAACACAAACACAATTTGCTCTACACCGTCTTCTTCTTAAAGGGGTTTTTACACCTGGTTTAAACATTGATGAGATTAATGCTCCGTAAGCAGAGCTATAAAATTCAATATTCTTGTGTGATAATTCGGGATCATCTAAAACAATGTGATCCAAATAATCGCCTAAAGGCAATTCACCTCCACTGTGCCGGAAAACAATCATATGATCAAAGGTTCCGACACGAAATTGATCTTCCAATTCATCCATATTTTGAAACCATCTCTCTTTATTGCTTTTTCCAGCCCATTGCGTTGGATTCAATTTAGTAATCCATATCTGACCTACTGGTTGTTGCATGATAATATTCGTATCAATTACGAAAGTTACAGGTCCATATTGGTTGCGTCTTGATGCCCTTTGATGAATGTCCACAGTATCAACAAATACATCAAACCATATACTATACTTTTTATCAGCGTTATCTGTGTATTGAGAGGTTTGTTTTAAGCCAAGTCTCTCAACCGTCCCTCTTGATAGTAATGAATTTTCACGTATGAAATGACAGGAGGTAGCTACGCTATTCGCATGAAAAACTTCGGTTACGCCTCTTTCTAAAAGAAAATTGCGTAAGCGTCTGGGGGGTAATCCGGCCATTAGGTAACTTTTTATAAGGGGTAAAGATTACAAATATCGATCATTTGTAAAATGAAATAAGTAGGTCCTAATATTTTTTATGGACACGAATGCGTGCAAATTGCGTGCAAATGAAAAAGGGTTTCAAGCCTTATCGCTTGAAACCCTTATCTGTGCTGTGGGCCCACCTGGGCTCGAACCAGGGACCACCTGATTATGAGTCAGGTGCTCTAACCAACTGAGCTATAGGCCCTGCTATTTTATTAGCGGAGGGCAAAACTACATAAATTCAGATATTTGCCGAAAGTATTTTTAAAAAATAATGGCAATTTTAAAAAATATCATCTTCGACCTAGGTGGAGTATTACTGGATATAGATTATAATAAAACTAAGCTGGCCTTTGAAATACTTGGTTTTAACCGGTTCGACGAAATGTACACACAGTACAGTGCCGATATGCTTTTCAGCAATTTGGAAACAGGAAAAATTTCACCCGATCATTTTTACGACTATTTGATAAAAAAGGCAGGCGGAGAAGTTAATGCCCCCGAAATTGAAGCCGCATGGAATGCAATGCTGCTCAACTTCAGGCTGGCAAGCGTTGCAATGCTTGATAAATTAAAGAAAGGCCATAAGCTTTACCTGTTAAGTAACACTAATGCAATACATAAACTTGCATTTATGCACTCATTTCAGCAACAAACAGGAAAAGCACTACTGGATGATTGTTTTACCAAAGCATATTATTCGCATGAGATTGGACTTAGAAAACCGAATGCCGATATTTTTGAATTTGTATTGAAAGATACAAGCATCAGGGCAGAAGAAACCCTTTTTATTGACGACTCTTATAATAATATTGAAACTGCACAAAGCCTTGGTTTTCAAACACATTTATTGCTAAATGGAGAAAAAATAGAAGATTTAACGGTATTTAAAAACGTTATTTAACCTCTTCAAATTCAATATAATCTTTATCCGAAGAATTTGATGCAGAAGTTTTTTGCCCTTGCTCTGGCCTAATAAAACCTTCTCTTTCATACTGTCTTCTTTGTTGGTCTTCTTGCATTTTTTGCTGCATCTGGCCAACCTGATCTCTCATGCGCTTGCTGGCATTATACACTGGGATTATAAACTCAAAAACCAGCTTATAAAGCATATAAAAAAGAAATATCAAGAATAGTGTTTTAAACATAGCACAAAGATATTAAGCGTAAATTGATTACCCTGTTAAAATTTGAGGAGCGGTTGCCTTGGTGCTATCCCTAAAGTTTGGAATATAATTTTATCCATCGTATATTTGCACTCGGAAAAAGAAACAGAAAGAAGGGAACAGGGTTGTTCCCTTCTTCTTTTTATCAAACTGAACAAATAATGACAGCCTTAGAACAGGTAGAAAATATACTAAAACCCCTGCTTACAGACGATATTTTTTTGGTAGAAATGAAGGTGAAACCTACTAATAATATTAAAATTTATCTGGATGCAGATAGTGGGTTAGGTATAGAAAAATGCATCAAAATAAACAGAGCCTTGTATAAGCAAATAGAGGAACAAGGTATTTATCCTGATGGTGATTTTTCGTTGGAAGTATCAAGCCCCGGGCTTGGAGAGCCATTGAAACAGCATAGGCAGTATATAAAGAATAAAGGCAGAGATGTAGAAGTAACAGGCAATGAAGGCGAAAAATGGGAAGGTAAATTGCTTGAAGTATCAGATGACAATATCAGCCTAGAATTTATGGAAGGTAAAGGGAAAAAAGCAGTAACAAAACAGGTAGAAATACCTTTTTCGAATATAAAACAAACAAAAGTTCTTATCAAATTTTAAAACAAAATCCCGGTACCGGCCCGGGTGGAAGTGAGGCCGGTAAAATTATGGCAAGCATTAACTTAATCGACTCGTTTCAGGAGTTTAAAGATGCGGAAAATATAGACCGCCCTACTCTGATGAAAGTAATGGAAGATGTGTTTAAAACACTCATCCGTAAAAAATATGGAAGCGACGAAAACTTTGATGTAATCGTAAACGACCAAAAAGGTGACTTGGAAATTTTCCGTAGAAGAACCATTGTAGATGATGATGATTTATACAACACCCTTACCGAAGTTGAGTTAAAAGACGCAATTAAAATAGAACCGGATTATACAGTTGGTGAAGAATTGTACGAGCCGGTAGATATCCAAAAAGAATTTGGTCGCCGTGCAATATTGGCAGGCAAGCAAACCCTGGCAGCTCGAATTAACGACCTTAAGAAAAATATACTTATAAAAAAATACGAAGACCGTATTGGCGAAATTGTAAGTGGCGAAATTTACCAGGTTTGGAAAAAGGAAGTATTGATTTTAGATGAAGATGGTAACGAAATGTTGCTACCAAAGTCGGAACAAATACCTGCCGATTATTTCAAAAAAGGAGAAACCATCCGTGCAGTAGTTAAAAAGGTAGAACTTAAAAATAGCCAGGCAGTAATTATTTTGTCAAGAACAAGTCCTTTGTTTTTGGAAAAACTGCTTGAAATTGAAGTGCCTGAAATTTTTGACGGCCTTATTGTGGTAAAGAAAATTGTAAGAGACCCGGGAGAAAGAGCAAAAGTAGCCGTAGAAAGTTACGATGACCGTATAGATCCAGTAGGTGCTTGCGTGGGTATGAAAGGTAGCCGTATTCATGGCATTGTGCGTGAGTTGAAAAACGAAAATATTGATGTTATCAATTATACTACCAATACACAGTTGTTGATTCAACGTTCATTAACTCCGGCTAAAATTACCAGCATGGATTTGGACAATGAAAAAATGCACGCAAATGTGTACCTAAAGCCCGACCAGGTTTCGCTAGCCATTGGCCGCCGTGGGGTAAATATTAAGCTAGCCTGCGAGTTAACAGGATACGAAATAGATGTATTTAGAGATAATGAAGAAGGCGAAGAAGAGTTTGATATTGATTTGGAAGAATTTTCAGATGAAATTGAACCATGGATTATTGATGAGCTAAAAAGAGTTGGATGCGATACGGCTCGCTCTGTACTCGATCTTACAGCAGAAGAGCTGGAACGCAGAACCGATTTAGAAAAAGAAACAATAGCAGATTTGAGAAAGGTATTGCAAGATGAGTTTGACAGGGAATAAAAAAGCCGGGGTAAGATGCTAACATTAAGCCCCGCAAAATATACATGAAGCAACCTTGCAAAAGCAAGGCTCACTACCTAAAAACAACGAATGTCAGAAGTAAACACACCAAGGTTAATGGCTGCGGCCAAAGAGTTTAACATAGGTTCACAAACCTTGATAGACTTTCTTGTGTCCAAAAATTTTAGTGCCGACGACCTAAAGCCCTCCAGTAAGCTTACCGAAGATATGTATCGGGTGTTGCAGGGAGAGTTCCAAAGCGATAAAGCAGCAAAAGCAAAAGCTGAACAAATAGACTTACCAAAAGGAGCAACTGAAGCAAAAAGGAAAAAAGACGAAGAAGATCTTTCTATTAAAAAGAAAGAAGAAAAAGCCAAGGCCGAAAAAGCTGCAGAAGAAGCTGCTGCAAAAGAAGCCGCTGAAAAAGCCGCCGCTGCCGCAGAAGCAGAGGCTGCCGCCGCCGCTCAAGCAAAAGCCGCCGCTGAAAAAGCTGCTGCAGAAGCTACTGCTGCTGAAACAGTAAAAATTGCGGCCCCAGAAGTTTCGGCCCCTAAAGTATTAGATAAAATTGATTTAGATGCAATAGATTCTTCTACCCGACCTAAAAAATCGGCCAAGAAAAAAGAGGAAGAGCCAAAAGAACAGGAGCAACCCAAAAAGAAGAAAAAAGAAGAACCAATAATTGAAAAGCCTCCTGTAGTGCCCGTTATAGAAACACCAAAACAACAAGAGCCTGCCGAACCGCCTAAAATAGAAAATATTCAAGCGGCAAAGCTAACCGGACCTAAAATAATGGGTAAAATCAACCTGCCTGTTAGCAATGACACCAGGCCAAAAAGGGATGAAGAAAAGCATAAACGCAAGCGCATTCCTATTCAAAAGAAACCAGGAGAAGGTGGCCATCAGGGACAAGGACAAGGCGGCCAAAACCGTGGACCAAGGCCTGCAATGCCGGATAATCGTGGCGGCGGCCAAAACCGTGGTGGAAACAATCGTTTTAACAGAGGAAACCAACAACAAGGACAGGGGCAAGGAAGAAGAGAGGATAAGGTTATTGATGAAAAAGAAATTCAGGAAAAACTGAAGCAAACCCAGGCAAAATTGGCTGGGTCAGGTGGTAGAGGTAAGAGCCTGAAAGCCAAATATCGCAAAGCCAAGCGTGAAGAAATGGCCGAGCAAATGGGAGCCGATGGTTTGGAAAATAACAAATTGCAGGTTACAGAATTTATTTCGGTAAGCGAACTGGCCGGATTAATGGATGTAAGTTTTGCTGATGTTATCAGCAAATGTATGAGCCTTGGTATTATGGTTTCTATTAACCAACGCCTTGAAGCTGATGTAATTGAATTGGTAGCAAGTGAATTTAATTATGAAGTAGAATTTATAGGGGTAGATGATGCTGCAGAACTGGAAGAGGAAGAAGATGTGGACGATCCCGAAGACTTAGAGCCAAGGGCACCTATTGTTACCATTATGGGCCACGTAGATCATGGTAAAACATCGTTGCTTGATTATATTCGAAATGCTAACGTAATTGCCGGTGAAGCCGGGGGTATTACCCAGCATATTGGTGCATATGAGGTAACTACTAAGGATGGACGAAATATTACGTTTCTTGATACACCCGGCCACGAAGCATTTACCGCTATGAGGGCCAGGGGTGCTAAAATAACAGATATTGCAGTGATTGTTGTAGCGGCAGATGATGCTGTGATGCCTCAAACAAAAGAAGCTATCTCACATGCGCAAGCTGCAGGAGTGCCAATGATTTTTGCTATTAATAAAATTGATAAAGACGGTGCCAATCCAGAAAAAATTAAAGAGCAACTAGCCAGTATGAATATATTGGTAGAAAGCTGGGGTGGTAAATTCCAAAGCCAGGAAATAAGTGCCAAACAGGGCTTAAATGTTGACTTGTTGCTTGAAAAAATATTGCTGGAAGCCGATATTCTTGAGTTAAAATCTAACCCAGAAAGACAGGCCAATGGTAGTGTAATTGAAGCTTCGCTTGATAAAGGCCGTGGATATGTAGCCACTATTCTTGTACAAAATGGAACACTTTCGCAAGGCGATATGATTGTTTCCGGCCAATATTTTGGCAAAGTAAAAGCCATGTACAACGAACGTAACCAGCGTGTAGAAGAAGCTCCACCATCAACTCCTGTATTGATATTAGGATTGAATGGAGCGCCGCAGGCGGGAGAAACCTTTAAGGTATTTGAAGACGAAACAGATGCAAGAGCAACTGCATACAAGCGTGGACAAATTTTGCGTGAGCAGGGTATGAGAGCCAAAAAGCATATTACGCTTGATGAAATTGGCCGTCGTTTAGCATTGGGCAACTTTAAAGAATTGAATGTTATCATAAAAGGCGATGTGGATGGTTCGGTAGAAGCTTTAAGCGATTCGTTACAAAAACTAAGTACAGAAGAAATTGTGGTAAATGTAATTCACAAAGCAGTGGGTGCTATCACCGAAAGCGATGTTACCCTAGCCAATGCTTCTGATGCTATTATCATCGGCTTTAATGTAAGACCTACATTACAGGCTGCCCGTATGGCGGAAAATGAATCAATAGAAATTAAAACATACTCTATTATTTATAACGCTATTGAAGAAATTAAGAGCGCAATGGAAGGTTTATTGGAACCTACTGTAGAAGAAAAGGTATTGGGTAATGTTGAGATTAGAGAAACCTATCGATTTGATAAAGCTACCGTTGCCGGTTGTTTTGTACTGGATGGTAAAATAGCCCGAAACAACCGTATTCGCCTGGTAAGAGATGGTATTGTAATATTTACTGGCGAATTGGCTAGCCTTAAACGATATAGGGACGATGTAAAAGAGGTGTCTTCTAATATGGAGTGTGGCTTAGTGGTTCGTAACTATAACGATATTAAAGTGGGCGATATAGTAGAAGCCTTTGAGGAAATTGAAGTAAAGCGAACCTTATAATAAAATGGCACTGTGTATGGCAGCCCAATTTTTTGTTAAATGAAATGCTAAAACCCTCTGTCAGTACGATAGAGGGTTATTTTTGAAAGATTAATAAAAGCACTGCTTTAAATAAAGATGAAAAATAAATTTTTACTATCCTGCCTTGCTGTGTTTTCTTTTGCAATAAGTGTTGCACAGCCTAAGCCGGTATTAGCCGATAAAATTGTAGGCGTTGTTGGAAATAAAATTGTTTTAAAATCAGATATAGATAACTCTTTGATGGATATGCAGCGGCAAGGAATGGATATTCCTGCCAATGGCCGTTGTATGGTTTTAGAGCAAGCACTGGGTGTAAAAGCATTGGTATTACAAGCTGAAAAAGACTCGCTACCTGTAACAGATGAAGATGTAGAAACAGATTTAGACCAACGGATACGTTATTTCATGCAGCAATACGGCTCCAAAGATGAGTTAGAAAGAATTGCAGGTAAATCTGTTTACCAGATTAAAGATGATATGAGAGAGGGTATTAGAGATATGAAAATGGCCCAGGCTATGAGAGATAAAATTGTTAGTGAGGTTCGCATTACTCCCAATGAAGTAAAAGCTTATTTTGAAAAAATACCTACCGACAGTTTGCCTTTTTATGAAACAGAAGTAGAAGTAGGGCAAATTATCAGCTATCCAAAAGCTACCCGAGAAGCAGAAGAATATGCCATAGAACAATTAAAAGACTATAAAAAACAAATAGAAGCAGGGAAAGACTTTAGAAGCCTCGCAGCCGCTTATTCAGAAGATCCGGGAAGTAAAGATGCAGGTGGCCAATACGAAGTAAACAGAACTGCAGGTGTGATGGACCCAACCTGGATAGCAAAGGCATTTGCCTTAAAAGAAGGCCAGGTTAGCAATCCATTTAAAACACAGTTTGGTTATCATATTATTCAAATGGTAAGCCGTGCCGGTGATGATGCAGTAGTTCGCCATATTTTAAAAGTACCACAGGTTACTACTTATGAAATGCAAGATGGCTTTTCTAAACTAGATTCTGTAAGAGCAAAACTTATTGTTGGAACAATTGATTTTGGAACAGCAGTAAATAAATACAGCGATGACCCTGCGGCAAAATTTACTGCCGGAAGGTTACAAGGTCCCAATGGCACTTTTCTTACAATGGATCAGTTAGACCCATCAATGCTGGCAGTTATTAAAAACCTTAAACCCGGAGAGTATTCGCAGCCAACCGAGTTTACAGATGAAAGAGGCAAAAAAGGAATAAGGGTGGTTTACTTAATTTCTCAATCTCAGCCGCATAGAGAAAACCTAAAAGAGGATTATAGTAAAATTGCCAACAGGGCTTTGGAAGAAAAAAAAGAAAATGCCCTGGAAGATTGGTTTAGCAAAAAAATTAAAACATATTATATCATGATTGACAAAGAATATCAGTCATGCCCGGAAATTGCAAAATGGATAGACGCTTCAAATGCATCTTCGAGTACAGGAAAAAATTAATTACCATTAATAAATAATTTTGCAAGCGTTCCGGTTACTATCGGAACGTTTGTAGTTTTATCAAGAAATAGAAAAGAAGGAAAGTAGTAGTATGATTGAAAAAAAAATAAAAATTACTCAGCAGGAAAAAGCAGTGCTGGTAGCCGTGGTACAAAAAGACCAAACCGAAACTCAGGTAAATGAGTACCTGGATGAACTGGCTTTTTTGGCGGAAACAGCAGGTGCCATAACCGTAAAAAGATTTACGCAAAAGCTGTCTCACCCCGATACTAAGACATTTGTAGGTAAGGGAAAGTTGGAAGAGATTAAAAATTATATCCTTTTAAAAGGAGATATTAACACCGTAATTTTTGATGATGAGCTTACGGGTTCGCAAATTCAAAATATAGAAAAAGAGCTAAAGGTTAAAACAATTGATAGAAGCGATTTGATTCTGGATATTTTTGCAAGCCGTGCAAAAACAGCACAGGCAAAAACACAGGTAGAGTTGGCTCAATACCAATATATTTTACCAAGGCTTAGAGGTATGTGGAAACACCTTGAAAGGCAAGGTGGCGGCGTGGGAACAAGAGGCCCCGGCGAAACAGAAATTGAAACAGATCGCCGTATTGTAAAAGACAAAATAAGCTTGTTACGCAAACGCTTAAGCGAAATTGATAAACAAAGTTATACGCAACGAAAAGACCGTGGAGAATTTATAAGAGTTGCACTAGTAGGATATACAAACGTAGGTAAAAGTACATTGATGACTGTGCTGAGCAAAAGCGAAGTATTTGCCGAAAATAAATTGTTTGCAACCCTAGATACAACCACAAGAAAAGTGGTGTTTGAACAAACACCTTTTTTATTAAGTGATACCGTGGGTTTTATTAGAAAGCTACCACACCATTTGGTAGAAAGTTTTAAAAGTACATTGGATGAAGTAAGAGAAGCAGATGTACTACTACATGTGGTAGATATTTCGCATCCGCAATACGAAGAACAACTAACGGTGGTGAATAAAACACTGGCTGAATTGGGCTGTGCAGAAAAACCAACCATTACAATATTTAATAAAATGGATAAGTACGAAGCCGAAGTTTTTGACGAATGGCTGGAGGAGGATGTGAAGCAAGATATTTTAAGAGAATTAAAAGAACGATGGCAAGAGGAAACAAAAGGAAATTGTGTTTTTGTATCTGCTCTGGAAAAAAAGAATATTGACTTACTTAGACAAACTATTTTAAATAAAGTAAGGGATATGTACCGCATAAGATATCCTTACAAAGCAGAATATTTTTACTAATGTTTAAGTGGATTAAAGTAGCAGAGTCCAGGTTGGAGCTATTTCAGTTGCCTTTACCGGTACATATTGTAAATGGAAAGCAGGTATGTTTTGCAGAGTATAAGAATGTGCTGTATGCCTTTCAAAATAAATGCCCACATGCTGGCGGCAATATGTCCGAAGGGTATGTAGATGCACTCGGAAACATTGTTTGTCCGCTACACCGCTATAAGTTTAGTTTAAGTAAAGGCTACAATGTAAGTGGAGAGGGCTATCACCTTAAAACCTACCCTGTAAAGGAAGAGGATGGAATATGGGTACAGTGCTGATGTAAACAAATAATAATGTTTTTAAATGTCTAAGCATATTTATCATTCTTTTCTTTAAAAAACTTTTTAAAAAATTGTCGCTTTCAAGTTAAAATTCTCTATTTTTGCCACCCCGAAACGGGAAATTCCTCCTTAGCTCAGTTGGTTAGAGCATCTGACTGTTAATCAGAGGGTCGTTGGTTCAAGTCCAACAGGGGGAGCGAAGAAGAAAAAGATCAGTAGCAATACTGGTCTTTTTTGCGTTTATAAAACTTGAAACGACCTGAAACTTTAGGTCTAAACGATTTTTTACAGGGTAAAATATTTTACTTAAATAAACTATTAAAATTTTCTGCTTTAGCAGCTGTTGTTTCAAAAAAGCAACTCTGATCGTTTTGCCCCGGACTTCCTTCCCGCACCGTAGTTTGAGAATGTTTCAGACATAGCGCATTGGCATTATTGCCCTGCCAATATTCAACAGTAAAAGGGTAGGTTATTTTTTCTAATTTTCTTGCTGTACTCTTCAATCGCTTAAGCCTTGTTTCCAGCACATCTCTAATATGCTCCGCACTCATGCCGCCATTGACTTTACCCACACTCCACTCTTCATTGCTGCCTATTAAAGGTGTAATGATAAGTTGGCTGCCACTTACAATATAAGTGCCTGTTTCATATTGTAAAACATTTACAGCGTTGGTTGCAAGGGCTGATGCCGCATTGTAAATAAATTGATAAGTTCCATCTGTATTGAATTTATATTGATATATCCAAAAGCCACCTGTATAGAATTCGCTCATATCGCCATAAGCAGCTCCATATTTTTCCTGTGATTTGGCTTCCCATATTTTTCCTGCGAATGCAGAATTAATACTATTTGCAGTTGTGACAGTGGATTTGTTTTCACCATCCGCTTTAAATCCCGGCGGGGCAACTATTGTAGGGTTGTTATTGGTATTGCATGGTTTAAAAGCCCATCCGTTAGGATAATCAGGAAGGCTGCTAAACGAACCTTCTCTTTCTGTTGCTTTTGCTGCTTGCAGCATTAAATTGGTTTCGTTAATACCTGAAAAATACTGAAGCGTAAATGTGTAGGTTGTTTTTTCTAATTTTCGTTTGCTTGTTTTTAATCGTGTGCCCCATTTATCAGGATGCGTTTTATCCTTGCTCCATTCTTCATTGGCGCCGATTTTCGGCGAAATGGTTAATTGATTTCCACTAATACTATAGTTTCCACTTTCATACTGAAATAGTAAAACACTCAAAGAGGAAGAAAAAAATTTATGTTGGTATATATATGTTCCATCTTCCTTAAAACTATATTGTTTGGTAGAATATCCGGGAGATAAGCTGCCATACTGAGTTTCGGAAGCGGAGTAGCTCCAGTTACCTTCAATTGCCTTGTTTGCTTTACTTGTACTTACCTGCGAGCTGTTTGTTTTTTTAATTTCGCTACTGTTTAAAGTTTTTTTTTCAAAGCCTGTTTGTAATCCCGGCGGGTTATCAATAAGAGATTTGCCCATTTCACGGGCGTCAAGAATGATTTTATTATTATCCTGTTTTCCCTCTCTTTCTGTTGTTGCGTTGGATTGAAGTGTGATCTTTTTTTCACTGCCTCCAATATAAAAGTTAAGATCTACTGTATAAGTTACGGGCTCCATTTTCCAGCTGCCGGTTTTTACCAGGCTTCCCCATTCACTGGTTCTGTTATTGGCCGATTTGCTCCACCACCCGCCTTTTCCCTGCTTTGGTGTAATGGTTAGTTCATTTCCATTGAGTTTCCATGTACCAGATTCATACACAAACTGTATCTCTTTTACATATACTGCCCAGTTCTTCATGCGGAATAAATAAGTGCCATCGTCATAAAATGTATATTCCTTTCTAAAATATCCTCCGGATAGCTGTGGTATTCCATTGGAGTATCCACTGGTTTCAGTGGTATAATTCACCCACAAGCCAACAATAGATGCGTTATTACCGGTTTGTGTCGTTGGAACTTTTGTATTGGAGGTTTCTTTATGTGACGTTTCCGCCAGTTCTAAAGAATTGATAAATGATAATAATTCATTTTGATACTTATCTGTATTGGTCATCAATACCACACTCGTCATTTGTCGGCCACCAGTAGCAGTGAGCAATGTGGCAACTCCTTTCTGTGCACCATCGGTATAATTGGCCGTGCCCGAAATAATTTCCCAACCATTTTCGCTAGTAGGCTGCTGCATATCGGGTTCAGCATTTACTTGTACCGAACCTTTTACTAACCTATTCCAATCGCTATTAAAATTTTCATTAGCGCTTGCATCGCTTGCTGCAGCTTTGGTGATGATTGCAATGGCATAAGCACCTGTTCTTTTATCGGTAACAGATAACTGCACGCCGCCATCGTTTTGTTGTTGCTGCCAACCTTTGGGCATTGTGTAAGAAACAACATCAAAGGTTTGCTTTTGGGCAAATCCGTTGTAACTCATTATTAGTAGAAGCGTGAATAGAAAAGAATTGTTTGTGAGTTTCATAATTTGTATAGTTATAAATGAGCTAAACCTGCTTCAGTAAGAAAGCTGAATGTTGTGCCCGAACCGGACAATTTATCAACAAGATTCCCATTTTTGGTGGTAAGACTCAATACACGCATCTGATTTTCGTTGCTAAAAATATTGTCGCCAAGTCTATAGCCCAATATCCCTTTTGCGCCCGAAAAATCTATTGTCTTCTTTCCATAGGTCGGGCTAAGCTTTCCGTTCCTCGAAGTAAACTGAAGCGTTACAGAAACACCCTCTATTTTCCATGCATTAGTTTTGATGAGTCTATTGTCGTAAATAATATCAAGCCGGATACCATTTTGTTTATAGTATTGCAATGAGTTTTCGTAAGAGAATGGCCCCGGAGGATTTGGTATCATACATTGATTAGGCGTAATTGAAACGTTTGAGTTTATTTTAATTTCGTTTGTATAACCAAAATAACGGTAAGCTAATGCTCCTTTGCCTGTACGGAAATTAAAATTAACATCTGAATCTTTAGATTCTTTGTTGTCATTACCAGTTCGTATGTTAAAGGTTACGCCGGTCAAAAAATATTCTGTTTCAGGATAATCCGAATGCGGTGTAATTGAACGCTCTGCAGTGTTGTTATATTCATTTGCTTCTGCAATCTTATTCAGGTGATCTGCCTTGATGACTAGCTTGTAGGATAAATCAAAGTAAAGTGGCTGCTGAGGATAGACACTTACGACCCTGCGAACTACGGCACCTGGTTTCATAACTCTTACTTCGTTTTGTTCTTCTATTGGTCCTGCTAGGCCAAAATTGCTGTTGCCAACAATCATTGTTCCGTCTGATTTATAAAAATCCGCCCGTAAAAGAATGTAGAGCCCTATTATGTCTTCTGATCCGATATTCGTCACGGTATAATGAACATCATACCTTGGGGAAATACTCGCTGCAGCCGAGTTGATATCGTCTATTCGGTCAATAGTTACAGTTAAGTCTGTGATCTTAGGAATGGAGTTAATCTTATTTGTTGTTGATATAGGAATTGTTGGTTTTATCTGTGCATTGCCAGCCATAGTACAGGCAAAGAGAACAAACGAGAAAAATATAATTTTCATTTTTTTTGATTTTATACCGTAAATGTAACCTGATCACCCAAAGCGGGAACTCATTAAAAAAGATGATTTTAGTTTTAAGCAGACCCAATTAACCTGTCCCAAAAACCATTTACAATAATCATAACCATCATCAACTCCATAATTGATTATAATTTCTGTGGAGTGGTAATATCCTTGGAGGTGGTTTTGTAAATCATTGTTTTATTCTCCCATAATTAAAGTCTCATTTCAACTTGTATGCACCCTTTAACGTAACCCCATAAATGGAACCGTCCCGGTCGATTGTCCATACAGGAAGGCCTCCTTTGGTAGATTCAATATTCCATGGACTATTGACATCGTATTGAAAAAATCTCTCCGGAAGGCTCGCTGTCCAAAGCACAGTTCCTGTTTCGCCATCAAAGCCTTGCAGCTTTGTATCTTTCCATTTGTTGTTAGCATCCACTATTCTTTCTCCTACATAAAAAGCACCTCCTGAACCACATAGCAAAGCTGCGTTGACCGATATTTTTCTTTTCCAAGCAATTGTACCATCAGTTGTTTTATAACCCCAAATTTCTTTTTCTTTTCCTGTTAACACTTCGGTTACTATGATGTTTCCTGCTCCTACACGATTTAAAATTTGTTGTTTCGGTTGTGACTTTGTTGTCCATAAAATTTTACCTGTGTTTTTATCAAAAGCTCTTAATGCTTCGCCATAAGGCGTTCCATTCGGAACGGTTGGTCCATCGAGCCCCTGCACTTTAATAATTACTTTATGATCAATAATCATAGGGATTCCATCATCGGACTTGTAGGCTTTGTTTCCTACTTTTTCTGTGGTTGGTTGACTTGTGTGTTTCCAAAGTGTTTTACCATTTGATAAATCAATGGCATGTAATTGACGGGTGGGCGGATCGTTTTGTTCCTTGCTTCTTGCCGATAAAAACAACAGGCCATCTTCAGCCGCACCCGCACTGAATGTAGGTTTGTAGTGCGGATCTAATTTATCGGGCATGGCCAGCCTGAAATTGGTATTTTCCCAAAGCACTTTATCAAGGTTGCTGTTTAAGCCACTCAAAATACTGTACCCGTTTTTTGTTGATTGTGTTACGGCAGTAAAAACTTGTCCATAACTTCTTATAGGTGCACGGGGTTTCACCATCGTTAATGATCGGGCAATTTTGCCTGTTTTTAAACTGATGACATAATAATCTGCTGGGCCGCCATCTTCCCGGTTGTATAGCATGAGTACTTCTCCGGTAGGCATTTCAAAAAATTCAATGACACCCATGGAGCCACTCCTGTTTCCTACTGCGCAAATATCACTGATACGCCAAACTACTTTGCCCGTGTTTTTATCAATGATGGAAAGTCCTGCATTGGTTTCATTATTACAACTACCTGTAAGTACATATTTTTCTGTAACAAAAGCTGGCCATACACTCCACCAGCCGGGGTTAATTTCCCACTGAATTTTGGGTGCGGCTAAAATAGGCGGCGCAGCAAACTCACGGCTATTACAGGTGCTGCCAAAAGCTCTTGTCATGGTAGATGCATCTTCGCATGGCTTATATACTGTTACTTTTTTCAACCTTGCAATGGCGGCATCCCTTGCCTGAGGCGAATCATCGGGAACCTGTGCCACTGCTGAGAATACACAAAGCAGCAGTATAATGAGGTATTGAACCTGTAGGTAATTAAAAGATATTTTTTTCATTTGTATTATTCGTGTTGCCATTTGTATTAAAGTTGAAGTGTGCGACGCAACGATGATGCCATGAAAAACTAAAGTCGGGAACATAAAAAAATTATTTTCCAAACCCACTAATTCCTCCGCTCATACTTCCGCTGATAAGGCTCATTTTTCCCGAAGCAGTTATATCCATTGCTGAAGCTTCTCCATTGATGTACACATCTTCAATACCATTGCTTGTAAATTCCATACCCATACCGGCTTTTGCACCAGCCTGTACCGGCCCTGCACCTACACTTTTATCAAAGACCGTTGCTTCCAAATTTCCATTCGCCAATCGGTCTTTGCCTGTATTGTCTGATTTGTAATTCAGGTTTCCACTAAGCGGTCCACCGTTAAATTTTACCGTCATTTTGCTGCAATGCGTTTCAATACTGTTGCCGCCACCAAAGTTTAAGGAAGTATGGTACTTACAATTCAGGTCATCAAAATCGGCAAGCTTCATTTTTTTCTCTTTGTCGGGTTGCGGTGCCGGGCATATATTGTTTTCGGTGATATAAGCCGTTTCTAAAAACCTGCTGTTGCTAAGTGTGGCCAGCCATTCTTTTTTTGCATTGAGCTGCGTTGCAAGAAATTCATTTTCATCCTGACTCAACTGTTTCCAGTAAAGTTCTTCTTCCAACTTTAAACGCAATTGATGTAAGTAATCGGTATAAGCCTCTTCAAGTGGTTGGTTATAATTTTTATATACCCATTCGCTATAAGCCCTGTTGACTTTACAAATATCGTAACCCAGGTTTTCTCCTTTTTTCCCCAATTCGGTTTCTGTTGTAGCCTTTACGCTGTATTCCTTTTCCAGTTTTTTATATGCTTTGTCTTTTTCCAATTGAAAACTTTTTATCAGATCGTCTATTTTCTTTTTGGTATTTTTTAACCTGTACGCCTGCCCACCATCTTTTTTCATATCATCCAAATGACGTTGTGCATTTTTCTCATACAATTTTGTTGGTGCGGCATTGGTTGTAGAAAGGCCGGCTACTCCGTTTTTGGTAATGGTATTGTAGGTTTTTTGTGCTTGTTGCATTTTACCATTAATAAGCGGTTGCAATTGCTGGTTTAATTGCTGTGTTTTACTGGTTATATCATTTTGAAAATTATCCCATACATATTTTAGCTGCACCTCTTCGTCATAGGTTTTGGGAAAATCTGGCCGAACAAATTCCCGCAGGCCTAAAGGATTCGGATCAGGATGAAAGGGCTTCCGCATATCCTTTCCTGTAACGGAATAGCCCAATTTACGCAGTGTATTTAATTTGTTCAAGGAATAACTGTAAGCCAATGAATTTTTCAGGTGTTCGATAGCCTTAGGAGTATTGCCTTTGCTCTGTTGTACAAGACATAAGGTTTGATTGGCCTGCGGATGATAGGCAAATGCCTTTATAGTTTGCTGAAGATAGCCGTCTGCTTTAGCAGTTTCTCCCATGTAAAACCAGGCCTGGCCAAAGTTATTGAGGATGGTTGTATTGCTAGGAAATTTCTTATTTAGAAAATCTAACAACGGAATAGCCATTTGTGGAGCACCGGCCATACTGAGCATGGCTGCCAGGTTGCTGAGATTATCTGTATTCTTTGTATCATTCGCACAAACTTTACCAGAAATATAAACCGCAGGTTCCAGCTCGCCGTTAATCCAAATGCCTGTAGCATTATTGCCAATAGCTGTGGCATCAAAACCTGCATCTTTCATTCCTTTATAAAAAGTTTCTCCGGCAAGCTTGCCTTCATCGCTTAAATGGCCTGTAATGTATTTATTTACGTCTGTTAAATAGCTGCCAATATTCGCATCGGTTATTGTTATTGCAGGGATAGCTGCAATCAAAGATGCGTTTTTTGGGGGCATGCCCATTCCTCCACTTACTGCAGCTTTTACATCTGCATCGGTTGTACCTGTGGGCATTGCAGGAACTTTAGGTGTCATGCCCATTTGTTCCATCATCTTTTTTTGCTCAGGAGTAAGTTTGTCTAACTGTTGTTGCAGCTGTTTTTGCCTTGCTTCAAGTTCGGCTTTCGTTGTTGGGTTACTCGTTTGTGCAGATGCAAACAGTAAACGAGTAAAGCCCGTCAGCATTAAAAATAGCTGTTTCATATTTTTGTTATTTGCAGAGAATAAAAACAATCATTTTATGGCTTGTTAAGTCCAAGTACATTGGAGATATAGCCTCCGGCTTTTACGCCCTCATTTGCCGATAAGCTGCCAGATGCAATATTTATTTCCCCACCCACTGTGCCAATATTGCCGCCTGCTGATACGCCTGCAGAAATGCCCCAATCATTTACCTGGATGTTTCCATTAGGCCCGGCACCAATATTGATGTATTCCATTGCAGATGCACCTGCTGATATCGCTGTTATTTTTTGATTGCCGATATATCCCTCTACTCCAATGCCGGCACCAATAGTAATTTCTTTAAACGAGCCATTTTCATTAAATGTAAGGCCGAGTTCTCCAACAAATCCTTCACCACCCGACAGGCTCATTGAATTGCAATTAAAACTGATTTTTGCGGGGCCTAATCCGTAGGCTCCTTTAAAGTTGGCGCAATAATCTTCTTCCCATTGTTTAGGCTTTATAGGAGCTTTATCTTCTTTTATTGGTTGAGATGGATAAATACAAGGTTCTATAACAGGAATAACAGAAAGGATTTTATGAACGTCAGTGAGATAACCAATTTGTGCCTGAAGAAATGGCGCCATCGTATTATCGCCGGCAGTCATGGGTTGCCAGTTGGCATAGTCTCTCCAATAGCTACGGCTTACATACTCGCTTTGCTGCGCAAACTTATTGGTGAGTTGAGCTACAATGGATAAATAACCAGACTGAGCCTGGTTAAACTCACTGCATCGTGCTTTCATTAAGCGTTCTATTTCTTCTTCTTCATCGGCATTACCTTCGCCGCCTTCCAGTTTGTTGATCTGGTCGCTGTATTTTTTGAGGATAGCATTTGTTTTTTTGTTATGTTCTGTGGCCAGGGATTTCAGGTTGAGTTTATAAATCTCTTCGAGGTCGTTTTTCTGTTTATTGTATTGCAAGCCACCTTGCGTAGTAATCATTGCAGCTTTGATAAGAATGCTGGCAGCATTGTTCTTCATATTGTTAGTTCGTTGTTGCGAACTAAGTTCCGGAATTTTTTTACGGGCCACCCGAATGTCTTCCATTGTTTTGCTAATGGCACTGCGCTCTTTATTCAATATTTTATTAAATGATTTTATTTGTGTTATGTCTTCGGGCATAGCAGGCAACTGCAAGCGCTTCAGCATCGGAAATTCCTTGTAATTGCTGTTTGCATAATCTTCGTTTGTGCTGTGATTGCTTTCAAATTTATTGAGCATGTCTGATGCTTCCTGGTCAAATTTGGATTGAAGCGATTTTTTTAAACAGCCGATAGCTTTCTCTGCTTCTGTTTTGTTACCGGTTTGTGTTGCTTTATTCAGGTGAACAAATGCAGCCACTTTATTGCCGTTGGCATTTAAACTGTCTTTATCAATACATTTCGTTGCAAATGCGGAAGCATTGTTCATATCGCCCAGGTTGTAATAAGCCGTTGCTATATTGGCCAGCACTGCAGGCGAATTATTTATTTTGTTATTGATATAAAACAAAACAGGGATGGCTTTTTCGGCATATCCATAACCGGTGAGTAAGGATGCCAGGTTGTTGGCAGCATTCATATCATTGTAATCGGCCTGCAGGGCTTTGCAAAAAAGATAAAGTGCAAGAGTGGGCTTACCTGCTGTCCACGCAGCAATAGCATAATTGTTCAAGTCAACAGAGGTGCTGATCTTTTTTTGTTTAAGATAGTTGTTAATCTTCCTCGTATTGTCTGCATCGAGTTTAGCAGCAACTAATTTTTTTAAATCGTCAATCTGTTTTTGAAAAGTACCGTTTGCAGATACTGTGTTAGAAATTGTATTCAGCAAAACAGAGCGATTGGGTGCATTGAATGCAGGCAGCGCAGCAACAGGTTTATTGATGTTTTGAGGAGCAGCAGGCAAGGCGCTTTTAAAGCCAACCGGATATGCTATTGACGGTAGCTTATCTAATTTGATCAAAGGCTTAAATGTATAATCGGCATTTTCAAAAGTTCCCGCATCGGGTGTGGATGTTTTATTGTCTTTTACTACTCCGGCAAATTCCGGGTCTTTTGTATTAATAGCTTTACCCGGCACCCCTGTTTGAACTAATGCAACCAACTTGTCAATGTTCCCCTGGATGATAGCCATGAGTTTTTTTGCCTCGGGGTGGTCGTTGTATATTTTTAAATAAACCCTCATATACTGAGGTGCAGAAGCTGGCCGCTTTTTATCTTCATATACAGGGTTGGGCTGCATAAGCAATAAAGCGCCTTTTTCGGTAGGGTTTACAAAGTTGTAGCGGTAAAATTTATCCTTTGAGTTGTATTGGCTGCTTACAGTACTTATTTCATTGAGCCAGCTTTCGGGTTTTTGCAAATCTGCAGCATAACTTTTCAGTGCATTTTCAATATTGGGCGTAATAATAGAATTATGTTTTTTTAATTCTGTTAAATAAATCTGATTAAAGCGTATTGTTTTTTGAAGAAATTCTCTTCTGGTTACATATTTGAAAGGTAGTTTTCCATCCTTTGTAATTAGCCATTGATAGTTTTTAGTAGGAGAATCTTCAGAAAAGCAGTAATAGTACCCATTCTCCAGTTGAGTTAACTGGCCATTTTTTTTAATCCAATATTCAGGAAGTGTATTATACAAAACTTCTTTATTGCGATACAGGCTGCCATCGTAGTCTATCACAGGTACTGAGTCGGTAAAGATATTTCCTTCATTTATTGCGAAAGACAAAGAAAAATCGAAATGCCCGTCAATATAAAAGCCCCATGTTTGACATTGATAACGAAAATTATAAACATCATAACTATAGTCGCTTCCATATTTGTTATTATTGTTTTTTGTGCCCCATGATGTTTTATTCGTATTATAAAAATTAAACTGGTTATTTGTCTTGAGGCCTGCCGGACGATATTCTGCAGCAATTATACTGTAGATATAATTCATTATTTTTCTTTCGTTGGCTACATCAGCACTGAATGCAGAACCGGTATTTATTTCTGATGGTTTTGAAAACTGGCCTGGTAATTTTGTAACGGCAACCTTATCGCATGGGTCATTGGGCTTAGTTTGGGCTATAGCAGCAACTGAAATAAATGAAAAACAGAACAGAAGGAAATAGTTTTTATTAGGCATTGCATTCCAGATTTTGTATTTACTAATAGCATGCTTTTAGAGGGGTGTTATATGTTGGCGAAGCAGGTAGTGATAAAGTAGTAAACCTGGTTCCATTTGCCGTTAATTTCCCAAATAAAGGGGGTAGGGGATTAAAATTCTGGTCAGTACCTACAGTTAGAATTCGTATTTGGTTTTTATTAGTCGTAATATCATCTCCAAATCTATAACCGAGGAAATCTGAAACATTAAAATTGATTGTTTTGGAAGCAAATGATGGATGGGGGAAAGCATTCCCATTACGGTCTTTAAAGTAGAGAGTGACAGAAATAGAATTAATCTTCCACGCATCAGTGGCCCAGGCTTTATTGTCGTAAATAATCGTTAAAGCAACTCCCTTTTGTTTCATTTTGCAAAGGGTGTTGCTTCCCAAATAGTAAGTGCTGTTCTTCAGGTAAAAATCAGTTGAAGAATTAACCTTCATCTCAGGTGCATAGCCTGTCCCTTTTGTCCAATCTCCAATACTTGAAAAAACACTTTCTACATTATTGGCAGTACCTAAGTATAAATAGATTTTTGAATTATTCGCCTCTTTATTATCATTACCTGTAAATATGGTAACCTTAGCAGATTCAAGGTAAAAGTCAGCGTTTTTTATGGCCCGGGCAGTAATAGATGTTTCTGCAGTATTGTTATTCTCATCAGCCTCAGTAAGTCGCTTTTCCCCATCTATCATAAGCATTAATTTGTACTCATTGCCTGTGTTTAAATGTGGCCCGGTTGCTGTAAAAACTCCCTGGATAGTTTCACCAGAGTAAAGCAACCCACTTGAAGTTGTCAAGAGTTGGGCTGATTCAGCAGGATAGAAAAATTTCCCCTGGTCTTTACTAAAACTTGCTTTTATTGAAATGGGAAAATTCAATAAAAGATTTTCTGTTCCGCAATTGGTAACTGTATATTGTACTTTATAAATATTCATATCTATTGATGAAACATCATCCACCTTATTAATCTTTATTGTAAGATCTTTGCCTTGTGTAAGCTGAAGTGTTGGAATATTTGATGTGACTACTTTATTGACTATTATCTTATCAGAACCACTGGTTTTTGTGCCAGGATTAATTACCGTTGGGTTTGTAGTAACTTGTGACTCAGCTGTAATAACGAGAGCGATACAGCAGCTTATTGAAATTATCGCCTTTTTCATTGTGTGTTGTTTTGTTTGTTCGTGGTTTTTTAACTTACCAGTTTTTATAAAACTGTTTAGTTATTACTTGGCTCACGGCTATTGCAGCATTTTTCGCAATGCCTCTAAGTCGAATTGTTTTTCCCAGTTATAAAAAAGCCTTTCTGAAAACTTGTTGTCTTTGCCTAGTTCATAACGAAACTGAATTTCCATAAATAGCGGGTTGGCCGACTGCCCGTTGTTTGATGTAAAGTAGACGGGATTTAAAACATACAATGCAGATGTATATTCATCTTCGGCATCATAAAATTTGCCGAGGTTTTCTAATCTTTTATTAGCATCATAGGTTCTGTTGTTGTTATCCACCACCGCAGGCATTTGTAACCATTCCGTTTTTTTGTTGACAAACAACTCTTTAATCTTCGCTTTTTTTGCTTCATATATTTTGGGGTACGCCAGTTTATCTTCATTCAACAGAGCCATCCTTTTTTTTGCCCAATCCGTTGTTTCGTTTGCATAACTCTTTACCATTTCTGCGTGGCTGTACCAAAAGTTAGCTTTTTCTATTTCCAGGTATTCTAATAAATCTTCCAGGTATTGTTTTCTGCTAACGGGAACCAATAGCGGTACACCGGGCTTAGTAATTATATAATGACGGTCTATCCATTGGTATGAATCAGGACCACGTTTATCATACTTATCACCACTGAGCCAGTTTTCTGTGTAACCTTCCCCATTAATAATTTTCAAAAAATCAGCATGCTTGTTTTTATAATCGCTGGAACGGTTGGTAAGCATGTTGCTTTCTGAAATGTATTGCGATACTTTGCTTGGACTATTTTTCTTATCGTTTTCAAAATTGCTTCCACTTTTGGCTTCTATAGGAAACTGGTAGCGAAATTGGCCATTGATGGTAAATTCTCCGGTACCGCCAACTGCTGATGTTGTAGGTATATATGGATTGATGTCCACACGAAATACGGATCTGTATTCACCTACAATCTTGGTCACATGTTCTCTTACATGACAAACAAACTCATAAATACCCAGTTGATAACCGTATTTAGCGTAAATATTTTTTCCGTAATTGCTGTTGTCCCAACGGGCAAAACTCACCCTGGCAGCACAGCCGGTAAGTTTAAAATTCTTACGGCTGGCTTCTTCCTGTTTTTCTATAGCTAGAAGGATTTTCATCATGGTCGCTTTTTCTGCAACACTACCTTTCAAATTGATTGGTCCATATTTTGGATTGGTATGATCGGTATAAATTCCGGTTACATCATCGGCAGTTCCATTACAGGGTGTTAGAGGATCCGTTACTTTTTTTATTGTTTGTGAAAAACAATTGAGAACTGATGAGAGAAAAAAGAATAGGATGATAATAAGTTTCACTATATTAATATTTTTAATGACTGGTTTGATTGGGTTACTCAAATAAAGCTTTATAATTTTCTGCTTTGGCAACCGTAATTTCAAAAAAGCAACTTTGATTGTTTTGTCCCGGGCTTCCTTCCCGAATGGTATTTTGAGTATGTTTCAGGCATAGTGCATTGGCATTATTCCCTTGCCAGTATTCAACTGTAAATGGATACGTAATTTTTTCAAGTTTTCGGGCTGTTGATTTCAATCGTTGAATCCTTTTCTCCAACACTTCTTGTTTATGGTCGTAACTCATACCATTATTGATTTTACCTGTACTCCACTCTTCATCTGCTCCTTTTTGAGGAGTAAGGGTAATTTGGCTGCCATTTATAGTATAAGTGCCTGTTTCGTACTGGAGTACATTTACCGGATTAACAGCAAGCGCCGATGCTGCATTGTAAACGAAATTATAAGTGCCATCCGTATTGAATTTATATTGATAATACCAGAAGCCGCCGGTAAAGAAACCGCTTAAGCTCCCATACGTAGCCTCGTATTTTTCATAAGATTTAGCTTCCCAAATTTTTCCTGCAAGCACTGAATTTGACAGGGATGCGGAGTTGCCAACGGTATTAATTGATGACGAAGAAGTAGTAGTGGATGTAAAGGACTTGTCTTCAAATCCTGTTTTCCAACCGGGCGGATTATCGATTAATGATTCTAATTTTCTAAAACTATACTTGAATAAATAGGGGTCATCGGCAGCATTAAATTTTCCACCATCCCTTGCTGTTGGTTTTGTCGATTGAAGTGAAATGGTATTACCATAGGTTGCATCTACGATAATGTTGAAAGTATAAGTGGTTTTCTCCAATGTATAGTCGGATGATTTTTTAAGATTGCCCCATTCTTTTGAACTCGACTTTTTTCCCCAGAAACCTGCTTTACCACTTTTAGGTATTAGTGTTAATTGGTTTCCTTTTACCGAATAGGTTCCGGTTTCATATGCAAATGTTATGTCGGCTGCTTTAGTAAGCCATTGTTTATTGCGAAACAAATAACTGCCATCAGCATAAAAAGCATATTCTTTTCTCAAATACCCGGCTGTATATTGTGGCATACCATTTACATTATAGCCTGTTGTTTCCAAAACATAATTTGTCCACAAACCAACAATAGATGAACCGTTTGAATTATTTGTATTTTCTAAATGTTTAACAGCTGCTGCATTTGTTGTAACCTTTGCCAGTTCTAACGAATTTGAAAAAGAGAGCAAATCATTTTGATATTGTTTTGCGTTGGTCATTAACACCACACTTATAAATTGTGCGCCACCAGTTGCGGTTAATAAAGTTACCATGCCTGTGTTTCCATTGTCTGTGTAATTAGCACCTCCGGAAATAATATCCCAACCATTTTCCTTTGTTGTTTCTTGCATGATAGGCTCTCCGTTTACCTGCACTGTATTTTTTACTAATCTTGTCCAATCATTACTGAAATTATCATTTGCGGAGGCATCAGACGAAGTAGCTTTGGTAATTATTGCGATAGCGTAGCCACCTGTTTTTTTATCTGTAATCGCATATTGCAGTCCGCCTTCATTCTGCGTTTTTTGCCATCCTTTAGGTGCAGTAAAAGAAACTACATCAAAGCTTAGCTTTTGGGCAAAACCGGTATGTTTAAACACAAGTAGGGTAAGGTTAAATAGTAAAATAATTTTTAAGAATTTCATGTCATTATTGTTAGTAATATTTTTTTGTTGGAAACATGAACCTGAAGATTGGTTGCCTTATTATTCCTTGGTATCATCTGCAAACAAAATTTATTACCGATTATAATAAGTGTAATGGGTAGTGTCACTAAGCCCTGGAACATTTCCCGGCTGAACATAGAAGGTTTGCATTCGTTTAGTTACCAACCCTATAGCATCGGTTTCATAAGTATATTCCCGGGTTTGACGAATAGCCTGATTATTTAAAAGGTCATACACCGTTACTTTCTTTATCAGATTTTTTAATGGCTTATTGTATTTAGACGGGGGCAATCCTGCGCTGTAGAAATCAGCATGATAGCGTAAGTTTGGATAGTATTCATATACTAACGAATCTTTGCCGTTGGAAACACTTGGGCTAAAGGACTTTCTGACAGAAACAACCGATGACCAATTACCATTATTATAACTATACCATTCTTCTGTATCATAACCTTGATAGTGATATACATCTTTTGTAATAGTACCGTCGCTATTGAACCACATCCTGCCGGATTGTAATACAGTAGAATTGGAAATAGTCCAAAATGTATCAATATACCCACTACTATTTAGCTGGTAGTAGGATTTAGTAGATGATAGTACAGCATTATTATATTGCTCCTGTGTATATAGATTGTTTGACAATGTATAGTTATTATTCCAAATAGTGGTAGGCCTGCGAGACTGATAACTAACATTTGAACCGGAATAGGTATATAAAGAAGTGTCAAAAGAATAGCTAATACCCGATGTTGAATAATTAGTACGTTTATTAGTCGCCGTCTTTATTTTGTAAATTGAATAGTCAACAGACGTCGGTTGAGGTGTATCTTCTTTTGAACAGGCAAATAGTATCAAACTACTTGCAAATAGGAAAATGAGTGGTTTCATAAATAAAGTATTATAGGTAATGAGTTTAAAATTTACTGTGTAAAATTATGGGCGGTACTATCAGCGGGGAATCATACAAAAAGATGATTTTTTAAAGCCCGTTTAAAAATCATTAAAAAAGATGAGATGACAATCTGGATTATTTATGTTTTTTCGCAGTTGTACAAAAGAACTATATTAGTTCATGAGAAAATTCGTGTTAATACTACTAGCAGGGATGTTATCTGTGTCGCTATCAGCTCAAACATCCGCACAAAAGGACAGCCTGCTGGCGGCCTATAAAATGGCGAAAGATGATACTTCCAAGATTCGTCTGATACTCTTAATTCAGAAAATTTACGCAACAAGCAATTTTGATAGTTCCTTTTATTTCCTGAACCAGGCAAGCGCACTGGCCGCCAAGCTTAAAACGGATAAATTTGAGTATACAATCAACAATAAATTTTCTATCTATTATTATTTCAACAGCAACTTTGAGAAGTCTATCGAGTACGCTATGAAGGCAAAATCAATTGCTGAAAAGCAAAATGACCTTACATTACTTGCAAGGAGCTACAACAATATCTCAGGCATATACAATCATTTTAATCGTCCGAAAAACGCTATTGAATTTACACTGAAAGGCCTAGAGTATGCTGAAAAAGCTAAGGACAGTACCACTTTTGCCAGCTATAACATTTCTGCATCAGAAACTTACGGGCAACTACGGCAATTTGACAAAGCGCTTGTATATGCTAAAAGAGGAATTGAATTCGGGAAGAAATTTGACGACATTGGCTCTGTAATCATCGGGTTAAACAACCTGTCTGTATTTTATTCACAGCTAAATAAATTGGATAGCGCAGTGTTGGCCAATGAAGAACAATTAAAACTTGCAAAAGAGAACCAGAATATTGTTTATCTCAATTACGCACTCATTAACCTTTGTTATAACAATTTCAGGAATGGTAATTTGAGTGCTGTTAAAAAGTACGCCGACGAATTAGTTGTACAAATCCAGGATTATCCGGATAAACAACTTACTACTGAGGCTAATGTAGCTTTCGCCTTCAGTCTTATTGGCCAGCAGAAATATGCAAAGGCTGCTGCAGAATTAGAGAAAGGTATAAAAATTGCTGCTGCAGATAACAACACTATTTCGTTGGAGAATCTCTATAAAGCCTGCGCAGTAAACTATTACCTGCAAGGCAAAATAAAAGAAGCAGAGCTTTATACTTTTAAAACCGACTCTGTACTACGGGTGCGCAATCTTGATGAATTGAATTTGTATGAGCAGGACCTGGCTACCAAATATGAAACAGAAAAAAAAGAAGCGCAGATCAAACTGCAGCAGGCACAACTAAATCAAAAAAGTTTACTAAACTATGTTTTGATTGCTGGAGCTATTGCCTTATTGCTCATTTTATTGCTCTCTTACCGCAACTATAAACACCGACAAAAACTACAACAGGTAAAAATTGATGAACTTGAAAAAGAAAAGTTACTCACCGCCACTGAAGCTGTACTTAAAGGTGAAGAGCAGGAACGTAGCAGGCTGGCCAAAGACCTGCATGATGGACTTGGAGGTATGCTAAGTGGCATAAAATACTCGTTAAATAATATGAAAGGGAACTTGATTATGACACCGGACAACGCCCTGGCGTTTGAACGCAGTATTGACATGCTGGATAGTAGCATCCGGGAAATGCGCCGGGTATCGCATAATATGATGCCCGAAGTATTGGTAAAATATGGGTTGGATATAGCCCTCAAAGAATTTTGCAATGAAATAGACCGCAGCGGCGTAATGCATATTAGCTATCATTCTATGTGGATGGAAAAAATAACGATAGACCAAACAACCGCCATTACCCTTTACCGGATTGTACAGGAACTGGTAAATAATGCTATCAAGCACTCTGGGGGCAAAAATGTATTGGTTCAATTACATTATGCTACACAGGAACATTTGTTGACCATAACAGTAGAGGATGATGGTAATGGTTTTGATATTGCCAATCTGAAACAGCAAAGTGGAATTGGATGGAGTAATATAGAAAATCGGGTACAATTCTTAAAAGGTAAATTAGATATCCAATCCGAAGCGAACAAAGGGACATCTGTTTTAATCGAAATTGCTATTTAAGAATATTATTAATTGATGAATATGTAATTTTATTCAGGTGTTAATTGATTCAAATGAAAGCATCATTATTTATTGTTGACGACCATTTTATGGTTATAGAAGGTATCCATTCTTTATTGCATAATGAAAAGGATATTGAATGGATGGGGCATGCTACAAATGCTGCCTCCTGCCTTGGTTTTTTAAAGCAACAGCAACCAGATGTGATATTGATGGATGTAAACCTACCCGATATGAGCGGCATTGATTTATGCAAAGAAGTGAAGCAACGTTATCCGGCAATATTTATTTTAGGATTGAGTACATTTAACCAGCAGCCCATTGTTCAAAATATGATGGACAATGGTGCATCGGGATACCTTTTGAAAAATGCCTCGAAAGAAGAATTGTTGGAAGCGATTGCCTCTGTATTGAAAGGGAAAAACTATTTAAGTTTTGAAGTGTCGGTATCTCTAAAAGAGAAGGAAAAAAATACACCTTTAATTACGAGACGGGAAAAAGAAGTATTAACACTGATTGCCGAAGGATTTACTAATGTAGAAATTGGAGAAAAACTTTTTATAAGTATTCCTACTGTAAATACGCATCGCAAAAGCCTACTGGAAAAGCTGGACGTAAAAAATACCGCTTTGCTGATAGGCAAGGCTATAAAGTATGGTCTTATTCAAAATGAAAAATAAGAAACATGTTATAAACAGAGAAGCTCTATTGCTAATGATATTACTGAACAGAGCTTTTGTTAATTGAGTACTTATTGGTATAGCTAAGCTTTCCCAGTTGGGCTCTACAGAAAATCCTACAATATTAACAGTTCGAAGCAAAGAAGTAGAGCCGGGCTTCTGAACAGAAAATAACTTGAATTTTTTCTTAAATTTTAATGTGGCAAAGCCTCCCTTATAAATCCATACACCCAGGTTCCGGCAATGGCACTTAGCAATGTAATAATAATAACTGTAGCACCTGTACCTATTTGTGCAAACAATGGCCCTGGACAGGCACCTGTTATGGCCCAGCCAAAACCAAAAAGCAATCCTCCATAAATTTGCCCTTTGTTAAAGGTTTTGGGAGCAATGCTGATGGTTTCGCCGTAAATGGTTTTTATGTTGAATTTTTTTATGATCCAAATAGAAACAATTCCTACAAGTATTGCGCTTCCAATTACTCCATACATATGAAAGGATTGTAAACGAAACATTTCCTGGATGCGAAACCAGCTTACAATTTCTGCTTTTACAAGTACAATGCCGAACAAAATGCCTGCTATTAAAAATTTTATGTTATGATACCATTTATTATGTTGTAATTGGCTTTCATTACTGCACCCAGCATCCTGTTCCCTTAATTCTTTATCTGTATTTTGCTTCATTTATTATTTATAATGATAGAATAAGTGGTAAAATTAAATTTGCCATGAAGAAGCCTCCTGCCATGAAACAAATAGTGGCAATAAGAGAAGGTAATTGCAGGTTAGATAAACCCATAATAGCATGACCGCTGGTGCAGCCACCTGCATAGCGAGTTCCGAAGCCTACTAAAAACCCGCCTGCAACCATTAATAAAAATCCTTTTAATGTAAACAAAGATTGCCAGTTCATAATATCAACAGGAATCAAGTGGCTGTAATCTTTTATTCCATAACCGGATAATTCTGTTGTTAATTTTGGATTAACAGAAACCGGCTGGGAGTTCGATAATAGATATGCTGCAATAAATCCTCCTAACAGAATTCCTGCCACAAAAAATAAATTCCATGCTTCTTTTTTCCAATTGTAATTAAAGAAGGGAATATTAGAAGGAATACATGCGGCACAAATATGCCGTAGAGAAGAGCTTATGCCAAAAGATTTGTTGCCTAAAATAAGCAAAGTTGGTACGGTAAGCCCAATGAGAGGGCCTGCAATGTACCATGGCCAAGGTTGCTTTAAAAATTCTATCATTTTTATTACTTAAATATGTTTATCAATTTTCAAACTTTATTGCCCCCAATGATTTAATCAATTTTATATAATAAGCAAGAGCCCACTATATTTCTGATAAGATGCAGCCGCCAACAGAATTTAGTTTGCGACTCTTTTTTGAATATACTTTTTTATGTCGAATGGTTGAGTTGTAAATTTATTTATAAGTTTTCAGCAACAAATTTTTCACAATATATTTTAATCATCTGCCGTACCACTACAAATTGTTGTTCAATTTCCTCTTCGGTACCCAATGCCTTTGCCGGGTCAGGAAAATTATAATGAAACCTTGCAGCTTTTGATGGAAAGTGTGGGCAATGTTCTCTGGCATTGTCGCAAACTGTAATTATCAAATCAAAATCAATTTCCCTGTACTCATCAATATTGTTGGAAGTATGACCTGATATATCTATACCATCCGCCTTCATACAAGCAATGGCCCTGGGGTTTACACCATGTGTTTCTATTCCTGCACTATAAATTCTGGCTCTACCGGTTGCAAAATGCCTTAAATAGGCCTCTGCTATCTGGCTTCGGCAACTATTGCCTGTACATAATACTAAAATATTTTTCATGTTGATTTATTTGCAACAATCCGTACCGCAGCATGTTGCTGGCTTTTCGGCAAATACCGTAATGCTAAATATGCCAATGTTACCTTTTTTAAAATTAATCAATTCGGCTTCGTTTAAATAATTTTTCAAAATATCATCTGGCAGGAGTATTGGTTTTTCTTTTTTCGATTTCACATTAACAAATCCGTTTGCATTTATCAGCTCCAGGTAGGCTTCTTTCTGTATTGCTCCAGAAATACAACCAGCATACATTTCAGCATCTTTTTGCAAAGCATCGGGAAGATTGCCTACTAGTACTACATCCGAAATACTGAAATGACCTCCCGGCTTGAGCACACGGAAAATCTCTTTGAACACATTGCTTTTATTGGGCACAAGGTTCAAGACACAGTTACTTACAATTACATCTGCCATATTTGAGGCAACCGGCATTGCTTCAATATCACCCTGCCTAAATTCTACATTATTAAAGCCCAGCTTTTCTACATTTGCCCTTGCCTTCTCAACCATAGCTGATGTGAAGTCAATTCCAATCACTTTTCCATCTGCACCTGTTTCTGCCCTGGCAACAAAGCAATCATTTCCTGCGCCGCTGCCTAAGTCAATTATCGTATCACCCTTTTTAATCATGGCAAACTGTGTGGGCAGTCCACATCCCAAGCCGAGATTAGCATCAGAATTGTAGCCTTTTAAGTCAGTGTAATCATCGCTCATTATATTGTAGATTTCAGTAGAGCAGCAACCCGAACCACAACAGGAAGCCTGGTTGGTATCCTTGTTCTGCAAGGCAATTTCGCTGTATTTCTGTTTTACCATTTCTTTTACTTGTTCATCTGTATGCATCACGTTTTTATTTTATGGTTTATTAAATCATCGCAATATTGCGATTGTTATTTGCAAAAAAATATCAACAACACTTTGTTGCCGGAGTTCTATAGCTTCCAAACAACTCATTGAGTAATTTTTGAGCTGTCTTCCATTCTTTTTCATCAATACAGTAACAGACTTTCACCCCTTCAATATCGCCTTTTATCAATCCTGCCTCTTTTAATTCTTTCAAGTGCTGTGATACTGTGCTTTGGGAGAGTGGCAATTCATCCACAATATCACCACACACACAAGCTTTTTTTTGTACAAGCAATTTGAGTATAGCTACCCGTGCCGGGTGCGATAGCGCCTTGGCATATTTGGCCACCCTATTGTCTTTTACGGAAAACTCTTCAGATTTTGTTTTTCCCATATAAATATTATATCGCAATATTACGATTAATATTCAATATGGTTGAAAAAAATTTTGAATTAAAAAAAGAGATTACATTTTTGCAATCTCTTTAAAAGAATTTTTTACTTTAAATGAATAACCTGGTACTTTTTATCTTCCCAAAGGAATACCCACCGATACACTAATGGTACGATATTTATTTTTGTCATTATCGCTATTATTACTTTCAGTAGAATTTATTTTGGCAAGCCCAAGTCCATAATTTGCTTTTAAAATAACTTTCCCTAGGTCAAATCCTGCGCCAACATTTACGCCATAATCAAAACGTTTTAATTTGTTGTATGCCGCATCTTCCTGTTGCGATGTTGTGGGGTCATCATCATTAAATTTAATGGTTTCTTCAGATGAGGTTTCTATTGGCCCAAACTTGGTTTGCAATTTAGATTTACCCCCAATACCTATTGCGGCATAAGGTCCTGCATTAAAAAATAATTTTGTTGAGGGATCCAATTTTACATTTAAAATAAGGTTTAATGGCACTTCTATATACATTGGGTTAAACTTAGATTTTACATAATCACTTCCACCATTAAAATAAGTTTCTGCCTTTGAGCCTCTCCCAGTAAGCAATAGCCCCGATTCTAAATCTACAACATCAGACAAGCCAAAACGTCCCATTAATCCTGCATTAAAGGTTGTAAGCATATTATTGTCTTCTGTTTGGCCTTCATTGTTTTTAGTGATATTAGCAAGGTTAACGCCACCTTGGGCATAAAATAATTGAGCATTAGCTCCGGTTGTAATTGCAGAGGCAAAGAAAATAACAAATAGTCTTTTCATTTTTGTGGTTTTAATTAACAATAGTTGGTTTTACATTAAGATTTGGATAATTGATACCTTGAAAATCAAAAAGCTTGCCAACGGCAAGCTTTTTATTAATGCAGTATATAATTTTACACTTTGATTACTTAGTAACTTCTTTTAAAATGGCTTCATTTACTTTAACCGGATATTTTTTTCTTAACTGTGTAATCCAATCTTTTTCCATTTCCTGCTGATAATCGTTTATTACAAGGCCACGAGCCTCATCAAAACTGCGTTGCTGATTTGCAGGATACACATTTACATATTTTACAAAAGTAGAACTGCCATCAATATTTGAAACGATTGCAGAGTAAGAGTCTTTTGCAGGGAGCGAAGCCAGGTTAATACCTGCAATTTGCGATAACTCATATCTACCACTATCTGCCTGTACGGTTTCGTTAGATTCTGATGCAATTGCACGCCAGTATTTACCTTTTTTTAATGCATTAAGGGTTTCATCTGCAGCCTTTGCGGTATTGCTGTTAAATATCAGCACATCGGCACTTGGCGCCCATTTATAATTATCTCTGTGAGTGTTGTAATATTTTTGTAGCCCCACGCTGTCGTTGCCGGCTTTGCTCCACACATTGCGCTCCATTATTTCAAAAAGCATATTACCTTCTTTAAACTCCTTCATTTGAAAGGCAAATTCGGGATTGTATTGTTCAAGGTTTGCCTTGTAATAATTCATAGCTGCGTAAGACATGAATTTATCCCATAACTGAGCATTAGATAAAACAAGTCCACTTGCCCTACTGTCTTTTACAAAATTTAACCAGTCTAAGCCTGTGGCCGATCCATTTTTGAACTGTAATATTTTTTTATTGCTGATGGCATATTTTTTTATTTGCTCGTCCGATGGGCTTTTTAGTAAACTATCTGCAAAGCGAAACAATTCTTTTTCTTTAGCATCTTTGGTTTTTTTCAAACCCATTTCAACAAGAATTTGTTTATTAAAACGCTCTTTCTCTGCATTTACCCGTTCGTCTTTCAAAATTTTTAGCCTTAAATCATTCATAAAAATTTCATCTGACTTGTTTTTTGGAGTAGGCCTTAAAGCAATCCTTTTTACTATGTGGTAGCCAAAATTTGTTTTAAAAGGCTCAGTTAAATCTCCATCATTTGCAAGTTTAAAAACCTCTTTTTCAAATTCAGAACTATAGGTACCCGTTGTAAACTCAGGCAATTCGCCACCTAGTATATTACTTGTTCTGTCGTCACTTTTTTCTTTGGCAATAGCTTGAAAACTCCCGCCTTCTTTTAAATCCTTGTATATAGCATCTGCTTTTGCTTTAGCACTACTCTGCATTTCAGCAGTTGCGGCTTCCGGTACGGCAATCAATATTTGCGCTACTTTCCAGTGACCAACATTTGGCCTTTCTTCTGTAACTTTAAAAATATGCCAGGCAGATTTGCTTCTATATGGTTTGCTTATTTCCCCCGGCTTTAAGCCATATATAATATTTTCATATTGATACGGTAAAGAAAAAGCGGTAACAAAACCGAAGTCAGATGATTTTAGGCTGCCATCTTTTATAAAAATGCTTTTAAATGCAGCATTTTCATCGGTATTATTCTTTAGTGCAGCATACAACTCATTGATACTTTTAAATGCTTTTGCAGAATCTGCGCCAGCAGCTACAGGTGCAGAAAAATGAATTACATGAAGATCTTTTTGATAGCGGTCAAAAGCTTCGTCTGTTAAGCGCTTTATACCTTTATCGTCATTTAAATAATTCTCAATTATTTGTTGACGAAAATTAGCAACATCAAATTTTATTTGTGGTAAAGTGTCCAGCTTTAATTCTTCGGCCGCTTTCACTTTTAGTTTAAAATTGGTGTAAAGGTCAATATATTCTCGTATAGATTTTTCCTTATCCTCTACAGGGGTTTTGTTTTTATTATATGCCCTTAAAAACTCTTCTTTACTTATTGAATTATTGCCATAATGTATAATGCTTTGTGCATGTATGGTAGTGCTTATTATGCCAAAAGCAATTATGCAGTAAACTTTTTTTATCATTGTTGGGTTATTTTTAAATAAATGCCTGGGTTATAATTACTGTAGTTTACCCCACTTGGCTTCTAGTAATTCGTTTATTTGCAGAGGCGTTAGTTTTTTTGCAATAATGCGTTTTTCTTTATCCAGCAGGTATAGTGTAGGCGTTTGTGTTATATCATATAGTTGTTTGTAAGATGGCTGCAAAGATTGCCTTTCAGCCACCATCATTTCCATAGTTTGATACACATGAGTCCAGTAGCCTATATTATGATCTACAATATATTTTTTCCATGCTGTAGTATCATACTCTGTCATTACAGCAAATATTTTTACATTTTTATCTTTCCAGTTGCTTTTGTACAAGGAGTCTATCCTGGGCATTTCTTCTTTACAATGACCACAGTTGGGATCCCAAAAAGAAACAATTGTATAATCTGCATCTACATCATAAAGAGAACGCATTTTGCCTGAAGTGTCTATCAACTCAAGATTGGCAGCTTTCTCACCCACAAGATTTGCCATAAGCATATATGCTCTTCGGGTAATGGCTTCCATTTGTTTTTCATTTAACCAATTGGTAAGGCCTTTGCTATGATACTTGTTGAACAAGTGTACAAATACAGCATCTTGTCCCATATATTTAGGGCTGATATATTCATCGGTAAGCCAGTTGAGCAGGTATTTATACATTTCGGGCGCTGATCTTGCCAACAGCAATTTGTAGTCAATATCTTTAATGATACTGTCTGCCGATTGCGGCATTACCTGGCGGTAATATGTCTCCAGTTTAGGTTTAAAAAATGGTGTACGCACCACGGCTTCGTCCATAAAGCTAATACCATCCCAATAATGTGCTTTGTAAAAATTATAGTTATCAATGGAATCCTGTCTGGTATGGGGCACTTTTTCCGAATAGGGAGATTCACGCATTGCTTTCAGCAAAATAGCCATCATTGAACTTGGCTTTTGCGTTATAATATTCATCCGATAATTATTAAGCTCTGCATTGTATTCTTTGTATTTTTTTTCATGCAGGGCAGAGTCTGCACTATTGCCAGCATTCATGTATGCTGTTCTTTCTTCATTCAGCAACCTGCCTTGCTTGGCCACATATTGTTGGTATTGCCTAAATAATACATCTTCGGGGGAGCCGCTTACTTGTATGGCTGCAAGATTATTGGTATCGGCCTTTATGTTTATGTTTTGATTTTTTTCTTTACCAATCAAAAAGTCGGCACTCAATCTTTTACCAGGAAAAACAACGGCATAAATACCCGGAGGCAATACTTTGTTGCCTTTAAAAATTGCCAAACCAGTATTACTAATTGCGGTAGAGTCTTCCACATTTAAACCGTTGCCCGCATAGTAGGTTAAATAGGCGTAGCCCTGTTTTGCATTAGATTGTAAACTTACCTGGTAACCTTGTGCCAAAGCGGTTACAGAAATAAAACTGATAATTAAGGCAAATAGCGTTTTTTTCATATTTGTAAAAGGATAACAAATGTATTACAAATTATATTTTTCAGCAGAATACTTAACAAAGCTATAGGGTTTGTGCCACTTCGTGTATTTAGCCTTTTTAAATAGTAATTTTGCACCGTGGCAAAAAAAAATAAAAGAATAGAAATGCAAGGCATAGCGGTAACTGACTATGCTGCCGAAGGTAAAGCATTGGCAAAAGTAGATGGAAAAGTAGTTTTTATTTCCGGAGCTGTGCCTGGCGACATGGTTGACATTCTGCTTACAAAAAACAAAAAAGATTGGGCTGAGGCAAGAGTTATAACCGTAAAAGAGTTTTCTAAAGACAGGGTAAACCCATTTTGCCAACACTTTGGTGTGTGCGGCGGTTGCAAGTGGCAAATGCTACCATATAACAAGCAACTTCAATATAAACAACAGGAAGCTGAGCAAAACCTTCGGAGAATTGGCAAAGTGAGCAACGCAGAATTTTTGCCAATTGCCGGCGCAGATGAAACCACAGAGTACCGCAACAAACTGGAGTTTACATTTAGCAATAAGCGTTTTTTACTTCCCGAGGAAATTACCGAACCCGGCGAAAAAATTCAGGAAAATGCATTGGGGTTTCATGTGCCACGCATTTTTGATAAGGTGATTGATATTCACGAATGTTTTTTGATGGACGATGTAAACAACCGTATTCGCAATATTGTAAGGGCTTTTGCAAAAGAAAAGGGCTTTAGCTTTTATGATATTCGCCAGCATACGGGCTGGTTGCGAAACCTCATTATTAGATATTGCTCTACGGGTGAGTTAATGGTAAATATTTGTATTAATAACGAAGCAGAGGAAGACAGGAAAGCATTGCTGGATTATTTGCTGGAGCAGGTGCCTGAAATAACGACTCTTCTTTACACCATAAACCCAAAATGGAACGACAGTATTTACGATCTTGAACCGAAGGTTTATTTTGGCAAGGGGTATGTAATTGAAAAGCTAAGGGCGGCCGATGATGAATTGTATGAATTTATTATAAGCCCAAAATCATTTTTTCAAACCAATACAAAACAGGCCGAAAAATTATACGGTATTACAAGGGATTTTGCCGGGCTTACAGGTAATGAAATTGTGTATGATTTGTATTGTGGTACAGGAAGCATTGGTGTTTTTGTAAGCAAACACGCAAAAAAAATAATTGGAGTTGAAGTTGTAGAAGATGCCATTGAAGATGCAAAGAAAAACGCAGCATTGAACAATGTAACCCATGCTGAATTTTTTGCCAGTGATGTAATTAAAATTTGTGACGATGCATTTTTTGCCAAGCATGGCAAACCGGATGTAGTGATAACAGATCCGCCAAGGGCAGGTATGCACGAGAAATTGGTGCTAAAACTGTTGGAAATGGAAGCCCCTAAAATTGTGTATGTGAGCTGCAATACTGCTACACAAGCTCGGGATCTTTTGTTGTTACAGGATAAATATAAAGTAGAGAAAGTACAGCCGGTAGATATGTTTCCACATACCCATCATATAGAAAGTGTGGCATTGCTCACTTTAAAGAAATAACAAAATAATAGCAAGGATAAAAAATAATTTTACAGCATGAGCAATAATGGAAATAGTTTTCAAAGAATTACACCAGTTGTATTAAACCTAATCATTATTAATGCATTGGTGTTTTTAATACAAAATGTTTTTGACGGGCCCGATGAAAAAGTTACCAGCCTTTTAGCACTGTACCCCATACAGTCAGGGTTATTTGAGCCCTACCAGTTGGTTACACATATGTTTGCACATGGCGGAATAGCACATTTACTTTTTAATATGTTTGCCCTGTGGAGTTTTGGCTCGATGCTTGAAAGAGTTTGGGGGCCAAAAAGGTTTTTGATATTTTACTTTGTATGTGGACTTGCAGCTGCGGCAGCACAGTTGCTGCTTACCAACAGTGCAGCTATTGGAGCTTCTGGTGCTATTATGGGTTTATTAGGTGCTTTTGCCTATCTGTTTCCTAATACACAATTGTTTATTTTTCCAATTCCATTTCCTGTAAAAGCCAAATGGGCAATTATTGGCATAGCGGCCATTGATTTGTTTGGTGGTGTTTATCCTACTGGCAGCAATATTGCACATTTTGCACATTTAGGAGGATTAGTAGCAGGGTTAATTCTAGTTATCATTTGGAGCAAAACAAATAAAAAGACTTTATATTAATTTCAAAGAAGGTAACCTATGGGAGAGTCGGACAGGTATGTTGATTATAGGCAACAAAAAGGAGCTATGCGATTGGGCGATGACAATAATGCCCTGGTAGCATTATTTGCTATCAATGGAGTTTTGTTTTTATTGCTGTTGCTTATACAAGTTTCTTACAGCTACTCAGAAAGAAAGGAACAAGAGTTTTACATGGAAGTGCTGCGCTGGTTTGCCTTACCCGGCAGCTTTACTACATTTATAAAACAACCCTGGTCTTTACTCACTTTCATGTTTAGCGACTCTGGTATGTCGGGTATGGCAATTGTGCGCTTTGCAAGCAATATGATATGGCTTTGGGGCTTTGGCTCATTGTTTCAACAAACGGTTGGTAATAGCAAGCTAATACCTGTTTATTTATACGGAGGTTTTATTGGCGGATTACTTTTTATACTTGCCAATACTTTCATTCCATCGTTATATGCAGATACACAAGGGTTGCTTGGTGCCAATACTGCAATAATGGCTATTGCAATGGCCGCAACGGTTACCATGCCCAATTATCGCTTTTTTCAACAACTGGGAGGCGGTATCCCACTTTGGGTGTTAATGGCTATTTATATTGGCATCGATTTATCGGGTGTTGTAAAAAGTGGAGCAGCATATAGTATTGCGCATTTAGGAGGCGCAGCGGCAGGGTACATTTTTATTGTACTGCTACGCAATGGCATAGATGCAGGAACATGGATGCACAAGTTTTATAATTGGATAATGAATTTATACGCTCCAAGAAATGTATCGAAGGAAAAAATAAAAGAAAAGGTATTTTACGAAACTAGTGGGCGCAAACCTTTTACCAAAACGGCATTGGTTACCCAGCAGCGTATTGATGAAATTTTAGATAAGATTAATCAGAATGGTTATGATTATTTAAGCAAAGAAGAAAAAGATATCTTAAAGAGAGCCTCTGAAGACGAAAACCTATAGCCATATTTAATGAATGAGTATGAACGGCAACCATTTTAGGCAGAAATGAATTAGTTTTGATTTCCTCAAAAAATAAGTGTAATGACAAAATATTTTAATGTTGCCGCAATAGCCGCAGTAGTATTATTAGCCGCTTGTGCAGGTAACAATGGTCCTGAAGTAGATAAATCTATAATGCCCGTTGCGGATAGTACAAATGCAATCAATACAACTTCGCCACAAGCAGTTGATGCAGCACAACTAATACAGCCAACTCCCGATGCGGCAACTACCGGAGCTAGAACTGTAGCTACACCTACGCCAACATCTACTCCTGTTGCCTCGGGTGCAGGACTTAACCCGGCCCATGGACAACCGGGCCATCGTTGCGATATTGCCGTGGGAGCACCATTAAATTCACCACCTTCATCGGCTGCAACTTCTGCACCGGTAATGCAAACAAACAGTGCGCCTACTACAATTAGCGCACCAGCAGCTACACCGGTTACAACTGCTCCCACTACCACTGCGCCAGGAATGAATCCTCCACATGGGCAACCCGGACACGACTGTTCGATAGCTGTAGGAGCACCACTTAAAAAGGGATAATAGTAACCTTAAGCAAGCATTAATTTTAGCTAATGGCCTTTTCTTTTAGGAGTGTAACAAAAAAAGTATTTGTAATCAGCAATATAATTGTTGCAATACTTTTTTTGCTAAGCTGCTATAGTTATTGGTTCGATCCGCAACGCTTTTGGTTTATCTCTTTATTGGCATTGGCAAGTTTTTACTTTTTAATGGCCCTGTTACTTTTTATTTTCTTTTGGTTGATTGCCAAACCAAGGCTCGTACTCATCAGTATTGTTGCAATGCTGCTTGCGTGGGTGCCGTTAAGGCACTTGGTAAAGCTTAGGATTTCGCAAAATTTTGAAACCAAAAAATCAACCACATCTTTAAGGGTTATGAGTTGGAATGTAGAACATTTTAAAATAGCAGAGCATAAAACGCATCCAGAAAAGAAAGCACAAATGCTGGCACTTATAAAAAATTATAATCCGGATGTAGCCTGCTTTCAAGAAATGGTGGCCAGCGATAAAAACCCTACAGCAATTAACAATCTGGAAGGTATAATGAAAGAACTGCAAATGCCTTATTATTATTACAGCTATAATAATAAGCTGGATTATGATGGCGACCACAGGTTTGGTATTATCATACTATCAAAACTTCCGTTGGTAAATAAAATGACGGTAAGTTATAGCCCGAATGATTATAACTCCATTTTTCAGTATGCCGATGTAGTAAAGGGGACAGATACTTTTAGGGTATTTAATGTTCACCTACAGTCTATGAAGTTTAGCAACGAAAACAGGCAATACCTCGAAGACCCGGAAATGGATAATGAAGTAGATATTAAAAAATCTATCAATATTGTTGGTAAGTTAAAGATGGGATTGCAGAAAAGAAAAATACAGAGCGAGCGCATAAAAAAAGAAGTTAACCAAAGTAGTTATCCTGTAATTGTGTGCGGTGATTTTAATGATGTGCCTAACAGTTATGCATATAAAACCATTGGCAAAGGCTTGCAAAATGCCTTTGCACAAAAAGGTGCGGGAATTGGTCGTACTTATTCGCATATGTCGCCAACACTTAGGATTGATAATATTTTTGTAGATAAAAGATTTATTATAGAACAGTTTGTAAGGGTAAATAAAAAACTAAGCGATCACTATCCCATCGTTACTGACTTATATTACAATAAACCTTAACTTTGCTATATGCAACTGCAATTTTTTTATACCGCTCATTTTTCTACATGTTGTTGCCATTGCGGCATAGCTTAATATCTTTGTGCTTTAAAAAGCAACTAAAATAATTTTACACTTACATTTATTGGCGATAGTAGTACCTGAGTACAAGGGAGTGACACAAGGATGTTGCCAGAAGGTATAAGCCTGATAAACAAAAAATAAAAAATGTCATTTAAAGTATATAACTCTTATACGAGACAAAAGGAAGAATTTAAATCCATCACACCGGGCCATGTGGGGATGTATGTGTGCGGACCTACTGTAAGCGGTGAAAGCCACCTGGGCCATGCAAGGCCTTACATTACTTTTGATGTGTTGTATAGATACCTTTTGCACTTAGGCAATAAAGTAAGGTATGTGCGCAATATTACCGATGCAGGACATTTTGAAGAAGAAGGCAGGGAAGCAGAAGATAAAATTTCTAAAAAAGCGGTGCTGGAAAAACTGGAGCCAATGGAGTTGGTTACAAAGTATACCAACTTGTTTCACTGGGCTATGAAACAGTTTAATACGCTTGACCCAAGTATTGAGCCTACTGCTACCGGGCATATTGTGGAGCAGATAAACATGATTGAAAAAATTATTGAGCAAGGCTATGCGTATGTGGTAAATGGATCGGTATATTTTGATGTTAAAAAATATGCTGCCAGCCATGATTATGGCAAGCTTAGTGGCCGTGTAATTGAAGATTTGATGGAGACAACCAGGGAGTTGGATGGACAGGAAGAAAAAAGAGACCGTGCAGATTTTGCCTTGTGGAAACACGCTGCACCGGAGCATATAATGCGTTGGAAAAGTCCGTGGGGCGAGGGTTTTCCGGGTTGGCATATTGAATGCTCTGCTATGGCAACAAAATATTTAGGTACCGAATTTGATATTCATGGCGGCGGTATGGACCTTCAGTTTCCGCACCACGAAAGTGAGATTGCACAAAGCACCATTTGCAACCATCAGGCACCTGTGCGTTACTGGATGCACAACAATATGATTACCATCAATGGTAAAAAGATGGGCAAGAGCTACAACAATGTAATAAAGTTGACAGAATTGTTTAGCGGCAATCATCCTTTGTTGAGTCAGGCGTTTCATCCAATGACGGTGCGCTTTTTTATATTGCAAAGCCATTATCGTAGCACCTTGGATTTTAGTAACGACGCATTGGCTGCAAGCGAGAAAGCCCTAAAGCGTTTGTGGGAAGCGTATGAAATATTACAAAAGTTAGAACCTGTTAATATCAATGATGATGAATTGGATATAGAATTGGATGAAAAGATTGTAAAATGGGTAAACGAGTTTAAAACCTTTATGGAAGATGATTTGAGTACCCCAAAAGTATTGGCTAATATGTTTGAAATGGCACCCATTATTAATTCTATGAAAGATGGGATAATTAAAACGAGTGCCATAAAAACTTCTACATTGTTGCTGATGCAGGAGCAGTTTAAAATTTATCTGGAAGATATAATGGGCTTGCAGGCCGTATCTGCCAATAACAATGAAACTTTTAATGCTGTAATGCAATTGCTGATAGAGATAAGGAAAGAAGCAAAAGGTAAAAAGGATTTTGTTACGTCAGATAAAATAAGAAATCAACTAGCATTGGCAGGTGTTTTAATAAAAGACGAAAAAGGTGGAGACATGAGCTGGAGTGTAGAGTAGTATTATATATTAACCGTTAAATATTTGCTTAATAATAAAATATAATGGGCCAAAATATCGAATGATTTTTTGAGCCCATTTTTAATTTTTATATGCCACACATTATTCATCTTTCAAAAGATAAAAAGCTAGCAAAAATTATTGCCTCCCAGCAAAAATATGAATTGCAAAAGCGCAATCAGGTACACTTGCACTTATGCTCTTCTATTATGAGCCAGCAGTTGAGTACCAAAGTGGCCGAAGTAATCTATAACAGGTTTCTTGCTTTGTTAAATAAAAAAAATCCTTTGCCAAAAGATATTATTTCCATCCCTTTTGAAAAATTAAGAGGCATTGGGCTTAGCAATGCAAAGGCAAACTATGTTTTAAATGTTTGCAACTTTTTTATCGAAAACAAAATAACCGATACTCGCCTTCATAAAATGAAGGATGCTGAATTGATTGATTTTTTAGTACAAATAAAAGGAGTAGGCCGCTGGACGGTGGAAATGATATTAATGTCAACCCTTGGCAGGGAAGATATTTTTGCAGTGGACGACCTGGGTATTCAGCAGTCGATGGCTAAGCTGTATAAAATTGATATGACGGATAAAAAAGCAATGAAACAAAAAATGATTAGCATTTCCAATAAATGGAGCCCCTACCGCACTTATGCCTGCAAGTATTTATGGGGGTGGAAAGACGGAGAATAATTGGTTTTCAGCTTTAATAAGCATTAGCTATCTGCCGCTCCTAAATAGCAGGAGGAGAAAGAAGCAGTAAAATTTTTTCAAGATATTGCTGGTCTGTTATATCAAATTGGTTTAGCTCATTACTGTCAACATCCAGCACAGCCCAAACCTGGTTGTTACTAATTAATGGAATTACAATTTCAGATTTAGATAAACTGCTACAAGCAATATGTCCCGGAAACTTTTCTACATCCGCAACTATTAATGTTTTTGCTTGAGCCCAACTAGTTCCGCACACGCCCCTGTTTTTTTTAATACGGGTACAAGCAACTGGTCCCTGAAAAGGGCCTAATACCAACTCCTCATTTTTTACCAGATAAAAACCTACCCAAAGCCAGCCAAACTGCTCTTTTAAAGCAGCGCAAATATTGGCCATATTAGCAATCAGGTCTGTTTCGCTTTCTAATAAACCTTTTATTTGCGGTAGCAATGCCTCGTATTGCTCTTTTCTGGAGCCTTGTATTATGTTTAAATCTTCCGCCATTATGCAAAGATAATAAGTACAGCCAGCACTTTAAACGGCATTAACAATAGGCATTATCAGGTTGGGTTCAAAGCCTTTTTGCATTAGGTAGTTTCTGAGTTTTGTGCGTTTAGTAAAAATATTCTTTTCGCTTTTTAAAGAAGCTAGTTTTAAAGAAGCCAATTTATGCAGAGTGGCTTCATATTCGTTGTTGTCAATAACATCCAAGGCCTTTTTTATACAATATATACTTACTTTTTTTTGCTGTAGTTCATATTTTATCTTCACCTTGCCCCAATCTTTCATCCTAAATTTACCACCGGCAAATGCAATGGCATATCGCTCCTCATTCAGGTAGCCCTCTTCTATTAATTGGCTTAGCAAAGTTTCTACTTCGTTTTTATACAAACCAAAGCTGTAAAGCTTATCTCGTGCTTCTGTATGGCTACGCTCTTGATAAGCACAGTAATACTTTATTTTTTGCCAGGCTTTTTCGGTGCCAATATAGTTGCGAAGCATAGGGCAATTTACAGCCCCGCTGGCTAAAATACAGCCTTTGTTCACATATTTTCAAGAGGTTTTCTTTGCAATTTCAAAAAATACTATCTTGTCCCTTTAACAAAGATTATCTTTGATATTCAATTTTTACGATTTATGAAGTTTATTGTTTCTTCTTCAGCCTTGCTGAAACAACTACAACAAATTAGTGGGGTTATTAATGCCAATACTGTATTGCCTATATTGGAAGATTTTTTGTTTGAAATAGAAAAGAACAAGCTAACCGTAGTAGCAACCGATTTAGAAACGGTGGCAAAAATCCATATGGATATTGAAGCAAAAGATAGCGGCAAGGTTTGCATTCCGGCAAAAATTCTGTTAGACTCATTAAAGAACATACCTGAACAACCACTTACATTTAATATTGATAAAAATTTTGGGGTAGAAATTACCAGTGATAATGGTAAGTATAAAGTGATGGGCGAAAACCCCGATAATTTCCCCAAAGAACCATCTGCAGATGATGCCAATAGTTTTACAATGACATCTACAGCACTGGTAACAGCCATTAATAAAGCAATTTTTGCAGTAAGCAACGATGATTTGCGCCCGGCAATGACAGGTGTTTATTTTGAATTGGATAAAAAAGGAATTAGTTTTGTTGCAACCGATGCACATAGGCTGGTAAAATATACCAGAACAGATGTAAGCTGTCCACAAAAGGATTCTTTTATTGTGCCTAAAAAACCTTTGCAACTATTAAAAACTGCATTGCCAGATAATGAAGATGTGCTGGAAATTTCTTACAACAGTAACCATCTTTTTGTAAAACATGGTGGCACAGAGTTGGTTTGCCGCCTGATTGATGCACGTTTCCCTGACTATAAAGTGGTGATTCCGGTAGATAATCCTTATAAGATGACAGTAAATCGTACTGCATTTCAAAATGCACTTCGTCGTGTAAGTGTGTTTAGTAACAAAAGTACCAACCAGGTTGCATTAAGCATTAGCGGAAGCGAGTTGCAATTGGCTTCGCAAGACGTTGACTTTAGTTTTGAAGGTAACGAACGCATGGTCTGCCAGTACGATGGCGAAGATTTGCAAATAGCTTTTAATGCAAAGTTTTTAATTGAAATGCTCAATGGGGCCGATACCGAAGATATAAATATGGAATTGAGTACAGCAACAAAAGCAGGTATTATTAAACCAACAGAAAACGAAGAAGGCGAAGAGTTGCTAATGTTGGTAATGCCATTGATGTTGAATAATTAATTAAATTTTATTACTCAAAAACGCTTTCTCTAAAACGAAAGCGTTTTTTTATTTAATAAACCTATGCCCAATCAGTTTATACAAATTGCTGCTTACGATAATTTTATGCTCGCCAATATGACGCTTGGCTTGCTGCAGGATAATTATATCAACTGCCATCTTAAAGATGAACATATTGTTACCATAGATCCTTTGCTAAACAATGCTGTTGGCGGCATAAAACTAATGGTGGCGGAAGAGCAGGTTGAAAGAGCAAAAGAATTAATTGCAGAAGCAGAAAGAATATATTTATCAGAAAAAATTTGCCCAAAATGCAAATCTGCTTCCATAGTTTTGGAAGAAAAAATAAATAATCCCGATAGTTTTTGGGGGAAGTTAAAAAACATTATTGCTTATGGTCAGGAATCTACCTATAGTAAACAATACAGGTGCAATCAGTGTGGCACATTGTACAATGAGCTACCAGTAAACCTTGCAGAATAATAAGAAAGCGATGATAAAAATTGCAATGATACCCGCCAGATATGCCGCTACAAGGTTTCCTTATAAACTAATGCAGCCGCTTGGCAATAAAACAGTAATACGGCAAACCTATGACAATACGGTTGCAACTTCACTATTTGATGAAGTATATGTAGTAACCGACCATGATATTATCTATAACGAAATTGTAAACAATGGCGGCAAAGCCATTATGAGCAAAAGGGAACATGAAAGTGGCAGCGACCGTATTGCAGAGGCAGTAGCAACAATGGATGCAGATGTAGTGTTGAATGTGCAGGGAGATGAACCTTTTGTAAAAAAAGAACCCTTGCGGTTATTGCTGGAGGCCTTTAAAGACGAAAGGGTACAAGTAGGATCTTTAATGAAAAAATTTACAGATGTTTCACTTATCAGCAATCCTAACTATGTAAAAGTGGTGGTAGATAAAAATAATGATTCGCTTCTGTTTAGTCGGTCTGTAATCCCCTTTAAAAGAGATGAAAATATTGCCATTAATTATTATGAGCACATTGGTGTATATGCGTTTAGAAAGAATATTTTATTACAGTTTACCCAATGGCCTGCAGCAGTTATTGAGCAAGCCGAAAAGCTGGAACAATTACGATACCTCGAAAATGGCATACGGATAAGAATGATAGAAACAAATGAAGTGAGTGTAAAAATAGATGTGCCGGAAGATTTACCTTTGGCAGAAAATTATCTTAAAAGTATTGGACAGTAGTATGAAGAATTTATTTGAAACGGAAACTTACAGTGAAGTATTAGAAAGAATGGAAGCCCTAAGTCACCACTCACAACGACAGTGGGGTAAAATGGAAGTGGCACAAATGCTAGCACATTGTCAGCAGGCATTTAAAATACCATTAAGTGAAAAACCAATAAAAAGAAGCATACCGGGATTGCTTATTGGCTGGGTTTTTAAGGAACAGTTATATAATGATAAACCCTGGAAACAAAACTTACCTACAGCACCTAATTTTGTAATTAAAGATAAAAGGATGTTTGATGCAGAAAAGGCCGGATTGATACAAATGATTTGTGACTTTTATACAAAAGGCCCCGATAATGTTGGCAAACATCCACACCCAATGTTTGGAACTTTTACTAAGGAACAATGGGGAATGAGTATGTACAAACATTTAGATCATCACTTGAGGCAGTTTGGGGCGTAGTAAATTATCAACTTAAAAAGTTAAAACTAAAAAGGGAGATTCTGTTATAGAGCTCCCTTTTTACTTAATCGCTTAGCAGCTTCTGCAAGTGTTTCTTCTTTTTTAGCAATGCAAAAACGTAATACCTTATTTTCTTCTTTATTTTTATAAAATGCTGAAACAGGTATGGTAGCTACACCGTATTCTTTTGTAAGCCGAATGGCCAAATCTTTTTCTGTTTCATTACTCCAACCATCGTAACTATATAATTGAAAATAGCTTCCATAACTGGGTAATGGTTTAAAAGGAGAGCTTTTCATTGCCTGTATAAAAAAATCTCTTTTATTGCTGATAAGTTTTCCCAGTTGTAAGTATTCGTTTTCATTTTGCAAAAAAGTTGCTAGAGCATATTGAATAGGGCTATTGCTTGTGAAGCAATTAAACTGGTGTACTTTTCTAAATTCCACAGTTAGTGCAGGTGGAGCAATACAATACCCCATTTTCCAGCCGGTACAGTGATAGGTTTTTCCAAAAGAAAAGCATACAAAGCTTCTTTTATATAATTCCGGAAATTGTAAAACAGAAATATGCTTTTTATCATCAAAAACTAAGTGTTCATAAACCTCATCACTTATCACAAATATGTTTGTATCTACTGTAAGGTTTGTTAACTCAAGCATATCCGTTTCACTTAACAAAGAACCGGTTGGGTTGTGCGGGCTATTAATGATTATGGCTTTTGTTTTAGAATTAATTTTTTGCTTTACCTCATCCCAATCAATATGATAATCCGGAAATTTTAAGCTGATAGGAACTGCAATAGCACCATTTATTTCAATATTGGGTATATAGCTATCGTAAGCCGGCTCAAAAATGATTACCTCATCCCCTTTATTTAAGATGGTAGTTAAAGCGGTATAAATAGCATAAGTACCACCGGGAGTTACCGTTATTTCATCATTGGCGTTTATATTATTATTGTATAGCTTTTTCACTTTTGCTGCTAGTTGCTCTCTTAGGGCTGGTAGCCCATTCATGTGTACATACTGGTTGTAACCTTTCTGCATTGCTTCATTAACCAGGCTGGTTAATGTTTCGCTCATGAAAAAATCGGGGAAACCCTGGCCAAGGTTTATAGCATTGTGTTGCTGTGCCAGTACACTCATTTCTGTGAATATGGTGGTGCCTACATTTGGGAGTTTGCTTTGTATAATCATTTGTATAAAAATAAAAAAGCCATTTGACAAAAATCATTTCCCCATAGGTACTATTGACAATTGGCAAACGACTTATAGATAAGTTATCAGTTATAAATATTTATCTCCTTTGCTTCTCTTTATTTCCGCCACATATTCCTTTATCTCCTGCTCTTTTTCTTTTTTACAAATAAGCAATACATCTGTTGTATCTACCACAATATAATCTTCTAAACCCTGCAGTACAATCAACTTGTTGTTATCTGCATGAACCATATTGTGGGTAGAATCAAACACTATTACATTGTTGCCAGCAACTGCATTTTCTAAATAATCTTTTTCAATGGTGTCGTAAGCACTTTTCCATGTACCTAAATCGCTCCAGCCAAATGATGCCGGAATAACATACACATTATCTGCCTTTTCCATAATGCCATAATCAATAGAGATGTTTACGCATTGTGGATAGATGCGTTCAATAGCTTCTTCTTCTTTATCTGTATTAAAATTATTTTTTTCGGCATCAAATACTTCATGTATTTCAGGAAGTAATAACTCAAATGCTTTTATAATATTTTTTACTTCCCAAACAAATATGCCTGCGTTCCATAAAAAATCACCACTAGCTATAAAAGTTTTTGCTAATTCCAGGTCTGGCTTTTCGGTAAAAGTTTTTACTTTATAAACATTTTCGCTTACAGCAAATTGCTCAAACTGAATGTAGCCATACCCAGTATTTGGATGATTAGGTTTTATTCCCAATGTAACCAATGCCTTAATATTAGATGTAAACTCTAATGCATCCAAAGAGATTTTCTTAAATGCTTCCGGTTCCAATATTAAATGATCTGCAGGAGCGCAAATTAGATTTGCATTGGGGTTTAACTGCTGTAGCTTGTATGAAATATATGCTACGCATGGGGCAGTATTTTTTCTGGAAGGCTCGCACAAAATATTTTCAATCTTTAATTCTGGCAATTGCTCTTGCACAATTTCTTTGTATTGTACAGAGGTAACCACATAAATATTCTCAACCGGAATAAATTGAGCAAATCGGGTAAAGGTAGATTGAATAAGCGTTTGCCCCGTGTTCAATATGTCTAAAAATTGTTTTGGAAAATCGGTACGACTCATTGGCCAAAACCTACTACCAATGCCACCTGCCATAATTGCCACATAATGATTCTTATTCATGCTATGTTAGGGTTAAAAACTTCTCTTAAATAATTCCTTCTCTTACCAACTCTTGCAAGTGAAGGATACCTGCATATTTTCCATTTTCAACAGCAACCAACTGGTTGATATTGTACTCACGCATTTTTTCCAGCGCTGTAACTGCCAATGCATTGCTTTCAATTGTTTTTGGGTTTCTTCCCATAATGTCCTCTGCTCTTAATGATGCAAAAGAATCATATTTTTCCAGCATACGTCGTATATCGCCATCGGTAATAATGCCAGCAATATTTTCGGCTTTGTCCAATACAACTACTGCACCCAACCTCTTTTGGGTAATTTCCATAATGGTTTCTTTAATGTTAGCATCAATACTTACAAAGGGTCTTTCATTTGCCTGTACCAACTCGTTTACTCTCAAGTATAGTTTTTTACCTAAAGTGCCTCCGGGATGGTACCTTGCAAAATCTGTAGGCTTAAACTCTTTACTCTCCATAAGGCAAACCGCCAAAGCATCTCCCATTACCATTTGAGCAGTAGTGCTAGTGGTTGGAGCCAGGTTATTAGGACATGCCTCTTGTGCAACTGTTGTATTAATAATAATATCGCAATTTTTTGCAAGATAGCCTTGCAGATTTCCTACCATTCCTACTACAGTATTTCCAAAACTTTTTACCAGTGGTACTAGTACTTTAATTTCAGGGCTATCACCACTTTTACTTATAACCATCACTATATCATCTGGTTGCACCATACCCAAGTCGCCATGTATAGCATCCGCTGCATGCATAAAAAGTGCTGGAGTACCGGTACTATTCATAGTGGCTACAATTTTTTGGGCCACAATAGCACTTTTGCCAATACCGGTTACTACCAAACGCCCTTTACTGTTTGCAATTTTATGTACGGCCTTTTCAAAATCGGCATTTATGTAGGCCTTCATATTTGCAATGGATGAAGATTGCAAATCTATACTGCGTAAAGCACTATTTGTGATGGAATATTCGCTCATATTATGCAGTTGCAAGCTACTTGAATTAGCCGAGAAAATGAAACCTGCCGTCAGAATTGACGGGTTGTTTTACCTTTTTTAAAAAACCATTTTTTTGTAAGATTAATTCAGTATCTTAAAAGGTGAAACAAGCAAAACGATTTGTTAATAGAGGCAGAATGATTTGAAAGAGAAGCAGCTTTGAGCTAACTTTGTCGCCCTTTAAAAACAACCGTCCTACTAAAACAATCCAATATCATTAACGAGAGAGTGAATTAATATGGCTACTACAAAAACAGCGAAAGCAACATCAAAAAAAATAGTGACGGCTACGGTTTCTACCAAAACCTTAGCTACAAAAAACACTTCAAAAAAACCTGCTGTTCAACTACCTAATCTTACACAGGCACTAAGCGATCATTTTGGCTTTGATGGTTTTAAAGGTCCACAGGAAAAAATTATAGAATCGTTGCTTTCCGGCAAAGATACATTTGTGATAATGCCTACAGGCGGTGGTAAAAGTTTGTGTTACCAATTGCCCGCAGTAATGAGCGAAGGTGTTGCTATTGTGGTTTCGCCGCTGATAGCTTTAATGAAAAACCAGGTTGATTTGGTAAGAAGTTATAGCAGTAAAGATGATGTTGCCCATTTTTTAAACAGCACACTCAATAAAGGCCAACAAAAAATTGTAAAAGATGATTTATTGAGCGGCCGTACTAAAATGCTGTATGTAGCCCCGGAAACATTAACCAAAGAAGAAAACATAGATTTTTTTAAAGACCTGAATATTTCTTTTTTTGCGGTGGACGAGGCTCACTGTATTTCTGAGTGGGGGCACGATTTTAGACCAGAATACCGTAGGCTGAAAGAAATGATGGAAATGATAAATGAGAATGCTCCTGTAATAGCACTTACCGCAACAGCCACTCCAAAAGTGCAAAGTGATATAGTAAAAAACTTAGGTTTACGAGAACCCAATATTTTTATTTCATCATTTAACAGGCCCAACCTTAGCTACGAAATACAGCCAAAAATAAATCTGGATCAAACTAATAAAAGTATAGTAAGATTTATACAGTTGCACAAAGGTAAAAGCGGCATTATTTATACGCTTAATCGAAAAACAACCGAAGAATTGGCGGCTATGCTCAATGCTAATGGTATTAGCGCAGTTGCGTATCATGCAGGGTTAGATGCAAAATTGCGTGCAAAAAGGCAAGATCAGTTTTTAAATGAAGATGTGCATGTAATTGTTGCTACCATTGCTTTTGGTATGGGTATAGATAAGCCGGATGTTCGTTTTGTAATTCATTATAATATTCCAAAATCAATAGAAAATTATTACCAGGAAACCGGTAGAGCAGGCAGGGATGGAATGGAAGGAAAATGTGTGTTGTATTATTCTCACAAAGATGTGAACAAGCTAGAACACTTGATGAGAGATAAACCTTTGAGTGAAAGAGAGGTTGGCGCACAGTTGATAAATGAAACCGTATCTTATGCGGAAAGCAGCATTTGCCGTCGCAAGACATTGCTGTTTTATTTTGGAGAAGATTTTGACGACAGTAAAAGCTGCGGCCACTGCGATAATTGTCTTAACCCTAAGGAAAAAATTGAAGCTAAGGCAGAAGCTGTTATTGTACTTAAAGTAATTAAAGCTTTGGGAGAGCACTTTACCATAGATTATGTAACTAATATTTTATTAGGAAAAGCTACTACACAGGTAACTATGTTTCGTCACGAACAGTTACCTGTATTTGCAAGCGGTAATGATAAGGATATAAACTTTTGGAACAGCCTTATAAGGCAATTGCTATTGTTTGGCTTGCTGGAAAAAGATATTGTAGAATATGGAGTATTGAAGTTTACGAAAAAAGGCGAAGCCTTTTTGAAAAAACCAACAAGTTTTAAAATTGTATTAAATAATTTATTTGAAGATGCAAATGCTGATGATGAAGCCGGAGAGCCAGTAATAAATGGTGCCGGTGCCGCAGATGAAAAGTTGTTGGAAATGCTGAAAAATCTTCGCAAAAAAGTAGCAAAAGAAAAAAACCTGCCACCCTTTGTAATTTTTCTTGAAAGTTCGCTGGAAGATATGGCCACCATGTACCCAACCAGTATGGCTGAGCTGGAAAAAATAAGTGGTGTAAGCAAAGGAAAATCATTGCGCTATGGCAAGCCTTTTTTGGATATGATTACTGCTTATGTGGAAGAAAATGATATTGTAAGGCCCGATGATTTTGTAATGAAAAGTGTTGCCAACAGAAATAATAATAAAATTTTTATCATACAAAATGTAGATAAGAAAATTCCGCTGGAAACCATTGCAAAAAGCAAAGACTTACGCATTGATGAATTGTTGGAGGAAATGGAGACTATTGTGGCAAGTGGCACCAAGCTTAACCTCAACTATGCCATCGATGAAATGGTAGATGAATACGACCAGGAAGAAATAATAGATTATTTCAAAAGCTGCGAAACATCTTCTTTGCAGGTAGCCCAGGAAGAAATGGCGGATAGTGGTTATAATTGGGAGCAGCTAAAACTTATGCGGATTAAGTTTTTGTGCGAATACGGGAATTAATAAAATACGGTTTATTTTCTACAGTCTTCGCACAATCCGGTAACTACCATTGCTGATTGTGCGGGAGAAAAACCTTCGGGAAGTTTTACAGTAGGAACAGTTACATCGTCCAAACAAAAAGTATTATCGCAGCCGGTGCAAATGAAATGCACATGGTTATCGTGGTGATGGCCCTGCTCACAATTGTGTTTGCAAAGGGCATATAAAATTGAATTATCGGTAGTAGGAATTTGGTGAATAATACCTTTTTCTACAAATGTTTGTAAGGTGCGGTAAACTGTTACCCTGTCAAATGCAGCATCGGTATTTTTTTCAATATCGGCATGTGCCAACGCTCCTTCCGACTCAAAAAACAAGTCGAGAATTTTACGGCGGCTTTCCGTTACACTTAAGCCATTTTTTTTCAGTAAATCGTTGTAATCACTCATATCAATCGGGGTTGTTTCCAAAACTACCCAAAAATCTTTTTGGTGCTACCCTCTCTTTCAGCAGCCCTTTTATATCAATCATTAGTTTCTGTACTTCATCTTCTTTTAACCCATCATAAATACCACGAACCCTTCTGTATTTATCAACTAACGCAAAAAACTGCGAATGTATAAACTGGTCTTCAATTCTCTGTGTGCTATCAGGTTTTCCATTATCAATCATATATCCAAAGCGTGCCATATGGTACAGTTTATTTTTATCGCCGGTTAAAAACTCCCAGTTTGGGTTGTTAGCATCTACTTTTTCATCTCCCGGTTTTTCTACAATTTTATAAGAACCATCCGGTTTTTTTTCTAATGAGCCGTTAATCACCTTTCGCTCATAAGCCTTTAATATTGGTACGCTATCTACTTCGGGCATACAGGTATGCGACAAAATCATAAACCCAGTATTGGTTTTATATGCATCAAATATGCGTCGCATATTGGCGTTCATTTGTGGGCAGATGCCACGACAGGTTGTAAAAAAATATTCCGCTACATAAACCTTGCCATCAGTATTTGATTGGTTGATAATTTTGCCATCCTGGTTAGTAAAACTAAAAGCAGGCACCTCTTCAACTATTACACCCAGTTTTGATGCAGTAAAGTCATATTCTTTAAAAATAAAAAAATAAAAACCGCCTAACAGTAAGGCAAAAAACCCAAGGTAAAACCATATTTTATTCTTCATCCTGCTCTATTTTGGCTGCAAAGTTACTGCTTGAAAATCCGTTCCGAAAATTCATTTGTTAATTTTTGCAACAATAGTGCAAAAAATAGTATCTTTACACTTTAAATATGAGTTTAAAACTAAATTGGGATGGTATTGGAATTGCAACTTCTGTAATATGTGCCATCCATTGTGCATTTTTACCCTTATTAGCAAGTGTGCTTCCGGCCTTATCAGGTGTGCACAACCATATTTTTGAGTGGGGAATGATAGTATTAGCTTTTACGGTTGGTATATATTCATTAAGGCATGGATACAAAAAACACCATCAAAATAACCTGCCTTTTTACTTCTTTGGTTTAGGCTTTGCCTTGCTGATAACCAAACAGTTTTTTCATGAATACGAAATTTATTTTTTACTGCCTGCTGTAACTTTTATTGTATTGGCACATTTTAAAAATTTTAAATTTAGCCAAAGTAAAGCCTGCCATTCCGCACATCATAAGCATAATTGATTTTCTTTTACTAATTTGTAAAAAAATGAATGATGCGTTCCATTTTTATGATTCTATTAGTCTTCTTTTGTCTTTCAGCATCTGCGCAAAGTAAAGACGAGCAAATAATTTTAAATACTTTAGAAAATCAGTGCCAGGCCTGGAATAAAGGAGATATCAATACATTTATGGATGCTTATTGGCACAATGATTCATTGATGTTTATAGGCAAAAATGGTGTAACCTACGGCTGGCAGAATACGCTTAATAATTACAAAAAGGGATATCCGGATACAACAGCAATGGGTGAGTTGAACTTTACTATTTTACATATAAAAAGGCTGTCGGTTTTGTATTATTCTGTAGTTGGTAAGTGGGAGTTAAGCCGTAGCATAGGCAACCTTAGCGGTCACTTTACTTTACTGTTTAAAAAAATAGGCAAACAGTGGTTTATTATTGCCGACCATAGTAGTTAGTGGTATTTTTTCCATTTTCGAATAAGCCGGATAACCATAAAAACAAAAGCTGCTAAAGAAAGGATATAGTACAAAATATTTTTCCAGGTAGGAGTGCTATCAAAAAAAGCATAACCCCAATAAATACCAACCAAAATATTGGCAATCATCCAAAGCAGTACCAAAGCAATACTGTTTACAATTAAAATAAAAAATGCTTTTATTTCATCCTCCATTCCCATGCTGTAAAGTTATAAGATTGATTTGATGAATTATTGTATCAGCAAATTTTCAAATTCAATACTGTTGCCATTAAATACATTAAAGTCAACAAAAGCATTAATACCATTTACATGGCCAGTTTCGCTATGTTGCCAAAAATGCCAGCGGCGATTAATTCGTGGCTTATCTTGTTGTTTGTAGTGTGCAATCCACAATGGATAGCTGTCAAATTTTCCGGCTAGATTTTTTTCGTAAAAGCTCACATTTGTGTAAATGATTGGCTTTACATTATAATTTTTTTCAATTATATCAACCCATTCTTGCAATTGTTGTTGCAACAGTTCTTTTTTTACACCGTAGGTTTCTTCTATATCCAGTACTGGCGGTAAATCGCCCGATTTTAGTTTTACAGTTCTAATAAAATTCTGAGCTTGTATTTTGCCACTTTTGCCTGCAACAAAAAAATGATAAGCCCCACGGTGTAAATCCTGCTCGCCTGCATTTATCCAGTTGTGGGCAAACCGGGCATCCACACCGCTAATGCCTTCTGTTGCTTTAATAAATACAAAATCGATAGATATACCATCTATCTCCATTTCTTTTACAAGCTTCCAGCCAATATTTTTTTGATAGCGGCTTACATCAATGCCATGGATAGAATAATTAGTAGGTATAGGAATGCCAAATGCAGGATAATGTATAAAAGAAGGACGGTTAAAATACCAGCCAAAAAAAGTGCTGGTGCATATTAATGCAGCTATTGCTATTAAAATCCCAATGCGGTTTTTTGCCGATCTTTTTTTATTGCGAACCATTGATAATTTGGTAAAACTAATAGATTACCGCATTATCCTTTTCACAATTTTTTTGCCTCCGGCTTTAACAGTTACAACATATAACCCCTTTGCCCAATGGCTGTTGGTTATATTAACTAATGCTGCACCACCGGTTAAAATAATTTTTTCTTTATGCATTAATTGGCCGGCTGCATTAATAATTGTAAGTGCAGCGGCATCAGCATTAAAATCATGCAGATACATACCCATTGGCGATGCTACAGGGTTTGGATTAATTTCCACTACGCCTTCGCCAGTATTGCCAAGAGTAACTTTTTTAGTGCTGTTGTTTTTAGATATTAGCCACAGCTCAGGATCAATAATTACAGTATCGGCCACAAAACCAATATTGCTATTAATAAGCTGCCCATTGCTGGTATGGTTTACTACAATTGTTTTTTCCTGTGTAGCATTTTTAAATTTCAAAGCAACAGGCATTTCAAAAAAACTAACGGAAGGGTGAGATGTGGTTTGGTTCATTTTAATTCTTACAGCATTGCTGCCCAGTTGTGCCCATTCTATATTATAAGACGGAAAGCCTTGACCAGTGTACCATTGGTCAAAAAAACGGGTAAGATTTTTGCCGCTTGCCTGCTCCATGTGAGTTTTTAATTGCGAAGTGTTTACAAAATTATAAGCGAGTGCCGGATCGCTAGCATAGTTGTTTATTGCTGTTGAAAATACCTGTTCCCCAAGTGTCCATCGCAACATATAAAGCAAATACGATCCTTTATTGTAACTTAATCTGCTGCTGAAAATACGGCTTACATTTGCTGTGTCATCTACCTTTACGCTGCCTCCTGCCTGGGAAGTAATATTATTAATAACTGCTCTTCGGTTTATTAAAGTATTTGCAGGGTATTTGTTTTCCATATATACTGCAGCCAAATAAGTGGCAAACCCTTCATTAAGCCAAATGTCTTCCCAACTATGTGTAGTAAGTTTATCGCCAAACCATTGATGTGCCAATTCATGCGCCATTAATGATTCTCCAGGTGTTACTATAAATGTAGCTGTTTGATGCTCCATTCCTCCACCCCATCCAAATTGAACATGGCCATATTTTTCTTTTATAAAAGGGTATGCGCCATAGTTGTTATGAAAAAAAACCATAGCGTCTAAAACGTTTTGGGTATTTGCTTGAAACAATGCTAAGCTTTCTGGATAACAATGTGTTTGCATTGGTAAAGAAATGCTGCCCAATTGTACAGTATTATTAAATACTACATAGTTGGTCACTGCTATTGCAATTAAATAAGTGGCAATAGGGTATCTATGTTTCCAATGCGTAATAGTTTTATTGCCTGCCACGGCAATTTCAGATTGTAGCAATCCGTTAGAAGCGGCTTTGTAGATATTGGGATGTGTGATATAAATATCAATGGAATCAGCTTTATCGTCGAGTCCATTTTTACAAGGCCACCAGTCTCTTGCACCATAAGGTTCGCTCAAGCTCCAAATAACAGGAGTGCCGGCATGGTTGGATTGTATAAAAGAACCAAATCCAGTTTCTGCAGGTATCCCTTTATAAAAAATACTGATAGAATCTTTTGTGCCCATTGCAAGGGTTGTCCCAAAATTTACATCAACAGTGTTGCTACCCGATGTATAAGTGAGGCTGCTGTTTCGTTGCTTTATACTATCTACCACTAGTGTATTCATTAAATCGAAAGTGATAGATGAGGTAGAATTGGTAATGGTAAAATACATAGTTACCGAGCCATTTATATACCTCACAGCCGGATCAATTTCCCATTTGCATCTATAATAATGCACATCAAAGTTGTTAGAAGAAAAAGACCCGCCCCTGCTTTGCACAATGCGGCTGTGCGCTGTGGCTTCCATAGCTGCTATATCTTTTGTTGTAAAATCAACTTGAGAAAATGCTGATATGGACAATATTACAGTAAAAAGGGTAAATAATTGATACTTCATGGTTTAACAAAGAATTGGATAAATTTTGCCTGCAATATACTCGTTTTTTAAAATGTGTAGGCAATAAGACAGGCTTATTATCCGTTAGCTATTATACATTTTTACTAAACGTTCTACTATGCGTAAATATTCTTTTTGCTGCCTTTTTCTTTTATTGATAGGATGCTGTCTTAAATCGATGGCTTTTTCTGATACTGCCAAAAAGGAGTTGAATATTGAAGCAAAAAATCTTAATGCTGTAAATAATAAGTCGGCAATTGTTTTTCCTGAATTATTGGAAGAAGATGCACTCAATGCACTTTCTTACATGGAAAAATTTTCGATAAACCGCAGAGCATACCTTATGCGGATGTACAGTAAAAGCAAACGTTTTTTTCCAAAAGTGCATACTGTTTTAAAAAAGTACAATATACCTACGGAGTTTGCGGTATTGTTAGCGTTGGAAAGTGCTTTTAATGCAAATGCAGTTTCAAAAGCTGGCGCAGTGGGTTATTGGCAAATAATGGATGACGTAGCAAAAGAATATGGTTTAAAGATTGTTGAAGACCAACACAAAATAAAAACTGCAAAACCAATTGTAAAATCTACCCCGCAATCTTCTGTTAAAAAAACTGTAGTAAAAAAGAAGCCTGAAATGGATGACAGAAAAAACTTTGTAAAATCTACCCATACTGCAGCAAAATATTTAAAAGCCAGAATGAAAAATTTGGATAATAACTGGTTGTTGATTGCGGCGAGTTATAACTGGGGTGTTGGCAATGTGTGGAACGCAATGGCTGCCAGCGGTAAAAAAAAGCCAACCTACTGGGATATTGAGCACAAAATACCGGCAGAAACCAAAGCTTATGTAATGAATTTTATTACGCTTAATGTGATATTTAAAAATTACGACAAGTTTGTAAATGGAAAGCTTGATTTTAAGGCTAAACAAACAGCCAATTTATCAAAAGCGGAAAAAAGCACATTGGTAGCTACATTGTAACCATCGCACTAGTTTTACCAGTAAATTTGCGCTATGCCTGCATTTAACTGGAACGATAGTATTAACCTGGCAAGTAAGCTTACGCCTGCCAGATTTTGGAATGGGGTAAAAGTATTAAGTAGCTATTTTTTTAGTCAGGTTTCCAAAAAGCCTGTACAATGGGGGCTGCCTGTTTCTATTTCTTTTGAACCCACTACTAGTTGTAATTTACGTTGTCCGGAATGTCCCAGCGGATTAAGAGCCTTTACAAGGCCCACGGGAATGTTGCAAAATGATTTTTTTCGGCAAACCATCGATGAAATTCATAAAGAACTTTTATACCTCATCTTTTATTTTCAGGGCGAACCATACCTCAATCCTGCTTTTTTGGAAATGGTAAAATATGCATCCAAAAAAAATATATATACTGCTACTTCTACCAATGCACACTATTTAACGGACGAGAATGCACGAAAAACGGTGGAGAGCGGTTTAGACAGGCTCATTATTTCTATAGATGGAACTACACAGGAAACCTACAAGCAATACAGGATTGGTGGAAATATTGATAAGGTTTTGGAGGGTGCTAAAAACATTGTGAAGTGGAAAAAAGAACTTAACAGCAAAACCCCTTTTGTATTCTTTCAATTTTTAGTAGTAAAGCATAACGAGCATCAAATTGAAGAAATAAAACAATTGGCAAAAGAAATAGGGGTGGATGAAGTACGTTTTAAAACTGCACAGGTTTACGACTACGAAAATGATCCCAACAATTTAATCCCCACTATTGATAAGTATAGCCGATACAAAAAAAACAGTACTGGCAAATATGCTGCTAAAAACAAATTAGCCAACCGCTGCTGGAAGCTTTGGCATAGCAATGTAATTACATGGGATGGCCTAGTGGTGCCTTGCTGTTTTGATAAAGATGCCATGCACAGGCTTGGGAATCTTAAAAACCAGTCTTTTAAAACCATTTGGCAAAATGATAATTACAAACAATTTCGGTCGGAGTTGATGCAAGGCCGAAAAAATATTGACATTTGCGCTAACTGTAGCGAAGGAACTTCGGTTTGGCAATAGTTGTATCTTAGGCTATAATTAATTGTAAAAATGAACCAAAGCTCATTTAACGACCGCCTTGTACAAATTGCTCTATTAGGACTGATTGTTTTACTGGGGATGCTATTGGTGTCCAACCTCACCTCTTTTTTACCGGGACTGTTGGGCGGTGTTACATTATATATTCTTAGTCGGTCATTATACTTTAAGCTTATTTATAAACGTAAGTGGAAAAAAGGGCTTACGGCAATGCTCTTTATTTTGGTGTACATCGTATTGGTTTCTATTCCTATTTATATAAGTGTAAAACTGGTTTCCCCTAAAATAAATGAGATAGTTAGCAATCAGGATAAAATTATTAGCAGTGTAAAATTATTTTCTGACAAAATAGAAGCTTTCACCGGGTTTAAAATTTTTACAGAAGAAACAGCTCGTAATATCTCCGGAAAACTTACCGCTTATATACCAAAGTTATTAAACAGTACAGCAAGCGTGTTAACCAATCTTATTATTATGTTTTTTTTGCTTTACTATTTATTGGTAAGCGGAAAGGAAATAGAAGGGTACCTGCAGAAGATCATTCCGTTTCAGCGAAAAAATATAGATGCTTTGGCATCCGAAACCAAAACATTAATTCGTGCAAGTGGTATTGGCATCCCAATTATTTGCATTGTACAAGGTCTTACGGCTACACTTGGTTACTGGATATTTGGTGTAGAAGACTGGGCTATGTGGGGCTTTGTTACAGGGGTTTTCGCATATTTTCCCATAGTAGGAACAATGATAGTGTGGGTTCCACTGGTTGTGTATATGCTTGCTTCGGGCCACAATACAAACGCACTACTATTGGCTTTATACAGCATTATTATTACTGGCAATGTGGATTATCTTACAAGGCTGGGCCTTATGAAAAAAATGGGCGACATCCATCCCATGATAACAGTATTAGGAGTAATTGTAGGCTTAAATTTATTTGGCTTTGTAGGATTGATATTCGGCCCTTTACTAATAAGCTACTTTATTATTCTTGTAAAAATATACAATAGCGAATTTGGCAGCAAAGACGCTGTAGACAGGCAATCACAGGCATATAAATAATCTTTTAACTTTTTATCGGTTTTCAATACTAGTAGCTCTGCAGTTATTTTTTTAACTTGCAGCTCGAGCATTATGGGTATAGAGCAAGATATTAACCAACAAACTTTTAGGAACGAGTATCAAAAGGCGGCCATTAACCTCATTTATACTTTTAACTGGATGAATGAAAAGAATAAGGCAATTTTTGATGAAGAAAATATTACACCACAGCAGTTCAATATCTTACGCATTTTACGAGGAGCTAAAGTACCGCTTAGTACTTTGCAAATAAGACAAAGAATGTTGGATAAAATGAGTGATACAAGCCGCATTGTGGATCGCCTGGTTACAAAAGGATTTGTAAAGAAAAATACTTGTGTAAAAGATAAAAGATTGGTAGATGTTAGTATAACAGATAAAGGAAGAAAATTACTGGAGCGTACAGATTTAAAGCAAGATGAAATGGATGCAGTGTTGAAAAACCTATCTGAAACAGACGCAAAAACGCTCAATAGATTACTCGATAAAATTCGCCTCTAAACCATTATTATGAAGAATTTTTTTTTCGGTTTATCATTAACCGCACTTTCATTAATTACACAAGCCCAGGCGCCAAAACCGGAATTACGAGCCGTATGGATTGCAACAGTAAGTAATATTGATTTCCCCAGCAAACCAACTATTAATAGCGATATTCAAAAAGAAGAATTTATACGCATTGCCGATATGCATAAGCGCAATGGCATGAATGCTCTTGTGGTGCAGATACGTCCTGCTACCGATGCTTTGTATCCTTCGCCTTACGAGCCCTGGAGTCAGTGGCTCACCGGAAAACAAGGTCAGCCACCTGTGCCTTATTACGATCCATTACAATTTATGATTGAAGAAACTCATAAACGAGGCATGGAATTTCATGCATGGATGAATCCTTACAGGGCAGTATTCAACGTTAATGGTTCCTTTATAGCACCATCGCATATTACCAATGTACACCCAGAATGGTTTATTACTTATGGAGATAAAAAATATTTTGATCCCGGAAATAAAGATGCCCAAAAATATGTAACTGCAGTAGTAAGAGATGTAGTGAGCCGCTATAAAATTGATGCCATTCATTTCGATGATTATTTTTACCCATACCGTATTTCGGGAAAAGAATTTCCAGATTGGTCGAGTTTTAATAAATATGGAAATGGATTGGCCAAAGATGACTGGAGAAGAAGCAATACCGATTCTATTATTGTAATGCTGAGTAAGGCTATAAAAGAAGAAAATAAAAATTGCCAGTTTGGGATAAGCCCTTTTGGTGTATGGCGCAATGCAGATATAGATGCAAGAGGGAGCCTTACAAAAGCTGGCCAAACTAATTACGACGACTTGTATGCAGACATTTTATTGTGGTTGCGTAATGGATGGATAGATTATATAGCGCCCCAGCTATATTGGGAAATTGGTCATAAGCTGGCCGATTATGAAACACTTATTAACTGGTGGAACGAAAATACCTATGGCAAAAACTGCTATATAGGCCTTGGTATTTATAGGGCAGGTAGCAATGCCGCTTGGAAAGATAAAACACAGTTGCCCCGGCAAATAGAAATGCTTCGCAGCAAGCCTAATATTAATGGTATGATGTTTTTCAGCAGCAAGAGTTTTAATAATAATCCCAACGGATGGAGCGATAGCTTAAGATTGAACTACTTTAAAGAGCCTGCTCCAGCACCTTCGGCAAAGTAAGTTGAAATTATATTTTATTAAATGCTTTATAAAAATGCCTCTTTCTGAAAAAAAGAGGCATTTTTGATTGCCTTCCAATGCAATATTCTTCTTTCTTAATATTTCCCTGGCTTATACATTTAAAATCATTTAACTTTAAAAGCTCGGGGTTACTGCAAACATTCCATTTTGAATCATAAATCTATGTTATTATGTTATTCACCATAATTGTTGTTTGTATCCTAATTGTTGTTCTTGTTGTATTGGATCAAGATTTGCAAGTTTTAAAGGAAAAGAGAATGCATGATGCTATAAAGCACAGTCGCTTTATGCGTGCCGTAGATTGGATTTTTAATAATTTTTTTGAATGGAAGCGTTGGAAAAAAATATTGCCTGTTGCCTTTTCGGTGTTGTTGATAGTTTTGCTGGGAGCATTTTTAATTATAAGATATACAAAACCTGGTATTCCGCCACTTGCAAAAATCACCATTAATCACAAGGATAGCACTCTTTTTAACAGAGGAAAATATCTGGCTACTACGGTGGCAATTTGTACAGATTGCCATAGCCAAAGAGATCCCAATTATTTTTCGTGGCCGGTGGTGGAAGGTCAAGAGGGATCGGGAGGTCCATTTCTTTCCAGAAAAGCAGGTTACGATTTTCCGGGCGAATCATTTACGCCAAATATTACCCCGGCAAATATTGGCAAATGGAGTGATGCAGAGCTTTATCGCACCATCACCACCGGAATAAAACCCGATGGCAGCACCTTGTACCATGCCATGCCATTTTGGGCATTTGCCAATGCTGACCCTGAAGATATAAAGGCCATTATTGTTTATTTACGAACACTTAAGCCCATTAATAACCAGACTGCAGGAATTACAAAGGTCGATTTATTACCTTCTTTAAGGAGTAGGCTTATTTCCCGAAAAGCGGATCCCGTTTATTTAAAAAATTTGAAAACTGCTATAGACTCTGGTAAGTACCTGGTAAATATAGCATCCTGTACAGATTGCCATACCCCTAATAAATGGGCAGACTTTAAGAATGAAGACTTGTATTTAAGTGGGGGAGTTGAATTTCCTATGCCAACAGGAGGTTTTGTACATTCTGCAAATCTTACACCTGATGAAAGCGGGCTTGGAGTATGGTCTGAAGATGCTTTTCTGGCAAAATTCAAAAGCTATAGAGATAGCGGAGCAATATTTAAAGTAGAACCCAACAAACTAAACTCTATAATGCCATGGTTTGCTTACAGCAATATGACAGATCAAGATCTTAAAAGTATTTATGCCTACCTAATGTCGTTAAAGCCTGTTTACAACCCTGTAGTAAAATTTACTCTTGAAAAAATTGAAGACGAAAAGACCAGGTAAAACTCATAGCAAAAGGCATATTTCTTATTTTATAAAAATAATTATGAAGTTATCTATAATAATGATGTTATGGTGAAATCCGTTGCTTTTTTCCTTCCAGCCAATCACACTGCTCTACAGAACCTAATCTAAATTTAAACGCTACTTTGGCTGCTTTTTCCAGTCGTAACTCTTGCCGGCAAAAAAAAGATAAATTTTTTGTATAAAAATTGGGCGGAATAGCAGAAATGTTAAAAAATGTAGAATTGGTTTCTGTCTTTGTAGATAGCGATATGCTGGTAAAAGCCTTACTGGCTTTATATTTCAGGTTATTTTGCTGCCCCTCTACCTTATTTTCCACAATAATCATGCAAAAAAATAAAATTTTCAGATATTTACTTAAAATTATGCTCATTGCGTTGTAAATTTACAACTCAATTATCAATGAATTAGCCTAAAAAACCTTTTATGTCATTATCTCAAAGTTTACAACATAAATTACTTCAAAAGCTCTCGCCTCAGCAAATTCAGTTAATGAAATTGTTACAGGTACCTACGGCAATTTTGGAAGAGCGGATTAAGGAAGAAATGGAAGAGAATCCGGCTTTAGAACAGGGGGAAGAAGGCCACGACGATGAATTTGAAGCCACGGATATAGAAACCGATGAGAATAAAGAAGATTATGAAATGGATGGAAGCGAAGAAGATTATGAAAATATAGACATAAGCGATTATGTGCACGAAGGAGATGATGAAGTGGGGGATTATAAACTGAGAGATGATAACTATCCTGAACAGGACGATAATAAAGTAATTCCGCATAAGGTAGAAACCAGCTTTATTGAGCTAATGATGCAACAGCTGGGGATGCTTACAATTGACGATGAAAAGAAAAAAATTGCTGAGCAACTAATCGGAAGTCTTGATGATGATGGCTACCTCCGCAGAGAAATAGGGGCTATAATAGACGACCTTGCTTTTAGGCAAAATATAAATACGAATGAGGAAGAAGTGGGCGAATTACTTTTACAGATACAGCAGTTTGATCCGCCGGGAGTAGGTGCCCGCACTTTACAGGAATGTCTTATTCTTCAATTGGAAAGAAAATTAGACCAGGGGAGAGATGTGGAACTGGCTTTATTGGTGCTGGAAAAATACTTTGATGAGTTTACAAAAAAACATTACGAAAAAATTCAGAGAGGGTTGGGTATAGATGACGAAGAACTGAGAGAGGTGATTCAGCAAATTATTAAGCTAAATCCAAAACCTGGGGGCAATGCAGGAGATGAAAATAAAAACAATAACTATGTTATTCCCGACTTTTTTATTGTAAATAACAATGGCAGGCTTGAGTTATCACTTAATAGCAAAAATGCACCAGACCTACGCATTAGTGAAGGCTACAGAGATATGCTAAAGGATTATGACAAGGGCAGTAAAAAAGATAAACGCCAAAAAGAAGCTGTATTGTTTATCAAGCAAAAAATAGATTCGGCCAAATGGTTTATTGATGCCATTAAACAAAGGCAAAATACGCTGATGAACACCATGGAAGCTATTATGAATTATCAGAAGCAGTTCTTTTTATCGGGCGATGAAACCGACTTGCGCCCCATGATTTTAAAAGACATTGCAGAACTTACCAATTTAGATATTTCCACAGTAAGTAGGGTAGCTAATAGCAAATTTGTACAGACAGAATTTGGTACTTACCGTTTAAAATTCTTTTTTAGCGAAAGCCTGCAAACAGAAAGTGGCGAAGAAGTAAGCACAAGGGAAGTAAAGAAAATACTAACAGATCTTATTGAGGAAGAAAGTAAAAAGCACCCTTACAGCGACGAAAAACTGACCGAGATGTTACAAGAAAAAGGTTATAATATTGCACGCAGAACAGTAGCTAAATACAGGGAGCAATTAAATATTCCGGTAGCAAGGCTAAGAAAAATTTTGTAAGCACAATGGACGGAGTTGTAGATAATAATGGAAAGCATATTTCAGCTTCAAGGGAGCCAATAGCATTAAGAATTGCGGCTAATATCGTTTCATATATTTTCCATCCCATATTTATTCCATTGTATTGTGTATGGTTTATTGCATACGTTCATCCCAATTATTTTTCCGGCTTTTCAGATAATGAGAGATTGAAAACGATCCTTATAACTTTGCAAAACGCTGTATTCTATCCTTTGTTTACAGTTCTTCTTTTAAAAGGCGTTGGGTTTATAGACAGCATTTATCTCAAAACAAAAAAAGACCGTATTATTCCTTATATAGCTTGTGGAATATTTTTTTTCTGGACATTTACCGTTTTTAAAGAACAACAATTATTTCCAAGAATTTTGCCCTCTTTTTTCCTGGGAGTGTTTCTGGCTTCCAGTGCTGCTTTAATCGCAAATATTTATTTTAAAATTAGTATGCATGCTATTGGCGTTGGTGGTATGCTGGGTCTATTTTTGGTAATTTTAAATAGTAATACCATGTTGCTTACATGGCCATTGGCAGCAGCAATATTAATAGCTGGAGCGGTATGTACAGCTCGTTTCATAGTGTCCGATCACACTCCCAAAGATATTTACGCAGGAATTGCTATAGGCATCCTTATGCAAATCGTAGCCGCATTTATTATGTTATAAAATGCCTGCATCATCTTGCGAAAAGAATTTCCTAAAAGTATTGTTGAAAAAAAATGGCCAGTGATGAAAATCACCGGCCTTGCTTACCTCTGAAACCACAAGAAAAAATTTTTGGAGGCAATAGCGTATATATAACAAAATGAAATCTTGCTTTACAATTGGATAATAAAATGGATGTTAAAGTCTGTAGCGAGCTTTAAATAAGATAGTATTGGAGTGGGTGTAACCTTTGCTGGGTAGAATTCAAAAATAACACTTTTCTGTAATTTCTGTAATTTTTTTTAGGCTTTTTGTAATTCTTTTTGGGCGGCAGCCAATAATTGGGCTTTTTTTCGGTTGTACCACCACTTTGGAGCTGTCTTTTTCATAAGGGTATCAATGTTTCTCATTGCAAAAAGCTTCCATAAACCGTCTAATTTACCAGCCAATCCCTTTTGAAGAGCTCTTAAACTCATAGCAAAGCCGGCTTCAATATATTCCATATGATGCCAATATCCGGCAGGCATAAATAAAGTATCGCCATGCTCCAAAATTACCTCGTAACCCTCTGCCAGCTTAGTTGCAGGAAAAGTTTCGTAATCAAACTGTTCGTTGTAATGGGCATAATTGGCCAAGCTCAATACTTCCCATGGCTTACGATAAAGCTTATGCTGCTCTTCATGCGGAAACAGTAGCACCCTCTTTTTTCCTATAAACTGAGTATGTAGGATATGGCTCATATCAATATCAAAATGCATATGAGTAATGCTCCCTTCGCCACCTACAAACAACATGGGAAATTTTTTCACAAAACCATTCATCAGTTCATCGGGCCAGCTAAAGTCACTGGTTACTTGTGGCGCATGTTGAAATATATTAAACAAAAAGATGCGAAGATCCAATGGCCCTGCTTTTACTTTGCGCAGGTAATCGCCAAATTTCATGTAGGCATCGGCAGTATTTATGGGCGTATAGGAGTCACTTTTTACATTATTGTAAACGCCTACTTCCTTATCACCTACCATATCTATAAAATAATCCCAATTCCATTTGTTATAAGCAGGCCATTGCTTTGCAAGCCCTTTAATAACCAAAGGCTTTTTAGAATTGTAGTAATTTTTTTTAAAATCTTCCGCTGAAATAGATTCTACGGTATCTACAGGCTTTAACTGCATAGCTTACCCTTGTTTAATAAGATGCACAAAAGTAGGAATTATTCAATATCAATTATTTAATAAAAACTAATAAGCATTAGTTTTGCATAAATTTTATGGCTAAAATAAAATCTGCTTCCAACGGTTCCAAAAAAGAAGCCATTGCCCATAAGGCTGCTGCGCTTTTTAGACAAAAGGGTTTTGGTGCAAGTTCAATGCGTGAACTGGCAGAAGCATTTGGTGTGGAAGCACCCAGCCTGTATAACCATATTGGAAGCAAAAGTGAATTGTTGCAGCATATTTGTTTTAAAGTGGCAGATGCTTTTGCTGAAAATTTAAGGTTAATTGAAAAATTAGATGCTACGTCCGAAGAGAAACTGGAAAAATTCATTCGTTTTCATATACGCATTATGCAGGATGAATTTGATGAAGTATATGTTGCCAATCATGAATGGAAATTTTTGCAAGATCCCTGGCTATCCGATTTTTTATTAAGAAGAAAACAGTACGAAGGAAAATTGCTGCAATTGATAAAAGAAGGCATTTTACAAAATGCTTTTAAAAATCTACATCCGCAAGCGGCAGCACTTACCATTTTATCTGCGGTACGGGGTGTTGAATTTTGGCAAAGGCATAAAGCAGGGCTTACAGCAAAAGAGCTTGAAGAAGATATGGTTACACACCTTTTAAACGGATTAAAAAAATAATATGGCAGTTCATTTTCACCCATTGACAATTAAAAGAATAAAAAAAGAAACGCCGGAATGTGTTTCAATAAGCTTTGAAATACCGGAAAATATAGCTTCCGAGTTTTTGTATAAGGAGGGGCAGAACATTACTGTAAAAACCATTATAAATGAAACCGAAGTGAGAAGAAGCTATTCACTTTGTACAGCCCCACACGAAAATGAATTAAAGGTTGCCGTGAAAGCTGTAGATGGTGGTTTGTTTTCCTCTTATGCGCAAAGTTTAAAACCAGGAGACGTATTGGAGATATTACCTCCGGTTGGAAAATTTAACGCTAAGTTGAAAGATGATAAAGGAAATTATCTAGCTATTGCTGCCGGCAGCGGCATTACACCTATCATTTCAATAATAAAACATACCCTGCAAAGCCAGCCCCAGAGTAATTTTACATTGATATACGGAAACAAAAACCGTGGCTCTATCATCTTTTTCGAAGAACTAGAGGCATTGAAAAATAAATTCATGGAACGGTTCAACTTTATAAATATATTAAGCAGGGAACGAACCGATGCAAGTATTAATTACGGACGTATTAATAAAGAAAAATTAAAAGAACTACAACAACTTGTAGATTTTAAAAGCTTTGATAGTGCTTATCTATGCGGCCCCGAGGAAATGATATTTTCTGCATCTGCTTTTTTAGAAGAAAATGGATTGCATAAAAATAAAATTCACTTTGAATTATTTACTACGCCCGGGCTGGCTCAAAGTAGAAAGCAAACTACAGCTGTTGAAGATACTATTGGCAGCGAATCAAAAAGCAATATCACTATAAAATTAGATGGCCGCAGTTTTGATTTTGGTTTGGGCAAAAACGGACAAAGTATTTTAGATGCCGCTTTGCAACAAGGAGCCGACCTGCCTTATGCCTGCAAGGGCGGCGTATGCTGTACCTGCCGTGCTAAACTGGTAAGTGGCGAAGTGAAAATGGATGTGAACTATGCTTTGGAGCCCGAAGAAGTAGAAGCAGGGTTTATACTTACCTGTCAAAGCCATCCTGTAAGCGAAAATGTAGTGGTCGATTTTGACATAAAATAAAACAAAACAAGCCCGTTGTAAACACCGGGCATTGTTTATTTGTATGAAGAAGAAAAACTATTGTTTCACAAAGCGGGATTGAATAATAGTTTTGTTGCTTATCAGTTGCAGCATATATATGCCTGCTGGCAACTTGTTAATATGAATTGACTCGTTTTGTTGTTGAATTATTCCTTGCATGATTACTGCTCCTTTTGCATCTACAATCCTTATCTGGTCATTTGCTTTTGCTTGGGGGATAACAATGCTTTCCGCTGCCGGATTTGGCCAAATGGATAGAGAAATAATACCATCAAAATAGATTTGTTTGATACCACTATATTTAAAACTACCGTCTGCATTAATCATTTTTAGGCGGTAATAATTATAACCCTTATCCGGATGAACATCGATAATGTTATAATTGTTTGCGTTGTTATTTGAAGCAGTTTTGCTGCCTAGTATTGTAAAGCCTCTTCCATCTGTACTTTTCTCCACCTCGTAACTAGCCATATTTATTTCATTGATAGTTTGCCAATGCAACACTACAGCTTTGGATTGCTTATATGCCGAAAAATCTACCAGACTTACCGGTAATGTTGCATAATTGTTATTGGCAAAGTAAAAAGTAGAAAAGGAGCTGACACTTACCGCCATCACATATCCATACTCATAATTGCTTGCAATAGTGGCAAGTTTAACGGCCGGATTATTAACAGCAGCATCACAGGTTTCATTATTTTTAAAAACAGCAACATCGGTGATGGAATTAATGCCAGATGGTACGCCGATCGAATTAACTGCATTTTTTAGCGAATCGTACTCACTTTTTTTAATGTAAAGCATCAGGTCCACATTACCTGTAATCGTTGTATTTTGTACAGTAACGGTAATATTTCTATCCATGTATAATCTGTGTTGCCCATCTTCTCGTACAGAAGCCTTGTTTATATAGGTATTTGCATTTACATTGCCCAAATTATTTCCGTTTGCTTTTATCTCTGCTACCACATCACCATCTGTATTTAATATTGGAACCCATTTATTATTGTTAGTTGCGTTGATATTAATAGCTGGATAGGTTTCACAGCTATTGGCTATGCCATTGGCTATAAAAGCCGGCAATACCGTAAGGCCGTTATGTGTTGTGGGTAGATTGTAATTATTAGTCGGCGTATAGGTTGACCTTGTCGTAACCGTGTTGGTGGTAGGATCCAATTGTATTACCCGTACATTATCAAACTCTCTTACAACGGCATAGAGATAACTTCCATTTGCTGTTAAGCCTCCTGTTGGGTCGTAACCATTTCCTCCAGTGTTGGTATTAAAGTGATATATAGTTGTTAGTGTATTGGTAGCAGGGTCAAATTGCAAGATACTGCCCCTTCCATTGGTACCTCCGTTATTAGCCAGCATATACAATTTATTGTTATAAAGAGTGGGAGCATTGGATACGGTTATGCCACCTGCTGCGGAAAAAGCTGCCACGATTGAAGCCGTGTTGACAACAGGATCGTACATGAGTACTCCTCCGTAATTATTGGCGCCGCCACCTTGCGTAGTGCCGTATAGTTTACTGTTAAAAACAGTAAAAGCCCCAGAGGGTTTATTGCTACCGATACTTTGCACATCCAATAATTTACTTAACACAGTTGTTGAAGGATCGTAGGAATAGATGATGCCTGCATTGCCGGCACCATTTGCATTTGTCATACCATACAGTTTGTTATTATAAACCACTGGTTCACCAACAGGATAAGAACCGGCTATAGGTTGCATGTCTTTTTTGGTGTAACTCTCTGTTAGAGGATCATATTCATACAAAAGTCCAATATCGCTTATTCCTCCGAAACTTGTGGTACCGTACAATTTCCCATTATAAGCAATGGGGGCAGATTCTGGTGCCCTGCCATTGGCAGCATTGTTTACATTATTAAATAAAATTTTTCTGGAATATACGGAGCTTGAAGGGTCGTAAGACCAAAGGCAGCCGTAAGCAGTACCAAAAATTTCCTGCGGCCCCTTGTAGCAAATGCCGTAAAGTTTTCCATTGAGCAAAACAGGCTTGCCCAAAGGTATTCGTCCATTTTCTGCCGCATTGAATGTTTTCTTTTTGGTGACGGTGTTGCTAACATAATCGTATTCAAACAGGTTGCCTTGGTTTACAAATCCTCCATCGTAACTTACTGCATAAAATTTTGAACCTGCCAAAGTGAATGCGCTGCTTGGCCTAACTACATTGTCGAAGTTATCAGGCAACAAATCATATTTTTTTACAATGGTTGATGGGCTGGCTGGATCCCATTCAAATACGGTACCTGTACCATTAACACCTCCGGCATTGCATAAACCCAAAAATTTTGAACCGTTTGCCACCAACTTGCCAAGTGGATTGCCGCCAATTGGTGTATAATTAAAATCAGCCAGTTTGGTAAATATATTTCCAACAGGATTTAGCTCAAACAAGGTTCCCCGGGTAGTGGCACCACCGCCGTTCATACACCCGTATAGTTTATTGTTCAACACAATCATTTCATTGTTATTAACTAAACCACCGCTGGCCGCATCCAACTGTTTAATGATGGTAGTATTCGAACCAAAAGGCTGTGAAGGGTCTATTACAAACAAAACACCATACCCATTAAGGCCTCCTTGATGCGAAATACAGTACAACTTATTATTGTAAACAGTTACGTTGTTATAAAATTCCCTACCAATGGCAGTAGCACCACTACCATCAAGGTCTACAAGTTTCGTGTACACATTGGTGGCCGGATCCCATTCAAATACAGTACCAGCACTATACGCTCCACCAGCCGAAGTAGTACCATACATTTTACCATTCATTAACCGCAGCGAATTTTGCGGTTGCCCACCATTTGCAGTTATCAAATCATATTTTTTGGTAAAGACATTGGTGGCCGGATCCCATTCAAAAATTACACCGGCACCATTTGCACCGTAGCTGGTAGCAAGGCCATAAAATTTATTATTATACAACAGCAAAGAACCTTTGGGGCTGCCACCTGTAGAAGAAAGCGTTGGACCAAAATCAAATTTTTTGGTATATACATTGGTTGTGGGGTCGTATTCAAAAATGGTTCCGTAGTTATTTGCACCGCCAGAGATAGTGGTACCATACAGTTTTCCACTATAAGCCGCCATTTCTAGGTTGCCTGGATTGGCTCCAAAAGTGCTTACCGGAAAATTATAACTCACCTGTAAATTTTGGCCGGTGCTATCAGTATTGAACAGAAAGCCATTAGAGCCTTGGTTGGCCTGTGGGTAGCCACCCACCAATCCATACATCTTAGAAACACCTTGAGAAAAACCCTCTGACAGTGTGAGCAACAATACAATACAGGATAAACTTTTTTTCATCTTCAAAAATTTAAAAAATTAATAAGACAGCGTTATAAAGGATATTGTATTGAGGATGTAAAATTTCATTTTTATAAAAGCAACGCAAATACATAAATTGTAGTAGTTGAATAAATAAAAAGGATGATTACTTTTATTAATAATCTTCATGCCAATAAGATGAAATGGTTTTTTCTTTTAATTTTTTATGGAAGTTTTGCCTGTCACACACAGGCGCAAACGGAAATAATTGATTCTTTAAAGCAACAAGTGCTGCTGTCATCGGGCAAAGGAGCTAAACTTATAGCCTTATTACGTTTATGCGAACAACACGCCAGCCTGCATAAAGACAGTTTATACAAGTATGCGTTAGAAGCAAGTCAACTTGCAGCGAATGAAAAAAAAGATATTTTAATGGGTAAGGCAGCCATTGCCATGGCTTACGCCTATCTTAAATTAGACAATACGGACAGTGCCTCCACCATTATTGAAACTGCACTACAAAAAAATACATTGAATAATGCTGCAACCAGGCCTTTGTATTTCGAATTGTCAGCACAAAAAGCAGATTGCTATGGCGATGCATCCAATTATAAAGAAGCACTACAACTATTATATAGCATCGTTGCAAAAGCAGAGCAATACAAAGACTCTATGGTATTGGCCAAAAATATGAATACGATTGCCGTTATCAATTATAATATGGATGATGTGCCGGATGCTTTTAATTGGTATTATAAAGGATTATCGTACACATCTGCAGATGCAAAATTTGATGCGCTAAAAGGAGCACTGTATATCAACCTTGCAGATGCCTATCGCTGGGTAGAGAAATTAGATTCTGCTGAGTACTTTATCAATATGGCAATTCCACTTTGTGAAAGGGCAGAAAACCTCTTTTATGTATCCAATGCATTAAGGGTGAAGTCGAATATTTACAAAAAACAGAAAAAATTTTTAGAAGCTGAAACCCTTATGCTCCGCTCAATTGATATTAGTGAGCGTATAAATGGAAAGCGATTATTTTCTAACGAAGGTCTGGCTTTAGCACAGTTATATCGAACAACGGGCAATAGTCAAAAAGCTATTGATATGCTCAAAGCTGCGTTGGCAGCAGATAGCATTTCTCATAAAAATAATGTGGGGAGTTATGACAGATTACGGATTGAATATTATAGTTCGCTGGCCAATTGCTATCAATCTATCGGCGATCAAAAGAATTATGCCGCTATGCTTGAATCATTGATTGCCGAAAAAGATAAATTTTATGAGGCTAATTCGGCTCAAGCCATAGCAGAATTAAAAACAAAATATGAGCTGCAAAAAAAAGAAAGCACCATCGTTAAACAGCAGCTTGCCCTTACGCAAAAAAACTACCTCTTTTATGGAACATTGCTAGCACTGGCTTTTGCTGTTATATTGGGTATATTAGTATTTAAAAATGCCCGCCGCAAACAACAACTAAAAACCGAGCAATTATTGTACGAAGAAAAAGTGGCGTCATTACATGCAATTAAAATTGCAGAGGAAAATGAAAGGAAAAGAATTGCTGCAGATTTGCACGACAACCTGGGGGCCTATGCTGCATCTATTGTTTCAAACCTCGACCAAATAGCCCTACAGCAACAGGAAACAAAATACCTGGTACCTTTTCAAGAATTGCGGAACAATTCCAAAGCAATTGTGGCACAATTGGGCGATACCATTTGGGCATTAAAAACAGATGAGCTATCATTAACTGCCATTAGCGATCGCTTAAAAATATTTATGCTGCGCTTGCAACCAAGTTATCCGGAAATTGCAATGGAAGTGCGGGAAGATATTAGTAAAAACCAGGTGTTGCCTGCCTTGCAGGCTTTTCACTTAATACGCATTTTGCAGGAAGCAATAAATAATGCACTAAAGCACAGCAAGTGTAAAAATATTGTATTAATTATTTCAGGAAACCAATCATGGAAGATTGCGGTAAATGATGATGGGATTGGGTTCGATATAAATTCCGGCAACAACAACGGATATGGCTTACATAATATGAAAAAAAGAGCAGCCGAATTTGGTTGGAATTTACAATGGCTTCCTTTGCAAAAAGGCACTTCAGTAACCATCGCCCCTACTACAAATTGATTATTGCAATTAATGGTACAATAAAAGAATTTGCATCATGCCTTTAACAGAAAAAATTTCGGTGGCACTTACGGAAGATAACCCCATCAACAGGAATACTTTTTTGCAAAAATTTGAACAACTCAAAAATTGCAGCCTATCTTTTATTGCTCGAGATGGCGATGAATGTTTAGCTACACTCAAAGGCACGCCTATCAATAAGTTGCCACAGGTAATATTTATGGATATTGAAATGCCCGGATTAGATGGCATACAAACCATTGGCATGGCCAAAGCTTTATACCCAAACATTCATTTTGTGGTATTAACGGTATTTGATGATGACGATAAAATTTTCGATGCCATTAGAGCAGGTGCTTCGGGTTATTTATTAAAGCATGAGCCTGCCGGTTTTTTAGAAGATGCCATACAAAGTGTATTAGAATATGGTGGTGCACCTATGAGCCCCGCCATTGCCAGAAAAACGCTAAAACTATTGAGTACAGCAGAAAAAACAGGTGCTTTCGAATACAATAACAAGCAGCACTTGCCCGATATGATTACCAGCAGGGAAGAAGAAATTTTGCAGCATATGGTAAATGGCTGGGATTCAAAAAAAATTGCTTCTATTTTAAATATTAGTGTGCTTACCGTTCGAAAACATATTGCCAATATTTATGAAAAGCTTCATGTACAATCGAGGGCCGAAATTATACATATGGCACATCAAAATAAATGGTTTAAATAATTTTCTTTAAAAATTGCACAAGCATAAAGCCCGGCGATTTTGCATTGCCGGGCTTTAGTCATCTGAATATTAATAACTGCACAATGAAACTAAAACTGATCTATATTTTGCCATGGAATAGATGTGTCAAAGGCGACATAATTAATCACATCTATAAAAGAATATAAACTATTGTTTGGGTTTGGCTGTAGTCGACTATTGGCCAGTGCGGCAATACAAGTACCATTTGCATTTCTGTACAGGATACCGAAAGTGCCCGGTAGGCTTCCCCACCAAAACCATTCGCCAGCTTCTATTACCCAGCCACAACCAAAGTGAAAACCAAAGCCAATACTATTGGGCGTTGTGGTTGCCATTGTTTGCAAGGTTTGTCCGTTTAAAATATCGGGTCTTGTAGAAGAACTATCTACCGCTGTAGCAAAACGAAGCAGGTCTGTAGCCGTTCCCATCCAGCCCATAGCGCCATCACCTCTTGGCAAGTTCATTTTACCATACTCCCAGCTTGCATCTCCACCCTGCCCATAATATTTGGCCTCATCTGTTTTTCTTTCTGCCAATGTATTCGCAGCTATTACAGTTTGAGTAGCACCCACCGGATTTAGAATTTCATCTTTTACAAACTGTTCATAGGTTTTACCACTTACTTTTTCAACAATACGGGCAAGTACCATATAATTAAAATTGCTATAGTTGAAAACCGAACCGGGTGCTGCAGCCAATGGAATATTATTGAGTGTATGGTTAAATACTTGTGAACTTGTCCAGGTATAATCTAAAAAAGCAGGGTCATTACTTGCATTGCCCCAGCCACCACTGGTGTGGTGTAATAAGTCGCTCACTGTTACGGCCTGAACATTGGCAGAATAAGGAGCAGTACCGTAGGTTGTTCCTAATATTGCCCCAGTGCCAAATACTTTTTGGTTCATAGTAATACTACCACTTTGTACAAGCTTTAGTACTGCAACCGAAGTGAGTAATTTGCTAACACTTGCCATGCGGAATCTCGAATCAACGGTTGTATTAGTAGTGGCTTCCTGATCTGATTTGCCATATCCCTTCCTATAAACTAGTTTCCCATTTTTAGATATTGCCACACTCATGCCCGGCATTCCCGAAGCAGACATCCAATTGGTTATTTTGCTGTCTAATGCTGCAATATCATTTTGTGTTATCGGTGGCTCCGGATTATTGTCCTTAGAGCAGGCATTGAGTAATACAACTGAGCAGGCCAGTATTACTAGTTTCTGTAATTTCTTTTTCATAATTTTTATTTTTCTGATCGATAATAGAAAATCAGGTTTTCATAGAAAGAAGAATTTTAAAATGTACTCCCGTATTCTAGACAAAGAACATAATTCTATTTGCTTTTTCCTCTACTCCATTTGGATAAAATTGCTGTGGAAAGAGCATGGTTTAATGTTCAAAAAAAACTAACAACGTTAGTTTTTTGTGCTTTAACATTCTCAATCTTCAATCATGTGCTTACAAAACCGTAAGAGCTATCTCAATCAAAGTTGATAAGGAAATTAAAATTGAGCCAAAGGATTGTGTACCCAAGACATATCGTAAAACCAGCCTGCGGCAAATAAGCCTACATGCACATAGCGAAATTGTGAGGATGTCGCCCTAAGGCAATTGGACTACCAGATCTCCGTCTTTAAAGCGAAAAGCCATTCTTATTGCAAAAATGCAGATCTACAACAATGTATATTTATCCTCCCTTATAATAAAACTGCTAATTAAAGAATTGCTAGGTTTTTGTAGTGGCAAACAATAATGCACTATTTTTAAGCCAGTATAAAATAATAAAACATACTATGCTGCAGTATATTCCGATCTACAAAAAATGGTTTATTCTTTTAATATGCGTATGCTGTTTTCTCTCTTCAAAAGAACAAAACATTGCAGAACTGGAATTAAAATTGAAATCGACAAAAAACCTTGATTCTATAGCCAAAGTACAATCCGACTTAGGGCGGTTATTTTTTACTGAAGGTAATTTTGTAAAAGCCCAGGAATTTTTTTTTAAATCTATGCAAAATGCCGAAAAGGCAGGCAACAAGCATATCGTAACGGTTGCATATAACAATATTGCTGCTACATATCAGGAAACAGAAAACTATCCTCAGGCAATAGTATATGCCACCAAAGCTATTGAGGGAAATAAAGTTTTACATGACACTATAGGACTGGCCAATTCCTATAATACTTTAGCTACCATTTACTATATGGAAGAAAAAGATTCCCTTAGCTTACATTATAGCAACCTTTCGTTATCACAAAGATTATTGACAAAAGATTCCATTGGCATTTTTGCCGGGTATAAAAACCTTGGGGCTATACTTTTTGAAATGAAAGATACGGCACAAGGTATTTTCTACATCGAAAAAAGTCTTCGCTATATCAATAATAACGACAGCTTAAAATGGTTTTCAGGATACCTTACATTGGGTGGAGCTTATTTCTATAGCGGTAATTTAACCAAGGCAAAAAAATACCTTGATAGCAGTACTGCCTACCTGCCGCATGCAAAAGCTTTCGATAGGCTGGAAGATTACTATTATACACTTTTTCAATACTATAAAAAAACCGGCAACTTTAAACAGGCCATTTCTAACTTTGAACTTTATGGAATTTATCGGGATAGCACGGTTAACATAAAAAAAAATGAACAATTAACGGAGCTAAACATTAAATATGAAACTGAGAAAAAGGAAAACATAATTGCTCAACAGAAATATGAAATTGCCCAAAAAAAAATATGGTTGTGGGTAGCCCTTATTGGTTTTGCTTTATTATGTATTGTAGCCTATTTTATGTATAAAAACTTTGCTTACAAGCAACAAAAAAAGCAGGCGCAATTAATATTTCAACAGCAGCAAGTAGCAGCAAAGTCTCTGTTTGATGGGGAGCAGAATGAGCGTATCCGAATTGCAAGAGACTTACACGATGGCTTGGGGCAAATGCTTTCACTTGTAAAAATGAATTTATCAACACTTGATGCAAACAATAAAACAGTTCAAAAAACAATAGCCATAGCAGATAAAACCATTGAGGAAGTGCGTAATATTTCGCACAACCTTATTCCGGAAGAACTAAATTTTGGTATTTTCAGAGCAATAGAAAATCTGGCTGAAAAAATAAATGCTTCCGGCAATACCAAAATGGATGTTGATGTTTCCGAACAAATACAGGCACTTCAATTTGAAAAACAAAATGAACTATCTATATACCGGATTGTACAAGAAGTAATAAATAATATGATTAAACATGCTCATGCCAGTTTAATAAACCTCAGTATTTACCGGGTGGACAATCAAATAATTATTACTATAAGAGATAATGGTCGGGGATTAAATGCAGCGGATATTAATCAATCCAAAGGCATTGGGTGGAAAAATATCAATGCGAGGGTTCGCCTACTCGATGGAAAAATAAATGTTCAATCCGAAAAACTTTCAGGTACACAAATAGAAATAACATTACCGGCAAATGGAACAAAATAAAACGAATATTCTGCTTGCTGACGATCATCAGATGATGATTGACGGCATTAAGGATATGCTAAAAGAGGATGAAAAACTTGTAGTGGCTGCCGAAGCCAACAATGGCCAGTTGGCATATGAAATACTGGCAGCAAACCCATATAAGTTTCAGTTGTTATTAACAGATATTAGTATGCCGTTGCTTACAGGTACGGAGTTGTGTAAAATGGTTAAGAACCAGTTTCCGCATATTCAGGTACTTATATTGTCCATGTACAATAATACAACGGCTGTTAAAGAAGCCGTGTTTGCAGAAGCAGATGGCTATATTTTAAAAAATGCCGGCAGAGATGAATTACTCAGGGCCATACATCGTATTATTAATGGGGGCACTTATTTTTCGCAGGACATTGTGCCCATTATTTACAACCAATACCATAAGCAAAAAATTAAAGAAGAACAGCTTAACCTATTAACTGCTAGAGAAAAAGAAATACTTAGTCTTATTGTTAAAGAGTTTACTAGCGCAGAAATTGCAGAAAAACTTTTCATTAGTAAAAAAACGGTAGATAACCACCGGCAGCACATTTTGGAAAAAACTAATTGTAAAAGCACAATAGGGCTCGTAAAGTTTGCCATTAAGATGGGGCTTGAATAGTATAGGTATTTGTACCTATTTTATTTAGTACTTCTCTCTATTGGGAAAGCATTTTCAATAATGGAATTTTGTGTGTATATAATTTAATTAGATATACATGAAACCATTTTCTATATCGGCACTCGTATTTTTTTTCTCGGCAATATTTTACAACAGTGCATTTGCGCAAAGTATAAACATCCCCGGCCCTGCAGGAAGTAGTGTGTTTGGCACCGGCATTACCGTGTTGTCTAATGGCAACTTTGTAGTAACCGACCCTGAATTTAACGGAGGGTATGGTGCCGTATATTTATATAATGGCAGTACCCACCAGCTTATTAGTACGTTAAAAGGAGAAAATGCTAATTGTCATATCGGAAGTGGAGGCATTACAGTACTGCCCAATGGAAATTACCTGGTAAAAAGTCCTCAATGGAATGATGGTGCCACCCCTAGTTTTACAGGTGCTGTAACATGGTGTAATGCCAATACCGGAATTGCAGGTACTGTCAATATCAATAATTCTATAGTAGGTTATGGGTTTGCAGGCGAAGATGCAAGCATAACCATTCTCCGTAATGGTAATTATGTATTAAGCTGCAATACATGGGGCCCAATGTATAGCCAGGTGGGCGCAGCCACTTGGTGCAATGGAAATGGCGGCACCATAGGTGCGGTAAGCAGCAGCAATTCATTAGTCGGAAGCACTTCAAATGGCCAAGTAGCTTCAAATGGTGTTACAGCTTTAGCCAATGGCAATTATGTAGTAGCTAATAATAGCTTTGGTGGAAGCATTCAATGGTGCAATGGCAATACAGGAGCTACAGGCGTTGTAAACAGCAGCAACTCACTTATAACAAATACAGCAAATAGCCGTGTTTCTGTACTTACAAATGGCAATTATGTTGTTATTTCCGAAGCATGGAGCGATGGCATAAACCCAAATGTAGGTGCGGTTACATGGTGTGATGGTAGTATAGGAAGAACGGGCACTATCAGTACCACTAATTCTTTAACAGGCATTTGCGCACCCAATTTACAATTGGTTGGATTGTATCCATTGGCCAATGGCAATTATATAGTTACTGCTCCTTTGTGGAATAATGCTGGCATACAGCAAGCTGGTGCGGTTATATGGTGTGATGGTGCGATTGGAAGAACGGGTACTATTACTACTGCCAATGCTGTTGTAGGAACTACTTCAAACGATAGAGTAGGCAGCGATGGCATATTAGCATTGCCTAATGGTAACTATGTAATCGGTAGCCCAAATTGGAGCGGTGTAGGTGCGGCTACCTGGTGCGACGGTACGGTTGGTAGAATAGGTATTATCAATAGCACTAATTCTTTAGTTGGTTCTACCGCTGCAGATGCTGTTGGGAGCTTGGGCGATGTATACACGAATCCAAAAGAGCGGATACTTGCCAATGGCAATTATATTATTAGTAGCCCCAATTGGAACAATGGTACGATTGCAGATGTCGGTGCTGTTACTTGGTGTAATGGCAATATCGGTACCTCAGGCGTGGTAAGTAATATTAATTCTTTAGTAGGTAGTAAAGCCAATGACCAGGTAGGATATAGTTTTACAACATTGAGTAATGGTAACTATGTAGTTTGTAGCCCATTTTGGGATAACGGAAGCACCGTTAATACCGGTGCAGTTACCTGGTGCAATGGTAGTACTGGTATTGTAGGCATTGTAAGTACAACCAATTCTATTATTGGTGCAATGACAGAGAATAAAATTGGCACTGCCGCAACTGCACTTCTTAACGGCAATTATGTTATTTCCAGTATGCATTGGGATAACGGAAGTATTACAGATGCTGGAGCCGCTACCTGGTGCAATGGCAACATGGCTACTTCGGGTACAGTAAATAGTGGTAATTCAATAGTGGGCAGCAAGACGAATGATTGGATAAGCTATAATGATGTTAGTGCGGCCAATGTAATTACCTCCCCAGATGGTAATTATATGCTTGTGAGTGCATATTGGGATAATGGAAGTATGGTAAATGCGGGTGCAGTAACCTATGGAAATGGCAGTATAAGTGCCCATGGTACTATAACTACTTGTAATAGTGTATTGGGTAATATTGCTAATGAAGGATATAACCTTACAGGCATTTATAATGACGTTTACGATTATATGATTGTAGGAATTTCGAATGCAAATAAGATTACCCTGTTTTATCCTTCGGGGCTTACGCTTGCCAATCATTTAGATAATATCAATACCAATATTGCGGGTAATTCAAAAGTTCCTTTAATTGCAAATGCTGGCTGCAGGATTATAGCCTCCTTAAAGCCCGAGGGCACCCAACCGGTCTTCGGTACATTAAATGCAAAAGCATGGATAGAAAGCGCTGTACCATATTACCAGGGTTTTCCATTTGTACAAAGGCATATAGAAGTTTTACCGGCTGCTAACGAAGCAACGGCAAGCGGAAAACTAACGCTTTATTTCACACAACAAGAGTTTAATGATTTTAATAATGACCCCGGCAGTACACTCAACCTGCCTACTAATCCAAATGATGCTGCCGGCATTGCAAACCTTAGGGTAGGTAGGTTCATAAGTGCAAGTACAGATGGGAGTGGCCTGCCATCCTCTTACATAACTCCTGAAACATTGATTGACCCCAATGATCAAAATATAATTTGGAATAGCGATTTTAACAGGTGGGAAGTAACATTTAATACAATAGGGTTTGGCGGTTTTATCATACAAACAAATTTGTCGGTGTTGCCGCTTCAGTTATTATCATTTACAGGCCGGTTGCAAAAAACCGATGCAGTGCTTACTTGGAAAACAGCCAACGAACAATCTACCCAAAATTTTGAAATAGAAAGAAGTATTAATGGAACTAATTATTTCAGCATCGGCTCGGTTGTTGCAGCTAATAATCAACAAAGTCATTTCTACAATTTTATCGATACAGAAATATCCTCGCTACATGCTGCTGTAGTTTATTACAGGCTTAAAATGCTGGATATAAATGGACGATTTACTTATTCTTCTGTAGTGGCTTTGCCTTTTAAAGATAAAAATGTTTTTTCTATTAACCCTAATCCGGCAACTAATGAAACAACATTATCCATATATACAGATAATGCCCAAATGATACAGGTAAGTATTTTCGACAATGCTGGCAGGCTAATGCAAAAAGATCAATACAATGTGCAAAAAGGCAAAAGTACAGTACTATTGCCTCTTAATAAATTGACTGCCGGCTTATACCATATTCAAATTGCAGGTTTGGATATACATCAAAATAAACGCCTTATAAAACAATAGCATTAAGTAGTTAATGCCAGGCTTAGTGATTTAGTTCACTAAGCTTTTTTTATTTAGGGAAGTATTTTAAACTGCCACTCAATAAAACTAACAATCATTAGTTTTTTTGTATTTTCGTATTCTCAATCGTTAATCATGAGCGTACAAAACCTGGAAGAGATATTTCAATCCAAAGTGGACAAAGAAATTAAAATTGAACCAAAGGATTGGATGCCCGAGGCATATCGCAAAACCAATCTTCGGCAAATAAGCCAACATGCACACAGTGAAATTGTGGGTATGTTACCCGAAGGAAATTGGATTACCCGTGCCCCTTCATTAAAGCGCAAGGCAATACTCATTGCAAAAGTGCAGGATGAAGCAGGGCATGGTTTATACCTGTATTGTGCGGCAGAAACCTTGGGGATGAGCAGGGAACAAATGGTGGCAGACCTAAATAGTGGTAAAGCAAAATACTCCTCCATATTTAATTACCCTACACTTACCTGGGCCGATATGGGAGCTGTAGGCTGGCTGGTAGATGGTGCCGCCATTTTAAACCAAGTAATGCTGTGCCGTACCAGCTACGGACCTTATGCAAGGGCAATGGTTCGCATTTGTAAAGAAGAAAGTTTTCATCAGCGTCAAGGCTTTGAAAGTTTATTGGTATTGAGCAAGGGCACGCCTGAGCAAAGAGCTATGTGCCAGGATGCCATTAACCGCTGGTGGTGGCCAAGCCTTATGATGTTTGGGCCAAAGGATAGCGAAAGCACCAATAGCGACCAAAGCATGAAGTGGAAGATAAAGCGGAAGAGCAATGATGAACTACGGCAAAATTTTGTTGATATGATTGCAGAGCAAATAAAATTATTGGGCATGACTTTGCCCGACCCAGATTTGAAGTACAATGAAACAACAAAACATTATGATTTTGGAGAAATAGATTGGGAAGAGTTTTGGAATGTAGTAAAAGGAAATGGGCCATGTAACAAACAAAGGTTAGAAGCCCGCAATAAAGCACAAGATGAAGGTGCATGGGTAAGAGAAGCCGCTTTAGCCTACGCTAACAAAAAAGCAGCTCGTCAACAACAAGAAAAAGTTGCCTAATTATTCATCTTTCAAATTTTAAACTATGAGTTTCAAAATAAATAAATTTTATTACGGCGATATTCCGGAAGAAAAAGGCGGCAACATAGAATCAAAGCAAGATTCATCCGCATGGCCTTTATGGGAAGTTTTTATAAGAAGCAAGCAGGGTTTAGATCATAAACATGCTGGCAGCCTTCATGCCACCGACGCACAAATGGCAATTGAAAATGCTAGGGATGTATATACAAGAAGGCAGGAAGGCATTAGCATTTGGGTGGTGGAAAGCAAGTATGTACACGCCAGCAACCCCGATGATGCCGAAAGTTTTTATGAGCCATCAGAAGATAAAGTTTATCGCCATCCTACCTTTTATGATTTACCAGACGAAGTGAAACATATGTAAGGCAAAGGATAATTAAAAATGTATAATTAGATGGAGCAACATAAAATCGACTACTTACTTTTTCTGGCAGATAGCAATTTGATTCTGTCACAAAAAACTGCGGAATGGTGTGGGCATGGCCCTGTGCTTGAACAGGATATTGCCATCACTAATATTACATTGGACCTATTGGGCCAGGCAAGAAATTTTTACCAATATGCGGCACAATTAATTGGCAATACTAACGAAGACAAACTGGCTTACCTGAGAACAGAGCGTGAATTTAAAAACCTATTGCTTTGCGAATTGCCAAAAGGCGATTGGGCGCAATCTGTTTTAAAAATATTTTTCTTTAGCGTATACGCACAACAGGTATACACAGTTTTGCTCAACAATAAGGACACCTCCATTGCTGCTATTGCAGAAAAATCGCTCAAAGAAACCCATTACCATGTTCGTTGGAGCAGCGAATGGGTGATACGCTTGGGCGACGGTACCGAAGAGAGCCATGAGCGACTAAACAATGCGCTGCAATATCTATGGCCTTTTACCGGCGAGTTATTTGTAGCGGCAGATTTTGAAAAGGAACAGGGCATTGACTTAACCAGCATTAAAGAAAAATGGCAACAGCAGGTTGAAGTGGTTTTTGAAGAAGCTACGATTGCCATGCCCGATATGAACAGGGTGATGCAAAATGGCGGTAAACAAGGCATCCATACAGAATACATGGGTTTTATTTTAGCAGAAATGCAATACCTGCAAAGAACTTACCCTGGAGCAGAATGGTAATTGTATGCAACAACAAACCATCCATATAAAACAAGAAGAGAAAAAAATTTGGGATATTCTCGGCAATATCACCGACCCGGAAGTGCCGGTACTTACCATTCTGGATTTAGGTATTGTGCGGCAAGTGAAGGTGGATGATGCAGGTGTAGAAATTAGCATTACACCCACCTACTCTGGTTGCCCCGCAATGGATATGATTGCTGCTAATATCCGCATGGAATTACTGGCAGCCGGGTATGCAAACATTGCTATCAAAAATGTATTGTCGCCGGCCTGGACCACCGAATGGATGAGTGAGGCAGGCAAACAAAAACTAAAAGCGTATGGCATTGCTCCACCTTCGGATAAACCGCAGGTTTGCAACAGCAATTTATTTGCACCCAACGAAGCGATTCAATGCCCGCAATGTAATTCTTATCATACGCAACGGATCAGTGAGTTTGGCAGTACGGCCTGTAAAGCATTATATCAATGTTTAGATTGTAAAGAGCCTTTTGATTATTTTAAATGCCATTAGGCCTATCTCAAAAAGTTAAATATTACTCTTTATAAGTCACCAATACCCTTACCGGTTTACTAATCACATTTGTACCACCCGATGCATTGTTTCGGATGATAATGCTGGTGCCGGTAATATAAAAGTTGTACCTCAGCGTTGCATCGCCGCTATATTCGGGAGGAGCCAGAATGCCGGCCGTTTCCATTAAAGCGGTTACGCTGATGATTTTTGAAAAGCTTAAGCCATGAGCCATTGGCACACTTTCGCCGGTAATGGTTGCGGCAGAAGTGATGGTAAACTCTTTCATTTTGATGGCCGGTGCGCCACTGGCCTGTGTTCCCAGCCGGGTAAAATTTTTAATATTGACCTTTGCGTTAAGGTTAAGGCTGTCGTTGGCAAAGTCGCCATAGATGAGCGCATTGTCTTTATCGGCGTCGGTATTTTCAATGTATAGCTTATTGGAGGATGTTTCATTGTAACCAGCGTTGTATCCAAATGCAACATTTCTTGATCCTGAAATATTATTATATAATCCTCTGTATCCCACAGCAATATTGTCATTACCTGTTTTAAGATTTGCGAGCGACTCGTAGCCTATTGCCGTGTTATTTGTGCCAGAGCTTGTAGAATATAAAGCAAATGTACCAATCGCCGTGTTTAGAACACCGGTATTTTCATTAATAAAAAGGCTGCCATGCAAGGCACCTGCCCCTACTGCCGTATTACTTGTTAGATAAGGGCTAGGTAAAGCCCGTACTAAATTCATAGCCTGATACCCTATAGCAACATTATACTGACCGTCTATATCATTTTGTAATGCATTAACACCAATCGCAACGTTATGTGTACCGTTTATATTATTCGCCAAGGACGAGGATCCTACTGCAACATTACTACTGCCGGTTTTATTATTATGCAAACTGCCAAATCCCACTGCGGTGTTATTGCCGCCTGAAGTATTTTCCTTCATTGAAATGGCGCCGATGGCTGTATTAAGACCTCCTGTGTTATCGGCTGCATTACTGCTGCCCATTAAAGAACTATAACCTACAGCGGTATTTTGCGTAAGGGAAGGAGTAGTAGAAATATCGGCGTTTTGCATAGAAAGCGCACCAATGGCTGTATTTCCATCTTTAGCAACATTTGCAAACAGGCTTCTGTTTCCAATTGCGGTATTATCATTTCCGAAGATATTATTCTGTAAAGCCCCATAGCCAAGCCCGGCATTATTACTTTCGGTATTATTGTTTATAAATGAGGCTGTTCCCATAAAACTGTTATTAGTACCACTTGTGTTAGAAAACCCTGTAGCGAGCCCCCAAAAAATATTATTGTTGGCATTGGTGCCTATTTTTCCGGCTAACTGGTTGTTTACCTTAAATGTTAATGGCTTATTATCGGTGGTGCCAATGAAATTGAATGCTTCGGATGTATTAGCATTACCGGAAACTCCCCATGCATCTTCGGGTGTTTGCAATTTCAGCCACATAGAACCATTCCAGTAAAAAAGGCCTTTTCCACCGGGTATTGATCCGTCTGTATTGATCACTGCAAGGCCAATGGGTGGTGCAACCACCGGTGAAGGATCTGTAAGGCTCGAAAGGTTTACCCTCGGAATCAATAGCCCTTTGTCGGGGGAAGTAAGATCCAGCACGGCACTTGCATTGGGCGTGGTAGTGCCAATGCCTACGTTTTGGCCATAACCATAATTGGCTGAAATAACCAGGATAAATAGCAGCTTTCTATTCAAAAATTTATTCATAAAAAATATTCGTTGAGATGAGTTTAATAATTTTTATAACAAAATGATAAACCAACTCTTAGTTACTGATTTTTTCAAAGTTCAAGATGCTGGCGTCAGTTTGTCATGATAATAACATTCCAGCTTGATTGATTTTTTTTAAAAACCCCGAGTTCAATTAAGGGCCACCATCTGTTCGGCGCACAATATGAATCACATTGCAAATATGAAGTATTGATTCCTCCAACAATATACCCATAGTGCATACTTTGCAAATACCAATACCCATCTGCAGGCCTGTAAAATACTCCGGCAGGGACGGATTTACCTCGGGGCGTTACTGTTATGATAGCATTAGGATTGTTATTTGAATAGGGGTGGTCTATTCTAACATATTCGCATGTAGCAAAAGTATCAGGCATGAAGGCGTTATTAAACATCATTGTAGTGTTTAAATTAAGCACGAAAGCCGCTGGGGTATTACCTGAAAAATGTATCATGCCGTTTATATCAAGTGCCTGTTGGGGTGCGGTATTTTTTATTCCAACATTTCCCGTATTGCTTATGGTAACATTTTCCTGTAGATTATTAAAGCCACCCTGGAAAGAATATCCTGTAAAAAAGCCCAGTCGGGCAGTATTACTGCTATTGCCAATTGCCCGGATGGAAGCGGATGTATAATTACTTCCGCCAAAATGGATGCTGGTTTGTGTACCTGCACTATTTGCAAGAAAATTTTGCAATGAAAGGTTCGATCCGCTTGACGACGATACAGATAAGCTGCTTGTGCCAGGTGCCGACCATATACCCACATTTCCTAAAATGGTGGCGCCACCGTTTGACCACAGTTTTATTTTTCTATCGGATCCGTCTGCAGCTACGCCTCCGCCAACAATGCTGAGGGTGTTGGCTTCCCCAAATGCATTCATGGCAATTTTTCCATTATCCACCTGCTTATTCAAAAGCCCAAAACCCAGTTCTATGTAATTTGTGCCTTCCACCCTGATGCCGTTGTTGCGGATAAAGCCATTTACGTGTAAAGGGTCTAATGGCGTGGTAGTACCAATGCCTACATTTTGCGCCCGACTTTGGGCAAGAATAAGTATTGCAAAAATGGAAAATAAAAGCTGCTTCATGGTGGTGATATTTAACGTTTTTTTAAAAGCTGTTGCAATAATTCAATTTGTTTCTGTTGGTTGTTAATTTGCTGCTGTTGTTCCTGTATGGCTTTTACCAATACCGGAATGAGTTCGGTATATTTCATACCCATGGCATCGCCATTGCCAGGTGCTTCTACTGCTTCGGGAATGAGTTGTTGTATATCCTGCGCCAGGAAACCGATTTCTTTTTTGCCGCCGGGATTTGTTTTCCAGTTGTATTGTACCGGCTGCATTTGCATCAGTTCTTTTAAGCCATAGTGGAGGGAAGCAATATTGGTTTTTAACCGGGCATCGCTGGTTTGGATCACCCCATTGGCAGCCCATACGGCACTCCATCGGGCACCGCTTTGGCCAAGAGAATAGCCATTGTCTGCATCGGGTAAAGTATTTCCTCTAACACGCAGGCCGCCTTCGCTCCAAAGCTTAATGGTTCTGTCTGAACCGGCGACGCTGCTACCTCCTCCAACCACATTTAACACATGCGTGGATCCACCAAAACCACCGTATTGTATTTTTCCGGCATCGGCTTGTTTTCCGGAAACATTATAACCAAACATCAAACCCGAAAAATCAGGCCCATTGGCTGGCTGTCCAATTCGGAAATAGTTATTGTAGTCGATATTGCCGTTTTTGAATATTACCAGTGCATTACTGCGGTTGCTTGAGTTGATGCCATTTCCAACAACAAATAATCGGTCATTGGGGTCCCAAAGTTGTACCGAATTAGGAACATAATCTGTATTATAACTTCCAACTACAAATTCATTGTTAGAATGTGCAGTTGTAGAAAAACCTGTTGCCGTAGAGGACGGAGCCATGGCTTTTGAAAAAATGCCCGTCGCCGTTGAATAAGTTCCTGCAGCAATCGTAGAATGGCCGCTTGCGTATGAGAAATAGCCAACGTTCCCCATATCCCACTCATTATTACTTACATAGCCAACCCTAAACGCAGCCTTATCGGCATACCACAACATTCTTTTACCTTCTCCGGAAACGGGTGGCGGGCCAGGCGAAGCAAGGGCGCCAATATCAGAAGAAAAAACCACGCTGCTGTCTAATACCTGCAACCGGGCTGTTGGTGTTGAAGTGCCAATGCCTGTTTTTCCATTTTTTAAAATGATAAATGCATTGCGGCGGTTGTTATCTGCGGTACCGTTTCCTACCGTAAAAACCGGATCGGTATCTATCCAGGTATTCGTGGAAGCGGTAATTATTGAATCATTAAAGCTACCGATGGCCAAACTGTTTTGGGCACGAGCGACCACATTATCACCCATGGCGGTGGCATAACTGCCCGAAGCCTTACTAAAAGAACCTAAGGCAATACTAGCAAAACCCGTGGTTTCGCATGCACTTCCCATGGCAAATGATGATACGCCATTTGTTTCGGAATAATGACCGGCAGAAAGCGAATAATTCGCTCTGGCATTAGTGGAATATCCCAGCGCTATGCTAGCTTGGCCAGCAGAAATATTTCCATAACCCATGCTTACAGCATTTTCTCCTGAAGCATTAACTCTATTCCCCAAGGCTACCGAATAATTGCCAACATTGGCATTATCCCATCCGGTACCGCCCACAAAGCCTGCCCTGAATGCGGCCTTATCTGCATACCACATCATGCGTCGACCCATGCCTGAAACCGGCGGGTTACCAGGTGTGGCAGGAACATCGCCGTCTGTTGAAAAAACCACGCTGCTATCTGCCACATGCAGCCGTGCAGCCGGTGTACTGGTACCAATACCCGTTTTTCCATTTTTTAAAATAGTGAAAGCATCCTGGCGGGTTAATTCGTTGTAACCAATACCTACCACAAAAGCCCGGTCGGCGGGGTTCATGAAATTTGCGTTGACGGGTGTGTACAGCGTATTGTAGGCCCCTACGGCCATTTCTCCTGCCGAGGGGGCAACCGTAGCAAATCCCATGGCCGTGGCAGAGTGGCCGGTTGCAGCGGTTCCATTGCCCGAGGCAAAACTTATATGGTTGGTTGCAATGCTATTTACGCCAAAAGCAGTAGCGCCTACACCTGAAGCCATCACGCCAAATCCACCTGCAAAGGAATACGTGCCTACATTGTCTTTTTCCCAGGAAGTTGAATTGGCAAATCCGGCTCTGAATGCAGCTTTATCTGCATACCACATCATGCGTCGTCCGCTACCGGAAACAGGAGGATCGCCCTTAACAGCAGGCACCTGGCCTTCTGCAGAAAAAACCACATTACTATCTGCTACGTGTAAATGTGCCAGCGGGGTAGTGGTGCCAATGCCTACGTTTTGGCCTGTACAATTTAGGCTTCCAATACATATTAAGGCAATAAATAAAAATGACCGTAACATGAGTTAGTTGATGTTTTAAAACAGTTAATTGTTTGTTTTCCGATACTCTATCTGTATAGGAAAAAATTCTATTTTATTGATTCTTGTATCATCATTGCAGTTGTCATCATTACTGATATCGTCGCCTCCGGTATCGCCTACAATGTGAAAGAATTGTACCAGGGCACCTTCGGTGGCCGGAACAGTCACTACCGTGTTGCCTCTTAGGTTAGCTACTTTTACCAGTGCGTTAACCACTTCTTTGGTTAGGGTTCTGCCAACCGTATATCCATGAGCAGCCAACACCTCATTGTTAATATTTGTTCCGGCAAAAAAAGTGTTAATGCCTTTATTTATATCTTCTCCGGGCACCAACAATTGAAATCCTGCCGCCGGACTGATAAATTGGGTGCGACTGGCTTTATCGGATTTTATTTTCATTATTTTTTCACCGTAAGGCGCATCATACACTTTTTTGCTCCAACTGCCCTCTGCAGTACTCCAATCGGATTGAGTTTCCTGCGCCCAAAAATTAATATCAGCCCACAATGACGTGCTGTCATTACCGATGCGCAATTTTACTTCGCACTTTATTTTAGGGCCATGTCCGTCAAACTCCCTGTCGCCGCGGGTGTTGCTATTTGGGCAAAGCCATTCGCTGATGGGCTCTATGGTTACCTTTTTCGTATACACCTGAGGGATGATCGCCTTTTTCTGAACAATTTTGCTGGCAGCCGGATTGATTTGTGTAGCTTTTACCTGGGCCGAGATAACTTGAGAATAAAAGACGGCCACCAGTATTACAATCATTTGTTTCATTGAAGTATATTTTGGTTAAAAAAATTATTGCATATAGGCAGAAGTGTCGGGGCTACCATCCCCATCGTTATCAAACCCTGTTACTTTAATTTTTATTTTTAAGTATCCATTGTTGCCAATGGTGCCATAGTGGTTGCTGATGCAGATTAGGCCATACGTGGTTCTGTCGCCCATTTCTGTTTTCACCGCCAGCACTTTACCATCGAGTTTGATGCGGCTTTCTACTTTTTGAGAAAAGCCTTTGATTTGTTTTACAACAGCCATCAGTTGATTATTGTTTTGAATTTTATCAAACTGGGCCGGGGTAAGGGCCGTCATGGCTACTTCCGATTCGTTTACTTCCTCCCAGCCTGAAGGGGGAATATTTCTGTCTTTGTATTTGGTCCCTTTAAAAAAATTGTAGGCTGCTCCGTCGTCTTTTGCATAAGCAGGAGTGAGAAATGCATACATGGGTACCTGTTCATTGAAAGCACCGGTTGCCGTAAAAATGAGATCAATATTTTTTGATTGTCCGGCTGCATCTATATCATCCAATACCTGCCCTTTGACCATATCCAGGTAACAACCATATTTGGTATTGTTTTGGCTGCCAAGGTTGGCACTGCCATCTGAATTATAAACCGCACTTTCGGTCGCTATTGGCACGCCACTGTTGATATCGGATTGTGTGACGGCCATCTGGTCAGTATAAGGCTGCGTTGCATTCGTTGAAGGCGTGGCTTCGGGAGTTGATGAGTTGGCTTCATAAGCAGGAGCCGTATTGTTATTTGTAGATGTATTGCTATGCTGGTTGCCGGCATTGCTTTTCTTTTTTAGCCTAAACCTAAGTATTGGTTCAAAAACACTCACAATGGTTTTTACATTGCCTTTCACCGTATTGATATTACTGGCCACTTCACCGGCTTGCCGGGTTATTTGGTCGCTATCTTCTTTTACCTGCCGGGCTTTATCATTTGCTTTTTGAACTGTTTTTACTGTTTTACTTTGGGCATAACTGATTCCTGTAAACGAAATGAGGAATAGCATAACTGCAAAGTGTTTTGTTGGTTTCATTCCATGAGAATTTTATGGAATAAAGGTTGTTAGAAATTTATGTGCAACCAACCCCATATAAGGGTTATACAACTATATCAATTAAAAAGCCGGCTTAGGCCGGCGTTGTTACTAAAATGAAGGGGATTATTTTTGTAACACTTTGTACACTGCTTCCGTAGCACTATTTACCTGTAGTTTTTTGTAAATCTTTTTGATATGGGCTCTCACCGTTTCCAGCGCAATGCCCAGTTCTGCTGCAATCATTTTGTAACTGTAGCCTTTCACCAATAATTGTAATAGGTCGTTTTCTCTTTTAGTGAGCGCTGCATCTTCAATATTGTGCGCCTGTGACATGGCTTTAGGATGTGCAAACAACTGTAATACTTTTTTTGCTACGGTGCTTGTCATAGGGGCACCGCCATTCATCACATCTGTAATGGCCGGCATTACCTGCTCGAAATTGTTTTTGAGCAAATAACCATTGGCGCCAAAGCACATAGCTTCAAAAATATTTTCATCATCATCAAAAACTGTAAACATAATAACGGGTAAATCTCTATGCATCACCCTTATTTGTTTCAACGCTTCCACGCCTGAAATACCCGGCATTTCAATGTCGAGTAATATCACATCCGGATTAAAAACGGCTATATCATTCAAAGCCGTTTGGGCATTGGGCAATACGGCCAGCAATTCATATTCGTTTTGCCATTGAAATAACACTTTCAGGCTTTTAGCCAGGTTGTCATTGTCCTCGTATATCAGTATTTTATATGCCATCTGTATTTAGATCTGTCACAAATTTATTTTTTATCGCAACAATATGGGCTACCATAATCATGGTATCGGCAAGCTGACTTTCACAAGGGTTCCGCCATCTTTGCGGCTAATTTCAAATGAAGCACCAATGGCTGCAGCTCTTTGCTCCATGGTTTTTGTGCCAGTTCCACTCGAAAAATTTCCTAAGCCTTTTATACCAATGCCGTTATCCTGTACACAAAGGATGGCTGTGTTTAGTGCTTTTTGGAGGCTTATTTCAACCCTGCTTGCATTAGCATGTTTCACCACGTTACTTACCGCCTCTTTAAAAATCAAAAGCAGGTCCTTGCGTGCATGTTGTGGTAAGGTTTCTCCCTGCAGTTCTTCGTCGAACTGAAATATGGTATGGATATTATTGGCTTCCAGTGTTTTTACGGCAAACTCTCTCATGCGTACTTCAAAATTTTCTATGCTTTCGTTTTCCGGTCGGAGCGCCCAAACAATATCGCTCATATTCTGCTGTATGGTTTTTGTTTGATCGGATATTTGTTGCAGCATATCTTTTGCCTGCGCCGGGTCCTGTGCAAAAGCCTTTTGGGAAATGTTACTTAATATATTGATACTGGTTAAAGTACTTCCAATTTCGTCGTGGAGGTCTTTTGATATATTATCTCTTATAGCCAGTATTTTTTGTTGCTCTTGTAGTTTCCTTTTCAATTTATAACGACTAAATAAGATGAATGCTATAATGATTGCCAATAACAAACCACCAAAAATAATTTGCTTCAATAATTTTTCCCGCTGCAATTCTTTTTCATTCAATGCCCTTTCCTGCTCGGTTATTTTTAATTGCTGTTCATTGTTTTTCACAAGTAGTGCCTGCCTTGTCAATAGCTCTTCCTTTAGTTTTAGGTCTTCGTCTTTTATTTTTTGCTCCTGCGTCAATAAAATAATTTCCTGTTGTTTTTTTTCTGCTTCCAAGGCATTACCTATTATTAGTGCATCCTGCCTTTCCAACTCTAGTTGCTGTATGCGTTCAGCAGATTGAAGCCTGGCAATATGATTGTCCTTTTTTTCAGTTTCGTACTTTGTTTTCAGTTCCTCAATATTGGTTGCTGTTTTTTCATTTATCAGGCTATCCTTATATAAGTCAAATTTATTTTGTGTATAAAAAGCTTTTTGATAGTCATTCCTGGTTTTATAAAAATTAGTTTTTTGCTTCCACAGATTTTGTAATATCGGTTTACTTTTTAGCGCCGTTCCTACATCCTCCGCCATAGCAAAATATTTTTCGGCCAGGAGGCTGTCGCCTGCCAGGTGATATAACAATCCTGCACTTGCATAACGCATTCCCAGTTTTTCCCTATCTCCCATTTCGATGAATAATTGAATGGCTTTATTTTCAAATTCAAGCGCCTCTACAAATTTCTTTTGCCTGCTTAGCATCGACATATTGTTTACATAGGCTTGGGCTACATTGGCTTTTACACCGGATTTTTGCGCATTTAACAATTGCAGCGAATAATATTTCATGGCGCTATCGCCATTGTTAGACATGTAAATTGTAGCGATATTGCCGTAGGTGGCTGCAAGGCCCTTGACGTCGTTTATTTTTTCTCTTGCAAATGCAGATTGCTTTAGCAGTTTTATTGCCTCCTCCTTATTGGCCAACCTGTAATATACCAGTGCCAGGTTGCCGGTGCTATTGGCAGCCTGCTTACTGTTTCCTGTTTTTTCAAAAAGGCTGATTGCTTTTAAATATTGCTGGGTGGCTTCATCGTAGCGTCCTGTTTTTTCAATAATAAACCCTAGCTCGTTGTAGGTATGTGCCAAGTAGTCAAGGCTGTCCGTCAATACAAAGTATTTTTGCGCAATGCCACAAAACCTTTCCGCATCCTCATAGTTGCCTGATTGGCTTTTTTGTTGCGACTGCTGCAATGCTACCAGGCCATTTAAAAAAGGGTCATTCAACTGTTTGCCGGCCTGCCTTGCCTTATCATAATAAACATCAAGATTAGATGTGCCATTCTTTTTTAAAGCAAGATCTGCAATCTTTAGCCAGGCAAATGCCTGGCCTCTTAAAAAATTTGTTGTTTTGCTTTTTTCCAATGCCCGGTTAGTAAGAGCAAAGGCATTTTCCATCTGTCCATTATTATCAGCAATATCTGCATTGTCTAATAAACGGTAAATATCTACAGAATCTTTTACTGTATATTTTTGTTGTGCCACAAGTTGGTTATTCACCAAGATGGTAAAAAGTAAAAGGTATATATGCTTTTGATGGAACATATTTGTTTTTTTCCCTGCCTTAAATTACAAACGATATTATTAGTAAAGAAAATTAGTTTGTCGTAAATTTCCGCAACAACTTGAACTATTTGCATATATGGATATTATTCTTCAGTACCTGGAAGAAATTGGCCAGGTTTTATTTGCTTTTATCATTGGTGCTATCATTGGCCTGGAACGGGAATTTCGCAGTAAACCAGCCGGTTTCCGCACCATGATACTTATTTGTGTGGGGTCTTGCCTGTATACCATTTTATCTAAAGAGGTGGGCAACGGCAGCGCTGACCGAATTGCCAGTAATATCGTAACCGGAATTGGTTTTATTGGAGCCGGCGTTATATTCAAAGAAGGTATTTCTGTAAACGGGTTAACTACCGCCGCATTAATATGGATAACGGCTGCGCTGGGCATGGCCATCGGCTATCATAATTATCCGCTCACCATTGTAGTGTCGGCAATGGTGGTAATTGTATTATTTATACTAGAGCCCGTACAACGCTTTATTGAGGGGTTGCACAAAGTGAAGGATTATCGCATTAGATCATCCGACACATCGCTGTCGTTTAAAACAGCTTTTGAAAAATTTCTTACCGATAATGGCCTTAATTTCAGGTGTATGAAAATTTCGAAAGAAGATAACGATGCATTGTTTATTTACCGCATCAGCGCTGCCGACCGCAATTACGGCAACGTAGATAATTTTTTAATTGCGCACCAGCAGGTGATTGGTTACACATCATAAAATGAATGTACAAATGAGTGATACAATTGTATTTACAAAGCAGGATAATATTGCTTTCATTTCATTAAATCGGCCGGATAAGTTCAATGCATTTAACAGGGAAATGGCACTGGAACTCCAAAGGGTGTTGGATGAATGCGCCTCCGATAAAGGTATTCGTGTAGTAGCCATTACGGGCAATGGAAAAGCCTTTTGTTCCGGTCAGGATATCAGCGAACTTGTTGGAGAACATGCCATTGGAATTGATAAAATTTTATCTGAACACTATAACCCTATTGTACAAAGAATTCGTTCCTTACAAAAGCCGGTTATAGCTGTCGTAAACGGCGTAGCCGCAGGGGCAGGCGCCAATATTGCTTTGTGTTGCGATATTGTAATTGCATCAACATCAGCTAATTTTATACAGGCATTCAGTAAAATTGGATTGATACCCGATAGCGGTGGCACATTTTTTCTTCCGAGGTTGATAGGGTTTCAAAAAGCATCGGCAGTGATGATGCTTGGAGATAAAATTGATGCAGAAGAAGCAGCCAGGATGGGCATGATTTATAAAGTATTTAGCGATGATACAATTCAACAAGAGAGTTACAAAATGGTAAGTACAATTGCTAATATGCCAACCCAGGGACTTGCATTCACCAAGCAGGCACTCAACCAATCTATGCAAAATAATTTTCACGATCAATTGCTGCTCGAAGACAAACTGCAGCGAAATGCTGCTTCCACTGCAGATTACCAGGAAGGCATTGAGGCATTTCTTGAAAAAAGAAAACCAATATTCACCGGAAAATAAAGCCTATGCAAGCAGATAAATTAGCCAACGATGTTGTGGCCCACATGATGGAAAAAGACCTGTTCAGCAAATGGTTGGGCGTTGAGCTGATAACAGTTAAAGAAGGATATAGCAAAATAAAAATGACCATTAGAGCCGAAATGATTAATGGATTTGGTATTGTACATGGTGGTATTGCCTTCTCGTTGGCCGATAGTTGTTTTGCCTTTGCCTGCAACAATCGCAATGTACTATCGGTTGCTTTGGATACGTCCATCAATTTCACAAAGCCGGTTCATGTAGGCGATGTGCTAACTGCTGAAGCAACAGAATTACATAACGGGAAAAGCACCGGCCTCTATCATATTACCATTCAAAACCAAAATGGGCACACGGTTGCCTTGTTTAAAGGCACCTGCTTCCGCACCAATAAAGCTTTGATAGATCTATAACCCTCATTAAAAAATTTCCCTCATATTTTGCAACTCATTTAACGTCCTGATAGCAACATTTAAACAGGTGGCAAATAATCCCTTTATTGTAATTTGCCGTATGATTTATCAGTTCAACGATATGATACCGGTTGTAGACCCTACTTCATTTGTACATCCGCAAGCGGCGGTTACGGGTAACGTAATAATAGGTAAAAATGTGTATATAGGCCCGGGTGCGGCATTGCGGGGCGATTGGGGACAAATCATTATTGAGGATGGATGTAATGTGCAGGAAAACTGCACTATACATATGTTTCCGGGCATAACCGTTTTATTAAAAGAAGCAGCGCATATTGGCCATGGGGCAATAATACATGGCGCTACCATCGGCAAAAATTGTTTGATAGGGATGAATGCCGTAATTATGGATAATGTGGTATTGGGCGATGAATGTATTGTTGGGGCTTTAAGCTTCCTAAAAGCAGACGAACGGTTTGCCAATAGAAGTATGATTGTAGGTAACCCGGCCAAAAAAATTAAAGAAGTTACAGATGAGATGATTGCCTGGAAAACTGCAGGAACAAAACTGTACCAGCAATTGCCACAGGATATGCGCCAGCATTGGAAGCCCTGCGAACCACTCAGCGAAGTGTCGGCCGATAGAAAAATACAAACAGCTAATTATACAACCTGGAACCAGGCAAAATAATTAAGGCTTCCTTTTGTCTTCCCAAATCAGTTGCTCATTTTTCTTTGTAGAATGAAAATCGGGTGTATTGCCGCTACCTTTGCCTGTAATACCACCATCCGGATGGCTGAATAAAGTGCAATTTCCATCGTACAAGTCACTGTAAAAATCACAGCAAATTGCTGGCACATAATACACGTTTTTATTGTTATAGGTATAGCGGTAAATCTTTCGTGGTGGGTTTTGCACATCCTCGGCTTTAAAAACTTTGATGAGCGAATCTATACAGGTCGGTACAGTTGTTACGTAGGCAGTATCGCCGGGTTTACCGATTTCGGCGGAACTGCTTTTGTTAGAAGTTTGTTGTTTATTGGTGCAGCAGGCACCCAGTGTAACAAGGGCGACTAAAAACAATGGATTCATAATAATGAATGTTTAGAAGCAAATTGAACAAATTTTTCTCAACTTTGCCGCAATGGAGAAATCAAATTTTGTTGACCAGATAAAAGTTTTTTGCCGCAGTGGCCATGGTGGTGCCGGCAGCAGGCATTTCTTACGTAACAAATTAACGGCCAAAGGCGGACCGGATGGGGGCGATGGCGGCCGTGGCGCTCATATAATTTTAAAAGGCAATGCGCAATTATGGACATTATTGCACTTAAGGTACTATAAAAATGTACTGGCAGAAGATGGGGAAAACGGCAGTGCCAATAATTCGACCGGCAGAAACGGAAAAGATATCATCATTGAAGTGCCATTGGGTACCATTGCCCGTGACGAGGAAACCGGCGAAAAAGAAGCAGAAATTCTGCACGATGGACAGGAAATCGTTTGGATGAAAGGAGGCAGGGGCGGCTTGGGTAACAGCAATTTTAAAACAGCCACCAACCAGGCCCCTACCTATGCCCAACCGGGCGAGGAAGGGGAAGAAGGTATAAAAATCCTTGAGTTGAAAGTGTTGGCTGATGTGGGATTAGTGGGTTTTCCTAATGCAGGCAAGTCAACTTTGCTCAGTAGCATCACCGCAGCAAGACCTAAAATTGCTGACTACGCTTTTACCACACTTACCCCACAATTGGGCATGGTGGAATACAGGGAAGGAAAAAGTTTTTGTATGGCCGACCTGCCCGGCATTATTGAAGGAGCTGCTGAAGGGAAAGGCCTCGGCCACCGTTTTTTAAGACATATAGAACGAAATTCTATCTTACTATTCCTGATACCGGCCGATAGCAAAGACCATAAGAAGGAATTTGAAATTTTACGCAGTGAATTGGAGCAGTACAACCCTGATATGTTGCAGAAAGACTTTGTAATTGCCATTAGCAAAAGCGACATGCTCGATGATGAGCTGAAGGAGGCCATTAAAAAAGAACTCCCCAAAAAAATCCCCCACATTTTTATTTCATCGGTAACCAATAATGGCCTGCAGGAGCTTAAAGATCTTTTATGGTCTTCATTAAATGCACCCGCAGAATAATACTTAAGCAATTCTTTGTTTAATTTGTAAGCAATGCGCATCTTGTTAGCTGCTTATAAAAAACATCTTGTTCCTGATTTTCCTGTTTTGTTGGGAGGAGGCTATTTCTTTTTGCTGTCTTTTTTTCTTGGAATGATTGTTTATGTAAACTATGGTTTTGGCTTCCCCAAATTTAGCTCACCGTTGTACTCCCTTGCATCGGATGCGGGGCTGTATACCGTTTCTTTTGCTGGCGCTTATTTACTTCAAGGCCTTTTTTATAAAGACAATAGGTTTCTTTTTCAAAAACCCTTTTTGTTACTATCAATGCTGGCGCCTGCCATATTCGCATGCAGGCTACATTGGCCATTTTTAAGGTACACTCAAGGCGACCTTCCCGGAAGCGCACAGTTTATTTATGTTTCTTTCAACTATTTATCAAAGGCAACCTTTATAATCGTGCTGTTGGTATTGGTATGGCAGTTCAAAGATAGAAAGCAAATACCCTTGTATGGCTTTCCCAAAATACATAGTACCAATATTTATATATTGCTCCTACTATTGATGCTGCCATTTTTGTTGGTTGCAGCAAATCACAATTCTTTTACCGGCGTTTACCCTAAAGCAGTTTTTGAGGCAGGGTTACGCTCAAACAGCGGCGTACTAAACTATCTTTTTTTTGAATTGTGCTACGGCTTTGATTTTGTAAGTATTGAGTTTTTCTTTAGGGGTTTTTTAATACTGGCTTTTGTTAAGTATGCAGGGATAAGGGCTATACTACCTGCCGCCTGTTTCTACTGTTGTATCCATCTGGGCAAGCCAATGCCCGAAGCGATTTGTAGCTTTTTTGGTGGGTTGCTGCTGGGGATTATTAGTTATTATACAAAAAGTATCTGGGGTGGATTGATTATGCATCTCGGCATAGCCTGGATGATGGAATGGCTCACATGGTGCTTATATCATGGTTCATAATGAATGGGGATAAAAATCCATTATTTTTGTCGATTATTAAAAGCTTGCTATGTACAAAACTGTGATTGCCGGTATAGGCTATTATGTTCCAGAAAATATTTTTACCAACAACGATCTATTGCAGTACATGGATACCAGCGATGAATGGATTCAGGAACGTACGGGGATCAAAGAGCGAAGGTATGCCAATAGAATAGGCGAAACCACCACTACCATGGGGGTGGAAGCTGCAAAAATTGCGATTGAGCGGGCGGGTATAACAAAGGACGATATAGATTTTATCATATTTGCTACGCTAAGCCCCGACTACTATTTTCCCGGTTGCGGTGTACTGGTACAGCGTGCCCTACAAATGAAAGAAGTGGGCGCCTTGGATATCCGTAACCAATGCAGTGGGTTCGTTTATGCATTGTCGATAGCCGACCAGTTTATTAAAACCGGGATGTATAAAAATATTCTTTTGGTATGCAGCGAAAAACATTCTTTTGGCTTAGATTTTAGTACAAGGGGTAGAAATGTGTCGGTGATATTTGGTGATGGTGCAGCAGCTTGCGTATTGCAGCCAACCGAAGATGAGGACAGGGGAATATTAAGTACCCATCTACATAGCGATGGCGAAAGTGCCGAAATACTGGCGATGTACAATCCCGGTACCCATGCCAATCACTGGCTCGAACATAAAGTGGCCGATTTTGATAAAGCACCCATTGGCGAAATGTTTATGAGCCACGCCATGATAGATAAAGCACAAAATTATCCTAATATGGATGGCCCTGCTGTATTTAAAAAAGCAGTAGTAAAATTTCCGGAGGTAATAATGGAAGCATTAGATAAAAATGGATACCAAACAAGCGACCTCAATTTACTGATACCGCACCAGGCTAATCTTCGTATTGCACAATTCGTACAGCAAAAACTACAGTTGAAAGATGAGCAGGTTTATAATAACATAGAACGATTTGGCAATACAACCGCCGCAAGCATTCCAATTGCTTTGTGTGAAGCATGGGAGCAGGGGAAAATTAAAAAAGGCGACCTTGTGTGTATGGCCGCCTTTGGAAGTGGTTTTACATGGGGCAGTGCATTAATGAAATGGTAAGGATATTATTTAATCAGCAATAATATTTTCTCCATTATCGTTTGTTGCCGGGCAAAGAAATCCATCATTTCTTTTGGCACTTTATAAAATAAAGTGTCGGTAGCGTCTTTGTTTGCAGCCTCATTACTCCAATTGGTTAAATCACTATTTTCATTCAATAACCACTCACGGGTTACATTAAATTCGTTTACTAACCTGTCTAAAATTATATCTGCATCTTTAATATTTTTTATCCCATTTTCATGTCGATTGTAAACGGGGGTTGATAATAAAAGCCGTCTGCTCATTTCTTCTTGGGTTAAATGATGAAGGACTCTTAACAGTTTAAGCTTGTTCCCAAATTCCATAGAGTAATATTTTGGTCTTCAATAACGAGGATATAAAGCAACCATTTTTTTAAATAATATACTAAGTCTTTTTCTTAAAAAATTACCCGTAAAAACCCCATTGCTTTAGTGACTTAAAAATGGTATTATCGTATTTAAAAAATGAAATTTTATTCCACAGAATGAAATTTTATTTCGGGGTTTGCTCTGCAATTTTATTCGGCAAAACTAATTACTGATGGAGGGTTTTGTAAAAGTTGCAGGAGCCATTAAAACCCCGGTAAAAGGGCCGGCGGCTCTGAAGAAATAATATGAAAAAAGTATTTTTCTTTTTTGTTTTTGTTTTGGGTTTGTATTTCTGCATACAGGCACAGCCTAATAACCCACTATCGGGGTTTGGGAACAATTATTTTGCGTCTGTGAGCGACATCATTAAAGATATTAGGGGAAATGGCCTTAAAGGTACAGACCAGGCCAGTTTGGATTACTACAAAAAATACCTTCACTTTAAGGGAAACATTACTCCCGAATTGGCAAAGGCTGAATACGAACTTGCTAAAAAAGGGAAGCCAGACGCAGAATCCATTTTAAAAGGTAGTAAATTTTCATACCAAACCAAAGCGGTGTTAAAAAAAATCATTGCTGTTCCATTGAAAGATGGGGGAAGATATTATTCAAACTTAATTTCAGAAATTTTAGCATCCAATATTGAAAGCGAAGAGAAAACGATGCTCTTACAATTGAATGATATAGCATATGTGGCTACAACTAGTACAGGTAATGGAATTGCGAATCGAGAACCAATAAATGTTCCCTGCGAGGATAACCCTGCGCTCTGTGTGGTGGTTGCCGGCTTTGCAGGATTTGCATTAGGAAGCTCTATTTGTGGTACACCATGTGGTGCCATTGGTGCTGTAGTGTTTGCAGTTGTTGCAGCAATATCAGTATCATAACCTGTAAAAAGTTTAGGAAGCCTGTTATACTAGTCACAGGCCTCCTAAATTATAAAATAGAATGAAAATAACGCTGTAAAACCTTTAATTATGAAATATATATCTATTTCAATTTTATGCCTTGTATTTATTACTGCTAATTGCTTTTCTCAAAATAATAATGATGCTCCTAAAAGCAGCTTAAGCATTGGAAGTACTTTATTCGATTTTAATACTTATCTTAAGAATAAGAATTATAAAAAATTTATAAATGCTAGTAACCTAAGATCCAATATAGGGTACTTGCATCGAATCGGTCAGGGTTCCTGGTATCAATGCTATATTGGAGCATCAGTTGGTATAAATACATTTGAATATAATCAGTTACAGCCAGGTACAATGACCGAAACCTATAATAGGTTAAGGTTTATATCATCCATGCTAGCAGTAAGGGCAGAATCTGCTATTAAAAACAGCAAAACATTTTTTCTATCCTTGGGGTATTCCTACGCAATTAATCCTTCATTTAGAAAATATTCGGAATCGGGAACAACATTGTTAAAGGCTGATGTAAACAACTTTGGAAATTTAAAAGCGTTAATGGGACTCAGATTTTTGATAACTAAAAAATTTTCCATTGACTTGGGGCTAGGAGGAGACCTGCCTCTTGGAAATAAAGTTGAACTGGAAGGGAAAAAATATAGCATTTTCAGCAGCTTTTTTTCTACTAATTTGTATTACCGATTAAAATAGTCAATGAAGCCATATGCATTTTTGATTCTTTTGCTTTCGTTAATTTATTACGGTATTGCACAGCCCCCAAAAAAGGATGAATGGTATATAATAGCAAGGGCCACCCGTTCTAAAGCGGCTATCATCTATAATAACTTTAATCTGTTTGATTCAACAATTTCACATGTGGGATTTGCTAAGCAAAACAATTCAGGCAACTTTTATGTTTATCATATCAACCCGGTCAATAATGTAAATGCCTTTATCGTAGATTCGCTAGAAGGGTTTTTAAGCCCACCTGATATTTTTTGCTATTCTTTATGGCGGTTAAGTTTAACTATAAAAGAAAGTAACAAACTTAAAAAATTTGTTGAGTCTTACTTATGCGTAAAAGTGGAATTTGACTTTGATTTCGATCTAAATAATAGTTACAACAAGTTATATTGTTCTGAATTTGTTTGGCTCGGACTAAATGCTGCCGGGCTTACCTCTAAACCTTGGTATAAGAATCTTAAGGAGAGCAATCTCAAGTATTTCCTTGAACGAGAGGAAATATATTATATCCCTCCTGATTTTTTTGAAAATCTGCCATTTGTAAACCTTATGCGCAGGGAGTTTTTTAAACAGGGTACTAATTAACAGTATGCTGACGTTTGATTTTCCGGTTTACTAAATAATCAACAATATCGTTTTGTCTTTTTTCTACAGTTGCGTTGCAAAGAAATCCACTCCCTTTTCTGGGTTAAATACTGAGTAACCTCAAACATTTTTCATTTTTTCCCTATAATACATCGCTTCTCTTCAATACTAGTATACAAAGTAAAAAATTATGTAAGCCTGTTACAGACACTAACCCGTAAAAACCCCATTGTTTAAGTTATTTAAAAAAGGTATTATCGTATTTCAAAAATGAAATTTTATTTCACACAATGAAATTTTATTTCGGGGCTTGGTCTGCAATTTTATCAGGCAAAACAAATTATTTGGTTAAAGGTTTTGCAAAAATTGCAGGAGCCATTAAAACCCCGATGAAAGGATCGGCGGCTCTGAAGTACAATTATGAAAAAAATAACTTTGCTTTGTAGCGTTTGTTTTTTTACCGCTAATACTTTTTGCCAAAAGCAAGTAATGTTCAACAATGTTCTGGCATTTAATACTAGGGAAGATTACGATGCTGTTGTGGAGAAGAACGATTCTTTAAAGCAACTTTTTTACCAACAGTTAACCACTATAAGTAATTTCAAACCGTTAAAAGGAAATGCAAAAAATACATCAATACCCGATTCTTTGTTTGAAGCTGCAGAATTTATGATTAACATATTAAATGAAGACGGGGTTGTTAAAATTGGAAAATACCTATATAAAATAAGTTGGCAAAAGGGCAAAGTATTTACAATGAATGAAGTTGATTACGGTAAAAAATATTCAGATTTGTTGGCCGGGATCACAAGCGACAAAGTTGGGGCTTACGATTTTGATTTTGACGTGCTTGATATGGTAGAAGATGGGATATTATCACAACCAACAGAAGAAGAAATGACAACATCTGAAAGAATCAGAATTTGCTGGAAAGGTACAAGAGCAAGGGGTGACAATAATGAGGTAGGAGTGTATTTCAGAGATTTATCAGACCCTTCAGCAACATTTGGCCCCTGTATTAATCGTTTAGATGGTAGTCCGGTTGCAAACACAAGACTTAAATGTAAAGTAGAATACTTCAGTTTAGGAATATGGCACAGGTTGGATATAGATGCAAAAATACAGAAGCAGTCCGCCAAGATATTTATAAATAATGTTCCTCTTTGGGTTACCACAAGCGCAAAAACTGGAGAGACAAATTGGGATGGTTTTTACACCATTAAATATCGTGGCCGTTGCGGCAGCGATAATGAATTTAATGCTACAAATGCAAGGGTACCGCATCCTATTAGCGGAGAAAATAAAGGAAGGATAGTGTTTTGGGAAAAATCCAGAGGTTTACGGTATTATTGTTTGATTTTTAACTATGCAGAAATATATACAAACAATATGTATTTTGGCCCGTGCAATAATGATCAATTTTGTCAAAGTTCGCAAAATATAAGATATGCTGCTCCTCCTATGAGAATGAGTACCGCTTTATTGCCATCATCTAATTCATGGGTTGTAAAAGTTAATTCTAAAATAGATTGTAAATGAGAGTGATTGTAATGATATTGTTTTTAGTTTTTGGGCATTGTTGCAATGCCCAAAAACTATCTTTAGCCGGAAAGGTAGGTATCAGCTTCGCTCAGTCAAGAATTTCGGAAAGAACTTCGCCTGAGCCTTTATTCGGAACGCCTTATTCAAGAAACCCTTATTTTTCTCTACAGCTTTTGCATCAATTAAAGTCAAATGATTTTATCTATCTTAATTACAGATTTCAGGGAATAGCCGGATCGTATAGTGCGCTTTCAAATACCAAGCAATCTCTTGTAGAAGCTATTATTGGAGAAAGCAGTTCTGCAGCTAGCTATGATTTTAAGTCTTTTGGATTAGGGTATAAAAAAGACCTCTTTTTTAAGAATAAGCCGGGGAAAGATTTTCTTGCAGTTGATTTGAACATCGCTTTTTTTAATGTAAAAAACTTTTTAGATACATATAGCAGTTCTGGTCAGTTTGAATACCTGTACAACCTTGAATTCTCGCTAGAGTCCGGTAAAAAAGTTTTTCCCTACTTAAGTGTTAATTATTCTCATAATTTTTTAAATAGAAAAGGCCGGGAAATATTCGGCTTCGATTTTAACTATAGCTATTCGCCGGTAAAATTCGCAACTTCAAAACTCACCTATTACAATGTTGGGCCCAGGTATCCTAGTGCTGAACAGCAAAAAATATTGTTTACCAACAGGCCTAATGCTTTTACCTTTTCATTTCATAAAACAATACGGATAATAAAATGAGGCTAATACTATTTTTGCTGTTCTTATTCTTTTCCATAATAGCAGTTGCACAGTCTAAAAGCGGTTATATTATTTCGGGTGGTATGGGCAAAGTATTAAGTATAAATGTATTCAACAAAGATGGCTTTGATTTTCCACATAAAGCAAAGGGCTTAGTTTCTTACAATATTGGGGCTGGGTATTATTTTAAAAAGAAGAATGGCGGCTCGTTCCTTCAAATTTTTAGCAATAGCTCAGGCCATCGGCTCTTTTACGATAAAGATAAAATTGCAACATCCAATAACTATTATATTGGTGTAAAATTTTCGAGGCTTTGGAATCATTTTTTTAATCCTGATGCCTACGATACTAAAAGGCCACATCCGTTTTATTTGGGCCCAATTTTTTCAATAACATTTCCTTTATCGCAAAAGCCTGAGATACCCGCTTATACTTCTTCGGATAGAATGTTTGTAATTGAGCCGAACAGTTTCGATGGGGAAATGCGCAACAGCTATGATATAAATGTTGGCATACAGGCCGGCTTCGATTGCGCTCGCATTGGCATTAAAAAGTTAATGCTCAAGGCAGAACTAAAATCTTCCATCGGTTACCTGTACAACTGGGAATATCAATACGTTTATAGCAATACTATGATTGATCAAATGACTATCCGAAACCGTAATATCCATGCTGCGGTTGAGTTTATCTACTTTTTGAAGTGAAAGGGGTTTATTCTTCAAAAAATTAAAAAAATTACAATGAAAACGCTTATTTCTTTTTATTTTCTGTTATTAATCTATTCGAATATACAAGCACAAAAATCGGAACTGATAGAGGGCGGTAAAACACTTGTTGAGTTGATTCGGATTATAAAAACACCCAAAAAAAGTATAGTTGCTGATATTAAAAGCAGTAACCTACAAAATAGAGTAGAAACTTCTGATAGCTGCGCTATAAAAAAACAAAGTGATCTTTGCTATAAAAACAGTAGTAACAAAAACCTGGCAATTAGTATTTACAAACGGATTGGCGAAGGATATGATACTAACCCTTTTACCATGAAAGTAATTGCCCAAAAGCAGGAATGTTGGTATGAATTAAGAGCAGGTATATATAAGTACCGTATTGAAACCGATAGTGCTGGTATAAGAATTTTACAAGCCGAAGGCGAATTAAAGCTGGAGGCATGTGATAATATGACAAGAGAGATAAAAGAATAAAAAATTTCAGGCATTTGTTTTGGGACTTACAATTGTACATTCGTTCTATGGAAAAAAAGTATTTTATTGGCCTTATTTTAAATATTGGCTTTATTACAATTTCTGCCCAACAATTATTCGTTGCTATTGAAAATAGTATTATCTGGAAAGGAATATTAAGTGGCTTGGGACTAATTATTTTTTCTATTCTTTTATTTACCCTGCTTGCAAAAAACACAAAAAAAGCACAGTAAAAGCAAATATCAGGTAAGCAATTTTCAAAATGCTATTTTTGCAAACCATGCAACGCAGATTTTTATTTTTTTATAATCCCATTTCGGGCACAAAAAGCAAAACGCAACTATTAAATACTATCAAAAAAAGATGTGAAGCTGAAAGTGCAGTATATGAAATTACCAGTACCAATGCAGCCGGGGATTACAATTTTCTCAAAGAAAAAATTACCGATGAAAAAATCACAGACATTGTGGTATGTGGCGGCGATGGTACTGTAAACCAGGTAGCTGCCGCTTTGTTAAATGTTTCTGTCAATATCGGCATCATTCCTATGGGATCTGGCAATGGCCTGGCTCTGGCAGCAGGAATTCCTAAGACTGCATCTAAAGCACTTGATGTAATCTTCAATGGCAAGGCAACTGAAGTAGATGGTTTTTACATTAATCAATATTTTAGTTGTATGCTTTGCGGACTTGGCTTTGATGCAAAAGTAGCGCACGATTTTGCAAAGCAAGAAAAAAGAGGGTTAGCCACTTATGTAAAACAAACGGTTATAAATTTTTTTTCTGCTCAACCTTACCCTTTTATTATTGATATGGAAAGCAACCGGATAAAAACCGAAGCTTTTTTTATAAGCTTGGCCAATAGCAATCAATTTGGCAACAATGTAACCATTGCTCCAAAGGCCAGCATCAGTGACGGCTTGATAGATGTGGTAATTGTAAAAAAAATGAGCAAACTAAAAATGGTTTTTTCATTATTAAAACAGGTAAAGCTAGGACAGCTTACTTCTTTAGAAAAAAAGTATAAAACTAGGGATATACTGTATTTTCAGGTAAAGCAATTAAGTATTCAGAACCCCTTACTGGCACCATTGCATATAGACGGCGACCCGGTAGATTCTACAAAACTATTTGAGATAAAAATTATTGAAAAAGCATTCAGGCTTTTACAGCCTTAGCGATGAAGCATTTTTAAAATTGAATCAACGGCTAAAAGGTTTTCTCTATTATTAAAAGAATTAAGCACATCCTTTTTTTCCCTTGCAGACAAATGAAAATTTAATGCGGCGGCAGACTCTCTTTTTTCAGGATGATAGTTTAATGATATTTTTTTAATGTTCAAAGTACTCTCTTTATCAAAATAGTTAAACTGCTCGGTTTGGTTGTAATACTGCAAATAAAACCAGTTATGTTGTAGCATGGTAGCTGGAGTTACCATCAAATCGGTAATACTGGCCAGGTCGCCTTCATTTTCCCATTCATTATCTACCCTATCTCTTAACTGAACAATTAATACTCCGGATGTATTTTGCTCAATCCAATTTCTAAAATTATCAATAAACCGAAGCGTTGTTTCCATTCCAATATTATCTCTAAGGCCCGCATCCATCACATCTATTACGGGATTACTTGGCAGCCACACATTGGGCAGCACATAAGGAAAAGTAGCATTCATTCGCATGGCTGTTAATACACGCAGGTTCATAGGTTGCTGGTTTTTAAAAAGCGAAATAAAATCTACGGCATCAGGGTTAACTGTAGTGTCACTTTGAAACAAGGCAGGTTTCATCATAAAACTCATTGGCTGGGTATTCATTATCAGCTTTCGCCCATCCGCTTTAATAACAGAGTTAAAAATAATTAAAGGTATTTTGGCACTATGTTCATCTTCAACAAGATCTTTCAATTGAATATTAAGTATCCCCCTGGTATTGTCACTTAATTTTTTTTCAAAAGCATAGCCTCTGTCTTTTATATATCGTTGGTTACCCACTTCAAATTTTTGCACAGGTGCAAAAATATCTCTGGCCATCATGGATGTAAAAACAGGATTCAATAAATCTTTGGTAATATAAGATGCATACTTATTGTCGTATAGTTTTATACTGCTATCTTTTAATGAAAACCGATACAATTCCCTGTAATAAGTAGCTGCGAGCATACCGCCACTTGCACCACTAATTAAAAAGCTATGTTTGGTAAATTCATTGTGTGTAAGACTGTCTAATTTTTGCAGCGCATTCATTACAAATGCGGCACTGCGTAAACCTCCGCCACTTACATTCACAAATATCATTACAGGCCTCTCTTCTTTTTGTTTTTGTTTCCAATTATTAAGCACCTGCAACATATTTGTTTTATCTTTTTCTACATTCCCAATATAGCAGGTATTTAAAAGGTTTTCTTTTGTATATGCAGGTCTAAGTGTTTGGGTGCTATAACTTAAACCATAAGCTTTGTTGCGGGGATCAATAAAATCGTTTTGATACAGGTAGTTAAATAAAAGGATTAAGGCAATAGTAAAAGGCAGGCTCCAGCTTTGTAAAAAATAGGTAAGTGCACCAATAAAAGCTATCATTATTGAAAAGAAAACAAGAATGCTGGCTGCTGCAGGCATCTCAAAGGCACGCACTTCTAAAAAAAATCCAATTGTCATTAAAAAAACAAAGGCAAGCAGCATACAAAACATTGCAGCAAGATGATGCCGTGAAAAAATACGGTCAAGAAAATCTCTTCGGTAATGGCCAACACCTCGTACTTTTTTTATAGAAAGCCTTGCAGTAAGATAATTATTCACTTTTAGGCCAAAGTCGTCCATTATATAGCGTTTGCCTGTAAATGTTTTATTGAACAACTCCGGATTGCCAATAATGGCTGCCATTGTTCTATCAATTGTTTTTGCGGCCCTAAAAAAATAAAGAAAAGATAAAAAGGTTAAAATAATAATACCCAAAACAATTCCCCCAATAATTCCGGCAATTTGCCCACTGCTCATCAGCTCCTTATAATCATCAAAGCGATAAAGTTTTACAAAATAAAAAATCATAAACAACAGGGGAAAAATAAAGTTGTTGATGCAATATTTTAAAAAGGGGTTGCCAGCAGTAGCTAAAAATAAAAAACGTTTGCTGTGCAATATAAAAGTGGTGATATTCCAACTCATAATAAAAACACCCCATGCCATACCGGTAATAAAAGCACCGAGCATATTTACAGTTCCTAAATATTCTGGTGCAAAAAACAATGCATCTGCACCAAAATTTTTCATAAAACTGCTGTTGATGGTACTACCCAAAATATACCAGAATAATAACAGCACTTGATATTTTCTAAAGTGTAATAGAAAAAGCTGTACTGGAAAAAAATAATAGATGTTTTTAAGCGCAGATTTCATAAATATGGCGGTGCTTAAAATTACTAAACTATTGCAAAGCAGGCTTCTCTTTTTTTATTTTCCAAATGATAAACATAGTTTGGGTAATGGCAATAGAAGCTAATAACAAATGCAACGGCTGAGCAAATGCAGGCATATTGGCCTCATACAATACAATACCTGTAATCATTTGTAAAATAACAATACAGAATAATACAAATATGTTTAAACGTAGTTCAATATTTTTTCTACCCCGTCTCAATAAATCTATAGCAGCTAATAATACAACCCAGGAAGAAGTTCGGTGAATTAAAAATGAAAAATCATTTGTGGACAACCACTTTTCTCTTTGCTCATAATTCAATGCCTTTGAAATATCGTCAATATGCATACGCACTGTGGTACCCAATGCAGATTGAACTATTATAAAAAAAAGGAAAAGCCATAATAATCCGTACAATGTCTTATCAGCACTTACAATAGCGCTCTTATTATTTACGTTCATCCATAATGCCAGTTGAACTAGTAACATTACAATAGCAAACACTAAATGAACAGAAATACTTAAATGGGCAAGATTAAGTTTTACCACAATAGCACCAAATAAACCTGTTAAAATTACCAATGCTAAAAAAGTGATACCCAATTTCCATGCTGTTGATTGCTCTTTTCTTTTGTAAAACAACAGCCAAGCCTGTATAATGGCAAATACACCCAGTAATACGCCAAATAAACGATTAATATATTCAATCCAAGTGTGGTACGGGTTAAATGTATGATCTATATCCTGCTTGCTTAAATATTTTTCAAAATCGGCTGGTAATTGAGAAGCATCTGTTGGTGGAATCCATTTCCCGAAACAGCGAGGCCAATCGGGGCAACCCATACCGCTTTGTGTGGTGCGAACAACAGCACCGGCAATTATTACTAAAAAACATAAAATGAATGTAGCCAGTGCCCAATTTTTTATTTTATTCATGCCCAAAATAATATGTGGGCAAAGTTAAGTATGCTGCAATTCTTTTTTCACTGATATTTGTCAGCAATGTTACAACCCTTTTTATATGCCGATAAAATAGAAGCGGGTATTGATGAAGCCGGAAGGGGTTGTTATGCAGGGCCGGTATTTGCCGCAGCGGTAATTTTGCCTCCTGGTTTTCATCATCCTTTATTGAATGATAGCAAACAGTTAAAAAAAGAGCAAAGAGAATTGCTTCGCCCTATTATAGAAAAAGAAAGCATCGCTTGCTCGGTTGCCATGATAGATAACAATGAAATAGACCGCATCAACATATTACAGGCTACTTATGCAGCCATGCATAAATGTATTGACACACTTAAGGTACAACCCAATCACTTATTGATTGATGGTAATCGATTTAAGCCCTATAAAGAACTTAGCTATAATTGTATTATAAAAGGAGATGGTATATATGCATCTATTGCCGCAGCAAGTATTTTAGCCAAAACCCACAGGGATGCATATATGCAACAACTGCATTATGAATTTCCGCACTACGATTGGATAAATAATAAAGGTTATGGTACGGCTTCTCATAGGGCGGCCATTAATAAGCATGGGCTTTGTATATATCACCGAAAGAGCTTTTCTATTCTTCCGGCCCAGGCATCTCTTTTTTGTTAACAAAGGGTATCGCATTTTATTTTTTAATGATTCCCTAAGAACCTTTAAACCTTTTATAAAATGTTGGGTCTTTTATATATAACGACGATATATAATTATTAATAACCAGTTAAACATTTTTCAATGAAATTTACTAAACATTTTGCAGCATTTATGCTAATGATGTTTGTAGTTTTTTCTGCAAACGCACAAACACATACTAATCACAGCGATTATAAAAAAATTAAGCAAGGTGTTAAAAGCGGCGAGCTTACCAAAGCAGAAACCTACAAATTGGGCAGGCAGCAATACGCATTAAGAAAAGACATCCGTCAAGCAAAATCCGATGGAATGGTTGCCTGTAACGAAAGAAAGAATATCCGCAAAGGCAAGAAGAAGGCAGATGCAAATATCTATCGTAAAAAACACAACGATAGAGATAGAAACTAAGTTCAGTTTGTTGTTTTAATAATAAGAGAAGGGTCGGAAATTTTCCGGCCCTTCTGTTTTGTTATTGTAAATTATCAGTTATTTTCTTCCCATACACCCAATCCTTCTCTTATTACTGTCCAGTCATCGGTAGTACAATCCACAATAGTACTCGGTATCATACCACCAATGCCGCCATCAATTACAAAATCTACCTGTTCGCCCAACTTTTCATTAATAATTTCGGGGTCGGTATATTCTTCTACCATATCGCCTGGTAAGGAGGCACTTAATAGTGGATGGCCTAGTGCATCTAAAATATGCCTGCATATTTCATTATCGGGCACACGCAAACCAATTGTACTTTTTTTGCTTTGTAAAATTTTGGGAACCTGCTTGCTTGCCGGCAAAATAAAGGTAAACGGGCCGGGCAGATAGTGCTTTAACACTCGGTAAAGCGGCGTGTCAATACTTTTTGTATAATCGCTTAAATGGCTCAAATCTCTGCAAATAAAACTTAATTGGGCTTTGGCAGGACCTACATTTTTTATTCTGCATATACGTTCAATGGCTTTTGGATGAAATATATCGCAGCCTAACCCATAAATGGTATCGGTTGGGTAAGCAATTATACCACCATCTAGCAGGCACTCTGTTACCTGCTTAATAAGCCTTGGTTGTGGATTTTGTGGATGGATATGTATGAACATAATACAAGTTACACAAATTAATAAACCGTAGCTAAAACTGAGTGGTCGGTAATCTATCGTCTATGACTCAAAAGCACTACTTTTGCAACGTTTTAAAAAAACCAAAACAATACAACTATGTCACTCATCACCGTAGGTACAATGGCCTTTGATGCAATTGAAACCCCTTTTGGAAAAGTAGATAAAATTGTAGGCGGTTCTGCCACCTATGTTGCCTATGCAGCAAGTAATTTTGTAATCCCTGTTCAACAGGTATCTATTGTAGGATATGATTTTCCTAAAGAAGAGATGGTTGAATTAGCTAAACGAGGCGTACAAACCGAAGGCGTGGAAGTAGTACCAGATAAAAAATCTTTTTTCTGGAGTGGTAAATATCATATGGATATGAACACAAGGGATACTTTGGTTACAGACTTAAATGTGTTGGCCGATTTTGATCCTAAAATTCCGGATAGCTATCAAGGCGCAGAATTTTTAATGCTAGGCAACCTGATGCCAAAATTGCAAATGAGTGTTATTGACCAATTAAAAGTTCGTCCTAAGCTAATTGTTATGGATACAATGAACTTTTGGATGGATATAGCAATGGATGATTTGAAAGAAGTGTTGAAAAAGGTAGATGTATTGATGGTAAATGATGCAGAAGCAAGGCAATTGAGCGAAGAAGTATCCTTGGTAAAGGCGGCCAAAAAGATTATGAGTATGGGCCCTAAATTCCTTATTATTAAAAAGGGCGAGCATGGTGCTTTATTATTTCACGAAAACAGTGTGTTCTTTGCACCGGCATTACCATTAGAAGAAGTTTTTGACCCAACGGGTGCTGGCGATACCTTTGCTGGAGGCTTTATTGGTTATTTGGCAAAAACTAAAGATATCAGTTTTGAAAACATGAAAACAGCTATTATTGTGGGCTCAGCTATGGCTAGTTTTTGTGTAGAAAAATTTGGACCTGAGCGTATGAAAGAAATTAATAAACAAGATATTGATGAGCGCCTGAGCCAGTTTGTACAACTGGTAAATTTTGACATTGATTTAGTATAGTTAAGATGCTGGAAATTCTTATACTTATTTTTTTGGTAATTAACGTAGGAAAAAAAGCAAAGCGCAAAGGCCTTGATGTGATAAAATGGCGTGTACTTACTGTAGTAGCTTGGGTATTGGCCGAAATGCTGGGTTTGTTTATAGGCATAATGTTAATTGGAAAAGATGATTTGATAAAGTTGATGATGATAGGAATAGTGAGTGCATTTGGTGGGTACCTTTTAATAAAATATAACCTTGATAAGTACCCCGATATAGACGATGATATCAATAATATTGGCAGATAAAAAATATTTTAAGTAATACAATGACGTAAAGGTTACCGTTCGGTAACCTTTTTTATTACAGTTTGTGTAATTTATTTCAGCTTAGCATCCATAGTTTAAACAAGCTGATATGGAGCCTATTCAATTAAGTATTCCAACACCCTGCCACGAAAGTTGGGATAACATGACACCAAAGGATCAGGGAAGATTTTGTGCTTCCTGCGCAAAAGTTGTAGTAGATTTTAGTGCAATGAGCGATGCTCAACTGATACAATATTTTGAAAATTTAAAAACAGCAAATGTTTGCGGCAGGGTTTATCCCGACCAGTTGAACCGTACATTGAAACCTGTAAAAGTAATGCAGCCACGCAAAAAAATTGCATGGTACTGGCAGGTTGCGGCAGCTTTCTCTTTATTCTTTTTTAAAGGACAGGCAGTAAAAGCGCAAGGTGCTGTAAAATCGACATCGGATACTACAAAAAAAATAAAAGAAATAAATGATATTCCTATAATGCTAGGTGGCATAAGAAAGGATCTTCCTCCTACAGTTGCCAAGTTACCGGCAAAGCTTACACAAATTTTTATTACAGATGAAAATAAAAGACCAGTACCGTATGCGAGTGTTCAATTGTTGCCAGAGGGAAGTTGGTTGGCGGCAGATAGTACCGGGAAAATAAATTTAGGAGTGAATCATAAGGTTGAGCAGATGAAAATTTCGGCCGTGGGTTTTGAAGAGAAAACAATTGACTTAAGTGAGCTGGAGTCGAATAATATTGTCATAAATCTGATGTCGGCAATGCTGGGCGAAGTAGTTGTTCACTCTGAAGTTGAATTAAGAGGGAGAGTAGTTGTTTCAGGAGGAATAAATGTAATGAAAACCGAAAGCATAAAACAGGATGAACAAATCAAGCAAATTGCCGACAAGTCATCAAAAGATGGGTTCTCTATTTTTCCCAACCCGGCAACAAAAGGCCAATATATTTCAATGAATATTCAAGTTAAAAAGCCAATGCAATTTGCTTTATTGGTGTTAAACGCAAGTGGAAAAAATATGCTGAAGCAAGATATTACGGTTGTTTCAAATGCGCAGGCGATTAAATTTATTGTTCCGGCAACCTGGGCAAGCGGCCAGTATTATATTAGCATCCGTTCATTTAAAGAAGAAACAGTACAAACAATACCACTGCTTGTTTTATAAAATATTTTAAGGATAGGTTTAATTCTTAATTGTGTTTATTTATTGGCAGAGTTTTTAGACTCTGCCATTTTTGTAGCATTGTAAAAGCGAATCATATATTGCCTTGATATATTTTTTGTAAGAAGTCAAAATTATAATCACCTACCTTTGTGCCATGCGATGGCTCACCTTAATGCGTAGCAGGCTTAAAAATCTTTTTGACGCAATAGGAAATGAAAAGCTCAAGTATGCACTGCTACAATCAATCCCTTTTTGGATAGCATCAGTTATTACAGGCCTGGTTGCCGTGGGCTTTGATAAACTATTTGTTTTAACAGAAGACGCCTTTAAGCACATCATGGCTGGCGGTAGGTGGTGGATTTTTATAATAGCACCTATTTGCTTTTTTTTAAGCTGGTGGCTCTGTAAAAAATTTTCACCCTATGCCAAAGGTAGCGGAATACCACAGGTACTGGCTTCTACGGAACTAGCCAATCCCAAATACAATTATTTAATCAGTAAATTTTTAAGCCTTAGAATAATTATTGTAAAAATAATTTCCAGTTTGTTTAAAGTATTAGGTGGCGGTATTGCCGGAAGAGAAGGGCCTACTATACAAATAGCCGCTTCAATTTTTACAATTATTAACAATGCGCTTCCTTCATGGTGGCCAAAGGTTTCCAAAAAAAATGCAATTGTAGTGGGTGCTGCATCAGGTCTTGCGGCAGCATTTAATACTCCTTTGGGTGGTATTGTATTTGCAATAGAGGAATTATCTAAAACACATTTACGTTTTTTTAAATCGGCCTTATTTACGGCTGTAATTATTGCAGGTCTTACGGCAGTTAGTATTCATGGGCCATACTTGTACCTGGGTTACCCAAACCTTTCAAGTATCACTTCGGGAGTATTTTTTGGGGTTGCATTTGTTGCCATTATTGCGGGTTTATTTGGTGCAGGAATGTGTAAGCTTATTTTAAAGCTAATGAGTTGGTTAAAACAAAAGCGAAAAACAATTACGCCTTTAATGCTTGTTTGCATATCATCTGTAGTAATGGCCATGCTTATTTTCTTTTTAGGGAATGATATTGCTGGAACAGGTAAGCCCTTAATGGTAAAAATTTTATTTACCGAAGAGAAGAATGTTGATTGGTATTTGCCCTTTGCAAAAATGGCCGGGCTTATTGTAAGTTACACAGCAGGAGGTGCTGGTGGTGTTTTTGCACCATCGCTTAGCATTGGGGCTACTTTTGGTGCTATTATCTCTCAACTGTTTGAATACTCTGCCTCAAACACAAACCTGGTAATACTCTGTGGCATGGTTGGTTTTTTAACAGGGGTTACCCGTTCACCTTTTACCGCTGTAATATTGGTATTGGAAATGACAGATCGACATAGTGTTATTTTTCAATTGATGTTGGCAGGTTTAATTGCCAATGCTGCGGCCTTATTAATTGATAAGGTTTCATTTTATGAACAAAATAGCCATAGTTATTTAAGAGAAGTACTAGAAGAAGAAAGCCAAAGAAAAGATGCAGAACTAATAGATGAAGCAAATTCAAAAGAAAAAGAAGATACTGAATCGGTGGATGAAACAAAATAAAATGCTTCCTTTAAAGGGAAGCATTTTATATATCCTAATTTAATTTCGTTATTCTGTAATACCTTCCAACGCAAAAAAGAAAGCGTACTCTCTGGCCCTATCCCACAATGATTTAAATCTTCCACTTGCGCCACCATGGCCTACTTCCATATCTGTATGCAGTAAGATATGATTACTGTCTGTTTTCATTTCACGCAAGCGTGCCACCCATTTAGCAGGCTCAAAATATTGCACCTGGCTATCGTGAAGGCCGGTTGTAACCAACATATTAGGATATGCCTGTTTTTTTACATTATCATAAGGGCTGTAAGATTTCATGTATTCGTAGCTTTCTTTATTTGCAGGATTGCCCCACTCATCGTATTCGTTGGTTGTAAGTGGAATAGATGGGTCGCTCATGGTAGTAACCACATCTACAAAAGGCACCTGTGCTACTACCCCATTCCATAAATCGGGGCGCATATTTACAATGGCTCCCATTAGTAAACCACCAGCACTTCCTCCCATAGTGTACATATGTTCTTTGGTTGTGTATTTATTATCTATTAAGTATTCTGCACAGCTAATAAAATCGGTAAACGTATTTTTCTTCTTAAACATTTTTCCATCTTCGTACCAGTAACGGCCAAGCTCCTGCCCTCCACGTATATGTGCTAATGCATAGGCAAATCCTCTATCTAACAAACTAATTCGTCCGCTGCTAAAACTTGCATCCATACTAGCACCATAACTACCGTACCCGTACAACAATACCGGCATAGTGCCGTCTTTTTTAAATCCTTTTTTATATACAACTGAAATGGGGATTGAAGTGCCATCGGTTGCTTTTGCATAAACTCTTTCTGTTACATAATCTGCAGCATTGTACCCACCTACTATTTCTTGTTGCTTCAAAAGTGTTTTCTCTTTTGTTTTCATATTATAATCGTACTGCGTACCCGGAGTGGTTAATGATGTATAATAGTAACGCATAGTATCTGTATTGTATTCAGGAGTACTGCTTGAATATACTGCATAAGTGGGTTCGCCAAAATCTATATAATATGATTGGTTGTTTTGTGTATTAATAATATGTATTTGTGTAAGCCCTCTTTTTCTTTCAGAAACCGCCACATAATTTTTAAATACTTCTATTCCCTGCACTAATACAGAGTCGTCATGCGAAATAAAATCTGTCCATGCAGCGGTATCCGTTTTGTTTTCGGGGCTGGTTACAATTTTAAAATTGCGTGCATTTTTATTGGTGCGTATGTAAAATTTATCATTAGCATGATCCACATCATACAACACTTCTTTCATTCTTGGCTGAAATACCTTGAATGTAGCAGTTGGCTCATTGGCAGCAATAAACCTTACTTCGGAAGAGAGTGTGGCAGAAGAAGAAATCAAAATAAACTTATCCGATTTTGTTTTACCCACACCAATATAATTGGTTGGGTCTTTTTCCTGGTACACTACTACATCTGCAGATTCGGGAGTGCCTAATAAATGGCGTTTTATTTTTTCTGATAAAAGTGTTACAGGGTTTTTTGAAGTATAGAAAATTGTTTTGTTATCTGCTGCCCAAACAGGGTCGGCCTCTGTTCTGGTAATGGCATCTTTATAAATTTCGCCTGTTTCCAGGTTTTTAATATAAATAACATATTCCCTACGGCTTACTGTATCAACTCCATATGCCAACAATTTATTATCAGGGCTAACTGCTGTGCCGCCTACTGAAAAATATTGGTGTCCTTCGGCCATTGCATTTACATCCAGCATCACTTCTTCTTGTGCATCCATAGAACCTTTTTTTCTACAAAGCACATAATAATCTTTTCCTTTTACTACACGGTTATAATAGTAATATCCATTTTTTAAGTACGGTACACTTTCGTCATCTTCTTTAATTCTGCCCTTCATTTCATTGTACAGTTTTTCCTGTAAACCTTTGGTACCAGCCATCATGGTATCAAAATATTTATTTTCGGCTTCAAGGTATTCAACAACTTTAGTACTATCGGGTCCCTTTTTAAAGTAATCATTCATCCAATAGTAGGGGTCTTGGCGAATATCGCCATGGGCTATTAACTCTTTGGGCTTTTTATCTGCAACTGGTGCTGCCACACTCGGCCATATATAGGTTTGTCTCTTCATAGTTTTAGATGAATTGCTATTGCATGAAAATATACCTGCTACTGCAAGTAAACATGCAGCAGAATAGAATAATCTATTTCTGCTAAAGTTAAATTGTTGCATTTTATTTAGAGTTGATGTTTAATGATGCTGTATATAGCTTACATAAAGGCCACGAGCAAATGATTTGCTGTAGGTTTTTATCATATTAATTAGGACTTAACGAAACTTTAATCCAACTACTTTCTTCTTGCAACCACTATCACATGTTTAAATTTCTTTGTTTTCCCCTGTAGGTTAAACACTTCTGTGTACAATACATACATACCAATAGGTAGCCTTTCCAATTTATCGCTCAATCCATCCCAGCGGTAGTAGCCTTTGGTTCCCATTAGCGCATTGCGTTGCAGGTATCTAACCCTTCTGCCTGCAGCGTCAAAAATGGTAATATTAGCCACATAGCCAACTTCAGGAAAGTTGTAATCGATGGTTAAAAAATCATCAATACCATCATTGTCGGGGCTAATAATTTCGGGGCTTACTGTAATGGTACCTTGCACACCAATCTCAGCCATGTATTGAGAATTTTTGTAAGTAGGTGTACCATAACCAACATTAGATGCTGCACTATGCCAATTAGCCGCTTGTTCATCTATGGGTGTGGCAGGGTTATCTACCGTTGTATCATTATAGTTTATTCTTTCCAGCGATACATTTTCGGGGTTGCTTATTAATGGAAAATGCCAATCATCTTTGTAGCGTATTTCATCTATAATAGTGCTATCGGCCTTGCAAATTATCACATAGCCTTTATCATTGGGGTAAGATGGCATACTGGATATTTGGATAAATGCAGCCGGATCAAGAGCCACAAAATCTCTTTGTACAATTGTTGGGCTCTCTGTAACTACAGCAAAAGTTTGTGGTTGCATAAATCGGCTGGTTGTACTTATCGGTTTTAAACTACCAATAATGCCAGATGTACTGCTGCGGTTGGCAATGTAAATGGTTTTAAGGTCAATTACTTTATTGCTTCTATTGTAAATCTCAACATAATCTACCCCTTCAGGTTCTGCATTGATAGAAGGTTTTGGGTCAAATAAAATTTCGTTTACAACAAGGTCGTATTTAGCTACAGGTTCTGCTACAAATAATTGAGCTGTATTATTTCCATTGATAATATTTCCCTTGCAATCAGTTACTGCATTTGCAGTAAGTGTATAGGCAACTCCTGTTTGCAACGGAGTAGCTAACACCAAATTAACTGAATTGAAAACTGGGGCTACTGTTTGGGCAGAAGCAATGGTTATACCGTTGCTAATATTATAGTTTGCAATAGTTGCAGCACTTAAGCTATCTAAAGATTCATCGAATAGTAATGTTACATGAGTGGCATCTATCACTGTTGCATTCAACAACTTTGGCCCGGTAACATCTGTCGTGCCACCATTAACCGAGTTAACAATTCCCGGAGTGCCACCATTTGTATTTGTGCTTGCTCGCCAGTTTTCTGCACCCGTACAAGGGCTTTGGGTATTAATCATTTCCAAAGTCCAACCACCGTCTTGCTTATTAGCGTCTCTGTACCAATTTATATCATAGTTTACAGCGTGCATTACCATTCCGGCCTGATTGACCAGAGTAAGTAATTCGCCCGTATTGTTGAGAGAGGGGAAGCTTGTAACTACAATGGTGCTTCCATAAACAGAAAGGTCGGCAGCAGCAGTACTGGAGCATAAAATAGCATAGGCACCGGGTGCCAATATAAAGGCTGGCATTGGTCCGCTTTGCCCAGTTGCGTCTCTTAATCGCCAACCTTGCAGGTTGATAGGCTGTGTAGTAGTATTTTTTATTTCTACCCATTCTCTTTCAGGCAAGCCAACAGCCGGTGTTTCATCAGCCATAATTTCATCAATTACTACGTCGTATTTTACAGGCGTATATGGAGGAAAGTATGTAAAGGTTGCGGTACCATTGTTAATGGCATTGCCTGCAAGGTCTGTTACAGCATTAATTGTAATAGTACATACTGTAGATGCAGGAAAATTAGATGCAAAACTTAAATGTACCAATGCAGCATTGGTAGCATCTAATATAGCGGTAGCTGGGCTGCCAACACCATTGTTTACTACATAATTAGCAGCATTATTTGCAGTAGATGAAGATAATGCTTCGTTAAAAAGTATATCAAGCGTATTTGCAGAAGTAACAGTTGCAGAAGTAACAACAGGCGGTGTTACATCCGGCACATAGTTTTGCACCTGGAAATCATCAAAAAAATGTTTTTGAAAAAAGCTTGCGGTGCTTTGGCGTATCCAAATACCAAAAAAAGATGAAGTTGTATAGGTTGCATCTGCCACTACACCTTCGGATGTATAATTTGCGCCAGTACCGGTAAGGTCTCTCAGTAAAGTAAATTGATTGGCAGCATTTCGAATCACCCGGATTTTTAAAATATTATTACTGCTATTAGTAGTTCCGTTTATACCGTCAATAATTTTTACTGCAGCTACATTGGCATCTTTTCTATACAAGCTTATCTCATCGTCTGTATTGCCTATTCTCACAAAATATCCTGTAGTACTGGCTTGCGTTATATCACTTGCAGAAGCAGTTAAATATACATCTACATAATTAGCACTGGAAGTATTAAAGCTTAATTGACAATAAAAATCCCACTGGGCACCTGTTGCTTTTGTATTGGCAGTACTTAAATAAAAATTGCTATTGGCGGTTGTGTTATTGCTCTGTAGTTGATTAGATGAGTTTACAATGTATGAAGCAGCATCTCCTGTCCATGTAGGATTATTGGTAAAATCGCCATCACTAAAGTTGTCAGAAAATTGTGCGGTTGCTGCAAGACAGGTGCAGCACAAAAAGCTCAATAATAATATTGGTCTCATAATTTGTTTAGTTCTCACTACAAGATATTGTTTTAAAACAAAGGCAGCAAGTAAAATATAGCGTCGAATTTAAACATTCGTAAAAAATTTTGTACTCAAATTGATTTACACTATTTTCGACTCCCGTTATGATTAGCATTAAGCATATAAAGAAGATAAAACAAACTTACCGTTGGCGGATTTGAACCTGTCTTTGTATGAGAACGATAGTAGATGCCTTCCGCCAAAACGGGAGGCATATTTTTTAATAACAAAAGGAATAAAATGAAAGTTGCGGTTGTAGGTGCTACAGGATTGGTAGGCACTAAAATGTTGCAGGTACTGGCAGAGAGAAATTTTCCTGTTACGGAATTGCTACCTGTTGCTTCCGAAAAATCAATTGGAAGAGAGATTGACTTTAAAGGGAAAAAATATAAGGTAATAAGTATGCAAGATGCCATTGATGCAAAACCTGCGGTGGCAATTTTTTCTGCAGGTGGCAATACTTCGCTAGAGTGGGCACCAAAATTTGCCGATGCAGGCATTACTGTGATTGACAATAGCAGTGCCTGGCGTATGGATGAAACCAAAAAACTGGTAGTGCCAGAGGTGAATTCTCATGTGTTAAGCTCTGCCGATAAAATTATAGCTAATCCTAATTGCAGTACCATACAAATGGTAATGGTTTTAAAGCCGCTACACAATCGCTATAAAATTAAAAGAATAGTAGTAAGTACTTATCAAAGTGTAACAGGTACCGGCATAAAAGCAGTAGAGCAAATGGAAAATGAGCGCAAGGGTATTGTAGGCCCCATGGCATACAAATACCCAATAGATAAAAATATTATTCCGCAGATAGATGTTTTTATGGATAATGGCTACACCAAAGAAGAAATGAAAATGGTAAATGAAACCAAAAAAATAATGGAAGATAATACCATTAGGGTTACGGCTACTTGTGTTCGTATTCCTACTACTGGCGGCCACAGCGAATCGGTGAATATTGAGTTTGAAAACGATTTTACGGTGGATGAAGTGAAAGATATTTTACACAGTAGCCCGGGTATAGTTTTAGAAGATGACATTGCAAATCATGTGTACCCAATGCCGCTTACAGCACATGATAAAGATGATACGTTTGTGGGCCGCATACGCAGAGATGAAACGCAACCCAACACCCTTAACCTTTGGGTTGTGAGCGATAATCTTAGAAAAGGAGCTGCTACTAATGCAGTGCAAATTGCAGAAGCATTAATAAAAAAAGGTTTTTTAGATTAAAGAAATATGAGGCTGTTTTATAACAGCCTTTTTTGTAGATAACTGTATAAAGGGAAAGCAGCAAAATAGTAGTGATTGTGGATTTTGCCTATTTAGCATTCTTTATTATTTTTTTGCTTTTCAGGAAGTGATGCAAATTCATTCGCTTGTATTCATTTACACTATCTTCTGCCTAACTTGCAAGCCAAACAGTTGTTTATGAAACTATATCGTCTTAAAACTTTTTTGTTAATTATTACTTCATTTTTATTCCTTAGTTTTTTTTCTGCTTGTAAGTTTCGTGAAAAAGTAAGCTTGATAGTTCATCATGCAACTATTTATACAGTAAATGAAAAATTTGAAACTGTAGAAGCAATGGCAATTGGTGATGGGAAAATTGTAGCAATTGGAACCAATGATGAAATATTAAAAAAATATGAAGGCAATGAAACTGTAGATGCCGGCGGCAAAACAATTTTTCCGGGGTTTATAGATGCACACTGTCATTTTACAGGATATGCAACTGACAACTGGAAGTGTGATTTGGTAGGAACACAATCTTGGAACGAAATTGTAAACAAGCTCACAGAATATAGCAAAACCGCCCCTATGCAATGGATTTATGGCCGGGGATGGGATCAAAACGATTGGGATGTAAAAGAGTATCCTGATAATAAAATGCTTGACAGCATTTTTCCAGACAGGCCTGTTTATTTAAAAAGAGTGGATGGACATGCAGCAATTGCAAATAGTGAGGCCTTAAAAATTGCGGGTATAACCAGCGAAGTCAAAATTGATGGAGGAAGTATTGAGGTGAATAAAGTTGGAGTTCCAACGGGGCTTTTAATAGACAATGCTATGTCGCTAGTGGAAAGAAAAATTCCTGAAATAAGTGATTCAATTGCAAAGACATTTTATGTAAAACTGCAGGCTGAATGTTTTAAAGAAGGACTAACGGGTGTGCATGACTGTGGAGTAAGTGAGCATACGGTTGAGTTAATAGAGCAAGCTCAAAAAAGCGGAATGTTAAAAATGAAAATTTTTGCCTTATTAAAAGACGATAGCAGCTATTATGACCGCTGGATAAAAAAAGGCAGATATACAAATGGAGGGCTAACTGTTGGCGGCTTTAAACTTTATGCCGATGGTGCATTGGGAAGCCGTGGTGCTTGCCTGCTGCATGATTACAGTGATAAGCCAGGATGGAAGGGTTTTTTACTGAGCAGACCTGAGTATTTTGCTGACAAAGCTGCAAAGCTTGCCAAAACTAATTTGCAAATGTGCACACATGCCATTGGCGATAGCGGTAACAGGCAAATATTGAAAATTTATGCATCGGTATTGAATGGAAAAAATGATAAACGTTGGCGAATAGAACATGCACAAATTATGAATCCTGCCGACTTTCATTTCTTTGCCGATAACAACATTATACCATCTGTGCAACCCACGCATGCCACCAGTGATATGTATTGGGCTGCCGATAGAATTGGTAACGAAAGAATAAAAACAGCGTATGCGTACAAACAATTACTTGCCACCAATAATTGGATTCCTTTAGGTACAGATTTTCCTGTAGAATATATTAGCCCCATGAAAACTTTTTTTGCAGCAGTAATACGAAAAGATGCTAAAGGATTTCCATCGAGTGGCTTTCAAATAGAAAATGCTTTAACAAGGCAGGAAGCTCTACAAGGCATGACAATATGGGCCGCAAAAGCTGCATTCCAGGAGAAAGAAAAAGGCAGCCTGGAAAAAGGAAAAGTAGCCGATTTTATTATGCTGGACAATGATTTGATAAAATGCGATGAGAAAAAAATATTAGGTACAAAAGTGCTGAGTACTTATATAAATGGAATAAAAGTTTTTGGTAAATAATTTTATAAGCGTCATTAGCTATTTACTAATTAGATTAAATTTTTTCAATAAGAAATGAGTACGGTTGTAATTATACCTTGTCAATATCTATCAATCCGCTTTTAATAGCATAAATAGCCAGGCCAACCCTTGTTTTAATATTTAGTTTTTCAAACAAAGTATCTCTATACCCATCAATCGTACGTGGGCTTGCCTGCATAATGTCTGCAATTTGCTTATAGCTAAGTTCGGTGCAGGAATGTTTTAAAAATTCTATTTCCCTATCGGTAAAAAACTGTTTGTTTTCAGTATCCTCATCCATTTTATTAAGGGCAAAAATTAATTTTCCATTTAACACTTCGGAATAATGATAACCTTTTACCACAAGATCGTGTAAAGCTGCTTTTAGTTGCGCCGGGCTGCTATCCTTTAAAATATATCCTTTAGCACCGCATTTAATCATTGTAATAATTGCTGCTTCATTATCATACATACTTAAAGCAAGCACCTTAATATTTGGATGGTTTATATGCAACCATTTGCAAGTTTGATAACCATCCATTACTGGCATATTTATATCCAGCAATACAATATCTGGAATATTATAGTTAACCATTTTTTCACAGAAATCGTTCCCATTATCGGCTTCAAAAATCACATCATATCCCAGGCTTTTAATTAGTGCTGCAAGCCCACTGCGCAACAAAACATGATCATCTACCAATACAATTGCAGCCATATCATGCTATTTTATTGTTTGTTTTAATGGTTGTTTTAGTGCCCTGCCCCTCAATAGATTCAATAGAAAAAAAAGCATTAATAAGCTTTGCTCTATTTTGCATATTCTTTAATCCAATACCCGTTTTGCTTCCATCAAGTGTAGCTAAATTAAAGCCCTGTCCATCATCCCTTACATTTATTGTAAACTCCTCTGGTTCATAGTTCATTTGCACAGTAATATGCTTGCCTTTGCTATGCTTTATAGCGTTACTTAGCGACTCTTGCACAATGCGAAAGATAACTATTTTAACCTGATTCTGCAACGGGTAAACATTACCCGATTGGGTAAACGAAGTACTGAATAAACCGGTGTTGCTAATTATTTTAAGTTCATGCTCCAAGGTATCGGCCAGAGCAAGCTCTTCAATTTTTTCACCATGAAAACTACGGCTCAGGTCACGCAGATCGCTGACGGCCTTACTCACCAATTCTATACTTTTATCTATTTTTTGTTGCCTGGAAGCTCCGGTTTCAAAATCGAGCGTATTTAAATTGAGCTTTGCCAAACTGAGTACCTGCCCAACATTGTCGTGTATTTCCTGGGCAATTGTTTTAAGTGTTTGTTCCTGAATTTCTATCTGTGTTTGAAGAATTGCCTGGGCATGGTCGTTTTTAACAGATTGCTCTTTTAGCAACATGTCGGTTTGTTTTTGCTTTACTTTAAAAAAGAATAAAACAAAAAGAGTAAATAAAATAAAAAATATGGAACATGAACCTATGAGATACCAACCCGCTGCCGATATATTGAGGAGCATATAAAGCTGTAAATAATGAGTAGGTAATATACAATATTTCCGGTAAGGTTCAACGAGCGGAATATTACCACCCAGTTTTCATCTGCCATAAAACTATCTATTCTTCTGGCATTCACGTAAAAAAGCAAAACAAATTGAACCGCAATTAATCCAATAGAAAAAAAAAGCAATGTATCTTTTTTTAAACTTAATACATTGCCACTTGCATAGAGCTTATACAAGTAACGAAATCCTGCTACAATAAGCCCTATACAGAGGAGCGAAATTGTGGTAGGGTGAATGATTTTGGCTCCTTTTATCACCAACAAACAAATGGCGGCAAATAATATACATCCTTGTAGTGCAACAAACCAGCGTTGATATTTATCTGCAACAAAATATATTATATTAATAAGGCAAAAGTTTACTACAAAAAAAGTATTATAAGCTATAGCCTTGGGTAATCCTATTGTGTCATAAAATTTTAAGGAAGAGCATAATTCATTTGCAACGGTTATAAAAAGAAGAAGCACCATTAACCTGTAAATTTTCGGCTTAATTTTTTTATAAAAAACCAAGCCTGTAATAAAGGTCAATATTTCAAGCGATATAGTTATTCCAAGCATATAAATAATTTTATGGGCTCATATCGCCCCAGTTATAGGAGCCCAAGTAGTAAGGGTTATCACTAATAGATACTTTATTACTACCCTCAGGTATTAACTGCCCCGGAGACTGAATTGCAACAATACAGCCCGAAAACTTTGGCTTTTCACTCTTTGTGCCTGTATAGGGGTTAAGTGTTTGGCTGGGCAATATCGTTGTACATAGATACAACTTTATATCGCTTTCATCAACAGTAGGGTTGTCTGTTATTATTTTTGCAATAAAATCTGCAACTTCTTTTGCTGTAAACCCAGTACCGCCAGTATATATTGAATCGTACTGTGCCGGATCTACCGATTTTAAATAGTTTGAAAATTCATCTGAAAATGTTTGGGCATCATTCTTTGTAATTTCTCCTCCCAGGTTTTTGTTAGGCATATTATATAAAAATGGTTTAAGGTGAGTGTTCAAAAAAGCTAAGGTAGGGTGTAAAGTATGTATAATGAGTGTTGATTTAACCCAATTTTGAAGGGTTATTTCACCCTCCATGCGAGGGTTCTTTCACTCTTTCAAATTGTAGAAACACCCTTAGCCAATTAGATCATATCATCCAAAACAGCCTTTAAAAGCAGAGATTAAAAATTTGTGTCAAAAATTTTATTCATTATCAATAAGTTATAAAAGATGGTGAAAAAATTCTTCAACAAAAGCTTTGCTAAAAAATATTTTTACCCCACCTTTGCACTCCAATTTTAAAACCCGTGGGGATAGCTACGGGATAATCTAAAAAATAGAATAAAATGAGTAAACTACATTTCACTACAAAACATGCGAACGAGGCTACCGTGCAACGCAATTGGTACGTTGTTGACGGTACTAATCAAACCGTAGGTCGTATGTGCGCAAAAATTGCAAGCGTTCTTCGTGGTAAGAACAAAGCTTATTACACCCCACATGTTGACTGTGGCGACTTTGTAATTGTAACCAATGCAGACAAAGTGGTATTTACCGGTAATAAAATGGAAGACAAAGAATATTTGACTTTTAGCGGATACCCAGGTGGGCAAAAAGGGGAAGCAGCTAAAAATTTGCTAAAACGTCGCCCGGAAGCAGTAATCGAAAGGGCTGTAAAAGGGATGTTGCCTAAAAACCGTTTGGGACGCCAGATGTACAAAAAATTATTTGTATATGCAGGCAGCGAACATCCTCATGGTGCTCAAAAACCAGCGGAATTAACCTTTAACAAAATTTCTCAATAAAATATAAAGATGCTGCGGTTTATTAACAGTAACCGAAGGCAAAAAATAAAAAAATGGAAAAGCAAAAAAACGCTGTTGGCCGTAGAAAAGAAGCAGTAACCCGTGTTTTCCTTAGTAAAGGAGAAGGCGTTATTACTATTAACGGCAAAGACTATAAAACTTATTTTCCACTAGTATATCTGCAAAATCAGGTAGAAGCTCCGTTGAAAGCAGTTGAAAGTGCTGATAAATTCAACGTAGTGATAAATGCAACCGGTGGTGGTGTTAAAGGCCAGGCCGAAGCTGCAAAACTGGGTATTGCACGTGCTTTAATTGAAGTAAGTGCTGATTACCGCCCTGCTCTAAAAGCAGCTGGTTTATTAAAGCGTGACCCACGTAGTGTTGAACGTAAAAAACCAGGTAAGAAAAAAGCAAGAAGAAGCTACCAGTTCAGCAAACGTTAATACACAGCTGTGAGCTACGAGCCCTGAGCTTTGTGCTTTCAGCCCAATTAAATACATTAACAATCAAACTGCTGTGGCTCATAGCTAATAGCTCAAGGCTCACAGCTCAATTAAAAATAAACAATGGAAAATAACACTTCCTTACAACAGCAACTTTTAGAAGCGGGTGTACACTTTGGTCACTTAAAGAAAAAGTGGAACCCTAAAATGTTGCCTTACATTTTTGCAGAAAAAAAAGGCATTCACATTATCGATTTAAATAAAACTGTAGAGAGCTTACAAGAAGCAGCAGCAGCTATGAAAGCTATTGCCCGCAGCGGAAAAAAAATCATGTTTGTTGCTACTAAAAAGCAAGCAAAAGAAATAGTGCTGGAAAGTGCCAAGCGTGTAAATATGCCTTTTGTTACGGAACGTTGGTTAGGTGGCATGTTAACCAACTTTAATACTGTGCGTAAGAGTGTAAAAAAAATGCAGAGCATTGAAAAAATGCTGAACGACGGTAGTGCAGAAAGCCTTACTAAAAAAGAGAAATTGACACTAAGTCGTGATAGAGATAAAATGGAAAAAGTTTTAGGTGGTATTGCACAAATCAGCCGTATTCCCGCTGCTCTATTTTTGGTTGATATTGGCCACGAGCATATCGCTTTAGCAGAAGCAAAACGCTTAAACATCAACACATTTGGTATGGTTGATACCAACTGCGATCCAAATAAAGTCGACTTTGCCATTCCTTCAAACGATGATGCTACCAAATCAATAGCCATCATTGTAAACTATATAACCGCCGCTATTGCTGAAGGTTTGGCAGAGCGCCAGGCTGATAAAGATGACGAAAGTGAAGTAGATGGTGAAGAGACTGCAGAAGCAAAAGCCGCACGATTTGAAGAAAAAACCGGGGAAGGTGATGACCGTGGCCGTAGAGCAAGAGGCACATCTGCTCCTAAGCGTAGGGTGCCGGGCCCGGGTGCAGGTGGAAGGAAGCCAGCAGGTAAGTAAGTTTTCGGGTTTGCGTTTTTAGTTTATTGACCGGCATTTGTTTTTCAATTAAACATTGTTGTGTCACTCACTTCAACCGCATACCAACACTGAACTTTGCTTATTTGAAAGGGGATTATTAATTATTCATTATCAATTATTCATTAAAATGAGTGTAACAATAACCGCAGCAGACATCAATAAATTGCGCCAGGCTACTGGAGCTGGTATGATGGATTGCCGCAAAGCATTAACAGAAAGTAATGGTGATTTTGAAGCAGCTATTGATTGGTTGCGTAAACAAGGACAAAAAGTTGCAGCTAAGCGTAGCGACCGTGAAGCAAAAGAAGGCGTAGTAATTGCAAAAACTACTGCCGATAATAAAGCAGGCATTGTAATTTGCATTAGCTGCGAAACAGACTTTGTAAGTAAAAACGCAGAGTTTGTAGCTTTTGCTCAAAGTATTGCTGATGCAGCCGTTGCAAATAATGTAAAATCTGTTGACGAACTAAACAATGTAGAAATTAATGGAGCTAAGGTAGCTGATCTTATCAATGATAAATTGGCGGCTATTGGCGAAAAAATTGAAATTTCTAAGTTTGAAAGAGTAGAAGCTCCTTATGTTAGCAGCTACATACATGGTGCTAATCGCATGGGTGTATTGGTTGGTTTAACTAAAGAAGCCGATGAAGCAGGTAAAGATGTTGCAATGCAAATTGCGGCTATGAACCCACTAGGAGTTGACGAAACTTCTATTCCTGCAGAAACTATTGAAAGGGAAAAAGCTATTGCAATAGAGCAGGTAAAAGCAGAAGGTAAACCTGCAGAAATGGCTGAAAAAATTGCAATGGGTAAGCTGAATAAATTCTTTAAAGAGAACACTTTGTTGGCTCAGGCTTTTGTAAAAGATGCTAACAAATCAGTAGCTGATTATTTAAAATCTATTGATGCTGATTTGAAGGTGACTGAATTTAAAAGAGTAGCATTAGGTTAACTACAAACTTTGTTATATATTTAAAACGTTCCGCATTGCGGAACGTTTTTGTTTTAATCAAGCCAAAAGAACAAAAGGCAAAATATTTTCAACTCTGTTGCGATACTTATATAGCAGTTACTCCTTAAACCACTCATTATGCTGTTCCTGTACTCGTATAAAAGTGGTTCGTTTTGTTAACTCTTTTAGTTCTTTTGCACCAACATAAGTGCAGGCAGAACGAAGACCACCTAAAATATCTAATATAGTTTCTTCCACCGGCCCACGATAGGTAATCTGTGTGGTTTTACCTTCGGAGGCTCTATAATCGGCCACTCCCCCACTATATTTATTCATGGCAGTTTCAGAACTCATGCCATAAAACAGCTTATACCTCTTTCCGTCTTTCTCTATCATTTCTCCACCGCTTTCATCATGTCCGGCAAGCATACCGCCCAGCATTACAAAATCGGCACCACCACCAAAAGCTTTTACCACATCACCCGGCACCTTGCAGCCACCATCCGAAATAATATGGCCGCCTAAACCATGTGCCGCATCTGCACATTCAATAATTGCAGATAACTGTGGGTAGCCCACGCCAGTTTTAACCCTTGTAGTACAAACAGAGCCGGGGCCAATGCCTACTTTTACAATGTCAGCACCAGATAGCAATAGTTCCTCCACCATTTCGCCTGTTACTACATTACCTGCTATTATTACTTTATCACTATGCTTCTCTCTAGTCTTTCTTACAAAGTCAACAAATCTTTCAGAATAACCATTGGCTACATCTATGCAAATAAATTTAAGTGCCGTATTCTCATTTAAAATAGCATCCAGTTTTTCTCCGTCTGTTTTGCCGGTACCGGTACTTACAGCAATATAATCTGCAATTGTGTTTCCGGATTGTTGCATAAAATTTTTCCATTGCAGGGCACTATAATGTTTATGCATAGCAGTAAACAACTGGTGTTTGGCTAAGGCAGCCGCCATCTCAAATGTGCCAACAGTATCCATATTGGCCGCCATTACCGGCAGGCCACTCCATTGGTAGTTGCTATTGCGGAAATGATATTTTCTTTCCAGTGAAACTTCTGATCTGGATCCTAGTGTAGAACGTTTAGGACGAAGCATCACATCTTTAAATCCCAGTTTTATATCTTGTTCAATATGCATAAATACAGTTTTAGCCGAAAGTTAATCCATCACCATTACTAAAATCATGTTGTGAAAAGATGGTTGATTTTATTTCCAAATAAATATCCGTTTGGAGTAGTTTCTGGTAAAATGTAAATTGTAATTTCAAAAAAAATAAGCCATTAATGCTTTGATAAAAAATATATTTTACTTACTACTGACGCTTGTTGCAGGAACAAATACGACTGCACAACAAAAAAGCCGCTATAACTTTTTTAGCTATAGCGTAAATGAAGGTTTATTACAAAGCACTGTGCTTGATTTGGCAGTAGATATGAATAATTTTTGCTGGCTAAGTTTTTCAAATGGCATCCAACGTTTTGATGGTAATAGCTTTAAAATAATACCTATTCAAAATGGCTTGCCCGATGATAAGAATGTATCCATTTTTCGAAAAAAAAATGGCGAGTTATTATTTGTTCATGCAAAGGGAATAAGTAAATACAATATAGGAAAAGATAGTTTTGAATATGTGTATGCAACTCCCGTAGATAGCTACAATAAGCTTAAGTTAATTGGTGAAGAGAATGGAATTCTTTTCTTTTATGGCTCCGATGCCACTATCCTTGCTTTAAATGCAACTACTTACAAAAGAGAGTACCTGGTTTCCATGCCATTTTTATTACCCATTTCAGCGGGACAATATCCTGTTTTTTCAGAAATTGAAAATGGGGTAGTTAACTTCTACTATCGAGAAAAATTATTTCAATATCACTTGGAACAACAAAGGCTTATATCCCAGTCGCCGCCTTTACCTCAATTGTTCAAAAATTTTATAATGAACAAAAATCCCCAAAGTGTATTTTGTTTTCAATATGATGGAGTTTGGCAATTGGGGATTTATAATTATACTGAAGGACGGTTTTCTTCCATATTTAAAAAACCACAAACAAATATCAATTTTAGAGGAATACTTTATAACTGGGGCGACAAAAAACTAATGAGTTATTACAATCGTTTGTTTTTAATGAAAAATGATTGGAGTAGCGATAGTAGTGAACTGGTTGATTTTAAAAACAACCACATTACCGAAACTGTGGCAGTTGCAAAATTTGTTTCAGATAATTTTAAAAATTTATACCTGGTAACTGTTAACGATGGAATTAGAAAGATTATTAAAAATAGCTATCCAATTCAATACTATGGAGTACCTGGCGATAAAAAGAATTATGCATTATGTGTGTACCCCAACAAACGCCAAAATAATGTTCTTGTAGGCACTTTTGGCAATGGCTTACTAATATTTGATACGCTACAAAACCTAATAAAACATTTTGAGCGATTGCCGGGAGAAACCACTCCCTTTAGTGTAAATGCAATTACCCAAAATAATAATGGAGAGTATATTTTTTTAGCTATTGGAAAAAAAGGGGCATATAAATTATCACATGATATTAAGCATATTACAAAACTTGAGGTTGAAAAAGGCACTACAAATATATCATCGGAGGCAAGGTATTTTAGCGACTTAGTGTATGATGGGCCTGATAGGGCCATCTTGCAAACAGAAATCGAGTTTTTTGTGATTAATAAAAAATCTAATAGAATTAAGCAGTATCAGATTAATACAGTACCAACCCACGGCAGTCTATTGCATAATGGAAAACTGATTGTTCATAATAATGATTATATAAGTGAATTCGATACCACTACATTTAAGGAGATACACTCTTTTGCTTTCCCGGGCACATCTGGTGTACGTTGCTATGCAACCGATGGCAAGCTTTTATATTTTGGCTCTAACAAGGGAATTTTTATAACAGATGAAAAGTATAATGTGGTTAAGCAATATAACCGAAGCACAGGAATGCCCGATGAATGTATTTATGCAATGAAATTTGATGAACTTAATAATTTATGGGTAAGTACCAATAAAGGAATTGTAAGAATTTCTAAAACCGGGCATTTGTTTCAGTTAACCAAAGATGATGGGTTGCAAGAAAATGAGTTTAATAATAATGTAACCTTTAGAACAAATGGGGGAGAAATTTTTTTTGGAGGTATAAATGGAGTAAATAGTTTTTATCCTTCTGCTATACCTGATTATATGGCAGATATAAATATTTTTTTTACCGGTTTAAGGATTAACAACCATGATTTTAAAAGCGACACCAGCTTGCAGTATGTTAAAAAAATCGAATTGCCATACAATGAAAATTCAATTGCCATAAACTTTATTGCTTCCGGCCCACAAAATGCGAATCGGTATATACATCAGTATAAAATGGACGGTTTAGATAAAGAGTGGAGACAGCAGCCTGTAGGCGAACCAGTAAGATATATTCTTCAACCCGGAAAATATGTTTTTAAAATGTATGCTTCTGCTTCTTTTTCAAAGGAAGCCATTGCGATAAAGGAGTTGCAAATTATTATAAACCCACCATTCTGGAAAACCTGGTGGTTTCTATCCCTTTTATCTATTGCAGCAATTGCTGTTATTGTGTATATAATAAATCGGTATAATAAATCCAGGTATCAAAAAAGAGTTGCCATATTATTGATGCAACAAAAAGTACAGGAAGAAAGAGGACGTATTTCAATGGAATTGCATGATAGTATTGGCGCATATGCAAATGCGGTACTTTATAATACAGACCTGCTGCAGGAAGAGCAAGATGAGAATGAGAAAAGGCAAATTATGAAAGACTTAAGATTTGCTTCAAAAGACATTATTACTTCTCTTAGAGAAACAATATGGGCTTTAAAGAATGAAAACTATTCTGCAACAGATTGTCTGATGCGTATTAGAAACTTTCTACATCCTTTTGCCAGATATTATAGTACAATCGATTTTAAAATTGAAGGAAATGCGCCGGCATCAAAGCAACTACACTACGGATTAGCTTTAAACGTAGTGCGAATCGTTCAGGAGTCGGTAAATAATGCTATAAAGCATAGCAACCCATCTGTTATACTTATCAAAAGTTATATTATAGATGAAAGCAGTTGGGGCTTGGATATAATTGATAATGGCAGCGGCTTTAATATCAATACAGCCAACGCCGGAAACGGATTGATGAATATGAGAAAACGAGCCGACGAATGGAATTTTAATGTAACAATTAAATCTGTACCCGAAAAAGGTACCCATATTAGTATTATTGTACCCTAATAATCCATAAGGATTATATTATTTTAGTAATTGAAAGAGCATTTTTGATGCTATTATAAAACAAGAATGATTAAAGTAGCAATAATTGACGACAAAGCCAGTAACCGCAACATTATAAAAGACAAACTGCAAAGACATGGCCATTTTGAAATGGTGCTTTCTGCAGATGATGGTACAGATTTTATTGAAAAAATGAAATCTTTACCAACCGACAAAATACCCGACGTTGCGTTAATGGATCTTGAAATGCCAAATATGGATGGGGTAGATGCAATAGCCTTGGGCTCATCTTTTTATCCATCTGTAAAGTTTGTAGTACTAACTATTTTTGATGACGAGGAAAAAATATTTAAAGCTATTAAAGCGGGAGCCTTTGGTTATTTATTAAAAGACGAAAATGCCGAGAACATTTCCGATATGCTTTGGCAAATGCATGAAAGTGGTGCTGGCCCCATCTCTCCAGGCATAGCGCATAAAATTTTGCAACTGGTACAGAATAACAGTATTACATTGGTTCAAAAAAAAGCACAACCTGCAAATACCAGCAATTTTTTTGATCTTACAAACCGTGAAACAGAAATATTAACACTGGTAGTACAAGGCCTTGGTTATAAAGAAATAGGTGCGCAACTCTTTATTAGTCCAAACACAGCAAAAAAACATGTAATGAATATTTATCAAAAATTGCATGTTAACAGTAGAGCTCAAGCCTTGCACCTTGCTTACGAAAAAGGGTTACTATAAAGTACATTACAATAACTGTAAAATATTTTTTTGGTTGCTAAACTCTATCTTCGCAAAAAATTACAGGTATGCTACCTAAATACAAGCGCATTCTTTTAAAACTTTCTGGCGAATCATTAATGGGCGACAAAAATTTTGGTCTCGATCCTGCTGTGATTGCACAATATGCACAAGACATTAAGCAAATTACAGAAATGGGCGTGCAGGTGGCCATTGTAATTGGAGGCGGTAATATTTACAGAGGTATGAATGAGGCCGAAACAGGCATAGAAAGAGCTCAGGGCGACTATATGGGTATGTTGGCCACAGTAATTAACGGCATGGCATTGCAGGCCGGGCTTGAGAAAGCAGGCGTATATACTCGTCTTCAAAGTGCCATTAAGATGGAGCAGATTGCTGAACCTTATATCCGCAGAAGGGCTATGCGCCATTTAGAAAAAGGAAGGGTAGTAATTTTTGGTGCAGGTACCGGTAATCCCTATTTTACTACTGATACGGCAGGTTCACTAAGGGCTATTGAAATTAAAGCCGATGTTATTTTAAAAGGAACACGGGTAGATGGTATTTACACGGCAGACCCGGAAAAAGACCCTACAGCCACTAAGTATGACAAAATCAGTTTTGCAGAATGTATTTCTAAAAACTTAAAAGTGATGGATATGACAGCCTTTACACTTTGTATGGAAAACAACCTGCCTATAGTAGTATTTGATATGAATAAGCCCGGAAATTTAATGGATGTGGTTACAGGCTTAAAAGTGGGAACGCTTGTAAGTTGATTTTAGTTGAAGTATGGATATGAGCCGCTTTTATAGCGGCTTTTTTATTGCTGCTTGGACTAAAAATAATAACTTGAAAAATAAAGTTTTTTAGAAAGTATAATATATAAGCCTTTATGCTTACCGAACGACAAATACAATTATTGCGGTCAGAAAATGAAATGCTACAAATCCAACTGGATGATGTGAACATGATGATACAAGTGAGGGAAGAAGAGCTGGAACTATTAAGAAAGAAAGCACAGGATGCAACCGAACTACAAAGCCGAATAGATACCAACCTGCTTGAGTTTGAGCAAATGCAAAATAACCTTGGCTTTTGCCAGCAAAAGAATGAAGGTAAAGATGAGCGACTAGCAGATATGGAAGAAGAGCTATATAATTCTATAAAAGACCAACTAAAGGCAGATGAAAGGCTAAAGGATTTTAACAGCATACAGGCCAACCTGTTGGATACTACCCAGGAATTAGAAGAAGCTTCAGCAGTATATAAAAAACTTCAGCAAACTAAAACCCAATTGGCCGCCACCCAAAGCGAATTAGATATTGCCAATATAGAAATTGAAAGCCTGAAGCAACAACTATACGAAGCAAAAGCCTTGTATGAAATGCTCCTAAAGAAATAATTTATTGACAGTTGCGTATAAAAAAATTTGCATATCTCTTTTATGTAGTATAAATTGGGTTCACTAAAAACCAACTATTATGAACTTAATTGAAAGAGTAAAGAACATTCTAATTGATCCCAAAAAAGAATGGGAAGTAATCTCAACCGAATCCTCTACGGTTTCATCATTATTGACAGGTTATGTGCTTCCACTAACCATTATTGGCGCAGTAGCTGCATTCATTGGTTATGGCCTTATTGGTGTTGATTTGGGTATACTCGGGATGAAGATGTCTGGCACAAAATGGGGGTTGTATTATGCTCTAAATAAATTAATTGTTGGTATAATTGCTTATTATGTATCTGTATATGTAGTAGATATGCTGGCTCCATCTTTTGCTTCAGAAAAAGACCTTAACCGATCTGCTCAATTGGTAGCATATGGCACAACCCCTGCAATGGTAGGAGCTATATTTAGTATATTTCCTGCAATTGCTATTATAGGAATAATTGTGGCCTTTTATAGTATTTATATTTGGTATTTGGGATTAACACCTATTAAAAATACCCCCGAGGATAAAAAAGTGGTGTATATGATTGTATCTATTATAGTATATATAGTAGCGATGTTTATTATTGGAGCAGTTATTAATATTGTCTTACAAAAAATTCTGGGGTTAGATTTGATGTCTGGTTTTGGTGGCCTGAAATTTTCTTAATTCACTTAAGTATATTTATGAATAAGCTGTTCTATAAGAGCAGCTTATTTAATTTTGTACCATGAACAATAATACAATTGCTGACATACGAAAAGATTACAAGCAGCAAACACTTTCAAGGAATGATATAGCAAACAACCCATTTGCTCAATTTGATAAATGGTGGGCAGATGCCATTGCCAGTGAAATTGATGAAGTTAACGCCATGACCTTGGCTACGGTAGGAAATAATGGACGTCCTTCGGCCCGTATTGTGCTATTAAAAGGGTATGATGACAACGGCTTTGTGTTTTTTACCAATTATAATAGCCATAAAGGCCTGCAAATAGAGCAAAACCCTTTTGTAGGGCTCTGTTTTTTTTGGAAAGAATTGGAAAGGCAGGTTCGCATAGAAGGCATTATTGAGAAAGTATCTGCAGAAACCAGCGATGAATATTTTAACTCCAGGCCAGTGGGCAGCAGGATAGGTGCTTGGGCTTCTCCGCAGAGCAAAGTAATTTCATCTAGGGATGAAATAGAAACCAATGTAAAAAAACTGGAAGAAAAATATACTAATAGCAATATAGAACGGCCTCCACATTGGGGAGGTTATATAGTAAAGCCAGTTCTAGTAGAATTTTGGCAGGGCAGGCCCAGCCGCCTTCATGATAGGATTCAATATACTAAAGCAGAAGACGGTGCTTGGAATATTGAACGGTTGGCACCTTAAAACATAAAAGTAAAAATTCAAAACAGGCAAAAGCTTTTTGAATTTTTACTTTCTACTTAATACTTATTTCTTGGTAGCCGCTTTTGTAGCTGCTGCCTTTTTCGCAGGTTTTGCAGGCCTTGTTTTTCCGAAAGATCCTGCAAAAGTTTTTCCTTTTTTGGTTTTAATATCACCACGTCCCATAATTGTATTATTTTATTGTTGTTGAAAAATTCTTAAAAAAAAAGCAAGATACGAAGGCATCTTGCTTTTTTAAAAATTTTGTAAAAGTTAGATTTTAGCAGATAATTCTTTACCGGCTTTAAACTTAGCAACTTTTTTTGCTTTGATTTTAATTACAGCACCTGTTTGTGGGTTACGACCGTTACGAGCTGCTCTTTTAGATACTGAGAAAGTACCAAAACCAACCAATGTAACTTTATCACCTTTTTTCAATGTTTTTGTAACAGCATCTACAAAAGAATCTAAAGTAGCGTTTGCTTGTGTTTTTGTGATGCCAGCATCATCAGCAATTTTTGCAATTAATTCAGCTTTGTTCATAATGAGTTTTTTGAAAAATTTATAGTGGGACAAATATAGAAGGTTTTTAATTGCAACAAAATTTTTTTAATGAAAAATTTCCCACTCTTTATTAGTCGCAAATACAGGCATAGTAGGGCTTGTAGCTGATTTGCTGTTGTATAAAAAGGACTAAAAATGGAGTGATAAAACAATGAAACCCTTTACCACAAAGGGTTTCAAAAATTAATGGGCTACAATCCAGTGTAGGCAAGGGGTTAGCGCATCGCAACCTGTAGATTTTTTATTGCAACAAAAGCTTTTTGTTATGCACATTTATTGCACAATTTGCATTGCGGAGCGAAATGCAATAAACTGATTTCCCCATTTGTCAAATGATTTTTTTCTCAATCCGTCGGCAAATTTATCAATATATCTGTTGTACAATGCTTTGCTTGGTGCATGGTATTGAATGGCATAAGTGGGGCCTTCACTGTCATCAATTTCCAACAAACGGGTAATAGTTGCGTTATCAAAACATCCAGTAGCTATTACTTCGGGCACATGCTCTTGTTGCAGCCATTGTAGCCAAGCTGTATGAATAGGCTCTGCCACTTTTATAGTAACATTGTAAATAATCATCTTTTATACTTTTATTTCAAGATAAACCGGGCAATGATCGCTTTGCTTTACATCCGGAAAAATTTCTGCATCTACCAGTTGCTTTCGAAGTGGTTCTGTAGCACATATATAGTCTATACGCCAACCCTTATTATTCAGCCGCACACTAGGGAAACGCTGGCTCCACCAACTATAACGGTGAGGCTCTTTATGAAATTCTCTAAAAGTGTCTATCCATCCTGAATCCAAAAACTTCGTCATCCATTCTCTTTCTTCAGGTAAAAAGCCGGAAGACTTTTTATTTCCCTTAGGGTCGTGGATATCTATCTCGTTGTGGGCAATGTTGTAATCGCCACATAAAATTATTTTTGGATTTTTCTTTTTCAATTTTTCCAAATAACTGTACATTTCATCTAGCCACTGGTATTTATAGGTCTGTCTTTCATCGCCCGACGTACCACTGGGAAAATATGCATTAATGAGTTTTATATCACCAAACTGTAGCTCAATTACCCTTCCTTCAAAATCACTCATTTCATAACCTGTACCGGTTTTTACAGCATCAGGTTTTATTTTGGTAAGTATTGCCACTCCGCTATAGCCTTTTTTTTGAGCACTAAACCAATGATGATGATAGCCAGCATCTTCAAGTAGTTTTACATCAATATCCGCATCTGTTGCCTTTGTTTCTTGCAGGCAAATTATATCAGCAGGATTGGTTTGCAACCACTCAATCAAACCTTTTTTTATGGCAGCACGAATGCCATTTACATTGTAAGAAATAATGCGCATACTTTTTTATTATCTTAGGTGTAAAATTATTGTATGCAAGATAATGCGAACCAAGCAACTGATACCAATGAAAATGAAACGAGTATTTTTTCGGAAGATGAATTTTCGATGCAGGGCTACGACAAGCATATAAAGCAAGCTCGTAATTCTTTGTATGCTATTGCCATATTATTATTTATTAGTGTAGGGGTACTTTATTTTACTAATAAAGATTATGCAGAATATATTTGGATTGACCTTTTGATTTACGGTGGTTTTATTGCCGGCTTTGTTGCATTGGGTATATGGACAAAACATAAACCTTATACAGCCATTATTTGTGGCTTGGTTTTATTTGGGCTTTTTATTTTATTAAATGCGGTTATAGACCCAACTACAATTATTAAGGGTATAATTTTTAAAGTAATAGTTATTGTGCTTTTGATAAAAGGGTTAAATGATGCTAAAGCAGCCCAGGCAATGAAGGAAAGTTTTAAAAAGTAAAATAGTTATAAAAAAACCAGCAGATAATGCTGGTTTTTCTCTTATTCTAAAATTGGTCTTAACCACCTTGTCATTTCTTCTTCACTCATTTTCTTTCGTTGGGTATAATCATCCAATTGGTCTTTTTCAATTTTGCCCACACCAAAATATTTGCTTTGTGGGTGTGCAAAATACCATCCGCATACGGATGCGGCAGGATACATCGCCAACGATTCGGTTAAATGAATTTTGGTATTTTCTTCTCCACCCAGCAGTTGAAATAATTTATATTTTTCTGTATGATCGGGGCAGGCCGGGTAGCCGGGTGCGGGCCGGATGCCTGCATACTCTTCTTTTATCAATTGCTCATTGGTTAAATGCTCCTCTTTTACATAGCCCCAATATTCGGTACGGGTTTTAAAATGTAGGTATTCGGCAAAAGCCTCTGCCAGCCTATCGGCCAATGCTTGTAGCATGATTTTATTATAATCATCAAGGTTATCCTGAAACTTTTTGATGTGGGGCTCGATACCGCTAATGGTTACAGAAAATGCTCCAATATAATCTTGTGCTTTTACTTCGGCAGGAGCAATAAAGTCTGCCAAAGAATAATTTGGCTGGCCTGCAGCTTTCTTTAGTTGCTGGCGTAAAAATTCCAATTGTATCACCTCACCTTCATGGTGCACATGCACACTATCAGGAGCCGTTTTATTGGCTTCCCAAAAGCCAACGGTGCCATGGGCTGTTAACCAGTTTTCATCTACAACTTTTTGTAATAATGCTTTTGCATCTTCATGCAGTTTGGTTGCTTCTTTACCAATAATACTGTCTGTTAGTATTGCAGGAAATTTTCCGTGCATTTCCCAGGCAATAAAAAATGGCTGCCAGTCTATAAACGGTACAAGTTCTGCCAAATCAAGGTTAGCAATTGTTTTTGTTCCGGTAAAAGTGGGCTGTGCAGGCTTAAAATTTTTCCAATCAATGGCAGCAGGGTTTTGTTGCGCTTCTGTAAAAGGTAAAAATTGTTTTATCACTTTTTTCTTGGCAAAGTCGGTTCGTAGTTTTTCATACTCTTCTTTAATGCCATGTAAAAAACCGGTTTTTTGCTCATTACTTAATAAACTACCTGCTACGGTTACACTACGGCTTGCATCCAGCACATGAACTACACCTTCATCGTACTGGGGTGCAATTTTTACGGCAGTATGCATACGGCTGGTTGTAGCACCGCCAATAAGCAGGGGAAGGTTCATGTTCCGGCGTTTCATTTCATGTGCCACATGCACCATTTCATCTAAAGAGGGAGTGATAAGGCCGGATAAGCCTACCATGGCTGCATTGCACTTAATGGCTTCGTCTAAAATCTTATCAGCAGGTACCATTACGCCAAGATCCACAATATTGTAGCCATTACAGCCCAATACTACGCCCACAATATTTTTTCCAATATCATGCACATCGCCTTTTACGGTTGCTAATAATACAGTTGGTGCATTGCTGGCATCCTGCTTTTCGGCTTCAATATATGGATGCAGCCATGCCACACTTTTTTTCATTACCCTGGCACTTTTTACCACCTGTGGTAAAAACATTTTACCTGCTCCAAACAAGTCGCCCACCACATTCATGCCATCCATTAAAGGGCCTTCAATTACATCCAATGGTTTTGGGTATTTTAAACGGGCTTCTTCGGTATCTGTATCAATATAATCGGTAATGCCATTAACAAGCGAGTGTGTTAATCTTTCTTCTACTGTACCAAGCCGCCAGCTTTCATCCTTAACGGTTTCCTTGCCTTTTGCTTTTACGGTTTCTGCATGTACTATTAATTTTTCTGTAGCACCATTGTCATCATTATTTCTGTTAAGGATTACATCTTCGCATAACTGCTTTAAGGTTGGTTCAATATCGTCGTAAATAACCAATTGGCCAGCATTTACAATGCCCATATCCATACCAGCCTTTATTGCGTAAAATAAAAAAACACTGTGTATAGCTTCTCTTACATGGTCATTACCACGGAAGGAAAAGGATACATTGCTTACGCCGCCACTCACTTTGGTAAGCGGCATTAATTGCTTTATTTCACGGGTGGCTTCAATAAAGTCTACGGCATAGTTATTATGTTCCTCAATGCCAGTGGCAATGGCAAAAATATTGGGATCAAAAATTATATCTTGTGGATTGTAGCCAACTTTATGCACAAGAATATCGTAAGCCCTTTTACAAATTTCTACTTTACGTTGTTTGGTATCCGCCTGGCCTACTTCGTCAAAAGCCATTACAATTACAGAAGCACCATAGCTTTTACAAATAAAAGCCTGCTCAATAAACTTTTCTTCTCCTTCTTTTATGGAGATAGAGTTTACGATACATTTTCCCTGTACGCATTTTAACCCGGCTTCTATTATTTCAAATTTGCTGCTATCCAGCATTACGGGTATTTTAGCAATATCAGGCTCCGATTGTAAAAGATTTACAAAAGTGGTCATTGCTTTTACACCATCCAGTAATGCATCATCCATATTGATGTCAATTACCTGGGCGCCGTTTTCTACTTGTTGGCGTGCAACACTTAGGGCTTCTTCATACAGGCCTTCCCGAATAAGCTTTGCAAATTTTTTGCTGCCGGTTACATTGGTACGTTCTCCTACGTTTACAAAATTGGTTTCAGGACGAACTACCAAGGGTTCGAGACCCGAGAGGCGTAAAAAAGGTTTAATTATATTACTCATTTTAATATTGGCCGCCAAGTCGCTAAGTCGCAAAGCGGCACTAAGTTTAAATCATTTATAATACCATTCGTTTTATTCCATCTTTAATTAATGGAACTGTAAAGTTTATTATGTAGCCAAGGTGCAAATCTGATAGTCTTAAATAACTTAATAGCTGGGCTTCCCAAACGGGATGATAACTTTCTTGGGCTTTCAGTTCCACTATTATTTTATTATTAACTAAAATATCTAACCTTAATGCTTCTTCAAATTTCAGGTTGTCATAAAACACATGCACCCTTTGTTGCGAAACAAAAGGAATATTGCGTTTAGTTAATTCATAACAAAAGCAGGTTTCATAAATTCTTTCTAATAACCCCGGGCCTAAAGCTCTGTGTATTGTATAAGCTATATCCACTATTTGCTTCCCTATCAATTCATCTTCGGGTGTTGTTATAACTTTCATAGGGTTAATTTCTTTGTGCTACTTTGTGATTTTGTGTCTTGGTGGCTCAAATAGCTGTTTCCAATAAAGGCAACGCCCTTGCTTTGTATTTTTTTACTTCCTGGGCAATATGTTTTATATGATCGGGTGTGGTGCCACAGCATCCGCCAACAATATTTAAAAATCCTTCTTTGGCCCATCCTTCCAGTATATGGGCAGTTTCGTGTGGCTGCTCATCGTATTCGCCAAAGGCATTTGGCAAGCCTGCATTAGGGTATGCCGATACATAACAGGAAGCTATAGATGATAACTCTTCAATATGAGGCCGCATTTCACTGGCACCCAATGCGCAATTAAGACCGATACTTAATGGGTTGGCATGCATGACTGAAATATAAAAAGCTTCCAGGGTTTGCCCGCTTAGGGTACGGCCACTGGCATCGGTAATGGTACCACTAATCATTAGAGGGAGTTCGGCAATATTGTTAGCCCTAAAATAATTTTTGGCTGCATAAATAGCAGCTTTTGCATTAAGGGTATCAAATATGGTTTCTATCAATAGCAAATCTGCCCCGCCATCTACCAGTCCTTTTATTTGCTCGGTGTATGCGGCTGCCACTTCATCAAAAGTAACGGCCCTAAAACCGGGATTGTTTACATCGGGTGATAAGGATAGTGTTTTATTTAACGGGCCTATGGCACCCGCTACCCAAGCGGTTTTACCCGATTGTGCTATTGCTTCTTTGGCGCATTTTACTGAAGCCACATTTAGCTCATATGCCAGCGATTGCATATCGTAATCGGCCTGAGCAATGCTGGTGCTGCTAAAAGTATTGGTTTCAATAATATCGGCACCGGCATCTAAATATTGTTTGTGAATAGCGGTAATTATATCGGGCCGGGTGATGCTGAGTAAGTCATTATTTCCTTTTACATCGGTATGCCAATTTTTAAAATGCTCGCCTCTATAATCTGCTTCTTCTAGCTTATAGCGTTGTATCATGGTGCCCATGGCACCATCTATGATGAGTATGCGCTTTGACAGTTCCGATTTAATATTTGTTGCCATAATTATTTGTTGTTGCGTACCATGTTGCATAGTGTGATGCAGTACAAGTGTGCGACGCAACAATGTTTAATGCTTGCACTGCAGCCTGTTACCCAAAAAATAAAACTTGTAAACGATTTTCAACTCCAGAAGATGAGATGGAAGTGTGTAGTTCGTTTATTAGTTCAATATTGAGATTAAACAGGGGTTGAACAATAAACAAATCCGCCCCTGTACAGGTTGCAAATATACCATAACAAAGCCGTAACGCAAAACCTAAACCGAGGCAACCGGAATGCTAAATGCCGAAAAAAAGCTTGAATTGGAATTTATGCTGTAGGGCTTACATAGTGTTCTACCGGAATGCGGTTGCTAATACTTTTGGCAAGGGTCATTTCATCGGCATATTCCAATTCGCCGCCAAAGGCAATGCCTCGGGCAATAGTGGTGATTTTTACAGGAATATCTTTCATTTTTCTACCAATATAGTAAATGGTGGTATCGCCTTGTATATTGGGGTTAAGTGCAAAAATAATTTCCTTAATGCCCTCGTTTTTAGTTCGTTCTATTAAAGCATCTATGGTAAGTTGGTCGGGGCCAATGCCATCTAATGGCGAAATAATGCCGCCGAGCACATGATAGAGACCATTGAATTGTTGGGTGCTTTCGATTGCAATTACATCTCTTATATTTTCTACCACACAAATAATATCGTTGCCACGGGTACGGTTGCTGCAAATATTACAAAGTACGGTATCGGAAATATTATAACATTTTTGACAAAACTTAATTTCACTTCTCATATGAGCAATGGTATCGCTAAAAAGTTGCACTTGGGCGGCATCTTGTTTTATTAAATGGAGTACCAGGCGTAAGGCAGTTTTTTTGCCAATGCCGGGAAGTTTTGCAAATTCATTCACTGCATTTTCCAAAAGAGAAGAGGAGAAAACCATGAGGCAAAGTTAATTTGAAAATTTGGTGATTTGAAAATTTGCTGATAGATAAAATGAGTTGAGGGAGTAGAAAAGATAGGTTGCTGCCTGAAAAATTGCTGCTTATATTTTTAAATTATCTCATTTTAAAATTGCTATAATTCAATATCTCTTTCATTATCCCAGTTGGCTCGCAGACTGAGTTTTTGTGGGAGTGTGATGGCTTTTTCGGGCTGACGTTTTAGCTCATAACTACCTGGAGTCCAAACGCCATCTTTATTATCATCGTATAGAATTCTGATAGTATATTCTCCGGGAGGAAACAATGTGTTGCTCCATTCATTAGAAAGCAATGGATAGGCTCCGGCTATTTTTTCATTGTTTACCATTTGTAATACCGGATTTTTGGTAAGATCAATGTTTTTAAAACGAAGAACGATTCTTGCATATTCTCTTTCTTCTTTTGCTTTGAACTTTATGGTATCCGTTTTTTGCAAGGTATTGCCAGCAGAATCAGCCACAGCATCTTTTGGTAGTAATAAAACATAGCTTTCTCCGGCAATCCATGTTGGTTGAAAAATGGCAACTTTACTAGTGCTATCTAACAAAACCTTTACATTGGCAATTTTGTTGTAATTAGTGTCGGTTAAAATTATTTTACCCGTATCAAAAGTTTTTAAGGGATTATTGAAGCTTAGTTCAAATGGGTTTAAAAGGTCTTGGTTGCCGCTAAGATTAGTTTTTACTTTTAAAGTTTTTTCTAATGCTGGTTTAAGTACCGGAGTAATTTTATTGTCTTTTACTTTTTCTTCTGAATAAGCAAATAGGTTTAGGGGTGATGAACTGTCTGCAACAGTAATTGGCGTACCTGTAAAAGCAAACAACTCTGTTTTAATATTGTAAAATTTATTGCCGTCGCCATCTTTTAAAGCGTAAATATTGTATTGCCCGGCAGGCAAATTTTTAAATAAAAAAATACCGTCTCCTTTTATTTTAGTTAAGTAGCTTGGGCGAAGTTTTTGTACAGCACTATCTGCCAGGTTTTTATAAAGTACAACGGCAATGGTACTGTCAACAAGCCCGGTTTCGGCTAGTACCAGTTTACCGGTTAGCGTGGCACTATCGATGGTATTGCCTGTTGAAAAAACATAAGTAAAATTTTCAAAAACATTGCCTTCGTTAACATCTTTAATGGCATTGCCAAAGTTTATACTGTAAGTAGTGTTAGGCAAAAGTGAATCTCGCAGCTTTACAGTTACCGTTTTGAGATTATAGTTTATAGATGGATTATTTTTTTGAAAAGGAGAAACCAATACATTATTTTGTACATCTGTTACTTCTACATATTCATTAAAAACTAAGCTTATTTTATTGCCTGTTACATTCAGCGATTTTATTTCGGGAGTGGAGCGTACTAGTACCGGAGCAAGACTATCTTTTGGGCCACCCGTAGGAAACCCAATTTGTCCACAACCGGGAGATATAACTGCCACAGAGTAAATAACTGCTAAGGCTGCTAAAAATGTACAAATTTTTTTTATCATGTAAAAAGCCGGGGCTTTTAAAAATTTGCGTGAAGGTATTGCAGAAATACAGTTTAAAAAAGTAAAGAAATTGATAAAGTATTATTCTGGCTCTTCTTCTTGTAAATCGTGCAATGCAATTTCCAGTTTATTATCTTTTACAAAATTGCACCAACGGCAATCTTCTTTGCCGCAGCCAGTGTAAAAGTCACGGGCTTGTATTTTTACCCATGTATTTGTAATTTGTTGTGTTACAGTTTCAGTATCTGCTGGAGTAATTATAATTTTTTCTTTGCGGTATACTTTCTTTTTATCCGGCTCAATAAAATCAAACTCGGTGCTAATAACTTTCCAGTTTTTTTGTTGATAGTTATCTATAAGTATTTTATAAAAAACAGCCTGCCTCCAATAGTCTCCACCATCTTGTTCTTTATCGTTTGGCCCTTTTAGTTTTGATAAGGCATTATCTATGTTGCCGGTTTTATAATCTACTACATTAATGTCGTTGCCGGTAAATTCAAGCTTATCAAGTTTCCCCTTTAATGGAACATTGTTTACAATTACTCCACGGATATTTCGTTCTACAGCCACTACTTTATTCCATGTGTTGATGTACTTATTGTAATAATTGCTCAAAACTTCTTCGCCATATTCCATTCTTCTATTAAATGCTTCTTTGGTAAAGTTTTCCCGATGTTTGCGCATATACCATTCAAAATCGGCAAGTAATTCTTCTTTAGGTAAAAATGTTTCTTTGCCGCCATCCTGCATTTTTCTAAATAGTTTTTCCAAGGCATAATGAATGGCACTGCCAAATTCAGTTGCTTCATTTTTTCCGGAAGGGATGCGAATAAGATTTTGATAATAAAACTGTAATGGGCATTTTAAATAATTATTCAAAGCAGTTACGTTCATTACAAATTTTTCTAATAGCGGCCCAATAAAATCTTCTTCTGCCGGTGAAATTTCAGGTGCCTGTTCGGCAAACTGCAATGCTTGAAAAGTAAATAGTTCTTCATTAGTTAAGGTTATTTTTTGCGGTAGCAACAATGGGTGTTCTTCCTGAATTTCTGCCACAAACATGGAGGGCTCTATTTCTTTTCCGTCGTTTTTATAGCGAGCATAGGAAATATACAAGTGTGTTTCGGCTCTTGTGAGTGCAACATAAAATAAGCGACGCAATTCTTCTATATCGCTGCCACTATTGCCCGAGGCAAACATGGTATCGGGAAGTTTATATCCACCTCCCGGCTTTTTTTTCTTTTCCCATGAGGAAGCATTAACGCCTGCAAAAAATACATATTCAAACTCTAAGCCCTTGCTACCATGCGCTGTAAGTAGGTTTACGCCTTTATCGCTACCGGATACTTTTTGTATAGGCAATACTATATCTTCAGATTCCATCAGGTCTATAATACTTATCAAACCTTCCAAAGTAAGGTATGGGTTTCTAGCTGTTTCGTCTTTTATAAAATCAAACAGTGCGGTGAGCAAATGCATCAACTCAATTTTTTGCGGATGCTGCATTATATAACTGAGTACTCCTGCATTTTGTATTATATTTTGAAACAACTGCTGTAGTGTAACATTGGGCACATCTGCAATAAGCTGTTCAATAACAATGCTAATATTTTTTAAGGCAGGCAATAAGCCTTGGTCAAATAAATTTTTTGCCGGGGCTGTTGCTCTGTCGGCAAGCATTTTTCGAATAGATGTTTTTTCGCCACTATAATTTTTACTGTTTACCTCAACTGTTAGTTTTGCAATTTCAATGGGAGGAATATTGTAAAAATCGTAATGCAATATTTCAAATAACATTTCATCTCCACCATAAGGCGTATCATGTTCTGCATTTAAATACCTCAGCAGTTGAATTAGTTTATTTACAAAAGCATCTTGTAGCAGGTTAATGCTTCGCTTGCTATACACAGGTATATGTTTGAGCCGCAAGTAGGTAGCCAACTCTTCACCATATTTATTTTCTTTATAAATAATTGCAATTTTTCCTGGCGCAATACCTTCTTCTAAAAGGCTTTCTACTTTGTAGGTAATGCCTGCCATTTCTTCTTTTACAGAGTTGTATTCAATTAATACAGGTAGTTGGTTAAGGGTATTAATTTTAGTATTGCTGGCTAAAAGATTTTTGTTAAGACCCGGTCGAGTGTTTATAAGGCGTGCTTCGTTTTTATCAATCAAAGATTTTGAAATATCCAAAATAGGTTGTGTACTGCGGTAGTTATTGGTAAGCACCACGGTTGTTAATGCCTGCTCATAATTTCGGCTAAAGGCTTCCATGTTTTCTACATTTGCTCCTTGGAAGCGATAAATACTCTGGTCATCGTCGCCTACTACAAATACATTTGGTTGGTCCCAGTAATTGATAAGTAACTGAACCAGCCGATTCTGTGTGCCACTGGTGTCCTGAAATTCATCTACCAGTATATATTGAAACTTTTCCTGATAGTCGGCCAAAAGGTTTTTATTTTCTTCAAAAACCTGTATCACCCAATTTATCATATCGTCAAAGTCGTAGCGGTTGCGTTGGCGCATAAGTTGCTGGTAATGCTCAAACTCAAATATGGCTGCCCGCAATTTTTCCATGCGCTCTTTTTCTTCTTCAATTTTATCTTGTTTTAAATCTCCTGCATTAAACTGTTTGTATTTTCTTTTGTAAACAAATTCATCCCTTAAGGGCAAATCAGCCAGGTAACTTTCTATGCGTTGGTTTATAAAATCTGCTGTCCATCCTTCTCTTTTCATAGTAGAAAAGAGTTTGCGTAGGTTGCCAATTTCAAAATATACATCACCCCTATATCTTTTAAGTGGGTGGTTTTTTGGAAAATTATCAATGAGTGTTTTAAATAACTGGATAGTTTCCAGCTCGGAAATGGCATCTAGCGAACTTTTTTCAAAAAAATGCAGGTTATCCTGTATAACATCATTACAAAAAGCATGAAATGTGTAGATATTTACCTTATAAGCTGCTGCACCAATAAATTGTTGCAATCTGCGGCGCATGGCAATGGCACCTGCATCGGTATAGGTAAGGCAAAGGATGTTTTCTGCATTTGTATCTGTGTGTAGTAATATTTTAGCAATGCGTGCAGCCAGTATTTGTGTTTTGCCGGTTCCGGGCCCAGCAATTACCATTACCGGGCCTTCTATAGTATCTACCGCCAACTTTTGCTGTGCATTAAGTTTGCTATATGTTTCGTTGAATTTTTGTTCTAAATTTTCTTTATACGACTGCATTTAACAAAGTTACTGAGTAGATAGTGGAAATTATCAATGATTTAACTAGGTAATAGGTAAGTGTTTATTACCGCCTCACCTTTATAATTATAACAAATGGCTGTGTATTACAATGCCCATTTTGTGCAATTACGATTCACTATTTTACATAAATATATGTGTCATTGCAGTTGACAAAATCAAAAAAGTGAGTTTGTTTGTGTTTTTTGCTTATTAGGGTATAGAATTTGCTGCTAATAGAGAAACTGAGAAGTAAAGTATATTATAGAAAACACTATTTGTAATGGAACACAAAAAAGCACTGATAGTAGATGATGAAACCGACACTTGCTTTTTGCTTAAAAGTATATTAAAGCAAATGGATTATGATGCAAGCTTTGTTAATTCGCTTAACGAAGCTGATAGACAGCTACAGAAAGAACTGCCAGATGTAATATTTTTAGATAATCATTTAAAAGATGGCGTTGGGATCGATTATATCCCTTATATCAGAGATCATTATCCCGAAGTAAAAGTTATATTAATAACCGCCTTTGATACACCTGTTTATCGCAAACAAGCTTCAGAAAACGGTGCAGATCATTTTTTGGGTAAGCCTTTCAGCAGAAAAATAATAAATGAGGCTTTAGAAACCATTTTCACAAACTAGGGAAACAGGTTGGCAAAATTATTTCAGTTATTTATATAAAATAATTTAGCATGGGAAACTTATTGTACATTTTGGCTGTAATATTAGTAATTGGATGGTTGCTTGGATTTTTTGTTTATAGCGCAGGAGGTCTTATTCATATCTTATTGGTTATAGCCGTTGTAGCTATACTTTTAAATCTTATTAGAGGAAAAGGAGTGTAAACAAACTCTACAAAGTTATTTGTCAAACGGCAGTTGTATTATGAATGTGCTGCCTTTTGAGAGCTCACTTTCTACAGATATTAACCCTTTGTGGTTTAAAATAATATTTTGTGAATTAGTAAGACCAAGGCCTGTTCCCTTAACCTTGGTTGTATTAAATGGTTCAAATAGTTTTGAAAGTACAGTAGCATCCATCCCCATTCCATTATCTTTAATAATGATATTGCAATAGCCTTCTACCGACTCGGTAATCACTTCTATTTTTCCGGAAGATTCACCCATTGCTTCAATAGCGTTGATAATAAGATTAAGCATTGCAATCTTAATTTTTCCCTTATCCACCGAGACACTACAAATTTTGGAATCGTAATTTTTTATTACTTCTACATTATTGAGCTGTAACCTGTCTTGAGCTTGTACAATTACTTCATCCATTAACGTGTTAATAGAAGACGATTCAAAATTGAGGTGCAAAAATCTTGTGGAATTCAGCAAATCTGTAACCAGCACATTTATCCTGGCTGTATTACGACGAATAATATCCATGAGCAGTTGATTGTCCTCATTTTCATTTAAAGAATCGGCCAATTGCTCAACTGCCAGATCAATATTATTGATTGGATTTTTGATTTCATGTGCCATTGTGGATGCCATCCGCCCAGTGGCACTAAACTTTTCAATTCTTTTTAACCGGTCTAGTTCTTTATTTTTCTTGTCCAGTTCCTGCACCCTTTTCTCCAATTGTCCGGCATATTCTTGCGCTGTAATTTGCGAACGCCGCTTGGCCTTGTTTTCTCTGTTATAAGTAACAAGGGAATAGGTGCCTAGTATAGCAACTATAATAAAAGAAATTATTGCAATTACATTGGTTGACTTGCTTATGGTATTTAATTTTTGTTCATAAGCAGCCAGTACATTATCAGCTGTAATTCTTAACTCACGCATTCGGTGCCTAATATCATCCATTTTAATTTTAGATATATAAAGCAGTTGGACTAAACTATCGCTAACTTTTTTCCCAGAAAATTCAAACTCCGATAACATCTTGTTGTCAAACGTATTCTTCTCTGTAATTTTTTCTTTTAACTCCAAATAGTTTTTCCAAATCAAGCTATTTTTCTTTTCAATAACACTATCAAGCAACTTTGTACTATGTAAAATGTTGGTATATCCTAAAAGAACCGGCTCTTTAAATTTGATACTACCGGTTAAAAAATACCCTCTCATACCAGTTTCTACATCTTTAGATGCTGCAGACATTTCCTCTATTGTTTTAATTACAATATTAGATTCAATAATTTCTTTGCGGCTATTGCTGCTTTGTTTTAAGCTGTAAAAAAATAATATGTAAGAAATTACTATTAATATAAATGCAACAAAATACCCTTGTCTTACAATGATGTCAAATCTTTTTTGCATGATGAGGAAAATTAAAAATATTAAAACTAAGGACTTCTTTCTTTGGGGAAATTGTTCTACATCAATGCAGTTGTTTATAAACAATTGCATTGATGTAGGTGTTTACAGCTTTCGGGGGTTTCAGCTAATTATTTTTTCCTTAAAAATTTATAAATCGTAATTTTTTAGTTTGTTGTATAATGTTTTTCTATCAATATTTAATAGTTTGGCGGCCTTCACCTTATTAAATTTTACTTGCTTTAAGGCATTTAAAATTGTTTTGTATTCCGCATCGGAAGCGGCATTTTTTAAGTCAAAAGGCGCATCTTCAGCATCTGTTGCTATTTCTTCGGTAGTATTTGTTTTACCGGGAGTTGATATAGCCATTGCGACTGTAGCCTGCTTTTCTGGCATTGCAGGCAGTGCTCCTAATATTTCCCAGGCCAGGGCATTGGTGGTAATTTTCCCCGATGAAGAAAGTAAGCTTGCCCTACGGATAACATTACGCATTTCACGCAAATTGCCAGGCCATTGATAATTTAAAAACAATTGCAAAACCTCATCTTCAAAACCGGAAAGGTCTTTTTCCAATTCTGCAGCGGCTTTTTCTAAAAAGAAATTTGCAAGTGGTACTATATCATCTTTTCGAATGCGCAAAGGTGGGATGGAAATAGAAAATTCATTAAAACGATGGTATAAGTCTTCTCTAAACTTACCGGCTTTATATGCATCCTGCAGATTTTCGTTAGATGCTACCACCACTCTCACATCGGTTTGAATATCTTTACTATCGCCTACTTTTTTAAATTTTCTTTCTTGTATTACTCTCAATAAAACTACTTGTACATTCAATGGTAAATTAGCAATTTCATCTAAAAAAATAGTGCCGCCGTTTGCCGCTTCAAAAAAGCCCACCTTATCGCTAATGGCACCGGTAAACGATCCTTTTACATGGCCGAAAAGCTCGCTGGCAGCCAATTCTCTCGAAATTGTTCCACAATCTACCGCCACAAAAGGTTTGTTTTTTCTTTTACTATTTTGATGGATAATATTAGCAATTACCTCTTTACCGGTTCCACTTTCGCCGTAAATAATTACACTGTAATCTGTAGGAGCTACTACTTCAATTTCTTTAAAAACTTTTTGTGTGTTTTTGTCTTTACCAATTAATATATCATTACCAGTTGCAACTTCTTTTTTCTTTTTAGCAACTTCATTGCTAAATGAATTTGACTCTGTAAGTGTTGCCAGGCTTGTATCCGTTTCCTCTAAAGCTTTTTTAATTACTTTAATTAGTTCATCGGGCACCAATGGCTTGGTTACATAATCAAATGCACCAAGGCGCATAACTTCCACGGCCATTTTTATATCAGAATATCCTGTAACCATAATTACGGGCATAGCTGAGTTACCGGCTTTTATTTGCTGCAAAATCTCTTTGCCATCCATATCACCAAGCCTAAAATCGCATAAAATCAGGTCGAAACTGCTTGACTTTACAGCTTCCAGTCCTTTTTTGCCAGATGTTGCTGTTGTGGCTTCAAAGCCTTTACGTTTAAGAAAATTTGCAAGTAGCTGGCACATATCCATGTCGTCGTCAATAATCAAAATACTATTCATATTCATGGTTTGGGGTTAGTAAAGTAAAGATATTTATTGGGTTAAACAATTAACAGTCAATGCTTTTTGCTTTTAGCAACTGTGTATTCCAAAAATAACGCCAGTTAGTAAAGCCAATCTTTTGATTGGCATAATTTTTTGGGAATATTAGTAAAAAGCAAATGCAAAAAGATCTATCAGGAAAAGAAGAGGAAATAAACCTTAAACATGATACGATGGAATTTTCTGCCTCCAGCGAAGGAGAGGATAAGTTAGATACAGATGATGAGCGTTATGAAGAAGAAGGGATTTCTGCAGAAGAATTAAATGCATTAAATGATACAGATGAAAATGAAGCGGCAGCACTAATTGCTGAATCAAATGATTTTTTAGCTGATGATAGCAATTTGCCCAATGAAGATTGGACTGATGATTTGCCAGATAATATTGACGAAGAAGAAAAACAGCCTCGGCTTTAAGTAAGCTAAAAATGAAAAAACTCTAATAAGAAGCTTTATTTATCCCGGCATTCTACCAATGTATTTTTCAATTTGCTTTATTTGATCAACTATCTGTGGAGTAGTAGGCTTGAAACTTTTGGCCTTGCTAAAGTATTGCTTGGCTGCTCTAAATTCCCGTTTGTTCATCATTATGGAACAAAGCTGTAAATAAGCAGCAGCATTGTTTTCGCTATCGGGTAAGCCGGCCCTAATTGCCTGCCTTATTAAAGATTCTCCTTCTTTTAAATTTCCTTTTTGCATAGCAAGCATTCCAAGCTGTAGTTTATTTGGCCCTTCTGCCTGCTTGGTTAAAGCTCCGCCGCCCAATTCAAGACTTTTACGCATATGTTTTTCTGCAGAATCAAGGTCTTGATCTACCATGGCAAGGTTGCCTTTTAAAGTATAATAAACAGAACGCATTGGTTTTATTAACAAGCCCGGAAACATAATGCCATCTACTACTTTTTTTGCAGCTTCAACATCTCCCTCCTCCATATGCGTTTGAATTAAACGCATTGGACCTAATAAAAAATGCCCTAAAATAAAAATAACGGCTAAAAAGTATAATATAAATGATGGCCAAAAGCTTGTTTGATAATTTACAAAGATGGCCAATGCCAGCATACCCAAACCAAGCCAAAGACGGTATTTAATAAATGTATTCATCCACTTCATAAAACTCAAAATTAGGGCGCAAAGATAGGCAGAGATGCTTTATTTTCGATTTCTGATTTGAGATTTGAATGAAAAGCGATAGTTTTGCCGACCAAAAATGGACTGGTCCCGTAGTTCAATGGATAGAATAGAAGTTTCCTAAACTTTAGATGCAAGTTCGATTCTTGCCGGGACTACCACAGCGAAGCTATATAGCTTCGCTTTTTAATTTTATGCTTTTTATCGTAACATTGTTATATGTCATTTATTAAAAAGCAAGTAGCAGAAACATATAAAAAAATTTTCGGGACTAACAATAAGCCAACTCTTGTAACATCTCCCGGCAGGGTAAATATTATTGGTGAGCATACCGATTATAATGCTGGTTTTGTGTTGCCGGCGGCAATTGATAAAGCTGCTTATCTAGCCATTGGTTTAAGGGATGACGATGAAGTGCATTTGATTGCAAAGGATTTAAACGAAAGTTATAACACCACCGTTAAAGAAATACAACCGCTAAAACACCAAGGTTGGCCTGCATATATTTTAGGCTCAGTAGCACAGTTTGCAAAAAAGGGATTTGATTTAAAAGGATTTAATGTAGTGTTAAGTAGTGATGTGCCTATTGGTGCAGGATTATCTTCTTCTGCCGCTGTGGAATGTGCGGTGGTACTGGCTATGAATGAATTATTGCAAACAAATTTGGGGCGAATGGAAATGCTGAAAATGGCACAAAAAGCGGAGCATGAATATGCTGGGGTAATGTGTGGCATAATGGATCAGTTTGCCAGTATGATGGGCAAACAAAACAATGTAATGAAGCTAGATTGTAGATCATTGGAATTTGAATACGTTCCTTTTGATCCTGCAGGATATAAAATTTTATTGCTCAATACCAATGTAAAACATTCGTTGGCATCATCAGCATATAATACACGCCGCATGGAATGTGAACAAGCAGTACAGTGGATAAAGCAATACGAACCTCAGGTTGATTCTTTAAGAGAAGCCGATATGGCTATGCTTGAAAAATATGTATTGCCAAAGAGTGAGTTGATATATCGCCGAAGTAGCTTTGTGGTAAGGGAAAATAAAAGATTGCTTTCTGCTTGTGCTCATTTACAAAGCGGCAATATTGCTGCAATGGGGAAAGAAATGTTTGCAGCGCATGAAGATATAAGTACTAATTATGAAGTGAGTTGCAAAGAATTAGATTGGCTGGTAAGCTATGTAAAGCCAAATGCTTGTGTAGCTGGTGCTAGAATGATGGGTGGCGGTTTTGGAGGCTGTACTATTAACATTATTAAAGAGGATGCAATAGAAGAGTTGCTGCAAAATATTCTACCGACATATCAAAGCGCAATGAATTTAGAATTATCGTATTATATAGCCTCAATTGGCGACGGAACCCGTATTATTTAACTGATTGTCCAGGTTTCTTTCCCTCTTAATAATTTATCAAGATCGCCATTGCCTGCTTTTGCAATTGCTTCATCCATCTGCATGGTCATTACATCTTCGTAGCAGGCTCTTTCTGTTTTATAAAATACGCCAAACGGTCTTGGTAAGTGGCCGGCAATGCGTGGATCGTCAAACATGCGGATTAATATTTGCGCTTTGTAAAAATCTTTTTCATCGTGTACCCACAAATCATCGGTAGATGCACCTTCATCCAAATTAACAATGATGGGTTTAAAACCATCCAATTTTATCCCTTTATTATTGTTGGCTCCAAAAACAAGCGGCTTTCCTTGCTCTAAAAACAAGGCTTCATCGGGTTTACTGCTTTTTTCGGTAAATATTTCAAAAGCCCCATCGTTAAAAATATTGCAGTTTTGATATATCTCTAAAAAAGAAGCACCCTTATGTTCCTGTGCACGAAGTAGCATTGCCTGCAAATGTTTAGGGTCTCTATCCATAGTACGGGCAATAAAACTTGCATCGGCACCCATAGCCAAAGCCAGCGGATTAAAAGGATGGTCAATGCTGCCCATTGGCGTACTTTTGGTTACTTTTTTTTCTTCAGAAGTAGGAGAGTATTGTCCTTTGGTTAAGCCATATATCTGGTTATTGAAGAGCATTATGTTTACATCAAAATTTCTGCGCAGCAAATGGATCGTGTGGTTGCCGCCAATACTTAGACCATCTCCATCTCCTGTTACAATCCACACACTTAAATCTGGCCTCGACGCCTTTAATCCGCTGGCGATTGCTGTAGCCCGCCCATGTATGCTGTGCATCCCATAGGTGTTCATGTAATACGGGAAACGACTGCTACAGCCAATTCCGCTAATAATAACAATATTTTCCCGGGGGATACCAAGTGTTGGCATTATTTTTTGCACTTGTGCTAAAATGGAATAATCGCCGCAGCCGGGGCACCAGCGCACTTCTTGGTCGGTAGAAAAATCCTTGGCGGTAAGTGGTGGCTTATTTTGAACTTCTGAAGACATTACTAAATAATTAATATGCAAATTTACATAATCCCTAGTGGAAAGTATTTACGAATTACGAACAAGAAACTATTGGTCTTTTTGCAATTCATCCCAGTACTCAGCGGCTCTACGAGTATGTGGAATCACAATAGTGCCACCCACAATATTGGCCACTGCAAAAACCTCATATATTTCTTGGGTAGAAACTTGTAGCTCATGCGATTTGCCTAAATGATATTTAATGCAATCATCGCAACGTAATACCATGCTCGCCACCAATCCAAGCAATTCTTTTGTTTTTACGTCTAATGCGCCTGCAGCGTAAGCATTAGTGTCCAAGTTCCAGAGGCGTTTTATTACCAGGTTGTCTTTACTTAAAATAAGTTCGTTCATCCGGCTTCTATAGTCGTTGAACTCCTTTACAAGATTGCTCATATTTTAAAATTTGAGCAAAGTTAGGTGAGGATTTTTATTGGAGATGAACAGAAACTTTAATAATAGTGCCATTATCGGAATGAATATCAAAACTTCCTTTTATTTCTTTCATTCTTTTTTGCATATTTTTTAAACCATTACCAAAACTATTATCATTTTGTAGGCCATTGCCATTGTCTTTTATGGTTATAATCAATGCTTCGTTGTAATAATCAATAGATAAATCGGCTATGTTTCCATCGGAATGTTTTAAAATATTGTGAAGCGATTCTTTTACAATCAAAAAAAGATTTTTGCGCTGGCCACCACTTAGTACCAATTCTTTGGGTATTTCAGGAGAAAGATGATATAGAAATTTAATACCTGAGTCTTCAAAAAAAGCTACACCATGCTGTCGTACATATTCTGCAAAATTATGAACAGTATCATTTTCTGTATTTAAACTCCAAATGATGGTATTCATTCTTTGTGAAATATCTTTTGCAGTAGCCGAAATTTTTGATGCAAAACCAGGGCTTTCGTCAGATTTATTACCTTCTTTTAAAACCATCAGGTCGCTCATCATCCTTATGCTGCTTAAGCCACCACCTACATCATCGTGCAGATCACATATTATTCTTTCTCTCTCATGTGTAATAGCTTGCTGACGGGCAATAGCAGCGTTAATAAGTGATTTTTCATTATCAGCAATTTTACGTTGCAACGCAATGGTAAACAATAAAATATCGGTAACAATGCTAATAACTACAGGAATATATGAGCCGGGGTTATCAATAAAGCCATTTGGATTTTTGGCGAACTGAATACCTAACAATAAGGAAAGCACGCTTCCAACAATTACATTGATGCTGCCCCAAATTACAAATTTACCATAAGGTACTTTGTATTTAAATAGGGCTGTAACCATATACAATTGCACTGGAAATAAAACAATACTCCCCATATAATAAATACTATTGTATGGTATTTTTAAAATATTAAGCACAAGGCAGGAGGAGGCAAATAGTATATACATCACCAATAAAAACCTAAAGATGCGGTATAGCGGCTTCGATTGCTTTTTTAGGTTAAGATAGTTTATGATAAACAAAGTGTAATAAACACTTACCATAAACTGTACCGGCCGCTTGAACATATCAAGCGATGCTGCTGTTTTTGGAGAGTCTATAAATGAAAAAATTTCGGGTAGCGCACATACATAATATACAACCAGCAATAGCAGGTAGATGGCGTAATAGAAATACTCTTTTCTTTTAAGAATAATAAACTGTAATAAAAAGTAAAAGCACATGAAAATGCCAATACTTTCAAAAAAATATATTACAGTTGAGCTGCTCATGTATGCGGCCGGTGGGCTTGGTATATTTAAAGTTTGAATGCAAAAGTTACCGACAAAAAACGACAATATATGCCTACCTGTTAAGGTAAAGATTTACAGCTTCAACCCTTGTATTTACCTGTAATTTTTTATAAATATTCTGCACATGTTTTCTTACCGTTCCCCAACTTATGTTAAGTGCATCTGCCACTTCTTTACCTATTAATCCTTTTGCCAAATGCTCAAGCACTTCTTTTTCCCTATCACTTAAAGCTTCTATCATGGCATTTTCTGTACCCAGGCTATTAAAGCTTGCTACTACTTTACGGGCAATGCTACTGCTCATGGGGCTTCCACCTGCTATAATATCATCTAAGGCTTCTAGTATTTTTTGTGGTCCTTCTGTTTTTAGAATATAACCCGATGCGCCTGCTTTTAATGAGTGAAAAATTTTATCATTGTCTTCATAGGCAGTACACATCATAAACAACATATTTGGATACATTGTTTTTAATGCATTTACACATGCAATACCACTTGCGCCAGGCAGGTTAATATCCATTAATACTACATCGGGCTTAATGGATGAAATATTCTTCATGGTTTCTTCGGCATTGGCATAGCTACCGCCTAGCACATAATCCTTGCTCATTTGTATCATCATGTTCATGGCTTCACGCAAATCTGCTTTGTCTTCTACAATGGATACTATTTTTTTTTCTGTGGACATAACTGCAAAAATAACCTATACTGTAGTAGTGTAAATACCTCATTAAGCGTAGATGGTACACATTTAACTTTCTTCTAAAAGAAAGTCTTTAATGCCTTGTATAATCTTCTCTGCCATTTGTTGTTGAAAACCTTCGTCCAGCATCAATGCTTCTTCGGCAGGATTGCTTAAAAACAAGGTTTCTACAAGGCTGTTGGGGTATTCGGTAGGGCTGTTGAGCATAAAATTAAAAGAACCTATAACACCATATTGTTTTAAACCTAACTCCATCATTCGTTTATTAATATAGTCGTTTAATTTCTTATATCCTATATAGCGATAGTGTGTACTTGTTCCACCAGAGTTTATGGGATCTGATGATGAATTAAGATGTATGCTTACCAACAGATCGGGCAGGCTGTCTCTATAAAATAATATGCGTTGTTTGTTGTCAAAAAATTTCTCAGTTGTTCTTGTCATAATTACTTTTGCACCTTGTGCTTCCAGCAATTTTTGCAACTTTAAAGAAACAGCCAATGCCAGGTTTTTTTCTGAGGAACCAGTTGGTCCTCCTGCTCCTGTATTGCTGCCACCATGCCCGGCATCTATGGCTATGATAAGTTTGTTTAATGAAAGATTTTTTGGTTGTTGTTTTATTTTAATTACAAGGGTATTTCCACGATAATAAATTTGGTGACCCCAATGCTGCTTATTTTTTAATTGGATTTTGATGCGAAATATTTCATCTGCAACCTGCTCGTAATCTACATTATCTACTTCTTTTGCACTCTCCAGTTGGGTTATCCAATTTGTATTACTTGTAGCACCATACACATCCACTATTATTTTGCTTGGATTAACTTGCTGCCAACTTTGGTAAGGAAGCCTTGAGGTAAGGCCAACTGTTACATAGTCATATTTATCATCACCCGTAACAGACCATTGCCCGGTGAGCGAGCCAGGCGTGGGTGTTCCTTTGGGTAAAAATGTTACCAAGTCATCGGGAATATAAGCAGTAATCGAAGGAGCTAATTGCACCTTATAATCGTTAGCAACTTTACCAATAACTTTTAGCCGAACAAGACTATCTAAATAACCAATTTTCGCACCACCCAGCCTGTCTTCTCCCAGCCCAAATTCAAGATACGCCAATCTGCCCTGAGTAATAGCCACATCAGAAGCAAGTGGGCTCATAACAGAATATTGAAATCGGGTTTCTTTGATTATTTTTTTTCCATTGCTATCTACTATTACCGGAATTTTTATAGATGAAAAGCTATCGGTTGCTTTAACAATGTATTCGCCCCGATAAATGCCGGGCATACTATTTCCAATTTCAACTGGTATTTCATATAAGGGAATATTATTAAAAATATTTACAGATGCTCCAGGTAGTGCTTTTACTTTAAAGCTTATTTTATCGCCAGCCTTTAGTACAAGGTTACCTTCAGGAAAAGTTTCTATAGTTTCAATAGCAAGGGTTTTTACAGGCTCTGGTTGTTTTGGTATTTGGTAAGAGTAATTAATTTTTTTACTAACAGATTTTTGATTGGTATTGATTGCTTTTACCTCCACAGATGTATCTCCTGGCAATAAGGCCAGTTGATAGGCAAACCCACCGCTATTGTAAACTTTTGCGGAGTTGCCATTTATGGTAATTGAGCAAGTTTTACAGGTACTCCCTACGATAAATTGTTTAGAGGTTGATACTTTATTGCTCTCTTTTGTACCATTTACCAGTTTAATAAATGGTTGTTCTGCATTTTGTGCTAATAAAAAATTTGAATTAAATACAAGCAATACACTAATAAAAAATTTCATCATCATTTTACTAAGTTAAAAAAGCTACATGAGTAATATGAAGTAATAATAATGTTTTGTGAAGATTTTAGGTGCAGAAAAAAATGCCTAATGGTATTTTTCTAATAAAAAGCCGCAATCATTAATGACTGCGGCTACCCATTCTGGTTGTTTAAAACTATTTTTAAAAAGAATATTTGTTATCTGCAATTAGCTTGTCAGCTATTCTTCTTCTTGCGTCTTTAACATTAAAGGGTTGTGCTTTGGTAAAACGTTTTAAGCCCAATAACATCATTCTTTGCTCATCGCCTTCGGCAAAGGCATTAATGGCATCTTTACCCGCCTTGTTTATTTTATCCAATACATCATTAATATATACACGAACCATATCTGCCTGTAAGGCAGTAGAGGCTTCCCCTTGTTTATCCGTCATTTTTTCCAAGCGAAGCAAAGCACTCTCTGCATGGAATGTCCATAATGCCATATCTGCAATATTCATTAAAATTTCCTGTTCATTTTGCAGGTTCATCATCAATTTTTGTACTGCAGCACCAGCCGTCATTAAAATGGCTTTTTTCATATTTACAATAGCCTTCTTTTCTGCTGCAAAAGCACCTTCATCTTCGCTGCCAAAATCGGGGATACTCATTAACTCTTTTGATACAGCCATTGCAGGACCCATCAAATCTAACTTGCCTTTCATGGCACGCTTAAGCATCATATCTACTGTAAGCAAACGGTTAATTTCATTTGTGCCTTCATAAATACGGTTGATACGACTATCCCTGTATGCACGGCTAATCATATACTCGTCGCTAAAACCGTTACCACCATGAATTTGAACGCCTTCATCCACTACATAGTCCAATACTTCGCTACCATCTACTTTTAAAATAGCACATTCAATTGCGTATTCTTCGGCGGCTCCTAGCAAAGCCTCGTTAAAAGGTTTGCCTGCCTGTTGAAGTTCAGTTTCTTTATCATCAATCCATTTGCTGGTACGGTACAATGCACTTTCGCTCACCCAAATGCGAATGGCCATTTCGGCAAGTTTATATTTAATTGCACCAAAGTTGGCAATAGCAGTTTTAAATTGTTCTCTCGTATTGGCATATTCAACGGTAGTGTTTAGTGCCATTTTAGCTCCGCCTAATGCAGCAGCACATAATTTTAAACGGCCAATATTTAAAATATTAAAAGCAATAATATGGCCTTTGCCAATTTCGCCTAATACATTTTCTACCGGCACTTTACAATCTTGAAAGTATAGTTGAACAGTAGACGAGCCTTTGATACCCATTTTATGTTCTTCCGGGCCTTGCGTAAAACCTTCCATGCCTCGCTCTACAATAAAGCAGGTAAATTTATCGCCATCAACTTTTGCAAATACTGTATACACATCTGCAAAACCACCATTGGTAATCCAGCACTTTTGACCGTTTAACAAATAATGTTTTCCATCTTCGCTTAATGTAGCAGTAGTTTTTGCTCCCAGCGCATCGCTACCGCTGTTAGGCTCTGTTAAGCCATAAGCACCCTTCCATTCGCCGCTTGCCAGTTTTGGAATATACTTTTGCTTTTGTGCTTCGGTACCAAAATATAAAATTGGCAATGTACCAATACCCGTATGAGCAGCAATGGCAACACTAAAAGAATAGCCGCCACCCAAACCTTCATTGACAAGAGTAGAAGTGATAAAATCTTTCCCTAAGCCACCCAAATCTTCTGGAATAGCCGCACCCAACAAACCTTGTTCGCCTGCTTTTACCATTAAGGAAGGCATTAATCCGGCTTCCATTTTATCAATGCGGTCAATGGCAGGCAATACCTCAGCTTCCAAAAACTGCAGGCACATTTCTTTCACCATCTGTTGCTCTTCGTTAAAATCTTCTGGAGTAAAAGTTTCAAAAGCATTACTTTCTTTAATTAACCATTCGCCACCTTTTAAAGTTGTTGCGTTAGATGTTTGCGTACTCATGATTTTTTATTTTATTATTCGTTTCTGGTTGTTAACAGCTACTATATTTAAGAAGTTTTTTAAGTTTTACACTTGGAACGTTTAATGAATAAACGCCCAACGATAGGCTTTAAAAATTATTTAAGGTTTTCGTACACCATCTGTAGTACCTCCTTCGCAATTTCAACCTGACCATTGGTTACGCCTTCCAGTGCTTCATTTAAAGTTTGGTTGGCTACTCCCATGCTTTTCTCCTGCAATTCCTGGGCTTCGGGGGTTAGGTATATCATATTAATGCGCCTATCATCCTTACTTGCCACACGGCGTACCAATTTTAGTTTTTCAAGGTTGTCTACCAGCCTTGTAATACTCGGTTTATCTCTAAAAGTTGCATCGCATAAATGTTGTTGGCTTATGCCGTCTTCCTTCCACAAATGATACAGTACACTCCATTGTTCTATCGTAATATCCAGTCCCGCCTGCTTAAAATTCTTCTGCAGCCTTCTTGCAATAGCTGTACTGGCTTTACCTGTTATAAAACTGTATAATTCGCTTTTTCTAAATTGGTTGTTTGGCATATAGTTGTTTATGCAACTACATAAAGATAGCCAAAGGTTTTATATTGCAAAAAATTTTTTTGGTGTAGGCATTTGAGTGTTTGGCAACATCGGGTGTCATAAAATCCCAGATAGTCGGGACTCATTTGTACAGTATACCAACTAGCAACATGAATATTTTTGTTATTATAAGCATCTTTTTTCTATTGTTTTATAGTGTATTACTTATATACTACCTGCTAAAATGGATACAATTACCGGCCTTTAATCCGGTTGCAAATTTTATTAATACTAAGGTATCTGTAATTATACCTGCCAGAAATGAAGCAGAAAATCTTCCAGTTTTATTAAAGTCGTTGGAGCAGCAATCTTATTTTTTAGATTTTGAGGTAATTGTAGTAGATGATTTTTCTAGTGATAATACGGCTGCTATTGCAGCTTCTTTTCCGTTTGTAACCTGTCTTCAACTAAAGGATTATATACCAGAGGGCAGTATCAATTCCTATAAAAAAAAAGCCATAGAAATTGGAATTGCCAATAGTGTAGGTGAATTGATTGTTACAACAGATGCAGATTGTTTTGTTCCAAAAGATTGGCTGAAAACAATAGCTACATTTTATGAAATGTATAAGCCGCAATTAATTGTAATGCCAGTAAGCATTGATTGTGGGCCAAAGCCAATTGAAATTTTTCAGGCACTTGATTTTATGAGCCTTCAGGGTATTACGGCTGCTGCTGTACAAAGCAAAATGCTTAGTATGTGCAATGGCGCCAACCTGGCCTATACCCGCAACGCTTTTTATGCAGTTGATGGATTTAAAGGCATTGATAATATTGCCAGTGGGGATGATATGTTGTTGATGTACAAAATAGCAAGAAAATTTTCCGACGGTATCCGCTATTTAAAATCTAAAAATGTAATTGTGCATACAGCGGCTGTAAAAAACATAGGAGACTTTTTTAACCAACGCATTCGCTGGGCCAGCAAAGCAGATAAATATGAGGATAAAAGAATTTTTGCTGTGTTGCTATTGGTTTATCTATTAAATGTATTGCTGTTGGCAATGATGGTTATTTCTGCAGTAACCAATAATTGGTTTTTGATACTTAAATTTCTTATTGCAAAAACCTTTGTAGAGTTATTGTTTCTTTTTCCGGTGGCCCAATTTTTTGGCAAGCAAAGGCTATTGTGGTTATTTCCTTTGGCACAACCGTTTCATATTATTTATACGGTAGTTGCTGGCTGGTTAGGTAAGTTTGGTAGTTATAAATGGAAGGAGAGAAAGGTGAAATAATAAAACTGCCAATCTTTTTCAAGAATGACAGTCTTTTGTAAAAGGCCCAACTATGTTATTATAGCTGTTTCAATTTCCACTTCCCTTTTTTGAAAATGATATATGCTGCAATGCTCATGGCAGTTTCTGCAATGGGTATTGCCCAAAAAACGCCATAAGGCCCCCAGTTAAATGTTTTTGCCATTAGCCATGCAAATGGTATTTGAAAGAGCCAAAAGCCAATCAAGTTAATTACGGTGGGTGTTTTTGTATCGCCTGCACCATTAAAAGCATTGATCATTACCATTCCTATTCCATAAAATAAAAACCCTGCACTCACAATTCGTACTGTATTGATGGCATAATCTGCAACGATGGCCTCGTTTGTAAAAAATGCAATAATCCAGGGTGCAAACAGTAAAAATATTAATGACATGCTCGCCATAAAAACAGCATTGTATTTAGCCGTTCGCATTACAGATTCTTCGGCCCTTAGTGGTTGGCCTGCACCCAAATTTTGTCCTACTAATGTTGCCGCAGCATTACTCATACCCCAAGCGGGTAAAATAAAAAACATCACAATGCGGATACCTATTAAATAACCTGCCGATGCCTCACTGTGTCCTGTGTCGGCAACCAATTTTGCTAAAACAATCCAACTGCCGGAGCCTATTAAAAACTGTAAAGCTGCAGGCCATGCAATATCCAGCAGAGACCGCATTACTTTCCAGTCGGGAGAAATTTTATCCAGTGCCAGTTTTACAATTCCTCTGCCATTAAACAAATGATACAATTGATACAATACACCAATTCCTCTGCCAATGGTGGTGGCAATAGCCGCACCGGTTAATCCAAGTGCAGGTATTGGGCCAAGACCTCTTATCAATAGTGGGCACAAAATGATATTGCAAATATTGGCCAGCCACAAACTCTTCATTGCCATCATGGCATCTCCCGCACCTCTAAAAATACCATTGATTAAAAACAGCAGCATAATCACCATACTTCCGCCCATTATAATGCGTGCATAAGTAACGCCCATTTGGATGGCGGTAGGCTCTGCTCCCATGTACCGCAAAATATCAGGCGCAAAAATAAATCCCGGTATTGTGATAAGTACAGTAACCAAAACCGATAAAACAATGGATTGCATGGCTGCTTTTTTTGCACCCTCGGCATCTTTTTCGCCAACCCTGCGAGCCACCATAGCTGTTGCTGCCATGCTCATACCCATGGCAATAGAGTACACAATAGTAATTACCGATTCGGTAAGGCCTACCACCTGTGTGGCATGTTTGCCCAAATGGCTTACAAAATAAATATCTACCACAGCAAACACACTCTCCATTATCATTTCCAGCATCATGGGAATGGCCAGTAGTATAATTGCTTTGCGCATACTGCCTGTGGTATAGTCTTGACCCTCTCCATTGAGCGACTCTTTAATAACTGAAAATATATTGGACAGCCTTAAGGCTGTCCCTTTATTAGTTGGCATAAATAATATTAAATAAATGAAGACATACTGCTCACAATTGTAAATATTGTACAGTAATTACAAAGGCTAAAAAAATGTTTCGAAGTAAATCCGAAACCTAATAAATTATCATTGGCATAAATTGAGAAAGCAAAGATGGGTAAATTTTATAATAATTAAACGGGCATTTCATTTTTCTTGACATAGGGCAATTAGCCAGGATTATTTATCATACACTGCGCTAGTAATTGCTGCATATAATGTATGCCTTTGCTTTGTGTAAAAGCTATATTTCTCTCAGGTACTTCATTAATATTAGGGTAGCTATCAATTGCTTTGCTCACACTGTCTTCTCTTAAAAAATGCAGCATTGCATAAGGGGAGCGGTTGGTATAATTAGCCGGATCATTTTCATTGCTTCCGGCAAATAAATATTGGGGATGAAAACTGGCAACCTGATAAATACCCTCGTAATTATTTTCTTCTAACTGCTCCTGCACAGTTTCTACCAAATCGAGATAGTATTCAAAATTTTCAAAGCCCTTTGGCAGTATCAGCAATGCTGTTTCAATGCGATCGTTTTTATCTAGTAGTTGCATTATGGCTAAAGCCGCTTGCAAAATCTGCTCTTCGTCTGCACTATTCAAAGCCTCATAATGTATGGTTCCCCTTTTTATTTCTTTAGCAGCAAAAGGGCAAAAATTGCAACCAATAACTACGTCTATAATCCATTTTTTTGTTTGGTTGATAATAGTAGATAGGTCTGTCATAATTTTTTACACAATTGATTTAATGTACAATTCTTCTACTTTTTTTCTTGCCCAAGGAGTTTTGCGTAAAAATTTTAAGGATGAATTGATACTTGGGTTACTTATAAAACAATTGATACGGATAATGTTGCCTAGTTCTTCCCAGCCAAAGTAATGAACCAATTCTGTTAAAATGGCTTCCAGTGTTTTGCCATGCAAAGGATCGTTGCTCATGTTTGCAAATATTAATGCAAAGATAATTTTATTATGTTGCTATATAAACATACATTTTAATGTTTGTAAATACGATAAGGAAAGCTACCATTATTTGTTGCAGAGCGTAGCTGCTTTTTTGGTATTTTTAAAATTGAATTTTTATTATGTTGCAATCAATTCCCTATCATCAAAAAGTAAAAGAACATTTTAAGTCGCAAACCAAAACCTGGGACTTTTTCTTTAATGTAAAAAACAAGGAAGGTCAGTTAGAACAATTCAAGCAGGAACTGCTAAAAAGCACTTATAAGTTTGATGAAACTTCTGATACATACATATTTGAAAAGATAAACAAGGCGAAAGAGGTATTAAATCTGCAAGATTTACCCGTGTATGCCTACCAGGCTCAAAACACAGACGAGTTGAATGCCAGCATAATTTATTTGAAAGGCGAAGCACATATTGTTTTTAGCGGCCCTATAACAAAAATTTTAAACGAAGAAGAATTGTTGGCGGTGTTGGCGCATGAACTTACGCATGTGAAATTGTTTTCTATGCTGGATGGTAACTTGGAAGTGGCAGACCGCATTATCACATCTATTGCAAACAATTACAACAGCGAACCTGCTTATTTTGAAACTGCAAGAATATTTAGGCTCTATACAGAAATTTTTTGCGATCGGGGTGCCTACACAGTTTTAAAAGATATTGACCCCGTTATCAGTTCGCTGGTGAAAGCTTCTACCGGGCTGGAAAAACTAAATGCTGAAAGTTATTTAAAGCAGGCTGATGAAATTTTTGCAGCAGAAAAAGACCTTTCAACAGCAGGTATTTCTCATCCCGAAAATTTTATAAGAGCCAAAGCCATTCAGTTATACCATGAAAAGGGGAATGATGCCGACAATGAAATTGCAAAACTAATTGAAGGGCTTAGCAACCTCGATCACTTGGATATTTTTAAACAACGGGATCTTACTAAAATTACCAAAGAATTTCTTCAATTATTTCTGAAGCCAAAATGGTTTCAATCCTCAATAGTGCTTGCACAGGCAAAGCAATATTTTACAGATTTTGCAGGCAATGAAAAAATTACACTACTGCCAGAATTTACAGAGTATATTGAAAAGTCGCACCAAAGTGTAAAGGATTATCTCAGTTATGTTTTGCTCGATTTTATTTGGATAGACCCATCATTGGAAGATATCCCTACGGGTTGGGCATACCAGTTTGCTGAAGATGTACACTTAAAAGAAACATTAGATGCTTGCATAAAAAAAGAATTAAAACTGAGTGAAAAAAAACTAGCGGCACACAAGAAAAAATCAATGGAAGCATACCATGAAGCAAAAGAAAACGACAGCGAACAGATTTACGAAGCTTAATTAATATGAACAACCCAAGTATTACTTTTCATACATTTTTAGAAACTGCATTTGACAAGGGCAATTATGCTACTGATGATGTAATTGCATTTGTATTGCCATTATTTAAAGAAGTATTGGAGTTTCACGAAATAGGGAAAGTAGCACCATTTCATTTGCAGGATGCACTGTTTATTATCGAAGGGCTACTGGATATCAATGAAAATTTCATCAAAGAACCTACCATTGCGCCTGAAAGATTAAAATATTTGTTTGAAGGCATTCAATCAAATCATTTTGAAATTACGGGCAAGCATAAGTTGGATACAGAGATAGAAACCGGGCAATTGTCTGTTGAAGAAATGAATGTTCATTTAGATACAAGTGAGCCATTGCAGCACCCTGCTTATGTAAAAGGCTACAATTGTTTTGAAATAGTAACGGGCCACCATGATGAACGAACCGATATTTTTTGTCTTGGTCTTATATTGGGCAGTATGGCATTGGGCTTAAATTTATATGACGAAGAAGACCTAAAGTTATTTGCTTCTTATAGAGCTAACCCGGTTCAGTTTAACCACCGGGTTCATCCAACCATTAGCGGCTTAATAACCGAAATGACAGCGCTAGACAGACAAAAACGCCTGTCCAATCTCTATGAAATTATTCACCGTCTGCAACATTACAGAGAGTACAATCCTGAAAAACAAGCAGACCTTAGTAAAGTTCCGGGATGGAAAAACAAGGCATTGACAGAAAGGCGGCAGTTGGTGCTGAATAAATTGCGCAACCGCCTGTTTGATACCAGCCGCCGCAATCGTTTGTTATACTACAAGCCCAATATGCGTTTTGTAAATCTTACGGTAAGTAGTGTGCCTATGGTATTGCACTATCAAAGCATTCAACCCAATCATTTGTTTACATGGAACACAGATATTGCTTCAAAAATGAAGGGACAGAAAGAAATAGTGTTGAACAAATACCTTCGTTTTGAAGATCATAATTACCTGCCATCTTCTTTAGATAAAATAAGGCTTGAAAGCCAAAGAGATAAAAATGAATTCGGCTTTAGCCAGCTTAAATTAGTGATAGCTTTTTTAAACTGGCATAATTTAAAAGAAAATGCCAACGAAAGAATTCAAAGTCCATTATTGCTTATCCCTGTTGAGTTAAAAAAAATAAAAAGATTAAAAGAAGACCACTACATTTTGCAGGTGTTGGATAATGAAGCCGAAGTGAACCCAGTACTCGCAAATCAATTAAGAGAATTGTATGGTATTAAGCTCCCCGATTTTATTGACTTAGAAGATTTACCCCTGCATGACTTTTATAAAATATTAAAATCGCAAATAGATGAAGCCAATCAGGGAATTCAATTGCACTATAGCGATAAGCCAAAAATAAAACTGGTGCATAGTGTGGCCCGGCAAACCGTAAGCAATTATAAACGGAGGCTAAGGCATAGTGCCGGTGCAATGGAGCATTACAAGCAAATTGCGTATAGCTACGACCCGGCACACTACAAACCATTAGGCTTAGAAATTTTTAAACAGCGAATTGAGCAAAGGCCAACTTTTCTTGAATTTTTGGTGAATGATGATATTCAGTTGGGTAGTAAACACCTTACCGATAATAATAGTAAAGAACGAGCACTATACCAGATGGCAGAAAGCGAAGCCAATCCTTACAGTTGGGATTTTGATATTTGCAATATGGTGCTGGGAAATTTTAATTACAAAAAAATGAGCCTGGTAAGAGATTATAACCAGGTGATTGATGAAAACTTTGAGCACCCGGTTTTTGATGAATTATTTAGCAATAAACCAAAGGAGCTAAAGGAATTTACTGCCAACCTTAATGACCCTTCTCAATGGAATCATGTAATTACAGCAGACCCCACACAAACCAAAGCGGTGCTGCAAAGCAGAACGGGCGATAGCTATATCATACAAGGCCCGCCCGGTACCGGCAAAAGCCAAACTATTACAAATCTTATTGCCGATTTTGTTGCCAGAGGAAAATCAATATTGTTTGTTTGTGAAAAAAGAGCAGCCTTGGATGTGGTTTTTCATCGCCTTAAGCAAAATAATTTAGATGAACTCTGTTGCTATATACACGATAGCCAGGGCGATAAAAGGACTTTTATAAAAAACCTAAAGACCACTTATGAAGATTTTATCGCCAACAAAATGGATGCACATAGCATCGAGTTAAAAAGAGACCTGCTTTTGCAACAAATAAAAGAGCAAATAAAGTTGCTAGAAATTTTTCACAATACACAACGCTCTCAACCAGAAATACTGGGCACACAAGTGCGTAGCCTTATCCATCGCTTAGTTGCTTTAAAAGATAATCTGCCAACCCTAAACATACAGCAGCAGGAGTTGTTGCCACATTATAAGAGTTGGATGGAGTTTGGCAATGTTATTCAAAATTTAAGTGAACTCTTGGAGCAATCAGGTGCAGAGGCTGCTTTTGCAACACATCCACTAAGTAAATTGAGCGACCATATTTTGCTGGCTGAACACCCTATAAATACTTTGCAGGCATCATTGAAAAATGCCAATGATATTTTAAATAATATCTTATCAACTGTTGCCGAATCTAATATTGCGCCAGAACATAGCCAAAAGATTGAACAACTGAAAAATTTGATACAGGACGCAGGATTGTTATTACCCCTGGCAGCGTATAATAATCTTAACCTGGTAAATCAAAATAACAAAGCCGCAAAGGAATTAGATAAAAAAATAAAACAACTCCGTTTGCTGGAGAAAAAAATAAAACAACTGCAACAAACCAACAGCAATTGGCTAAATAAAATGAGCGAGCAAGACCTTGTGGCAGCAACAGCCATTGCTCAAAAAAGTGAAAGCTCATTTTTTGGCTTTTTAAACGGTAACTGGCGGCGGCTAAAAAACCAAATGAAGCAGAGCTACAATTTTGCTGCACACCAGGTAAAACCCTCTTATACACAAGTGTTGCAACAGCTACAGGAGGAATATGCGGCAGCAACTGCTTTTATTGAAAATAAAAACGAACTCCAACAACAATACAATGTAGATAATATTGACATTACTTATATGGCAATTGAAACGCTCCGCAATAAAAAGGACGATGCCGAAATTGACTATCTACTTGCGCAACCCCATGCCAACGAACTTGTAAAAAAACTAGCCACGCTGAATCATAAAATACAGCAACTGGAAGCAGAGCTAAGACAATGCCTGCACCAATATGGCGATAAAAGTATCAGCGATATAAAAGACGATATGGAAAGCATTGCAATGAATCTGGATGGCCTGCATGAACTGTTGCCTGTACTGAAAGACTTTGCTGCATTACCAACTGATGTCAAAAATAGTTTGCGTAATCTAGAACTGAATCCTGCACAGGTAGAAAGTGCTATGGCCAGTAAAAGCCTTCAATATTTGTACAGGCAAGCAAAAGATTTTGCTGCAGCCGATTTGCAGGCATTGGAGAAAGCTGTTGCTAAAATTAAAAGCTGTTACCGCCAGTTGCTTAAAACCAATGCAGATTTAATAAGAGCCAATATTCGTAAGTTTTTTTTACAGCATATCGAAGTCAGCAATATGGCAGTTGGCCAGTTATCTGCGGAGCAGAAAATGTTTAAAAAAAATTATAATGAGGGTAGAAAGATTTTGGAAAATGAATTTGGTAAAAGTATGCGCTATAAAAGTATCAGGGAATTAAGTGCAAAAGAAAGCAGCTTGGTGCTTAAAGACATAAAACCTGTTTGGTTGATGAGCCCCTTAAGTGTGAGTGATAGTTTGCCATTGGATACTTCGTTTTTTGATGTGGTAATTTTTGATGAAGCCAGCCAGATAACATTAGAAGAAGGGATTCCGGCCTTGTTCAGGTCTAAGCAAACCATAATTGTAGGCGATGATAAGCAAATGCCTCCTACCAACTTTTTTACCGCAAGGGTAGAAGACCCGGATGATTTGGAGACGGAAGAAAGTGACGGAGAGTTGTTAAGTACCGATGCAGATAGTTTACTAATACAAGGGGCAAGAAAGCTCAACAGTACAATGCTAAGCTGGCACTATCGCAGCCATTACGAAACGTTAATCAGCTATAGCAATCATGCTTTTTATGAAGCTGGTTTGCTAACTATTCCTGACAAGATTATTCATAGTAAGGAAAAACAAATTATTGAAATAAGAGATAAGACCGATGCGGCACAATATGCAAATTGTCTTTATGATAGGAGCATTAGTTTTCATCACTTACCTAATAGTGTGTACGAAAAGCGAAGCAATGCCGACGAGGCAGCTTACATTGCAGCGTTGGTGCGCAGTTTGTTAAAGAAAAAAGTAAAGGACAGCATCGGTATAGTAGCGTTTAGCCAGGAGCAGCAAAATACAATTGAGGATGCTTTAACAACACTTGCACAACAAGATAAAGAATTTGAATACCTGTTGGAAGAAGCCTACAATCGAACAGAAGAAGATCAGTTTGTAGGTTTAATTATTAAAAACCTGGAAAATATACAGGGAGATGAAAGAGATATTATTATAATGAGTGTGTGTTATGGCTTTGATTCTCGCAGAAAGATGATTATGAACTTTGGACCCATCAATAAAAAAGGAGGAGAAAAAAGGCTTAATGTAATTTTTAGTCGGGCAAAAAAGCACATGGCTGTTATCAGTAGCATTAAACATTTTAATATTACCAACGAGTACAATGAAGGTGCCAATTACTTCAAAAGGTTTTTACAGTACGCCGAATCTGTAAGTAGTGGCAATATGCAAACAGCCCGTACCATTTTAGATAGTTTAGTGCCGGGTAAAACCCACAAAGGCACAATGGCAAATAGCAGTTTGGTGCTACAACAAATTAAAAAACAATTATTGCAGCATGGATACGAAGCAACTGAGCAGGTTGGCCAATCAGGTTTTAAATGTTCATTGGCTGTAAAAGCAAACAAAGAAGATGAGGAGTATTGTTTAAGTATTTTGCTGGATGATGATGCACATTACAGTAATAGCAACCTAGTAGAACAATATTTTCAACGTCCGGCTATTCTGCAATCCTTTGGTTGGAAAAGCATGAATGTGTTTGCTAAAGATTGGTTGGAGAATGAAACGAGGGTGATGGGACAAATTTTAAAACGTATTAAAGAGCAGCCTGAGCAGGAAGATGAATCAAAAGAAGTAATAGTTGAAACCACTGTTTTACAGGATTCTGTTATTCGAAAAGTAGAAACAAATGATAATGGGGCAGCCATGTTTATAGAAAAACCTGCTGCAATTATGGCTTCGAATTTTGATAATATAATTTTTGATCAACTTGTTTTTGTGGAAGGCAGCAGCAACAAATTTTGGGAAGCAGGTTTAGATGGAAATAAATTAATTGTACGTTTTGGCAGAGTAGGCACCAAAGGCCAGGTACAAATAAAAACATTTGAAGGTAGAGCAGCAGCTGAAAAGGAAAAAGAAAAACTGGTTGCCGATAAAATTAAAAAAGGCTATAGAGTTGCATAGAAAAAAGATAAGTGAACCAATCGAAAAAAAAATCGTCTTACAATGGCGGCGATAACTTAAAATTAAATGAATCAAACTATATATTTAACTATCTTAACAGCCCTGTTTTAATAACAGGTATTTATTTATCACTAAAAAATAAAAACAATGCTCGAAGAATTATTAAATTTAGTAAAAGGCGATGCACAGCAATCTGTTGTAAACAACAGTGATATTCCAAACGACCAAAATGATGCGGTAATTGCCGAAGCTACAAACACTGTTGCCTCTGGATTAAGAAATATGGTAGCCGGTGGCGGTTTGCAAAATATCATTTCAATGTTTACTGGCGGCAATCAGCAGCAAGGCCAGGGCTCTAATAGTTTATTGAGCAACCCAATTGTAAATATGATGATAGGGCATTTTGCAGGCAAACTGATGAATAAATTCAACATTGGCGGCTCACAGGCTAATAATATTGCAAATAATCTTATACCATCTGTTATAAGTGGGTTAATTACCAAGAGCAACGATCCCAATAATAGTAGCTTTTCGTTGGATAATTTATTAAACTCAATTACCGGCGGCCAGGTTACCCAGGCACAAAACAATGGCATCAATATTGGCGACCTTATCAGCCAATTTACTGGTGGCGGACAGCAGCAATCAGGCGGCGGTGGCGGTTTAATGGACATTGTGTCGCAATTTACCCAAGGTGCACAGCAGCAGCAACAGCGAAATGGTGGTGGTGGACTGCTCGATCTTATCCAAGGTTTTATGCAGAAATAAGCATTCGAAGTTTTTCTATAATAGAAAGCACCGTTTTTGGTGCTTTTTTTATGATATGCTGGTAGCGGAAAAGCATTATCATTTTTTTAACATTCGCCATTAAATTTTTGGCATCCTGTTTGGTCTATTAATTATACAACACAAGTAAAGTAAATTTTCTCATAAGCAGTTAGTTTTGGTAAACGGCCCCTGTTTCTACAGGGGCTTCTTCTTTTATGTGATAGTGCAGTAAAACCATCCGTAAGATTAACCCGTATCTGCCTTACCTTTACAACCAAATTTTTCAACGAGTGGCATCAGATACTACAGTTACAGCCAGGAAACAGTTTTTCAAAAAATTACGCAACTCCAGGGCAGAAGACAATAATACGGAAATGAGTTTTATGGACCACCTGGAAGCCCTACGATGGCATATTGCCCGGGGTGTATTGGTTTGGCTGACAGCAGTTATTGTTATCTTCTTCAAAATTGATTGGGTGTTCGACAATGTCATCATGGCACCCTCCAACCCTAACTTTATTACTTATAAATTATTTTGCGATTTTGGGCACTTCCTGCGTTTGGGCGATAGCCTATGTATGCCGCCAGTTACCATTCATTTACAGGGAAACACGGTAAGCGGGCCATTTATGTCGGCAATATCCATTGCTATGATAGGAGGCTTGGTGGTAGCATTTCCTTATTTATTTTGGGAGTTATGGCGATTTATAAAACCGGCACTTTCGCCCAAAGAAATTCGCTATAGCAGGGGTAGCATTTTTTGGGTTTCGCTCTGCTTTTTTGTAGGAGGTGCTTTCGGATACTTTATACTGGCTCCTTTCACCTTTAATTTTCTGGCCAATTTCACTTTGGGAACTTTAGGCGCCTACGAATACAAACCCACCCTCACAGATTATATTGATAGTTTAAACAATTTAATATTGGGCTGCGGTATTGCATTTGAACTTCCAATTTTGGCAGTAGTGTTAGGAAAAATTGGACTAATTAGTGCCAAGTTTCTACGCAATATGCGCAAATATGCATTTGTAATTATTTTATTTATTGCGGCAATCATTACACCTTCTCCCGACTGGACCAGCCAGGTATTAGTAGCACTTCCGTTGCTACTATTGTATGAAATTGGAGTAATTCTGGTAGCAAGAATCGATAAAAAAAGAGAGAAGGAAGAAAAGGAATGGAGCTAATATTTGTTCTCAATTCTTCATTTTAGGTTTTTCGTTGATAGTTTTTAACTTTGTTAAGCATACAGCTTTTAAAACTTCTTAAACATTTTTGAACCTTTTAAACTTTTTATTATGTACGTTTTCGACTCTACCAAACCCATAGCCATTGGTTGCGACCATGCAGGTTTTGATTGTAAAGAAGACCTGATTTCTTTTTTAGAAGGGGAGAATATGGCTTACAAAGATTTTGGAACTTATAATAAGGATTCTGTTGACTATCCCGACTTTGCACACCCTGTAGCCAGTGCTGTAGAAAACGGCGAAGCAGCTTTTGGTATTTTACTTTGTGGCACATCCAATGGAGTTGCAATTACAGCTAATAAACATCAAGGCATTCGGGCGGCCATTTGCTGGGGCGAAGAAATTGCAGAACTGGTGCGCAAGCACAACAATGCCAATATTCTTTGCATACCTGCCCGTTTTGTAAGAGATGGCGATGCCGAAAAAATGCTAGATATTTTTATGAACACCGAATTTGAAGGTGGTAGGCACGAGCGAAGGGTAGAAAAAATAGCTTGTTAGCTGAAACAATAAGGTATGCACAATAGATTATCTATGAGAGTAAAAAAGATTATTCCCAAAGTATTTATTTTTCATATTTTATTTCTTGCTTCTTGTTCTGAAATAGGTAGCAAAGATTATCAGTATATTGAAACATATATGCAAACCTACATACAAGACATTGCACCTGTTGAAGCAAAACCTTTGCTAATTAAGGCAACTTCAGATTCCGCCGCATATGTAAAAGCGTATTTATATTTTTGTATCGCAGATAAGTATTACAATATAGAATTTAGAAAATCTGGCACCAAAGCAGGCAAACCTCTTTCTTTTAAGTTACTAAATGAAAAATCTGAAGATATTACTCATTCAATACCATTTTTCGATAAAGAGTTATTAGAGAAAAATATTAGAGAAATAGCGGCTAGGCATGAACAATCTAATGAGTAACGAATATAGCTTTAGCTAATATTGCATTGGCAATAGTTGGGTGTCACTCCCTTGTACAGTTTACCCTATTGCATCATTTTCTAAAAACAGCTCCCAATACATTTATACCCCTAATTTAAGCCGCTTATATATTAAGAGGCAATAGCCTTTGTAGTTTTAACTATTATTGCTTAATTATAAACTGATTTACAATGAATAAAAAACTCTCTATACTCCCTTTACTGTTTTTAGGAGTAGGTGCTTTTGCGCAAATAGATAATGCAGCAAAATATGCCGGCATTATACAAACATCCGCACTACAAAAGCATTTAGGCATACTGGCTGCCGATGATATGGAAGGCCGGGAAACAGGAAAAGAAGGCCAGCGCAAAGCAGCAGCATATATAGAAACCTACTTTAAAAACATAGGCCTTAAGCCCGCAGCTCCATTAAAAGGTAGCTACCAACAACTGTATCCTCTTTATAAGGATAGTGCTATTAACAGTTTTTTAAAAATTGCAGGAAAAGAAGCCGTATATGGCACCGATTATATTAGCCCTGTAAATAATAACGACAATGGAAAAGTAAAAGGAAAGTCGATTGTATTTGTTGGATATGGTATTGAAGATGCTCAATACAACGATTATGCAGGCTTAAATGTAAAAGGGAAAACCGTTGCTTTTTTATTAGGCGAGCCAAAAAAAGATGGTAAATATTTTTTGGGTACAAGCACCAGCCGTGGATCTGAATGGAGCTTTCCGGGATTAATGAAAAAAATAAATATTGCTATTGGAAAAGGGGCTAAGGGCGTGCTTGTAATTAATCCTAATGCAGAAAATTTTAGTTCGAGAGCAGTAGAATCGAGTAAAAAAACCAATGTTTATTATCCAAGGGAGTCTGAAACAAAGGGCTCAGTTAAGTATGCCCAAATAACACATGCTTATGCAAAAGCAATACTGGGCGATAAAATTGCTGCTGCTATCAGCAAAGCAAAAAGTAGTGGTTTGTTTGAGCCTTCGGATCTTTATGAAACAAAATCAAAAACAGAATTTAAGTTTAAAAAACAACGACAAATAATTCACGCAAGCAATGTTTTAGGTATTATAGAAGGCACTGATAAAAAAGATGAATTTGTATTTGTAACGGCTCACTACGACCATGTGGGCATAATAAATGGCCAGGTTTACAATGGAGCTGATGATGATGGAAGTGGTACTGTAGCTATTATGCAAATTGGCGAAGCTTTTGCAAAAGCCAAAGCAGAGGGTAAAGGCCCACGCCGCACTGTAGTAATTATGGCGGTAAGTGGCGAAGAAAAAGGATTGTGGGGCAGTGAATATTACAGCGACCACCCTGTTTTTCCTTTAGATAAAACTACGGTTGATTTAAATATTGATATGATTGGCCGTATTGATACAGAAAGAATGAAAGACGATACTTTAAATTATGTATATGTAGTAGGTCATAATAAATTAAGCAGCGATTTGCCTATTATTAATGAAGGAATGAATAACAAATACACTAACCTGGTGTTGGATTATAAGTTTGATGACCCTAAAGACCCTAACAGAATTTATTTCCGCAGCGACCATTACAATTTTGCCCGCAAAGGCGTACCTGTATTGTTTTTTTACGATGGTATGCTCAAGTCTGATTACCACAAACCGGGTGATGATATAGAAAAAATTTACTGGGCACTTTACGAAAAACGAGCCCGAATGGTATTCCATACTGCTTGGGAAATGGCTAATAGAGATGAGATGCTGAAAAGAGATATTCCATTGAGTAATGAAACAAGGTAATAGAATAAAAAACTCCGCTGAAAAGCGGAGTTTTTTTGTATGATATTATCCTGTTCTTACTTAGCGATATAGAAAAAAACACCCACGTTTAGAGTTAAAAAATATACATGTATCTCTTGCGCATATTTTAAAATAATATTTGTTTTTATACATATCGAGATCAACTCTTTTCAATGAGGAAAAAAACCATCTGTTGTTTATCTTTAGAAAAATTTGATTGCATGAAAAGATTGATCGCTCCGGTTTTAATTGCAGGTTTATGCCTGTGTTTGCTAAAAGTATTTGCACAAGATGCTACTTACAAAAGGCCTCCTAAAGCTATAGAAGATATCCTGATGGCTAAGCCAACTCCAGCCGTAAGCATTGACAATAGGGGTGAATGGATGTTATTTTCCGAATACAATCCATATCCAACTGTAGAGGAGTTAGCAAGGCCAGAGTTGCGCATTGCAGGCCTGCGCATCAATCCAAACAACTTTGCACCCAGCAGGCAAACATTTATCAATAAGTTGTATTTAAAAAATATTGCTACCGGAAAAGAATTTCAAATAGGCGGTTTACCAACACCGTTATATGCAGGTAGCATTAGCTGGAGTCCCGACTTTAAAAAAATTGCATTAACACATACTACTAACTCTCGTGTTGATTTATACATTGTAACAGTAGCAACGCAAAAGGCTGTTAAAGTAAATAAAACTGCACTAAATACCGTAGTGGGCGATATAACTTGGTTTGATAACAATACAATTTATTATAATGTTACGCCCAAGCCAGCTTCAGCAGCACCTCCCAAACCGCTGGCACCAAAGGGTCCGGCCATTCAGGAAAATTATGGTAAAGCATCGCCCAGGCCTACCTTTCAGGATATGATAAAAAGCCCTTACGATGAAAGCTTGTTTGCATTTTATGCCACTACACAGTTAGTAAAAAATGTAAATGGTATGGAAACAAAAATAGGCCAGCCTGCTATGTATAATTATTACAATTTTTCTCCAGATAAAAAATACATACTACAAGCTGTAATTCAAAAGCCATTTTCTTACTTGGTTCCCTATAATGGTTTTCCATCCACAATTAGTATTACCGATATTAATGGGAAGCTTGTAAAGAAACTGGCAGCGTTGCCTTCTTCTGAAACAGCACCCAGCGGTAACGATAATGTGCAACTGGTACCACGCAATTTTAGCTGGCGTAATGACGAGCCTGCTACCATTACCTGGTGTGAGGCATTAGATAGTGGTATGATAAAAAAGAAAGCAGAATACCGGGATGCTTTGTATGCACTTCAGGCACCTTTTATTGGCCAACCCAAGGAACTGTTTAAAACTACCATGCGATACTATGGCACTACCTGGGGCGATAAAACTCATGCACTAATAAATGAGGGTTTACGCAGCAAGCAAACCATACAAACCAATTTGTATAATCCATTTACCGGTAGTGTTGAAAAACTGTTGAGCAGAAATAGCACCGATGCTTACAGCAACCCCGGTAGCCCATTGCTGACCCCTAATCAATATGGAAAATATGTATTGCAGTTGAGCAAGGATGGAAAAAAAATATTCTACAACAATACAGCAGGCAGTTCTCCCAAAGGCGATCTTCCATTTTTTTTATCCTATGATCTAACTACTAAAATTGTAGATACATTATGGCGTTGTTCAGAAGGAAATTATGAGTACATGGTAAAACTGCTAGATGCAGATAGGCTGGATTTTATAACTCGCAGGGAATCCAAAACAGAGATGCCAAACTATTGGTTAAAAAATCTTCGCCTGCGCATTGCCGACAGGCAACTTACCAATTTTACTAATCCTTATCCACAAATGGAAGGTGTAAGCAAAGAAAAGATTCGATATAAAAGAGCAGATGGTGTAAATCTTACAGGCGATTTGTATTTGCCTAAAAACTATAACAAAGAAAAGGATGCCCCATTGCCAGTGTTGATTTGGGCTTATCCTGCCGAGTATAATTCTGCATCGGATGCTGCTCAGATACGTGGAAGCGAGCATCGCTTTATTTTATTGAGTGGTGCTTCGCCATTGAGTTTGGTTACACAAGGCTATGCAGTACTCAACAATGCCGAAATGCCAATAGTAGCTACAGACACATCTAAAAAGCCAAACGACAACTTTGTTGACCAACTTAAAATGAATGCCGAAGCTGCTATTAATTATTTGAGCGAAAGAGGTGTAGGGGATAAAAATCGTGTGGCAGTTGCCGGACATAGTTACGGCGCATTTATGACGGCAAATTTATTGGCGCATACAAACTTGTTTAAGGCAGGTATAGCTCGTAGTGGAGCTTATAATCGCAGTCTTACGCCATTTGGTTTTCAAAACGAAGACCGTACTTATTGGCAGGCCACTGCTTTGTATAACGAAATGAGCCCTTTTAACTATGCAGATAAAATTAAAACGCCCATATTGTTAATTCATGGCGATGCGGATAATAATACCGGCACATACCCTATTCAAAGTGAGCGTTTGTTCAATGCCATTAAAGGACATGGAGGAACGGTACGCTATGTAAGCTTGCCTTTTGAAAGCCATGGTTATGCTGCGCAGGAAAATTTGTTGCATACATTGGCAGAACAATATGAATGGCTGGAAAAGTATGTAAAAAATGCTAAGTGATTTTAAATGGAAGAACAAGAATCAATATTTTCAGATATAGAAGCTTTAAAGCTTACTGAAGCAAGCCGTATGCAGCAGTTTATTGCTAATATTACAGATACAGTTATTCAACTACTAACAATTATACTTTTGTTTACATTGTTGCCTAAGGAAATACTTCATGCTGTTTTATCAGTCTCAAAGTTTATGATTTATATGCTATTTTTTGTTTGGCTTTGGCTTTACCGTTCTTTATGCATTTTATTAATGGGCAAAACCATCGGCATGAGTATTGTAAAAATTAATTATCTCAACAAAAATTTGAAACCATTAACTACTGCAAAAGAAAAGTTCTTTGCAATTCTTGCTCCCAGTTTAAATGGAATAAAGGCCTATAAAAAATAATATAGTAAAAGAAAAGGGGTTGTAAATTTTACAACCCCTTTTCTTTATCGGTTTGCTATCACTTTAAAACTTCTTCCAGCTTACGATGCAAGCCATCTTCTCTTAAATTGGTTGCAATAATTTTCCCTTGTGGATCAACCAATACATTATAAGGAATGGCATCGTATCCATATAAATTAATAGTGGCATTTCCCCATTTTTTTAAATCGCTTACCTGCTTCCATACAAGCCCATCGGTTTTAATGGCTTTCAACCATGCCTCCTTATTATCATCTAGGGATACACCAAGTATTGTAAAATTTTTATTTTTGAATTTGTTATAAGCATTTACAACGTTGGGGTTTTCGCCACGGCATGGACCACACCAGCTTGCCCAAAAATCTATCAATACATACTTTCCCTTTAGCGAACTCATGGTAAACGGCTTTCCTTCCGTATCGTTCATGGTAAAGTCGGGGGCCATGCTTCCTACTGCGGCACCACTCGCCTGAGTTTGTGGTTTGTTCATTTCATCAATCATTGCATTAAACTGTGTTACTATTCCTTCAATGCCTTTATGCGTAGGAAAACGTTTAGTGAGATTAGCTACTATAGGTTTCAGTAATGCAGGGTCAACACCATCTGTATATCCTAATGCCATCATGGTAACTACAGGCTGTTTGCTTGTATCGGCATATTTTAAAATATAGTTGCTAAAGTTTTGCTGAATATCTCGTAATTGAAGTCCGGCAGCAGTTAATGTGCTATCTGTTGCTTTAGCTTTTTGTAGGCTATCAATTAAAGCATTGGCCGCTACCGCTTTTTTTCTTTCCCCTTCAATATCAATCAGCATCATTTTTAATGCAGCATTGGCAGGGCTATTAAATACGGGCCCTTCCAGGCTTACATCATTCATATCCGCTTTAAAACTTATGGTGGGCTTATCGTTTATAAAAATAAAACCACTCCCCAATTTTTCAAAACGGATACGGTATAACCCTTCTTCATTTGCAATTGACGATAGTTCAAACTTGCCAGCTTTTACATTAGCAGTATCCAATACTTGTGGGTCTTGCTGGCTAAAAAATAACTGCTCTAAATATACCTGCTGGTCTGGTATATTTTTAAGATCCCCTTTCAATGTAAACGTACCTTTTTCTTCTTTTGTATTACACGCCGATAGCAATAAAACTGCTACCACCATCATCATTAAAAACTTTTTTATATACATAGCTATACTTATTTATTTAATTGTTGTTCCAATATTTTGGTGGCCTGCTGCATATCTGCTTTGCCTTTACTTATTTTTTTTACCTGCCCAGCAAACAAACCTATCAGCCCTTTTTTGCCAGTTTTATATTCTTTTACTTTATCGGGCATAGATTCCAAGGCTTCTTTCACCCAATTTTCTATTGTGTCAGAATTATTTTCTTGTAGTAAATTCATTTGCTTTGCAAGCTCATTCGGATTATTGTAACCGTTGGCTAGCATTGCCTGTAGCAAACGGGTAGAAGCTATATTAAAACTTACTGCGCCTGTTTCGGTAAAATTAATTAGCGAAGCTAACTCGACAGGTTTTAATGGAATTTCTGTAAACGACTTTTGTTGTTCGTTGCACCATGCTTTTAGTGGCCCAAGCATCCAATTAGCTGCAGCTTTATAATGTTTTGTGTCAGCAACCAAATTGCTGTAAAACTTTGCATCTTCTTTGTCGCTGCAAATTACAGCCACATCATAATTGCTAAGACCATAATTTGTTTTAAACAGTTGCTCTGTTGCATAAGGCAATACAGGCATATTTTGCTGCACGGATTCAAGATGCTGATTGCTTATAAAAAATGGCGGCAGGTCGGGCTCGGGAAAGTAGCGATAATCCTCAGCTTCTTCTTTGTTGCGTAAAGCAAAAGTGGTTCCTTTATCGGCATCAAAACTGCGGGTTTGTTGAATTACCGGTTGGCCATTTTCAACAATATCAACCAGCCTTTCCACTTCGGCATCAATTGCACGCTTTACATTGCGAATGCTATTAAGGTTTTTTACTTCTACCCGGGTACCTAGTTTTGTTTCGCCTTTTAAGCGAATAGAAATATTGGCATCGCACCGCATACTACCTTCTTCCATATTACCATCACATACATCTAACCATCTTACCAAACGACGCAATGCAGTTAAAAAAGCAAAGGCTTCTTCTGAGCTATTAATACAAGGTTCTGTTACAAGTTCAAGCAAGGGTGTACCTGCCCTATTTAAATCAACGCAGGTGTAACTATCATCCATGTCATGAATGCTTTTTCCGGCGTCTTCCTCTATATGTATATGGTGTAGTTGAACAATTTTGGCAGTATCGCCTACCATTACTTCCAGCGAACCTTTGTTGCAAACAGGAGCAGTATGCTGGCTAACCTGGTAGCCTTTTGGTAAATCGGGATAAAAATAATTTTTACGGGCAAAATAATGATGACGGCTTATTTCGCAGTTGAGTGCTAAGCCAAGTCTTATGGCCAGGTTTATTACCTCTTTGTTAATAACAGGCAATGTGCCGGGATGCGCCAGCGATATAGCGCTCACTTGTGTATTGGGCGCTGCTCCAAAGGCAATGGAGTCGCCACAAAACAGCTTGCTTTTAGTAAGCAATTGTGTATGTACTTCCAACCCAATTACCACTTCATATTTATCCAAATTTTTCACTGGGCAAAGATAGGCAGCATGAGCGACGAACGATGAACACTTTATCAAAAAAAACACCGGCTTGTTGCCGGTGCTTTTTGTTTTTATACTTGGCTATACTTATTAAAAAGAAATTACAGATTGGCAGTTTTTAATTTTTTCGGAATTTTTATATCAAACTTCATTGGAGTGCCATTTCTTTTAGCTTCTATACTGTAAGTAGCTTTATCTGCATTTTTACCCAATTGCTCTCTTGCTTCATCCGTATTGTTCACTTTGGTATCACCCACAGCAATAATTACATCATCTTTTTTAAGGCCTGCTTTTGCTGCGGCAGATTCTTCTTCTACTTCCAACACTTTTACGCCATCTCCTTCTTCCAAATCTTGAATTTTAATACCCAGTCTAGGACGCCCAAAACCTCTTACAAGTACATCATTATCTTGGTTAAAACGATCGCTGTCCCAGCTAAAAGCTCTTGGTGCAGCCCTTCCTTCTATCCTTACATCCGGTACCGAGAATGATTTCATTTTTCCATCGGGAGTAGTAAATGAAAAGCTTCTAACGCTGCTGCTTTTTCTTTCCTGCAGTTTGGCTTTGGTAGTTTTTTCTTTGCCACTTCTTTTATAAGTGATTTTTACCTCGTCATTGGCTTTTTTAGAAGAAATGGCTTCGCTCAAATCGTTGGGGTTGGTAATTTTTGTATCACCTACTTTGGTAATAATATCATCTTTTTGCAGGCCGGCTTTTTCGGCAGCACTTTCTTTGGTTACTTCTGTAATTTTTACACCGGCATCATCGTTTTGGGTGGTAACACCTAAAAAAGCGCCATCGTTTGAGAAGCTAAAGGTTTTTTCAAAGTCTTTCTCAAACTTGTCAAAATTCATTTCAAACCCTTTGCCATCATCGCCAAAAATGGTCATATTGTTTCCTTTAAAAGCCATTATTTTGCGATTGTTCACACTTATTTCATCGTCTTTAAACTCAACCAAAGGTTTGCCATTGACAATTACTTTATCATCTTTAAATTCCAAGGTAAGCTTACTGTCTTTTTCTCCTTTTTTACGGATGATGATTTCTTGCACTTCTTTTTTATCGGCAGTTGGTGGGGTATCTTGTGCGGTGGCTTTGTACCCTATTGCTGCAAATATCCAAGGCATTGCTAAAAAAACTATTTTCTTCATGACTAATGGTTTAAAATTTATCTACGAAATTTTTAGTACATCAAAAATAGGGGGAATTTCTTAATTACGAAGCATTTCGCATATTTATTTTTTTCTTTAACAAAATCTTTAGATAACTGCCTCGTAATAAATTACAGGGAGCAAAACCAGATCAGGGAGTGTATGTTTACCATCTTGAATTCAAGAAATTGGGTCGTTTAAAAGGTTATGCCGAAAAAGAGACTATAGTTTTGTTTCGGTAAAATTATTTGGCATCGCATTCCATTTCAGCAACATAATGTTCTATACCATCCAATACTCCCTTAGCAATTGGGAACGGTGAAAAATAAACCGATTTGTTCTTTTTTAGCTCTTCCAACTCTGGGCTGTAATTGGAAACCACTATGCCTTTGGCTTTTCCGTTTAGCATATCCTTATCGTTGCCACCATTGCCCGCAGTAATTATTTTTTCCAGCGGTTGATTCCATTTATAGCTTAGATAGCGCACTGCACTACCCTTGCTTGCACGAAATGGCAGAATGTCTAAAAACTTATTATCCGTCAACAAAACTTTTACCCTAAACTTGTAATGGTCTAAAAACTTATGGAGGTTAGCCATATCATCATCGTTAAAATGTTCTTCTACATAATAGCTTAGTTTATAAGGCCATTGTGCTTCGGGTTCTTGCAACTGTATGCCCGGAAATTTTTTCAATGCTTCTTGTAAGTCATCTCTTTTCCATTGATAATCTATATGGCTGTACCAGCCCTTATCGACAATATACTGGTCGCTATAATAAATTTCAGAACCTGCAGAACAAATTAAAAAATCGGGTGTAGGCAATTGGTATTTTTCAATTGCTTCTTTGGTTACCTGCAAGTTGCGGCCACTTGCAATACCAAAAGCAATCCTATTTTCATTCAACTTCATCCATTCTTTTAGCTCTTGTAAACCCTTTACATCTGCACCCTCAATCAATGTTCCATCAAGGTCGGTTACAATAAATAGTTCTGCGGAAGCCAATTTTTTACCATAAGCGGTTTTATTTACAAAATTGACTGCTGTGTTATTCTTTTGTTTCCAAAGGTCATCTACCATAGTTACATACTCGTTGGCAAAAGATGTCCAGGAATATAATTGGTTGGAGGCTACAATGCCATTGGCAGAATATTTATCCCATAGGGTAGTATCAGAAATAATTTTTTTAATAGCTGCAGCAATTTCAGCCGGGTCATCCACATTTACCAATATGCCATTTTCATTCTGTTCCAAAATTTCTTTTGGCCCGCCGGTTGGTGAAGCCACTACCGGAAGCCCACAGGCAGCAGCTTCTACAATGGTGAGTCCAAAATTTTCGCCAGGGGTGGCGTTTACAAAAACTCCTTTTTTTCGGGCGGCTAATCTGTAAATTTCAGGCACATCCAGTTTGGGGTCATTCTTTTTAGGGATAGCCATTTTGCCGTACAAATCATATTTATCCATCATCAACAATAGCTTGGTAAGAATATCTTTTTCATCTTCTGCCATGGTGCTTATATCTTTTCTTACCCCCGCAAAAATGGCCAGGTTAGCCATAGCTTGTAACTCCTTGTCTTTTCCGTATGCTTCAATAATGGTTTCAAAATTTTTTCTTTTATCGGCCCTGCCGATAGAAAGAATTAATGGCTTAGCAGGGTTGAATAAAAACCTTTCAATATCAGAATTTACACGGTATAATGCCTGCTCCTGCTCTACCGGAATGGAAAAGGAAGGCAGGTCGGCCTTATAAAATGGATAAAACACTTTGGATGAAACACCTGGTGGTATCACTTTAAATTGTGCTGTATCAAAATTATCGTATAGGCGATACTGTGTGTCTATAATATGCTGCGTACTTACTACAATGCGGTCAGCAGATTTGAGCATATTTTCTTCTGCTGTTATGCGCCGCTGCATGGCAAATTTTTCATTTATCTTTTCTTCACTCAAGCCATCTTGCAATAAAATCTTTTTTTTATTTCTGCCCAGCGAGTGACCTGTACCCAAAAAAGGAACACCAAATATCTCACTAATTTGGCCTGCTAAATAATTGCCATCGGCATAGTGCCCATGCACCACATCGGGTATATCAGATTCTTTTTCTATAAATCGAAGTGTTTTATCTACAAATTCATCCAGGTAATCCCATAATGATTCTTTTGAACGATAAGCATTTCCACCACATTGTATGCGGATAATCCTGGCTTTTTCATTAACAGGTTCAATATCTTTTTCGTAAGAAGAAGAGACTCTTTTATCGGTTATTTTTCTAGTAAAAAGGTCCACTTTTCGAACCTGTGGGTGAAGAGAAAGGTTTTCTAGCAATTCGAGCATATATTTTACCTGCCCACCTGTGTCTTTATCCCTTCCAATTTCGGGCTCATTAAACCTTATTAAACCATGAGGGCTATATAACTGTATATAATATTCTTTCATCACTTTCCTTTTGGTTAACTTCGCAAAGGTAGCCAAAAACTGCGTAAAAGAAAAATGTTTAAATGATAAATAGTTGTAAATCAATATTATGTACACAGGATCGGGCTTTAGCGACTGGGAAATTGGCGATATTACAGTCATCATTCACAAGGGGATTTACCACCTTTTTCACTTAATAATTCCCAACCACGATTATATTGCCCATGCAGTTTCAAATGATGGAATTTCGTGGAAAAGGGAAAAAAATGCGCTTTTTGTAGGTCATCCCGGCGAATGGGACGATGATATGCTGTGGACCATGCATGTGGTAGAAAATGATGGAATTTTTGAAATGTATTATACAGGCCTACAGCGTAAAGACAGAGGCATAATTTCACGCATCGGTTTTGCTTACTCTTATGATTTGATTCACTGGGAAAAAGACCTGAAAAAAATATTCCCCATCGAACCCAAAGGAATTTATTACGAAACCTATGAACAAAACCCTCGCAAATGGGTAAGTTTTAGAGACCCTTTTTTGTTTAAACATGAGGGAGAGAGCTATATATTAATTGCGGCAAGGGCATTGCATGGCCCGATATCTCGAAGAGGCTGTGTAGGTATGGTTAAAATAAAAGAAGATGAAGTGGAATTAATGCCACCGCTTTTGTACCCCTTGGTGTACGATGATATTGAGTGCCCTTGTGTATTTGAATTAAATGGACGCTATTACTTATTAGGCTCCATAAGAGAAGATATCAAAGTACGTTATTGGTTTGCTCCCAATTTTTTAGAAGAATATCATTCTTTTCATGAGGATGTATTATTGCCTCCCGGCAATTATGCGGCCCGCATTGTACAAGATGGTCCGCATATGCTACTTTACAACTTTTTTTATGCCTACGGACAAATAAATGCGCTGAGAGTATTACCGCCGCCAAAGCAATTATCTACCGATGAAAGAGGTAGGCTGCTTTTAAAAAGTTATTACCGCTGGGAGCAAATGATTACTCAAACTATTACGCAGGAACAATTCAATAATTGCAAAACCCTGCTGGCAAATCCAACAGCATTTTACGAAAAGCAGGACGATAAGTTTACCTGTGGTTCAAGAAGCGGCTACGAATTATTTTGTTTTAAAAAGCCTGCTGCCAATTTTATATGGGAAGGTATTTTGGCGGTAGAAGGCATGGGTAAACTGGGCTTACTTACCGATATGGATGAAGACGGTAATGGCTATTTTATTTCATTTGATGTTGGCAATGGTATTAGTACTATTCGAAGTTGGGGCTTTAACCCTAAAGACAATAAGCAGAATTTTATTTTTAATGATATTCAAACAGCCGCCTTTAAATTAAGCGAAGATGCTACTTTACATTTTCGTTTGATTCGCTATGGTAATTATATCGAATTATCTATTAATGGCGTGGTAAAACTCACATTAATGGACTATACTTTTTCTGGCAATTACTTTGGACTTTATACTGCATCGTCTGTAATATCATTGCAACATTCGTTGCTGCACAATTTACCCAAGCCCTTAGAAGAATATGCAGGCCCGGAAGAAACCGCATAATACGAATGAACTCTATTGCTAATGCTAAATAATTTTTATTATGAATGTAAAACACCCGGTTATTTGTTTTGGAGAAGTATTGTGGGATATTTTACCGCATGGAAAAGAGCCAGGAGGAGCACCAATGAATGTGGCGTATCATTTATTTAAACATCACAAAGACCCTGCACTTATTACGGCTATTGGTAATGATGATGATGGTGCTGCTATAAAAGATTTGTTTGACCAACGTGGTATTTGTACCGATTATTTTTTTGTTGATAAAGCCCATTCTACCGGAAAAGTATTTGCTACCGAAGGCGCAGACCATCACATGACTTATGATATAGTAAAACCGGTAGCCTGGGATTTTATCCCTTATTCAAAAGAGAAAGAAGCTTTGGTAAGCCCTGCAACCTATTTTGTATATGGCAGCTTGGCTGCAAGGTCAGCAACATCTAGGCAAACTTTATTACAATTGCTCGAAGTAGCATCTACCAAGGTTTTCGATATCAACCTGCGCCCACCGCATTTTGAAAAAGAAACCCTGCTTACACTGCTGCAAAAAGCAGATATACTTAAAATGAATGAAGACGAACTGGAATTAGTAGGTAAATGGTTTAGGAATAAAACCAGTAAAGAAGAAATGGTAAAAGCCATAAGCCTGGAATTGGATATACCTATTATTATGGTTACGCTTGGAGCCAAAGGTGCTTTGTTGTTTATGAATAATTCTTTTTTTTACCATCCAGGTTATTCTGTAAAAGTGATAGATACAGTAGGTAGTGGAGATGCTTTTTTAGCAGGCATCCTTACACAGTTTATTAACGGAGTACAGCCAACTGAGGCTTTAGATTACGCAATTAGGCTGGGTGCATTTATTGCCGGAAAAAAAGGAGGTTGTCCTTTGTATGATGCAGATGAAATTGGTAAGGCAGATTATTTAATTTATAATTCGTAAAATATCGGATGCTACCAAAGCTAGTGATTTGTATCAGTAAATTATGCTATAAGCCAATGCAGATAGCTCAGTTTCAATGACTATATTTGTTTTATAACTATCAATGTATTTGTAAATGGCCATATTTGAAATCAGGCTCCCTAAATCGATTGCCAAGGCCTTAAACTTGCCGCAAAGCGACCCAAGGCGTCAACAGTTGAAAGTGCTGAAGAAACTGCTAAAAAAGGCAAGGTTTACACAGTTTGGCCAATTATATAAGTTTGATGAAATTTTAATGAGTAAGCATGTGGGAAAGAAGTTTCAACAAATGGTGCCTACTTATGATTATGGCAAAATTTATAAAGACTGGTGGTATCAAACACTAGAAGGCATCCCCGATGTTTGCTGGCCGGGCACCATCAAATATTTTGCCTTGAGCAGCGGCACCAGCGAAGCTGCCAGTAAATATATCCCAATTACTAAAGATTTAATTAAGGCAAATACTGTTACCAGCACCAGGCAATTACTTAGTCTTACCCGTTACGAAAATATTCAACGCAGTGCAATTGGCAAGGGTTGGCTAATGTTGGGTGGCAGCACACAATTACAAAAAGGGCCTACTTATTTTGCCGGAGATCTTAGCGGAATTCAACAAAAAAATATTCCTTTTTGGTTTATGGGGCTTGGGTTGTATAAACCGGGCAAAAAAATAGCCAAAGAAAAAGACTGGAGCATAAAGCTGGAAGAAATTGTACAGAGTGCCCCCAACTGGGATATTGGCTTTATTGTTGGCGTGCCGGCTTGGCTACAATTGTGCATGGAAAAAATTATTGAACGCTATAATTTGAAAACCATTCATGATATATGGCCCAATCTTTCTTTTTATGTGCATGGAGGCGTGGCCATGGAACCGTATAAAAAGGGCTTTGATAAATTATTGGCAAAGCCCCTTACCTATATAGAAACATACCTGGCAAGTGAAGGATTTTTAGCTTATCAAAACAGGCAACAGGCTAAAGGAATGCACCTTGCCCTTAATAATAATATCTTTTTTGAATTTGTACCTTTTGATGACAAAAATTTTGACAGCGATGGCAATATGATAGACGAACCCGAAACACTGATGCTGCACGAAATTGAAGAAAATAAAGACTATGCTATTTTAATAAGCACCAATGCTGGTGCATGGCGCTATGCAATTGGCGATACCATAAAACTGGTTGACAGAGAAAAAACGGAGATAATCATTACCGGCAGAACCAAACATTTTCTGAGCCTGGTAGGTGAGCATCTTAGCGTAGATAATATGAATAAGGCGGTAGAAATGGTATCGGAAGAACTGAATATTTCTATACCCGAATTTACAGTAGCAGGTGTGCCATTCGGTACTTTTTTTGCGCATGAATGGTATATAGCTACCGATGATGTAGTAGATGAAAAAAAACTTGCTTCTTTGTTAGATGAGAAGCTTAAAAAATTGAATGACGATTACGAGGTAGAGCGTAAACATGCACTTAAAAATATTTCTGCAAAAGTGTTGTCTGAAGATGTTTTTTTAGACTTTATGAAATCGAAGGGAAAAGTTGGCGGCCAACATAAATTTCCAAGGGTTGTGAAGGGGAAAATGCTGGAAGATTGGAAAACATTTCTTAAAAAAAAATAATTATTTAAGCATATTGGTACATAAATTTAAATAATGTGGGAAGCATTTTTAAAAGGGTTGGCTATTAGCTTGTTGCTCATTTTTTCGGTGGGCCCTGTAATTTTTGCTGTTATCAAACAAAGTGTTAACCATGGCAAACCCGGTGGATTTAGTTTTATTGCAGGCGTTTGGCTGAGCGATATTATATGGATAATACTAAGTGTAAGCTTTAGCCAGGTAGTAAAAGTATTGATGGATTTTAAAGTGCCTATTGGAATAGTGGGCTGCTGCTTTTTAATAGGTATGGGTATTTACTATGTATTCTTTAAAAAAATTGTGCCTCGTAAATTGCAACAACCCATAGAAATTGCCGGCGATGAAGTAACAGCTTCCGGCAAGGTTAAAACAAATTATTTTGCCATTTTTACCTCCGGTTTTTTTATTAATACCCTTAATCCAGCCGTTATTTCTTTTTGGGTATTAATGGCAGCCACCTTATCTGCCAGTTTTAATTTTAAGCAACAGGTGGTAGCATTTGCAACATGCCTTGCTGTAAATATGCTTGTAGATATAGCAAAAGTTTTTGGCGCACAGGTATTAGGGCAAAAATTAAGCGATAAAAATATTATTCGCATTAATCGCATTTCCGGCTTATTGTACCTGGGGTTTGGTATTTCCATACTAGCAGGAATTGTTTACACTATATTTAAGGATTAACAAGTTGTTGCAGTAACTTTAGTATCTATCAAATTAATTTTGCAGGCAATGAAACAACTGCTTACTTTTTTTCTTTTTCTACCATTTTGTTGTACTGCACAATCATCCGATTTTTTAATATTGAAGAAGAAAAGTAAAACCCTTAAATATTTTTATTCAGGCTCTAATATTGAATTTGTAACTAATAATGGGGCTTATCGCAATGCATTGATTAATGCAATAAAAAATGATAGTCTTTATCTGCAAGAATTTTATGTGGTACGCAGGCCAACAACCCTGGGTACTTTTGTTTTAGACACTGCCGGAAGTTTTCATTATAAATACCACTATAAAGACATTCACTCTTTTGGCCCCAAAAAGCAAAAAGGGTTTAATATAAGTGGAAGTGGTGCGGCACTAATGGGTGGCGGTACGTTGCTTACGCTTGCAAGTGGGGTTTCTTATTTAGCTGATAAAGGCAAATTTAGCCCGGGCTTGCTGGCTGCTGCTGTGGGGCTTGGTGGCATTGGTTATTTAATGAACAAATCTGCAGGCAAGGGAATGATAATTGGAAAAAAGTATAGCCTGCAGTATATGGATATGAATTAAGTTATTTTAAGCAATTGGGCAATACTTTGGCCGTTAAATAGGTATGGCGAAAAGCGTAGATAAGAAAAAATCAAAAAGATGGTGGCGGATAACTAAAAAAGTTTTCCTGTGGATGTTTATTGGCCAGTTTGTGTATATTTTATTAATATGGTTTATTAACCCACCCATTACTATTACCCAGTTGGTAAGTGTAGCAAGGGGCTATGGTTTAAAGAAAGATAATATAAGCTATGATGCAATGGGCCCAAATATAAAACTAGCAGTAATAGCGGCCGAAGACCAACTTTTCCCGGATCACAACGGATTTGATGTAAAGGCTATTAAGAAAGCACAAAAGTATAACGATAAGCACCCCAATAAAATAAAAGGAGCCAGTACCATAAGCCAGCAAACTGCAAAAAATGTTTTTTTATGGCAAGGCGGCGGCTGGTTTAGAAAGGGTTTAGAAGTGTATTTCACTTTTATGATTGAAACACTTTATAGCAAAAAAAGAATTCTTCAAAACTATTTAAATGTGGCCGAAATGGGGCCGGGTATTTTTGGCGTGCAGGCTGCAGCAAAAGAGTATTTTAATAAAGATGCTAAAGACCTCACTCGGCCTGAAGCCGCAATGATTGCAGCTAGCCTGCGCAATCCTAAAAAATATACAGTAAAACCATTGAGCAAATTTGTATCTGTTGTATCAGGAAAAATTTTAAGGCAGATGAATAATATTGAGGCAGATCCTGATATTCAAGCCTTATTAAAATAATTAGTGAACTGTTGTTGCATCTATAATGCCAACAGTATTTTATTGTATTAAATCAATCGCTTTAATGGCGGTAGTTAGCCTGTTTTTATAATCGCCTTTAATTTCTGTCCAAGGTGTTTGTTGGTTAATCATGGCATCTTTATAAAACTGATAAATTTTTTGCCTGTTTTTTAAATCAGGATATTCTCTTAAAGCATCTTTTACCCAAGGCAAATCGGTATAGCATAGTAAATACAAGTCATATTTTCTGTCAGCTATTTGGTTCAATATTCTATTATCGCATTTATTAAATACAATTTCGCTCCAAACTTTCATCACATACATATCGGTATCAATAATGAGCGGAGTTGTAGAACCATTTTTTAGCAAATTATCTATACCCTTGTCTTCGCTGTGCAATTGACCCAAAGCAATTTCGTATAACTGTTCAAAAGAGTAACCGGAGCCATTTTTTTCAAGGTATTCCCTTGCATATTCTCTTACCCAAAGGGTTTTGTAATGTGCTGCCAACTGCTCACACAAAGTACTTTTGCCGGTGGATTCGGGCCCTATTACTACTATTTTTTTCATTCTTTTTTAATCTGTCGTATAGCTAAAACGATAATAGCATACTAAAAATAACAATAGAAACAAGCCTGTAAAAAGCAAACTCATTGCTTTTCCAACCATTCCAAATAAGCTAATTATGTTGCCAATAATGAGCAATAAAAGTAGCGAAGGGTAAATCCATTTTTTAAACATCCTAAATTAGTTGCGCTTTTGCTTTTTTTCTCCACTCGGCCAACCCCCAAAAAGCCATAATTAATAGTATAAAATAATATGCACTTGTAAACATATAATGCTTTACATAGTATAAAGGTATGGAGCAGATATTTGTGATAACCCACCAATACCAGCTTTCTACTTTCTTTTTTGCCATTAACCACATGCCGGTAAAAGCACTTGCGCTGGCGAGTGCATCTGCCCAGGGAATTACATCTGGCGCAAACCCTTTTTTAATTAAAAATAACGCAGTAAATATTACAATATAAAAAGAGGTAAAGAATAAAATTTGATGTAGCCATTCTCTTTGGCTGGAGTATGTTATTTTTAAAGTGAGTTGCTGATGCTTATCAACCTTGCTCCACATATACCAGCCATAAATACTCATGGCAGTATAATATAGATTCACACTTGCTTCGCCAAACAAAGATTCTTTTATGCTGAGGTATGTATAAAATATAGTGTTTATAAGCCCAATAGGATATACAAGTATGTTTTCTTTTCGGCTGAACCATACGCTCAATATACCTGCAATTACGGCAATAAATTCTATTGGGCCCGTTGCTTTTACTCCGGTAATAAAGGCATTAAAAATTTCTGATAAACTCATACTTCTATTAGCCGAATTTAAACTATTATAACTTATTGCTTTAAAATATTATCTAACTGCGGTTGTACAAAAACGTTATAAGAAATTATTTTTTTTAACTTGATAAGAATAAACTAAAAAAGCACCTGTAAAAATACAAGTGCTTTCTAAAAATTCACCCTTTAATGAGGGTATAACTTATTCAGCTTCAGCTACCACTTCTTTTACTTCGGGTATCATGCGCTTCATCATACCCTCTATACCTGCTTTTAAAGTAATCATAGAAGATGGGCAACCACTACAACTTCCCTGTAGCATTAAGTTTACCTTGCCTTCTTCGTAACTTTTAAATTGTATGGCACCACCATCCATTTCTACAGCTGGTTTTACATAATTTTCTAATAGCTCTTTAATCCTTTTTACCACATCATCGTCATCGGCACTTACCTCATTGGTACTTTCTACTTTTACAGCCGCTAGTTCTTCCTCATTTACTACGGCTTTGCCCTCTTCCAAATACTCTTTTAAAAATTGCTTAATGGTTGGTATTACATCCTGCCAGTCTTCTGTTTCGCTGGTCTTAGTAAGCGTAACAAAATTGCTGGCTATGAAAACAGAACGTATAAAAGGAAATGTAAATAGTTCCTGCGCCAAAGGCGAAGGTTTTGCAGAGGCCTCGTCAGGAAAATCAACACTTTTGCCAGGATACAACAATTTGTTGGCAACAAATTTCATTGTTTCGGGATTGGGTGTCATTTCTGTATATATGCTGATAACGGGATTACCTGTCTTAATCATGATTCAAAAAATTTAAGAGTACAAATTTAACCAATATATACTCAAAAAGACTGTTTTTGTAGCGCAAATCGACTTTTTGAATGGTTAATTTTCTAATATCGAAAAAGAAGCACTGATATGAAGCTTGTTATGGCTTATTATAATAAATCAACTGTAGCAATTATGCTTTAATGCTATTCAATAATCCTAAGCTTGGCATAGTTCAGCATTATTTTCTTTTCGCCGTTGTGTTCAAATTTTACGGTTGCTATCGGGTTGTGTGAAGCTCCTTCCATTTTTAATACTTCGCCAAAACCAAATTTTTGATGCTCTACTTTTTGACCTGGTTGTAAGGTACTTGTATCGCTGGGTAAAAAATTATCGCTGGGTATATGTTCAACCGTTTTAGGTGTAGTAGGTTTTGCCGTTATATAGGAAGGTGTAACCGTTTTTTTTGTAGGCGGTGGCCCATACTGTTTTTCAGCTTTTGCTGCATTCCCCCAGTTATTGCTTCCGTTACCAAAGCCTCTGTTCATACGTTCAAAGGCGCTGCCCATACCCCAGCCGCCATCATTGCTTCGTGCACCCCCGGCATAAGAGCGGTCAAGGTATTGGTCGGGTATTTCATCTAAAAACCTGCTTGGGTCGTTTTGCTGCAATTGGCCAAATTTGTAGCGAGCATTAGCATGGCTGAGGTACAGGTTCTTTTTTGCCCTGGTTACTGCCACATAAAACAACCTTCTTTCTTCTTCCAATTCTTCCCTGGTATTAATGCTTAAAGCACTGGGAAATAAATTTTCTTCCAATCCTCCTACAAATACAACAGGAAATTCTAGTCCCTTAGCAGCATGAATGGTCATCAATTTTACCACATCTGGGTTGTCTTTATCATCATCTGCATCGGTAAGCAAAGTAATTTGCTGCAGGTAAGCACCCAAACTTTTATCGCCCACTTCGCCATCTTCTTCATTCATGGGTGTTTCAATAAATTCTTTAATAGAATTCAATAATTCCTGCACGTTTTCGTATCGGGCAAGACCTTCGGTGGTTTTATCGTTGAACAAATCTTTTACCAACCCACTACTTTTACCAACGATTACAGCCAGTTCGTATGCGTTTTTTTTATCTAGTTCACTTTGGAACATTTTAATCATCAGCACAAAATTGTCGATGGCTTCCAGTGTACCGCTTTTAAAGCCATACATAGCGGCATTGGTTAAAATATCCCACATGGTCAGGTTGCCATTGTTGGCAAACAAAACCAGTTTATCCATAGTGGTTTTACCAATCCCTCTTACCGGGTAATTGATGATGCGTTTTAATGCTTCTTCATCTTTGGAGTTCACAACAATTCTTAAATAAGCAATAAAATCTTTAATCTCTTTGCGCTGGTAAAAGCTGGTGCCACCGTAAATTTTATAAGCGATACCATGGCGGCGCAAAGATTCTTCATAGCTACGGCTTTGTGCATTGGTACGGTAGAGAATGGCAAAATCCTGGTTGCTGAAATGATTGCGCAGCTTTTGTTCTTTAATAGTATCGGCTACCATTTTTCCTTCGTCGTTGTCTGTCATAGTGCGAACAAGCTTTATCTTTTCGCCTTCACTATTATCCGTAAATAATTTTTTTTCTATCTGACCTTTGTTATTGCCAATTACTTCATTGGCTACATGCAAAATATTTTTTGTGCTGCGGTAATTCTGCTCCAGCTTTACCACTTTTACATCGTCGTAATCTTTTTGAAATTGTAAAATATTTTCAATAGTAGCACCCCTAAAGCTGTAAATACTTTGTGCATCATCACCTACTACACAAACATTTTCGTGCATTGCTCCCAACAGTTTTATTATTTCGTACTGTGCCGGGTTGGTATCCTGGTACTCATCAATTAAAATGTACTTGAATTTCCGCTGGTATTTAATCAAGGCATCATTATGCGTTTTTAGCAATTCGTACATTTTTATTAGCAGGTCGTCAAAATCCATGGCACCGTTTTTAAAACAACGGTTGGCATAAGCTGCATAAATTTTGCCAATCATTGGCCTGTTGCTTCTGGCGTCTTCCTGTTGCAGCATATAATCATTTATATAATCAGCAGGGCCTACCAATGCATTTTTTGCAGCAGAAATTCGGTTGTAAACTATATTAGGCTTGTATTGTTTATCATCCAGGCCCATCTCGTTTACTACAGTTTTAACAACACTTTTGGCATCATCGGTATCGTAAATGGTAAAATTATTGGGATACCCAATTTTGTTGGCCTCGCCTCTTAATATGCGTGCAAATACGCTATGAAAAGTACCGATATATAAATTACGGGCTTCGCTATTGCCCAGTATTTTGCCGATACGCTCCTTCATTTCGGCAGCAGCTTTGTTGGTAAAAGTGAGTGCCAGTATATTAAAAGCATCTATACCATGAGCAGCCATTAAATGGGTGATTCTTGTAGTAAGTACTTTTGTTTTACCGCTACCTGCACCTGCGATTATCATAATAGGGCCGTCTTTGTGCAATACCGCTTCCCGCTGGGGATCATTCAATTCATCTAAATAATTACGCATTATGCAAAGGTAAAATAGTAATTCCACGAACGGAACTGAATTGTGCGAATTAAATTATATGTTTTTTTATAACACATCTTTTTCGCAGGTGCTGTTTACAGTCTAAAGTTTTGATGGTATAGATTTTACAACATTCAAGCATACCCCTATTAGGTTATTGTTTTTTATAATACAGGTATCTATTTTTAAAGAGTACTTAAATATTAAAAAATGAGAAAATGCTTTTATTTGACGTATGTTTCAATCAGTTTGTTGGCTTCATGTAATCAGCAAACTGCTACTACCGCATCAACTTCTTTTGATACGGCAATTGTAAAAAAGGAGGTAATTGCCTTTATGAACAAGTACCAAGACCTTACAAGGGCAAATGATTATGCAGGCATTGCAACATTGTACGACTCTTCGGGTGCAGCCTTTGTAAACCTGGAGAAAGTTGATTACGAAAGCTACGATACTATTAAAAGCCAGTATAATAAAATGTCTGTAGATACTATTAAATTTTTTAAATGGCAGGAACCCATGATTATTGATCCAATAAGAATGGATATTGCCACAGTAAGCACCAGTTATCATTTATATATCGGCAGTTTTAATGATACACTTAAAGCCCGATATTCTTCTGTATTAATAAAATCGACCCATGGCTGGAAAATAAAACAGGAAACCGAAATGCCTGAAATAATGACGGTAAAAAAAATGCTTGAATTTTGGGAGAACAATAAGTAATACTATTCCTTATCTGATTATATAATTTCCGAATTCGGAGTTAAGGTTGGACCCCGAATTCGGAATTATTCAACATTTTTAGTGGTTTAATTTTTACTTAAGCTAACCATATTATTTTATTGTAATCGTATATGGCTTGTTATTACCATCAAACCGCACCAGGGGATTACCGGATTTTACAACCAGTGATTCTCCGGTTTTAGTTTTTAGAGAAACTGAGTTCATATTCCAATTGTCGCCGCCGATTCCACCTCCAAAAGAGGTTTTAAATGTAATAGAAATAATATCTTCTTTTTTTACTGGTTTACGAAGTTTTAAAGAGACAGTTTCAGTATAATTATTTATCCACCTTGCACCCTTATTGATATTGGAAAAGTTTTGAGTCGGTTGCCCTTTAATTTGTATGGATACGCTTACATTGTCATTGCCTCCTCGTAAGTCATCTCCTCCTGTGGTAATTTCCAACAGCAACTCATCAACCAAGCCATCTGCAGTGGTAGCACTACTTTCTGTAATGGTTGGAGGTTGGGTTCCTCTATATTTTCTATCTACAAAATAACTTACCCATTGGCAGCGGTCATTGTTCGGCTCGTCTTTATAATAATAAATTTGTTTGGCGGTATTAGCCTTTAATATTTTAATAACATTGGGGAAGTTGGGGTCGTACACTGAAATTTCAAGGTCTTCTTGATAGTCGCCTAAATCTCCTTTATACCTTCCTCCTTTGTAACCGATTGCCAATACCTGGTGATGTGCATTCATCCCTCCGTTTCCTCCCCGGAATAATCCGATTGGTACCGGATTGCCCATATCAATTTCTGTTTTTAGTTCCTGTAAACGACCACCGTTAAAGCCTTGTAAACCCCAGTTAAAAAATTCACTAGAACGCCATCCGAATGGGTTTACGGTGAGCTCAGTCCACTTGTCCAAATTATCTATAACAGAGCTACGCTGCCTACCCCAAACATAATTATACAATGTGGTACCATTTGCAGGTCGGTAATTTTGGGAGGGTATTGGTTTTTTGGCCTTATAATAATCTAATGCAGAGTAAACCATGCCACCACAAAACCCCGATAGCCGCACATCGTTTATAACTTCCACCTTAAATGTATTTGAAAATTTAAAGCCATTTACATTCGGCCTGAATCCTGTTGACCTGGTTCCAATTTGCGCCGATACATTTTCTGCAAGCATACCAACAGCAAAAAATAAAATGAAACAAAAAAGTGTTTTTTTCATAAAAGTGTTTTTAAAGGTGAATTAAATAATAAAGAGTAAATATTTAGGTAACCATGAAAACAGGTTTCTTTACCTGAAAGAAAATACACAACTCAAGTACGAAATATATGTGCATGATGAAAGTAATATTCACCTATGTATTTGCATAATTAATGTCCATAAATTTTGCAAATACTACACAAATGGGTAATGAAAAGAAGAGGAAATGAACAAAATTTTTCAAATTTTTTGTTCGGTAGGTTAGCTTAACTGATTCAAAAAATAAAGGACGGATATTTTTTATTGAGTAAGTGGTTTAGGTTTTCATAAACAATTACCCAATTTTTACAGAAGTCATCGTTAGCGAACCTGCCACTGCTTTGTCATTAAAAAATTCTACTGTGTCTTTGCTGTTTTGTAAAGAAAGACTGTAAAGCAAGGGTAGATAATGCTCTGGTGTTGGTATGGCCAGTTTGCCTTCTTTTCCAAAGCTATTGTAGTTTATTAAAGGCTGGTGGTTAGCATCGATTATGAGATTTTTAAAAGTATTGTTCATTTGTATGGCCCAGTCATAGCCATAATTATCTGTATTCATTTTATCCCATGCCACCATACGCAGGTTGTGTACCATATTACCACTACCAATTATTAAAACGCCTTTCTTTCTCAGTTCATATAATTCTTTGCCCAAGTCGTAATGGTATTGTGGGCTTTTACTATAATCAATGCTTAATTGGAGTACAGGAATTTTTGCCTCGGGAAACATATGTAGCACAACAGTCCATGAGCCATGATCCAAACCCCAGTCGTGGTCGGCAACAACATGGGTCGATTTTATCAAATCAATCGTTTCTTTTGCCAATTGCGGATTACCGGGTGCCGGATATTGTACATCAAACAAAGCCTGTGGAAAGCCGCCAAAGTCGTGAATGGTTTGCGGAAAATTCATTGCAGTTATTCCCGTACCTTTAGTAATCCAATGTGCCGACACTACCAGTACTGCTTTGGGAACAGGAATTTCTTCCGCCATTTTTTTCCAACGCCGGCTAAACTCATTGTCTTCAATACCATTCATCGGCGAGCCATGGCCAATAAATAAAACAGGCATCAGGTTGCCATCTTTTTGTAAATTATTGGTAAAGCGATTAAATTCTGTTAGTGTTGTCATGCTTAGTATTCTTTTTATCAAAGTATACAAATGCTAATTTTTGCATTACAAATTTATTCCATTGGTATTTGGTAGCAATTAATGTATGTTAAGTAAGCTAACTAACAAATAAATATGTGACTTATTAAATTTGCTAAATGACTGATTAATAAGGATGTGCCAGCCATTGGTAAAAAAAATCAATTACAAGGCTGTTAAAATGCTGTTTTTGGTTAACTTGTAAGCCTAAAATTTATACCAGCACTAATGTACAAAAAGAAAGTTTTAGCTGTATTTATCTTATTTATTACACTTGCTATTTACTCCTGCACCAAACATGAGGCTTATATGCCGGTTGGAGGAAACCTACCTACCAACTATATTACTATTTTGCCTAATGGTAGTTTACAGCCTGCTATGCTTACAGTTGCAAGTGGCTCATCGGTAACATTTGTAAATACACATACCAAGCCGCACCGCATTTTAAGCCTGGATGCCGATAGCAGTATTTATACTACTATTATTCCACCCGATAGTTCTTATTTTTTTAAGAATGATACTTTGCTGGGCACATTTGCTTACAAGTGTGTGTTGGATAGCACCATCAGGGGTAGTTTAACTATAAGGCCATAAACAAAATATGCAATGCAACATGTTGAAATTTTAGACAGGGAGCATTTTGATAAAAACTATCATCGCACCAAACCTGCGAGGGCAGTTTCACACTTTATAGATTTTTACTGGCAAACAAAATTTGATCATTTATGGGATGAATATCCCGATGGGTTTTCGGATGCCTTATTTCCCAATATTGGCTACACATATCTTATCAATCTTGGTACGCCTTATACAATGCAGGTTGGTAAAAAAAAGTATGATATGAAGGCAGATGGATTTTTGCCCCGGCATCAATCCATTGAATGTTTCCATCAAACGGGTAACCGTATTTTTGGAATCAAGTTTAAAATTTCTCCCATTATTTTTGAGAAAAAAGTAAATTTTTCAGAATATACAGAATCAATTTTTCCGCTGAGCTATTTATTAGAAAAGCAAATACTGGAAAGCATTAAAGGTGCAAGTACTTTTAACGAAAGAGTAAATTTATTGAATACACATTATAATGCGATTGTAAAAAGATTCTCAGGATCAGTTTTGCCCATTAATATTGTTTCAGAAATAATAGAACAATGCAGCCGCAATATGGCTTTTGCCAATTCTATTGAAGCTATGGCTGCTAAACATGGTATCAGTAGTCGTACACTACAACGCTATTTTGAAAAATGTACCAGCCTAAGCACAAAAAAAACCCTACAGATTTTGCGGATTAGAAAAGCTGTGGAGCAAATGGCTAGCGACCCCGATAATTTTCGCATTGCACAATATGGCTATTATGACTACAGCCATTTTTACAAGCACCTGCAGCAATTTTTGCCAAGGCCTGTATTGCAAAAGCTAAATAAAAACTGGCGAAGCAGGTAATGCTTGGCAATGATTTTGATATACATCTCTTGCAAAAAGATAATAATTTATGGATACGTTGCAACAACTAAAAGACGAGCTTACACAGGAGTACAGAACAACTAAAAAATTTATGGACCGTTTCCCAGAAGGTAAAAACGACTATGCACCCCATGAAAAAAGTATGAAGCTAATGCCATTGGCAACCCATATTGTAGAAGTGTTTGCATGGCCCGAAACCATACTTAATACAGAAGTGCTTGATTTTGGAAAGGGAGATTATAAGCCAGTTCATTTGTCTACAAAGCAGGAGTTATTAGACAAGTTGGAAGCCGATTACAAAGCAGGCATGGAAGCCATTTCAAAAATTGAAGAAGAAAAACTTACCGGTAGTTGGGGACTTGCACACAATGGCCACAAGCTGGCAGAATGGAGCAAGTATGGTGCAATTCGCCATGCGCTCAATCAAATTACACACCACAGGGCACAGTTAGGGGTTTATTACAGGCTGCTTGGTATTGAACTACCCGGAAGCTACGGCCCATCGGCAGATGATCAGGGTTTTTAATAAGTAAAGCCGACAGGTTTAATATCGATTTATATTAAACCTGTCAGCTTTTTTAACTTGTTGCCTGCCAATATACAGCCCTTTTTATTTCAATAAAGCTTTTAATTCCACTATTTCAAACTCTGGAGAAGATTGAAAGCAGTGCTTCAGAATAGGCATATGGCCATTGCCAATCAGCAATACAATTCTGTCTTCTTCGGCTGGTTGCGTTTTTAAAATATTATTAAATATGCGCAAGTTGCGGCTATACCACCACATGGCCAGCTCATCAGGGCCATTGGTTCCCATTGTATTAAAGCCGGTTGTTAAGTAGTCGCCATGCATCCTGTTTAGTGTGGCAGGCTGTGCCATTAATAAAAAATTTTCCAGCATGGTTAAGCTAACTTCAATTGAATCGCTTTTGGTGTACAACTCATTGTATAGTTTGCGCCAGTATTTATCTCTCGTACTATCTACAGGGTTATTTACCTTGAGCATACTATCCAACCAAGGATAGATTTTATAATTTTCCGATATAAAATTAGATGCATCTATGGGATATACTTTTTTTAAACCTGCCTGTTTTGCCACTCGGTATCCTACCTGATAGTTTTCGTTTCTTCCTGCCTTGTAGTTATCAGCCAGGTATTCCTTATACAACGAATCATGAAATGCAGGATTCCAAGCTTCAATATAAAACCTGGTAGGCTTAAAGCGCAGAATTACATCGGCCAACTGCTGCAACTCTTTTTGTCTTTGGGCACTTAATACATCTATATAATTGGCAGAATCTGTTTTGTGGGCATCTAAGTTAGGATAACCAAAATGGAAAGTACCAAGCAACAAAACTTTGGTTGGCTTCTTTTTCCCGGATAATAATATTTTGTCGGGGTTCAGGCGGTTAAGTTTATCCCAATCTATTTTTTGTGCCGATATTTTTAGGGCAACTAAAAATGTAAAAGTTAAAAATGCAAATTTTTTCATAACTATCTTTTTTCCAAAAGTCGATTGTTTGTATAAGGGCTAAATAGCTAATCGGCCAACAAAATAAAATTGTCTGCAAAGAGCAATGATTTAAGAAAGTATCTGTTTGCAGATGTATTGTTGCCGTTTGCAGACAAATAGCAGGTAAGAATCAATGTTATTGGTACTTTTAAATAATGAACAAAAAGCAATTGTGGGCAGTATATGCCATTTTGTGTTTCATACTTCTTTGGGGGTGGAGTTTCATCAACGACTTGAAGTTTAAAGGTAGTATTGACTGGGAAGATGCTTTTACATGGCTCCATGTTACACAACTGATATATACCCTAGGTTATTTTATTGCGATACATTGGGTATTTAAAAAATTTTATGTTGAAAGAAAGTATGGGAGATTGGTGTTGGGTATTTTGGCCGTTTTGGCCGGGTACATTGCGCTTAGGTATTTCTTGGAACAATTTATAATGCCGGTATTTTTTGGCATAAGCAATTATCCCCGCAATGTGCATATTGGCTTTTATATACTGGATAATTTGTATTATGGCGTTATATATTCCACTCTCGGCATACTGGTTTTTTTGTTAGATAATCAATTGCTTTCCCAAAAAAAAGAAGCAGCACTGCAACAGGAACGCACTCATGCCGAGTTGGCTTTTTTACGTTCGCAGGTGAGCCCACATTTTTTATTTAACGCACTCAATAATATTTATGCATTAAGTAGCCACCAACCAGATAAAGCACCTGATGCTATTTTGGCCCTGAGCAACCTTACAAGGTATATGTTGTATGAAAAACAGGAAAAAGTACCAGCCGAAAAAGAATGGAACTATATTAAAAGCCTGGTTTCTTTGCAACAGTTGCGTTACCAAAAGCCATTGCAGGTAAATATGGTTTGCGAAGGGGATATGCAAAAGCTAATTGAGCCCTATCTCTTAATACCTTTTGTAGAAAATGCTTTTAAGCATGGCATAGTGGATAGTGAAGCCAGACCGGTTTTCATAAAATTGGTTATTCAATCCCAAACGCTTGAATACCGGGTGGAGAATGAAATATCTTTTTTGCAAAAAGATAAAGAAGGTGGAATTGGGCTGGAAAATATTAAACGAAGGCTGGAGCTATTGTATCCCAACAGGCATGTGTTTAATGTAAAAAAAGATGCCAATCTATTTACGGCCTATATAAAAATTATGTTTTAAAATGATTAGCACAGTCATTGTTGATGATGAGCCGCTGGCCGTACAGCTTTTAAAAGGATATGTTGAAAAAACAGCAGGCCTTGAGCTTTTGTATGCCGGCTCCAATGTATTTGAAGCACTCAAATTGGTACAGGAAAATAAGGTAAACCTGGTGCTGTTGGATATTCAAATGCCGGAATTAACAGGCATTCAGTTTATGAAAATTGCAGGCGAACAATGCAAGGTTATATTAACAACCGCCTACAGCGAGTATGCCATAGATGGCTATGAATACAACGTAGTAGATTATTTGTTAAAGCCTTTTTCCTACGAAAGGTTTAAAAAAGCAATTGACAAGTTTTTAAACAGTAAGGGGAATATTGCAACAAGCGAAGCAGCCAAAACCGATCATTTTTTTATTAAAAGCGAGTACAAACTGCTAAGGATAAATTTTGAGGATATCCTTTACATAAAATCTTTGAGAGATTATATTGCTATCCATACCAGCACTAAGCAAAAAATTATGAGCCTGGAAAGTTTGCGGAATATGGAGGCATTGTTGCCGAGTGATAATTTTATGCGGGTGCATAAATCATACATTGTTGCACTTAACAAAATAAACTTTGTAGAGCGCAGCCGCATTGTAATAGACCAAGAATATATACCCATTGGAGATAGTTGCCAGGCCGATTTTTTTAAGAGGATAAGTGAGGTAAAATAGGGCTGTCACAAATGTTAGTTACAGCCCTATTTTAATAGGACAATCTATTCTTTAATAAGACGAAGAGAACTCCATGTTTTTCCGTTAAAAATCCTTACCGTATATATCCCTTTAAATAGGCCAGATACTAGCATTTGGGTGCTTCTTATTCCTCTTCCAAACATCTTTCGTTGAACTATGTTCCCTACTCCATTCACAATTACAATCTCCCTGATATCTTGATCTGACGATTTAATGATTTTTTGCCTTATTATTTTATCTTCATCTACGGCAAGTGTAATTAAATCTTTACCCGGGTTGGGGGACAATCGGTAATAGCTATCGCCGGAGTAAAACAAAAATTCAAATTGGGTATCGCCACAAGTAGTTTCTGCATCAAGTGTAAATAAGGCATATCCATTAAGCGGCATATTCATTTCCAGGTTATTTGTCATTGTATTATACTGCCACGAAACAGGGTTGCCCGAATGTAATGACCAATTTTGACTTAAGATATCATTTGAAGTAATGGTTACATAACTCATTCCAGCGTTTACAAAATTATCGCCAACATTATCAACATTCAACAGATTTTGATTGGTTGTACCACCAGTAGTGTAATAGCCTGAAACAGAGCCTAAAGAAAGCACCACAGTTTTAGATACAACAAGTGTTCTTATTCTACCTTTAGTAGGGGTATTTAATGTACATGTAATGGTAGCTGTAGTATTAGTGCTGTTACTCACACCAATTACATTAATTGAGGCTGTAGACTGACCACTTACAATTTGAAGATTATTACTCACAGTCCAGGTATAAGTACACCCATCCAATCCACCAGGAACCCAGTATTGATTAAAAGATTCACAAGAAACTGTAGATAAACCTTGTATCTCTACTGGGGCCAAATTAAGACTGGGAACAGATTGAAGGTTTTGAGTAGGCGACAACCAGGTACTCATATTGCTATTACTCCATGACCTGTTAAACTTTCCATACCTGTCACTAAAATCGGTAAAATTACAGGAACTCCATCCTCCTTTAAGCTGGCCTATAATCTGACCGTATTCATTAAACAATGCCGAACCCGAAGATCCTGGAGATACTACCCCCGAGGAATAATATGCCTGCCAGTAATTATCATTAAATAAATAAGTCCTTACATTACTTGTTTGGGTATGTCGCATATTATTCCCTTCAGGATGATGAATAATATAGGATTGCGAGTTAGAGGAGCTGGTACTTTGCCTGCTCCACCCCGCATAATTCACCAGATCTCCTATGCCTGGCTGATTTATCAACTCCAATAATACCATATCGCTACCCCTGTTACTTGATCTTATTTCGGCACCATTGAATTGTATTCCGATTAATGTCCCACTTGAAGCACTACATTGTTGCCTCCAAAATTGAAATTGAAAAACCGCATTTCTTACTGCATCAATTTCGGGTGCATCTATCTGGTTATTATTATTGTGATCTACACAGTGAAATGCTGTAAGCAGATAAGCTCTGCCATTATTCAGTTCATTATTAATTAAAGTGCCGGTACACTGACTGGTAGTAGTGCTGCTTGTTGGTATAGATATTCTTGCTACAGCTCTTGCCGAATTTAAATGCCAGGGATAGCACTGTACATGAGGAATACAGCCTGTTCCATCAACGGTCAAACTATCTACAAATACATCTGCAAAATTTCTGTAGCCTGACATTAACTGGCCGATAGTAAAACTACTTTGAAGGCTGCCCATATTTCCGGGCTCAATTAAATAAAGGGTAATGGCATTGCCTTTAATCGGACTTATGACGAGGGTATCAGAATTTGCAAAATGCGATTTTTTAATCTCTTTGTTTAAAATGGTTTTGGCATCATCGTAAATATATATAATTCCGCAGAGGCTGATAAATTAAAAGATGTAAACATTAGCCCTATATTCAACGCATTGGGGATACTGATGCGCAGAGTCCATACCTTACCTATGGTTGTATTGGTTGTGTTACCATTGGCAGCCGTAATATTTGCTGGCAATATACTTGCATAATCATACATGCCATTGCCTTCGGTGCTGGTATCTTCATCCATAGGCGTTGGATAGGTAGCTGGGGTTGCCGGAGTATAAGAAACACTCATTGGGGTAATGCTGCTCACCTGCAAATAGGCAGGTATTTCAGATGCGATGGTAGAAAGCGAAATTTGTTTCCTTAAAATTTGTGCATTGGATATAGTATAAAACAATAAACTAATGCAAAAGAGTGCAGTTGACTTTTTCATAACACAAGGTTTAGATTATTAGAATTAAATTTTTTGGGATTAAAAAGAAAGAGATCTTACTCTATAAAATTTCAAACTGGTTTATAGGGAAAAGCTCTTTTAGTAAATATGTTATAGGAGACGATGCCGTGCAGCCTGTAGTTTGAATTTTTTGATTGCTTATGGTACGGAAATCGAAAGAAGCTTTTTTTCCTACTTCCTGTAAGCGGTCACCCAACCCTTTTACTTTAACCACATTGTTATAAGTGGTACCATTTAAAACAAGAGTGTCGCCGTACCTGGGCGTATTGGAATAATAAGTAAGATCTATCAGCCAATAATCTTCATTAGCATTATTGTGACAAATCTCTTTACCAATAACGTAGCCGGCAGTATTTCTGTAATTAGGTACATAGGGCTCCTTTTTACAACTAGAGAAAAAGAGCGTACAAACAAGGGAAGTATTTAAAATTGTTTTCATAAAATAGTTTTAGGTTAATGCAATATAATTAAAATTGTTATTTAAGCCTTAGTACAAACTGAATTGGGGCTAATTCTCCCTTTTATTAGTAAGGCCATTAAGTTTTTTAATTACTTGTGCTACAGAAATCAGAGGAAGCATTTTGTCTATTTTCTGTAACCCGCTATCTAATTAGTTACTTTTGCTCTTAAAATAATTAATGTGGAACGATTATTTTTTATATTCGTAGCGCTTGCGTAATTGTTTCTCTTTATACTTTAACCAAAATAATCAATATGACAAAAGAGCTTTTTTCGTGGTATAGTCCTTCGCTAGATAAAGAAATGCCCATTGCCAGTTATGGCCATTATGGTTTTGCACTGTTATTAGTACCTACCGCTGCGGCCGATTACCTGGAGTATGAAAGGTTTCAACTAATGGATACGCTGGCTCCATTTGTAGATGCCGGAAAGTTGAGAATTTTTTCTGTTAACAGTATCAACAATGAAAGTTGGCTCAATAATGAAATACAGGGGGAGCATAAAGCCATCCGCCAAAACCAGTTTAATAAATACATATTTGATGAAGTAATTCCTTTTATTAAAACCAACACAAGTGCCGAAACACCTATTATAACCTGTGGTGCAAGCTTTGGTGCATTGCATAGCATGAATTTGTTTTTAAAACGCCCCGATTTGATTGATGGTGTAATTGCAATGAGCGGCGTATATGACCTTACTGAGTACACGAAGGGTTTTTATGATGAGCAGGTATATTTTAATTCGCCTAGTCATTATGTTCCCAACCTTACAGACAACTGGTATTTAGAAAATATCCGCAAGAGCAAACATATACATATACTTACCGGCAGCGGATCTTATGAAGACCCTGAAGCATCTCGTAAGTTTTCGGGTGTCCTAAACAGTAAAGGTATTCCGCATGAATTGGATGTATGGGGAACAGAGTGGACGCATGACTGGCCTACATGGAGGGCAATGTTGCCGCACTATATTGGATCGAAATTTTAAGGTTACGAATAGTTAAAAGTATTAAGAAAGCCATTGTTTTAACAATGGCTTTCTTAATATGATAATACAATCAATTGTGTAGTTGAAGAATATTGGAAGTCCATTGCCTTACCTGCGTACACATTTCTTCATTTTTTGAGAGTTGGATACCGTAAGATGGTATCATTTCTTTCAATTTTTGTTGCCATGCATTGCTTCTCATTTTTTCGGAGAAGCATTTTTGTAATACATCTAACATAATGGAGGTAGCTGTAGAAGCACCTGGCGATGCTCCTAATAACCCGGCAATAGTGCCGTTAGCAGAATACACCAGCTCAGTTCCAAATTCTAGAACGCCCCCTTCTTCTTTATCTTTTTTAATTACCTGCACTCGTTGGCCTGCAATGGCCAATTCCCAATCAGAGGCGTTAGCAAGTGGGTAATATTCTTTTAGTGCATTTATGCGGTCATCCATACTTTGGCTTACCTGCTGTACCAAATATTTTGTGAGTGATAAATTGTGCCAGCCTGCAGATAGCATCGGAAAAATATTATCCCACTCAATACTTTTTGGAAGATCCATATAAGAGCCGCTCTTTAAAAATTTGGTTGAAAACCCGGCAAATGGACCAAATAGTAATTCTTTTTTTCCATCAATCATTCTTGTGTCAAGGTGGGGCACGCTCATGGGAGGTGCGCCAACACTTGCTTTGCCATATACTTTTGCGGCATGTTGTTCTATTACTTCGGCGTTGGTGCAGCGCAACCATTGCCCACTAATAGGGAAACCACCATAACCGTCAGCTTCGGGGATACCCGATTTTTCCAACAATGGCAATGTGCCGCCACCGGCACCTATAAAAATAAATTTCGTTTGTATATCAAATTTCTTTTTGCGGATAATGTCTTTTACAGTTATACCCCAAGTGCCGTTTTCATTTTCTTCAATATCTCTTACTTCGTGGCCAAGAAAAATTTTTATCCCCGGGGTTTTTACAAGATGCAATATCATATCACGGGTTAATGCGCCAAAGTTTACATCGGTGCCAATGTCCATACGAGTAGCAGCTACCGGATCTTTTGTTTTTCGGCCATTCATCACCAAGGGAATCCATTGTTGTAGTTGAAGCGTATCGTCGCTAAACTGCATTCCTTTAAACAACGGATGTTGTGTTAGTGCATCGTATCTTTTACGCAGATAACCTACATTTTGTTTACCCCAGACAAAACTCATGTGTGGAATACTACGAATAAAATTTTGGGGTTCTCCGGTATAACCTTTACTAACCATCCATGCCCAAAACTGTTTGCTTTCTTCAAATTGCGCAGCAATTTTTACGGCCTTTTTAATATCAACAATGCCGTCTTCTTTTTCGGGAGTATAGTTTAGCTCGCAGAATGCAGAATGACCTGTGCCTGCATTGTTCCAGCCATCGCTGCTTTCGCCTGCCACTTGGGGAAGGCGTTCATAAATATGTATTTCAATACCGGGCTCCAGTTCTTTAAGCATAACAGCCAATGTTGCTGTCATAATACCTGCGCCAATTAAAACCACATCGGGTTGATTACTGTTCATCTTTTACAATTTTAATTGAGGCTGCAAAGGTCGGGCAAACAACAATTTTATAAAGCAAAAGAGGATAATTTTTCCCCTAATCGAAAACCAGTGGTTAGCGTTTTTTCGGAATATTTTCTAAAGTTGTTATTATAAAGCACTTCACTGGACATTCGTCAATAATTTCGTCGTGTGTATATGTCATGCCAATTTTTTGAAGAATACGAAGAGAGGCTGCGTTTTCTTTATGGGCACATGCATTTACCTGCTGTAATTGCAGCGTTTCAAAAGCATAATTTAAGCATGCTGCTGCAGCTTCGCTTGCAATTCCCTTGCCCCAAACTTCGGGTAAAAAACGGTAGCCCAAATCGGTTTCATCTCTTTCTTGGCGGTATTTGAGCCCACACCAACCAACAAAATCATTAGAATCTTTTAAATGCACTGCCCATCTCCCAAGGTTGTTTTTGTATTGAGGTAAAATAATTGATTCAATAACATTTTTTGCATCTGCAATATCTGTCAAAGACCTTTCGTGCAGGTATTTCAATACTTCTGTATGGCCGTTTAATTTAAAAATAAGTGAAGCGTCCTCATCGTTTAAATTAAAACGTCGAAGATAAAGCCTAGGCGTTTGAAGAATGATGTGCATGTGCAAAGATATTTTTTAAGAGGGAAACACTAAATTGAAAGAGTTGTAAACAGCGATGGTATATTAGTTTTAATTGAACTTTGCCCACTTTTATAATGTAGCAATAGAACAAATCGTTTCAAATTTAAAAGCTAAGCGTTACAAAATCCCCTGAAAAGAGGATACTGATTATACATAGGACTCTGCATTTTTGATAAACAATTTCTGATCCCGAATTTAAGTGCCACTATTTTGGCACGCAAAAAATACTAAAACCCGGATACAATGAAACACTTATTGCTTACTCTTTTTGTTGCAGGAATTATCCAAAACGCAAATGCCCAACGCACCAAAGATGCAATGTTAGAAGATAGTATTTTTGGCTGGAAACCAATGCCTGCGTTGGTTCCGTCTGCTTATCCATGGTCAATTTCTCCTGCACAACAAAAACTACCTGCACTGTTTTTTGATTGGATAAAAAAAAGCCACCAGTTGGTGGGTGCTGTAAATAAATCGTATGCACTGGCAGAGCCTAATAAAAAAGATGAAGTGTCTCCTTATGCAGTAGGAGTTAATGCTGCTGTATGGAAAGCCGGTTGGGATAATACCGGAAAAATTGTAAAGAATCAGCCGCATAGTGAAGTGCCCATCCAGATACTTACAAACTACCAGATAGATGCAACACCCATTCCCATGCTTAGCATTCCCGGTAGGCCGGTTTTTTTCAGACGAAGTTCAAATCCAGATGAAACTTTTAAAAACTGGGATTATGGAACCAGGTTGATTAAACAATTTCAATTGGAAAAACATCCGCAAATAGGAAAATATATCATACAATATTATGGTTGCGTAGGAGAGGGTTGCCAGCCATTGGTAGCCGTTTACCTGGCACCAGGCAACAAGTTGCCCATACGTCAACTTACCCGTGGCGAAGTGCTGGATATGTGCGAAGCTGCTATTCCTGCTGAAGTGAAAAGGTTATTGGGAGAACCCGTTAAAGTAAACAACAGCTACCTGAAACAAAAATATGATGATAACGCAAAGCGAATAGAAACGGAAGAAGTTCCCAAATGGAAAGCTCATATCGAAAGTTTGCGTAAGCAGTATAACAATAGCCTGGATACAGCAGCTTTTATTAATAACCCTAACGGTATTTATATGAGCAATTTTGCTAACAGGGAAGATATTTTTGAAAAAAGACAAGACGGAACTCAATACGGAGTATATAGTTATGAAGCGGCTGTAATGGAAAGCAGCAAAAAAGACAAGCCTCTTTGGATTTGCATTAGCTGGATGCCTGTTGTTGAATCGGGTGACGTTTATACAAGAGAGATACACCGTAGCATGACCAATTACTTCCATTTTGATTATGTGTATGATTATTTTTTCAATCCAGAAAAAGTAAAAGGCCAGACTTACACTATTCGTAACGCTGAACAATTCAAGCAAACAGCCGCAAGAATAAAAAATAATGCGCCGGTAAATACAAGTACAAGTAATTTGGCAGCAGGTGTTTATTTCGAAGATGATTTTTCGTCGAATGCAGCAGGTAGTAAACCAAAAGGTTGGTTTATGCCTAATGTAGGAAAGCCAAGTGTTGTTGTACATCCGGTAGGCCTCGATGGAAATTGGGTGGAACTAGGGCAACATCCTTTAATGCCGCTTGGATTAAAAAATAATTTACCCGAAAATTTCAAACTGGAATTTGATGTTGCCTGCAACGATTTTGAAGATAATAATGGTGCCACATTAAAATTACAAATCAATAATAAAGAAACTACTGCTAATGGCGACTATAGAAATGCGGTAAATTATAATAATATCAATTTTGATATTACGCCTTCCAATGCCAAATGGCAAACCAATCCCACCGGCAGTATACGCATGAATGTAGAATACAAAGGCATGGATAGTAAAATTCGTTATGCCGATAACCCGATGAAGTTAAAATATAACGAATTCAGCAATAAAAAGAATAAGGCCCGTATTACCATCATTAAAAAAGGAAACAAGGTTGGTTGCTTTATCAATGGCCGTGAACTGGAGAATGTAGTTAAAGATAAATACGGAAATATTATTTCAGGGTTCAACGAATTACCTGCCGGAAGCAGGTTTACTACTTTTTATTTCGAGAAATCGGCAGACAGCAGAACAACCTTTATTTCAAACGTAAAAATCAGCAAACTCAATTAAGTAAAAAATCATCCTTTTACCTGATAAAAAATCATCCATCTATATTCCATCTTTATACTATGAAAAAAATAACACTAAGCCTACTGATGTTTCCCACAATCTTCTTTGCAAGCGGCCAGCAAAAACAGTTTGATATTGTTTCATATACCCTACCCAAAGGGTTTACAGAGGAGCAAAGTACCGAAAGGGTTACTGTTACCAAAGATGGCGGTGCCAATGGTTTTTGCATCATTAGTATTTTTAAAAGTATTGATGCAGGCAATGATTCAAAGAAAAATTTTGATATGAGTTGGGAAGAGCTGGTTAAAAAATTTATTCCGGTTAGTAAACCAGCTATGCAACCTCCTGTAGCAGATGATGGATGGAAAACAGAAATTGGCAGTGCTGTGTTTGAAAAAGAGGGTATCAAAGGAACGGTTGTGTTGTTATCATCCACAAAAAGCAAAAAACTGGTAAATATACAGGTGTTACTCAATGGCGATGAATATATAAAAGAAATGTCCACATTTTTAGAATCAGTAACAATGAAAGATACCGCAGTTTATACAAAAGAGCAGTCTTCAACTACTGCTTTAGACGATATAAAAGTATTAAATGAAAGGAAGGCGGTTGATGAAATAAAAACCGGGCCAAAGGCGGATGTGTGGGTGTATTTGAAAAGTTCTGCTACGGTATCTTTAATAGGAAACAGAACAGTAGATGGAAGTTTTAATCCTAATTATTATATAGTGTATCCCAATGGAGATTACTACCCACGCTTTCCATTAAATGGCTTGCATCAACTTGATAACAATAACAAGAAAGATGAATCATGGGGTAAGTTTACAATGAAAGGGAGCAAAGGATTATTTCAATCAAAGTACGATAAGATTCAAGTTGAAAAAATATCGGCTACTTTAATGAAAAGAACTGGATATACTTTTCAATTGCGCAAGATGGCTTCAGTTGATGGGTTGCTGTTAGAAGGGGAATGGGGCCCTTACCCTGACTGGGAAAAGCAGGCTCATTTATCAAAAGATGGTTACCAGGGAACAGGTGTGCGAAATGTAATTGCTTTTAAAAAAGACGGTAGTTTTATTGATTTTGGGTTCTTTGTAACCAACCTAACTATGCCAAGCGAGGTTGCAGAAAGAGCACCGGGAAAAGGGACATACGCCATTAAAAATTTTACGATTCTTTTAAAATATGACGACGGCAGGATGGTCTATAAAGCATTTACAGGTGCGGGAAGTATAAACCCTGCCACAGATGACAAAGCAATTTATATAAATGAGAACTCCTATTATAAGGCAGGTTTTAATAAATCAAAATAGACAATTAAATTTTATGACTATACATCAAAAAACATTGAAACAACTAACAGCACTTATTGTATCAACCCCTTCACTTTCTCAATCACTGCTGCAAAACCTGCCACATCTTGCCCGCCTGCAGTAGCCAATGTTTTTTGGCCGCCGCCACCACCTTTTATCAGCGGACTTACGGTTTCTTTTATAATTTTTCCTGCATCTAAACCTTTAGCTGCCACCACGGTATCGCTAATGCTTACAGCAACATTTGCTTTGCCGCCAATATTGGCACACAATACAATTACATGGTCGTGCAAATGGTTTTTAAAATCGAAACATAATTTTTTCAAAGCATCAGCATTGGGAACTTCTACTACTTCACCGATAAAACTTACATTGTTTATGATTTGATCTTTCTGCAATAGTTCGTTGCGGATGCCTACCAGTTGCCTTGCTTCCAGCCCTTCAATTCGTTTTGCCAATATTGCATTGTCGTTCTGCAACCCTTCAATTGATTTTGTAATGTCTTTCGGATTTTTCAAAATAGCTTTGATGCCGTCGAGCTCGCCTAATTGCTGATTAATGTATTGCAATGCAGCTACACCGCTCACCGCTTCTACCCTACGAACCCCTGCAGCCACTGCACTCTCGGCTTTTATTTTAAACAAACCAAGCTCTCCTGTGCTGCCTACATGCGTACCGCCGCAAAGCTCAATGGAATATGCTGAGTCCATAATTACTACACGAACTGTATCGCCATATTTTTCGCCAAACAAAGCCATAGCTCCCATTGCCACAGCTTCATCTTTGTGCATGCTTTTAATAACTACGGGGATATTTTCCCTTATTTTTTCATTCACAATTGTTTCTACCTGCGCTATTTCTTCATCGGTCATTTTTGCAAAATGCGAAAAATCAAACCGCAGGTGTTCTTCATTTACCAAACTACCTTTTTGTGCCACATGCGTACCCAGTACTTTGCGCAAAGCCGAGTGCATCAAATGTGTTACGCTATGGTGTACAGCAATATGTTTTCTTCTTATTGCATCCACAGTAGCAGTCAGTTCTCCACTTAAATCAGCAGGAATTGTTTCTGCAAAATGTATGATAAGGTCGTTTTCTTTTTTGGTATCAATAATATCAATTGTTCCATTCTCTAAAATCAACTGGCCTTTATCGCCCACCTGGCCGCCGCTTTCGGCATAAAAAGGCGTTTCTTCCAAAACAATCTGGTACAATTCTTTGCCCTTGCCTTTTACTTTGCGATAGCGCAATACTTTTGTTTGTGCAATTAAAGAATCGTAGCCAACAAACCCTTTGTTGTTACTATCGTTTAGTATTATCCAGTCATCTGTTTCAAGTGTAGTAGCTGCCCGGCTACGGTTTTTTTGTTGCTGCATTTCTGCTTCAAAGCCAGCTTCATCCACCGTTAAATTATTTTCACTGGCGATTAATCTTGTTAAGTCTATAGGAAAACCAAAAGTATCGAGCAATTCAAAAGCATCTGTTCCATTGATTGCGCCTTCCTTCTGCGTAGCAATAATGCTATCCATTCTTTTCAATCCTTTGTCCAGTGTTCTTAAAAATGCTTCTTCTTCTTCTTTAATTACTTTGGCAACAAAATCCTGTTGATGATGTAGTTCGGGAAATACATGTTCAAACTGTGCAGCAATTACAGGTAACAATTGATACAATAAAGGTTGTTTATAATCTAAATACGAATAATAATACCGTACAGCTCTTCTTAAAATACGGCGGATTACATAGCCGGCTCCGGTATTAGCAGGTAGTTGCCCATCGGCAATAGTAAAGCTGATTGCACGGATATGATCAGCCAAAACCCTAAATGCAATAGACTCTTTGGAGTCATTGCCGTTGTATTTTTTATTGACAATGTTTGATGTTGCTTCTATCGTTCTGCTAAACACATCTGTATCATAATTACTTTGCTTGCCTTGCAGTACACGTACCAATCTTTCAAAACCCATACCTGTATCTACATGCTTTGCAGGCAATGGCTCCAGGCTGCCATCTTTTTTGCGGTTGAATTGGATAAATACATTGTTCCATATTTCTATCACCTGAGGGTGATCATTGTTAACCAATGTGGCACCATCCACCACTTTTCTTTCTTCGGGTGTACGGCAATCCACATGAATCTCGGTGCATGGCCCGCATGGCCCGGTATCGCCCATTTCCCAAAAATTATCTTTTTTATTACCAAGCAAAATCCTGTCTTCGGGTATTACTTTTTTCCATTCGTTAAAAGCTTCTTCATCCTTTGGAAGGCCTTCTTTTTCATCGCCTTCAAAAATGGTTACATACAATTTGTCTTTATCCAGTTTATACACTTCCGTTAGCAACTCCCAGCTCCAGGCAATGGCTTCTTTTTTAAAATAATCGCCAAAGCTCCAGTTGCCTAGCATTTCAAACATGGTATGGTGGTAGGTATCTACGCCTACTTCTTCTAAATCGTTGTGTTTGCCACTTACCCTCAAACATTTTTGTGTATCGGCAATCCGAGGCGATGGGGCAGTTTTATTACCCAAAAAATAATCTTTAAACTGGTTCATGCCCGCATTGGTAAACAAAAGGGTAGGATCATTTTTTACAACAATGGGTGCCGAAGGCACAATAAGGTGACCCTTGCTTTTAAAAAAATCTAAAAACTGCTGCCTTATTTCACTCGAAGAGCTCATATACTCAATTATTTGGATGGGTGATTATTGTTATTTATCGGTTTATATTTGTAGGGCTGCCAGTGTTTGGGCAAAAGCAGCATTTTGATATAATCGAAAATTGGCTGCAAAGGTAATGAATGAAGGCTTTGCGGCATCGGCCAAGGGATGAAATATGGGTAATATTTTAACTATTGGGCCTTTAATATTTTTGAAATAATTTAAGAAACGAAGCAGGGCCTATTACCGACCTTTGCAGTCGCCAATGAAAAAAATTAAATATTACTATAATACCCATACGCTGCGGTATGAAAAACTGGTAACGCCGCTAAGGGTAAAACTGCTTCGGCTGTTTGGCCTGCTTTGTGGCCTGGCAGTTGGTTCTGCAATTGTTATTTATTTATATAACCGTTTTGTTCCCAAGCCAACAGATTTGGAAAACAAAGGGCGTTATGAATTAATGAGCGAAAACTATAAACAGCTCAACCAGAAAGTAAAAACCATGCAGCAACAAATGGCAGCGCTGGAAAAAAGAGATAATGAAGTGTACCGTTCTATTTTTGAAGCCAATCCTTTGCCGGATAGTGCAAGAGCAAAAACCATTGAACAGAAAAAAGAAATAGACAAAATAACAGCCATTGGCGATGATAACCTGGCAAAAGACATTGCAGTGCAATTGAACAATCTTAGCGCAAGGGTTGCTTATCAATTTACCAGCTATGAATCAATAGAGAAATTGATTAATAACCAGGAAGCCAAACTCGCCAGCATACCTGCCATTCAGCCGGTAAGCAATAAACAACTCAGCAGAGTCGCCAGTGGTTATGGTATGCGTATTGACCCAGTGTATGGAACGCCTCGTATGCACAAAGGCCTGGATTTTACCGCACCCCAGGGTACGCCTATTTATGCAACAGGCGACGGCACAGTAATTACCGCTGGTTATTCGGATGGTGGCTATGGCAACCATGTAGAAATTAACCATGGCTATGGTTACCAAACTTTGTATGGTCACATGGTGCGTATTAAAGTAAAGAACGGGCAAAAAGTAAAACGAGGCGAAGTGATAGGCTGGGTAGGCAACACCGGTAAAAGTACCGGGCCACATTGCCATTACGAAGTAAAAATAAATGCAGCCAATGTAAACCCGGTTTATTTTTTCAGCAACGATTTAACACCGGAAGAATATGACCGCTTGTTGAAAATTGCAGCAACAGGCAGTGCAAAAAGTTTTGATTAACTTTATTTAACCAATGGCATTACAACAATTAGGTTTTGATTTTTTTAGTGAACAGCCGGAGCCGTCAAAAACTGAGCGGAAGCCTAAGCTTGTGCCACCGCCAAAAAATAAAATTGAAGAGCCGATAGTGGTGGATGAAACGGTGAGAGAAGTGAGCTTTGCTGTTGCAGAACCCGAGCCTGTGTTAGAACCAGTTGAAAGACGGGAAGTAAAAGTAAAAGCTACTGAACGAAAGTCAACCCGTGGACGCATGAAGTTGGCAGATATGGATGCCACAGTTGACTTGGTGGAAGTACCGGAAGATGCTGTGTTATTTCAAAAAAGATATTATGGCATTGGTGAAGTGAGCAGTATGTTTAAGGTAAATGTGTCGCTCATACGCTTTTGGGAAAATGAATTTGATATTTTAAAGCCAAAAAAAAATGGCAAAGGCGACAGGCTTTTTAGGCCGGAGGATATTAAAAACCTTCAACTGATACATTTACTATTAAGAGAAAAAAAGTACAGCATAGCAGGTGCCAAAGATTTTTTAAAAAAGAATAAAAAAAATGAAGAGGCTTTTGCTGTGATTGAATCATTAAAAAAAACAAAAGCATTTTTGCTGGAGTTGAAAGCTAATTTATAAATACACATGAAAAAAATTATTTTATCTGTTTTGTTATTTGCAACAGCGGAAATTGTACTGGCGCAAAGTCCTTACGTTTCTGCACCCGATCCACAACATCCTAATACTTATCTCTTAAATGGTATTATTACAAAGTATGCTCTAATTAATGATGCTACTTTTAATTGGTACAATAGTAGTGCGGCTACTTATAATCCATCAGTAGAATATAAAACTGCCATGGCAAATGCTGCAAAAAACAATATTAAGTTTATTGTATTTGGCGGCACCTGGTGCGAAGACTCACATTTTATTTTACCTAAATTTTTTAAACTACAAGAGCAAGGCGGTTTTCCCGATGCCAACATAACTTTTTTTGCAGTAGATAGAAATAAAAAAACTGTAGGGGGTATAACCGATGCCCTGGACATAACCAATGTGCCCACCATTATGGTAATGAAAAATGGTAAAGAGCTTGGCCGTGTGGTAGAGTACGGCAAAACCGGGCAATGGGATAAGGAATTGGTGGAGTTGTTGAAGTAAGCTGCTTAGGTTTATTTATTTTGTTTAACCACCATACTAATCAACTGCAAAATATTTTGATTACTTGCTACTATTGAATCAACAACTTCTTTAGGAAAAGCATAATAATTTTCTGACTGTACCACTCCGTTGCCATGCACCACACTACCCGTTTCAAAATGAACAGAATTGTTATTGGTTACAATAAATTCTTTGGGGTCAACACCAAATTCTTCCTGTAATTTCATTAATAGCAAAAGGTTTAAATCTGCCTTATTGGTTTCGTATTTGCTATAGCTGGATTGGTTAATATTAAGTCTTTCGGCCATTGCTACCTGCGATAAACCATTTTCTATTGTTAGTTTTTTTAAGCGGTCGGAATTAAACATATTATTCAGTTTTAGAATAAAGATATTCCAAAAAGGAATTGAATTAAAATTTTTTATGCCCGAATTTCGATTTAGTTAAATTGACAACTAGTTAACAATTTTAATGTAGCCAATGCGGTTTCCTTACTGATTTTTTAATCCACCTAAGCCTGCTCCGCAAAAAAATTAAAAGCCTTTTATTAGCATTGTTATTTCAGCATTCTAATAGCTGAGTAATATCTATGCGCTCTTATTAAAGGGCTGGTAAACCTTTTATGTTAACAATTTAAATTATTAGTGCATTATGAAACTTTTTAAATTTACAGTCATGGGCATTTTAGCAGTAGTACTGTTTTTTGCCTGTACCAAAACAGATAACCACTCCTTTGAAACAGAAACCCAAAAAGATGTAACCATTAAAAATGGCATGGTTAATTTTAGAACCGTGAATGATTACTTAAATGCTGTGGAAAATAAGAACGGGAAACAGGAAGCATTATTCGAAATGCTAAAACGGAAAAATTTTAGTTCATTAAGAAAAAAACCTGTTGTTAGCTCTTTTCAAGGTAAAGGAAATACAATAAACAGTTTTACAAATGATTTTGACACAACATTGTATTCGGAATATTTATTAGATATTTTAAACCAGGATAAGATGTTTATAATGGATAGCTTTTTAGTAAAGGTAGATATGGACAATGTATTTTGCAGTATGCTCGATTTAAAACTATATCCAAACGACACGGCTGATTTAAGAAACAATAATTTTAGCAACCCACATATTAATGTATTTTTAGACCCCAATGAGCCTGTATTAGAAGTAACAACACAAATGAGAGATAATACCATAACCTGGACAGAATACCAGGATTCATTGGCCAGAAAAGGTGGGCAAGGGATTTGTTTTAAATCGGGAGCTAAAAAACAAAGTGACTATCAAAAACGCACCTTCGATAATGAGGGAGACCATATTGTTGCTGAAGTAAAGTATAATAAATATTTTTTACATTTTGAGTTGGTTGCAAATGGATTTCAAAAAATTAATTGGGCATTTGCACATAGTACTTTAAAAGGACAATATGAGTATCAAGGAGTATGCAAAGGAGGAGGTAGTGGTACTTTTAATATTAACACATACACCTATCCAAAAACTAACCCTAGGCTTTTAACATATGTTGTGTACTCAGGGGGTTCAGCTTTACGAGTAACGAAACTTAGGGCGACAACTGTCGGAGGGCCTACAGGGCAAAGTACAGTTACAGCAAATATTGGTTACTAAGTTTTTTTAAGAGTATAATTATACGGTTGTTTATATAATTTCAATCTTTGAAGATGCATCAAACTTATGTGAAAAAAGTATTCAGCTTCGTTTTTATTTTTCATCTTTTATTAGGAATAAAATCTTTTTCCCAATCAATAGTATTGAGGCCGGGTATTGGCAAAAGATATGTACATAGTAAACCTGATTATTCTTTGTCTAATAATTTTGATGCATCTTTTAATGGCGATTACAGGCTATGGGAGCCAACCGCCAATATTGCTGTTGAGCTTTTATACCCCAAAAAAAGTTATGAGCTTGTATTTACAAGTCAATTAACTTCAGTAAAATCATATACCAATTTTAAGGCTGGGTATTTGATTCACGCTCATACGGAGAGTGGAGGGATAAGTCAATTTCAATTTTTTTACAACCGTTTCTTCGACCTGCATAATAAGAGTAGGTATGCCATAAAACCATTTGTCGGAGCTGGCATTGGTATGGGTTTGAACAGGCCAAAATCATTTTATGATTCGTCATATTTTTATACCAGGTTTTATTCTTTAATGTATCCAAATGAGTATATAGATTATTTATTAACTTATAAACGACTGGCAAAGTTTAGTTACAGTTTAGCTATAAAAGCAGGTATTACATTTACCATAAATAAAGTTGAACGAGCAAGGCTACTTATGGTTTACAATTTTGGATTAAATAAAATACTTAGAAGCAATATTGTCTATTATCATACAAATGCAAAATATTGGGGGTCATATACAGGAAAGGGGAGCCAATTTTCAATTATGGCAACAGTTCCCATTTATCTAAAAAGAAAAAAATATCAGTAAATGCGCTTTGCCTGGTATTTACTTTTTTTGGTTGCTTGTAATGCAAACGAAAATAGACAGGTAAGAGAAATTGGCGTAGCTAATAACACCCACTATACAAAGGAAAATAATAAGGATAGCATTTTATATACAAGTCAAATAGACAGTATAAAGCAAGTTGCTAAAGTGGGAGACATTATTTTTAGAGGAGGCACAGATATTGAAAGTAGTGTTATCCGTAATTTTTCTTATAAAGACAAACTGTTTTCGCACTGCGGCATTGTACTCCCAACCGATAGTGGTGTAAGGGTTGTACATATTTTGGGCGGCAGTACCAACCCGGCCGGCAGCATATTGTACCAGTCTTTTGAAGATTTTTTTGCATACCCCGATAATGAATCTGCAGGGATATACCATATTAACTTATCGAAAGCTGAAATTAAACTGATTTCGGAATTTATGGACTCGGTTCAAAAATCCGGGGTTCGGTTTGATATTAAATTTAACCTGTTTACCAAAGACAAACTCTATTGTACCGAGCTTTTAATAGATGCAATTTCGTTTGCAAAAAATAATAATAAAATATTTGCGCCAACAGTATTTAACTTAAACAATACCAAGTATCGTTTTCTTTCCAATAGGGGAGAGAATTTTTTGTTTTATCCTATTGATGAATTTCAGCATAATAAAACACTCACAAAAAAAGCAATTTTCTATTTTCCTAACTATGTTAAAAATTGATTGAACTAATCCTACATCTCCACTATTGCCTCGTAAATTAGTTCATGCACATTAGGCCGTACATTCATTTTTAAAAATTTGTTGCTGCCATCGGGGTTTACCCTGTTTGCCAAAAAAACATACACCAGGTTCGATTCAGGGTCGGCCCATACACAAGTTCCTGTAAAGCCTGTATGGCCAAAGGTTTTGGACGATGCAGATAATGTTGGATAGGGCTCTTTTCTTTTATCGTTGTCTTTTTCAGGCTTGTCAAAACCATAGCCACGGCGACTAATATTGCTTTGGTATTTGGTAAACAAATCTACCGTTTCTTTTTGCAGGTAACGGCGGCCGTTAAACTCGCCGCCATTCAACAGCATCTGCATAATGGAAGCAATATCATAGGCAGTGCTAAACAAACCTGCATGACCTGCAACACCGCCCATCATGGCAGATCCGGGATCATGTACATCGCCTCTTATCAACTGGCGACGAAATATTTTTTCATCTTCTGTTGGCACCACACGGCTCAAGGGCAACCGCTCCCTGGGTTTAAAACCAATGCCTGTTAAGCCCATAGGCGCATAAAATGTTTTGCGTACATAATCATCCAGGCTCATGCCGCTAACGGCTTCCACTATTTTTCCTAGGTAAATAAAATCATTATCGCTGTACACATATTTATCTGTAGGGCCTAGTTTGCTATTAATTATTTTTTGCTGAATACTGTCTAGCCAATTATTATTGAGGTACATACCATTGGCAACCCGTGAGGTAAAACCAGCCTTTAATGTATCTGAATAAATGCCGGGCAAAGGAACGCCATTTGCATCAATGGTTTCTTTATAAAAAGGTATATATGAAACCAGCCCTGCCTGGTGCAACAATATTTTACTAATGAGTAAATCTTCTTTATTGCTGCCACGAACAGAAGGTAGATAGTCGCCCAATTTTTTATCGAGTTCAATTTTGCCTTCGTCGTATAATTTCATTACCGAAATGGTGGTAGCACAAATTTTGGTAACAGAAGCCATATCGAAAACCGACTCTACCGTCATATTTTCTTTTGAATCATACTCATAATGTCCGTATGCTTTTTCAAATGCAATTCTGCCGTCTTTAACAACGAGCACAACGCATCCCGGTGTGGAGTGTTTGTCAATTGCATCTGTTGCAATCGAATCAATTTTATCCATTTTTGCAGCATCAAAACCCCATTGATTAGTACTGATTTTTTTTTTGTCAGCAACAATGCCTTTGCCAAATTCCATATTGCTACAAACTGTTACAGGCAACACGCCCTTGTAAGGTATCTTTCCTTGAAGCAAATCTGCAGCAGTATTTTGCACCACTTCATCATCTTCATAGCAAACCACCAGGTTTTTTGCATTGCACCAGTTTTTTGCGGCATAAGCATTGCCAAATTGCAGGATAACACTATTGGCTTTTTCTTGTAGCAGGTTTACTGCACTTATTTCCCACTGCTTCAATCCAAAATTTGATGCAGCACTCCGGCCCATATTGTGCAAGCCAATCACAATTTTTTTGTAAGCACCCACCTTATTCATGAATGCACTTAAATCATTATTGCTTTTCACTTCTTTATCAAAGTAAAATACGACAGCATTGTAATCTTTTTTCATCCGCAATGCCAAAGCATTATCTTCAGTAATACCCATAGCTACAAAAGCTACATCTTTTGGCTTATTGTTTTCCCAATCACTTAGAGGGAAAAAAACATTGTCTTTTTTTGTAACTAGAGTAATAGCATTTTCTGCTACCAGTCTCCGCATTTCGGGCACGCCTGCATTCAAATCGGCAGTGAGGTTAATGGTATTAATGGGCTGATAGTTATTTAAGCCATATTGATATTTAGCTTGCAATACTTTTTTGCAGTGCATTTCAATATCGGCCCAGCTTAATTTTCCCGCCTTAATGGCATCTTTTATTTTTTCAATAGAAGAAGGTACATCACCGGGCAGGCAAAGCATATCGTTTCCTGCAATTAAAGATTGTACCGAAGCTTCACCATCCGGAAAGAATTTTTTTACACCCTGCATTTCCAATGCATCGGTAAATGTGAGGCCCTGGTAGCCAATAGTTTCTCTTAGTAATCCTTTGATATTGCTAGGCGATAAAGAGGTTGCCCTGTTTGCGGTATTGTCAATAGCCGGAATGTATAAATGGGCAATCATTACACTACCAATACCTGCTTCAAATATTTTTCTAAAAGGGTATAACTCCAATGAATCCAGTTGTGCAATAGACTTATTAATTACAGGTAAGTCGTAATGCGAATCTACCGCCACATCACCATGCCCCGGAAAATGTTTGGCACAGCCCATTACACCCACATCCTGCATACCTTTCATGTATTGTATGCCGTACTCAGCTACTTTATATTTGTCTTCGCCAAAACTGCGGTCGTTAATTACAGGATTGTTAGGGTTATTGTTTACATCCACAACAGGCGCATAGTTTACCTGTATGCCTACTCTTTTGCATTGCTCGCCCACCAATCTTCCATACTCATATACAACGTTGGCATCCTGCATGGCACCCAGCATCATTTGCTTTGGTAAAGGCAACACACTATCTGTCATACGCATACCCACGCCCCATTCGCCATCAATGCACATTAGTATGGGCGTTCTGGCCTGCGCTTGTAATTTGTTCATTATCTGGGCTTGCTTTACAGGGCTTCCCTGAAAAAGACAAATGCCGCCAACATTATACTTTTTTACCAGTTCGCTTACCTGGTCTTCAAAAAAAGTTACTTTTTTTGTTTTACCATCAATAGTAGATAGGCGAACTACCATTAATTGGGCAATACGTTCATCGTTGCTTAAATTTTTATAAATACTATCGGCCCATTGCGCCGCTGCATTGTTGGTTTGAGCAAAACTATTTACTGAGGTTAGCAAACAAATGGCGGCCAAAAATTTCTTCATTCTAATTATTGGGTTTATCAAAAAAAATTTAAAAAATGTATAAAGTGCTTAACACTCAACTTGAAAGTTAAAACCATTCTCCACTTTAGAGTGGAAAGGATATGTTATTTTTGCCTTCACAAATTACAGGATTTTGCCCGATATCATTCAATTATTGCCCGATAACATTGCCAATCAAATTGCAGCAGGTGAAGTAATTCAACGGCCAGCCAGTGCCGTAAAGGAATTGCTGGAAAATGCGGTTGATGCAGGTGCCAATGAAATTAAGCTCATCATCAATGATGCAGGCAAAGCATTGATACAGGTGGTTGACAATGGCAAAGGCATGAGCGAAACTGATGCACGCATGGCATTTGAACGCCATGCAACATCAAAAATTAAAAATATTGATGATTTGTTTCGTATTAAAACAATGGGCTTTCGTGGAGAAGCTTTAGCAAGTATTGCAGCAGTAGCACAGGTAGAATTAAAAACAAAGCGTGCAGAAGATACGGCAGGTGTTTATATAGAAATTGAAAATAGCATTGTTACTAAGCAAGAGCCCGTAGCCATGGAGCATGGCACCAGCATTGCTATGAAGAATTTATTTTTTAATGTACCGGCCCGAAGGAATTTTTTAAAAAGCAATCCATCTGAATTACGGCATATCATAGACGAATTTATAAGGGTGGCCATGGCTTTTCCTGAAATATTTTTTTCGCTAACATCCAATGGGCAGCAGGTATTTTATTTAGAAAGGGGCTCACTAAAGCAACGCATTGTACAAATACTGGGCAATAACTATAATGCAAAACTGGTAGCAGTACAAGAAAAAACAGATTACCTAAATATAATTGGATTTGTGGGCAAGCCCGAAACTGCTAAAAAAACCAGGGGCGACCAGTATTTTTTTGTAAACAACCGCTTTATAAAAAGTGCTTACCTCAACCATGCCGTAATGGGTGCCTTTAATGAGTTGATAGCAAAAGACAGTTTCCCGATGTATGCATTGTTTATTGATTTAGATCCTTCGCAGCTAGATATAAATGTGCATCCTACCAAGCAGGAAATAAAATTTGAAGATGAAAAAATTGTGTATGCTTTTGTGCAAAGTGCAGTAAAACATGCGCTGGCTCAATTTAGCATTACACCTACATTAGATTTTGAATTGGATGCCGGGATTCAACAATTGGATGCTGTAAACAAACCTTACACTGAAGAAATAAAGTCCGGAGCAGCATCTTCGTCATTATATCAAACATTTACGCAAAAAAACCAGGCACATAAAGTTGAAAAGAGTGGTAATAGTAGTTTAGGTCATTGGCGGCCTGAGCCAAAGCCGGTAAAGGGTGAGGTTGAAAGTTTTTATGGAAAGGAATTTCCTTCTCATTCCGGCATTCAGCAAACTACAGTTACGAATGTGGCAACCTCTTTTGCCGATGCAGCTATAATGCAGGTTCACAATGCTTATATTATTGTTCAAAACGATAAAGGTTATTTGCTGGTAAACCAACAAAATGCTCATGAAAGGATTTTGTACGAGCGTTTCAGCAATGCGGTGGAAGGCAAGGCTATTGCAACGCAAAGCAGTTTGTTTCCGGTAACGATTGAATTGAGCACCGCCGATGCAGTTTTGCTGAATGAACTATTGCCAGACCTACATCAATTAGGTTATGTACTAGAGCCTTTTGGAAACAATACATTTGTAATACAAGGTACACCCGCCGATCTTACACAGGGCAACGAAAAAATTGCATTGGAAAAAATGCTGGAGCAGTACAAGCATTTTAGCAGCGATTTAAAATATTCCCGAAGAGAAAAATTATTAAGGTCGATGGCCTTGCAGCAATCTATCCGCAGCGGCACAAGCCTCACTCAAAAAGAAATGCAAACTTTATTGGACGATTTATTTTCTTGCTCTGTTCCAAACAGCACACCCAATGGCAAGCCTACTTATATGAGTTTTAAAAAAGAAGAATTGGATAAAATGTTTGGGAGGTAGGTTTTTTTATGCCTACCGTTGTGCTACTATTGCACATTGTTGTGTTATAAAATTCCGAATATTTGGGACTCCATTATATGGCAAACCAGCTTGAACAATTAATATTTCTCTCTTAATTGTTTAATAAATTTTTCTACCGCTCTTCTAATAGGTGTTGCTCCTGTAGGATAATTATTTACTAACACAGAGAAGATAAGCACTTTGTTTTTTTTAGTAATAAGGTAGCCGCTTAATGCACAGTTGTTGCTGAGTGTGCCTGTTTTTGCATAGATAAACCCCGATTCATCTTTATAATAATTACTTAATGTGCCTTCTCCGCCTGTTGGCAAAATATTTTTAATGCGCTCCCAGCTAAATTCATTTTTTGTTTTGTTGAGCAGCCACACAAAGTTTTGTGGAGTAAATAAATTATAGCGGCTAAGGCCGCTGCCATCTACCCAGCGTGGCTTTTGAGGAATATCTTTTAAGGTTGTTTTTAAAATAGTATCAATCATGTCTCTGTCACTCATGTAGCCTAAAAATTCATTACTGGCCATTAGTAAGGTTTGCTCTGCAAAAAAATTATCACTGCGGTGCATCATTGGTTTAAAGAGAGAGTCGGAGGGTTGGGAAAATATAGCTTCCTCAAATTTGTAGGCACCATGCAGGTAACTGCTTTCGCCTATTTTGCATTGAACGAGGCTTTCGAGTATATTTTTTATCAGCCTATTGTCACTTGTTTTAAAAGGAATATTTGTCTCGATTGCCAACCTGGATTTTCCATCGATGGCTACCTGAAAATAGTTTTCGTCTTGCTTCCTGAAAATGCTGAATTTTTTTCTATCAGGAATCTGGCTGTTGTTCCATTGTGATACAGTACTAAATTTTGGCAAAGAAAAATCATTCGGAAAAACACGAATAGTGTCGCCATTAAAATAAAAAGAAGCAAGGTTTCCGTTAACAGGAAAAGCACTCCTTTCTGTCATATATGCTTCATTATAATCATCCCATGCCCACCCTCTTCCAAAAGGATTTGCCCTGAAATTATAATCTTCTACCAGGCTTATTTTATTACAATTTATCTTTTTAAGAAAGTCAAATACTGGCTGGTATGTAAATTCCCGTAGCAAAAAACTAGGGTCTCCAGAAGGCTGAATGATATAACTGCTGTCAGGTTTATTGTAGTGATACCTCATCCCTACCAAACTATCTCCCAAATATTTCATGCCTGAATACCAGCTAAATAATTTTGTATTACTGGCAGGTATAAAATATTTATCGGCATTGTGGTTATATAAATATTTATTGGTAGAAGGATCGTACACAGAAATGCCAATATGGCCCTGCCTGATGGCGGAGTCGGAAAATAAAAGCTGCTGCGCTTGTTTATTAATTTGTTTACTTACAGAACATGAAAAGAAAAGTATGGAACAAGAAGTGAAGATTAAGAAATAAGAAAGTTGCAGTATCTTTTTCATTGCGGTTTTTAATTATTTCAGAGTCATAGACCCATTGTCATATTTTAAAACTTATTAATTACGTTCCTGTGTTCTTAACCATCTTTCGGGAATATCGTTGTGTTTGGCTTGTAAATAATCCCGGTGGCTGCATGCGATAAAGCTTTGGTCGGGCATTTGCATCCACCAGCGATTGGTACGTTTGCTTTGCAAAAACAGCGTATCTACTTCTCCAAATACGGTATGGTATTCGTTAAATTGGTCTCGATCATCAAAGTCGGCTTCTTGCAAACGCTTATATCGTCCATCAATAAAATACCATACCATTTGAGATATCTGCCTTGCAGTCAATTCCTCCACATCATCCTGTGGCTTATAGCCATAAATTCCAAAGCTGCTCAACTGGTCGCTCATGCCGGCAAACCGGGTGAGCATACAGGCATCAATACCAGTTAGCCCATTAGGACAATTTTTATTAGCAGGGGCATCACTATATTTAATAGCATTGATATCAAAGCTCAATAAATCTGTATTGCGAAGCACAGGCTCCATTTCATCAATATTTTCTGTTACCGTACCTACACGATAGCAATCAAAACGCAGCTTATCCATAGTTTCTAACATACGTGGATGTACGAAATAACTTTGGAAAGCAATGTGATTGTAATGTTTTACCATGCTCGGCTCACCAGTGAGCATATCCAGCAAAAAATTTTGGCTGCGGATAGGGCTTTCGCCTCGTAAGTCTATCATTGCATCTATACAGGTTGCTTCAATTTGCCTGCCTGTTTCTATGTATGCACCATATTGGGCAAGGGTAATATCATGTGAGCCGCCCAATAATAAAACTGTTTTTTTCTTTTTAAGTAATTCTGACAGCACAGTTCTAATGGCTGCATAACTATCGGTAATTTCCGACCCTTTTTTTGCATTGCCTATATCCGCAATCTTAATATCGGTGTGCCAGTAATGGAGCTGGTATAAATGTTTGCGGATAATATTGGCAGCATTGTTTTCTTTTTCAAAAATACCATTGCCACGGTTTTCGGTAACGCCAATAATTACAATATCTGCATCATCAATATCCGGAATTTCTTCATGGTAAATATTAATATGTTTACCCAATTGTCCATCGGTGTATCCTTCATCATCATTTAATTCGTGCAAGGATATAGGATCCAAAAATTCTATCAAATCGAGCATGATTGGTAAAGTTTGCGGCAAACCTAAATGTTTTTTTGAACACAGCTAACACAGATTTGACAGATTTTGCAGATACAAAGGCATAGATTGGCTTATGGAACAGATTTTTCTACGCAAACAGTTTTTAAAATCTATGATAATCTGTTAAATCCGTTTCACCAGCGTTCCTTTGCTTTTATTAACTTTGCAGGCACCATTCTTAATTAAATTTTTATGCCAGATACACAGGAAGTTTTAAGTGACGTAGTGATAAAATTTGCCGGAGATAGTGGCGATGGTATGCAACTTACCGGAAGCCAGTTTACAAATAATTCAGCCTTATTAGGCCTTGACTTGGCAACATTTCCAGATTTCCCCGCTGAGATACGAGCCCCGATTGGCACATTGCCGGGTGTAAGTGGTTTTCAACTGAGGATAAGCACCAATTCTATTTACACACCCGGAGATGAGTGTGATGTGCTGGTGGCCATGAATGCTGCTGCATTGAAAGTGAATTTAAAAGCACTCAAAAAAGGAGGCAAAATTATTGCCAATACGGATGGTTTTGATAGCAAAAATTTGCGGCTAGCCAATTATCCCGATGGTATTAATCCTTTGGAAGATGATAGCCTGGAAGGGTATGATGTTATTAAAATGGATGTAACCAGAATGACCCGTGAAGCATTGAAGGATATTACTATGGGTACCAAAGAAAAGGACCGTGCAAAAAATATGTTTGTACTGGGCTTTTTGTATTGGATGTACAATCGCAACATGGATAATACCATTAACTTTTTAACGGAAAAGTTTGGTAAGAAACCCGAAATATTAGAAAGTAATATTCGTGTGCTAAAAGCAGGGTACAATTATGGTGACACCACCGAAACTTTTACACATCGTTATACTGTTGAAAAAGCCAAGATGGAGCCGGGAACTTATCGCTCTATTATGGGTAACCAGGCATTGGCTTATGGCTTAATAGCAGCAGCACAAAAAACGGGCCTCACATTATTTTTAGGTTCTTACCCAATCACTCCGGCATCGGATATTTTGCACGAACTAAGCCGATATAAAAACTTTGGTGTAAAAACTTTTCAGGCCGAAGATGAAATTGCGGCAATTGCATCGGCAATTGGTGCTAGCTATGGCGGTAATATTGGGTTAACCACCACAAGTGGGCCGGGTATGGCTTTAAAAACTGAAGCCATGGGCCTTGCAGTAATGCTGGAAATTCCATTGGTAATTGTAAATGTGCAGCGTGGCGGACCAAGTACAGGCCTGCCAACCAAAACAGAGCAAAGTGATTTATTACAGGCATATTATGGTAGAAACGGCGAATGCCCGATGCCGATAATTGCCTCAAGTTCACCCAGTGATTGTTTTGAAGTAGCTTACGAAGCTGTACGCCTTGCAATACAACATATGACTCCAATTATTTTACTGAGCGATGGTTATATAGCCAATGGTGCAGAGCCCTGGAGGTTCCCTGCTACTGCAGACTTGCCGCCCATTCATGTAAAATTTAAAACTGAGTTGTGGGATGGGGAAGATAAATTTCAACCTTATTTAAGAGATGAAAACCTTGTTCGTCCATGGGTACTGCCCGGAACGCCAGCAATGGAACATCGTATTGGTGGTTTAGAAAAGCAAAACATTACCGGCAATATTAGTTATGATAGCGATAATCATGAGCTAATGGTGAAGATAAGGCAGGAAAAAGTGGATAAGATTGCACAGCATATACCGCATCAAAAAATTGATAGTGGAGAAGATAAGGGGAAAGTATTGGTGCTAGGTTGGGGCAGTACTTATGGTGCTATTAAATCTGCCTGCTTAGAGTTGCAGGCGCAGGGACATTCTGTTTCTCATGCACATCTACGTTATGTAAGGCCCTTCCCTTCTAATTTGGGGGATATATTAAAAGAGTTTGAAAAAGTAATTATCCCCGAAATTAATAACGGGCAATTGATAAAAATAATAAGAGACCAATACCTGGTAGATGCAATAGGGTATAACAAAATAAAAGGAGTACCCATTACAAAAACGGAGTTGGTAGAATTTTTAAAAGAGCATTTGTAGAAAGAGGCCGCTTTGGAAGAAGCGGCCTTCAGTTAATTATTACTTTATCACTTTTAAAATATATAATGGAACGGGTATATCATTACATAGCAATTTTAATAGCTTTATCTGCCCTGTTTGCTTATGTGAACAGGCGCTTTATAAAACTGCCATTTGTAATTGGTTTGTTTTTTCTAACAAATGTGGTTTGCCTGGTTGCAATTCTTTCCCGTTCATTTCTGCATTGGCCTTACGATGAAATGAAATCTCTTTTATTTGAATCAAATATCGGAGGAATTATTTTAGAAATTTTTCTTGGATTTTTACTATTTGCGGGTGCGCTTCATACCAACTGGCATAAACTTAGGATGCAGTTAAAAAAAATAAGTGCATTGGCTTTGGTAGGTGTTATTTTATCAACAGTAATTATAGCTGTTGCTTTCTATTATGTATCGCATTGGGTAGATATTGAAATTCCATTTATTTATTGTTTAATTTTTGGGGCATTGATTTCGCCTACCGATCCTATAGCGGTATTGGGCATTTTAAAAGATGCCAATGTGCCTGAAAAAATTGAAACAACTATTGTAGGTGAATCGCTTTTTAACGATGGTATTGGTGTGGTAATATTTATTGCGCTGGTAGAAATGTTGAAAGATGGTTCAACTTCGTTTGACTTTGGTCATTTTAGTTTATTGTTTTTGCAGGAAGCTGTAGGTGGTATTGGCTTTGGATTGATTTTAGGGTATATCCTGTTTAAAATGATGAAATCAATAGATCACTATGAAACTGAAGTATTACTAACAATTTCGTTTGTAATGATAGGTTATTATATCAGTAACCAACTACATTTTTCAGGAGCCTTGGCCATGGTTGTAATGGGATTGATGGTTGGAAATTTCAGGAAGGACATATCAATGAGCGATACAACACAGGAGTACGTTTCCAAGTTTTGGGAATTAATGGATGTGGTATTGAATGCTATATTATTTATAATGATTGCATTGGTAGTAGTAATGGTAGATCTTAATGGTTATTATTTCTTGCTCGCAGGCCTATCTATTTTACTAGTAGTAGCATCACGGGGGCTCATTGTATTTGGACTAAGAAAAGCTTTCCCTAAGCAGATGGATATTAATGGAAGAGAAGGGAGAGTGATTACATGGGCCGGATTACGAGGTGGTTTGTCAATAGCATTGGTTTTATCGTTACCCAATAATGAGTATAGGGATATACTTTTGGTGGTAACCTACTGCTGTGTAGTTTTTAGCATTTTAGTTCAGGGAATGACCATAGGGCCTTTGGCTAAAAGAATATTGAAAACATAAAGCTCAACTTAAGTGAAAATTTGTTTGGTTATTGATTGAAACAAGATGATGCTTTACTAAAGCAACAGTGTAAATACAAAATCAATGAAACGGTATTAAATAAAACAGCCGCTTTGTTGTTGAAGCGGCTGTTAAACAAAATTATAGCTTAGTGCTTATCTTATCCTTTCTCTGCCAATGGCAATACCAATTTTTAAATTGGCACTAAAGAAATTGTCTTTATCTTTTGGATTGCCTCTTTTTTTATCTGGATAAGTTTGTGGAAGGTATTCACCACGCTGCCTATCACTTAGCAATACTGCATTTACCAATTTACCCCCGGTAAAATAATTAGAATACAGGCTTTTGTCAATGTAGTTAGTGCTTACATCATCAAGGTAATCTGTAGTAGTGGCACGATACATAAACTCTGCACGCAGATTAATGGTAGGGGATAATTCGTATTTGATGCCGCCGCCTACCGGAATACCAATAGCATTTAATTTATATGGCTTTCTATCAGGGTATTCTTTAAAACCTTGCCCTTCTGTACTTAATGGCTGAAGATTTACCCATGTATTATTCAACTTGGCTTGTGGGTTAAATGAAAAGTAGCTAATGCCCGCCAATACATAAGGTGAAAAACGTGGTGGTTCGCCGTCTCTCGCCGTCCAATCAATAAAAGCAAACAGTGGGTGTAGCTCTGCAACAGCTGCTATTTCGGTAATATTTGAACGAAAGCTAAGGTTGCGATTGTATCTGGCACGGGCGATATCGTTCATTGCCACTTTACTTAGTACACTATCTTCGGCAGAAACTTTTCCAAAATTTACTTCCAGTCTTAATCCATATGCATATTGATACATTGCAGCTACATAAAAGCCTCCGGCAAATTCGGTATTGCCCAGATTGAGGTCTTTTACAAATTTGCCACCAATGCCCTTTTTGCCTCCAATATCTGTAAGGCTGTTCATGGCGCCAATAGTACCACCCACTTCAAACATTAGCGGAGTGTCGTAATAACTATCGTTATAAAAATAATATTGTGCTACAGATCTGTTACCTGCAAATAGCAGCATCACTAACAAACACAAGGGTATATTAAATTTTCTCATGAGTTTCATGAATATATGTTTCAAACGTCGATTTAGTCAGAAAAGTTTACAAATTAACCAATAAATTTTGAGATATAACTATAAATAACTATTGATTATTGTAAAATTTACACACCATATTAATTCCACATTGGTCGCACTTTGGCTTTCGGGCCACACAAATATATCTTCCATGTAATATAAGCCAGTGATGTGCTCTATGTACATATTGTGGTGGAATAAACTTTATTAATTGCTTCTCGGCAGCAATGGGTGTTTTGGCACCAATAGTAAGCCCAATTCTTGCACTTACTCTAAAAACATGCGTATCTACTGCCATATTAGGTTGCTCGTCAATTACACTGGTAATTACATTAGCCGTTTTGCGACCCACACCAGGCAGTTTTACTAGCTCCTCCACCGTCATTGGTACTTCTCCATCAAAGTCGGTCATTAGCATTGTGGCCATTCCTACCAAATGTTTGCTTTTATTATTTGGGTAACTAATGCTTTTTATCAAAGGAAAAACATCTTCGGCAGTTGCATGGCTAAGCCTTTCAGCGGTTGGATACTTTTTAAAAATAGCCGGAGTGGTAAGGTTTACCCGTTTATCGGTGCATTGGGCCGATAGTATTACTGCTACAAGTAGTTGATAAGGATTATCATATAACAATTCTGTTTCGGCATCGGGGGCATGTTCTAAAAAATAATTTATTACATACTCGTAGCGTTGTTTTCTGGTCATAAAAAAGCCCTGATTAATTTAAAACCAGGGCAAAGTTCATTAAAACTATTGGCATTCATGCTTTTTCAGAAAAGGCTTCAATAGACTTTTCTGCATAATTCAAAATGTTTTCCAAGCTGCTTTTACGTGGAGATAATAGTTTTACCGAGTCTAAAGATGATTTAGAAGCGGAAAGTGTTTCTAATTTTTCACGCAAACTCCAGTCAGAAATTAGGGCATTGCCTATAGCTGCTGTTTTTTCAGCAGAAGTTTCTTTGTACAAATATTGTAGCAAATCTTCCGTAGTAAAATTGTGCATAAACTGTTTTAAAATTCAATGAATAAATATCTTTGTCCGGTTCTATAAACGTGCCAACAATTATTTTATTGTATAAATCGGGTAGTTTTTACTATTTTTTTTCGGAATTTACTATAAACAGGTCCTCATTGTCTTTTTTCATATAATAACGCTCCCTGGCATATTTTTCTATTGTTTGCGCATTGGTTTTCAGCATATTGAGTTCTGCCCTGGTTTCTACAATTTGAGCATCCAAATGTTTTTCACTTTTTTCTAAGTCGCTTAGCTTTGCTTTCTTTTCAAATAACAAGCCCCAGTCTTTTTCATCAAAAAAAGTCATCCAGATTACAAAAAAGGCACTTGCTAAAAAATACTTATTCTTTAAAATGCCGAGTGTGCCATTGAGATATTTCATTACAAAATGATTAAACGAACTAAGCCGCTAAACAAAATAAGCAAATATGCTGAAAGCTGACGAATTTTATTTTTGCACAAATGCACAAAGAGCAGCAATAGCTGCTCTTTGCTTTAGTTTTTTTGATTGAATTATTAATTAATAATGAGCTTTTCAGTTACAGAAATATTGCCTGAAACTATCTGCATCATATATACTCCCGCAGCAATATTGCCAACATTGAGCTGGTAAGGAGTTGCGGTACAATTTACTTTTTTCCAGGATTGTATTAACTGCCCTTTTGCGTCATATAAATTAATATCGCTTAATGTATTGGCACCTGTTGTAAATACTTTTAACTGGCCTTTTGCAGGGTTGGGGCTTATTGTAACCAATAGTTTTGTATTGCCTTTTATTTTTGCCGATCTTATTTCAGATAAGGATTCCCTGCTATCCATATCGGCTTGGCGTAAACGATAGTAATACAATTTATCTGGCTGAACAAAATTATCAGCATAGCTGTAGTTGGTTTGCCTGCTACTGTTAATAGCACCATCTACCCAACCAATCCTTTCAAAACTGGTTCCGTTGTTGCTCCTTTCTATCACAAAACCTTTATTGTTGTATTCTGTAGCAGTACTCCAGTTTAGCAGGATATTTTTGCCATTTGGTCTTGCTTCAAAACTGAGCAGGTTTATCGGCAATACTACATTTTGTGAAGCCAGGAAGAATTGTGAGAAGCCTCCGGTAGCATTAATAGTGAATGAGGCATAGCCCGCAGTAGCTCGTAGGTCGTTTACTACTGGTGTAAAAATGGCGGAATTAGTAGTATTCAAAGTAGAAGAAAGGCTGGTGCCATCTGTTACCTTCATAATTTTTAAGTTAGGCACATTTGCACCCCATATAGCCAGTTCTGCAGTGGTAAAGTAGAAGGTAGCCTGGTAAGTTGCGGTAGTATTTGCAACCGCAGGTGACACTTGGATAACCTTTTCGCTGCGTTGATAAGAGCCCGTATTGGTATTTAATGCTAACATTCCTGTTCCCGAATTTGTGACAGAAGCTGTAATGCAGCCCACATTTTGATTTAGGTTTGTGATAGTAGCAATTATTTTGTTTGAACTACTAATATATTGTACTGTATGGCCACTATTTTGTGTAGTAGTGGCTAATTGATTTGATACAGTTTCTACACCAACTTTTTCTCCGGTTACCACAATATTATCTATTATAAAAGGAGGAAGCCCTCGAGTATTATTATCATTAATCCACTCGAAACCTATCCATAGGTTTGCAGCATTGGCAGTGGCAGCCGGAAGTGTTACAGTAATGGTTGATTTTCCTGCCTTGTTATAAAAAATAGTTATAGTATCAGAAGGCCCACCAGTAACTGGAGCCAGCCCTGTTGTTTGAGTTGAAGTTGAATACCTCATTAAGCCAAAATCATAAATTCCATCCACGTCAAATTCGCCTAAAACAGCATAATCAAATGTAACTTTTATGTTTTTGAACCCAGTTGTGTTAATAGATGGAGTTACAGCTATTGCATCCGAAGAGGAAGCTGCTGAATAGAGAGCATCTGCAGTTTCACTTGTTTGAGATGATGCATTACCGTTGGTAATGTGTAGTACTCTTCCATTATCAACAGTGGTGAAGCCTGTAGAAGCCCCATAAAGAGAATTTACTGTCCACACATTATTTCCGGCAGGGGTAGCGAATGAACCTTTTATCCATCCTGTTGGCAATGCGCCAGCATTTGCAGTTGTGCCAAAGTTTTCTGTAAATAATGTTGAAACTATATTGGTGTTATTGATACTGGAATTAATATCATTATCTACAATTGTAACGGTATGAGATGATGTTGTACCATTTACCAATCCGGCATTGGTGATGGTATAATTAATAATAATGGTTTCTGTAGATTCAACGGCTCCATCGTCAAATACCCTTATGGTAAAGGACTTGGTAGCTCCGTCTCCATTCGTATAATTCAATGTAGAAGACCCTATAATGCTATAATCGGAGCCTTGAGTAGCGGTTCCAGAAAAATTGAAGTTGACCGTTGTATTGCCGTTTGCAGCTACAGAAGGTTTTACAGCAATTGTATAATCGTTGTATTTAGGGCAGGTAGTTAAAAGACTGTTTTCTGAAGCAGCCGTTGCAGCCGTTATAAAATTGAGCGCATTGGATACGGGTGGAGTGCATAAACCACTGTTGGCTGGCCTTCTGGGCGAAGAAAGCATAACAGCCTGCATCCTATCAACCTGGTTTTGTGTGAAAGTATTCATACAGCCATCGTCTGAATAATCCATATAATTTTGAATCATTCTTGTATTGCCACATTGTGTAGGCGCTGTGCAAGTAGGAACGGTTGAAAAGTATGCGGCACTGCAGGCTGGGGTATCGTCGCAATAATCTGTTGCTCCACAACCGGAAGTAGCATTGCCCCAAGTATGATATAGGCCTAAAAAATGCCCTATTTCATGCCCTACAGTTCTACCCAGTGCATAAGGGTTTGCAGTGCCAGGAGAAGCAACGCTTCCCAATGAACCCGAAAGAAAAACACAGCCGGCAGTTGTTGCAGTTTCGCCATTAGAAGGCAAATCAGGCAAGCCGGCAGTTGGAAATGTAGCATAACCTAATAAGCCACTATTAGCAAAATTATAAGCCCAAATATTTACATATCTGGTAGGGTCCCAAATAGATGCTGGCTTGATGTTGGCATCTATGTAATTAATCATTGTATTTATACCGGCGTTAGATTGATCGGTAAAACTAAGCGGATCGGTCCAACCAGTAGTGGTTCTATTAATTCTATTAATACCTGCCTGCGCCAAGGTATTTCCATTAGGATCTACAGTTACCGGGCAAAATGTAATGCCAGCATCGGCAGCAACAGCAAATGGCGAACCTGATAAATTACTGTAATCCTTATTTAGTTGGTCAATTTGTTGATACACCTGCGAAGCGGAAAGGTTAGCACCTGTGCCTTCGGCTGTACCATCATGAATTATATGGAAAACAACGGGAATAACATAGTTTGCAAAACGAGCTGTTCCATTGGCTCTTGCAGCTTTTATCTCTTCAATTTTACGATTAATGATTGATTCAAAAGCGTTGATGTTATAACCAGCTGTAACCGCTTTATTAAATTGTGTAACATAGCCACATCGATCCGCAATATATCCATTTGACCCAACAGAATTAGAAGCTTGCGAAATTGGAGCAGTAGGTAGGTTTAAAACGTTGCTGATATTTTTTTTATTGGGGGATAAATCTTTCTGAGCAAATGAAAGCTGCACACCTAATAAAAGCATACCTAGTAAGGATAAGTAAATTTTCTTCATACATGTAATTTGATTGGTAAATAAAAATACGCTTCTTTAGCTATGTAGGATGCTAAAGAAGCGTACTAAGGTTGCGTAAAGCTAAAAAAATATTTACTTAAATACTATCGACCAAATTTAATTTTTCCACTAGGATAAATGCCACTGTCGCCTAAAATTTCTTCAATTCGAATCAATTGATTGTATTTGGCCATACGGTCGCTACGGCTTGCAGAGCCGGTTTTAATTTGTCCGCAGTTTAAAGCTACTGCCAGGTCGGCGATAGTGCTGTCCTCGGTTTCACCACTACGGTGGCTCATTATGGTATTATAGCCGTTGTTTTGTGCTAAAGAAACAGCATTAATAGTTTCGGTTAAAGTACCTATTTGATTCACTTTTACAAGTAATGCATTGGCAGTATCCGTATCAATACCCTGCTGTAATCTTTTTACATTGGTTACAAACAAATCGTCGCCTACTAACTGGCATTTGCTGCCTACGGCTTGGGTTAGTGCTTTCCAGCCTTTCCAATCGTCTTCTGCCATACCATCTTCGATAGAAATAATAGGGTATTGCTTCACCCAGCTTTCCCAATATTTTACTAACTGGTCGCTGGTTAGTTTTTTACCATCACTTTTATGAAAAATATACTTTTTCTCTTTAGCATTCCAAAGCTCACTATTAGCGGCATCCATAGCAATGCCAATTTGTGAACCAGTTTTATAACCTGCAGCCTGTATGGCTGTTAGTACGGTTTCAATAGCTTCTTCATTGCTTTGAATATTGGGGGCAAAGCCACCCTCATCACCTACATTGGTGCTAAACCCTTTTTTCTTTAAAACTGTTTTAAGCGCATGAAAAATTTCTACACCCCATTGCAAACCTTCGCTGAATGACTTTGCTCCAACGGGCATTACCATAAACTCCTGGAAATCAATTTTATTATCGGCATGAGCACCGCCATTCAAAATATTCATCATTGGTATAGGCAATACTTTTGCATTGGTACCACCTATGTAGCGATACAGAGGGAGATTGGCTTCTAAAGCAGCAGCTTTTGCTACGGCTAAGCTTACCGCCAACATTGCATTAGCACCCAATTTTCCTTTATTTTCAGTTCCATCCAGGTCAATCATCATTTGGTCTATACCTGTTTGATCGGCTACATCCCAACCTAATAATGCGTCGGCCAAAACAGTATTTACATTTTTTACTGCTTTTAAAACAGATTTGCCGCCATATAATTTTTTATTATTATCTCTTAACTCTACTGCTTCGTGGATGCCGGTACTAGCACCACTGGGTACCGATGCCCGGCCCATTCTTTCGTTTTCTGTTAAAATATCTACTTCAATAGTAGGATTGCCACGGCTATCCAGTATTTGACGGGCATAAATAGAGGCGATGTAACTCATTTTGTATTGATTTTAAATTTGCGTGGCGAATTTAATGCATAATTAAGAAAGCACCTCGAAGCCAAGATTATTAATTTAAGAAAAACTACTATCTATTCAGTATTTTTACTATCTTTCCACTCTTTTTTAAAAATTACCTCTAATAAAAATGAGAAAAGTTTTACTACTACTCACCTGCATTTTTGCAGTTGCAACTACAATTACAGCCCAAAATGTTGGTATTGGTACTAATACCCCAAATGCTGCTGCCATATTGGATGTAAATAGCAGTGATAAGGGTTTATTACCGCCTCGATTGTCAACGATAGAAAGAAATGCAATGCCTGCAAAAACAGCCGGGCTTATTATTTTTAATACCAATAGCGGCTGTCTTGAATTGTTTAATGGTGTTAACTGGATAAACCTTTGCAGTTCGCTGCCTTCAACTGTATTACCAAAAACATTACTGGGTGGTAATCAGTCCGATAAGGCTTATTCAATTAGGCAAACTGCCGATAGCGGATACATAATTGGCGGTAGCACAGAGTCTTCGGAAGATGGTGACGTTACAGGTATTAATAAAGGCGGATTAGATTGCTGGGTGGTGAAACTTAGCAAAACAGGAATAAAAGAATGGGATAAAGTATTTGGCGGAACGGGGTATGATGAACTGGTAGAAATAAAGCAAACTGCCGATGGCGGATATGTTTTTGCAGCATTGTGCGGGTCTTCGGCCAATGGAGATATTAGTGGAACCAATCATGGACAGTACGATTACTGGATTGTAAAACTAGATGCTGACGGAAATAAGGCCTGGGATGTATTATTGGGGGGCAATCAGTATGACTATGTAAGTGCAGTTTCGCAAACTGCAGATGGAGGTTACATTGTAGGCGGCTATTCTACTTCATCAGCTAATGGGGATGTAACACCTACGTCTCATGGCAACTCTGATTATTGGATTGTGAAGCTTAATTCTACAGGGGCAATTACTTGGAATGTTTTATTGGGGGGAAATGGCGAAGAAGTACTCAACACTATTGCACAAACTACAGACGGTGGTTATATCGCTACCGGTAATACAAGTTTTGGAGTTTCGGGTAACGTAACCGGACCCGTAAATGGCGGATTTGACTTTTGGGTGGTAAAAATTAATTCAACAGGAGCAATTACCTGGAATCGCACAATTGGCGGAGCCGGGGAAGAATTTTCTTATTCTGTTCAGCAAACTGCCGATGGCGGCTATATTGTAGCAGGAAATTCAAACTCTGCTGCCAGCGGAAATATTACATCTTCTACACATGGCGATTTGGATATGCTTATTGTAAAGTTGGATGCTTCTGGAAATACAACCTGGAATAATATGTTTGGCGGAAGTGCAGAAGAAAGAGTGAACGAAATAATGCAAACTGCTGATGGCGGATATATAATGGCAGGGCTTTCCTGGTCTTCTACATCTGGCAACATTACACAAAACAATTCGGGTATAGAAGATGCATGGATTGTAAAAATTGATAACGCCGGAAATCATGTTTGGAATAAATTATACGGAGGCAACAATAGCGACATTGCAACTTCTATCCGTCAAACATTTGATGGCGGCTATATTTTCGGCGGCTATACCCGTAGTTCGGCCAATGGAACCGTAATTGGCACAAACCACGACCCTTCAGGCGACTCGGATGATTTTTGGGTGGTGAAGTTGGATGCGAATGGAAATATTGAATAAGAACTAAAAAATATTATTAAAAAGGAGCAAACTTAAGTTTGCTCCTTTTTATTTGCTTTTATTTTTTTGTTAGTTCTCTAAACACATTCTCCAAACTTTGGTTTTCGGTTTGCAGCGATACAATATCCCAATTGTTTTCTATACTTAGCTGCAGCAATTGTTTTTTTACAGCCTCAGCATCTATAGTAGAAAGTTGAAACTGAGTTGTTGAAACTGCTTCGGTTTCTACAACCGATTGCAAAGCTTCTATTTTTTCTACTGGTACTGGTTCTTTAAATTCTACAGTAACTTGTTGTAGCCCGGAACTGTTTTTTTGCAGGGTACTCAATAAATCGTTGGCAACAATATTTCCTTTGTTAATAATAATTACCCTGTCGCATAGTGCTTCTACCTCTTGCATGATATGGCTGCTGAATAGGATGGTTTTAGTTTGCGCCAGTTGCTTAATTACATTTCTAATTTCAACAATTTGGTTAGGGTCCAGGCCGCTGGTAGGCTCATCTAATATCAATACTTCGGGGTCGTGCACCAAGGCTGCTGCAAGGCCAACCCGTTGTTTATATCCTTTACTAAGCTGGCCAATTTTTTTATGTGCTTCCGGAGTTAAACCTACGGTTGTAATTACCGACTCTATCCTTGCTTTTGCATCAGCTACATTATGTATTCCTGCAATAAAGGCAAGGTATTCCCGCACATACATATCAAAGTACAAAGGGTTGGCCTCTGGCAGGTAACCAATTTTTTCTTTGGTATCGGTATTGTTTTCATTAGCAGTAATGCCACATACCTCAATATTGCCAGCATCTGCTGCCAAATAGCCGGTAATCATTTTCATGGTAGTGCTTTTGCCTGCGCCATTGGGGCCAAGAAAGCCTACTATTTCTCCTTTATCTACTTTGAAAGAAATATTATTTACGGCTGTTTGGGTGCCGTATTGTTTTGTAAGATTAGAAACTGAAATAGACATACGGCAAAGGTATAAAGTTCAAAGGTTCAATGTTCAAAAGTGTAAGGTTCTTAAATCTCTGCCGAGTAACTTAATTTACGGCCAGTTCAATGTCCACTCACTAATAAAGCCCTAGCAGCTTTTTCACTACATCGCTGGTACTTTGAATAAGCTTTAGCAGCGCTAGTTCTAATATTTTCTGCCGGCTCATTTTTCAAGTAACTTTCAATGGCATCATGCAGGGTATATGCTTCCGGGCTCATTAGGTGGGTACTCCAAACCAGTGGTCGGGCTTTGGTTTGTTGTAAATGAGGAGCAAAATATTTTTTGCTGTAACAAGCGAGGATAATGGCGTCCCTTGTTTGGCCATCTGAATTATTAAATTTTTCGGCAAGAGAAAAGTCCATTAGGCCATCATGGCCAATATAAGAAAGTAGTTTGGCATTTCCATTGATGCCAATGGTTTTCCCGTTTACATTCAGTGTATCTTTCTTTTGCCCACTGCAACTTTTTAAAAAATCCACCGTACAATCTTTTATATATTTTCCATTATACGCATCGGCTACCAGGTAATAATTGCTTTGTTTATGTTTAAAAATAAGACGCTCCATTTTAATACTATCCATTTTATAACGCTTTAGCAACTGCCAATTCTTGCTGTTCTTAAAATAGGAACGGATGCCATAAGCGCAGCCCCAGTACAAATTGTTATCCGGGTCCTGGCCGTTACCAATTTTGGGTGGTACGGGCACAATACCCTGATATTTGTTATCACATAATGCTACTAGCACATGAATAGTTTGGTTATGGTTGCCAAACGGGGAGCTATAGTTAATATTTTGGTTTATTGAATGTGGGGGTATCGCATTTATCTTCTTTTGAGTGCCAGTATTACAATTTATACTTGGCAAATAAATAAAAATGAGTGTAATTTTTTTAATAGCAGCATTGGCATCAATAATAGTATTCAAAATAACATAACGTATGCTTATCGCTTGTTAAAGATGCTGGGGTGCATTTAATCCATAAAAAAACTGCAACATTTTACCGTTGCAGTTGTATAAAAATTAGCCTTCTTTTTTTTGTTCGTCACCATTTGGTCTTGGGCCTCTGTTTTGCGGCCTTCTATTTTGTGGCCCTCGGTTATTTTGATTGGGCCTATTGCCAGCAGTTTGTTGCCCGCTACCTTGCTGCGGTGGACGCTGCTGTTGCGGCCCTCGCTGCTGCCGGGGTTTTTGTGCTTGCTGGTTTTGATTTCTGCTTTGTCCCTGCTGTGGCTGGTTTCTATTTTGTGGCCCACGGTTTTGCCCACCAACTTGTTGTTGTTTTTGCTGCTGTCCCTTTTCTTTATCTCTGCGTTTGCGGCTATTGCGTTCCAGTGTTTTTAAACTTATTTGTCCTACCAGGTCAGCGTATTCCGGTTCTACTTCTTTTGGTTTGCTTACCTGCACTTCGGCAGTTTCCAGTTCTTCGGGGCGAATGCCATCCCGGTTTTGTGCCTTTATTTTTTTAACGGTTTCAATGGCCAGTGGATAGTGTTTGTTGCTATCTGCCATGCTGTACCACATCAGGTTTTTAAAAATATCTTTCTTTACCAAAAAGGCACGGCCTTTGGCAGTTTCCAACATATCTGCATCGTTGGGAAAAAACTGCAAAGCATCCATATAAGTATCCAACTCATAATTGAGGCAGCATTTCAAACGCCCACATTGCCCGCTCAGTTTAGTTTGGTTGATGCTTAAGTTTTGATACCGTGCAGCATTGGTATTTACACTTTTAAAATCGGTGAGCCAGGTGCTACAACACAACTCTCTGCCGCAACTGCCAATGCCACCAACTTTACCTGCTTCTTGCCGGGCACCTATCTGGCGCATTTCTACTTTTACTTTAAACTCTCCGGCGTATAATTTTATAAGCTCTCTAAAATCTACCCTATCGTCGGCTATGTAAAAAAAAGTGGCTTTGCGGCCATCGGCCTGCACTTCTACTTCGGCCATTTTAAGCTCCAGTTTTAGTTGGCGTGCAATGGCACGGCTTCTAATAAGTACCTGTGGCTCCCTGGCTTTGTTTTCGGCCAGCTTGGCCATATCCATATCGCTTGCCCGGCGAAGCACTTTTTTTAAATCAGGGCTTTGCTCGTCTATTTTATTTTTTTTGAGTTGAAGGCGAACGAGTTCCCCTGTGAGGTTTACCATACCCACATCAAAACCATTTACACCTTCTACGGCAATCATTTCGCCTTTTTCAAAATATTGCAGCGATGAATTTTTAAAATAATCTTTGCGGCTGCCATTATTAAAACTTACTTCTATAATGCGGCAACTACTTTCGGGGTCGGCAAAGGGTAAGTTGGCCAGCCAATCATACACATTCATTCTATTGCAACCGCCGCTGGCACAATGCCCATGGCTTTTACATCCGCCCGGTGCTCCATCTTTGCCTGTTCCACATGATCCACAACCCATATTAATTGATAATTAATAATTGAAAATTGATAACTATAAAGCAGGTGGAGAGAATTTTTATTGTATCGGCTGTAATCTTACTATTGAGCATCGTTGTGTCACTCTCTTGTGCGGCATACCGCTGCGGAACTTGCCGAATAGCGATATAATGTAAAAGAGTGCGACGCCAATGAAGGCGAATATTGGGTATATGCTGATTACCAAATAATCTAAACCGAAAATAAATTAATCAATCCTCACTGTTTTCTAATTTACCAAAATTATGGAATTGTTGCTAATAATATGGTATAACCTGATGGTGAGGGCGTGAAAAAGCATTTTGGCATTAGCATTTCTTTCAATATAATAAGTGGCTTTATCCAATTCCTGGCTAATGGCTTCTTGCTGCTCAATGGAGCAAAGTTTGTTTAAACGCAAGGCAAAATCGTCGTTTTTGCTGCCTGTTTCGCTGCTATTGAGCATACGCAAGCGTAGGGCATGTTCAAGTAAATGGATAAAATATTGCAGGAACTGCTTTTGTTTTTCTCTGCCCGTTTTGCTTATATCTTCTATCCATTTTACCTGTGCGGCTGGGCCTGTTTTGGCAATTGCATTTAGCCAGTCTCTTAGTTGTACTTCCCAATCATCGTCGGCATGGCTGAGTTGCTGTAAGGCTTCTCTGTAATTACCATTGCTTATAGCGGCAATTTGTGCTGCTTTTGCAGCAGGTACTGCTTCTTGTTGCAATGCTTCTGCAATATCATCATTGTGCAGTTGCGGTACTTTTATTAATTGTGTACGGCTAAGAATGGTGGGTAAAATGAGGTCGTCGTTTTCGGCCACAAAAATGAAGAGTGTATTGGGTGGTGGTTCTTCAATTAGTTTTAACAGTTTATTTCCTTCTTTGCCCAGCATTTCGGGCATCCACATAATTAGGATTTTATATTCTGCCTCAAAGCTTTTTAGGCTCATCATGCGGATAATTTCATTGCACTCGTGAGCCGTAATATTTCCCTGTTTGTTTTCTGCATCAATAAACTGCAGCCAATCGTAGCTGTTGCCATAGGGATGTTTTTCCATAAACTGCCGCCACTCTACTATATAATCGGTACTTACAGGCTTATCGCCACTTTTTTTTGGAATAACGGGGAAAGAAAAATGGATATCGGGATGAATGAGTTTAGCCGCTTTTAAGCAGGATGGACAGACGCCGCAGGAATCGTTAAGGATTTCTCGTTGGCTAGCTGCTCGTTTTTCGTTGACAATTTCTGGTTCAGGCTCTCCAAATAATGAAGGAGCGGTTTCGGCTTTTGGGGCTGCGCTTGCTTTGCCATTGACAGCTTCGCAAACCGTGTATTGTGCCATTGCACGGGCTAAAGATAAAGTTCCGCTGCCTTCCTTGCCTAAAAACAACAATGCATGGCTTAGGCGGTTGTGCTGCACCATATGAATGAGCTGTTCTTTAAGTTCGGCCTGGCCAATTACCTGGGAAAATTGCATGAATGCAAATATAAAAAAATTCCCAGGCTTAATCCCGGGGCAAAGATTTAATAAAAATTTATTTACAGCTTACCTGTAATTTCTTCACTCATTGGGCTAACCTTACTGGGAAAATAAGCTACCATATTGCCATTTTCATCTATCAGGAACTTATTAAAATTCCATTTTATTTCTGCATCAAGTACGCCATTTTGGGCTTTTTCTGTAAGCCAGTGGTAAATGGGAGCCATATCATCGCCCTTAACCGAAACCTTTGCAGCCATTGGGAAAGAAACGCCATAATTTTTTTGGCAAAACTCACTTATTTCTGCATTGGTACCGGGCTCTTGTTGCCCAAAATTATTTGCAGGAAAACCTACAATTACCAATTTATCCTTGTATTCACTATATAGTGCTTCAAGCTCCTTGTATTGTGGTGTATAGCCGCATTTGGAAGCAGTGTTTACAATCAATATTTTTTTTCCTTTAAAGGTTGAAAAATCAATAGTGCCACCATCTAATGCTTCTACCTTAAATGTATAAATATTTTTTTCGGCGATTGGGGCTGTAATAGTAGTTGTAGCTTTTTCTTTATTGGTACTTGCCATGCATCCTAATAGCGCTATGGAAAGGGTGAATATTTTTATCATGGTATATGTTTATATAATAGTGAAGTGCAAAAATAGCACCATAATTCTTATTGTTTTTCATAACAACCAATATCAGGCAAACCCACGGGCCTGTTGTTATTGTCCAAATCTTTATTTACAGGAGTAGCAATACCTGCATCTACTGCCGGAGAAGGATTTTTTGTTAATCGAAAATCGTAATATTTATTGCTTGCATCAATGCTATCAAACAAAGGCTCTTGATTTTTGATAACATTAGTAAGCGTGGCATTAGCGGGGTCTATTTGTGCTCTATATAAGCAATTGGTAAAGTTTACCGCATACGATTGGCTGCCTTCTTTACCTACTACCAATTCATTTTCTACAAATCCTGCATCGCCCCAAAAAATACAGTTGGTAAAAGCTGCTTGCAATGGGTTGCTCACAATGCTACCATTTTGCGAAATATAATTGAGTACAGTAAGCACGGGTGTTTTATGCAAAAGATAATTATTAGAATAGGATGCTGCCGTACAATGGATAAACTGATAACTACCACCGCCCTGCAATGCAATATTATTGGCACAATTACTCCATAAAACATTGGTAGCAGTAATGCTGCTGTTGATGGCTAATAATCCGGCATCGTAAGCATTGCTTACTACAGATTGTGTAATGGATAATTTTGGATTGCTATTACTTGCTGGCTGGTCAACTACAATTGCCTGGTACGCATTTTTTACTTCTACAAATTGCAACCTATTATTAATACTGCTATTGCGAAAAATGATACCGGGCCAACTTGCCGGAAAATCGTTGTATGGGGCATCGAGCCTATCGCCGGAGAATACAATTTTATTTGCAGGCGTACCAATGGCTTGAATGCTTCCATCCACAATAATGGGCGCATTGGCATGAGCATATATTTTTGTGCCCGGCTGAATGGTAAGGGTTACAGCTTCGTCTATATGGAGATAGTCTAAAATAACATAAGGCTTTGAATTGCTCCAAGTAGTATTACTCGCAAGGCTAACGCCGTTTACAAAGTTTGCATTTTGGCCAAATGCTTCTAACTGTACCCAACGCTGGTTGCCATTATATTGTATTGAAATGCTATCGCTAATAATAAATGGAAGATTAGCGGCAGTTGGGTTAACCGTAACAGAAACAAAAACATAAATGCTGTCCTCTGCAGGAATGTCAACATTGTTTAATTCGTTTGCGGCAATACCATTAATATTTAATCGAAATGCAGAAGAATTGCCACCCATTAATTTCACCCGGCTAAGCCTCAAGGCCTGATCATTATCGTTCCTTATTTTAAATGATTGGGTGATGGAACCCACAGAAGTAAATACTGTATCGAAACGGATAGAATCGGTGCTAATATTTAACCTTGCTTCTCCGCTGGTAATAAAACCATCCTTTTTGCAAGCGATAAGGCTCAATAATAAGAAGCCTCCTAAAAGTAGCAGTAAATTCTTCATTAAAACAAATCTACAATGTTTTATTGCAAAGAAACTAAAGCCGTAAAATCTATTTTAATTATTGTATTGTTTAAATATATAGGATAAACTGCCAATAAACTTTTAAAGTAAATAGCATAATTGTACTTTAATGAAATATAAGTCGCTGCTTTTTTTTAAATTGTCGGTTCAAAAAATTGGTTGCAATGCATTATCCTTATCAAATTACATCGGTAGAACAATATCATAAAGACTATCAGCGCAGCGTAGAGAACCCTGAGCATTTTTGGGGTGAAATAGCCGAAAATTTTTTGTGGCGCAAAAAATGGGACAGTGTATTGAACTGGAATTTTAAAGAGCCAAAAGTTGAATGGTTCAAGAGTGCAAAATTAAATATCACAGAAAATTGTATTGATCGTTATCTGCCCGAAATGGCAGATAAGCCAGCCATTATTTGGGAGCCTAACGACCCTGAAGAAAGAGTTAGGACTGTTACCTATGGCCGACTGCATAAAAGGGTTTGCCAGGTAGCACAAATGCTAAAAAACAACGGTGTAAAAAAAGGTGATAGGGTTTGTATTTATATGGGTATGGTACCCGAACTGGCTTATGCAGTATTGGGATGTGCCAGAATTGGTGCTATACACAGCGTTATATTCGGTGGTTTTAGTGCCCAAAGTATTGCCGACAGGTTGGAAGATGCTCAGGCTGCATTTATTATTACCTGCGATGGTGCATATAGGGGTAATAAAGATATTCCGCTCAAAAGTATTATTGACGATGCTTTGATTGGCAATAAAGTAGTACAAAAAGTAATTGTATATACCCGAACCCGAACTCCAGTATCTATGCTAAAGGGAAGAGACTTATGGTGGGAAGATGAAATGGAGTATGCAGAAACACAGGTAGAAAAAGATGGAGTAGTTGATTTTCCGGCTGAAGAAATGGATGCAGAAGACCCACTGTTTATTTTATATACATCGGGCAGCACAGGCAAGCCAAAAGGTGTAGTGCATACCTGTGGCGGTTATATGGTGTGGACCAATTACAGTTTTGTAAATGTATTTCAATACCAGCCGGGCGATGTGCATTTTTGTACCGCCGATATTGGCTGGATAACTGGCCACAGCTATATTGTATATGGCCCATTAAGTGCCGGAGCTACATCGCTCATGTTTGAAGGTATTCCCACCTGGCCAGATGCTGGTAGGTTTTGGGATATAGTAGATAAACACCAGGTAAATATTTTGTACACAGCTCCTACAGCCATCCGAAGTCTAATGGGTTTTGGTACCGCACCATTACAAGGCAAAAATTTAAGCAGCCTTAAAACGCTGGGCACCGTAGGCGAACCTATTAATGAAGAAGCATGGCATTGGTACGATGAAAATATTGGAAAGAAAAAATGCCCTATTGTAGATACCTGGTGGCAAACTGAAACCGGCGGCATCCTCATCAGCAACCTTGCAGGTGTTACTCCAGCTATTCCAAGCTGGGCAACCCTTCCTTTGCCCGGAGTACAACCATTACTGGTAGATGAAAATGGCAAAGCAGTAACCGAGAAAGACGAAAATGGTTTATACAAAGGCAACTTGTGCATTAAAGCTCCCTGGCCCGGAATTTTAAGAACAACCTATGGAGACCATGAACGCTGCCGAACCAATTATTTTGCTACCTACGAAAATTTGTATTTTACCGGAGACGGTGCTTTAAAGGATGATAAGGGCAACTACCGAATTACAGGCCGTGTGGATGATGTGTTGAATGTAAGCGGTCACCGCATTGGTACTGCTGAAGTAGAGAATGCCATCAATATGCACGCTGGTGTTATAGAAAGTGCGGTAGTTGGTTATCCGCATGATATAAAAGGCCAGGGCATTTATGCTTATGTTATTTATGATGGAAAAAACTTTGAGCCCGACTTAACTGCAAAAGACATTTTGCAAACCGTAAGCCGCATTATTGGCCCCATTGCAAAGCCGGATAAAATACAATTTGTAAGTGGGTTGCCCAAAACCCGCAGCGGAAAAATAATGCGCCGCATTTTAAGAAAAATAGCGGAAGGCGAAACCCAAAACCTGGGCGATACCAGTACTCTTTTAGATCCGGGTATAGTAGATGAAATAAAAAAAGGGAAGATATAATTTAAAACTGCCATCTAAAAAAGATGGCAGTTGTTTTATGTGCACTACAGAACATAAAACAGGCTCGCCATAGGCAAAAAAGTTAAAAAAAAGGCAGGATAGAAATCCCGCCCGTTTTAAAATCCAATATCCTATGAAAAACCTGAACCAAAAGTATAGCGGTTTTGAATACGAGAAAAACGGTAATAGACGAGTTGATTAAAATAGTAGATGAAATATCCAAAATGGTAGTTTAACATCTTATTCAGGAGTTTTCATATTTGCAACTTGAGCATAAAAAAGCGGAATGATAATAACCACTCCGTTTGTAAAAAATAATTAATCGTAAACCTAAGTATAAATGTATTGCAACCTTGGGCGTTTATCAATCGCAAGTAGAGGAATTAATTGTTCCAGTAGATAAATATCAATATAACGTACACAATTGGCTGCTTAACAATATTAATTTAGCTTTATCACCCAAAGTAGTCCTAATGAATTATTTACTAGCCGATGATGATGATATGTACCGGGAAGTATTGCAACAGCAACTCGGTTTAATTGCCGATTTACATTGTGTTGCGGCCTGTTCAGGTGCTATTGAAGCTTTCCAAAAATTGCGTGAATCTCCTGCAGACCTTTTAATACTGGATGTAGAAATGCCCGGTCTTACAGGTGTGCAACTGGCTAAAAGCCTTTCACAAATTCCGATGCTCATATTTATCAGTTCCCATCCCGGTTATGCAGTTGATGCATTTGAATTAGATGCCGTAGATTATCTTGTAAAGCCTGCATCTACCGAAAGATTAATGCGTGCCATTGACAAAGCCCGCAAACTGCACGAATTAAAATTAAATACCGGCAATGCTGAAGGCTTTAAGCCAGATACGGACCAATCTTTTTTTATAAAAGAAAAAAATGCTTTTGTAAAAATCGCCTATAAAGATGTGTTGTATATACAATCGTTGGGCGATTTTGTAAATATCTTTTTAGAATCGGGTGAAAAAAAGATTGTGTTAGTAAGTATGAAAAATATGGAGCAGCAATTACCTTCAGATATTTTTTTGAGAATTTCTAGAACTCATATTGTTAATAAAACTAAAATAACCGCCATTGAAACAGGTATGGTAATGCTACACAAACTACAGCTGCCTGTTGGAAAAACATACAACGATATTGTATTAAAAGAGATAGTAGGCAATGCTGCTGTGAAAAGATTTATATGATGAAAAAAATATTTTTTGCCCTCTTAATCACTGGCTCCTTTGCTGGATTTGCACAAAGCAACAAACAATTGGATAGCTTATTGGTAGAAGCCGATAAAAATGTACACGACAGCATAAAGCTAAATACCTATAATGAAATAGGGTTTATTTACACCGATAACAATGCATCTAAAGCCGTTGGCTATTTTGAAAAAGTAACCGAGCTGGCAAAAAAACTGAATAAGCCCTTGAAAGAGGCCAATAGCTATTACGACCTTGGCTTTGCGTATTTGCTGATGGCTAATTATGATAAATCTTTAGAAAATTATTTACAATCGGCCAGAGGATACGAAAAACTACAGGATAAAAAAAGATTGATAAATGCTTATATGTCTATTGGCAATGTTTATTTTGATAATAATAATCTTACAAAAGCCAAAGAGTATTACAAAATGAGCGAAGTAATTGCTTTGGAAAAAAAAGATAGTATCATGCTTGGCAATGTGTATAGCGCATTGGGCAATACATTTGATAAAGCAAAGGATTATGATTCTGCCTTGCATTATCTTAATAAGGCAAATAGCATTTTTGAGACCAGTGCCGATATTTTTTATAAACTTAATATTCTTAGCAACCTAGGGCTAACGTATAAGCATATCGGCAAAACTCAGGAAGCGCTTGGGTATTTTGAAAAAGCGAAAGAAATGGTTTTAACCCAAGATGCACCAGTTGATCTTTTGGCACAGGTATATAATAATCTTGCATCTACCCATTCACAGGCAAAAAATTACGGTGCGGCAAAAGCCGCTTTTGATAGCAGTATTAACTATTCAAAGCAAGCAAATTTATCGCAGGTGCTGATGGAGAATTATAGAAATGTATCGGACATGTATGGCGATATGAAGGATTATAAACAAGAGGCACTGTACCTAAAACGGTATTATCATTTAAAAGACAGCCTTTTTTCTGCTGATAGTAAAAACCAGCTTACTCAATTAGAGGCAGATTACCAAGTGGAAAAAAAGAATAGCGAACTGGTGAAGAAAAATGCAGAAGTAGTAAAGAAAAATTCACAAAAAAATATTTTATTGATTGTGGCCATTGCAACTATATTATTGCTTACTGGCCTGGCTTTTTTCTATAGTAGGATACGCAGGAAAAACAAAATCCTAAATGAACAAAACACAACTATTAATAAACAAAACGAAGAATTGCAAACGCTCAATAGTGTGAAGGACCGATTGTTTAGTATTATCAGCCACGATTTGCGAAACCCGCTGGTAACATTGCAGGGTTATTTAACGCTTACCGATAACGATGCATTACCTGCTGATAAAAAGCAGCAGTTAAGACTGCAAACTACCAATGCCGTTACGCAAACCACTAATATGCTGGATAATTTGCTTGCTTGGGCCAATATGCAGATACGAAATACAAAAGCAAATATCAGCATGGTAGATGTAGAAGATTTAGTGGCGGATACTAAGGGCGGCGCAATGGCACAAGCCTTACAAAAACAAATTATTATTCACGAAAACCTATCCGTAACTACTGTGCCCGGCGACTATAATATACTTTCTATTGCATTAAGAAATTTATTGACTAATGCTATTAAATTCAGCGATAAGCAGGGGAATATATGGATAAATGCAGAAAAGAAGAATGATGAAATTGCTTTATCTGTAATGGATGATGGTATAGGAATGACAGAGCAGCAAATACAAGAATTGAAGAATCAACAGCAGTATAGCTCATCTGGTACAGCTGGCGAAAAAGGTAGTGGGCTTGGGTTATATCTTGTGAGTGAGTTACTGCAAAAAATAAATGCCAGGCTGGAAATTAAAAGTGAACAAGGAAAGGGCAGTACTTTTAGCATTGTGCTGCCAAATTAGTTGCATTATGTTTTACAATAAAAATGCCGCTCAAAATGAGCGGCATTTTTATTGTATTATGTATAAAATTAGTACCCAAAAATTTCTTCCAGGCTCAATTTTTTAAACTCACCCAGTTTCTCCATGTCTTCCTTTTTCAATTTACCTTCTGATGCTACAATAGCATAAGTGTAAGGCTTGTTGGCAAGGTTCTTACCATGAAAAGCTTTTAAATCATTGTAAGAGATTTTATCTATAGCAGCATATTTTTTAATGCGGATATCCTCTGTTAATCCTTTCTGTTCAGCATCCAGAAAGTTCATAATGATACCATCCTGAGTAATGCGTTGGGTTTCGATATCTTTCTTTACACTGTTTTTTGCAAAATCAAGGTTTGATTTTATGTCAGGTAAATTATTAAGCAGTTCATTCATTGCAACAGTAGCTTCTGCAAATTTATCTGCCTGGCTACCTACATAGGCCAAAGTATAGAAAGGGTCTTCTTTCTTTTCGGGAGTTACATAAAATGCAAAAGTAGAGTAGGCCAAGGCTTTTGATTCACGAATAGTTTGGAAAACCAATGCTCCCATACCCCCACCAAAATAATTGTTGAATACATCTACTATTGCTGTTTCATTTGCATCAAACTGTTCATTGTTTCTAATCCAACGGGTTTCTGCCTGCACCATGTTGTAGTCAGCAAACAGTACTTTATTGGCTGTTTGTTGTATTGGCATAAATACCTCTTTTTCAGGAGCAGCTTTAAAAGCCGAAGGCATTTTATGCAATGGTTTTAGCGAAGCCGTAAATGCTGCTAATGGCTGAGGGCCGTAGTACAATACTTGATGAGGATAATTGTTCAATCCTTTTAATTTTTCTAACAACTCGGCGGAACTAATGTTTCGTAATTCATCATTAGATAAAACAGTATTAAAAGGATTTTTGGTGCCAAATCTTGCATAGTTTGAAAGACCATTCATAATTGCAGCTTTGTTGGCCTTTGCATCGGTTCTCGATTTTGCAATCCTTGCTTTTAAGGAAGTTAAAGCAGCTTCATCAGCCTTACAGCTTGCCAATAGGTCTTCAAATAATGCAACCGCCTGGTTAAAATTTTCCTGTAAGCCTTCAATGGTTACGGTTGTATATTCCGACCCTGTACTTATATTAAAGCTACAGGCTATTTTGTAAAACTCTTTGGTAATATCTTCTGCCGATTTTTTATCGGTACCCAAAAAAGAAAGATACTGGGCAGCAACGGCCATTTTTTTATCATTCCATGTTCCTAAATCGTAGCGATAACGAAGACGAAATATGCTATTGTCTTTATTTTGTACATACAATACCCTGGCAGGGCCAATATTGCTTTTTTGTAAATCTTTTGAGTAATTAACCCACACAGGTTTAATAGCAGTTGCAGGCATTGCATTCACCGTTTTTACAAATGGCGATTGCTGTGTGCTGTTGGTTTCTACAGGAGTAATAGCAGGCTTTTCAACCTTCACTATATTTTTGTCTTCGCCTTTTCTTTTGTAAACAACTACATAGTTGTTTTGCAGGTATTTGTTGGCAAAAGCTACAATTTCTGCTTTGGTAATTTTTGATAATCTGTCAACATAAGCAACCTGGTCTTTCCAATCTTCTTCACTAGTAAAAGCAGCGTATAACATACTTGCCCTTGAACCATAGCTTTCTGTAGAAAGAATTGTATTCTTTTTAAGGTTGTTGATAATGGAAGCTATTAATGAGTTATCAAAATTTCCCTTTTTAAGATTTTCTATTTCTCCCAACATTAGGTTTTTCACTTCTTCTAATGATTGGCCTTGTGTAGCGGCACCACTCATATATAAGATACCGTAGTCAATAAGTGTAAATGCTGAAGCACCTGCCCTTAGTAGTTTTTGTTTTTTTACAAGGTTAAGGTCCATCAAACCAGCTTTACCATTGGTAAGAATTTGGCCTACCAAATCAGCTAATAACACATCTTTATCTTTATTACCAGGTAAGCGATAGCCTATTGTTACACTTTCAGCATCTGGTCCTACAACTTCTGCTTCAATTGGAGCAGCTATAGCTGTTTCAGGAGTAAAAGAATATTTTGGTACTGGCTTGCTTTGCATATAAGAGAACGCCTTGTCAATTTTTCCTATTACTACATCGGGGTTAAAATCGCCGCTCCAAACCACCGCCATATTATTAGGCACATAGTAAGTGTTGTAATATTTTCTAATTTCAACCAGCGAAGGATTTTTTAAGTGCTCAATAATACCAATGGTTGTTTGCTGGCCATAATTGTGATTTTTAAATAATTCAGCAAATAATTTTTCATTTACTTTTCTGCCATCGGCATCTAATGAACGATTTTTTTCTTCATACACCGCTTCTAATTCTGTATGAAAAATGCGGAGAATCGGATTGCGGAAACGTTCAGATTCCACCGCCAAAAATTTATCTATAGAGGCAGATGGGATATCTGCATAGTAAACCGTTTCCTCAAAAGATGTATGGGCATTAATACCCTGTCCACCCATTGCACTCAACATTTTATCGTATTCGTTTGCAATTGAATACTTACTTGCAACTCCCGATACAGAATCTATTTGGTGGTAAATAGCTTTACGTTGGGCAGAATCTTTTGTTTTATTGTATTGCTCATACAGCGCATCAATTTTATCCAGTTCAGGCTTTTCTTTTGCCCAATCTAATGTGCCAAATTTATCGGTGCCTTTAAAAACCATGTGCTCAAGGTAGTGTGCCAAACCAGTATTAGTAGAAGGATCGGTTTTGCTACCGGCTTTTACTGCCACATAAGATTGTATGCGTGGCTCTTTGTTGGTTGGGCTTAAAATTACCGTAAGGCCGTTCTTAAGTTTATAAAACCTTGTTTTCATGGGGTCGTTGCTAACATACTTGTAGGTATAACCTGCTGATGTTGCCTCTTTCCATTCAAACTTTGAAGATTGAGCCATTGCCCCAGTAGTTACTAGGCTAAATGCTAAAATCCCCACTTTTCCGAATAGTTGCATGAGTGTATATTTTTATTTTAATTAAGGGCTGCAAAAATACGCATTCTCCGCAGTATTGCTTTACCGTTTATATATTGAATAAAGGTAATTTTGCCCTGAAAAAAATAAAAATGAAAAAGACTATTGGGCGTATTTTAAAATTGCTGCTGGTATTATTTGCTATTTTAAATGTTATAGTTTTTTGTCACGCATATAAGTTCACTCATTTTTACGAACCAGGAGAGGTTGAAGTAAAAGCTGCGTCAGATAAAACCGGCTGGGATAAAACGAAGGAGTTATTATTTGGCTTTAATGCGGTAAAACAGCAAAATACAAAACCAGATACCGTTTTTAATACCATTTTTTTTACTACCAAAACCGGACTAAAACTGGAGGCTTGGGAATTTGATATTGATAGTGCAAAAGGTACTGTGGCACTATTTCATGGCCATGGAGGCAAAAAGTCATCCCTGCTGCAAGAAGCAGCCGTTTTTAGAAAATTGGGCTACAATACTATTTTACTCGACTTTAGGGCACACGGAAACAGCCAGGGAAATACCTGCACCATAGGTTATAAAGAAGCAGAAGATGTAAAACTGGTTTATGATTACCTGGAGGCTAAAGGAGAAAAAAATATTGTATTATATGGTATATCGTTGGGTGCCGCTACCATCTCAAAAGCTATTTATGATTATAAATTGAAGCCTGCAAAAGTAATTTTAGATATGCCCTTTGCAGCTCTTAATACTGCGGTAACCGGCAGGTTAAAAATGATGCAGCTTCCGCCACAACCTTTAGGTACTATGCTCACATTTTGGGGCGGCATTCAAAATGGTTTTTGGGCATTTAATCTAAAACCTTATATATATGTGCGTTCAATTAATTGCCCGGTACTGCTGCAAAGAGGCAAAAACGATCCAAGGGTTACACAGGAAGAAACCCAATTGATTTACGAAAACATTCACAGTTCCAAAAAATTGGTTATTTATAATAATGCAGCCCACGAATCTTTATGCAATAAAGAAAATGAAAAATGGGTTGCCGAAGTAACAGCTTTTTTACAATAATGAATCCTGCAAATATTTCTATACTCGACTATTCTTATGATTTACCAGAGGATCGAATTGCTTTACATCCATTACAGCAAAGAGATGCATCAAAACTATTGGTTTATAAAAACGGAACTATAGAGGAAACCCAGTTTTCTTCTATTTCAAAGTTACTGCCTAACAATTCCCTGCTGGTTATCAACAATACCAAAGTGATTAATGCAAGAATTGTTTTTAAAAAAAGCACAGGAGCAAAAATTGAAATATTCTGCTTAGAGCCCTTGGGAAATATCAGCGAATACCAGTCAGTGATGAGTGCTACTGCTTCATCAACGTGGAAATGTTTTATTGGAGGTGCTGCAAAATGGAAAGAAGAATTTTTGGAAAAAGCTATTGTGATAAATGATGAAGATGTATTGCTAAAGGCAAAACTAATTGGTAAAGAAAAGGATGCGTATCATGTTGAATTTAGCTGGCTATCTGCACAATATTCTTTTGCAGAAGTAATAACGGCGGCGGGCTATGTGCCGTTACCTCCTTACATAAAGCGCAGTGCCAATATAGAGGATGCTAGCCGTTACCAAACAGTTTTTGCAAAAGTAGAGGGCTCGGTGGCGGCTCCTACTGCAGGGCTTCATTTTACAGAAAATATTTTTGAGCAACTATATGAAAAAGGGATAAAAAAATCTTTTGTTACGTTGCATGTGGGGGCAGGTACTTTTAAACCTGTAAAAGCTGCCACTATGCTGGAGCATGAAATGCACGCAGAGTATATTGATATAAGTCTGGAAACAATAGAACAGATAAAAAATGAACTTGGAAGTATTACTGCAGTAGGTACCACTGCTTGCAGAACGTTGGAAAGTTTGTATTGGCTGGGAGTGAAGGCGCATCTGTATCCAGCAGAGAAACACTTAATTATCAACCAGTGGGATGTGTACAATGAACCATTATTATCTACAAGTATTTCGTCGGCAGTAGCATTAAATTCATTGCAACAATGGATGAAAAATAATGGCTTAAAAAATATTTTTACCCAAACCCAGCTAATGATAGCTCCGGGTTACCGCTTTAGACTTGTAAATATGCTGGTCACCAATTTTCATCAGCCGCAATCTACATTATTGCTATTGGTGGCGGCTGCTATTGGAGAAGATTGGAAGAAAATGTACAGTTATGCCCTGCAAAACAGTTTTAGGTTTTTAAGCTACGGGGATGCAAACTTAATTTTTATAAAAAATAGTGAAAAATAAGAAGGGTAAGTAAGGCCTTCTTCGTAAGAATTTAGTTTAAGGTTCAATAGTTACCGGCGTACCTACCGGAATATAACTATATAAATCTTTCATTTCGCTGTATTTTACGGATACGCAACCATCAGTCCAGTTGTAAAAATTATCTACAGTCCACTCTTCTTCCGGCCGGGTGGCGTGAATGGCAATACCATCGCCAATTCTTGCAGTTTTTGGTATAAGACCCTTTGCTTTTCTTTCGTTAAACCGACGATAGCTTTCCTGATTTGGATAATCTAACAATAATTCCGGTCCCCATTTCGGATGAATTTTTTTAAGAACGATTTTAAAACTTCCGGTGGGAGTTCTTTTGTCTCCTTCTCTCATTTTGTCACTTAAATCTTTGCTGCCAAATACAATGGGGTAGGTTGCATACCAGCCTTCATCATCAAATACCTTTAGTTCATAATCGCTTTTATCTACAATAATGTAGTAAGGATTGGCTTCAGAAATTTTGTGGTGAGGGTTGTTGATAGTTGATTTATTTTCAACCATTTCATCTTTTGGTACAAATGCCATTACTACTGTTAGTATGCCTAAAACAGCAAAAGAAAAAAGGAGGCGGTGTTTCATTATTCTTAGGTTTTAGCTGCCACTTAAAAGGATAAGCAACAAAGCTTTATTTTATGATTTTTAAGAATTAACAATATTAATTGGATTTTCATTGCTAAGATAAAAATCAGATGGCAATTTTGCGCATCTGTTTAGTTATAAAAAGCTAAATTTTTATTAACAAAAAAGTAAAAACCTCTGCATCTGGGCGTATTAATACGGCAGAAGCAGAGGTACACAATTGAGAAAAATTAAAACTTTATAAATTCCCAAATCTAAAACCCACAGTAAATGGCCTTATATCCAAGCTATGCTCGTACATAGATTTTGGACTGTAGCTGCCATACAGCTTTACAGGGCCAAGGCCAAGTTCCGCTATATAAGAGAGTTTAAATCTTTCCATATCATACTCTCCTTTGTTTTTGTCTTTGCCACGGGCATCGCTTTTTTGTTTATTGCGTTGGCTGTAAAGATAGCCTGCACTTACGCCTGCACTTACCCTAATGCCTTTATTGCCAGAATTTGGGTGGCTGGTAAAGTTTAACATTAATGGAACGGTAAGATAATCGGCAGCCAGTTTGTTTTTGCTAAAAGCAATAGAATCTCTAAAGATGAATGGCTTATTGGTTTGCAGGCCTGCACTATATGGGATTACACCGCCTTCTCTGTAACTTAAGGGTGCTTTGTAACGATAGTTGTTTAATTCTAAACCAATACCATATTTAAGGTTTACATAATTTTTTATAAGACTTAACCGTTGCATAACAAACCAAATATTTACGTTGACACTTTTACCTGCACGCAATTTAAAATCGCTTTTGTCAAAATCAGGATAGCCGGGCCTATTTACTAGGTAAGAGCCAGTATTGGTATAATCTGTTTTGTCAATGTAATTTGCAAAACCAAAGTCAATAATAAACCAATTGGTACTAACTTTTGAATTATACTTTGGTTTGCGGCCAAGCGTTACCGAAACAGAACTGTCTGCATTTTCAATCCTCTTTCCTTTTTTTACAATAATGATATTGCCAATTCGGATGGTGTCTCTTTTTTCTTTTGCTACTTCTGTGCTGTCTTGTGCTTTTGCGGCCATGTAAAGCAATACTGTGGCCATAAGGAGGGTAAACTTCTTCATGATTATACTTTTTATATTATTAGTTGATTATTTTACTGCCAGTTCAAAGCCAGCAATTTTAAGGCTTTTGCCTGGTTTAATATTTGCCCGGCGTTCAATATTTCTTTTTACTTTTTTAAGGAAGATGCCGGCTTTAGATCGGGTAATATCTTCTTCTTCCAGCATTAAAACACTATTGTTATTTTCATCAAATGCATAAGCTGCTGTTTGTGCATAAGTATTTTTAATTGTCCTGGCATTTATATCTAATATCTCTTTTTTGGGTGAATTTATCTGGGTACTTAAATCAATACTGTTGTTGCCCGGCTTGTTTGGAAGAGCGGCAATATCGTTTAATGACGGCAATACTTTGTTGTTTAAAGCTGTAAAACCCATATCATCCTTCTGTTCTTTTTTCTTATTGTCAGTTGCATTATTTGTTACTACGTCACTTAAATTATTGGGCTGGGCAATTTTGTTATTTGCTTGCTTGCTCACCGTATGCTCTTTAATAATTGTACGGCTGGCATTGTTATTAGTTACAGCAATAGCATTATTTTTTGTAGAAATATTTTTAGTGTTTTGTTTATTGCTTTTTGCTTCTTCGTTTTGAGTTGTATTGGTAGCAGAGGGGCTTATTGCTGCAATATTATCATCAGTAGATTTTGTAGTTGCAGTATCGCCACCTTGGGTATTTGAGCTAAACTCAGCTTGTGTTCCGGTATTATTGGTACGGAAAGTAGTTGCAAAGTAAAATCCAAGCCCTATAACCATTGCAGCCGCTACCCAGCGAACAAAACCCATGCTCAGTACCCGGCTGTTCTCTTTTTTATATAACAATTTTTTATCGGGAAAAGGGATAATTTCTGCTTTGTTTAATTGTGCTTTTTGCAAAGAAGCCCATTCTGTTTGTAGGGCATTATTGCTGTCAATATTTTTTTGTAAAGCTGATTTTTCTGTTGCAGATAATTCTTTATCTAATTGCAACAGCATTTTTTCCCTGTCTTCTTCATTAATAAAAGACTTTAGCAAGCTTTTTTTAGAATCAAGCAATAAATTTTCAATTGGCAAGGTAGCTTGCTGTAATGCTTCTAGTTCGTGCTGTAGGTATGAATATTCCTTCAAAAACGCTTCAACGCCGCTACGCTCTGCTAAAGACAGTTCATTGTCAACATAAAGCAGCAACCATTGTTCGTAATTATTGAGATTAATATTCATTTCTTAATTTTTTAAACTGAGCTATTTGCTAAATAACATTTTCCATTTTCACAATATAATCTCTCAGTAGTAGCCTTGCCCTGTGGAGATACACTTTTACCTGGCTTTCGTTTAGGTTTAATATCTCTCCAATTTCGGCATAATTGTACCCTTCATAATCTTTCAGCATAACCAAACTGCGTTGCAGTTCGGTTAGTTTAGAAAGAGCTTCATCTAATATACGCTTGGCATTATATTCAATATTATTTGAACCAAGGGCAGTTTCAGAAAAACTATCCTTATGATATACTCTTTTTTGTTTGCGTATAAAATCTATCATTTGGTTATAAGCAATGGTAAAAAGGTAGCTCTTTATTTTTTCAGGTATTACCTGCTCCCTGTTTAGCCATAGCTTTTCAAAAGCTCCCTGTACAACGTCTTTGGCGTCTTCCTGGTGGCGTAAATTTTTGTAGATAAAGCGATATACGCTATCCGCATAAAGATTTACGCAGTCGTTATAGTCTCTCTCGGTCATACAGTTATTAATAAAATAAGGGCAAAAATAGCCAAACCGCCTAGTTTGTATATTAGATGATACGCATAGGTTTTTAAAAAGTTACAAATACTAAACTTTTTTTTATGCTTTATAGCGAAGAATGCCTTCGGAAATATAATTAAGGGATGGAGTCGCCTTTTGTTTTTTTAGCTTACAGCATTTAACTGGCTTTTCGGAGTTGTTTTTAGGCTGAAAAACTACTTTTTTTGGTTGCTCGGCTGCTATTATAATACCTGCAGATGCTAGAATTAATAGATAAAAAAGTAATATTTCTTTTCTAAGCCGCATAACGCTGTTTTGGATAATACGAAAATTAGGGTAAAAATGTTACAGCATCTACCCAAAAATGTTAAAAAAACCTAAAGTAGTAGAGGAAGCGTAAAAACCCTTTATTTCCTCAGTAATTTCTGAAATAAAGTTTGGAAACGAGTTGTCATTATTCAATTGATAGGCAATATTTTTTCAAGTAGATTTGCTGTTCAAACTATACAATCAACATTTTATGAATAGCAATTTTGTAAAAAGAATAAGCGAAGAAGTAGAAGAAATAAAGGAAGCAGGGCTTTTTAAAACCGAGCGGATTATTAGCAGCGAACAGGGTGCAGAAATTATTGTGAATGGAAAAACTGTGCTTAACTTTTGTGCCAATAACTATCTGGGTTTATCATCGCATCCTAAAGTGATAGAAGCCGCAAAAAAATATGTTGATTACAGAGGCTATGGCCTTAGTAGTGTACGCTTTATTTGCGGCACACAGGATATTCATAAAGAGTTAGAAAAAAAGATTGCGACTTTTTTGGGTACAGAAGACACTATTTTATATGCTGCAGCTTTTGATGCCAATGGAGGAGTATTTGAACCCTTGTTTAATGAACAGGATGCTATTATAAGTGATGCTTTAAACCATGCCAGCATAATTGATGGCGTAAGGCTATGTAAAGCACAACGCTACCGTTACGAACATAATAATATGGATGACCTGGAAGCGAAGCTGAAGGAAAGTGCTCATTTGCGTTCACGCATTATCGTTACAGACGGCTCATTTAGTATGGATGGCACTATTGCACAACTGGATAAAATTTGCGATTTGGCAGATAAATACGATGCTATTGTAATGATTGACGAATGCCATAGCAGTGGCTTTTTAGGTAAAACAGGCCGTGGCACTCATGAGTATCGCAATGTGATGGGCCGAATTGATATTATTACAGGAACCTTAGGCAAAGCACTTGGGGGTGCAAGTGGTGGTTTTACATCAGGCAAAAAAGAAATTATAGAAATGCTTCGCCAGCGAAGCAGGCCTTACCTTTTTAGTAATACAGTAGCACCAAGTATTGTAGGGGCATCTATAGCTGTTTTGGATATGTTGAGCAGTACCACCGAATTAAGAGACCAGCTAGAATACAATACCAAATACTTTAGAGCAAAAATGACGGAAGCAGGTTTTGATATAAAGCCAGGCGATCATCCTATTGTGCCTATTATGCTTTATGATGCTGTACTGGCGCAAAACTTTGCATCAAGGCTGTTGGAAGAAGGAATTTATGTAATTGGCTTTTTTTACCCGGTGGTGGCAAAAGGGCAGGCTCGAATAAGGGTACAATTGAGTGCCGGGCATGAGCAAAGACATTTGGATAAAGCAATAGAAGCATTTACAAAAGTTGGAAAAGAATTAGGTGTGTTGAAATAAAAGCTAAAGCATTGTAATGTTAAATGCAGGGATTGCATCTGCATTGTCTTTGTGATCGGTATATAAAAATAATAAACGATGTCTTTCGATTCTCTCCGTCCAATACTTTATACCAACAGCATACAAGGTACAATAGATTTTTATACCTCAGTATTAGGTTTTACCCTGATGGAATATAATGAAGAGTGGAAATGGGCTTCTTTGCAAAAAGAACAAGTGTCGATAATGTTAGCTTTAATAAATGAGCATATTCCCCATAAAGAGCCTGTGTTTACTGGCTCTTTGTATATAAATGTAACCAACGTAAATGAACTGTGGGAGCAGTTAAAAGACAAAACAAAAATTTGTTACCCAGTCAACAACTTCGATTGGCAAATGCGAGAATTTGGCATTTATGATAACAATGGGTATGTGCTTCAGTTTGGTCAATCATTAAAATAAATTTTATGGCATCAATTCCTTTTCAAACAATTAATTGGGCTGAAATTGAAAATGTTGAATACAAAGGAGCTACTGGAACTACATTTTGGAAAACAGTTTCATTCCCCGGGCTTCGTGTGCGCATAGTAGAATACAGCAAGGGCTATCTAGCCGATCATTGGTGTCAAAAAGGCCATCTTGTACATTGCCTACAAGGAGAGTTTACCACCGAAATGGAAAATGGCGAAAAATTTATTTTAAAAGAAGGGATGAGTTATATTGTTTCCGATAACCTTAGTTCACACCAATCTTCCACTACAATGGGTGTAAAGCTATTGATAGTGGACGGCAATTTTTTAAAGTAGCGGTTTAACTACGTTGCAATTCATCTGTTATTGCTTCCTGTAAGTTAGGCTCCTGATCAACTACCCATCCAGGCAATTCTTTTTGAGGGATAATCTTCCATTCTGCATCTGTTTTTTCCATAAAAAACATAATGCGGTTGCCACGGGAGTCAACAGTATCTACACTACATCGTCCTTCTGGCAACGAGTTTGATTTTCTAAAATTAAATTCTTTTAAATACCCATCAACCTTATACAGGCGGGTAAACTGCAAATTTCTCACTGTGTACATTGGAGGTAAAGCTTTTGCACTTCTTTGCAAAAACAATACTACACTTTTAAAATGTGGATATTAAACAAGTCTTTTAAAATATTTTTTTACATTGAATATATAATAATTTGAATGGTTGGTATCTGTCTCCAAAAACTATTTCACATTTGCTTTCTTTTTATTTTCGGCCGACCTAAATTGTACAATTTTTTTAATTAATGAAAATGGTATTTTTTCATTTAATGGAAATTGTACTGAGCCTTTGCCTTGCTTATAAGCAGCTAAATCTTTTTTAAAAGCTTCATGCCCTGTTGGTGTGGCATAAAACCCTATATGTTTTTCGTAGCCTGCAAAATATACAAGTGGCTTACCATGTATTTTATAAGCAGGCATACCATAGCTGATACTTTCTTCGGCTTTTGGAGCTGCGTTTAAAATTGTTTCCCTCACTTGTTTTAAAATGATTTTTGTAGAAGCGGGAAATTGGGCAATGTATGCATCCACATCCGCTACTGATTTGCTTATTAGCATCTTCCTTTTTTTTATTATAACAGTTCTGCCTGATAGCCCATACCAGCAAGGTGATTACTTACCCAATCAACATCAACTTTACTCGTAGATGCTATGCGTAAAATATTGTCGCAATCATCCAAATCTACATTTATCTTCCAATCAGGCCATATATGTTTTATACTGCAAATAACAATATCGACTATCTACTCTTTTCTAAAAAGAAAAGATGCTTCATGCAGATTCTTAAGAAGTTTGCCTGCCCGGAAACAGTAATGTTAGAAATGAAAATATTAGCAACAAATTGAATTCAATACCATTATTACCGCCGCCTACTACATACCATCCATCTTTAAGGTGTACCATAAATATACCTGTAATTAGAATAATGATGGTGACAATGGCAACGGGTTTAATAAACCGATTTAATAACAAACAAATAGCGGCAGCAATGTGCGATAACTTTATTGCCCATGCAAGTGGCAGTCCAAAGTTGCCAAAGCCCTGTTCACGCAGGTAAATGTTTCCAAACCCATTTATATCACCAGTAACGAATGATGGTACTCCATGCATTATTAAAATAATCGCAATGGCAAATCGAAGCAAAAAAAGGTTATTTAAAATTTTCATTCAGAAAGTTTTAGTAATTGTAGATAGAGTATAAAAATATCTAAAAGCTGCTTAGGTACATTTATACTGTGCAAAGTATTATCTGTATGGCTTGTTGAAGAAAGTAAAGTAATTTCGCTAAGAAAAAAATGATAAAAATTACTGCTGTTGAATGGAGCGTCGCCAAAAATGTTGCCATTTGCAGTTCAGTCGGTAATAAAAAATAAATATGTCACATTCAAGTGAAACTTTTTTAGCAAAGTCAAAAATAAAAGCTGCCGATTTACAGCATAGGCGTACCATTAATTTTAATATGGGCCGCTACAATGCTGCTGTGCCAAAGGGTAAAGAGCAATTTGACGATTTAGACCTGGCAAGAGAAAGGGCAAAAAATATAAAATGGCGAGCCATTGAAACACTGGATAAGCAACTGGAAGAATTTGAGCTGCAGATAAATAAAAAAGGCGGCAAAGTTATATGGGCAGAAACTGCAGCACAAGCCATTGAAGAAATAGTGCGGATTTGCAAAGAAAAAAATTGCAAAACCCTGGTGAAAAGTAAGAGTATGGCAACGGAGGAAATCCACCTCAATAAAGCCATGGAAGAAAATGGCATTGAAAGTATTGAAACCGATTTGGGAGAATATATTCAGCAATTGGATGGCGAGCCACCTTATCATATAGTAACACCTGCTATGCATAAAAGCAAGGAAGATGTTGCAAGGCTTTTTGCAAGAAAATTAAATACACCGCCTGATTATACACCCGAACAACTCACACTTGTTGCAAGAGATATTCTTAGAAAAAAATATGTAGAGGCAGAAGTGGGGGTAACGGGTGCTAATTTCATCATTAGCGATATTGGTGGTATTGCAGTTACCGAAAATGAAGGCAATGCAAGGCTGAGCTGTGCTTTTCCAAAAACACATATTGTGGTAGTAGGTATTGAGAAGGTTATTCCTTCGGTAACGGACCTTGCTTTGTTTTGGCCACTGCTCAGCACATTTGGTACCGGGCAACGCATTACATCTTACAACAGTATTATTACCGGCCCTAAACAACCTGGCGAAACAGACGGCCCCGAAGAAATGTATGTGATACTGCTGGACAATGGCCGCACAAATATTTTAAAAAACCCTGCCATGCGAGAAAGCCTTTATTGCATACGCTGTGGCGCATGTTTAAATGCCTGCCCAATTTATAAAAATGTGGGAGGGCATACTTACGGCACTACTTATAGCGGGCCAATTGGCAGTGTAATTACGCCGCACCTGCGTGGTATGAAGGAATATAAGCATTTGAGTTTTGCATCATCGCTATGCGGCAATTGTACAGAAGTATGTGCGGTAAAAATTAACTTGCATGAATTGTTGTTGGAAAATAGGAAAGAGGCAGTTGAAGAAGGAGATACCACTTTTGCCGAAAGAGCTGCTTGGAAAATGTGGCGTATTGCCAGCCTAAATCGCCGTATGATGAATATGGGCAACGGAAAACTAAAAAACAAGGTGGTGAATGGCCTATTTAAAGATTGGAAAAAAAATAGGGCCGATCTTGATTTCAGTCAAAAAACATTTAACGAAATGTGGAAGGAAAGGTTTCAAAAGTAGTATCGACAGGCTATGAGGAGCAGGTATTTTTATATAATTTTTTCAATTATTTTAATCGCCTTTTTAATTACACTCTTTATTATTTTTTTGGAAGAATATTTATAGCCTTTGATTGAGCAATTCTTTTTTATATTTAAGTGTTAAAGTTATATGCTCATATTTACAGAAACGACTTCTTCAAGATTGCAGTACATCTGCAAATTCATCTTTTATGAACAGCTGGGTATTGGATATAGCCTTACGATAGACTCCGAAAGTTTTAAAAAGCATGACGGCCCCAAAATAAATTATAGCAATATTGATATTGAAGGAAATATTTTTACAATAAGACCTGAGAAACTATTGTTTGAAAAAAACATCCAGCCACAGGTAGTTGAAAGTTTTGAGTATAACAACTGTAAAGCATTTTTTAAAACTAAAAACAGCGATTTTAGCTTTGATATTTTAGCGGCATCCTTTTACTTGCTAAGCAGGTATGAAGAATACCTGCCTCATACACAAGATATGTATGGGCGATATGCGCATGAAAATTCGCTAGCGTTTAAAGAAGATTTTTTAAACAAGCCTTTAATCAATATTTGGATAAATGATTTTGCAAAGGCTTTGCAACAACAATTTTTAGAATTAAAAGTTAAGCAAGCAACATTTAACTATATACCCACCTACGATATAGATATTGCCTGGAGTTACAAAAACAAAGGACTAATTAGGAATATTGGTGGGTTTATAAAATCGCCCTCATTAAATCGGTTGACTGTTTTATCAAGAATTAGCAAAGACCCTTTTGACTGTTACGATTATTTGGATGAGTTACATAAAACAAATCAACTAAAACCGATATATTTTTTTTTGGTGGCAACGGCAACCGGTATTTACGATAAAAATATTTCACCATACGAAAATGCAATGTGGCAATTAATGAAGCAACATTCTAAAAAGTATGACATTGGGCTTCATCCTTCATGGCGAAGCAATGAAAAAGAAAGTATTCTAAATAAAGAAAAAAAAATATTGGAAACAGCAACCAATCATACAGTTACAAAATCGAGACAGCATTATATAAAAATGAGTTTGCCAGAGACATATCAACAGCTTGCTAAAATTGGTATAGTTGACGAATATAGCATGGGATATGGTAGTATCAATGGTTTTAGGGCTTCCGTAGCATCCCCTTTTTATTGGTACGATTTAAAAAATGAAGCGGCAACAAAATTGCGCATTCATCCATTTTGTTTTATGGATGCCAATAGTTTTTACGAACAAAAACAAAGTGCTGAACAATCGATTGGAGAGATTATGCATTATTACAAAGAATGTAAAAATGTAAATGGACAATTTATTACCATCTTCCACAATAGTTTCTTAGGCACCGATTCTATGTATAATGGCTGGAGAAATTTGTACAATGAATTTATATCTCAGCTTCGGCAATAATTTTTCTTCTTTCCTTTCGTAAGCTCATATTTACAAGGTAAACACCTGCCAGTGTTACTATCGAGCCCCATAAAATATGAATGGTAAGTTTTTCATTAACTATCATCGAACCAAGTACCATTGCTACCAATGGGTTAATGTATGCATACAAAGAAGCAATGGCCGGAGGCAATTTTTTCATAGAATAAATAAAAGCTACAAATGCAATGATGGAGCCTATAACAACTAGGTAAATAATTACTAACCACACTTTTAAGGATATTGCGGAATAAGGTATCGTTTCCATACCAAGTTCTGCCCACACAAACAATATAACAGCGCTCAACAGCATTTGCCAACCTGCGCCATAGTATGGGTTTATATTCGTTTTATTGCGAACCATAAAAATAGTTCCCAAGCTCCAGCTTAGCATAGCAATTATAGATAATGCCACGCCTATCCAAATAGCAGCGCCTTTGCTTACAATGGCATTTTCGTAAAATACGATACCTACACCCACCAGCCCCAAAAGCAGGCCAGTATAAGCAAGCCTGGTTAATGGCTTGCCACCAAAAAACAACCGCTGCAGTATTACTACACTCAAAGGATACAATGCACCAATTAGTGCACTCAGTCCAGATGGAATCCATTTTAAGCTCCAAGTGCTTAACCCATTGGCAAAAACAAACATTAATATAGCCATCATGGTAAGCCAGCCAAATTGCTTGGCAGTTGGTAGAGGATATTTTTTATATAATAGAAAGAAGCCAACGAGGATGCTGCCTGCCAAAAACTGCCGTATATAAGCCATTTGAAGTGCCGGAATTTCCATTACCCCTATTTTGCTGGCAACCCATGTGGTGCCCCAAAAAAAACTGGTAGCAACCAATGCAAGGTATCCGTATGCTCTATTCTCTTTCAAAAAATTAATGCTTAAAGTGTCTCATGCCGGTAATTACCATAGCCAGGTTATTTTGTTTGCAATATTCAATAGAATCTTTATCTCTGATAGAACCACCTGGCTGTATAAATGAGGTGATTCCTGCATTGTGGGCAATTTTTACACAGTCATCAAATGGGAAGAAAGCATCGCTTGCCAAAGCGGCATCGTTTAAATCAAAGTTGAACTGCTTTGCTTTTTCAATAGCTTGGCGCAAAGCGTCTATGCGACTAGTTTGCCCGCAACCCTTACCAATAAGCTGTTTGTCTTTAACCAATGCGATGGCGTTACTTTTTAAATGTTTGCAAATAATATTGGCAAATTCAAGGTTGTGTTTTTCTGTAGCAGTTGTTTCTCTTCCACCTTCCTCTCGCCATTCAGCATAGTTGCTCTCATCAGTGGCTTGCAGCAGCACACCATTTAAAACCGATTTGTATTGTTGTTTTACAACCACATCTTTTTTGAGTTGTAATAAAATACGGTTCTTTTTCGATGTCAAAATTTCCAGTGCATCTTCATAAAAAGTGGGTGCTATTAACACTTCAAAAAATATTTCATTGATAGCTTCCGCAGTTGATTTATCGATAGTGCTATTGCAAACCAGCACGCCGCCAAATGCACTTTCGGGGTCGCCTGCCAAGGCAGCATCCCAACTGTCTTTTACAGATTCACGCTGAGCCACACCACAAACATTGGTATGCTTAATGATTGCAAAAGTAGTAGATGAAAATTCTTTTATCAGTTGTACAGCAGCATCTACATCTACCAAATTGTTATAGCTTAATTCTTTGCCATGTAATTGGGTAAATACTTCATCCAGATTGCCAAAAAAAGTTGCAGCTTGGTGTGGATTTTCGCCATAGCGTAAATCTTTTTTTTCTTTGTTAAAAGGCGTTTCTACACTTATATTATTGAAATACGAAGAGATGGCATTATCGTAAGCCGTGCATACATCAAATGCTTTTATTGCAAATGTTCTACGCTGTTCCAAAGTGGTTTCTCCGTTTTGGGCATGTAAAATATCTACCAACAAACTGTAATCTTTTTTTGCAGCCACTACCACAACATCTTTATGATTTTTTGCTGCTGCCCTTATCATGCTTGGTCCGCCAATATCTATTTTTTCTATAATAAGGGTTTCGTCTGTGGTGTTGGCAACCGTTTCCTCAAAAGGATAGAGGTCAACAATCACTAGATCCATTTCAGGAATATTGTATTGCTTCATTTCCAATAAGTGCTGCTCGTCATCTCTTTTGCCCAAAATAGCACCAAACACAGAAGGATGCAGCGTTTTTACCCTTCCGCCTAAAATTGAAGGATAACTGGTGAGCGACTCAACCGGTATACAGCTTACGCCCAACTTTTCAATAAAATCCTGTGTGCCACCGGTACTGTAAATTTTAACATTGTTTTTTTGAAGTTGTTCTACAATTTCTTCCAGCCCGTCTTTATAGAAAACCGAGATGAGTGCCGATTGAATTTTTTTTTGCATGGAAATTCTGCCAGAGGCAGCTTTTGGTTAAGAATGAACCCTATTCAATGTCCAGAACAAATGCACCTTGTTCGGGAACCGAATGGCTGCGCAAAATTAGTTGTTCGCATTGGCTTTTCCATTTTTGTATTTTCCACAAGCTATTAGAGGCATCAAATACAATGCAGTCGGGCTTTGTAGTAAACTGCCATTGGCTAATATCCACAGTTGGGTTATGGCTTAACAGTATAATATTTACTTTTGGAATTATGGCAGGAATAACTGTATTGCTATCTACCATCCATATATGTGTTTTAAAAAACTGCCAACTGTCTTTATTTCTAAACAAAACATTTAGGCTGTCTTTTTGCTTGTTTGCCTGAAGAGAAATTCTTGCAGGTTTTAAATGAAAATTTTGTTGCAACCCCTCTTTCATTAAGGCACTATCCCCTATAAATACAAATGCATCTTTATAAATAAAATCAATGGCTTTGTTTCGGCTTACGTTATAAATTATGAGTTTTTTTTGTTGCTGTAACCTAAGAAAAGCATAGGTGTGCAAACTTAAAAAGCAAATACAGCATATCAAAGCAAGCCTTAGCAATATTTTTTGTTTATGAATTAACCATGCCATTAAAAATATTATTATTCCATAAAGAAACCAGGTGGTAAATACATTGGAATAAATTTTGTCGTATAGCGAAAATGTAAGTCCATCAAAGAAAAGTATGATTTTATTTAAAAATTGAATAAGCCAGGTTAGTACAATACCAATACGCTCTGCAAGCCATTCAAAAGAGCCTAAAGTGATAAGTAATATTTCTCCAAATAATATAACAGTAGAAAGTGGTACTGCTGCAAGGTTTGTAAAAAGGAACAAGTTAGGAAACTGGTGAAAATAATAAAGGCAAACCGGAAACGTACCAATTTGAGCTGCAAGCGTTACCGAAACCATTCCCCATAATTGTTTTAAAACCCAATTGGGAGGATACCATTGGCGATAAATAAATTGTTGGAAAGATACAATTCCTAAAACCGCACAATAACTTAACTGAAAACCCACATCCCACAGGTAATAAGGGTTATAACAGAGAAGAATAAACGCAGAAACAGCCAGAGAATTGTAAATGGCTGATTGCCTAAAATAATATTTACCCAAAATAATTACAGTAAACATTACTGCACTTCTTAAAACGGATGCAGAGCCGCCGGTCAATAATGCAAAGCTCCACAAGCAGGTAAGTAATAAAATTGCTTTTAAGTGCCTTGTATTTTTTAAATAGGGTGTTCGATTAAAAATCCAAAGCAATACAATGTAAATCAAACCCAAATGCAACCCCGATATAGCGATAATATGTACTACGCCAGTATTGCTATAAGCTTGAACCAGGTCTTTATCAAGGTCTTCTTTGTAGCCAATTAACAATGCTTCTGCTATGCCAAGTTCATTTTGTGTATTTCCAATATTTTTTTTTAATACTGTAAGTATATGCTCCCTTGTTTTAAACAAATAATATTGAAAATAATTAATGGAATATTTTTTTGAAGCAACCCAATCTGCTCTTCTTAAAAATGCCTGGTGATGCAATAGCTGGAAAGCAGCATATCTTTTATAATTAAAAGCTCCGGGGTTGCCAGAATTAGTGATGGGCTGTAGCTTGTTATTAATTAATAAATATTGGCCATATTGTAGATGATATGGCAAACTATCTTTTGCAAAGTAGAGGAGGAGTTTTCCATTAGTTGCAATTGTTTTGTTGCCGGTAATTACAGCTTCTACAATGGCATCAGCCTTTATTGAGCGTGCCTTTATTACAATTGGTTCATTTATTTTTACCCATAATTTTGAGCTATCAGTTAAATAGTTGCCATACCAGTTATTGTGGTGTCTTGCATCCTTTTGCCAGGTAAGCAACATTCCAAAACAAATAATGAGCAGATGGAATACTAAGCCACGTTGAGGATATAATTTATATAATATTCCAGATGGGAAATATGTAAATAGTAAGAACGAAAAAGTAAAGCAGGTGAAGCTGATAATAATATATAACAAAGAAAAGGATAAGTACCATTGCAGTATAATACCAACCATTAGTGGTATTAATATTCTTATAGATGGGGCTTGCTTCCAAATGGGTATTTTGTAAAGGGGACGCATACCCTAAAATAAAAACTTGTTCTTTAAAATGCAAGTCTTTGCCTCAATTTGTGCAAGGCCGCCTTTTAAAATCTTGCCTGGCTTGCACCATTTGTTTCATAGCCTTTGTCGGATTATTGCGGTTGGCAGTTTGAATATTTCGAAAGCGGCTAAGCATTTGATCATCAAAATCTCTGTTTTGCTGCAGGCACCGTTTTTCCTTTTGTAAAATCTGTCGAGAAGATTGTGAATGGGTCTTGGCTAACTGCACCTCTTTTTTACAAATTTTTGCATCGTATTCATCTACCATAGCCTGTTGTTGCTCTACTTCTTTTTCTACCTGTAGTTGCATATTTTGTTGCTGGCGGCCCTGTTGCATTGATTGAACCATATGTTGTACAATACCTGTTAGCTTTTTATTTTGTTTCAATACTTTTTCCTTTAGCTCTTTACAAGGATCATCCGATTCCCGAATTTTCTGTATCCTGCGATTTAATCTCTGCTGGCCTTCCTCTAAATTAGTTTCAGCTTCAACTAATTCATTTTCTTCAAAAATTCTGAAAATGTTGGAATTAAGGCAGGTAGGTATATCACTCAGTTCGAGTATTTCGGCTTCATAACTATAAGTACCGCTGGAGCTCAATTTTAAAATTATAAACAGCCCCTGTTCTGCAAACTGGTAGCCTACACCAAATAAACCAAGGAATTTATTGGGTTGCATTACCAACTTTTCCGGAATGGTCTTGCCAAAAATCCACCAGCTTTCTGTACGGCCAGTGGCTTTGTAATTCCAGGCTTTAACTTTACCAAAAAATTCCTGCTGCTCATCTTTTCTGTAAATAGGTTCATTACTTGCAACGGCAGTAGTAATAAGCCCTTGACTAGTAGTATTTTTGGTGATGACGTGATGTTTTAGTATATCGTTTTCATTAGAATTGTAATAATTAAAATGAGTGCCTTTTAAACCAATAATATTAAAGTTAAAATCGGGGTCGTTTACATCTAATTCGCAAAAAGTCCTGTTTTTTGATAATGGCGTATAACCAACCAGCCCTATTTTAGTATTTATGAAAATGCAGGTATAGCCTACTCCCTGTGGTACACGGGCCTTAACCAGCATTTTTTTATCAAAACAAATTTTTTCTGATGGGTTAACAATTGTTACTGGCTCAGCTCTTCCGTCCAGGCTTTCCACATCCAGCCATTCATCCAGTATCGGTCTTTCTGAAGAACTAATATAAGATGGGTTGGATTCAATTACAACCTGGGCAATACTATGATGAGATATAAAAGTTAGTATAAGTAGTAAAATGTTTTTCATACCCTTATTTTTATTTCTTTAAAATTAGGGTTGATATAAGAAGAAAGCAATTACCCATTTGGGTAGCTATTCCAATTCCAGATGTTTAAAAAAATCAACTTCGTTTATTTCTTTTACTTCTCCGGGTTTAAGGCTGCCAAGCTGCAAATTGCTGATAGAAAGCCTAACTAAACGCTGGCAACGATGCCTTGCTGCCAATACCATTTTACGCACCTGCCTAAATTTCCCTTCAGCTAATGTAATAATCAACCATGTGTGGGGATATGCATTGCGGTGATCAATTGCATATAAATACAATTTTTCAGGTTCTTTAATCCGTTCAATAGAGATAGGCTTGGCAATATAATCTTCCCCGTCTTTTATTTTGATGGCAATCCCATTTCTCAATCTTTGTAGGGTTTCATCTGTCATTTCGTTTTGTACCATTACAAGGTAGCTACGTAAATGTGGCTGTTCTGCAAGAAATAAAAGACGGGTAACTCTTTTATCTGTGGTTAATAATAGCAAACCTTCAGAATCCAAGTCAAGCCTGCCAATGGCATGTGTACCTTCAGGAAAATCAAAGCTCAGGTCGCCTAACAACCCTACTTTATGAGAGCTCACAAACTGTGAAACCATTCCACGGGGTTTGTTGAGGATGAAATATCTGTGCATATATTTTTTAAGTCATTAAGATGCTACTGCACGAAATAACATAAAGTTTTTAAACATACTAAAAAAGAAGAGGCACTAAGTTTTGGTTTAGTGCCTCTTTAATTTTTTTGGAAAGGAAATTATTTACTCAGGTGCATACTTCTCTCTTTGTACAATTGCCGGAAGTAAGGGTCTCTCAAATCTTTTATAAAACGGATGGCTTCGCCAGTACTCTTCATCTCAGGGCCTAATTCTTTATTTACACCCGGAAACTTATTAAAAGAAAAAACCGGCTCTTTAATAGCATACCCTTCCAAGTTTTTATTAAATGTGTAATCGCTCAATTTTGCCGCACCCAGCATTACTTTGGTAGCAATATTTAAATATGGAATTTGATAGGCTTTAGCAATAAAAGGTGTTGTACGGCTGGCTCTAGGGTTGGCTTCAATTACATACACATTGCCATCTTTAATAGCAAACTGAATGTTAATCAAACCCTTTATATTTAATGCCCTTGCAATTTTTTCTGCATATTCTTCCATGGTATGCACTACCAAAGGAGTAAGGTTAAACTGTGGCAACACGGCATTGCTATCTCCACTATGGATGCCGGCCGGCTCTATATGCTCCATCACACCCATAATGTGAAAATTTTCTCCATCAAAAATGGCATCTACTTCCGCCTCTTGACAACGATCTAAAAAGTGGTCAATCAAAATTTTATTGCCCGGCAAATGTTTTAGTAAACTTAATACGCCTTTTTCTAATTCTTCATCATTTAGTACAATGCGCATTCTTTGTCCACCCAACACATAGCTTGGGCGAACCAGCACCGGATAACCTACTTCTTGTGCCACTTCTATGGCATCATCGGTATTATAGGCTGTACCGTATTTTGGATAGGGAATACCCAGTTCTTTCAGCATATCGCTAAAGCGGCCACGATCTTCGGCGATATCCATATTGTCGAAAGATGTACCGATTATTTTAATGCCTCTTTCATGTAAAATTTTTGCCAGTTTCAAAGCTGTTTGTCCACCTAACTGAACAATTACACCTTCCGGTTTTTCATGTTCAATGATTTCCCAGATATGTTCTAAGAATACCGGCTCGAAATATAATTTATCAGCAATGTCAAAATCGGTACTTACCGTTTCGGGGTTACAGTTCACCATAATAGCCTCATATCCACACTCCTTAATGGCAAGTAAGCCATGCACGCAACAATAATCAAATTCAATACCCTGGCCGATTCTGTTAGGCCCACTGCCTAATACAATTATTTTTTTCTTATCAGAAACTATGGACTCATTACTGAGCAGGTTATTGCCTTCAGGCTTGTTTTCAAAAGTGCTGTAGAAGTAGGGCGTTTTTGCGGCAAACTCTGCACTGCAGGTATCCACCATTTTAAATACCCTGGTTAGGCCCATTTTTTTGCGGCGTTCATAAATTATGTTGGCATCATCTTCCTTCATAATACGAACAATTTGTTCATCACTAAAGCCCAGCATTTTTGCTTCGGTTAGCAATGCATCAGGTAGCGTTTTTAAGTCGTATTTAGCTATGGCTTTTTCGCAATCGCAAATTTTTTGTATTTGGTAAATAAACCACCTGTCTATTAATGTGCTTTCGCAAATACGTTTTATACTGGCACCTGCCATTAACGCATCTTTAATACGGAATATGCGGTCCCATTTAGGGGTTTTAATATACTCAATCAATTCATCGGCGTGCATCAAACTTTTACCGTAATACCCTAAACCTACTGCCTCGTTCTCCAAACTTTGGCAGGCCTTCTGTACTGCTTCAGCAAAGCTTCTGCCGATACCCATTACTTCTCCCACACTTTTCATTTGAAAGCCCAGTGTATCATTAGCTCCTTTGAATTTATCAAAATTCCAGCGAGGAATTTTTACAATCACATAATCCAATGCAGGTTCAAAATAAGCCGAAGTAGATTGAGTAATTTGGTTCTTTAGTTCATCCAGGTTGTAACCAATTGCCAGCTTTGCCGCAATTTTTGCAATGGGATAGCCGGTAGCTTTACTAGCCAGTGCCGAAGAGCGGCTAACCCTTGGGTTAATTTCTACTACAATAATTTCTTCTGTTTGTGGGTTCATGGCAAACTGCACATTACAACCGCCAGCAAAATTGCCAAGGTTACGCATCATATTAATGGCAGTATTACGCATCAATTGAAAAGCAGTATCACTCAATGTCATGGCAGGGGCTACGGTGATGCTGTCGCCGGTATGCACACCCATTGGATCGAAATTTTCTACAGTGCAAATAATGGCAACATTATCTGCGTTATCTCTTAGTAATTCCAACTCAAATTCTTTCCAGCCAAGCACCGCTTTTTCAACCAGCACTTCATGTATGGGGCTTGCGGTAAGTGCCCTGTTGAGTGCTTCATCCAATTCTTCTTTTTTAAAAACGATGCCACCGCCTGTTCCCCCTAATGTAAAAGATGGGCGAAGTACTAGCGGAAAACCAATTTGCTGTGCAAATTCTTTTCCTTCTAAAAAAGAATTGGCAATTTTTGCAGGGCAAACAGGGATGCCCATTTCAATCATCCACTGGCGAAATTTTTCCCTGTCCTCGGCTTTGTCAATCGCTTTAATATCCACACCTATCAGGCTCACATTATATTTTTCCCAGATGCCGAGTTCATCAACTTCTTTACAAAGATTCAAAGCGGTCTGTCCTCCCATGGTAGGCAATACCGCATCAATATCATTTTCTGCTAATATCTGCTCAATACTTTCTACGATAAGGGGCAACAAATAAACCCTGTCAGCCATCATAGGGTCTGTCATAATAGTGGCAGGATTGCTATTGATAAGAATTACTTTAATTCCTTCTTCCCTAAGGCTACGAGCCGCTTGTGTACCGCTATAGTCAAACTCACAGGCCTGGCCAATAATGATAGGGCCACTACCAATAATTAATACAGATTTGATGGAATTGTTTTTAGGCATGGTATAGCTGCCGTTTTTAGTGCGGCGTGCAAAATTACTTGTAAAAAAAATGCGAGGCAAGAAATAGGGGAGAATTGGGGAATTTTTTTGTAGTTTTAACCTACAACAGCAAACCGCCACTATGAAATTGAAATTTACCCCCCCCATTTTTTATTATTATCTCTTTTAGCGATCATGCTCTATAGTTCCTGCCGCAAAACAGACGAACTTATTAAAGACAATAGTATTATATCTGCCGAAGAAAAGTTTTTTACCAACTATCGCAGCAATGATGCAACAGAAAATGAGCTCCTGAATTATATCCGGCAACAAAATGAGCAATTGGGTTTTGTAGCAAAAACGGTGAATCAGATTGGTTACCCCAGATGGAATAAAATGATCGCCATTAAATCAAAGTCATCAGGCATTGCCGGCAGGGAAACAGGCAGTGGAGATTCTACTACTTTATATTACGTGCCATTTGTAAGAGACAGCCAAAACTATGTAAATGCAAGTATGGTGATCTCAGCTTCTGCTACTGATACGAGTTTTTGGTATTATTGTGATTGGCAGTATAAGAGTTTGCCCTACACAGAAACAGGGACTACAGGTTTTACGGCGGAACGCTATGCCATGATGTTTATGTTCATGGATAGCCTCACGTTAGGTCATAGCCGGTTTAATATTACAGATAGCTTATTGTTTCGCTCACCGGGTCATTCGCATACTGAAAAAGTGATTGGTTTAAAAACCGTATCGGGTAGTGGCAGAGGTGGTGGCACTATCGCTAATTCAAATTCTCAGGGCTGTATAGATTGGTATTACTGCGGTTCGCCAGCCTGGTGCCAAGCAAACTATGGCACCAATGGCTGCGACTATATGAATTGCCGGGATGATGTATGTCGTTTATATGAAGATTACTGTTTTGATTTGCCGGAAACCGGCGGTGGCGGTTTTCCTGATGAACCTATACCTGTGGACCCGGGTGGCGGAGGTAACGGCAGTGGTGGTGGTGGCACTCCACCCGATTGTGGAGAACCGCAAGGTCGTGGCATTGCGGCAAGGGGCGACTTGCCCTGCGACGAAGATCCGGGGTGGGAACCGGAGCCGATAGAGGATAACCCTCCGGTTACACCCTGTGAAAGTTTAATGTCGTTGTTCACACAACCGGCACTCAATACAAAATCCATTATCAACGATAACCTTAAAACTTTTATTCAAACCCATCCTTCCGGGGAGGCAGGGGCTGCTTTTAGGATAGCCCCTAATGGTACAGCAAGCTTTACTATGCTTCCATCAACTACTGCCTTACAATTAGAGATTCCGGCAGGCGGCAATGTATATAGTGCTATTCATTGCCATTCCAATAATGGCTATCCTATGTTTTCGTGGTCAGATATTTTCAGCCTGTATTTAATGTGGGCCCGCAGGCCAGCCCATGTTAATTTTCGCCCAAGTTTTTTGCTTACCTGCAAAGATGATAATGGAGTTTACCAAACCTATGCAATTATCATCGAAGATATAGGTACGACATTAGGCGAGTTTTTTACTAATTCTGAAAATGTAGGATGTACGCAGGATGAAATTGTTACAAAGAAGAACGACAAACTTTTTAAGGAATATTCATATGAGGAGAATAATAATTCTAATTATGAATTGGCGTTTCTAAGAAGCATTTTTGGACTAAATGTATCCTTATATAAAGCAAATACTAATCTTACTAACTGGAGCAAACTGGGTATAAACAACAACGCTTCCAATGCAACAGTTAATTCTACTAATTGTAATTAAAAAAATAACTATATGAAAATATTAGCAAGTTTAATACTGGTTTTGATTTTTTATAATTGTAAAGCACAGTATCCGGTAATTGATATTACTGAATCAGAATTAGGTCAGCCTGATGGATATTACGTCAAAGACGTTCATAATTATCTAAATCAGTTTGAAGGGACTTATTTGTATTCTAATGGTACGACCAGCTTTAAAATCATGCTGGTAAAAAAAGTTCAGCAATTTAATGGCCGTTATTATGAAGACTTAATTATTGGCGAGTATCAATATATTGAAAATGGCGTAGAAAAAGTAAATACTCTTTCGCAGATAAATACTGTTTATAATGATCAAAGAAGTCATAATATAGATGGAAACTTCCCAATAAAAAATAATAACAGAAGATGGCTTTGCCCAGAATGCGCCACAGGAGAAAAAAGGCTATTCGGTAGCATCAAGGATGCTTCTACCAATAGATATGCCGAAATATTTATGCGCCGTACAGTAGAAAATGGCCAGCAGGTAATGAAGGTAAAACTTGGAAATGTAATGAGGGCTCCAATGATAGAGGGAGAGCCTGTACCTCCTGCTTTTTCATTGCCATTAGGCATTTTTACATTTGTGAAACAGTAAATAAGAAATGTTTTTTTCATGGATGACCCCGGTTCTTTCCGAGCCCAGCAGCAGTGATACACCACCCGATTGTGGTGGGCCACAGGGAAGGGGAATATCGGCAAGGGGTAATTTACCTTGTGAAGAAGAACCAGGGTGGGAACCGGAGCCGATAGAGGATAACCCTCCGGTTACACCCTGTGAAAGTTTAATGTCGTTGTTCACACAACCGGCACTCAATACAAAATCCATTATCAACGATAACCTTAAAACTTTTATTCAAACCCATCCTTCCGGGGAGGCAGGGGCTGCTTTTAGGATAGCCCCTAATGGTACAGCAAGCTTTACTATGCTTCCATCAACTACTGCCTTACAATTAGAGATTCCGGCAGGCGGCAATGTATATAGTGCTATTCATTGCCATTCCAATAATGGCTATCCTATGTTTTCGTGGTCAGATATTTTCAGCCTGTATTTAATGTGGGCCCGCAGGCCAGCCCATGTTAATTTTCGCCCAAGTTTTTTGCTTACCTGCAAAGATGATAATGGAGTTTACCAAACCTATGCAATTATCATCGAAGATATAGGTACGACATTAGGCGAGTTTTTTACTAATTCTGAAAATGTAGGATGTACGCAGGATGAAATTGTTACAAAGAAGAACGACAAACTTTTTAAGGAATATTCATATGAGGAGAATAATAATTCTAATTATGAATTGGCGTTTCTAAGAAGCATTTTTGGACTAAATGTATCCTTATATAAAGCAAATACTAATCTTACTAACTGGAGCAAACTGGGTATAAACAACAACGCTTCCAATGCAACAGTTAATTCTACTAATTGTAATTAAAAAAATAACTATATGAAAATATTAGCAAGTTTAATACTGGTTTTGATTTTTTATAATTGTAAAGCACAGTATCCGGTAATTGATATTACTGAATCAGAATTAGGTCAGCCTGATGGATATTACGTCAAAGACGTTCATAATTATCTAAATCAGTTTGAAGGGACTTATTTGTATTCTAATGGTACGACCAGCTTTAAAATCATGCTGGTAAAAAAAGTTCAGCAATTTAATGGCCGTTATTATGAAGACTTAATTATTGGCGAGTATCAATATATTGAAAATGGCGTAGAAAAAGTAAATACTCTTTCGCAGATAAATACTGTTTATAATGATCAAAGAAGTCATAATATAGATGGAAACTTCCCAATAAAAAATAATAACAGAAGATGGCTTTGCCCAGAATGCGCCACAGGAGAAAAAAGGCTATTCGGTAGCATCAAGGATGCTTCTACCAATAGATATGCCGAAATATTTATGCGCCGTACAGTAGAAAATGGCCAGCAGGTAATGAAGGTAAAACTTGGAAATGTAATGAGGGCTCCAATGATAGAGGGAGAGCCTGTACCTCCTGCTTTTTCATTGCCATTAGGCATTTTTACATTTGTGAAACAGTAAATAGGAAATGTTTTTTTCATGGATGACCCCGGTTCTTTCCGAGCCCAGCAGCAGTGATACTCCACCCGATTGTGACGAACCGCAAGGTCGTGGCGTCTCAACTCGTGGAAATTTACCCTGTGAAGAAGAGCCTGGATGGGAACCGGAGCCGATAGAGGACCCACCAACTGCTCCCTGCGATCCGTTTATGACTGCTTTAGGTGGTCATACCAATTTTGCAGATAGTTTCAAAAGCCTTGCAAATATTAATAATCAAACATTACAATTTGAGAAAGGCCTTTTTGTTACAGATATAGCCAGCAGCCAATATATTTCAATCGCAGGGCAGCCAGGCAGTCCATCGATATCCCTCGTGGGGGTTACAATACAACTCAGTGGCTTTTTGCATACCCATAGTAATGCGCTGAACCAGGCTCCCATGTTTAGTCCCGATGATGTATTAATGATGGCGGAAGCATATTTAAATGGTAATGCAAAGGATAGTACTAATTTTTTTATTGGATTAGCGCATGGATATGGGCCACCTTATTTAATGAAAGTAACCAACACTTCTAAGTTTAGAAAGTTTGCAGAAAAAATTATGAAAATGGAGCAGAATACAGACGTGAAAAAGAAATTTAGTAAGAAATACGAAGAAGATTTTAATTCAAACAGTATTAATCATAATGAGAAAGGCTTTTTGGATATGCTAAGCAGATTGGGTGCTGGAAATGGACTTTCCCTGTATCGTGCGGTAGATAATGATTGAAAAAAATGGATAAAATTAGAAAGGGATAATTTTTCTACCAGTGGGATTGCTGAAATTAACTGTAACTAAACTTAACTTTTATGAAACCAATAGTAAATATAACAATCTTTATTTTTCTACTTTTTGCCGATGTAAAAGTAAATGCACAAGTCACAGCCCCGCCACAGTTTGATACCTGTCAATATCTGCAACCATTACAAGGCGAATGGATTAACATTAATGGAAATGATACAATAAGAATTTATTTACGATTCCACAGAAGCTTTTCTTCAGACCCTGAAACATATAATTATACTTCAGACGAGTTGTGGGGATGGATAGAATATAAACAGGGTAATAATATAGTTATAAGCGACTATGCAAATAGATTTGCAACTTTACCATATAACGATGATAGCCTCACGTATGGCTTGCGTTCTATTATACTTTGGCCGGGTAAAGGTGGTCATAGAGTGGTTCCGGTGGGATATAACCCTTGTACAAACCCAATAGTTGAAATTACCGGTTCTTTTATTGACAGGCTTAGATGTAACGAGTCTAAAACTATTATGGCTACAGTAAATCCCCAGGGCACACAAATGAATTGGTATATAGAGCAACCTTCAGCTTTTTTAGATAGTGCATGGTGCGGTGGGCTTACCCTGCCACAAAATTTTACATTGACAAAGCAATAGTTTCGGGAATTTTTTTTTTAAAAAAGATTTATAAGATGGATGAATGTTTTGATATTCTTTAAAGTTGTATTCCATGTCCATAAAACAATTAGCAATATTAATATTTTGCCTATTCAAAAGCTTTACAAACTTCGCTCAGTCAAATGAGGATAAATTCATAAATAATTCAATTCTATCTTCATTTATACAAATTCCAGATTCTTTTGCTACAAATTCTGTTCAGGAATTTTTATTGGTTAATTTAACTTTAAGTCAAAATAATGAAGTCAAAAATGTAAAGGTATTTTCGGATTCTTGTAGTTATTTCCGCAATTTTCTAACAAAAATTGATTTAGAAAAGTGGAATAGTTTGTTGAACAAAGAGAGAAAAATACCGTCGACAGTAATACTTCCAATCTTTTTAATTATTGTTGACAGCACTACTAACTTAAATCGTGTTACCCATCCTTCCTATAATGATTTGCAAAATCAATTCAGTAGTCCTGCAATAACTGCAAAATATTACATCAATGATCTAGTAGTTTATTCTGCACCATCAATTAAATTTTGTGAAAAAGTAAAAAAAATACATTTTAAACCTGGTTATAAGCCTTTATAGTAAGGAATTCATAGAAGAGATACTATTGCAAGACTAATTTATTGTAATCTTCCATTACAATTGTCTTTATTTTATTTCTTGACCGATATTTTATTTGCAAAACATCTGATTAATTAACTTCTCCAACTATATTAACGCCATCTTTAAACCGAATGCAATAAATTTGAGCGAATCGCAGACAATCGGAATTTTTTTTATAACTTTAACCTGCAACAGCAAACCGGCACTATGAAATTGAAATTTACCCCCCCCCAATTTTTATTATTATTACTTATAGCTATGATGCTGTATAGTTCCTGCCGCAAAACAGACGAACTTATTAAAGACAATAGTATTATATCTACCGAAGAAAAGTTTTTTACCCAACATCGCAGCCACGATGCCACGGAAAATGCATTGGTAAATTATATAAAGCAACAAAATATCGAGTTAGGTTTTGTAAACAAAACGGTGAGTCAGATCGGTTACCCGAGATGGAATAAAACCATTGCTATTAAATCACGTGCAAAAGGAATCGCCGGCAGGGAAACAGGTGGCGGTGATTCATCCACATTATACTATGTACCTTTTGTAAGAGACAGCCAGAATTATGTAAATGCGAGCATGGTGATTTCAGCTTCTGCTACCGATACGAGTTTTTGGTATTATTGTGACTGGCAGTATCATCAGGTAGAAAACAATCCGGATGTACAGGTAGCTCCTGCCGAGCAAATGGCTTTGTTTTTTATGAAGCTGGATAATGAAGTATTTGGACACAAGAAGTTTATTATAAATGATACCAGTCTTTTTGATGTTGAAGGAAATATTGCCACAAGGGTGCAGTTTGACTCAATAAAGCCCGGTACAGATAATCTAAATTATGTGTTGACTTGCGAAGATATAGCTGTTTCGGTTTGGGAGCCTTGTCAAGTAAGTGGCTTAAAAAGTAATACAATTATTGAAAGGGATGGATGGCCAAAATGTCAATATACCTATTGGGTATATCTCTGTTGGTATGAACTGGATTTCGGTTTGCCAAATACTGGTGGGGGTGGCTCAGGTAATGGAACAGGTGGAGGAGGTACACCACCAGATTGTGGTGAGCCACAGGGAAGAGGAATATCGGCAAGGGGTAATTTGCCTTGTGAAGAAGAACCAGGGTGGGAGCCGGAACCAATAGAAGACCCTGCTTTTGATGATTTATATTGGATTCAAAATAATGTTTTTGATAGCTCTTCAAATCCCTGTGTAGACTCAGTGTTTAATGGGTTAGTGAATATAAATAATAAACTACCTAATGTAGTAAGAGATTTTTTTGGTGTTGGTCCTACATTCAATTTAACATTTAAAGTAGATTATCAGAACGATACAACGTCTCTAAATTTTCCTCCTGTAGCTTGGACACAAATGGATACTATAACTGCAAATTTTAAAACAACGTTTAATAGCTTTTACAATGGTATGACTGATTTAGCGTATGTTACGACTCTTGTACATGAGGTGTTGCATTGCCAAATGATGTTTCAATATACTCTGGTCAGACATGACTCTATTCAAAGAAGACAGCTTGCTTTAAATTATGGATATATTTTTCCAAATCTCTTCTCGCAAGATTCCGCATTGTATCAATTAGCCACTCAAAGTACTACACAGCATGATTTTATTATGAATTTATATAGAAGTAAAATTGCAGATGCAGTGTATCAATTTGCAATATCCAAAGGAATTAATGTTACACTTAATTATTGTTTAGATTTAGCCTGGTTGGGAGCGGGGGATAGTCAAGGTTGGATTAATTTAACAGCAATTGAACAGCAACGAATTTTGGATATTATTGCTTCAGAAGAAGACCCTAATGGTTCAAAGGGTATTAATATAAATAATGTACAACCAGGAGGTAATCCATGTAATTAATGAAAAAAATACTACTAGTCACATTTTTATTAGCAATTCAATACCCTGTTTTTGCCCAAATTGCAGGCTCAATTTACTTCAACTATGTAAATGGAAAAGAAGCAGGTATTTACTTATTTAAAAAAGATTCCACTTTCATTTATGCAGGATTTATTAAAGAGAGTAAGCGAAGTGTTGTAAAAGGTAAATGGAACCTGAAGGACAATTGTCTGCAGCTTGATTATGAATCTTATTATGATGCAGGCATTCCTGAATTATTACAATTTTCAGAAGTAAATTATATTTCTAAAACCATACCGTCATTCGATTCGGTCTATTATGAGATTGAAGTAACTGATAGTCTTGCAAAATCTGAAGGTTGCCAGATTGAATTTCCTGGAAAATATACTGTTAACACAGACATGCAGGGGAAATTAAAGCTCAGTTTTCCTCTTACTAAAGAAAACATGGCAGGCAAAATCATATTTAAGGAAGGGGTAAAATTTTTGCATATTAATGAAGGATCTTACGAAGGTTTTAAAGTGCATTTAAATCCAAATCAAAATTATCATAATATAAAAATTCGAAGAGCCCGAAAATATTCAGTTTCATTTTCGACATTAATCTATCCATGGAAAGATGTTTTATGTTTTTCTTCTCAATACGAATTAATAAAAATTAATCAATCTAATATTGAATTTAAAAAGGTAAATGAAATTATTTCTGTACATAACTATTTTAATAAACTCAAAAATTACTATTCTCCCTTAAACAAATACTTTACTATAATAGAAACTGAATTTGTAAATGAAATTGATTAATTTTTCTGCTTACCCCGATATTAACGCATTCTTTAAACCGAATGCAATAAATTTGAGCGAATCGCAGACAATCTATCATGATCAGAATCTTTCTATTTATATTTTCAGTACTCATATTAAGTTTTTCTTCCCGGGCGCAGTATTTACCCAAAGCAAATTACCCTCAGGATTATTATACCTGGCCGGTAGGTGCCATTAAAGCCATTGTGGCCAATTTTGGTGAGTTAAGATCCAATCACTATCACATGGGGCTCGATTGCAGAACAGAACAGGTGCAGAATAAACCAGTGCTGGCCGCAGCTGATGGCTATATCGCCAAAGTTAAAGTTGAGCCCTGGGGTTTCGGGCGGGCTATTTATATCAATCATCCCAATGGCAATACCAGCTTATATGCGCACTTAAATGATTTTTATCCGGAGCTGGAAGAATATGTAACAGCGCAACAATATAAACTTCAGCGCTGGCATGTGTTCCTGGATATACCTGCTAATTTATTCCCTGTAAAACAAGGGCAGCAAATTGCATTCAGCGGTAATACCGGCGGTTCGCAGGGCCCGCATGTGCATTTTGAAATAAGAGATACTAAATCGGATAAAGTATTGAATCCTTTATTAATGGGTATGCCTATTGCCGATAAAGTAGCTCCCGATATTTTGTGGCTGGCTGTGTACGATCGCTGTATCAGTACTTATGAACAAACACCAAAGATATATGCGTTGAAAAAACTGAATGGGGTGTATGTTCCCACAGCAGGTAATATAAAGATCAATTCTGAAAGAGTAAGTTTTGCCATTACAGCTTACGACCGCTATACCGGCTCTACCAACCAGAATGGTATTTATGAAGCAGTATTGTATGAAAATGATATACCTGTTTCGGGTTTCAGAATGGATAGCATCAGTTATGATGAAACCCGCTACCTCAATGCGCATATCGATTACCGTTATAAAGCAGCCGGCGGGCCTTACCTGCAGCATTTATCCAGATTGCCGGGTAATGAAGGTGGTATTTACAAGAGTAATGGCAATGATGGGGTTGTTGATTTAGGAGTTGAAAAAACCAAAGAAATAAAAATTGCTGTTGCAGATCCGGAAGGGAACACCTCTTATTTAAAGTTCTCAATCACTAGCACAGGCAATTCTATTACAAAAGCAAAACCTGTTGATGTTGTAAAAACGTTTCACCCGGGCTATGTAAATGTTTTTGAAAATGAGTTTGTACAATTTTATCTGGATGAAAAAGCATTGTATGATTCATTTAACTTTAAGTACAAAAAAGTACTGGATGCAGGCGGAAGAAATATTTTTCAATTGCACAATGCCACCGTGCCTTTACAGAATTATTTTACCTTAAAAATAAAGTCTGATTATTTTATTACCGATGCATCAAAAGCAGTTATTTTAAGAACTTATGGAAGCAAAAAAGATTATGTAAAAGCTACTCTTGAAAATGGTTGGTACAAAGCAAGATTTAGAGAGTTTGGTAATTTTCAATTATTGCAAGATGATACCGCACCGAGCATTTCTCCACTTGGGTTTTATGATGGTATAAATGCGGCAAAACTAAGCCGAATTGTATTTGCCGTAACAGATAATACCGAAGAAATAGAAAAATTTACAGCTACACTGGATGGTAAGTGGCTATGCTTTACAAATGATAAAGGCCGTAATTTTATTTATAAATTTGATGAACTTTGTGGTCCCGGCGAGCATGAGTTGGTAGTTACGGCAGAAGACCAAGTGGGTAACACAGCAACAAAAACGTACAGATTTACAAGATAAATAATGGCAATACTTTTAGAAGGCACAAAAGCACCTTCGTTCAAATCAAAAGACCAAAACGGTAATACAGTTTCATTAACAGATTTTAAGGGAAAAAAATTGGTATTGTTTTTTTACCCCGAAGATAATACTCCCACTTGCACCATTCAGGCATGTAATATTAGGGATAACTATAGTTTACTAAAGAAACACAACATCAATATTATTGGTATAAGCCCCGATGATGGCGCAAAGCATAAAAAGTTTGAGGAAAAATTTGGCCTGCCATTTACCATGCTGGCCGACACAAAACACAATATTATTGAGAAATACGGTGTGTGGGGCGAAAAACAATTATATGGCCGTAAATATATGGGCCTGCACCGCACCACATTTTTAATTGATGAAAAAGGAGTTATTCGTAAAGTATTTTTACGACCAAAAAACAAAGCCCACGCCGAAGAAATTATTAAAGCGTGGGAGCAGATAGATAGCGACAATGCAAAAAAGTGAACATACTATAGAATACAGCATTGTAGAAAACTCCTGGATGGCCAGGGTAGCAGCCTTAAAGCTGGGTGCGGTATCAGTAGCGTTTGTTCTCGGAAAAAAAATTTATCTTTTTAATGTTACAAAAGAAGAGTTCTTAAAAAATGATGCATGGTTTCGCCACGAACTTTGCCATATTCATCAGTTTAAGCGGTATGGTTTTTTAAATTTTATTGTTAGGTATATATGGCAAAGTATTCGCCATGGTTACTATAATAATAAGTATGAAGCAGAGGCAAGAGAAGCGGAGAATGTAGCCTAATTACAGTGCTGTCAATCTAAAGTAGTAATCCACTGTACTTCTCCAAAGTTAAAAACCCTATCCATTTTATCGGTTGTTAGCAATTGGCCAAAGGGGTTTACTGCTTTAATTGTAGTTAAAAAAACAGCATTTTCTTTTTTAAGCTTTGCTTCTTTGTCTTTTTTGTAAAGTTTGTCATTGTATTGCTTCAATACCAACGGAAAATTGGTTTCGCCACAAATATTTATTTGCTCCAGCAAGTATTCGTGTAATTCTTTAGCTAGTTTCATCGGCTCGTATTGGTCTTTACCACTCACTTGCTTTAAAGAAGTAGCTTGTACTAAATCACCTTCAAACATGGTTTGATTTACATTAATACCAATCCCTATTACAGCCCAGTTCCAGTTATCGCCACTAAATTTGTTTTCAATTAAAATGCCCCCTGTCTTTCTGTCACGCCAAAAAAGATCGTTGGGCCATTTGATAAAAAAATTTTCACCGGTTATTTTTTGCAAAAACTCGTTGCAGGTGGCTGCTACCAAGGCACTCAAATAAAAAGGATTGGTAATAAAAGCAGGTGTGGGTTTCACTATTATACTCAATAAGATATTATTGTCAGCTTCACTTTGCCATTTTTTTCCTCTTTGCCCCTTTCCGGCGGTTTGTTCCCTGGCAAACCATGCCATGCCATGCTCCGCCAATCCTTCATTTAACTTTGCCATGGCATAGTTGTTGGTGCTGTCCACACTGTCGAGAATATTAAATAATTGAACCTTTTCCATAACCAAAACATGAAGGTAGAATAAGAAGTAGTATTTTTGATATAACTTACAAGTAATTTAGTTTTTTATATTGTTTGTAAAACCGAAACAAAATATTTTTCTCATATATAAGTTCATATTTCTCATATAAATTTTCATCTATATTGAATAACCTGGAAGCATTAAACAGCCGCAAAAAAAATAGCCTTACAAGGCTTACCAGAAGCAGCAAAATTTTTAAAGCCATTATTGAGGCTGTTCATGAAAAAAAAGCTGAGAATGTTATCAGCCTCGATTTGAGAAAAATACCAGAAGCCGTAGCCGATTTTTTTATAATCTGCGAAGCAAATAACCCAACACAATTAAAAGCGATAGCCGATTTTGTGGAATATTTTGTAAAAGAAAAAACCGGAGAGCTTGTTTATAAGCATGAGGGAAAGCAAGGCTTACAATGGATTTTAATTGACTATGTAAATATTGTGGTGCATGTAATGCTTACAGAAACCCGCAAGTTTTATCAATTGGAAGAAATGTGGAGCGATGCACCTTTAATGGAGCACCCTGATAAATAATTACCCGGAACCTAATAATAATATCAGAACAAATGGACCAACAACCAAAAAGAAAGCCCAACGATAATATCCCTCCTATGGGCGGTGGCAACGAAGAACCAGAAAAGAAGAAACCCGGGTTTAATATATATTGGATATATGGCCTCATCTTTTTATCAGTAATAGCGTACTCATTGTTTGGGAGCATTAGTAGTGCCGGTATTGAAACCGATCAACAAACATTTTACCAAATGGTTCGCCAGGGCGATGTGGATACTATTAAAACAATCCGCAACCAAAAGCTGGTACGAGTGTTTGTAAAAAAAGACAGCATGATAAAAAAGGCTGCATTGTACAAGCAGTTGCTTAACAATGCAAACGACCCCAAACGCTACGATGCTGCTTTAAAACTAAACGGCCCTCAATTATATTTTAATGTTATTGATGATAAAACATTTGCTACGCAAATGTCAGATTTTTATAAAGAGTATCCTGCCGCAAAAAGAGTTACAGATATCCCGGATAATGAAGGAGAAGTATTTGGCCAGCTATTAAGTACTTTATTGCCTATTATTTTAATTGCGCTAGTATTTATAATGATGATGCGTAAAGTAGGTGGCCCCGGTGGTGGCGGTGGCCCTGGCGGTATTTTCAATATAGGAAAATCAAAAGCAACATTATTTGAAAAAGGCACAAGGGTAAATATCAACTTTAGCGATGTAGCCGGTTTGGATGAAGCTAAAGTAGAGGTGATGGAAATTGTTGACTTTTTAAAAAATCCTAAAAAATATACAGCACTAGGCGGTAAAATTCCAAAAGGTGCTTTATTGGTTGGCCCTCCGGGTACAGGTAAAACATTGCTTGCAAAAGCAGTTGCCGGAGAAGCCCAAGTACCTTTCTTTAGTTTAAGCGGAAGTGATTTTGTTGAAATGTTTGTGGGTGTGGGTGCCAGCAGGGTAAGAGATTTGTTTAAGCAAGCAAGAGAAAAAGCACCTTGTATTATTTTTATTGATGAGATAGATGCAATCGGTAGGGCAAGGGGTAAGAATGTAATGATGAGCAATGATGAAAGGGAAAATACATTGAATCAACTGCTGGTAGAAATGGATGGCTTTGGTACCGATTTGGGTATCATCATTCTTGCTGCAACCAACAGGCCCGATGTATTGGATAGTGCCTTGCTTCGCCCAGGCCGTTTTGATAGGCAAATATCAATTGACCGTCCAGATTTGGTAGGAAGAGAAGCTATCTTTAAAGTACACCTGGAGCCTATTAAGGTTTCGCAAACCTTGGATATTCATAAGCTGGCAGAACAAACGCCAGGCTTTGCAGGCGCAGATATTGCAAACGTTTGTAACGAGGCCGCTTTGATTGCTGCAAGAAAAAATAAAGAGGCGGTAGATATGAGCGATTTTCAGGATGCTATTGACAGGGTGATTGGAGGATTGGAAAAAAAGAACAAACTCATTTCGCCCGAAGAAAAAGAAATAATTGCTTACCACGAAGCTGGCCATGCTATTTGCGGATGGTTTTTAGAACATGCTTATCCTTTATTAAAAGTAACCATTGTGCCAAGAGGTACGGCAGCTTTAGGCTATGCTCAGTACACACCCAAGGAGCAGTATTTGTATAATACTGATCAATTAAACGATCAAATTTGTATGACCTTAGGCGGCCGTGCCAGTGAAGAAATTTTCTTTGGTAAAATAAGTACCGGTGCTAGTAACGATTTGCAGCAAATTACAAAAATTGCCTACAGTATGGTTACTACTTATGGTATGAATGAAAAAGTAGGCAACATTAGCTTTTACGACCCCAATCAGGAAAATTATTTTACCAAACCTTATAGCGAAGAAACAGGTAAAATGATTGATGAAGAAGTAAGGAAGTTAATAGATGATGCTTATGTAAAAACAAAGGCACTACTCAACGAGAAAAAATGGGCCGTAGAAAAATTGGCTAAAGAATTATTGGTAAAAGAAGTGTTGTTTAAAAGTGATGTAGAAACCTTGATTGGCAAGCGTCCTTTTGAAGAAAAGAAAATACTGGATGTAGAACCTGAGGATGCTGTAATGCCGGATGAGCCGGACTTTTCAAATGATATGCCGGATGTTTTAAAAAACCCACCAGCCATTTAAAGGGCAATACAAATTGAAATCATAAATCAAAAAAATAACTATGGTTTCGCAAGCGAAAGAAAATATTTTAAAAAAGATAAGAGCCGCACTCGCTAACCCGGTGCGGCTGCCTTTTGCTGAAAGCGAAGGTGCGCAATCGGTTTATAAGCCGGCAACCGATGACGAAGCCGTGCAGTTTGCCGAAGAATTTACAAAATTGCAGGGCAAATTTTCTTTTTGTAAGGATGAGGATGAATTACTACTACAATTGGCACAACTTTTTAAACAACAGGGTTGGACAAAAATATATTGTGTAGAACCAGCTTTTGTAAGATTGCTGCAACTGCTTTCCATTAAGCCATATGACGATCTTCCAGATTGTGATGTTTCTATAACCGGTTGCGAATATTTGGTAGCCAGAACGGGGAGCATGGTGCTGAGCAGCGCACAAATAAGTGGCCGCACCACAAGTGTTTATGCTCCCATACATATTTGTATTGCATTCAATAGCCAATTACTTTACGATATAAAAGATGCACTCATTTTTATAAAAGAAAAATACAAAGATAGTTTCCCTTCTTTTGTAACTTTTGCCACAGGCCCCAGCCGCACAGCCGATATTGAAAAAACACTGGTAACAGGTGTGCATGGACCAAAAGAAGTATATTGCTTTTTGGTGGAGAATAATTTCTAAGATTAGAATCGTCTCATAGTAAAACCTGCCATTCACATTATGAATACATCAACATATCAATTATTTGTTTACGGTTCTTTAAGAAGTGGATTCCGTAACCCTGCATACAGTTATCTTACCCAGTATTTTCATCTGGTGGGTGAAGCAGTTGTAAGAGGTAAATTTTATGATAATGGCTCTTACCCGGTGGCGGTGCCAGGTACAGGTGACGAAAATTTTATTAATGGTGAATTGTATGCTATTAATAATGCCGAGGAGTTTAGCTGGGCAATAGACCAATTAGATGATTACGAAGGACTGAATGTGATGCCCGGCGAAATACCCTTGTATAGAAGAGAAACCACCCAAGCATTTATGGATGGAAAACCATCTTTGGTATGGATATATTGGTACAATGGCAGCGTTGAAAGTTTTGAGCAGATAGTTACAGGAGATATTTTAAAATACCTGCAGGAAAAAAACAAACCATAATCTTGGCTGACAAAAAGATATATTTCTTATCCGATTTTCACTTGGGTGCACCCAATGCAACCGAAAGTCTTGCACGGGAAAAAAAGATATGCCGCTTTTTAGATAGTATAAAAGCCGAGGCCAAAGAAATTTTTATAGTAGGAGATATATTCGATTTTTGGTTTGAGTACCGCCAGGTGGTTCCAAAAGGATATGTACGCCTGTTAGGGAAGCTGGCAGAATTAACCGATAGCGGCATTAAAATTCATTTTTTTGTAGGCAACCACGATATGTGGATGAGCAATTATTTTCAAACCGAATTGAATATCCCGGTTTACTTTGAACCAAAGGAATTTGTTTTTAATAATAAAAAATTTTTGGTGGGCCATGGTGATGGGCTTGGTCCCGGAGATAATGGCTATAAATTCATAAAAAAGATATTTCGCAATCCACTCTGCCAATGGCTTTTTGGGATATTACCGCCATATCTTGGTATTGGCCTGGCTAATTATTTCAGCAGAAAAAGCAGGGCAAAAACCGGAACGGTGGATGAAGTTTTTTTGGGAGAGGAAAATGAATGGTTGATTATTTATAGTAAAGAAATTTTACAAAAGCAGCATTACGACTATTTTATTTTTGGGCATCGGCATTTGCCAATAGATGTAAAACTAAAGGATAATAGCCGTTATATTAACCTGGGTGAATGGATAAAATATTTCAGCTATGCCGTATTTGACGGCGAAGATTTGTATCTTAAATATTATACGGAGTAAACCAAGCTATATAAGTTGCAAAAAAAATAAAACTGGGTTGAGTAAAGTAGTTGGCCATATCATTTTATTTATTACAATCTTCACACAAATTAGTTGTGCGCAAACCAATCCCGGTGTTGCTCCTTCAGCCACAGCACCCGTAATAAATAAGGACAGTTTTTTATTGGAGAAAAAAATTGCAGGCAATTTTACTGCAATGGATATTGATGTTACTAACAATATCTACCTGATTACGGAAGGTGGGCAATTAAAAAAGTATAACCCACGAGGCGATTCGATGGCTGTGTTCAATGATGTAAAAAAATATGGCAACCCTTCCTTGATTGATGTCACCAATCCGCTCAAAGTTTTGTTGTACTATAAAAATTTTTCAACGGTAGTAATGCTCGATAGGTTACTGAGCCAACGCAACAGCATTAATTTTCGCCAGCAAAATATTTTTACTGTAAAAGCAATTGCTACCAGCTATGATAATAATATCTGGCTGTTTGATGAGCAGGATTTTGAACTTAAAAAGATTGATGAAACAGGGAAGGTTTTGCAAAAAACTACCGATTGGCGGATATTAATGAACGAAGTTCCCTCACCACAAACGATTATAGACAATAATAATTTTGTGTATTTATATGATGAAGAAAAAGGCTTTTACATTTTTGATTACTATGGCACTTTTAAAAATAGCCTTCCTTTTATCGGATGGACAAACATTTCAGTTTCAGATGGCCGCATAGCAGGTTTTACCGATAAAAAACTTCATATATATATGCTGCAAACTTTAAATGAAAAAGTTTACACACTTCCATCTTTTTTCAACAATTATATTTCCGTAAAAGCCGTTAATGGAAAGCTATACCTTCTAAAAAACGAGGGCCTGGAAATCTACTCCATTTTATAATCTATATTTTTGTGTATGGAATTTTTAGACCGAATTGTATTAGATAATTCTGTAAGGGATATATTAATAGTAGCCGCTGTAATTGCTGTTGTGCTTTTATTTAAGCAAATACTTTCCAGGTATATTGCTTCAGGGCTTTTTTTTCTAATTCAAAGTTTTTGGAAAACCGTTGACCGCAAGCAATTTGTTGAGCTCATTTTTAAACCAATGAGCTGGTTGTTGAGTATAACAGTTGCACTTATTGCATTAAACCGATTAACATATCCCGAGGCATGGGATTTTAATGTATTAAAAATGCCCTTTGCGCTTATTTTGGACAAAATTGGCATTGCAATTTGGGTAATCAGTTTTATAAAGCTCATGTTGAGCATTGTAAATTTTGTTGCCCTAATCCTATCCAAAAGAGCATTAAAATCTGAAGATAAAACCGACGACCAACTGGTTTCCTTCTTCCGGGACTTTTTTAAAGTGATTATCTGGATCATTGGTATTTTGCTTTTGCTAAAAGCGGTTTTTAATCAAAATGTTGGGTATCTACTCACCAGTCTCAGTATTGTGGGGGCTGCATTGGCACTCTCTGCAAAAGAAAGCCTTGAAAATTTAATTGCCTCTTTTATAATCTTTTTTGATAAGCCTTTTTTTGTAGGCGATACGGTAAAGGTGAATAATGTTACCGGAACTGTAGAGCGGATAGGACTGCGAAGTACAAGAGTAAGAACTGCAGATAAAACACTGGTTACTGTACCCAATAAACAAATGGTGGATAGCGTGGTGGACAACTGGAGTATGCGTAGTGGCCGAAGAGGAGAGTTAAAATTAGAGCTAAACGAAAAAACTGATACAAACAATCTGAACGTATTTATAGAAAATATGAAGCAGATGCTGGAAGGAAAAAAAGAGGCAGGCATTGGTAGCTACACTGTTTTTTTAAGCGATTTTAATAAAAATGGCCCTATTGTTTTTATAGAATATATAACGGCTCCTATTGCCCTGGCAGATTTTAATGCAATAAAGCAACAGGTAAATATGGCTTTGATTGATACAATGAAAAAGTCTGACGTAGGGCTTGCTGTTAATACAAGTAATCTTACTATTATTAGCACCGATAGCGAAGAGGACGGCGAACAAAAAAACAAATCAATTATTTAGTTTATTTGCTGGCTGTAGCCAGGGTAGCAATGCTCAATTGCACATTGGGAATTTTAAGTATTATCTGGCTGCAGGCTTCTAGTGTAGCACCAGTAGTAATTACATCATCTATTAGTAAAATATTCTTTCCTTCCAACTTTTGTGGGTTAACAATTGAAAAACTACCATCAACATTTTCCCATCTTTCGGCCCGGTGCTTTTTTGTTTGTGTTTCGGTAAATCTTTTTCTTATTACGGTTTTGGTAAGTATCGGAGTATTTATCGCAGTATGTATACCATTGCAAATTATTTCCGATTGGTTATACCCTCTTTTAAATTCTTTATCGGCGTAAAGAGGTAGTGGCACTAGGTAATCTATTTCATTAAATCGACCCGACTCTAGCAGGGCTTTTCCCATTACAGCACCTAAGTATTCACCCGCTTCTTTATTACCCTTGTATTTTAATTGGTGAATAAGATGCTGTACCAAATGGCCTTTGCTAAAATAAAATTGGCTGCTGGCCGCTTTAATATTTGCCCTGCCAATAAATATTTTTTCAATAGGGTTGTTTTCTATTTTTTCGAAGCCAGTATGCGGTAGCTGGATAATACATTTTAAGCAGAGAAAATTACCATCGGCAATAATATCACTACCACACCCGGCACAGTTGTGTGGAAATAATAAGTGGATGGCATCGTTAAAGAAAGATTTTAAGATAGGCATAAGGTAAGATTTGGTATAAATTTAAAACAAAGCCTGTACATTTCAGCATTGGAAACTTTCATCAGTATTTTGGATGTCAGTTGGTGAATAACATAAGTTATTATAACTTAGATTATTCCAACTTAACTGTTGCCGTAGCAATGGCGAACACATTTGTGTACTCATTCAATTATTGGGAAGAATACTATAATTAAACCACTACAAAATGAAAAAATGGAAATTTTTTTGGGTAACTATTTATATTTTTGGGTTGCTTTGGAATTTTTACCAGATAAGTATATTGCCTGCTGGTTATCAAAGATATTTTTTAATTTTTTTGGTTTTTGTTTTTATTGCACTAATCTTGGTGGAAGTATTTAATCTTAAACCTCTCTTTGGTAATAAGAAGTGATTTGGCAGCCTCTTTTTAGAGGCTGGCTTTTTTTAAAACAAATACCTGTAAACTTCCTCTACCTTTCCTAACGGCACTACCTCAATAGCCGTTTTTAATTTACTCAGCGATTTTGAATTGTATTTACTTACAATTATTTTTTCAAAACCCAGTTTTTCAGCTTCTGCTATGCGCTGCTCTATCCGGTTAACGGCTCTTATTTCTCCACTTAGGCCTACTTCGCCAGCAAAACAAATATGTTGTGGCAAAGGCATATCTTCATAGCTGCTCAATAAGGCACACACAATGGCAAGGTCAATTGAAGGATCTTCTACTTTTAACCCTCCGGCGATATTTACAAACACATCTTTTATCCCAAACTGAAAGCCGCCTCTTTTTTCAAGCACTGCCAATAGTAATTGCAAGCGACGTAAGTCGAAACCGCTTACCGTTCTTTGCGGAGTTCCATATACACTTTGTGTTACCAATGCCTGGGTTTCTATCAGCAAGGGGCGCATCCCTTCCAGCGTAGCTGCAATGGCAATACCACTCAGCGCATCTTCTTTTTGTGTGATAAGTATTTCGCTGGGATTGCTAACGGCCCGCATCCCTTCACTATTCATTTCATATATGCCCAGTTCGGCAGTACTGCCAAAGCGGTTTTTTAATGTTCTTAAAATTCGGTAAGCATAATGACGGTCACCTTCAAACTGCAAAACCGTATCCACCATATGCTCCAAAATTTTTGGCCCGGCAATATTGCCATCTTTAGTTATATGGCCAATTAAAAATACCGGCGTATTGGTTTCTTTAGCATAGCGTTGCAGTTCTGCAGCACATTCTCTTATTTGGCTTATGCTGCCTGGAGAAGATTCTACAAACGGTGATTGAAGGGTTTGAATTGAATCTACAATTACCAATTCGGGTTTTAGCTTTTTTATTTCCTGAAAAATGGTTTTTGTATCTGTTTCTGTAAGTAAATAAAAATTATCACTAGCAATACCCAGCCTGTCTGCACGCATTTTAATTTGTTGTTCACTTTCTTCACCGCTTATATATAATGTGCGTACATCTTTTAAGCGCAAACCATTTTGTAAAAACAATGTTGATTTACCAATACCCGGTTCGCCTGCTACCAGTATAATGCTACCTGTAACTATGCCTCCACCCAACACTCTGTTTAGTTCCGCATCTGTTGTAACAATTCTTTTTTCTTCTGCACTGCTTACATCATTAATAGAAACTGTTTTTAATTTTCTACCATCGGTATAGCTATCCCAATTTTCTTTTCCCGATAATTTATCATTGCCTTTTACCACTACTTCTTCTACAAACGTATTCCATTGATTACATGAAGGACATTTACCTAACCATTTTGCACTTTCGTATCCACAGTTTTGACAAAAAAAAGCTGACTTAGTTTTACTCATGCGGTAAAAGTAATTGTGATAATCAAAAAGTAAAAATTTAAAAATTCAAATGCAGAAAAATGATTGCGTACAAAAATTCAAATACAAAAAATTGGTATGAACGATTGATAAAAAAGAGAAAGTGTTTATGAAAAAGTAAAAGCTAAAATAAAGAAAGACAATTTTGATAAAAGTAAAAGGGTCAGCATTTCTGCTAACCCTTTGTACTTACTAACCCATTAAATTCTATTGCTAAATTAGAAATTTAAGCTGCAAAAAAAAATTTTATTTTTTAAATGTTGAAAAAATATATCCTACCAACAGTAAGATATTTTTAGCAATTAATTTGTATATAAAACATTGATAAACAACAATTTATAATGTATTTAAAGTACCTAAAAAAGACTCTATTATGCCTTGATAACAAAAATATTACTTAAAAATAATTTGGTTTATAAAATAAACTACTCTACGTTTACAATAAATTTAAAAGATGAAAGCTTGGCTGGTTGTACTGTTGTTAATTGTAGTTACTTCTGCATTTGCGCAGGTAAAAATTACCGGAAAGGTAGCTGACCAAAAAGGAAGAGCCCTGGCCGGAGTAAGCATTGCTATTAAAGATTCTTACGATGGAGCCACCAGCGATTCACTCGGAAACTTCAGCTTTACCACTACGGAAAAGGGCAATAAAAACCTAGAAGCTACTTTTTCTGGGTATTCTACATATAATAAAAATATAGAATTAAATGATAAGGATATTAAACTAGACATATATATAAAAGAATTAATAACAGAATTAAAAGCCGTGGTAATTACTGCCGGTTCGTTTGAGGCCGGAGATAAAAAGAAAACCACCGTTTTAAGTTCGTTAGATATTGTAACAACTGCCAGTGCCGAGGGAGATATTACCGGAGCTTTAAAAACGCTGCCAGGAACCCAACAGGTTGGCGAAACCGGAGGGCTTTTTGTAAGAGGCGGCACTGCTACCGAAGCCAAAATATATATTGATGGCACTTTAGTAAACAACTTTTTTTATAGTAGCCTTCCAGGCATTGCCAGCAGGGGAAGATTCAATCCATTTTTATTTAAAGGAACTGTTTTTAGCAGCGGAGGTTACTCGGCATTATATGGCCAGGCTCTTTCCAGTGCATTAATTTTGGAGTCAACCGATTTGCCTGAAAGAACCCAGGCAAATTTGAGCGTAAGCGTAATAGGAGTGGGTGGCGGAATTCAAAAACTGTCAAAGGCTAAAAAATCATCCTGGGGTGCTACTTATAATTTTGCTCACCTTGGCCCTGCATTTGCAGTTATTAAACAAAGGCAAGATTATTTTAAAACACCCGTTTTTCACGAGGGCGACCTCAACTTTAGGAAAAGAGTGGGCAAGGGCGGCATGGTAAAATATTTTGGCTACTGGAGTGTTGGCAAGCTTGGGTATAGGGTGAAGGATATAGATTCTGCAAGCCTAAAAAATTCTTTAGAATTGGATAACCTAAATACCTACCAAAATATTACCTGGAGAGGTAGCCTAAACAATGGATGGAAATTTAATTCGGGCTTAAGCTTTAGTACCGATAAGCAAAATATTGTAAATGAATTGCAAGATGCAAATAATCAAAAACAAGTATTTCAAAGCCCGGGGGGCTATGCATTTAAAAACTACAGCCTTACTACAAAAAGCTGGTATGCACAGGCAAGATTGGTATTGGAAAAAAAATTAGGTGGGCTAAGCTTATTGCGCTTTGGATCTGATTATTTCCTTAGCAACGAAAAATCATACTTTACACTTTACGATAGCAGCCAATACAATTCTCAATTGAAAGACAACTTGTATGCGGCTTTTGCAGAAACCGATTTTTACCTAAGTAATGAGCTTGCAGTAAAACTGGGCAGCCGTTTAGAACATTCAAAAATAATGGACAAATGGAATATTGCTCCAAGAGTGTCGCTAGCATATAAGGTTGGCAAAAATAGCCAGGCATCGGTTGCTTACGGTATGTTCTATCAAAACCCAGAAAGCCAGTTGCAGCCAGCAGTTAATGGGGTTGGCTATGCAAAAGCAACTCACTATATTTTACAATATCAAAAAATAACAACTTTGCGCACTTTGCGTACAGAAGTATTTTATAAACATTACGATAACTTATATAAAACAGGTGCTGATAACAACGGCCGCCAAGTTGCTGTAAGCAATGATGGCTATGGCTATGCAAAGGGTATTGAGCTATTTTGGAGAGATAAAAAAACAGTTAAAAACATGGACTATTGGCTATCATATTCTTTCCTCGATACAAAAAGAGATTACTTAAATTTTCCTTCTTCAATGGAGCCCAATTTTGTAGCAAAGCACACTGCTTCGTTGGTGGTTAAAAAATTTGTAACCAAATGGAAAATGAATGTAAATGCAAGCTACAATTTTGCTACAGGCCGCCCTTACTACCAGTTAAAATATGACAATACACAAAATAAATATATAATTGGCGATGCAGGTAGAACCATACCTTACAACAACCTCGGTTTTAGTATTAACTATTTGCCATCAATTGGCAAAAAAGATGCAAAGGCATTTTCTGTATGGGTATTATCTATTAGCAATTTGCTTGGGCAGGAGCAAATATTTAATTATAACTATGGAATGATTAATGGTACCAAACAACCCATAAGGCCTACGTCGAGAAGATTTGTATTTATAGGCTGGTTTATAAGCTTTGGGATAGATCAAACAGAAAACGCAATAAATAATAATCTTTAATTATATAAAACAAACAATTATGTAAACAATAATTTTCTGTGACCAATATTAGGTTGGGTACTGGTATTGCACCACATTATATAAAAGGCTATATATCCTTGAGCAATGCTACAGAAAGAGATTACGAAAAACTGAAGAATAAAAATAATTAAACAAACATCTTAATTAAAATCAACATGAAAAAGTTACTAATTTTTGCTGTACTGTTTTTTAGTATGGCTATTGCAAATGCACAATCAGAAAAATTTACTACTGCTATGAAGGAAAATATTGCTGCAATATTTCCGGCATTTCAAAACCCGGCAGACTTGTTAGCATTGGCCAATAAATTTGAGCGCATTGCTACAACAGAAAAAAACCAATGGTTGCCTTATTATTATGCTGCATATTGCCAAGTTAATTATGCCTTTATAAATCCCGACAAATCAAATACAGATGCTATTGCCGATAAAGCAACAGAGCTTATTAACCAGGCCGATGCCCTACAGGCAAACAATTCGGAAATAAGTTGTATAAAAAGTATGATTGCAACAGTACATTTAATGGTTGATCCAATGAACCGCTACATGGAATATGGCCCAGAAAGTGAGAAAAACCTGCAGGCTGCCATGAAGCAAGACCCTACCAACCCAAGGCCTGAAATGCTGATTGGACAGGGATTGAAATATACACCAGAACAATTTGGTGGCGGCTGTACTACTGCATTAGAAAAACTGGAAGCTGCTAAAACTAAATTTGAAGTTTTTAAGCCGGCATCAGAAATTCATCCAAACTGGGGCAAAGAATACAATCAACAATTAATTGACGAGTGTAAGAAGTAATTTCGCCCTCTTACCCTTTAATAATTTTTATTAAGAAATAATTATATGGATAATAAAGAACTCTCTCACCAGGAAAGCCTTGCATTAATCAATACCATGATTCATAAAGCAAAGGATAGCTATCATAGTACAGGGGTGGGAGCGATGATGTGGGGTATTGTAGTAGCCGTATGTGCATTAGTAAAACTAGCAGAAATTCACTTTTGGTTCAGGCTGCCTTTTGATATTAACCTGCTTTCATTGTTTGCTCTTATACCACAGGTGATTTTGTCAATTAAAGAAAAGAAAAAAAGAAAGGTAACATCTTACAATGATGATTTTATTAGGCCAATATGGCTTGGTTTTGCCATAACTCTTTTCTTGTTGATCTTTATTATTAATATGATGTTTGATGGGTATGGCCCGGTTTATAGAGAGTATATTCAGCTAGCAGGACATAAACCTACGTTTCAGTTTCAGGAATTTGTTCTGCCACTATTTTTGATGCTCTATGGCTTGCCAACATTTATTACAGGTGTTGGTTGTAGGTTTAAGCCCATGCTTTTTGGAGGCATCATTTGCTGGCTTAGCTCTATTGTAGCTGTGTACACAGAAGTAAGAATTGATTTTTTACTTACTGCATTTTCAGCATTGATTGCCTGGTTTGTACCTGGCTTGCTAATGGAAAAAGAATACAGAAGATACAAACGAAATGAAGGAGTATTGAATGTTTAAAGAGCTAGACCCGATATTACACTCTCAACTTAGGCTTGCAGTAATAAGCTTACTCATTAGCGTAAAGGAGGCTGAGTTTACTTTTTTAAAAGAAAAAACCGGTGCTACTGCCGGCAATATTAGTGTGCAGTTGGGCAAATTAAAAGAAGCTGGTTATATAGATATTAATAAACAGTTTAAAGACAATTATCCATTAACGCTTTGCAAAATCACTAAAAAAGGAATTGATGCATTTGAGCAATATGTTAATGCCCTGCAATCGTACATGAAGCCAGGCGATGGTACAGAATAAATCTATTTTTATTACTTTAAATTTGCACCTAAATTAAAAATAGTATGAAAAATTTATTATCAATTTCGGTAGGCTGTTTTTTATTCATTGTGGCCTGCAATGAAACTACAAGTAACCAAACAACAAACAGCAATGCAGATACAAGTTTAATTGAAAGTCCGGCAACAAACACTGCAATACAGGCATTATGTTTTACTCAGCAAAATGCAAATGATACATTTCAGCTTTCAATGAAAGTAGCGGGAAGAAAAGTAACGGGTACTTTAGATTATTTAATGAAAGAAAAAGACAGTAACAGGGGCGAAATTGAAGGGAGTATGAACGGAGATACGTTAATTGCTGATTATACATTTAACTCCGAAGGGGTAAGCTCAGTAAGGCAAGTTGCTTTTTTGGTACAGGGTGATAAAGCAACAGAAGGATATGCCGATTTAGATCAAAAAGATGGCAAAATGGTTTTTAAAGATGTATCAAAAATAAGTTTTGGAAAAGGCGTAGTAATGACTAAGACTGATTGTAAACAATAAATTAAAAAGCGAAATTTTTATTTCCGCTTTTTAATTATAATTAATTTTCATCCATCGCAATTTTTTCATCCACAACATTTCTTAAAACAGAAGCACTCATTTTGTTTAATGGGTTTTTATATTGTTCTTTATTTTCTGTTCGGTTGTAAATGATTTCAAGGCAGGTAAATATTGCCTGGCGAAATGACGATTCATCGGCAATGCCTTTGCCTGCAATATCAAACGCAACGCCATGATCGGGAGATGTTCTTACACCACTTAACCCGGCAGTATAATTTACGCCTTCGCCAAATGCCAAAGATTTAAAAGGAATTAAGCCCTGGTCGTGGTACATTGCCAGCACAGCATCAAATTTTTCATATTGGCCACGGGCAAAAAAAGCATCAGAGCTATAAGGTCCAAAACAAAATACATCTTTGTTTTGTTTGGCTTCTTTTATTGCCGGTTTTATTATTTCTTCTTCTTCTTTGCCAAGCAGCCCTTCGTCGCCTGCATGTGGGTTAAGGTTTAGTACAGCAATTTTTGGTTTGGTAATGCCAAAATCTTTTTTTAACGATTGGTTAATAAGTTGCAGCTTACTTATGATTGCGTCTTTGGTAATGTGCTCAGCAACATCTTTTAGCGGTATATGTTCTGTAAGCAATGCAATGCGCATATTATCTGCTACCATAAACATTGCTACATCTTTTGCGCCAAATAATTCTTTAAAATAAGGGGTATGCCCAGGATGGCTAAAGGTTTGCGATTGAATGTTTTTTTTGTGGATGGGAGCAGTAACCAGCCCATCAAGTTTTCCTGCTTTTAAAGCTTCTGAAGCAATTTCTAAACTTATAATTGCATACTTACCTGCTTCGTCGCTAAGCTGGCCCGGAGTAATATTTACATCTTCTTCCCAGCAATTATATATGTTTACCTGCTTGGGGTTTATTTTAGAAGAATCTCTAATAGCAGAAAAACTGAAATTGATATCGGACAAGCTTTTACGATAAAAATTGATAACCTTGTTGTTGGCAAATATTACTGGAGTAAAAAAATCGAGCAATCTTGTATCCGATAATGTTTTAATGATTAGCTCGGGCCCAATCCCATTTAAGTCGCCGCAAGTAATACCAATTGTAGGTTTAATTTCTGCTAAATTATTCATACGCCTTTGTTTAATAAGAAATGTAAAAATACAGCATTCGCCTGTAACCATTTACAGTAACCCAAAGTGCAATTTTATTTTAATTTGTTACAATAACGCTGTTAAAAAAACGTTGTACACGGCAACTGTTTCTATGCCAATAATTAAATGCTTTATTTTGTAAGAAAGATATATTAGGTATATGAATAGATTAGTGATTGTAAAAATAGTATTGTTTATGTTGCTGTGGCTAACAGGCAATACAGTTTTTGGGCAATCACCAACAGATTCGCTCTTTAAAAGTGAGGATGTTTTAAAAGTAAGTGTTAAACAACCTTTTTCGTTTGGCATTTATTCGCAGGGTAATGCCGGAGGCGAAATAGAAATATTGCCGGATGGTAATAGAAAGCTGACAGGAACCTTGCTTCCGTTAAATTTTGGTTCTACCTACAGCCAGCTTATTTTGGAAGTTGAGGCCCCAAAAGGTGCTATTATTTCTTTTTACAGCAATGGAAGTAGTGTGCTTACCGGCAGCAATGGAGGAAGAATGTTACTAAAAATGGGCAATACAAACCCCGATAGTCCGTTCTATATTGCAAAGGAGCCTCCTGAAAAAACATATTTAAGTGTAGGTGGTGTACTTTCTGTAGGAAATGCAGCTACAACACCTGCAGGTACTTACAGCGGCAATATTTATATTTCATTTGTTGTAGAGTAAAGTAAAAACAGAGTTGTCCAATATCCAATAAATCCAAAAAGGTGAAAAACCAAAACACCTTCTTGAGTAGTGCCATAAGAAGGGTTAATTTTAAAAACTGCGTTTGGGTTTTAATTTTTTTAAGTACTTTTTTTTGGGAAAAAGCCTACGCCCAGGAAGATACAGAGTACGAAGAAATAATTATTACCATGACAAGCCGCATTGCAGGCAATGCGGAAATACCGGCTGTTATATATAACAATAAGGCATATCTTCCCGTAAACGACTTCTTCGATTTTCTTAAAATTAAAAATGAATTCTCGGCAAATAGTGATTCTCTGTCTGGTTTTTTACTCAATCCTTCCGATGTTTTCAGCATCAATAGAATAGCTAATACAATTTTTTATAAGGATAGCCTCGTACATCTAAAATCCAAGGATTTATTTTTTATAGATAACGAATATTATCTGGATGCTTATTATTATGGCAGCATCTTTGGTTTGGAATGTGATTTTAATTTTAGGAGTCTTTCTATAAAATTTGATACAAGGATAGAGCTTCCCTCTATCCGTTTACAAAAGCAAGATGAAATGCGAAGAAACATTTCAAAGCTTAGAGGGGAGATAAGAGCAGATACTACTATTAAAAGAGATTTTTCGCTACTAAAGCTTGGTGTATTGGATTGGGATATTGCTTCGTCGCAGGCAAATGGAGTAAATAATGTTTTGTTGAGGCTTGGTTTTGGTGGTATGATAGCCGGAGGCGATGCGCAGATGTACCTTAACTACAATAAACGGCAGCCCTTTAGCATTGCTAATCAAAATTTTTTATGGCGTTATGTAAATAACGATTGGAAAACGATTAAGCAACTGGCAGTAGGCAGAGTGCAACCAGGAAATGCGTTCTCTCTATATAGGCCACTACTGGGGTTACAAATTAATAATACTGCTACTACTCATAAAAAGGCGTTTGGAACTTACCTTGTAAGCAACACTACAGAGCCAGGCTGGATAGTAGAACTTTATGTAAACGATGTATTGGTAGATTACACAAAAGCAGATGCTTCTGGGATTTTTTCTTTTGAAGTGCCATTGGTTTACGGAAATTGTAATATAAAATATAGGTATTATGGCCCTTGGGGAGAAGAAAGATTTAGTGAGCAACAATTAACCATACCTTTTACATTTCTTCCTAGTAAAAAGTTTGAGTACAACCTTACAGCCGGAAAACTGCAGAATGAAAAAAATGGCTTCTACTCAAGGTTGCAAATGAACTATGGCCTCAGTAACCGAATTACGATAGGTACAGGTTCAGAATACAATTCACTTTCATCAGGAAAAACAACAATGCCATTTGTAAATGTATCTGCACGGGTAGGAAATTCGGCAATTGTTTTTGGGGAATATGTTCCCGGTGTTATATCAAAGGCAAATCTCAATTATCGTTTTAAAACTAGGTTGCAGCTTGATGTAGATTATGCAAAATACCAGGCTGGACAAAAAATTATTCTTACAAACGCCCTGCAGGAAACAAAAATTACGCTTTCTACACCAATACGAAACAGGTTTTTTAATGGCTTTAGCAGAATAATTATCAATAATGCAGTGCTTCCAAAATCTAAAATTAATAATACAGAATTTTTAATCGGTGGAACTATCCGTAGAGTGAGCGCAAGCCTTTCTGTGAGCAGAGTTGAAAATGCAACAATAAACACATTTACCAAAGGTACTTTTAGTATGCAGTTACCTTATGGTATTCGTTTTAGCCCACAAGTTCAATACCAACACCAGCAAAAAAGAATAGCAGTGTGGAGAGTAGATGCGGAAAAAAGAGTGTTTAGGGCCTGTGTAGTAAATTTTGGATATGAAAATAATAAACTGCTGGGCATAAAGGGGTTTAATGTAGGTATAAGACAAAACCTGTCATTTGCCCAGGCAAACGCAACAGCAAGGCAGTTGAGTAACAATAAAGTTGTTTTTACTCAAAATGCCTCCGGAGGGTTAATTTTTGATAAAGAGCTAAAAAATACAGAGGCCAGGTCGCAAAAAAATGTAGGAAGAGGAGGATTATTAATTGTTCCTTTTTTGGACTATAACAATAACGGTAAAAAAGAGAAAAACGAACCCTTAGTAAAAGGCCTAAATGTTAAAGTTCAAGGGGCACAGGTAGATAACGGTATAGATAACCCGATAACACGAGTGTCAGGCTTGGAGGCATATGCAAAATACTACCTGATAATAGATGGTAAAAGTTTTGAAAATCCTACGTGGCAACTTAAAAATAAAGTGATAGCACTGACGGCACAACCCAATATATTTCGTCGTATAGAAATTCCGGTAATGGTTGCAGGAGAAGTAAATGGATATGTTTTTAGGCAAACCAGTAATGGAAAAGAAAGCCTGGCAAGGGTAAGGGTAAACATCTATAATAACAGAAATGAATTAGTTGCAAAAGTATTAACAGAGTCTGATGGATACTTTTCTTATCTGGGTTTAATGCCTGGTAAATATACCTTGTCTGTTGATCCGGAACAGTTAGAAAAAATAAAAATGAAAAGTATTAGTCAAATTACATCGTTTACTATAAAGCAAATAGCAGATGGAGATATAGTTGATGATATTGAAATATTACTGGGTGAAAATCCTTAGTAAAACCACATAATATATTACCTACTGCTTACAATAAGTTTTTAAAGTTTTCGTTTTCCATATAATAAATCTCAACCCAATTAAAAAACCAAAAAATTCAAAAACCAGAAAAATGAACAAAATGAAAAAAATCTTCTTAGCTGCTTTAGTATGCACAGGTGCTGCTACCAATGTAAATGCACAAGCCCTTGCTACGGCTACAGCAACTGCAACAATTATTACCCCAATTAGTATTTCAAAAACTGCTGATATGGACTTTGGTAATATTGCTGTTAGTGCTTCTGCAGGCGGTACTGTAACTTTAGAGGCTTCTGCTGCTGCAACCCGTACGCCAAGTGCAGGTGGTGGTGTTACTTTGCCATCAACTACAGGAACCGTTTCTGCTGCCCAGTTTGACGTTACAGGTACAGCTAACTTTACTTACGATATTGCTTTGCCACCGAATGCTACACTTACTTTTGGTGCCAATGCGATGAGTTTGGAAAACTTTAAAACAAGTTTAGCTGACCCAGGCAACCCTGCTGATGCTGGTACTGCTGGTACTTTGGATGGTTCTGGCGAGCAATCTTTTTACTTAGGTGCTGACTTGCTTGTTGATGCAGGCCAGGCTCCTGGTGTTTACACTACCAGTTCTCCATTCTTTGTAGCGGTTAACTACAACTAATTTTTATTAAAATATAAAGGGGCTGTAATCTTGGGTTGATGCAGTCCCTTTATTATTTTAGTTGTTAAAACTTCTTTTTGTTTGATACGCTCTGCTTATTTAATTCAATTAAATATTTTATTTTGCCATTGTAAAAAGGCTCCCTAATGCCTTTGAACGATTTGTCTACCTAATTACTTTACTTACCATGCGCTATTTTCTTCTACGACTTAACTGGGTATTATTTATATTCTTAATTTCTTTTACTGCAGTAGCACAGGGCGATTTACTCATAACTCCTAAGCGAATAGTTTTTGATGGCGCTAAAAGAGTGGAAGAAATAAATCTTGCTAATACCGGCAATGATACCGCTACTTACACCATTTCTTTTATACAATATCGTATGGACGAAAATGGAAAATTTGAACAGGTTTCAGATCAAGATAGTTTGCAAAGGTTTGCACACAAAAACCTACGTTTTTTTCCACGTTCTGTAACATTAGCTCCCAAAGAAGCGCAGTCGATAAAAGTACAGGTGATAAAAGCCAATGAGTTAACCGAAGGAGAATACAGGTCTCACCTTTTCTTTCGCTCAATGCCCAATAAAAATGCATTGGGAGAAGGTGGTGTAGAACCCGCAAAAGACTCTGGCTTTTCAATAAAACTTACACCGGTCTTCGGTATTTCCATCCCCATGATTATTAGGGTTGGCGAAACATCGGTAAAATCTATTTTTTCTGACGCCCAATTTGCTCTCGAAAAAGAAACGCAACCAATATTAGATATTGTTCTCAACAGGTCTGGCAATATTTCTTCTTACGGCGATATAACAGTAAATTATATTGGAGCCAATAATAAAGTTATCCCGGTATGCTATATGAAAGGCCTTGCAGTGTATACGCCAAATACTAAACGAAAGCTTCATTTACCACTTCAAAAAAAGGACGGGGTAGATTATAAATCAGGAAAACTTCAAGTACTTTTTACAGATCAGGCTCAAAAGTCTACAACATTATGTGAGCAAACAATATCATTATAAGTAGAAATGATTTTTTACCTATATCCCGTCAGGGTATGCTCCGTTGTCATCTACATATTATCTACTTATTCAATAAGTTAGAAAAATATCTTATTGAACATCATGCAATAATCTTCCACATTTTTCGTTTACCTAATAGCCTTAATATAAAGCAACTGCTAAGTAATCAATAATGTATGTTGGTACAAATACTGTACGGACATCGTTTTTCTTTAAAAAATTATGATGATTGGCAATTCTGCTATTAAAATTTTAGCCCAGATTGGCATTTTTTAGTTGATATGGCAAATATTTATTAAGGTGAGTTTTTGTAAAGAGGTCCAATATCAATCCAAATAGTATGAACAAACTTTTTACGCTTGTAATTTGCCTATTTTTTATGCAAATGGGGTTTGCCCAGCAAAATAACCAACCATCATATTATCATCCTGTTGCAGAAAGGAGTACAGGCCAAAGCGGTACTGGTGCTAATATAGATGTAGTTTATCACAGAGCTTGGTGGAGAATAAACCCTGACTCTTCAAAAGGTATTCGTGGAATAGTAACTACTTACTTTAAAACAACGCAGGCCAATGTATCTACAATTACATTTGATTTTCGGAGGAGTTCATATAATTCGAATTTAGTAGTTACCTATCATGGAAATCTCTGTACAAGTTCTATAAGTACTAGCAATATTCTATCCATAACACTTCCATCTACAATTGTAGCCAGCAAAACATTAGATTCTGTAACCATCTCCTATTATGGAGTTCCTCCAGCACGTTCTGGAGCTGCTGAAGGCTTTCAGAAAACTACTACCCCTGCAGGCGATAATTACATTTATACTTTATCAGAGTCTTATGAAGACAGAGACTGGTGGCCATGCAAAGCAGATATGCAGGATAAGATAGACAGCATGGATATTATTGTAAATACACCCTGGAGTGGGGCAGATACTTTTTGGGTAGCTACCAATGGTAGATTAATCGATTCTAGTATTTCTGGTGGTAACAGAACTTTCCATTTTAAAAACACCTACCCAATGGCATCCTATCTGGTATGTTTATCTGTTGCCCGATACAACAGGTATTACCGTGGAACGGTGAACCAGGGCGGTATTCAGGTACCTATCGTTTACTACTTATTTAGGGGAAAAACAAATTCTCAATATAATGCCATTCTTACATCTATGGGCTATATGACTACTTTGCTAATAGAAATGGGTAACCGCTTTGGTTATTACCCCTTTAGAAGAGATAAGCATGGTTTTTATGAAGGCCTTGGCGGAGCCGGAGGAATGGAGCATCAAACATTCTCTGCAATTGCTACAAATGCACTTAATAATAGGCAAACACTTGCCCATGAATTAGTACACCAATGGTTTGGCGATAAAGCTACATTTGCAACCTGGGCCGACCTTTGGCTGGCAGAAGGGTTTGCTAGATATGGAGAAGTGTTGGCGGGAGAATTAGTGCCTGCAAGTGGTGTAGATCCGCAAGTTGAGCTTAGTAGTGCAAGGTCTCAAGCAAGGAACAATACAAGCACCCCTACCCGTATTACCAGTTTTGCAAACTCAAACGAGGTTTGGACTAATAGTAATGTAAGTGCTGTGTACGATAGAGGCTGTATGGTGGTTTCAATGTTAAGGGCATTGGCAGGCGATGAAAAGTTTTTTGAAGCATGTAAAAATTATTTGGATTCTGCAAATGGTTCAGGCTTTAAATCTGCCACTACCGATTCTCTGAAAAATAATTTTGACCAGGTTTTAAATACTAATGCAAATAATAACCTTACTCCTTTTTTTAACGATTTTGTCTTAGGAACAGGGCATCCTACTTATACTATTAACTGGCAGCCTAAAATTGGTGGCGGCATTTATGTATCTATTGGCAGTCAGTCTAAAACAGTCGGATCTACAGTTTCCTATTTTAATTCGCCGATTGTTTTGCGTGTGCAGGGTAGTGGCGGCAAGGACACAACTATTGTATTTTACGATCTTACGGATGGAGATTATTTTGGAGGAGACTTAGCGATTGCCGGCAATGGCATTGGGCCTGCACAACCCGGCAACAGGTTGTTTTTTCCTTTAAGTTTTGAACCTACTACTGTAACATTTGACCCTTTATTAAAAACAATAGCAGACGGCATTACAGCTCCGGTAACCACACTCGATCTTAAAATACTTTCTTTTGAAGTTCAAAAGAGTAGTAATTCAAATATGGCTTACCTCTCACTTGATGGAAATTCGATTAACTCAATTGTAATACTGGAAAGATCTGTCGATGGAATTGATTTCTCGGATTATAAAACAATGGATGAAATGGCTGGCACAACATCTGCAAAAAGATACTTTACAACTGATGAACGGCCACTAAAGCGAAATAATTTTTACCGGGCTAAGTTTAAAGATATCTCCGGGCAATATACTTATTCAAAAACTATAAAAATAAGTGGAGAAAAAGAAGCTTTGTTCAGCATTGTCAGCAATCCTGTATCTGAAACTATTCGCCTGTTTTCCGCAGATGATTTTATTGGAAAAACATTACGGTTTACTGTGTACGATGCTTTAGGTAAGCGCATTGAAATATATAGTAAAAAAATATTTTCAAGGGTTACCGAATTAAAGCTGCCGGTATTGTCAAAAGGAAATTATGTGCTTGAAATTAAAGACACTGACCAAAAACTGGCGACTCTAAAATTTATAAAATAAATATTAATTCGTTTTACCCCAAGGATTTCTGGACTAATTAAAACCATTACTTATGAAAAAATATTTATTGATAGTGTTAAGCATATTTGCCTTCATAGATATTTCTTTTGCGCAAACTGCTACCAAAAGTTATCCATTTGCTGTGGGTAGAAGTGGTTCATGCGGTAGCGGTTCATCTCAAATACACTTTTATAATTACGATGGAAACACCAATACCCTTCAAAATGCATCTGGTGGTTTGGTGAACCCTTGTATCCCTCAATTGAGAATTGGTACTTCGGGAGGAGGAGGTGGCAGCCAAAGGTTTACATCAAATCTGGCAAGTGTTTCTTTCAATCCTGCTGATCACAATATTTATTACTTGTGGACAAATCTTTCGACATCTCCGGTAAGAACCTATGCCTGGAGATGGCCGGTAGGTACCTGCCCAACATCCACGAGCCCAAGACTGGATACCATTCGTTCTTTTGCTGCCGATATCTTAGGGGTAGCATTTGATAACAGTGGTAATGGTTACATACTCGAATTTACCGGAGAACCAAACGGTGTCCCGCATAAGGCAATGATTCGTTCTATTAATTTTAGTACCGGAGTTATTGGTGGGGCTGATACACTAAGTTTTACTGGTGGTATGCCCATACTAGTTACCGGAAGTGGTGATGTTGCTATGTCTCCTTCGGGGCAAATGTTTTTTGTAGTAGAAAATAAATTATTTACTCCTAATTATTCAGCCTATACGGGTACAGGAGCATATTTGACCTGTACATATGTTAATACTTTTTCGGGCTATGGTTCTGCAAGCTTTGTCGGTCTTACTTATGCCCAAGGTGAAGCAATTGCAGCTTATTCTGGCAGTGGTTGTCCTTTTGATGAGGTAGGGCTGCTGTCTGGTGTTACTGCTCCTATAACTAAAAACAATTCGCCTACAAATCTTTATTCAACATCCGATTTGGCAACAGTAGTAAGTGGTATTGGAGCTGCTAAATCATTGGTTTCTGTTACACCAACAGGAACTGCCAATCAATACGATGTGGTGTATGATATTGTTGTTCGTAATTACGGTAATATGGATATAGATGGAGTACAGGTGACCGATAACCTCGGCCTTATTAATGGGGCGGGCAATGTTTCCAATGTTTCCGTAAGCATTCCTGTAAACCCAAATGGTTATACGGTAAATCCGGCGTATAATGGTACTACCAATATTAATTTATTGGCTGGTACTTCCAATATGCTGCCGAATTATCCTGTGGCTAATAGTAGCTTTACCATTCGCATTACCTGTAGGTTATCCGGTATTTTAGCCGGAGTAGTATATAATAACAGAGCAATAGCAACTGCAACAGATTTTAATAACAATGCATTGTTGGATAGCTCTACCAATGGCAGTATCCCCGATTTAAATAGTAATGATAAACCCGACGATTTTGGCGAAAGTCAACCTACTCCTTTATTAATAAGTGTAACAGCTTTTACTCCGCCATGTGTATCATTAACCAATATTTTATACACACAAACTTTTGGTACAGGTACTGGCAGAACCACTTCAATGGGTGCGCCCACGGTTGCAAGCGGAGTATTGTTTCCTACTGGTACCAGCAGCTATGCAGGAAGTACCACTACGCCACTTCCACTGGATAGATATGTAGTAACCAATAATGCAAACAATGCCAATGCAGCCCAGTTTCTCAGCATGACAGACCATACGGGTAATCCCAATGGCCGCATGTTGGTTATTAATGCAGATGCGGCCAACACAGTGATGTATAGTGGTACATTCTACTATTCTACCTGTGCCAACTCGCAATATTCTCTTTCTTTTTATGCTGCTTTTCCCGCAAATGCAGCCTATCAAACGTTATGTGACGGGTTTGGAGGGTTTCATTACCCACGAATCAGAATGAGAATAAGAGACAATACTTCCGGATTGGTAATTACAGAAACCACTACCGGTGATATAACCTCTGCCAGCTGGCAACAATACGGGCTTAAGTTTACAGCCCCGGCTTCTTACACACAATTGGTTTTTGAACTTATCAACGACGCTCCGGGTGGTTGTGGTAACGATGTGGTGATAGACGATATTCAATTTGGTAGTTGCGATCCCTTGCCCGTTGTAAATGCAAATGTAGCCGCAGGCTGTATCGGCAGTCCTGCAACATTTAACTCCACGCTTAATGATGATGGCGCATTACCACCATCAAGACAATATCAATGGCAGGTATCCACTGCCGCTACAGGTCCATGGACAAACATTGTTGGCGCTACTGCCTCAAGCTATACAATAGCTTCTGTAAACGCCACACATACTAATCGGTATTATCGGGTACTGGTGGCAGCAACAGGTAATATCGGTATTCCTAACTGCCGCTATGCATCACCAGGTATGTATCTTAATGCTCAAACAGCCTCCATTGCCGCCACTTCTGCAACCCGAGATAAGAATAATATCTGCGGAGGCATACAGGTTGCATTAAGTAGTACAGGTGGTACATTGGGTAGCGGTGCACAGTGGAACTGGTATCAAAGTAGTTGCTCAGGTTCGTCCATTGGCACTGGGGCAAGCATTAATGTTACACCCAATGTAACCACAACATACTATGTGAGAGCTGAAGGTATCTGTAACACTACATCTTGCGTTGCGGTAACCGTTTTTATTTCCTGCGATATTGATAAGGATAAAGATGGCATTCCTGATTATATAGAGAGTTATATGCCGGTAGCATGGGCCGATGCCAACAGTAATGGTATCAGCAATGCGTTTGATCCAACTTACCCCGGCTTTGTTGACAATAATAATGATTACATAAACGACAATTTCCAGGCAGATGGAGATAGCGATAACGATGGTATCCCCAATTATCTGGATACAAATTTTCCGGGTAGGGTGGATACTAATGGAGATGGTATAGACGACCGTTTTGACATGGACCTGGATGGTATTATCAATATGCTGGATTTAGATAGTGATAATGATGGCATTCCGGATGTGGTAGAAGCAGGCGGTGTTGATACCAATGGAGATGGAAGAATAGATAATTTTACTGATAATGATAATGATGGATTAAGCCAAAATGTAGATGCTAATAATACGGGTGCACGAGTTTCGGGAATAGGATTGGGCGCACTTGATCTTGATGGAGATGGTATCCCCAATGCAATTGACCTGGATAGTGATAATGATGGTATACCCGATGTGGTAGAAGCGGGTGGCCCCGATGCAAATAACAATGCAATTATAGATGGCTTTGTAGATGCAAACAACGATGGTTTGCATGATGCATACTTCCTTACAAGTGGTTTGCTACGCACGGGTGCTGATGCAAACAATGATGGCAGAGCAGATAGCTATCCAAATAAAAATTTTGATGAGGATAGAAGGCCGAATGCCTATGACCTTGATAGCGATGGCGATGGCATTGTAGATGTAATTGAAGCGGGCTTCACCGATGCCAATTACAACGGATTTGTGGATGGCACTTATGGAGCAGATGGATGGAGCAATGTAATAAGGGCCAGAGCTTCATTAGGGTTATTAAATTCTGATGCAAATGGTAATCCTAACTATTTGGATATTGATTCTGATGGTGATGGCATACCCGACAATATTGAAGGACAAACCACCCTTGGGTATCGTTTTCCAACAGGATTGGATAGTGATAATGATGGCCTGGATAATGCCTACGATTATGCACCCTACGCAGCTACATTTGGCGGGGCTGGTATAATGCTCTCCGACAAGGATATAGATTTAATTCCAGACTATATAGATTTAGATTCGGACTCCGATGGCCAACCCGATATCATTGAAGGGCATGATTACAACCTTAATGGAATAGGAGACGACTTAGTAACTCCATTAGGCACAGATGCAGACGGCGACGGCTTGGATGATAGGTTTGATCTGATTAATACAGGTGCAAACCGATTAAAGGGTACATCAGCTTATATGGGAACAAGCGGTAGCATTACCGGAGACGCTACACCGGGTTCAAGAGCAATGGTACAAAGACAAACACCAACACAGCCTGATAGAGATTGGAGATTTGTTGCTGCCGTATTGCCGGTGTATATGCTTAATTTGTCTGCAACAGAAAATAACAATAATGTGGCTCTTAGCTGGAAGGTAATGACAAGTATGGCCATTACCAGGTTTGAAGTAGAGCGTAGTATAGATAATAATTACTATGAAAAAATTGCCGCTCAAAGTGGGGTAGCACAACTTGATGAAATGGTCAGCCTTAAGGATGACGATAATATTTCGACACTTAAGGCAGAATACATTTATTACAGGGTAAAGGCAATTGTAGCAGATGGTAGGTTCAAATACAGTAATGTAGTAATGGTAAGAAAAGGAAAAATGCTATCCTCAATAAATATTTATCCCAATCCTGCTTCGCATAGTGCTTCCGTTAGTTTATATTCAGAAAAAGAAGAGGTAGTAACAATATCTATTAAAGATTATGCAGGCAAACTTATTTACTTACAAAAACGAAAAATTTCTAAAGGTAATAATGTGCTGCCATTACTAAATCTTCAAACTTACAGCAGTGGAGTTTACCATGTTCAATTATTGGCAAACGAGCAATTACATACCATGAAATTGATAATCAGAAATTAATAAATTATTCTGTTGCTCTTATACCCCAATGCATAAGCATTGGGGCTTTTTTGTTTATTTTTTTAATCATCAAGTGTATATACCAAGTGTTTATCCTAAGTGTTTTTATAAATTATAGCAAGTATAATTACGCTATTCTTAATTAGGTGTGTAATGTCTTACACAATAAAATTTCATATTATACGTCTTAGTGGTTAATAATAACGTTTAGATAGCCTTGTAGTCTAAATATCCTTTTAAAAACAAAAAATATCCAATACGATGAAAAAGCTATTTCATCTTTTAATTTGTTTATTCATATTAATTTTATCGCAAAAAGCATTTGCCATAAACGATACTTTAGTAAAGTTTGGGCAAAACATTTCTGCTGCGCCGCAATGGAAGTATAAAGGCGGTGGTACAAATCTCGATGGGGTCTCCTGGAAAATCTTATCCTATCCGGAGCCTGGTTGGCTTGCCGGCACTTCTGCTTTTGGCTTTGGCGGTGGCCCTGCCGAAAATACCATTTTACCACAAGATAATAGTGCTGGTGGAGCAGGGCCTACAAATGGTAGATATCCCACTATTTATTTTAGAAAAATTGTAAATATTTCCAACCTTTCTGCTATTACAAATTTTTTGATACGTGCAAAATTTGATGATGGTATTGTTGTATGGATAAACGGCAATGAAGCGTATAGAAATAATGTAGGTACCGGAACAGTCAGCTATAACACATGGGCAAATTCTGCAATTAGCAATAATGGTAATGATATTTATACAGCTATAATAAATAAGACCATGTTTATTACAGGTGCCAATACCATTGCTGTAGAATTGCATCAATCTGCTGCAAGCAGTAGCGATTTATTTTTTGACTTTGAACTAATAGCAATGGATGGCACTGCAAATGTTACCAGAGGCCCATACCTACAAATGGGCAATAAAACCAGTATCACTTTAAAATGGAAAACTGATGTAGCTACAAACTCCAGAGTAGAGTGGGGACCCAATTTTGGAAACTATACAAACTTCGTTGATTCTGGAACTGTTTCTACAGATCATACAGTTACTATATCTGGGCTAAACCCCGATACAAAATATTTTTATACTATTGGAAGTAGTGGGTCTGTGCAGCAGGAACAGGCCAATAACTGGTTTAGAACATTGCCTGATGATAATAGTTACAGAAAGCTAAGGTTTGCTGCTTTTGGCGATTGTGGAAATAACTCAACCAACCAGGTAAATACCAAAAATGCCCTGCTCTCTTATATTGGAACAAATGAGCTGGATGGCTTGCTAACAATTGGAGACAATGCATATAGCTCAGGTACTGATACTGAATTTCAAAACGGCTTTTTTAATGTTTATCAAAATGATATTTTAAGATACATGAAATTGTATCCTACTACCGGAAACCACGATTATGGCAACTCGAGTGCCAACACCGGAGTAAGAAACAATGCTTATTATAACAACTTTATATTGCCTACTGCTGGAGAAATTGGCGGCGAGCCATCTGGTACAGAAGCTTACTACTCATATAATATTGGCAATGTGCATTTTCTTTCTCTCGACTCTTATGGAAGAGAAAATAGCAACACAACCAAAATGTATGATACTACCGGGGCTCAGGCACTTTGGGTAAAAGCAGATTTGGCTGCTAATACCAAAAAGTGGGTAGTGGTTTATTTTCATCATCCGCCCTATACCAAAACCAGCCATACTTCTGATACCGAATCTGACCTTATTGCAATAAGAGAAAATTTTATTCGCATACTGGAAAGATATGGTGTGGATCTTATTTTGTGTGGCCATGCGCATGGGTACGAAAGAAGCTACTTGCTACAAAACTATTACAAGGCAAATGCTGCAGCCCCAACTATATTAGATGCTCAGTTTAGAAAAAACCTCCATACGGCCGATAGCTCAAGTGCACGATACGATGGAACTGCATTGTCTTGCGCTTATAATTATAATTCAGGCAAATACAATCATGGTTCTGTTTATATAGTTTCCGGAAGTGCGGGCCAATTAGGAGGAAGTACTGCTGGCTATCCACACGATGCTATGTACTATTCAGATATTTCAAACGGCGGAAGTTTTTATTTTGAAGTAGATAGCAACAGGCTCGATGCAAAATTTATTTCTTATACAGGTACGGGAACTTCTGTGGTACCCAATATAAGAGACCAGTTTACCATTTTTAAAGATGTAAATAAAGTAACCAATATTATTGTAGGGCAAAATCAGCCACTGGATATATCCGCATCGTGGAGGGGTACATATAACTGGCCTAACAATGGTAATGCTACCTCACGTTCAGTGCAACCATCTACCGCTACTGTAGGTACTTATAACTATATCGTAACGGATGCTAACTCCTGCCTTAAAGATTCTTTTAATGTTCAGGTGAGTACAGTACTTCCGGTATTATTAAAAGATTTTAATGCTACGCTTCAAAAAGATAAAGTACTGTTAACCTGGAGCACATTGCAGCAAGTTAATAGCCAATATTTTACTATCGAAAAATCTATTGACGGCATAAACTATAGCCAATTTGCCAATGTAAATGCAGCGGGCAATGCTAGTACTTTACAGCAGTACTCGTTAGTGGATAATCAACCATATGAATCCGTTAATTACTATCGTCTTTCACAAACAAGCATCAACGGACAAAAACAAAATCTTGGAGTTAAAAAAGTTACTTATCTCAATGGAAAAGAACTCGCACTAACAGTTTTGTATAATGGTGGCGGAAAAATTACTACTGTAATTAATTCTAAAAGCAAAGGAAACGGTTCTATTAAGGTTATGGACGTTACCGGCAGAGAAGTGTTTATTAAAACTGTATTTGTTCCTGTTGGAAGCAGTACACAATCATTACAATTAAGAAATGGCATATATGTGTTGCAAGTAAGCAACGGAAAACAACAAGTTTCACAAAAACTAATTATTGAATAATAGTCAACCCCCTAACGAAAATAAATCTATCTACTTATGTTACGCTTATTAATAATACTTATACTAATGGTTTCAAATACTGCTTTTGGGCAGGTTTTACGGCCATTTACACCAAGATATTACAATCCATCGGTAAGGGGTAATATTGTATATGTATCCAATAGCATTGTTTCTACAAGTGGTGTTGGTGCAGGTTCTCCTGGTACGGGTGAAATGCCACCCGGCGGAAGCAGTAGAAATAATTCGGGTTCGGGTATTTATTTAGATGTAGATGCAGAACCACCTACAACAACCCTATTTAATATGGGTTCTTCTTGGAGATGGTTTTCCAATGGTACCCGACCAGCCAACTGGAATACAGTTGGTTTTAATGATGCCGGTTGGGCAACAGGCAATGGCGAATTTGGTTATGGAGATGGCCCTACCGGGCAAAATACCTGTATTCCTTCCGCTAATCCGTCTTTAATGCTGCCGGATGCCTGTAATCCTACTTTGGTACCCAGTACATCAAGATATATAAGCTACTATTTTCGCAAAACAATAGATATTGGCTCTATTAAAAACAAAGGCGATTTTGTTTTTAATTATAAAAGAGATGATGGTATTGTGGTGTATGTAAATGGTACGGAAGTTTTTAGGAATAATATGCCAACAGGCGGTATTACCAATACCACACTGGCTAGTAGCGATATTACCGGAGCTGCGGAAAATGCTATCAACAGCTTTACACTTTCAGGTCCAGGGCCATTTGTACCAGGCAGCAATGTAATTGCGGTTGAGATACATAATGCAGCAAGTCTGGTATCAAACCCTGCAAGTTTAGATATGAGTTTTGATATGTCGTTGCAGCATACTCAAACTTACAGCTCCACAACAGCAGATTTAAGTATTCCTACATCTTGCAACCAGGTTTTATTCGCAGGTTTATATTGGGGTGCCGATTTAGGTTCTAGCGGTAGCAATATGTCGTGGATGGTACCAGGTTACGATAGTGTACTATTAAAAATACCTGGCAGCACAAATTATCAAGCAATTGGTTCACAACAAACAAACCAGCACTCCAGCGCCAATTCTCCGGGTTTACCACATACTGGCTACCTGTGTTTTGCTGATATTACAAGCCTTATAAATGCAACCAATGCAAATGGTACTTATACAGTTGCCAATGTACAAGGCCCATTGGGTTTAACCAATTCTTGCGGCGGCTGGACCATTGTAATTGCTTATGCAAACCCATCTCTTTTGCCAAGAAACCTTACGGTTTTTGACGGAAGTGTAATCATTAATGGAGGAGACCCTGCAGTTGATATTAATTTTTCCGGCTTTCTTACGCCGCCAAGCGGCCCGGTAAGTTGCGAAATTGGCACAGTAGTATATGATGGCGATCGTGGATCTTCCGATGCCTTTTCTTTTAGGCAACAAGGAGCCCCTACATTTTACAACCTGGCTTCTACTGCAGTGCCGCTCAATAATAACAATGATGCCTGGAACAGTAAAATATCGTACAAAGGAAATGTAGTTACTACCCGTAATCCGGCGTTTAATAATACAATTGGTTACGATGCCTCTATTTTTGATTTACCCAATGCAGGCAATGCACAATTATCAAATAGCCAAACGGGAGCTACGGTACGATTGTCTTCTCCTGGAGAAAATTACTTTGTGCATGTAGTTACTACCTCAATTTCACAATACAACCCAACCTTTGCATTTGACAAAACAGCAACCGATATCAACGGAGGCTCTACCATAGCTGGCGATAGCTTGCGTTACCAAATTAATTACACCAATGTGGGTAATGACTTGAGTGTGCAAACTACCCTTATAGACAATATACCTTTGGGCACTACTTATAAGCCTGGCACAATAAGAATAAATGGTGTTGCTAAAACCGATGCCGCTGGTGATGATGAAGCCGAGTACGATTTTGTAAACAATAGAATTGTGTGCAGGTTGGGTACAGGTGCCAATGCAACCATTGGCGGCACTATGCCTATAAATGCTTCGGGAAATGTGCAGTTTGATGTTTACCTGCCTGTATCTTGTAGCATTTTAAATTGTGTTGGAAGTACTTTTCGTAATACGGCCCGCATGAATTATGTAGGAAACCTTTCCAACAATACCTTATATGACTCCAGTGGTGTAAATATTGCAGGCTGTATAACCCAAGGAACTGTAAACACATTTGCATTAGGCCCATGCTCTAATATTGGCGATACAATACTTACAAATATATGCCCTGTTACCCGTGTTTTTATTCCTTTGAGTCGCTACGCAGGCTATAGGATATATAGAGGGTTTCCATTTACAAATGCAAATTTATTTAACCCACTAACGGCTATTACTTCATCCGGTGTTTATTGGGCATACTTTGATAATGGTTCTGGCTGCGATGACACCATTAGGATACGGGTAGCTATTGTGGTATGCCCCGATATTGATGATGATAATGATGGCATACCCGATTATGTAGAGATAAATATGCCATTGGCATTGCAAGATCATGACAGCGACGGCATACCCAATTGGAATGATGCCACTTACCCCGGCTTTGTTGATAATAATGGCGATGGTGTAAATGACAGGTTTGATCCCAGTGCAGATTTAGATAATGATGGAGTGGTAAACTTTTACGATGCACAATTTCCTGGCTATGTTGATAGTAATGGCGATGGCGTAAATGATAATATGGACAAGGATTTGGATGGTATTCCCAATCATTTAGATTTGGATAGTGACAACGACGGTATACCTGATGTGGTAGAATCTTATGGAGCTGATCAGGATGGCGATGGTATAATAGACAATTATTCTACCAGCGACAATGATGGATTTTCTCAGAATGTAGATGGTAGTAATAGTGGAGTACCCGGTTCTGGCGATGGTTTAGGCGCACAGGATTTAGACAGTGATGGCATTCCTAATTATTTGGATTCTGATAGTGATAATGATGGCATTCCTGATGTGCTGGAAGCCTTAGGAATTGATGCCAACAATGATGGTAAACTGGATGGTTTTATAGATACAGATGCAGATGGATTATCCGATATTGTTGACTCCGATGTAGGAAACGACAATATTGCAGAGATGCCTATAAAAGGATTGCTAAGAACCGGCCCTGCAATTAGTGCTACCAATGGCCGGGCTGCGAATTATCCTTTTAAAAACTTTGATAATGATGGAAGACCTAATGCTTACGACTTAGATAGCGATATGGATGGCATAGTAGATGTGATAGAAGCCGGTTTTGCCGATGCCAATTTTAACGGCATGATAGATGGGCCCATAGGAGCAGACGGTTGGAACATTGCAGTAAATAACTTAGCAACATTTAATTTAACAAATGCAGATGGCGATGCCAATCCTAATTATTTGGATATAGATGCAGATGGGGACGGCATACCGGATAATATTGAAGGGCAACCAACAGCTACTTACCGTTTTCCGGCCTATGCCGATACGGATAATGACGGCTTAGATAATCAATATGATTTTGCTCCATATGCATCAACCTTTGGAGGTTCCGGGATAGCACCTTTTGATAGAGATTTAGATGGTATACCCGATTACCTGGATTTAGATACCGATTCGGATGGCCAACCCGATATTATTGAAGGCAACGATTTTAACCTCAACGGATTGATGGACGATTTGGTAACACCATTAGGAGTTGATACAGATGGAGATGGCTTAGATGACAGGTTTGATATAATCAACTCCGCCACTAATCGAAAAGGCACATCATCAATGATGGGTACAAGCGGAAGTTTAACAGGTGACCCTTCGCCCCAAACCCGTTCAACGGTACAGCGTACACTACGTTCTGGCGGCTGTAGTTTTGAAAGAGATTGGCGTTGTATAAGTACCGTACTTCCAATAAAATACCTTTACTTACAGCTAACGGATAATACCGGAAGAATAGCATTGAGTTGGACAGTTGAAAGTGAATATGAGCTGCATAGTTTTGACATAGAAAGAAGTATTGATAATATTAATTTTGAAAAGATAGGCACACAAGTCTCTTTACAGGCAGTAAATGAAAGACGAGGCTATGGCTATAATGATAATATAAACAACTTGCGTACCGATATTGTGTTTTACCGCATAAAGGTACTAGGTCGCCAGGGGCAGGTAAGTTATAGCAATACGCAAATAGTACGCAAAGCCAAATCAGCCTTAGATTTCGTGATATTGCCCAACCCAGCCAGCGAACTGTTAACGGTTAAATTTTATGCCGAACAAGAAGCAGAAGCCACTATTGTTATAGTGGATGCGGTAGGGCAGATAATGTTAAAACAAAAAGTAAGGGCAATAAAAGGTAACAATAGCATTATGCTAAAAGATTTGTCCAAATTTTCGAACGGTGTTTATACGCTGCAATTACAAATGGAGCATGATGTACAAGCAACCAAACTAATTATACAAAAATAGGTTCATAGATTATGAAAATAATAAGGCCGCATCCATAAGGGTGTGGCTTTATTATTCTATTCAAATGGCTAAAATATTTTCTCCAATTGGTTAAGGTGAGTAACGGTATAAGTTGGGTTGATTGCTGTTTTTGCATTAATATGGTTTACAAAAATACAATCCATGCCAGCATTTAAAGCACCTTGAATGTCCGCATCCAGGTTATCGCCAATCATTATACTTTCATGCAGCAAAGCCCCGGCCTTTGTAATAGCAAAATCAAAAATTTCTTTATTGGGCTTTACACTATTACTGGCTTCTGATGTAATTACCTGTTCAAAATATTTATCCAACCCACTATTTTTTAGTTTACTCCATTGCGTTTTTTCAAAGCCGTTAGTAATTAAATGCAGTTTATAATTTTTATTGCTTAAGTAATCTAATATTTCAAATGTGTGTGGGAATACTTCTTTTTGAGTAGGTAATATTTCCAAAAAATTGGCACTTAAATCTTTGGCCAAATGCTCATCTGCAATTTTATAATCGAGCAATGTGCGCCACATTCGTTTCCACTTTAAATCTTCTGCATTTATAAAACCTTTGTGGTAGCGATCCCATAGCACCTGATTATGAAAAAGATATTTTTGATAAAAATCATCAAAGCTAGCATCTACTTTTTTATCCAATTCAAAGCTGGCATATACTTGCGTAAGGGTTGTTTTGGCATTTTTATCAAAATCCCACAATGTATGGTCTAGGTCAAAATAAAGATGCCGATATTGTTTGCTTATTGCTGACATAAAAGATTTAAACTTGCAAAAATACAGCAATCATTCTGTTATGAAAAATACGATAAACCCAATAGTGGTGGTTACCGGAGCAAGTAAAGGTATTGGAAAAGCAATTGCTACTGCATTTGCAGGCGAAAATAATACTATAGTTATATGTTCTCGTAATCAAAAAAACCTTAATGATGCAAGGGAAGATATTATGCTAAAATACCCTTTGGCAGATATAAAATTATTTGCGGCCGATTTTGCAAACCCTATAGAAGTAGATGATTTTGCAAAATTTTGCCTGGAGCAAGGCACACCTACAATTTTGGTAAATAATGCGGGGGTTTATTTGCCCGGTAGCTTGCATAGCGAAGCAGATGGAAATATTGAACGTATGATGCAGGTTAATTTTTTTAGTGCTTATCATCTTACCAAAAAACTGCTTGCAGCAATGATGAAAAATGGGTTTGGCCATATTTTTAATATTAGTTCAGTAGCAGGTTTAACAGCTTATGAAGGTGGTGGGAGCTATAGTGTAAGCAAATTTGCTTTAACAGGATTTAGTAAAAATTTGCGGCACGAGTTGATAGGAACTGGTATTAAAGTAACCACTGTTTTTCCTGGAGCAGTGATGACAGATTCCTGGGCAGGTTTCGATAATAGTGGCAATCGTATTATGGAAGCGGAAGATGTAGCAAAAATGGTGTTGGCTGCTTCAAAGCTCTCTCCTCAAGCCACAGTAGAAGAAATTGTCATGCGTCCTCAATTGGGCGACCTATAATTAACAGTTTATTTAGTGCTTTTACCGTTTTAGAAACAAATCCTAACGGATGTGTTGTCTATTTTTGCAGTGGCTGAAGTTTTATATATGGTTCTACGTTTTACACAAAAATTTTTACTGCTTATTTTTACCCTTGCATTTGCGAATGTAAAGGCACAAGTGGTTTTTAAAGCCAGTATTATACCTGCTGAAATCTATAAAGATGAATATGCAACTTTACGCATTGAAATAGAAAACGGAACCAATATTCATAATATTCAATTACCTTCTTTTGATGAGTTTGATATTGTAAGTGGCCCCAACCAGGAGAGTGGCATGAGTACCATCAATGGTTCTAGTAAAACCTACCTTTCTATAAGTTATGTATTAAAACCCAAAAAAGCCGGCAATTACACACTAGGTAAAGCATCAGCTATTATAGGGGGAGAAAAATTTACAAGTAAGCCTTTAAAATTGTCTGTAAAAAATGGAGTTGGTAAAACTCCTTCTGGGCAATCTCAACCAACAATGCAATTGCCGCTTAGCATTTTTGATGATGTGGTACCGCAGCCAAAGCAAGATTATTCAGACTATTATTTAAAAGAAGGAGAATCAATTGCTGAAAAGGTAAATAAAAACATGCATGTGGTTCTGCAAACCAACAAAACAAGCTGTTATGTAGGCGAACCAATTGTAGCCACCTATAAATTATATACCCGGCTGGAGAGTCAAAGCAAAATGACAAAAGCGCCATCGTTCAATGGCTTTAGTGTGGTGGATATGTTGCGTCCTGACCAGTCTGATTCAAAAATTGAAAAACTAAATGGTAGAGAATACAATGCCTATACAATTAGAAAATCGCAGCTGTATCCTTTGCAAGATGGGGATTTTGAAGTAGAGCCAGCAACAATTGACAATGAAGTGAAGTTTGTAAAAGCCAACGGTAATAGTAGTTTTGGCCCAGATGATGTTGTTGTGCAAACTGTAGCATTGAGCAGCAAGCCATTAACAGTTCATGTAAAACCATTGCCCGAAACAGCTAAGCCTGCTGGGTTTCATGGTGCTGTTGGCCAGTTTTTAATTGATGCAAAGTTAGAAAAAAATAGTTTTACCACTGATGAAACAGGCAAACTGCTTCTCACTATTGGTGGTATGGGAAACCTCCACTTGCTTACAGTGCCTGATATTGAATGGCCAAAAGGAATTGATGCATTTGATGCAAAAGTGCGGGAAGAAATTGACCCTTCTCATGTGCCAGAGGCCGGGAATAAAATTTTTGAAATTCCATTTACCGTAAATACAGCAGGTGCTTTTGAAATGCCCGCAATTGAATTTAGCTTTTTTGATCCTGCTACGGTTTCGTATAAAACGTTGTACTCAAAACCCATCCAATTTACTGTAGTCAAAGGAACCGGCCAATCTAAGTATGATGTAGATACTTTAGGAATAAAAAGAGAGGTTTCTTTTTCTGAAAAAATGTTTACAAACAGGCATTGGATTATTGCTGTAATTGCATTGCTGATGATAGTAGGGCTATTTATCTGGCAGAAAGTAGATGCAAAAAACAAAAAAAAGCAAATAATACTTGCCGCAAAAAATGCAATAACAAACGAAGCAACGCACAAAGAACTGAAGGAGTTAGACGCTGTTGCAGAGACGCCGCAAAACCCTTTGGCAAAAACGGAAGCCTGCCTTAATAGTCCCGACTGCAGGGATTTTTATACATTGTTGAATACAGAACTAAAGCTATGGTTAGCCAATAAGTTTTCGCTGCCTACGCAAGACATTACTACAAAAAAAATTATTGCTGCAATTGATAATGAAGGTGTTGATAATAATACCGCAATTGAGTTGGAGAAATTACTACAGGAAGTAGAATGGCAATTATATACGCCATTTGAAAGAAACAACACTATGGATCAATTGTATAGTAGAGCACAGGCTGTATTGCAAACCATTTGCGTACATAAAGGACGCACTAGGAATGGTCAGTAAATTTATAGCCAATTCCTCTTACAGAGTGGAAATGGCGTGGATTTCGGCTATCTTCTTCAAAATACTTTCTGAAGTTTAAAATGAAATTATCAATAGTACGGGTAGTAGGATAAACATTGTAGCCCCAAACTGTTTGTAATATTTTTTCCCTGGGAACTACCTCATTTTTATTTTCAATCAGCAACTTGAGTAGCATTGTTTCTTTTTTTGACAAAAGAATTTTTTCCAAATTCTTATTGTAGCCTTCAAGTGCTTTAAAGTCTATTTTATTTTTTCCAAATTCATATATATCTGGCAAGGGTTGTTTAGTGGCCAGTTGCTCACTTTTGCGAAGAAGTTTATTTACCCTTAGTAGAAGCTCTTCTAAATTAAATGGTTTGGTTAAATAATCATCCGCACCTTTTTTTAATCCTAAAACCCTATCTGCACTACTATTTTTGGCACTTAAAATTAAAATAGGTACATCGTGGTTGATAAGGCGAATGGTTTCGCAAACGCTAATGCCATCCAGTTCGGGCAGCATTACATCCAAAATAATCAGGTCAAAATATTCCTGCTGAAAAGATTTTATGGCAGCCGCTCCATCATAGCTGCTGGTTACTTCGTAACCCTCAATCTCCAAATTAAGTTTTAATGCTTCCTGAAGATTTTCTTCATCTTCTACTAGCAAAATTGAAAATCTTTTTTTGGCCATGATGCAAATTTAATGTGTTGGGTTTAACTGTACAGTAAAGATACTTCCACCACCGGGATTGTCAGCAATACTAATCTTTCCTTTATGCCTTGTGACAATTTTTTTACATAAGTATAAACCGAGGCCCGTTCCTTTAGCCCTTTTGGTAGCTTCATTGCCCAGCCGATAAAACTTTTCAAATACCTTCTGCTTATCTGCATCATTTATTCCTGGGCCACTATCTATTACATTGAATAAAATAACATCCTGTTGATGCTTTAAGTTAACATACACGGTTGTATCTTTTGGTGAATATTTTAATGCATTTTCTATAAGATTATTGGCTAAAATTTGTAAAAGATTGTTGTCTCCTTCAATAATTACATTTTCTTCTATTTCCGAAACAATTTCTCTTTGAGGGAAACGTCTTTTAAAATCATTAATACAATCTTGAACTACCAACGATAAAATTATTTCATCTTCCAATATTTTATAGCCATCGGCTTCTATTTGCGACGAAAGCAAAAGATTATTGCAAAGGGTATTTAATCTTGTTGTTTCGTGCAGTGTATTTTGCAATAAGCGATGTTGTTGCTCCTCATCCAGTTTTCTTTTTTGAATGGTTTCAAGGTTAAGTTGTGCAACAGCAATAGGGGTTTTTAATTCATGGGTAATTGCCATCATAAAGTGTTGCTGTTCCTGACCAAGCTTTAGCTGTTTTTTTACAGCCCTGTAAACTAATATTGCCCCTACTAATATTATTATTAAAAATGTAATTCCTTCACCCATGTACTGCTTCACTTTTCTGCTATGGTCGGCTTCAATGTTGTTAAGTGCATCTAAATCTGCCCGATTGTTTTCTGTTGCTTGTTTTAAACGCATCAATTGCATTTGGTCATTTTGCTGATTAAGCATCATAAACCAAAATATTAATGCAGCAATAATGTATGCAAGTAAAATCCAGTAAATGGCAAAAATGCGATGGAATTTTTTTGGCCTGAAAAGCATAGGATTTAGTTTCTCTTATCCAATCCCCAACTCAGCTTATTTCTAAGCGTTTGTAAAAAATTGTTTTCATTTAAGCGTATAAGGTTAATACCAAAACTTTCTTTTCGAACAGCCAATTGAACCTCTTTAGGCACCAGTTCTCTACGGCTATCGAGGCTGCAAATAAAATTATCTGTGCGGCCTTCTACTTCAAAAGAAACAATGGTGTTATCTGGTACTATAATGGGTCTTATGTTTAAGTTATGGGGAGAAACAGGTGTAATTACAAAACTTGCACTATCCGGAAAAACTACGGGTCCATTGCAACTCAACGAGTAACCAGTAGAGCCTGTAGGGGTTGAAACAATTAATCCATCCGCCCAGTATGTATTTAAAAATTCGCCATTGAGGTAAGTGCGAATTTTTATCATTGGAGAGGTATCGCTTTTGTGTAAAGTAAATTCGTTTAATGCATAAGGAATATCAGCAAACAAAGGCATATCCGAGTCTAAGTGGATCAAAGTTCTTTTATCTAACACATATTTTCTATCAACGAGTGCTTCAAGGGCAGTGCTAATTTCTTCTCGGCCAATATTGGCTAAAAATCCCAACCGGCCATAATTTATTCCTAATACCGGAATCCCCGAATCTTTTACCAATGTTACAGTATCTAGTAATGTGCCATCGCCGCCAAGGCTTATAACACAGTCTATACTGCTATCCAAATCTGCACTGGAATTAAAGGTTGAATATTTGCCCTGTAATTCTACTGCACAATAAAATTGATTGAAAAAATCCTGGTAAAATACGGGCTCCACACCATGTTTTACCAATTCATCCAGCAGAAATTCAATGTCTTCGAGCTGGTTATTTTCAATGCCACGACTGTAAATTGCTATTCTCATTGCTGCACTAAAGCATGGCTTTAAAAACCACCTTTCAAATGCAAAAATAACCCCTTTTGGCCTAATTGATTAAAACTGTATTCAAAGCTCATGTTAATGTCGTAAAGGCTAAGTATATCAAAGCCAAACCCGCCAGTATATAGCAGGCTATTTCCAAGTTTGCCGGCCATACCATATTTGCTATATACATAACCGGCATCGGCATAGGTTTTTGCAAAAATTTTGAAAGGCACTTTGGAAACTATATTATTTTTTATGGGTACTGGTATATAAAAGCTAACAAGCTGCTTTCGAAGTGTGTATTTTGTAATACTGCTTAAAATACCGTCTATTACATAATTTTCAAGGCCACGAAGATAAAATTCGCCATATCCCATACCTGTTTGGTTGATATAGGGCTGATTAAATGGAAGTCGTAGATACCCTCCTGCCTGCAAGGAATGGTACCATTTTTTTCCGAGCGATAAATAACGATTGTAACTGCCCGAAAGGGAAAGCATATTTGCTTTGCCGCTCCAGCCAAAGCCTCTTTTAGTGGCAGAAATTGAAAATGTTTTACCTGTAAGCGGATAGTTAATATTGTTGGTGCGAATGTATTGAAAGGTGTAGTTAATATCAACATAGCCTATATGTGAAAGGCTATTATTTTTGTAATACGACGGATTGTAAAATCTCGCAACGCTATCGGCCACATTTAAATAGTTATAAGAAGCACTATAATGATGCCTTTTAAAGTATCCTCTACGAGATAGATAACTGGCACCAATATTAAAACTGCTTTTTACAAAGTCTCTGTTAACAGTTGAGTATCTTAAGGGTAAATTATTATTACTGGTTTTAAAAGTAACATCCCTACTTTGTATAAAGCCCCCAAAAACACCAAACCCTTCTGTTAATTTTCTGTTACTGTAAGGGGAGCTATACGAAATTGCAAAATTTCTTGAAAATCCATTGAGCAAATAAATTCTTAGTTGGTCTCTTCGTCCGCTTAAATTGTAATGAGCAAATTTAACGCCGTAGGTAACTCTGTTTAGATTAGCATTGTATCGGTTTATCCATTCGTTGTAATTTCTATCGGTTAATTGAAACTGGGGTGTAGGGTAAATATACCAGCGTTCTTTAACAGTAATATCAATTACAAGGCCTGTTGCGGTAATAAAACGAGGGGTCAAAATAACATAACTAAATAGGTTGGTATTGTATATTAACTCCTTCGATTCTTTTAATTTATCTGCAAGTGTGGCTGCAATAATACTGTCGCCCACTTTTATTTTCATTTCTCTTAAAATAATATACTTTTTGGTTTTTTTATTACCTGTAATTATCACACTATCCAGGCGGATTTTTGCAGATGAATCAATGAGGGGCAATTTATAAGGATCTTCTGTGGTCTGAGCAAAAGTTGGGTTATTAACGCAACTAAGAAAACAAAGCAATAAAAATATTTTTATTGCTCCTGTTTTTTTTAAAAAGTATGGTAAAGAGGTTATGAGCAATCAGGTAAAAAAATTATTAATGTTAAATGTCAAGATAGCTCATTAAATGCCTGTAATTGCTATGTATCTCGTTTTCAAATTTTTCGTTACCAAAATAATAAATTACATCATATTCGTACCGTTCAAAAGTAGCTACTACCGAAGCTATTTCTCTTTTGTTAATATGTAATGTTACGGTAAGCATACCCGTAGCCGCATCGGTGTGCGAATTTAAATGAAGTATTGTACAATCGTTACTTTCTACAATGCGGCTTATTTCCGAAATTGCAAACTGGCTTCTTTCCATCTCTAATACAATAATGCCTCCTATCTCTTCTGCTCCTGAAAAATTGCCCAATGTTTTTAGCAAATCTGCTGTGTTAATAACTCCCACTAAATCTCCTTCATCATTTACTACGGGTACAATGTTGGTATCGTATTGATTGCAAATATGTACAGCATTTAAAAAATGAACATTGTCTTTTACAGAGGCTTTAATAAAGTGTTTTTGTAAACTATCCAGTAGTATGCGATCATCTTCTGCATCAAGCAAATCTTCTTCGCTCAATAATCCAAGAAAGCTATCTTCTGCTACAACAGGTAAATGAGTAACTCTAAAATCGGATACAAGCTGTATTGCTTTTGCAATTGAGTCTTGCAATTGCAGCCTGGGAGTATTGTTATTAATAAGGTCTATGGTTAACATATGCCGGTTTTTTGTATTACAAATTTGAAGGATGTATAACAAAACATCCGATTGCTTTTTGAAACAGACAAAGGAAATGACTAAACCGTTGCAGCCGGAGATTTTAATTTTGTAAGAAAATCGTCAAGAAGCTTGTTAAATTCTTCAGGAACTTCCATCATTGGTGCATGACCACACTTATCAATAAAATGTAATTCGCTGTTTGGAATTAATTTATGAAATTCTTTACCAACAAAAGGCGGCGTAATAGTATCGTTGTTGCCCCATATCAATAGAGTTGGTTGTTTAATATTCTTTAATTCTTCGCCCAGGTTATTGCGTATGGCACTTTTTGCTAAAGCAATTATTTTTATCACTTTTAACCGATTGTTGGTAATTTCAAAAACCTCGTTTACCAATTCGTCGGTTGCCATTGCAGGATTGTAAAAAGTAAGCTCTGTTTTTTTACGAATATATTCTTTATCGCCCCTTTTTGGGTAGGTATCGCCCATGCCATTTTCAAAAAGGCCTGAACTACCCGTTAGTATAAGCGATTTTATTCTTTCGGGATGTTTTAAAATATGAACAAGTGCTACATGGCCACCCAATGAGTTGCCCATCAGATGTATGCCTTCGTAGTTTCTCTGCTCAATAAACTTATTAACGTATTTCTGCAAGCCACTAACAGAGGTGTGTAAAAGATCCAAATCGAGCAAAGGCAGCATGGGCACCACTACTTTATTGGTTTTTTTATAATGCTCTATTAAATGCTGGAAATTACTTAACGCTCCAAATAAGCCATGCAGCAATACCAAGGGCTCACCCTGCCCTTCTTCAATATATTTAAATTTCCCGTCTTGTTTAATCTCGTAGGTCATTTGCTAGTTATGGCATCCTTTAGTTGCTGCTAAAATAAATGATTTAAAATTAAAAAGCCGTTTTGTTTCAAAGATAACAAACATGTACAAAATTAATGAGAATTGTATTTGTCAAATAAAGGCAGATAAACTTACTTCTTTGCAAGAAAAAGTTGTGTATTAACTATGGTGTTGCAGGCATAGGATTGGCTGTTTCAAAAAATGCTTGTAATTGGCCAAACATATTTTTGAACCAAGGGATAACTACGCCAAGCCCATCAATAACTTTTGGAGCCAATGGTTGCAGGTATGGATAGATATTGGAAGACGTAGTTGCATTGGTAGATAATATATTTAATTGCACAGCATAGAACAAAAACACACTTAAAATAATAGCATATAATAAAGCATAAAGTAAAATACCAGCCAGCCTATTAAGCCAACCCAACATTACCATTTCTACACTGCTTTGTATTAATTTGGCACCAAGCCGTACTAATACTAATACTGCAACAAAAACCAGTAAAAATGAAATAACCGGCAGCCATTTTCCGGAGGTATTAAAAGTATCTGAAAGCTGCTGGGCAACGTAAGAAGAAAGTTTTAATGCTGCGGCTAATCCAACTATAAAGCCAACAACAGAAAACAGGGCGACTATAAAGCCCTTGCTATATCCTTTAAATACAGCAAGGGCCATTAGAATAAAAAATACAATATCTATAAACATGCTTAAGAAGCTAGCAGTTCTTTTACAATTGCACTAATGGTTTTTCCATCTGCCTTGCCTGCCAGTTGCTTGGATGCAACACCCATTACTTTGCCCATATCTGCCGGAGAGGATGCGCCTGTATCGGAAATAATGGTTTTTACAGCAGCCCTAATTTCGTCTTCGCTCATTTGTTTTGGAAGAAATTTTTCTATCACATCCATTTCTTCCTTTTCTTTTACAGCAAGGTCTTCACGACCCTGTTGTGTAAAAATGTCGAAAGAGTCTTTGCGCTGCTTCATCATTTTTTGCAAAAATTTTTGTTCGGTTGCTTCGTCAATTTCACCACCGGCACCGGGCTCCGTTTTTGCTTTAATAATCTCTGCCTTTATAGCTCTTAATCCCCTAAGTACTGCTTCGTTTTTGCTTTTCATGGCGTCTTTCATTTCAGCCATAATATTTTGTTCTAAAGACATATTGGTTAATTTATTATTTAAATTCTATTTCTGTGTTTGCTCTTGCATTTGAATAGCCCTAAATTTTTCAAAAAACACTTTTGCAAATTTCTTTATATCATCGGCAAGGGCATCCTGTTTGGTAGATCTTTTGAAGGAGTCAGCCATTCCCATAAACATTTGGTAATAAAAATCGGCCATCTCATCCATCATCATGTCTTTTGTCCACAGGTCAATTCTTAAAGCTGTTTTATCGAGGCTATCCCAAAAGGCAATAGACATGGCTTTTGCTTTCTGTGCCATTTCTGCACTGCTATCACTGGCCTGCCAGTTTATTTGTTCAGGAATTTTATTGTTGTCTAGCAACACATCTATTGTAATTGTTGATTTTTGCATTTGGTTAATTTATCAAACCGCAAATTTAGCCATCATTGGGCTTTTTTGGGCAGTGTAGCCAAAATAGTTTCCCAAAGCCTTTCGGCAAGTTTTGGCAGGGTATAATCTGATGTAAGTTTTTGCCCTCTTTCAATATACTGCCCTCTTAAATTTTCGTTCTTGTACAGTAGCATCATATTTTCTGCAACACTTTGCTCATTTAGTTGGCTTAGCAAGGCGGCATCTCTATAAAGCGAATGGTGTTCGTTACATTCATTTGCAATTACAGGCACAGCAGAAATCATTGCGGTTAAACCTATATCCGCTACTCCTGTTATTTCTTTTGGCAAGTAAATAACTGCATAAGAAGCAGCAATTAGTTGGGAATAAAAATTAAGATTACCATCACTTTCTTTTACAATTACATCATTTCTGTGTTTATATAGCCTAAAGTCTTTTACACAATCCTCTAATAAAACATCATTTAATAATAAAACAAGTTTTAAACCCGATTTTAATCTTTTTTTGAAAAGGGAAAATGCCTTTAATACAATTGTAATATTATCTCTGGTGGCAGAATTACACTCACAATAAAAATATTCGATACCTCCCGAAACATCATCTAGCAATGCCTCCTTTTTTTCCCATTCTATTGGATGGTATTGAGTATAAAAATATTCACCAACCCAATAAAATTTATCTCTCGCCAAATTATATTGTTCCATAATCTGGTCTGTCATATATTTTTCTCTTACTAAAACTGCTTGTGATGATTGTACAAGCTTCAAAAAATTTTTGCGCTGGTAACTATTTTTTTTTAAAATATAAATAGATTTTTTATTTAAGAAAGAAGTATTGGCAATCCATATATATTGCGGCACTTTGCTTTTTAAGCTACATATTCCTTCTTCACCTATAAATAAATTTGCATTTTGTTTTTTTAGTAAAGATGGAAGTTGATAGTTGTACCAGTACTGTAATCGCAAATTGGTTTTAATAGGCTTAATAACTACTAGCTGCATATTTGGCAAGAGCATCTCTTTAGCAGAGCTACTTTCTTGATCAGAAAAAATTATAAATTGAATGTTAGTTTTTTCTTTAGCAAGGCATTGCAATGCATCAAATAACTGTGATGCCCGAAATTTTGATGAGATATGCGCTGCTACTACCATGCTGTAAAATTAATGGCATGTTTTATTTCAGCAATTTTAGTTTTACGGTTTCTATACGGGTGCTGCTTACATTTATTATATCAAACTGAAAATAACCGGTAATAATACGCTCTTTCATTTCTGGAATACTGCCGTCGTTGTGCTCTACTATATAGCCCGAAAGAGTTTCTGCATTCTCGTTATCCGGGAAGTGAATATTGTATTTTTCTTTAATAAAATCTAACTCCAGCCTGCCACTAAAAATATACTCGTTGGCAGATAATTGCTTATTTACCAATTCTTCTACCTCATCATATTCATCTTTAATTTCTCCAAAAATTTCTTCCAGCAGGTCTTCCATGGTTACAATACCTGCGGTTCCACCAAATTCATCAATTACCCATGCAATGGTTTTCCCATCCTTACTAAATTTATCCAATAAGCCCGAAACGCTCATGCTTTCAGGCACAGCATCAATCGGTAATAATATATCCGATAATTGAGACGGGTTTTTAAAAAGATCTAACTGATGTACATATCCTGTAATGTTATCAATATCGTTTTGATAAACTACCAGTTTGCTTAATCGGGTTTCAATAAAGGTTTTCTTTAGGTCTTCAATTGTTGTTATGGAGGGAATGGAAACAATCTCCTTACGTGGCACTAGGCACTCCCGTAGTTTAGTATCACTTATAGATAAAGCATTTTCAAATAGTTCATGGTTTATTTCCGTTTCATCGTCGGCAACACCTTTACTCTGCTGTAAAAAATTTTCAAGATCTATTTTACTAAACACTTCCTTTTTATCTGATAGCTTTACATTAAACACATATTTTAATATCCATTCTGCAGCTTTAATCATTACATCAGAAAAGCCGGCAAACATCCAGTAAAAAAAGCGAGCAAAATAACTTACGATGCCACTATTTACCATTCTGTTACTTTTTGCTTTAAAATAGGCTCTTGTAGGCACTAGTAAAAACAAAATAATTGCTGTTGCCACTACTGTTTCAAATAGCAATCTTATATAGCTAGTATAGTTCTCAAAACTATCTTCTTTCATGCCAGCCAAGGTTCTTACCCAGTCCCAAAAAGGGGCAATCATTTCACCCACCATTAAACCATATATAACTAGTACAATATTGATAGCAATTAAAATAGTACCTATAAATCGGGTAGGATGTTCAGCAAATTTGCCCCAAATTTTACCACTGTATGTGCCTTGTTTTTTACTAAGGTCAATGGCAAGCTTATTGGCCGATCCAAAAGCTATTTCTATACCTGCAAAAAAACAGATAAGCAAAATAGAGATAAAGAAAATAATTAGTAAAACGGGGATGTTCATTATTAAAAATAAGAAAAAACGGCTAATCCGTTTGTAAAGTAATTTCCAATGGCCTTTCTAAAAATTCCTTTACCAATTTATGGGCTTCTTTACAGGCTTTTTCAAGATTGTGATTAACAATTACTTCATCAAAATGCACCTTAAAAGAAATTTCGTAAGATGCTTTATTTACCCTTGCGGCTAAGGATTCTTCGGTTTCGGTACCACGGCATAGTAGGCGTTTTTTTAATTCATCTACCGAAGGCGGCTCAATAAAAATGCTAAGGGTATTAATGGGGTATTGGTTTTGTACATGAATAGCACCTTTAACATCTATATCCAGCACAGGTACCTGGTTGTTGCTCCAAATGCGTTCCAATTCACTTTTTAAAGTGCCATAATATTTGCCTTCATATACCATTTCCCATTCGGCAAACTCTTTGTGTTTAATTTTTTGCTGAAACTCGGCTTCGCTTATAAAATAATAGTCCGCCCCATTTTTTTCACTGCCCCTGGGCTGGCGGGTAGCAGCCGAAATTGAAAATGCAAGCTGTGGAAACTGTTGCATCAGGTAATGAGTAATAGATGTTTTTCCGGCACCGGAAGGGGCCGTAATAATAAGAATTTTTTGATAGCTCGGCGAACTCATGTGCAAAGAAAACAAAACTTTGTAAGATAATAGTCGGAGCTTTTAGATTTCAAACGATTATTAAAACTTAATTGAATAATATTTGGAATTAATAATTAATATTTTAATCTTGTACCTCCTTATTTATTAAGGGAAATATTCATTCATAAAAAACCTACACTTATGTCATTTAACTTGATTGAAGCCGCAAAAGGACTTTTTACCAACGAATTAATTGGGAAAGCAAGTTCTTTTCTCGGAGAAAGCGAAAGCGGAGTATCCAAAGCCATTACCGGAATTATTCCTTCATTACTTGGTGGTATTGTTGATAAGGCAACTACTTCTAATGAAGGCGCAGTTGCTGTAACTAACCTTGCCCAGGAATCTGCAAGCGAAGGATTTTTGGGAAACTTAGGTAATTTATTGGGAGGTGGAGATAGCCTGGTGAGCAAAGGAGCCGGATTTCTTAACGGATTGTTTGGAGATACAAAGTCTAATTTACTGGGTAGTTTAATATCCCAATTTTCGGGTGTTAAATCTTCATCAGCTTCCTCATTGTTAAGCATGGCAGCTCCGGCAGTATTGGGTTTGATTGGTAATCATGCAAAACAAAATAATTTGGATGCAGGTGGACTTTCTTCTTTTTTAGGAAGTCAGAAAAGCAGCATTATGAATGCGTTGCCTGCAGGACTGAACCTGGGAAGTATTTTTGGCGGATGGGGAGATAAAGCACAGGAAGCAGTACACAGTACGGCATCGGCAGCACATTCAACAGTTTCAAATGCTACGCATCGTGTAGAAGAAACAGTGGAAGAAGCAGGGGGTGCAATGAAATACTTATTACCCATTTTACTGCTTGCACTTATAGCAGCTGCGGCATGGTATTTCTTTAAAGATGGTTGCCGAAGCGGAGATGCCGACAATGGTACTGCTACTCATACAGATACCTCGGCTACCAATAGCCATGATGCAGGAGCAACCGTTACTATGTCAACGGTTGCTGGTAAGTTGGATAGCCTAACCGGTGATTTCATTTACGACTTGGGCGAAACGGTAGAGCTTAGCCTGCCAGACGGAAGTAAGTTGTCAGTGGGAAAAAACAGTACAGAATACAGGTTGATTAGTTTCTTAAATGATAAGAATACTGCTGTAGATACCGTAAAAGGTAACTGGTTTGAGTTTACCAATGTACGTTTTAAAACAGGTGGCTCCGAAATTACCGCCGAGTCTGAAGCACAGTTGAAAAATTTGGTAGCGATTGCCAAAGCTTTTCCAACTGCTAAGTTTAAAATTGGCGGCTATACCGATAATACAGGTGATGCAGCTAAAAACCTTGCTTTGTCTAAAAAGCGTGCAGAAGCAGTTGCTGCAAGAATTAAAAGTTTAGGTATTGCTGCAGATGGCATTACAGGTGCTGAAGGCTACGGGCAAGAATGGCCAATTGCAAGTAACGATACGCCTGAAGGAAGAGCGCAAAACAGAAGGGTAGCAGTGAATGTGAAAGCGAAATAAGATTTGTAATATAACTGTAAAAAAATCCGGGCAGCAGGCCCGGATTTTTTTATTATTTCAAACCTCTTTCTTTTAATTGCTGTTCAAGTGCTGCTCTTTTTATGTTGTTTTTACCTGCAATGGGTAAATAAACCAATGGCAAAAAGGTTAGCAAGCCAAAACCGTTTCTAAATGTGCTGTAAGCAGCAATTCCAATTAGCAAACCGATAAGTGCTGCATCAATAGTCTTTGAAGATTTCATCTTTTTTGATGCTATTAACAATTCCTCGTTTGTATATTTTTCTAATGTTTTCTCTGTCATTTTTTTATAAGTTTAAGGGTGATTGAATGTTATTTATTTAAATGGCAACTTATACGGTAGCACTAACTTATTCTTTTAATATCTGCCCCTAAAGCCTGTAGCCTAGTGTCAATGTTTTGATAACCCCTGTCTATTTGCTCAATATTTTGAATGGTGCTTTTTCCGTTGGCACTTAATGCCGCAATTAACAATGCTACACCTGCACGAATATCGGGGCTGCTCATGGTAATGCCACGCAACTGGGTTTCTCTTTCAAGCCCAATTACTACAGCCCGGTGAGGGTCGCATAAAATAACCTGGGCACCCATTTCTATTAATTTATCTACAAAAAACAAGCGGCTTTCAAACATTTTTTGGTGAATAAGTACACTGCCCCTTGCCTGAATAGCCGTCACCAGAACAATGCTTAACAAATCGGGCGTAAAACCCGGCCACGGGTGATCGTACATGGTAAGCACGCCGCCATCCATATACTTTTGTATTTCATAAAATTCTTGTGCCGGCACATGAATGTCGTCACCGTCAATATTCATTTTGATACCTAACTGCTGAAATTTTTCCGGAATGATACCCAGGTTGGCAACACCTGCACTTTTAATGGTAATATCACTTTGTGTCATCGCTGCCAGGCCTATAAAGCTACCCACTTCAATCATATCGCTTAGCATGGTATGTTCTGTACCGTTCATTTTGCTTACACCATTTATGATAAGCATATTACTACCAATACCCTCGATGTTTGCACCCATGCGATTAAGCATTTTACATAATTGCTGTAAGTAAGGTTCACAAGCAGCATTATAAATTGTTGTGGTGCCTTCGGCCATTACCGCTGCCATTAAAATATTGGCAGTGCCTGTAACGCTGGGTTCATCCAGCAGCATAAAGGTTCCTTTTAATCCATCTGTTGTTAAACGAAAAAAACTACCATCGCCATCATAATCGTATTGTGCTCCTAATTTTTGAAAGCCAATTATATGAGTGTCCAGTCTTCTTCGCCCAATTTTATCGCCACCAGGCTTGGGTATATAAGCCTTTTTATATCTTGCCAACAAAGGGCCTGCCAGCATTACCGAGCCCCGTAGCCTTGCACTTTTTTTATGAAAATCTTCGCTGTGCAGGTATTCTACATTCACGTCATCAGCCTTAAATATGCAGGTATTTCGGTCAACCCGGTTCAGTTTAACATTCATTTCGCCCAGTAACTCTATCAGCAGGTTTACATCAATAATATCGGGAATGTTTTTTATGGTAACTTCTTCGGCCGTAAGTAATACGGCACTAATTATTTGCAAGGCTTCATTTTTTGCGCCCTGCGGTGTAATGGTTCCAGAGAGTTTTTTACCTCCTCTTACTTCAAATATGCTCATTTAAGTGCTAAATTTTAATGTACGAATTTCACTAATTGATTGCAGAAACCTGCAAACTCTTAATAATTATTTTTAGGGGTTATTTTAAAAAGAAAAAACCCCAAGTTTAGACTGGGGTTTAGTTAGCTAACGCAAAAAATATCTTTTAAAATCTTTTTTTGAAATTTCTGTTATTATTATTACGGTTTCCACCACCTTGGTTGCGGTTATTGTTATTACGGTTTCCGCCGCCGCCCTGGTTGCGGTTATTATCTCTGCCACCAAAGTTTTTTCGATACTGGTTGCGGCCGTTATTACTTGGATAATCATCGCTGTTGCGGTTATCGGTACGATGCTTAACAAACGGGCGGTTGTTAAACTCCAATTCACCCTTGGTAATATTGCTTAATTCTGCTTGTATGGCATCATCGTGCATCAATTCTTTGTGCCAGTTGCTATAAGTGAGTTTCATGTAATATGCAATAGCATTGGCAAAGCCTTGTTTCTTCTCAGGGTTTTCTTCTTGTAAAGCCTTGTCTATTACAGTCTCGATATTTTTACCTAAATGGTTAAATTTTGGATGCTTTCTTGGATAAGGCAGCCTATCGGGTTTGGCCTTTAACTCTTCCCGTGTAGGGATAGGATATGGGCTATCTACATCCAACTTAAAATCACTGATTAAAAAAAGATGATCCCATAATTTATGACGGAAGTCTTCTACATTTTTTAGATGAGGGTTTAAAAAACCCATTAATTCAATAATTGCATAAGCATTTTTTTGCCGTTCTTCCCGGCTTTCCATCTGCAGGGTTTGCTCCACCATTTTTTGTATATGGCGGCCATATTCTTTCATTATTAAGTGGTTGCGTGTAGTGTTGTACTCCATACTGTCTGCATTCATCATAAAGGCAAATGTAAGTGGTTTTAGTAATAACGATAGCATTACCTTAGTAAAAGTATCGCTCCTTTTAGCAATTTTTGGGGTTTATTAGCAAAAGCGTATCTATACAACCATATAAATGTTGCTATAGATTGCTTTGCCTATTAAAAAAACCATTCCAGGCCCGTTGGTTCAAATTTTATGTACTCTTTTTATAGGAGGTAAGATAAATTATACTAAACCAACAGGCAATACTACACCCCACAGCATCAGCCACAAAATCCCAAAGGTCAAAATCCCGGCCTGTTACCAGGTATTTTTGTATAAACTCAGTAGCCAACCCCCACAAAATTGTAAAAATGGTTATTTGTATATAATATTTTCTTTTTTCGGTAGCTGAGATATTGCTCATTGCAATGGGCCTAACAAACAGTATAACCATTAGCCCAAAAATCCCTGCATGAACCATTTTGTCGAAATTGATCATTTCTAAAAAACTGTTTCCCGGCAGGTCTTTGCCCGGCATACATATTAATACCAGTACAATAAAAAACCAGGCAATGCCTGGCAAAAAATTATAGAAAGAAATTTTGTTATTCATTATTTTATTAACTCACTAATGCTTCATAAGCAGTTGCATCCATTAAGCCTGCTACATCATTTGGGTTATCTACCGTTACTTTTACCATCCAGCCTTCGCCATAAGGATCGCTATTAACCAGTTCGGGCTGAGATTCTAATGCAGGGTTAACTTCTGTAAGAATTCCGCTCACAGGCATAAATAAATCACTTACTGTTTTTACTGCTTCTACTGTTCCAAAAACTTCTTCAGCCGCCAATGCTTTGCCTTTAGAATTGATATCTATATAAACAATATCGCCTAGTTCGCCTTGTGCAAAAGCAGTGATGCCAATGGTAGCTACATTGCCTTCCAATGATACCCATTCGTGGTCTTTAGTATATTTTAAATTAGTCGGAAAACCCATGATGCAAATAATTTTTTAATGTGGACGCAAGATAAATATTAAAAAAGGAAGTAAAAAGTAAAAGTTCAAAAATCAAAATTGCTTTTTTTCTTTTTATTTTAAAATCTCCATCTTCATTCTCACATCTCCCAGTGGTCTATTGGCCCCATCTTTTTGCACATTGGCAATTTTAGTAATTACATCTAAACCACTAATTACTTCGCCAAAAACCGTATAGTTCATATCTAAAAAAGGAGTGCCGCCAATTGTTTTATAAATTTCTCTTTGTTGTGGGCTATACTTGCGTCCCTGCCTTACTTCCAACATATCCAGTTCTGCATCGGTAGCAGGTTTTCCTTCTACCAAATAAAACTGGCAGGCACTGCTGGCTTTTTCGGGGTTGCCATCACGGGCTGCTGCCAATGCTCCCTTTTTATGGATTAAAGCAGTATCAAATTCTGCCGATATACGCTCCATATCGCCACCGCCATTACCCAACATAGTACCCGAAGGCGCATATTTACTTGTAGGATCTCCACCCTGTATCATAAAACCTGGAATTACCCGGTGAAACATCAAGCTGTCGTAAAAGCCTTGCTTTACCAGCTTTACAAAATTGTCTCTGTGTAAAGGTGTTGCATCAGAAAGTTTTACTATTACTACGCCGGAATCGGTAGTAATTTTTACCCGGGTACTGTTATCCTTTACTACTATTTTTTTAGTAATGGGTATTGTTTTTTTTACAGTAGCTTTTTTGGAAGTTGTAGTAGTCGTTTTTTTTGTGGTTGGTTTTACGGCAGGCTTAGTTTGTGCAATACTGCTATTTGCTATAAAACAAAAAACTGCAACTAATAGGGTAAGCAATAATTTTTTCATTGTGATAATTGTTGTAAAAATTTGAGTTTAAATAAATCCTTGATCTTTAAAATACATAAGTGCATGATCTTTTAAAAAATTTTCCTGCTCAAAAGTTTGTAGTTCGGGCAGGGGTTTTAATTGAGAAAAGTGCGGCCAGCCTTCTTCATCCATTCCATCAAATTTATAATAGCCGCTTGGTTTTAAAATGGTACATACTGCAATATGCATTAAATCCTGCTTTTGCTCTTTGCTAAAATCCTGCGGCCCCTGTCCAAGCTCCTGCACTCCTATCAGCAACAACACACCATTCATATCGGGCTTTATGCCAAAACGCTCCTTAAGCTTTATGCGCAACTTTAGCCAGCGCACCTGCAAATCTTCTTCTATATGCTGCATACCTGCAAAAGTATATAAAGATGCAATGCAACGGCTATGGCATATCATAACAAGCCGTTATCTTTGCGCTTTTAAATTTTACTATGTTACAAATTAATTATATACGCCAAAATACCGACCAGGTAAAGGAAAGATTGGCTACAAAGTATTTTGAAAATACAGGATTAGTAGATGAACTATTGCAATTGGATGAATCTCTCCGCAAGCAAAAAAATATTACGGAGACCTTGCAAGCGTCTATGAATGCTGCCAGTAAAGAAATTGGGATATTGATGGGTAAGGGCGATAAAGAAGGTGCAGAGGTAAAAAAGCAAGAAGTAGCAGCTAGGAAAGATGAAATGGCTGAAGCCAAGGCAAAGCTGGATGAAATGGAAAAATCATTTAATGAAATGATTGTGCTGTTGCCCAATTTACCCCATAGCTCCGTTCCAAAGGGTAAAACACCGGCAGAAAATGAAGTAGTGCTCGAAGGTGGTACTAAACCAACATTGTATGCCAATGCAAAGCCGCATTGGGATTTAATAAAGGAATATGATATTATAGATTTTGAAACAGGTGCAAGGATTACCGGTAGTGGTTTTCCAATTTACAAAGGCAAGGGAGCCAAATTGCAGCGAGCATTGATACAATATTTTTTGGATTATAATACCGGAGCGGGTTATACCGAATATGCGCCACCATTAATGGTAAATGAAGCCACTGCTTATGGTACAGGGCAATTACCCGATAAAGAAGGCCAAATGTATCATATAACTGCAGATGGTTTTTACCTGATACCTACGGCAGAAGTTCCTGTAACCAATATATACGCAAATGAAATTGTAAAGGAAGATGATCTGCCTATTAAAATGACGGCTTATACTCCTTGTTTTCGCAGGGAAGCGGGAAGCTTTGGAGCAGATGTAAGAGGGTTGAACCGTTTGCATCAGTTTGATAAGGTAGAAGTGGTTCAGTTGGTACATCCACTAAAAAGCTATGAAGCACATGAAGAAATGACAAATCATGTAGAACGATTGTTACAATTTTTAGAACTACCTTACCGACAGCTTCGTTTATGCGGCGGAGATATGAGCTTTGCTTCTGCCCTTACTTACGATTTTGAAGTGTGGAGTGCAGCACAGCAAAAATGGTTGGAAGTAAGCTCTGTTAGTAATTTTGAAACATTTCAAACAAACCGCATGAAAACCCGCTATAAAAATGCAGAAGGGAAAACAGAATTATTACATTCTTTAAACGGTTCGTCGCTAGCATTGCCCCGTATAATGGCTGCACTATTGGAGAATAATCAAAAGGAAGATGGCATTTATTTGCCTAAAGTGTTGCATAGTTACTTTGGTGCAACAAAAATTGAGAAATAATTTTAATGCAGGCCGGAAATTCCGGCCTTTTTAATTAAAATACAGCTAATTAAATTCGATTGATATGAAAAAGTATCTTTTGGTAAGCTTGTTTCTTTTTGCTTTTTTAAATAAAGCGTTACCCCAAAAAAAATTAAATGAAGTAGTTGTTTTTCCTCATTCAACCACAATGGTGGCAAATGGAGAAGATAGTATTGCAATTGATTTTTGGATTGCAGATACCACTGAGTCCATTGTAGTAAGTCCAAATGTTGTAGTGAATATTTTGCTGCAAGGGGATGGTAAAATTATCGGCTCTACTAACGATACCAGCATCACTTGTAAGATTATTGAACAGCGTTGCAGGATTTTTGTAAAAAGTAGTACTCATGTAGGAAAGATAAAACTGTTTGCCAGGGCTGAGGGCTTTTATGAGGGGAATACTGATATTACTACTATTTCTCCTTCGGTAGTAAATATTATTACTCCCATTACGGATTATTTCCTTACAAAAAGGCAAAGCAAAAAGCAGGATCCGGGTCTGATGCTTGGTGCCGATATTTCTTTTTTGCCCGAGTTGGAAGCCAAGGGAATTAAATTTACAGACAAGGGCGTACAAAAAGATCCTATTGTAATTTTAAAAGACCATGGTTTTAATTATGTTCGCCTTAGGATTTTTAACGAGCCTGCAAATGCAGACGGGTATAGTCCAAGCAAGGGTTTTTGTGACTTATCACACACTTTGCAAATGGCTAAAAGGGTAAAAGCTGCAGGAATGAAATTACTACTCGATTTTCATTACAGCGATTATTGGGCTGACCCAGGAAAGCAATACAAGCCGCAAGCTTGGAAGGCATTGTCGTTTGTTGAAATGAAAAAAGCTCTGTACGACTTTACATACAATGTAATGGATTCACTGCGCTTGCAAAATACACTACCGAATATGGTACAGGTAGGCAACGAAATTAATCATGGAATGGTATGGCCGGAAGGAGATATACAACATCCGGATAGCCTTGCACAATTGATAAGAGCTGGTACGGCGGCAGTAAAGCAAGTTGCGCCCAATACAGTAATGCTTATTCATGTGGCTTTGGGCGGGCAAAATACAGAGTCAGTATTTTTTATAGATCAAATGCTGAAACGCAAAGTGCATTTTGATGTTATTGGCCTGTCGTATTATCCAAGATGGCATGGAACAGTAGATGATTTAAAAGATAATATTAAAGACTTGATAAAAAGGTATAAAAAGTATGTATGTGTAGTAGAATATAGTGCAAAAAAACAACCAGTTAATAATGTCATTTTTGAGGAAAAAAAATACGGAAGAGGAAGTTTTATTTGGGAGCCACTTAATACATGGGAAAAGGTATTTGACTGGAAGGGTAACAGTAATGATTTTATAATGGAGTATGATATTATTCGTAAAAAATTTTTGTAAAAGGCGGTGCTCTTGTACAGCTTGTTTAATTTTAATGTACAGCTAATCATTCAATATGCAAACAGATTTTTTGGTAATAGGGTCCGGAATAGCAGGTTTAACTTATGCTTTGAAAGTGGCAGAAGCCTGCCCTGATAAAAAGGTAACTATCCTTACTAAAACGCAAAGTGACGAAACCAATACCAAATACGCACAGGGCGGTATTGCCGGTGTAATGGATACTGAACAAGACAGTTTTGAAAAACATATTGAAGATACATTGATAGCAGGAGACGGGCTTTGTAACCCCAAAATTGTAGAAATTGTTGTAAAGGAAGGTGTAGAAAGAATAAATGAATTAATTGCATGGGGTGCTAAATTTGACAGGGAGCCCGATGGCGATTATAAACTAGGGAAAGAAGGCGGCCATAGCGAATTTAGGATATTGCATCATAAAGATGTAACAGGTAAGGAAATGGAAAGAGCATTGCTTGAAGCCATTAAAAAAGCAAAGAATATTGAATTGATTAGCCATTGTTTTGTAGTGGATATTATCACCCAGCACCATCTTGGTTTTCTTGTAACAAAATCTACTCCCGATATTGAATGTTATGGCGTATATGTTTTGAATTTGAATAGTGGAAAAACAGAAAAAATTATTGCAGATGTTACACTGCTTGCCACCGGAGGTAATGGGCAGGTATATCGTACAACCACTAACCCCGCTATTGCTACCGGCGATGGAGTGGCAATGGTGTACAGGGCTAAGGGAAGAATAGAAAACATGGAATTTATTCAATTTCATCCTACGGCTTTGTATGAGCCAGGAGTGAGGGGCCAATCTTTTTTAATAACTGAGGCCGTAAGAGGCGATGGAGCTATTTTGCGAAACGCAAATGGAGAGGCTTTTATGGAAAAGTATGATGAAAGAAAAGACCTTGCTCCAAGGGATATTGTTGCCAGAGCGATAGATAATGAAATGAAAGTGAATGGTACAGAGTATGTTTACCTTGATTGCAGACAAATGGATCAGCAAAATTTTTTGGAACATTTTCCAAATATCTATGCAAAGTGTTTGAGTATAGGTGTGGATGTTTCAAAAGATATGATTCCTGTATCGCCTGCAGCACATTATAGTTGCGGCGGAGTAAAAACAGATGAGTGGGCATGTACATCTATACATAATTTGTATGCAGCCGGTGAGTGTGCCAGCACCGGCCTGCATGGGGCCAACCGTCTTGCAAGTAATTCATTGCTGGAGGCAATGGTATTTGCGCATAGAGCTTTTAAACACAGTGTGGAGTATATTAATAATAAGCCTTCAAAAAAAATAACGGCAACAGCAATACCAGATTGGGATGCTACGGGAACCACAGCACCTAGCGAAATGATTTTGATTACTCAAAGCCTAAAAGAATTAAAACTTACCATGAGTGATTATGTAGGAATCGTTCGTAATAACGAACGTTTGGTAAGGGCGAGCAGAAGGTTAGATTTGCTTCATATGGAAACAGAGCAACTGTACGAAAAAACTGAAGTATCGCCGCAGCTTTGCCAACTAAGAAATATGATTACGGTGGCATACCTTATTGTAAAAAGTGCCGAGTTGCGCAAAGAAAGCAGAGGGTTGCATTATAATACCGATTATCTGTGGCAAAGCAGTATTTTACAAAATACAATTTTATAATGCAGCTATCTTTGTAAAGTAAATTTCAGGCATGTATTATATTCTTTACGGTTTTTTATATATAATTTCTCTTCTTCCATTTTTTGTTTTGTACGGTATTAGCAACCTAATTTACCTGCTTGTGTATTATGTTGTTGGTTATCGGAAAAAGGTAGTGATGAACAATCTTGCAATTGCTTTTCCTGAAAAAACGGAGAAGGAAAAGACTGTTATTGCCAAACAATTCTATAAAAATTTAGTTGATACATTTATTGAATCTATAAAGCTGCTAAGCCTGTCAAAAAAAGAAATAGACAAAAGGGCTACAATGGAGTTTTCAGAAATAAGCAAATTGATTGAAAAAGGAAAAAATTTACAGTTTCATAGCGGCCATCAAATGAATTGGGAGTATGCAAACTGGGCGGTTGCAAATCAAATTACCATTCCCTGGATTGGTGTATATAAAAAACTAAAGAATAATGCTGTGGATAGGCTTTTTAGAAAATTGAGGGAAACCGGTAAAACGGTTTTAGTACCGCTGCAGAATTTTAAGAGCCAATCCATTCAACTTTTTAAAGAACAGTATGCGCTGGGCTTAATTGCCGATCAAAATGCACGAAATGTTCAAAAAGCTTACTGGCTCAATTTTTTTGGCAAGCCAGTGGCTTTTGTAACCGGCCCGGATAAAGGGGCAAGGTTAAACGACCCTGCAATAATTTTTGTAAAATTTATAAAACTCAAAAGAGGGTATTACCGTTTTGAGCCCACTATAGTTTCTGAGAGCGGAAAATCCTTTGATGAAGGCGAAATAACTCGCTTGTACCGTAATTTTTTAGAAGATACTATTAGGCAGGATCCTGCAAACTATTTATGGACACATAGAAGGTGGAGAAGAGATTATAAGCCTGAGTATCAACAGCTTTGGGTGGATGATAAATTGCCACCAATACCTAGTTAATTAGAATAATCGCAACACCTAAAAATTTATTTTATTTCATTAAGGTAAGAAAGTAGAATATAGCTAAACTGTATTCTTTTAATAAGATTAAAAACGGGACCGTATAAACTAATATTAATTAATAGGTATTGATGGCGTAATCAATAATTGTTTATAGGCCAAAGCTCAGGTTAATTATTTTATTTTAGGGGGGTGAAAACACCCTTTTTTATAGGGTGTTTTCACCCTTTTTTATAGGGTGGTTAATTTAGCATGCTGGCTTCTTTAACAATTTTAGCTTTTTCCACATCTTTTATCTTACCCCAGCCACCTTCTACATTCCTTAAATTGTGCACCCCTTGTCGCTTTAGTAAAGAAGCAGCAATTACACTTCTGTAACCGCCGGCACAATGCACGTAAAGGTTGTCATTGTCTTCAAACTGAGCTAGTTGTGCAATATCAGTCATTTCATTTAGAGGTAAGTTAATAGCATTTTCCAGGTGGCCATCTGCAAATTCCGGTTCTTTTCGTACATCCACCACCTTTAGGTTTTCATCGTGGGGAATATCCATAATAAGCTCGTCGGCCTCCACATTAATAATAAGATCTGTTTTTTCACCTGCATTTACCCAAGTGCTATAGCCTTCGGTTAAAAAGCCCTGCATTTTATCAAAACCTACCCTACTTAACCTTATTACAGTTTCTTCTTCTTTCCCTTCTTCTGTTATTAGCACTATGGTTTTGTCAAATGGTAATAAACTTCCCGCCCATTCGGCAAATCGTCCTTCCAGCCCAATAGAAATAGAGCCAGGTACAAAACCTTCTGTAAAAACAGCCGCATTTCTTGTATCAAGTATAATTGCTCCCTCTGCTATTTTTTGTTTAAAATCATTTATTGATAATGCAGTAGTACCTTGTTTAATTACTTCATCAATAGTGCTATATCCTTGTTGATTTATTTTGGCATTTATAGAAAAATATTTTGGAGCCGCTCCTAAGCCTTCAGTAACAGCTTTTATAAACTCCTCTTTAGTTTGTTGTTTTAGTGCGTAATTGTTTTCTTTTTCCTCACCAATACTGCTGTGGGTATTAGGACCAAGGCTTTTTCCGCAACTACTGCCGGGGCCATGGGCAGGGTATACAATTATATCATCGGCAAGGGGTAATATTTTATTCTGAATAGTATCGTACATAATGGCGGCCAGTTCTTCACTACTCAAATTTCCACTACTTAAATCAGGCCTTCCTACATCGCCTACAAAGAGCGTATCGCCGGTAAAAATGGCGTAAGCTTTCTTGTTTTCATCTTTTAATAAATAGCACGAACTTTCTACCGTATGGCCAGGTGTGTGTAGTACTTCAATATAAATTTTTCCGATATTAAAAACTTCCCCATCCTTTGCATTATAAACATCATATTGGGTTTTAGCTCCCGGACCATATACAATGGTGGCACCAGTTTTTTTTGCAAGATCAATATGACCACTTACAAAATCTGCATGAAAATGTGTTTCAAAAATATATTTGATGGTTGCATTTCTTTCTTTTGACAACTCAATATATTTTTCAATATCTCTAAGAGGGTCAATAATGGCAGCTTCGCCATCACTTTCAATATAATATGCTGCTTCGCTTAAGCAATTGGTATAAAGTTGTTCAATATACATAGTCAATTAAATTAGTCTTGCAAAGGTAAAAATAAAAAAGCGGATGATATATCATCCGCTTTTTAGCAAATACTGTTTCTGATTAAGATACCAACTGATCAACTACTCCGTTAATTTCGTCAATACGTTTGTAGTTTACAGTATAGTAAATAAATTTACCATCTCTTTGTGTAGTCACAATCCCGGCTCTACGTAAAATTGCTAAATGCTGAGATGCTACTGACTGCTCTAAACGCAAACGAACATAAATCTCTGTTACAGTGATTTTCTTTTCAGTCTCAATTAGGTTTAAAATCTGTTGCCTAAGTTTGTGGTTTAAGGCCCTCAATACCAACGCCGCTTTTTTTAGGTTGTGGTAGTTGATTTTTAAACTGTCTGAATTTTCAATGACAGGTGTAGCTACCTGCTCATTTGATAGAGTTTCTACCGACATAGGTTTTTCCTTTTTTTAAATGCTTGAACAAATAATATTATGCTGCAAATATACGCTACAAATAATATTTGTGTTTTTTAATGTTTGTTAAAAAGCAGCAAAAATCAGCAATTTTATTTTTTTCCGTCGTTGAACTCTTTGACGTACAAGGGTTCAGTGTAGGCTAGGTCAGCAAAAGTTTTCCTGTTAAAATTTTCTAAAGATAAAATTGAAAACGATTGCACAGAATTGTAATTTTTAAGGAAAACTGCATTTTTATGCGAGAAAATGCGAGAAAATTTCTCAACACCGTCGCCAGCAAAAATTATTTTTTTGTTTAATAACTCATTTTCAAATGAATCGGTAGATAATATCAAAGAATGTGGTGCTACTATTTCTTCAGCATTTGCATTGTAAATGCCCGTAAAGACCTCCATTCTCCTTGCATCAATCATAGGTATATAAATAGCCTCAGGCTCATTATTTTTTTTTGAACTTGCCAAAGCAATTATTTGCAATGTGCCAATAGCAATCAAAGGTTTTTGTAAGGCATAGCACAAGCCTTTGGCCGAAGAAAGCCCTACCCTTAACCCTGTATATGAACCAGGGCCATTACTTACGGCAATAGCATCTAAGTTGCTTAATAAAATATTTTGTTCTTGTAAAATAGATTGTATAGCAGGCTGCAAAAATGAAGCATGGTCATTTCTGTTTTCATTTATGCGAAACGATGTTACCACGCCATTTTTGGCGACACTTACTGTTGCGGTAGTCCCGGCCGTATCTATTTGTAAAATAAGTGCCATTATTGCTCTGCTGTTTTTTGTAACAAAGGGGCTGGGGTATAACGGCTATCCTGCATTGATAGTTTTTTTAATAAATCGTACACATTTTTGATGCCTATTTTTTGCGCCCATTCAAAAGGCCCATAAGGATAATTGGTGCCCAGCTTCATAGCAGTATCAATGTTTTGCTGTGTACTCACCTGCTCGCCTTCTGCATAATAAGCTTCGTTAATAATCATGGCAATAATTCTTGCAGAAATAAAACCAGGCTCATTAGGGCATTCAATTATTTTTTTATTCAAAAAGCTCATTACATCCTTGGCATCATCAGAAATATTGCCACTTACTTCCCAGGCATTGTTTTCTAAAAAACCACTCCAGCCGTTAATGCGTATGGCAGGTTTATCAATAGGGTATATCACACTATTTAAAAACAGTGGCTTGTTTACTTTTGGATGCTCGTTGGTGCAGGCATTTTCTTGTAGGTCAAAAAAAGCATTAGCATCAGCATGACTTAAAAATTCAGCAGCATTATTTACCAATACCCATTCTGCCTGAGCATTTAGCGAGCTTAAATTATCAAAAGCATCTTTATCTGCAAGTACAACAAATTTCATATCCGTGTTTTTGCAAAAATAGGTAGATGATAAAAGATATATTTGCTATTCAAAAAAATAAAGCAATATGTCAAAAGAAATTATCAATACTCCCGATGCTCCTGCTCCAATTGGGCCTTATAACCAGGCTGTAAAAGCGGGTAATATGTTATTTATTTCAGGGCAGATAGCACTGGATCCTGCAAGTGGCGAACTGGTAACGGATGACCTGGCAAAGGAAACCAACCTGGTAATGAAAAATCTTAAGGCTATTTTACAACAAGCTGGTGCAGGATTTGAAGCTGTAGTGAAAACCAATATTTTTTTGAGTGATATGAGCTTGTTTGCCCAGGTGAATGAAATATATGGCAGCTATTTCACATCCGATTTTCCTGCAAGGGAAACGGTAGCCGTAAAAGGATTGCCCAAGGGTGTAAACGTGGAAATAAGCATGATTGCTTACTTATGAAATAACAAATGAAAAAAGTAATTATAACGGCAAGGGTACACGAAATCCTTTTGCAGACATTTGAACAAAACGGGTGGAAGGTTATTTATGAGCCGGAGATAAATTATGATGAATTAGCAGGCTGCATCAGCGATGCCGACGGGTTGATCATTACTACCAGGCTGAAAATTGATAAGCGGATGATAGATGCAGCAACAAAGCTGCAATGGATTGGCAGGTTGGGCAGCGGGCTCGAATTGATAGACACTGACTATGCCCAAAAAAAAGGTATTGCCTGCTATAGCAGCCCCGAGGGGAACTGCAATGCGGTGGCCGAACATGCACTGGGTTTGCTGCTGAACCTGATGAACAACATACAAAGGAGCAGTACGGAAATTAAGGAAGGCTTTTGGAAAAGGGATGAAAACCGTGCTGTTGAATTAAGCGGTAAAACGGTTGGCATTGTTGGGTATGGTCATACCGGCAGCGCATTCAGCAGGCTGCTGGCCCCGTTTGGAGTAACAATTCTTGCATACGATAAGTACAAAACCGGTTTTGGCAATGCAGATGTAAGAGAAGCCAATATGGAACAGATTTGCCGTTATGCAAATGTTATCAGCTTTCATGTGCCGCTTACGGATGAAACCTACCACATGGCCAATGATACTTTTTTTGCGTCTGTACAGCAAAAGCCCTTCATTTTAAATACATCCAGGGGTAAAGTGATAGATACCGGCGCTTTAATAAAAGCTTTAAAACACAATGCCCTATCCGGCGCTGCATTGGATGTGCTGGAAAATGAAAAGCTGGCCACTTACAATGAAACAGAAAAAGAGCAGCTCAATTACCTGAATGCCAGCGATAAAGTGTTGCTTACGCCGCATATTGCGGGGTATAGTTTTGAAGCGTTTTATAAAATGAGCAAGGTTATATTGGAAAAATTGAAAATAGGTGCCTGAGGTTTATTCTTAAAAATTTTTGTACTTTTATACTGTACTATTTAAACCCCGGCTCTATGAGATTGAAATTTACCCCACTTCTATTTTTATTGTTATCCCTTTTAGCAATAATGCTGTATAGTTCCTGCCGTAAAACAGATGAGTTGGTAAAAGAAAACAATGTGAAAACCACCGAAGAAAGATTCTTTACCGGTCATCGTAGCAACGATGCAGTGGAAAATGCCCTGGTCAATTACATTAAACAGCAAAATAATCAACTACATTTTGTAGAAAAAACAGTTGGACAAATTGGTTATCCCCGGTGGAATAAAGGCATTACTATAAAATCCAAACAACCTAATATTTCCGGCAGAGAAACTTCCGGTAGTGATTCTTCTACTTTATACTACATCCCTTTTGTAAGGGACAGTCAGAACTATGTAAATGCCAGCATGGTAATTGCCGCATCTGCCACCGATACCAGCTTTTGGTATTATTGTGACTGGCAGTACCGCCAGCTTAATAACAGCGCAAGCAACCAGGTGGATGAAGCCGAGCAGCTTGCATTCTTCTTTATGAAGCTGGATAATACGGTGTTTGGTCACAAAAAGTTCAGGATTACAGATACCACCTTATTTAATATTGAAAATAATATTGCAACAAGGGTACAATTGGATACTGTACCTCCAAATGTCAATGAGCTGGATCATGTATTTACCTGTGAAAATGTATTAGTTACCAGTGAAGTACCCTGTGATTTAAGGACGACTGGCGGTGGAACTCGTCCACATTGTTATCATACAACGTGGACATATTTATGTTGGTACGAAGAAGTGTACGCTCCCGGAGGAGGAGGTGGCGGAGGAGGAAACGGAAGTGGTGGCAGCAGCGGAACCCCGCCGGATTGTGATGAGCCGCAAGGCCGGGGAATAGCCGGAAGAGGTAACTTACCTTGCGAGGAAGAACCTGGTTGGGAGCCGGAAATATTACCTATTGAAGACCCTTATGACCCATGCGAAGTATTAAAGGCAAAAAACAATGACACTGCCTATACTAATAAATTGAACTATCTTAAAACGAAAACAGGTTTAACCGTAGAAACCGGCTTTGGAGAAACAAAAACAGGTGTATTTACGGCATTGGTTCCAGGGCAATCTACCAACAATACCGATAATTTAACAGCACCAATAGATAGTACAACAAGAGGGTTTTCGCATACGCATCTAAATAACTATGAAGAGCAAGTTGTTGACGGACCTTACGCTCAACAAACCAGATATAGAACGCCCATCCGCATGTTTAGCCCGGCAGATGTAGATAAATTAATGTTGATGGCGCATCAAAACCGTTTCAATGGAGATTATTCACAGTATTATGTAACTATGGTTACTGCAAATGGAACTTATACATTAAAATTCACAGGAACCAGTTCTGATATTAGTGTAGGATATGGTTCTAGAGCATGGAGAAACCGGTTTGTTGATGATTTTGAGGAAACACCCAAAAGAGGAAGAAATAACCCCGCCAAATTGGAAAAGTTTTTCCTGAAGTTTTTAAAAGAAAGAATGCAGTTAAACTCTGTGTCTTTATATAAAATCAATGCCAACGGAACCGTAGAGGAAAAAAAACTTGATGCCTCTGGTGAAGTAATGAGCATTCCTTGTCCATAAAAAATAAATTATAAAAATGAAAAAGATATTCATTCTTCTGTTCTTCATCGGTATAACCTATACCATGCCTGGCCAGTCTATTATCTCACTTGAACAGGCCCATGCACTTGACGTAAGCGGACAAGATTTCCCCGATGAATTAACCTATGTAAAAGATGTAAACAACCGTCTTGATTCTTTTGTGGGAATCTGGAAAGGGAATGACAATGGTAGGTTATATGAAATTCGATTTATTAAGAAAATAGCTTATCTCAGAAATGCTGGTGGAATTGCATGGGATAGACTTGTAGGACGTATTCTTGTAAAAGATTCTGTTTCAAACGATACTATTTATAATACCCTTGACGTTCAGGATGATTATAAAACCTTCTTTCGGGGAGATAATTTTTGTGGAGCTAAAGTATATTGCATGGATTTTTATGGCCCTGAAAATGGCTGTTACGATTCCGGGGACTTATCTCTAATTCTTGGCGATAATGCCCCGACATTTATGAGAATGTATTATCATCGAGGTGGAAGTGATTTGATAGACCCCCGCACCTGCCCCGGTGGGTACGAAAATTATAGACCCATTTTGCCCAAAAAGTTGTACTTGCAAAAGCAATAAAAAGTGGTCAACACTCATGATTAAATGAAAAAATATTCATTTTAATAATTACACTTTATTCTCAAACATTATTTGCACAAATCATTTCACTTGAGGAGGCTTTTAATTACAGAATTACTGACCAGTCTTTTCCGGCAGGAACTAATTATGTAAAAGATATTAATAACCGCCTTGATTCTTTTGTGGGAACATGGAAGGGAAATGATAATGGCAGGTTATATGAAGTGCGTTTCATTAAAAAGTTAGCGTATTCCACACCGGGTGGCGAAGTGGCATGGGACAGACTGATAGGGCGAATATTAGTTAAAGATTCTGTTTCAAACGATACTATTTATACTACTCTTGATATTCAGAATGATTATCAGGTTCTTTTTTGGGGGCTGACTTACAACGGATCAAAACTGTATAATATGAGCTTTTCTGGCCCCGAAAATGGGTGTTATGATTTTGGCGATGTATATATTATCCTTGCAGATAATGATGCCGCATTAATGGCTATGCATTACTACCGGGGAGATGGAGATCTGATAGATCCCCGCACCTGTCCGGGTGGCTATGAAAATTACAGAACAATATTGCCGGCAAAACTGTATTTGCACAAACAATAGGAACCAGAGAATTTGGGTTTTTAATGAAATATTACGCTAATCTAATCTCTAAAAACCAGGTATATGCTGCATTGACCGCTGTATGAGTCAGTTACAGGGGTTTTACTGCTTCTTTTTATTTTTACTGCTTTTTCACTATATTTGTACAAATACATGCAACGCCTTAGGCAATCTAGGGCGTTGTATTTTTTTTCTATATACACTAAACGAACGATTATGTCAGTAACAAATTATGTAACGCAGGAAACATTTGAAAAAATGCAAGCCGAACTGCATATTTTAAAAACAGTGGACAGGCCTGCTGCCAGTGCAGCAATTGCAGAAGCAAGAGAAAAAGGCGATTTAAAGGAAAATGCAGAATATGATGCGGCCAAAGAGGCCCAGGGGCTTTTGGAAGCCCGCATTAATACATTGGAAGGCGCATTGGCAAATTCAAGGATATTGGATGAAAGCAGCATTGATACCAGCCGTGTAAGCATTCTTACCAAAGTGACGCTTACCAATATGGGCACTAAAAAAACAGTTACCTACCAGATAGTATCTGAAAGCGAAGCCGATTTAAAAGCAGGAAAAATTTCTGTAACCTCACCCATAGGTGCGGGTTTGCTGGGTAAAACAGTGGGAGATGTAGCTGAAGTGAAAGTGCCCGCAGGAATTTTAAAATTCAAAGTAGAAAAGATTGCAGTATAATTTTACATGCACTTAAAAATAAAAAGCGACTCAACTGAGTCGCTTTTTATTTTTATAACAATCTACATAACGAAATGTTATTTGCCTGCTTCAAATCTTTCTTCCACTTTTTTCCAGTTTACTACATTCCAGAAAGCAGCCAGGTAATCCGGCCGTTTATTCTGGTACTTCAGGTAATAAGCATGTTCCCATACATCAGCGCCTAAAATCGGGGTGCCTTTTACTTCAGCCACATCCATTAACGGGTTGTCCTGGTTAGGGGTAGAGCTTATCTCCAGTTTGCCGTCTTTTACAATTAACCAGGCCCAGCCGCTGCCAAAGCGGGTAATGCCTGCTGTATTGAATTTTTCTTTGAAAGCATCAAAGGAGCCAAAGGCTTCGTTGATAGCATCAGCAAGTTTGCCCGAAGGAGCGCCTCCTGCATTGGGCGCCATGCTTTCCCAAAAGAAACTGTGGTTCCAGTGGCCTCCGCCATTGTTACGGACTGCCGGGCTGATGCTGCCTGCAGTTTTCACTAATTCTTCCAGCGATTTGTTTTCATTGTCTGTACCTGCAATGGCTTTGTTTAAATTATCAACATAAGCCTGGTGGTGCTTGCCATGGTGTATCTGCATGGTAAGCGTATCAATATGTGGTTCTAATGCTTCATGTGCGTAAGGTAGCGGCGGTAATGAAAATGCCATAATCTTAAAATTTATCGGTTAAAAAATCTATTCTGATAACTACAAATTTAACGCCTAAAAACGGCAAAACCATTTCTTCGCTGTAATCTTCCCGATCTCGGAATATTATCTTTTTGTTTTGAAGAAATCCTTCATCAATGCGGCACATTCTTCCCCAAGTATGCCTCCTGTTATCACCGTTTTGGGATGAAAGGGGTTGTTTCCGCCGGTACTCCTGCGGTAGCTGTTTTTATCATCGGCAGCGCCAAAAACAATGCGGCCGATTTTGCTCCAGTACAGGGCGCCGCTGCACATGAGGCAGGGCTCAACGGTAACATACAAGGTAGCTTCCGGTAAATACTTGCTGCCTAAAAAATTATAAGCCGTAGTCAATGCCAGTATTTCAGCATGGGCAGTGCTGTCGTTCAGCATTTCCACCTGGTTGTAGGCCCGGGCAATTATTTTATCCTGCATTACCACTACAGCACCAATTGGCACTTCATCTTTTTCAAAAGCTTTTTGCGCTTCAATTAAAGCCTGGCGCATATAATACTCATCTGTCATTATAAAAAATTAACTTTAAACAAATTTAATGCATGGCCATTACAGACCAATTAAACGATTGTAGGCATTTTTTTGAAACAGGGGCAACAAAGCCATATTCTTTCAGAAAAGAACAACTAAAAAAACTAAAAGTAGCTATTGAAAAATACGAACAGGAAATTTATAAAGCACTTTATACCGACCTAAAAAAAAGCCCCGAGGAATGTTGGGTAACAGAGAATGGAATGGTGCTGGCAGAATTAAATTACCAGTTAAAACACTTGAAGCAATGGATGGAGCCTGAAAGAAAAGGGACAAACCTACTCAACTTCCCATCTTCCAGCTATGTATATAAAGAGCCATTGGGTGTAGTATTGGTTATTGCTCCGTGGAATTACCCCTTTCAGTTATTGATGAACCCTGTGATTGGTGCTATTGCTGCCGGAAACTGTGTGGTAGTAAAACCATCGGAACATGCGCCTGCAACGGCAGAAATATTAAAACAAATATTTACTGAAACGTTTGACAGTAAGTATATTCTTTTTACAGAAGGCGATGGTGCAGCACTGATTCCGGAAATGATGAACAATTTTACATTTGATTATGTGTTTTTTACCGGAAGCACTTTTGTTGGCAGGTTAATTTATAAAATGGCTGCCGAAAAATTGGTGCCGGTTACATTGGAACTTGGCGGCAAAAGCCCTTGTATTGTAGAGGCCGATGCAGATATACAAGTTGCAGCCCGGCGTATCGCTATGACTAAATTTTCCAACGCCGGACAAATGTGTGTAGCACCAGATTATATATTGGTGCATGATTCTAAAAAAGAAAAATTGCTGGAAGCAATAAAAAATGCCCTGCAACAATTTTTTGGAAACGATGCAGCGGCAAGCGAAAATTTTGGAAAAATTATTAACGAAAAACAATTTGACCGACTGCTGAACTTGATGCAAAAAGAAACAATTGCACATGGCGGAAAGTACGATAAAAGCAAGCTGTATATAGAGCCCACTATTATAACTGATGTTACTACTGGCAGTGCAATTATGCAAGAAGAAATTTTTGGCCCATTGTTACCAGTAATAAGTTTTACAGAACAGCAAGAAGCATTGAAGATTATAGCAGCCCACAAAAATCCACTGGCTTTTTATGTGTTTACTTCAAATGCTAAAAAAGAAAAATATTGGATAGATGCTGTTGCTTTTGGAGGTGGATGTGTAAACAATGCAAGCCTGCATTTAACCAACCATCAACTGCCTTTTGGCGGCAGAGGAAACAGCGGTATAGGAATGTATCATGGCAAGTATAGTTTTGATACCTTTAGCCATAGTAAAGCTGTAATGAAATCGCCTACATGGTTTGATCCGGCAATGAAGTATCCACCATTTGCAGGCAAACTAAAATTGTTTAAATGGTTTATTAAATAGATGACAACAAGACAAAAAATGCTGAAACTTTTTTACCCTGTACTAAATAAACTAAGTTTATGGTCTGGTAAAAGCAATAAAATACTAAAATCAACAAAAGTGGCAACAACATCTTTCTACAATTTAAAAACAGTACTTAACAATGGCAAGGAGCTCGATTTCTCGACTCTTAAAGGCAAAAAAGTGATGCTGGTAAATACCGCATCCGACTGTGGCTATACTAATCAATATGAGGGCCTGCAGGCATTGTACGAAAAGTATAAAGACAAACTGATACTTATTGGTTTTCCGGCAAATGATTTTGGGGAGCAAGAAAAAGGCAGCGATGCAACTATTGAACAGTTTTGCAAAGTGAACTTTGGTGTAACATTTCCATTGGCAAAAAAATCGACGGTAATAAAAGGAGCTGACCAAAACCCGGTATACCAGTGGCTTACAAACGAAAATGAAAACGGCTGGAACTACACCGCACCTACCTGGAATTTTTGTAAATACCTGGTGGATGAAAATGGTAACCTTACTCATTTTTTTGAAGCTGCCATAGAACCAATGAGCAAAGAGCTAACCGAAGCAGTAGAAGAATAAAACCTAAAATTTTTGGAACGTTTTAAATCTTTTTTATGTTTACAAAAACCGGTATTGAAAAATACTTTATGGCTGAGAAAAACCTCGGCCTTCTTTTTATTATTATTGGTATAGTAGGATTGGTGGCAGCTGTTGTTTTCTTTTTTGTATTAAAAACAAACTGGCATAAAGGTGCTGCTATTCCTTTCTTGTTGATTGGATTATTTCAGTTATCTGTAGGGTATAAAGTGTATTCCACGGCAGATACACAAAGAAAAACTGCCGTATATGCGTATGATATGAATCCTTCGGAATTGAAAGAAAAAGAACTGCCCAAAATGGAAGCGGCTTTAAAAAGCATCCATACATTTATACTTATAGAAGCTGTTTTATTGATTGCCGGCATAGGCTTATTTATAGCCTTCAAAAAAGATCCTTCAAAAATTTTCTGGGCCGGGCTAGGTATGGCATTGTTTATAGAAGCTGCGCTTTGTTTATTCTCCGAATTTACGGCCAAAGCTAAAACGCAGGAGTATGTAAAGGGGTTGAGAGAATTTAGTTCTGTGCAACAAAAATAGCACCTCAATGGTATGTTGTACAAGTGTGCGACGCAACAGTGCATAATTGAAATACAACTGGCGACTACAAAAAAATTACAGCGGACATTTTTGATGGTAATCAATAATCTCAATAGGACTCCGTTCAAACTCGAATCCTTTGTAATGTTCCGTTATTTCGTCTAGCACTTCGTTAATAGATGCTTCGTCTGGTAAGGTTACCAGTTTCATGCGGAAATCTTTAATACCCGGCAAGCCTTTTAGGTAATTGGTATAGTGCCTGCGCATTTCAAAAATGCCCACTTTAGGCCCTTTCCATTCCACAGATTTTTTTAAATGTGTTTTACATACTTCTATTCTTTCGGCAAGGGTTGGCGAGGGTAATACTTGTTGTGTTTGTATATAATGTTTTATTTCTCTAAATATCCATGGATAGCCAATAGCTCCACGGCCAATCATAATACCATCTACACCATAGCGGTTTTTGTATTCGTAAGCTTTTTGGCCGCTATCTATATCGCCATTTCCAAAAATGGGGATTGTAATTCGAGGGTTATTTTTCACTTTGCCAATTAGTGTCCAATCGGCTTCGCCTTTGTATAACTGGCAGCGGGTACGCCCATGAATGGCCAATGCCTGCACCCCAATATCCTGCATACGTTCAGCTACTTCTTCAATGTTTTTTGTATTATCGTCCCACCCAAGCCTTGTTTTTACAGTAACTGGCAGTTTGGTGCTTTTAATAACGGCTTCGGTTAGGCGAACCATCAAGCCAATATCTTTTAACACCCCGGCACCGGCACCTTTGCTGACTACTTTTTTTACCGGGCAGCCAAAATTAATGTCAACCAAATCTGGGTTAACGGTTTCGCATATACGGGCACTCATGGCCATCGCCTCTTCATCGCCCCCAAATATTTGAATGCCAAAGGGGCGTTCTTCTTCATCAAAATCCAATTTTTTCCGGCTTTTGATAGCATCTCTTATCAGGCCTTCGCTACTAATAAATTCGCTGTACATTAAATCGGCACCGTTTGCTTTGCAAACAGCACGAAAAGGAGGGTCGCTCACATCTTCCATGGGCGCCAATAAAAGCGGAAATTCAGGTAAGGCTATATTGCCAATGTTGGGCATATCTACTGTATATTGCAGCGGCAAATTTACAAATAATAGTGTAAGCTTATGCAATATAGATCTCCAAAAGACTTTACAGGCTGGGGTGCTTTGGGTATGTTGGCCCTTTTTTTTGTGGTCGGTTTTATTATTACCGCCATTGTTCAGGCTGTTATGAGCTTTATGATGGTACCATCTGGAACATCTTTTGATAAGTTGCCCGATGCCTTAATGGCTGCAATGAAAGATGCAAAAAATGTGAATATGCTGCGGTTGATGCAGGTTTTGAGCACATTTATTATGCTTTTTGTGCCTGCCGTACTGTACTCATGGGTGGTAAATGGTAAAAACTATTTTTGGCTGGGCTTTAATAAATATGTGTGGGTAAAGCAGGTGCTTATTGGCTTTGTTATCATTTTTGCTGCTAATATAATGGCTGGTCCCATTGCCGATTTGAGCAAATCGGTTATAGCTCATTTTCCTTCATTGGATGCTGCTGCAAAAAAGCTGGAAGATGCCTACAATGAGCAGGTACAAGTGTTAAGCAATCTTAAAAGTTGGGGCGAATATATTGCCGCCATATTTATAATGGCTTTTTTTCCTGCATTATTTGAAGAAATATTTTTCAGAGGTGCTATGCAAACCCTGTTTGAAAAATGGTGGAAAAGCCCTTTTATGGCTATCCTTGTTACTTCTATCATTTTTAGTCTTATTCACTTCTCTATTTATAATTTTCTTACAAGGGTAATACTGGGTTTTGTATTGGGCTTGATGTTTTACAAAACCCGCAATATTTGGGTAAATGTGGTGGCGCATTTTTTAAATAATGCACTAGCTGTAACACAATTATTTTGGTTAAGCAGGCAGAAGGCTAACCCTAACCTTACAGAAATTGAGCCTAAAATAGAATGGTGGCTTGGGTTAATTGCATTAGCCGGAGTTATATTCCTTTTTTGGGCTTTGGATAAGTATTCGGCAGAAAATAAAGCTGCTATTGCTTTAAAAGAAAAAGCTTTGTTGGCAGAAAAAGACCCCTTCAATTCATTTGTTTCTAATCAATCCACTAATTAACCAACCAAATTGGCCTTAGATAAAAAAACATTTCGCACCAGAGCCCTTACTGCCATTGTATTTGCAGCAGTGATGCTTGTCGGTTTATTTACCAATGTGTGGACATTTCTTGCGTTAATGTTTATCATTATGATTGGCTGCCTGGTAGAATATGTGAGGCTTGTTTTTAAAATTGGAGGTAGTAGTGCCATTTGGTTATTGTTTTTGGGTGCTGTTTATACTATTTTCCCTATTCTTACTATGGTAGATTTGGGCACCAGTTTTTCTTTATTTAGCACATGGTTAGATGCAAATGAGCATATTGCAAAAGTTTGGTCGCCTTTGTTGCCGATAGCCATTATTTTTTCTATATGGATTAATGATACCATGGCTTATATCGTGGGGTCATTAATTGGCAAAACTCCTTTCAGTAAAATATCGCCCAAAAAAACCTGGGAAGGCACAGCCGGAGGGGCAGTACTATGTGTAGGGGTAATTGCTGGGTTGGGAGCAATTATTCCTGTTGCAAAAGCAATCGCTTTACAACACTGGATAGTTATAGGCATATTGGCGGCAGTATTTGGTACATTGGGCGATTTGTTTGAAAGCAAATTAAAACGCATGGCCGGTGTTAAAGACAGTGGTAGCTTTATGCCGGGGCATGGCGGTTTTTTAGACAGGTTCGATTCTTTGCTTTTTGCTGCACCTGCTGTGTGGGTTTATGTAAAATTTATGGTTAATGGCTAATATCCGTTGGCTCTATTCTACAATTGCCACTCACCATTCTTTCCCTATTTTTGCGGCTTAAACTTAAAAAATGACTATTCATCGGGAAGGCTATAAATCTATTGCTGTAGCAACTATAATTTTTTTGGTATTAAATCTTTTGATGTTTTGGCAGTTGGGGTCGAGCCTGCTGTGGCTATGCTTTATTTTTTTAGTACTTTCTTTGGGGCTGGTTTTATTCATTGTATCATTTTTTCGCATCCCTTCACGCACTTTAACCATTAACGAAAGCCAAATTATAGCACCTGCCGATGGCAAGGTAGTGGTAATAGAAGAAACAACCGATGAAGAATATTTTAAGGACAAGCGTTTACAGGTATCTATTTTTATGAGCCCCGCAAATGTGCATGTAAACCGCAATCCATTGAGTGGTGAAGTGGTTTATAATCAATACCATAAAGGGAAATACCTGGTGGCGTGGAACCCAAAATCATCTACCGAAAACGAAAGACATAGTGCTGTAATACGCAAGGGCAATACAGATGTTTTGGTAAAACAAATTGCCGGAGCTTTAGCAAAGCGTATTTGCAATTACCTGGAAGTAGGCCAAAAAGTAAAGCAGGGAGATGAGTTTGGATTCATAAAATTTGGCAGCAGGGTAGATTTGTTATTGCCCATAGGCACAAAAATTAATGTACAAATGAATGAAGTGGTTAAAGGTGGAGTAACTGTGATTGCTACCATTTAACCTGATTTTTGTCATGTTTAACAATTGATTGAGCAGTTTTTCGTTTTAAACAATATTTTTACAAGGCAAATTAAAAAACACTTATATGAAAAAAGTACTTGTATTGGCAACTGCTGCTTTAATGATAGGCGGAGCCGCTTTAGCCCATGATGGCGGTAAAGGCAAAAAGAAAAAATGTGCAAAAGGAAAAAGCTGCTGCAAAAAAGAGGCGAAAGCAGAGAAAAAAAGCTGTTGCGCTAAAGATAGCAAAACAGCAAAAATGTAAACTTCGCTTGCAAAAATTATTGAGCCTCGGTATTCCGGGGCTTTTTTGTGTAGTTTTGTTGGGTATGTACACACTCAAAAAGTCGCTGGGGCAGCATTTTTTAAAGGATGAAACAATTATCCTGGATATAATTGAGACGTTGAAACAAGAGTCGTTTACTAATCTCTTGGAAGTTGGCCCTGGTGCAGGTGCGCTTACTAAACATTTAATAAACCTACCCAATATTAATTTTAAGGCAGTAGAGTTGGATGAAGAAAAAGTGGTCTATCTTGAAAAGATTTACCCTTCGTTAAAAGGAAAAATCATCCCCCAAAGTTTTTTAGATATAGAAAAACCTTTTGAGGAGCCTTTTGCAGTAATTGGTAATTTTCCTTACAATATTTCTACACAAATACTGTTTAAAATATTAGATTGGAAAGACGAAGTACCTTTTATAATAGGGATGTTTCAAAAAGAAGTAGCAGAAAGGGCTGCTGCAAAACCAGGTAGCAAAGCATTTGGGGTGTTGAGTGCCTTGATACAGCCTTTTTATAAAATCGAGTATTTATTTGATGTACCTCCAGATAGATTCAACCCACCTCCTAAAGTAATGAGTGGCGTTATCAAATTAACAAGGCGTACAGATGTACTTGAAGTGAAATCCGACAGAGCGTATAAAAACCTTGTTAAAACTGCCTTTAATCAACGCCGTAAAACTTTGCGAAATGCTGTAAAAGGATTGTTTGCCGCAGATGTACTAGCTGATAAAATTTTTGATAAACGTGCCGAGGCATTGAGCATTGAAGATTTTGCAGCGCTTACATTTAAAATGTCGTAACAATGAAATTTTTACAATATTCAATTTTTTCTTTTTTAATCTTAATCTTTGCCATAGGCTGTTATACACCACGCTATGTATATAGTCCTTCTGCACAAAATGTACCTTTAATTACTGAGAAAGGAGATTCAAAACTTGGCGTTTTGTATTCCACAAATGCCGGCAGCAACAACGATTTTGTACAACATGGAAAGCAGTCATCCAATGGAGTAGATGTGCAAGGAGCTTATGCAGTAAGCAACCATTGGGCAGTGCAGCTAAATTATTTTTACAGGCATGAACAAAACAGCGATGATAATAATACATCGCAACCTACGCTTATCCGGTACAATAGAAATTTACTGGAAGCTGCCATTGGATATTACCTCCCCACAGATGAACAAAAAAGCATGTTTTTTCAAGCTTTTTTGGGAGTAGGAAAAGGGCTATTTAGATTTAAAGATTACGAATTAAATGCTACAGCTACCACGTATCGCAATTTTCATCAATCAGATATTTTCAAAGTTTTTGTGCAACCCGCTTTTATGTACCAGTCAAAAAAACGGTATTCCATTTCTGTAACTTCCCGGTTTAGCTTTATACACTATAATCATATAAAAACAGATTATGATAGTAGTCACTTAGCATTGTATGAATTGAATAACCTAAAAAATGGCAGCATTGTTTTTTGGGAGCCCGCCGTAATCTTTAATACAGGGCTAAAGAAAAACCCATATATAAGAGCAGAAATTCAGTTGGGTGCTGCTGCGCTGATGAACAAAAAATTTGTAGATGCCCGTACCCTTAACTTTTCTGTAGGCGTGCAAGCAGATTTTGTAAATATGCTTAAAAGAAAAGCCAGTCAAAACGCTAGCAAGAAGTAACCCATTCTTTGTAAATTTGCCAACGGCAATAAAGCTAAGCGTTTGCTATCACATCTTTATATCATATTATGAGTTTCACCACCAATAATAAAGTAAGAATTGTTACTGCAGCAGCCTTGTTTGATGGGCATGATGCCGCTATTAACATTATGCGTCGCATTCTTCAAAGCAAAGGAGCAGAAATTATTCATTTGGGCCACAACCGCAGTGTAGCCGAAATTGTAGAATGTGCCATAGAAGAAGATGTGCAGGGGATAGCCATTACCAGCTATCAGGGAGGGCATGTGGAATTTTTTAAATACATGAAAGACCTGCTGGAAGAAAACGGTTGCGGCCATATAAAAATATTTGGCGGTGGTGGCGGTACCATCCTCCCATCAGAAATTGAAGAATTACATGCCTACGGCATTACAAGAATTTATAGCCCGGATGATGGCCGTAAAATGGGGTTGGAAGGTATGATTGAAGATGTGGTAAAAAGCTGCGATTTTAATTTGAATGGAAATGGAGAATACAAATCTCCTATGACATTGGGCGAATTGAAAGATGTAAGAACTATAGCAAGAAAAATCACCAATGTAGAAAATGGAATAAAAAACGGAGCTATTGCTGTTGATAAAAGTATTCCTGTGTTGGGGATTACGGGTACTGGTGGTGCAGGAAAATCTTCGGTAACCGATGAAATTGTGCGCCGTTTTTTAAATATTTATACCGATAAAACGATTGCTGTTATTTCTGTTGATCCCAGCAAGAAAAAAACTGGCGGTGCGTTATTAGGCGATAGAATTCGTATGAATGCAATTTCCTCTCCAAGAGCCTATATGCGCTCTTTGGCGACAAGAGAAAGCGATGTTGCCCTAAGCCAATATGTGCAGGGAGCAATAGATATCTGCAAAGCTGCAGCATTTGATTTTATTATTTTGGAAAGTGCCGGAGTGGGGCAAAGCGATGCATCTATTTTGGATTATTGCAATGTAAGTATGTATGTAATGACGCCGGAATATGGCGCACCATCGCAACTGGAAAAAATAAATATGTTAGATTATGCAGATGTTATCTGCCTAAACAAATTTGACAAAGCCGGTGCATTGGATGCTTTGCATGATGTACGCAAACAATACAAGCGCAACCATACTTTATGGAATGCAAAAGATGAAGAGCTTCCTGTTGTTGGCACCATTGCAGCACAATTTAATGATGCAGGTGTGAATGAGCTCTTTGAGCGATTGATGGAAAAAATAGAAGAGAAAACCGGCGTTACTTTTAAAGGACATGTTGAGCACCACGAGCATAAACAGGATACAAGTAATCAATCAACCATAATTCCTCCCAAGCGTATTCGTTATTTAGCCGAAATTTCAGAAACTATTGATGAATATGATAGTTGGGTAAACGAGCAGGCTGCTATTGCAAGGCAATTGTATCATTTGGATGGGATACTTTCAAAAACTTTATCTGCCGTAGCAATTGAAGAGCTCAAAAAAATTCAATTACTATTGCAGGAAAAATTGCATCCAGAAAATAAAAAATTATTAGAAGGTTGGGCTGCTACAAAAGAACGTTACAGCAAAGAGTTTTATGAATTTAAAGTGCGTGATAAAGTTATTAAGCAACCGCTTACTTATAAAAGTTTATCGGGCACTATTTTGCCAAAAGTATTGTTACCCAAATACCACGACTGGGGCGATATTTTAAAATGGCAGTTGCAGGAAAATGTGCCCGGCGAATTTCCATTTACGGCAGGTGTATTCCCTTTAAAAAGAGAAGGCGAAGATCCTACACGAATGTTTGCCGGCGAAGGTGGCCCTGAAAGAACGAACAGGCGTTTTCATTATGTGAGCCTAGGCCAGCCTGCAAAGCGGTTGAGCACTGCATTTGACAGTGTTACCTTGTATGGAGAAGACCCGGCTTACCGCCCGGATATTTATGGTAAAGTAGGTAATAGTGGTGTAAGTATTGCAACTGTAGATGATGCAAAAAAACTCTATAGCGGCTTTGATCTTTGCGATGCTAAAACATCGGTGAGTATGACCATCAATGGACCTGCACCAATCATTCTTGCATTTTTTATGAATGCTGCTATTGACCAGCTTTGCGAAAAATACATCCTCGAAAATAACTTAGCTGGAGAAGTAAACAAGATTATTGAATCAAAATATAAATTGGAATCACTGCCAAGGTATATGGGTGCAGATGGAAGGCCTGTGATTCCGGAAAAAGGAGTGTTGGTAGGAAGCTTACCCGGCGAAAGCGATGGTTTGGGATTACGATTATTAGGGCTTAGTGGTAAAGATGTTTTACCCGAAGATGTATATGCACAAATAAAAGCAAAAGCATTAAGCACTGTTCGGGGTACGGTGCAGGCAGATATTTTAAAAGAAGATCAGGCGCAAAATACCTGTATCTTTTCTACAGAATTTGCATTAAAATTAATGGGCGATGTGCAGCAATATTTTATTGATCACAAAGTGCAAAATTTTTACAGTGTAAGCATTAGTGGTTATCATATTGCGGAAGCAGGCGCCAATCCTATTACCCAGCTTGCTTTTACATTATCTAACGGGTTTACTTATGTAGAATATTACTTAAGCCGTGGAATGCATATCGATGATTTTGCACCTAATCTCTCTTTCTTTTTTAGCAATGGAATGGATCCGGAGTATAGTGTGATAGGCCGTGTGGCTCGTCGTATTTGGGCAAAAGCCATGAAGAATAAATACAAAGGAAATGAACGTAGTCAAAAATTAAAATACCATATTCAAACCAGCGGCCGATCTTTACATGCGCAGGAAATTGATTTCAACGATATTCGAACAACGTTGCAAGCCCTATATGCTATTTACGACAACTGTAATTCGCTTCATACCAATGCTTATGATGAGGCCATTACTACACCAACGGAAGAAAGTGTGCGCAGGGCAATGGCCATACAATTAATTATTAACAGGGAATTGGGCACTGCTAAAAATGAAAATCCTAACCAGGGCTCTTTCCTCATTGAAGAATTGACAGATTTGGTAGAGCAGGCTGTACTTGCAGAATTCAACCGGATAACAGAACGTGGCGGTGTACTGGGTGCTATGGAGCGTATGTATCAACGCAATAAAATACAGGAAGAAAGTTTGTACTACGAAACTTTGAAACATACCGGAGAATATCCTATCGTTGGTGTAAATACTTTTTTAAGCAAAAGCGGTTCTCCCACTATCCTTCCGCAAGAAGTAATACGAAGTACTACCGAAGAGAAAGAGTTTCAGATAAAAACATTGGAAGCATTTCAGCAACGGCATAAGGCACAAAGTGAAGCCATGCTCAAACGGCTACAGCAGGTGGCAATTAACAATGGTAATTTATTTGAAGAGCTAATGGAAACGGTTAAGTATTGTTCATTAGGGCAAATAACCAATGCGCTGTACAGCGTGGGTGGGCAGTATAGGAGGAATATGTAGGTACTTTTATTCATTAGATGGTTATGGATACAAAATCATTAGATATTATTGAAGAGTTTCAGAAAATTTCTATTAGAATGAAAGAAATTTTATCATCTCATGATAAAGAATCATTTATCAAAAAAAGAAGTGAATATGAAAAAGTAATTTCCTCCCAGTTATCAATGTTGTATACATTCTTTGCAGAAAAATTTATTTCATTGATACATTTTAATTACGATTCTCATAGGAGTATAGAAGACTATAAGATTGAAATAATTGTCGAAAAAATTTACGCTGCTTCAATAGATAATGTTTTTGATATGCCTTCTCATAAACTTTCTTTTTTTGATAAGCAAAATTTTAATAAGAACGTTGATCAAAAGGTCTTAGTCAATTTAAGGCTGGATGTATGTAAAGTCCAAGAAACATTAGATTTAAAAGACTATGATTTCAGAAGAGTGAATAGAATTTTTCATGAACGTATTAAGCCATTTATGAAAAGAGGCGATGAAAAATTATTAAAAAGTCAATTAAAAAAATCTTTGTCCTTAGAATTTTATTCTGATTTACCTTTTTAAGAGTTGACAAGAAGACTAAAATTTTATTAAACAGCTTCCGTCCATACATCATTTTCTTTTAGTAGATTAATGAGTTCATCTACAGCTACATCGCTGTTGATATTGCGCTTTACCACTTCTTTGCCTTTGTATAAAGTAATTTTGCCGGGTCCGCTGCCTACATAACCAAAATCTGCATCGGCCATTTCGCCAGGGCCATTTACAATGCAGCCCATAATGGCAATCTTCAATCCTTTTAAATGATTGGTAACGTTGCGAATTTTAGCAGTTGTTTCTTGTAAGTCAAACAATGTTCTTCCGCAGCTTGGGCAACTAATATATTCTGTTTTTGAAATGCGGGTTCGCACCGCCTGCAAAATAGAGAATGAAGTGTTGTTTAAAAACTGCTGGTTGTTTTTTGCTGGTAAATATGTTCTACCTGTTACTTCTTTATTTACAATTTTAGATGGATCATTCATCAGCCAAATACCATCACCCATACCGTCTAAAAATAATGCTCCGGCATTAACGCTAAAATGTATTAGTTGTTCATCAATAGAGCTATGCATACTTTCAACTGCAATAATTACAGGGCATTGTATGCCTTGCTGCATAAGGTTTGTAACAAAGCTGCGCATGGATTGCATAGTATTGCTTGCAGAGGAATAAGCGCATATTACAACAGTAGGTTCGTTCTTGATTGCTGCTATTAATGTATCATTATCTGCATTGGTATCTAGTGCAACAAAATTCAGCTTGGAAGATTTTTCTGGAACATTGATAAATTCTTTTCCTTGAAATAACGGAAAATATTTTTCATTGTTTTTTACAGTAACCCATTCTGTGTGGTCAATAATAACAGAAAGGGTTCCGGGCAAATCAAAGTCGATGGCCTTTTTGCCTGTGTAAATTAAATCAGCGGCCGCATCAGCAATATTCCATTTATCGGTATCAGCATTGTAAGTATAGCCAATGGTTTGTAAGTCAGCAGTGCTAATGGTGCCATGCTGCATAAAATCGGCAACTACTACAGGTACATATTTACCGCCAATGTTTAGCACAGCATTGGTTTCCCTTCTTTTATATTCAAATGGAGAGTAGGGGAGTTTTACTTCTTCGTCTTTTTCAATTGTAAGTGAATTTGCAGGCAAACTTTTTACCAAATCCATACAAACCGGTATTTCAAATTCAGGGTCTTCAGTAAGGCTTACCCGAATGGTATCGCCAATACCATCTTGTAGCAAAGTACCAATACCAATTGCAGATTTTATTCTTCCGTCTTCCCCATCTCCTGCTTCTGTTACGCCCAAATGTAATGGGTAACATTCGCCAAACTCATCCATCATATGTTGTATCAAAAGTCTGTAAGCCTGTACCATTACTAACGGATTACTGCTTTTCATGCTCAGCACAATATTGTGATAATTTTCGCTGCGTGCAATGCGCAAGAACTCCATCGCACTTTCTACCATACCAATCGCAGTATCGCCATAGCGGCTCATAATACGATCGCTCAGGCTGCCATGGTTAGTACCAATGCGCATGGCAGTGCCATGTTCTTTGCAAATTTTTACCAAAGGTGTAAATCGTTCTCTTATCCTCTCTATTTCCTCGGCATATTCAGCATCGGTATATTCTATCTGCTCAAATTTTTTCTTGTCAACATAGTTGCCTGGGTTCACTCTTACTTTCTCTATGATTTTTGCTGCTATTTCCGCAGCATTTGGCGTAAAGTGAATGTCTGCCACTAACGGCGTTGTATAACCTCTTTTGTGCAATTCATCTTTAATAGCCTGTAAATTTTCTGCTTCTTTTTTTGAGGGGGCTGTAATGCGTACCAATTCTGCCCCAGCTTCTATACAACGGATGGTTTGGGCTACAGTTGCTTCTGTATCCATGGTATCGGTGGTGGTCATGGTTTGTACACGAACTGGATTATTACCACCCAATAAAAGGTTGCCAACTTTTACTTCTCGGGTTTTTAGTCTTTTATAGTTGTTTAAAGAAGCTGTATAAAATTGCATAATTGTTTAATCTGTATTGGTACGCAAAGGTAAGCCTGATTGAACTAATGAATAGAAAAAGGCTACCTTTTAGATAGCCTTGTAACAATTATTTAAGCAAACACTACTTACCAATCCTTTTCAGGTTTATTAGGTGCGTTGCTATTTACTTTATGTAATTTATCCTGCAGATTTTTTTCTTTTTGCATCAATGCTTTCAGGCGTTCTTCTGCTTCCTGTTTATTAAGCCTACTTGGCTTAGGGGTAGGTTTTTGCTGTTCTTCTTTATTCTTATTCTGTTGCTGCTCTTCTTGTTTTTTATCTTTTTGCTGCTCTTCTTTTTGTTTCTTGAGTGCTTTTTGAAGGTTTTGCCTGGCATCCTCATTGTTTGGGTCGAGCTTTAACGCTTCTTTATATGCCGCAATACATTCGGGTAATTTATTTTCATTGTGCAACACAACTCCTTTATTATAATATGCATTACTTTTTTCGACTGGCTTATTTAGCTTTGCGATTGATTTATCGTATGCATTTACCGCTTCATCTTTTTTATCGCCTTTGTATAAAGCATTGCCAAGGTTATATTGTGCTGTAGCATTTTCAGGATTTTTTGTTATTACCTTGTTGTACTCTGTAGCAGCAGCAGTATATTCTTCTTTGGCATACGCCTCGTTTCCTTTTTTTATTTCTGCTTTCTCTGATTGCGCAAATGAAGGTGATCCAAAAATCAACAACAACAGTACTGCTGGCGCAGGTTTTGCCAATTTTCTATTTCTGGTACTTTTCATTTCGTTTATAAATAATTCTCCTATTAATAATAGCAAAGCAAATGCCAACAGCCATTGGTAATAGCTGCGATAATTTGTTAAAGAATCATCTTTAACAGCTCTTTGGTCCATTGTAGCCAACTGACTGGCAATAGTGGCCGCTACCGACTCTGTATTATTGTACAACATATATCCGCCGTTGCCATTTTTTGCAATGGATTTTAACTCATCTTCATTCAATTTTGATATTACAGTATTCCCCATCGCATCTTTTTTCATTTCTCCGGTACTGCCATCTACAATGGGGGAACCGCCCGGAGAACCAATGCCTACAGTATATATTACCACTCCTTCCGATGCCATTTGTTTGGCAATATCATTGGCTGTTTCATCATGGTCTTCTCCATCACTTATCAGCACTACGGCTTTGTACTTTTTCTCTTTTGTGTCAAAAGATGCAAAGCACATTTTTAAAGCATCGCCAATAACAGTTCCCTGCGTAGGTACTGATTCTGTGCTTGCGGATGATAGATACATTTTTGCTGCAGAAAGGTCGCCTGTTAAAGGCATTTGCAGGTAAGCTTTGCCGGCAAAGATTACAATTCCAATTCGGTTGTTTGACAGCTTGTCAACCAGTCGGCTGAGCATTTGTTTTGCCCTGTCAAGCCGGGTAGGGCTCACATCTTGCGCCAGCATACTCTTACTTACATCCAAAGCAATCATTACATCAATGCCTGCACGGTTTACTTTTTCCGAGCCGGTTGGGATACGAAGGTTAGCCAAGGCAATAATCATGGCAGTTAATGCAAGTGTAACAAGTAAAAATTTTTGAAAAAAACTTTTGGAATTGTATTGCTTCATTAAAAGGCCTACCAATTGTGGGTCGCCAATGGCTTTAATGGCTTTTTTCTTTTTGCTACGAGCAACCAAGTACATAATGATTACAATAGGTACAAGACCCAATACTGCCAGTAGTAAAATGTATTGAAACTGAAGCATAAAATTTATTGCCCTAAGTTAATAACTTGCTGGTAGGGCTGCTGTTAAAATAAAGTTTACATTTTCCCCTGTAAAAAGCCCAATTCTTTTAATATGTCTTTGGTGATATCCAGCCGCACTTTAGTCATATCAATTTTTGGGTCGGGGGATTTAACAAGCGTTACAAAGAAATAAACGTGCCGATTTTCTTCAATATAGCCAACTATCCAACCAATATTGTTTTTTTGTTCATCAAAACCCCAACCGGTTTTATAGCTAAGTTTATACAAAGTATTATCTTCCTGTATCATCATATTTTTAACCGTTTCCATCACCGATTTGCGGAATGGCAACTGGTCAAAATAGAGGCGTTTCATTAAACCCAATTGTTCATCTGGAGAAATTTTAAGGTCATTGTTCAACCAAAAAGAATCTACATACTGGCCGATATTTTTGTTTCCATAACCCAGGCTGTCTATCCAGTTCTTCATGGTATCCATACCAATGCGGCGTGCAATCTCCTGATAATACCCCACATTGCTTGTTTTGAAAGCTTCCCGCATATTCATGCTTTTATTCCATTCTGGCCGCCATCTTTTTACACCATCCCAAGGAATTACAAGGCTATCATTTGGAGCAATGCCTGTTTCCAATGCAATTAACGAGTTTACTATTTTAAAAGATGAAGCAGGTGTAAACCGCATGGTATCTAGTGTCATATTGTACACCATTACAGAGCCATCTTTATTATTGAGCATGGTAAAACAACCATCTACATTTTTGGCGTCAAAATATTTTTTTAGGTTATTATTTATTTCGGCTTTATTTACCGAGCAAGAGTTAATAACAAATAAACTTACAATGGAAATAACAATTGTTAGAAATCTCATACGCTTACTTTTTTTCTTTCTTTGTTTCATTCATATATTGGGCCGTAGCATCTAATGTCTCGTAAAAATCGGTGCCAAACCTGCGAATTAGGGGTTCTTTCAAAAATTGATAAACAGGTACTTTTAGTTTTTTACCAAGGGAACAAGCTGCTTTGCAATGGTCTTCTCTTGGCTGATAGTTGGCATAATCTGTTACACCATCTTTGCTCTTTTTTACAATCACCGGAAACAAATGGCAACTGATGGGTTTTTTCCATTTCACCTTCCCATCCAGATAAGCCTGTTCGATACCGCATTTTACCAACCCGTTTTTTTCTTTTATTGCATATACGCAAACTGCTCCTTTAATGGTAGGTGTTACCCAGCCAAATTTTTTATCGTACACGTATCGGCCTTGTTTTTCAAGCTCTGTTTTACTTTCTTCGTCAAGATAAGATAGTACAGTATTGTACACTTCGTCAATACTTTTCAATTCTTTATTATCTAATGGAGCACCGGCATCGCCATCCACACAGCAGGCACCTTTGCAAGCAGTAAGGTCGCATACAAATTTTTCTTCCACCAGTGCATCGCTTACTAAAACATTGTCGATTGCTATCATGCTACAAAATTACAATTAATTGAAGCCAATGGGGCAATATGCTGTTAAATGCCTAATTATTATTTTTCCAACGAAAAGTATTAATTAAATGAATGATATCAGCCTGTAAAAAATCTTGTACCGGCTGTAAAGAATCAGCATTAGGAGTAGTATCAAAATACAATGCACCTCTAATAAAGTTTTTAGCCGTATCGGTTAAAAAAAACTGCCTTGCAGTGGCGGCGTTGCCTCCTACTTTAAAAAATATTCCCGTAATATCATTTGGGGTTTTAAATATGCTGTCTTTTATAGAAGTAGCAACCGATTCGTTTTTATTGGTAAGGTTATAAGCGTCATTTACCAACGCATCAAAATAATTGGTGCCAAGGGAATCTTTGTAAGTACCATTTGGCATTTTTATTTTATACAATGCTTTGCCACCAATAGCTTTATAACTTAAAAATATTCTTGCATTAAATTGAGGAAAGTCAATATTTCGCCAATAAGGATTTTCAGGGTTGCTGTCAAAATATGTACTATCTGTTACAATTTTTGCATAGGCAGGGTATTCAAAACTGTAAGGCAATAAAGGGTCATTCAGTAACAGATATTTATGCTCGGGAAAATCTATTTTAAAATATCCTTTCTTTTTAGAAGTGTAAGTGCTATTGCAGGAAGCTATCAGAAGCAATGCTATAACACACTTTAAGCAATTTGAAAAATTCATTATTATAAGTTGGGGGAAGCTTTGGGTTTAATAATAATCTTTACCCTGTCAATCCTGTTTTTATTTATTTCGAGCGGTATAAAGGTAAAATCGCCGCTAACTAGTTCTGTATTTATTTGTGGAAACTCTCCGGCAATTTCAAGTACAAGACCTGCAACAGAGTCACTATCACCACGTATGCCGTCAAAAGTATCAACCGGCAGGTTCATTGCTTTACAGGCATCATTTATCATATATCTTCCTTCAAAAATATAGTTGTAATCATCCAGCTTTTTATTTACGCTTTCTTCGTCATCAAATTCATCTCTTATGTCCCCTATAATTTCTTCCATAATATCTTCCAGCGTTACAATGCCGCTAGTACCACCAAATTCATCTACTACCACAGCAAAGTGTATGCGTTTACTTCTAAACTCTTGCAAGAGGTCTTCTATTAATTTTTGTTCATGTACAAAATATGGAGTCCTTATTAAGGAGTGCCATTTAAAATTATCGCTGTTGTTTAAGTGAGGTAAAATATCTTTTGTATGTAGCATACCTGCAATTTCATCAAGGTTATTTTTGTAAACAGGTAGCCGTGAATAATGTAACTCCTCTATTCTTTTAACGATATCTTTAAAACTACTGGTATATTCAATACCGCTTACATCCATACGGGTTCGCATTATTTGCTTTACCTCAGTATCGCCAAATTTGCGTATGCCTTTTAAAATCTGCTTTTCTTCCATACTGGCTTCATGTTCGGGCAAAAGGTCAATCACATAATCAAGGCTACTGTCATCCATAGAATCTGCTCGGTCGCCTACTCTTTTTTCCATTCCTTCGGTAAAGTTTACAATGCGTTTACTAATGCCATAAAAAAGACTGGTAAATATTTCCAAGATTAACGACGAAGAGGAGGCAAACCAAACTTTATGATGCGCTGCCCAAACCTTAGGCAATACTTCGGCAAACAATACAATTAATAGAGAAATAACGGCTATTTTAATGAGCATAAGCCCTGTAGAAGAAATGCTTTGGTTTTCCAATAGTTGAGTAAGCAAAAAATTGCATACCAATATGGCACCAACGTTCACAAAAATATTGGCAATCAGCATTGTCGCCTGCAAGGTTTTTGGTTCTTCCAGTAAGCGCACAATGCGGCGGAAGGAAGGTTGTTGCTTTGTTTTTAGCAGGTTAAGATCTTTGGTAGTAAGCGAAAAGAAAGCTACTTCGCAGCCGGCAATAAAAAAAGATAGTACAAATAAAAGCACTGCAAGAAAAAGCAGTATGCCGGTGGTGGCCGGACTCAATACATTTAGTAAAGTAAAAAGTCCTGCGGCTTCAAAGGCCGAATGATAATCCAAAATATAGTTTTTTAGTGACTAATAACAGATGCTGACTAAAGCTACCTGCTGTTAAATATTGAATTAAAATGGTAATCTTTCGGGCCCACTATCATCATTTGCAGGCGGTAGATCTCCATCTGAATCTGTTGACCCCTCAAAGTTATCATAACCGGGAATAGAATGCCCACCTTCATTTCGCTTGTCGAGCATAATTAGGTTGTCGCCCACTACTTCAGTCGCAAATTTTTTGTTGCCATCCTTATCTTCCCAACTACGGGTTTTTAATCTTCCTTCAATATATACAAGGCTTCCACGATGCAGGTATTTTTGAGCCAATTCCGCCAAACCACGCCATAGCACCACGGTATGCCATTCTGTTTGTGAAATAAGTTTACCACTTCTGTCTTTGTAGGTTTCTGTTGTTGCCAACGAAAATTTTGCCACCCCGATGTTCCCTTCTAAAAATTGTATATCCGGGTCTTTCCCTAAATTCCCAATCAGCATAACTCTGTTTACCCCTCTCATAATTTTTAATTTACTGTTTGCTTATTGATTCTTTCGGTTGTTTTAAGGAACTTAAAGATACAATTTTCGTGGTAATGTGTTTCATTTAAAGGCCTTATTTCCAAGCCATATCTTTTATATAATTATTCAATAATTTAGGGAAAGCAATGCTGCTCAGCTCCTTTATTGGCAACTTTTCATAACCAATTGGTTCTTTTTTGCCAGTCAGTTCAAGCAATAAAAAACTTGCATGTATTGTTTGATGAGTAAGTTGTTGCTTATACTCTTGCGAAATAGCTATCAATTTTACAGCACTTGGCAATATTGCTTTAAATGCTGTCGATTCAAGCAATTCTTCAGCATTTATTTTGTGCGGCCTTTCAATTAATACAAATTCATAGAGATGTTGCCATATATCTTTGGCTTCTCTTCTTTTTATAAAAACGAAATCTTGTTTTTTTATGACGAAAAAATGGAACCATCGGTTTTTCTTCACAATCTTTTTTTCTTTTACAGGCAGTTCAAGCACTTTTGATGTTTTATATGCCTTGCAATGGATTTGCAATGGACATTCAATACAAAGCGGCAACTGTGGCTTACAAACTGTGGCACCAAAGTCCATAATGGCTTGGTTATAAAGGCCCGGTTTTTTTTTGTCGAGCAATTGCTGCGCTAAGTTGGTAAAATATTTTTTGCCTTCGGTACTGTCAATAGCCGTTTCAATACCAAAATATCGGGAAAGAACCCTATTCACATTGCCATCTACTACTGCATAAGGCAGGTTAAATGCAAAGGAAGCAATGGCAGATGCCGTATATGGCCCAACGCCTTTTAATTGTACAATATCATTATAAGAAGTGGGGAATTTTCCATTAAGGTTGTTAGTAATGTATTGGGCTGTAAAATGTAGATTTCTACAGCGACTGTAATATCCTAATCCTTCCCAAAGCTTAAATACTTCATCTTGCTTAGCCTTTGCAAGTTTTAGTATAGTTGGGAACCTTTTTATAAAGCGTAGATAGTATTCCCAGCCTTGTTGTACTCTTGTTTGTTGTAGAATGATCTCACTTAGCCATATCTTATAAGGATCTTTTTCTTCTTTCCAAGGCATTTTTCTTGCATTGGTATTTGTATGCCAATGCATTAGGGTTTTGGTAAAAAAAGTACTTTGTTGTTTATTTAACATGAATATATAAAACTGTTATGTACAAACCTATTGATTATCACTAAATTGCTTTGGCATTTTAGAAAAAACTCCGTAAATTGTATTCTTAAATTCTTTTTAATATGAGAAAGGCCGACCTTATTAATAAAATTTCTGACAAAACCGGCATACCAAAAGTAGATGTTTTGGTAACGCTTGAAACAATGTTTAAAGAAATTAAATCAACCTTATCAAGTGGCGAAAACCTTTATATAAGAGGTTTTGGTAGTTTTATTATTAAAAAAAGAGCTGCTAAAATTGGCCGTAATATCAAAAAAAATATTGCTGTTTCAATACCTGAGCATTATATCCCTGCTTTTAAACCTGCAAAAGAGTTTGTGCAGGAAATAAAAACAAGTGAAAATATAAAAGAAGCCCCAAAACTAGAGGAGGAAAACGATGGTTAGTTGTAACTTTGCGCCTCATTTAAGTACTGAAGCGTGAATAAACCTACCATTTTAGTTATAATTGGATGTATAGTGTTGGCTTTGCTTTTTTTCTTTGGCAAAACCAGTATTCCCAAAAAGCCTTTGCCTACCGAAACTAAAACGGCAATTCAAGAATTTGATATTCAACACTTTATAGATAGTTCCCAGGAAAAACTACCTATTAGTCAGTCGTTGAAGGTAAAAGAGATAGAGAATAATATTACTCGTGGCGACATTTCCGCTCAAAAAATTCAACAGTATAATTCATTAGCAGCCTTTTGGAAAGACAGTGCAAAACTGTTTGAGCCTTATGCCTATTATATTTCCCAAGCCGCTAAGTTGGATAATTCAGAAAAAAACCTCACCTTTGCAGCCCATTTATTTTTAGACAACCTGAGAGGGGAACATGATGAGGCTAAATTGGGGTGGATGGCTAACAACGCCATTGAGTTATTTGAAAAGGCAATTGTAATAAATCCTGATAATGATGAACTAAGGATAGGGTTGGGAAGCAGCTATGTTTTTGGAAAGGGAAGAGGTGGAACAGATGCTACTGCTACTATGCAGGGAATACAGGAATTATTGAAAGTAGTTCGTAAAGACTCTACCAATATGAAAGCACAGTTTGTATTGGGTGTGGGTGGATATGTATCTGGACAATACGATAAAGCAATAGAACGTTTCAGCAAAGTGGTTACCGCCCAGCCAGACAATGTAGAAGCAATTGCTTTTTTAGCCGACACTTATGCTGCAACAGGCGATAAGCCCAACGCAGTAAAGTGGTATAATATTAGTAAAAGGCTTGTGAATAACCCTGCATACAACAAAGAGGTTGATGCACGTATTGCAGCCATTAAATAGATAGTAGGAGAAACAACATATTTTAATTTATTTTTTAAAAACAAAAATTATTTATCATGCCTTGTGGTAAAAAAAGAAAGCGTCATAAAATTGCTACTCATAAGCGCAAAAAGCGTTTGAGAAAGAACCGTCATAAAAAGAAATAATTTCTTTTTATAAATGGTGCCGGTATTATTTTATACCGGCATTTACTTCTTTATACACCTATTGTTAATGTATGTGCATAATTAGCCTTAGTGCTGGTATGTATATGCATGGACGTATTTGCTATCATATATGCACTTACGCTAACGGTTCAGGAAAACATATTGCACTTTGACCAAGGAATTAATTATTAATGCCCAAACACAGGGTGTGGAGATAGCCCTGCTGGAGGATAAAAAGCTAGTAGAGTTACACAGTGAAAAAGCTGATGCTAACTTTGCTGTGGGCGACCTGTATCTTGGAAAAGTGAAAAAATTAATTCCAGGATTAAATGCTGCATTTGTAGAAGTTGGTTTTGAAAAAGATGCGTTTCTCCACTACACCGACCTTAGCCCTTATGTAAAATCAATTCTTAAATTTACCAACCAGGCTATTAATGATAAGGACGAAAATGGCTTTGATTTTTCTAAATTTAAAGTAGAGCCAGAAATTGTAAAAACGGGCAAGATTACTGAAGTACTCAATGGTCGCCCAAACATTCTCGTACAAATTTTAAAAGAACCAATTGCTGCTAAAGGACCACGCCTTAGTTGCGAATTATCTTTACCTGGCAGGTTTGTGGTGGTTACTCCTTTTAATGATATTGTTGCAGTTAGCCGTAAAATACATTCTGGCGAAGAACGCAAGCGGTTACAAAAAATTATTGAAGCTATCAAGCCCAAAAACCTTGGAGTAATTGTGCGTACTGCTGCCGAGGGAAAGCATACAGCAGAGTTGCATGAGGACTTGCTAAGCCTTGAAGCTACCTGGAAAACAATTCAGCATAACTTAAAGGATGCGGTGGCTCCCACAAAAATTTTAAGTGAACAAGGCAAAACCACCAGTATGCTGAGAGATTTGCTGAATGCAGATTTCAATCGTATAGTGGTGAACGATAAAAATATTTTTAGTGATACTAAAAGTTATATTCAGCGTATAGCTCCCGATAAAGCAGATATAGTTTCTTATTATAATAATGGCCAAAGTATATTTGATAGCTATGGAATTACCAAACAGGTAAAAGGCTCATTCGGTAAAACCGTAAACCTCCCAAGTGGTGCTTATTTAATAATTGAGCATACAGAAGCCCTCCATGTAATTGATGTAAATAGCGGTTATAAAAGCGTAAGTAACAATCAAGAACAAAATGCTTTGGAAACCAATTTGGAAGCTGCCGAAGAAATAGCACGCCAATTGCGCCTGAGAGATTTGGGTGGAATTATTGTGGTTGATTTTATTGATATGAAATTGCCCGACAATAAAAAGAAACTGGCCGATGCCATGGATCAGTTTATGAAGGCAGACAGGGCGAAACATGCAGTATTGGCAATAACAAAGTTTGGACTGATGCAAATTACCCGGCAGCGTATGAAGCCGGAAATGAACATAAATACCAGCGAGATTTGTCCAAGTTGTGCAGGTACCGGTAAAATTTCTTCTACTTTAGTTTTAGAAGATGAAATTGCTAAAAATCTCAGTTACCTAATTATGCAAAAGCATAAAGGACTTACTATTGAGGTTCACCCAATACTTTATACCTATCTAACAGCAGGCTTCCCAAGCCGCCGCTTTAAATGGAGTTGGAAATACAAACAAAAAATAAGAATTAAGGCTAATAGTGCTTACCATTTAACCGAGTTTCGTTTTTTTGATGAAAATGACGAAGAGATTAAATTATAACCTCTCTTAATGTATAGATACCATTTTGATATTGAATCATACTGATTTTATAGGCATCGCTACAAACTAAAAAATACCCTATATTGCAAATCAATTTATAGAAGATGGCAACAACAAAAGAATCGGGTGCAGTTAAAGCACAAAAAAGTCAAAATACCGAATTGTTTGACAAGGGCAATTATTTATGGATGCTCATTGGGCTGGTAGTTTTAGCAATTGGCTTCTTTTTAATGGCTGGGGGCAAAAGTGCAGACCCAAATGTTTTTAACAAAGATGAAGTATATAGTACTACCCGTATTACTATTGCCCCTATTTTAATTATTGTGGGATTTATTATTGAAATAGCCGCTATCATGAAAAAACCAAAATCAACTCAGTAAAACTATATCTTGTTTTAAAATATTTGCGCTATTAAAGCGCATTTTTTTTGACCCATCATTTTTATACAATGGATATTATACAGGCAATAATTACGGCAATAGTAGAAGGTATTACTGAATTTATACCCATTTCTTCTACAGGACACATGATTATCACAAATAAACTGATGGGTGTGCCTGATAATGAGTTTACAAAAATGTTTACAGTAGCCATACAATTGGGAGCAATACTGGCGGTGGTAGTTTTATACAGTAAAAAGTTTTTTGATTTTAAGAATATCAACTTCTATTTAAAACTAATGGTAGGTGTAATTCCGGCAATAGTTTTAGGTTTTTTATTGGGCGATAAAATTGATGCTTTGCTAGAAAGTACTACCACAGTAGCTTGGGCACTGTTGGGTGGCGGTATTATTTTGTTGTTTATAGATAATGTTTTCAAAAACCCCAAAATAGACAATGAAAAGGAAGTTTCTTTTTTGCAATCTTTTATTATTGGCTGTTGGCAGTGCCTTGCCATGGTTCCGGGAATGAGTCGCAGTGCTTCTTCAATAATTGGAGGTATGCAGCAAAAGCTTACACGTAGTGCTGCTGCTGAATTTTCTTTTTTCTTAGCAGTGCCAACCATGTTGGCTGCAACCGGGTATAAACTACTTAAACATTATCAGCTAACTGGCGGCTTTACAGGGGAAGAAATAAAACTACTTGCAATTGGAAATGTTGTTGCCTTTATAGTGGCAATGTTTGCAATAAAATTTTTCATTGGTTTTTTAAGTAAGCATGGCTTTCGCATTTGGGGTATTTACCGCATTGTAGTTGGCATAGCTTTACTTATACTAATTAAAACCGGGTACCTTGCCTCGTAGTGCTTCTATGGAATAAATACAGTAAATTCCATTTTCATTTTTTTGATAAATATGCAAACTGCTCCCAAAAAAGTAATTAACGGATGGGCCATGTACGATTGGGCCAATTCTGTTTACAACCTTGTTATTACCTCAACTATTTTTCCGGCATATTATGAAGCGATGACTTCAGAAAGAACGGAAGGTGAAATATCGTATGTACATTTTTTGGGCAGAGAGTTTGTGAATACATCGCTCTATAATTATGCATTAGCCGCTGCATTACTTGTTGTAGCACTTATACTTCCATTACTTACATCTATAGCAGATTATAGAGGCACAAAAAAACGCTTTATGAATTTCTTTTTTGTGCTTGGAAGTTTTGCATGTATGGGCTTGTATTTTTTTAAAGGGCCTTCAACATTAGCTATTGGCATAGGCCTAATGATGTTGGCCTGTATTTGTTTTTGGAGTAGTTATGTATTTAGTAATTCTTTTTTGCCAGAAATTGCAGCACCAGCGGATAGAGATAGAGTGAGTGCAAAAGGCTTTGCTTACGGTTATGTAGGCAGCGTTATTTTACAATTGATTTGTTTTGTATTTGTAATAAAGGGAGAATGGTTTGGCATTACAGATGCAACGTTGGGGCCACGCATATCTTTTTTATTAACAGGGCTTTGGTGGTTAATATTTGGGTATTATTCGCTTGTAAGATTACCCAAGCCATTAGCAGCAGGTGCAGAACCTTTTAAAAGAAATGTATTTACAGAAGGCTACACAGAATTGGCAAAGGTATGGGGGCAGTTAAAAAAAATGCCTGTTATTAAAAAGTACCTCACTGCTTTTTTCTTTTACAACATGGGAGTACAAACGGTAATGTTGGCCGCCACTCTTTATGGGAAAAGCGAATTGGCTATACCCATAAATAACCTAATTATAGCTATTTTACTTATTCAATTGGTTGCCATTCCCGGAGCATTTATTATTTCAAAATTATCAGGGAGGGTGGGTAATATAAAAGCTTTAATGCTTGTAGTGGCATTATGGGTACTTATTTGCATAGCAGCCTATTATGCTCCCAGGGGTAATACTACTGTATTTTATGCATTGGGAGTTGCGGTTGGTTTTGTTATGGGAGGTGTTCAAAGCCTTAGCCGAAGTACTTACAGCAAACTAATGCCTGAAACAAATGATACAGCCTCTTTTTTTAGCTTTTATGATGTTACCGAAAAAATTGCTGTGGTAATAGGAATGTTGAGCTATGGATATATTACCGAAATTTCAGGATCGCAAAGAAACTCTGTTTTAGCACTTTCTTGCTTCTTTTTTATAGGTTTAATACTTCTGTTTGTAACATTAAAGTCTCAAAGAAAAAATATTAATCATGAAACTATATAGTATCAATACAGGTTATTTTAAATTGGATGGAGGAGCTATGTTTGGCGTGGTTCCTAAAAGTATTTGGAATAAAATAAACCCTGCAGATGAAGCCAATATGTGCAGTTGGGCTATGCGATGCTTATTAATAGAGGATGGAAACCGGCTAATATTGATAGATAATGGGATAGGAGATAAGCAGGATGAAAAGTTTTTCAGTCACTATTATTTGCATGGTAATGATACTTTGGATAAATCGCTGGCTGCTTACGGGTTCAACCGCAACGATATCACCGATGTTATTTTAACACACCTTCATTTTGATCACTGTGGCGGTAGCATTATAAGAGAGGGCGACAAACTGGTGCCAGCATTTAAGAATGCTAGTTTTTGGAGTAATCAACGGCATTGGAAATGGGCAACAGAACCTAATGATAGAGAAAAAGCCTCTTTTTTAAAAGAAAATATTTTGCCTATCCAGGAGAGTGGGCAGTTAAAATTTATTGAAACACATCAAAAGGATTTTCCGGAGGGTATTGCAGTACGCCAGGCATTTGGTCATACAGATGCAATGATGTTGCCAGAAATTAGCTACAAAGGAAAGACAATTGTTTTTATGGCAGACCTGCTTCCTTCTGCAGGGCATATTCCTATTCCTTATGTAATGGCGTACGATATGTTTCCGCTTACAACTCTTACTGAAAAGAAACATTTTTTAATAGAAGCGGAACAAAATGATTTTGTATTGTTTTTTGAACATGACCCTATAATAGAATGTTGCACATTACAACAAACAGAAAAGGGTATTCGGGTAAAGGATAGTTTTAAGTTGAGTGAATTATAAGTTTATCGCACACTTATCAATGATGTAAGTGGATACCGCAATCCCCTATATCCATGCATATCTACCACAACGCTACCTACAGAAATAGGGCTTTCTACCCTAAGCAATAAGTGGTTGGGGTCGTCACTTATCCAGGCAGTCATTTTTTCGCCGCCTTCAAACATGGTACCCTTTACCAATAATGGTTTTATCTTAATAGCATTGAATTTACCGTACTTAGTTTTTATCTTTTCCTTGCCCATATAACGGATGTATAAATGATACACTTCATCATCTAAAAACATATCGAACGGAATTTTATCGCCTGGTTTATGTTTGTTAAAATCAATATTGCGAGCATAATACATGGCGCTTACTACATCCTGCATACAATCAGTAATTTTAAATACCCCTTTGGTGCTAACCGCTGTATTGGCTGTTTGATTAAAAGTTACGTTGTTGTACCGTTTGTACCCTCCTTCATCTATATTTCGTATAAATTTCATAGGCAACATAGTAGCTGTATCAACATAACTTTCGTAGCGGTCTCTTACTTTAAAAAAATTGTCAAAAAAGGAATAGGTTTTTCCTTCGCCAACAAAATGATAAACAGGCTTACCATTGTATCGTTCTAGTTTAGTGCTAAAAGTGGCTTCTCCTGCACCAATATAACCTACAGAACGGTAATACACTTTCATTACCACAAATTCGCCATCCTTAAATGCCGTATTCGTTATTCCACAAAAATCAGTTTGAGGAGATAAAGAAGCTGGTATAAAGCTGATTCCAACAACTGACGTTATCACAAAAAAAATGCGTAAGAATTTATTCATCGTCTTTCGTAATTTTTATTCCAAATATTAAAATACTTCCTATTATGGCAGGCAAAACCAGGTTTATAATCCATATGCCTAATGCAGCCGCCTGTATTCCGACTATATTGTTACTATAAAGTTTAAACAATTCAATGCTTGCCGTAGCCCTTATCGGCAACTCTGCAAAACCTATTGTGGGTGCCACAGCCATTATTAGATAAAATATTGATAATAGCCAAAAGCTAAGCTGGTAGCTCACTTCAACACCCATTACATCTAGCAGTAATATATATTGCAATATAAATACCAGGTATCGAAGAAAAGATAATGCCAATATTGTTAACAATTGTTTAGCCGTAAAATCTTCAAGCAACTTTACATATTTTAACGCTTTACTAAGAAATTTTATGCGCTCCAATAAATGAATCAGCCACCCTATTCTTAAATAAAATAGTAATGTTAAAACAGCAATAATGACAGAAACTATAAGCAAACTGTTGCTAATAAAACCTGGAATCAGCTTAAATGTATCAGAGTTTTCACCTGAATAATATTTCATTATAATCAGGCCGATAGTGCCAATGAGAATGGTTACTAAAAACTGGCTAATGCTACCTAGTATGGTCAATGTAATAGCACGGAGACGATGTTGTTCTTTTACATATAAAATTCTACCTCCAAATTCACCAACTCTATTAGGTGTGAGCATGGTAATGCTACATCCTGCCATTACACTTTTAAATGCTTTTATAAAAGAAATTTTTTCAAGAGGTGCTAATTGAATACGCCATTTCCATGCCTCTACTCCCCAATTGACAAACATTAATATTATAGAAACCCAAAATAAACCCTGGTGCCAGCTTTGTTTAATTTGCCCCCAACGTTGATCAAGATCTGGCTGGGCAATTATTTGCTTATATAAACTAAACCCCAATACAATAAAGAGTACAGGAGCAAGAAGATAGTTGGTTATTATTTTGATACTTTTGTTCAGCTAATAAATTTTATTTCCGTAAAAATAGGTTGCACTTGCACAAAAAACCAAAAATCATTTTAGGTATTGATCCCGGCACTGTTATTATGGGATATGGCTTAGTTGCTGTTGAACAAAATAAACTATCATTTGTAGAAATGGGTGTATTAAAGTTATCTTCAAAACTAGATGCTTACGAGCGGCTGCAAAAAATCCATTTTTCAATTACTGAACTTATCCAAAATTTTGGACCGGAATATTTTGCTATTGAAGCACCTTTTTTTGGAAAAAATGTGCAGAGTATGCTCAAGTTGGGAAGAGCACAAGGCGTGGCTATTGCTGCAGCTATGCAGGCGGGCTTGGCTGTATGTGAGTATTCGCCAAAAAAAATAAAACAATCTATCACAGGCAATGGCAATGCCAGCAAAGAACAAGTGATGAAGATGTTGCAAAGAATGCTGGATATAAAAGATTACCCAAAATATTTTGATGCAACTGATGCCCTGTCAGTAGCAGTTTGCCATCACTATCAGCAAGCTAGTGCTATAAAAGTTTCCGATAAGAATGTAAAAAATTGGGAAGATTTTATACGCAAAAACCCGGGTAGAATTTCAATTAAATAATTAAGAAAGATTGGCAATTATTTTTTGTTGAATTGCTTCCATCTCGTTTTTGTTCACCTCAATTTTAGGCTGGGTGAAATTTAGGTCATTGGCGGTATTGATAGGTAATAAGTGCATATGTGCATGTGGTACTTCCAGCCCTACTACGCTTATGCCACAGCGTTTGCAATCCATAGTTTTTTCAATTGATTTGGCTATTGGTTTTGCAAACAAAAGCATTTGGGAAAGGTATTCATCTTCAAGATCAAAAATTTTATCAACTTCAATTTTTGGCACCACCAATACATGGCCTTTTACTAAGGGAAACACATCTAAAAAAGCTACAAATAAATCGCTCTCAGCAATTTTGTATGAAGGGATTTCGCCAGTAATTATTTTAGAAAAGATGGTCATAGACAATTGTTTTTGCAAATATAAAAAGTTTGTTCCGCCATTTTTTAATTTGGCTATTCAATGACTGCTGATAAGCACAATGCTTTATGAATTAAAAGAGCAATTCTGTATGCAGCATTTTAATCATTTAATATTAGTTGTGTCGGTCAATGTTTTCATAAAAAGTACAATATCTTTCTGCTCTTTTTTACTCAAATTCAGCTTGTCAAATGGTAAGGTTTGATTATCTGGAGCAATGTGTAAACCCTTTCCGCCACCGTTGTTGTAAAATGTTACAATATCTTCAAGGCTATTAAAAACACCATTGTGCATATAGGGACCGGTTAATTCAATATTACGGAGTGTTGGGGTTTTAAAAGCAAATAAGTGCATAGCTAATCCTGTTTGAAGATACCTGCCCGAATCGGTATCCAGCTTTGCATTTAATTTTACATTTGCAGCGGGCACGCCTATTACTTCGCTTTCAATATCATAATACCTCGGTGGCTTTGCTCCGCTAAACAAAGGTGTAAAATGGCAAGTGCCGCATTTAGCTTTGCCCATAAATAAATTATAGCCATTTATTTCTCTTTTATTCAAAACATTTTCGCCTCGCATATGCTTATCAAATTTTGAATTGAGGGCTATTAAGGTTCTTTCGTATGAGGCAATGGCATTACAAATATTTTCTGCAGCCAAAGTAATGTCGGCATCTGGAAAAGCATTTTTATATAAATAAGTGTAGTCGGGCGAAGTGATTATTTTTTTTGCCACTGCATTTGCCGATCCGCTCATTTCCATCGCATTGTTCAATACAGCCATCACTTGGGATTCTAATGTATTGCTTCGGCTATCAACAAATAATTTTCTTTGAAAAGCTACATTCCAAAGCGTAGGTGCATTTCGGGCAAGAGCGCTATGCCCATCTAATGACAAACTTGTTTTTAAGCCATCTGTAAAGGATTTGCCTGGCTGATGGCAACTGGCACAGCTTCGGTTATTGTTTGAGGATAATCTTTTGTCAAAAAACAATGCCTTGCCTAATTGTATTTTTTCCGGGCTACTGGTATAATCATCGAGAAATTGATTGGGGTCAAATATATTCTCAGCAAACAATGGTTTGTTTTTTAAAACCATTGTTTTAAAGCGTAACGAGCGGTTGTCAAAAAAACCTGCTGCTGTTTTATAAGATCCAATTATGGATGCTATGGGGTTTAAATAATTTCTTGTAAAATCCATACGGTTAAAAGCATTAAACGATTTTTGCTTATCCAGGTATTCAATTGCTTTTGCAAAAAGTTGCTTTAAATTCTCTGCTTGTTCTTTAGATAACTCTGCTTCAATATCTTTTTTATAAAAACCAATAATTGCGGCAAGGCTTTGTATAGATGCTTTTGCTTCATTAATGCTATTTAACAAAACGGCAGAATCAAACCCGGTAATGGTAAGTGCTGTAATGCGATAAAGCTCTTCCATTACCGCATCAATTATATTGTTATTGTCAAAAGCTTCCGATTCTGTTACAGTAATGCTTTCTTCTGCATAACGAAGTAATTCTGCAATCTCAAATTGCAAAATGCTGTACTTGGTTGTGTCTATATGTGGGAAAATAAAACTTTCAATTAGTTGCATACCATGAGGTTGCTGTTCGCCTATGTCAGCTTCTTTGTCTTCAAAAAATGTAATAGGAGGACCGTTAAATTTGGAAGCATAAAAGGCGAAAAAATACTCAGTAAACACTTCTGTCTTCTTATAAGCCAGCCTTACTTGTATAAAAGCCAGTTGTGTTTTTTTTTCGTTGCCAGATGCAAAGGCTTCCTGTAATATTCTACAAGCTGTTATAAAATTTTTATGACTGGAATGATAATATTCTTTAACCAATACAGCTGTTTCTACCTTATTGCTGCTATTATTAATAATAAAAGAGAGGCAGGTTAAAACGACCATTATCGCTACCAATAAAATAGAATATTTTTTCATGTATTATAATTGCAGCAATAAATTAATTAAAAATTCTATGTCATTCAGCTTTACCTTTTAAACAGTTTTTTGCTGCCGCTTGGAATATCCTAGTTCTTGTAATAAAAAAAGGAATTCTACAATGGAATTCCTTTAAGCATGATAAAATATTAATAATTTAATTTTCTACAGCAATTGCCTGTAATTCATGATAAAGCTTCTGGCTTTCCAAAGTAAGGGCATCAAAGTTTATATCTAACTGTGGCAATAAATCAATTACAGTATTAATGCGGCCTTCTGTTTGTAAAAACTTGTTTAGTACTACTACTCTTTTAGCCTGCAAAATGCAATAGCCGCTTTGAAAATTACCTCTTTCGTAGCGTATTACATACCCACTTTCTTCAACAATTCTCTCTATTTTATCTAATGTATTTTGTGTAAACTTCATGATTCTTTTGCACTAAATCTTTTAAGTACTTGCAACTTCCGTTAATAGCTGGTTTTTGCAAAAAAACATTCTCCACAAGTTGTGGAATAAATTATTAGGAAACAGGTTGTCTAGTTACCAATAAATAAAGAATCCAACTACTTATTCGTCATCCTTACCACCGGCACTATCATTTCTTCAAGGCTTACGCCGCCATGTTGAAAAGTATTACGATAATAGTTTACAAAATGATTATAGTTATTTGGATAACATAAAAAAAGGTCTTCTTTTGCAAAAATGAAACTACTGTTTACATTTGGCACCGGCAATCCGGCTTCTTTCGGATCTCTAAAAGCCAGCACATCCTTGGCTTCGTAATTTAAATTTCTGCCATGTTTATATCTAAGGTTGGTAGTGGTTTGTTTATCGCCAATCACTTTTACTGGAGTTTTTACCCTGGTGCTGCCGTGGTCAGTAGCTATTATCAGGTTCACTTTTTTATCAGCAATTTTTTTCAAGGCTTGGTGAAGTGGGCTGTGCTCAAACCAACTTTGGGTAATACTACGGTAGCTAGTTTCGTCGCCGGCCAACTCTTTCAGTACTTCCATTTCTGTTCTTGCATGACTCAGCATATCTACAAAATTGTAAACAATTACGTTTAAATCATTTTGCAATAGGTTATGCATATTGTCCACCATTTTTTGTCCATCATTGTTATTGGTTATTTTGGTAAACGATATTTTCAATTCATTTTTGCCAAGCCTTTTCATTTGTGCTTTCACAAACTCTTCTTCATGCAGATTTTTTCCCCCTTCGTCCTCATCATTTTTCCATAGTGATGGAAATTGTTTTTCTATATCTATTGGTAGTAATCCGGCAAAAATTGCATTGCGGGCATACTGTGTTGCTGTTGGCAGTATAGCATAAAAACTTTCTTCTTCCAAAATGCGAAAACTTTCTGCAAAAATGGGCTGAATTGCACGCCACTGGTCAAACCGAAGGTTATCTATCAATACAAAAAATAAAGGAGTGCCTTTTTCTAAATGCGGCAATACTTTGTACTTCATTAGATTGTGGCTCATTATTGGCCCTTCACTACTTTTGGGGGATACCCATGAGGCATAATTTTTTGAAATATATTTAAAAAATTCAGTGTTGGCTTCGTGCTTTTGTGTTTCAAATACTTCTTGCATTTCGGGACTGTCACTTTTCTTCATTTCCAGTTCCCAGTACACTAGTTTCTTATATAAGTCCATCCACTCATTGTAATCAGGGTTATTATTTAAAGCCATAAACAGGTTTCGAAACTCCTGCTGATATGCACTGGTTGTTTTTTCTGCCACCAATCTTTTATTGTCTATTATCTTTTTCAGGCTAAGCCAAACCTGGTTGGGGTTTACGGGTTTAATAAGATAGTCTGTTATTTGGCTGCCAATGGCTTCATCCATAATATTCTCCGCCTCATTTTTAGTAATAAGTACCACAGGTAAATTGCTATTCACTTCTTTTAATTGTTGCAGCACCTGCAGGCCTGTAATGCCCGGCATACTTTCATCCATCAATACAACGTCAACAATATTTTCCTTGATGTATTCTACTGCATCAAAGCCGTTGGTTTTGGTATCTACAGCATACCCTTTGTTTTCTAAAAACATTATTTGCGATTGTAGGCTATCTATTTCATCATCTACCCAAAGAATTTTAGCTATACTCATTATTAATATTTCAAAAGTTTTAAAGGCTTAAAAGTTTTGCAAAGTTGTAACTGCTCAACAAAAGGGTATGCCCCTTTCTCAACAAATTTACCTTTTTAAAACCGCCATCCGTAGCTTTGCAGCACTTTTATACTTATTTAACAATTGGAGGAACAATCTATATGCGTTCTCATAAAATTATAAACGATCCTGTATATGGTTTCATCACTATTGATGATGAACTTATTTTACAACTCATTGCACATCCTTATTATCAACGTTTGCGACGCATTCATCAAATGGCTATGGCTCATTTGGTTTACCCTGGAGCTGTACACACAAGGCTGCATCATTCGCTAGGTGCTTATCATTTAATGCGCCTTGCATTGCAGGAGTTAACCAGTAAAGGCATTGAAATAAACGAAGAAGAACAACAGGCAGCAAAAATTGCCATACTACTGCACGATATTGGGCATGGCCCTTTTTCTCATGCATTGGAACATGTGCTGGCAGAAGGTATGCATCATGAAGAAATTTCTTTGCTTATCATAAAAGACCTGAACAAACAATTTGGGGGCAGGCTGCAAATGGCTATAGATATATTCACTAATACCTATCACAAAAAATTTCTACACCAATTGGTGAGTGGCCAGCTCGATGTTGACCGAATGGATTACCTTACCCGTGACAGTTTTTTTACCGGTGTAATAGAAGGTGCTATTGGCTACGATCGGATTATTAAGATGCTTACTGTGCACAACGGCGAATTGATGGTTGAAGAAAAGGGCATATATTCAATAGAAAAATTTTTGCTAGCCAGAAGACTTATGTACTGGCAGGTGTACCTGCACAAAACTGTAGTAAGTGCCGAGCAGATGCTACGCCGCATCATCAAAAGAGCCAAACAGATTGGGGCTACCTGTCACGAGCCCTTAAATAGCTTTATTAACCAGCCGCTGGAAAATGTAACACTAGAGCAGTTTTGCAGCATAGACGATTATGATGTGTTGGTGGCTATTAAGCATTGGAGCCATCATCCCGATAAAGTATTGTCAATTCTGTGTCGTGGAATAATCGATAGGGTTTTATTGAAAGTTAAATACGCACCAGAGCCATTTGATGCTGTAGCCGTTGCAGAAAAAATAACAGAAATAGCCAATCGCCTAAATATTAGCACAGATGAAGCAGAATGGCTTGTGTTTACCGGGGAGGCTATCAGCAGTACTTATAATTTTGAGGATGAGCACATTTTTATCAAGTTTAAAGATGGCACCGTAAAAGATATTTCTGAAGTAGATCATGCATTGATTAATGAAAACATGCAGCACAAGATTAAAAAATATTACATTTGTTATTTAAGGTAGCCATATGGCAAAAACAGTTTCGATTATAGCCTTGTTGTTAAGTTTTAATCGAGCTAATTAGTTAAAGGCTAAAAGCTAAAACAATCATGCAATTCACTGCGGCACAAATAGCCACCATTATAAATGCAACTGTTGAGGGAGATGCTACTGTAGCGGTAGCTTCTTTTGGTAAAATTGAAGAAGCCCGTGAGGGACAATTGGCATTTTTGGCAAATCCCAAATACGAAGATTATCTGTATAGTACCAAGGCTTCAATCATTATCATAAATGAAGGTTTGCAACTGGAAAAACCGGTAACTGCAACCCTGCTTAGGGTAAAAGATGCTTATAGTGCATTTGCTACATTACTGGATACGTATCAGCAACTTCGAACACAGCAAATGAATGGGATACAGCAACCATCTTATATTAATTCTACCGCCACAGTAGGAGATAATGTGTTTATTGGTGCATTTACTTATCTGGGCGAAAATGTAAAACTGGGTAACGATGTAAAAATATTTCCCAACTGCTATATAGGTAATAGTGTGTCTATTGCAGATGGTACTATTATATATCCAGGTGTAAAAATATTACGGGATTGTGTATTGGGAAAAAATGTAACCGTACATGCCGGTACCGTTATTGGTAGCGATGGCTTTGGTTTTGCACCCCAGGCAGATGGTACTTTTAAAAAAGTGCCGCAAATAGGCAATGTAGTTATTGAAGATAATGTAGAAATTGGTGCCAATGCTACTATAGATAGAGCTACTATTGGTTCTACAATCATAAAAGCTGGGGCTAAATTAGACAATCTTATACAGGTTGCCCATAATGTAGAAGTAGGCCACAACTCTGTAATAGCTGCCCAGGCAGGTGTAAGCGGCAGCACCAAAATAGGCAATAATGTAATGATTGGCGGCCAGGCTGGCATTGTAGGTCATTTGCAAATAGCAGATGGTACCAAAATAAATGCACAAAGTGGTGTAAGTAAATCTATTAAAGCTCCTAATACAGCTGTAACCGGATCGCCGGCTCATGACTATACAGCGGCACTCCGCAGCCAGGCTCTCAATCGCAATCTTCCCAATCTAGAAAGAAGGGTATCGGAATTAGAAAAACTAATAAGGGCATTAAGGGAAGAAATCTAGTTTGTTTGCCATGGGAATTGTTTTTAAACTTCTTATTGTAGCCATTATGTTGCCAAATCTTTGAAACCGCACTAACTTTTGAGTTGTGGAACCCTTTAACTGTTCAACTTCTTTTCCTACTTTTGTAGCTATGGATTTAAGCAACGGAGTTGAAAAGCATTTTCAACATACCATTAAAGAAGAGCTTGTTATTTCAGGAGCGGGTATCCATACCGGCCAGGCAGTAACCATGCGTTTAAAACCTGCAGAACCCAATACTGGCATTAATTTTCAAAGAATAGATGTTCCCGAAAAGACCATTATTAAAGCCGATGTTGATAATGTAGTTGAAACCAATAGAAGCACTACTTTGGAAGTAAAAGGGGCAAGGGTAAGCACAATAGAACATTTGCTGGCAGCATTAGTGGGTACAGGTATAGATAATGTATTGATAGAAATAGATGGCGAAGAGGTGCCTATTCTTGATGGCAGTAGCCAGTTATTTGTGGATGCCTTGCTAAAAACAGGTACACAGCAGCAAGATGCAGAAAAAATTTACTACGATATTCAGCACAATATCACTTATGTAGATGAAAATAAAAAGGTAGAAATGGTGGCATTGCCATATCATGAATACCGCATAAATACACTCATCGACTTTAACTCACCTGTACTGGGTACGCAACATGCAGCCATAAAAAGTATTAACGAGTTTAATGGCGAAATTGCATCCAGCAGAACCTTTAGCTTTTTTCACGAGCTGGAAGCCCTTATAGAACATAACCTTATAAAAGGTGGCGACATTAATAATGCCATAGTGGTGGTTGACAGGCCTGTAACCGATGAGCAGGTACAGCGGCTTTCTAAAGTATTTAAAAAACAAGATGTAAAAGTTAATGCTGCTGGTATATTAAATAATCTTGAGCTTAGATACCCAAACGAGCCTGCCAGGCATAAGCTGTTGGATGTAGTGGGCGATTTGGCCTTGGTGGGTTATCCATTCAGGGCTCATATAATTGCCAATAGACCCGGACATGCCAGCAACGTTGCATTTGCCAAAAAAATAAAAGAACATATTAAAAAGAACCGCCTTAAGGGAGAAGTACCCAAGTACGACCCCACACAGGCTCCTCAGTTTGATATCCATCAAATTGAAAATATTTTACCCCATAGGTATCCTTTTTTATTAGTAGACAAAATAATGGAACTCACCGACAATCATGTGATTGCTATAAAAAATGTTACCTACAATGAGCCTTTTTTTCAAGGGCATTTTCCGGGCAATTGTGTAATGCCCGGTGTGCTTCAGGTAGAAGCCTTGGCACAAGCAGGAGGAATACTGGCCATACCAAAGGATACTGAAGATAAATACGATACCTACTTTTTAAAGATAGAAAACTGTAAATTCAAGCAAAAGGTAGTACCTGGAGATACGCTTGTTTTAAAAATGGAATTGATTTCCCCTATTAGACGGGGTATTTGTGAAATGAAAGGCACTATATTTATAGGAGATAAACTTGCAACTGAAGCTGTGTTGGTAGCACAAATTGTTAAAAGACCGAAAGAATAATATATGATAAGTCCTTTGGCACATATAAGCCCCAACGCACAATTGGGCAGCAATGTAACAGTAGATGCATTTGCGGTAATTCATGAAGATGTGTACATAGGTGATGATACACATATTATGAGTGGGGCCATAATTATGAGTGGTACTACAATTGGAAGCGGCTGCCAGGTTTTTCCGGGTGCGGTATTAGGAGGCATCCCACAAGATTTAAAATTTATTGGCGAAAAAACAACCGTAGAAATAGGAGATAATACTACCATTAGAGAATGTGTTACCATTAACCGTGGTACGCAAGATAAATGGAAAACAGTGGTAGGCACCAATTGCCTTATTATGGCTTATACCCATATAGCCCACGATTGTATTATTGGTAATAATGTAATATTAGCAAATGCCGTGCAAGTGGCGGGGCATGTAGAAATTGGTGACTATGCAACTATTGGTGGTTTATCTGCCGCTGCACAGTTTACTAAAATAGGTATGCATACTTATATTTCCGGCAACTCTATGATAATGAAAGATGTGCCGCCATTTATTAAAGCTGGCCGTAGCCCACTAAGTTATGCAGGTGTAAATGCTGTTGGGCTGCAAAGAAGAGATTACAGTTTGGATGCCATCAATCTAATACACGAAGCCTACCGCTATATTTACAACAAAGGCCTAAATATTTCGCAGGCCCTGGAACTGGTAGAGAAGGAAATACCTGCTTGCGACGAAAGGGATGCTGTCCTGTCTTTTATTAAAGCAAGCAAAAGAGGCATCATCAAAACTTTTGTAAAAGGAGATATTGATGAAAGTTAGTTTGCAAAATGCAGGCAAACGCTTTAACCGGGAATGGATATTCCGCTCCTGCTCCTTCAATTTTCTACCCAATCAATCTTATGCAATTACTGGACCCAATGGTTCGGGTAAATCCACTCTATTGCAAGTAATAGCTGGTGCAGCGTTACATAGCGAGGGTAATATTGTGTACACAAATACTGACAATCAACCTATAGAACAAGCCTACCAATATATTGCTATTGCTGCTCCTTATCTCGATTTGGTAGAAGAAATGACTGCTACCGAATTTTTGCAGTTTCACCACAACTTTAAACCTCTTAGTCTATCGGTAGCCGAAACGTTACAGGTGGTACAGCTACAACAGGCAGCCCAAAAACAAATTCGTTATTTCAGTAGTGGAATGAAACAACGGCTCAAACTGGCTCAGGCTTTTTTTAGCAATGTGCCTGTGCTGCTGCTCGACGAACCCACCAGTAATATGGATACTGATGGAATTGCTCTTTACCGCCGATTGATTGATGAGCAATTGGGTAAACGTCTTATCATCATCAGCAGTAATGTGCCAGAGGAGTATGATTTTTGTAATGAAGTACTAAGGATAGAGGATTGGAAGTAGCTCTTCTTATAAAGCGTTGTTTATTGCAGGTGGTAAAAGTGCATGAGCATTGATACCAATAATATCAGGTACAGCGTAACTTGATTTCTGTTAATGCGAAACTGCCTTAAGACCAATAATAGAAGCAATGAGTGTAATTAAAAATAGTATTCTCCATAAATGTGCCGGTTCTTTAAAAATAAAAATACCCACCAGTACTGTACCCACCGCACCAATACCTGTCCACACTGCATAAGCAGTACCAATAGGGAGTGTTTGAGTAGCTTTTACCAGCAATATCATACTAATGGTTAAAGTAGCAAGAAAGCCAGCATACCACCAATACATTTCTGCACCGGTGGTTTCTTTTGCTTTACCCAGGCAAAATGCAAAAGCTACTTCAAATAAGCCTGCAATAATAAGAATGAGCCAATTCATTATACAAAGCTATGATTGCGATGCAAGATAGCTTATCTATAAAATTTGCAAAACCTTTATCTTCTACTCGCTATCAATAAATTTAGGTCAGTGAATTTTAAGTCAAATCTTTCGCTCAAGTAAAAATTAGTAAGGCTTCCTTTAAACATATAAATACCAGTGCGGATATTTATTTTATGCCAGATGGTTTTATCAATACCACCATCCTCAGCTGTTTCCAGCAATAATGGCATCAATACATTACTGATAGCCTGGCTTGCCGTACGGGCAAAGCCGCTGGGGATATTGGGAACGCAGTAATGAATTACGTCATATTTTTTAAATGTAGGCTCTTCATGTGTAGTTACTTTGCTGGTTTCAAAGCAGCCACCGTGGTCTATACTCACATCTACTATTACTGCTCCAGGTCGCATTGCACTTACCATTTCATCTGTAACCACCATTGGGGTGCGCCCACCCGAACCACTTAAAGCACCCACAGCTACATCGCAGGTCTTTAGTTGCTTGCCTAATATTTTTGGCTCTAATACAGAGGTCCACATGCGTACACCAATGTTGTTTTGCATTCGCTTTAAACGATAAATACTGTTGTCAAAAACTTTTACACTGGCACCCATTGCCAGAGCAGTGCGGGCTGCATATTCGCCCACAATACCTGCACCAATAATAATAACTTTTGTGGGCGGAATACCACTTATACCACCTACCAATACTCCTTTTCCATTATTAGCACTGCCAAGGTGCTGCCCTGCAATTAACATTACTGCACTGCCGGCAATTTCACTCATACTACGTACAATAGGGTTGTGGCCGCTGGCATCTTTAAGGTTTTCAAAACTAAGGGCAGTAATTTTTTTCTTCATCATTTTCTCCAATATTTCCCTTTTCATCACTGCAAGGTTAATAGGAGAAATGATGTATTGATTAGGCCTTAAATATTCGCAATCATCTTCGCTTACTGGTGCACTTTTTACTATTATTTCACTTTCAAATACCTGCTTTTTGTCATACAAAATTTTTGCGCCTGCATCGCTATAATCTTTGTCTGAAAAATGGGCTCCTGTACCGGCCTTGCTTTCTACATGTACCTGATGGCCATTGGCAACAATTACGCCCACGGCTTCGGGGGTTAAGGCAATGCGGTCTTCATTAAACGAAGTTTCTTTTGGAATACCTATGGATAATGATTCAGATTTTGGCTTGATATCAAGCGTTTCTTCAAGCGTTTCGTAAGCCAGTGATGCGGCTACAAATGGTTTGTTAGTGGCCATAATTATTTAATGGTGTTGAACACAAATGTGTCTGATTCGGTTAGAGTCTTTGCCATTTGGCTTATCAGCCTTTTTTCTTTATTACAAATTACAATTTTATTTGAAGCTTTCTTGTATTATCTGCTGCTAATGATAAAAAACAATGCACAGTATCTTCCGGAAAAATATCCGGGGCCTTATCGGGCCATTCTACAAAACAATAATTGCCGCTATAAAAACAATCTTCTACACCGGCTTGTAAAGCTTCTTCTTCGTCTTTAAGCCTATACAAGTCCATGTGGTAAATAAATTCGCCATTATTGTTTTTATATTGGTTAATAATGGAAAAAGTAGGGCTGCCCGTTACTTCGGCTACACCCAATTCTTTACATATAGTAGTAATAAATGTTGTTTTGCCTGCCCCCATTTCACCGTGAAAAGCAAAAACTTTTCTACCATCGGTTTGTTGTAAAAAGACTTTGGCTGTGGCCTCTATTTCATTTAGCTTAAAAAATGAATCCATGATGCAAAGATAAATTTCAGATTTAGTAAATGGGTGGCATAGGCATTGGATAATTTTGTACTTGAATATAATTGCACATAAAGTTAAGTGGATACGCAAGATTTAGTTATTCTATGTGTTGGTGCTTTTGTGTTAAAAAATAATTAGTATGGAAAAGATAGACTGGAATGTAGAAGGAATGACTTGCAGCAATTGCGCATTGTCGGTTAATAAATATTTGCAAAAGGAAGGTGCAGAAGATATTAAAGTAAACCCTATAAGCGGAGCGGTAAGTTTTACTAATTCTGCCAATAAAGAGTTAAGTAAAATTAAAAAAGGAATTGATGGGCTTGGATACAAAGTAGTAGATAAGCATAATGGTCATGATATGCATGGCCACGACCATCATGGCCATAGCCACGGAAGCGACGGCTCATTTTTAGACAGCAACAAAAAACGTTTTTTATTCTGCCTGCCCTTTACGCTGGTGCTTATGCTGCACATGGTAGATAAGTGGGTACATATTCATTGGTTAATGAACCCTTGGGTTCAGTTGGCTTTGTGTATGCCCGTATTTATTGTAGGGCTTTGGTATTTTGGCCGCAGTGCCTGGAAGAGTGTTGTTAACGGTATGCCCAATATGAATGTGTTAGTTACTTTAGGTGCTGTTACTTCGTTTGCATATAGCCTTGTAGGAGCCATTAATGGTTGGGGTGATGATTATTTGTTTTTTGAAACTACAGCATCCATTATCACATTGGTATTGCTGGGTAATTATTTAGAAGAGGCTTCTATAAATGCTACTCAAAAGGCAGTACAGTCTCTTGCTAAATCACAAAAAGTAATGGCCAACATGATTGCTTTTGATGATAAGCATCAAGAGCAAGTTTTTTCGGTAGAGAATACAGTGCTAAAAGAAGGTGACCTTATTTTAATTAAAAATGGAGAGCAGGTGCCTATTGATGCAAAAATTTTGTGGGGCGATGCAATGGTCAACGAAGCCATTATTACAGGTGAAAGTATCCCGGTAGTTAAAGCACAAAAGGATTTTTTAATTGGTGGAAGTGTGTTGGAAAGTGGGTTGGTAAAAGCACAGGTAACCGCAACAGGAAGTAATACTGTGCTGTCTGGAATATTAAAAATGGTAGAAGATGCACAGGGTGAAAAGCCACCTTTACAAAAACTGGCAGATCGTATCAGTGCAGTGTTTGTTCCACTAATTATTGGCATTGCAGCAATCACTTTTTTGGTGAATTATTTTGGGGCAGATAAAACCGTTGGGGTTTCGCTAATGCGCTCTATAGCTGTACTAGTAATTTCATGTCCCTGTGCAATGGGCTTGGCTACACCTGCTGCCATTGCAGTTGGCTTGGGTAGGGCCGCAAAAAATGGTATTTTATTTCGGAATGCATCGGCACTGGAGGCTTTTAAAACTATCAAGCAAATTGTGTTTGACAAAACAGGAACGCTCACTACCGGAAAGTTTGTGATTGCTTCATTTTATAGTACCATCCCCGAAGACGATTTTAAAAGGTTAATGTATTCACTGGAAAAATTTTCTAACCATCCTCTTGCCAAGTCTATAGCAGCCCAGTGGAAAGGCAATGAACTGATTCGTTGGAGAAATATTGAAGAAGTAAAAGGAATAGGACTTAAAGCTACTGACGAATTGGGTAATGAATATAAAGCTGGCTCATTTAAGATATTGCCTACAAATTACAGCGATACAAACCACAATATTTTTGTTGTAAAAAATAACGAAGTAATTGGTTGGATAGATGTGGCAGACGAGATAAGACCAGAAGCAAAAGAAGTACTGGCATGGCTGCACAAAAAAAACATTAAAACCGTTTTGCTTAGCGGCGATAGAAAAGAAAAATGTGAGGCATTGGCAAATCAATTAGGGATAGACGAGGTAATTGCAGAGCAAACCCCACAGCAAAAATTGGAGAAAGTAGCTGAACTAAACACAGCTATGCCAACTGCAATGGTGGGTGATGGTATTAATGATGCTCCGGCTTTAGCAAAAGCTACATTAGGTATATCTGTAAGCGAAGCATCGCAAATTGCTATGCAAAGCAGCGATGTGATTTTAATGAATCATGGGTTAAAAAACCTACCTTATGCACTAGGGCTAGGCAAGCATACCAATATAACCATTAAAGAAAACTTATTTTGGGCCTTTGCATATAATATAGTTGCCATACCTATTGCCGCATTGGGCTTTTTAACACCTACAGTTGCTGCGCTTGCAATGGGTTTTAGCGATATAGTGCTGGCCGCCAATTCAGTAAGGTTATTTGTGAAAAAGGTTTTTTAAATTGAGGTGTTTGTTTATCATTGGGTAAAGTGTTTTTGACTATCTATTATTAAGAATGAACAAGGATATCCATTCAATTCTAAAAAAATATTGGGGTTACTCGTCTTTCCGGCCTTTGCAGCAGGAAATAATAGAGGCTGTATTGCATAAAAAAGATGTACTGGCTTTATTGCCTACCGGAGGTGGTAAATCTATTTGTTTTCAGGTACCTGCTTTGGCAATGGACGGTATATGTTTGGTAGTAAGTCCATTGATTGCATTGATAAAAGATCAGGTAGAGAATTTGAATAAAAGAGGAATACCTGCATTGGCTATTTATAGTGGTATGCCGTTTTTTGAAGTAAAGAAAACCATTCAAAATGCCGCTTTTGGGAATTATAAATTTCTATATGTTTCTCCTGAAAGATTAGAAACAGAATTGTTTCTTGAATTTTTACCTGCTATAAAGCCCTGTCTCATAGCTGTAGATGAAGCTCATTGTATTTCACAATGGGGATACGACTTTCGTCCTCCGTATTTGCGTATTGCCAACTTGCGTAGCGAACTTCCGGGAGTGCCGTTGATTGCATTAACGGCATCAGCTACGCTGGAGGTGCAGGATGATATTTGTAAAAAATTATTATTTGACCAAACAGCTTTAAAATTTAAACAGGCATTTACCAGGCCCAATTTATCGTATAGTGTTTTTTCTCCCGAATCTAAAGAAACAAAACTAAAGCAGGTATTGGAAAATGTTCCCGGTACGTCTATAGTTTATTGCCGAAGTCGTAAGCAAACGCAGCAGATAGCAGATTTATTAAAAATGCAGGGTATTAGTGCAGGCTTTTACCACGCAGGCTTAAATAATAGTGAAAGAGCGCAACGACAAGAAGATTGGGTACTTAACAAAATAAGGGTAATGGTTTGCACCAATGCATTTGGTATGGGGATAGATAAGCCGGATGTTAGAACCGTAATACATTATAATATTCCCGATTGCCTTGAAAATTATTACCAGGAAGCTGGCCGTGCAGGTAGAGACGGCAAAAAAGCTTATGCAGTATTGCTGTACCAAAAAGATGAATTAACCGGGTTATTGCAGCAGGCAGCTATTCGCTATCCAATGCCTGAAGAAATAAAGAATATATATACGGCTTTAATGAATCACTTGCAAGTGGCTGCCGGAGCCGGCGAAGGTGAAAGTTATGATTTTGATTTAGCAGCTTTTGCAGCATATTTTAAAATGGATATTTTAAAAGTTACCTATGGCATACAAGCTTTGGCAAAAGAAGATATACTCACTTATAACGAAATTGTTTTTGTGGCATCAACCGTTGTTTTTACTACAACAAAAAAGGAGTTGATAGATTTTGAAAAAATATATCCGCAGTTAGAGCCTGTTATCAAAGCATTGCTGCGCAGTTACGAAGGTATATTTGATTATCCGGTAAATATTTATGAAAACCGACTGGCAGGATTTGTAAAATTGAGTAAGGAGCAACTAGTGAGTTCGCTAAAAGAGTTACATCGTTATGGTATCATTCAATACAACAGTGCATCTGACAAACCCCAACTATATCTGCAAAAAAATAGAATGTATTCCGATGATTTTAAGATTGATTCTTTTACCATCAAAGAACGAAGAAGCCAATACGAAAAAAGGTTAACATGTTTGACTAATTATGTAAAATCTGATGAATGTAGGGAAGTATTTCTGGCCAACTACTTTGCTTCGCCGACAGATAAGAATTGTGGTATTTGCGATAATTGTATTGACAAACATTATAAGCAAATGGAAGCAGGCGATTTTTCTGCAATTGAAAGGCAAATTATCCTGCTGGTTTCAAAAGAGATGATGGGGGCAAATGAGCTTATTAAAAAACTGAGGCCTGTACCCGAAAAAGATAGTTGGGAGGTAATTAATTTTTTATTAGCAGAGAATAAGCTCAAACAGTCTGCTGAAAATATTCTTAAACTGAGTAAAAAAGCACAATAACAGAATCAGTTAGTTATGTATAAAAATAAAAAAGGGACCAAGATAGAAATCTAGTCCCGCTTTAAAATCCAATATCCTATGAAAAACCGATGTAAAGATAATAGTGCGAATGATACAAACCAACATTTTTTCAAAAAATTTGTAGCCAATATACTACAATAGCCTTAGAAAAGTATCCACGTAAGTTTCTGAATACAGTATAATTTATTGATTATTAATTATTTAAATAATAAAACAAAATAAACGCAATTGTTTCTTTCTGTGGATAACTTTAAAAATTTTTATTAATTAAAACCAGCTCGATTTCTTTTTTGTAGTTCTTCCACCCAGGCCAAGAGCTCCTAATAATGATCTAACTATTTGGTTTCCTGCTGTTCTGGCCATACTTTTTACTACGGTGTTGTTGGTGATCTTTTCAAAAGTACTTGGCTCCTCTTTTACCTTTTTGCTATTTTGTTCCGCTTCTCCTTTTTCGGCAGCTTCTTGCAGCTTGGCAGTTAATATTTCATAAGCACTCTCGCTATCAACTTCCACATTGTACTTAGCCGCCAGTTTGCTTTTATCTAATATGTCAACAACTTCTACGGGCGTAAGCACATCCATTCTACTACGTGGAGAGCAAAGCATTACCTGAGCTAAAGGGGTTGGAATGCCTTTTTCATTTAACATGGTTACCAAGGCTTCGCCAATACCCAATTGAGTAATAATGTCTTCAGTTTTATAGTAAGTTGTTTCGGGGTAGTTTTCTGCTGTTTGTTTTATCACTTTTCTGTCGGCGGCAGTAAATGCCCTTAAAGCATGTTGTATTTTTAAGCCCAATTGCCCCAATACAGATGCAGGCACATCCATAGGGTTTTGTGTACAAAAATAGATACCAATACCTTTGGAGCGGATAAGTTTGATAATAGTTTCTATCTGTTCTAATAACTCATTGCTTGCCTCCTGAAAAACAAGATGCGCTTCGTCAATAAACATTACCAGTTTGGGCTTATCCAAATCACCTTCTTCTGGGCAGCTGGCATATAATTCTGCCAACATTTGTAACATAAAAGTGGAAAATAGTTTAGGCCTGTCCTGCATATCTGTTACTCTCAAAACATTTATCATTCCACGTCCATCATCGCTAATACGCATTAAATCGGCTACTTCAAAACTCCTTTCTCCAAAAAATACATCAGCACCCTGTTGCTGTAGTTCTATTACTTTTCTTAAAATAGTACCTGTGCTGGTGGTAGATATCTTACCATAATCTTTTTCAATGGCCTGCTTACCTTCATTTCCAAGGTATTGCAATACCTTAATAAAGTCTTTTAAATCAAGCAAAGGCAGCTTATTATCATCGCAGTATTTAAAAATTAGTGCAACAATTCCTCCTTGCGTATCATTTAGCCCTAAAATTTTAGTTAACAGCACCGGCCCAAATTCGCTAACGGTTGCTTTTAAACGCACACCGTCTTTACCTGTTAGCGACATCAACTCTACCGGAAAAGCCGATGGCTGATATTGTATGTTCAATTTTTGATACCGCTCAGTTAGTTTATCATTTATAGTGCCTGCTTCAGCAATGCCGCTTAAATCGCCCTTAATATCCATCAATAGTACAGGCACACTTGCATCGCTCAAAAATTCACTAATGGTTTGCAGTGTTTTTGTTTTACCTGTACCCGTAGCACCAGCAATAAGCCCGTGCCTGTTCATGGTTTTTAACGGCAAAAATATTTCTGCATCGCTTACCACCTCACCATCCAGCATACCGCAGCCAATTTTTACAGATTCTCCTTTAAAACTGTAGCCTGCTTTTATGTCTTCAATAAATTTATTTTTATCGGCCATTTTTAATTTTTTTTGAAAGGTACAATGTTAAATAATGCTATGCTGAAAAAGCATTTGTAAATTTGAAACAATGAAAAAATTTTTACCTTTTATTTTTCTACTGATTGCTATAGTTACATTGGCAGCATTTTCTATAGATGGTAAGGAGCGTATTAGGACTAAGGCCAACTTGGGCAAAAAATTATTTTCAGAAAAAATCCTGTCAAAAGATTCTAGTATAAGTTGTGCAAGTTGTCATAAACCGGAGTTTGCTTTTGCAGATACGATTGCTTTTAGCAAGGGAATTTATGGCAGATTTACCACCCGCAATACTCCCTCTGTATTGAATATGAAGAACCGCCCCTATTTTTTTTGGGATGGTAGGGCCGCAACATTAGAAGAGCAAGCCCTGCTACCTATAGCCAATCCAGATGAGATGGGTTTGCCTATTGCCGAAGCCATAGAGAGATTAAACCAATCGGCTGAATACCGTAGACTGTTTAAAAAAATATTTGGGCAAAAGCCCAATGCAAAAAACCTTGGGGCCGCATTTGCCGCATTCGAAAAAACACTTGAAACCACAGATAGCAAATTTGATGATTGGGCAGATGGTTTAACACAGCTAACAGAACAAGAAGAAAGAGGTAGGCAACTGTTTATTAGTAGCAAAACTAAATGTTTTGATTGCCATAAAATGGTTGATTTTACAACAGATGAATTTAGAAACATCGGGTTATACAATGGTATTACAGCAAAAGACGAAGGCAGGTTTGCAATTACACAAGATAGAAAAGACCTGGGCAGGTTTAAAACACCCGGCTTGCGAAATGTAGCGGTAACTGGCCCATATATGCACGATGGACGTTTTAAAACCCTGGAGCAGGTAGTGCTGTATTACAACAACCCATATATGTTTATAGATGATCCAGTCAATATGGATACTTTGTTGTTACGGCCACTACAACTCAGCAATCAGGAAAATGCCGATTTAGTTGCATTTTTAAAAACATTGACGGATAAAAATTTTTTGAACGTGCCGAAGCAAAACAAAAAATAACAATAAGCCAAATGCTGCCAACAAATACTTCAATTTAAAATATATTGAACGTTAACAAAAAATTAGGCACTATATTAGTGGTATAAATAATAGAATAATTTTATTTGTAAAAAACCTTAAGACATGGAAGCAGCTAAACCAAAAATTTTATTGTGCGAAGACGATACAAACCTGGGAATGGTATTGAAAAATTATCTTGAATTAAACGATTATGATGTTACACTGGAAAGAGATGGCCGTTTAGGGCTGGCTGCTTTTCAGCGTGAAAAATTCGACATCTGCCTGTTGGACGTAATGATGCCCAACATGGACGGATTTACGGTAGCAGAAGAGATAAGGGATATAAACCCGGATGTGCCTTTGTTCTTTTTAAGTGCAAAAACAATGAAGGATGATATTATCCAGGGCTATAAATTGGGTGCCGATGATTATATCACCAAACCATTTGATAGTGAAGTGTTGCTGCACAAAATTAAAGCAATTTTAAAACGCAATGAAGAAATTCATAAAGAAGAGGCCAATGCAGAGTTTGATTTGGGTATTTACCATTTTAACCCACGCCTGCGTGAATTGACAGTGAATGGTAAAACACAAACCCTTTCTCCAAAGGAAAATGAATTGCTGAAAATGCTGGCAGAATATAAAAACGACTTGTTGCCACGAGAAGCAGCCTTGAAAAAAATATGGGGTAGCGATACTTATTTTAACGGCCGTAGCATGGACGTTTATATTGCTAAGTTGCGCAAATATTTAAAAGAAGATTCCAAACTGGAAATTGTAAATATTCATGGCAACGGATTTAGGTTGGTGGAGAGTGAGTAAAGTTCTTTTAACATTCTTAAAAAGGCAGGACTTAAGTTCTGCCTTTTTTTAGTGTACCCAAATAATGAATTTGCAAAATTTATAATTTCTACCATTATTCTCCACTAAATAAATTCGGCTGCTTTCCTCCAAGCTGCTGGCTTCTTCCTAAATGCTCATAAGCCTTTGCCGTTACCTCTCTTCCCCTTGCAGTACGTTGTAAAAAACCTTCCTGTATTAAAAAAGGCTCATATACTTCTTCCAGTGTGCCCGGCTCTTCGCCTACAGCAGTAGCAATGGTGGTAATGCCCACAGGTCCGCCTTTAAATTTATCAATAATGGTGGTGAGAATGCGGTTGTCCATCTCATCCAACCCATGCGCATCCACATTTAAAGCTTTAAGTGAATGGTCTGTAATCTTCATGTCAATCACACCATTACCCAGCACCTGAGCAAAATCTCTTACCCTTCGAAGTAACCCATTGGCAATACGAGGTGTACCACGGCTCCGGCCTGCAATTTCGGTTGCCGCATCGCTGGTAATTTTTGTATTTAAAATACCTGCACTTCTTAAAAGAATATTTTTCAAAGTGGCAGCATCATAATATTCTAGTCTGTTTTTAATACCGAAACGAGAAAGGAGTGGTGCTGTCAGCAAGCCGCTTCGGGTAGTAGCACCAATTAGTGTAAAAGGATTTAAATTTATCTGCACACTTCGGGCGCTGGGGCCGCTGTCAATCATTATATCAATGCGAAAATCTTCCATGGCAGCATACAAATATTCCTCTACCACCGTACTTAATCTGTGTATTTCATCAATAAATAAAACATCGTTAGCCTCAAGGTTGGTGAGCAGCCCGGCAAGGTCGGCAGGCTTTTCAATAACTGGCCCGCTGGTTTCTTTAATATTTACGCCCAGCTCATTGGCTACAATACGGCTAAGGGTTGTTTTGCCCAATCCCGGCGGACCATGAAATAGTACATGGTCCAATGCTTCGCCACGCAGTTTTGCGGCTTTAATAAAAATACGCAGGTTCTCTATAGTTTGCAACTGGCCATTAAAATCACTGATTTCTCTCGGCCTGATATTGTTCTCAAACTCCTTATCAGCCGAACTCAGTTTTTCTGCGTCATTATTTAAATTAGGATTAACCATCGGTACAAATCTAAAGTAATAATTGCTAAAAAATTTCACAGAGCTGTATGCCGATATGTTGTCAGCAATGCTAGATAGTATCAAATTTACTTATACAGAAAAATATGTATAGCTTGTGCTGTAAAAATGCTTATTGGTTACAAGCCTTTTAGCCCAGCATTTAGCCATTAATCAAATGACTATATTGCTTAAGCAAGCATGGGTTTAGATTTGTAAATATGTTTAAAACAATATCAAGATATTGGTGGTGCCAGATAATAGGGTGGTCAACAAATATTGCCATCAGCATTTTTTTTATTACTACGGTAAGCGAAAATGTTGCTGATACAAATAAATATATTTTAAGTGTTTTGATATCCAGCGTATTGGGTGTATTTGTTACGCATATCATGCGCATGAATATTCATGGGCTTAAAGTGTTGCAAAAACCACTGAAAACACAAATAGCCTACCTGCTATCTCTTACAGTGGCATTTGCTATTTTATATGGAGTGGCAATGGAAGCCGCCGATTATTTAATAAAGTTTAATCCAGAAAGAATACAGAAATACTCTAAGCTACAAAGACTGTTTTTTAGCACTTTTAATGCTATGTGGCTGTTGCTTGTATGGAATATGCTTTATTATATTTATCATTATATAGAACGGAACCGCAAACAAGAGTTAGATACTTTTAGATTGGAGGCTGCCGTAAAAGAGTTGGAGTTAAAAACAATTAAGGCTCATATAAACCCCCATTTTATTTTTAATGCCTTAAATAGCATAAGAGCTTTGGTAGATGAAAACCCTAAAAGAGCCAGAACAGCTATTACCGAATTGAGTAATATACTACGAAGTAGTATGCAGGCAGAAAAAATGGAAACAGTACCTCTGCAACAAGAATTGGATATAGTAAAGGATTACCTGGCACTGGAGCATATGCGGTTTGAAGAGCGATTGAAAATTGAAATGGATATTGATGAAGATACCTTGAATCAACCAATACCACCCATGATGCTGCAAACATTGGTGGAGAATGCTATTAAGCATGGCATTAGTAAGCAGATAGATGGAGGTACCGTAAAAATTATTTCCGATTTCAAAGATCATCATCACGAATTGATAGTGCAGAACTCGGGAACCCTTAATGGTTATTCAAAAGAGCCTAAAGAAGGGTTTGGTATTAAAAGTACGCAAGATAGGCTGAATATGTTGTACCAGGGTAAAGCCATTTTTGAAATACGGGAGCTTAATGGAAATATAGTAGAGTCTAAGGTAATAATGCCACTAGCAAGTATGTTTTAATTTTAATAAATACTAAATGTTTTTTACAAATGCACAAAGCAATTATAATTGACGATGAACGATTGGCAAGGAATGAACTGAAAAAACTATTATCGGATTTTCCGGAAGTAGAAGTAATTGGCGAAGCTGCCAATGCCGCAGAAGGGATTGAAAAAATAGAAAGCTTAATGCCCGACCTAGTTTTTTTAGATATACAAATGCCGGGTAAAACGGGTTTTGATATGTTGGCAGAATTGGAAAAAGCCCCTCATGTTATTTTTACAACTGCTTACGATGAATTTGCTTTAAAAGCATTTGAAGTAAATGCATTGGATTACTTAATGAAACCGGTAGAACCAAAGCGGCTGGCAGATGCACTGCACAAGTTGCAGTTAGTAGAAGAAAAAGAAATGGCGGCAGTAATTGCAGGTAGCCATCGTGGTGTATTAAATGAAAATGACCAGGTATTTGTAAAAGATGGAGAGCGTTGCTGGTTTGTAAAACTTAGTGAAGTTCGTTTGTTTGAAAGCGTTGGCAACTATGCCAAAGTATATTTTAGTACTAATAAACCACTTATTTTAAAATCGCTAAATGCTCTGGAAGACAGGCTGGATGATAAAGTTTTTTTTAGAGCCAATCGTAAACATATTGTAAATATGCGGATGATTGAAAAAGTAGAGCCGTATTTTAATGGTGGATTGCTATTGGATTTAAAAGGTGGGGAAAAAATAGAAGTGAGCAGAAGACAGGCGGTAAAATTTAAAGAGATGATGAGCTTGTAAGATGAATTACAGAGTAAATAATAAAAGAAAGGGATAGGGATTTATTTTATTAGACTAAAAAGAAAATCAACCATGAATAAATTTTTAATTGCAACAGGGTTTGTTTTTGCCTGCCTGTTTGCTACGGCACAAAATATTGATAAAATTATTAACGCCACAGAAGTAGAAAGAATTGAAAAGATATTGGCAGCCGATGAAATGCGAGGCAGAAAAACTTTTAGCCCTGAAATAGATAAAGCAGCCGATTTTATTAGTACAGAATTTAAAAAGACAGGTTTGCAATATTTTGGCAATTTGAGTTCTTATAAACAACCATTTAGTATGGTAAAGGCAAAGCAGGTTTCTGCAAAAGCAGAGATAGATGGCTTTGTATTACCTGCGGATGATTTTGTGATAGTTACAAAATTGCCGACTTTAAATTTTAACGAAACAAGCGGCTTTAAATTAGTAGTAATAGATAGCACTGCCAATTTATTTCAGGAAGCATCTAAAATGCTGGAAGCAAAAGAAAATACTTTGGTGCTGGTGAATCCTGCTCATGCAAAAAATTTTGCAAGGCTTAAAAGAATTGGAAGTAGGGATGGTTTTGCAGGAAAGCCTTCGGTGGCTTTTGCTCTTACCAATCATACATCTCCTTCAAAATACAGTTTTGAAATAGTGAATGATATTACTACTTCGCAGTTGGCTAATGTAATAGGTGTACTGCCGGGTAAATCTAAAAAGGAAGAGCTGGTAATTTTTTCAGGACATTATGACCATATTGGTGTAGGTAAAGCAAATGCCGCTGGCGATTCTATTTACAATGGTGCCAATGACGATGCTGCTGGTACTACAGCCGTTATTATGCTGGCAAAGTATTTTGCAAAGTTAAAAAACAACGAACGAACATTGGTATTTGTAGCATTTACGGCAGAAGAAGTGGGAGGTTTTGGTTCGCAATATTTTTCTCAGCAGATAGATGCCGATAAAGCAATTGCCATGTTTAATATTGAAATGATTGGTACCGAAAGCGAATGGGGTAAAAATAGCGCATATATTACCGGTTACGATAAATCTGACTTTGGACAGATATTACAGGCTAATCTTACAGGCAGTGCGTTTAAATTTGAGCCAGACCCATACCCAAAGCAAAATTTATTTTATCGGTCAGATAACGCTACCCTTGCAGCGTTGGGCGTTCCGGCACACACTATAAGCACTAGTAAAATGAATTCTGAAAAATTTTATCATACCCAGGAAGATGAAATTGAAACACTAGATATGAATAATATGGCAGAAATTATTAAGGCCATAGCCATTAGCAGCAAAGGAATTGTAAGTGGTAAGGAAACTCCTACTAGAGTGGAGAAATTGAAGTGATAAATTTTTATTGTACAGAGAGCTTTCAAATTCTTAAGTAACTTAGTTCTTGTACAACCAAATGCTGTTTAGCAATGCCTTCAATCCTGTTGTGAATTGCTTTCAAATTCTTAAGTAACTTAGTTCTTGTACAACAATATTTAATGCTCGCAAAGCATTCTCATGTTGTGAATTGCTTTCAAATTCTTAAGTAACTTAGTTCTTGCACAACGATAATTATTGATTCTTATTGCTGTTCGGAGTTGTGAATTGCTTTCAAATTCTTAAGTAACTTAGTTCTTGCACAACTACGATATTCACTATACCTAGGCATATAGGTTGTGAATTGCTTTCAAATTCTTAAGTAACTTAGTTCTTGCACAACTACGCTGTCCGCTTCTTGGCTGGTGCATTGTTGTGAATTGCTTTCAAATTCTTAAGTAACTTAGTTCTTGCACAACACCACACCTTTGTGATCTACCTCTATCTTGTTGTGAATTGCTTTCAAATTCTTAAGTAACTTAGTTCTTGCACAACATCGATAATAATAGCGCCAGCGAATTTCTGTTGTGAATTGCTTTCAAATTCTTAAGTAACTTAGTTCTTGCACAACACGTGATTTATCCGCCAAAGTATCTATTCTGTTGTGAATTGCTTTCAAATTCTTAAGTAACTTAGTTCTTGCACAACACCTTGTTTGAGCTTGCCAACCGTATCGTTGTTGTGAATTGCTTTCAAATTCTTAAGTAACTTAGTTCTTGCACAACCGATAGTGTAAACGGTAGCGTAAATAACTAGTTGTGAATTGCTTTCAAATTCTTAAGTAACTTAGTTCTTGCACAACACCTTGTTTGAGCTTGCCAACCGTATCGTTGTTGTGAATTGCTTTCAAATTCTTAAGTAACTTAGTTCTTGCACAACTAGATATCCTTAACTCTAAATACGATAGTGGTTGTGAATTGCTTTCAAATTCTTAAGTAACTTAGTTCTTGCACAACGATATGAAAAATAGTTATTGCAAGTGAATGGTTGTGAATTGCTTTCAAATTCTTAAGTAACTTAGTTCTTGCACAACTGTGAGCACAACAGGAAATGTATTCACAATGTTGTGAATTGCTTTCAAATTCTTAAGTAACTTAGTTCTTGCACAACTATCAGAGGCAATAAGGAGTGTCGATTTAAGTTGTGAATTGCTTTCAAATTCTTAAGTAACTTAGTTCTTGCACAACAGAACAAAACCAACAACTGGCCCATTGTTCGTTGTGAATTGCTTTCAAATTCTTAAGTAACTTAGTTCTTGCACAACTGTGAGCACAGCAGGAAATGTATTCACGATGTTGTGAATTGCTTTCAAATTCTTAAGTAACTTAGTTCTTGCACAACACCGATAATGAATGAAATAGCATTACCGGGGTTGTGAATTGCTTTCAAATTCTTAAGTAACTTAGTTCTTGCACAACTTTAGACGTTGAACAAAGATGGTGGGGACAGTTGTGAATTGCTTTCAAATTCTTAAGTAACTTAGTTCTTGCACAACAATACTTTTGATGATCGACATGGATAAGTTGTTGTGAATTGCTTTCAAATTCTTAAGTAACTTAGTTCTTGCACAACGCAACCCATGTACAAGAATTTAAAGACGCAGTTGTGAATTGCTTTCAAATTCTTAAGTAACTTAGTTCTTGCACAACCAACGCAGAAGCAGGAAGTGACCCTGCAAGTTGTGAATTGCTTTCAAATTCTTAAGTAACTTAGTTCTTGCACAACTTTAGAAGCAGATACAGAAAAGAAGAAGGCGTTGTGAATTGCTTTCAAATTCTTAAGTAACTTAGTTCTTGCACAACAATACTTTTGATGATCGACATGGATAAGTTGTTGTGAATTGCTTTCAAATTCTTAAGTAACTTAGTTCTTGCACAACACGAAGATGATGATACACCGCGCAAAAAGAGTTGTGAATTGCTTTCAAATTCTTAAGTAACTTAGTTCTTGCACAACGGCGAAAGAAGTTTGAATGTTGCCGTAGCCGTTGTGAATTGCTTTCAAATTCTTAAGTAACTTAGTTCTTGCACAACTCTTTTTTCCATCCAGCAGTTTCTATTACGGTTGTGAATTGCTTTCAAATTCTTAAGTAACTTAGTTCTTGCACAACTTTTTGCAATATATAAAAAAACCCAATAGTGTTGTGAATTGCTTTCAAATTCTTAAGTAACTTAGTTCTTGCACAACAGATGGAAAAGAAAAGAAAGCAAAATAATGGTTGTGAATTGCTTTCAAATTCTTAAGTAACTTAGTTCTTGCACAACTGACTTACGGATTAAAATCATTGAGAGGCAGTTGTGAATTGCTTTCAAATTCTTAAGTAACTTAGTTCTTGCACAACAGCAAATGATTGAAGGTTGTTGTCAGATGAGTTGTGAATTGCTTTCAAATTCTTAAGTAACTTAGTTCTTGCACAACTATGATGATACAATGAGTACGATGCCGGCTGTTGTGAATTGCTTTCAAATTCTTAAGTAACTTAGTTCTTGCACAACAAATATGTTCGCTGAGCCGTTGTTAACCTAGTTGTGAATTGCTTTCAAATTCTTAAGTAACTTAGTTCTTGCACAACGAACGTGTATATCACATACACGACAGATAGTTGTGAATTGCTTTCAAATTCTTAAGTAACTTAGTTCTTGCACAACTTAAAGTTTGCTTTTTGCATGATTAATAATGTTGTGAATTGCTTTCAAATTCTTAAGTAACTTAGTTCTTGCACAACAAAGCAGTTATCGCAATACATCATAGACCTGTTGTGAATTGCTTTCAAATTCTTAAGTAACTTAGTTCTTGCACAACCGCCACCGGTGCTATTATTAAAGACTGGTGGTTGTGAATTGCTTTCAAATTCTTAAGTAACTTAGTTCTTGCACAACAGAAGCCCCTGTAGAAACAAGGGCCGTTTGTTGTGAATTGCTTTCAAATTCTTAAGTAACTTAGTTCTTGCACAACTGCCTGTGCACGCAGTAACTCGCTAAGCGTGTTGTGAATTGCTTTCAAATTCTTAAGTAACTTAGTTCTTGCACAACTTATCGCTGCTGCTGTATCTGCTAATGCTGGTTGTGAATTGCTTTCAAATTCTTAAGTAACTTAGTTCTTGCACAACTTAGGTGTGTGATCCTTTACTGCGGGGTACGTTGTGAATTGCTTTCAAATTCTTAAGTAACTTAGTTCTTGCACAACTAAATTTCCTATATTCGCATTATGAAACTAGTTGTGAATTGCTTTCAAATTCTTAAGTAACTTAGTTCTTGCACAACCACTTGTTGCAATTATCTGCCCAACTTACGTTGTGAATTGCTTTCAAATTCTTAAGTAACTTAGTTCTTGCACAACCAATTTGCCATTAACAACTATTTCCTCTTGGTTGTGAATTGCTTTCAAATTCTTAAGTAACTTAGTTCTTGCACAACTTAATACTTTTTTCTACCCTAAACTTCAATGTTGTGAATTGCTTTCAAATTCTTAAGTAACTTAGTTCTTGCACAACGTTGTAAAAAACATAAGAGATAAAGAGAATGTTGTGAATTGCTTTCAAATTCTTAAGTAACTTAGTTCTTGCACAACGATCTTGTTTTCTCTATACATACCTTACTGTTGTGAATTGCTTTCAAATTCTTAAGTAACTTAGTTCTTGCACAACACATGAGGTGAAAGGATTTGCTGATATGATGTTGTGAATTGCTTTCAAATTCTTAAGTAACTTAGTTCTTGCACAACTGCTCAATACAATACCGATCCCACTTTTAGTTGTGAATTGCTTTCAAATTCTTAAGTAACTTAGTTCTTGCACAACAAAAAGCAATGCAATTCAAATTAGCGACCAGTTGTGAATTGCTTTCAAATTCTTAAGTAACTTAGTTCTTGCACAACTCCAGGTCTAAGGTAATTAGTTGCCTATGGTTGTGAATTGCTTTCAAATTCTTAAGTAACTTAGTTCTTGCACAACTGCTTTCTACAACAAACTGCCTGAAGACAGTTGTGAATTGCTTTCAAATTCTTAAGTAACTTAGTTCTTGCACAACCTTCAGATTATAACCCCATATCGGTATCTGTTGTGAATTGCTTTCAAATTCTTAAGTAACTTAGTTCTTGCACAACCAATGACTCAACAAGCCCATGAAGAATATGTTGTGAATTGCTTTCAAATTCTTAAGTAACTTAGTTCTTGCACAACAGCAAAACAAAAAGCAGATGATGCTGCTAAGTTGTGAATTGCTTTCAAATTCTTAAGTAACTTAGTTCTTGCACAACTGGATTGGCTGAAACCCAATCCAGTTGTAGTTTTTAGCTCGTTTTACAGGAATAAAAATCAGGCCATTTTGAAGGTGGCTTTTATCAATTTTCAGAACATTTCTAATTGCTGCACTGGAGCTGTGGCAGATACAACTTTCTGCCCTCGGAAAATCTCCATTTGCCCAAACTGTTTGTCGGTTACACACATTATGCCTATATGGCCCTTTTCGGGCAACAGCTTTTTCACCCTTTTAATATGTACATCTGCATTTTCCTTACTGGCGCAGTGCCGAAGATAAATGCTGAATTGAAACATCTGGAAACCGTCTTTTAATATATCTTTTCTAAACCTTGCATAAATTTTCCTTTCGGAAACGGTCTCCGTTGGAAGGTCGAAGAATACGAGTACCCACATAATTCTGTATGCATTTAAGCGGTTATTCATTATTGTCAGTTATATCTTCTTTAAGCCAACACCAAAGAAAGAGGGATATACCAGCCATACTGTTTTAAACCTTACACAAACTCCGGGTATGCTATTTTGCGTAGTTTTCCTTCAAAGCATTTTGCCAACGATGCAGTTGTTTTTTGCACTGCTACCATTAAAGGGCTTTTTTCGCCATTTATGACCACATCCATAGCAGGTATATTGAGCAGCTCCTTTTTCATATTGGGTGTTAGCTCCAAATAACTTCCATTCTGTCGCACTATCGTCCAAACTACTTTATCTACAAAAGGACGATAAGGCTCCATAATATCATCTGCCAGACAATAAGCATTATATTGGTTTTTATGAAAAATGCCCAATGTGGGTAACAAGCCACTACCAACGATGCTTCTTGCTACTATAGCTCTTAATATGGCGTAGCCATAATTCAATAAATTGTTAGGTGGTTCTCCATTACGCTCTCTTTTAAAATGGGGGAATATTTCAAATAAATTTTTCCAGTAATAAACAGCAGCCATTGCTTCGTGGTTGTCAGCATCGCCGCTTTTTACTTCCATCGCCCAGTTACGGAGATTTTTTGCACCTGTTCCTTTACTTTCCAATACATCGGCCTGGTTATTTATTTTGGCACTTACTGTTTGTTGCCACAATTGTTTTTTAAGGGGAATTGATGCATCTATCTGTGCCTGAAATTTGGCACTTTGTAAACTATTGCCGTCTAAATTGAGCATAAGCCCGGTTGGGTGGTGGCTATAGTCGCAGGTAATAAGTGCTACATTATTAGCTAATAGTTTTGCTATCAATGCCTGGCTAATGGTAATTTGCTGGTGGTCCAATATTACTACGCCAATATCTTCAATGGGTAATTGTTTGGTTTGCTCGGGTAGGGGTTGGCCACCTGCTATTTCGGCAGGATAAGTAATAACCAACTGATCATTAGTAGTTTTTAAATAGGCTGGGTTGCCGAAGTAGAGGGTGCGTTTTATCATAAGTTAGGCTTTAGTGATGTTTCCTAATCTATCTGTTCTTAGTTTGATGCAGGTTTCTTTAATTGATTTTTTGTTTAAACTAAATTCAAGTTTGTTCAATTGTGTAAATTCAGCTTTGTCAACAATTGATATCGCTACTATACACGGAATGGCATACAATCTATTCCCAGTAAAACTTACCACCTTATAAATATTCTTTATTTGATTTTTGTTCAAATTCGAAAAGTCAATTGCGTTCAAATGCTCTAATTCTTCTTCAGCAGGCACATACACCAAATCATTGGGCGAAAGGCAGAATAAAAATGTTCCATTTTCGGCTTTTACTGGTATCATTGGTATGCTTTTTTGCTCTTCTTTTGGTAAAGTAGCTCGCCATTTTTGATGTTCAATTACTTCATTTAATGGAATGGTTTCGTAATTTCTTTTGCCTTTTTCATCAAGATAAACAGCAAAGAATAAGTTGGTTCCTTTTGCGGCAATCACAAACTTATCTTTCTTATTACCAGTATGCCCTACATTAAATTTATTGCCCATAGGTTCGTAAGTACGAACTTTCAAAATAGGCTGATGAAATTTTCCATTATTCAAAGCAATAATGTTCTTGTTCATTTCTTCAATACCTTCAGGTGAAAAAGCTAATAGCTCAGCAGGTATTTCCTTCCCTTTCTCATCTAACTTTCCATCGTATTTACTTAAGTGCTTCAATAATATTTTTTGAATACCGCTATCAGCAATGCTTTCTATTTTCTTTTTATTAAATGTATCGTTCAAAGCAACTCTTGATGAAGCATTTATTCCTCTACCATTTTCATCTACATCCCAGTAATAGATAGCTGTTTTGGAAATATTTTTATCTTCCCATTTGTTCTCCAAGTCTTTAAAGAATTTGACAATTTTCTTTTTGTCCAAACCTTCTTTGCTTAATTGCTGTATTTTTTTGCGCAAACCTCTATCAACAATATCATCCACCTCGTCAATTGCCACACTCAGGTTAACTGTCTTTTGCATTCTCAATTTGACTAGTCCGGCAACTGTTTCCTGATGCATTGGCTTGCGAATTGCCCAGCTATCACCTTTTTCTTGAGGCACGAATTCTTTCACTCTAATACCATTATTGTCTATCCACCGTTCTGACTTATTGCTTGTTTTATTAATTACTCTCAAATTTTGCTTAAAGCTGATAACAATTTTTTCTAATTCGCTTCGAGCTTCTTGGGTAAATCTGTTCCAAGGGGTTAAAAACTGCTTTGGGACTTCTCTCACAACTCTTTCACCTGTTTGCGGGTGTGTGTAGGTAACTTTTTCAAATTGCATCAATTTTCTCTTCAAATCATAACGTTTGGTGTCAGATTTTGCTGATTGGTTATTGAGCAAATTGATTTGGTCACGGGTTGCGCAAGCTATAACTAATGCATCCATTGCGTGGTGGCGGTGGTCTATACGTTTTTTTTGAAATCCTTTAGAAAGTTCAATAGGAATAGTTGGTAAATACTTTTGATGATTTTCATTGTACGATGTAAACGATGTACTGTTTGTGATAGTATTTATTCGTTCAAAACGAGGTAATATCAAATCATTCCACACATCGTTTAATCCCCAATCTTGCTTTAAGGTAGAAGTAATTTTTCCATTTCCAGGAAGCACATTTTTAGAGTTTACACCATCGTCATTTCTATCGTCTCTTACAATGTTTGACAAAACTGAAGAAATAAACTTGCTAATATATCGGGTGTCATTCATTTGTCGTTCAATCATTTTTTCCGGAATTTCCTCCAACATCAGCTTGCTTCTTTTTCCTCTGTTTTTGGCATAGTGTTCTTTTACAAATGTTTCGTATTCGCTTTCCTCAAAAACCTTTACTGTTTTACCAAAACCTGTTTCTACAATCTGTCCGTGGTGATTTTTAATAAATTCTAGACCCATCTGATTATCCTTCAATTTGTTTACTGCCGCTTCACAAATAACTTTGTTACTAAAGCTATCATCAAAGTAGCGGCTTTGCGGAATAATATGTTCTATTTCGTACTCGGGTGTAAACAACTTGTTTAACGGGATAATTTGCCCTGTATAAGGCGATTTGTATTTTTGCTCTAACCATAATTTATAACGTTGTAAATCTGCGCTTGTTGGCTGAGCTGTTTTACTAATTTTAAGAATATCATCTTCTATTTCTATTCCCGAATTAAGTATTCCATCTTCGTAAATTTTTAAAATCTCTTGTTGCATTGGCGAGTAAGGGCGCACATTTTCCACCTGTTTATCATTTATCAATTCTGCCAGTAATGCTTTTATTCTAAGATTAGTATTTTCGTTAGCGGTTATTTGTTCTGTTATTTTTTTACGGTCGTCTGCCGTGTTTTTCATTTCCCGTCCTAGCTCAATATGTATTTCATTAAAGAAACCTTTGGCTCCGTTCCCGTATTTAGCCCATATGTCTTTTACTACACGCAAAGTTTCAGTTACTACTTGCTCTACAATGGGGTTGCGGAGAGAGTGTTGTTTAAAATCTTTTAAGTAACTTTCAAGCTCGGCAATGTTTTGCCATTTGCCGGCAAGGCTTGCTTCAGAGTGGCGGTCATATACAATGTACTGTGCCAGCCAGAGTTGTAATCCTTGAAAATGCTTTTCTTCTGTTAAGCGAATGGATTTTTCACGAACACGGTCTTTAATAGTTTCGTCATATTCGCCAGTAATTATTTTGCCTATTCTATTTTTTACTTTTGCATTTATTGTACCCCAATTCCAGTATTTTCCAATGCGAATAAGTGGTAATAATTTTCGAATAGCTTTTTCGGAGAATGAACCATATTCGCTTTTAAAGGGTGGAAACTTTTTGAAGCTATCTACAAAAGATGCCACATCCAATTGATGCTTTTTTGCAAAGGTTTTTAACGCTTTTTCATAATCAATTTTATCCGTTACGGAATAAATAAGATGCCATAACATTAATTCTGTTTCCGGAGTTAAAAACCCGTCAGGAACGGCTTCTACTTTAGATAGCTTTTTTGTAATCTGTGTTTTTGTTTCGTTGCACGGATATGACTTATCTTCTACAAAATTCCATCGGTGTGTTTTCTCCGATAGTTTAAAATGCTGCAACAATGCTTTTTGGTCAACTTCTTTTCTTTTGTCTAAAAATTCAAACAGGCTTTCATAGTCTTCGATACTGCTTAAAAATTCTGATGTAACAGGACTTCTGTCATCCTCTTTCTTAAAAATATTTAGGTTGTACATCCATTGCCAAATTCTAAACTCCTGGTACAATGGATGCGATTTAGGAATTGCTTTTAGGTATTCTATTCGCTCAACCTCATTGCCTTCCTTGTCTTTTGCTCTAAATTTTCGATATTCTAAAGTGCAATTGCTTATGGAAGATTTTTTACTTTTCAACGGTCTTTGGTAGAAAATAATATCCTCCAAAAAAAGATGCACAAAATCTTTTTTGCTCAAGGTCACTTGATGTGCATCATTATTTTGGTAGAGTTCCCTAACTGCAACATTATACATATCATCACTTTGCAGTTTAGGATGATGCTTTTTTTGTTCCTTTAAGATTGACTCTAATTCTGCTTTGTAAAATTTTCGTTCGACGGTACGAACTAATTTTCCTTTTATTTTTTGTTTTGGATTTTGAAGCAGTGTATCATAGATAAAAGCACCGACTGTTTTATTAGAATTTTCAATTTCTTGTTCTGTTTTCTTTTTTACCAAGGTCCAGTCATCCTCTTTCGGTGCTCGAAAACTACGTACTTCTTCTCCTTCTTTGTTTTTCTTTACAGTTCCATCATCATTCAAATCTGTGGTAACAATAAAATCCCGAACCTTATTTTTCCAATCAAACAAAGGCGTTTTGCTTGAACGGCGGTACACCCAGCCATTCTCCAATATCAACGAATACCAAATGTCAACCTTTCCTTTTTGAGGTTCATCGGCTATAACATCAGTGATTTTTAAAGAATGAAATTCCACCAACTTGTTAGGGTTTTCCTCCTCTTCTTCACCTCGAAGTTGATAATAGCCTCTCTTCTGGTTGAAATTTAACAGTAGCCAAGCCAGTTCTTCTTGTTCAATTTTTTGGGTTAATGCTTTCTTTCGTAAGTAATAAATAGTCCAATCATAAGGTACTTTTTTGTTGTCATCTACTAATTGGGCCTGATATTTTCTAAAATCTTCCAACATTTCTTCAAAAGATTTTTTGAATATAAATTCCTTGTTATCATAAATTAGTTTGGGTTCGGTTTCTTTAAAAAACTGTCCTAACCGTTTTTCAAAATCAATCTGATTGGCATAGTGGTTTGGCAAGAAGCCTAAAACATTCAAAATGCGATGCAATCTTTCCCTGCGCAACAAATGACGTTCCCTTAATCGGCGAACACCTCTATAGTGGGTTCTTTCAGCCGTTTGAGATACTGAGTTGCCTTTTCCAAATTCTCCCAAAACATCCTGAGACATGGGTATTATTCGACTGCCCATTCCAAGAATGTTGCCTTGTTTGTTTTCAAAATCTTGTTGTATGAGAGCCCATCCGATAGAGTTTGTGCCTAAATCCAATCCCAAAATTGTTTTCATAAATAGTTAATTAAATATTTGCAATCGTATTTTAATTATGTAAAAGTATGATAATTTAAATAAAATAAGTTTCTAACCTATTGGTTTTATATATAAACCTTTATATTTGTGAATGAATATTGGTGGACTTTTCTGACGAGAAGGGTTGATGGGCACCAATCCATCACTCAGAGTGTCCAAAGCTATGCGCCACCATGAATTCTTCAGCAACCTAATTGTTATATATAAAATTATATAAACCAATAGGTTGTTGTGATTTGCTTTCATCTGGTTGTCTCTTTTTAGAGACAACCTTTTTATTATTCATAATAAATATGCTATCTTGCTGCCGAAAGCAATTCACAATAAGGATTATTCCGTTGTGAAAACATTCAAGGTGGCGCAAGTCGCCTTTTTCTTTTTTATAAGTTTTGATTCTTGTCAGTTGTATATACACACCAACATAATGTGAAGGAATTAGTCATAAGGTTGGATTGTATAGCTAATATACAATTTTTTTAAAATTATAACAAGACTATCCTAGTACGGTAAACGCTTTTTACCGTAATTTTTTTTGAAAAATAAATATGAAAACACAAGTATAAAATTGCTATACAGCTATAGGTACACTATGCACCGCCGCAGCAATTTCTTTAATAAGACTGGCGTCTTTTTCAATAGCATTGCCTACTACAATTATATCGGCACCGGCTTTACAATTTAGGTAAGCTTTTTCGGGGCTGGTAATACCGCCACCAATAATGAGTGGTATATCAATACAGGCGGCCACTTTTGCAATCATTGTTTCGTTAATGGCTTTTTTTGCACCGCTGCCTGCGTCCATATAAATCAATTTCATACCCAACATTTCGCCAGCCATAGCAGTACAAATTGCTATTTCATTTTTATCAGAAGGTAAAGGGGCTGCATTACTAATATAAGAAACAGTGGTAGGCGCACCGCCATCAATTACCATATACCCGGTGGGCATTATTTCAAGCCCACTTTTTTTTACAACCGGGGCACTTACTACATGCTGCCCTATCAATAATTCAGGATTTCTACCGCTGATTAGCGATAAATATAATAATGCATCTGCATACTTACTTACCTGGCTGGGACTGCCGGGGAAAAGAATTACTGGAATAGTACAACGACTTTTAATAAGCCGGATGCAATCGTCTAAATAGTCGGAAACAACAAGGCTGCCACCAACAAAAAAATAATCAACCTGTGCATCCACCGCTAGCTCAATCAAAAATTCCAGGCTATTATCATTCACCTTATCGGGGTCTATGAGTACGGCGAAGCTTTTTTTGCCCTGCTTCCTTTTTTCCAGTAAAGATGGATAGATGCCTTTCAAAACGGTGGCGGTTTGGTTTGATGCAAAAATGTACAATTTTTACTACTTATCGAAATATTAACTGTATTAAAAGGTTCATTTACTGCAAATTGTCTGTTTTTCAGGGTAATTTTGAAAATATGCCCGATATAAGTGGCGAAATAAAATTTAAAACAGCCCGTAGTGGAGGTAAGGGAGGGCAAAATGTGAACAAGGTAGAAACCATGGTAGAGGGCTATTGGCATATTGAAAGCTCAATATTGATTAACAATGAGCAAAAAGAGTTGATTACTGCTAAACTAAGCAACCGTATCAATGCCGATGGAATGTTGCTGGTAAAAAGTCAGGAAGAAAGATCGCAATTGGCAAATAAGGAGCTGGTTATTAAAAAAATGAATGATCTGGTTGCAAAGGCGTTAATTGTTCCTAAAAAAAGGAAAGCCAGCAAACCCAGCCTTGCAAGTAAACTAAAAAGATTGGATAGCAAAAAGAAAAATGCGGCTATTAAGCAAGATAGAAAAAAGCCTGGCTTATATGATTAAAATTGGCATTATAAAGTTGTTGATGGTTGCTGTTTATTTACTTATAACAACAAGCAGTTATGCCCAAAATTATGGCAAGCTAATTTTGAGGTTTAAGGCAGTTGCAAATAATAAACCACTTATACTTTTAGATAGCAGTTATACAAATGCTTTTAATGAAACCTACCAATTAACCCGGCTAAAATATTATATCAGTAATGTTAATCCATCTGGCAAAGTATTGAAGCAATACAATAATGAAGTTTTTTTAATTGAAACTGGTATAGTAGATAGCTTGTTGTTGACAAATGTGTTACCCGGCATCTACAATAAATTGTTTTTTACGCTTGGGGTAGATAGTGCTTTAAACAATAGCGGAGCACAAGATGGCACATTGGATCCGCTAAACGGCATGTTTTGGACATGGAATTCCGGCTATATTTTTTTTAAGATGGAGGGTTATTCATCGGCATCTACTGCAGACCTGCAAAGAATAGAGCATCATATAGGAGGGTATAGATATCCTTACAATGCTTCAAAAGTTATTGAATTGGATTTGCCCAAAACTTTAAAAATAGATGAGGGCTCAATTGCTACTATCAATATCAATGTAAATATTGACAATTACTGGAAGGGAATTAATGACATAAAAATTGCAGAGCAGGCATTGTTGATGACACCTGGCCAGCTTGCCGTAAAAGCAGCAAATAATTTTCAAAATATGTTTTCTGTTAGCAGTATTGAACAGTGAAATTAAAAATCATCATATCATTTTGCTTTTTCATTTGCGTAGCATTTTTACTCATCAGTGCTACGCAGGATGATGGCTTTGGCCCATATTCTCCTACGCCTTTAAAGTTTATCATCCCAAAAGACTGGCCTAAACCGCCTACAAATATTTTTGCAAAAAATAAATTGACAGAAGAAGGATTTCAACTGGGTAAAAAATTATTTTACGATAGCAGGTTAAGTAAAGACAAAGAAGTGAGCTGTGCAAGTTGTCACCAGCCGTTTGCAGCATTCTCTACTTTTGACCACGATTTAAGTCATGGCGTAGCCAATACATTTACCACTCGTAATGCACCTACATTAATGAACCTTGCCTGGATGAAGGAAATGCATTGGGATGGTGGCATCAACCATATTGAAGTGCAGCCACTTTCGCCGCTGACAGCACCCAATGAAATGGGTAGTTCGCTTGACTCGGTTTTAATTTTTTTAGAAAGTGACACCGAATATCCACGCATGTTTAAGAAAGCCTTTGGCGATGCCAATATTAATAGCCAGCGTATGCTAAAAGCATTGGCACAATTTACAGGCAGCCTTGTTACCTACAACAGCAAATACGACAGGGTAATGAATGGAAAAGATAGTTTCAACCGTTTTGAAAAACAAGGGTATGAACTATTTAAGGCAAACTGCGCAAGTTGCCATAAAGAACCATTGTTTACCGATAATAGTTTTAGAAACAATGGCCGGCCTTTAAATAGGTTAAATGATATTGGTAGAATGGCTATAACAGGCCTAAACAGCGATTCCTTAAAATTTAAAGTACCAAGTTTACGCAATGTGCAGGTAAGTTATCCATATATGCATGATGGAAGTATTTTTTCTGTGCCACAGGTGGTAGATCATTATATAAAAGTAACGTCAGCACAGCCAACAGGGCTCGATAGCAATCTTAGCAGGCCGATTCGGTTATCACCCTTGCAAAAAAACCAAATCAGCTACTTTTTATATACACTTACCGATACTTCTTTTACCAAGAGCAAAAGATTTGGCCCGGATGGCCCGGTATATTTTAAACATTAATACAATATGCCAAAGGCATACAATAATTAGTAATTTTGAAAATTAAATTTTTCATTTGGCAGGCATTAAACAGTTAGCAGGGCAAACAATGTGGTATGGCGTTAGTTCTATAGCAGCAAGGCTATTGAACTATTTGCTTACGCCTTATCTTACTTTAAAGTTGGCGGTTGAAAGCTATGGCGAAATGAGCCTGGTTTATGCTGCTATCCCTTTTTTAAATATTTTATTTACATACGGCATAGAAACAGGGTTTTTTCGTTTTGTACAGCAGGCTGATGGCGATGAAGGCAAACGAAAAGTGTATAACACCGGGTTTATCTCTTTACTTATTTCTTCCATTGTTTTTACTATTCTGTTGTTTTATAGCGCAGGCAGTATTTCAAGTTTTATCAGGTTAGGAAATCATCCGGAATTTATAAAGTATAGTGCTCTCATTATTGCTCTTGATGCTATTACAACACTTCCATTTGCTTTATTAAGGCAACAGGGCCGCCCCGTAAAATTTGCCGTAATAAGGGTTTCCAATATTTTGATAAATATTGGTTTTACTTATTTTTTTATATCGGTTTTGCCTGGCATAGTAAAAGATAACCCTAATAGCATTTTCGCACTTATTTATAAACAAGGCTATGAGGTTGGGTATATAATATTAGCCAATCTTATAGCATCTGCTGTAAGCTTACTAATGCTTTACAAAGAGATTTTTTTAGTGCAATTTAATTTTGATAAAAAATTATGGAGGCAGATGATGATTTATTCGCTGCCACTTGTTATTGCAGGGTTAGGAGGTATGATTAATGAAACTTTCGACCGTATTATGCTGGGTTGGTGGGCTCCTGTGGCTAGTGAAGATGCTGCAAAATTTGAAGTGGGCGTATATAGCGCCTGTTATAAGTTATCTATTCTTATTAGTTTATTTATTCAGGCTTTTAGAATGGGGGCCGAGCCCTTCTTTTTTAAACAGGCCGCAGGCCAAAATGCACAACGCACTTATGCAAGGGTGATGAAATTTTTTGTAATTACCATTACCGTTATGTTTTTGGCAGTAGCCCTTTACCTTGATATTTGGAAGCAACTAATAAGAAATGAAGAATATTGGGCTGGCCTTAAAGTAGTGCCTATCCTGCTATTTGCAAATATGTTTTTAGGCATTTATTATAATCTTTCAATATGGTATAAACTTACAGGGCAAACAATTTACGGTGCTTATATAACATTGGCTGGTGCGGCAATTACCTTGCTAATCAACTATATTTTTATTCCACATTATAGCTATGTAGCCTGTGCCTGGGCTACGTTTGCCTGCTATGGCAGTATGATGATAATGAGCTATGTAATGGGGCAAAAGCATTATCGTATTCCTTATGCAACAAAAAAATTGGTTGCTTATATGGTAATTGTGTTTCTCCTATTTTTATTGTATAGCGGTATAGTTAAGTTGTATTCAAACCCATGGTTTAATTTTGCAGTGGCAAGCATTTTAATGCTGGCTTATATTTTATTTATTGCAAAAGTTGAAAGAAAAGAATTTGCGAAACTACCTGTTTTGGGTAAGTATTTTTCTACATGAGAAAACTCCTTCAATACCTGCTTAAAAAGCCGCTTACCTTAATGGCCAATAAACTGGCGGCTTCTCCACGGCCCGATATGGTAAGCAACTCATTAACGCAGTTGTATAAACGTTGTACAGAAGTAAAGGGCGGCGATGTAGCTTTAAAAGAAATTAATTCCAATACAGATAGGTATATCATCTTTAGCGACCAACATAAAGGCAATAAAAGCTGGGCCGATGATTTTAATCAAAGTGAACCTAACTACCTGGCTGCATTGACACATTATAATAAGGAGGGGTATAGTTTTATCAACCTGGGCGATAGCGAAGAATTGTGGAAGTTTAAAGCAGGTGATATTTTGCCACAAAACGAAAAAACTTTTGCTGCTGAGGCAGCTTTTTTTCCAGCCCGGTATTTTAAGGCCTTCGGTAATCATGATATTATTTGGAAGGATATGTTTGCTGTAAATTTTTACTTGAAAAAATATTTTGGTGAAGCCCCTAAAGTAATAGAAGGTATTGTACTGAGAGATTGTAATTTTCAGCAACCGGTAGATATTTTTTTTACTCATGGCCATCAGGGCGATTTAATGAGCGATAATAATTGGTTAAGTACATGGATAGTGGCACATATATGGATGCCTTTACAACGTTACCTGCGTATTAATGTAAACTCAGCAAGTACCGATTTTTCATTGCGTAACGAACATAATAAAATAATGTATGCATGGAGCAAGGAACAAAATAATGTATTGCTAGTAACTGGCCATACCCATAGTCCTGTTTTTGCATCGGGCAAGTACCTGGACCATCCCAGCAATAAGATAGATACACCAGAGCAAAGGTCAGATGTAAAGCCTTGTTATTTCAATACCGGATGTTGTTGTTTTGATGATGGCGATATAACAGGTATTGAAATTGCTGATGGTTTTATTCGCCTTGTAAAATGGACAGACAGAGACATGGAACCCACTCGAAAAATATTAGAAGAAAAAGAATTGAAAGAACTTATAAAAGATATGCATCCTTCTTTATAAAAATTTTTCCATCAGTCGATACAATATTTTTTGTTCGCCTTCTGTAAGTTTTCCTTTATTATTACTGGTAACAAAATGCCTTCTAAAGGCCTCCGTAGCGGCATTTAAGTCATTTACATCGTAGCCAATAATTCGTAATGCAATTTTACTGTCAAAATTTATTGGTAATTGTAAGCCTGTAGTATCAGCGTACCAATTACCAAATCCTTTATCGGCCAATAGCTTCCAGGGGAAATTAATATTGGGGTCCACTTTTCTTTTGGGGGCAATATCGGAGTGGCCAATAAAATTGGCGGTAGGTATTTTAAAAGTATCTTTTAGTTCGGATAATAAACCTAGTAATACATCAATTTGCGCTGTTGTAAAAGTATCAATACCATTATTGTCAATTTCAATTCCAATTGAAGAAGAATTGATATCTGTCATATTTCCCCACTTGCTGTTGCCCGCATGCCATGCTCTTAAATAATCGTTGAGCATATGATGCAGAGAGCCATCTTTACAAATAACATAGTGAGCACTTACCTGACTTTTTTCTGTTGTAAACGTAGTGAGTGTTTTCTCACAGCTTTGTTGTGCTGTATGATGAATAATTACATAAGAGGGGCGGCGTAACCCAAAATTGGTAGCACCTACCCAATGTTTGGGTATTTTAGTAGAATCTGATAATTTTTTTTCTGTAGGTTTAGATGCAATGACTTTGCCAAATGCTTTTGATTGCGATTGATAAAGTTTATTGCTGGCAGTATATGGATGAGTAGAGCTACATGAATAAAGTAGCATTACTGCAATAAATAAGACCAATATTTTGTGCATAATGATTATTGTATTGTTTGCAAGAATGTTCAAATATACCAAACAACATTTATTGGCTTACATTTGAGAAGTGAATTGCCCACCACTTATCATAACGTTTTTAGGAACAGGTACAAGCAGCGGAGTGCCAATGATTGCCTGTCCTTGCGAAGTATGTGCCTCTAAAGATGCAAAAGACAAACGCCTGCGTAGCAGTATTATGGTTCAAAGTGAAACTACTACCATAGTAGTGGATACTACCCCCGATTTTAGATACCAGATGCTAAGAGAAAACGTAAAAAAATTAGATGCAATTTTATACACTCATCCACACAAAGACCATGTTGCCGGCCTGGATGATATAAGGGCGTTCAACTATTTCAATCAGCGGGCAATGAATATTTATGCCAATGAAATGACACAGCGTGCATTAAAAAATGAGTTTCATTATGTGTTTGCAGAACATAAATACCCCGGAATTCCCGATGTCAATCTTATAGATATGCCCAGTGAATGTTTTTTAATTGGAGATATTCCTGTACAACCCATTAATGTATGGCATTTAAAAATGCCGGTACTTGGCTTTAGATTTGGCAAACTCACTTACATTACCGACGCCAATAATATAAGTGATGTTGAAAAAGAAAAAATAAAAGGCAGCGAATATCTTGTACTTAATGCACTTCGCCACGAAAAACATATTTCACACTATACACTGGGCGAAGCCATAGCTTTGGCGGATGAATTACAAATCCCACAGGCTTATTTTACCCATATAAGCCACCAGTTAGGCAAGCATCAAGATGTGTCAGCTACTTTACCTTTGGACAAGGCTCTGGCTTTTGATGGGCAAAAAATTTTCATTCCATAAGTAGCTAACTCTTGCATTTTTAATAAATGCTTTGTAGGTTTATGGTATGTCTGTACCTACCCGTAATAACTATCTGTATTTTACAAAGAAAGAGAGAAGAGGAACTTTAATACTTATGCTAATCATCTCTTTGTTATGTGCTTTACCTTTTGTAATTCCTTTTTTTATCAGAGATGAATTGGTTGAAAAAGAATCCATAGAGCAACCTATGCAGGCGTTGCAAGCAAAGCAAAATTCTGTAAAATCTAAAAGCAGTTATAATAAATATGATAACGAGAATTATCGCCCCTATGACGAGCCATCTTATGCCGGTGGCGAAAGATATAATTCAACCACTGGAACACTTTTTTATTTTGACCCAAATACACTTAATGAAGCGGGTTGGAAAAAACTTGGTTTAAAAGATAAAACAATTGCTACGATAGTCAATTATCGAAACAAAGGAGGAAAATTTAGACAGGCTGACGATATTAAAAAAATATGGGGACTACAAGCAAGCCTTGCTGAAAGGTTGATTCCTTATGTACAAATTTCGATTTCTGAAAATGACCAAAACCAAAGAAATTATTCTAATCAATTTACATCTAAACCAATAAGTGAACGAAAATATTCCATTATTGATATTAATGCCGCAGATACATCGCTACTAATTTCATTGCCGGGCATTGGCAGCAAACTTTCGCAACGGATTATTCATTTTAGGAATAACCTTGGGGGTTTTTACAAAGTAGAACAAGTGGCCGAAACATTTGCTTTGCCGGATAGTACCTATCAAAGAATAAGGCCATTGTTGCAAATAAATACAGCTGTTAAAACGATTAATATTAATACTGCTGATGTAAATCAGTTGAAACAACATCCATATATAAAATATCCTTTGGCTAATGCAATTATACAATACCGGCAACAGCACGGAAACTTTGGCTCAGTAAATGATATTAAAAAAATAATGATTGTAGATGATGTAGTTTACAATAAGCTGGTACCATATCTTTCTGTTCAATAATATTCACTTTTGCAAAATGAAGGCTTATAATAAGCGTAAAAACTTTATTTTGCGCCCTCAAATGCTTGCTTAATATGAATTTTTTACAAGACGACTTAACAATCGAAGTGGCAAAGTCTGCCCGTGATTTTGCAAATCAATACATTAAACCTCATGTAATGGAATGGGATGAAAGCCAGGAATTTCCTTTGCATATTTTTAAAGAATTGGGAAAGCTCGGCATGATGGGAGTGTTGGTACCCGAAGAATACGGCGGTGCTGGTCTCAGCTATTTTGAATACAATGTAGTAATACAGGAAATAGCAAAAGTATGTGGCTCTATCGGACTATCACTGGCAGCGCACAACTCTTTATGCACCGGCCATATTATGACATTTGGCAGCGAAGAGCAAAAGAAAAAATATTTGCCCAAACTGGCCACAGCAGAGCATTTGGGGGCCTGGGGTTTAACAGAAGCAAATACAGGCAGCGACGCAGGCAATATGAAAACCACTGCAGTAAAACAGGGCGATAGCTGGGTGATAAATGGCACAAAAAACTGGATTACTCATGGAAAAAGCGGAGATATTGCTGTGGTAGTTTGCCGCACCGGCGAGCCCCGAACAAAAAATAATGCCACGGCTTTTGTGGTAGAAAGAGGTACGCCTGGTTTTAGTGCAGGCAAAAAAGAAAATAAGCTGGGAATGCGTGCAAGCGAAACTGCAGAAATGGTTTTTGATAACTGCATAGTACCAGATGCAAATAGGCTGGGTGAAGTGGGAGATGGTTTTAAGCAAGCCATGAAAGTATTGGACGGCGGAAGAATTTCTATTGCAGCATTGAGCCTGGGTATTGCCAAAGGTGCTTACGAAGCTGCTTTGCAATATTCAAAAGAAAGGCACCAGTTTGACCAGCCTATTGCCAATTTTCAGGGAATATCGTTTAAACTGGCAGATATGGCTACAAAAATAGAAGCTGCTGAATTGTTGATTAATCAGGCCTGCGACCTTAAAATTAAAGGGTTGCCAATGACTAAAGAAGCGGCGATGGCAAAATATTATGCCAGCGAAGTAGCGGTGGAAGTAAGCACCGATGCGGTACAAATATTTGGCGGCTATGGCTACACCAAAGATTTTCCGGTAGAAAAATTTTATAGAGATAGTAAATTATGCACCATTGGTGAAGGTACCAGTGAAATACAGAAGATTGTGATAGCGAGGGAGGTGTTGCGTTAATAACATTACAGAAATCATCAGGTATTATTCGAGTTATCAACATTTTTCCTCTTTTGGACTAATTATTGAGTAAGTATGTTTTTCTAATCTATAAAAACACGCTTACTATGAAGAAATTTAAATTACTATTGCCCTTGTTGGCCATTACTGCGTTTGTATTCACTTCCTGCAGTGATGACGATGATGAAACCACTGCACTTCAAAGGCTGCAAAACAAATGGCTTGTTGACAGTTTGGTGTACAAAAACACTGCCGGTGGCGTATCAACCACAGTAAAATACACAGGTTCGGCAAGCGATTATTTCGATTTTAAAACGGACAATCTTTTATACTTTGAGGTAAATAGCACTCCTCAACAAAAGGATACAGTGCCTTATTCGTTGATAGGGAACACAACATTGGTAACAAATGTGACCGATACATCCACCATAACATTATTAACCTCCGGAAAGCTTGCAACATATAGAAAAACAGGTACCGCCACCAATTACCAGGAAGAATTCGGTTATTTTAGGAGATAAAAATGTTTTTGAAAAAGTTTAATGCCATTCTGTAACGGAATGGCATTTACTTTTGCAGCATGAAATTACTTTACAGTTTCGCAATTATTTTACTGTTGTTATCCTGCAACAATAATGGTAACAACTCCGGTGCAACACAGCAACAAACCGAACAAACTGCCTCGGGTATAAATGAAAAGGGGCAGCACCTCTTTAAAATTAACTGTATGCAATGCCATATGCCTGCAAAAGATTTTGCAGCACCCGGTCTTGCAGGTGTAGAAAAAAGATGGAAAAATAAAGAACTCCTCTACGAATTTGTAAAAAACTCTCAGTCCGTAATTCAAAAAGATAAATACGCAAAGGATTTATTTGATAAATGGAAGGAAGCGCCCATGAATCCGTTTCCTTATTTGAGTAACGAAGAGATAGATGCAATTTTTGAATATTGTAACCAAATGGCGGAGCAATAACTCTTAAATCATTTTCATAAAAAAAGCCATTCTTAAAGAATGGCCTTGAAACAATTAGCAAACTTTATTTTTTATCTCCTCCAAACAAACCGCTTAGCTTGTCTTTGGCGGCATCAAATAAATCTTCCGCTTTATCTGCTGCATTTTTTGCAAAGTCTTCTACTTTTTGTCCTGTTTCTCCCGGAATAACATCACTTATTTTATCCATAAACCCGGCATTTGCTGAGGTTGAAGATGTATTTGGTGCGGTAGCAGTATTTCCGTCTAACAAATTATCAACTGCACCTGCCATCATCGGAAATTTTTCTTTTACAAATTCACGGATGGTTTCTACTGTTTTTTGTGCCTGTTCTGCACTAATGCCGGCTTTTTGTGTAAGCCGTGTTATTAATTCCTGCATGTGTTTGTAAGTTTATTTTATGAATAATTAAAGACGAAATTTTGCGGTAGAAGTTGCTGATGGCGAATGATTAAAATAATATTGAAAGTTACAATCTTGTAACGAGAAACTAGGAAAGCAGAATTAGAAACGAATTTTACTCCGTATCAAACCTATCAACCCTTTCAATGCCTGGTAAGCTTAGTAAAGCATCTACCAGTTCATCCAACTCTTCCTTATCGTGCACAAATACTTTAAGATTGCCTTCAAATATCCCATCGTTGGCTTCAATGGTCATTGCCGAAATATTTACTTTTTTCTCACCACTTATAAGGTTAGTTATTTTATGAATGACACCCACATCATCCAGTCCAATAATTTTTAAACCGGTTAAGAAAGAGATTTCTTTGTTTTTTGCCCACTTCGTTTTTACAACCCTATGCCCATAATTGGCCATTAGCCGGGTTGCATTTGGGCAGGTGGTTCGGTGAATTTTTAACCCTTCGCCGGTTGTAATAAAACCAAAAACATCATCACCCGGAATAGGCTTGCAGCAGTTGGCAAGCGTGTACATAATCTTGTCGCTGCTTTCGCCAAAAATTATTAGTTCTGCATCTTTTTTTGCTATGGGTTTTTGCGTGTATTCTATCTCCGGCTTTTCTTCAGTAACAATTTTTACTGGTTTTGGGGGCAATAGCTTATCGCCATGCACTGTAAAGTCTTTTAATTCCTTAAGATCTATTTTTTTTACAGCAATATCGTATAACAGGTCAAGAGAACTGCTAAGCTTATAATAAGAAGTCAATTCTTCCAGGTTAGAATGGTTCATTACTGCATTCATACCGTCCAGTTTCCGCTGCAAAATATATTTTCCTTCTTCTGCTATTGTTCTTTTTTCTTCTTTGAGTGTATCCTTAATTTTTGTTTTAGCCTTGCTGGTTACCACAAAATTCAACCACTCTGGATTAGGCTTTTGCTTGGCACTGGTAATAATTTCTATTTGATCGCCACTGCGTAGTTTGTAGCTGATTGGCACCAGTTTATGATTTACTTTGGCTCCTATACATTTGCTTCCAACGGCAGTGTGTACACTAAATGCAAAATCTAAGGCACTGGCACCAATAGGCAGCATTTTTACATCTCCTTTTGGTGTATATACATAAATTTCTTCTGTAAGAAAGGATGTTTTAAAATCTTGCAAAAAGTCGAGTGAGCTGCTGTCTTGTGTGCTCAATGCTTCTCGAATCTGATGAAACCATTGGTCAAAACGGCTTTCATCGCTAGTGCCTTCTTTATATTTCCAATGGGCAGCCAGTCCTTTTTCTGCAATTTCGTTCATACGCTTGGTGCGTATTTGCACTTCTACCCATTTGCCTTGAGGGCCCATTACTGTGGTGTGCAAAGCTTCGTAGCCATTGCTCTTAGGGTTGCTCAACCAATCTCTTAGTCTTTCAGGAGAAGGGTTGTAAGCATCTGTAATTATGCTGTAAACTTTCCAGCAATCTTCTTTTTCTTTTTCGGGAGATGAATCTACAATAATTCTAATGGCAAAAAGGTCATATACTTCTTCAAAAGAAACTCCTTTCTTTTTTATTTTATTCCAAATAGAATGGATGCTTTTAGGCCTGCCATAAATTTCAAAATTTAAACCAGTTCTTTCAAGCTTTACTTTAAGCGGTCTTATAAAATCATTGATGTAACGGGTACGCTCCCTCTTAGTATCTTGTAGTTTTTGAGCAATGTATTTATATGTATCCGGCTCCATGTATTTCATGGCAAGGTCTTCCATTTCTGTTTTGATATTGTACAACCCCATTCGGTGCGCCAAAGGAGCATATACATACACTGTTTCAGAAGATATTTTTAATTGTTTCTCCCGCTTCATGCTGTCCATCGTACGCATGTTATGCAGGCGGTCTGCTAGTTTTATCAATATTACCCTTGGGTCATCCGTTAGCGTTAGTAATATCTTCTTAAAATTTTCTGCCTGCTGGCTGGTGTTGGTGTCCATCACCGTAGAAATCTTGGTGAGGCCATCCACAATCTTGGCAATCTCATCACCAAATTCACGCTTAATATCTTCCAGTGTTACGTCTGTATCTTCTACAGTATCATGCAGCAATGCGCAAATAGTGCTACGAATACCCAGGCCAATTTCTTCAACACAAATTTTTGCAACGGCAATTGGGTGTAAAATGTACGGCTCACCACTTTTGCGACGCATGGTTTTATGTGCCTCGGCTGCCATTTCAAAAGCATTGCGAAGTAAAATTTTATCACCCGGCTTTAATTTATTTTTTAAAACTCGCAATAACGCCCTGTATTGGCGCAAAATCTCCTTTTTTTCTTCCTCTTCGGTAAGGTTATAAATGGGCGGTTTGGTCTCTGTAACTTGCATGATTGTTACGAATTTACTTCATTTTAATACACATTGCGCTCTTATTAAAATCTGCCAAAATTAGGATACCGTTCAAAATTGAGGAATTGAAATAAGTGTATATTTAAAGCCGTTAGCTCAAAACATCGTGTAAGTTGGTATAATTAATCAGCATAGCGGTATTCTTAACACCCAGCTTACTGTAAATATTTTTTCGATGGGTATCTACTGTATCAACACTTATGAATAAACGTTTCGCTATTTCGGTATTTGTGAAGCCGCTTTTGATCATATTTACAATTTCTTTTTCTCGTTTGGTAAGTATGGGTATTTGTTTTTTAGCAGTTTCGGAAACATGATAGGCTTTGGCTGCTTCAAAGCTTAAATATTGGCTGCCATTGTAAACAGTATGAATGGCTGTTAATATTTCAGGTTTTTCCGCATTTTTTAAAAGGTAGCCACTGGCACCCCTTTCCATCATATTAGCAACATAAATTCCCTGGTTAAAGGTGCTGAGTGCTATGATTGCCACTTCGGGGTAATTTGTTTTGATTTGGCGGCAAAGGTCGAGCCCACCGCTACCGGGCATACTAATATCCATTAATATGATGTCGGCATTGTAACTTTTAAAAAACCCAATACAGCCTTCTGCATCCGTTGACCAACCCGCAACGGTAATATCAGCCTCGCTATGCAACATCGCTGCAATGCCCTCTATCACCATTTTGTGGTCGTCTACAATAAAAATTTTTATAATACTCATACCTGTAATTCAATATTAACTGAAGTGCCTTCTCCGGGATTGCTTTCAATATTGAGTTGACCTTTCAAATAATCAACCCTTAGCCGGATGCTTTTCATACCAATGCTGGTATAACTATTCACAGTACTAGTATCAAACCCTCTTCCGTTATCATCTACTGTAATCAATATTTTTGAATCCGTTATGGAAAGCTGTGCAAGGACTTGTGAAGCCGCTGCGTGTTTAATTGCATTGTTGATCAACTCTTGGAATATTCTATAAATGTTCAGTTGAACCGTATTACTAAGTTCACGATTTTGTCCATAAAACTGAAATATGATATTCACAGTTGATTGAGCGGCATTCATACCATTGATATAATCTGCCAATGCTTCGGATAATTGAAATTTGATGAGAGTTTCCGGCATCAGGTTGTGCGATACCCTTCTCAACTCCGCAATGGAAGCATCTAATTGATTCAAGGAAAGCTGATAGTTTTGTAATTTTTTCGCATTTTCGGGCAGCATGTCGTTGAGGTTGCCTAGGCTTATTTTTGCGCCACTGAGCATACCTCCCAATCCATCGTGCAGTTCCTGCGCCAGTCGCCTTCTTTCTTCTTCCTGGCCTTGTAAAAGAGCATCTACGGCTGCCAGCTTTTTTTCACTTTCTAACTGATTTATTTTCCGGCTTTGCTTTGATTTTTGCCATTGTTGATAAACGAATAAAGCTATCCATAGTATACCGAGTAACGACACCAATCCGATAAACCACCCAGTTCGCCAAAATGGGGCCGAAATATGAATAGACAAGGATTTTGACGCTTCTTTCCATTTGCGGGATGGCGACAAGGCTTTTATCTCAAATCGGTATTTACCATATGCCAGGTTGCTCAGGAGCACTTCGGGAGCGGTTAGTTTTGTCCAGTTACTGTTGCCAGGTTCCAGGCGATAGTAGTATTCAATTTCAGTATTATCATAAAAATTGATGCTGCTAAAAAAAAGCCGAAGGTTGTTTTGATGATAATTTAAATGAACCAATTCATCGGGAAAAAATATAGTGCTATCATTGATTATTTGAAGAGCGGTAATATAAAATGGCGCCTCTTTTTGTATAGCCGGTTGGTAGCTGGCGTTGAAATAAGCCAGTTGGTTGCCGGCAGCATAGTAAATGTTATTTTCAATTGTATCCAATACAAAGTGTAAGGAAGATACAGGCAAGTCGGGATGGCCATCGGCAGTTGTCAACGTACGTACCGTATCATTCTTGGTGTTGATAATAACAATATCATTTTTTAAATTATACCCATAAATTATACCCATGTAAATATCAACAAAGGCCTTATTGTTGCCGATTATCTCTGCACTGTTCAAATACCTAAAAGGCTTTTCTTTACCAAATACAACCCATCCGTGAAGCCTGCTGTTGATCCAGGCTTCTTTTTTTGGGGAGAATAATACCGTAAAACCTTTGCTGTAATTATTGGGTAAAGGAATTTGGGTTATGATACTGTCTGGCTGGATTGTTCGTGGATTTATCCTTACGCCAAAGTCTCCGCTAAACCATATATTGCCAGATTCATCTTCTGTTATTATATTGTTATACAAAATCCGGCGAGGCAAAACAGATATTTTTTTAAAAATATTTTGTGCGGGTGCTCTGTAATAAATGTCCGAAAAATTATTGGTGCTCAACCAATACCCTCCACGTGTATCTTTATAAATATGGTTTACATAAGGTTGTCGGCTCTGTTCCAATCCATCACCAATATTCACTGTTCCGGAAGATAATTTTTTTACGTTTACCCAAATGAGGCCCTGTTCGGTACCAGCCCATATAGTATCGGCTGCATAGTTGAACAAAGCAGCAATTTCAAAATTAGAAGGTTGTTTGTTTGAGAAGGATATGCTACGCAGTATTTGATGTGTGCTTTTGTTGATTTCAAATAATCGGTTGGTGGAAGATCCTGCAAAAATTTTATCATTTTTAACCAGTACCGACAGGATGTTCGTGGGCACGGGTTCGTTAATTGCAAAAGATTGAATGTATTTTTTTCTGATATCTTGTTTGTACAGGCCGGTATGGTTGCCAATCCAAATCCTTTGGTCATTATCAGTAAAAAACACTTCACAGTTTTTAATGTTTGTTTCTGCATAGCCTATCGGAAATTGCAGCACACCGTTAGACAGGGTGGCAAAATAAATTTTTGTACCAATGTTGATTCCCCACAAACTATCATTTAGCATACAAACAACACTGTACCACTCTGCGTTTACCGGGTTTGCTTTTTTGTTAATAGAAAAATATTCTGGTGAGTGGCTATAGTCTGCCCATATTCCAGGATTTTTCTCATTCGGTAATAAAAAATACTGCTCATTCTTTAATCTTGAAATATTACCGGTTGAAGTCCGGTACAGGGTACGAATGAATGAGCCCGTACTGTCAAAATTATTTCCCCTGAAATTGTATTGTATAAATTTCCTTGGCGGTCGGGTGAGGGCAATCGCTTCGCCAGAAGGAGAAATGCTGTTGGTGGCGGAAAATGCAATTTTCCCTTTCAGCACATCTGCTTCACTGTAAGGGATGAACTGATTAATTAATTTTTTGTTTTTATCAAAAACAAAGATACCGGTGCTGCTTATTACACAATAGTTACCACCTGCATCTTTAAGGATATTCCGGATATTATAAGCCCAATACCTTATGTTTTCGGGGGCATCAAAAAATAAATTACTAATCTGCAGTGTTTGTGTATTTAAAATAGCAGCACCATTGGTGGTGGCAATCGCCAGTTCATGGTTGCCTAAATAACTCAGGCGATTGACATCATCACCGGGAAGGTTGGCATTAGAGGAGGCTGCATAGAATTGTAAAAAATTTTTTCCATCATAACGGTTAAGGCCAAGCGTAGTGCCAATCCAAATAAATCCTTTATCATCCTGTACAACTGACTTTATATGGTTGTTGCTAAGCCCATCTTTAACAGTGTAATGTTTAAATGATAAGCTTGCCGTTTGTGCAAAACAGTTAGGCACCCCAATACTACACAACAGGTACAACAATACTACATATTTACAACTGTATTTCATTAAATAGATTGAACCATCAGGCAATTACATTGTAAAAAATAAGCTGTGATTGCCAATATAAATTTTTTACAGGCCGAAGTAATGGATTTGTTTGTCTAAAAGAGAAAACCGATGCTACAAAATTACAAATCTACCGTATTCACGGTAGGGCTTACTGCTCATAGCTTTCGAAATTTGTTAGCACAGCTATCTTAATGTTTACAATTATGAAATATACGTTTACTATTCAACTGCTTATTTTATTTTCATTTGCTGCATTTAGTCAGAATGTAGGCATTGGCACCAGCACGCCTACCAAGGGCAGGTTAGAAATTTTTGGTGCTTTAGGTGGTGGCACAGTGGCCAGTTTTGGTACCGATGGTACGGGTATTTCTATTCAACGCAACTGGCCTACCATTGGCTTTAATCAATACCGGGATAATAGCAATATTGCCAGGTATATGGGCAATGGAAAAGCGTCCTGGTTGTATTATGAACCAACCGGTGGGAGTTTTGGCTGGGATGTATACGATGTAGGCGGCGTAGCCGACCAGGCCATTACAGCTATCGGCACCAGGGCATTATCTATTTTAAGTAATGGTAATATTGGGATAAGAAGCAGTGGTACCACCGATGCAAGCCTTTGGGTTGAAAGAAAAAATAATTTACTAGGTTCCGCTGTATTGGGTGGCACAACCCATAACTCCCATTTTAGCTGGGGCAACTCAGAGGATACCTATATCAGGGGTGGAAAAAATGGAAGCAAGGTAATTGTGAATGACGTACCCGGAGGAAAGAATTTAGTCTACGGACAAACGGCTATGGGCAATTACGGTACAAATAATTATGCTCCCGTCGCAACAGCAGAAATATGGGGAGCAATGGTACTGAAGGCTGATACAGTCAATTTAGCCAACTATAATAATCAGCCTATTACTGTTGGGGATCGATCTTTCCTTGTACTGAACTTTACCAGCCCTAGCAGTATCGACGGTATTGTTTTGTCTGATGGATTGAGAACTGGCCAACTTTTAATTTTGGTGGTTATTGAAAACTTTTCTCCGGCCAGCCCACGACTATTCTTGCCTTATTATAGTGGTTCTACCACCAACATTTCCGTTGCTTCCGATTTCTATGCTCAAAGTGGAGATACTATCACACTTATTTGGGTCGGTAGCCAATGGTTGGAAGTAGCCAGGGGTGATGGCCCATAGTAAAAGCCATTCAATCCAAGAATTCACAAAGGCCTTCACACATTGATTTTTAAAAATATTTAACTATGAAACATTGTATATCATTTACACTGATCATCATTATCTGCTTTTAGTCAGAATGTAGGCATTGGGACCACCACTCCTACTAAAGGCAGACTGGAAATTTTTGGTGCTTTAGGCGGTGGCACAGTGGCCAGTTTTGGTACCGATGGTACGGGTATTTCTATTCAACGCAACTGGCCTACCATTGGCTTTAACCAGTATCGAGACAGTGCGGGAATTGCCCAGTATATGGGTACCGGGAAGGCCTCATGGTTTTATTATGAACCATCGGGAGGTAGTTTTGGATGAGATATGTACGATGTAGGCGGCCTAGCCGACCAGGCCATTACAGCTATCGGCACCAGGGCATTGTCCATTTTAAGTAATGGTAATATTGGGATAAGAAGCAGTGGTACCACCGATGCAAGCCTTTGGGTTGAAAGAAAAAATAATTTATTAGGTTCCGCTGTATTGGGTGGCACAACCCATCATTCTTATTTTGCATGGAATACACAGGAAGATACCTATATAAGAGGAGGCAAAAATGATAGCAAATTGGTTCTTAATGATGTGCCAGGCGGAAAAATTTTAGCCTCCGGAAATGTTGCATTGGGCAACTATCCAAGCAACAGTTATCAGCCAGCTTTGGCAACCGAGGTATTTGGAGCGATGGCATTTGCTGGTAACTATACGGTAGATATTTATGCGTCTCCAAATCATTTATTGCGTCCAGAGCTTGGTAGCTTTGTTACGGCAACAAACAGCTCTGGCAATTCCTCTTTACAATTAAATATTTTAGGGGGAAAAGTAAATGGCCAAATCCTTTTGGTACAGGCCTCGGGTAATACCGGGTTTAGAATCTATATAAACGATAATGTTAACTCCATTATTCACATTGGTTCCGGCGGCCCTGGTTTCTTTAATATGGGAGGAGGCGATATTTTAACATCGGTTTGGCGTGCCGAAACCGGTAGATGGACAAGAGTAGCTTTTAGCGATAATTGATTATTTAAATTCAATAGATTACATTTATAATATTCACCCTTAAAAACCCATATTAAGTGAAAAAGCTACTGCAAGTGATTTGTAGTGCAACCTTCTAAGTATGCACCTCTTGAACATTACAATACGCTTGGCTATATTATGGTAGCAATGGCTATTATCAATATCTATATGCTTTACCGGGTAAAGAAAATAGTGCGTAAGGCCGATGTACCCAAAGTACAAGATATGCAGGTGGTGGAAGGAGTCTGATTGTGCTTTCTTTTTTGATTTAATAACTACTGTCAATAAATTTCACCAGGTTCTCAATTTTACTGGCTGATAAGATAACCACTTATTCTTCCAGAATGATTGCTGCTAAATGAAGTACCGCCACTCAAACTGTAACCCGAAATAAATCCGCAATTGATCGAGGCAGGGGCAGTTATATACACTTCTCTTGAAAATTTTGCATAATTGATATACCTGTTGCTGGTAGGGTTTAATGGATCCTTGATAACCGTCTCGAACCGGCTTTCAGTATATGTCCTTTGTAGATATGAAAAAAATTGCTGCACAAAAAGTATCGGGGCTGAAGTAAAAGTATATACTACGTCATAGTAACCTTCAAGATGATATAACCCTGAGCTGTTTATTGTTATTCCGGTTGAATTTATCGTAACTGCACCGGTATTAAAATTATAAGAGCTTGTATAATTTAAAGTTGGACTGAAGGTTGATGCGCTACCTGAAAATGATGCTTCAAAACGTACATCGTTATTGGAAGAGCTGGGAGCAGTCTGCCAATCTGCTGCTCCTGCGCCATTAGAAGTAAGCACTTGGCCAGCAGCTCCCGTGTTACCATTTAGTTCTACCGCACCATTAACATTAATTCCAAATAAGGAAGAGTGGGTGCCATCCAATTCATATCGTGCAACTTCAAAAGCCTTGCCAGGCATATTGGGAATACCGAGTGTGAGCCTGCTAGGTTCCATAAACAAGCCCCATCTGCCCAATCCATTGTATGGCCCGCTGGTAAATTGATCAAAAGCACGAGTGACAAACGGACGGTCTGCTGCATTCAGCATAACGCCGTTGTAGCTATTGTCAAGCCGGATATTACCATAGCCAATATGTAAACTTTCTTGAGGAGTAAGGGTTAAAAGGCCCATTGAACCAGTATTAGTCAGCGAAAAAATGTATCCACTATTATTCGCAATACTAAAACCTGCTGCAGGCGTTGCTGTGCCGGTAGCTCCGCTTCTGAGGTACCAGCTACCTCCACCGGGTGCTGTATTGGTTATTTGTAGTGCTGCATTTACTCCGTTTGCCGACGATTCTAAACCTTGTAAAGTTAATTTTGAAAATGGGGTAGAAGTGCCGATTCCTATATTTTGACCTATTATACCGCTGGAAATCAGCAATGATATAAATATGATCGATAGTTTTTTCATAATATTATTTTTTTATACATAAAATTACTCAGTAGGATTTAGCAGACAATGGCCTTTTAGGGTAATCTGATGGCTTCGGAATTAGGTTAATTAAAGCTTTTCATATTTTGTTATTTAAAGTGAAATGCCCTACTTTTGCATCCCATTTGCGGATGTTGACTCTACCAAAGCAGAGAACAGACGTACAAAAATGCGGATGTGGCGAAATTGGCAGACGCACTAGACTTAGGATCTAGCGGAGCAATCCATGTAGGTTCGACCCCTATCATCCGCACAGCAAGAGTTGATAAGTTGATAAGTTGATTAAGATAAACCGATTGATCAACTAATAAGCTTATCAACTTTTTAATTTATACTTTTTACTTTTTAATTAAAAAAATGGCCACAGTAGTTAGAGAAAACATTGGTTTGTTAAACGACAAGCTTACTGTTAAGATTAGCAAAGACGATTATTTTCCTTCGTTTGAAAAGAAACTGAAAGAATACAGCAAAACCGCCAATATACCGGGCTTTAGAAAAGGGATGGTGCCTGCAGGCATGATTAAAAAAATGTATGGTGCTGGCATTTTTAACGATGAGGTTTTGCGTAGTGTAGAAACTGAATTGTACAACTGGCTGAACACTGAAAAGCCTGAAATTTTTGCACAACCCTTACCATTAACCAACGACCTGCGCTCACTGGATATGAACAACCCGGGCGATGTGGAGTTTGGTTTTGAAATAGGCTTGAAACCTTCATTTGAATTACCTGCTTTATCAAAAGCATCTGTTACAAAACATGTAGTGGATGTTACCGATGCAATGGTAGATGAAGAAATAAGCCGGATGCAGATTAAGGGCGGTAATATGACTGAGCCTGAAACCATCAATAACGAAGAGAATGTAATTAATGTATTGTTTACCGAGAGCGATAAAGATGGCAATGCCGTAGAGGACGGTATTAGTAAAGAAAATTCAGTGCTGCTAAAATATTTTGCCCCAAAAATTCAAAAAGAACTAATGGGCAAAAAAGTAGGCGATAGCATAGTGTTTCAATTAAGTAAAACTTTTGAAGCAGATAAATTGGAAATGATGTTGCAAGACATTGGCTTTGCAAAAGATGATACAGAGGCTGCTAAAAAATATTTTAAACTGGATATAGTAAAAATTGGCCTGGTAGAAAAAAGAGCATTGGACGAAGGGTTCTTCAACGAAATTTTCCCGGGAAAAGAAATTAAAACAGAAGAGGCTTTAAGGGAAGAATTGAAAAAGGAAATTGCCAACTACTGGGAATCGCAAAGCATGAACCAGTTGCACGACCAAATGTATCATTACCTGTTAGATGAAACCAAAATGGAATTTCCGGAAACTTTTTTAAAGCGTTGGTTGGAGACAGGCGGAGATAAACCAAAAACAACGGAAGAAGCTACAGCAGAATATCCCGGGTTTAGCAACCAGTTAAAATGGACTTTGATAAGCGATAAAATTATTACCGACAATAAATTGGAAGTAACTGAGGCCGAATTAAGAGATAATATGAAAGCTGAAGTAACCCGTTATTTTGGCCAAATGAATATGGATGGAGATATGAGCTGGTTGGAAAGCTATATTGACCGAATGATGAAGGATGAAAAGCAGGTGGATGCTACTTATCGCAGGCTAATTACTGAAAAAGTATTCGGTTTTGCAGCAGCACAAACCAAAGCAAAAGAAAAGAAAGTAACAGCCGATGAATTGGTTGCCATGCAACACAATCATCAGCATTAATATTTTTTACTAATTATTTTAATCCTCTGCCTGGCGGAGGATTTTTTTATTATGAAACCTTCTTACTCAATACAGGAATTTTGCTTTGCAGAACAGTATATTTCACTTGTATTGCCTAATGCTATTGCTATTAAAAATAAATATGGGGAAAGTGCAAAAAGGGGTGAATATGTAGCATTTCCTTATTGGGCAAAACTTTGGCCCTCGGCCATTGCTCTAACCGAATTTTTAGCAAAAAACAATTCACTGATAAAGGATAAAGTCATTTTTGAAATTGCTGCCGGCTTGGGCTTACCATCAATTTTTTGTACCCAGTATGCTAAGTATGTTATTTGCAGCGATTATGCCGAAGAGGCTTTGTTTTTTGTTAATCAATCTATTTCTTTAAATAAAATAAAAAATATAGAGACAAAGCAATTTGACTGGAACGAAGATGTACTGATTGAAGAAGTAGATATGCTTTTGTTAAGTGATATAAACTACAATCCCGGCTCATTTGCGGCACTATACAAATTAATTAATAAGTATCTTGCAAATGGGGTTTCTGTTTTAATAAGCACCCCTCAACGCCTTATGGCCAAGCCTTTTATAGAACAATTATTGCCCTTTTGTGTTGAAAAAACAACCATTCCCATAAAAACAACAAATGAGGTGGTAGAAATATTTATCATGCAGCTCCAAAAGCAGGGTTAAATATTTCGTAAAACGTAAATATCATCCAGATAGTTTTTCAACTTCGATGTTTAAACATAATATATTTGTTACCATTATCTTAATCATACACTCATGAGCATAAAACAGCCATCGTCTGCTGAAAAAATACTGCTAATTATTGCGCCATTAGCTGCAATAGCCAGTTTCTTTTTGCCCTGGGTAAACTGGGCAGGTCTGGCCATTACGGCAAAGGATATGGCAACCGGTAATTTTTTTGCTGTTACTGAAACCAATTTTGCTATAGCCAACCCATTTCCTTTTATGGTTTGGGCAAATGCTATATTTTGGCTGATACCTGCTTTGGCATTGGTAGCAATGTTGTTTGTATTGTTCCGTAAAGCCTATGCAGGCTGGTATGCTGCTATAGCGGGCGCATTAATACTTGGACTTGCTACTGTGTATGCCTGTTTCACCAATGAGCTAAAAGTTTTTAATGAGACGATTAAACTCCCTGGGTCTTTACAACTGGCATGGTATTTATCGGTAATAGCTGCATTGTTGTTGATATTATTGAGTTGGCCCCAAAGGATAGTATTAAAAATAGTATTGATAATATTGCCCATTGTAATTGCATACGGAGCTTTTACACAAATAAGGGATAGCCAAATGAACGAATCTGTTGATAAAACAAAAGACCTTAAAGCAGATTATGTATTAACGGCCGATGCTTTAATAAAAGAGTTTTTGGCGTCTGATAGTATTGCCAATGCAAAATATATCAACAAAATTGTGGAAGTTTCGGGCAGTATTTCGGAAATGAATACTACCGATTCAACTGCAACATTAAACTTTGCCGATAGCACAGGCTCCTATACAATATTCGATTTTGAGAAAGAACAAATACCCTCAGTTAAAAAGTTGGTTGTAGGAAATAAAGTAACTGTAAAAGCACTGTGCAGCGGTGGCATTTTTAGCGATCTGCTAGGTTCAGAAACCATATCGTTTAAACATGCTATTTTAAAAGCCAATTAATATTCAAATTTTTAAACTAAAATAACAATGAAAAAAACATCCATTTTTTTTGCTTTGATTTTTGCTGCGGCAGGTGCATTTGCGCAGGCAAAAAAAACAACTTCTGCTACAGTAGCTTTTGATGCTTCTACTCCGGCAGACCCTGTGGCCAAGGCCGAAAACAAAACAGTGATTGCAGTGTTAGATACCAAAACAGGTACAATAGGTTTTGAGGCTTCCGTTAAAAACTTTGCTTTTGAAAATAAAAGAGTAGAAGAACATTTTAATGCAGAAAGATGGCTGAACTCTGCAAAATTTCCCTCATTTACTTTTAAAGGCAAAGTAGATGATATTAAAAAAGTAAAATTTAAAAAAGATGGTACTTACAGTGTAACTGTAACGGGGAATCTTACAGTAAAGGAAACAACAAAGCCATTTACAACTCCAGCAACTATTACTATTAAAGGAGGCAAAGCAAGCAGTACTGCAAGTTTTACTGTTAATCTTCCTGAATATGGCGTAATGGCCGATGGTAACAAAATTTCAAAAGATGCAAAGGTTACCGTGAGTGCAGATTTTAATTAATTTTTCTCCTAGTTTTATTATACAAGAAAGTCCATCATTTTTGATGGGCTTTCTTGTATATAGAATATTTTTATAAAAACTAGTAAAGATCATCCAGCCTCATTCTTAAATACTTTACCACCGATAAGTGTGTGCTAATAAGTGAAATAGCTACTCCCAAAACAATAATTACTCCAAACAACATCAACAAACCGGGTGTATCGTGCAGCAGCCTAAAATCGGGTATCAAGTTTTCTATAAGTTTTACACTGCCCCAAACTGCAGCAATAGCAATAACAGCACTAATAAGGCCATTTACAATTGCTCTTTGATTAATAGGCCGGGCAATAAAGCCCCTGGTAGCTCCCACCATTTGCATGGTTTTTATTAAAAAACGGTTGCTATACATGGCAAGTCGAATGGTATTGTCTATTGAAAATACAACCAGTACAGTAAGCAATACAGCCACAATTAAGAAAATAATGGCACCATTTTTTACGGCAGAACTTACTTTTACAACAGTTTCTGTAGGAAAATCAAACTCCGTTATTACGCCCGGATAAGTAGATTGTAATAGAGAGGCAAGGTTATTCAAACTATCTTTTTGAACATAAGAAGCCTTTACATAAAAATCAATACTTGCAGGTAAAAGTGGGTTTTCAGTTAAAAACTCTTTCCAGGAACTGTCTTTTTTTGTATAAATCTCCAATGCCTTTTCTTTGGTAATATGCTCTACCCTGTTTGCATAAGGAATACTTGAAATAAATTGGCTCAGGCTGTCAACAGATTTTTTGCCGGCAGTAGGGCTTAAGTAGGCATGAACCTGTATGTTTTCTTTAAAATAATCGCCACTCTTACGGAGGTTTAGAAAAAACCAGCCTACAATACCAAATAAAAATAATACGAGGGCTACACCAATAATTGCGTAAGCGTATGTTGGTTTACCTCTTTTGCTGGATGCTTTTCCAAATTGAGCCATGCCTTTTTATAATTAAGATATTAATGAATGAGTATTTAGTTTGCTAACTGGGCAAAAATAAAGGATTTTACCTGCTTTGTTTTAAATTTGCCACCTGCTAAAAAACGTTCAGCCGTTCAAATATATTTTTTATGTTGAAAGGCTACGGCTTATTTATTTGTTAAAAAATAATTTTGCTGCAGCAGGTTTCCTTGTTTAATAATGAAATAATGTACAAGTGTGCGACGCCAATAAAGATTGGCTTTGTACAACTGCTGGCTAACAAAAAAAGAAACAGATTGTAAAAAATGGAATACGATTTTAGAAAGATTGAAGCCGAGTGGCAAAAAAAATGGAAGAACGACAATGCTTACAAGGTGAGCAACAATTCAGCCAAGCCTAAATATTATGTGCTGGATATGTTTCCTTATCCAAGTGGCGCAGGTTTGCATGTGGGGCATCCATTGGGCTATATTGCCAGCGATATTTATAGCCGTTATAAACGATTAAAAGGGTTTAATGTATTGCATCCAATGGGTTTTGATAGTTTTGGGTTGCCTGCTGAACAGTATGCTATAGAAACAGGGCAACACCCGGCAGCAACAACGGAAAAAAATATTGAAACCTTTAAAAGCCAACTTGATAAAATTGGTTTTTGTTACGATTGGAGCCGTGAACTGCGTACCAGCGATTCGCATTATTATAAATGGACACAGTGGATTTTTTTGCAATTATTCAATAGCTATTTCTGCAATACACAGCAAAAGGCAAGGCCCATTGCCGATCTCATAAAAAAATATGAAAGCAAGGGCAGCAAACATTTTACTGCCAATGAATGGAATGCTTTTGACGAGCAAACTAAAAGGGACTGGTTGATGAAACGCCGCCTTGCCTTTGTTGCCTACGGCGAAGTAAACTGGTGCGAAGCATTGGGAACTGTACTGGCAAATGATGAAGTGGTAAATGGTGTGAGCGAACGTGGCGGCCACCCGGTGGTAAAAAAGAAAATGCGCCAATGGTATTTGCGCATTACAGCTTATGCAGATAGGCTGCTGCAAGGCCTGGATACAGTGGACTTTAGCGATGCCATGAAGGACATGCAACGCAACTGGATAGGAAAGAGCGAAGGTGCTGAAATGGACTTTGCAATTAAAGACCATAATCAAAAACTGAAAGTATATACCACCAGGCCCGATACCATTTTTGGTGTGGACTTTATGGTGGTAGCACCCGAGCATGATTTGGTAAAACAAATTACAGCCGAAGCGCAAAAAAATGCTATTGACGAGTACCTTACCTATGTAAAAAGTCGCAGTGATAGGGAGCGGATGAGCGAAGTAAAACAAGTAACAGGTTGCTTTACGGGTGCTTACGCTATTAATCCTTTCAACGGTAGGGAAATTCCTATTTGGATTGCAGAATATGTATTGGCAGGCTATGGCACTGGTGCTATTATGGCTGTGCCTTGTGGCGATCAACGAGACTTTGATTTTGCCCAACATTTTAATATTCCGGTTACCAATATCATTGGTAGTTATTATAATGGCGAAGAGGCCAACCCAACCAAAGATGCTGTTTTAGAAAACAGCGATTTTTTAAATGGCCTTTTGATGAAAGATGCTATTGGAGTGGCGGTAAGTAAAATAGAGGAACTGGGTATTGGTAAAAGAAAAGTAAATTTCAAAATGCGGGATGCCGGCTTTAGCCGCCAGCGTTATTGGGGTGAGCCATTTCCTATTGTTTGGAAAGATGGTATTGCCGTTCCTTTGCCCGAAACCGATTTGCCGCTAGAACTGCCGCATGTAGAAAAATATGGCCCCGGCCCTGATGGGGAAGGCCCGTTGGCAAATATTACAAGCTGGACCAACTTAGGCGAAAATGAAAAGAGAGAAACGAGTACCATGCCAGGTTATGCTGGGAGTAGCTGGTACTTTTTACGCTATATGGACCCTCACAATAGCGAAACCTTTTGTGATAGAAAAATCAGCGATTACTGGAACCAGGTAGATGTGTATGTAGGTGGAACAGAACATGCGGTAGGGCACTTATTGTATAGCCGTATGTGGACCAAAGTATTGTTTGATCTGGGTTTAATTGGGTTTGAAGAACCTTTTAAAAGGTTGGTAAATCAGGGCATGATACAAGGCAGCAGCAGGTTTGTGTACAGACTTTTAGAAAAGGGGTATGAAACCATATTTAAAAATATGCTGCAAGAAAGGTTTGCAGATTTTCAATTTGAATATAATAGCAATAGGGTGAGCACCTTGTCTAATTTCGATTTTGTAAGCGAAAGCAAAAAAATTGGAATTGAATTGGGGGTACAATCCAACTTGCAAACCAGGTACGAGAAAGCAATAGCAACCAATACCGGATATCAATTGTTGTATGTAAGCTATCAGGAAATTTTGGAGCAATTTAGCAAAGGAAGAGAGCAGGCAATAGCTTGGATGGAAAATATTTTAAAAAGTGGCGAAAACTATATTTCAAAGGAAACCATTAATTACAACTCATATATTTCAAAATCTCAAATATCTAAGTTTGGCGAAAATGAATATGCGCCATTGCATATTGATATCAGTATTGTGGACGGAGCCCAATTAGATATAGCTGCATTTAGAAAATCTAAAGTGGAGTTTAGTAATGGGGTATTGCTATTAGAAGATGGTACATGGTTATTACCAACCCAGGCTGCTGATAACGCAGTTTATATTTGTGGTGCTGAGGTTGAAAAAATGTCTAAGTCAAAATACAATACAGTTAACCCCGATGAATTGTGCGATAAATATGGTGCCGATACTTTCCGTATGTACGAAATGTTCCTCGGCCCGGTAGAGCAAAGCAAACCTTGGGATACAAAAGGCATTGAAGGCGTGCATCGTTTTTTGAAAAAATTGTGGCGTGTATTCAATGATGAAGTAAAAGGTAAGGTTTGGACAGTTGATATACCAACAGATGCTGAACACAAAATTATTAACCGTACCATTAAAAAAATTGATCAGAATACAGAGAGTTTTTCTTTTAATACAGCAGTAAGTGCTTTTATGGTTTGTGTAAATGAATTGGTCGAAGCTAAATGCCATAAAAAAGAAATACTGGAAAAACTATTGATATTGATTGTTCCTTATGCGCCGCATATAGCCGCAGAATTGTGGAGCCAATTGGGGAACGAGGAAAGTATTTTGGATGCCAACTATCCTGTTCTCGAGGAAAAATACCTGGTGGAAACAAACAAAGAATACCCGGTGAGTATTAATGGCAAACTGCGAACAACAATTTCACTTGCATTAGATTTGGAACAAAAACAGGTAGAAGAAATTATATTGCAGCATGATGTGGTGCAAAAATGGTTAGAAGGCAAAGCCCCTAAGAAGGTTATTTTTGTGAAGGGAAAGATGGTAAATGTGGTAATTTAATAAAAAGCATAGTGACTAATTTGTCTCGCATATTAATTAAAACCGAGAAGGAGTTTCACCCCATCATAAAATTTGATGCGGGCAAAGAAAGGTTTTTCCGCTTTGATTTTTCTGAAAACAGCAAGGTTATTCCATCTGCAAAAGTGATATCCGAAACATTGAGTTTTGCGGAATGGATAAACGATACTTTGATAAACAACAACGCTACTTACGGCATAGGCGGCTATGCAGAAGATAGAGTGCTGTACCGCCGTAGCGATTTATTTGGAGGTGAAGAAGCCCGTTCCATTCATTTAGGAATTGATATTTGGGGCCCGGCAGGTACGCCGGTGTATGCGCCGTTGGGTGGTATGGTACATAGCTTTGCTTTTAATGACAATTTTGGAGACTACGGTGCTACCATTATTTTGCTTCATCAGTTAGAAACCATTTCATTCTATACACTATATGGCCATCTTAGCCTTGCAGATTTAAGTAAAGTACAGCAAGGTAGCTATATAAGCCGTGGGCAGGTTGTGGGCCATTTTGGCAAGCCCGAAGAAAATGGCCATTGGCCGCCACATTTGCATTTTCAAGTAATTGAAGATATTGAATTGAAGGAAGGAGATTACCCAGGGGTATGTAAGCCTAGCGAAGCGACTTATTATTTGCAAAATTGTCCAGACCCTTCGCCATTACTTGGGTTTAAGCCAAACTATCAATAATATATTAAAATTCACATAAAATATTATTACAATTAAATAATAGGTTTACTTTGTACAACCAATCTAAGTAAGCAGCTTAGTATAAAACTGTACCTTTACCAATTATTTAAAGCTAATGGAAATACAAGCCGGTAAACTTTTAGCCACAATTAACAGCCCTGCTGATTTAAAAAAATTAGATAAAGACCAATTGCTGCAATTGAGCAACGAACTGCGTCAGTATATTATAGATGTTGTGAGCGTGCATGGCGGCCATTTTGGTGCCAGCCTTGGTGTAGTAGAATTAAGTGTTGCATTGCATTATGTTTTTAACACACCTTACGACCAACTGGTTTGGGATGTAGGCCATCAGGCGTACGGGCATAAAATTCTTACCGGCCGAAGGGATGCTTTTCCTACTAATAGAAAGTATAATGGCCTAAGTGGTTTTCCAAAGCGTAGCGAAAGCGAATACGATACTTTTGGCGTTGGCCATTCTTCCACCTCTATTTCTGCAGCTTTGGGTATGGCAATGGCCAGCCACTACAAAGGAGAAAAAGACCGCCAGCATATTGCAGTAATTGGCGATGGTGCTATGACGGCAGGCCTTCCTTTTGAGGCCATGAACCATGCAGGAGCCGAAAAAAGCAACCTACTCATTATTCTCAATGATAATAATATGAGTATTGACCCTAATGTGGGAGCACTCAAAGAATATTTAACGGACATCACTACTTCGCATACCTACAACGATTTGCGGGATAATGTTTGGAAAGCCTTAGGCAAACTACCGATAGGAAAAAACTTTTCCCGAGAAATGGCCAGCAAAATGGAAGCTAGCCTAAAAGGGATGGTAAGCAAAAGCAGCAATCTTTTTGAAGCTTTAAACCTGCGTTATTTTGGCCCAATTGATGGGCATAATGTTACCAAGCTGGTAGATACCTTAAACGATTTAAAGGATATTAGCGGCCCCAAAATTTTACATATTAAAACGGTAAAAGGCAAAGGATATGAGCTGGCAGAAAAAGACCAAACCCTTTGGCACGCACCCGGCTTGTTTGATAAAGTAACAGGCCAAATAAAAAAGAAAGTATTTGATTTGCCTCAGCCCATGAAATACCAGGATGTATTTGGCTATACCATGATTGAGTTGGCAGAAAAAAACGAAAAAATATTTGGCATCACCCCTGCAATGCCAAGCGGCTGCTCATTAAAATATATGATGGCAGCAATGCCAAACAGGGCTTTTGATGTGGGCATTGCAGAACAACATGCCGTTACGGTAAGTGCAGGCATGGCTACACAAGGCATGAAGGTTTTTTGCAACATCTATTCATCCTTTATGCAGCGTGCATACGATATGGTAATACACGATGTTGCTATTCAAAAACTACCCGTTGTATTTTGCCTCGATAGGGCAGGACTTGTAGGCGAAGATGGCCCAACACATCATGGTTGCTATGATATTGCTTATATGCGTTGCGTGCCCAACTTAATTGTAAGTGCACCCATGAATGAAAGAGAACTTCGCAATCTGATGTACACAGCACAACTGGAGAGTACTAAACTTCCTATAGTGATACGCTATCCAAGAGGCGAAGGTGTAATGCCCGATTTGCAGAAAGATACAATGGCAACAAAATATCCTTTTGATGAAATACAAATAGGTAAAGGACGCAAATTAAGAGATGGAGAAGACGTTGCTATATTGTCTTTTGGCCATCCGGGTAATTTTGCGGCACAGGCAATACGAGATGTAAAAGCAGAAGGAATTAACCCTGCACATTACGATATGCGTTTTGCAAAACCGCTTGACGAGGAAATGCTGCATGAAGTGTTCGGTAAGTTCAATAAGCTAATTACAATTGAAGATGGAACAGTACTGGGTGGATTTGGTACTGCTGTATTGGAATTTATGAATGCACATGGCTACAAAGCCGATGTAAAAATAATGGGCATACCGGATAGATTGGTAGAACATGGTACCCCTAAGGAACTATACAGTGAGATTGGTTTGGATGCCAATGCCATTGCGGAAAATTTAAGGGCAATGACCGGGGTGAAAGTATTGATGAAATAAAATTTGTTAAGCTTTTAAAAACAGGCCAGCGATTTTTTATATTCTTCACTATTTGCATCTAACTATTATTAGTCGGTAGTTTCAATTTTTCTTTTTTGATGTATGTAGTTATAGATACTTACTATCACAATTATACCAAACAGCAGTAATTTCCAAATGCTAAAATCTTTATAAACCGTAAAGTAAAAAAGAAAGGGAAATACAACGGCAGCCATCATTGCAAAGTATTTCTCCTTTAATTTTTTAATTACCCAAGCATTGTTGAATATGTATAAAAGGAGAACAAATGCTATTATTAATAAATATTCCATTTGAATTTAAGTTAAGGGTAAAAAAATATTTACATCATCGGATGATTTATAAATATTCAAAAACTAAATTTATAACCCAACCCCAACTTTTGTATTATTAAAATTGCTATGAAATTTTTCTTCCAAAAATGGAAACGCTTTTTAATTCAAAAGCTTCGCTTACCCAATGATGAAACCAATGCCCGCCTGGCAATGGATAATATTAGGCTGGGTGTAAGTATGTATGGTGCACCAACATGGATACTAATAGCGGCAGTATTTATTGCATCGTTGGGATTAAATACCAATTCCACAGCAGTAATTATTGGTGCTATGCTTATTTCTCCGTTAATGGGCCCTATTTTGGGTTTTGGCCTGGCTTTGGGAATTAGCGATGCCTTTTTATTAAGAAAATCTATCAGAAATTTTATTTTGATGGTAGTGGTGAGTGTTATCACTTCTACATTATTTTTTTGGATAAGCCCAATGAAAGAACCGGGCTCCGAATTATTGGGCAGAACATCGCCAACTATTTATGATGTGTTAATAGCATTTGTTGGTGGAGCAGCAGGTATAGTGGCAGGTGCCAGCAGGTTAAGGGCCAGTAATGTGATACCAGGAGTTGCCATTGCAACAGCCTTAATGCCGCCTTTGTGCACTATTGGCTTTGGTATTGCCAATCTGCAATGGAAATATGTTGGAGGTGCATTTTACCTCTTCATGATTAACTGTGTGTTTATTTGTTTTGCGACATATATTATTGTAAGAGCATTGGGGTATTCACAATTTTTTACTGCCGATAATAAAAAAAAGAAGAACATTACATGGCTAATGTTTACGTTAATATTGTTAACCGCAGCGCCAAGTATTTACCTTACTTATCATCTTACAAAAAAATATTTTTTTCAGGAAAGGGTGGAAGCATTTATTCGCACAGAAATTGCAGATGGGAACCATCATATTGTTTCAAAACAGTTGGATTACGCCATTGGAGGCAAGCCGTCTATCCAATTGGTAATGTTGGGCGATATACTTACCACTCAGCAAAAAGATAGCCTTAAATTAAAATTAAACGACTATCAATTGGAAGGCTGTACACTGGAAATTTTTCAGGGTAGTGATAGCAGGGTAATGATGGAAGGGATGATTAACAAGGTGAATAATGATGTAAAATCTTCTGTAAACGATCTGTATTTAAGATTAGATAGCTTGCAAACAGAGCTGGATAAAAGAATCATTCAGGATAGTGTGAGAGCATCCATTGCTTACTTCATAAAATCAAAAGACAGTACACTTACCAGCTTTGCTTTAGACAGAAAAGTTGCCCTCGATTTAAAAACCAATACAAACGATACAACCTGGGTGGTATCTCTTAGTTTTGCAAAAGATAATAATTTGCTCTCTCAAGATTCTATAAGGATATGGTTGTGGCAAAAATTTCAATTAAGAAGAGTGGTGGTACAATATCAATGATAAAATCATTTGCAAGTAATATTTTTTTCTGCGTTTATGGATTTTAAGGCTAATATCATCTTATTGCAATTATCACAATTGTATGAGAACAATATTAAACACTATTGGCCTGCTTATTTTAGTAACTTTTGCAGTATTTGTAAGCTTTCATGTTTTTAAAAACATAAGTACTACAACCCGTAATCCTTCATTTGGTAAGACAGTTTTGCCTGAAAATGAATCCGCTGCTAAATCTTATACAAAGTGGAGAAATGAACGACTTTTAAAAATCTCATCGGGCTTACAAACTTTTGCAAAAAATAAGGGCTATAATAGCGACATCGCTTTTTTAGTAGATATGAATATACCATCCGGCGAAAACCGCTTTTTTGTTTACAATATGCAAAAAGACAGTATTGAAGCACAGGGATTGGTAACGCATGGCTATGGGTCGCCTAAGGCAGAAATAGAGTTTTCCAATGTGCCCGGAAGCAATTGCACATCTTTGGGAAAATATAAAATTGGTACTGCTTATAATGGGCGTTTTGGTCTTGCATATAAATTGCATGGGCTTGATAAAACCAACGATAAGGCATTTGAAAGATTTGTTGTATTACACTCACACAGTTGTGTACCCGAAGCAGAAGTGGCGCCACTATCTATTTGCGAAAGCCAGGGCTGTCCTACAGTATCCCCTTTATTTCTTCAAAAGTTAAAATCTTATATAAGCAGTTCTTCAAAACCGATACTGCTCACTATTTATAAATAGAAAGGGCCACCTTAAAGGCGGCCCGGTTTAACAAGCAATCGTATATAAGGTTAATTAAGACTGGCCCAATCTTCTTCTGATAGCTGGGTGGATTGTTCTTCTTCTCTGTTTTCATTATACTCAAGAATAAAGTTATTTCTTCCTTCCCCTACAATAAGGCTCATAAATTTTTGCTGTACCAACTCCAGCATATTTAGAAAAATAAAAATGGCGTGAATACGGTTTTCGCACACATCAAATATTTTTTCAAATGACATGGTTCTTTCCTTCTTTGTAATATCCAGCATATAATCTCTAATGCCTTCCATAGTATAACCGTATTGAACTACTGTATGTACTGGGCGGTTATTTTTTTCCTGAATACGCTGTACCACTTTTTCAAAAGCCTTCATTAATTTGAAAAGTGTTACCGTTTGTATTTCGGTGCCTTCTCCTGCCTCTTCCCCAATCATGGCCAACTCTTTTTGAAGATTGCCACGCTTTATCATCATCAACCTTTCTTCTTCAAGTTGGGCCATTTTTAAAGAAGCTTCTTTGAATTTTTTATATTCTAGAATTTTATCAATTAGCTCCTGGCGTGGGTCAATTTCGTTGCCTTGTGCATCCAATTCTTTGCGTGGCAGCAGCATTTTTGCTTTAATGCGCATAAGAGTGCTTACAAATAAAATAAATTCGCTGCTCAATTCTATATTCAATCTTTCCTGGCTATGGATATAATCTAAAAAATCGTTGGTGATTTTTGTAATAGGAATATTGTAAATATCCAATTCATCTCTCTCAATAAAGAAAAGCAAAAGATCGAAAGGGCCTTCAAATTCATCTAATTTTATTTGGTAATTGGGTGCTGTCAAAACTTAAAATTTTATCTTCAAAAAAAACTAATTTTTCCTTTACCTAATGCGATAAGAAAGTTGGTAAAAATAACTGAAAAAGCCTTGCAGAACACTATTCTGCAAGGCTTGTGGATAATGGCTTGAAAACTTTTAAGGACGATTATAATTGGCAAAACTATATGCAAAACCTATACCCATTAACTGTAATATTTGTGGGGCAGGGCCTTTGCCAGGTTTTACATTGGCAATATCATCATCATATATCATATCTACCTGTAGGTTAAAGTTGATGTATTTAGTAACCTTGGCAGTTAATGTATTGGTCCAAAAAATATCTATATTTTGTGGATTGTGGCGATAGTTGGAAAACAAATCAAGTTTTGATTTGAAAGCGGCATTTTTGCCAATGGCTTTCATATAACTGGCAGAGGCAAAAGCACCCAGTTCGTTACGAACTCCCTTTCCATTGGTAAAGCCATATTTAGTAGCAGCCAGTTGTTTGTCGCCAATAATTACCCAACGGGCAGTAATTGGTGATATAAAAAAGGAGAGGTTGGCGTTGGGCTTGTAATCAAACCCTGGTGAAAGTAACACATAGGTTGGCGCAAAAGGCTTTGAAGTAATTACTGCACTATCTGCATTATTAATATCTTTTAAATAGCTATACCCGTTGGCAAACTGCGAACGAACATTGAATAAAACACCAACATCCCATTTTTTTCCTATGGCATAGCCATATTTTGAAACCAATTCAACTCTATCCGAAGCCTTTCTTGTGCCCAGGCTGGTAGTTTTTACTATGCCATAATTAAGATCCAGCGTATTGTCCCAAGAGTTTTTATTTTTTTTGTAAAAAGCAAATAAGTTCAACTGGCTGTTAATAGAGAGCGAAAATTTATCGCCACCTGCAGACCAATTGCTTAATGTACCCTGATTAAGATTGATGCCAAAATTGCCACCTTTTTTCCAAGTTTTTGTAATGGTATCGTTGGCGTTTTTTGCAATTGTTTTTTCAGAAGCTTTTTTTAGATCTTTTACGGTACCATCCTGCGCATAAGCAAAGGCAAATACCATGGTTAATAGAAGTGTTGTAGTAATTTTTCTCATAATTATATAATAGCATTTTGTATTAAAAACGGCTGCCTGTAAAGGCAGCCGTTGCAAAAATACGATATTAAATAATTTTATCTTTTCTTTAATTCGTCTCTAATTTCTGCCAGTAATTTATCGGTACTAGATGGTTCGGCTGGGGCAGCTTCTTCTTTTTTCTTCATACTATTCATTGACTTAATAATGAGGAAAAGTACCAATGCAACAACTATGAATTTAATAATGGCGGCCAGAAATTTTCCGTACTTGACCGTTCCCCAAACCAGCTGGTCAATATCGGCAGCCCCTATTGCTTTTAAAGCAGGCGCTAAAAGCAAAGGAGTAATTACATCGTCAACCAAAGATGAAACTATGGCTCCAAAAGCAGCACCGATTACTACAGCTACGGCAAGGTCAACTACATTGCCTTTCATAGCAAAATCTTTAAATTCTTTAATAAATCCCATGATAAGTTGTTTTTTAGTTAAGAATAAGCAGTTAAGATAAAATAAATATTAGTATAAAAAACATTTTTATAACAATTGTTATTCACTCAATTTTACTGTTCAATTTCTATAGAAGTGAAAAATAATCCGATAAACTGGTTGCTTTTTGTACTGTTGTCTTTTATATGGGGTAGCAGCTTTATTTTAATGAAGGAAGGAATGGTTGCTTTATCTGCTTTTCAGGTAGCATCTATTCGTATTATTTCTGCCGGGTTGATATTGTTGCCAATTGCTCTAATGAGTATTAGGCTTATTCCAAAAAAATTAATGATTTATGTTTTTTTATCGGGCACATTAGGCAGCCTTTTGCCTGCATATTTATTTTGTATTGCAGAAGAAAAGATTGATAGCGGATTGACAGGTGTACTAAATGCACTCACACCCATTTTTGTAATACTTGCCGGTGCAATTTTTTTTAATAGCAGAACAACTGCCATTAAAATTATTGGTATTGCCATTGCTTTTTCGGGATCGGTACTGCTCTTCTTTTTTCAACCAAATTTTTCCGAGGGGAGCAACTTTTTTCACATATTGCTAATTATTATTGCTACGGCATTGTATGGCTTTAATGTAAATATGGTGCATAAGCACCTTAAGCAAATTCCTTCTTTAAGAATTACAGCAGTTGCTATGTTGCTCAATGCAATTCCGGCATTTGTTGTATTGTTTTTTACAGGTTATTTTAATCAGAACCTGATGGAAAAACAAATATTAGTAGCTACTGGCTATTCAGCTATTTTGGGAGTTTTTGGAACCGCTGTTGCTACAATTTTGTTTTATATTTTGCTAAAAAGAGCCGGATCGGTTTTTGCTTCAATGGTTACCTATGGTATTCCAATTGTTGCTCTCTTTTGGGGGGCCATGTATGGCGAGCAAGTGGGCTTGAAACAAGTAGTGGGAATGTTGGTTATTCTATTGGGTGTATTTGTAGCTAATAGTCCTATGTTTAAAAAAAATAAGCTACTAAAAGCTACATAAAAAAAGAGGACAGCCCCTAACGCTGTCCCCTAAACTTACACATGAATCTACCTTACTGTTTTAAAATTCTTTCCGATTGTTTGGCACTTGCACTCAGTAATTGTAGAACATACATTCCTGAGGCTCGGATGTTAAGGTTGATCCTGGTAGTTCCCATTTGGCCGTTGCCGGTTTCAATGGTTCTGCCGTTTATATCGAGTAAACGATAATTAAATTTTTCTGGTGCGTTCACCACAATTTCATGCTGTACAAAATTGGAAACTGTAAATGGTTTTACTACTTCGTAAGATTTTAATGCTACTGTGTTTGAGTAAGCAGTTTCGCCAATTACGGTTGTTACTTTTAGCCTGTAGTAAACAACATTGCTTTGGTTTGTTATATATTCAAACGCTTGCTTTGATATATTTATTGTATTTAATGCATTAAAATTTCTTCCATCTAATGAAACTTGTAGCTCTTGTGTTTGTATAGGCTCATCGGCAATAATGTTCCAGTTAAAGCTGTGTTTGTTTTTGTTTGCATTGCCACTAAGGCTTATGCTTCGAATTGGCAAAACTCCTCTGTAACCAATTAGTGAATACGAACCCAGACTGCCATATCCACTTGTGTTAGCATTACCCACTCCACTTACTTCTAAATAATATAAACCAGGGTTTAGGCTAGTATCAATTAATACACTCATACTTTCTGAGGGATTGTATGTTCTTATCAAATCTGCACCACTATATAACTGAATTTGTACATCTAGATTTGCACCAGTATTATAACTATAACCAGTACCAACCATAAACGGTTTAGCTTCTATATGTATTTCGCCTCCGGTTGTTATATTAAGTTTAAAAACATCTTTATCAGCTACTGTACTTATAACGCCTTCCGAATTAAAAGACACACTATTAAGAGTAGTTGCATTTGAATTTACTAAATCAGTATGGTCGTCTATTCTATAACCAAAGCCATTTTGATTAGTAATGATGGTAAGATTATCCTGGGTATTGGCACAGCCATAAGGTGTTGGGCCATTATTCCAACCTGTCATATTGCGGCCATAGCTGTTACCCATTATTGGAGCCCAACTAATTTCACCATTGCCTTCACCAGTGTTGTAGGTTTCTGTAAGCTCGCAATTGGTATTGTATTTTGATTGATGGCTTAACCCAACGGTGTGACCACTCTCATGTGAAGTACATTCGGAAATTGCTTTTACGCTACCTAATCTATCTGTAAAAACAAAACCGGGAGTATCATCACCCCACGTAAATGAACCAATATATGCAATGCCGCCTACACCTTGCCTCCAGGCACTGGTTGGGGTAACAATCATGCGTACCCTACGATTAGTAGGAGCAGCAATATATTTTGCCAGATCTGTAGTAATATTTACATTAAACGGACGATAATCTTCAGCAACCCGATTAAAAACTTCAGTCATTTGACTTGTGGTAAGTGGCGCTGGTTCGCAAACCAATGTATTACCGCCATTCCAATAGGCTGAGTTTACAGTTTCGCCATCAAAGTCAATATAGATAGTGGCTGTAGCACTACTGTAGCTATTTAGCTTGGGAGATTGGGCAAACAAGCCTGCGGGTAATACACACGCAAATATGTAAATAAGTTTAAGTGTAAAGTTTTTCATTATGTTTGGATTTATGGAAATAAATACTGGTAGGCTTTTAATTAAAAGCAGCCTTCCAATACTTTGTCTGTTTCAAATTTGGATAATTGATATTGGCCGGTTGCAGTTCTCTTTATTTCAAAACCATCTGCTGCTCTTTCGTTTATTATACGTCCGTTGTAGGTTGCTGACTGATCTCTGTTGATAGTTTTTGTTACTTGCAACATAGCATTGTCAAACGCAGAAGAACGGATGATGACCGTTTGCATATTGCCATATTTGTTCTCGTTGCGTAAAACTTTGCAGGGAAACAAAAAATTATTACCAAAATCAATAACTGTTTCCTGATTAATGGTAAAGCTGAAGATGTTTTGTAAAGCAGCTTCCGAAATACTAATAGTACCCGGGATATTTGCAAAAATGGCAGGCTTAGTTTCGGCCTGGGCTTGAGTTTTGGTTGCTATGGAAATGCACAATATTCCCATTAGCATGGTTTTTCGTAAGGACAACATATTAATTCAGTTTTGTAAGTAGAATATTGGATATAACTATGAAAGAAACGCCAAAAGGCTACATTTATTATGTAGCCTTTTATTTTTTGTTAAAAAAATGTATTAATACTGGTTGGTAGAAAGCATTACCAATGTGCATGCCTGCATTGTGCGAATGCCATTTTTTATTGCAAGTTCCTCTAATTCAGGATTTTCTGCACCGGGGTTAAAAATGATACGCTTGGGGTTTAAAGCCAAAATATAGTTATAATAAACCTGTTGATTTGTAGGGTTTAGGTATAGCGAAACGGTATCTACATTATTTAAATTAGGGTATCCAGTCATTATTTCTATATCATTTATATGCCCTGCTTTTTTGCCTATAGCTTTAACAGGGTGGCCATAGTTTTTAAGTTTGTTTACAGCCAGGTAACTATACCGGGAAGGATTTTCTGAAGCACCAATAACCAGTGTATTTTTTGGAGTCATAGTTTAATCATTTAAAAATCGTTGCTTAAGATTGGGAGAAGGCACCATGCAGCTCTCTTGTTTCCCAAACCATTTGTAGCGGTTGGCGGCAATAAATTCATATACCCAATCTCGTATAAAATATGGAACAATAATAAAAACAAATGAAATTTTTACCGGGCCATTTAATTTTTTTGCTACTCTTAATGCTGCGGTAGACTTTGTGTAGGCTTTGTCATTTTCTATCAGCACAAAGGAGTTAAATTGTTTTTGCGATAAACCATGTTGCTGAAGCAATTGCTGACCAACATTGCTTTGCAAGGAAGCAAATTTAAAAACTGCTTTAGCGTCGTGCCTTATTACATATTGTACAGCACTATTGCATAGGTTGCATACAGCATCAAACAATATAACAGGGCTGTTGTTCATTCTGCAATTTAAAATAAATGGTAGGCTTTTCGAGCAGTATTACTTACAATTTCTGTAAATGCTTTTTCAACGGTGTCAAATTCAAATTGATAACCACTTTGTAAAAGCTTTGTAGGAATTACCCAACGGCTTTTTAAGATTAGTTCAGTTTCTGTACCAATAATACCTGCACCTATTTTCAGCATCCATTTGTAAGCAGGCAGTCCAATTTTGTGGCCGGTAATATTTCTAAGTGTTTTCATAAAAAAATCATTGGTTACCGGATATGGACTACAGCAATTGTAAACACCTTCCATTTCCTTATGAGTATAAATCCAATTGATAATGTTGAAAGTGTCTTTTATGTGAACCCAGCTAAACATTTGTTTTCCACTACCTTGTTTGCCTCCAAGGCCAAACTTTAATAAATTAAAATAAGGCACAATTACACCGCCTCTACCCAAAGTAACAGCCATTCTTAATGCTACTTTTCTTGTAAAGGGAGTTCTGGTATCAAAAAAGGTTTTTTCCCATAGTTTACAAACTTGTACACTAAAATCATTTTCAATATCGCCTGTTAACTCATCCTGCGGCTTGTCTGTTGCATGGCGGTATATAGTGGCAGAAGATGCGTTGATCCATAGTTTTGGTGGAGTTGTACAATTTCGTACAGCTTCGCCTAAAATACTGGTAGTATTTGTTCGGCTAGTAAAAATTTCATTTTTATTTTTTTTAGTATAACGGCAGTTGACAGATTTGCCGCACAAATTGATTAATATGTCAACAGCATTTAATTCGTTTGCCCAGTTGCCTAAATTTTTCGCATCCCACAAAACATATCGAATGTTATTTTTATGAACAATATATTCATCATCATACGAATTAGTTTGTACATTTTTAATACCTCTGGTAAGTACAATTATTTCATCGCCGATTGAAAATAATTTTATTAGTTCCTTCCCTATAAAACCTGTTCCGCCTGCTATAACTATTTTGCGTTTCATTTTGTAAATTTTAATACAGATAAATAAATGTACCAATAGCAGATGCTGCATTTAGCACTACTATTATTTTGTTTTTTTTCAAAATATTTGCATACTTCATTCTACGCAAATATTCTTTTGTTACGATGGCGCCCATAATTCCCAACCCACAACAAAGCAAGGCTGGTGTAAGTATATTTTGTAAACAAATTAAAGGAAGTATTAAGCACATACCTATAAAAGCCAACATATTTACCTGGCCGAGATATTCCAACCCTTTTTGTTTGCCTAACAATACCCCAATACAAATATTGGTAGCTATCAAAGAAAAATGAGTTACCTGTAATTGAATGTAGCTACTGTAAAGAAAGATGGTTTTGTTGATGAGTGGAATTGCAAGACTAAATATCCAACTATTAAAAATAATGCCTAGCAGGATTAAAAGTATCCTGTACCGGATGCTGAATGTTGGGCTACAATCATAACCATTTGGCTTAACGGCAACAATTACTTTTCTGTTGTAAGAAATAAGCTTGTACGTTTTTTTCAAAAAACAGTTTATGGCTTTATAGTTTCCTATGGTTTTTACGAGTGGAAATTTTGTGCCAATCACCTGCAACAAAGCATCAATACCGTACCAACTTTCGCCAGTTTCATTATCTATTAAGGGAATTTCATTGTTACACTTTTCTGCATCAAGCTTTTGGAAAGTTTCATTTGATATTTCATTGAAATTTTTACGGCCTTCTTTTTTTAGTAAGCCTGCTTTTACAAATGCGCCAGTATAAGCAACGCATAAGGGACATTCATTATCGTAAACAAGGGTTTTCATAACAATTAATTTTGAACATTAATTACTTTTCTATTGTTTTCATGCAATGCTCTATTGCGTAGTTTGAAGAATACATATAGGTTTATAAAATGCATTCCTCCCAATATTAAAATGATAAGTCCAATTTTAAGGCTTAGTCTTTCTAACACTTCACGAGAGTTGCTGATATTATCTGTTATCTGTAATGTGTAAACGGCATAGCCAATATTTACAAGATAAAAGCCAACCAGCAAAAGGTTGTTTACGTTATCGGCTAATGCCTTGTTGCCATGAAAAATATCATACAAAAATATTTTCCCATTTTTAAATAATGTGCGTGCTACCCAAATGGTTAATGCGATTGTGATAACCAGGTAAACAATGTAGGTGATGATTACGGGATTCATAACAGTTTATTTTGATGGTGAATAATTATTTTAAAAGGGCTAATGGGCGTTGCATTTTTACATAAATTTCTTTGTAGCAAATATTTATATAATAGAATGCCATAAGAGGAGCGGCAAACAACAGTATCAAAAGCACAGGAAGTAAAATATACATTACAGCTATACCTAATAAGCCAGCCAGAATAATGATTAATACAGTAATATGATATTTATTTCGAACAGAGCCTTTTTCTGTAAACCACCCATTTAGCTGATGGACAATCATACTAATTACCTGCCAGCCTCCTGTAACAAAATAGCCGAAGATAAAACGGTCGTCTAATGCTATAATCGCAAAAATGAGAGAGCCGATGAATAACACAATACTGATATACAAGTCAATTGTTTTAAAAGTTTTCATGTCATTATATTTTAAACTTTCAGAAAAAAATGAAAATATCAATTTTTAATATAGCCGCTTATAAGGCGGCTTGCTAAAATTTTATTTAAACATTTTTAATATACTGCCTGTAAACCAATGCTCTTCAGCTTTTATCATTGTGTCCAAGGCTTTATCTGCCTGTAACCCCAGCTTTTTGATATTGCCAATGGTTTGTACAAACTGCTGTGCTTCTTTGTCTTTTTTGTCTGCTTCCACGGCTTCTAATTGTGTCAGCAGTTTTATCATTGGGTCAAGCTCTCTTTTTTTTCTTTCTTTAATAATTTGTGTGGCTACTTTCCAAATATCTTTTTCGGCAGAAAAATACTCTTTGCGTTCACCCGAAATAATTACTCTTTCCACCAAACCCCAACCGATTAGGTCTCTTATATTCATATTCACATTTCCCCGGCTAATGCTAAGCTCTTCCATTATTTCATCCTGGGTTAATGGGTTGGTACTTACCAGTAGCAAAGCATGTATCTGCGCCATGGTGCGGTTAATGCCCCATTGGGTGCCAAATGCGCCCCAGCTATTAATAAATTGTTGTTTTGCTTCTGATAATTTCATACTGTAAAATTAAACACTATTTCTGAATTTTCAAAAAATATTGAAAATTAATTTTAAATACTAAAACTACAATATCAGGGTTGGAAGAAAAATTAAAGCAGTCGTTTGTATTAAGGGTATTTTCAGTTGAAGTATTGTACTTGTGTTGCCATCATATTTTTTTACATTTGCGGCCTACAAAATTGAATTATGCAAGAACTTCAGCCATGCCCATTATGTAAATCTACATTTACTTATGAAATAGATAACCTACTTGCCTGCCCCGAATGCGGGCATGAGTGGAATCCAACAGAAACAACTGTAGAAGATAGCTTTGTTGTAAAAGATTGCAATGGCAATGTTCTCCAAAACGGCGATTCGGTAGTAACTATTAAAAATCTTCCGGTTAAAGGCTCATCACAAAGCATTAAAGCCGGCACAAAAGTTAGAAATATCCGTTTAGTAGATAGCGATCATAATATTGATTGTAAGATTGAGGGATTTGGAGCTATGGCTTTAAAATCAGCATTTGTAAAAAAAGCCTGAGGCTTTTAATTATTAGGCTTTAATATTTTTTGTTTAAAAAAAGATGCCTATTTCTGTATTAGGCAATTCCTTAAATGTTCAAACAGTAAAATCTTTAAACAATTAACGGGTAGCCGGGATATTTAATAAATAAAAAAGCGTTAACGAATATTCGTTAACGCCCATGTATTTAATTTAGAAGATTTACACCAGCATTGTAACCGGGTTCTCCAAGTATTTTTTTAATGTTTGTAAAAAGGATGCTCCTACAGCACCATCTACACTGCGATGGTCGCAACTAAGTGTTACTTTCATAACATTGGTTGTACCAAAACCATCCGCTTTTTTCACCACAATTTCTTTTATGGCACCAACAGCTAAAATTGCACTATCAGGCGGATTGATGATTGCGGTAAACTGTTCAATATCCATCATCCCCAGGTTGGAAATAGTAAATGTATTGCCACTGAATTCCGCTGGCTGTAATTTTTTATCTTTTGCTTTAGCGTATAATCCTTTTGCATCGGCAGCAATTTGTGATAATGATTTTTGGTCAGCAAAACGTATTACCGGAACAATTAAGCCTTCAGGCATTGCCACGGCAGAGCCAATATGAATATGATGGTTTTGGCGAATGAAATCACCCATCCAGCTACTATTTACATCAGGGTGCTGGCGAAGTGCCATTGCACAGGCTTTAATGGTCATATCATTAAAAGAAATTTTAACCGGGCTCAATTCGTTCATTGCGATACGGGCAGCAATGGCGTTGTCCATGTTAATTTCCATTGTAAGATAAAAATGCGGGGCACTAAACTTGCTTTCGCCCAAACGGCGTGCAATCACTTTACGCATTTGGGTTAATTCGATGTCTGTATGCCCTTCCTGCCCGCCTGCTGTAAACGGAGCAACCTGGGCTGCAGGCGCACTCGCTTTTGCAGGAGCAGTAGCTGCTGTTGTAGCAGCAGATGGTTTAAAGCCGTCAATATCTTTTTTGGTAATACGGCCACCATCTCCACTACCGTTTACCTGACTAAGGTCGATACCTTTTTCTTCTGCCAGTTTTTTTGCAAGTGGAGAAGCTTTGATGCGTTCATCGCTATTTTGTACTGATTCGTTGGCAGTTTGAGAGTTTGCAGAAGGCTCAGTTTTCTGAGGCTCGTTTTGAGCGGCTGGAGCTGTGGTAACTGCGTTGGCACCACTTTTTTCTGCGGCAACAAATGCACTTACATCGGTACCTGCTTTACCTACAATTGCAATAATTTCATTTATTTTGGCTGCACTGCCTGCTTCTGTACCAATCCAAAGTAAAGTGCCATCTTCATATCCTACTACTTCCATGGTGGCTTTGTCTGTTTCTACTTCGCAAAGCACATCATCAGATTTTACGGTATCGCCTACTTTTTTATTCCACGATACTATCTTCCCTTCCGTCATAGTATCACTAAGCAAAGGCATACGAATTTCTTTTGCCCCAGCAGGTAATTCAATTTTAGTGGAGGATGCAGTTTTTTGAGTATTATCAGTGGCTGGTTGCAGGTTGCTGGTAGTTTCTGCATTTGTTGCAGTTTCAGTAGTTGGAGTTGCACCACTTTCCAAAAGGTTTTTATAATCTTCACCCTGTTTGCCCACTATGGCAATAATTTCATTAATTTTTGCCGCTTTGCCAGCTTCTACGCCTATATATAATAAAGTCCCATCTACATATCCCACTACTTCCATTGTGGCCTTATCGGTTTCCACTTCGCATAGCACATCATCTGCTTTTACAGTATCGCCTACTTTTTTATTCCACGATACAATCTTTCCTTCGGTCATTGTATCGCTTAAAAGCGGCATACGAACTACTTCTGCCATAATCTAAAATTCTAATTTAGTGAAATGAGGCCCGAAATTAATGCAAAAAGGCCATAAAACTAACCTGTTCTGTCCTAAATACTACTTTTAGCATTGCTATCCAATATCCAGCTTTAATTTTTCTTTTAATAGCTTAATATTGGGATATTGCCCAGTCATTAGCTGGTATTTCTGCTTTGTGGTAAGTATAACTTCAGTTGGTTCTGTCTCTGCATCTGCATTGGGGTTTAAAGAAATTTTGTAACTGATATTTTTATTCGAAAAATTTGTTTTAAAATGTTCGAGCAACCCCTCTCTCTCTGCTTCAATAAATTTTTGAAAACGCTCTTGTTCAATCATAATATCAAAGCATTCATCATCCAAAATAGATAGGGTACTGCTTCTAAAAATTGTAACGGAGGAGTGATTTTTGTTAGCCTTTAATATTTCTATGTATTCTTCCCAACATTCATGTAGTTTTTCGTTTGAAAGTGGAATTATCTGTTCCAGACCAACATTATTTTGTTTGGCAACCTGAGCCCTTAGTTTTGCCAGCGACCCCATTGTGGCAGTCTGAGTAGTACTGTCATTTCTAACTGCTGCTGGTTCATCAATATTTTTCTTAGTATTTACAAATGTTCTTTCTTTTTGAATTGGAGTTATAGGTTCTTCAATTATTAAACTTGCATCCTGTTGTTCTTCAATTGTTTTTTTAGGCAAAGGTTCTTTGAACTTTATTACGGGTAGAGCCCTAAAAGCAACGGGCTTTGCATTATCAGTCAGTTTTTTTTTACTGCTACCAGTTTGTAGTTCGATGGCTTGCTGGAGATAGCTTAGCTTTATCAACAGCATTTCGGTAAATAGCTTTTTATTGCGGGCTGTTTTTAAACCCATATTTGCCTCACTCAATAAATTAAGGGTTGCTAAAATCCAACCAATATCTGTTTTTTGAGACCAACTCAAATATTTTTCTCTAAAATCATCAGCAACTTCTAGCAGGTTTACGGCTTTTGAATCTTTACTTACCAAAATGTTTCTTATAAACTCTGTAAAGCCTTCTATAAAAGTGTCAGTTTCAAAACCTTTTTGCAGAATAGTATCCAGTAGCAATAAGGCATCGCTCAATTGCTGGGCTTGCAAGTATTCCAGTAGTTTAAAGTAATAATCTTCATCTAAAATATTCAAATGCTCCAGTGTATTGGCATAAGTGAGATGGCCATCTGTAAAACTTACAATCTTATCCAGGATACTTAGAGAATCCCTCATTGCACCTTCACTTTTTTGAGCAATAATATGTAGTGCGGCTTTTTCTGCTTGAATATCTTCTTTTTCGCAAATTTCATGCAGGTGCTCAATGGTATCGTTAATGGTTATACGCTTAAAGTCGAATATTTGGCAACGACTCAGAATTGTTGGCAATATTTTGTGCTTTTCTGTAGTTGCTAAAATAAAAATGGCATAAGGTGGTGGCTCTTCCAACGTTTTTAAAAAAGCATTAAATGCAGCGGCACTCAACATATGAACCTCATCTACAATATATACTTTGTATTCACCGGCCTGTGGTGCAAAACGTACCTGTTCCACTAATGCTCTTATATCATCTACAGAGTTATTGCTAGCTGCATCCAGTTCGTGAATATTTAAGGAAGTGCCATTATCAAATGAAGTACAGCTATTGCAAGTATTGCAGGCTTCTCCATCGGCAGTTCGGCTTTCGCAGTTAATTGTTTTTGCCAAAATACGGGCACAGGTGGTTTTACCTACACCTCTTGGCCCACAAAATAAAAATGCATGTGCCAATTGGTTATTGTTAATGGCATTTTTAAGTGTGGTAGTAATATGCGATTGCCCCACAACTGTATTAAAGTTTTGTGGGCGGTATTTTCTGGCTGATACTATGAATTTATCCATGCGAAAGGGTTCAAAAAATTCAACCGCCCAAAAAGCGGTGAAGCCAACAAATTTACGAAAGCTATTTCAATACTCAAGATTGGGTTCTTTCAAAAAAGGTTTATAAAATTGGATGCCTCACAAATTCTTTATTTCTGTCGAATAAATAGCGCATAGTGGCCAGTTTACGGCTTATTTCTACATCGCCAAGGGTTTTGGCAATATTGATCATTTTTGGATTAAAATCGCCAATCCATTGCATTTCATATTCTGTATAAGGAACTGCATCCGTTTTAATAATTTTATGGGCTTCGCCAATAAGATAGGCATCCACACCTTTTCCCTGCCATTCAGGCACTACACCAAATACTAAGCCGGTAAACTTTTTATTGCGGGTAAATTTTTTTACCCATAAAAATTTAAGCTTTTGTAGTAATCCAAATTTTCCATGTAAATGTTTAAACCATTGATTTAAGTCGGGAAGGTTGACAAAAATGGCAATAGGATCATTTTTATAGTAGGCGAAATAAACAATGTTTTCATCCATTACCGGTGCCATTTTTTTAAACATAATAAGCACCTGCTCTTTACTCATTTGTTTTAAACCACCATGCCCGGCCCAAGCTTTGTTATACGCTATTGTAAAATCGCCAGCGTATTTTTCTAAATTAATTTTTTTTATGGTAGAAAATGAAAAGTCGGAGTTGTGTTCAAAAGCCTTTAGTCTTTCAACAAATTTTTTGTTGATGGGTGCTTTGGGCTTCATAAAAAAACATACCTGTTCAAAAAATATTTTGAAGCCATAGCTTTCAAATAGCTGAACATAATAAGGAGGATTATAATTCATGCAATAGAGTGGCTCCTGATAGCCTAGTGTAACCAAACCCCACCAGCGGTCTCTTTCGCCAAAATTAATAGGGCCGTCCATAGCCTCCATGCCATTTTGCTTTAGCCAGTCTTTAGCAGTATCAAACAATAGATTGGCGGCATCTTGATTATTTAGGCACTCAAAAAAACCACAACCACCTACTGGTATATCATCTCCTTTGTTTTTATATTTTTTATTTACAAATGCTGCAATACGGCCAATATAATTTTCTTTATCATCTTTCAATAAAAAACGTTCGGCTTTGCCAAAACGGAAAGCTTTATTTTTTTTGGCATCAAAAACCTCTTTAATGTCTTTATCTAAAGGACGAATATAATTTGCATCGTTTTTATACAATTCGAGCGGCATTGTAATAAATACATCTTCTAAATGTGGCGTATTAACTTTTATTATTTGCATTGATGATATTAGTGCTGCTATTTATTTTTAATTCTCTTCTTAATTCGTTAGCTGTTTGGCTACTGCCATCATGACTCCACCCTGGGGGCATAAAAAAATATTTCAGTTTGTTTTTAAAAGAAGTTTTTTTGCGAATGTCTTTTAATAGTGCCCGCCATTCATGAAAAACAAGGTCTATAGGATCTTTATCATTTTTTATTGGTTTTGTGAGGCCGTACACAATTGGCTCTTCCTCCAATTCTTTTTGAAAAGTGCCAAATATTTTATCCCATACAATAAGGCACATTCCCATATTTTTATCAAGATAAAGAATATTGCTTGCATGATGAACCCTGTGATGACTGGGACTTACAAAAACAGCTTCGAACCAGGATGGCATTTTTTTGATGTACTGGGTATGTACCAATATGCCATAGGTTTGGGTAAGTGAGTACATAAATACAATATCCAATGGGTGAAAACCCATTAGGGCAATAGGTATAAAATATATAAACCGATATACCGGCTGAAATACAGAAGAGCGAAAACCGGTGGTTAAATTAAAATCTTCGGATGAGTGGTGTGTAACATGAACTGCCCAAAATACACGACAAAAATGATCAATACGATGCTCAAAGTAAAAAGCAAAATCTTCTAAAATAAAAAGTAAAAACCAATACAAATAAACATTCTCAATTACAAAAAAATGATGCTCATAACTCCACATTAAAACAGATACATAGAATAAGCCTCTTAGCAACAAATCGATGCCTGCATTGAGAAGGGTAAGGTAAACATTTTGTAAGGTGCTTTTAAGGGAATAGTATTTAAGGTGTTTCCAATTGCTCAACAAAATTTCGGCCCCTATTAAAATAGTGTATAGAGGGATGGAAAAGATAATGAACCATGTTTCTCTGGAAGAACCCATTGTAGAAAAAAAGTAAAAATTAAAAAGTAAAAATTAAAAAGACAGCTAATAGTACTGTAGAGGGTTCTATTTTTGAATTTTTACTTTCCAATTGTATTTAAACAGCCATTATTTCTTTTTCTTTTGCAGCAAGGTGTTTTTCTACCAAGGCAATATGTTTGTCTGTTAAGGCCTGTACTTCTGCTTCGGCATCTTTGGCTACATCTTCACTTAAGCCATCTTTTTGCATTTTTTTTATTTCTTCAATTCCATCTCTGCGAATATTACGGATAGAAACCTTTGCATGTTCACCCTCAATATTACATTTTTTCACTAATTCTTTTCTTCTTTCCTCAGTAAGAGGAGGTAAAAACAAGCGGATTGAACTACCATCGTTTTGTGGGTTAATGCCAATATTAGCGGCAATAATAGCACGCTCAATAACCGATAACATATTTTTTTCCCAAGGTTGTACAGAAATAGTTCTTGCATCTAATGCTGTAACATTGGCTACCTGGTTTATAGGAGTGGGAGAACCATAATAGTCGGCGGTTATTCCATCCAGCATATTTGGGTTGGCTTTGCCAGCTCTTATTTTTACTAATTCCGATTCAAGGTGATTGATGGCTTTAACCATTGATTCCTCAGCACTTTCAAGTACTATATTCAATTCTTCTTGCATAACAATAAATATTGGCTGCAAATCTATATAAATCTGCGCTTATTGCAGGAAGATAAATCACAAATAAAACTAAAAGAGTGAGAAGTAGGAATTCTATTCAACCTCAATTGGTTCAGCCATAATTCCCAACACTTTGTGCGTAGCAACAACTTCAGATTTTTCTCTATGAGCCATTGGAGAAGTAGCGATTTTGGCAGATCGGTTGCGTAAATAGTACAGTAAAAAAGTAAGACTTATAGCTGTAAAAAGTAAAATTCCAATAACTGCAGTAGTGCCCATATTTTTTGAAGCCAATGCTAAAACTATAAACAAAGCATTGGCAGAAACGCAGGTAAATGTAATTTGTTTATGTGTAAAGCCAATATCAAGCAAAAAGTGGTGAACATGATTTCTATCGGGGCTAAATGGAGAACGACGGTGTAAAATTCGCAAACCAAAAACTCTTAATGTATCAAACAATGGTACCATTAATATGGCAAAGCCTATAGCGGGTGCTGCAGACAAAATATCTATATTATAAATACCTGGCGTACCTGCAGAATTAATAAACTTAATTACAAAAATAGAATTAAGTAACCCCAGTAGCAACGAGCCTGTATCGCCCATGAAAATTTTTGCAGGAGAAAAGTTGTATATCAAAAAACTGATAATGCTGCCAGCCATAGCAAAAGCCATAACGGCGTAGGTAAGTTGTCCTATATTATAGAAATAAGCCCCAAAAATTAATGTGGTTAGTAGGCCAAGGCTTCCTGCCAAGCCATCAACACCATCTATTAAATTAAAAGAATTGGTAATTACAATTATTGTAAAAAAGGAAAGTGTAACGCTTGCAAATTGCGGTATTTCATAAATTCCCAAAAAGCCATGCATATTGGTTATTTCAACCCCGGCGTAGCGTATTAAAATACCTGCGGCAATTAATTGGCCAATAAATTTTTTAGTGGCAGATATTACCAAAATATCATCTTTAAGCCCAAGAAAGAAAATAACGATGGTTGCTGCTGCAATGTATTGTAAATCAGTAGATAGTCCTGAAGGTGTGCCCAAAAGAAAAGCCAATATAAAGCCGGCAAAAATACCTAATCCGCCAAGAGTAGGGATTACTGTTTTATGCACTTTACGTTCATCGGGCTCGTCAAAAAGTTTTTTGTCTTTGGCAATTTGAATAATTACCGGGATGGCAAAAAACGTAATTATAAACGAAAGGGCGGCACTAAGTAGTATATTATCCATGCAATAAGTTTAAAAGGCACCGGGCTACAAATGTATTAAATATGTTGGGTTGAAAGAATTTTTAGGTAATATTCTTATCGTTTTGTTAATAATCAATCCCAATATTTGTGCCAGTACTCATATTAAAATAACGATGAATTAATAAACTTATTATTAATCTATTTGGATTAGTAGTTAATTTCTTTTGTAGCAATGCTACTTTAAAGTAGGTTTGCAACTTTAAATTTAATTAACAACATACTGATATTTATATGAATAAGCTCACAGATATTGCCTCACAGGTAAGACGAGATATAGTAAGAATGGTTCACAATGTGCAGAGTGGCCACCCCGGAGGCTCCTTGGGCTGTGCCGATTTTTTAACTGCCTTGTACTTTAAAGTAATGCACAGAAATCCTGGGTTTAGTATGGATGGGGTTGGGGAAGACCTGTTTTTTTTAAGTAATGGGCATATTTCGCCTGTTTTTTATAGTGTATTGGCCAGAAGTGGTTATTTCCCAATTTCTGAGCTAGACACATTCCGTAAACTAAACAGCCGCTTACAAGGGCATCCTACCACCCATGAGCATTTGCCGGGAGTAAGAATGAGTAGCGGGTCGCTGGGTCAGGGAATGAGTGTAGCAATTGGAGCAGCATTGGCAAAAAAATTAAATAAAGACAACTCTATTGTTTATTCTTTACATGGCGATGGCGAACTGGATGAAGGCCAAAACTGGGAGGCTATTATGAGTGCTCCTCATTTAAAAGTAGATAATATGATTGCTACTATTGATGTGAATGGGCAACAAATAGATGGAACAACCCAAAACGTAATGGGGCTTGACAGCCTTCATGCAAAATTTGAGGCTTTTAACTGGTTGATTACTGAAATGAATGGAAATGATATGGACGATGTGGTTGCAGGTCTTACCAGAGCTAAATCAATGCTTGGGCATGGCAAGCCGGTAGTAATTTTAATGAAAACTATTATGGGCAAAGGAGTTGATTTTATGGAAGGCAAGCATGAGTGGCATGGCATTGCGCCTAGTGACGAACAACTAGCAAAAGCACTTGCTCAATTACCAGAAACAATGGGAGATTATTAATATAATTTTTAGAGAAAATAATAAAGAAGGAAGCAAAATTTGCTTCCTTCTTTATTTTAACTCTATCGTTTGTTTTGAAGCTTTTTTTGCAGGAAACCAAGATGCAATAAACGCTATTGCAGCAGCAGTACCACCAACCAGTAAAAAATCTGTTGCAATTAATTTTACCGGAAAGTAATCTATTAAAAAAGAACCACCCTCTAACTTTATTATTTTGAATTTTAATTGAAGTAAGCAAATAATAATAGCCAGGCTAATACCTATAATAGCACCAATGCCACCAAGTAACAAGCCTTCGCTCAAAAATATTTTTCTAATAAAAGACTTACTGCCACCCATGCTTTGTAAAATGCTAATGTCCTTTTGCTTCTCTAGTACCAGCATTGTTAAGGCACTTACCATATTAAAGGCGGCAATAATTAATATCAATGTTAAAACAGCGTAAATGGCCCATTTCTCAAGCCGCATGGTATTGTACAAGCTCATGTTTTGCTGGTAACGGCTTTGCACTACAAAATTTTTCCCCAATAACTGTTGCAACTCATCCTTTCTTTTGTCAATATCTTCTCCAAACTTTAGTTTAATTTCTGCAGCGGTAAATTCATTTGGGGCTAAGCCCAACTGCTGGCGCATAAAGCCAATATTGGTAATAATGTAGCCATTGTCAAACTCCTGCTGAATGGCAAAAACGCCATTTGCTTTTGCTAAACCCTGGCTAATGGCCGACGAAGGGTCGGCTCCAGCTTCTGCTCTTTTTGGAAGAATAATGGTAAGTTCTTGCGGAGCAAAAGCATCATTCACCATCACATTTATTGCATTTTGCAAGCCATAACCGATAACCAAGCCTGGATCATCGGTATTGCCTACATTAAATTTTCCACTACTTATTTTTGCAGGCAATCCACTCACTTTTACATAATTGCTATCAACGCCTTTTAAAGTAACGCCTGTTTGGTTTTCATCGCCATTTTGGGCTAATGCTTTTTCTTGAATAATCATTGATGTACCTACTATGTACGATTGTTGCTGCAATAAACCGGATTGTTGAGGTGTAAAAACAAAAGTTTTGCCAGTTGCAGGTACAATTTTTAAATCGGAATAAAAAGAAGAATACAATGACTTTACCAAATCTTCAAAGCCATTAAAAACGCTTAGCACCAATACCTGGCAACAGGTAGCAAAAGCAATAACGGCCGTAGTAACCCATGCTATAATATTGATGGCATTGGCCGATTTTTTTGCTTTAAAATATCTCCAGGCAAAGGTTAAATACACGGCGAGTTTAATTGATTGGTGAATTAGAAAGAATAATAAAAGGATGCTTCGTTAAACTAACCACAAATAAATAAGTTAATCTTCTTGATTGCCTTTTATTTCATCGTCCTGTTTTTTTATTTCTTTAAACAGGCCTTCAATTTTATCAACGTATTCCAGCGTGTCATCAATATAAAAGTGGAGTACAGGCATACTGCGAAGCTGATGGCGTACCCTTGCCGTTAATTCTTTCTTTATTTCCCAGGCTCTATCTTCAATTATTTTTAAAGCTGCTTTTGGGTCTGCTACTTTAAAAAAGCTCAGATAAACTCTTGCTTCGTATAAATCGGGTGTAATTTTTACCGAGGCTATAGACAGCATTCCACCATTGAGCATATTTAATCCCAATTTTTGAAAAATTTCATTCAGCTCCTTTGTTAATACGGCTGCCACTTGTTTCTGTCTTTTACCTTCTAACATAATGTTTACTCTTTTGATCCCTGTAAAAGTACTTACTTTGTAGTTTCTTAAAGCGTATATATTTTTTGTTTTTATACATGAAGAGCTTACAAACTATTTTTAGATACATAAAAAACTACCCTTCGCTTGTTGCGGCCTATTTTAGTTTTAATGTATTGTCTGTTATTTTTAGTGTGGTTTCATTGGGTTTTTTAGCACCTTTTTTAATGCTTATTTTCAAGCAAGGCGATGTTATTAAAGTGGCCGATAAACATTTTAACCCCATTAACGAATTTAAAAAATATATAGCCGCCATGGTTGATGAGCCCGGCGGAGGCCTAAAGGCATTATTGATTATTTGCGCTATTATTTTCGTTGCCATTATTTTAAAAAACCTGTTTGCATACCTCAGTATGTACTACCTCAATCCCATACGCAACCATATATTGAACGATATGCGTACGGCGATGTATAAAAAAATATTACAGTTGCCCATAGGTTTTTTTAGCGACCAGCGCAAAGGAGATATCATGAGCCGCTTTGCAAATGATATCAACGATGTGGAAGCCTCCACCATTAGTGTGTTGGAAAGCCTGTTTAGAGAGCCTATCACCATTCTTTTTTATTTTACCTACCTTATTATATTAAGTCCACAGCTTACTTTGTTTTTAGTTGTTTTTCTTCCTATTGCCGGTTTTATTTTGGGCAGGGTAGGGCGAACGCTCAAAAAGAAAAACCAAAAAGTATTGCTGATGTTTTCCAACTTGTTTTCTACTGTTGAAGAAACATTGGGGGGTATTAGGGTAATCAAAGCTTTTAATGCTGAAAAAAAAATCCAGCAAAAATTTGATGAACAAACTGATGCTATTTATCATTTAAAAAACAAAGCAAATCGCAGAAGGGATTTGGCTTCGCCTTTATCAGAAATACTGGGTGTAACAGCCGTACTTATTATTTTGTTGTATGGCGGCAGAATGATTTTGAGCAATGATACCGGCATTGGGTTAAGTGCAGAAGATTTTATTACCTACATCGCATTTTTTTCCCAACTGATACAGCCACTTAAATCTTTATCATCCGCCTCTTTTAATATTCAAAAAGGTGCTGCAAGTATTGAGCGTATTGAAGGATTGGTAAATACACCTGTAACTATACAAGAAAAACCAACTGCAAAAGTGCTATCCAATTTCGAAAAAGAAATTGAGTTAAAAAATGTTAGCTTTTATTATGATGATAAACAAATTTTGAAAAATATCAACCTTGTAATTCCAAAAGGAAAGACGGTTGCTTTGGTTGGTAGCAGTGGTGCCGGAAAAAGCACTTTAGCAGATTTAATTCCCAGGTTTATTGATGCAGGTGAAGGCGAAGTATTGATTGATGGAATTAGTATAAAAGATTACACCCTTCATTCTATCCGTAACCAAATGGGTATTGTAACCCAGGAAGCCATTTTGTTTAATGATAGCATTGCCAATAATATTGCGTTAGGAGTAGATAATGCATCAATGGAATCTATAGAGCAGGCCGCTAAAATTGCCAATGCACATCGTTTTATAGAAACAAAAGAAGAGGGCTATCAAACCAATATTGGCGAAAGAGGGATGAAGCTGAGTGGCGGCGAAAGACAAAGGGTAACCATTGCCAGGGCAGTATTAAAGAATCCGCCTATTCTAATTTTGGACGAAGCCACTTCATCGCTTGATACCGAAAGTGAGAGATTGGTACAGGATGCTATTAATAATCTTATGAGCAATAGAACCTCTATAGTAATTGCACACAGGCTAAGTACCATTCGCCATGCCGATGAAATTATTGTATTGCAAAAGGGAGAGATAGTAGAAAGAGGAACACATGATGCACTCATACAAAAAGAAGGCTTTTATAACAGGTTGGTAAAAATGCAGGAAGTGAAGTAGTAGCCCGTTATTAAAATGGGCATTGATTGGTAAGCTTTTTAAAATTACTCACCGATATTTGCAAACCAGTAAACTAGAATATTCCAACAATGAAAAAATTTTCTTTTGGAGTGATAGGATTGGGTACCATGGGTAGCAACCTTGCACTTAATATCAACGACCACGGCTTTAGTGTAGCCGGTTATGACAAAGATGTCTCAAAAGCAAGTGCTTTAAATGCCGAAAGAGAGAACGACAGTATTCAGTCTTTTAGCGACCTCCGCCAATTTATGGATGCTTTGCAAACACCACGAAATATAATTATGTTGGTGCCGGCAGGTAAAGTTGTAGACATTGTTTTAAATGAGCTCAAAGAATATTGGGGCGAAAATGATGTGGTAATTGATTGTGGTAATTCGCACTTTACCGATACGCAACGCCGGGTTGATGAATTAAAAGGCTCGGGTATTCACTTTATGGGTATGGGAATCAGCGGAGGCGAAACCGGTGCCCGATATGGTGCCAGCATTATGCCGGGTGGCGATAAAGAGGCTCATGCACGCATAGCACCAATGTTGCAGGCGGTATGCGCTAAGGTAAATGGCGAGCCATGTACAGCTTATATGGGTAATGGGGCTGCAGGCCATTATGTAAAAATGGTGCATAACGGTATTGAATACGCTATTATGCAACTGCTAAGCGAAAGCTATCATTTGATGAAAGTATATGGTCAAATGAGCAATGAAGAAATTCAACAAACATTTGATAGCTGGAATAAGGGCAGGCTGCAATCTTTTTTAATGGAAATATCGGCAGCCGTATTTACACAACCCGATGGTTTAGGTGAAGGAATGTTGATAGATGTGATTTTAGATACAGCCGGGCAAAAAGGAACCGGGGCATGGACAAGCCAGGATGCGGCAAACGTAGTAGCTGCCATTCCTTCTATTGATGCTGCGGTAAGCCAGCGTATTATTTCTTCTTACAAAAACCAAAGAATAGAAGAGTCTAAACTATTTTCTGCCGAGCCAACTTTTGTTACAAAAGATAAACCCACTTTTTTATCAAACTTAGAGCAAGCCATTTATAGCTGCTATATTTTGTGCTATGCTCAAGGACTGGCAATGTTGGCAAATGCTTCTAAAGAGTATAAATACGATACATCTATTACTTCGGTAGCATCCATTTGGCGAGGCGGATGTATTATAAGGGCAGCCATGTTAGAAAAAATTACAGAAGCCTATCAGAGTAATCCGGATTTAAAAAATTTAATGGCCGATACTTATTTTTCAAAAGAGTTGGATAGTAGTAGAGAGGGCTTTAAGCAGGTTGTTGCTTCAGCATTGCAAGCCGGTATCCCTGTACCTGGCATGAGTGCTTCACTCAATTATTATTTAAGTTTTCATAGTGCATGGTTACCTGCCAACCTTATACAAGCACAAAGAGATTTTTTTGGGGCACATACCTACCAGCGGAACGATAGAGAAGGCATTTTTCATACAGAATGGAACCAAACAATACATTAATGCATCATTATGGAATTTAGTAGTAAAAATACACCCACCGTTATCACCATTTTTGGAGGTACAGGCGATTTGAGCCGACGTAAACTTATCCCTGCATTGTATAATTTATACCTTGGCGGATGGCTGCACGATAAATTTTCAATTATTTGTATTGGTTCGTCAATGCCGGATTTAGATACTTTGCTTAAAGAGTTAAGGGCCGGAATTGATAAATTTTCACGAAGTGGAAAAACAAAAAAAGCCCAGTGGGAAGTATTTGCCCAAAAAATTGAATTTCTCAAAGGCGATTTTACCCAAAAGAAAATATATAGCCAATTAAAAAAATGTAAAGCCGATTTTGCCAAAGGCGAAAAAATAGTAAACAGAATTTTTTACTTGGCTGTGCCGCCTAAGTTTATAGGGCCTATTGCTACACAACTAGGTGATGCAGGATTTGCATCAGACAGGGAGCATAACCGCATAGTGGTAGAAAAACCTTTTGGCACCGATTTAGAATCTGCCAAAATTCTCAATAAACAGCTACAGGAAATTTTTCAAGAAAAGCAGATTTACCGTATAGATCATTACCTCGGAAAAGAAACTGTACAAAATATATTGGCATTCAGGTTTGCCAATGCATTGTTTGAGCCAATATGGAACCGGAGTTTTATCAACTCAGTACAAATTACGGTAGCCGAAAAAATTGGGGTAGAAGAAAGAGGCGGCTATTATGAAACCAGTGGAGCTTTAAGGGATATGATTCAAAACCATGTAATGCAATTGCTTTGTTTAATTGCTATGGAGCCACCGGTAAGTTTTGATGCAGATGAAGTGAGAAATAAAAAGGCAGATGTGTTGCGGGCAATACGGCCTATTAAAAAAGAAGATGTACATGATGTTGCTGTAAGAGGCCAATACGGCGAAGGCTGGATAGAAGGGAAAAAGGTGAAAGGCTACAGAGAAGAAAAAAATGTTTCTCCCGATTCGGTTACAGAAACATTTGCAGCAGTAAAGTTTAATATAGAAAACTGGCGTTGGAATGATGTGCCTTTTTATGTAAGAAGTGGAAAAAGAATGGCACAGGCCATTACTGTTATCACCATAGAATTTAAACCGGTGCCGCACCAATCATTTCCAATTGAAGCCAATGAAAACTGGCGTACAAATTTATTGATGATATATATACAGCCCGATATGGGCATTAGATTGCGTATGCAAGCCAAAAGGCCCGGCCCACAAATGCTGCTAACTCCGGTTGATATGGTTTTTAACTATAAAGATAGTTACGAGGGAACTACCCCAGAGGCTTATGAAACCCTGCTGCAGGATGTAATAGAAGGCGATGCAACATTGTTTATGCGTGCCGACCAGGTGGAAGCCGCCTGGGAGTTGGTAGAGCCTATATTAGAGTGTTGGCAGGCAAATCCGTCTGTTAATTTTCCAAACTACGATGCGGGTACCTATGGCCCCGAAAGCGCAGAAACATTAATAGCAAAAGATGGCCACCAATGGATTACCATGCCCTTAAGTAAAAAAAGCCATCCCAATGATTAAGGTATTTGCAACAGCCGAATCTTTGTGCAGGGAGGCTATGGAAATATTTATTTTTTTAGCCCAAAAAAATATTGATGCCAACGGGCGTTTTACGGTTGCATTATCGGGTGGCCGCACACCCAACCTTATGTACGATATGCTAGCCAAGCCAAAAAATGCTGCAAGGGTTGATTGGAAAAATGTATTTGTTTTTTGGGGCGATGAGCGATATGTGGATTTTGACAATAAAGACAACAACAGTTTTCAGGCAAAGCAACATTTATTGGATCATGTAACAATTCCTGAGGAAAATGTTTTTCGTATTCCTGTGAATGGCGACCATGTGGCCGATGCACAAGCGTATCAGCAAATTATTCAGCATTTTTTTAAAAGGGAACTTCCTTCTTTTGATCTTATATTTTTAGGAATGGGTGATGAAGGGCATACAGCTTCTATTTTTCCCGGCTCTCCATTACTACATGAAACGGAATGTATAGTAAAGGATATTTATGTGGAGCAAAAGAAAATGCAACGCATCAGTTTTACGCCATCGTTAATAAATGCCGCAAAGGAAATTGTATTTATGATAACAGGTGCAGAAAAAGCACCTGCATTAAAAGAAGTGCTGGAAGGTGATTATGATCCGGATTTATATCCTGCACAGATTGTGAAACCTGAAAATGGAAACGTTACATGGTTGCTGGATGAAGGTGCAGCCGATTTGCTTCATTCAAAATAAATGTTGAATGAAGTATTTAAATGCTGTGTGTAAACTCGGTAGTATTGCTGTTGATTAATTCGCATTCGAACACTACCGCAAAATTGCTGCGAATAGATGCTTTTACTTCTTCCATATCTATTGCTCTACCCAATTCTTTTTCCATAGAAGTTACCTGCTTGTTCTGTATGCCGCAAGGAACAATCAGGTCAAAATAACTCAGGTCGGTATTTACATTCAATGCAAAGCCGTGCATGGTAATCCAGCGGCTGCATCGGATGCCGATGGCACAAATCTTTCTTGCTTTACCAGGTATTTCAGCATCTATCCAAACACCTGTTTCCTCTTTGCTGCGGCCGGCATTGATGCCATATTCAGCCAGGGCTAAAATGATTACTTCCTCAAGGTTGCGAAGGTAGCGTCCGAGATCGGTGCTGAATTTTTCAAGGTCCAGTATAGGATAGCCTACAATTTGTCCCGGCCCATGAAAAGTAATATCGCCACCCCGGTTGATATGATAGTAGCCAATCTGTTTTTCCTCCCGCTGCTGCTGGGTTATCAGTAAGTGTTGTTCTTTACCATTCTTACCAAGTGTAAATACATTGGGATGTTCGCAAAATAAAAAATAATGCTGGGTGGCTTGAAAGTCTCCTATTGCACTATCATTTTTTGCATTATATGCTTTTACCTGCAGGTTGCTTTTCAACAGCGATTCCTGGAAATTCCATGCAGTTTCATATTCTACCTGTCCTAAATCTTTAACAAAAACAATTTCTGTGCTCAATGTTGTTTCTTGACTTGGTGAAAAATGTTAGGGCTGTACAGCCAATTCGGCCTGTTCCTGTAGCCATTTATTTCTACCCCAACCTGCAATTACATGTTTTTCGCTGTGGTAAGAAGAACGGACAAGCGGCCCGCTTTCCACATAATCGAATCCTAGTTGGTAGCCAATCTCCCTAAATTCTTTAAATTCATCAGGATGAACAAAGCGGTTCACAGGTAAATGATTTTTAGTGGGCTGCAAGTATTGGCCAATAGTAATAACATCCACATCACTTTCCCTTGGGTCTTTCATTGTGCAGATTACTTCTTCTTTGGTTTCGCCCAGCCCTAGCATTAATCCGCTTTTGGTGCGCATACCGCCATCTTTGAGTATGCGAAGGGTTTTCATACTGCGTGCATATTTGGCTTGTATCCTCACTTCACGGGTGAGGCGTTCTACTGTTTCAATATTATGAGAGACTACTTCAGGTGCCGCTTCTATAATTCTGTCAATGGCAGATTGGTCAGCCCTGAAATCGGGAATCAGTGTTTCCAATGTTGTTTCGGGACAAAGTGTTTTTACCGCTCTGATACTGTTTTGCCAGATAATGCTGCCCTGGTCTTCCAGCTCATCCCTGTCAACCGAAGTAATAACGGCATGCTTTACTTTCATGAGGTGTATTGCCTCTGCAACTCTTTGTGGTTCATCCCAGTCAACAGGGTCGGGCCTGCCGGTGGCCACTGCGCAAAATCCGCAGCTTCGGGTGCAGATATTGCCAAGTATCATAAATGTAGCGGTGCCTTCGCCCCAACATTCACCCATATTAGGACAATTTCCACTTTGGCAGATTGTATGTAGTTTATGTTCTTCCACCAAAGCTCGTACTGTTCGGTAAGATTCACCAATGGGGAGTTTAACCCTGAGCCAGTTAGGTTTTTGATAAAGAGGAGCTTCGCTTGTTGGAGTACCGCAGGACATTCGTGTTGGTTTAATTGTTCAGATTGTTGCAAAGGTAAATGGTTGTAGCAAACCAACATTGTCAAAGATTAGTGGTGCTTAAAATAAAAATGGAGAACCACTTTCGTAATTCTCCATTTTACAGTATTAATTTTTTAATTATTTAGACTGTCCCATTTTAGCTTCAATGCTTAAAGTTGCATGAGGCACAGCTCTTAATCTTGCTTTATCAATTAATTTGCCTGTTACCCGGCAAATACCGTAGGTTTTATTTTCAATACGCATTAACGCTTTTTCCAGGTGATCAATAAAAGTGATCTGGCGGCTGGCCATTTGGCTCAGTTGCTCTCTTTCCATACTTAAACTGCCATCTTCCATGGTCATGTAGCGATTGTCGGTCTCATCTCCGCCCATATCATCTTTACGGGTAATTAAACCTTGTAGATAATTCAATTCTTTTTTAGCGGCACCTAACTTACGTTGAATAAGTTCTTTAAATTCTGTAAGGTCAGCATCGCTGTATCTAACAATTGGCGCACCCGGATCGTTTTTTGGCTGATCTAACACAGATTTTGTAAAATCTGGCTGATAGGTACGAGATGTCTTCGTATTTATTTTTGGTATACTCACTGGTTTAGCTGGTGTTATTTTGATGTCTTTAGGATTTTTTGCATTTGCTTTTATGCCCGTTGGTTTAGGAGGCGCAGCCGGTTTTACTACCGGAGCTGGCTTTTTGGCCTCTACTTTTTTAGGAGCCGGAGCTGCCACTGGCTTTGCAGCCGGTTTTGCTGATTTTGCAGGAGCCGGAGCTGGTTTTTTAACAGCAGCTTTCGCAACTGGTTTTACTGCTTTTTTGGGAGCAGGTGCTGCTTTCTTAGGAGCAGGCTTAGCCGATGCTTTTTTAGCTACTGGCTTGGCAACCACCTTTTTAGATGCCGGCTTCGCCGTCTTCTTAGAGGCAACCACCACTTTTTTAGCTGCTGGTTTTGCCGCTGGTTTTGCTGCCTTTTTAGGAGCAGCAGCCACTTTTTTTGGGGCCGGTTTTTTTGCTGCCGGCTTCGCTGATTTTTTATTGGTTGCCATCAGTAATAAGTTTTTTTACATATACATTGATGCTAGCATCGTTCACTTCTATTGTTTCACCAAGGGTTAGATGGGGCACAAAATCAAGAGAATCCGCTAAAATTTCGCCGCAAATATAGTCTTTAAATTCAATTAATGATGCTTGCAGCGCATTTTCACTTACTTGAACTGCAATACGGTCTGTAAGGTCAAAGCCACTCTCTTTTCTTATGTTTTGAACCCGGTTTACAAATTCCCGGGCATTGCCTTCATTTTGTAATGCCGGGGTAATGGTAATATCCAAAGCTACCGTAAGTGAACCCTTGCCCGCAATTTCGTATCCCGGGATTTCATCGGTAATAATTTCTATATCTTCTGCATTGATAACTAATGGTTCTTCACCCTGGACCATTTCTGTTTCATTCAATATAAAATCGCCTTGCAATACTTTTTCTATAGCAGTATTATCCAGTTTTTCAATTGCTAAAGCTGCCCATTTCATTTTTGCCCCTAATTTTTTACCAAGGGTTTTAAAATTAGCCTTTGCTTTTTTGCGGATAAAATCATTATCAGCAGCAAGTATATCAATTTCTTTAATATTGGTTTCCGATTTTATGATGTCTTCCACCAGGCGGATATTATCTGTCATTTCTGCATCTAAAGAAGGAATAAATGCCTTTTGCAATGGCTGCCTTACTTTAATGTTTACTTTTTTACGCAGCGATAGTATTAAAGAAGAAGCATCTTGTGCCAGTAACATTCTTTTTTCCAAACCGGGGTTTATAGCTGCTTCATCTGCCTTTGGAAAAAATGCATGGTGCACCGATTCATGGTTGAAGCGTTTGGTTACTTCATTGAGATTGCAGAATAACCAATCTGCAAAGAAAGGCGCAATGGGTGCTATCAATCTACTCAAAGTTTCAAGGCATTCGTACAGGGTTTGATAAGCACAAATTTTATCATGCTCATATTCGCCTTTCCAAAAACGGCGGCGGCAAAGGCGCACATACCAGTTGCTCAAGTGTACATCGGTAAATTCTTCTATGGCTCGCCCGGCTTGTGTAGGTTCGTACTGGTTTAGGCTGTCTGTAACTTCTTTTACAAGGCTGTTGAGCGAAGATAAAATCCATTGGTCTATCTCCGGCCTGTCTTTTAAAGGAATGTATTGTTCTTCAAACCTAAAGCCATCTACATTGGCATACAATGCAAAAAACTGGTAGGTATTATAGAGAGTGCCAAAAAATTTGCGTTGTACTTCTTTAATACCTTCTTCATCAAATTTTAAGCTGTCCCATGGCGATGCGTTGGTGATAAGATACCAGCGGGTAGCATCGGCACCGTATTGGGCTATGGTGTCAAACGGATTTACCACATTACCCAAACGCTTGCTCATTTTGTTGCCATTCTTATCTAACACCAGGCCATTGCTCACCACGGTTTTATAGGCAACGGAGTCGAAAAGTAAAACACCCAAAGCATGAAGCGTATAAAACCAACCTCTTGTTTGGTCAACGCCTTCTGCTATAAAATCTGCAGGAAAATTTTGCTCAAAGGTTTCCCTGTTTTCAAAAGGAAAATGCCATTGTGCATAAGGCATGGCACCACTATCAAACCATACATCTACTAGGTCGGGCACACGTTTCATCGGCACTCCGGTAACACTTACCAACGTAATATCATCTACATAAGGTTTATGAAGGTCTAATATGCCCTCGTGCAGGTAATGGGTATTGGTATCGCCGCCTAAAACCTCAGCAGCTTTTTTTATTTCGCTATTGAGTTCATCAATAGAGCCAATACATTTTTGCTCACCACCTTCTTTTTCATCAATAAATTTTCCTTCGGCATCCACGCTTTTCCAAATAGGTAGCGGCGTGCCCCAATAGCGGCTGCGGCTTAGGTTCCAATCCACCATATTTTCCAGCCAGTTGCCAAAGCGCCCTGTACCGGTGCTGGCAGGTTTCCAGTTGATGGTTTTGTTTAATTCCACCATACGGTCTTTTACTGCCGTGGTTTTAATAAACCAGGCATCTAAAGGATAATAGATAATTGGTTTATCGGTACGCCAGCAATGTGGGTAATTGTGCTCGTATTTTTCTACTTTAAAAGCCCTGTTTTCTTTTTTTAGTTTTACGCTGATATCTACATTTACATCCGTATAATTGGGCTCGTTTTTATAATCTTTTACATATCGGCCACTAAACTCACCCACACCCTCTACAAATTTTCCTTCTTTATCTACAAGGGTTAAAATACCCAGGTTGTTTTTTTGTCCAACCTTATAGTCATCTGCACCAAAAGCCGGTGCAGTATGCACGATGCCTGTGCCATCTTCGGTAGTAACAAAGTCGCCGGTAATTACTCTAAAAGGTTCAGCGCCGGGTGTTATTTCATGAATTTTTTCTAAGCTATTGGCTTCAAAAGGAAGTAATTGCTCGTAGGCCAATCCTTCCAGTTGGCTTCCCTTAAAATTTGCAATTATTTTCCAGGGAATAAGTTTGTCACCTTCTTTATAATCAGCAAAATCTATATGCTCTGCTTCTGCTTTAAAGTATTTTCCAATTAGTGATTTTGCCAATACTACATTAATGGGCAAATAAGTGTAGGGGTTGAATGTTTTTACAACCACATAATCAATATTGGGCCCAACGGTTAAGCCAAGGTTGGATGGCAATGTCCACGGGGTAGTGGTCCATGCCATTAAATAAATATCGCCTTCTGCACTTTCAACTTTCAGCTTTTCATTTTCAACTATCTTAAACATCACCACGGCACTGGTATCCTTCACGTCTTTATAAGTTCCCGGTTGGTTTAGCTCATGCGAACTTAAACCTGTACCCGCAGCAGGAGAGTAGGGTTGTATGCTTACACTTTCGTAGAGGTAGCCCTTTTTATATAATTCGCTCAGGCACCACCAAAGCGTTTCTATATAATCATTTTTAAAAGTGATATAAGGGTCTTTTAAATCCACCCAGTAGCCCATTTTTTCGGTAATCTCATCCCACTTGTGTTTGTATTTTAATACTTCACGACGGCAGGTGGCATTATAATCTTCTACAGAAATAGTTTTACCAATATCTTCTTTGGTGATGCCCAATAGTTTTTCTACACCCAGTTCTACCGGAAGGCCATGTGTATCCCAACCGCCTTTGCGTTTTACCTGAAAATCCTGCATGGTTTTATAGCGGCAAACCAGGTCTTTTAAAGTTCTGGAAATTACGTGGTGGATGCCCGGCATGCCATTGGCACTTGGAGGACCTTCATAAAAAACAAAAGGCGTTTTTCCTTCCCTAAGGCTAATGCTTTTTTCAAAAGCCTGGTGCTCATTCCATTTATTTAAAATTTCTTCACTTATTGCCGGAAGATTCAATTGCTTGTACTCTCTGTATTTCAACGACATATATAATTACCTTTCTGTAGCTTTAAAATTAAGGTTTGCGAAGTTAATAAATTAAAGGCCAAGATAGACTGAGCGGTATAATTTTTGCTTATTTATTAGGCAGAAAAACAATACATTTTTATCTACTGCAAAGCGGGTAATCGAGTTGGTAAATTTCCTATTTTTTGGGCCATTTATCCACAATTTTGTGGGTTGGCATAGAATTGGAAAGTTTGTTTGCGCTAACAAACACATCTAACACCTAATAATGTTAATTTATGAAAAACACCTTTTTTTTATTAGCTGCAGGTTTAATGCTAACAGTAGGTGCAAATGCACAAACAAAAAAGAAAAAAGCAGCTACAGCAAAAGTAAACGTTCCCGAAGTGGTAGATGCTTCATTTAAAACATCTTACGCTACGGCACAAGGTAGTAAGTGGAGTAAAAATTATACTGGTAATTATGTTGCCACATTTACCAACGAAAACAGTCAGGAACAAGCCACAGAATTTAACAACGATGGCGTAGTGCTAAAAACAAAAACAGCCTATAGCTTGGCTGCATTGCCAGAAAATGTAACTACATCGGTAGAGGCAAAATACGCAGGTTCTAAAATAGAGTCCTGCGAAAAAGTGGAAATTCCCGGTATTGCACCATACTTTAAAGTAAAATTGGTGACAGCTGATACAAAAAATAAAGAAATTTTATTGAGCGACGAGGGTTCTATTGTTCGCTCTTAATAATTTTTGCTGGTTTAGGGTTTTATTAGGGTAAAACGGGAGTATTCTTGCTCCCGTTATTTTGATTTTTTTTTAGAATTTAGTTTAGTATAAATATCATATTGATCCAATAACCTCCGCTTTAAAATTCAATACACCTAACTTTTGCATGAAGAAGCATACCTTATAGTATTCTTCACAAAAACTAAAAGCATCTTTGATAAGATGCTTTTTTGTTCCCTTATAAATCATTTATTGAAATAAGAATTTAGGCCCCAATCCTTTTCATGGTTATAGTACTATCTTTTTCGATATAGAGAAAATCGCCGTACCAAAAATCATCTATCTTAAACTTTAATATAAACGGTGTTAGGCTGTTTAAAAACCGTTTGAGTGCCTTGTCTGGTAGGTTGAATGTTATCAGTTTGCTCCTTTTGTAAAATTTGAATGGGATAAAAAATGTTTTTGAAAGATTGTAGTAATTGGGTTCAATCTTTTTTAGCTTTTCCAAGCTAAACCCACTTGCATCAAATATTACAAGGTTATTGTAGGCTGTATCTTCTACAAATTCATTTACAATTTTTTTGTATTTACCCATGCACGGTGAGCACCAAATAGCAGTAACGAAAATACGAGTTGCTTTTTTATTTGATGTGTAGGAGCTGTCTATGTTGAATTGAGAAATTTGGCCAAAACAAACATTATTTAAAAGTAGGATTAAAATTATCGTATAAGAGTAAAGATTATTTTTTTTCATTTTATATAAATATGAGCTGTTTCAACTACTTGAAACAGCTCAGTTATAATTCTAATTTAAAGATAAATAGTTCCGATCAACTGGATAATCGAACTTAACACTTATATAATCGGTGTAAAATCTTGCTACTGCATGTTGTTCCCTTGCCGTAGATCTTGTTTGACCCGGATAAGAAGGTGGTAAGTCTGGTTGAAAGATTTTCTTATTTAAAAATAAATATTATTACAATTGCACCGCTATCGTTCCGGTAAACATCCTGGGAGCAATAGGGTTTACACTGTAGTTTTCATGCACATAATAATTAAACTCGTTGAATATATTGGAAAGTTTCGCCAACAGAGAAATTTTCTTAAATCGATAACCTGCAGTAAGGTCAAGTGTTGTAAAACCATTTACACGTATCATTCTGTTATAACTTTGTGCTTGTCCTTGTGTATTGTTCCATCCACCAATGCGTTTGCCAATGTATAATGCCGATACCCCAAATTTTAAGCCTTGAAACTTTCCTTTTTGGAATGTATAAAATGCACTGGCGTTGGCTGTATTGGCAGGAGTATTAACAAGTCTATCTCCTTCAATATAATTTCCTTTGGCTTTTTTTGTTTTGGTATAACGCATATCGTTATAGCTATACCCGGCCATAATGTTCATGCCGGTTACAGGCTGTGCGCTAATATCAAGCTCTACGCCGTTGCTGGTGGTTTGACCTGCCAGTTCTTTTAAAGCGGTATTGTTATTGGGTGTTATACCATCTGCCAAAAATGGGGCAGTTTGCGCCAGGTTATTATTGATGATTTTGTAAATAGTAAGATTCGACGATAGTTTTCCGTTAAACAATTCGCTTTTAATACCTATTTCGTATTGATTAATTATAGATGGAGCTAATGCATTGCCGCTAACATCTGTACCTGAATTTACCGTAAACGAATTGGAATAACTTGCAAATGCAGAAAGGTTTTTTGCCGGACGGTAAACCAGCCCAAAACGTGGAGAGAATGCATCTGCTTTAGCCGATTTCCCCTTACCTGTACTGTCTTTAGCCAGGTATTTAGTAGTAACAGCTTCAGATTGTTGCATGGACCATCTTATACCAGCAAGTAATTTTAGTTTGGAAGAAATGCTTATCAGGTCTTGTATATAAGCCCCAATTCTGTTAACAGGTGTTTGTGTTTTTGTTAATGCAATTGCTGTGGGCATATCGGTACGCTGAACAAATTTTGCCGGATTTAGTATATTGATGGTATCGTATATTTTGCCTGCAATATTATAGGTATATGCAGTGGTATAGTAACGGTCTGCATCTATTCCGGTCAGTAGGGAATGTTCGAGTTTTCCTGTTTTAAATTTTCCTGTAATATCTAGGTTAGCAATAGCATAATCTTCTCTGCTGTTGACTTTGCCTAAGGGACGAGCCCAGTCGCCATTGGCTTTAGCCTGTATTCTTTCTATACTAAAGTAATCTCTTTTATAATTTTGGTAAGAAAGATTGGTAATAAGGTTCCAACTTTTATTTAGCGCATGTTTTAATGTTGCAGATGCGGTAGCTTGATCCGTGTTGTTGTATTGCCAGTTAGCGCCCATAAATCTTGAACGAGGTACATTAGGAATAATCGTATCCGCAATAGAGCCAATTCCAAAATCGGGGGTAAAATTATGGCTCAAATAATCGCCTTGTAGCAATACAGAAGTGCGGTTACTTAATTTGAATAGGATAGAAGGGTTGATATAAAACCTTTCAGATTTTACAGTTTGCCTGTAGCTGTTTGATTTTTCATAAGTGCCGTTTACCCTATAGGCAATTTTTTTTGACAATGGACCGTATATGTCTACAGAAGGTTTTATAAGCCCATAGCTTCCGCTGCGTAAAGATGCTTCTCCCCCAAAATAAAACTTAGGTTGCTTGGTAATCATATTGATAATGCCTCCCGGAGCCACATTGCCATATAAAATAGCAGCACTTCCTTTTAATACTTCTACTTTTTCGAGCGAACTTATTTCAGGAAAAATACCAGTATTAACCCTTGAGCCATTTTTAAACATATTGCTGCTTGAAAAGTTATAACCCCGGGCATAAAAAGTTTCCTGTGTGCCAGCTCTTGTGCCAGCAAGGTAAACGCCGTTTACATTTCTAATTACATCACTCAACCGCTGTGCTTGCTGGTCTTTTATTAGTGCTTGGTTTATTACAGAAATGCTTTGCGGAAGATCCATAGGATCAATGGCTATCTTGCCTACCGATATAACTTGGTTGTTAATCGTTTTTTTAGCATTTACAACCACTTCCTGTAATTGCTGGGAGTTTTCTGTTAAAATGATATTTACCGTAGCTGTTTCTTTGCTTTGTAATTCTACTGTCTTTTCCCTGGAGAGTAAACCGGCAAAAGATGCAATAACATGAAAAGAGCCGTCGGGTAGGTTATGTAATGCAAATTCTCCCTGTGAGTTACTGGTTGTAATTTTTTTTAATTCTTTAACCTCAATATGAACGCCTTCAGCAACGGTGCCGTCACTTGTGCTAATCTTTCCAACGATTGTATTTTGTGATTTAGTAATGAACCCAATGCATAACATAGATGCAGCTAATAGTAAGTGTTTGAACATAAGCAAAGTTTTTCTTCAGCTATTTAATTTTGGCTGCAAAGAAAATCTAATCACAGTCAGGCATGTTACGCAGGCAGGAAATACGCTTACGCAATCAGGAAAGAAATATTATTTTTTGGGAAAAGTAAAATATAGTAAACCTGTATTAATGCAGCAGCAGCTCACATGGCTTAATGCCCGTATGCTTTTTAAAAGCTGTGCTAAAATGGGAGATGGAAGAATAGCCCAGCATCATAGATACTTCGGTTACACTTAAGCCCTTATCGTACAATAAATATTTGGCATGTTCCATGCGTTGGCCTTGGTAAAAATCGAATATGGTGGTACCAAAAATTTCTTTGAATCCTTTTTTTAAGTAACACTCGTTAATTGCTACTTTTCGGCTCAAAGCCTTGATGGTAATAGGTTCGCCAATATGTTGCAACAAAATCTCTCTGGCTTTCATTATTTTTTCCCTATCTGCTTCGTTGGCCAAAAACTTACAGGTAAATACAGGTTCTTCTTTTTCGCCCAGCATACAATCCATACTGTATAGCAGTAAGATTTGTGTTTGTGCGTTAATGAAGATATTTTCTAAAGTATCTGTATAGTTATGGTTTAGCAATGCTTCAATAGCCATCCTTGTTTTGGTACAAAGCGGCAGCATTTTAGAAAAAGAGGTGGTATGGTTAAAAGAAAGCACATTATCTGTGAGGCTTTCCGGATTGCGGTGCGCCTTGGCAAACTGCTGCAAATAAGTAGGTGAAAAAGTAAAACTCAATACATCCATACTATCTACCTTTTCAATGCAGGTTTTAGAGTTGTTGAGTTTGCAATAATTGCACTCAGCTTTCTTTTCACGGCAATATACGTTGCCTGTTACGCAAAAGCGCAGCTCCAGGTAGTGGGCATCCGGGTTGTTTTTTTCGTAATGGTAAACCAATACGCCCAGGTCTTCAATATCCCATTTGGGGTTCTTTTTGTACCTGCTGATAGAATATTTAACTGAACCGGGCACCATTCTATCTACCTGTTGCATAATTTCCAGTTCATTTTGCATGAATGGTTGCTTATGCGCTAGTGCTAATATGTCTAAAGGTTGATGCATTGTATAAATGCAAAGATACGAAAGGAAGGAATTGGTAGTTCAATGTTTAAACTTTGTTTTGTTAAACCTTCCCGATTATGTAAATGGGATAAAACTGTACGGGTTTACTTAAAGAAAACAATTTCGTTTTTGCTTTCTTTTATTACAGCTTTGCTGCCTAATAGCGTTTTGCCACGCTTATCATAAAAGTTAAGGTACATCGTATCATTTTTTAACTCATATTTACCCGGATAGCTGGTGTTTTTTACGCTGTCGAATAACTGGCGGTAAAATTCAAAAAAGTTGTTTTCCCTTATTTCAAAATAAGAGTCGTTCATATCGGCAATCGACTTAAAGCTGTGGGTAATAGAGCTGGCTTCAAATGCAGGTTTATCTTTATTGAATTTATAGGCAGGGGAGCAAGAGACAGCGATGGCTACTATTATTGCAAAAAATAAAAAAAATCTCATATAAATAAATTGCTGAACAATTTGTAAAAGTAGTGCTATTGGTTGGCTTTTTAATTGATGCACAAAGATTTGAGGATAAACGGAGCGTCGCCACCAATGCAACATTAATAATGAAAAGCTTGGTACAAAAAAACTTCTCTTCTAAATTTTTTAAAACAACCGCCGCACCTTACCTTTGCGGCTCAAATTTATATCTTATATATTTTAAATATTTGTTATGGCCAATACAGGTAAAGTAAAATCCATCATCGGTGCCGTTGTTGACGTGCAGTTTGACAGTGGTTCTAGTCTTCCGGAAATATTAAACGCATTGGAATTAACCCGTGAAAACGGGGATAAATTGGTGCTTGAAGTACAGCAGCATTTGGGAGAAGATAGTGTAAGAACCATTGCGATGGATGGTACCGAAGGCCTGGTGCGTGGAATGAAAGTGACCGATACAGGTAAACCTATTGCGATGCCAGTTGGTGAAGGCATCAAGGGACGCTTATTTAACGTAACAGGTGATGCCATTGATGGGTTGCCACAGGTAAGTAAAGAAGGTGGCCGTCCTATTCATGCTAAGCCGCCGATTTTTGAAGACCTGAGTACAGCCAATGAAATATTATTTACAGGTATTAAAGTAATTGACCTGATTGAGCCTTATGCAAAGGGTGGTAAAATTGGTTTGTTTGGTGGTGCAGGTGTGGGTAAAACAGTATTGATCCAGGAGTTGATTAACAATATTGCAAAAGCATATAGTGGTTTATCGGTGTTTGCAGGTGTGGGTGAGCGTACCCGTGAAGGGAACGATTTAATGCGTGAAATGATTGAAGCAGGCATTATGAACTATGGCGATAAATTTAAACACAGCATGGAAGAAGGTGGCTGGGATTTGAGCGCTGTAGATGTAGAAGGTTTGAAAGATTCTAAAGCAACATTCGTATTCGGGCAAATGAACGAACCACCAGGTGCCCGTGCCCGTGTTGCCTTGAGTGGTTTAACAATAGCAGAATATTTCCGTGATGGCGATGGTGAAGGACAGGGTAAGGACATCCTTTTCTTTGTTGACAATATCTTCCGTTTTACACAGGCAGGTTCTGAAGTATCAGCGTTGTTGGGTCGTATGCCTTCTGCGGTGGGTTACCAGCCTACACTGGCAACAGAAATGGGATTGATGCAAGAGCGTATTACTTCAACTAAAAATGGTTCTATCACTTCTGTGCAGGCGGTTTATGTACCTGCAGATGATTTGACGGATCCGGCTCCTGCAACAACATTCGCCCACTTAGATGCAACTACGGTATTGAGCCGTAAAATTGCAGATTTGGGTATCTATCCTGCGGTAGATCCTTTGGATTCTACTTCAAGAATTTTGACTCCGGCGATTGTAGGTGAAGAGCATTATAATACAGCAGATAGAGTAAAATTAATTTTGCAACGTTATAAAGAGCTTCAAGATATTATTGCCATTCTTGGTTTGGATGAATTGAGTGATGAAGATAAACTGGTTGTATCAAGGGCTCGTAAAGTACAACGTTTCCTTAGCCAGCCATTTTTTGTGGCAGAGCAATTTACCGGTTTAAAAGGTGTGTTGGTTCCAATAGAAGATACCATTCGTGGTTTTAATGCTATTATGGACGGTGAAGTGGATGAGTATCCTGAAGCAGCATTCAACCTGGTAGGTACTTTGGAAGATGCGATTGAAAAAGGCAAGAAATTGATGGCGGCGGCGCAAGCTTAGTTTCAGTACTAAGTATTTTGTACTTAGTATTAAGACAAAGGCATTTTTTTAATTTCAATCTTTTGTATTATGGGCATGCATAATTTTAAAGAATTAAAAATATGGCAGCGCTCAATGAAACTGGCGGAAGATATTTATAATTTGTGTTCAGTATTTCCTAAAGAAGAAGTTTATGGCCTTTGTTCGCAGTTAAAGAAATGTGCAATTTCAGTGCCGTCTAATATTTCTGAAGGAGCAGGTAGGGCTACCAATGCACAATTCAAATACTTTTTAGAAATATCGATGGGTTCTTGTAATGAAATTCAAACCCAAGTTGAATTATCCGTTCGGCTTAATTACATTACCCGGGAAGATGGCGATAAGATAATGGATGAAGCATATCAGGTTTACAGAATGATATTGGCTTTTTACAATACACTTCAATAACAATATTTGTATTGTCTAAGTACTTAATACTATATACTCAGTACTAAAATTATTAACTATGACACTTGAAATTCTAACTCCGGAACGTAAAATTTTCAGCGGCGATGTGTACGGTGTACAATTGCCTGGTATTAGCGGTTTGTTTGAAGTGCTGGATAAACATGCGCCATTGGTAAGTGCTTTAAAGGAAGGTAAAATGAAAATTTTAAAGGATAAAAATAATAGCAGTGCTTACACGATACAGGGCGGATTTGTAGAAGTATTGAATAATAAAGCAACTGTGTTGGTGGAAGGGGCTACTGAAATTTAAAGCCAAAAGAACTAAACTTTTTGAAGCTGTTTCTTTGATGAAACAGCTTTTTTATTGCGATGAAAATACTTGATTGGAATATTCTTTCTATGGCTTATACTTCAAATTAGATTTTTTGGAAGTGAGCATATGATTTTGAATTACCTTTTTAATGCTGTCAGTAGCTTTATTTTGATCATCATACTCTTTTGTAATAAGGCTGGCCGTTGCTCTTTCTCTTTCGATGGACTTTATTGTTTTATTAGAACAGCCTTGCCATACAAAAAAACAGCAAAATATTAAAATATTCCTTTTTACTAAGTGGATTAAATTTTTCATACATTAATAATTGAATCAGTATAGCAGTTGTAAATAACATCCATCGTTTTTCATATATAATCTTTTACATTTCTAAATACAAGTGTTGTGGATAGTTTTAAAATTAAGAAGGATAAGGATGTCTCATAAATCAAGAATACAAACGAATTTCTAAAGCATATAAAACTAAGATATCTGCAAGTATTTATTAAAAACTAAAACTGCTTTTTAACCTGCAACCAACTCCATGCACAAAAAGGCAACAACAAAAAAAGCAGCCAACTTAAATGGTTTTGGCTAATTATAAATGTGCCTACAGTAATAAGTAAAAGATATAAGGGATAAAGTAGAAACAGCATTGCAATAATGATAGAATCATAGTGGTCATTGCTGCTTCCAAGTTTATCTGCCATACTTTTCGCAAAAAAGTATAAAGGAAAGTGAACGAGCACACCTATCATTGCAGGAATAAATAATAACAGCTTTTTCCAGAAAGAAATTTTTACAGCAAAGATTGATTTTCTTTTCTCAATATCATTCACATCAATTTCATAAACCAATGGCTGCAATTCACTTTGCAGCAGTTGGTTGAAAGTAACTACATTTTTTCCAAAGCTGCTATTGTTATCTATTATTTCATTTCCAAAAACTTTTCCAAAAAAGATATGCATGCTTTTATCGTAACTGTGAAAGCTGTTATAGTTAATACCTGTAGGTAGTATTTTTAAATCAATTCCTTGTTCCCAACTACTGATGGCCAGCCGGGCCGTACCTTTCATTAATGGCCGCAAATGCCATTCGTTAATGCATCTACCTTCGCTAAAAATTAATACGATGCCATTTTTTTTAAAAATTTCTCTGCAGGCATTAAAAGTGCTGTAATTGTGCTCCATGTTTTCAACACCTTCGCTAGTGCGGTAAACCGGATAAATATTTAACGAATACAACAGTTTTGCAAAAAATGACTTTTTAAAAACATCGCCTCTAGCCAATGAGTAAATGGGTTTGTTAAATAGCGATGCCAGTATAATCGCATCTAAAAACGAATTAGGGTGATTGGCGGCTATAAGCAAAGGGCCATTGAAAGAAAATGCCGTTTTGTTGTTGGTATTGATAACTCGGCAATACAAGTACAAGCCTAGCTTTGCCGGTATCTTAAGAAGTTTGTAAAGCAATATTGGTTTAGATTTTTTAAGTGTAATGGTAGGAATCAATTCAACTGTGGGTCAGTAGGAAAATGTATCATTAATGCATATTTGCCGCCCAATTCTTTTAAGCTGAATCGCCAAATATCTTCCAATGCAATATCAAAAACAAGTTGTTCGCTGGCAGCTACTGTCAGCCAGCTCTTTTCATCTATCTCGGCATCTAATTGCCCCACACCCCAACCACTGTAACCCAAAAAAAATTTTATTTTAGTTGCTTCTATGCTACCATTCTTTATTAATTCTTTCAATAACTCAAAATCGCCGCCCCAGTATATGCCATCACAAACTTTCTGGCAGTCGGGGAGCAGATCCTGATATTCATGTAAGTAATGTAAAGTATCTATTTGCACTGGCCCACCTGCATACACCGGCCATTCAAAACCCGTAAGATCGGGAATGAGTTCATCTAAGGTTTGATGATATTCTTTGTTAACTACAAATCCAAAACTCCCTTCTTCGGCATTGTGCCTGCAAAGTAAAACAACGGTTCTTAAAAAATTGGGATCTTTTAAAAAAGGCTCCGCAATGAGTAATATTCCGGAATCAGGTTGAATCATATTTCAAAGTAACATTTTATTCGTACAAAAACCAATAAAAAAGGGCTCATAAACCTTCGTTAATTTTAAATATATTTGAACATATCTAAAGCAATAAAACGCTCTATCGGTTAGCTTTGCAAACGGATTATATTAATTGATTGCATGAAAAAAATTTTCCCCGTAATTAGTGTACTTATTTTTTTAAGCCTTGTTGGGTTAATTGTTTTTCAATACTTGTGGATTGATAGTGCCAAGCATATTAAAGAGCAGCAATTGACAATGAATTTTCAGAATGCTGTAGAACAGGCTGGCGCACAGCTAACGCCAGATAGAAATTCGTTACTAATAACTCCCAAAAAAAATACGGATATTCTTTTTCCGAGCGACAGGCTTTCTGCTGAATTTTTCAACCAGTCGGTTTTAAAAAGATTTAGTATGCAGGAAATAGCTGCTACTATAAGAGCATCGATGGATAAGCATGTAGGAAAAAATGTGCCTTTTGAATTTGGTATTGGCAGAAATGGAGAAGTGGCAGGCCATGCGCAATCAGAAAATTTTGCAAAACTGTATTCTTCTTCCGATACGTCCAAAAATCTAAATGCAGTTTTCTATCTCACTCCACCCAGTGGTTCGCTGTGGGAAAATCTTTCTGCCGAAGAGATGTTGGTTGTAATTCTACCAAATGAGTCTTCACTTATAATGAAAGATATTTTTGGTTTTATACTCGCATCAATATTATTCACTATTATTATTACTGCTGCATTTTTTATTACAATTAGGAGTTTGTTAAGGCAAAAAAAGCTAAGTGAAATAAAGAACGATTTTATCAATAATATGACCCATGAGTTTAAAACGCCTTTGGCTACTATCTCACTAGCAGTAGATGCTTTAAAAAACGAAAAGGTAGCTTCGGATAAAGACAAATCGCAATATTTTACCGGTGTTATCAAGGAAGAAAACAAACGCATGAATAAGCAGGTGGAGGCTATTTTACAAGCCGCACTGCTTGATAAGCAGGAAGTGCAATTAAACTTAAAAAAGCATCATGCGCACGACCTTATCAATATTGCCATCAATAATATGCGATTGCCTATTGAAGAAAAAAATGGTCAATTAGATGTAAAGCTCGATGCAAAAACCGATCTGGTATTGGCCGATGAAGTTCATTTTATCAATTTTGTAAACAACCTTTTGGATAATGCCGTAAAGTATTCAAAAGAAAATCCACATATTAAATTATCAACCTCTACTGTTGGCCAGCAATTCAAAATAAAAATTGAAGACAATGGCATTGGCATGAATAAAGAAACCCTCAACCGTATCTTCGAAAAATTCTACCGGGCACATACAGGCAATATTCATAATGTAAAAGGTTTTGGCCTTGGCCTTAGCTATGTAAAAACAATGGTAGATGCGCACAAAGGCAATATTAAGGCAGAAAGTACACTCGGGAAAGGCAGTACATTCATCATTTCTATCCCCTTGGTTAAGTAAATACCCAATTTAATTCACATCAATTCACCGCTATTCACACTCAATCCACATGGATATATGTGAAAAATGCACAAAATCCAACGCTATGGCGGATAAGGGCTTGTGGATAAAACTTTTTTGCTAAAAAAGTGTCTGAAAGTGGGAAAATGTGTTATTTTGTGTTGTTCAATACTAAATAACAACTAAAATCCCACATGATTAGCTTTTTGGGCGAGTTTGAGGCAACCATCGATGCAAAGGGAAGATTCCTTTTGCCGGCAGGCTTTAAAAAGCAACTGCCAGCGGATACTCCTGCCCGTTTTGTAATCAATAGGGGTTTTGAAAAGTGCCTAACCCTTTACCCAATACAAAGCTGGGAGCCCATTTTTACCCAGGTAAGCCAACAAAATGACTTTGATCCCGAAGTTAGAGCCTTTCGCCGTTATTTTTTTAATGGAGCAACAGAAGTAGAGTTAGATAGTGCAGGAAGATTGTTGTTACCTAAAAATTTAATGCCTCATGCAGGTTTGGAAAAGGATATCGTATTGGTATCGGCATTAAACAAAATAGAAATATGGGATAAAACCTCATACGACCAGTTCTTTGATTCTTATTCCCCCGAAACCTTTAGCGAATTGGCAAACAGGGTAATGAACAAGAAAAAAGAAGAGTAGTAAAATCAGTTAATAATTGAAGAGTGAAAAAGAAAGAAAAAAAAGAACATATAACTGATGAATCACTCAACGAATCTGCCGGGTATCATATTCCGGTCTTGTTGCATGAATGTATAAAGGCATTAAATATAAAGCCGAATGGGATTTATGTGGATTGCACTTTTGGTGGTGGTGGGCATAGCAGGGCTATTCTTGAAAAGCTGGGAAAAGATGGAAAATTGGTAGTGTTTGACCAGGATGAAGATGCGAAGCAAAATATACCTGATGATGAGCGATTGTTATTCATTCCCCAAAACTTTAGGCATCTAAAGAGGTTTTTGCGCTTGCATAAAATTTCTCCTGTGGATGGATTGCTAGCCGACTTGGGTGTGTCGAGTCATCAGTTTGATGAAGCGGAGAGAGGTTTTTCCATTCGTTTTGATGCAGCACTTGATATGAGGATGGATATAAGAACTAGCAAAACAGCAGCAGATGTTTTAAATACTTATTCTGAAACCGAATTGCACAAGTTATTTGAAAAATATGGCGAAGTAACCAATTCAAAAACATTGGCAAAAGCCATTGTGGAACAAAGGGGAGTTACTGCTTTTAAAACCATCAGTGCATTTAAGCAGTCACTGCAGGGTATTGTAAAAGGTAATCCCAATAAATATTTCGCACAGGTATTCCAGGCACTGCGGATAGAGGTAAACGAAGAAATGAAGGTGCTGGAAGAAATGCTGGAACAAGCAATTGAAGTGCTGGCACCAGGAGGGAGGTTGGCAATCATAAGCTTCCATTCTTTAGAAGACAGGTTGGTGAAAAATTTTATAAAGTATGGAAGTGCAGTAGAGCCTGAAGCTGACGATGTTTTTGGTAACAAGCCAAAAAGTCCTTTAAGGGCAATAGAAAAAAAGCCCGTAACGGCTACCGCAGAAGAATTGAAAATTAACAACCGTTCAAGAAGTGCCAAGCTAAGAGTGGCAGAAAAAATATAGCTGATGAAGGAAAGTGAAAAAAAAACGGAGGCTACAGTTTCATCAAAACCAGAGTTTAAGAAACTGTTTAATCATAAGTGGATTGTAAAAAACATTCCCTTTTTTCTTTTTTTGGCAATGCTTGCAGTGTTGTATATATATAATGGGCATATGGCAGATAAGCTTGCAAGAAAAATTGCCAAATCGGAAAAAAATATTAAAGAGTTAGAGTATGAGTATAAATCTATAAAGGCAGAAGTAATATATAGAAGTAAAGCAAGTGAATTGGTAAAAGCAGTTGAGCCTTTAGGATTAAGAGAACAAAAGCAGGCTCCGGTAATATTAAACCCGGAAGAAACTAAAAAGTAAATATTCATACAATAGTATGGAAATTAAGAATGACATATTGTGGAGAGTGTATCTATGCTTTATAGGCATAGCAATACTGGGTATTGCAGTACTTGGTAGGGCATTTTATATACAACAGGCAGAAGGAAAGCATTGGAGAGATATAGGTAAAAGTATGCAACTAAGGTATGAACCTATAGAAGCAGAAAGAGGAAGCATATACAGTGAAGACGGAAATATGTTGAGTACATCTATACCTGTATTTGATATATATGTTGATTTTGCAGCAGAAGGCCTGAGAGAAAAACAAGGTAAAAGATTTAAAGAAAATTTAGACTCACTAAGTATAAACCTGGCTAATCTTTTTAAAGACAAAACTGCATCGGAATATAAAAAGCAATTACAACTTGCTTATAAAAACAAAGACCGTTACTATAGCTTAAAAAAGAAAATTTCGTTTGATGAGTATAGGGCCCTTCGCAATTTCCCTTTGGTAAGGTTGGGGCGAAATAAAAGTGGTTTTATTGTTGATTCAAAAGACAAACGCATCAATCCCTATGTGTTGATGGCTAATAGAACCATCGGGTTATCTAGGGCGAATCGTAAACAAAACGTTGGCCTTGAGCTTACTTACGATAGTTTGCTGAGAGGCAGTGTAGGCCAGCGATTAATGAAATACAATGCAGGTTCCTATATGCCTGTTATGGGAGCAGAGCTGGATCCGGTAAATGGGAAAGACATTATTACCACATTGGATACCTACATACAGGATGTGGCCGAAAATGAATTAATGAATATGTTGGTAGATAATAATTCATTACATGGTACAGCCATTGTAATGGAAACTGCTACTGGCAAAATAAAAGCAATAGCCAATTTGGGTTTGCAGGAAGATGGAACATATATAGAAGATATGAATTATGCGGTGGGTAAAGCCACAGAGCCGGGATCTGTTTTTAAACTGGCCACCCTATTGAGTTTGTTGGAAGATAAATATGTAACCAAAGAAAGCCTGGTTGATTTGAATAAGGGGGTAATGTATTTCTATGGCCTTCGAATTAAAGATTCGCATACACCAAGAGGTTCAGGTATTGTAACAGTAAAAGAAGCCTTTTTAGAAAGTAGCAATGTAGCATTTGCAAGAATGGCCAATGAATTTTATGGTAGCAACCCCTCAAAGTACACAGATCATTTATCAAAGTTTAGATTAGATAAACAAACTGATATTGAAATTATTGCTACTTCCGGCAGGCCTACAATAAAAAAGCCAACAAGCAAAAGCTGGGGCAAAACAACCCTGCCATTTATGGCACATGGCTACGAAGAAATGGTAACGCCATTGCATATGCTTGTTTTGTATAACGCTGTAGCCAATAATGGTAAAATGATGAAGCCATACTTGGTAAATGCAATAAGGGCTTATGGTGTAGATGAAAAAATATTTAACCCAGAAGTGTTGGAAGAAAAAATTTGCAGTAAAGAAACTATAGTACAGGCCCAGGAATGTTTAAAAGCAGTTGTTGATAGTGTACATGGTACTGGCCATAAAGTATTATTTGATTCTTTGTATGCTATTGCAGGAAAAACCGGTACGGCAGTAACCGCTCTAAATAATAAAGGGTACAACAAGGGAAACAAAATTTATCAGTCATCTTTCATGGGTTATTTTCCTGCAGAAAAACCAATGTACACAATGGCTGTAGTAATTCAAAATACCAGGGCATCAAAAAAGGTATATGGAGCAGATGTATCAGGAACTGTCTTTAAAAAGATAGCTGATAAAATTTACGGACGTTTTATTGGGTCTTCAAATTTTGCGAAACTAAATACAATTGACAGCCTATTGTACAGCTCACAAGGAATGAAAAATGATCTGCAATCAATTTTCAATTTCATGAACATAAAGTATAACGATTCGGCAAATGGCGGTTACTGGAGAGGTATGCAAATGAAGAATAAATCAGTTTCAATGAATGTTCCCATATATGCATCAGTACAAAATAAAATTATGCCAAGCGTAGTGGGAATGGGATTGAAAGATGCTGTTTATCTGTTGGAAAATAAAGGGCTTGCAATTGAAATAAAAGGAAGGGGTAAAGTAGTGGACCAAAGCCTTACAGCCGGAATGATTTATAAAAAAGGACAAAAAGTACAACTGTTATTGAATTGAAAAAATGCTGAGAGATCTTTTATATAAAACTCCTATCCGATCGGTAAATGGTAATACCGATATAGATATTTCGGCATTACACATCGATTCCAGAGAAGTGGTAAAAGGAAGTTGTTTTATAGCAGTAAAAGGGTTGGTAGTGGATGGCCACAACTTTATTGATGCCGCAATAGAAAATGGTGCCGTAGCAATTATTTGCCAGCAGATGCCTGAAAAACTAAATGAAAGAATCACTTATGTGCAGGTAGATAATAGCGGAGCTGCAGCAGGATGGATGGCGCATAGTTTTTATGGTGACCCTACCAGCCATTTTAAACTGGTGGGTGTAACAGGTACTAATGGAAAAACTACCATTGCTACACTGTTGTATAAGCTCTTTACATCATTGGGTTTTAAATGCGGATTGGTGAGCACAGTAGAAAATAAAATTGGAGGCGAAGTTATTCCCGCAACACATACCACACCAGATGCTATAAGTTTAAATCGCTTATTAAAACAAATGGTAGAGTCAGGTTGTAGTTATGTGTTTATGGAATGTAGCAGCCATGCAATAGAGCAACAACGCATTGCGGGGTTACAGTTTGCTGGCGCACTGTTCAGTAACATTACTCATGATCATCTGGATTATCACAAAACATTTGATGAATACATCCGGGTAAAAAAGTCATGGTTCGACCAGTTGCCAAGAACTGCATTTGCAATTAGCAATGCAGATGACAAAAGAGGGGCTGTAATGTTGCAAAATACACAAGCAAAAAAATATTTCTACAGCCTTAAAACAATGGCTGCGTTCAAAGGAAAAGTATTGGATAACAGCCTTGCAGGTTTGCACATGATGGTGAATGATGTGGAAGTGCATTTTAAATTGATAGGAGAATTTAATGCGTACAATTTGCTCGCAGTATATGGAGCTGCAGTTTGTTTGGGGGTAAATAAGCAAGATGCACTATTGCACTTAAGTAATATGGATGGAGCCGAAGGAAGATTTGATTACAGCTTAAGCAAAAAAAATAAAGTAGTGGGTATTGTAGATTATGCACATACACCCGATGCTCTCTTAAATGTGCTTGCTACTATAAAAAACCTTAGGCAGGGACATGAAAAAATAATAACAGTGGTTGGATGTGGGGGAAATAGAGATAAAACAAAGAGACCGGTAATGGCAGAAGTAGCATGCCAATATAGCGATAAAGTGATTTTTACTTCTGATAACCCCAGGAATGAAGATGCACTTGAAATAATAAAAGATATGGAAGCCGGTGTTGGGCCAATGCTTAAGAAGAAATATATCAGCATAGCCGATAGAAGAGAAGCTATTAAAACGGCAGTGAGTTTGAGTGAGAAAGACGACATCATTTTAGTAGCCGGAAAGGGGCATGAGAAATATCAGGATATAAAAGGAGTAAAAAATTATTTTGACGATAAGGAGCAATTGAAAGAAATGTTTGAATTGTTAGAAAAATAAATTGATAAATCATTTTGCAGATTTAAGAATGTGACAAGCGGCACATTTTCAAATTTTCAAATTTTCAAATTAAACTATGCTGTATCACTTATTTGATTGGTTGCGAACAGAAGATTTCCGTTTTCCGGGGATGGACTTGTTTCGCTTCATTAGCTTTAGAGTGTTGCTTGCAATGATTTTGTCATTGATTATTACTACTGTATATGGCAAAAAATTAATTAAGTTTTTACAAAAAAGACAACTAGGCGAAACTGTTAGAGATTTAGGATTAGCAGGTGAGCAGCAAAAGAAAGGTACGCCAACAATGGGTGGTATCATTATCATACTGGCAATTGTAATACCTACACTTTTACTAGCCAACCTTGATAAAGTGTATATAAGGCTGATGTTGTTGTGCACAGTATGGCTGGCAGCAATTGGGTTTATAGATGATTATCTCAAACTGAAAGCAAAACGAGTTGCCAAAGAAAAAGGGATTGATTATAAAAAAACAGATGCAGATGGATTAGCGGGCAGGTTCAAAATATTCGGACAGGTAATGCTTGGGATTATTGTTGGGGCTACTCTCTATTTTAATAAGAGTGTAGTAGTAAAAAGAGATTTTGATCCTAAGCAGGTTGTGGAAGCTCCTGATAAAGCACCTATAAAATATGACTCAATTTCGGTGGATGGTAAATGGAGATATTTTACAGATGCCAAAACAGTAATTACAACCATTCCTTTTGTAAAAGGCCATGAGTTTAATTATTCCAAACTGTTGCCATCATCTTTGGCAGACTATACTTATATACTATATATCATCATTGTGATATTTATCGTAACAGCAGTTTCCAATGGAGCCAATATAACTGATGGGCTGGATGGATTGGCAACAGGCGTGAGTGCAATTATCGGCATATGTCTTGGCATTTTTGCTTATGTAAGCGGTAATATCAAAATGGCAGAGTACCTCAATATTATGTATATACCTAACCTAGGAGAACTCAGCATTTTCATTGCTGCTTTTGTGGGAGCATGTATCGGCTTTTTGTGGTACAACTCTTATCCTGCCCAGGTTTTCATGGGCGATACAGGAAGCCTTGCGTTGGGCGGCATTATAGCAGCATTGGCAATTATTGTAAGAAAAGAATTATTGATACCTATTTTTTGTGTAGTGTTTTTAGTTGAAAACTTAAGTGTAATGATACAGGTAAGTTATTTCAAATACACTAAAAGAAAATATGGAGAAGGCAGAAGGGTTTTCCTAATGAGCCCGCTGCACCATCATTATCAAAAACTGGGATATCATGAAAGTAAAATAGCAGTAAGATTTTGGATTGTTACAATTCTGTCGGTTGCGCTGGCAATTGTAACACTCAAACTCAGATAATGCATTTTGGAAAACCAAAATGAATAATCTTGGGAAAACACCCGACCTGACCTATTAAATTCTATGCTTGCGAAAAACCATTCTTATTGAGTAACCAGGGAGTAAAATTTGTCCTGTAATCTCAATACTGTTGAAGAACCAATTTTAAAATTAGAACCATAGGTATAAACTTTTACCTGTTAAATTCTAATGCTGTTGAAGAACCTATTTTTAAAGTAATGAAAAAACGAATGGTCATACTTGGTGCAGCAGAAAGTGGCGTAGGAGCTGCTTTGCTTGCAATGCAAAAAGGGTATGATGTGTTTGTAAGTGATGGAGGGCCAATAAAAGAAAACTTTAAAGCCGATTTACTGCAAAACAATATTGCTTTTGAAGAAAACCAACACAGTGAAGCCCTAATTCTAAATGCCGATGAAGTGATGAAAAGTCCGGGTATTCCGGATAAGGCTCCATTGGTAAAGAAGATAAAGGCTAAGCAAATTCCGGTGATAAGCGAAATTGAACTGGCTTATAGGTACAAAGGCGATAGTAAGATAATTGCTATTACCGGCAGCAATGGAAAAACAACTATCACATCGCTCATCTTCCATATCTGCAAATGTGCAGGGTTAGATAGTGCACTGGTTGGTAATATTGGTTTTTCATTTGCAAAGCAAATAGCGGTTGACCCAAAGCCTATATACGTGGCAGAGATTAGTTCCTTTCAACTGGATGATATTATCAGCTTTAGGCCGGATGTAGCTGTGCTGATTAATGTCACCGAAGACCATTTAGACAGATACGATTACAAATTGCAAAATTATATCGACAGCAAGTTCAGGATTGTAATGAACCAAACAGATAAAGATGTGTTTGTGTACAACCTGGATGACGAAACCACCATTAAGAATTTTAACAACTATACCATTAAATCAAGACTAGCCCCCATTACCATGAGTAAAGAACTGCCACAAGGTGCATACCTGGCCAATGCAAAAATGCATCTAAAATGGAAAACAGAAGAAATGCAAATGAGCGTAGATGATTTTACGCTTAAAGGAAAACACAATCAATATAACAGTATGGCAGCAAGTATGGCAGCAACCGCAATTGATATAAGAAAAGAAAAAATAAGAGAAGCACTTCAAACTTTTGAAAGCCTGGAACACAGGATGGAACCGGCAGGAACGGTAAGAGGCATCTCTTTTATTAACGACAGTAAGGCTACCAATATTAATAGTACATGGTATGCTTTAGAAAGTATGAATAACCCGGTGATATTGATTTTGGGTGGTGTAGATAAGGGCAACGACTACAATTTGCTTAGAGATCTTGTAAAAGAAAAAGTAAAGGCAATTGTATGCATGGGCGCAGATAATAGAAAAATACATGAAGCCTTTGGCGATATTGTTTCGTTAATGGTAAATACAGAAAATGCAACCGATGCCGTAAAAGCCGCTTATCATTTTGCTAATAAAGGCGATGTGGTTTTGCTTAGTCCTGCATGTGCAAGCTTTGATTTGTTTAAAAATTACGAAGACCGAGGAAATCAATTTAAGCAAGCAGTGAAAGACCTATAGTTATTGTGATATGTTGCCAAAAGAGATGCAGGTGAATGGATTGCGACGCAACAATGCTGCTATGAAAAAATGAAAATAGTAGAAAAATAAAAATGCCTTATGGCAAATTGGAAAAACATATTTAATAAAGCACCACTAACTACTCAAAAAGAGGAGGCAAGCATTGCTATGCCATTTAAAAAATTGGGTACGGTAGATGGCCTTGTGCAAAAAACAAAAGGCGATAAAGTTATTTGGGCTATTGTGATATTGCTTACACTTGCCAGCTTATTGTTGGTGTATAGTAGCACAGGTTCATTGGCTTATCGCATGAGCAAGAGCAATGAAAGTTATTTGTTTAAACAATTTGCTTTTATCATACTCGGGTTAATTATAATTTATTTTGCACACAGGGTTAACTATACTATCTATTCAAGAATAGCAAAAATTTTGTTCTTAATATCCATACCATTACTGGTTTATACTTTGTTTTTTGGAGTTCAGTTAAATGCAGGTAGTCGCTGGATAAAATTGCCAGTTATTAATATGACATTTCAAACATCAGACCTTGCAAAGCTTGCTCTTTTTATGTATATGAGCAGGCAGCTAAGTAGAAAGCAGAATGTAATAAAAGATTTTAAAAAAGGTTTTTTACCTATCATCCTTCCGGTAGCAATTATATGTTTATTGATTGCCCCGGCCAATTTATCTACAGCAATATTAATTGCAGGCACAAGTTTGATATTGATGTTTATTGGAAGGGTGAGTTTAAAACATATTGCATTAACAATAGCTGTTGCTGCTATCCCAATAGTAATATTGGTTTCAATCGCTGTATCTACTTATGACAAAGAGGCGGGTGAGTCTAAAAAATTACCAGCCGTTCTTTCATCGGGACGTATACCAACCTGGATCAGTAGAATTCAAACATTTGTGTATGGTAGCAAAGAGGATGACAGCGAAAAATCTTATCAAATAAATCAGGCAAAAATTGCCATAGCAAATGGTGGTTTTTTGGGAGATGGTCCCGGCAATAGCACAGCAAGAAATTATCTGCCGCATAGTTATAGCGATTTTATTTATGCAATCATTATTGAAGAGTATGGCTTATTAGGCGGAGCAGCAATATTGTTTATTTATTTATTGTTTTTGTTCCGATGCATACGAATTTATAAAAAATGTCCTTATGCATTTGGAGCATTCCTTGCGTTGGCACTCAGCTTCACATTAGTGATACAGGCCATTGCGAATATGGGAGTGAATGTAAACTTGTTTCCAAATACCGGTGTTACATTACCACTGGTAAGTATGGGAGGCAGTAGCTTTTTATTTACCTGTCTTTCAATTGGAATTATTTTAAGTGTGGCAAGAAATGTAGAGCAACAGGAAGGGAAATTACAACCGGAAACTGTAAAGGGAACATAAGATGGCCATAAAGATTATAATAGGAGGAGGAGGTACGGGAGGACATATTTTTCCGGCAATAGCTATTGCCAATGCTATAAAAAAAATAAAGCCAGATACGCAAATATTGTTTGTAGGGGCCAAAGGAAAAATGGAAATGGAGAAAGTGCCGCAGGCAGGTTATGAGATAAAAGGGTTGGATATAGCAGGCTTTAACAGAAGTTCTTTGATTAAAAATATTGCCTTGCCTTTTAAACTGATTAAAAGTTTTTTTCAGGTATCAGATATAATAAAAACGTTTAAACCGGATGTTGTAATTGGTGTGGGAGGATATTCCAGCTTTCCGGTATTGCGCTATGCTCAAAGCAAAGGAATTGCAACTTTCATACACGAGAGTAATTCGTTTGCCGGTAAAAGCAATATTATGTTGGGCAAAAAAGCAAAGAAAATATTTACGGCTACTGATGGAATGGAGAAATTTTTTCTGGCATCAAAAATAATCGTCACCGGAAACCCGGTAAGGCAGACGATTGTAAGCAGTAATATTAGTAGAGAAGATGCATTGAAAAAGTTTGGTTTGTCTGCAAATAAAAAAACGGTTTTGAGTATTGGAGGGAGCTTAGGTGCAAAAAGCATTAATGAAGCGATTGACAAGGACATAGAATTATTTGGGAAGAACAACCTGCAATTGATATGGCAAACAGGGAAACCGTATAAAGAAAAGGGTTTGCAGCGTGCAAGTGGGAAGCCAAATGTTTTTGTAAGCGATTTTATTACACAGATGGAAGATGCTTATGCAGCGTCAGATTTGGTAATAAGCAGGAGTGGTGCAATGGCAATAGCTGAATTGTGTGTGGTTAAAAAGCCAGTAATTTTTGTACCCTATCCGTTTGCTGCCGAAGACCATCAAACAGCAAATGCAAAAACTTTGGTAAATAAAAATGCAGCAAAAATGATAACGGATGCAGAAGCGTTATCAAATTTGGTTCCATCGGTTTTGAGGCTGGCAAAAGATGATGCGTTAGAAAGTGAATTAAAAAATAATATCGGCCAGTTGGCAATTACAAATGCCGATGAAATAATAGCAAAAGAAATTTTAAAAACTATAGATAATAAAGGTTAATGTTTTTGGAAAATGATAACATATTAGATCAGGATACAAAGCCGTTGCAGTCAGTGTATTTTCTTGGAATTGGAGGCATTGGTATGAGCGCATTAGCAAGATATTATAATAGCAGGCACATTAAAGTGAGCGGCTATGATAAAACGCCTACGCCATTAACCGATACACTAATGCAGGAAGGAATTAAAGTGCATTTTGAAGATAGCGTAGAGCTACTTGATAAAGATGCAGATTTTGTTGTTTACACACCAGCAATACCAAAAGATCATCAAGAGCTAAAGTTTTACAGGGACAATCGATATCAGTTGCGAAAGAGAAGTGAAGTGTTGGGAAGTATTACCCGCAGCCATTTTAATATTTGTGTAGCCGGTACGCATGGCAAAACAACTACCAGTACCATGATTGCGCATTTGTTGAGGCATACAGGTTATGGTTGCAATGCTTTTTTAGGTGGAATAGCGGCTAACTACAATACTAATTTTTGGCTTGCCCCAATACAATCGGATAGTGGTAATATAGAAGTGTCTGTTGCAGAAGCAGATGAGTACGACAGGAGTTTTTTACAGTTAACGCCAGACATTGCAATTATTACAGCAATGGATGCCGATCACCTGGATATTTATGGCAACGAAAAAAATATGCAGGACGCCTTTGTAGAATTTGCTGCAAAAATAAAAACAGGAGGCTTTTTGATATTTAAAAAAGGGATACCAAGAACTGATGATTTTATAGTAAGTAACAAACTTGACTATGATGTGCAGGATAGTAGTGCCGATGCTTACGCAACAAATATCCGTATAACAAATGGGAGCTATTTGTTTGATGCAGTTATTAAAAATAAAATTATTAAGGATGTGCAGTTGAATATGGGTGGTATGCACAATCTTGAAAATGCAATAGCCAGCATAGCTGTAGCAATACAGTTAGATATTGAAGAAGAAAAAATAAAAAATGCTATTGCAGATTTTAAAGGTGTAAAGAGAAGGTTTGAATATGTAGTGAAAAACCAAGCAGGCAATGGGACAGTGATGATAGACGATTATGCCCATCATCCCGAAGAGTTAAGGGCGTTGATTTTCGGAGCAAAAGGATTGTTTCCTACAAAAAAAACAACAGTGGTTTTTCAACCACATTTATTTAGTAGAACAAGCGACCTGGCAGATGGGTTTGCAGAGGTATTAAGCATGTGCGATGAAACAATATTGTTACCTATTTACCCGGCAAGAGAATTGCCTATGCCCGGTGTAACCAGTAACCTCATTCTTGATAAAATGACAAATAAGAAAAAGTCATTGAAAGAAAAGGGTGAACTGCTAACCTGGGTAAAAGAAAATGATACTGAGTTGCTGATTATTTGTGGGGCAGGTGACATAGATGCATTGGTAGAGCCTATAAAAAATATTTTAAACAGTAAAAGTTGAAAAAGCCTGTAGTTCATATTAAAAAGATATTACTCACTATAATGTGGTGTGCAATAGCAGGCGCAGGTATCATATTATTACAGGCAGGTATGCATAGCCAGTCTGTAAAAAAATGCCAATCTGTAGTTGTAGATATTACTGGAGTAAATAATAATTTTTTTATTGATGAAGCCGATGTAAAAAGTATTATTAAAAATTATGTTGGTGGGAATCCAATAGGCAAATCATTAGAATCCTTTAACCTGAGAGATATTGAAAACAGGTTGGAAAAAGATACCTGGATTAAAAATGCGGAACTCTATTTTGATAATAATGATGTGTTGAGGGTGCATATAGATGAAAGAGAACCTGCAGCAAGATTGTTTGCAACTGATGGAAGTACTTTCTATATTGATACCAGCATAATGATTTTGCCCTTGAGCGATAAATTTTCGGCAAGGCTGCCTGTGTTTACAAATTTTCCAAAAAGTAACAACAGTATTTCAATAGCAGATAGTAATCTATTGAGATCCGTTTTAGTGATAAGTGAGCATTTGCAAAAAGATAGTTTTTTAATGGCCATGATTGATCAGGTAGATATAACAGCACAGCGAACTTTTGAAATGGTGCCTAAAATAGGCAATCAAACAATTGTTTTTGGCGATGCAACAGAAGTGGCTGAAAAATTTATTAAACTAAAAATGTTTTACAGTAAAGTGATACCTGTGGCAGGTTGGAGTAGGTACAGTACCATCAATTTGCAATACAAAAGTCAGGTAGTAGCTAAAATAAAAGATGCAGCAGATAAATCTGCAGACTCTTTACGCACATTACAGATAATGCAACTGATTGCAGAAAGAGCTGCACAACAAGCAGAAGATTCTACCATAAAATTTGCGCAGGAAAATGCATCAAATACAAGTGACGGTAGCATGATTGAGCAATCAATAGAACGAGATTTGCCAACGGAAACCAATACAATTGAACAAAATGAAAGTAGTAGAAATATGGCAACTGATACTAGTGTAGCATCTGCAACAATTGTAAAGCCAATAGCGAATAACGTAAAGTTGACAACAGCAAAACCAGTAACTAAACCTGTTAACAAACCAGTAATACCTAAACCTGCTTCACAAAAGCCGAAGGCAGTAATGGGACAAAACAATTAAACAAAACACATACAAACTAAAAACGAACAAACACAAAACTTACAACTATGAACCAGGAACAACCCATTATTGTAGGACTCGATATCGGTACAACAAAAATTGCCGCCATCGCAGGCCGTAAAAATGAATTTGGCAAGTTGGAGATTCTCGGTTTTGGCCGTGCCAACAGCAATGGTGTACAGCATGGTATGGTATTGAATATCGACCAAACCATAAAGGCCATACAAACAGCTTTGGAAAACTGCTATGCCTCTAATCCAAATCTTGAAATCAATGAAGTGTATGTTGGCATTGCCGGCCATCATATTAAAAGCCTGCAAACCAGGGGAGATATTGTACGACAAAATTTAGATGAAGAAATTGCGCAATCTGAAATTGATCGCCTCGTGGCAGACCAATACCGTACTTATATTCCGGCTGGCGATAAAATTATTGATGTAATTCCGCAAGAATTTACAGTCGATAATTTTCAAAATATTCCTAACCCCATTGGATACAGTGGTGTAAAAGTAGGGGCTAATTTTCACATTATTACCGGCGACAAAAATGCAATCCGCAATATAAATCGTAGTGTTGAAAAAGCTGGCTTGGTTACAAAAGATTTAGTACTACAACCATTGGCATCGGCAGCAGCAGTAATGTGCGACCAGGATTTGGAAGCCGGAGTTGCCATTGTGGATATTGGAGGTGGTACAACAGACCTTGCAGTTTTTTATGAAGGTATTTTAAAGCATACTGCTGTAATACCTTTTGGTGGCGAAAATATTACCAATGATATTAAAACAGGTTTGGGTGTTTTAAAAACACAAGCCGAGCAAATGAAAATTCAGTTTGGTAGTGCATTGTCGGATGAAGCGAAAGCAAATGCTTTTATTACTATTCCAGGTTTACGAGGTATGGCACCTAAAGAAATTTCTGTAAAAAACCTGGCAAATATTATCCAGGCACGCATGAGTGAGATTATGGATTTTGTCACCTACCACTTAAAGCAAGTTGGTTTAGATAACAAAGCATTGAATGGCGGTATTATTTTAACCGGTGGCGGCTCTCAATTGAAACATTTAATCCAATTAACAGAATATGTAACAGGTTTAAATGCACGCATTGGTTTCCCTAACGAACATCTTAGCGGCGGACATATTGAAGAGTTGGCAAAGCCAATGTATAGTACATGTATTGGTTTAATATTAAAAGGCTACAACGATTACGAAAGCAAGAACAAACAATTGTCAACGGGTTTCATTCGTGTACAAATGACCAAAGAGTCAGAAGCTACAACTGATGAAACTGTTGTAGATGAAACAGCAGATACCAAAGCTGTTGACGTAAAGCCCCGCAAAACTTTACAGGGCTTTATGAACAGCATGAAAAAGAATTTGATTGAACTGTTTCAGGATGAAGAGGACACTAAATTTTAATTCTAAAAGAAAGAAATTACAAGCACTTGCTGATTAAAAATCAGCAATCAAATACATACTTACTAACTAAACTTACAAACATGATTCATTTTGATTTGCCTAAAGACCAGTCGTCCATCATCAAAGTTATTGGTGTGGGTGGTGGTGGAAGCAATGCTGTAAACCATATGTTTTCGCAAAATATAGAAGGTGTAAATTTTATTATTTGTAATACCGATGCTCAGGCAATTGCTTTGAGCAAAGTGCCTAATAAAATCCAATTGGGGCCACATCTTACCCAAGGATTAGGAGCCGGTGCTAATCCTTTAATTGGCCGCCAGGCTACAGAAGAAAGCTTAGAAGAAATAAAGCGCATTTTGGAAGTGAATACCAAAATGGCTTTTATTACTGCAGGCATGGGCGGTGGTACAGGTACGGGTGGTGCACCTATATTGGCAAAAATCTGTAAAGACCTTGGCATCTTAACAGTTGGTATTGTTACCACACCATTTGCATACGAAGGAAAGAAGCGTATTGCACAGGCAGAAGAAGGTATTATGCATCTAAAAAATCATGTGGATACTTTACTAGTAATAAGCAATGATAAATTGCGCCATCAGTTTGGTAATTTAAAAATGAAAGAAGCATTTGCCAAAGCTGATAATGTATTGGCAACTGCTGCGAAATGTATTACAGATGTAATTAACAGTACCGGACAAATTAATGTTGACTTTGCAGATGTTTGTACAGTAATGAGTAATGGCGGCGTTGCAATTTTGGGAAGTGCAATCGCAGAGGGCGAAAACAGGGCACAGGAAGCAATTGAAAATGCATTGAACTCTCCTTTGTTAAATGATAATGATATCCGTGGTGCCAAATGGATTTTAATCAACATCAATTCTCAGGAAGGAGAGCATGAGTTTACAATGGATGAAGTTGAGGTAATTCAAAACCATTTATTAAGCCAGGCAGGCGAAGACACCGATGTAATTTTGGGCCTTGGCTACGATAATAGTTTAGGTAGCGAGATTAGTATTACACTTATTGCTACAGGGTTTGAACATAAAGACCCATTTGCAAAACCTGCAGCACCGGTAGTACAAGAAAAAAATGATAAAATTGTAATGGAGTTGGAAATGCCCAAAACAGGACAAACAGTTATGCAACAGCCAACATTGCAATTTGATTTGATAGAAGACAAAACAACACCAGCCGTTAATGAAAAAGCTATAGCTGAAGAAGAATCTACACAAGATTTAATGATGCCAGTTTTGAATGAGGAAACTACTGAGCCATCTGCGCAAAGCGAAGAAATACTTAGTAAAAATACTGTGGAAAAAAATGAAGATGCTCCAGAATATTTTGAGATATCTTCGGCAGCAAATGAAACTCCATTAATTGAGTTTGATATAAATCCTTCAATTCCAGTTCCTTCGAAAACAACCGCAGAACCAGCGTCTTCAAGCGCATCAACACCTGAAAATACTGACAATAAAGAAGCTAGCAATAAGGGGAGCAACCTTTCGTCGGGTGGCTTTCTGGCTAAACCAAAGCAAATTTATGCAGCGGAGCAGCCCCCTATTCCAGAATCCAATTCGAAAGAGGAACCACTGCCGGTGCATCAACCGGAGAAGGAAGACGAACCTTCTATCGAGATGCAGTTGGTAGTTAAAGATTCCCACAAAGCGGCGGAGGATGAGCCCCTTGTACAACAGACTCAGCCCATATTTGTTTCGAATGTTGAGGAGCCTGCGATGCAGGACGAAACAGAGGAACTTAGGCGCCGGGCTAAGGAACGCATTGCCAAGTTGCGAAATTTATCGTTCAACATAAACGGTGCGGACCCGAACAACGAGTTTGAAACGGTGCCGGCTTACCTTCGCCGCAATATGGAAATGCATAATCAAATTGCAGATGTGGAATCGTTTTATAGCAACTATACTGTAAAAAGCGACGAAAATAACCAGGCTGAAATCAGCACTATCAACAATTTCTTAGACGGAAAAAAACCTGATTAAATATATTACTTCCCCGAACAGACCGGGAAATAAAACTTTGTGTTTGTAATTACTGTTTGTATGTGACCCCTTTCAATTTTTTGGAAGGGGTTTTTTGTTTTTTAAATAAAACAAAACTTACTGTTAATAAGAAATATACCTGGTAGCTGCCAAAAGTTGCTGATTATTTTCAGCAACTTTTTTACAGCATAATGGATATGCTATTGGACTACTGTAAACTGTTTCCCTGGCTCAACTTTTAGTTCGCCCGGGCTATGAAGCGATAAATTCTTACAACTTGCATTGGCTGTTACTGTTACTTTATGTGCTATTACCACCGGGTTGGTTGGGCCGGGTACCACTCCGCATACCCATGTAGAAGGATCGTTCCAATTGCCATCTTTTGCACTATAACATTTTGCAGGGTCAATTGTGTAAAAAGCGCCAATTTCATCTTGAAACATTCCATTGGCAGCATTAACAGCAATTCTGTAATGACTTAAAGAATCGTGCATAGGAGAAGTAAAATTAAACGTAACCGTTTTTGTTTCACCCGGAAGTATGGTGCCAACATTCACCGAATCTGCACTGGTAATAATATATCCACCTCCAACATCTTCTATCTTGAAACTTACATTGTTTTGTGGTTCTCCACCATAGTTTTTAAAGCTATAAGTTACACTACCACTAGCACCGGGCACTCTGGAAAATGTAGAGAAATAATTTTCTTTTACAAGAAACGCCTTTCCGTTTATGCTACTGTTGTTAATATCAGTTACAATGCTTTGCAGGCCGTTTACAATAGAATCGCTGTTTATAATAAGTTCGTTGATAAGACTGTCTATACCTGGCTTGTCAAGCGACTTGTTACTTTCAGCTATATATGCCAGATTACGGTAATAATAAGCATTTTTAAGAGTGGGCTGAATATTAATAAAAGTATCCATTACCCTGTTATACCTAGTAGAAAAGTTATTGATTACTTCTGTAGCAGTATCGGAAATTGATATAATGCCGTTTAAAACGGTTTTTATTTCTGCAGTAAATAAGGAGTCTTCACGTTTTAGCTGGCTGCGTTTTGTTTTAAATGTATTTAGGTCAAATGTAGATGCTGCATATATAGGTTGTAAGTCCATAAGTAGTGCTGTATACCTGTTTTTGCGAGCAAGAAGTGAATCAAGGGATGTTTGTACCAGGCTATTGCTATAACTGCTGTTGCTAATCTCCGTTGTACTTTCAAGTTGTGTTTTTTCATATACTTGATCCGAGATCTCGGCAACATCTATAGCAGATACAGTACCCTGATAAATTGATCCTAGAAAAGAAAAATATTTTACCAATTTGGCAGTGAACGAAACGATTCTTGCTGCTGCGGCAATTGCTTGCCCACCTGGTATAAGCCCAAGTGAAGTAGCCAGATTTGTACCAGCACTAACAACATCTGCAACCTTACCTGTATTTGATAAAGTTGCCATAGTAGCCTTGCCTGCATTAATAGTATCTGTAGCTAGTTTTACAAGAGAAGGTGTAGAGAGGTTGTAAATATTATCATACACTTCTTCGTATGTAAGATTCGATTCAATATTATGGGCAGCCTGACTTACAATAGAAACAAGGTTTGCATGTCTTTCTTTTACATAAGTAGATTTGTAATATGCCACAGCTACAAATTGTGCAAAGAGTTTTTTGCTATGATCTTTGAGTGCTTTGAGAAATGTACCATTTTTTCCTTCCTTAGCAGCTTCTAATAAAAGGTCCACAGCTTCATTAGTTCCGGCAATAACTTTTTCTAAAAATGCTTTTTCTTCATCATTACTAACTAATGGAAGAAGTTTTCCAAGGCCATATACAATAACATCTTTCATAGATGTGATAAGCCCAATAGTATTTTTGTAATCTCCTATTAACGACTCCACAACGTCTTCTCCTGCGTCTGAAAATACTTGGTCTAAATCGGCCTTAGCAATTGCCTCTTTATTGTTAATTTCTCCCCAAAGAGCCTCAAATAAGTCACCTACAACTGATACCGTTTCAAAAATCATGTCAGTAGATTGGCCTCCCAGGTTGTAAACCGAAGAAAGTGCTGCATAATAGTTGGCAAGGTTATCTACATGTTTTTGGTGCTCAGAAGTTACTCCTTCCGGTTTATATACCCATTCATATGCTGTTTGATATCCAGTAGTATCAAAAGCATCATTTGTGCAGATGCCGTTTTTAATTTCAAGACCGAAATACAATTTTACAGGGAAGCACCTTTCTCTTAATTTGGGGATAAGGGCTTTTATCTCTCCAATAAGGCTATCGGGTATTAACGAGGGCTCTAAAAGGGTGTGGTTTCTTACATTGTTGTAAATATACCTGATTGTTTTATCGGGTAAATTGTGTTTTACTTCAACAGTATAAGTACTGGTTTCATCAGCCTCTTTCAATTCAAAACTGCCATCCGCATCTGGATAAACCATTTCTTTTTCTATTCCATCTTTGTATAAATAAGCTTTTACCCTACCCAGTACTGTAAAAGGCTTAGTTTGCAAACCCGAAGTAGGGTTGCTGGTACTTTCTATATTAGTATAAACATCTAATATTTTTCCGTGTATGTGTGGGTATTTTATTTTTAAAAAGCTAACTCCACTAGAAGAAGTAATTAATACTTTCCCGTTCTTTTTATCATAAGCCAACCCCGTTACATTATTGTTCAGTAATCCATCGGTAGTTGTAAACAGTTTATAAGATGAAATATTGTCGGGATTGGATGTTGGATCATATTTAGGGGATTTATACATAAGTAAACCATCAGTTGTTCCAATATATACATTGCCAAACTCATCTTCGGTTATTGCATTGTAATTAACTTGTGTACTGCTGCTAAAAAATGCAGAGGAATTCATTGCCACCCACTGGCCATCTCTTACAATTCGCAGGCCTCCTTGCTTTAGTCCAATCCATTTGTCTCGCCTGCTATCAAAAAATATTGCCTGTGCCGAAAAGCCTGGCTGTAGAAGGGGAGTATTAGATGGGTGAAATGTGTTGTCAATAAATGATTTATCCGGAGAGTATCGCACTATCCTGGATTCTGTATTTCCACTAGTCAAACCATTAAACCGGGTGCCTACCCATATTTCATGGCTATTGCCGCCAATTGATTCGCAAATAAGATTATTTGTTAACCCTAAACCTGCTATTACTTTTGTTAGATAAGGGCTTTGTGTATTAAGTCCTACATTTACCCCTCCTCTTGTTAAGTTGCCTGAAGTGTAATAAGTACTTAAAGCTACCCACACCCTTGGCAGCTCTCCTGTAGAAGCGTGAAAGGCAGTATCTATGTATAACGATCTGGCATTCCTGCTGCTAAGGCTATAATCTGTTACAGTATAAAAATTCATTATTGCATCGGTAGCCTGCGGAAAATAGTTTACTCCTCCGGCCAGGTTGGAGTGTACTGCTCCGCTCGAAGTACCAGACTGTGCTATCCAAATGCCGCTATCAGGGTCAGATTTTATATCATTGATAAATACATTGGTTAGCTTGTCAGATTTTGTCCATATATTATAAGTTGGACTGTACATATAAAGCCCACCATATTGTGTGCCTGCCCATATAAGGTTTCCCTTACCAACACCAATGCATTTAAAATTATTGCTTGTAAATATATTGTTGCTTGTGATGCCCATACTAAAATGCTCAAAGTGGTATGTTGGCTGAGCAATGGCGGTAAAAGTTAAAAAAAACAACAGGAGACTAAGGTAAATGTATGGCCTCATAATTGGGCGTTTTATTTTAAAGATGAAAATGTATTCTTCAAAAAAAAAGTATTTTAAAATAAAAACGAATAATCCAATTGGATTAAAAATGAGTAATTGCTAGTGCAATAGATAAGACCGTCTTTAGCGGTCTTATCATCAATTTTTTGTAATTAAGGTATAACAGTTATGGGTGCCTGAATATTAAGGTTACTGCCATTTCTTATTTCAAATAAACCTTTTACCGATAGTGGTTTTGTAATTTTCAATACCCTATTATTTCCCTGCATGGAAGCGTCTAAAATTAGTTTGCCAATTTGCGGTGGAAAGCCACTGCCACCAAACCCGTTGGGATTGTTACTTGCAGTTACCGAAATCCCATTTCCTAATAGAAGGGTACTGTTTGGCCCGAAATTGTATGGACAATACAATGCCTGGCTTGCTACGCCTATGGGTGGATCAACTAACTGTAATGTGCCACCGCTGAAATTGAATGAGGCCATTCCCGGTAAAACTTCAAACATAAAGGTGCCGTTTGAAAGACTGTTCAAAGTATTGCCAGTGTTTCCGTCGATTATTAACATACCCCCCGACATCGTAAATGAAGAACCCGTATTCATTTTTACCCTACCACTTATTTTTAAACTTCCATTACTGATTATAAGAGTACCGGAATTATCAATCATAAAATCTCCGTCTTCAGCATCACCTAATGTAAGTTGGAGGGCATTGTTGTTGAATGTAAGAGAAGCACCGGTTTCTATTTTTAATGATCTTACCTGAATAGTAGTATCCAGGATAATGCTATGCCCGGATGAAATGATGATCGAATCGGCAGGCAGTGGCGGCCTGCCTTTACTCCATGTAGCCGAATCTTTAAAGCTACCATTTACAATGGTTCTGTTAATAGCGATTAAATCCAGTGATAATAAACAATTAAGGGCAACAGTGTCTTTATAAGTTTTATAGGTAAAGTATACCCGTGTAAATCCATCAGAAGCAGCATTGAATTTATATGTACTGCTATTGTAGGTAGCTTTTGAAGGATTTTCGATTACAAAACTTATATCCGGATTATTGGAAGGAAGCGATTGCCATTCCTCATTTATTTTTACCTCATAAGCGGGTTGGTATGGAATACCATTAAACAGATCAGCTTCTGTTTCTATGACTCTGAACCCTTTTAAAGTATCAGGCATGCTTATCCAGCTATTCAATGTATCGGCATGATAACGAATGCTATCCTGATTTTCATACACAGCTACAGCAGTTAACTCTTGCCGGCCCGATAAGATCATTGATCTTTTGATATGTAATTCTACCTGCTGGTTGCTTAGTTTGGAAGTGCTGGTATACAAAGTATCCTGGAAATTGATGAAAACATATTGTAGCCTTGAAGTGTCTTTTACACGGTAATGTAACGTGATGGAAGTATCATTTTCAGCTTCTGTTCTTATTCCTTCATTGGTAAAACGATAATTAAGATTGCTGATATCTTCCCTGTTGGTTACTACAATTTTAGCTGTATCATAAAAAAAGCTTCCTATTTTCTGTGCAACATTGGCTACGGCAGTTGCTGCATTTTTTGCAGGAATACTGGGAGCAAAACTGGGGCTATGAACACTTGTATTTAACAGGTTTACAATTTTTTTTGCGCTGGCTGCGATGGTTTTCATGTGGCCTGCGAATCCGGTGCTGACATCATACACAACTTTACTAACATTAGATGAATTAATCGGTAATCCGGCAAGCTGTGAAGAAATATTACTGAAAAAATCTCCGGTTGTAGCAAAGTTCTGAATTCCTTTTAGGTTGGAATAATGATTTATTGTACCTAGCAACCTTGCTTCTGAACTTATTTCACTTCCCAGTAATGCACCAATCTGAGGTTTTAATTCGGGCGAAAAATCTCTTATACCGAGAGTAAGATGATCGAGGTATTTTTTAAGAGATACGCCAATAGCACCAACACCTTCTGCTATTGCCCCCTGGACTGAAGTAAGCTCAGTAGCTATCAGATGATTTTTTACAATTGTTTCGGGAATTTGAAAATTATCCAATTCCATTAATGCTTTTGATAAAAATCCGCCATTTATTTTCAATTCGTCATTTTCAGTATCAAGAATTTCATATGGCTCATCATCATCATCTGCTTTTACTAAACTCGCCACAGCTTTTTTTGAAATCTCACTAAGCTTTGGCCCAAAATCTTTAATCATTTGAAATAAACCACTGCCATTATGGGGCACATTAATCGAAATAAATTTATTGATAAAACCTTTTCCATAATTGTTGAAAGTATGCGAACCATCTGCAAAAAACTTCATTGGTTTAATTGCCTGTGCTACCCTCACTGCCACACCCGAAACATCATTTGCTATCACATCAACCCTTGTGGCGGCAATCCCTTGTTCTCGAACCGCCTGCAAAATGCCCTGGAACGAACCTTTACTGTCATTGTTTTGAGCCATGTCGCCATCGATTAATTTTGAAGCATTGTCTGCAAGGGATGCCTGTTGATTCATGGCAATTACAGTATTACTTACAAACCGGTTGCTTAGTACAAGCGTTACCGATTCGGAAGCAACTCTTACGCTTTCCAATACTTTTTTTGCTGCAGTGGACATACTGGTCATTACAACAGGTGGGCGTACTACTTTTATAGGCATATAGGTAGAATCTTCTGAGTCATCTGCATAAATAACCTTAATTTTTATTGTATCGTTTCGCTCATTTGATGAAGCAATACTGCTTGAGGAGTCCAGCGAAAAATCATCGGGGGCTACATACCAAAAGTAAAAATCACCATTTGCCGTAGAGTCTGTGCGTTCTGCTTGAGCAGCCGTACCTGTGTTGGCTTCATTGCTATACTGCGATATTTCGAGTGCTTTTTTTACTTTTCCGCTTAGGCTGGCTGCTTGGGTTGCAATATTTTTAAGCGATACCCCAATTTTTTTTATGGGCATAGAAACATTTGTACCCCTTCTTATTTTCATGTACAAACGAGATGTTCCGTCTGCAGCAATGCCAACAGGTTTTATACTTTCTTTCGGAAAACTATAATCCCATTCTAATGAGTAATCAATTTTTTTAAAAAACTTCATAAAACTTATACCTGAGCTATGTGCCAGAATTAGTCGGTGGTTTATAGTGTCTGCTTCTACATCATTTATGGCATTTACAGGTAAGCCATCTGCAGTTGTCAATAACCTGTATGATGATGCTGATTCAACAGGGCCACCTTTGTACATCAGTAACCCGCTGCTTGTTCCAAAATAAATATATCCGCTTTCATCCTGTGTTATAGCATTAGGATTTATAATGGTTCCGGGAGGTAAAATGCTGGCATCATTCATTATGGCCCAGCCTTCGGTTGTTTTAATAACTAAGCCACCATCACTTAACCCTAACCAGCCTCTTCCCTGCAAATCAAAAAAAATTGCATTTGCTCTAAAACCTATACTTAATTGTGGGGTATTGGTATAGTCATAGTATCCAATAAAAATGCCGGGGTCATCGGCTCTATATCTCAAAATTTGGCTTCGGCCAAAATTTGCCAATGCACATACCCACACTTCATCACTGTACCCACCAATTGAAATGCAGTTGGGTAAGCCAGCCTGCCCCGATGGTACATTTGGGGTAACCTGTAGCCCTTTGTATATTTTGGTAAATGAGTTGCCTGAAGTATTTAAGCCAACAGAAATGCCTCCGGCTGTAGAAGTGCCTGAGTTGGAAAATGTTCCCTGTGCTGCCCAAACCTTGTATTTATTGTCCTGGCCCCGATGATTTTTGTCAATCCAAACAGAACGCACATTTCTACTGGTAAGGCCGCCCGTACCTGTAATGCTATAAAAATTTGCACTTGTAATGCTGCTGTTATTGGCATAACGGTTTATACCACCTGCAATGCTTGCAGTACCCGATGTACCTGACTGGCCAATCCATATATCATCATATTGGCCCAATTGAATATCGTTGACAGAAATATTAGTAAGGTCTGTACATTTTTCCCAAACATTGGTTGGTGGGCTATACCTAAAAATACCCTGGTATTGCGAACCTGCCCATATTTTTCCGGTAGTGGTTACGCCAATGGATTTAAAATTGTTTCCACTGCTCATGGCAGTGGTATTTGAGCTGTTAAAGTGTTCGAATAAGAATTCAGGTTGCGAATAGACAATGTTGAAATGCATGAAAAGCACGAGTAGTAAAGCAATTGATTTATTTGACATATCTCGATATAAAGCTTAGTTATAAACGATTAAAGTGTGTATCAAATAAACTTAGTTTTCAATAAAATCCCAATGCTCCAAACGGATTAGGCAATATAAAAAAAGTCATTTGCCAAATCAATGACAAATGACTTTTTTTATTATTTTTAAAAATTAATTAAACTGCAAAACTTTCTCCACAACCACAGCTACGGCTTGCATTGGGATTGTTGAAATAAAAACCTTTACCATTCAGTCCATCACTGAATTCCAGTTCAGTATTTACCAGGTATAAAAAGCTTTTTAAATCGGTAACGATCTTCATGCCCTTATCTTCAAAAACCTGGTCCATCGGTTTTGTTTCATTATCAAAATCGAGCTTGTAGCTAAGGCCGCTACAGCCACCGCCTACCACACCCACTCTTAAAAAATAAGATGGGTCACCGGCTACGCCTGCATCTGCCATAAGCTGCTCCACTTTTGCTTTTGCTTTATCGCTAATAAATATACTGTTATCTGTTGCTACCATTTACTAGTATTTAGTATTGAGTATTCCGTAGTTAGTATGCTTGGTTTTGAAACTTACTACATATTACTAACTACTCACTACTTTAGTGAACTACACTTTCTTCAAACTTCAATGCTTCCATGCCATTTTTTGCACGATAATCGTTGATGGCCGCTTTAATAGCATCCTCTGCCAAAACTGAACAATGGATTTTTACCGGAGGAAGATTCAATTCTTCTACAATATCCATGTTGTCAATTTTTACCGCTTCATCTATGTTTTTGCCTTTTAGCCACTCCGTGGCCAACGATGATGATGCGATAGCAGAACCGCAACCAAAGGTTTTAAACTTTGCATCGGTAATAACGCCGGTAGCATCATCTACCTGAATTTGCAGTCGCATAACATCGCCGCATTCTGGAGCACCTACTAAACCGGTGCCAACATTTTTGTTTGCTTTATCTAGTGTACCAACATTTTTAGGATTTTGGTAGTGATCTATTACTTTTTCTGAATATGCCATGATAATTAAATTAAAAATTAATAATTAAGAACCCAAAACAAGTAAACTTGTATTTTGAATTTTTTGCTTTTACTTATTAGTGGTGTGCCCACTCAATTGTATCTAAATCAATTCCTTCTTTATACATTTCCCAAAGTGGGCTCATTTCTCTCAACTTCAAAACTGTTTCACTTACTGCCTTAATGGTGTAATCAATTTGCTCGTCTGTAGTAAACCTACCTAACCCAAAACGAAGCGAACTATGTGCCAAATCATCACCCAATCCCAGGGCTTTTAAAACATAACTTGGTTCTAAAGAGGCAGAAGTACAAGCCGATCCGGAGCTTAAAGCAATGTTTTTATTAAAGCCCATCATCAAACCTTCGCCTTCCACATATTTAAAAGAAATATTGCTTACATGTGGTAAGCGATGTTCGGTGCTACCATTTACATAAGCTTCTTCCAGTTTCAGTAATTCAGTTTCCAGCTTATCCCGCATTTTGCTAATGCGTTTATTGTCTTCTTCCATATCTAGCATAGAAATTTCGCAGGCTTTACCAAAGCCCACAATGCCCGGAACGTTCAAAGTGCCGCTTCGCATTCCTCTTTCGTGGCCACCGCCATCTATTTGTGCTGTTACTTTTACTCTTGGGTTTTTACGGCGAACGTATAAGGCACCTACACCTTTTGGCCCATACATCTTATGACTTGAAAATGCCATAAGGTCAATGCCATCTTTATTTACATCTACCGGAATTTTTCCAACGGCCTGAGTAGCATCTGTAAACAATAAAGCTCCATGCTTGCGGGCAATAGCACTTATTTCTTTTATTGGTTGAATCACACCAACTTCATTATTGGCATACATAATGGCTACCAAAATAGTAGTTGGTTTCATAGCAGCTTCCAATTCTTTCAAATCAATTAATCCATCATCGTTTACAGAAAGATAGGTTACTTCGCCGCCTTGCTTTTCAATATGTTTACAGGTATCTAAAACTGCTTTATGCTCAGTAACTGCTGTAATAATATGGTTGCCTTTGCTGGCGTACATTTCAAAAACTCCTTTTATCGCAAGGTTATCGGCTTCAGTAGCACCCGAGGTAAAAATAATTTCTTTAGGATCGGCACTTACCAATTTTGCCACCTGCTCACGGGCATAGTCAACCGCTTCTTCTGCAGCCCATCCAAAAGAGTGGCTACGACTGGCAGCATTTCCAAAATGTTCTAAAAAATAAGGAGTCATAGCTTCCAGCACACGGGGATCCATTGGGGTGGTTGCGTTATTATCCAGGTAAATCGGCAATTTCAACATATCTGTTCGTTATTTTATTTCAGTTTACGAAATTACTACAAAAGGTTCTATTTTAGCTATTATTGAGGCTTTTCCGCCTTCATTTTACGCAAATCGTAACAAAAACCAATCAACTTGCTTCAAATGCTTAAAGTAGAACATATAGGTATAGCTGTAAAAGATTTCGCAAACGCTATTCCACTATTTGAAAAACTGCTAAACAGTCAGTGTTATAAAACAGAAAAAGTGGCCTCTGAAGCTGTGAATACCGCTTTTTTTAGGCAGGGCGATACCAAAATTGAACTGTTGGAAAGCAGTAATGATGACGGAGTGATAGCAAAATTTATAGAAAAAAAGGGGGAAGGCATTCACCATATTGCTTTTGAAACAGTAGATATTTATGCTGAAATGGAGCGTTTGAAGGCTGAGGGCTTTGTATTGCTAAACGAAAAACCAAAGGAAGGTGCAGACAATAAGCTGGTTTGTTTTTTGCACCCCAAAAGCACCAATAGTGTACTGGTTGAATTGTGCCAGGAAAAAAAGTGATTTGGATGGATGCCAAAGCTCAGCCCTTAAACCAAAAACGGGTTATTCCTTTTTTCATACCCAATCGATGTCTCGGGGCCGTGGCCGCTGTAAACTTTGGTGTTATCGGGTAGTGAAAACAATTTGTTTTTAATGCTTGCTATTAAAGTGTCAAAATCGCCTCCGGGCAAATCTGTACGGCCAATGCTTTGCCTAAACAGTGCATCGCCGCTTATTACAAAACCATCTTTTTCGTTGTAAAAGCTAAGGCTTGCAGGGCTGTGGCCGGGTGTTAAAATAGATTTTAACGTATCATCGCCTAGTTTAATAATTTCATCTTCTTTTATAAAATTGATATTGCCTGTATAATTGTCAAATGGCATATTAAACATTAAGCCACGCAAAGGCGCATCGTCCAATACAATTTTTTCGCCTTCGTGTATCCTTAAAGTAAGGCCATATTTTTCGGCTACATATTTATTGCCAAACACATGATCCAAGTGGCAATGCGTATTAAGCAGCATTTTTGGGGTAAGGTTCATCTTATCAATAAAAACATCCAATGCTTCTTTTTCTTCATCAAAGTAGCAACCCGGATCTATTATGATTGCATCTTTTAATTTGTTGTAAAGTATATATGTGTTTTCTTGTATAGGACTAAATTCAAAAGATTTAATTTGTAACATTTCGTTGATTTAAAAGATTTTAAAGTTTAAACCTAAATAAAGTAATTTTAGTATTCAATAACAGCACCGTATGTCAAAGTTCAGCAGAATAATTTTAATATCCTTTTTGCTTGTTTTATCATCTGTAATTTCTTTTGCCCAGGTAAATTCGGTTTTATTTGGAAGAAACCGGGTTCAGTTCGGTAAGTTTAAATGGCAATATTATCAAACCCAAAATTTTAATGTTTATTTCTATGATGGTGGGCAGGAATTGGCAAAATATGTATTACAGGCGGCTGAGCAGGAGTTGCCACAAATAGAAGCTGCTACGGAATATAGTTTGCAACGCAGGGCAAATATTATTCTTTACAATCAATACTCAGATTTTCAACAAACCAATATTGGCCTCGAAACCGATATTTTAAAAACAGGCGGTCTTACCAATTTTGTAAATAACAAATTACCCGTATATTTTGATGGCAACCATGCCAACCTTAAAAAACAAATAAGACAAGGTATTGCAAAAACCATTACCCAAAACCTATTGTTTGGAGATGATATTGGCGAAGTAGCCGGCAACCAGGCTTTGCTTGATTTGCCTAAATGGTTGACAGATGGTTATGTTGCCTATATTGGCGAAAACTGGAGTGCAGAGTTGGATGACGATTTAAAAAGCGAATTACTAAGCGGCAACTATAATAAATTTTCCACCTTGGCTTTTCACAGGCCACAGTTGGCCGGTCATGCATTTTGGTACTTTATTGAGGAAAAGTATAAAAAAGAAAATGTTACTTATTTCTTTTACCTAACCCGCCAGTACAAAAATCTAAATAAAGCAAGCCAGCAAATTACTAAGCTTAAGTTTAATGCATTGCTCAGAGAATTTATGGAATACCAAACAGATAAGTATTACCAGGATATTCGTAGAAGAAAATCTTACCCCAAAGGAAATTATGTTGAAGGCTTTACCATAAGCAAACGGTTAAATTATTATCGCTTTAATGTAAACCCAAATAAACGCAACAATTCGTTTGTGGTTACCCAATGGAAAAAAGGTATAACAAGGGTTTTGCTGAGCGAAGATTTTGAGTATAAAACACTACTGAAATTTGGAGTGCGCAATTATGAAAATGAAGTAAACCCCACTTATCCGCAAATGGCATGGGATCCAAAGGGGAGCCGTATTGCAGTAGCATATATTAAAGAAGGTAAACTCAATTTTTTTGTATATGATTTAATAAGCAGGGTTAAATTCAATAAAACAATTTTAAGCGATAAGATTGATCAGATACAGGATATGAAATACATGCTCGATAGTAAAACCCTTTTACTATCGGCAGTTAAAAACGGACATACAGATATTTATACTTACGATGTAGATAAAGAAGTGTTGAAACCAATTACCAACGATGTATTTGATAACCTTGATGCAAGTCCAATAGCTTTTCCTGGAAAAAACGGTATTATTTTTAGTAGCAACAGACCTTTTGCAGATGCAAAAACAGGCGATACTGTATTGCCAACTAACAACAGGTTTAATGTATTTATGATTACCGACTTTGGCGATAAGCCCGAATTAAACCAAATAACGCAATTGACCAATGTTAAGTATGGTAATGCAAGGTTTCCGATGCAATACAATAGCAACCACTTTACTTTTATTAGCGACGAAAACGGCATTGCCAATCGATATGCAGGCTTTTTTACAACCACAAGAATGGGTGTAGATACACTGGTATTAATTGGTGATGATATTTTAAGAAATCCAACGGCACAGGAAGTAGATAGTGCTTTACGGGTTTACAAAAAAACGGATGTGGATTCGGTTGCAGTAGTTTCAGTAACTGCAGATAGTGCCTATTCATTTCCTATAAGCAATTATCCAAGCAGCATTGTAGAAACAAAAATTGCCGGCGAAAACAACCAGGTGAGTGAGGTAACCCGGCAGAGTGATGATAAAATTTTGTACAAGCTTAAGATTGATGAAATGGCTTTGAACAAAAGAAATATTACTGCTCAACCTACCGAATATGCTAAAAAGAAAATGAGGGAAAGTACTTTAACCTCGGTTGATCCTTTTAAACCTGCTCCGGTAGTTGTTGATACGCTTAAAAACGAAGGCGATGTGTTTCAAAGTGAGTTTGAAACAGATTCCACTATCAAAGATATTAAGGTTGGAGCTATAGTAGCATCGGAAAGCACAATGCCATCTGCACTTTCTACAGCAAAATTATACCCTTATAAACCAAAAAAATTCAGCGCAGATTTTGGAGGCATAAACCTTAGCAGTAATGTATTAGTAAATAAATACCAAATCTACGGCGGTGGCTCAGGCCCCATTATGCTTAACAGTAGCACACCATTAAATGGTTTAATAAGATTAGGGACATCTGACTTAATGGAAGATATAAGGATTAGTGGCGCATTTAGAATAGGTACCAATTTAAAAGATAATGAATGGCTGGCGAGCTTTCAAAATTTAAGAAAAAGGATTGACTGGGGACTTACCTATTACAGAAACGTGCAGAATACAGATATTCTTATTACAGATTCTTCAGGTAACCCATTTGCGGTATATCCCGGAAAAGTGTTTACTAACTTATACCAGGTAAATATTGCGTATCCTTTTGATGAGGTAAAAAGTGTGCGGTTAAGTACTGGTATCCGGTCAGATAATGTTTCTGTTTCAGAAATGGATCAGTTAAGCGGAATTTTTTACAATAGCAGAACATTGTATTCTGTAACTAGGGCAGAATTTGTATATGACAATACGCTTAACCCAACAGAAAATATATGGAATGGCTTGCGCTATAAAGTAGGTATCGACTGGAACAGGCAGGCTAGCAAAGTAAGGTTTTCTGATGGCCCCAATACATTTAACTTGGGTATTGATGCCCGTTATTATTATCCTATTTACCGCAACTTTATTTGGGCTGGTAGAGCCGCAGCAGATTTTAGCTGGGGCAACCAGAAATTTATTTATTATTTAGGTGGAATGGATGGATGGTTAATGTTTGGCAATAACCAAAAAATAGACAACAACGGGAATGTAAAAGACAGGTATTTTAATACCAATAATCCGCCCGATGCAGACCAGGATTATGCTTTTCAAAGCCTTGCTTTAAATATGAGAGGCTATATACAAAATATAGCTAATGGTAACAATGCAATTGTTTTAAATAGTGAATTCCGTTTGCCTATTGTATCTACTTTTTTTGAAAAAACGGTGAATAATGCCTTTCTCCGAAACTTTATGATTACGCAGTTTGTAGATTTAGGAACCGCATGGAATGGCAAATATGATGGATTGAAAAGGCCTACTATCACTTATACTAACGATAATGTAACCGTAAAAGTGAAAGCTGGTGGCCTTGGGCCTTTTGCCGGAGGTTATGGCTTTGGTGCTAGGAGTACAGTGTTTGGTTATTTTGTAAAATTTGATGCAGGCTGGCCAATGAGCGGCTTCTTTAAAGGAAAGCCTGTTATGTATCTTTCACTGGGATTGGATTTTTAAAATATTATTTCTTAATAGAAAATAATACCGGGTTTAATGCCCGGTATTATTTTTTTCTGCAAATGCTTTTGGTAATATTTTTATACTGTAATAAAGAAGCGAATACACAATCGTAAATAAAATAGTAACAGCCCACACTTTTATATTATCAAAAGGGTTGAGAATATAGTGGAGAATATTTAATGATAATGCAAAAGGGTCATCTACAATATTCCAACTGTTCCATCGCTGAAACCTGCCTAAATACACGCCAAATGAGCCGAGGAATAATAATGAAGGGATGATAATATTGATTACCCTTTTACTTAATAATGACGATAAATAGCTTTCAACATTTTTCAACGATACAAAGGCCAGCAGCAATCCTGCAAAGGCAGATGCAAATAATAGCATGGCATCAAAATACCAGGGCATATTGCTTTCATCCTGTAAATGCACCAGGTCGGTTACAATATACAATGCATTGGGAAAAAACAATAACCATGTACCTATAAGAAACAATTGTTTCCATTTTTCTTTTTTTGAATATGCCTGCAAATAAGTGCTGATGATATACGGAATCCATGCCAGAAAAATATTCCAGCCCATAAACAGGTAGCCACGAGTATCAGTGTACATCATTCGGAAGAGTATCATTCCTGCAATTAATGCAAGAAAAATAGTAAGCATTTTTGCGATTATAGAAGGAGCTTTCATTTTTATTTTTAAAATATTTTTGGAATAAAGATGATGCCGGCGCATATCAGTGCAATCACTGCAACAATCAAAACAGCACCCGCAGCTACATCTTTAATTATTTTTATAAATGGGTTTTGTTGTGGATGCAATAGGTTGCATAACCGCTCTACCACTGTGTTAAGCATTTCAAAGCTTAGCACCAGGCCAATATTGAGTAATACTACCAACCATTCTGTATTGCTTATGTGTAAAAGAAACGACATGATAACCACAGCAATAGTTGCAAAACAATGAACCTTAAAATTCCTTTCATTTTTTATACAGTACAAAATGCCTTCTGCAGCGTATTTAAAGGATAACAAAAACTTTTTCATACTATTTATTTTGAAGCCAGCATTTGCTGCAATTCTTTAACAGGTGTTTGCAAAATACCAAACCAATTTATAGCTGCTATCGGCTTTGATGCTTTGCCACGCCGATAGGCTGCTTTAAATGTAGTCCAATGTTCGGGCATGGTAACAAAACAATACAAAACCGTTGCTACCACCGGAAAGGAGAGGTGCCCGTTGCCGAGCATAAAGCATTGCAAGCATCCTTCACCCTCATCGGTAGTATCGTACTCAAGCAAAATATGCTTCATATCATGTCTGGCATAATAAGGTAACAATTCTAAATTTTTTCGCAGTAAAAAATCTGCCAATTCCTTACCCATGCTGTCGGCAGGAAACTTTTGTAAAATTTCCATGGGATAGGGAAACCTTTCGGGCCTGCGTATCAGCTTTAGTATGGGTAACGCAAGGCTATGCGTTAACCATACTAATATTGCTGACCGGGTACTGATAATAAATTTGTACATAGTAATTGGATTTTTATTGAACTAAACCACCAGTTTCAGAAGTAGTATTACCATACCAGTTTATTCTTCGGCTGGCATACATTACCAATGCCAGCACAATGAATAAGCCAATGCTGCCTACCAGCAATGCAGTGTCTTCAAGCCGTATCAATACAAAAATGAATGCATACAAAAGCGATAAAAGCCCAAAGAAAATACCTGCAGTTCGCCAGCTTTTAAAGTGCCCTTTGGCATAAAGAGATATTAATAAAATAGTGGCTAAAGCAGCAATGATATAAGCGGTATCAAATTTTATATACTCACTGATCGATAATAATAAAGTATAAAAAATTACCAAAGCAATTCCCACCAATACATATTGCACCGGGTGAAATGGTTTTTTCTGCATCAACTCAATAATAAAAAAGAAGGCAAAGGTTAAACCAATGAAGAGGATAGCATATTTTACACTTCGCATGGTTTTGCCGTATTGGTCTGCCGGTTGCACAAGGCTTACACCAAAATCCATTTTCTTTTCTCCAATTGTATTGGGTTGTATTACCGTAGAAAAGGGAAGGTTGGCTTGATTAAAACTCCATTTGGCTTTAAAGCCTTCTTGTGTAATAATTCTTTCACTGGGTAGCATTTCTCCATCAAAAGAAGGGTCGTTCCATTTAGAGGATACTTCAAATTTGCTGCTGCTCGCCATTGGCATAAAATGCAATTGCTCGCTGCCTTTTAGTTTTACTTGCATGCGAAAGGGCAAGCCTGCATTTAGTACAGTAGCATCTAATTTTATGGGAGCTGATAAACCGTTTTTGCCAAAATCCGTTAAAGGCAATCCGGGCCTCAGCAACAATTTTTCATTGTTCAACTGCACATAAATGTCTTCCTCAATGCCTTTATAATCGCTGAGTGAAAAACACAGTTTTGCATTGGCATAATCAATGCCGTCGGGGTTTACGTCTTTTGGCAGGTTTAGTTTAAAAGTTCCATTATATGAAATATCAGAACGATACAACAACACTTTATAGATAGACCTTTGGCGTTCTTCGGGAAAGATATTACCTGCAACATTTACAGTGTCAGCCAAAAAAATGAGTTGTGAATTTTGGATGGCGGTTTTGCCATCGGTTAGTTGATAAGTGTAAGAATAAGGTACTACTAAAAACGGGCAGGAGAGTGTTTGTGCAGTAGCCCATTTACTACTCACTTCTTTTACAATTTCTTTCTGGCGGGCTTCTCTTTCGCTGATAAGGTTGCTGATAAAAATGGTGGGTATCAGCATGAGCAAAATCAATCCGCCGGTAATAAAACCCTTCATCAAGGTTTTGTTGTTGGAAGCAGGTGCTACACTACTGCTTTGTTGGGAGGTTTCCATTGTGTTGTATTTTATTTTTTCGGGAAATAGTTGAAATGAGTTTGAACTGTTGAAATAGCGGAGAATAGCTGTGCGGTTTACTATAACCGAAAGCAAGATAGCCAGTACCAGCATACCCAAAGCCAATAGAAAATATTTTATATCGGCAAAATTTATTTCTGCAAACCGGATGAGATTAGTTCCAAAAATAAAAATGCAAATGCCTAACGCATATACTACCGCAACTATAAATAATAGGATACTAAAGCATAAAAATTTCTTGTGAGCATTGATGGAACTGGATTTTAGCAACGGTAGCATTACGAATAGTGCAGCAAACCCAGGTAAACTCAGTACAATTGTTGCAAAAGAAACAATAAAAAATGCAAATGCTGGCAGCGTTCCTCCTTCATCAATTAATAAAGCAACAAATAATTCCAGTAACCCAAAGGTTATTGTCATTACCCATATTCTTGCTGCTAGTTTAATGGAAGTGTATTTATTCATAAAAGTGCTTTGAAATTCAAAGTGTAAATGCAAAAAAATTATTTTGTTGCCTTAATCATTTTTTCCAGTGCCTCAATATGTTCTTTAAAAGCCTTTTCACCTGTTTTTGTTAGTTTATAAGTAGTGTTTGTTTTGCGACCGATAAAACCTTTCTCTACTTTTAAAATATTGTTTTCTTCCAAGGCTTTAATATGGCTTGCCAGGTTACCATCCGTTATTTCCAGCAGTTCCTTCAGTTCGTTAAAATTGATACTGTTATTCATCATAAGGGCACTCATAATGCCTAGCCGCACCCTGCTGTCGAATAATTTATTTAATTGGTTAATCGGATTCTGCATTATACCCTTCTCCTTTTACTTATAATTAATTTCCTCTTTCGTATTTGTACCACATGTACACACCATAAATGATATGCAAAATACCAAAACCTGCTGCCCAAAAATAAAGGCCACATCCTACAAAATTTAAGTTGACGATACCCAAAATAATTTCACAATAACCCAGGTATCGCAATTCAATAAGTGAATATTTGCTTGCATTAATAAGGGCAAGGCCATAAAACAACAAACAGCCGGGAGCTACCAATCCAAAAGTGCCGTACTGCATTAGCTTAAAAAGAAAAATGCCGCCAACCAATAATGGTATTGCAACATTAATAATTAACCGTTTTGCGGTAGTACCCCAAAGCGGTGTACCGTCTTTTTTACTTTTTATATAGGTAAATATAAAAGCACTTAGTACTGCTGCTATAAATGTTCCAAGGGCTATCCAAAACAACCAGGTATTTAAATACATCCATACATCGTATGTGTAAGGCTTATTAATATCAATAAAAAGATTTTTATACCCATACACATAAGGATAAGCTAACCACGCACCTACCAAGGCACATATACCTGCACTTACGCCACTTAGCCCACTCAGGCTTATAAAGCGGCTGCTGCGCTCCATCATTTTTTTAATATCCCGAATGGTATCTAATGGTTGTTGCTGCTCCATCATAAAAAAGTACTTTGAAATACAAAGTAAATATAAATACTATCAACCTCCAACATTTTTTTAAAATATTAGCCAAAATTAGAATTGACGGCAAATAAGGATGGCTTCATATACTATTTGAATCAACAACCTCCAGTATCCATCTGCTTCGGTATTGGAGCTATTTACCGCCGTTCTATTAAACGTTCTTACCGTTAACTGAACGGCCCTTTACTGACTAATAATAAATAACGAAATTCCTATTATATGAAAGAAAGAAAAATTATGAAAGCTATCTTTTTACTATTATTCATTACATCTGCATCAATATTATATGCCCAGGAAACCCATAGGGCGCCATGCCTCGATTGTGACCCCGGAGGGAGTGGTGGTGGCGGTGGCGGCTTTAGTTGCGCTACTAACCAACATTTTGTTTATGTAGATTCTTCAAGAGCTAACGACTCCGGCAATGGTTATAGCTGGGCAACTGCTAAAAAAACCCTGGGGGCTGCCATTTATATTGCAAATAGGTGTAACGATATACAGCAGATAAAAGTAGCCAAAGGTACCTATTACCCCGGGCCGAGCGGTACAGGCGACCCTAGAGACGCTACTTTTTTTATTCGCAATTCCTATACTATTTCCGGGGGCTATAACCCTGCTACTGATTCCTATGGGGGTGCTGGCTATAGAACCATTTTAGACGGCAATAAAGCGGGCAGTAGAGTGTACCATGTTATAACCGTGTATTCAGCATCGTCTGTAGGCCTTACAGACCTGCATATCCGAAACGGCCTTGCAGATGGTGCAGGCACAGTTTCGCTGGATGATGACCTGGGCATCAATATGGATCAGGATGATGGTGCAGCAATTTGGGCTAGAGCTGTTGCCAAAATCGATATATACCGATGCATTTTTACAGGCAACCAGGCATACAACAATGGCGGTGCCATCTATGGCAACCTTGCCGAATTCAATATTTATTCAAGTGTGTTTTACACCAATATTGCCCAGTATGGGGCGGCCTTTTTTGCAACCGTATCCGGATTTCAGTTTAGAACCCAGGATATTATTAACTGCACTTTTGCCGCCAATGCTTCGGGTACCGGAGGTGGCACCCTACTAAGTGCATTTACCAATACCAATAGGATACGCAACTGTATTATTTGGCAAAATTCCACTGCCTTTGCCGGCTCGGGCTCCACAACGGTATATAATTCTATTGTTCAGGATGGGCCGGGTGATTCTACCAACTTTAATACCAGCCCTAGTTTTGCCGATGCAAATGATGCCGACGGGCCCGATAACTTATGGCGCACCGATGATGATGGCCTTATACCCTGCAAAGGAAGCCAGGCCATTAATCGGGGTGATAATGCGGCAGGCCTAATAATCCCTGACCTGAGAAACAATCCCCGTATATTCAACCAACAGGTTGATATTGGGGCTTATGAGTTGCAACTTATTCCCACGCCACTATCTGGTTTATCCCTGCCCAATACCAATAGTGTAACCAATATTTATTCGGGCGAAACAACGGCGCCTACTTTACCTTGTCTTTTTTCTGCTTCATTAACTCCCTATGGACCCGATTCCTTAACCGGGCCAGTTACCGTAATGTATAGGTATAGTGCTACCCTAAATACGGTTTATGGAAATATACCCGTAGTGAGCAGGAACACAATAGTAACATTTACAAATAACCCTGCTGGAGCAACCTATAAGATTAAACTTTTTTTTACCACCCAGGATTTCTCAGATTTTAATAATAGGTCAGATACATATTATAATCTCCCGGTAAGTTCTATTTCTCCCAGGTCTTACTTAAGAGTAGTGGCTAGTCTACCAGATGGGCCTGTATTAATTAATCCGGCTGATTATGATATTGTAGAATACAGCCCCAGCTTTTGGTATGTGCAATTTAACACCTACGGAAGTGCAGCTTACTATATAACAGCTGCTGATAAATATATTTTTACCGGCATTGGCAACTGGAGCGACCCCACCAAATGGCAGAATAATAATAAGCCGCACAATTCCATTAACCAACATACCGAAATCATCATTGCCCCCGGTGCTGTTTGCAATATTGATCTTCCGGTGCGCATTAGTAAGGATGCGAAACTAACCGTACAAACCGGTGCCGAGTTAAAAATGAATGGCAATTTTTTTCTTGAATAATTTTAATAACACATAGTATGAAACAGCTTTTTTTAATAATTACCATATGCAGCCTTGCCGCCATAGTATTTGCCCAAAATGTGGGTATAGGCACTACTACTCCCGGTTCTAAATTGCAGGTAACGGGCGGTACGGAAGCTACCTATGCACCTGGTTCCGGCTATTTATTGCTCGGCAATGCCAATGGGCGAAACCTGGTTTTTGACAATAACGAAATACTGGCTCGTGAAAATGGGCAGCCCTTCGACCTGCGCCTGCAGCGGCATGGTGGCAATGTAGCCATTGGTACCAGTTTACCGCACCCCAGTGCCAAGTTGGATATTACCAGCACCACAGCCGGTATGCTTACGCCCCGCATGGGTACCAGCCAGCGGCTTGCCATAAATAACCCGGCCAAAGGGCTACTGGTGTTTGATAGTACCCTAAATTCATTTTTTTATTATGATGGCGGTAAATGGCGTGGTTTTTATGAGCAAAACTACGATGCCTCCTTGCAGCATTATATTGATAGTGCGGGTACTGCCGTAAACCTTCCCAATTCTACTTCTGGTGACATTATTTATATTCCCTCAACCCAAAACAGCGGCGTTATTTACGACAATGGCGGCCCTAACGGTAACTATGCTGCCAATATGAATTCATTGGTAGTATTACCTTACAACGTTGCACGTGATTCTACCGTAGCTTTTAAGATTATTGTAGAAGAAATGAATACAGAAGCCGGCTATGATAGTCTATATATAATAGGTTCGGTGGAAGGGGTGGAATATGATACAATTGCCGTTTTTACGGGTAGCCAAACCGGAACCATTACAGCGACGATGCCATACACTTTTTTTAATTTTAAATCTAATCATATTAACCAGTTGCCTGGTTTTAAAATTCGCTGGGGGCGAATAAAAATTCCATCGCAAATGGGCGGCAACTCCATACCGGACTATGGATGGTATTTTGATGCCGGAAAAATGGCTGCAAGAGGGGGCATACAATCGGGCAATAACTGGCATAGCGACAGTATCGGAATTGCTTCAATCAGTTTTGGAAACGGCTCACAAGCCAAAGGAAATTATGCTACTGCTTTCGGTTATTTTTCTCGAGCCAGTGGCTTTGGATCAACCGCCATGGGATATGGTACCACCGCCAGTGGAACATATTCAACCGCTATTGGTACTAATACCACCGCCAGTGGTTATTCTTCAACGGCCATGGGTTATGCTACCATCGCCAGTGGAACATATTCAACCGCTATGGGTACTAATACCACCGCCAGTGGTACTTCTTCAAGTGCCATGGGATATCGTACCACCGCCAGTGGAACATATTCAACCGCTATGGGTTATAATACCACCGCCAGTGGTCATTATTCAACCGCCATGGGACGTAATACTACCGCCACCGCCACCGCCACCGGTTCTTTTGCCATTGGAGATTCCGATCCTTATAGCCGTGGTTTAAGGGGAAGCACACAAGCCAACGAGTTTTTTGCCCGCTTTAATGGTGGCTATTATTTGGTGAGTAGTAATTCTGCCGCAGATATAGGAGTTCGCCTACCCGGCGGAGGCAATGCCTGGGTAGGTTTTAGCAGCCGCAAACTAAAAGAAAATTTTGAGCCTACTAATGGCGAAATGGTGCTGCAAAAACTGAGCAATATACCGCTGGGTAGTTGGAACTATATAGGGCAGGATAAAAAAACCTTTAGGCATTACGGCATTATGGCCCAGGATTTTTATGAAGCCTTTGGTAAAGACAGCTACGGTACCATTGGCAACGATACCACCGTAAACCCACTGGATATGCAGGGCATTAGTTTTACCGCCATTCAGGCATTAGAAAAACGCACACAAAAAATTGAAGTGTTGGAAAAAGAGAATGCATCCTTCGAAAAAGAGAATGCGGCCCTCGAAAAGGAAATTGCAGCTTTAAAACAAGAGATGCTACAAATGCGCAAAGAGCTGGATATAATATTACAAAAAAGCAGAAAATAATAGATACTGAAAAGCCACAGTTATCAAATTAAACGGAAGCATCATGAAATACTTATTTCTTTTTATAAATTGTTTGTTTTGTACCCCCATACTATTTGCCCAAAATGTGGGTATAGGCATCAGCCAGCCGCACCCAAGTGCCAGGCTGGATATTACTAGCACCACAAGGGGTATGCTTACGCCCCGCATGGGTACCAGCCAGCGGCTTGCCATAAATAACCCGGCCAAAGAGCTACTGGTGTTTGATAGTACCCTAAATTCATTTTTTTATTATGATGGCGGTAAATGGCGTGGTTTTTATGAGCAGAACTACGATGCCTCCTTGCAGCATTATATTGATAGTGCGGGTACTGCCGTGAACTTTCCCAATTCTACTTCTGGTGACGTTATTTATATTCCCCCAACCCAAAACAGCGGCGTTATTTACGACAATGGTGGCCCTAACGGTAACTATGCTGCCAATATGAATTCATGGATTTATTTTAATGCGACCCCTAATGATTCTATGGTTGGAATTAACTTAATTATAGAAGAAATGAATACAGAAGCCGGTTATGATAGCTTATATATTTTAGGTTCAGATTTTGGGTCCACATGGGATACGGTTGCAACTTTTACCGGCAGCCAAACCGGTTCAACTACGATGGGCCATAATACTGTTGCATTGGTTTTTAAATCTAACCATATTAACCATTTGCCAGGCTTTAAAATTCGCTGGGGGCGAATAAAAGTACCGTCGCAAGCGGCCAATAACCCGATACCAGACTATGGATGGTATTTTGACGCCGGAAAAATGGCTGCAAGAGGGGGCATACAATCGGGCAATGACTGGCATACCGACAGTATTGGGGTTGCTTCTATCAGCTTTGGAAAGGGCAACCAGGCCAAAGGAAATTATGCTACCGCTTTCGGCTATTTTTCTCGTGCCAGTGGCAAAAATTCAACCGCCATGGGACAACGCACCATTGCCAGTGGCGTTGCTTCAACGGCTATGGGTTATGGTACCACCGCCAGTGGTACTTATTCAACGGCCATGGGTTATGCTACCATCGCCAGTGGTAATTTTTCAACCGCCATGGGTTATAATACCGCCGCCAGTAACTATGGGTCAACCGCCATGGGAACTAGTACAACCGCCAGTGGCTTTTATTCAACCGCCATGGGAACTAGTACAACCGCCATGGGTAATTATTCAACCACCATGGGACGTAATATTACAGCCAACGCCACCGCTTCCGGTTCTTTTGCCATTGGAGATGCCGATCCTAATGGCCGTGGTATAAGAGGAAGCACACAAGCCAACGAGTTTTTTGCCCGCTTTAATGGTGGCTATTATTTGGTGAGTAGTAATTCTGCCGCAGATATAGGAGTTCGCCTACCCGGCGGAGGCAATGCCTGGGTGGGTTTTAGCAGCCGCAAACTAAAAGAAAATTTTGAGCCTACTAATGGCGAAATGGTGCTGCAAAAACTGAGCAATATCCCGCTGGGTAGTTGGAACTATATAGGGCAGGATAAAAAAACCTTTAGGCATTACGGCATTATGGCCCAGGATTTTTATGAAGCCTTTGGTAAAGACAGCTACGGTACCATTGGCAACGATACCACCGTAAACCCACTGGATATGCAGGGCATTAGCTTTACCGCCATTCAGGCATTAGAAAAACGCACACAAAAAATTGAAGTGTTGGAACTGGAAAATGCAGCCTTAAAACAGCAGGTATTACAAATGCGTAGGGAACTGGATATACTGCTGCAAAAAAATCAAAAAAAATAATTTCAACAGTTACTCATTTGCAATTGCCCAGTGGCCGGCATTGTTTTATTGCTTCATTGTCTTTCTGTTTGGGCAAATTATTTTGCCATAATTTTAAGGAGATTGTTTAATAGTGAATGTTGTATTATTGAAAATAAAAAGACTATATTTTTTTTGTATTGTTTTTCTTTCGCTTGCCGTTCATAACGCCATGTATGCGCAAGATATGGTTCCGGCAAATTTCGAAAAAACCAACAGCAGCCTCACCGACAATAATATCAAAAATATCGCTCAAGATGATTTGGGCTATATATGGATTGCAACAGAGTACGGCCTTAACCGCTACGATGGTAAAAATATTAACCACTACTACGCAGGAGGTTCACCCATCAACCTGCCGGGTAACAATATCAGTTATTTAAAATTTTTTGGCAATAACCAGTTGGGCATTAGTACCACACAGGGTTTTCTGCTGCTCAATACTAAAACATTTGAACAACAAATATATAAGGTTGCCGACACCGGGTTGATTTCTTATTACCAAAATAATACCTGGGATGCCATGCTGCTTGCCAACGATAAAATTGCCATCAGTACCTGCACAGGGTTTTATGTGTTTAATAAAGAAGGCAGCCTCCATTTTAGGTACGATAAATACAAGGCAGAAGATATTAATAAACGGCTCAATTGGGGCAAAGAAATATACAGGCTGCCCCACAATCAATACCTGGTAATGGGCGAAGAAGATAATTATGGTTGGTATGATGGCTCTCGCAATCAATTTCGATTTATACAGCATAGAGATAGTGCCAGCAATATGTTTCCTTTTTTGGCCGATGATAATTGGCGCAGGATAAGGCTTTCAGAAACGGAATTATTAATAACACATCAATATACCGATTCCATATTTTATTTGAATGTACAAAGTGGTAGAGGGCCTACAACAAAATTACCTTTTCCCCTGCTACCCAATATTAGTTGGAATGCAAAAGCAAGGTGGGCATCAGGCAGCTCTATGCTGTTGAACTTAATTTCGGGTGGCGTTGTTCAAATCGGTTTTAACCCTGTTAACAAATCACTTTCAATAAGTGATAAGCCAGTTGGAAGTCAACTGAGGTCTTATTGTTTTTTTTTAGATAAAGACAGCCGGGTTTGGATAGGCACTCGAAACGGCTTGTATCAACAGCAAATACAGGCACCGTCGGTAAAAAAAATACCCGTTCCCAATCTATATATGGAAAACACTAGTGCCAGCACCGCCCTGGCTTACGATAAAAAACTATATATAGGATGTTACAATAAAAAATCAACAGCACTTAAAATATTTAATGAACAAGGCGATAGCCTGTTGAGCGAAGTTTCCTTTTTTGATGCAGGCAGCAATTGGAACGAAATTATCAGCATAGCGCCTCTTAAAAAAGATACCCTTTTAATTGGTACATCTGCCGGGGTACTTTGGTTCAACAGTGTTAATCATCGGTATGGAAGGTATCAACCGGGTGCATTGTTAAACGACTTTTTCAGTTTGCCCAATATGAAAATTCATCCACCAAATGCTGATGGCTGGCAATGGCTTTATCCCTTACATGGTAGTTTGCTGGGCAGGTACAATGATAAACTTGGCGAACTTGCCCTACTTGATAAAAATAGCAATCCGGCCTTGCCCATAAGCGATGTAAAACATTTGGTTACAGATGTTGACGGCGGAATTTGGATTGGCGGTAAAGGCCTTTGCAGGTACAATGCAAATGCAAATCGCTTCGACACGGCAATTTTTTATTTTGAAGGACGTAATAGGTACAGTCGCAATATAACCAGTATTTCTGCAGATTTGAATGGCGGCCTTTGGATACAAGCAGCCGAAAACGACCTGCTGCGATATGATATTCGGGCAAAAAAATATGCCATTTTCAATGCTGCATCAGGCTTTCCTGAAGGCATCAACCATTGCATGTCAACCAATTTGAGCAATCGCCTCATGATTTTACAAAGCGGCAGGTTAATAGAGTATAACACAGCAATTAATACTTACCGGGTAATAGGTAACGCTGAAGGATTGCCAACGGAAAGGCCTCTTGCAGAAGCAGGCCTCCGCTTTGATAGCATTAGTAGCAGGTATTTTTTGATGTATCCAAAAACTGTCGGCATCTATCACTTTAAACCTCGGGATAAAACAACAGAAAAAAAATTATTTATCAATGAAATAGTAATCAATAACAGCAAGCAAATTTTTCATCCGCAACAAACAATTCAATTAAAGTACAATCAAAATAAAATAACAGTTCATTATACCATTCCTGATTTTGAGCAAGGCAATGAGTATGTATATTATTACAAGCTGGATGACGGCCAATGGACGTTTAACCAAAATAATTCAACAATAGAGTTGGGAGCAGTACCAAATGGGAAGCACAACTTGTTTATTAAAAGCATTGATGATACAGGTAAGGAGCTGCTGGCAACGCAGTATTTTTTTATAAAACCACCAATATGGCAACAATGGTGGTTTTGGCTATTGATAGCTGCTCTTTTGTTGGGTGCTGTATTTTTGATGTATAAAAATAGGCTAAGTGCAATACGCAATAAGGCGCTGCTGGATGCCAGCATCAAAGACCTAGAGATGAAAGCATTGCAGGTTCAAATGAACCCTCATTTTATTTTTAATGCTTTGAATAGTATTAAAGAGCTGATTCTATCCGGCAAAAATGCAGAGGCAAGCCGCTACCTGAGCAAGTTTGGGCATTTGGTGAGGATAAACCTGGAGCAAAATAATAAAGCGTTTATCACACTTGATGAAAACAACCAACAACTCCGCTCTTACCTTGAAATGGAATCACTCAGGTTTAGCAACCTGCATTGGGATATTGATATAGATAAAAATATACAAACCGAAGAGTTGCTTATTCCGCCCATGCTTATTCAGCCGGTGGTAGAAAATGCTATTTGGCATGGCCTTTTGCCTAAAAGCAATGAAAGAAAATTATTGATACGCTATAAAGTACAGGCCGATGCCTTGCTTTGCCAAATAGAAGATAATGGAATCGGTTTTCATCATTCAATGCAAAACAAGGCAAATGAGTACCATCAGTCTGTAGGTTTAAAAAATACGCAAAATCGCTTGCAGTTGCTCTCAGAAAAGTATGGGAAAATATTTTCAATAAATATTATTGATAGATCAACGCTTGGTGACAAAACGACGGGAACATTGGTTCAACTAACTTTCCCAAAGATGATGATAAACGAAATAATTATATAAACATCTTATCATGAAATCTTTTATAACCTCAATAATAGTAGATGATGAAGAAAGAGGCCGCACGGTAGTACGCCAACTGCTGCAGCGATACTGTCCTCAGGTAAAAATACTTTGCGAATGCAGTGATAGTTCTCAGGCCAAACAAGCCATTAATGAAAACAATCCCGACATTGTTTTTTTGGATATCTCCATGCCCGGCGAAAATGCTTTTGATATGCTGCAAGAGCTCAACGATATTTCTTTTGAAATTATTTTTATTACCGCACACTCACATTATTCATTGCAAGCATTTAGATACAGTGCATTGGATTATTTGTTGAAGCCGGTGGCCGAAGACCAATTAATTGAAGCTGTAAGCAGGGCGCAAAGCAGGGTGGGCGAAAAAAAAGTAGATAAAAGGCTGGAAACTTTGTTGTACAATCATTCTGGTGATGCGGTAGGTTATGGCAAAAAGCTGTGTATCCCTAGTGTTAAAGGTTTTTTGGTGGTAGAAATTAGTGAAATTATGTACCTGGAAGCTGATAGTTGTTACACTTGTTTTCATATGGCTGATGGACGAAAAATTATTTCTGCTAAAACCATTAGGGAATACGAAGCTATGCTGGAAGAGCCGGGTTTTTTTAGAGTACACAAATCTTATGTGGTAAATCTTTATTTTATGAAAGAGTATGTTAAAGGAGATGGTGGCTATATACTATTGAATAATGGTAAAGAGATTGAAGTGAGCAGGCGCAAAAGAGAGGAGTTTATGGAAAAAGTAAAAGGCCTGTTTAAAAAGTAAATAGGACTGGAAAAATTATTCATCATACAATATTATTGTTGGGCTGCCTCCCTCGCAAATACCAACAATTGCCAATAAGGTGCACGATACTGATGTGCTTTCATAAAACCATCGGCGGCGGCTTTTACTTGCAGAGTTATATGTCGATTGCGGTTTACCAACCATTGATTTTTTAAAGCAGTAGTAGCACTCATACCTTCTGGAATTATGCCTTCGTAACCAAATTGGTTTTTGATAAAACACCAGGCTTTTAGTAACCGCACAACAGGTAGTTGCCAAATATTGTAATCAACTTTTTGCCCGGCATTGGCTTGCTCCAGCATGGCATCCATCACTGCATTGTCTATATGGTCTTTATATAAAGTTTCGGGGTCTCGCCATTCTGCAACTACCGATAGTTGCGGGTCATATTCCAGGTCGGAGGGCATTTGTGTAATAAAATTATCAACTCCAAAATTGTGTAGCCAGTTTACAACACCCACAGACGAAATGGTGGACAATTGTTGCCACAATTGAATTCCTTTTTTTCTGTAAGAATAGGAAGCAACTTCTGAGCAAAACATTTTTACCGAATCATGAAAATTCATTTTAAAATCGTAGGGGATATGCCTTGTAAAACTTTCTTCGTACATGGCTTTGGCAACTTTATGTGACAGCATTGAATCTGCTTGTAGTGCAGGCAAATCAAACCTTGGCCGCATTACCATAAACCGCAGCTTTTTGTCTTTTATATATTGCTCCACATTGGCAATGGCAACCCCTTTTTCTATATGCGATTCTATCAGCCAGGGTTGCTTTGTTTTTTCATCCACATACAAAAAAGCAATATGCGAAAAATTGCCGGGGTAATCATTCCCTCTTGAAATCAATGCCGAAACTTCGGCCCCACCACGGCTTACCAATATATCGCCACTGTGTACTTCAATGCCTGCAATACTTGCGCTAGCTGTGGCAGCATGTTCATTGGTTACAAGCATTGCAGCGGGTAAATAGTTGCTATCAGTCTGCAATGTTACTTCTTCGGTTGCTGCACGCATACCATATAGCAAACGATACAAAGTATTTTTTGCGGTAATATTTTGCAAATGCCATTGCTGCGATTGTTTTTTTATGATACTGCGAAATTGATTGTAGGTATCAGCATACCATTTATTATAAGTTGGATTAGCAGCCACATAAGGAGCCACCGCAAAAAACTTTTTTTCTATATCTAAGTATATGCTGTCACTATAATCTGCCTTATTGTTGTGTAAAAAATTAATATCTATCAATAAAGATTTTTGCTGCAATCTTATAAAAGAATCAAGAGCGGCAGCATTCAATTTTTTTGCATCAATAAATTCTTTTTCTAAAGAAACCCAAAGGCTGTCGCTGTTCCAAACGAATGCAGGTTGGTTAGCTAGTTGCATCCCTTTATTCTTTTCAGAGGAAGGAATTAATAGCAGCAGGTACAAAATTGCCAGTGCAAGAAATGTACGGAAAAGTATTTTTTTTATTTTTTTCATAGAATAGCATGCTGTGCAATCGCTTTATTAATGATATGACAGGCTTTCAATATTTCGTCATCGCTAATATTCAATGGTGGTACAATTCTTAATGCATTGGCTGCAAATAAAAACCAATCGGTAAAAACACCTGCAGCAATGCAGGCATCTATTAGTTTTTTGTTTTGCTCAAAACTTTCAAAGTGCACCGCCATCATTAAACCAACACTGCTTATTTTTTTTATGGAAGGATGTTGGAGATTGTTTAAAAAAAGTTGCTCCTTTCTTTTTACATCGGCTATTAAATTTTCATCAATCAGTGCATTAAAAGCAGCGAGCCCTGCTGCGCAACTTACCGGATGGCCGCCAAAAGTATTAATATGGCCCAGCACCGGGTTTGAACTCAATGCATCCATTATTTTTTTATCAGCTACAAAAGCACCTAAGGGCATACCGCCACCCAAAGCTTTTCCTAATAATAGAATATCGGGTACTACGTCAAATTGCTCAAAAGCCCACAGGCTGCCATTGCGGCCAAAGCCACATTGTATTTCATCCAGTACCAGCAAACTACCTGTTTCATTACATCGGTTACGCAATGCTGTTAGCCAACCGTTGCTTGGCGAATTAACGCCGCCTTCAGCCTGAATGGTCTCGGCAATTACACAGGCTGTTTGTTCTGTAATTAATGCTAAGTCGGTAAAGCTGTTGAAGTTTAATTGTAAAATACCGGGCAATAGCGGCCGAAATGCCTGCTGCCAGTATTCGCTGCCCATTACACTTAAAGCACCTTGTGTACTGCCGTGGTAGGAGTTTTTAAAAGATACAATTTGAGTGCGGCCTGTATATCTTTTGGCAAGTTTCATGGCACCTTCGGTGGCTTCGGTGCCACTAGCAGTATAAAAAACTGCGTTAAGTGTTGCTGGTAGTTTATCTGTCAATGCTTTGGCATAGTGCACTTGTGGACTTTCCACCAACTCGCCATATACCATAATATGCAGGTATTCGTCTGCCTGTTTTTTGATGGCTTCTACTACGGCCGGATGCCGATGGCCAATATTGCATACGCTGATGCCGCCAATTAGGTCAATATATTCCTTGCCCTCGGCATCCCATAGTTTACTACCCTCAGCTTTTACAATATGTAATGCAAGTGGTGCATCCGATGTTTGCCCTACATGATTTAAAAATAATTGCCTGATATTCATGTTGCTGTTTGCTGCGAAATTAATGTTTAGTTTTGTGATAGGGTCGGTATCGAATGTCTGATCCGTTTTGAAGAACTACTCTCCAAAAAAGTTGCTCAAGGGTATGCTGTACAAGAGTGCGACGCAACAATGGCGAATAGCGTACAAATGTTGGAAACAAAAAGTTTATAAATATGAGTGTAATACTTCCGGTAGAAGGCGTAATGCCGCAAATGGGTAACGATTGTTTTATTGCTCCCAATGCAACCATTGTAGGCGATGTGCAAATGGGCAATGAATGTAGTATTTGGTTTAATGCCGTAGTGCGTGGCGATGTAAACAGTATTAGAATGGGAAATAAAGTAAATGTGCAGGATGGTGCTGTAATCCATTGTACTTATCAAAAAACCAAAGCCATTATTGGAAATAATGTGAGTATAGGGCACAATGCTATAGTGCATGGCTGCGTTATAGAAGATGATGTGCTGATTGGTATGGGGGCTATTGTGATGGACAATGCACATATTGGTAGTAATAGTATTATTGCTGCTGGTGCCGTGGTACTTGAAAATACATTGGTAGAGCCGGGAACTATTTATGCAGGTGTGCCTGCCAAAAAAGTAAAAGATATCAGCGAAGACTTGATAAATGGGGAGATAAACAGAATTGCTGATAACTATGTTAAGTATAGTGCCTGGTTTAAGTAAGCTGTAAATTAATTTGTGTAATAGCAATAACTTTATTGTATGAAAAAAATATTCTTATTGGTATTCATAGCGTTTGCCTTGAGTAGCTGTTTTATTTTTAAAAAGAAAGAAAAATACGGCTGTCCTACCAATGGGCGTAATGTGGGTGCTGAGAAAATTGCTTCGGGTGATGAAAAAGCCATTCGAGCCAGCAATAAAGCAAAATTTAGAGGCAATTAATTTTTGTTTTTGGCGTTATCCCTGTACCCAATTAAAAAACTAATGCCATGTGTTACGCTCTAAAAACCCAATCGGGTGCCACCGAAGCTGTTATTGATGATAACTGCGGAATTTCTAAATTTTATGCAATAGCCAATGCTTTGGCGGACCATTTGCAGGTTCAGTTTATGAACCAGGTAGATGATGCCGAAACCCTTGACTGGGATTTTAAATACAAAGATGCCCTGTTAACATTGCACTACAATATTTTTAATGGAGTAAGCATTTATCCGCAGCAGCAGGCAAAAAAGACAAAAAACAAGCTGGTGATGGAAGTGGCTAAATTTTTACAAAAAAGAGCTTTTTAATTTTCTCATAGTTTTTAATCATATACCCGGCTAATTTTGCCGGGCTTTTCTGTTTGTAAACTGTCGGGTGGTTGTATCTTTAGTATTGTATGAAAAACAATACCACCCCCAATTCGCTTATTCACGAAACAAGCCCTTATTTGTTACAACATGCGTACAACCCTGTACAATGGTATCCGTGGGGAAATGAGGCACTCCAATTAGCAAAAGAAAAAGATATACCAATTTTAGTAAGTATTGGTTACTCTGCCTGCCACTGGTGCCATGTAATGGAAAGAGAAAGTTTTGAAAATGCTGAAACGGCAGCCTTTATGAACCAGCATTTTATCAATATAAAAATTGACAGGGAAGAAAGGCCCGATTTAGATCATATTTATATGGATGCTGTGCAGGCAATAAGCGGTAGTGGCGGCTGGCCATTGAATGTTTTTCTTACTCCTGATAAAAAGCCGTTTTATGGGGGCACTTATTTTCCTCCAAAGCCAGCTTATAGCAGGCCATCATGGCTGGATGTATTGTATAGTATGAGCGAATACTGGCGAACTAAAAAAGATGAGATACTCAGCCAGGCAGAAGAATTAACACAGCATCTGCAAAAATCAAACGAAATAGGGTTTAAGCCTGCGCTTACCATAGAAAAGGATATAGAAAATGTTTTTAGCAAGGATAGATGCAAAGCCATCGCCGATGTATTATTACAAAATGCTGATACAAAATTTGGCGGCTTTGGTAATGCACCAAAGTTTTTGCAAACATCTTCTATCCAATATCTTATACAATATGCGCATCTTTCGGGTAATGATGTTTACAAAGGCCAGCCTTTGTTAAGCCTGCAAAAAATGGTGAATGGAGGAATTTATGACCAGCTCAGCGGTGGTATTTCCCGGTATAGTACAGATAAAGAATGGTTGGTGCCGCATTTTGAAAAAATGCTGTACGATAATGCGTTGCTTGTTATTTCGCTTTGCGATGCTTACCAGTTTACCAAAAACGACTTCTATAAAAAAGCCATTGTGCATACTTTAAGTTTTGTAATGCAGGAGTTGCATCATCCTAATGGTGGTTACTACACTGCTTTGGATGCAGATAGTGAAGGCGTGGAAGGTAAATACTATGTATGGCAAAGGAAGGAAGTAGAGGAGTTATTAGGTAAAGATGCCAATATATTTTGTACTTACTATAATATAACCGATGAAGGTAATTGGGAACATTCAAATATTTTGAATATTACGGAACCGCCACAGGATGTTGCTAAACAGTTCATTATCAGCTTGGAGAGTTTTAGTAAAATAATTGAAGAGGGTTGCCAAAAGCTCTTATCGCAACGTAAAAAACGCATAGCTCCCGGCCTGGATGATAAAATATTGCTCAACTGCAATGCGCTTTTGTTAAAAGCGTTTTGCAGGGCTTATGCATCGCTTCAATATGAGCCATATAAAAATGCGGCTGTAGAGTTATCTAATTTTATAGAAGCAAATTTTGTGGTAGAAGGGGCAATGCTTCACCATACATATAAAAACGGGCAAAGTAGGCTACCGGCTTTTTTAGATGATTATGCCTATTATATAGATTCCCTAATTGCCCTACAGGAAATTACTGCAGATAGAAAATATCTGTACAGGGCAAAAGAGTATATGCTGTTTTTAGAAAAATACTTTTCAGATGAGGAACATACCTTTTATTACTATACCTCTTTTTTGCAAAAAGACATAGTGGTTAGAAAAAAGGAACTGTATGACGGAGCTACGCCTTCGGCCAATGCAATCATGTGTAATAATCTGTTTTACCTGGCCAATATTTTTGATGATGCTACATGGCGGCAAAGGGCCGAAAAAATGCTGATTACAATGCTGTCTGCTGTTGAAAAATATGCCGGGTCATTTGCCCAATGGGCAAATATTTACCTGCAGCAAAGTTTTGGAATTAACGAAATTGTAGTTACGGGAGCAGATTTTGAGCCGGTTTATAAAAAAATTCTACAAGAATTTATCCCCAATAAGCTATTATTGGGTGCCCTGAATGAGACAAAAGAGAGCATCATTCTTTTAAAAGATAAATTATATAAAAATGCAATAACTATTTATTTATGCAGAAATAATGTTTGTTTAAAGCCTTTTTTAACGCTAAAGGAGTTGTTGCAGCATATTAAAAATTAAACTTGGCGCCTGCCAATCACAATAATAAATACATGCTTGCGTTTAAGTAAATAGTGAATTTTCAATTTTGTGAAAAAAATTACGAAAACGAATTTTTGCGTAGTGATATTAAACCAAAATAATCATTACATTTGCTATTACCCTCAAAGTTTAAAACAATGAATAAACGGTTTTTTTACCTTTTAGCAGTAGTTGCTATAACTACCTCTACAAGCAGTTGTAAAATGCTGGGTGGCAAAAAGAAGTCAGGCTATGGAAATGATAAGGGCCAATTAGTAGGCTCTGCCCCTTCGTCAAGGTGGTCATTGCCAAAGCCTCCCGGAATGGTGTATGTGCCTGCCGGAACCTTCCATATGGGCCCAAGCGATGAAGACATCAACTATGCGTACACCGCAAGAAACAAACAGGTTTCAATCAATGGTTTTTGGATGGACGCTACAGAAGTGACCAACAATGAATACCGTCAATTCACCGACTGGGTTAGGGACTCTATTGCCTCTAAACTAATGGGCTATGTAAAGCAAAATGCCGATGGCGAAGAACGTATTGATTGGACAAAAAGGAAAACCATTAAGTGGGGGGATAAAGCAACCATCGAGAAAATTGATGCGATGATTGTTACTCCCGATAACCGTCTTTTTGGTAGAAAAGAATTGGATGCCAAAAAAATTGTGTATCAATCAGAAGTATTTGACTATAAGGCCGCTGCTAACAACAGGGATGTTACTGTTCCTCGTTCTGCTTTTATTGTAAAGCAACAAATCCCCGTTTATCCTGATTCATTGTGTTGGGTAAGAGATTTTGCATATTCTTATAATGAGCCAATGGCTAAAAAATATTTTAATCATCCTGCATTTGGTAATTATCCTGTAGTAGGTGTTAGCTGGAAACAAGCTACTGCCTTTTGCGAATGGAGAACACTTTACCTAAATGCCTATCTTGAAAGTAAAAAAAGAACATCAGAGTCAGACTTTAGGTTGCCTACTGAAGCACAATGGGAATATGCAGCCCGTGGTGGTCGTTCCCAATCAGATTATCCTTGGGGCGGTCCTTATTTAAGAAATAAAAAAGGTTGTTTGCTTGCCAACTTTAAACCTGGCCGTGGCAACTACCCTGAAGACGGCGGTTTTTACACTGTAAGAGCCGATGCTTACTGGCCAAACGATTTCGGTTTATATAATATGGCAGGTAACGTAGCAGAGTGGACTTCTTCTTTATATTATGAAGGCGGTTATAACTTCCAGCATGATATGAACCCGGATATCCGCTACAATGCTAAAGACTCTGACCCTCCACGAATGAAGCGCAAAGTATTGCGTGGTGGTAGCTGGAAAGATGTTGGTTTCTTCTTGCAAACTGGTACTCGTGCTTATGAATACCAAGACACTTCTAAATCTTATATCGGTTTTAGATGTGTAATTGATATGCCACCTCCAGCTAGAAGAAAATAATAGCGACTCTAATAATACTGCATGATATAATTCTATAGGCGTTAACGTCTCGTTTATCAAAACTAATTTTTCTTAATAACCCGTTCTGTGCTAAAAAACAGGGCACAGAATGGGTTGCAACAAAGTTTTTAATTAAACCATATAACAATCCCCATTCAAAACTTAAATTTTTAAAACTATGGCTGCTGGTCAATCACGCCCAATCGATCGAGTTCTTAACATTTTGGTTTCAGCTGCGGCTGTACCGGTACTACTTGGTGCATTGTTCAAAATCACTCACGCACCAGGTGCAGATCTTTGGTTAAAAATTGGTCTTTATACAGAGGCTGCAATATTCTTAGGATACGCATTATTATATTTATTAGCACCACCTCCGGAAGCGGGTGTAAGTGCTGCTGTAGTAGAAACAGGCAACCCTGCTTTAAAAAGCATGGATAAAATGCTTGCTGAGGCAGACATTACCCCAACTAATTTGAAAAAATTAGGCGAAGGTTTCCAAAAGTTAGGTACTACTGTTAGTGGTATTACAGAAGTAGGCGATGTAGTTAAATCTACCAGCGACTTTGGTGCAAAAACCAAAGAAGCTACTGCTGCTATTACTTCTATGAGCACAGCATTTACAAATAGTGCAAATACCATGGCTTCTTTCAACAATGCATCTGAAAGTGCAAGAGGTTTTCACGAGCAAGTACAGGTATTAACTAAAAACCTGGGTTCATTAAATACTATTTACGAGTTGGAATTAAAAGAAAGCAATAATCATCTTAAAGCATTAAATGGCTTTTACGGTAAAATGGCCGAAGCAAGCCAGGCTATGATGAGCAGTGTAGATGATGCCAACAAAGCTAAAGAGCAAATTGGTGCTTTGGCTAGCAATCTTGGTAAATTAAACACTGTGTATGGCAATATGCTATCTGCTATGAAGGCTTAATAACCTTTTGCAGTTGATTATTGACAAACAAGATCCAAACAATATTAATAAAAACGATTAAATACTAAATAGTTATGGCTTTACCCAAAGAGCCCAGGCAGAAGATGATTAACCTAATGTATTTGGTGCTTACCGCACTACTTGCATTAAACGTATCTGCCGAAGTAATCGAAGCTTTTAGAACCGTTGATAAGAGTTTGATAAATTCAAACAATAATATCGATGCTTCTAATGCCACTTTATTTAAGTCATTTGCAGCTAAAAAAGGAGACCCAACTACCAAAGCAAATGCTGAAATATGGGGCGCAAAAGCAGACCAGGCAAAAAAACTTTCTGATGATTTTATGACATATCTTGAAAATCTGAAGAAAGAATTAAAAACAGAATCTGGTTTGAAAATGGTGGACGGTGTAGAAGAATACAAGCTGGATGATTTGAATGCTTCATCAAGATTGATGGATACAGATAAGAAAGGAAAAGATTTGGATGATAAATTAAGGGCATATAAAACAGCCATGTTGAATATTGACCCTGAAATTAAAAAGGCTTTCGAAAATACTTTTCCGGTAGAAGTAAGTGCAGATGGTAAAGACAACACTACCTCAAGCTTTAGAATGATGCCTACCGTTGCAGCTATTACCTTGTTAAGCAAAATGCAAAACAATGTAAAAAATGCAGAAAACCAAGTAGTAACTTTCGCTCACAATAAAATTGGTGAAGTAAAAGTTATTTATGACAAGTTTGCTGCCATTGTTGGTCAAAGTTCTAACTATGTAATGCCGGGCGAAAAAGTAAGCATTACTGCAGGTGTAGGTGCTTTTAGTACTGCCGCACAGCCACAAATAACCATTGGTGGTGCAGGTGCTGCAGTTAATGCCGATGGGGTTGCAACCAGGGAATTTACTGCCGAAGGTGGTGGTGAAAGGTCAGTTCCTGTTACAGTTACTTATACTAAACCTGACGGAACAAAAGAGTCAAAATCATACAATATGAAATACACAGTGGGTACACCGGGTGGTGCTGCTGTGATGCTGGATAAAATGAATGTGTTTTACATTGGTGTTGACAATCCGGTAACCATTGGTTCGCCAACAGGTTGGGATAAAACAACTGTAAGCATGAGCGGCGGTACCATTAGTGGTAGCGGTTCTAAAAGAACAGTAAGAGTAAGTGCTTTAGGAAATGCTTCTATTACGGTTAGTCCCGATGGTAAGCCAAGTACTTTCCAGTTTAGGGTAAAAAGAATCCCTGATCCTGTTTTTAAAGTAGGTTCTGGTAAAGCTCGTGTACCTGCTGTTGAGTTTAAAAATCAATCAAATTGCCGTGCAGAGTTAGAAAATTTTGATTTTGACTTGAAGTATTCAGTAGTTAGTGCTACCGTTTATTTTTCAGGAGCAAATTTTCCTAACGTTGCTGTAGGAACCATAAACGGCAACAGTCTTGCTGGTGTAAGTTCAATGATTGCCAAATGCGGCCCAGGTTCAAATATTACTTTTGTAAACATTAAAGTACAAGGCCCGGATGGGGTAAGAAGTATTGACGAAAGAAGCTTTACGCTTTATTAATAGAATATTAATTTAACGATATGAAAAATCGAATTCTTAAATGCCTGTTATTGGTAGTATTGGTAGGCTTTGTATCTGAGGGAAGCTTTGCACAAACCCGTAAGAAAAAAGCCACTACCCGTAAATCTACCAAAAGAACAACATCAAGCAGAACAAAGGCAAAAATTCAGCCTACTGTTGCTACTGTAGATACAACTGCTGCAGTTGCTGCTGTAGAAGCCCCCGCAATTGATACGCTGCCCATTAAAAAAGTGGCAAAATCTTTAAGAAGGGATGCGGCAGTAGATGACGACGCAATAAGGGATAGAATTCCTTTGGCTTACGAACATTTGCGTGCAGATGATGCGGTTTACAGGCATAAGGTATGGAGAGAAATTGACGCAAGAGAGAAAATAAACCTGCCTTTCAGAAATCCTGCTGACCAGGATAATGGAAACCAGCGTTTTATTTCAATTTTGCTTCAGGCTATACAAGATAGTGTTGTAACCGTATTTAGCAGTGCTGATGATAGGTTTACCACACCAATGACTACTGGCGATGTTGCGAAAGTGATTGCAGGCGAAGAAGTAGATGTACCTATCTACAATGACAATGGTGAGTTGACCGGCACTAAAAAAATGCGCAACGAAATCAACCTGGATTCGATTTACAAATTCCGTATTAAAGAAGAAGTAGTATTTGATAAAGAAAGCTCACGCCTTTTCTGGCGGATATTAGGGATTGCTCCTGTAAAAAGAGTGATTACCCCGCAAGGCCTGGATATCGGTGAAACAGAACTGTTTTGGGTTTACTATCCCGATATGCGTGAAACCTTTGCAAAATACGATGTGTACAATGGCAAAAACTATGGTGCCCGTATGAGTTGGGAAGAATTGTTTGAAAGCAGGATGTTTTATGGCCGCATTATTAAAAGCACCATCGACAATCCATACGATCAATACATCAAAAACTACAAAGGTCTTTCAGAAAACACCATTCTTCAATTGCTGGAAGGTGAAAATATCAAAGAAAAGATATTTAACTACGAGCAGGATTTGTGGAGTTATTAATAGTAGCTTAATATTCAAATTATATAATAATACCTCACTTATGTGAGGTATTATTGTTTTAATAGCATCCTTTAAAAATATCTTTGTTTTTTCATTTCAATTGCTACTACATTTGTAAAGTCTTTCCGGCATTTCCGGAATGTTGAATTGAAAATCTTTTTTAGTGTCTAAACATATTAACAAAGTCTCTGCCGCAGGGTTATTAATTGCATTAGGTATTATTTACGGCGATATAGGTACTTCTCCACTTTACGTTTTTAATTCTATAATAAAAGATAGAGTGCTTACCAGGGAGTTGGTATTGGGTACATTGTCTCTTATCATTTGGACTATTACTATCCAAACCACTATAAAATATGTAATATTAATTTTAAGGGCTGATAATAAAGGTGAGGGGGGAATTTTCTCCTTGTTTGCATTGGTGCGGCGGCGAAAAAAATGGCTGGTAATACCTGCAATGATTGGAGGTGCCGCCTTACTGGCCGATGGTATTATTACTCCGCCCATTTCTATTACTTCTGCAGTAGAAGGGCTGAAAGAACTAGAGCGGTTTAGAGGAATGCCTGTATCTACAGTAGTGTACATCGTTTTATCTATACTTACCATTTTCTTTTTTACACAGCAATTTGGTACATCTAATATCGGCAAGCTGTTTGGCCCATTTATGACCATTTGGTTTATAATGCTGGGAGCATTAGGTATATTTCATATCTCCGACGATTTTGGGATTTTAGCAGCACTTAACCCATACTATGCGCTTCACTTTTTATTTACTTATCCTGAAGGTTTTTGGCTATTAGGTGCAGTATTTCTTTGTACTACCGGTGCCGAAGCATTGTACAGCGATTTGGGCCATTGTGGTAGAGACAATATTCGTATTTCATGGATTTTTGTAAAAACCTGTTTGCTTTTACAATATTTTGGCCAGGGTGCAAGCTTGCTAAAAAACCATACCGGGCAATTGCTTAATGAAACATTTATAAAAGAAAACGGCATCAATGCTTTTTATGATTTAATGCCGCAATGGTTTATTGTTCCCGGAGTTATTATAGCAACCTCGGCAGCCATTATTGCAAGCCAGGCAATGGTTACAGGTTCGTTTACACTAATTAGTGAAGCTATTCGCCTAAACCTATGGCCAAAAATGAAAATTAAATTCCCAAGCGAAGCAAAGGGGCAATTATTTATACCGGGTATTAACTTACTATTGTTTTTGGGATGTGTAGGAGTGGTACTGTATTTTAGAGAGTCTTCAAGAATGGAAGCTGCATATGGATTGGCTATTATTACTACCATGATAATGACCACCATCTTATTTGCCAATTACCTGGTATTGCACCGGGTGAAGCCAATTTTGATATATATCTTTCTTGCCTTTTACCTTTCCGGTGAAATAGGCTTCCTAATTGCATTGATGGACAAATTTGTGCATGGTGGTTATATCACTTTAATGATTGGGGGTATGTTATTCAGTGTAATGTACATTTGGTTCAGGGCAAGAAAAATTAAAAATCGATATGTAGAATTTGTAAGGGTAGAAGAATATGTGCCTAAGCTGGAAGAGTTGAGCAACGATTCTTCTGTTCCAAAATTTGCTACCCATCTTGTTTATCTAACAAGTGCAAACAATCCTAAAGAAATAGAGCATAAAATAATGTACAGCATACTAAGCGGCAAGCCAAAGCGAGCCGATATTTATTGGTTTGTACATGTTGATACTTTAGATGACCCTTATACATCTGAATATACTGTAGAACACATTATTCCAAACGATATAATTAGAGTGGAGTTTAGGCTGGGCTTTAGAATAGCACCAAGGCTAAACCTAATGTTTAAAAAAGTGGTGGAAGATTTAGTAGCAAACAGGGAAGTGAATATTTTAAGCAGGTACGAAAGCCAGCAAAAAAATAATATGGTGGGCGACTTCCAGTTTGTAGTCATGGAAAAATTCCTAAGCCTCGATAACGAATTGCCCTTTATTGAAGAAATTGTAATGAAAATATACTTCTACCTTAAAGAATTGAGTGTAAGTGAAGAACGAAGTTTTGGCCTGGAGCAAAGCAATGTAATGGTAGAAAAATTCCCGTTGGTAGTTGCCCCGGTAAGTAAGCTAAAGTTAAAGCGGGTATATTTTAATGATGATGAAGAATAACCAATGAATACGATTGATGCAATTGCCTTGCAAAAAATGATTGCTGAAAAAGAAGATTTTCTTTTAATAGATGTAAGGGAACCTCGGGAGCATAAAGAAAAAAATATTGGAGGGGTTTTATATCCACTGGAAGAAATAATTAACCATGTGGATGATATACCAAAGAATAAAAAAGTGGTATTGTATTGCCGAAAAGGCATTAGAAGTGTAATCGCAATACAAAAATTGCAGCAAAAATCAGATTTCCATAACTTATATAATTTAAGTGGTGGAATAGAAGCCTGGCCATATTAGTTTAACCTTTTCGTTGTTTTTCGTTTTTCATTATTATATTCATAGCCTTGAACTCTACCTGGCTATATATTATTATTGGCTATGTTGCGCTTGCAGTAATTATTTATCTGGCGCAAGAGTATTTTATTTTTAAGCCGGAAAAACTTCACAAAGATTTTAAATACAAATACGATTGGCCCTTTGAGGAACTTTTTTTTGATATAGGGCCGGGTGTGCGTATTAATGGGCTGCATTTTATTTGCAAAAATCCACATGGGTTACTCCTGTATTTTCATGGTAATACCCGCAGCATTAAAGGTTGGGCTAAGTACGCTTACGATTTTTACAGGTATAATTATGATGTGGTATTGGTTGATTACCGTGGTTTTGGGAAAAGCACCGGCAAGCGTAGCGAACAAGATATGCTCAACGATATGCAGTTTGTTTATAAAACCCTAGCTGAAAAATATGCCGAGCAGCATTTCATTGTTTATGGTCGTAGCCTGGGTAGTGGCTTTGCTACCAAAATTGCAAGCGATAACAACCCAAGGTATTTAATACTGGATGCGCCTTATTTAAGTTTTACAAAAGTAATAGAACGTTTTTTGCCCATACTGCCTGTAAGGTTTTTGTTGCGCTATCATTTGCGGACAGACCGTTGGATAACAAAAGTAAAATGTCATACTTACATTTTACATGGTACCAAAGACAGGTTGATCCCCATTAGCAATAGCGAAAAACTACAGAAACTCAATCCCAAAAAAATTACATTAATAAGAATTGTAGGAGGTGGCCACAACAACCTGCCCAGCTTTAATGAATACCACAATTTTATACGAGATATCTTACTAACAACCTAGCAGCATCAACTATCTTTGTTTAATGAAATCTCGCAGGCTTATTAATTTTTTAAAATGGTTTATAATAATTTATTGCGGCATTGGAATTATTTTGTACTACATACAAGACAAAATTTTGCTGCACCCAAAGCCACTCGATAAAAACCATATTTTCAATTTTAATCAAAATTTTTCTGAACAAAACGTTGCATTGAATAAAGAAGATACTGTCAATCTTATAAAATTTGCAGCAACAGATTCAGTAAAAAAAGGTATTGTTATTTACTTTCATGGTAATAAAGACAATGTAGAGCATTACGCTCCATTTGTACCAGCGTTTACAAAGCATGGGTACGATGTGTGGATGCCCGATTATCCGGGTTTTGGAAAAAGTACCGGAGAAATTAACGAGCAAAAACTATATACCATTGCGTATGAAATTAGAAAAATGGCAGCATCAAAATATCCTGCAGATAGCATTGTTGTTTACGGAAAATCTTTAGGAACTGCATTGGCTGCTTATACTGCATCTGTAAAACCATGTAAGCAACTGATACTGGAAACGCCCTATTACAGCATTCCTACTTTGTTCAATAGCTATGCTTTTATGTATCCTGCTCGTATTATGAGCAAATACAAACTGCCTACCTATGAATTTTTGCAGGAGGTGAAAGCACCGGTAACCATCTTTCATGGCACAGGCGATTGGGTAGTACCATATCGTTCCGGTGTTAAGCTAAAAAAGTTTTTAAAACCAGGAGATCAATTTATTAAAATTGAAAATGGCGAACATAATAATTTAAGTGAGTCCTTGGTTTATAGGCTTGCGCTGGATAGTTTGCTCTCTAATTAGCCACTAACCATCACAATTCTTTTAATCTTATATTCTTCTTCCCTACATTCAGCTCATATTTTATACCAACCTTTAGTGCATAATTTTCTTTATTGTGGCTTACGGGAAAATCAAAGCAAACCGGAATATTGAGGTCGGCTACTGCTTCGGCCAATACATCATGTATAGTACTGCCAAATGGTCTTTCTGTATCTTTCATATCCGTAAATCCACCAAATATAATGCCTGCTGCTTTGCTTAATTTACCTGCACGTTTCAGTTGCCAAAGCATCCTATCTGCACTATAAATATATTCTCCTATATCTTCAATAAATAACAAGCAGTTTTTTGTGTCCGGCTCCGATGGGGTGCCGATGCTATTTGCCAAAAGTGCAAGATTGCCACCAACTAATTTTCCTGAAGCAACACCTGTTTGATTAAAAAGATGGGATGCACATTTGTAATTTGCTTTTTTGCCTTCAATGGCTTTTTTTAATGAAAGAATGAATTCATTTTCAGCTTCGCCATCATTAAATGCAGCAGCCATTGGCGCATGCAACGATGCTATTTTGTATTTATTAAAAAGATGGCAATGCAAAATGGTAATATCGCTGAATCCTACGAGCCACTTTGGATTTTTTTTAAATTTTGTAAAATCGAGTTTATCAATAATCCTTCCGGTACCATATCCTCCACGGCCAAATAAAATGGCATTAATGCTTTTGTCATCCATCATTGCTTGTAGTTCATCCAGTCTTTCTTCGTCGGTTCCGCTAAAATAATTTTGCGAATTGCTACCGAGAGTTTTGCCAACCATTACTTGGTAACCCCATTGCTGCAATGTTTCAATACAGGTTTGCGCTTTTTCAGCAGCCATATAGCCTGCAGGGCAAGTAATGCCAATGGTATCTCCTTTTTTTAAATATGGTGGAATTCTCATAGTTAAAATTTTTTATCAAATATATGACTGACTTCATGTTTAAATAAAAAATAACGGTTAAACATTGTTACAAAATATGCTTACATTAGCTATAACATTGCTTGAAATGATGTCTTCACCTGAAAATAACAATGATACTACCATACAAGAACTGCAATACCAAATAAGCAGGTATGAGGACCAGTCTGCTTATAAGTCACTGTTTTTTTTGTTGTTTCCTTCTTTACAAAATTTCGCTTATTCTATTGTGCGCTCAAGAGTATTGGCCGAAGAAATTGCGTCCGATATTTTATTGGAGGTATGGGTGCGCCGTCAAAAACTAATGGAGATAGAAAGCCTTAAGCTTTATCTTTTTGTAAGTGTAAAAAATGCTTCAATTGCCAAATTAAAGCAGGAAAATAAGCTATCTCATTTTTCAATAGATGATTTGCATGTGGAATTTGTTTCTGATTATAGTAGTCCAGACCAAGTTACCGAGCTTCATCAGCTGGAACAAGTGGTTGCTAAGGCGGTTAAAGAACTTCCTTCTTCTTGCCAGTTAATATATAAACTGGCAAAAGAAGACAGGCTTAAATATAAAGAAATAGCCGAGCTGCTCGACTTAAGTGTTAAAACAATTGATAATCAGCTTTCTATTGCCTTAAAGCGTATCGGGCAAGCTGTAAATAGCTATTCTTCAAAAAAAAATCATCCTTGACTTAGGGGATTTTTTTTTTAATCTTCTCTTAACAAATACGAACTGCCATGTGTAACGACCGTATTTGGACATTATTGACCCGTAAATTGTCGGGTGAAGCCACCTCTACAGAATTAAAGGAGTTGGATTTGCTATTGTCTTCTCTTTCGGCTAATCAAGCCTATATTCAAACAATTACTGATATCTGGAATAATGAAGCCCCACAAGACAGTGATTTTATGGAGGCCACTTACCTGGCTCATATAGAAAGAATGAAAGATAAAGGAGTACATATTGGCTCAGAAACAATAAGTATAGTAAAAGCGGTAGATGTTGTGGGTAAAAAGAGGGACGCTTTTTCTTTTAAAAACCTAACCCTTTTTTCAGCAGTTGGAATTATATTAGTATTAGGTGCTTGGCTTTTGCTTAACAGCAAGGGAAGTACGGCTGCAGAAAGAGAGATAACTGCAAATAATTTAAAGGAAGTAAGTACAAAAAAAGGAAGCCGTACCAAGCTTCAATTGCCAGATGGCTCTAATGTGTGGTTGAATGCTGGAAGTAAGATTAATTACGCAAAGGATTTTGATGGAAAAGAAAGAGTGGTTTATTTAACAGGAGAAGCATTCTTTGATGTTGTAAAAAATCCACAAAAGCCTTTTATTATTCACACCACAAAAATTGATGTAAGAGTGTTGGGTACGCAGTTTAATGTAAAAGCTTATGATGAAGATAAAACCACAGAAACCAGCCTAATTCGTGGAAGTGTGGAAGTGTTTTTGAAAAATTATCCTGAAAAAAAATACCTGCTTCGCCCCAATGAAAAACTGGTATTGAGTAATGAGCCTTTACATACGGACGAACTTGTAAAAGAAATAGGAAAAAAATCAATACCTAAAAAAATAGAACCAAACATATCCATTAAAGAGCTTAGTTATTTGGATGATAATGAAAACGTTGAAAGTAGTTGGACCAGGAACATTCTTTCGTTTGATGATGAGCCATTTAGTGAAGTTGCAAAAAAGATGGAACGCTGGTACAATGTTAGTATCGTTTTTAAAAACAAAAAATGGGAGAAAAAATACCTGAGCGGTTCATTTGAAAGCGAATCGCTTGACCAGGCATTGGCAGCACTCAAATTTACAACAGGGTTTAAATTTACAATAGACGGCGAAAAAGTATCAATATATTAACGCATTTCTTTAAAAACAAAAACGATTGCTTATGGAACTATTAAAAAATTACACATAATTATCAATGCGGTTGATTTTCCTCCGCAACCATTTGTATCAAATTATCGGCTGTATATTTTGCATGCCATTAGTCACACCAAAACTTACACATTAAATGGAAAAAACTAAACAAATAGCGATGGTGCTTGCGGCTTGCCGAAAACCATTTCTTATTATGAAATTAACTTTATTGTTTATTGCTTTTTGTACCATGCAGGCAATGGCAGGTGCCAATGCCCAAACGGTAACACTAAAAGCAGAAAATAAAGAGATTGCTAAAGTTTTAACAGCAATTCAAAAGCAAGGGCAATTCCGCTTTATTTTCAACAGCAGGTTAAGCGACTTAACCCAAAAAGTATCTGTTGATTTTAAAAATAGCGACATTAATTCGGTAATGAGCCAACTGTTTACCAATACAAGCCTTACTTATGCTGTATTGGAAAATAATCTTGTAGCCATTCGTTCAGAAAATCCTGCCGAAGCAGATATTTTGGTAACAGGCACAGTAGTAAATGATGCAGGCGAACCTGTTTACGGAGCTTCAATTACCGTTAAAGGAAGCAATGCCGGTACAAGTACGGCTATTAATGGTTCCTTTAGTATAACTGTACCCGATAATGCCGTATTGGTAATATCTGCAGTAGGGCACAACCCTATTGAAGTATCGGTAAACGGCAGGCAGCAACTTACAATCACCCTAACCCGTTCCGATAAAAAAATGGATGAAGTAGTGGTGATTGGTTATGGTACTGCCAATAAAAGAGACCTCACCGGTTCAATAGTGAAAATAGAAGGTAAGGAAGTGGCAGACAAGCCAAACGTAAATCCTGTTGCATCTTTACAAGGCAAAGTAGCAGGTTTAAGTGTCACACCTTCTGCAGGTATCGGTAAAACTCCTGATATACGAATTAGAGGTACGAATAGCATCGGGGATGAATCAGTACGCCCTGTTTATGTAGTAGATGGTATATTGAACGATAATATCGATTTTTTGAACCCAAATGATATTGAATCAATAGAGATTTTAAAAGACCCTTCTTCTCTTGCCATATTTGGTGTAAGAGGTGCAGCAGGAGCCATTGCTGTTACTACAAAAAAAGCAAAAGCAGGCCAGGTAATTGTAAATTTCAATTCGAGCTTCGGTCAAAAGCAACTGGTTGATAAAATTGATGTACTAACCAATGGTGCAGATTTTAAAACCCTGTACCTGGAAGAAAATGCCAATATTGGTGTTGTAAACAATTTTGATTTTACTAATTGGAATGCCAATACAGACTGGATTGATGCGGTAACCCAAAAAGGAACTTTTAACAACAATAACCTGAGTGTTTCAGCCAGCAGCGACAAAAACAGGTTTTATGCAGGCATCGGTTATACTAACGAAGAGGGTATAGTTATCCATGAAAAGTTGAAAAAATATATGCTTAACATAAGCAATGAGTTTAGGTTTAATAAAAACTTTAAAATTGGGTTTACATTCAATACCACCCGTACAGAATCGCCCAATGATGGTACAAGTGCCATGGAAAATGCCAGAAGAATAGCACCTGTGGTAAGTGATGGTACTACACCTTACAGAATGAAATTGTATAGTGATTCTGTGACCTATAATTTATATTCTGGACTGCCATCCATTCAAAATACCTTACAAAACCCGTTGGTAACAAGGGAAAATACTTGGGATAAATATATTGGTAGGGAACAACGCTATGTAGGTAGTATTTATGGGGAAGTAAATTTTCTAAGAGATTTTAATTTCCGGTTGGCATTTTATGGCGACCAAAGCTATCTCAACAGCAGGACATACACCCCATTGTATGCAGCGTATGACCCGGATGCGGGTAAAGGATTTTTGGTAACACAAACAACGGCAGTATCACAAAATGAACAACGCTGGGCCAAATATCAATCGGATTATTTGTTGAATTATAAGAAAAAAATAGGATTTCATAATGTTCAGGCTACAATGGGTTGGACTACTTATTATAAATCATATAATGGGGAAGGTGCTGTTGTAAGACAGAAAGCAGGATCGCCTGCCATACCTGATAATAAACGCTTTTGGTACCTGAATAATAAGTTTACAGATATTTCCAGCGCAACAATTAACCCGGATATTACAAGGCAGAATGAAGCAAGTACACTTTCGTTTTTGGCTAGAGGAATTTATAATTATGCAAATAAGTATTATCTCAATGCTACATTCCGCAGGGATGGATCTTCTTTAATTTTTAATCCAGATCAAAAATGGCAAAACTTTTGGGCAATTGGTGCTGGTTGGGAATTAACCAAAGAATCTTTTATGGACAATGTCCCCAGTATTAATTTCTTGAAATTGAAAGGCTCCATTGGCGTATTGGGTAGTCAAACTACTTATGGTACAGATTATCCATATTTTCCAACATTTTCTCAGGGAAATACAGCCGTATTTGGCAGCGATGTATTTCCAGCTTATGTAAATGATTATACACCAGATCCCAACTTGCGTTGGGAAACAGTGCATGGAAAGGAAATAGGTATTGAATTTGGCCTACTAAATAATAAACTCTCTGGTGAAATCAATTATTACAATAAGCTTACAAAGGATATGTTGTGTTTTCTTACAAATGGTGTGAACAGAACATTGGGAAATTTTGGTACAGTATCTAATAAAGGAATTGAAGCTTCGCTGAAATATGATGGAACTATTACCAAAGATTTATCTTATAGTATCAGCGGTAATATTACAACCTTTAAAAACAAAGTTGAAAAATTTGGAACAAAGTTAGCGGGTGGCGAAAGTAATCCCAACCAAACAGAAGCGGGTTTCCCTATTGGTTATTTCTATGGTTATGTAGTAGAAGGGGTGTACCAAAGTTATGCCGATAAAATAGCCTCGCCTATTGTAGTTGAATATGATTATGGCCCTGGTGATTTAAAGTACAAAGACTTGAACGGAGATGGTTTTGTAAATACAGAAGACAGGACTTTGATTGGTAATCCAACACCGGATTTTAATTATGGTATGTCATTTAATTTGAATTACAAACGCTTTGATTTGGGGATTGATTTACAAGGCTCTTACGGTGCAGAAGTTTACAGGGTTTGGGGTTCATCAGAATTGCCCTATTCAAGGTACAATTATGCAAGCTTTAAAATGAACAGGTGGAATGGAGAAGGTACTTCTAACTGGGTACCTAGGTTGGGCGACAAATTTGCCATCAACAGGTTGCCATCAACCTTTGGTATTGAAGATGGCAGCTACCTGCGTATCCGAAATATACAGGTAGGCTACAATTTTGCTCCAACCGGCTTAGCAAAAGCACATATTAAGAGCTTTAGAATTTTTGCAAATGTGCAAAATTTAAAAACATTTAAAAACAATTCTGGGTATGCGCCCGAATTCGGCGGTTCTCCAACATACTTTGGTGTTGACTGGGGCAATGGCCCGATACCAATGGTTTACACAGCAGGCATCAACGTAAATTTTTAAATTAGTTATCATTAAAATTGTTTGATATGAAAAAAATAGTAATTGGAATTTTCGCTTTTTCTGCAACCATTATGATGATGGTGAGTTTGCAGAGCTGCGAAAAATTCCTGGATAAAAAACCATTAGAAGCCACACTCGATGATTTAGGGCAGGGTGGTTTGGAAGGCCTTGTATTTGGTTTGTACGGAGGCTTGCGCAATCCCGATGTGGGCGGTGCTGCCTGGGGGCATATCCCCTGGATGGCTATTCATAGCTTTAGAGATGATGATTTTATAAAAGGAAGCAGTGAATCGGATGGAGCAGACTGGGCCGTTATTTACGACCAGTTTCAATATTCAAAAGACCATTGGAGCACAAACATCTATTACGAAAGAAAGTATGTGATGATAAACTTGGCCAATACAGTAATGTACACCGCCGATTCGCTGGGGCTTTCAGATCCGCCATCTTTAACAAATATTGCCGAAGCAAAATTTGTAAGAGCTTTAGCTTATTTTGATTTGGTACGCACTTATGGCGAAGTAAGAAAAGTTATCGTGCCTGTTCGTAATGCGGCACAGGTAAATAGTATGCCAAAATCACCAGTAGCTGATATTTATGCTTTGATAGATGAAGATTTAACGTATGCAGAACAACATCTGCCACTCAATTGGAATACAGCATCTGGTACTTCTCAATATCCAGGGCGTCTTACAAGCGGTGCGGCAAAAGCTTTACATGCAAAATCTTTGTTGTACCGTCAGCAGTGGGGCCAGGCACTGAGTTTGTTGGAATCTGTAATTGGCTCGGGGCAATATAGCCTCATGTCGAACTTCTCTAATGTATTTAAAACGGTTGGAGAGAATAAAGAAGAGTCCATTTTTGAAATCCAGGCATATAAAGGCCCTGGTGGGGTGCCAGATTTTTATACTTTTTATGCAACCTGCCAGGGAGTAAGAGGCTCCGATGCATCGGGCTGGAATATGGGCTGGGGTTGGAACACACCCACTCTCAACTTGGTAAATGCATTTGAAGCCAATGATCCACGGTTAAGAAGATCTATTCTTTTCTCTGGCCAGTCAGATGATCCGCAATACGGAGGTTATGGCCGTACATTGGCTGCTTATCCTTCAGTATTGCCAAGGCCTTACTGGAATAAAAAAGTATATGCAGATCCGGCAGAACAAGCTGCTACCAATGATCCTAATGGTAATGGTGGCTGCAATCAACGCATATTGCGTTATGCAGATGTATTGTTAATGGCTGCAGAAGCTGCTAATGAAACAAATAATGGTACAAGGGCAGAAGACTTACTTGAAATGGTAAGGGCAAGGGCTAGAGAAGGACAGGCAGGCGTTTTGCCAAAAGTAATTTATACAAGCCAGAGCCAAATGAGAGCGGCTATAAAACATGAACGCAGGGTTGAAATGGCAGGCGAAGGGGAAAGGTTTTTTGACCTGGTGCGCTGGGGCGATGCATTATCTGTATTAGGTGGTTCGGGTTATCAAAATCGCAACCGCTATATGCCTTTACCACAACCCATCATCGATCAATCGCAGGGTGTGTTAATTCAAAACCCTGATTATCCATAGTAGTTATATGCTGGTTAATTAAAATTCTTAATCGCAGTTAAATTAAAAACAATGAAAAAAATCAGTTATAAATTTTTAGCAGTTATGGCAGGGGTTGCTTTATTTGCCACCTCTTGCCAAAAAATGGATGAACCCGGTTTGGGCGACTATCCAACCGATACCAATCCGCCGGGCGGCCCATTAAAATTTTATGCAGCCTTTGACGGTACTACCGATAATGCATTAAAAAATGCAGTGGATAGCATTAGGGCAAATTACCCAAGCGAAAATCCATTAGTATCTATTGATGGTCCTAGTGGCAAAGCTATTCAGGGAGAAACCGGCAAGTTTGTAAAATATATAAAACCCAATGATTGGGCTGCTACTGCAGAAAGTTTTACTGTTGCCTGCTGGTATAAAAGAGATGGTCAAACCAAAAATAATGGCGGTACCAATGGCCCCGAATTTTTGATGAGTACAAGGGCTGTAAATGATTACAACTGGAGCAATGGTAGCTTCCTCTTTTTCCTGGAGGGCAACAATGCTGCTTGCGGGGTTAAGTTTTATATTCAAACTAAAAGTACTGTTAATGCTGATGGATGGCTTACTTGGGAAGGTGGCCATTCAATTGCCGGGCTACTCGATAACCAGTGGCACCATATTGCGGCAGTATATAACCATACTACCAGTACCATGACTTTGTATGTAGATGCAGTTGCAAACCCTAATACAAAAACATGGGGTACACATGGGGCTTTAAATCTTGCAGATGATAAAATTGCAGAATTCAGGATTGGTCGTGGCCCTCGTAATGATTCAGATGCCGATGGTGCTGGGGGTTGGTTGCAAAGTTCTTTTAAAGGTGGAATTGATCAGTTTAGGTTATATAGCACTGCATTAACCCAAGCTGAAGTATCTACCTTATTCACTACAAAACAATAGGCACCAGTAATTTTTTAATATAGTATCTATTGCAGATTTTGTTTTAAAAAGGGCTGGAACCAACAGGTTATCCAGCCCTTTATTTTTTATATAACACAACCAAGTCCTTATTTAGTTAGGCAATAAATTATGTATGAAAAATAATATCTCCATTATTACAATGTTACTGGTAGGTACAGTTTCGTTGTATTCCAGTTGTTCAAAAGGAAATTCAACTCCCGATCCTGTAAATCCGCCCGTAGTAATAAATAATGCAACTGCATGGGTTACCACAGCCGATGCCAGCCTCTTACTTGCACCCCAAAGTGCAACTATACCTTTTGGTAGTACGGCAAATACAAATTATAATATTGAGGTAGATTCTTCTACTGCATTTCAAACGGTAGATGGATTTGGATATACCCTAACCGGAAGCAGTGCTTTACTAATAAACAGTATGCCCGCTGCTCAAAAAGATGCACTATTAAACGATTTGTTTTCTGCAAACGGAATTGGTGTGAGTTATATCAGGGTAAGTATTGGCGCATCCGATTTAAGCCCTTCTGTTTTTAGTTATGATGATATGCCTGCAGGTCAAACTGACCCAACGCTGGCTAACTTCAATCTCAGCCAAGACCTTACGCATTTGGTACCAGTGTTACAAAAAATAATAACCATCCATCCAACTATAAAAATCTTAGGATCTCCCTGGAGTGCACCTGCTTGGATGAAATCGAACGAAAGCCCAATAGGTGGAAGTTTAAAGCCGGAATACTATGCAGCCTATGCGCAATATTTTGTAAAGTATATACAAGCAATGAAGGCTTTGGGTATTACTATTGATGCAGTAACCATACAAAATGAACCACAGCATGGTGGCAACAATCCGAGTATGTTGATGAATGCCAGCGAGCAAGCAACGTTTATTAAAAATAATTTAGGGCCTGCATTTCAGGCGGCTTCCATCGCAACTAAAATTATTGTGTGGGATCATAATTGCGACAACCCCGGCTATCCCTTGGCAATTTTAAACGATGCTGCTGCTAAACCTTTTGTTGATGGTTCTGCATTTCATTTGTATGCAGGAGATATTAGTACATTGAGTACTGTTCGCAATGCCCATCCTGATAAAAATGTTTACTTCACCGAACAATGGACTTCTTCAACCGGAAATTTTGGTGGAGATTTAAACTGGCATATAAAAAATGTAATTATAGGCTCAATGCGCAACTGGAGCAAAAATGCATTAGAGTGGAACCTTGCCAACGACCCATCTTTTGGGCCGCATACGCCTGGTGGTTGTACACAATGCAAAGGTGCAATAACAATTGAGGGGGCTAATTATTTTAAAAATGTGGCTTATTATATAATTGCACATGCTTCTAAATTTGTTCCTGCAGGTTCCGTAAGAATTTCCAGTTCTATGGTAACATCTTTACCCAACGTTGCTTTTAAAAGGCCTGATGGCAAAAAAGTATTAATAGTATTAAATGATAGTGGTGGGCCAAGAGCTTTTAATATTAAGTACAAAGGAAAATGGGCTGTTGCTTCTTTGAGCAATGGTGCTGTGGGTACATATGTTTGGTAAAATGTAAATTAATAATCTATAGCCATAGAAGCTTTAAAAAATAATAAACATGAAAAAAATAATTTTCTCTTTTGCAACTATTGCGCTTTTTTTAGCCTGCAATCAAAACAAAACTGAAACTTCAAGCAATAAAACTACTTCAAGTAATGCTTCCTTTTCCACTGATGGAAAAAAAGTGCTGGTTTATAACACAGCTGATAGTAGCAACAATAGGCTTACTTTAATAGATACGCTCGAATTTGAAGAAAAAGGACAACCTTTTGAAAACGAAGTCACTGTTTTTATAGATCCGTCTAAAACATTTCAAACTTATTTTGGTACTGGAGCTGCTTTAACAGATGCCTCTGCAGAAACTTTTTATAAGCTGCCCAAAGCAACACAGCAGGAATTATTAAAAGCATATTTCAGCAAGGATAGCGGTATTGCATATACGGTAGCCCGCACCAATATTAATAGCTGCGATTTTAGCAGTGATATGTACACTTATGTACAGGAAGGTGATAAGGAATTGAAAACATTTAATATCGCACATGATCAAAAATTTAAAATTCCTTTTATTAAAGAAGCTACACAGGCTGCAGGTGGCAAATTGAATTTATTTGCAAGCCCATGGAGCCCGCCTGCTTTTATGAAAGACAACAACGATATGCTGCATGGTGGAAAGTTGAAACCGGAGTTTTATGATAGCTGGGCATTGTATTATACAAAATTCATTAAGGAATATGAAAAAGTAGGTGTGCCCGTTTGGGGTATCAGTGTACAAAACGAGCCTATGGCTAAGCAAATTTGGGAGAGTTGTATTTATACAGCCGAAGAAGAAACCAAATTTTTACGAGATCATCTTGGCCCTACTATGGAAAAAGAAGGATTGAAAGACAAAAAAATAATTGTGTGGGATCATAATCGGGATTTGATATATCAAAGAGCGCAAACTTATTTTAATGACCCCGAAGCCAGCAAATACATTTGGGGTATCGGCTTTCACTGGTACGAAGACTGGAGTGGCGGAACGCCCATGTATGAAAACCTTAGAAGAGTGTATGAAGCATTCCCCGACAAAAATATTTTCTTTACGGAAGGTTGTGCAGAAAGCTTCAATGCCAGTCGTTATAATGCATGGGTTTTAGGAGAAGAATATGGCCGCTCCATGATTAACGATTTTAACAACGGCATGGTTGGGTTTACAGATTGGAATATTCTATTGGATGAAACAGGTGGGCCAAACCATGTAGGGAATTTTTGCTTTGCTCCGGTACATGCCGATACTAAAACTGGAAAGTTGATTTATACCAATGCCTATTATTATATTGGGCATTTTAGTAAATTTATTAAGCCTGGCGCAAAAAGGGTAGCAGCTACAGCAACACGTAGCCAATTGCTTACTACGGCATTTCAAAATGAAGATGGCAAGCTTGTTGTCGTTGTTATGAACCAAGGGAATATCAATACAACCTATTCATTATGGATAAATGGCAAAGCAGCAAAAACCGTTGCTGCACCACATTCTATTACTACACTGATATTGTAAAATATATTTATCGATGCTTAAAAATATAGCAACCTTATTATTAATTGCTTTCTTATACAATGGATGTAAAAAAGGTGGAGGAGGAGATAATCCAACACCGCCTGTTGCTACAGTAATTAATTTTACAGGTGCAAAAATTAATAGCAATACGGCTTCGCTTAGCTCAGTTAATTATAATGCCCCTGCAAATGTTGTATTGCGGTTGCAGTTTAATAATAAAGTAGATAGGGCAACGGTTGCTCCCGCCATTAGCATTACTCAGGATGCTGTGGGAGCTGTAGCTTATAATGCAGCGTATGAAAATGGAGATAGCACTGTTGTGCTCAATGCGACCACGCCACTAAAATTCCTAACAAAATATACGGTTAACGGTACTACTGCATTAAAAGCTGCCAACGGAAGAATATTGACTACTTCTTTCAGTTTTAATTTTCTTACTACTATCGATAGCAGCCGCAAGTTTCCCACACTAACCGATGATGCATTGCTTACTAAAATTCAGGAGCAAACGTTTAAATACTTTTGGGATTTTGCACATCCTGTAAGTGGCCTGGCAAGAGAAAGGAATACTTCCGGCGATGTGGTTACATCCGGCGGTTCAGGCTTTGGAATCATGGCTATTCCAGTTGGTATCAACCGCAATTTTATTAGCAGGGCTCAAGGCTTGCAAAGAATGCAAACCATTGTTGGATTCTTAAAGAATACGGCTGTAAAAGTGAAAGGAGCTTTTCCGCATTGGTTAAATGGCAGTACTGGTGCAATAGTTCCCTTTAGTGCAAACGATAATGGAGCCGATTTGGTAGAAACCTCTTACTTAATGATGGGCTTGCTTACGGCGAGACAATATTTTAATTTGGCAGACCCGGCAGAAGTTGCGCTAAGAGCCGATATTAATACAATTTACAACAATGTAGAGTGGGATTGGTTTCGTAATGGCAATCAAAACGTTTTATACTGGCATTACAGCCCTACGGTTGGCTGGGCTATGAATTTGCAAATAAGGGGATGGAACGAATGCTTGATTACTTATGTAATGGCCGCTTCTTCAACAACACATGGTATTCCTGCATCTGTATATACTAATGGCTGGAAAGGTAGTTCGGGTTACCTTAACGGAAATACATATTACGGTTATCAATTACCGTTAGGCCCTGCACAAGGTGGCCCCTTGTTCCTTTCTCAATATTCTTTTTTAGGCATTAATCCCAACAGCCTGGCGGAAGGCGGCGTGAACTTTTTTACACAAAACAGAAACCATACTTTAATAAATTATAACTATTGCAAAGCCAACCCAAGAGGTTACTTTGGATATAGTGATTCTACATGGGGTTTAACGGCAAGTGATATAGAAGGCGGCTATACTGCTAGTTCGCCTACCAATGATGTTGGCGTAATTGCTCCTACAGCAGCCATTTCGGCAATGCCATTTACACCTGCCGAATCCATGGCTGCATTAAAGTTTTTTTATTACGTTTTAGGAGACAAGCTCTGGAAAGAATATGGTTTTGTAGATGCTTTTTCTTTAAGCAAGCCCTGGATAGCCGGCTCTTTTTTGGCGATAGACCAAGGGCCAATAATTTTGATGATAGAAAACCACCGCTCGGGTTTATTGTGGAACTTATTTACCAGTTGCCCTGAGGTAAAAGCAGGTATGTTGAGCTTGGGCTTTACAGCACCATATTTATAACACACTAAAAATGCTGGTTTGAAAAAAAATGCTTTTTGTATTGTTTGTTTTATTGCGATATTTTTTACGGTAGGGTCATGTACAAACAAGAAATTACAGGTTACACAAAATGTAGAAACAAGTACCAGCATGGCAAATGCGGATACCGCTTTGTTTAACCTGGTACAAAAGCAAACATTCCAATATTTTTATACAGGTGCAGAGCCTATAAGTGGCATGGCAAGAGAGCGATACCATGATGATAATGTATATCCCGATAACGACAAGCATGTGGTAACCAGCGGTGGCTCTGGCTTTGGTGTAATGGCATTGCTGGTGGGCATAGAAAGAAAATATATTACTAAAGAACAAGGCTTTGCACAGTTAGAAAAAATAGTTTCTTTTTTAGAAAGGGCAGACCGCTTTCATGGTGCATGGCCGCATTGGTGGAATGGTGAAACAGGTAAGGTGAAACCCTTTGGCCGAAATGATGATGGTGGCGATTTGGTAGAAACCAGTTTTATGCTGCAAGGCTTGCTTTGTGTGCGACAGTATTATCAACAAGGCAATGCAAAAGAAAAAGCATTGGCTGCAAGAATAGATACTCTTTGGAAAGCAGTAGAGTTTGATTGGTATCGCAATGGACAAAATGTATTGTATTGGCATTGGAGCCCCAACATTGGATGGAAGATGAATTTCAAAGTGCGGGGTTACAACGAGTGTTTAATTATGTATATACTGGCGGCTTCTTCACCAACACATAGTATTCCTGCTTCTGTGTACCACGAAGGGTGGGCGCAAAACGGAAAAATTATACATGAGTCTAATTATAAAGGCGATACACTGCGATTATTTTACCAGGGTAATCCACCGCAAGGCGGCCCTTTGTTTTGGGCACATTATTCTTATCTTGGGCTCAATCCTTTTGGCTTAAAAGACCAGTATGCTGATTATGGCAAGGAAGTGGTTTCGCAGGCAAAAATAAACTATCAATGGTGTGTGGATAATCCCAAAGAATATAAGGGATATGCTTCCAACAACTGGGGGCTCACAGCCAGCTATTCAGTGGATGGTTATTCAGCACATGCGCCTAGTTTACAGGACGACTTGGGCGTTATTTCACCTACTGCTGCACTGTCTTCCTTTCCTTATACACCTGTGCAATCCATGGATGCAATGAAGTATTGGTATGGTAATATGAAAGATAAATTGTGGGGTAGCTATGGCTTTTATGATGCCTTTAGTCAAACCGATAATTGGTTTCCTAAAAGATATTTGGCAATAGACCAAGGGCCAATAGTAGTGATGATGGAAAACTATCGCAGTGGGTTGCTTTGGAATTTATTTATGAGTTGCCCCGAAGTACAACAAGGATTAAAAAAACTGAGTTTTCAAAGCCCATATATACAATAAACACAGTGCAATAAAAATGAATAAACTTTTTATTTCTGTCTTGTTTTGTTTCAGTTGTTTGCTTGCTCATGCACAAACCAATGTAAGCATAATGAGTTTTAATATAAGGCTCGATGTGGCATCGGATGGCCCAAACAGGTGGGATGCAAGAAAAGACAAAGTAGCGGGGCTTATCAATTTTTATGAACCCGATTTTATGGGCGGCCAGGAAGTGCAACATCATCAATTGCAATATTTGTTACAAACGCTGCAAGGTTATTCATATACAGGTGTTGCTAGAGATGATGGAAAAACAGAAGGAGAATATTCCTGCATTTTTTATAAAAAAGATAAATACAAAGTATTGCAGCAAAATACATTTTGGCTATCGCCCTGGCCAGACTCTGTTTCTTTTGGTTGGAGTGCAGCTTGCAGAAGGGTTTGCAGCTATGGGTTGTTTCAGGATAAAAAAACAAAACAAAAATTTTGGGTATTCAATACCCATTTCGATCATATAAGTGCAGAGGCAAGGTTAGAATCTGCAAAGCTGATAGTAAAAAAAATAAATGAATTAAATACTAAAAATTATCCTGTGATTGTATCCGGCGATTTTAATTCTAAACCCATGGAAGCACCTGCACAATACATGGGTGCTAATATGGATAATGCAAGAGCTATAAGCGAACTCGTGTTTGGTGAGCCGGATACTTGGAACGCTTTTAAATTTATGGAAAAACCCACTGGCTGTATTGATTATATTTTTGTATCGAAAAACAAAAATGTAACGGTAAAAAAATTTGCAACAGTCACCGATTCTTATGATATGAAATATCCTTCGGATCATTTCCCCATAATTGCCAACATAAATATTAAAAAATGAAGGATACGCTGATAATGATTTTTGTTTTTCTTTTTTGCAGCAATAGTCATGCACAGCAAAAAACTTATTGCAACCCAATTAATATCGATTATGGGTACAGCCCTATTCCAAACTTTAGCACATGGGGCAGGCATCGGGCCACTGCCGATCCTGTTATTGTAAATTATAAAGACGATTATTATTTATTTAGCACCAATCAATGGGGCTATTGGTGGAGCAGCGATATGCTGCATTGGAATTTTGTTTCCAAAAAATTTTTGCGCCCTTGGAATAAAGTGTACGACGAATTGTGTGCGCCGGCTGTAGGTATTATCGGCGATACAATGCTTGTTTTTGGAAGCACCTACAGTTCCAATTTTTCCATTTGGATGAGCACCAATCCAAAAGCCAATGAATGGAAACCATTGGTAGATTCTTTTGATATAGGAGGTTGGGATCCAAGTTTTTTTACCGATGATGATGGAAGGTTTTATATGTACAATGGCAGCAGCAATGTATATCCCATGTATGGGGTGGAACTCAATAGAAAAACCATGCAGCCCTATGGTACCAGAAAGGAAATGTACTTGTTGCAGCCCTGGCGTTTTGGATGGCAGCGTTTTGGCGAGCACATGGATAATACTTTTTTAGATCCATTTATTGAAGGCAGCCACATGACAAAATATAAAAACAAATATTACTTACAGTATGGTGCTCCGGGCACAGAGTTTAGCGGCTATGCCGATGGGTTGCTGGAAGGCACAGGTCCTTTGGGCCCTTTTGATCCACAAAGCGATCCGCTTAGTATAAAGGTAGGCGGCTTTGTACGGGGTGCTGGGCATGGCGCAACCTTTAAAGATAATTTTGGGCAGTATTGGCATGTATCCACTACCGTTATATCGGTAAAAAATACCTTTGAAAGAAGGTTGGGCATTTGGCCAACGGGATTTGATGCTGATGATAAAATGTTTTGCAATACAACTTTTGGCGATTATCCGCATTATATTCCGGCTAAAAATATTGATGGTAGCCAATATGGAAAAGACGGTAAGTCGCCTTACTTCACCGGGTGGATGTTACTGAACTATAATAAGCCGGTACAGGTTTCCAGCACATTGGGTGGATATCATGCCAACAATGTAGTAGATGAATTGGCAAAAACTTATTGGAGTGCAGCTACCGGAAACAAGGGAGAATGGATACAAACCGATTTGGGAAATATATCTACCGTTAATGCAGTGCAGGTAAACTATGCCGATCAGGATATAAGTTTTTCCAAAGAGATGGATACTATTTTTTTGGGAAAATCATTAGGGCTATACCATCAATATAAAATGTATTACTCTGTGGATGGAAAAAAATGGAATGTGTTGGTAGATAAAAGCAATAACAAAAAAGATGTACCACATGATTATATAGAATTAGTAAAACCTGTACAGGCACGATATATAAAGCTGGAGAATGTTGTGATGCCATCTGGTAAATTTGCCATTAGCGGCTTGCGTGTATTTGGCAATGGCAATGGAGCAAAGCCAAAGGCCGTGGAAGGTTTTATTGTACTGCGTACAGAAAAAGATAAACGCAGTGCGTTTATAAAGTGGAAGCCAGCTGATGATGCTTTTGCATACAATATTTTTTATGGCACAGCACCCGATAAATTATATACAAGCATAATGGTACACAGCAATAACGAATATTGGATGAAAGCCATGGATTTGCAAAAGACCTATTATTACTGTATAGAAGCCGTTAACGAAAACGGTACTAGTGAAAGAAGCAAGGTAATTAAAGTAGAGTAATAAATTAGAAAGTATGAAACAGTTGAAATTTTTATTAGTAGTTATTACAATCATTGCCGCACAATTTACTTATGCCCAGCACCCGGCATTTTGGAATGATATACAAAAATTTAAAAAGGAAGACAGTATTTCTTTTCCTAAACAAAAACAGATATTATTTGTAGGCAGTTCCTCCTTTACTATGTGGAAAGATGTACAAGAATATTTTCCCGGCTATCCAATAATTAACCGTGGCTTTGGCGGCTCTACTTTGCTGGATGTAATCCGCTATGCCGATGATATTATTTTACCCTACAAGCCAAAACAAATAGTAATTTATTGTGGTGAAAATGATTTTGCTGCTGATGAAAAACTGCAGCCAGCCGAAGTTGCTGAAAGGTTTTATAAGCTGTTTGATATCATTAGGACAAAATATAAAAAAGTGCCGATAGCGTATGTGTCCATGAAGCCCAGCCCAAGCAGGGCGCATTTGATGGAAAAGTACAATGCTGCCAATATGCTTATTAAAAATTTTTTGAAAAAGAAAAAGCGTACTGCTTATATAGACGTGTACCATGCAATGCTGGATAATGATGGCCAGCCAATGAAAAATATTTTTTTAAAAGATAACCTGCACATGACAAAAGACGGGTATGCAATTTGGCAAAAGATAATATTACCTTATCTTAAAAAATAATGTTTGCAATAGCTGCCCATAGTGATACAGATGAAGTGATTGCGACGCAACGATGCTGCTATGGAAAACGATGGTTGGTATAAAAATATAATTGATCAACAGCATAAATAAACACACATGAAAAGGAATTACTGGATACTTAGTGCCATTCTATTGTTTGTGGTTGTAGAAACAACAGCGCAAACGGTTAATGAAGTCAAAATGAAAATGTATGTAGATGCATTGATGAAAAAAATGACCCTCGATGAAAAAATAGGCCAGTTGAATTTGCCTGGCTCCGGCGACATTGTAACCGGACAAGCTAAAAGTTCTGATATAGGGAAAAAAATAAAAGCTGGTGAAGTGGGCGGCTTATTCAATATTAAAGGCATAGAAAAAATAAAAGAAGTGCAACGGGTAGCAGTAGAAGAAAGCCGGTTAAAAATTCCTTTACTTTTTGGCATGGATGTTATTCACGGTTATCAAACTACTTTTCCTATTCCTTTAGCTATGAGTTGTGTGTGGGATATGAACCTAGTAGAGCAAAGTGCAAGGGTAGCAGCCGTGGAAGCAAGTGCCAGCGGCATTAACTGGACTTTTAGCCCGATGGTTGACATAAGCCGAGACCCACGCTGGGGACGCATTTCAGAGGGAAGTGGCGAAGATGCCTACCTGGGTTCGCAAATTGCAAAAGCAATGGTAAAGGGTTATCAGGGCGATTTGAGCAAAAACAGCAATATTATGGCCTGTGTAAAACACTATGCTTTGTATGGTGCTGCAGAAGCAGGCAGGGATTATGGCACCACCGATATGAGCCGTGTGCGCATGTTCAACGAATACCTGCCGCCATACAAAGCTGCTGTGGATGCAGGCGTGGGTACTGTGATGGCTTCTTTTAATGAAGTAGATGGCATTCCTGCTACGGCAAGTAAATTTTTAATGACCGATGTATTGCGCAAACTCTGGGGCTTTAAAGGGTTTGTAGTAACAGATTATACTGGTATTAACGAAATGATAGAGCATGGCATGGGCGACTTGCAACAAGTATCCGCACTAGCTTTAAAAGCAGGTATTGATATGGACATGGTGGGAGAAGGTTTTTTAACCACATTAAAAAAATCGTTGCAACAAGGTAAAGTTACACTAGCGCAAATTGACAATGCCTGCCGATTGATATTAGAGGCTAAGTACAAACTGGGATTGTTTAATGACCCATATAAATACTGTAATATAGAACGCAGTAAAACAGATGTATATACTCCGGCACATATAAAAGCCGCAAGGGATATTGCTGCAGAAAGTTTTGTATTGTTAAAAAATAAAAACAACCTATTGCCATTAAAAAAGCATGGAAAAATTGCATTAATTGGCCCTTTGGCAAATACAAAAGAAAATATGCCCGGCACCTGGAGCGTAGCCACCGATTTAAAAACAGCCGTGGCTGTAAAAGAGGGATTAGAAAAAGCCGTAGGTAACCAGGCGCAAATTTTATATGCAAAAGGAGCTAACATTGATGCCGATAGTTTATTGGAAATGCGAGGCACTATGTTTGGGCGTGAAATAGGAAGAGATGATAGAACAGAAGAACAACTATTGCAAGAAGCACTTGCGGTTGCCAACCAAAGCGATGTAATTGTAGCTGCCTTGGGCGAAGCATCAGAAATGAGTGGCGAAAGTAGCAGTCGCAGTAATATTGATATTCCCGAAACACAAAAAAAATTATTGGCTGCATTGTTAAAAACAGGTAAGCCGGTAGTGTTGGTTTTATTTGCCGGCAGGCCTATGACATTATCCTGGGAGCAACAGAACGTACCTGCTATTTTAAACGCATGGTTTGGCGGTAGCGAAGCGGGCAATGCCATTGCTGATGTATTGTTTGGCAATGTAAACCCTTCGGGAAAACTGAGTACCACATTTCCACAAAATGTTGGGCAAATACCATTGTTCTACAACCATAAAAATACAGGCCGCCCATTGGCAGAGGGTAAATGGTTTGAAAAATTCCGCAGCAATTATTTGGATGTGAGCAACGATCCTTTATACCCATTTGGCTTTGGCTTGAGCTATAGCAACTTTACTTATAGTGATGTAACAGTTAGCAGTAAAAATTTAAAAGGCAATCAAACGCTTACCGCATCGGTAACGGTAACCAATACCAGCAATATAGATGGCAAAGAAGTAGTGCAATTGTATATTAGAGATATGGTAGGCACTTCTACCAGACCGGTAAAAGAATTAAAAGGGTTTCAAAAACTGTTGATTAAGGCTGGAGAATCTAAAAAAGTAAGTTTCAACATTACGCCAAACGATTTAAAATTTTATAACTACGATTTAAAATACGATTGGGAAGCAGGCGATTTTAATATAATGATTGGCGGTAATTCCAAAGATGTAAAGAGTGCGATGGTGAATTGGGTAAAGTAGCCTATTGTATTTTAATAGGGAATAAAAGTATAATATTTATCTACATTCGTCGAAATTTTGCCAAATTATTTTTGATTTAGCAAAAGTTCTAAATTTTTTAATTTGCTTTTTAATGAGTTAAAATCCTCTTGAATAAATTTTAATAGGTCGTCATTAGAAATAGTTAAGGATCCTTTATTTAAAACATGATAACCACCACTATTATTACTCGATGAATAACTATATGTATCACCTTGCTGAACATTCAAGATTTTATTAAAATCTACCTCGTAAAATTTTGAAATAGCAAAAACTCTTGAAATATTCAAATCTACTTTTCCATTCTCTATTGCACCATATGCTTGCACTGATATTCCCAAGGAACTTGCCACCTGTTTAACTTCAATGTTTTTTTATCTTCTGATTTGTTTGATATTAGCACCTATTTTTTTGAGAACTAGTTCTTTATTATCCATGAGATTAAACTATTAATTTATATTTTAAATCAAAAATTGTAAAAAATTACTTAAATGTATGCTATATTTTAAAAATCCAAAGTGAAATTTGGAATTATAATTTAAAACAATTTTAGATGAAGAATTTAATCTTTTTAGTATCCACCATTTTGTTCTTTTCTTGCAACAAAGAAGTTTTGGATAAAGAACAAATAGACAACAAAAGTATAGTCGCTAACAACTCATACAGTAACGAAGTTAGTGCAGGAAGGTATGGGGGGAGCGTTACCCTAAACTCTAGAGGTTACTTGGATTTTGCCACTAGAGAAGATTACGGAAAATTTGTCAATTACCTCGATACAGCCAAGCATGGAGATGTGAAAAACTTTTTAAGCGAAATTGGTTTTTTATCAATGGGGCAAGAAATTTACGAAAGTACTAGAGATAATGATACATTAACTGATGCGGAGATTAAAAATTATCTTTTTGACAGTAGCGGATTTGTGGGTATTGAACGTGTGGTTATTCGACAAATGGCAGATACAGGTTTTATCCTGACTTGTTTGTCCAATAATATTACCAATTCTGTTTATCAGAACATGAGAAATGGCATTTATGTTAGTAGTATGATGAATAAATTTGCAAAGAATATCGAAAGGAGTTCTAATTTTGACTTGATTGATTTTGTTCATGCAACACCTAGCGGATATGAAGAGGCGACAAACCCGTCGACATATGTTGTAAGGCGAAAGCTTTTTGGATGGGGCACTGTTACAACAACTCACCCAGCACCAGAATATGGCGAGGGCTATTGTATGCAATGGGAGTGTGATAAATTTTTTGTTTTTGGAATAGGTGTTAGTGGTAATCAAAACTGTCAAGCTACAGTATTAGTAATGTGCAATAATTAAAATAACATTTAAATTATCTCTTGATATACTGCTTATTACTAATTTTGAAAGGCTGCCAAATTATTGGTAGCCTTTTTTAGCTCATTCAAACACATCAAAATCTATGTCAAAGATAGCTTTTTTACTTTTTTTTAGTTTTACTTTTCTGAAAACTAGCAGTGCGCAAAATGTGTTATTGATTCAAGACTCTATATATTTATCTCCTATAAACGGAGTATCGGTTTATAATATTTCCCAAAATAAATATATGGTTTCAAACAATTTGGGTACTGTTAAAGGTAATTTTAATATCGGAGATAGAATTGAAGTTACCTGTATTGGATATTTTTCAAAAAAAATTGTTATTTTAAATGAAATATCAGTTATAAAATTGCAACCCAAGATATCTGTGTTGGATAATATAACTGTTATTAGTCAATCTGAAATAATATACAGAAATTCAAAAAAATCCCAAGCATCTTGGCAACTTCCATTCGGTACTAATTTTTTTACATCATTTGAATTTAACTCATCGTGCAAGAAGAGAATTCAACTATTAAAATTTGTATTATTTCAAAGAAAGTTTAGTGCCGAAATGAAGTTCAAAATTGCATTTTATAAAGATAGCCTTGGTTTTCCAGGACAAAGATTAACTGATTATTTTTTTGCGCCAGATACAAATAGGGTAAATGGCAAAATTGAGTTTGATTTTGCTAATCCTCTATATTTTGAAGACAAAAAATTTTTTATAGAAATTTCTGGAGTTCTTTGGCCTTCAAACTACACAATGCAAAAATTAAATGAAAGTATATCTATTGAATTTACTAATAGGGATCAGAATAGCTATACGATCGGTTTTTTTTCTTCAAGCATTCCAAAGCTAATCACAAATAAAGGGTATGCCATAACTATTAGTGGTAATGAAACATTAAGTAATAATATTTCTAATAGAGGTAATCCAATGTTTGAATATTCTTTAGTTTGTATAGAGTAGTTAGCATTTGTAGGATAATTTCTTTTTGATGTAACTTTTATTGAAGATTTTATATTATCTCTTGCTCTATGATGTAGTATTGAAGTAGTAAAAAATACAATTTTCCATTTTACAAATTCTACTTTTGACCAAAACCAAAAAGTATGATTTCGAAAATCTTATTATACGGAATGATTTTTACTATTCCATTTCAAAGTTATTCTCAAAAAAATTCTCCAAAATCAATTGATCAAAAAGTAGATTCTGTTCTGAGATTGATGACATTGGCCGAAAAAGTTGGGCAAATGACGCAGTACTCAAACGATTTTGCAGAAACCGGGCCTATTACAAAGGATGGCGATAAAAAAGAAAAGGTTCGCAAGGGCTTAGTTGGCTCTTACTTAAATATTTACGGCGCAGAGCGTACTAGAAGCTTGCAAGAAATTGCCATGCAAAGCCGGTTAAAAATCCCCTTACTATTTGGGCAGGATGTGGTGCATGGTTTTCGTACCATTTTTCCGCTGCCACTGGCAGAAGCAGCAAGTTGGGATATAGCAGCAATTGAAAAAAGTGCCCGCATTGCGGCAATAGAAGCCTCGGCGCAAGGTATTCATTGGACATTTGCGCCCATGGTAGATATAGGCAGAGATCCACGCTGGGGTAGGGTAATGGAAGGCGCAGGGGAAGATACCTACCTCGGCGCTTTGATTGCTGCTGCAAGGGTAAAAGGTTTCCAGGGAAAAGGTTTGGGAAATACCGATGCAGTAATGGCTTGTGCCAAACATTTTGCAGCTTATGGTGCAGCCGTTGGTGGTAGGGATTATAATAGTGTTGATATGAGTTTGATGCAACTCAATGAAATTTATCTGCCACCGTTTAAAGCTGCTGCCAAAGCAGGTGCAGCAACCTTTATGAATGCATTTAACGACCTTAATGGTATTCCGGCAACAGGCAACAGATATTTACAAAGAGATATCTTAAAAAGCCAGTGGGGCTTTAAAGGATTTGTAGTGAGCGATTGGGGCAGTATTGGAGAAATGATAAATCATGGGTATGCCAAAGATGGATCAGATGCTGCATTGAAAGCCATTACCGCCGGTAGCGATATGGACATGGAAAGCAGGAGCTATATCAATAACCTGGAGCAATTGGTAAAAGATAAAAAGGTAAATATTGTATTGGTGGATGATGCCGTGAAACGAATTCTACGAAAAAAATTTGAAATGGGTTTGTTTGATGATCCTTATCGTTTTAGCAACCAACAAAGAGAAAAAGAACAGTGGAATAATCCGGAGCATATTAACGCAGCAAGGGATATTGCTAAAAAAAGCATTGTGTTGTTGAAAAATGAAAGCAATACATTGCCTTTACCAAAGCAGGGAAAAACAATTGCTTTTATAGGCCCATTTGTAAAAGCAACCAGCGATCACAATGGTTTTTGGAGTTTCGACTGGCCAGATGATAGCACACGCATTACTACCATTTTTGATGCAGTAGCCAAAAAAGGAACTAATAAATTATTGTATGCAAAAGGATGCGGTATTACCGATAGCTCAAAAGCAGGTTTTGAAGAAGCAGTATCTGTTGCATCGCAATCGGATATTATTGTATTTACTGCAGGCGAAAAAAGAGATATGAGTGGCGAGGCCAAAAGTCGTAGCAATATTCATTTGCCCGGTGTGCAGGAAGAACTGATTAAAGCTCTAGTAGCAACTGGAAAGCCCGTTGTGGTATTAATTGCAGCAGGTCGTCCATTAGTGTTTAATTACACAGCAGACAATGCAACTTCTATTTTATACACTTGGTGGCTGGGAACCGAAGCGGGCAATGCCATTGCCGATGTGTTGTTTGGCGATTATAATCCTTCGGGTAAATTGCCCATGACCTTTCCGAGAAGTGAAGGGCAAATTCCTATTTACTACAATTATTTTAGCACAGGCCGCCCATTCAAACATGAAAGGGATGTAAATTATGTTTCTGCTTATATTGATGAATTGAATTCGCCACAATACCCATTTGGTTTTGGTTTAAGCTATAGCAAATTTGAGTATGGTGATATTCAGTTGGATAAAAAAAGCATTACCAACAACGGAAACTTAAAAGCAAAGATCACAGTAAAAAATATGGGCATCCTTGCAGGCGAAGAAGTAGTCCAATTGTATATTAGGGATATGGTAGGTAGCGTGGTAAGGCCTGTTAAAGAATTAAAAAGTTTTCAAAAAATATGGCTAAATGTAGGTGAAGCAAAAGAATTGGTTTTTACCATTAAACCCGATGACCTGAAATTTTACGATAGCAATATAAAATGGATTAGCGAGCCGGGTGCTTTTAAACTATTTATTGGCGGGAATAGTAGGGATGCAAAAGAAGCAGATTTTGAATTAAAATAAATAGAGAGATTACCTTTTTACACAAACTTACCTGTGTAACTTTCTTTTATTTTTTTCAAATCAACTGGTTTACCTTCAAATACGAGGTTGCCTCCCATATCTCCGGCTTCAGGGCCAAGATCAATAATCCAGTCGGCGCATTTTAATACATCTGTATTGTGTTCTATCACTAAAATTGAATGCCCTTGTTCTATCAAAGCATTAAAAGATGCCAACAATTTTTTTATATCATTAAAATGAAGCCCGGTGGTTGGTTCATCAAAAATAAAAAGAATATGGCCTTGGGCCTTTCCTTTTCCTAAAAATGAAGCCAGTTTTACACGCTGTGCCTCACCGCCACTCAATGTGTTGGATGATTGGCCAAGTTTTACATAACCTAAACCAACATCGCTTAGTGGTTTAATTTTTGCAGCTACTGCTTTGCTTTCTTTGTTTTTTGTATCGGCACTAAAAAATTCAATGGCTTCATCAATACCCATTTCCAATACATCATAAATATTTTTCTCTCTAAATTTTACATCTAGTACTTCTTCTTTAAATTTTTTACCGCCACATACATCGCATTGTAAATGCACATCGGCCAAAAACTGCATTTCTACAATTTGTTCTCCCTCACCTTTGCAAGCATCACATCTGCCGCCATCTACATTAAAAGAAAAATGTTTGGGTTGAAATCCACGCATTTTGCTTAAAGGCTGCGAAGCAAAAAGATCTCTTATTTCATCATACGCTTTTATATAAGTTACCGGGTTGCTACGGCTACTCTTGCCAATCGGGTTTTGGTCAACCATTTCTATTTGATTGATAAAATCAACATCACCTTTTATACCTCTGAATAAACCAGGCCTATCTGTACCTTCACCTTTTATTTTCTGTAAAGCAGGGTATAGAATCTGTTTAATAAGAGTGGTCTTTCCGCTGCCGCTAACACCACTTACTGCACACAAAATTCCCAACGGAATCTCAACAGTAATATCTTTTAAATTATTTTGTCTGGCACCTTCAATAGTTACAGAACGTTTCCATTTGCGTACTTCTTTTGGCGCATCAATACTTAGCTTACCCGATAAATATTTTCCGGTTAAGCTTTCTTTATTATCAATTATACTATCGTAATCTCCCTCTGCCACCACTTCTCCGCCTAGATGGCTTGCCAATGGTCCCATGTCAATAATATGGTCGGCTTCCCTCATCATCATTTCATCATGCTCAACCACCACTACTGTATTACCTAAATCTCTTAATTCTTTTAATACTTTTATCAAACGCTCTGTATCCCTGCTATGTAAACCAATGGACGGTTCATCTAAAATATAAAGGGAGTTAGTAAGATTACTTCCGAGGCTTCTTGTTAACTGGATTCGCTGGCTTTCGCCGCCACTCAACGAGTTGGCTAAACGGTTCAATGTTAAATAACCCAAGCCTACATCTGCCAATGTTTTTAGGCGATGGTTAATTTCTAAAAGAATTCTTTTAGCTACCTGCTCATCATATTTGCTTAATGTTAATTCTTTAAACCATTCCTGCAAATCTTTTACAGGCATTTCGCACAATTGCCCAATATGAGCTCCACCTACTTTCACATACAACGCTTCTTTACGCAGGCGAAAACCATTACACTCTGTGCACTTTGTGCGGCCTCTATAGCGACTTAGCAATACACGATATTGTACTTTATATAAATTCTGCTCTACCTCTTTAAAAAAATCATTTATGCCGTTTACATATTGGTTGCCCTGCCATAAGTCACTTAATTGGTTTTCTGTAAGATCCATAATCGGTTTATGAATGGGGAAGTCAAACTTTTTGGCTGCTCGTATAAATGCAGTGTTCCATTCACTCATTTTTTCTCCTCTCCATGGTGCAATTGCTCCTTCATATACACTTAATGTTTTATCCGGAATTATAAGTTCTGGGTCTAAGCCCAGTATTTGCGAAAAACCTTCGCAGGTTGGGCAGGCTCCATAAGGATTGTTAAAGGAAAAAAGATTGGGTACCGGCTCTTCAAAGCTCATTCCATCTAACTCAAACTTATTACTGAAAGTAATTGGCTTTTTGTTATTCACTTGCAAGTGGACGGTTCCTTCACCTTCATAAAAAGCCGTTCCTATTGAGTCTGCAATTCTGTGCAGATCATCTTCATCAAACTCTTTTTTTATTAGCCTGTCAATTAAAATATAAGCACTATTAAAATAAGATGATGGTGGCATTTTTTTCTGCTCCAATAAATCTTCTATTTGTACGATTTCATTTTCTACATATAATCTTGAAAAACCTTTTTGTAATAAAATGTTCAACTCTTCTTTTGGTTCTCTTTTTCCGTGGCTTTTAAATGAAGCAAGAATCAATACCTTATCTCCTATATTAGTTTCACTAATACCTTTTACTACATCGGGCACATCATCCTTTTTAACTTGTCTTCCACTTATTGGCGAAATGGTTTTACCTGCTCTTGCAAATAGCAATCGCAGGTAATCATAAATTTCAGTCATACTACCAACTGTACTCCTGGGTGTACGTGTAATAACTTTTTGTTCAATTGCAATTGCCGGGCATAAACCTTTTATATAATCTACATCGGGTTTATTCATTCGCTGCATAAACTGCCTTGCATAGGCACTTAAGCTTTCTGCATATCTGCGTTGTCCTTCTGCAAATAAAGTGTCAATAGTAAGTGACGACTTTCCTGAACCAGATACGCCAGTTACTACTATTAACTTATTTCTTGGAATTGTTACTGTTACATTTTTAAGATTATGAACCCTTGCACCTTTAATTACAATATCGTTGCCTGTTGCGGATTTCAAAGAATTGTACGCCTTTTTTTTTGTTGCTGCTTTAGTACTCATTTATGTAAAGTTACGTTGATCTAATCCTTTAAATTTTATGTGAAAATAATCTTAAAAAACGGTATCGGAGTTTTACGATTCGTAGTTTTACGATAGCTTAGTACTTCCACTCGATTTTTAAAAATAGTTGTGGAAAAGTTTTGCAGGTTGTTTTTTCTACATATTTTCACAGTCCAATATCCAATAAAATGAAAAGCCGCAAAAAGCCTATCACATAGACTTCTACGCTTATACATCTTATTGGTTTAACCCAAACAAAAGTCCTAAACCAAACAAAAACTGTAGAAGTTATGAAATGCTTTAACAACCTTACCGACCAGCAATTAGTTCATTTGTACATGAACGGCGATGCAGATGCTCTTGCCACTTTAGTAGTCCGCTACAAAGACAAAATTTACACCTCTATTTATTTACTGGTAAAAGACAAATACCTGGCTGAAGATATTTTCCAGGATGTTTTTATCCGTATTATCGACACTTTAAAAACAGGCCGTTATACAGATGAAGGAAAATTTTTGCCTTGGGCAATGCGCATTGCACACAATCTTTGTGTAGATCATTTCCGCAAAGTAAAGCGTAGCCCAAGTATTAAAACCAGCGATGACAGGGATATTTTTGAAGTGCTAAATTTTTCTGAAGCAGGAGCCGACCAACGCATGGCAACAGATCAAAGCCATGATAAAGTTCGCAAAATGATTGATTTGCTACCTGAAGACCAGCGTGAAGTAATTATTTTACGTCACTATGCAGACTTGAGTTTTAAAGAAATTTCTGAATTAACCAAATGTAGCATCAATACAGCCTTAGGCCGTATGCGCTATGGATTAATTAACCTGCGTAAAATGATGGTTGAAAAACAAATTGCACTCTAAACGTTGATAGATATTTTAAAAAATCCCGGCATTTACCGGGATTTTTTTTACAAAATACTATTTGGTCATTTCCACACCCTCCAATCCTTTTTGCAACCAGGCCAGGTAATCTCTCCATTCTGGCACATAACCCACGGGATGCGTCATTAATTCTTCTTTAGTATTTAACACTGCATACCAAGGCTGGGAATTGTTTTTAAAATTTTCTGTTTGAAAAGTAGCCCACTTATCACCTACCGTTTTAATTTCTTTGGTTGAGCCATCTTTAAAAGTGTAAGTAAATTGCTCTTTGGCAGGTAGCTCTTTTTTATCATCTACATATAGAGAAATAATGATGAATTTTTCTTGTAATAGTTTATAGACTTCGGGCTTAGTCCACACATTTTCTTCCATTCTACGGCAGTTTACGCAAGCATAGCCTGTAAAGTCAACAAGTATAGCTTTGTTTTGCTCCTTAGCCATTTTTACGCCGGTTTCATAATCTCTTGTACAGTTCAGGTTCAACACACAATCTGATTGTTGATGATAAACACTATAATATAATGGTGGTGGAAAACCGCTTATTAAAGAAAGGTTGTTCCATTTAGGATTATTGGTAAGGCCGGGAACCAGGTATAATGCAAATGCTCCGGAAATAATGGCCAGTATCAATCTTACTGTAGGTAATTTTTTTATAGGGCTTTCTCCTTTAAACCTTATTTTACCAAAAAGGTACAAGCTCAGTAAAGCGAATACTATTATCCATATTCCAATAAAAACCTCTCTTTTTAGCAAGCCCCAGTGCATCACCAGATCTGCATTGGACAAAAATTTAAATGCCAATGCTACTTCTAAAAAGCCCAATACCACTTTTACTGTGCTAAGCCAACCACCCGATTTTGGCAATGCATTTAACCAACCCGGAAACATAGCGAACAAGGCGAAAGGCAATGCCAGTGCCAACCCAAAGCCTGCCATGCCTGATGTAAGTTGCATAGCACCTCCATCGGCAGTAAGTGAACCAGCCAACAAGGATCCTAATATTGGCCCTGTACATGAAAATGAAACGATAGCAAGCGTAAGTGCCATAAAGAAAATACCTACTACGCTGCCTACATTGGCTTTACTATCTGCAGTATTACCCACAGCACCCGGTAAGGTTATTTCAAACAATCCGAAAAAGGACAAAGCAAATACAATGAATATTACAAAGAAGGCAACATTGAGGTAAACATTGGTAGAAATATTATTGAATATTTCCGGTTTTAAGCCACCAATAAAATGAAAGGGTAGGCTTAGTATTACGTAAATGATAAAAATAAAAAAGCCATATAAAAATGCATTGCGGATACCCGATTGCCTGCTGCCCGATTTTTTTGTAAAGAAAGAAACCGTTAGAGGAATCATTGGAAATACGCAAGGTGTAAGCAATGCTACCAAACCTCCCAAAAAACCCAAAACAAAAATACTCAGCAGCCCTTTGGATTCTGTATGTTCCGATGCGCCAAAATTAATGGCTGGTTTTGTTAAATTGATTGACGGAACCAGGATGGGGTCTTTTTTTTCAACGATTACCCCTCCTTCAAAAGAAACGGTTACTGTTTTTTCTTCAGGAATAAACTGCTCTGCACCTGATGCAGTTTCATATATTAACTGCAAACTTACAGAGGCAGGTACGGTGTCTCCTGTTGTTACAGGTAGCTTTACAACAATGCTGTCTTTTGCTACTTTCTGCAATGTATTGTCAAAAAGCAAGTCAGTATAATCTACCAAGGGAGTTTGAACTGATAAAACATCGGCATTAATATCGCTGTTTTTTAAGTTTATTACCAAGCCGGTAATACCAACGCCTACATCTGGCTTAGCATACAAATGCCAGCCTTGCTTTATAGTTCCTTTTAAAATAATGTCAAACTTTTTATCAGCCGTTTTTTGTGAAGTAGCAGTCCAATTTACAATGCTGCTATCTTGAGCCATTACAAGGCTTGAAAAAAAGATAATTGATAAAGCAGTTAAAAAATATTTCAAGCGCATATTACTGATTTTACCTATAAAAAATCCCGACTTTTCAATCGGGACACAAAGTTAGCAATTCATTTATTAAGACTTTCCGCCTACGCTTACGCTAAACGGAATTGATTTAGGTGGCAAACACTTTTTATCATTACAAACCATAAAATTTACTGCACCTTTTACAACTGTTGTCACATTGGTTTTTAGTTTTACTCTTTGTACAAAACTTACTTTTGTAGAATAGAATTTTAATACTGAGTTAAAATTATTATCATATTCTTTTTCTAACTTCCCTTGTTCTTTAGGCTTCCCTACATTAGTTACCAAAGGGTTTTTTACAAAACTAATAGTAGTTGGTTCAGGCCCTTCTCCCGCATCCTGGGCGTATACATGCCATTTATTATCAATATTTGCCGTAATATAAATATCGTATTCTTTATCACTTATTTTTTTTGCGGCATAGCTCCATTTTACGGGGTTTTCAATTTGAGCCAAGGCAGCACCAATTGTAACCAAGCTTACTAAAAGAGTGAGTGTAATTTTTTTCATCATTTTTAATAAATATTAGTGATGCAAATTTATTAAAACTATGCTTTTATGCTTGTTAAAGGTTGTTAATAATAAATTAGGAAAGGCCAAATAAAAACTTAAAAACAGCTTTACCGTCAGTATTGTGGAGTTCTGAACTGCAAGCTCTTTCTGGATGTGGCATCATGCCAAATACATTACGGCCTGCATTACATATCCCGGCAATATTTTCAGTAGTGCCATTTGGATTACTGCTTTCATTTACAGCTCCACTTTGGTCGCAATAGCGGTAAATTACCTGGTTATTATTGTTGAGCGTTGCCAATACCTCATTGCTTGCATAATACCTGCCTTCGCCATGTGCAATAGGAATTTTAAGGGCTTGCCCATCTTCATTTCTAATATGTACATTTTTGCAAATAAACTTTTGATTTGCATTGCGAAGCAGTACACCGGGAAGTAAGCCACTTTCGCATAAAATTTGGAAACCATTGCACACTCCCAATACTTTACCCCCTTTGTTGGCAAATTCAATTACGCTTTGCATCATAGGGCTAAAGCGAGCAATGGCACCACAGCGCAAATAATCTCCGTAGCTAAAACCGCCCGGCAATACAATACAATCATCTGTTGTAAATGTGCTGATGTCTTTGTCTTTGTGCCAAAGTGGAATTACTTCTTGTTTCAAGTCGTTTTGCAGGGCTTCTATCATATCCCTGTCGCAATTAGAACCCGGAAAAACAACTACGCCAAATTTCATGTGTGAGAATGTTTTAATGTGGTGCGGCAAAGTTAGGGTTAGCCGATGATTTTACCGAATGAAATAACCAATAGTAATACATAAAGCCAGCATTGCCCAATGTAAGCCAACGGGAAACCATTTTTTTTCGGGATAAAAAAATGCAGCACCCAAAATAAGCGATGTAGGAACCGCCGCCAATATCCAACTATTAAAGCTATCTGCATTAAAAAAAGGGATAATGGCTGCTACAAACAGGTATAGATAAATGAGTTGCCAGCTTTTTCGGGTTTGTACTACTTGCCTGCGCATTTGCCCACGCATAAAAACCAATCCCATTATAATGCCTAATGCTGCCAGTGCAAGTGCCATTATCTCCCACCTGTCTATTATCAATTTTGGAAAATCTACTTCAAAAGATGGCAGTTTGTATGTTTTCCATCGTCCACTAATAAATATCCAGGCTGCATAAAAATAATAACATGTAGAAATGCCAAGCAACCCTAAAAGCCATTCATTGAGTCTGAATGGCCTGGCTATTGCAAGACCCATAATAAATAAAACAATAAACAATATAGAAGCTGTATAAAAAAATGCAGCAATGCCTAACACCAATCCAATATTAAAAATGGTAGCCTTGGGAGAATTGGAATTGTGCAAGGCTGAAAGTTTTGCCCAAACCCATATAAGCAAAGTGTTAGCAACAAGTGCTGCCGAAAGCGGAAACCAATCACTAAAAAGTGAAGTAAGCAGCAGGTAAGCCATGCCTGTTAGGTAGTTGGGCCTTGCCATCATTCTTTGATCATTCACATGCTTATTAAAGCCTACTGCCTGGGCATATAAAAAAGCAAAGCTTATTATGCTAAAAAGAATGGGTAATGTAGAAAAATTTTTGGTTAACCAGCTTACTGAAGAAGTGTATAAAATGCCATCGGAACCATGTTGCTTTGGGAGCGATGGATACAAAAACAAATGAAACTTAATAGCAAGGCCATAAAGCAGCAGCAAAAAATTATTGTTGGGATTGTTGGCTTTAAATGTGCCTATCACTCTAAAATTGTGTTTTAAAGTGCAAAGTTTACCAATTAAAAAGAATAAATAAAATATTCATTTCAAAATTCCTGTAATTTATGCCTTATATAACTCCCATAGGCTAATGCCAATACTGCTTCATTGGCAGACTCCGGTTTTGATGCGAAAGCATTCTGCTATATGGATATTTTTCTTTTTCCATTTACAGCTTTAAAAATGCGAAGCACTATCAATAAAAGTAAAGGCAATTTCCTGTGAAGTTAAACTATCCCAGTTATTGTTAAAGGGGTATTAATTTATAAAATTAATAGGTTAAAAATCCATTTTAGCGAAACAAATATTTCCTCTGAATACACAAGGTATAATTATTTGCCGTGCGCCTGTTTGTTTGGCAAGCCGTGGCATAAACTGGTATCCAGCCTCCCTACTTTTTACGGTGGGATAACGAACAATATTACCATAAGGTGAAATACCATGATTGGAGATGAGTTGATAGTTTTTATCCTTTTCAATAAAGAGAAAATGTATTTCTCCTGAGGTATTCATTGTTCCAAATGAGAGGAAATTGTCATCATCATTGTCATTCTGGTTTTTCAAAATAATATTCTGCCAGGTAATCTTTAAAGAGTCGTCAACATTTAAAACCATTATGTCGTTGTAGTAAAATTGCGTAGATGTTCTATTATTAAAACTATTAAAGCGGTTAAACCTATAATATGGGCTATAAAGATAATTGTAATCATAAAAATATGGATTCCCATATCCGTATAAATAATCCCATCTATTCCAGCCATAATAATTTCCGCCAATTGTTTGAGTGAAAAAATCTTCGGCCGCCAGTATAAAACTGCCGTCCCTTTTTAAAAATATATTTTTAAGAAAAAAATTATTGAAAGCTGATCTGGTATTTTTATTATCCGTCATTTTCATTCTTAGCGAATCGCTAAATGGATTAACTGTGCTGTAAATCGTGTTGCCGTTATCTTTAATAAAAGCAGAAAATAGTCCTTCTATATTAGATGATCTTTTTTCCGGATAATACAATGAATTAATAATATAATTTTCATTCAGGTTATCGATTTTAAGATTTACATCATCTATGTATTTTCCCTTTAGATCTATTGCGGTTGGCGAAAAGACCCCAGTTTTATTATCAACATTTACAAGTTCAAGTTGATTAATATTTTCTCTATTCCCACCTTTTGTTTCTTTTATAAAAACAATTTTACCTTTATTGGTAATTTGTAATGGGGTATATACTTCCTTTCGGTCATTATAATCAATATAATTACGAACACTGTCTTTAAGCGCAAGATTAGCATCGTATATTTTGGCCATAAAATTAAGCTTCTCATTGCGTTCATACATTTTATAGATAAGTACATTAGCCTTATCATCACTATAAGTCATACTATATATGTCATTTGGAGAGCGGCTTCCAATTCGAATGGTATCTAATGTAAAAGTAGAACCTATTAATTGGGCATTTGCATCAAAGCGTGCAGCATTGCAGTATAGGACTCCACTTTTTTGATATTGGTAAACCATCAAAAAATAGTCAGGATAAACTATGAAATCTGCCCCATTTATATTATCGGGTATAAACTTTAATCTATCGTTGCTTAATTCTTTCATGTCTTGATTAAAGACCTGAATTATATTGCGCCATCCTATCTTTTTAAATACTATATAATTGGCACCTACCTTACCAAGTATTTCAATTTGGGCATTTCGGTTAGCTTCGCCAGAATGAACTTTTGAATAAGTAATTTTTTGAGCATATAGCTGAATACTATTTGCAAAAAATAAAAAAAGTATAATCTTTAATTTCATGTGGTTGCTTTTGACTGTGAAATATACAGAGTTATATAAATATTTGGCTCAATTCTGGTTTTTTAACAAGGCTGTTTACAAATTTATGAGTACTTATTTAGTTAAATTACATAGATACCTAGTAGAAAAATGCTTTTAGCTGTTATTACAATAATATGAGCAGACAACAAAAACATCTAAAAAGATGGTTAGCTAAATGATAAATTTTTAATATGAGCATTTTTTTAATAACAGGAGGCACAGGTTTGGTAGGCAATACAATTACTAAATTGCTTGTTTCTAATGGACATCATGTAATTATTCTCACTCGTTCTGCCAAATACAAACAAGCCATTGCTGGTGTAGAATATGCAGATTGGAATATAAATAAGCAGACTATTGACGAAGCAGCAATTGCAAAAGCCGATTATATTTTTCATTTAGCCGGGGCCTCAGTTTTTGAAAAAAGGTGGACAAAAAAGTATAAAAAAGAAATTGAGGAAAGCCGTACTATGAGTAGCCAGCTATTAGTAAATGCATTAAGTAAGACAAAGCATCATGTAAAGGCGATTGTTTGCGCTTCAGCAACAGGCTGGTATGGTGCAGATAAATTTATTGGTAAAGCATTTACCGAAGAGGATGCTGCAGCGAATGATTTTTTAGGAACAGTTTGCCAAAAGTGGGAAGCAAGTATTGACGGGGCGGAACAATTGGGCATACCTGTTGTAAAACTAAGAACGGGGATGGTACTCAGTAATGGAGGAGGTTTTTTAGCACCGATACAAAAAGGGCTGAAATGGGGCATAGCTGTCATTCCGGGGAATGGAAAACAAATAATAAGCTGGATTCACATTGAAGACCTTTGCAGGATGTTTTTGTTTGCTGCAGAAAATGAATTGGTGAATGGAAGCTACAATGCAGTTGCACCAATGCCTATAAGCATGAATGAATTAACCCTAAAAGAAGCAACCCTTAAGAACAAAAGCAAATTCATCACTATTCACGTTCCAAAATTTATTTTAAAAATTGTGCTTGGAAAAATGAGTGTAGAAACTACAAAGAGTGTTACAGTAAGTAACACCCTAATAAAAAGTAAAGGTTTTCAGTTTATATACCCAACAATAGATTCAGCATTGGAAGCACTGGCTATAAATCGGAATTAATTATTTTTTTGCGACTCCACCAAATGAACAATAGCAAATAGGCAATGGCAAATGCCAAAACTATCATTGTATAATCACTTGGCATAGCAGCTTTTGCCATAGACTTTAGTGGATTGTCAGGAAAACTAAGTAAACCGTCGGATGCATTCATAGGCAAATAGTCGCCCAAGCCACCAAGGTCAAGGTCTTTTGTTTTTCGCAAATAAATACTCCAAACATCTAATAATTGAGAAATTAAATTTTCTGCCCCTAGGTAAATAAAAAAAACGCCAATAGCAAATCCTGTCCGGCGAATAAGTACCGAAAAAAGGACGGCAACCATGTTATAAGTAAATGCTTTTAGAAAGAAATATAAAACATTTTCAAACTTATCAAAAGAAAAATCATCACCGGTAACCAGCCCAAATATTATTGCGGTTATAATAACCATTATGGTAGAAACCAAAGCGAAAATACCCGCAATTACAATTTTTACATCAATAAACTGGCTTCTGCTCCACCCATCAATAATATTCTGTCTATTGGTTCTGTAAGTAAATTCGTTGGTTATTAAAATAATCATCAACATTGCGGGAATAATCAGCAATAACCCCGAAACCCAACTGGTAGATTGCCATGTGTAATCAAAACTATAAGGCCGAAACATAGTAGAGATACCCGGTGCTGATACATTTTCATTAAAGCTTTGCACACTTTTCCATCCAATATAATTGCTCAAAAGCACCCCGGCTAAAAAAAGGATACCCAAAATTTTAAAAGCAGCATAATCCTTCATTTTAAGCCACTCTGTTCGTAATAATTGTTGCATATAATTATAAGATGAAAGTTAAGAATTGGTCAGTTCAAAAAACTTGCTTTCCAGGCTCTTGCGTTTTACCTGTAGATGGTTTAATACAATTCCATTATTAAAGCAAAATTGGTTTATTTGCTCAAGGTTAGCAGTACCCATTGGAAAATATACCTGAAGCTTGCCTTCTGATTCCGATGACCTTAATATACTTGGCAATCCATTGACAACAGATTGCAACTGGCCCATATTGGCTGATGCAATTTCCACCACATCGTCATGCACAAATATTTCATCCACATGGCCTGATGCAACCAAAGTTCCTTGTTTTAAAATAGCAACATGAGAGCAAACTTTTTCCACTTCATCCAAAAGATGGCTTGCCATAATAATGGTTTTGCCTTGCTGCGCCAATTGCTTAATGAGTGATCTAATTTCTGCAATGCCCACAGGATCCAAGCCATTGGTAGGTTCATCAAATACCAACACATCTGGGTTTCCGAGCAAAGCGGCTCCTATTGCCAGCCGCTGTTTCATACCCAATGAATAAGAACTGAATGGTGAATTTTTTCTTTGATGAAGGTTAACCGTTTGTAAAACCTTTTCAATATCTTCTTCGCCCCTGCCTTTGATAGCAGCCGTTATTTTTAAATTTTGTACGGCAGACAGGTAATGATAAAAATTGGGCGTTTCAAGTAGGGTCCCTATCTTTTTTCGATGTTCATCTGTTGGTTGTTCATCAAAAAGCTTATAGGAGCCCCCTGATGATTTCAGAATACTCATTACAATACCCAGCAATGTCGTTTTACCGCTACCGTTAGGGCCTAATATTCCAAATACCGCACCTTTAGGCACAGAAAAACTCACACCTTTTAGTGCCTTAATTGCGCCATAATTTTTTGCTAGGTTGTCAACAGAAAGAATAGCCATAGATAGAAATAATTATGCCTACAATATAGTTAATTTGAAAATGTAACAAATGAGAGATTTTACAAACGGCTATTAAATATCAATGCTTATTATGCCATATAGAGCTAAATTCTCCTACAATGGCAATTCCTTGCTTGTTGAAAGCTAATTTGTGAAGCCGCAAGTCATCAATATCTTGTTGTCTTACTTTTCTAAAAGCCGGGTTCATTGTGCCACCCACCACTCCCGGAGGAACCGAAGGATCGTACTGAAATTGAGAATCAACCAACGTACCTCTTGGGTACATTATCCCAGGAATCCCTTCTCCAATAATGTTTAAATTCTCTGGGTGCTCAAGGCCTAGTGTGTGACCAAACTCGTGTGCAGCCGTAGTAGAACCATTAGACAAATTGAGTAATTTAAAATATCCGGTATTACAGCCCAGGCCATCTACAAAAGAAATATCAATTGCACTATACTCTTCCACTCTAAAATAATTCAACAATGGGTTAGTGTTTTCAAATATCTCTTCAGGCTGTAAGCTGGGTTTATTTTCTGCTGTTATTTTAAATTGCACAGTAAATATTTCCGCTTTAATATTTACACTCGCTTTGGGCTCATTCCAGTATGTTTCAATTTCGCCGGCAATCAATTGGGCTAAGCTATTACTTGCTGCATCTCCGTATAATATTATATGTGCTTTTATAAGCAGCAATTGATCCCGCTCATTCAATTCGGCAATTCCCATACTGTATAAGTAATTTAGATTAAGTATTAAATGTAGTAAGATTACCAATATATCAAATAATAAAAAATTGATTTTTCATTTTGGCAAAAAGAAAATAGTTTTATAGCAATTGATTAATTAACCATTTTGTAAAACTTATTTTTATGGATACCCATCATTTCCCTAACGGATTTTCGTCGTGGCAAAAAACGCATTTTGAAGTTGTAGAAGTATTGGTTTACATCCGCAATCTTGAAGAAGGCAAAACGCCTAAACCTTTTACAGAACTGATAGACAAATCAGCTACAGAAGAATTGTATCAGCTAGCCATTAAGCTTACCGATAAATTTGAAGAAGAAACCAAGGGCAAAAAAAGAGAAAGGACTTTGTTTGATGAGATTGAAGATTTTGTGTGGAAAGAAGTTAAAAGTCTGTAATAAAATATTATTACCAGTTAAACAACAAGGCCTTTGATTTTTCAAAGGCCTTGTTGTTTATCACTTATGCTTATTAATTCCTCAATGGTTTTCCTGTTTTTAAAACAGCCTGTATCCTCTCAAGCGTTTTCTTTTCGGCGCACAAACTTAAAAATGCTTCTCTTTCTAAGTCTAATAAATATTGTTCACTTACCAAACTTTGTTCGCTTAAGTCGCCGCCACACATTACATAAGCCAGTTTTTTTGCCACAGTTACATCATGGTCGGTTGCATATTTGCCACGCCACATTCCGTTTATACCTGCGTGCATTGCGCCTAGTGCAGAGCGACCTAGTACTTTAATATCGGTACGCTCTACGGGCATTACATAACCGTCTTCATATAAGTCTATTACTGCTTGCTTTGCTTCTGCAATACGACGGCCAATGTTTACACTTACAATGTCTCTGCCCTTTCTGTAAATTCCTAAGTCGTAGGCTTCATAAGCCGATGTAGCTACTTTTGCAGTAGCAATGGTTAAGAACCTGTTTTGCAATGTGATGGTTTCCGGCTCTCCTACATGCATTTCATCAGCAGCACGCAATACAAATTCTTTTGTGCCGCCACCGCCGGGAATAACGCCAATACCAACTTCCACCAACCCTGTATAAGTTTCAGCAGCAGCAATTACTTTATCTGCGTGCAAACTCAATTCGCAAGCTCCACCTAATGCCAATCCGTGTGGTGCCACCACCACCGGAATAGAAGAATACCTTGCCCGCATCATTGTATTTTGAAACATACGGATGGCCATATCTATTTCATCATAATCTTGCTCAATAGCAAGCATAAAAATCATGGCTACATTAGCTCCTGCACTAAAGTTGGCGCCTTCATTTGCAATAACCAATCCTTTGTATTTATCTTCTGCTAGTGTAATAGACTTTTGAATACCTTCCAGCACTTCTCCACCAATGCTGCCCATTTTAGTGTACCATTCCAAGCCCAGTACATCATCACCTAAATGATAAGTGCGGCAGGCACTATTTTTCCAAACAGTTTCATTGGCAAAATTTTTCATTACAATAAATGCTTCGCCACCCGGCATTACTTTGTAACCTTTAGTTATCGCATCATAATAATATCGCTTACCATTTTCTACCTTATAAAATGATTTTGCACCCGAGGCAAGCATTTCATCAATCCATGAAGCTACTGTATAACCGGCAGCCTTCATGGCTTCGGTTGTTTTAGCAACACCTAAAGCATCCCAGCTTTCAAAAGCACCTATTTCCCAACCAAAGCCAGCCATCATTGCATCATCTACACGATATACTTCATCGCTTATTTCGGGAATGCGGTGAGAAATATAAGAGAACAATGCATAATGAAATTGCCTGTAAAATTCACCCGCTTTATCTGTGCCAGCAGCCAGTGCTTTAATTCTTGTTGCAAGATCTTCTATAGGCTTGGCAGTTTCAAGGGTTGCAAATTTTGGTTTGCTGCGTGGCCCATACTCCATGGTTTGCAGGTTAAGTACCTGGATATCCGATTTGCCATCTGCACCCCTTACTTTCTTAAAGAATCCTTGGCCGGTTTTATCGCCCAGCCATTTGTTTTCTTCCATTTTGGCAAGCCAGGGCTGAATATTAAAAATAGCACGAGCCTCATCGTTGGGGCAATTGTCAGCAATGCCTTTTGCCACTTTTATTAAAGTATCTAAGCCTACTACATCGGCAGTACGGAAGGTAGCCGACTTTGGCCTGCCAATCACCGGGCCGGTTAGAGCTTCAATTTCGTCTATACTTAGCTGTAAGTCGGTCATTATTTTCATAATGGCCATTATACTAAATACGCCAATTCGGTTGGCAATAAAGGCAGGAGTATCTTTTGCCAATACTGTGGCCTTGCCAAGATATAAATCTCCATAATTCATTAAAAAATCTACTACTTCCGGATCTGTATAAGGCGTAGGAATTATCTCTAGCAGGCGCAAGTACCGTGGTGGATTGAAAAAGTGTGTACCGCAAAAATGCTTTTTAAAATCTTCGCTTCTTCCTTCTGCCATTAAATGAATGGGAATACCCGATGTGTTAGAAGTGATTAAAGTGCCTGATTTACGGTATTTTTCTACTTCTGTAAAAATAGATTGTTTGATATCCAATCTTTCCACTACCACTTCTATCACCCAGTCGGCGGTGGCAATGTCTTTCATGTTATCTGTAAAATTGCCGGTGGTAATCCGCTTTACTACATTGCTATCGTAAACCGGAGATGGGTTTGATTTGATGGCAGCAGTCAGTGCATCATTTACTATTTTATTCTTTTCGGCAGGCTTTGCATCTGCCGGCAAATCTTTTGGTTGGATATCCAGCAATAATACCTGCAAACCTATTCCTGCAAAATGACAGGCAATACGGCTACCCATTACACCACTACCTAAAACGGCCACTTTTTTAATCGTCCTTTTTGACATATCGTAAAATTAGTTAGTTAAACAACTATTTTTAAAATGTCGAAGTTAGGGTTTTTATATTATCGATAAAATAAAAAAACTCCGGCTATCTGCCGAAGTTTTTTCTCATGCTCAAAATCCCTCTTTACTCAACAAAATATTCATTACCGGATGAACTGATATAACCTGTTTTTCCAGAAAAAGTTTTCACTAAAAGATAAGTATCTGTACCGTTTACCGCTTTTATTTCGGTGTATTTCGGTGCGATGGTAGTTCTGTCTTTAAAAATATAGCCTTGCATATTATCATTACCAGTAATTATAAAACCGCCATTATTGTCGTAAATAATGTTTGTGTAGCCATCAGGCAAAACCAGGTTATTGTCAATATCTCTTACATAGGTTTTATCACCTTTCTGTACAATAAAATATTCTTTTCCGTCTATGGCATCTATTGATTTAAGACTTATGTTATCTGGCACCACCCTTACATGGCCCAGTGTGGTTGCAATGCCATACATACCATTCTTTTTTACCTGCAGATGTGGAACATTGGCCTTTTTTATCACTTTTATTTCATCATATTCAAATGGAACAATGGTTTCAAATTTTGTATTAAACACACCGTATTTGCCATTTTTTATAGCAATATAATAAGTTTCGTTGCTGCCATTAATTGTATAGTCATCTACTATTTTGTCAAACAAACCATCGTTGTTAGGCACACTGTATGTTTTTTGTTGAACAACAGTTTCAACAGGGCCTCTGTTTTCGGGAACTGAGTTTTCAGCTATCGCAGGGCACTTTACGGTAACTCTGCCTCTGGTATCAATACAGTTTTCATAACCATCTTCTTTTACTGATACACCGGCAAACAATACTGAGTCGCCGCCTTCTTTACCTTCATGCGGCACATAGCCTTTGCGGAAGGATTTTGCTACAGTATATCTTGCAGGGATTACCAATTTTCCTGCTTTATTAATATAGCCCCATTTACTGCCTTTTTTTACAGCAGCATAGCCTTCGGAAAACCATTGAACATCATCGTATTTAGGAGCAATTGCAATTTTTTTATCTGGATTTGCAAAACCCCATTTGTCGCCAGATCTGTAAGGAATCATGGAATAATCAATCTGTTGGGCAAAAAGTCCTGTTGCTGAAAATAGCAAAGCAATCAGGATAATCATTCTGTACTTCATATAAAAAAATTTAGAGTTTGGTATATTAAATGCAAAAGCTTTACCAAAGTCTACAGATTGATAAAAAAAGTAAGCAGAATAGCTTGTAAGTTATTAATTATCAGATGGATATAGTATTATTGAAATATTTTTCTGCTGCTCTAACTGGTACTTAAAAATATTGCCTACTATACTTAAATGTGCATCATCAGCCCATGTTAAGATAGGAAAATCGGGAAAAAATTTCATCAAAAAAGGAGTTTGAAAATAATAACCGGACAGTGCAGAAACTGGATACTTTTTTAATAAGCTACTTATGTTGTCAATTGTTTCTACTATTTTTTCTTCTGATTCATTGTAAGGGTTGAAGAAAGGAGTGTAGTAAGAAGTGTAAAAATTGCTATCACAAAACATCGTCAATGCCTGAATTGTTGACGACTCTACAATGATTCTTTTCTGCAAAGCAAATTCTTCTCTTATTTCACATAATTTAGTTAAAGCCTGCTTTGCATTTGCTAATGAAAGGTTTTTAAAATCAAGCCAAACAGAAGCATCCTTTTTACGTTGAAATATTGTGGCAAACATTGTTTCCAAGCTAAGATTGCTTATCGAAGAGGAATCGTGGTAAACAAAAAAAGAATTTTTAGAAGTATCAAAATGTATATCAGATTCAAAGCCGCTCAAAGAAGCATCAATTTTACTTGCAATATCTAAATTATTCACAGCCTTTCTCCATTTTTTCCCTTTAATAATTAAGGAGGCTTTGCAAAAGGGTAAGTTTTTTTGCGGCATTCGTTTATCTGTAAAAGATTCTGGCAACATTACCCTGCTCATGCCTTTATGCAAATAAACATCAACCGCCAATATAGCAAGCAGAATGAAAACCGAGATTGTATATTTGTTAGTAATAAAACCCTTCTTCATTAAAAGGAAAAGTTTTGGCAAATTTTAAACAGGTAATTAATAAAGAAAAGCCTGCTTTGATAATTTTATTAAAGCTACTTATTTTATTATGCCTAATAAAAACAATCTTTTTTATTTACAACTATAATTTATATAAAGGATGGGGCATTAGTAGTTTTAGTCAGGTTCTGAAAGTCTTGCTATGGTCGTTATATTATGATATTGTATTGACTTGTATTGTGGCCTTGCCAGCAATACTGGCTACATTTTTAAGGCCTATTTCTAAACTCCTATTGTGGATAACAATTACAGCCGCTGTATTAATGTTACTACTAAACTGTGTAGATATTTTTTATTTTCCTTTTCATCATCAAAGAGCCGATAGTGATTTGCTTTATGTTTTTAGAAATCCACTCCAATATGAAAATATAAAAATTTGGCTGATAACTATTGCCATTGTTTTTGTTACTGTTTTTGTAAGCAGCTATTTTTTTAAATCGTTTACTAAGCTCTTATCATCCAGAAAGAAGCCATGGCTTACCCTTGCTATATGCTGTATAGCTGCTGCAAGCCTTTTAATTAATAAAAACCAACGAATTATTCCGACATCTCCACTCATATCGGTTGAAACAGAACAATTGCCTCTTACTCAAAACTCTTTGCATACTTTTCTATATTCATTATATCGTAACAAAGAATCGACATTGCCGAAATACTCGTTTATGAATGATAGTGAATTGAATAAATATTTTTCAATTCATAAACAACCAAAAAATGTTTCGCCTACCTCAAAAAACATTGTACTATTTATTATGGAAAGTGTTCCCTTCGAATTCTTTGACACATCCAACAAATCGAGACCTGCACTTCCATTTTTAGATTCATTAATCCAACATTCTACATTTTACAACAATGCCTTTAGTTTTTCTTACACATCAAACAAAGGTATCACCGCTATACTATCCGGCATTCCCACCATAGTTGATATTCCTTTATACCACTCAGGCTATACAAATATTATCAAAACCAGTATTGGCAAATCGCTTGCTAAAAAAGACTATACATCTTCGTTTTATATTGGCGACAATTATGATGACTTTGGCTTTGCCAAATGTGCCAAATGGCTTGGTTTTGACAAATACAATAGCATGGAAAAAATAGATGGTTATAAAAAATTACAAAAGCATACAATGGGCTTGCATGATGAATATGTGCTTGCATATATGGAGCAACAAATGCAGAAAACAAGCATCCCATTTTTTAATTGCTTTTATAATATATCCACACATTACCCTAACGATTTACCCGATTATTTTAAAAAGCAAACCCAGCAATTAAAAATTCCTGCTCCTTACAAAAGCATGCTGTATTATGACCAATGCCTAAAAAATTTCTTTCGACAAATTGCTTCAGAAAGCTGGTTTAGCAATACCGTCTTTATTTTTTGTTCTGACCATTGGGCAAGCCCAGACTATTCTTCCAAAGAAGACAAAGTGAATAGTTTTAGAATCCCGATTTTTATTTACGATCCATCTGTAAACAAAAAGCAAACTATTTCCAATACTGTGAGCCAGCTTGATATTATGAATACAGTATTGGCTTATGCAGGTGTTAAAGATTCTATCATTAGCTATGGAAACTCACTAACCGATGCTACATTCTTTGCCAACCGAACTGTTTTTACAAAAAGAAATGATGCAGTTTACCAGGCAATTAATAACGAATATGTATTAGGATTGAATGCAGATAACGGCAAAGTTTTATACTGCTACAATTATAAAAATGATATTGAAAGAAAACAAAACCTTTGGCCTTCAAAAAATGCTACAATTGATACACTTGCAATGGAAATAAAAGCATTTTTACAAACTGCTTACAACCAGTATAAAAGCAAATAGTGCAAAATTTTCATTTTGCACTATTCTATACTTCTATTTAGACAATATTAGTTTACACCACTCCCGTTTTGTACCACTTCATCAGGGTTTACAAATTTCAACTTTCCATTAGTATCTTCTGCCATCAAAATCATACCATTGCTTTCAATGCCACGCATTTTTCGTGCAGCAAGGTTGGTAACCACCGTTACTTGCTTTCCAATAATGGCAGCAGGATCAAAGTGTAGTGCAATTCCACTTACAATAGTCCTGGTTTCAAAGCCAAGGTCTACCTGTAATTTTAATAATTTGTCTGCCTTCTCTACTTTTTCGGCCGCAATAATAGTTCCTACTTTCAAATCTATTTTTGCAAAATCGTCGAACTGGATGATATCCTTCACAATCGTTTCTTTTACCGCTGCAGGTTTAGCTTCGTTATTCAATTTCAGGTTTTGGCTTTTGAGTTTTAATTTTTGAATTTGTTCCTCCACTTCTGCATCATCAATTTTTCTAAACAATAATTCAGGAGCCCGCAAGCTATATCCAACACTCAATAAGTTTTGTTTTCCTGCATTTTCCCAATCCAGCATTTTATCTACCACTTTCATCATGTGCAACATCTTTTTTGCGGCAAAAGGTAAAAACGGGTTAATTAATACTGCAAGGTTGGCGGTGGTTTGCAAACAGATATGAATACAATTATCAATAAGCTTTTGTGCTTCAGGAGTTGGCTTACCATCTTCTCCTACTTGCTTTGCAACAATCCAGGGCTCTTTCTTTTGCATATACTTGTTGGCAGCATCACTCAGCATAATCACTTCAAATAAGGCATCCCTGAATTTATACGCTTCTATATTTTTTTCAACGGCTACTTTTGTTGCGGCAATAGCTGCAGACATTGCATCATCATCGGCATCTTTTAATGCTGTATGAAATGGGGGCACTTTTCCACCGCACAGTTTGTGCATGAGTACAAAAGTTCTATTTACAAAATTGCCAAATTTGCCCACAATATCACTATTCACTGCATCCTGAAAACCTTTCCAGGTAAATTCACTGTCTTTGGTTTCGGGAGCAATATTGGTAAGGTAATACCTAAGGGCATCTACCATTTGATCGCCGCCATTTTCCTTTTTTACAAAATCGTTTATGTAATCCTCCATCTCTATACTCCAACCACGGCTAGTGCTCATTTTATCCCCTTCTAAATTCATAAACTCGTTGCTGGGTACATTGTCTGGCAATATATTTCCATGCAAGCGCAACATTACCGGAAAAATAATACAGTGAAAAACAATATTATCCTTACCAATAAAATGTACCAATTTGGTATCCTTATCCTGCCAGTATGGTTTCCAGTCTTTACAATTATCAATAGCCCATTGCTTGGTAGCACTTATATAACCAATAGGCGCATCAAACCATACATATAACACCTTTCCATCCACTCCTGGAATGGGAACCTGTACACCCCAATCCAAATCTCTCGTTACGGCTCTTGGTTGCAACCCAGCTTCCAGCCAGCCTTTACATTGCCCCAGCACATTCGTTTTCCAATCGTCTTTATGCTTTTCTAATATCCATTCTTTTAAAAATGCTTCGTACTTATTCAAAGGAAGATACCAATGAGTGGTTGCTTTTTTTACAGGAGCATTTCCACTTAATGTACTGCGGGGGTTTATTAATTGTTCGGGGCTAAGCGAAGTGCCACATTTTTCGCATTGATCTCCATAAGCATTGTCGTTTCCACAAACAGGGCAGGTGCCAACAATATACCTGTCGGCCAAAAAAGTTTTGGCTTCTTCATCATAAAACTGTTCTGTTTCCTTTTGCTCCAGTTCACCTGCAATATTGAGGGCCGTGAAAAACTCCTGTGCTGTTTCATGGTGAATTGGCTCGCTTGTTCTATGATAAATGTCGAAAGAAATGCCCAAATCGGCCATATTGCTTTTAAGCATTTCATGGTATTTATCTACAATGGCTCTCGGCGTAGTATTTTCCTTCATGGCCTGTATGGTAATAGCAGCACCATGTTCATCGCTGCCGCATACATATACCACATCTTTTTTTTGTGCACGCAGGTAACGTACATAAATATCTGCCGGCAAATATGCTCCTGCCAGGTGGCCTATATGTTTAGGCCCGTTGGCATAAGGCAGGGCCGAAGTAATTAAATATCTTTTGGGGTCTGTCATTTTTTTCTTTTGTACTTAGCTTTTGTACTACTATTAAACATTGTTGTGTTATAAAATCCTGAATATTCGGGACTCACTAGTACTGCATATTGTTAAGCAGCAATTATGCTGCAAAAATAGCCAATGAATAGCCAATCCCGAAATTTGAGTAAATTCATTCCATGAAACGTAAAGATTTTCTCTCTTCTTTTGGTGTAGCCGCCGTAGCAGCAGGCTCTCTTTCTTTTGAACTGGCAAATGCTGAAAAAAACATTACTATTCCTCCTTATTTGAAAAAGGGAGACACTATTGGCATTACAAGCCCTGCCGGATATATTACCATATCTGAGATACAATCGGCGGTTAGCAAATTAAAAGAATGGGGCTACCATGTTAAGGTTGGCGATACCATTGGCAAGCGGGCTTTTACTTTTGGTGGCACCGACGAAGAACGAAAAAACGACCTGCAGCAAATGCTGGACGACCCCAATATTAAAGCTATTCTTTGTGCCCGAGGCGGTTACGGCTTGGTACGAATAATTGATCAGCTTGATTTTACAAAATTTAAAACCTACCCTAAATGGTTGATTGGCTTTAGTGATATAACAGTGCTGCACAGCCATATTCACAACAACTATGGTATAGCCACTATTCATTCTAAAATGTGCAATAGCTTTCCCGACGATTGGGCAAAGGCAGATTTAATACAAATAGAGACCATCAACAGCATTGCCGATTGCTTAAGTGGAAAAAAAATGAATTATTCGGCATTGCCCAATGCGTTTAATAAACCTGGCGAAGCAAGTGGAATATTAGTTGGCGGCAATTTAAAAACAATTGAAAGCCTTTCTGCGAGCAACAGCGATATAAAAACCGATGGTAAAATATTGTTTGTAGAAGATACAATGGAGAAACTTTACAGTATCGACAGAATGTTTTGGAACTTGAAACGATCCGGAAAATTATCAAAGCTTGCAGGCCTGGTAGTAGGTGGCTTTAGGCTAAAGCCCGATGACCCCGAAGATGAGTTTGGTTATTCTATTGGCGAAATAGTCACTGACAAAATAAAAGAATTTAATTATCCTGTTTGCTTTGATTTTCCTGTAGGGCATCAAAAAAATAACTTTGCATTGAAGTGTGGAGTCCAACACAATTTTATAATAACCCCAAATATCACTTTATTGCAAGAAATACGCTAACCAATTAAACTTCTACAATTTCCACATCCTTTTCATCTATTAAGGGCAGGTTTTTAAATCGTAAAAAAATATTGCCTGTTGCTACCACATCTTTTTGGCAGTAGCTAGCAATTCGCTTTAAGTTTTGCTTTCGTTCTTCTTCATTCCCATCCCAAAACAGTTCTCCAACCATGCTGCCATCTATATCATCTTTTGGAGATGGAACGCCCAATGCAGCTGCCAATAATTTTAAAGAAGTGTAGTTTTTATAATCCCCAAATCGCCAATATTGAAAGGTATCTACAATATTTGTTTCCCAAGGTTTCATATTTTGAAAATCAAGATAAGCCGGAATGGCAATTCCATTTACTACCAACCGGCGGCAAATAAATGGTATGTCAAACTCTTTAATATTGTGCCCGGCAAAGCACCAATTTTTATTGTTAGCTTCTATTTTATTTAGCGTTTGAATAAACTGTTGCAAAATTTCTTTCTCATCAAACCCATAAAAAGATTTGACCCTTATTTTTAAATGTGGCTCTTTATTAAAATAAGCCATGCTTATGCAAACTACTCTAGCAAACTCGGCCATTACACCTGCCCGTTTAGGATAAAATTCTGCTGCTGTTATATTGGGAGGTAAGCTGTTTCGGGATTTTTCTTCCCATAATTCTTTCCAATCATTATTCAAGTTTTCAAAGGATGCTGCAGTTGGAGCTGTTTCTATATCAATAATAATAAGGTCTTCTGTACGGGTTTTTAACATAACACAATTTTTAAAAGTCTACAATACAAACCTCCGAAAAATACAACTATAAATTTTAACTACTTCAAAAAAATCCTTATATGATTTACAATTTTTTAAACAGGTTGATTATTCTAAAAATGTACAGCCCATTTTTAAACAAAGAGACATATCTAATTTTAAAATCTTTACGCTATCAGAAGACGTATAAAATTGATAATTAACAGAAAAAGAGTACTTTAGAAAAATAAAGCCAAAGGCAACTCTTTTTCATAATGTTACATCGCCAATATTTCCAGCATCTTGTTGTTTCAGGTACTTTTTTCTGTTCAAACAAAACTAAAAGCTGGGTGGATGCTACAGCGCTTCTACTAGGCAATGCTCAACACTTGTATAAGCATATTCAAAAATATATAGCAGCGCTGCTTTGTATAAGTGCTTTTTTCTTTCTACCTCCTTTAGTACAGGGGCAGCCACTCAGTGCCAGTGAATGGGCTAATGGAATTGATAAAAAAGGAATTGCTGGCTATACGTTTTCTGTAACACTTGTTAACCAACTTGTGGAAGAGGACAGCAGCCATGTATTTGCCACATTGAATGAAATTGAGAAACTGGGTGAAAACAAAAGTAAATGGTTTTGGGCTAGGTTTATTTGTATTAAGGCAACATTCATGTATAAATGGGGTAGTTATCAAAAATTTTCCACCTCGGAATCTGATGCCAGTGAAAGTATCAAAAACAACGTAAGGCAGCTAACTGAACAATCTATACAAACCGCCTGGCAAACGGGAGATGAGTATTTAGTTGCCAATGTGTGTTTATTTGCCGGCAGACTTTATATTTCGTTGGGTGATAAAGAACTGGCATTGATGTATATGATGAACGCAATAAAGCTTAATGATAAACTGGGTATTGAAAATAGCGCTCTAGATTATATGGTTATTGGTGAGCTTTTATACCATATTAAAGAATACCAGCAAAGCATTGAATTTAGTAAAAAAGCGATAGAAAAATACGCTCATAACAAGGCAGGGCGAGATGGTATTACCAGGCAAATGTGGTCAACAAATACGATGGCATTAGCGTATCAGCGGTTATTCCGGTATGACTCTGCGATGCAACACTATAAAGATGCCCTGCAAATTGCCAAAAGCTTAGACAGTAAAATATGGGAGGGTATTCTTTCGGGCAATATGGGCCAGATATTTTTTGATTTACGGCGATATGATTCGGCCAATATTATGTTCCAAAAAGATCTCAACGAAAGCATTGAAGGAAAACTGTATAATAATGCAGCGAATAATTTACAATGGATGGCCCGCACCCAACTTGCATTGGGAAATCCTAAGCAAGCATTGGTGGATGTAAGAAAGGCTTTTATTTTTTTACGAATTTGGCCCGACAGAAATTATTTACGCAATACCTACATGACGGCCTATGAAACCTTTAAAGCACTCCATGATTTTGATAGTGCATTTTTTTATAAAACACAACATACTGCGCTCAACGACTCTATTGAGAAAGAAATTAGTAACAGCAGTTTACGCTTGGCAAAAGCCAGGATGGATAATGACCGCAACTATTATTTTATTCAAAACCTTCAGAAAGACAAGCAAAAACAGTTATTTTTTAGAAATGGAATCATACTGGTAATTTTATTGCTTAGCCTAATTGTTTATCTCGTAATTCACCGACGACGGCAAGCTATTAAGATGCAATTGCATCGGTCCGAAAGTGATAAAAAAATGGCAGAGCAAGAAGCGCAGGCAGCCCGTGTGCAGTTAACCCTTTTTACCCAAAACTTAGTGGAAAAAACGGTGTTCATAGAAAAATTAGAAACCCAAATTGAAAACCAGAAAGCTTCAAGGGAGCAGCACGAAATATTTACCGCCCTTACGGAGCAAACCATCCTAACCGAAGATGATTGGCAGCGCTTTAAGCAACTTTTTGAAATTATTCACCCATCGTTCTTTAAACGCTTATTGGAGCATTACCCCGACATTACAGTTTCGGAAACCAGAACAGCAGCCCTTATTAAACTCTCACTCACCAGTAAACAAATTGCTTCCATTCTGGGAATCTCTGTAGATAGTGTACATAAATCCAGGCAACGCCTCCGCCAGCGCTTACATGTGGAAGGTAAAAATGACCTCGAAGAATTGATAGAGCAGCTCTAAAAACTACCGCAATCTCCTTTATTTTATAAATAACTCTCCAAGAGAGCTCAAAATGAAAAGTTATTGATTTTCAATACATTGAAAATTCTATTCTGCTATTGTCAGGTCGTTGTCAGGTCGTTGTCAGGTATTTGTCCACAGTAAGATTTGTATTGTGGTAATGCTGCGTATTAACTTTCTAAATACGTTAGTTAAACAAACATCCGTTGAAAAAAAAGCACAATACCATTACCATAATTATTACGGTTGCAGTAATCCTAATAGTTATAGTCATCCTTTTTTTTAACAAGCGAATTGAAAAGCTGGATAAAATCCCATTCAAAAATTCCAATACCATGATCATCGGAGACTAAATTATTTTTCTCATATCATTAAAAAACTGGCTATGAAAAAATTGTACATGCTTCTGCTCGCAACATTTATGATGTACATCATTCCTTTAACTGTATTCGGACAAAATATACGGCTTTGCAATAATGGCAGCCAGAGTGATGGCAACCAAGTTTTATGGTATCCTGACACAGTTGACACAAATAAATACCAAAATCGACCTACGAAATATTACCAACAGCAAAGCAGCCTTGTTCATTTCTGGCAACCAAACATTGAGGCTCGTAGCCTGGAAACCAATAATTAAACAGGGGAAATTGTAAACAATTAGGCCTTAAAAAAACAACAGTTTGAATTTGAATTATTAACCTACCAATAATAACATTATCATGCGCCAGCTATCATCTACCACCTTACTATTCTCACTAATACTGATCATTTCATTTACTTCTTTTGCCCAAAATGTAGGCATCGGCACTACCAGCCCCGACCCCAGTGCCCTGCTGCATATCAACAGTACCAGCAAAGGCGTACTACTGCCTAAAATGACGGTGGCACAAAAAAATGCGCTGGCTTCGCCGGCAAATGGATTATTGATATTTATTACTGACAGTGTTTCGGGTATTTATTATAACTCCGGAACATCGGCTGCACCGGTTTGGGAACGCACTGCAACCGGCAACGGCAGCGGCTGGCTTGTTAATGGCAATACAGGCACCAATACAAATACCCATTTTATTGGTACTACCGATGCCAATGGCATACGGTTTAAAACCAACAATGTTCCCTCCGGCCTGCTAGATAGCAACAATGTGGCATTGGGTTACAAAAGCCTTGCAGCTACCAATGCAGGGCAATACAATGTAGCCATTGGTGATAGTGCTTTATTAAGCAATACTGCATCTGCCAACACCGGCATTGGCTCCAAAGCTTTGTATTCTAATACCAACGGGTACAACAACACGGCTGTGGGGCTCAAGTCACTCTATTTTAATACCGATGGTTTTAACAATACAGCTATTGGTCGGGAGGCGCTAGATTCTAATACTACGGGGAGTTACAATACAGCAAATGGGGTTCAAGCATTAGGAGCCAATACAACGGGGAATTACAATACTGCTACGGGGTGGTTATCATTAGGAGCTAATACGACGGGGCGTTACAATACAGCAAATGGGGTTCAATCATTAGGAGCTAATACGACGGGGAATTACAATACAGCTACCGGGCGGTTATCATTAGGAGCTAATACTACGGGGAATTACAATACAGCAAATGGACTTCAAGCATTAGGAGCTAATACAACAGGAGTAGATAACACAGCTATTGGGGACTTGAGTTTATCTCGAAACACTACTGGATCGAGTAATACAGCATTAGGAGATGTATCCCTGTGGTATAACGAAACCGGTTCTAAAAATACAGCATCTGGTAGCTTAAGCATGGTATTCAATATTGCAGGAAGTGGAAATACCAGCCAGGGCTATGCTAGTTTGTATCAAAATATCACCGGCTATTCCAACACCGCTGTGGGTATCTTTAGTTTAGTTCGAAACCAAACAGGTAATAATAACACAGCAATTGGCGATAGTACATTGTACAACAACCTTGTATCGGGAAATACAGCCATTGGTTCCAAATCCCTATTTACAAACAGCACCGGAACTAATAATACGGCAATAGGTCTAAGAGCTTTATTTTTTAATACTACAGGCTTTAATAATACGGCTGTAGGCAGCGTGTCTTTAGATTCAAATACAACAGGGTATAATAATGTTGCTGCAGGCTACGGGGCTTTACGCTCCAATACTACAGGCAGGGAAAACGCAGCTTTTGGTACACAAGCAATGTATTTTAACAAGACTGGAATGAATAATAGCGCATTTGGCCATGGTGCTTTATATGCGAATACCGATGGCAATAATAATACTGCTACAGGGTGGTTGTCACTAGGAGCTAATACTACAGGGTATAATAATGTTGCTGCAGGCTACGGGGCTTTACGCTCCAATATTACAGGCAGGGATAACGCAGCTTTTGGTACACAAGCAATGTATTTTAATAACACAGGAATAAATAATAGCGCATTTGGCAATGGTGCTTTATATGCGAATACCGATGGCAATAATAATACTGCTTCGGGGTGGTTTTCATTAGGAGCTAATACTACAGGCTCAAATAATGTAGCAAGTGGTTTCCAAGCATTGGGCGCAAACACCGAAGGAAATTATAACATAGCAAATGGATACCAGGCATTAAAAGCTAATACAACTGGCTCAAGCAATGTAGCCACTGGTTCCAATGCTTTGGGGGCAAATACTACCGGCAACAACAATATTGCCATTGGAGTTTCTGCATTATCATCTTCTACAGAGGCTGGTTTCAATATTGCCATAGGTGCAATGACTTTAACGGCCAATACTACCGGTATAAGTAATACAGCCGTCGGATCCAACGCCATGGCGTTCAATATAACAGGTTCGGAAAATACAGCAGTTGGCAATAATGCATTAATTTTTAGTACAAGTGGTTATGCAAATGCTGCCTTCGGCACTCAAGCCCTTTATATGAATAAAGTCGGCTACTATAATGTTGCCATAGGCGAAAGAGCATTATACAATAATCTTCAATCGGAAAATACAGCCATTGGATCTAAGGCCTTGTTTGCCAATACTGACGGGGTGCGAAATACGGCCACTGGATTCCAGTCTTTATATACCAATACAACTGGTTATTCTAATACAGCCAATGGTTACGGAGCTTTATACTCTAATACTATTGGTTTTGCTAACACAGCTTTTGGCAACCTGACACTCAAAGATAATTTAGAGGGATATAGTAATACTGCTACAGGAAGCCAGTCATTAGAGTTAAATACTAATGGTGATTTCAATACCGCAAATGGATACGCAGCATTGCAACGTAATACCATTGGTAACAACAATGTTGCGATGGGTGCCTTGGCGTTGCAAAAGAATGTAGATGGGTCTAATAATACTTCGGTAGGTACCTCAAGTTTATCTGAGAATATTGCAGGCTCCGACAATACTTCTTTGGGCTTCTTCAGTTTAAAAAATAACACCGGAGAAGAAAATACAGCATCGGGAAGTGTAAGTATGGTATTTAACAGCAGTGGTAGCGCTAATACAGCATCGGGTTATGCGAGTTTAAACCGTAATACTACGGGTAACTCAAATGCAGCATTTGGTTCTTATAGTTTACAGTTCAATCAAACCGGCAACAATAATGTAGCTGTTGGGGATAGTGCATTATATAGAAATACCGTATCTGGTAATACAGCTATTGGCTCCAAAGCCTTATTTGCCAATACCACAGGAAATAGAAATGCAGCCGTTGGGTTCAGGTCATTGTATTCTAACTCCACGGGCTCTAATAACACTGCCCTAGGCGATTCTGCTTTAACTTTTAATAACGCCGGAAGCAATAATGTTGCCATTGGCACTTCTGCATTACGGGTAAATACTTCTTCTGCCAATACAGCGGTTGGCCATAATACTTTATCAAAAACTAATGCCTTGGGTAATACTGCCGTAGGTTTTGAAGTTTTGAAAGAAAATGTAACTGGTACCGGCAATGTTGGTTTAGGCTACGGGGCATTGGCTGCCAATATAGGCGGGGGAGATAATACTGCCATTGGTAACCAGGCAGGAAATACCATCACAACCAGCAGTAATAATATAGCCATTGGGTATAACGCACAGGTAGCAGTACCCGCCAACAGTAATCAAATACGCTTGGGCAATGCCGCCATCGTTAAGGCCGATATACAGGTAGCCTGGACAGTAACCAGCGATGCCCGCTTTAAAAAAGAGATTCAACCATTAGGTACTACCCTTCCACTTATTAAAGCTTTAAACCCGGTTAGTTACAAACGTATCAACGACACAGATTCCGGCAGGTACGAAAATGGCCTCATAGCACAAGAACTCGAAAACACGCTGAACAAACTAGGTATGCCTACCAATGGTATCATCAGTAAAGATGATAAAGGCTACTACAGTGTACGGTACAATGATTTTATACCCGTACTCATAAAAGCCGTGCAGGAGCAACAAACTGAAATAGATGAATTAAAACAACAAGTGAAAGAGATGAAACAAATAATGCTTAATAAATAAAACCAGCATCATGATGTCAACCTACAATACTTCTAAAGTACTCATGCTACCCACCTGCAAATCAATAGAAGCATTCCAAACTAACTCTATTGTACGCATACAGGCAAGCAGCAATTATTGTAAAGTTTTTTTTAGCAATGGCAAAACCCTGGTGGTAGCAAAAGTGCTGCGTTGGTTTGAAGAAAGACTTACAGGCCACGAATTTGTAAGGGTACACCGAACCCATATCGTCAACAGCCAGTATGTGATACAATATAAAAAAGCCGATGCCAGCATACAACTCTTATCCGGTGATTTTGTAGCAGTATCGAGGCGAATGAAAAAAACAGTAAACAACAGTTTACTATCTGAATACTGTGCCTAACAAGTTGTTGTATAACAAAAAAAGCATCCCTTTCCATTAAGAAGGGGATGCTTTTTATTAAAATGAAGATACTCTTTATTAATCTTCTACTTTCACTTTTCCTTTACTCTTTGCTATCACTTCCTCAGCAATATTATTAGGTGCTGGGTTGTAATGGCTAAACTCCATAGTAGATGTTGCACGGCCTGAAGATAATGAACGCAATTGCGTTACATAACCAAACATTTCGCTCAAAGGAACTTTAGCCTTAATAACCTGAAGGTTAGCACGGCTATCCATACCTTCCAGCATACCACGGCGACGGTTCAAATCACCCGTAACATCACCCATGTATTGATCAGGCGTTAACACTTCTACTTTCATAATTGGTTCAAGCAATACAGGTTTTGCTTTACGGCCAGCTTCACGGAAACCTGCTTTAGCACACAATTCAAAGCTCATTGCATCACTATCCACATCATGGTAGCTACCATCGTGTACACGCACTTTCATATCTCTTACAGGATAGCCTGCCAATACACCTGTAGTCATAGATGTTTCAAAACCTTTTTGTATAGCTGGTAAAAATTCTTTAGGAATAGAACCACCAAACAAGTCGTTCACAAACTGGAAGCTCTTGCCTTCATTTTCTTTCAACCACTCTTCATCAGCAGGGCCAAAATCAAACATAATATCGGCAAACTTACCACGACCACCCGATTGCTTTTTCAACACTTCACGGTGAGAAATGGTTTGATTGAATGCTTCTTTATAAGCCACCTGAGGCGCACCTTGGTTTACTTCTACTTTAAATTCACGACGCAAACGATCGATGATAATCTCCAGGTGAAGCTCACCCATACCACGCAAAATTGTTTGTCCGGTATCTTCATCGGTATTTACACGCAATGTAGGATCTTCTTCTACCAGCTTAGCAATGGCCATACCCATTTTATCAACGTCGGCCTGTGTTTTAGGCTCAACAGCTATTGCGATTACAGGCTCAGGAATAAACATATTTTCCAAAGTAATTGGATGATCTTCATCGCACAAAGTATCACCGGTTTTGATCTCTTTAAAACCTACTGCCGCAGCAATATCACCCGCTTCAATAAAGTCAACAGGGTTTTGCTTGTTGGCAAACATTTTCATGATACGAGAGATACGCTCTTTCTTACCGCTTCTTACGTTTAGTACATAACTACCTGCATCCAAATGGCCGCTATAGCACCTGAAGAATGCAAGCCTTCCCACAAACGGGTCAGTCATGATTTTGAAAGCCAATGCCGCAAATGGTTCTTTAGGATCCGCTTTACGAGTAATCTCGGCGCCAGTATCAGGGTCTGTACCTTTAGTATCTTCAATATCCAAAGGCGAAGGCAGGTAACGGCAAACCGCATCCAGTGCAGTTTGTACACCTTTGTTTTTAAATGAAGAACCACACATCATTGGTACAATGCTCAGGTCAACAGTTGCTTTACGGATTGCTTCATGAATTTCTGCTTCAGTAATACTGTTTGGATCTTCAAAAAATTTCTCCATCAAAGTGTCATCATATTCAGCAACGGCTTCTACTAATTGTGCTCTCCACTCGTTGGCTTCTTCCACCATGTCTGCAGGAATATCAATCTCATCAAAAGTCATACCTTCTGTTTCCATATGCCAGATGATACCTTTCATTTTAATCAAATCCACCACACCGGTAAAATTATCTTCCGCACCAATTGGCAACTGTAAAGGAACTGCTTTAGAACCCAGCATTTCTCTTACTTGTTTTACCACATTTAAGAAGTCAGCACCTGCACGGTCCATTTTATTTACGAAACCAATACGGGGTACATTATAACGGTTAGCTTGACGCCAAACAGTTTCAGACTGTGGTTCCACACCATCCACCGCACTAAATAATGCGATCAGGCCATCCAGTACCCTCATTGAACGCTCTACCTCTACAGTAAAGTCAACGTGGCCAGGAGTATCAATAATGTTGAAATTGTATTTTTTAGTATCAGGCGTGGCTTTTCCCAACACTGTAGGGAAATTCCACTGGCAACTCACCGCTGCAGAGGTAATGGTAATACCACGTTCTTTTTCCTGTTCCATCCAGTCGGTAGTGGCGGCACCGTCGTGTACCTCACCAATTTTATGAATCATACCTGTATAGCGAAGGATACGCTCCGTAGTAGTGGTTTTACCTGCATCAATATGGGCGGCAATACCAAAGTTTCTGAGAAATTTTAAATCAGCCATTGTATTAAATTATGAATTATAAATTTTTGAATTTTGAATTTTGGTGCCAGGCGGTTGAATATCTGTTAAGCTTCATTGGCGTCGCACTCTTGTACTGTATATCTTTATTGGAAAGAGCCCCTGAGAAATGATAAACCACCCCAACAAAATTGGGGCAAAAGGGGCGATATGTACTGTTAAGCTCTCATATAATGCTAAATTGTCCTACTTCGAACCATAATTGTGGGAGCATTTAGCGGCGCAAAGATAAGGTTTTCCTCTTTAAATTTTTATCAAAAAGGTTAAATATATTGTATCAAAAAGCCTAGTAAGGGGTATTTTATCTGTACCATAAGTATGAATAATAAAAAAACCGTTCTTTTCAGAACGGCTTCTTTCGATTTTATTAAGAGTCAATTTATTAAACCCTAAAGTGAGCAAAAGCTTTGTTAGCTTCCGCCATGCGGTGGGTATCTTCTTTCTTTTTGTAAGAAGCACCTTCACCTTTGCTTGCAGCAACAATTTCGTTAGCCAGTTTTTCTGCCATGCTACGGCCATTTCTTTCACGGCTGTAACGTACCATCCATTTAATACTCAAAGAAATTTTTCTATCGGGACGAACCTCTGCAGGTATTTGAAAAGTAGCACCACCAATTCTGCGGCTACGTACTTCCACTCCAGGAGTGATGTTTGCCAATGCTTTTTTCCAAACCTCATATCCATCTTCACCAGTAGTTTTAGCTACTTTTTCCAAAGCATCATAAAAAATATTATAGGCACCACTTTTTTTACCTTCCCACATTAAGTTGTTTACAAAACGTGTAACCAGTTTATCGTTAAACTTTGGATCGGGAGCTAAGGGAAGTTTTTTGGCTTGTGCTTTACGCATTGTTTTATTATTTTATCTAAGTACTTACTACTTTATACTATTTTAAATTACTTTTTTGCTTTTTTAGTACCGTATTTACTGCGGCTTTGTTTACGATCTTTCACACCTGCAGTATCCAAGCTACCACGAACGATATGATAACGTACACCCGGCAAATCTTTTACCCTGCCGCCACGTATCAAAACGATACTGTGCTCTTGCAGGTTATGTCCTTCACCCGGAATATAAGCGATAACTTCAATTTTATTGGTCAAACGCACTTTGGCTACTTTACGCAAAGCTGAGTTTGGTTTTTTAGGGGTAGTTGTATAAACCCTTGTACATACACCACGACGCTGCGGGCAGGCATCCAAAGCTCTTGATTTGCTTTTTGCCTTAATTACTTCTCTACCTTTTCTTACTAATTGTTGAATAGTTGGCATTAATTGACCTTTTTTTTCGGACGGCAAAGGTAGGGTTTATCCTTTAATTTCAAAACAGATTTAAAAAAAAATTCCATTTTTTATGAAAAAAGCCGCCATTGGGCGGCTTTTAAGCTTACTATCTTGAAAATTTCATTATACTTTCAGCATCCAATCATGGGTATCTGCCACTTTTCCATAACGGATATCATTCATTCTTTTTTTAACCTCAGGTGCTGTTTTCCATTGGTTTATGTCAAATTCCATTACAAAATCCTTATATCTTAATTCTTTAATGAGGCTAATAGTGGCCGCTGTACCCGTACCAAATACTTCCCTTAAGTTACCTTTTTTGTATTCTTCTATTATTTCATCAATTGTTAGGCGGCGTTCTTCCACAGTAAGGCCCATTTCTTTCAAAAGCGCAATTACACTATCTCTGGTAACACCAGCCAATATTGTACCCAATTCCAAGCCTGGGGTAATGGCTTTGTTTCCTATAATAAAAAATACATTCATGGTACCACATTCCTGCACATATTTATGCTCAAATGCATCTGTCCATAATACCTGGTCGTAGCCTTTCTTTTTTGCTTCGGCAGTAGCATACATTGCCGAGCCATAGTTGCCGGCAGCCTTTGCATAACCAACGCCACCGGGTACAGCTCTTACATATTGTTCTTCTACATAAATACGCATGGGAGCACTATAATACGGGCCTGTGGGGCTTAGTATAATCATAAATTTATACTTATCGCTTGGTTTTACGCCCAACAGGTTGTCGCTGCTAAACATAAAAGGACGTATATATAAAGAGTGGTCTGGCTTATTGGGTACCCAATTTTTATCCATTTCAATCAATAAGCGCATTCCTTCCATAAAAATATGTTCGGGAACTTCTGGCATTTGCATACGGGTAGCCGATATATTGAAACGCTTAAAATTATCCATCGGGCGAAAAATTTGCACTTCCCCTGCTTCGTTTTTATATGCTTTTATACCTTCAAAAATGGCTTGCCCATAATGAATAGCAGCCAGCGAAGGCTCCAGCAATAGAGGTTGGTAAGGCTTAATTTCAGCATTTTTCCACTCACCATCTTCATAGTCTGCTTCCAGCATATAGTCGGTAAAGTATTTCCCAAAAGGGATGTTTTCGAGATTAATGTCAGTTAGTTTACTACGATCTATTTTCGTAATATTAAAATCGGCTGCGGCAATCATAATCGTTAATTTTACATTTCTGCAAAGAAACGAAAAATAAGGCAGTTAAACCAGTTTATGAGCTTAGACAATATTCAATTATCCTCATTATTAGTAGAAAAATTGTATAGCAAAAACCTGTATAATTTAAATCCTTCCAACGAAAAAAATGAGGTGGTACAAACAGGCTTAATAACCAGCCTTGGTTACAATGAAAAAAATATATTGATAGTTGTTAATGAACCCAATGCATTGCATGTACAAGAGGATGATCTTAAACTGTTAACAGGTATTTTATCGGCTTGCAAATTATCTTTAGCTGATGTATGCCTGGTAAATGCTGATAAAAATAAAGCCGCCGATTTTAAGACGCTAAATGATGGTTTTAATCCTTCAATTGTTTTATTGTTTGGCATTGAGCCATCGGCATTGGATTTTCCGTTACAGTTTCCTCCATTTCAATTGCAGCAATACAATGGACAGCAGTATTTATTATCTCCATCATTAAATGCGCTTGCTTTAGATAAAAGTTTAAAAAAACAACTCTGGGATATGCTCCAGAAAATATTTAACTAATGCCATTACCTACCATCATTTTTGCAAGTAACAATCAGCACAAGGCAAATGAAATAAGAGCTGTGCTAACTGATATTTTGAGCATACAAACCTTAAAAGAAGCCGGAATACTAATTGATATACCTGAGCCGCATGATACATTGGAAGAGAATGCCAGTGAAAAATCGAGTGTTATTTATAAGCTTAGCGGCAAAAATTGTTTTAGTGAAGATACAGGCATGGAAGTAGAAGCATTAGAAGGTGAACCGGGAGTAAAAAGTGCCCGTTATGCCGATAATGAGCCTCAATACAAAACTAATATTGACAAACTACTTCACAAAATGAAAGCTGTTACAGAAAGAACCGCAAGGTTTAGAACTGTAATTTCTTTAAGATTGGATGGAGAGGAATATTTTTTTGAAGGCATTTGCAATGGCCGTATTTCCGAAGAAGAAAAAGGGGATAGTGGATTTGGCTACGACCCTGTTTTTATACCTGATGGAGCAGGAAAAACTTTTGCCGAAATGGATATGGATGAAAAAAATATTTACAGCCATCGGAAAAAAGCAACACAAAAATTTGTAGAATTTTTAAAGGCGTATTATGGCAAGAGTTAAACTACAAATACCTGAAAAAATTTTATTTGAAACCCATATACCTGTTCGCATTACAGATATTAACTACGGTAATCATTTAGGTAATGATGCGCTGGTAAGTATTTTGCATGAAGCAAGAGTACAATGGTTAGCAAGTTTAAACTACACCGAGTTGGATTTTGCAGGCGTATCTTTAATAATGGGCGACCTGGCAGTTGAGTATAAGAACGAGGGATTTAATAAAGATGTACTCACTGTAAAAATTGCAATCGGAGAAATTTCAACTGTTGGTTTTGAAATTTATTATCACATATTTAATCAAAATAATATAGAAATAGCAAAGGCCAAAACAGGAATAGTTTGTTTCAACTATAAAACCAGAAAGGTTGTAGCATTGCCAGAAGCTTTTTTAGCCAAAATAAAATAGCGCTTTATAACTCATTCCAAATTCTCCAGTTTTCTTCTGCCTGCAATGCTAGCATATCGTATCCGTTTTTAATGGTTGCACCTTTAATTTTTCCTTCTTTTAAAAAGGCAGTTTCTGCTGGGTGATAAACAAGGTCGTATAAATAATGTTGTGATGAAATAAATTCATACGGCAGTACAGGTTTTGCTTCCACATCAGGATAGGTTCCTACGGGACTTGAATTGATAATAATCGTATAAGATTTCAATAATTCCTCCGTTACATCATCATAAGAAATAACGTTTTCGCCTTTTCCATTTCGTGAAACCAGCAAGAAAGGAATATCATTTTTTTTCAGAACAAACTGTACGGCTTTAGAGGCACCACCCGTGCCTAGTACGATTGCTTTAGCATGATGCGGTTGTAATAATGGCGTAAAAGATTTTTCAAAGCCAATAACATCTGTATTATGCCCTTTTAAGCCATCGGGTAAAAATTCTATGCAATTAACTGCCCCAATTGCTTTTGCCTCTTGAGTTAGCTGTTGCAAAAATGGAATCACCGTTTCTTTATATGGAATGGTTACTGCAATGCCGTGCAAAAAAGGATTTTCAGATAATAGCTCAGGAAACCAATTAATATTTTCAATGGGGAAAAGCTCAAAATAACAATCCCCTAAGCCATCTCTTTCAAATTTTTCATTAAAATACTTTTTTGAAAAAGAATGGCCAAGGGGATATCCTATTAAACCATAAAGGTTCATAAGTAAATTTATTTATCTAAATAAAGGCTAAAGGTATCGCCTCTTAGCCCAATACGCATGGCTTCTAAAGCTATCATTTCTGCGGGCGCAATATTTCCCAGGTTTACATTACAGCCTATCAGCTCTAAAAAGTATAATTGCTGCGCTTTTTGCGGAGCTTCCCAAATAATTTGTTCTTCGGGAATTTGAGTCAGAATTTCCTGCACCAAACCTTCCCTTACTTCTCCGGAGCCTCTGTATATACCAACATTTCCGGCTTCTCTTGCTTCTGCAATTACATAAGTTGAACCGGCGCTTAATTCTGCTTTCATTAATTCAATCCATTTGTAAGGCGGAATAATATGGGCAGCATCTTTACTGCCTACTTCGCTTAATACAACGCCATGCTTGGTTAATTTTTCAATATAGCCGCATTTTTCTGCATGAGGAATGGTAATAGAGCCATCGCTCACTTCCATGTGGGTAATTCCGTAATCTTTACATACAGCTATGTAATCATCTATCTGATTGCGTACTAAAAAAGCCTCAAATAAGGTTCCGCCAAAGTAAATGGGAATATCGTAAGATTTATAAATGTCCAGTTTTTCCCGAAGGTTGGGAGTAACGTAAGATGTGCCAAAACCCAGCTTGACTATATCTACATAAGGGTAGGAGACACTCATGAAATTTTTTGCTTCCTCAATGCTAAGCCCTTTGTCCATCACCATTGTAATACCCGATGTACGTGGCTTAGGATTCCTTTCGGGCATTTGTGTAAGGTTAAAATTCATATCTGCATAAAAATTTGTGGGTGCAAATATATTCAATAGCAAGCAACTATTTTATTATCTGATAAAAATCAGGTGAACAATGTAGAAAGTGCTAAAATGACTTTTTCTTTTTATATCGTGCTATTACTTCTACCACTTGCTGATGCTGTAATATGGATGGATTTAGCTCAATAAATTTTTTAATGAGTTTTGGGTTGGCGTTTAATCCTGATTCTAAAGTGAGAATGCCTTCCTTAACTCTTCCCCCCGAAATCAGGAACATACTTTTATAGAAAAGGAAGATGGGCTTGCCATCGGTTTGTTCAAAAGCAAAATCTGAATATTCAACACCCTCTTCAAATTGTTGGCCGGCTAACAGGCATTTCAATAACTCTTGCCAGCCATTTGTATTTTTGGGCCTCACCCTCACCACCAATCCAAAATAGGAAATAGCATCATCTATATTATTCAGCTGCATATAACATTGCCCCATGGCAAGGTTATACTCCGGCTGCATCGCATGGAGCTTTGTGGCTATTTGCAGTTGTTTAATTGCGCTCTGCCAAGAGGCTTCGTTCATATAGGTGCAGGCAATCTTATAATACATTTGGCTGTCTTCTGCATTTAAGTGGCTTGCTTTTTTATAATAAAATCTTGCCTGCGGATAGTTAGCCAATTTATCGTAACAATGCCCAATGGCTTCATAAATCACTGCTTCGGGCCTTGATAACTCAGCTACCTTTTCCAGCATTTCAATCGCTTCTTTATATTTTCTAAGTCTTATGTATGCATCGCCCATATTCCGATATGCGTAATCAAACTTTTCATCAATAGCTACGGCGTAATTATAAGCATCAATGGCTTTTTCGTAAAGCTTTAATCCCTGGTAGGCAGCGCCAAGGTTAAACCATGCCAACTCATTAAACGGATATTGGTCAATAATTCTTTGATGAATTTTTATTCCTTCTTCGTTTCTACCTGTAAATTCTGTCCAAAAACAAATTTTATACAAAGCTTCTTCATTATTAGGGTCTAGTCTTAAAATAATGGCAAAGCAATCAAAAACTTTTTCAAAATTTTCGTAGTCGTCATAAACATCTGCCAACTCAAACAGAAGGTCAAGTTTTTCATCACCGTTAAAGGTTTCAATAGCTGCTTCTAAAACTTCAGCTGCTTTTTCCTGCTCATCTAAAGCCAGGTAAGCGTCTGTTTTTAAAATAAAAAGATTGGTATCAGAGCTATCTAGCATTTCTGCCTGTTCTAAAATTTCTAATGCCTCAAGGTATTTTCTAAGGCTAATCAAAATATCTGCTTTACTTAGCAGTAAAGAAGCAGAGTATGGATATTGATTTACGCCATACTCAACTGCCTCCAGTGCCTTTTGGTACTGCTCTTTTTCTTCGTAAAATTCTATAATGCGCTCAAAACCATCTTCTTCTATAAAAGAGTTGGGTAATCCATTTTTAAGATTATCAAATTGAAGTAGTAATTCTCTTATTTCTTCTCGGTCTTGGCGATAGGGATTTTTGCTCATATTTTAGAGAAATAGGTTTAGGTAATTTACCGATTATTAATACACAATCCAAGCAAAAACTTATTAACATTACCTTAGCAAAACAAATTCAATAATTTTGTGACGAGTGGCGTTTAAAAACCGTATATATGTTATATATTTGTAAATATTAACAAAACGTATGTCTAAAATCACCAAAATTTTTCTGTTACTGTTCTTAATGAACGGGCTCATGCTGAGTTCATGGGCAGATGGTGGTTCGGGCAAAAAGAAAGCAAAAGTAACACTTAACCTCACTAATCCCAGAACCTCACCTTCTAACTCTTTTATATTGAAGGCTGGTGTGAAATACAAAGGTTCTTTATTAAGCGGTACAGAAACTTCAAAAGGTTCTATTGTTAACAGCACTACTTTGAGTTACCAAAAAGGAAATACCATTCATATTATCCCTTATAAACAAAAGATTATAGTTCCGGAAATGAAACAGGGATATACTGGAGTAAAATTGATTATAAAACCTAAATTATAAAAAAAGCCTCTTAAGAGGCTTTTTTTATATCTGTCATTTTTTTAAATTTTACTACCCCTTTTTCAACTGCTGGTTTTCTTCGTAGGTCATTACCCTGAAACCGCTTTTAGGAGCTTCAAACCTTGAAGCCGGTACTGGTTCATCTGTCAGGCTCTTAAGAGTATATTTAAATGTAAGATTGCCGGACTGTATCTCATACTGTACAGGCAAGCCATTTAATTTTGAAAAAGCGTTATTATACTTTTTATTGCTAATAACCACAGAGGGGTCGTAATAAACGGTAAACAACTTGCCATCCGCCATTGTAGCGGTAGCTTTTTTACATGTGTAATTGCCAATAGTAACGGTTTCGTTGCTTACGGTAAACGAAAGGTTATCATTCGTTTTATTTTTTTGATTCCAGTTGGCTGCGTTCATTGTAATCATTAGCTTTTGGCCACTGTATTCTTTTAAAATAAAGCCGTTGCCTGTAGCATTATTAAAAACAGTTGCTTCTGTACCCAATGTACTTTTCATTTCAGATCGGCTCATATCCTGCCTTAGATAAAGTGTAATTACAGCCCCATCAAGGGTATTTAGTGTTGTTGGTTCGTTTTTGGCCGAAATAATAGAAATATCATATTGCAAAATACCTTCGTCAAACGGTTTTTGAACTAGGTTACTCATTGTCGTCAATGCCAAACCAACAATTCCTGTAAAGAGTAATAATGGTTTCATAAAAAGGTTTGTTTTTTTAAAGATAGGTAATCATTTTTCAATGCCTATTGTGTTAGACGATAAAAAAGAAAAAAGCTACATATTAATATGTAGCTTTTTCAATATTTAACTAAATGTTAGTTATTTTCTTGCCCCCTTATTTTTAGTTTGTTCTACCTTTTTTTGGGCTTCTTGCATTGCCTCTATCCTTTCCTGTATTTTAGATTTTTTTACAGGTTTTTTTCTATTTTCAGTTATCTGCGCCATTATCTTATCATGGTCTATAATATACTTTTGAATAATTACCTGTAATATAAGTGTAATGGTATTTGAAACTGTGTAATACCAGGTTAATGCCGATGGAAGATTGTTGAAAACAAATATTAGCAGTACCGGAAAGATATAAGGCATATATTTCATTACCGGATTGCTGTTGTCCTGCATTTGGCTCATGCTGTAAATAGAAATGAGCAAACTGGTTACCGTTGCCGTAATTGTAAACAAACTTATATGATCGCCATAGATAGGAATATTAAAAGGTAATTTTAAAATACTGTCGTATTGCGCCAAATCGCTTGCCCACAAAAAACTCTTTCCTCTCAAATCAATATTAGATTGGAAGAAATAGTACAGAGACATAAAAATTGGTATTTGTAATAATGCCGGTAAACAACCACCCAATGGACTAACACCAGCACTACGCCACAATTTCATTTGCTCCATTCCAAAAGCCTGCTGGTCGTCTTTGTATTTTGCTTTTAAGGCATCTACTTCAGGCTTTAATAGTTTCATTTTTGCGCCGCTCAAATAACTTTTGTATAAAATAGGTGAAGTTATTAAGCGTATTAGCAAAGTCAGTAATAGAATTACAATACCCATGCTGGCAACATTCTTTTGCAAGAAGTCGAATACGGGTAAAAGAAAATACCTGTTAATGTATTTTACAAATGCAAAAACACCTGAGCCGTATGGTACAATATTTTCCATTTGGTTATCGTACTTCTTTAGCGTATTATAATCACTAGGCCCATAGTACAACTGAAATGGAATACTTGCCGTATTGGCTTCGGGAAGCGTAAGGGTTGCATTGGTTACTGTGCGGGCAAGATAATGCTGGTTAGTATCTGCTGGAATTTTCCACTCAACATTTGCAGTATTAAACTTATTTTTTGCAACTAGGCCCATAATGAAAAATTGTTGCTTTAAAGAAACCCAATCAACATTTTTATTCAGCTTAATATCGCCGTCAGCATGTACTGTTTCAAAGTCATAATCTTTATTTTCTACAAAGCATAAATGTGTTTGTGTTAGTTCATATTTATGATCCTTTTCAACTTGTGCTGCTTCTGTTTGCCATACCACATTTACAGTGTTGCCGGTAAATAATTGCTTAGCACCCTGTGTTGTAACATTAAAGTCAATCATGTAATCGCTGGGACGAATAATATATTGGTGTACTAGTTCTTTTCCCGAGGCATCCTTTGCAGTAAAAGAAACAGACTGGCTGTTATCTGTATTTTTAACTATTGGTTGGGCTGTAAAAAAGATATCGCTGGTTTGGGCTGTTTTATTTTCGCCAGCATTAATTGTGTATGAAAACTTGTTAAATGAACCTTCCTGCAAAATAACTGGTGTGCCATCATACTTTTTGTATTTTTTCAATTCTACTTTTGCAGGCTGCCCACCTTTATTGGTAAAGCTTATTTTCATCAACTCATTTTCAACAACTGTTAATTGCTCTGTTGTGGAGGTAGTTTGAAAATCGTTTTGTAATTGTACTGCTTTTAAGGTGTCAAGTTTTGCAGAATCTAATTTTGCTACCGAACTATCTATTTTTGGTTTTAATGCCGCTACAGAATCTGCTATTCTTTTTTGTTCTACTTCATAAGCCTTTCTGCTATTACTGTTTATTGCAAACATTGCAATGAGTAATACAGCTATCAAGCCAAAACCCATAAGGGTATTCCTATCCATTCCCATTTTCTTATATCATTTATTTAGGAGGGCAAAGGTAAACAAGTTTACCGCTTGCACTATACCATATAAAAAAATAAATGCCCTGCAAGAGGGCATTTTATTTATAATAATTATTAGGTTATTATTTTTTAGTTGCTGTTGCTGCTTTGGCTGCGGTTGCTTCTTCCTGCTTCAACTGACGGGTCATTGTGATTGAAGCAATAGGAATACGTGGAGAGTTCATTATTTCCATATTGTCAGCAATAATGTCCTGTATTCTTAAGTTTTCGTTAAGTTCCAAAGCACTTAAATCCACATCAATAGCTTCTTTTAGGTATTTTGGAAGCGTTTTAACTTTAACCGCTTTCATTTTGGTTACTAGTTTACCACCAGCTTTTACACCTGCGGGAGTACCTACATAATTTAAAGGTAATGAGGCAATTACTTTTTTGTCATCAACCAGTTCCAAAAAGTCTACATGAGTTAATACATCGGTTACTTTGTCAAATTGCAAGTCTTTCAAAATGCATTTATAAGTTTTACCATCAACAGTTACATCTGCAGTCATAAACTGAGAGGTATAAATAATGTGCTTAAATGATGCTGCAGGTGCTGCGAAGTTAACTTCAGATTTACCACCATAAATTACAGCTGGCACGAGATTCTGAGAGCGAAGTTGGCGGGTGGCTTTTTTTCCGCTTTCGGTCCTCAGTTGTCCTTCGATTGTAATTGATTTCATTTATAAAATTTTTTATGAGGCGCAAAGGTAAGGGTTTTATCACAAGCCCTCACATCAAATTGAAGTTATTTGCAATAATTTTCTTACTTAACATATTTTGCCCTACCCCTGATAAATAAACTGTTAATGCTCTTATTTTCATATGCATTACGTATAGTAACAGCAAATAATTCATCAGTGGAAACCACTTTAATTTTGTCACAAACCGGTAGAATAGGGATAGTATCTGTAACAACCAATTCTTCTAAAACGCTGTTTCCTATATTTTCATAAGCTTTTCCACTAAGTACTGGGTGGGTACACATAGCCCTTACGCTTCTTGCTCCTTTTTCCATCATTAACCCTGCACTTTTTGCTAAAGTACCTCCTGTATCGCAAATGTCATCTATCAAAACAATATCCCTATCGGTAACATCTCCAATTACTACCATACTGGCTATTTCGTTGGCACGCTTACGGTGTTTATCGCATATTACCATATCCGCTTCAAAAAAACTAGCTACTTCTCTAATCCTATTAGCACTACCAACATCAGGTGCCGCAAATGTTAGATTTTCAAGATTAAGACTTTCTATATAAGGGATAAAAATGGCGGATGAATCCAAGTGATCTACCGGAATATCAAAATAGCCCTGTATCTGCGCAGCGTGAAGGTCCATGGTGATTACCCTATCTGCTCCGGCAGCGGTAAGCATATTAGCTACCAACTTGCTGCCAATTGCCACACGTGGCTTGTCTTTTCTATCTTGTCTTGCAAAACCATAATAAGGTATCACAGCTATTACTTTGTATGCAGATGCTCTTTTGGCCGCATCTATCATCAACAGTAATTCCATCATGTTATCTGTGGGCGCAAAAGTGCTCTGAATAAGAAATACGAACTTGCCCCTGATACTTTCCATGAACTCTACGCCGATTTCTCCGTCGCTAAACCGCTGAATGTTTACATTTCCTAGTGGTTCTCCAAATTTTTTTGCTATTTTTTCAGCCAGATAACGAGATCCGGTGCCTGAAAAGATTTTTGCATTTGATTCCATGCGTTTGGGATGTGCTGTTTGTGGTGAAAGATGTGCAAAAGTACAGTTAGTTATCGGCTTTAAAAATTTAAGCGGATGGAAAATGATAAAAAAAATTCTTTGCCCATTAAATCCTGGAGCGAAGATGACCGCCCCCGTGAAAAAATGATGGTAAAGGGGGCTGCTTCTCTCAGCAATTCGGAATTGCTGGCTATTCTAATCAACAATGGTACTGTTCAGCGATCTGCTGTAGATCTTGCAAAAGATATATTGCAGTTAGGCACTAATAACCTGGATGAATTAGGTAAACTTAGCTTAAAAGATTTACAAAAAGTAAAAGGCATTGGTATTGCAAAGGCAATTACCATTGCAGCGGCGCTGGAACTGGGTAGGCGAAGAGAATCTGCCGGAATACTTGACAAAAAACACATTAAAACCAGTGCCGATATTGCCGGTTATTTAAGAGCTGCATTAAAAGACAGCAATCATGAAGTATTTGTGGCTATTTACTTAAATCAATCCAACAAAATTTTAGATCATAAAACCATTAGCACAGGTGGTATTACCGGAACAATTGCAGATACCCGCATTATACTAAAATCGGCATTGGAAATAGGAGCCACGGCAATTATTCTTTGTCATAATCACCCATCGGGCAATTTAAAGCCAAGCAATGCCGACGCTGTGCTTACAAAAAAAATAAAGGATGCCGCTGCTTTAATGGATATAAAAGTAATGGATCATATTATTGTGAGCAGTGAAGGATACTACAGTTTTGCAGACGATGGAATGATATAATTACCTTTACTGAAAAATATATGTACACTCATATACACCCCAAACTACCAATGCGAAACAGTAAAGCAACCAAAGCCTTTTATATTGATAGCTTGGGTTTTAAGATGGTAGGTACTATAGAATATGATGGATACCTAATGCTGCATAAAGATTCCATCGAGATTCATTTTTTTGAATTTAAAGACTTGAATCCAAAAGAAAATTACGGCCAAGTGTACATACGCACTAATGATATTGATAATTTATACCAAAGTCTAGTAAATAAAAATATACCCATCCACCCTAATGGGCATCTACAAATAAAACCGTGGAATCAAAAAGAATTTTCATTATTGGACACTGACAATAATTTAATTACGTTTGGCCAACAAGTGTAAAAAATATATAAGGCAAAATGGATAAATTAAAAAATTTATTGCTGCATACTGATTCTCTGGTACTATTTGGGATAATAATAATTGCCACAATAATTGTAGCTTGGATTGCAAGCAACTATTTCCATAGGCTACTACGGATAAAAGCTAAAGAACAAAATGCTGATATTACCAGCTTTATCTTTTTAAAGCAATTATTGGTGGCCATCATTTATTGCCTGGGGTTTGGCTGGGCTTTTCTTGTGCTGCCTGTTACCAGAACTTTTGCACACACCTTAATTGCCGGAGCAGGAGCAACAACTTTAATTCTAGGCTTTGCTTCTCAACAGTTATTTACCAATTTAATTAGCGGCGTGTTTTTAGTGATTAGAAAACCGTTTAAAATAAATGATGTGATAGAATTTCAAGGTTCCAGGGGCAAGGTAATTTCTATAAATCTCAACTCAACAATAATTGAAGACGACAACGGTAATAAAATAATTATCCCAAGTTCAATGCTAATAAACGATGTGATAAAAATTATACATCCTACGTAGGTAGAAAATAAAATAGAACATGTAAAGTGCCACAGAAATTTGGGAAGGAAATTACAAGCTTTTTAAATACGTATTTAAACATTCAGCGTGAGCATCTATTAACACAGTTTTCTTTTCCAGTTTTAATTGTTCTTTCACCGTAGTCGGAATTGGAATGGCCATATCTATAATTGGCTCTACCATATCATAAAACTTAACAGGGTGTGCCGTTTCTACTACAATTCCTTTTTCTGATGAATGATGAGATAAATATTGTTCCAATGCATTGTAACCAACGGCTCCATGTGGGTCAAGCAAATATTGATACTTATCAAATACTTTTTTTATTGTTGATTTTGTTGCTGTATCGCTAATGCTGTAAGCAGTTAATTTTTCTTTAAGCGCCGGGATGTTTTTCTCAAATATTTCTAAAATGCGTACAAAATTGCTTGGGTTGGCTACATCCATAGCATTGCTAATGGTAGTTACTGATTTTTTTGTTGGATAATTTCCTGTTTGTAAAAATTCAGGAATAGTATCGTTTGCATTACATGCTGCTATAAAATGTTTTACAGGCAGGCCCGATACAGCAGCAAGCAGCCCTGCGCAAATATTACCAAAATTACCACTGGGTACACTTATCACAGGAGCATTGTTTTTATCTTTCCATTGTTTATATGCAATAAAATAATAGAATTGCTGTGGCAACCACCTGGCTACATTAATAGAATTTGCCGAGGTTAAAAACAAATGAGGGAAGTTTGCCATATTCGCAAAAACATCTTTCACCATTTGTTGGCAATCGTCAAAAGTTCCTTTTACTTCCAACGCATGAATGTTTTTGTCAAGTGTGGTAAGCTGCTTTTCCTGTACAGAACTTACTTTTCCGGAAGGGTAGAGAATCACTACATCTACACCAGGTACATCATAAAATCCACTAGCAACTGCACCGCCTGTATCGCCAGATGTAGCTACTAGTACAGTAACTTTTTTATTTTGGTCTTTTACAAAGTACCCTAGGCACCTGCTCATAAACCTTGCACCCACATCTTTAAAAGCTAATGTTGGCCCATGAAATAATTCAAGCGTAAAAATATCATTATTAATAGCCTCTAATGGAATAGGAAAATTTATTGTTTCGGCAACAATAGACTTTAAAATATCTTCGGGTATGGTATTACCAACATATGGCTTAATTACTTCGTAAGCAATAGCATCGTTACTATAGGTTTCGATATTGCGTATGAATTCTTTGGAAACTTTGGGAATATAATCAGGAAAATACAAACCTTTATCTGGAGCTTGCCCTTGTATTGTTGCTGTTTTAAAATCTACTTTTGGAGATTGATTATTAGTACTGTAATAATTCATTGAAATCAAAAACTTAAAATTTAAAAACTCATATCTCTATCTTAACCCCTTCATTATTAATTTTTGTTACATACACATGGTGTTCTAAGTTAATTGCCTTGTACACATTATTCATTTCTGCTTTTATATTAATTGCAGTGGCTTCATTTTCACTAAGCATAAAAACACTCGGGCCGGAGCCTGAAATTCCACCACCCAATGCACCAGCATCCTTGCTTCTTTTTTTGACTTCATCAAACCCCGGTATTAAAATACTTCTAATTGGTTCTATAATCACATCTTCCAGGCTTCTGCTAATCAGGCCATAATCGTTTTTCATAAAACCTGCTACCAGGCCACCAATATTGCCCCATTGTTTAATGGCATCTTTCAATAAAACCTGTTTCTTTAAAATCTGTCTTGCATCAGAAGTTCTTACTTCAATCTGTGGATGTACAACTGTTACCCATAATTCAGGCGCAGGTATGCTTACAATATCCAAAGGAAAAATTGCTCTTATTAGTGTGACGCCTCCATAAATACATGGTGCCACATTGTCGGCATGTTTTACGCCGCTTGCAACTTTTTCGCCAAACATGGCGAAGCTTACCATTTCTTCTTTGCTAAAAATATTGCCTAATAAATAATTGGCTGCAACAACAGCTCCGGCAGCGCTAGCTGCACTAGAACCAACGCCGCTACCTGGCTTTATATTTTTTTTAATTAGTACTTCAAAGCCGATATCGTTATTTAATTGCTTCATTATTTCAAGAAGGGGAGCTCCTGCAGTATTCAAAGCAGGGTCAAGCGGCAACTCATAACCATTTGCACTTTTGATAATTACTTTTTTGTTGTTTGTAAGTGTAACCTCCATCTCATCTGCGGGTTCATGTAGGCATAGGCCCAATACATCAAAGCCACAAACCAAGTTGGCTACGGTGCCCGGTGGAAAAACTTTTATTGTCTGGTTTATTTTTTTTCCCATATTAATTATTATGTTCTTGAGGCTCTTAAGATATCGGCAAAAACACCGGAAGCTGTCAGTTCGGCCCCGGCCCCGGCACCTTTTACTACTAATGGTTGCTGCACATATCTTGTAGTGTTAAACAAAACAATATTGTCTTTTCCATATAAGTGATAAAGGTCGTGTGTAGGGCTAATATGTTGCAAGCCAACAGAAGCTTTTCCATTTTTAAAAGAAGCAACAAATTTTAATTTGCAATCTCTTTTATTGGCTTCATCCAACATTTTTTTAAAATGTGGCTCATGCTTTTCCATAGAAATATAAAAATCTTCCACAGTCCCCATCATACATTCTTCAGGCATAAAACTGTCATTACTGATATCTTCCATTTCGATTATATTTCCTGCTTCACGGGCAAGTATCATAATTTTACGCATTACATCTTTTCCGCTTAGGTCAAGTCTTGGATCGGGTTCTGTATAACCTTCATTTTGCGCTTGTTTTACTACCTGAGCAAAACTTTTGGTGCCATCGTAATTATTAAACACAAAGTTTAATGTACCGCTAAGTACAGCTTGCATTTCAATTACTTTATCGCCACTGCGTAGCAGGTCGTTTAAAGTGCCAATAATGGGTAAGCTTGCGCCTACATTGGTTTCAAATAAAAACTTTGCATTAAATTCTTTTGAGGTGACTTTTAATTTATTATAATACTCGTACGTAGAAGAGCAGGCAATTTTATTACAAGCAACTACAGATATTGTTTTACGCAACATTCTGTCGTACACATTTGCTACCACTTCATTGGCTGTGACATCTACAAATACGGTATTGCGTAAATTTAGTTGTATACACTTGTCTACATAATCGTGAATATTGCCCGGTAATCCTTTTTCTAAAAAGTTAGCCCAATGTTCTGTGTCAATGCCAGCCTCGTCAATATAATTTTTTTTACTGTTGGCAATACCCGCTAATTTAATTTTTACGTTAAGCTGTTCTTGTAGGTAATGTTGTTGTTGATTAATTTGTGCTATTAGTTTTGAGCCCACATTGCCTACACCTGCAATGAATATGTTTACTTCTTTTAAAGCTTTTTCAAAAAAAGCTTCATGTGTAACATTGATTGCCTTACGCACATCTTTGCTTGCAATAACCGTTGTGATATTTCTTTCTGATGAACCTTGAGAGATAGCTCTAATATTCACCCCATTTTTTCCTAATGCACTAAAAAATTTTCCACTAATACCGGTATGATTTTTCATTCTGTCGCCCACCAATGCTATTACAGAAAGATTAGTTTCTGTTTTTAAAGGCTCAACTTTTTTTAAACCAATTTCATAAGAAAATTCCTCATCTATCAACTGTTTGGCTACAGTGATATTCTTTTCTTCTATACCAACACAAATAGAATGCTCGCTAGAGCTTTGTGTAATTAAAATAACGTTTATTTTTTGAGTAGCCAGTGTAGAAAATAATCTTTTTGAAAAGCCAGGTATCCCAATCATACCACTTCCTTCCAAGCTTAATAAGGCAATATTGCTGATACTTGAAATTCCGGTAACGCTGCTTTCTGCAGCGGTGGATCTGTCTTGTATTAATGTACCCTTGGCTTGAGGGGCAAATGTATTTTTTATCCACACTGGGATGCCTTTTATCATTACAGGCTGAATGGTAGGTGGATAAATAACTTTTGCGCCAAAATGCGATAACTCCATCGCTTCCTGATAAGAAATAAAATCAATTATTCGAGCATGTTTAACCATTCGGGGATCTGCAGTCATCATGCCGTTTACATCTGTCCATATTTCCAGTACAGATGCTCTTAACGCCGCCGCATAAATGGCTGCACTATAATCGGAACCGCCTCTGCCCAATGTGGTATGAATACCTTCGTTGCTACTTGCAATAAATCCAGGCGCAACATATAAACTATATTCATTTTCCTGAATATACAAATTGATATTTGTATTAGTAACAGCGAAGTTCACTATTGCATTTCCATAATCGGTATTTGTTTTAATCAGTTGCGAAGAGTCAATCCACTGGGTGGAGATAGAATCGCTTTGAAATGCAGTAGCAATAATTTTAGAAGATAATAATTCGCCATAGCTTGCCATACGGTCTTTGGTTCTTGCAGATACTTCTTTTAGTAAGAAAATACCATTACAAATATCTTCCATTTCGTTGCATTGAGTTTTTACAAAACTTAAAACACTAGACTGATTTGTAATTGGTATTAATGCACGTACGGCATCCAAATGACGGTTTTCTATTTCTTGTAGTTTTATTTTGTAATCTTCATTTCCCTCTGCAGCTTCTACGCAGGAATTAAGTAAAAGGTCGGTAATGCCACCCAATGCAGAAACCACTACAATGGTGGAATCAGCTTTGATTTTTTCTTTTACAATTGTAATTACTTGTTTAATATTTTCAGCACTGGCAACCGAACTGCCACCAAATTTTAATACCTGCATAAATTATCTTGTTGGATATAAATAAAGCCCTTTTGTTAATTGGAATTTTGAGCCCTGCTCAGTTGGTAATATGATAATGTACAACCCTATCGGGTTGTTGTAGTAGTAATAGTGGCAACTCTTACGGCTACCAAAGAAGAAGATATAATATTGAGCTTGTTTTTCAACATGGGTTCGAATATAGTATATTATATCTAATCAAAAAGAATGTTTTTTAAATGGACAAAAAAATAAAGTATAGTTTATTTGTTACCGGATTAGAACAAAACTTCCTTTTTCAAAAATTTTAGTACTATAGCCGGGTTTAGTAAATGTTGCAAGCCAAATGTAGGTGCCCATTTCTGCATTTTGAGATTTATAGCGTCCATCCCAACCTTTGCTGGGATTTTCTGTTTCAAAAACTACCTTTCCATACCTGTCAAATATTTTCCAACTTAAATTAAGAACCAAATCAGCATTAAGCGCTTTAAAAATATCATTACGACCATCATTGTTTGGTGTAAATATATTTGGAAATATAATGGTACAATTGCTAAGATGTCGTACACTTATTTCATCGGAAGCAATACAACCTTGGTTTTCTACTGTTAGCTTATATTCAAAAGACCTATTTTCTACCGAAATGCTGGGGCTGGTTTGGCCAGTATTCCATAAATATGAATAACCTACTATTGGTGCTATACCAATTAATTTAGATACTTCAGGGCAGGTATTAATATCTTTACCCAAATCAACCTGTGGTGTTAATATTGCATTGGTTGTTTGGGCATGGCTTACAATACCACAATATCTATCTTCCGACGATAATTTTACAGTCTTGTTGCCTTCTGTTTTAAAATCAAATGTAAGCTCAGGAGAAAGGGTTAAAAAAGCACTGTCACCTGTTTCCCAAAGAAAATTGGAAAAATTTCCTGATGTAATTGCTTGCAAATTAACCTGTGTATTTGTGCAAATTTTTGCATTCAATCCTGTATAACTCAACGATGCGGTATTTACAGCATGTATTGTTTTGTCGGCGGTATCTCTACATCCTGTGAAGTTAGAAGCAATCAACTGAACAGAATAGTTTGTAGCCGATGAGTAAATATGTAATGGTGGGTTGAAGTCTGTAGAAAATGAATTATCCCCAAACCGCCATTCATATTGAAGGTTTTGCCCCTCAGATAAATTTTCAAAAGTAACAGCTTTACCAACACATAAAGTGTCAATAACGTTAAAGCCTACGGTAAAAGCATTACCAAGAGGAATAGATATGACTGAAGAATCTGTACAGGAATTGTTTTGAACGATAAGCTTTATACTAACTATATCTGTATTTGCCGGAAAAAAAACCTGAATGTTCTGGCCGTTATAAATGGTATTGTTTATATGCCATTGATAAGATAAAATATCTGGTTGTCCGGCATGTGAAAGCAAAATTGTGTCTTCACTACATCCCCATAAAACAGAATGTGTAAAATTTGTAGAAGGAGATTCTATAAGATTAAAATCGATTTGATCATTCAGTTCTTGAAAGTTTAAACAAGTATCAGCAATTCCATTACCGTCAGATCCGACTTGAATATTTACTGCATAATTTCCTGTTTGGTCAACAGGAGTGGTAAAGTTTATAATAACCCAATCTGTATAGCCTTCATTGCAAGTGCTACTATCTACTTGTACATGCGATATTGCAACTGGAGTGGAACCGTTACTAATTTGAAAGTCAGAACCATCGGCTGCAATGGAATTGCAAGAAATGGGTTTGTTATAATTTAGCTTTACAAATAATGGCTTACAGTGGTTATACTCTATTGAAGAAAACTGAGGCGTAGGGGCTGTGCCAACGGAAAATGTTGCTAATTGTCCAGGTGAAGTTGGGTTGTTACATATATCCATAACTGTATTCCCGTCACTGCCATTATTAATGGATAAAGAATAAGTGCCCTGAGGAAGTGGCGATTGCATTTGAATTGTAACAATTTTGCTTGCATAATTATTATTAGTGCAAGAGAGCGTCCCGCTGGTAACAGGTATGGATGTGCCAGAAATAGAAAATTCTGAGCCAGTTGAACTAATACTGCTGCAAAGGATTTCCTTCGAAAAAAATAAACTTACCTCCGAGTTATTGCAACCTATCATTCTTACCGAATCCAGAACAGGAAGTGTTTCATTAGTAATATCTGCAGTTCCTCCGGTAAATTCTATATTATATCCCTGCCCGGAGTTTGAATAATTTGTTATCATTAATAAATATTCTCTTCCGGCATATACATTAATTAAGGAATTATATTGGCTAAAGCCAGCGCAATTAACAGCTCCAACTCCCCCAGGAGTAGATCCTGTTATACCTCTAAGCCCACTTAAATTTATAGAAACATATAGGTCGCCAGTAAACACATTTGAAGGCTGGTTGTTGGTAATGTCAAAAACAGACCAGTCATAATCATCGGAGAGATTATTAGGGGTAATTAAAAAGCCTAATGTGCCACTCTGATAACAAGTGAATTTATACCAAATTGAATTATCAGATGAGTAAGTAGTTGTTCCGCACAAAGCATCTACAAAACGGATTCCTTGGCATGATGGTAATTGACTTTGTTGAAAAATTGTTTGTCCACAAATTGGTATTGCGGTACTGGGAGTACGCCCAACACCGGCACAATTTTGCGACCTAACGGTATTAAATACCCCAATACACAATATTAATATCAAATATCTCATAAATAATTAAGAAATTAGAGATGCTATCTTAACCTATTGCTCTGTTTAATTATCCTTTCGTCATGGTTAATGCCCCGTGCAGCAAGAAAAAGAAAAAATGCGGCACAAGCCTGTAGTAAAGCAGTTAACGCATATGCGCCATTTGCAAAATCTTTTGACTTGCTGTAATATAAAAATATTAAAACGGCCTCCAAAATAATACACAAAAGAGTAAGCCTAAATTGAAGTTTTCTGTTTTTGTATAAAAAAATGCAGATAAGTGTAGTAATTCCTATTGCTACTGTCACTAGTATTAATGGAATGGAGAACATACCGTTTAGTCGTTCAAATGTGGTAAAGTTTTTACTGTCAGTATAATTTCCGGTAAAAAAAGGAAACTCAAGGCTTAAAAAAGCACAAGCAGCGGCTAGTAAAAGCCATATAGATTGTATGCGTTGTAACATAAGTTATGTTTTTAGTTTAATTCTGGATACAAAGGAAATTGTTTCATAAAATTTTTCACATCCTCTTTTACAGATGAAATTATTATTTCATCGTCAATATTCATCAATACTTTATCAATAAAATCAACAACAGTTTGCATATGTTCTTCTTTCATGCCTCTTGTTGTAATTGCCGGAACACCCACACGTATGCCGCTAGTTACAAATGGACTTTTATCATCGTAAGGCACAGCGTTTTTATTTAAAGTAATATGTGCTTTATCGAGGGTTTCCTGTGCTTTTTTTCCTGTAATATTTTTATTGCGAAGGTCTATTAGCATCAGGTGATTATCAGTTCCGCCACTAATTATTTGGTAATCTTTTTCCATAAATACTTTTGCCATCGCCTGAGCATTTTTTTGAACCTGCTTTGCGTAAGCTGTGTATTCATCTGTAAGTAGTTCGCCAAAGGAAACTGCTTTTGCTGCAATCACATGTTCAAGTGGGCCACCTTGTGTTCCCGGAAATACCGCCATGTCCAAAAGGTTACTCATCATACGAATATTACCTTTCATATCTTTTAAACCCAATGGGTTTTCAAAATCTTTTTTCATAAGAATGATGCCGCCACGAGGCCCACGCAATGTTTTGTGTGTAGTGCTGGTAACAATATGGCAATCGTTAAAAGGTGAACTCAACAAACCCTTGCATATTAAACCGGCAGGATGTGCCATATCGCACATAACAAAAGCGCCAATTTCATCAGCTACTTTTCTAATGCGAGCATAGTCGATATCTCTGCTGTATGCAGATGCGCCCGCAATTATCAATTTTGGTTTTTCTGTTCTTGCTTTTTCTTCCAGCATTTCGTAGTCTATAAGGCCGGTATCTTTCTTTACTGTATAAAAATGAGCGTCATACAATTTTCCGGAAAAGTTAACAGGAGAACCATGTGTTAAGTGGCCTCCCATGCTTAAGTCTAGGCCCAAAATTTTATCGCCTGGTTGCAGAATAGCCAACAATACCGCTGCATTGGCCTGTGCACCACTGTGGGGTTGCACATTTGCATATTCACAATTAAAAGCCTGTTTAACCCTGTCAATAGCCAATTGTTCAATTTGATCTATCACTTCGCAGCCACCATAATATCTTCTGCCGGGATAACCTTCAGCATATTTATTTGTAAGAGAAGTTCCCATAGCTTGCATTACTTGTAAACTGGTAAAATTTTCGCTGGCTATTAGCTCAATGCCTTCTCGTTGTCTTTGTAATTCCTTGTCGATGAGATTAAAAATGGCGGTATCTTTTTGCATTGTATTGTTTTAATAACGCAAATATAAGTTACTGGCTTAAAAAGCTAAACTATGTTTGTATGGATATAGAGCATTAGGTGTGTATTTTTTACATATAAATTATGTACTTTCACCTCCCAAGACATGAGAGTCAGAATTTAAACAAAATTCTTCCGGTGGAAGAGGGAGTTTTATTAATGAAAGCCATAATACCTGTAGCAGGGGCGGGTACAAAACTTCGTCCTCATACATATACACAGCCAAAAGCACTTATTCCGCTTGCGGGTAAAACAATTCTAAGCATCATTGTAGATCAACTAAAAGATGCTGGGATTAAAGATTTTATTTTTATCATAGGATATTTGGGGGATAAAATTCAAGATTATGTTTTAGATAATTACCCCGACCTCAATTGTAGTTTTGTTACACAAAGTGAGCGATATGGTACCGGCCATGCCATTGAGTTGGCAGATGCCTTGATTGGTGACGACGAATTGCTGATTGTGTTAGGTGATACAATTGCTGAGTATGATATTAATGAAGTAATTAACTCTCCTTATTCTGCCTTGGGAGTAAAAAAGGTGGATGACCCCAGAGGCTTTGGTGTAGCCGAGATTGATGAAGAAACGGGCTTTATTACAAGAGTAGTTGAAAAGCCATCTATACCTAAAAGTAATATGGCTCTTGTAGGTGTTTATAAAATAAAGGAAAGCAAAAAGCTTTTTGAATGTATAGAAGATTTAATTGCCAACAAGCGCAATCCTTACGATGAATTTAGTCTTACAGAAGCGTTAGAGTGTATGATTCAGAAAGGTGCAAGGTTTCAACCTTTTAAAGTTACTAACTGGTTCGATTGTGGCAAAAAGGAATCATTATTAGAATCGAATGCCATATTACTTAAAAAATTTGGCAGCAATATTTTACAAAATCATCATTTTCAAAATACCATTATAATTCCTCCCGTAAGTATAGGGGAGGGCTGCGTTATTCAAAATTCTGTAATTGGCCCCAATGTCGCCATAGGCGAAAATGCTACCATTCAACATTCCATAGTTAAAGATTCAATTATTGGGGCTTATTCGCATCTTTTCGAAATAGTATTAAATAATTCGCTTATTGGCAGCGATGCTGAAGTAAAAGGTGTAAGCCGAAATTTGAATATTGGCGACAATACTGCTATTGATTTGGGCGGAGGCATTCGCTAACATAAAGTGGAAATGTGTATAAATTGAAAACTGCCAAACTTTTCAATTGCACTAATTTGTAATCCGTATGTACTCATCAACAAAAAGAATTACCGATTTATTTAAAATAGAGAAGCCAATTATCCAGGCGGGCATGATATGGGCTAGTGGATGGCGTTTGGCAAGTGCTGTAAGTAATTCAGGGGGATTGGGGGTGCTGGGAAGTGGTAGTATGTACCCTGAGGTATTGCTTGAGCATATTAGGAAATATAAGCTGGCAAGCGATAAACCATTTGCGGTAAACATTCCTCTATTATATCCTGATATTGATAAGCATATTAAAACAATAATTGAAGAGGGTGTACCAATTGTTTTTACAAGTGCCGGTAATCCCAAAACGCACACTTCTTTTCTTAAGCAGCACGGTGTTACGGTAGTGCATGTGGTAAGTAGTAGCAAATTTGCATTAAAAGCGCAAGATGCAGGTTGCGATGCGGTTGTGGCAGAAGGCTTTGAAGCTGGTGGCCATAATGGGAGAGAAGAAACTACTACAATGGTTCTTATTCCTGCAGTATGCGAAAAAGTATCTATTCCTGTGATAGCCGCAGGAGGAATAGCTACAGGCAGACAAATGTTGGCTGCTATTGTTTTAGGTGCTTCTGGTGTTCAGGTAGGTAGCAGGTTTGTTGCAAGTCCTGAAGCCTCTAGTCATATCAATTTTAAAAATGCTGTGATTCAAGCAGGCGAAGGCGATACAATGGTTTCACTTAAAGAGCTCACACCTGTTCGGCTGTTAAAAAATGAGTTTTACGGCCAAATACAGGCTGCATATGAAAGAGGTGCTGGGAAGGAAGAGCTTACCAATCTACTAGGCAGAGGCCGGGCAAAATCTGGTATGTTTGATGGCAACCTGCAAGAAGGCGAGCTGGAAATTGGGCAGGTGAGCTCAATTATTAACCACCTAAAACCAGCAACCGAAATTGTCGATGAAATTTGGCAGGATTACAATAGTCTCAAAAAAGCGATAGAACAATAAAACAGTATATTTGCGCCAATTCAAATTTATATAAACAATCCATTATAAAATGTATAGTGCTCTAAGTAGAGTTTATTTAAAAACTGCTCTTTTTTTCATCTCATTTTTGTTTGCTTTTGCAGCGGTAGCCCAACCTCCTATTGAGGGTTCGGAGAATCTTCCTATTGATCCTAAAAATTTATCCCAGCCTCAATTACAGGCTTTACTCGAAGATCAAAATAGTGAAACCGGAAAGGATAGGAATGCAGACCTGTATAAGAATAACAAAATTGAAAAAGACAGTGTGGTAGGGGATGCCATACGAAGCCGTGCATATAGCCCCAGCAACACTTATGGTGCAGATGTCTTTGCAATGTCGGCAGTTACCGATTTAAGTGAATTATCTACTCCACCCTTAGATTATCCAATTGGTGTAGGAGACCGTATTATTGTTTCTATGTGGGATGGTGCAGAGTTTCAAAATGAATACATAGTTGCAAGAGATGGTGCTATCTTTCCTAAAACCTTGGGTAAAATAAGTGTGCAGGGTCTTACGTTTGATAATATGCGTGCAATAGTTTATTCAAGATTTAAAACAGTGACGCCCCCGGGTACTAATATATCTGTTTCTCTTGGCCAGCCCCGTACCATTAATGTAAATGTTGTGGGAGAAGTAAAACACCCCGGCCCGGTTACCGTTTCTTCTTTTAGTAATGCTTTTAATGTGATTGCTAAAGCAGGTGGAGTTACCCAATTTGGAAATTTAAGAAGTATCATCATAAAAAGAAATGGCCGACAAATAGATGAGATTGACGTTTATAAATACCTGAACACAGGCGACTTTGGCAAACATATTTATCTGCAAAACAATGATTTTGTTATTGTGACATTTATGGATAAAAAGGTATTGGCTACTGGCCAATTCAAACGCCCCATGTATTATCAATTAAAAAAGGAGGAGGGGGTAAAAGCATTATTGAAATATTCTGGAGGCCTTACTTCAGATGCATTAGGCTCTGGTATGAAAGTTATAAGAACCACTTTAGAAAAGCAGGTTTTGGAAGATGTAAATGCGAATGCTATTTTACTGATAACAGGACAAGACTTTATGTTGCAAGATGGGGATATTGTAAAAGTTAATCTTATTAAGCCAGGCATTAATAATAAGATAGAAATACGTGGAGAAATAACATACCCTGATATTTATGAAATGCGGAAAGGTGACCGCTTATTTGATTTGATTAATCGTGCCGGCGGAGTTACCAAAAATACTTATTTGCCAAGGGCTTATGTTTTTAGAGGGGCGGGAGATTCAACCAATTTACAATCAGATCGTTTAGAAGTTGATCTTACAGGTGTAAATGAAAATGAAATGGCTAGCCCCAGTAATGTGCTATTGCAGCCAAACGATGTGGTGCAATTGTTTTCTGTAAATGAATTTGGCGAAACACAATACGTAGATATTTATGGCGAAATAAGAAAACCAGGCCGTATAAATAAATATGGCGGTATGACGTTGGAAGACCTGTTGTATTTAACTGGTGGTATTAAGCCTACAGCTGAGTTTGGACGATTAGAAATATCAAGTGTGGTTGATGTTGATTCTGCAAAGAAAAATCTTAAGCCAACAAGAACGATAGTACGCTCTTATGCTATTCAGCCCAATCTGCAATTAGATAGTGCTGCAAGAAAAGTGATATTGCGTCCCTTTGACCAGGTTTTTGTTCGTAAAAATCCAACTTTTGAATTGCAGCAAAATATCGAAATGAAGGGTATGATATTGTATCCCGGCTTATATCCAAGGTTGTCAAAATTTGAAAGATTATCATCTTTTATTCAACGTGCCGGAGGGTTTAAAGATAATGCAAATCTTGCGGGTGCAGTTTTGTTCAGAAGTAAAACCGATCTTCTGAGAGAAAAAGCTGTTCCCAAAAAGGCAATTAAACTTGATTCTTTGGGAAGGCCTATGAAAGATACAGCCCTGGCTGTAAACGATCTTATGATAAATGCAGTGGATGAGCCTGTTAGTATTGATTTATACAAAGCCATGAAATACAAGAATAGTAAGCATGATATTGTATTGCAAGAAAATGATGTAGTATTTGTTCCGGAAATAAACCCATTTGTTACTGTTCAAGGTCGGGTACAATCACCTTTAAAAATTTCTTTTGATAAGGAGCATACAAACATGATGCACTATATTGACAAAGCTGGAGGGTTTGGAGTAAAGCCTTGGCGCAAAAGAATATTTATAACTTATGCAAATGGAAAAAGTAAGAGAACTAAAAACTTTTTATTCTTCCATTTTTATCCGAGAGTAGAAGAAGGGTCAGTTGTAACTGTTCCATTGAGGCCAGATAAGCAGGACGCAGGTGATGTTGCAAAAACTGTACTATTGAGCACCATCCCGGTTATACTCACTGGTCTTATTTTAAAATATATTCAATAATTAATTATAAAGTGACATCTAAACAACTTGTACAGCAAATTTTTCTTAAACTTAAAAAGTATAGGCTTATAGTGTTGGCCGGAGGTATCCTTATTGGAGCTTTATTGTATTTGTATGCCAAAACCTTACCTATAGTTTATAATACAAGAGCAACCGTTTTTCCGCTTACATCAAGTAATGATAATAATGCTGCAAACTCAGCAATATCACAATTACTGGGAGGTGGCGAATCGGCCAAAAGTATAAGTCAGGAAGCCTCCATTAGTATTGTAGATATTGCTACAAGTAGAAGCACTCGTGAAACCGTTGCAATGATGAAATTGAAGCAGTTTCAAAATAAAACCATTGCCGAGCTATTAATAGAAAATGCCAATAAAAGCAAAGGAATGTTTTCGCCCAGCATTAAAATGCCAAACGATACAGTTTTGCTGGCTGCTTTAGGAGGCAACTTACTCAACGAAAACTTTACTGCAAAGCCACTAAAAAGTGGAATACTTGAAATTACATATTCCAATACAGACCCCGATTTGCTTTCTCCCATTACTTATGCAATGATTGATAAAATATCTCAGTTTTATATTGATCTTAAAATTAAAAAAGCAAAGCAAGACTACGATTTTACTGTTCGTAAAATTGATTCATTACAAGAGGTGTTAAATATGTATGATAGAAGGGCAGTGCAAATGGCAAATACAACAAGGTTTGTACCCCCTAATAAAATTGAATATAGCGTTCCAAAGGAAAATCTTATTACCAAGAAAGAAGTGGCTTTAGGCCAATGGCAGGCTGTTACTAGCAATAGAGAGCAAGCGCTTTGGCGGCTACAAAAAGCAATGCCTATCATTTCAATTTTAGATAAGCCAGAGCGGCCATTCAGTTCAATTAAACCATCCGGAATGTTATATGGAATTGGTGGTTTTGCCTTAGGCTGTATTCTTGCTGCGGGATTATTACTAATTCCAATATTTTATAGATATATAGAAATGGAAACCAATAAAGCAATATTTGGCGACGAGGAGAATGAAGAAAAAACACCTGAAACTGTTTCTGCCCAAACTATCACTACCACAGCGTAAATTGGAAAAATATTTTGTAAAGCTAAAGGGTTTCAAATATTGAAACCCTTTAGCTTTTTATAAGAGAATATAATAATCAACCTTTTCGGAAAGCCCATTTCATCATCTCTTTCCAACTTGGCTTTTTACCATACATTAAAATACCGGTGCGGTATATTTTTGCGGTTAACCATGTAAATAATAAAAAACAACCAATTAGCAGCAACATTGATACAGCAATTTGCCATATAGGAATATCATAAGTAATTCTTCCCATCATTACTATTGGCGATGTTAACGGAAATAGACTCCCAAATACAGCCATTCCACTATTGGGGTTATTAATTGTATTTGTCATCATTACAAAACCAAGAATAATTGGCATCAATACAGGAAATACCAGTTGCTGCGCTTCTTGTTGGTCTTCGCTTACAACACTTCCTATTGCTGCAAACAGCGAAGCATAAGTTAAATATCCACCCAAAAAGTAAAAAAGAAATAAGAATGTTATTTTGGCAATGGGTAAAGAGCCTAAGCCCTGCATTACAGAACTTACCATACCTGTACTTTCACCCCCAGCAGCAGAAACATCTGCTGCAGTTTTCATTAAATCGGGAAATACCAAGGGTATAATGCCTTGCAACAGTCCCATTAATACAATCCAAATGGCAAACTGTGTAAGGCCTACTAAACCTATACCCACTATTTTTCCCAACATTAACTGAAATGGCTTTACAGAGCTCACAATTACTTCGGCTATGCGATTTGTTTTTTCTTCCATTACCCCACGCATCACCTGGGTGCCATAAATAATCATCATCATATAAATAAGAATGCCGCATAAAAAGGAAACTGCATAGGCAACCCCTGCACTTCCTTTTTTACTGCCATCTTTGGTGTCAATGGTATTCTCAATTTCTGCATTGGCACTTACTTTCTTATATACTGCGGGGTCTATCCCTTTAGCTATTAGCCTTTTATTTTCAATAGCTGTATTTACCATATCTTCTAAAGCATTGCTTGTGCCAAGGCTTAAAGATGACTGGCTGTGTACTGTAAACTTTGCAGCTGAATCAATATTGAATTTAGAAATGTATAAAAAAGCATCATAACCTTGTGCTTTATATTTTGGTGTGAAACTTTGCTCCGTTTCGTTTTTTATAAAGTTAAGTACCAGCGATTTGCTTTTTGTAATGCTACTATCATTGAGCAAGCCTGCTTCATCAATTACAGCAACTTTTGTACTATCGTTCCCACCTTTTATAGCAACTGCAATAATGCCTATATAAAAACCAATTATTACAATAGGTACTAAAATAGTGGTTAATAAAAATGATTTCTTTTTTACTCGTGTAAAATATTCTCTTGATATAATTAGACCTGTCTTATTCATGGTAATATGTTATTGTACGTTTTTAAATTGCCTTGCATTGGCGGTGCCTTCAACCTGTTTAATAAAAATTTCATTAAGTGAAGGCAGCAGTTCATTAAATGAGTTTATTGCAATGCCCTGATTAAGGAAAAATTTCAATACATCATTTGGAGTGGCATCATGTAATAACCTTATCAATAGTTCATCTGGCTGATGCTTTACTACTTCAAATTCATAGGTCATTAGTTGCTCAGGCCTTACGCTTGCACCAACACTGTAAATATTTTCTTTAAAATCCTGCTTTACCTGCTTCACAGTGCCATCTAAAATTTTTTGGCCTTTGTTTATTAAAACAATATGGTCGCATATTTCTTCCACCTGTTCCATGCGGTGTGTACTAAAAATGATTGTGCTACCTTTTTTTGCAAGGGCAAAAATTTCATCTTTTATAAGATTGGCATTCACTGGGTCTAGCCCACTAAAAGGTTCATCCAAAATGATTAGCTGCGGTTCATGCACTACAGTAGTAACAAATTGTAGTTTTTGTTGCATTCCCTTACTTAAGTCCTCAACATTTTTTGTCCACCAACTTTGCATTCCCAACTTCACAAACCACTCTTTTACTTTGTTGGTAGCATCTTGCTGGCCCATGCCTTTCAATCTTGCCAGGTAAACCGCCTGCTCACCTATTTTCATTTTTTTGTACAATCCCCTTTCTTCGGGCATATAGCCAATGCTTTTAAAGTCGTTAAGTGGGTCAAACTTTTTTCCGTTGAAGTTAATATGGCCGCTATCAGGATAAAAAATACCTGTTATCATTCTTAGTAAAGTGGTTTTACCGGCCCCATTTGGGCCAAGCATTCCAAATATGCTACCCTTATCAATAGTAAAGCTGATATCATCCACTGCTTTTTGGGTGGCAAAATATTTTTTCAGGTTCTGTAATTCCAGTAAGTGCATAGTTGATAGTTGATTGTGGGCTAAAATTAGGCATGATTTGTCAACAAGCCCACGATTAATATTTATGAACGGAAGAAGAAGATTATGAAAGTAGCTTTTTCGCAATTATTTCAGCCACTCTTTCTCCATCCATTGCTGCACTTACAATACCTCCTGCATAGCCGGTACCTTCGGCACAAGGGTATAAATTTTTTGCCTGCGGATGTGAGAGTGTTTCGCTATCTCTTGGAATACGCACCGGGCTGGATGTACGGCTTTCGGTAGCTACTAAAATAGCATCATTTGTATAGTACCCCTTTAACTTTTTACCAAATGCTTTTAAACCAGCTGCCAGCGGTTCATGTATGAAAGAAGGAAGTACCGTGGTTAAATCTGCACTTTGCAATCCCGGCAGGTAAGAATTGATAGGCAACGAGGAAGATATTTTTTTATTGGCAAAATCAACTACTCTTTGTGCCGGCGCAACAAATTTTCCACCTCCGGCTTCAAATGCTTTTTGTTCTATTGCTTGCTGAAACTCCATCGTCGATAATGGACTGTTTTTAATTTTTAGGTTAGAATTTTGAATTACATCAGCCATTTCTACCTGCACTACCATACCACTATTAGCAAAAAGATTGTTACGTTTAGAAGGGCTCCACCCATTCACCACCAATTCTCCAGGATTAGTAGCAGCAGGAGCAATAATGCCGCCGGGGCACATACAAAAAGAGAATACACCTTTTTGGTTTACTTGTTGCACAAGGCTGTACGAAGCCGGTGGCAAAAATTCATCTCTTATTGGGCAGTGATATTGTATGCTGTCTATTAACGATTGTGGGTGTTCGATACGAACGCCTAAAGCAAAGGGTTTTGCTTCAATCAAAATATTTTTATGATGTAGTAATGCAAAAATATCCCTGGCAGAGTGGCCGGTAGCCAGTATATATGCATCAGCCTTTATTTTTTCTCCATTCGCTGTAACTATATGGGCTATATTGTCTTTTTCCAGGTGTAAATCGGCCAATTTTGTTTCAAATAAAACCTGGCCACCACAGTCAATAATGGTTTGCCGCATTGCCGTAATAATTTGCGGAAGTTTATTGGTGCCAATATGAGGATGTGCATCATAACTTATATTTTCCGGTGCACCAAAGTGTATAAAGAGCTGCAATATGCGGTTGATATTGCCTCTTTTATTGCTACGGGTATATAATTTACCATCACTATAAGTGCCTGCACCGCCTTCGCCAAAGCAATAATTGCTTTCCGGGTTTACAATGCCTTCTTTATTTAGGGCTGCTAGGTCTCTTCGTCTTGCTCTTACATCTTTTCCTCTTTCAATAATTATTGGTTGGATACCGGCTTCAATTAGTTTTAAAGCAGCAAATAAACCCGCCGGCCCGGCACCCACAATTAAAACTTTATGCTCTGCTTGCGATACATTCTTAAAGTTGAAACGAAGCTCCGGAGTTTCTATAAATGGCTCATTAATGTATGCCTGTAATTGTAGGTTAATATAAATGGTTTTTCCACGGGCATCAATAGATTTTTTGTGGATATTAAAACCTGTAATAGCCGATTCTGGCTTGCCCACTGAAGCAGCAATAAATTTGCGGATGATTTTGTCATCGGCTGCTTCTGATGGTAATAGCTTTAGTGAAACTTTTTGCTGCACGTTTATGAAGGTTTTTTATAAACGTTGGTCGCAACGAGCACAGTAGCCCAAAGCTAAAAAGTACAAGGGAGTGACACAACGATGTTAGATAGTTATTCTAAAGTTCGTTTACAAAAAATTAAAATGGCAAATCATCTGTATCGCCTGATGTAGATGAAAAAGTATCTAACGGTTCAATGTATTCATTGTCTATGGGGCTGCTTTGCTTGCCGGGTTGCAGTATTTGCTCAATGCGCCATGCATCAAGGTTGGTAATATAATTGGTAACACCGTTTTTTTCCCATTTGCTGCCTTTAATATTGAAGTACACTTTTATTTCATCGCCAATGTTTACACGGTCCACAATACTTGTTTTGTCCTGTACACATTGAAACTTTACGTAGTTTAAAATTGTTCTTCCATTTATATCGTCGCTTTTTTCTACGGCAAATTCCCTGGTTTTAAAGGTTTCGGTGCGTTGTACGGTATCGTATTTTGCTACCAGCTTGCCCGTTAATTCGTAGCTCATTTTTGTGTTATTTAGTGAGCCAAAAGTAATTTTATTTTATGGATAGTTTTAGATAAAATTTTTGGTAGCCAGTGTAAATCATTTTTTAGGCTAAAAAATCATGTGGCTTTTTTTTACATGTGTATAACCTACGAAACAAAAAAATTTTTTTTGTGAACGGAACACACCAAAATTTATGTATTAAAATTGCCGTTTGATGCTTGTTTTTAGCAGGGTGCAGTTATTTTGATTGTGAAACATCATACTGTGGTTGCTGTGAAAAAAACAAATCAATAAAAAATTTTTTTTTCAACAAATTATCTTGATATTCGCTGTCCTGCTGAAATTTTTTTTTTGATAAAAAACGTTTTAGATAAGGTCACCCAAAGAGGCTACGATAACCCAATAATATAACTTGCTTTAAGGACTAATTTTAAGATGGATAAGACTTATGAAAAAGTTTGGATAAACTGTTTAGAAATAATTAAGGATATTGTAGAGTGGCAACATTACAAGACCTGGTTTGAGCCCATTAAGCCCGTAGCATTAAAAGAAAAAATTTTAACAATACAGGTGCCCAGTCAATTTTTTTATGAGTACCTTGAAGAGCATTATGTTTCATTGCTGGCAAAAACATTGAAAAGAGAGTTGGGTAAGGAAGCAAGGTTGGAGTATAGAATAATGGTAGATAGCGGCAACAGTAAAAACAAGCCGCTTACGATGGATGTGCCAGGACATGGATATAAAACATTTGCAAATAACGAAATGGATTTTCCTCTAATAACAACAAATCCTGTTAAGAACCCATTTGTAATACCGGGTTTAAAAAAGATGCAGATAGATCCGCAGTTAAATGCTGCCTACACTTTCGACTCTTTTATTGAAGGTGACTGTAATAGGGTTAGCCGCCGTGCAGGTAAAACGGTTGCAGAAAAGCCGGGAGGAACTTCTTTTAATCCATTGGTAATTTATGGTGGTGTGGGCCTTGGAAAAACGCACTTGGCTCAGGCAATAGGCAACGATGTAAAAAGATTGCATCCTAACAAAGTGGTTTTGTATGTGAGTTCCGAAAAGTTTATCAATCAGTTTATAGACCATGGCCGTAATAATGCCATCAACGATTTTATACATTTTTATCAATTGATAGATGTATTGATTATTGATGATATACAATTTTTTAATAGGGCAGAAAAGTCTCAAGATGCTTTTTTCTCTATTTTTAACCACCTACACCAAAGCGGTAAGCAATTAATTTTAACGAGTGATAAATCTCCTAAAGACCTTGAAGGTGTACAAGAGCGTTTGTTGAGCAGGTTTCGTTGGGGCTTAAGTGCCGATTTACAAGTACCCGATTACGAAACCAAAATTGAAATATTGGAAACCAAAATGAAAGCTGATGGTTTTGATATGCCCAAGGAGGTTGTTAAATACATTGCCTATAATATTAACAGCAATGTAAGAGAATTAGAAGGTGCATTAATATCATTGTTGGCACAATCTTCGCTAAATAAAAGGGAAATAGACCTTGAATTGGCTAAAAAAGTACTTAGAAATTTTGTAAAATCGTCCAGTAAAGAAATAACGATAGACGCTATCCAGAAAATGGTTTGCGAGTACTTTGATGTGCCTTATGATAAGTTGCTTCAAAAAACCAGAAAGCGTGAAATTGTACAGGCAAGACAGATTACTATGTACCTAAGTAAGGCTTTTACAAAAAATTCTTTAAAAACTATTGGCGAACACTTTGGCGGAAGAGATCATACAACGGTAATTCATAGTTGCCAAACGGTGAAAGACCTGATGGATACCGACAACTTATTTAAAGAAAGTGTAATGGAGTTGCAGCAAAAAGTGCAATTAGCAGCCATGTAATACTATTAAAAAAACAATATAAAGTTCGGGGGTAACTCCGAACTTTTTTATGGGGTATAGAGCAAAAAAATATTTTGTTTCTTTTTTAATTTTGTTTTGGCATTTATACTATGGAATTGTATTTTTGCAACCCCTTAAACAATTAGTGTTGAGGAGGAGAGATGCCTGAGAGGCCGAAAGGAACGGTTTGCTAAATCGTCGTACGGGTAACTCTGTACCGTGGGTTCGAATCCCACTCTCTCCGCAGGGCTGTAGATCTTATAAAGGTTTTTTTAGTTCGGGATGTAGCGTAGCCCGGTTATCGCGCCTGGTTTGGGACCAGGAGGTCGCAAGTTCGAATCTTGCCATCCCGACCATATCCCAATGCAAGCTCTCCAATTTTGGGGAGCTTTTTTTATTTCTAAATTTTTAATTGCTCCAACAAAAAATGCCGGAAATTGTTTTCCGGCATTTTAGAAATTCATCTTTATGTTTAAAGCTTATTGCCTTCTTTTGGAAATACTATCCACGGCTTAAAGGTTTTTGCTTCTTCAAACTTCATATTGGCATACGATATTATTATAACAACATCGCCTTCTGTTCCTTTTCTTGCAGCAGGCCCGTTTAAGCAAACTACACCGCTACCACGCTTGCCTTTTATAACATAGGTTTCAATTCTTTCACCATTATTAACGTTTACCACCTGAATTTTTTCATTTTCAATCAGGTTGGCTGCATCCATCAAATCTTCATCCAATGTAAGACTGCCTACATAATTAAGATTTGCTTCTGTAATTACGGCTCTGTGTACTTTGGATTTTAATACTTCAATCTCCATTGTTTAAAAATTTTGGCAAATGTCTGTGAAATTTAGCTAAGAAGCTCATTTTTTCAGAATTTTAAGTATAGTTTCAACTTTATAAAATATATGATGAAAAAAATAATTTGTGTTCTTACAATTATTATTGCTTTTAATGGATGTTCTGGAAAAAAAGATGGATATCCTGTAGTAATTATTGAAAGTGAGTATGGTGATATTAAGGTGGAACTATTTGAAAATAAAGCTCCTAAAACTGTGGCAGCTTTTTTAAAAAATGTGGATGCGGGGGTATATAAAAAAGGATCATTTTATAGAGTATTAAAAAGTGAAGATGCGCCAACAGAGTATAACCAAGGCCTGATACAAGGTGGTATATTTGAAAGTAAGCCAGGAATAGTTACTAGCAGTATCGAGCATGAATCGCCCAAGCAAACAGGTATTTCGCATGAAAGTGGTACAGTATCAATGGCAAGAACAACACCGGGTTCTGCAAGTTCTGAATTTTTCATTTGTATTGGAAGTCAGCAACAATTTGATAGCAGTAGTAGAGGAAATTCCGATGGGTTAGGTTATGCTGCTTTTGGTAGGGTACTAAAAGGTATGGATGTGGTAAGGGCAATTCAAAGCACAAAAAATAGCGGAGACCGATTTATGAAAGCGGTAAAAATTGACAATATTGTAAGAGATTAAAAAAATGGTAAAATATTTAGAAGTAGTCGCCCGAATAGTTATTAGCTGGTATGCTTAGCTTTGTGCGTCTTCATTATTGCATATTAAAAGTTTATGATAAAATTAGCGCATTTTACTTCAGATGATTTTTCACAATTAATGGCCTGGATAAATACAGAAGAGTTGCTGACAAACTGGGCAGGCTCGCTATTCAGTTTTCCCTTAACACAAGAAAGCATGGAGTGGTATTTAAATGATACCAATGATATTGAGAAATCTGATGCTTTTGTATATAAAGTAATTGAAGAAGAAACAAATGAAGTGGTTGGACATATTTCTTTGGGAGGAATAAGCCGTAAAAACAAATCAGGAAGGATAAGCAGGGTATTGATTGGTGATGATAAATACAAGGGAAAAGGGTATTGCACAGAAATGGTGAAAGCAATTTTAAAGATTGGATTTGACGAATTAGGGTTGCACCGAATTAGCCTTGGGGTATATGATACCAATCAATCTGCTTTAAAGTGCTATATAGCGGCTGGTTTTACAATAGAAGGAACTATGAGGGATGTGATTTTACACAATAACGAATGGTGGAGTTTGATAGAAATGAGCATTTTGGAAGGCGAATGGAGGAATGCGCAATAAGCTACCAGAGACCCGTACCGGGTCTCTGGTGTATAAACTAATTATATCTTGGAACTGTAGGGGCTATATACCTTTTACCAAAAATGAGAACTCTTGCTCTACCTTTTAAAATATTTCCTTTGCTCCGGTAGTTGAAATCAATGCTTCTGATAGTGCGACCTTCAGGGGCAATTGTAATTTCACGACTGAATTGGTCGGCTTCAATATCCGAATCAACAAGTGGCGATAGTTTATCACCATTGGGGAATACAATGTTTAATGACTTAAGATGAATTGGTTTTTTTTCAACCTTAAATCTAATATCAGTGTACGGTGTGGTATTCAATACATCGATAGAGCTTCTATCTCTCACAAAATTTACTTTGGTTTCTCCAATAAGATCCCAACCTTCTTCAATGGCAATGGTTTTACGGCTAGAGGAACAACCTGAAAATACGAATGCGAATGCAATAAAAAGGGTACTTAAAAGAATAATACGTTTCATTTTTAATGATCTTTAGTTGCTGCAAAATTAAGCTTTTTGATAATTATTGTATAAAAATGGATGCAACAAAAAGGTTGCATCCATTGTAGAATAATTAAATAACTCCTGCCAGTTCAAGACTTTTTTTATTGATTTTGCGATAATCTATATTAGTGACTATAGGGTTTTGGTGTAGAATAAGCGATACACCTGGTTGCTTCCACCAATTGTTGTTTAAAAGTTTTTTTGCGTGAATGATACCCACAACCCAATTGTTAGTGGCCTCATTGTGCCATTCTTCTACCCATTCAAAATCTTCTTTACAAATGGCTTCTATATTGTTGGCACTTATGAAAACTTTTAGATAGAAATCGTTGCTTAATACTAAATTATTTTCCTGATAGTATTTTTTGTACTCATATTTATAATTATACCTAAGTGCGGCAATATCGCTCAGTACTGCTGCTGCAGTAGGATAAGCTCCGGCTCCTTTTCCTTTAAAAAAATGTTTATCAGCAAAGCTACTCTCTGTAATTAAGCCGTTAAATTCGTTTGAAACACCAGCCAGTTCATCTTGATCTTCAATAAACTGAGGTAAAACAAAAGCCGCCAGTTTGTTATTCTCTATTTTTTGCGCTGTGGCAACCAGTTTTACTTTTAAGCCTTTTTGTTTTGCCAATTTTGCATCGTTTGATTTAATGGCGGTAATACCATTATATAAAAATGATGTAGGTGCCACAACTTTTCCAAATGCATGAGCCAACAATATAGATAGCTTGTTTGCTGCATCATGGCCCTCAATATCCAGCGACGGGTTGCTCTCTGCAAAACCTAATTGCTGGGCTTGCAACAGGGCATCTTTAAAAGATAAACCTTCCTCAAATATTTTTGTGAGGATATAATTGGTACTACCATTCACAATTCCTTTTACGGATGATAGCAAGTCGTTATCATAATATTCTTCCAGGTTTCTAATAATGGGAATACTGGCACAGCAAGCACCTTCATATAAAAAGGCAACCCCATGCTTTTGTTGCAGATGCAATAGTTCTTCGAGGTTGGAGGCTATCATTTTTTTATTGGCACTTACTACATGCTTGCCATTTTGTAAAGCAGTTTTTACAATATGATAGGCGGCTTCGGCATCGTCAATTAGTTCAACTATTACATTAATGTTTTCATCTTGCAATAATTCGCTTGCATTGGTTGTAAAATGTTGAGCAGGTATGGCTCTTTTTTTATTTGGATCTTTAATACATATTTTTTTTATGCTTGCTTGTAATGCAGGCGTAGTTTTTAATACATCATATAATCCTTTTCCCACAATGCCAAAGCCAAATACACCTAGTGTTAGCTTATTGAATTGTGGCAAGTTTTTTTTACTATCTAAAGACATGGTACTGTTTAAGTTTTTTAAAATGTTTTTGTTGAGTAATTTGATGTGGCACAAGTGAGTGACACAACCGGAGTTGGGTTATGCACGGATGCCTGTTAAAAAATCTTTTTTATTGTTTGATGTTTTGAAAACAATATCTAATGCCTGTTGTAAATCTGCGATAAGATCTTCTGCATCTTCTAACCCAATGCTCAATCTTAACAGGCTATCTTGTACACCAACTGCTTTTCTTTTTTGGTTGGGGATTGATTTATGTGTCATACTGGCCGGATGGCTAATTAGACTTTTAATGCCTCCCAGGCTTTCTGCCAATTTAAAATATTGGGTAGCAGTTGCAATACTAATGGCAGATTGTTCGGTATCATTTTTTAAAGAAAAACTAACAATACCACCAAAACCTTTGCTTTGTGCTTTTGCAATATTGTGATTTGGGTGAGAAGCCAAGCCTGGGTAATACACTTTATCTACTGCAGGATGTGTTTGTAAAAACTCGGCAATTTTTTGTGCAGTATCACAATGCTGCTTAATGCGGAGGTGGAGGGTTTCAATGCCACGAATTACCAACCAGCTATCAAAAGGCCCGAGTATAGCACCAGTTGCATTTTGATAAAAACGAATTTTTTCTCCCAGTTCTTTTTCTCTTGTTACTACAATGCCTGCAATTAAATCGCTGTGGCCACCCAGGTATTTGGTAGCACTGTGCACTACAATATCAGCTCCCAGCGAAAGAGGCTCTTGTAATGCGGGTGTTGCAAAAGTATTATCCACGCAAAGCCAGCAGGAACGGGCCTTTGCCAGGTTGGCAATGGCCCGTATATCACTAATTTTAAGTGTTGGATTGGTAGGCGTTTCCAGCCAAATAAGTTTTGTAGCCGGGGTAATTGCATCTAGTATTTTGTTGACATCGGTAGTGTCAACATAGTTTACTTTAATGCCAAACTTTTCATATACCTGGGTAAATAACCGAAATGCACCGCCATAGATATCATCTACGGCTACAATTTCGTCGCCGGACTGCAATAGTTTTACTACAGCATCAATAGCTGCTAATCCGCTACCAAATGCTGCTGCTATTTGACCATTTTCTAGGGTAGCAATCAGGTTCTCCAAAGAAGCTCTAGTTGGATTGTTAGAGCGGGCATAGTCGTAACCCCGGTTTATGCCTGGGGCTTCTTGCACAAAAGTGCTGGTTTGATAAATGGGTACGCTAATAGCCCCGGTTAAGGGATCTACAGGGATACTGTGAATGAGTTTTGTTGCATTGCTCATAATTTTAAAATTTGTCTCCAGTGCCGTTCTTAAAAGCAATTGGAGGGATTAAAAATTAAAAGCACTTACAAGAGTGAACCACCAAACTTTACCGGGCAATTTTTTTACCGCAATGTTGTAAAATGGTTACACGCAAATAAAAAAAGCTCACCCGATAAGACCAGATGAGCTTTGAATATTTTAAGGTATCCCTAGCTGTGTATCTGAACTTATCTGTCCCAATGGTATCGGGATGGATTTGGCACCTTTGCTAAACCGAAGTTTAACCAGGTTGTCAAGGCTTCACAGGGCCATAACCCTCTGCCTTTCTTGATAAGTGAATTTGTAAAGAACTGGCGCAAAGGTATAGCGATATTTTTCTTTAATCCAAATAAAATATTAGCAAAATTGGTGCAAACGATTGTATTAAGCTATGGGCAAGGGTTTTAACGGAAGTGTTTTGATTAAATTATCATTGAATTAAATGTTTCTTAAAGGGAAAATTGGGTATTTGTATATTTATTACTAATAGAACAATTTGATACCTACGGGCTTTTTGCTAAAAAATTAAGTATTCGTACCTTTAACATTAAGGAGAAAATAATGGCTAAAAATAAAGTGGTTAAGCAAGATTTACCCGTTTCGGGAGAAGTGATTGAAGTAATTGGGGCAAGGGAACATAACTTGAAAAACATTGACATCAATATTCCAAAAAATAAGCTGGTAGTATTTACCGGAGTAAGCGGAAGTGGCAAATCTTCACTGGCATTTGATACCATTTATAATGAGGGACAACGCCGCTACATGGAAAGTTTTAGTGCTTATGCAAGGCAATTTGTAGGCGATATGGAGCGGCCCGATGTAGATAAGATTACTGGCCTTTCGCCAGTGATTTCTATTGAACAAAAAACCACCAATAAAAACCCCAGAAGTACTGTTGGAACTATCACTGAGCTTTACGATTTTTTACGTTTATTGTATGCAAGAATAGGAGAGGCCTATAGTTATAATACTGGCAAAAAAATGGTGAAATTTAGTGAAGAGGAAATTGTACAATCAATATTTTCGAAGTTTAAAAATAAAAAGATAAGCTTGCTTGCTCCCTTGGTTCGTGGACGTAAAGGGCATTACAGAGAGCTCTTTGAAGACATCAGGAAGAAAGGGTTTTTAAAAGTTCGGATAGATGGCGAAGTGATGGACTTGACTCCAAGAATGCAAGTAGACCGCTACAAAATTCATGATATAGAAGTGGTGATAGATAGGCTGCAGGTAACAGATGAAATGAAAGTGCGGCTTAGCCAAAGTGTGCAAAAAACGCTTGGAATGGGTAAAGACCTTATGTTTTTACTGATAAATGATGACAATAAAATTGTGCAATTCAGTAAGCAATTAATGTGTGTGGACACCGGCATTAGCTACGAAGAGCCAAGTCCCAATGCATTTTCTTTTAACTCTCCTTATGGTGCATGCCCAACTTGTAAAGGGCTGGGAACGGTTTACCAGATAAATATGGATGCAGTAATACCCGATATGAGTGTGAGTGTAAATGATGGAGGTATAGCGGCTTTGGGTGAAGAAAGAGAAGCTTATGTATTTAAACAGGTGCAACAGATAGCTAAGAAACACAAAATAAATTTGGATAAGCCTTTAAAGGAGTTGAGTGAAAAGTCATTAAACATTTTGCTGTATGGAAAAGAAAAGATTGATGAAGAAGATGAAGCGGACATAGAAATGGATGTGCCACAAGAAGGCCCGATTTATTATGCAACAGAATACGAGGGTATTGTAAATATGCTGAAACGTTGGTTTTCCTCCACTACTACTACCGACTCTATGAGGGATTGGGTAGAAAAGTATATGAAGCTGAAGGTATGCGAAATCTGCAATGGCACAAGGCTGCGTAAAGAAAGCCTTTGGTTTAAAGTTGATGAAAAAAATATTGCGGAACTGAGCGAAATGGATTTAGATAAATTAGGAGAGTGGTTTGCAAATATTGAAAAAAAACTGAGTGATAAACAAAATACTATTGCAAAGGATATTTTGAAAGAGATTAGAGAACGACTTGGCTTTTTATTAAATGTAGGCCTTACTTATCTCACTTTGTATCGGCCATCAAAAAGTTTGAGTGGCGGAGAATATCAACGCATCAGGCTAGCAACACAAATAGGTTCGCAATTGCAAGGCATTACTTATATTTTAGATGAGCCCAGCATTGGTTTACATCAAAGAGATAACCAGCGATTAATTGGTGCATTGCAAAACCTGCGAGATATAGGTAATAGTGTATTGGTGGTAGAGCATGATAAAGATATAATGTTAGCTGCCGATTATCTTGTAGATATTGGTCCAAAAGCAGGAACGCATGGGGGAAGGATTGTGGCAGAAGGTACTCCACAGCAAGTTTTACAATCATCATCAGAAACAGCACAATACCTAAGTGGAAAAAAAAGTATTCCGTTACCAAAAGAATTGAGAACTGGAAATGGAAAAACAATTGAACTGAAGGGTGCTACAGGCAATAATCTTAAAAATATTTCTGTACAATTTCCTTTAGGAAAATTAATACTGATTACTGGTGTAAGTGGTAGCGGAAAATCTACTTTAATAAATGATACACTGTACCCTTTGTTAAGTAACTATTGTTATAAAAGCAAGGCAGAGCCTTTACCCTACAAGAGCATAAAGGGCCTGGAAAATATTGACAAGGTAATTGAGATTGACCAAAGCCCTATTGGCAGAACACCCCGAAGCAACCCGGCTACCTACTGTGGTTTTTTTACTGATATTAGAACTTTGTTTGCACAAGTACCGGAAGCTAAAATAAGAGGTTATAATGCAGGCCGTTTTTCATTTAATGTAAAAAGTGGCAGATGCGATGTATGTGAAGGTGGCGGTATGCGTGTGATAGAAATGAATTTTTTGCCGGATGTGTATGTGCATTGCGAAAAATGCAATGGCAAGCGTTATAACAGGGAAACGCTGGAAATTCGCTACAAAGGAAAATCCATTAGCGATGTACTGGATATGACGGTAGATGATGCGGTTGAATTTTTTAATGCGGTTCCATTTATTTACCGTAAAATAAAAGTGCTGCAAGAGGTGGGGCTTGGATATATCACTTTAGGGCAAAGTGCTGTAACCCTTAGCGGCGGAGAGGCGCAGCGGGTAAAACTTGCAACCGAACTGAGTAAAAGAGATACCGGGAAAACGGTTTACATTTTGGATGAGCCCACTACAGGCCTGCATTTTCAAGATATAAAACATCTACTGGATGTATTGAACAAACTGGTTGACAGGGGTAATACCGTATTAGTGATTGAGCATAATATGGATATGATAAAAGTAGCAGATCATATTATAGATATTGGTCCTGAGGGTGGAAGTGGTGGTGGGATGGTGCTGTACGAGGGTACACCAAAAGAGATGCTGAAGGTGAAGGAAAGTTTTACGGCAAAATACCTGAAGCAGGAGTTTAAATAGAATATAGCTTTAGCTAAAAAGATAAAACCATGGCTCGTATTCCATGGTTTTTCATTTTCAAAAGGATTTTTTAATCAACTGTACATCTAAAGAATAAGGCAAAGCATGTCAACGAAATAGTTGTGGTTTCAGAGGTATTGTATAAGAATATACTTCCTTCCTTGGGATTTACTTCTGTTGTATACCTTGCGCTTATTGTATCTATTATGATTTTTGGGTTAGTACAATTTTAAAGCCATCTTTATTTTTTTCGCAAGCCTTTGCTTTGCTTACAAACATAAAAAGTGTCATACAAATAGCTACGGCTATTGCTTTATAAACACCCGCATAAAAATTTGCATCTTTCATTGTGAGTATTTTAAAAATGTTTTTAATATAGTACCGGGCACCTTGTTTGGCGAAGCAACCTGTTATCCAGGCCATCGTTTCCTAACTTAATACCTAATTTTAATAAAGTAGAAAAATAAGCGTCTTTCTGATTCTCATTACCTCTTTGAGTACCCGGAGCATATCTTGAAACACCCGGAGTTACTATACCATACATTTTATCGTGTATTTGCCTGGCTATACTTGCATTTTGGGGGCTTAAATAGTTGCCAAAATAAACCGGGTCAATATAAGTAGTACTTACATCATCAATATAGTCGGTAAATGTTTTTCTGTATAGTAATTCTAAACCAAGGGTAACCCTTTCGGTAAGGTCGTATTTAAAACCAAAACCCATTGGAATATTCATTTGGGTAAGTTTGTATGGCTTTTTATCGGGATACTCTGCCATACCCTGGCCTTCTGTACGAAGTGGGTGAAGTTCATACCATTTTGTTGTACCATTGGTAGTTAACGATCCTTTGGGGTTGAAATGAAATAATCCAACACCCACAAAACCGTAAGGTTTAAATCTGGGAGAATATTCTTCATCATATTGCCTAAACATAAGGGTTGGATACAATTCGATAGCACTATATACCTCCCACATATTACTTTTAAAATCTAAATTTCTTTGTTTTCTCCACGACTCATCAACACCATCAGTATTAATAATATAATCTTCCCCCGAAACATACGTATATTGACCAGCAACTCTCAATCCGATCCATTCTGCTGGATAAACAGTTACAAATGCACCTTTCATCATTTTGGTTAGCTCTAAGTTTACATCCTTTATAAATCTTGTGCCCTTACCACGATTGCCTCCTAAGTCTCCAAGGAAAAAAGTAGGCCCAAAGTTTAGACCGGCTTCTACCTTAAATTTTTTACCACCTAAAATAAGATGCTGAGAATTAGATTGTTTTGGAATGCTAAAGCATATAACCAACACAAACATACACTTGCAGAATATGTGTAAATAAGGTCTCATCAGGAATTAGTTTTGTCTTTCGATAGTTTTTTGGATATCAACATGCTAAGCATGCAGAACTATGAACGCTGACTGATGAGAAATTATTGTATGTTAAACTAACTTAATTATTTAAAAGCATTGATACATGAGGGATACCATCTTCCAGATATGGCTCACTAATCACCTGAAATCCAAATGATTCATAAAATTTTATAAGATATTGCTGTGCCCCTATTTTTATTGGGCATTTTCCAAAATGCTTGTAAACGGACTCTATGGATTTTTGCATTAATGTTTTGCCATAGCCATCTTTTCTATGTGCAGAATTTGTAACTACTCTACCTATGCTGGCTTCATTATAAGAAATTCCTGCAGGTAATAAACGAGTGTATGCAACCAATAATTGATTATTAAGCCAGCCGCATAAATGTAATGATTGGGCATCTTTTCCATCTGCATCCAAATAAACACAGTTTTGTTCTACCACAAAAACTTCACTGCGTAATTTTAATATGGCATATAATTCTGTAGGGGTTAATTCATTAAATTTTTTACAAGTCCAAATTACAGGAGTGCTTTTCATTTAATTATTGGGTTTGAAATTTTTAAAAGCATTAAGTCTGCAATTCCTTTTGCTCTTTTTTTTGCAAGCTCAGAAATACTTCCAAAATACATTTCATCAATGGTGTTGTTAAAAAGCGATAGCCAGGTATCAAAGTGAATTTTTTTTAAAGGATATTTTTTATCGAGTTCATAATGTACGCCCATCGCATTGTTTTTATAAACCGGGTTGTCGAGTAAAATACTTTCCCAGAAATCAGTAATTAATGGGATGTGATGGCCCCAATCCATTTGTACAACTTTGTTGAAGATAATGCCAATTGTTTCATCTTTTTTTACCTTTTGATAAAATGCGCTGATAAATTTTTCTATATCAGCTCTGGTTTCTATATCTTTTTTAGTATCCATATTTTTCTTTCCACCTTTCTTTTAAGAATTTTCTTAACTCTTCCTCTCTTGCGTTTTTCTGTGGTTCAAAAAATTTATTGCCATCCAATTCATCAGGCAAAAATTGTTGCTCTACAAAATTATTTTCAAAACTGTGTGCATACTTATAGTCTTTTCCATAATTCATTTGCTTCATCAAACGGGTAGGAGCATTACGAAGGTGTAGTGGCACAGCAAGGTCGCCATATTGTTGAACCGCTTTTATTGCATCGTTGATTGCCATATAAGATGCGTTGCTTTTTGGCGAAGAAGCCAGGTAAACAGCGCACTGCGAAAGGATGATTCTGCTTTCGGGGTTGCCAATTACATTTACTGCCTGGAAAGTGTTGTTTGCAAGCAGCAAAGCATTTGGATTAGCATTGCCAATATCTTCACTGGCAAAAATGAGCATACGCCTGGCAATAAATTTTACATCTTCACCGCCTTCAATCATTCTGGCAAGCCAATACACTGCACCATTTGGGTCGCTGCCACGCATACTTTTAATAAACGCAGAAATGATATCGTAATGTTGCTCGCCGCTTTTATCATACAAAGCAATTCGTTGCTGTGCAATTTGCATTACCTGCTCATCCGTAATAATTTTGCCACTGATGTTCTCAACTACAATTTCCAACAGGTTCAATAATTTTCTGGCATCGCCACCAGAAATTCTAATGAGTGCTTCTGTTTCTTTTAATTCAATTTTTTTTGTTTTTAAAAAATCGTCATTAAATAAAGCATCGTTCATTAATTGAATAAGCGATTCATCGTTTAAGGGTTTTAGAATATAAACCTGACTTCTGCTTAGTAAGGCACTGTTAACTTCAAATGAAGGGTTTTCTGTTGTAGCTCCAATTAGGGTGATGATACCTTTTTCAACAGCACCTAATAATGCATCCTGTTGGCCTTTATTAAATCGGTGTATCTCATCAATAAATAAAATGGCACCCGAAGTTTTCTTTGCAGTATCAATTGCTTCCCGAATATCTTTTACTCCTGCAGATATTGCGCTAAGCGAAAAAAAAGGCTGTTGTAGTGTTTGGGCAATAATATTGGCAATGGTAGTTTTGCCGGTACCCGGCGGTCCCCAAAGTATCATAGAAGGGATTTTTCCTTTCTCTATCGCAGTTCTTAGAATACTTCCTTTACCGGTTAGTTGTTCTTGCCCAACAAGGTTATCTAAGGTTTGCGGCCGCATTCTTTCTGCAAGTGGTGCCCTGTTCATACTGCAAATTTAGGCTGAATAAAGCGATGTTGAAATAGCTAATTATTTCCCTCTGGCCTTTTCAATTAATGGTATAATATCATATAATAATACCGGCCTTTGTTCATCATCTATATTAATTACAATTGTGTAGCCATCGGCTCCGCCTGCTTTTATCATTGCGTTAATCAGTAATTGTTGATCGCTTTGTGATCGAATGCCGGTAGTTTCATCCCACACTTCTTTGCTTGTGAGGCAACCTTGCGTTGGCGTAAGTGGGTAATATGGCTGGTTTACATAATACATAGGGTTTACCGTACTACCATGAATGATAATTTCAGTTCTTCCAGCTTTACCTGCATAGTAACTTTGATAAATGGGAGTGTAATCTTTCCAATCGTTTGGTAGCAAATTTTTGTAATAGTTCATATTCCAGGTGGTATCGGTGATGGAAGAATCTGCATAAAAATGTTTAGGCGATTTTTCATAGGGCATAGTTAGTTGAATATTTACTGTAGGTCCTATAAATACTGCCCTCGACACATCATATCCTTTCATTCTAAAAAAGCCTTCGGGTGTGTTGCCATTGGTAATATAGCCGGGCATGTTTGAAATACTTCTTGCCAACTGCGGTACGGCAAAATATTTTCCTGAACTGTCTAAAATAAAATTGCCATTTCTGTCTCGTATCATTACAATGCCTGGGTAGTTTCTGTTCTTTCGTTGAAAGCTGAATACAAGTACTTTTCCATTGAGATAATTTTTTTGAAGAAAAGGTAGTATTGATGGAGCAGCGGTTGGATTTTGAACTTGTTTGATATGGGATTGCAACTGAGCTAGAATTGGATTGTCGGTAAATTTTTGCTGAAGTTGTTGTGTTTTTACTGCTAAAAAATTTGCATCATCTTTTGCCATTCTGCTGTTGAGGATATATTCGCCACACATGGCAAATATTTTAGGGTCTTGTGTTTGCAGCAACAAAAGTTTTACCTGCTGATAAAACGTATCAGGATAATTGGCGTATAATAATTCTATTGCAGCTCTTTGAAATGGTAAAGAGTGTAAGTGCATTTGTTCTGCTGCAATTTTAATTCTTCCATCTGTCCATATTGACTTATAGCGGAGCAATTCCATTGCATAAAAAGCATCCTGCCAGTTTTCTTCTGTACTGTCTGTAAGTTCTAACGATAAATTTTTATTGATAGTGCTTTGGATGAGGTTTCGGTGTACTTTATCCCTATTGGATTTTAAAGCACCTTTAAAAAATAATTGTGCGCTTGCCGATAGCGAAAAGCAAACTAAAAGCAAGCACCCACACAGGAATTTATTCATGTATGCAAGATAAAACCTTCCTCAAGTTTTAGTTGTTAATAATTAGGGAACATTGGCTTGTAAAAAAGCCTGTATTTTATTAAAGGTATCTGTAAATGTTTCTACAGGCCAATCGCCATGGCCTCCTGTTGGATAAAATACATATTGATTGGGTACAGCATTGGCATTGAGTTTATTTCTTACCGCTTCTGACTGAGAAGGCTGCACTAAGGGATCAAGCCCTCCCTGGAATATGATGGTTGGTGGACTTTGTGCGTTGATAAAATTTGTGGGACTCGATTGAAAATATAGATTAGGGATAGAAGTTGGCGTGCCGCCCATGATTCCGGCAATGAGTGATGGCGGTGCAAATATTGCAGGGTTATTGTACATTTCCACCATATCTGATGGGCCGAAATAGTCAACGATGGCTTTTATTCTTACAGGAGTAGAATATTTGTAGCCTTGCAACAGTGCCAAATGGCCACCAGCACTTGCACCAAGCAAAACAAACTTATCTGAAATAAGATATTCATTTCGTTTGCTATAAATAAATTCTACCAACGATTTTACATCATTTTCCTGGGTAGGAAACAAATTTGTATTACCAGCTACCAGCCTGTAATTCATGTTTACGATGGCATAATCGGGTAGGCGTCTTTTTAAAGTATCTACAAATAAGTTGAAATCTGTTTTATCGCCACTACTCCATGCGCCTCCATGAATCATTATCATTACTTTGGTGGTAGTGGTACTTCTATTAGCAGGTAAATAAATATCTGCTTTCTGTAAAGGATCGCTATCGTAGGGTACATTTAGTTGGGTGCTGGCATTTATTTCGTTGCCGGGTATATCGTCCTGGGTGCAAGAAGTTATAAACACACTAAATACTACAAATAAGAAGAAACCAATTTTTTTCATGTTCAAAAGTTACGAAAAAACCCTTGCATCAAGCAAGGGTTTTAATATTTTTTTAGAATGTTTTATCATTTCAAATCTAACTTTATTTGCAATTCTTCAAATTGTTTTGCATCTATTTCGCTGGGTGCATCAATCATCACATCTCTGCCGCTGTTGTTTTTAGGGAAAGCAATAAAATCTCGGATGCTTTCGCTGCCACCTAAAATGGAACAAAGCCTATCAAACCCAAATGCAATACCGCCGTGTGGTGGAGCACCATATTCAAATGCACCCAAAAGAAAACCGAATTTGTGTTGTTGTTCTTTTTCATCCATGCCTAAAGCTGCAAACATTTTCTGTTGTAGTTCTTTTTGGAAAATTCGGATGGAGCCACCGCCTATTTCATTTCCATTTAATACCATATCATAGGCATTGGCTTTGATATTGGCATATGGATGTTTTAAATATTCTGCTGCATTTTTAATCTCAGGATTATTGCTAATCATCGTTTGTATATCGCTTGGTTTTGGGGAAGTAAATGGATGGTGTCTTGCTACCCAACGATTATCTTCTTCGGCATATTCAAATAGTGGAAAATCCAATACCCATAATAGTTTGAATTCGTCTGCTTTGCGTAGGCCAAGCGTAGTGCCCATGTGCATTCGCAGGTCGCTGGCAGCTTTGCGGGTGCGCTCTTCTGGGCCAGCTACTATTAAAATGAGATCACCTGCTTTGGCTTGGGTTGCTTCGGCAATGGCTTTTAATTTTTCTTCGTTGTAAAATTTATCTACACTGCTCTTGAAAGTTCCATCCATATTGCATTTAATAAATACAAGCCCTTTCATACCAACTTGTGGGCGTTTAACCCATTCTGTTAGTTCATCAGTTTGTTTTCGGCTGTACTCACTACATCCCGGAGCTGCTATTGCAATAACTGTTTCGGCTTCATCAAATACTTTAAAATCTACTCCGTTTATGAGGCCGGAAATATCTTTTTGCTGGGTAAACGTGTACGAAGGGAATTTAAGATTACAAAGCTTCATATCAAAACGGATATCCGGCTTATCGTTGCCATAAGTCCACATGGCATTTTCCCAAGTCATGCGTTCTACCACATCTGTATAGTCAATATTTTTTACGTCTTTAAAAATACGTTTTACCAATCCTTCAAACATATTGAGAATATCTTCCTGCTCCACAAAACACATTTCGCAATCTATTTGGGTAAATTCCGGCTGGCGGTCTGCCCGTAAGTCTTCATCTCTAAAGCATTTAACTATTTGATAGTAACGATCGTAACCACTTACCATTAATAATTGTTTAAAAGTTTGCGGGCTTTGTGGCAATGCATAAAACTGTCCGGGATTCATGCGACTGGGTACTACAAAATCTCTTGCACCTTCTGGTGTGCTTTTTATTAAAAATGGCGTTTCTATATCCATGAAACCGTTTTCGTGTAAATAGTTTCTTGTACTGCGGCCAACTGCATATCGCAATTCAAGATTTTTCTTTACCACATTTCTTCTAAGATCGAGGTAGCGGTATTTCATGCGTAGTTCATCGCCGCCATCGGTATCGTCTTGTATTGAAAATGGCGGCACGGCCGATTTATTGAGTATGCTAAACTTTGTAACAAGTAATTCAATATCGCCGGTTGGTATGTTTGGATTTTTGTTGCTGCGTTCACTAACGGTTCCGGTTGCCTGCAATACAAATTCACGGCCTAACGGATTTGCTTCTAGTTGCTCGTTTAATGCTTCTGAAAATAATAATTGGGTAATTCCATATCGGTCTCTTAGATCCACAAAAGTGATGCTGCCAAATTTGCGAACCGTTTGTACCCAACCGGCAAGGGTTACTTCTTCTTTTCTTTGTGTGTCTGTAGCTCTTAATTCTCCGCAAGTGTGTGTTCTAAACATGTGTTTATAAATAGTTGAATATTGATTTGCTGTACAAGAGTGCGACGCCAATAAAGCTAAATAGTATTAGGATGCCGGGTTCATAAAAATATTTATGTTTTAAGCATTTGTACTAAAGGCAACATTGTTGTCTTGTCCCGATTTTTTCGGGAGTCACTCCCTTCAACGGCATTACTTTTGGCAGCCATTTTGGGCTGCAAAGATAGCAGAATAGCCTATTTATTAAAAGTTAATCTGTAAATACCTGGCTTACTTCTTTATGCCTTGGCGCATACCATAAATAATAGTAGGCCAGCACCAAAATACCAAGCGTAAAGGGGATAACTGCAAGTAGTTTGTAGCTGATATCGCCATAAACTTGGTTGCCGTCAAAATGAAAAAATTCGCTCAACATCCAGTAGGAGTTGGCAGATATCCAAAGAATAATAGCTAGGTTGTGGGTAAGCTCGCTGATAATATGGCGTGTTCGCCATGCAATGATGATGGCAATGGTAAGTGTTGGAAAAATCATGAGGATACCAAGTGGTTTCCATATCATGCACCAAGCAATGTCTTTAAAAAGCCAGAAAACGATGTGCAGGTTTTCCATTTTTCTGTAACGGAGCGGAATGTTGTATATTGGTTCGTTTGGCATGTTTCGTTTTTCGTTACTCGTTACTCGTTACTCGTTACTCGTTTGTCGTTACTCGTTTGTCGTTACTCGTTACTCGTTACTCGTTTGTCGTTACTCGTTACTCGTTACTCGTTACTCGTTACTCGTTACTCGTTACTCGTTACTCGTTACTCGTTACTCGTTACTCGTTATTTTGGCGGGTTAAGTTATATAAAAATTGTGTATAAAAATATTACTCTATTACTATTTGGTAATGCGATAATAAACCCGATAAATTTTCGGAAGAGAATTTGGCTTTTTTGATGTTGTTTTTTTCTGGTTTGATGTTGAAGTGTAAGGCTTCTCTAAAATCTGCTTGCTCCAAATTGGTTTGCTCAAATATGGCACCGCTTAATTCTGCTCCTAAAAAATTTGCTTCAGGTATTTGAGCTTCGGTAAAATCTACCTCTTGTAAAATACAGTTTTTAAAAGAGGGCTTTTTGAGTTTTAATTGATAAAATGAAGCATGGCTAAGGTTGCAACCATCAAAATTTATTTCCAGCAAAAAATGGTTGCAGTTTTCAAAATGCAAGCCTAGCATTTTACATTGATTGAATTGTATATTTCTAAAAGCTGTGTCGTTTAGTTTTACATTGCTTAAATCGCAACCGGAAAAAATACAATCTGTAAAAAATATTTTGGATAAATCTGAGCCTGCAAAATTGCAGTTGTTGAATGTACATTTTTCGTACTCGCCTTTTGTAATTGGATTGCTGATAAAATCTTGTTGCTCAAATATGTTGTTGTAAATATCTACTCTTTCCATTGGTAGGTTTAAAAGTACAAATAAAAAAGCTGCTACAATTTGCATTGCAGCAGCTTTTTAACTTTTTATCAATTTTACTATTAGTTCTCTACTCGTACCCTTACACCTTCGCTATGGCTGCTAAACTCGGGTGCATACATACTTTGTATGGTTGTAATACCATTACTAAAATTACCTACCTGGCTTACGAATAAAGGATATTCAAACACATAAGATCCACGGGGCAACCAACTGAAAAAGAAATTGGTGCTGGCATCTTTGGTGCTTTCGTAATAACCAAGGCCACCTTGCCATTTGTATTGGCTCAATACATTTACGGGTTCCATAGTGGCAGCACGCATATCTTTCATATGAATGTATTCCATATCTCTATCCACTTTTAGCTCTATGCGCACTTTAATTTTGTCGCCCACTTTTAAAGTTTCGCCCTCTTTTATTTCACGCAATACAGGGCCACGGTCGCTTGCCTGCTCTACAAATAATTTTTTCTTTAATTGTAAAGGAGTAGCTGCCGGAGTGATTTTATCCAAATCTTCAAAATATTGCCAGTAAGCCGCACCCCAACTGGTAGATGAACTATTGGCTGCTGTGTTGGAAACAGAAACTTTGATATTCCCCATTTCAGGTTTTATTTGATTGGCAGAAAAAGTTTTAGAAAAATACCCGGTACCTGCTTCTGTTTTACTATCTGTACTGTTAATGGTTATATTGCCCGTTTGTATAGTTACTGCTCTTTCTTCGCTCAACCAGTTGCTGCCACCTAACAATAATGCATACACGGCTTCGGCAGTTGCTTTGGTGGTCTTCCAGTTTTGTACCTGCTTTTGTTTTAGCAACCAGGTTTTTAAATCATCTACTGTTTTAATGTCTTTGCTTATATCGCTGAAAACTTCTACCATTAATGCTTGGCTTTCTACCGGAGCTTGGTACCAGTAATAACCCCCGGCTGTAAACTCTTTCCAATACATACCCAACTCTTCGTGTACAATTGCATTTTGTTTTAGCGATGCGGTAATAGCTTTTGCTGTTTTGTCATCATTGGTTCTATGTAATGCCAATGCAATCATGCCTTGCATGTATTTGCTTTGGCTGAGCCAGTATTTCTGCGATTGGCCTTTGTAATAATTAGAAGCAGTAGTTGCATTGGCTGCTATTGATTTGTCTGTAAAGAAGCTGCGCATATACAAATACTGAATAGCTGAATAAGACAAATGATTGTCTGATAATTTTACTTTGTATTTCAACAGGTCATTGTACTCATCTCTCAGCCTTGCATCTAAGTAAGGAATGGCTTTATTTAAAATTTCACTCAAATCCGCATTATCTTCTTTGCTTAATGCATTTAGTTTTTTCAAGTGGCCGATTCCTGTAATAATGTATTGGGTTATGAACCTGTCATCGGGGCCACCTTTAAACCAAGTAAAACCGCCATTACTGCTTTGCATTTCTTTGAGTTTGTTGAAAGTGCTTTGCTTTTCTTTTGCAAGGCGAACCATGTCAAACAACACAGCAATATTTTTCTTTTGCTCGGCTTCTGTTTTTGCCTGCAATACCCAAGGTGTTTCTTGCAACAGGGCAGATTTTAATTCTTCATTTTTTTGCAGATTGCTCATTAATGCAGCAGTATCTGTTGTTTTCCATTTTTCAAATACAGCCTTTATTTTTGGCGTACTGTTGGCCACATAGCTTGCTAAAGTATTGGCATAGTAACGGTTAAAAGTTTGCTCGGCACATTCATAAGGGTATTCCATTAAATACGGCAGTGCTTGCACTGCATACCATGCAGGGTTGCTGGTATATTCAATGGTAAAAGATTGGCTGGTTAAGCTGTTGCTATTACCCGACTGCAATAATTTTTCAAACAAAAATGTTTTGCTGTTGGTATTGCGCATGTTCAAAGGCAATGTTTCTGTAACCAACATACGATTGGTTAAAACAGGTATGGCCATTTCTTCGCCATCGCTAAAGCTGCCATCTTTTGAAATAGCTTTGATGCGATAGGTTAATGCACTATTGAAATTAAAGGGCACACCAAAAGGAAATTTAACTGCAACTGATTTGCCTGCTTCTACCGTAAAATATTGATTAGGAAAAATATTTTTAAACCAACCATCCACCGGCTTGCCTGTTGATGCGTCTATTAGTTCTAATTGGGCGGTGCCGGTAATTTCGGCATCGCTCATATTTACAATTTTTGCCGATAGCTCAATATCATCACCTTCTCTTACAAAACGTGGAGCATTAGGTTGCACCATCAATGGCTTTTGGGTGATAACGGTTTGCTCATTGTAACCACTTGCCAGCTCTTTGGTATGGCCCAGTGTCATTAATTTCCATTTGGTTAATGCTTCGGGCATAGTGAAACTGAAGCTGACATTGCCTTCGGCATCGGTGGTTAATGAAGGGAAGAAGAAAGCGGTTTCGTTGAAGTTTTTACGAATTTGGATTTCGCCACCGGAAGGTGATTCAGGTTTTTCTTTTTGCCCTGTTTTCATCTTAAATGAAACAGAATCCATTTCTGCTTCTGCTTTTACTTCTACTCCAGCTATTTTACCAGCCAAAGCCTGATTTACCACAGGTGCTGCCATTGCATCTGTGGCCATTTCTTCATTAGAAACACTACGTGTTGCCATTGCATACATTCCTCTTCTATAATACCCTTCATTCCACCCATAATCCGCCAGTACATCATAATATTTTTCGGGTACATTCAAATAATCATAATTGTATTTATTCAGCTCATCGCTTTGTACCGATTGAAAATTATTGTATGTCCAATAAATGCTTTTGTTGTTATTTGGCCAGATGGATTTTAAGCTATTCCAGGAATGGGGCTTAAACTGGTCAAGCGAAGCATCGTACATACTCACCAGCATTTCAGCAGCCATTTTTTGTCCTTTTTCGCCGCTTACTTTCATGGTCCATTTTTCCTGGGCGCCGGGTAAAAGTTTATCTCTAAAAGTAGCATAGCTAATGTTTAAATCTTTGTTGCTCCAGGGTATATTAAAATTATTACCACCGTTATACACCCGGTTATTTTTTACAAATACATAATTGAGATTAACGCCCCCACGGTCTTCTTCGGTTGTTGTAATAGAATTGTTATAAGCTTTATCGGCAGAAATAGCATTGTATTGTGCAGTACGATTTTTGTCAGTACGATCTATATTTTGTATGAGCCATATTTTATCAAAACCGGTTTGCAGGCTGTACGATAATTTTTGTCCCGGCTCTGCAGTATTATTATCTACACTAAATAAAACCGGCTCATCAATTTTATTTTCTTTTTTATCAGTAAGCCTAATGAATTTTTCTGCTTTTACGGCTTCGCCATATTTGTCAGTAGTGGTTACGATAATCTTGTACCAACCAGCAGCTAAAGCTTTTTTACCGATAGCAAATGCACCATCTTTGGATGTAGTATCTTTTACTTCTAAAACCTTAGTGCCTATATTCCATTTGCTTATTTCATTTTCATCGGCATACACATCATAAGGAAACAGGCGGTAGTATTCTTCTTTGCTCATTACAAACTGGTCGGGTTGATTCCAGTAACGGCTGCGGAACATACGGCCTGGTTCTTGCAACTTATACATACTAAAGATTACGGTTGCTTTTTCAAACAAACCGTTGAGATTGGTACTATTTACTTTTATGTTTTTAATACTGTCTGCCGGAATTTTATCTGCAGAGCCGATATTTAATTGAAGTGCTTGATAAGCTACTGCCACAGTAGTTTCGCCGCTTCTTGTTTCTCCATTGATATCGGTAACATCAGCTATCACTTCATAATAAAAAGTAGGTTGGTCTTTTTTATCAACCGTTTCATCGGGAATGGCTTTAAAACTAATTTCAAAGTTTCCGTCTGCACCAGTTTTTATAACGCCATTGGTAATTTCCATTTCTTCGTTGCTACCATAAGGTGGCCATATTTTTCGTCCCCAGCCCCACCAAATAGGATATTGTACTTTTCTTACCACCCTATATTTCACTTCGGCTCCATCAATACTATTACCTGCATAAGCTTTTGCATTACCTGTTACTTTTATAAAATCGTTGATGCGGTAAGTACCTTCGGGTTTCTTAACTTCCACCAAAAACTTAGGACGTTTGTATTCTTCTACACTAAAGTATTGTTGGTTGTGATTGGTTTCGTCCTGTATGTAAAACTGGCCATTTAATAAACCTTCGGGCAATTTAAAATTTCCGTTGAAAGAACCATACTCGTTGCTGGTTACTGACAATGTGGTTACTTTTTCGTTATTAGCATTGTACAATACCATATTGGTTTTAAAACCTGGAATGATCTCAGATTTTCTTCCATTTGCATCGGTACTGATTACAATGCCTTTAAAGAAAACGGTTTGCCCAGGGCGGTAGATAGAACGATCTGTAAAAAGGAAGGTTCTTTTAATACCTTTCTTTTCATAACTATTGTAATTATAGTTATTGTAGTTGTCTGATGTAAATAATTCATCATTGGCAGTAGTAATCTGGAAGGTATTGTTGTAACGATTGGCAGGTATTGCCAGCTTTGCCAGGCCGTTTTTATCGGTTGTAAAAACCTCTCTTTTGGTTTGTAGGTATTTTCTACTGTTGTAATCGTAGCGGTCTTCCCATACTGTTATGCTTGCTTTTGCCAAAGGCTCACCACTGTTACGGTGTAGCACATAAATTTCTTTTTCGTTGTTGTATATATAGCTTATGTTGCTAATATAGGTGAGTTGTTTGGCTATGATATTATTCTTTAAAGAAAAGTCTTTATTAATACTCGCCAGAATAAGGTAAGTGCCAATAGGCAGCGCATCCATTTTTATTTCTGCGCTATGCTCCTGCATATCTTTAAGATTGGGCAAAACAACATTCCATTCTTTTGCTGCTTTCATTTTCACTAGTGCATTCCAAAGGATATCCTGGCCTTTCATTTCCAAATCCCTGATTTCTGTCCTGTTAACTTTTACGGCACGCAGGTATATATTGGGTGTATTTTTATATGTTACCAATGTGCGAAATGCTTCATTTGGGACATTTACTTTCTCAGTCTGCAGATTGAGCGAAGGTTGCTTCATGCTTTGCAGCATATTTTTGCTATTAATAGCCCCAACCGATTTTGGATATTTTGCAATTACCTGTTCTAGTATATCTTTAGCTTTTACGATATCAAACTGGTTACTAATATTTGTAAAAGGGTGGTATCGTTCACCTCGTTCCTGATACAACTGTGCCCGCATTACCATTGCAGTTGCGGCATAATCGCTGGTAGAATAATTTTTTTCTATAGCAAGCAATGCATTTTCATACAATGCTTCTTTGTTGGTAAAAATGCCATGTTCATTAGCAAATTGTAAACGGATTAAATCTGCATCCAGTAATGCATCTGTATTGCCATCTTTTAAATGGAATTTTAAAATATCCTGCAACAACACTAACGCATTGTAGTATTGGGAACTAGTGTCTGCCGTAGGAAAGCCAGCGTTTACAAAAGTGGCAACAGGTGCAAAAATCCTTTCGTCATTCATTATGAACTTGTAAGCAGGTTGAATTACATCATTTTCCTGGTTCATAAAAAAGGCCAAGGCCCTGTGTGCCAAAAAATCATACAAGGTTGGTCGTAGCTGCCGTGTATTTTTACCTTTGGTTATAATAGCATCAAGGCCATCTAACTTGGCAGATTGTAACAAGGCTTTATTTTGCAAAGATGCTTTGTATAAGTCTGCAGTAGTAGTTACCAGTTTTTCAAGGCTCCAGGTACTGATATCGCCGCTAATTTCTTGTATAAGCGGTGAGCGGTTATAAAATTCCCATCGGTTATTTTGCTTGTAGCTATCCAGCAACTCTGCTTTCATGCTTAATAAAATATTTTTTGCAGGGGCTTTGGTTTTTGTAATAAGGGTATCAATAAAAAAAATATTGTTTTCTTTATTGTCTTCTTCTACCATGTTGCGGTATTTCATTTGGTACATGGCAGCTTTTATCTGCTGAGGTTCATTACCTGATTTTACCGCAGCATCAAATATTCTTGCCACCTCGTTTAGAGCATCTCTGGTAAGGCCTTTGTTTTCAAATCCGGATACTTTTTTCCATTCGGTGTTATAATCGTTGGGTTGTGCAAACACAGCTATTGAATTAAAAATGAATAATGTTAACAGGGTAAAAACTGAAATGTTTTTCATATAAGAACTCATTTAATATGATATATTACAAATATACTCCCTCTTTTACGGAGTGTTTGCGTTAAGATGAAGTATTTGTAGGTATTACATAAAAGAACCACTTAGTATTCTTTAACGTTATTTTAAGCATGACAAATGTGACTTGGGAATGTATTTTGCCTCTATAAGATATACGCCAATTAATAAAACCAAATAATACTACCATGCAAATATTAAACAGCTTTTTAGGAGATATTATCGCTAGTATACTAGGAAAAAAATTAAGGCCAATACCAATTCCGGTAAAAAATAATTAAACTCGGTTTTTTAGTGGCTATACTTTAAAGGGTTGGAGCGTGGGCTTCGCCCTTTTTTTGTATGCGGCTTTAACGTTTTTTTATTTGTACACTATTTTACTTTTTAGTTTGGTATGTATCCTATTTGTAATTGTTCACTTTTAAAATGAACCTATTATGAAACAGATATTTACCCTTGTTGCCATTCTATTATCAGCAATCACATCTTTTGCATTTAACAATAGGCTTACCATTAGTACTACCGGTGATAATAGTCGTATTCGTGTACAGGTAGATGGCAAAAACTATCAAACCAATAACCGCCAGGAAGCCGATATTGTGATGGACGACCTGCGAGCCGGCTACCACAGCATTAAGGTGTATAAAATGGTTGGAGGCAACCGAGGCTGGGGTAATAGTAACAATGGTAATATAAAGTTGTTGTATAACGGTAGTGTATATGTGAGAAATGGCTACCATACCGATATAAGCATTAACCGTTTTGGAAAGGCATTTGTAGATGAAAGGCAGATAAGCCGCTACAACGATGATGATGGCGACAACAACCAGCAAGACAATGATTGGAATTGGAACCAGCAGCCAATGAATGCACGCAGCTTTGAACAGTTAAAACAATCTGTTCGCCGGGAAAATTTTGACGATAATAAACTAAGTATTATAAAAACGGCTGTAAAAGACCAATGGGTAAGCACTGCACAAGTAATAGAGCTGGTACAACTGTTCAGTTTTGAGGATAATAAATTGAACGTAGCAAAGTATTGCTACCAGTACACAACAGATTACAAAGATTATTATTTGGTGGCGGATGCATTTAGCTTTAACGGCAGCAAGCAGGAGTTGATGCGGTATATTGAGCAGAACAGGCGATATAATTAGTATTCATAGTATTCAATTTTTTCAGCCATAGTAAAGCTGCTTGGGAAACCGGGCGGCTTTGCACTATGTGCTGTCGATACTTCAAAAAAAACCGCAGAATTTCTCCTGCGGTTTCAATATCAATAAAATTGAGATTATTTCTTCATCACTTCTGCAATAGTTTTTCCAATATCTGCAGGGCTTGCAACTACATGAATACCACATTCAGCCATAATTTTCATTTTTGCAGCCGCAGTATCATCAGCACCGCCAACAATGGCGCCGGCATGGCCCATACGGCGGCCTGGAGGTGCAGTTTGGCCTGCAATAAAGCCAACCACCGGTTTTTTATTGCCTGTAGATTTAATGTATTGTGCAGCTTCTGCTTCCATGCCACCACCAATTTCTCCAATCATTACAATGGCATCGGTTTCATCATCGTTCATAAATAATTCAACCGCTTGTTTGGTGGTAGTACCAATAATTGGGTCGCCACCAATGCCAATAGCAGTTGAAATTCCCAGCCCGGCTTTAGCCACCTGGTCTGCCGCTTCGTAAGTAAGTGTACCTGATTTTGATACGATACCGATACGGCCTTTTTTGAAAATAAAGCCGGGCATGATGCCCACTTTACATTCATCGGCAGTAATAACACCGGGGCAATTTGGTCCAATCAACCTGGTTTTGCTTCCTTGTAAATAATTTTTTACTTTAACCATATCTGCCACAGGAATACCCTCAGTAATGCAAATTACCAAAGCAATACCTGCTTCGGTAGCTTCCATAATAGCATCGGCAGCAAATGCTGGCGGTACAAAAATGATACTTACATTGGCTCCGGTACTTTTTACAGCATCGGCTACCGTATTAAAAACTGGCTTTTCCAAGTGGGTAGTACCACCTTTGCCGGGTGTAACACCACCAACCACATTGGTTCCGTATTCTATCATTTGCGTGGCATGAAAAGTACCTTCGGTACCTGTAAAGCCCTGTACTATTACTTTTGAATCCTTATTTACTAATACTGACATAAGCTGATTATATGATGAAAAATGTGGCGCAAAGATAAGGGAGAAAGGGGTTACTGCAAAAGCGGAATTGGCAAATTTGACACTAGGCCATAAAGTCAGAAGAGGGTACAATAAAGCACCGTAAACAAGGATTAACCAATGCTCTATTTTTATTTGTATTTAGTCAGCGGTTGTTTCTTATAAGTTTATTCCTTCGTAAAGCCCCGGGTATCTTTTATCAAAATAGTAGGAAGAGAGTGCCAGTGGAAGAAATAATGGACTCTTTTACTACTGGGTAGGTTGCTCTCAAGTAATAAGCGTAAGGTTACCACAATCAACAAAAAACAGCATTACATCTTATTCAAATCCAAGAATGTGCAGGTAATTTTCCTCAAAAGCGGCACGACTAAAAGTAGCAATGGCATCTTTTTTAGCCTGCTCGCCTAGAATTTTTAGGAGATCAGGGTTATTTAATACCTCTTCAATTAACTGAGTTCCTTCTTTTATAATTGCATTTTCAGTCTGAGAAAAAATAAGCAGTCCATTTTTTCGGTGAAAAATATAATCGGGAATTCCGCTTACAGCTGTACTCAAGACTACTTTTCCGTGAGCCATCATTTGCATTACTACAACAGGTAGTCCTTCAAAAGCAGATGTGAGGATTAAAATATCGGCTTCATTGTACAAACGATTTATTAAGATATCGTCACTAATGCTGCCATAAAATTTGCAGTAAGGATATTTTGATGTATCAATTACCTTATCTACATCTCCCACAAAATTAAATTGAACCGGCAGTTTTTTTTGCTGAACTTTTTCTGCAATTGCAGCTATCAATGGTACTCTTTTTTGGGGCGAACCACGGCCAATGAAAAGCACCTGTAGCTTTCCACATTTTTTAGGAGAATTGGAAGGGATATCAATTGCATTATCAATAAAATGAAGTTTGCTGAAATAATGTGCCGGTAAATTATTCTCCAGATATTGCGCTTCCACATCTTTTAAAATAGCCTTGGTGCTAAAAATTCGTGCATCTATCCGGTCGATAAAGCCTATATTATATGGTAACCATTTATTTACATGGTTGAGGTCCACACAACGAATTTCTTTTTTAATGTGTGGAATTATTTTGTAGAAAAAAATGCTTTCACCGCCAAATACAATTGTTTCCGGTTGGTGGTTTATCCAGGAAGCAATTAAACCCCGAAAGAAGAAATTGATAAAATGAAAAGCTTTGTTATCTACCCATTTGTGAATATCAAGAATTTTAACCCCAGCCATTTCAAAAAGAGAGCGATACTGATTGTTGTGCGCTTTTTTAGAAAAAATAATTATAGGATTTTTATCCTTTACCAAAGTTGTGATGTCTGCATTTACCCTTGCCGCACCACCAATATCTTCATTTGGAAAAAACAAGAAAATACCATGCTGTGTTTTTAAAGGGAAAAAAGTGGCAGTAATTTTACCCAACCACACAAAAGGAGCCATTGCGAACTTTTCAAGCCTAAGTTTTGATATCGCTCTTTTATAAGTCATTAATACGGGTAATATTTTTTTAAGAGGGTAGGCAGGTAGTCTTTTGTAAATTCTATGTGCAAACTGTCGTAAAGTGATTGTATATCACTGGTATCAATAAGTGGGCTGTTACCCTTTTCAATAAGTTCGTAGTTTGCCTTTAAAGAAAAATGGTTTTCAACGGCTTCTACAATTGTTGTTACTGGATAGTTGACAGGGTTAGCCACATTGATAATTTTATTAAGCCATTTAGGATTAGTTATCATGGCTTGGCATAATGCAAACATATCATCAATATCAATTAGGTTTCTACTGGCATACTCCCATAATGCAAAATGAGCATTGCTTTTTATTCTTTCAACGAAATAATTAAGTAAGGTATTTTTATTTTCAGTAAAACCAACAGGGTTGCTTACACGAAAAATAATATATGATTTTGCGATAGTTTTTACTAGTGCTTCCATCTTTATTTTATGCAGAACATAGGCTGATTGCTGCAAAGACGGATCATAAATGCTGCAGGTGCTAAAATATATTAATGTAGCAAGGGGATGTTCATTTGCTTTTTTGATCAAGAGGTTAAACTCCCGGTTAAATGCAGCTTCATCTATATTGGATGAATTGGAAACCCCAGATGCAAAAACGAGTCGGTCTGCATCATCTGCAAATCGGCTAAATCTTTTTGCTATCATACCATTTCCTATAATCATCGGGCAGGTGCGTTAGGTTATTCGCTTCTTTTTTATGTTCATGTAAATCGCTAATGCCAATATCAGGAAGCCAATAATACTCGACCACAATGCGAGGGTATTGCCTAATTTATAGGACTTGGGTTCAAACAGGAACTCAATTTTATGGTTACCTGCAGGTACACTCATTCCACGTAAAACATAGTTGGTGCGTACATAATCTGTTTTGCTTCCATCAATATAGGCATTCCATCCTTTATTGTAATAAATTTCACTGAAAACGGCAAATTGCGGTGTGCTGGAATTAAACTGGTATCTTATAGTATCATTTAGGTTTTCAACCATTTTAATGGTTGCCGCTGAATCAAATTGTGGTTGCTCTTTTACTTGTGCCTGAAAACGCTTGTCAACAAACGCTGTATCTAGTGGATTGAAGTTATCCAAAGCTTTCATCTCTGCATCTGCATTTTGTACAAACTGAACATGTTTTACCAGCCATACATTTCCAAGTGCACCGTTATTTTGCTGGGTTGTGGATTGGCCAGTTTGGGGGTCCTGCACTACAAAATATTTTGTATTTAGCATATTAAACACAGCCATATTTCCTTTTCCAAGCTGTCTTTCAATCAAATCCTGGTAGATAGCTAGTTTAGCAGGGTTATAACCACCTACAGAGTTGAAGCGATAAGATGGCTTGGCATTGTTAAAAGGGTCATCTGTATTAAAAACTCTTACATTTTTATAATTAGGGTCCTGCATAATCATTTTGTCGGCATTGCTGGCTGCAAACTCATCTTCAATATTTGTTTTTTCAACAAAATTATCTGTATTAAGATATCGTTTACCTACGGGTATCAGGTCAAATGTTACCAATACCAATAGCGAAATTGCAACAAGCTGCGATGATAATTTTCCTTTTGCAAACAACCATACCAAGGCCATAGCAGCGGCTATGAACAATAGGCTTCTTAGCAAATCGGCACCAAACATTGCCTTTCGGTCTTCTACCAAGCCTTTTATAATTGCTTGTCCAAAATCTGAAGCCTGGGCCTGCATTTGTGGAGTTGGTTGTTGGCCTCGGGAAACAGACATTAGCATGTTCTGCGTATAATTCTCTTTAATCATTGTGTCATTCTTACCGCTATATCCAAAGCTAAAATAGAGCATGATGAGTAGGCCGGCTAATATAGCCGTTGCAATAGAAGCCTGTTTGAATTTTTTAAGAATATACGCTTTAGTATCAGACCCGAATAATAATTTATTCAGCGTAAGAGCCGCCAGTAAGGGCATGGTCATTTGCGGGATTACCAATGCCATGGTTGGAGCCCGAAATTTTTTGTATCCAGGCATGAAATCAAAAATAAAATAGTTGAAAGATTTAAAGCTGCTCCCCCAGGCTAACATGATAGCAAATAATGTAATCCCAAAAATCCACCATTTATCTTTTCCGTCTAAATAGAACATTCCAAAAATGAATAGAAAACATATGATGGCACCTATATACACCGGGCCCGAAGTATTAGGTTGAGGTCCCCAGTATGTAGGTAATCCTTTTACAATCTGCGCTATCGTTTCTTCTGGTAAACCCTGTTCTGCTAATACTTGTGCTGTTTTTGATTTTTCGGTTAATTCTCCACCAGAACTACCTCCATAGATGCCGGGTACCACAAGGGTAAGTGTTTCTTCAATTCCATAACTCCAGTTAAAAGCGTAGTCTTTATCAAGCCCACCTTTAGTTTTATTTTCTTTGTTTACAGTACTGGTATCTGTTAGTTCAGATTTTCCGCCACGCATTGTATCTTTTGCATATTCGTATGTGGGAACTAGCGTTATTGAACAGGCGGCAAGCCCTATCAAACCGCAAATGATTGCTATGCTACCTGATTTTAATAAATGTGGTATTTCTTTTTCTTTAAAGGCTTTTATTGAATATGCGATTGCGATGGCCAATGCAATGAGTAAAGTATAGTAAACAATCTGTACATGGTTTTGCGATATCATGAAATAAGAAAAGAGAAGGAGTAAGGCTGCGCCTGTCCAATATTTTTTTTGCAGGATGAGTAAAAATGAGCCGATTACTGCCGGGGCATAAGCCATAGATGCCATTTTAGTAACATGACCAACCATAATAATTACAGGATCATAGGTACTGTAAGCGTAAGCCAATCCTCCCATAATAGCAATCCATGGGTTGATGCGCAGTACAAGACATAAAAAATAAAAACATATGGAAGCAAGAAAGAAAAAGTTAATAGGCTGTGGTAAACCATAGCCTATTAAAAACTGCAGGTATCCCATACTAATGTTATGGGTACCTTCCATCATAATTTGGTAAGCGGGCATGCCACTAAAAAGGCTATTAGTCCATAAAGGATATACCCCATGCTTTTCTTTATACTCAAGGCTTTGCTGCACCATGCCACGCCAACCTTGTAAATCATGCTGGTAAACAACTTTACCTTCTAATGCAGGCTTGCAAAAAATAATTGCAACTAATAAAAAAATTACAATTGCTATTATATGTGGTAATAATGCTTTAAAATTAATTTTCATTTTTCTGTTTTTAAAACAATGACAACAAGGACTTATTGATATTTATTTTGCAGCAAAATAAGGGTATTTTTCAATCTTTCCATTGTAAAATCGATGGAATGTAACTGGCAATGAGCGTATGTTGTATTTTAATTAAAAATGCCGGGAATAATTACCCGGCATTTTTAATTAAATAAATATTCTGTTGCTATTGATAAGTTATTACAATTTTGGGATGCTTGGCAGCATTGGAATACCTGCTCGAACAGAAATTTCTTATGTTATAAGCAACTTCATTCTGTAACTGTATTTTAAAGCCATAGTTATTTGTTGAAATCATAGTTTGTACAAGCGACGTTACATTTAGGTCTGTTATATCTAGAAAATTTGTGCTTGTGTGGGGAACCAAAATAGCTGTACTCAAATCCATTGTAGGTTGGGTAAACCAAGTAGCCGGAACACTCCAATTACTGGTATTCCTACCCACATAAAATGCATTTGCGGAACCTGAATTGGCGTTAATACCATCTCCATTAATCGGAGTGGGGTTAGAATACAAAGTCAATTTTGCAGAAATAATTGTTGCATTTGTAGGAATTGCACTAAAATCGAATTTTATAAGTCCACGAACAGTCATAGGATTGCCAGTATGTGTCCATTGACCGGCACTAAATTCAGTAGCTGTTGCATTTGAATAGTCACTATTTCCATTTACCTGTATGTGTGCATCAGTGCTGTTAGCAGGCTGCAAAGTGAGTGTTTGTATTTGTGGTCCATTCACGGTAATACTTGTTGTATCCACACCCGTAAGGCCAGCACTATCAATTACCGCATACTGCAATTTATAAACTCCTGCTACAAGATTGCTTATTCTTGTAACTGCAGAACTTGGAGAATGAATGGTTGGAACATTAGGCCCAGATATTAAACTCCATAAACGACCTGTTATTGGGCCATTAAAAGAACTGTCTTTGCCTCTTAAAGTATCAAAAGAAGTAGGTAAAATAATTGAAATAGGAACACCAGCATCTGCAATAGGAGGTTTTATGTTTTCAAGATATTCGTAAACTATTTCATCTTGGCAACTATTAAACACTCGGTTACAAGTAGGGTAAGAATAACCACTTTAATGAATTTCATTGTCTTCAAATTAGTTTATAAGGTTTTATTAAAAAATAAAGATATAAAAAAATACTAATGCATGACTATGATAGTATATGTATTCAGACTGAATTTATTTTTTTTGACTTTCTATTTATTGCTAAAATTACTTGATACAGAGAGTTTTATTAATTTAAAAAACAAAACAGGAATTATAATAAAAATAGTGGTAATTTTTTTTACAGCTATATAACTAACTGTTGCTAACGCTTGAAATTTAGATTTGCTGAATAGTAGTTTTAGATAATAGGAGGATTTGTAAATATTATTTTTTAAAACTGCATAGTAAACTGTGTACTTTCTATATAAAAGCATTTTATCGTTTTCCGAAAGTTTAGGTAACAAGAGACTCATTTTTTTCTCTACCATTATTTTCTGTATTTCAAAAACGGCTGAAGACATGGTTCCGGTCAAAGATTCAGAATGAATACGGTAAAAATATAAATCTGCCCGATTAAGGTATTGAAATTTACTGTGAAGAAATGCCCTTAAAAAAAAATCGTAATCTTCAATTAAAAAGGTAGATGGGTCATAACCTTTGTTGCGTTCATGCACTTCTTTTTTATATAAGAAGCAGGCACCACAGCCCTCCCATTTCATAAAGCTTTCATTGATGTCGCCAAATTCTTTTTTGCCTGTTACGTTTCCTGTTTTATCAATGAGCATATAATTACAGTAAACCAAATCAATAGTTGTATCTGCTGTAATAGTATTCACCATTATTTCCAAAGCATCTGGGCTGTAATAATTATCGTCTGATGTCCAGGTAAAATATTCGCCCTTAGCAATTGCAAAGCCTGCATTTAAAGAGAGCGGTAATTTTTTATTTACTTCATTATTAACGATTCGGATGCGGCTATCCTTTTGGCTATATTCTTGTGCAATTTCGAGCGTATTATCCGTTGAACAATCATTTACAATAATCAATTCAAAATTACTATAAGTTTGTGCCAGGCAGCTATCTAACGAAGTGCGCAAATATTTTGCACCATTGTAAGTAGGTAGTATGATGGATACCAATGGTTGCATATTACAATAATTTGACTAGTAAATTTAAAATGCTTTCGGCAGCATTGCCAGAACCATATGGGTTTTGAGCTGTTGCCATTTTATTGTATATATTTTGATTAGTTAATAATGTGTCCACAGCTTTTTCAATAACTGCAGCATCTGTACCTACTAGCAAAGCTGTACCAGCATCAATACCTTCGGTTCTTTCTGTAACATCTCGCATTACCAATACTGGCTTACCTAATGATGGGGCTTCTTCTTGTATTCCTCCCGAGTCTGTTAATACGATATAGCTTTTTTCCATTAACCACAATAAGTGAGGGTAATCTAATGGTGCTATTAAATGCACATTATCTAATCCTTTTAATAATCTGTTTACGGGTTCTTGTACATTTGGGTTTAAGTGTACCGGGTAAACAATCTGCACATCATTATCATACTTGTTTGCAATATTTTTTATTGCTTGGCAAATATTTTCAAAAGGTTCTCCAAAGCTTTCTCTGCGATGCCCTGTAACCAGTATTATTTTTTTGGCAGGGTTGATAAATGAAAAAGCCTTGCCGTATTTGTTATCTGCCGAAACTAGTTCAACGCCTGTAAGCAATGCATCAATTACAGTGTTGCCTGTAACATAAACATTATTAGCTACATTTTCTTTTGCAAGGTTATCTGCAGCATTTTTTGTTGGTGCAAAATGAAAATCTGTTACAGCACTCACTAATTTACGATTTACCTCTTCTGGGAATGGAGAATATTTGTCGCCGCTTCGTAACCCTGCTTCAATATGTGCCACTTTTATTTTTTGGTAAAATGCAGCCAATGCACCTACAAAAGCTGTGGTTGTATCGCCTTGTACAAAAACCACATCCGGTTTTTCTTGCTGCAAAATAGTTTCAAGACCTTTTAGCCCCAGTGCGGTAATATCAAATAAGGTTTGGTTGGGCTTCATTAAAGACAAGTCGTAGTCTGCTTTAATATCGAAAAAATCCAATACCTGATCAAGCATTTCCCTATGCTGTGCTGTAATGCAAACCTTTGCTTCCCAAACATCAGGCTGTTGCTTGCAAGCGGCAATCAGCGGAGCCATTTTAATAGCTTCGGGTCGGGTTCCAAAAATGAATAATAATTTGTGCGGCATTTATTTTTTTTGTGCACCCGGAGATGCAAGTATTCAAAATCACTGCAAGTAGCCAATAAATCGGGAAGATGTCAAATTTTTTCTTTACCTGGAGCTCTCGCTGCCTCCTTCAGTATTTCATAAAATGTTTTTCCTGCTTCGGGGTCAGTAAGGTTTAACGCTTTTGTATGTGCTAACTTGCCCATGCTTTCCCAATGTTTTTTATAATCCCATGCTGTTGTCAAAGCTTCGTCGAAAGTGTTTTGAGCAGGGCTTGACGCTATATATCCTTCTATGCCATGGTCAATCCATTCTTTATGCCCGCCTACATCGGTAGCCACAACCGGCCTTCCGCATATCATTGCTTCTACAACAGCCAATGGCATTCCCTCCATGTGCGAAGGCATTAAGAGAATATGATTGTCGCTCCATAGCTTTCTTATATCTGCTACTTTTCCATGGAAAATAATTTTTTGTTGCATATCCAGTGAACTAACAAGTTCTTTAAGAAATTTTTCATCCTGGCCTGAGCCGTAAATATTCAACTGCCATTCCTTATCTCTCCATTTTTGGCTACTTAAAAGCTTGATAACAATATCCTGACCTTTATGCATACAAACAAGGTTGCCTACCATTGCCATTTGAGGAACTGAATTTTTTGGATAGGGTACAATATCGGTAGAAGAAATGTTTACAGGATTTCTAATTACTTCCGCATTGGCAAAACTCCTTCCTAATTGCTTAAAAGCTACCTGCATGTTTCTTTCGGAAACAAAATACACTTTTTGAGCGGCTTCGTATGCTGTGATGATTTTTTGTTTTTGGGCTATAGAGAGTTTAATTAGTTGTTCAAAATTTAGTTGGCAATTTATTACAAGCCTACTATTATTTTTTTTTGTTAAGCTGATTAATGCAAAATCATTAGCGATAGAATATGCAGTGCCGATATATAGAATGATGCCGGCATCAGTATCTTCTAACGAGTTGAAGCGATTAATAAATAATTCTTTTAAAAAATAGAGGCGTTTTAAAACAGCTCGAATTAATAAAGGCTTTTTATCAGGTACATATTGGTCTCTTATAACTTGAACTAATCCTTTGCTAATCAAGTTTTTTATTTTAGGATAATCCTTGCCATTTTTTAAAGCAGAGTGAATAACGACATCGTTGTTTTGTAAAGCAATTTCTGCAGCAGCAGCCCATAATTCTTCACTACCTCCCCAAGCTTCGTGAATCATGCTAACTACGACTAATTTCATGTTCGTTATATTTTTTCGCAAACAATGATATTATTCAGGTAAAGATCATCTCTTTTGGGCAATATGGCACTTTTAAAAAGAGCCCAGCAATTCAGTGTAATATTGGTGCCTAAACGTAATGCGGAACGTACAAAAGGGATTTTTCTGAAAATAGGGAGTACATGCATATGCAGGTACATTATTCTTAATTGCATAATAGCAGTGATGTGATTGCCCACTTTTTCATAATGTAAAACCCTGAAACCATTTCTTTCCATAATATTCTTTAAAGCAAAAGATGTGTACCGGGCAAAGTCATTTGGCGATTCATGTTCGCAGATAACAAAAGGACAGGTTGCTAAAATTTTGGCTCCAGGTTTCATTACTCTATGAACTTCTTTTAAAATTTCTTCTAGATTAAAAATGTGTTCAAAAACTTCGGAGCTGAATACGGAATCAAAAGAAGCATCGGGGAAGGGCAATATTTTGCCATCATAAAACACATCTATATTTTCATTGACATGAGAATGTCCTTCGCCATTGTAGTCAACACCTATATATGTATTTACGTTAAATAGTGACTGATAGGGTTTAGATCCACAGCCCAAATCCATGAGCCGTCCATGTAAAAGTGGGGCATATTTTTTTATGGCACTCAACAGCCCATTGCGTGTAAGATAAGCGGCATGCTCAATACCGGGATTAAACTCGTATGAGATATTATTGTTTACGACTACCGGCATTTTAATTTGGTTTAACTGCAATTCTTCCTGTATCGTCGATACGACTCAAAAAGATGCGTGTGTTGGTTTCTGCAAAATATTCATCTACCGCCTTTCTTGCTCCTTTCCAGAAACCATAGTCATCTATAATTAAAATACCTCCGGGTTCCAACAAGGGAAACAGGTATATCAATTCATGTTTGGTTGATTCATACCAATCGGTATCTAGCCGAAGCAATGCTATTTTACCCGGCAGGGTTTTCGGAATAGTATCCTCTACTTTTCCTTTCACATAATGAATTTTGGTTGATTCATACTTACTAAGGCTCATGGTAGATTTGACCGTATCAAGCGTTGAATATGCCCAGACAAGATTTTCCTCTTTTTCAGTATTACGCTGTAAAAGATTATCGGCTTTGTTGCCAGCAAAATTCTCATCGACTTCAGTAGGCGGCGGCATCCCTTCAAAAGTATCGTATAAGTACAATTCACGGTTTGTAATGCCATTATGCAAAAGGGCTTCTGCAACAGTAAGCATGCTGCCGCCTTTCCATACACCGCACTCTACAATATCTCCATCTATTTTATTTTGAGTGATATATTTAATAGCTTCAATAAGCGAATACATTCTTTCATGGCTTGTCATGGTAAATTTTTCAGCCTTTTGAATGATCTCTTTATGAATTGGTTCAAAATCCGTAGGGAAACCTTTTTTTTGTTTTGGTAGTAAGCCGATAGATAACAGCAGATTTTTAACTAAGCCCATTGTAATTGTATTTAATTAAGGCTGCAAAATAAAAGAATTATAATGATTTCTAAAATATAAGCTTTGGCTCTTACTTCCCGTTTTTCACATCTCCTTTTGCCTGCATCATACGCATTTGCTTGGCATCTTGTAAAAACTCGGATGCAAAAATAAATTCATTCAGTAATTTATTGTCCGAAAAAATAATGTCTTCGCTGGTACCACTCCACTCTTTTTTTCCTTTTACCATATACAATATATTATCCCCAATTTCCATTACACTATTCATGTCGTGGGTGTTGATGATGGTAGTCATATTATATTCCACCGTAAGTTCTTTGATTAGTTTATCTATCACCATAGATGTTTGTGGATCGAGGCCAGAGTTGGGTTCATCGCAAAACAGGTATTTAGGCGTAAGTACAATTGCCCTGGCTATACCCACACGCTTTTTCATACCTCCACTTATTTCGGAGGGAAATTTTTTATTGCTTCCGTTTAGGTTTACCCTATCCAATACCTCATTTACTCGTTTAAGTTTTGTAGTATAATTATCTTTTGTAAACATGCTCAAAGGAAACATAATGTTTTCTTCAACTGTCATACTATCAAACAATGCTGAACCTTGGAAAAGCATTCCTACCTGCTGGCGAAGCATTTTTCTTTCTTCGGCATCCATATCGGTAAAGCTTTTTCCATCGTAAATAATTTCTCCTGAATCGGGCTCAAATAAACCTACCAAGCATTTTTGCAATACTGTTTTACCACTGCCGCTTGTGCCGATAATTAAATTGGTTTTTCCGGTTTGCATAATATGGCTTACGCCATCCAGCACCACTTTATCGCCAAAAGATTTTTTAATATTTATAAATTCAATCATTGCAACCAATTATTAGGTTTGTAGTAAAAGTGCAGAAAGAACAAAGTCTGCAATTAATATCATAATACAGCTAACCACCACAGCCTTTGTGCTAGCCCGGCCAATTTCTAATGAGCCGCCTTTTACATTATAACCATAGTATGCCGGTATAGAACTAATAAGAAAGGCAAATGTATATGCTTTTGCCAATGCAAAAAATACATTGTAACCCAAAAAGCCTTCGGATAATCCACGGTCAAAAGTATCGGTGGATAAAATGCTGGTTGCAGAACCCGCTAATCGGCCACCCCAAATGCCCAACACCATTGACAACACAACTAACATGGGTATCATTACTATTGCCGCAGCAATTTTTGGCATTACCAAATAGGTTCTGGTATTGATACCCATTATTTCCAATGCATCTATCTGTTCGCTCACACGCATATTACCTAATTCACTGGCTATTTTACTGCCAACTACACCAGCCAATACTATACATACCAGGGTAGGAGCAAATTCAAGAATTACAGTATCTCTTACAATTTGCGCTATTACTGTTTTAGCAATTAGAGGTGAAACCAATTGATAAGCAGTTTGTATAGCACTTACAGCTCCAATAAAGACCGAAATAATGCAAACAATACCTAATGAGCCAATGCCAATATCGGAGCATTGATGCATAAATTCTTTCCAATACATTTTTGCATTCTCCGGCTTGCTGAACATTCGTTTCAGCATTAATATATAGCTACCAATATGATTAAATAATGTCATGCAGAAAATGATTGGTTTGTTTTAAATAAGGTGATTAGGTAGTTGTTTTTTTAGAACGTTGCCACCATTTACTTTTTTTAATTTCTTCTTGTGCATTGCCTTTCGACTTTTGTTGGGCATCAATAACAGCAATCAATGCCATATTAAAAATGCTACGGGTTGAACTGCCTAATTGCAATATATGCACAGGTTTATTTAAACCTAACAAAATTGGGCCAATACTGTCTGTTCCGGCTACTTCCTGCAATAAATTGTAGGCAATATTGCCTGCAGATAGATTTGGAAAAATTAATATATTTACATCTCCGCCCAGTAATTCTGTAAATGGATAATTGTCTTTAAGTATCTCTTTGTTGAAGGCGAGTATGCCCTGTATTTCACCATCACAAATAAGAGTAGGGTCTTTTTGTTTTACAATTTCTCTTGCCTGTCTTACAAGATTGGCTTCGGGAGAATTGCTGCTCCCAAAGTTGGAGTAAGACAGCATTGCAATTCTTGGCGTAATATTTAAATGCTTTACTTCATTAGCAACCATTAGGGTTATTTCTGCAAGCTCCTCGGCTGTAGGGTTAAAGTTAACAGTAGTATCTGCGAGGAATAAAGGCCCCTTTTTGGTGAAAATAAGATACATGCCTGCAATCTTTTTTACGCCGGGTTCGGTGCCAATTACCTGCAATGCGGGTTTAATGGTATCAGGATAATTTCGGCTCAGTCCACTAATCATGCAATCGGCCATGCCGGTTTCTACCATCATGGAACCAAAGTAGTTTCGGTCTTTCATTATTTTGGGAGCTTCATAACGGTTAAAACCTTTGCGTTGCCTTTTTTGAAAGAACAACTCTCCAAATTGCTTTCTTAATTCATCACATTCTTCTTCTTTAGGGTTCATGATAAGCATACCTTCCAAATCAATAGATTGTGCTTCTGCAATCGCCTGTATTTTTTTCTCATCTCCCAATAAAATAGGGAAACCTACTTTTTCATCATATACTAGTTGTGCGGCTTTTAATATTTTTGCATTTTCTGCATCGGCAAATAATACTCGTTTAGGGTCACGCCTTGCTTTATTTCCAATTGCACGGCTTAGTTGGTTATCTAAGCCTAGTCGTTTATCTAAATTTATTTTGTATTCTTCCCAATCTGTTATTTGAGTACGGGATACCCCACTTTCAATTGCTGCTTTTGCAACTGCAGGAGCAACTGTTGACAGTAATCTTGGATCAACAGGTTTTGGAATAATATAGGTTGGTCCGAATGCTATATTCTTATCATTGTAAGCAAGGTTTACAATATCGGGAACCGGCTCCTTTGCCAATTTTGCCAAAGCCTTTACTGCGGCCAGTTTCATGGCTTCGTTTATTTGTGTTGCCCTTACATCTAATGCTCCACGAAAAATGTATGGGAAACCTAAAACATTATTTACCTGATTGGGATAATCGCTTCGCCCTGTAGCCATTATAATATCTTTTCTGGCAGCCACGGCAATTTCATAAGCAATTTCCGGGTCGGGATTGGCCATTGCAAATACTATGGGATTTTTAGCCATAGATTTTACCATATCTGCCGTAACCACATTGCCCACACTTAAACCGATAAATACATCGGCATCTTTCATTGCTTTGTCTAATGTGTAATCCTTGTATTTATCATCGGAACAAAATGGCTTTTTAATGTCTTCAACACCTACCCGGCTTTTATATAAAATACCGTCTTTATCAAAAACCATAAAATTTGAAGGCTTAGCTCCTAAAGATTCGTATAGCCTGATGCAAGCCATGGCTGCAGCTCCGGCTCCATTTATTACAAATTTTACTTTATCAATTTTCTTTTTTTGAATTTCCAATGCATTTAGCAAAGCGGCTGCAGAAATAATTGCGGTGCCATGCTGGTCATCGTGCATTACGGGAATATTGCACTGTTTTTTCAACTCTTGTTCAATATAAAAACATTCAGGGGCTTTAATGTCTTCTAAATTGATGCCTCCAAAAGTTGGTTCCAGTGCTTTTACAATGGACACAAATTTTTCAGGGTCCGTTTCATTTATTTCAATATCAAAAACATCAATATCTGCAAATATTTTAAACAGTACACCTTTACCTTCCATTACAGGTTTGCTAGCGGCAGGTCCAATATTACCTAAACCAAGCACTGCCGTACCATTGCTAATAACCGCTACCAGGTTTCCTTTGGCGGTGTATTTATATACATCATCCGGATGTTCGGCAATTTCGAGGCAGGGTGCTGCTACACCCGGGGAATATGCTAATGATAGGTCTCTTTGCGTTTTAGCCTCTTTGGTGGGCACTACTTCAATTTTGCCCGGCCTTCCTTTTGAGTGATATTCTAATGCCTGTTGCTTGCGTAATTCTTTAGCCATAATAAGTTTTGTTGTAATAGCCGGATAAGCCGGGTAGGGTGTAACTGATTTAACAGAACAACCAACAAAATATAAGGCTGCAATTTACGCACTTTTAAGGTGCAGCCATTAAAACTGCAAAAATGGATTATGAGTTACTTCTTTGCTTTAAAACTCCATGTAATATTAAATTCAGCAATAATTTCACCATTTTCATTGGTACCCATTGCGTTCATAGTAATTTGGGTGGCTTCGCCGGATTTTATGGTTTGTTGTACTACTTGTTTAACAGCTTTGCCATCGTTGCATGTAAATGTGCTTATACCGATTGCTTTTTTATAAAAATTGCCTTCAATTTTTAATACCAACATGCTAACACCCGGCTTTAGGCCATAAATATTGGCCAATGCTAATACGCCAGTGCTCATTTCGGCAGCCATACTAAGGCAGGCAAAATAGGTGCTTTTAAAAGGATTGGTGCTAAACCATTTATAGGGTATCGTTACAATAGCTTTTTCATCATCGGCATATTTTACCCTTACCCCACTAAAATACGCACTAGGCAATTTGCTTAAAAGAAATAACCTGAATTTGATTGGATTGCGAATGAGGGCGAAAAAATTGCTCATGTTTAAACGTTTAAATACAATTGTGCGAACATGAAGTTATATGTAATAGTTTAAAACAAATCACATTCCATAAGAAGCAGGTGCCAGCATTTTTGGAGTCCACATTTCAAGGAAGGCTTTCACTTTACGAGAATCATAACTTTTTTTACCATCTTCCAGCCAGGCGCTATCTTGTGTGTGTAGCCGTTCGCCTTTGCCATTTAAAATAATAAATGTTGGAAATCCAAATCGTTGGGGAAAACCATATTTGGCAAAAACTTTTTTGTTCTCGTTTTCTTTGCTCCAGTTGAGGTGGTAAACAATATAATTTTTTTCGATGATAGCATTTACAGCAGAATCGGCTTTTGAAAAACGATCAAACTCTATGCACCAACTGCACCAGTTGCCACCAGCCTGTATTAATACATGTTTATTTTTTGACTTGGCAACCATTACAGCATAGTCAATTTCCTTTTGGGCATTTTCTAATGGATGGTATAATGTGGTTTTTTGAGCTTGGGTTTGTGATACAACAACAAGGAGTATAATTGCTAAAAAGATTTTTTTCATTGTGCAAAGTTAGGTGGCTTGTATATAAGTTAAAGTTCTCGACATTAATATGTCGAGAACTTTAACTTATATCATTTTTTGGAAGTTACTGCTTATCTATTTCTACAATGCTTGTAATAATTCCATTGGTAGTGGCAGGTGCCGAAAAATTAACGCCGCCATTTTGCCCTGTTGAAAATACAGCATTAGTCAACGTTTTTCCGTTAAACACTTCATTCACTTTAGCAGCATAGCTGCTTTGCGTACTTTGATTGATTGAATTGTTGATTGATGCATAATCCAATTCTTGCTTGCTTACCACAATCGCCATTACCTCTTTGTTGCCGATGCTATCGGCCATAATAGATTCTTTTCTTGGAAATAATCGGTAGCCGGTAATGCCGCAATAGGCAGAATGGATAGGTTTATACGGAAATAATGTAAAGCTTTTACCGCTTACATCTGGCGTAAAAATGTAGATATAACATTCCGATTTATTGTTGATTTCCATTTTAAACCTGGTGCCTTTTTTTATTGGTATCGTTGTTCTGTAAACATTTCCTCCTGCAGATTTTAATGAAATATATTGTCTGGTATCATTGTTTACCAACCCTACTTGCGCTTCAAAAGGAACAGTAAGTGCAGCGCCTTGCTTTTGTAGTGGGTCTATTCCATAAGCTTCCCGGGTAAATTCTTTAAAATCGGCATAGCGCACAAAGCCAATGCCATTTTGACCCCATTCAGGTCCCCAACTATTCATAATTTCAAAAGCACCGCCTTCCAACCTGTCATCGTACCCAATTACACACATGGCATGGCCACCAAAGCCCATTTGTTGCCTGTCTTCTGCGGTTGGATGCCATACTTTTTGCCCCATCATTCCTTCCATAAAAGAACCGCCAACCATCATACCAATTACTACGGGTGCGTCTTTTGCCAAATGTTCTTTAATGGCACGAATATTAAGACCGTTTACATCATCGCTTTCTGTTAGGCGGCTAAAGCCATGTATTTTTCCTGATTGCGCTTCCTGCGCCAATGCATTGCTGGCCTGGCGGCTGCAATTATTTTCATCGTAAGGAAATGACTGGTAAGAAACAGCTCCATTCTTTTGCATAAACTCCATTGCCCTTTGTATATAAGAGCCCTGGCAATCATCCAAAGCAATATAGTTGTATAAAAAAGCAGGGCTATATGCAATTTGATTTGGGTTGGTTCGGGTACTAGCACTTTGCAAAATAGTTCTTGCGGCATAAGCACTGCTCCAGGCAACACAGCTTCCTTGCTTGCCTTGGTTCATACGCTGGGGTGCATAAGCTGCTAATGAAACTCTTTCGGGTAAAGGGTTTTTAGCATTATTGTCTTCCAGGCCTTCATAAACACTGGCTTTACTAAACTCCTGTGGATTATAACTATAGCCACTTTGCGAAAAAAGGTTATTGATAGCTGAAGTTGAATTGCAATTACCCCTACCGAAAATAAAGTATGCACCGGCAGCTATTATCAGCAAAAGAAAAATTCCTTTTCCTTTACCTCCACCGCCAAATAAACTTAGCAATAATGGTAAAAAAGAAAGTAGCCCGCCTCCACCGCCGCCAGTATTTCTTCCGCCTCCACCGCCGGAGTTGTCATTATAATCTTCTTCATTTTGATCCTGCGGATCGTCAACCATGTGTAGTGCCATAATAAAAATTAATTAAGGGTTTAAATGCTTTAATGAAGATATATAAAAGCAGTTAAAATTAATAAGTGAAATATAAAGTGCAATACTGTAGTTTTAGTAAATTTTTTATGGCTTATAATTTACAACTGGCAGATAAAATAAGAGAATACCTGGCTGAAGTGCCGAGTATAACTATTGAAGAAAAAAGAATGTTTAGTGGCCTTGCATTTATGGTGAATAATAAAATGTGTGTGAATGTGAGCGGCGAAAATTTAATGTGTAGGTTTAATCCATTACTTACAGAAACTGTAGCAGAAAAAATAGGGTATCTTCCAATGATTATGCGTGGAAAAGAAATGAAAGGATATTGCTATGTGGAGCCGGAAGGTTTTGAAAAAAAGAAAGATTTTGTGTATTGGCTACAGCTTTGCCTGGATTTTAATAAGTATGCAAAGGCCTCTAAAAAGAAGTGAATTTTTTTGCAGACTAATAGCATAGATAAATTGCCAGTAGAATCACCGATGTTAGAACCAAATAGCGGTAGTAAATTGAAGGAGCTTGGCATACTATATTAACCTTTCTAAAACACCCCTACGTTTTACAATGTTTTTATAGTCCCACTGTATTTTGATGGACTTTTTGAGCCAGTGTTGTAAAGCATTGGTATCAACTTGCTTAATTTTTTTATAGCGAGTTTCCGCAGCTTTAAATTTGCCTTCATTTTACAATGCTTCTTCTTCAAAACTTTGTCCACTCCAAAAAAGTAGGCGTACACTATCTTTTAGCTTACTGTATCCAACAATGGGGTTGCCTTCTAAAAACCAAACTGGGTGAGCATGCCATATTTTATTTTCTGCTTTTGGGAGATATTTATCTATTTCTTTGGCTAGCAGGTTGCAGATGGTCATATCTTCTACAGAAAGTTTTTTGTTATAGGCAAGTGTATCTGGGTGCATATTTTATAAGGATAATAATTTATGAATTTACTTGTCCATTCAGTAAATTTTCAAACACATCTCTCTTTCTTATCAGGCTAACATTTCCATTCTTTACCATCACTTCGGCAGGCTTAAAGCGGCTATTAAAGTTGCTGCTCATTTCAAAGCCGTAAGCACCTGCATTGTAAAATACAAGCAAGTCGCCTTCCCGTACTTCATTCAACTGACGATCAGTTGCAAAAGTGTCTGTTTCACAAATGTTTCCAACAACAGTGTAAGTTTTTAGCGGCCCATTTGGGTTGCTGATATTTTTTATTTCGTGGTAAGCATCATAAAACATTGGGCGAATCAAGTGATTGAGCCCTGTATCCAGCCCAACAAAAACAGTATTACTTGTTTCTTTTATCACATTTACATTGGCCAAAAGATAACCACATTCACTTACTAAAAATTTGCCTGGTTCAAACCATATCTGCAAACCTTTTGCAACAGGATGCGCCTCAAAATCGGCCATAACTTTTTTTGCCAGTAATTCAATATTGGTTTCAGGGTCGCCTTTTTTGTAAGGTACTTTAAAGCCACCACCAAGGTCAATCGAACTTAGCTCTTTAAAATGAGGAATAATGTCAAACAGCACTTCAATTCCTTTTATAAAAACATCTACATCTTTTATATCGCTTCCGGTATGTATATGCAGGTTTTGAATATGGATATTATTTTCTTCTACAACTTTTAATATTTCATCCAGTTGATCTACAGGGATACCGAATTTGCTTTTATCGTGCCCGGTAGAAATTTTTAAATTGCCGCCTGCCATAATATTGGGCCTTAAGCGAATGCCTACCGGATAACTATGTCCGTATTTTTTTCCGAATTTTTTGAGATTGCTCAGGCTGTCAATATTGATATGGATGCCTAAAGAAACCGCTTCCTCTATTTCGCTAAAATGTACGCTGTTCGATGTGTATAAAACTTGCTTTGGCTCAAAACCCGCATATAAAGCCAGCTTGGCTTCATTTATAGAACTACAATCTACATTGCAACCAATACTTTTAATATGTTTTAAAATGCTGATATTGGTTAAAGCCTTGCTGGCATAAAAAAAATGTACATTGCCACCGGCAAACGCTTTAGTCAATCGCTGGTATTGCGTGGTTATTTTGTCGGCATCATATACATACAAGGGTGTACCGTATTCTTTTGCCAGTGCTTGTAGTTTTTCTTTGGCTATGCTGCTCATGTGTTTAAATTATCGGCATTAAAAAAGGCATTCATAATTATATGCAATGCCTTTGATAAAATGGTTTAAATTTTTATCAGGCTTCTTCTTCGGGTTTTTTTTTGTCCCTGTTTTCGTCAGTATCTTCTGCATCTACTTCTTCTGTAGTAATAATTTCTTCTACTACTACAACTTCTTCTAAAATAATTGCATCTTCTTTATGCTCCGTTACAGTATCAATTGCCGCTTCTGTTTCTGCATTAAAAGTGTCGTCAATAATACCATTGTTATCTTCATCCTTCACCTCGGTAGGCACATATTCTTCCAGAGTTTCGTTGTTCAAAATATCTTTTACGGCAGTTGCTTTTTCGTATTCTTCCATCAGCACTTCACTAATCTTAGGTAGTTCATCGGCACTATTAATACCAAAATAATCCATAAAGGATTTTGAAGTAGCATAAATCAATGGTTTGCCTACAGCATCTTCATTTCTTCCACTTATAATTACTAGGTCTTTTTCTAAAAGTTTTTGTACCGCATAATCGCAGTTGACACCACGGATACTTTCAATTTCGCTTTTGGTAATAGGTTGTTTGTATGCAATAATGGCCAGTGTTTCCAGCGATGCAATAGAAAGTTTTTTTATAAACTTGTCACCATTGAGCAAAGCCACTGTTTTGTGATAAGCAGGTTTGGTTAAAAACTGCCAGCCACCGCCACTTTGCTTTAATTCAAAGGCATAAAACTCTGCATCATATTTTTCCTTAATTCCCTCAATCGCAGCTTCTACCTGCTCAAGGCTTGCACGGTCTTCAATAAAACCCAAAGCGTTGTTAACAAACTCCGTTACTTCCAAAGCAGTTAAGGGCTTATCACTTGCAAAAACTAAAGCCTCTATGTGGGGAATTATTTGAGAAATTTCCATTGGTAATTTGCTAATGAGCTAATCTACACTCGTAAAATTTTTAAATGTTCGAATTGGGTATTGGCAAATTAGCAGATTGGCTAATCAGCTAATTGGTTTTACCCCTGCAACGCTGCCGCTCCACTTACTATCTCCGTCAACTCTGTTGTAATGGCAGCCTGCCTTGCACGGTTATAACTTATTTTTAATGCCTTCAATAATTCGTTGGCGTTATCGCTAGCCTTATCCATTGCGGTCATACGGGCACCATGCTCGCTGGCATTACCATCCAATACAGCTTTGTATAATTGGGTATTTAATATTTTAGGCATCAATTCCGTAATCAATTCTTCTTTACCCGGTTCAAAAATAAAGTCAGATTTTTTTGCGGAGCCTTCATTAGTCACTTTTGGAACAGGTAAAAATTGTTCTGCAATGTATTGTTGCGATGCTGCATTTTTAAATTCACTGTACACCAATTCTACCGCATCTACTTCTTTATTTGCAAAAGCATCCATAGCATATTTTGCAGCCGCCTGAACTTTTTCAAAACTTAAACCTGTAAATATCTCCCAAAAGTTAGGCACTACATTAAAGCCATTCTTACTAAAGTGCTCGAAAGCTTTTTTACCAATAGGCAATACCTGAACATTGCCTTTAGCTTGTTGGGCGGCATATTTATCTTTAATTACCTGTTTGGTTAATTTAATAAGGTTACTGTTGTAACCTCCGCACAATCCACGGTCGCTGGTTACTACAATTATCAATGCTTTTTCAATCGGCCTTTCTGCCGCAAGATTGATGGCTACATCGCCTTCGCTGCTGCTTACAATATTGCTCAGCATTTCCTGCAACTTTTGAGCATAAGGGCGCATTTGTGTAATAGCATCTTGTGCACGGCGTAATTTAGCCGCACTCACCATTTTCATTGCTTTGGTTATCTGTTGGGTACTTTGAACACTTTTTATCCGGTTTCTAACCTCTTTTAATGCGCCGCTCATGTAAACTTATTTTTTAATTGGTGCGCAAAATTAAGGCAAAATGCTCAATTGCACATCTATAAAACGGGTTTTTACACTCAAATAAGTCTAAAAGGAATTTATTGTGGAAAAACACTGTTAATCAACTCGTTTCATACGAGAGAAAGGATAGCCGCCACAGCCCTTTTTAGGGTTTATGCGGTCTGCAGCTACAGCATTTATAGCAGCTTCTTTGTTTGGAGCATTGTAAGTAGTAAGGCAAAAGCCCCATTGCCAGGGTGTCATATTTTTAAAACGCATAATATCTATCCGGGTAAACAAACCGCCATCGCTTACGTTCGTACTGTCGTTTTGTGCTATAAAATATTGCTCTTTTTCGTTGTATAAAAGCAGGTTGTATTTTACTCCGGGATGTTGAGTAAAACTATTGGCTGTAATTGTATATTTTATATTGTAATCGTCAGTAAAATTACCAAGTAGGGTGGTATCATTAATAATAGGTTTTGTGGATGCCGCTCTGCCTGCAAGTATGCATCCTTTGCAGGCAATAAATGCAACGCTTACGCAAAGGATAAATATTTTTTTTGTAGAAAACACTGACAATAAAATTGAGATAAATTTTTTGTTACACAATGGTTACTTCAATGCCCATTTCTTTTAGTTGTTGTAAAGTATGTTCAGACACGCCATTGTCTGTAATAATATGATCTACTTCTTCCAACCCGCAAATTCTGCCAAAGCCCCTTTTGCCAAACTTGCTACTGTCTGTCAGAATAATTGTTTTTTGAGCAGCAGCAATCATTTTACGGTTTAGCTGGGCTTCCATAACATGGGTAGTGGTAATACCAAATTCTATATCTATACCATCAACACCTAAATATAATTTGCTGCAAGAAAAATCTTCCAACATTTTTTCTGCATAAGGCCCTGTGCCTGATGATGAGCTTTTTCTGAGAATACCACCCAAAACAATCACTTCAATATCCGGGTGTTGGTTTATTTCCATGGCAACATTTAATGCCGAAGTAATAACAGTTAGTTTTCCTTTTGGCTGAATAACCCTTGCCAAAAACTGAACAGTAGTTCCCGAAGCTATAATAATGGAATCGTCTTGCTCAATTAATGCGGAAGCAGCATTGCCAATATCAATTTTTTCAGAAGCTTTTATTTTTTCCTTTTCGCTAACATGCCTGTCTATTGCATATGGATTGGTAAGCGTAGCGCCACCATGTGTACGAAACAATAAATTTTTGCTTTCAAGTAAAGTAAGATCTTTTCTAATAGTTACAGAGGAAACATTCAAATGGTTGCATAAATCTACAACTGAAACCTTTCCTTCTTTTTTTATACTATCTAAAATGTGTTTATGCCTTTCTGCGAGGCTCATTAAAGAGTTATTGTTTTCTGAAGACATATTTCAAAGTTGAACTTAAATAATTGAATTTCAAAACAAAACAGTCAGGTAAAGATGGAATACTTAAAAATGAAACAATTTAAAATAAAAAATATTCAAAATATTTTTTATTCGGCAATTATATTTTCTTTATCTTTCATTTTTACAATAAATGCTTTCGTTTTGTTTTAATAATTTAATAATATGAAAGTAATCAAAACTTAATATTGAGCCAAAAATCAACCAATAGAAAGGATATTATTAACAGAATTGCCCATGAGCAAGAATGGGATTTATTGATAATTGGTGGTGGTGCCACGGGCTTAGGAGTGGCTTTAGAAGCAACAATGCGGGGGTACAAAACCCTGCTTGTTGAACAAGTTGATTTTGCAAAAGGAACTTCGAGTCGCAGTACCAAGCTGGTGCATGGCGGTGTGCGTTATTTGGCACAGGGCGATGTAAAACTGGTGAGGGAAGCCAGTATCGAAAGAGGTTTGCTGCATCGAAATGCGCCACACTTGGTAAAAGATCAAACCTTTATTGTACCTGTTTATAGCCTTTGGAGTATGTTAAAATATACCATAGGCTTAAAACTATATGATCGTATTGCAGGTAAATTGAGTTTGGGTCATTCTGTTTTTATTTCAAAAAAAGAGACAATTAAAAAATTGCCTGGTATTAAAACTGAAGGGCTAAAAGGAGGCGTATTGTATTATGATGGCCAATTTGATGACTCAAGATTAGCAATTAACCTTGCACAAACGATAATAGAGCATGGTGGGGAAGCTATCAATTATGTAAAGGTGATGGATTTGCATAAAGAAGCCAATGGGAATATTAACGGTGCTATTTTGATTGATGTGGAAACTGGTAAAACCTTTTCTGTAAAAGCCAAAGCTGTTGTAAATGCTACAGGGGTATTTGTGGATGATATTTTGCAAATGGATAAGCCGGGAAGTGCCAAAACAATTTGTGTAAGCCAGGGAGTTCATGTAGTGCTGGACAAATCTTTCTTTCCATCCGAACATGCATTAATGATACCTGAAACAAGTGATGGAAGGGTATTGTTCGCAGTGCCCTGGCACAATAAGGTTGTGGTGGGTACAACGGATACTCCGGTTGAACATGCTGCACTAGAACCTGTTGCATTGGAAAAAGAGATCAGTTTTATTTTAGATACCGCAGGTGCGTATTTAACAAGCAAGCCTACACGAAAAGATGTACTGAGTGTTTTTGCTGGTTTAAGGCCTTTAGCGGCGCCGCAGGGTGAGCAGCAAAAAACCAAAGAAATATCCCGTAGCCATAAAATAATTGTATCTGCCTCAAAATTATTTACCATGCTTGGTGGCAAATGGACCACTTACCGCAAAATGGGGGAAGATATGGTAGATCGCATTGAGAAGGAATTGAAATGGGACAAGCGGACTTCTAAAACTGCATCGCTGCAGATACATGGATACGAAAAAAATATTAACTGGCAAGATCCTTTCTATTATTACGGAAGCGATGCCATTGCTTTAAAATCGCAAATGAACGGCTCTGCGGGCAAATGGTTGAGCGAAGAATTAAAAATTCATCCGCAACAAATTATATGGGCTGTACAGCACGAAATGGCAAGAACACTAGAAGATTTTTTGAGCAGGAGAACAAGGGCATTGTTTTTAAATGTAGAAGAAACCAGAAGAATTGCACCGCAGGTTGTTGACATAATGGCTAAAGAGCTAGATGAAACTGAAGCATGGAAAGCAGCGCAGTTAGCTGCTTTTAACACAATAAGCGAGAAATATATGTTGTAATAATTTTTTTGATGAATTATCAAAAAACAAAATACTGCATAAAACTTAACGATAGGGTAATACTTAATAAAGATTGCTTTTATGAAAAAAAATTTCTTTTGCGCCATCAATTTAAAGTTGCGCCAACAATTGAAAACCTCAATTGTTTTACCAACTATTTATCTAAAATCTAACAACTTAAAGCGTATGAACCCTTTTATCAAAGCTGCTAAACAATTTGCCGCTGCAAAAGTTTTACCGCTTGTGATGCTTTGCCTTTTAAGCGCATTAATTGCAATGGGGCAACAGCGAAATGTGAGCGGTACAGTTCGAAACAGCAAAACCAATCTTGGTGTAATTAATGCTACTGTTACAGTTAAAGAAACCAATCAATCTGTTTCTACAAACGACAGAGGCGAATTTGTAATTCTGGCAGGTAATAACGATGTGCTGATAATATCAAGTGTGGGCTATACAACTGCGGAAATTAGAGTGGGTAACAGGAGTAATATATCGGCAAACTTATCAGAATCAGCAACAGAAATGGAAGGGGTTGTGGTAACTGCTCTTGGAATAAAAAGACAGGAAAAGGCATTAGGTTATGCAACTACTACAGTTAAAGGAGATGAATTGACCAATGCAATTTCTTCTAACTGGACGGATGCATTGTCAGGCAAGATTGCTGGTTTAAATTTGATTCGCTCTAATAGTGGTCCTACAGGTTCTAATAAAATTATCTTGCGGGGAGAAAATAATTTAACAGGAGATAATGAGGCCTTGATTGTGGTGGATGGTGTTGTGATTAACCAAGGAAGCAATCGCCGAACAGGTATTGGAGGCGAAGCAGTATATGGTACAGGGAGTGATAATATGCCTGCTGACTATGGGGGAAGTCTCAACGATATTAATCCGGAAGATATTGAAAGTGTAACCGTACTAAAAGGGCCTTCTGCCGCCGCCTTATATGGCGGAAGAGGTGCTAATGGTGCAATCATGATTACTACAAAATCGGGTAGTAGTAGAAAAAAAGGCTTAGGGATTACGTTTAATTCAAACAGCTCTTTTGAAGATATAAATCGCTGGCCCGATTTGCAGTATGAGTATGGCCAGGGTACTAATGGCTCACCATACTATTCTTTTTTGGCAGGGCCAGATGGACCTAGTACTAGTGCTACCAGTTCTGCTTACGGCCCTCGTTTTAACGGCCAAATGTTTTACCAGTACGATCCGGTAACAAATGCACAAGGCGCAGAAAGAACATTATGGAGGCCCTATCCAAACCAAACAAGAGATTATTTTAAACAAGGCTTTACCACTACAAATACAATAAGTGTAGATGGCGGCTCAGAAAAAACAACCGCACGTTTTTCTTTTACCAATGTTTATAACAAATGGATATTACCTAACACAGGCTACAAACGAAATACGTTGTCATTGTCAGTAAATTCAAAAGTATCTGATAAGCTCACCATCTTATCTAAAATAAATTATACCAATAAATTTAGCGATAATCTTCCGGGTGCCGGTTACGGCAATCAATCCATTATGTACTGGTATATTTTCTGGCAACCCAATGCAGATATGAATTGGCTGAAACGCTATTGGGTGCCGGGTATGGAAGAAAGAAAGATTTTTTACCCCTTCAGTACTTTTCCCGAAAATCCGTATGCTATTGCTTATGAATTTATCAATAGTTCCAACAGGCATAATGTAACGGGTAATGTGCAAGCATTGTATAACTTCACTAAAGAACTCAGCTTGCAGGTTAGAGCTTCTATGGATATGAGTTATGAAAAGCGGGCACAACAACGTCCTTATGATGCTGGTTCAAAATACCAAAAAGGAAGTTTCCGTACGCAGAATATTTTTTCCCAGGAAGCTAGCGGTGATTTTCTGTTGAAATATGCTAAAAAGGTAAAAGATTTTGACTTCTCTGCCACGCTTGGAGGCAGCACACTAAGGAACAATTATAATAGAGATGAAGTAAGGGCAGATTCGCTTATCTATCCAGGATTGTATTCAATGAGTAATAGTGCAGGCCCACTGGTTACCATTCCGGATAAATCAAAGTTCGAGGTAAATAGTTTGTACGCATTACTTACTGCTTCTTTCAAAGATTATTTGTATGTTGATATGACGGGCAGGCAAGATTGGACCAGCACCCTGGCGACTCCTTCCCGTAAAACAAATGTTGCATTTTTTTATCCTTCTATAAATACCAGCTTCATTCTTTCTGAAGTTGTAAAGATGCCAAAATCTGTTGATTTTGCTAAGTTGCGCTTTTCAATTGCAGGTGTAGGAAGTGGAGGTACTACCCCTTATCTTACGGCATTCAATTATGCAAGTGCAGGTAGCTTATACAGTGGAGGCTTAACCAATCCCTCTACATTGGCTTATCCCGACTTAAAAGCCCTTAGAACCACCACTTATGAAACAGGGTTTAATGTAAGAATGTTTAAAAACAGGCTTAATATTGACGCTGCGGTTTATACAGGCAATACAAAAGACCAAATTTTTAAAAGAATTTTAGATAGGGCAAGTGGGTATAGGGATGCTGTTGTGAATTTAGGTAAAGTAAAAAATTCAGGATTTGAATTAGCCATAAGTGGTACTCCGGTATTAAGTAAATGTGGTTTTAAATGGACAACATCAGTTGTTTACTCAACCAATAAAAACCGTATTGTAGAGTTAGGAGATAGCACATATGTGCTGAGAAACGGACCGGTAGGTGGTGGGCAGGTAGTGGCAAAAGTAGGCGGTAGTATGGGAGATGTGTATGGCAGAGGCTATGTGCGAGCCCCTGATGGGCAAATAGTGTATGATGCCAACACCGGGGTTGCAAAAATATCTGATGATGTGGTTTACTTGGGTAACACCATTCCAAAAGGCAGGCTGGGTTTTACAAATGATTTTTATTACAAAGGCTTTCATCTGAATTTATTGTTTGATGCACAATGGGGTGCAGTAGCACACTCGCTTACGCATTATAAATTAGCTGAGCAGGGTAAGTTAACAAAAACACTGCCCGGCCGATACAACGGTATAATTGGCAATGGTGTGGTAGATGATGGCACAGGTAAATACATTCCAAATACAACGGTAGCAACTAATATTGATGAGTACTATCGCTCACATTGGGGTATTGATAATGCAGAGGGAAGTACTTTCAGCACCGACTTTATCAAATTCCGTGAAGCAAGATTGGATTATACACTAAACAAAAATCTTACTAAAAAAATAGGGTTACAAAAAGTAACAGTAGGTGTGTATGGTCGTAATTTATTTATATGGACACCTTGGCCAATTTTTGACCCTGAGTTTGGTACGCTGGCCGGAAGTGACATCGTAACAGGTTTTGAGGTTGGACAATTCCCAAGCACCAGAACCATTGGCTTTAACCTTGTTGTTGGACTTTAAAATTTTCAAATACAATGAAAAATTTATTAAATAAAATTATCTGTGCTGCGGCAATGATTACACTGCTTGGTGCATGTTCTAAAAATTTTGAAAAAATTAATACTGACCCCATTAATATACCAAATGCTTTGCCGCAACAGTTAATGGCACCTGCATTGGTAAGTAGCATTGCTGTTAACCTCATCCGTAACAGGAATTTTAATAACGAGTTGATGCAGGTAACCGTTGATCAAAGTGATGCAGAAGGCCGGGTTTTTAGATATGATCACAGGCCCAGCTTAAGCGATTATCAATACAATGGTTTGTATTCGGAGCTTACCAATTTTAAAGACATGTATAAAATTGCGAATGAGCCTTTGAATTACAATACATCTTACAAAGGCATTTCACTCATTTGTCAATCATGGTTATATTCAATACTCACAGATACTTATGGTGATGTGCCTTATTTTCAATCGAACCTGGCAAGAGACAGCGGCATTTATGAACCGAGGTTCGATGCACAAAGAGATATCTATGCAGATATTTTTCGGAAACTGGAAATGGCCAATACATTGCTCGATTCCAATACAGCAATTGTAGGCGCAGCAGATCCTGTATTTAATGGGAGCATTAGCAAATGGAGAAAATTTGGCAACAGCCTGTACCTCCGCTTGTTGCTGCGTGTGTCAGGCAAGGCGGAAGCCTCGTCTTTAGCCATTGCAAAAATTAAAGACATTGTTGAGACCAACGCATCCAAATATCCAATAATGACAAGCAATGCTGATGATGCTATTTTAATATGGACAGGGCTAGGCCCATACATCTCACCTTTGAACACAGTAAGAGAACAAGATTTTAGGTTTTCAAGCATGGCAAGTTTTTTTATAGATAACCTGGTAATTTGGAACGACCCAAGGCAGGATATTAGTTTAGGTGCAAACGGCATTAACCGCTGGGGAATTGCTCCATACCAAGGCTCATTTGTGGGTGTGCAAAGTGGTTATTTGCCCGGAGCAGAGCCCATAAAAAAATCATATTTCTATTCCAATACTTCAACTACCAGTTTACAAAAAGACCCAATGACCGGAATAATGATGGGTTATGCAGAATTGCAATTTATTTTGTGTGAAGCAGCAACAAAAGGGTGGATTGCCAGTACTGCAGAGTCTCATTATAAAGCTGGAGTAGAGGCCAGTATAAAACAATGGATGCCTACTTGGGCTGTGCCAATTGACACTTATCTGGCATCGGCAGATATTCAGTGGCCTGCTACAGCTACATTGGGAGAAAAAATGGAACAATTGCACTTATTAAAGTACTATGCTTTATTTATGGTAGACAACCAACAATGGTTTGAATACAGAAGAACTGGCCATCCAACTTTGCCCATTGGGCCAGGTGTACAAAACGGAGGCGTAATGCCCGCCAGAATGGTATATCCTGTTTATATACAATCTACAAACCCTACCAATTACCAACTGGCAATTGTAGCGCAAGGACCGGATAGAATGAATACACAGGTGTGGTGGCAAAAACCTTAAAACAAACCATAACAACAACTTTTGATTTTTAAAATATATTCAAATGAAAAAAATAATTCCGTTCATTTTTTGCTTTGCAACCTTGCTGAGTTTTTTGGGTTGTAAAAAAGATAAATATCCTGGAGGAGTTTTAAGTGATTATATTTCTTTACTCGACTTGAGGAATATTTATAATGATGCACCTATTACACTTACAAAAGAAACAATGTTTGGTGCTACCAAAATTTCAGGCCTGGTAGTGTCAGACCATCGTGGCGGTAATGCTCCCGCAGGTTTAGTAATGATGCAAGACAACCGTAGGCTCGGCATAATGCGTGGCATTGCCATAGAAATAGGAGCTGATGCTGCAGACTATCTTCCCGGCGATTCAATAGAAATAAACCTGGTAGGAAAAACAATGGTAAGAGAAGCCGGCATACTAAAATTAAAAAGTATTACAAATACAGAAGTAACAAAACTAAATAGCGGCAATGCTTTAACCATCCCTTTGGTAAAATCGAATTTGATTATTGACAGGCCGGGAGATTATGAAAGCACATTGCTTACAATTACAAGAGTTGGGTTTGATGCTTCTTATCCTGCAGGCACAACTTATGCAGGCGATAAAATTATTAATGATGGTTTTGGAAATATGACTTTGCATACAGAACCAACCGTTTCTTATGCAAATGACCCTGTTCCGTTTTTGTCGAATTTTACTGGTGTAATATATACGCCGCAAACAGATACAGTTCCACAGCTATGGCCTCGTAGCGAAGATGATATCACTATACTGGCAGCTACTGCACCAAAAATTGCCCCATTAGTTATAACAGGGTATTTGGCAGATGTCGGTGGCTCTTCAGTAGCAGATGCAAACTACGAGTACATTCAATTGATGGCTACAAAAAATATTGATTTTTCAGTAAACAATTTTTCGGTTGTTACTACCAATAATGCAGGTGCAAATACACCAACGGGTTTCCCTCCAAGCGGCTGGGCTACCGGCGGGTTACGCACTTATAAAATTAACCTTACAAGCGGTACAATCAACAAAGGCCAATATCTATACATTGGTGCAAACAAAAATATTTATGGTCCCGGTTCTACCGATATCAGTAGTGCAAAATGGATAACAAAAATGTATTCAAGTGTTGCAGGTGACGGGTTTGGTAATGCCACTAACAATCTTTTAGCAAATAGCGGTAATGCGGCCGGTATTGCTATATTCGATTTAACGAATGTTACTGTAGATACCATCCCTGTTGATGTTATTTTTTATGGAGGCTCAGGCAATATTTACACAGCAGGCCCACCAGAAAGAGGGTATAAAATAACCAATACAGATTATTATGATGTAAAAAATCCTTCTACATTGGCTATACAACCTTACTTTAACATGGGTTCCAACACCGGAAAACTGGCTTTTGCAGGAGCTAATTTCTCAAGCCTTGGCGGCAGGTACAATATTATTACCGGCAGATGGACAAGTGCAAGAACTTTGACGGGTGTTACATTAACTACTTCATCTGCGCTGACAGATATAGAAGGCACAACTACAATAGAAGAATAAATATGAACAGAAGAAGATTCATACAGCAGGTTTCTTTGCTTACAGGTGCTTTTATTATTGCCACACAATCGCCTTTGTCTGCATTGGTTGGGGCAGATAAAAAAATTAAAGGCCGCATTCGTTCAAATGGAAAAGGTTTAGAAGGAGTTGTGGTGAGCGATGGCTACACAGTAATGGCTACCGATAAAAAAGGTAGGTTTGAGTTTGAAGTGCATCCCAATGCAGTTACATTTTTTATAAGCACTCCGGCAGGTTATGAATTTTTACAGGAGAAAAATATAACCAGGCATTATCGTCAGGTAACAGATGTAAATTTTAAGAAAGAGATAAAATTCAACCTAAAAAAATTATCTAAAGACGATAATGAACACCAGTTTTTTATTTGGGCCGATCCGCAGGTGAAAAATAAAAAAGATGTAACCAAAATGATGACTCAAACTATACCTGACATGAAGCAGGCAATTGCAGCAGCAGGTGCAGATGCTTTATTGCATGGAATTACTGTAGGTGATATTGTTTGGGACGAATTGCAATTGTTTGAAGATTACAGCAAAGCTGTCGAACACATGAATATCCCTTTCTTTCAATGCCTGGGCAATCATGATATGGATTACCGCAAAGGTGGCGACGAAACCAGTGATGATACTTTTCAAAAAACTTTTGGACCAACTTATTATTCATTTAACCGTGGGCAGGTGCACTATGTGGTAATGGATAATGTGCGCTACCTGGGGAAAGACAGGGATTATGATGGTTTTGTGCAACAAAATCAGTTAGACTGGCTGCAGAAAGATTTGGCATTTGTGCCAATGGATAAATTGATTGTACTATGTGTACATATTCCAGTACACAAGCATACAAAAAACAATGATGCATTGTATGCAATTTTAAAAAATAGGAATGTACATATTATGAGTGGCCATACTCATTACCTGCAAAACATTGTAAAAGATAATATTTATGAGCACAACCATGGAACGGTTTGTGGCGCTTGGTGGACTGGCGATATTTGTGAAGATGGTACACCAAATGGGTATGCCATGTACAAAGTGAATGGAACTAAGTTAAGCTGGTTATATAAAGCAACAGGAAAAGATAGCGGCTACCAAATGAAAACTTACCTGAGTAACATTGATGAAAACAAGAAATTATTGCAGGTAAATATATGGAACTATGATGCAAACTGGAAAACAGAATGCCTGGTAGATGGTATTCATCAAGGTGAATTAATACAGTTTGATGGAATGGATCCCGATGCTTACAATAATATGTTGGGCCCCGATAAGCCTAAGCCAAGAGGGTTTGCCGAACCAAAAATTACGAACCATTTATTTAAGATAACCATTCCGGCTTCTGCAAAAGAAGTAATTGTGCATGCCATTGATCCGTTTGGTAATAAATTTACAGCAACACAAAAAGTAAGTTGATATGAAAAAATGGGTTGTATTCGCTATATGTAATTTTATTTTATCTTCTCTTATTGCCCAAAAATGGGATAGTACTTATCGGCCAGGGATTTATGAGCAAAAAGTGGCCAACTTTAAAAGTTATCCCAATTCTGAAAAAGATATTATTTTTTTAGGCAACAGCATTACAGATTATACCGACTGGAACGAACTGTTGCAATTGCCCGAAGCCCGAAACCGTGGTATTTCCGGAGATATTACTTTTGGTGTGTTACAGCGTTTGACCGAAGTAACAGAAGGTAAGCCTGCAAAGGTTTTTATACTCATTGGCATTAACGATATAGCCCGCAATATTCCCGATTCTATTATTTTAAATAACTACAAAAAAATTATTGAAAAGATTCAGGCTGAATCGCCTCATACAAAAATTTATTTCAACAACTTGCTTCCAGTAAATAATAGTTTCCCTGATAGGGCGCATTTTAATAAGGATGAGCATATTGCCAATGTGAATGCGGGTTTATGGGAGCTGTGTGTTAAAAAGAAAATTACACTTATCAATATTCACGATTTGTTTTTAGATGAAAATAAAAAACTAGATAAACAACTAACTTACGACGGGCTGCACTTAAATGCCGATGGCTATAAACTGTGGTCTCAAATTTTAAAACCATATATCCTTTAATGAAGTATTTATTTTTTAGTGTCATTGGCTTAGCAATATTACTGTGCGCATGCAGCTCGGCAAAGAACGTAGGTAATTCTTCATCTTCGGGCAAAGCTTTGCTATTACCAGCTTTTAATAAAGAAGGTCATAGAGGCATCAGAGGGTTAATGCCTGAGAATACAATTGTATCAATGTACAAGGCAATTGATTATGATGTAAATACTGTGGAAGTGGATGTAGTTATTTCAAAAGATAAAAAAGTAGTGATATCGCATGATATTTACTTTCACAATGACTTTAGTTTAACGCCAGAAGGCAATACCATGACGGCAAAAGAAGCTCAGGCTCGCTTGCTATATAATATGGATTATGACAGCATTCGTCAATACGATGTTGGACTAAAACTACACAAAGATTTTCCGCAACAGCAAAAATTGCCTGCGTATAAACCTTTATTTTCCGAATTGGTTGACTCCACAGATACTTATATGGCAAGGCACGGAAAAAATGTGATGTATAATATTGAAATAAAGTCTAACGAAAAGTATGATGGTGAAAAGCAACCTGCTATTGAAGAAGCCGTTGAGTTGATTATGAATGTAATGAAAGAAAAAAAGCTGATTGGAAGGGCTTATTTGCAATCGTTCGATTTTAGGCCTTTGCAAATTATCCATAAAAAATACCCGCAATACACAACGGCAGTTTTAATTGGTGGCGGCGAGAAGAGAAGTTTAGACGATCAATTAAAAGATTTGGGTTATGTACCTGAAATGTATAGCCCAAGTTATACACTGGTTACAAAAGAACTGGTGGACGCCTGCCATGCAAAAGGAATGAAGATTATTCCATGGACAGTGAATACGATAGAAGACATGAAAAGGATGAAAGCCTTGGGTGTAGATGGAATTATTACAGACTATGCAAATTATTTTTCGCAATTATAATTGTGAAGACTGTTGCCAATTTGTATGCAGATGAAGTGATTGCGACGCAACGATGATGCCATGGAAAACAGTTGCTAGTATCCTAGTACTTAAACACAATAAATGTATTGTTTAAGAAATACTAGATTTATTTATATTGTTATACAAAACGTTTTTTTAAATTAACATTAATTACTAACGAAGAATACCGGTATAATGCCTGATTTAGCAAATTAAATTGGGCCATTACAATGGTATTTACTGATTAAAAACTTGCTATGTCTAAATTTATTCTGGCACTCGACCAGGGCACTACCAGCTCCCGTGCAATTGTATTTGACAAAAAGGGAAATATGGTAGCTACTGCACAAAAAGAATTTACACAAATTTTTCCTCAGCCGGGCTGGGTAGAGCATGATGCCAATGAAATATGGAGTACACAGTTGGGTGTGGCTACAGAAGCAGTATTGAAGGCAGGTATTACTGTGCAAGATATTGCAGCAATTGGCATTACCAACCAACGAGAAACTACCGTTGTTTGGGATAGAACAACCAGTCAGCCAATATACAATGCCATAGTGTGGCAAGACAGGCGCACAGCCGATTACTGCGATGGCTTGAAAAAAGATGGCCATGCGGCAATGATTAAATCAAAAACAGGATTGGTTACAGATGCTTATTTTTCCGGCACAAAAGTAAAATGGATTTTAGACAATGTAGATGGAGCCAGGGCTAGAGCAGAAAATGGTGAATTGTGTTTTGGCACTATTGACAGTTGGCTATTGTGGAAGCTAACGGCAGGTAAAGTACATGCTACAGATGTATCCAATGCATCTCGTACTTTAATGTATAATATTTACGAAATGCAGTGGGACAAGGATTTGCTGAAGCTCTTTAATATTCCGGGGAGTATGTTGCCCCAAGTACGTTCCAGCAGCGAAGTGTATGGCTACACCGAAAATATTTTAACCGCTACCAATATTCCTGTTAGTGGCATTGCGGGGGATCAACAATCTGCTTTGTTCGGACAAATGTGTACAGAACCGGGCATGGTTAAAAACACATACGGAACAGGTTGTTTTATGCTAATGAATACTGGTGAGAAACCGGTAGACTCAAAAAATAATTTGCTCACTACCATTGCCTGGAAAGTAGGCGATAAAGTACATTATGCTTTAGAAGGAAGTGTATTTATTGGTGGGGCAGTAGTGCAATGGCTTAGAGATGGATTGAAAATTATTCAAACATCAGGAGACGTAGAAAAATTAGCATCGCAGGTAAAGGATAATGGCGGCGTATATTTTGTTCCTGCATTTACAGGGCTAGGTGCACCTTACTGGAACCAACATGCAAGAGGGATTATTGTTGGCCTCACAAGAGGTAGTACCGATGCCCATATAGCAAGAGCCGCAGTCGAAAGTATTGCATTTCAATCTATGGATTTATTAAAATCGATGGAGGCAGACGCTAATATTCCCATAGCGGAGCTAAGGGTAGATGGTGGCGCAACAATCAATAATGATTTAATGCAATTTCAGGCAGATATTTTAAACACAAATGTGGTGCGCCCACAAGTAACAGAAACAACAGCTTTAGGTGCAGCATACCTTGCTGGTTTGGCCGTTGGTTTTTGGAAAAATATGGAAGAGATACAACTAAACTGGCAAAAAGATCGTCTTTTTAATAGTGAGATGAAGGAAGAGAAGAGATTAGATCTGCAGCGCAACTGGAGAAAGGCAGTAAACGCAGCGCAGGCATGGACAGAGGAATAAGGGAAACTTGGAATTGTAAATAAACTTATGAAATGCAACCACTCCTTTAGTATTTAATCCATTTTCTTTAAAACAACTAAACCAAATTATTATGAGTGCATTTATTGGCGAATTTATTGGCACTGCATTGCTTATTATTATGGGCGATGGTGTTGTAGCTAATGTAGTATTAAACAAAACCAAAGGAAACAATAGCGGTTGGATAGTAATTACATTTGGCTGGGCTATGGCCGTATTTATGGGAGTTTATATTTCCACAAAACTTGGAGGAGGAGGTCACTTAAACCCTGCTGTAACGCTGGCTTTAGCGGCATTTAAAGATTTTGATACGGCTTTAATTCCTATGTACATAGCAGGGCAGTTTGCCGGAGCATTTGTGGGTGCTGTAATTGTATGGATAGGCTACAAACAGCACTTTGATGCTACAGAAGATAAGGATTCAAAACTGGCGGTATTTTGCACAGGCCCGGCAATACGAAATTCAGGATTTAATTTGCTTACAGAAATGATAGGTACTGCTGTGCTTATGTTTGCGGCATTGGCAATTTCTCCTTCGGCAACTTCGTTAGGTACATTAGATGCTTTACCTGTTGCATTGGTGGTTTTGGGTATTGGTTTATCACTGGGTGGCCCTACAGGTTATGCCATAAATCCAGCAAGGGATTTAGCACCACGTATTGCTCATTTTATATTACCAATAAAAAATAAAAGAGATAGTGATTGGGGATATAGCTGGATTCCTGTTGTAGGCCCAATAATTGGTGCTGTGGCTGCGGCTTGGTTGTTTTCAATGATATAAATAAGGCAATTTTTTTAATAGTATATAGCACCTGAAGCCGGGTGCTATTGTTTTTTGTTGAGGTCTAAACGCTAAGTTTGTTATATGTTATCTAAGATAAAAGTGCATAACCATTTTGCAAATATGCTTAATGACAAAATGGAATCATTACAAAAAGTACTGGATGAGTTAAAAGAGTCTGGCAGCAATGAAACAAAGAGCACGGCTGGCGATAAACATGAAACTGCGCTTGCAATGTTGCAAATTGAACAGGCTAATAAAAGAACACAAATGCAGGAGTTGCTTAAACAGAAATCTGTTCTTAATAAAATAAACCCTTCATTATCTACTATACAGGTTGTAACAGGAAGCCTTGTGCAAACTAACAAGGGATATTATTTTATAAGTGTAGCAATGGGAAAGGCTGTAATTGATGAACAAAATGTAATTGCCCTTTCTTCACAATCGCCACTAGGTAAAATATTATTGGGTTTGAAAAAAGGGGATACAGCATCCTTTAATCAAACCCAATTTTTAATAGAAGATATTTTTTGAAAATCAATTCAGCTTTCTGTCCAGTAATAACATCATCTGCGCAGCAATATTCGCATTCTCAACAAATTTTTGCAAAGAGATTTTGCTGAATTCATCTGTTACTTTGTGATAGTCGGGATGGTCTTCAACTCCCAAATACATAAATGGAATGCCTTTAGCATGAAAGCTACCCTGGTCGCTTAAATTAGTCCAGTCTTGTGGAGAAGAAGGGCTATCATATCCGCTCATCAACTGTACATTAGTTTTACCTTGTAAGCTATCAATCAAATATGCGTATGCAGGATAATGATGCAAGCCGCAGCCCCATATTTTGTTATTATCACTACGGGCAATCATGTCCAGATTTAAATTGAATTTTATTTGAGAAATTGTTAAACCGGCAGGCAAATTATTGGTAAAATATTTTGACCCCTGCAAGCCAATTTCTTCGGCAGCCCACAAAGAAAAAATGATAGAGTGTTTTGGTGGATGTGCTTTAAAATATTTCGCAGTAGCCAATACTGCGGCAACACCCGAGGCATTGTCATCGGCTCCATTATAAACATTGCCATCACTGCTTCTTACCCCAATATGATCGTAGTGTGCGCCCATTACAATATATTCATTGGGCTTTTCGGTTCCACGAATAAAGCCGATAAGATTTTTGTGTTGTGTGGTGCTACCTGATATGATGAATGGTTGTTCAAAATTTGCAGCAAAACTATCTACCGCAGCTTGTCTTAACCTATTTTGAATTAGCTGATGGGTCAATACAATTTCAGGGTAATCAGATTTTCTTCCTTTAAAAGCATCGGAACTTAATTGCTCAAGATCTGTTACCATTTGGGTACTATCAAGTATTTTGAATGGTACAATGGTTGCCGGGTTGTTATTGTTTTTGTGACAAAACTGCAACGAAAAAGTTGTGGCAAGAACAACGGAAAAATTGAGAATGTATTTCATAAATCTAAAGCTGTTTAATTATTTATTGTGATGGATGTTTAGCAAGCAATGTACCGATGATTTGCATTGAAGTATTGGTGTCTGTTTCATTCGTATTTATTCCCCGGCTTCCATTATTATAGGGCTCATACATTTTCATGTCTGTAACTGCAAAAAGGCCTATAGCAGGAATACCAGCAGCAGCACCTAAGTGCATCATTCCGCTATCAGATCCAATAAATAATTTTGTGTTAGCAATTACACTACAAATTTCCCTTACATCCATGCTATGGAATGAAGGTATTTTAAAATCGAGCTGAGAAATATTTTCTGCTGGCAGAATTTCCAAAAAATTGTAGCCGTTAAATTTTTCTGTAAGTGCATTATAAAAATTCTGCCACCATTCTTTGGAATAACATTTTGCTCCTGTTGCAAAAGTGAATAAACTAATGGTAGGCTTTCCATTATCATAATAGCTTTTTACAATCTCCTTACCATGGGCCATTTCGGCTTCATTCAACTCAATATTTAATGAAGGTATTTGAGCAAAGCAATCAGTAGTAATGGGCAATTCAATATTTTCTCTTAACAGGTACACGGGCTTTTTTGCCATATGCCTTGCATCCTCATATTTTGAAAGAGAATCTTCGTTTTCATTGCCAAAAAGTTTATACTTGGCTTTTGCAAATTTTGTTGCAAGGCGCCCGGAAGATGAAACCGTATCAATATTTATAACAAGGTCATATTTTTTGCCTTTTATTTTAACCCAAACTTTTAAATACTTTACCAGCTCTTTAAATGGTTTTTTGGGAAGATTGATTATTCGGTCTATATTTTTATAGTTCTTAAAAAGAATAGGGGCCAGACCACCTCTTATAAAAAGATCAATTTTAGCATCAGGATAATTTTTTGAAAGCTCTTGTAACAGGGGTGTTATCATTAAAAGATTCCCCAATCGATGGTTGGGCCTGTTGATAAGAATCGTTTTAATATTGCTGTCTTTAATTTTAGCGGCTGTAATACGCCTGCTGCCATTGCCAATATTACCGGCCATGCTTCGCATTATCTTTCTACGAACAGCATTTACTTTATTTAAAAAACTCATAAGATATCAACTAATGTATTTTAAAATTATTTTCTTAGGTTCTTCCACCTGGTTTTCCATCTTTTTTTCAAATCTCTTTTTTTAAAAACCGAAACAGAAGCACTAATAAGCATAGTAGATAATTTTTCTGCAGAATATCCAGAAAGTGCCGCATACTCTGTTGCTATTTCTTTCATTATCCATTCGTCACGGGTAAGCCTTGCAAAATTTCGAATCCTTTCTTCAATGCTCATCTGTACACCTGTTTTCATGCGGTTTAAATCAACAAGGTACAAATTGTAACTATCTCCTTTTTTTATAAACAAGGTATTTCCCTGTGTATTGTCTAAAAAATTGATACCGGCCTGGTGTAAGCGATAATGAAAATCCGTGTATAGCTTAATCAGTTTTTCTCTTTCAGGAAACTCAGGGTTATGAATTACCGCCTTCATTTCAAATACATTTTGTAACTGCCTCGAAACATAAAAGCTTTCTTTTAAACCAATACTATCAAAGTTTTCTACAAAAGCTACCGGGTCGGGCGTGCCAAAACCGTTTTGCTGTAAAAAAGCGGCATTTTCAAATGAGCGTTTTGCCTTCGATTTTCTAAAGTAGCGATATATTACTTTATTAATAAAATGTGGCGGACGAAAAGATTTTATGTTAAACGTATTTCCGGCAATATCAAAAGTTTTAATGGTATTCCTACTGTCAAAAAGTGTGATTCCTTGCTCTCTAAATATTTTTAAAATTGCCAATATATCAGATTCGATACCTTCAAACCCTTTTGAAAACCGATAGAAATTGTTACTGCCTGACATGTATGGATTTTAATAAATAGTACTTTGAAACCATATTTTCAACAAATTTAGATGAAATGAAATACTTTCTAATTAGTTACCTTTGCCACCCTGTCAATTTGACCATTATGGGTAAATAGCACCATATTTGACCATAGAAAAACTCAATTCAGGTTTTATTAATTTTTTTTTCAATTATATCAATTTATGTTAGGAATCATTTCCAAATTATTTGGAGGTAGTAAAAGTGAGAAAGACGTAAAACACATTATGCCATTGGTAGATAAGACCAATCGCTATTTTACCGAGTATCAGGGTTTAAGCAACGATCAACTCCGCAACAAAACCAATCAGTTTAAAGAAAGAATAAAAGAGCACTTATCTGCTATAGATGCCGATATTGCCGCTAAAAAAGAACAGGCGGAGCAGTTGCCCATTGCAGATATAAACGGCAGGGATACTATTTACAAAGAAGTAGATGACCTTAAAAAGAAAAGAGACACACAAATTGAAGATATTTTAAATGAATTGCTGCCCGAGGCTTTTGCAGTAGTAAAAGAAACATCCCGAAGGTTTAAAGAAAACGAACTGGTAGTTTCTACGGCTACAGATTTGGATAAGGAACTGGCCGCAAAAAAAGATAATGTTACCATTGTTGGCGATGAAGCACACTACAAAAACAGTTGGACTGCTGCAGGCGGTATTGTTACCTGGAACATGGTACATTACGATGTGCAGTTAATTGGTGGTGCTGTTTTACACTCCGGCAAAATTGCAGAAATGGCTACAGGTGAAGGTAAAACCCTGGTGAGTACATTGCCTGCTTACCTAAATGCATTAGCAGGCGAAGGGGTGCATATAGTTACCGTAAACGATTACCTTGCCCGTAGGGATAGTGAGTGGAACGGTCCTATATTTGAATGGCTGGGTCTGCGTGTAGATTGTATAGATAAACACCAACCCAATACCGATGCCCGTCGCAAAGCATATAATGCCGATATTACTTATGGCACTAATAACGAATTTGGGTTTGATTATCTAAGAGATAATATGGTGCACAACCCCGATGAGATGGTGCAGCGTAAACACCATTTTGCAATGGTGGATGAAGTGGATAGTGTATTGATTGATGATGCCCGTACTCCCTTAATTATTAGCGGCCCTATTGGCCATAGTGATAATACCCAACAATTTTTTGATTTAAAGCCAAGGATTGAAAAGCTGGTAGAAACCCAGCGAAAAGCTGTAAACCAGTTTTTAATTGAAGCAAAAAAGAAAATTGCAGAAGGCAACGATGATCCAAAAGATGGCGGCCTTGCTTTGATGCGTGCACATAGAGGCTTACCAAAAAATAGTGCGTTAATCAAATTTTTGAGTGAGCCTGGCCATAGGGTAAAGTTGCAAAAAAGTGAAAATTATTACTTGGCAGATCAGCAAAAAGAAATGCCGAAAGTAGATGCTGAGTTGTATTTTACTATTGATGAAAAAAACAATCAGGTTGATTTAACCGACCAGGGTATTCAGTTGATTACCCGTAGTGGTGAAGATCCCGAGTTTTTTATACTTCCCGATATTGCTATTAAATTAGGCGAAATTGATAAAACCGATTTAACGGCAGATGAAAAACTGCAGCGTAAGGAAAACTTGATGAATGAGTATTCTTTAAAAGCAGATCGCATTCATACGGCACAGCAACTGCTAAAAGCATACACATTGTTTGAGAAAGATGTAGAATATGTATTGGTAGAAGACCAGGTAAAAATTGTAGATGAGCAAACGGGCCGTATTATGGAAGGCCGCCGCTACAGCGATGGTTTGCATCAGGCAATTGAAGCAAAAGAGAGCGTAAAAATTGAAGCTTCTACTCAAACCTATGCAACTGTTACTTTGCAAAATTATTTTAGGATGTACCACAAACTATGTGGTATGACGGGTACAGCAGAAACAGAAGCAGCAGAATTGTGGAGTATTTATAAATTGGATGTGGTTTCTATACCTACCAATTTAAAAATAATAAGGAAAGATGACCAGGATTTAGTTTTTAAAACCCGCAAAGAAAAATACAAAGCAGTAATTGATGAGGTAGAAAAAAATAGACAGTCGGGCCGTCCGTCTTTGGTGGGTACCACTTCTGTTGAGATAAGTGAATTATTAAGCCGTATGTTGAAGCAGCGCAACATACCTCACAATGTACTCAATGCAAAACAGCATAATAGAGAAGCGCAAATAGTTGCCGAAGCAGGTATTGCCGGAGCAGTAACCATAGCCACCAATATGGCAGGCCGTGGTACAGATATAAAGCTTGGGCCTGGTGTAAAAGATGCTGGAGGATTGGCTATTATTGGTACAGAGCGCCATGAAAGCCGCCGTGTAGATAGGCAGTTGCGTGGCCGTGCAGGCCGCCAGGGAGACCCGGGAAGCTCTACTTTTTTTGTATCGCTGGAAGACGATTTGATGCGCATGTTTGGCAGTGAGCGTATAGCAAGCCTAATGGACAGAATGGGCTATAAAGAGGGAGAAGTAATTCAGCATAGCATGATTACAAAAAGTATTGAAAGGGCACAGAAAAAAGTAGAAGAGAACAACTTTGGCATCCGTAAGCGTTTGTTGGAATATGATGATGTGATGAACAAACAAAGGAATGTGGTGTATGGTAAGCGCAACCATGCTTTGTTTGGAGAAAGACTTGCACTCGATTTGGACAATGCATTTTATTCTGTAGCCGAAGGATTGGTAAACTCATTTAGGGAAACTGAAGACCATGAGGGTTTTAAACTGGCAGTTATTATGTCTTTTGGAATAGATACAGATGTAACTGCTGAAGAATTAGTAAAAGGGAATGTGAATGCTGTTACAGAAAAACTGTACGAAGAAGCCGTTGAAAGCTACAGTAAAAAGAAAGACGCATTAGCACAACAAACCTGGCCAATCATTTCAAATATCCGCCAGCAACAGGGAAATCATATCGAAAATGTGGCAGTCCCTTTTACGGATGGTAAAAAAGGCATACAAGCATTAGCAAACCTAGATAAATACCTTGCAAACAAAGGTGCTGAGTTAGGCGGCGCATTAGAGCGTAGCATTACATTGGCATTAATTGATGATGCATGGAAAGAGCATTTGCGTTCTATGGATGATTTGAGGCAAAGCGTACAAACTGCAACTTTTGAACAAAAAGATCCATTGGTAATTTATAAAATAGAAGCATTCAATGCTTTTAAAGTAATGGACGACAATGTGAATAAAGATATTGTGGGTTTCCTCAGCCATGCAAACATACCTATGGAGCAAACCAACGCAGGTGCTATTAAAGAAGGCCGTGAAGAGAAAACAGACCTTAGTAAAATGAGGGATAATAAACCCCAAATTGATGCAGCCGGAGATGATTATGCAGCAAATGAAAGAGATTATTTTGATCCATCTACACCTGTAAAGCAAGAGCCGGTAAGAGTAGAGCCAAAGATTGGTAGAAACGACCCTTGCCCCTGCGGTAGTGGTAAAAAATATAAACAATGCCACGGTAAAGAGGCATAAATCTTTTCTTTTTTTAGCGACGAAATTTTTTAGGCCAGCTTAAAACTAAGTTTTAAGCTGGCTTTTTTGTCATCTACAAAACGAAACCCGCCAACTACAAGATTCCTAAGCAGCTACAACTTAAGATTTGTTTTTTTTACAATAAACTAATTGTATGAAAAATCTTTTTGAGTTTATTTCAAAAAAACTAAAGCTACCACTCTTATTGCTCCTTATTTTTTTGTGCAGTAAAAGTATCGCCCAAAATGTTGGAATTGGTACTATCTCTCCACAATCAAAACTGGATGTAAGTGGTGATGTGGCATTTCATGCTACCGATATTACAATCTCATCAACCAGCGTTAACAATCTAGATGTTACAACAACGAAGCAGTATAGTTATAATATACTCAGTAGTTCGCCCGGCTTGGGAAATTTCATTATTACTGGAATTACTGCCGGCACAGATGGTAGAATGATTATGCTCAACAATAAGAGTGGCTTCTCTTTTGATTTATATAATGAAAACACTGCCACCGCTGCTGCTAATAGGATTGTTACAGGCATCGGTACATTTGTTACTATTTATGCCGGGGGCAATGTGGTACTACAATATGCTGCTACTGAGCAAAGATGGTTTGTAAAATCAACACACAACAGTAGCTTGGATAATATAGGAAATACAGCGTTTCCTTCAACAGGTATTGTGCTAAGTGAAACGAAACAAAATGCGTTGTTACAAGCGGCAGGTTTCGAATTTATAGGCATCACCTCACTCAGCGTTTCTGAACTTAACCCGGATGCATACACATGGTTCTACCCTCCTTCGCCTACAAATGCTTATGCATTAGTTGGTGAACAAACGGCTGTATGGACAGGTAACAAAATTATCCTCTGGGGTGGTTACTTACCCGATGATAATACCTATTCAAAAATTGGAAAAATATATGACCCAGAAGCTGATACCTGGGTAACACTGCCTTTATCTCCTCTTACAGAACGCAGCTTCCATACGGCCCAATGGACTGGAACAGAAATGCTTATTTGGGGTGGTGAAAATACTGATAATGATTTTAATGACGGCGCCAGGTATAATTTGCAAACCAATCAATGGACATCTATTTCACTAACAAATGCGCCAACTTCTCGTAAGGATTTTACAAGCGTATGGACAGGTACAGAAATGATTGTTTTTGGCGGAAGGTTAGTTAATACAAATTATAGAACCGATTATAAAAAATACAACCCTGCTACCAATACATGGTCCAATATAAGTCTCACAAATGCTCCTTCACCACGCATCCTGCATACAGCCGTATGGACAGGAAGTAAAATGATCGTATTCGGTGGAAAATTAGTTGATGGCACCAATACCAATACAGGAGGAATATACGATCCTACAAATAATACCTGGACAAGCTTACCAACAGCAGGTGCACCACCCAACGGTTTAAGTGAACATACTGCTGTATGGACTGGCACTAAAATGATTGTGTTTGGTGGTAGAAATAATTTGGGTACACTCGAGAATAATTTTTACCTATACGATGTGGCTAGCAATACATGGTCGCTGGGGAATAATACCAATAAACCCCCAGCACGAACAAAGCATACAGCTGTGTGGACTGGGGAGAAAATGATTATTTTCGGTGGAACTCCAACCTACAATAACGGTGGTATATACGACCCCAATACTAATGCATGGGGCGTTAATACAATTCCTGCCGCACCCGGTAGTTTTATCTCCCATACATCTACATGGACGGGAAACCAAATGGTAGTTGTTGGCTATGATCCACCACAAACTTTAAAGAAAGGCCTCACAAACCCACAAAACAAATTATATTATTTGTATAAAAAGAATTAATGAATGGTTATTAAATGCATCTGCCATTCATGGCAATTTTTGGGATATTCATTTAAATGCTTGCTAAATTTTATTACCTTTTACAGCTAAAAACTGTTTATGTTAAAGCTAAATCAACTCCTGTTTGCCGTTTTCTTTGTATTCCCTTTGGCAAACAAGGCGCAAACGATTATTACCAATACAACAGTGGTAGATGTAGAAAAACAAAAATTGATTGTTAATGCTACTGTTATCATTGAAGGAAATTCTATTCAATCTATCAATACAAAAAAAAGCAATCCTATAGCCGAAGCCACCATTATTGATGGTACAGGTAAATATTTAATGCCAGGGATGACAGATGCCCATATTCATTTTTTTCAAAGTGGGGACTTATACACTAGGCCCGATGCCATTGACCTCAGAAAGTTTGTTCCTTATGAGAAAGAAATTGAGAAAGGAAAAAAAGAAATGGCCGATGTGATGAAATACAATATGTACAATGGCATTACCAGTGTAATAGATGTTGGTGCCACTTATAACCTTTTGGAGGAAAGAAAAAAGTATGCCGACAGTAGCTTTGCGCCTACTGTTTATATGACCGGGCCATTGCTTACCACTTATGAGCCTGCTGTTTTTAAAGGTTTGGGAAACGATCGACCATTTAGTTTAGTACAAACAGTAGACGAGGCCCGTAAAATGGTGCAAGAACAATTGATGCATAAGCCCGACTTTATTAAAATATGGTATATCGTAATAGGAAAAAATAAAGAAGAAATTGCCCGTAAACATCTGCCTATTGTAAAAGCAGCCATTGATGAAGCGCATAAGAATAATTTGAAAGTAGCTGTACATGCCACCGAACGAATTACGGCTCAATTAGCGGTAGAAAACGGCGCAGATTTTTTAGTACACAGTGTAGATGATGAAGTGTTGAATGATAATTTTGTCCGTTTATTAAAAGAAAAGAAGACAATCCTTTGCCCTACATTAGTAGTGTATGACAATTACAATAAAGTATTCGGTCAGGAAGCGCATTTCCATCCCAATGAATTTGAAAAATCAAACCCATTTATTTTAGGCACCTTATTCGACTTGCAACATTTAGATGATGCTAAAATAAAAATGTACCGGGATGGTACCAGAAAAGGGAAAATAGCCGATAAAACACAGGATTCCATTTGTATGGTTAACCTTAAAAAACTGAGTGATGCAGGCATTCGAATTGCAGCTGGTACCGATGCAGGCAATATTGGCACTTTGCATGGTGGTTCTTATTTAACAGAATTGCTTAAAATGAAAGATGCTGGCATGAGTAACTGGCAGGTATTGCAATCGGCTACCATTAACCCTACCTATATTTTAAATAAAGAAAAAGAAACGGGCAGCATCGCCAAAGGAAAAATTGCCGACTTAGTTTTGCTCAATGCCAACCCATTGGATGATTTGAATAATCTTGCTAAAATATCTTTAGTTGTAAACAAGGGTAAACTGATTTACCCCGATAGTTTGATTAAAGAAACTCCGCTGGCACTGGTACAGCGGCAACTGAATGCTTATAATGCAAGAGATATAGAAGCTTTTGTAGAGCCTTATGCAGAAGATGTGGAATTGTACGATTACAAAACAGGTAAATTATTAGCAAAGGGCAAGGAAAGCATGAAAAAAGATTATAGTTTTTTTAAGATGGCAACAGATTTACACTGCGAAATAAAGGCAAGAATTGTACAGGGGAATATTATCATAGATAAGGAAAGTGTATCAGGATTTGGTGGGCCTACCGTAGAAGCTACTGCTATTTATCAAATTGAAAAAAATAAAATAAAGAAAGTGTATTTTATTCAATAGAAATACGACAGCTTCATTTCTATGTGAAACCCTTGGTTATCTTTGCAAAAAAACAAGATGAAACCAAGGGCTTTTTTATTTGACATGAATGGAACCATGATTGATGATATGCATTATCATGAAAAAGCATGGTTTGATTTATTGAATGATGAACTACATGCAAATATGACCATGGCGCAGGTTAAAAGCCATATGTACGGAAAAAACGAAGAGTTGTTTGAAAGAGTGTTTGGTAAAGGAACTTTTACAGGCGAACAGGTAGCAGATTTTTCATTGCGTAAAGAAAAACGATACCAGAAAGATTTTTTACCACATTTAAAGTTAATTGGCGGATTAGATAATTTTTTAAAAAAAGCAAAACAACAACATATTAAAATGGCCATTGGTACTGCCGCCAGCCCATTCAATGTAAATTATGTGTTGGATAATATTCCTGTAAAACAGTATTTTGATACTATCATTACAGCAGATGATGTGCCTGTAAGTAAACCCAACCCGGATGTCTTTTTGAGGTGCGCAGATGAGTTGGGAATAGCTTATGCAGATTGCATTGTTTTTGAAGATTCGCCCAAAGGTGTATTGGCAGCCAAAAATGCCGGAATGAAGGCAGTGGTTATTAAAACCTACCATACAGAAGAAGATTTTGCACAATTGGATAATGTGTTGATGATGATAGATGACTACAATGATGCAAGGCTAAACCAATTGTTTTAAAAATTTCCGAAAACTTTCTATTTTTCTTCCAAATCAAAGCAGGCGGTAAACTGTGTTTCAATTATCCTGAAAAGCTACATTTATATTAGAAACTTATCCTGCCATACTACTCATTATATCTACATATCTACCGCCTGAATTTTAAAATCGAATCTACTTAACACTCGGTTTTTGTATTATATCGGCTGTAAAGCCATTGCAGTTTATTACCCAAATGTGTAATGGTTTTGCATTGTCAAGAAATTTACTTTTACCATAGCTTTTATAAGTGGTAATACTTACGCTTTACCTGGCAAAATAAAATTTAATTAAAAATAATTGTATGAAATCACTACTCACAATTTTACTGTTAATGGGTGCTTCTTTTTATTGCAAATCACAATCCATAAGCGAAAGAATAAAGCAAAAAGTAAATAACAGGGTAAATACAAATATTGACAGAGGCATAGACAAAGGCCTTGATGAAACAGAAAATAAAGCGGTAGAAGCTGGTAAGGGGATTACAAAAAAGAAAAAAAAGGATAAAAAAAAGTCTGAGGAAAATGATGTTGATGGAGGTAAGGTAGAAGAGGCAGGCGGTATGGATGATGTGGCCTCCGATAATTCTATAAGTAGTTCATCAGATTTTGTTGCAGGTGGTACAGTTATTTTTCAAGATAATTTTAGTAATGACCCTGTTGGTGATTTTCCGGTAAGTTGGAATACAAATGGAAGTGGGGAAGTAGTAACCATTGGCAAACAAAATACCAAATGGTTTCAAGTTAAACACAATAGTATTATTAATCCTGTATTAAAAAAATCGCTCCCAGAAAATTATACCATTCAGTTCGATTTGTTTTTGCGCACACAAGGTTCCAATAAGGTTCCATTTATCCAATTTGGGCTCACGCCTGTAAAAGATATTTTAAAGGAAGATATTTTTTATAAAGAATTCTTTTTTATGAATATAACAAGGTATGATGAGAAAGATGGACAGACGGTAGAGTATGGCTTAAACGGGAATGTAATTGGGAAAAAAGATTTCAATCTTTTAAAGTACAACAACAAAGTATTGCATATAGATATGGCCATTAATAAAACAAGGCTTAGGGTTTATTTTGACGGAGAAAAATTGATTGATTTGCCAAGGGTATTAACCACAACAATGCGGACTAATTTTTTTATCAATAATAATTATGTGATACCAGCTTCGCAGGTAGGTATGTATGTAGGAAATATTAGCATAGCTACAGGTGAAGCAGATGCCCGTAGTTTATTAATAAAGCAGCTAATGGAAAACGGCTCTGCCTCTACCAACGAAATTTTATTTGAAACGAACAGTGCTAAACTGCAAGAACCTTCATTTGAGATTATCAACCAACTTGGCGAAGCAATGCAAAACGATGCTGGTTTAAAAATTAAAATTACCGGGCATACAGACGGTGATGGTACTGTTCCGGCTAATCAAAAATTGTCTGAAGCCAGGGCACAGGCTGTAAAAAAATACCTGATGGATCAATTTAGTATCAGCGCATCCAGAATTTCTGCAAATGGTAAAGGCGAAACACAACCAGTAGAATCTAATGCCACAGCCGAAGGCAAAGCAAAAAATAGAAGGGTAGAATTTACAAAACTTTAATACGTATGTTAAGCGGAACAAAAATTGCAGTATTGGTTATGATTTTTTCAGTTTTGGTCTTTCGCCAATCTACTACCAATAAAAAAATGTTGCAGGCAGCAATGCCATCACACCCGGTGGGCAATATTTTATTTATAAATAGCAATAACCCTGTTGACGAAGAAAAAATTATACCAAAGGAAACATGGGTTGCCATGTTTAAACCTTTTTTTGAAAAGTGGCGAATGAGGCTACAAAACTACCAACCCATAGCTCTAAAGGATACGAATGACAATACATACAAGTACTATTTGAAAAATAAATCATCCTGGGAAATAGGCCCAAGTAACACTTTTTTTTCTGTAGTACCTTTTAGACATCCTCCTGCTACAGTATATTTTTGGGATATGATGCTGCGGTATGAAAGTATGATGGTAGAGAATGGTAGAATGGTAGTTACTATGGCTATTGGTTTTGGAAACATTAACCAAAGCCATGTGTTGCCTGCAAACTGTATTGATGATTTGGCTTGTGGTGCTAATGGAAACTGGAAGGTAATATTAAGCAATGCAAAACTCAAGTTCTACATTACCCCCGATGTAAGCCTTCTAAGAAATGGATTGTATCAGTTCACTTTTCAAAATATGGAAATCAGGGCTACCGGAAATATCAGAAGTCAGGGTATAAATACGGTTGTATCAAGTTGGGGTAATGCAGATTTTTTTGGAAAATTTACTCGCCGTTTAAATTTGCTATTCAACCAGGCAGAATACAAAAATTTCTTTTCAAAAGCTATATCCGCCAATGCTCCCAGCCTTCGTGAGGGTATGCCTTTTTCTAAAGTAAATATATTGCCTAATGGGGATATGAAAGTATTGAGGAGTGGAGGTGGAACTGCTGGTACCAGAGTAAGTGTAGGTCTTTTAGAATCCAAAGATCAAAATGTAGGTGCAAGTTCAAATAACACAATTACCATTACACCGTTAAGCCTTAAAAACTTAAGCCCAACAATTTTAAAAAACGGTGACAAAAATTTTAATGGTAAAAAAGTGTATGTTGTATTGGACTACCGTTATTACATTAAAAACGACAAATTTGGTAGCTACTTGTATGCAAAAGTATTTATGAGTGGAGTTGAGGATGAGTCCGATAGTAATATTAAAACAACAGTAGAAGGCAATTGGGATAAAAAATTGTATAGCGCACCAAAGGGTTATGTTATTGAAGAAATATTGCGACCCAAGGGCCGATTAAACGAAAGTTTTGCATTTTATGCTGACCCTCATACAACTGGGCTCAAATCATACAGTGGCGCACCATGTAGTATTGTTGCCTACACACTATCCGATAAAACTATAGGCAGGTTTCGAGGCAATGGTGGAGCTGCCGGCAACTCATTTGAACCAACATTTACCAAAGATTTTATTATTACCACCGAAGAAAAATCTATTGCAAAGGATGATATACTCCGCAATGCTGAGAACGATAATGCTTGCGGTTTTAAGTTGGTAAGCTTAGATTTTATGCCTATGAAAATAGTTTTAAAAAGAGCTCCACAGCGTGCAATTTCCCCATAACAGCAGCAATATGCATTTATTAAAGTGGTTGCTTTCATTTAATTTTTAAGCAACTTATGTAATTGCTTTGCCAAAAGCATCCATTGCTTACGATAACTAAAAATTGTAAACAATGAGAAAATTATGGCTACTGGCATGCCTTGTGTTGTGTATAAACTTTGTGTTTGCCGAAGATGAAAAAAACAGCGTTAATTCTATAGTAAAATCGGTAACCGTATACCGCAATGCTGCGGAAATGATACATACCGCTACCGCCAATCTCCCCAAAGGAAGCAGCGAACTAGTAATTGAAGGTATTAGTAATAGCATTGACATTAATAGCTTGCAGGTAAACTGCCCAAGTACCATCACCATTTTAGGTGTAGAGTTTAGTAACCAATACCTGGTAGATGAACTTAGCACTCCATCCATAAAAAAAATAAAGGACTCCATTGAGGCCGTAAATGAAAATATACAACGCATGGATATTTCCATTGCCACTACAGATGATTTACTTTCTGTATTAAAATCAAACAAAGAAATTAAAGGATCTCAAACAGGCCTAAGTGTAGCAGAGTTAATGAAGCTGATGGATTATTACAAACTAAAATCTTCGGAACTGCAAAACGAATTATCTGCACTTAGGCTAAAACGTACAAAGCAAGTAGAAATGCTCAATAAACTCAACTTGCAATTGCGTGAGGAGCAAAAAAAGAATACAAAATCTCCAGGAAGAATAATATTGCAATTGTCTGCTGCATTGAATGGCAGTAATGAATTTACAATTTCTTACCTCACCGGAAATGCTTATTGGACACCTTACTACGACCTAAAAGCAGACAATGTTAAAAGCCCGGTAAAAGTAATTTACAAAGCAAAGATTAGCCAAACTACTGGTATAGACTGGAAGAAGGTGAAGTTGTCTTTATCTACTTCTACACCCAGCCAGTATGGAGCTGCGCCCTTGCTGCGTAGCTGGTTTTTAAGTTATATAAACCCGGTTAGGGCAATGGACAGGCAATTAGCTGCCAGCAATACCATTCAATCTTTTGATACTAAAAAAGAATTGAATGAAGTGGTAGTAACCGGTTATAATGCCGTAAAAGTGAGAGGAGCTGGCACTGTTGCTGCAGCTACACCATTGTATATCGTAAATGGTGCTGAAATGAGTTATCAGGATTACAGTAGGCTTGATCCGGGTAGTATAAAATCTGTGGACATATTAAAAGATGTTAATGCAACTTCTATTTATGGGTCAAGAGGAGCGAATGGTGTAGTTGTTACCACGCTAAAAGATGGCCTGGATGATTATGTAAGCGTAACAGATAACGAACTGGATGTAACCTACGATATTGATTTGCCTTATGATGTGCCTACCAATGGCAAGCAGCAAATTGCTACATTGAAGGAAGCAGAAATGAATGCAGTATTTAAATATTATGCTGTGCCAAAGCTCGATAAGGATGCATACTTACTAGCAGAAGTGGCAAACTGGGAAAAATTGAATTTATTGCCCGGAGAAGCCAATATTATTTTTGAAGGAACTTATGTAGGAAAATCTTTTATTGACCCTGCCAGTACCAATGACACGCTAAACCTTACGCTGGGTAAGGATAAAAGGGTAGTGGTTAAAAGAGAAAAATTAATGGACTATAGTAGTACCAAATTTTTGGGTAGCAATAAATTGCAAACTTTTACTTACGAACTCACAGTAAGGAACAATAAAAAAGATGCAGTAAATTTTATTTTGAAAGACCAGTACCCCATCAGCACCAATAAAGATGTAGAAGTAGATTTAATAAGTTATGATGATGCGATGAACAATAAAGAAATTGGCGTACTAACCTGGAAGCTGCAATTGGCGCCTGGTGAAACAAAAAAGCTACGCTTTAGTTACAGCGTAAAGTATCCAAAAGGAAAGACATTGAATTTATAGATAAAAATAGTTATTAAAATACGTTCTTTTAATAAATCCACCTGCAGTATATTGTGGGTGGATTTTTAATAATATGCAATGTCGAAAAAATATAAAGTAATTATAGCTGTATTTGGTGCTATAGGAATTTTATGGGCTGTAGCAGGGCTTACAGGGATAATACAGTGGTATAATATGCCTACTATTTCAAATGAGCCTGCTTTAAAAGTAGGGGATCAATTTATGGCCTCCAATTTAAAGAAGCCAAAACGGATGGACCTGGTAGTTTTTAGAGGATTTTCTTATGATGGAAATAAGGAAACACGTGTATATCGCTTATGTGCAATAGAAGGAGATATTGTTGAAATAAAAAATGGCGATTTGTTTGTTAATGGGCAAAATGTAGATAAAAAATTGAACCTGAAACATCTCTATACTGTTTCAAAATCTTTTGCAGATAGTTTGCCAGAAGGGCTGTTAAAGGAATCTGATATAGCATATATGGATAATGCCGATAGTGTAATGGTGAGCCTAGAAAATGAGTGGTTGAAAGAGAATTTTAAAATAAAACTCAATCGGTCTTCTCCTAATTATTCTTCTCAGGAAATACAAACAATTTATTCTGCGCCTTGGACTGAAGATAATTTCGGACCATTAAAAATTCCTGCTAATAAAATGTTTTTAATGGGGGATAACAGAGAAAATGCTTACGACTCCCGCTACCAGGGGCTTGCTGATGAGAGCGATTTTATGGGAACAGTCATTTGGAAAAAGTAGCTTTACGTAGTCCGTAAAATTTTCTCCATCTTTTTTCCTTTAGCCAATTCATCTATCAGTTTGTCTAAATACCTGGCTTGTTTGGTAAGCGGTGTTACAATATCTTCTATGCGATAACCACAAATAACACCCGTTATTAATTGTGCATTGGGGTTAAGTTTGGCTTTTTTAAAAAAAGTTTCAAAAGTTACTTTCTGATCAATTAGTTCTTGTAGTTTTTTAGTATCAAATCCGGTAAGCCATTGAATCACTTCATGCAATTCTTCTATGGTTCTACCTTTGCTTTCTACTTTTTTTACATAATGAGGATATACCGAAGCAAAAATCAACTTTGCTATTTTTTCGTCATGTTCGGGTGTGGTAGCCATCTTGAATGTTTTAATAAAATTACATAATAAGTATACTTTACAAAAATTATCTAGCATCGGCTTAGTTAAAAATCCCACTTACTAATAAGTGGGATTTTCTTAAAATAAATGATAGAGGTACTATTATCTTATACCATACCTTTTCTTATATCTTTCGTTCAATAATTTGTGCTTATCTGTTAAATCTATCCATCTTCCCTGAATTAAGGCATGAGTGATTTTGCTTGTTCGCATATCCAGCACATCTCCTTCGCTTATGATGATATTGGCATCTTTGCCAGGTTCAATACTACCAGTGGTTTTATCAATGCCTAAAATTTTTGCAGCATTTAAAGTAATAGCTTGCAAAGCTTCTTCCTTTGTTAAACCATAAGCGGCGGCTGTGCCTGCATTAAAAGCAAGATTCCGGCCGGTTGTGTTAGCATCTTCATCATTGATGGCAAACAAAACACCAGCCTGTTGCAGGGTTGCAGGCGTTTTGTAGGGCTGATCAATATCATCGTCTTCCAAAGTTGGTAATGCATGTAGTTGTTGTAGTATTACGGGTATATTGTGTTGTTTTAGTAATGGCGCAATTTGAAAACTTTCGCTACCACCTACAATTACTACATCTATGCCAAGCTCTTTTACAAAGTCAACGGCTATCAACATTTCTTTTACAAGGTTACAATGCACAAACAATTTTTGTGTTTTATCAAACAATTTTTTACAGGCTTCCAACTTTAGGTTGGTAGTTGCTTTTGTAGTCTGGTCGTTGTACGATTTTGCATCTTTTAAAAATTGTTTTACGCTTTCTATCCTATCTAGTGCTGCTTTTACAGGATCACTATCGCCTGCTTGCTGCCCACCACGGCCAAAGCCTCTTTGCCGTACAACTAATGAAGGCATATAAAAATGAATGGCTGTATTTTCTTTATACAGCGCATCTTCCCATGTCCACGCATCAAACTGTACGGTGCTACTGCTACCTGCTAGCAAGGAGCCCTGCGGCGCAATATTTGCCAATAAAATACCATTGCTCCGCATGGTGTTGATGATACGGGAATCGGCATTGTATGCTTTTATACTTTCTACATTTGGATTTAAATCCCCTAACTCTCGGTAATCGTTACTGCCTCTTACGGAGCTGGCAATTTCCCTAACACCGATATTGGTATTGCTGGTAATAAGCCCCGGATATACTTCTTTGCCTGTTGCATCTATTACTTTTACATCATCCATGGGTATTGGCAAATTTGCGCCTAACTTTTCTATTTTACCATTACTGATTTGTATAGTACTATTTGGAAGCACCTGGCCATTGCCCACATGCACATTGCCGTTTTTAATAAAAAGCAGTCCCTTGTATTCAGGAGCAGGATACACAGTTTCCTGTGCCAAGGAAGTAGCTGCAAATACAATGGCAATTAAAGAACTAAAATATTTTTTCATGATTAGTAATTGTAAATGATTAATTGGTATTACCATTCTCGTCTTCGTGAATATCTAGCAAGCCATGTTCATGCGTTGCATCCATACAACTGTTTACTCTGCGGAAACTTGGTGTGGCTGGCCCGGTTGGTCCTCCCGATTTTTTTTCGTCCAGCATTTTTAAGATGAGCCTGTTTTTTTCCTTCGAAATATCTTTACGCATCGCTTCATCTTTTTCCATATCAAAATAAACAGCACCATCTACCAATGTTTTTTCAGGCTTTGCATAAATACTTAATGGATTGTCGCTCCACAAAACAAGGTCGGCATCTTTACCTGTTTTAATGCTTCCTACCTTATTATCTATGTGCAGCATTTTTGCAGGATTTAGGGTAACCATTTTTAATGCATCTTCTTCACTAATACCTGAATATTTTACAATTTTTGCAGCTTCCTGGTTAAGCCTTCGAGCCATTTCACCATCATCACTATTGATAGCTACATTCAATCCTACATTGTGCATAATGCCAGCATTGTAAGGGATTGCATCCTGCACTTCTAGTTTATACGCCCACCAATCGCTAAAGGTAGATGCGGCTGCACCATGTGCTTTCATTTTATCTGCTACTTTATAGCCTTCTAAAATATGGGTGAATGTATTAACTGTAAACCCGAATTTTTCAGCCACTTTCATGGTTTCTAAAATTTCGCTGGCTACATAGCTGTGGCAGGTAATAAATCTTTTCTTATTCATAATTTCTACCAGTGCATCCAATTCCAAATCCCTGCGCACATTTTTTGCATTAGGTCCTTTAAGCGCATTCTCATAATCTTTTGCACGGGTAAATGCGTCCATCTGTACTTCTTCCACACCCATACGGGTATCGGGAAAACGGTTGTTGTTGGATGAGGAAGTGCGTTTAACATTTTCGCCCAATGCAAATTTTATAAAGCCATCAGCACCTTTAAATTTTAAGTCCTCATCATTTGCACCCCAGCGTAGTTTTATTAATTGTGTTTGTCCGCCAATAGTATTGGCACTGCCATGTAAAATATGCGAAGTGGTAACGCCGCCTGCCAGTTGCCGATAAATATCTACATCATCGGGGTCAAGGTTGTCGCCAATACGCACCTCACTCGTTACACTTTGGCCACCTTCGTTAATAGATGCGACTGCTATATGGCTGTGCTCGTCAATAATGCCGGGTGTTAAATGTTTTCCCGTTGCATCCACCACTTTTGCATTGGCATTGCTAATATTTTTACCAATAGAAACAATTTTGCCATTTTGCACCAGCACATCGGTATTGGGTACAATGCCTTCTTTTTCGTTAGTCCATACGGTAGCATTTTTAAATAAAATTGTTTCTGCTTTTGGCACTTCTTTCAAGCCGTAGTTTCCCAATGGATAAGTAAGTTCGCCTGTACGATAGGGCTTTTTTCTTTTTACACTATCTGCCTTTTCTGGCAATGCCTTATTAAATGTTGCAGTCCACCAAACGGCATTGCCACTGCTATCCACACCACTGCCACTCCATATCCCTTCGTTGCTTACACCACTTAAGCGATAGCCTGATTTTCCTCTCTTGCTTTCAGCAAAACCAAGTGATACTATTTTTCCATTGAACGAAAATTTTGCAGGCACTGTATCTTTTAATATTATATCGGCACTGTTACTACTTTTAACATCAATACTGAAATTTTTTGCACCGGTGCTACTGTTTATTGCCAAGGCATAGTTACCTCTTACATTATTTAGTGCCTCATCTTTTATTTCATATTTTTCACCTTGTATCCAGTTTTGCAACAGGTTCGTTTTTTCGGCAAATACAGGGCCGTTGGTAATAATAAAGTTTGCCCACTTGCCTGCATCTAAGCTGCCTGTTTCGTTATATACATTTAATAATGTAGCAGGGGTTTTTGTCAAGGCTTCCAATGCCTTTGTTTCGGTTAGGCCTGCTTCAATGGCTTTACGCAGGCTGCTCATAAATTGTTTGCTATCTTTTAGGTCTGCACTGGTAATGCAAAAAGGTATTTCCGCTTTTTCAAAAGCAGCCAGATTACCCGGTGCCATTTCCCAATGTTTTAAGGTGGCTAGCGAAATCAGCCTTGCATCATTTGGGTCTTCTACATCCATGGTTTGTGGAAAGTTGAGAGGAAGGATATAGGTTGCTTTGGTAGCCGCAATTTCTTTCATACGCTGGTACTCATTGCCGCCGCCTTTAATAATAAATTGCACTCCAAATTCATCTCCTACTCTATCTGCCCTTATATCGTTCCATTTGTCATTGGCTTCAAAAACCATTGGATACCCAAGGTTGTTGTTCCATGCTTGCAAAGATAAGTTTACACCTTCGGTAGCTGGTTTGCCTTTATACCATTGCCCATCTAAAAAGCTTTGTCGCAATAATGCAATGCTGCCCATTAAACTGCCGGGGTAACTTTGGGTAGAAGTTCCTTTGCTTAAAGAATAATGTGAAGATGCTTTTTCTTTTAAGATAACCAGGTTATCTGCTTTACTGGCTAAAGAAACAACGGTACCTGTTCCCCGGGCAATACCATCTTTTTGATGGGTAAGTACTACGCCAAAACCTGCTGCTCGTAAGTCTTTGGCCTTGTTGTCATCAGCTGTAAATAAATCTACTGCGTTTACTTCCGATTTAATGGCCTGGTTCCAGCCGAATGCACCTTTGGTATTGCTTGCTAATTGCGCAGGCTGACCAAAACTAAAACTGCTGGTTCTTTGTGGTATTGCAATACCGTAGTCACTATAAATATCTATAAAAGATGGGTAAATATATTTGCCTTTACAATCAACAATAATTGCTTCTTTGGGAATAGGTATATTGTTGCCAATGGCTACTATTTTACCTTCTTTAATAAGCAGATTGCCTACTATTCCACTGCTTTGAGCATCTTTTACTATTGTGGCATTGGTAAAAGCATAAGTGCCGCTTCGTTTATCGGCTACACCGTTTACCGGAAATGTTTCCTGGCTTACGGCAATGCCTGCACGAAGACTTAGGGCTAACAGCATGGCTGCTGTTCTAAATTTTCTCATGTGAAGTATTGTTTTATGCTTGATAAATTGTTCAGTAACTATAAACTAACAACATTTATGCAATACTTCCAAACCATTGGCAAAATAATTGTATTAGAATTGTGGTCTCATGTCAGCGATTTTATTTAGTTTAAGAATAGATAAGCTGTATCTATTTTAACTCCAAGAAGTCTATTTCAGCATTTTAATATCAATATTATAATAGGGGGTTTATAATCTGTATGTCACTCACTTCAATTAAGTACCCATCCGGCACACTTTGCTTTGGCTCTATTTTTTGAGTGGATGAGGATTTGCCGCATATTATTTAAAAGCAGTGAACAAAAGATGTGTTAGTGTAGCATCTTTCTACATTCAGATATTTTTTAGTTTTATAGTTTGTTCAGATAATTTTCACTTCAGTTCCAAATCTTTTTTTTTCAAATCAACCACTTTTTGTATCTGTTGGTTAATGTTTACAAACTGCAGTAATAGCAACGATAATGCAAGAAATACAGCCGTAGCAAAAAGGGATATTTGCCAATTAAAATTTGCTTTTATGGGGCCTATTAATGCCGCAAAAGCCATTTGCCCCAGGTTGGCAATAGTCATGTATAAAGTAAACTGGCTGGCAGATACTTTTTTCCAACAGCATTGCATGGCAATGGCAAAAATACCGATGCAGGCAAAAGTGTACAGCGTATTGAATAGTACCATAAATGCATAAATAAAAGTTCTATCACTCCAATAAATTTTAGAAAATGCCAGTATAGATGCAATAAGCACAGTTCCTAAAAAATAAATATTCAGCATGCGCTTTTTTCCAAATTTATTAATAAGGATACCGCCAAGCAGCATACCTGCAATACCACCAATAAGCTTAGCTACAGCAAAGTCTTGTGAATATTCGAGGTTGGTCCACCCTAATTCTTTTACCGTAAAAATGGGCAGTATAGTTGAAGCATATTTATAACCACCCTGGCTCACAAATAATACAAGTGCTATTAATAAAGAGTTGTGTAAGCTAAAAACCTTGTAAAGAGATTTGAATATATCTTGCCAATTATCGAGTTGCAGTTTTTTTGTTTCGGGGGCCGCTTCGCCTTTGCTCCAGGGAAAAATTTTTTCGCCCGGCCTTTCTCTTAAAAATAAAGGTACCAGCATAATAATTCCAATAACAATGGCCAACATCAATATAGCCACTGTAAAATTATATTTGTTAAGCAGCCAGCTACCAGCCGCCAACGCCAGCGACATGCCACAAATTTTTGAGCCCCACATATAACCGTTTGCTTTTGCCTGTTGGTCGGCAGGTATAATGTCTATAGCCATGCCATCGGTAGCCACATCTTGAAAAGCACCAAAGAAAGAAACGATGAAAGCCGCTACCATTAATTGGTTCATATTGTGCAATGGATTGGGTATATAGGCCATATAAATACAGCTCAATACGAGGCCCATTTGGTCAATCAATATCCAGGGCCTTTTTCTCCCCATTGATACAATGGTATAACGATCCATCAAAGGGGCCACTACAAATTTGAAACTCCAGGGTAATACGGCTATTATTACAAAACTGGCAATTTCTCCCGGCGATTTGCCGTTCATTGCGAGCCAGGCAGGAATGCCAAATGTGAGCATTCCTTCGGGTACACCTTGTGCAAAGTACAAGGCAATAAAATTAAAATAACGTAAAAAGGTATTCTCGGAAAGAGATGGAATAGTATAACTTTTTGGTGTTGCAATTGTGTGGGGAAGTTGCATGGTGTAAATTTTTAACTAAAGTAAAACCCGAGTAATGCGTGGCGGCAATACTCGGGTTTATGGTTAAATGTTATTTGCCTGCAGGACAACTTTTAGTTTTATTTTGAGCTCAAATCTTTTCGCATAAAAAGCAGTTCACTCCAGCTTTCATTTACATATTCGGCTGCATCTTTAAGATATTGAGCATAAGAACCCTCGCCATTGGCTTCTTCATATGCCTGCTTAAAGGGCTTGCGAAAGCCGGCTGCTCTCTCTTTTAATCCTTGTTTGTATCTGGTTACTAAAGTGTATTGTGCCGGGCCCGAAGAGCTGGCCGCATATACCGCAACGGTTATACCGGCTGCCAGCCAGGTTTTTTTAAACTTCTTAATCATGTTTACCACATTATCGCTTTGCCCTATTTTAGGATATACATGGGTAATAGCAATTTTATCGGTAAAGTCTCCCAGTTGAATGGTGCTAAGCGAATCAATATAAACAGAGTAGGCGGCAGATTGCCTGTCGGTTAAATAAACAGCAACATTTTTAGCCCAATCTATTGTATGTGCTTCGCCTAGGTTGCCACGGGCATCTTCTCCTTCCCAGCTTGTTGGGCCTTCGGTAATATGATAGCCGCCAGCATCAGGTCCGGATTGAATGGCAAAAACATGCCAGGTAGCATCTCCGGTATGGTACTTTTGGGCATGAGCAGCCAGGCCTTTTTCAAATTCCATAATTTTATCCATTTTGGGGAATACCCTTGAGGTGGAAATTATATTTTTTGTTTGGGCGACACCACATACGGGTAGCAGTATCATTGCCGCATATGTTGCAGCCTGTTTAAAACTGAATTTTTGTTTCATTGTATTTAATTTTTTGGTTGAAGGAGTTCAAATTGTTCCGATACAAAATTCAGCCGTATAACAAATTTCTGTTAGGACAAACAGGCTTTTAGTCTGTACTTATCCGCCTTTAGGTAGGACAAATTGTGCAGCATCAGGACAAATTCTTCATTTTACAAAATGCGCATTAGTTTCTATCAAAACCATTACTAAAACAATTGTGTTAGGATTATCTTTATAAGCAAATGTGCCAACGCTATCTTACTTCAAAGCTGCTATTACTCCTCAGTATGGGTTTTTTGAATATGCCCGTTTTAGGCCAGTTAAAGTATCAGCAACTCACTACATCCGAAGGGTTGAGCCAGGGATATGTTTATGACATACTTCAGGATAAAGATGGGTTTATGTGGTTTGCAACAAAAGATGGGCTTAATCGCTTCGATGGATACAGCTTTAAAGTGTACACTTACGACAGCTACAATCCTAATTCAATCAGCAACAATAATATTAACCGCCTTTTTGAAGACAGCAAAGGAAGGCTTTGGGTGAGTACTGATGATGGCATTAATATTTACGATAAGAGAAGGGATCGTTTTCGACGCATTTTATATAATCAAAAAAATGCCAACAGCATTTCGGGCAATAAGGTTTTTTTACCAATAATTGAACTGCCGGACGGGCGGTTTCTGGTGTTCCCGCAGGAAAAATTTTTGAATGTCATTTCCCTACCAGACGATTTTTTAGACAATAATTCCCTGCCTGTGATTACTAGAATATCTGCACCAGGAGCAAATAATGTTACCTGCATGTACATGGATGGGAATAAGACGATTTGGATAATTTCTGATAAGGTTTATGAGTTCCTGCCTAACGATATGTCGCTTATATGGAGGAAGAATAGCTTTGTATTTGGGCAAACAGCACCTGCTGCAAATGGCAGTGTGTGGGCTGATGATATTTACTTTAGCCAGGTGCAGGATACTAATGCATATCCTTTGTTTTCAAAAGATATAACCAAAGGGCATGGCAGAACTTTTTTGAATGAGACAGATAAAAACAAGTTTTGGTTGGGCATAACTGATTCGGGCAGACTGGAAATCTTTGATATTAAAAACTGGAAACGAGGCCACCCCGTTGATCCTGAACAAACAAGATTGTATAGCTTCTCAGAAATAACTCCAACAAAAATTTATAAAGACCGTTCCGGGCTTGTATGGTTGGGTACTAACGGTTATGGCTTACGAAAATACAGCAATGACAATGAAAAGTTTCAACTTATTGCTTCTGGTCTTAGTGTGCGTAAAATCATGGGCCTACCACACAATCAGGTTTTTGCACAGGGCTGGGGAAAATTAAAAAGGTTTGATACTAATGGTAAAGACTTAACTGGCAACGAAGAAAAAGTACTCTTTGATGCCCGTGACTTTTTTATGGGTAAAGATTATACCATTTGGGGCCTACATCGTAAAAATGGCTACAGCAGTGATAATTATGATGAAGTAGTTGAAAAATTAAACTTGATAACCAAAGCTTTAAATACCTACAAAATAAATGTTGATAGAGAAGAAGAATTGATAGAATCAAAACTGGAAGACAGCAAAGGGAATGTTTGGCTTACAGGTTTTGGCGGAAGAATGATTGTATTAAACCCCTTTACCGGAGCATATAAAAAAATTACAATAAACACCGATACTGCAAACCCTATGTTAAAAGGAACGCAGATAAATGCTTTGTATGAAGATGCTACTGATGTTTTTTGGGCTGGTACTGAAAACGGGCTGGCAAAAATTAATTTTCAATTTAATTCGACAGCAGCACCTCAAATTACATGGTATAAAACAAACCCTGCTAATAAAACTGCTTTAAACTACAGCCATGTTTCATGCATTATAAACGATCCGTTGGATAAAAATATATTGTGGGTGGCAACAAAAGGCGGCGGTCTCAATCGCTTTAATAAAACAACCAATCAGTTTACACATATTACTACCAATGAAGGTCTTTGCAATAACGTGGTGTATGGGCTGTTGACGGATGACGCCGGAAATATATGGGGTAGCACCAATAATGGTATCTTTTGCTTATTGACCAATAAAAATGATACCCATGACAAATGGGTGTTTAGGCATTTTACAAAAACATCGGGCTTACAGGATAATGAATTTAATACGGGTGCTTTTGCAAAACTGCCCAATGACTACCTAGCTTTTGGGGGTGTAAATGGATTAAACATTTTTAATCCGGCTATTGTTTTGCAAACTGGATTTACGCCCAATGTTTTTATTACACAAATACTCATTAACAATAAACCTATTTTGCCCGGAGACCAAACCGGTGTGCTCAAAACGACTATTGAACAAGCTAAAAAAATAACACTCTCTCATTTGCAGGATATCCTTACCCTTGAGTTCTCATCGTTGGATTATACTGCTTCCAATCAAAACAAGTATCGATACCAAATGGTAGGGGTAGATAAAGGATGGGTAGAAAGTGGCACTCGCCGCACTGCTACCTACTTACACATGCCCCCAGGCAACTATCTTTTTAAAGTACAGGGCAGTAATAGCCAGGGCATTTGGAGCCCTCATATAGCCGAACTCAAAATAAGGATATTGCCTCCATGGTGGCTGAGCTGGTGGGCTTACCTGGTTTATGCAATTTTATTAGCATTAGGTATTAGGGCCTATTTTAAATTTAGTGTAAACAGAGCCAAACTAAAATCGCAACTACATTTTGAAAAACAAGAAGCTAAACGTATCAAAGAGCTGGATGTTCTTAAAACACAGCTCTATGCCAACATCACACATGAATTTCGTACACCTCTTACCGTTATACTTGGTATGGCCAACCAGGTAAAGGCAGACCCAGCCAAATACCTGGACGATGGTGTAGATATGATTGTGCGCAATGGCAACAATTTATTGAACCTGGTAAATGAAATGCTTGATCTTTCTAAGCTGGAAGATGGGAAAATGACCCTTCACGAAACAAGTGGCGACCTGATTAGCTTCTTGCGGTATATTGTTGAATCCTTTCAATCACTGGCTGTCAGCCAACAAAAGCAATTTCACTTTTTGGCCAATGTTGATGAAATAATAGTAGCATTTGATGCCGAAAAAATGAGACAAATCATTACCAACTTATTATCGAATGCATTAAAATTTACACCGCCGCACGGCAATGTTTATGTAAATATCTCTAAAAATGATATGACTACAGCCGATAAAACAGTCGTTGAATTAAAAATAAAGGATACAGGTATTGGAATTCCCGAAAACCAGATTAACAATATATTCGACCGTTTTTATCAAGTTGATACCAGCCATACCCGCAATGCCGAAGGAACTGGTATTGGACTTGCGCTTACTAAGGAGCTGGTAAAATTAATGAATGGTACAATTTCTGTAAAAAGCCCACCAGTTGGAGCCACTAAAGGCACAGAGTTTACAGTTGATATTCCTTTAAAAAAGGATCAAGCAGCAACCAATCAATTTGTTGCCGCATCGTCGTCCATCACAATAAAAAATACTTCGCCAGCAGTCATGCCTGCACTGATGGGTGATTTGCATGAGAGCGAAAACCAAGGCAAGCCCTTAATATTATTGGTAGAAGATAATATTGATGTAGTAGCCTATACCGCCAGTTGCCTGCCCGAATACAATTTAAGTGTAGGAAAAAACGGTCAGGAAGGTTTTGATATAGCCATAGAAATAATTCCAGATTTGATTATTACAGACGTAATGATGCCTTTAATTGATGGTTTTGAAATGTGTAGGAAGCTGCGCCAGGATGAGCGTACAAGCCACATCCCTATTATTATGCTTACTGCAAAGGCCGATATCCAAAGCAAATTAGAGGGTATAGAAAAAGGTGCGGATGCGTATTTGGAAAAACCTTTTCATAAAGAAGAATTATTGCTTCGCATCAAGAAATTATTAGAACAAAGAAAAATATTACAACAGTACTACAGTAGCAAGGTGGGAATAGCAATTGACGTTTTGCCTATGCACTTGCCAGATATGCCAGAAGCAGTAGTAGAACATGAGTTTGTACAAAGAGTACGAGAAATTGTAGAAGCCAATTTTACGAATTATGAATTTAGTGTTGAGCAACTATGTAAGGAGGTTTTTATGAGCCATTCGCAACTGCACCGGAAACTGGAAGCCCTTACAAATTGTTCTCCCAATAAATTTATCCGATTAGTACGGTTGAGTAAGGCTAAAGAATTATTAGCCGACCCATCACAAAGCATTGGGTCTATTGCTTTGGACTGCGGTTATGTTGATGCAGGTTACTTTGCACGGGTTTTTAAGCAAGAGTTTGGTGTAACACCACAGGAGTGGCGAATGGGGAAGTGAGTATCTTCAAGTAAGGTAAATCTATATAGGATAAATGCTAATACTTTTTTATAGACCAAAAGCTAAGTGATATATTACTTGGGTTATTGAAAAAGTGAAATCTTATCTGTTAGTATTTCAATTGAAACTTCAACACAATAAAAGTAATCTGCGATAACATAAAAAATACTATAAACTAGGCTAAGTAGTGAAAACCTGTATAATAATTCGGTCATTAAGCATCTGCCAGCAACCCCACACTTTTTTCAATTAATGCCTCTACGGCTTTATTGCTATCAGCTGAAAATTTTTGTGCTACCCGGTTAGCAACAATCACATTCAGGCTTACGCAATGATGCCCCATGGAACGGCAGAGGCCATAAATAGCTGAGCTTTCCATCTCAAAGTTGGATACAAAATTTTCGTTGTGCTTAAAAGTGGTAAGCTTGTCAATCAAGCCAGGGTAGGCAAGTTCTAAGCGCAGCACCCTGCCTTGTGGGCCAAAAAAGCCAGGGCATCCAATGGTGATGCCATGGGTATATCCTTCAGTAAAAATATTTCTTAAACTATCGCTTCCTCTAAAAACATAAGGTAATACATTACCACTGATAAGCCCGGTATGTTTTTGAAATGCAGCAATCAATGCCAATTCAGCATCGGTATTTTGTTTCTTATAAAAGTGCATCACATTATCAAAGCCAAGGCCATGTGTACCAGCTACAAAACTATCTACTGCAATATCAGCTTGCAGGGCTCCCGAAGTGCCGAGGCGAATTAGGTTCAGCGATTTTAATTGAGGTCGAATGGTTCTGCTTTCAAAATCAATATTGGCAAGTGCATCTATTTCATTAATGGCAATATCAATATTATCCGGGCCAATACCGGTGCTTACCACAGAAATTCTTTTTTTGCCAATAAAACCTGTATGGGTAATAAATTCTCGGTGTTGTAATTCATATTCAATGCGGTCAAAATGGTTGCTTACTTTTTTTACCCTGTCGGGATCGCCTACCAAAATAATGGTATCGGCTATTTCTTCTGACCGCACACCTAAATGATAAATACCACCTCGTTTATCTATAATCAATTCTGACTCTGGAATCCTGTTCATATAGCTTTATTAAGTATCTTGAATAATTGAAAGACAATTTGCCGCTCAATTATAAAAATAATCAATTGTTTTTACTATTAATCGGCTGGCAATTGTATTAAATTTGACGTTACAATAAATTATATGGCTGAAAAAATAATTTCCATTCCTTCGTTTATAGAGTCGGTTCGTATAGACCAGGTAGGTATTGAAGAGCGTGCAGCAAGATTTACCAAGCGAAGCATAAAGAATGAAACCAAGCTCAATGGCTTATTGCTTGCACTAAACATGATAGACCTTACCACCCTGGAAGGAAAGGATACCGAAGGAAAAGTAAAACAAATGTGCTACAAAGCGGCGCATTTGCACGATGCCTACCCTGGTTTACCAACCGTAGCGGCAGTTTGCGTGTATCCATCCATGGTAGCAACAGCAAAAAAAGCATTAGAAGGAACAGGTGTTAAAGTGGCATCGGTTGCCACTGCTTTCCCAAGTGGGCAAGCACCAAGGAGTATTAAAATTTCTGATACCAAATTTGCCGTAGCGCAAGGCGCAGATGAAATTGATATGGTAATAAGCAGGGGCAAGTTTTTAGAAGGCGAATACAATTTTGTGTTTGATGAAATTGCAGCCATTAAAGAAGCCTGTGGAACTGCACGTTTAAAAGTGATTTTAGAAACCGGGGAACTGGTTACTTACGATAAAGTGCGCAGGGCAAGCGATATTGCAATGTATGCCGGAGCAGATTTTATAAAAACATCTACCGGAAAAATAAGCCCGGCTGCTACCATGCCGGTAACCCTGGTAATGCTGAATGCCATTAAAGATTTTTATTACAAAACAGGAAAAATGATTGGCATGAAACCGGCAGGAGGCATTTCTAAATCGAAGCTGGCATTGCATTACCTGGTAATGTTAAACGAAACATTGGGCGAAGATTGGATGAACAATCATTGGTTTAGATTTGGGGCAAGTAGTCTTGCTAATGACGTGTTGATGCAGGTGATGAAATTAAAAACAGGCGTGTATCAGGGTAAGGATTATTTTTCGGTAGATTAGGTTCAATATAGATTTAAAAGTACAAGAGTGCGACGCAACGATGCCGAACATAGTATTGAAGCTCGTACCAAAAAATAAAAATATGGCTAAAGCGAAAACAAATACCATCAAACTAAAATTTGATAGTGCAAGAAAATTGGCACCAGCACCCGAAAGTAAATCGGCAGCAAAAATAAATCCCAGGTACGATCTTTTTATTAATGGAAAATTTGAAAAACCACTGAGTAAAAAATATTTTGCAACCATTAATCCTGCTACTGAAGAAAAGCTGAGTGAAGTAGCAGATGCTAATGCTGCCGATGTAGATAAGGCGGTTAAAGCGGCAAGAAATGCTTATGATAAAACTTGGAAAAAAATGCCCGGAAAAGATAGGGCTAAATATATTTACCGTATTGCAAGAATGATTCAGGAGCGTGCAAGGGAATTTGCTATTATTGAAACCTTGGATGGTGGTAAGCCCATTAGGGAAAGCCGGGATTTTGATGTGCCTACTGCTGCCAATCACTTTTTTTATTATGCAGGATGGGCTGATAAGCTGGAATATGCTTTTCCTAACCGTATTGCACAACCGCTGGGTGTAGCGGGGCAAATAATTCCATGGAATTTTCCACTTTTGATGGCCGCATGGAAAATTGCACCTGCATTGGCAACCGGCAATACGGTAGTATTAAAACCTGCAGAAACTACGCCACTTACAGCTTTAAAGCTGGCTGAAATAATTCAGGAGGCAGATTTGCCGCCAGGAGTAGTTAATATTATCACAGGTGCTGGTGCTACCGGTGCTGCCATTGTTAACCATCCGGGGGTAGATAAAATTGCATTTACAGGAAGCACACAGGTGGGAAAAATTATTCAAAATGCCATAGCCGGTAGCCACAAAAAAGCAACCCTCGAGTTGGGCGGAAAAGCTGCCAACATCATTTTTGATGATGCACCCATAGACCAGGCCGTAGAAGGCGTTATCAACGGCATCTTTTTTAATCAGGGGCATGTATGCTGTGCCGGTAGCCGATTGTATGTACAGGAAAGCGTGTATAAAGAAGTAGTACGCAAGTTAAAAGACAGGCTCGAAACCTTAATTGTTGGCGACCCAATGGATAAAAATACAGATATAGGTGCTATCAATTCAAAAGAGCAATTAACTACCATAAACAAGTATATAAAAATAGGGCAGGGCGAAGGGGCAGAAATGTACCAAAGTAGTGCTATCATTCCATCCAAAGGCTTTTTTTGCAAGCCAACAATTTTTACCAATGTGGCACAGAGTAACCGAATAGCACAGGAAGAAATTTTTGGGCCGGTATTAACCATATTAAGTTTTAGAACAGAAGATGAAGCCATTGAAAAAGCCAATAACACACCGTATGGCCTAAGTGCAGGAGTGTGGACAGATAAAGGCTCTAAAATTTTTAACATGACAACAAAATTGCGGGCGGGTGTTGTGTGGGCAAATACCTTTAATCAGTTTGATCCTACATCGCCCTTTGGTGGCTATAAAGAAAGCGGCTATGGCAGAGAAGGTGGATTGCATGGTTTATATCCTTATGTAAAATTTTAAATTGTAAAAAATGTCAAGAGTAGAAGTATTGAAAACCTATAAAATATATGTTGGTGGTAAATTTCCAAGAACGGAGAGTGGTAGGTATTATACCGCCAAAAACCCTAAAGGCGAAATACTGGCAAATGTTTGCTTAAGTTCCCGAAAAGACTTTAGAGATGCTGAGAATGCTGCCCGAACAGCTTTTGGTGATTGGGGTAGCCGGGCTGCTTTTAACCGTGGACAAATTTTATACCGCATTGCAGAAATGCTGGAAGGCAGGAAAGCCCAATTTGTAGAAGAGTTACAAAAACAAGGCTCAACTAAGGTCGCAGCAGATGCAGAAGTAGAACTGAGTGTTGATAGATTGATTTATTATGCTGGCTGGTGCGATAAATTCCAACAATTGTACAGTACTGTAAACCCGGTAGCATCATCGCATTTTAATTTTTCTGCTCCCGAGCCTACAGGTGTTGTAAGTATAATTGCGCCACAATCAACATCACTTATTGGGCTGGTATCTGTAATTGCGCCAACAATAGCAGGTGGAAATACTTGTGTGGTGCTGGCATCTTACGAAAAACCTTTGTGTGCAGTAACTTTTGCAGAAGTTTTAAATTCTTCTGATGTGCCCGGCGGTGTGGTTAATATTTTAACTGGTAAACCAGATGAGTTGACCGTTTACTTTGCCGACCATATGGATGTAAATGCTATTGTCTATTGCGAAAAAAATGCTGCAATGCAAAAATTGATAAAAGAAAAATCGGCATTGAATATGAAACGGGTTGTTTTGTACGACAATATCGATTGGATGTCTGAATCATCGCAATCGCCCTATTATATTTATGATATGCAAGAAATAAAAACCACTTGGCATCCCATAGAAAATATCGGTGGAGCAAAAGCCGGATACTAAATGATTACAGAATATTTTTTAGCAAACCCTACACTTACAATTAATGAGTTGGAATTTCAATGTAAAAAAGCCACTGAAAATACCATCCAGCTTATTTCTGTGCCACCATTATTGGTTAAAAAAGCAAAAAATTTTTTAGATACTACGAATATGCGTTTATCATCGCCAATAGGTTATCCTTATGGCTGGAGTGCTATTGAGGCTAAATTATCCGAGATAATTTTAGCCATAGTGGATGGTATTGACGAAGTAGATTTCTATATCAATATTACCGCTTTAAAAAATAAAGACTGGCAATATTTAGCCAAAGAGCTAAATATGGTTTTGAATATAATCCGCAAGCAAGAACGACATGTAAATATTGTTGCAGATATTGGTATGTTAACAAATGATGAAATAACAAAGTGTTGCGATTTGTATGGTATTGCAGGAGTTAACTGCCTTACAGTTAATTATCCTTTTAATGCTTTGCCCGATGAAGAAGTGTTAGAATTGGTTAGAAGTCAGTTGGCAGATAATATTCCTTTAAAAGCTTTTTCTACTGAAAATATTAATATTTCATCTTATGTTTCAAGGTATTGCTTAACAGTTAAATAAATGTTGATTTGACTGGAATGATTTTTGACATTAAATTAAATAGATACATTTGTAAGGCCCTTAATAATTAAAAATAATGCTACGGACAATATTCATTTCTTTCTTGTTTTTTGCTTCTTTTAACGCATTTGCGCAAACAGATACACTTCTTACTATTGTGGATTCTGTTCAGTATGGCGTTGTAAAAGTAACTAAGGATGGAAGAATTGATTTACTCGGCCAAAAAATGTACGACTATAATGTTGCTCTGGCAAAAAATATACGTTCGGGCAAAGGTTATCGGTTAATGCTAATTAGTACCAATGACCGTACCCTTGCAATGAATCTGCGGGCAAAATTATTGCAAATGTATCCGGAACATAAAGTATATATGGCTTTTCAAAGCCCATTTATTAAATTAAAAATGGGCAATTTTGAAGATAGAGCAGAGGCAGAAAAGCTGCGCAAGCAATTATTATCTCAAAAATTGACTCCGGGAAATATTTATATCCTTCCTGAAACAATTGAGCTAAAACCGGACGAAGAAAAAGAACAAGACTAGTGCTTTTTAACTAGCTTTTTTTTTCTTACCAATTAATGATGAGAAAATGGAAATCAATTTCCAAAGTATTCCGCCAGATAAATCAATTTCGTTTATTGTAAAAAATATTTGGGTATTTAGTAGTCTTAGGGAAGACGCAACTACTAGGCTGCCATTTTTTGCCGATGGATACCCAGGACTGCTGTTTCATCAAGCAAAAAATGGGCTGATTGTACACCCTCATGAAAAATTGATGCCCGATATTTTTTTATATGGCCAAACAATTAAGCCTATTGAGCTGGTCGTTTCAGGAGCTTATAACATCATTATTTTTCAGTTATACCCTTTTGTATTAAAATCATTTTTTAATGTGGCACCAAATAGTATCAATGATAGTTGCTATTATTTGGAAGATGCAATGCCTACAAGTATATCTACATTAATTAAAAGTTTACATGGTGCAAAAACGCCGGATAAACAAATTAAAATTATCAGCAAGCTACTTCTATCGCATTTTGAAGCAAAAAAGCAACGACTGGATTTTAAAGTAAGGCAAGCTATAGAGCTCATTATTCAAACAAACGGACAAAAAAGTATTCAAGAAATAAGTGAAAGACTCAAAGTTAGTATTCGCACTTTTGAAAGACGCTTTTTAAACGAGACAGGCCTTTCGCCAAAACAATTTTCAAAAATTATTCAGTTTCAAGCCTCGTTAGAACAGCTTACAATAAAAGATTTTAAAAAATTAACAGACATCGTATATCAAAACGGCTTTTCCGACCAATCTCATTTTATACGAGTTTTTAAAGAGTTTACAGGCAAAACCCCAAAGCTGTTTAAGCAATAAAATACTGACGTATTTATTCTATTTTATTAGACCTCATAAATTCAATTTTGTAACATAAAAACTAAAATTGAATAAAATGAAACTACTAATTTTTGGAGCATCTGGAAGCGTTGGAAAGCAATTGGTAAACCAAGCTTTAAACAATGGCTACATGGTAACTGCATTTGTGAGGAACACTCAAAACTGGCCAGTTCAAAGCGAGGCCAATCTTCAATTATTTGCCGGAGACGTATTAGATCTACTAGCTGTAGAAAAAGCTGTTAAAGGACAAGATGCAATTTTGTGTGTCTTGGGTGATGGAAAATTGGGTAAAATAAGGGCAGTTGGTACAAAAAATATTATTGATGCCATGGAAAAGCAAAATGTATCAAGATTTATTTGTCAAACTACTTTAGGCATGGGAGAAAGTTATGGTAATTTGAATTTTTTGTGGAAATATGTAATGTTTGGAATGTTACTTAAGAAGGCTTTTAAAGATCATGCAATACAAGAGCAGCATATACTAAACAGTAAATTAAATTATACCATTGTTCGTCCATCTGCATTAACAGACGGGCCACAAACAGATAGCTATAAAATTGGATTTGATGGTAAATATAAAGGGCTTCAACTTAAAATATCCCGTGCCGATGTGGCAAAATTTATGGTACAGCAAATTGAGTCTGCCAACTATAGCTGCCAGCCAGTTAGTATTTCTGCTTAAATAGTTCTTTCGATTGTAACATATAATGCAGCTGCGAAATATTTGCAGTAAGCAGATGCTTTTAGTAATTAGTTTTTTACCTTCATGCTACATTAAAAAGCAAGGCAAAGCATGTTGGAAAAGATTAAAGAATTGGCGCAACACTATAAAGACGAATTTGTTGAAATACGCAGGCATATACACGCAAACCCGGAACTAAGTTACAAGGAATACAATACATCTAAATTTATACAGGAAAAACTAAGTTCTTGGGGCATCCCTTTTGAGATTAAAGCTACAACAGGTGTTGTAGGGTTGATTGAAGGAAAAAATCCTGACAGTAGGGTTATTGCTTTAAGGGCAGATATGGATGCTTTACCTATTCTTGAATTAAACGATGTTTCTTATAAGTCTTTAAACGAAGGAGTGATGCATGCATGTGGGCATGATGTACACACAACTTGTTTGCTGGGTGCGGCAAAAATTTTAAGTGAAACAAAAGATAGTTGGGAAGGAACCATAAAGCTAATTTTTCAACCGGGCGAAGAAAAAAATCCGGGTGGTGCCAGCTTGCTTATTAAAGAAGGGGTACTCGAAAATCCTGCACCCCAAAAAATATTTGCCTTGCATGTGCACCCCGGCTTGGAAGTTGGAGAGTTTAGTTTTAGAGGAGGAATGGTGATGGCCAGTGCCGATGAAATTTACATTACTATCAAAGCAAAGGGAGGACATGCCGCATCGCCTCAGCACACAGCCGATACTATACTAATTGCATCACAAATTATTGTAGGCCTTCAACAAATAGTAAGCCGTAAAAACGATCCTTTCAACCCTACAGTACTTTCCATTACTTCTTTCCAAGGTGGCAATACTACCAATGTAATTCCCTCCGAAGTGAAACTAATGGGTACATTTAGGGCAATGAATGAAAAATGGCGTTTTGAAGCCCATGAATTGATTAAAAAATATGTAACAGAATTTGCTAAAACAATGGGAGCTGAAGCAGATATAACAATTGATGTAGGCTATCCTTTTGTATATAATAATGAAGCACTAAGTGAAGCAGCAATGCAACTGGCAAAATTATTTGCTGGTGATATAAATGTAACTCAAACAGAGTTGCGTATGGGTGCTGAAGATTTTGCTTATTATTCTCAAAAAATGCCTGGTTGCTTTTTTAGGTTGGGTGTAGGCAATAAAGAAAAGGGCATTACAAATACAGTGCACACGCCACGGTTTAATATAGACGAAAGAGCGATAGAGCAAGGTATGGGAATGATGGCCTGGCTGGCCGTTAGTGCTTAAAAACTGAAAATAGAAATAAATTGGCAGTTGTTTTGTTATGTTTAAGTTGTACAGTTCAATTTGTAAATAAAAATATTTTAAAATGAAAATTGCTTTTCATGGTGCTGCCCGTACCGTAACCGGCTCAAAACACTTAATAACATTAAGTAACGGAAAAAAAATATTGTTGGACTGTGGCATGTTCCAGGGCATGGGGTCAGAAACCAATGAGCTGAATAAAAATTTAGGCTTTGACCCGGTTACGGTTGATTATATGATATTATCACACGCACATATAGATCATTGTGGTTTAGTGCCAAAGCTTGTTAAAGATGGATACAAAGGCAAAATATTTGCAACACCTGCAACAAAAGATTTGGCATCTATTCTTATGGAAGATTCTGCAGGTATTCAGGAAAATGATGTAAAGTTCGAAAATAAACGCAGGGCATTGCAAGGGTTGCCTTATCTGCAACCATTATATACAACCGAAGATGCTTTAGCAGCGGTAGATCATTTTGAAGTGGTAGATTATGATATTTGGGTAAAAATTGATGATGATATTGAGTTTTGTTTTACAGAAGCAGGCCATATTATTGGTAGCACCTGCGTTCATGTTCGTATTACCGAAAATGGCAAACAAAAACAGATAACTTTTAGTGGCGATGTAGGTAGGTATAGGGATGTAATTTTAAAATCGCCGGCAGTTTTTGAACAGGCGAATGTGATATTAATGGAATCAACGTATGGCAATAGCCTGCATGATGAATTGCATCCTACACCCGATACTTTGCTTGAATGGATAAATAAAACCTGTATTCAAAAAAAGGGAAAGCTTATTATGCCTGCCTTTAGCGTTGGCCGTACTCAGGAAATTCTGTTTGCACTTAACCAATTGGAAATTGAAAATAGACTGCCCGCTTTGGAATATTTTGTTGATAGTCCTTTGAGTTCTAAAGCAACAGAATTGATAAAAAGGTATCCTCAGTATTTTAATGCCCGGATTCAAAAAATATTGCAAACCGACAATGATCCATTTGCATTTAAAGGGTTAAAATTTACCAAGTCGGTAGATGAGTCAAAAATGCTTAACTACCACAAAGGGCCTTGTGTTATTATTAGTGCCAGTGGAATGGCTGAAGCAGGAAGGATAAAACATCACATTAGTAACAATATTGAAAATAGCCGTAACACTATTTTGTTTACCGGCTACTGCGAACCTAACTCATTAGGTGGTAGGTTAATGAGGCGGCCACAAGAAGTAACTATTTTTGGGCAAGTACATGAAGTAAATGCAGAAATTGGCCAAATGCGTAGCATGAGTGCTCATGGCGATTATGACGATTTGATGCAATGGTTAGGCTGTCAAAATCCTAAAGATGTTGAAAAGTTCTTTTTAGTGCATGGTGAATATGATGTGCAGCAGGAGCTTAGAAAAAGGCTTATTCGTAAAGGATTTTTAGATGTGGAAATCCCCGAACTACATCAGGAATTTGGTTTAGGATAAAACTTTTAATATGTAAGAGCCGCACTAAAGCGGCTTTTATTTTGTTTGCAACTTTTTTATCAATTTTTCAATTCTTTTTCTTTTACTCTCTTTTTCAATTTCTGGTAATCTTTTTTGTAAAAGTGTAATAAACGGCAACTTGTTTGTTTCATCTATAATCGCCATTGTACTCTCTGCATACATAGGCAATTGGTTGACAGGGCTTTTTTCAATTCTTTTAATTAGCGAAGGAAAAGCTTGTTTGCAATATTTTTTTAAGGAGCATAACTTTATCAAAATCTCTACACATTGGTCATTTGTAATTACAGATCCTTTATCGGCAACAGAAATTATTTGCGGCATGGCAGCAAAGATTAAATCAGGCTTTTCTTTTGTAATAGTACTCAAGGCAGTCATAGCTCCCCATTGCAATCGATTATTTTTGCTCTCCAAAAGTTTTAAAAGATAAGTTGAATATGTCGAAATAAGCATTGGGTTCATAGCCCCAATTTCATAAATCACTTTTATAGAGTCGTTCTGTAGGTTTTTATTATTACCATTTACTATTTCGAACAATTCTTCAATTGCTTTTATATTATTTGTTTCAACAATTCTTCTTGCCAACTCAATGTTTGGCTCTTCATCTCTTCTATTTAGTGACGTTGAAAGTTTTTGCTCAATATTCATTTGCAATACTTGTTTTTTAGTCCAACCTTACGTCGGATTAACAGTCATATATTTTTTTCTAACCACATCCTGCACATTCACGCCATTTATTTTGCTTTCCAGCCAACTTATTACATCTAGATAAGCAAATGCCCTACTTTCTAATGGGTCTTTCTCATATTTTTTTAGTTTTATTAAAAGTTTTTCAAATTCTGGTATTATCGCATGTGCACCTACTTTAAATGACCTACGAATGAAGACAAACATTTCATCTTCTACCTTACTCAAATTTTCCATTTTTGCCATGTAACGATACACCGATTTGCTTAGGTATTCCAACAGGTCAAAATTTCCCAATTCATAATGTGTTATTAAATGTAACAAGCGAGCATAGCATTGCAGGTCTGTACGCAAATCTCCTTTTTGATAAATGATGCGGTTGAGGTAATCAATGGCGGCATCATAATTTCCGCTTCCAAAATACAAACAGGCAATTTTATAATAGAATACCAATACTCTGTGCGTATCTAAATATAGACTATACTCCTTCAACATTTCCTCCAAAAAAGGAACAAGATGTAACCCTTTTGTAAAGCGTCCTTGCAAAAAGCAAAGGTTTATCCGAGAAGTGTATAGATATTGGTAGGCTAAAATACGGTTGTTTTCATTTTGTACAACTGCTTTGGTCAAAGCAAACCGCTCAAATCGTTTAATGGTTGCCGATAGCCTATCCGGGTTCACCATATCAAAATATGCATTCATCAAATTATGCATACCTTTTATATACATGGCTGTTTCTACCTGTATCATGCCATTCGATGATTCAAATAAATCAACCCATTTTTTTGAATAGCGGTAATAATTTAAAAAATCCCGACATATAAAAGCGTACCAGCATTTACTTTGGTAGTAGTATAGTTTTTCATAAAAGCTGTATAAAGAGTTTGTAGATATGGTTAAATGTTTTTCAAATAATTGTTTAACCTCTTTAATATCTTTTCTATTTCTCGCCAACCCATTTTGTATGTACCAGCTATACAGTTGTAACGAAAGATTGGAAAGTTCGTTCACTCGTATAATTTCAGCATTTACCTTATTCGATTCATCCTGTAATTCATCTGCTTTTGTTTGAATACTACGGGTTATATAAAGTGCTTCAATTTTCTTTTCAAAAAACAAAGCCTGTTGCAGATATGTAGTTTGCTGGTAGTTCCTAGCAGTTTCTTTTAATTTTTCAAGAGCTTTTAACGATTGCAGATATAAACCTTTATTATATAAAATACGAGCATAATCCATTTGCTCGTGCAAGTGAATATCAATATTATCATCTTCCTTAATTAAACGTAGGCTACTTAATATCTGCTTATACAAATTAGCTTTTACATTTGAAAGCTGTAGTTTGCTGATGCCCTTCGCTTTTTTAAGAATCTGTCTTTCATCGTACTCTGTTATTGCATCCATAGCGTCAAATAGCGCAATGGTTTTTAAATCTTCGGTAGCAGAGTTTCGCTTTGCAAAAAGCTTGAAATTCCGCTTTTCACTCTTTTGGAGCGATTTTACTAACTGAAATACCGAATCTGCCGATCTGTTGGACATTGTAAATCTTATATTTTAAAACCCTTTGCCAGGCTGCATTTCGGAAAAATTTACTCCTTTTTGCAGCCCGTAATTCGAGGGTTAAATTAATTTCTTTTGGTCTTCATGCCTACCTAATTTTAGGTTCAGGCTGCTTAGTGTATGGTAATATAGCAAGCATTACAAAATTAGGCAGCCTGCTTTTATATCAACTCCAATTTATTATTATTATGGCAGATGGCAAGGTCTATATTTTTGATACCACCCTTAGGGATGGCGAACAAGTGCCTGGTTGTAAACTAAACACAAAGGAAAAAATAGAACTGGCGCTCCAGCTAGAGGATTTGGGCGTAGATATTATTGAAGCTGGGTTTCCTATTTCTTCTCCAGGCGATTTTGAATCGGTAAGCCAAATTGCGAATATTGTAAAAAATACAACAATATGTGGGCTTACCCGTGCTGTAGAAAAGGATATTGAAGTGGCGGCAGCGGCCTTAAAAAATGCTGCCCGGCCAAGAATACATACGGGTATTGGTACTTCTGATTTTCATATCAAATCAAAGTTTAATTCTACACAAGAAGAAATTTTACAAAGAGCAGTACAGTGTGTAAAATGGGCAAGGAATTTTGTGGATGATGTGGAGTTTTATGCAGAAGATGCTGGCCGAACCAATAACGAATACCTAGCCCGGGTAGTAGAAGCTGTAATTGACGCAGGTGCTACTGTAGTTAATATTCCCGATACAACGGGCTATTGCCTTCCGCATCAATACGGCGAAAAAATAGCTTACCTGGTTAACAATGTTCCTAATATTGATAAGGCAATTATCAGTTGCCATTGCCATAATGATTTGGGCCTGGCCACCGCCAACTCCATTGCAGGTGTAATAGCCGGTGCAAGACAAATTGAATGTACTATTAATGGCTTGGGTGAAAGGGCAGGCAACACATCGCTGGAAGAAGTGGTAATGATTATTAAACAACACCAGCCGGAGCTTGGTTTTTATACAAATGTAAAAGCACCGCAGTTAAATCCATTAAGCCGCTTAGTTTCCGATACCATGCGTATGCCGGTGCAGCCTAATAAAGCTATAGTTGGTAGTAATGCTTTTTCACACTCATCGGGCATCCACCAAGACGGGTTTTTGAAAAATGCACAAACCTATGAAATTATTGCCCCGGAAGAAGTAGGTGCAGATAGTTCAAAAATTGTACTAACGGCAAGGAGTGGCCGAAGTGCATTAGCATATCGTTTTCAAAAACTGGGCTTTCAGTTCGATAGAAACGATGTGGACGTATTATACAATGAGTTTGTAAAAGTAGCAGATAGTAAAAAAGAAGTGCAAGACAACGATCTATTAGTAATGGCTAAGGCATACCAACAGAATGTTTTTGCAGCATAAGAATGTTAAAAATGGGAAAAACACTTTTTGAAAAAATATGGGATAGGCATATTGTACAAACAATTGATTCGGGTCCTGCTGTTTTTTATATTGATACACATTTTATTCATGAGGTAACCAGCCCCCAAGCATTTAATGGCTTGAATAAGAGAGGTATTAAAGTTGCCAGGCCAAAGCAAACGGTGGCTACTGCCGATCACAATGTGCCTACCCTAGATCAACACCTTCCTATAAAAGAAGAATTATCAAGGTTACAAGTAGAAGCACTGAAAAAAAATTGTGCCGAACATGGCATTGAACTATATGGCTTAGGGCATCCTTTTCAGGGTATTGTGCATGTAATTGGCCCCGAACTGGGCATTACGCAACCCGGCACAACCATTGTTTGTGGCGATAGCCATACTTCTACACATGGTGCTTTTGGTGCCATCGCTTTTGGTATTGGGACCAGCGAAGTAGAAATGGTATTGGCTACACAATGCCTGTTGCAAACTAAGCCAAAACTCATGCGTATTAATGTGGAAGGCGAGTTGAATAAAGGAGTAGTGTCAAAGGATATTGTGCTGTATATTTTATCAAAGATTTCTGCAAGTGGTGCAACGGGCTACGCCGTTGAATTTGCTGGTAGTGCTATTCGTTCACTAAGTATGGAGGCAAGAATGACCATTTGCAATATGAGTATTGAAATGGGTGCTCGCTGCGGAATGATAGCACCCGATGAAACCACTTTCGAATACATAAAAGGACGGTCATTTGCGCCAGCCGGAGCAGACTGGGAAGCTAAATTGGCAGACTGGAAAACATTGTATTCCGATATGGATGCAACATTTGATAAGGAGTATAGTTTTGATGCCGCCGATATTTTGCCGATGATAACCTACGGTACCAATCCTGGTATGGGCATGGCCATTACTGAAAATATTCCTACAAAAGAATCCATCAACGAAACCGATAAGTCAGGCTTGGAAAAATCATTGGCTTACATGGGTTTGCAACAAGGAAAAGCAATCAAAGGACAAAAAGTAGATTATGTTTTTATTGGAAGCTGCACCAATTCAAGAATAGAAGACCTAAGAATGGTAGCCGAGTTTGTAAAAGGCAAAAAGAAAAATGATGAAGTAGAAGTATGGATAGTGCCTGGCAGCAAGCAGGTAGAGGCACAGGCGATAAAAGAAGGTATTGATAAAGTATTTGAAGCTGCAGGTTTTATGTTACGTCAGCCAGGCTGTAGTGCCTGTCTCGGCATGAATGAAGATAAAATCCCGGCAGGTAAGTATTGCATTTCTACTTCTAACAGAAATTTTGAAGGAAGGCAGGGTGCTGGTGCAAGAACACTATTGGCAAGCCCATTAACGGCTGCTGCTGCAGCAATTACTGGTGTAGTAACGGATGTGAGAGAGTTATTAAATTAAAGAGTAAAAATTCAAAAAGGGCTTCGTTTATAGGGAAGCATTTTTATTTATTATGAAGACATTGCAAATAATAAATTCCCGCTTCGTACCGGTTAATATCGAAAACATCGATACCGATCAGATTATCCCGGCCCGTTTCTTAAAAGCAACTACCAGGGATGGGTTTGGTAGAAACCTTTTTAGGGATTGGCGATATGAGCATGATGATGAATCAAAACCGAAGACAAGTTTTCCTTTGAATCAGAAACAGTATGATGGGGAAATTTTAGTAGCAGGAAAAAATTTCGGTTGCGGATCTTCCCGGGAACATGCGGCATGGGCCATTGCAGATGATGGCTATAGGGTAGTGGTATCTAGTTTTTTTGCAGATATTTTTAAAAATAATGCATTAAACAATGGGTTGCTTCCGGTGCAGGTGAGCGATAATTTTTTGGAAAAAATTTTTAGTCTTGGTAGCGAAGCAACTTTAACCGTTGACCTTTCATCACAAACCATCACTATTGATGCAACTGGCGAAAAGGAAAGCTTTGAAATAAATAATTATAAAAAAACCTGCTTATTGAATGGCTACGATGATATCGATTTTTTGCTGAGCATTAAAGATGATATTACAGCATTTGAAAATAAAGAAAACGCACAGATAAAATAGAGGCCCACAGGGTTGTATATGAAACAAAGAAAAAATATTGTTGTAATTGAAGGTGATGGTATCGGCCCGGAAGTAACAAAGCAATCTGTAAAAGTATTGTATGCCATCGCAGAATTATTTAATCACGAGTTCGTATTTAGCTATCACTTAATGGGAGCCGATGCGATTGATAAAAGGGGAAATCCTTTGCCGGACGAAACATTAGAAGCATGTAAAAATGCAGATGCCATTTTGTTTGGAGCCATTGGCCACCCAAAATATGATAATGATCCTGCTGCCAAAGTAAGGCCTGAACAGGGTTTGCTAAGGCTAAGAAAAGAATTGCAGTTGTATGGCAATATCCGCCCCATTCATACATATCCTGCGTTGGCATATTTGTCGCCACTAAAAGAAAGCCGATTGGCAGACGTAGATTTTATTATCTTTCGGGAACTGACAGGTGGCATTTATTTCGGAAAAAAAGAATTGGCTGAAGATGGCAGTAGTGCCAGCGATGATTGTGTGTACAGCAGAACAGAAATAGAAAGAATTGCACATCTAGCATTTCATTTTGCCCAAAAACGGGAGCGAAGCCAAAAGCTAACATTGGTAGATAAAGCCAATGTGTTGGAAACATCTAGGCTTTGGAGAAAAGTTGTGCAGGAAGTAGCTACGCAATACCCGAATGTATCAGTAGATTATATGTTTGTTGACAATGCAGCTATGCAAACCATTATAAACCCGTCACAGTTTGATGTAGTGCTTACAGAAAATATGTTTGGTGATATTATTAGCGATGAGGCGAGTGTTTTAAGTGGTTCTTTGGGTTTACTACCTTCAGCTTCTGTTGGTACCGGTACGGCAATGTTTGAACCTATTCACGGCTCTTATCCGCAAGCAGCCGGAAAAGATATTGCCAACCCAATTGGCTCTATTTTAAGTGCTGCCATGATGCTGGAATATTTTGGAATGGTAGAAGAAGCAAAGCTGGTAAAAGAAGCCGTAAACTGGACATTGAACAATAAAATTGTTACAAAAGATATTGAGCCTGTAAATTATTATTTCACCTCTTTTGTGGGTGAAATAATTGCCGATTATATCGAAGGAAAAATTCCTGATTTATATAAGAAGGAAAATATGGAGTTGAACAAATCAACAATTATCTAAAAATGAGCATTCGTTTTTACGCCATGTATGATACTTCAGTAGTATCAAAGTGTTGAAAGTTTTTTTTGAAACAAAAATAAAAATGCTTGCTGCGTTCTTTTATTGATCCGGCGGGTGTATATTTACAACTATACATCCTTCGTATGTTGAAGAATAATAAACATATCATCTCTATAGCAATAGCTACAATTATTATTGTGGTGGTGATTATTATTCCTGCAACCGGCGGAGGTGGTATTCTTTAGTAATTACTAAAATCAAAATACAGCCCCGCCAAAAAGCGGGGTTTTTTTATGCAAAAAATAAAATGAAATATGGCTTCTTATTATGACAACAACACCTGGCTTTGGCTCAATGGACAGTTTGTACAAGCTGCCAAGGCAACAATGGATTTTTATAGCCAGTCCTTGCACTACGGCTATTCTGTATTTGAAGGTATTCGCTCTTATGCAACAGAAGATGGTGCCACAAAGATTTTTAAAGCAAAGGAACACTATGATCGTTTGCATCGTTCTGCAAAGGCTTTAAATATGCCATACAAGTGGAATACAGATGATTTAATTGCAGTTACATACGAACTATTAGAAAAAAATAATTTGCAAGATGCTTATATCCGACCAATTGTGTATGCACCTGCCAACATGGGCTTTGTACAAAACGAAGAATCATTTCTGGCAATAGAAGTATGGAAAATGCTTCCCTTTTTAGGCGATAAAATGGTGAGAGTGATGACCAGTAGTTTTCAAAGGCCCAATCCTAAAGGATTTAAAATAGAAGCCAAAGCCGGAGGTCACTATGTAAACTCTATTCTGGCAAGCCAGGAAGCCAAAGCTGCGGGCTTTGATGAAGCCTTGTTGCTCGATATAAATAACAATGTAGCAGAAGCACCCGGCGCAAATTTATTTTTTGAAAAGGATGGAAAACTATTTACGCCTTCATTGGGCAACATTTTGCCAGGTATCACAAGAGCAACAGTATTAGAGATGTGTACTTTATTAGGAATCGATTTTACAGAAGGCAATTATAAAATAGAAGATGTAAAACAAGCGGATGCTGCGTTCTTTTGTGGTACAGCAGTTGAAGTAATTGGAATTCAAAGCTTGGATGCATATACATTTCCTGCAAGTTGGGAAACTACTGCCAGCGCAAAAATTCAGGAAGCCTATAAAAATGTAGTAAGAGAAAAATCCATTGCATCATTATTAGAGACGGTATGAACGAGTTAAATAAATACAGCAAAACGCTTACGCAAGATCCTACTCAACCGGGAGCGCAAGCTATGTACTATGCTATTGGTTTTAAGGAAGATGATTTTGAAAAAGCACAGGTAGGCATTGTAAGTATGGGTTGGGATGGCAACCCCTGCAATATGCATTTAAACGAGTTGGCAACTACGGTTAGGAAAAGTATTAATGCTACAGAGGGCTTGCTGGGCTTGCGTTTTTATACCATTGGCGTAAGCGATGGCATTAGTATGGGTACAGATGGTATGCGCTACAGCCTGGTGAGTAGAGATGTAATTGCAGATAGTATTGAAACCAATGCAGGTGCGCAATATTATGATGCGCTAATTACCATTCCCGGTTGCGATAAAAATATGCCGGGTTCTATTATTGCTATGGGAAGATTAAACCGCCCCGGCCTGATGTTGTATGGCGGCACCATTGCCCCTGGTCATTACAAAGGCGAAGACCTCAACCTGGTAAGTGCATTTGAGGCATTGGGGAAAAAAATTGCAGGAACGATTTCCCCGGAAAATTTTAAAGAAATTGTAAAGCATAGCTGCCCAGGTGCAGGTGCCTGTGGCGGTATGTACACGGCTAATACTATGGCATCTGCCATTGAAGCAATGGGCATGAGTTTGCCCTATTCATCCAGCAATCCTGCACTGAGTGCAGAAAAACAAAAAGAATGTGAAGCAGCAGGAGACGCAATAAAAATTTTGTTGCAAAAGGATATAAAGCCCAAAGACATCATGACAAGAAAGGCGTTTGAAAATGCCATTACAGTCATCATGGTATTGGGAGGAAGTACCAATGCTGTGCTGCATTTGATAGCAATGGCAAAAAGTGTAGCTGTACCATTAGCACAGGATGATTTTCAAGCTATCAGTAACCGGATACCGGTATTGGCAGATTTTAAACCTTCGGGAAAATACTTAATGGAAGACCTGCACCAGTATGGTGGTGTGCCGGCGGTAATGAAATATTTATTGAACAAAGGATTATTGCATGGTGATTGCATTACCGTAACAGGAAAAACAGTTGCAGAAAACCTTGCAGATGCACCCGATCTTGATTTTGAAAAACAAAAAATAATCATGCCAATCGAAAGCCCATTAAAAGCTACCGGGCATTTACAAATTTTATATGGCAATCTTGCTACAAAAGGAAGTGTTGCAAAAATAAGTGGAAAGGAAGGTGAGATGTTTGAAGGAACTGCAAGAGTATTCAATAGTGAAAAAGATTTAATTGATGGCTTGGCAAACAATAGGGTAAAAGCTGGAGACGTAGTAGTAATAAGATATATAGGCCCTCGTGGCGCACCGGGTATGCCCGAAATGCTAAAACCTACAGGAGCTATTATTGGTGCAGGCTTGGGCAATTCGGTTGCATTAATTACCGATGGAAGATTTAGTGGTGGCACACACGGCTTTGTAGTTGGGCATATCACACCCGAAGCATTTGATGGCGGTTTGATAGGCTTGGTAGAAGATGGTGATATTATTGAAGTGGATGCGGTACATAACAAGCTTACTTTAAAAGTTGCCGATGATATTATTGCTGCAAGAAGATTGCAATGGAAACAACCTGCTTTAAAAGTAAGCAAAGGTGTTTTGTATAAATATGCTAAAACAGTGAAGGATGCAAGCGAAGGCTGTGTTACGGATGAGTAGCTTTTATAAAAAAGTTTTTAAAATATTTAGTTAACCAACTAATACAATACAAGTGGAAACGCTAGAACAAAAAAAAGAAATATTTAAGCCAGCAGCAGTGCCATCGGCTTCAGAAAAACAACCACAGGTAACAACGGTATCTGGTTCAGTGGCAGTTTTGGAAGCCTTGTTGGCTGAAGGAGTGCATACTGTGTTTGGGTATCCCGGCGGTGCTATTATGCCTATTTACGATGCGCTGTACGATTACAACGACAAGTTGCAACATATTCTTGTTCGGCATGAGCAAGGTGCCATACATGCGGCGCAAGGCTTTGCCAGAGTGAGTGGTAAAACTGGCGTTGTGTTTGCAACCAGCGGCCCTGGTGCCACCAATTTGGTTACAGGTTTGGCGGATGCAATGATTGATTCCACTCCGGTGGTTTGCATCACAGGGCAGGTGTTTGCACATTTGTTGGGTACCGATGCTTTTCAGGAAACAGATGTAATTAATATAACTACGCCGGTAACCAAGTGGAATTACCAGGTAACAGATGCCACCGAAATACCTGCTGCAATTGCCAAAGCATTTTATATAGCCGGTAGCGGTAGGCCTGGCCCAGTATTGATAGATATTACCAAAAATGCGCAAATGCAATTGTTTGCTTATAGCGGTTATCAAAAATGCCAGCATATACGAAGCTATCGTCCCAAGCCAATTGTGCGTAGAAAATATGTTGCCGAAGCAGCTACGCTTATCAATGAAGCAAAAAAGCCGTTTGTTATTTTCGGCCAAGGGGTACTGTTAGGTAAGGCAGAAAAAGAATTTCAAGAGTTTATTGAAAAGGCAGGATTGCCAGCAGCATGGACAATTATGGGCATGAGTGCCATCCCTACAAATCACCCTTTGGGTGTTGGTATGCTTGGTATGCATGGCAATTATGGGCCAAATCTATTAACCAATGAATGTGATGTACTGATAGCAGTAGGGATGCGTTTTGATGATAGGGTTACGGGGCGGTTGGATAAATATGCAAAACAGGCTAAAATTATTCACTTGGATATTGACCCGGCTGAGATAGATAAAAATGTAAAAACTACTGTATCAATTTGGGGCGATTGCAAAGACACACTGCCATTGCTAACTGCTTTAATTGAAAAAAAATCGCATGATACATGGCTGCGGCAATTTCAAGAATGTAAAAAGAAAGAAGAAGAAAAAGTAATTGCCAAAGAGTTGAGCCCGGTTGATGAAGTATTGACAATGGGAGAAGTGATTCAACAACTTAATGAACTTACAAGTGGTGATGCAATTATTGTAACAGATGTTGGCCAGCACCAAATGGTTGCCTGCCGTTATGCAAAATACAATCATTCTAAAAGTAATATCACCAGCGGTGGGTTAGGTACAATGGGTTTTGCATTGCCTGCTGCAATTGGTGCTGCTTTTGGCGATGCTTCCAGGCAAACTGTTGCTATTATTGGCGATGGTGGTTTTCAAATGACTTTGCAGGAGCTTGGTACTATCATGCAGTTTAGGCCAAATGTAAAAATCATTATTCTTAACAACCAGTTTTTAGGAATGGTGCGGCAATGGCAGCAATTGTTTCATGGAAAAAGATATTCGTTTGTCAATATCACCAGTCCCGATTTTGTACAAGTGGCAAAAGGTTTTGGACTACCAGGTAAAAGTATCAGCGAACGGAAAGATTTGCAAGCTGCATTAAAAGAAATGTTGGAAACCAACGGGAGCTTTTTACTGGAAGTAATGGTGGGTAAGGAAAATAATGTATTCCCAATGGTGCCGCAAGGAAAAGGTGTGGCAGAGATTGTGCTAAGCAAAGAGGAAATATAATTAAGCCAAAATTCAAAAAGCGTAGCTCTTTAACCTGGCTGTAGAGTTCATGATTTTTTAATTCATTTATTATGTCAAAGCAAGAATATACAATTACGGTGTACACAGAAAACCAAATAGGGTTATTAAATCGTATTGCTATTATTTTTTCTCGTAGAAAAATAAATATCGAAAGCCTCAATACCTCTCCAAGTGAGGTTGACAGTGTGCATCGTTTTACTATTGTGATACACGAAACCGAAGAAGTGGTTAGAAAACTGTGTAGGCAAATTGAAAAGCAAGTAGAGGTATTAAAAGCATATTATAACACCGCAGATGAAATTATATGGCAAGAGCTTGCTTTATACAAAGTGCCTACCGATGTAATTGCATCTGAAGTAAAAGTAGAAAGGCTTTTGCGCCAATATGGAGCCAATGCAGTGGTGATACGAAAGGATTATACCGTTTTTGAAGTGGCTGGGCACAGAGAAGAAACTGACGCACTGATAAAAGTATTAGAGCCTTATGGTTTAATTGAGTTTGTACGCAGTGCCAGAGTGGCGATTATTAACGCCAGCGAAGGTTTTCATAAAAAGCTAAAAGAATTTGAATATAGGGAGCCGGGAGAGGATGCAATAGAGAACGAATTTTTGAATGAAAATGAGCAGGTTTTTACAATGTAAGCAGAAAGTAGTGGGTGCATGGGTGATATTAAATGAGTTGAATAGACAATAAAAAGTACAAGTGTGCGACGCAACGATGTTGAACAGCGTTGCTGCTGCTGGTAACAAAAAATAATTTATCAATTTTAAAAAATCAGGTTATGGCAAAATTAAATTTTGGTGGAGTGGAAGAAAATGTAGTAACAAGAGAAGAATTTCCTTTACAAAAAGCACAGGAAGTATTAAAGAATGAAACAATAGCTGTAATTGGCTATGGCGTACAAGGCCCAGGGCAGGCGTTAAATCAAAAAGATAATGGTATAAACGTAATTGTAGGCCAACGGAAAAATTCTAAAACATGGGATAAAGCCATTGCAGATGGTTTTGTACCCGGCGAAACATTGTTTGAAATTGAAGAAGCCTTGCAGCGTGCCAGCATTATTTGCTATTTATTAAGCGATGCGGCACAAATAGCTTTATGGCCAACGGTAGAAAAATATTTAACTCCGGGAAAAGCCTTATACTTTTCTCATGGTTTTGGAATCACTTTTAATGAACAAACAGGCATTGTTCCTCCAAAAGATGTAGATGTATTTTTAGTAGCGCCAAAAGGTTCCGGCACTTCTTTACGAAGAATGTTTTTGCAAGGGAGGGGGCTCAATAGTTCTTATGCAATTTACCAAGATGCAACGGGCAAAGCTTTTGAAAGAGTTGTAGCATTAGGCATTGCTGTGGGTAGTGGTTATTTATTTGAAACCGATTTTAAAAAAGAAGTGTACTCCGATTTAACCGGAGAAAGAGGTACATTGATGGGTGCTATCCAAGGAATTTTTGCAGCGCAATACCAGGTATTGAGAGATAAAGGCCACACTCCTTCAGAAGCATTTAACGAAACAGTGGAAGAACTCACGCAATCACTGATGCCATTGGTGGCCGAAAATGGAATGGATTGGATGTATGCCAACTGCTCTACTACTGCACAGCGTGGCGCACTCGATTGGTGGAAAAAATTTAGAGATGCTACTGCACCTGTATTTACAGAATTATACGAAAGCGTGGCTGCAGGAAAAGAATCTCAACGCTCTATTGACAGCAATAGCAAACCAGATTACAGGGAAAGGCTGGAAGAAGAATTGCAAGAGTTGCGGGAAAGTGAATTGTGGCAAGCTGGTAGAACGGTTCGTAGCCTTCGCCCCGAAAATCAATCAAAGCCTGAAAAGACTTTAGAACCTATAAAACCCACTGTACTAGCATCGTAATTTCATATCATGCAAGAAATACATAATCATTCTTATCCAAAAAATTTTGCTGCTGCAAAGGAGCGTTTAAAAAAAGTGGTTACCCGAACACCACTTTCTTTAAACCTTAATCTTTCAAAAAAATACCAGTGCAATGTTTTTTTAAAAAGAGAAGATTTGCAAATTGTGCGTTCTTATAAATTAAGAGGCGCATACAATATGATGAGTAGTTTATCGGCTGCGCAAGTACAAAATGGTGTGGTTTGCGCCAGTGCAGGCAACCATGCACAAGGCTTTGCATACAGTTGTAAAAAGCTGGGGATACATGGCGTAGTGTTTATGCCAATAATTACGCCATCGCAAAAAATAACACAAACAAAAATGTTTGGCGAGGGTGCCATTGAAATAAAATTGGTAGGAGATAGCTTTGATGATTGTGCCATTGCTGCAAAAAAATTTACTGCAGATAACCAAATGACTTTTATTCCGCCCTTTGATGATATACGCATTATAGAAGGGCAAGGCACTGTAGCGATTGAAATTTTGGAAGACGAACCTTTGGTAGATTTTTTATTTGTGCCGGTTGGCGGCGGCGGCTTATGTGCAGGAGTTGGTAGTTATTTTAAGACCTATTCGCCTGCAACAACTATAATTGGTGTGGAGCCGGAAGGTGCGCCTTCTATGCAACAGGCTTTGCTACACGGGCATCCGGTAGCTTTGCAACACATTGATAACTTTGTTGACGGTGCTGCTGTAAAAAAAGTGGGCGAACTTACATTTGAAATTTGCAAAGATGTTTTGACCGAAATGTGTGTTGTTCCTGAAGGGAAAATATGCTCCACTATATTGCAACTATATAATCAAGATGCTATTGTAGTAGAGCCAGCGGGAGCTTTGAGTGTGGCAGTGCTGGATCAGTTTGCCGAAAAAATAAAAGGAAAAAATGTTGTGTGCATTGTTAGTGGCAGTAATAACGATATTGACCGTATGCCCGAAATAAAAGAACGTAGCCTGCAATATGAAGGGTTAAAACATTATTTTCTTATCAACTTTGCACAAAGGCCCGGTGCATTAAAAGAATTTGTGAATGATGTGCTTGGCCCTACAGATGATATTACCCGGTTTGAATACATGCAAAAAACAATAAAAGAACGAGGCCCTGCTTTAATTGGTATCGAATTAAAAAGTCGCCTCGATTATGAAATTCTTTTGCAAAAAATGCGGCAGTTTCAAATTAATTATACAGAGCTAAATAAAAATGATACCCTCTTTAGCTATTTGGTATAGTATGTTTTGCATACGGGGTTTAATAATTTGATTTATTTTCGGGTAAATCAGCACGAAGCATGAGATTTCCTCCTGTATTTGAAACGTTTCCACAGCGGTTTGGGTGGTTGGAGCTGTTAGTATTTACTATCCTTACGGCATTATCGGTGTACACAGGGCAAGTTTCCATTTTTTATATTGTGTACCTGTTTTGGTGGAATGAGCTAATAAATATTTTGATAGATTATATTTTCTCTCTTACACAAAAGAAAAAAATGCCTGGAAATGTAATAACTTCTTTAGGTGGCTTATTTCAAATGTTTATCTATTTTATTTTTATTGTAGTGCTGTTTGCCTTTATTGCAAACTGGCATAATGAAAAATTACTAATTGTAAATATGAGGGTTTTATTTTTTAAGAATATTTATTTTAACCTCAATCTATTATACATAGCTGCCATGCGGATAGTAATGTTGGTAAATAAACAGGTGCAGCCGCAATCTTCCACAATCTTTACGCCTAATATGATTGTTTTACATATTTCTATTATTGTTGGGGCATTATTGATGTTTTTTGTTGTAAAAACCTATCCTGATACATTTACACCCGATAATCTCTGGGGTTCGGTTATTATTATTTTGCCCTTTTTACTATTGCGGCTTTTTGCTCAAATAGTACAGAGAAGAAATACCTGATTGAAAGTTTGGCATAAAATTTTCTATTATAGGCAAAACAACTACAATGAAAAATTACCGACTTATTCTTGGGGCAACTGCATTCATTGCTTTTGCTTCCGTGTCATTAACATCCTGTGATAAAAATGATAATGATAACGAAACCACACAATTAAGGGTAAATTTAACCGACGGGCCAATTGACGAGCTAGATTCTGTATATGTAGATATACGGGAAGTAAATGTAAAATTGGGTGATGATACTCTTACGACAAATGACGAATCAGGCTGGGTTAATGTGGCAGCAAACCAAGGAGTTTACGATTTGCTATCTTATCAAAATGGGATAGATACATTGCTGGCTTTTGGCACAATACCTACCGGTTATGTAAAAGAAATCCGCTTGGTATTGGGTGATAATAATTCTGTTGTAGATACTTTTGGTGTTAGTCATCCTTTAACTATACCAAGTGGTGGAAGCAGTGGCTTAAAAATAAAAATCAATAAACCTGTTTATGGCCCTGTTGATTCTTTATTAATAGATTTTGATGCAGCTTTATCAATTCGTAATGAAGCATCGGGTTATAAATTGCGCCCGGTAATAAAGCTTAAAAATTAATAGTTAGCAATAAAGAAGTATAAAAAAAGACATTCAATTTTCGAATGTCTTTTTTTATGATTTAAAACCGCTCTACTTTAAAGGCTGCCATATCAATCTCAGTTTGTTTTCCTTCAATTAATTGTGTTACCAATAACCCTGTGCCGGGCCCTTCAGATATTCCCAGCATGGCATGGCCACCTGCCACTATTAAATTTTTAAATTGCTGTGTATATCCAATATATGGTAATCCATCGGGTGTAACAGGGCGTAATCCACACCATATCTTATCTGCCGGAGGAAATTCAATTTGCAACCCCGGATAAAAACTTTTTGCAGAATCGTAAATGCCCTGCATACGGCCTATCAATATTTTGTGGTTGATGCCACTCAGTTCCATGGTGCCGCCAATGCGTAAGCGTTTACCCCAAGGCGTTATAGCGCATCTTCCATCCACCAATATGGCAGGGTATCGAATGTTTTTTTCTACATTATCGTATGTATAACTATATCCTTTTCCTGGTTGTAATAATAATTGTATGCCCAACATTTTTGTAATAGCCGGTATCCAACTACCTGCGGCAACAACAAAATTCTCTGCTGTAAACTTTCCTTTGTCGGTAACTACGGCCACCACTTTGTCAATTCTCTTTTCAAATCCGGTTACTGTTGTATTTAGCTCAAATTGTACACCTTTTTTTTGTAAGTTTTCTTTTAATAGCAACATCAATTCACCAGGATGAAAATGGCAATCATCTTTTACCAATAGAGCTCCGGCTACATCCAACTCCACATCCGGCTCCAGTGCTTGTACTTCAGCTTTTCGCAGGCGTTCTACTTGCAAACCTAATTTTTCTGCATCATCACCCAAATGAAATTCATGCTCCAGTGCTTTTTCACTTTTGCAAAGCATAAAGCAGCCTTTTTCTTCCATCTCAAAAGTATCGCCCAATTCGGCACGCATATCATTTATAAGCTGCCTGCTTAATTGGAGAATATTGTTGAGATGTGGTGCAGACTCTTGTACTTTTTTTGCATTACTGTTTTTATAAAAATGCCATGCCCACTGTATCAAATCCCAATTCAGCCTTGGTTTTATATAAAATGGACTGCTGCTGCTCAGCATATATTTTAAGCCTTCTGTAATTATTCCCGGTGAAGCCAATGGCACAAAGTGGCTGGGGCTCATATAGCCCATATTTCCAAATGAGCAACCATCGGTAATATTGTTTCGTTCAATAATGGTTACTTGCTGCCCGGCCTTTTGTAAATAATAAGCACTGCAAAGGCCAATAAAGCCACCGCCGATAATAATTGTGTGCGCCATATATAGCAGGAGAATTTTTAGAAGCAGCAATTTAATTTTTTTATTGCGCTATTAAATAAAAATGGCGAATAATTTTTTGTGCGTTTTTTTGCAGGTGGTATTGAGTCCCTATTTTTTTATTCATAAATTACAAGCTCAAAATTTTATAGTCATGGAGATTAAATGGCAAGGTGTTTTTCCTGCATTAACTACAAAGTTTACTGCTGATGATAAATTAGATTTTAAATTATTTGAAAAAAATCTGCATGCGCAAATGGATGCGGGTGTGCATGGAATTGTTTTAGGTGGCACATTGGGCGAAGCCAGCGTACTTGCCACAGAAGAAAAAGAACAGCTTGTAAAATTTGCAATAGAAAAAGCTGCAGGCAAAATTCCTGTAATAATTAATATTGCAGAAGGAGCAACAGCCGTAGCTATTCAACAAGCAGTTTTAGCAAAGGAGTGGGGCGCACAGGGGTTGATGTTATTACCACCTATGCGGTATAAACCAGATTATGCTGAAGTTGTAGCCTATTTTAAAGCCATTGCTAATAGTACAGATTTGCCAATAATGATTTACAATAATCCCATAGATTATAAAGTAGAGGTAACCATTGATATGTTTGAAGCATTAACGGTGTGTAAAAATATTTTGGCAGTAAAAGAAAGCACAAGAGATACTACCAATGTGGTACGAATGTACAACCGCTTTGGAGATAGGTATAAAATTTTGTGTGGTGTAGATACGTTGGCATTTGAAGAGTTGTGTCTTGGGGCAGATGGTTGGGTAGCCGGATTAGTATGTGCATTTCCAAAAGAAACGGTGGCTATTTATAATTTGATACAGCAAAAACAATATGATAAGGCTTTGGAAATTTACCGTTGGTTTATGCCTTTGCTTGAGTTAGACATTCATCCAAAATTGGTACAATACATAAAACTAGCAGAAGCGCAAATGGGTATCGGTTCTGAAAATGTTCGTCAGCCTAGACTACCATTAATAGGCGAAGAAAGGGAACGAATTTTGAAAGTTATACAAGAAGCGATTGCAAACAGGCCATCTTTATAAATTATAAGTTATGTTTAAAGATATTGAAGTTGAAGAATTAAATGCAGTAATGCAACAATCATGGGAAGCGTTTATGCAATACCGTAATATGCCCATCAATAGCAGGGCAGTATTTATGAAAAAAATTGCAATTGAACTGGAAGCCTGTGGCGATGTATTGATTCAAACGGCTATGCAAGAAACCAATTTGCCCGAAGCAAGGCTGCGGGGCGAAAGGGCCAGAACAATTTTTCAACTCAATAGTTATGCCGATGCCTGTCTGCGTGGAGAATGGATGGAAATAAGAATTGACACAGCAGTACCAGATAAAAATCCACCAAAACCTGATTTAAGGAAAATGCTGATACCGTTAGGACCGATAGCAGTATTTGGCTCTAGTAATTTTCCATTTGCATATAGCACTGCTGGTGGCGATACTGCCTGTGCTTTGGCAGCAGGTTGTTCCGTAGTAGTAAAAGCGCATCCTGCCCATGCAAAAACAAGCGAAATGGTGGCAGCAGCAATTTTAAAAGCTGCCAAAGAACTCAATATGCCTGAAGGTATTTTTGCTCATGTGCATGGTGCTGCATCTGCGGTTGGTGAAGCCTTAGTAAAGCATCCGTTAACAAAAGCAGTTGGTTTTACCGGATCTTATGGGGGCGGAAAACAATTGTTTGATTGGGGCAACCAGCGCAAAGAACCCATTCCCGTATTTGCAGAAATGGGAAGTGTAAACCCTGTGTTTTTATTGCCCAAAATGCTGCAAGCAGATGCTGCTACCATTGCCAAAAATTATGCAGCTTCCATTACATTAGGAGTAGGACAGTTTTGTACAAATCCAGGAATTATTATTGGTATTGAAGGAAGTGATTTAGAAACATTTTGTAAGGTCTTAAAAGAAGAAATAGAAAAAACACCTTCTGCAAAAATGTTGCATAAAGGCATTGCTAAAAATTTTGCAGAAAATAAAGGCAAAGCTTTGGCACAAAATTTTGTTGATGTTGTAGCGGTTTCATCCATTAAAGAAAATGATTACAATGAAACATTATCTGCAAATGCTGTAATTGCAACCACTACTGCCGACGTCTTTTTACAAAGCAATCTGCTACATCAGGAAGTATTTGGCCCTTATTCTATAGTGATAAAATGTAAAAACATTCAACAAATGCATAGCATTGCTCAAACAATTGAAGGGCAACTAACTGCCACTATTATTGGAACCGATGAAGATATTGTATCCAATATAACTTTAGTAGCCGAAATAAAAGATAAATGTGGCAGGCTTATTTTAAATGGCGTACCAACAGGCGTAGAAGTGTGCCTGGCTATGCAGCATGGAGGCCCTTTTCCTGCTACAACCGATAGCCGGTTTACAAGTGTAGGGGCTGATGGTATCAAGCGTTTTGCAAGACCTGTGGCCTATCAAAACTGGCACAATCATTTGCTGCCCGACGAATTGAAAGAGAATAATCCCCTACATTTATGGAGAACTGTAAACGATGTGCCAGGTAAACTTTAAGAGCTTATTGTTGAACTGTAGTTGGAATTAATTCAGTTTGTTTTCTAAATACAAACCATAAAGAAACGGCTATTGATATAAAAAAGTAGATAAATAAAATATATTTTATGTAAGGCCATACCGTATTAGAGCCAAACCAATCACCCGTATAAAGTATAATGCTAATGCCTAAAATAAACTTAATGGCTTCGCCTATCCAGGCATAACGGCTGCCATCCATCATATCTGTTAGTGCATAAACAAAAATAAAAACAAAAGCACCATACCATAAAATGCCGGGAGTGCCAATATGGGCAATATTTCCAAATAAATAGCTAATAAAAATTAACAGCATAATTAGCTGAAACCAGGTCCAACCAAGAAAAAACTTTGTGTAAGTAGTATCATATTTTTCGAAATCGTACACATCCTCTATTTTGTAAACTGGAAAATTTTCTGCAACATCAGCAGGGCGCCAGCCCGTTGGCATAAACCAAATCCGTAATTTATCTTTCAAGTTTTTTGCACGCCAGGCATCTGTTATCAATAACCACAAATGTTGGAAATTTATTTTTATCGGATTCCAGGTACGCACAGGCCTTGTAACGCCATAGGCTGCAGGAACATCTTCTTTTTCTGCTTGAAAAGTACCAAACCACTTGTCCCAAAAAATAAATATCTGCCCATAATTCTTATCCATGTATTCTTCATTTATTGCATGATGAACTCTGTGATGAGAGGGGGTTACAATAATTTTTTCCAAGAATCCCATCTTGTTAATATGCCTTGTATGATACCAAAATTGGGCAAATAAATGCAAAGGTGCTACCACCGCAATTACTATAGGCTCAATACCTAACAAAGCCGCAGGCAATAATAAAATGGCAAACAATTTTATAAATACAGAAATACTCTGCCTCAATGCACAAGCAAGGTTAAACTCTTCGCTACTATGATGAATGATGTGGGCATTCCAAAAAAAGTTTACCCTATGTTGCAGTGCATGTACAAGATAACCTGCAAAGTCAAGGGCTACAAATACAATTATATAAGTGTACCAATGTGTTCCAATATGCGTTAGTGCAATATGCTGTACCAGCCACTCGTAACTTATAATGGCTACACTTAATCCAATCACATCTTTTGTAACATTGGTTACACCACTAGTGAGGCTGCTTATCATGTCCATGCTGCGAACAGTATCGTTTCCCTTGCGCCATCCATACCATTTTTCAAATAGTACTAGCAAAAGAAATGCAGGCATAGCAATCAATAAAATTTGTCCGTAGGCTTCCATAAAATTAATATTCAAAAATAAATGAATATTCTACAAATTTGTTACGCAAAAACAAAATAAATGATATATAATTTTTATTGTATTGATGCGCATACTTGTGGAAATCCTGTAAGATTGATAAAAAAGGGTGGGCCTCAATTAGATGGTAGTGATATGAGCGAAAAAAGACAGCATTTTTTAAAAGAATTTGATTGGATACGCACTGGGCTTATGTTTGAACCAAGAGGCCATGATATGATGAGTGGCAGTATCTTATATCCTCCACATAATCCCCAAAATGACATTGCCGTACTTTTTATAGAAACCAGCGGATGCCTGCCCATGTGTGGGCACGGCACTATTGGCACCATTACCATTGCTATTGAAGAAAAACTGTTTGTTCCAAAAATACCCGGCGTTGTGCGAATGGAAGCACCAGCGGGACTAGTGTTAATCAACTATAAAGAAGAGAATGGCAAAGTAAAATCGGTTAAGTTGACCAATGTAGCTTCCTATCTTCATTCGTCTGAATTGGTAGTACATTCACCACAGCTTGGAGAATTGGTAGTAGATGTAGCCTATGGAGGCAATTTTTATGCAATTGTAGATCCACAGAAAAACTTTAAGGGGCTCGAAAATTATACAGCTTCAGAGCTAATTCTGTTCAGCCATATACTGCGAAAAAATATCAATGAAAAATATGAATTTATTCACCCTGAGAACGATACAATAAGGGGATGTAGTCATATTTTATGGACAGGAAAAACTTTAGATGCAACCTCTACTGCCCGTAATGCCGTCTTTTATGGTGAAAAGGCAATTGACAGAAGCCCATGTGGTACCGGCACTAGTGCCCGTATGGCGCAATGGTATGCTAAAGGGAAGTTAAAGCCCGGGGATTTGTTCATTCATGAAAGCTATATAGGCAGTAAGTTTGTAGGAACTATTGAAGAAGAAACAATGCTGGCAGGTATTCCGGCTATAAAACCCGGTATTGAAGGCTGGGCAAAAATTTATGGAAACAATATAATAACGATAGATACCGATGACGATCCATTTGCATTTGGGTTTCAGGTAATATAACTTTGTAAAAAAATAAAAAATGAAAAAAATGATGATGGCAGCTTTGGCTGTGTTTGCAGTAATGAGTGTATTTGCCCAGGCAGAAATTGGCAAGGCAAATTATAGTAAAACAACCGAATCGGCAGTTATATATAATTTGTCGTACCCCGAACAAGCAGTAATAAACGGTGTTGAAAGTAGAATGAACAAGTATGGTAAGGCCAAAAAAGCCAGAGGGTTTTCTATGTACAGAAGCGTAACTGTAAACGATATAAGTGGAAGCCCAATAACTATTTATATTGGTATAGAAAAGAAAAGCAAAAAAGATGACAATACTCAACTAACCTTACTGCTTGCAAATGAATTTGACCGTTTTTATACTGTTGTAGAAAATGGAGATTTATTTGAAAAAGCTAAAAATTTTGTGAATGGCTTTGCAGAGCCCGTTGCTGCCGCCAATCTTGAATTAAAGATAGCCGACCAGCAACAAGTTTTTAACAAGCAAGATAAAAAACTAAAAAAGTTGAAGGATGATGCTGCAGATTATGAGAAGCAAAAGAAAAAGCTGGAAGACAAAATAGCCGATAATGCAAAAGAAACTGCAAAAGAAGAAGAGGAATTGACGAAACAAAAAGAAGCCTTAGACGAATTGACAAAACAACGCCAAAATTAATTGACCTATTCAAAATAATAGAAAAAGCCGTTCAAATTTGAACGGCTTTTTTAAGTACCACGTACGGGATTCGAACCCGTGATTCCTCCGTGAAAGGGAGGCGTCTTAACCCCTTGACCAACGCGGCGTTGTTTAAAGGACGGCAAAGATAAGGGCGTACCATTTCACAGCCAAAATTTTTTCAAAAAAAAGTTAGCCAAAATTACAGGAGTTATGTGAGGTCTTACCCCTAAAACTTGTAGCTACTACTGTGCCCAAAGTATAAAAATATTCCCTACTATTAAGAGCACTTCTCGTAACTTTGCCACGCAAAAACGATAACATTTTAAATTAGTTAGTTATGAGTACAGTAAAAGTTGCCATTAATGGCTTCGGACGTATTGGTCGATTGGTTTATCGCCAGATTTATAATATGGAAGGAATTGATGTGGTTGCTATAAATGATCTTACCAGCCCGGCAATGCTGGCACATTTATTAAAGTATGATAGTGCACATGGCCGTTTTAATGAAGACGTAAAATCGGGAGAAAACGCTATTACTGTAAACGGCGACGAAATAAAAATATATGCACAAAAAGATCCGGCTCAAATTCCATGGGCTAGCCACGATGTAGATGTGGTAATTGAGTGTACTGGCTTTTTTACAGATAAAGCAAAAGCAGAAGCACATATCACCGCAGGTGCAAAAAGAGTAGTAATTTCTGCACCGGCTACCGGCGATTTAAAAACCGTTGTATATAATGTAAACCACTCTATATTGGATGGCAGCGAAACAATTATCAGTTGTGCCAGTTGTACTACCAATTGTTTGGCCCCAATGGCAAAAACTTTAAATGATAATTTTGGTATTGTAACAGGCATTATGAGCACTATTCATGCTTATACCAACGATCAAAATACGTTGGATGCTCCTCATCCAAAAGGCGATTTAAGAAGAGCAAGGGCTGCGGCTGCCAACATCGTTCCTAATAGTACGGGTGCTGCAAAAGCAATTGGACTTGTTTTGCCGGAGTTAAAGGGGAAATTAGACGGTGGCGCACAAAGAGTGCCTGTAATCACCGGTTCTGTAACTGAATTGTATTCTATTTTAGATAAAACAGTTACTGCTGAAGAAGTTAATGCAGCAATGAAAGCCGCAAGCAATGAGAGTTTTGGTTATAATGAAGATGAAATAGTAAGTAGTGATGTAATTGGTATCAACTTTGGTTCCTTATTTGATGCCACCCAAACTAAAGTGCAGCAAATGGGCGATAAGCAAATTGTAAAAACAGTAAGCTGGTACGACAATGAAATGAGTTATGTGAGCCAACTGGTGCGTACTGTAAAATACTTTGCAGGCTTGATAAGCAAATAATTAATATTTATTTTTAACCGCAAAGAGGTAAGGTGCAGGGTTTTACAATTTTGCGACTTGCTGTCTTTGCGGTTTTATTTTTCACAATACAATCAATTAATCATGTCAAAATTTTCACAACATAATTTTGCAGGCCAAAAGGCATTGGTTCGGGTGGACTTTAATGTACCCTTAGATGAAAATTTTAATATTACAGACGACACCAGGATGAAGGCAACACTGCCAACCATAAATAAAATTTTAAAAGATGGCGGCTCAGTAATTTTAATGAGCCATTTAGGTAGGCCGAAAGACGGCCCAACGGATAAATATTCTTTAAAGCATTTAGTGCCTCATTTGCACGAACTTCTTGGAGGAAATACCAAAGTATTTTTTGCAGATGATTGTATTGGCTCACAAGCAGGTATGACTGCAACAATGCTTCGCCCGGGTGAAGTTCTATTATTAGAAAATCTTCGGTTTTACAAAGAAGAAGAAAAAGGAGATAAGGCTTTTGCAGAAAAATTAAGCAAACTTGGCGATGTATATGTAAACGATGCATTTGGCACAGCGCATAGAGCACATGCTTCTACTGCTGTGATTGCCGATTTTTTTCCGGCAGATAAAAAAATGTTTGGCTTGCTAATGGAAGGCGAAGTAAGCAGTGCGGAAAAAGTATTGCATAGTTCAGAGAAACCTTTTACGGCTATTATTGGCGGGGCCAAAGTGAGCGACAAAATTTTGATAATAGAAAATTTGCTGGAAAAAGCTACCGATATTATTATTGGCGGTGGCATGGCTTATACTTTTATGAAAGCCAGGGGTGGTAAAATAGGCAATTCACTTTGTGAAGATGATAGACTAGATACTGCAAAAGAAATTTTAGAGAAGGCTAAACAAAAAAATGTAGCAATTCATCTTCCGGAAACTTCGGTAATTGCAGATAAATTTGCTGCAGATGCCAATACCAAAGAATCGCCTAGCGACCAAATTCCCGATGGATGGATGGGCTTAGATATTGGCGGCAAGGCAATTGGTATTTTTAGCGAAGTGATTGGCAAATCAAAAACCATTTTATGGAATGGGCCAATGGGTGTTTTTGAAATGGAAAAATTTCAAAATGGAACTAAATCTATCGCACTTGCTGTGGTAGATGCAACAGCCAAAGGAGCTTTTAGTCTTGTTGGTGGAGGCGATAGTGTAGCAGCAGTGAATAAATTTGGGTTGGCCGATAAAGTAAGTTATGTAAGTACAGGAGGAGGTGCCATGTTAGAATACTTTGAAGGCAAAGAATTGCCCGGTATTGCAGCTATTAAAAAATAATTAAACGGCCATAGTTTTCTGTCTTTCAGCAGTATTTTTAAGTAGTACTTTCAACTTAGATATGAGTAATCCAAAATCACCGCACATATTAAATGCTGCCAGTAATTTGCTGGGTATTTGCTTTATATTACTAACTTCTTTTAAAGTTTTTAAATTAAGTGCAAACACCTTGTACGATGAGTTTATTTTAATAAGCATCATTTTATTTATGAGTAGTTGTATATTATCTTTTCTATCTATCAGAAATACTAAAAATGCAGGATACCGTTTTGAACAATTGGCAGATTATTTTTTCCTGTCTGGTTTAATTTCTTTGTTTATTATAACAATCCTATTTGCCACCAGTATTATATAAAACTAAGTTTAACGAATCATTCGGGTTACCTTCATGTGGTAAACGAATTAATTCCTGAATATTCTGAAAGAATATTATTTTTATATCAAATTAAAACAAAGCAAACATGAAAAGTATAACCACACTTGTCATTCTCGGTATTTTAGCTGTTCTTGTATTTATGGGCTGCAATGGCTATAATGGGCTTGTAAAGCAAGACGAAAGCGTTAAAAAAGCATGGGCCAACGTAGAGGCTGAATATCAAAACAGGTCTGACCTTGTTGGTAATTTAGTTAATACCGTAAAAGGTGCTGCCAATTTTGAGCAAAAAACATTAACAGATGTAATTGAAGCCCGTTCAAAAGCTACAAGTGTAAACATCAATGCAGATAATTTGACTCCTGAAAAAATTGCGGAGTTTCAGGCCGCACAAGGGCAATTAACAGGTGCATTAAGCAGGCTATTGGCTACAGTGGAAGCCTATCCTACTTTAAAAGCAACCGAAAATTTTACACAGTTGCAAAATCAGTTAGAGGGCATTGAAAACAATATTAAAAACTCACGCAAGCTGTTTAACGACGAAATAAACCTTTATAATACCAAGGTTCGCTCTTTTCCAATGAACCTTATCGGCGGAATGTTTGGCTTTAAGGCAAAAGAAGGGTTTAAAGCAGATGCTGGTGCAGAAAAAGCTCCAACAGTTGATTTTACAAAATAAAGAAACTGAGGGAGACCAATGAAAAAGCTTTCCGGTATAATTATAATCGGCATACTGGTGCTGCTGGGCATTTGGCTCATCAGCACCTATAATTCTCTTGTTAGAAAAAGTGAAAAAGTAAATCTGCAATGGAATGAAGTGCAGAATGCCTATCAACGCAGGCTCGATCTTATACCCAACCTGGTAAATACTGTAAAGGGTGGTGCAGATTTTGAGCAAACAACCTTACAAAAAATTACCGAGGCAAGAGCAAAAGCAACTGCTGTGCAAACAAATTCTAATTTAAGTGCAGAAAACTATAATCAGCAGTCTGCGGCACAAAACGACTTAGCTGGTGCAGCAAACCGCCTTATTGCAGTAGTTGAAAGTTATCCCGATTTAAAAGGCACAGCAGCTTTTAGGAGTTTACAAACACAATTGGAACGTTCCGAGTTGCGTATTTCAATGGCCAGAAAAGACTTTAATGCAGCAATTGCCGATTATAATACTTCGGTAAAAGGTTTTCCAACAAAGCTTGCAGCCGGGTTATTTGGCTTTGATGCAAAAGAAGGGTTTCAATCGGATGCAGGGGCAGATAAAGCAACAGAAATAAAATTTTGACATGGGTATATTTCCTTTTTCAAAGCCAAAGCCAATTTTTACTACGGAAGAAACCAGCCGTATCGTTTCCGCTATACGTGCCAGTGAGAAGAAGACAAGTGGCGAAATAAGGGTGTATGTGGAAGCAAAAAACCCTTTGGTAAGCCCATTAGAAAGGGCGGGGGAGGTTTTTGGCGATTTAAAAATGGAGCAAACTGACCACCGGAATGGAGTATTATTATACATAGCTTATAAGCACCACGAACTGGCTTTGTTTGCTGATGAAGGCATTTATGAAAAAGCAGGAGCAGCATTTTGGGAAAGGGAAGTTGGAAATATGATTGCAAATTTTAAAGACAATTTGTTGCCAGAGGGTATCATAAACTGTGTTTTGGAGATTGGAGATGTACTGGCCGAGGCTTTTCCTTATCATGTTACAGATGATAAAAATGAACTGCCGGACGATATCGTTTTCGGAAAATTATAATTCAATTATTAGTTGAAGCAGATTAAAACCAACATATTTTGTAAAATTTCACTGGCTTTTTGCCTGCTTTTGTTGATGGCAGTTGGTACAATTGCACAAAATAAAACCTTTGACGCCGCTGAATTGCTGAAAGGCCCGCCTGCCAAGCAAACACTGGTTAACGATTATACAAATACGCTTACTGCCGATCAGGCTGCAGCTCTTGAGAGTAAACTGGTACAATTAGACGATAGCAGTTTTACACAAATTGCGGTGGTAATTGTTCCTAACACAGGCGGCAGAACCATCAGCCAGTATAACCAGGAACTTGGAAGAGCTTGGGGTGTAGGTGGTAAGCAATTTAATAATGGAGTTGTTCTATTAATTGCCAAAGACGAAAGAAAACTTGATATAGCTGTAGGCTATGGTCTTGAAGGCGCATTAACGGACTATACAGCCCAACATATTATTGATGATGTAATTGTTCCCAGGTTTAAAGGCAACGATTATTATAGAGGTATTGACGATGGCGTAGATGCCATCATTGCTGCAGTAAAAGGAGAATACAACACCCCAAGAGAAAAAGGAGGCAAGGGTGTTTCTTTATTTGAAATAATAATTTTGATTATTGTGGTGGTAATAATCCTCTCTCTGTTTTCAGGTGGAGGAGGTGGCGGCGGTACTTTTATGAGCCGCAGAGGTGCACGCCCAATAATATGGCCAACCGGTGGAGGAGGATGGTCTGGCGGTGGCGGAAGCGGCGGCGGTTGGAGTGGAGGAGGAGGCGGCTTCGGAGGCTTTGGTGGCGGTAGCTTTGGAGGCGGTGGTGCTAGCGGTAGCTGGTAATACCATTTAAAATCCCCGTTAAAAAATATAAAAATCCCTTTTTGTAGGATATAAAAATAGATTGAGCTATTATGAAAAAGCGGTAGCTACAAAATAGTAGCTACCTGTGTCTTTTAATTTTATGTTTTAACTCCACAATCTAGTCTACAAATCTGGTTCCACTCCAAGTACCAGAAACATTACTATTACTGAAGCTACCACTCACAGTGGTAACGTTGGAAGATACGTTACCGGAAATATTCGTAACAACACCATTCATTATCGTAGTGGCAGTAATATGTCCGCCGGTGGCTGAGCCGTTAATGATAAATATATCTGACAAATTATTGCTTGCTCCCAATCCAATTAATTCATGGGTTATAGCAAGCATAAAGATTCCGGTTTCTCCGCTGGTGCCAGTTTGCTGATAAGTGCATTGCCACAAATCTACCCATAGATTGGATAATGATTTGAGTAACACAATTCTTGCATTGGGGTGCCCAGAAAATGCAATATTGGATACAACCGGATTACTACCATTTGCATTACACGAAAAATCGAATGCAACGGAAGGCCCTGTAAAATGTAAGTTACTAATAGGCTGGTTTTGGCTTACTGCCTGTGTAGCCTTTAAGTAATAAATATTTCCATCTATTTTTAATTGGGCTATTAAATTTGTACCTGTTCCAATATTAATGGTTGCAAACCCTTTAGACCCTATAAATGCGCCACGATATATGCCATAGTTACTATTGTCATCCTGCGGCTTGGGTTTGGGAATTTCGTTATCCCATGGGTCGCCAATATCACTGTTTACAGCGTCTTTTTTTGAACAGCTATTACTGCATACTCCAAGCAAAATAGCAAAAGCAACATTGAGAAAGATTAGTCTTTTCATAAAAATATAATAAGCAATTAATTTATCTGGTTCTATCGGCCTTCCATGTACCGCTTCCGTAACAATTTGAAAATGTTCCTGTCATATGGTTTCCATCCGCTGATAAAGAGCCGGAAAGTGTGGTGCCGCCATATGTACATTGTGGCAGATGAACAATGGGGTCATATGGGCAAGATCCATTTATTTGATTTCCATTTAAAGTGCCAATGGTAATATAAGGCGGCCAAACAGCTCCTTCTTCTACAATAAGTCCGGAAATAACAGCTCCTTTCAATTGCCAGTTAAGGGTACCGGTAGCCCCATTGGTTACATTCTCCTTAAAAGTTCCTTCAAAGCACTTTACCAACGAGTCAGATTTTTCTTTTAATACAGATATGCCGGGGTAAGGATGGCCACCGATTATAATATTAGAAATGCCTGTATTACTACCACTTGCATTACTATTGAACTGAAAAGAGTTGGAGCCATTGGTAAAAGTTATTGTACTTGGTTGGTTTTGGGTAACGATTTGAGAAGAGGCATAATTCGTTTCTGCACCATTTATTTTTAATGTGGCCGATAAACTATTATCATTATTTACATTAATAACCACATTGCCCGAGGAACCTATGAATACACCTTTGTATATACCATAGTTCGAATTATTATAGTTTGATTTTGCAAGCGGTGTGTTGTCAAATTGGTTGCTAGCTGTTTTTTTATCGTCTTTTGAACAGGAAATGAAACCTATCCAACAAAAGATTATGAGAGAAATACCTTTCATGATGAGCGTAGTTTTAGTGGTACAAAATTTAGCAATGTCCATAAACAAACCAATTCCCCGTTAGGGGAATTGGTTTGCTAAATAAGCTATCAAATAGTAGAAATTAAAAAGGCTTGAATTTGTTCAATGCTTCTATTTTATTTTGAACATGGAGTTTTTGGTAAATATTTTTAAGGTGTTTTTTTACGGTTTCCCTGGTTATACCCATTTGTTCCGCTATTTCTTTATATAATAAGCCCTTAGCTACATGCTCCAGTACTTCTTTTTCCCGAAGGCTTAATGCATTTTTTTCTATAACATCAATTGCCTTATGCTGAAATGATAGCATTACTTTTCGTGCAATAAACGGACTCATAGGAGAGCCTCCTTTGTGCAGGTCGTGAATGGCTTTTACAATATCGGCTTGGTTAACCAATTCTTTATGGATATATCCTGTGGCACCGCATTTCATAGCTTCAAAAATGGTTTCATTGTCATCATGTATGCTACAAACCATAAACTGGCAATTAGGTAATTGTTGCCGCAACCGAATAATGAGTTCTATCCCACTTATGCCAGGAAGGCTAATGTCGGCAATGATAATATCAGGACAAAGACCAGGTAATTCTTGTAAGGCCTTTTCAGCATTTGTGTAAGTTCCCATAAGCTTAAAATCGTCTTCATCTTGAATAATGGTTTCAAGTGCAGTACGAAATTGGTCGTTATCTTCTATTATGGCAATTTGAATCATATTGGTTTTAAAATGGTATGCTTAATTCAATAGTGAGCCCATTTTTATGAATGTAATTTATGCTGCCGTTAACAGCAGTCATTCTTTCTTTCATGTTTCTAATTCCATTTCCACTTTGTTGTCCTGGATCGTTCATAATAACTCCGATGCCATTATCAGAAATAATAATCCGGAGGCTATTATCTGCATACAAAATAGCCATATTTACTTTGTCAGCTTTTGAATGCTTAATAACATTATGTAAAGCTTCTTTCACGGTCAAGTAAATATGCCTTCTTGTTTCGCCACCCACTTGTACCATAGGAATTTCCGACGAGGCTTTGTAAGTAAAAACTCCATTGTAATGCTCCATCATCATCCTGGCCTGTTTTACAATATATTCAACAAGATTTGGAAGATAATCGTTACTCGTATCAAGGCTCCATATCACTTCTCTCATTCTTGTAGAGATATTACCTACCTGCTCATGAATTTTTTTTAATTCATCGCTTGTTTTTTTATCGGTAAGTTTATTCTTTGTTATCTCTGTAAGCAGGCGTATTCCCGAAAGGCCGGCTCCAATATCATCATGCATTTCTGCCGCAATTCTTTGCCGTTCAAATTGAAGTGCTAACTTTTTTTCAAGAATAGCGTTTTGCTTTTGTAATTGATGCCGGTAGAAAAAACGGGCAATAAAGAATGCAAGCCCCAATAAAAAAAATACTACTATAGTTTTGAACCACCAGCTAAACCACCAAGGAGGATTTATTGTAAAATAAAAACTAACCGGGCTAGTAGTTATTTGCGACTGGCCGTTAGCAACTACCTGAAACTCATATTTATCTGGCGGTAGGTTTCTATATTGTGCTATAGTTTCATGAGAAAAGCTACTCCAGCTATCATCCCAGCCAAGTAACCGATAGCTGTATTTAATTGCGTGTGGTGCCACCCATTGAATAGCAGTAAAATAAAAACTAAGGTTATTTTGGTTATAGGCTAGCGAAAGCTTTGAGGGAATATTTTGATAGGGAAGCGGCGTATCTGCAGAAACAAAAGATTGCATTTGTTTAGCTTTGTTTCTAAAATTTTGGATGGTATCATTAATAGCAATATGCCGAATGGAGAGGGCAAAAGGCGTAGTGCTGGTATTAATTGCAGCTGTTTTGCGTACGGGAAGCCATTTGCCGGTACCCCACCAAATGGCATTGTTATTATCAATACACACACTGTTTAAATTAAAGTCGGTCGCCTTTAGGCCATCCTGCAAACCAAACGATGCGATGCTGTATGGATATGTGTTGGATACAGATGGTACTAGTACCGACAATCCTTTATCCGTTCCTACCCAAATTTGATGTAGCGAATCTTCTTTTATTGACCACACTTCATTATTGCACAATCCCTGCTTGTTGGTATAGTAAATGAATTCTTTTCCAGTAAAACAGCATATACCTGCGCCTAATGTGCCAAGCCATATATTGCCTTTAGCGTCTTCTACAATTGATGATATTGATTCTGTCATTAGCCCCTGCTTGGCAGTGTAAACGGTAAATGCAGCATTGTTATATTTAATAAGCCCACTGCCTTCTGTACCTATCCATATATTCCCTTTTTTGTCTTGGAATATGGCCAGTACCCTTGTTACAGGGAACCCTTCTTTATTACCGAAATAGGTAACTGTATCTCCAAAAATCCTTGCGATTCCCTCTCTACTGGTACCAACCCAAATGGCACCCTCTCTGTCTTCAAGTAATGATAAGAAGCCCGTTTTTCTTTGAATAGCATTATAACAAATAAATTGGGAATGTTTGTATTGGTACAGGTTATTTCCATCCGATTCTCCAAACCATAAATCTCCTTTTTTTGTAACCAGCATTGTTCTAAAACCATTGATTTCATTATTTCCCAAAGCATACTTTGTAAGTACAGGGTGCTGATATTGATATATTTCACCTTTTTCAGTTCCTAGCCAAATGCTGCCTTTTTTGTCTTCACTTATACAACGAACCCTGCTATTACCAATATCCTGTTGTTTAATTATTTGAAAAAATTCTCCTTCATTCAATTTGTTTAGGCCACCGCCCAATGTTGCAATCCATTTGTTTTTTTCATTGTCTTCAAAAACATCAAGGGTTTTGTTTTCAGAAAGTCCGTCTTCCATATTATACACCTGAAATGTATTGCCATCAAATTTATTGATGCCTCCATTACGGGTTGCTATCCATAAATTATCGTCACTGTCCAGCATCATCGACATAATAGAGTTATCCGAAAGTCCATCTTTACTGTCGTAATGGGTACAATGTTGCCCATCATATTTTGTTAAGCCATAAAAAGTTGACCCCAACCAAATATTTCCTTTTCTATCTTCAACTATTGAATATACTGTTTGAAGATGATACTCATTACTAAGAAAGGGGTGAAAGCTTTTTCCGTCAAAACGAGCAACTCCCAAGTTGGTACCCACCCAAATGCTCCCTTCTCGATCTTGGCTAATTGTACCAACAAAGTCACATGGCAAACCTTCTTTGGTTGAATAGGTACTGATATACTGTCCATCAAATTTGGAAATACCACCTTGTTGATATGCTATCCAAATATTGCCTTGTTTATCATTCTTTAAATAACTAATAAAATTCTTAGGGAGCCCTTCATTTTCACTATAGCCAATAAATTTAGAGCCATCAAAAAAGGATAAACCCTTTTCTGTACCCACCCAAATATTGCCTGCACCATCATTCAACAGGCAAGTCACTCTATTATCAATTAAACCATTTTCGGTTGTATAGAGGCTAATATATTGGCCATCATATTTACAAAGTCCATATCCTACAAGACCAAACCATATGGTTCCGTCTTTTATTTGAGTAATAGAATTTATATATCCATAGTTGAGCCCTTGGTCTACATCCAGGTATTGAATGGAAGTAGATGCCTGTTCTTTTCGCAGCATTGGTAAGGTTTTTACAGGCAGCGGCTCTTGCATTGGAAATATCTTTCCGGTAAGTAAAAATGCTTTTCCGGTAGGCAAGGAATTTTTTGAATTGGGTAAAGCAGAATCAATAGTACAAAGGGAATTGTTAAGTGTAGAAGATGTTTTTCTAATATCCGGTAACCCTCCGTAAAAATCCTTTTGGCTTTTAGAATTAATAGTTTTTACAGATAATTTGGGTTGCCGCTGTTTTATTTTAAAGGCCTGGCCTATAGGATAACTAACTCCCTTCAAGTATAATTGCTTCCCCGTTTGGTAAATACTATCCTTGATTATTTCCTTTTGTGTGAGAATGTTAAGAGTATAGCCTTTCAAAGTATCTAAGGCTACAATTACTGGTGCTTTTGAATGGTTTGGAGCACTATTAATTATCGGCTTCTTTTCTTTACAAGAAAAGAAGGCAAGAAGCAAGAAAGCCATCAATGGAATGTTTGCTTTCTGAATCACTAAACTGTTTTTGCGTGTTTCTACCAATAAATATAAACAATCATATGAATGTATGAAATTGCTTTATGAAAATAAGCCTGTATTGATGCTGGAGTCGATATTTTTTTAAATGGATACCTCAGTCTTTTAGCAATGCTTAGATAGAGTCATAGAGTATAGAAGTGGTAGATTTGATTGGTAACGATACTGTTCAATAAAAAAGGCAGCTACAAGATTGTAACTGCCTTTTAAAAAATTATCTTAATACTTATTGAAACTTCTCTTTCACATAATTCTCTACTTCAGCACCTTTTGCTTTTGATAACTTTGCAAAGGCAGCTTTAAAAGAAGGGTCCACATAACTCCTGTAAGCTTCAGGAATAGCATTCCTAAACTCCAACATCTTATCAATACCTTGTTTCACTTTGCTTATATCGTTTACCTTTAAAAGATAAGCAACAAATTTATCGTTGAGTGCAAGCTTTTCTTGCGAAAGAGGAGCATCGCTATAAGCGTTTGACACATAATCAAAATCGGCTTCGGTGCCTTGCGCAATAATTATATCAATTACGGAACCTTGTAAAGCACCTTTTGCCCCTGCTCCATATTTTTTTGCAAGGCTGTATGCATTGCCTGCATCTAGTGCGGCCAACCCTTTTAAAGCTGCACCGGCAACCGAATAAGAAGAATCTGTAATAGCGGCCTGGTAAATTGGTAAGTATTTACTATCACCATTTTTTACAAGAAAGTTAATTGCCGCTGCTTTGGTTTTTTTATCAGTATCAGTTTTGGCAATTCGTTCCATTTCTTCCAATACCACTTTATCTGTTTTGTAAGGAGTACTTGCAATTTTAGCAATGGTAAACTGCCTTATCCCTTCATATTTATCATTTAGGCCCTTGGCTACTTCCGGCATATTTTTCTTAGCAAAAGCATCAATAGCTTCTCTTCTATCTAAAAAGTTCTTGCCATATTTCCACAAGGCAATGTAGTTGGCTTCAGTTTTATTGTCAGTTTTTTCAGCCAATAAAATTCTATCGGCATCAAAATTTACTAGTTCCGGCTTGGAGCTTGTGTTAAAGTAAAAAGTATCTACTTTATTTTTTACCAATATGCTATATCGTTGGGGTTTACCATCTACATATACATCCACTGCAACAGGTAAAGTAAAAATCTTGTCGGTTTTTTGGGTTTGTTCCACAATCATTTCTGTTGTGTTAGGCAAGCCTTGGATATCTGAATTATAAGTAATCTTAAGCTTTGGATGGCCGCTGCCATAGTACCATTGATTAAAAAACCAGTGAAGGTCTTTTCCGGTTACCTCTTCAAATGCTAAACGTAACTGAGCAGCTTCACCCGTTTTAAATTTGTTGGTAGTAAGATAGTTATTTAGTGATTTAAAAAATGCATCATCGCCTACATAGTTGCGTAGCATATGCAAAATGCGGCCACCTTTGTTGTAGCTAACCGCATCAAACATATCCATTTCAGTTTTATAATGGTATCTTACCAGGTCTTTCTTATCACTTCCGCTCATAATATAGCCCTGCATATCTTCAAAATTGTGTTGGTCGGCATAATCTTTACCATATTTATATTCATCCCACAGGTATTCGCTATAATTGGCAAAGCTTTCATTTACGGTAAGGTTGCTCCAACTTTCGGTAGTTACAAGGTCGCCAAACCATTGGTGAAACAATTCATGCGCTATGGTTTCTTCCCAGCTATTTCCATCGGCAAGTTCACGATTGTTTTGGTATGCACTCTCTTGGTGTAGGGTAGCAGTAGTATTTTCCATCGCACCACTTACATAATCTCTACCAACAATTTGTGCATATTTCTGCCAAGGGTAATCAACGCCCAGTTTGCTAGAAAAGAATTGTAGCATTTCAGGAGTATTGCCAAAAACCTTCATAGCATAAGGTGCCTGATCTTTTTCTACATAATAACTTACTTCTTTGCCCTTATAAGGTTTGTCTTTAATTATAGCAAAATCGCCTACACCCATAAAAAATAAATACGGCGCATGTGGCAAATCCATTTTCCAGTAGTCGGTACGGGTACCATCGGCATTTTTCTTCTCACTTACTTTTATACCATTGCTCAGGGTAACATATTTTGCCGGAACAGTCATGTAAATTTCATCCGTCGTTTTTTGATTCGGCTTATCAATTGTTACAAACCACACAGAACTTCCTTCGGTTTCGCCTTGTGTCCAAACCTGAGTCGGCTTATTTTTTTCCTCTCCCTTAGGATTAATAAAATACAGGCCTTTTGCATCTGTAATTGCAGCACTTCCTTCTACTTTAAGGTCGTTGGGCTTACTTATATAATCAATATAAAGGGTGTATTTTTCATCACGGCTGTAAAACTTATCTAGTTTTACATTCAGTAGCCAGCCATCGTATTTGTATTTTAAAGGCTTTTTGGTTGTACCGTTTACAATAGATACTTCTTTAATGTCCATCCCTTTAGCATCCAGTACTACAGAGTCGGTAGTATAAAAATGAGGTTTTAATGTAACCCATTCTTTTCCATACAACCAAGATTTGTCAAAATCAAACTTTACATCCAGCTTGGTATGAACAAGGTCGTTTACTTTAGCAGAACTCTCCCTATATATTTTTTTCCAGGTAGTGTCTTGCATTTCATCTTGTCCGGGCTGTGCCATTAGCATTGTAGGTAAAGCAGCAATGGCAAAAACTAATAAAAATCGCTTCATATAAATTAAAAATTTGCCGTAAAAGTAAACGCCCTTTTTTAGTTATGTTGTTAAATTTTTACAAATGGCAAATCATTCAATTAATTATTAGCTTTGCCTATAAACTTACACAGAATGAAGCCGTTCCTTTTTAGTACAATTTTTTCTTTGTTAGCCATAGTAGCCATAGGGCAGCATAATCATTTTGTATATCTGCAATCTGATAATAAACAACCTTTTTATGTAAGGCATGGCGACAAATTATACAGTTCTGCTTCTTCGGGGTATATAATTATCCCTAAACTCCAACAAGGTTCGTATAATTTTAACGTGGGGTTTCCTCAAAATGAATGGCCACAGCAAACATTTTCTGTTGAAGTAGGCGGAGAAGATCAGGGCTATCTGCTAAAAAATTTTGAAAGCAAGGGCTGGGGTTTGTTCAATATTCAAACAATGGCCGTAATAATGGACGGCAATTTTGGCCAACAAACACCAACAACTGGGCAAACAACTACTCAGACAGATGATTTTTCAAGTACCCTGGCTGCTGTGGTAAATACGCCTTCTATTAAGCAAGTAAAAACACCAACCCCCATAGCAGTAAAAGAACCCGAACCTGTTGTTGAACCACAACCTGCGGCCAGCCCGGTTGTAGCAATTGTAAATAAGGAGCAGCCAAAAAGTAGTATAACAAAAATAAATGTAGCCGCAGATAATGTAGCCACCGTATATAAATACCATGTTTTAGATGAAGCAGGTATTGCCGATACGGTAGATGTTGTCATTTTAAATAGGCCAACTCATTCAACTACCATAGTACAGCAAACTGAAGCCATTACGGAATCTATTGTTAAAGAATCAGCAACTGAAGTGCCTGTAGTAATAAAAAGCCAGTCTTCAGCACAAGAGCAGCCTAAGTTTA